>Ga0247764_1000001_pt1 | contig 1659463 bp, 1425 predicted proteins | sample UWRJL051202B4_FD_179932 | JGI IMG/M metagenome (GOLD analysis project Ga0247764, IMG submission 179932) | Plant litter microbial communities from Arlington Agricultural Research Station in Wisconsin, United States - UWRJ-L051-202B-4 | ecosystem: Environmental > Terrestrial > Plant litter >... | reverse complement strand
CGAAGGAAGAGGGCGGCCGTCATACGCCGTTCTTCAAGGGCTACCGCCCGCAGTTCTACTTCCGCACGACGGACGTGACGGGACTTGTGCAGTTGCCGGAAGGCGTCGAGATGGTGATGCCTGGCGATAACATCAAAATGCAGGTGGAGCTGATCAGCCCGATTGCGATGGAAGAGGGCCTGCGCTTCGCCATCCGCGAAGGTGGCAAGACGGTCGGCGCCGGCGTCGTCGCGAAGATCACGAAGTAATTTGCAATCTGCCGGGCACCTCACTAGGGTGCCCGGCCCTTAACCCATCCTCGGACCCGAGCGTCCGGGGCGCTGTTTGGAGAGACTCATGGCTAACCAGAACATCCGCATCCGCCTCAAAGCCTTCGATCACCGCCTGATCGACAGCTCGGCCCGTGAAATCGTCGAAACCGCCAAGCGCACGGGCGCCACGGTGCGCGGCCCGGTGCCGCTGCCGACGAAGATGGAGCGCTTCACGCTGCTCGTTTCGCCGCACGCGGACAAGGACGCGCGCGACCAGTTCGAGCTGCGCACGCACAAGCGGCTCATGGACATCCTGAACCCGACGGACAAGACGGTGGACGCGCTCATGAAGCTGGAGCTGCCGGCGGGTGTGGATGTGCAGATCAAGCTGAACTGAGTTTTTCAGTTCTTTTTCGTTGAATGGGACGCCGCGCTTCGAAAGAGGCGCGGCGTTTTCTTTTGGGCGTGGTGGGTCGTTTTGGGCGAAGCCGGACAGGTTTGGGGCGAAGACGGACATGCGCTTACTTCGCGCGCCTAGAGGCTTTGCGCCTAGCCGAGCGAAGCGTATGCGCGGACCGGAAAGGTCCCGATGCCTTTCACCTTCGGTGGCACAGCGTTGAACGTGAAGCCGCTGGCGGGAAGTCGGTGAAGGTTGCAGAGATGCTCGACGATCAGGATCTCCGCGCCGAGCAAAGTGGTGTGCACAGGCCGACTGTTCTTCGTGCGCGTGTCGTCGATGTTGTGCGAGTCGATGCCGACGAGCGTTGCGCCCGCGTCGCGCAGGTACGCAGCAGCTGCTTCGTTCAGGAACGAGTGATTCTCGAGGTACGCGGGCGTGTTCCAGTGCCCGCTCCAGCCGGTGTCGACGAGCACAGCTTTGCCCTGAACGTCGATGCCAGCGAAGTCGGCGGCTGTCACTTCAATGCGCTCACGAAATGGCACGCGTACGGTCACGGCAGGCAAATCGACGAAGCGCTCCAGCGTAACCTCGCTGAGATCCTTGCCATCCGGATAACGATGAAAGGGACAGTCAATGTACGTCCCTGTATTGGCAACCATGTCGAGGCGGCCAATCTGGAATTCAGTGCCCGGCGCGTAGTTCTTTCGTGAAGCCTCGCGACTGAGGAAGTCGCAAATCACCGGCGCGGGCAGTCCCTTGCACGTGACCAGCCCATCGAAAATGGTATGACTCAGATCGATGAGCTGGCCCACGTTGCGTCCTTCGTTATTTGAACAGGCGTTCGGCAATCTGCACGGCATTGAGCGCGGCGCCCTTGAGCAGCTGGTCTCCCGCACAGAACAGCGAGATCGACTTGCCGCTCGGGTCGCTCAGGTCCTTGCGGATGCGGCCGACGAGAATCTCGTCCGTACCCGTCGCATCTTTCGGCATCGGGAAGTAGTTACGCGCCACATCGTCGACGACTTTCACGCCCGGCGCCGTCGCAAGGATCTTGCGCACTTCATCCGGCGTGATCGGACGCTCGCACTCGAACGTCAACGACACACAGTGTGCACGCAACACCGGAACGCGCACGCACGTGGCAGACACGGCCAGATTCGGCTCGCCGAAAATCTTGCGCGCTTCCGCAATCACCTTCGACTCTTCCTCGTTGTAGCCGGTCTCGGGATCCACCTTCGTGTTGTGGCTGAAGAGGTTGAACGCATACGGATGCGGCAACACCTTCTGCTCATACGGCCGACCTTCGAGCGCCGCACGCGTCGACTCGCGCAGCTCTTCCATCGCAGCCGCGCCTGCACCCGACGCGGCTTGGTACGTCGAGATGATCAGCCGCTTGATGGGATTCGACTTGTGGATCGGCCACAGCGGCGTGATCGAAATGATCGCCGCGCAGTTCGGATTCGCGATGATCCCCGGATGGTTCGCCATGGTCTCCGGATTGATTTCCGGCACGACGAGCGGAATGTCCTTGTCCATGCGAAACGCCGAGGAGTTGTCGACGACTACGGCGCCCTTCGACACCGCGATCGGCGCGTACTTGCGCGACGTCGAGCCGCCAGCCGAGAACAGCGCGAGATGCACGCCATCGAACGACTGCTCAGTGAGCTCCGTCACCGTGATCGACTTGCCTGCAAACGGCAGCTGCTTTCCGGCCGATCGGGCCGACGCCAGCGCGCGCACCTCCGAATAGGGGAATTTTCGCTTTTCGAGGCACTGGAGGATCTCGACACCGACGGCGCCCGTCGCGCCGACGATGGCGATTACGGGCTTGGCAGGCAGGCGGTGGGGCTGGCCGACGGCGGCAGAGGCAGATGACATGGACGGTCTCCTGGATTCGAAAGGTTGTCGGCGCGCGGCGCGCCGGAAGTACGACACGGTTCCTGCCGGAGACGGGCGCCCAAAATAAAAAGGCCCCGTCGGTTACCCGGCGGGGCCTCGAGATTCGCGTTGTTGCCAGACCTACTTCAGAACGCGCGCACCTCAAGAACCCTACCGCAGGGCGTCTTGGTTTTTTTCGTGCGCTTGATCGTCATCGGGCAAATCATGGCGGGACTGAAACTAGCGTAGGCCGAGCGCAGCTGTAAAGGTCGCGGTGGCGACATTGCAAAGCCGTGCGGCTACCGGACGCAACACCGGTCACCATGTCTTTCGTGTGACCCATTTCAAACTGTGACGGAACCGTGGGGCTACGACCGCACGCCGGGCGAGCGCGGGCGGCACTACACAAATCGTGACCTCGACCAGTCAACTTTGCGGGGCGTCAGGCGCTCCAATGCCTCACGAGGTAAACAGCCGTGCAAACCGTAACGCCTGAATCCCATGCTCCCGAGGCCCGCTCATCGGCCGTACGGTCGATCGCAAGGTCGGTCCGTTCAGGGCGCCCAGACGGAGCCACATCCTTGATCGGCTCATTGTCCTTGACCGGCTCATTGTCGAGCCCCGATGCCGTAGGTGCGTCGACAGCCACCCGGTCCCGTGAGTTCGCCAGCCGAGCGCTTCCTTGGCTTGGACTCGCGGCCGCGATGACGCTGTTTCTGACGGGATGCGTCGAAGCGCCTCCGCGCCGTCCGCCACCTGTGGCGCGCACCGCTCCGCCGCCGGAGCCGGCTCCAGAGGCGCCACCACCAAGTACACAGGTCTATGTTTACCCGACGGGTGGGCAGAGCACTGAGCAGCTCTCACGTGATCGCTACGAGTGCTACCTCTGGGGAGTGAAACAGAGTGGGTTCGACCCCAGTCAGACCTCCCTGGCTCCCCATCAGCGTGTTGAAGTCGTACCCGTGCAGCCGCCCGCCGCCAACACCGCTGCGGGTGCAGTGGCAGGTGCAATCATCGGGGCGGTGATCGCTGGCCCGCGTGATGCCGGCGCCGGAGCGATCGGTGGTGCAATCGTCGGTGGTGTCGCCGGTGCGGCGTCAGACGCCCAGCGTGAAGAGCGCATAAAGCAGGTACAGAACCGTTACGACCAGCGCGACAATGCGCGCACGGCACAACTCGAACAGCAGGCCGGGAACTACCGACGTGCTCTGACCGCTTGTCTGGAGGGCCGTGGTTACACGGTGAAGTGAGATGACCATGTTATCAACCCAGTTTGGCTCGCATATGAAACGTTCAGCGTGGGCGCTGCTGTTGGCCGCGGCTCTGGTCCCGGCCTTTGCACAAGCCGCCGGCAACATCGCGTACGACAAGGGTCGACAGGACCACCGCGAAGACCGTCGTGACGATCGTCGCGACGACCGCAGAGATGATCGGCGCGATGACCGCCGGGACGACCGTCGCGACTCGCGAGGCTACGTCTACGACAGCCGCTTCGGCCACAACCATTATTACCCGCCGCGCGGGTACAACGTGACCGTCCTGCCGCGCGGTTATGTCACCTACCGGTATCGCAACACGCCGTACTACTACAACTCGGGCATCTGGTATCGCCCCGGCCCGGGTGGATACGTAGTGGTGCGGCCGGCGGTCGGCCTCTACATCGGAGCGCTGCCGCCGTTCTACACGACGGTCTGGTACGGCGGCGTGCCGTATTACTACGCCGACGACGTGTACTACCGGTACCGGCAGGATCGCCGTGAATACGAGGTGGTCGACGCGCCTCCGGAAGCGCAGACCAGCACCACCCAGCCCGCCGGCGCACAGAGCGACCTGTTCATTTATCCAAAGCAGGGCCAGGGCGAAGAGCAGCAGTCGAAAGACCGCTACGAATGCCACAGCTGGGCCGCTAACCAGAGCGGCTTCGATCCCACGCAGCCGTTGGGCGGTGTGGATGAGTCACAGGCTTCGGCCAAGCGGGCGGACTATCAGCGCGCGCAGACCGCGTGCCTCGAAGCGCGCGGCTATAGCGTGAAATAAGGCAGCAGGGCTGCCGCGCGAACCGCGAGCTGAAACGCTAAGCCAGAAATCGCAAGCCAGAAACCGTAAGCCAGAAACGTAGGCTAGAAGCGTGAGCAAGGCGGGCCTTCAACACGCCCGCCAACGAGGGCCCCGCACGGGGCTCTTGTCGTTTTGGGCATCAAAGATTCGCAATCCCTGCAAATTCGACGCTCCGGGGTGTTGCACCCCGGGTAGGCGATGGATACACTGCGCGCCCTTTTTCGCCCCGGCTGAAACGTCGAGGCGAGCCGCAGCAGCGGTATCGGGCGAGGTTGGATCCTGCGAGATCCAAGACCACTCGAGCATCGCGTGACGAAGTCTCGTCGCGCGCTTCTCTCGTGGACACACCTACCCTTTGAATGGTCAACCCGGGCGCAAGCCCGTGGCCTCGCGCCAATCGTAGCGCGGGCCGTGTAGAGGAATTTGCTAATGGCAATCGGCTTAGTCGGCCGCAAGCGCGGCATGACGCGAGTGTTCACGGACGCGGGTGAAACCATCCCCGTGACCGTGGTCGAGGTTCTGCCGAACCGCGTCACTCAGGTGAAGACTGCTGACAAGGACGGCTATCGTGCCGTGCAGGTCACTTACGGACAGCGTCGTCCGTCACTCCTCTCGAAGGCCGCCGCCGGCCATTTCTCCAAGTCCAGCGTGGCTCCGGGCCGGGCGCTCGTCGAGTTTCGTCTTGCGGAGAAAGAAGGCGCGGATCTGAAGGCGGGCGCGGAGTTCAAGGTCGACTTCTTCAAGGTCGGCGCGAAGGTGGATGTCACGGGCACCACGATCGGTAAGGGTTTCGCCGGCACGATGAAGCGCCACAACTTCGGTGGCCACAATGCGACGCACGGTGTCTCGGTCTCTCACCGCACCCCGGGTTCTATCGGCCAGCGTCAGACGCCGGGCCGCGTGTTCGCCGGCAAGCGCATGTCGGGTCACATGGGCAGCGTCCGTCGCACCATCGAAGGCCTGAAAGTCGTCGAGATCGACCTCGAGCGCAACCTGCTCCTGATCCGCGGTGCCGTTCCGGGTGCCGAGGGCGGTGAGGTGGTCGTGCGTCCGTCCGTGAAGGCGGTCGCGCAGCTGCGCCGCAAGTACGTGGCGCCGACCAAGGCGCAGGTTGCGGGCAAGGCCGTGAATCCTGGCAAGGCCGGAAAGAAGTAAGCCGCCATGAAACTCAAAATCGTGAACGGCGGTGCCGAGCTCCAGGTTTCCGACGAAACCTTCGGCCAGAAATTCAACGAAGCCCTCGTGCACCAGGTTGTCACGGCGTATCGCAACGCCGGTCGCTCGGGCACCAAGGCGCAGAAGACGCGCGCGGAAGTGCGCGGCGGCGGCAAGAAGCCGTGGGCGCAGAAGGGCACGGGCCAGGCGCGCGCCGGTTCGAGCCGCAGCCCGATCTGGGTGGGCGGCGGTCGCGCGTTCGCGGCCAAGCCCCGCAGCTTCGAGCAGAAGGTGAACCGCAAGATGTATCGCGGTGCCATCACGTCGATGCTGTCGGAGCTTGCGCGCACGGATCGCCTGATCGTTGCGAATGACATTCCGCTCGAGGCGCCGAAGACGAAGCTGCTGCTGACGCAGCTCACGCAGTGGGAGCTGACGAACGTGCTGATCGTCGTCGAGGCTCTCGACGAGAAACTCTTCCTCGCCGCGCGCAACCTGCCGCACGTGGAAGTCATCGAGGTTGCGCGTCTGAACCCGCTGAGCCTTGCGAGCTACGACAAGGTGCTCGCGACCGTCGGTGCCGTGAAGATGCTCGAGGAGCGCCTGCAGTGAATCGCGAACAGCTCATGAATGTGCTCATCGCGCCGCATGTCACCGAAAAGACGGCGACGGCGATGCAGAACCACAACCAGTACACCTTCCGCGTGAAGAAGAACGCGACCAAGACGGACATCAAGGCCGCCGTGGAGCTGATGTTCGAAGTGAAGGTGACGGGCGTGCAGGTGGTGAACGAGCCCGGCAAGGCGCGTCGCTTCGGCAAGATGATCGGTCGCACGCAGGACTGGAAGAAGGCTTACGTGAGCCTCGCCCAGGGTCAGAGCATCGACTACGAGGCAAGCGCGAAGGCGTAAGCCGCGCTGAGAGACACCCATGGCCCTCATTAAAATGAAGCCCACGTCACCGGGCACGCGCACGGTGATCAAAGTCGACCGGTCGCACCTGTACAAGGGTGACCCGTACGCGCCGCTGACCGGACACCAGAACAAGACTGGCGCCCGCAACAGCTTCGGCCGCATCACCACGCGTCACGTCGGTGGCGGCTCGCGCCAGAAATATCGTTTCATCGACTTCAAGCGCGACAAGGACGGCATTGCCGGCGTCGTCGAGCGCGTCGAGTACGATCCGAACCGCACGGCCCACATCGCGTTGATCAAATACGCCGATGGCGAGCGCCGTTACATCATCGCGGCCAAGGGCATGAAGCCGGGCGATGACATCCGCTCGGGTCAGGATGCGCCGATCAAGGCAGGCAATGCGATGACGCTGCGTCACGTGCCGGTCGGCTCGATTGTTTACAACGTGGAGCTGAAGCCCGGTAAGGGCGGCCAGCTCGCCCGCAGCGCCGGCAGCTCCGTGTCGTATACGGCCCGCGAAGGCATCTACGCTTACCTGCGTTTGAAGTCTGGCGAAACCCGCAAGGTGCACATCGATTGCCGCGCCACCATCGGTGAAGTGAGCAACGACGAGCACAACCTGCGCAGCTACGGCAAGGCCGGTGCGAAGCGCTGGCGCGGTGTGCGTCCGACCGTGCGTGGTCTGGCGATGAACCCGGTCGACCACCCGCACGGTGGCGGCGAGGGTAAGTCCGGCCAGGGTAACCCGCACCCGGTGTCGCCGTGGGGCTGGAACACGAAGGGTCTGAAGACCCGCCACAACAAGCGCACGGACAACATGATCGTCCAGCGCCGCAAGAACAAGGTTCGCTAACCATGCCGCGTTCACTCAAGAAGGGTCCGTTCGTCGACCTGCACCTGACGAAGAAGGTGGCAGTGGCGTCGGCCAAGAACGACCGCAAGCCGATCAAGACCTGGTCGCGCCGTTCGATGGTGGTGCCGGAAATGGTCGGTCTCACGATCGCCGTCCACAACGGCCGCCAGCACATTCCGGTGCTGATCAGCGAGAACATGGTCGGGCACAAGCTCGGCGAGTTCGCGCCGACCCGCACGTTCAAGAGCCACTCCGGCGACCGCAAGGTCGAGTCGGCTTAAGGGACGCACCATGGCAGAAGTCACTGCAAAACTGCGCTACGCGCGCATCTCGCCGCAGAAGTGCCGGCTCGTGGCCGACACCGTGCGCGGCTCGAAGGCGGGCATCGCCCTGTCGACGCTGAAGTACATGCCGAAGAAGGGCGCGAAGCTCGTCTACAAGGTGCTGTGGTCAGCCGTCGAGAACGCTCGTGAGAACGCCGGCCTCGACGTCGACGATCTCAAGGTCTCGCAGATTTTCGTAGACGAAGCGCCGCAGCTGAAGCGTTTTGCCGCCCGCGCCAAGGGCCGCGGCACGCGCATCGTGAAGCGCAACAGTCACATCACCGTCGCCGTCAGCGACGGAAAGAAGGATTGACGCATGGGTCAGAAAGTAAACCCGTATGGCATTCGACTCGGCATCACCCGTGACTGGATGTCGAAGTGGTATGCCAACAAGAAGCAGTTCCCGGCGAACGTGCACACCGACTTCCGCGTGCGTGAGTTCCTCACCGCGCGCCTGAAGGATGCATCAGTCAGCCGCATCCACATCGAACGCGCCGCGAAGAAGGTGAACATCACCATCCAGACCGCGCGTCCGGGCATCGTCATCGGCAAGAAGGGCGAGGACATCGAGAAGGTCCGCCAGGAAACCGCGAAGATGCTGGGCATGGGCGTCAACGACGTCCGCCTGAACATCGCGGAGATCCGCAAGCCGGAGCTCGACTCGAAGCTCGTCGCCGACAGTATCGCGCAGCAGATCGAAAAGCGCGTGATGTTCCGCCGCGCGATGAAGCGCGCCGTGATGAGCACGATGCGCAGTGGCGCGTTGGGCGTGAAGGTGCGCGTGTCCGGCCGTCTGAACGGCTCGGAAATCGCGCGCACGGAGTGGTACCGCGAAGGTCGCATTCCGCTGCACACGTTCCGCGCGGACATCGACTACGGTCTGTCCGAGGCCCTCACCACGTACGGCATCATCGGCGTGAAAGTGTGGATCTTCAAAGGTGAAGTGTTCGAGAAGCCGGCGGTCGACCAGCCGGTCGCCACGGGTGAGACGGCCGAGGGCGCAGCGGCGCCGGCTGCGGCTCCCGTTGAGCAACCGACGGCCTGAGTCCTGAGAAAAGATCATGCTCCAGCCCAAGCGCACTAAATATCGCAAGCAGTTCAAGGGCCGTAACGGCGGCTACGCCGTGCGCGGCAGCTCCGTGGCCTTCGGCGAGTTCGGGTTGAAAGCCACGAGCCGTGCCCGCATGACCGCGCGCGAGATCGAAGCCGCCCGTCGTGCCATGGCCCGCGCCGTGAAGCGCGGTGGCCAGATCTGGATCCGCGTGTTCCCCGACGTGCCGATTTCGAAGAAGCCTCTCGAAGTCCGCATGGGTAGCGGCAAGGGCAACGTCGAGTACTGGATCGCCAAGGTGCAGCCCGGCAAGGTGCTGTTCGAGATGGAAGGCGTGGACGAAGTGACGGCGCGCGAAGCGTTCCGTCTCGCCGGTTCCAAGCTCTCCGTGTCCACCATGTTCGTGAAGAGGCAGGTGCGCTGATGGCTGCGAAGAAGAAGGCTGCGAAGGCGCCCGCCGCTGAAGGCAAGAAGGGCCGTGCCACGCAGAACGAGGCCGCCGTGAAGCTGCGCACGAAGAGTGCCGCTGAGCTGAGCGACGAGCTGCTGAAGCTGCGCAAGGAGCAGTTCGCCCTGCGCCTGCAGCGCGCGACCGGCCAGGCCGTGAAGCCTGACCAGTTCGGCAAGGTCCGAAAGAACATTGCGCGGTTGAAGACCATCGCGCGCGAGGCGCAGATCAAGAGCGCCGGAGTGAGCAAGTAAATGAGCGCCGAAGTTACCAAGGTCGCCGAAGAGAAGGGCCAGCGCACCCTGACGGGTCGCGTGGTCAGCACGAAGATGCAGAAGACGATCGCCGTCGAGATCGAGCGGCTGATCCGTCACGAGCAGTACGGCAAGTTCATCCGTCGCACCACCAAGCTGTTGGCGCACGACGAGAACAGCGAATCGAAGGAAGGCGATACGGTGGAGATCACCCCGTGCCGCCCGCTTTCCCGGCGCAAGTCGTGGAAGCTCTCCAAAGTCGTCACGCGCGCGAGCGCCTGAGCAGGAAGGGCCAGCCATGATTCAGTTGCAAACGCTGCTCAACGCCGCCGACAACAGCGGTGCACGCACCCTGATGTGCATCAAGGTGCTCGGTGGCACGCGCCGTCGCTATGCGCAGGTCGGTGATGTGATCAAGGTGAGCGTCAAAGACGCCATCCCGCGCGGCAAGGTGAAGAAGGGCGAGGTGTATGACGCCGTCGTCGTTCGCACCAAGCGTGGTGTTCGTCGGCAGGATGGCTCGCTCATCCGCTTCGACGGCAACGCCGCGGTGCTCCTCACCAACAAGCTCGAGCCGATCGGCACCCGCATCTTCGGGCCCGTGACGCGCGAGCTGCGTACGGTGCAGTTCATGAAGATCATCTCGCTGGCCCCGGAGGTCCTGTGAGCAAGATTCGCAAAGGCGACACGGTCATCGTGTTGTCCGGCAAGGACAAGGGCCGTCAGGGCCAGGTGTTGAAGGTGCTCCCGACCGGTCACGTGATCGTCGAGAACCTCAACAAGTCGAAGAAGCACCAGAAGCCGAACCAGCAGGCCAACGTGCAGGGCGGCATCATCGACAAGGAAATGCCGCTCGCGACCAGCAAGGTGGCGATCTGGAATGCGGGCGCCAAGAAGGCTGACCGCATCGGTTACAAGACGCTCGCCGACGGCAAGAAGGTCCGCTTCTTCAAGTCGAACGGCGAGATGCTGGACGCGTAAGCGTTCCACTCAGAGAAACAGAAGTCATGGCAGCCAGGCTAGCAGACACATACCGCAGCACGATCGTGCCGAAGCTCAAGTCCGACTTGGGCATCGACAACGTGATGCAGGTGCCGAAGATCATCAAGATCACGGTGAACATGGGCGTGGGTGAAGCGGTTGCAGACCGCAAGGTGATGGACGCCGCCGTGGCCGACCTCACCAAGATCACCGGCCAGAAGCCGCAGGTCACGAAGTCCCGCAAGGCGATCGCGGCGTTCAAGCTGCGTCAGGGCCTGGCCGTGGGCTGCATGGTGACGCTGCGCGGCGACCGTATGTATGAGTTCCTGGACCGCCTCATCAATATCGCGATGCCCCGCATCCGCGACTTCCGTGGCGTGTCGGCGCGTTCGTTCGATGGCCGCGGCAATTACAGCCTCGGTGTGAAAGAGCAGATCATTTTCCCCGAGATTCAGTACGACCAGATCGATGTGATCCGGGGCATGGACATCACCATCACGACGACGGCGACCGACAACAAGCAGGGACGAGCACTGCTCGAAGCTTTCAACTTCCCGTTCCGGAAATAAGACTCCGGAAGTACAGAGGAAATAGAGACCGTTATGGCGAAGACGAGCATGGTCGAGCGCGAGAAGCGTCGCGCGGGGATCGTGAAGAAGTACGCGGTGAAGCGCGCGCAGCTGAAGGAGATCATCCGCAGCCCACGCAGCTCCCCGGAACAGAGGGCCGCCGCGCAGGCGAAACTGCAGGCGCAGCCGCGCGACGCGAGTCAGTCTCGCCATCGCAATCGCTGCGCGATCACGGGCCGTTCCCGTGGCGTGTATCGCAAGTTCGGCCTTTCACGTGTGAAGGTTCGCGAAGTCGTGAACCGTGGCGAAGTGCCGGGCGTCTCGAAGGCGAGCTGGTGAGGATTACGGCATGAGCATGACCGACCCCATCGCAGACCTGCTGACCCGCATTCGTAATGCGCAGACGGCCCGCAAGACCGAAGTGAGCATGGCGTCTTCCAAAGTGAAGACCGCCATCGTCCGCGTCCTGAAGGACGAGGGTTACGTGGAAGACTTCCGCCTCGACAACGATGGCGGCAAGGCGACCCTGACCGTCGGCCTGAAGTATTACGAAGGCCGCCCGGTCATCGACCGCCTCGAGCGCGTCTCCCGGCCCGGCTTGCGCATCTATCGTGGCAAGGACGAGTTGCCGAAGGTGCTGGGTGGCATGGGCACTGTCATCGTCTCGACCCCCAAGGGCGTGATGACCGACAAGCAGGCCCGTTCCATCGGCCAGGGCGGCGAAGTGCTCTGCATCGTCGCCTAAGAACGAGTTGACCGACAGGTATTGAACCCATGTCTCGCGTAGCCAAGAAAATCATCGACCTGCCGCAGGGCGTGACGGCCACCGTCGCGAACCAGGTGGTCACGGTGAAGGGCGCCAAGGGCGCACTCACCCTGCCGCTGAAGACCGGCGTGTCGCTCGAGCAGAAAGACAAAACGATTCAGATTGGTTTCGCCAATGAAGAGTCGCGTCCGCAGGCGGGTGCCACCCGCGCGCACATCGCGAACATGATCACGGGCGTCACCAAGGGCTACGAGAAGAAGCTCGAGCTGCAAGGCGTCGGCTTCCGTGCGGCCGTCCAGGGCAAGGTGCTGAACCTCACCCTCGGCTTCTCGCACCCCGTGAATTACGACGTGCCGGAAGGCATCACGATCGAGACTCCCAGCCAGACGGAAATCGTCATCAAGGGCATCGACCGGCAGAAGGTCGGCCAGGTGGCTGCGGAGATTCGCGACGTTCGTCCGCCGGAGCCCTACAAGGGCAAGGGCGTGCGCTATGTCGGCGAGAAGATCGAACTGAAGGAAGGCAAGAAGAAGTAAGCCGCCATGCAGATTCGTAAGAAAGAACGGCGCTTGCGCCGTGCAGTGAAGACCCGGGCCCACATCCGTAACCTGGATGTTGCCCGCCTGAGCATTCACAAGACGCCGCGTCACATCTACGCGCAGCTGACGGACGCGCAGGGCGCGAAGGTCATCGCCGCTGCCTCGACGGTGCAGACCGCCGTGGCGGAAGGGCTGAAGTTCACCGGCAACGTCGAAGCCGCCAAGGCTGTCGGCAAGGCCATCGCGGAGCGTGCGAAGGCTGCGGGCGTCACGAAAGTGGCGTTCGACCGTTCCGGGTTCCGCTATCACGGACGTGTGAAGGCGCTGGCGGATGCCGCGCGCGAGTCCGGGCTCGAGTTCTAACGGCTTTTTAAAGAGGGTCACGGACCCTCTTACTAGGTACATAGATATATGGCACGCATAGACAAACCGCAGAGCGCCGACGAGTTCGTCGAGAAGCTGGTCGCGGTCAATCGCACGGCGAAGGTCGTCAAGGGTGGCCGGCAGTTCGGCTTCACCGCGCTGACGGTCGTCGGTGACGGCGCAGGCCGCGTCGGCTACGGCTTCGGCAAGGCGCGCGAAGTGCCCGTTGCCATCAGCAAGGCGATGGCTCAGGCCCGCAAGCAGATGATCAACGTCAGCCTGAAGAACGACACGCTGCATTACGCGATCAAGGGCACCCACGGTGCCACGCGCGTGCTGATGCAGCCCGCTTCGGATGGTACGGGCGTCATCGCCGGTGGCGGCATGCGCGCGGTGCTCGAATGCGCCGGTGTGCGCAACGTGCTCGCGAAGAGCTACGGCTCGCGTAACCCTATCAACGTCGTGCGCGCCACGATCACTGCGCTGGGCGCGATTCGTTCGCCGGAAGACATCGCGGCGAAGCGTGGCAAGACGCTCGAAGAGATCACGGGTTAATCGCCATGGCCGCCCAAGTGAAAGTCACGCTCGTGAAGAGCCTCGCGGGACAGCTCGCGAACATCGTGGGCTCGGTGCGCGGTCTCGGCCTGCGCAAGCCCAACCAGTCGGTGACGGTGAACGACACCCCTGAGAACCGCGGGATGATCTACACCGCGAGCCACCTGTTGAAGGTGGAGAAGGCATGACCATGCAACTGAATACACTCAAGCCGAAGGCAGGCTCGCGCAAGGCGCGGCTGCGTGTCGGCCGTGGCGCCTCCGCCGGCCAGGGCAAAACCTGCGGCCGTGGCGTCAAGGGTCAGCGCGCCCGCAAGGGTGGCTATCACAAGGTTGGCTTCGAAGGCGGCCAGATGCCGCTGCAGCGTCGCCTGCCGAAGGTCGGCTTCCGTTCGAAGATCAAGGCGTCGCGCGCTGAAGTGCGACTGTCCGAGCTCGCGAAAGTCGACGCGGCGGTCATCGATCTCGACGCTCTGAAGAAGGCCGGCGTCGTGCCGGTGTTCGCGGAGCAGGCGAAGGTCGTGCTGTCCGGCGAAGTGACCAAGGCTGTCACGCTCAAGGGCATCGGCGCGACGAAGGGCGCGCGTGCGGCCATTGAAGCAGCCGGCGGCAAGTTCGAAGAGTAAGAGCGATCCAGGATTCAACGGCGCAAGCCGGGTAAAGCACCAAGTGGCAACGTCTCCATCAGCAAGCAGTCCCACCGCCGGCCTCGGCGATGCGGCCCGTTTCGGGGAGATTCGCACGCGCCTGGCGTTCCTGATCGGCGCGCTGGTCGTCTACCGCATCGGCACGTTCATCCCGGTGCCGGGCATCGACCCGGCCCAGGTGGCGCGCTTCTTCCAGGACCAGTCGAACACCATCTTCGGTGTGGTGAACATGTTCACCGGCGGCGCCCTGTCGCGCCTGTCGATCTTCGCGATGGGCGTGATGCCCTACATCTCCGCGTCGATCATCATCCAGATGTGCTCGATGATCATTCCGCAGTTCATGGAAATGCGGAAAGAGGGCGAGTCCGGCCGTCGCAAGATGACCGAGTACACGCGTTACCTCACGGTCGCGCTCGGTGGCTTCCAGTCGTTCGCGGCCGCGGTGGCCCTGCAGGGCAACGGCCTTACGCTCACGACCGGTTTTCAGTGGCTGTTCACCGCCACGATCACGATGACGACCGGCACGATGTTCCTGATGTGGCTCGGTGAGCAGATCACCGAACGCGGCATCGGCAACGGGATTTCCATGATCATTCTCGCCGGCATCGTGGCCGGCCTGCCGGGCGCGGTCGGCAGCACGGCTGGCATGGTGTCCAGCGGTGAAATGTCGGGACCGTTCGCGCTGCTGCTGCTCATCATCGTGGTCGGCGTCACCGCGTTCGTGGTGTTCGTGGAGCGCGCCCAGCGCCGCATCGCCGTGAACTACGCGAAGCGTCAGGTCGGCCGTCGTATGTACGCGGGCCAGACCAGCCACATTCCGTTCAAGCTCAACATGTCGGGCGTGATCCCGCCGATCTTCGCGTCCAGCCTGCTGCTGTTCCCGGCGACGATCGCGGGGTTCTTCGGCCAGAACAACCAGAGCTGGTTCGGCCGCACGCTGCAAAGCCTGGCGACGTCGCTCGGCTACGGCCAGCCGCTGCACCTGGTCATCTACGCCGTGCTGATTCTGTTCTTCTGCTTCTTCTATACGGCTCTCGTGTTCAATGCGCGGGATACGGCCGACAACCTGAAGAAGTCGAACGCGTTCATCCCGGGCTTGCGCCCTGGCCAGCAGACCGCCGACTACATCGACCGGGTGCTCACGCGCCTGACGCTGTGGGGTGCGCTGTATGTTGCCTCGGTCTGCTTGCTTCCGGAGTGGTTGATCGCCAAACAGGGTGTGCCGTTCCAGTTCGGTGGCACGTCGCTGCTGATCGTCGTAGTCGTGGTGATGGACTTCATGGCGCAGCTCCGGGCGCACCAGATGTCTCACCAGTACCCCAGCCTGCTCAAGAAGGCGAACCTGCTCGGTGCGGGTCGCGGTGGAGCGGGAGGCTGAGATTTTTTGTCGATGGCGCGGGTAACGCGCCTGAATCCTGGGCGTAGCCCTAGAGGATCCTATGAAGGTTCGTCCGTCAGTTAAGAAAATCTGCAAGAACTGCAAGATCGTCCGTCGTCGCCGGGTGGTGTTCGTGATCTGTACCGATCAGCGCCACAAGCAGCGCCAGGGTTAATTTCGCAGTTCAGTGACTATTACCGTACAATCGCGCGCTTTTTCGGCGCCTGATTCGCGGCGAGGCTCGTAAGACATGGCACGTATTGCCGGCATAAACATCCCGATGAACAAGCACCTGTGGGTCGGCCTGACTCACATCTACGGTGTCGGGCGCTCACGCGCTCGCAACCTGTGCACGGCTGCGGGAATCGACCCCACCACCAAGGTGAAAGATCTCACCGAGGCGGAGGTCAACACGATTCGCTCGCTGATTCAGAAGTTTCCCGTCGAGGGTGACCTGCGTCGCGAGGTGTCCATGAACATCAAGCGCCTCATGGACCTGGGCTCGTATCGCGGCATGCGCCATCGGCGCGGCCTGCCGGTTCGTGGCCAGCGTACGCGCACCAACGCGCGCACCCGCAAGGGCCCGCGCAAACAGGCGGTCAAGCTCAACGCCCCGCCGGGTAAGGCATAAGACTCATGGCTGATCAGAAAGCACAGGCTTCCGGCGGCGCCGCGGGCGCACAGTCCGGCGGCGCGAAGAAGCCGAAGAAGACTCGCAAGAACGTTCTCGACGCGATCGCGCACGTTCACGCGTCCTTCAACAACACGATCATCACGATCACCGATCGGCAGGGCAACACCCTGTCGTGGGCGACGTCGGGTGGCTGCGGTTTCCGCGGCTCCCGCAAGTCCACGCCGTTCGCTGCGCAGGTGGCCGCCGAGAAGGCGGGCAAGGCTGCGATGGAACACGGCGTGAAGAACGTCGAAGTGCGTGTCGGCGGCCCCGGTCCGGGTCGTGAATCGGCGGTCCGTGCGCTCAATGGCGCCGGCCTCAAGATCACGAGCATCTCGGATGTCACGCCGATTCCGCACAACGGCTGCCGCGCTCCCAAGAAGCGCCGCGTTTAAGGTCAGGAGAAGTCTCTAATGGCGCGTTATACCGGTCCCACCTGCAAACTCGCTCGCCGCGAGGGCACGGACCTGTTTCTCAAGAGCGGCGCGAAGCCCCTCGAGAACAAGTGCAAGTTCACTGTGCCGCCCGGCGGCTTGAAAGGTGAGCGAAAGTCCCGATTGAGTGAGTACGGTTCGCAGCTGCGCGAGAAGCAGAAGCTGCGCCGTATGTATGGTGTGCTCGAGCGCCAGTTCGGCAACTACTACACAGAAGCCGCGCGTCGCCAGGGCTCAACGGGTGAAAACCTGCTGAAGCTGCTGGAATGCCGCCTGGACAACGTCGTTTATCGCATGGGCTTTGCCGCCACGCGTGCCGAGGCTCGTCAGCTGGTCAGCCACAAGGCGATCCAGGTGAATGGCCAGGCCGTGACGATCGCGTCCTACCAGGTGAAGGCAGGCGACATCATCGAGATCCGCGAGAAGGCCAAGAAGCAGCTGCGCATTGCCGGCGCGCTGTCGGTGGCCCAGCAGGTCGGCCTCCCCGAGTGGGTCGAGGTGAACGACAAAGAGTTCAAGGGCGTGTTCAAGCAGGTGCCGGCGCGAGATGAAATTCTCCCCGACATCAACGAGAACCTCGTCATCGAGTTGTATTCGAAGTAATTGAGAGCTGCGCTGCCGGCCAGAAGTGGTTCGGCGGGGCGGCGTCGGGTTCTGTTCGAAGTGATGCATGCATCACTTCAGGTGCCACAACGGCTCAGCAGGACCCAGGTTGGATCGAAGTCTTTTTTCTGATTGATCGGGCGAAGCGTTCGGGTGATTCCGGACGCTTCGCCTTGTTCGTCCCAGACGCCGGCGTTCGGTCGGCAAGGTGAGCGTGCAATGCAGGGTTCCGTCGCAGAATTCTTGAAGCCCCGTGTGGTGAAGGTGCAGCCCGTTGCTCCGCGCCAGGCGCGAGTGGTCATCGAGCCGTTCGAGCGCGGTTTTGGCCATACGCTCGGCAACGCCCTCCGTCGCGTGCTGCTGTCTTCCATGCCGGGCAGCGCCATCACTGAAGTCGAAATCGATGGCGTTCTTCACGAGTACACCAGCATCGAAGGTGTGCAGGAAGACGTCGTAGACATCCTGTTGAACCTGAAGCTCGTGGCCCTGCGCATGCACACGCGTGACAGCGCCGAGCTGCGTCTCCACAAGAAGGGCCCGGGCCCCGTGACGGCCGGCGATATCCAGACGGACCACGACATCGAAGTCGTGAACCCGGATCTGGTGATTGCCAACCTGACCAAGGCCGGCGAGCTCAACATGACCCTGCGCGTCGAGCGCGGCCGTGGCTACCGCCCGGCAGTGCAGCGTGCGGCGTTCGAAGAGCAGACTCGTCCGATCGGCCGCTTGCAGCTCGATGCCTCGTTCTCGCCCGTTCGCCGCGTCACGTATTCCGTGGATGCCGCGCGCGTCGAGCAGCGCACCGACCTCGACAAGCTGGTCATCGACATCGAGACGAACGGCACGATCGACGCGGAAGAAGCCATCCGGCGCGCCGGCAGCATCCTCAAGGATCAGCTGAGCGTGTTCGTGGACCTGCAGGGCGAGGAAGAAGCCTCGCAGAAGGTCTCCGAGATGCAGTTCGACCCGATCCTGCTGCGCCCGGTCGACGAGCTGGAGCTGACCGTGCGGTCGGCGAACTGCTTGAAGGCAGAGAACATCCACTACATCGGCGATCTCGTGCAGCGGACGGAAGTCGAGCTGCTGCGCACGCCGAATCTCGGCAAGAAGTCGCTGACCGAGATCAAGGAAGTGCTCCAGAGCCACGGCCTCATGCTCGGCATGCGGCTGGAAGGCTGGCCGCCGGCTGGTCTGAAGCACGACGACGAACGCGACGTGATGTAACGGATTGTCGCTGGCGCCCGCTTCGGCGGGCGCCGTGCGATGAAGTGTGCGGGCGGTGAATCACCGCACAGCGCGCTCCCCGCGGCGAGATGCCGTGGTTTCATGAAGAGCAAGTCGGATATCGGTGGTTGCGATGGCGCCGTCGGTTTCCGTGTTCCGCGGTGAAGCGCCGCGGCCTCATTGAAGCCCTGGGTCAGTGCCCAGGTGAACTAGGGTTCTATTTATGCGTCACCAACTTTCCGGCCGTCAGCTCTCGCGCAATGCCCCGCATCGGCACGCGATGCTGCGGAACATGAGCGTTTCGCTGCTTCGTCACGAAACGATCCGTACCACGACGCCGAAGGCCAAAGAGCTTCGCCGCGTGGTCGAACCGCTGATCACGCTCGCCAAGACGGACAGCGAGGCGAATCGCCGCGTGGCCTTCTCCCGCCTGCGCGACAGCGATGTTGTCACCAAGCTGTTCGAAGACCTGGGCCCCCGTTTCAAGGCCCGTCCGGGTGGCTACACCCGCATCCTGCACCTGGCCCCGCGGCCCGGTGACTCCGCGCCGATGTCGCTGATGCAGCTCGTGGACGGCCCGGCCGCCAAGTCTGCAGACGCGTCGACGGACGAGGGCGGCGCGAAGAAGAAGCGCGCTCCGGCCAAGAAGAAGGCCAAAGCGGCGGCTTCCTCGGATGAGGGTGCTGAGGCGCCGAAGAAGAAAAAGAAGGCCGCTGCGTAACGCGCGACGACTTTCTCAGTGTGGAATTGAAAGCGGGCCCTGATGGGCCCGTTTTCTTTTCGGGACAGCTGGAACAAGAGGCCCTCGAGCGCCGGGCGGCTGAAGAGGCGCTCAGTCGCCGCGTGGCTAAGAGGGCGCACTGGAATCGGTCCGAGCCGCGCGGCGACTGAGCGCTCCGAGTCTTCAGCCGCCCGGCGCTCGAGGGCTTCTTCCTCTTTGGTTTCGCCTCCCGTAGGCTCGATCCCCGCCAACAACACATTCCGGGGAGCACATCATGGGTCTCGCAACCGAATTCAAAGAATTCGCCATGAAGGGCAACGTCATCGACCTGGCAGTCGGTGTCGTCATCGGTGCCGCCTTCGGCAAGATCGTGAGCTCGCTGGTCAACGACGTGATCATGCCGCCGATCGGCCTCGCCATCGGCAATGTCGATTTCAAAGATCTCGCATATCGCATCGGCACCAACCCGGCCGGCGAGCCGGTGCTGTTCAAATACGGCCTGTTCATCCAGACGGTGTTCGAGTTCACCATCATTGCGTTCGCGCTGTTCCTGATGATCAAGGGCATCAACAAGCTGAAGCGGCCGAATCCGGCGGAGCCGGCTGCGGCGCCGCCGCCGCCGAGCAAGGAAGAGTTGTTGTTGACTGAGATTCGCGACCTGCTTGCTAAGAAAGTATAGGAAGGGGAGCCCTCAATCGCCGGGCGGCTGAGAAGCGCTCAGTCGCCGCGCGGCTAGCAGCGTTTCTATCAACGCCTCTTAGCAACGCATGAGCCACTCTCATGCGTCCTCTCCGCACTTACACCCTAACCGCCATGGCACGCGCCTGACGTAGTGGGCACAATCCGTCCATGACGGACCTGCTCCGCGGCCTGCTCGGTCTCGCCGCGTTGATCGTGATCGCCTTCGCGCTCTCACGGAATCGCCGCGCGATCCGGCCTCGAGTCGTCCTCGCCGCGCTCGCTCTGCAGGTGACCATTGGCGCCCTCGTGTTGTTCGTGCCCTGGGGACGCATCGCGTTGGCTGCAGCGGCGGGCGGCGTCAATCACGTGCTGGACTTCGGCCTGAAGGGAATGGAGTTCCTGTTCGGCGGACTCGTGACCTCGAAGATGTTCGAACTGTTTGGCGACACGGGCTTCGTGTTCGCGTTCCGCGTCCTGCCGACCATCATCTACGTCTCCGCCTTGATCGCCGTGCTCTATCACCTCGGCATCATGCGTTGGATCATCGTCGGACTCGGTGTCGTGCTGCAGCGGCTGGTCGGCGTGTCGCGGCTCGAGTCGTTCTCTGCCGTGACGACGATCTTTCTCGGCCAGAGCGAACTGCCGGCGGCACTGCGACCTTTTGCATCGAAGCTGCGCGGCCCCGAGCTGTTCGCCATCATGACCAGCGGCATGTCTGCCGTTGCCGGCTCCACGCTCGCGGGCTATGCGGGTCTCGGCGTGAAGATGGAATACCTGCTCGCGGCTTCATTCATGGCGATTCCGGGCGGGCTGCTGTTCGCCAAGATCATCTGTCCCAGTACCGAGCCTGGGGCGATCACCGAAGGTCCCGTGCATTTCGAAGAGCGGCCTTCGACCAACGTGATCGAAGCCGCCGCGTCGGGCGCGGCCGTGGGCCTGCGCGTGGCGATCAACGTGGGCGCGATGCTCATCGCGTTCATCGGATTGATCGCGCTTCTCAATGGGCTCGTCGGTGGCGTGCTCGACTGGTTCGGCTTTCACGCGATGAGTCTCGAGACGGTCATGGGCTACGTGTTCGCGCCGGTCGCATGGCTCATCGGCGTGCCATGGGAGCACGCCGGTATCGCGGGCAACCTGATCGGCCAGAAGCTCATCCTGAACGAGTTCGTCGGCTATGCGTCGCTCGCGCCGTATCTCAAGGATCCGGCGGCGGTCACCGCGGCGGGGCTCACGGTGCTCGATCCGAAAACCCTCGTGATCGTGTCGTTCGCGCTGTGTGGGTTCGCGAACCTGTCGTCGATCGCGATTCTGGCCGGCGGATTTGCCGCCGTAGCACCCGACCTTCGTCCCGAAGTGGCGCGCTATGGCTTGAGTGTCGTCGCGGCGAGTACGCTTTCGAATCTCGCGAGTGCCACCATAGCCGGTGCGTTTCTCAGCCTCGCGGGATGACACCATGACCGACCTTGCTGCGTTGATCGATGCCGCTCGTGAAGTTCGCCATTGCGCTTACGTGCCGTACTCGAACTTCCGCGTTGGCGCAGCCGTGCTGGCGCGGGACGGGCGCATCTTCATCGGCTGCAACGTCGAAAACGCGTCCTACGGCCTGTGTAATTGCGCGGAGCGCTCAGCATTTTTCTCCGCCATTTCCGCGGGGATCAAACGCGGCGACCTCACGCACATCGCTGTGATTGCAGATTGTCCCGCGCCCGTGTCTCCGTGCGGCGCATGCCGGCAGGTGATGATCGAGCTGGGCGGCCCGCAACTCGTCGTGATTCTCACGAACCTTCAGGGCCAGGTTGCGCAATCCACGGCGGCGGAGCTGCTGCCCGGCGCGTTCACGCTCGAGTCATGATGCTGAGTCACTGACACGATGACGGGCGAAGGCGTCCCCGAGCTGAGTCTCGCCGCATACCAGCGTGGCGAACCCGGTGCGCGGGAGGCGCTCTCGTCAGCGTTGATGCAAGGCCTGCAACGATACGGCTTCATCATCCTGCGCGATCATCCCGTTCCCGCGGCATTGCTCGACGCTGCATATGACCTGAGCGTCGCGTTCTTCGCGCAAACGGAAGCAGTGAAGCGTAACTACGCGTGCGGCCCGCGCGGCTACGTTCCGTTTCGTACCGAGCGCGCGAAAGATCATGCCGTGCCAGACCTCAAGGAGTTCTGGCAGATCGGCCCCGAGATCCTCGCCGCTGCGGAAAACGATCCAACGATTGCGCCGAATGTCTGGCCGGATTCGCCGCCGCGCTTTCGCGAAACATTCTTGGCACTCTACGCAGCACTCGAGCACACGGGTCGGCTGCTGCTCGAAGCGCTCACGCCGGGATTATCGTTGCCGAGCGGTTACTTCGATCCGCTCGTCGCTGGCGGCACATCGATACTGCGCCTGATTCACTATCCGCCTGTGCCTGCCGAAGTCGCGCCAGGCAGCGTGCGCTCGGCGGCTCACGAAGATATCAATCTCATCACGCTGCTCGTTGCGGCCCGTGGTGCGGGGCTCGAGCTGCTCGATCGCGATGGACGCTGGTTGCCGGTGGAAGCCGATCGCAACTGCCTCATCGTGGACTCCGGCGACATGCTCGCCCGAATGACCAACGATGTGATCCCGGCCACCACGCATCGGGTCGTGAATCCTTCCGGCCCGAATGTCAGCCGCCATTCGATGCCGTTCTTCATGCATCCCCGCTCCGAGGTTTCTTTGCGATGCCTGCCATCGTGCGTGGGGTCTGGTGCGCACTATCCCGAGACCACCGCAGGCGCCTTTCTGGAGCAGCGGCTGCGGGAGATCGGACTCATTCGGCAATAGCGCCGGCTGACGCTTGACAACCCTTCACCCGTCCGCGCAAAACAGGCTTCTATGAGCAAGAGCGCTGGTGGACACATCCGACTCACGTCGCATTCGAGCGGCGGCAAGCCGAGCCGGTTTCCGATCAAGTGGGGCGCGCCGACCGCCCGGGAACGCGGCCCCGTGCTGGCCTCCTTCGCGGCCGGGGCAGATCGCAACGTCATCGGCGCACACGGTGGCGCGTATTCGGTGTATCGCGCGCTCGCGGTGTCATCGGGTGCGCTGGATCCGGTGTCGCGTCCGGACCTGCGACAGACCCATCCGGTGATCGACATCGGCCCGCATCCGCAATGGAGCGAGCCCGGCCGCATCGTTGCGCTCGACCCGTGGGGCCATCGCGTCACCGACGATTTTTCGGAAGACATCGAGGGTGGCCTGGATGTGCGCCCGACCATCGCGATCACGCGCGCGCGACTTTCGCTGCCCGAAATACGCGAAGCCATCGAAGCAGGACGTCTCGTTGAAGACGGCACCGTGCTGCATCCAGGCGGCGAGATCGCCGTCATCAAAGCCGCAATCGATCCGGTGTGGTATTTGCCCGGCGTCGCTGCGCGTTTTGGCGTGAAGGAAAGCGCGCTCCGCCGAACGCTCTTCGAGCAGACCGGTGGCATGTATCCGGAGCTCGTCACGCGTCGCGACCTGCAGGTGTTCCTGCCGCCCATCGGCGGCATCACGCTGTACATTTTTGGCGATCCGATGGCGATTCACGATCCGGATCGCAAGCTCACGTGCCGCGTGCACGATGAGTGCAGCGGATCCGATGTGTTTGGTTCGGATATCTGCACCTGCCGTCCCTATCTCACGCACGGCATCGAAGAGTGCGTGCGCGGCGCGCAGGCCGGCGGCGCGGGTCTCATCGTCTACAACCGCAAGGAAGGTCGTGCGCTCGGCGAAGTGACGAAGTTTCTCGTCTACAACGCGCGCAAGCGGCAGCCGGGTGGCGATCAGGCTTCGACTTACTTCGCGCGCACCGAGTGTGTTGCCGGTGTGCAGGACGCGCGCTTCCAGCAGCTCATGCCGGATACGCTGAACTGGCTCGGCGTGAGGCGCATCGACCGGCTCGTGTCGATGTCGAACCTCAAGTACGACGCGCTCGTCGGCGCGGGCATCGAGATCGGTACGCGCGTCCCGATTCCACCGGAGCTCGTGCCGCCGGATGCGAACGTCGAGCTCGCCGCGAAAAAAGCGGCGGGGTATTTCTCGGTGGAAGAGCCGACCCAGGTCATCAGCGAAGTGATCGGCCGTGACCTCAAAGACTACTGAGGCTGATAACGCGTCAACCGTCGAAGCCGGCGCGAAGGCGCTGCTGAGTGCTCGCGCCGTGCGCGAGGCTTCGCAGCGCATGCTCGCGCTCGCACTCGAAGGCTCGCTGCGAGATTGGACGGTCGATCTCGAACAACTGCCGGCCACGTCGGAGTACGTCGAGAAGCTCACGCGCGAGCGCTTTCCCCGTCTGAACGTGCCGATGCACTCACGCTGGCGCCATTTCGTGTTCGGCGGCATGGACCTCTGGCGCGAGATCGTCGCAGCTCGTCAATGGCCGAATGCAGCAGCTCGCGCCCGTGCCGCGTTCGATCTTGCGATCACGTCCGTGCTGCTCGACGCGGGTGCGGGTGGAAGCTGGCGCTACATGGATCCGGAGACCGAAGTCATCGCCTCCCGCTCCGAAGGTCTGGCCTTCGCGAGCCTGCGATGGTTTCAGAGCGGTGGGCTGTCGAACGACAAGGCTGACCCGCTGCGCGCCGACGCGGCGGCACTGCAGAAGGTGGACGCGCGCTCGATGAGACGCGCCTTCCAGGTGACCGAGACGAACCTGCTCACCGGTGCAAACGAACGCGCAGCGCTGCTGAATCGGCTCGGTGCGGCGGTCGAGGCACGTCCGGATCTGTTCGCCCTTCAGGATTCGCCACGGCCCGGCGGCCTGTTCGACGCGCTTGCACGGCGCGCAGCCGCCAAACAACTCAATGGCGCGGTTATTCTGGAAATGTTGCTCGACGGACTCGGTCCCATCTGGACCGGTCGCCCGCAGCTCGCCCGTGTGAGCCTAGGGGACTGCTGGCCGCATCCCGCGTTCGGCAGCGATGCAGTGCCGTCGGGATACGTTCCGCTTCACAAGCTGTCGCAATGGCTCGCGTACTCGCTCATCGAGCCGCTTCAGGAGGCCGGCTTTCCGGTGCCCGGCATCGATGCGCTCACCGGCCTGCCTGAATACCGCAATGGTGGCCTGCTCATCGACATGGGCGTGCTCGTGCCGCGCGATCCGGCGCAGCTACGCGAGATCCACGCAGTGTCGTCGCCGCTTGTCGTCGGCATGCGCTCTCTCACGGTGGCGTTGCTAGACAGGCTCGCGCCAGCAGTCGGTGTGCGCCTCGGATTGCCCCAGGACAGCCTGCTACTCGCGCGTGTGCTCGAGGGCGGCACGTGGGCGGCGGGCCGCGCGATTGCGCGTTCGAAACGCGAAGGGGGCGGTCCGCCCCTGCAGATCTCCAGCGACGGGACGGTGCTTTGATGAACAACGTGACGGTGATCGATCATCCGCTCGTGCAACACAAGCTGGCGCTCATGCGGCAGAAGGACACATCGACGAAAGGCTTTCGGCAGCTGATGCGCGAAATCTCGACGCTGCTCTGTTACGAAGTGACGCGCGATTTGTCGCTGGATCCCGTGCAGATCGAAACGCCGTTGATGACGATGGAAGCCCGCATGCTCTCGGGCAAGAAGCTCGTGTTCGCGCCGGTGCTGCGCGCGGGCGTAGGCCTGCTCGACGGCATGCTGGACCTGATTCCGTCCGCACGCGTCGCGCACGTTGGGCTGTATCGCGATCCGGAAACGCTCGTCGCGGTGGAGTACTACTTCAAGTCGCCGCACGATCTCGTCGACCGGCTCGTCATCGCTATCGATCCCATGCTGGCGACGGGTAACACGGCGATTGCTGCGATCGACAGGTTGAAGGAGCACGGCGCGCGTGAGCTGCGTTTTGTCTGCCTGCTCGCCTCACCGCCCGGGCTGGAGAACTTCCACAAGTATCATCCCGAGGTGCGCGTGTGGGCCGCTGCGATCGATCCGCAGCTCAGCGATCACGGCTATATCCTGCCGGGCCTGGGCGATGCCGGCGACAGGCTTTACGGGACGCGCTGAGCGAACGCATCCCGCGTCAGGTTTTCGCAGCCGTTCGCGGTGATCGCGAGATTGTCTTCGATGCGAATCCCGCCGAATTTCCTGAACTGCTCGACGCGCAGCCAGTTGATGCGCGCACCTCGACGATCGGCACGCGCCTGATCGAGCAACTGATCGATGAAGTAGAGCCCCGGTTCCATCGTCACGACGAAGTTTTCTTCGAGCACGCGAGTGAGCCGCAGGAACGGATGCCCCTCCGGCTTCGGGATTTCGCCCCCTGCCGGCGACTTCATGAATCCGCCAACGTCGTGCACCTGCAGCCCGAGCAGATGGCCCAGACCGTGCGGCAGGAACACGCTCGATAGTCCGGTGTCGACGGCTTCACCGGCTTCGCAATCGATGATGCCGGAGTCGTGCAGTACTTCCGCGATCAGCTGATGCGCGGAGATGTGGACGTCCCGCCAGTCCACGCCCGCGCGCACGCTGGCGCACAGGGACTGCTGGACGTGGTCCATCTCGTTGACCAGCGCAGCGAAGTCGGCGTCGCCGTGCGCATAGGTGCGCGTGATGTCGCTGGGATATCCGGCGAACTCCGCGCCCGCATCGATGAGCATCGAATGACGTTGTGCAGGCGGCTCTCGCTGCAGCACCTGGTAGTGAAGCACCGAAGCGCCCGCGTTCAAGGCGATGATCGGGTTGTACGGCAGCTCCTGCTCGCGGTGGCCGCAGGCACGCATGAAGGCGATCTCGATGTCGTACTCCGACGCGCCATCGTCGAAGGCTTGCTTGGCGGCAAGATGTCCGATCGCGCCCAGCCGACTCGCTTCCCGCAGGCACACGAGCTCATAAGGCGTCTTGGCCGCACGCTCGTAATCCATGCGATGGATTAGGGACTCGGGATTGCGGCCGCCCACACCCCATACGACCAGCTCGGGGAACGGTTCGCCGAGGTAAGCCGTGCGGCTCAGGTCTTCGGGTAGCAGCGTGCGTGCGATCTCGCGGTCTGACACCGCGTGCAGCTCGAAATGACGGGTCCAGTACGCTTCGGGCAGATCCGCCGGCTTATGCCAGTAATCGCGCGGATGATGGAACAGCAGGCGCGGCTTGTGGCCTGGCTCGAAATAGACGAAGCAGTCCGGCACATCGATGAGCGGCGCCCAGAGCTTGAAGGGCGCATTCACGCGGAACGGATAATGCTGGTCGTCCAGGAAGATCAGCGGCGGGCTACCCGAATGCACCAGCAGGCTCGAGAAGCCCGAGGCTTCGAGCGCGCGCGAGGCGCGGCGGGAAATGGTGTCCAGATGGGCCGCGTAGGTGGCTTCGAGTGTGTCCGCGCTACTCGGCATCCGCAGTTCCTCGCCAGACCAAGGCCCGGCTTGTATAGATGTTGGTGTGGATTGTAGACATGCGCGGCTGTCGTTTTGAGCCGACATAAGCTCCGTCGGCAGTTTCAAAAGTTCAAAGGTGCCTATAGAATCCCACGCCGCGTTGTGCGATTTGAAAATTCGCAAACGCTTACAGGTCTCCTCAAACAGTTTTCCACCACTGCTTCTCGGGGTATCGATCGATGAAAACCACACTTGCTCTTAGCGCGATTGTTGCTGCGCTGATGCTGACGGCCTGCGCGAAGCAGGAAGCGGCCGCTCCGGCTGCGGACCCTGCTCCTCCGGCCGCCGAGGCGCCTCCGGCTGATGCCGCTCCGGCTCCGGATGCCGCTGCCACGCCGCCGGCCGATGGTGCTGCTGCGCCTCCGGCTGACGCTGCTCCTCCGGCCGAGCCGCCGAAGCAGTAAGCATCGCGTAAGCGATACTGCTCGAGCCTTCGAGGCTCTGACGGCCCGGACAGGAGCGAAAGCCCTGTCCGGGCCGTGTTATTTACGGAGCCAGGCTTTTCGATTTGCCGGGCTCCATCGATCGAAAGGCCTCTGGTTCCGCGTGGATTCGTCCGTGACCGTCAGTGTTCGAGACGCTCGTTCTTCCGACAGCGACCGGCTGTGGATCGAGAGCGTGTATCGCGATTACCTCGACGACCTGGCGCCGCTCAATACCGGCATCTTCCCCGTGCTCGGCGAGGTCGGTCATCGCGAACCGGACCAGATCACCCGCTGGTTCTCGGATTCTTCTGCGTTCGTGCTCGCCATCGTGAAGAGCTCCAAGCCGGTGGGCTTTGCGATGATCGCGCGCGGTCGGCCGCAGGCGGGCCGGCCACCCGTGGATTTTCGGATGGCGGAGTTCTTCATCGCGCGATCACAGCGGCGCCTGGGGGTTGGACGGACGGCTGTTCAGCTCATCCTGAATCGATTCGCGGGGCGATGGGAGATTACGGAGTACCTGCGTAACCCGGCTGCTGTGAGTTTCTGGAGGCGCGTGGTCGCGCTTTATACGCAGGGGAATTATCAGGAGCGCATCGTGAATGGTGAGGTGCGCCAGATGTTTCAGTCGGGGGTTTCAGCGCGACGTTGAGATGAAGAAGCCCTCAATCGCCGGGCGGCTAAGAGGGCGACCGAAGAAGCGCTCCCAGCCGCCCGGCGATTGAGGTCTTCCTGCTCTCTAATTCGTATGCTTCTTCAAGTGCGTCGGCGACGCCGAACACGCACTACACCCATGCGCCATCTGCGTAACAAGCCCCTGCCTCATGCGGATGAGCCGGCGCCCCAGCGCATTCGAAGACGTCGGGTTCATAGCCGTCAGCAGTCGCAGTTTCGTTTTGACAGGCATCAACCGCCACGCCGCGAAAACAGCGCTGGCGGCAACCACCGCCGCGACGATCAGCGTCTGCGCGATCAATTCCATCTCAGGCTCCCACCGGCGACCCACCCCCGAGCGCCACAGCCACTCGGTAGGTGATGAATGAGGCGAGGTACGCCAGGGCGAACAGGTATCCCGCCATGATCAAAGGATAGCGCCACGAATTGGTTTCGCGCTTCACCACCGCCAGCGTGGAAAGACACTGAGGCGCAAACACATACCAGGCCAGCAGCGACAGGGCGGTCGCCAGGCTCCACGTCGAAGCAATGATCGGCGACAGTGCGCCGGCCACGTCATCGCCGCTCGCCGACATCGAATACACCGTGCCGAGCGCGCCGACGGCGATTTCGCGCGCCGCGAGGCCGGGCACGAGTGCGATCGAAATCTGCCAATTGAAGCCGATGGGCGCGAACACGTACTGCAGTCCGCGTCCCAGCATCCCGGCGATGCTGTACTCGATGGCCGGGCCAGTCGCGCCCGGCGGCGGGGCCGGATAGCTGGCGAGGAACCACAGCACGATCATCAGTGTGAGGATGATGCCGCCGACGCGGCTCACGAAGATACGCACGCGCTCCCACAGTCCCAGCATCAGGTTCCGCAGGTTCGGCGTGCGATATTCCGGCAGCTCCATCATCAACGGCGGGTTCTGCCCGCGCATCACCGTGAGCTTCATGACGAACGCGACGATCATCGCGGAGATGACGGCGGCGACGTAGAGCGTGAAGAGCACGAGGCCCTTCAGGTTGAAGACGCCGCCGACCGTGCGCGATGGGATGAACGCGCCGATGAGCAGCGCATACACCGGCAGACGCGCTGAGCACGTCATCAACGGCGCAATCATGATGGTGACGATGCGGTCCCGCGCCGAAGGAATCGTGCGCGCCGCCATGATTCCCGGGATCGCACACGCGAAGCTCGAAAGCAGCGGGATGAACGCGCGGCCGGAGAGCCCCACGTGTCCCATGATCCGGTCGAGCAGGAACGCGGCCCGCGGCAGGTAGCCCGAGTCTTCGAGCACCAGGATGAAGAAGAACAGGATGATGATCTGCGGCAGGAACACGAGCACGCTGCCCGCGCCGGCGATCACGCCATCGATGAGCAGGCTCTTGAGCGGGCCGTCGCTCAGCAGGCCGCCGATCAAGGTGCCGAGGCCGGTCATGCCGGATTCGATGAGATCCATCGGCCACTCGGCCCAGCTGAACACCGCCTGGAACATCAGGAACAGCACCAATGCGAGCAGCAGCGGGCCGGCGACGGGATTGAGCACGACGGTGTCGAGCTTCGTGAGGAACGCCAGGCGTGCGGGCACGCGATAGCCGATGTCCGTGAGGATCCTGCGCACTTCGCGCTGGGTGGCCTGCACATCCGCGGCGTTCGTCGCGGGCAGTTCAACGCGGCCGAGGCGTTCGGCGAAGGTGTGGCGGTCGATCGCTTCCACGAGCTGGCGCTCGCCGCCCGGCTTCACGGCAACGGTTTCGACCACCGGTACGCCGAGCGCTGCTTCGAGCTTGGCGCGATCCACTTTGTAGCCGCGGGAGCGCGCCACGTCACTCATGTTCAACGCGACGATGAGCGGTCGGCCGAGCCGCTTGAGCTCCAGCACCAGTCGCAGGTTCAGTCGCAGGTTCGTCGAGTCGACGACGCAGACCAGCAGGTCTGGCGGCGGCTCGCTCGCATGACGTCCCAGGACGACATCGCGCGCGATGGCCTCATCGAGGCTGGTGGGCTCGAGGCTATAGGCGCCAGGCAGGTCCAACAGACGATAGGTGCGGCCGGACAGGGAGCCGGTGAAACGGCCTTCCTTACGCTCGACGGTGACGCCTGGGTAGTTCGCCACCTTCTGGCGGCTGCCGGTCAGGCGATTGAAGAGGGCGGTTTTCCCGCAGTTGGGGACGCCGATCAGCGAGAGGCTCAGGCCTTCCGCCGACCCGACCGCAGCGTTCATGGAGGTGTGGGTGCGGGAGCGGGCTCGACCCAGACCGATTCGACTTCGCGACGGCGGAGGGCGAACGTGGTGGTGCCGACGCGGACCACAAATGGATCGCCGCCCGGCATGGCCTGGGCGATGACCTCGATGTGCTCGCCGTCCACGAAGCCCAGCTCCAGGAGGCGGCGCTCGATGGGGGTGAAGTCGCCTTGGCCCGCGCCGACGCTGACGACGTTCGCGGTGGCGCCGGGGGAGAGCACGCTGAGGGACAGCATGCGCGTGTTGACTGCGGCGCGGGGGGGGGGGGGGGGGACATCCATAGTGGGTGCAGTATGGATGAGAACGTTTCGCATCGGCAATGCTTCGCGCGGCGGGATGACCGAAATGGGGGCGACGCTCGGGGGCTGGGCGGCTTGGGGCCTGCGGATGGGGTGGGCTCGCATGAAGGTTTCAGTTGGGGGAGCTGTTGGCGCTCGCGCACGCGGGGGCCCCGGCGCTGTGGGTCGGCGCTCGCGTACGCGGGGGCTTCTGCGCTGTGGGTAAGCGCTTGCGCATGCGGGTGCTCGCGCGAAGAGGTCCCCGTCGGGGGCTTTGAGTCCCACCCGCTTGCGTACAAACCCTCCGCTGCCAGCCCTTCAGGTTCGTGGCGTCGTCAGCCCGTCGCGGTCGCTTTCTGTTTCTTCGTCTCCGCTACCGATTTCTTCTTGAGCAAGGGCTTCAGGTACTGCCCGGTGTAAGAGTTCGGGTTCGCGGCCAGTTGCGCCGGGGTGCCGGTGCCGACGAGTTGGCCGCCGCCTTCGCCCCCTTCGGGGCCGAGGTCGATCAGCCAGTCGGCGGTTTTGATGACGTCGAGGTTGTGCTCGATGATCACGATCGTGTTGCCCTCGTCGCGCAGGCGGTGGAGCACGTCGAGCAGCTGCGCGACGTCGTGGAAGTGCAGGCCGGTGGTGGGCTCGTCGAGGATGTAGAGCGTTCGGCCGGTGGCGCGTTTGGCGAGCTCGCGGGCCAGCTTCACGCGTTGGGCTTCGCCGCCGGAGATCGTCGTCGCGTTCTGCCCGAGTCGCAGGTACGAGAGGCCCACGTCCATCAGCGTCTGCAGTTTGCTCGCCACCGTGGGCACGGCCTGGAAAAAGCGCAGGCCTTCTTCCACCGTCATCTCCAGCACTTCGTGGATGTTCTTGCCGCGGAAGCGGATCTCCAGCGTTTCACGGTTGTAGCGCTGGCCTTTGCAGACATCGCAGGGCACGTACACATCCGGCAGGAAGTGCATTTCAACCTTGATGACGCCATCACCCTGGCACGCTTCGCAGCGGCCGCCTTTTACGTTGAAGCTGAAGCGGCCCGCGTCGTAACCGCGCGCGCGCGACTCCGGCACGGCGGCGTAGAGATCGCGCAACGGCGCGAACAGCCCTGTATACGTCGCAGGGTTCGAGCGCGGCGTACGTCCGATCGGGCTCTGGTCGATGTCGATGATGCGGTCGATGTGTTCGAGGCCGGCGATGCGGTCGACGGGTGTCGCATCGAGCATCGTGCCGTTCAGGTGCGCAGAGGCCCGCGTGAAAAGCGTATCGATGATGAGAGTGCTCTTCCCCGAGCCCGATACGCCGGTCACGCACGTGAGCAGGCCCACCGGCACGTTGACCGTGAGGTTGTGCAGGTTGTTGGCCCTCGCGCCGATGATGCGGATCTGTTTATCGGGATCCTGCACAGTCAGCTTCGCGGGAATCGCAATTTCCTTGCGCCCGCTGAGATATTGACCTGTGATCGACGCGGCGCTGGCTTTGATTTCCTGCGGCGTTCCCTGCGCCACGAGCTCGCCGCCGTGCACGCCGGCGCCGGGGCCCATGTCGAGCACGTGATCCGCCGCGAGAATCGCGTCCTCGTCGTGCTCGACGACGATCACGGTATTGCCGATGTCGCGCAGCTTTTTCAGTGTTTCCAGCAGTCGACGATTGTCGCGCTGATGCAGCCCGATGGACGGCTCATCGAGGATATACATCACACCCGTGAGGCCCGAGCCCACCTGACTCGCCAGACGAATGCGTTGCGCCTCTCCGCCCGACAACGACTCGGCGCTGCGATCGAGCGTGAGGTAGTCCAGGCCTACGTCCACGAGGAAGCGCAGTCGCTCGGCCACGTCTTTCACGATCTTGCTTGCGACTTCGCCGCGCCAGCCGACGAGGTTCAGTCCGCGAAAGAATTCGAGCGCGCGCCCGACGGTGAGATGCGCCACTTCCGGCAAGCTGCGCTCGGACACGAACACGTAACGCGCGGCGCGATTGAGGCGCGCGCCTTTGCAGTCCGGGCAGGGCTGCATGCCGAGATATTTCGATAGCTCTTCGCGCACCGTGTTCGATTCGGTCTCGCGGTAGCGGCGCTCGAGATTGGGCACGATGCCTTCGAACTCGTGCTTCTTCTTCGAGGTTTTGCCTTTGCCCTCGGTATAGCGGAACTCGATGATTTCACCGCCGCTGCCGGACAGCACCACCTGCTGCACCTTCGCCGGCAGCTCGTTCCACGGCGTTTCGATGTCGAAGTCGTAATGCTTCGCCAGCGACTGGATGAGCTGGAAATAATAGGCGTTGCGCCGATCCCAGCCGCGGATCGCGCCACCGGCGAGAGACAGGTCCGGGTTCGTCACGACGCGCGCGGGATCGAAGAATTCCTTGATGCCGAGACCGTCGCAGGTCGGGCACGCGCCGGACGGGCTGTTGAACGAAAACAGCTTCGGTTCGAGGGTCGGCACGCTATAGCCGCAAACGGGGCAGGCGTGGCGGCTCGAAAACACGATTTCATCGCGCGTCGGTTCGTCCAGGAAGATCAGGCGCGCGAGGCCTTCGGACACGCGCAGCGCCGTCTCGAACGATTCCGCGAGACGCTGGGCCGCATCGGGTTTGACGCGGAAGCGGTCAACCACGACTTCGATGGTGTGCTTGCGCTTCGGATCGAGCTTCGGCAAGGCGTCCAGCTCGTGCAGGCGGCCATCGATGCGCGCGCGCACGAAACCCTGCCCCGCCAATGTTTCGAGCACGTCGGCGTGCTCGCCTTTGCGATCGGTCACGAGCGGAGCCAGCAGCGCGGCGGCTGTCCCTTCCGGAAGCTTGAGCACCTGGTCGACCATCTGACTGACCGTCTGCGCTTCCAGGTCGATGCCGTGATCGGGACAGCGGGGAATACCGGCGCGCGCGAACAGCAGGCGCAGGTAGTCGAAAATTTCCGTGACGGTTCCGACCGTCGAACGCGGGTTGTGCGATGTCGCCTTCTGCTCGATCGCGATGGCGGGCGAGAGGCCCTCAATGGCATCGACGTCGGGCTTGTCCATCATCGAGAGGAACTGGCGGGCGTACGCAGAGAGGCTTTCCACGTAACGCCGCTGCCCTTCCGCGTAGAGCGTGTCGAACGCAAGCGAAGACTTGCCCGAGCCGGACAGACCCGTGATCACGATCAGCTGGTCGCGGGGCAGGTCGACGCTGACGTTCTTCAGGTTGTGCGTGCGTGCTCCGCGTACGCGAATCTGCTGCATGGTTGGCTGCCTGCCCGGGGTGTCGAGAGGAACTGGCGAGTGTAACTGGGGGCGGAGATTTTTCTTCCAACCGCCTCTATCGCCAGCATAAGGAGGCGCTGCGGCCATTTCTGGACGAATCCACCACGCAAAATCGCTGCCGCGCGCGGGTCGTCGCCCTACAATGCGCGCATTCCATTTCGATGAAGGGGCGGCAAGCCATGGCGCGCGGAGTCAACAAAGTCATTCTGATCGGCAACCTGGGTGCGGACCCAGAGACTCGCGCGATGCCTTCGGGCTCAACCGTGGCGAACCTGCGCATCGCCACCACCGAAAACTGGAAAGACCGCACCTCCGGCGAGAACCAGGAGCGCACGGAGTGGCACCGCGTGGCGCTGTTCGGGAAGCTGGCGGAGATCGCCGGCGAATACCTCCGCAAGGGCTCCCAGGTCTACATCGAAGGCAGCCTCCGCACCCGCAAATGGACGGACAAGCAGGGCAACGAGCGCTTTTCCACCGAGATCATCGGCAACGAGATGCAGATGCTCGGCGGCCGCGGCGGTGGAGGAGGCGGTGGTGAGGGCGGTGGCGGCGGCTACGGCTCCCGCGCAGGCGGCGGCGCAAGTGGCGGGGGCAGCGGCGAAGGCGGCGGTTACGGCTCTCGCGGCGGTGGCGGCGGGCGGCAGGGCGGCCCACCCCCGGACGAATATGGCGAGCCCGCGAGCCCTCCGGGTGGCAGCGGCAGTCGCGCCGAGGATTTCGACGACGACATTCCGTTCTGAGGCAGACCTGGGCGGGGCGGCTGCACGGCTCATCGGCACCGACGAGGTTCAGCTCAACGGCGCGGGCGTCCAGCTCAGGCTGCGGAGAGCGCCCGCCGCAACCTTCGGGTCGTCGCGACAAGCAATCCGGTGAGTTTTGACCGTCAGCGCGCGGGCTCAGGCACCATTCTCACCCGGTTGCAGGCCCCGTCCGTCGCCCAGCCCGGGCTCCACCGGGGCTGCCGATCACCTAAGCCCATGACGCGGCACGTTTTGCACCGAACTGGTGCCCCCACGCGGTCGTCGCTGTAAGCACCGTGCGCGCGCCTCGTTGAGCCCGTAGAATTTCCGGCTCCCCAAACCATCGCTCCTATGCCCGGCCGATACTTCATCAAGACCTTTGGCTGCCAGATGAACGAGTACGACTCCGCTCGGATGGCGGACGCGCTCCACGCAGCCGATGGCCTCACGGCCACGGACGATCCGAAGCTCGCGGACGTCCTACTCATGAACACCTGTTCCGTGCGCGAGAAGGCGCAGGAGAAGGTGTTCTCCCTGCTGGGCGAATGGCGCATGTTGAAGGCCACGCGGCCGCACGTGCTCATCGGCGTGGGCGGCTGTGTCGCGAGTCAGGAAGGCGACGCCATCACCAAGCGCGCGCCGTTCGTCGACCTCGTGTTCGGCCCGCAGACCATTCATCGCCTGCCAGACATGATCGGTGAGCTGCGCCGCACCGGCCGCTCCGTCGTCGACATCAGCTTCCCCGAAATCGAAAAGTTCGATGCGCTGCCGGCTCCGCGCGCTGAAGGCGCGACAGCCTACGTGTCGGTGATGGAAGGCTGCTCGAAGTACTGCAGCTTCTGCATCGTCCCGTACACGCGCGGCGATGAAGTGAGCCGCCCGTTCGAATCCACGATGACCGAGGTGCGCCAGCTCGCAGCGCAGGGCGTGCGTGAGATCACGCTGCTCGGCCAGAACGTGAATGCGTATGCCGGCCCGATGGAAGACGGATCGATCGTCGACCTCGCCACGCTCATTCATCACGTCGCGGCGGTGCCGGGCGTGGAGCGCATTCGTTTCACCACGTCGCATCCGCTGGAGCTGTCCGACAGTCTCATCGAAGCCTATGCGAACGTGCCGAAGCTCGCGAATCACCTGCACCTGCCCGTGCAGAGCGGTTCGGACCGGGTGCTCGCGCTGATGAAGCGCGGCTACACCTCGCTCGAGTTCAAGGAAAAGATCCGCAAGCTGCGCGCCGTGCGGCCGGACATCGCCATCTCCACGGATTTCATCATCGGCTTCCCCGGTGAAACCGAGCGCGACTTCGAGCAGACGCTGAAGCTCACGCGCGAAGTCGGCTTTGATCAATCGTTCAACTTCATCTACAGCCGTCGGCCCGGTACGCCCGCAGCTTCGTTGCCGGACGAAACGACATACGAAGAGAAGCAGCAGCGTCACGCAACGCTGCAAGCGCTGCTCGACAAGAACGCGCTCGAGATCAGCGAGGCGATGGTCGGCGGTGTACAACGAGTGCTCGTCGAGCGGAACGCACGTAAAGACGCGCGCGAGCTCGCCGGCAAGACCGAGAACAACCGTTGGGTGAATTTCGCCGGCCCGGAGAGTCTCATCGGCCATTTCGCAGACGTGATCATCACGGAATCCCGCCGTCACAGCTTGCGCGGACGACTCCAGGCCGTGGTGCCGGCGGCGCACTCGAACGACCTCGCACGTCTCGCGGTCGGCGCCTGATCCTGTGGCCGCTCCCAACAACGCCGGCTCGCGCGAATTCGATCTCGAACCCGCCGACAACGCGCGGCTCGCGAATCTCTGCGGACCGCTGGACGAAAACCTTCACCTCGTCGAGCAGCGACTGAATGTCGAGATCCGCCGCCGCGGCGGCAACTTCCGCATCACCGGCGCCGAAGCCGCGGCAGCCGAAGATACGGTGCGTGAGCTGTTCGATCTTTCGCGAAAGGAATCGGTGACACCTGAGCGCGTGCACCTCGCGCTCAGCGAGCGCGACTCCGGACTGCCGCCCGCGAACGCGGAGCAGGACGAGCTCACCATTCGAGTCATGCGCGGCGGCATTCGCGCGCGGGGCTCGCATCAGCGTGAATATCTTCAGCAGATCCGCACGCGCGATCTCACATTCGGCATCGGCCCGGCCGGTACCGGCAAAACCTATCTTGCGGTCGCCTGTGCGGTCGAAGCGCTGCAGACGGACCGGGTTCGTCGCATCATCCTCGTGCGCCCTGCGGTGGAAGCGGGTGAGCGGCTCGGCTTCCTGCCCGGTGATCTCACGCAGAAGGTCGATCCATATCTGCGCCCGATGTACGACGCGCTCTACGAAATGATGGGCTTCGATCGCGTGGCGCGCTTCATCGAGCGCAACGTCATCGAAGTGGCGCCGCTCGCCTTCATGCGCGGGCGCTCGCTCAACGACTCGTTCATCATCCTGGACGAAGCGCAGAACACCACGCCGGAACAGATGAAGATGTTCCTCACGCGCATCGGCTTCGGCTCGCGCGCGGTGGTGACGGGCGACGTTACGCAAACGGATTTGCCGGCGGGCAAGCAGTCCGGCCTGTCGAGCGTGCTGAACATCCTGCGCGGCGTGGAAGGCGTGGCCTTCACGCACTTCGATGCGCAGGACGTCGTGCGCCATCCGCTCGTGCAGCGGATCGTGAAAGCCTATGAAGCACGGGGTGCCTAGGCAGAAATGATATGAGCGCGCAGACGAGGCCAAAACAAGCGGTCTTACGAGCGTCGGCTCGATCGATCCACGTTGACCTGCAGAAGCGCGTGCGTGCCTGGGCCCCGCGTAACGCAGACATCGCGACGTGGGCCGCGCATGCGCTCGGCCGACGGGCGGCGAATCGCGAAGTCGCCGTGCGCCTCGTCGGTCGCGCCGAAATCCGCAAGCTGAATGCGCAGTATCGCGGCAAGGACTACGCCACCAACGTGCTGTCTTTCCCGGCGCTGCCGGCCGCGATCGTGCCGAAGCGCGGCGACGCTGCCCAGCCGCTGGGCGATCTCGTGATCTGCCCGCCGGTGCTGCGCGTCGAAGCGCGCGAGCAACACAAGACCTTGCGTGCGCACTGGGCCCATCTCGTGGTGCACGGCGCGCTGCATCTCATCGGTTACGACCATGAAGACGACGAGGACGCGCGACGCATGGAGCGCCGCGAAGTCGCCGTGCTGAGAAAGCTCGGCTTCGGCAATCCATACAAGGCTGCTTGAGGGGATCGAGGACTACCGCAATGTCGAAGGACTTGAACGCCACCGGGCGCTGGCTCAAGAAGATCACGCAATCCCTGGTCGAGCCACAGGACCGCGAAGATCTCGTCAGCATCGTGCGCGCGGCCAACGAGCGCGGCGTGATCGACGATGACGCCTCGACGATGCTCGAAGGCGTGCTCGAAGTGGCGGAGCTGCAGGTGCGCGACATCATGGTATCGCGCGGGCAGATGATCTCGGTGCGACGGGACGATCCACCGGCCCGGCTCGTGCCGACTGTGGTGGAATCCGGCCACTCGCGCTTTCCGGTGATGGACGAAGACCGCGACGACATCATCGGCATCCTGCTCGCGAAAGACCTGCTGCGCATGTACGCCACCGGCTCGAAAGAGCGGTTCGACATCCGCGAATACATGCGGCCCGCGGTGTTCGTGCCGGAGTCGAAGCGGCTCAACGTGCTGCTGAAGGAATTCCGGCGCAACCGCAATCACATGGCCATCGTCGTCGACGAGTATGGCGGCGTGGCCGGGCTCGTCACCATCGAAGACGTCATCGAGCAGATCGTTGGCGAGATCGATGACGAGTACGACGTCGAGGACGACCAGAACATCCGGCAGGAAGCGGAGCGCCAGTTCGCCGTGCGCGGCGTCACGCGCATCGACGAGTTCAACGAATATTTCAGCGCGAAGCTGCCGGAAGAAGATTTCGACACGGTGGCCGGTCTCATCATGAAGCAGTTCGGCCGACTGCCCCGTCGCGGCGAGACCGTGACGATCGATGGCTTCGAGTTTCGCGTCACGCGCGCGGATCGTCGGCGTGTCGAAGCCCTGCGCGTCACGTCGCCTCGCGACGTAGTGCCGCCTCCGGAAGAACATCAGACGAACGGATCGTGAAGTTCGACCTGCCGCCGAAAGCGCGGCGTTTGATTGCGCTCGTCGCGGGCGTGCTGCTGACGTTCAGCTTCGCGCCCTATCAGTGGTGGCCGCTCGCCATCGTCTGCCCCGCCGTGCTGATGTGGCTGTGGGAGGGCACTAAGCCCCGCGAGGCCGCCTGGCTCGGCTTCTGTTTCAACTTCGGTACCTTCGCCGCAGGCACTTATTGGCTTTACACCGGCCTGCACACAATGGGCGGAGCGCCTGTGTGGATCGCGGGTGGACTCATGCTCGGGCTCACCGGTGCGATGGCCGTATATCACGGCGCGCTCGGTTACATCGTGGGCCGCTGGCTGCCGGCAACGGGTCCGCTGCGATGGCTCCTGGCGCTGCCTGCCGCGTGGCTGATTGTTGAGTGGTGGCGCGGATGGTTTCTCTCCGGCTTCATGTGGCTGTCGCTCGGCTATTCGCAGACGGACACGTGGCTCGCGCGCCTCGCCCCGATCATCGGCACCTATGGCATCAGCGCGCTGTTGCTCGTGAGCTCGGGCGCGCTCGTGGCGATTCTCCTCGGCAACCTGCGCATACGCGTCGTTGCCGTCAGCTTGATCGCACTTCCCTGGATCGTGAGCGGACTTCTCGCCGGCGTCGAATGGACGAAACCGTCGGGCGCGCCGGTGACGGTCGCCATCGTGCAGGGTGCAATTCCGCAGGATGAAAAGTGGCTCAAGACGAACGAGCCGAAAATTCTCGGCGTGTATCGCGATCTGGCGGAGCAGGCATTCGGCGCGCAGGTGATCGTGCTGCCCGAGGCCTCGCTGCCGCCGATTGCGAACGAGATCGTCGCGTACCTGCGCACGCTCTACAGCGATGCGAGTCATCAAGGTTCGGCGCTCGTCGTCGGCGTCCTGCGCGCGAACGACGATTACTCGCAGTATTACAACTCCGTGCTGGCGCTCGATCGCAACGTCCCGCAGGTGCAGTGGTACGACAAGAATCATCTGGTGCCCTTCGCGGAATTTTTTCCGGTGCCGAGCTTTGTGCGCTCCTGGTTACGCTTGATGAGCCTGCCGTATTCGGATTTCACGCGCGGCGCGCAGGTGCAGACGCCGCTGCAGGCAGGTGGCCTGAAACTATCTGCGAGCATCTGTTACGAGGATGGATATGGGAGCGCCCAGCTGGGCGCCGTCGTGAATGCCGATGCGCTCGTGAACGTGACGAACGACGCGTGGTTCGGCCACGGCAGCGCGCGCCATCAGCATTTCCAGATCGCCCGCATGCGCGCGATCGAAGCGCAGCGTTATCTGCTGCGCGCGGCAAATGACGGAATTTCAGCCGTCATCGGGCCGCATGGCGAAGTGGTGGCCGAAGCGCCGGGATTCCAGAAGTACGTGCTGCGCTCTCAGGTGACGCCCAGAATGGGCGTGCCGCCTTATGCCCGTTACGGTAACTGGCCGGTCATTTTGTTGGCGCTGCTGGGCCTGGCGCTGAGCGTCTGGCGAGCAGGCACATGGCGAAAGCGGCCGATGTGAGGCGCGACTGCGCGCAGCGTCCAGGACTGGGCCACAGTGGCGCGCGATTGGTTGCTTCTCCACTCTCTGGCCCTCCACTCGCTGTGTTGGCGTCTGCGCGGGCCTTGTATCCGCCCGGACAGGCCCACATTTCACGCTTGGTGTGTGGCCGTCTGGCGACGTGGATAGACCCTTCGGGGGAACTTTCGCGCCGTCTCGCGGCTTCAGCTATCGTCCCGAATCCGGAACCTCTACAGTGAGCCCCGGTCTTATCCGCCACGCTGGCCCTCGCTGGGCCGCAAATCCCAAACCGGAGTGACGCATGACCCTTTCGCGCTCGACCCAACGGGCCGTCTCTGTTCTCGTCTTGTCTCTTGCGCTCGGCGCCTGCTCAGGCGACTCGAACGCCCAGCAGCCGCCCACACCGGCCGCCGCTGCAGCAACGACCGTCCCCCAGGTCCCCGTTACGTCCCCCGCTTTGGTCAATGCGCTCCCGAATTTCGCGCCGTTGGTCGAGAAGGCCGGCCCGGCCGTCGTGAATGTCGACGTCGTGCAGAACCCGAAAGGCAACCTGGGCGGCGGCGGACAGGGCGAGCAGGGTGAAGGCGGTGATCAGGACGATCCGCTCGGCGACTTCTTCCGCCGCTTCGGCATTCCCGAAGGACGCGGCCGCGGCTTCAACTTCCAGCCGCAGCCCCAGCGTGGCTCCGGCTCAGGCTTCATCGTTACGCCGGATGGCTACATCCTCACCAACGCCCATGTCGTTGCGGATGCGGACCAGGTCACCGTGAAGATGAACGACCGGCGCGAATACCAGGCCAAGGTCGTCGGCGTGGATCAGCGCACTGACGTTGCTGTCATCAAGATCGATGGCAAGAACCTGCCGACCGTGCGCATCGGCGATCCGACGAAGCTGAAGCCGGGAGAATGGGTGCTCGCGATCGGCTCGCCGTTCGGTTTCGAGAACAGCGCCACCGCCGGCATCGTGAGCGCGACGTCGCGTTCGCTGCCGAACGAAGGCAACAACTACGTGCCGTTCATCCAGACAGACGTTGCAGTGAACCCCGGTAATTCCGGCGGTCCGCTGTTCAATCTGCAGGGCGAAGTCATCGGCATCAACTCGCAGATTTTCAGCAAGACGGGCGGCTACATGGGCCTGTCGTTCGCCATTCCGATCGACGTGGCGATGGACGTGCGCGACCAGCTCGTGAAGGTCGGCCATGTCACGCGCGGGCGCATCGGCGTGCAGATCCAGAACGTCGACGGCCAGCTGGCCGAGTCCTTCGGCCTCGATCGTCCGCGCGGCGCGCTGGTGAGCTCGGTTGTGAAGGATGGTCCGAGCGCGAAGGCCGGCGTGAAGCCGGGCGACGTGATTCTCGCCGTGAATGACCACGTGGTCGAAACGTCATCCGAGCTGCCGGGCGTCGTCGCCCGCATCAAGCCGGGCAACGACGCGAAGCTCACCGTGTGGCGCGGCGGCAAGGAAGAAAAGCTCAGCGTGAAAGTCGATGCGCTCGACGAGCCGGAAACCCAGACCGCCAGCCTCAAGGGCGGCAAGGGCAAGCAGATGGACAAGGCGGCCGAGCTTGGCCTCGCCGTCCGCCCGCTCGATCCGCGTGAAAAGCAGCAGGTCGAGACGGATGGCGTGCTCGTTGTGGAGCAGGTGTCTGGGCCGGCGCTTGCTGCGGGTGTGCAGCAGGGTGACATCATCCTTGCGGTTAACGGCAAGAAGGTGAAGTCGGTTGCGGAGCTTCAGGAGGCGGCTAAGGCTGCTGGGAAGACCAAGACTGTGGCGTTGTTGATTCAGCGTGAGGGTGGGGAGTTTTATGTGCCGCTGCGGTTGAGCTGACACGTAACCGCAGAGGTTCGCTCACGAGAGCGCGCGCTCTGGCTCGATACGACGGCCGGGTTCCGAAAAGGGGCTCGGCCGTTGGCGTTTCTGGAGGGGGAGTTCAAGACGTGCTCAGTTGCGCGGCGGCTTGGGCCGGAGGGGAACAGGCGCCCTCGATCGCCGGCGTTGCGACGCCGAGCAGGGCGTGAAGGCCTCAGTCGCGGGGCGGCTTCGAGTGGAACGGAAAGGAGAGCGCCATCGCGGGCACAGCCGCCGACGCGGCTGTGCCTTGAGGGTGGCGTCGTTCTGGCCGGCCGTGAGACGAAGACGGCCGTGAATTGAAGCTGCCGTTCAACGAGGTCGGGGCTCCCGGCACGCGACCGGCGCCCCGACAAGCCACAAGGGCGGTGACTCACTTCAAGAGGGCCTGTCGGGGATGTCAAAATGCAGGGACGCATTTTGCCAAGGCTCCCACGGATGGGTCTCCCGGCCGGTCCCCGACAGGCCCTCTTGAAGTGAGGCGCCGCCCGCGCCGGCCAATCAGCGCTACCCCGCCCAGCGCCAAATCGCTACCAACGCACCGCCTGCGCAGTCTGTAAGCGCCGCGAAACGCCCTGGAGCCTGGCGAAAACGCCTGGCTCCAGGCGCCAGGCAATCCGCGTCCACCCCATCGTGTATCCTCCCCGCCTCCCGAAACCCCTTGAATCCCCGAGCAATGGACGAGCTGTACAACGCCGCCTCCGTAGAACGCGCCGCCCAATCCCACTGGACGACCACGCACGCCTTCAAGACTCTCGAAGACACCAAGAGAGAGAAGTTCTACGCCTGCTCCATGCTCCCGTACCCCAGCGGCAAGCTGCACATGGGGCACGTCCGCAACTACACCATCAACGACGTCATGTACCGCAGCCTGCGCATGCAGGGCCGCAACGTCCTGATGCCGATGGGCTGGGATGCCTTCGGCCTGCCCGCCGAAAATGCGGCGATCGAAAAGAAGATCGCGCCGGCCCAATGGACGCGCGCGAACATTGCGGACATGAAGTCGCAGATGCAGCCGCTTGGGCTCGCATTCGACTGGTCGCGTGAAGTCGCCACGTGCGACCCCGACTACTACCGCTGGAATCAGTGGCTGTTCCTGAAGATGCTCGAGAAGGGCATCGCGTACCGCAGGACGCAGACGGTCAACTGGGACCCCATCGACAACACCGTGCTCGCCAACGAGCAGGTGATCGACGGCCGCGGCTGGCGCTCCGGTGCCATCGTCGAGAAGCGCGAGATTCCCGGCTATTACCTCGGCATTACGCAGTACGCCGACGAGCTGCTCGACTACACGCAGCACAAACTTCCGGGCTGGCCGCACCAGGTTCGGACGATGCAGGAGAACTGGATCGGCCGCAGTTACGGCGTGAACTTCGGGTTCCCGTATCAAATAAACGGCACGGTCACAGACCTGCCCGCGAAGGGTCTGCTGCGCGTTTTCACTACGCGCGCTGACACCATCATGGGCGTCACGTTCGTCGCTGTTGCCGCCGAACATGCGCTCGCTACGCACCTCGCGCGTTCGAACCCGGAGCTCGCTGCGTTCATCGAGGAGTGCCAGAGCGGCGGCGTCGCGGAAGCCGAAGTCGCGACGATGGAAAAGAAGGGCATGGACACCGGCTTCACGGTCACCCATCCGCTGACGGGCGCGCAGGTGCCGGTGTGGGTGGGCAACTATGTGCTGATGGGTTACGGCGAAGGCGCCGTGATGGGCGTGCCCGCGCACGATGAGCGCGATTTTGCGTTCGCGAAGCGCTATGGATTGCCGATCCAGCAAGTCACGAAGCACGCCGACGCGAGCAAGACCTTCAGCACCGATGAATGGCAGCCCTGGTACGGCGAGAAGGAAAACGTCGTTTGCGTCAACAGCGGCAAGTACGACGGCCTCGCCTATGAAGCGGCAGTCGATGCCGTCGCCGCCGATCTCGCTGCGAAAAATGTCGGCGAGAAACAAGTTCGCTGGCGCCTGCGCGACTGGGGCATTTCCCGTCAGCGCTACTGGGGCACGCCGATCCCCATCATCCACTGCGAAAAATGCGGTGCCGTGCCCGTGCCGGAGAAAGACCTGCCGGTCGTGCTGCCCGAGCATCACATTCCGGATGGCTCCGGCAATCCGCTCAACAAGGATGAAGCGTTCCTGAAGTGCTCGTGTCCCACGTGCGGCGCGCCCGCGCGGCGCGAGACGGACACGATGGACACGTTCGTCGATTCGTCCTGGTACTTCATGCGGTACTGCTGTCCGGACGCGCCCACGATGGTCGACGGCCGCGTCGATTACTGGATGCCGATGGATCAGTACATCGGCGGCATCGAGCACGCCGTGCTTCATTTGCTGTACGCGCGTTTCTGGACGAAGGTGATGCGCGACCTCGGCCTGATCAAGTTCGACGAGCCGTTCACGAACCTGTTCACGCAGGGCATGCTGCTCGCCGAATGCTTCTATCGGGAGGAAGAGAACGGCCGCAAGCGCTGGTTCTATCCGTCCGAGATCGACGTGAAGCACGACGAGAAAGGCCGCATCGTGGGCGCCGTCGCGTTGTCCGACGGCAAGCCGGTCGAGTTCGGCGGCATCGAGAAGATGTCCAAGAGCAAGAACAACGTCGTCGAGCCGCGCGACATCATCGAGCGCTTCGGTGCCGATACGGCGCGCGCATACGTGATGTTCGCCGGCCCTCCCGCAGAGAGTGCCGTGTGGTCGGACTCTGGCGCGGCAGGTGTGCAGCGATTCCTGCGCAAGCTGTGGAATGTGGCCCGCGACGCCGCTTCAGCAACGGACGCCAACGCTGCGCAGCGCTTGGCCGCTGTCGATCAGGGTTCGTTGAGCAGTCAGCAGGCAGCCTTCCGGCGCATGATCCACCTGACGCTGAAGCAAGCTCTGCACGACTACACGCGCGTTCAGTACAACACCGTCGTGTCGGCCTGCATGAAAATGCTGAACGCCATCGAAACGCATCACGCCGAAGACGCGAAGCTCGGCTTCAACGCCGCGAGCACGCCTCTGATGTTCGAAGCGCTCAGCATCCTGTTGCGCACGCTGTATCCCATCGCGCCGCATGTGTCGCATGCGTTGTGGGTTGAGCTGGGTTTCGCCGCCAAATACGGCGATCTGCTCGACGCCCCCTGGCCCACCGTGGACGAAGGCGCGCTGAAGCAAGACGAAATCGAGCTGGTCGTGCAGGTGAATGGCAAACTGCGCGGACGCATCACGGTGCCCGCTGCTGCCGACCAGAACGCCGTGCGTGATATCGCGCTGGCCGACGAGAACGTGCAGAAATTCATCGAGGGCAAGCCGGTGCGCAAAGTGATCTACGTGCCGGGCAAGCTCGCGAATCTGGTTGTATGAAGACGCGCCCTCTCATCGTTGCGTCGACCGCCTGTGTGGCCATTGCGCTCAGCGCCTGTGGCTTCCATCTTCAGGGCCGCACGCCGCTGCCGGCGGTTTTCACGACTACGCAGCTCATCGCCGAAGACCCGCAAACCGATTTCGCACAGGGCTTGCGCCGCGCGCTGATCACGTCGGGCGGCACGCTCACCGAAGATTCCGAGCGGGCCACGGGCACCGTGCGAATCCAGAAGGACCAGGTCACACGCAAGATCCTGTCCGTCTCGAAGAACAACACGCCGCGCGAATACGAAGTGACCTACACCGTGGAATTTTCGGTGGATGGCACGTCCGGCGAGATTCTGCCTTCGCAGACCGTCTCGCTGACGCGCGACTACAGCTTCGACGAGACGAAGCTGCTGGCCAAGGAAAACGAAGAAGCGATTCTGCTCGATGGCATGGCGCGCGACCTGGTCGCTATCGTCATGCGTCGGCTCGCGCGCATCTGAACGACCGCGCGCATGACTGATGCGGTTCGTGAGGTCCTGAGGCTTTCGGCCGTGGATCGTATTTCGGTCGCGGTGCTATTGAGCCGCTACGGACTCGATCTGTCGCTGACCGCGCCCGACGAAGTGATCCCCGGTTCCTACTGGGGCGAGAGCGAAGCAGGGCTGCAGGGCAATCGGCTGTACGCGCGGCTCGACACGCCGATCCATTCGATTCTTCACGAAGCCTGCCACTACATCTGCATGACCCCCGAGCGTCGCGTAGGGCTCGACCGGGACGCCGGCGGCGACGACCCGGAAGAGAACGCCGTCTGCTATCTGCAGATCCTGCTGGCGGACGAGATCCCCGGCGTCGGCCGCCAGCGACTGTGTGACGACATGGACGCCTGGGGCTACAGTTTTCGCCTCGGCAGCGCCCGTGCGTGGTTCGAGGGCGATGCGGACGACGCGCGCATCTGGTTGGCGGTTTCCGGCGTAATTGATCAGGAGAACCGTCCCACAGGCGCTTTGAGATGCTGAACCTGCCCCGACTCGCGACGCGCGTGGCGATTGCCGTCACCGCGGGCTATCTGTCCGCCTGCTCCGCCATCACCTTCGGCATTGCCAACGTGCCGGCCAGCTTCGGGCCGTTCGAACGCAAAGCCGACATTGCGTATGGCGAGGACAAGCGCCAGAAGCTCGATGTCTATCTGCCACGCTCCGAGGGCGTAAGCGCGTCGGCCTCGTCCGAAGACGCGCAGCTCACGTCCCACAAGCCGGTGGTCATATTCTGGTACGGCGGTTCCTGGCAGACCGGCAGCAAGAACGACTATCGCTTTGTTGGCGCGGCGCTGGCCGAGCACGGCTTCATCACAGTGCTGCCGGACTATCGTCTGTACCCGGACGTGAAATTCCCGGACTTCCTCGACGACGCTGCTCACGCCGTCGCGTGGGTTCAGCAGCACGCGCAGGAGTTTGGGGGCGACCCGCATCGTGTCGTGCTGATGGGCCATTCGGCCGGCGCGCACACGGCCGCCTATCTCGCACTCAATCGTGAATTCCTGGCGAAACGCGGCGCGAATCCGGACTGGATCGCGGGTCTGGTCGGGCTCTCGGGTCCTTACGCGCTCGCGCCGAACACGCGCGCGCTGAATCGCATCTTCGCTGCGCCGTATGGCGAATCAGACTGGCAGCCGCTGCAGTTCGTCACGTCTAAGGCGCCGCCGACTTTCCTGGCGCATGGGCTCGACGACAGCCTCGTCTCGGTGAAGCAGGCCGAACAGCTGCGGGACGCACTGCAGGCGAAGGGCGTGCGCGTCGAGACGGAGCTTTATCCCGATAAGGGACACGCGGCAACGGTGGCTGGCTTCTCGAAGCCGGCGCGCGGGAGCGCGCCGACGCTCGACGAAACCGTCGCCTTCCTCGGAACGCTTACTTCGACGCCTTCGACCGCGCGAACCGATCCGTTGCAGTAATCAATTCGCTGGTGATGCCGGGCTCGAACGCCGAGTGCCCGGCTTCGCCGACGATGCGCAGGTCCGCTTCGGGCCATGCCTTGTGCAGGTCCCACGCGCTGCGCGCGGGACACACCACGTCGTAGCGACCTTGCACGATCACCGCGGGAATGTGCCGGATGCTGCCGACTTTCTCGATGAGCTGATTGTCGCTATCCAGGAATCCCTTGTTCACGAAGTAGTGACATTCGATGCGCGCGAACGCAGCCGCATACGAAGCGTCTTCCTGGAACTTGGTGATGTACTCCTGCTTCATGCGGAGATAGCTCGTTGCGCCTTCCCACACGGACCACGCAGTTGCCGCTTTTCGCAGCACTTCCGGATCTGAGCTGGTGAGGCGCTTGTAGTACGCGGCCATCATGTCGCCGCGTTCTTCCACCGGAATGACCGCTTCGTACTGGTCCCAGAGATCCGGGAACAGCGAAGCCGCGCCCAGCGGGTTTTGATAGAACCACTCGAGCTCCGACCGACGCAGCAGGAAAATGCCGCGCAGAACGAGCTCGGTGACACGGTCCGGATGCGTTTCCGCATACGCGATCGCGAGCGTCGAACCCCATGAGCCGCCGAACACGAGCCACTGGTCGATGCCCAGGTGCTCGCGGACTTTTTCGATGTCGGCGACGAGATCCCACGTGGTGTTCGCTTCGAGGCTCGCGTGCGGCTTGCTCTTGCCGGAGCCGCGCTGATCGAGCAGCACGATGCGATAGCGCTTGGGATCGAAGAAGCGACGCATCTTCGGATCCGTGCCGCCGCCGGGGCCGCCGTGCAGGAACACTGCGGGTTTGCCTTTGGGGTTGCCGGATTCCTCGAAGTAGATCTGATGCACGTCGGACACGCGCAGGAAGCCGCTGTTGTAGGGCTTGATGGCGGGGTATAGCTCGCGAAGCTTGCTGCTGCCGTTGGAACCTGCGCGCTTTGCGGGCGGAGCCGCTTTTGCGCGCGGCTTCGAAGTGGCCTTCGCAGCGCCGCCGCGCTGTGTGGGCGTCGCGCGCCCAGCGGGTGTCGCTTTGGCCTGTGCTTTCGGAACGGCGCCGGCCTTCGCAGCGCTGCCGCGCGGCGCGGCCTTGCCGGCGGCGGTTTTCTTCGGGGTCTTCGGCTTCGTCTTCTTTCTGGCCATGCGCAGGTTCTCTAGCTGTTACTCGTCAACCATTCGTCCGAGGAATCGTCCGCCAATCAAATGCACATGCAGATGCGGCACTTCCATCCCGCTATCCGCGTTGCAATTGATGATCAGCCGATAGCCGCTTTCAGCGACGCCTTCCTGCTTCGCGAGATCGCGCGCGACGGTGAACAGGTGCCCGACCAGCGCCTCGTCCTCGTCTGCGATGTCGTTCGCGGTGGCAATTGCCTTGTTCGGCACGATGAGAATGTGCGTGGGTGCGCGCGGGCGGATGTCGCGAAACGCGGTGACCCGCTCATCCTTGAAAACGATCTTCGCCGGGATTTCGCCAGCGATGATGCGCTCGAATAGCGTCGGCATGCGTGCGGTCTCAGTACTGGTATTGCTCGACCTTGTCCGCGCTCAGGGAATACGCAGACGTGCCAAGCGGGGTGCTTCGGGTTTCGACGCGCATCTTACCCGTAACCCAATAGGCTTCGTGCACGGCTTCGGCTTCGATGCCGGTCGCGCTTCGCACATACACCATCTGGTTCGATGGCGGCGGTGGCACGTGGATGTCCTCGCCGATATACGGCACCAGATAGAACTCCCGCACGATGCCTTCCTTCGGCTCGCCGATCGGCACGATGAAGCCGGGCAGGCGCACGCGCGCCTGATCGAGATCCGGATTCACCGTGGTCGTGATCGTCTGCAACGCGGGCGGGCCGCCTTCGCCGAGCGCGCCGTGCACGGGTGTCGGAGCGTTGGGGCTGTAGTGCTTGCGCTCGTCCTCCGGCAACAGGTCGCGCCAGTCGATTTCCTGAAGCTCGTTGGTCTTCGGCTTGGATTTCGGCGGCGTCTTCGAAGGCGCGCTCTTCGCAGTGCCCGTCTTCGAGGGCGTCGTTTTCGCAGAGGCGCCTTTGGCGGCCGGATTGGTGGCGGCCGGATTGGCGGGCGCGGTGGCCTTGTTTGGCGCAGCCGCCGGCGTCGTGGCCGCGGGGGACACCGCGGCCAGACTGAAAAGGGCGCAGGTCAGCGCGCCGGCAAATGAGGGACTCGGTCTCATCAGCCGGCGCATCCTAACCTTGACGGCCGTTACAACTCCATCCGCACGCCCGCGCCGACCCCCCTGCCCGGTAACGGGGCGAGGTCTTTCAGGGGCGAGGTGTGGCGTCGCGCGTCTTCGTCCAGCAGGTTTTCGCCGCGCAGATACACGAACACCGAGTGCGGCAGTTTGTACGACAGGTCCAGGTTGACCATCGTGTAGCCGTCCGTCGGCAATTCCTCGGGGCCCAGCTTGTCCTGTTTGTCATACCAGGTGACCGAGATGCCTGAGCTCATTTGTCCACGCTCGAACGTGAGCTCGCCACCGATGCGCATCGGCGGAATCTGCGGAACGTCGCCGCCACCGTCCTTCAACTTCGCGCGAACGTAGTCGGCGACGATGCGGCTCGACAGCGTGGCGAAGCCCAGGTCGGCCGTCGGCGGCTTGAGCTCGAACTCGAAGCCGGAAAAGTCCGCATCCCGTTGCACGTATCGCGCGACAGGCAGCGGGTCCTCGTCGCCTTCCACTTCGCCCGTGAGGGCCGCGAAGATGTAGCGTGAGTAATCGCTGCGAAACGCGGTGACCGCGCCCGTCCAATCGCCGGCTGTTTTTCGCAGGCCGAGATCGAACGTGGTCGCCCGTTCGCGCGTCAACGTATCGTCACCAATCTCGAAGCGCTGGGCCGCCACGTGCGGGCCGTCAGCATAAAGCTCCGTCGCCGTCGGATGACGCTGTGTCGAAGTGACGTTGAGCGCGAGCGAATAATCGCCCGTGAGTTTGTACACGCCACCGAGCGAAGCGCTGACCGCATTCTTGTCGTAGTCGGGCAGCGTATCGGAGCTCACGTCGATCTTCTGCTGTTCGAGACGCACGCCGGACTCGATATGCAGCGCGCCGAAGCTGCGCTCCTCGAACAGGAAATAGCCGACGTTTTGCGTCTGGCTGCGAGGCAGGAGCGCTTCTTCGCCGGTCACGTCGAGATCGACGTCGCGATACTGCACGCCGAAGGTTCCCTTCCACCCGCCGAGTGCGGCGTGATCGAACACCACGCGCGTGTCCGAGCCCTTCTGCACGAACAGCGTTCCGACTTCGCCGGTGCCCTCGAGCTCGCCGTGGGTGTAATCGCTGTAGCTCGACCGAACGCGCATCGACGTGATGACGCGGCTCAGGTCATCGAGCTCGGCCTTCAGGTCGTAATGCTTCTGGCGCATGTCGATGTGCGAGCCGATTTCGCCGGTGCTGTCGGGAAGCCCGTAGTCCGTGTCGTAGAGACTCGCGCCGACACCGACGAATCCTTTTTCGCCGATGTACGAGCCGCCCAGCGCGCCACCGTACGTGTCGCTGCCGCTGTTCACGAGCCGATCGTGCATCGGATCGATGTCCTTGCCTTCGCTCGCGAGTTGCTCCCGAAGCTGACGAGACAACGCGAAGTCCGGGATGCGCACGTCGTCCGTCTCGCTCTTGTGGCCGTCTGCGTGCCACGCCCAGTGGCCGCTGCCGCCGTCGACGCGCGCGGAACCTGCGCGCTCGTCCGTGGCGCTGTCGCCTCGCAGTTCGAGCGCGCCGCCGACTTCTTTCTCCGGCACGCTTTCAGGAATGCGGCTCGTGATCACGTTGACGAGTCCGCCCGACGCGCCGTTGCCGTAGAGCAGGGTCGCCGGGCCGCGAACCACTTCGATGCGCTCCGCCAGCAGCGGATCGATCGTCACCGAGTGATCGTTCGACAGCGAAGACGCATCGAGGGCGGCGCCGCCGTCTTCATACATCTGTACGCGCTCACCGCCGATGCCGCGAATCACGGGGCGACTCGCCTGTGGGCCGAAGTAAGTAGCGGAAACGCCGGGCTGCGACGAAAGCGTCTCGCCCAGAGAAATCGCGCGCGCGCGAATGAGCTCGTCGCCGCTCAGCAGTGCGGCGGGCTGCGCGGTCTCGAAGGCCGACTCGCGCATCGGCGTGGCGGAGATGATGACCTGGGCGATGTCTTTTCCGTCTTTGTCTTGGGACGGCGAATCTGCCGCCCACAAGGGCGCACTGACGAAGGTGGAAGTCAGGAAAAACGCGGGCGTTGCCCGCAGAAACTTGTTCATGGCACATGACCTGCTGAAAACAGATTGGCAAACGGCCCTGAACGACGCGTCCTGCGACCGCAGTCGCCGCGTCGTGAGGCCTTGGAATCAGCTCAGGTCAGTGCAGGCGGTGCCCGCGGAAGGCGGTGGGTGGGATGCTCGTAAGACTCGAATCGCAGGATTTCCGGCGTAGCCGGCGCGATTGCTGCAAGCGGTGGGCGCCCTTCGACGACAGGATGGCTCGGCGCCCCGGCCGTGCCGCTGAAATGGAGGCACAGGTCGCAATGGGTCGCGTTGTGCGTGGACAGCGGCTTGTCGTGCTCGAGCCCGTGGACCACGTACGCGGAGCTCGCGAACAACAGCGCCAGCAGCGCGATGAACGCTACCAGGCGGTTGTGGCGGGAACCGCGAATGCCGGCGAGTGGGGTCGGAGCAGGACTCATGAGCGATCTGAGACTATCGGCTGGCCTGCGGCCGGGCAACTCAAGGATAATCACCTGTAGATGAACTGCCTTCAGATCCGGCTATCCCGTTGAAGTTCAATTCCGACACGCTCGGTCCCCACCTCGAGCAGCAGCTGCTGCCAGCCTATCTCGTGTCGGGAGATGAGGCGCTGCTCACCGCGGAAGCGACGGATGCGATTCGTGCTCGCGCGCGGGCCAAGGGTTTCACGGAGCGTGAGACTTATTTCATGGAACGGGGCGGCGACTGGAACGACATCCGCGCCTCCGCCGCCAATCTGTCCCTGTTCGCGGAGCGGCGCATCGTCGAGATCCGCATGGCGAGCGGCAAGCCTGGCAACACCGGCAGTGCAGCGATCGTCGCGCTGCTGGAAAACAAGGATCCGGATCGGCTCATCCTCATCAGCACACCGAAGCTCGATCGGGACGCGCAGAGCTCGGAATGGGTGCGCGCGATCGAAACGCACGGTGCACTCATCCAGGTGTGGCCCGTCGATGCTTCGAAGCTCGTCGGTTGGCTGCGCGGTCGCGCGAAGCGCTTGAACATGACCGCTGAAGACGATGCCCTCGAGATTCTCGCGGAGCGCACCGAAGGCAATCTGCTCGCGGCCCATCAGGAGCTGGAAAAGCTGCGGCTGCTGGTGAAAGGCGATCGCATCAGCGCTGACGATGTGTTCGCAAGCGTCGCGGACAGCGCGCGATTCGACGTATTCCAGCTGGGCGAATGTGCATTGGCCGGTGACGCATCGCGCGCGCTGCGCATGATCGAAGGCTTGCGCGCGGAAGGCGTTGAACCCACGCTCGTGTTGTGGTCGCTCAGCAAGTCTGTGCGGGATTTATGGGGCGCCGTGCATTCGGCGCCGGGTGCCCGCGGGCGCGCCTGGCCGCGCCAGACCGCGGCGCTGGAAAAAGGACAGCGGCGCGCGTCGCAGCTGTCGTTCGGCCGACTGACAGCGCGGGCTACGCGGGCCGACCGCATGATCAAAGGCCGCGAGTCCGGCGATGCGTGGGACGAAATGATGCTACTCGCAATGGACATCTGCGCACGGCCGGCCCTGAAGCTGCCGCGAAGCGTGATCAAATAGTGCAGCGTGGCCCAGCTCCGATGCGCCCGATGCGACCGGCCCGTGAGGGATTCGGTTTTGCACCGGTCATCCTGCTCGAGCCAGGCACCTGAGTCTTTACGGGACGGGCATGCAACCCATCGGTCTATTCGGCGGAACCTTCGATCCCATTCACTTCGGGCACCTGCGGCCGGCTTTCGAGCTGTGCCAGGCGCTGAAGCTCGCGGAGGTGCGCTTCATGCCGGCGGGCAGTCCGCCGCACCGCTCGCCCACGCTCGCCAATGCAGAGCTGCGGCTTGCCATGGTGAAGGCCGCGGTTGCGGGCGAAAAAAGCTTCGTGGTCGACGACCGCGAGGTGCGCCGCTCGGGCGCGTCCTATTCCGTCGATACGCTCACGGAGCTGCGTGCCGAATTTCCAGATCGCTCGCTGTGCCTGATGCTTGGCATGGATGCGTTCCTCGGCCTGCCCAACTGGCATCGCTGGCGCGAGATCCTCGACCTCGCGCACGTGGTCGTGTGGCATCGCCCGGGCTGGAAGGCGCCGGAGAAAGGCCCGCTCGGCGAAGTCATGGTCGATCGCGGCACCGGCAGCATTCGTGAGCTGCACGACAAGAAGGCCGGCTGCGTCTACATCCACGCGGTGACACAGCTGGAGATTTCGTCAACTGAGGTGCGAAACGTCATCGTTTCCGGCACCGATCCGCGCTACCTGGTGCCCGACGAAGTCCGCAAGATCATCCTCGAAACGGGGTGCTATGCTCCTCGTCAAAGGTAAGCTTTTCACACCACCGGAAAATTCAGGAGACACACTCCCGCACATGGCAACCCGCACCCGCCCGCGCCGCGCACCCGACCGCGGCTCGCCACTGGAAGGCATCGTCACGGCCGCACTGGAAGACATGAAGGCCGTCAATGTGAAAGTGATGGACGTACGAGGGCTGACCGATATTGCGGATGTCATGGTCGTCGCCTCGGGCAATTCCGATCGTCACGTGCGCTCGATCGCGGATCGGGTGGTCGAGAAAGCGAAAGAAGCCGGTTTCCGGCCGCTCGGCATCGAAGGCGCGCGCGAAGGCGAATGGGTGCTCGTCGACCTGCACGACATCATCCTGCACGTGATGGTGCCGCGAGTGCGCGAGTTCTACAGTCTCGAGCGCATGTGGGAAACCGATGCGGCGAACACATCCATCAAGGCTGTGCCCGCTGCTGTCGCGCAGGCTGCGGCCGCTGCGCCGAAGGGTGGCCCGGGCATGCCCTCGGTAGCCAGTCCGGGCGGCGCTGCGCGCAAGCCGGCGCGCCCCAAGTCGAACAAGACTTCGCGTCCGCGCGCGAAGCCTTCCGTCGGCAAACCCCTCAATTAGCGCCGCTCGCCCGCTGCCGCGCGCGTGCGCATCCGAGTCATTGCCATCGGCTCGCGCATGCCCGGCTGGGTACGCGAGGCCGTCGACGATTACCTGAAGCGTTTCGCGGCGAGCCTGCGCGTCTCCATTATCGAAATCGAGGCGGGCAACCGCACCGGCGGCAACGCGAAGCGCGCGATCGAAGTGGAAGGCGAACGGCTGCTGGCGGCCGTTCGCAAGGACGAATTCGTCGTGGCGCTCGACGAGCGCGGCAATGAGATGACCACCAAGCAGCTCGCCACCTGGCTCGATGGCCACATGCGCGAGAGCCGCGACGTCGCGTTGCTCATCGGCGGGCCGGATGGCTTCGCGCCGGGCGTGCTCGCCCGCGCGAATTACAAGTGGGCGCTCTCGAAGCTCACGTTTCCGCACGCGCTCGTGCGCGTGGTGCTGGCCGAGCAGCTCTATCGCGCGCACAGTGTGCTCAACAATCATCCGTATCATCGCGAATGACTTCACCTGTCGTCCGCCTCGCTTCCGTTTCGCCTCGACGCCGTGAGCTGCTCGCGCAGATCGGCGTTGCTCACGTCGTCACGGGCGCACACATCGATGAGTCGGTGCGCGCGGGCGAGAAGGCGCAGGACTACGTTCAGCGCATGGCGCGAACGAAGGCGCAGGCTGTGTGGGACAAGCACCGGGATCTGCCCGTGCTCGCGGCCGATACCTCGGTGGTGCTCGATGGCATCGTGTTCGGCAAGCCGCAGGACCGCTCCGATGCCGCTCAAATGCTCGGCCTGCTTTCCGGCCGTACACATGATGTGCTCACCGCGGTGGCGCTCGCATCGGAAGGCGGCATCTCGATGCGCATGAGCGAGAGCTCGGTGCGCTTCCGGCCGCTGACGGATGCGGAGATCGCCGTCTACTGGGAAAGCGGCGAACCCCAGGACAAGGCCGGCGCCTACGCCGTGCAGGGTCTCGCGGCTGTATTCATCGAGTCCCTGACCGGCAGCTACTCCGGCGTCATGGGTTTGCCACTGTTTGAAACGGCCGAGATTCTGCGCGCGGCCCATGTCCCGGTTTGGTGCACAATGGGCGCATGAGCGTCGAAATCCTCGTGAACGCCACTCCGCGCGAAACCCGTGCGGCCGTGCTCGAAAACGGCGTTCTGCAGGAGATCTACGTTGAACGCGTGAGCCGCCGCGGGCTCGTCAGCAATCTCTACAAGGGACGCGTCTCGCGAGTCCTGCCCGGCATGCAGGCCGCGTTTGTCGATATCGGGCTCGAGCGCACCGCCTTTCTGCACGCCGCGGACATCGCGTTCATGCGGCCCGACGAAACGATGGTCGCACTGCCGGCCATCGACGACATTCGCAGGCTCGTGAACCAGGGCGACGAGATTCTCGTCCAGGTGATCAAAGACCCCATCGGCACGAAGGGCGCGCGGCTCACCACGTTCGTGGCGCTACCGTCGCGTTACCTGGTCTACATGCCGCGCGGTGAAGGCATCGGTATTTCCGCGCGTATCGAAGACGAGGCGGAGCGCGCGCGGCTGAAGAGCGTGATCAGCTCGAAGATCCGGCCCGGTGACAATGGTGGCTACATCGTGCGCACGGCCGCGGCCGGCGTGAGCGAGGCTTCGCTCGCCGAGGACATGACGTATCTCGCCAAGCTGTGGGAGCACGTTCGCCAGACGTCGCTTCGCAAGAGCGCGGGCGAGATCGTGCACGAAGATTTGCCGCTCACCCTGCGCATGCTTCGAGACGAGCTCGCTCGCGGCGTGACACGAGTACTGGTGGATTCACCTGCCGAGCAGGCGCGCATGGTGGAGTTCGCTAACACGTTCATCCCGGGCACCCAGACCGTGTTCGAGTTGTACACCGGACCGCGCCCGATCTTCGATCTGCACGGCGTCGAAGAGGAAATCACCAAGGCGCTCGATCGCAAGGTGCAGCTCAAGTCGGGCGGGCATCTGGTGATCGACCAGACCGAGTCGATGACCACCATCGATGTGAACACCGGCGCTTATGTGGGATCGCGCAATCTCGAAGAGACCATCTTTCGCACCAACCTCGAGGCCGCGGTAGCGATTGCCCGGCAGCTGCGGCTGCGTAACCTGGGCGGCATCATCATCATCGACTTCATCGATATGCAGGACGAGGCGCACCGGCGGCAGGTGCTGGCGGCGCTGGAGCGGGCGCTCGCGGGCGATCGGGCGCAGACGCATATCGTGAGCTTGTCGCCGTTAGGCCTCGTCGAGATGACGCGCAAGCGCACGCGGGAAAGCCTGGAACATCTGCTGTGCCGGCCATGTCCTAGTTGTGACGGGCGCGGGTTCGTGAAGACGCCGGAGACGGTGTGTCACGAGATCTTCCGCGAGATTGTTCGGCAGAGTCGGCAGTTTGTTTCGAAGGAGCTGTTGATACTGGCGCATCGGGATGTCGTCGATCGGCTGCTGGATGAGGAGTCGGGGACGATGGCGGAGATGGAGCCTCAGGTAGGGCGGCCGATTCGATTGCAGGCTGAGGCGTTGTATGGCGTGGATCAGTATGACGTCGTGTTGATTTAGCGCGAGGCGTAGCGGCGATCGGACGATCGGCCTTTTGGCAGTTGGCGAGTTGGACGAATTGGCGCTCGCGCAGGGCGATGCCTCACTCGAAGAGGACCTGCGAGGCACCGGCCGTAAGACCGGTCCCTCGGAGCCTCGGCCAAAAGCATCCCTGCTTTTGGACGTGCCTCGCAGGTCCTCTTCGAGCGAGTCCTCGCCCTTGAGGGCGGCGCGTCTGCTGCGTTAGTTGGGCTGGCGCGCGTGTGTCTACGCGTTGTGGGTCCGTGGTGCTTCATGGTTGCGCGTCGTTGGCTTCGTAACAGCATCGTCGTCGGTATCGTGTTGGCGTCGTTCGTTTCGGCGCTGGCGATTGCGTATGAGCTCGCGTTGGCGCGGGTGCCGAAGCATCGGGCTGCGATGGAGAATCTGGTGCGCGCGCAGACGGGGCTGGACATCCGGTTCAACGAGCTCGCGTTGCGTTGGGGTTGGTACGGGCCGGAGGCTGTGTTTCGGCGCGTGGAGCTCGGCGAGCCGGGGCGGTCGAATGTGCTGGTGCGCGCGCCGCAGCTCATCGTGGCGATCAATGCGTGGCAAACCGCGCGGGCGGGACGGCTGGTTGCCGGGCGCATCACGCTCATCTCGCCGGACATCGACCTCGAGCGCCTGACTCGCGAGCCGCCTGCGGTGGCCGCCAATTCCAGCCGCGCTGCTACGGGTGCGAACGGCGCTCTGAGCGGCCCGGCGACTGAGGGCTTCCCCGCCGAAGGCGGTTCTTCCAACACGCCAACGGTTCGCTCCAAGCTTCTAGACAAGTGGAAAGGCGGTGTCATCGACCTCCAGGGCGGCACGCTCCGCCTCCCCGACCCCACCCACACCGCCAGCGCGCTCACGTTACAAATCCGCCGGGCTGCCCTGAGACGCGCCGGCAAAGAATGGAGTGGCCACGCGCTCGTGCTTCTCCCGGAGCGCCTCGGTCGTACAGCACGCGTTGTCGTGCAGCTCAACGGCGACATCAACGCAGCCGACACACTCAGCGGCGGCATCCGCTTCGAAGGTGTGCGGCTTGCATTCTCGAGCTGGCGCAGCGTGCTTGCCGAGATACCGAAGCTCGCAACCAACCTTCCGCTCTCGGGCGCCGGCGACGTCACGTTCGATCTCACGTTGAAAGACGGGCGTGTGCAGAAAGCCGATGGACGCCTGCGCGCAGTCGATCTCGCCGTTGCCGCGCCGGAATGGCTCGGCGCGGTGTCGTCGACGCGCGGCGTGCTCAAACTGGATTACCTCACCGGCGACTGGCGTTACGCGCGTCGCGCGGAGTCTTCGCAGCTGCAGATCGAACAACTCGTGCTCAGTCGCGAGCAAAAAGATTCGCCGCTGCCGGCGTTCGTCATCGAGATGAGCGCGGGGCATCTGCGCGGCTCGCTCGCGAGTGCGCCGTTGCGGTCGTTATCCGCTGTCGCGCACTGGTTGGCACCGGACCTCGCGCCCGATGCGGTGGCGCTCGAAGGCAAAGTGGAAGACGTCGAGGTCGACTGGAATCCGCGCCGTCCGGAGGGGTTCAAGCTTGCCGCGAGCGCGAAGGTGGACGAGGCGCTCGCAACGTCCGTGACCCACGGCTTCTCGGTGAAGGGCCTGCCGGTTCGGCTGCATGCCACGGAGAATCGGATCGGGATCGAAGTCGATGCACCCGCTGCATTTCTGAAACTCGCCGCGGATCCGGATTGGCCGACGGAATCCCTTGCGCTAAGGGCACGCGCGTTCATCGAGCGCGCCGGCGACGGCTGGCGTCTGGAGATTCCGCGATTCGCATTTCACGATGAGGCGCTCGCGGGCAGCATCTCTGGCACGGTGCTCGCGGCGGCACCTCAATCCGCACCAACGCTCGACCTGCACGGCTCGCTCACTCGCGCGGATGTCGCGCGAGCTCAGGAGCTGTTCGCGGGCGGCATCACGCGCCTGCTCGGCGGCGCCGGCCTGCGCCTCGCAAACGGCCGCATCGAAAATGGCTCGTTCGAATGGAACGGTCCCGTTGACGAGCCGCTCGCGCGTCGTTTCGTCGGCGCTTTCGATCTGCGTAATGGCCGAATTCCCGCAGACGATCTGTGGCCCGAAGCGGGCGACCTCGATGCGCGCGTGGAATGGAGCGGTTCGCGCGTGCGCGCGCAGCTCCAGAACGGGCAGGCCGGCGGTTTCGATCTCGAAGCCGTCGAAGCGCAGTGGGATGCCGCGGGCGAGCAGCCCGCCCACTTCACCGGTCGCGCCCACGGCCGGCTCGAAAAGGCGCTCGCCTGGCTGCGCACGCATCCCGAGCTGCAGGAGCACGTTCCGCATCTGCAGGAGGTGGTCGCGAGTGGCGACGCGATGTTCGATTTCGACGTGACCGTGCCACCGCTGCAAACACAGCCGCTCACCGCGCGCGTCTCCACTGTTCTCGAGGGCGCGCAACTCAACGTCGCGCCGGACCTGCCGCCGGTTGAAGCGCTGCGCGGCTCGATTGCCTACGACTCCGGCAAGCTGCAGCGTTCGACACTCAGCGCGACATGGCTCGGCGGCCCGCTGACGTTACGTATCGGCGAGCGCCGCGATCGCAAAGGCGTTTCGGTCGTCGTGCAGGCGCAGGGTTATGTCGATGCGCGCAAGCTCGTCGCGCTTTCCCAGGTTCGCAATCTCGCGCAAGTGAGTGGCGAGACGGCGTGGACCGGCGAGTTCCTGTACACGCCGCCGTCCGGTGCGAGTCCGGCCCGGTGGCAGGGCCGCGCGGACTCCACGCTCATCGGCGTTGCCAGCGGGCTGTTGCCACCGCTGGCGAAGACGGCGAACTCGCTGCTTCCGCTTCACATCGAGATCATCGGCACCGGCGACCGGTCGGAGCTGCGCGCGAATTTGTCAGATCGCCTGCGTGCCGCGTTCGCGCTAAGCGTGGTGAATCGCGAGGACTGGCATATCGATCGCGGAGCGATTCGTCTCGGCGGCGGACCGGCACCGCTGCCCACTGACGAAACGATTCAGGTGCGTGGTCACGTGAAGCGCGTGGATGTTCCCGCGTACGTCGTCGCCTGGCAGCAGCTTCGCAAAGGCGCGCCAGACACTCACGCGGACATCGAACTGTCGGCAGACGAACTGGCGTTTGGTGATCGCGTGTATCTCAGCGCGAGCATCCAGGCGGACGCGAGTGCCATTCAGATAGCAGCGCCCGCACTCGGGACGTTCACCGGTACGTTGATGCCGGGAACGCGAGAAGTCGTTCTCAACGACCTTCGGCTGAAGAAAGAAGCGCTCACCGGCACAGGATCGCTCCGCTGTAATACGGATCTCACGTCGTGTACCAGCAAGTTCGAGCTGAACACGCACGACACGGCGGCGACGCTCGCTGACCTCGGCTTCCGCAGCGATCTGAGCGCAATCTCCGGCGCCCTGAGTGGCGAGATCTCCTGGGAGCCTCGTAACGAGGGGTCGTGGCTCGCCAGCGCCACTGGCACGCTCAGCATGCGATTCGAAGACGGCACCGCTCATCGTCCGGATCAAACAACGACCGGCCGCCCGTTTCCGCTGTTCGCGGTCCCTGAGCTGCTCAGCGGTATCGGTGGCCCTGTATCGCGCGACATCGAATTCAAACGCCTCGAGGCGACGTTTGCGCTACGCCAGGGGCAGGCCACTACGTCGGATCTGCACTTCGACGGTGATGCGGAAATTCTCGTGCGCGGCCGCGTAGGGCTGCTCGCTCGCGATTATGATTACGAGGCGTGGGTGTTGCGCGGTGAGGAGCGTATTCCGGCTTCGGTACGCCGCCTGCCTTCCGCTCCACGCGTTGCCGCTGCCTGGTTGTCCTTCCGCGATCTGGTCGGTGGCGAAACCGTTAACCGCTCACGCAACGTGTTCCACCTGCGTGGAACGTGGAGCGATCCCGAAGTAACCAGCGAGTCACGATGAAAGTTGCCGCAATCCAGATGACGTCGGGGGCCGACGTCACCGCCAATCTCGCGCAAGCATTCACGCTGCTTCAGCAGGCACGCGACCGGGGAGCGACGCTAGCCGCGCTTCCTGAGAATTTCCCGTTCATGGGGCTGAAGGACGCCGACAAGCGTGCCATTGGAGAGACGGACGGCAGTGGCCCCATCCAGGACTTTCTCGCAGCGACGGCCAGCAAGCTCGGCCTGTGGATCGTCGCCGGCACCGCGCCAATTCGTGCGCCGGACGGCCGCGTCTCCGCCGCCTCGCTCGTGTACGACGCGAGCGGCAAGCGCGTGGCCCGCTACGACAAGATCCATTTGTTCGATGTGGATATACCCGGCAAGGCCGAGGCCTATCGCGAGTCCGCACATGTGGCGCCAGGCCACGAACCGGTTGTGGTCGACACTCCGGTCGGACGTGTGGGCCTCACCGTGTGTTATGACATTCGCTTCCCCGAGCTATTCCGAAAGCTGAGCGAGGCGGGTGCGCAGATCATCACCGTGCCCTCCGCCTTTACAGCCCCCACAGGCCGCGCGCATTGGGAGACCCTGCTGCGTGCCCGTGCCATCGAAAACCTCTGCTACGTCATCGCGCCGGCTCAGTCAGGCTTTCACGCGAACGGGCGTGAGACGTACGGCGACACAATGATCGTTGACCACTGGGGGGTCGTGCTGCGACGCCTGCCCCGCGGCCAGGGTTGTGTCGTAGCCGATGTCGACTTGAATCGACAGGCCGACGCCCGCACTAGCTTTCCTGCACTCACCCATCGCGTGCTTTAATCCCCTGATGTCTATGCAAAACCCGGTTTCTGATCCGCTCGCGATGGCCCGTGACCTGATCCTGCGGCCGAGCGGTCTGGACGACAGCCGCCTCGACCAGGTCTTCGGCGAAGTACTGCGACATTCGGTCGATTACGCGGACGTGTATTTCCAGCTGTCGCGCGAAGAGTCGTGGGCGCTGGAAGACGGCATTGTCAAAGACGGCAGCGCGAGCATCGAGCAGGGTGTCGGCGTGCGCGCGCTCTCCGGCGAAAAGACTGGCTTCGCGTATTCGGATGAAATCGTGTTGCCCGCGCTGGAAGAAGCGTCACGTGCCGCGCGTGCCATCGCCGTGCACGGTGGTGAAGGACGCGTGCAGGCGTGGAAGCCTAAGGCGGGGCACAGCCTCTATCTGCCCGTCGACGCGACGGCGTCGATGAAAGACGAAGACAAAGTCGCGTGGCTGCAGCGTGTGGATCGTGAGACCCGCAAGCTTGACCCGCGCATCGTGCAGGTGATGGCGAGCGTGTCAGCGGTGCATGAGGTTGTGCTCGTTGCGAACAGCGAGGGCGATCTCGCCGCGGACGTGCGGCCGCTGGTGCGCTTCAATGTTTCTGTGCTCGTCGAACAGAACGGTCGGCGTGAGCAGGGTTATGCCGGTGCGGGCGGACGCTTCTCGCTCGAAGAGCTCGTCGCGGACGATCGTCCGCTGACGCTTGCGCGTGAAGCTGCGCGACAGGCGCTGGTGAATCTCGAGGCCGTTCCGGCGCCCGCCGGTCCGATGACGGTGGTGCTCGGGCCAGGCTGGCCCGGCGTGCTGCTGCATGAGGCCATCGGCCACGGCCTCGAAGGCGACTTCAACCGCAAGGGAACGTCCGCATTCGCGAACCGCATTGGTGAACGCGTGGCGAGCGAAGGCTGCACGATCGTTGACGATGGCACGCTGTCGCGCCGGCGTGGCTCGCTGAACATCGATGACGAAGGCACGCCCACGCGTTGTACGACGCTCATCGAAAACGGTGTGCTCGTCGGTTATCTGCAAGACAAACTGAATGCACGCCTGATGGGTGTGCAACCGACGGGCAACGGCCGTCGTGAATCGTTCGCGCACATCACGATGCCGCGCATGACGAATACGTACATGCGGCCGGGCCCGCATGCGCCGCAGGACATCATCGCCTCGGTGGAGAAGGGCATCTACGCCGTGAATTTCGGCGGCGGGCAGGTCGACATCACCTCCGGCAAGTTCGTGTTTTCCGCGAGCGAAGCCTACGCCATCGAGAACGGCAAGCTCGGCGCGCCGCTGAAAGGCGCAACGCTCATCGGTAACGGGCCGGATGTGCTCACGCGTGTGAGCATGGTGGGCAACGATCTCAAGCTCGACGACGGTGTCGGAACGTGCGGCAAGGAAGGCCAGAGCGTGCCGGTGGGCGTGGGCCAGCCTACGCTTCGCATCGATAATCTCACCGTCGGTGGCACAGGCTGATCTCGTCAGTCTGAAGACGCAGTCGGCGATTTTTCGGCTGCTGAATCCATCTTGCGCTGAGTCGAGCGCGGCTCAGACCTGAGCCGCCATTTCTCGATGTTTCCAACACGAACGCGCATCGAACGGATCGCGTGTTCACGGCATTCTGCGCGTGCAGTGCTTGCAACGGAGTTGCAAAGGGAGCGTGAAGGATTGCGCCCTGTGCGTCCAAGCAGGCGGTGGAGTGAGTCGGCTTAGGCGCGAGCCGTTTGCCCACCGCCTGTGCGGAGCGTCTCCGAATGCACTCACGTTGCGCGTGAAGGCCGTTTGGCCTGAACATAATTTCACGCAGGCGCTGGCAATTTTCGTCGTAAGGTGTCGACGTCCGTCAACGGTCGTGAAGGTGTGACGACACGCACGACGCATCGTCCGACGGGTCCGTAGCTTGCTCCCTCACAGGCGACGCATCGCCTGTGGGTGTTTTTGGCTTACCGAGCGAGGATTGAACCGATGCATGCTGAGCGCTCTGAAGACGTCAAGTTTGAGCTGCCCAAGGATCTGGTCGCGGAGATGAGCCGCCGAACCGGTCCGCGTCCGGCGGATTTCTATCACGTCGAGGCCTTCAAGCCGTCCTTCTTCGGTCGCGTGGCCGAGATGCTGACCGGCGGCAAGCGCCGGTAAAGCCATCGAAGCCTCGGGATCCTGCGAGGCTTCTGTCTGACTTTCTCGGGCGTGGGGGTTTCAGTGCCTCCACCGCCCGGATAGCATGCGGCCCATGAGCCGCTCCAAGCCTCTCTCTCGCCCCGTCTACGAAGCCCTGCCGTGGCTCTACATGGTGTGTGGAATCGCAGGACTCGTCGCGAGTTATTTCAACCCCTCGCATCTCATGAGCTTCGTGCTCGGCATTCCCGGGCTCATCGCGGTGATTGGCGGCATCGTGGTGCTATTGCGCCGGCGGGATTTCCGCAAGATGCGCGCGAGCTACGGCAACGCGGACGCGTCGCTCCTTCGGAAGAGCGAGGACTGAGTGTCCAGCGAACCAGCGCTTTAGCTAGCTCGCTTCTTCCACTGGCTCCGCCGGTGTCGGCGGTACACCAGGGACCGTCTCTACGAACGGCGCACGAACGCGCGGTAGGCGCTCGTCGATGTAAATCAACTCGTGCTTACCCAGCTGCACGACATCGCCGTCGTTGAGGTAGTGCCGGCGCACGCGCTTCGATTTCACGTAGATGCCGTTCGTGCTGTTCAGGTCTTCGATGACGCACGCATGTGGCGTGGTGATCACCTGACAGTGATGTCGGCTGACGAACCGGCTGTCGATCTGCACGTCGTTGTCCGTCGTGCGTCCCACGATGATGCGCCCGACTTTCAGCGGCACTTCCTGCACCGTGCGGCCATCCGTCGCGATGAGAATGCGGCCGATGGCGGCAGGCCCAGACTCTGCTGTCCCATTCTGCGCGGGGGCAACGCCGAGGACGTTCGTGGCTGTCGCCACGTGATTCTCTGCATTGCTCGCGGCCAGGCGCGCCTGCTGTTGTTGCTGACGAGTGGAAAATTCCACCCATTGCAGTTCGTCTATCGCGCCAGCCACGTCATTCATGGTGACGCAGTCCCGGTTCACCGCGAAGGCCGCCATCATCGCCGTATCACACAGCGTGTTCACCAGGCGCGGCACGCCGCCGCTATAGCGGAAGATCTCGTGGAACGTGTCTTCCGCAAAAATCTGCCGGTCGCCGGCGCCTGCAACTTCGAGACGATGCTCGATATACGCACGCATCTCTGACGCAGACAGCGTCGCGAGGTGAAAGCGCAAACGAATGCGCTGTGCGAGCTGGATGAGCTCCGGTGCATCGAGCTTTTCATTCAGCTCCGGCTGCCCCGCGAGGATGATCCTCAGCACCTTTTCCTTGGTGGTCTCGACGCCGGACAGCAGGCGAATTTCTTCCAGCACTCGCAGGGAGAGGTTCTGCGCCTCGTCCACGATGAGCAGCACCTTGCGTCCCGCGCCGTGCTGTTCGATGAGAAAGTTGTTCAGCGTCGCGATCAGTTCTGCCTTCTTCATCTTGAAGGGCGAGAAGCCGAACTGCACGAGCACGGCCTGCAGGAAGTCCACCGCAGACACCTGCGTCTGGTTGACCTGCGCGACGACGACGTCTGTCTGGATTTCCTTGAGGAACGACTCGATCAGGGTGGTCTTGCCCGCGCCGATCTCGCCGGTGATCACGACGAAGCCATCTGTGAACCAGATGGTCGACTCCATGTACGCCTTGGCGCGCGCGTGCTGTTTGCTCAGATACAGGAACTGCGGGTCCGGGCTGAGCCGGAAGGGCAATTCCTTCAGTTTGAAAAGATCGAGATACATGGGGTCGTCGGGCTCGCGGCTCCGTGGCAGGGGAATCTGGCCCCGTGCCCTTTGTAGTCTGGCCGCCCAGTGTAATCGCTTGGGCGGGCGGGCCGGCCGATCTTACGGGATGCGTATGTCAGGGGCCAACCGGCCAAGCAACCGCCGTGCCCGGCGATCGCGCGTAGCGGCAGACCGCTCCACCAGCGTCAGGTGACCGAGCTTGCGGCCGGGACGGGGCGATTTGCCGTAATCATGCAGATGCAGGCCGTCCTGCGCGAGAAGGTCCCGATCGTCGGGCATTTCGCCGATCAGGTTCAGCATCGCGCTGTGGCCGCGGGGCCGCGTTGCACCGAGTGGCAGGTCCAGGATGGCGCGCAGGTGATTCTCGAACTGGCTGGTTTCGGCGCCCTCGATGGTCCAGTGGCCCGAATTGTGGACGCGCGGTGCCATTTCGTTGGCGATGAGCCGGCCTCGGCGCACGAAGAACTCAATGGTCAGAATGCCCGTGTATCGGAAATGTGTGAGCGCCCGGCGCAGGTATCTGGCGGCTGCGCGCTGAAGTGCTGGCGTGCCGTACGGCGCACGGGTGAGACGCAGGATGCCTCCGCCGTGCACATTGCCGTTGAGCGGATAAATGGCGATTTCGCCACTGCGGCTGCGCGCGCCAATAATCGAAACTTCGTAGTCAAACGGCACCAGCTCTTCGTAGAGCAGCGGTACGCTGCCGAGCGACTCCCACGCGCCTGCCACGTCCAGCGGCTTGCGTAATACGCGTTGACCCTTGCCGTCGTACCCCATGCGGCGGGTTTTCAGCACGCCGGGCAGGCCGATTTCCGCAATCGCTTTTTCCAGTTGTTGCTGTGATTCGACGTTGCGCCAGCGAGTGGTCGGGATCGACAGCCTTTCGAAGAGCTGCTTTTCTTTCACGCGATCCTGGGCCGCCGCGAGCGCTTTCACGGGGGGACAGATGAGCGTGTCGGCTGGCAATGCGTTCAGTGCTTCGACCGAGATGTTTTCCCAGTCGAATGTCAGCACCTCTGTTTCGCGCGCAAGGCGGCGTAGTGCTTTCGCGTTCGTGAACGCTTCGATGATTTGCGGTGCGATCTGTCCGGCGGGCGCTTCCTCAGCGGGATCGAGAAACAGAAAGTCCTGGCCTAGCGGATAGCCGGCCAACGCGAGCATGCGGCCGAGTTGGCCGGCCCCCACGATGCCGACAGTCATGAATGGCTCGAAGGCGCGGTGGGATCGGGATTCTGCAGCACCGACTCGGTCTGCTTCGTGCGAAAGCTTTCGAGCTTCGTGCCAATAGCGGGATATTTACCGGCAAGAATCGACGCTGCGAAAAGCGCCGCATTCTTTGCACCCGCGACGCCGATGGCGAACGTAGCCACCGGAATGCCTGCGGGCATCTGCACGATGGAAAGCAGCGAATCCATGCCGTTGAGGGCCTTCGACTGCACCGGTACGCCGAGCACCGGCAGTGAGGTCTTCGACGCCGTCATCCCAGGCAGATGGGCTGCTCCACCGGCACCTGCAATGATGACTTCGAGCCCACGACTGCGGGCACTGGAGGCGTATTCGAACAGCAGATCCGGCGTTCGATGCGCGGAGACGACCCGCACTTCATGGTCCACACCGAGCTGCTCGAGGAGCTCGGCCGCGCCCCGCAGGGTGTCCCAGTCCGACTGGGAGCCCATGATGATGCCGACGAGGGGTTTCATGCTTTGGGGGTGCTTTCTGGCGGCCAAGGAAAGCGGGCCATTGTACCCGACGACGCGCGCGCTTAGCCGGTTCTGGCTTTCCTAGCCGCCCGGCTAAAGCAAACCGCGAGGCCTCGATCGGCCGCAGGGCTAATGTCAGCCGCGAAATCTCAATCCCCAGCGACCTGAGAAGCGGACTGCGACGGTTCGACTCTATCCAGTAGCGCTCTGAGGTGCCTGAACAGCTCCCGCGACGCCGCACCCCCCGTCCCCAGCTTCGCCCTTTCAGCACTGGCCGCAGCCGCCCGCTGCAGCCACTCCTCCCGGTCGATTTCGGGTCGAACCTTCATCAGCGCATCCACGGCGACCGCGCCATCGGCCATGAGCCGGTCGCGCCAGTACTCCACCTTCTTGAATTTCTGCGTGTCCTGCGACGCCTTCTCGCCTCGCGAGGCGAGCGCGGCGCGAATCGGGTCCAGGTCCACGCTGCGCATCAGCTTGCCGATGTACTGCCGTTGCCGAACCATCGCCGTACGGCTGGTGAGACGGCGCGCTTCGACGATCGCGTCATACAGCGTCTCGGGCAGCTCGAAAGCCTTCAGATCCAGGTCTTTCAGGCGTATGAGCTCCTCGCCCAGGTGCTGGGCGTCGTGAGCGTTGCGCTTACGTTCGCTCTTGCTGGGGCGACCGTCGTAAGGATCGACGGCGTCTTCGTCTTCGGGTTCGTGGGACATGTTCAGCAGCTGCCTTCCGCGGGCACGTCGCGCGCGGCTGCTACAATGATCTCATGACGCAGACTGTCGAAGGCACCCGTATTCCCGAGTTGAAAGATGTCGTCAGCCTCGCGCTGGCAGAAGCGAAGCAGAGGGGCGCCTCGCAGGCGGACGTCGATGCCAGCATGAATCGCGGGCTGTCGACCACCGTCCGGCTGGGTGAGGTCGACACGGTCGAATATCAGCGTGACCGCGGGGTTGGCGTCACGGTGTATTTCGGCAAGCGCAAGGGCTCTGCCAGCACCGCAGATCTATCCGCCAGAGCGGTGCGCGAGACGGTCGAGAAGGCCTGCACGATCGCGCGGTTTACGACGGAAGATCCCTGTGCGGGCCTTGCAGATCCCGAAGAGCTCGCCACAGACATCCCCGACCTCGAGCTTGACCACCCGTGGGACATCACTCCCGATCAAGCCGTGGAAATCGCGCGGGCGTGTGAAGCCGCCGGTTTGGCGGTGGATCCGCGCATCACCAACTCCGAAGGCGCAACTGTCGGCTCGCATCAGCACGTGCGGGTTTATGGCAACTCGCATGGATTTCTCGCCGGCTATGGCAGCAGCAGTCACAGCCTGAGTTGCGTGTTGCTCGCCCAGGAAGGCGATGACATGCAGCGCGACTACTGGTTCAGCAGCGCACGCGATCCCGCGGAGCTGCAATCACTCGAATTGATCGGCCGCAAGGCAGGCGAGCGCGCCCTCGCTCGACTCGGCGGTCGTCGCTTGAGCACCCGCAAGTCACCGGTGATGTTTGCTCCGGAGATGGCGCGTGGATTCTTCGGGCATCTCGTCGCAGCGGTGCGCGGAGGCGCGCAGTACCGCAAGTCGTCGTTCCTTCTCGACGCGGCGGGCCAGCAGGTGTTGCCGTCGTTCGTGCAGTTCGATGAGCGGCCGCACATCAAGCGCGCGCTGGCGAGCGCGCCGTTCGACAGTGAGGGCGTAGCGACGCGCGATCGTTCGCTGGTGAAAGACGGTGTGCTGCAGGGATATGTGCTGGGCAGCTATTCCGCTCGCAAGCTCGGGTTGAAGACGACGGGCAATGCGGGCGGCACTCATAACCTGATTGTGTCTGCGCCGGCGATGTCGATGTCGTTCGAGGCGTTGCTGAAGCAGATGGGGACGGGGTTGCTCGTGACGGAGTTGATGGGGCAGGGCGTGAATGCGGTGACCGGTGATTATTCGCGCGGGGCCAGCGGGCACTGGGTGGAGAACGGGGTGCTGGTGCATCCGGTTCATGAGATCACCATTGCCGGGAATTTGAAGCAGATGTACCGGGATATTGTTGCGCTTGGCACTGACGTTGATTTGCGGGGCGGGATTCGCGCCGGCTCGGTGTTGATGGGGGAGATGACGATCGCGGGTGAGTGAGCGGCGCGTGATGCTTTCCGTGAAAGGGGCTGCGCTTGCGTAGGGCGGCGGCTCGCGTGAAGAGTACCTCGGCGGGGGACGCTCCGAGCCGTCCCTGGTCGCTCTCAAAACGCTCCCGGCGTTTTGAAGCCCCCGCCGAGGTACTCTTCACGCGAGCCACCGCCTTTGAGGCGTGTGGCTTTCACGGAAAGCGGGATGAGGCGGTCGGTGGGCTGTATCGCGTGCGTGAGATCACGCGGGCAAGCGACACGCGTACTGGAGGCGCGGCTGGGCGTCGTTAGAGAGCGGGCTTCACGATCTCGCCTGTGCGGGCGACGTCGGACTCGTCGAGCAGGTCGCGTAGCGTCCGGCCGGCGCAGCAGTCGCGCCAGGCTTTATCGAGGCTGCCGCTAAGACGATCCACCGCAGGAATTTCGGCGCCGCGCGCTGGCGAGTGCCCGCTGCGCTGATTGCGCGCGACGTCGAGAATCTCCTGCACGGTGATACGGCCGATGTCGCGGCCGGGCACGAACTCGTCGTCTTCCGTCACGATGAGCAGGCCGGATTTCTCCATGCCGGTGCCGATCTGCGCGACCGCGAGTCCCGGCAGGCCCAGTTCCGTCGCGAGCTTGTTGATCGTCCAGCGCGCGCCGCCGTTCATGTGCGTGCGCGCGACGATGTACATCACTTTGAGCGCGAGTTGCTCGAGCTCTGAACAAGAAAGCCGCAGCGGTTGCAGTCCGATGCGCAGGTACGTGGGGTTCTGGATGTAGAAGCTGAGCTGCGTGCCGGCGAGCAGGATGAGCCAGCCGAAGTACGTCCACAGCAGCGCAGCAACGATGAACGCAAAGCCCGCGTAGACGATAGTGAGCCGCGCAGACACGAGCACCAGCGCCGTGAACATCTTGCCGACGGCGGCCCACAGCACACCCGCCGTCACCGCGCCGATGAGCGCGGGCTTCCAGTGCACGCGCGTGTTGGGCACGAACATGTAGAGCACGGTGAAGAAACTGGTGACCATCAAATAGGGCGAAAGCTTCAGCAGTTGCTGAGTCACTAGCTGCAGCACCGGCACTTCGGTGACCGCCGTCTTGAGCGCGGGCCCGAAGGTGGCGTGCGACAGGCCGAGGAAGCCGACGAGCAGGATCGGCCCGATGATCAGCAGGCTGAGATATTCCGCGACGCGCCGCGCGAAGCTGCGCGGTTGCTCCACGCGCCACAGGAAATTGAAACTGTCCTCGACTTTCTGCACCGTGCTGAGCAGCGTCCACACGAGCAGCGCGAAACCGACGGAACCGATGCCGACGCTGCTCACGTTGTCCGCGAACTGCATGATGCGCGTCGTGATCTCCGCCGCGCCCGTCTGGCCCATGGGCCGAAAGAATTCGTAGATGATCGGCTCGAGGTCGCGGTGCGCGCCGAAGCCTTTCAGCACGGCAAAGGCAAAGGCGATGAGCGGCACCACCGACAGCAGGGTGGTGTAGACCAGGCCCATCGCACGCAGGTTTATGTCGCCATGGGCGAGGTCGCGCGCTACGGCGTACGGGTAGCGCAAGATGCGCACCAGCACGGCCGGCGGCCGCGGCCCCATCGACGCAGGACCGAAGAACAACCGGTCCAGGAAGCTCCAGAATTGCACCCACATCAGCCCATGATACCGTCCGCCGGGCGGCAGTGGCCGACGCGGTTGGCTAATTACTCAACCGGATACTGAGCCGATAGCGGGTGCATGCCGGACTCATACTGGACCCGCACTGGTCCCGCGCCAGGCCAACACTGGGCAACGCTGGGCCAACACTGGAAAAGATCAGCACATGGCTCACAGTCACGGTTATCCCGAGCGCATCGTCTGCCTCACCGAGGAGACGACCGAGACGCTGTACCTGCTGGAGGAAGACTGGCGCATCGTCGGCATCTCCGGCTTCACCGTGCGGCCGGCGCGAGCGCGGCGGGAGAAGCCTCGCGTGTCGGCATTCACGAGCGCGAAGATCGACCGCATCGTCGAACTGCGGCCCGACCTGGTGCTCGGCTTCTCGGACCTGCAGGCCGATATCGCTTCGGCGCTCATCAAGGCGGGCATCGAGGTGCACGTGTTCAACCATCGCAGTGTCGCGGAGATCCTGCGCACGGTGCGAATCATCGGCGGAATCATCGGCTGCGAAGCGAAGGCGTCGGCGCTTGTCGCGCAACTCCAGACGCGGCTCGATGCGATTCGTGCGAAGGCTGCTTCGCTGCCGCGCCGGCCGCGTGTTTATTTCGAAGAATGGGACGAGCCCCAGATCTCCGCGATCCGCTGGGTGTCGGAGTTGATCGGTATCGCGGGCGGCGATGAAATCTTTCCGGAGCTCGCTGCGCAGTCGCTCGGCAAGAATCGAATCATCGCGAATCCGCTGGAAGTCGTTCGTCGCGCGCCGGACATTATTTTGGGTTCGTGGTGTGGGAAGAAATTTCAGCCGTCGACGGTGAGTGCGCGTGCGGGGTGGGCGGATGTGCCTGCGATTCGAAGTGGGTTTGTGCGTGAGATCAAGTCGGCGATTATTTTGCAGCCGGGGCCTGCGGCGTTGACGGATGGTGTGGGGGAAATTCAGCGGGTGATTTTGGAGTGGGCTGACACACTTCTGTAACGCAGCCAAGGAATCGCTGGCGCGTCGGCGGGAAAAGATTGGCGCAACTTGCCGGCTTCCGTGCGTTCGCGTATTTTTTGTTTCGTCAAATAAGGACTGCTCCAGTTCGCGCTGGCGCCAACAAGGAAGGATCGCGCATGCTGACACGCACCGTCGCCACGCTTCGTGGCGCGCTTACTCATCGCCTTTTCCTCGTCGTCTTCTGTGCTTTGCTGAGCGTGTCAACGATGAACGCGGCACGAGCTGCGTGCGTACCGGTGATTCAGCAATACCAATGTGCCGGTGGCCTTTGTGTTGGTTGCCCGAACGGCTCGCCCGGCTCGCTTCGCGCGTGCGGAGAGGCCATATACGCCGGATTTCTCCAGAGCATCTTCGGGCCCTTGCACTTCGACCATCAGATCAATGACGTCGGCGACGGCATCTATTTCATCTATTCGGTTCCCGCGGGCAATTATTCAATCGTCACGATTCCTGCAGGCACTCGCACCGATTGCCCGGAAATCGTGCGGAATCTCGGCCCAAAGCAGTGTCCCGCGGCAGGCGGACCGGTTTTCAGCAATCCGATCAATGTAGGAATTGGAAACAAGCTGCAGGTCGAGCGTGATTACACGAGTGCAGGAGTGTTTCCATTGTCGTTCGCGCGCTATTACAACAGTAAGGCGCCGCTCGAATCCCCCACGCTCATCGGGCAGCGTTGGACGCATCAGTACGCGCGTCGCATCGACGCGCGCGGCCTCAATGCCGCCTCGGTGCGAGTGTTGCGCGCAGATGGCGAGGTCGTTTTTTTTGCGCCGTGCTCGACCGGGTACTGCGGCGGGCTCGATGAAAAATCGAGGCTGACTCGCACGACGAACTCTCAGGGCTATACGACAGCGTGGCAGCTCGTCGACGAGAACGATGTCGTCGAGTCGTATGACGGTGGCGGTCGGCTCCTGTCCGAAAAATCGCGAGCGGGAGTACTTCATACGTTGGCTTACGATTCGTCAGGTCACCTCGTTACCGTGACGGACTCTTTCGGCCGCCAGCTCGCGTTGGGCTATGACGGCTCAGGCCGCATCAATCAGGTTACTGAGCCGGGCGGGGCTGCGATTGTGTTTGCTTACGACAGCAGCGGAAATCTGAGTAGCGTCACTTATCCGGACAGCTCGAACAGAACTTACCTCTACGACGAGAGCGGCCATGTTGCAGGGGGCGCCGCGACCAATCTGCTGACCGGCATCATGGATGAATCGGGAACCCGCTTTGCGAGCTACAACTACGACTCCGATTCTCGTGCGATCGACAGCCAGCACGCCGGCGCGGTCGAGCACGTGCAGGTCACTTACAACGCGAATGGATCGAGCACCGTCACCGATCCGCTGGGCACATCGCGAACGTTTGGGATCCAGACGGTGCAGAACGTCACTCACCTCTCGACGGTGACGGGCTCGGTGTGCTCGACGTGCAGTCTGTCCGCGAGTTACGGATATAACGCGGGCGGCGACCTAACGTCACTGACCGACTTTCGCGGCAACCAGACTTTGGTGAGCTTCAACGCGCGCCACCTAGAGGAAGGCCGTACCGAAGCCAATGGGGCGTCTACCGCGAGAACTACGACGGCAACATGGCATGCGAGTTATCGGCTTCCACTCACGAGGGCGATTTACGCTGGATCAACCGCGACTGGCACACCGATTCGCACTTCGACGTTCACTCATGATGTCAGTGGAAACGTACTCACTCGCACAGATACCGATACGTTGGTAACGCCGAATGTCAGCCGGACGTGGACAAGCACGTATGACAGCTATGGTCGCGTCCTGACCGTTGATGGGCCCCGTACCGACGCTAGCGACATCACTTCATATACCTATTACACCTGTACGACTGGGTTGGAATGTGGGCAGCTGAGAACGACGACCAATGCCCTGTTTCAAACCACAACCTACAATACCTACAACGCGCACGGTCAGCCGCTCACAATCACGGATGCGAACGGTGTAGTCACCACGCTCACATACGATCTGCGACAAAGGCTTGCATCTCGAGTGGCAGGTGGCGAGACCACGACATTTGAATATTGGCCGACAGGTTTGCTGAAGAAGACGACGAATGCTGACGGCAGTTACGTGTTGTATACCTACGATGCAGCCCATCGCCTGACTCGACTAGAAGACGGTGATGGCAACCGCATCGAGTACACGCTCGATGCCATCGGTAATCAGACCGCTGAAAATCACTACGATCCTTCGAGCTCACTGTCGCGCGCTCGGACGCAGGTCTACAACTCGCTCGGCCAGCTCTGGAAGCAAGTCGGCTCGTCCGGTACTACCGCCGTGACAACTACTTTTGGATACGACAGTGACGGCAACCAGACGAGTGTCAATGCGCCGCTCAGTCGTAACACGGCGCAATTCTACGATGAACTGAGCCGTCTGAAGCAGATCACAGACCCCGGCACCGGCGTCACGCAATTCGCCTACGACGCGAACGACAACCTTACAACGGTGACCGACCCGAAGACCAACGTCACGACTTACGCGTACAACGGCTTCGGCGATGTCACGCAGACGGTAAGCCCGGATACCGGCACGACTGCGAACACGTACGACTCGGCTGGCAATCTCGCGACGACAACAGACGCGCGCAGCAAGCAGGGAACGTTTGGTTACGATGCGCTCAATCGCGTCACGTCGATCACGTACCCGGATCGCACGTTGAGCTTCACGTACGACGCCGGCACTAACGGCGCAGGCCGCTTGACGGGCGCGAGCGACGCGAACCATTCACTCGCGTGGAGCTACGATTCGCTGGGGCGCGTGATCAGCAAAGGCCAGACAGTCGGCAGCGTGACGAAGACCGTCGGGTACGGATACTCGACTGGCAATCTGACGTCGCTCGTAACTCCGTCCGGCCAGACGATCTCCTATGGTTATTCAAACGGCCGCATCAGCAGCGTCACGCTCAATGGCAGCACCACGATCCTGAGCGGCGTGATCCACGATCCGTTCGGCCCGATCGTGGGTTGGACGTGGGGTAACAGCACGCTCGCGGCGCGTGTATACGACCTCGACGGGAATCTCACGGACCTCGACAGCGCGAGCGCCCACTCGTACCACTACGACAACGCGTTCCGCATCACGGGCATCGACGACCTGGCGAACAGCGCGAAGAGCTGGACTTATGGCTACGATTCGCTCGATCGGCTGACCGCTGCGTCGACAAGCTCAACGTCGATGGGCTTCACCTACGACGCGAACGGCAATCGCCTCACTCGCACCGGCAGCGGTGCGGCGAGTTACACGGTGCCATCGACCAACAATCGCGTGACTGCGATTTCAGGAACGCCGAGCCGTACTTATAGTTATGACGCGGCCGGAAACGTCTCGAGCTACACAGGCGCTGTGTTTTCTTACACGGACTTTGGTCGCTTGGGCTCGGCGACGGTTGGTGGCACGACGACGTCGTACACCGTGAACGCCCTCGGCCAGCGCGTTAGAAAATCTAATGCGACTTCGACCAGAGTATTCGTCTACGACGAAGCCGCCCATTTGCTCGGCGAGTACGATGGTTCCGGCGCACTGGTGCAGGAAACCGTCTGGCTCGAAGACGTGCCCGTTGCCACGTTGCGGCCGAATGGAGGCGGTGGTGTCAACGTGTATTACGTTCATACGGATCAGCTCAATGCCCCTCGTAGCGTTTCGCGGCCGAGCGATAACGTGGTTGTGTGGCGCTGGGACAGCGAGCCGTTTGGGAGTGATGCTGCCAACGCAGACCCGGATGGGGATGGCGTGGGGTTTGCTTATGGGTTGCGGTTTCCGGGGCAGTATTACGATTCGGAAAGCGGCCAGAGCTACAACTACTTCCGTGACTATGACCCGGCAACGGGCCGATACATCGAGTCTGATCCCATAGGGCTCGAGGGCGGCATCAATACCTACGCTTATGCGAGCGGAAACCCAGTTAGGTGGATCGACCCCGACGGTCTTGACGTAGCAGTCGTAGAGAATGGACCGACAAGCGGCAATCCGATTGGCCACACGGCCGTCGCCGTTACGGGCGCCGGCGTCTACAGCTACGGAAACGGGACACCGGCCGGATCAAGTCTGGGAGACTACCTGCGGCGTGAGGCTCCCCGTCGAGACACAAAGGTGTACGTTGTTAAGACGACTCCCGAACAGGACGCCGAGGTTCTCGCGTACTTCAGGCAGTACAAGAACACATCCTTGCCCGGCGATTTCCTGAGCAAGTATTTCGCCGACAACTGTTCGATACGATCCAATGGCGCTCTTGATGCAGCGAGCGTACCCGTCGTGCCGGCGGTTCCTGGGTACATGGGGCCGAGCACGCCTCCTCTGGGCCAACCCGGGACCGCGGGAATGCGAGCAATGGCTGCGGGCGCCACGGTGATCTCGATTCCTAGAGGTACGACTACGATGCCTCCCCAGCTCCTTCAATTCGAACCGCGTTAAAGATCGGAGCGTTTGAAATGAAAATTCGCGTGGTGCCGCTCCTGTTCGGGTTTGCTGCGCTGGTTGCGATAGCGATGATCGTGCTCGGCCTGCTCCGAAATAATAGCCGTGGATCGGCGTTTGATGCTGTTTCTAAAGGAATGTTGGAGGATCAGGTGAGGACGCTGATGGGCGGCCCGGACATGCGCCGCGAAGGATGCCGAGATGCACCGTCGTGGCTTGGCGAGTCGATACCCGAACGACGCTGTAGCTTTGAATATCAGTACGACGCGTGGCTCGAACCACAGTTCTGGACCGTTGGTTTCGGCGCCGATGGCCGGGTGATCTCGAAATACAACTACGTTTCTCCATGACGCTTGTGCGGACGGGTGAATCGCTTCGCTATACAACTACTTCCGCGACTATGACCCGGCGACGGGAAGGTACTTGGAGAGCGATCCGCTTGGGCTAGCGGCCTCACCGCTTAGCGCGTTGTCCACGTATTCGTACGCAGGCGATAGCCCGGTGATGTACCGCGACCCCAGCGGACTGATCCTGCCCGACGTAACGAAGCTCATGGAGTGGATGAATCCACCACCGCTATCGCGGGAGGAATGCGACAAGCTCCGGCGCGGGATTTACCTGAAGAATGCACTCTTGCGGGACGAGCTAAGCGCATATGACCCGGTGCTCGATGGGCAAGGCGGTTTCCGAATGGCGTACGGGTCCGGAGTCACAAAGCCTGGTGGCCATTACCAGGAAATCAGAGATCTTCAGCGCGGGCTCAAGAAGGACCTGAAGAAGTACAATCAGCGTTGTCGAAACGACGACAACAGTAGTTGTCCGCCCATAACGCGAAATGTGGATGAGCTTGCGAACAGCCCTGTCGAATCGCCGGTTTATCCATTCTTTCTACCCCCTTCTGGAGTGGGGCCGGGTGTCGGAGTTCCCGTAGGTGGCGGGGCTCTTTCGCCCGTCTTTGTACCGTAGTGATGTAAAGATGCTCAAGAAGCCAAGTTCCAAATCAATCGCTGAACTCGAAGGAATCGAGTGGCCTCCTCTAAAAGGGAACGCCCCACCTTCCGCAGTCAGGTGTCATGCGCTTCGCAAGAAGCCCATCTCGCAACTGGAGACCGCTGATTTGCGGCTGCTGATTGGCCAGGACGTTGGGTTGCCTTTCTCGGTGCCTCTCGCTCTGGATATTTTGGAACGAGACCTCTTGATAGAGGCGGAGCACTATAGAGGGGATCTGCTGGCTGTAGTGCTGCGCGCCGCCCCGCAGTTCTATGGTGAGAGACCAGAAGTTAGGTCGAGGGTTGAAAAGTTGCTGATCTCGCTGCCATTGGCGCTCGAGGGTCTGGATCACATCGATTTCGATGCATCGTCGGAGGCTTTGGATGAGGCTGTAGACCAGTTCCGGCGAGGCCAGCGGTAGATGCGTGACTCCGATGCCGCATTGGCTACTACAGAAGGCTCGCTACAAACTGAGCACGCGTAATGCGTCAGCGGCGTTGAGGATGCGGATGTCGCGGAAGGTGCCGAGGACGAGCAGGTCCTGATCGCCGGAGACGATGAGGACGGCACGCGCGGCGAGCGCGGTGGCGAGGACGACATCATCGTCGGGATCGCGGCTGACGGGCTCAGGTAGCAGCGCAGGCTCGACGATCTCGGCGAGGCGCGAGTAATCCAGCACGATCGCGGCGGCGGAGATGCCGGCAGCCTGCAGGCGCTGTGCGAACTTCGGCCGTGCGATCACCTCGGCGAGCTCTGCGATGAGTGCAACGCTTAGGCAGAGCGTGTGGGTGCGTGCCCGGATGAGATCGATTGAACCCATGAGAAGACCTGTCTTAGCGATCGAACGAGACGTTATTTGCCGAGTCGCAGATCGACTGACTCCGGACAAACGGGAGCTCTTGCTGAAAGACTTGGAAGGTGCAGAGGCTGAAGTAGCGACAAGCGACGGATCACGAATACTTTTCCATCTCGCGGGATATGAGCGTCCCCTATACCGGGGACAGCATTCCATTGGCGTGCAGGGTGAACTTCGTGACAAGGACGGGGCAAGACTATCGTTTGACCTCTTCGCTGATGAGAACGGACACCTTCTCGAGCTGGAATTGGTTCGCTGGGGAGAGGGCGATTTGATTGAGCCGGACTGGAGCGCGCTCGCGTTCTACTGAGGGTCGGATGCCCTATCTACAACTACTTCCGAGACTATGACCCCGCGATAGGCAGGTACGTCGAGTCCGACCCGATCGGGTTGGAAGGCGGCCTCAATACCTACGCGTACGTCGGCGATGACCCGCTTTCCAACATCGATCCATTTGGACTCGCCGCCTTGCCTTACGACGACGTCGAGAGGGTTGTGAAGAGTAACAACCATTCCAGTCTGTCGAACGAGCTGATCATTTGCATGCTCTGGAATGAGTCGAACTTCAATCCAAGGGCGGGTGGCGGTCGTCGCGGTCGGGGAAATGGCCTCGCCGGGGTAACACGAGTGGCCATGCGACAGGTGAATATCAATCTTGGGCGGCAGGCCTACCAGTACAGCGGCTGGTCTAGTCCCGCCTGGAGCGTGGACGTCGGAACACGATACTTAGCATGGGTGCTCGACCGACCCTCGGTGAATGATGTCGCAGCCGCGCTGCGGCGCTACGGTACTGGGGCGACCTATCCAGCGCCGCAAATCCTGGAATGCGAGAAGTGCCTGAAGGAGCAGCAGGCACGGTCCAACGTACAATGTAGCGATCCGAATGCCTGCCTTCGGAAAGTCCACAAGTGAGCAAGTGGGTAATCACTATGACGCGCGTTTTAGTCGCTTGTCTCTTCGTACTGGGGTGTCGCGACTTGTTCGCTGCCGATACTGCTTGGCAGAAGACGCTTCTATCGCAGCGCATACGAGCAACGGCTCTATGGGGGACCGATGACGGAGATCTGGTTTGTGGCGCGCAGGAGAAAGGTGAAGGTGAGGCAGTTTCCGTAGCTCTCTCATGCTTCAGCAAGGCAAGTGGAGGCGAGAAGAGAGTCTCGGGCCTTGCGCTGCACCCAGGTACAGTGGACCTGCGCGTAGTGCAGACCGATGGCACGCCGTTGCTCGTCACCGCTGGCACTGGATCGGGCTACGCCTTTGAGTGCTACGTGTATGCGCAGGGTCAGGTGAAAAAGGTCTGGGAGGGCGGCTCGTTCTTGCCGTTCGAGATTTTCAGCACGGACGCCGAAGCGAGCAATGTAGTCGTTGCGTTGGCGGAGCCCGAGTGGACGGAAATTCGAGGGGTGAAGGTCAAGGTCGCTGGCAAGGCGCAGCTTTTTATGTGGACTGGCACTACGTTCAAGTCTCTGGGAGAGGCAGCTTGGGGAGACAGGTTCTCGGCCGTCAAGTCGCGCGCGTCGACTTTTCGCCCTGCCAAGGAATGAACTCGCGCCACAACTGAAGCTACGACGCCGACCTCCGGCTTATCTATAACTACTTCAGGGACTATGACCCCGCCACGGGACGGTACGTCGAGGGCGACCCGATCGGCCTCGAGGGTGGCCTGAATACCTACGCTTACGCGGCCGGAAACCCAGTGATGTTTGTCGATCCCACCGGCGAGAATCCCGCGGCGGTTGCATTGCCTGCGGTGGCGCTTCCGGCGGCGGCACCCAGTGCTGGAGCAGCGGCAGGTGGAGCTGCGGCGGGCGCGGGAACGGCAGGAGGAGCTGTTGCTGTTGGATCTGTTGCTGCGGCCGGCGTGGCGGGATATGCGGTAGGGACTGTAGCCAACAGGATGAATGCGATCAACTCAACAAGAGTGTACAGGATGCCAAAAATCGAGCTTCAGCACTCGGCAAGTGCCGCCCTGGAATGTCTCCCGCGCAGTTGGAGTTGCGATACTACGCGTGGCTTGAGCTTGCAACGGCGAGAGCAATACGAGATGAGAAGTGCTGGACGGGTGGTGACTTAGGCCATCAAGGGCAGCAAGCAGACAACTGGACAACGGTTGGGCAGTGCGCAGTGCTTATGGGGCGATGATATGAAAGACATTCAATTTATCGAGCAAGCGTTCGCATGGCGCTCACGGCCTGAGATTGTTCGGGACATGACGCGTCCCACCGATGAAATTTACGGTGACGCCGATGCATTTGTGGGATTGGACTGGCGAGACGTGACATGTGCGCTTTTGGAAAAGCACTTTGAAGCGACCAGTGGTTTTACCCCCGAGGCGTTTTGCTATTACCTTCCCGGAATTTACATTGCTGGAATGAGCGAGGGGCGACCTGAGTTGCTTATAAACGACGGGCTGATCAACAGCCTTGATCGAGGTAACGCGCCAGCCTCATGGGACGATTTTTTTCTGGAGCGATGGCCACGGCTCAAGCCTCAGGAGTGCGAGGCAACTCAGCGCTGGATCTTATGGTTGGCAGAGATCGATCCTCCCGTGATATCTGATCACTCGCTGTCGAGGGCATACGACACGATAGACTTGCTGGCAAATCAGGCCGGTGCCACACCAATCGCAGCCTGGTCGCGCAAGTAAGCTCTATCAGAACAGCGATCCTTGTCTGGTAAGTTCATCGGGATCAAGCCCGGTGCGCAGCGGCCCGATGAGGATGAAGTTGCGCGGGTGCAGCTTCATCGTTCCCATGATGAAGTGCGGATGGCGCGTTGGGATGCGCGTGCCGTATTCCTGCTCGAGAATCTTCAGCGCCTCGTCGCGGGTGCCGTAGCGACGCTGATAGGCGATGTATGCGGCCTGCACCTCCCAATCCTGGATGGTGTGGTTGTGAGGCGAGCCGTCCGAGGTGTACTTGTAGCCGAAGACGAACTCCGGCGGATCGAGCGGCTTCTACGGCTGCTCGAAGAGCGAAGCCCGCCCGCGCGCCGGACATCGCGACCGGCGCGTCGGACACGACGACCCCGCGCCGGGAAAAGACGATCGCTGATCCGGAGAGGATGACCGCGGCTCCGGCACCGAGCACCGCTCGACCGGCATCGATGACCGGTGGAAAAGCATCGACTGCCGGACGCCGGGAAAAGAGGGAATTTCGATCTTCCAGGAGCCGCTCGCGCAATCGCATGATTTTATTTATGAATTTTCCTCTTTGCCGGAGGCCGGGAGAAGGCCAGATTGTGACCGGCAATGACCAAGTCGCGGCGGGCAATGACCAGAGCGCCGCGGGACACGACCACCGCCGCTCCGGACGTCGCGACCGGCGGCCGGGAAACGACGACCGACGCCGGGGAACAGAGCACCGGCGACAAAATCATGATGTCCCGCGCGGCGGATGTTTCGAGTGGACGCCGGGACTCGACGGCCGCAGCGAGAGCAACCTGCAATCAGACTCGGCGGTGAATCCGATGGACCGTCGCTCGGAAACCGGTGGCTTCATGAGCTGCCGGATCGCGGAGACATTGGCAGCGTGCATCGCGCCGTGTCCGGTGAACACATAGGGCCTGTAACGGGTGACCGCCCAACTTGAGATCGCAAAATGCGATCTCAAGTTCTCGCTCTCTGGCCCTGCATTTCTCGAAATTTGCCCAATTATTCGCAGCGACCCGACGCGCGCCCAAGCGTAGATTCACCACCGCTCCCGCGCCCTCGTGCACGCGGAAGTCTCACATCAAGTGAAGGCGGCGCCCGCCGGTGTACCAGCACCGACGAGCGCCTGACACGAACCCCTGAAGTCTAGGAGTTCATGCGTATGACAAGTTTAATCGCAAACCTGACCCGTCCTTCCGCTTTCAGCTCACCCGAAAGAGAAACGCCGCCCTTCGCCGACGTCGCAACGAAAGTTCGACGCCTACGTGTCGACGTCGAACGCACAGGCGTTTTTGCGTAATCACCGCGCCAACATGAGCTGACGGATCGCGCTTGCGAGTGCCTGTGTCGGCCCTCGCAGCGCGCTCTCGCCGCGGGAGAAAACACATGGAACAACTGGTGCAAACCGGTGCGCGCACTCGTGCGCGAAATTCCTTCGAGGCGCGCGAGCGTTCAGCGCAATCGCGTCCCTATCAACGCTCATTCCTCTCGCCGCTGCCGATCACTGGAGAGCGAGCGGAGGAGGGCCGGCAAGCGCGTCGACGCCGCCGAAGTCTCAGCAGGTGCGACGTAGCACCGCTGACAGGAACTGACGACACGCGCGCCCCACTGCGAACACGCACAGGCGATCTTCTACCGCTGCTATACACCGTGGGGAGTAACGAGCAGCCCAAGCTAGCCGACGCCACCACGATCATCCAGAGCGCAGAAGCCCTGCTGGCCTATCGCTTACGGCGCGGCGTAAAGATTTTTCGTGACCCGCAGCTGCTTCTCAGGTTCATGCAAGGCACACTTGTGTCCCAACCCTACCCAATTTTCGCGGCGTTCTTCATGGACCACAAACAGCAGCTCATCCGCTTCTCGCAACTGTTTCGCGGCTCAGGCCGCCAAATGGATATACGGACTCGGGAAGTGCTTCGGGAGGCGCTCGACAACCAGGCGGAATGCGTGATGTGTGTACGCAGTGATCCCTTGGGCGATCAGACTCCGACACTGGAGGACATCCACCACGCGCAGCGCGTGAATCGCGCGTTGAATATCCTGAACATCGAGCTGATGGATTACCTGATCGTAGGCGAATGGATCACGTCGCTGCGGAAACCGTGTGTGTTCTAGAGTCGAGGTCAATGTGGCGCCCAATAGGAAATCACAAAACCTGCTGCGCTCGTCTGCCGAGACGATCCAGGATTGCAGCCTCGTCGAACGTGAGAGCGCGCTGGAGCTGGTGATTCGCCGCCATGGCCTCACTATCAGCATCACCGTGCCGAACGATGTTCAGGAATGGTTCGTCGATGTCGAGGATTCTCACGCTGGCATGAAGGCGCACGACTGGTGCGACTATGGCGGCTACGATTCGCGCACAGCGGAACAGCAGGATCGCGACATGGCGGAAGACCTGAAGTCGTTTGTAATCAGCGTGTCGACAAACCCGCTGCGCATGCGTGCGGCAGATCGAAAGAACGCAAATGCTGTGCTCGAGTGGCAAGCGGACGGTGAATGGACACGCGCCGTGCCGGCGAATCAGCACCCGTAGGCACGCGGTCTGGAATCAAACGCCAGGTGATCAAGAGAAAAGCCATAACCGCGTCGGTGGACACAGATCACGCGCACTGAATAAACCCTCATCATGACCTCCCAAACCGTCATCTGCGTCGCCGCCGTCGTTCGCAACGCCGCCCGCATCCTGCTCGTGCGCCAAGCGCCCGGTCATTCGCTCGCAGGCCAGTGGACCGTTCCGTGGGGTCGGCTCGAAGCCGGTGAATCACCTTCCGCCGCGGCGCTTCGCGAAACGCGCGAAGAGGGTGGTGTCATCGCAGACGTCGAAGGGCTGCTCGGTGTGCAGGAGTTGCCGCCGCCGTGGCAAGGCTGGATGGCGCTCGCGTATCTCTGTCGCCATCGCGAAGGCGAGCCCCGGCCGGACGGAACTGAAACCGATGACGCGCGCTATTTCTCGGCCGCCGAGATCGAAACGCTCGTCGAGCCCATCGAGCCGTGGAGTGCGTGGTTGGTGCGCCGGATATTCGACGGGCGCTTCCAACTCCTCAGCCAGGACTCGACGAATCCGTTCAGTTTCATGCGTGGTTTTCTTTGAACGAGATTCGCAAGGGGATGCGCAGCGGTGAAACCCGGGCGCCTGCATTCGCCATAAGTCTCGCAACCGCCCGCTGAATCGCCTCTGCGTCGGTACCTCCCTACGTATCGCCCCGGCGAAACCGTGGCGACGGCCACACACCTCGCGCTGTGGCCGTCGGATGATGACTTCCACCCGATTGCCTCGCAGACCGCTTCTCTTAAGATCCCGCGTCGATACGCCGCGAGCTGAAGCCGCTCGAAACCCATGGCGCGGGTCCCGGGAACCTACGCGGACTCGAACGACAATCTGGAAGAGACAATCTCTTGGTCACTGGGACCGATTCCTGGAACGGTAGCGCGCTCGACTTTCCCGCGAAGGGGGAGTCGCTTCACGCTCTGTTCGAGCAACAAGTCGATCGCACACCCTATGCGCTGGCCGTGGCGTTCGAAGGGCGCACGCTGTGCTACGCGGAGCTCGATCACCGCGCGGAGCGGCTCGCGCGCCAGCTGCGCGCACTCGGTGTCGCGCCCGACGAACCCGTCGCCCTTTTCATGGAGCGCTCCGTTGAGCTGGTCATCGCCATTCTCGGCGTGCTGAAGGCCGGCGCTGCGTATCTGCCCATCGATGCAGCCGCGCCAGCACAACGCATTTCGTATCTGTTGAACGACGCGCGCGCGCGTAGGGTCATCACGCAAACACGCCTAAAGACGCTGCTCCCGAAGCTCGACAACATCGCTGTCATCGATCTCGATGCCTTCGACTGGGTGTCGGGCGAGGGCCCGCGCACGAACGCGGCGGCGTTCGATCCGTCTCACATTGCATACGTCATCTATACGAGCGGCTCCACCGGGCAGCCCAAGGGCGTCTGTGTCGAACACCGGAATATCGTGAATTACGTGCTGGGTGTATCGGAACGTTTGCGCTTCGAGCCCCGCATGCAGCACGCGCTCATTTCGACGGTGGCCGCAGATCTCGGCAACACAGTGCTGTTTCCGGCGCTCGTGACCGGCGGCTGCCTGCATCTCATCTCAAAGGAGCGCGCGGAGAGCCAGGCGGCGCTGTCTGAGTACTTCAGGAGCGAGAAGATCGACGTGCTGAAGATTGTGCCGTCACACCTGGCCGCGCTACAGACTGGCCGCAATCCCGAGCAGGTGATGCCACGCAAGCGCCTGATCCTTGGCGGCGAAGCCTCGCGGCTGGAGTGGATCGAGTCGTTGCGCGTGATGGCGCCGGGCTGCGAGATCTTCAATCACTACGGGCCGACGGAAACGACGGTGGGTGTGCTCACCTATCGTGTGGACGGCGCGCTGGAGAAGACCGAGAGCAACACGCTTTGCATCGGGAAGCCACTGGCAAACTCGCGCGTGTATGTGCTCGATGAATTTGGCAAGCCTACTGGGCCGGGCGTTCAGGGGGAAATCTGCATTGGCGGCGCGGGTGTGGCGCGCGGTTATCTTCATCGCGCCGAGTTGACGGCCAAGAAGTTTGTGAACGATCCGTTTGTACCGGGTGGGCGCATGTATCGAACGGCGGATCGGGGGCGTCGGCTGGCGGATGGGAACATCGAGTTCTGCGGGCGCGTCGATCATCAGGTGAAGGTGAATGGGTATCGGGTGGAGCTGGGGGAGATCGAAGCGGCGCTCCGCGCGCAGGTCGGCGTTAGTGAAGCGGTGGTCATCGCGTTGGACGATGCGGTGGGCAACAAGCAGCTCGTGGCGTACGTGGTGCCGAGGCGCGCGGGTCACGCCGACCACGCCGACCGCGGCGACACCGACACCGACACCGAGCAAACCAACATCGCCGAGCGCGCCGACACCAACGGCACCGAGCGCGCAACGAGCGAGCTGCCACTTGCGCCGGCGCTTCGCACGCAGCTTAAGCAGCTTCTGCCGAGCTACATGGTGCCCGCCAACATCGTGCTGCTCGAAAAACTTCCGCTGACCTCCAACGGCAAGATCGACAGGCGGGCGCTCGCGCAGATCAGCGCCAACGAAATGCGCGCGGAAGCAGCACCGAGTTCGGCAGTAGCAAGCCCCCTCGTGACCGATCGCGGCGCGCCCCACACCGCAACCCAACACGCTCTCCTCACCATCTGGTCCCATCTCTTCAGCAAGCCCGCCCACGCCCTCAGCATCACATCCGACTTCTTCGATCTCGGCGGCCACTCCTTGCTCGCCATCCGCTGTGTTTCCCGCATTCGCGACGTGTGCGGCGTGGATCTGCAGACGCAGTCGCTGTTCGAAAACCCAACGGTTGCGTCGCTGGCCAAAGCGATCGATGAGTTGAAGTCAAACAATGCCGTGACGGGAGCGATGGCCCGCTCCCAGAGAGGCCCCATCGTCCGGCAGGCGCGCCGCCCGGCGGCCCGCTGATTCAGCGCATGACGAGCCGCTCCGGCTTGCGCGCACAAGGCACAGTCCCATGGATCGCCCGATAGACGTTGTCGAAGAACAGGCTGGAAAAATTGCGGGCACCGATGTCTACATCTTGCCCGCCTCGTCTGCGCAGCAGCGCCTGGGATTCCTGGACCGCCTCGATCCCGGCGGCTGTGTCTATAACGAGCCCAGCGCCCATCGCATCGCCGGTCGTTTGAATCGACGAGCGCTCGAAGCCAGCGTGAATGAAATCGTGCGGCGGCATGAGTCGCTGCGGACGAGCTTTGCGATGGAAGAGGGCGTGCTGGTTCAACACGTCCACCCGAACCTGCCGTTCACGCTTCCTATTGTGGATCTCTCTGCAACCGCCGATGCGGAAACGCAGCTGCGGCGCCTGCTCGTCGAAGAGGCGCGCCATCCTTTCGATCTGTCTCAGGCGCCGCTGTTTCGGGTGCGGCTCTTCGCAGTTGGCGCGGAGGATCATGTCCTCGTCATCACCTTCCATCACATCATTTCGGATGGCTGGTCGCGCAACGTGTTTCTCGCGGAGCTCGACACGCTCTACGACGCGTTCAGCCGAAACCAACCCTCACCGCTCGAAGAGCTGCCAATTCAGTACGCGGACTTCGCGGCCTGGCAGCGCGAACAAGCGGACGGCGTTGAAGCCGAGCAGCGCCGCGCGTACTGGCAAACTCAGCTCGCAAACCTGGCGACACTCGATCTGCCGACCGATCGCCCGCGCCCGAAGCAGCAGACGCATCGAGGAACGCAGCGTCCTCTCACGATTTCTTCCGCGCTCACGTCTTCGTTGAAAGCAGTCGCTCTTCGCGAGAAAGCGACGCTCTTCATGGTTACCGCGGCGGCCTTCCAGACGCTGCTCTATCGATACACCGGCCAAACCGACGTCGCGCTCGGCATCACGACAGCGAATCGCAATCGCTCGGAGCTCGAGGGGCTGATCGGGTTTTTCGTCAACACGCTCGTGTTGCGCGCGGATCTGTCGGGCGATCCGTCATTCGTCCAGCTGCTGGCACGCGTGAAAGACGCCATGTGGGGCGCCTTCGTGCACGAAGATCTGCCGTTCGAACAGATGGTGGAAGCGGCGCGCGTCGAGCGGGATCACAGCCGCAGCGCGCTCTTCCAGGTGATGTTCGACTACGCGCCGCATGCCGGAACCACGCGGCTGGGCGATCTCACGATGCGCAGCCTGCCGGTCGATGCGGGTGTCTCGAAATTCGACCTCAGCATTCATCTCGGTGAAGCGGATGGTCGGCTCGAAGGCTTCATCGAGTACAACACGGATCTGTTCGACAGCGCGACGATCGAACGACTCATCGGTCACTACCAAACGCTGCTCCGAGGCGTCGTCGCGAATTTCAACGAGCAACTCTCCACCTTGCCTCTTCTCACTTCCGCTGAGGAAGAGCATTTGCTCCACACGTGGAATGCCACGCAGGCCGATTACCCGCGCGACAAGACAGTGGTGCAACTGTTCGAGGCACAAGCGGCTCGGCGGCCCGATGCGATCGCCGTTTCGCATGATGGGAATTCGCTGAGCTACGGCGCGTTGAGCACGCAGTCCGACGCGCTCGCCTCGAAGTTGCGCGTACTCGGCGTGAAGCCTGGCGTGCTCGTTGGGATCTGCGTTGAGCGTTCGTTGGCGATGATGGTGGGATTGATCGGGACGCTGAAGGCGGGCGGCGCTTATGTGCCGCTCGATCCGGCATTTCCGGCGGACCGGCTGCAGTTCATGCTCGAAGACTCGCAGGCGTCGGTGTTGCTGACGCAGTCGAAGCTGCGAGGCCTGCTTGCTGCAGCGGGCGTGGAGGTGGTTTTGCTCGATAGTCTCGAGCCAACAGCAACAACACCACCGGCACCGCCAACCGCACCGCCGCCAGCGCCGGTACCGCCCGGCACAAACTTCGCGCCGAGCGCCGGCCCGAACGACCTCGCCTACGTCCTCTACACCTCCGGCTCCACCGGCAAACCGAAGGGCGTCGAGGTCTCGCATCGGGCGCTCGTGAATTTGCTGTGGTCCGCTCGCGAAGTTCCGGGCTGCACTGAAAACGACGTGCTGCTCGCCGTCACCACGCTCTCGTTCGACGTCGCAGCGGCCGATATGTTTCTGCCGCTGATCACCGGCGCGCGCATCGAGCTCGTGAGCCGTTCGGTTGCGGCCGATGGTCGGCTGATGCGCGAGAAGCTCGAATCCGTGCAGCCGACGATATGTTTCGGCACGCCGGCGAGCTGGCGTTTGCTGCTCGAAGCCGGTTGGACGGGTACTCCCAGCCTCACCGGGATGACCGGCGGCGAAGGCCTTCCGGCGGATCTCGCGCAGGCCTTGATCGAACGTCTGCACGCTTTGTGGAACCTGTATGGGCCGACGGAAACGACGATCTATTCCACGGCGCGACGTGTTACCTCATCGCATGAAGAGATCACCATCGGCCGCCCCATCGCTAACACGACGCTCTATGTGTTGGATCAGGCGCTGCAGCCGGTGCCGGTCGGCGTGCCGGGCGAGTTGTTCATCGGCGGTGACGGGCTGGCGAACGGCTATCGCGGGCGGCCGGAGCTGACGGCCGAGAAGTTCATCGCGCATCCGTTCGTGAGAAATCCGGCCGCGAATGGGTCGGGCCAGAGCGAGCCGGGCCAGAGCGAGCCAAGCCAAAGCGAACTGAGCCTCAGCGAACCGGGCCAGAGCAGGCAAAGTGCCCGCCTCTATCGCACCGGCGATCTCGTTCGCTATCGCCCCGACGGCCAGCTCGTGCACCTCGGCCGTTTGGATCACCAGGTGAAAATCCGCGGCTTCCGGATCGAGCTGGGCGAGATCGAGTCCGCGCTTCGCGCGGCCCCGAGCATCGCGAATTGCGTTGTCGTCGCGCGCCCCGATCACACCAGCGCGCCGGCAGTCGTCGCGTATTTCGTCCCCACCCCACACGCGCACATCGAAGTAACAACCCTGCGCGCTCATCTTCGTCAGACGCTGCCGGACTACATGGTCCCGCAGTACTTCGTCGAAATGAAAGCACTGCCCATGACGCCCAACGGCAAGGTCGATCGCAAGCAGCTTCCGGCGCCGGAGCGCGACGAAACGCATGCCGATGCGAACGAAACCATCGGGCCACGCACGCCGACGGAAATCCAGGTCGCAGCAATCTTCGCCGAAGTGCTGCAGCTGCCTGTTATCAGCGCGCAGACGCATTTCTTCGATGCAGGCGGCCAGTCGCTGACGGCCGTTCGCCTGGTGTCGAAGCTCGAAGTCGCGTTCAAAATCGAACTGCCGCTACAAACCTTGTTCGATGCGCCGACCGTCGCGACGATGAGCGATCGGATTTGCGATCTCACCGGCGCCACGCGCGCGGAGGTTGCAGCGAACGATGCCGCGTGGCCCACGCGCCCGCCCCGCTCGAAGACCGAGCAACAGCTCGTGAGCGTCTGGCAACGCGTGTTGGGCGTGCCGGAAATCGGCATCAACGAGAGTTTCACGAAGCTGCAGGGCGCGCGCAGCCTCGTCGAAGAAATGCTGGCGGAGGCGCGTCGCACCGTGGGATTTCACGCAGAAGGCATTCCGCTCAGCACGTTCCTCGCCAATCCGACTATCGAAGCCCTCGCGCGCCTCATCGACGGCACGTCAGAACCTACGCCCGCGCTCGCGGTCTGCCTGCAACCGGCGGGATCGAAGCGTCCGCTGTTCCTCATTCATGCCGGCGGCGGTTACGTCTTTTTCTATCGCGCGCTCGCTGCCCGGCTCGGCCGGGGTCGGCCGATCTTCGGCATCCGCGCGGTGACGCGCGCGGACAAGCCCGGCCCGGCTTTCGAGCACACCGAAAGCGTCGAGCAGCTCGCGGCTCGCTACATCGCGGAGATTCGTGCGGTGCAGCCGAAGGGGCCTTACACGCTGGGCGGCGCCTGCTTCGGTGGCGCGGTGGCGCTCGACATGGCGCGTCAGTTACGCGCGCAGGGCGAGCAGATTGCCGGCCCGCTGCTGCTGTTCGATGCCTTCATCCGCAATGGGGAAGCCATCGATTCATTCGACCTGGACGGTTCCGGTTACGCCGTGAACCGCGCGCTGCGCCACTTTCAGACCGCCGCCGGCATGGGGGCGGCACAGAAAGCCAGCTACCTCGCGCGCAAGGTGATCCGGAATATCCCCACGGCGTTGTCGCTGGTACCGGGAATGGTTCGATCGGTCGTTCGCCAGATCGGCCAATCCGAGCTCAGCATCGACCTGATGCGTTTCGCCGCGACCCACCTGAAATCGGCCTCGCTGCGCGAGCAGGTTCAGGCGCGCGTGCAGGCACGCAGGCTCGAGAGGTGCCTGGTCCTGCTGACCCGATATCGTCCGAGCGTGTTCGCCGGAAAGATCGTGCTCCTCAAGGCCGCGAACGGGTCGGATCCGGAAGCGGGTTGGCAAGGGATCGCGAGTGAGGGTCTCGAGGTCCATACGCTGCCCGGCGGGCACCTGGACATGATGGAAGAGCCCGCCGTCGCGCAGACTGCCGCGCTCGTCTCGCGCTACCTGGCGGAGCTGCGGGACTGAGAAGACGTGCCGCCGGCCTTCGCCAGTCGCCGCGTGCCCCGCGACTCCATCCACTGCCGGATGCGCTTGGCGTCGGCCACGCGCGTGTATTTCCCGAACGAATTGAGCAGCACGATGATCACCGGCCGGTCTTCGATCATCGCCTGCATCACCAGGCACTCACCGGCTTCGGAAATGTAGCCCGTCTTCTGCACGACGATGTCCCAAGCCGAGCTGCGCACGAGCGAGTTCGTGTTGTGGAACTCCAGCATCTGCCGGCCGACCTTCACCGTGTGGCTGGTCGAGGTTGAATACTCGCGGATGACCGGATTGCGGCCCGCCGCGATCACGAGCTTCGTGAGGTCGCGCGGGGTCGAAACGTTGTCACTGGAGAGCCCGGAGGAGTCCACGAAGTGCGAGCGGCTCATGCCCAGCGCCTTCGCCTTCGCATTCATGGCCCGCACGAACGCCGTTTCGCCGCCGGGGTAGTTGCGGCCGAGTGCGTGCGCCGCGCGGTTCTCGGACGACATCAGCGCAAGCCGCATGAGGTCGCCGCGGCTCAGCTTCGTACCGTAGGTGAGCCGCGAGAAGGCGCCCTTGCCGTTCTTCGAGCGGTCGTCCTTGGTGACTTCGATGATTTCGTCGAGAGGCAGCTTCGCGTCGAGCACGACCAGGGAGGTCATGAGCTTGGTGATCGAAGCGATCGGCGCGACCAGGTCGGCCTGACGCTCGAACACGATGGAGCTGTTCGCGGGATCGACGACCAACACGGCCTTCGATCTGACGTCAGGGTTCGGGTTCTTGCGCGCCTTGGAGGCAGCGGTCGCCGCCTCGCCCACCGACGCGGTGAGGCAGAGAGCCAGCAACACGACTGTCGAAATCAGGCCTGATATCAGCCCCGCCGCAAGGCGTCTCGCGCCCACCATCGCCGTCGAATGCATCGATCCCCTCATCACCCCATTGACCCACGCCTGGAATATTAGGCCGCGGCTCGTCGTTGCGCACGATCTGCTACACGTTTTTTGGTGCGTGTTGAGTGGCATGGGTCACAAGAGCTGCGGCTGTGGATCTTCGAACAGGCGGTCGAGCTGGCCGCGCGTGTCGTTCAGGAAGCGCTTCGCGACGATGTAGTGATCCGTCTCTTCCAGAGCAACGCGGTGAAATCCATCGGGGCCGATCTGATAGATCCAGGCGTCTGGATAGGCCATCAGCATGGGCGAGTGGGTGGCGATGATGAACTGGGAGCGCTTCTTCACCAGCTGATGCAGCCTCGCGAGCATTGCCAGCAGGCGCGTCGGGGATAGTGCGGCTTCCGGCTCGTCGAGCACATAGAAGCCGTGGCCGCCGAGCCGCTTGTTCATCACCGCGAAGAATGACTCCCCGTGGGATTGCTCGTGCAGCGAGATGCCGCCGTAAGAGTCGATCACGCGCGGCGCCGGCGTCTGTTCACGGTCGAGGTTCTCGATCTCCGTCGCCACGTTGAACAGGCTTTCCGCCCGCAGGAAAAACCCGTCACGCGGCCGCTGCACGCTCTTGATGAGCCGCAGGTACTCATGCAGGTTCGAGTGGGAGCCGCGCGTCTGGAAGTTGAAATTCCTGGTGCCGCCCTCGGCGTTGAATCCCCAGGCGACCGCGATTGCTTCGAGCAGCGTGGATTTGCCGCTGCCGTTTTCCCCAACCAGAAAGGTCACCGCTGGATGCAGCTCCAGCTCATCCAGCTCCCGCACCACCGGCAGCGAGAACGGGTACTGATCGAACGACGGGACTTTTTCGCGACGTAGCTTGACCGAGAGCACGTAGTGCTTGGCGGAGAGGGCATTCACCACGCGAAAGACTCCATTGCGGCGCGCGGCTCACGCCATGCCGCGGCGTTCCTTGATGAGCTCGTACGCTTCGATGATCTGCTGGGTGCGTTCCTTCGCATGCTCGACCATCGACTCGGGCAACCCATTCGCCTTCAGCTTGTCGGGATGGTGGCGGCTGAGTGCACGGCGATAGGCCTTCACGACCTCTTCGTTCGTCACCGTCGATTCGCACTCGAGCACCTGATAAGCCATCTGCAGCTGCTGCGCGCCGTTCGGCGCGCTGGTGCGCTGCTCGCGGCTGAAGTTGCCGCGCTGGATGCGCAGGATCGACTCGATCTGCGCCAGCTCCAGCACCGACACGCCGAGCGACGACGCCACCCGGTTCAGGGATTTGCGGACCGGCCCCTCGAGGTTGTTGCCCGCGAGCCCGGCGCGCAGCTGGATCTCGAGGAAGACGCGCACCAGGTCTGGCCGGCCTGCCAGCGCGGGCGCGAGTCGCGTCAGCTCGTCCGTCACGTCGAACGTGGCTTGCTTGCCCTTGGTGAACTCGTTGATGGCCACGGCGACCTGCATCGAGTCCAGGCGCAGCGCCGTCATGACACTGCGCGCTGCGGCAATTTCTTGCTCGGTGACCCGGCCGTCGGCCTTGGCTAGGTGGCCCATCACGCGAAACGTGGAAAGGAAGAACTGTTCGGCGACCTGCGTGGGCGTGACCGTGGGCCCGGACAGGCGATCGCCCTCTGCCACGGCACTGTCGAACTGGTGGCCCACCAGCGCGCCAATCGCCGCCCCAAAGGGGCCACCGGCCATGAGGCCAATGACTCCACCTACGACTTTGCCCGTCCAACGCATCATCATCGCTATACTACCAAGCCCTTTCGCCGGCTCTTGTCCATCCGCTCCACATGGCGACGCAGACCGTTCACCGGACCGCTCTCCGCGGCCTCAAGCGAATCAACGAAGGCAAAGTGCGCGACATCTACGAAGTGGATGCGCAGCGCATGCTCATCGTCACCACGGACCGGCTCTCGGCCTTCGACGTGGTGTTGCCCGACCCGATCCCGCACAAGGGCCGGGTCCTCAACGAGATCTCGAATTTCTGGTTCGGTCGCACGGGTCACATCATCCCGAATCATCTGACCGGCGCGGCGCTGTCGAGTGCGGTGACCGACAAAGATGAGCTGGAGATGCTGGCAGGGCGGGCCGTTATCGTTAAACGCCTGCAAGCGTTGCCGCTCGAAGCGGTGGTGCGCGGCTATCTCATCGGCTCGGGGTGGAAGGACTATCAGGCCACCGGCGCGGTGTGCGGCATCCGCTTGCCGCCAGGCCTGCAGCAGGCCGATCGCCTGCCTCAGCCGCTCTTCACGCCCGCCACCAAGGCCGCGATCGGCGATCACGACGAAAATATTTCGTTCGCGCAGGCGGAGCGGCTCGTGGGCGCGTCACTCGCCGCGCAGGTGCGGGATGCGGCGCTCGCTCTTTACAACTTCGCTGCCGAGCATGCGCGCCAGCGCGGCATCATCATCGCGGATACGAAGTTCGAGTTCGGCGTCGACGATGGCGGCCGGCTCACGCTGATCGACGAAGTGCTGACGCCGGATTCGTCGCGCTTCTGGCCGGCCGACACCTACGAGCCCGGCATCAGCCCGCCGAGCTTCGACAAGCAGTTCGTGCGCGACTATCTCGAAACGCTGGACTGGAACAAGAAGGCGCCCGGCCCGAAGCTGCCGCCGGACGTGATCGCACGCACCAGTGACAACTACCGCGAAGCGCTGAAGCGCCTGACGAGCTGAGGAGCCTCCTCATGCAACCTCTCTGGATCGCGCCTTCGATTCTTTCCGCCAACTTCGCGAAGCTCGGCGAGGAAGTCGACGCCGTGCTGAAGGCCGGCGCGGACGTCGTGCATTTCGACGTGATGGATAACCACTACGTCCCGAATCTCACCATCGGGCCGCTCGTATGCGAAGCCTTGCGCAAGCATGGCGTCACCGCGCCGATCGACGTGCATCTGATGGTGAAGCCCGTCGATCGCATCGTGCCGGACTTCGCGGCGGCGGGGGCGACGTTCATCAGCTTCCATCCGGAAGCGGTGGAACATATCGACCGCACGATCGAGTTGATTCGCGAGCAGGGCTGCAAGCCGGGGCTCGTGTTCAATCCGGCGACGTCGCTCGACTACCTGGATTACACGCTCGACAAGCTCGATCTCGTGTTGATCATGTCGGTGAATCCGGGGTTTGGTGGGCAAAAGTTCATCCCGGCGGCGTTACGCAAACTTCGCGAAGCCCGCGAGCGCATCGATGCGAGCGGCCGTAACGTGCGGTTGGAAATCGACGGTGGCGTGAAGGTCGACAACATCGCCGAGATCGCGAAAGCAGGCGCCGACATGTTCGTCGCCGGCTCGGCCATCTTCGGCGCGAAGGACTACAGGGGCACCATTGAGGCGATGCGCAGGGAGATCGCGAAGGGCTGACGGCTTTTTAGCCTCCAGAAACAAAAAAGCCCGCGACTTTCATCAGCGGGCTTGTTCGTTTCAACGCTGGCACCTATCAGCAGGCGCCCGCGAATCTATTCCTCTTCGTCATCATCATCGAAATCGTCGTCGTCCTCATCTTCGTCATCCACCTCGTCCATGCGGGACTTGGCGGCGGCGGTGCCGGCGGCCGTTTTGGCGGGCACGATGACGGGCCGGGTCTTCATCTTCGGCCGGGCGTTGAACACGACGATGGTCTTGCCGGTGGCGCGAAGCAGGCCCTGCTCTTCGAGCACCTTCAGCACGCGTCCCGCCATTTCGCGGGAGCAGCCGACCAGACGCGACAGCTCCTGGCGCGACACCTTGATCTGCATGCCTTCGGGATGCGTCATCGCGTCCGGCTCGCCGCACAGGTCCATGATCGCGTGGGCGACACGGCCGGTGACGTCGACGAATGCGAGATCGCCGAGCTTGCGGTTGGTGCGGTCGAGACGGGTGGCGAGCTGCGTGGCCAGCTCGAAGATCAGGCCCGGCGACTCGGCTGCGATCTGCCGGAAGCGCGGATAGGTCATTTCCGCGAGCTCGCACTGGTTGCGGGTGCGGACCCAGGCGCTGCGCGTGGGCTGCTCGTAGAACAGGCCCATTTCACCGAAGAACTGGCCGCGGTTGAGGTAGGCCAGCACCATCTCGTTGCCTTCCTCGTCCTCGATCATCACTTCGACCGAGCCGCTGATGATGTAGTAGAGAACGTCGGGCAGGTCACCCGCGTGGATGACGACTGTTTTCGATGGGACTGTGCGTATCCGGCAATAGCTCAGAAAGCGATTGATCGCCGGAATATCGCTCAGTGGCTTGATGTTCTCTTCCATTAACAGGCTCCCCCGATCGAGCATGCGAGCGCTTTTTATACATATGCCCGCAGAACTGCAAGCAAAAGACTCAAATCCAGTACGCAGTATGCGTCATCACGCGCGAAGTGTGTTTCATCAGTGCGCGAAGCGGTATGGGTAATTCAGCTCCACCCGCTGCGCGGGCCGCCATGCCGTGGGAAATTTCATCCGTGCGCATCGCTGCGACGATCGCGCGACTGCGTAAATCCTTGGGTGAAAGCCGTTCGAGATGCGAATCGAGGTGGCCTTCGACCTGACGCTCCGTCTCGGCCACGAAGCCGAGGCTGACGCGATCGCCAAACGTCGCCGCGAACGCGCCGATGGCGAACGATCCGGCGTACCAGAGCGGATTGAGAAAGCTCGTTCGTGACTGCAGCTCGGACAAGCGCACTTCGCACCAGGCGAGATGATCGGTCTCTTCGCGCGCCGCCTGCAGGAGCAGGGCGCGCGTCGTTTCCGAGCGCGCGACGAAAGCTTGACCGTGATAAAGCGCCTGGGCGGCGACTTCACCGGTGTGATTCACCCTCATGAGGGCCGCCGATTCACGGCGTTCGGCATCGGAAAGCTCCGCTGCGGAGGGTGAGTCGGGCGTCGAGCTGGCGTTCGAAGTCATCGCGGGCGGCGGTACCGGCACCGGGCGCGCGGCTCGGGCGGGCGCGAAAATCGCGCGTAAGGCCTTGTCCGCAGTGGAAATGATGGCGTCGAGGCTGGGCGGCTGCGGCAGCGGCGGGAACTTCATGACTCTATTATATGAGGCCGCTCTGTCCGCCGGTTTGGCTTCGCAACGGCGGGTTTGCAGCCGCGCTTTGTTCCTTTGCATTGCCGGGGCCCCTTCAGTAAACTTCCGCGCCCTTTTTGGGGGTTCCTGGCTGGTCGCGAACACGCAGCCGGCGTTTTTCCTAGATGATCCTCTGGGTGATTTTCATGACACTGGCCACCAGCACCGTATTTGCCAAGCCCGCCGAAGTTCGCGGGGACTGGTTCATCGTCGACGCCGCCGAGAAGACGCTCGGCCGCCTCGCGTCACAGATTGCCCATTATCTGAAGGGCAAGCACAAGGCGGACTACAGCCCGCACGTCGATATGGGTGACCACATCGTCGTCGTGAATGCGGAAAAGGTGCGTGTCACCGGCCGCAAGCTCACCGACAAGATCTATTACTGGCACACCCAGCACATCGGTGGCATCAAGCACATCGCGCTGGAAAAGCTGCTCAAGGAACACCCGGAGCGGGTCATTGAGTTCGCCGTGAAGGGCATGCTGCCGAAGAACGTTCTCGGCCGCAAAATGTACAAAAAGCTCCACGTTTTCGCTGGCGGCAAGCACCCGCACAGCGCCCAGCAGCCGAAGAACCTCGAGCTGTAATTTTCCAGCTTCAGGCAAAGAGATTTAAAGAGATTTAAAGAAATGGCAGCCACCCCGAACTACGGCACCGGTCGTCGCAAGACGGCCACCGCCCGCGTCTACCTCCGCTCCGGCAAGGGCGCGATTACGGTCAACGACCGTCCTCTCGACCAGTTCTTCGGTCGCGAGACGGGCCGCATGATCGTTCGCCAGCCGCTCGAAGCCGTGCAGCTCGTGAACAAGTTCGACATCAGCGTGCGCGTCGATGGCGGCGGCATCACCGGCCAGGCTGGTGCGATCCGTCACGGCATCACCCGTGCCCTGATCGAGTACGATGAAACCCTGCGCAAGACCCTGCGTGACGCCGGTTTCGTCACGCGCGATGCGCGCGAAGTCGAGCGCAAGAAGGTCGGTCGCCGCAAGGCCCGCCGCAGCGGTCAGTACTCGAAGCGTTAATCGTCGAGACGCGGGTGCCGGCGCAGCCGGCATCGCCGCGGGCGCACTCGGCCTCTGACGGGCGCAGCCCGCGTAGTGCTGAGCAGCCGGCAAAAAACACGCTTTTTGCCGGCGGTGCGCGATGTAGGGTCTCGAAGAAATCGTCACAGACGATTTCTTCCGGTAAGAGAAGAGGTCTCGCGCAAATTGTCAGGAGACAATTTGCGCCAATAGAGATGGGGGATCGTCTAGTGGTAGGACAACGGACTCTGACTCCGTTTACCTAGGTTCGAATCCTAGTCCCCCAGCCAATTCGAAAAGGCCCGGTTTTTGACCGGGCCTTTTTCATTTGGGGACGGAGCTCGCGAGCAACGCATCGAGGGCCGCGCGTTGTAGCAGTCGCCCATCGAACGCCACTGCGCGAATTCGTCGAGTGTTCCGGATGTCGCGCGTCGGGTCCGCGTCGAGAAGCACGAGATCCGCGCGATGGCCTGTGGTGATGGAGCCCGTGACGTCATCAACTCCCAGGAATTGCGCCGGCGCGAGTGTCGCTGCGCGCAGGGCTTCGATGGGTCGCAATCCCGCTTGCACCATCACACTCAACTCTTCATGAAGCGAAAACCCTGGATACACGCCGGGCATCGGCGTATCGGTTCCAGCGAGATACGGAATGCCCGCGCGATGAAACGTCGCGGCGATCTTGCGCATGATCGGCCAGCGTTCGATCGCCAGCTCGATGTCTTCGGGCGTGAGCGTGCCGAGTAATGTGATCCAGCGATCCTGTTCATCCGGTCGCAGATAAACCCAGCGTGGGTCGTCACTCAATGGGCCAATGGGCCGATGTGCTTCGACATACGGCAGGATCAGTGTCGGCACGTGCACCTGTCCCGTTCGTTCGACAGCGCGCGCGACTTGCCGACAAACACGAAGTGACGGGCAAGCCTCGAAGGCCCGCATCAGATGCTCGTCGGTGCGCTGACCGGCTTCGGCTGCTTCCACCAACGTCACTTCATCCGGAACGTGACCATCGACCGGCAGCGAGTGTGCAGCTGCGGTCTGGAGGATCGCGTGCCAGTTGGCCGCCGGCACATCCGAAAACACCTTGATGAAGTCCGCGCCTGCGGCGGCCGCGGCTTCAACGCGCTGAACTGCAATCTCTGGTGAGTTGCCGCGCACGGCGATGCCGGCGGCGAGAATGCGCGGCGCGAGGATCAGCCCGTCATCCAGGTCGCGGCGCCATGGATTGATCACGGTCGTGAGCGTCGGGACATCGGCGTTCATTTCGCGAACGGCGGTGATGCCGTTGGCGATGAAGAGCGGGAACATCCAGTCGTTCGGCGGCCGACCCGACGAGCGATTCAGCAGATGGACGTGCATGTCCATCAGTCCGGGAATCAGGAATTTGTTGCGGCCGTCGACGAGTAAGGCGCCGGCCGGAATGTCCGCATCACGCGATGGGGTGATCGCAGCAATCCGGCCGCTCGCGACGAGGACGGTGCGATGGCCGACGCGTTGGCCCCGAGCGACGTCGATCACCGTGACGTCGGTGATGGCGAAGGTGGTTTGAGGCGGAGGAGCAGTCGCGAGCGCAGGGGATGCCCACGCAGGGACCATGACTAGCAGAGCGAGCAACGCCGCGATGGCCCAGGCACGGTGGTCCGACGAGTCGAGGGCCGATGAATCGCGGGTCGACGAGTCATGCACCGACCAGCGGCGAGTCGATGAGTCGGCCCATGAACGGCGCACCGATGAACCGTTCGCCCCTGTACCCCTCACCCTGCGCACGCTTCGAACGCTCGAATGACCCTGGGCGCTTCTCCTTCCCTGGTGGCGTCGCCGCTGCGCAGGAGGCCCCACAGCGCGTCTGGAACCCGATACACCCGTGTGCACACCCTATAGGTCACACGTTAACGAACTTCATTAACGTCGCCCTCATCAGAGAGTGTCGACGCCTTTGTCAGTCCCAATGATCAAAACATCGGCACCTCGCGCTGCGAACAAGCCACACGTCACCACACCAACGATTTGGTTGATCTCCCGTTCCAATCCCACCGGATCATGAATGGTGAGCCCATGCACATCGAGGATGTGATTGCCGTTGTCAGTGATGACTCCGTCACGAAACACCGGTCGACCACCCAATGCCGCGAGGCGCGCAGTCACGTAGGTGCGTGCCATGGGAATCACTTCGACGGGTAATGGAAACTTGCCGAGCGTCGGGACGAGCTTGGCGTCGTCGGCGATGCAGATGAATCGTTTCGATGCGGCGGCGATGATTTTTTCGCGCGTGAGGGCCGCTCCACCACCCTTGATGAGGTGTTTTGCGCGCGTCGCCTCGTCCGCGCCATCGATATACACCTCGATGGACCCCGCATCGTTGAGGTCGACGACCTCGATGCCACCCTCGGTCAGGCGGGTGGTCGAGGCATTGGAGCTGGAGACCGCCCCCGGTATGCGCTTGCCACTGTGGATGAGTGCATCGATGAAGAGGTTCACCGTCGAGCCGGTGCCTACGCCGAGGATGATGCCTTCCTGCACGTAATCGAGTGCGGCGACAGCGGCATTGCGCTTCTTCTGCTGGGGATCGGCGCTCACGTGAAAGTCCTGTGTTTTACGGCGTTTCATGCACAACGCGCGGAAGTGCGCGGCCTGTCTCGGATCGATTCCCGACCCGTAGAAACGAAGAAGCCCGCTTGCGCGGGCTTGGTCTTCATCTCTTTGCTTCGGTGAGCGCGGAGCGAACTCCGCGCCCACCGAGAGGCAAGATTACTTCTTCTTAGAAGCTTTCTTCTTGCCCTTCTTTTTCGCTTTAGCCATGTTGGCTCTCCAGTTGACAGGTTAGTCCGGGGTCGAAGTATACGCAGGCGAATCAAAAAAACAAGCAAGCGTGAATGCAGTGTGATACTCGCACGCATCGAACACGCCTCATGCATCGCCCTTTCATCGACTTCGAATCGACCTCGATTCGCCATCGCATCGATGCAGAACCCATCGAAGCAGCGCTGCTCATCACTCGAGCGAGCGAATGAACTTCCAGTGATCCGCTTCCACCGGCGTCACCGACAAGCGATTGCCGGGACGCAGGAGCATCATGCCTTTCAGCTCTTTTCCCGAGTGTTTTCGCAATTCGGTGAGCGTGATGACTCTGCTGAAGCGCTCCTTCAAGCGCACGTCGACCGTGTACCAGCGCGGGTTCTTCGCATCGGACTCGGGGTCATGGTGATCGTGCTTGCGATCGAAGGCAGTGGCGTCCGGGTAGCCTTCCTTCGTGACTTCCATCACGCCGACGATTCCCGGCACGTCGGTGCTCGAGTAGTAGAGAAAGACCTGATCGCCCTTCTTCATGTCGTCGCGGAGCATGTTGCGCGCCTGAAAATTGCGTACACCGTCCCATGAAGTGGTGCTGCGCGGAGCGCGGGCCAGGTCTTCGATGCTGAATACGCCGGGTTCGGTCTTCATGAGCCAGTAACGCATCGAATGACCCTTTCTTCGGTGACGACCGCATCGAGTGGCACGTCATGCCATGCGCGACCGATCGAGCTGACTTGCTGGAACGAATACGCGACGCCGACGAGGCGCGGTCCGCGCCAGGCGACGTGACGATTGCGATAAGCGAACGTGCGGTCGTAGTAACCGCCACCCATGCCGAGCCGCATGCCCTGCGCATCGAATCCCACCAGTGGCAATAGCACGAGATCGAGCCAACGCGCCTTGATTGGCAGGGTGCCGTGAGGTTCGACGATGCCGAGATGATTCGTGGTCTCGTGCGCACCCGCGAGCGCTTCGACGAACTTCATGCTGACGGTGCGGGTATCGATGCGGGGCAGGAAAATACGGCATCCGCGACGACGCGCGAGTGCGATGAGCGGCGCGGAGTCGAGCTCTTCGCGGAACGATGCGTAGATCGCGACACGCAGTCCCGGACGCAGCCGGAATACCCGATCGACGTTGCGCGCGACCTGGCGTCCGGCCTTCGCGCGGAACTCAGGGGTGACGGCGCGCCGCTTGGCGCGCAATGAGGATCGCAGTGCTTTTCGCGCGGCGCGTGCGGCCTGCGCTTCATCTGACACTGCCGCCGGGGATGCGTCGGCGACAGGATTGGAATCTGAAGGCGTCACCCGTAGATGCCGGTGCTAGCCGTTGCTCTCGACCAGAGCAACAAGTGGGACGAGCTGTAGCAGGTAAGGCTTTCCGCACGAGGCGGACATGCACAATTCTGCCAACAAGCCCATGTGTCCCGTGGGTGCAAAAATTAGGGCCGAGAGGTAACCCGACCAACGTGTCGAACACCACAGGCGACGCCAGGAATCACTGTACACGACCCGAATGGCGGCTGCAGGTCCGAAAATCCGACGTGAGTGTCAGAATTCGAGCTGCTGGCCCTTGGCAAGCGTCGTCTCGACCCGCTCACGCAATGTCTTCACGCGGGCGCTGGCTTCGCCTTCGAGCTTCGCTTCGCGATTCTTGAGGCGCAGGTATTCGTTCGCGAGGTTGAGCGCGACCATGACGGCGATGCGGTCGAGCCCGACCACCTTGCCGCTGTCACGCACTTCGCGCATGCGGGCGTTGAGGAACTCGGCTGAATCGAGGAGGGCAGAGCGTTCCTCATAAGGGCAGACCATGGCGTATTCCTTCTCGAGGATACGCACGCTGACGCGAGCAGGCTCGCGTGAAGCGTCAGCAACCTTTTCAGCCTGAGTCATTACGCGCCGTGCTCCATGGTCTTGAGGCGACCGATCATCGCCTCCACTCGCGCGCGCACCTGCTCGTTCTTCTGCAGGAGACCCGCGCGATCGTTGGTGAGGGATTCATGTCGCTGGCGCAATGCCCGGTTTTCTTCCTTGAGGCTGTCGATGCTCGCCAGCAGCTCTTCGATCCGCTTCTCGAGGCGCGCGAGCTCGAGGTCGAGCTGCGTTTTTGTTGTATCGTTCATGCGAAAGATTATGGAGCCCGGCCGTTGACGGGGTCAATTGCGAACGACGGCTGAACCGCGCACGACGGACGGCCTGAACGTCGGGCCAGGCTTGTACCGGGCTTCAGGCATAATGCAGCTCTCATGCACACCGCGAGCTATGCCGAGATCCAGCGGGTGCTCACCGACGAGCGCTCGATGACCGACGCCGCCGAGGCGCACGGCACCCTCACCGGCGCGCTCTGCGCCGCCTCGACGTATCGTTTCGAGGACTGGCTGCAGGAAATCCTGCCGGAAGGCCGGGCCCACGACATCTCGAACGGCGCCCTGCGCGGCCTGTACTTCCTCACGAGCGAAACCCTGTCCGGTGCGGAGATGGCCTTCGAGCCGCTGTTGCCCGATGACGATCAGTCGCTCGAAGAGCGGACGCGCGCCCTGTCCCAGTGGTGCGTGGGGTTTCTTTACGGACTCGGCTCCGGCGCCGTTCAGGATCTGTCGCGCCTGCCTGGCGAAATCGGCGAGGTCGTAAAGGATTTCGACGAGATCACGCGCGTCGGCGTCGATGCCGGCGATAGCGAGGAGCAGAACGAGAGCGCCTACGCCGAGCTCGTGGAGTTCGTGCGCGTGGGCGTGCAGCTGGTATTCGAAGAGCTCGGCAGCCTGCGCGACCGGCCCGAGCCCGACGAAGAGACCCCTGACGCGCCCCTGCACTGACCACGCAACCCTTTCGCAACGCTATTTATCGAGGCTCACGCCGTGTCAGCCGCCCGCGCGCCCCGTGCCAGGACTGTCCTCAAGTCTGTTCCGCGGGACGAATTCGCCCGCCGCCGTCAGCATTTGATGAAGCTGATGGGCAACGACTCCATCGCCGTCATCTCCGCCGCGCCCGTGCGGCTGCGGAACAATGACGTCGAATACGCTTATCGTCAGGACAGCGACTTCTTCTACCTCACCGGTTTCGGCGAGCCGGAATCCGTCGCAGTGCTCATTCCCGGACGCGAACAGGCGGAATACCTGATGTTCGTGCGGGATCGCGACCCCGCACGCGAATCGTGGGACGGCCGTCGGGCCGGCCCGGCGGGCGCGGTGAAGACCTACGGTGCGGATGATGCATTTCCCATCACCGATATGGACGAGATCCTGCCCGGCCTGCTCGAGAACCGGACAAAGGTCTACTACTCGATGGGTGCGTATCCCGAATTCGACCAGCGCATCATCGGCTGGGTCAACGGACTGCGTTCACAGAGCCGGCCGGGACGTGTGCTGCCGCCGGAGTTCGTGTCGCTCGCGCATGTGCTGCACGACATGCGGCTGTTCAAATCCCGCAACGAGATCGACCTGATGCGCGAGTCGGCGCGCATTGCGGCTCGCGGTCACGTGCGCGCGATGAAGGCCTGCCGGCCCGGGCGCAACGAATACGAGATCATGGCTGAGCTCGTGCATGAGTTCCGCATGCACAACGCGGATATCTCCTATCTGCCGATCGTGGGCGGCGGCGATAACACCTGCATCCTGCATTACCGCGAGAACGATCAGATCCTCAACGACGGGGACCTGCTGCTGGTCGATGCGGGCGCGGAGTATCAGTGCTACGCCTCCGACATCACGCGAACCTATCCCGTGAACGGCGAGTTCACGCCGGAGCAGCGCGCGGTGTACGAAGTGGTGCTGGAGGCGAACCTGGCGGCGATCGCGAAGGTGGTGCCCGGCAATCACTGGAATGATCCGCACGACGCGGCTGTCAAAGTCGTGACCCAGGGTCTCGTGAAGCTTGGGCTGCTGAAAGGCCGGCCCGCGACGTTGGAGAAAGACGGCGCGTACAAGAAGTTCTTCATGCACCGGACCGGCCACTGGCTCGGCATGGATGTGCATGACGTCGGCGATTACAAGGTCGGTGACGAGTGGCGCGTGCTCGAGCCGGGCATGGTGATGACCATCGAGCCCGGCATCTATATCGGGCCAGAGATGCGCGGTGTGCCGAAGCGCTTCCGCGGCATCGGCATCCGCATCGAAGACGATGTCGCCGTGACCCGTACGGGTCACGAGGTGCTGACGTCGAAGGCACCGAAGGATCCCGACGATATCGAAGCGGTGATGTGTGGCTGAAGGCTCGAAGATCGGCGCGCCATCGTCGCAAGCCGCGCCGTCGAGTGCGCCGCGCGCGTCCTCGGCGACTCCGCAGGCCTTCGATGTCGCGATCGTCGGCGGCGGCATGGTCGGAGCCAGCCTTGCAGTGGCGCTCGCAGATACCGGCCTCGAAGTGCTGGTGATCGAGCCTTTCGCGCCGAGTGCGACCGCGCAACAACCGAGCTTCGACGACCGGACCACTGCGCTGGGCAATGCTAGCCGACGCATCTTCGAGTCACTCGGTGTGTGGCAGGCGATGGCGCCCTTCGCAGCGCCGATTCGAACCATCCACGTCTCCGATGCGGGCCGTTTCGGGTTCGCGCGACTCAAAGCGGAAGAGCAAGGCATCGATGCGTTCGGCTTCATCGTCACCAACCGCACGATCGGCGCTGCGCTGTGGGCGAAGCTCACTAGTGCGAACGGCATCACGCTTCGTGTGCCCGCGCAGGTCGAGCAGGTAGAGATTGGCGCTGACCACGTGCGCTTGACCGTGGTCGATGATCGCAGCGGCACGCGGGATCACGTCACCGCGCGTCTCGTCGTTGCAGCCGATGGCGCGCATTCGAGTGTGCGGACCGCTGCGGGCATCGATGCCGCGATCGAAGATTACGATCAGGTCGCGCTCATCGCGAACATCAAAGCCGACCGACCCCACGATCAAACCGCATACGAGCGCTTTACGCAGGCGGGTCCGCTGGCCCTGCTGCCCCTGCATGATGGAAGTTGGGGCCTCGTATGGAGCGCACAGCCCGCGCAAAGCGCACATCTGCTCTCACTCAGCGACGAGTCATTCCTCGCGGAGCTGCAAGCGACGTTCGGATGGCGTGCGGGCCGCTTCATGAAGGCCGGCAAGCGCGCGTCCTATCCGTTGAAGCTCAGTCGCGCGCTCACAACGGTGGCGAAGCGAGCGGTGCTCATCGGCAATGCCGCGCAGGCACTGCATCCCGTGGCCGGCCAGGGATTCAATCTCGGTCTGCGTGATGCCGCGATGCTGGCCGAGTTGCTCGTCGAGAGCCGCACGACGGGCGTGGATCCGGGCAGTGCGGACCTGCTTGCGCGCTTCGAAAGCTGGCGCGCGGGCGATCGCAGTGGCGTCATCCGCTTCACCGACGGGCTCATCAAGCTGTTCGGTGACCGACGGCCGGGGGTCGGCCTTGCGCGCAACCTCGGTCTGTTGATGTTCGATCTCGCGCCACCGGCGAAGAGCGCGCTCGCTCGAGTGAGCGCAGGCTTCGCGGGGCCGGCGCCGCGCCTGGCGCGGGGACTGAGTCTTCGCGAACTGACTTCTCGTGATTCGGCGCCGCCTGGATCGGGCCTGCGATGAATACCTCGCCCTTTGACGTTCTGATCATCGGCGGCGGGCCGGTCGGCGGCACGCTCGCCGCGCTGCTGGCTCGCTCGACGCGCACCGATCGCGTGCCGATGCGCATTGGCATCGTCGAGCCCAAACGCGCGAGCTCACCGGTGGCAGCGGATCCCATCGACCTGCGCGTATCGGCTTATTCACGCGCCAGCGAGCGCGTGCTGAGCGCCGCAGGCGCGTGGGAAGCGATCGCAGCGCTACGTTCATGTGCTTATGAGCGCATGCGTGTGTGGCATGAAAGCGTCGCGCCGACGAGCGCCCAAGCGCTGGTCTTCGATGCGGCGGAGGTGGGTGAGCCCAATCTCGGGCACATCATCGAGACGCGGCTCGTGCAGGCTGCGCTTCTCGATGCGGCAGCAGAAGCCGGAGTCGAAATCATCGAGGCGGGCTTCCAGTCACTCACCGTCGAAGAAGACGTGGTGCATGCGCAGACGTCGGCGGGCCCGTTGAGCGCGCGGCTCATCGTTGGGGCAGATGGTGCGACGTCGTCCGTGCGGGCCGGAGTTGGGGTGGCTGCGGATGTCTCGTCCTACCAGCAGACCGCGATTGTCGCCGTGGTCGCAACGGAGCGTCCTCATCAGCGCACTGCATGGCAGCGATTTCTGAGCACCGGCACGCTCGCGTTCCTGCCTCTGGAAGACGGTACGAGCTCGATCGTCTGGTCCGCTGATGACGAGCTTGCGAAGAAGCTGCTCGCAATGGAACCCGCCGCATTCGACGCGGAACTCACCCAGGCGCTCGATGGCGCGCTCGGCGCCGCGCGCCTGGTCAGCGACCGCGCCTCGTTCCCTCTGCGAAAACTTTCAGCAGAGCACTATGTGACCCATCGTTGTGCTCTCGTCGGCGATGCCGCGCATGTGGTGCATCCGTTGGCGGGGCAGGGTGTGAACCTGGGAATTCTCGACGCCGCGGCGTTGGCGGAGCTGCTGCTCGCGGGGCGTCGCGAGCATGAGGATCCCGGTGCGCTACGCGTTCTGCGTCGGTATGAGCGCTGGCGCAAGACCGAAACCCAGACGATGACCGCCGCGATCGATGTTTTCGATCGTCTGCTCGCGCATGGCAAGGGGCCGATCGCGCGCCTCGCCCAGCGAGGCCTCGGATGGGTGAACCGGAGTCAGGAGGCGAAGCGGGTGTTCATCCGCCATGCGCTGGGGCTTGCGGGCGAGCTGCCTGCTGCAGCGCGCGTGATGCGCTGAAAGCCGATCAAATCGGCGCGATGCGATCGATCTTCGCGGCGCAGATGAAGTCGTTCTCCGTCAGCCCCTTCACGGCGTGGGTGCTATAGGCGATGCGCACATAACCCCAGCCGACTTCCAGGTCCGGGTGATGGTCTTCGATGTTGGCGACGTGCGCGACCGCGTTCGCGAAGCTCATCGCGCGGTAGAAGTCCTTGAACTCGAACTCGCGGCGCAGGGAGGCGGCGTCATCGGCGAGCTGCCAGTCCTTGTGCAGCCGTTCGCGCAGCTTGCCCGCTTCCGGCTTCGTCAGTGGCGGAATGCCGCCTTCGCAGGGCACGCATTTTTTCTCGGTGAGGCTTTTCGTATCGAGAGAGGGTTCGGTCACGCGACCTCCTTGCGCGCGTACTTGCGCGCCACGTACTGCTCGACGAGATCCTGGAATTCCTGCGCGATGTGATCGCCCTTCAGCGTCACGGTCTTCTGGCCGTCTTCATACACGGGCGCGACGGGCCGCTCCCCTGTGCCTGGCAGGCTGATGCCGAGATTCGCGTGCTTGCTCTCGCCAGGACCATTTACGACACAGCCCATGACGGCGACGGTCATGTCTTCCACGCCGAGGTACTGCTTGCGCCAGTCCGGCATGCGGTGGCGGATGTGTGACTGGATCTGTTGGGCCAGCTCCTGAAACACCGTGCTCGTCGTGCGCCCGCAGCCGGGGCATGCGACGACCATTGGCGCGAACGCGCGCAATCCCATGGTTTGCAGGATTTCCTGCGCGACGATCACTTCATTCGTGCGATCGCCACCCGGTTCCGGTGTGAGCGACACACGAATCGTGTCGCCGATGCCTTCCTGCAGCAGCACGGACATGCCGGCAGTGGAAGCGACGATGCCTTTCGATCCCATGCCCGCTTCGGTGAGGCCGAGATGCAGCGGATATTCGCAACGCGCCCCGAGGTCGCGATAGATCGCGATGAGGTCCTGCACACCGCTGACTTTCGCGCTGAGGATGATGCGATCGTGCGGCAGGCCCAGCTCTTCCGCCCGCTGCGCGCTTTCGAGCGCCGACATCACGACCGCTTTGCGCATGATCTGCTGGGCCGTGAGCGGCTCGGGCAGCGAGTTGTTCTCGTCCATCAGTCGTGTGAGCAGGTCCTGGTCGAGGCTGCCCCAGTTCACGCCGATGCGCACCGGCTTGTTGTAGCGGCACGCGATCTCGATCATCTCGGCGAATTGCGGATCGCGCTTGCTGCCGCGGCCGACGTTGCCGGGATTGATCCGGTACTTCGCGAGCGCTTCCGCGCATTCGGGATGTTCGCGCAGCAGCTTGTGACCATTGAAATGGAAGTCGCCAATGAGCGGCACGTTCACGCCCAACCGCGCGAGCTTGTCGCGAATCGGCGCGATCGCGGCGGCCGCTTCGGTGGTGTTCACTGTGACGCGCACCAGCTCCGAGCCTGCGCGGGCGAGCGACTTCACCTGCTCGACCGTGCCTTCGATGTCGGCCGTGTCCGTATTCGTCATGGATTGCACGACGATCGGATTCGGCCCGCCCACCCGGACGGGGCCCACGGGGACGGGAACGCTCTGGCGGCGGGGCTGGCTCATAGGATTCTCGATGCGGATCAGGAACTTGCGCGCCCAGGTGCCGGCGCATGGCGGCCTATTATATGGCGGCCTATTATAAGGAGGCGCGCGCCGCCCGCCCGAATGGCATTCCCAATCAGGGAACGCTGATCGTCTACGGCAATGTGGTGGACTGCCATGACAGCAGCTGCCAGCGCCCGTCCCGCTTCACATAAACGCTGGTGTAGATGCCTTTGAACTGCGCCACCTTCCCCGGCATCTCGGCGGCGACGTCAACTGTGCCGTTGATCAGCACCGCGTCAGGCCCCAGTGCCTTCGGCGTCATCGAGATGAGGTCCATCTTCTTGTAGACGCGCTGCTTCGACGCCACTTCCGCGACGAGCTCCTGCTTGGTCTGACACTGGCCATTCGAATGGCAGTACCGCGCATCGTCAGCCAACGCCGCATTCATCTCGGCAGCGTTGCCCCGCAACCAGGTCTGAAAGCGAGCGCGTTCAACGGCTTCGACTTCCGCAAGGTTCGGTGTCGCAGACCGGTTCGGGGAGTGACGCGGGGTCTGGCATGCAGCGAGCAGGGCCAGAGCGACGGCCATCGAAGCCAGTACGAGTCGTTTCATCGTCGAGTCCTTGTGAAGGCGGTCGAAGCGCGTCGAGTTAGAGGGGCGGCGCAGCGCGGGCCGATGTTATAGTGCCTGCGCTCGCTGAAGTGTCTGTCCGGAGAGGGCCTGTCCACATCAGGTCAGGCCGCCGAAGGCGCAAGCTCCGCCCGGAAACGCTCAGGCAAAAGAACGGCAGACACGTGAAGGCTCACAGGAGTCTTCGTGGCGAGCTCTGGAGAGTGGTGGCGGCATGCCACCCACCGAAGGGGTGCGGCGTACAGGGTTACGCCTGATCTCTCAGGTCACAGGACAGAGGGGCGGCAGGCACACGCGTTGTTCAGCGTGTGTGCCTGCCGCCCTTTTTGTTTGCGCACGTTTGGCCGCGCGCGCGTGACAGGAGACATCGCAATGGCAAGACGCACTCCGCTTTTCGAGCTCCATCAGGAGCTCGGCGCCCGCATCGTCGATTTCGGCGGTTGGGACATGCCCGTTCAATACAGCTCCCAGATCGGCGAGCATCACGCCGTCCGGCGTGCCGCCGGCATCTTCGATGTTTCGCACATGTGCGTGCTCGACCTGCGGGGCGACATGGTGCGGCCGTTCCTGCAGAAGCTGCTCGCCAACGATGTGGCCCGGCTGCACGAGCCGGGCAAAGCGCTCTACAGCTGCATGCTCAATGAAGAAGGCGGCGTCATCGACGACCTCATCGTCTACTTCATGACGCACACCTGGTTTCGTGTCGTGGTGAACGCGGGCACGCGGGACAAGGACATCGCGTGGATTCGCAAGCACGCTGCCGCTTTCAACGTCGACGTGAAGGAACGTACTGATCTCGCGATGCTCGCGGTGCAGGGGCCTGAAGCGCGCGCCAAGGTCGCGAAGCTGCTGTCACCGGCGGGCGCGCAGGCCGCGCTCGCACTCGGCACGTTCGTCGGTCGCGAGATCGATGGCTGGTTCGTCGCGCGCACCGGCTACACCGGCGAAGACGGTTTCGAAGTGATGATGCCGAGCGCGGATGCCGTTCGCGTCTGGAAAGAGCTGAACGGCCTGGGCGTGGCGTCTTGCGGCCTCGGTGCGCGCGACACGCTGCGCCTCGAAGCCGGCATGAACCTGTATGGCAACGACATGGATGAGACCACGAATCCGCTCGAATCCGGGCTGGAATGGACCGTTGCCTTCGAGCCGAAGGGGCGCGAGTTCATCGGCCGTCCGGTGCTCGACGCGATTCGCGAGACGGGTTCGCCGATGAAGCTCGTCGGCCTGCTGCTCGAAGATCGCGGCGTGTTGCGCAGTCATCAGCGCGTGGTGGTCGAGGGCGGAGCGGAAGGCCACACCACCAGCGGCACCTTCTCCCCCACGCTCGAGCGCTCCATCGCGTTCGCGCGCGTGCCGAGCCACACCGGCCACCACGTTCAGGTCGACATCCGCGGCAAGCTGCTGAACGCCAGCGTGGTCAAGCCGCCGTTCGTCCGTTTTGGCAAACCGCGCATCACTGTCGCGGCCACAAAGTAAATCAGGAGCGTCCTATTCATGAGCAATGTTCCGGCAGATCTCAAGTACACCCGCACGCACGAGTGGGTGCGCGACCTGAAGGACGGCACGGTGGAGATCGGCATCACCGATCACGCACAGCACGCGCTGGGCGACCTCGTGTTCGTGGAAGTGCCCGAGGCCGGTCGACAGCTGGGCGCCGGCGAGCCCTGCGCAGTCGTCGAGTCTGTGAAGGCCGCATCTGATGTCTACAGCCCGATCGCGGGCGAAGTGACAGCGGGTAATCCCGAGCTAGGCACCACGCCCGAGCTCATCAACCAGGATGCCTTCGGCGCAGGCTGGCTCATGCGCCTGAAGCCTGCCAACGCAGCGATGCTGAGCGAGCTGATGTCGCCCGCGGAATACGCGAAGGTGCTCGAATCGGAGGGCGCGTAAATGGCCTTCATTCCGCATACCGAAAAGGACATTGCCGAAATGCTCGACGCCATTGGCGTCCCGAGCATCGAGCAGCTGTTCGACGAGATTCCCGCCAACCTGCGCATCAAGTCGCTCGCGGGCATTCCCACGGCGCTCAACGAGATGGAAATCGGCCGGCTGATGTCCGCGCGCGCGAAGCTGGACGGGCGCCCGCTCAACTTCATCGGCGCCGGTGCGTATGAGCACCACATCCCGTCAGCAGTGTGGGCGATCACGACGCGCGGCGAGTTCTACAGCGCTTACACGCCCTATCAGGCCGAAGCGAGTCAGGGAACGCTGCAGCTTCTCTATGAATACCAGACGATGATCGCGAGCCTCACCGGAATGCCGGTGTCGAATGCTTCGTTGTACGACGGTGCGTCGGCAGTCGCGGAAGCAAGCCTCATGGCCGTGCGTGCGAATCGCAAGTCGAAGTCGTTGCGCATCCTCGTGCCGACGACGCTTCATCCGCACTATCGAAAAGTGGCTGTGGCGACGGCGGGCAATCAGGGCCTGCGGTTCGAGGAAGTGGCGCATTCGCCGACGGAAGGGCGCGTGCTCGTCGAGTCGCTCGCGAAATACGATGGGCAGGACATCACGGCCATCGTGATCCAGCAGCCAAACTTTTTCGGTGTGCTGGAAGACGTCGACGCGATTACGGATTGGGCGCGTCAGCGTGGCATCTTCGTGATCGCGTCGGTGAATCCCACATCGCTGGCCATGCTCAAGCCCCCGAGTGAGTGGGGTCGAGGGGGCGCTGGAGAGGGGCGCGCCTACGGCGCCGATATCGTCGTCGGAGATGGCCAGCCGCTCGGTGTGCCGCTGTCTTCGGGCGGCCCGTACTTCGGTTTCATTGCGACCCGCATGGAGCACGTGCGTCAGATGCCCGGCCGCATCGTCGGGCGCACGGTGGATCTCGAAGGTAAGGAAGGCTTCACGCTCACCTTGCAGGCGCGCGAGCAGCACATCCGGCGGGCCAAGGCGACGTCGAACATCTGCACCAACCAGGGATTGCTCGTCACCGCGGCGACCATCTACATGTCCATCATGGGCCCCGTCGGATTGCAGCGCGTGGCAGCCGCCTCGCATGCGAAGACGCGCGAGCTGGTGACGGCACTTTCGCGGGTGAAAGGCGTGCGACCGGCGTTCGTGTCGCCGGGCTTCCACGAAGCCGTCGTGTTGCTCGACCGGCCGGTCGGTCCGGTGTTGAAGATGCTCGAAGCGCGCGGAATCCTCGGTGGAATCAGCCTCGCGGAGCACTACCCCGAGCTCGGCAACGCGCTGCTCGTGTGCGCGACCGAGACCAAGACCAGCGAAGACATCGAGTCGTACGCGAATGCGCTCGGCGATGTCATGAAAGCGGCGCGCGCGGCCTGACGCCGGCGCGATTCAGGAGTTTTCTCATGCGCGAAAAGATTATTTTCGAACAGTCCCGCCCGGGTCGCGGCGCCACGGACCAGTGGCCGCAGGCCGTGCCGGAAGCGACGGACATTCCTTCGCACCTCCGTCGCAGCGTCCCGCCGATGCTGCCCGAAGTGAGCGAGCTCGAAGCCGTGCGTCACTTCACGCGGCTTTCGCAGCTCAACTTCTCCATCGACACGCATTTCTACCCGCTCGGGTCGTGCACGATGAAGTACAACCCGAAGGCGTGTAACCAGTACGCGATGCTGCCCGAGTTTCTGGCGCGACATCCGCTCGCGCCGGAAACCCACAGCCAGGGTTTCCTCGCCTGCATGTATGAGTTGCAAGAGATGCTGAGGGAAGTGACGGGTATGCAAGGCGGCGTCTCGCTCACACCCATGGCGGGCGCACACGGCGAATTTGCGGGTGTCGCGATGATTCGCGCGTATCACCGCGCGCGCGGCGATCTCGCTCGTAACGAGATCATCGTGCCCGAAGCGGCCCATGGCACGAACCCGGCCACGGCAACGATGTGCGGCTGTATCGTTCGCGAGATCCCGGTGGACTCCCAGGGCGACGTGGATCTGGAAGCGTTGAAGGCCGCCGTGGGTCCGAAGACCGCCGGCATCATGCTCACCAACCCGTCGACGCTCGGTGTGTTCGAACGGCGGATCGAAGAAGTCGCGCGCATCGTTCATGCCGCGGGCGGGCTGTTGTATTACGACGGAGCCAACCTCAACGCGATTCTCGGCAAGGTACGTCCGGGTGACATGGGCTTCGACGTCATCCACATGAACCTGCACAAGACGTTCTCCACACCGCACGGTGGCGGGGGACCCGGCGCTGGCGCCGTGGGTGTGAGCGCAAGGCTCGCGCCGTTCCTGCCGATTCCGATTGTCGGCAAGGAAAGCCAGAAGGACAGCCAAAAGGACAGCCAGAAAGACAACATCCACCAGGGCAATAGCCCAGGCAGCACCGATGGCGCGCGCTATCGCTGGCTCTCCGAAAGCGACGTGCCGCAATCCATCGGCCGTCTTTCCGCGTTCATGGGCAACTCAGGCGTGCTGCTGCGGGCTTATATCTATATGCGCCTGCTGGGCCGCGAAGGCATGTCGCAAGTGGGTGAGTTCGCGACGCTGAACGCGAACTACATGCTGGCGAGGCTGAAGGCCGCGGGTTTCGATGCCGCGTATCCGAGCCGCCGCGCGAGCCACGAGTTCATTGTCACTCTCAAGCGACAGGCGCGTGAGCTGAACATCACCGCCATGGACTTCGCGAAGCGGCTGCTGGACCACGGGTTCCATGCCCCCACGACTTATTTCCCGCTGCTGGTCCCGGAATGCCTGCTGATCGAGCCGACCGAGACCGAGAGCAAGGAGGCGCTCGACGGCTTCATTGCGGCCATGGTTCACATCCAGAAAGAGGCTGAAGAGGAACCCGAGCACGTCCGCGCCGCCCCGCATACCATGCCGGTGCGCCGCCTCGATGACGTGCGCGCAGCCAAACAACTGGACCTGACGTGGAAGCCAACAGCAATAGCGCCGACAACCAGCGTGCCGCTCCCGGTATAGCCACTACCAACAATGGGTCGGCGGTCCGTGCCGGGCCGCTCGACCGTCCCAAACCTCAGGGTATCGACCGCATCCTGCGCGCGACGCGGGCCAGCTGGCTCGGGCTTGTCGGTGCCTATCGCAATGAAGCGGCCTTCCGGCAGGAACTCGCCCTCTCGGTATTCGTCATACCTCTCGGTCTGTGGCTCGGCCACACGGGGGTCGAGCGGGCGCTGCTCGTCTCACCGATGCTGCTCGTGCTCATCGTGGAGCTGCTGAACAGTGCCGTCGAGGCCACCGTGGATCGCATCGGCCTCGAGCGCCACGTGCTGGCCGGCCTCGCGAAAGACATCGGATCTGCTGCAGTTCTCATGTCTTTCATCCTGCTGGGCGCTGTGTGGCTGCTGGTGCTGCTGGGCCGTTAAACTCGCCCGCTGGCCTTTATTTCCGAAGGACGACCTCAGGATGCCTATGCGACGTGCCGTACTGCTGTTTCTTTTTCTGCTCACCGCAAACGCTCACGCGCAGAACGCCACCCAGCCGTCCGCCCCAGGCTCAGCGCCTCAACAGGTGCCGCCGCCAGGACCATTGCCGCCGAATGGCGGGCCACCCAACGGCGGTTCCGCGCCTTCGCAGGTTGCCCAGCAGGCGGCTGCGGTTGAAGAAAATCCGGACTGGGCCGTCACGCTCGAGCGCATCGCGAACAGCGTCGTGTCCATCGAAGTCGATTCGACTCGCGCGTTCGACACGGAGTGGAACAGCTCGGCGCAGGCCACCGGTTTCGTCGTCGATGCCGAACGCGGGCTGATCCTCACGAACCGGCATGTCGTCACGCCGGGTCCCGTCACGTCGGAAGCAACTTTCCTCAATCGCGAGGAAGTGCAGCTGTATCCGGTGTATCGCGATCCGATCCACGATTTCGGCATCTATCACTACGATCCGTCGAAGCTGCGATTCATCAAGCCGAAGGCGCTGCCGCTGTTTCCCGAAGGCGCGCAGGTGGGCCGTGAGATTCGCGTCGTCGGTAACAATGCCGGCGAGCAGCTGTCGATTCTCGCGGGCACGCTCGCGAAGCTCGATCGCGCGGCGCCGGAATACGGCATCGCCAAGTACAACGACTTCAACACGTTCTATCTGCAGGCTGCGTCGGGCACGTCGGGTGGCTCGTCCGGTTCGCCGGTGGTGGATATTCGCGGGCGTGTCGTCGCGTTGAATGCGGGCGGTGCGAATGGCGCGGCGTCGAGTTTCTATCTGCCGCTCGGGCGTGTGAAGCGCGCGCTGGAGCTCCTTCAGCAGGGTAAGCCGGTTTCGCGCGGCACGTTGCAGACCGTGTTCACGTATACGCCGTATGACGAATTGAAGCGCCTCGGCCTCAACGCCAGCACCGAAGGCGTCGTGCGCAAGGCTTATCCGCAGTACACCGGCATGCTCGTCGTGAGCGAAGTGTTGCCGGGCTCGCCGGCGGACGAGTCGCTGCAGCCCGGCGACGTGCTCGTGAAAGTGAACGGCAAGTACGTCACGCAGTTCGAGCCGCTCGACGATCTGATGGACAGCTTCGTCGGCAAGACGGTGGACATGGAGCTCGAGCGCGGCGGCAAGCCTGTCTCGGCGAAAATCTCCGTCACAGACCTTCATTCGATTACGCCGAGCTCATACCTCGAGTTCGGCGACTCGGTCGTGCACACGTTGTCGTACCAGCAGGCGCGTCACTTCAACATTCCGGTGAAGGGCGCATACGTCGCGAATCCTGGCTATGTGTTCGGCGCTGGCGGCATTCCGCGCGGCGCTGTCGTCACGTCGTTCAACTCGAAGGACATCGCTTCGGTCGACGAGCTGGAAGCGGCCGTCAAAGACATGGGTGATGGCGATCGCGCGAGCGTGCGCTTCTCCACCATCGATGATCCGAACGGCAGCCAGCTGCGCTCGGTTCGCATGGACCGTCGCTGGTTCCCCGCGCGTCACTGCAATCGCAATGACAAGGTCGGCATCTGGGATTGCACCGATCTCGCCGCCGGCCCCGCGCCGAAGCCGGAGAAGGGCGGCACCACGGAATTCCCGACGTTCAAGGATCCGCGGCTCGCCAACATCGCGCCCTCGCTGGTGCAAGTGAGCTTCGACATGCCGTATTCCGTCTCCGGCATCACGGAGCGCAACTATCACGGCACCGGATTGGTGGTGGATGCGGAGCGCGGTCTCGTGGTCGTCGACCGCAACACCGTGCCGGTCTCGATCGGTGATGTGAGCGTCACGTTCGCGGGCACGCTGCAGGTGCCGGCGCGGGTGAAGTTCATCCATCCGCTGCACAACCTCGCGATCATCGAATACGACCCGAAGCTCATCGGCACCACGCCGGTGAAGAGCGCAAAGCTTGCGCCGCGAGACATCCAGTCCGGCGAACAGGTGTGGGTCGTCGGCTTGGGCGGCGACAGCGAAGTGCGCTTCCGCGGCACCGAGATCGCGGAAGTCGAGCCGATCCTGCTGCCGCTGTCGCGCACGATGCGCTTCCGGGACAGCAACGTCGAAGGCATCGAGCTCGTGAATCCGCCGCTCGATTACGACGGCGTGCTGCTCGAGAAGTCCGGCAAGGTGATCGGGCTGTGGTCCAGCTTCGCGTACGAGAACGGCCGCGAGCTCACGCAGGACAACCGCGGCGTGCCCATCGATATCGTCGATGACATGCTTCGTCGCGTGCAGAACAACTCTGCGCTGCATTCGCTCGAGGTCGAGTTCGCGACCTCGCCCATTTCGAGTGCTCGCGAGTTCGGCCTGACGGACGAGTGGACGAAGAAGCTGGCGCAGCACAGTCCGTCAGAGCGTCAGGTTCTCACGGCCGTGCGCATGGTCGGCGGCTCGCCGGCTTCGCGACTGCTGCAGCAGGGCGATCTGGTGCTCGCGATCGATGGTGCGGTGGTCACGCGCTTCCGCGAAGTGGAGCGTGCGGTAGCAGACAAGACTCGCGTGCAGGTCACCGTGTGGCGCGGCCAGGCGGAAAAGACGCTGGATGTCGAAACCGTAGAGCTGCCTAGCACCGATATCGATCGTCTCGTGCAGTGGGCGGGCGCCACTCTGCAGTCGCCCCATCGTGCGATGGCCGCTCAGCGCGGCATTCCGCCGCTCGGTGTTTACGTCGGTTATTTCTCGTATGGCTCACCGGCCACGCGGTATGGCCTGTATCCCGGCCGCCGCATCATCGAGGTCGATGGTGTCCCCACGCCTAACCTCGATGCCTTCCTGGCAGCGGTCACTGGCCGTCCGGATCGCTCGTCAGTGCGACTGAAGACCATCACCTGGAACAACGCGCCGGAAGTGATCACCTTGAAGCTCGACAAGCACTACTGGCCTGCTTACGAACTCGTGCGTTCGGCGAATGGCTGGGAGCGGCGGTCGCTCGAGTAGCACCACGAAGCCTCAGTCGCCGGGCGGCTCGAGAGTCATTCTCCTGGCCGCTCGTCGCCGATGGCACTGTCAAGCTGTGTCTTTCCCGCGACGTCCGTCGCGGTAATGTGGTTTGTGACGGGGCGCGATCCGATAGCCTTGCTATGATCCGCCCCCGATATGGTCCGCATCGTTCGAGCAACACAAGTCGAGATCGAATCCGCCGTGCAGGCCCTGCGCGACGGTGATCTCGTCGCGTTTCCCACCGAAACCGTCTACGGCCTGGGCGCCAATGCCCAGAACCCCGCGGCGGTCGCCAAGATTTTCGAGGCCAAGGGCCGACCGAAGACCCATCCGGTCATCGTGCATCTCGATACGCCGCGGTTCCTGCACCGCTGGGTGTCGGAAGTGCCCGAGGTCGCCACGAAGCTCGCAGAGAAGTTCTGGCCGGGTCCCCTCACCATGGTGATGAAGCGCGGACCAAACGTGCACGACATCGTCACGGGCGGGCAGGACACGGTCGCGATCCGCGTGCCGTCGCATCCCATGGCCCAGCAGCTGCTCACCGCGTTCGGCGGCGGCATCGCTGCGCCGTCGGCTAATAAATATGGCCGGCTGAGCCCAACGCGACCCGAGCACGTGCGCGATGAGCTGGGGGATGCGGTGAAAGTGGTGCTCGATGGCGGCGAGAGCCAGATCGGGCTGGAATCCACGATCATCAGTGTCGATGGTCCTTCGGTGCGCTTGTTGCGTCCCGGTGCCGTTACCGCGGGCCAGCTGCGCACAGTCGTCGCCGAACTGCTGATGGGGCCGGATCTGGAATCGCCCCGCGTTCCGGGCAGCACGCCGTCGCATTACGCGCCGGCCACGCCGCTCGTCATCGTGCAGGCCGGCGAGATCGACGCGCAGGCCGCCGCGCTTTCCGAAGGCGGCAAGCGCATCGCCGTGCTGGCGCAGCGCCTGCCGTTGAAGAGTCACAAGTACGTCACCTGGATCAATGCCGGCCGCCGGCCAGACCAGTTCGCGCACGATCTGTACGCGAACCTGCGCACGCTGGACAAAGCGGGCTGCCAGAAGATCCTCGTGCAGGACGTTCCCCAGGATGAACGGTGGGACGCCATTCGCGATCGCCTGACCCGTGCCGCCAGCAGCATCAGCGACGGTGACGACACGGGATCGATGGCGGTTCTGCCGTAGTTTTCCGTGCCTGGGCGGTCTGCGCCGATGTCCGGCGTGTTCGTGTGTGAGACGCCTCGCCTGTTCGTGAGGCGGCTCGACGCCGACGACGACGCGGCGTTCCTCCTCCAGCTACTCAATGAGCCTTCCTTCCTCGAGAACATTGGCGACCGCGGCGTGCGGTCGCTGGATGATGCGCGCGCGTATGTCGCGAAGGGGCCGGCGGCGAGCTATGCCCAGCATGGCTTCGGCCTATTCCATGTTTCGCTGAAAGACACCCGCGAGCCGATGGGCCTGTGCGGCTTGCTCAAGCGGGACTGGCTGGAGCATGTGGATATTGGGTTTGCTTATCTGCCGCAGTATTTCGGCAAGGGGTATGGGTTCGAGGCGGCGCGGGCTGTCGTGGATTGGGGCCGGCGGGAGAAGGGGATTCAGCGGGTTTGCGGTATTACGAAGCTCGATAACGTCGGGTCGATTCGGGTGTTGGAGAAGTTGGGGATGACGTTTGAACGGATCGTTGTGTCGCCTGAGGGGCTGGAAAGTAGGCTTTTCGTTCTCTAGGGAGACTTCGGTCGCCGGGTGGCTGGGAGCGCAGACTCGGAGCGCTCAGTCGCTGCGCGGCTAAGAGCGTTACTACACAGTCCTTCTAGCCGCGCGGCGATTGCGCGCCTCTTGCTTCTCAGCCGCCCGGCGATTGAGGGCTTCTGAAATCCGCCTCTCGATCCGCCAAATCAAAGCTCACGTCCTTCGCGGCAAAGTCGCGCAGTCAGTCAGGAAGCTCCCCCCTTGCACGCTGCTCGAGCGCGCTTCGAAGAAATCCCGCGGCGGGATTTCTTCGGCGTTCCCCGCGTCGGCCGGGGGCCGTGCGTCACGGACGCCCTTCCAAGGTTCGGTTGCAACGTTCGCACGGCCCTGATCCGTCCGACGCGGGCGCTCGAGAAGCGCGCGATAGGTGAGCTTCCTGCCTGACTGCGCGACTTCGCTGAACGGTCGACGTGGCGTTGCGGATGGACGTCGAGAGACGAGAGAGAAACCAGAGGCCACGCGAGCAGCGCGAAACGAGCGATAGACGCGCCACCCTTCAGGCGCAGCCACGTCGGCGGGTGTTTTGTACTCTTCCGCTGCGCGTCTCGGGCGCCCGCGCGCGGCGGAAGAGTACAAAACACCCGACGGCGTGGCTGCGCGCGCGATGCGCCTGATCGATTGAGCGACTCAAGTAGCGGCCGGTCAGGGGCACTCGTCGGACAAAGCTCAGGAATCGATGCCCTCAATCGCCGGGCGGCCCAGAGGGACCAGCGCTTCGCGATCCCTCAATCTGCCGGCACAGTGCGATCCTTAGCCCATGCCCGCAGAGCCCCCACCTGCTCGCCCATCACCACACTCAACGGCTGAGTCGCCGCCAATTCACGAGCAATCAACGCCGCACTCATCGGATGTTTCAACGAGTGCGATGTATAAAGCGCGGCCACAATTGCCTGCTCCAGCTCCGCCCCAGAAAACCCCTCGCTACGATCAGCGAGCGCTTCCGTTTCAGGCGCGCTGAGCGTGACGTTTCGCTTGCGCGCATGAATATTCAGGATCTCCACGCGCGCCTCCCGCTTCGGCAAATCCACGAAGAAAATCTCATCGAAGCGTCCCTTGCGCACCAACTCCGGCGGCAACGCCGTGATGTCGTTCGCCGTCGCGACAACGAAGATGCGCGATCGCTGCTCCGCCAGCCAAGTCAAAAACGTGCCGAGTACACGGCGCGAAACGCCACCGTCACTATCGCCAGTCGACAGCGCCTTCTCCATCTCATCCACCCACAGCACGCATGGCGAAAGACCTTCCGCCGCGCGCAGCGAGTCGCGCAGATTCTTTTCCGACTCGCCATGCCACTTGCTGTAGAGCGCGCCGACATCGAGCCGCAACAGCGGCACGTTCAAAATCCCCGCGGCCGCACGCGCGGCGAGGCTCTTGCCGCAGCCCTGCACGCCGAGAAGCATCACGCCTTTCGGCGCATCGAGCGTCGGCGCCGTGCCGTCGAATGCCGGCTTGCGGCTCAGCAGCCACTGGCGAAGTCGGGCGAGACCGCCGATGTCTGCGAACTTCGCCGTATCCGGTTCGTATGACAAAGTGCCGCTGCGGTTGAGGAGCTGATACTTCGCGGCGAGCACGGCCGGAATGTCGGCCATCGTCAACGCGCCGTCGTTGTAGATAGCCTGCCGCGCGAGTCGCTCGGTGTCCGGCGAATCCAGGCCCGAGAGATTCGTGATCAGATGATCGAGCGCCTGCGGATCGATCTTCACCGCGCGGGCATTCTGCTTCTGCCAGTCCTCGGCCACGCGGTTCACCACCATGGCGCGCTCGTTGTGCGAGGGCAGGCCGAGGTTGAGTCGTGCGGCCAGGTGCTCCAGCTCGTCGGGCACCTTCACTTCGTGACTGAGCAGTACGACGGTGATCGGCGTCTGCTCGTAGTTCTGCGCAATGTCCTTGAACATGCGCACGTTCACGGGATCGCTCAGGTACGGGTGGAAATCGAGCAGCACGTAGATGCCAGGCGTGGGCGTGGCGCGAAGATGCTTCAGCAGCGCGGCGGGCTCGGCGAGCGGTCGCTGTGGGGGAAGATCGACGTCCGTGCGCTTCAGGCCGTCGGTGCAGGTCCAGTGGAACACGTACCAGTTGCGGCCGCGCCCGGCCTTGAGCCCCGCGTCCTTGATCAACGCGAGCACGCGGTTTTCTTCGCGCGATTCGACGACGATCAGCGCAAAGCGCGACGCCAGGAGCATTTCCAGCTCACGGCGCGGGTCCTGGGCCAATGTCTGGGCCATGGTCTGGACGGATGTCGGGGGTGCCACGGGCCGCAAATTTAGCGCAAAGCGAGCGCCGCGAATGTGGCGAGCGTCGCGGTCATATAGCAAAATGACGGCGGGTCAGGCCCTTTGCGGGGCCTGACCCATGTCGTTTTGGGAGATGGAAATTGACTGTGAAATCTTCGCGCAAGCCTCGTGGCACCCGGGTCATCGATCCGTTTCAGCCCTCCGAGATCCGTCGGCTGGTGAAGGAGTTCGGCTCGCCACTGCTCATCGTGGACTGTGAGCGGGTGCGCCTGCAGCTGCGCAAGTTGCGCAAGGCGCTGCCAGGCGTGGACATGCATTACGCCCTGAAGCCGCTGCCTCACTCCGCCGTGGTGCGCACCGTGAATGCCGAAGGTGCGTTCATGGATCTCGCGACGACCGGCGAAGTGCAGCTCGTGCAACGGCTCGGCATCGATCCGAAACGCTGTATCCACACGCATCCGATCAAGCGCGACCAGGACATTCGCAACGCGCTCGAATACGGCGTGAAGATTTTCGTCGTCGATAACCCGGATGAAGTGCGCAAGTTCGTGCCGTACGCGGGCAAGGCAGAGCTGTTGTTGCGCGTGTCGTTCCGCAGTCCCGGCGCGGTGTGCGACTTGTCGCGCAAGTTCGGCTGCGATCCGGAAAATGCCGTGGCGCTCGCGAAGCTGGCTGCGGAGCTGGGCATCGAAGTGCGCGGCCTGTCGTTTCACGTGGGCTCGCAGGCTGCGGATGCGGGCAAGCATGTGGAAGCGATCGAGGCGTGCACTAAGCTGCTCGCCACCGCGCGCAAGCAGAAGCTCGGTGTGCTCGATACGCTCGATATCGGCGGTGGATTCCCCATCGACTACATGACTCATGTGCCAGACATCTCGGCCTTCTGCGCGCCGATTCGTGCCGCGCTGGCGAAGGTGCCGAAACGCGTGCGTATCATCGCGGAACCGGGCCGGTTTATTGCTGGTCCTTCTGCCATCGGCGTGGCTTCGGTGATGGGGCGCGCGCAGCGTGAGGGACTCTGGTGGTACTACCTCGACGATGGCTTGTATGGCTCTTACAGCGGGCAGCTCTACGACCACGCGCGGTATCCGGTCGAGCCGCTGCGGGATTCGCCGGAGCGCCTGCCCTCGGTGCTCGCGGGCCCGACGTGCGACAGCATCGACGTGATTGCAGAGAACCTGATGCTGCCGGAGCTGAAGGCGGGCGACCTGATCGTGGGCCGCGCGATGGGCGCGTACACGTGGGCGAGCGCGTCGGACTTCAACTTCTTTCCGAAGGCCACGGTGGTCGCTGTGAACGAGACGCCAGGCGATACGGGAAGCGTGAGCCCATTCCCGCTCTAGTCGCGGTGCTGCTGCTCGCAGCGGCGATCTACAGCCCGGCGCTGCGCGCGGCGCCGGTCAACTGGATCGATTTCCACAACACCCACACCAACGAACATCTCAAGCTCGACTTCCGGGACGCGAACGGCCAGTTCATCCCGGATACGCTCGACCAATTCGACCGGATCCTCGGCGACCATCGCAGCAAGCAGCACACGCACATCGACCCCCAGCTCTACGTGCTGCTGGTCGACCTTGCCGAATCCGCCGGCGTCGAGCCGCACTACGAAATCATCTCTGCCTACCGCGCCGCCGAAACCAACGAAAAACTGCGCTCCAACGGCGGTGGCCAGGCGAAGAACAGCCAGCACATCCAAGGGAAGGCCATCGACGTGCGCCTCAAAGGGGTCACCACCGCGCGGCTGCGCGACCTCGCCGTTGCGCTGAAACGGGGCGGCGTCGGCTACTACCTGAAATCGGACTTCGTTCACGTGGACACGGCCCGCGTGCGGTACTGGGAAGGCTGAAGGCCCCCGCGCGAGCGTGCTAAGGTCCGCGCGCATCGGCATTCCGGCTGTGAGCGTGCCTTGCGGGCGCGAGGATTTCAGGCGTTGATCCGGTCCATTGTTTTCGATGTCGGGTGGGTGTTCGTGCATCTGAACGCCAGGCCCATTCTCGACTGCCTCGCCGCGCACGAGTGCGATATCTCCGACCTGCACAACCTCGTCCGCCGCATCGGGCTCGAGGATCATGAAACCGGCCGCCTGACCGGCAGCGACCTCGTGGAGCAGATCGCCGCGCTCGCCAAACGTCCCGTGCCGTTCGATCTGGCGCATGCCAGCTGGCTCGACATGTTCGAGCTGCAGCCGCGCATGGTGGACCTGGCGCACCGGCTCACCGACAAATACCGCGTGTACATCCTTTCGAACGTGGGCGACATGCATTGGGCGCACCTGGCCCGCGAATACGGCATCCATCGCATTGGTCACGGCGCGCTGCCGTCGTTCGTCACCGGTTTCATGAAGCCCGAAGCGGGCATCTACGCCGAAGCGGAACGCCGGTTCGAGCTCGATCCGCGCACCACCGTGTTCATCGATGACCGGCCTGAAAACATCAAGGCGGCGCGCTCGCGCGGCTGGCAGGGCATCGAACACAAAGATTTCCACACCACCGTGAAGGCGCTGCGTGCGCTGAAGGTCGACGCATGAACTGGATCAACGCATGAATTGGCCCGCGTTCGTTCCGACGGCGCTGCTGCTCGCGGCGTCGAACGTGTTCATGACGTTCGCGTGGTACGGCCATCTGAAAAACCTGAGCACGAAGCCTTGGTATATCGCCGCGTTCGTCAGCTGGGGGATCGCGCTGTTCGAATATCTGCTACAGGTGCCCGCGAACCGTATCGGATATTCCGGCGGCATGAGCCTGCCGCAGCTCAAAATGCTTCAGGAAGTGATCACGCTCACCGTGTTCGTGCCGTTCGCCGCGTACTATATGCAGAAGCCGCTCAAGCTCGACTACCTCTGGGCGGGGTTATGTATGCTGGGTGCCGTTTACTTCGTGTTCCGCTCGCCGAGCTCTTCGTGACATGAAAGACAACAAAATCGACCCTGAAACCATCATTCACCGGCACGTGGCCGATTCACGTGAAGGTCGGGAGCCGCGCGTCGTCACACGCCTTTATTCCGGCTGGGTGCTGTTCGGGCAGCAGCAGTTCGTGAAGGGCTATGTGCTGCTGCTGCCGGATCCGGTGGTGCCTTCGCTGAACGCACTAGGCGCGAAGGAACGCACCCAATTCCTGCTCGACATGACGCGGCTCGGCGATGCGCTGCTGAAAGTGGCGAACGCCGTGCGTATCAATTATGCGATCTACGGGAACGTGGAGCCGGCGCTGCATGCGCATGTGATTCCGCGTTACCTCGATGAGCCGGAAGAACTGCGCACCGCGCAGCCCTGGGCGTATGACTGGAATGCTGCGCCGGCTTTCGATCGCAAGGGGATGGAAGAGTTCGCGGAGTCGTTGCGACGAGAGCTGGGGCGGATGGGGGTGACGAAGCCTATGCGGTTTAGCCCTGGGGAGAATTTCGCGCCGGGTTGAGCGGGCGCACTCGAGAGGCCCTCAATCGCCGGGCGGCTAAGAGGGCATTTATCGAAAGGCTTCCGAGCCGCCCGGCGACTGAGCGCTCCGAGTCCGCTCCCACTCTCGCTCCCAGCCGCCCGGCGCCTGAGGGCTTCCTGTTCTGCTTCTTAATCCTCTCTCCGCCGACGACACGCGTTAAATTACCCGCGTGCTCCACCTCAAAAACCTAAGTCGCGCCTTCAAAGAAGGCGGCCGCGAACACCGCGTCCTCGACAACGTCAGCGCCACGATCGACAACGGCGAAGCTGTCGCCATCATCGGCCGCAGCGGCTCCGGCAAATCCACTTTGTTGAACGTCGTGAGCGGCATCGACCGCGTCGACTCCGGCACCGTCGAGCTCGACGGTCGCGACGTCTCCTCGCTCGCCGAACCCGAGCGCACCCGATTCCGCCGCAAGCACATCGGCTTCATCTACCAGTTCTTCAACCTCGTGCCGACGCTCGACGCGGAAGAGAACGTGCGCCTCGTGCTCGAGCTCAATGGCATTCGCGGCGCGGAAGCGAAGCGGCGCAGTGCCGCGATGCTCACCGAGGTCGGGCTCGGCGATCGGCTGCATGGTGCAATCGATACGTTCTCGGGCGGCGAACAGCAGCGCGTCGCGATTGCGCGCGCGCTGGTGCACGAACCGAAGCTGCTGCTAGCGGATGAGCCTACGGGCAATCTGGACGAAGAAACGGCACGTCAGGTGTTTCCGCTCGTCATGTCGCTGGTTCGCAAGCGCGGTGCGACGCTGCTGTTGGTGACGCACGATCGAGCCCTCGCCGCGACGACGGATCGGGTGCTCGAAATGCGGGATGGAAAGCTCGCGTGAGCCCACTCTGGGCGGCGAGCGTCCGGCATCTCCTGCGCCATCCGGCGCAGCTGGGACTTGCGTTGCTCGGCCTTGCGCTCGGTGTGGCGACGATCATTGCCGTCGACATCGCGACGGCCAGTTCGGGTCGGGCGTTCGAGCTTTCGATGGAAGCGGTGAACGGCGCGGTGACGCATGAGATCGTCGGCGGCCCCGGTGGCATCGATGAAACCTTGTATGTGCGGCTGAAGAAGCAGGGCGTCGAGGCCGCGTTGTCGCCGGTCGTCGAAGGCTATGTGGATGTCGGTGACGAGACGATGCAGCTCGTCGGCATCGACCCTCTCGTGGATGCTGCAGTGAGAGGGGAGTCGCGTTTGTCGTCCGATGGCGCGAAGGCTGACGCCGCCGCAAGCGCTGACGGCGCCACTGCCGACGCCGCAGCCGCTGACGACCCTACAGTCGGCGTTGAGAAAAGCGGGACGCGACGCACGCCGAGCGCGGGCGGCGGCATAAACGCCGTTACACGCTGGCTCACTGAGCCAGGCGCCACGGTCATGGCCGCCAGCACAGCGGCTCATCTCCGCATCACACCGAACCGCGGCTACAAGCTAGAAGTCGGCGGCATCACGTACGACGCCACGCTCATCGACACCATCCAGGGCACCGGCGCGGGCTACGAGTCGCTGCTGCTCGCGGATATCTCACAGGCCCAGGAATGGCTCGGCCTGCTTGGCCACCTGTCCCGCATCGACGTGCGCGTCCCTCCGGGCGCAGACGGCGAACGCGCGCTGAAGCAACTCGAAGCGCTGTTGCCGCAAGGTGTGCAACTCCATCCCGCCAGCCGCCGCACGAAACAAAGCCTCGACATGACGGCGGCGTTCACGACGAATCTGCAGGCGATGAGCCTGCTGGCGTTACTCGTCGGCGTGTTCCTGATCTTCAGCGCGGTGAGCTTCGCGGTCGTCCAGCGTCGTCGCGTGATCGGCGTTTTGCGCGCGCTCGGCGCAACGCGCTCCCGTGTGCTCGCAATGATCCTCGCTGAGGCGCTGATGCTCGGCATCGTGGGCGCGATCCTCGGTGTGTTGCTGGGCTTGTTCATCGGACGCGAGCTGGTCTCGCTCGTCTCACGAACCATCAACGATTTGTACTTCGTCGTCGCCGTCAACGAAGTGGTCGTCCCCACGATTGCCGTCATCAAAGCCGTGGGCGCGGGGATCGGCGTGGCGTTGTTCGCGGCCGCCGTGCCCGCTCTCGAAGTGGCGAACAGCGCTCCGTCTTTGGGCTTGCGACGTTCGGTTGTCGAGCAGCGAGCGGTATCGGCGTCCCGTTGGCTCATCGGCGCGAGTGTCGTGCTCGCCGCAGCGGCAGGCGCGATCGTGTTCTTCTCCACCCGCAGCCTGTTCGCGGGGTTCGTCGCGTTGTTCCTGTTGTTGCTGACGGTCGCGGCGATCACGCCTGCGTTGTTGCGCGGACTCGCGTTGGCCACGTCGCGGGCTGCAGGTCGATTCAGTCCGATTGCGCGCCTCGCGGCGGGGGACGTGGCGGCTTCGCTCAGCCGCACCGGCGTGGCCGTCGCAGCGCTGGGCCTAGCGATTGCGTCGATGATCGGCGTGTCGATCATGGTCGGCAGTTTTCGCGAGAGCCTGCGTGCTTACCTGACCCGAACGATTCGCGCAGATCTCTACGTCACGGCGCCGGGGCCGGGCTTCGGGCGGCCGGAGCGGCGCATCGACGCGCAGGTGTTGCGGGATGTGCTGAAGCTTTCGCAGATCGCCGATCACACGGAGAGCCGGCGCGTCACGGTGGATTCGCCGCGCGGGCCGATTCGGCTCGAAGCGCTGCGGCTCGTGCCCGCCAGCCGCGAGGCCCTGCAGCTCACGATCGGAGACGCATCCAAGGTGTGGCCTGCGTTCGATCGCGGTGCTGTGATCGTCTCAGAGCCTCTCGCGTGGCATTTGCAGTTGAGCGCAGGGGATCACTTGAGTCTGAGCACCGCGAGCGGCGCAAGGACGTTCGATGTCGCCGGCGTATATCGTGAATACGGCAACGACAGCGGCACGTTGCTGATGAGCCGATCTATCTATAGCCAGTACTGGCAGGACGAGTCGGTCAGCGCCATCGGCATCTACCTGAAGCCTGGCGTCGATGCGACCGCGGCGAAGGACGCGATTCGTGCTGCGGTCGCAGGACGCCAGTCCCTGGCGATGACGTCGAATTCCGAAATACGCGCGTTGTCGCTGCGGATTTTCGAGCGCACGTTCGTGATCACGCGAGTGTTGTATTGGTTGACGGCGGGTGTTGCGGCCATCGGGCTCGTGAGCGCCCTGCTGGCGTGGGAGCTGGAGCGATCGCGAGAGCTGGCCATTGTTCGTGCGCTCGGGCTCACCCCGCGTGGTGCGGGTGTGCTCATCGAGGCGCAGACGGGGTTCATGGGGTTCGTCGCGTTTCTGGCGGCGATTCCGGCGGGTGTGTTGACGGCGGTCTTGCTGATCACCGTGATCAATCGTCGGGCGTTTGGCTGGCAGATCGATTTTCATTTTACGGGTGCCCAGTTCGTCAACGCGTTCGGGGTCGCGATGGCGGCGGCACTCGTGGCGGGGCTGTATCCGGCGTGGCGCACGGCGCGGGCGCCGTTGGCCAGCGATATTCGGGAAGAGTGATGCGCGGGAGGGCGATGACAGCGCGGGTGAGGCGGGTTGCGAGAGGTGTGGCGATGGCGAGGGCGCCGGGCCGAATGCGGGCCAGGGTCGCGGCCAGCGCACTGCTCACGGCGGCGACAATCGCATTGCTTGCGACACTCGGCGCTTGTAGCCGCGACAGTGTTCCGGGTTCAAACCGCGCTGATGCCGGTGCTCGTGCTGATGCTGATGCTGATGCTGATGCGGGTGCGACTGCAGCTGCCGGTGCGGCTGCGGGCCGCGGCGCCGAGTCCTCGAGCCCTGCCGATGGCAACCGGCTCTCCGCCCTGCGCGCCGACTCCCTGCCGCAAGGTTTCGCGCTCGTCACCGAGCCGCGGCGCTTCGAGTTTCCGCGCGATCATGGCCCGCATCCCGAGTTTCGCCACGAGTGGTGGTACGTGACCGGTCACCTCGATTCGACGACCGGCGAGCCATTCGGTTTCGAGCTGACGTTCTTTCGGTTCGCCTTGCAGCCGCCGGCTGCCACGGCCACCGCCGCGACTGCAATCGATGGAAGTTCCACGCCCGCCGCCGGCACCACCACCGCCACTGCCGCCGCCGGCATCGCGACCCCTAGCATCGCCCCCACCGTCGCGACCTCTCAACCCTCCGCCTGGCGCTCGCACCAACTCTACATGGCGCACTTCGCCGTCTCCGATATCACCCGTCGCGACTTCCGCGTCGCCGAGCGTTTCGCGCGCGACGCACTCGGCCTCGCCGGCGCCCAGGCCGAGCCCTTCAACGTCTCGCTGAACGATTGGTCCCTGAGCGCCACCGATGCCCACGCGTGGCGGCTCGTCGCTAGGGAAAAAGGCTATTCGCTCGACCTCACGCTCTCGCCCGACTCGCCTATCATGCTGAATGGCGATGCCGGTCTCAGCCGCAAATCCGATACCGCAGGCGCCGCGAGCTATTACTACTCGATCCCTCGAATGGCCGCGCACGGCAAGTTGATGCGCGATGGCAAACCGCTCGAAGTGAGCGGCACCGTCTGGCTCGATCGTGAATGGGGCAGCGGCTCGCTCGGCAGCGACCAGCAGGGCTGGGACTGGTTCGCGCTGCAGATGGATGATGGCAGTGCGCTCATGTTCTACGCGCTTCGAAACAAGAACGGCAATCGCGACCCGCACAGCGCCGGCACGTGGCTCGCGCCAGATGGCTCGACGCGCAGCCTTTCGAGCGACGAGGTGATGATCGAGTCGAAGGGCGAGTGGACCAGTCCTCGCGGCGGGCGCTATCCGGCGCGTTGGCACGTGCGCGTGCCTTCTGTGCAGCTGGATGTGGATATCCAACCGCGGCTCGCGGACCAGGAGCTGAATACGAGCACGCGGTATTGGGAGGGCGCGTCGACGGTTGCGGGAACGCTCAACGGCAAGACGGTGGGCGGCAAGGCGTACGTGGAGCTCGTCGGCTACGCGACGACGCCATAAATTTCAGCTCGTCAGCGCAAGCGCCCACGCGCCCGCGAGCATCAGCAATGCCGCCACACCGCTCGCCCACTGCGGCACTTTTCCCAACAGCACCCGCACATGCGGAAACGCGGCGACCGCTCCCGCGAGCACGCCCACGAAAAATCCCGTCGCGTGCGCAACGATATCCGTCGTCGACGACGCGATGACTTCAGGCTTGTCGAGTCCCGTCATGCCGCCGGTGCCCAGCCATCCCAGCAACAGCGCGCCAGCAATCAACGGACCCCAGCGCAGCGGCCACCGTTGCGGCAACTCGAATCGCACGCGCCAGTTATACGCAGACAGCAAGCCGAGCACGGTGAACACAGCGGTTGATGCGCCAACCGAGCGATGCGCATCCGGCCCCAGCATCGCTTCGAACAGATTCGCGACTCCCGCGCCGATGAGCGTGAGCAGCCACGCGTGCCCCGGTCCCACAAAACGCGCGGCGAGATAGCCAAACCACAATCCGGCGCCGAGATTTGCAGCGAGATGGGCCGCGTCCACGTGCAGCGTGAGAGCAGTCCACGCGCGCCACCATTCGCCCGCTTGCACCAGTCCTGCGTCGATTGCGCCGAGGTCGAACGAATCCAGCCTCCAGAAGCCGCCTGCCACGGCGAACGCGACGAACACCAGCACGAACGCATACGCGACGCAGCCGACCCACGCATATGGATTCAGGCGCGGCGGAGGTGGCGGCGGCGGAGCAGGCCGGCTCTCGACGGCATAACGCGCGAGATGCGTGCGCGCCGCGGGCCACTGGTCTGGCTCCACCATCAGGACGTATTGAAAGCCGTCGAAGTCGAGATGACTGGGAATGCCGACGGCCGTGAGCACGAATGCGCGCTCTTCGCAGTCCGCCTTGCGTGGCGATCGATACGCTTCGAAGAGGGTGGAAAACATGACGTCGCGCAAGCGGCTGGGCGTAGGGGCGAGCTGAGGCTGATCGGGTTGATTTCAAGGCGCATGCCGGAAATCACTTCAATGGCCGGGAAGCTTGCGCGCGCACGGTGGCCCGTGCGACTCGCGTTCACGCGAATGGGCGTCTGTTCGAACTGGCCTCGATTGCAGCGCGCGCAATAACCCCGTACCGCCTCCGGTCTGTTCAGTACAAACCGCTTCATCCTCCGACAGGTAACACGCCATGCGACGCACGCTCCTGTTCGCGCTCATCGGCACGCTGGCTTCGGGCCTTGCGTGCGCCGCCCTTCCCGAAGGCGCCAAAGCGCCGGATTTCACGACCCAGGCCTCGCTCGGCGGCAAGCCCTTCACCTTTGCGCTCGCGGATGCGCTGAAGAAAGGCCCTGTCGTGCTGTATTTCTATCCCGCGGCGTTCACACCCGGCTGCACGAAAGAAGCCCACGATTTCGCGGAAGCGACCGACAAGTTCAAGGCGCTCGGGGCGACGGTCATCGGTGTGTCATACGACAACATCGATACGCTGAACAGGTTCTCCGTCAGCGAATGCCGGAACAAGTTCGCCGTCGCGTCGGACGGCGACCAGAAGATCATGAAAGCGTATGACGCCGTGCTCACCGGCAAGCCTGAATGGGCTAACCGTACGTCCTATGTGATCGCCCCCGGCGGCGAGGTGGTCTACACGTTCACCGACCTCAAGCCGGACAAGCATGTGGAAAACACCCTGGCGGCGGTCCAGAAATGGGCGGATGGGCATGGGAAAGGGCACAAGGCCGGATAAGCGCGCGTTCTGCCTCGAATGATCGCCCACCCAGGGAGCGCCCGCCCAAACGTGCGGGCGCTCACCGAGCCTTAGGTCCTATGCGTTCCCGCCGGCCCGCGGTCGCTGATCGTCCCACCGACGTTCCTGTGACCCCCAGCGTCGGCCCCGCCAAAACCTCAATCCCCACAACGACGTAGCCTGAAGCAGAACCGTACCCACGGGCCATAGCGGCGCCCGGGGCTATGTGCGTCAAGGCTTGTTCGTGACTGTTGTATGACGCGGCTGCTCACCGTACGATCCTGCGAAACAGAATGGACCGACAAGTCCTGGGGATTTCCCGATGAGCGCTTTGGAGAAAGAGGTCGCTTCCTCTACGGATCGTGCGGACCGCGGGTCGCGGCAGTCGGTCTCGTCGCCGCCGCCGTCTCGCGGAGGCTCCTTCGAAGGCAAAATGCTCAAGCGCCTGCTGAGCATGATTGGCAACCCGCCTATCGAATTCGTGCTGTGGTCGGGCGAGCGCATCACTACATCGACCACGCCGGTCGTGTCGCGTGTGCGTATTGCAGATCGCGCAACGCTGCTCGGGCTGGCGAGAGACCCTCACATCCGTTTTGGTGACGCGTATAGCGAAGGCAAGATCGTCATCGAAGGCGATCTGCTGCAGTTCATCGAAACCATGTACCGCGCCGCGCCTGCACAGCCGAAGGCCGCGCGCACGCTGTCTTCGCTGCTGAAGGGCGTGCATCGCCGGCAGAAGAACACGCTGCATGGCTCGCGCGACAACATCCATCACCACTACGACATCGGCAACGATTTCTACTCGCTGTGGCTCGGCGACACGATGGCGTACACCTGCGCCTATTACCCGACGCCGGATGCGCCGCTGGATGTCGCGCAGCGCGCCAAGTTCGATCACGTCTGCCGCAAGATGCAGCTGAAGCCGGGCGAAAGCGTGGTGGAAGCGGGCTTCGGCTGGGGCGGGCTCTCGATGCACATGGCGCGGCACTACGGTGTGAAGGTGCGCGCGTTCAACATCTCCAAAGAGCAGGTCGCGTATGCGCGCGCCCGCGCGAAGCGTGAAGGTCTCGACGGCCAGATCGAGTTCGTCGAGGACGACTATCGCAACATCACGGGTCGTTACGATGCGTTCGTTTCCGTCGGCATGCTCGAGCATGTCGGCGTCGAGAATTACGAAGGCCTCGGCGGCGTGATCCATCGCGTGCTCGGCGACAACGGCCGCGGGCTCATCCACTCGATCGGCCGCAACAAGCCGGCACCGCTGCATCCGTGGATCACCAAGCGCATCTTCCCCGGCGCGTATCCTCCGTCGCTCGGCGAATTCATGCAGATCTTCGAGCCGTGGGAATTCTCGATCCTCGACGTCGAGAACATCCGCCTGCACTACGCGCGCACGCTGATGCATTGGCTGGAGCTGTTCGACGCCAACGTCGACAAAGTGCGTGCGATGTTCGACGAGAAGTTCGAGCGCATGTGGCGCCTGTATCTCGCCGGCTCGATCGCGGGGTTCACCACGGGAACGCTGCAGCTGTTCCAGGTGGTGTTCGCGACGAAGCAGAACAACCAGGTGCCGTGGACGCGCGACTTCCTCTACCGCTGAGCGCGCACCGCTAATGCAAACCTATGACGTCCTCATCGTGGGCGGCGGGCCTGCGGGCTCGTCGGCCGCGCGTAAACTCGTGCGCGGCGGCGCGAGCGTGCTCGTTCTCGACAAAGAGACGTTTCCGCGGCTGAAACTGTGCGCGGGCTGGATCACCCCCGAGGTCGTCTCCGACCTCGAGATGGACATCACGCACTATCCGCACAGCTTCCTCACCTTCGAGCGCCTGCACATCCACGTGAAAGGCCTTTACGTGAAGGTGCCCTGTATTCAGCACTCGATCCGTCGCGTGGAGTTCGATGCCTGGCTGCTGGAGCGTTCCGGTGCGCCGGTGGTTCAGCACACCGTGAAGAGCATTCGCGAGGATAACGGCTGGTACGTCATCGACGAAACGTATCGCGCGCGGCATCTCATCGGCGCCGGCGGCACGCGTTGCCCGGTGTATCGAACGCTGTTTCGCGAAGCGAATCCGCGCGCGGCAGAGCTGCAGACCGTGACGCTGGAACACGAGATTCCGTACGACTGGAAAGATGGCGACTGCCACTTGTGGTTCTTCGACAAAGGCCTGCCGGGCTATTCCTGGTACGTGCCGAAGAAGAACGGATTCTTGAACGTCGGCGTCGGCGGCATGGCCGAACGCATCAAGCGCAGCGGCAAGGACATCCGCTACCACTGGTCCCACATCACGGGCCTGCTCGATCGCAAGCTGGCGTCGGGCGCGCAGTATGACCCGCATGGATACAGCTACTTCCTGCGCGGCAATGTCGAGGTCGTGCGAATCGGCAATGCGTTCATTGCCGGCGATGCCGCTGGCCTCGCGACGCGCGACATGGCCGAAGGGATTGGCCCGGCGATCCGCAGCGGCAATCGCGCGGCGGCGTCGATTCTCGAAGGGGCCGAGTACCAGTTGAAGGACGTGACGGGCGCGAGTCTGGGCGGGGGACTCGTGACGAAGATGTTCGATTGGGCGATGACGAGAGGGGCGTAAAGTTTTTCATTGGGCGTTTTCCAGCCGCCCAGCGATTGGGGGCTTCTTGAGAGAACGGACCGGAAGCCCTCAATCGCCGGGCGGCTGAGAGGGCAGTGAGCAGGAGCCGGTGCGTGAATCAGGGCAGCGTGAAGTAGAAACTCGCCCCTTTATCCATCTGCGTCTCTACCCAGATTTTCCCCCCATGCCGATGCACGATCCGCTGCACGGTGGCGAGTCCGATGCCGGTGCCGGGGAAGTCCGCCTGTGAATGACACCGCTGAAACGGCCCGAACAACTTCGACGCATAACGCGGATCGAAGCCGGCGCCGTTGTCCTTCACGCGATACACGGTAGACCCTTCGGCCCCAGGTACCGCATCCACTTCGATCTGCGCATGGGGCCGCTTCGAGGTGAACTTCCACGCGTTCGACAGCAGGTTGTCGAGCGCGATCCGCAGCAATCCCGGATCGCCCTGAGCCTTCAGGTCTGGCGCAATCCGGATCTCGGCGGAACGTGTCGGGCTCGAGTCCCGCAATTGCTGGGCGACTTCCCGGGCCATCGCCGACACGTCGACGGTCGATTTCCGCATGGGCGCGCGCACGATGCGCGACAGTCCGAGCAGGTCTTCGATCAAGCGGTGCATGCGCGCGACCGCCGTCTGGATGTGCCCCAGGTGGCCGAGCGAGCTTTCGTCGAGCGACTCCGCAGAGGTCTCCTTCAGCACCTGCGCGAACCCGTCGATCGTGATGAGCGGGGCGCGCAGGTCGTGCGCCACCGAGTACGAAAACGCTTCCAGCTCCTTGTTGAGGATCTCCAGCTCCGCCGTGCGCTTGTTCAGCTCTTCCGTGCGCTCGGCGACCCGTTTTTCGAGCGTCGCGAACAGGCCGGCCGCCTCCATCGCGACCGACGTGCTGTCGGCCAGCGCCTGCAGGAGGCTCACTTCCTCGGGGGTGGCCTTGTGTTGAGTGGCCCAGTAAGTGCCGATGGCGCCGATCGGCTCCACCGTCCGGATGGGCATCATCACGAGGCTTTTCACGAACGTCGGGCGATACGCATCGTGCGGAATGCGCGAGTCCGCGTAGATGTCTTCAATGATCACGGCCTGGCGGTTGAGCATCGCCCAGCCGCTGATACACGCGCTCATCGGAAAACGCTGGCCTTTCCACAGGGGCGAGATCGCGTCTTCATCGGCGTAGTAGCAGAGATTCACGTCCCGCAGCACGAAGGTGGCGCCATCCGCCTGCGTGAGCTCGCGTGCGGCGCGCCGGACGATGAGCTGGATCGCTTCGAGCGTGCGCGCCAGGGAGAGTCGCTGCACGACGGAGACCAGATGCTGCATGCCGCGCACGTACTGTCCGGTGCGGGCGTCGCCCAGCAGCAGTTCGTGGTCCAGCTCGCGCTGTTCCGGGCTAACGGGGCGCGCTTGGAAGGGCGAACCGTCCGGTTCCCGATGAAGAATGTCTGTTCGCATGCGTTACGCGGCCTCCGATCCGCTACCTCAACTGTTCAGGGATACCAAGCGTTAGCGTGTGCGGTCAAACCACTGATCCTTTTTTGAGACTTCCAACACCCTCGGCGCAGGCTGCGTCCGTCTTGGAGGCTGACGCTGCCCGGCCCCTGTTGGCGCTCACCCACGCGCAACCGCTGGCGTTGCTGGCACGTAAAGCGAAGGTTGCTCGAGTTTCATCGCCCTGAGCCTGCGAGATTTGTGCCTGATACGCCGGCCTGGAGGCCGTTGCCGAGGGCATTTTGGCGTCGCGGCCGGGTCTCACCCTAGAATGGCCCCACCGGAGGACATCACGTGACGACAACCTGGGATTCCGAGGACTCGTTCTGGAAGCGCACCGTGGTCTATTCGGCGGCCGCCGTAGCCGTCGTAGCTGCTGCGGGTGCGTTCTACTACTTCAAAGTCATGAAGCACGACGAGGCTCCGCCCGCAGCCCCGCCCGTTGTGCAGGCTCCTGACGAGACGCTGCCGGACGACAGCAAGGAGCATCATCCTCTGCCACCGCCAACAGCGTCCGACAAGGCGTTGCCGGCGCTCAATAACAGCGACGGCGATATCTCGAGCGCGCTCGCGGGCGTGTTTGGCAAAAAGTCGATGGATGAGCTGCTGGTGCCCGAAATGGTCATCCGGCACATCGTCGTCACCGTGGACAACCTGCCCCGGAACAAGGTGGCGGAGCAGATGCGGCCGGTGAAGCCCGCGGATGGACAGGCTGTAACGGCCACGAGCGGCGAGATGATCACGCTCACTGAAGAAAACTCGGCGCGATACGCGGCGTTCATGAAGGTGGTCCAGAGCTCGGATACGAAGCAGCTCGGCACGCTCTACATCCGCTACTACCCGTTGTTCCAGCAGGCTTACGAGGACCTCGGCTATCCCGGCCAGTATTTCAACGACCGGCTCGTCGAAGTGATCGATCATCTGCTGCAGACCCCGGAGGTGCGGGGACCGATCCAGCTGAAGCAAGGCAAGGTGTTCTACGAGTACGCAGACCCGTCGCTTGAGTCGCGCTCGGCCGGCCAGAAGCTGCTGCTGCGAATGGGCAGCGAGAACGCGGCGATCATCAAGAAGAAGCTCAAGGATCTGCGAACCGTCGTGACCACCTCGCAAGACCCGCCCGCCGGCACCGGCAACGACGGGCCCGAAGTGAAGCCCGACGCGACGCCCGAAGCGAAATGAGCTCTTTGCGGCGGCGTCTCCGAACCCAGCGACGGCATCCTTTCAGCCGGCAGCGAGAAATTTTCGGCCTCGCTGCGCGTCGCCGATCCGAGCCATTCTCGTGCTGATGCCGTTGCCCGACCCGGTCATCCTCGCTCGCCGCGAGCAACTGCTCGCGCGCCTGCGTGAGGTCGTGCCGGATGGAGTCATCGAGGACGAGGCGTCTCGTCGCGCTTATGAACAGGACGCGCTCACTGCATACCGCCAGCTGCCGATGCTCGTCGTTCTGCCGTCTTCCACGCTGGAAGTGGCGGCCGTGCTTCGCGTGTGTCATTCGCTTGGAGTGAAGGTGGTGCCGCGCGGCGCGGGCACTTCGCTTTCAGGCGGTGCATTGCCGCTCGCGGACGGCGTGGTGGTCGGCCTTGCGCGCTTGAGGCGAATCCTGGACATCGACTACGACAATCGCACCGTCACCTGTCAGCCGGGCGTCACGAACCTCGCCATTTCACGCGCGGTAGACCCACGCGGTTTCTATTACGCGCCGGATCCATCGAGCCAGATTGCCTGCACCATTGGCGGCAACATCGCCGAGAACTCGGGTGGCGTGCATTGCTTGAAATACGGCCTCACCACCAACAACGTGCTCGGCGTCGAGCTGGTCACCATCGATGGCGAAGTGCTGCGCATCGGCGGCAAGCATTTCGACGCGGAAGGGTATGACCTGCTCGGCATCATCACGGGTTCCGAAGGGCTGCTCGGCATCGTCACGGAAGTGACCGTGCGGATCCTGCCGAAGCCCGAAACCGCGCGTGCGCTGCTGGTGGGTTTCGCTTCGAACGAAGAGGCCGGCGCGACTGTGGCCGCGATCATCGGTGCGGGCATCATCCCGGCCGGCATGGAAATGATGGACAAGCCGGCGATTCATGCCGCCGAAGCGTTCGTGCGCGTGGGCTATCCGCTCGATGTCGAAGCGTTGCTCATCGTCGAGCTGGACGGCCCTGCGGCGGAAGTGGATCACCTGTGCGCGCAGGTCACTGCCATCGCGCGCGAGCAAGGCGCGGTGAGCTGTCGCATGAGCGCGAGTGAGCCGGAGCGGCTCGCGTTCTGGGCGGGCCGCAAGGCTGCGTTTCCGGCGGTCGGCCGCATCAGCCCCGATTATTTCTGCATGGACGGCACGATTCCGCGCAAGGCGCTGCCGCTGGTGCTGTCGCGACTCAAGGATTTCGAGGTGGAATTCGGGCTGCGCGTCGCGAACGTGTTCCATGCGGGCGATGGCAACCTGCATCCGCTGATTCTGTTCGACTCGAATCAGCCCGGGGAGCTCGAGCGCGCTGAAGCGTTCGGTGCCGCGATTCTCCGGCTTTGCGTGCAGGTTGGCGGCGTGCTCACGGGCGAGCACGGCGTCGGCGTGGAAAAACGCGATCTGATGACGGAGCAGTTTACGGAGAGCGACCTGGCCCACCAGCAGCGGCTCAAATGCGCGTTCGATCCGTCAGGGCTACTGAATCCCGGCAAAGTGTTTCCCGTGCTGCATCGATGTGCGGAGCTGGGCCGCTTGCACGTCCATCAGGGTAAGCTCCCGTTCTCGCATATCCCGCGTTTCTAGGAAGGCCCGCCGGCTTCGTGACTACACTCGTTCCCCGCAACGCCGGCGATGTGACGGACGCTGTGCGCTGGGCCGTTGCCGAAGGCGCATCGCTCGAGGTGCTGGCCGGCGGCACGCGCCGCGGTCTTGGCCGGCCGGTCGACGCGCTCCACGTGCTCGATATGTCTGCGCTGAAAGGCGTGGTCGCTCACGAGCCCGAAGAGTTGATCCTGACGGCGTTGCCGGCGACGCCGCTCGCCGAGATCGAAGCACTCCTGCAGAGTCGCAACCAGTGTCTCGCATTCGAGCCGCCTCATCTGTCGACGGGTAATTCGACGCTCGGCGGTGCCGTGGCCACCGCGTTTTCCGGGCCGCGCCGGCCGAAATCCGGCTCGGTACGCGATCACGTGCTGGGGATGACGGCGGTCTCCGGCCGGGGCGAGCTCTTCACGGGCGGCGGCAAGGTCGTGAAGAACGTGACGGGCTACGATCTGCCGAAGCTGCTCACCGGCTCATTCGGCACACTTGCGGTGTACACCGAGATCACCGTGAAGGTTTTGCCCGCTCCGCAAGACACGCGGACGCTGCTGATCGGCGGCCTCGATTCCGGGACGGCCGTGCGAGCGATGACCGCGGTGCTTCAATCCACGGCGGATGCGTCCGGCGCGTGCCATGTGCCCGCCGGCATCGATGTACCGGGGAAGTTGCTGAACGAGCCGGTCACAGCCCTTCGTCTCGAAGGCGTGACGCCGTCCGTCGAGTTTCGGCTCGCGCGCCTGTGGGATCAGCTTGGCACGCAAGGGCCGCTCGCCGTGCTCGATCACGACGCATCGATCGCTTTCTGGAAAGCGATTCGCGACGTCACGCCGTTTGCGGAAGACCCCTCCCGCATGCTCTGGCGAATTTCGGTTCCACCGGCGCGAGGTGCGGAAACACTGGCGCGCATCGGGCGCTCCCTTCCTGGTGCGAAGGCGTTTCTGGATTGGGGCGGTGGGCTGATGTGGTTGCAGCTCGAGGCCGTGACGGAAACCGCAGCGGCTGCGGAAGTTGCGCAGAAGGTTCGTGCTGCGCTGAGCGAGCACAACGGCCACGCCACGTTGGTGCGTGCGAGCGAGGATGTGCGAAGGGCGGTGGAGGTGTTCCATCCCCAGGCGCTGGCGGTCGCTGCGCTGTCGAATCGCGTGAAAGCGCAGTTCGATCCGAAGCAGGTGCTCAATCCGGGCCGCATGGTGGCAGGCGTCTGAGGCGTAACGACGAGATGCAAACCCACTTCAGTCCCGAACAGCTCGCTGATCCGCAGACCCGCGAAACGGAGCGGATCCTGCGCGCCTGCGTGCACTGTGGGTTCTGCACGGCGACGTGTCCAACATACCTGCTCACCGGCGACGAGCTGGATAGTCCGCGCGGGCGCATCTATCTCGCGAAAGACATGCTCGAGAAGAACCGGCCGGCAGATGCGACGACGGTGAAGCATCTGGATCGATGTCTCACCTGTCTGTCTTGCATGACAACGTGTCCTTCAGGCGTGCACTACATGCATTTGGTGGATCACGCGCGTCAGCACATCGAGCGCACATATCGTCGGCCGATCGGGGATCGGTTGATGCGGTCGGTGCTCGCGTTCGTATTGCCGCACACGGGACGGTTTCGGGTGGCGCTGTGGGCGGCGCGGTTGGCGTTGCCGCTCAAGGCGTTGTTTCCGGCGCGGATGCGGGCGTTGCTGGATGCGGCGGGTAGCGCCAGCAGTTCGGGCAATGGTCGGCAGCGCCCTGCGAACGAAGCGAGCATCCAGGCGAACAACCAGCTGAGCATCGGCGCTGGCGCCGCGGCCAGTGTTCGCCAGCGCGCCATTAACGAAGCAAGCGCTGCTGCGAGCACCGGCCCTGGCAGCACTAGCCCTGGCGCGGCGAGGTCTGCCGAGGCCGCCCGCGAAGGCGCGCTGACTAATGCCTTTCCGCGGCGTACGAAGCGCATGGCCCTGCTACCGGGCTGTGTGCAGCCTGCCCTCCGGCCTGAAATCAACGCAGCGACTGCGCGCCTCCTGGCGCGGCTGGGCGTCGATTTAATCGTCGCCCCAGGCACCGGTTGCTGTGGAGCGCTCGTCCATCACCTCGGCCGCGAACACGATGCCGCCGCCCAGGCGAAATCCGACATCGACGCCTGGACTCGCGAAATCGAATCCGGCCGCGGTCTCGATGCGATCATCGTCACCGCGTCGGGCTGCGGCACGATGCTCAAAGACTACGGATTCATTTTTCGCGACGACCCGGAGTACGCGAACAAAGCCGCACGAGTTTCCGCGTTGGCCCGCGACATCTCGGAAGTGCTGACAGAGCTCATGACGCCGGGCGTTCCCACAACCCATCATTCCACGCCACTTCGCGTCGCGTACCACTCGGCCTGCTCGCTCCAGCACGGCCAGAAACTCCACGCCGTCGCGCCGAAATTGCTGCGCGACGTCGGCTACACCGTTATCGACGCCATCCCCGAATCCCACATCTGCTGCGGTTCTGCGGGCACGTACTCGATGCTGCAGCCGGAAATGTCCACGAAACTCCGCGATCGCAAGGCCCGCAACCTCGAATCGACAGCGCCCGATATCATCGCCACCGGCAACATCGGCTGCATCACGCAGATCAGTCAGGCCACCGGCATTCCTATCGTGCACACCGTCGAGCTGCTCGACTGGGCCACCGGCGGCCCGCCGCCCGCGCGACTCAGCGTCCGCCCGACAGCAGCTTGACGAGCTGGTACAGATATTCGTTGCCGTCCTGGAACGCCTTCACGCCCACCCGCTCGTCCTTGCCGTGCGCGCGATTGTCGAACATATCGCTCGCCAGGCCCGAGTGGCCGTACGACGGAATCCCCGCGTTCCTTAGAAAACGACTGTCCGTCGCGCCGGCCGACATCACGGGCAAAAGCGGCGCGCCCGGCCAGAATTTCGCAGACAGCTTCTGAATCGCCGACGTCACTTCTTTCGACAGCGGTGACGGCTCGCTCGGTGTGTCGAGCTCATCCGTGCGCACGCTGATGCCCGGGTCGGCAAGCGCTTTGACGAGCATTGCCTGCACATCCTGAACTGTCTCTCCCGGCACGATGCGGCAATTCACCATCGCGCGCGCGAGCTGCGGAAGCGCGTTGTCCGCGTGCCCGCCTTCGAGCCGCGTGACCACGCACGTGGTTCGAAACTGCGCGTTGTAAGCGGGACGCGTCGAGAGCCGCGCGACAGCCGCGAGATCCGGCGTCGCGCCGGCAACGGCTTTCATGTCCGCCGAGTCCGGGCCAGTGACGAGCGTGGACATCGTGTTGAAGTACGCACGCGTCGTCTCGTTGAGCCGCACCGGAAACTCGAACTGCCCGAGCTTCACGAGCCCGGCAGAGAGCTTTGTGACGATGTTGTCTTTCGACGGCTGCGAGCTGTGGCCGCCCTTGCCCGTCACTTCGAGCCAGTAGCTTTGGTACAGCTTTTCCGTGGTTTGCAGGCCGACCGAGCGCGGCTTGCCGTCCTGGAGCGCGACACCGCCGCCTTCGTTGATGGCGAACTCCGCATCGATGAGCTCACGGTGATTCTTGATGAGGTCTTTGATGCCGTAGCCATGACGATCGGAGATTTCCTCGTCCGTCGTGAGCGCCAGGATGATGTCGCGATCCGGCTCGTAGCCTTCCTTGCGAAAGCGCACGAACGCGCTGACAAAGGACGCGGCCATGTACTTGTCGTCGCCGGTGCCGCGCCCGTAGTAGTAGCCGTCCTGCTCGACGAATTTGTACGGGTCGGTGGACCAGTCTTCGCGCTTCGCTTCGACCACATCGATGTGGGCCAGCAGCAGAACCGGCTTGCGCCGGCCCGTGCCGTGAATCCGCGCCACCAGGTTGCCGCGTTTCGGGCCGGTTTCGAACGTCTGCACGTCCGCGTCGGGGAAGCCGGCCGATTTGAGGCGCGCCGCCATCGCTTTCGCCGCGGCGAAGGTATCGCCGACGGACTGCGAGGTGTTGATCTCGACCAGCTCCTGGTAGATGTCGTGTGCGAGCTGCTGATCAGCAGGTGTCGACCATGCCGGTGCCGAAAGGGCTGTGGAGATCGCGAGGGTGGTCAGCAAAATGCGAGGGCGCGGCATGCGGGAGTCTCCACGGCTGGTGTGCCGAAGAGAGTAGCTCACGCGTAGCGTCGCGGCGGACCCCTGATCGCGCGACTCGTCGCATGGAGCACTGGCTCGCTAACAACCCCCTCGCCGCCTCGGTGACGCCCGCCGGCACCGCGATCGGGCAGCTTTGTAGGTCGCAAGCTACCTTTGTCCCGGTGGCGTCTCCTCCCATCGGCGCCAGACTCGGCGCAGCTGGTGAGCCGAGCTGAAGCCCGCCATCTCGGCGACGCGATCTACCGATTGCTTGCTCTGGGTCAATAGCTCGCGCGCGAGCCCCACTCGCATGCGCTGAACGTAGTCGAGCGGCGAACACTGAGCGTGCTGTGCGAACAGGCGGGCGAGGTTTCGCTCGCTGGTATGCGCCAGATCGGCGAGCTTCTTCGAAGGCCAATCCGCGGCGGGGTTGCGGCTCACCGCATCCTGCACTTTATGCACGACCGGATGAATGTGATTCCGGTGCAGCACCCAGGGAGACAGGGCGGGGTCCGCCGCCGAGCGACGCAGGTACACCACCAGCTCACGCGCCACCGTTGCCGCGACACGATGATCGAGCCGGCGGCCAATCATGTGTAACGCGAGATCGATTCCCGCCGTGACGCCGGCGCTCGTGAACACCCGGCCGTCTTCGACGAAGATGCGATTGGCGTGCACGCGCGCCTTGGGCTCGACATCGCGCAGCTCGTCGACATGATCGTGATGTGTCGTGCAATCACGGCCGGCCAGCAGCCCGGCGTGTCCCGCGATGACGCTGCCCGCGCACACGCACATCAGCGTGTGCGATTCGTCGACCATGATGTCTCGAACCCACTCCGAAAGACTTCGGATCGCCGGCACCTCGTGATCGACGCACGTTCCGGCAATGCCGGTCACGATGATGAGCGAGCTCTCCGGCAACCGCTTCGGCAACGGATCGAGCGCGGCAAGCCTGAGGCCCACCGCGCTGTCGACAGTGCGCGTGCTGGCGACGTACCGCAGGTTGTAGCTGCCCGGCACGAGGCGATTCGCGGTTCGAAACGCCTCGGCAGGGCCGGCCACATCGAGCAATACGACGTTCGGCAGCAGTGCGAAGACCACTTCGGTGGCGGGCTTCTCGCTCATCGTCGATCTCGCACGGCTCGGCACATCGCCAAGCTCACACGGTGACCGCGTCAGTGCGCAGCACCGTGGCGAACCTTCCAGCGAGCACGAGCTCCGTGCGCTCCATCAGGTCCGGCACCGTGAAAGTGCGGCCAGAACTGGACACCATCGGGAACGTCAGCGTCGCGTCGAGAGCATAGACGACTTTGAAGCCTGCATCAGACGCGTGCCGCGTCGTGGTTTCACAGCACTGCTCGGTGCGGATGCCTGTGACGATGACGCGCTCGATGCCGTTGTCGCGCAGCCAGGTTTCGAGCGTGCGGCCATCAGAGGCTCGACCATAAAGCGCCGAATGCACGCCCTTGTAGAACACTTCGGCCGGCGCGATGCGCAGTTTCGGCAGCGCTCGCACAAAGCCGGATTTCGCGGAAAACGGGCCGGTGGGGCCTTCGTCCTCTTCCTGGTGAAACACCTGGAGGACGGGGAGGCTGGCCTTCTGACAGCGGTCGATCAGGTTCTGGACGCGGTTCAGGAAAGGCTCGACGTCGGCCTCCCGCCAGTACGGGCGCTGCTGGAAGGACTGCTGGACGTCGATGACGAGGAGGGCGGTTTTCATGGGGTGGCTCCTGTGGTGTGGAGCGCATGGTGCCGTGGGGCCGTGAGCGCCACTAGAGCGGGAGAGGCCATGATACGGTCAAAAACGGACATCGTCGCTGACCGCTGACCGCTGACCGCTGACCGCTGACTGCTGGCTTGCCAAGCCGGTGTGGCTGCGCCCGGAGCGTGCCGCGCCTGTCGCCTCTCTTCCCCAACCCCGCGCCAACCGATCAGCGAAGTCGAGCCGGGAGGCAGGCAGGACGCTCACCCGTCGTGCGCTTCTCGAGCGCCCGCGTTCGCCGGATCAGGGCCATGCGAGTGGTGCTTCAAACTCTTGCGATGGAAGAAGATCGCCATGGCCCCCGGCGATCGCGGGGAACGCCGAAGAAATCCCGCCGCGGGATTTCTTCGATGCGCGCTCGAGCAGCGCACGACGGGTGAGCGTCCTGCCTGCCTCCCGGCTCGACTTCGCCGCGACAACGGTAGCTTCGATTAACTCAGTGACGGCTCTTACCGCCACTCCCGATCAACCCATGAGAGCACAAGGCATACCGCTTGTTTGCGGAACACCACACCAGGAGCCGGATGGATAACCCATCCCCATTACCCCAACGCCTTCACCGCCCTCGCCGCCGCAGACGCCCGATTCGCCACCCCCAGCTTCGTAAAAATCTGCGCCAAATGTTTGTCCACCGTCCGCGGGCTGATGGTCAAAATCTCGCCGATTTCGCGATTAGACTTCCCCCGGCTCACCCACAACAACACCTCCGACTCCCGCGAGCTGATCGCCAGCGTCCGCTGCAGAACTTCTTCTTCCACCACCACCGCGCTGTCCGCCAACCGAAACAGCCACTCGTTCGGGCCGATCGAGCTGACCAGACCGATCTCGATCTGCCGCGCGCCCATCTGGATCAGCGAACGCGACGGGCTCCCCGGCCCCAGCTGCCGCAGCCGCACGAGCTGTTCCGTGATCGTGCTTTGAAGCGCCGGATCGCCGAGCAACTGCTTGGCTTTCGGCGTGCACCAGAGCAGCTTCCCCGTGCGATCCGTCGCCAGCAGGAAATTTCCCGAAGCATCGAGCGCGGCGCCCGCGCCCTGGGCCGCCCGCGCATTCATGAGGTGCACGCGAATCCGGGCGAGCAATTCATCGACGATGATCGGCTTCGTCACGTAATCCACGCCGCCCGACGCAAGGCCCTCGACGACATGCGCCGATTCGCTGAGCCCGGTGAGAAAGATCACCGGCAGATTCGCCAGCATCTTTTCCTGCTTCATGCGCCGACAGCTCTCGAACCCGTTCATGCCCGGCATCACCGCGTCCATCAGCACGAGGTCCGGCGTGATCTGGTCGAGCAGCTCCAGCGCGCTTTGCCCATCGGTCGCGATGAGCACGGTGAAGCCCGCGTGATCGAGCGTGTCGGTGAGCAGACCGAGCGTTTCGGGTGTGTCGTCGACCACCAGGATGGTGTCGCGACGGACGGATGCGGCACTCGCCTCGTTAGCCATTTTTTCTCATCGCCTCGAGAACGGTCATGTAACGCTTCAATTCGAAATTCGCCACGAGCGCGCGCAGATGCGACGCCACGGCTTCGTTGGAAGGATGTTCGGCAGCCATCTCCGCGAGCTTCGCGTGAATGCCGCGCACGTGCCCGATGCGGCCGAGCCGATAGAGGTCGTCCAGGTGATGACGCGAATGTTCGGGCAGTGCCGGCTCGCCGCTGGCGGCAGGGTCTGTTGCCACGGCGATCTCCGTTTTGTCCGGCTCATACTGCCATTCCAGGCCCAGCAGCTCACCAACGCGATCCAGCAGCGTGTGCACGTCGACCGGCTTCATCACGAACGCATCGTAGACGCGGCCACTTTCGCCGGTCGCAACGTTCTCGTGAGCATTGGCGGAAACGAAGATGATCCGCAGCGCTTTCAGACTCGGCGTCGCACGCAACTCCTGCGCAACCTGCCAGCCGCTGATGCCCGGCATCGAGATGTCGAGCATGACGAGATCCGGCTTGCACTGGGAGGCGAGCGCCAACCCGGATTCGCCGTCCGGCGCGACGTACACCGTGAATCCCAGTGATCGCAGCAACGTGCCGGCGATGTCGAGATGCGAGGGATCGTCATCGACGAGCAGGATGCTCATGCGCCGGCCCGCGTAGCCCGCGATCCGTTTACGCTGAACCAGCTGAATCGCGTCCGGTTTGGCTTCGGACAGCAGCAGCCGCACGGAGAATGTGGTGCCCGCGCCGAACTTGCTTTGGACGACGATTTCGCCGCCCATGATCTCTGTGAGCAGCTTCGTAATCGTGAGCCCCAGGCCCGTCCCCGGCACGGATCGCACGCTCGGCGCGTGTCCGCGCTCGAACGGCTGGAACACGCGCTCGAGGTCTTTCTCCTCGATGCCGATGCCGGAGTCCTGCACCTCGAACTCGGCCACCTGGCTGCGACAGCGCACAGTCAGGCTGACGAAGCCTTTTTCCGTGTATTTCACGGCATTCGACAGCAGGTTGATCAGGATCTGGCGCAGCCGTTTCTGGTCCGCGTAAACCCACGTCGGCAGGTGATCGGGCCGTGTGTAGCGGAACTCGATGCCCTTCGCGCCGGCATGCGGGCGGAACATGTCGACGGTCTGATCGAGGAATTCCGCGAACAGCACCGTGTCTCTATTCAGGCGCAGCAGCCCGTTTTCGATCTTCGAGATGTCGAGCAGCCCGTCGATGAGGCTGGTCATGTGCTCGGCGCTGCGCCGGATCACGCGAATGGCGTTGTCGGAAGGTCCGGCGATGCCGCGCTCGAGCAGCTGTGCGTAACCGAAGATCGAATTGAGCGGCGTGCGCACTTCGTGGCTCATGCCGACGATGTAGCGCGTCTTCGCAACGTTTGCGGCTTCCGCGGTTTCCTTCGCGCGCTGGAGCGCGGCGTCCGTTCGCTGGTGCGCTTCGATTTCTTCCATGAGCATCGAAGTCTGGCGTGCGGACTCGGCTTCTGCCGCGCGCCGGCTCTCGTGCGCAAGCACGATGCCCCACGCCGCAATTCCCGATAGCACCAGCAGGCTCAGGAAAACGAGCCCGAGCGTGCTACGGATGACACTTCGCTCCAGTGCGGTGGCATCACCATACTGGTGGTAGATGAATGCCAGCAGCAGCGCGATCGCAAGGTTGATGACGATCATCAATCCCACGAATTGGCCCGCCCGGGTATTCGCAGCGGTGGCGACTCGTTGGGGCAATACGCGCAAGAGGAACAGCTTCAGCTGATCGGCGATGCGGCTGTTTTCCTTGCAGACGTCGCGACAGCGAGCTTCAAGTGTGCAGCAGAGCGAGCAGATCGGGCCGGAATACGCCGGGCACATCGCGACGTCCTTACGCTCGAACGTGTTCTCGCAGATGGTGCAGCGGATTTCGGCTCCGTGGTTGATCAGCACGTCGGGCTGGCGCGCCAGGTAGTAGCGACCTTTCGTTGCCCACGCGATCACCGGCGCGGTGAGGAATGCGGAGAACAATGCGACGAACGGCGCGAGGATCTGCGCGACGTTGCCGAACAACCCGAGAAACGCGCAGCTCGACAACACCACGGACAGCGCGAGCGCGCCGACGCCGACAGGATTGATGTCGTACAGGTGCGCGCGCTTGAACTCGATGTGCTTCGGGCTCAGCTTCAGCGGCTTGTTGATGACGAGGTCTGCCGTCAACGCGCCCAGCCAGCCGGCAGCGAAGTTCGCGTAAAGGACCAGGATGCTCTCGATCGCGCGGAAGATGCCGATCTCCATGAGCAGCAGCGCCAGCAGCACGTTGAACACCAGCCACACGACCCGCCCGGGGTGGCTGTGGGTGAGCCGCGCGAAGAAGTTCGACCACGCGATCGAGCCTGCGTACGCGTTCGTCACGTTGATCTTGATCTGGCAGACGATCACGAACACGCCCACCAACACGAGCGCGAGCGTCGGCGAGTGCAAAGCTTCTCTGAACGCGACGAAATACATCTCCGTTGGCTGATGCGCCTGCTGTTCCGAGACGCCGTGGCGAAGCGCGTACACCGCGAGAAATCCGCCGGCGAGGATTTTCAGGCCGCCGAGCACCGTCCAGCCCGGACCGGTTGCGAGCAGCGCGGTCCACCAGCCGACGCGGTTCGAGCGTTTGCGGTTTGGCAGGAACCGCAGATAGTCCACCTGCTCGCCGATCTGCGGCAGCAGCGAGAGCAGCACCGAGGCCGCCGCACCAAAGAGAAGGAAGTCGAAGCTGCCGTCCGGACTGCCTTCCTTGCCGCCGAACTGCGTCCACGCCTTTACGTCCGCTGGCGATTTCCAGGCGATGTAGATCAGCGGCACAACCTGCAGGATCAGCCAGACAGGCTGAGTAAGCAGCTGCACTCGGCTGATCAGGCTGATTCCATAGATGGCTATCGGGATGACGATGAGCGAGCTGATGAGGTGCGCAATGGCCAGCGGAATATCGAACAGCATCTGCAACGCCATCGACAGGATGCTGGCTTCGATCGCAAAGAGCAGGAAGGTGAACGAGGCATAGATGAGCGACGTGATCGTCGAGCCCATGTAGCCGAAGCCGGCGCCGCGTGTGAGCAGGTCGATATCGACGCCGTATTTCGCGGCGTAGTACGCGATCGGCAAGCCGATGAGGAACATGAACAACGAGAACGCGGCAACGGCCCAGGCCGTGTTCGAAAAGCCGTACGAGATGCAGAGCGTGCCGCCGATCGCTTCGCACGCGAGGAACGCGATGGGCCCGAGCGCGGTGTTGCCCACGCGAAATGAAGACTTGCGCGCGCGATCGGCCGTATAGCGAAGCGCGTAGTCCTCCAGCGTCTGGCTGGCAACCCACTGGTTGTACTGACGTCGCTCGCGAACGATGCGCTGTCTGGCTTGCATGCGATGAACCGTCGCCCCCTGAGAGGAGGGACGAAGCAACAGGTGTGCCAGTGATGCGCAGCCCCGCCTCAACGAGCGGTTCCCAGCCGCCCGGCGATTGAGGGCCTCTTCAGCAGGCACTCAGAAGCCCTCAATCGCCGGGCGGCTAAGAGAATCGCATCGCGCGGCTAAGAGAATCGCGCCGCAGAGCTAAACGAAATCGCATCGCGCCGCCAGGACAACACCATTGATCGCATGCCCGCTTCGAGTGCGACATGCGCACACCTGCACTCTCATCGCTCACGAACCGTGTCGGAAATCATCGTCGCTGCGATGTTGTTTTTCCGTCTACGCCATTCGACCCCCTGCGCTACGCAGAATGACCCATATCGTCGCGCGCACGCCTCCACTAGCTTTCGACGCGTCGGAACAAAAACATCTCGGGGAGTCGTTCATGCAATCTGATCTTTCGCCCACCACGCGTTGCCTCAAGACCGTGGCTTTGACGGCGCTGCTTGCCGCACCGGTCTCCACCGCGTTCGCTGACGGGCCTGCCGTGTCGGTGGGCGCAGGGATTCGCGGCAGCTTCACCAGCACGAGCTTCGACGCGCCGAACACCGACGACGTCAGCGATTTCGAGCTGAACAGCGCGCGCATCTACATCAGCGGTACGGTCACCGACAACATCAAGGTGATGTTCAACACCGAATATTCCGGCGCGGACGAAGACGTGAACGTCATCGACGCGGCGGCCATGTTCTCTTTCGGGGACAAGCTGAACATCTGGGCCGGCCGCTTCCTTCCGCCCAGCGATCGCGCGAATCTCTATGGACCGTACTACGCGAGCCACTGGGGAACCTACATCGACGGCGTGCAGGACGGCTATCCGTTCGAGACCACGGGCCGCGATGACGGCGTCATGTACTGGGGCCAGTTCGGCATCGCCAAGGTGTCGTTCGGCGCGTTCGACGTGCAAGGCCTCACCAAAGGTTCGAACGACGTGCTGTATGCAGGCCGCGTGCAACTCGATTTCTGGGACCAGGAAGCGGGGTACTACCTGAACGGTACTTACTACGGCGACAAAGACCTGCTTGCTGTCGGCGTCGCTGCGCAAACCGCCGCGGGCGACAACGCATATACCGTCGACTTCCTGCTGGAGAAGAAGCTCGGCAACGCGGGCGTCGTGACGGTCGAATCCGAATACGCGAAGTACGACGGCCTCGGCGGTTACGCCGCGCCGAAGAGCGACGGCTGGTATGCGCTCGGCGGCTACCTGTTCCCGGCTGAGGTCGGCATCGGCAAGTTCCAGGTGCTCGCGAAATACGGCCAGACGGACTACGACTTCATCGGCGCCGACGAAAAACAGAAGACCACCGAGCTCGACCTGAACTACGTGATCAAGCAGTTCAACGCGCGCATCACGGCGTTCTACATCAACCAGGATTACGACATCGCGTCCGGGTCGGATTCGTTCGGCCTCGGGTTCCAGGTTCAGCTTTGATTGGCGTGGGCCACCCGTTGGGTGGCCCGAAAAATCTGGACGACCACGAAAACCAAACTCTACTGTCAGGGGAATTGACCCATATGCTTCGCAACACTCTCAAGCGCCTCCTCCCGGCGCTGGCCGCGACGGCGGCCGTCACGGGCCTCTCGTTCGCGGGAATCAGCGCCGCGCAAGCGGCAGACACCATCAAGGTGGGTGTGCTCCACTCGCTCTCCGGCACCATGGCCATCAGCGAGACCACGCTGAAGGACACCGTGCTGATGATGATCGACGAACAAAACAAGAAAGGTGGCCTGCTCGGCAAGAAGCTCGAAGCCGTCGTCGTCGACCCGGCCTCCAACTGGCCGCTGTTCGCGGAAAAAGCCCGCGAGCTGCTGCAAAAGAACAAAGTGGATGTCGTGTTCGGCTGCTGGACCAGCGTGTCTCGCAAGAGCGTGCTGCCGGTGTTCGAAGAGCTGAACGGACTGCTGTTCTACCCGGTGCAATACGAGGGCGAAGAGTCCTCGAAGAACGTGTTCTACACGGGCGCCGCGCCGAACCAGCAAGCGATTCCGGCCGTGGATTACCTGATGAAAGATCTCGGCGTGAAGCGCTGGGTGCTCGCGGGCACGGACTATGTGTATCCGCGCACGACGAACAAGATCCTCGAGGCTTATCTGAAGGCCAAGGGCGTTGCGGCGTCGGACATCATGATCAACTACACGCCGTTCGGTCATTCGGATTGGCAGAGCATCGTGTCGGATATCAAAAAGTTCGGCTCGGCGGGCAAGAAGACCGCAGTCGTCTCGACCATCAACGGCGATGCCAACGTGCCGTTCTACAAAGAGCTCGGCAACCAGAAGATCTCGGCGGAAGACATTCCGGTCGTGGCTTTCTCGGTCGGTGAAGAAGAGCTGTCGGGTCTCGACACGAAGCCCCTCGTCGGTCACCTGGCCGCGTGGAACTACTTCGAGAGCATCAAGACGCCGGCGAACGATGCGTTCATCAAGTCGTGGAAGACGTTCACGAAGAATCCGAAGCGCACCACCAACGATCCGATGGAAGCCACGGTGATCGGCTTCAACATGTGGGCGAAGACCGTGGAGAAGCTGAAGACGACCGATGTCAGCAAAGTCATCGACGGCCTGCCCGGCACCGAAGTGCCGAACCTCACAGGCGGCACCGCGAAGATGTTGCCGAACCATCACCTCACCAAGCCCGTGTTCATCGGCGAAGTGCGCGCGGACGGTATGTTCGATGTGGTTTGGAAAACGCCGGGCCTCGTTCCTGGCGATGCGTGGTCTGATTTCCTGCCCGGCAGCAAGGATGTCGAAGCGGACTGGGTGACATTGAAGTGCGGTAATTACAACAAGGTCACGAAGAAGTGCTCTGGCACGAAGTATGAATGAGTCGATTGCGTGATTGATCTGCGGCCGGCCCTACGCGTGGGCGTGTAGGGCCGGCCGCCGTTTAAGAAGCCCTCAATCGCCCGGCGGCTGAGAGGGCAAACACAAGAAGACTCAGCAAATGCGATCGATGACCCCGATCCTGCTGCTGGTGCTGACGCTGGCGATTCTCCTCTCGCCACGACAAGCATTGGCCGATGACGCCGCATTCACCGCCGCGGCCGCGCAACTGGCCACGGACGACTTCGCTTCCAAGGAAGCGGGCGTCAAGCAGGTTCTGGAGCTGCGCCACGCCGGCAGCAAGCCGCTGCTCGCCGCCATGCTCGACGGTCGCGTCTTCGTGCGCACTGCCGATCAGCACGTATTCATCGTCGTTGCCGATGCAGATCCGCTCGAGCTCATCGAGCCTGCCACCCAGAAATCCGCGGGCACGGGCAAGGCCGAAGATTTCACCAAGATCACTACGAATAACCGCCTGCGCAAGACGCTGCGCGGCGCGATTGCCAGCTTCGATCTGGGCGACCCGGACTCCGCGGTGCGCAGCGCCGCCGTCAAAGAACTGCTGCGGACCCTGGACGAAGACACGATCACGTTGTTGCGCGCGCAGCTGACGAAAGAAAAGATCCCGCGCGTTCGATCCGAAATCGAAGCGGGCCTGGCGGTCGCAGACCTCACGAACCCGGATGCGAAGACGCGCCTCATGGCCGTCAAAACGCTGGAAAACAGCCTGAATTCCGACGCGTACAACGCGCTTGCCGCGATGGCGACGCCAGGGCCGGACGGCAGCTATCCCGAAGCCGACCTGGATGTGCGCAACGCCGCCGGCGCGGCGATGAGAAAGATCCAGCACAAGCGCTCGATCTACGCGGGTCTCGAAACGTTGTTCTTCGGCCTGAGCCTCGGCTCGGTGCTGGTGCTCGCGGCAATCGGGCTTGCGATCACGTTCGGCGTGATGGGCGTCATCAACATGGCGCATGGCGAGCTGATGATGCTCGGCGCCTACAGCGCGTATGTGATGCAGCTGCTGATGCCGAACCACATCGGCGCATCGATCGTCGTTGCCGTTCCTGTCGCCTTCGTGGTCTCTGGCGCCGTGGGAATTCTCATCGAGCGCGGCATCGTGCGATTCCTCTATGGACGTCCGCTCGAAACGCTGCTCGCCACGTTCGGCGTGAGCCTGATTCTGCAGCAGGTGGTGCGCGATATTTTCTCGGCCAACAACCGGCCGGTCGAAACCCCGCAGTGGATGTCGGGCTCGCTGGAAATCAACGAAGCCTTTTCGATCACGTACAACCGGCTCTACGTCGTGCTGTTCACGCTGGCGGTGTTCTTTCTCATCCAGCTGTTGCTCAAGAAAACGACGCTGGGCCTGAAGGTGCGCGCCGTCTCGCAGAATCGCCCGATGGCGCGTGCGATGGGCGTGCGCGCGGAATGGATCGATGCGCTCACGTTCGGCCTCGGTTCCGGCATTGCCGGTGTGGCCGGCGTGGCGCTGAGCCAGCTGACGAATGTCGGCCCGAACCTGGGCCAGCAGTACATCGTCGACTCTTTCATGGTCGTGGTGTTCGGCGGCGTCGGCAATCTCTGGGGCACGCTGATTGGCGGCATGTCCCTCGGCGTCGTGAACAAATTGCTGGAGCCGTATGCGGGCGCGGTGCTCGCGAAGATTTTCGTGCTCGTGTTCCTGATCCTGTTCATTCAACGCCGGCCGCGCGGGCTGTTCCCGCAAAAAGGCCGGGCGGCGGAGAACTAGAGCATGGGCGCAATCGAGAAATTCCTGCCGCGCCCGTTGCGCGGCGACACTGGCGGACAGGTCATGTTCGCGGTGCTCCTGTTCACCGTGGTGCTGGTGTCGCTGCTGAATCTGGTGGTGCCGGCCAGCTCGTCGCTGCATTTGTCGACGTATGCGGTCACGCTCATCGGTAAGTACCTCACTTACGCGTTGCTGGCTGTCGCAGTCGACCTGGTGTGGGGCTTCTGTGGGATTCTGAGTCTCGGCCACGCGGCGTTCTTCGCGCTGGGCGGATACGCTATCGGCATGTATCTCATGCGGCAGATCGGTGCCCGCGGCGTTTATGGCAATCCGGTGCTGCCGGACTTCATGGTGTTCCTGAACTACAAGGAACTGCCCTGGTTCTGGCACGGCTTTGACATGTTCTGGTTCGCGCTGCTGATGGTGATTCTGGTGCCGGCGGTGCTCGCGTTCGTGTTCGGTTGGTTCGCGTTCCGTTCGCGCGTTACCGGCGTGTATCTGTCGATCATCACGCAAGCACTCACCTATGCGTTGCTGCTCGCCTTCTTCCGCAACGACATGGGGTTCGGCGGCAATAACGGCCTGACAGATTTCAAAGACCTGCTCGGCTTCCCCCTGCAGCGGGATGGCATGCGGGTGATCCTGATGTGCATCTCCGCATTGGCGCTCGCGCTCGGCTATCTCGCTTGCCGATATATCGTGACGTCACGAGCCGGGCGCGTGGTCGAAGCGGTGCGTGACGCGGAAAGCCGGACGCGCTTCATCGGTTACTCCGTCGAGTCCTACAAACTCTGGCTGTTCGTGTTCTCCGCCGTGCTCGCGGGCATTGCCGGCGCGCTCTATGTGCCGCAGGTCGGCATCATCAATCCGAGCGAGTTCTCACCCATCAACTCCATCGAGGTGGTCATATGGGTGGCAGTTGGCGGACGCGGCGTGCTGTACGGCGCGGTGGCGGGCGCAATTCTCGTGAACTACGCGAAGACGGTCTTCACGGGAGCGTTGCCGGAGTTCTGGCTCTACGCGCTCGGCGCGCTGTTCGCGCTCGTGACGTTGTTCCTGCCGAAGGGCGTGGTCGGGCTGCTCCGCTCGCGGAGGGTCGAGGCATGAACGCCGCGCAAGTCATGCGGAAGTTGTCGGGTCGCTCGCAAAGCGCGAAGCCACCGCCGCCGCCGCGCACCGAAGGCGGCGTGCTGAAGGAACATGGTCCCGATGCGGGGCCGGACGCATCCCGCGGCATCATCCTGTATCTCGAAGACATCACCGTCAGTTTCGATGGCTTCAAGGCGCTGAATGCGCTGACGCTCTACATCGAAAGCGGTGAGCTCCGCTGTATCATCGGGCCGAACGGCGCCGGCAAGACGACGATGATGGACGTGATCACCGGCAAGACGCGGCCGGATTTCGGCTCGGCGTGGTTCGGTCAGACGCTCGATCTGCTGAGCCTGAACGAGCCGGAAATCGCGCGCGCCGGCATCGGCCGCAAATTCCAGAAGCCCACGGTGTTCGGCGAACACACTGTTTACGAAAACCTGCAGCTCGCCGCCGCGGGCGATAAAAGCCCATGGGCCACGCTGTTTCGCCCGCTGAGCGGTGAGCAGAAGGATCGCATCGATAGCGTGCTCGATACGATTCGCCTGAAGGACCGTGTGAACGCGCGCGCCGGCGCGCTGTCGCACGGGCAGAAGCAGTGGCTCGAGATCGGCATGCTGCTGATGCAAGGTCCGCAGCTGCTGCTGGTGGACGAGCCGGTGGCCGGCATGACTCCGCAAGAAACCGAGCGCACCGCCGAGTTGCTGGTGTCGCTGGCGGGCCAGCATTCGGTGGTGGTCGTCGAGCACGACATGAATTTCGTGCGCTCGATAGCTCGCAAGGTGACGGTGCTGCATGAAGGCAGCGTGCTGGCCGAAGGCACGATGGACCAGGTGCAGAACGACAGGCGCGTCATCGAGGTTTACCTGGGCGAATGAGCACGACCGGCATGCTATCCATCCGCAATCTCGAGCAGTTCTACGGCGGCAGCCACACGCTGTGGGACATCACCATGGATATCCCGAAAGGCGCCGTTACGTGCCTCATGGGCCGCAACGGGATGGGCAAGACGACTCTGCTCCGCTGCGTCATGGGTCTCGTGAACGCGAAGGGCGGCCAGATCCTGTACGAAGGCAAAGACCTGCGCACGGTCGCCGCCGAGCAGCGCTCGCGCCTCGGCATCGGATATGTGCCACAGGGGCGAGAAATCTTCGCGCAGCTGTCCGTCGAAGAAAATCTGCGCATCGGCCTTTCGGTGCGGCCCACACCTTCGAAAGGCGTGCCCGAGCATCTCTACGAAATGTTTCCGGTGCTGAAGAAGATGCTTCGGCGCCGCGGCGGCGATCTCTCTGGCGGCCAGCAACAGCAGCTCGCCATTGCGCGTGCGTTGCTGATCGAGCCGCGACTGCTGATTCTGGACGAGCCTTGCGAGGGCATTCAGCCCAACATCGTGCACGAGATCGGCGATGTGATCCTGCGCCTGAACAAGGACCATGGCCTCACCGTGCTGCTCGTCGAGCAGAAGCTGCCCTTCGCTCGCCGCGTTGCGAACGAGTTCCGGGTGCTCGACAAAGGTCGCTTCGTCGTCGGCGGCGCCATCGCAGAGCTGACGGATGATCTGGTGCGCCATCACCTGACGGTTTAGTGTGGGTGCTCGTGGCGGCAACCTGCACTGACCGAGATGACCCCATTCAGCGACCCCGCGCTCAGCGAACCGGCCTGGAGCGAATCCGCTCCTGCTGAAAGCGGATTCGTTGGCACCCGGCCGGGCGTGGCCAGCCTGTCGCTCGAGTCCGGCCTTGCGCAGTCGCACTCCGATTCGCGCGCCGGTTGGCTCGCCTCGCTGAATCTCGAGTTCGCGGCCCACGGCACGCGCACCGTGTTGGCCCGGCGCTCGCATGTTGGCCCACTCGTTGTGCAGCGGCCCTTCTATCCAGAAGGCGACGTTTGCCACGTTTACCTGGTGCATCCGCCGGGCGGCGTTGTCGGTGGCGATCGGCTCGAGCTCCGCGCGCGCGCGGGCAATCGCAGCCATGCGTTGGTCACGACGCCCGCCGCGACGAAGTTCTACCGCAGCGAAGGCAAGGTTGCGCATCAGTCGCAGGACATCGCTCTCGATGCCGCAACCTTCGAATGGCTGCCGCAGGAGACGATCCTTTTTCCGGACGCGTATGCGACTATCGCCACTCGCGTGCGTCTCACCGAGCGCTCGCGTTTCATCGGCTGGGAGCTCGTATGTTACGGTCGGCCCGCAAGTGGCCTCGCCTATGCAAGCGGCCGTGCACACCAGGATTTCGAATTGTGGCTGAACGATGTGCCTCTCGTGCTGGATCACCTGCGCCTCGACGGCGCTGGTGCGAGCATGCAATCGCGCTACGGGTTGGCGGGGCACACGGTGTTGGGCACGATGTTCGCGTTTCCGGCCGACGATGCGTTGCTGGCGCTGGCGCGAACCGTTTCGATCGAAGGCGTGCTGTGCGCATGCTCGAAGGTCGATGGAGTGCTGGTTTGCAGGGCGGTTGGCATGCAGGCGGATGCGGTTCGCAAAGCGCTCACTGCGATCTGGCAATCGATCAGGCCGCAGGTGGTGGGTCGCTCGGCCGTGCCGCCGCGCATATGGGCGACGTGAAGCGGGTCTTCAATCAGGAATTTCAAACGTGGAATTAACTCCCCGCGAAAAAGACAAACTGCTCATCTTCACCGCCGCGTTGGTGGCCGAGCGTCGCAAGGCGCGCGGCCTGAAGCTGAACTATCCCGAATCGATTGCGCTCATCACCGCGGCCGTGCTCGAAGGCGCCCGTGACGGTCGCACCGTCGCAGAGCTCATGAGCTTCGGCGCCACCATCCTCACGCGCGATGATGTGATGGAAGGCGTGCCCGAGATGATTCCCGAGGTGCAGGTGGAAGCGACGTTTCCCGACGGCACCAAGCTCGTCACCGTTCACCACCCGATTCCCTGAGCCACCCACCCTTGAATCACCCTATTCCTGTAAAGGCTGCGCCATGATTCCAGGCGAAATGGAAACGCTGCCCGGTGAGCTCGAGCTCAATGTGGGCTTCGAAAAAGTCACCGTGCGCGTCGCGAACACGGGCGATCGTCCCATCCAGGTGGGCTCGCATTATCACTTCTTCGAAACCAACGGTGCGTTGAAGTTCGAGCGCGACAAGACGCGCGGTTTCAGGCTCGATATTCCAGCGGGCACCGCCGTGCGCTTCGAGCCGGGGCAGGAACGTGATGTGAACCTCGTGAAATACCAGGGCGCGCAGAAGGTGTACGGATTTCGCGGCCTCGTGATGGGCAAGCTATGACTCGCATCGACCGGCGCGCCTATGCGGAAATGTTCGGTCCCACCGTGGGCGATCGCCTGCGCCTCGCGGACACGGAGCTGTGGATCGAGATCGAACGCGACTGCACGATCTACGGCGAGGAAGTAAAGTTCGGTGGCGGCAAAGTCATTCGCGATGGCATGGGCCAGAGCCAGGCGACGTCGGCCGATACGGCGGACACGGTCATCACCAACGCGGTGATCGTCGATTACTGGGGCATCGCGAAGTGCGACATCGGCCTGAAAGAAGGCCGCATTTTTGCCATCGGCAAGGCCGGCAATCCGGATGTGCAGCCGGGCGTGAATATCGTGATCGGCCCGGGCACGGAGATCATCGCGGGCGAAGGGCTCATCGCCACCGCGGGCGGCATCGACGCGCACATCCACTTCATCTGCCCGCAGCAGGTCGAAGACGCGATGATGTCCGGCATCACCACGATGATCGGCGGCGGAACGGGTCCTGCGACCGGCACAGCCGCGACGACCTGCACACCGGGTCCGTGGTACATCGCTCGCATGTATCAGGCGGTAGAAGAGCTGCCGATCAATTTCGGTTTGCTCGGCAAAGGCAACGCGAGCCTGCCTGAAGCACTGCATGAGCAGGTTGTCGCCGGCGTGATGGGCCTGAAGTTGCACGAAGACTGGGGCACCACGCCCGCAGCCATCGATAACTGCCTCAACGTCGCGGATCAGCACGACATTCAGGTCGCGATCCACACCGATACGTTGAATGAGTGCGGCTTCATCGAAGACACGCTCGCTGCGTTCAAGGGACGCGCGATTCACACGTATCACACGGAAGGCGCCGGCGGCGGCCACGCGCCCGACATCATCAAGGCGTGCGGCGAGCAGAATGTGCTGCCGTCGTCGACGAATCCCACGCGGCCGTACACGGTGAATACCGTGGACGAGCATCTCGACATGCTCATGGTCTGCCATCACCTCGACCCGGGCATTGCCGAGGACGTGGCGTTCGCCGAGTCGCGCATTCGTCGGGAGACGATCGCGGCGGAAGACATCCTGCATGATCTCGGCGCGTTCTCGATGATCTCGTCGGACTCGCAGGCGATGGGGCGCGTCGGTGAGGTGTTCACGCGCACGTTCCAGACCGCGCACAAGATGAAGGTGCAGCGAGGCGCTCTGCCGCAGGATACGGCGCGTAACGATAACTTTCGCGTGCGGCGTTACATCGCCAAGTGCACGATCAACCCGGCCATCACGCACGGCATCGCGCACGAAGTCGGCTCGCTCGAAGTCGGCAAGCTGGCGGATATCGTGCTGTGGAAGCCCGCGTTCTTCGGCGTGAAGCCGGCGATGATCATCAAGGGCGGCATGATCGTCGCGGCGCCGATGGGCGACCCCAACGCATCGATTCCGACACCGCAGCCGGTGCACTATCGCCCGATGTTTGGCGCGCTCGGCGGCGCGCGCGCGGCCACGTCCGTGAGCTTCGTGTCGCAGGCGGGGCTGGCGAACAACATGAAGGGGCGACTGGGGCTGCAGAAGCAGCTGGTGGCGGTGAAGGGCACCCGCACGGTAGGCAAGAAAGATCTCTTGCTCAACGACTACATGCCGAAGATCGAGGTGGATCCGCAGACGTATGAAGTTCGTGCGGACGGGCAGCTGCTCACGTGCGAGGCGGCCAAGACGTTGCCGATGACACAGCGTTATTTCTTGTTCTGACATGTTGACCGTCACCCAACGAATCGCCACTCCCAGCGCGCCGGTCACGCAGCGCCTGGTGCTTCCCTTCGATCTTCGGCAGAAAAGCCGCCTGCGCGCGTGCCTCGAGTCCGGTGAAGAAGTGGGCCTGTTTCTCGAGCGCGGCATCGTGCTCCGGGGCGGCGACCTGCTGCTCGCCGAAGACGGCACGGTCATCCAGGTCATCGCTGCACACGAAACTGTCTCGACCGTGCGCGAGCCGGACGCCACTCGCCTGACGAAAGCGGCTTATCACTTGGGCAACCGGCATGTGCCCGTGCAGATCGGGAGTGGCTGGCTACGTTACGGACATGACCACGTGCTCGATGAGATGGTGAAAGGCATGGGCCTCGTCGTCGTCGTCGAGCAAGCGCCGTTCGAGCCGGAAGCGGGCGCGTATGGTGGCCATGGTCATGCGCATTCGCACGGCCACTCACACGAGGGCCACGATCACTCGCATGACGCCGATGCCGCTGAGCCCAGCCGAGGCTTCGGCGTGCTGCTGCCTCACGACCCGGGTCGACGCCATGGTCACTAGCATCCTGCCGGGCGCCGCGCTGCTGCGGCTCATGCAGCTGGTGAGCCCTGCGTTGCCCATTGGCGGATACAACTTTTCTCAGGGCCTCGAGTTTGCGATCGAGTCCGGCTGGGTGCGTGACGAAGCCACCGCATTGGCTTGGATCAGCGGCCTCGCGCGTTCGTCCATCGGCACGTTGGATGTGCCCGTGCTCCTGCGTCTGCATGCCGCGTGGCTCGATGACGATGCCGACTCCGTGAATCGCTGGAGCCGTTTCCTCGTCGCATCCCGCGAAACGTCGGAGCTGCGCGCGGAAGATCGTCACCTCGGGCGCTCGCTCGCCAAAGTGCTCGGCGAAGCGGGGATCGAGAACGCGCGCGCGTGGACGACGCGCCCTGACGCGACTTTCGCGAGCTTGTTCACGCTCGGCTGCACGAAGTGGCGCGTCGACGTGAGCTCGTGCGCTTACGGCTACGTCTGGGCGTGGGCGGAGAATCAGGTGCTCGCCGCGGTGAAAGCGGTGCCGCTGGGTCAATCCGCCGGCCAGCGAATGCTCGACGCGCTCATCGCAGACATTCCGGCCCTCGTTGCCGACGCCACGCAGATGAACGATGAGCAGATTGGCAGCGCCGCGCCGATGCATCTGATTGCCAGCGCGGCGCACGAGACTCAGTACACGCGGCTTTTCAGATCGTAGAGGCCCCGCGTGTGCGGGGCCGCTCAGCAAGCAATGTCAGCGAAAATCTTCGGCGAAAATAGTGTTTTTCAAAGCTGTAAATCAGGCTGTCGATCAGGCTGTCAATCGGGCCTGTAAATCAGAAATTCCCACAAGGCCCCTACCATGTCATCAGTGATCCGCATGAGCCCCGCGTCGGGCGCCCACACCGCAGCGAAAACACGTGAGACTCTGCGCGTGGGCGTCGGTGGGCCGGTGGGTTCGGGCAAAACGGCGCTCGTCGATGCGCTTTGCAAGAGCATGCGGGACACGGTGGAGATCGCCGTCGTCACCAACGACATCTACACCCGCGAGGATGCGGAGTTCCTGATTCGCAGTCAGGCGCTCACGCCGGATCGTATTCGCGGCGTGGAGACCGGCGGCTGTCCGCACACCGCCATTCGTGAAGACGCATCGATGAATCTCGCGGCGATCAGCGAGCTCACGGGAATTTTCAACAACCTCGATCTCATCATCGTCGAGAGCGGCGGCGACAATCTCGCGGCCACCTTCAGCCCGGAGCTGTCGGATCTCACGATCTACGTGATCGACGTGGCGGCGGGCGACAAGATTCCGCGCAAGGGTGGGCCCGGGATTACGCGCTCGGACCTGCTGGTGATCAACAAGATCGACCTGGCGCCTTACGTGGGGGCGTCGCTCGAAGTGATGGAGCGGGATGCGAAGCGGATGCGCGGCGAGCGGCCGTTCGTGTTTACGAATTTGAAGACGGGGCAGGGGTTGGATGAGGTGGTGGCGTTTATCCGGCGACAGGGAATGTTGGGGTGAGATCGTGGGCTACACGTTGCCGGCTCGAGAGTGCCTCACTAAGCCTCTCCTGGCCGCGCGGCGATTGAGGGCCGCCCCTCAGGAAACCATCCACCCCACCGCCGCCGCCGCCACAACCCCCGAAACCACCGGTACCACCACCCGTTCCACCGACCGCCGCCGAGTCACCCACCACAGCGCCGGAACCAACGCGACCGCCACCGCAATCTGCGCCACCTCGATCCCGAGATTGAACGTGCCGATCGTGGTTGCGCTCGCCTCGCCACCCACCATTTCCGCGAGCGCCCCAGCAAATCCGAACCCATGAACCAGCCCGAACGCAGCCGCCAACGGCCAGCCGTGGAATCGCGTCGGAGCCCAGAACCCTGAAATCGCAGTGATGGCCACGGTGGCGGCAATCGAAGCCTCCACGGCCTTCGGCGCCAGCATCAATACACCGAATGCCGCCAGCGTGAGCGTGATCGAGTGAGCCACCGTGAACGCGGTGATGATCTTGAACGACTCCATCATTGCCGTGCGCAACGGCAGCGGATCATTCACATCCCGCTTGCGGACGACGGCGAGCAAGGCGACCAGCAGGAAAGCGAGGTGGTCGTAGCCCGTGAGCAGGTGAAGAATGCCCTGGACGATCATGATGCGCTCCCAGTCAGTCGTTGCGGCGTTGCAGACAGCCGCGATTTTGTATGTCAGGAGCATGACACGCCACTCGCAATTCACTCCATTGAATTGCGCTCATGCTTGGGTCCTGCGTACGCTTTCACCGTTGCATAGCCGCTGACCCACCGCGCGGCGATTGGGGGCTTTCATCCGTGGCGACCACCGAGCTCAGTACCCGTGATCCCTAACCTTCGCGTCACGCTCATCGGTTTCGGCCTCGGCGGACGGGCCTTTCACGCCCCGTTGATTGCCGCCACGCCCGGCCTGCAGCTCTCGACCATCGTCACGTCGAATCCGGAACGTCGGGCGCAAGCGGCCGCGGCGTTTCCGTCCGCGCAGATCGTCGATTCAGCCGAGCAGGTCTGGTCCAACCCGAAAGCGCACGACCTCGTCGTCATCACCACGCCGAACCGTTTCCACGTGCCGCTTGCGCGTGCCGCAATCGCGGCCGGAATTCCCGTGGTGTTGGACAAACCCATGGCTGCCACTGCGCAAGAGGCGCGCGATCTCGTTGCTGAAGCGGCGCGGGCGGGCGTGCCGCTGGCGCCGTACCACAATCGACGCTGGGACGGTGAAGTGCTCACGGCGCAGAAGCTGATCCAGAGCGGCGCGCTGGGCGAGATCTTCCGATTCGAATCGCGGCTCGATCGCTGGCGTCCGGGCAAGCCGCCCAGCGTGTGGCGCGAGGGCGGCGCACCGGAAGACGCCGGCGGAATTCTGTTCGACCTCGGCCCGCATCTCATCGACCAGGCGCGCCTGCTGTTCGGGCCGGTCACCCATCTGTATGCCGAGCTCGATCGGCGCAGGCCGGGGGTGCTCGTGGAAGACGACATCTTCATCGCGCTGACGCACGTCAATGGCGTGCACTCACACCTTTGGGCGAGCTCGGTTGCCGCGCAGGCGGGACCGCGAATGCGGGTGATGGGCTCGGTGGCGGCGTATACGAAGCAGGACGCGGATGTGCAGGAAGCGGTGCTGCGCGCCAGCGGAACGGCGGATTCACCGGGGTTTGGTGAGGATCCGGAAGAGCGCTGGGGATTGTTCGGCGCGGGGGCGGACGTGCGGGTGATTCGGACGGAGAAGGGGAACTACAGACGCTTTTACGAGCTCGTGGTGCCGTGGTTGCGAGAGGGGGTGGCGGCGCCAGTGGATGCGGGGGATGCGGTGGCCGTGTTGGAGATTATTGAGGGGGCGAGGGAGTCGGCTTCGAGGGGGAAGGTTGTGGAGTTTGTGAAGCCGATTTGAGCACGTGCTCAATCGGGAGGGCTGCGAAGGCGGAAGCTCTCAATCGCCGGGCAGCTGGGGTGGTGTCCCGTAAATCAAGCGGCACAACTTGTTTTCATGGGCTGCTCGGGAACGGCGGTGGGACTCAGGGCACTGAATTAATCGAAGCGAGCGTCATCGGGGCGAAGTCGAGCCGGGGGGCAGGCACGACGGGTGAGCGTCCTGCCTGCCTCCCGGCTCGACTTCGCTATCGGTGGCCGTGAAAAGCCGCCGTGCAAAACCTCAGGGCGTCGGATCCCCCAACGGCGCCGGCTTCTCATGCTCCGGCTCGCGATGCGCCGAGAACGACATCTTGTCCAGCACGCCGAGCAACACCGCCGAGACCACGAACGTCATGTGCAGAATCACGTACCACATGATTTTCTCGTTGTCCTGAATCTGCTCCACCTTCATGAACACGCGCAGCAGGTGGATCGACGAGATGGCCACGATCGAGGCGGCGACTTTGAGCTTCAGCGTGCCGGAGTCGAGCTTGCCGAGCCAGCCGAGCGTGTCTTTCTCGGTGGCCGTATCGATGCGCGACACGAAGTTTTCGTAGCCCGAGAACATCACCATCACGATGAGGCTGCCCACCAACGTGATGTCGATGAGTGCCAGCACCACCAGCACGAGATCGGCCTCCTCCATTTCGACGATGTGGAAAATGGCGTGGAACGCGTGCTGGAAGAACTTGATGCCCAGCGCGAACAGCCCGAGCGCAAGGCCCAGATAGAGCGGCGCGAGCAGCCAGCGCGAGGCGTACAGGAGTCTTTCGATGAAACGTTCGATCATGGCGGCGCTACGACATCGCGGAATGGGCGGCGATTTTAACGGCATCGGCCGCGCAGCGGGGCGCTGAAAAACCGCTGGCTGAGCGGAGGACCCCAGGCGGGAGCAGGCTCGACAGTGCCGGGTCACGCTGCTGCCCGTTCCCGGCTGCCGCTTCCCGGCTGCCGCGCCCGCTGCCCGCGCCACCGCCGCCCGCCGAGCGAGACCTGCCGCCCGCTGCGCGCTGCCAATACTGAGAATGCAAACGCGCAGGTCGGTCCGCACGCCCAAAAGCGTCACCCCCGTCTTGACGCCCGCCCCCGGCGCAGAGTATCTGACCAGCCCCGCGTGCCGCCCTGGCCCCGGACCCTGGTTGACGATGGCAGGACAGGCTCATGACCGCGCTCACTCACGAATTCACCGAAACGTTGCCCGCGACGCCCGAGCGCGTCTTTGCCGCCCTCACCGATGAAGATGCGCTGCGCGGCTGGTTCGCGCAGAGCGCGGAAATCGAGCTCCAACCGGGAGGCTCGTTCCGCTTCTGGGGCCGCAACACGTACTGCACGCCGCCGCGCTGGGAGGCGAAGCAGAAAGTCATCCAGGTGGAGGCGCCGCGACTGCTGGCCTTCTCCTGGCCGATGAATGGCGTGCAGAGTGAAGTCACGCTCGAGCTTTCTCAGGACGCGGATGAAAGCGCCGGCGTTCGCACCGTGCTGAAGGGTCGGCATCATTTTCCTGAAACGCCGGCCATCGATCGGCCGCTCGATCTCATCGACGATCTCTGGCGCAACGCCATTTCGAATCTGCGTGGATTTTTGACCGGCGGCCAGGACGCGGTGTGTTGGCCGGATTACTCCGATGCCGTACCCCGCATCCGCCAGAGCATTCTGATCGAGGCGCCGCGTCATCAGGTGTTTCACGCGCTCATCAACCCTGATGCGCTGGATAAGTGGATCGCCGCGAAAGCTGTGGTCGAGCCTCATGAAGACGGTCGTTACAGTTACGGCTGGTCGTATGACGTGCGCGGGAAAAAAGTGGCAGGCGGCCCCACGCGCATCATCGAGGTCGTCGAGAACCAGAAGTTGGTGACGGACTGGCCCGATTGGCGCGGCGACACGTCGCGTCCGGCGCAGCGGGTGAGCTGGGTGCTGGAGGCGATCGGCGACCAGACGCGTGTGACGCTGATCCACGAGCCGTTCGAGCGCACCGCAGACTTGTCGGACTATCCGCAGGGGTGGGTGCACCTGCTCGCGAGCCTCAAGCGGCAGGTGGAGGCACCCGCAGCCGCTTCGCCGTCCGCCGCCGCGCCTGCCGCCGAGTTGCAGTCCGCCGCTGGGCCCGCAACCGCGTCACCGCCTGCCGCAGCGGCGGCCGCGCCCGCAGCCGCTTCGCCGTCCGCCGCCGAGGCGCCCGCCGCGCCGTCTGGCGGGTCCCTCACCGCCTGATTTTCGCCGGCGCCGCTGCCGGCCGCCCGGCCGACAACAACTCCGGCCGACAACACGAGAACATCGCCCCCAAACCCCAAGCGCCACTCGCGACCGTTTCAGTTCTCATCGTCCTGAAGCGGAGCACTCCGGTGGCTCATTCCTCGCGCATTCTGTTTTCACTCATCGCCTGCGCGATGCTCATGCCGGCCGCACACGCTCATCGACAGGCAAGCGACATCACCGTCGAGATCGTCGACTCGAACGGCGAAGTCTTTCGGCAAGTGCCGACGAAGCACGAAGCACAGGCGTATCGCGCTTATCTCCAGGCTGAGCGCGATGCGCGGTATCGCATCCGCATTACCAATCACAGTGGCGAGCGGCTCGCTGTCGTGGTGACGGTGGACGGACGCAACATCATCTCCGGCGCGAAATCCGATCTCGGCAGCGACGAGCGGATGTACGTGCTGGGCGCAGGGAGCACCGAGGAGTTTGCGGGCTGGCGCGCCAATCTCCACGAGGTCAACGAATTCTATTTCACGGACTGGAAGGACTCTTACGCCGAAGCATTTGGCGATCGTTCAGCGCGCGGCGTGATCGCAGTGGCGGTGTACCGGGAGAAGGAAACACGAGTGTTGCAGCGGAACGAAGCGGAGCGCGCCGGTCGCGAAGCGAGCTCACCCGCTCAAGATACGGCGAGCACTGCCGCCGCGCCGTCGGCGGCTCCGCGCGAACGCAAGGCGGAGAGTGCGGAGGCTGGCACAGGCTACGGCGACCGGCGCACCGAACACGCCACCGAAGTGGTCTTCGATGCCGATCCGCGTTCCATTCAACGCGTATTCCTGAAATACGAGTGGCCCGAAACGCTCTGTCAGAAGGGAATCATTCGCTGCGAGGAGCCGAATCGCTTCTGGCCGCAGTCGACGCTGGGCTTCGCACCGCCGCCACCTTCACATCGGTGAGCACGAACCTGTCGCGCGGGATCGGCGGCATGCGGCCGAAGTCGATGCGCAGGTCCTGTGCGGGGACCTGATATTCGAGCTCGGTCGCGAAGAAACGCACGGCAGTTTTCATCAACTCGATCGTGCTCCACTCGCCCGGACAGCGATGGTCGAGGTAATGATCGCCGCCGCCCTGCGCGATGAAGTTGTACGCACTTCGATCCCAGGTGCGAAAGCGGTCCGGCTGGAACGCTTCCGGATCGCTCCATTTGCGATCGTCATGATTCGTGCCATACACGTCGAGCAGCACGCGTCGTCCGCGCGGGAATAGCAGGCCTTTCCACTCGAAGTCGTCGAGCACACTCGCGGCAATGGCGGGGAAAAACGGATAGAACCGTCGCACTTCGAGCACGAAGCGCTCGGTGTATCCGCTTTCGTCCTCGCGCAGCTGCTTCAAGAGCTCCGGGTGTGCGTGCATGGCATGCGCCGCGAACACGATGAAAAGCGCGACCGCCACGGTCGGACGCAGCGTGTTGAGCAACTCGACGGCAGCGATGTGATCGGTGAGCAGCTGACCGTCCGGTTCACGATGTCGAGCGATGAGCTGCAGCGGCCGGTCATCCGGTACTTTCAGTCGGCCCGTGCGCGCGCTTCGCACGACGCCCGTGGCCCAACGTTCAGAGCGCTTGCGGGCGAGACGCGAGCGCGAGTGGCCGAGCATGGACCTGCCCGCGGAGTCGAACAAGGCCGCAAGGTCGCGGACGTGCCGCGCAAATGCAGGTTCCTCGATCGGCACACCCGCCCACTGGCACGCTGCGCGCGCGAGCGCGTCGACCATCTCGTCGTAGAGGCGAATGGCGCCGCGCCGGCTCCACTGGATTGCGTGCAGACGCAGTTCATCGAGCATGCGATCCGCGAGAAATTGAACGCTCGCAGGTTTCATCAGCGACATGAAAAGCCGCTTGCGCTGACGATGCGCGTCGCCGTCCAGCCCCTGCACGCCGCCCTTGCTGAACAGCATTTCGCGCACCGCCTCCGGCGATGAGCCGGCGCGATGGAATCGCTTGGGGTCGTAGAACACTCGCGCCGCTGCGGCGCCCGTCATACAAATGGTTTTGCGCAGGAACAGCCGGGTGTCGAACACTTCGCTCCCGAGCTCGCGGCCGCGGCGGGAGATGAAAAGATAGGGGTCCGCCAGAAACGCAGCGGTGCTATCGAGGTGGGGATCGCGGGGAATGGCGGCCATCGCTGCCGAGGCGCAACTTTCGCTCCCTATTCGTGCCCGTACTCGGTGTATTTCTTCGAGCTGCCGCGCACCTTGTCGACCGGATAGCGCTGCGCATTGACCGCGATCTTTTCGTGGGCCGCGGCAATGAGGTCAATGCCAAGCTTGTCCGCGAGCCGCACCAGATAGTTGAGCACGTCGGCCGACTCCGCGCGGATCCGTGCGAGCTGCGCCGCGTCGGGCGCTTTGCTCTGGGCTTCTGTCATCCACTGAAATTCGGCGGCCAGCTCGCCGGCTTCGCCGACGAGCGCCATTGCGAGATTCTTCGGGGAATGAAACTGCTCCCAGTCCCGGTCGCCGGCAAATTCCCGAAGACGGTCGGCGAGGGCGGCGAGCTGCGAATCCATGGGCACTCCATCGATGGTGCATGCGGAAGCGCGAGCGTATCGCGAAACCGTACGGCTTGCTGGGAACGCGCCGGCCAAGCAGGCGTTGTGCGACTTCATCCCGTCATGGGTTGAGGAGATTTGGAATGCGTATGGGAATGCCGAACGTCTTTCGTGTTGTCAGTGGCGGCGCGACTCCGCAGGTCCTCGCTTTGGCCGTCACTTTGGCGATCGCGGGCTGTAGCCAGAGCGAGGCGCCGAAAGAAACGGCCGCCGCGTCGGCGCCTGCCGCGGCGGATTCCGCAACCGCATCTGCGGTTTCGCAGGCCGCACCGGGCGGGACTCATCGCGTCAACCTCGAGGCGGCGCAGGGCGGCGACGTCGCGGGCGCACTCGATCTGGTCGCCGATGGCGACGACGTCGTGATCACCGGCCTGGTCACGGGCCTGAAGCCGGAATCCGAACACGGCTTTCACGTTCACGAGAAAGGCGACTGCAGCTCGCCGGACTTCAAGAGTGCGGGCGATCATTTCAATCCGACGTCTGAGCCGCACGGCAATCCGTCAGCCTCGCCTCACCATCGCGGCGACGTGCCGAACCTGAAAGCGAACAACGAAGGCAAAGCCGACGTGAACGCGAAAATCGCAGGGGTCACGCTCGGCGACAAAGGCCCGAACGATATCGTCGGCCGCGCCATCGTCGTTCACGAGAAAGTCGATGACTACCAGACGCAGCCGTCGGGCAATTCGGGCGACCGGATCTCGTGCGGCGTGATCGATTAGCGTGATCGAGTAGCGTGTAGTTAGCGCGAAACTAGTCAGCGCGAAACTAGTCAGCGCGAAACTAGTCAGCGCGAAACGGCTGGAGACCTGCGGGAGCGCCGCGAGCTGCGGCGCCGCTCGCGGGACGCTACTTACGACGTCGCAGCCGGCGAAATACGGAGTTGATGATCACTTCGGCTTCTGAAAGTCCCAGTGCGCGAGCGACACCGAAGTAGACCACGCCGAACACACCAACCACCGCAGCAGCGATGAGCACCGGATGCATGCTGATCGTGAGCGCGCGAACACCATATCCGACAACGGCTGCAATGATCGCAGCGACGAACATGCGCATGAGTTGGCCGAGCCCGGCGCCGACAGGTCCGATGCGGCGCTGAAGTCCGCGGAACAGCAGCGCCCATTCGAGCCACGCGCCTGCGGCCGCGCCTAGTGCGAGTCCGACAGGGCCGAGCGGCAAGCCTGCAACGCGAACGTTCGCGAAGATTCCGGCCGGTATGTGCAACGAGCCGACGTTGATCGGCTCGAACTGAATCATCAGCAGCGATCCGCAAACCGCCGCCATCAGCACGCGCATTCCCGCGACCCGGGCCGGCGTTTTCGTATCCCTCAACGCGAAAAAAGCGGACTGATAGATGCGAGTGCTCGTCGAGGCGAGCAGCCCCATGCTGTACGCCGCCAGAGTCAGCCAAACCAGCGTGACGTCCGATTCGCCGAACTTGCCGGAGCGATAGATGCCGGCGACGATGACCTGCCCGAGCGCGATGAACGCGACGAAGCTCGGCACGACGAAGAACGACACACGCCGCGCCGCTGCGACGGCGCGCTCTCGCAACGCTTCGGTGGTGCTGCCGCGCTCCCTCGCGAGCTCAGGCAGCTCAGCCGCGGCGATGCTCATGCCGAAGAGACTTACGGGCAGCACGTATAGCGTCTGCGCGTAACGAATGCGCGCCAGCGCGCCAATGGCGAGAAGGCTTGCGAGCACCATGTCTACGTACGTGCTCACCTGCACGACGCCGCGTCCCATGATTGCGGGGCCGGCATTGCGCACGGCCTCGCGGAATGCGGACTCGCCGCGTCCCGTGTTGATGCGGATGTCCTTCTCGAGCTTCAGCACCCACGGCAGCTGAATGCCGAACTGCAGGAAGCCGCCGACGAGCGCGCCCCACGCAGCGGCCATCAACAGGCCGTCGAGCGAGACGCGTCCGTTGAAACCGATCAGTGCCGCGATGATGGCGGCGTTCCACAGCACCGGCGCGAAATAGGGAATGAAGAACTTGCGATGACTGTTGAGGATGCCGAGCGCCCAGGCAGACAGCACGAGCACGCCGGTCATCGGGAAGATGATGCGCACGATGGCGATCATCAGCTCGCGGCGCTGGCCTTCGAATCCGGGAGTGAACACGGCGACCAGCACCGGTGCGAGCAGCACGCCGAGCAGCGAAATCACCCCCGCGATTCCCAGCAGCAGCGCGAACATCGCGCCGGCCACGCGACCGGCCTCCTTGGTCTTGCCCTGGCCGAGCAGCTCTGAATACACCGGAATGAACGACGCGCTTAACGTGCCTTCGCCGAGGAGGTTCTGCAGGACGTTGGGCATGCGAAGACCGGCACCAAACACGTCTGCGTGAAGCCCCGTGCCGAAATACGTTGCGACAACCCGCTCGCGAATGAGGCCGACGACGCGGCTGAGCAGAATTCCAGTGGCGATCAGCAGCGAAGCCGCGCGGCTGGATCGTTTCGGCGGAACGGCCGCGGCGGGTGGAGTGGGGGCATTCGTCATGTGGCGCGGAAGTTTACCGGCGTCGCCGGTCCTGCGCCGCAGTCATTTCTCTACGAACGCACCCGATATGCAGGCTGAGCTGATAGCGCCCGGCCGTCACACTTCCCGCGTCGTCTGTCACATCACCTCGAGGTGACGCATGGAGCAGTTCGCGCGTGGAAGCTATCGTCTTTCGGTCACGGGACATCGGGCGCCTTGCGGTTGCGGAGGCGCCGAGATGGCTGACGTTCGGGCGGCCGAGCGTGTATCTCGACAGCACCATTCCGAGCTACCTCGGTTCGACGCTGAGCCGCGACGCGCTCGTCGCGAGATGTCAGCGCATCACGCGCATCTGGTGGAAGCGGTATCGGCGCGATTACGAGGTGCTGGTCTCGACTCGGGTCATGGCCGAAGTCACGGCGGGCGCGCCGGATTTGGCCAAAGAGCGATTGGCTCTGGTCAGAACGATGCGGTCACTCGACTGCGAGGCCCACCATCTCGAATTGGCAAGATCGTTGCTTCGTCCCGGGGTCCTGCCGCTGAAGGCGCGCGCGGACGCGGAGCACATCGCGATCGCTGCCTGCAATTCCGTACGATTTCTGCTCACATGGAACTGCCAGCATCTCGCGAATCCGATGATTGCACGCAAGATCGCACAGATATGCGAAGCCCATGCGCTCGAATGTCCGATGATTTGCACACCCGAAACTCTCATGAGAATCTCGCTCAATGAAAGATCCGATCATCAAAGCAATTCGCGCGCTGCGTCGTCTGCGGACGATTGAGCTCGAACGTGATCCCGTCGCTGCACTCGAACAGACGCGTCAACGCGTTCGTGAGTTGGCAACTGACATCGAGTGGCTCGGTCCGGGTGTGTTTCGCGCGAACTGGCGCATTCCCGAAAAAGAACTGGAGGAACGCCGCGCGAAGGAGCGTGAGTCGGGCGTGAAGTCGGAGTTCTAGTGTCGGGAACTCCGCGGCTTTATGTCGCCTCACGGATTTTAACTGCTCACGCGTCGTGCAATGGCGCGCAGTGCTGCCCGCACACAGTGCGGGTTGGCATGTGCGCTTCCGCACCCTGAATCAAATATCAGCCACTTGGCGTGCGCACCCTCGTGCCTCACGTTGGCATCGGCTTTGCTTTGCTGAAATCACGTCAAGCAAATCCGAGGCTCGCCCGAATGATACGACTCGCTCCACTTGCCATGCTCATCGCGGCGGTCTCCCTCGCGCAGGCGGCCGAAGTTCCCGCCGAGAAAACGGGCCTCGACTCGGTTGACGGGCACCCGCTTACTTCAGTTGTCATCACCCAGTGCAATCTCATCGTGGCGGTGTACGTGACGATGCCTGATGGTCGACTGCTTCGGTTCGACAAGAGTGCGGAGGTCGCTGCCGACAAGATGATCAGCATGGCCTACACAGCAACGCACAGCGAACGCGTGGAAGTGGCTTGTGAGTCGAACGGCATCGGTGCCGTCGGCTACGAGAAGCACGACAACGCGCTGTAGCTTTAAACTCGCAGCGGCGTTTGCGAAGAGCTCATTTCTGCAGGTCCTGCACGTTGCGGCTTTCCCCGCGACTGCGCTCGCCAACAACCCGCTGGCCGCGGTGCTAGACAGCCACATCCACAGCGGCGGTAACAAGCTCGGCATCAGCAGTGAGTCGCTAGTGTCACGCGGAACGCCGGGGGGTATCGTTGGCAGTCTCATTCACAAGGATGCGGCCCCGCTGTCGAGGGTGTGACTTTGAAACGCGGTAGCGACGTCCCCAAGGAAATTCTCGCGAAACTTCGGCTCACATGCCTCGATCTGCCGGAGGCCTACGAAGAAAACGCCTGGGCCGGCATTCGTTGGATGGTGAACAAGAAGAACTTCGCTCACGTCGTGATGATCAACGACGGATGGCCTCCCGCCTATGCGAAAGCAGCCAATACAGACGGGCCCGCTTGCGTGCTCACCTTCCGAGTGCCGCGCGCAGCGGCTGACTCGCCGCGATTTGAGAAGGCGCCTTTTTTCAGGCCGGTGTGGTTCCAGAACATCGTGGGCCTGTTCATCGGACCCGACAGCGATTGGGACGACATCCACTCGAAGCTGACGCAGAGCTATTGCGTGCTTGCGCCGAAGAAATTCGTGGAGCGGATTGAGCGTGCGTGAGAACCACGCGAGTTGCCGCTGCGTCGTTCGTATGCGAGATTTTGCTGGTGAAAACGCGGGGGCGTAAACGCAGTGTCGTCATCGGAAAGCGCTATTTTCCTCGTATATTTGTGACTTTCTTGCACTAGACGTTGCGTGTCTCGAGGTCGATACTACGGGCCTTACAAGGAGGTTGCGATGGCCCGTCCTTCCAGAAACATCGACTTCGAAATGGAGCACTGCGTGGCTGAGGATACGGTTCTCGAAAAGCGAGTCGAGCACATCGAGCACGACGTTGCCGTGCTGAAAACCGACGTGCAGGTGCTGAAGGCCGACGTGCAGGTGTTGAAGACTGACGTGCAAGTGCTGAAGACTGACGTGCAGGTACTGAAAGCCGACGTGCAAGTGCTCAAGGAGGACGTCCGCGAGCTGAAAACGGATGTGCGTGAGTTGTCCCGCGGCCTGGCAGAGCATCGTGTGGAGACAGTGCAGGCGTTCGGCGCGCTTCGCTCAGACATGGAGAGAGCCATCGGGCTGGTTCGGGGTGAGATCGGCGCACTTCGGTCGGACGTGGAGAAGGCTCTCGGGCTGGGCCGCGTCGAAACCGGCGCGCTTCGATCCGATCTTGAAAAAGCGTTTGGGGCGTGTCGTGCCGAAACCGGTGCGTTGCGCGCCGAGATGAAAGAACTCGTCGGCAACCTGCACGTCTCGATGATCAAGTGGACGATCGCCACCGGCATCGCGGTCGCTGGAATGACCTGTACGTTTCTGAAGCTGTTCGCGTAGCAGCGAAGCAGCACGCCGGCGCAGTTACCCGAACTTCGTCGACAACATGCGCGCAGCGAGTTGGAACCTGTATCGCTGACTGCGAATTCATAGCCCCCGGGCGCATCGGGCGCATCGGGCGCATCGGGCGCATCGGGCGCATCGGGCGCATCGGGCGCATCGGGCGCATCGGGCGCATCGGGCGCATCGGGCGCATCGGGCGCATCGGGCGCATCGGGCGCATCGGGCGCCGCGCGCAACGCAAGGCAGCGCGGGGCCGCACGGCGCAGGGGCAGGCGCAGCGGGTGCAGCCGCCGCGCGACGAGCGGCCACCGACGCCACCACCACGAGGCCACCGCCACGACCGGCCACCACCACGACTGGCCACGACGCCACGCCCGGCCTCCCTCCCCATGAAAAACCGCGAACCGTCTCTCCCCCCGCCTTCAGAATCTTCGACTAAGCTCAACGCAGCTTCAGGGATTCCCACGCATGTTCCGTGACCCCCACAAGCCTTCGTCAGGCCGCTGTCGAACGTCCCGCGTCATCTGGATCCTGTCGCTCGGGGCACTCGCGCTGCGCGCCGTCGGGCCGCTCGCCGCGGTCGGCGCGCTGCCGTCCACGTACGAGGCGTACGAAAGCGGCGAGCTCGAAACCGAGCTCAGGGACCTGTTGGCCCGCGCCCCTCACTTCGAAGTGCTGCCCAACGTGCGCGCTTGCCTCATGGAATCCCCCCTGCTCGAAGCCAGCAGCGCGCAGCATTGGATCGACGCGCATCATTGGAAGGAATCACATTCGCGCGGTAATTCATCCGCCGATATCCGTATCGCGCTGCTCGAGCAGTCGCTCGACTTCCAAATGGCGCAGAGCCTCGGGTGGGATGAGCCACCGCCGCCCGAGATTCACGACACGTCAGCGGAGCTCGTCGCCCTGTTTCTCCCGTTCTGAGCGCACCCGCAAGGTCCGAAACGTGATCGAGTAGCGAAGGGCCGGCACCGGCGGCACGCTGTGCTGCCAGCCCCACCGCGCTTCGCCTTGCAGACGATAAATCGACCGCGGCGCCAGTTCGATCGCGAGCCCTTTATCCCGTCCAGCGGAGGGCGGCCCAGCAGGCGCGGGTTGAACGGGCGCACGTCGACCAGGCCGGCGTTGACCATGTCCGTGTTGAGCAGGCTCCTCCTCGCGTAGCCCGAGGGGCCGCGTGCCTTGCTCCAGAGGGATCGGTGAATAGCGGCGGAATCTCATCCGGCACGCACTGAGCAGCGACACACCCACCACGACCTCGAAATCCGGCACATCGCGATGCCAGCCGAGCTGCACGCCCGCCGCGTACTCAGCGACGAGTGCGTGGTTGAACTGCTCAGCCGGAATGTTCGCCCACGCAGCCACGCGCGTTCTCAATGGCTGCAGAAACTCCGGGATCGGCGCAGCTTCGTTCAGCGTGTTGGAGTCGTAGTCGAACCGTCCGCCATAGCTCACGACACGCCGCTTGGCGCGGTATTCCTTGTATTTCGCTTCCGCAAGCGGCAGCTCGCGCATGACTCCCAGCAGCGAAGCCTCTTCAGCGACGGACAGGAAATCGGGTTCGTAAGCGTAGCCTTGCGCAAACGGCGGCAGCCCGAACAGGTCGCGCTGACCTCCGCTGCCTGGCCCCTGCTTCATGATTCCGGACGACATCCCCGCATCATGGGGACGCCTGCGCGCCGCTCAACTATCGATAGATCTTCAGGTTGTAGTACGCCGCTTCCACGTTCCACACGCGCAGGCGATCGTAGCTCGCCCAGTCCTTGTACTGCTCGAGCGTCACGGTCTTGCGGATCTCCTCGAGCGACAGGCCCTTCGCCATGGCGGCTGAGACTTCCCGCGTGAGGTACTCGAAATATTCGCGCCCTTCCACGATGTCCTGCCGCGTGAACGTCTTCCAACCGTGACCTCCGGAGAGCATGTCGAAGTCCCGCTCTTCGAGCGTGCGATAGGAGTGGATCCAGTCCGCGAGCGGATGGCCATCGAACGGGCCGCATGCGCTGGGCAGCTGGCGCAGCGTGTTCTGAGTGAGCACATCCTGCGGAAAATCCACGGTGAACAGCACGCGCTCGTCACGGAACAACACGGCTGTGCCGTCGTTCGCGTGATTCTTGCCGGGAAAGATGAGGTCGATCGTTTTGCCGCCGAACTTCAGGGTCATGCGGTCGGAATACACAATGTCGGGTTGATGCACGTCGGAATAGAACTCGGCTGATGCAAGGCCATCGCCGTCCTCGTCCTTCGCGGTCACGGAATTGGGGAAGCCACCGCAGATCCACGGGTGATCCATGATCGGTTGGCCGAACTCCATCGGATCCATCTTGCCGTTGTCGTTGCGATCGACCATGTCGCCGGGCATGTGCGGATAGCGGCCGTCGAGGTTCTTGAGCGCGTTCTCGTGCGCGATGAATTTTGCGGTGTCGGCGAAGAGCGTGCTGCCGTCGATGTGATCCCAGTGAGTGTGACTGTAGATCACGTACTTCACCGGCTTGCCGGGGAAGCGTTCGGCGAGCTGCTGTTTCAGCCATTTCGCGAAGGGCGGGTTCAATGTGTCGACGAGCAGAATGCCATCGCGCGTGACGAGCACGCCGACGAACCAGGTGCCGTCTCCCGCTCGATACAGGTCGCCGACGATGCGGGTGAAAGTGTTCAGCCGTGGCGCGAACTGGGTGGGCGGGGCGGAGTCCAGTTTGAACGACGACGGTGGTGGCACGGATTCGGGGCGCAGCCATTGAGCCGACGCCAGGCTCGGCAATGTGAAGATTGCGAGCGCGGCCAGCGCGCCGGAGAGTGTGTTGCGCATACCCGAGTCCCCCTATGCGTTTGGGCAAGATCGCACGCAGGGGGCGTGCGCGCCAGCGGGTATCGGGCGATGAGCGGGGACGATGTCGTTGGCGTTGCCCGTTGCCGCAGCCGGCGCCTGCTACTTGATTAGCGGTCGCCACCACTCCCACCGGTACCGGCGCTCAGCGCCGTCGCGCGGCCCGCGCTGAAGTTGCACTGCCGTTGCCGCGGGCGGCCACGAAAAGCTTGGGTTGAGCAGCTCGCTCGACGCTTGCGCTGCCGGGTACGCCGCTGCTTCTGCCGCGGTAACGCCTCCGCCGCCGGTAACCTTTCTTCACGTCGTGCGTTCCTCGCCTCACTGGAGGTGAACCATGACGATGAAAAGCTTGGTGGTATCCGCGTTGGTGGCGTGCACTCTTTTGAGTGCGTGCGTGGTGCAGGCGCCACCGCGTCGGCACGCCGTGGCTGTGGTGGATATCGATGTGCGACCGCCCCCGCCGCGGGTCGTCGCGGTTCCGGCGCCGCGGGCAGGTTATGTCTGGGCACCGGGTTATTGGCGATGGAACGGCAAGCGCCATGTCTGGGTCGAGGGTCGCTGGGTTCGCGAGCGACGCGGCGAGCACTGGGTTCCGGCGCACTGGGAAGAAGGGCGCGGTGGTCGCTGGCACTTCGAAGAGGGTCACTGGGAACGCTGAGCGCGCAATGAGGGCGGCGGGCCAACGAGCCCGCCCGCCTTTCGCGGCGTCACCGCCGGTGCCGCTGATGTCCCCTGTCGCCGCTACGACCACCACCCCGTCGCGTTTTTCCGCAAAACGCCTCACAATCGGCCCCCTAACTAGAACAAAGGGGACCCTTCATGGACGCATCCGTCGCCATCACGCAGATCAACTGGCTCGCTATCATCGTCGCCGCGTTATGGCCTTTCGTGCTCGGCTCGCTGTGGTACGGACCCGTGTTCGGCAAGTCCTGGATGGGACTCACCGGCATCTCCAGGGGCACGCCTGGTCAGAACAGCATGGGACTCGTGTTCGGTACCACGTTCGTGCTCAACCTCATCATTGCCACGAGCCTCGCCATGTTCATCGGCGGTGGCAACTGGGTGTTCGGTCTGTTCGCGGGCTTCATGTCTGGCTTCACGTTCGTCGCGATGGCGTTCGGCATCACATACCTGTTCGAGTCGCGCCCGTTCAAGTTGTGGGCGATCAACGCGGGCTATCAAACCGTGGTGTTCACCGTGATGGGTGCGATCCTCGGCGCGTGGCACTGACGAAAAAATCGTCGACGCCAGAGTCTCTGCGGACCGACCGTTCGGTCCATTTCCGACGAAAAGTTACCGATTCCGACGAGCGGTGACTTGAGCCGACGAGCGGCGCGCCGCGCGCGCGCTCGTTAAAAACGAGGCCAAAGTCCCAGCGTCTGTTCTCGATCGGCGACACAAATTCGCGCGAGTCGGGAACACGCGTTGCATGTTTCGCGACTGAAGTCGGTCTCGTGCGACCGCGTTACGTTCAACTACACATCCGTGTGATCGCAGGCCTGTCGTCGAATACAGGCATTTCGCGGGTCGCGTTAAAGCTACACGTAGATATAGCGAACGCGCGTCCGCATCATCGCGCCCTGCCGAAGTTGAACTCTCTCCAGGCCATTCCATCCGATGAGTGATTCGATACTGGATGTCGCGATTCTCGGCGCGGGCCCCGGTGGGCTCAGCGCCGCTGCGCGTGCGGCCCAACGCCGCCTGTCGCACGTGCTGCTCGAAGCCGCGGACAAGCACGCCAACACGATTCAGCGCTATCAACGTCTCAAGCACGTCATGTCCGAGCCGGGCGTGTTGCCGTTGCGCAGTGACATCCAGTTCAGCGCGGGCCGGCGCGAAGAAGTTCTCGAGATCTGGGAGAAAGGGATCGCAGAGAAAGGAGTGCGCATCCAGTACAGCTCCGAGGTCACGGGGATCAAGGGCCAGAACGGCGACTTCCGTGTGGAGTTGCGCAAAGGAGCTCCGATCCGCGCGAAGCGCGTGATTCTGGCGCTCGGTGTGCAGGGCAATCCGCGCAAGCTCGGTGTGCCGGGTGACAGCATGCCGATCGTCACCAACACGCTCGAGAGTGCGGATGAGCATCGCAACGAGACGATCGTGATCGTGGGTGCCGGTGACAGCGCGATCGAAGATGCGATCGCGTTGTCCCGGCACAACCGCGTGGTGATGGTGAATCGCGGCACGGAGTTCGCGCGCGCCAAAGAAGGCAATTCCACGCAGATCCTGCGTGCGATCAAGAACGGCCTGGTGGAATGCATTTACCAGGGCTCGGTGAAATCGATCGAAGCCGGCGGCAAAGGCACGCCGCCGGGGCGCGTCACCATCGCTTCACCCAATGGCGCGCAGGTGGTCGCGGCTCACAGGGTGATCACGCGGCTCGGCGCGATTCCGTCGCGCAGCTTCGTCGAATCCATCGGCGTGCGCTTCCTTTCGCCGGATGCGGATTCGCTGCCGGAGCTCACGCCGCAGTACGAAACCAACGTCCCCGGCGTGTTCATCATCGGCGCGCTGGCGGGTTATCCGCTCATCAAGCAGGCGATGAACCAGGGCTATGAGGTCATCGAATACCTGCTCGGTAACAAGGTGCAACCGGCGGATCACGGCCTGCTGCAGGAAAAGCTCGGCGGCCTGCGTTTTTCCGGCGGACGGGTCGGCGTCGACCAGGCGCTCGCGGCCATCCAGCAGCGCATTCATATGTTCCGCGACGTGAAGCCGCTCGGCCTGCGTGAGCTTGCGATCGTGAGCCGCATCGTCGGCCCGAAGCAGGGCAGCCGATTGTTCAGTCGCGGCGACTATTCCACGTCGATCTACAACGTTCTGGATGGCGAGATCCATCTCTACGCCGACAACACGCGACTGATGACGCTGCGGCGGGGTCAGGTGCTGGGCGAGATGAGCCTGATTTCCGGCCGTCCGCACGATGTGACAGCCGTTGCCGGCGAGCGCTGCGTGCTGCTCGAAAGCCCGCACGGCGCCGTGCGCAAGCTCATGCGCGTCGAAGCGTCGGTGCAGGACTATCTCGACAAGACGTACATTCTGCGAGCGTTGCGACTTTTCCTGCTCGCGCACGCTGCGCCAGAAACGGTTCACAAGTTGGCGCTCACCGCCAACGTTCATCGCGTAAAGGCCGGCGAGAAGTTGTTCAGCGAAGGCGATGCGGTGGATCGTCTTTATATTCTCCGCAGTGGCTCGATGACGTTGTCACGCGTAGCGAACGAGCGGGACGTGATCGTCTCGTACTGCGCGGCCGGCAAGTTCGTCGATCTCGTGGGCCAGCAGTCTGGTGTGCTCGCGCGCACCGTCACCGCGAAAGCGACTGTGGCTTCCGAAGCCATCAGCGTCGATTACATGAGTTTTTGCGAGCTGCTCGCGGACGACAAGCAGCTCGAAAGCGAAGTGCAGCGGGAAGCGAAACTGCAGCTCGCCGAATACACCAAGATGCAGGCTGCGCCCGAGTCGAGCGACCTGCTTTCATTCCTGTTCCAGCACGGCCTCGGCGAAGCGACGAACGTGCTGGTCATCGACGAGTCCCTCTGCGTGGGTTGCGATCAGTGCGAGACCGCGTGCGCGTCGACGCATTCCGGCGTCTCGCGCCTCGATCGTAAGGCCGGGCCGTCGTTCTATTCATTGCACCTGCCGACTTCGTGCCGCCACTGCGAGCACCCTCATTGCATGAAGGATTGCCCGCCGACGGCCATCCATCGCATGCCGAACGGTGAAGTGTTCATCAACGATGAAACCTGCATCGGCTGCGGCAATTGCGAGGAGAACTGTCCGTACGGCGTGATCCAGATGGCCGAGATGGGGCCGCGCGAAACGTTCCTGAACCGGTTGTTCAAGCGTTCGGCGCCGGAAGCCGCGAAGACTGCGGTGAAGTGCGACATGTGCAAGGACCTGAAGAGCGGCCCCGCATGCGTGGCTGCATGTCCGACCGGCGCAGCGATCCGCATCCATGCCGAGGATGTGCCGGCGCTGGCGCGCAGACGGACGCTGCGAGCGCCATAGCGCTCGCACGTGGGTGACCGGGGAACACAACAATGCATCAATCCTTTTTCAACTATCGGCAATACCGGTATGCGGTTCGCGCGGGCGCGCTCGCAGTGCTCGCGATTCTGGCGTACGTGTTCTGTCCGCTGCGCGAGCCCAAGAGCGGCGGCACCTGGCTCGGTTACACGCTCGGGACGATCGGAGCGCTGCTGATCGTATATCTCGCCTGGTATGGCGTGAGGCGTCGCACCTTTGGGTCAGGCGGAAGTGCGACAGGCTGGCTGTCCGCGCACGTGTATTTCGGCTTCGTGCTCATGCTCGTCGCCACGTTGCATTGTGGATTTCAGTTCGGCTGGAACGTTCACACGGCTGCATATGTTTTGCTCGCCCTCGTAGTCGTGAGTGGTGCATGGGGCACATATGCCTACGCGCGATATCCCAGCCTCATCATCAAGGCCCGCGGCAACATCGGCCGCGGCGAGCTCGTCGAAGAGATCTATCAGCTCGATGGTCGCGCGCTGCGTGTGGCCGCCGTTCTGCCGGCAGACGTGCACGATCTGCTTGCTGACTCGATTCGCCGCACGCAGGTCGGCGGAAGCATCTGGGCGATGCTGCGCGGCTATGACGAATCCACGGTGCTGATTCCCGCGGGGGGCGGATTGCCTTCGCGCGTGGTGGCGAACCAGGGGCAGAAAGCGCTCATCGAAGCGCTCGCCGGCCGAATCGCCGCGCAGGCGGACAGCACCGAGATCGCGAAGATGCACACGCTGCTGGACATCGTCGCGCGCAAGGCGAGTCTCGTCATGCGGCTGCAGAAAGACGTGCAGCTGCAAAGCCTCATCCAGTTCTGGCTCTATCTGCATCTGCCGCTGTGTTTCGCGCTGCTCGTGGCCCTCGTGGCCCACATCCTCGCCGTGTTTTTTTACTGGTGAGGCGCGATGCGGTTTCGCGTATTGCGATGGATCAGATCCGACACAGCCACGGGCACCCGGCAGTTCCGCGAGGTCATCGTCCAGACCCGCCGGCTGACCATTGGCCGCGCGAGCGATCAGCACCTGCAGGTTGCCGACGCGAAGGTGTTTCCGAATCACGCGGTGATCCGCGCAGGCCGCGGTCGCGAAGGCGCGGTGGTGATCGAAGCGCTCACGCCGACAGGCGTGGCGGTGAACGGTCGCAACCGGCTCGTCTGCACGCTGAACCCGGGCGACGAGGTTCGGGTCGGGCCGGCGATCATCGTGGTGGAGCAGAGCCAGAAGGGCAGTCCGTTCACCATTCGATTTCGCATGGCCGAGCAGGAAGGCAATCGCCTCGATCGCCTGCACGTGCTGTCGCTCAGCGATTCGGGGCTGAGCAAACGATTCTGGTCGCTGATGCTTGCCTCGGGCGTCGCGGCCATTTTTCTGCTGGTGCCGATGGCGGCGGCGTTGTATCAGCCGCTTCGGCCGTTGTTACGCGCGAGCAACGTCGTGCCGAATGATGCGCTGTGGTCGCCGGGTCCGTTGCACGCCTCGCACCAGTTCATCGGCAGCGATTGCAACGCGTGCCACACTTCGCCGTTCGCGCCTATCGAAAACGTTCAGTGCACGAACTGCCACACGAAAGTGGAGCATCACGTGCGCGCGACGTCGCCGGACATCGCGCTGTTCGATCAGCGTCGCTGCGGAGAATGTCACGTGGAGCATGCCGAAACGCCGTCGGTCGTTTCGCGCGATCAGCGCTTGTGCTCGGACTGTCACGACAAGCTCAAGACGCTCAGCCCGCGCACCGAACTGCTGAACGTGGCCGACTTCGGCCGCGATCACCCGGAGTTCCGCGTCTCGATGCTGCAGAGTCGCGAAGGCCCGAAAGGGCTCGATTGGACCACCGTGCGGCTCGATGTGTTGCCCGACCAGCCGCGTGTCGAGAATTCGCACCTGCGTTTTTCCCACACGCAGCACCTGGCGCGCAAAGGCATCAAGGGCCCGAATGGCGACGAGGTGCTCCAGTGCCGCAATTGCCACGAGGGCGATTCGAGCGGCCGGCTGATGCTGCCCATCCAGATGGAAAAGAACTGCAGCCGCTGCCACAGCCTGCGGTACGACGAGAAGGACCCGGCATCGATCGTGCCTCACGGCGACATCGAGGGGGTGTACCAGACGCTGCTCTCGCATTTCAGTCGCCAGTTTCTGGAAGGTGACATCGGCTCGACGCGCCGGGCCGCGATCTCCGTGCGCCGGCCGGGCGGACAGCCGGGCATGGTGCTCACGCGTGATGAGCAGTACCGCGCGCGAGATTGGGCCGAACAACAATCGCTGTCAGCCGCGCGCGATCTGTTCGAAAAGCGGGTCTGCGTGGACTGCCATGAAGTGACGAAGTTGCCGGCGCGCATCGGCATCGAGCAATGGAAGGTGGAACCGGTGAAGTTGACGCAGACGTGGATGCCCCGTGCCCGATTCAATCACGAGGCCCACAAGACCACGGAGTGCATCACGTGTCATACCGGGGCGACCGTCTCGAAGCGCAGCAACGATGTGCTGATGCCGAACATCGATGTGTGCCGCACGTGTCACAGCGGCGCGGAAGATCGCAAGAAGCTGCCGTCGGATTGTTTGATGTGCCATCAGTTCCATCTGCCCGATCGAGGATTGTTCGATCAGCAGGCGGCCTCGGAATCGGAAGCGAACCCGCGCTCCGGTGTGATCAAGCGCATGAGGGCGTTGCAGTGAAGCGTCTGTCGTCCTCGCTCATGATCGTGCTGGTTTTCGCGGTTGGCGTGGCATTCGGCGCCACGCCGACGAAACCGGATGCGTCTGTTCAGTCGCTCGCCACGTTGCCGGCTGCCGCGCTGAAACTGCCGTATCAGGCGCCGAACAAGCACCTCGGCGTCGCGTCGTGCGCGTCGTCGGTGTGCCATGGCAACGTTAAGTCGACGAGCAGCTATGACGTGCAGCTGAACGAATACATCATCTGGTCGCACGACGACTCGCATTCGCGCGCTTACAGCGTGTTGATGACCGAGCGCTCGCGCGTCATCGCGGCGAAGCTCGGGTTGCCGAACGCGCACGATGCAAAGATCTGTCTCGACTGTCATGCCGACAACGTGCCCGCAGCGGTGCGCGGCAAGGAATTCAACCTGGCAGACGGCGTTGGCTGCGAGACCTGCCACGGCGGCGCCGAGAAGTGGATCGAGTCCCATACGATGAAAACGACGTCGTATCAGGACAACCTGCAGAACGGCATGTATCCCACCGCGACGCTCACGAGCCGCGCGCCGCTGTGCCTTTCCTGCCATGTCGGTAATGCAGACAAGTTCGCAACCCATCGGATCATGGGCGCCGGCCATCCGCGCCTGAGCTTCGAGCTCGATACGTTCCAGGCGCTGCAGCCGTCGCATCACGTCATCGACAAGGACTATGCGCAACGCAAGCCGGTGTATAGCCGTTCGGCCGTGTGGGCATATGGTCAGGTCGAAGCGGCGCGCATGCAGGTGCAGCTCGTCCAGCAATACTTCTCGAAAGACGGCACGGTATTTCCGGAGCTTGCGCTGTTCAGCTGCCATTCGTGTCACCAGAGCTCGATGCGCCAGCTCGACTGGGCGCGCGGGTTGACGACCGTCGGCGCGCAACCCGGCAACGTGCCATTGAACGACGGGCATGTGCGCATGGCCATCGTGATTGCACGCCAGATCTTGCCGAACGCCGCGCGTGAGATCGTGCCGCTTGCTCAGCAACTTCAGGAAGCGAGCAGCTCGAGCCGCGAGCGAGTCGCGCAGGTGAGCGGCAGGCTCGAAGCGGCGCTCCGCGATCTCGCGGGGCAGGTGGCAGATCACAAGTGGACGCCCGGTGAGCAAACCGCGGTGCTCACCGCGGTCCTCGATTTGGGCTCCCGCAGGGAATATCGCGATTACATCGCGGCGGAGCAGGCTGTGATGGCTTCCGAGCTGCTGATGCTCGACCTGGGAACGGCCGCGCGGAATCGCGCTCGGCTCGACGAATTGTTCCGGCTCGTTCAGGACGACGAAGCGTATCGCCCCGACCAGTTCGTGACGGCTGTGGATCAACTTCGGGCGGCACTCGGCCTCGCCGGCGCACGCGCGCTGGCAGGCAGATGAAAACGACTCGCATCCGGGTCGCAAGTCTTTCATTCGGGCCGTAATCGAGACGTCTCGCAGCAGCCACTCTTAAATCGATACGAGAACTGCGTCTCTGATTCCCCGGCCGGGACGTGACCCAAGCCGCGCCGCACAACTCGCGGGCTCCCTAGCATGCTTTCGATATGCCGTTACGAGGGGGTCGAAAACCGACGCGAGCTCACGCGGGTCCGCCGCTTTGGCGCCGCGTCGGCATCGTGTTGCTCGTGGCCGGAGTGGCCGCGGGCGTTTTGACCCTGCAGAACATCGCCGGCCGCCAGGTCGTGATGAGCAGCTTTCGCCAGCTCGAGCAGGACGCGGCCCAGCACACCCTCGATCAGGTTCTCAACGCGCTGCAGGCAGACCTTCATCATCTTGCCGTCGGCGTGCGGGACTACGCGCGCTGGGATGACGCATACAACTTTGCATCCGACCGCAACGAGCGCTTCACGCAATCGAATCTCTCTGCGGACGCGCTCGACAACATGGGCGTCGACCTGGTGTGGATGGTCGACACGCGCGATCGCGACATCCTGTCGCTCACCGTCGGACTCAATGATTCCCATCCCATCGAACGGCCCGCGAACGCGGAGCTGATGGATGTGCTTCGTGCGCACCTCAAGCAGATTCGCGCGTCGCGCGGTAGCTCGAAGGCGCTCGATCGCTTGGTGCAAACACCGCGTGGGCTGTTGGCATTTGCGGCACACGACATCCTGCAGACGGGGGGCAAGGGTGAGTCGCGCGGCATGCTCGTGTTCGGTCGGCTGGTCGATGATCGGGAGGTGGTTCGCGTGCGCGAGACCACTCAGTTGCCCGTGCAGCTGCATCGAACCGCGCGCACGGTACAGCGTCTTCCGGTGGATGCCGTGAACATGTGGAGCGGGGGTCCGCACGGCGCGAGCCGCCTGTTGCTGCCGTCGGATCAGCAGAACATGCAGATCTTCGCGCTCCTGCGCGATGTGGACGGCAAGTCGGTCGCCATTCTCGAAACCCACCTCGATCGCACGCTATTGGAATTCGGCCACAGCACGCTGCGTTCGCTGTTGTTGCTGATTTCCGCGGTCGTCGTGCTCGTGGCGCTCTGCGTCGGGTCGCTGCTCTTGAGGATGGAGAAGATCTGGCGCGCGCAGGCCAGCAGCGAGCGCCGCTATCGCGCGGTGATCACGCAAGCGCAGGACACGATGCTGCTCGCCGACGCGACAGACCGGAAAATTCTCGAAGCCAACCCGGCCGCGACGACCACACTGGGTTATCCCGAAACAGCGCTGTTATCGCGCAGCGTCGATGAGCTCTTCGTGGTGAATGACTCCGGCACCGTGCGCCCCGTGCAGCCGGAGCTGTATGCCGCGAGTCTTTCAGACCTCGCGTTGCAGGTTCGGTGTCATGACGGGAGGCTGCTCGACGTCGAGGTTTCGGCGAGCCCGCTGACGATCGATGGGCGCGAGGTCATCAGCTTCGTGTTGCGCGATGTGTCGGCTCGCAAGAATGCAGAGCGCGCGCTGGTGGACAATCAGCAGCGGCTCTCGCAGGTCGCACATCACGATGCGCTCACCGGACTGCTCAATCGGCTCGGCCTGCAGAATCGCCTGAAAGAAGTGATCGAGCAGGCGAATCGCACCAAGCGGCCGGTCGCGTTCCTCTATCTCGATATCGATCACTTCAAGAAAGTGAACGACCTTTATGGTCATGCGCATGGCGACCTGCTGCTGCAGCGAATGGCGGAACGCCTGCGTGGATCCGTTGCGACTACAGATCTGGTCGCGCGCATGGGGGGCGACGAATTCGTCGTCATCGCCACGGGCGTGCGCGACGCGAGCGCGGCGAACACCATCGCGATCCGCATCCGGGAAAAGCTGGCGGCGCCGTTCGAAGTCGAGGGCCAGGAAATCCCGGTGACGAGCAGCGTGGGCGTCAGCGTGTTTCCCGAGCACGGCGCGGATTACGACGTGCTGCTGAAGAACGCCGACATCGCTCTCTACGAAGCGAAGGATGGCGGTCGCGATGCGCACCGGATTTTCGCTCGCAGCATGAATACGCGCGTGAACGAACGCCTGACCATCGAACATTCGATGCGTGCCGCGATCCGCGAAAACCAGTTCTATGTCGAGTATCAACCCATCGTCGATCTGCGCACCAACAAGCTGGAAGGGCTCGAAGCGCTGCTGCGCTGGCGGCATCCGGTGCGCGGGCTCGTGCCGCCGGCGGTGTTCATCGATGTCGCGGAGAAGTCTGGCCTCATCGCGGAGCTCGGCGAGTTCGTGCTGAACAATGTGTGCTCGCAAATTCGCAAGTGGCAGGACAAGGGCGCCGAGCCCGTGCCGGTGGCCGTGAACGTGTCCGGCCGGCAGTTCGAGCGTCAGGACATCGCGAACCTCATCGCGCATGCGGCGGCGGGGGCGGGCATCGATGTGCGCATGCTGCACGTCGAGCTCACCGAGAGCGCGATCGTCGAAGGCAACGAGCGGCACCTCGGCGTGCTGCGCGGCCTGCGGGCGCTGGGTGTGCCGGTGTCGATCGACGATTTCGGAACGGGCTACTCGAGCCTGTCCTATCTCAAGAACCTGCCGATCGACTGCCTGAAGATCGACCGGTCGTTCGTGCGGGACATGATCACGAGCGTGAACGGCGATGCGATCGTGACGGCGATCATCCGTATGGCGAGCAGCCTCGGCCTACGCACCATCGCGGAGGGCGTGGAGACGCTGGAGCAGCTGAAGCGGCTGCGGGAGCTGGGGGCGACGATGGGGCAAGGGTTCTATTTCAGCCCGCCGCTGTCGACCGAGGCCGCTGAGCGCCTGCTTTCCGAGGCGGCGCGGCGGCAAAAGTTGACGGAAACCCTGAGGTTACGGACGCTTTCGGCGGTGGGTCGCTAGCGCTGAGCATGGCCGATGGCGAGTGGCTTCCGGGTCCGCCCCAGCGCAGATTGGAAAAACACACTTATCCACAGCCTATCCCCAAACACTCCACAGCCGCTCACCGGTAGACTCTGTGACATGCGTCTCAGACTCTTCCGTCGTCGCCCGGTCCAGGAATCGGGCACCGTCATCGCCACCTACCCGTTCACCCGCCGTACTGCGCAAATGCTCCTGCTGAAGGACGGCCGCGTGCGGTGGACGTGCGATTGCGATACCGCCCAGCGCAGCGTTTCCAGGGGTTTGACGCCCTGGTGCAAGCACATTGAGAAGGCTGCGGCGAAGCGGTCGGTGGATCGGTTGTTTCGGGAGCGGCCGGCTGCGGTTAAGCCTTCGTCGCACTGAGGGGGCTTTAAGAGCGCTCAGTCGCCGCGCGGCTTGGAAGCGTTTATTGGAGCGTTTATTTGGAAGGCTGCGGAGCCGCCCGGCGACTGAGGGCCTGTTGCTCTACTCAGCCGCCGGTGACGAGGGCCTAGAACTCCCCAGCTCAGCCCCCAGCGCGACTGAGGTCGCCCATCCCTCTCCTGCCCCGCAACCCCGTCTACACTCGGCCGCGCCCATTCCCGGGCCCCGTCCGTACAGGCGTACATGATCACCGTCCACCATCTGAACAACTCACGCTCCCAACGCGTGCTGTGGCTGCTCGAAGAACTGGGCGTCGACTACGAGGTCAAGCGCTACGAGCGAAACCGGGAAACCCTGCTCGCGCCGCCGGAGCTACGGAAGGTGCATCCGCTCGGGAAGTCGCCGCTCGTCGAGATCGATGGGCGGGTGCTGGCCGAGTCCGGCGCCATCGTCGAAACGCTCGCGGACCGGTTCGCGGGAGGCAAACTCGCGCGGCCCCATGGATCGCCAGCCCGCGACGACTACATCTACTGGCTGCACTACGCGGAAGGCTCCGCAATGCCGCCGTTGCTGTTGAAACTGTTCGTCGACCGCATCGTTGCCGCGAAGATGCCGTTTTTCGTGAAGCCCATCGTTCGCAAGATCCGGCAGAGTGCCATCGATGCGTTCATCGGCCCCCAGCTGAAACTCCACCTCGATTACATGGAGAGCGTGCTCGAGCGGCACACCTGGTTCGTCGACGACGAATTCTCTGCGGCAGATATCCAGCTCAGCTTTCCGCTGGAAACCGCCGTGAACCGTGCGGGTCTCGATTCGAGCCGGCCGAAGCTGATGGACTACCTGCGCCGGATCCACGCCCGGCCGGGTTACGTACGTGCTCTCGAGCGCGGCGGCCCCTACGCTTACGCATGAAGTTTGGCGTATCGTTACGCGGTCCTTTGACTGTGGAGAGAATGATATGAGCAAGGGTATGGACCGTAAGAAAGAAGGCAAAAAGAAGCCGGCGAAGACGCTCGAAGAGAAGCGCGCGGCAAAGCGTGAAAAGAAGGCGTCCCGCGGCTGAGGCCGCGCGAGCCGGAAATTCCGGAACTGAATCCGTCATGCTGATCCTGCTGTCCGCATCGATCCTGGGCTCATGCAGATCTGGGTAGACGCTGACGCCTGCCCGGCGGTGATCAGGGACATTCTGTTCCGGGCCGCAGACCGCGCGCGCATGCGTGTGACGCTGGTAGCGAACCAGCCGGTGCGACGCGCGGTCTCTCCTTACATCCACTTCGTTCAGGTGCCCGCCGGGCTCAACGTCGCTGACGCGCGCATCGTTGAAATGATGGAAGCGGGCGATCTCGTAGTGACGGCCGATGTGCCGCTGGCTGCGGCGGTCACGGAGAAAGGCGGCGTCGCGCTCGATCCGCGCGGCACGCTCTACACCACCGAGAACGTCCGCGAGCGGCTCAGCGTTCGTAACTTTCTCGATGAGTTGCGCGGCAGCGGTGTGAACACTGGCGGACCGCCATCGCTAGGGCAGCGCGAGCGGCAGCTGTTCGCCAATCAGCTCGACCGCTGGCTCGCCAAGGCCACGCCCACGACCGCCGCCGGCACGCCGCCCACCTCGGGCAATCCGCCTACAGCCTAATCGGCTATCGCCGTACGGCATCGCTGCGCGTATTGCGGCCTCATACGCACGGACGCAAACAGAGGTGATCGGCATGAATACGCTACGTAAATTGAGCACGGCAACGGCGCTTGGCCTGCTCGCCGCCGTGTCAGCACAAGCGCCGGCTGCGCAGGGGACCGTGGTGACCGAGTCCGCGCCGGCGCAGGGAACACTTGCGCCCATGACGAGTCCGACGCCTGAGGCGGCCTCGAGCCCACATCAGCGAGATGTCACGGACCGTTCTGCGGATGAAGCGGGCAGCGAAGCGCCTGTCCAAACCAATCCGTCGGATCCCAGTCAGTCTTCTTCGCCGAGCCAGCGGGAAGTCCTCGGCTCGAATGCCGGGTCGAACGAGCGCGCCGCCGGTCCGACGAAGCAGATGAGTGGCGACACGAAGCCGAAGGACAAGCTCGTGGGCTTGCCAGTGCAGTCATCCAAGAGCGACAGCACCGGGAACACGCAGCAGCTGGGCTCAGTTGTCGACATCGTGCGAGACAGGGGCGGCAAGCCGACGTATGCCATCGTCGCGATCGACAATGACACGACCGCCGTGCCGTATGACGTTGCGACGTCCTCGATGCACGCTGGCAAGTTGCTGGTGATGAGTCCCGAGCAGCTCGCCGGTGCGCCGCGTGTGAAGCAGACGGAATGGCTCGACCAGAAGGCGAGCAAGTGGCGCACGGAGTCGGACCGCTACTGGCGCGGCAGTCGCACGGCACAGCCTGCCGACGCGCCGTTGCCGAAGGAGCGTTAGGCCTGGATCAGTCCGTGGCGAATCGCGATGAGCGTGAGCTCGGACTGATTCACGACATCCAGCTTCTGCTTGATGTTGTAGAGATGGGTGCCCACGGTGGACGCGGAAAGGCTGAGGTCATCGGCGATCCGCTGCACCGTGGCGCCTGACGCGAGTCGAATGAACACTTCGAACTCGCGCTCGGACAGGCGCTCTACCGGCGATTTCGTGCTGCCGCTGATGTCAGCAAGCGCGAGTTTCTGTGCCAACGCTGCATCGAGATAACGTCGCCCGTTCGCCACTGTCGTGACGGCTTCGATGAGCGCTTCCGGCGCGCTCCGTTTCGAGAGAAATCCCAGTGCGCCTTCCTGAAGCGCACGACGCGCATGCACGGGATCATCGTGCGCCGAGAGAGCGAGAATTCGGGCCTGCGGAAACTGCGCGCGAATCCGCTTGAGCGCCTCCAGTCCGCCCAAGCCGGGCATCGCGAGATCCATCACGACGATATCGGGCGCGAGCTCCGCATAACGCTGGATCGCCGCTTCACCCGATTCCGCTTCGCCCACCACTGAGATCGACGCCACGGATTGCAGCAGCAGCCGAAAGCCTGTGCGTACGACGGCGTGATCATCCACCAGCATCACGCGGATCACGACACAACTCCCGGCGACGTCGATCCCAGCGGAATTTCCGCCTTGAGCGTTACACCGCGACTCGGCGAATTCTCGACCGTGAACGCGCCGCCGAGATGCTCGACGCGTTCAGCGAGCCCGCGCAGGCCGAAGTGACCCGGACGGGACCAGTCCGCCGGCAGGCCGACGCCGTCATCCGCCACCGTGATGACGATGCGATTGCCGTTCGAGTGAACTTCTGTCGCCACTTTCGACGCCTGGGCGTGGCGCAGGGCATTGATGAGACCCTCCTGCACGACGCGATAAATGGTGAGCGTCACGCTCGGACCGAGATCCGCGGAAAAGTCCTGCCGCAGCGTCAACGCAATGGTCGGATAACGTCGCTGCCAGTCCTTCACGAGATTATCGAGCGTCGTCGCAAGGCCGAGCGTATCGAGTGACAGCGGCGTGAGGCGCGGAATGAGCCCGTGCATGTTGTCGTAGAGTCGTGCGGCTTCTTCGGAAATCAAGCGCGCCACCTCGCCGGTGGCAGGATCGCGTTGCCCGCCCTGCGCGGAGATCGCCTGCGCGAGGCTGCGAATCGCCGTGACGGATTGGCCGAACTCATCATGCAGCTCGTGCGCGATGAGGCGCCGTTCTTCCTCCACTTTCTGTTCGACGATGCGTGACAGCTCCTGCCGCTCTTCGAGCAGTGTCTGCGCTTCTCGCGCCTTGCGCTCCGCTTTCACTTTATCTTCCACAGCTTCCGCCATGCGGTTGAATGCCGCGCCGATCACGCCGGCTTCGAAGCCCCGCAGCGGCGGGAGGCGAAATGCGAGGTCACCGCGCTGAATGCGCTCGAGCCCGTTGGCAATCACGGGGACGGGTGCGAGCGCGCGATCGACGAGCCAGAAGGCCAGACCGTTCACGATGAGCAGCATGACGAGGGACAGCAGCGCCAGCCTGAGCATATCGTCCCACGCGTCGATGATGGCGCGAGACGTATCGGCTTCGATCACCAGCTGCGAGCCGCCCGGCAGCGGAAAAATGTGTCGCACGGTCTCGGGTGCCAGCATTTTCCCAAACCATGCGGGCGCCGTACGACCGGCCTTGTAGGTGGGCGGAGGCGATCGGTACAGCTCTTCGCCTCGAGGTGACTTGAGCGTGATCTCGTTGGCGCGCACGCGCCCGAGCTGCTGGAGAAACGGCAGCACCAGTTCGCTGCCGCCTTCCCGCGAATAGATGGACGCGAGCCGGCCCAGAAGCTGCGCGGCGACCCGGCTGGCCGCTTCGATCTCTTCCCGCACGGACTCGCGCGTGCTCTGGATCTCCGCCGCGCCCAGCACGACGACGAACAGCGCCGTGAGGCCGGCCACGACCAGGTTGAGGTGAGTGCGAAGCTTCATTTCACCCGATGGTAGTGGATGGTCACGCCGAGCGGCTCATGAAATTCATGACGCGACAATCATGATGATCCCCATGCGGGCGATGCGGCGGTGGCCGGACTATCGGTCGCGACGGCTCATCCGGCCGCCGCCTCACTGACAAAAGGATTCGCACATGAAATGGGAAACCCCTGAAGCCATCGATTTCCGCTTCGGCATGGAAATCACGATGTACATCTCGAATCGCTGATCGCAGCGGGGCGTGGGCCCGCGCTGGCGGGCCGCGCCTTCATCCAACCGGGCGTTTGTCCTGAGGCTTGTTCAGTGAAAGTGCGGGTGCTCGGCTCCGCGGCCGGCGGAGGCTTTCCACAGTGGAACTGCAACTGTGGCAACTGCGCAGGCTTGCGCTCGGGCACGTTGCGGGCGAGGGCACGCACGCAGTCGTCGATCGTCGTGTCAGGCGGGTCTGCAACCGAGTGGGTGCTGGTGAATGCTTCTCCGGACCTGCTGGCTCAGCTGCAGGCCAATCCCGTTTTGCAGCCCGCACGCTCGATTCGTGACACGGCGTTGTGCGGAATTGTGTTGGCCGACGGACAGGTTGATCACACCACCGGGCTCTACATGTTGCGCGAGGCTTCGCGGCCGTGGCCGCTGTGGTGTACCGACAGCACGTATGCCGATCTCACGCGCGGCAATCCTATTCTGGCCGTTCTTTCCCACTACTGTGGCGTGGACCGCAGACGCATCGAGCTGACGGGTGAACAGTTCATCGTCGAAGGCTTGCCGACCGTACGCTGGCGCGCGCTGCCGGTCGCGAGCAAACCGGCACCGTATTCGCCGAATCGCGAGTCGCCCGTGCCTGGCGACAACATCGCGCTCGAAATCATGGACGAGATCACCGGTCGTACGCTGCTGTACGCGCCAGGCCTCGGGGCCATCGATGACACGATCTGGAAGTCCATGCAGACCGCGCGCTGCGTGCTCGTCGATGGCACGTTCTGGACGGACGATGAAATGATCCAGCTCGGCGTTTCGCGCAAACGCGCTCGGGACATCGGCCATCTGCCCCAGAGCGGGCCGGGCGGCATGCTCGAGTGGCTCGAGCGCCTGCCGCTGGGCACGCGCAAGGTGCTCATCCACATCAACAACACCAATCCGATTCTCGATGAAGACTCGGCGCCGCGTGCGGAGCTCGAGCGCCGGGGCGTTGAAGTTGCGTTCGATGGCATGGAGATCGAGCTGTGATTCCCGCTGTCAGCGCGGAGCCCTGGAGCCGCGAGGAATTCGAAGCGCGGCTGCAGGACCAGGGTGCCGCGTATCACATCCATCACCCGTTCAACGTGATGTTGAACAGCGGCGGCGCGAGTCCCGAGCAGATTCGCGGCTGGGTGGCGAATCGTTTCTATTACCAGATCAGCATTCCCATCAAGGACGCGGCGATTCTCGCGAACTGCCCGGACCGTGCCGTGCGGCGCAGTTGGGTCCAGCGCATCCTGGATCACGATGGCTATGGCGATGACCCGGGCGGCATCGATTCGTGGCTGCGACTCGCCGAGGCCGTGGGTGTTTCGCGCGGGCGCACCGAAAGCCTGGTGGACGTGCTTCCCGGCGTGCGATTCGCCGTCGACGCGTATGTGAATTTCGCGCGGCGCGCACCATGGCAGGAAGCGGTGTGCTCCTCGCTCACTGAGTTGTTCGCTCCACAGATTCATAAACAGCGGCTGGCGAATTGGCCGCAGCACTATCCGTGGATCGATCCGGCTGGCCTGCATTATTTCCAGAGTCGCGTGAGCCTCGCGCGGCGCGATGTGGAGTTCGGCCTCGCGTTCACGCTCGATCATTTCAAGACGCGCGAGCAGCAGGAGCGCGCGATCGAGATCCTGAAGTTCAAGCTCGATGTGTTGTGGCAGATGAACGATGCGATGGCGCTTCGGTATGGAGCCAAGGTATGAGCCAAGGTATGAGCCAGTGGATGAGCCAGAATATGAACGAGGATAGGAGTCAGAGCGGGGCCCCGGCCACCGGCCTGGGCATCAGCCTGGGCATCGACGAGCGCCGCCCGAGCGAGGTCGCTCTGACCTCACGGCCAGCGATCGGTCGCGGTTTTCGGCTTCAGTGGGAACCGGCGCAGAGCGCGCACGTCCTGCTCTATCCGGAAGGCATGGTGAAGCTGAACGGCAGCGCAGGCGAGATCCTGAAACGTTGCGACGGTCACCGAAGTGTGTCGGTGATCGTCGAGGACCTCGAGCAGGCGTTCGGTGCGTCGGGACTCGCGAAGGACGTGACCGACTTCATGCGCTTTGCCGCCGCCCAGAAATGGATCGAGTTGCGGCCGTGAGCACCGACGCCGCGGCCATCGCCGCCGACCCTGCCGCGATTGGCCCCGCTGCTTCTACGGCGAGCTCCAGCGTCGACAGCGCGCTGTCCCCTAAACCGGCGAAAGCCTCGTCACCTCCACTCTGGCTGCTCCTCGAGCTGACGTATCGCTGCCCGCTCCACTGCGCCTTCTGCTACAACCCGACGGACTTCGCGAAGACATCCACCGAGCTCAGTACCGCGGACTGGATTCGTGTGCTGCGCGAGGCTCGACAGCTCGGCGCCGTTCAACTGGGCCTGTCCGGTGGCGAGCCCCTGTCGCGCGACGACCTGGAAGAAATCGTCGCCGAGGCGCACACGCTCGGCTTCTACATCAACCTCGTCACCTCCGGCGTGGGTCTCACCGAGAAGCGCATCAAGGCGCTGAAAGAAGCCGGCCTCGATCACATCCAGCTTTCGTTCCAGGACAGCACCCGCGAGCTCAATGACTTTCTCAGCAGCACCCGCACTTTCGACCTCAAAGCAAAGGTCGCCGCGCTGATCAAGCAGTACGATTACCCGATGGTGCTGAACGTGGTCCTGCACCGCCTGAACATCGATCACGTCGGCGCCATTCTCGACATGGCCGAACGCATGGGTGCCGATTATCTCGAGCTGGCGAACACGCAGTACTACGGCTGGGCCTGGCACAACCGCGATCAACTGCTGCCGAGCCGCGAACAGGTCGAGCGCGCCGAGCAAGCGACCGCGCGCTTTCGCGAACGCGTAGGCGATCGCATGAAAGTATTCTTTGTGGTGCCGGATTACTTCGAACGCAGGCCGAAGCCGTGCATGAACGGCCTCGGCTCGATCTTCCTCACCGTCACGCCCGATGGCACGGCGCTGCCCTGTCACGCGGCGAAAATGCTGCCGGGCCTCGATTTCCCCAACGTGAAGAATCACGGCGTCGCGTGGATCTGGCGCGACTCGCCGGCCTTCAACCACTATCGCGGCGACAGCTGGATGAAGGAGCCGTGTCGCAGCTGTCCCGAGAAAACCAACGATTTCGGCGGTTGCCGCTGTCAGGCTTACCTCATGACAGGCGATGCGGCGAACGCCGATCCGGTGTGCGACAAATCTGCGCATCACCATCTCGTCGAAGAAGCGGTGGCGCGAGCAGGGCGTACCTCAGCGGACATAACACGCACAGAAAAACCCGTGCTGATCTTTCGCGACGCGCGCAATTCGCGCACCATTTCCGGATGCAATGGCTGACACCGGTTTTCGTGGTCGCTGTGATCGCCGAGGCGATCACGCGCTTATGGCTTTCCACTCGGCAGATCGCGGCGGTGCGCGCGCACCGCGATCGCGTGCCGGATCAATTTCGCGGGCAGGTTGAGCTCGCGGATCAACAGAAGGCGGCGGATTACACCGTTGCACGGGCCTCGCTTGGGCGCCTCGATACTGTTGCCGAGGCGGTATTGCGCCTCGTGTTCACGCTGGGCGGTGGCATCGCGTTCATCGATGCAATGTGGAGCCGTGCGCAACTCGCTCAGCCGTGGCACGGCGTGCTCGTCATCGGGACGACGCTGCTCGCGCTGACGATCATCAACTTGCCGTTCTCGATCTGGAGCACCTTTCGGGTCGAAGCGAAGTTCGGCTTCAACCGCATGACGCCGGCGCTGTATCTCGCGGACATGGCGAAATCCTTGTTGTTGGCTGTGCTGCTCGGCGGCCCGCTCGCCATCGGCGCCATTCTGCTGATGGAGCGCGGTGGGCGCTGGTGGTGGCTGTATGCCTGGCTGGGCTGGACGGCGTTCTCGCTGCTGCTCACGTGGGCTTTTCCACGCTTCATCGCGCCGCTGTTCAACAAGTTCTCGCCGCTCACGGATGATGCTCTGAAGGCGCGCGTCGAAAGTCTGCTCGAACGCTGCGGATTCGCGTCGAAGGGCGTGTTCGTCATGGATGGGTCGCGTCGCTCCGCTCACGGCAACGCGTATTTCACCGGGGTCGGACGCAACAAACGCATCGTGTTCTTCGATACGTTGCTCGAGCGTCTCGGCGTCGGTGAAGTGGAGGCCGTTCTCGCGCACGAGCTCGGGCACTTCAGGCTCAAGCACGTGCGGCAGCGATTGGTGTTGTCGTTGGGAATGTCCCTGGTGGCGTTCGCGGTGATCGCGTGGTTTGCCGCGCAGCCGTGGTTTTATTCGGCCTTCGGGCTGCAGGGCGCGTCGTCCCACGGCGCACTGCTGCTCGCGATGGTGGTCGCGCCGGCGTTCACGTATTTCGTCACGCCGCTCAGCGCGTGGTGGTCACGTCGGCATGAATTTCAGGCGGACGATTTCGCCGCGAAGCATGCGGACGCGCGAGCGCTGGCGGATGCGCTCGTGAAGCTGTATCGCTCGAACGCGTCCACGCTGACGCCGGACCCCATCCACTCGGCGTTCTACGATTCGCACCCGCCCGCGCTGGTGCGAATCGCGCGGCTCAAAGAGCGGTTCGCCTGAGCGACGCATACGGGGGCCACTGACAGGGCCGGGCGCCGCCATGCGGACGCCCCCTAACCCGCCGTCCCCGGCCCCCTGTCCATTTCGTCTACAGTCGACCCGCATCATTCGAGGGGGCGATGGGCGGAAACGGCACACCACATCCAGCCGACGTGTTCGATTACGTCGTCATCGGAGCGGGCACGGGCGGCTGCGTCGTCGCGAGCCGGCTCGCGGAAGACCCAGCCGTCCGGGTGGCGCTGATCGAGGCTGGCCCCGACCACACGCATCCGTTCATCCACATTCCGGCGACCGTGGGCGCGGCCATCGGTACGCGTAAGCTCAACTGGCGCTTCCTCACCACGCCACAGCCGCAGCTGAACGGTCGGCGCATTCCGGTGCCGCGCGGACACGTGGTGGGCGGCTCCGGCTCCATCAACGGCATGGTGTATTTCCGCGGGCAGCCGCGGGACTTCGACGACTGGGCGGCGGCGGGCAATCCGGGCTGGAGCTACCGCGAAGTGCTGCCGTACTTCCTGCGGTCCGAGCACAACGAGAGTTTCCCGAACTCGCCGTACCACGCGCAGGGCGGCCCCATGAACGTGAAGTTCGTGCAGAAGCCGAACCCCATGTCGCCTGCATTCCTGTCGGCGATGGCCTCGCTGGGCTTCAAGCCGAACGCCGACTTCAACGGTCCCGATCCGGAAGGCTTCGGCCCGCGCCAGGGCACGATTCTCGACGGCCGGCGTGTCTCGACCGCCACTGCGTATCTCGACAAGGTGCGCGGCAAGCACAACTTCTCGTTGCTCACCGGGCAGCGGGTTGCGCGTATCGCGATCGAGAACGGGCGTGCGGTGGGCGTGGACGTGCTGCCCGATGCGGAAGCCGCGATTGACAAGGCGCGCCGTATCGCCGCTCGCCGCGAAGTCGTGCTCTGCGGAGGCGCCGTTCTCTCGCCGCAAGTGCTGATGCTCTCCGGCATCGGCGACGGTGACGAGCTGCGCAAACACGGTATCGAAGTGAAGAATCACCTGCCGGGCGTCGGCGCGAACTATCACGATCATCTCGCGGTAGCGCTACTCCTCGAGATGTCGAACACAGAGTCGTATGGCATCTCCGTGCGCACGTTGCCGCGCGGAGTGATCAACCTGCTGCAGTACGCGTTGTTTCGCTCAGGACCGCTGTCGAGCAACGTCTTCGAGTGCAACGCCTTCGTGCGCACGCAGCCGGAACTGGATCGGCCAGACATCCAGGTGGTGTTCCAGGCGGCGCGCCGGAACAAGAACCTGTTTCCGTTTCCGCTCGGGCACGGCTTCGCGGTGAGCATCGTGGGCCTGTATCCGAAGAGCCGCGGGCACATTCGCCTCGCGAGCGCCGACCCGCTCGCCGCGCCGCTCATCGATCCGAATCTGCTCGGACATCCCGACGATATCGGTCCGCTGCTGCGTGGATTGCAGCTGGCGCGCAGGATCGTCGCGGCTCAATCGTTCGCGCGATACGAAGCCGTCGAGGTGCAGCCAGGCCCGGCCGTGCAAACGGAAGAGGGATTCGTCGACTACATCCGCCGTGCTGCTTCAACGGTTCATCATCCCTGCAGCTCGTGTCGCATGGGATCGGATGCGAATGCGGTGGTCGATCCGCAGCTTCGTGTGCAGGGCGTGCAGGCGCTGAGAATCGCCGATGCGTCGGTGTTTCCGAGCATCGTCGGCGGCAATACGAATGCGCCTGTCGTGATGATTGCGGAGAAATGCGTCGATCTGATGCTCGGGCGTCCGGCGCTGCAACCGATCGAACTGCCCTACGCGCGCTCGGCCTGAGGGCCAGGCCTGTTTTCCAGGAGACTTCCCCATGGCGAAAGAAAACATCAGGCACTGGAAGATCGGCGACGTCGAAGTGGCGCGCATCGTCGAAGTCAACGCGTTCGAAGACAACATGTGGATGCTGCTGGAGGGCGCGACCGAAGAGTTCGTGCAGCAGTACCAATGGCTCGTGCCGCACTTCGCGACGCCGGGAGGCAAGATGATCATCTCCTTCCAATGTTTCGTGCTTCGCTCGCGCGGCCAGACAGTGATGATCGACACGTGCATCGGCGCGGATCGCAAGCGCGAGTTCGACGTTTTCTGCAACATGCAGACGACGTTTCTCGATGACCTCACCGACGCCGGTTTTCCCGCCGAGAGCGTCACTGACGTGCTGTGCACGCATCTGCATTTCGATCACGTCGGCTGGAATACGAAGCTCGTGAACGGCAAGTGGGTGCCGACCTTTCCGAAGGCGAACTATTACTTCGGCAAGAAGGAATACGACCACTGGGTTCACCTGAAAGAGACCGGCGGATACCACAGCTTCGAGCATCTGGAAGACGCGATCGACCCGGTGATCGAAGCGGGCCTCGTGCGTTTCATCGGCCCGGACTTCAAGATCACTGACGAGGTCTCGCTGTTTCCCACGCCAGGCCACACGCCGGGGCACATGAGCGTGCTCATCGAATCACGAGGCCAGAAGGCCGTGATTACCGGGGACATGATGCATCACCCGATCCAGCTCGCCGATCCGTCCCGCGCCGCGCGCTTCGACATGGACAAAGAAGCCGGCGGCCAGACGCGCGTCGACTTCGTGAATCGATTCGCCGACTCGGATGTGTTGATCATCGGCAGCCATTTCAACGAACCCACGTCCGGCTGGATCGTGCGCGACGACGAGGCGGCCACACCGACCGCACCGCGCGGCTGGAAACTGAAGCTTTGACGCTTCGACGGAGAATTTCGCGATGACCACGCCTGCTTCATCGTCTTTCGCAACGGTGACCGAACACGATCTCTTCAGCCACGACGCCGTACGCAACGCGCGCGCCGTCGACGACCGCGTGCGCGAGATGGCGCCTGTCGTGAAGCTCGAAGGCACGAATATCACGATGCTCGCGCGCTACGAGCACGTGTCGAAAGGCCTGACGGACTGGAAGACGTTCTCGTCGACGTCACGGCCCTGGCACGACCCGAACTCCGTTCGGCCGGAAATCCTGCTGACGGACGATCCGCCGCGGCACTCGACCGTGCGCGCCGTGATCGCCAACGCGCTGTCGCCCAAAGCGCTGAACAAGATGTCGGATGCGTTCCGCGCGGATGCGCAGGCGCTCGTGCAGCGCGTGAAGGAGAAGAGCGGCGAAACGATCGACGCCGTCGCCGAGATCACGCAGCCGTTCGTTTATAAGGTGCTGCCGGACCTGCTCGGCGTGCCCGTGAAAGGTCGCGAGCACATGTATGCCTTCGGGCACATGGTGTGGGCGACGATGGGCCCGATGAACGAGCTGTTCCAGGAAGCCATGGGCAGCACCGCCGGCGAAGTGCTGGAGTGGGCGAACATGTGCTGCGAGCGGGAAAACCTCGCGCCGGACAGCCTTGGCATGGAGATGTATCTCGCCGCCGATCGCGGCCAGCTCACGCCGGCCGAAGCGAAACTGATGGTGGGCATCCTGCTATCGGCCGCTGCGGATACCACGGTGATGACGATGGCTAATGCGATCCGCGCGTTCTGCGAATTCCCGGATCAGTATCAGCTGCTGCGGTCAGACCCGTCGCTCGTGCGCGCGGCGTTCGATGAAAGCCTGCGGTGGGATTCGCCGTCGCGCATGGCTGGTCGCCTGGCGATGCGTGACGTGGAGATCGACGGCGTTGTGATTCCGAAGGGCGAGCGTTGCGGGCTGATGTTCGCCGCCGCCAATCGTGATCCGCGCAAGTTCGCGGATCCGGATCGCTACGACATCAAGCGCGACAACCGTGGCCACGTGGGTTGGGGGTATGGCGTGCACGCTTGCGTGGGACGTGTGCTGGCGCTGCTCGAAGCGGAAGCGCTGCTCGGCGCGATTGTCGAGCACGTGGAGCGCTTCGAGGCTGCCGGCCGCGTCGAGCCTTGGATGACGACGATTGGACATGGGCCGGCGAAGTTGCCGGTTAAACTTTTTGCGGCAGCTCATTAGTGTGGGTGTCCCGCGAATGAACGGCACAACTTGTTCTCTCATGGGCGCTCGGGAACGGCGGTAAGACCCGAAGCGAGCGTCGTCGGGCGAAGTCGAGCCGGGAGGCAGGCTGGACGCTCACCTGTCGTGCGCTGCTCGAAGCGCGCCCGAGTCGCGCGGCGGAAGAGTGCAAAACGATCGCCGGCGTGGCTGCGCCCGCGATAGCGCCAAATCGCTCCAACTCCGCTCCAGGCAACACCGCCACAGCTCGAGTACGCTGTACGTGGCCCTTCAGACTGCGGCTTTTCACATTGCGGCCTTCTCAGCCGCCCGGCGATTGAGGGCTTCTTGGCTCAGCTCAGCTCAACTGAAAAACCGGCTACCACCCCGCTCAACCCCGCTTATCCAGATAAGCCCGCAACTCATCCGACCCCCCAATCAACTTCCCCCCCACAAACACCTGCGGAACCTTCGAAGCGCCAGTGGCCGCACGCACTGACGCCATCGTCACGTGGTCGCTCAGGTAGATCACTTCGTAAGGAACCTTCTTCTCATCCAGCATCGCCTTGGCGCGCGCGCAGAACGGGCAACCCTCGCGCGCGAACATCGTCACCGACCCGCCACGACGCGATGGATCGAGATACGCGAGCATCGTGTCTGCATCCGACACTTCGAACGGATCGCCTGGTTTGTCCGGCTCGACGAACATCTTTTCGATCTTGCCGTTCTTCACGATCATCGAATAACGCCAGGAGCGTTTGCCGAGACCGGCAGCATCCTTGTCCACCAGCATGCCCATGGCATCGGTGAATCGGCCATCGGCATCCGGTATGAACGTGAGTGCCTTGGCGTTCTGGTCGCGCTGCCAGGCATCCATGACAAACGGATCGTTCACGGAAAGACACACGATGTCGTCGACGCCGTGCTTGCGAATGTCACCCGCCAACTCTTCGAAACGCGGCACGTGACCGGTGGAGCAGGTGGGCGTGTAAGCACCAGGCAGCGCGAACACCACTACGGTCTTGCCGTCGAACACTTCCTTTGAGCGCACGGTTTGCACCTGCCCATTGCGCAGTACCTTGAACTCGACATCGGGAATGGCGGCGCCTTCGCGACTCGCTGGCATAGTAGCTCCTCAGGAATTGGCGGAAGACTTGGGATTCTGCCACGTCGTCGTGAAGCGAGTGACCACCGAAAGATAGAGCGAACCGTGTCATTCGAGCGATCCCGCGGCATCAAAACAGCGAAGCGGGAGCGTTGCCGAAAACACCTTTGGCGCCTTCGTGCGCGAGCAGCCAGCGCTTGCGGTCGAGGCCACCGCCGTAGCCGGTGAGCGATCCGTCCGTACCGATGACTCGATGGCACGGCAGCACCACCGCAATCGGATTCGAGCCGTTCGCGAGCCCGACCGCGCGCACGGCATTGGGTTTGCCGATGCGCAGCGCGAGCGCGCCGTAACTCAACGTCGCGCCGATCGGGATCGCGCGCAATGCGGCCCACACGTCCTGTTGAAAAGGCGTGCCGCGGGTCGCGCAGTCGATTGCGTCGAGCGCGGCGAGGTCGCCGTCGAAATACCGATCGAGCGCGCCGCGAATCGCAGGCGGTGTCGCACCCTCGCGCAGGACGATGTTGGGGCCGTATTGCTGACGAAGCTGCAGGATGCCGCGCGCTTCGTGGGCGACCCACGCGAATGCACGCAGCCGGCACGCTTCGTCGGCGACGGCGTACATCGCGCCGACCGGCGTCTCGAAACGATCGACGGTGAGCTCGCGGGGCACTTCGGCGCTGAGGCTGCGACGGATCATGGCGCAATCATATTGCGGTGCCGTCAAATCTGCGTGTTCACCTCAGATATGCACGTGGGGTTTGCGGAAACGATGGGGCACTCTGCGTGCACCGACGGGCCGCGCCCGGCCGTAACCCCCCAAAACGTCCCCGACGGCAGATGAGGGCGCGGCGCCGTCGGTTCTGGCGTCACGATAAAAGGAGTTGCCATGGCTGGCTTTCGCAAAAATGTTCGTCTCACGCGCACGTTCACGGCGGTGATCCATCGGTGTCCTGAAACCCGCATCTATCTGGCGTTCGTGCCCGGCTTTCCGGGGGCACATACGCAGGCGGAGTCACTGGACGAGCTGTGCAGTAATCTTCGCGATGTGATCACGTTGTTGCTGGAAAATGGCGGCACGCGGGCGCATGCGGAGTTCGTCGGCCTGCAAACGGTGGCGATCGTTTGAGGGAATCGGATCTTGGCGAAGCGAAAGAAACGAGCGGGTGTCGCGCGCGGCAAGCCGCCAGTCGCGAAAAAGGCGGGCCCGCCTGTGGAACGTGCGCGGCTGCTGAGACTTCGCAAGGTCGTGCTGCAATCGCGGACGCCGCCGAGCCCGGTGTATCAGCGCGTGTGTGAAATCGCGCGCAAGCTGCCGGGCGTCGAAGAGTCCACGGCTTACGGAACGCCGTCGCTGAAAGTCAAAGGCCGCATCCTGTGCCGCCTGCGCACCGAAGCCGAAGGCGCTTTGGCGCTCCGCTGCGATTTCCTCGACCGCGAAATTCTTCTGCAATCCGACCCGAATGTCTTTTTCGTGACGGACCACTATTTGAACTATCCGATGGTGCTCGTGCGCCTCGACAAGGTCAGACGCGGGGCGCTGCCGGACCTGATCCAACGCTCTTGGAGGATGGTCGCGCCCGCGAAACTGGTGGCGGAGTTCGATGCGGTAAATAGAAGGTAATCGCCGCCGCCGCCGCCGCCGCCGCCGCTGCCGCTGCCACCGGCGCTGCCGCTGCCACTGCCACCGCCGCCGCCACCGCCACCGCTGCCACTGCTGCGGTCGCCGCTATCGTCCTCGCCTTAGGCCTCGGCCGGGTCCTCACTGTGCCTTCGGTTCTTCCTGCGTCGGCTCAGGGCGCGCGCACTCTCTCTCTACTCTTTGCCCCTCGCAGCCGCCCGGAGATTGAGGGCTTCCGCTCCGATCTCCGCTCCCGATCCCAAAGGCTTCCTTCAAGTCTGCGGTAAGGGCCGCGATCAACCCCTCCTTACGCCCCCCTTCCGCCCGAAGAATCGCCGAAGGATGATAAGTCCCCACCACCACCGCCCCGCCAAAATGCCGAACCCTCACCGCCCTCGCATCCTCCACCCCCATCGATTGCCCCGTCACCGCCCGAATAGCCGTAGCCCCCAACGCAACGATCACCCTCGGTGAAACCCTCGCGATCTCCCCCTCGAGCCACGCGCCACACGCCTGCATCTCTTGCACATTCGGCCGCCGGTGCAACCGCAACTTCCCTCGCGGCTCCCACTTGAAGTGCTTCACTGCATTCGTCGCGAACACACTCTGTCGGTCGAGCCCGACCTCGAGAAGAATTCCATCGAGCAGCCGCCCGGCAGGTCCGACGAACGGCCGTCCGCGCACGTCCTCTTCGTCACCGGGCTGCTCGCCCACGAGCATGATCGAAGCCTTCTCGGGTCCTTCACCGGCAACGGCCTGCGTCGCGTTCCGCCAAAGGGAGCATCGCCTGCACGCCTGCAGCGATTCCGCAGGGATCGCGATCTGCTCGAGACTGCGAGAGACCGCGCGTGGAAGCATCAAGTCTTCCGGCGCTGCCGGCGTATCCAGATTGCGCTGGTGCAGCTGCTTGCCATCGCGAATGAGCAGATCAATCTCGCTCGCTTCCGGCAGATGCCGCCAGTAACGCTGAGGCATCTCCCGCTGCATCACCTTCGGGTTGATGCGCGCGACGTTGCAGATGTTTCGGTAATAGGCCTTCCACAAGCCGTGCGTGGCATCTTCACGCGGCAGGCCCGACTTCGCGGGCGACGCCACGAAGGTGGTGCGCGTCCCGTCCCACACTGCCGCACCGTCGGGCGTGGCGATCATCCAGTGCATGTTGGGGAAGCGCTGCTCGAAGAACGGCGCCACGCCTTCGAGGATCTCGTGGGCCGGCTCGAACCAGGCGACGTAGCGTTCGCGGCCATCGAGCGACTCGGCTTCGTGAAAGCGCACGAAGGCATGCATCTTGTGGACGTCGCGGTGGATCGCCTTGGCCCAATGACGTGAGCGCTGTACGTCGGGATCTGCGTCGTTCTCGAGGAGCGCGCGGTTTTCGTGGAGCACGCGCCAGGTGAGGCGGTACATCAGCTCCCAACGGCTGGGATCGCGATACTGCGCGAGCTCACGGAGTAGCTCGAGCAACTCGCGGGGGATGGAAGGGTGGCGCGATTCCGAAGTTTCCGGCGCGTTTTCGTTCGCCGGTCGCACAAACAGGTTCGGCTCGCGCCAATCCGACCACACGATTTCCGACGGTGCCACGCCCGCGGCGATGAGCGGTCGCGCGGAGCTGCGCCACTGCGCGAAGTCCTTCGCCTCACAGGAGTACATCGACATCGCCGCTTAGAACAGCGATTGCTGCGCGCCCGCCCCAGCCGGCGCCTTCGCCGCAAGCATGCCGCGAAGGCGAACGCTGCTGCTGTCCCCCGGCGGGTGATAGTCCGCGGCGACGATGAAATGTCGCGCCTTGCGCAGGCTGGCTCCCATGCGCGTGAGATCCGCATATCGCAGCTTGCCGTGCCGCCGCGAGCCGAGAATGCGGTTCACCACCTTCACGCCGAGCCCCGGCACGCGCAACAACTGCTCGCGGGCCGCCGTGTTCACGTTCACGGGGAACTGCTCTCGATGCATCAACGCCCAGCCTGTCTTCGGATCCACTTCGAGATCGAGATGGCCGGAGGGAATCGACTCCGTAATCTCCCTGGCACTGAACCCGTAATTCCGCATGAGCCAGTCCGCCTGATACAGCCGATGCTCGCGCATGAGTGGCGGCGCCCGGTTGGGAAGCCGCGGCGAGGCGTGCGTGATCGGGCTGAACGCGGAGTAGTAGATCCGGCGCAGGCGGTAGGAGCGATAGAGCGTATCGGCGGAGTGAATGATGGTCGCGTCGGTGCTCGCGTCCGCGCCGACGATCACCTGCGTGCTCTGACCCGCCGGCGCGAATTTGGGCGCGCGCTTGCCGCCTTCGTGCGCTTCATCCACACCCACTCGAATGGTGCCCATTGCGCGCTTGATCGCGACTTCGGTTTTTTCCGGCGCGAGGGCCGTGAGCGCTTCGCGACTCGGCAGCTCGATGTTCACGCTCAACCGGTCGGCGTATCGGCCGGCGGCCGCGATCAGCTCCGGACTCGCTTCCGGAATCGTCTTGAGGTGGAGATAGCCGCGAAACTGATGGTCTTCGCGCAGCTGCCGCGCCACTTCGACGAGCTGCTCCATCGTGTAATCGGCCGAGCGGATGATGCCGGAGCTGAGGAACAGCCCCTCGATGTAGTTACGCCGGTAGAAGGAAAGGGTGAGGTCGACCACCTCGGTGACCGAGAATCGCGCGCGGGCCACGTCGCTCGACCGCCGGTTCACGCAGTAGAGGCAATCGTAGAGGCAGAAGTTGGTCAGCAGGATCTTCAGCAGCGAAACACATCGGCCGTCCGGCGTGTAGCTGTGGCAGATGCCCATGCCGGTTGTCGATCCCATGCCTTTGCCGGGCGCCGAGTGGCGCTTGGGCGCACCGCTGCTGGCACACGAGGCATCGTACTTGGCGGCATCGGCCAGGACGGCGAGCTTGCTTTCGAGGTCCATTGCCTGTGTTTATATACAGTCAGGCGCGTCGGCTGCAAGCTCATAGATCAATAAGGTGAGGCGCGGCGATTGGTCAGGCGAGGGGCGCGGCCGGGTGGCGCCTAGTGCATCCTTTTCAGGTCCTGCGGTAATCGCCCCCGAGGCACACCCGATCCTGTGCATGGATGAACTTGGCCCAGTCCGGTAGTGTGAGCAGCCCGACCCAGATCTCGCTGCTCCACGCGGGCGCGCCGGTCGCGCTGTTCACGGCGACCCACAGGGGTTTCTCCGAACAGTAGGCGTCCTTGCCTGAATTCTTTTTGAAGAACGCATCTGCATTTTTCACGCGGTAGATGGACGAGCCGGCGATGTCCGGACCCGCGCTGTCAGGCATGATCCCGACGAAGTCGAGCGTCATCTGGCCTTCGAGACCCGCGAATTGCAGACTCGTATGACTCAAGTAAAGCTCGCCCAGTGGCAACAGGGCTTTCGTGGTCGGCACGTAGTGCTGGATTCGCTGGCCGGACCGCGAAGTGGCGCAGGCAGCCATTAGAACGAGAATAAAAAGCAGCGGCGCCGTGGCGCGCATCCCGGATCGGCTCGTCATAGATCGCATCCCTCCTTGCGAGAATCGCTGTTGCACATAGCCTGCGGCCGACAACACCGCGCCGTTCAGTGGTGACGGCACAGTCCTTAACGTTCATATCGAGCCCGTTATGGCAGAGTGCGCGGCCGCGACGCGCGAGCGCCCACGGAAATTCTGGATGTACACGTCTGTTTGGGTTGGGACCATTCTAGTTCAAGCCGGATGAACGCGGCGCAGGCCACCCCTCCGAGCTTGAAGCTCTACCTGTCGCTGTAGGACTTAGGTCGACTGATGCAGAGTTACTTCCTCGCGCCTCACGTCTATCCGTGTGTGATGGATGACCATGTCGTGCTCCTCGACCTGGCGCGAGATAAATACGTGGGCGTCGGCCGCGAGCAGATGGGCACGCTGGCAGCGCAGGTAAAGGGCTGGCCGGTGAACGATAGTGCGATTACCGCGCAAGATACCCTTCGTCCAAGCTCCCGCGCGGATGCTGTGCTCGAGAAGATGCTGGCAGCCGGCATGCTCACCACCGATGCTTCCGTCGGCAAAGAGGCGCGGCCCCTGCAGATGCCGGATGCGTTGATGCCGCTCGTCGAGCCGCAGCTCGAATGGCGGCCGGCGTTAGGCGTCGTCGAAATCGTCCGCTTCCTGTTCGCCTCCGCGCTCACGGCGTTGATGCTGCGGTTTTTACCTATCCGCACCGTCATGGGCGGCGTGATGAAGCGCAAGGCCGCCGCGGTCGACCGAGGGCCGCCGTTCGATGCGGAGGTGGCTCGGCGCGCCACGGCAGCCTTCATCCGGCTGCGGCCGCTGGTCTTCGGTGCCCAGGACCGGTGTCTCTACGATTCGCTGTCGCTGACGCGATACCTTTCTTACTACGGCCAGTTTCCATCGTGCGTGATCGGCGTGCAGACCGGTCCGTTCGGCGCGCACTGCTGGGTGCAGGAAGGCACGATCGTCCTCAACGATGAGCCGGAATACATCCGGCGGTTCACCCCGATTTTCGCGGTCTGACGCAGGGTCCCGCGCAGTGTTTCGATACGTCGCTTTTGTCTGGAACGATGCCGATCCCGCCGCGCGCACGAGCGCGGGCTCGCTCGCGCGCCGCCTCGGCGAGACGTCGGCCCAGTGGCAGAGCGTGCTCGATCGCAAGGGCCTTCGAGTGTTGTGCGCAGACGTGCGTCGGGGATCGAGCGAGCCTTATCTGCTTCATCGGGATGGGGGCGTCGTGCTCGGGAAGCTGTTCCGCCGCGTCGGTGAGGCGGGTGCGGCCCGCTCGGTCACGGCGCCATTTGCCATCCCGGAAGAGCCGTCGCGGGCTATCGCCGAGAGCGGCGGACGGCGGCTGATCGAGGGTTACTGGGGCCGCTACGTCGCGTTTCTTCATGACGAGGCAGCGAGCGTCACGCGCATCCTGCGTGACCCTTCCAGCGCGCTCCCGTGTTTCGCCGCTTCGTTCGCGGGCGTGCACGTCTATTTCTCGCGCATGGAAGATGTGTGGCGGCTGCTCGACCAGAGTTTCACTATCAACTGGAAGTACGTGGCCGGTGCGCTCTGCCAGTCCGCGCTTCACATCCATGCCACGGGGCTGAACGAAGTCTCGCAGGTGCTGGGTGGGGAATGCGTCGAGCATCGGGCCGGGCAGGTGAACCGTACTTTCTATTGGAACCCGCTCGAGGTCGCGAACGACGATCCTATTGAAGATCCCGTCGAGGCCGCCGCCGCCGTGCGCGCCACGACGCGCGATTGCGTGCACGCGTGGGCTTCGTCGTATTCCAGCATTCTTCATCTGCTCTCGGGCGGGCTCGACTCGTCGATCATCTTCGCGTGCCTGAAGAGTGCGCCGAACCCTCCACGCATCACCTGCCTCAACTATTACTCACCCGGCAGCAACAGCGACGAGCGGGATTACGCGCGTCTCGTGGCGAGTGGCAGTGGCTTCGAGCTCATCGAGCGCGAGCGTGATGCCACCGTGAGCCTCGAATCGCTGTTACGCGTGCAGAAGGCGCCGATGGCGGCGGACTACTTTTTCTATCTCGATGAAGGACGTGGCGAGGCGCAGCTCGCTCGGGAGTACGGTGCGCGCGCCGTGTTCTCGGGATACGGCGGCGACCAGCTCTTCTATCGTTCGCGTGCCGCGCTTGCGGCCGGCGACTATCTCGATCGCTATTCCGCCGGGCCAGCCCTGTTCGAGGTCGCGCTCGACGCCGCGAGAATGGATCGCCTCTCCGTGTGGCGCGTCCTGGGTCAGGCCATGCGTGCCGCCTGGTTGGGCCGACGGTGGAGTGTCGAGGACGAGCAGGTGGCCGGCCGAAAATCGGTGATCCGGGATGAAGTGTCTCGCGACATAAGCCGGGACTCCGATCTCGTGCACCCGTGGCTGCGGGGCGCCGAACGGGCGCCCGGCGGCAAGCGCTTCCACGCCTACCAGCTGATGTTTCCGGCGCATTTCTACAATCCACTGGGTGGTGACGACGATCCGGAGCCCGTCACGCCGTTGTTTTCCCAGCCATTGCTTGAGCTTGCGATGCGTATCCCCACGTGGCTCCACACGCGCGGCGGCTGGGATCGCGCGATGGCGCGCCGCGCGTTCGAGCACGACATGCCTCGACGCATCGTCACCCGGCGTACCAAGGGCGGCCAGGAAGAGCATGCAAAAACAATTCTGCTACGCAATGTCGGTTTCGCCCGCAACCTCCTGCTCGACGGACACCTCGTTCGCGAGCGCATCGTGGCAAGAGATCAGGTGGCCGAAGCACTATCGCCGGGTCCGCGCCGCTTTATGAGCGGCAATGTCGAGCTATACGGGTGTTTGAGTGCAGAAGCGTGGGTTCGCCAATGGTGTGCTGCCTGAGAGCGGCAGCACACATCGCAGCGAGCCCCGAACTTTTGACGCAGGTCACGGAGCGGATACGTGTTTCCCCTCATACGGGTCACAGGATGTTTTCCAGCGCGCACGCTCGCGTGGTCAGTTGTAAACGTGGCAGACTTCAAAGGGGCTGCTGTGCCATCAGGGACGTCAGGAGCCGAAAGGGTTAGCGGGCACATGGATTCAGGTCATCCGCGCAAGTTTCGACAGGGACGCTGCGGCGCTCTGCTGGTAATCGTCGCGCTGTGCATTTGCGGCACGGTCGCGCACGCTGCCGGACCGACGATCCTCTTCAATATTCCCTCGGGCGACGCGCAGAAGACCCTGCAGCAGTTCTACGCGCAGTCCCGCATCGAGATGCTGTACCTCACCGACATGGTGCGCGGTACGAAAACGAATCCCGTCACCGGCAACCTCGACGCCTCCACCGCACTCGCCCAGATGCTCAAAGGCACGGGCCTCGAGTACTCGTTCGAAGAAGACTACTCATTCGTTTCGATCACCCCACGCGTGCGTGAGCCGGTGGGCTCGGCTGCGCCGATCGAGACGGTGACGGCGTCTACGATGAGTGAGGTGAGGGATCAGACGCAGCTGACGCGTGAGCTCTTTGGCGCCGACCCGAAGCTCGACGAAGTCGTTGTGACTGGCACGTTGATTCGCGGTGTGCTGGACATCATGTCGCCGCTGGAGTTTGTGACGAAGAGAGAGATGAGGCAGACGGCATACGCGACCGTGCAGGATGCGCTGCAGGCTTTACCCGTAAACCTCGGTGGTGGTCCAAGTGAAGACTTCAGCACCGTGGGTAACTTCGCACACGGATCAGCGGCTAACTTGCGAGGGCTTGGCGCTGGCGCGACTCTCGTGCTCGTGGATGGAATGCGTCAGCCGTATTCCGGCACGGAGGGTGACTTCGTTGATCTTTCGAATCTTCCCTGGACCGCGGTAGATCGCATCGAGGTTTTGCCGGACGGTGCTTCCGCTCTCTATGGCTCTGATGCTATCGCGGGTGTCGTCAACGTCATCATGCGGAAGGATCTCGATGGCGCCGAGACGCAGATGCGGTTGGGTAAGGCTCCCGGTGGTGGTGACGAGCGTTTGATCGGGCAGCTTTTTGGAACCCGATGGGACTCGGGGAACCTGCTTCTGTCCTACCAATTTTCTGAAAGAACGTCACTTGATGCTTCTGCGCGAGCATATACAGCGACCACAGATAAGCGATCGCTCGGCGGCACCGATCATCGAAGCACGAATAGCAATCCCGGCAATCTGATCGACTTCGCGACGTTTCTCCCGTTGCTGGCGATTCCGAAGGGCCAGGACGGCACTTCGTTGACGCCGACCGATCTCGTGTCTTCCGATCTAAACCTCCAGAATCAATATACCGGCATGCAGCTTCTGCCAGATCGGCGGACGCACAACGTGTTGCTGAGCGGTAGCCAGCGAATCGGCGAACGCATTGAGCTGTCTTCCTCTGTCCGTTTCAGCAATCGGCGCATGGCACGTGATTACATGGCGGCGGATCGCCTGCTCTTTGTTCCAGCGACAAACCCATTCTCACCATACAAAGGCGTGCAGCCGGCGATCGTGAGTTACAGCTTTTACGACGACCTGGGTCCTCGTGAGTTCAGCGCAGTCAGTCAGAGCATCTCCGGAAATCTGACTGCCAGCGCGACACTTTCTGACTCCTGGAAGTTGAGGCTCACCGGTTTGTATGGACGGGAGCGAATGCACTTCAGATCCTTCAATGAAGTGAATTCTGAAGCCCTGGACAACGCTCTCGCGGATTCCGATCCCACTACGGCATTCAACCCGTTCGGCGATGGCAGCTATACAAATCCGACCACGATCGAGTCGATACGCGATGTGCAACGTGTATACGCACGGTCAAGTCTTGATTCGACGAGTCTGGTGGCTGATGGGACTGTCTTCGAATTACCCACGGGGCCGGCGAAGCTGGCAGCCGGAATGGAGTGGCGTCGGGAGGAGTTTGCCAGAGGGGCTTTGACACGAAGATCGTTCGATCGAACGGTCGCGTCGACCTACGCCGAAATTGCAGTCCCCTTGGTTGGTCAAGCAGATAATGCACGTGCCGTACCGCGGCTCGAGCTGTCGCTCGCCGGTAGATTCGAGAATTACAGTGACTTTGGAAGCACGACGAATCCGCGAATTGGCTTGCGGTGGGCACCGTCGAATTCGTTGAAGCTCAGGACGAGTTGGGGAACATCGTTCAAAGCACCCAAATTGGTAGATGTCTACGATCTTGCCAACAACGCTGCCGCTATCGTCTCATTGCGCGATCCACAGGCCGAAAGCGGCACCGCCCTCGTCCTGGCGATGCAGGGAAGCAATCCAGATGTGAAGCAAGAGACCGCATCGACATGGACGGCCGGTTTCGACCTGGCACCGGAGGCGTTTGAAGGCTTCAATTTGTCGGTGACTTATTATTCAATCAACTACGACAATCGTATTCTGACGCCGGCCGCGAATTCTCCTGCAGATATTTTGCTTCAGGAGAGCCAGTGGAGCACCGCTATCAAGCGAAATCCTCGGCAGGCGGAGATAGACATCGCATGTTCCAGCAGCCCGTTGTTCGAGCTCACGCTCAGTCAATGTGAATCGACAAGGGTCGACGCCATTGTGGATTTTCGCGTACGGAACATGGCGTCGACGCGTGTCAGAGGCATCGATCTCAAGCTCGATAAGTCTGTTCACACCGCTTTCGGTCGTTTTGACTTGGGCCTGAATGGCGGTTACGTGCTGAGTTTTCGCCAAGCGGCGTCAAGCACTTCACAGCCGACTAACGTCATCGATACCGTCGGCAACCCGCTCGCATTCCGGACGCGTGGCGTGGCGCAGTGGTATCAGCGGGACAGCGAGTTGTCTGGTTTCAACGCGGCAGTAACGGTCGATCGCTTCGGCGGATACGAAAATCCGAACGGTGCAGTCGCGATGGGGGTCGCTCCCTTCACGACGCTCGATCTTCGGTTGGGATACCGAATGCCGAGTAGTGTTGGAGTCCTGGATGGAATTGAGTTCGGGCTCAACGCCACGAACATGTTGAACGCATCGCCTCCGTTTGTGGATAACGAAGCAGGTTACGATGCGGTGAATGCCGATCCCTATGGCCGCGTAGTCAGCTTTACAGTGCAGAAGACTTGGTAAAAGGAAGTGCGCAGCATATGAGCTGCGCACATCCTTCAGCCACCGGTATATCTACCGACGCCGCCGTCCCAGATCGATCCGAAAGTTCCGCCTTTCGTGTCTTCCGAGACACTTCCCATCTCAACAAATCCTTCGACGAAATTCTGCGCGTCCTTGCGTTCTTCTTCTTTTGATCCTTCAGCTGCAGTCATTTCGTTCATCGCATGTACTCCGACACCTATCGAACAGCACATAAATATCGTTGTCGGATGTATCCGTCAACGCGTTTTGCGCGGATTGTAGGGGGATATGTGAACTGATCCGCGCGTCGGCGATGGGGTGACGGAGCGGTGACGGAATTTTCAATGAGCATGGGAATAGCGGCGCGCCACTCTGCGCAAATTCCGCTCGACAGAGCATCAGCTGTTCCCGTCAACGCAAGCGCGTGTGCGCGATGACCCGTGAAGCAGCAGGCTTTGCGCAAGCACGGGGCAACTTGCGATAACCGCGCCATATGCGCGCTTTTATAGGAAAACGAAACGACGAGGGGGTTTCAAGAAGGCGTCGGTCTTCATCACATCACGATGACGTTCGCGCGAAAAATGCGCGGGGAGTTGCGCGAGTGATGGAACGCAAGGAGCCGAAGCCGTTAGCGCTGATCGCACTCTGCATCGTTGCGATCGGAGTCGTCCTCACCGGACTGTCGATGGTGAGCATGCGAATGGCATATCACCGGGCCTACACTGAAATCGCGTCAAGTTGTGAGCGGATGAGTCTCGTTGTTGTCGGCGAGTCGAAATACTTCTGCGCGCCGGTCGCGCGGGTCGAGATGGCGGGGCCCCGCTCCGAGTTCATGCAGGCCGAGCCCAACCAGTCTGAGTTGACCCGGCGGGATCCGATGCAGCCCGAACCGACCCAGTCGCCCGGCCGCGCCGTGCCCCTGGGCACCCGACTCTGAGCCCCGTGCCGCGACTATCTGCTAACAGAGACGGGCCTGACAGTGCCCCGTCGAACAGAGCGTGGCGAAACAGCGCCACGGCTATCAGTGCGAGCCCTGACAGCAGGCCGTCCATCACCCCCGCCTGGGGACCGCACCGTGCCCGCAGCCTCGCCGATCGAACCCTGCCGCCCGCCGCTCATCCAAGAGGTGGTCACCCTGCCGCTCGCTTAAGGGGAGCTTTCGAGGGCCACGGTCTATGAAAGGTAGCAAAGACGACGAGCGGAAAGGGCCGGTGGGCAAGGTCATCAACATCCTTCAGGCGCGAGGCGGCGGCACGGACGAGTTCGTGAGCCGGCTGTCGCGTACGCACGGGGCGCAGCTGCTGCGTTTCCTGGAGCGGATGCTGGGTCGGAAGGACCTGGCCGAGGATGTGGCCCAGGAGGCTTACCTGAAGCTCTACCGCCTGAGCCGTCCCGCCGAGGTGATCTCCCCCCGGGCGCTTCTGTTCGACGTGGCTACGAAGCTCGCGATCGACCGCCTGAAGCAGAAGAAGGCAGAGGCCGCCACGTCCGGCGAGCCGGCTGAAATGAACGACGTGCCCGACGAATCTCCGCGTCCGGATCGCCGGGCGCTGCTCGACGAGGCCATGCAGCGCCTCACCCGCATCATCGAAGAGCTTCAACCCAGTCTGCGGCAGGTGTTCGTCATGCGTTACGTGACGCAGATGCCGCGGCAGGAAATCGCCGACAAGCTGCACATCTCCGTCGGCGCAGTGGAACAGCGTTTAACCCGTGCTCTCACACATTGCCGCCAGCGTCTTGCCGCGCACGGCATCGACTGGATCGGGTTGGAATGAGGCACTGGAGGTCTCGCATGTCGACTCAAGACCCTGGACCGCCGGACATGAGCGACCGGGCCGACTATTGGGCCCGGCGCATGGCCGACAGCTCCGATCCCGTCACCGAGGCCGAGCGTGATGAGATGCACGCGTGGCTGCTCGAAAGCGCGGCGCACGAGCAGGATTTCCGCCGCTCCGTGGTGCTGCTGCAGATGGTGAGCGAGCTGCCGGTCGCCGGCCAGAACGCACTCATTTCGCCCGCCACCGATTCGATCGCCGAGAGCGATCGGGTCGCGGGCCGTCGCAACATCTTCAAATTTGCCGGTCTCGCCGCGGGCGCGGCAATCGCGCTCGTCACTGGCGGCCTTTACCTCGAGAACCGCGGCCTGTTCGGAGAGACGCATACCACGCGCACGGGCGAGACGCGCACCGTGAAGTTCAACGAAGGCAGCGTCGCCTATCTCAACACGCGCACCGAAGTGCGTTGGCTCGGCTCGGATGACGATCGTCGTGTCGAGCTCGTGAACGGCGAAGCGCTCTTCGATGTGGTCCATGACGAGAACCGTCCGTTCTCCGTGGTGCTCGAAGGCAGCGAGATCCGCGTGCTGGGCACGCGTTTCAACGTGTATCGAAAAGACAGCGGTGACGTCGTCGTCACCGTGCTGGAAGGCGCTGTCGAAGTGCGCGGCTTCGGCCAGGGCGCTGCACGGCCGGAGTGGGTTCGCCAGGTGAAGGCGAACCAGCAGATCCAGTATCGCTCCATCGGCCTCGTGAGCGAGCCGCACGCGACCGACGCGCTCGCGTCGGTGAAGTGGCGTTCAGGCTTGTTGCAGATACCCGAAGGCGCGATGTTGCCGCAGGTTCTCGACGAGCTCACGCGCTATACCGACAAGCGCATCCTCATTCGGGATCCGCGCCTCGCCACCGTGAACGTGGGTGGCGTGTTCAGCACCCGCAACGTGCGCAGCGCCCTGCAACGCCTGCAGACGGTTGCACCGATTGAAGTGCATGAAAGCGAAGATCTCTACAGCCTCGACTTTCGGACCCCCACCACGGAACGGAATTAGCTCAATGCTCATTACACTTGGCGGGAGTGTCGAAGTTGCGGTCAGGGCGCCAGCGCCAAAACGGTGCGACTGCGCGCATCTAGTCGATTCTTATGTGTGGGAATGCCTGGCGTCCGACACGCAGAAGGCGTTCGAGCTGCACCTCATGGAATGCGCGGCATGTTTGCGCTCCGTGGAGCTCGAGCGATTGTTGAGAAGAGCGATTCGAGAACACAAAACAAGCGTTGGCATTCCGTGTGTCACGCGAGTACGGAGGATACGATAGATGCTCATTCTGACCCGACGCACGGGCGAGACAGTGATGATCGGCAACGAGGTGACGCTCACGGTTCTGGGCGTCAAGGGCAACCAGGTGCGCATCGGGATCAACGCGCCCAAGAACGTGCCCGTTCATCGTGAAGAGATTTACGAGCGCATCAAGCGCGAGTTGTCGGGCGGCGAAGTGAACGGCAACGTTCAGGATGCGTCGCCTGCCGCGGCCCCAACCCCGCCTCGCAAGGCGGAGCTCGCGCGCTAGGACTCAGCTGATTGCCTGTCCACGTTTGCCTCGCCGGCACCTCCGGCGAGCGAGCGTGCAGGTGGCGCCCATTCCGGGCGCCCGCTGCTGCATGAACCAGCGCACTCTGGCGGGATGCTGCCGCGGCGTCCCTGCCTGTCCCGCCACCGCTTACTTTTTCTTCTTGTGAAAGAGGTCGAGCATCTTCTGCGCGACCTCATCCGGCGTCACCGTTCCGGTAACCATCCCCGCGGCGGGCATGTTCGCGCTCAATCCCGCGAATGACAGCGCGTTCGAGCGCAACGTACGAATCGCATTGCCGTTCAGGATCGCGAGCTCGTCGATCGTCAGGTCGTAATTGAAGCCGGTGCCGATCTCTGTTCTGGCCGCATCGAAACGGATGACCTGAAACGTCGCGTTCCGCGACTGGCCCGGTGCCAGCTGGAACTGCGGGTCTGCTTTCTGGCTCTCTACCACGCCGATTCCCTGCGCGCTCGTGTCGTGCGTATTCGCGCGACCGTAGTAATAGGTGTTGCCCAGATTGTCGGTCGCCGTGCTCGAGCCTGCGTGGTAGCCGAGGATCAGCGGTTTGTCCGTGATGTTCCGCAGTCTCACGGTCACCTTCACGATGTGATGGCGTTGTCCCTGCATGTTGCCGGAGACGAGCTGCAACACTTCGCCGGTGAAGTTGCCGGCATTGAAGCAGCGGATCAGGTTCGCGCAGGGGTCGGCAGCTGCCAGGGCTGCAACGGGCGGGGCAGCCGCCATCACGTCCGCCGGCAGCATGGCCGGCGTCGCGAGCAGGACAGCGATCAGCGGGAATTTCAGGGTCTCGAATTTCATTGTTGATGCTCCAGAAGCGCTACTTGCCAGCAGCCCACGCGTCGTCGACGAGCTGCAAGGCGATGACGAATTGCCCGGCGCTGCGTCCGGAGCCCAGGAAGTCCACCGAGCTGTCGATCGACAGCAGCAGCGGAAAGCCGCTGCGGCCGCCATACGACACGAGCTTTCGATCGAGGGCCGGACCCCAGCCGAGCACGTATCCCGTGCCGGCGTTCTCGACGTTCGATGCCGGCCCATAGCGGGTGAGGGCAGCGCGCCGGACCACCTCCGTGTCCACCTTGCCGAACACGCGCTGGATGAGAATCGAGCGAACGATGTCGTCGGAGTCGTAGAACGCGCGCAGACAAATGTCGCCGGGCTGTGGCACGTGGCGGTGGCCGCCGGGCACGTTGATACAGCGCATGAGGTCGAGCTCGAGCGAGCCCGCAAAACGCGCGTCGTAGTCGACGTTCTTGCCGCGCTCGGTGCGCGCAGGCTTGCCGTAGAGCCGGGCGATTGCCGCCTCCAGCTCGTCCACTTTGACGCCGACGCGCAGGCCGGCGACGTCGAGTGACGCTGCTGAGAAAGCGACAGGTGCGGCAGCGGCGGCAGATCCGGACAGGTTCGCGGTCGTCAGCACCTTGCTATCGCGATCTACGGTCTGCGCGGAGAGCAGCTCCGCGCGAACGACATCTTCGCCGGACACAGCACCCGCCGGATCGCCCGCGCCGACGACCCTGAACTTGATATTCGTCGTCGCCGCGCGGGAATGGCGCAACAGCTCCTGGTCGAAGGCCCGCGCCTGTTCCTTGTCCGCCATCGGTATCGAGCGCGCGCGCTCCGCATTGGCGAACACGACGCGATACTCGTGCTTGTTGAAGTAGACGGGCAGGTACGACCCGGCCTCGAACAGCGCGACGGAGAACTCGCCGTGCTCATGGTCGTAATCGCTGATCGAGTTGTTCACGGCGACGGAGAATTCCGTCTTGTCGCTCGCCTGGTCCTGCACGGCGTGCATGCGCGCGATCTCCTTGCGCATCACGTCGGGCTTATCGAAGTTCGTCGCGGATTGAACCGGCGGCGAGAGGTTCACGACCGCTTCGAAGTCGAACGGTTTACCCGCCACCTTGTAGTAAGTCAGCGCGAGCTTTTCGGCATCGAGCTCCTCTTCCTGCGCCAGGGCGATCACCGGGCTCGCGACGAGCGCGACCACCATCAGCAGGGTGCGAAGTGCAGGGCGCTTCATCGCTTGTCTCCCGCGTCCTGGTGTGGCCGCAGGGCGGCTGTCACACCGTTTGCGAAGACGAGTGCCTCACCGCTTTCGCTCTTCTCGATGCGTGCCGTTGCATTGCCTGAAAGAGAGACAACCAGCGCATGCCCTTCGGATTGCGTACGCAGCCGCGTGGTGCCCGTGTAGATGTCATCGCCGGTGCGCACGAACGCGTGCAGTCCGTTCAAATAAGCGATGACCTGCGCCTCAACAGGCGCGCCCGGGTCGACCTCCCAAACGTCACCGCGATGTGTAGGTATCGACGCCGCCTCGGATGAAGTCGCTGCATCTCCCGTCGGCGCGCCGCCTCCGCAGGCGGAAAGGAGTGAGGCAAGGCAAGCTGCCGCCGCGAGCCGGACAGACTGGCCGGTCTGGAAAGTTCTTCTCATTGGATTTCCCCGTGAATCGCGCGGCTGTGTACCGCCGCCTGCAAATAGAGACGCAGGCCGCTCGAATTCGTCAGGGTCCTGACAGATCGCCACGCGGCGCGTCTCAGGGTAGGCTATGGACGAAACTACATCCGTCGAGCTGCCGGGGGCCTTTTGGACAAACATGCCTTCATGCGCGCGTGTCGCGATGGGGGCCAGGCCATCGAACAGGCCCTGCGCGCCCTCGATCGGCTGTTCTTTGCCCTCCTCTATCGGGAATGCTTCCGCGCCGTGCGCGACGCCGAAACTGCGCGCGATCTCGTGCAGGATGCGTTCATCAAAGTGTGGCAGCGCTGCTCGACCTTTCGTGGCGAGTCAGAGCTGCTGCCGTGGGTGCGGGTCATTCTGCGTCGGGGAGTGCTGGACCGGCTGCGTCGCTGGGTTCCGGAAGAATCTCTCGATGTCGATGGCACAATGACGGCGGACGCGGAACGCGTTGTGGCAGAGCTGTCCCGCGCGCAGGTGCCCACTCCTCCAGACGATGTTCGCGCGCGCGAGCTCGCGGAGTGCTTCCAGCGATGCTGGAGCCGTTTCGCGCGGGAGTGCCCGTCGCACGCGGTCGTGATGACTTGGATCGTCGAAGATGAGCTGAGCAACGAGCAGATCTCGGAGCTGCTCGACCGCACGCCCGGCGCAACCCGGGAGTTCATTTCCCAATGCCGCAAGCGCGCGCGCATCTATCTCGCCGAGTGGTACACGGAGTTGCATCGTGAGTAATCAGGACGATCGGGGTAACGACGACGCTGAGTGGCTGGACGCCCTCGCGGGTCGCGCAACGCATCCGGAAGGCAGTGAGCTGCGCAAAGCCGTGCTCGCGCGCGTCGTATCGGAGGGGCCCGAACAGGCTGCAACGGATAGCGCTCGCGAAGATGAGCTGATCACGCGCGCGCGTCTCAACGGACTCATGATCAACGCGAGTGCGCTCGAAGGTGATCCTTTCGCACGGCGCATGAGCTGGATCTCGGCGCTCCGTGCGAGCAGCCGCGGGTGGGTCGCTGCGGCCATTGCGGTGGGCGTGCTCGTCGTCGGATGGCAGTTTCGCGTGCCTGTTTCAAACGAAGTGACCCGAACCGCGCCGGGCGGGATCACGCGTCTGGTGAACGCGAATCCGCCCGCGCTCAAACAGCAGATCGTTGATGAGTTTCGCGCGGCAGGCGTCGAGGCGATCGGTTACGAGCGCCTCGGCTCGAGCGGCGTCGATGCGGAGCTGCCGCAGCCCGTCTCGCCAGCGGTTCGCGCCGTGCTCGAGAAACATGGAATTCCCGTGCCCACGGATGGCGTCGTGCGAGTCGAGATCGCCGCGCCGGAGGCTCGGTGAAACGCGGCAGGCTCGCAAGCTTGCCGGTCGCGTGGAGTCTGGTTTCGTGGATTGCGATGACGTTCGCAATCGCGCCCGGCTGGGCAGCGACGCCGCCGGCGCTGCCTGCTTCGTGCGCGGAGTTAGGGCCGGTTCCGGAGTCTGAGGCGGCAGCGACAAAACCCGTCGCCGAAATTCGCAAACGCGTCGAGGCGGTGAACGAGACCGACCCCGACCTTGCCATCCGGCTGATGTGCGCGACGCTGCCGCGAGTCGAGCGTGAATCCGGCCGCGACTCGATGGAAACGGCGTGGTGGGTGCAGTCGCTCGCCACACCGCTCATTGCATACAAGGAGCGGTTCGCTGAAGCCGTGCCTCTGCTCGAACGCGTGCGGCCCATTCTGGAACGGCAACTCGGACCGTACGCGCCCGAGATCGCGGAGATTCACGTCGCGTATGCATGGATGGATTTCCGCCAGGGATTGATGGCGGAAACCGAGAACGAATGGACGCAGGCGCTGCGCATTCGCGAGCGGGTGCCCGGGCCGAAGAAAATCGAGCTGCAGAAAGTGCTCGTGGGACTGGCGCAAGCGCAGCTCTCACGGCGGCACTTTGCCGATGCGCAGGCGAATCTCGAACGCGCGCTCGGCATCCTCGAAGAGAACGGCGAATCGGTCAGCGAAGCGGCGGCAGCGATCGAAAATGCGCTGACCAACATGCTCGTGCGGCAGGAAAAATACGCGGAGGCGCGTCAGCACGCGGAGACCCAGCTGCGCATCGAGCGGCAACTGGCGAAAGCCGCGCAGCTCGTCACCGGTTACGCGCTGCTCGGAACGATCCTCGAACGTCTCGATGAATTTGAAGCGAGCGAAGCGGCGCTCCGCGAGGCGATCCGCATCTCCGAGTCGAACCAGCCGCTGCAGAAGCATCTGCTCGTGGCACTCACTCAGCTCGCGAGCTTGCTGAATACCCGCGGCAAGCCGGAAGAGGCGCTGCCGTTTGCGTTGCGCGGTCTGCAAGTCGGTGAGTCCACGCTCGGCCCCGATGCGCCGGCGCTCGTGAGAGTGCTGCGCGGACTGGCGGATGTTCATCGTTCACTGGGCGAGCTGCCGCAGGCGCTGCATCTCTACGAGCGCGCGGGCCAGATCGTCGAGAGCCACCGGGATCAGATCGATCCTCAGGTGCTCGTGTCGTACTACGTGGGTTATGGCGCGCTCGCGCTGATGCTCGGCGACGAGAACGCACCATCGGTTCTGAAGGCGGGACTGCAGGCGACGGGCACCGACGCGACGTTGTCCACGGATCGCGCGACGCTGCTTTCTGGGCTCGCGCTCGCGACCGCGCAAGTGGATGCCGCGACCGGCAGCGCGCAACTCGCCGAAGCCTTGCAGCTCTATCGCGCGCGCCTGCCGCCCGGGCATCCTTCGATTCTTCGCGCGGTGAACGATCTCTGCGGCGTTGAGCTGGCGGCAGATCCGCGGGTCGTCCCCCATTGCACTGAAGCGCTGCAAGCACTCGACACCGCTCGCGAAGTCGAGCCCTCACTGCGCCAGGCGGTTTACGAGAAGCAGAGCCGATTGGCAGAAGCGCTTTCGCAGAGCGACGCCGCGAACACCTACGCGGTTCGAGCGCTCGCCGCCGCATCGGCACTCGGCACGCCAGATCCGCTGTGGCGTGCCAACTTCGTCGTCGCGCGCTCGCTGGCGGGTCGCGAGCAGCGTCCGCTTGCGATCTTCTTCGGCAAGCAGGCGATCGATCAGATCGAACGGTTGCGCGGCTATTTCATAGGCGACGATCGCCGGCTCGATCGGGCATTCATCCGCGACAAGGTGGAGGTGTACCGCACCGTCGCGGACTGGCTCCTGGAAGCGGGCCGCGTCGATGAAGGTCTCGAAGTGTTGCGCCTGTTGAAAAACGAAGAGCTCTACGACTTCGCGCTGCGCGACGAGGGCCGGCAGCCGGGCGCGCGCGTCGGGCTCACGAATGCAGAGCAGGCGCTGTCGACGCAGCTCGCGGGCGCGATGACTTCGGATTCGGTGGCCGGCGCGGAAATCGATCGCCTCACGCGCTTGAAGGAAGCCGGGCGCATCAGCACCGGCGAAAGTGAGCGGCTCAACGCGTTGCTGGTCGGACAACGTACGGCAGAAGCGGCTCGCGTCGAACAAATCCGTCGCGTGATCGAAGGTGGCATCGTGGGTGCCTCGAACACGAATGTCAGCGAGCGGTCGGTGCAGGCCGCACAACTCGATCGCGAAGCGCGCCGCTTCGGTCCGGACACGGCGCTCGCGGTCTATCTGCTTACGGAATCGCATCTGCGCGTGCTCGTCGCGAGTCGCGCCGGGCAGAAAGAATTTGAGGTGCCCGTCGACGCGAACGCATTGAGGCGGGACATCGGCCGATTTCTCGACGCGATCGTGCGGCGGGACGACGTGTCCGCGTTATCGCGTTCGTTGTACGAGACTCTCGCGAAACCCGTGGACGAGGCTGCGCGCAAGGCCGGCGCGAGCCACATCGTGCTGTGGCCGGATGGCGCGCTTCGCTATGTTCCGTTCGCTGCGCTGAGCGACGGCCAGAAGTATCTGGCCGAGAAATATTCGATTCAGATTTATGCGTCGCCAGGAAATTCACCGGGAAATTCACCAGGAAACTCGCCAATTTCGCCAGCACCAGGCGCCTCACCGGGCCAGTCGCCAAGCCCAGCGCGGGCCGGACAGGTTTCCGCTGTGCCCGTCCTCCTGAAGACCCGCGCCACGCCCGCGCCGCTCAATGTTCGCGGCCTCGGCGTCACGCGCGCGCTCGGTGGCTTCGAGCCGTTGCCATCGGTGGCCGACGAACTGTGTTACATCGTGCGCGGCCCGATCGAAGGCCTTTCCGCGCCGGGCGCGACGTGCCCGGATGAGTTCACCGGTCGCGGCGCGCTGCCCGGCAAGGCTTTTGCCGACGCTGCGTTCACCGAAGCGCGGTTCGACAGTCTCGTAGCAGGCCCGCGCGATTTCTCCGTGCTTCATCTCGGCACGCATTTCAGCCTGCGTCCGGGCAATGCCTTGCGTTCGTTCCTGCTGCTGGGAGACGGTTCGCGACTCACCCTCGACAAGATCAATGCGCGCGATTTTTCCGGCATCGAGCTGATGACGCTGTCCGCATGCCAGACGGGCATGGGCGGCGCCGTGACGGATGATGGGCGCGAGATCGAGGGCCTGAGCACCATCGTCCAGCGCCGCGGGGCGCAGCGCGTAATCGCAAGTTTGTGGCGGGTGGAAGATCGCAGCACCGCCCGGCTCATGCGCTACCTGTATGACTCGCTGCCGGCCGGCGGGCGCGATTCGGCGCGCGCCCTCCAGCGTGCGCAGCTTTCGCTGAAATCCGTTACGGAGCAGGGTCGCCACCCCTTCGAGCACCCGTATTACTGGGCCGCGTTCGTGCTCTCTGGCAGCGAACCGTAATGCAGCGGAAGCAGGTAAACTGGCCAACCCTTTCAGCCGGTATTTTCGCCATGCCCATCGCGCAGGACTCCGTCGTCACGATTCACTACACCCTCAAGGATGACGCGGGCGAGGTCCTCGACAGCTCGCGCGACGGCGGCGAGCCGATCGCCTATCTGCACGGCCACGGCAACCTCGTGCCGGGCCTCGAGCGCGAGCTCGAAGGCAAGAACAGCGGCGACAAGTTGACCGTGAGCGTGACGGCCGCGGATGGCTACGGCGAGTATGACAAGAAGCTGATCCAGCAGGTGCCGCGCCGGGCCTTGCAGGGTATTTCCAAAGTCACCATCGGCATGCGCTTGCACGCGCAAACGCCGGAGGGCCCGCGCACGGTGACCGTGACTCGCCTCGTCGGGGACATGGTGACGATCGACGGCAATCATCCGTTGGCCGGCAAGAACCTCAACTTCGATGTCGAAATCACGGACGTGCGCACGGCGACCGAAGAAGAGCTGCACCATGGTCACGTGCATGGCGCGGGTGGTCATCACCACTGAAGACGGTCATGCCGTCGGCGTGAAGGGTCATCCCTTCAACGTGCTTGCTCGACGTGTTTGTTGACGGTCAGAGCAGCACGGCGTCCGTGTTGGCGCCACACAGCAGCACGGCCACTTTCTCGCCCGGCTGCGGACGATAAACACCACTCAGCAACGCAGCCATGGCGGCGGCGCCGCCCGGCTCCGAGGCAACACGCATCACGCGCCAGAGCGCGCGTTGAGCCTCGCGAATGGCATCGTCCTCGACGAGCACCACGCGCTCGATATATTTCTGCGCGAGCGGAAACATCAGCTCGCCCACGCGTCGGGGAGCGAGTGAATCCGCTGCGACACCGCCTGCTTCTGCATCCACCGGTTCGCCGGCCACAAGCGCGGTGTGAAGCGTAGGCGCTGTGCGCGGTTCGACGGCGATGATCTTTACCCGGCCCGCATACCAGGCGGCGATGCCACCCACGAGACCGCCGCCGCCCACTGCGACCAGCAGCGTGTCGCAGTCGGGGCATTGCTCTTCCAGCTCGATGCCGATGGAGCCCTGACCGAGCAAAGTCTCGTATTGATCGTACGCGTGCACTTCGAGCGCGTGATGATCCTGCGCAAACGCCTTGCTGGCCGCGAGCGCGTCGGCATAGAGCTCGCCGCCAACGATGAGCTGCGCGCCAAAGCTGCGGATGCGTTCTTGTTTCGCCGGCGACGAAACCCGCGGGACGAAGATGTGTGCCGGAACGCCGAGTCGATTCGCGGCGTACGCGACCGCTACACCATGATTGCCGCCCGACGCAGCGATCACACCTGCAGGCGGCACGGTTCTCAGCAGCAGATTGGTAAACGCGCCGCGCGTTTTGAATGAGCCGCCATGCTGGAGAAATTCCAGCTTGCAGTCGACCGGGTGGGCATCCAGACCAAAGTCTGCGAGGTCGAAGCGGAGAACGGGGGTGCGACGGATGTACGGGCGAATGCGCCCGTACGCGTCAGTGATATTTTCGCGAGAGACTGAAATTGCAGCCCTTCCTAGCCGGCCGGCGAGAGCGGCCCTCTTGGCAACGTCATCGTGACTATAAGACCGCCGCCGTCCGCATTGCTAGCCGACACGTCGCCTCCATGCAGCGCCGCCGCGCGTTGCGTGATCGCGAGCCCGATCCCGCTTCCTTCGGTCAATACCTGCTTCGAATCTTTCGCTCCCGCGCGATAGAACGGCTCGAAGATGTGGGGCAGGTCTTCTTCCCGCACGCCGGGCCCATGGTCTCGGACGCTGATCCGGATGGCCTGTGCAGCGTCGTCGTTCACGACGGCGACGATGATCGGCAACTTCGGGTCGCCATGGAGCAGGGCGTTGCGAACCACGTTGTCGATGGCAGAGTGGAGCACTTGCGCATCGCCTTTCATCTGCACCGTGTCGTCGCTCGTCAGTCGCAATCGGCCCGGCGGACTCTGGCTCTCGAACTCCGCATCGTGAACGATCTGGCGCGTGAGCTCCGCGACGTCGAGGTCTTCGAACCTCACCGTCGAGGGATCGCGCTCGAGCCGCGCGTATTCGAGGATGTGGCCGATCAGCTGGTCGAGCCGCTCCGACTCCCGCTGCACGCGGTCGAGCTGCTCGTGCGTCGTCCCGGGCTCCTGACGCGCGAGGCCAATCGCCATTTCCATGCGCGCCAGCGGCGAACGCAGCTCGTGCGAAATGTCCCGCAACAGGCTTTGTCGGGCGGCGATGAGCGCGCTCAGACGTTCTGCCATCGAGTCGAATTCACGGCCGAGCGTGCCCAGCTCGTCACGACGTTTCGTCACTTCCGGGCCCGCGCGCGCATCGAGGTTGCCTGCGGACAATGTGTGAGCCGCAGTCTGCAGTCGTCGCACCGGCGTGCTGATCGAACGCGCGATCAGGTAGGACACGACCCCGCTCAATGCCAGCGCAACGCCGAGCAGGGACGCGCGCACCCACCCTGAAAACGGCGGCGAGAGCGGGCCGCGCATCGGCGGCGGGTCGAAGATGACGCGATACGCGGATCCGTCGCGGCCGCGAATCAGCGATGGCAGCCAGCGTGGCGCATCGGGCCCGCTCGCCAGCGTGTCGATGGCGAACAGCCAGCGGCGCTGGAGCGAGGGCGGCTCGCGTTCGCGATCCTGTGGAAACGCGCCACGCTCTGTCCCTGGCGGCGGCCCCGGATCCGGCGGCATTCCCGGCGGCCGTTCGCCTGGAGTGCGCGTGCCGAACCGGAACATCGGCAAGCGCTGCCCGAGAATTTCCCGGCCGTCCGGCCCGATGATCAACGTGCGCTGCTTCGGCCGACTGCGATTGTGCTCAGCAAGCCAGACTCGCAGGCCGTCGAGACCGTCGCGATCCAGGACTTCGGTGGCCGCGCGAATCACCGTCGACGGCCGATCTTCCGACGCGGAGAAATCGATCGCGGTGACCGCGGCAACGCTCGCCGCCATCAGCACGATGACCGCCCAGAACGACAGGAAAATGCGGGTGAAGAAACTGTGCACTAGCGGATCTGTGGCGCTGTGTAACTCAAAGCTTCGTTAGCTTTTCGCAGTAGCAGCATCGCCCCGGCCCATCATGTAACCGGCGCCGCGCACGCCGAGAATCGGCGTGGACGCTTCGATCTGCGGACCCAGCTTGCGGCGCAGGTTGCTCACGTGAGTGTCGACGCTGCGATCGAGCCCGAGCCGTTTGCGCCCCAGGGCGCGGCGCGTGATTTCGCTGCGAGTGACCACCCGCCCGGCATTGCGGACGAGCAGCTCCAGGATGCGGAATTCCGCGTCGGTGAGCGCCACGGCTTCTTCGCTCACCTTTGCGCGCCTGAGTCCGGTTTCGAGCGTGAGGACGCCGAGATGCAGCACTTCCGGCACGTCGCTCGCCGCGCCGGCTTTCGCGCGTCGCAGAATCGCGTTGATACGCGCGACGAGCTCGCGGGCGTTGAACGGCTTGGTGAGATAGTCATCCGCCCCGAGCTCGAGGCCGTGCACGCGGTCGGAGAAATCGTCGCGCGCCGTGAGCATCAGCACCGGCAGATCCGTGTCGCCGCGGAGGCGGCGCAGCACATCGAAGCCGCCGAGACTCGGCATCGTGACATCGAGCAGCACGATGTCAGGCATCGACTCGTCGACGAGTCGTAGCGCCGTGACGCCGTCATGCGCGAGCGACACCTCGAACTGTTCCTTCGAGAGATACTCTTTGAGCATGGCGCACATTTCGGTGTCGTCATCGACGACGAGCACACGTGAGCGTCGTTCCAGCATGGCGTTACGGTAGCAGTGCGTTGGGTGTGGACCCTAATCGGAGGTCCGCGGACTGGCGGCAGGGTAGTCCGCTCAGCGATTCAAACCGCCGCGATACTGCCGGCGTCCCAGGGCACGCAGCCAGACAAGAAGTGTGAAGGATCGCGCGCCCTCCCTCGCTCGGTGGGGGCGTCATTATGTTGGTTGAGGCGCGATCACCCGTGCCGTGACCACAGATCGTTTGTCCGGGTTCATAGGCCTACCTATCGTCGATACCAGTCAATGCTCAGCTGGAGGTCGAATCATGAAAGGGAAGCTCAAACGCGTGATGGCCCCGCTCGTGGCGCCTGTCGTGACCTTCGGTCTCGCCGCCACTCTCATCGTCTCGTTAGGCGGATGTGCTACCGCTCCGCGAAAGGAAGTGTCGATCCTGGATGCGGTGGCGGCGCAATCGTCGATGAATCCGCCGCAATCCTGTGCAGCGATGAACGCCGCGACGGTGTGCGTTCAGACGATGCGGCTGAGCAAGAACAAGAGTTGCGGGTGCGTGGATCGGGGGGCCATTAGCGAGGGGAATTTTTCGCCCCGATTTTAGGGTTGGGGCTAGGGGAGGGATCCCAGAGGCCCTCAATCGCCGGGCGGCTGAGAGGCGCTGGTCACAGGGCTCCGGCCGCCCGGCGACTGAGGGCTTCTGAGCTCTGGGTTCTCAATCTTCCAGGGCCTCGACCCCACCCATCACGTGGCCGTCAAACTCGACACCGGCAACAACATCCCTTCCTTATCCGCAGTCGACAGCGGCATCGCCGATCCGCACCACCGACAAAACGCTCGCCGCGTCCCTTCGGCAGAGTCGTAGTTGGTGAGCCATTCCTCTCCGGAGACCCATCGAAAAGCCACCATCGGGGCCGCAACGAAACCGGCCGGGTCGCTATAATGCGACAGTGTCTCGTGGGGGCGGTCGACTGCATAATGGACCGTACCGCAGAGACACGCTCCCACTGCCACAGAGGGCTCGCGTGTCTCGTTTGCCGTCAGTGCGTGTGCGTTCATGCTGGTAATAAAAGCAACGCGCGTGCCAGCGGCGCAGCGGGGTTCTGGGGTCTTGCCGCGGCTTCGAGCCGCCACCATGTTGCGTGAACGGTGCAGCCGGTGTCGGTTGTGCACGTGTCGCGGGCATGGGCAGTGCGCATGGGTCATCGGTCGCGACCGCCGTGAGGGTCGTGGCATTCCGGTTGCACGCGTGATCGCACACGTCTTTCGAACCAGGGTTTCAGGTCATTCGCATTCAGCGGCAGGAGCGTATGCGTTCCATCTGCGTGCATCGCGCGCACGGCGGGCTTTTTTCCGGTGCATTACAACGCGCGGGTCGCGTGGAATGCGGCGTTGTCTTACACGCGCGTCAGACCGGCGGCGCCGCGCATCATGACAAACTGCGCCGCGTTGCTTTGAGGGAGCGCTGAGTGTCGCCGCGCGGATTGATCCAGGTTCTCGCCGTCATCGGCGCCGTGCTGTTGACCGAAGCGACCGGTGGGCCGGCTGACGCCCAGCAGACACCGCCGCCGCCGCAATTCACGTTTGCCGACATCGACAAGCTCGCGCGCGATCGTTCCGCGCAGCCCTACGTCGACACTTCGCCGAAGCTGCCCGAGTCCGTCGAGAAGCTGGGCTACGATCAGTATCGCGACATCCGCTACCGTCCTGCCGATGCGATCTGGCGCGGCCAGTCCATGTTCGAGCTGCAGATGTTTCATCGCGGCTTCAACTTCACGCGGCGGGTGAACCTGTTCGAGGTCAGCGAAGCAGGTGTGCGGCCGATTCTCTACAGCCCGTTGATGTTCGATTTCGGCAAGAACACCGGCGTCGGCAACCTGCCGCCGGAAACGGGTTTTGCCGGCTTCCGCGTGCATTACCCGCTACACACCCCTGCGTACAAGGATGAGGTCGTCGCCTTCCTCGGCGCGTCTTACTTCCGCACGCTCGGCCGCAACCAGGGATATGGCGCGTCGTCGCGCGGCCTGGCCCTCGACACCGCCACCGAGCGCGGCGAGGAATTCCCGTATTTCACGGATTTCTGGCTGGTGCGCCCCAAGCCCGGGGATCGCACCCTGGTGATCTACGCCGTGCTCGACAGCAAGAGCGTGGCCGGCGCCTATCGATTCGAGCTGCGTCCCGGCACCAACACCCAGCTGGAAGTACAGAGCCGGCTGTATCCGCGGCGAAACATCGACAAGCTTGGCATCGCGCCGCTGACGTCGATGTACCTGTACAGCGAAAACCCGTCCGGCCGGCGCTTCGACGATTTCCGGCCCGAAGTGCACGACAGTGACGGCCTCATGGTCTGGAACGGCGCGGGCGAGTGGCTGTGGCGGCCGCTGGCCAATCCCAAAGACCTGATGATCACGAGCTTCGTCGACGACAGTCCGCGCGGTTTCGGGCTCGCCCAGCGCGACCGGGATTTCCGCAACTACCAAGACAACGAGTCGCGCTTCGAGCGGCGGCCAAGCTACTGGATCCAGCCCCTCGGCAAGTGGGGCAAGGGCATCGTCGAGCTCGTGGAGCTGCCGACGAAGGAAGAGATCCACGACAACATCGTCGCTTACTGGGTGCCGCAGGCCAAAGCCGAGGCCGGCAAGATGCTGTCGTATAACTATTTGATCAATAGTTACTCGAACTCCTATATCTGGCCGCCCGGCGGAAAGGTAATTGCTACCCGGGTAGGCAACGCCGGCGTGGGTGGCTATGACGACTCCAGCCGCACACGGCGCGTGTTCATCGATTTCGCCGGTGGGGACCTCGATGGCTTGAATCCGGCGCAGCCGGTCAGGGCCGAGGTCAAGGCGAATGGCGGGGATGTGGATACGGTCACTGTGGAACAACTTCCAGGCACGGGCACGTGGCGTGTCACGTTCCGGCTGACACCGAAAGGTAACGGCTCGGTCGACATGCGCTGCTTCCTCACGCTGTACGGTGAGGCGCTGACGGAGACCTGGAGTTACGTGTGGAGTCCGCAGACATGAGACCGGCCAACCTGAAAATCGTGGCGATTCGTCGACGCGTGATTTTCTTCGGCCTCACGTTCTCGAGCGCCATCCTCGCGAGCCTGCTGATGCTCGACATCCTCAACGCGAATGGCCTGAGCCTCGCGGAGCGGGCTGCGCTGGGCTTCTTCTTCGTGCTGTTCACCTGGATTGCCGGCGCGTTCTGGACCGCCGTCGCCGGATTCATCATCCGGCTCACCGGAAAACCGCGCGCTTTCCTGCATCCCGACGACGTGGTGGGTCGGCCGGTCACCAGCCGCACGGCGCTGATCATGTGTGTCTACAACGAAGACCCGAAGCATTTCGCGGCGGGCGTGGACGCAATCTGGACGTCGCTCAAGGCCCAGCCGGAAGAGGCGCAGTTCGATTTCTACATTCTCTCCGACACGCGCAATGCCGAGATCGCAGTCGAAGAGGAGAAGGTCTGGCGGCAGCTCGTCCGCAAACACGCGGCGCAGGGGCGCATTTTTTACCGACGCCGCGAGAAGAACATCAGCCGCAAGGCCGGTAACGTCGCGGACTTCGTGCGGCAGTGGGGCGGTCACTACGACCACATGCTGGTCCTCGATGCGGATAGCGTCATGTCCGGCAAATGCATCGTCACGCTCGCGCAGCTGCTGGACGCCAATCCGCCGGTGGGCCTGATCCAGACGCTGCCGACGCCGGCCGGTCGCGAAACCCTGTTCGCCCGCCTGCAGCAGTTCGCCGCGCGTTTGAATTCGCCGATGCTTTCGAGCGGACTCGTGTGGTGGCAGCTCAGCGAAAGCAATTACTGGGGCCACAACGCGATCATGCGCGTGAAGCTGTTTGCCGAGCACTGTGCTTTGCCGAAGCTGCCGGGCAAGGAGCCGTTCGGCGGCGAGATCCTCAGCCACGATTTCGTCGAGGCCGCGCTCCTGCGCAAGGCGGGCTACGAAGTCTGGATGGTGCCGGACCTCGAGGGCAGCTATGAGCAGGTGCCGTCGAACCTCATCGACTTTGCCGGGCGCGACCGTCGGTGGGCGCAGGGCAATCTGCAGCACCTCGGCGTGATGCCGCTGAAGGGTCTGCACTGGGTGAGCCGTATCCACATGCTCACGGGCGTGATGGCGTATGCGACCTCGCCCATCTGGTTCGCCGTGCTCGTGTTGAGCTCGTTCGTCACCTGCAAGGAAGCGCTCGAGGGCTACAACTATTTCGAGCCCGGAACGTACACACTGTTCCCGAGCTGGCCCGAATACCGCACGGGCGAGATTGCGATGCTGCTGGCGATCACGATCGTTGTGCTGCTGTTGCCGAAAGTGCTCGGTGCCACGCTCGTGCTGGTCGATCGCAAGCAACGCAAGGCCTTCGGCGGCGGGCGCGCTGTGATCACAGGCGTGCTGGTGGAGCAGGTGTTCAGCATGCTGCTCGCGCCGGCCATGATGGTGTTTCATTCGAGCTTCGTCGTGTCGACATTGCTCGGTCACGTGGTGAAGTGGGACGCGCAGGCGCGCGACGATCGCGGCATCACGTTCAAGGAAGCGCTCGCGCGCATGAAGTGGCACATCGTGCTGGGCGTGGTCTGGGGCGCCATCATTCTCGCGTTCGCGCCGGCTTTTATCTGGTGGATGTCTCCGGTGCTCGCAGGCCTGCTTGCAGGCGTGCCGCTCACGATGATCACGAGTCGCGCGGACCTGGGCCACAAGGCTCGCGAGCACAAATTGTTCGTGACGCCGGAAGAAACCAACGTACCGGTGGAATTGCGTTTCATCGAGGCCGTGAATACGCCCGCGTATCACGAACCTCCCGAATTCGAGCACGCGCCCTTGCCCGAGGTGTCGCCGTTGCGCATGGAGGCCGGTCCACTCGACAGGTATAACCTGCGCAGCTTTCGTCGCCCCCGCGTGGCAGACGAAGCCAGACACGCCGCCAACTGATCCCCCTCCCGAGCGGCCACCGTCCTGACACTTTTGCGCCACAGCCGGGCGCGGTTGTGGTGGTTCACTAGCGGAACAAAAGCCGCGCTCGCGCTCTTCTTATGTACGTGCCGCACGGTTTCATCGGCATCGATTGAACTAGGCTGGAGTTGAGGAAGAGAGGGGTCCAGGTGAGGCATTTTTCAGCACAGGCTGTGGCGTTTGCACTGCTGAGCTGCGTCGCTAGCGTACTGCGCGCGCAGGCGCCGCCGCCCACGGAACCCCAGGCCGTGCCCACACCTCCACCGACGGAAGAGCACGATCTGCGTCAGCGCGGTGAAACGGACGACGAGTGGCTCGACCGCACGCAACAAGGCGTGCACGAGATGGTCTGGAAATCCGCGATGCACGTGGACCGATGGTTCGGTTCGCAAGAGCCGCCGTCGGCCTATCAAGGCGCATCCGGCAGTCTCTCGCCTGCGTTGCTGTGGGACGAATTCAAAGGCTTCCAGCCGAAGGTCCGGTTCCGCGTCGACGTGCCGCTGCCGCAGCTCAACGAGCGTTTCAACGCATTCGTGGGGCGAGTGGATCGCGACGAGTATGTCTCCGAGCGCAACCTGCGTTCGGGCGCGTTTCAGCGTCAATACGGCGAGATCGGTGAAGAGCAGACACTGGCCGGCATCGTTTATCGCACGCCGCCGAAGCAAGGGAGCCGCTTCGATGCGGGCGCTGGCGTACGAGTTCGCCTGCCGCTCGATCCATACGTGAAAGGCAGCTACGTGTTCGAGCATGGCGATTCGATGTCGGGCTTGCTGAGCCTGAGACAAACGGTTTTCTGGCAGAACAGCCAGCGCTCCGGCTTCACGAGCCGCGCCGATCTCGAAAAGCTGTTCGCGGAAGACCTGTGGCTGGTGCGCTGGACGACGTCCGCATCGATCTCGGAAAAGTCGAATGGCGTGTATGGCTATTCCGCCATCACCGCCCTGCGCGGTCTGCCGAACCGTCGCGCGATCGCGTTCGAGATGGGCGCCGACGGCGCAACCGACGACCGGGTCGCCATGCATGACTTCGGATTCAAAGCCGCCTATCGGCAGAGCATTGCGCGGGACTGGCTGGTGATGGAGTGGCGCACGAGCCTCGGCTGGCCCAAGGACGAACCGGAGCAGCCCCGCAAGCCGAGTTGGGGGCTGGGCGTGGGATTTGAGATGTTTTTTGGGACGGATGAGTTTTTGGCGAGGCCTGTCACCTTTTAGAGCCGTCGGGGGATTGAGGGCTTCCTGGTTGTCTTTTTAGGAACAAGAAGCCCTCAATCGCCGGGCGGCTAGGAGCGCTAAACGCTGCAAATCATGCGGTTTTGCGTCGCCGTGTCGTCGTCCGCTTGCGTGCCACCTTCGAAGCCTTCGCGCCATCGCTGCCGCCTTTGCCTCCTTTCTCGAGGCTGCGCTTCAACACTTCCATCAAGTCGATCACCTGCGCACTCTGCCGCGGCTCCTTCGTCTTGCTCGTCGGCGTGATCTCGTGGGTCTCCTTGTTCTTGATCTTTTCCTTGATGCGCGCCATCAGGTCCTTGCTGTACGTATCCTTGAACTCGGACGGGTTCCATTCGCCCGTCATCTCGTCGATGAGTCGTTCGGCCATCGCCAGCTCCTTCGCACTCACGCCGCCGGATTTCTCGGGCAGCTCGAGATCGTCTGCCGTGCGGATTTCTTCCTCGAATCGAAGCGTGTTCAACATGAGCGCCTTGTCTTGCGGGTACACCAGCGCCATGTGCTGCCGCCCGCGCATCACGAAGGTCGCCACCGCGGCTTTCTTCGATTTCTTCAGCGCCTCGCGCAATAACGCATACACCTTCGCGCCGCCTTTGCCGGGCGCCAGAAAATACGGCGTTTCGTAGAACGCCGGCGGCACGCTCGCGAGATCCGTGAACTGCGCGATGTCGATGGTCTGCGTCGCCTTCACGTTCGCCTGGCGAAAATCTTCGTCGCTCAGCGCCACGTATTCGCCCTTCTGATACTGATAGCCCTTCACGATGTCCGCCCACTCGACCACCTTGCCGGTGCGCTTGTTGATGCGCTGGTAGCCGACCGGCGAGAAATCCCGCTTGTCGAGGAAATCGAGATCGAGCGAGCTCGTGTGCGAAGCCGAATGCAGCTGCACGGGGATGTAGACGAGACCGAATGAAATCGCACCGGTCCAGATCGCGCGGGGCATGGCACTACCTCGAAGCAGAAGAAGGGACTGAACAGCGCCGCCGAAAGTCTCGGGCAGCCGCTCGACGTCCACTCACGCGGACCGTCGATTTGACTCAATACGCCGACACGCCAGAGGTTCCCGCAAGCGGTTTTTGTGACGTTGCGCTCACGTCGGGCGGCTCGTGAATTGTGGCATCTGTGAGGATTTTCACACGCTCTGAAAACGCTGCTTTACCGTGCGGAAAGCTGGCGTAGCGTGCGCGTCCTGCCGCTTGTGGAAAGGAGATTTCGGCAATGACTCTGACCCGACTGCCCGCTGCCGCGCGTCTGCTTCGCAATGGAGTGCTCGTCGCTGCAACGACCGCCTTCCTGTCCGGTTGCATGACGCAGAACGCGTATACGGGCGAGAAACAGGTGAGCAAGACGACGAAGGGAGCGGGCATCGGCGCGCTCGCAGGCGCGGCCGTTGGCGCGCTGACCGGTGATAATTCCAAGGAGCGTCGCAAGCGCGCGCTCATCGGCGCTGGCGTCGGCGCACTTGCCGGCGGTGCTGCGGGCAACTACATGGATCGCCAGGAAGCGAAGCTGCGCGCGCAGCTGCAGGGCACCGGCGTGTCGGTGACGCGCTCGGGCGAAAATATCGTGCTGAACATGCCGGGCAACATCACCTTCGCCACGGGCAGCGCGGACCTCAACGCCAATTTCTTCAGCGTGCTCGACTCGGTTGCGCTCGTTTTGAAGGAATACGACAAGACGATCATCGACGTCTCCGGCCACACGGACAGCGTGGGCTCGGATTCCAGCAACCAGGCGCTTTCCGAGCGCCGCGCGGTGACCGTCGGCAAGTACCTCGAAGGCAAAGGCGTTTCCGATCAGCGCGTGGCGACCACGGGCTACGGCAAGACGCACCCGGTCGCGACGAACGATACGCCGGACGGGCGTCAGCAGAACCGCCGCGTTGAGCTCACCCTGACGCCGATTACCGGAGGCTAATCGCTGGCACCGCCGCGGCTGGACGCGCAGGCTACATGCCGAGCCGCAGGCGCCACGGTCTGCTCAAAGTTTCGACGGCCGGCATCCGCATCCGTCGCAACGCACGCCGAATCGAAGTCCTCACGCCGGAGTGGCCACGCGCTGCTCCGGCGTTTTCTTTTTCCCGTCGCCGCCCCTAGCATGCACGCCCCACCTGCACGCCGGAGACGCGCGACATGATCACCGTAAATGTTCTCTATCCGAACCAGGACGGCGCGACGTTCGACATGAACTATTACCTCACGTCGCACATTCCGATGTTGAAGCGGGCAGTGGGAAGCGCGTTGAAGGGCTGCGTCGTGGAGCAGGGCCTCGGCGGCGCGGCACCTGGCACGAAGCCGGCGTATTCGGTGCTGTGTCATCTGCGCTTCGATTCGGTCGAGGCATTCCAGACTGCATTCGGCCCGCACGCCGCGGACGTTCAGAAAGACGTCGCGAATTATTCGAGCGTGACGCCGATCATTCAGATCAGCGACGTCAAGCTGATGTAGAGCGCGTGTAAGGCGCGGCGTCGGCGCGTCATCGTGACGCGACCGGCCAGGTGCTCAGTCTTTGCGCCGGGCCTCGATGGCCTGGCGTTCGGCCACGAAGCGAACCATCGCCGCCTGGCGTTTCGCGATGCCCGCCACGTCGGATTCCGGCGGCGGGAACACGCTCAGCACCGATTCGAAGTGTTCGGCCACGCGCTTGCGCATTTCGGGATACGGAATGACGAACAGCTGGTTGCGCGCCATCGCATCCTTCACGTGTCCCGCGAGTGTCACCGGGTCCATGCCCGCCGAGTGAATGTGCCGGAATGCTTCGACGATCGATTCGTCGAGGTGATAGCCCGTGTTTTCCAGATGCTTCGGTCGCGTGCTGCACGCTTCGGCAATGTTGGTGTTCACGTTGCCGGGACACAGCACGGAGACGCCGATATTGTAAGGATCGAGCGAGTTGCGCAGGGCCTGTGACAAGCCCACGACGGCGAACTTCGATGCGCAGTAGATTCCCGATGGCCCTGCCGCGATGAGCCCCGCGATGGATGCGGTGTTCACGACGTATCCGCCCTGACCGAGTGCGATCATCCGCGGCACGAACGTCTGGATGCCGTTGACCACTCCGCCGAAATTCACGCCCATCATCCAGTCGTAATCTTCAAACGTGGAGTGTTCGAGCGGGCCGAACATCGAAACGCCTGCGGTGTTGAAGAGCAGCTGAACGGGACCGAAGAGCCTTTCCGTTTCATCGGCCGCGCGTGCGAACGCGGCCCTGTCTGTCACGTCCAGCTGAATGCCGTGTGCCGTCGCGCCGGTAGCCTTGATGCAATCGACCGCCTTTGCCAACGCGTCTGCACGAACGTCTGCCAGCACGACTTTCGCGCCGGCCTGCGAGAACACTTTGGCCTGACCGAGGCCGACGCCACTGGCCGCGCCGGTGATGAACGCCACTTTTCCCGCGAAATCCTGCATGTCGCTCACTGCCTTCCTGTTGCCGGGCGCAGTGATTATCGACTCGGCGCGTGACGTACCCGGGCCGGGAAATATTCCCGCCCGCGACGTGGCCATGGGGTGACGTGGCCGTGGCGGGGCCCGAACGATATGCTCCCGCGGCTATCCACTGCATAGACGTATTTTGCTGAGGACCTCATGATTTTCATGACTTCTGGTTTCAGGGCCGCACAGATCGCGGCCACCGTCACGCTGCTGGCGGTTTCCTGTGCGGCGCACGCGGGCCGTGCTTATGTGTCGAACGAGGACGGACATTCCGTTACCGTAATCGATACAGACAAGAACACCGTCGTCGCCACGGTGCCGGTCGGCAAGCGGCCTCGCGGCGTCCAGCTGTCGCACGACGGGACGAAGTTGTATGTCGCGTTGTCCGGGCTGCCGAAGTGTCCGCCCACCGTGCCTGACGAAGAATGCGAAAAACTCGGCCGCGACCTGAAGGCGGACGGGGTCGCGATGGTCGACACGAAAACGCTGAAAGTGCTGAAGGTGTTCGAAGCCGGCTCCGACCCGGAGCAGTTCGATCTTGCGAACGACGGCAGGCTCTACGTCGCAAACGAAGACTCGGCGACAGCGACGGTGCTCGACACGAAAACCGGCAAGATCCTGGCGCGCGTGCCCGTCGGCAAGGAACCGGAAGGTGTCCGGGTGTCACCCGATGGCAAATACACACTCGTGACCAACGAGTCGGACAACTCCATTTCCATCATCGACACGAAAACGCTGAAGGAAGTGAAGCATGTCGTCGTTGGCAAGCGCCCGCGCGATGCGGCGTTCACACCGGACAGCAAGACGGCTTACGTGAGCGGCGAGTTCGACAACTCGGTGTATCGAATTCGGGTGCCGGAAGGCGAGCCGGTGGAAAAGATCCTGCAGCTCGATGCGAATTCGCGGCCGATGTCGGTGAAGCTCGACGCGAAGCGCAACCGGTTGTATGCCAGCACGGGTCGTGGCGGCAAGGTTGCGGTGGTGGACCTTTCAGGGACGCCGAAACTCGTGCAGCAGATCGAAGTTGGGAAGAGGCCGTGGGGCATCGCGTTGTCGGCGGACGGGACGCGGTTGTATACGGCCAATGGGCCTTCGAACGATGTGTCCGTGGTGGATACGACGACGTTCAAGGTGATTGCGAGGATTGCGGTGGGGGAGTCGCCTTGGGGGGTGGCTGTTAGTCATTGAGTTTGCCAGCTGTAGAAGCCTTCAATCGGCGGGCGCTAAAGACGGGGCAAAGAAGCCCTCAATCGCCGGGCGGCTGAAGAGGCCACAGATGCCCATCGCCACGCCTCAGAGCAAACGCGCGCGGCTCAGAGCAGGAGCCTAAAAGGGGCGCCGACGTGACCTGTTGAGTCCTGTGAGGGGCGTCCGAATACAGGGATGTATTCGGCCGAGGCCCCGAGGGACCGGTCTTACGGCCGTACCCGAACAGGACTCAACAGGTCGCGGCGGCGCCCCCACGCAAGCGCTTCTTGCTCGAGCCGCCCGGCGATTGAGGGCTTCTTCTCTCTGAACGAACGAGCGAACGACGCGCTCAAGCAGGCCCCTTCAAATTACAAGCCACAAACGCCTTGGCCTCCACAGCCCGAAACAGCTTCGCCTTCTCCTTAGCCTCATCCGTGTCGCGAAAAATTCCACCACCCTCACCCGGCAACGTCGAATACCTCGCATAAGTCGAGGCCTCGACGAACGCGTCATACCGCATCGCCTCAGCGATGCGATCCACAACGCACGCGCACTGATACAAGTTCGTCTGTTTGCCACCTGTGCGGTTGATGCACTCCTGCACGTACTCGACGCGCGCCAGAGTTGGGAAATCGCTCACCGCTGCTTCGACTTTCGCCGGCGCATTCACCGCGACGTCGGCTGATGCGGCGCTCGCAAGGAGCGCGCACAGCATCGCTGCTCCATACGCGGGACAATGTGTGTCATTTCTGACGCTATGTTTTCCCGGCATTTGCGCACTCCTTTGATCATCTGTCGCATTTCGCGAGCATCGTACGCTCGCGCTTCGTGCGCGTTCAAATAGTGTTGCGCCGTCCATCAGCGCGGGTGTACACAAGCTGCGTTCAACAGGCGCGACCACACGAGGCAAGGTGTGATCGTCGCGTCGCAGAGGGGGTTCTCGCTTTTCAACGGCTCGTGCAGGAAGCGTTTGCGTGCGTGCGACGTCGCGTATTTCCCGCAGAAATCACAATGCCCGGAGGAGATATGAGATACGAGTATCGTTCTATGTGGGTCGGCGTCGCTGCGCTGGCCGCGACGGTGACATCCGTTACGGCACTCGCGGATCCCGATCTCGACAAGAGAATGGCAGACCCGAGCCAGTGGGCCTCGCAGGCGGGTGATTACGCCAACCATCGCTACAGCGACCTGGCGCAGATCAACTCGGGAAACGTGAAGAACCTGCAGGTCGCGTGGACCATGTCGACCGGCGTGTTGCGCGGCCATGAAGGCTCGCCACTCGTCATCGGCGACACGATGTACGTGCACACGCCGTTTCCGAACAACGTGTACGCGGTCAGCCTCAAGGACCAGACGTACAAATGGAAGTACGAGCCGAAGCAGGATGTGAACGTCGTTCCCGTCATGTGTTGCGACACCGTGAATCGCGGCCTCGCGTACGGTGACGGCAAGATTTTCCTGCAGCAGGCCGACACCACGCTCGTCGCGCTCGACGCGAACACCGGCAAGGTGGTGTGGAGCGTGAAAAACGGCGATCCCAAGATCGGCGAGACGAACACGAACGCACCGCATGTCTTCAAGGACAAGGTGATCACCGGGATTTCCGGTGGCGAGTTCGGTGTGCGCGGCCGTGTGGTCGCGTACAACATCAAGGATGGCAAGAAAGTCTGGACGGGCTACAGCGTCGGTCCCGACAACGAAATGCTGATGGATCCCGCGAAGACGATGACCTGGACGAACGGCAAGATGGCGCCGGTCGGCAAGGACTCCTCGATCAAGACGTGGAAGGGCGATCAGTGGAAGCTCGGCGGCGGCACCACCTGGGGCTGGTATTCCTACGATCCGAAGCTGAACCTCGTCTACTACGGCAGCGGCAATCCGGGCACGTGGAATCCCACGCAGCGTCCGGGTGACAACAAATGGTCGATGACCATCTGGGCGCGCGACCTCGATACCGGCGTTGCGAAGTGGGTCTATCAGATGACCCCGCACGATGAATGGGACTTCGACGGTGTGAACGAAGTGCCGCTCGCGGACATCGACTTCAAGGGCAAGAAAGTGCCCGCGCTCGTGCACTTCGATCGCAACGGCATCGCGTACACGATGAATCGCGAGACCGGCGAGCTGCTGGTCGCGCAGAAGTTCGATCCGAAGGTGAACTGGACGACGGGCGTCGACATGAAGACGGGCCGTCCGAGCGTCGTGAAGCAGTATTCGACGGACGCCGCGGGCCCCGATGTGAACGTGAAAGACATCTGCCCCGCCGCGCTCGGTTCGAAGGACCAGCAGCCTGCGAGCTACGATCGCAAGTCCGGCCTCTTCATGGTTCCGACGAACCATGTGTGCATGACTTACGAGCCGTTCCAGGTGGAATACACCGCCGGTCAACCGTATGTCGGCGCCACTCTCACGATGTTCCCCGCGCCGGGCAGCCATGGCGGCATGGGTAACTTCATCGCGTGGGATGCGTCGACCGGCAAGATCGCGTGGTCGAAGCCGGAGAAGTTCTCCGTGTGGTCCGGCGCGCTCACCACGGCGGGCGGCGTCGTGTTCTACGGCACGCTCGAAGGCTACGTGAAGGCGGTCGATCCGAAGAACGGTAATGAGCTGTGGAAGTTCAAGACCCCATCCGGAATCATCGGCAACTTGTTTACGTATCAGTACAACGGAAAGCAGTACGTCGGCGTGTACTCGGGCATCGGTGGCTGGGCCGGCATCGGCATGGCAGCCGGGCTCACGGAGTCCACGGCGGGACTGGGTGCGGTCGGTGGTTACAAAGACCTGGCGAAGTACACGACGCTCGGAGGCTCGCTGTTCGTCTTCGCATTGCCGGAAAGCGGAAGCTCTCCGACGGCGTTGAACGTCAACTGAAGCGGGCGAAGCAACCGTCTGTCACTCCCGCGGTGTGCCGCTCTACCCCGAGCGGCGCACCGCGACTTTCCGCGGATTGTCGAGGAATCGTGCCGAGATGAATGTCTGGAAACTGCTGATCCCCTGCCTGCTGGCGACGAGCGTTGCTCTCGCAACCGAGGCACCGACGGCCACCCGGACGGCCGCCGCAAGCTCACCGGGCTCTGCCCCGTACACCGTCAAGGATGGAAACAAGGTCGACAACGCGACGCTGCTGGGTTGGCGCACGTGGCGTGCGCTTGCGTGCGAGCGATGTCATGGCGCGGAACAGGAAGGCCTCGTCGGGCCGCCGCTCGTGGAGTCGCTGAAGAAGCTCAGCAAGGAAGAATTCCACAAGACTGTCATGGACGGGCGCCCCGAGAAGGGCATGCCGCCGTTCAGCGCGAGCAAGATGGTCACGGACAACTGGGAAGGGTTGTACGCCTATCTGAAGGGACGTTCGGATGGGCAGATCAAACCCGGTCACGTTTATGCGATGGATGGCGCGAAAAAGTAGCGCGGGTATGGCCCCTCCCGGAGGCGTGCTACGTGCGGTGACGCCGCGCGGGATTGCGCATGCTTTGGCTACCGCATCCCTCGTGGCACTGTCGACAGCGCGAGCCGATGCGCCTCTCAGCCGCCCGGCGATTGAGGGCGTCTTGTTGGCCGCCGCAGCTCCGGCGCCGGCCGCGACGCCAGCGCCCGCCGCAGCCGCGCCCGCATCAACGGCGTCCGCGGACAACCCGCCTTCCTCTTCCGTACTCAAAGTCTGCGCCGATCCCAACAACCTGCCGCAGTCCGACGACTCCGGTGCCGGCTACGAAAACAAGCTCGCCGAAGCCCTGGCGCGAGATCTCGGCCGCAAGGTCGAATACACGTTCTTCCCCCAGCGCCAGGGCTTCGTGCGACAGACGCTGCGCGCGCAGGACGACGCGACGCGCCAGTTCAAGTGCGACGTGATCATGGGCGTGCCCAAGGGCTACGAGCTCACGGCGACGACCCAGCCTTACATGCATTCCACCTACGCCGTCGTGATGCCCGCGCGCAAAGAGCTCAGCGCGGTGAAGAGTGCGCAGGACCTCCTCAACCTTCCGCCGGCCACACTGGGCAAATTGCGCATCGGTACGTTCGCGCGTTCGCCGGCGACCGACTGGCTGCTGAAGAACAATCTCATCGACCAGGCGAGGTCGTATCCCGCGCAGAGCGGCGATCCGGGCGAGCATCCGGCCAGCATCATCGAAAGGGATCTCGCGGAAGGCGACATCGATATCGCGATCGTGTGGGGGCCTGTCGCGGGCTTTCTCGCCTCGCGCCCGCATCCGGGGCCGCAGTGGGTGTCCGTGCCGTTCAAACACGACCCGACCATTCAGTTCGACTTCGAGATTGCGATGGGTGTGCGCTTCGGTGAGAAGGCGTGGAAAGACACGCTGGATGCCTGGATCGCCAGCCACCCGGACACGATTCGCCAGATTCTCGCGAGCTACAGCGTTCCGGTCGCGGAAAGCCCCGTCGCCAAGTTGTCGACGGCTTCAGACAGCTCGCGAGCCGCGAACGCCCGCTGACCGAGGGCCACACCGCGACCTCGAAGCCATGCACGGCGCGCGATACCGTCCGCAGGTTTCGCACGACCCACAGTAAATTCTTTCGATGTGCAGGCTGAGCAGCCCGATCCCACCAGCGCTCGCTGGCTAACGCTCCAGCGGCAAGCGCACCGTGAACTGCGAGCCCTTGTTCAGGCCGCCGCTGCTCACGAGAACACCGCCCCCGTGCAACTCGACGAGCGCTTTGACCAACGCGAGCCCCAGGCCCAGGCCGCCGCTCGTCCGGGTGTGCGCATTCGGGCCCTGGCTGAAGGGCTGAAACAGCTGCGGAATCAGTTCCGGGTCGAGCCCGATGCCGGTGTCGCTCACTTCCAGCACCGCTTCGTGGGTCTTGTCGTCTTCGCGCAAGCTCACCGTCACCGTGCCACCCGGGTTCGTGAACTTGACGGCATTGCTCAGCAGATTGCCGATCACTTGCGAGAGCCGCGTGTAGTCGCCACGCACACGAACCGGCCGCGCCGGCAAATCCAGCGCGAGCTGCAGGTCGCCGTGCTCGAGCATCGAGCTCTGGTCGTCGAGACAATTGCGCACGACGTCGAGCAGGTCCTGCGACTCGTTCTGTACGCGGATCTTGCCTTGCGAGATGCGGGTGATGTCGAGCAGATCGTCGATCAGGCGGATCATGTGTCGCGTCTGCCGCTCGATGACGGCCTGCGCGCGCGTGGCCTGTTCCGACTCCGGCGCCACTCGCTTCAGGATGAAGATGCTGTTGCTGATCGGAGCGAGCGGATTGCGCAGCTCGTGCGCGAGCACGCCGAGAAAATGATTCTTGCGCTCGTTCGCTTCCGTCAGCGCCTCGCTCCGGGCGCGCAGCTCGACGCCTTGCTGGGCGAGCTCTTCGTTCTGGCTGTGCAGCTCCTCGCTCTGGGACTGCAGCTCTTCCGACTGCGACTGCAACTCTTCGCTCTGCGACTGGATCTCCTGGTTCTGGGCGTGCAGCTCTTCGTTCTGCGCCTGGATCTGCTCGTTCTGCGCGCGCAGCTCCTCATTCTGGGACTGGATGCGCCGGTTCTTTTCCCGCAGCTCGCGTTCGCGCTGCTCGATGGCCGTCGCAGCGGAGCCCAGCGCGTGCGCGAGCTTGCGCATCTCGCTGCGCGACGTTCCGAGCTCGCCCTCCGAAGGCGCGAGATGCAGGGCGGGCTTCCAGTCGCCTCGCTCCATCGCGCCGGCGGCGCGCAGCAGAGAACGCGTCGGGCGCCTGATGGATTGCGCGGTGAACCAGGCGATGCCGATGCTCAGCAGCCCGGCGATGAGCGAGAGCGCAATCAGCCCCGTGCTCATCTTGTCTCGTGCAGTAGACATCCGGTCGAGCGCGCGCTCCGTTTCCACGGTCTGCAGATCGATGAGTCGGTGCACGCTCGACAGGGATCGTTCACGCAGCGTGACGACATTGTTCTCGTCTTCCGGACCGAGCTTGCCGTCCGCACGTTTCGTGACGAGACGATTCGTTTCGTCCAGATACGCGCGCGAGGTCGCGGCGATTTCCTCTACGTCGGGCGCGCCTTCAGGCAGTCGCGAAGTGCTGGAAAGGTCCGCGAGTGCGCGCTGGGACTGGGCCACATAGTTGCGATAACTCTCGAGGCGACCCGGCTCGGGCACGAGCAGATACGAGCGCATGGCGATGCCGACGTAGAGCATCGAGCGCTCCAGCGCGTCCGCTTTGTGCGCCAGCGGCGCGATTCGATCGGTGTACGCACGCTGGGCCGCGGCGCTCTGCGAGTGCCACACGAACACCGCGATGGCGAACACGAAGAGGACCAGCAACAACGTGCCGAAGCCGATGGCCAGGCGCTGTCCAACGGTGAGGTCGAGCTCACGATGCAGGGGCTCGAAGGCAACCGCTTCCGAATCGTTCATGCGGGTGAGGGTGGGCTGACCGCCAGCGGTCGCGGTTGGGAAATCAGGGACGGTGAGTGCTGATCCGGCGCCAACTCGGGACGCACGCGGAACAGTCGCGTTTTCCCGGGTAACGGTACGAGCCGGCTAGATAGCTCCGCCTGCGGCCATTCCGCTTCGCCGAGGCACATCACGCCACCGGGGCGGGTCATCTCGATGAGCCTCCGTGTCGCGTGTGCCTGGGCGGTCGGCTGAAGGTAGATGAGGACATTTCGGCAGCTAACGAGGTCGAACTGCTCGTCATGGCGGGCGGGCGGCACGTTGGAAGTAACGTCGTGACGCGCGAAACGGATGCGGGACCGAAGGCTGTCGTGCGCGCGATAGCGCGGCTGGCCGCGCTCGACGACGGGATCGAGATACGCCTCCTTCAATCCTGGCGGAAGCTCAGGCGTGGCCGTGAGCGGAAACACACCGGCGCGCGCGAATTCGAGCGCGGAGGGATCGATGTCGGTTGCGTCGATCGAGCCTTCGATGCCCGCCTGCTCCAGCAACATCGCGAGCGTGTAAGCCTCTTCGCCCGTACCACAACCCGCGCACCAGATGCGCAGCGGCGCGCCTCTGCGCGCTTCGGTGAGTGCGGGCAGAACCGTGTCGCGCAGACAATTGAACGTAGGCGCATGCCGGTAGAGCCGGCTCACCTTGATAGTGATTTTCTCCAACAGGCTGATCGGCTCGGCGGCCGAGCTGCGCAGCAGTGCGAGATAGTCGGCTTCGCTCGCGATGTGGATCGAAGCCATGCGACCGACGATGCGACGCTCGAGCATGGCAGGCCGATAGGCGGTGAAGTCGACTCCCGTATGGGCACGCAGAACTTCCAGTACTTCGTGAATAAAGCCGCTCATCGGTTTCGCAAGCGTAACTGATTTGATTGCATACAGCTTCTCCCCCACTTGAATACTGGCTGAATCGGGCCATGAATCGTCGGCGCGGGCGGCGTATGCTCGGGCCTCTCCCATGGACGTACTCGACCGATTTCATCCTGCTGTCGCGGCCTGGTTTCGCCGTGCATTCGATGCGCCTACGCCTGCGCAGGTAGACGCATGGCCCGCGATTCAGGCGGGCCGCAACGTGCTCATCGCTGCACCCACCGGCTCCGGCAAAACCTTTGCCGCGTTCCTGGCGGCCATCGATGGGCTCGTGCGCGACGGGCTTGCCGGCGCACTTCCGGATGAAACGCGCATCGTCTATGTGTCGCCGCTCAAGGCGTTGTCCAACGACATCAATCGCAACCTCGCCGCGCCCATCGCAGGCATCAGCGAAGAATTGCGCGCGCTGGGCCTGCCGGACGTAGCGTTGCGCACATTCGTCCGCACGGGCGACACGCCGCAGTCCGAACGCACTCGTGCCGCGAAAACTCCGCCGCACATCGTGGTGACGACGCCGGAATCGCTCTACATCTTGCTGGGCTCCGAGTCGGGTCGACGCATGCTCGGCACCACTCGCACGGTCATTGTCGACGAGATCCACGCCATTGCCGGTTCGAAGCGCGGCGCGCATCTCGCGCTGTCACTGGAGCGGCTGGATGCGCTCGTGGGCCAGCCGGTGACGCGCGTCGGCCTTTCGGCCACGCAGAAGCCGATCGATGAAGTGGCGAGATTCCTCGTGGGTTCGCACGACGATGGGCCTCGCCATGCGCAGATCGTCGACAGCGGCCACACGCGCAAGCGCGACCTCGCGCTCGAAGTGCCGCTCTCGCCGCTCGAAGCCGTGATGTCCAACGAAGTGTGGGAGCAGGTGTACGACCGGCTCGCGCAACTCGTGCGCGAACACCGGACCACGCTCGTGTTCGTGAATACGCGCCGGTTGGCGGAGCGCGTCGCTCGGCATTTGTCGGAACGCGTGGGCAAAGAGCTGGTCACGGCCCATCACGGCAGCCTCGCCAAGGAGCTGCGGCTCGATGCGGAGCTGCGCCTGAAGCGCGGCGAGCTGAAGGCGCTCGTCGCCACCGCGTCGTTGGAGCTGGGCATCGACATCGGCGATGTGGACTTGGTGTGCCAGCTGAGCTCGCCGCGCTCGATCAATGCGTTTCTGCAGCGGGTGGGGCGCTCGGGTCATGCGGTGGGCGGCACGCCGAAAGGGCGGCTGTTTCCGTTATCGCGCGATGATCTCGTCGAGTCCGCCGCGCTGCTGGACTCCGTGCGACGAGGCGAGCTCGATCGGCTGACGGTGCCGCAGAATTCGCTGGACGTGCTGGCTCAACAGATTGCCGCGGAAGTATCCGCTGAGGAATGGAGCGAGGACGATATGTTCGCGCTCGTCCGACGCGCTCATCCGTTCCGCACGCTGGCGCGCAGCGAGTTCAACGAGATCGTGCAGATGATCGCGGAAGGCTTCAGCACGCGCCGCGGGCGCACGGGCGCGCTCATTCATCACGACGCCGTGAACAAGATGTTGCGGCCCCGGAAGGGCGCGAAGCTCACGACGATCATGTCGGGCGGAGCGATTCCGGATACCGCGGACTACAAGGTGCTGCTGGAGCCGGCGGGCTACGTCGTCGGCACCGTGCACGAAGACTTTGCGGTCGAGAGCCTGGCAGGCGATGTATTTCAGCTGGGAAATACGTCGTATCAGATCCTGCGAGTCGAGCGTGGCACGATGCGCGTGCGAGATGCAGAGGGCGCCGCGCCGTCGATTCCGTTCTGGCTCGGCGAGGCGCCGGGGCGAACGGATGAATTGTCCGTCGCGGTGTCGAGGTTTCGCGGCGAAGTGGAAGCGCGGCTCGTGGGCGCGATGGCTGAGCCCGCGACCCAGGCCGATCCGAGCTCCGTTGAAATCGGCACTCCCGGCGCGACCGAATCCTTCGCAACGGGCACTGAGCTTGGTCGCGCCGAATCCGAGACCGCGCTCGAATGGCTCATCGACACCGTCGGCATGAGCGAGCCGTCCGCCACCCAGCTCATCACCTATCTTTCGAACGCCCGCGCGGCGCTCGGCGCGTTGCCCACTCAACAAACCGTCATCTTCGAACGCTTCTTCGACGAATCCGGCGGCATGCAGCTCGTGATCCACTCGCCCTTCGGCAGCCGGATCAATCGCGCCTGGGGTCTCGCCTTGCGCAAGCGTTTCTGCCGCAAGTTCAACTTCGAGCTGCAGGTGGCCGCGACCGAAGATTGCATCATCCTGTCTCTCACGAGCGCGCACAGCTTCGATCTCGAAGACGTTGCTCGTTATCTGCATTCGAACAGCGCCCGTGACGTGCTCGTGCAGGCGCTGTGCGCTGCGCCGATGTTTGGCGTGCGCTGGCGTTGGGATGCTTCCATTGCGCTGGCGCTGCCGCGTTTCCGTGGCGGCAAGAAGATTCCGCCGCAGATCGCGCGCATGAACGCGGAAGACCTGCTCGCCTCGGTGTTTCCGGATCAGGTGGCCTGCGCCGAGAACCTGCCGGGCGAAATCGAAGTGCCGGATCATCCGCTCGTGCGCCAGACGATCCGCGATTGCCTGCAGGACGCGATGGATGCGGATGGCTTCGACCGCGTGCTCAAAGGCTTGGAATCCGGCGAGATTCGCGTGCTCGCGCGTGACGTTACGGAGCCTTCGCCGCTCGCGCTCGAAGTGCTGTCCGCTCGACCTTATGCGTTTCTCGACGATGCGCCATTGGAAGAGCGCCGCACGCAGGCGGTGATGTCGCGGCGTTGGCTCGATCCGGAGTCTGCCGCGGACATCGGCAAGCTCGATGCCGCGGCGGTTCAACGCGTGCGTGAGGAGGCGTGGCCGGATAGCACCAGCGCGGATGAGTTGCATGAGGCGTTGTTGTGGCTTGGGTTCATGACGGACGGTGAGGTTCAGGGAAACCTGGGTTGGCCTGCGCTGATCAGGGAGTTGGTGGAACAGGGGCGGCTGACGGCGGTGGTTGGAGCGCAAAAGCCCTCGATCGCCGGGCGGCTCGGAGCGGACGAGTGGCGCGCAGAAGGCGGGCGACTTTGGCTCGCAACGGAGCGGCGACCCCTTGTGGAGGCTGTCTATCCGGGTGCGACCTTCGAACCCGATGTCGAAGTGCCGGCCGAGTACGTGAAGTCGTACTCCGCGGACGAAGCACTCATCGAGCTGGTGCGCGGGCGACTCGAAGGGCTCGGCCCCGTAACCGTCGGCGCGATGGCGGATGCGTTTGGCCTGCCGGCGTCGCGCATCGCCGCTGCGCTCGCATCGCTGCAGTCGGAAGGCTTTGCGATGCGCGGGCAGTTCACGCCGGGCGTCACCGAAGAAGAATGGTGCGAGCGCCGATTGCTCGCGCGCATTCATCGATACACGGTGAAGCGCCTGCGCGCGGAAATCGAGCCGGTGACGGCGCGCGATTTCGTGCGCTTCCTGCTCGAATGGCAGCGCGTGACGCCGTCTGCGCGCATGCACGGCCCGGATGCGCTCGTCGCCGTGTTGTCTCAGCTGGAAGGTTTCGAGGCCCCGGCGGCCGCGTGGGAAACTGAAATCCTGCCGTCGCGGATCAACGAATACGAGCCGTCGTGGCTCGATGAACATTGTCTCGCCGGCCGGTTCGTATGGACGCGACTTGCGAAGCGCGCAGCGAATGCCGAGCGAGGGGCGGCGCCGGTCAAGTCGACGCCGATCACGTTGCTGCCGCGACGAAACGTGCGCCTCTGGTCGTCGTTCGCGGATGCGCCGGATGGCAGTCAGCTCAGCTCGAGCGGGCGCGCGGTCGTGGAAGTGATCCAGGAGCAGGGCGCGCTGTTCTTCGACGAGATCGTGGACGCGACGAGGATGTTGCCCGCCCAGGTCGAAGAGGCGATCGCCGCGCTCGTGGCGCTCGGCATCGTGAACTCGGACAGTTTCGCTGGATTGCGCGCGCTGCTGCTGCCGTCGGAACGGCGTCGACCCCGCGCAGTGGGACGTCGCGGACGGCGCGTCGCGTTGTTCGGAATGGCGGATTCGGGGCGATGGGCGCTGGTGAGGCGGCCTGCTTCACCCGGAGTGATGCCATCGGCGCTGCGCGAGGCCGAAGAGCCAATTCGCTCCGCCGACGATGTGGCGCGTTTGACGAGCGCCACAACCGTCCGTAACGAGACACCCCTTGCTGCTGGCGCCCCGGCCGGGCGTAACAGTGCGCAACGGGCCGCTGCGACCGCGCCTTCTGCGGCGAGCACTACAACCGTCCGCAACGACGAAGCGATCGAAAACCTCGTGCGCACGTTGCTGCGTCGCTGGGGCGTCATTCTGTGGAAGCTGGTCGCGGCAGAGGCGCCGTGGTTGCCTCCTTGGCGAGACATCCTCATGTGCTGCCGCCGACTCGAAGCGCGCGGCGAGATTCGCGGTGGCCGTTTCGTTGCCGGATTTTCCGGCGAGCAATACGCATCGCCTGACGCCGTGAGCCTGCTGCGCGATGTTCGCAAGAAGCCGCTCGATGGACAGCTCATTGCGATTTCGGCGGCTGATCCGCTGAATCTCGTGGGGATCCTCACGCCGGATGCGCGGGTGCCGGCGTTGACGGGCAATCGAGTGCTGTATCGGGACGGAGTGCCGATTGCGGCGCATGTCGGCGGGGAGATGAGATTCCTGCTGTCGATGGATGGGGCCGGGCAGTGGGAGGCACAGAATGCGATTCTGCGACGACATGTGCCGGGGGCGTTGACGGATATTGCGTGATGGGTTTGCGTCGGAGCGCTTCTGGCTCTGTAGTCCTTTTGTCATACGCGTTCTCTAGCATCCACAGTCCCAAAAAGAGGACCTCCGATGCGCACCCAACTCGCGAGCGTAGCCGCCGCCATCTCATTGATCCTCGGCAGCGCCACGCATGCCGCTCCGCAATTCGTGAATGGCCTGGTGTTCCCGGGCAGCTCGATCGACCGCGCCTCTGGCGCAGGCGCCAACCAGAACCGCCTCGGCTTCTTTTCCGATCTGTACTACGACCCGCAACGTGAAGAGTGGTGGGCGGTGTCGGATCGCGGCCCCGGCGGCGGGCTCATCGACTATTCCACTCGCGTGCAGAAGCTCGACATCGACCTGGACGAGAAGACGGGCGCGATCAAGCGCGTGCGTGTCGTGCGCACGGTGAAGTTCACCGATCCTCGCGGGTTGCTCGCAGCCCCGGACAACCCCGGCATCGGCGAACCGAAGGCGCTGAACGGCCTGAACCCGCTCGGTCTCAACGGCGATGTCGCTGTGCTCGGCCGCAGCTTTGACCCGGAAGGGTTTGTCATCGATCCGCGCACGGGCAATTTCATCGTGTCGGACGAATACGGCCCGGCCGTGTACGTGTTCGATCGCGACGGGCGGCTGATTCGCAAGTTCGAAACGCCCGCGAATCTCGTGCCGACGCTCGCAGATCACACGACGCTCGACTATGTCTCTGATCGCACCGTCACGCGCTTCGGTCGTCAGGACAACCGCGGCTTCGAGGGCATCGCCGTCACGCCGAATGGCAAGCGGCTGCTCGCTGTTCTGCAGGATCCGCTGGTCAACGAACCTGGTCCAAACAACGGCCGCGATGGGCGCAACCTGCGCGTCGTCGTGTTCGACAACGATCGTCGTAGCGCGAAGTACGGCAAGGCCATCGCGCAATACGCGTACCAGCTCGAAAAGCAGGCGGACGTGGCCGCGCGCATCCTCGCCGCCGGTGGCGTCGCGAGTGCGGCGGATCCGCGCCAGGGCCGCAATCTCGGCCTGTCTGCGATCACCGCGATCAACGATCACGAGTTTTTCGTGCTCGAGCGCGACAACCGCGGCATCGGCGTGGACGATCCGGCCGGCGCGAACGTCACGGGCTCGAAGCAGATCTTCAAGATCGATATCACCGGTGCCACGGATGTGACGGCGCTGGAACTGCCGGCGGGCGATCTGCCGGCGACGATCACGCCGGTGTCGAAGTCACCGCAATTCCTGGACCTCGCCGCCGTCACGCTGCTGCCGAATAACAAGCGCGCCGAGAAGTGGGAAGGCTTCACGATTGGGCCGCGCCTGAAGAACGGCAACTACGCGCTGCTGGCCGGTAACGACAACGACTACTCGGTGACGCAGACGGGCGCAGGTACGCAGCTCGATGTGTATGTGGACTTCAAAGGTGGCACGGTTCAGCGGGATCTCGATCAGCCGACGAAATTGAATGGCGTCGAGGTGGGGCCTGTGCCGACGGGGTATTCGCTGTTGCCGGGCGTGCTGCATGCGTATCGGGCGAGTGCGGCGGATATCGGCAGGTATGTGGCGCCTTATGGACGGGATGACGATGAGCATCATCACCACCATGGACATCGTCGTGGGCGGCACTGAGAGCTAAGACGCCCTCAATCGCCGGGCGGCTGAGAGGGCCTATCCAGAACCTATGCAGGCGTCGCCGCGGCCTGACGAGTCCTGTGAGGGGCATCCGAATACAGGGATGTATTCGGCTGAGGCCCCGAGGGACCGGTCTTACGGCCGTACCCGAACAGGACTCGTCAGGTCGCGGCGACGCCAGCGTAGGCGCCTCCGAGCCGCGCGGCGACTGAGCGCCTCTTGTCGAACGGCACTGGACCCGGCGGCACCACCGACGCCGAAACAGCTGCCACTCCAAGCGTGACACCAGCCGAAGCGGACGCGATGATGGCGTCCACTTCGGTTTGCTGAGAGCACTCGCTTGAACGACGCGATCATGGTGACCGGCGGAGCCGGCTTCCTGGGCTCCCATCTGTGCGATCGCCTCATCGAGCAGGGTCGTGACGTACTTTGCGTCGATAACCTGTTCACCGGCAGCAAGCAGAACATTCGTCATCTGCTGAGTCACGACCGCTTCGAGTTCATGCGGCATGACGTGACGTTCCCGCTCTACATCGAGGTGGATCAGATCTATAACCTCGCGTGCCCCGCTTCGCCGGTGCACTACCAGCACGACCCCGTGCAGACCACCAAGACGAGCGTGCACGGCGCGATCAACATGCTCGGCCTCGCGAAGCGACTGAAGGCGCGCATCCTGCAGGCATCGACGAGCGAGGTTTACGGCGATCCCGCCGTACATCCGCAGACCGAAGAGTACTGGGGTAACGTCAATCCGATCGGCATCCGCTCCTGCTACGACGAGGGCAAGCGTTGCGCCGAGACGCTGTTCTTCGATTATTTCCGCCAGCACCGGCTCGACATCAAGGTGATGCGCATCTTCAACACCTACGGGCCGCGCATGAACCCCGACGATGGTCGCGTCGTGTCGAATTTCATCGTGCAGGCCTTGCGCGGCCAGGACATCACGATTTTCGGCGACGGGCGCCAGACGCGCAGCTTCTGTTACGTGGATGACTTGATTCGCGGCATGCTCGCGATGATGGATACGCCTGAAGGCGTCACGGGGCCGATCAACTTCGGCAACCCCACCGAGTTCACGATGCTGGAGCTGGCGGAGAAGGTGATCGGCAAGGTGGGCGGGCGGTCGCGCATTTCCTATCAACCGCTGCCGAGCGACGATCCGCGACAGCGGCAGCCGGATATTTCCAAGGCCCGGAAGGTGTGCGGGTGGCAGCCGACGGTGAGTTTGGAGGAGGGATTGGAGCCGACGATTGATTATTTTCGGCAGCTGTTGGCGGTGTGATGCCGCCCCCGCGGCACACGCAAACCACGCTACGGCTTCGAATTCACCGCCCGATCCCCCCCGAAATCGAATACCGCGCCGAAACCTCCAGCTTCGTCTCCGTCGCCAGTGCCGGCTCCCCCAGCACGACAGGTCGCGACTTCACATCGCTTCGAACCCGTAACCATTCCAGCATGAAGCGCCAATGGTCGCCTCGATCCAATGCGTACGCGACCGTCCATGCGTGGCCCGCTTCGTTGCCGGCGTCCTCTTCCTCACCGGACTCCACTTCGAAATCGTCATAGCGCACCGTCACAGTGTGCGGGCCGTGGCCTTTCGCCAGCAGCACAGACCGCGAGCTGAACTCCCACTCCAGCGAGAACCCGTTCGGCGCGATGTACGTTTCGCCCGACAACCACTGCACGAGCGCCGTCCACTCGCCCGAGGTTTCCACGCGCAGGCCGGCCGTATCGAATTTCGTCTGCCACGCGAAGTCTTCGATCTTCGTGTCGTACGCCGTCGGGTCCGCGCGATTGTCGTAGTGGACGACGTTCAGCACCGCGCGATCCAGGTAACGGGCCTGCGCGCCGACATAGAAACCCGGTCGGTGGTCGACCTCGTGGAACAGCTCGCGATCGTACGTTGCCGTCGCACCAGGCTCGCCAACGCGACCGAACAGTGTGGTCTGGCGGTCATCGAACGCCCAGCCGTGCAGCGCCATCATCACGCCTGCCGGATCATTCCATTCGAACAGCGCGCCGGTGAGTTGCAGGTCGAAGCTATGACCGGTGCGCGTGCCGAGCCAGTCGACCTGGCCTTCGAGACCGATGGTGCGGATCTCTTCGCCGATCCACGAGCTGATGGCAGAAGGCGTGATCGTGTACGGTGTCTCCCAGCCGGTCGCGCGATTCTCCAGCGAGATGGGTGGGTAGAACGCGCCGAGGCGCACCCGTGTGCGAAAGCCGTTGCTGGGATACGGGCGGTATTCGAGAAACGCTTCGGTGAGATCGAGGGGATTCTTGTCATCGTCGCCCCAGCTCGAAACTTCCGCGTACGCGGAGAACACTTCGCCGAGCGGCTGACTGATGGCGGCGCGCAGCCGGCCGAGGTGCAGGCCGTTGTCGTCATCGTCGTAACGCAGTTTGCCGAAGCCGCCGTCGAGAAAGGATTCACGGCCGTTGGAGTCGACGCCCCGCACGTCGAGCGAAAGATCCCAGGTGGCGGCGCTCGCCGTGCCGGCGCCAGACAAGGTGCTGGCAGCCAGAATTAAGGCGGGGGTCAGCCATCGCTTGGCGATGCTGGTAGCGGTCGCAGTGGCAGTCGCGCTGCCAGCGGCAGTCGCAATCGCCGCGGCGCCGGCGGCGCCCGGCCGATCGCACTCGCCCCCATCACCCCGCGACTCGCTCAATAATCCCATGAATGCGGATGCCCCTTGAGCGGCGCCGGCCGCAAGGCCTGGTCGAGCTTCACCGTGATCTCCTGCCCATCGCCAGTCAGTTGCACCACCTGCTCAACCATCGTCGCGCCGTTTTTCAAGCGCGGATGCCAGACCTGCACGCGATACACGCCCTCGGCTACGTTCGCGACGACCCAGCTACCCTTCGCATCGGTCCGTCCAAAAAACGGCGCCGCCGTCACCACGACGTAGGCCACCATGTTGTCGTGGATGTTGCAGCCGAGCGTGATGATGCCCGGCTGATCGAACACGACAGGCGGATGCTGCTTGCCCCTATACAGCGGCAGCTGGAACCGCCGCGCCGGCGAGAACGAGTAGACCTGGTGGCTCACGCCATCGCTGTTCGGGAACGCCACGGTCGTGCCCGCCGGAATCACGCTCACGTCCGGCACGAACGAGAGATTCACCTGATCGACAATGGCCTTTGCCGGTGGCGGAGCAGGAAGCCGCGCGCCTTGCGGCTCTGCAGTAATTACAGCCCCCGGCAACGTCTTCCCCTCCCGGGTGAGCACCTTCAATGAGAGGTTGGCCGCGTGCAGTGGGCTGGCCATCACGAACAGCGTGAATGCCCACGCCGAAGCTTTCGCGCCCGTGCGGTTCATCTCACTCGCATCCCGGAGCGCTGCGTACCATGCATGCTCCTTATTCGAGCCGATGAGATGGGGAGTTTCCGCAACCGACTTCTCGCGTTGATCATTGGTCTGGTCGTCATCACGCAAAGTGTGACGCTGATCGCAGTGCTTGCGCGGGTGGAAAACACGGTCGAGGGCAGGGCGGTCGGCGAGCTCAATGCCGGCGGCGCGTTTCTCGAGCAACTGATCCAGTTCCGCGCTTCGCAGCTCGCGAGCGGGGTGGGCGTGCTCGCGTCCGATTTCGGCTTCCGCGCGGCGATGGCATCGGGCGATACGCCCACGCAGCTGTCTGCCGCCAACAATCAGCTGCGCCGGATCGGCGCGGATCTCATGATCCTGCTCGATAACGAAGGCGCGCTGCTGACTTCGACTCGCCCCGTCGATACCGCCACCGTGGCCGCCCTCAAGCAATTGCTCGATGCGGCGGACATGTCGGCAGACCGCCCTCACGTCATGGCGATCGGCGGCCGGCCGTTCCAGTTTTTCGTGGCGCCCGTTCGTGCGCCGAATGTCATCGGCTATGTCGCGATGGGATTCGCCGTCGACGAGACGCTCGCCAAGCGCATGAGCGAGCTCGTCGGCGCCGAGATCAGCCTGGTGGCCGCGCAGGCCCACGGCGTGCCTTTCGTCGCGTCCACGTTGCAGGGCCCAGGTCGCGAAGCGCTTGCTCACATGCCTCTGGCGACGCTGCAGGGCGCGGGTGCGAGTCACCTGACGCTGGGCTCGCAGGTTTTCCTGAGCGTCTCGCGGCGGTTACCTTCCGGCCCGGACGAGATCTCGGTCCTGATGCAGCGGCCGATGCATGCCGTGCTCGCCCCGTATCGTGATGTGCGGGACGCGATGTTCGCGATTGGAACGATGGCATTGCTGGCCGCGGTGGTGCTCGGGCTGCTCGCCGGCCGAAGCGCGTCACGTCCCATCGCCGCGCTGGTCAAGGCGGCGCAGCGAATCGAAGAGGGCAATTACGGCAGCCCGGTCGCCGTGAAAGGCGCGAACGATTTTCGCCGTCTCGCGGCCACGCTCAACGCGATGCAGACCGGTATCGCGGAGCGCGAGAATCGAATCACGCATCTCGCGTATCACGACGCGGTCACCGGCTTGCCGAATCGCGCCTACGCCGAGAATCACCTCGACCAGATGCTCAGGGACGACGCGACGACGCCGTTCGCGCTGATTCTCGTCGACGTGCGCAACCTGCCCGAAATCAACGCGACGCTCGGTCATCACGTGGGCGATGAAGCACTGGTCGAAGTCGCGCGTCGCTTGCGGCAGAACGTCGGCGCCGCGGAGCTGGTCGCGCGGCTTTCCGCGCATCAGTTCATCGTTGTGAGCCGGCCGTGCTCGCTGCAACGGGCGCCGCTGCTTGCTGAGCAGCTCACGGGCACGATCCGCGCGGGTTTCCATGCGGCCCAGGTGAGCCTGGACATGGATGCGATCGCCGGCATCGCCGCGTATCCGGATCATCGAACCGCGCCGCGCGACCTGCTTCGTTGCGCGCAGCTCGCCCTGCACGACGCGGATCTCTCTCGTACGCGTGTCGCGCTGTACGTCGAAGGGCGTGATGAACAACATCGCCGCCGGCTGACGCTGCTCACCGAGTTGCGTCTCGCGCTGGAAAACGACGGGCTGCAGCTCGTGTATCAGCCGAAAGTGGAAATGCGTACACGCTCGGTGAAGAGCCTGGAAGCACTGGCGCGCTGGACTCATCCGCTGCTGGGCGTGGTGTCGCCGGGCGAGTTCGTGCCGTTGGCGGAGCAGACGGGCAACTCGCGAAGGCTCACGAGCTGGGTGCTGCGCGCGGCGATTCGGCAGATGGCGGAGTGGCGGCGCGAGGGGCTCGATATCGACGTGGCGATCAACCTGTCCGCGTCGGACATTCTCGACACACAGCTCGGCGACGAAGTGCTCCGCACGCTCGAGCAATACGGCGTGCCGCCAACTGCGCTGTTGCTGGAAATCACGGAAAGCGCGGCGATGCGCGACCCGGTGCTCGCGGCCAGGCACATGCAGTTGCTGCAGGTGTCCGGCGTTCGATTTGCGATCGACGATTTCGGCACGGGCTATTCATCGCTGTCGCACCTGAGCCGGCTGCCGTTCGATGAGCTCAAGATCGATCGGTCGCTGCTGGCCCATGCGCACGAGCGCAAGGACGACGCGACCATCGTGGCTTCGACGGTGGAGCTCGCCCACAGCATGAATCTTCGCGTCGTCGCCGAAGGCGTCGAGACGGCGGAAAGCTGGAACCTGCTGAAGAAGCTGGGCTGCGACCTGGCGCAAGGCTATCTGGTGAGTCCGCCGATTGCGCCGGACAAGATCCCGCCGTTCATCCGGCAGGCCAATGCGCTGCTGCAGGATTCGGATTCGACGATGCAGCAGATCCGCGCGCTCGAAGAGCTGGCGGCGACGCGCAAATACGTCTGAGTCCGAGCCCTAGTAACACGCCGTCGGCAGGATCAATCCCGGCGTGCGCAACAACTGATCGAGCTCCGCCGCGGCGGTGACGCGTTGTGTGTGAGCGCATCCGCTCTGGCCATCTGCGCGACCATCTGCGAGGCCTCCCGCAAGCACGCTCTGGCTGAACTCGCTGCAATCGCAGCTCCAGCTCGAGTGGCCCAGCGAATCCCTGTGATGTTCCACCCGAAACCCGCCGACGAAATAAGTTCGCGGCAATGGCGCGGCCCACGCGTTTTCCATTGCGGCACTTTGGCTGGCGGTCGAGGTGGGTGCCAGGCTTGCTGCGACAAGGCTGGTGGTTGCTCCGGACGTCGACGACATGACGGTCCTCCGGTCACTCTGCGCAAGATGGGGCGCAAGGTAGGGCATGTGATGCATCCTTTACGAGCAAAATCGGTGCCAGTCGCTTCGGCCGCTTCGGTTCGTCTCAAGTGGCTGTTTCAGAAGGACGAGGTTGTTACCATGCCTGCGCCGCATGCAGGGCCGGTGCACTGTCACTGCACAGCCTTGCTTCGTATAGAACCAAAATCGCGCCCTTGAACGAGATCCTCATGAGCTTCACGCATAACGTTTGCAGATCGATGACGGTGGGCTTCACCACGCTGACGTTCGCAGCGCTCGGCACTCTGGCCAGCACGGGCGCGATCGCACAGTCCTTCACTCCTTCGCCGGCGGCAGAGCAGGCGGCGAAGGCGCAGATCACTCGCAATACGCTCGAAGCGCCGATCCGCTTCCTCGCGGACGACCTGCTCGAAGGCCGCGGTCCCGCCACGCGCGGCGACGAGCTCGCCCGTCTCTATCTCGCGCGCGAGCTGCAGGCCATGGGCTATGCGCCAGGCTTCAACGGCCAATGGCAGCAGCCCATCGATGTGGTGGGCGTTGCGACCCAAGCTCCGCAGACGTGGAGCTTCACCGGCAAGAGCGGCAACGTCGACCTCAAATGGTACGAGGACTACATCGGCGCCTCCGGCGTGCAGAAGGAAAGCTCCGGCTTCGACGACGCGCAGGTCGTGTTCGTCGGCTATGGCATCGAAGCGCCCGAGTACCACTGGGACGACTTCAAGGGCACCGACGTGAAGGGCAAGGTGCTGCTGATGCTGAACAACGATCCGGACTGGGATCCGAAGCTGTTCGAAGGCAATCGGCGGCTCTACTACGGACGCTGGACGTACAAGTACGAAAGCGCTGCCCGACACGGCGCAGCGGGCGTGATCATCGTGCACACCACGCCGTCGGCGGGTTATCCGTTCCAGGTGGTGCAGACTTCGTGGTCCGGCGAGCAGTTCGAGCTGCCGGATGAAGGTGAACCGCGGATCCAGTTTCGCGGCTGGGCGACCGAAGCGGCCTCGCGCAAGCTCGCCAAGGCGGGCGGTCAGGATCTGGACAAGCTCATCGCCGCGGCGCGCAGCCCGAAGTTCCGGCCGATTCCGCTCACGCTCAAGACTTCACTGAAGCTCGAGAACAAGATCTCGAAGGTGAAGACGGCGAACGTGGCCGGCGTGCTCGAAGGCAGCGATCCGCAGTTGAAGCAGGAAGCGGTGGTTGTCACAGCGCATCACGATCACCTCGGCATCGGGCCCCCGGACGCGACTGGCGACAAGATCTACAACGGCGCGGAAGATAACGCCTCGGGCTGTGCACAGGTGCTGGCGATTGCGCGTGCCATGGCTGCGCTGCCGCAGCGTCCAAAACGATCCGTGCTGATTCTGTTTGTCGCGGCGGAAGAGCAGGGACTGCTCGGTTCGAAGTACTACTCACTGCATCCGACGTTCGCGCCGGGTCGCATGGCGGCCAACATCAATTACGACGGCGGCAGTTTCCGCGGCCGCACGCGCGATCTCACTTTGCTGGGTTACGGCAAATCGTCGCTCGACGCGATGGTGAAAGCGTTGCTGCAGAAGCAGGGCCGCACGCTCGTGCCGGACCAGTTTCCCGATCGCGGTTTTTTCTACCGCTCCGATCAGTTCAACTTCGCGAAAATCGGCGTGCCGGCGCTGTATTTCGACCGCGGCACCGATGTCATCGGCCAGCCGCCCGGCTGGGGCAAGCAGCAGCAGGAAGAGTGGGAAGAGCACACGTACCACCAGCCGTCTGACCAGATCAACGATCACTGGATCTTCGACGGCATGATCGAGGATGCGACCATCGGTTTTTATGCCGCGTGGCTCGTGGCGGAAGCACAAGCGCTGCCGACCTGGAACAAGGGCGACGAGTTCGAAGCCGCGCGGCTCATCGCACTGAAGGAAGCGACGTCGCATTGATCGCCGCGGCGCGAGCGCGGCAGCGCATGCTCGCGCGTTGCAGGCGGCCGTTTCGGCGCCCACTGCCAGTCGGTCCGCAGCGGATGCTCGAGCGGGGCACGGGTTCATACCTTGCTACGAAGGCGTTTCGTACCAAGGAGAGCCAGGGATGCCCGTTAGAGACGATGCTCAGCTCACGGACAAGGCGTCAGCGCCTGCCGATGTCCATGGCTGCAGTTGTGCCGATTACCATCGCGACCAGGTCTGCGATCACGTGCTGATGGCGGCGGCCGTTCGCATGGTGCGTCGAATGATCGACGCGCACGGCGAGCCGGAAAAAGCGCACTGAGTGTCCCGCTAAGGGACTTTCTTCTGCCCGACCGGATATTTCGGCACCGGGATCGCGGGCGTCGCCATGGGCGGATTGATCGGAGCGCCGATGGGATTCAACGGACCGGGTTCGCCGGCGTCGGGTTCGGACTTCGTCGCCGCAATCGCAATCGTTGACGCTGCGCTGCCCGCGATTTCCTTTGCATCAGGCCCGGCTGCACTTGGCCCCGTGGCCGCGCCTCCCGCGCCTTCGTTCGTGCCTTCACCTGAGGACGCCACGGACTGAAGCGGCACATCCGTCTTGATGGCTTCCTGCTCCGCTTCCATCGTCATCACCACAATGCTGATGCGTCGGTTGATGGGATTGCGCGGATTCGCCTTGTCGAACAGCACCGACGAGGAAAGCCCGACGACGCGCGACACCTTGTCTGAGCCGAGGCCGGCCGTTTCCAGCATGCGGCGCGCGGCGTTGGCGCGATCCGCCGAAAGATCCCAGTTGGTGTAGCCGCTGATGCCGAGATACGGCGTCGTATCCGTGTGTCCCGTGATGCTCACGTGATTGGGCACCGAGTTCAGGTAGGGCGTGATCTCTTTCAGGATCGCCGCGGTATAGCCCTTCAGCTTCGAGCTGCCGATATCGAACATCGGTCGGTTCTGCGCATCGACGATCTGGATGCGCAGCCCATCGGGCGTGATGTCGAGCAGCAGCTGATCCTTGAACGGCTCGAGTGCCTGGCTCTTGCTGATGGCTTCCTTCAGCTCGTCCATCAGCGATTCCATGCGTTTCTTGTCGAGCTCGGCCTGCAGCTTGCTCATCGCCGCGGCGTCGGCCGCGATCTTCTGCGCCTCGCTCATCACCGAGGGTGGCGTGGACGCACCGATGCCGGGCTTCGCGCTTTGCGTGGTGCGCGGAGCATCGAGCCCGCCGCCGAGATTGATCGGACTGCTGCTCGCGCCGCCCGGGCCCATCTGGCCCGGCGCCGGCTTCACGCTCTTGCCGGGCTCCATCGAAGGATTCTTGAAGTAATCGAAGATGGCCGCGCGCTGTTCTTTCGACACCGCGGTGACGAGCCACATGACGAGGAAGAACGCCATCATCGCGGTGACGAAGTCCGCGTACGCCACCTTCCACGCGCCGCCGTGATGGCCGGCGGCCATGATTTTCTTTTTGACGACGATGATGGGGCGCTGGTTGCCCTTGGCTGACACGGACTCGCTCGCTTTACTCTGGGATGCTGCTCGGCGGATTCAACAAGAAACGATTCGTTTCCGAGCCAGTCCGGTCACGCCGCCTTGGCCGGCTTGCCCTTGAGTTGCGCTTCCAGCTCGCCGAACGTCGGGCGCACTTCGCTGAACAGCAGCTTGCGGGCGAACTCGACCGCGACCGGCGGCGCGTAGCCGCGCACGCTCGCCACGAGCGCCATCTTCACCACTTCGAAGGCTTTGCCTTCTTCGTGCGCCTTGTGCTCCATGGCGCTCGCGATGGGGCCGATGAATCCGTAGGCCACCAATATGCCGAGGAAGGTTCCGACCAACGCCGCGCCGACCTTGTGGCCGATCGTCGCCGTGTCCGCGCCTTCGATCGCGCCCATGGTGTTCACGATGCCCAGCACCGCGGCCACGATGCCGAAGCCGGGCAGGGCGTCCGCCACTTTCTGTACGGCGAGCGACGGTTCGTGTGCTTCCTTGTGATGTGTCTCGAGCTCGTATTCCAGCAGGCTTTCCAGCTCGTGCGGATCGAGGTTGCCGCCGACGATGAGCCGCAGGCAGTCCGTGATGAACTGCACCATGTGCTGGTCTTCGAGCACGTTCGGATATTTCTTGAAGACGGGGCTGCTGTCGGGCCGCTCGAGGTCGGCCTCGATCGCCATGACACCCTCTTTGCGGATCTTCATGAGGATGTCGTAGAGCAGCTTGAGCAGCTGCACGTAATCGTCGCGCCCGTATCGCGGACCTTTCGGCAACGCGAGCGCCCCAGCGAACGCACCCTTCACCACCTTGGTGGGATTGCTGGTGAGGAACGCGCCGAACGCGGCACCGACGATGATGAGGATTTCACTGGGGTGCCAGAGCGACAGGACGTGACCGCCTTCCATGAGGAAGCCACCCAGAACGCACCCGAGAACGACGACGGATCCGATGATCTGAAGCATTCGAATTAGAGACCAGCTGCCGCGAGATGCCTTCATATTGATGCAAGGCTTTGGTCTCGTGAGCGCGAGCGCGTCACGCTCTTACATAAGGATTATTACGGACTGCCGTTCACTCGCGTAGTCGAGGCGGGCGCGCGCGGATCGGCCTCACAGCGGTCGTCCGCAGACGGCAACGCATCTCTCATTTCGGGCGGGTCTCATAACGGACTGGCGCGGGCCCGTGCGAGTCGCACTTCGCATGGGCAGAGGCCGCCCGGGTGCACCACCCTTGCCCGCATCGGGCGCCGTTCACAGTGTCGCCAATTCACTGAATTTCAGGGAAAACCGTGCCTTGCGGATTGGCACAGGCATTGCTTTATGAGCGGGGGCGAGGAGGACTTCATGGCTGCTGTCATTCAACTGCGACCTTCTCCCGCGCTCAACGTGCATGGCTCCTGCCTGTGCGGTGAAGTGCGTTACGAGATCGATGGCCCGCTGGGCAAGATGACCCACTGCCATTGCTCCATGTGCCGAAAGCATCACGGCACTCCGTTCGCGACCGTGGTTTCCGCGCACATCTCCAGCTTCCGCTGGCTCGCCGGTGAGGAGTCCGTGGTGCTCTATCGCAGCTCGCCTTACGGCAAGCGTTCGTTCTGCCGAACGTGTGGCTCGGTGACGCCGTTGCTCGATCCTGAGATGGGCATCGCACTGTGTCCCGCGGGCGGGTTGCGCGGCCAGCCGGATGTGAAACCCAGCGCACACATTTTCGTCGGGTCGAAGGCGCCGTGGCACTCGATCACCGACAACCTGCCCCAGCACCTCGAGTTTTGACCGCATGAGCTCAACGCCTGAAGACGCCGCGGACTCAGCGGCGGCTCCCGAAGTCACACGGCGCGCGCCGCTGGCGCGAGTGATTTACGGGAGCTGCCTGTGCGGGGACGTTGGCTATCGCATTACCGGTACGCCGCTGCGGATGGTCAATTGCCATTGCGAGAACTGCCGACGTGCGCGCAGCGCCGCTTACGCGTCGAACCTGTTCGTGCCTGCGAAGCAGTTCCGCTGGACGCGCGGGGAAAGCATGGTGGTCAGCTACCGGCTGCCAGGGCCGCAGGCGTTTTCGACCGCGTTCTGCCGGCGTTGTGGCAGCGACCTGCCGCGCATTTCCCGGGGTGAAGCGGTGGTGGTCGTGCCGGCCGGCTCGCTCGACGGCGACCCCGGCGTGCGGCCGCAAGCCCATGTCTGTGTTGGAGAGAAAGCGGGCTGGTTCACGATTACCGACGACCTGCCGCAGCACCCCGAGATGCCGCCCGTCATCTGACCGGAAGGGCTAAACTTGCGCCCCTTTTGCAAGTCGCCCCGTTCCGGAGAATGTCCCCATGTTCGAACGCCTCGAGCGGATGCCCGATGATCCTATCCTCGGTCTCATGGCCGCGTTCCGCGCGGATCCCGATACCCGGAAAGTCGACCTCGGCGTAGGCGTTTATCGGAACGATAAAGGCGAGACGCCGGTGCTGGATGCGGTCCGCAAGGCTGAGGCGGCCGTGCTGGCCCGCCAGACGAGCAAGACGTATGTGGCGCCTGCCGGCAACGCCGGTTTCAATCAGGCGATGGAAAAGCTGGTGTTCGGCGAAGGACACGCGACGGTGAAGGCCAATCGCGTGCGCACGATTCAGGCGCCGGGCGGCTGCGGCGCGCTGCGCGTCGGCGCGGAACTGATCCGTCTCGCTTATCCGGATGCCACGATTCACGTGAGCACGCCCACCTGGGCGAACCACGTTCCGTTGCTCACGGGCTCGGGCATCAAGCTCGAGCGCTATCCGTATTACGACAGCGCGACCGGCGGCGTGAACTTCAGCGCGATGATGGAATCGCTCGATCAGTTACCGAAGGGCGCCATCGTTCTGCTGCATGCGTCCTGTCACAACCCGACGGGTGCGGATCTCAACGAGCAGCAGTGGCGCGACATCCTCGCGCTCGTGCAGCGTCGCGGCCTCGTGCCGTATATCGACATGGCGTACCAGGGGCTCGGCACCGGCATCGCCGAAGATGCGTTCGGGCCGCGTCTGTTTGCCGCGGAGCTGCCGGAGTTGCTGGTGGCCGTGTCGTGCTCGAAGAATTTCGGGCTCTATCGCGAGCGCACCGGCGCGCTGCATGTCATCAACCAGACGACGAGCGGCGCTGACGCGATCCTCACGCAGCTCGTGCGCATCGCACGCACCATCTACTCGATGCCGCCGGATCACGGGGCCGCCATCGTTCACGAGATTCTCACGAACGACGGATTGCGTGGCTCGTGGACCGATGAAGTCGGCGCGATGCGTTCGCGTATCGCCGGCCTTCGCACTGAGGCTGTGGCGCGGCTCGCGAAAGTGGCGCCGGATCGGGACTTCTCGTTCATTGCGCGTCAGAAGGGGATGTTCTCGTTTCTCGGTGCCACCAAGGACCAGGTGCGGGAGCTGCGCGAGACGCATCACATCTATATGACGGATGACAGTCGCATCAATATTGCGGGGTTGAAGAGCGACAATATTGGGTATTTTGCGGATGCGGTTGCGAAGGTTGTGAAGTAGTTTCGTGAGCTCGTCCGGAGAGGGATCGGCGGGAAGCCCTCGATCGCCGGGCGGCTTGGAGCGGGAGGGCGCTCAGTCGCCGCGCGGCTTGGAGCCGGACGGTGCGCCGTCGCGGCCGGGCTCGGAGAGTGCGTTTGATTCGGTGGGCCCTCTGAGCCGCCCGGCGATCGAGGGCTCCGTTCCGGGTCCTGTCCGCTCTTCTCCCTTCTACAAATCCCTCTACTTCCAGGTCCTCCTCGCCATCACCGCCGGCATCCTCCTGGGCCACTTCTGGCCCGAGACCGGCCAATCCCTGAAGCCCCTCGGCGACGGCTTCATCAAGCTCATCAAGATGCTGATCGCGCCGATCATCTTCTGCACCGTCGTGCTCGGCATCGCCGGCATGGAGAACATGAAGAAGGTCGGCCGCACGGGGGCGCTCGCGCTGCTGTACTTCGAAGGCGTCAGCACGCTCGCGCTCATCATCGGGCTCGTGGTGGTCAACGTCGTGAAGCCCGGCGCGGGCATGAACGTCGACCTTTCCAAGCTCGATACCAGTGCCGTCGCGCAATACGCGAAGCCCGGGGGGCTCGGCACCTTCACGGACTATCTGCTCAACATCATCCCCACGAGTTTCGGCGATGCCTTCGCGAAAGGCGACATCCTGCAGGTGCTGCTCGTCTCGCTGCTGTTCGGATTCGCGTTGCACGCGCTCGGTCGCGACAACGTCGTGTTCCATTTCGTAGAGGGGCTTTCGAAGGTGATGTTCGGGATCGTGAGCATCGTCATGAAGCTCGCGCCGCTCGGCGCGTTCGGCGCCATGGCGTTCACCATCGGTAAATACGGCGTCGTCACGCTGCTGTCGCTGGGCAAGCTGATGGCGTGCTTCTACGCGACGTGTCTTTTGTTTATTTTCGTCGTGCTCGGGCTCATCGCGCGCACGCACGGTTTTCGCATCACGCGCTTCGTCCGTTACATCAAGGAAGAGTTGTTCATCGTGCTCGGCACGTCGTCGTCCGAGTCCGTCTTGCCGCGCATGATCCAGAAGATGGAGAATCTCGGCGTGCAGAAGTCCGTCGTGGGACTCGTCATCCCCACGGGCTATTCGTTCAATCTCGACGGCACTGCGATTTACCTGACGATGGCCGCGGTGTTCATTGCGCAAGCGACCAACTCGCAGCTCGACCTGCCGCACCAGGTCACGCTGTTGCTCGTGCTGTTGCTCACGTCGAAAGGCGCGGCCGGTGTGACGGGCAGCGGATTTATCGTGCTCGCCGCCACTTTGTCGGCGGTTGGGCACGTTCCGGTCGAGGGGGTGGCGCTCATCCTCGGAATCGACCGGTTCATGTCAGAGGCGCGGGCGCTCACCAACCTCATCGGCAATGGTGTTGCAACGCTCGTCGTCGGCAAGTGGTGCGGATCGGTCGACGAGTCGAAATTACAGCAGCAGTTGGACCCCGCTTCAGCAGAACTGAAGACCGCTTTACCTCGCTGAAACTCAAACCTCTCGCAAACGACGAGCATCTCAGCCTGCAGGAATGACTGGAGAGGCTGATATGCAACGCAAGATTGGTGCATCGATCGTCGTCGCGGTCCTCGCAGCGTGTTTCACGGCTGCTGCGAGCGCCAAAGACAGTGACCCCTATCTCAACCGGACCGAAGTCTCGTATTCGGATCTCGATCTGTCGCGCGTGGCGGACGCGAAGAAGCTGTACACGCGCATCCGAAACGCCGCGCGCGACGTGTGCCGCGCACCGGTTGGAGTGACGTCGCGGACGCAGCGGTTCGCAGAGAAATGTTTCAACGACGCACTCGAATCAGCGGTGCATCAGGTGAGCGATCCGAATCTCACGGCGATTTATCTCGCGCATGCGGGCAAGCGTTCGATGGTTGCGTCGAGCCGTTAGGCCCTGGCGAATGGGCTCTGTAGATCGAGTCGAATTTCAGGTGCGTTTTTCAGGGGCGGGAGCGGAAATTTCCGGCTCCGGGCGGGCGCCGTACCGCTGACCCGGGCCGGCAGCGCGAGCGGCACCTCGCCATGTTCCTCGAACCGTCCGTGAGGCCTGCGCTTCACGGACGTTTTTTTCGAGGACAGCATCTGTCCTGATCTATCGCGCGAGGCGTTGTTCTCCCGCGGGCGACGTGACAGCATGTCACGCCGTTCGGGTGTCCGATGCCTACGCCGAAACGCACCACCAGGGCCAAGAAACACACTGCCTTTCGCCGGCTGCCGCTCTCCAGCCTGCGTGTGTTCGTGGCTGTTGCCGAAGAGCTGTCGTTCACGCGCGCGGCGAGTGCGCTGGGTATCACGGCCGGCGCGGTGAGCATGCAGATCCGCTCGCTCGAGGAATATCTGCGAGCCACGTTGTTCCAGCGCGGCGGCCGGGTGGTACAGCTCACGCCCGAGGGTGCCCGTCTGCTTCCGCGCGTTCGAAGCGGGCTCGATGAGCTCGAGCGCGCCATCGACGAAGCGCGTTCAGACCGGCGCACGGGCCCGCTCATGGTGACGACGCTGGCGTCGTTCCTGCAGCAGTGGCTGCTGCCGCGGCTCCACACGTTCAACGAGCGCTATCCCGAAATCGATCTGCGCATCCACACGTCGCCCGCGTTGGTGGATTTCCTGCGCTCCGACGTGCAGGCGGCGGTTCGATTCGGCCTCGGCGACTGGGGGCAGCTGCACGTCGAAAAGGTTCTGGAAGAGTGGCTCGTGCCGGTGTGCTCGAAGAGCCTGTTCGCCAAACACGGCGCCATCCGCACGAAAGAAGATCTGCGCCGCCTGCCGCTGCTGCATTCGCTGAGCGAGCCGTGGAACGAGTGGCCGGACATCAAGGCCGCGTCGGAAAGCTGGGGCACGGGCGGCTCGGCGTTCGATGATTCCGTCACGGTGGTGCGTGCCGCCGCGGCGTCACAGGGATACGCGCTGGTGCGCTGGAGTCTGGCGTACGACGACATCCAGAGCGGCAGCCTGGTGCTCGCGAGCCCGCGAATCGTCGCAGCTCCGCGGTGCTACTGGTTCGTGTGTCCGCCGAGCTATCTCGCGCTGGAAAAAGTCGCGGCCTTCCGCGAATGGGTGATGGCGCAGGCGGCCGCCGCGCCACGCCCCGATCTCAGCGGCGTCGAACCTGTTCGACGAGCTCGCTGAATTCCGTTACCGGTTCCGAACACACGCTGCCCTCACAAACATAGGCTGTCACGGCCGCGGCGGTGGGTTTCTTGTCTGCGAACGCGGGCGGCAGGTCCGTTGCGTCCGAAGGCACGGCGATTACCAGCCGATGCGGCGCGTACACCTTCGCCAGTTCCTTCTGCCATTCCTTGATCTCAACCTGGGTGCCGCGAAGGATCACGGTCTGCGGCGGCTGTAATGTTTCCTCGAGCGCGGCGAGCAGCGTCGAGTGGCCGTTCGGAAATTTGTCCAGCATCAACCAGGCCGCGCGCAACGTGCGCTCGGCGGCCTGCAGGTAGCGGTTTTCGCCTAGCAGATGTCCGATGCGCAGCAACGCGAACGCGGCCACCCCGTTGCCCGACGGAATCGCGTCGTCGTTGAACGACTTCATCCGCTGAATGAGTGCCTCGTGATCGTCGGACGTGAAGAAGAAACCGCCGTTCTGCGCATCTTCGAAATGCGCGAGCGTCGCGTCGAGCAGCTCGCGCGCGAAAGCGAGCTCGTCCGCGCGGAAGCGAACCTGCTGCAGCTCCAGGATCGCGTCCGCGAGGTACACGTAATCGTCGAGGTAAGCGTTGAGATGCGCGCGGCCGTCTTTGTACGTCGCGAGCAGCCGGCCGTTCTTCCAGAGCGTCTTGCGGATGAAGTCGAGCGAGCGCGTGGCGGCATGCGCGAGATCATCGCGGCCGAGCGTGCGGGCCACGATGGCGAGGCCGCGAATCGTCATCGCATTCCAGGACGTGAGGATCTTTTCGTCACGTGCCGGTGATACGCGTGTCTTGCGCGCATCGAGCAGTTTGATGCGCGCGGACTCGAGCACGCGCGCGGCGTGTGGCACTTCGACGCGCGCCAGGTTCGACACGTCCTCGACGGTGCGATAGGTATGCAGGTGCCAGTATTGGCCTTCGAAATTCGGACTGCGGTCGAGACCGTAACGCGCCGCGAGCAGCGTGAACTCCTCGGGGTTCAGGATCCGCTTCACTTCCTCGCGATCCCACACGTAGTACTTGCCTTCGTGCCCTTCGGAGTCAGCGTCCAGGCTCGAGAAAAAGCCGCCTTCGGGTGACTGCATGTCGCGAATCAGCCAGTCCGCCGTTTCCGCGGCGATCCGTGCATAGAGCCCGTCGCCGGTCGCGGACGCAGCTTCCGCATACACCGACATCAGCCCCGCATTGTCGTAGAGCATCTTCTCGAAGTGCGGGATCATCCAGTGCGCGTCCACCGAATAGCGGCAGAAGCCGCCCGCGATCTGGTCGTACACGCCGCCTTCGCCCATGCGCGTGAGCGTGAGAGTGGCCATGAACAGGGCCTGCAGGTCCGGCGGATTCTGTTCGGCGGTTGCATACCAGTCCCGCAGCAGCCGTTCGATCATCTTCGGATGCGGGAATTTGGGCGCGCTGCCGAAGCCGCCGTAATGACTGTCGAACTGCTGGCCCAGCACTTTGCGACAGCGGGCGATCGGCTCGGCATCGAGCTTCAGGCCCGCGGGCGGCGGGGGCGGCGCGACGTCTTCGAACGCGCGCATCAGGCCGTCGTTCTGTTCGCGCAGCTCGGCCTGGTGGCCGCCGTAATATTCCGACACGCGTTTCAGGAGCTCGCCGAACGCCGGCAGTCCGAAGCGCGCCTCCTTCGGGAAATAGGTGCCGCCGAAGAACGGCCGCTGGTCTTCGTGCGTCAGGAACATCGTGAGCGGCCAGCCGCCGCTCTTCGTCGTGATGAACTGCTGGGCGAGCTGATAGATGCGGTCGAGGTCCGGCCGCTCTTCCCGATCCACCTTGATGTTCACGAACAGCTCGTTCATGAGCCGCGCGGTCGCCGCGTCTTCGAAGGATTCGTGGGCCATCACGTGGCACCAGTGGCAGGCCGAATAACCCACCGACAACAGGATCGGTTTGCCTTCGGACTTCGCCTTCTCGAGCGCCTCCGGGCCCCAGGGATACCAGTCGACGGGGTTGTGGGCGTGCTGCTGCAGGTAGGGGCTGGTTTCGTGGGCCAGGCGGTTGGCCGAAGGCTGTGACATGCAGGGTGATCGCTTCGAGTAGAATCGCGCGACTATAGCGCCTGCACAGCCTTGTTTGGCCGCCCAGCCCCCCGGGCGGCTAAGATCAATGACCGACCACATTCACGTCCTCAAGCTCAAGCGCGGCGAAGATCGCCGCATTCGCGCCGGGCACCCCTGGGTGTTCAGCAACGAGATCGACAACGCCGCGACGCCCCTGACGAAGGTGCCGCCGGGTGCGGCCGTCCGCATCCATTCCGATCGCGACCAGTTCCTGGGCCATGCGTATGCGAATCCGCATGCGCTCATCTGCGCGCGCATCGTGGGCCGGGAAGCGGGGCAGCCGCTGGATCGCTCGCTCATCGCCCATCGCCTCAACGTCGCCCTGGCGCTGCGTGAGCGACTGTCGCGCGAGCCGTATTACCGGCTGGTGTTCGGTGAATCGGACGGACTGCCGGGCCTGGTGCTCGATCGTTACGGCGAAATCGTCGTAGGCCAGATCGCCACGCGCGGCATGGAGTCGCTGAAGAAAGACGTGGAAGACGTCGTGCGCTCCGTCATCGCACCCCGCGGCCTCTTCTGGAAGAACGACACCGGCGCGCGCGATCTCGAGCAGCTCGAGTCCCATTCCGAAGTCGCGTTCGGCGAGGTGCCGGACGAAATCGAAGTGATCGAAGGCGGCCTGCGGTTCGTTGCGCCGCTCGCGTCGGGTCAGAAGACGGGCTGGTTTTATGACCAGACCGCCAATCGTGCGCGGCTCGCGCGCTATCTGTGGGCCGGCGCCCGGGTGCTCGATGTGTGCAGTTATGTCGGCGCGTGGGCCGTCACGGCCATCGGGCACGGCGCGCAGTCGGCCACCTGCGTGGATTCGTCGGAGACCGCGCTGAATTACGTCAAGCGCAATGCGGCGGCCAACCAGGTCGAGGTCGCGACGATCCAGGCCGACGCGTTCGACGCGCTCAAGCAGCTGCACGAGCAGGGCGAGCGCTACGACGTGGTCGTGCTCGATCCGCCCGCATTCATCAAGCGCAAGAAAGACATTCCGCAGGGCACGGCCGCGTACCGCAAGCTGAACCAGCTCGCCATGAACCTCATCGGGCGGGATGGGCTGCTCGTGTCGTGCTCCTGCTCCTATCACCTGTCGGCCGAGGATCACCTCGATGCCATCCAGGCCGCGGCCCGGCACAGCGCACGCTTTGCGCAGGTGCTGGAGGCGGGCGGGCAGTCGCCGGACCATCCGGTGCACCCCGCCGTGCCCGAGACGCGTTACCTGAAGGGTTTTTTCTGCCGGATTACGCGTGAGTAGCGATTGTTTTTTGTTTTCCGAAACGGCCGAGCAGAAATTCCCTAAACTTCGCCCCCCATGATCCCCTATCCCGGCTTCAACAAGGTCGCGTTCGAGCTCGGCCCGGTCAAGGTGCACTGGTACGGCATCATGTACCTGCTCGGCTTTGCCGCCGGGTGGTGGCTGGGCCGCCGCCGCGCCGCCCGTCCCGGCAGCACGTGGAAACCCACCGATGTCGACGACATGGTGTTCTATTCCATGCTCGGCGGCATTCTCGGTGGCCGCATCGGCTACGTGTTTTTCTACGGCATGCCGTTCTGGGCCATCGACCCGTGGTATCCGCTGCGCATCTGGGAAGGCGGCATGTCGATCCACGGTGGCCTGCTCGGCGGCGTCATCGCGCTCGCGATTTTCGCCAGGACGCACAAGAAGGTGCTCGGCGACGTGTTCGACTTCGTCGTGCCGCTGCCCGGCCTCGGCATGATGTTCGGGCGCATCGGCAACTTCATCAACGGCGAGCTGTGGGGCAAGCCGACCACGCTGCCGTGGGGCTTCAATTTCCAGGGCCAGGTGCTGCATCCCTCGCAGCTCTACGAGGCGCTGCTCGAAGGGCTGCTGCTGTTCATCCTGCTGTGGTGGTTCACGTCGAAGCCGCGGCCGCGCCTCGCGCCGACGGGCCTGTTCCTGGTGTGGTACGGCGCCGTACGCATTCTCGTGGAATTCGTGCGCGTGCCCGATGACCAGCTGAAATATCTCGCGGGCGGATGGCTCACGATGGGCCAGTTGCTGTCGGCGCCGATGATCATCGTCGGCATCGTCATGCTCGTACGGGCATACAGTCGTCCGGTGCCTTCAGGCAACGTCGTTCTGGTGCGATGAGAGCCGGATGAAGGCGTACCTCGATCTCATGCGGCGCATCCGGGATACCGGCGCGCGCAAGGCCGATCGCACCGGCACGGGCACGCTGTCGCTGTTTGGCCAGCAGCTGCGCTTCGACCTGAGCGAGGGTTTTCCGCTCGTCACCACGAAGAAGGTCCACGTGCGTTCCGTCATCGCGGAGCTGCTCTGGTTCCTGCGCGGCGAAACCAATGTGGCGTGGCTGCGCGAGCAGGGCGTCACCATCTGGGATGAATGGGCCGACGAGAACGGCGATCTCGGCCCGGTGTATGGCAAGCAGTGGCGCGCCTGGTCTACGTGCGATGGCGGCGCCATCGACCAGATCTCGCAGGTGGTCGAGCAACTGCGCAAGAACCCGGACTCCCGCCGCATCATCGTGAGTGCGTGGAATGTCGGCGAGCTCGAGGACATGGCGCTCATGCCGTGTCACGCGTTCTTCCAGTTCTACGTTGCAGACCGCAAGCTGTCCTGCCAGCTTTACCAACGAAGCGCGGATATGTTTCTCGGTGTGCCGTTCAACGTCGCCAGCTACGCGCTGCTCACGCACATGCTCGCGCAGCAGTGCGACCTCGGCGTAGGCGAGCTCGTGTGGACCGGCGGAGACTGCCACCTCTATCAAAACCATCTGGAGCAGGCTGAACTGCAGCTCCAGCGCGAGCCGCTGCCCTTGCCGCGGCTTTCGTTCCGCCGACGGCCGCCGTCGATTTTCGATTACCAGTACGAGGACTTCGAGATCGTGAATTACCAGCACCATCCCGCCATCAAAGCCCCGGTCGCGGTCTGATCATGGCCACCCAGACTCGTCAGAAAGTGGACCAGAGCCGCAAGCCCTCGAAGACCGAGGATCACCCGCTCTACAAGGTGACGCGCTCCAGCGTGCACGGCTACGGTGCTTTCGCCACGCGCGACATCAAGAAGGGCGAGACGATCGACGAGTATCTCGGCGACCGCATCACGCATGCGCAGGCCGACAAGCGTTACGAAGACCATGACGAGAACGACAACCACACGTTCCTGTTCATCGTCGACAAGAAGACCGTGATCGACGCCGGCATCGGCGGCAACGACGCGCGCTTCATCAATCACAAGTGCGATCCGAACTGCGAGTCCGAGATCAAGAAGGGCCGCGTGTTCATCGTCGCGACGAAGAAGATCGCGAAGGGCGAAGAGCTCGGCTACGACTACCAGATCGGCCGCGAAAAGGACGATCCGGAGAACGTCGACGAGATCTATGCCTGCCGCTGCGGCTCGCCGAAGTGTCGCGGCACCATGCTGTGGCCCGCGAAGCGCCCGGCGCCGAAGAAGCGCAAGAAAAAGAAAACCGCCGTCGCGAAGTCCGCCAGGTCGAAATCGAAGTCCAAGACGCCGGCGAAGACGAAGCGCAAGAAGAAATAAGCTCCAGGCGCCCCCCTGATAGGGGGGCACTCCTCTCGAAAGGCACACCATGAAGAAAGAGCAGGTCGGTCCGGCCGCCGTCGTGGGTGCCGTGGGCATCGTCTACGGCGACATCGGCACGAGCCCGCTGTATGCCTTCGAGAAGTCGGTGGATGCAGCGGGGGCGAGTGACCCCGCGACGATTCTCGGGCTGCTGTCGCTCATCTTCTGGGCGCTCATGATTTCGGTGACGCTCAAATATGTCGTCGTCATCATGCGGGCAGACAACGACGGCGAGGGCGGCGTGCTCGCGTTGCTCGCGCTCGTGCAGCGGCATTTCACCGGCGTGCCCGGCCGTGGCATCCAGTTCCTCGTCGGTTGCGCGCTCGCCGGAACGGCGCTCTTTTTCTGCGACAGCATGATCACGCCGGCGATTTCGGTGTTGAGCGCGGTCGAAGGGCTCGAGCTCATGCAGCCGCAGCTCGCGAATGTGGTCCTGCCGATCACGCTCGGCGTGCTCGCTGTGCTGTTCCTCGTTCAGCGGCGCGGCACGGCGCACATGGCGAAGCTGTTCGGGCCGGTCATGGTGCTGTGGTTCCTGTCGCTTGGCGTGTCAGGCATCGTTGCGATTTTGCGCGCGCCGCAGGTGCTGGCTGCGATCAATCCGGTGCACGGCCTGTCGGTGCTGTTCACCCATCCGATGGTGGCGCTTGCGATCGTCGGCGCGACGTTTCTGGCCGTCACCGGCGCGGAAGCGCTCTACGCGGACATGGGTCACTTCGGCAAAACGCCGGTCCGCATCGCGTGGTTCGCGCTGGTTCTGCCCTCGCTGCTGCTCAACTACTATGGCCAGGGCGCGTTGTACCTGGTGTCGGGCGGTCCTGTGCCGCGACCGCTATACACGATGGTCCCGGCGTCCCTGTTGCCATTCATGATCATCCTGGCGACGGCGGCAACGGTGATTGCTTCCCAGGCCGTGATTTCCGGCGCGTTCTCGGTCGCGCGTCAGGCTGTGCAGTTGGATCTGCTGCCGCGCCTGCGCATCCTGCAGACCTCGGCGGAAGAGCAGGGCCAGATCTATGTCCCTGCAGTGAACGGCGTTCTGTTCATCGCTGTGGCCGCGTTCGTGATGAGCTTCAAGACCTCCGATGCGCTCTCCGCTGCGTACGGTTCAGCGGTGATCGGCACGATGGCGATGACCACCGTGCTCGGCACCTACGTCGCGTGGACGCAGTGGAACTGGCCGAAGCCGCTGGTGATCGCGCTGTTCAGCATGCTGATGCTCATCGACCTCACCTTCATCGCCGGCAATCTCACGAAAGTGGATGACGGCGGTTGGATTCCGCTCGCGATGGCGCTGTGCCTGTTCATCGTGTTCTGGACGTGGCGCGGCGGTCGCGCTGAGTTGAAATCCGCGCTCGCCGGAATGGCTGTTCCGATTGCAAAGGTCGACACGCTGCTCGAAGGCGTGCAGCGCGTGCCGGGCATCGGCGTCTATCTGGCAAGCGATCCGGATGTCGTGCCGTCTGCGCTCATCCGCAACCTCGAGCACAATCATGTCGTGCACGAGACGCTCATCGTGCTGAACATGGATTTCGCACGCACGCCGCGCTGGGATCCGGCGCACCGGGTGAGTGTCGAGGCGCTGCTGCCGAACGTGTATCGCATTACGGCCCACTTCGGATTCATGGAAACGCCGGATATTGGCGATGCGCTGCGCGCCGCGCGTCAGCGCGGTGTTCGTGTGTTTCTCGAAGACTGTTCGTTCTTCCTCGGACAGCACGTTGTGCGTGCGCGCCCGTTGCCGGGATGGCGAGGGCTGCAGCGTCGGCTGTTCGCGCGAATGCAGAGGCGCAGTGCGCAGGCGGCGGAATTCTTTCGCATGCCGGGGCGGGGCGTCGTGGTTCTAACGACGGCGGTCGAGCTCTGAGGCGAGCGGGCTCGTTCCGCTTTTTGGATCCCATGGCTGCTCAAAGAACCCAAACCCCTCTCGTTTCCCTGGTCGTTGCAGCGACGGAGAACGACGTGATCGGCCGCGATAACGGCATGCCGTGGCATCTTCCCGACGACCTCAAGTACTTCAAGTCGCGCACGATGGGCAAGCCCATGCTCATGGGGCGCAAGACGTTCGAGTCCATCGGTAGGCCGCTTCCGGGCCGCACGAGCGTGGTGATGACGCGCGATCCGGCCTGGCACCACGACGGCGTGATCGTTGTGCGTTCGCTCGAAGAGGCGCTGCTGTGGGCCGCGAACGAGCCGGAGCTGTGTGCGGTGGGGGGCGCGGAAATCTTTCGGCTGGTGTGGCCGCACGCGAAGCGGCTTTTTCTGACGCGCATTCACGCAAACATCGAGGGCGATACTTTCTTCCCGAAGGTCGACCCGAATGAGTGGCATGAAGGGGAACGCATCGAGCATCCCGCCGACGAGCGGCACGCCTATGCGATGAGTTTTGTCACTCTAAACCGGCTCTAATCGCGCCTCGATCAATTCCCGCGCCCGCTCGAAGTCGATCACCGCCGCGTCGCCGCTATCGAGCTCGCCCAGGATCTCCAGCTGGATCTGCCCGCGATGCATCGCATCCGCATACGAAATCTCGGGGTGGAACATCACCATCGAATAGCGCGGAATGAACCGGTTCGGAAAGCGCTTCTCCAGCTCCACCGACATCCCCTTGAACCGCTGGAAGCGCGGGTCGAGCACGGTGTCACGCATCTCGATGTAATTCTCCAGCGCCATCTGCGCGATCGCCTCGGCGTTCGGACGGCGAATGCGGTCGAACTCCACGAACACCTGATGCCACTCGCCAAACTTGCCGAGGAGCGCGTCGAACGCGATGCAGTCTTCGAACGCGGCGTTCATGCCCTGCCCGTGAAACGGCACGATGGCATGCGCGGCGTCTCCCATCAGCAGCACTTTGTTCCCCACGTACCAGGGCGAAGCGTGCACGGTGCCGAGCTGGCCCTGCGGATGCGCGAAGAATTCCGTGACGAGATCCGGTATCAGCGGCACGACATCCGGAAATTCCCGCTGGAAGAACGCGAGCACCGTTGCGGGTGTCGTCAGCTCCTCGAACTGCTTGCGCGACAGAAAGAGCGTCGCCGTGAAGCTCGCATCGGTGTTCGGAAGCGCGATGAGCATGAATCCGCCGCGCGGCCACACATGCAACGCGTTCACATCGAGCGCCGGCTTGCCATTCACGGCGGGCAGCGTGAGCTCCTTGTAGTCGTGATCGAGCATCTCTTCGCGCGAAGTGATGGCCCCTTCCGCCGCGAGGCTGGTGCGAATGGCCGAACCCGCACCGTCTGTCGCGATGGTGTGCGACAGCTGCAGCTCGTACGGCTCGTCGGGTTCATCGTCACAGAACCGCAGCGTGCTGTGTCGAGCACTCGCACGCAGGCAGCGTTCGCCAAAATTCATTGTGACGTTCGGGTAGCGCCCCGCCGCTTCGATCAACACTCGGGTCAACGCATCGCGACCGACGGAGTAAATGACTTCGCCAGGCTTCCAGCCATACGGCAAGAGTTTTGTTTCTTCAGTGCCGACGTGCACGCGTCGCCCGCGCATCTCGATGAGCAGCGGCTTCACATGACGCATGACGCCGGCATGTTCGAGTGCGCGGATGCCGCGTGCAGCCAGTGCGAGATTGATCGAGCGTCCTCGCTCCGGCGGCGCGTAACGCGGATCGGGCCTTCGATCGAACAGCGACACGCCGAGTCCGCGGCGCGCGAGCATCACGGCCAGCAATGCGCCGGCCATGCCCGCGCCGACGATGCGCACGTCCTGGTGACTCATGCCGCTCATGTCAGCGCCGCGCTCAATTTCTCGCTGAAACGGCGAACGTCTTCGAAACTGTTATAGAGCGGAACGGGCGCTGCGCGGATCACATCCGGCTCGCGCCAGTCGCACACCACGCCGTTCTGTGTGAGCCATTGAAATGCCGCCGCGCCCCGGCCAGCGCCGGCAATGCGAAACGATAGCTGGCAGCCACGCGACTGCGGATCGCGCGGCGTGATCAGCTGCACTGTGTCACCGAGCCGATCCAGCAGGAATTCCAGGTATCCCGTGAGCTCAACGGATTTCTGGCGCAACCTTTCGACGCGCGCCTCGCGAAATAATCCCAGCGAAGCCACCAAAGGTGCCGCCGCAAAGATCGACGGATTGCTCACGGCCCATCCGGCGGCGCCCGCATGGGGGCGGAACTCCGGCTTCATCTGGAAGCGCGTGGCGGCGTCGTGTCCCCACCATCCGGAAAGTCGCGGCCGCGAATCCACATGCCGCTCGTGAATGAACACGCCGCCAATCGCGCCCGGGCCGGCGTTCAGATATTTGTAACTGCACCAGACGGCAAAATCCGCTTCGTCGTCGTGAAGCGAAAGGTTCGTGTTGCCCATCGAATGCGCGAGATCGAATCCCGCCAGCGCGCCCGCCCGATGCGCGGCGCGCGCAATGCGCCCGAGATCAAACGATTGTCCCGTGCGGAACTGCACGCCGGGCCACAAGACCAGCGCGATCTGGCCGCCGAGCCTGTCGAGCACGGCTTCGATCGCGGACTCCGCGATGAGATCTTCGCCGGGCACGGGCGCAAGCTCGATGAGCTCCACCTTCGGATCGAGCCGGTGCCACGCGATCTGCGAGGCGACGGCATGACGGTCCGACGAGAACGCGCCCGCTTCGATCAGGATTTTGCGCCGCTCGCCGCTGGGCCGATAGAAACTCGCGAGCATCATGTGGAGGTTGGCGGTGAGCGAGTTCATCGCCACGACTTCATTCGGCTGCGCGCCGGCGAGATCGCTGAGTCCGGCGGTGAGGTTCTCGTGGTAGGGGATCCACGGCCGCCGCGCGGCTTCGTGACCGAACACGCCGAGGCGCGCCCAGTCATCCAGCTCTTCGTTCAGCACGGTGCGCACATCGAGGGGCATCGCGCCGAGCGAATGGCCCGCGAAATACAGCAGCTCGCGGCCTTTCTCATCTCGCGGTAAAGCGAAGCGCGCGCGCCAGCCGCGCAAGGGATCGGTCTCGTCGGCGCTCTGTGCGAATTCGGGCGAGGCGTCGTAGTTCATCGCCGTGGCGGTGTCGTTGCTCAGTGGGCCGCGCTGCTAGGTCGGCCGTTCCTGCACGGTGCCGCAGTGACCGCAGGTGCGATGCTCGAGGCTACCGAAGAAATGTTCGAAGATCGGGGGCAGCTGCTTCTCGATATCGCTGATGTGCGCGAATTCTTCGTATAGCAGGTGGTTGCACCGTTCGCAGTACCACTGAAAACCGTCCTGCTCACCCGGTCGTCGCTGCCGCTCGATGACGAGTCCCACCGTGTTGGCAAAACGCCGCGGCGAATGCGGGACGTTCGGCGGGAGTAACAGGATCTCGCCCGCGCGGATCGGCACATCCACGTGCGTTCCATCCTGTACGGTCTTCAACAGCATGTCGCCTTCGAGCTGGTAGAAGAATTCCTCGCCCGGATCGACATGGAAGTCTTTGCGAGAGTTCGGTCCGCCGACCACCATGATGATGAACTCGCTGTCGCGAAAAACCTGCTTGTTGCCCACCGGGGGCTTCAGCAGGTGGCGGTTCTCATCGATCCAGCCGCGGAAATTGAAGGCTTTGAGCGGGGCCATGGAGGTGTACCGGGACTTGTACCTTGGGCGGTGTGCCTGGGGCGCGCGATTCGCGTATGTTACGCATTAATCTCTCCGGAGGAGACTGCGGCGATGAGTTCTGGTCTTTTTCGCGTGGGTGTGGCCCTGTGTCTGCTGGCGCTGACGGGTTGCGGCCACATGCCCTGGAGCAAGCGGGCGGCGACGGCGCCGGTTCCCGTCAACGAGATCGCTTTGACCTCCGCCGACGGCGCACCGGCCCAGGGTTTTCCGCAGTACTGGAAGCGCAACACGCTCGTGGTCGATCTGCAAAGCGCATCGGGCGCGGGTGCCGTCACCCTCAAGCCGGGCGCGAGCGGCAAGTTTCCGGTGCGCGTGGCGTTCCGGGTGATGCCGGGATCGATCGGATTGCTCGAAGTGCAGGCCGACCAGCGCATGCTGCTGCCGGTGACGAAAGACGGATCCAAGGCGGTCGATCTGGAGCTGGTGCCGGGCGTTTACACCCCGAAGACCCAGAAGATCGTGGTGCGGTGGGAGCCGAGCAAGGGGTGAAGGTTTTCGCGACCGTGCTTGCGTAAGCCGCTCTTAGCCGCCCGGCGATGGACGGCTGCCAGGAATCACTCCTCGATATCCTGATATCCGCGACACGGCTGACTCACCGTCTGCGCCTCAGGGTCGTCGAGATTCAGCGCCGTGAGCGCCCCGCCCCACACACAGCCGGTGTCGAGCCCGACGACGCCGTTTTCGCGCACCAGGCCCAGCGCCGACCAGTGCCCGAACACGACGCGCACAGTGCGGCTCTCGCGCTCGTCCCATTGGAACCAGGGTTTGAACGGTGGCTTGATGTCCTTCGAGCCCCCTTTCATCTTGAGATCGACTTTGCCGTCGCGCGTACAGATGCGCAGGCGCGTGAGCGCGTTGATGGCGAATCGCAGCCGGTCCATGCCCTTCAGCGAGTCGCTCCAGCGATCGGGTTGATCGCCATACATTTCGTCGAATAGCGCGCGCGGATCTTTGCGGAGCGCGGCCTGCACTTCGCCGGCAAGCGCCAGGGCAGTGGGCGCACTCCACTGCGGCACGAGGCCCGCATGCAGCAGGAGCGTGGAGCGTGCGTCGTCAAAATGAGCCAGGGGCCGTGACAGCAGCCACTCGAGCAACGTGTCCCGGTCGCGTGCGTCGAGCACGTCTTCGATCGTGTCAGCGGACTTCACCTTGCGCTTGGTGGCGTACGCGACCGCGAGCAGATGCAGGTCATGATTCCCGAGTACGGTGATTGCGTTGTCGCCGAGCGAGCGGACATAGCGCAGCGTATCCAGTGAGCGCGGGCCGCGGTTCACGAGGTCGCCCGTGAACCAGAGCTGATCGCGATCCGGACTGAAGCTCAGCCGCGAAACGAGCTCGCGCAACTCGTCATAACAGCCCTGGATGTCGCCGATTGCCCATATGGTCATCAGCGGGCCATCTCACGCATTCGTCTCGGGACGGTCGTCTCCACGCTCACTGCAGGATGCCCGGCATGGCGAGCCGGAACGGCGGAATCGGCGCATCGAAGCGCTCACCATCGTCGGCGACCATCTGATACGTGCCCTGCATCGCGCCGACCGGCGTCGCAATCATGGTGCCGCTCGAATAGCGAAAGCCCTGTCCCGGCTTCAGGTGCGGCTGCTCGCCGACGACGCCGTCGCCGCGCACTTCCTGCACCTTCCCGTCCGCGTCCGTGATGATCCAGTGACGGGTCAGCAGCTTCGCAGGCATCTGGCCCTCGTTGCGCAGGGTGATCGTATACGCGAACACGAACCGCCGTTCCTTGGGATCGGACTGCTCTTCGACGTAGTTGGTCTCGACGTCGACGCGGATCTTGTGATTCGGTGTACTCACGACAACGGGATTCTAACCAACGCGCGACCGGTCGCGGCAACCGGTGTGGTGCCCGACCACGGACTAATGCCGTGATTTGGACTACTTGTGCACGGCGGGCCCGACGCGGACGGCCAGCACGTCGCAGGGCGCCGCGTGCAGCACCGTGTCTTCCGTTAAATTGACCAGAATGGACAAGCCGTGACGTTCCCGGCTGCCGAGCACGATGAGATCCGCATGCCGCTCGCGGGCCACGCGCACGATCTCGGACTTCACATTACCGGCTTCCACGTGGGCGACGGCTTCTGGAATGCCTAGCTGCACCGCCATGGCGCGCAGGCGCGCTTTGGCGCGGTCGAGCAATTCATTTTCGATTTGCACGGCCGGCATGATGGTTTCACCCATCGGCTCCACGGGCACGAACTCCACGACGTGCAGCAGTTCGATCTCAGCGCCGGTGGCGCGCGCCATCGCACAGCCGCGCGTGCCGACGGTGACGCTGTCTTCGTTCAGATCGAGGACGAGCAGGATGCGACGATATGTCGGCATGGAAGCGCTCCGATCTTGCGACGCTGATCTTTCAGCCTTGGCCGGCGAGCCTACCTCAGTCGAGTGTGAGAGCAAGCTCGTTGAAGCGGTCGGGCGAAATCGTCTCGGGTCGCGCGGTCAGGTCGACGCCACACGCCGTGATTTGTTCCGGGCTGACCATGTCCCGGAGCGCGTTGCGGATCGTCTTGCGCCGATGCGAGAACGCGGTCGCCACCACGGCGCCAAAGTGCGAGCTCACCGTGAACGCCGGCTCGCGGCGCACCGTGAGGCGCACGACCGCCGACCACACTTTCGGCGGCGGCTGGAACGCACCCGGGCCGACATCGAACAGGTGTTCCGCGACGACCCACGGCGCGAGCATCACGGTGAGCCTTCCGTAGTCGCCGGTGCCAGGGCTTGCAGCGATGCGGTCAACGACTTCACGCTGAAGCATCACGTGCATGTCGTCGATGACGGTGGAGCTCTGGAGCAGGTGGAAGAGCAGCGGCGTCGAAATGTTGTACGGCAGGTTGCCGATGACGCGCAGTCGACCGCCGCGGCTCGCCGCGAGTTGCGCAAAGTCGAAGTCGAGCGCGTCGGCTTCATGGATCGTGATGCGCGGATTGTTTGCGAACTCCGTTCGCAGCAGCGGCGCGAGGTCGCGATCGATTTCGATCAGATCGAGCGTCGGGCCCCCGTCGCGCGCATCGCCGTTCGCAAGCTCGATCCAGTCTTCGAGCAGCGCGTGCGTCAGCGCACCGCGGCCCGGGCCGATTTCGACGACGTGATCGTCCCGCTGCGGACCGACCGCGCGCACGATCTTGTCGAGCACGCTGGGGTCATGGAGAAAGTGTTGTCCGAACCGCTTACGCGCGCGCATTCGTTCTCTTCGTCGCCAACGTGATGGCCAGCTGAAGGGCCGCGGCGAGGCTGCTCGCATCGGCGCGACCGGTGCCCGCGAGATCGAGTGCCGTGCCGTGATCCACCGACGTGCGCAGGATCGGCAGGCCCAGCGTCACGTTCACCGCCCGATCGAAGCCCGAATGTTTGATCACCGGCAATCCCTGGTCGTGATACATCGCGAGCACGGCATCGCATTCGGCGAGCCGCGCAGGGACGAACGCGGTGTCGGCTGGAACAGGGCCGAACACATTCACGCCGAGCTCGCGCATGCGCGTGATCGCGGGCGCGATCACTTTGATTTCTTCATCGCCCAGGTGACCGCTTTCGCCCGCATGCGGATTCAATCCGCACACGGCGATGCGTGGCGCGCCGATGCCCCACCAGTGTTCCAGGTCGTGATTCAGGATCGTGAGCACTTGGCACAGCAGTTCGATGGTGATCGCGGCACTCACGTCTTTCAGCGGCAGATGCGTCGTCGCGAGCGCGACGCGCAGGTCTTCCGTCGCGAGCATCATCACCGGCAGCGAAGCGCCCGTGCGCTCTGCGAGATATTCGGTGTGGCCGGTGAACGGAATGCCGGCTTCGTTGATGGCGCTCTTCTGCACCGGTGCCGTCACGATGGCATCGAACTCGCCGGACGCTGCGCCGTCGATGGCGCGATCGATGAGGTTCAGCACGTAACGTGAGTTCGCGCGATCCAGCTTGCCGGGTGCGCTGTGCGTGGCGAGCGGCACGTGCAGCACGTTGAGCGCGCCGGGCTGCTGGGCTGATCGTACGGTGGGATTGTATTCGTTGAGCGTGACTTGCAGTTTCAGCGCCGCCGCGCGTTCTTCGAGCAGCGTGCGATCCGCGAGAACAACCAGCTCACAGCCGAGCGCCTCACGCGCAATGGCGAGACACAGCTCGGGGCCGACCCCTGCGGGCTCGCCAGACGTCAATGCGATTCGCGGCGGCATCCCCAAGAATATGGCTCCTGAACGTCAGGCGGTGATCGTGGGCAGGGTGTAGCGCCTGCGCCGGTTGCGGTCGCGGCGGCGCGGCAGCGACTGCGCCGACTGAACCGGGCGCTGAGTCGGGGCCGTGCCTCAGGGTTACAACTTATATTCCACGTATGCCTCGTCACGCAGGCGGCGCATCCACAGCTCCGTCTCTTCGTCGGCGTGGCTGGCGCGAATGGCTTCGGCCGCTCGGCGCCGCTTGAGCTCGTCCGTGTTGTCGAACTGGCGACGGCCCAACACCTGCGCAATGTGCCAGCCGAACTGCGTCTTGAAGGGCTCGCTGATCTCGTTGTCCTTCAGCTTTTCGAGCTGCGCTTCGAATTCCGGCACGAAGGTGCCTGGATTCGTCCAACCCATGTCGCCGCCTTCCGATGCAGAGCCCGGATCTTCGGACGTGACGCTCGCGAGCGGCCCGAACTCCTCGCCCTTGTCGACGATGCGCGTGCGGATCGCGGACAGCTTCTGCCGCACCGTCGCGTCATCCTGCAGCTCGTTCGGCTTCATCAGGATGTGCCGCACGTGGATCTGCTCGACCACCGACTTGCCGCTGGCGCCGCGCGTTTCGTTGAGCCGGATGATGTGATAGCCAGTGGGCGTGCGCATCGGCGCGCTCACCTGCCCCGGCTGCAGTTTCGCAACGGCTTCGGTCAGGAACGTGGGCAGCTCCGTGCCCTTGCGCCAGCCGAGCGAGCCGCCTTCGAGCGCGGTCTGGCTGCTCGAATAAGCGATGGCGAGCTTGGCGAAGTCTTCGCCGTCCGTCGCGCGCTTGTAGACGTCCTTCGCCTTCGCGTCCGCTTCCTCCAGCTGCTCCGGCGATGCGGCCTGCGGAACGGCGATGAGGATGTGCGACACGTTGTATTCGGCAGACTGCTCGGGGGCGTTCTTCTGCTTCTCGATGTACTGGTCGACTTCACGCGGCGTAACAGAAATGCGCTGGATCACGTCGCGCTGGCGGAGCAGGGTGAGCGTGAGCTCCTTGCGCATCGCCTCGCGATACACGGCGTAATCGATGCCCTGCTGCTGGAGGATTTCCGGCAGCCGCGACAGCGGGATGTTGTTGCGCTGGGCGATGTCCTGCAGGGCGCTGTTCAGCGTCTCGTCCGGCACCTTCATGTTGGCGCGCTGGGCTCGCTGCATCTGGATTTCCTGCAGCACCAGGCGCTCTAGCACCTGCTGGCGGAGCACGTTCTCCGGCGGCATCTCCTGCTTCTGGCCCTGCAGGCGCTCGACGATGGCGCCGACCTGCTCGTCCAGCTCGCTCTGGAGCACCACACCGTCATTCACGACGGCGGCGACGCGGTCGAGCAGCTCACCGGTGGTGGTGAGCTCGCGGGTCTGGGAATGCGCCACCGAGGCCAGCAGGAGCGCTGACACGAGCGCGGTAAGAAGCCGCTGCATGAAGGATCCTCTGGAAATCATATCTTTTTAATCAAGGCCTTGTGTTCAGGCGGTTGGCGTCTGGCCGTTCGTAGCCACGGATGGCGCTGGACAGGAAAGCATCTGCCGCCGATCCGACACTGGCAAGGCCGGTGAGTTCCAGTTGCAGGTAGATGCCCGTGTCCTGCTCCCCTGTGCGGGTACTGACGGATTTGCGCCCGACGACGCGCATGCGCCAGCAGCAGGACTGATATTCGAGGCCCACGAACCGCTCCAGCGCCTGGTCGTCCCGGAGCGAATAAACGTAGCGGGCGAAGGCGTTCCAGGTCTTGCCGATGGGCCAGGCGCCGGACACTTCGGTCTGCTCGAGGCGGTCGCGCTGGAAGCGGTAGCCGACGTTGATCACCTGCTCGCCGGCCGGCTTGAACTGGATGTTGGCCTGGGCCCGTTCGCTGCGCGACTCGTCGGGATTCCACTGGATGCCGAAGTCCGCATTCCAGTTCTTGTAGGCGGTCAGGGAGACCTGGCCGACGAAGTCCGAGGTGTTGCTGTCGCGCTCCGGCTCATCGGGCAGGTGCACGCGCGGCTGCTTGAAGTAATAGGTCTGGCCGACCGTCACTTCGAGGAATTGCGCGCCGTTCTGCGCGTCGAACAGCCGGCTCGTGACGCCGGCACTCAGCTGATTCGCGTCGCTCACGCGGTCCGCGCCGACATAGCGGTTGGTGCGGAACAGCTGTACCAGGTTCAGGTCGGGCACGCCCGTGTCGAACAGCGGGATGTCGTTTTGCTCGCGATACGGCACGTTCAGATACAGCACGCGCGGTTCGAGCGTGAGCCGCCGCTGGCCGCGCGAGCCGGTTTCCTTCTCGAACGTCATGCCGGCATCGAAGCTCGTGATCGGCAGCGAGCGCGAGAGCGTGCGATGGTCGTCGGGGCTGCCGGTGTTGTAGTCCAGCGAATAGTCGGTGTATCGCCAGGCCACGCCCGGGCGCGCGTAGAGGCCTGGTCCACCGAAATCGAGCGAGGTGCTGGGCATGGCGTCGAAGCGCCAGCCGGTGACGCCGGTGTCGCGGTCGAAATTGACGATCTCGGAATCGAAGCCGTAGCGCAGGCGCTCTTCCGGACCCCAGCCGTAATCGGCGCCGACGAGGATGCGCGGCAGCCGGGCATAGGGACGGTCTTCGTCGAGCAGGTCGCGGTCGATGGTCTGGAACTGCTGGAATTCCGCGCTCGCATCCCAGTGCTCGTCGCGAAACCGGAAGCCCGCCAGCCGCTGCACGAACGACACGCTGGTGCCTTGCGGACCCTGCGCGAAATCCTCGAAATAATGGGAATCGCTGACCGTTTCCGCATCGATGAAGAAGCGCACGTCGTTCGACAGCCGCGTGACGTTTTCCAGGCGGAAGCGGTTGCGATCGCTGTTCGTCACGCTGTCGTTCGGCAGGTAGCTGAACTCGAGCGAGGTGTGCTGATGTTCGGTGAGAAAGCGCGTTTCGCCGGTGAGATCGAGGCCGCGCTCGCTGTAGTACATGGGCTCGAACGTGAGATCCGCATTCGGCGCGATGTTCCAGTAGTACGGCAGCGCGAACTGCAGGCCGCCGCGCGTGGAATGGCCGAGCGTGGGAAACAGGAAACCGCTCTTGCGCTCGCTGCCGAGCGGAAACGACATCCACGGCAGATACAGGATCGGCACGCCTTTGAAATCGACGCGCGTGCCATGGCCCGTGCCGATGCGCGTGCGCGTGTCCAGGTCGATCTCGGACGCCCGCAGCTGCCATGACGAGTCGTTGCGCGGGCAGGTGGTGAACGTGACCTCGTTGAGCTTGATGAGGCCCTCGGGCGTCATCTGCATGTTCTCGGCCTTGCCGCGCGCCGAGCGTTCTTTGAGCTCGAACTGCGCGTCGCGGAACGTGGCGCCCTGCGTGGCCGAGTACGAGCCGCCGCCGCCCGTGGCATGCAGGATGGGATCATCGAAATCGACGTCGCCTTCGACCTTGAGCGCGTTGCCCTCGTCGCGGTACTCGACCTCGTTGGCGCGGATCGACCGCTCGCCCTGCTTGACGGTGACGTTGCCCTTGAGATGGGTGATGCCTTCGGCGCTCACCTGCGCATCGTCGGCTTCGAGCTGCACAGGCGCGTCTTTGTCGGTGTCGTCCTTGGGGGGCGGCGCAAGGCGAGGCGAGGCCGCGCCATTGGCGGCGTTGCGTTGCGCGGCCAGCATGTCGGGGCAGGCTTCGTCCGCGGCATATGCGGCGGACACCAGCCCAAGGCTCAGACACGTGCCGAAGCACGCGCCGACCACTGCCGCCAACCTTGAGAATTGAGACCTGCGCAAGTAGGAGCCCGACCGCCGCTGGAGGCCGCGCATTATAATGACCCGCCGCGGTCTCGCGGCTTAAATCACCGGATGACATGCTGCCGACCGACGCGCGCCTCGCGCTGATTCACGACTGGGTCGCCACGGGCCTGGGCCTCGAGCCCACCGCTCTCGAGCCTGCATCGAGCGACGCCAGCTTTCGCCGGTATTTTCGCGTCTTCTGCGGCCGCACGAACGGTTCCCGTACGTTTATCGTCATGGACGCGCCGCCCGGCAAGGAAGACGTTCGGCCCTATGTGAAGGTGACCCGTCTGCTGGAAGGCACAGGTGTTCACGTTCCGCACATTCATGAGATCGATGCGGAACGCGGCTTCCTGCTGCTGGAAGACCTTGGCTCGACGCAATACCTGCCGCGATTGAAAGCCGGCGATGATGCGGACGCGCTGTATGGCGACGCGCTCGCGGCCTTGCTGGATATCCAGGTGAAAGGCCGCGATGCCGCGGCCGAGCTCGAGCCCTACGATCGGGCCGTGCTGATGCGCGAGATGGCGTTGATGCCCGAGTGGTTCGCGAGCAAGCATCTCGGCCTCACGCTCTCGGCTGCGGAGCAGGAAACGGTGGCCGCCGCGTTTGAATTCCTCGTCGCCGAAGCGCTGGCGCAGCCGAAGGTTTTCGTTCATCGCGATTATCACTCGCGCAACCTCATGATCACGGGCGAGCGTAATCCGGGCGTCATCGATTTTCAGGACGCGCTCGCGGGACCGATCGGATACGACCTCGTGTCGCTGCTGAAAGATTGCTACATCGCCTGGCCGCGCGAACGCGTGGAACGCTGGATCAGCGGATATCGCACGCAGCTGCTGAAGCGCAGCGGCCAGAGCGCACAGCTGGGGGGCCGCGACGAACGCGAGTTCCTGCGCTGGTTCGATCTTATCGGCGTGCAGCGGCACATCAAGGTGCTCGGGATTTTCGCGCGACTCTGGTATCGCGACGGCAAGGCCGGTTATCTCTCGGATCTGCCGCTCACGCTGGAATACGTGCGCGATACGTGTACGCGGTATGAAGAGCTCGCGCCGCTGTCAGCGCTCGTCGAAAAGCACTTCGTGCCGCAGTTGCCGCTCGCGAACGCGCGCGTGATGCGCGAAGCGCAGACAAAATGAACTCAGCGCGCATGAATCCAAAGGGCGTCAAGGCAGCGCCGGTGTATGGAGCGCTAGTGCTCGAAGCGCCGCCGGTTGCTCCATGAAAGCGATGGTGCTTGCTGCGGGTCGCGGCGAACGCATGCGACCGATCACAGACACGATCCCGAAGCCGCTCGTGCCAGTCGCGGGGAAACCGCTTATCGCCTATCACCTGATGTCGCTGGCGCGCGCGGGCGTGACGGATATCGTCATCAACCTCGCGTATCGCGGCTCGCAGATTCGCGAAGCGCTCGGGGATGGCTCGGCCTACGGCGTTCGCATCGTATACAGCGATGAAGGCCCGGACCCCATCGAAACCGGTGGCGGAATCTTCAAGGCGTTGCCGCTGCTTGGCACGTCACCGTTTCTCGTCGTCAACGGTGATGTCTGGACGGACTTCGACTTCTCACAGATGCCCGCCCTTGCGCCGGATGCGCACGCGCATCTCATGATGGTGCCGAACCCGCCGCACGTCGCCCGCGGGGACTTCGGGCTCGATGGGGACTTCCTCGTCGAGCGCGACACAGACCGGTTTACTTACTCGGGACTGGGTGTTTACACAGCTGAGTTTTTTGCTGGCTGTCAGCCGGGTAAATTTCCGCTGTTGCCGCTGCTGAAGAGGGCGATCGCGGTTTGCAAACTGAGGGGCCATGTTTATCGGGGCGTCTGGCTGGACATTGGGACGCCGGAGCGATTGGCCGCCCTGGACGCCGAGGTGCGTGCCCGCTCTGGGCCGCGAGCCGCTACCTGACCATGAGGCGCTTCTCAGCCGCCCGGCGATTGAGGGCTTCTTGATTCCGCCGAACTCAGAAGCCCTCAAGCGCCGGGCGGCTAGGAGCCGAAGTACCGCTCCACCGCCTTGCAATCCGGCGAGCCCGCCGTGATTAACCGTACAATGCCCCCCATGCCCGAGCTCAAAGGAATCCCCGTCGTCACCGTCGGCGCCCCCGCCGTTCGAAGTGGCGAGAAATACGTTACCCCTCAGGGGTTTACGGCAATCCGAGACGGCATCAAGTCGCGCGACGCCAACGCTGCCGCCGGCCTCACCCGCAAGCCTCCCTGGCTGCGCGCCAAGGCGCCGGCGGGAGAGAACTTCTCCCAGGTGAAAAGCGTCGTTCGCGAGCACCGCCTCGCGACGGTCTGCGAAGAAGCCAAGTGCCCCAACATCGGCGAGTGCTGGAACGCCGGCACGGCCACGATCATGTTGATGGGTGCGGTGTGCACCCGCGCGTGCCGTTTCTGCTCCGTTGACACGGGCAACCCGCGCGGCTGGCTCGATCTCGAAGAGCCGCAGAACGTGGCGCGCACGGTCGAGCTGATGGGCCTGAAGTACGTCGTACTCACCTCCGTGAACCGTGACGACCTGCCCGATGGCGGCGCGAAGCACTACGCGGATGCCATCCGCGCGATCAAGCAGGCCCGGCCCGAGACCGCGGTCGAAGCGCTCACGCCGGACTTTCAGGGCGTGCTGGCAGATGTCGAAACGGTGGTCGACTCCGGCCTCGAAGTGTTTGCGCAGAACGTCGAGACGGTGCGTCGTCTCACGCATCCGGTTCGTGATCCGCGCGCGAGCTACGAGCAGACGCTGCGTGTGCTCGAACATGCGAAGAAGCACAATCCGCGCGTACTCACGAAGACGAGCCTCATGCTCGGCCTCGGTGAGACCGAAGAAGAGATCGCCGAAACGATGCTCGACCTGCGCGCCGTCGGCGTCGACATCCTCACGCTCGGCCAGTACCTGCGCCCGACCGTGAATCATCTTCAGGTGCAGCGTTTCGTCACACCGGAAGAGTTCGATAAATATCGCGAGTGGGCGCTCGCGCGCGGCTTCCTCGAATGTGTGTCCGGTCCGCTCGTTCGTTCGAGCTATCGCGCCGAACAGGCCCTGAACCGCAACAATGCTGGACTCGACAACAGCGCCCTCTCCGCCGCTCGCTGAGACGCAACGCGCTTCGGTAGCCGCGACGCCGGTTCCCGTGCCGATCCTCCGTCATCTCGGCCGGGTGGACTACGAGCCCACCTGGCGCGCGATGCAGGCGTTCACGGACGAGCGCACGTCCGAAACGCCCGACGAAATCTGGTTCCTCGAGCACCCGCCGGTGTTCACGCTCGGCATGAACGCAAAGCCCGAGCACGTCCTCGCGCCCGGCGATATTCCCGTCGTGCAGATCGATCGCGGCGGCCAGGTGACGTATCACGGCCCGGGCCAACTCGTCGTGTATCCGCTCGTGGATCTGCGTCGCGCCGGCCTCGGTGTGCGCGATCTCGTCACCGCGCTGGAGAAGAGCGTCATCCAATACGTTGCTGAACTGGGTGTCGCGTCTGAATGTCGGCGTAATGCTCCCGGCGTGTACGTGAACGATCGCAAGCTCGCGAGCGTCGGCATCCGCATTCGGCGCGGCGCGAGCTATCACGGCATCGCGATGAACGTGAGCCTCGATATGGAGCCGTTCACGCGCATCAATCCATGCGGCTACGCCGGCCTCGAAGTGACACGCCTCGCCGACCTCACGAGTGTGAACACGGTGACGGACGCGGCGCGCGGACTGGAACCGCATCTTCTGCGGGCGCTGGGATTTCAGCGCTGACATTCGGCGCGAAATTTCCGCGCTGAAAATTCCGCTCCTGATTCCGCTCCTCAAATGGAACGCGCCGATCGCGTAACCGCCGTGTTACGTCCTTCCGACTGACTTCATAACCACCGCCTTCCTAGATTGCGCGTCCCGAATCTGCGTGTCGGCGCTTCCGGGTGCACCGAACGATGCAATTTCGTTCGTTTCAGATATCAAGAAATAAGGAATCGTTATGAGGCTCCACGCCGGAGCGGCCACGGCCGCCGCGCTTTTCGTCGCACAGGTTTTCGCATTGGGCGCCGTGCCCGGCACTTCTCGCGCGGAGCCCGCATCGGAGAGCGCGCGCAGCGGCGACGACCTGGAAAACGTCACCGTCACGGCGCGTCGGCGCGAAGAGCGTTCGCAGGATGTACCGCTCGCCATCTCGGTGCTGACATCGGCGGCTCTCGAGTCCACCGGCACCATCAACGTGGGCAAGCTCACGCAGCTGCAACCCTCGGTGCAGTTCTATTCCAGCAATCAGCGCAATTCCGCCGTGAACATCCGCGGTCTCGGTGCGCCATTCGGTCTCACGAACGACGGCATCGAGCAGGGCGTCGGCATCTATGTCGACCAGGTTTATTACGCGCGCAGTGCGGCGGCGACGTTCGATTTTCTCGATGTCGACCAGGTCGAAGTGCTGCGCGGGCCGCAGGGCACGCTCTACGGCAAGAACACGACTGCGGGCGCCGTGAACATCACATCGCGCAAGCCGAGCTTCACGAACGAAGGCACCGCGGAGCTCAGCTACGGCAATCTCGATCTGGTGCAGGCGCGCGGCTCGATTTCGGGACCGCTCATCGACGACAAGCTCGCGATCCGCGTGGGCGCTTCGTATACCGACCGCCAGGGCACGATCCGCAACACGACGACCGGCGAGGACATCAACGAACAGAACAATGTGGGCGGCAAGGCGCAGCTGCTCTTCAAGGCAACCGACACGCTCGATCTCACTCTGTCGGCGGACTACAGCCGCCAGAATCCGCTGGGATATGGCCAGCTGTATGTACGCACCGGCTCGACGCAACGTCCGCTCAATCGGCAGTACGCGTCGCTCGCGGCCGCTTCGGGTAACTACGCACCGCCGAGTTTCAATCCATTCGATCGACTCACCGATCTCGATGCGGACATGCGCGCGAAGAACACGCTCGGCGGCACCTCGCTGCTGGCAGAGTGGAAGGTCGGTCCCGGCACGCTGACCTCGGTGAGCGCCTGGCGCAAGTGGACGTGGGATCCGGCGAACGATCGCGATTTCACCGGCCTGCCGATCACGACGATCTCGCAGAATCCTTCAACTCAGCGTCAGTGGTCGCAGGAGCTGCGTTACGCGGCGTCGAGCGATCACATCGACTACGTCGCCGGTGTCTACGGCTTCAAGCAGCGCATCGCGACTTCGGGTGTGCAGGAGCAGGGCGCGCTCGCGAGCCGCTGGTTGTTGAGCGGTGCGAACGCCAACAATCCCGCCATTCTCGATGGCCTGCGCTCCGAGAACGACATCGGTCTGCGGAACACCAGCGCTGCCGTGTTCGGCCAGCTCACCTGGCACATCACGGACAAACTGTCGGTGCAGCCGGGCCTGCGCTACAACTATGACAAGAAAGAAGGCAAGTACATCGCGACGGTGACGAACAGCACGAACACCGCGCTCACTGCCGCGCAGTTGGGCGTGCTTGCGCCGCAGAGCTATCAACCGGAATTCAGCGATACGAACTTGTCGGGTGATTTCACGACTTCGTATGCCTTCACGTCGAACCTGCTCGGCTACGCGACGTACGCGCGGTCGTTCAAGTCGGGTGGTATCAACCTTTCCGGCTTGCCGCTCGATGCGAACAACGCACCGATCACGGCCGTGGAAACCGTGGATCCGGAGAAGGTCAACCACTACGAAGCAGGCCTGAAGACGCAGTTCCTCGATCGCAAGGTCACGGCCAACCTCGCCGCGTTCTGGACCGAGATCAACGACTTCCAGGCGACGGTCACGAACAGCCAGGCGAACGTGATCCGCGGCTATCTCGCGAATGCGGAGAAGGTGCGGATTCGCGGCGTCGAAGCGGACGTGTCGGCCCGCCCGATCGATCAGTTGAATCTCTACCTGAACACCGCCTACACCGATCATCGTTACGTGAGCTTTCCGGATGCGCCGTGCCCGCCGGAGCTTGCAGGCGGCACCACCGCGTCGGCGACGAATCCGGTAAGCGCGCCCGGCACGCCGGGTGGCTTCAGCCCAGCATTCTGCGATATCTCGGGCCAGTGGATGCCCGGCATTTCGAAGTGGGCGTTGTCATACGGCCTCGAGTTCAACCTGCCGGTGCCGGCGCGCGGTGATGCGTACTTCGGATTCGACGGCAGCTATCGCTCGAAATTCTCGTCGAATCCGTCGCGCTCGGCCTATACCGACATCGACGGATACGCGATCGCGAATTTTCGGGTCGGCGTGCGACTCGACAACGGTTGGGACGTTTATGGATGGGTCCACAACGCGTTCGACCGGGAATACTTCGACTTCCTGTCCACGCAGTCCGGCAGCACTGGTCTCGTGGTGGGGCAGCCGGGCGATCCGCGAACCTATGGCCTGACGGTGAGGGCGTCTTTCTAAGCGGCAGCGCGCACCCGAAACAGCTTCGTCACCGGCAGCGGACTATCATCACGGGCACACAGCGGATTCTGGAGTACCTGAAGCATGTCCCTGAAGAAATGGTTTGGCGCTGCACTGGCGGCGGCGGTCGTGACGGCAGGCGCGGGAGCCCCGGCGCGCGCTGCCGACACGGTTACGCTGCTGAACGTGTCTTATGACCCGACGCGCGAGCTGTACGAGGACTTCAATCCGGCATTCGCGAAATACTGGAAGGCGAAGACCGGCCAGGACGTGAAGGTCAACCAGTCGCACGGCGGCTCGGGCAAGCAGGCCCGTTCGGTGGTGGACGGCCTCGCGGCAGACGTCGTCACGCTCGCTCTCGCGGCGGACGTGGATGGCATCGCGACCGCGGGCAAGCTGCTGCCGGTGAACTGGGAAAGCCGCTTGCCGAACAACAGCGCGCCGTACACGTCGACGATCGTGTTCCTGGTCCGCAAGGGCAACCCGAAGGGCATCAAGGACTGGGGCGATCTGATCAAGCCGGGCATCGGGGTGATCACGCCGAATCCGAAAACGTCGGGCGGCGCGCGCTGGAACTATCTCGGCGCGTGGGCGTGGGCCAAACACCAGCCGGGCGGCAGCGATGCGACGGCGAGGACGTTCGTCACGCAGCTCTACAAGAACGTGCCGGTGCTCGATGCGGGCGCGCGGGCTTCGACCACGACGTTCGTTCAGCGCGGCATCGGTGATGTGCTGCTCGCGTGGGAAAACGAGGCGCTGCTCGCGATCAAAGAGCTGGGACCGGACAAGCTGCAGATCGTCGTGCCTTCGTTGAGCATTCTGGCTGAGCCTTCAGTGGCGGTGGTCGACAAGGTGGTGCTGCGGCGGGGAACGCGCGAGGTGGCGACCGAATACTTGAAATATCTCTACTCCAAGGAGGGGCAGGAGATCATTGCCAAGAACTACTATCGGCCGCGGGATGCGGATGTTGCGGCCAAGTACGCTGCGCAGTATCCGAAGTTGAACCTGGTCACGATCAAAGAATTTGGTGGGTGGACGAAGGCGCAGAGTGAGCACTTCTCGGATAAGGGGGTGTTTGATCAGATTACTGCGCATTAGGCGCCTGCGCGGCGCGGCGTTGTCGCGGACGGAGTCGCCGCGGGCGGAGTCCGGTGGGGTGGGCGATTTGTGTTGTGCCGGGCGCCCGAGCTACGGCGCGCGGGATAGACACTTCCTCCCGCCCGCCTGACTTCACTCCACGACCAGCTTGTACCCAGACCCCGCCGATGTCTGCAGCAACTGCGGATTAGCCGGATCCGCCTCAATCTTATGCCGCAACCGATGCACCAACTGCTTGAGCAACTGCCGATCCCCCGAATTCCGATGCCCCCAGACCTGAATCAGCAACCGATCCGAGCTCACCGTCCGCCCCACATTGGCGAGCAACATTTGCAGTAACCGCAGCTCCAACTTAGTCAACCGCACCGGTTCGCCAGCATCGATACGCACCGTGTGCTCTTCCGCGTCGAGCTGCAAACGCCCCGCCGAAACAGGCGCCGCACTCTCAATCCCCGCACGACGAAGCAATGCCTTGATGCGAGCGAGTAACGTGCGAGGGCTAAAAGGCTTGGTCAGATAATCGTCAGCGCCCAGATCCAGCGCCTTGATCAGATCCTCCTCCTCCCCGCGCACCGTCAGCATCATCACCGGAATGCGTGACTTGGCCCGAATCGCCTCACACACCTGAAACCCACTCGCCCCGGGCATATTGATGTCGAGCACAGCCAGGTCCGGCGACTCACCCTGAAAAGCGTGTATCGCTGCAGGCCCGTCGTTCGCTTTCACGACGAGATAGCCCGCCTGGGTCAGCGTGAAAGCAATGAGCCCCAGCAAGTCCCTATCGTCATCCGCGATGAGAATCTTCATTCGTCTTTCTCCGCAGGCAGCGTCACGCTGAATCGCGTGCGGCCTTCCGCCGTGCGTACGGCTTTGATCTCGCCACCGTGCCGATCCACGATGGACTTCACGATCCACAATCCGAGCCCGAGACCACCCGGTTCCGGCTCGACTTCCGGCCCGCGCCGGAACTGTTCGAAGATGGTCGCCGCGGCGCCTTCGGGCATGCCGGGGCCTTCATCTTCGACCCAGGTCGTGACCCATTCGCCTTCGGCCGAAGCCCCGACGCGAATGGTGCTCCCTTCCGGCGCGAACTTGCTCGCGTTGGCGATCAGGTTCACGTACACCTGTGTGAGTCGCTGCAGGTCGCCGGCGACCAGCGGCAGATCCTCTGGAATCGAAATCTCCAGCGTCTGCTCGCGCTGGACCAGCAACGAGCCGATGAGCGTCTGCGCATCTTCCGCCACCTGCGCGAGCTCCACGCTCTGGCGCCGGATGGCGAGCTGGCCGGATTCGATACGCACGCTCTCGAGCAGGTTGTCGATGAGCTGCGTCAGCCGAAGCGTACCGCGTTCCAGCGACAGCACGAGCTCGCGCCGATGCTCGGGCGCCATCGTATCAAGGCCCTCGCGCAGCAGCTCGATCGAAGCGAGCTGCGCAGCCAGCGGCGTACGGAATTCGTGCGAGATGTTCGCGAGCACGCTGTCACGGGCGCGACGCACCGCCTCGAGCTCTGTTTCGTCGCGGATCACCTGAACCTGCAGGCCATCGGATGTGCCTGAGCTCGTGATCACCGTGGTGCGCACGCCGCGCCGATCGATCTGCAATCGCTCGACGGCCATCGCATTGCCTTCCGCGCGCGCCTGCAGAATCGGGCATTTGAAATCGCAGAGTCGTTTGCCGTTCTCGTTGCAGGGCTTCAGTACGTCGCCGCAAAAGCGGCCGACGGCGTCTTCCGCCCGTACGCCGAGCAGACGTGCAGCCTGAGGGTTGAGATAACGAATCGTGCGGTTCTTGTCGACCGCGAACACGCCTTCGACGATGCCCGACAGCACGGCACGCGCCTCGGCTTCCTGCCGACGCAGCGTGCCCGTCAGGTCCACGAGATTACGGCGCATGTCCTCCATCGTGCGCGCGAGCGCGCCGACTTCCGCCGGACCGCCCGGCGGAATCGAAGCGGAGAAGTCGCCCTGGCCCAGTCGAAGCGCCGACTCGGTGAGCAACTCGACGGGTGCTGCAACGAGCTGGCCCAGAATAACGCCGGCGAGCACAGCCAGCAGCGACAGCACGATAGCTGTGGCGAGCAGCTTGCGAATGAGACGGCCCGCGGAGTTGTCGATGTCCTCTGCAGGCAGGCGCGTCTCGATGAGCACAATCGCTTCGCCTGTCGACGCAAACACGGGAAAGCTCGAAGCGTACAGATCGCGGGGCCCGATGCGCTGCACGGCAGAGCGACCGTCTGCGAGCCCCGCCGAATGCAGGGGCGTGAAGTCATTCACCGGAGCCGACGTGTACGTGCGGTAGTTGATGAGCTGCACTTCGAGGCCCACGTGCTTGCTGATCACTCGCGCGAGATCCGCATCGAGCAGCCGCACGACGAACACCCGCATTCCGGGCCGAGTGGTAATGCGCGTAACCGCACCCTGAATCGGAGACTCAGACGTTTCGGGAACAGCGAGAAACCGCTCGCCCTGTTCGGACTCGGCGGTGACCACATCGGTCCACGGAACCGGCACGCCAGACTGCGCGACCAGCGCATCCCCCTGGAACACGGCGCAGGCGTCGATCGTGTCCGTTTCGCAGAAGCGCTTCAGCAGCGGGGGGACGGCTTCGATGCGGCTCTCGGCCAGCAACCGGACGAGGGCGGGGCGTTCAGCCAGAACACGCGCGGCAGACAGCGCGTCTTCGCCCATGCGGCGCAGATCCTCTCGCGCGATCGCCCCTGCGAGCTGCACGCGAGCCTTGCCCTGCTCATCAGCGAGATCCCGGAGCATTCCGACCGCGAAATAGGAAATGCCCGTGACGACGAGCACGACGGTGCCGAAATTGATGGCCGCCAACGACCAGGCGAGACCGGCCTTGCGCGGGTCGAATCGCAGGCGCTCGATGAGCTGGCGCAGCTGCTCCAGCATGGCCCTCAATGGCCTTTGTAGCCCTGTCGCTCGACCAGGCTCTTCACGATGAGTGTAACGACAGCCAGCATCGTGAGCAGGGAGGCTACAGCAAAGGCACCCACGAAATTGTATTCGTTGTAGAGAATTTCGATGTGCAGCGGCATCGTGTTGGTGAGCCCGCGCACGTGGCCCGACACGACGGAGACCGCGCCGAACTCACCCATCGCGCGCGCATTCGTGAGGATCACGCCGTAGACCAGACCCCAGCGCACCTTGGGCAGCGTCACGCGGAAGAACGTCATCCAGCCGCCAGCGCCCAGCGTGATGGCGGCTTCCTCTTCGTCGTTGCCCAGTTGCTGCATCAGCGGGATGAGCTCGCGCGCCACATACGGGAAGGTGACGAACATCGTCGCGAGCACGATGCCCGGCACCGCGAAGATGATGCTGATGTCGTGATCCTGCAGCCAGACGCCAAACCAGCCCTGCAGGCCGAACATGAGCACGTAGACCATGCCCGAGATCACGGGCGACACCGCCAGTGGCAGGTCGATGAGCGTGATCAGGAAGCTCTTGAAGCGGAATTCGAACTTGGCGATGGCGTAGGCCGCGGACAGCCCGAACATCGTGTTCAGGGGCACCACGATCGCCGCAGTGAGCAGCGTGAGGCGGATGGCGGCTGCCGTCGCCTCGTCCTTGAACGAGTGGAGATAGGCCTCGTAGCCTTTCTCGAATGCTGCCACGAACACGGTGGCGAGCGGCGCAAACAGCAGCGCGGCCAGGAACAGCAGCGACAGGCTGATGAAGATCGCGCGGGTCGCGAACGTCAGGAAGCCGTCGCGGCCCGGCCGGGTCGCGTGTTCGTCGACGAAGACTTCTTTAGCCCGCGTGGCCATCAGGAAATCGTTGCCCTGTTCGTTTCACCAAACGTAAAAATCATTTTCAATGAACCCCCGCCCGCCGCTCCCGGAAGGAGCCGGCTCAGCGACCGCTCCGTGTATGGCGCCGGCGGCCCCACGCCTGCAGCAGGTTGATCGCCAGCAGCATCACGAACGAAATCACCAGCATCACCGTGCCGAGCGCCGCCGCGCCTTTGTAATCGAACTCTTCGAGCTTGATGACGATGAGCAGCGGCGTGATCTCCGTCTTCATCGGCAGGTTGCCGGAGATGAAGATCACCGAGCCGTATTCGCCCACGCCGCGCGCGAAAGCGAGCGCGAAACCGGTGAGCAGCGCCGGCAATACCGTGGGCAGGATGATGCGGCGGAAGATGTGAAAGCGGCCCGCGCCGAGCGTCTCGGCGGCGTCCTCGAGGTCTTTCTGCACTTCCTCGAGCGCCGGCTGGACCGTGCGCACCATGAACGGCATGCCGATCAAGGTGAGCGCGACAGTGACGCCGATCCACGTGTACGCCACTTTGATGCCGAGAGGCTCGAGGTACTGGCCCACCCAGCCGTTCTGCGCAAACACGGTGGTGAGGGCGATACCCGACACGGCCGTTGGCAACGCGAAGGGCATATCGATGAGCGCGTCGATGATCTTCTTGCCGGGAAATTCGTAGCGCACCAGCGTCCAGGCGATGATGAACCCGAACACTGCGTTGATCGTCGCGGCGAGCAGCGATGCGCCGAACGACAATCGATAGGAGCCCAGCGCACGCCTGTCGAGAATGACGTGGAAGAACTCGGCGAACGAGAGCTTCATGGCCATGAGCACGAGCGCCGCCAACGGCAGCAGCACGATGGCGCTGAGAAAGAACGTGGTGAAGCCGAACGTCAGCCCGAATCCGGGCAGCACGTTCGGCTGCCGCAGCGGCTTCGAAAGAATACCGACCGAGCTCAAGACACGCTTTCCGCTTCTCGGTACACCACCAGCACCGGTGACCGGGTCGTTGCCGTGAGCAGCGAGCCGAAGCGCTGCGCGAGTCCGCTGATCTGCGAGACGCCGAGAATCAGCAGCTGATCCGTCGATTCGCCCAGGCGACGCACCAGCTCCTGCGTGGCGTCACCGAAGTGCAGCTCCGTACGCATTTCGAGACCATGCACACCTTGGGCTTCGGAACGCGCGTCGAGCAGTGCGCGCATGCCTTGCGGCCGCTCCGTTGCAGGCGTGTGTTCCGGCTTCACATCGAGGTAGATCGCTTCCGCGTGAACGTGGCGGAGCAAGCTCGCGGAGACGGCGAGCGTTGCAGCGCGCGCGCCTTCATCTGCCCAATGAATCAGCACTCGCTGCGGTGACAGTGCGTTCGGCGGCAGCACGAAGACTTCTTCGGCGCCGCGGCTGAGCAGACACTCGATGCTCCGCAGCGAATCCGCGCGGGAGGCAATGACGGCCGCGCCGGAGAAATGCGGGTCCAGGTCCGCGCAAGTGATTTCCCCGTTGACGAGCGCGGGCTCGACGCGCGCAGCGACGCGAGTCTTCATGCGACTGGCGAGCTCGACGAGCAGCGGATGCCGACTGAGCGTTTCCACTTCGGATTCGCTCGGCGCACACGCGGTGAAGCTGGAAAGCGGCGTCGGCAGCACATGAATTCGACGAATGCCGACCGCCACTTCCTGCCCGAGCTTGACGGCGAACGCGCGCTGTTCCGGCTGGGTGCGGGTGACTTCGAGATACGCACCGTCGCCGTTGTCGGCGCGCGCGAGCTGAACTTCGTCGGATCCATGGGTGAGCCGCACGCGCATGCGTTCGAGCGCGCCCGTGAACACGATTTCTTCGATGGTGCCGGCGGCGAGATAGCTGGGTCCAACCGTCGCCTTGTTGGCGCCGAGCTCGACCTCTTCCGGACGCAGCACCGCAACGACTTCGTGGGAGCGGCCCGTGCCATTGACGCCCGGACCAGCGCCGTTGCCCCCAGCGCCATTGAGTGCGGCGCCATTCAGTGCCGCCTTGCCGAATTGAATTCCGTGCTTCGTCTGTCGACCCAGCAGCAGGTTGGCGGCGCCGAGGAACGTGGCCACGAATCGCGTGGCGGGCCGCGTGTAGAGCTCATCGGGCCGGCCCATTTCGAGCAGGCGGCCCAGGTTCATCACGCCGATGCGATCGGCGAGGGCGAAGGCTTCTTCTTGGTCGTGTGTGACGAGCACGGTGGTGATGCCGAGCTCGCGTTGGACCTGGCGAATGGTCCGTCGCAACTCTTCGCGGATCTTAGCGTCCAGCGCGCCGAACGGTTCGTCGAGCAGCAGCACCTCGGGCTTGTGCGCGAGTGCGCGCGCTACGGCGACGCGCTGCTGTTGTCCGCCGGAAAGCTGAGCGGGCAGTCGCTCGTCCATGCCTTCGAGGGCGACGAGGCGCAACAGCTCCTGGCGCCGGCTCACGCGAGCCGCGCGCTTCATGCGACGAACGCGAAGCGCGAACTCGATGTTGTCCGCCACCGTCATGTGCTTGAACAGCGCGTAGTTCTGGAAGACGAGTCCCACACCCCGCTCACGTGCCGACGTATGCGTGACGTCGCGCCCATGAAGCGCGATGCGACCGTGATTCACCCCCGTGAGTCCAGCGATGGCACGCAGGAGCGTGCTCTTGCCACTGCCGCTCGGCCCGAGCAGCACGAAGAATTCGCCTTCTCCGATCTCTACCGAAACGTCATTGACGACGGGAACGCCTTGATAGCGCTTGGTTACCTGGTCGAGGGTGATGGACATAGGGCGGCAATGCTACCGGGGGCGCATCCGTGGCGTGAGGGCGACGTGGTTATAAGTAGGTAACAAATAGGATGGCCACCGTTCGCCGGCACGCTGTTAGAAGCGGTGGGACTTTGCTTAGAAGCAGGCCGCGCGAAACGGCGCCGGCGCGGTGGAACTTCCGGACGTGGGACGTCTGCTCGACGGCTTCCGGAAAGAACTATTTTTCGGTCCTAGAGCGTCATCAACACGCCTTCGGCCGCCTTCAGCTCCGTCGCCAGGGCCACGATCTGCTCGCGGCTCTCGGCCACGATGATGTACGAGATCGACACGAAGTTGCCGTTCTCGCTCAGGCGCTCGGTGATGCGGTCGATCTCAACGTCCGGCACGTGCCGGACCACGATCGCGTGAATGCGCGCGCGAAACTCGGGCGACGGCCGGCCCACCACTTTGATCGGATAGTCGGTGGGAAACGTCAGCAATTCCTGCGACGCGGCCTGCGGATTGTCCTGCGTTTCATCTGCCATGCGAAATTACCAGGGCTTGGCGGAAAGCTCTTGCTTGTAGTCCTCGAACGCCGCGCGCACTTTCTGGTACAGCGGCCCCACGCGCCCGTCGCCGACCCGCTTGCCATCGAGCAGCGTGACCGACGACATCTCGCGCACCGACGCGCTGAGCCAGATCTCTTCCGCGCTCCGCAACTCGGCTTCGCTCACATTGACTGAACGGTGCGGGATGCCTACTCGTTCCGCCATCTTTTCGACGGCGCCGCGGGTGGTGCCGGGAAGAATCAGCGACGAGTTGGGCGGCGTGTGGACTTCGCCGTTGATCACGACATGCACCGCGGACGCCGACGCTTCGGTGAGCTGGCCGTCCTGCAAAAGAATGGTTTCGCTCGCGTTCGCGTCGATCGACAGCTGGCGTAGCAGCACGTTCGCGAGCAACGAAATCGATTTGATGTCCCGCCGTGCCCAGCGCGTGTCGTGCGCGGTGACGCAGGTAACGCCATTCGCGATGACTTCGGCGCTCGCCTTCGGAAACGGCGCGACGAACGCAAACACGGTGCGTGGAATGTTCGGCAGCGGCGCGTGATTGCGCTCTTTCTCCGCGCCGCGCGTCACCTGCCAGTAAATGTATTGATCGACCTTGCCGTTCGGCTCGAGCAGCTTCGTGAAGATGCCGCGCCACTCATCGAGCGTGTGCGGATCTTCCATGCGAATCTCGTTGAGGCTGCGCTTCATGCGGCCGGTGTGGGCGGCGAACCGGAACGGTCGCCCGCGGTACACCGGCATCACTTCATACGCGCCGTCCGCGAACAGGAATCCGCGGTCGAGCGGCGAGATGCGCGCCTCGTCGATCGGCAGGAACTGCCCGTTGAGATAACAAAGCGGATATGGCAAGGCCATGGGTGACTAGTGTGCGCTTCCAAAAAAAACAGAAGAAGGATTTTTTGAACTGGCTTTTTTTGCGGAGTCGCTCAGAACCAGAGCGAAACCGAATCCACCATGCGCGTCCAGAGACCGCCTTCCGCCACCGCTTTCAGCGGATAGAGCGGCACTTTCGTCACCGTATCGCCCGCCGCCGTGGTGACGGTGAGCTCGCCCACGGGCTTGTTCGCGGGCAGCGGCGCAATGAGCTTGTCCTGCACGTGTACCGATGTCTTGAGATTCGCCGCTTCACCGCGCCCGACCACGACGACGACGTCCTGCTTGACGCCGACCGCAGGATTTTCTTCTGCAGCCTTGTACACGCGCGGCTTCACAATCGTCTCGCCCGCGGATTTGACCTTGGCGACTTCGTAAAACGTGTAGCCGTAATTGAGGAGCGCGGCGCTGCCGTCTTCACGCGACCTGATGGACTGCGTGCCGACGACCACCGAGATGAGGCGCATGTTGTTGCGCTTCGCTGAGGTCACGAGGCAATAGCCCGCGCTCTCCGTGTGGCCGGTCTTCATGCCGTCGACGGAAGGATCGCGTTCGAGCAGGCCGTTGCGATTCTGCTGGGTGATCTTGTTCCAGGTGAATTCCCGCATCGAGTAGTACTTGTAGTACTCCGGGAACTCCCGAATGATCGCGCGCGCGAGAATCGCGATGTCGCGCGCCGTCGTGTAGTGATTCGGATCGGGCAGGCCGGGCGCGTTCGTCCAGTTCGTGCCCTTCATGCCGAGCCGTTTCGAATATTCGTTCATCAGCTGCGCGAACGCCGGCTCGCTGCCACCGACGCGCTCGGCCAGCGCGATGGTCGCGTCGTTGCCGGACTGGATGATCATGCCCTTGATCAGGATTTCCGCCGGCACCGTCGTGCCCACCTGCACGAACGTGCGGGAGCCTTCCGCCTTCCATGCGTGCTCGCTGATCGGCACGAGCTCGTCGAGCTTCAGCCGGTTTTCCCTCAGCGCCTTGAACACGGCATACGCCGTCATCAGCTTGGTGATGCTCGCCGGCTCGACGCGGTCGTCGGGGCGGTTTTCGCCGAGCACTTTCGCGCTGTCGTACTCCATGAGGATGTAGGACTTGGCGTCGATCGACGGCGCCTTGGGAATCGGAACCGCAGCGACTGCGAGGCCTGAGAACAAAACGAACCAGAGAGCGGCAAAAGAGCGGCGCATCCGCGGCGATCCCCCGGGAAAAAGAAAGTTAGAGTGCTGAAGCGCTGGGATTCTAGCCGAATCGAGCGCGCTTCTGCGGGTATGACCGCGTCCGTTTCAGTCGGTTGCGAGGATTACTTCGGAAATTCCTAGCTTGTCGAGCCGTGCCGCCTGGCGATCGAACTCCGCGGTGGAGTCCACCGGACCCACGCGTACGCGAAACATCTTTGGCGTGGCATCGCCCGGCGCGAGAACGAAGGCGTTGGCGATGCCGCTGGCCTGCAGCCGGGCCACGAGCCGCTTCGCGTTCGCTTCATCGGAGAAAGCACCTGCCTGGATGTACAGCGTTTGCGGCGGTGTTTCATCGGCTCGCCGCAACCGGTCGTCGCTGCGCGCGGTGACCACCCGCAACTCCACGAGAGCGGTGCCGTCCTTCAGCATGTCCAGCTTCGCCGCGGCGGTGTACGAGAGGTCGATGATCCGGTTCTTGGCAAACGGCCCGCGATCGTTGATGCGCACGACGACGCTCTTGCCGTTGCTCAGGTTCGTGACGCGCGCGTAGCAGGGCAGCGGCAGTCGCGTGTGGGCCGCGGTCATGGCGTACATGTCGTACGACTCGCCGATCGACGTGGCCTCACCGTGGAACGTCGGCCCGTACCACGACGCGACCCCGCGCTCGACGAAATCATCCGCCGAGTTGAGCACCGTGTAGCGCTTGCCCAGCACTGTGTAGAACGGCGGATTGCCTCGCTTGCTGCGCGGCTCGTCGCGGGGCACGGCATCCGGAATCGAGTTGATGTCTCGCGGAGCGCCCGGTGGCCTGTCCGATGGCACCGGGACCGGCTGCATCACCGGCGGCGGAAGAGACGCGGCCGGCTCCCGTTGCCTCGTCACCGAGCACGCGGTGAGGAGGGCCGTGATGCTGAGGGCTATTGCGAGCCCGACCCGCCTCAAGATTCAGGCCCACGCATCCGCCGGGCGATCGCCTCGGCGAGGTCATTGACCGCCATTGCGTATTTGACGCTGCGGTTATAGCGGGTGATGACTTCGAAATTACTGAAGCCCACGCGATACGCCGGACCATCTTTCTGTTCGGCGGAAAGGATCAATGCCGGCGTCTCCCCGGGCACGTTCGCCTTCACGTGCACGCCCTGCAGGCCCAGCGACTGCACCGTCTCGTTGGGCTTGAAATTGCGGGTGTCGATGACGAAGGTGGGATCCGGATCGAGCTCCACCTCGGACAGCACGGGGCCGCCGGTTTCCCAGCCCATCTCGCGGAAATAGTTGGCGGTGCTCGCGAACACGTCGTCCCAGTTCTGCCACAGATCGCGTTTACCATCGCCGTCTGCATCCACCGCGAACTTGCGATAGCTGGACGGCATGAACTGCGAGCCGCCCATGGCACCGGCGTACGAACCCAGCGCGTCCGGAATCTTGAGCGACTCTTCTTTCGACAGCAGCAGGAATTGCTCCAGCTCCTTGCGGAAGAATTCCGCGCGCGGCGGATAGTCGAAGGCGAGCGTGGCCAGCGCGTCGAGAACCCGATAGCGGCCCATGATGCGGCCGTATTTCGTCTCGACGCCGATGATCGCGATGATGTATTCGGGCGCGACGCCACGTTCGGCAGCGATACGCTCGAAGCTTTCGCGGTGCTCCTGCCAGAACTCCACGCCTTGCTGGATGCGCTCTTCGGTGAGGAAGCGGTCGCGGTATTCCCACCAGGGCGTGACCCGCTCGGCCGGTTTGCTGATCAGCTCGACGATCTTCGGCTGGGGCTGGGCCGTGCCGAGAATCTTTTTCACCTGTGCACGGGTGAGCTCGTTCCGCTCCGCAACGCTTTCGACGAATGCCTGGATTTCGGGACGCTTCAGGTCGAAGCCCGGCGACACCGGCGTGATCGTGGAATCGGCTTGCGCGGGCAACAGCGTCGCGGTGATGACCAGCGAGGTCAACAGCGGGGTCAGGAGATGAGTTACGCGTCTGGTCACACGGGAGCGACGCACTACGATCCGACCAGTTTCCGGTGCGAGTAGAGGGACATGAGAATACCGAAGCCCGCCAGGAGGGTCACCATGGAGGTGCCACCATAACTCACGAGCGGCAGCGGCACACCGACGACGGGCAGAATTCCGCTGACCATGCCGGCGTTGATGAACACATACACGAAGAACGTGAGCGCGAGGCTGCCGCCCAGCAGGCGCGCGAACGTGTCCTGTGTCTGCATGGAGAGATAGATCGCGCGGCCCACAACGAATGCATAGAGCGACAGCAGCACGACGAGTCCGATCAGGCCGAATTCTTCGCCGATGACGGCCCAGATGAAGTCCGTCGAGCGCTCCGGCAGGAATTCGAGCTGCGCCTGGCTGCCGCGCGTCCAGCCCTTGCCGAACAGGCCGCCGGAGCCGAGCGCGATCATGGCCTGGATGCTGTGATAGCCGGCACCGAGCGGATCGGTCTGCGGATCGAGGAAGGTGAGCACGCGCTTCTTCTGGTAGTCGTGCAGGAATTGCCACCCGAACCAGGCGCCGATGGCCGCGAGCCCGGCGAGGCCCGCGATGATGCGGAATTGCAGGCCCGCCATGATGATCACGAGCACGCCGCCCACGGCGATGAGCATGCCGGTGCCCAGATCCGGCTGCATCACGACCATCGCCACGGGGACGAATACGAGCGCCACGAGAATGCCCAGCGAGGGAACAGACGGCGGCAGCGGCCGCTCGTGCAGATACCACGCGCACATCATCGGTACAGCGAGCTTCATCAGCTCGGATGGCTGGAAGCGCACGAACCCGAGATCGAGCCAGCGCTGCGCGCCTTTGCCGATGTAGCCGGTGAGGTCGACGATCAACAGCAGCACCGTGCCGAACGCGAACAGCCACGGAGAGGCGCGGCGCAGGAAGCCCGGGCTGACGCGCGACAGAGCGAGCATTGCAGCGCAGCCAGCTACGAAGCGCAGTCCGGCGGCCGCGACGACGCGCATGCTCTGCCCTGACGCGCTATACAAAACGACCATGCCGTAGGCCGCGACCAGCACGAGCCCCGCGAGCAGCGGCGCATCGAGATTCGAGAAGATGCGTCCCGCGCCACTGAGCGTGCGTTGCGTGCGCGAGCCGGTCGAAACTTCTTCGTAAATCATCGTGACCTCCTCAGTCTTCCACGGGCTCGATCGGCACGGGCGGCGGAGGCGCCACTTTGCCCGGCGTGATCGGCGCGTAGCCGGGCCCGGGGGTGAGGGGCTGCGTGCCCGGCGGCAACGGCACTTTGAGCTGGCCGTTGGCGTCGAGCAGGTAGGTATCCATGATCTTGCGCACAATCGGCGCGGCGGCCGCCGAACCGAAGCCGCCGTTTTCCACGAGCGCGGCGACGGCGATGCGCGGATGTTCGGCCGGCGCGAACGCGATGAACCACGAGTGGTCGCGCAGGCGATCCGACACGGTCTTCTGGTTGTCGAGCGACTGGCTGCGCGACACGGTGAACACCTGCGCCGTGCCGGTTTTGCCGGCGATGGTGTACGTCATGTTCTTGCCAGCACTCGGCGCGCCCGTGCCATAACGAAGCGTGCCGGCCATGCCTTCGAGCACGATCTGCCAGCTTTCGCTCGAAACGTTGGTCAGCTCTTCGTTTTTGACGGGCGCGAAGTGCTTGATCTCGCCGGTTGCCGGATTGCGCACGCCATTCACGAGGCGCGGTACATAAGACGTGCCACGATTCGCGAGGATCGACGTGTAGTGCGCGAGCTGCAGCGGCGTCACCAGGAAGTAGCCCTGGCCGATGCCGAAGTTCACCGTCTCGCCGGGATACCACATCTGTTCCGCGGGACGTTTGAAGTACTTTTTCTTCCACGCGCGCGACGGCAGCAGGCCGGGCTTTTCGCCGCTGATGTCGATGCCGGTGAGCTTGCCGAAGCCGAGTGGGGCGAGGAACTCCGCGATGTGATCCACGCCGATGTTGTTGGCGAGATCGTAGAAATACACGTCGCACGATTTCGCGATCGCATGGCGCAGGTCCATCGCGCCGTGGCGACCGGTGCGGCCTTCGCGGAACAGCAGGCTGCTGCCGGGCAGATGGAACGTGCCCCCGCAGAACCGCGTCGCGTTCGGGTCGACCTCGTGATAGTACAAACCGGCGAGCGCGAGGCCCGGCTTGATGGTCGATCCGGACGGATATGTGCCGCGCAGCGCGCGATTCAGCAGCGGGTGATCGAGGTTTTCGTTCAGGTCGCGGAATTCGGCGCGTGTCAGGCCACGGCCGAACAGGTTCGGGTCGAAGCCCGGGCGGCTCACGAGCACCAGCACGTCGCCGTTCTGCGGGTCGATCGCAACGACCGAGCCGCGCTTGTCCGCCAGCGCCTCTTCGGCCACGCGTTGCGACGGCATGTCGAGCGCGAGCATCAGGTCCGCGCCCGGCGTGGGGGCGCGCACCTTCAGGTCCGGAATCAGCTGGCCCATCTTCTGGACGCTGCGGCCCTGTGCGTTCACCAGCACTTCGCGAAAGCCGTTCGAGCCGTGCAGGTCTTTCTCGTACGACGCTTCGACGCCGAGCTTGCCGATGAGCGTGGTGCCGGCGTATGCCGCGCGATCGATCTTCTCGAGGTCGCCTTCGCTGATCGCGGCGACGTAGCCGAGCGCGTGCACGGCGAGATCGATGTTCGGGTACCAGCGCGTCTGGCGCGTCTTGATGTCGACACCGGGGAATTCGAAGCGGCGCACGGCAAAGCGCGCAATGTCTTCTTCGGACATGCGCAGGCGGATGGGCACGCTGTCGAACGCGCGGCGCGAGCGGATGGCCCGGCGCACGTCTTCGAGATCGTCTGCCGCGAGCAGCTGCAGGTCGACGAGGCCCTGCAGCGTTACGTTGAGATCCGGCACCTGCTCGGGGACGAGCTCGAGCTGGTAGGCGGGCTGGTTGCTCGCGAGCACTTCGCCGTTGCGGTCGAGGATGAGGCCGCGCGCGGCCGGAATCGGCTCGATGCGGACCCGGTTACCCTGCGACAGCTCGGTGTAGTAGTCGTAGCGGATGACCTGCAGCAGGATCAGGCGTGCAATCAGGATGAAAATCAGCGTGATGATGATCACGCCCGCGATCAGCGAGCGCTGGTCGAAGATGCGCTGCTCGCTCCAGTGATCCTTGATCGTGACGCCGCGAACCATGGCTAGCAGCCTGCGCTTGCAAGGGGCGTCGTAGCGAGGCCGCAGTAGATGAGCATCGCGAGGGCGGGCTCCTTGTTCATCGCGGCGAGTGCCCGCGCTCCAGCAAGGCGATGGCGATCGGCCAGATCAGCGCGCCGGTGAAGGTGTGCAGCCAGCGCAGCGGATCGGTGTTGGGATGGCCCGTCCAGGCGTCGATGACGAACAGCAGGAACTCGTAGAGCACCAGCGCGAAGAACACGATGAGCGACTGCTGGAACGCGGGCTTCGAGCGGATGCGCTGGTGTTCCCACACGGCGATGAACGCGATGATCGAGAGCACGAGCGCGTGCTCGCCGATCACCGGACCTTCCAGCGCGTCGAGCGCGAGGCCGGTGAAGAAGCCGAGCCCGATGCCGCCGGCGCGAGGCCAGGTGATCGAGAAGTACAGCACCACCAGCACGGCGAAGGCTGGGCGCACGGCGTCCAGCCACTTGGGGAGCAGCAGCACCGTGAGGAACAGCGCCACGAAGGTGGTGAAGACCATCCAGCCACGAGGGACGCGCGTCATGGGGCGTTACCTTGTGGACGCGGCGTGGTGGGCGGAGTGGTTGCGGGTTGGCCCGCAGGCCTTTCGGGAGAATTCGGCGCCGGCGCGGTGTTCGCGCGCGGCGCGGCCGGCGCGTTCCCGCCAGGCGCAGAAGTCGTCGGCGCACGCGCTGGCGCGGCGGGCACATTCGTGCCGGTCGCGCTCGGCGACGCGCTGTTCGAAGGAACGCGTGTCGGCGCGGCGGGAACAGGCACCGTTCCGCGTGGGCCGACGCCCGTTGCAGTCGGCGGCTTCGCAGCTCCGCTCGCCGACGCTCCCGCGCCCGGCGCCGTCGTACCACTGCGAGTGCCTGTCGTAGACGTACCGGTTGCCGGTTGAGCCGAGCCCGCAGCAGTCGCGCCCGGTTTCACCGGCACCACCTGCGGCTTCGCATTCGGATCGCCGTTCGGCAAATCGCGCCCTTCCACTTCTCGCACAGGCGCAGCGGGATGCGTCTCGCGAAACCACACGAGCATCACTTCACGATCACGATTGATGTGCGCAAGCGGCGCCGCGCGCACCTGCGCCAGTGGTTGCACCGACTCCCGATGCACTTCGAGCACCTTCGCCACCGGATATCCCTGCGGGAACACTCCACCCAAACCCGAAGTGACCAGCATGTCGCCCGCAATCACGTCCGCATTACCAGGCAAATAAGGCAGCGCCAGCTCACCTTCGTTCCCGGTGCCCACCGCAATGGTTCGCACACCGGTGCGCTCGATCTGCACGGGAATGGCGTGCTCAGGATCGGTGATCAGAATGACTTCCGCGCTCCACGGCCCGACGTGCGTCGTCTGGCCCACGATGCCTTCATCGTCCAGCACCGCCTGCGCCTTGAACACGCCGTTGTTCGCGCCGCGGTTGATGAGCACGCGCGGCCGCAGGCTATCGAGCTCCGCATGAACGATTTCGGCCACCAGCCACTTCTCGGCAACCGGAGGCAGCGCAGCGTTCAATCCGCGCAGCTTCGCGTTCTCGCGCGCCAGCGAGTCGTAACGCATCGTTCGCAGCTCGAGATCGCGCAGGCGGGTGCGCAGATCCGTGTTCTCGACGCGCAGCGCGTCGCGCGTGCGTACGCTCTCGCGCATCCAGCTCCACGCCGTCGACGGCGAGCTGACCGCGAGTTGCATCGGATAAGTGGCGGCCTGCAAGCCATAGCGCACCCGCTCCATCCAGCCCTGCCTCTTGTCGAGGAACATGAGCACGATGGCGAGCACGGCATAGAACACGAACCGCAGTCCCGGAGTGGGACCGCGGCCGGGCAGCGAAGAATTGGCGACTCCGAAGGCCATCGGGGTTACCGGACGGCCCGCACGCGGGCGGCCGCCTTACTCCAATCCAAAGTGGCCGGGGCCCAGCTCGTCCATCAGTTCGAGGATGCGCCCACCACCGCGAGCCACGCAGGTGAGGGGATCATCCGCAACCACGACGGGCAAGCCGGTTTCCTCGGTGAGGAGCTTGTCGATGTCGCGCAGGAGGGCGCCACCGCCGGTGAGCACGATGCCGCGTTCGGCAACGTCTGCACCCAGCTCGGGCGGGGTTTGTTCGAGCGCCTGTTTGACGGCGCTGACGATGCTCTGCAGGGGCTCCTGCAGCGCCTCGAGGATCTCGTTGCTGTTGAGCGTGAACGAACGCGGCACACCTTCGGACAGGTTGCGGCCCTTCACCGACAGCTCACGCACCTGCTGGCCGGGATACGCCGAGCCGATCTCGATCTTGATGCGCTCTGCCGTGGCCTCACCGATGAGGATGCCGTAGTTACGGCGCACGTAGTTCATGATGGCTTCGTCGAAACGGTCGCCACCGATGCGAGCCGAGTTCGCGTACACGATGCCGTTGAGGGACAGCACCGCGACTTCCGACGTGCCGCCACCGATGTCGAGCACCATGGAGCCGCGCGCTTCGTGCACCGGCAAACCGGCACCGACCGCAGCAGCCATCGGCTCGCTGACGATTGCAACGTTGCGGGCTCCCGCGCCTTCCGCCGATTCGCGGATCGCGCGACGCTCGACCTGCGTCGAGCCGAACGGCACGCACACCAGCACCCGGGGCGACGGCTTGAGCATGCGATTGCCGTGCACCTTGTTGATGAAGTACTGGAGCATCTTCTCGGTGTAGGTGAAGTCGGCGATGACGCCATCCTTCATCGGTCTCACCGCGTTGATGTGTCCCGGTGTGCGGCCAAGCATATTCTTGGCTTCGGAACCCACCGCCACGATGATCTTGCCACCGCGCGAAGGTTCATCCTGAACCGCGACAACGGACGGCTCGTTGAGCACGATGCCCTTGTCGCGAACGTAAATGAGTGTATTGGCGGTGCCGAGGTCGATCGACAAATCGCTGGAAAAATAGCCGCGCAGACGTTTGAACATGAAGCGCCTGAAAGAGACCTGCAGGTGGCCTGAAGATGGAAGAGGGGCACCAAAAAGTGGCGCGTAACATAACAACCGATGGGACAATGAGCAAGGCAAGCTGTATGATTTTGTGCTGCTTTTCTAGCCAGATTCCGCACTGCTTCACATGACCCTCACACGCGCAGACATCGAAAGCATCGCGCAGCTCGCGCGGCTTCAGTTGAATGAGACGGAGATTCCCGGTTACCAGCAGAGCCTGTCGAGCATTCTCGACTTCGTCGGCGAGCTGAACCGCGCGGACACCCAGGGCGTCGAGCCCATGGCACATCCGCTTGCGGGGCTGGCGCAACGTCTGCGTGAGGACGTCGTCACAGAATCGGATCAACACGAGCGCTACCAGGCGAATGCACCGAAGGTGGAAGCGGGCCTGTACCTGGTGCCAAAGGTCATCGAGTAATGAGTGTGCATGGAAAGACCGTCGCGGAGCTCGCGAGCGGTCTGAGAAACAAGGAATTCTCGAGCGTCGAGCTCACGAAGCTGTACCTCGACCGCGTCGAAGCGAGCCAGTCGTCGCTGAATGCGTTCGTGTCGGTGACTCGCGACGCCGCATTGGCCGCGGCGGCCGAAGCGGATCGCGCGCTGGCAACAGGTCAAGCGGGCCCGCTCACCGGCATTCCGCTCGCGCACAAGGACATCTTCTGTACCGAGGGTGTCCGAACCACTTGCGGCTCACGCATGCTCGACAACTTCGTCGCGCCCTACGATGCGACGGTCGTCACAAAGTTGAAGGCCGCGGGCGCCGTGATGGTCGGCAAGACCAACATGGACGAGTTTGCGATGGGCTCGTCGAACGAGACCAGCTACTACGGTCCGGTACGCAATCCGTGGGATACCCGCATGGTTCCCGGTGGCTCATCGGGCGGCTCGGCCGCTGCGGTCGGTGCGCGCATCGTTCCGGTCGCAACGGCCACGGATACCGGCGGCTCGATACGGCAGCCTGCGGCGTTGTGTGGCGTCACCGGCATCAAGCCCACGTACGGCCGGGTTTCGCGCTACGGCATGATCGCGTTCGCATCGAGCCTCGATCAGGGCGGCGTCATCACGGCGAGTGCCGAAGATGCGGCCCTGGTGCTCGGCGCGATGTCGGGTTTCGACCCGAACGACTCCACGAGCGTCGACCGTCCGGTACCGGACTATGTGGCCGGACTCAACCGCCCCGTGAAAGGGTTGCGCATCGGCCTGCTGAAGGAGTTCTTCGAGAAAGGCCTCGATGTCGAGGTCGAGAAGCGCATTCGCGAAGCGCTCGCCACTTATGAGAAGGCAGGCGCGGAGCTGGTCGAAGTGAGCCTGCCGAGCCTGCCGCTGTCCGTTCCTACGTACTACGTGGTTGCGCCGGCGGAGTGTTCGTCGAATCTCGCGCGCTTCGATGGCGTGCGTTTCGGTCATCGCTGCGAGAACCCGAAAAATCTCGAAGACCTCTACTGTCGCTCGCGCGGTGAAGGGTTCGGCGCCGAAGTGAAGCGCCGGATCATGACGGGCACTTATGTGCTCTCGGCCGGCTACTACGACGCTTATTACATCCAGGCGCAGAAAGCGCGGCAGCTCATCAACCGCGACTTCGAGCGCGCGTTCGCCCAGGTGGACGTGCTCATGGGCCCGACGACGCCGACGCCGGCGTTCGCTCTTGGAGCCAAGACTTCCGACCCCATCACGATGTATCTGAACGATATCTATACGATCGGCGCCAACCTCGCGGGCCTGCCTGCGATGTCCATTCCGTGCGGCTTCGTCGGCAAGCTGCCGGTGGGGCTGCAGATCGTCGGGCCGCATTTCGGTGAGGAGAAGATCCTCGCCGCCGCGCATGCCTATCAGAAAGAAACGGACTGGCACCGGCGCGTGCCGGAGGCGTTTGCGAAATGAGTGCCGCTGCAGCGAATAGCACCCTGAGCGAGTGGGAAACGGTCATCGGGCTGGAGATCCACGCGCAGCTGTCGACGAAATCCAAGATTTTCTCGGGTTCGGCCACGGCGTATGGCGCCGCGCCCAATGCGCAGGCGAATCTCGTCGATCTGGGCTATCCCGGCGTACTGCCGGTGCTGAATGGCCAGGCCGTGCGTTATGCCGTGAAATTCGGCCTCGCCATCGGTGCGAAGGTGACGCGTCACTCGGTGTTCGCGCGCAAGAACTACTTCTACCCGGATCTGCCGAAGGGCTACCAGATCAGCCAGTACGAGCTGCCGATCGTCGCGCAGGGCAAGCTCGAAGTCGTGATGGAGGATGGCACCAAAAAGGTCATCGGCATCACGCGCGCGCATCTGGAAGAGGACGCGGGCAAGTCGTTGCACGAAGGGCTGCCCGGCGCGTCGGGCATCGATCTCAATCGCGCCGGTACGCCGCTCATCGAGATCGTTTCCGAGCCGGACATGCGTTCCGCCAAGGAAGCGGTCGCGTACATGAAGAAGGTGCACACGCTCGTGCGCTATCTCGAGATCTGCGACGGCAACATGCAGGAAGGCTCGTTCCGCTGTGACGCGAACGTTTCCGTGCGCAAGCGCGGCGCGGACAAGTTCGGCACGCGCGCCGAGATCAAGAACCTGAATTCGTTCCGCTTCGTCGAGAAGGCGATCAACTACGAGGTGGAGCGCCAGATCGACCTGATCGAGTCCGGCGGCAAAGTGAAGCAGGAAACGCGGCTTTATGACCCCGACAAGGGCGAGACGCGCTCCATGCGATCGAAGGAAGAGGCGAACGACTACCGCTACTTCCCGGATCCAGACCTGTTGCCGGTGCGGCTCGATGAAGCGTTCATCGAGAACATCCGCGCCACGTTGCCGGAGTTGCCAGACCAGAAAGCGGCGCGCTTCAGCAAGGACTACGGGCTTTCCGCGTACGACGCGGGTGTGCTCACGTCGAGCCGCGAGCTCGCGGCGTTCTATGAAGACGTTGCGCGGGATGTCGGTGGCGCGGGCAGCGGCGACGCGAAGCTCGCGGCCAACTGGGTGATGGGTGAGCTGGCGGCCGCCTTGAACAAGGACGGGCTGGAGATCGGCGCGAGCCGCATTTCGTCGGCGGCGCTGGCGAAGCTGCTCAAGCGCATCGCGGACAACACCATCTCCGGCAAGATCGCCAAGGAAGTGTTCGAGGCGATGTGGTCATCGGGGAAGGATGCCGACGCCATCATCGAAGAGAAGGACCTGCGGCAGATCACGGATACGTCGGCGATCGAGAAGGCCATCGACGAGGTGATGGTGAAGAACCCGGGCCAGCTGGCCGACTATCGTGGCGGCAAGGACAAGCTGTTTGGGTTCTTCGTGGGGCAGGTGATGAAGGCGACCGGCGGCAAGACCAATCCGGCGCAGCTGAACGAGTTGCTCAGGAAGAAGTTGGCGCCCTGAGGCGAGAATTGGTGCGCGAGTATGTGAATGAGTAAGGCCTCCGAGCCGCCCGGCGATTGAGGGCTTCTTAGCGGCTACCGGGATGAGGAAGCCCTCAATCGCCGGGCGGCTAAGAAGCTACCCGCACAGTCGCCACGCTCCGGCTCTCAGTTGAGTATTCCCCCCTGCAGCCCCATCCTCGTGCGCATGAATTCCACCCCTCGCACGATCGATGCTGCACCGAACGAGGTGCGGCGCTTTATCGTTGAAAATCAACCCGTTCGCGGCTACTGGGTCGATCTGGACAGTGCCTGGCAAAGCCTGCGGGCCCATCAGCATTACCCCCGCGCCGTGCAGGACCTGCTGGGCGAAGCCGTCAGTGCGTCTGTGCTGCTGGCGGCCACCCTCAAGTTCGAAGGCACGCTGACTCTTCAGCTCGAAGGTAAGGGCGACGTCCGGTTGCTCGTCGCCCAGTGCTCCAACGACTTTCGGGTCCGCGCCGTGGCCCGCATGAGCGACGAAGCGTCAACCGATGATGAGGCCGACGAGGAGGACTCCGATTCAGAGGACGACGAAGACGCCGACTCCGATGACGACGGCGACTTTGACGAGGATGGCGAAGACAGTGGCGCCCGCTCGTTCGCGTCCGATGGCGCCGAGTCCGCCAGCGACGACGAGGCGCTCCCCGTCGGGGTGTTCGATCTGGGTCCCAATGCACCTCGGCTCGAGCTGTTCGCCTCGTTCCCGACGGCGTCCCGTGCCCTGTCTGCAGCCGCGTTCCGAAAGCTCGTAGGCGAAAACGGTCGCGTGATCGTCACGATTGAAGGCGGGGAGAGCGCGGCACGCAGCGGCGTGCGCTATCAGGGCATCGTCCCGCTCACAGGCAATTCCCTCGCGGAGTGCCTGGAAGCCTATTTTGCGTCCTCCGAGCAGCTGCCCACCCGTGTGCGACTCGCGGCGGATGACACTCGCACGGTTGGCCTTCTGATTCAGAAGCTGCCCGAGCCCGGTGGCGTGGAAATGGAAGCGGGCTCCGTCTCCGACGAAGCGTGGCAGGACGCGGAGCGTGGTATCGCCGCCGTTCGCCCAGACAACCTGGTCAGCGCTTCGTTCCAGACTGTCCTGGAAGAAAGCTTTGGGCACAGGGACATGCGTGTGTTCAAGGGCTCGCCGGTGGAGTTCTCCTGTCGCTGCAGCCCGGCGCGCGTGGCGGGGTTGCTTCGGTCGCTCGGCGCCGAAGAAGTGCGGGATGTGCTGCGGGAGCAGGGCGCTGTGGAAGTGACCTGTGAGTTTTGCCAGCGGCCGTACAAGTTCGATGCGTTTGCGGTGGAGCAGTTGTTTGCTCCGGGGACGGCACCGGAGGGGCCTCACTCGCTTCATTAGTGTGGCGGGTGAATCAATAGGGCGCGGGATTGTAGAGGTCGGATCAAGAGGCCCTCAATCGCCGGGCGGCTAAGAGGGCGGCTGCGAGCGTGACGCCGCGCTTAGTCACGCACTCAATCACGCGCTCAGTCACGGGCTTAGCCGCGCTCTTAGCCGCCCGGCGATTGAGGGCTTCTTCGCTTTCGGCTCTCCCCCGCTTGTCCTCACCCCCTATCACTGCTAGTTTCGCCACTTAAAGATTTCTACAAGTCTTTAAGTCCAGAAACCCAATGCCCGACCGTTCCGCCAATTCCACGAAGCTCGTCGCCTGGCTCAGAGCTGCCGGCGAAGCCACGCGTCTGCGTTTGCTTGCCCTATGTGCGGACCGGGACTTGAGCGTGTCGGACCTTGCACAGGCGGTCAGCCAGAGCGAACCGCGTGTCTCGCGCCACCTGAAGATTCTCAGTGAAGCCGGCTTGATCGTCCGCGTGCGGCAGGGGCAGTGGGTTCATTACAAGGTGACGGACGCCGAGCCGGCCGCTGGATTCCTCCAGGGCTTGTTCGCGCAGCTCGATCGGTCGGACACCGTCATCGCCCGTGATCGCAGCCGCCTGCTGGCTGCCACCTCCACCGCGCCGAAGGCCCAGGCCTCCGCGTCTGAGTCCCGCCTCGGGCGCGCGTTGCGTGCGTTCATGGAGGGCGGGGCAACAGAGGGTCGGCCCCATTCGGCACTGGTCATCGGCGTGGATCACCTCGAACTGCTCGAGGCAACTGCGCGCTCGGCCCACGCCTGCGCGGCCATCGCCCATTCCCGTCGCGGCGCCCAGGCGGCGCGTGCGTTTGCCGAACGCGAAGACCTTTCGTGCCGCGTGATTCTCGCGACGAACGGCGAATCGCTGGTGGAGCGCGACATCGAAAATGCCGGCTCGCCCTTCGACGTGGTGGTGCTGGACCGCTTCACCGGCGGTGGCGGCGCGCTGGCCTCGACGCTTGCCGTCGCGAAGCGCGCGCTTCTGCCTGGCGGGAAGCTGTGGCTCTTCGAACGGTACGACTCGCTCGAAGGCGCGCGCGACGGTGCCCGTGCCCGCGTCGTTGAACATCCCATCGCGCGGATACGTCGAGTGCTCAGCGAAGCCGGCCTCACGTGCGAGCGCCTCAGCCCGATCGAAGCCGATGGCGAACACATGCTCGCCGCCGTTGCGACTCCCTCAATTCAAACGACGTCCACGACGGGCGTTGCCTAAGCGCGTCACGACGACACGCCACCACGAAGACGTCAGTGAGTTCTTAATCATGCCAATCAGTGTCTCGTTCGAGTTCTTCCCGCCCGCCGACGCGGAGATGGAAGCCACGTTGTGGAAATCCGTGCAGCGGCTCGTGCCGCTGGCGCCGCGGTTTGCGTCCGTTACCTACGGCGCAGATGGGTCGACGCGCGAGCGCACTCACAGCCTCGTCACGCGCATCCAGCGTGAAACACCGCTCACGGGCGCGCCGCACCTCACGTGTGTTGGCGCATCCCGCGGCGAAATTCTCGACGTCGCGCGCCGCTATTGGGATGAGGGCATTCGCCACATCGTCGCGCTGCGCGGCGATCCGATTCGCGGTGAAGACACTTACGTGCCGCATCCCGATGGATTCGCGTACGCGTCTGACCTCGTTGCCGGCCTCAGGAGCGTGGGGGATTTCGACATTTCCGTCGCCGCCTATCCGGAAATGCATCCCGAGGCACCGTCCGAGCAATTCGATCTCGACAATCTCAAGCGCAAGGTGGATGCCGGCGCGACGCGCGCGATCACCCAGTTCTTTTTCGACACCGACACGTTCCTGCGCTTCCGCGATCGCTGCGAGAAAGCGCACATCGATACGGAGATCGTGCCCGGCATCCTGCCCGTCACACGTTTTCCTCAGGTGCAGCGTTTCGCGGCCCGCTGTGGGGCGAGCATTCCGGACTGGCTGCAGTTCCGTTTCCATGGCCTCGATGATGACGCGGAAACGCGCCGCCTCATCGCCGCGAGTGTCGCCATCCAGCAGGTGCAGGACCTGCTGCATGAAGGCGTCCAGGACTTTCACTTCTACACGCTGAACCGCGCCGAGCTGACGTATGCGATCTGTCATGCGCTCGGCGTTCGGCCCGTTTCATTTCATGCCAATACGATTGCCGGAGCCGTCGCATGAATACTTGTAGTCACGGCAATCACGCGCACCCGGCGCCGGACTCTGAGGCGCCGCGCGCGCTCGAAGGTGGTGTCACTCGCGCCAGCGCCGTGCCGTTCGGCATCGGGCCGGTCGACGAGACGGAGCGTCAGGCGCGCATCAAGCGGCTGAAGTCGCTGCTCGAGCAACGCATCGTGCTGCTCGATGGCGCGATGGGCACGATGATCCAGCGACATACGCTCGATGAAGCGGCGTTCCGCGGTGAGCGATTCCGTGACTACGGGCGCGACATCAAGGGCAACAACGACCTGCTCGTGCTCACGCAGCCGGACAAGATTGCTGCGATCCATCGGCAATATCTGGACGCGGGCGCCGATATCATCGAGACGAACACGTTCAACTCCACCTCCATTTCCCAGGCCGATTACGGCATGGAAGCGCTGGTGCCGGAGATGAACTATCGCGCGGCGCAGATCGCGCGGCGTGTAGCGGATGACTACTCGCGCGAGACTACCAAGCCCGCGTTTGTCGCCGGCGCGCTCGGCCCAACGAGCCGCATGTGCTCGCTGTCGCCCGATGTGAACGATCCCGGCTTCCGCGCCGTGACGTTCGACGATCTCGTCGTCACGTATTCCGAAGCGACGCGTGCGCTATTGCGCGGTGGCGTAGACCTGCTGCTCATCGAAACGGTCTTCGACACGCTGAATGCCAAGGCGGCGATCTACGCTGTGCAGGCTGTCTTCGAAGAGATGGGCGTCGAGGTGCCGCTGATCATTTCCGGCACGATCACAGATGCATCGGGTCGCACGCTTTCCGGTCAAACGACGGAAGCTTTCTGGAACTCGATTCGGCATGCCAAGCCGCTGGCAGTGGGCTTGAACTGCGCGCTCGGCGGTCGCCAGCTGCGACCTTACGTTCAGGAGCTCTCGCGCATTGCGGACACTTATGTTTGCGCATATCCGAACGCCGGACTGCCGAACGCCTTCGGTGAATACGACGAAACGCCGCAGGAAACCGCGGAAATTCTGCGCGAGTTCGCGTCGTCTGGCTTGCTGAATATCGTCGGCGGCTGCTGTGGCACGACGCCCGAACACATTCACCTGATCCGCGAGTCGCTGAAAACCGTGCAGCGCCGGCCGATCCCGACGATCCCGGTGAAGTGCCGCCTTTCGGGTCTCGAGCCACTGAACATCGGTGACGACACGCTGTTCGTGAACGTGGGGGAGCGCACGAACGTCACTGGCTCTGCGAAGTTCCGCAAGCTCATCGAGGCGGGGGATTACTCGGCCGCGCTCGACGTCGCGCGTCAGCAGGTGGCGTCCGGCGCGCAGATGGTCGATGTGAACATGGACGAAGGCATGCTCGACTCCGAAGCGGCGATGGTGCGGTTCCTGCACCTCATCGCGTCGGAGCCGGACATTTCGCGTGTGCCGATCATGATCGACTCGTCCAAGTGGACGGTGATCGAGGCGGGCCTCAAGTGCGTGCAGGGCAAGGCCGTCGTGAACTCGATCAGCATGAAGGAAGGCGAAGAGTCCTTCATCGAGCACGCGAAAAAGGTGCTGCGTTATGGCGCGGCCGTGGTCGTGATGGCGTTCGACGAGCAGGGTCAGGGCGATTCGCTCGAGCGCAAGATCAGCATCTGCGAGCGCGCGTACAAGGTGCTCACGGAGAAAGTCGGTTTCGCGCCCGAGGACATCATTTTCGATCCGAACATCTTCGCGATTGCGACCGGCATCGAGGAGCACAACGGCTACGGCAAGGCGTTCATCGACGCCACGGCGCTCATCAAGGAACGACTGCCCCACACGCTGGTGAGCGGCGGCGTCAGCAACGTATCGTTCTCGTTCCGCGGCAACGATCCGGTGCGCGAAGCGATTCACGCGGTGTTCCTGTATCACGCTATCAACAGCGGCATGGACATGGGCATCGTGAACGCGGGCCAGCTCGCGATTTATGCCGAGATCGAGCCCGGTCTGCGCGAGGTGTGCGAAGACGTCGTACTCAACCGCCGCGCGGACGCCACCGAACGGCTGGTCGAGATCGCCGCGCGCTTCAAGGGCGAAGCCGGCAAACAGCGCGAGGCGGATCTCGAGTGGCGCAAGATGCCTGTGAACAAGCGCCTCGAGCACTCGCTGGTCAAGGGCATCGACGAATTCATTCTCGCGGACACCGAAGAAGCGCGCCTCGCGGCCGACCGTCCGCTGAGCGTGATCGAAGGCCCGTTGATGGACGGCATGAACGTCGTGGGCGACCTGTTCGGCTCCGGCAAGATGTTCCTGCCGCAGGTGGTGAAAAGTGCGCGCGTGATGAAGCGCGCGGTCGCTCACCTGATCCCGTTCATCGAGAAAGCGCAGGATGGCGTCCAGCGCACCAACGGGCGCGTGGTCATCGCCACTGTGAAAGGCGACGTCCACGATATCGGCAAGAACATCGTCGGGGTCGTGCTCCAATGCAATAACTTCGAGGTGATCGACCTCGGCGTGATGGTTCCGTGCGAGAAGATTCTCGAGACGGCGCGGCGCGAGGATGCGACGTTCATCGGTCTGTCGGGCCTGATCACGCCGTCGCTCGACGAGATGGTGAACGTGGCGCGCGAGATGGAGAGGCAGGGCTTCCATCTGCCGCTGCTCATCGGTGGCGCCACGACGTCACCCGCTCATACCTCGGTGAAAATCGCGCCGAACTACAAATCGCCCGTTGTGTATGTGAAGGACGCGTCGCGGTCGGTTGGCGTCTGCCAGTCGCTGGTGACCCCTGAAGCGCGCGACGCGTTCATCGCGAAGGTGAATGAAGATCACGTGCGACGACGTGAGCAGCATGCCGGCAAGAAGGTGAAGGCGCCGGAGGTCAGCATCGGTCAGGCGCGCTCGAATCGTCGACGCATCGACTGGGCGAATCCCGCGCCGGTGGCTCCGCGCGTGCCGCGCGTACATCGCTACGATAACTATCCGCTCGAAGAGCTGCTCGGCTACATCGACTGGATGCCGTTCTTCAATGCCTGGGAATTCGCCGGCAAGTTCCCGGACATTCTCACGGACCCGGTTGTCGGTGAGGCCGCGAGCAATCTCTACGCGGATGCGCGCCGCATGCTGAAGCAGATCGTGGCGGAGCGTTGGCTCAAAGTGCGTGCGGTCGTCGGCATGTTCCCGGCGAATTCGGTGGGCGATGACGTTGAGGTTTACACAGATGCGTCACGGACCAAGGTTGCGAGCCGGCTGTGCTTCCTGCGTCAGCAGAAGGGCAAGGCTCAAGGGCAGCCGCATGAGTGTCTCGCCGATTACATCGCGCCGAAGTCGAGCGGAGTGCCGGATTACATCGGTGCCTTCGCCGTGACCTCGGGCATCGGCATCGAGAAACATGTCGAGCGTTTCGACGCGGCCAACGATCCGTACTCGAGCATCATGCTGAAGGCGCTCGCGGATCGTCTCGCTGAAGCCACCGCAGAGCATTTCCACGAGCGCGTGCGACGTGAGATCTGGGGTTACGCGAGTCGCGAGACGTTGACGAACGATCAGCTGATCCAGGAGCAATATCAGGGCATCCGTCCTGCGCCAGGTTATCCGTCGTGCCCGGATCACACCGAGAAGGCGAAGCTGTGGGAGTTGCTCGACGCCGAGAAGAAAGCGGGCATCACGCTGACGGAGTCGTTCGCGATGTATCCGACGGCGGCGGTGAGCGGCTGGTACTTCGCTCATCCGGAGGCGCGCTATTTCAATCTCGGCAAAGTCGATCGCGACCAGGTTGAAGACTATGCACAACGCAAGGGAATGAGCGTGGACGAGATGGAGCGCTGGTTGTCGCCGAATCTCGGCTACGAGCCGGGGCTGAAGGTGGCGGTTTGATGACGTCCTGAGAGCCGCAGGTTCCCGCTCTCAGCCGCCCGGCGATTGAGGGCCTCCCGACGGCGGGACAACTCGCGCATGACCGTAACTGCCTATCGGCGCTGGCCCTGAGCGCGCTCGTTCAACCCAACTCATCAGCAATGATCACCCGGCCTGATCGCGCGTCCACCCGCACGGTCAGGCCCACCGTCGACAGGCCGCTCAACAGCCGGCCGAACGTGATGTTGCCGCGAATGTCGACGGGAAAACGCTGCGAATCGAGGGATGGGTCAGCGCTCGCATACCGCAGTGCCTGCGCACGCGGCCTGAACTGCACGACGTTGCTTTCCACTGCCTGCACGTCTGCGTCCAAGCGATCTTCGAATGCGTTCATCTCATCTCGACTCGGCGTCTTTGCAACCAGCCGTCAGCATCCCTTACCTATCGTGCTCTGACACTCCGCAGAAGCCGAATGGTCGAGGCACGCAGTTCACATCGGTGTGTCGTCACGCAGGAATTCCCGTTGTTGCTTTGCGAGTGAGTGACGCACGTCCGTATGTAAGCACCCGCCACAGGTATTCCATCGGGCCCATTGCGAAGCGTGACAGCCACCAGTAGCTGAGCGGGATCTGGATCAGGAAATAGATTGCCAGCGCGAGCACGATATCGAGCGCGGGACCGACCTGGCCCCACAGGCCGATGCCTCAGCCGTAGAACAGGAAGGTCGCGATCAGCGTTTGCATCAGGTAGTTCGTGAGCGGCATGCGGCCGGTTGTGGCGATCGGCCGGAGTCGCTCGCGCCACTTTTCGTTGCACGTGGCGCGAATGATCGTGCACACGTAGAAGGCCGTTATGCACACGCGGCCGATGTAGTAGCTGAGCACTGCAAAGATGCGGAACGGCGTGGGGCGCGCAGGGTCGGTCACAGTGAGCTCCCAATAGCCGAACACGCTCGCTGTGAGGATGCCGAGCGCGAGCGCCCACCACTGCACGCGCTTCACGAGCGGCAGCTGCTGCTCGATGTGCTGGAAGAAGCGACGACGGCCGAGGATCAATCCCACCATCATTGTGGAAAACACCTGCACGTAGAACCCGGCCATGCCGAGGATCTCGCGCTTGTCGGTGTAGAGAAGCCGCATCTCCGCCGCGTGCTCGCGGGCGGCATCGATAAACGATCCTTTGCCGTAGGCGGCGTTGTTGGACGCTTCCCAGATTTTCTCGAGGGCGATGGCGGCTTCTGCGTCCGCCTCGGTCGTGGTCACCAGCCGAATCACGCCAACGACGACGGGATAGCCGATGCAGAGGGCGAACAACGTCCACAGCACCTTGTCGGGCATACGCCTCAGCGCCAGCAGTGCGAGCCCGAGCAGTGCGTAGATGTGGAGCACGTCGCCGGTCCAGAACACGCACGTGTGGATCGCGCCGAGCACGAACAACCAGAAAATGCGCCGCAGATAGATCGATTTCGCATGCTCGGGATCGCGCTCTTCGAGCCGTCCGAGCTGAATGGTGAAGCCGATGGCGAACAGCATGCTGAACATGCTGTTGAACTTGCCGGAGAACAATACGTCGCGCAGCGTTTCAGCGCCGCGGTCCCACCAGGCTGGCCACAGATGCGAGCCATCCGCGCCGGCGAAATATGAAGTGTTGAAGCCCGGCATGTTCATGATGAAGATGCCCAGCAGCGCGAATCCCCGGATGACTGGGAGGGCATGATGACCGCCACTTCGAGCAGCCCTCAATCTCCGGGCCCGCCGCTCGGCGCGCGCTGACGGGCAGCGAGACTGCGAGCCAAATGCGCATCCGAACATCGATCCTCGCCATCGCCCCCCTGCCCTCGGCAGTGCCTGGCCAGCAGGGCTTCCTGGAATCTCCAGACCCGCTCTAATGAGTCGCTTTCGGCGAAACTTCCTCCAGATACTCCCGCCCGCCCAGCCCGCGCATCTGCCGCTCAATCCAATCCCTGCGCGAAATCACATACGCAGACGGCCGATCCGCCCGCAATCGAATCGGATTCGGCAACACCGCCGCCAGCGTTGCGGCCTCCGGCCGGGTCAATCGCGACGCAGGCTTGCGGTAGAACGTCCGCGACGCCGCTTCCACGCCGAAAATGCCGCGCCCGAGCTGCGCCACGTTCAGGTACACCTCGAGAATCCGTTCCTTCGGCCACAGCAGCTCGATCAGTACGGTGAACCAGGCTTCCAGCGCCTTGCGCACGTAGCCGCCGCCGTTCCAGAGAAACAGGTTCTTGGCGACCTGCTGCGAAATGGTGCTGGCGCCGCGCGGCCGCTTGCGATGCTGGTTCTGGCGCACGGCTTCCCGGATCGACTCGAGATCGAAGCCCGCGTGAAACGGAAATTGCTGGTCTTCCGACGCGATCACCGCGAGCGCGGCGTTCGGCGAGATGTCTTCGAGATCCACCCACGTGTAGCGGGTGGTGTAGTCCTTCTCAGACGCGTGCGCGAGTTTCGCGCTCAGCATGAAGGCGCTGGAGAACGGATGCCACCAGCGCATCAACAGGACGGGCACCGCGGTGAGCACGATCCAGGCGATCACCCCGATGCCGATCCATTTGAGCAATCGCCTCAATCGATTTTATTTCGCGTCGACGCGATAGGCCCGGGTGACGACGACATCATCTGCCGGCACGTCCTGGTGACCGCGGCGCGAGGTGGTCTTCACCTTCGCGATCTTGTCGATCACGTCCATGCCCTCGCTGACCTTGCCGAACACGGCGTAGCCGTAGGTCGAATTCGAGCCGGGCTTGTGATCGAGGAAGTCGTTGTCCTTCAGGTTCACGAAGAACTGCGACGTCGCGCTGTTGATGTCGTTCGTGCGCGCCATCGAGAGCGTGCCGCGCGAATTCTTCACGCCGTTGTTCGCCTCGTTCTTGATGGGCTCGCGCGTTTCCTTCTGGTTCATGCCGGGCTCCATGCCGCCGCCCTGGATCACGAAGCCGGGAATCACGCGATGGAAAATGGTGCCGTCGAAATGTTTTTCGTCGACGTACTGCAGAAAATTCTGCACGGAGATGGGCGCTTCCTTGTCGAGAAACTCGATCGTGAAGTTGCCCAGGGAGGTTTCGAATCTGACCATGTAGAGCCTCTCGCTATCGTTCAGTTGGAAAAATCGCCTGCGGCGCTTTTTCTGCTCATTGCCGTGCGGGCCACTGGCCCTCGGTCACGCGTTCGTGCCCGGCAAGATCGCGGTGGGAGCGTACGTGACCGAAGCCGCGTCCCACAAGCTCGTGCGCGACGTCTGGCCCGTGCGTTGAGCCATGTTCCAGCAGCAGCCAGCCGCCCGGCTCGAGGTATAGCGGTGCGGAATGCACGATGGCGGCGAGGCTCTCGAGCGCGGCCGGACCAGGCGACAGCGCGCCGCGCGGCTCGTGTCGCAGGGCGGGCGCCTGCATTTCGGGTTCACCCGCGCCGATGTAGGGCGGATTGCTCACGATCAGGTTGAAACGTCGGCCCGCGAGCGGCTCGAACCAGCTTCCCTGCAGGAATTCGACTCGCTCCAGTGCGAGGCGCTTTGCATTGGCACGCGCGACTTCGAGCGCGGCGGCGGAGACGTCTGTCGCAGTCACTTGCCAGTGCGGCCGCTCGCTCGCCAGCGCCAGCGCGATGGCGCCCGAGCCCGTTCCCAGGTCGACGATCTTTGCGGCGACCTGGTCGCCGGTTTGGTGGCCGATTTGGTTGACGCTTTGGCTGACGATGTGGCCGGCGCGTTGCCCAGCCCGCTCGGATCCCAAGCTGAGCGCGCGCTCCACGAGCAGCTCTGTTTCCGGCCGCGGCACGAGCACGGCCGGGGTGACCGTGAGCTGCAGCGTCCAGAAATGCCGATAACCGACGATATATGCGAGCGGCTCACCGTCGACGCGACGGGCCAGCAGCTCGCGAAATTCGCGGATCGCGCTGTCGCCCGGAATCTCTTCCGGATGCGACTTCAGCCGCGAGCGCGGCTGTCGCAGCACATGGGAGAGCAGCAGCTCCGCATCGAGCGCTGGGCTGTCTGAGTGGTCTGCGAGCTGCGTGACCGCTTCGGCCAGCAGCGCGAGTACTGTCGTGTGATTCGGCGTCATACCTCTTATCATCCGCGCATGACTTCGCTCTATCCGCCCGACGGCCCGCAGACCGCGGCCCAGGTGCTCGATTCGGGCTTTCGTGTATTCAAGGCGTCGCTCGTGCGCTGCCTGCTGTTCGGCGCCATGGCCATGATCGCCGGGCAGCTGCCGAACATCTACTCCCTTGCGATCGGCCAGCCGTTCGATGCGTATCTGCGCGGCGAGCCCATCAGCATCCTGCTTGCGATCATCGGCAGCATCGTCACCCTCTATTTCAGCGGCGTGATGCTGCTTCGCCAGCGGGAGGTCGCGCTCGGCGGGCGTCGGTCGACGCGCGCGGAGCTGGCTCACGCGTTGCGCCGATTGCCCACGTTGGTGGGCGTGGCCGCAGTCGCGCTCGCCGTGTCGGCGATCGTGCCACTCGTTTTTCTGCTGATCAAAAGTGCGAGCCTGGTCCCGCTCAGCATCGCGTTGGCCGTTCTGGCGTTGCCAGTGGTGTGGTTGCTGCCGGGCCTGGCGATGGCTGTCGCGGTGGCTGTGCTCACGGAGAGCAGCATTTTAAGTTCTTTGCGACGAGGCGTGTCGCTCCTCATCGGTTCGTGGTGGCGCACGATGGTCACGTTCGCGGTGTGGGGCGTGCTGCTGATCGTGTTCAATTTCATCACGGTGGTGATCGTCGTGATGGCGATGCCACTGGTGGGCGCAACAGATCTGCCCACCGTCACGGCAGGCACGCAGGTGGTATTCGTCGCATTACGTGCGATCGGTTTGCCCTTCCTCGTTGCCATCGTGCTTGCGGTGTATGGCGACCTGCAGGTGCGCAAGCAAGGCGTGGATCTCGAGCGGCGCGTCGCCGATATGGCGCAAGCCTGACGTATGCGCCGGCGCGCACTGGCAGCTTTGCTGGTAGTGATTCTGGCGCTGGGAATGGCGAACGTGGCCGATGCGGCAGATTCACCAACCCTCGCCATCGACAACTGCATCGCGCGGCTCGATCCCGAAGTGGATGTGGGTTACGAGCGTATCGCCGCGGTGTGTCCGTCTCTCGCGCAGACACTGGAACAAAGCGGTTTCGCGCAGTGGCTGCCGCTCGGCTGGAAGGAAACGCGGAACAATCTTTCCGCCGGCAGCCTCGCCGAATTGCGGGCGGTGGTGGATCGGGAGCTCGCCACGCGTCCGGCCACCCGAATTCCAAATGTCGAACATCTGACTGGAGTGCTCGCGGGTCTCGGCAACCAGCACGTGCAGACGAGCAGTGCGTGGGATCGTTTCAAGCGATGGCTGCACGATCTCACAGAGCGCCGCGAATCCACGAGCGAACCGAACTGGTTCGACCACATGGTGTCGCGCGGTGGTCTGTCGGCGGCGGTGGGGGCAGGGGTCACGTATATCGCGCTCGGCGCGGTCGTCGTGCTCGCGCTCGTCATCATCGTCAACGAGGTGAAGGCCGCCGCGATGCTCAGGCGCCGCAGCGATGCGAATGCAAAGCAAGCGGATATCCGCGCCCCCGTTTCGCGCGCCGTGCCGACAGCAAGCGATATCGACACTGCGCCACTCATCGAGCGGCCCGCGATGTGGCTCCAGCGGATTGCGTCGAAGCTCACGGCGATGGGTCGATTGCCGCCGTCGAGCGCGCTCACGGTGTATGAGATGGAGCGCTCCGTGAATCTGCACGGTGAGCAGGATCGCGCGCGATTTACGGCACTGGCCCGGACGACCGAGCGTGCACGGTTTGCGCCCGAAGGCGTACTCGCGGCCGATCTCGAGAAAGCGGTAGACGACGGTCGAGCGCTTTTCGAAAGCGTGAGTGCTCCGTATGCGGCTGCTGACGGCGAATCCGCGCAACAGTCGGAAGCGTCAGCGCGATGAAAGAGCGCCTCATCACCTTCGTCTGCGCACTCGGTGCGCTTGCGCTGTTCGCGCTCATGTTCCTGAAGCGGGACGATGCGCTCGGCCACGACGTGCGAAGCCCCGTGAGCTCCGAGCGCCGCGGCGCCGGCTACCACGCCGCGATGACCTGGCTGGACGATGAGGGCATTCGCACGCTTTCCCTGCGTGAGCGCTTCGAAACGCTTGCCAAACGCAAAGACCTGACGCCGACCGGCAACCTGCTCATCGTGACGCTGCCGGGGCGTCTGGATTTCAAGACGGCAGAGTTCCGGCCGCTGGATCGCTGGATTCGCGCGGGCAATACGCTGTTGGTGATGGCCGCGTTGTCCGATACGCCGGATTGGTCCGCGGAGCTGAGCGAGCTGCCGTGGGGAGATCTCAGCGTGCTCACGGGGCTCGAGTTCGAGTCCGTGCAGGCTCGCGCGCGACGACTCGCCAGGCGCGCCGGCCAGAACGTGCCGGAGCCGAGTGACGACGAGAGCCGAAAATCCGCCCGGGCTCTCGGCGAGCCGCAGCAGAACGTGCTCGTTCCGAATCGCCCACACGCCTATTTCGAAGGCGTTCGACGCGTTGTCGCGCTCTCGGACTATCCCCGACAGCCGTGGACGGTGAAGGTGCCCTACCAAGGCTTCGTGCTCGCGCTCGCTCACGATGAATCGAACGGCGAGGGCACGTTCTGGACACGGCCGCTCGGCAATGGGCGCATCATCGTCAGTGGATTCGGTTCGCTGTTCACGAACCGCGCAATCGGGCTTGCGGACAATGCCAGGCTGCTCGCAAACCTCGTTGGTGCCAACGTCGGCGAGCACGGCACGGTGCTGTTCGACGATGCGCATCAAGGCGTCGGCGCGACTTATGATCCGGACAAGTTTTTCAAGGATCGCCGGCTTTATGTGACTGCGGCAATCCTGGGTGCGCTGTGGTTCCTCTGGGTCCTCGGCTCGACGCGACTGCGATTACCAGCGGCGCGAAATGCGGCGCCCCGTGAGGCGGAACTGATCCGTGCAGCGGGCGGATTTCTGTCGCGTGCGGTGTCGAGCTCCGCGGGGGCCCGGCAGCTCATCGAGAATTTCTTCCGCTGCGTCACGGCACGCGCGGGCTCGGCAGCGGACGTTCCGTGGGATCTGCTCGAGCGCAACTCCCGCGTCTCGCGCTCCGACCTCGACCAGCTGCGGCGCTGGTACGAAGACAGCCGCGCGGAGCGGCGCGTGCCGCTACGATCCCTGCACAACCTCATTTTGCGGCTCGACAGGCAAATGGCGACATGACCACGTCTATCCAGACTCTCGAATCACGGCTCGCGATGGAGCTCGGGCGGGTCGTCGTCGGCGCTGAAAGCTCTATTCGCGCGCTCGTCATTGCGCTCGTGGCGCACGGACATGTGCTGGTGCAGGGCGTGCCGGGACTTGGAAAAACGCTGCTCGCGAAGTCGCTGGCCAAAGCGCTCGGCGGCGAGTTCAAACGGATTCAGGGCACGCCGGACCTCATGCCCAGCGACATCATCGGCGTGCATGTCTACGACGACTCGAAGCGCGAGTTCGTGTTCCGTCAGGGCCCGTTGTTCGCGGAGGTTGTGCTGGTCGACGAGATCAACCGCACTGGCCCGAAGACACAGTCGGCGCTGCTCGAAGCCATGGAGGAACGTCAGGTCAGCGTGGACCGCGCGGTGTTTCCGTTGCCGGCCGATTTCCTGGTGCTGGCTACGCAAAACCCGCGCGAATTCGAAGGCACCTATCCATTGCCGGAGTCGCAGCTCGATCGATTCATGTTGCGCATCGACGTGGGGTATCCCGCGCGCGAAGCCGAGGGTGAGATTCTCTCGCGCTACGGTTCACGGCTCGCAGCCACCCAATCGACCACGGAAAGCATCGGGCTCATACAACGCTCGCTGCTGCAGGAAGCGCGCGCTGAGGCGGAGCAAATTCACGTGTCGGACGCGCTGACGGGTTACGTGCTCGATCTCGCGCGCGCGTCTCGCGAGAACGCACGAGTTTCACTTGGCCTGTCGACCCGCGGGGCGCTTGCGCTGATCAAAGCGGCCCGCGTTGCGGCTGGCCTGCGCGGCGCAGATTTCGTGTCGCCGGATGACGTGAAGCAGGTGGCACAGTGGGTCATTCCCCATCGTCTCGTGCTCACGCCTGAAGCGGCGCTCGAGAACACGCGTGATGTGGAGATTGTGCAGGCGCTGCTGGCCGATACGCCGGTGCCGCGTTAGAGAACTTCGCACGCACCCGCAGCCCGCGCACACTCGCACACATGCATCTCGCCGAACGAGGCTACGCCCTGGCAGTGCTGATCGCGGTTGTCGCGATCGCTGGCATGTGGGCGACAGATCCCTCGCTCGCTTCGCTCTGGTACGGGCCCGCCGCGTTGTTGCTCGCGGGTCTGGCAGCTGAAGCCTGGATTGTCAGTCGCACCGTCATTCACGCGGACATCGACACCGAGTCGCATGCATTGCTCGGCCGCGAACAACCTGCGGACTATGCGTTCCGTAACGAGTCGAATCGCAACGTCACTCTGCAGTTCGCTACCGCGTCGCCTGCGGGCCTCGAGGGCGTGGAAGAAACTCGCATCATTCAGGCGCCGCGTGGAGGCATCGGGAGGAATCGCGTTTCGTTGCTGCCGGTCCGTTTGGGCCCGCATGACTGGCCGCCGATTCCAACGCGCGTGCTCGGTCGATTCGGTCTCGCATGGTGGAGCCGCTCGCTCGTTACTGCGCGCACCATTTCTGTCGCGCCAGATACGTTACGCGTGCCTCGCCGACGGCCCGGCGGCCAGACCACAGGCATGCGGCCGCGTCGAACGGTGGGTGCCGGCTCAGAGCTGCATCAGCTTCGAGCGTATGTTCAGGGCGATCCGATTGCGCGCCTCGATTGGAAAGCGTCCGCTCGGACGCGTCGCCTGATCACGCGCGAATTCACGGAAGATCAGCATCTCGACGTACTCATTGCGTTGGACGCGGGTCGGCTGAGTCGCGTACGCGCCGGTAAGCTGGATCGTTTCGGGCTCTTCGCGAACGTGGCCGCGCGCCTCGCAGAAGTCGTCACGCCGAATGACGACCGCGTGGGGCTCGTGGTCTATTCAGATCGCATCCTCGTTGCCACGACGCCAGAGCGCGGAATGCAGGCTGTCACGCGCGTACGCCATGCCCTGGAACATGTGAAGGTGCAGCCTGCGGAGTCTGACCCGCTCGCCGCAGCGGTGCGCATCCGTTCGATGCTCAAGCATCGCACGCTCGTCATCGTGCTTGCAGACCTGGACGATGCCGCCGTTGCCGAGCAACTCGCACGTGCCGTGCGGCTGTTGGCTCCTCCGCATCTCGTCGTCGTGGCGGGTGTTCATAACGCCGAGATTGCTGAGCTCAGCCATCGTGAAGCCGAGAGCTGGAAAGATCCGTGGATTGCGCTCGCGGCTCAGGCGCATGAGTCGCGCGCGACCGCGCAACGTGCGCTGCTGCGACGGTTGGGTGCTCCGGTGATTGCAACGAAGGAAGACCTGCTGGAGCACGCTGTGTTCACGGAATATGAATCGCTGCGTCGTTCGCGTCGTGTTTAGTGAGCTCTGGGGGACCACTTTCCCTGGAAAACAAAAATATGGTTCTCTTAGTCCCTGAGTGCGCCGCGCGCCCGGCCAAACAAATAGCCCCGCAGCAGCGCCACCATGCAGAACCAATAGCCGACGCCCACCGTCACTCGCGCCCACAACGGAAATTCCGGATTCGGCGAAAGGTAACCCTCAATGAATCCGCAGCCGATGAGTAGCAACACGCACACGGCAATCACCTTAGACGTGCGCAGCGCAGCCTGCTGAAACGACAACGCACGACGCGTTGTGCTCGGTCGTATCAGCGCTTCGCCCACGGCGGCGCCCGCCGCACCAGACAGCACCATCACAGAAAGCTCCACGCAGGCATGTGCCACCATGAATCGGAACAGATCGTCGTCGAGCCCGTGCAGCCGCGTGAACGCGAAAATGGCGCCGAGCATCAGCCCGTTGAGCCCGACGAGATAAAACGTTCCGAGCCCGAACAGAAATCCCGCGCAGTAAGCAAACAAGCTCACGACGATGTTGTTCGTGAGAATCTGCACGGACAGCACGGACGAGGGCACGACGTTCAGCAGCCCTTCCGTCCACAACTCGCCCCGCTCGACGGTTTCGATGAGGCTTGGTGAAGCGAACAGGCCGATGAGGTCGGGATACGTGCTCACCATCCATGCGCCCGTGAATACGGAGACGATGAACAGCAGCGCGACCCACACGATGTGAGGCCGCAGCCAATGGATCGCTTCTGGAATCTGATCGCGGAAGAAGCTCCACAGCGCATGGCCGGGATGTGCAGTCGGCTTGTGAAGTGTCGCGTGTGCCTGCGCATACGCCGCTTCCAGAAATTCGCGTGCGCGGCTTTCGGGCATCAGCCGCCGCGCCCGCGCGAGATCGTGTGCGAGCAGACGATAATCATCGATCGCCTGCGTGGCATCTTCCACGCTGCGCGCGCGGCTGTTCATCAGGCGCCGCGCGCGATCAGCGGCCGCTTTCCAGAGCTCCGCGCGATCCATGAGCGTGCTTCGCAGAGCCTGTTCGCGTACGCCGTTGCTCATGCGAGTTGCTCGAGTCGGTTGTGCAAGGCGTTTTCATCCCTCGCATCGTCCGGCACGGTGCCGGTTGCGCGCACGATCAATGCCCGCGCCAAACGCACGCGTGCTTCAGGGTCGAGACTGTGCCAGCGATCAAGCAGCTCGCCGATGAGATCGGTGGTGGCGGCATCGAGCTTCTGCCCTTTCGGCATCCGCCCGAAGTGCTTCGCGCCCAAGGCTTCGCGGTTTTCGTAGACGAGCAGCGTCCCCGCGGCGAGATCGCCGACGCGCACCTGGTCGCGCGTCACCATCGACGTGATGAGCCCGACGCCATAGCCCACCGGAAAGCTGTCCACGAGACGAAACACGTTGCGCACGAGACAGGCGGTGAGCGTTGGCGCGGAGCCATTGCGCGTCACCAGCCTCACGCCGATCATTCGTTTTCCCGGTGTTCGCCCGCGCATCACGATCTCGAGCACGCAGTGATACAGCGTGAAAAGGCCGGCGGCCGGCAACGCCACGTACAGATACCACGACGATTCCGGATCGAGAGGGGCGCTCAGGCTGAATGCGCCGTTGTAGAGCACCGTGGCGAGGACGTACCACGCCACCACCAGGACCGCGCGAATGGCCAGGTCGATGAGAAACGCGAGCGCCCGCGCACCCGTGCCCGCCACGGCGAGCGAAACGTCGACTCCGGTGACGCTATCGACGACGAGGTCGTGCGCTACCCGGGACAACGTTTACTCCACGGAGGCCAACTGCTCTGCGCGGTATTCCTGCTGGAGCGCCTCGACGAGCTCGTCCAGGTCGCCATTCATCACGTTCGCGAGCTGGTAGAGCGTGAGGTTGATGCGGTGGTCGGTGACGCGTCCCTGGGGAAAGTTGTACGTGCGGATGCGTTCGGAGCGATCGCCGCTGCCGACCTGCAACTTGCGCGACTGCGCTTGCGCGGACTGCTGTTTTTCCTGCTCCGACGCGAGCAGGCGCGCCTTCAGCAGCGCCATCGCGCGCGAGCGGTTCTTGTGCTGGGAGCGCTCGTCCTGGCATTCCACGACGATTCCCGAAGGAATGTGCGTGATGCGAATGGCGGAGTCTGTCTTGTTCACGTGCTGTCCGCCGGCGCCCGACGAACGATAGGTGTCGATGCGCAGGTCGGCCGGATTCACGTCGACGCTGGTCACTTCGTCGATTTCCGGAAGAATCGCGACCGTGCACGCTGAAGTGTGGATTCGACCTTGCGCCTCGGTTGCTGGCACCCGCTGCACGCGATGCGTACCGGCTTCGAATTTGAAGCGGGAAAACGCGCCGCGCCCGACGATGCGACTGATCACTTCGCGATAGCCGCCGTGCTCGCCGAGATTCTCGCTCAGCACTTCGACGGCGAGCCCTTTCGACTCCGCGTACCGCGAATACATGCGGAACAGGTCGCCTGCGAAAATGGCGGCCTCGTCGCCGCCGGTGCCGGCGCGCACTTCGAGGAAGATGTTCTTCTCGTCGCGCTCGTCCTTCGGAATGAGCAGGCTGGCGAGCGCGACTTCCTCGGACGCCAGGCTCTCCTGCACGCGGCTGATCTCTTCCTGCCCGAGCGTGCGCATGCCCGGGTCGGCGTCGTCACTCATCTCGCGCGCGGCGGCGAGATCCGCCTCCAGGCCACGAAACGCCGACAAACGTTCGGCCAGCGGCTGCAGGCGCGAGTATTCCATCGACAGGTCCCGAAATTGCTGCGAGCCGCCCGCCACTTCCGGCGCGGCCAGCAGGCGCCCGACTTCCTCGAAACGTTCGGACATCTTTTCGAGGCGCTGGCGAATGGTGTCTTTCATCGGGGCGGCATTGTCCGGATGGTCCGACGCGCTGACAAGCGATGACGCAGATCAGCTGCGGCGGATTGTGTGAACGCCCGGGCGCGCTCGGTGGCGAATCCCCGGGCAGGCTCATATAGTGGTTCGCGTGAACGTTCTCAACCGTGGCCTGAAAGAAGGCCTGAATCCGGGTGCCGACACCCGCCGTGCTGGCTCCCCTCGCTGGGCTCCCCGTTGGACAAGCGCGCTTTTTGTGGCGGCGTTTGCGGCCTTTGGGCCCGCGGGCGCCGCACTGGCCGCCAACGCCCGCACCATCGCGGCAGAGGCCGTGCGGGATCCCAATGCATCCACCGTGGTTGCAGAGATTGCCCTGGAGCGCGGCGATTGCCGTGCTGCCGCCGAGACCTATGCGGCGGCGGCCCAGCGGGCCGATGTCGCCGTGGCCCGCCGCGCGAGTGAAGTGTCGCTGGCCTGCCAGCATTTGCCAGCGGCCTGGGATTCCGTCAAACGCTGGCGCGCGCTCGCCCCCACCGATCAGGACGCGGCCGCGATCTATGCGACCGTGGCGCTGAAGCTCTATCGCGTGGCCGACGCGCGCTCCGCGCTGTCCACCGTGCTGAAGCCGAAGTCGCAAGACGACGACGCGAGCAAGGAAGACAAGCCGCGTAGCGACGTAGCCGGCAGGCGCGATTCGGACGCACGGCTTGCCGAGCTCGCCGCGCTGTTCCTGCAAGAGGCCGATGCCACCTCCACGTTCGCGGCGATCAGCGGTGCGTTGGATGTGGACACGGCTTCATCGTCCGCGCTCGCGCTCGTCGGCGAGCTGGCGCTCGAGGCTTACGACACGGGTCGCGCTGAATATTTCGCGGGCCGCGCGCTCGCGAAAGATCCGACCTCGTTCGAAGCAAAGCACATTCTGGCGCGCGCGTACGTGATGAAGGGGGATGCGACGAACGCCATCGCGACGGCACGCGAGGTGATGAAGCTCGATCCCGAACGCGGGCAGTTCGAGCTCGCGGAAGTGCTGGCCGCGCTCGACCATCTCGAAGAAGCGCGCCGCGAGCTGGAAAGACTGCGTTCCGCCGAGGCTGCGAAGGGCGAAGTGGACCGGCGCCTCGCGCTGCTCGCGTTCCAGGGCGGCGACTACTCAGAGGCGCAGCGCCGCTTTACGGATCTCGCGACGAGTGACGACGCAACGGACGCGTCGCTGCTCTATCTCGCGGATATCGCGGAGCGCGATGGCGATACGGACACCGCCCTCGCAGGATATCGACGTTTGATCAGCACATCGCTCGCCATTCCTGCGCGCACGCGCGCCGCTGCGATCCTGCTGGACAAGAAAGAACGCGGCGAAGCGCTCGCGATGCTCGACGACTATGTAGCGGAGCATCCGGATCGCAGTTTCGAAATCACGGTGACGAAGGCGAATCTGCTGGCGGATCACGGTGAGATCGATGCGGGGCTCGCGTTGCTGGCGGCCGCATTGGATCAGCATCCACAACATCCGTCGCTGCAGTATGACCGCGCGGTGTTGTTGGAGAAGGCCGGCAAAGTGCGCGAGGCCGTCAACGCGATGGAAAAGCTGCTGAGCGAGCGCCCGGACGATCCGACGTTGCTCAACGCGCTGGGTTACACGCTCGCCGATCACGGCATCGACTTGTCGCGCGCGGAAGGGTTCATCAAGAAGTCGCTCGCGATAATGCCGGATAATCCGGCCGTGCTGGATAGCATGGGTTGGGTGCGGTTCAAGCGTGGGGACGCGAAAGGCGCGGCGGATCATTTGCAGCGCGCGTACCTGCTGGCTCACGATCCCGAGATCGCCGCGCATCTGGCCGAGGCGTTGTGGAAGAGTGGCTCACGGCAGGAAGCACGCGCGGTGCTCGCTTCTGCGCTGGCCCGTCATCCGGACAACGAAAAGCTCAAAAAGACCGTCGCGCACCTCGCACCGCCCGAGAAGTTGTGATGGGCGCGTTGGCATGCGACGGCGTGCGCTTGCGCCGGGTTGGCGGGGCGTGGGGACAAGCGTTGCCACGCTCGACAATCGTCGGCGCCTCGCTGCGTTGGGTTCTGCTGGGGCTGGTTCTGCTCGTCAGCGCTTGCAAGACACTCCCGCCCGCGGCTGCACCGGGACCTGGTGCTCCGTGGGAAATGCGCCGCGCCGCCCTTCAATCCCGCACGAACTTTGATCTGACCGGTCGCATCGGTGTGGCTGCCGCGCAAGACGGCTTCAATGCAAAACTTCGCTGGCAGCAGCAAGGCACGCAATCGCAGCTCGCGCTCGATGGCCCGCTTGGGGTGGGCGGCGTGCGCATCGCTGCGAATGGCGATTCGCTCAGCGTGACGAGCTCGCGGGGCGAGCAACTCGACAGCGCTGCTGCCCGTCGCGAAATCGAAACCCGTCTCGGATTCGAGCCGCCCATCGCAAGTTTGCGGTACTGGGTTCTGGGCGTGCCGAATCCTTCGCAGCCGTCAAAAGAAGTGCTCGACGACACGCAGAGACTTGCGGCGCTCGAGCAGGACGGTTGGAAGATTGCGTACACCGGTTACACGGACGTGCAGGGCGAAGCGTTGCCGTCGAAGATCACGCTCACTCGCGACACCACGCGCGTGCGACTCGTCATCGATAGTTGGGGGCCATGAGGGTCTCGCTCGCGGAATTCGCGGCTGGCGTCGAGTCCGTCTGGCCGGCCCCGGCGAAGTTGAATCTCCTCTTGCACATCACCGGTCGCCGCGACGACGGCTACCACGATCTGCAAACGCTCTTTCAATTGATCGACCTGCACGACGACATCGCGATCACCGTCCGCGACGACGGGGTGATCGAGCGCCTCGCCGGCCCGTCGGACGTGCCCGCCGAATCCGACCTCGTGATCCGCGCCGCGCGCGCGCTAAAACAGGCGACCGGCGCCCCGCTCGGCGCCTCGATCGCCATCACGAAACGCATCCCGATGGGCGGCGGTCTGGGCGGGGGAAGCTCGGACGCGGCCACAACATTGCTCGCGCTGAATCACCTGTGGCAAACGGCTCTACCGCTCGAAACGCTCGCCGAGCTGGGCCTGGCCCTGGGCTCCGACGTGCCGGTTTTCGTCTACGGAACATCGGCTTGGGCCGAAGGGCGAGGCGAGCAGCTCGAGCCCGTGGAGCTGCCCGAACGCTGGTATGTCGTGATTCATCCCGGTGTCCATGTCGCCACCGCGCCGGTGTTCCAGGCCCCTGAATTGACACGAAATTCCCCGAAGATCACAATGCGCGCCGCTCTTCAGACCCGCGCCCGTAACGACTGCGAAAGCGTCGTCCGTGCGCGCTTCCCTGCGGTGGCGGATTCGCTCGACTGGCTCGCGGCCCATGCGCCCGCGCGACTGTCGGGCCCGCTGCTCACGGGAACCGGTGCCTGTGTATTCGCAAGCTTCGCGAGTGCGATCGATGCGGAACGCGTCGCCGCGCGGGTACCGGATCGCTGGACGAGCTTTGTCGCACGGGGAATGAATCGCTCCCCCGCGCACGATCGACTGAGTTGGGGTGTCGCCAAGCGGTAAGGCAGCGGGTTTTGATCCCGCCATACGTAGGTTCGAATCCTGCCACCCCAGCCAACCTCTCCATATAAAACAACACTTTATTGAGTTTCGGCTGCGTTTTTCTGGTGCCTGCCAGGTGATGCGTCCTCGACCCCAAGAGGTGCCACTAAGCAGCACTAGTGCCTCACATGCGGTTCGAGTTTCGGGGGCATGGACTGCAAGCTACTGTTTTAAAGGGAACCGAGAGTGGGCTGCACGGATGTATGGCGGGATTTTCATACGACATGCTTCGGGATGGGTTAGCGACTCGCTTGCTTGACATGGTTTTCCCCCTTGGCCACAGTGCCGACGCATGAGCCCTCCGCTTCCGAAGTCTTCTCCAGCGCCATTCGCAGACAAGCGAAGCCGTCAGGCTGCGTGGGAAAAGTACTGCGACGAAAAACAGCTCTCCGTTGAGGAGCGCAATCGTGCTGCGAGCATCATTCGTCCGGGCGCTTCGATAAAAGTCCAGGCTTGGCCGAGTCTTTAAGCCTCGACGACTACGACTGGTTCACTCCAGCCGATCTCATGAAAGTTATCGACGCGATTCACGCGCTTCCTGACTGGAAGAAGGTCGTGCTCGTTGGCGGTCAATCGCTGCTTGGTTGGAGTACTACAAGGTCGAGCTGCCCAAATTCGAAGGGCCCTACCTGACGATCGACGCGGACTTTCTCGGCACAAAGACCGAAGCCGAGGTGATCGCAAAAGAGCTCGGGAGCAAAGCTCAGATCCCAAGCTTCGACGATCACACTCCGAATGCCGCCGCCATCGACTTCACAGGCGCGAGCGGCAAGAAGTTACACATCGATATCCTCAGCGGCGTTCTCGGTCTGAAGAGCGAAGACGTCAGAAAACTTGCTGTGAATCTGGAGATCGACAACAACAAGCCGGTCCCGGTCCTACATCCCTTACTCGTTCTCGAAAGCCGCTGCATCAATCTCGAGCGGCTCAGCGAAAAGCGACATGGCAACGGCATCACTCAGGCGCGGGTGGCCTGTGCGGTCATCGAGCATTATCTCGCGGAATGTCTCAGCTCATCGGAACGTTATCGAGAGGCGCTCAATGCGGCCAAGCGCATCGCCGATCTTGCGCAGTCAAGCGCCGGCGTTTTCGTTTGGACTCAATGGGGGATCGATGTCGCCAATGTTGTGGACGCTTCGAAAATGCCGGGCCAATTCAGTCGATCATGGCCGCATGAGCTTGCCGAGGTAACCAGGAAGAGAGAGATTGCTGGCCGCGAGACGAAGAAAATCTCTAAATCGTAGATCGTTCGACCAGGCGAACGTCCGAGGTTGGAACGCAAGCCCCTCGCGCTTCCATTTTTTCCATGACTCGGCGGTTCTGTCTCACTCTGGAGGACCGCGCCGAGTTCGCAGTCTCGAGCAGCTACTAAGCGGCCGTATACAGGACGCCCACCACGACAATGAGGTGCCTCTCGCTGGCTCGATCTGATCAGGCCAATCTGGTACGAACGGCTCAAGAAGCCGCGCCGGCGACCGCTTCTTCTGAGGGACATTCGTTCCGACATTCCGCATTCCGCGGCGTCCGGCGACCTGACGTTTTCCACATCCCGCGACGCATCTCCTGGTCCACCATGGCCGGTGGCGAATATTGAGGCAGTCCGGGCCCCTCGTTCTCGCGAGCGTTGTTTTTAGCTCCGCTGTCCCGCGGAGTCGCGAGCGCCAGGATTAATCAGTACGAGCGGCAGCATGGATCATTTTCGGCGACGCGTCGCATCATCCACGCGTAATGCTTGTCGAAAATCACTCGTTCTCATTAGCACGCCACAAATCCGTGATGTGACACCTTACCAATACGATTCGCCCATCTAGACTGCACTACGTGAAATTTCCGGAGGTGGGCGATGCGTGTCCGACATTTAGGAAGCACGCTCGTCTTTGGAACGTGCGTCGCGCTAGCGCTGAGCGGCTGTCAGCGAAGCAGCACTTCGAGCCAGCAGCAGGAGTATTCGGTCGCGGCCACGATCAGTGGCCTGCAGTCGAGTGGGCTCGTTCTATCCGTGCTGGGATCTGATGTCGCGATCACCCAGGGGCAGACGACTGTGCTCCTCGCCGCAGCGCTGGTCAGCGGCACAAACTACACGGTGCGGGTGCGGAACCAACCTGTTAATCAGAGCTGCTCCGTGGCCAACGGTAGCGGCGCTATCGCTGCCGCGAATGTCGCCAATGTGGTTGTAACCTGCGCGAACCAATCCTTCGCGTTGGGTGGCAGTCTCTCCGGGCTCGATGGCCCGGGTTTGGTACTGAGCAATGGGCCCGACACACTGCCGGTGGACTCCGGAGCGACCGCCTTCACCATGCCGACTGCCGTGGCTTACGGGAGTGGCTATGAAGTGATGGTACAAACTCAGCCGCCAGGAATGAGCTGCAGGGTGAATCAGGGAACGGGAACCATGCCGGCAAGTGCAGTGATCGGCGTGGCGGTAACCTGCACGGATCAACCGTTTGCTATTGGCGGCAGCGTCATCGGGCTGGGCGACCTGTCCGGGCTGGTTCTCGTCAATGGCTCGGATCTCCTTACGGTGCCGCGCAATGCGGCGTTCTTCACGATGCCTACTACCGCGCCGTTCGGTAGTTCCTATGAGGTCCGGGTGCAAGCGAGCCCTGCGGGACTCAGCTGCTCCGTGGGTAACGCCAGCGGTAGGGTAGGGGCAAGCAACATCACGAATGTTGTCGTGACCTGTTCTGATCAATCCTATGCGCTGGGCGGAACCATCAGCGGACTGACTGCTGCGGGCCTGGTTCTGTCGAGCGGCAGCGACGTCCGGAGCGTGCCCTCTGGAGCGACCGCCTTCACGATGACTGACTCGGTGGCCTACACCGGCAACTACAACGTCGTGGTACGGACGAATCCAACGGGCCTGACCTGTTCCGTTGCACAAGGCGTGGGCACCATGGGTCCAATGCCATTCACCGGCGTCACAGTCACCTGCTCGCCGCTCACCGAGACGATCGGTGGTTCCATCAGTGGCCTGTCTTTGTCGGGGCTGATCCTGCTCGATAACGGCGCGGATGCGACCGAGATCAGCGCCAACGCCACCAGTTTTACGATGCACACCAGTGTTGCCTATGGCACGTCCTATGACGTCAGCGTCGGTACGCAGCCTTACGGCATCAGTGTTGGCTGTACGGTGTCCGGCGCGAGCGGCGTGGCGACTGCCGACGTGAATACCGTGGCTATCAGCTGCGCGCCCGTGAATCCGGTGCAGACCGCGATCGCCGGCTATTTCCAATCTCCAGTCGGAGTGGCGCGCGACACGAGCGGCAATCTGTACGTCACCGATCAACAGACCAATGAGGTCAGGAAGCTTCCTTACAGCAGCGCGACCCATAGCTACGGCGCGCCCGTCCGGGTTGCCTCAGGTCTCAAAAGTCCGATGGGAGTGGCGGTGGACGCTGCTGGAAATGTGTATGTGGCCAACAGCAACGACAATGCCGTCGTCATGATTCCGTACAGCAGTGGTGGGTATGGTGCCCCAATCAACCTCGGGTCGGGATTCAGCCAGCCAGTCGGCGTAGCGGTGGATGCATCAGGCAACGTATACGTTGCCGATAGCGGCAACGGTGCGGTCGAGCAGATCCCCTTCAGCCAGGGGACCTATGGCACGCCGATAGTTCTTGCGTCGGGATTCCTCCTACCGTTTGGTATCGCGGTCGACGCCGCAGGCAACGTGTATGTGTCCGACGGCTTTAGTAACGAGGTCGTGCAGATACCTTATGGCGCCGGCGCCTACGGCACACCGGTCACTCTGGGATCGAGCTTTGATCAGCCGGCCGGCATAGCGGTGGATGCATCGGGCAACGTGTACGTGATCAATGCCAATGGCAATGACGTCGAACAGATTCCGTACAACGCCGGCACCGGGTACGGAACACCTGTAACGATCGCCTCCGGCTTCAATCAACCGTACGGTGTCGCGCTCGACCCAGCGGGTAGCCTTTACGTGGGTGACCGGGGCAACAGTGTCGTGAAGGAGGTCCCGAACACCGGTGGGAGCTTCGGCAGCCCCGTCACCGTCGGAGCCGGACTCGGCAAGTCTCTCGCCTTGGTGGTGGACGCGGCTGGCAACGTATTTCTCGCGGACAACTACAATGGCGCCGTCAAAGAGCTCATCTACGGCAACGGCGCCTATGGCGCAGCGGCGGTCACAGTCGCGTCGGGACTGAGCTCTCTGTACGCGTTGACGCAAGATAGTGCCGGCAACGTGTTCGTACTGGACCCCTTCGCGGGCGCGATCATCGAAATTCCCTATACCGCTGGGAGCTATGGCGCGCCGACGACCGTCATGTCCGGTTTCTACTATCCACTGGCGATCACAGTGGATGCGGCCGACAACTTGTATGTGGTCGGTGGCAGCAACACTCTTTACCAGGTGCCCTATAGCAACGGCACTTATGGCCCGCCGGTCGCACTCGCCTCCGGATTTGCTGGCCCGCAAGGCGTCGCGGTGGATGCAGCCGGGAATATTTATGTCGGTAACTTCATCGACAACGACGTAAAGAAGGTACCGTTCAGCGGCGGAATCTATGGCGCGCCGATGACGATCGGTTCTGGCTTCAGCCGGCCTGTGGGCGTGGCGGTGGACGCCCAAGGCAACGTGTACGTTGCCGACAATAACGGGGTGAAGGAAATTCCCTACGCCAACGGCACTTACGGTGCTCCGATTTCGCTGGGATCCGGATTTGTGAACCCCACCGGCGTCGCGCTGGACACACAGGGGCGCCTCTACGTCGTCGACGAGACGACAGTGTGGAAGCTCACGCCGTGACGTAGCGCGGTAAGCCTAAATGCGTGGCGTGTCGCTTACGCGAAGCGAATGTGCAAGCGGCGCCCAACGGCCTCCGGCCGATTCAAGGACTTTCGGCTGACTGCCGCGCGTCGGGCCTGCATCCCCAGGGCGACCTCCGCGCGAAGGTACCCGATTTTCCGGTCTGCTCCCTCATATCATCCGGCGAGCCGCTTTCTGCGGCTTGTTTCAAAGGTGATACCCACGTCCGCGAGCGCATGACCGAAGAAGCCCCCCATCTGCTCATCCGCAAGGTGGTGGCCGAGGTTGGCGCCGACCTCGTCCGCTATCTGTCTCGCCGCGTGCGTCCCGGAACCGACGCGCGCGATGTGGCGCAGGAAGCCTACGTGCGCCTGATGCGTCTCGATCGAAAAGACCTGATCCGCGATCCGGAGCCGTATCTGTTTCGGCTAGCGGCCAATCTCGTGAACGAGCTCGAGTTGAAGCGCGGCACCGACGACGCGCGGCTGTTGCGCTGGACGCAGGATCGGGAAGATCCCGCCGCACCGGTCGATGTACAGGCAGACGCCTCGATTTTGCGCCAGCGCATCGACAGTGCCCTCGGCCAGCTGAATCCGAAGTGTCGCGCGGTGCTGATCTTCCATCGACGCGACCAGATGACGTACGACGAAATTGCCCTGCGGCTCGGCATCTCGCCGAGCATGGTCAAGAAATATCTCGCGGTGGCCATTCGCCATTGCCGCAATCAACTCCGCGACCTGGTGTAGGGAGCCGACATGGACCGTTCGCAGCAGCGTCACGATGAGCATCTGGCCAGCGAAGCCGCCGACTGGTTCGCGCGTTTGCGGAGCAGTGACCACAGCGATCCGGAGGCACGGGCGCAGTTCAGCGAATGGCTGCTGCGCTCGCCGAATCATGTGTTGGAATATCTCGCAGCCGTGCGCACCTGGCACGAGGCGACGCCCGAAGCGGTCGGCGAGTATTCGATCGAAGCGCTGACCGCCGCAGCGAAGAGCTTCGCTGATAGTGGTGTCATGGACAATGTGGTCGCACTGCCTATCGCTTCGCACCGAACGTCGCCCTCGTCGCGCTCACGCCGGGCCTTCTTCAGTCGAACGATGTTCAGCCGAGCGATTACCGGCCGTCCGATTTTCAGCCGCGCGATCGCTGCGACGATCGGCATCATCGCGCTGGGCGCCGGCCTGTGGTTGTTGTTCGCGCAGGCTTCCGGCAACTACATCCGAACAGCCATAGGCGAGCAGCGTAGCGTCACGCTTGCAGATGGCTCGGTAATCGACATCAACACCCACTCGGCCATTCGTATCGATGTGGATGGCTCGCGCCGCACGCTCACACTCGTTCGCGGCGAGGCGCGTTTCAAAGTGGCGAAAGACCCGACGCGTCCATTCATCGTGACGACGCCTCAGGCGACGGTGCGTGCGCTGGGCACGATGTTCAACGTGCAGGCCCAGGGCGCGCAGACCGCGGTCGCCGTGCTCGAAGGGTCGGTGGAAGTGCGTGAGCTCGCAATGGCGGCACAGACCGACGAGCCTGCGTCTGCAGCGAAAGTCCGCCCTGGCGAAGTCTCGATCGCGACCGCTTCCAGCTCGAGCCTGCAGCTGCAGGCAGGGCAGCTCGCATCGGTCACGAATCGCGGCGAAATCATTCCCGGCGCAGGGCCTTCGCTCGAGCGCGTGTCGCTGTGGACGGAGCGGCGGCTCGTGTTCCGCAATGAAACGCTGGCCGATGTCGTCGCGGAGTTCAATCGCTATCACACGCGCGCCATTCGCATCGAAGACCCGGCGCTCGCGGCGGTTCGCATCAATGGCACGTTCGATTCGAGCGATCGCCTGTCGCTGCTCGATTACCTGAAAGCGCTGGAAGGCGTGCGCGTGGAAGAACGCGGCGACACCACGCTGCTGGTCGGTCAAGGCAGTGGCGTGCGCAGCGTGCCTTGATTTCGATTCGAGGTACCCAGGTTATGAGTCGGCTCCCTCTTGTAGACGAACAACAAAACCGGGGAGTCCGATGTCCAGCCGCAGTCTCGTTCGTGCCGTCGTGCGCAGCTCACTCGTCCTGAGCGCCGTTGCCGTGTTGAACAGTGCCTTCGCGATGGCGGGAGGCCTGCCGCAAGCGCTTCCGCCGCAGTCGCTCGCCGATGCGCTGGACACTTTCGCGAAAGTCACGGGCATGCAGTTGATCTATCGAGCTGAACTTGCCGCGGGCTTGTCATCTCACGGCGCGCAGGCCGGGCTGTCTGCCGAGCAGGCTCTTCACGAGATTCTGCAAGGCACCGGACTCACGTATGTCTATGTGAACGATCGGACAATCTCGATTCGCAGCGTCGGTTCGAATGGCAGGGATGCGCCGGTTCCTGCGCACGCGCCTGCTACTTCGCTGCCGGCTCAATCGAATGCCACCGAGGCCGTTGCGCCCGGTACGACCGCGGGCTCTTTCTGGAGCCGCCTGCGGCTTGCGCAAGCGAGCGATACAACCGTGGCAAATGGCGCCGATTCGCTGAACACCGCCGCTCCGCAAGCGCCGCGGAACAGCGAATCCGCCGGCATTCCGGAGATTCTCGTCGCCGGCTCGAAGATCCTGAACATGGATATCGCGCGGTCGGTGGACGATCCGCAACCCTATGTGATCTTCACGCGCGAGAAGATCGAACAGTCCGGCGCGTCGAATCTCGAAGATTTCTTCAAGAATCGGCTCACGATGAACACGACGTCCGGCACGCTCGCGCAAGGGCCGAGTGCGATCGCGGGCACGAGCAGCACCATCAATCTGCGTGGTCTCGGCGCGAACCAGACGCTGATCCTGATTGATGGTCATCGCGTACCCGACGGCAACAACGGCAGCCAGTCGACGCAGCCGAGCATCGCCGGCATTCCGCTTTCTGCCGTGGAGCGCATCGAAGTGCTGCCGACGACGGCGGGCGGCATCTACGGTGGCAGCGCGACCGGTGGTGTCGTGAACATCATTCTTCGCCGTGATTACCGCGGCGGTGAAGCGAAGGTGGCATACGGAAGCGCATTCGACTCGGGCGCGACGACTAGGCGCGTCGACCTGAGCGGTGGCTTCACACTCGAGGACGGCAAGACGAGCGTGCTGCTCGCCGGCAGTTTCTCGAACAGCGGGCTGCTGCTGAACCAGGATCGTGAGTTTGCCGAGCGGGGTAGGGCGAACATCCTCGCGAACAATCCGGCGTTCTATCTTTCGTCGAGCTCACCGCCACTGGGCGCAACGCCGAACATCCGCAGCCAGAACGGCAGCAACCTCGTGCTGAAGAACGGCACGGCGCTCGGCTCTGCGATCACGTCTGTTCCCACGGGTTATGCGGGCGCCGCTACCGATGGCGGTGCAGCGCTTGCGGCGAACGCAGGCACTTACAATTTCGACCTGTCACCCAATGCGAGCGTGTTCCAGGATAGCGGGGGCAGCACGCTGCTGAACGGGCCGACCGTCAAGTCCGTGATGGCGACGGTGCGGCGCCAGTTCACGCCTGCCGTGCAGGCGTTCGTTGAAGCTTCCGCGTCAGATAACGACGGGCACGGACGTGGCGCTTACATCTCTGCGCAATACGTTATTCCTGCAAGCGCGCCGACCAATCCGTTCCAGCAAGCCATAACAGTTTCCGTGCCCACGACGGCGGCAGATGGCGAATTCGAATCGAAGTCCGAGGATCGCCGCGTGGTCGGCGGCGTGATCGTGCGCTTGCCCGACAACTGGCGCGCGGAAGCGGACTACACGTTCCAGCGCTATCACCTCGCTTACGCGTCGCCTGCGGGATTTGCTGCTTCGGCGGGAACGGCCATCGGCTCCGGAGCGCTCGATGTGTTGCGTGACCTCACGGCGTATCCGGCCGACTTCTCGCCGTATTTCGGCGTTCAATCGCGAATGCCGGATGCGCAGACGACGCTGAACGACGCGACGCTGCGCCTCGGCGGTTCCGCCTTCGCCTTGCCGGGCGGAGAGATTCAGTTCGCCGGACTGCTCGAGTATCGCAAGATGCAGTTCGATCAAACCGTGCAGTACAGCGGCGACGTGGTGAGCGTTGTGTACCCGGAACGTTCGCAGGAAGTCACGAGCCTCTATCTCGAAGCGCGGCTGCCGGTGTTTTCCGAGAAAAACGCGCTGCCCGGATTGAAGCAGCTCGAGCTGCAGATCGCGGGACGCCGCGACGAATACAGCACGGACTCCGATGCTCGCCGCACTTCGCTCACGCAACCGATCGTGAGCGCGCACAGCTCGGTCACGGCGAGCAATCCCACTTTCGCGCTGCTGTATCGGCCCATCGATGATCTGATGCTGCGAGCGAGCTACGGCAAGGGCTTCCTGCCGCCGAGTGTGGACCAGGTGGTCTCGTCGCCCTTCAACTCCACGTTGACGGTGAACGATCCTCTGCGCGGCGGCAGCGCGATCACGACAGCGTGGCGCAACTTCGGCGGCAGCCCGACGCTGGAACCGGAGCAGTCGAAGAGCTGGTCCGCAGGCTTCGTGGTCACTCCGCACTGGACTCCCGGCTTGCGCGTATCGCTCGACTACAGCCACATCTCCAAGACGAACAATATCTATCAGACCTTCGATGGACAGTTCTTCGTCGACAACGAAGCGCGCTTCCCGGACACCGTGATTCGCGGCCCGGCACCGGCGGGCGATCCGTATGCGGTGGGCCCCATCATCGCGATCGACACGCTGCTCGTGAACATCGCGCAGGCGGAAGTCGAAGCCTTCGACTTGCAGCTCGATTATCGACTGACCACGCAGCGCTTCGGAACGTTCGACCTGCTCGCGCTCGCCACGCGCCAGACGCACTTCCGCACGCAGGTTTCGCCGGACCTGCCGGTTGTCGAGAACGTGGGCATCACCCGCAGCAATCCGCTCGGTTTCAAGGGCAATGCCGGTGTCACCTGGTCGATGGGTGGCTGGACCGCCGGTTGGTCCGTGCGTTACTTCGATTCGTATGTTGTCTCGACGAGCGCGGTGACTCTGCTGAACCAGGGCTCGCCTGAAGTGCCGAGCCAGACGTATCACGATGTGTTCCTGAGTTACGAGTTGCCGAAGGGCATCGGCACTTTCCTCGAAGGCACCGAGATTTCCGCGGGCGCCACCAACGTCTTCAACAAGGCGCCGCCGTTCGACGCAACGGGCTTTCCTTACTACAGCACGTTCGGCGATCCGAGACTGGGCAGCTACCTGATCAGCCTGCGCAAGAGCTTCTGAGCGTCGGAAGGTCAGCATGAAGAAGCTCGTCATTGGCGCGGTCTGCGTCGTATTGCAGTCCGTTGCCGCTTTTTCGGAGCCGGCGGCCATCCCGCTTAAGGCGGAAGACGTCGCGGGCACGTTGGAGATGCCTAGCCTGAGCCGTCTCGGCACGGTGTCGCCCGACGGCAAGCTGCTTGCGTTCACCGTTGCCGATCCGAAGCGAGTGGTTGGCGATACGACGCGTCTGCAGGCCAGTCCGAATGCGCGCCTCAGCAAGGGTTGCGACATCGTGGTGTTCGATGTGAGCGCCGGCACTCGCCGCACGATCGGTTCGCAGGACGGCGGCAGCTGGGAGCCGGCCTGGTCGCCGGATGGCCGTACGCTCGCGTTCATCTCGGATCGCGATGGCGAGACTCGCGTGTGGGCGTGGGACGTTGCGACGGGCGAGACGCGCCGCGTATCGGATGTGGTCACGAGCTCGGTCGATCTGGGCGTCGAGCGGCTTCCTCAGTGGACGCCGGATGGCCGCAGCGTTTTGGTGAAAGTGCTTCCGCTTGGCATGACGAGCGACCAACTCGAACGTCTGCGCAGTGAAGGCGCTCCGGACGAGGCTTTTGCAAAGGGCTCGACGCTCGTGCTCTATCGTTCGGTGCCTGCGTCTGAAGGCGGCGCGGAGACAGGCGGCGCGGCGGTTGATCCGAATCGGGCGCGTGGTGACCTGGCGTTGGTGGAAGTGGCCACTGGCGCTGTTCAACGCATCGCGACGAACGTGAACTCGTCGTGGTATCGACTCGCGCCCGATGGTCACGCGGTTGCGTATCTGGACTTCACGCCGAAGGCGCCGTCGCAGGCCGCCACGCTCGGCACCATGGTCGACTTGAAGCTGGTGCACGTTTCGAGCGGCGCGGCTTATGGAGCGGCACCGCGAGTGATTGCCGCGGGCATTCTGCAGACTTTCTGGCCCAACGCGGCTTGGTCGCCAGACAGTCGCAGCATCGCGTACATCGCATCGCCTGTTGGGCGCGCGGCTCCGGCAGCCACTTCGACGGGCAATGCGCCGGTCGAGAGAACGGGTTCGAGTCGCGGCGAGCTGTTCGTTGCGACGCTTGGACGCGTTGCCGATGCGAAGGCCACCGTGCGTCGCGTTGGCACGGAGCCGTTCGGCGCGATCGGCGCCGAAGGCCTCGTGCTATGGGACGCTTCGTCGCGGCAGGTCGTCGCGATCAGCGATCGCTCGCTCGTCGTGGGAAATGTCGCGAGCGGCAAGATCACGCTCGTTCCTGTTTCAATGCGCATGACCGGCATCGTGGCCGCTGCTGACGAAAATACCTATTGGTCCGTTGATTCGAGTCGCTCGCTCTACGCCGCGGCCGCCGATGCGACAACGTTCGAGCGGGGCTACCTCGAGGTGGACCTTCAAAGCGGCACGTCGAATTGGACGCACAAGATCACCGGCAGCGTCAGTCGCAATCCTGTCGTGGCGCCTGACGGTCACAGCGCGTTCTTCTCTGTGGAGAGTGCAGGCGAGAGCCCGGCGATGTGGGCGTCGGCAGCGAAGTTTGCTTCACCTCGTCACTTGGTCACGATCGACCCCCGACTGGATGCCTACCGATTCGGCACGGCAAAGCTCATCCACTTTCGCGGGACCGACGGAGATCTGCTCGCCGGCACGTTGTTGCTGCCCGCTGGATACGAGCCGGGCAAGCGCTATCCCCTCGTCGTTTGGGTGTATGCGAGCGGACATGGAACCGACGGACTCGGCCGCTTCGGTCTCGTCGGCGTGAACCAGCACAACATGCAGATGCTGGCGACGCGCGGTTACGCGGTGCTGTGGCCGGATATTCCGGTGCACGTCGGCACGCCGATGCGGGATCTCATGAAGGCAGTGATTCCCGCAATCGACGAAGTGGTCGCGCAAGGGGTGGCAGACCCGGACCGACTCGGCGTCATGGGCTGGAGCAACGGCGGCTATTCGACGCTCGCGCTCATCGTGCAGACCACGCGTTTCAAGGCGGCGGTGATGAACGCGGGTTTCGGCGATCTCACCGGGTTCTATGGGTTCGGTATCTCGAACGACTATCGCGGTAACGGTTTCGGCGCCTGGCATCCGTGGCTCGAGCACGGCGGCGGCGCGATGAGTGTGCCGCCCTGGGAAGATCCGCAGCGCTACGTGGAAAATTCGCCGATCTATTACCTCGATCGCATCCAGACCCCGCTCATCATCATGGCCGGCAGCCGCGATATCGCGATCGTGCCGTTTTCCGACCAGGTGTTCGTGAATCTCAAGCGCTTGCGCAAAGACGCCACGTACCTGCGATATCGCGAAGAAGACCATGCGCTCACGAGCTACGCCAACCTGGTGGATTACTGGACCCGCGTGACGAGGTTTTTTGATGAGAAGCTGGTTGCGAAGTGAGAGGCGGCGCGAGCTGAGGAGCTGGCGGTTTCGCTGCAGGGAGTCACCTGCGAAGGGGTTGATCGCGCGGGGACTCTCATTGAAGAGCGTTCTCTTGTTGAGATCCTTCGCCGCTCCGCGTGCCACGTGCGCTTTGTCGTCTGGCGCTCGTCGTTGCTTTGATGACGTCAGCCATGACGACTCAAGCCGCGTCGGAACTGGATTCGGCGCGCAAGGATGCGCAAGCGGGTACCGCTACACTGGAACAGCGTCCGTGCCCGGCGCTCGGTGCTCGAAACTATCTGCGCGGATTGTCCAATCCGCAGCAGCTTGTCGCTTCTGCAGACAGGGAGCGCACTTACGAAGACGGCGCGCTGCTGCAGCTTCAACAAATCGCGCGCGACCCGCAGCTGTCGAGCAAGCAACGACCGGAGTTGCAGGCGCTCGCCAGCTGGTCCATCGCCGCGTCGGTGGCGAACTGGTCGATGCTGCAGTTGGCGCAGCAGGCGCTTGCGGATCCGCTGGCTCGCCGCGCGTCCAGGGCAACCGGATCGTCGCGAACGGAAGTTCGTCGGGGTTTCCGATCACGACGTCCTTCAGTTTCGACGAAGGCAACAAGATCGCGCGGATCGACATCACGCTGTGGTGCGGGCGGTGCCGTACAGATCTTTTCGGACGCACCGCGTAGGGTCACGGTGAACCATCGGAGACCGCCATCGTGAACGACAAGATCATCGCAATGCTGAACGATCTGATCGAAACCTCGAAGGATGGCGAAAGGGGCTTCTCCCTGGCGGCACGAGACACGGACGAACCAGAGCTCAACAGCGTTTTCAGGGCAGGCGAGCAGTCTTGTCGCTCGGCGGCGGCGGAGTTGCAGGATCAAGTCCGGTTCCTCGGTGGTCACGCCGAACATTCCGGCACGCTGATGGCCGCTGCACATCGCAGCTGGATCAGCTTCAAATCGGCTGTGAGCCCGCGTGATGACAACGCGATCCTCGAAGAGCGTGAGCGCAGCGAAGACTTCGCTACTGTGCGTTATGCGGATGCGCTCAAGGTAGACATGCCGGATTCAGCGCGTTCGATCGTCGAGCGTCAGTACCAGGGTGTGATGCTGAATCACGGGCGCGTACGGGATCTGCGCAATCGTTACAGAAATAAAGGGCCGCGTGCGCTGCGCTCGAATGGCTGATGCGCTGGAGCGTCAGATCTGATACTTCGAAGCACGTAATCCGTTTTTCCGCGCGGTAATGTCGCGCTGACTGATCCTGACAGTCCGTTGGCGCACAGACGCCCTGAGCGCGTTGCAGTAGCCTGCAGCGTATGAGTGTGATGAGTTGTGCTCCGCGCACGTACGGCGACATACGCGTTTGTGCCGATGTGCCGGAAAGTCAGCGATTGCAGGCTTGACCCTGGCTTGCCGGACTGGTCGATCTGACTGGCCAATCCGACTGGCCAGGCGGATTTGAACTCTTTTCCTTCGGACCAGTCCACTTGCTCCGACGGCTGTGTTCGCGCCACACGAGTGCGCGGGATCCAGGAGCATTCGAAGATGAATCGATCCTCACTGCCGGTGCTGGCGCTTGCCGTGACGCTGGGCCTCGCAGGCAGCGCCAATGCGCAACAGAACGATACGAACGTTCTGGCGGCGTCTGCAGGGGATGCATCGAGCAGCGCCGACATCGACGCACCGCGAAGATCCGGCACGGCCGGATCATTGGGGATACTGGCACTCATTGGGGTGGGGGCGCTCGCATGCGCCATCGCCGTGACGACCCGACGGCGAATTCGAGGAGAACGCATTTGAAAATGGATACCGAGACTCTGCTGCACAAGGCACACACCGTGTTGGTGAGCTACCGCCCTGGCGTGACGTTGCCGAAGGAATTGTCGAAGGTGCGGGCGATGCTCGACGCACACATGTTTGGCCGCGATGGACGCGACAGGCGCGATCACGTCGTCGAGATTGCGCGCCAGATCGATCTCGTGCTGCCCACGCACATCTTCGAGAAGCGCAAAACGCGATGAGCTATCGAAGGGAAACCCGCGGCTCCGTCTGGCATTGGTGCCGCAATTGCCCGGAATGGCCTTCGCAGGACTTTCAGCAGCGTGAAGACAAGCCGGTCACCTGGACTGGTCAGACGCTGTGCGATCAGTGCGACGGACGCGCACGGGCCTGCACCTGCCAGCACTCAGTCTCACTCAGAACGGGACTGGCTTCAGACCAGGTTCTCGGCCCGCTGCTGAACAACGCCTAGCCCGCCGGGCGCCGCGAAAACCTCGATCGGCTCGCTCAGATTCGCGCGACAGCGCGCGGCACGTTGGCACCCGCATTCTCTGCGGAGCGCGCCGGCAGCAGACGATCGGTCTCCTTCCGAACGACTTCGTAACACTCGCAGGACATGGTTTCGAGGCGAGATCGATCGAGCACGGTGATCTTGCCGCGGCGATATTCGATGACGCCGGCCTTCTGCAGTTTGCCCGCCGCTTCCGTCACGCCTTCGCGACGCACGCCGAGCATGTTGGCGATCAACTCCTGCGTCATCACCAACTGGTTCGAGCTCAGGCGGTCCAGCGACAACAACAGCCACCGGCACAGTTGCTGGTCGACCGTGTGATGTCGATTGCAGACGGCCGTCTGCGCCATCTGAGTGATCAGTGCCTGGGTGTAGCGCAGCAGGATGTGCAATGTGTCGCCGTGCCGCGCGAACTCCTGCTCGATGCGTCTTCGAGTGAGGCGATACGCGCTGCCCGCGCTTTGCACGATCGCCCGATTCGTCAGCGTCGCGCCGCCCATGATCAGCGCAACATCGATTGCGCCATCGTTGCCCACCACGGCAATTTCCGCCGACTCGCCATCTTTCAGTACATACAGCAGCGAGACGATCGCGTCCGTGGGGAAATACATGTAGCGCTGCATGCGGCCGGCTTCATACAGCACGGTCCCGAGCGGCAGCGTCACCAGTTTCAAATGCGGAAAGAGCCGCTCTCGCTCTGCTGTGGGGAGTGCTTCGAGAAGGTGATTCTGTTCCGGTGAGGCCATGGATGGAGCGCAGCCCAGAAAAAAAGGTAGCGAAAGTATAGGTGCAAAGCATGTGCATATGTCAGTTACCGAACATACCCACTTTGCTGAAACACTCAGCGTGTCCGTTCGTGTCTTTGCATGCTGTGTGGCCGGGCGCACGGATGACGCTCGTGCATCAGCGCTCAATGGAGTATGAATCGTGCAAGGAAGAGCCTCGACAGTGCTTTACCGCGGCAACCGGCCGAGGACACGGTTCATAGGGAAAACCTGCTGCTGGCCTCTCTGCCTGACGTGACACGTCGCCGGCTGATCGAAGCGGGTGAGTCTGTGCAGCTTCGCTTCGGCTCGGTGATCTGCAAGCAGGGCGCGCGGATCCGCTATGTCTACTTTCCAACCGGTGGCTTCATCTCGCTGCTCGCTCAGCTGGACGGGCGACCAGGGCTCGAGGTGGGACTCGTCGGGACTGAAGGTGCGGTCGGCGTCGCAGTTGCACTCGGCGTGAGCATCGCTCCGGTGGGTGCAGTGGTGCAGGGCGCCGGCTCGGCGCTGCGCATCGACGCGAAGCGTTTTGCCCTGGAGCTACGCCGCAGCCCCGCCTTGAGGCGCGCGGTCTCCCGCTATTTGTATGTATTCGTTGCTCAGCTCGCCGGCATGGCGTCGTGCGCGCGCTTTCACCTGGTCGAAGCGCGGCTGGCGCGCTGGCTGCTCATGACGCGCGATAGGGCAGCATCGGATGATTTCTATCTCACGCAGGAATTCATCGCGTACATGCTGGGTGTGCGGCGGGTGGGTGTGACGCGCGCGGCGCGCATCCTGCGAGCGCGCAAACTCGTCAGCTACAGCCGCGGTTACATCAACATTCTCGATGTGGGCGGCCTCACTGCTGCGGCGTGCTCTTGTTACACCACAGCGCAGACCACGTATACCCGCGTCATGAAAAGAGGCGTGGTGCGTTCAAAGGGGCGCGAGCAACGAGCTGTTGGGCAGATGAAATGACGTCACGGCCGCGCTGAGAGTGCGCTGCGTGCGGTCTCGAACAGAGAGCCGCCGCGAAACCTGACACCATCGTTGGCCAATCGTCTGCGACGGCCGCTGCGGCTCGCAACGATGAGTTACCGCCGCTCGAAACGGTACGTCCCTCAACCGCTTTCGGAGGCGTCCTTGAACCCAATCCATCGCGTGGCGTTCATCGGTAATTCCCTGCCGCGACGATGCGGTATCGCGACGTTCACCACGGACCTTCAGCAGGCAGTCGGCGCTTCGCCTTCCGCGCCGCAGGTCACGCTCGTTGCGATGACCGACGCCGCGCGTCACTACGAGTACCCACCCGTGGTCGGCTTCCAGATTCATGACGAAGTCGCGGAGGAATACGATCGCGCCGCGGATTTCCTCAATGCGCGTTGCGTCGATGTCGTCTCGCTCCAGCACGAGTTCGGCATTTTCGGTGGAGAAGCCGGTGGGCTGATCGTGCAGCTGTTGCGTCGGCTGAAGATGCCGATCGTGACAACGTTCCACACGGTGCTCGCTGCTCCAGGCGCGGCGGAGCGTCGCGTGTTCAACGAAGTGCTGAACCTGTCCGCAGGCGTGGTGGTCATGGCCGAACGTGCCCGTGGCCTGCTGGAAACGGAGTACGGCGTTCCCAGTCAGAAAATCGAGGTCATTCCTCACGGCATTCCGGACAGCAAGCTGGTGAGTACGGTTGCCGCGAAGCGAAGACGAGGATTTTCGGGACGGCCGGTGTTGCTGACGTTCGGCCTGCTGTCCCCGAACAAAGGTGTGGAGGTCATGATCGACGCCATGCCGGCGGTGCTGCGTGATTGCCCGGACGCCGTATATGTCGTGCTCGGCGCGACTCATCCCACGCTCATACGGCGAGAAGGCGAAGGCTATCGCGAACGCTTGCAGCAGCGCGTGCGCGCGCTCGGCATCGAAAGCGCAGTCGTGTTCATCGATCACTTCGTGGATCAGGCAACGCTCACGGATTTCATCAATATGTGCGACGTCTACGTGACGCCGTACCTGAACGAAGCTCAGATGACGTCGGGCACGTTGGCGTACAGCTTCGGGCTGGGAAAGGCCGTGGTTTCCACGCCGTACTGGCACGCGCAGGAACTGCTGGCTAACGGGCGCGGAGTGCTCGTTCCCTTTGGCGATTCCGCTGCAATTGGCACCGCGGTTGCGCAGTTGTTGATGGACGATGTGCGACGCAATCTGATGAGCGCCAATGCTTATGCCTACAGTCGGTCGATGACGTGGGGCGCGACGGCTCATCGTTACATGAACGCATTCGGCGTCGCGCGAGCGCGCCATCAGGCGCCAGCGCAGCCTGGCTCGCAGGTGACGCCGCAGACGGTGCAAACGCCAAGCGTGACATCGCAGACGCCGGCGCAGACACCAAGGATGACGCCGCCGGCGACGACGGCACAGGCCTCGCAAACGACGGCTCAGACGCCACATATGCCGCAAACCACGCAGCAGATGCCGCACGCATCGCTAGCCACGACGACGCAGGCAACGCCTCTGGCGACGACCTCGGCAACACCTCAGGCAGCGACCGTTGCGCCGCTTCCGGTGCCCAAAACACAGGCCGCCTCCAACGCGCCGCCGCGCATGCAGCTCAACCATTTCATCTCGATGTGCGACGACACCGGCCTGCTTCAGCACGCCACCCACACCATCCCAGACCGCTCGCACGGCTATTGCGTCGATGACAATGCGCGCGCCCTGATGCTGTCCTGCGCATTGAATTCATCCGGTGAAGATCCGATGCCCGAACGGCAGACGGTCTCATTCGCCTCGTTCGTCCAGCACGCATGGAATCGCGACACGCACCGATTCCGCAATTTCATGAGTTTCGAACGGCGCTGGCTCGAAGACTCCGGCTCCGAAGACAGTCACGGCCGCGTGATCTGGGCACTCGGGCGCTGTGCGGAAAGCGATTCCAGCCCTTCGCGTCGCACGTGGGCCGCAGCGCTGTTGCAGGAAGCAGTGGCCCCCATCGGGGAATTCCAGTCACCGCGCGCATGCGCTTTTTCGCTGCTCGGCCTCGAAGCGTACTCGCGCTCGGCCATGAAAGATTTGCGCTATCGCGAGCTTCAGCACGCGCTCGCATCGCGACTGGTCGCGGGGCTGAAAGCGGTGGAGACGCCGGAATGGGTGTGGTTCGAAGACGAGCTCGCCTATGACAACGCCCGGCTCTCGCAAGCGCTCATCGTTACGGGACTGTGCGTGGATGCGCCGGCCTATGTTGACGCCGGCTTGCGCTCGCTGCGCTGGCTCACCCGCATCCAGACGACGGAGTCAGGCGACTTTCGCGCGATCGGCACGGAAAGCTTTGGCGCGCCGCGAACGCTGCCGCGTCGATTCGATCAGCAACCGGTGGAAGCGGCCGCAGCCGTTTCCGCGTGCATCGCAGCGTCGCGCGCCGATCCTGCGGCACCGTGGTTGTCACACGCCAGGACAGCATTCGCCTGGTACCTGGGTCGTAACGACCTCGGTGTGACGCTCATCGATGCCGAATCGGGGAGTTGCAGCGACGGCCTGCATCCCGATCGCCTCAACGCGAACCGGGGCGCGGAGTCCGTCGTGTCCTATCTGCTTGCGCTGGCCGAGGTTCGCAAGCTCGCGCGCTCGAGCGACAGCAGCATCGCGCCCGTTCTCGCCCTACGGGCCTGAGCTTTTGAATTTCAACTTTGGCTGGGGGTTTTTTGTCACAGGCTTCATTCTTCAACCGGCAGGCGTTCTATTTACGTCCGGACCCGTCTCGCGTCGTCGTCAGACCCTTCAAGCCCGCCACCGAGCCTCGGGACTTCAACCCGGCCGACAAGACGAGAGCCAATCACATCGTCGACCGGGTGCTGGGCCTGGACGCGGCGACCGTCACCAGCCAGCTCGCGGACGTGCTCGAGAACTTTCTCGGGCGACATCGCAATCTGCTGGAGGTTTTCGAGGCCCGGGCCGACGAGATGGAAGAGGCCTTCTCGCCGCACAACTCCTTCACGCCCGAGCAGCGTCGGCTTGTAGGCGCTTACTTTCTGCATGAATACTCGTTCGAAGCCGCGGCGCTGTTCAATCCCAGCATTGTCATGCATCCCGACCAGTCGGGGATCCTGGCAGCGGGTGCCAAGCGATTCATCCTGAGTGTGCGCGCAACGGGCGAGGGCCATATCTCTTCGCTGACGTTCCGGTCTGGAATTCTGGCAGCAGACGGCAGCGTGCAGGTGGATCCGCCGGGGCGGCTCGCGTCGATACCTCGCCTGCTGAGCAGCACTGCCGTCGAGAATGGTGAGCGTGTCGATCTCGCGTTCCGGCAGGAACAGGATCTCAGCGAGCGGGTGATCTTCCCGGTGACCGGCGCACAGTCGAACGGCATCGAAGACGCGCGCTTCGTGCAGTTCGACGATCGCGGCGACCGCGTCTACTACGCCACTTACACCGCGTATACCGGCCGCTCGATCCGGTCAGAGCTGCTCGAGACTCGCGATTTCCTCAATTTCCGCATGTCCCCGCTGCTGGGCAGCGCCGCCCGTAACAAGGGCATGGCGTTGTTCCCTCGTCGCATCAACGGCCGCTACGCCATGGTGGCCCGGCAGGACAACGAGAACCTGCATCTCATCTTCTCGGACGACCTGTACGTGTGGAACGAGGGCGTGCCGATCCTGAAGCCGATGTATCCGTGGGAGTTCGTGCAGATCGGCAATTGCGGCTCACCCATAGAGCTGGACGAGGGCTGGCTGCTGCTGACGCATGGTGTCGGACCGGTGCGCCGATACGCAATCGGCGCCGTGCTGCTCGACAAGGCTGATCCGACGCGTGTTCTGGCCCGCTCGCGCGAGCCGCTGGTTCGACCTGAAGCGTCGGATCGCTCGGGGTACGTGCCTAACGTTGTCTATACGTGCGGGGGCATGCGGCACAACGGGCGGATCGTGCTGCCGTATGCGGTGTCGGATACGTTCTGTGCGTTTGCGACGATGAAGATCGATGCGCTGTTGGCTACGCTGCAGAGCTGAGGGTGTCTCCGAGCTTGGCCTCGGCCGGGCGCGGCGCCCCGCGGCCGGCCCGGCCGAACCCGCGGCGGGCCAGCTTTTGGCAAGTGCGCGGGTCGCTTGACATAATCTCGCGTCGCCAGTTCGGAACCTGCAGCGCTCAACCCCGCGATCCACGCCGCCGCTCGCCCATCTTTCGCTGGCCGGCCGGGGCAACCACGGGAACCCTCCGTCAGGCACAGCAGCGACTCGGCATCGCTGTGGTAGCATTCGCGCCCCGCTGGGGCGCGGCTTTTCCGACAAACCGAGCGCTTTCACCCAGTGGAATTCGTAAGTACGCAACTGATGTTTGGGCCCACATGGCGCGTCCCGCAGAAAACCTGTCCGTGAACAGCAGCGACACCTTGGCACTCTTCGCCGGCAACGCGAATCCCGCGCTGGCCCACGATGTGGCGAAGCACCTGGGTACGCCGCTGGGTCGAGCGTATGTGGGCCGGTTCAGTGACGGCGAAGTGAACGTGGAGCTGATGGAGAACGTCCGCGGTCGCGACGTCTTCATTCTGCAGTCCACCTGCCCGCCAGCGAACGACAACCTGATGGAGCTGCTGGTGATGATCGATGCGTGCCGCCGCGCGAGCGCCGCACGCATCACCGCTGTCGTTCCCTATATGGGTTACTCGCGGCAAGACCGTCGTATGCGCGGCTCACGCATGTCTATCGCGGCAAAACTCGTCGCGAACATGCTGTCGAGCGCAGGCGTTACTCGCATGCTCACGATCGACCTGCATTCCGAGCAGATCCAGGGATTCTTCGATATCCCCGTGGACAACGTGTATGCCTCGCCCGTGCTGCTTGGCGACGCGTGGCGTCAGCAGTACCAGAACATGATCGTCGTTTCGCCAGACGTAGGCGGCGTCGCGCGCGCTCGCGCGCTCGCGAAGCGGCTCGATGATGCGGATCTCGCCATCATCGACAAGCGCCGTCCGCGGCCGAACGAGTCGAAGGTGATGAACATCATCGGCGACGTCGAAGGCAAAACCTGCGTGCTCATCGACGACATGGTCGATACAGCCGGCACGCTGTGCCAGGCCGCGCAGGCGTTGAAGGATGAGGGCGCGGTGAAGGTGATTGCGTACATCACTCACCCGGTGCTTTCCGGCAACGCGGTCGACAAGATTTCGAAGTCAGCGCTCGACGAGCTGATCGTGACGGACACGATCCCGCTGTCGGCTGCTGCAAAAGCGTGCACGCGCATCCGCCAGCTTTCCGTGGCGGCATTGCTTGCGGAGACCATCCGTCGCATTCGCGACGAGGAGTCGGTGAGCTCGCTTTATCTCGACTGAAGATTGACGTCTTTCGCCGTAAGCCGGTGTCCGCATGGTGCGGATGGCGGTGGGCGAGAGGCTCTTTACGCTGCGTTGGTCGCGACCGGCGTTACTACTGGAGATTGTTACTATGAAAACTTCATTCGTCATCGGCGCGGACCTGCGCGAGGCGCAAGGCAAGGGTGCGAGCCGCCGCCTGCGTCACAAGGGTAAGGTCCCTGCCATTCTCTACGGCGGCCAGAAAGAGCCGCGCGCGCTGATCCTCGACCAGCAGAACCTGCTGACGATGATCGACAACGAAAAGTTCTACTCCTCCATCGTGCAGATCAAGGTGGGCGAGCAGACGCAGGAAGCGATCGTCAAGGACATCCAGATGCATCCCGCGAAGAACCTCGTGGTTCACGTGGACATGCTGCGCGTCGTCCCGAACGAGCTCATCCGCATTCACCTGCCGATTCACTTCAAGGGCGAGTCCATTTCGCCGGGCGTGAAGACGCAGGGCGGCGTGGTGTCGCACCGGTTGTCGGACGTCGAGGTCACCTGCCTGCCGCAGGACCTGCCGGAGTTCCTCGAGCTGGACCTGTCGGGCATGAACCTGAACGAAACCAAGTTCCTGTCGGACATTCCGCTGCCGAAGGGCGTTTCGATCGTCGGCCTGGCCGGCGGCAAGAACCCGCCCGTCGTGTCCGTGCACGCCCCGCGTGCGGAAGAGCCGGAGGCCGTTGCCGAAGCCGCTGCTACGCCGGCAGAAGGTGCCGCCGCAGCTCCGGCTGCTGGTGCTGCTCCTGCAGCCGCCGCTGGTGCCGCGAAGAAGGACGACAAAGCCGCCGCCGCTCCTGCCAAGAAGGAAGGCGGCAAGAAGTAATACGCGGTGGCTGTCACCGTGTGTTGTTTCGGCGCCGCGCGTTTCGCGTGCGGCGTTCGTTCGATGTAATGGCATGCCGGGGCGGCGAACCGCGCCCCGGCATTGCTGTCTTCAGGGCCGGCACGTCTCTTCGCGCTACTGCACGCACTCATGGCTGGAGTTGCACTCAAGCTCATCGTCGGGCTCGGCAATCCGGATGCCGAGTATCTGCGCACGCGTCACAACGTCGGTTGGTGGTTCGTGGAGGATCTCGCTCGCAAATACGGTGCGACGTTCCGCAGCGAGTCCAAGCATCACGGTGAGCTTGCGCGCATCCGCATCGGCGATGCAGACATCTGGCTGCTGAAGCCGATGACATACATGAACCGCAGCGGCGGTCCCACGCGCAGCGTGGCAACGTTTTATAAGGTGCCGGTGGAAGAGATCCTCGTCGCTCATGACGAGCTGGATTTCCCGGCAGGTGTCGTGAAGTTGAAGCAAGGCGGTGGCGCCGCCGGCAACAACGGCATCAAGGACATCATCGCTACGATGGGTCCTGACTTCTGGCGCCTGCGACTCGGCGTGGGCAAACCGCCTGCGACCGGCATCGAACATGTGCTCTCGCGGCCGTCTGCCGCAGAAGAGCGCGCTATACGAGAGTGCATCGCCGACAGTATCGACGCGGTGCCTGTGATTCTTGAACAAGGCGGGCAGCGGGCAATGAACCGTCTGCATACGCGAGCCGCTCCACCCGCGGCAACAGAGGGCTAATGGGCATCAAGTGCGGCATCGTCGGGCTTCCTAACGTCGGCAAGTCGACGTTGTTCAACGCGCTGACGCGCGCGCAGATCGCGGCAGAGAACTATCCGTTCTGCACGATCGATCCGAATGTGGGTGTGGTCCCGGTGCCCGATGAACGCCTGGCGCAGCTCGCAGGCATCGTGAAGCCGGAGAAAATCCTGCCGACCACCGTAGAGTTCGTCGACATCGCGGGCCTCGTTGCGGGGGCGTCACAGGGTGAGGGTCTGGGCAACCAGTTCCTGTCGCACATCCGTGAGACCGACGCTATTGCGCACGTCGTGCGTTGCTTCGAGAACGCAGACGTAGTGCACGTTGCCGGCAAGGTCGACCCGATCGCGGACATCGATGTTATCGACACGGAGCTCGCGCTGGCGGATCTGCAGACGGTCGACAAGGCCGTAGATCGCCAGACGAAAGCCGCCAAGGGTGGCGACAAGGACGCGGTTCGCAGGAAGGCGTTGTTCGAACGCGCCAAGGCGCATCTCGACCAGGCGAAACCCGTGCGCTCGATGCAGATGACGGAAGAAGAGCGCAAAGACCTGCGCGAGCTGCAGCTGATTACCGCCAAGCCGATCATGTATGTGGCGAATGTCATGGAAGGCGGCTTCACGAATAACCCGCTGCTGGCCGCGGTGGAAAAGCGTGCGGTCGACGAGGGCGCGATCGTCGTGGCTGTCTGCGCAGCGATCGAAGCCGAGATTTCCCAGCTGGAAGAAGCCGATCGCGCGGATTTCCTCAACGAACTGGGGCTCAAGGAACCCGGGCTGGATCGCGTGATTCGCGCCGCCTATCAGCTGCTGGGTCTGCAGACCTATTTCACGGCCGGCCCGAAAGAAGTTCGCGCGTGGACGATCCGCAGGGGATTCACCGCTCCGCAGGCTGCCGGCGTAATCCACACGGACTTCGAGCGTGGATTCATCCGTGCGGAAGTCATCGCGTTCAAGGACTACCTCGCCGGCAAGGGCGAGGCCGGTGCGAAAGAAGCAGGCAAGCTGCGGCTGGAAGGCAAAGAGTACGTCGTGCAGGAAGGCGACGTGATGCACTTTCGCTTCAACGTCTGATCGCGGATTCGTCGCGGATCATCGGTTTTCGCGCTGCGATTTTCGCGGCGCATGTTTTCATTTCGGTACGACAGCGCGATACTCCAGCACCCCCGAGCTACAAGGGGTGCAGTGATACGCGCACGCGACCTCGTGTGCGCAGTCTCACACGGAGGACGCCATGGAGTCGGTCGATAAGCAGCAGTCCGTGTGGCATCGTTTGCGGACGGCGGTCGATGAAAGCCAGTTTCGGCTGTATTACCAGCCCCAGGTCGAACAGCGTACCGGCCGCATCGTCGGCGCCGAGGCGCTGCTGCGGTGGCAGGATCCGGCAAGCGGATTGCTCGCGCCCGAGGACTTCCTGCCCGCGCTCGAAAGGACGGGCCTGATCGTCCCCGTCGGTGCATGGGCTTTCCAACAAGCCGCCGAAGACTGCCAGCGCTGGCGCCACCTCGGACTTCCCCGTCTCAAAATTGCGATGAATGTCTCTGCGGAGCAACTCGTGCCGGACGAAGTGGACGCGTACGTCCAACGGGTGCGCACGACGCGCGAAGTGTGCGACGTGCAGATCGAGATCGACAGCCGGTTGCTTCTGTCCGCAGCGGATGGGTTCTCGCGTGTCGTACATACGCTGCGCGCGGCGGGGGCGGCCATCGTCGTGCAGGGTTATGGGACAGAAGACGCCATTCCGCACCGCCTGTGGTCCATGCCAGTGGACGCACTCAAGATCCACCGCAGTTTCGTCAGCCGAATGCTGGGCGACGTGGATGTGGACGATAGGATTTCCGGCCTGCTGCTGCTCGCGCGTGCGTTTCGCCTCGTCAGCATTGCGGAAGGCGTGGAGACGAGTTCGCAGTACGACCGATTGGGCGAGCTCTGCTGCGAATGGTCGCAGGGATTCCTCCACAGTCCGCCGGTGCCGGCGGACCGGTTCGAATGGCTCTTGCGGTCGGATTTCTATTCGCGCTCGTCGAACGCTGTGTCAGGAACGGGACGGTTGGCGTACGACGCCTGAGTGCGGCGCCGGACTCGGGTCGCGGCAAGACAGGCCAAGGGATTGCCCACTCCGTCCGGTCAGCTCGGTGGCCGTAGGCGTGTGGCCCGCAGAGTGGCTAACCAAGAAACGTCAGCGCGCGACCTGCTGGTGGCCGCGCGCTGACCGTTCGATCAGGCAGATTTGAGCTGCCAGCGCTGCCGGGACTTTCCGCCGCGATCGCGCGCGAGGTTGTCCTGCAGATGCGCCCGGTCAGGACGCAGAAGCATTTCATCAACGGCGAGCAGCTCACCGTCCGCATCTGACAGTGCGGCACGAACGCGCAACAACGGTGCGCCAATCGCCACTTTCAGCTGGCGGGAAGTCACCGCATCGGCGGCGACAGCGGTCGTCACCTGTTGCACTCCGCGTACATCTTTAGACAGCTTCTCCAGCGCGTTGGCCGGCGCACCCGTGCGGCGCAGGCCGTACCGCTTTGCGGACGCCTCGGGCACGTACGTGACGCCGAGCTGGATGGGTTCCCCGTGCTCGGAACGCGTACGTTGCACAGCGATGGACTGATCGCCGAGCTCCGGATGCGCAGCTTGCAGTGAAGTGGGAACTTCGGACTGCGCGCTTTGAACCACTTCGGTGCCTGCCTCTTTCGTGGCGACAGGTGTATCGCCGTAAAGCGATTCCGCATTGAAGGCCAGGGAGCTGTGAACCCGGCTTGTCTTGGCATAGGTACCACTGCCGCGACGCCGGAGAATTCGGCCTTCCTGCTCGAGGAGGTGAAGTGCGCGACGCACTGTGGTTCGCGACACGCGGTAGCGTGCAACGAGCTCTGGTTCGCTCGGCAGAGCGCGCGATGACTTGTATTCGCCATCGGCCAAGGCCTGCGACAGGATGCTGTAGAGCTGAAGATAGCGGGTGATGCCCGCATCTGCGGTGCTGGACAGTACGCTGCGACGACGTCTCATGGCGTGATTTTCGCGTGGGGATTAAGGGATTGCACTATGCGTGAGCCTCATGTGGAGCGCATACGCATCTTTCACAATGGTATGCGGTATGCGTGCATGCGTTCAAGTTCGCGACTCGATTTCGAGTCGCGAGAGTTGCTTCGGGTTCCGACAGAGTTGTCTCGAACTTGGGCGAAGTCGTGATTTGTCTGGAGTGTGGTCGCGCGGTGCGACAATCGAGGGGGGATTCATTCTTGCGCAGTGCTTGCGAATGCGGTGGCGTTGCGGAGTGTGAGGAATGGTTGCGGGGGGAACCGAGTCCGTTGTGTGGAGCGTGCCATGTGGCGCAGTGAAGGAGTGGCGACGCGATCGCGTTTTCGTTCCAGGAATGAGTGTGTGGAATTCGGTGCTGGGCAATGCTCACGTCATCGGTATCGGTGCACGCTCAGTTGCCCACGCGTGAGGGATCTCTTTGCTGATGTGCGAGCCGCCCGTCGCAGCGATCATCGCGAGGGGTGCGCGGCAAGCAGTAAAGAGCGCCTGATTCCGGTCGGTGATCGAGAGGGTTGATGGCAATCCGCGGAGCCTGGGTCCGACGGCGCGCTGTTCCTACTGGCAGGTAACTTCCGGGGTATCGGCGTGCTTCGTCCCGTGACGGCCGCTGCTCGTACCGCGGGCGGGAGCCCGTGACTGGCGCCGCGACCCGCACCGAACCCCTGACAGGAACGAGCACTCACCCGCACGGCAATCAACACCGACCCGCACGACAGCACCGAACCCGCGCCGCCGTCGGCGCCCGGGGTTGATGATCCAGCCGCTGGCGCCGGGTCTTCCGGCATCCCCGCAATCCCGCCGGTTCCGCCCATCCCGCACCGCTTGGCGCTCCAGCGCCCCCACAGCCGACCCGTCCCCGCCACCGCTTCGGTCAGCTTGACACCCCGCGGCAGGGGTCGCGACAATCGCCGCCCCCCGCGAACCGGGGGTATGCCACCCCCGCCCAGGCCCCGCCCGGCCGGGCGCCGGCCCGTTGGAAAGGTAGCTCAGCTGGTTAGAGCACGGCACTCATAATGCCGGGGTCGAGGGTTCGAGTCCCTCCCTTTCCACCATATAAAGTCCAGCGCATTCGCCTAATTACCTCGTTTTGGCGGGGGCCAGTGCCAAATCAGTGCCAAATTCTCGGGGTTGATCGCGGCCCGCGGCTGCTCGGCTCGCGTCGGTCACTGACGGTCCTTCTGCCGAGGATGTTGAGCGCGATGGCACTGACGCCGCGCCCGTGCCGCCGACCCCGCCGCCGCCCGCGATTCTCGCCCGCGCACGAGGGCTTGACTCCATCGCTTGCCGGATCGCTTCGAGGTCGGACTCCTTCGAGCCTTCGATCCAGGCAGCGTAGACATCGAGCATCGTCTGGACACTGGCCGTGCTGCTTCGCGACCCAGAGCAGGTTCTTTCCGAGCATCAGGTTCCAGCTCACGCAGGAATGGCGTGCGCTGTAAGGCTCGCGATAGCGCGACTTCAGTGTGACTCGAAGGGTCCAGCGCCAGCGGTCGTAAGGATGGTTGAGGTCCACGATCGGGCGACCGTCGTCGCGGAAGAAGAGATCCTCGTGATCGATCTTGCCTTGGAGTTTCAGCCGCGCTCGCAGAACCAGGTGACGCTTGAGCACCTCGAGCGCGCGCGGGCAGAGCTCGACGATGCGGTCCTCGCCGGTCTTGGTCCGGTCCTTGTCGCGCTTCATCACGCGGGCCTTGTTGACGAGGATCTTGCCTTGGCTCAGATCGCAGTCGTCGACGCGGAGTGCGATCTGCTCGGATGGCCGCAGGCCCGTGAAGAATCGGAACTCGTCGTAATTGCCCTGCGCCTCGCCCCAGTCTCGATGAATCGCGGCGATGAGCGCCTCCGCCTCGTAGATCGTGTAGGGGTCCGGCACCTTCCGGTCCTTCTTCACCAAGCGGAAGCACTTCAGCGCTGAAGCCGGGTTGTGCTTCTCGGGATGATCGCGATAGCCGTACTCGAACGCACAGCGGACCACGCTCACGATGTTGTTGTGAGTCTTCTTCTTGATGAGCCGCTTCGAGTCGACGATCTTCGCGAGGCGCGAATACTTCACATCGTCGAAGTAGTCGTTGCCGATCTCCGGCCGCCAGTGTGCATCGAGGGTGCCGCGATAGCCCTCGAGGGTCGCGTACGCGAGATCGTTCTTCGACATGCGCGACTCGCAGTGGGCATGAAGTCGTCGAAGACCTGGTTGCAGGTGCGGCGCACAGCCTGCGGCCCTCTAACCCCTTTGAGGTCTCGGAAATCCGGAAACTCCTCCGAGAAGTTGAACGTACCGTGCGCGATGCGCGTCTTAATGTCTTCGAGCTGCTTGCGCGCGCGACGAAGATTCGCCTCAGTTGGAATACGCGCGAGCGTGGGCCGGTAGCGCGCCCTTCGAACACGAAGTCGAATTGGATGCGATCACGGCCCTTCGCGCGGACGCTGCCAGTTACCGACCTTCTACCCATTTCTCATATCCCACGAGATCGATGAGGACGCGGCCGTCTGGCGCGCGGCGCCAGACCTTGCCTTCCTGCCAGTCGCCGCGTTCGATCTTTCGTTGCATCGCTTTGACGGTGTAGCCGAGTAGGGTGCTAGCGAGAGGGAGGAGCACGTATCGCGCCGGCGCTACGGTGATGGGTCTGTTTGGCTCGATGTGCATGTAGCACTCGCTGAGTTTGTGGTTACTGTCACTCTGTTCGGAGGCTTGTTCAAATCTTTCAATTCCCGCTGAGGCCCCACGGGGCCCCGCGCGGGCGTGACGATCTCACGCAGAGAAAGTTGACTGCTTCGCGTACATAGTGTTGACAGTGTTGAAGAGCGCGTGTGTTTTGCGCGAGCGGGAAATCGTGCGAGTTCGGCCGCAAAGAGATGTCGCTTGCGGGCTCGCTCGCGCTTCGCGTGAGCCATCTCGCGACGAGACGCAACGTGCCGCATGGTCCTGCATCCACTTGCAACTTTTTGCCGATCACATCTCGAATTTGATCCGCCGTCGTTAAGTAGCTTTCGTCAGACCTGTGTGACAGTGTCGATCGCAGGGACGGAGGAGCGAGGACGATGAAAGCGAAGCGCACGAAACGCACGAGAGGGAAGAAGCGTGCGGACCGAGTCCTGCGAAGGATTGAAGGACTGCCAGAACGGCTGCGACTGACGATCGAGTCTTACGGAACGGTTTCCGCGGCAGCCACTGCGATCCAGCGATCCGAAGGCGCGCTACGAAAATGGATTCGCGGCACCTCCGAACCAAACGCCTCTGATCTGCGCTCCATCTGCGAGCTGACTGGAACGCAGATCACTTGGCTCGTCTTTGGCAACAACGGGTCGCCGTAGCCCGCGTTGCGGGCCGGCGTAGAGGGAGGGACGACGCGATGAGAGATCAACAAGCACGTCAGATCTGCAGGCGCTGGTGAACGGAATAGATCCGTTTACGGAGGAAGACCTCGCCGCCGGAACGGTTCTGCAAAACGCCGATGTGATGCGAGCGATGCTGGCCGGTTGCTCAGCACTGGACGATCGGACGGCGCGTGCGAGCCGGCGGAGTCAGCAGCCGAAGAATATCGGGAAGGCGTGGACGCGCGGGAGCAGGACCGACTCGTTGAAGCGTTCAAGAGTGGCGAGGATCTCGAACAGGTCGCCGCGAGGCACGGCCGCACGATTCGCGGGATCGAGTCGAGGCTGGAGATTCTCGGGATGATCACGAGCGAGGAGCGGACGACGGAGAATCGCTTCGGGAACAACCAACGTGACGAGGCTGGCGCCGCTCCGCGGAAGAATGGGGCGAAGTCAAAGAAAGCGTGATCGCGTTTGCGGCGGAGGGATCATCATGGCTGCGCAGAAGTCCACTGCGAAGAATGTGCGAGGTAAACGATCCGACCGCGCGTCCGCGCCGCTTTCCTCGGGTGAAAGTGCGCACGACGGGGAGCGCGGGAGACTGCTCGATGACTTGAGGACGCAGCTCGCCCTCGTCGAGACCGTGTCGGTGGCGCTACAGAAGTTCGAGGATCAACAGGAGATCGATGCGATCTGCGCTTCGCTGGAGCACGCGGTGAGCGGGCTCGCGGATGCACATGAGCGCGTGGGGCGTTGTCTGCGTCGTCGTGAGCGGTTCTTAACCCCGGAAATCTAAAGGGCAAGTATTAGAATTCCGGCATTCCCGCCCGTGCCCTGCATTCTCCTTGTCTCATGGGCTCTTTCTGGATATATTACTGGCTATAGACTTGGTGAATACCTGTGAGCACGACCCCCCAAAAGCGCGCATTGAAGAACTATCGACGCCGGCTCGACGAGCGAGGCATGGCGCGATTTGAGATCCTGGGCTTGAATGCCGATCGGGAGCTGATCCGGTCTTTGGCGAAGCGCCTTAGCGAGGGCGATGCGGATGCCCGACGAATTCGCGCGACATTGAAGAAAATCGTTGGGAGCGATCCGCCGAAGGGCGGTATCCTCGCCGCGCTGCGCCGTTCGCCTCTGGTGGGAGCGGAGCTGGATCTCGAACGCGAGGTCACTCACGGCAGGTCGCTCGATCTGTGACACGCTATCTGCTCGATACCAACATCATCAGCAACGTCACGAAGCCGACACCGTCGGAGCCGCTGGTGGCCTGGATGGCGCTCCAAGCAGATGAGAGTCTGTTCATCTCATCCTGGACGGTCGCCGAGATCTATCGTGGTGTGCTCGAGAAGCCGGCCGGGAAGAAGCGGCGCGAGCTCGAGCGTTGGTTTGCGGGTCCTGAAGGACCGCAAGCGCTGTTCGCCGGCAGGGTTCTGCCGTTTGATGAGCAAGCGGGCCTCATCTGGGCGAAACTGATGGCGGAAGGCACGGCACGTGGTCGACCTCGTAGTGCCCTCGATATGCTCATCGCGTCCATCGCACAGGCCAATGACTGCGTCGTCGTCACGGATAACGAACAGCACTTTGCCGGACTAGAGATCATCAATCCGCTGCGCGCCGACTGACCACGAGGATCGTTCTTTCTCCGGCCAAAAGCGGACAGGCCAGGGCCGAAGGGCAATCGGTGGTGGGTAGAAACAGCGCCACTTGTTGAGAAGTGGTGCTGTTTCTACCCACGATAAATGTCGACCCGCCGCGTGCCATCGGCCGGTAGAAATGCGTCGTATCCGGCTTTGCCCTGGCAATCCCCGTAGCAGCAGCAGCCGAGCTCGGTAAGAAAAAATGAGCTCCGTCGCGTAAAATGAAGAAAAACGTGGATCCGGAAAGAAAAAATTGCGGCGGGTGGCAATGAGGTCCCGCGAGAAACGCTAATCACCGCTCTGGCCGCCGCCGAGGAGTCGGTGCGCCTCAAGGCGGCTCTCGCGATAGGCTCCAATCCCGACCCCTCTCTGCTCGATACACTCATAGAGCGATGCGCGGCCGAGCCGGACTTTTACGCGCGCGACATGCTCACGTGGGCGTTGGTCCGTCTCCCGCCGAAGATCGTCGTGCCGAGACTGGTTACGGAGCTACGGTCGGAGCGCTCGCAGGCTCGGAGCCAGGCGCTGCACACACTGTCCAAGATCAAAGACAGCGACGCATGGCTCGCGATCACGCGATCTCTGCTGCGCGACCCTGACGACGAGGTCGCCCGGAGCGCTTGGCGTGCTGCTGTGATCCTCGTGCCTCAGGGACAGGAGAAGGATCTGGCCGAGGAACTCGCGATGCAGTTCGGCCGAGGCGACCGAGACTTGCAGCTCAGTCTCAGCCGCGCTCTCGTTGCCCTCGGAGAAGAAGTGATCGGTCCGGTTCTTCGGAGTGCGGCTGCGAGCGCTGACCCGGCCGTCCAGGCGCACGCGAATGCTACAGAGCGAATTCTGTGTGATCCCAACGCCGGTTCCGAGCGCGCCGTCGACGTCGCGAAACGGAGGTTCGTACTCGGCCAGGAAGAGCCTCCGCCCGATCTTCCTCCGCGCTAATCAACTCGATCTGGTCGTCATCGTCCGTCTTACCTGCGCACGCAACCTATCACGCTGAGTCGGGCGTCAAGGGTCGCTCCGCGCGACCGGCTCCGCCGGCTGCGCGGAGCGACCCTTGACGCCCGACCTGCGGCGTGAAGCGCGTGATGCGCAGGCAATCCGCCTGTGTACTTCCAGCGGAGTCGAACATGCTTCCCATCAATCGCATCCTCGACGGCGACTGCACACGGATTCTGAGTACGTTGCCCTCCGCATCCGTCGATCTCGTAGTGACCGATCCTCCGTATGGCGTTCGGTATCGGGACCGACTCAATCGCACGATCGCGAACGACGACCGTCCTGAGCGGATCCTCGGCGCGTTCAACGATCTCTATCGGGTACTGAAGCCCGACACGTTCTGCGTATCGTTCTACGGATGGAACCGTGTGGATGCGTTCCTCGCGGCCTGGCGTCGAGCGGGTTTCGTTCCGGTCGGTCATCTGGTCTGGCACAAGAGCTATGCGTCCAGCCGCGGCTTCCTCGAGACACGGCACGAGCAGGCGTACCTGTTGGCGAAGGGGCACCCGGCGAAACCTGCGCAGCCGCTGGTCGATGTGCAGCCGTGGCAGTACAGCGGCAATTCGAATCACCCGACGGAGAAGGCGGTGAGCGTGCTGCGTCCGCTGATCGAGAGCTTCTCGAAGCCGGGCGATCTGGTGCTCGATGCGTTCGCCGGATCTGGCAGCACGTGTGTCGCGGCGGCCGAGTGCGGGCGGCGCTATCTCGGTATCGAGCTGGATGCGCAGTATTGCGAGCTCGCGCGACGTCGACTTGGCGGATCGGAGGGTGTCGGGTCATCGCGGCCGGATGATCTGAGAAACGAATTCGCTGGATTTGCCTCCTGGCTGCGCGGGCGTGGCTACACACTTCCTCAGAACTTCATGAACTGGGCACCGCGCGATTCTCAGGGAGCTAAGTCTCGCTTCCGGGCTATGCCGCACTGACGGTTGCCGGCGGGAGGGCGTCGTCCCTCCCGCTCGATGCCGTGTGTTCGGACCTCGCGGGTTTGCGTCGGTCGGTTGCGCTAGGCGATTACGATCTGCCATTCGACCGACTGTTGCGAGTCTGGAGTGATGTGAGGAAGCAACGTCGACGAGGTACTCATACCTACTGCCGGGCGAATGCCAATGCGACGTTCTGCAACAGCGGCTGAGATCGTCGAGGGCGGAAACACGGAAACGGGCCTTGCTGGGACACGCGTCCCGGTTGGCGTGCTGCGACGAGCGAGAGCCCGGACTCCGTATCGAGCGGAGCACTCGCCAGTTTGAAAGCTCCGGTGCATTCATTCGACTCGGGCGAGTTCGCTCTTGGCCGTGCGTGTTCGAGCGCTGACGATCAGTGCTACCGACGCTGACGTAGAAGAATTCGCGGCCGTTGGCAACATCTCTTTCCGGCCGTATTCGACAGCTTGCAGGATTGGCCTGCGGCCGCTCGTGTCTAACACTACGCCTCAATGGCTGCGAATCCTCTCATCGCCTTTCGTGTGTCGCCGGAGACGAAGGCGAGCCTGCACGCGCTCGCGCAGTTGCGGGGTCTCACGGACTCCGCGCTCCTGCAGAAGCTCGTGCAGATGGCGCTGCTTCAGCACGTCGGCGTCGCGCAGTCGGCGGTCACCACGCCTCTCGAGCAGCTCTCGCGAGACGCGCGCCTGTATGTCCGGCTCCGACGAGAGGACCACCTGTTGCTGAGAGAGCGTGCGAATGGACGCGGGCTCGCAGCCGCAACGTATGCCTCGATGCTGTTGCGTGCACACCTTCGAGCGATGAGTCCGCTTCCGGACCGCGAGCTGGCCGAACTCAAGCGAGCAGTAGCTGCGCTGGGATTGATCGGCCGCTCGTTGAACCAAGTTGCTCGCGCTCGTCAGAGCGGGACGGCCGGCGGTCCCGCGGCAGCAGACATGCGGGCGATCCTCCGCGCCTTGGAAGGTCTGCGTGATCACGTCAAGACACTGATGTTGGCGAATGCGCGGGCGTGGGAGGGCGAGCATGTCGAAGCGCATAGTTAGGCTGGGGTCGGAAACTCCGCTATTGGATGTTGTCTCACGTGGCCGTCGTGGCCCTAACCATCGACCCGCGCTTACCCACGCGGAAGTGGTGCACGCGATGCGGACGGTCCGCGGCGTCCCGGAGGTGATGATCAAGGTGTCCGGCGGTGCGCGGACTATTCGAGGCGTCGCTGCCCATCTGGAATACATCGAGGCGCGGGCGGACCTCGAAACGGACGATGGGGTGGTCCTTGCCGAGAAGGGGCTCGGGCGTGATCTTCTGAAGGGCTGGGACCTGGAGGTCGACGAGATCCGTCGACACACCTCGCGAGCAATCGCCGCCGGCCGGAAGCCACCGAAGCTCGTCCACAATCTGATCTTCTCAATGCCGAAGGGGACGCCACCGGACCGGTTGCACAAAGCCGTGCGCAAGTTCGCCGTCGAGAAGTTCGGGCTGCAGCATCGCTACACGATGGCTCTTCATACAGACCAAGCGCACCCGCACGTGCACGTCGTGGTGAAGGCGATCAGCGAACAGGGCGAGCGTCTGAATATCCGGAGGGCAACGCTCCGGGAGTGGCGGCGGGATTTCGCGCAATACTTGCGGGCCCACGGCGTCGAGGCCAACGCGACAGAGCGGGCGGTGCGAGGGGAGGCCCGGTCCGCCAAGACAACCGGTATCTACCGGGGGATGAGACGTGGGGACTCGACTTACTATCGTGAGCGAGCCGAGAGCGTGGCGCGAGAACTCGCCCGTGGTCGGCTTATACCCGAGGCGGGAAAGCCGGGTCTCGTTGAGACCCGGAAGGAAGTGGTGCGTGGATGGATTGGCCTCGCGAGCCGCCTCGAGAAAGAAGGGCAGCCCGGTCTCGCGGTCCAGATCCGCCAATTCGTGGAACGAATGCCACCTGCGCTAACTGACAAGGAGTGGATGGCGACCGAGCTATTGAGACGCCACCGCGGCGAACGTGTCCACGAGTCGCTGTCCGTCCGGTGAAGTTCGGGAGATGAGCGCGGCCACTTCGGGCATTGCTAGTGGCAAGACGGCCGGCACACCGTCACGGAGCAGAGAGAGGTTATCTCGTCACGGAAACGCTCTACTCAGGCGCCGCGGGTTCGTCGTACATTGCGCTAGCCATTACTGACCGGCAAAAGAAGCGAGAATGTATAAGCCAGGGGGTACGATTGCGGCGGCGCTCGGCCGCATCCAGACAAAAACCTACGTCCTTCCGGCAATCCAACGCGAATTCGTTTGGAAACCAGAACAGATCGAACGTCTATTCGACAGTTTGATGCAGGGCTACCCCTTTGGGACTTTCCTCTTTTGGAAAGTTGAGCCATCCACGAGCAGCAAGTTCAAATTCTACGATTTCGTGCTGAACTACCATCAGCGCGACGCCGCACATTGTCCGGAACTGCCTTCTCTTCACAATCAAGCTGTCATCGCGGTGCTCGACGGGCAGCAGAGGCTCACCGCGCTCAACATCGGGTTACGTGGCTCTATGGCCATCAAGCAGCCCAATAAATGGAGAACGAGTCCTGACGCCTACCCCAGGCGCGCTCTTCGATTGAATCTCCTTGCATCGCACGAGCCTGACGAGGATGGGGTGGTATATGACTTCCGTTTTCTCGACGACGCCCAAGCGCAGCAGACAGCCACGGAGTTGTGGTTCAAGGTTCCCGACATCATGGGGATGAAGGCCGGGCCAGCCATGCTCAACTGGCTTGTCGCGAGAAACCTTAGCGGGGACACACTCACGCGCGCCTACGAGACGATTGACCGGCTTCACCAGGTCATACACACAGAGCAGGTTATCAACTTCTACGAAGAGGAAACGCAGGATGTCGAGCGCGTGCTCAACATCTTTATCCGCCTGAATGCTGGCGGAACGGTGCTCTCGTATTCCGATCTTCTCCTCAGCATCGCCGTCGCCCAATGGAAAAAGATCGACGCTCGCGCCGAGATCCATAAGCTCGTTGACGAGCTAAATCGCACTGGTACTGGTTTCAACTTTACGCAGGACTTCGTCTTGAAGGCTGGCCTCATGCTTGCCGACATTGCGACTGTCGGGTTCAAGGTCGAGAATTTCACGCACGCCAACATGGAGACCCTGGAAAAGAACTGGCCGGACATCCGCAAAGCGCTCGTTCGGACCATCGAACTCACGGCCAGCTTCGGTCTCAACGGGCAAACGCTTCGCGCGGATAGCGCCCTCCTTCCGATCGCCTACTACCTTTACGCGCGCAAAGCGCCGGAGAATTACGTCACGCATGGAAAATACGCCGGCGACCGCGAGACCATTCGCCAGTGGCTCACCCGGTCCATGCTCAAAGCATCGGGGATCTGGGGCAGCGGTCTCGATACCCTTCTGACTGCCCTACGCGAAGTGCTCCAGAACAATCCGAAGGACGCCTTCCCGGAACCGCAGCTGGCCCATGAAATGGACGGCCGTGGAAAGTCCCTTGCGTTCACGGAGGCAGAAATCGATGACCTCCTTTCGATGGAGTATGGAGACAAGCGCCTGTTCGGCCTTATGTCTTTGCTCTTTACGTTCGTCGACCTTCGCAACAATTTCCACATCGACCATGTTTTCCCGATCTCGCGGTTCACGCCAGCGCGGCTAAAAAAGGCTGGCATTCCCGAAGAAAATATCGAGGCGCTCGCGCAGGGTGCGAACGAGCTGGCGAATCTTCAGCTTTTGGAAGGCGCAGCCAATAACGAGAAGCGCGCAGCCCTCCCGGTTAGCTGGCTTGAGGAGCGCTATTCCGCAGAACAGGAGCGCGCTCACTACAAGTCGGTTCATCTGTTGAACGACATGCCGGAGGAAATCAGCGGCTGCGCGGCTTTCTGGACGAAGCGCCGGGAGCGATTGGGCGAGCGAATCGCATCAGTGCTGAATCAGCAAGCGGGCGTGGCCGCCGCGTCCGCAAAGGCTTCGTAACATGCGGGATCACTTCACCAGCTCCATTAGCTTCCCGTAGCTGTTCACCACATCGTATTTCACTTGATCCGACGTAATTTTGGCGAAGAACTTTCGAGCGCACTTGATCTTGACCTCTTCGATCTTCCGAAGATCCATCGAAGAGAGGGATCCTTTCGTTTCCGCAACGAAGTAGACGTGCTTTACTTCTCCGGCTTTGAAGACAATGGCCCAGTCGGGGTTGTAGTTTCCCACAGGTGTCGGAATGTGGAAGCTGCGCGGCAGCTTGGCATACACAACGACCTCAGCGCTGGCATCGAGCTCGCCCGCGAAAGTACGCTCGTTTGCCGAATCGGTGAGCACGTAGTCATATACGTGACTAGTCGCCTTAAATCCCTTGCTCAGATCTTGCTTCTCTTGTGTAAAGATCTCGACGGCGTAGGAATCGTCGAGAGGACTGTAAGCCAAGTGCTCGACGATCGCAGTGGCTTTCTGCTCGTTGACGATTCTGCCGGCCTTGAGAATGAAATCTTCCGGATTGGATCTGTACTGCGCGAAGACGGCAACGTTGATCCCTCGCAGAATGGAAGCAATGGTTCTTCGCGTAAGCTTGGTGACCTCCGCGAGCTTTCCTATCAGGTCATACCTCACCACAGAGTGCGCTGAGCTGCTCATGGAATCGGTTTTGGTCTCGCTGATCCTAAACGACACACCGCGATTCATGTCCTCGTGCGTGGTCAACTCCTTCTGCTCTCCCGCTGTCACGGTGAACTGCAGTGGCGTCACGCGGAGTTCAGCGTCGAGAGTCTTGATGCAATTCTCAATCAGCTCATCGGTCTTGAAATCTACCGCATAGACGGCCTTACGGTTGATTCGATTCCAGAGCTCTTGGAACTCCCTTTTCTCGAAATTGGCGTTGAGCGGGTTTACCTTGCCCCTTCGATCGTCCTCGATCTCGGGGAGCTGCGCAGTGCTGAACACGCTATCGATGAGCTGGAAGACTTGCTCCTTGAAGGGCTCCAATTCCGCCGGTAGCGCCGCCACCGTGCCTTCCTGCTTCGCCTTGTGATATTGCTCGGTGACGCACTCTTCAGCGTCTGAGTAGTCATTCTTCACCAGATAGCGCTCGATCAGTTTTGCCATCTGCGCCGTCACGAGCACTTCACCCGCCGGGGTCTTCAGTACCTTGTCCTTGAAATATTCAGCGTTGGCTTGCCGGGGTCGGTCGGAGAGGGACGCGCTGATATCCTTCTGTAGAGCGGCGACGAAATCCTTATAGCTCTCATTGGCCACGACGGTGAGAACGTTGACCTGATGTACGATTGCAGGATCGTCCACGCGGTCGCCACTCTGAGTCACAGCCAGGCGCATGCCGCGACCAACTTCTTGGCGCCGCGAAACTGTGTTGTCGCTGTGTTTCAGCGTGCAAATGACGAAGACGTTGGGATTGTCCCAGCCTTCGCGCAGTGCCGAATGCGAGAAGATAAAGCGGACCTGCTTTTTTTCACGGGTGATCGCGTCGTCATTCGCACCCGGCATGAGTAGCAGGGTCTCCTTGTCTCGCAAGATCAAGTCGTAGGCGTCCACGTCGTCGGCTTCGCCAGCGGATTCGCCGCGAGTCTTGACACCGGGGTTGACGAGTCGGTTCGTTCTCTTGTCGATTGAGAAGTAGCCGTTGTGAGTCTTGGAAGTGCGAATGCCCCTAAGATAGCGGTTGTATGGCGTGTCCTCCAGTGTGAGGACCTCGTTGAGCCGTGCGTCGTACTCCTCCTCGAACATCTGGGCGTATTCGCCTGCGTGCTCTCCGGACTCGTCATACCTACGATACTTGGCCACTTCGTCAATGAAGAAAAGAGAAAGCACCTTGATCCCCTGGGCGAAAAGCGTCTGCTCCTTTTCCATGTGCACCTTGATCGCTTCACGGATCTGGATTCGACGTAAAGATGCCTCGTTCACATCGCCGGTAGCCTCACCGGTACCGAGCGTCACGCCGTTGGTAAAGCTGACCGTATTCTCGATGGCGTTGATGTCCGAGACAACGAACCCGCGATACTGCTCAAGACCGTCTGAGAAGTCGTAGAGGTTGTCGTTCTTTCGAAGCATCCGTAACACACGCTTGATCCCCGCCTTCTGCTGGATCTCCAGTTCCGCTCGCGCCTCGGGCGGTTTGGTCGTCGTGACCTTGATCGATTCCAGGTAAAGATAGGCGTTGGTTCCGGCCATGCCTCTCATCGCGATCCCGCGTACAGCGATCTTCTTCACCAGCTTCTGGTTATAGGCATCAATAGCATCGAGCCGGTATGCCTTGTTGTGTTCGGTCTTGTGCGTGGCGGAGTAGCGTAGGACCATCAGAGGCTCAAATTCCGCCAGCTTGGCAACCGTCGCCGGGCCTTCCATTTTCTGCGGCTCATCCAGGATCAAGATCGGATGGTTTTTTGCGATGACATCAATAGGACGGCGAGACTTGAAATCATCTTGCTCTACATAGATTCGTCTTGAGTCCTCCCCACGAGCAGCGAAGGCCTGCGCGTTGATGATCATCACGTTGATGCCGGCGTCGGAGGAAAAGCTCTCAAGGTTGTGGAGCTGCTTCGAGTTATAGATAAAGTAACGGGTCCGCTTGCCGTATTGCTCCAGAAAGTGTTCTGCCATTATCTCGAACGACTTCAAAACGCCTTCGCGAATAGCGATGCTCGGTACCACGACAACGAACTTGCTCCATCCGTAGTCCCGATTCAGCTCGAACATGGTCTTGATGTAGCAGTAGGTCTTGCCTGTGCCTGTTTCCATTTCGATGTCGAGATTGACGTCGCAAATAGGTGTCCTCTTCAATTCCGGGGAGACCGGTAGGCTTTGTCGTCGCTGCACACCTTGAAGGTTCTCCAGCAGCTGCTTCGGGGAGACCGCAATGCTCGCATTGGCGAAGCCGTCACCGAAAATCTCAGTTGTCTTGCCGGCAGTGGCACGCCCCGGATCGATCGCATACCTGAAGCCATTGGTGTTCGGCTGACCGGCGAAGCAATCGACCACGGATTTCACGGCGTCGGTCTGATGGCTCTGCTGCTTGAACTTCAATTTCATGATTTCTTACTTGCCAGAAGCCTCGCGGCCAATCGGAAGTGGGGCGCCCGCTCGCCCAAATCGGTCGGTCCGTCCGACCGGTCAGCAGCCCTCCGACGCCGCTTGCGCCTTGATACGACGTTCCAACTCTCCTCGTGCCTCATGGCGCATGCGTGGGGTCGAACGGCGCCGGGCAGTCCAGGTGAGCCGTTGCACGGCGTCCGGCGAGACCTGCGCTCTTTTGAAGCGAACACCGTCTTCATGATTTAGAGCGACTTCACCTCAGTTGACGGACTTAGTAACTTGAAAATTTGATCCACGTTGATCTTCGTGCTGTCGCTGGCATAGCTACTGTCGCGGAAGACGGCGCGGAGCGGCTTGCGCTTAGCAAGCTCCTTCACAAGGTCTTCGGTGACTCTCGGATCGAAGCATGCAGCGAGCGCGTTGCCATCTACAAAAAAAACAGACTTGCCGAGGATCGTCTCGTGCTCAATCGGCAGGGCCAGGTCCACGCCCCAATCAACCAGCACCTGAAAGAGCAAGTCTTCCGGTGTGCGGTCCTCCTTGACGTTGTCTGTGTGAAGATCCAGTTGGTCCTGTTGCACAGCGTCCGGCGCGTAATACACGTCCTTCATGTTTGACGTGTCGACCTTCAGGACTCGGAAGCCGGTGTCCAGAGTCGTCGCTGTAGGTCTGCTGTCCGCCTTTATTCTTTCTCCACTCTTACGGAGACGCTGCTTCGTGATGTCAGCGATGCTCTCATACCCCTTTCGCTCTGTCGGTTCAGCCAGCTGAACAAGCACGAAACGCCGATTACTTTGCTTTGCAGAATTCAATAAATAGGTTGCATGACCGGTGCTGCCTGATCCAGCGAAGAAATCCAACACGATGTCATTTGGTCCGGACGCGAGCTCGATGATTTCCGCCAGAACATCTGTATTCTTCGGAAATTCAAAAATCCCTTTGCCGACAAGACTCTCCACTTCAAGGGTAGCGGATCGCCCATCGCGATAGAAAACGGAGGGATAGGGTTCGACGCTAATTTCTTCGAGATACGTCTTTCGGTTGGGAATAGTCGTCTCGTCAGGTCCAAAGTGAATCCGTGGTGGCTCCTGTTCCAAGGCCCATTTCGTCTTCGCCTCGTCCCACCGCCAACCCGTCGAGGGCTTTTTGCATGATTTCTTGGTAATCGGGTGAATAATGTCGTGTCTTGGTCTGGTCTCGCGCCCGTCGTCGGGGCCGGCAAAATCAGCGGCGAAGTAAAGGCCCCGATCATCAGACCAGTTGTAGTGCCTGTGAGCCTTGCGAGGATCAGCCTCAGAGAGGCTGCGATACCAGTTCTGCATGGCCTCGCGAATTTTGCCGTGGTCGCCATGAAATGATTGTTTGAACGCTGCATATTTGGAGAGGACTTCTTCCACGCCGTCCTTCTTTCGTCTCCAGAGGCCCGCCTCAATTAAAGCGGGCTTGTTGCGTGCGTAGCACACGATGTACTCGTGGACTTGGGCTACGAGTTTCGCGTCACCTTTCTTGGATCGTTGCCAAACGATAGTAGATACAAAGTTGTCACTACCGAAGATCTCATCACAAAGGCATCTCAGGTTCGTGATTTCGTTGTCGTCTATTGAGATAAAGATGGAGCCGCTATCGCGAAGAAGGTTTCGAGCGAGCTTTAAGCGCGGATAGAGCATCGAGACCCAATCCGAGTGAAATCGACCGTTGGAAGCGGTGTTCGCGACCAAACGATTGCCTTCAACGTCACGTTGATTCGATCTAGCAAAGTAAGATTCCGAATCCTCGGTGAAATCATCGCGATAGATGAGGTCGTTGCCCGTGTTGTAAGGCGGGTCGATGTATATCAGCTTCACCTCTCCGAGGTATGTCTCTTGAAGAAGCTTCAAGGCATCAAGGTTGTCGCCCTCGATGAAAAGGTTCTTGGTCGTGTCGAAATCCACGCTTTCCTTGCGGCAGGGGCGCAGCGTCTTGGCAATTGGCACATTTGCAGCCAACAGTGCGTCGCGCTTGCCGGGCCAATCAAGCTGGTAGCGTTCGCGTGGCCCTTCTACAATGTGGTCAGAGAGTTCCTGGCGAAGCTGATCAAAATTGATCGACCTCCTGATCCGACCAGCCTCGTTATCTTTCACCTCGGTGATGCAATTCGGGAACGACGTGGCGATCTTCTCGATGTTCTCCGCAGTGAGATTCGGCGTATGCATTTTGAGCTTTGTCATGGAAGACGAACTATGAATGTTGAAGGGAATCCAACTCGGCGATCAGGGCTCGCAGCTGCGCATTCAACTCCACCTTGCGGTTGAATTGCTTCTCTCGCGCAAGCCGTGCCTCCAGATGTTGACGTGCCTTTTTCTTTGCTTCCAACAAATTGAAGCGCGAAACCTGCTCAGCGACGCCTTCACCCACTCGCGGCGGCAAGGGGATGTGTCGGCGAACCATTTGTTCATAAAGACTCTCGAGATCGAGTGCAACAGGCAATGGCAGCCGTTCGGCGTCCACTAGCTGTGAAGCGGTTCGAAAGCTGGCTTCTATCGCCCACTTTGACGCGTTGGAGTCGCTCGGGCGCTTGTAGGATGCCGCAAACGAGACCTGCTTACCGTGCGTGAGCTGGAACAACAGCGGGAACAAAATGGCCCCGTCGATCACACGTAATACGGCGTCGTCGAGGTCTGGAGTTTTCAGGGCAATCTCGAATACCTGAATCTCATTGATGCCGTTGCGCGCGGGAAGATTAATGGTCTCCGGCGAGAGCTTGTACTTCCAGAGAATCTCCGCGACTTGCGTGACGAAAAGCTCTTTGATACGCGCTGAAGGCCGGGCATGTGCGTAAATCTTGGCTTTGGGCACCACGCGGTTGAACTCGGCTTGCTTCGGATACGCAAACATCTGCGTCAAAGTACGACGTAGGCAGCGGCTCCGCCCGGGATCAACGCGGCTTTGATGTGGCGATCTAAGGTAACCAGTTTGCCTTGCCTGTGCATCGCCAGGCTTAGAAGGTAGTGGTCGGTCAAATGTTTGGATGCAGGCAAGCTCGCCACACCCCGGAGTGACAGGTCATCTGGCCAGAAGCGGTGGCCCTCGTATGCGCAGAGCTGCTTCAGAATCGCGCAAGCGGAGTCCGTGCTGCCAGGCCCCTTCGGATAACTTGAGTTGCCGATGATTCGTACAAAGCCGTTTTCCGTGATGGGGCACGTCGCCCACCCGAGGGCGTGATTCGCGAGAAAGAACGACTCCGCCTTCCCATGATGCTCGTGATCGGGATCAGCCAGGGCGATCAGGATGTTAATATCTAGCAGAAACATGCAGTCTCGCTAAATGCCCTCACGTTCCATGATTTCGTAGATGAGCTGGCTGGTCACCTTCACACCGCGTCTCTTGAGCATTGTCTCAATCACGTGGCGGGTGGTGCCTCCATCAGCAGCAGCGGCATCGTAGAACACGATAAACGCGATCAACTCGAAGTCGTCGAGTCCGTTGATGGGGTTGACCAACGCAGTAGTTCTGCCAGCGGAGAACAGACTATCGATGTCTTTCTCTTCCTTCAGCTCGACCATCGAGCGAATCGCTCTGCCGAGTAGCTCCGAATAGGCGTCCATGCGGCGACCGTCTTTGGTGGCCTTGTTGAAAGCTTGATACACCTCCGGGATCGGCTCATGCCGTTCCTTGCAGGCGGCTCTGGCAAGATCGAGGAGTCGCTTGGCTTCCGTGTGATTCGCGACCACGGTCCCGTCCTGCGCTACGTAGACGAGATAATAGGGGTGCAGCCGGTTCTGGCGGTTAACGTTCACCCCGTCGTTGCGGTTGCGTAGCGCAAAGATGGCGCCAGGTACGAGGCCGCGTTCTGGGACTGCCGGCACAACGGTGTGCATCCCGTTGGGCAGATTGGCGAGGTCACCATGGATCTTGACGTAGTTCACCAAGTCCATTCGGAAATCATTCAGCCCGAGATCGGTGATGGAGATGCCGGTCTTGAGGTCTTCCAGCTCGATCACTTCTTCTTTAAGCCTGCGGAGCTGCTCGCGTCGGTAGGCTACATCGTTGGCCCGGGAGTCAAGCGGGTTGTCGTCGGCACTGGCAGTGACGTCGGCGATGACCATGCGGCTCTCGACGCGCTCTTTGAGATTGATGTATTCGTCCAGCGTGATGTCGGGCCAATAGTTCACCAATTGGATGTACCGATTCTGCGAGCCGATCCGATCGATGCGGCCGAAACGCTGGATGATACGTACCGGGTTCCAGTGGATGTCGTAGTTGATCAGGTAATCGCAGTCCTGCAGGTTTTGCCCCTCAGAGATGCAGTCGGTGCCTATGAGAAGGTCGATTTCGGCCGACTCCTTCGGAAGAACAGCAGTCTTTTCCTTAGAACGGGGCGAAAAGAGCGTGAGTAGCGACTGGAAGTCGTAGTTCTTTTTGAGAGTGCTCTTCGGACTATCTGCACCGGTCACCTTGCCAGTATGGAGTCGCTGTTCTTGCAGGAAGTAGGGCGCGAGGTGTTCGTAAAGATAATCGGCGGTGTCCGCGAAAGCGGTGAAGATCAGGACCTTTTTGTTTCCGGGGTTGATGGGCGAGGCCAGTTTGCTGAGGATGGTGGTTTTGAGGTGCTGCAGCTTCGCGTCATCCGGCGGGGTGACCTTCTGCATCTCCGCCAGCAACTCCTCGATGATCGCAAGGTCGGCGCACAACTCGAACTTCCAGCGTGGCAGGTCGATGTCGGAAAGGCTGATCTGCACCTTGTCGCCAACCTGTGCGTCGTCGGAGTCTGAAAACTCGATTTCCTCGTCCGGCTCAGTATCAGCGAATGCCGGGGAGGCATCCGCAAACGTGGCATCACGGCCGGTCTTCTCGAAGGTCTCGATCTGCGTCAGCGTCTTGCGATGATTTTCAGCCAGGCCATTCAAGGTAAGCCGAAACGAATGGACTGAGCTTTCGAGGCGCTTGAGCAGATTAACCGTCATCAGTGCCTGGATTCCCTTCTCCCGGCCCGTCTGCTTGAGGTTGCCGTGCCCGATCTCCGCGTCGGGATCGTAGAGCTTTTCATATCGAGGCAGCCGGCTCGGCTGCACATAGTTCAGCGGCGCGTACACGGCGAGCCTCAGCCGGCTCAGCCGCGCAAAGATTTCGTTGAAGCCCACTACATCCTTGCGGAAGGTGAGCTGACAATGGAAGGACAGTGGCTTCAGACGCTCCGGAAAAGTCCCGATATCTTTGATGTCGTAGTAAGTCTGTATATGACGGCGGGAGCGGGCGATCGTCACGCTGTCGAGTAACTCGAAGAAATCGAAGTCCAGAGCATTGAGAATCGCCGTGGCCGTGCGTTCCGATGGAGGGAGAGCTGACCATGCGTTGAACGCGGTCTGAGCGCGGCGGAAGATCTCGTCGATCTGCTTTTCGGACTTGAGTTTCGAGCTGAGTTGATCCGGATCGCCTTCGTAGGCCAGTGCCAGCTGGTTCTTGAGATCCGCGAAACGATTGTTCACCGGCGTTGCCGAGAGCATGAGCACTTTGGTCTTCACACCCTGCCGAACAACTCGGTTCAGCAGCCGCTGATATCGGGATTCGCGGTCGCGATACACATCGTTGTTGCGGAAGTTGTGCGATTCATCGATCACAACAAGATCGTAGTTCCCCCAGTTAACGCGGTTCAGAGGCAAGCCGAAGGAATACCCCGTGTCGCGGAGCAGATCTGTATGGCAGAGGACATCGTAGCCAAAGCGGTCTTTGGCGAAGATATTGGTGACAAGATTGCCCTTGTACGTGAGCCAGTTGTCGGCGAGCTTCTTCGGGCACAAGACGAGCACCGACTTGTTCCGCAGTTCGTAGTACTTGATGACTGCCAATGCGGTAAAGGTTTTCCCGAGGCCAACGCTGTCCGCGAGAATGCAGCCGTTATAAGTCTCCAGTTTGTTGATGACGCCGTTGGCGGCGTCACGTTGGAAATTGAAGAGCTTCTTCCACACGAGGCTGTCTTGATAGCCTGTGCGGTCGTTTGGCAGCACGTCCGCGGTAATATCTTCTAGGAACTCACTGAAGATGTTGTAGAGCATCAAGAAGTAAATGCGCTCCGGGGAGTTTTCTTGGTACACGGACGCGATGTGCTCGCATAGTTTCTCGGTTACATCTTCAAGCTTTTCCGGGTCATTCCAAATCTGATCGAACAGCGCCAAAAAGGTGTTTGCCGTGGGATGCTCGTCGATTCGAGTGACGAGGTTGGATATCGCGTTGCCTTTTTCATACCCAAGGTCTACAGCTGTGAATCCATGTAAGGGTAGATACACGGATTGCTTCGTGTCTGCGGCGACCGCGGCGAAGTGCTGCATGGGTGCGCGACTACGATTGGATCGGAAGATTGCCTTCTGCCGCATCCACTCCGCGCATTCCTTGGCGATCGCTCGCTGGGTGAGCTCATTACGAAGGCGCACTTCAAATTCACTGCCATAGAGACTGCGTTCGCGCTCGAGCTTGGGGATATGGAATTCGCGATGTTCTTTGTTCAGCCGATCGCTGGCCTCGCCGGGTACGAACGTCGGCGAGGTGAAAATGAACTGAAGGGAGTCGATTGCCTCCAGCTCCACCTTTAGCGCCTCGAAGGCGTAGATCGAAAAACACGAAGCGGCCACCTTCAGCTTGGAGCCAGGCTGGATGACTTGCTTGAGGTCATCGCCGAGGAGGCGGTTGATGTTGTCGATGATTTCCATTGTTCTAATTCATCGCCGTGGGTCGCCCCAGAATTGGCTTTGACGTCGGCTCGTGCTGAGCCGACGCCGAGGGGTGCCCGACACCACGGGTGGTTTCAAGCGCCGGACCCGGTCGTTCCCGGAAAAAGCCTAGGTCGCATCGGCGAAATTCCGATCGCTGGCCTCTGCGACGAATGGGCAACTGAATTCTGTGGCAGGCACACGTCGCCGGCCTTCCAGTAGGCGCGTGCCCTTTCTCCAGTGCTTCGGCGCGCTCGGCCAAGTGAGTGGCTCCGCAGCGGATGGCGTCAAATGACTCCCTTTGCTACTCTCAAACGCCGGTGAAGGAGCAGGGATATTGCGCCCAAAAACAAGGCATTGGAAGGCCGTGGGCCTGCCGTCGGCGTGGTCGCCTTGTTGGCCACCGTTTCATCGCCGCACCATCTCAGCCGCGGCACCGGCGGAGTCGGACGCTCCTCTTACCGCGCACGGAGATATAGGGTTTTCTGCGTTGACCCGGGCGCTTGCCGCTCTTCGGTAACGAAGAGGTCGATGCTGCTCTTCACCAGCTCCGAAAGTTTCTTGAATCCATACAGGCGCGGATCGAAGTCCGGCTGAAGTTTGCTGAGGTAGCTTCCAAACGTAGATAGCAGCGCCCAACCGGAGTCATCCGAGGATTCCTCGAGCGCTTTCAACATGAATTGCCTCGGGATCGCTGGCTTCGCTGCGGCAGCCGGCGCAGATTCTGCGGGGCGTTTGAGGTTTGTCGCGTCGTCCGGCGCGGCGGTGCGTAGGACTTCTGTGAAGATGAATTTGTGGCAGGCGTTGCGGAATGCATCCGGCGTCTTTTGTTCGCCAAAGCCGAATACCAGAAGACCCTCTTCGCGCAATCTCATCGCCAAGCCAGTGTAGTCGCTGTCGCTGGTGACGAGGCAGAACCCCTCGAACTTGCGCGTGTACAGCAAATCCATTGCATCGATGATGAGCGTGCTGTCCGTCGCGTTCTTTCCCTTGGTGTAGGCGAACTGCTGTACCGGCTTGATCGCGAACCGCTGAAGTACTTTCTTCCACGACGCGCTCTCGTTGGCCGTGAAATCACCGTAAATGCGCTTGACGGTAGCCTCTCCGAACCGCGCGATCTCGGCCAATACGTTCTCGATGACTGCGGCCTGCGCGTTGTCGGCGTCAATCAGTACTGCAAGGCGGGCGCCGGTTTCGGGAGAGTCGAGCCGTGGAGTTGGTTTCGATGCCATGCGTGTCTCGTGGTCCCTTGGCGTCGCGCGGTGTGGGGCGCTTCGAGACTACGACCGAGGAGTGATTACGTCGCAGTTCGCTCGCGAAGCCTTTGCGAGCTTCTCGTCCAGTGTGGCAAGCGGCAGATGGAGAGCTTCGGCAACGGCAACATACCAAGCGTCATAGCTTGTCATGGTGTGCCTGAGTTCCCAAACACGATCCGCAAAAGGATCGAACGGGAACATTTCCAGGTCGAGTCGCATCAGGTCGTCGTGCGTGGCATTCGCTTCGGCAGTCGTGATCTGCTTGGCACGTTCGAGGCGTCGCAGGACGTTGGTGGCTTCCGCTCGAACTAGCTCAGGAGCATGAAGCGACCCGTTGGCGAGAATGTCCTCCGCCCAGCTTCCTTGCGGGCCGGAGTCGACGAGCGCCGCCACCAGAACGGATGAGTCGACGACGACGCTCACCGTCGATCTGCGTCGCGATTCTGGAGAATCTGGCTAGTAGAAACGCGGGTCTGGGATGCACGCTTTCTCTTGCGGACCTGCTCCAGCCACGTCTCGATCGACGGGCGGGCGGCCAACCGCTCCAGCTCCGCGCGCAGGTACTCTTGCATGGACTTTCCCTGCAGGGCGGCGCGGGAGGCCAATTCGTCACGCACTTTCTCGGAGACGTCGCGGATGGTGATCTGGATGCTCATGCATGCATAATGCCAGCACTACATGCTATCTGCAAACATGGTGAATGCCGCTGATGCCAGCGGTCGCTGCAAAAGGCGCAACCTGGGATTTCGCGAGCGGCGCACGCGTTGCATTCCGTTGCACGAGAGCCAACCGGGACCACGATTGCACCTTGCGCGATAAGCGAGAATGCGTTCGGAAACGATCGCCAAGTGCCAAATCCAGTGCCACATCGGGGGACTCTCGGGTTTTCGTGGGTACTCGCGTCTCGAATGATTTCCGCAGGTTACTGATTCTTTTCTTCTCCCCGCCGGGTTCGAGTGACGCAGGGTGCAGTTCCCTCACTTACCCCTCTTCTCGCGACGCGCCTTCACGCGCGGTGAAATCTTACGGTAGGAAGCCGATAAGTAGCTAGAAGCGCGGATTCGAAAGGCCGCCCGGACCACTGAGCCATTGCGGGCATCAGTCAGCTTGTGAATCCGTCACCGCTATGTTCCCGTGCCCCTTTCCTTACGGCGCCGAGGCCCGGTTGTTGGCGTGGTGTAGGGCAGTGGGACCCCCGATACAATTGTGGAGCCGAGACACGATCCCCTGACGCAGTTGAGCCATAAGCGTGATATCTGACCGAGAAATAGCCGAGCTCCGCGCCAGGCTATGTGCGCTGGACCGTGAACGGCAGAAACTACAGAAGCGGCTTGGGGAGCTGACGTCGTCGCCATTCGATGGCCCGGTGTCCATAGCTTCGGAACAGACCACCGGCGGAGCTGCTCAGGTGGCGAACACTTCACCAGTCGCCGCGAAGGTGGCTCTGTTCCGTCGTCTTTTTGCGGGTCGTGCCGATGTATATCCCCTGCGTTGGGAGAACATTCCTGCGCAGAAAAGCGGGTATGCGCCGGCCTGTTCGAACGAGTGGCGAAGAGGAATCTGTGCGAAGCCCCAGGTGAGGTGCACGGAGTGCCCGAATCAAGCGTTCATTCCGGTATCAGACGAGATTCTCGAGACCCACCTGCGGGGCGAGGTGCGCTCTGGAGGGCGCGTGGTTCCGTTTGTCGCCGGGGTGTATCCGCTCCTCGCCGATGAAACCTGTTGGTTTCTCGCGGTGGACTTTGACGGGGAGAGCTGGTCGACGGACGCGCGCGCCTTCGTTGAGACGTGCCGAGAGCGGAACGTTCCCGCCGCCCTGGAGCGGTCGCGTTCAGGGCAGGGAGGCCATGTCTGGATCTTCTTCAGCGAGCCGGTTGCTGCACGAGATGCCCGGCAGCTGGGAGCGCTGCTGCTCACGGCCGCTCTGGAACGCCGGCCTGAAGTCGGGTTCGATTCGTATGATCGACTGTTCCCGAGTCAGGACACGCTCCCGAAAGGAGGATTGGGCAACCTGATCGCATTGCCTCTGCAGCGGCAGCCGCGGGATTTCGGGAACAGCGTATTCGTCGACGACGAACTGCGCCCTTATGAGGATCAATGGGCTTACTTGTCATCGCTCGCGCGGATTTCGGGTGCCGGCGTCCGCGAGCTCGTGGGCAAAGCAGAAGCTCAGGGACGAGTTCTCGGCGTACGAATCCCGGAGGCGGAGTCCGATACCGAGGAACCCTGGAGGATACCGCCTTCGAGGCGTACATCCGAGGCGCCGATCACTGGCCCACTTCCGGGCAGAGTTCAACTCGTGCTGGCGGATGGGTTGTACATAGATCGTTCTGCGCTTCCTCCGCTTCTGATCACGCGCCTGGCCCGGCTGGCCGCCTTTCAGAACCCCGAGTTCTATCGCGCGCAAGCGATGCGTCTGCCGACCTACGGCAAACCACGGATCATTTGCTGTGCCTCTCTCGAGGCCAAATACCTTGCGTTGCCACGTGGCTGCCTTGACGAAGCGGTCGATCTGTTGGAGTCGAATAAGATCCACGTCGAGTTCGAGGATCATCGCGAGCGCGGCGCCGAGGTCAGCGCCCGATTCCTCGGAACGCTTCGCGACGAGCAGCAGCACGCCGTCGATGCTTTGCGGGCTCATGATTTCGGGGTGCTCGCGGCGACGACCGCCTTCGGCAAGACGGTGGTGGCTGCGGCTCTGATCGCGACGCGCGGTTGCAGTACCCTGATTCTGGTTCATCGCCGAGAGCTGCTTGGGCAGTGGGTCGAACGACTCAAGCAGTTTCTGTCTCTCGGGAAGGAAGATCTCGGAGTCATTGGAGGCGGCAAGCGCAAGCCTTCGGGTCGCATCGACGTCGCGGTGATCCAAAGTCTGGTGCGAAAGGGTGAGGTCTCAGATCTCGTCGCGGGCTACGGACAGCTGATCGTGGACGAGTGTCATCACCTGTCAGCGCGAAGTTTCGAGGACGTTTCCCGCCGATCGAAGGCGCGGTTCGTTCTTGGGTTGTCGGCGACTGTTGTGCGCAAGGATGGCCACCAGCCGATCATCTTCATGCAATGCGGACCTGTGCGTTATCGCGTCGACGCCAAAGAGCAGGCGGAGCGGCGTGGCTTCGAGCACCGTGTACAGGTGAGAGCGACAGACTTCCGGCTGCCGATTGAGCTCCAGGCACAGGAACGAGTGCCAATGCCGGAGTTGTATGCAGCGCTGGCAGCGGACGAGGCGCGGAACGCGCTCATCTTTGATGACGTACTTACTGCGCTCGACGCGGGCAGGTATCCGCTCGTGCTGACGGAGCGGCGCGATCATCTGGAAGCGTTGCGGGCTCGGTTCGAGAAGTTCGCAAAGAACATCGTGGTCCTTCGTGGCGGCATGGGCAGTCGCGAGCGACGGGCGGCAGGGGAGGTTCTTCGTGTACCGGAGTCAGAGGAAAGGTTAGTGCTGTCGACCGGACGCTTCCTTGGGGAGGGGTTCGACGATTCTCGCTTGGATACGTTGTTCTTGGTTTCGCCGATTTCCTGGAAGGGAACCCTGGCTCAGTATGTAGGGAGGCTTCATCGGGAACATGAAGGCAAAGGAGAGGTACGCGTGTACGACTACGTGGATGCAAACGTCCCGGTGCTCGCGCGAATGGCGGTGAAGAGACGGGCCGGGTACAAGGCGCTCGGCTACACAATTGAGTAGAGGCCGCCCGCGCGTACCCGCGAAGGTCTGACGTCCGCGTATCAGGCCAACTTCATCCTGCTTGCAGCCCCGGTATCAAATCGCCAATCATATTGCGCGCGACGTTTTCGCGCAGGCAGTTGTGACCTGGAGTGGCGATGACCAGCGAAGCCCGTGTGATTGGATTCGAGCTCCTCAAGACGGGCACGCTCGTGTCGTTTCGCGTCGTCACAGAGGAAGTGCTGAACGCGCCGGCGGACGATGCGGAGTTCGGCTTACGGGGTGCAGTTGAAGTTCGTCGCGGAAGACAGAAGAGGAAGGCGACGAGGACGACGTAGATGGCTTTCCTGACCTTGTACTGCATGCCATGAGCTGGCGTAAAGCGGCACCCGCAATACCGGCCGCGAAAGCGGGCGCCCCAGACGCCGCTGAACACCTTATGGAGAGCTCCGCAAATCGAAGTCGCCTGCCCGTGCTGGTGGCGCCAATCTTGCCCGGACGAAGCGCTGATATGGGGGGGCGGTTCGCATCCATACGGCCTGGCTTTGGGACAATACAGATCAACGGCTTGCGGCAGCCCGGAGCCTTCGATTCTGCTCCTGCCCGACTCGTTCCGATGAAATCGTAGACAGAAAGTCAGTTTCTGTATACGCTTTCATCGGATGAGCCGCAAAGCCACTATTCCAGGAAAGAAGGCGTTACCTCCTGCCTTCACATACACCCAGGCCCGGGCCGCAGGTATCTCGGCGGAGCGGCTCTACGCCTATCGCGCTCAAGGGCTCCTCGATCAGATTGCCCGCGGACTGTACCGCTGGGCTGATGCGCCCGAGATCGATCAGGATCTACTGGAGGTCGCGCATCGCGCGCCGCGAGGCACGCTCTGCCTGGTCACAGCGCTGGCCCGCCATGGGCTGACGGACATCATCCCGCCGCGTGTCGATATCGCCCTCCCGCGAGGCAGCCGCATTCCAGCTCTGCGCAAGACGATCGATGTCCACATCTTCGCCCGCGAGACGTTCGAGCTTGGTCGAGAGGAGTTCACCGTCGGCGACAAGCTTTCGGTCGGGGTCTATTCACCGGAGCGCACACTCGTTGACGTCATCCGGCTGCGTCATCGTGAAGGGTCGGATGTCGCTTGGGAGGCGCTTCGCCGCTGGATTGCTCGCAAAGACTCGAAGCCCGCGGCGCTTCTGGCTATGGCGAAACACTTTCATGGCGCGGAAAGGGCAGTTCGCAACGCGCTGGAAGTCGTTCTGTGACGCGCGCCGATCGCACGTCAGTTGCGGGCACGCTATCTCGATCTCCAGCGCAAAGCGCGACAAACCGGGCGGCCGACCGACGAGCTGATACAGCTCTATGCACTGGAATGCTTTCTGGATCGGCTAACGCGGTCTGCCTTTGCAAGGAATCTCGTACTCAAGGGCGGCGTATTGCTGGCAGCTCTCGATGCCCGCCGCCCGACAAGAGACATTGACCTGGCTGCTTCAGCACTCCGGAGCACGGAGGCAGAGATCCTGGCCGTTGTGCGCGAGATTGCCGGCATCTCGCTGGATGACGGTGTCGAGTTCGATCCCGAACAAGCAACTGCCGAGGTGATCCGCGAAGAGGATGACTACAGCGGCATTCGCGTCACGCTCGGCGGAGCGTTGTCACGTGCCACGGTTCGACTTCACGTCGATGTGAACGTCGGCGATCCGATTTGGCCGGCGCCTCGGCAAGTCAGTTTGCCGCGGCTGCTTGATGGCGTTCTGCAGGTGCGCGGCTATCCGCTGGAAATGGTGCTCGCCGAGAAAGTAGCGACAGCGATCGCCCGCGGCACCGCTAACACGCGATGGCGCGACTTCGTGGATCTGTATGCGCTGGCCATGCGGCATCCGGTGAACAGTGCCACATTCCGCGCATCCCTCGATCGAGTAGCGCAGCATCGAAAGATCGCGCTCGCGCCATTGGCCTCTGTGCTGATTGGGTATTCCGAAATCGCGCAGACGCGGTGGATTGCCTGGCTGAGAAAGCAGAGGCTCGAGACGACGATCCCAGCTCAGTTTTCGACAGTATTGGACTACGTCGCCTCGTTTGCGGATCCGATCATCGGTGGTCAGGCCAGCGGTCTCGGTACTTGGGATCCAGTGTTGCACCGGTGGCAAGCATAGCGAGGCGATCTTCGAGAGCCGTGTCTATCGGCTTTCGACCCACCTTTCGAACCCGGCGATATCGATGAAGATGCGCCCGTCCGGAGCGCGCCTCCAGACTTTTCCTTCCTCCCACTCTCCGCGGTGGATCTTGCATTGAATCGCCTTGACCGAGTAACCGGTCATCACGTTGGCAACGGGCAGGAGCACGTACCGAGCGGGCGTGATGACGACGGGTTTGGTTGATTCACTGTTCATGCCGACCTCTCACTCACGACGTTGAAGTTGCGTCCCAAGAAATCACTACGTGTCCAGTTTCGATGAAATCGCCACGCGCTGGCGAGGAACGAAACGCGCGAGTTAGCCCGCAAATACATGTTGCGGGTTCCGCCCGCGGCACCGAGCGATGCGCCCGTTTGCGCCGAGGTGCAACGCCCTGCAACGGATCGCACCACTACGAGACTCGGTTCATCCTGGGCGCGCTGAGTCGATGCGGTTGATGCAGCCGATGTTCCACGCTGCGATAAAGGTTCTGTCGCAACTTCGCGCCGTGGGATTCGTGTTCGTGGCGACGAGAGAGATGAACCGCGCCAGTGCCAAATCCAGTGCCAAATCGAGGGATTCTCACGTTTTCGGGAGTCCTCGCATTCCAATCTTTTCCGCAAGTTACTGATCCCCCTCATCGCGATCCTGAGTTCGAGTCCCTCCCTTTCCACCACCCTGCAGTACTGTCGAGTTTGCCAACTTAGCCTGCGCCCCGAAGTCCGTGGTCGTGCGCGGAAATCGCGCCGGTCCTGTTGGCGCACTGGATTCGATTTCGTTTTCGCCGGTGCGCGCGGAACGGACGAACGCCCGGTACCGCAATCGTGCAAAGTGAAGTTGTCTGTGTTTCAGCGCATGTTGCGAATCCGCGCTTGCGTCGTGATTCGCACGTGAGTACTCTCCCGCCCGCCTTTTCAAGGCATCCCGTTCAATTGGCCGCTTACCGCTGGAGGAGAGTCATGTTGCTTATTGCACTCCGTCCGATGCGATCGAGCCTGCTCTCCGCCTGACGCTTTCAAGCCCGGTCGGTCGGGCTGGCTCCCAACGCTTCGATGAGTCATTGCGTTCGCACCGCAGGCGCGGTGTGAGCCACGTGGGCGCGTGTATTCGCGCCCCGCACGGGGAGCATTTTCTTGAGAAAGTCCAAGGGCCGAGAGGCCTCGTCCACTGTCGACCCTGATTTCGCGGCGGCACTGGAAGGCGATTCGATTGGAAGGGATTCGGCTGGCCGGCGCGCTGAGCAAAAAGCCCGTCAGCTCTGCCGGCAAGTACAGCGAGCATTGAACCTCGCTTTGGCCGAGCGGGGAGCGGATCCCCACTTGGAGCAGTTGTACATCGAGGATGTCACGCCCGCGCCGGGCTGCGGGCATTTGCTGGTGCATTTCCTGGCACCGTCGGACAGGACTCTATCTGACGTCCTCGTCAGCCTGGGTCGTGAAACGCCGTGGTTGCGCGCGCAGGTCGCCGCTGCGATCACTCGTAAGCACGCGCCGGAACTCTCGTTCGTACCGGCTATGCATCTCGGAGGCAGCGATGGTTGAGCAAACACTCGCACCGCTGCACACGTGGCTGATCGAACCGCTCGAGACGGAAGTGCAGGATGCGATCAACCGCCTTCGCTGCGCGAGCGATGTACAGCATGTGGCTGTCATGCCAGATGTCCACCTCGCTGCGGATGTCTGCGTTGGCGTCGCGATCGGTACCACGCGTCTGATCTATCCGCAGGCTGTGGGTGGCGATATCGGTTGCGGCGTTTTGGCCGTGCCGTTTGATGTTGGAGCGGAGCGGCTTAGCGATCCTGTTGTTGCCGGCAAGATCCTGGCCGGGCTGGAGCGTGCGGTGCCGGCGCGCCGTTGGAATCGTCGGGCGATGATCGACCCTCCGCGCAGCGTTGCGGACGAGTCGCTCAGTCATCCGCAACTTGATGCACTCTGGCGTCGCGAGGGAAGGATGGAGTTTGCAACACTGGGGAGTGGCAATCACTTCGCGGAGCCGCAAGCCGACGAGGAAGGGCGGCTCTGGTTGATGGTGCACAGTGGCTCGCGGGCGATGGGTCCGGCGATCCGAGAGCATCATCTGCATGATGCTGAGATGGCGGGTGCAGGACTTCGTGCACTCGACGCCAACAGCTCACAGGGTCGCGCTTATCTGCATGATGCGGCGTGGGCGCGGCAATTCGCAGCGGCGAATCGCCAGCAGATCGCCGTGAACATCGGCGAGACTCTGGCCGCCGCCGCTGGCGCCACGCTGCAGTGGGAGCTCTCGATTACAACCGATCACAACCACGTCGAGCCGGAGGTGCACGGCGGCACCCTGCTATGGGTGCATCGTAAAGGGGCCATGGCAGCGGCTTCCGCACAGCCGGGTGTGTTGCCTGGCTCCATGGGTACCGTGAGTTTTCACATTCAAGGACGGGGCTGCGCGCAGGCGTTGTGCTCGAGTGCGCACGGGGCAGGTCGTTTGATGAGCCGGACAGACGCTCGTCGCGACGTGAGCGCGCGCGAGCTGCATCGGCAGATGTCCGGTGTCTGGTACGACTATCGGCATGCGGAACTTCTTCGAGATGAAGCGCCGTCTGCTTATAAGGACATTCGAGCCGTGGCGCGTGCGCAGCGGGAGCTTGTCAAGATCGTGCGGGTGGTGCGGCCGGTGCTGAATTACAAGGGGGCGTGATGACCGGCGTCCGTTCCCCGACGCATGGACCGTCCGCCCGACCTCGAGGATTGCGATCCGGCGCGCGAAGACGCCGCTCCGGATCGATGGGAACGCGCGCGGAAACGCAGGGATTGCATTCCCCCGGGCGGAGCGGGTAATCGATTCTCGATGAAGGAAAAATCCGGCGTCGGGAATTCCGACGACCGGATTTGAACCTGGCCCGTGCCGGGAAAGTTCATCCGCCCGCTACATGCTCAAGGACTGCCCGACTTCGATGGCAAAGTCGATAACGCTTGTACGCCCGCGCTGGCTACTGCGTAGCCATGTAGTCGACAAACTTCTGCACATTCACGGAGCCCAGGCCGGACGCAATATCGTAGCCGGGGCCTGCTGAGTACGATCCTCCGCCGGCAACTCCAACCACGACGTCATTGAGGACGGTGGAATTAGTGGGTCCCCCGTTTGTGGACATGAGCTTGTAGAGGCTGTCCTGGAGCGACGTGCCCTGGCCTGTAACGGAAGTTAACAGCGGCAAATTCTGGGATCTCCTGGCGGAATCGACGATGGCAACGACGCCTGTGAAGAACGCCGTCGATACCGAGGTGCCGCCGACCACAACCCACCCTCCAAGCACTGACGCATAGATTTGGGCACCGTACTGAGGATCAGCGTCGAAGGCCACGTCCGGGACGGACCGGTACGCCGTGGTGTTGCGTTCCTGGACGGATGGAATCATCTGGAAACCGGGCATTCTTTCCACGATGGACATGCCAGCCCCTGCGTCGACCCATGCCGTCTCGATAAAGGGATTGACCGAGCTCAGTGTCGTGCCACCCACCGCGATGACGTCCGCATACGTGGCCGGAAAGGTCGGCGTACTGGAGTCGCCCGATGCCGCGATCCACACCACGCGACTCGATGAAAACAGGTAAGCCTGGGAGCCTTCCGTGAAGGTCTCATCGGCGCCAAACGGCATCGATACGATGTTGACCCCCAGGTTTACGGCAGTCTGCATGGCCGTCCTGATATCGGTCTGGCTTACGGATTTGGCCTCGATGACGTAGACAGTCGCCCCTGGACTCACCGTGTTTACCATCTGCACGGCGACGTTGCTCTGCAGGGCCCATGAGCTATTGGAATTATTCCCAGCCTGGTTGATGACGTTCAGTGTGATCGGTATCACGCTGAACTTTGACGCCCACTTGTTGAGGTCGGACTGCAGGTTCGCATAGTGGTAGGCCGTGATGATGGCCACTTTGATCCCATAGCCCGAGGGCTTGTTGTTCTGTTGAGTAAGCGGCACGTTGTAGGCCTCATGAAACTGCTGAGGCGTCCACCCAAGGGCCGGACCCGAACTGGTCGAGTCCGGCACGACTGAGCTCAGCACGTAGGCCTCAGATCCCACGGGATTGTTGCCGGCATGAGTCTCTTGAGTATCGCGAGACAGATCCGGGCTCGCCGAGCTCAGCATGTAGTTGGACTGCTGATAGTCAGATGCCAGCACGTAAGCGTGTCGGAAATCGTCAGGAGCAGGAGCATCCTCCCCGGCGTCCGGGCCTCCACATCCGTACAGCCCCACGGATCCGAGCCAGACAGCGATGCACATAGTGCGCCGCACCCGAGCAGTACACTCGTTCATTGCTATTGACCCAATTTTGGAGCTGAGTGGCCTGAACGAGTGGACTCGAGTATAGGTCCGTAAGCCCCCCTTTCACTGAATAGCGACCCGGTCGTGCTTGCCTGCCATGATCCGGCTCCTTGGCGTCATGTGACCAGACAATCGTTGATACTGGAGCGGCTCGCACCGCGCCATCCTCAGCGACGAACGCTTGCTTGTCGCGAGCGAACACCTTGGGTTTCGGTCCTATCACGGCAACGCTGCCGCAATGCCGACGATTTGGTGATCTGCTGCAAGTGGAACGCTGCAGAGGCGCTGCATGCGATGCGAGAGCTGATGAAGCGGCTGAAGCTGCCGGTGAAGGTGCGGCGTCGCTTCCTGTGGGCGTAAGCATGTCTGCGCGCTCGCTCCGGAAGACCTCGGCGTCGGACTGGTGAATCCGGCCGCGGGTTCGTCGCGTGCGGCCTGCTGTTCCGTCCAGACGCGCAAGATCAAGCTGCTGAGCCCGTAGCACCGTCCTTCGCGCCATGCGGGCCGAGCATTGCAGGGATCTCGGCGGCGAGCGCATCGATCGCGACGCGCGTCTTCGAAGGCAGATAGCGCGTTCGCGGCCACACGGCGTGGATGTCGTTCGCGAGCACGCGCTGGCTGTCCATCACCAGAGTCAGCTCACCGGTCTGCACGTGCTTCGACATCAGCCAACACGGCAGCCACGCAAGCCCAATACCCGCCACGGCCGCATCCGCAATCGCCTGCAAATCGTCGAAGCGCACTCGCGCGTCGATGCGCGGCTCGACGATCTCGCTTTTGCCGTCTCGAACACGCCAGGGAACTGCTTGTCCCGCGCGGCTGTAGACGATGCCGACGTGTCCATGCAGATCGTCGGCGCGAGTGGGCATGCCGTGCTGAGAGAGATATGACGGTGCCGCGCAGATGCCCATGCGTTGGGTGCCGAGCCGTCGCGACGTGAGGCTCGCACTGTCCGGCAACGTACCGACGCGCACGGCGAGATCGAATCCATCCTCGACCAGATCGACGACCCGATCGGAAAACGACAGCTCCAACGACAACGCAGGATAGGTTCGCGCCAGCTGCAACAGCACCGGCGCGACACAGTGTCGACCGAACAGGACCGGCGCGCTGACGCGCAGTCGGCCGCTCGGCGCGCGTCGAGTGCTGTCGAGCGCGGCCTCGGCGGCGTCGAGCTCAGCGAGCGCGCGCATGCAACGCTCGTAGTACGCTTGGCCGTCTTCGGTGAGGCTCTGGCGCCGGGTCGTGCGATGGAACAGCCGCACGCCCAAGCGCTGCTCCAGGCGCGCGATGCTCTTGCCGACCGCCGACCGCGTCACCTGCAAACGTTCGGCCGCCAACGCGAAGCTGCCCGCTTCGGCGGACTGGACGAAGGCGGCGATGCCACTCAGCTGATCTCGCATCGTCTGACGATAGCCGCTTGATTGGTTCCCGTGAAGCTACACAGAGGGTCGCGAATGGCGCCACTGTGGACGGATCGGCGCCTATATCTTCCGGTCCGGTGTTTCAAACCCTGGAGATCAGCATGGAAGGTTATCGGGCGCGGGTGGGCCGACCGCAAGCGCCGTTCGAACGTGTGACGTTGAGTCGCGCGTCGCTCGGGCCGCACGATGTTCGTATTCGCGTGCGTGCGGTGTCGTTGAACTATCGCGATCTGATGATCGCGCATGGCAACTATCCGATCTCGAGTGACCGACCGCCGATCGCCGTTGCCGACGGCGCCGGCGAGGTCATCGAGGTCGGTCCGCAGGTCACGCGTTTTCGCGTCGGCGCCCGAGTGGCCAGCATCTATTTCTCGCGCTGGCTCGATGGGGATCCGACGCCGGCCAAGCTGGCCGACGTTCCGGGCGCGACGGTCGACGGCCTGCTCGCGGAAGAAGTCGTGATGTCGGAAGACGCAGTCGTCGCGGTTCCCGATCATCTCGATTTCAACGAAGCGGCGACTCTGCCGTGCGCGGGAGTCACGGCATGGAACGCGCTGTTCGTCGCGGGCCGGGTGCCGCCGGGCGGCAGTGTGCTGGTGCTCGGAACCGGCGGCGTGTCGATCTGGGCGTTGCAGTTGGCGAAGGCAGCCGGTTTGCGTGCAATCGTCACATCGTCGAGCGATGAGAAACTCGCGCGTGCCAAGGCACTCGGTGCCGATGCGACGATCAATTACCGCAAGGTGCCAGAGTGGCAGCAGGAAGTGCTGCGCTTGACGGGCGGCGAGGGTGTGGATCTCGTCGTCGAAGTCGGCGGCAACGGCACGCTCGATCGCTCGGTGGCAGCAGTGCGGATGAATGGCACTGTCGCGCTAATCGGTGGCGTCGCGGGTTTCACGGCCGGGCTGCAGATCATGCCTCTATTGGTGGGCGCGAAGCGCTTGGTCGGCATCACCGTGGGCAGCCGCGAGATGTTCGAGCATTTCAATCGGTTCGTCAGTGCCGCGCGCATTCGGCCAGTGGTCGACCGAGTGTTCGCGTTCGACGATGCGCCGAAAGCGATCGCGCAGCTCGAACAGGGCGCGCACTTCGGCAAGCTCGTCATCGGGGTGGGATCCTGAACGCCAGGCCGCGGCGGGTGCTCATCGTCTATGCGCACCCGGAGCCTCGATCCTTGAATGGCACGCTGCGTGACTTCGTTGTCGAGCGTCTTGCGTCTCAGGGGCACGAGACGCAGGTGTCCGATCTCTACGCGATGGGATGGAAGCCATCGCTGGATGTCGCCGATTTCCCGGCATGGGATCGCGATCAGCCGTTCGTGGCCGGCAAGGCTTCCGCCGCTGCTTTCGCGGGCGGTACGCAAACGCCGGACGTGGTTGCCGAGCAGGACAAGATCCGCTGGGCCGACGCGATGATCCTGCAGTTTCCGCTCTGGTGGTTCACGATGCCGGCGATCCTCAAGGGCTGGGTCGATCGCGTGTACGCGTATGGATTCGCGTACGGGGTCGGCGAGCACTCCGATCGTCGCTGGGGTGAGCGGTATGGCGAGGGCTCGTTCGTCGGCAAGCGCGCGATGCTGCTGGTGACCCTCGGCGGCTGGGAGTCACACTACAGTGCTCGCGGCATCAACGGATCGATCGACGACGTGCTGTTCCCGATCAATCACGGCGTGTTGTTCTACCCAGGCTTCGAGGTGCTGCCGCCGTTCGCTGTCTACCGCACGAGCCGCATCGATGCCCAGCGCATGCACGAAATCCGAGCCGCACTCGGCGCGCGCATCGATGCGCTCTGGACGCAGCAGCCGATTCGCTATCGACGCCAGAATGGCGGCGATTACGAGATTCCCGCGCTCACGTTGAAACCCGGACTCGAAGCTGAGGGGAGCAGCGGCTTCGATCTGCACCTCAGGCGGGGAGAGTGACGGCTCGCCGAGAGGCATCCGCCAGCGGCGCCAATGCTCGACGAATCGCGCGGCAGCGAACCTGCAAGGCCGAAAATGCATCACGACATGTTCCGGCGTCGGCGTACTCACGCAGCCTCGATCCTGAGCGGACACTCGGTAGCGACCGACCGTCGATCTGCTTTTTCGCGCGCGCGGCGAGTCAGCCCCGTGTGGTGCGGTTCCAATGCCAGATCACTTCGCTATATAACAATCGACCCTACGAAAGCTCGAGTCCCGTAGCCGTGAACAGCATCGGGAGTCCAAGACAAGCTTCAGGCCCAATCCGATAAATCACGGAATGCGCCAGGTAGTCGATCGCCACCCGCGGATAGATGAACTCCCCCGCGCGCTCGATTTTTTCAGTCGCGAGTAGCGTTGTGGTCCTTGGGCACTAAACCAATCCCGTGCCGCTATAAATTATCTCGCGCCGGGATAATTTATAGCGGCTCGGAATAAATTATCCCGGCTCTCAGGAAAAATCGGTTTCGCGCCTGAAATCATACAGTTGCGAAGGGCGATCCAAAAAAGCTCCGCCATGATTTATAGAGGAATTTTTAAGGTTTCGGAGAGCGCGCATCAGTGATCGCGGCACGGAGTCAATTGAAGTGCTGTGCCCGTCAAGCAAACTCGGGGGCGCGCAAAGCTATGGCGACGGGTGTGTCGCTTTCGCGCGTACCGCCAAAACCTGTATCGCGAAGCAGATAGCTCCCCGCAGCGCGCCGATAATTTATGGCGATCGCACGTTGGATTTCGAGCAGCGCGCGCAAAGCCTTCCCAGCACGCACATATTCTTCGCAACCGCGGGCAGCATGAAAATTACCGCCGGCAAGCCAGATCCACCAGGCCTCTCACTTCACGAACTTCGCGATCGTAAACGCAACCGAAGCGACGGCGATCATCGTGCCGACAACCCAGCGAATGATCTTCGTCTCCATTGCGCTGATATCTGACTTGAGCTCATTGACTTCTGCCTTGGTCGCAAGATGCGGCAGCGTGGCCTTGATTGCGCTGACGTCGGCTCTCAGCTCGTTCACGTCTGCTTTCGTTGCGAGGTGCGCGAACGCGGCCTTGATCGCACTTACGTCTTCGCGCGTCTCTGCCACCAACGATTCAACAATGCCCAATCGCCGCAGAACATCGTCCATATTGCCTCCGTCACTTCCGCCGGAGCCACGCGCTGCCGATCTCGTGCGGAAACGATCTGCGTCAACGATGTTTGTCATGACGAATTTCGCGTGTTGAGATAGGCGGCGCGTCGAGCTCGAATGAGTCGACGCCGAAGAGTTTACTGATCTACTTCCGATTGTCACTCGTTCATTTATACGAGCCGTTGGGGTTCTGGGTTCGTATCGCGCTCATTGCGGCTCCTGCATTTCTACGCGATTCCAACACGAATGCGCAGAGTCTCCACGCGCCGCGAAGCGTACTGTTTACACCGCGTAAGAAGCGCGTCGCTCGCAATCTTTGTTCGCCTGAGGCGCGCTTCCCGCAAAACGAGAACCCCGCAGCATCACGAGAGCGGCGCCCGGCAGTGTCGTTACCACCGCCGAGCGCCTAATGAGCACCCACGAAAGGAGTAGATGCCCATGTCCCATACGATTCCCGAATCAGAATCCGGCTCGGCCAGCCAGATTCAAGCAACCATTTCCCAAACTCACGACGACTCACTCCCCCGCGAACTACTCGACCACGTCGACTGCCTGCGAGTCATCCTCCCTGTCATCAGCGTCTCAGTAATGGCGCTGAATCGCCGAGACGCAGAATCCGACAGCGACATCGCGTTCGTGCTCAGCCAGCACGTATGCGACCCGCTGGACCGTGAGATCGAGCGCGTCGAATCCCTCCTGGCGGCACACATCTCACGTCAACAGCAGCAGGAGTCTCACGCGTGAAACAGCTGGACCTGTTGTCTCCCCGCAAACCCTCCACAAAACCGCGCCAGCTCACAGTGAGCTACGCCAACACTCACCGACCATTCGTCCAGGTGCCATACCTCCGCCTACGCGGCCACTGGCTCGAAGACGCCGGCTTCACCATCGGCGATAAGGTAACGATCGAATTCAAAGAAAATCGTCTGATGATCGAGAGACTCGAGTGACTCAATCTCACTGCTTCGGCGCCGGATGCACACCATCCGGCGCCGCGGCCGTTGCTGCGCGATCGTCATGTTCAGCAATCTTGTTTGCGGTCATCGAGCGGGTACAGGCACAAATCTGTCGAAAATGTCCAGAAATGCCTGCACCGCGACAGCCATCCAAGGGAGCAGTTATTTGCCCTTAGGAAGCCGAACCCGCACCCCGCCCCCCTTCTGCAGAACAAACGACTTCCCGGCCCGGTAGAAAACCTGCATGCCAACGCGCTCAATCAGTTTTCGCAAATCGTCGCTCGGCTTCTCCGGCAGCAGCACCGCACAGGTCGGTGTGGGCTTGTAGAAGCGCCGATAATCCAGCAGCTGCCCAATCGCCATCCGAATCGAATCCCGCTCGGCGTTGCCTTTCGCCTCGACCAGTGTGTCCAGGCGCTCGACAAATAGGACGAACGCGCTACCGATTGTGCAGTGCCTGGCCGGCCTCGCCGCCTTCATCGCGAGCGTGCTGGCCGCCGCAGTGTACGTACGGAAGCTCAGGAGTAAGTAGCGTCATGTTTTCCGCGATCATCTCGTTTCTGGGCGGTAGCGCGTTTCGCATGATATGGGGCGAGGTCAGCTCCTACTTCACGGCGAAACAGGAACACAAGTTTGAAGTCGAGCGCATGCAACTCCAGGGACAGCTCGACGCAGCGACCCACGCGCGAAATCTCGAAGCGATCAAGCTCCAGGCGGATCTCGGCGTAAAGACCATACAGGTGCAGGCAGAAGCCGAGGCCAGCAAGATCGATGTGAGTGCATGGGCGCAGGCTGTTACAGACGTGGGTAAGACGACCGGCGTCAGGTTCCTGGACATCTGGAACGGCTCGGTGCGGCCGCTGCTCGCCACCGTATCTTTCGCGGTCGTCGTCTTCGAGGTCGCCAAGCGCGGCTTCAACCTCTCCGACTGGGACCGTGAGCTCGTCGGCGCCATCCTCGGTGTGTTTGTCGCGGATCGCAGCCTGTCGAAGCGCGACAAGTGATCGACGAGCTGGATGCGGCGGTCGAGCTGACTGTCTCGCTGTGCCTTCGCTTTGAGGGCCTGCGGTTGTCCCCGTATCTGTGTCCGGCGGGGATTCCGACGATCGGATGCGGAAGCACTCACTATCTCGATGGCCGCGCCGTTCAAATCACGGACCCGCCCATCGCGCGAGATGCGGCGATCTCGCTCTGTCGCGAGACCGTTCGGCGTCTCTACCAGCGCAACACTATCGCCTCGTGCCCCGGCATCGACACTCCACGGCGTCTCGCTGCACTCACAGACTTCACGTACAACCTCGGCGCGCGGGCGCTGCGCGCAAGCACGCTGCGCAAGCGCGTAAATGCGGGCCGCTGGCAGGACGTACCAGGCGAGCTTGTGAAGTGGGTTCGCGGTGGGGGCGCGCGCTGACAGGACTCATGGTCCGGCGGCAGGCGGAAGCTGCGATGGCGGCATAACATTTCCGAGCGCGGATTTACGCCCCACACTCCGCGACATAGTCAATCGTCGCCCGAAAGTGAGCAGGGGCCGCTCGATGAACGAATGGTAAAAGTATCCCGCGAGGATCGCTGCAGCAGCGACCGCGATTCCGAGTGGCGTGATCCATTGAGGCAGATTCAGCCCCACCTTTCGCAGCACGCCCGCAAACACCGCGATGACCTGAAAGTGCACGAGGTAGATGGCATAGGACGCGTTGCCAAGGGCGAGTAGCGCACCTGGCGTCCGGAGCAGGCCCATCCTCTCGGCGAAGACGGCGCCCACAACAATCATCATCGACGCCATCCCATAAGTCGCGACGCTGACGAAGCCGACATCATTGAAGGCCCCGATGTAGGTCTCCCATAAGCCTCGCACAACGAACAGCACAATCCCGCAGACGAGAGTCGCCAGAGGATGCGGAATCGTGGCCCGCCGCTGGAACAGTTCGGCCGCGAGCAGCCCCATCGAAAACTCAAGATCGACCGGCACCATGGTAAAGGTTCTGACAGGGTCGAAGAATCCCATGACGACGGACCCCACCTGCCACGCAATGAAAACCGAGACGCCCACAGCCCGGTGCGCCAAGACCAAGAATAGAATCGCGTAGAACGTCATCTCGTGCTCGAGCGTCCATGCGACCGGCAACACTCCATCTGTTCCTGGTAGCAGCAGCGCGCTGCGCACGATCGTGCTCCAAGCGGTCAGGTCACGCGTCGCCCAGAACTGCGGGAGAGCGATGTGCACCACGAGTATGGCGGCGAGCACCGGCCAGTACGGCAGGAAGATTCGTATAACGCGCGAGGCCAGGAACTGCTGGGCACCGCGTTGATGCATGAAGGCGTCACGCGCGACGCACCCCATGATGAATCCGCTGATAACGAAGAAGAGGTCGACACCGTGCGACCCCCACATCCAGAAGCCGCCGAGTGGCATGGCTCCGAAGGACTTTGAATAGCCGAAGACGATCGTTACGTGGACGAATACGACTAGCAGAGCTGCGATCGCCCTGAGTCCCTGAATTGATTGCAACACCAAGCCTCCATGGTTGTGCTGCGGCGCAACTATACGCTAGCGGACTTTCGTCGGGTGGGTATGCGGAACCGGCTTCACCGTGCAGTTCCTTCCTGGTGAGGCCGGTTGTGGCTTGCGTGGCCGCACTCGCCGGTCGCCCCATCCGGTTCCCGCTTTTGGACATGGGCGCGCTACTGACCTCTACTACCCCATGCCCGGCTTGGGCGGAATGAGCACCGTGGAGAAGCTAAAAAGGGCGCCGCCTGAACTAGTCGACCTGGATGTCCACGAGCCGGTTTGTGCTGTCAGCCGACCCTTCCGCGACGTTCCCGTCCACCTCGCCGCCAACGAGCTCGCGCTTGCGGCGTCCGTAAATCTCTTCCCGGTGCACGGCCACGTTCTTCGGCGCGTTGATGCCGATACGCACCTGGTTGCCCTTGACGCCCAGAACCGTGAGCGTCACCTCGTTACCGATCGTCACCGTCTCGCCCGTGCGTCGCGTAAGAATGAGGATCTTGTTCGCTCCGGTCTTCTTCTAGTTATCAGTACGGCGTCCAAACAAGCCAGATCACATCCCCGTCGACTCTTCCTTTCGCCAATCGTCGACGGCGGCTGAACACGATGATCCCCACTCCGTCCCGTGGGATACAGATGATCATTTCTCCACCCTGGCAGTTCAATCACTTGGCTCCGGGAAAGCATCAATCGTTTTCCCGGACACCGGATAAGAATGATCATCAAGTACTCCGAATCTTTTCAGTCATCGGTGTCTTCAGGCATCTTACTCCTGCCCTGTTTTTCAGGGCAAGGACCCGGGAAATCGAGGCAAGAACTCGGTTAGCCAAGCTGGCGCAAATCTAGAAGGACCGGAGCGCCAGTTGGCGAAGACACTTCGCAGCCGCGATCACCGCGCGCTGCTGGCCGTACTTAAGGCGACGCGTATGTACGCGGGCCTCACGCAACGTGAGCTCGCTGTAAAGCTCGGCTGGTCGAAGTCAAAATATGCGAGCGTCGAGGCAGGCGAGCGCCGGCTCGACGTAGTGGAGTTCAAGCATGTGGCCAAGACGCTGAAGATCGACCCGGTCGAACTTTTCACCAAGTTCGCTAACTGGTAGCGGTCGGGTCTCTGTAAACGATCTTCACGCAGTTGCGCTCCTCGCCCTTGCGCGCGAAGTAGATTGGCAGCGTTCCTGGTAATTCTTCAACTTCGAATCCGAGCCGGATGCTCTTCGACATCTGCTCGATCATCACAATGCGCGGATCAGTCAGCGGCGGGAGCAGCTGCACTGCAAAGGCGTGTCGTACCGATCGTCGACGACGGGCCACGTGGGCTCGCTCTTCGGGGCCATGGAGTCGATGCGACTGCGGCGTCTGATGCTCATGAAGTGAGATTGTCTACGGCGCATCGTTCCGTCCATCCAGTGAAAAAGTTCAACAGGACTGGATGTCTAAAACTCGCACCGAGTGTCGAAAAACAACGAGAAATATAGATCCGTAAAACGCGATTCTTTTTGGACAGCGTCGTTGCGATTAATGTGCTTGTTCAGAATCTTGAACGCGATTCCGCCACTACTGCTGCATCATCGGCGTGTGATCTAAGTGCTTGTCGTTCAAGATACTTTTTCGTCGCTGTCTATATAGACGTCCAAAACTCGGGCCTTCCACGACCGGTTCTTCCTTGTCGCGAAGGTAGCGGCGGGTCTGCTGCTCGTTCGTGTGTACGAGGAGCTCGGTGGGGGTTCTTGCCCTGCTTCTTCGCCTCGGTGGCGGCGACGGCGCGCAGGTCGCGCATTTGCACGTCCTCGACGCCGGCGCGCTGGCACGCCTGGTCAAACTGCAGCTTCACCGAGCGGTAGTTAGGCGACTTCCCAGGGCGGCCCGGAAGCAACCAGGTGAGCGACCGCACGTTGCCGCCCAGCGCCTTCGCGCGACCGACCGCCAGGCGCAGGCCGGGCGTCCACTTCACGATGCGTTTCGTCGGCGTCTTGAACTTCCCGAACCGGATGCCTTCCTTGACGAGGTCGCAGAGCTGGATGCGCAGCACGGCGTTCACCCGCTGGCCCGTCTCGCGGAGCAGATCCTCGATCACCTGGAGGCGAGGGCCGGACTCCGCGTAAATGCGGTCGTACTCTTCGCGCGTCAGGAGGTGGCCGCGTTTGCCCTCGCCGTACCGCTTCACCCCGACCGCGGGATTGCTGTCGACGCCCAGCAGTTCTTCTTCCAGCGCGTAATCGAATACCTGACGCAGGACAGACAGGCACCGGTTCGCCATGTTCGGCGTCCTCGCCATGTCGCGCTTCACCTTCACAACGTGACGTGGCTGCACCTGCTCCGGATTGAACGGCGCGAACTTCACTCGCAGGACCTTCGCCGCGATCCTGTATTGAGCCAGCGTGTTCGCGGCGAGCGGCGGCTTACGCTTCTCCATCCAGGAGAGCGCGTCGTCAATCAACTTGGGCATCGAGCCTTCGGGTGTCTCGATGATGCGCGCGTATGCCTCGAGGGCTTCGCTGAGCGTAGTTCCGAGCCGCTTCCACGCGCCGCCCTTCACATACCAGTAGGCGCCGTGGCGGAAATAGACGCACGGCGGAAGGTGAGTGTCGTTCTTGCGCGGTCGGCCCACAGCTACTCAGGCGGCTTTCCGTGCGCCCCGGGCGCGTCGAGCGCTCTCATACGGCTGCACTTCCGGTTCAGGGGCGGCGAGTCTAGCACTGTGCGTACCGTGGGGCTCCGCGTGGATGCGGAACACGATGAGAGTTCCGTCAGGGCGCCGCCTGTAGGGAATCGGTGGGTCTGTTCCGTCGAGCACGCGTGCCTGCGCGGAAGGCCGCGTCTTCTTTGTCAGGTCGTAGAGTTCCTGGTCCGTCAGGCAGTAACTCATTTCGGTGGCCTCACAAGCCGTACGGTTTCGCGTAGTCCCACCTTCAGTGCCCGCTCCGCCGCCGGCCCGGTCAGGTGAACGACGACCGAAGCGCGCCGGGTGATCTTGCGTACGCTCGCGACGGTGCCCTGAGCTCCGACGTCGACGTCGTACGCTGTGTTGCACCTCGTCGAGCAGAACGCCTGCCAGCGGCGCTTCGGCGCGAATAGGACCGAGCAGTATGGGCAAGTGCGCATTTGGGCCTGCGCGGGGTCGGCAATGCATTGAATGTCAGTCACGAGCGCAGTCTCCGGAACTTCCGCGTGTACGTGATGACGTAGCGGTCACCTTTCTGCTCGGTATGCGACTCGATCGGATACATTTCGAGCAGGGGCACGCCGTCTGCGCACACCGTCTCGATAGGGCTCGGCAGGACCCGCACGATCTGACACCGGCGGCGCACGTCGTAAATAGTCCACTCCGGCCAGAAGGCATTCAAGGCGGTGCGAATCTCGCCGTCCATCTGCGTAGTCAGAGAGAGCGCAGCGCTGTCGATCTGGCGCGCGACGACACCAGCCGATTGAGGCTCAAGCTCGTGCGTGGCGCTCACCGGCGATCACCGGTCTCGGGGACCTGAATGCCCCAGCGTGATCCGGGCAATCGTCCGGAAAATGGTCAACGCATCGCTCTACTTTCAATCCGGCAGCGGCAAGGATGCCGGGAAACTGCTTGCCGAGGTCACGATCGGTGAAAAAGACCGAATTCACGCGGCCCGCTCGTAGAGCACAGCCTCCTCGATTTCACTGACGGAGAGATCGTAGTCCGCAGCCAATTCTTCGACGGCTTCGCCAGCGTCAATGCGCTCGGCAATGATTGTGGTCGATATGCTCTTGCGCGCCAGGACAGGGCGCCCGAACGCAATCTGGGGATCGATCGCGATCGGTCGGTGCGGTCCGGCGTTGTCCTTGGACGGGAACGGATACAGCCTCACCGGAAACTTCCACTCATCCCACACCACACGCTCGAGGTGGTCTTCGAACACCTTGCGCATGGCCATCTGGCCCGACGCGGAAAGGTCGATCAGCTGGCCGTAGCGATCCAGTAGAACGCGCCCGCCCTCAGTACATAGATCTTTGCTGAGCAGCAGGCGATCGATACCCAGCGTTCTTTGTGCATAGGCCAGCGACTTGCGCATGGCATCCATCGAGACTCCGTGCTCGACGCGCATCGCGCGAAGCACGTGGGCCTCGATGAGATTCCAGAACGAAAGGACCGGAGGCTGACGACCGGGCGGGTGAATCAGTGGCCGGAAGCGACCCACGCCGTCTGACGTCGGGTACCGGCGTCCGACCGTCCACGAACGTAGCGTTGCGGGAGCGACCTTCAGGTAACGCGCCGCCTCGGCAAGCGGATACGCGCGCTGGCTTCGAATGTCCTCACGTTCGGGTTTATGCATGGTAGATGGTCCGAAAATTTCTAAGGCAAGAGAAGGACGCTCTGCGCGCTGCCATGGTAACGAATGACAAGCCGGGTTTGCAGCAGGTTTCGAGACTCGGTGTGGGGGCGAGTGTACGGATTCACTCTTGATTGTCACTCGTTCATTTATACGAGCTGCGAGAGGTCATCCTTCGTGCTGCGCTAGTCGCGGCCCCGCATTTCTGCGCAATTCCACCACGAATGCACATCGCGCCCGACCGCGTCGAAGCTTACTTTCCACCCCGCGTAACACGCGCACCGCTCGCAAACACCGAGCGCGATAGTCATCAACCGGCAGACGCGCGACAGCGGCCCGATTTCGTCTTCGTGAAATACCTCATCCTCCGTGAAACCCGGCGGCTTCTGTGCCGAGCAGGGAATGACCGCGGCAAAGAGCTGCGCCTCACAGCGTCGCAGCTCCTCGAAGACTGAGCGGGCCATCTCAATGTTGGCCTGCCCGTAAGAGATGCGCAGAGATGCAAGCGTGAGGCCGACAAAACAGATCACCGGCGGCTCGGAAAGCAGTATTGACCTGTTCCTTCGACGATCAATCCAATCAAAACGGGTGTGTCTCGGTGCTCGAAGGCAGCGACAGAGTCATTGCACAGGGATTCTCAGCACACTCGCCACCAAGGCACCGCCAGCACGCGCGAGGTCAAGGGGAACGTCTCGGTGCCTCCGTACAGGAGCAGGCCGCCATCAGACGTATCGGTGTACTCGTCGAGGAAAGCCTCGAGTCCACGTGCATCGCCCGGTGCAACTCGTGTTGCGGCTTTAACTTCGATCGGGATGGTCTTGGCGGCGGTCTCGATCACGAAGTCCACTTCCTCGCCAGAAGCGGTACGCCAGTAGAGAATTTCCGGGCGGCGGGCTTGCGTATCCCGCCAGGCGAGCAGATCCATCAGTATGAGGTTCTCGAGGTGACATCCTCGCGGCTCGGTTTCTCCCGCCAGGAAAAGTGCCAGCGCCGTGTCGGTCCAATAGAGAGGCTCGCGGCCGATTTCCAGCTTTCCTGCGCAGTCGTGTCGGTCGCGACGATGTCCCGCCACTTCGCAAATTTCGCGGCGACGACACCACGTCGTCCAGAGCGGCGCACAATCGCGCCTCGTAGTAGTGATGCATGTGCTCGTCGACGGTCGACTCGGGGCTGCAGATAGTTGTTTCGTTGCGTGTCGTTGAAGCGTTCCGCGATGCGGTTCGCCCTGGATGGCGCGACAAAAATTCCGCACTCGAGAGTTGAGGATGCAATATCTGGGAAAGCGCCATCGACATCGCGCTGACACCTTTCCACGAGCCGTAGCAGAGTCTGGCAAAAGGCCACGGGGGATTTGCGCGATGGCTTGCAAGATTTCGCTCATCGGGCGAGCGACGCTCGCGCTCGCGGGTCTGCTGTTTTTCACGGTCGATGTCGCAGCGCAGGCGACAGCGGGACAGGCGCCGACCCAGCCTGCTGCCCCGGCTCGCGCCGATACGACAGCCCAACCCGCGGCACCTGCGCAACCGGCTGCACCTGCCGCGCAACCCGCAGCCCCGGCCGCAAAACCTTTCTCGTTCGGCCCCGGCACGCGCGCAGCCGATCCCCTCGCTCCAACTCCGGATTTCGTTCCCCTCACGCAAGGTCTGTTCGCGCGCCAGATCGTGGAGGCGCTGTCCGCCGACGGCGCCTACACGGTTCAAGTGCTGTCACTGCTCGTCAGTCCCAAAGTCAATACAGGCGAAGCAAAGCTCGCGGGCGCCGCAGTGCTGATGCTGAACGCCGGCCGTGTCGAGGTGATCTCTGCGGACAAGCGCGTGTCGCTCGCCCCGGGGGGCACGACATCGATCGCGGAAGGTGCGTCCGTGCGCTTCATCAACAACGACCCGAATCAGCCGGCGCATCTGCGCGCGGTCCTGATCATCGGCAACCGCTGAGTCAGCGAGCACTCATGCGCGGGGGATATCCCATGTCATCGTTCGGCTTCGCCGCGCGGCGCTCGTTCTGGGCGGCGGCATTCATCTGCGTTCTCGCCATAGGGCTGTCGGGATGTCCGAAGCCGCGCGATCCGCACATCGTCGAGAATCCGGGCGATCTGCCTGAGAATCGCGGAGCACTCTCACCGCCGACGCTCGGCTATCCCATCTACGCGTGCGGCTCGTCGATCACCGTTGCGAACTTTCTGCAGGGCGCGACGATCGAGGTGTTCATCGACAGCGCGCCGGCCCCGAAGCCATCGTTCATCGGGCAGATTCCCAATCCGGGGCAGGCGCACGAGACCGGAATGAAGTTCACCGAGGGCATGGTGATCCACGTGCGACAGGTCTACAAGGGCGTGCCCAGCAAACCTTCCAACAGCGTCACGGTCACTTCGCATACCGTGGATTTTCCGAACGGGCTGCCACAGCCGCGGCTGTTCGCACATCCGCTGTATCAATGCGGGCATGCGGTGCTGGTCGAGGATGTGGTGCCGAATTCGACGGTGACGATCGAGACGGAAGATTCGGATGGCGCGGGTGGATTCAAGCCGATCCAGCAAGTCGGTGGCTTTCAGGCTTCGACGCAATGGGGGCTCAACTGGAGTGGAGTGTCCCCGCAGTTCGAGCTGGCTGCGCGCGTATCGGCAACTGCGCAGATCTGTACGGATACGAGCCCGCGCTCGCCGTATGAGATCACGGTGGCGGGTCCGTCGCCGGTGCCGGGAGGTTCGGTCGAGAAACCGGTCGTCGATGGACAATCGCTCGTGACGCTGTGGGGAGCGGCTGGGCCGACGAACGATCCGCTTCAGCACGGCGTGATTGCGACCGTGTACGACGGCGCTTCCAAGGTGCGCGGTCAGTCGTCGACGCCGGGTGGCGTGCCGCACATTCTCGGCATCTCGCCGAGCGCCAAAGACAAGGAGGCGCTTTCGGTGACGCAGACCCTGTGCACCGAAGGACCGCCCGGGCCGCCGACCACAGTTGGCGATTGCTCGGCGTTGCCCGCGCCAACGATCCAGGCGCCGATGCCTGGAGATACCAAGGTCATCGTGACGTCCCAGATTCCCGGTGCCGAAATTTTCGTGTACGCCGACAACCAGAATGTCGGGCACTCCTCCGGCTCGGTGATCAATCTCAGTCGCGCGCTCAAGGACGATGAGACCGTCATCGTCGAGCAGCGGCTCGGAAACTGTAAGAGCAAGTTCGTGTATCGGATCAAGGTTGAATGCACATTGGGCGCCTCGCCTGGCGTGTGTTCGGGTGAGTGGCCGACGTTCCGCCAGAATCCTCAGCGCACGGCGCGGCAGCCGCAGGCGTCACCGCTCAGCGATCCCTATCAGGTGCGGACGCTCGCGGTGAAGGCGACCACGCGTGCGCCGGACGGCGGAGTGTTCACAGCGTCGCCGGTGGTGTTCGGCGGGCGCGTATATATCGGCAGCAGCGGCGGGCATCTCTACGCATTCGATGCGAAGTTTGGGCAGGACGCCGCGCCGCTTTGGCAGTATCCGCCGGCGAAGGAGCAGCCGCTGGCGAATGGATATGTTGGCCATGCTTGCACCAACCCATCTTCAGGTGGCGTTGCGGCGAGCGTGTCTATCGCGCAGTCGAAAGAGCGCGGCACGCTGATCATTCTCGGTGGCCCCGATCCTGGCCGACCCGACGATCCGGGCGGCAAGTTCGGGAGCGGACTTGGTAGCGGCCGATTGTTCGCTCTCACGACGGCGGGTGCGCTCGTATGGAAGACGCGTGATGAGATCGCGCGCATGACGGGCGTCAACTCCGGCTCGACTTCGGAACTACACGAGCAGATCGGCTACTCGGCACCGCTGGTCCTCGGCAGTCGCATCTACGTTGGCATCGCCGATCATTGCGATAATCCGATCCAGAACGGCAAGGTGAAGGCAGTCGATCTCGATACGGGCGCCGTGGATGCGGGATTCAAATTTGAGTCCACGAACACGCGCGGCGGTGGCGTATGGACGTTCGTTTCCGGCGGCCTTGGCAATGCGCTCGTGACGACGACAGGCAACGTCGCGAACGGCAACGCTTCAGAGCCGTCGATCAATCACGGCCTGAGCATGGTGCGCCTGGATCCGGCGACGGGGGCGCTGAACGGCAAGATTCAGCCCGTGCCGTTCGCATTGGACAGCGATCCGGATTGGTCTGCCGGCGCGGCGCTGATCGCGGCGAGCTGCGGCAACATCGCCGCATCCACGATGAAGGACGGCTTCTCGTACGGTGCCAATCTCGGACCGCCGCTCTCCTTCCGCTGGCAATATCCGAACGTCGCGTATCCCTTTCCATCGAGCGACCCGAACGATCACGGCGACATCCGCTATCACCGCGCAGGCGCGGCCTGGAACGACACCTATGCGACCTCCGCGGGCGGGCAGCAGTTGCTCGACAAAGGCGGTGCTTTTCATACGTTCCAGGGATATCGCCACCTGCACGCATTCGATGTATGCACGGGCCGGCCGAGATGGGTGGCGCTGCTCGAGAGCTTTACTACGGCTGTGATGAGTACGCACGACTGGGGCCTCAGTCCGCCTTCGGTCACCGACGGCATCGTCTATGTCGGCACCAACCGTGGATTCGTGCTGGCGATTGCAGATCCTGCCGTGTGGCCGTCGCAAGGTGCGCGCTGTACGATGCCGACGTTCACCAATCCCACAGATTGCATCGCTGCCGGCTACGCACTCGTGCCGAACCCAACTGTGCTGAAGTCTCTCAAGGTGAGCGACGTTGGGCTGGTGCGCGGCGAGCCGGCGCTTGCCAACGGAATGATCTACATCGGCGAACCGCAAGGCGCGAGGCGTTTGATTCGCATCGGCACGGGGAACACACCATGAACAACCTCGGTACGCGCAGCGTTGCAGGATGGATCGCGCTGTCACTCGCTGGGCTTCTCGCGATGGGCTGGCTCACACACGCGCTCGCGCAGCGCGAAACCGCCAACGCCAACGCGTTCCAGCGGCGTGAAGGCTACGAGGAAGCGCGCTATGGCGCTCAGGACATCGTTGTTCGCACACGCACGGGCAACCGGACAATGCGCGTTTCGTTTTCGAAACTCAGGGTGGTGGAGCGCGGGCGCATGGTGCCCGTCAAATTGCCGGGCCCGGGTCTCGCGCTCATTCAATACACCGCAGGGCAGGGCAAGTTCGCCGCGGGTGCTGAGAGCTTCGCGCCTCTGGAAGGCGAATGGTTGCGTCTGCCGCTGGCCGCCGAGTTCAGCATCGGCACGGACGACGACACAGTGCTCGCTGACATGATCGTCGTCGAGGAACGTGGGCGCTGATCTCGCAGCCTGCGCCCGCTTACTATCAACGGCGCTCTAGTTCACAGGCGCTTTGCGCAGGCGGCGCGCCGGCGCGAGGCGGCACCAGCGATTTTGCCGCCCGCGCGAACCGTGACCCAGTTCTCCAATCCAGCGACGGCTTGGCGGAGAGTCGCGTTCGGGATCCGCGGCCCGGCCCTGCGCACGGCAGTTCCCGCTTTCGCGCAGCGGTTCGGCGCACCCTCGTGCGCACTTCTGCGAAGGCCGTCCCGGGCTCGGCGCACGCCGCGGACTAACATCGCCCCCATCCATTTGGGAGGGGGCACTGCCGAGTGACGAGTTCGTTCCTGCGACGAATGGCGACTTTATGGATCACGCTTGCGGTATCCGTCGCCTCCGCGTCTGATCCCGCTCCAGCGGTGCCCGCTGCGGCAGCCCTCTACCAGCTTCCGGATTTCGATGCGTCACCCGGCGATTTCTATCCGGAGTTCGCGTCGCGTCGATTGCTGCAGGGGGCGGTCGGCATCGAGTTTCAGATCGACGCCGAAGGCCATGTCCAAGCGCTTCAGCCCACGTACGGCGACAATCCCGACTTCGCCGAAAAAGCCCAGGAATTCCTGAAGAAAGGGCGATTCCGCCCGGTCGCCGGCTGGGAGCAGGCCGGTGGCCCCGAAATAAAGTTTGTCGTGGAGGTTCAGTTCTCCATGGTCCGAGATGGATACACGTGCGACAAGAAACCCCCGCGCGTGGCCGACACCGAAGTGCTCGTGGTCTGCAAACAGCTGGTTTCCCGCAGGAACAATCGTCGCCTCAATTGACGAGTCGATGGGCCGCGCCGCCCGCTCGCCGCCCCAAAAAAAGGGCCCGGTACTGAAACCGAGCCCCTCTTGATGCCGCCGTATCCATTCAGTTCGCCGGAACCTGAATCCGCACGACATCCTTCAACACCCCCTCAAGCCCGCCGAAGACGGTCAGCTTGTCCACCTTCTCCGTCACCTTCTCCAGCGTCTCGAGCTCCTTCAGGCGCAGCAGCGTCGGGTTCTCGTCCATGAGCCGAGCGGTGTTCAGCAGCGAACGCGTTGCCGCGGTCTCTTCGCGACGCTTGATCAGGTTCGCCTGCGCGACCTTCTCGGCTTCCACCACCCGGTTGAGGATTTCCTTCATCTCACCCGGCAGGATCACGTCCTTGATCCCTACGCTTGCGAGCTTGATGCCATGCTGCTCGATCTTGCCGCGCGCGGAAGCCTGGATCTCGCGATCCAGATCGCCCTTGGCACCGAGCAGCTCATCGAGCGTGCGGCTGCCGATCGCCTCGCGCAGCGCGAACTGCAGTTCCTTGTAGATGTACTCCACGAAGTTCTGCAGAGTCGTGCGCGCCTGCACGACGTCCTCGACCTGCCACAAGGCAGTGAGGTTGACGCGCAGGCTCACCTTGTCCTTCGTCAGGATGTCCTGACCCGAGACTTCCATCGTCTGCACGCGGCGATCCACGAGCTCGACTTTCACCGTGCGCTGGAACTTCCAGAACACGTGCAGGCCGGGCTCGAGCAGCTTCACGAACTTACCGTCCACGATCAGCAGGGCAACCGAAGTGTCCGCCACCTCGACCGAGCTGGTCGCCTCCGATGCCTGCGCCAGCAGCGGCTGCTTCGCGCGCGCAAGCAGCTTCGCCACGCGCGCTGGAACTTCCAGGTCTGCAGTGAGATCGATCTTCTCGACCTTCACCTCGATCGGGCCCTTCCAATACAGCTGGCGCTTGCCCGGCGCGAGCACGCCGGCCAGCTTGCCGTTCTTGTAGACAAGACCTGCTTCGCTGTCCGTCAGCTCGACGATGTCGAAGTATTTCTCCATCGTCGCGCGCGCGTCCTTCACCAGGAAGTCCACGCGCGGGTGTTCGAACTCCGGGACCGTGAGGTCATGGAGCTGCGCCTGTACGTCGCTCATCGGCGCCATGAGCCAGTGCTTGCCTGGCTCCAGCACACCGGCAAAGGTCTTGTTCTTCCAGACCAATGCACGTTCGTGCTGGGCGACAGTGATTCGCTTCATCGTCATTGTCGCTCTCCTTCTTGTTCTTCCGTTTCACTCGCTCAATGCGGCCGCTGGCCTATCCAGCGGCAGCAATCCTTGAATAGATCCGAAGCCACCCCGCACCGACCGCACGGGCATCGCGTTCGTCGCGTCCTTCGCTCACGCAAGTTCAGTCGTCATCGCTTGCACCGCCTCGGCACAAGCGTTTCTTCGACTGTACTCATCGTGAGACCAGGCACGCGCAGAACATCGACGCGCAGGGCAGGGTCAGTGCTGCGATGTGCTCGCCGATCACTCGTGTGACGTGACCGTGTGCAGGGATCGCCGGGGCGCTTCGGTTGCGAGGCTTTCGCCCCGCGGGTGAGGATGCAGCTGGCATCCAACAGGGGGAGTCGAACCCCGGCCTATCGGCCTTACCCGTAACGACATCTCAAGTCGTTGCAATAGAGGGAGTCGAACCCTCGACCGAGCAGTGATGAGCTGCTTGCTCTAACCGACTGAGCTACATTGCAGTGGTGGACTTGGTTGCGTTCTGCGCCGGTACACACAGCAGCAGGGCTGCAGCGCGCCAGTGTGGTTCGAACCACAACCGCTGGCGCAAACGCTTACCAGGACCTCGGTGACGATGAACGCGAGTGGGCGCTCATCGAAATTCTATGAAGGGACGGGCAGGCGGACTCATTTCCGCCTGCCGTTTTCTATGCGACGTGCACGCGCGAGCTCTTCGGCACACCGTGGAGCAGGAACTCCATCTGATCCGTGAGGATCTTGCGGTTGCTCAGGATGAACGCCTCGTACCGGTTCGGAACATAAGGTACGTAATGCAGCTTCATCCCTGCGCCCTCTGGCGTGCGATCGGCCTTGCGGTTGTTGCACGCCCTGCAGGCTGCGACGAGGTTCATCCAGGAATCCTCGCCGCCTTTCGAGCGCGGCAGGATGTGCTCCATGTCGAGCTGATCGAATCGAAACCGCTCCGCGCAGTAGGCGCAGACATACCGGTCTCGGGCGAGCAGCATCTCCTTCGTGAGCGTCGGCACGTGATCGAAGTTGCGGACGATGAAGTCCTTGCCCTTGATCGCGATGATCGAGCTCGCGCGGATCATCGACTGCAGGCCGGTCTTACGTTGCAGGCCGCCGCGAAGCACGAACTCTTTCGTTCCGATCGCCCACGCGATCATGTCGGTAGCGTAGTAAAGCGCGGCCTCACGCACGTTGATCCACCGGTGCGGAGCGCCGGCGACGTCGAGCGCGAGAATGTGCGGACTCATCGTTACTCCTCCTGTGTGGATATCGTTTCATTCGAGTGATTGGGAAGGCAGGGATCGAACCTGCATTCGGGTTGTTTGGTGGGCAGCCAGGGAGTCGAACCCCGTATGTCGCAAGGACGGCTGGTTTACAGCCAGCTGCAGTCGCCAATGCTGCTCGCGGCCCGATGTCATGGTGCGGGCGAGGGATCGATCGCGCCCTCGAGTCTGGAAGACTCGCGCTTTGCCGATCAGTCCCGCCCGCGAAATTCGAAAGCAAGTGAAACCCTCACGTTTGCACGTGCTTCGATAAAGGTTCACCGCTTCCGGGCTCTCACCCTCGACCTCACAAACACATCACCACGCGTTGGGCGCGAATGCGTGCTGCGCGACTGGAGAATCCAGTGCGCGATGTGGCGCAAGGGTGAGAGCCCTTGAACGTTCCTGATTGTTAAACAGCGTCCTGTCCGGCAAGCGGCACAGGCGGCCTTACGCGTGAGCGTAAGAATCCCTATCGAAAGCCCTGATATTCGTCAGGACTCGCGGACGGAACACGGTGTGGGGTGGTCTTTGCCGACGCTGAGAGGGTTCTCAGGTGGCCAGGCTCCCGTGGGTGCCCCGTCCGGCTTTCGCCTTCGGGGCAAGGAGCCCTGGAGGCGGTTACCGATCGAGCTCGGTCACGAAGTCGCGATAATTTTTCGCGACATGACGTAACCCGCTACCCGTGATCGACGGGCAGCTCGACGTGGCGCGATGAGCGCTCAGTCTTTGCAGGGCTGTTCCGTGGATCGAGAGCATTTCAGTTTCGCTTCAGGAGTAGTGCGGCACGTGGCCGCGGGTCGATGAATGCGCGCGAAGATTAAACAGGGTTTGTGGAGCGTGCAACTTTTTCGTTCGGGAACATAGGTTCCCTCTCACCTGACATTTCCGCGCTCACGAACGGCCGTGTTCTGTCGTGTGACGATTGCGCCATACTCCGTGCCATGCAGGACCGCTTTCTCGCCGACATTCTTACAAACCGGAATAACCGTGCGATTCTCGATCGCTGGAATGCGTTGGCGCTTCCCGATGGATGGTTGGTCGCCGGATGTCTGTTCCAGACAGTGTGGAACGTGCAAGCGGGGCGCTCACCGGAAGCGGGTATCAAAGACTATGATCTTTTCTACTTTGATCCTTTAGACACGAGCGAGGAGGGTGAGCTTCGCGTCCAGTCGCGCGTCGATGCGTTACTGAGCGACCTCGGTGTCACGATCGAAGTAACGAATCAGGCGCGAGTCCATCTCTGGTACGAGTCGTACTTTGGTCAGCCCTATGCGCAGCTTCGCAGCGCTCGTGAGGGCATCAACCGTTTCCTCGTCTTGGCCACCTGTGTCGGTGTGCGGCCCGGTGAATTGTATGCACCGAATGGCCTTTCACTTCTTTATGACGGCGTTCTTTCGATGAACCCGCTGTCGCCTCATCGTGAGTTGTTCGATCGAAAGGCCAACTCGTATCTGGAGCGTTGGTCGTCGCTGCGGGTTCAGCGGGACGCTCGCGTTGCGGCCCTCGTGCCTGGGCAATGAGTGGCACGACCTGCACAAGCGAGCTCGTCCGGGCATCACTTGGCCAGGCCCCGGCCCTGAGTGTTCCGCTGCGCGATGCAGGGGCAACAGCGGGTGACGAAGCCGATCGGCTGACGGGCAACGAATCGGTGCGGCTCAGGGCGTGTAGGCGTATCCGGCTCCCCTTGGAGATCACTGCCCCGAGAATGATCGAGAAGCTACGGTTGGAGCGCGCGCAGGCGTGTAACCAAGCTTTGTACCCGGCGGTTGTCGGAATCGCCCCTCTCGAAACGTCCTGGTGTCAGAACGCCACCGGAGAACGTGATGAGAGAACTGATCCTGAAGATGTTCATGTCCCTCGATGGATTCGTCGGCAGCACAGACGGCAACCCCGCCGCGCTGATGCCGCCGCCGGACCCGGTAGGGAAGGCCTGGAATGCGGAGAGGGCGTGGGACACCAGCCTGCACGTCGTGGGCAGCCGCACGTTCCAGATGTGGGCCGGCTATTGGCCGACCTCGACCGACGCGTTTTCCGCCCCGATGAACCAGATTCCCAAGGCCGTCTTTTCGAGACAGGGGCCGGCGGTCCTCGAGGCAGCCCGCGCGGCCCTGGCCAGGCCCGGCGCCGCGCTTCAGCCTGGCGCGGAAAGCTGGGCGCAGGCCTACGTAGCGAGCGGCGACCTGGTTGAAGAAATCACCCAATTAAAGGCGCAGGACGGAAAGCCGATGTTCGCCTACGGCGGCGTGGCTTTCGCTCGCAGCCTCATCGCGCATGGGCTCGTCGACCAGTTCGAGCTGGCGATCATTCCGATCGTGCTGGGGCAGGGACTTTCGATCTTTAACGAAGTGACCCAGCCGCGGCGGCTCACGCTGATCAGCTCGAAGGCCTTTCCCAAAGGCACTGTCGTGCAGGTTTATCGGCCCGCTTGAGGGCACTTCATCTGGCCGGACTCCCCCAATGATTTCGTCCGGTTGGCAATATGCCGCCTCTTCATAGATCGAAGGCTGGTGCCATAATGGCGTCCGGAAGCGTGCCGCGGCTTCATAGATCAGCCGCCCACCGTCGTGGCAGGGAGTCAGACCACCGATGCCGGATTCGCGCGAACGCTGCCTCGCAGAGTTGCTGGACTTCATCGCGAACGAACAACGAGCTGGCACGGAACGGCTGCTCGGCATCTGGGAACGCCCGCTCGCTGAAAAGCTCCAGACCGGCTGGACTCAATGTTTCGACCGCCTCGAACGCGGCGACGAGCGGGACACGGTGCGCGTCTGGTTCCGCGAGGGAGAGGCTCGATTCCGCGAGGGAGATCTGCTCCTGCTGCACACCGGTAATCCGATCGATGATCTTCTTGCCCGCGGCCTCACCTTCGAATCCGAGCTGGAGGATCACTGGGTCCTGCGCGGCCGCCAGCCGCTCGACGCCTTGCTCAGCGCGTATGAAGGTGGCGAGCTCTTCGCCGACGCGGACACCCTGGATCTGACGGGCTACTACCGACGGGCAATCGAAGAGATCGGCACAACCCAGATTGGCCGCGAAATCGTGCTGCCCCTTCTCAGCCGGGACCTCGAGCCCACATTCGTCACCGCGGATGTGGACGAGGGCGCGCGCATAGCGAAGAGCCGGCACTTCAATGACAAGCAGGCCGAAGCCGTCGGACTGGCTTTCGGCGCCGAGCAATTGGCGTGCATTCAGGGTCCGCCCGGCACGGGCAAGAGCTCGGTCCTGGCATTGGTCGCACGCCTGATGGTGGAACGCGGCGACCGAGTGCTGCTCACCTCCCACACGCACATGGCGATCAACAACGCGCTGAATAAGATCGCCCCCGAAAACGTTCCGGTGGTCAAGATCGGCCTGCGCAGCCAGTGCAAGGCGCTCGATCCGCAAGTGCGATTCCACGAGGCTATTGCCGCATGGAGCGAGCGACCCGAGCGGGGCTACGTCATCGGCGCAACACCGTTCGCCACCTGTACGGCGCGGCTCGAGGCCTGCGAGTTCGATACCATCCTCTTCGATGAAGCGAGCCAGGTCACCGTGCCGCTGGCGCTCATGGCCATGCGCAAAGGCAAGCGCTTCATCTTCGTCGGCGACCAGCAGCAGTTGCCACCGGTCATGCTGTCGCGATCGGTGCTCGACAAAGGATCCATGTCCGCATTCGCACGGCTCGTCGCTGATGCTAGCGATCACAGTGTGATGCTCGACGAGACCTATCGCATGAGCCGGTGGCTCACCGCATGGCCGAGCAAGACGTACTATGGGGAACGCTTGCGATCGATAGGCGACAATCGCGAGCGCCGCCTGCAACTGCGAACCGTGCCGGACCGTTTTACGCAGGTATTTGCACCGGCATCTCCCGGTGTGTTCATCCCAACGCGAGATCGCGCCTCCCGCACTCAAAGTCAGGGTGATGCCCAACTCGTTGCAGACCTCTGTACCACAGCGGTGGCAGGTGGGCTTCCGCCCTCAGAGATTGGCGTGGTCACGCCGTATCGCGCTCAGGGAAAAGCGGTGCGCACACTGTTGGACGCCGAGTTCGGCAATAGGACGGCGCGCACCATCGTCGCGGACACGGTCGAGCGCATGCAGGGACAGGAGCGGGAGCTCGTGATTCTTTCGCTCGTGAGCGGCGACGAGGTGTTCCTGAGCGCAGTCGCCGAGTTTTTCTTCCAGCCGCAGCGGTTGAACGTGTCGATCACCCGCGCGAAAAGTAAGCTCATCGTGATCGGCCCCGAGCCTGCCGCCGTGCCGGTGTTGGAGCCGCCGCATCTGAAGGAGTGGATCGCTCAGTACCTCGACTTCCTACGACAGCTGACCCGCATCGAGATTCCTGAAACAGGCTCATAGGCGTGGCGACGTTCATTCCTCCATGGCACAGGGCGAAGGGTCTTGACGTGCGACTCCGAAGCATCCTGAGCTCTTTGAGTGATGGCTACATCGTGCGCCGACCCCTGCCGTTCGTGGAGTGCCCGGTCGATTTGTTCATCGAACATCGGGAGAAAGGCTGGCTCGCGATCATCGTGTCGCCGGCCACTTTCGCGGAGTTGCGGGGTGGCCTTTTATTCGGCTCTCCACAGCGCACACTCTTCGAGAGTCGCATCGAACGGCTGCGGAACCTCACGCGCTCGGTGCCTGGCCTCGCATCTCTCGTCGTGATGTGGGCGTGCTCGACAGATGAAGTGAAGCATCTGACATCGCACTATGAAGGGCTGAGACTCGTCTCGCGCGAGCAGCTGGCTACCGGCGTGGGGCAGCTCGTCGATGAGATCGGCTCCGGACTTCCGCTCGAGAGCGAGCAGAGCCTGCTGGGAAACTGGTTTCCCGAAGCAGAAATCCCAGCACCCTGTACGACTCGTCGCTTCCTCTCTCGCAGCGATGACGCAACGTTGCCGCGCTTCTTTCTCGACCCTCAACAGGAATGGGCCACCAAGCTCGATCTCGAGCCGTCCGATGAAGGGCGCGGCCTCGCGAGCGATTTTTCGGTCCGCCTGATCAACGGCGTTGCCGGCAGCGGCAAGACGCTGATCGCGGTACACCGCGCGCTGCTGCTGGCAAAGCTGTTTCCGCAGCAGAAGATTCTCGTCCTGATCCACAACACACCGATCGTCGCCGATCTGAACGATCGGCTGAGCCGCGCGTACGACGGGCGACCCGGCAACCTCGAAATACTTACGTTCTTTGGGTGGGCTCGCGGGCAGTGGCGACTCCTGTTCGGTTCGTCGCCGCGCATGCCCGACGATACGCAGACGGTGTTGGAGCTGGTGCGACTGCATCTCACACGCTATCCCGCACTGACGTTGAGCGATGAGCAGCTGCTCGAAGAACTGGATTTCATCAACGACAGGCTGATCCGCGACCAGGACGCATATCGAACGGCGAACCGCGCGGGCCGTGGGTTCGCGCTGCGGGAAAGCGAACGCAATGATGTGTGGGCACTTTACGAGAAGGTGTCCCGAGCGTTGAACACGGGAGGGCTGCGCCTTTGGAGCGCGCTGCCTCGCGAGATCTGTCTCGCGGCAGACCGGCATGGCTCCCTGCAGCGTTACGATCACATCCTTGTCGATGAGGCGCAGTTCTTCGCGCCATCGTGGTTTCAGCTGGTGCAGTTTGCGCTATCCGGTCACGGTCAGCTGTTCCTCTGTGCCGATCCGAACCAGGGGTTCATGAAGAATCGCCTGAGCTGGAAGAGTGTCGGATTGAACGTCGCAGGCCGCACGAGAAAGCTGCGGCATTCCTATCGAACGACGAAGGCGATTCTCGAGACGGCGAGCGCGATGCTCACGATCCTGCTCGGATCCCGTGATGATGAAGACTATCTGGAGCCGATCTACGACGGCATGGAGCAGGGTGTGAAACCCATGCTCCTGTACGCCGAATCACCGCAGGATGCGCTGGATCGGCTGGTTCGCGAGCTCGCCGCGCTCGTCGACCAGAAGGGCATGCCACTCAGCGCGTTCCTCGTGATCTACGGTGAGAACGTGAACCGAGGCGCTCTTCATGCGCAACTGTGCAACCGTTTCGGCCACGATCGCGTGTGGTGGCTGAACGACCGATTCCAGAAGAAGGAGCCCCCGGGCGACCGCAGTGGCGAACACTTGCGTATGGCCTACGTCGATACCGCCACTGGCCTCGAAGCCGGCCTCGTATTCCTGATCGGGATGGAACCGCAGTTCCTGCTCGAGCCGCTTCGCGCGGATGCCAGCGAGACGCAGCGAGAACGCCTCGAGGCCAATGCGCGCAAGCTGTACATGGCGATGACGCGCGCCGGACAACGATTGTTCGTCGTGTCGTCGCAGCGGATTCCGGGGACGATGGAGACGCTGTTTGATGTGCCTTGAGAGAGCCGCGTCATCGAGCGGGCCGTCGCCGGCAATTTCGACTCGAGCGAAGGGACTGTTGGCCAGCTCCGCAGCTCGCGGCGATGCGAGGACTGCAGCTAAGGACCTTTGCATTTCCGTCCGGATATGTATATAAAAAACCACTTTTCTATACATATAGTCCGACAGCTGCATAGGGAATGGCCGAAATCTATCCATTTTCCGCCCTCCAGGCATCGCGCTTCGACCGGCCAGACATTCTGAAGAGACTCACGTCTGCCAGCCGTAGTCTGGCCGAGCTCAAGGGCGTGGCGGCATCCATGCCGAACCAGGGCATTCTCATCAGTACGCTCGGTCTGCAGGAGGCGAAGGACAGCTCCGCAATTGAAAACATCGTGACGACCCACGATGAGCTTTTTCGAGATGCCGCATTCCCGGATAGCGCAGGAAGTGCCGCCGCGAAAGAGGTTGCGCGATACGGGAAGGCACTTCGAATCGGCTTCGAGGCGGTGAAGAGCACGGGCTTGCTGACGAACAATCACATCCTGCGCATTCAATCTGAGCTCGAGCGCAACACGGCAGGATTCCGCAAACTGCCCGGCACGGCACTGAAGGCGAGTGATGGCCGCGTTGTGTACACGCCGCCGCAAGATCCGTCCGTGATTGGCGGGCTGATGTCCGAGTTGGAGCGATTCATCAACGAGAGCACCGGATTCAATGCCGATCCGCTGATCAAGATGGCGCTGATCCATCATCAGTTCGAAAGCGTTCATCCGTTTTACGATGGAAATGGGCGCACCGGTCGAATCATCAACGTCCTGTATCTGGTCAAAGAAGGGTTGCTCGATACTCCTGTGCTTTACATGAGCCGCCACATCGTTCGCACGAAATCTGATTACTACCGGCTTCTTCAGGATGTTCGAGAGCGGGGGATGTGGGAGGAGTGGGTTCTCTACATGCTGACGGCAGTGGAGAACACCGCGAACGAGGGGATTCGGACGATTCAGGCCATCAAGGCGTTGCTGCTCGACTACAAGCATCGCATTCGCGAGCGCCACCGCTTCTACAGCCAGGATCTGATAAATAACCTGTTCTCGCACCCGTATACGAAGATCGAGTTCATCCAAACCGATTTGAACGTGTCTCGTCTTACGGCGACGAAGTATCTGGAGGCGCTGACGGTGGACGGCTTTCTGCAGAAACGGAAGGTCGGGCGCTCCAACTATTACATCAACGTGCCGCTCTACGGGATTCTCACCGGAGAGGTACAAGAACAACCGGCTAAAGAGGTCTAGCAGAATGGATCATGTCCGGGCTCGCGTGGTGCAGCTCGACTTGATCACACCCGTTGCCTGCCCCAAATCACCGCCCTGCCTCCGCACCGAGCAACCGCCTCAACCGCGACGGCTTGCCCGCACTCCCGTCAGAATCAGGCATCACCCCCAGCCCCTGCGCAGCAGCGTCCATCGCAGCAGCACGCTGCCCATCGGCACGCAACGCGCGCGCCAGTAACCACAGATGCTGAGGATTACGACGTCGCGTAGCGTCCGCCAGTCGTTGTGCGAACTCAACGGTTCGATGAGCGCTACGTAACTCCGAAGGCTCCGCCTCGAGCCCAGCCCGAACCGCACACTCCAGCACGTCGATACTGGCGTCCGGGCGTTGGGCGACGCTACTCAACGTAGTCATGCCGAGTTTCGCGAGCGCACTCCCATTGCCCATTCCAAAGCGCGTCGTCAGTGACCCCAGCATCACCCGTGACTGCGCGAGATTCGCGCTCCAGCTGACATTGCCGGGTTCGAGTGCGGCAAGGCGTTCGAGGATAGGAACAGCGCGATTCATCAGATCGATAGCGCGCAGAGCGATCGGCCGGGCTTCGTTGAGAGCCGCTCCCACCAGCCGCTGCTTGTTGGCGGTCAGGCTGTCTATTTGATCTAAATATACGGACGCCCGCTGCACGTAGAAGCTCGCGAGGTCATAAGTCACTCGGCCATCGTCGGCGTCCGCCTTGGCGAGGTATTCCATCGTGGGCGTCGCGAGATCTAGTTCGTGCTGGGCCTGCGCGTACTCGTCCATTGCGGCGGCAGCGGCTGCCATCTTGAGGTGTGTCTGCGCGATGCCGCGCCGTGTGGAAAGTGTCGATTGCTCGGCCGCTGGCAATGCCAGCCACGCGCGCAGCGACAGCGCATATTCGCGCGACGCGGCGGGCGGATCCGCAATGAGCTTGATGTTGCCGATCTTCAAATGATCGATCGCGACCCCGCGCTGCGCGCGAACGTATGCAGGATCGAGCCGCAGCGCCTGGTCACACAGATCCAACGCCTTCTGGTATGCGGCGATGGCTCCTGCGTTGTCGCCCAGGCTCGACACGCCCGACTGACCCAACAGGTCGCCCAACGCTCCCACTGCACTCGCAGACTCGGCCAGTGCCACGGCACTCGTTCCCGGCAGCCGGTTGCGCGCATCGTAGTCGGCTATCGATTTCCGCATCGACTCGATCGCCGCTTGCGTCTTACCGATGCCAAATAGCACTTCGCCCTGCGACTGTTCAGCTAGCGCGAGTGCCGCGAGTATCCGAGCGTCTTTCGGCTGGTGTGTGTTCAACTGCTGCGCCAATCGAATGGCCCTGTCGAGACTCAACAGGCCGCCGTTCGGATCGCCGATGTTCTGCTCGTAGGGATTTCCCTGCAGATTTCCGAGGCGGGTATAGCCGGCGACGATGTCCAGCGTCGTGCCGACGTCCGCGGCATCGCCTGCTAAATGATCGAGATGATGCAACACGCGGTCGACGAGCAAACGTTGCACAGGCGTCGACCCAGGAAGCTCTTTGATGGCCTCGTCGATTTCCGACAGCAGGCTGCTGCTCAGTTGCCGGAGATCCTCCGAGCGTGCCTCGGCGCGCTGTCTTTGTTGATTGGCGACGTGCGATTGCCAGACCACAGCGGCCGCGCCGAGGACCAGCGTTGCGGCGAGCACGCTCGCGATGGCGAGCGGCAGCGCGTTTCGACGCACGAACTTGAGCGCGCGATAACGATAATTGCCGCGCCGAGCCGCGACAGGTCGCCCGTCGGTATATGCGCCGAGGTCGGCTGCCAGTCGCTCCACCGACAGGTAGCGCTGTTGCGGCTCCTTGCGCAAAGCCTTCAGGACGATAGCGTCGAGATCGCTGTCCAGTCGCGCGCCGGTGCCGGCACGCTTCGCAGCGAAGCTCGGGGGTAGCGGCTGTTCCGTGCAGATGAGGCGCAGGAACTCGCCGGTGGTGAAGTTCTGGATGGAGTACGGCGGCACTTCCGCGAGCAGCACATATAAAAGTACACCGAGCGAATACACGTCGCTCGCTGTGCTGATGGGCTCGCCGAGGATCTGTTCGGGGCTCGCGTAACTGGGTGTGAAGGCCTGGAAGCCGTGCTGCGTGAAACCCGCGGCGGCGGGGATAGACAACGGCGTGAGCAGTTTCGCCGTGCCGAAATCGAGCAGGCGCGGCGTGCCGTCGGTCGCGACCAGAATATTGTCGGGTTTCAGATCCCGATGGACGATCAGGTTCTGATGCGCGAACTGCACGGCGCTGCAGACTTTCAGGAAGAGCGCGATGCGTCCCGGATCGGTAGTCGATGCGCGCGGCAATAGGCCGCAATGTTTACGCCATCGATATATTCCATGGCGAGGAACATCTCGCCGCCCTCGCTCACGCCGCCGTCGAGCAGCCGCGCGATGTAGGGATGAGTGAGATTCGCGAGGATCTGTCGTTCGACTCGAAAGCGCTCGCGGAACAACGCAGACGCGAGCGGCAGGTCGATCAGCTTGATCGCAACCTGTTGGTCGAACGCGCCGTCGACCCGGTGCGCGAGGTATACAGAACCCATGCCGCCGCGACCGAGCAAGCGATCGATTGCGTACGCCCCGATCCTGCGACCGTGAGCTGCGATTGCGCGCGCGGCCCGAGCCGCTGCCGCGAGCTCCTGGCCAAGTGCTGCTTCCGAACCGCTCGCCCGGATCAACGAGCGCACTTCGGCGGCCAACGCGTGGTCATCGCCGCAGCGACGATCGATGTGCTCATCGCGCCGCTCGGCCGTCAGCTCGAGCGCCTCGTGAAAAATCGCTTCGACCCGCGCGAGCATTGTCGGCTCGACGCTCATCACGGGCTCGAGGCCGACGCGCCATCCATGTAGCGAAACAGCCAGCCGCGCGCGAACTTCAGCTCCCGATCGACGGTCGCCTTCGACACCTTCGCGATCTCCGCGGCTTCCTCCGCGGTGCAGCCCAGGAAATACCGCAGCTCAATCAACTGCACTTTCGTCGCATCGATACGCGCCAGCGCTTCGAGGCCTTGATCGAGCTCGAGCATGTCGACGCTACCGACGCCGATCCACGCGATGTCCTCATCGAGCGGCACGTGTTCGACGCCACCGCCGCGCCGCTGTGCGAGGTTGTTGCGGGCGTTGTCGATCAGGATCATGCGCATCACCTTCGCGGAGAAGGTGAAGAAATGCTCGCGGTCGGTCCAGTCGGCTTTTTTCTGCGCGATCAGGCGCAGGTACAGGTCGTTGACCAGCGAGGTGGGCTGCGCGAGGCCGGGGGCCCGTTCGCGGCGCAGATAGGCGGCGGCGAGCTCCCGCAAGTGCGGGTACACGAGCGGGATGAGCTGATCGAAAGCGCCGGCCGTGCCCTCTCTCCACTGATTCAACAGGACCGTGATCTCGCCGGGAACGTGCGCCAATCGATGCTCCGAAATCAAAACACGGGCGCCGCCGTCTGACGCCGCCCGCATCACCGTAGCTTACCCAAACGACGCGCGCTCGCACCGTCTCCAGGTCGGGCCTGTCTCTAATTCGGCATTATGTCAAGGCAGCGCGCGTCTGGACCTCGATCGTGAGGTCGCTGAGTCATTTCGCCAGGCGTTTACGCAGTCTCAGCCGGGATTCCCCAGGACACGAATTTCGGAAGGCGACGATGAAGCGAGCACAGAGAGTCATCCACTCATCGATGGCGTCGCCCCGCGCAGCGGGGCGGCGATTGTTAAGGGCGATTGCGATCGTAGGCTGTGTGACCGGACTTGCGGCCTGCGGTTCGGATCACGACTCTCCGGCCACGCCGACGTCCCCGCCCGAGTCACCGCCGGCGGCGACCGTGCTGAGTCAGTTGCAGGCGGACGTCGCCAGCGGCGTGCTACCCACGCTGGACGTGACGACTTCCGTCACGGGCACCGACGCCAATGGCAATGGCATCCGTGACGATATCGACGCGCTGATCGCGAAGCAGCCTGATCAGCCGTCGCAGCAGGCCGCGCTGTCCCAAGTAGCGCAGAGCCTGCAGGCGACGCTCACTCTCGATCCGACTAACGCCAGTGCCAGCGCGACCGCCGCTACGGGAATGCGTAAAGCCATCGCCTGCCTCTTCGTTCAGTACGACGCCACTGTCGCCGCGGGCCGCTTCCACTGGCTCCAGGAAGTGTCCATCAACACCATGGCGCGGCTGCAAGCCTACGACAAGTTCAACATCGCCATGAACAACACTGCGACGCCGATGGCGACGGGAACGGTGTGCAATGCTGTTTAACAAGCGCGCGATCTGCGCTGCCTGGATGATCTTGATCGTCCTGCTGCCGTTGCGCGCACACGCGCAAGCGACCTGCCCGCTCGGTTACACCGTGGCGTTCTTCAACGGAGTCGGCAACACGTACGGCGACGCCCTCACCAGCATGCATGCGACGCAGGCTGCCATCCGGGAGTCGCAGAACACCACGTCCGATGTGTATGACTCGGAAGATGTCGCTTACGAGGTGATGTACAACACGACGGCCGCGCAGAGCGCCAACGCGTTCAGTCCGGTCAACACGACCATCCTGCAGGACATCGCAGAGGTGTTCGTCCAGCGTGCGCGAGAGCTCGATCCGAGCGGCACTGTGGGCAACAACTTCTTCTATATGTTCTGGGAGTGGATGGACGGCCCGCCGCAGAACTACTCGAACCGGATTGGCAACAGCACGCTCTCGAACAATTTCTTCGTGAACTTCGTGGATGCCGCGGTGACCGCTGCGGCGGGTGCGCTCGGTCGGCTCGCCGGCGCGCAGGCGCCAACCGATGCCGATTATGCCCAGCAGATGGCGCAGCTCACCGCCGACGCGGCAGCGGGCCGCAAGTTGCTGATGGTCGCGCATTCGCAGGGCAACCTGTTCGTCAACCATTCGTACGATGCCATCCTGCCGACGATCAGTGCGGCGCGCGCCAAGGTTGTGCACCTGGCGCCGGCCTCGGTGACGTTGCGCGGCGATTACGAGCTGTCGGGCAACGATCTCGTGATCAACGGATTGCGGTTGGTGAACGGCTTCGCGTCGATTGTGGACTCGAATATTTTGCCGCCGGTGGCCGCGGTCGATGCGTCCGGACATGGCTACTCCGAGATCTATTTGAGCGCGGACCTGACCGATGCCCAGTCGGGTCGGCCGGATCGCGCCATCGTGAAGGACAAGTTCGCCGCCGCCCTGCAGGCGCTCGACGCTCAGCAATGCGCCTTGACGGTGACACCGCAAAATCCAGTGGTCACTGCTGGCACCCCCTACACGCTGAGCGCGACGCTGACGCCGCCCGTCAATGACGCGAATCTGCTGGCGATCACGTATCAATGGAAGGTGTCCGGCGCAGCGGGCGGCACGTTCACCGATCCGGTGCTCGGAACGCAGGTGGCGGCCGTCACTACCGCGCATCCGAACGTGGTCTACAACGCCCCAAGCGGTGCGACGGAGGGGCAGACGGATTCCGTTACGGTCGAAATCGACGTGAGCACCGCCAACAACAATAACGCCACCACCAAGAAGCTCGCGGATAACAGCGCGAGTCCTGGCGTTGTCACCATCGGCGGCAGCGTAGCTCTCTCGCCCAGCAGTCCGACTGTCTCGCAGAACACATCGAAGGTGTTCACGGCGTCGACCGACTGGACGCTGCCAGCCGGAGCCACCTATCGATGGTCGCTGAGCGGTGTTGGCAGCATTGGTGCGAGCAGCACAGTGACCACGCCGACAGGCACCATCACCTACACCGCACCGGCGAGTGCCGGTTCGGCAACGTTGAGTGTGTCTATCGTTACCGCTGTCGGGGCAGTAATTGGCGCAGGGTCTACCGGCATCACGGTGTCTGCGCAGGTGGACGTTGGTGCGTGGGTGGGAGACTACGTCTGTCCGTCCACGGGGAACGGCGTGACGACCATTCATATGTACGCGTCGCCGTACACCAACCCCTATATGGACGCTGACAAGATCAGGACGAGCGGTCTCACTCCGGGGCCTAACGACAATCTGTTGGTGTTCGGGACCAACAGCAACCTTGGCCCGGCTATTTTCCTGGCGTATGACATGCAGGCGACCTCCAGCACCAGCGCCTTGGTGCACAACGGCTTCGGCTACGTGGGGACGATGACGCTGTCAGGCGGTACGTTGACGGGCGACGCTCGGCTGCAGTCGTTCAACGGCTGCGCGAAATGACTGGTGGGCCATCGGGCGGCGACGACGCTGCCCGATGGCTCGGTTTCATGTTTGATTTGCAGACGTAGTCACCTGAAGAATGTTCAGCTCGACTCCGTCGAGGGCACTGCGGGAGCGGCGCGCTGGTGCTCACGCCATGCAGAGCGCGCTAGTGAGATCCTAACTCCGCCACGACCCTGTCGAGCCGAGCCCGCACCGACCCCTCCGCCAGCACATATCGCACGCCTCTGCGATCAAGCCGCTCCCGATACCACTCATGCTGGCGTTGCCGAAACTCCGCATCCCGTCGCGTGCCGTCCTGAACGAACTCGAAGTCCGGTGCACAGAGCACGTGAACGTCATAAGGCCTTAGGGCCAGCGCTTCCAGAGAAGCATCGGCCTTGCCGAACAGATCGAGGCTGTAAAACAGCGTCGTCAGCGGCGAGGTATCGCACACGAGGTAGCGATTCGAACGGCGCGCGGCGGAGTGCTCGCGCTCGATCTGACGCCTCGCGATTTCGAGCAGGTCTTCGTAATCGAGTCGTCCACCTTTGTCCACCCACAGTTCGCGCCCGTATTCCGAAACGAATGCCGTGTCGAGGCGCGCGGCCAGCGCTTCGGCGAGCGTGGATTTTCCCGTGGATTCACCGCCGAGCAGGCAGATCCGCTGTACGAATGATGCGTACACGCAGGGCGACAACCAATGACGGTGAGCGTGTATGTCTGCGCGGATGATTGACCCGGAGATCGGGATAGCCGCTCGCTGCAGGTCCACGCAGACGTGCTCGACTTTCGCGACCTGCGGACGTTCAGTGCGAAGGAAACGCCGAGTCAGGTGGTCCGCGAAGCCGTCGCCGTAGTTCTCGCTGGTGAACACTGCGTCCACCTGGGTTCGCATGAATGTCTCACATAGGTAGCCGCAGAAGTCGCGATGGGCAGCGTCGGGCGCGTCGTTCGCCGGGACTGTGGCGAATTGTCCGCGCGGGCCGGCACGCGCCAGGAGAACGTCGTCCGTCACCACGAGCCGCCGGGTCTGCGGAAAAAGCTCCGCCAGCCACTGCGCACGCACGCTCGACTCACACCCTGCGAACTCAGGCTTCGAATAGCTGATCACGATCACTTCGTCGCACGCCTCCTGCGCACGGCGAATCAATGTTTCGTGCCCGCGATGAAGCGGCGAGAATTTCCCGACCACCAGGCCGCATCGAAAACGCGCCATGCTCAATTCGCCACGAGGGGTCTCCAGCGCACGAGCGCCACGACGGCGTTGATCCAGAACGCAGCATAGAGCAACGCGGTGATGGTCAGTCCGCGCGAGAGGAACAACGGCACCGCCACCGAATTGGCGGCGAGCCAGCACCACCACGACTCGTAGCGGCGCCCCATCAACAGCAGTTGCGCGATCACGCTCAGCACCAGCACGGCGGCATCGGCAAATGGCGCGTACGCATTTGTGTACGCGTGCAGGAGCCAGCCGTATCCGCCTGCTACAGCGGCGCCTGCCACCACGCAAGTCGCAATCATCTGCACCGACGTGCGTCTTACCGGAAGCGATGCGCCGTCCTGACCCTTCGCCCAATTCCACCAGCCGATCACGCTCGTCGCGATGAAAAACACCTGCAGCGTGGCATCGGCATAGAGCTGGGTTTCGAGAAACACCCAGCCAAAGAGCACGCATCCGACGATGCCGGTCCACCAGGTGTGCGTGCTGTTGAGCGTGGCGAGCAGAATCGAGGTGGCGTTGACGGCGTTTGCCGCGAGCTCCCAGCGGGAGGTCATGGTTCGGCGCCGCTGAGCGCGGATGTGTATTGCACGACTTTCGAATCGAACTCTGCTGGGCCATGCACCGTGAGTCGCTGGCCCGCGCCAAACAAGCTCTCGAGCTCGGTCGTCACGGAGTCCGCGCTGACGCCGGAGCCTTGGAAGGTAAAGCGCAGATCGCCCGCGCTGTCCTGATGAAGCGCGAACTGCACAATAGGAAACCGGCGCAGCGCATGCGTGATCTCGATGTTGTTGATCCACTCGCCGGATGCCGTGCGATAACGAACGGGCGGCCGGCCCGCGAGCCCGACGAGAACGAGATCCGGGCCAACGCGTTCCAGGCTCGCGTGGTCTCCCGTTCGATAACGCAGCAGCGGCAGACAAAAGTTGAAGCCGCCGGTGAGAGTGACTTCGCCGCGCTCGCCCGACGGCACGGGCTGCCCCGCCGCGTCCAGAATTTCGACATACATGCGTGACTGAAGCAGCACATGGCCGCGCGACGAATCAGTCGCGACAGCAATAGGCCCCGCTTCATTGAGCGAGTAGAGATCGAGCACAGGACATTTGAACGCGCTCTCGAGTCGCTGTCTCAGGCCTGGCGACAGCGCCATCGATGTGGACAGCAATGCGCGCGGACGCACGTTGCAACCGATGCGTTCCAGCTCTGCAAACGAAATGGGATCGCCTGCGATCACCTCTGGTGCGAGCGCTTCGAGATAACGCGCGCGGTCATCCGGATGACGCCAATCATTCGGATGCAGGTTGAGCTTCGCGAGCCCGGATTCATCCATCGTCGGTGTGACCGAAACATAGGTAAAACATCGGGACTGCAGGCCGAGCAGCACGACGCCCACCTGTCCGCGCCCATGTTTCAGCTCCACGCCACATCTGCGGAGCGCGCGCTTGTGATACCCCAGATACTGCGCGGCGACGAGCGGGTGCGAAGCGATGAGCAGCGGGTGGCCCGTGGTCCCGCTCGTGCGGAAGTTGATGACGCGCTCGATGTCGACATCGTCCGGCACATACTGCGCAACGTCTCGCGCGAAATCGCCCCGGTCGATAGTCGGGAGATCTGCGAAGCGGGCAGGGGCCTTGCCATAGCGGCGATACGCTGGCACTTGCTGCAAGCAGCGCTCGACGAATGCCTTCGTCCAGACAGGCGGATTCCCAGGTTGCCAGTCGATGACCGCATCCATCGCCTCGCGCTCGAGAGCTCGCACCAGCTCGACTTCATCGGCGCGCAGCCGATTGCCGCTCTCGTTGCGAAAAATCGGCGCATGCGGATGCTCGCGCATCATGCGAAGCATGTCTTTGCCTGCTTGCGTCAGCGTCGGAAAGCGATCGGCATCGTTTGGCGTATCCGCGCTCATTCGCGCGTCCACTTGTCTGCAGACTCTTCGGCCGCCTTGCGCACGAGAGCCTCTCGAATCGCGCGCGCTCGCTCTTCCGCCTGGCGTGAGGCTTTGAGGATTCGCGCGCGTTCCGCGGAGCTCAATGTCGTCAATCGATCCTGCGCTTGCGGCAATGTTTCGCCGGCAGGGCGCAAGCCGAGACGCGCGAGGATCAGCCGCGCCAGCTCTTCGCGCCGATCAGGGTCTTGCAGGATGCGCGTGGCTGCTCCGTACGCCGCCAACTCGACGGCATCATCGCGAAGCAGAACCATGATCTCTGCGAGATCCGGAGCGATCGACCGAAACGCTTCATCCGCAAGCGTCCAGCACGCGAGCAGTGTAATGGACAGTCGCACCCGATCCGTTTTCGGATCACGCCCTGAAAACACCGCGAGGTCGCTCAGCGGGATCGAGATGCCGAGCAATTTCAGCGTATCGTTCACGACGGCGGGCACATGAACATCGCCAACGGATCCGATGCGCGGAGCCAGCAGGAATTCCGCGGGCGTTTCCGCGATCCGGCGGGTGAGGGATTCCAGTGGCGGGCCTTCTTTCTTCATCGGTTCACGCCGCGAATTTGCCGAAGATCTGAGTGCTGGGGCAATCCCGGCACCACGCCGAAGGCGCTGCCAGTCGGCGCGCGTTGAAGCGTTTTGGGATCGACAGCAGGGACGCCACGGTGTTGAGCTCCGCAAGCGGTACGCCGTACTCGTCGGAGGTGAAACTGCACGGTGAAACCACGCCTCTCTCCGTGACAAACAGGAACTGCTCGCCGGGGTGGCAGTTGGGAATCGTCAACGGCTTTCCTTCGGCGCTCGCGTGCAAGCGTGCGAGATACTCCGGGGCTCCAGCGAGACGAACTCCGCGCGCAGCTAGCGAGCGCCGCAGCTCCGGAAGCTCGGCCGCCAGCCATCGCACTTGCTGAGGAAGCAAGCGGTGGATGCGATGAAACTCCGGCCGATCATTTCCACCCAGCGCGTTGAAGCTGATTTCGTCGATGCCCCAGTCGGCCAGCTCGTGACACAGCTGCGGAAACAGCTCGACGTTGTCGCGCATGAGTACGGTGTTCACGCGGAGCAGCGGACCAACCCCTGCAGCGCGCCGCTCCGCCTGCAAGAACCGGATGTTCGCCGCGAGCTTCTCGAAGCCCCGCGGCCACTGTCGCACTTCATCGTGAAACGACGCCGGACCATCGACGCTCACCGTAAGCTCTCGAAAATGCCGAATGACTTTTCCGCGCAACGTTCGAGAACCCAGCACGCTGCCGTTGGTTGTGGCGCTCACTTCCAAACCGAATTCGTCGACGAGCGCCGCGGAGATCTCCAGCAATGGCGCCCAGAGAAACGGTTCGCCGCCCAGCCAACTCACCAGCACTCGATTGCCCGTCTCGCGCCGGTACGCGGCCAGCGTTTCGGCAAACGCGAGGATGTCAGCGGGCTTCGCCGCGACCCGCGGAATCGTGAGATCCCGCGCATAAGCACAGAACCTACAATTGAGATTGCAGTGAGTGTTCACGCGCCAGACCACGATCATGCGGCAGCCGTCCGGCGCGCTTCGCCTTCACGGCCATACTTCAGCCGGCTGAAGGCGCGGGCGAAGGTGACCAGCTCATCCCAACTGGCGACCCGGTAAACGTCCCAGTGGCGCTCATCGCGCGCGCGTTTGATCGCGCCGAGCGGTTCATACTTTTGCGCGACGGCTTCCCAGTTCTCCGGCAGATTCAGCAGCAGCGTGCCACCGCCGCCTGCTTTTCGCAGGGCCTCGTCTGCGACCGTCCAGCCGTCGTTGCCTTGCTCATCGCGATCGAACATCGTCGAGACCCCGTCGTCCGAGATCACCAGGATGTGAGCGGGGCGCGAGCCCGCCGGCCGCTTGCGATAGGTCTCGCGCAACTCGGGAATCGGAAACTGCGTGCCGCCGCCATAGAAGCCCGTGAGCACCTCCAGGACCGACTGACTGTCCCGCACGAATCCGTCCGTCTTCGTCACCTGATTTTTGCCGCTCCACAGGGTGACCTTCACGCGCGCGCCGGCGCGGAGCGCCGAAAGGCAAAGAATGGCACCGGCCAGCGTCAAAAACGAGACGAGGCGCATCGGGTTCGGCATGGAGCCTGAGCTGTCGACGTACAGGTCCAGATCCAGCGGCTCCGGCCGCGGGTCGTGTCCCTCGCTCGTGCCCCACACCCGTTGCACGGTGGTAACGCCTGGAACGATCTTCGGACTGATCAACACAGACTCGAGCCAATCCACCGCGTCGAGCGAATCGCCGATGCTCCAGGGCTCGAGGCCTTCCGGCAGCGGGTCGGTGCTATGTGGCGCCAGACGACTCGGGAACCGAATGAGATGGGGCGACGCACGTTCCCTGTAGTAGCGAACCGCGATCTCCTGATCGGAGAGATCCACGCCGGACGCTCGCAGAATCTCGCCGTATTCGAACGGCTGGCGTCCCTGGCCGCGCGCCGGTGCGTGTTTTTCGACATCGGCCGGACGATCTGCGGCGCTCTGATTGTCCTTCGTCTCGTCGTCTCCTAAACCTGCGAGGTCCGGGTCGCTCGAGGGATGAATCGCGCCGGCTTCTTCGCCCGACTCGATTTCGGTAAGGCCCGCAGGCTGTCCGCCTTTGCCGGCGTTGCGAGTGTCGTGCCACACCGTTTGCAGTTTGCTGGCCGCCGCGTCGTCGAGCAGATACGGCAGCATCAGCGCCGCGAAACGCCCCGACCCTTCGAGCCGATCGCGCGCGAAGTGACGGATGACGCGAGCGCCGAGCCACGCGTCGCCTTCCATATCGTCCGGGAGTTTGCCTTTGCTGCCCAACTCGCCGGGCTGCAGCGACCACAACAACTCGTAGATTCGAACGTACAGGCGCCACGTTTTGCCGGATTCTTTTTCGACCACGAGGCGTCGATAGACCGCCGCCATTCGCAGGCCGGCACTGCGTTGGAGCCGATCGTTGATCATCAGGTCCGTATAGAGGTTCGCGACGTACGGCGCGTGTTGCTCGAGTGTCGGCAGCGCCTTGCGCATGCGGGCGAGCATTCGCGCGTGATCCGAGAGCGTCGCTGGCGCGAGCACGTGATGACCAATTTCATGCGCCAGGACTTCAACGGGAAATTCTTCGAGCCCGCTCTCGCGCACCTGCTGCAAGTCGACGATGATGGACTGATCCTGCAATCGAATCATCGCAAAGCTATCGTCGAGTCCTTCTTTGGCAGCCTCGGCAGAAGTGAGGCAGAGCTTGGGAGGGCGGAGCTGCAGGTAGCGGCTCCACGCGGCCAGCGCGTCTGGCCAGGCGCGCGTCCATTGCTCACGAAGATGTTCGAGCTCGTTCATCGATCAATCCAACGCGATGAACGTGACGACGTGTGTGTGCGCCGAAGTCATGGCAAACGTCGAACCGGAAACCGCAAAACTGGTGATCGGGCCGACGAGCGGGAGCGGAAACGTCGTCGAACCCCGAGTTAGCGCGGGCCCAGTGATCCGCACATCCGCGGGCATCACAGGGGCGCGGCTCGCAGAATCCCATTCTTCCGCCGTGGCCCGATGAAACGTAGCACCGAACGCGTCCGCGGCGAGGTACCAATGTTCGCCGGCACTTTGCACGAGCCAACCGTCGTCCGCTGCCGCGATCTTCGGCGGCAGAATGAACAGGCCGCCGAGCCCTCGAAACGCACCGACTTCTTTGACCACTCGCATGCCTTGCGACGGCTGCGCCGACAGCTTCGGATCAAACCAGGCATCACGATTCAACTTGGCGATTGCCGCCGGCAAGTCGTTGCCACTCTTCGCGCCGACGGCTGCCGCCGCGATCTCGATGGGAAGCGATGAGGCAGCAGCGAGCGCACCCGCACGCAGATGTGCCAACCCCGCGCGCCACGCGAGCACCTGACCCACCCGAAGAAACGTATCGACGTCCGTACATTGCGGAGCCAGGCGCGCGAACGTATTGATCCACTCATCGGCGCGCGCATTCGGCGTGGATGCGATCGTGTTCAACGCATTGCTGACCGCCGCGATAATCCGCGTCGGTTCGCGCGATACAAGGCTGGCGGCAGCTGGCAGCACTCTCTTCCATCCGTCCTCGATCGCCGGAAAGCGCCCATTCGGCCCGACGAGTTTTTGTCCGCAAAGCGTGAGTGCGGCGTCATAGGCCGACGAGACGAGCGGCGCAACGGCGGCTGCATCGATGCGAGCCACGGCGGTGACGGCCTCATCGACACAGCCACGCAGAAACGCGAAGACCTCATCGCCCTGGAGCTGCGGAAACTGATGCCGTGCGCGCTCGAAGCGCTCGTTGAAATCCGTGCGTCGATCGCGCAGGGCGGCGGCGAATGGCCCGCTCAGTGCCGGCGTCATTTGGTTTCGAGCCAGGCCAGGAAGTTCGTGTAGCGCTGGTGGAGGTATTTCAGTTTCAGCAGGTCGTCGTAGAGATATCCGTACAGCTTGCGACCTTTCGTCAACTCACCGATGGTGCGCTCGATGCGCAGCAGCCGCTTGCGGGTTTCGCCTTCGCTGACGCCATCGAGCCCGGCTTCGATCTGCGCATCGAGCTCCGCGACGATGTCACTGCGATCCAGGTCCAGCTGGTCGTACTCGGCACAGGAAAGATCGAACAGCTTGCGCAGCCAGCCCACCTGGTCCGTGCGGAAAGGCGCGTTGCCGGGGGCTTCGAAAAACGGCGCATCGGCGTCCTGCACCAGCTTGTTGTGCAGGACGAAGGGCAGAATCTGCCGCACGTCTGCGAGCTCGACCTCGCCGTTGCCGCGAAAATACGCAAGCGCCTTCGCGTAATGAAGCAACGTCATGAGGTTGCGAACCGAAAGGCCGTTGCGCGTCTGGCAGCCGAGGTCCTTGAGCCGATCGCGTCCGGTGTCCTGTCCGGCCAGCGCGCTCCACTCGATGCCCGAGAGACGCGCGGTGTCCTTCGTCTTGTATTCGAATTGATCGGCCGCCACGTCGCACAGCTCGAACTGACTCGCGAAGAACTCGATCCTGCGGCGGACGGGCACCGGCAGCTGCACGGCGCGGATCGCTTCGCCCATGCGATCGATCTCGACGTCCGTAAAGATGATTTCGCGCGGCACGGCTTCTTCGGGCCGACGGTTCTCCTCGACCCGCACCAGCAGCGCATTCAGGAAACGCGAGTTGAACGACAGCGCCTGCACGATCACGTCGATGCGATCGCGCAGCGCTTCGATGACCTGATACGTGCCGCCGCCCTGCTCATCGTTGGCCGTGAGAAACCACGCCGCCTCGGGGCATTCGTAGATCTGGTCGAGAATCTCGGCGTAGTTATCGCCCATCACCGTGAGCAGAGCACTCTGCGTGCGCGTCGGAATTCGGTTGTACTCGTCGACGATCTTCACGCGCATGCCGAGCCACTTGCGCCACGAGATCCGGATGTCTTCGATCTTCTGTGCATTGACCAGGTCCGCGGGCAGCGGGTTGCCCAGCAGGTCCGCAATGGTCAGCTGCGGATGTCCGTGTTGCATGGCTCGGCGGACTTCCCGAAGGGAATAACCCGCCAGGATTCCCATCAGGATGGCGCTCGCGGTCTTGCCGCGTCCCGGGCCTCCGATAAAGAGACACTTGCGCCTCAGCGCAAACGTGAGCAGCGGCACGAGCGCGAAGCTCGAATAGCTTTGTGCGGAGGGCAGCGTCAGCCGGCTTTTGGCGTCGCCGACTGCGAATTCCTGCGGCGGGGCTGCGTTGTACTCGATGTCGTAGTGCGAGCTGATGATCGCCGTGTTGACGATCCAGAAATACGCCTGTCGCAGCTTTTCGTCGAGCGGCGTGGCGTCCGGCGGGGCCGCCGCGGCGGCGTCGATCGGGCCCTGATACAGCTCCGCCACGTCGAAGGACCGTTTGGCCACAGCGGGGCGGGGATTGGTGGGCGCCCTGGAAACTTTCTTGAAAAGGTCGAACGCCGACATTCGTGTTCCCGTTGGCTGGTGCGCGCGAACGATAACACGGCGAAGCTGCCGGCCGAATTACGAGTGCTGGCGTTCTCGCGGCGCCTGGAAACTCAGCACCTGCGCCACCGTCCAGCCCACCGCTCCGATGGCGCCGAACCAGATCAGGAACGCCCACCATTCGCCGAGGAATCCCAGCACCACACCCGGTGCCAGTGACAACCAACCGAGGCTGCGACGCAAGCCCGCGGGAATCGTCGGAGCCCTTTTCGAGGCCGAGTGCCCAAGATTTCGCAGCCGCTTCGGATCGCTCGTACCGAGGACCACCAGCAGCGCGCTGCTGAACAGAATCGACAGCAGGCTCGCCGTCATCATGTCGGGCTCACGTCCGGCTTGATGGCGTGCGACGTGACGACGTTGCGTTCTTTCGATCTCACAGGTCGCGCACGCGCGGCCCAGATGCACAGCAGTCCGGTGACAACGAGCGCGAGATCCACCGCAGGAATCTCGCCGATGCCCAGCTCCCAAGCGTCCGGCCAACCCAGGCCGTGGGTGGCGACGCGAACGACGGGCAGTCCGATCGAAGCCACGCCGGTCACGGCGAGCAGCACCCGGCGCAATCGATCCAGATCTCGGATGCGAATGGCGATCACGGCTGCGATGGCAGCGACCGCGAGAAACGCGACATCCTGAGCGGCGCCCGGAGTGACTTCACTCTGTCGCAGCAGGAAAAACGCATACGGCGCGCACACGAGGGCCAGCGGCAAACCATAGCCGACGTAGTGAACGAGTCGCGCCATTCGTTGCCACGCGAGCTGCTCTTCCCGACGACGCGTCCAAAGGAGCATCCCAGTGAGTGATACGTAAGCCGCAGCTGAACCCAGAGCAACCCACGTCGCCTTCGAGGCCGCGCCGGCGAAGCTCCCGAAATGCAGCGGATACATGATGCCGACGAGCGATGCGCCCATCGAGGGCAACTTGCCGAGCGGCGGCTGTTCGCGCAGCAGCTCACCCTTCGTGCCGTCATACAGAAAACTGGAGTAGACGAGCTCGTTGCCGGGCAGCTCCGTCGACACGCTCACCGTCGCGTCCGCGCGGCCGTAGTGCTGAATCGCCAGATAGGTCGGCTCGGCGTGATTCCGAGTGCGCGTGTCGGCGAGCATCGATTCGATGTTCGCCAGCGTTGCGGGCGCCGTGTTCTCCGGGCGCGCCGTGCCGTACAGCGTGTCGATCAGCTTCTCCTGATCTCCGCCGAACTTAGCCATGGCGATGGCAGGCAGACCGATGGTTGAAGCGAAGCTGAAGAAGCTGCCGGTGAACGCGAGCACGAGCGCGAAGGGAAGATTCCACGTTCCCGCGACCACGTGCAGATCTCGTCGGCGCAGCAGGGCATCTTTTCTGAGACGCAGCGTGAACAGCTCCGCGAGCAGATGCCGATGCACGAGAATGCCCGTGACGGCCGCGATCATCATGGCGAGGCCGAGCACGCCGGTCACGATCAAGCCGTAGGGGTCGGGGATGTGAAGGCGCACGTGCAGGTTGATCAGGAAATCCGCCACGCCATTCGAGCGCTCCTGCGCGGAAATTTCATCCTCCCAGCCTTCCCGTCGAGCGATTGTTTTCCAGGTCGACGGGTCGAGCTCGAACTCGACACCGCGCTCGCTCGGCTTGCCGGCAGGATCTGTGTCGTGCTTGTGGAAGCGCATGTTCACGCGCCCGCCAGCGGCGCGGAAGATCGCAACCTCTTCGTGGAATTGCGGGTCGACCTGGGTCGCCAGTCGCCGAACCACGCTATCCATTCCCGCCGGAAGTGGCGTGGGTGAAGCGGTGTGCGCCAGGGGACTCGCCCAGTCGTTGATCTCTTCGGCGAACACGGCGGCGACGCCGGTGCAGATCACCGCATAGAGAAGCAGCCCGAGCAGAATGCCGGACCATCCGTGAATCGCGACGAGTGCCTTGGTGTCTTGCTGAGGCAGCTTGAACATCGGTATTTCCAGGTCAGGCCAGCATGCGCCACGCGATGAGCGCGGCATTGACGATCACCAGCGCGCCGACGATGGCGTAGGCGCGCGAAAGCCTTCTATCCAGGCAGGCGTACAGGAAATACGCCGTCCACAAGAGCGGGAACAGCACGACAGGCAGCACGAGGTTGTTGACCTGCGCCACACCCACCGGCAGCCAGAACGCACCACCGGTCATCGTGAGAAATGCCGCGACGAGCGCAAGCGGGCCGGCGAGCAGTCCGCGCAGCCAAGGCCGGAGTCGGCTCTGCGGAACCGAGGCAACCAGCGTCTGTTGGGGCATGAGGAGGGGCTTCCCGAGAATGGCCCTCAGATGATAATCGCTCGCATTTGGGAATGCCAAATGTCGTGGGCGCTCGAGTCCATTGACGGGCTTTGAGCGAGAAACAGGCTCAGAGCATGTAACAGGCTCCGAGCGAGCGGCACAGCTCCAGCGGCCCCCGGCCGGTGTGCTTGCGGACGGTCCGGGCGAAGAGGGAAGCGCCGTAGCGCTGGGCGTTCTCGCAATCCCGCGCGCGTGCCCGACTGCGAAACGCAGGAACGGGTACTGCTCAGTGCCGTCGAGGAGGCTCAGCCGGTCGATCAGCGTTGCCCTAGAGCATTGCCCGTAACAGCAACGCGATGCCCAGTGCGAATCCGCCCAGATAGGTGCCGGCCGCGCCGATGCTGCGTAACGCACTCGGCGGGCCTCTGAAGCTCTTCGTCGAAAGCATCCCGATGGCGTGCGCGATTCGGGCGACGGTCACGATGATCGCAACCCATGCGATCCACCCGCCCGCGCCGGACATGAGGAAGTAGAGAAACAGCGCGACGAAAATCGGCGTGTATTCCGCAGCGTTGCCGTGCGCGCGCACGGCTTTGTTCAAAGGACCATCCGGGTCGGTGCCCGAGCCGATTCCGGTCTGGGTCTTGCCCCGCGTGAGCGAGACGTTCACGGCGAGCGCGAAGTAGACGAGCACCAGGATGGCCGAGCAGACCAGGAATGCGAGCATGGCGGTGAGACCCTGTTGGATTTTGCCGCCATCTTACGGCGATGGGCTCCGCGCGACCACGCGCGGGCGGTCGGCCGGCCGCGCGCTGTTATCGGAAATTGTGGGAAGGGCCGCGAGGGTGGCAGGTCCGGCGAGGCGCCCTATTTTTTGTAGAGATACGTCAGCACATGGCTCTTGTGGCCCGAGGCCTCGAGCCAGGTGCGGAATTCCTCCACGCGCTTCGTTCCCGCCTCACCGATCATGCGCGTGAGAATCGAACGACGCGTCTCGGCCGTGAGCTCATTGCGGATCCGGCGCTGCCACGCGTCCGTGAGGATCGCGGGGATCTTCAGGCTCAGATGCAGCGCCTCGAGCAGCTCCCACTCGCCACCGTCGAGCCAAGCTTCATCGCACGATGGGCAAACGTCCACGCGATTGGCGACCGCGCCATCGATCTTGTACTTCGTCATCACGCGCGCGCACTTCGGGCACGTGACGGCCGCGGTGGTGTCGGTGGTTTCGATGGCCGCGGCCGGCTTGGTCTGCGCGTCGACCGGTTCCTTTTGTGTTTCCGCCCAGTGCCGGTAATAAAGCAACGACACCAGGCCGCCGTGACACGTGCTGCAGCCCATGGCCGGCAGGTATTCCTCGATCAACGTGGGCATCAGGTCCGGGGTGTGGCAGTGGGGGCACTTCATCGGCAGTCCTCGCGGGATCGGGCTGGGCGGGACTATAAGGCGAATCGGTGAAAAACCAGGGTGACCTGCTCCGCGATTACGGGCGCCGCGCCCGTTGCAGTTGCCGAGCCGCTGACGCGCTGCCAACACGTCGGCGCTCACCGTTTATAGGCCGCACCGCTGGCGCCCAGTCGCGTCATCGCGTTTCCCCCCAGCGGGCAGTCCTCCCGCCGGTCGGTAGAAATCGGGCGTTCTCGTGTAGTCTGGACGCTGGATTTTCGAGGAAAACGACGATGAGTGCGATCCCGCGCGACCCCGTGAACACCGCTGCCGCTTCAGGAGACGCCGAGGGCTTTCCGCAGGCGGGACGGGAGCGAATGATCATGCCCCAGCCGGTGGCGCTGCTCGGCAATGGGGCCGCGAACCCGGAAAAAGAGCTGCTCCGGCGCATGGATCCGAAGCACGTGTTCATGATGGGCGACAACCCGGCGCTGCCGCGTATGCCGAAGGCGCCGACGCTGCTGGATTTCTTCCACCTGCGTTTTTCCGATATCGCGTTCAAGCACCTGCTCCAGAGTGCCAAGACCGCGCTCGATGCGGGCCAGGACGAGAAAGTCGTCATCGCGTGCCTGCTGCACGACATCTCGAACGGCGCGCTCCTGCGCACCGACCATGGTTACTGGAGCGCGCAGCTCGTGGCGCCTTATGTTTCTGAGGAAGTGGCCTGGGCCGTGCAGTACCACCAGGCGCTGCGTTACTTCGCGGACGAGTCGGTCGGCTTCAAGTATCCCGATGCGTACAACAGCTTCTTCGGGCCGGATTACGAGCCGCCCGAATACATCCAGCAGGCGCACCGGGAAGCGCGCAATCATCGCTGGTACATGACGTCGCGGCTCATCACCATTTACGACGTCTACGCGTTCCAGGAAAACTGGAATGTCGATCCGGATCAGTTCACCGACATCATCGGTCGCCACTTCAAGCAGCCGCGCGAAGGATTGGGCTTCGACGGTTCGCCGTCGGCGCACATGTGGCGCACGATGATCTGGCCGAACAATTTTCTGTAAGGACGGGCTGCCTCAGCGCAGAGGCAAGTGAGCCACGAGCTCGATGTCGCGCACAGAGACGACGGTCGCCGGCCATCGAGCGCTGCAGACAACATGATCTGCCTGCCATCCGGTGTGTATTTCGCCGCGTTGTCGAACAGGTTCTGAAACACCTGCGCGAGATCCGGCCTGTGGGTGAGAATCGCTTCGTAAAGGTGCCGCTGCTGGCTTGAGTCCAACTCGTGTTGCAGGTGCCACGCCCCCGCTTTTCGGGCACTTTTCTTGCGAAAGGACGCTCGCCCGCACGGGTTAATGGACTGAATCATGAATGCTCCAGCACATCCTTCGTTCTCGCCGCTCGTCGACGAAGCGCCCGCCGCTCCCGTCGAGGACGAGGCCGACGATTTCATGAGCTCCCTGTTGCCCTACATGGGCGTGTCGGTTGTTGTCGCGATCGTTGTCGTGACTGCATTGATCGCCGCGACGGCGCACCTCCTGCATATTTGAGCCGGCCGGCGGGCGCTGCGACGAAGCCAAGCCGTGCTCGTTCGCCGCGTCTTCGCATCGGCCGCATCGGCCGCATCGGCCGCATCGGTCGAGTCGGTGCGTTGGTCATCGCGGGTGCTGTCGTTTCACCGTCTCGTTCGTCGACGGTGGCTACCGGAAGCTCAGCAGCAGATCGCCCCCGCACGGCGGGCTCGCCTCCCCTTGCGCCCACTCACAACCAAGCGGAAGCGCCGCCGTTGAATCCATCGAGTGATTGTTGCCGCGCGCCTATAGTGCTCGCTTCCCCTAATTACTTCGCGCGGATGGCAGATGATTGATTTCGACACGCACCCGTCGCCCTCGGCGGGCCGCGCACGTGAGCAGGGATTGCTCGACCGGATCGCGGAGCTGGAAGGCGCCGTTCGTGCCCGCGACGAGTTGCTCGCGGTCACAGCGCACGAGTTGCGTAATCCGATGCATGCGCTGCTGTTGCAGATCTCCGCTTCAGTGGCCGTTGCGCGCAAGGCGGGCCAAGTCGAGCTCGTGCAACGTCTGGAGCGCACGCGTTCCGTCATGGATCGCTTCATCAAGCGCGCCAGCCTGCTGCTCGAAGCCGCTCGGGTGCACGCCCAGCGCAGTACGCTGAACCTCGAATCCGTCGATCTCGCGGAAGTCACCCGCGAAGTCGTCGATTCGTATCTGCCCGAGTCGGTGTTTCATCGCGTCGACTCGATCGATGTCACAGTCACGGGTGAGTGTCGCGGTCACTGGGATCGACTGGCCGTCGAGCAGATCCTGTCGAATCTCGTCTCGAATGCGATCAAGTACGGTGCCGGCGCGCCTGTCGCGGTCGTGCTGACGCGCACTCCGGAGCCGGCTGGCGCACGCGTCGACGTGATCGATCGCGGTATCGGTGTGGCGCCGGCGGATCAACCCCGCATCTTCGAGCGTTTCGAACAGGTGTTGAGCGGAGAGCGTCGGCGCGAAGGCTTCGGGCTCGGCCTGTGGCTCGTGCGGCGACTGGTCGAAGCGCATCAAGGCACCATCTCCCTGACCAGCGCGCTCGTTGAAGGCTCCACGTTTACCGTGTGGCTGCCGCTCGAATCCTCCTCGGAAGGCTGACGACATGACGGCGACGGACGAGCTGGCGCTCGAGCACCTGGCCACGGGAATTCCGGGTCTCGACACCATTTTGTGCGGCGGCCTGCTCCGCGGCGGTGTCTACATGATTCAGGGCGCGCCCGGCGCCGGCAAAACGATTCTCGCGAACCAGGCGTGTTTCCATCATGTCGCCGCGGGCGAGCGCGCGGTATATGTCACGCTGCTCGCGGAGTCGCATTCGCGCATGCTGCAGCACTTGCGCCCGATGCAGTTTTTTCGCGAAGAGGCGATTCCGAAGTCGCTGTATTACATCAGCGCGTTCAGCACGCTGGAAGCCGAGGGCCTGGGCGGCGTGGTCGACCTGTTGCGCCGGGAAGTGAAGGCACAGAAGGCGACGCTGCTGGTGCTCGACGGCTTGGTGGCCGCGGAAGAAACGGCGGCGTCGGACCGCGACTTCAAGAAGTTCATCCACGAGATCCAGAGCCATGCGGCCGCCAACGGCTGCACCGTGCTGCTGCTGACGAGCGGCCTGCGCCCGGTCGTGAACGCCGAGCACACGATGGTCGACGGGCTCATCGAGCTGCAGGATCAACTGTTTTCGCCGCGGACCGAACGCGCGTTACGCGTCAGAAAATTCCGGGGCAGCGATTTCCTCTCGGGGCACCATCCGTACCGCATCTCTGAGCGCGGCATCCTCCTGTGGCCGCGCATCGAGGCACAGTACTCGACCGCGAGCCGACGTGAAAATCCACGCAAGCATAACTTGCGGACCGGTGTCGCCGAGCTCGATGCAATGCTGGGCGGCGGCTTCAGTGAAGCGTCCTCCACGGTGATCTTCGGCGCGAGCGGCACGGGCAAGACCACCGTCGGTATGCAGTACATCTCGCAATCGACGGCCGCGGAGCCGGGCCTGTACCTGAGCTTCTTCGAATCGCCGCAACGGCTCATCGAGAAAGCCAGCGGCATCGGCCTGCCGCTGCAGCAACTCGTCGAGCAGAACATCGTCGACGTGATCTGGGAGCCGCAAGGCGAACGGATCATCGACGAAATCGCGCATCGGGTGCTCGACGCCGTGCAGGCACGCAACGTGAAGCGACTGGTCATCGACGGGCTCAACGCATTCACGGCGTCTGCGTTGTATCCGGATCGGATCAGCCGGTTCTTCTCGTGCCTGTCGAACGAGCTGCGGGCGCGCAATGTCACCACGGTATTGACGGGCGAAACGCCTGACCTCGTCGGCGGAACGCTGCGCATGCCGATCGATGGAATCTCGGCGCTGGTCGATAACCTGATCGCCCTGCGTTACGTCGAGCACAACGCGACGCTGTCGCGGATGATTTCGGTGCTGAAGGTGCGCGACAGCGAATTCGACCATCGCGTGCGCGAGCTGCGCATCGCGTCGACCGGGCTGTCGATCGGCGGGCAGTTCGGTGGCCTGCACGGCATGCTGAGCGGCTCCACGCGCCCCGCGACGGCAGGCTAACGTGCACACGGTACTCGTCGTAGACGATGAATTCGGGGTCGTGGAAGTCCTCGTCGCAGCGCTCGAAGACGAAGGCTACCGCGTGGTCAGCGCTGCGAACGGACGTCACGGGCTCGAGCAGGTCGGCGAGCACCATCCCGACATCGTGCTCGTCGACTACATGATGCCGCTCATGAGTGGCGTGGCGATGGTCCAGAAGATGAGGGCCGATCCGAGCATGCAGGCGCTGCCGGTCATCTTCATGAGTGCCGTTTCCGAGAGTGTGCTGCGCGAGAGCATCACGGCTTACTCCGCATTCCTACGCAAGCCGTTTCGCGCCGCGACGCTGGTGGACCTCGTGAAGACGACGTTGGGGAGTGACACCGCCAGCCCGGAAACTGTCACTGCCACACCGTGAGTAGCGTCGCGCTGAGTGCGGCGCCGGGAAGCACGCATCCACGATTGATTCTCGCCACGACGATTCTGGCGTCCAGCCTCTCTTTCATCGATGGGTCTGTCGTGAACGTCGGATTGCACGCGGTGGGGCAAAGCCTTCACGCGAGCGGTGCCGCGCTCTCGTGGGTGATCAACGGCTACACGCTTCCGCTCACCGCGCTGCTGTTGCTCGGCGGCGTGTTGGGCGATGTGTATGGCCGACGACGACTGCTGATTTCCGGCGTGAGCCTGTTCGGCCTCGCTTCGCTCATTTGCGTCATCGCGCCCAGTATCACGGTGCTGCTCGCGGGCCGCGTGTTGCAAGGGATCGCGGCGGCGCTGCTGCTGCCGAACAGTCTTTCGGTTCTCAGTGCGACGTTCGAAGGTGAGAAACGCGGCAAGGCCATCGGCATCTGGGCGGCTGTTGCCGCGGCGGCGGGCGCGGTGGGACCCGTGCTCGGCGGTGCCCTGATCGACGTTGCAGGCTGGCGGACCATCTTCCTGCTCAACCTGCCGGTCGTCGTCCTGGCCGTGATTTTCGCTTTTCGTTACGTGCCTCGCGACGAGGTTGCCCAGGGAACTTCGCTCGACTTCACTGGCGCTGTGCTGATCAGCGCTGCATTGACCCTGCTCACCTGGGCGTTGACGAAAGCTTCAACGCCCGCACCGTTTGGGCTTCTCGGGACGGCTCTTGCCGTTGGCGCTGTTGTCCTGCTCGTTCTGTTCGTCTTGCTGGAATGGCGTCGCAAGGAGTCGGCGCTGTTGCCGCTCGCATTGTTTGCCTCGCGTGCATTCGTCGCGCTCAACGCGCTGACGCTGCTGTTGTATGGAGCGATGGGCGGCTTGCTGGTCGCTGTACCGTTCATTCTCATCGAAGCGCGCGGCTATTCGGCCACGGCCGCTGGCGCTGCGCTGTTGCCGCTGCCATTGGCGATCGCGTTGTTGTCTCCCACGATGGGTCGGCTCGCGGCAAAGATCGGCGCGCGAATTCCATTGACCGCCGGGCCGCTCATCGTTGCGGGCGGGTGCCTGCTCGCCATGCGCATCGGCAGCGAGGGCAGCTATTGGATGACAGCATTCCCCGCGCTGCTCGTGATTTCGCTCGGCATGTCGATCGCCGTGGCGCCGTTGACCACCGCGGTGCTGGCGACAGTCGAGTCGCAACACACCGGTGTTGCGTCGGGATTCAACAGCGCCGTCGCGCGCCTCGGCGGGCTCGTCGCGACCGCATTGTTGACCGCGGTATTGGCGGCCGAGGGTGCGCAACGCCTGTCCTTGTTCCGAACGGCTGCCGTCATTGCGTCCGCGGTCTGCGTCGGCGCCGCGCTGTGCGCATTAATGGACCGGGAGTGATCCTCAGGTTGTTCTGAGCCGCCCTGCCGGAGAACATAGCGGCGCATCGGTGGGGACCGATGACGATCAATAAAAAAGGGGGCGCTTCATGAAACGGATGATCGCAGCCGCTGCGGCGGTTCTGGACTTGGTCATGGGCTCGGTTCTGGCCTTCGGCCCGGGTGCGGCACACGCCGCGGACGTGGATTGCAGTCATGATCGCGAATGTCTCGCGGGGGTCATGAGCACTTATCTGCAGGCACTTCAGAAGCATGATCCCGCAAGCCTGCCCACCACGCGCAACGTGAAGTACACGGAAAATGGTGTACGCCTCACGTTGGGCGATGGTCTGTGGCAAACGGCTGCGGCCGCGCCGACTTATCGTCTCGATCTCGTCGATGAAGAAGCAGGGCAGGTGGCGCTGCTCGGTCGCATCAACGAGAACGGCAACAACAATTGGTACGCCGTGCGACTGAAGGTCGAGCCGGACGGCAAGGTTTCGCAGATCGAGACGCTCGTCGCGCGCAGCATCGGCGCAGGCGGTGGCGGTCCGGTGGGTGCGACGGGCTTTACCGAGCCGCATCCACTGATGGCGCAGGTGATTCCGGAGCGGCAGCGGATGAGCCGCGCGGAGCTTGCCAGCATCAGCAACACGTATTTCACGGGCCTCGATACCGGCGAGAGCTCGAAAGGCGTGCCGTTTTCGCCGCAGTGTCAGCGCCGCGAGAACGGCTCGATCATGGCCAACAATCCGGATGCGAAGCCGGACTCGATGCAGTTCCTGGGCTGCAAGGCGCAGTTCGACACGGGCTTCTCCGTCATCGTGACGGACATTCGCGAGCGGCGCTTCGAAGTCGTGGATCGCACCAAGGGGCTCGCGTTCGGCTGGGGCTACTTCGATCACAACGGCACGCCGACGAAGATGTCGCGCACGCTCGATCATCAAATGGTCGACGTCGCACCGATGTTTCGACAGCCGTTCTCGTTCTACATCGCCGAAGTGTTCAAGGTGATGGACGGACAGATCCGGCAGATCGAAGCGGTGCTGACGGCGGTGCCGTACGAGATGGAGTCGGGCTGGTAGAGCGGGCGCGGGAGAGCCGATCCCTGCAGATATTCACGCCGCGGCGGAGAGATCTCTCCGCCGCGGTCGTGTGTGTTTCAGCGGAACGCCCACGTGAGCTGCAGGCTCACGATATCGACGGAGCTGTCGTAGCTGCCCAGCACAGTGCTCGAAAACGAGGCAGGCGCGCCGGTCTGCGCGCGCGTGAGCGCGATATCCGCGTCCTTCACGAACAGATGAGCGTAGGCCGCATCCACCATCCATTGGTCTGTCGGCTGCCAGCGCACACCGGTCGTCACCCAGTAACGATCTGCATCGGGCAGTCGCACCGTGCGAACCTCATCGTCCACCGGACTTTCATCCCACGCGGTGCCGGCGCGGAACGTCCAGCGATCGTCGTGTTTGTAGTTGAGGCCGAGCGCAATTCGTTTCGTGTCTTTGAAGCCGAAGTGCAGGACATCGCGCGCTGCTCCCGTCGTGGAATTCACGGCGAAGACGGTGCCGACCTTGCTCCATTTCATCCAGCCGATGTCGGCGCGAATCTCCAGCGCGTCGGTGATTCCCTGCGCCACGCTGAAATTCGCGGAGTCGGGAAACGTAATGTCCACGGTGGTCGGGCCGCTCGCTGTCGCGACGGATGCACCCGAAAGCGTTGTGACGGACGTGTCGCCTTCCAGCGCGAACTCCATGTCTGACCGATAGCTCATGCCGATGCGTGTGTTACTCGGGAACGAGAAGATGATGCCGGCATTCCAACCCCACGCTTCGTCGCCCGCGTCGACGCGCGCGCGCCCTTCGGTGGCGGGCCCCAGGAGCACCGCGTTCGTCAGCTCTGCGTGAGCATGCTGATAATTCGCGCCTGCGCCGATCGAGACAACGTCGCTCAGCCTGAACGAGAAAGCGGGGTTGGCATTGATGGTCGTCAATTTGCTGCGAATGCCCTGGAAGCGGCCGACCCAGGGATCTTCGTATTCCGTCTTGAGACCAAACGGCGTGTTGACCGCCAGGCCGAACGCGAGACGCTCGTTCAACGGCCACGCAAAATAAGCGTTGGCCAGTGGAATCAGATCGCCCGCGTCGTCGCGCGTCGCGCCGCGTGGCAATGCACCCAGTCCCGCGAGCGGGAGCGTGGAGCCGTTGTCGCGGAACTTCGTTTGCAGGTTGATGGCGTGCGCCGCAAAAGCGGCCTGCGGTGAGTCCAGCAACGACAGCGCTGCAGGATTGAAGAACATGGCACTCGCATCGTCCGCGGAAGCTGCTGCTCCTGCGTACGCATAACCAATGCCACTACCGGTTTGTTCGAGCAGCGAGAATCCCGCTGCATGAACGGTGGAGGATGCGCAGAGCGCAGCGCCAAACAACAGCGCGTGACGTTTCATCAATTTTTTCCCCTTCGATCGCTTGTGTTCGATCGCCTCTGGGGCGTGAGTCGCAGGGGACGTGCCTGCGGCGACTCGAGGGGAACTTTTAGCCCGGCACGAGCGAAGTCGTGACAGGCAGTGCGCCGCGGGACGCGCGAATCAGCGGCGAACGGCCTGCTTTGCAACGAGCACGACGGGCTCTTGTGCGCGCACGAAGTCGACGATGAAGTGATCGCCATCGAACTCGACGACATTGCCGACGAGATCCGCGCGCACGTGAATGTCGCGCTTCACTTTGCCCGTGGCGTCCGCTTTCTCCGCGATGACGATCATGCGCACCGGCAGTTTGCCGTCGCGTGCGAGCGCGAGATGGGTGCCGAGGGCCTTCCATTCATTGGAGCCCTCCGGGTCGCGCGACAGCTTGTCTTCGTACCTCAGCACACCGCGACTCGGATGAGCGAATCGCGCGGCGGAGCAGCCGAGGATCAGCGCACCGTCTGCGGCCATCGCCGAGACGCTGGAGAGCCGGTTGGCAGCCTTGCCGCCAAACTTCGCAAACGCGTCCGCCAGGTTCAGATTTTCCATGCTGTGTCCGTGAGTCAGAGCCGCGAGCGGTGTCGCCAAAGCCTGTCGACGAAGGGATTTTCGAAGCGGCGGCGGCAGTCGGATTGTGTCATAGAGTCTCAGGTCTGCGACCTGTCCTCATCTGTCCGCCAGCATACACAGCGAAACCGGCCTCCAGAGAACAATCTGCTACCCAACCATGGGGGGAAAGCGCACACTGCGCCACGCTGATCATTAAACGGGAGTGCCCGATGAGCTCGAGCTCCTGGCTGTTCACGCACGATACACAGGCTCGCCACGCTGCTGGCGACCTCATCAAAACCCACGCCGAACGGCTCGCCGTCGAGCAACTCGAACGGGCTGAACAGCGGCGCCTGGCGTTGCTGGAACAGCGGTCCGAATCGAACACGCCGCAGATGCGCATTCGAACGTGGGAAAAGCTGCACGGCCTGCGTTTGCCGTCGGATCCGCACCACAATGTTCTTCCGGCGATCGCGCAAAGCACGGGACTTTCGTTGAACGAAGTGCTCGAAGAGCAGCGCGTGCGCGGTGCCACGAGTGCGACGCACACGGCACCGAACGTATCTTCTGAGCCGCTGCACGAAGAGAGCCGTTAGCCTCGTTCGGTTCGAACGGGCGCGTCGGGCTTGACCTGTGCCGCCGAAATTCTGAACCCGTGACGACCATTCTGAGGTATAGTTCACAAGGCTCGTAAATTTCGCCTTGTCTGCCCTTGGTCCAGCGCTGTCCCGCGCGTCCTTCCGACCAAAGACCGCCACCTCAGAAATCTACGCATCCGGGAGGCGGGCCCAGTTGATTCAGGCTCGCCGCTTTTTCTTTTCTTTTTTTTGCGAGTACCTGAAGTGACCAAGCTTTACGTTGGAAATCTGCCTTTCGATGCGACCGAAGACTCGGTGCGTGCGCTGTTCGCTCCCCACGGCACGGTGGAGAGCCTCTCGCTGATCACCGATCGCGAGACCGGCCGCCCCCGTGGATTTGGCTTCGTCGAAATGTCGAATGCCGACGCGTCGCGCGCCATGCAGGCGCTGAATGGAACGGACTTCTCCGGCCGTTCGCTGAAGATCAATGAAGCCCAGGCGCGCACGGGCGGCGGTGGTGGTGGCGGTGGCGGCAATCGCGGTGGTGGCGGCGGCCCGCGTCGTTACTGAGTTTTCTGCGGAAGGAATTCCTGCCGGCATGCCGGCAGGACATTCCCCGTTCGCAGCAGGGATGGCTGAAATGAACGGCAACGGCGACGTCTGCCGGCTTCGGCCCCATTCAATCTCTTTCGTCCCGACCCCGGTGGTGTGATGCGCCTGTCGCGAAACAAAAAAGCTCAGGCTCCCTGGGATCGTAAGGATGAGCTGCGCAAGCAGCGCGCTGCGGCGGAAACGCTGCGCGTCGTTCATCCGAATGCCGAGTCGGTGAGCGTTCAACTTCACTTTCACGCGGAGTCGCATCCAGCGCTCGCGCCGCAATCGTTCTCGCTCTATCCGCCGGCCAAGGCGCATTTCATCTACGCATGTCCTTATGGGGACTGCGACGGTGTCTATGATCTGCAATCCGCGGCGCTCACGGCGCTGGAAGCCAAAGAGGTCAATGCCACCGGCACACTGAAGTGCACGGGCCACCGCTCGCGCGATGGTTTGTCGGCCCGGCCGTGCGACCTGCATGTCTCATTTTCGATTACCGCGCTGTACGCGGCGGAAGCTGCCCGAAAGTCCTGATCGTTCGGTCACGCGGCTTTCGATGACTGGCTCGCAGAGCGCGCAGATCGCTGCGCTCTGCTTTTCTTCCCGCTCTTCTTTGCTTCGCTGAAACAGCGCGTCCGGATGCTATGGCAACCGAGACATTGTCAAATCAACCGGCCTGATTGAAAGCCCGCCTTCGACGCCGCTGATGCGCGTTCGCGACGCGAATGGCCCAGCTTCCGTGTGCCCTGCGAGGACTGTGACGGCAGTCCGTTTTGGACTGCTGGAGGTTGCTGCATTGCTCAGGGGTACGACGCTTGTCCTCTCGATAATCCAGCTTCCAGTGGGGAGGGGAAGATGCCTTTCGACAACGCCGCTGCCGCCGCAGAGATCGAGCCGACTGTCAGCAAAAAGGAGCCCGCGGCCGATGCCGGGCTGTTACTGGTTGCGCGCCAGGCGTTGTACGACCGCTCGAAGACCGTCATTTCCTATGAGCTGCTGTATCGCCGTTCGGAGCACGCCTCGAAGGCCGAAGTGATCGACGGCAACAAGGCGACCCTGCAGGTCATCACGAATTCAGTGCTGGAGATCGGCCTCGACCGGCTCGCCGACGATCTGCCGGTGCACATCAATTATCCGCAGGAGTTGCTCATCAAGGCGTCGCCGCTGCCGGTTCATCCGGGGCGAGTCGTGATCGAAGTGCTCGAGGATGTGAAGTGCACGCCGGGTGTCGTGGCGGGGCTCACGGCCATGCGTGCGCGCGGCCACCGGATTGCGCTCGATGATTTCGCTCCGTCCACGAGCGACACCGCGTTGCTGCCGTTCGCGGACATGATCAAGATCGACATCTCGCAGCACAAGCCGGATGAGCTCGCCAAGCTCGTGGGCCTGCTGAAGAAGCGCAAGCTCACGCTCGTGGCCGAGCGCGTGGAAACCGCGGAAGAGTTCGATCGCTGTGTCGAGCTCGGATTCGATTCGTTTCAGGGCTACTTCCTGCAACACCCGAAAACGTTCAGCGCGAAACCGGTGCCGTCGAGCCGGCTCGGCACGCTGCGGCTCGTCGCCATCCTGCAGAGCGATGATTCCTCGATCAACGAAGTGGAGCAGATGATCTCGCAGGACATCTCGCTGTCCTATCGTGTGCTCCGCTGCATCAACTCCAGTTATTACAATTTCACGCGCGAGATCGACTCGATTCGCCAGGCCATCGTGATCCTGGGTTTCGAAAAACTGCGCCAGCTGTGCGCGCTGATCGCGCTGCAGGGGCTCGAGGATCGGCCGCCGAGTGTGTTCATCGACGCGATGACGCGCGCACGCATGTGCGAGCAACTCGGCCGCCTGCGCGGCTTTCGCGAAACACCGCCGCTGTTCATCACCGGGCTGTTCTCGACGCTCGATGCGCTCACCGGCCTTTCGATGACGGAGCTGCTGCGGGTGCTGCCGCTCGCGCCGCCGGTGGTGAAGGCGCTCACCACGCGGGATGGTGAGCTCGGCAAGCTGCTGAAGGAAGTGATTGCCTACGAGCGCGGCGAGTGGAACGAAGTGGATTTCAAAGGCGTGGCCGTCGAGGCGATCCAGAAGGTGTATCTGGAATCGGTCGACTGGGCGAAGGCCACCCAGGCGATGGTGGCTTCGCAGTAGTCGAGCGCTGGCTTCGCTTACGCGTGCCTCAACTCGATCCAGGTCGGCGCATGATCGCTCGGCTTCTCCCAGCCGCGAACCTCGCGATCCACTTCTGACGCGACGAGCCTTTCCGTCGCGGCCTCGTTCAACAACAGGTGATCGATCCGCAATCCCGCGTTTCGATGAAACGCTTCCCGGAAAAAATCCCAGTACGTGTAAATCGTTTCACCGGGATGCTTCGTGCGCAGCGCATCCGTCCAGCCCTGTTGCATGAGCCGCCCGAACGCTTCGCGCGTTTCCACGCGAAACAACGCGTCTTCCGTCCAACGCTCGGGTTTGTAGACATCGTTCGGCGTGGGAATGACGTTGTAGTCGCCCATCAGCACCACCGGCGCCGGCTGGCCGAACAGTTCTGCGCCGTGAACGATCAGACGCTCCATCCAGCGCAGTTTGTAGTCGAACTTGGGTCCGGGCGCCGGATTACCGTTGGGCAGATAGAGGCAGCCGATTCGCACGCCTTTCACGTCCGCCTCGATATAGCGGCTGTGCAGATCCTCCGGGTCGCCCGGTAACACGCGGCGCACCTCCACCGGCTCAAAGCCGCGCGTGAGAATTGCCACGCCATTCCAGCTCTTCTGCCCGTGCCAGATGACGCCGTAGCCCGCTTCGCGAATTGCCGCTTCTGGAAACTTTTCCTGCGGAGCTTTCAGTTCCTGCAGGCCGACCACGTCCGGCTGCGTCTCGTTGAGCCAGCGAATCAGGTTGGGAAGCCGCGCGCCGATGCCGTTGATGTTGTAGGTGACGATTTTCATGGCGCGATTATCGCGAGGTTCGCGCCGAAACGACACGCTGCGATCGAGCGGCCGCCAGAAAATCGACCGCCCTCAATCCCGGCGGGTACGCGCGCTCCCCGCTTCCGGCGCCCAGCCGCCCGTGGCTATCGAACCTTTCCCGCCGCCCGGGCCGCCTCCCACTTCGCCTCCGCATTCACGGGTGGCTCATCGGGCAAGTGCGACCCCGGAGGATCACTGGCCGGAAACGATTCTTCCAACGTGTTATCCACCGCCGCGGATTTCTGGCTATGCGCCGGTGACCCCGGCATCCCATCGCGCAGGCGATGCGATCGCTGCGTCAGATGGATGAATTGATCGTGCACGCCTTGCGCAAGCGTCGAGTGCCCCTGCAGTGCTGATTTAGCGGCGCAGTGCCCGGCCGCCGCACGGGTGAGCAGCGCAGACCCAGCGAGTCCCGCGGCCACACGAAAGAGCGGCCGGCGACTTTGAAAAGCCAGCAGCGCGAGTGCCGAACCGATGGCCCCTGAAAGGATGCGTTCGGTGGTGGAAAGATTGCCGGTCTGTTCTGTCATGTCTGTCTCCCAGGATCGTCACGTGCCAGGATCGTCTCGTGGGAAGCTCAACGTTCCGCCTGCGTGCAAGGTCCGTCGCACCAGGGAACGATTCCTGCTTTCTAGACTCCGCGCCAAACGTCCACCCGCTGGAGTAATGCTTTGGAACCGACCGACGCCGTTGCCGCTGAAGAAACCGATACCGTGTCCCCCGTTGCCGCCCGCGAGCGCATCTTGAGAGTGCTCGGCTCGGCTCCCCGGCCGCTGCGCTGGGCGGAGCTGGTCAATGCACTGGGTCTGTTGACCAACGAGGCACGTGCGGCCTGCGAGTGGCTCATGGATCAGGGGTATATCGCCCCGACCCAGATCATCAAGGGCGCGGCGCGCTCGGTGGAAGCGTTCTGGACGCTGGGTGACAAAGGCCTGGCCTGGGCTCGGCGGAACGGCGCGCTGGCTTGAGCGGCGCGCGGGTGCGCTCGTCACCGCGGCTCCGCTGCCCGGGTAAAATCGCCAGACCCCGCGAACGTCCTGCCATCTCCCGCCTTCCGGGCAATCCGGAGCGGGGCCATGAATCATTCGTGGGGAGCGCCTCGCGAGCGCGAAGCCCTTTTGTGGGGAGGCAGGCGTCGGATCGAGGACCGATCGCGATCAGGCGTTGATGTCGAGCAGCGATCCCATCATTTCATTCGCCGCAGAAATCAGCTTCGCGCCGGCCTGCGAATAGAGCACCTGCTGCTTCGCGTCGATCAGCGCGCCAAGCATGTCGCCGCCGCCATCACTGAGGCCCGTGCCTGAGACGGATGACCCCGCGAACGATGACGATGCAACCGTGGCCGCATCGCGTGCCGCGCTGGCTTCCGCACGGTGGATCACGGAGGTGGCGCTTTGAATGACGCTGAGGCCGCCGCCGACAGAAGAAATACCGCTCATGAGGGGCAATTTTAGGGAACCCGCCCGGAGGCCACTGTGACGGATGGCGCAAAGGCGGGACCTCTGCGCGAGCCGACCTGGGGTGCGCGAGAGGGTCCTCCGGCGCGAGCGACGCGGCGTGCGTGAGGTGGCCCTCCGGCGCGAGGCGACCCGGCGTGCGCGGGAAGAGTCCGCGTCTGCGCGCGCAATTGCCCAGGCACGCTACGTGATATCTTGCCGGCCAATTCTATTGCTGAGTCTCGTGGATGCTGTCACGTCTTTGCCGGATCACGTCTCTCCGCTTCAACCTCAATCACCGCCAAGCTTCCATCGTCGCCTTCGCCGCGTTGATGCTGTGTGCGCTCCATGCCAATACGGCGAGCGCATTCGGCTTCGATGACGTCGCGGCGCGCGCCGCTTCGCAGGCGAAAGCGCCTTACAAGCCGGTCACGCGCAAGCCGCCCGCGGAGCTGGCCGCGCTCACCTACGATCAATATCGGGACATCCGTTTCCGCCCGGATCACGCGTTGTGGCGGCCGGACAATCTTCCCTACGAAATGATGTTCTTCCACCTGGGCAAGTTCCAGACGGAAGCGGTGCGCATCAACGAAGTCACCGCGCAAGGCGTGCGGCACATTCCGTACAAGAGCGCGGACTTCAACTACGGCAAGAACACGTTGTCGCCCGAGAAGTGGGGCGATCTGGGATTTGCCGGGTTTCGCGCGCACTACCCGCTGAACAATAAACAGTACAAGGACGAAGTCGCCGTGTTCCTCGGCGCCAGCTACTTCCGGGCGTTGGGCGCGGGGCTGCGCTATGGGCTCTCGGCTCGCGGTCTCGCGATCGATACAGTGGGCGGTAGCGGTGAGGAATTTCCGAAGTTCACGGAGTTCTGGCTCGTCAAGCCAGCCGCGGATTCCAGCGTGCTGACGATCTATGCGCTCATGGATTCCCCGCGCGTCAGCGGCGCGTATCAGTTCGACATTCATCCCGGCACCGAAACGGTGATGGACGTGCGCGCGCGACTGTTCATGCGCGCAGGCGTTGCGACGTTCGGCGTGGCGCCGCTCACCAGCATGTTCGCGTTCGGCGAGAACCAGCCGCATCGAACGGACTTCCGCCCCGAAGTGCACGATTCCGATGGCCTGATGGTGGCGACAGGCGAGGGCGAGTGGATCTGGCGTCCGCTCATCAATCCGAAGCAGACGCTGACCACGTCGTTCTCGATGAAGTCGCTGAAGGGCTTCGGCCTGATGCAGCGGGATCGCGAGTTCCACAGCTACGAAGACACCGAGGCCAGCTACGAAATGCGGCCGAGTGCCTGGGTGGAGCCGGTGGGCACGTGGGGCCCGGGCCGCGTCGAGTTGTATCAACTGCCGACGCCGGACGAGACGAACGACAACATCGTCGCGTACTGGGTTCCGGCGCAGCTGCCTGCGCTGGGCGCGCCGCTGGATCTGACTTATCGAGTGCATTGGCAAGGCACTCAGCAGCAGCGGCCACCTGGCGCGTGGGTCGTGCAGTCGCGCGCTGGGCGCGGCTTCGCAGAGCTCGCCGATAACGAGCAGCAATTCGTCGTGGACTTCACGGGTCCCGCGCTGGACAAGCTGCCGCCGGGCTCGGAAGTGAAAGCCGTCGTGACGGCGCCGTCGAACGGCACCATCGAAGAAAGCAATGCTTATCGCGTCGAGGCCACCGGCGCGTGGCGCATGACCGTACGCGTCAAGCAGCTCAAGCCGAATGAACCCACAGAGCTACGCGGATTTCTCCAGAGCGGCACGAACGTGCTGACGGAGACGTGGAGCAATATCTTGCCGGCGAAGTGAGGGACGTCGCTGTCATGCGGCGCAGAGTCGACGGAACAGCGCCAGCCGCAGGTCGCGGTCGCGCTAGCAGAACCCCGGAAGCCTGACGCCAGACTTCCGGGACCGCCAGCACCCGCAAACTTACTGCGCGTTCACCGCCGCAGTCGGCGTCGACGCGGTCGCTGCCAGCCGCGTCTGGATCGCCTGAATTCCGGCGAGCGCGCAGGCCTCATCGTTCTCGCTGCCGCGCGCGCCGCCGACGCCGATGGCGCCGATCACTTCGTTGTTCACCTTCAGCAGCACGCCACCGGCGCGTGAGTTGAAGTTCGGGTTCGTGGCGAGGCGGCTCGCGAGCGACTTGTCCGACTTGGACTGCTCACCGAGGCTGCTCGTCGCATCCGAGAAGGTCAGCGCGGTGATCGCCTTGTTGGTGCTCGACTGAACACCGCGCGGGGACGTGCCGTCCTTCGCGACCAGCACCTTCAGCACGCCAGCCGAATCGACGACGCTGACGCCGACGTTGAAACCCTTCGCCGCGCATGTATTGACCGCAACTTGTGCTGCTTGAGAAGCCAGCTCCAGCGACGGTCCGCGAGCCGGCGGCGGCGGGGGCGCGTTGATGTGCGCGATCTTGCCGCCTTCCTGCTCGTACGTTTCCGCACCGACGCTGCCTGCAACCTTGAAGCCATGCGCCGCCAGGATGTCGCCGGCCTTGGCCGCACGACCCGCGTGATTGGAAACGGTGACGATCTTCCGTTCCTTCGGAATCCACGCGACGCTCTTTTCGAGCTCGGCGATCTGGACGCTCAGGTACACGGGGAAGCCGCCAATCGACGTGACTTCATCCGGACGGCGCACGTCGATGAACAGCAGCTTTTCGGGCTTCTCGAGCAGCGCATCGAGCTGCGCCTTCGAGAGCACCGGGGTCTTCGCCTTCTGTGCCGCTTCGGCTTTGGCCGGCGGCGCGCCGCCGCCCGCAGATTGCGCGAGCACCGTGGAAGCGCCAAGCGTCAGCGCCAGAATGGAAAATGTTGTCGCAGTCAGTGAAGTTTTCATAGATCCTCTTCCGGAATCGGTCTCTTAAAATTTGGCCCGCAAAACCACGCCCACATAGCGTCGCGCGCCAATGCCGTCGTAGCCGACCGGCGCGCTGTTGCTGAAGTCGTTCACGCTCGTCGTGTATTTCGTATCGAACACGTTCTTCGCGATGACGCTCAGCTCGTACTCCGCGTTGCTCGTGCCGTGAGTGACACCCGCGCCGACGTCCGTGAGCGAATAGCCTTTCTGCAGGCCGTATTCCGACAGCAGCTGCTCGAGGTTGTGCTTCGAGCGATACGTGTAGTTGCCGAAGAAGTGCGCGGAGTAGCCCGACGCGAGCGGCTGCACGTAGTCGAGCCCGAGAATGCCCGTCCACTTCGGCGCGCCGACGATCTGCTTACCGGTGTTGTCGCAGAACGCCACGGTGCTCGGGAACGAGCGAGGGCAGGTGGCCGTGTGCCAGTCCGTGTAGATCGCGTCGTTGAACGCGCCGCCTGCCGTCACCTGCAACCGTTCGGTTGCATGGAAGAATGCATCGAACTCGACACCCTGCGCCCGAACGCCCGGAATGTTGCCGAGAATCGACGTGAAGCCCGTCGGCGACGCGGGATCCACTTCGCTCGTGACGTTCTGGTAGTCGCGCACCTTCGTGTAGTACGCGTTCGCGTTCAACGTGACACGCCGATTCCACAGCTGGCTCTTGATGCCCGCTTCGAAATTCAGGCTCTTTTCCGGCTCCACGTTGGCAGGGCGACCGCTGCTGTCGAAGGCCACGGCACCGGATTTCTCGCCGGAGCTCGCAGATGTATAGAGCAGGATGTCGTCGGTAAGCTGGAAGCTCGGATTGAACAGCCACGCCACCGCGTTGTCGTGAATCTTCACGCCATCGAAAGGACCGTAGTCCGCACCGGTCTGCGCGTTGCGGATCGCATCTGCCGTGGTGTTTCCAGTCGACACGAGCGGCGAGCCATCGAGGAAGAAGGATCGGCGGCTGACCTCGTTGTCTTTCCACTCCCACGTTTCCCGCAGGCCGACAGTCAACCGCGCGCGATCGGTCGCTTGCCAGTTCACCTGGCCGAACACCGCTGCGCTGGACGAGACAGGCTGCTGGTTCACCGCCTGGAACACGTCACGCAATGCGGCCTTCAGGTACTGAAGGTTAGTGGTGGTGTTCAACGTGCGGTACTGCGCGTCGCTCGCGAAGAACGCTCCGGCGTCTTCGCCGTAGGTATTGCGGCTGGTGGTGTCCGTGTCGATCTTGAACAGGTAGATGCCCGTCTGGTAATCGATCCTGGAGGTCGCGTTGCCGCTGAGCCGGAATTCCTGCGAGATCTGGCGAGTGTCGACCAGCGTGCCGCTGCGTGCGATCGCGAAACGCGTCTGCTCCTGGTCGTTCTTCGCGTCGAAATGAAACCAGCGGGCCGCGCTGATCGAGGTGAGCTCGACACTGCCCGGATTCCAGTCCAGCACGGCCGAGGCGCCGTAGTTGTTCGTGACGAGCGGCCGCGCCATGTCGAGATCGATGGTGTTCCACGAGCCGATGATCGGCTGATAGCCGCCGAAATAACTGCGCGCGAGCCGCGTGGTGTAGGTGGTCGCGCGGGTCGAGCCATCGTTGAGCGTGGTCGGATCGACCATGAACGGCTTCGTGTTGCTGTTCTCGAAGACGGTGGCGCCGTCGAGATTCAACTTGAGGGACAGGTTCTCCTGCGCCTTCAGCAGGAACTGCACGCGGCCGCCGAGTCGATTGCGCTCGTGCCAGTGTCCGCCTTCCAGATTGCGCAGGTCGCCTTGCTGCTTGTCGAGAAACACCGAAGCGCGATACGCGAGCGAGTCACCGACGAGCGCGTCTGAATGAGAGACACGCCCTTTGAGGGAGTCGCGATTCAAACCGCCTTCGAGCTCGGCACTGCCTTCCGGAGTGAAAGTCGGCGCCTTGCTCGTGTATTTGAGAGCGCCCATTGAAGTGTTCTTGCCGAGCAGCGTGCCCTGCGGGCCGCGCAGGATCTCCACGCGCTCGAGGTCTGTGAAATCCTGATACGTCATGCCGACGTGGCCCAGGAACACGTCGTCGACGATCACCCCGACCGCCGGCTCCATGTTGTCGTTGCCGCTCGTCTTGCCGATGCCGCGAATCGAAACGCCCGTGCGGCGTGCATTGGGCGTGGTGGCGGTGAGGCCCGGTGCACGCTGAGTAAGATCTGCCACCGTAAATACGCGATCGCGTTCCAGCTGCTCGCCGCCGACCACCGAGATCGGAATCGGGACATCCTGCGCGCGCTCCGTGCGATTACGCGCGGTCACGACGACTTCGTTGATCGCTTCTTCGTCTGCCTTGGTGGACGCTTCCTGCGCATGGATGGCCGTCGTGGCCAGCAAGCCTCCGCTGAGCGCGATCACGCTCGCGGACAATGATTTCCTATGCCGCATGACGCGGTACTCCCCGTAATTCTCAGAGAAACCCGATGACGCGCCCCGAAAGGCCGACGCCGAACCACAGAACGATGGCGAGGGTGGCGCTGAGCCGCGCGAAACCCACCGAAGGCGCGTCCTGGTTGGCGACGCGCCGGACGAACACCGCCTGAACGATGATCGCGAGGACGAACAGGATCATCTTGATCTGGAAGGCCTCGTTCTTCCAATACAGCTGCGGCGCCGAGATGAACATCAGCACGCCGCTGACGATGGCGAGCACGATGCCGATGCGCATGAGACGAAGCGCGTCCTTGCCGACATCGCGCACGCTTTGTTTGGCGAACGTGAGGCCGGTGAGTCGCAGCGTCAGCACCACGAGCGACGCGAGCAGGATAATGATGCCGATCACGTGCACGATCTGCAGAATCGCGCCGACCATGTGGTTGGACTTGCTGACGGCGTGCGCAAGCTCGCTCGTCTGGATCGCCGTGAGAATCTCCTGAGTCGTCACGACATCACGTCCAGCTTGGCAGATAAGGAATCAGGCGACCGAAGACGATCACCAGCGTCCACAATCCGAGTGACGCAGCGCCTGCGTATTTCACGCTCCACGGCAACACCGCGTGGTTCTCTACTACTGGTGCACGCTTCGCGATGCGCAGCTCGAAGTAGAGCGCGTTGATGCCTGCGAGCAGCATGAACAGCATCTTGAACGGGAACGCCGGGCTCTGGATGAGCGCCGAGGCTTCCGCAAGTCCCAGCAGGCCGCCGGAAAGGAACACGAGTGCAAAGCCCGTCAGTACGTAGGGGCGCAGATGACGGAGCACGTCGTTCACGGGAACGTGCTTGAACAGCAGCCCCATCAAACGCAGGTCCGTCAGAAAAATCAGGCCGACGGACACCGACAGCCCGATGAGATGAATCCCTTCGATGATCGGAAACGCGTAGCGCGATTCGGCAATGGCCGCAGCGAGCGGCCACTGTTCGACCTGCTCGGCGACAGGCATCAACGACGATATCAATGACATGTCGTGCTACCTGACGCTCGTCGTCGGCGGCGTGACGGCGACGTTGCCGAACGCGTTGTTGTTCTCGACGCAGACGCGCTCGTAGAACTCGGCCAATGGCGGCTTGCCGGGCAGGTTGGCGAGCTCGCCTTCCCAATGCCAGCCGTCCTGCTCGTCGGCGACGGTGCGGCGCTTGGCTGGAATAGTTGTGGTCCAGGGACGCGTGTAGACCGTCGGGTCATCGATCGTTGCGACGTAGTTATAGCGCTCGCCGCCGTTGTCGAAGATGTAACGCTCGACGATGTGCACCTTGTCGCTCGCGAACTCGCCGGTGCGACCGAATCGCGCCTTCGAGTTGTTGTTCGTCACATCGACGACGAGCGTGTTGCCTTCCCAGTGACCGCGCGAGTCCGCATTCCACAGCTTGATGTTGTCCGGCAGGTGCGGCTTGCCATCGAGATGGATGATTCGCGTGCCCGAGTTGAACAGCAGCACCACGTAGCCCGGAAATTGGCGAATCTCGTAGCCGTGCCAGATGAAGCTCTTTGGCACGCCGGCTGGCGCGCAGTGGGCGAGCGGCTCGATATATTCGGGCTTGGTGGGATTCGCGAAGTGGTCCTCGAGGTCTTTCTGAATCTCGCGGGCCCACGGCTGGAACGGCACCTGGCCATCGGCGGGATCGGTCACGCGGCTCGGCGCACGTTCGTTGCGAGCGCTTTTCGGCGGTTTGCGGCCGGGTTCGCCGGCTTGCGGATCGGTCCAGTTGTTGTGGTTCGCGATGGTGTTGGACCAGTGGCCTTCCACGTCGGGCTGTCCATCGGCGAGGCGCTTGCCCTTCCAGGGGCCGGACTGGATCGGGGCGTAGGATTTTTCCCAGCGAATGGGGCCGCCGGGGTTGGCGGCGCCCTGCGGCGCGGCGGGTGCTGTGGCGGTGCTTGGCGCAGCTGGCGCTGCCGGAACTGCCGGTGCCGCGGAAGCGAGCGTTGTGGAAGCCGGCTTCTCGGCCGCAGCGAGAGTCGTTGGAGCCGGCGCCGCGGCCGTGACGGCAGCTTGCTCCGCCAGCGCCGCGCCGGGCGCGAGGCTCGCCAGTGCGAAGGCGACGGCCGCTGCGATGGGCGCGAAGCCCGCCAGCGCGAGCGACGGCGCCGTGGCAGGCGTATTTCCGCTCACCGCGGCGCGTAGCGCCGACGCACTGCTTTGCATGGCCGTGCGGCGAATTCGGTTCGGCGTTTTCATCGCTGCGTCACCTTCTTCGCCGGGTACGGGTAGTAGTCGTCGTAGTCCTGCGTAAAGCAGTAATCCTCGATGAGCTGGAAATTCTTCTCGCGATGCCGGTACAGCAGCACGTTGATCGTCCATGGCTTGCTGTAGACCTTCGGGTCTTCGAGCGTCGCCGTGTAGTCGATGGTGTTCGCGTCCAGGAACTTCCACTTCTCCACCACATGCAACGCGGTGCTGTGATAGTTGCCCGCGCGATCGAGCCACGTGTCTTCGACGAAATCCGTCACGTCGACCACGAGAGTGTCGCCTTGCCACTTCCCGCGCGAATCGCCGAGCCAGAACTCGTTGTCCGTCACCTCGGGATGCAGCGTGCCGTTCGTGTGGATCGTGCGAACGGAATGACCGAACTGGAATACCAGCGTCAGGTCGCGGTCGCGCTGGAAGATCTGGAACGGCTCGGGGTAGTAGATGCCGCGCGGCGTGCCGAGCGTGTAGCACTTGAGGCGCGGGTCGGCAGTGGTGCGAGCATCGAAGTTTTTCTTCTTCTGCTCGAGAGCGGCAGGCAGGTATGGAATGGTATTGCCATCGACCACGCCCGCGCTCGGGGGCGCATCCTTGCGGCCCGCGTGCGGCTCGAGATCGAAATCCGCGGCACTCGTGGTTTGCCAGATGCCCGAAAAATCCGGCTTACCGTTCGAGAGCCGCGGAAGTTTGTCCCCGGCCGCGCGGGCAGCGCCCGTGGCCAGGAGTAAGGTCGTTGCGAGGACCAGCGCGAAAGGCGACTTCATGATCAGCCGCCGCGCGTCGGCACGTCCTGCGCGCCACCGGTCTGGATGTTGCGGCCGTCCGGCAGCGTCAGCGTTACCGAATATCCGAACGGGCCGCCGTTCTTCGAGCGATATCCTTTGATGTGCACTTCGGTGCCGATCGGCAGGTCCGTCTTTTTCAGGCCCGCGCGCGCGAGCGCGTTCGGTGTACCGAACTCGACACCCCAGTTGGTCACGGTGCCGCTCTTGTCCTTCACATCGAAGTACAACCAGCTGTGCGGATTCACCCACTTCACCTTGGTCACTGCGCCTTTCAGGTCGATGGGTTGCTCGGCATCGAATTCAGCCGCGAACGCATGATGCGCGCTGGCGGACAGCGAGCTGGCGAGCAGGCTAGCGCCAACGAGCAGGGGAACGAGTGCGCGCGTGGCGCGTCGGGAAAAGTTACGAATGGATTCGGGCATTGCAGTCATCTCCGGGCTCAAACAATCACAGGTCAATCGGTCATCCACCGACGAGGCTCACGAGCGCGAACGCTCGATCAAAAACTCCAGTGCACGCCGCCCATCAGGAAGCGGCCGGAGGCGCCGTTCGGCGCGATGAACGAATACGGGTTGATGCCGCTCGAGCGGTTGCCGAGCACGTACACATCGGGATACTTGTTGAACAGGTTCTGCACCTGCAGGTTGGCGGTGATCGCGTCCGTCACCTGATAGTCGACGTTGAAATCGACATAGGTTTCCGGCGAGAACGTCTGGTCGATGTTGCCGTTCGCGGTCGCGACGCCAGGCACGTTGCCCACGTTGTACGTGTAGCTGCTGTAGCGCGTGGCGACCGCATCGACCATCCATTTGCCAAAGCCGTAAGTGCCGCCGAGAACGATCTTGTTCTTCGGCACACCCGTCTCGGCGTCGCGCACACGGGCGTTGTTCAGCGCCGTGAGCGTCGTGCCACCGACATTCACGGTGTTCTTGAAGTTGCTGATGCTCGTGTCGAGATAGCTCGTCGCGAGCGTCAGATCGAGCCGCGAAGAAGCGAACTCGAAGTGCTTGCGACCCACGAGATCCACACCATTCGTGCGCGCGTCCCACGCATTCAGGTAATACGTCGCCTGCGTGTAGCCGTTGAGGCCGGCCGCGTTGAACGCCGCGGTGACGGGCGCGCCCTGCAAGGAATCCGTGATCGTGATGACGTCGTTGATCGAGAGCCGATACGCATCGATGGTGATCGAGCTCGTCGAATCCGGGCGCAGCACGAGGCCGACGGAGTACGTCGTCGACTCTTCCGGCTCCAGCGCCTTCGCGCCGAACGCCGCAGCGGTTGCATCGCTCGAGCGGAACTGGCGCGTGCGGCCCGGCGCGAGAATGCTGCTGCCATTGTTGGTGAACGTGCTCGTGTAGCCCGTGGACTGCTGGCCCAGCGCCGCCACGCTTGGCGCGTGGAAACCGCTGCTCACCGTGCCGCGCAGGGCGATTGCCGGAATGAACTCGTAACGCGCGGTGAGTCGGTAATTGCTGGTGCTGCCAAAGTCGGAGTAGTGCTCGTAGCGACCGGTAACGCCGACGTCCAGCTTGTCCGTCACCTTCGAGTCGAAGCCGACGTATGCACCTTCGACATCGCGCGAAATCGATCCAACGTCGATCGGCTGAATGCCCGCCGTCGATGAGCCCGTTGCAGGAATCACAGACGTATCCGTCGCGAAGTTCACGCCGGGGAATTGCGAAGCGAACGAGTTGTAGATGCCGCCGGGACCATAGAGCGACGCCAGCGTCTGGCCGCCGAGCGGGCCGCTCGTGTAGCCCGCCGCGTCACCGAGATCGCCGGTGGACCAGGACTCGTGACGATAGAGCGTGCCGGCCGAGAGCACCGAAGAAGTCACGAAGGGCAGCGAGATGTCTTTGAGATAGTCGAGCGTCACGCTCGTCGTGTCGTTCTTCCACGAGCCGAGATAGAAACTGGTCGGGCTGCTCGGACCGTAGCTCGGGTTGATGGTGTGATCGGTGTATCGGCCGGTTTCGTTCCAGCCGTACGACACCGCGAAATCGAACGAGCCGCTCGCGGTGTTGCCGTACTTCAGGCCCGCCACGGCCGCGGCGTCTTTCGACGTATAGGTCATGAAGGGCTGATAGCCGTCGGGATACACGGCGAGCACCGCGGTTTCCGACACCTTCGTCGGGTTCGTCGCGGTCGGGCTCTGCGTGTTCGCTTTGACCACGCGCTCCGGATTCACGTAGTTCAGGGCGGATTTGTCCGAGTAGTTCACCCAGCCATAGCCGCGCAGGTTGTCCGTGAATTCATATTCGGAATTGATGAGCCCCGCCCAGTTGTCGCGCTGGCTCTGGCCCCACTGGCCATACTTTTTGTCGAACGTGTCGTTGCGCGGATCGCCGTTGGGGAACAGCTGGCGCCAGTCCGCTTCGCTCCGGTCGACGTTGCGGTTGTAGAGCCGGTCGAGATTGAAATTCACGAAGCCGGATTCACCGAGCTGCAGGCCCTTGGTGCCTGCAATCTGATACGTGCGTCCGCCGCCATCGTTGTAGCCGCCGAAGCGAGCCGCGAGATCACCGCCGCTCGCATCCTTCTTCAGCACCACGTTGATGACGCCCGCGATCGCATCCGAACCGTACTGAGCCGCGGCACCGTCGCGAAGCACTTCGATACGCTCCACCGCGCTGAAGGGAATCACGTTGAGATCGACGACCTGCGCCGCCGGCCAGGGGTCTGTGCCCGTGAGCTGTGCGGAAAGGTTGCGGCGCTTGCCGTTCACGAGCACCAGCGTGTACGCAGGGCCTACGCCGCGCAGCGAAGCCGCGCGCACGCCCTGGCCCTTCACCGCGTTCTGTCCCTGTGGGAAGTTGAACGAGGGATGCAGCCGGGACAGCGCCTGGTTGAGCGTCACCGCGCCGGTCTGCTGAAGCTGCTCCGGCGAAATGATGTCGACCGGCGCCGTGCTCGTGAGCTCGGTCGTGTCCGACCGGGCCGTGCCGAGAATGGTGACTGTTTCGACCGATGCCTCCGAGCCGCCGGTCGTGATCGCTTCCTGCGCATGAATAGGCGTCGGTGCATTGAAAATTGCACTCGTGCCCAAGATCGTGGCCACCACATTGGCCACAGTGCCCCGCGCAGATCGCTGCATGATCGAATTCGACTCCGAAGTTGACGCTGAGGTCAGTATTCGGGAGTGCGAGCAAGTTGAGAAAAGCCTGTTTCGCATGGCGCTATGAGAAAGCGCGATGTCGATTCGACTGAATTGTTATGGGGCGCGTGCAGGAACGGCGCGGCGGTTACACGCTGGTCACAAATTCGCGCAGATCGTTACCGCGCTCGAACCGCGGTTATGGCGGAATGGACACTGCCCGTTTCTTCGGAGCGCTTCCATGAAGACGTCAGTGTGGTTCGAGGCTTCGATGCTCGCGCTGATTCTGCTCGCATCGCTCGTCAGCGGGGCCACTCAGCAGCCCCAACGTGGATCGGCCGCGCTCGCGTCAGCGTCGGCAGAGGGTCGGTAGATATTTGGTCAGGATCGTTGTTTCCTGGCCTGCGCCGACCGCGGTCACCATCGCGTCGGGCGGCGGCGAATGATAGCCACACACCCACGTGATGCGGCCATCTGGGTGGGCCGCCGGAACGATCAATAGCGTTTTATCGCTGATCGCGCGGTGGGCCTGTCCACCGTAAACGATCTTGATCTGGCCGCCTGCCACCGTCACGTTCGAAACATAGCGCAGGCTCTGCGTGGGCACGCTCAGCGTATCGGTTGAAATCTCCGTCAACGCTTTCCCTTCGGCATTCGCTTGCTCGATCGCCGCCCGATAGGGCAGGGAGGCATTGAGGCCTTCGGTGACCTGCGAGCGGATCGTGTAGTCCTGATAGGCCGGTATCGAAATGGCGGCCAGGATGCCCACCATGAAGATGCCGCCGAACACCACGAGGATGATGACCGCTGCAATGGTGCCGCCGGACGTGCGCGGCGCCGGGCCAGCCTCTGCGATTTCTTCGGCGTCGAGCCGCTTGCGCACCACCAGTGTGCCGGCCACCTTGTCGTGCAGCCCCTGGCGGTATTCGGTGAACAGCGGCATCAGGTAGCCGAGGCCCAGAATGAGGGAATTGAGGAGCTTTCCCAGCAGCCGCCCCAGCGCACGGCCGAAGCCGATGCGTTCGCCTTGCAGCGTCGTCACCTTGATATCCATCGCGAGCTTGCCGGGCGTGGCCTGCAGCGACGAGCTTTCAAATCCCGCGTAATAGCCGATGTAGACGAGCAGCCACGCCAGCGGGATGAGCATGGGGCTGGACGCAGCCGCTGCCAGTGCCGAAATCAAAGCGCCTGCGAGGACAAAGATGATGTTGTCGATGATGGCGCCGGCCACCCGCTGCCAGAAGCTTGCATAGGGATCTATGAAAGCACCGCTGGCGCCGGGGGCGACTCCACTTCGCCCACCCAGGTGGACGCTGCAGAACTGCTGACCGTTCACGGCTTCGTTCCCGCACATCGCACAGCGCATGTTGTCTTCCTTAAAGCGCAACCTGGGCCGCGACTTTAGCATTGACGGGGGCCCGCTACGCTAGCGTTGCACACTCTGTGCGTCGGCTTCCGCCCTAAGCGCCTCCCCCCACCGACGCACCTCGTCGGCATTCGTGCGCTCTTTCTCCATGAGATCGATCGTGCGATTGATCATCACCATCTCGCCGGGACCCAGCAGGTCCGGTACCGCATAGGGCGAGGGGTACGACTTGCGCGCTTCCATTCGGCCGTGGACCACTTCGACCTGCTCGCCGGTCTGCTTCGAGTAAGCCGTGATTCGAAACGTTGAGCCGCCGTCGACCGTCAGCACCAGCAAGCGGGTGCGCACCGTCCATGGGCCAGGCGTGACAGGAAGCCGAATGAATGCGTCCCCGTCGACGTGAATTTCCTTCGGCGCCGGATAGGTCTGCGCCGGCCGAACGACCGTGTCCCCGCGAAAATAGGCTTGCGTTCCGTCCGGCAGGTGAAGCGCTCGAGGTTCGCGAGCGGCGGCATCGATGGACCGCTTGTGAAGCAGGGCCACCGTGGCAGCGGCGAGCACGATGCAGAGGACCGCGCCGATGAGGGCCTTCGAACGTCGGGTAAGCCCGGTCTTTTGAGTCTGTGGCACGCCGGCATTGTCGGGGCTCGGCCTTCACAAGGGAACAGCCACGGAACCGCGTCGCGCGGAAGGCGTTCGCACTGGACGTTCCGCCGGACATTGCGAGCACTCGATGAAGACCAAGTGGTGGCAACACGGCGTGGTCTACCAGATTTATCCGCGGTCATTTCAGGACACCAACGGCGATGGAGTGGGCGATCTCGCCGGCATCCTCGCGCGTCTCGACTATTGCGCGGGGCTCGGAATCCAGGCGCTGTGGCTGTCGCCGATCTATCCCTCGCCGATGGACGATTTCGGTTATGACGTCTCGGACTACACGAACGTGCATCCGATGTTCGGCTCGCTCGAGCAATTCGACGCGCTGGTCGCCGCGGTCTGCCGGCGCGGACTGAAGCTGATCCTGGACTTCGTGCCCAACCACACGTCCGACCGGCATCCGTGGTTCGAAGAGTCCCGCAGCTCCCGAGACAGTGCGCGGCGAGACTGGTATCTGTGGCGTGATCCTGCGCCCGACGGCGGTCCGCCCAACAACTGGTTGAGCCAGTTTGGCGGCAGTGCCTGGCAGCTCGACGAACGCACCGGCCAGTATTACTACCATGCGTTCCTGAAGAGCCAGCCGGACTTGAACTGGCGCAATCCGGCCGTGCGCGCGGCCATGCACGATGTGCTGCGTTTCTGGATGAAGCGCGGTGTCGACGGATTCCGCGTAGATGTGCTCTGGCATCTCATCAAGGACGACCAGTGGCGCGACAACCCGCCGAATCCGGACTACCAGCCGGGCGATCCGCCCCATCACTCCCAGGTGCCCCTGTACACCACGGACCGACCCGAAGTGCAGGACATCGTGGTGGGCCTGCGGCAGGTGCTCGATGAGTTTCCCGATCGCGTGCTGATCGGCGAAATCTATCTGCCCGTCGAGCGATTGGTCGCTTACTACGGCGCGAAGCTCGAAGGCGCGCAGCTGCCGTTCAACTTCCAGCTGCTGCAGGCGAAGTGGAATGCTCGCGGGATCGCCACGCTCATCGATCAATACGAAGCGGCGCTGCCCGCCGGCGGCTGGCCGAACTGGGTGCTTGGCAATCACGACAACCCGCGCATCGCTTCGCGTGTTGGCATCGACCAGGCGCGCGTAGCCGCGATGCTGTTGCTGACTCTGCGTGGCACGCCAACGCTCTATTACGGTGATGAAATCGGCATGACGGACGTGCCGATTCCGCCGGACCGCGTGCAGGATCCGTTCGAGAAAAATGTTCCGGGCCTCGGACTCGGGCGCGATCCGGAGCGGACGCCGATGCAGTGGGATGCTTCACGATGCGCGGGCTTTTCTGCGGTCGAGCCGTGGCTGCCGTTGCCGGACGATTACTCGGTGGTGAATGTCCAGGTGGCCGACGCCGATCCGAAGTCCATCCTTTCGCTGTACCGGGAGCTTCTTGCGCTGCGCGCGAAGCATGAGGCGTTGTCGGTGGGGGAGTACCTGCCGGTCGCGATGACGGGCGACCTCGTGGCCTTCATCCGGCGCGCTGCCGGGGAGAGCTTCCTGATCGCGCTTAACCTGGGTCAAGACCCTTACGCTCTTTCGCTCTCATCACTGCAGCTGGCCGGACGTGTGTTGGTCTCGACACATCTCGATCGAGTCGATCCGGTGCCGGTGGGCATGCTGAGTTTGCGGGCAAACGAAGGCGTGATCGTGAAATTGTAGGACGATGCTCACAGGCTTTGATGGCCGCCGGCGACTGTTCGCGATTCGAGACAGGTTCTACGCTGTGTCCTGAGGCAGCAAATTTCCCAGGAGTGTCATCATGGCCAAACGCAAGAAATCCGCCCGCAAGGCAACTCAGCGCAGCTCGACGCGCGCGAAGACGGGCCGCGGCTCGTCCGCGAAGTCGACCGACGCGATCGCCCTGCTCAAGGCGGATCATCGGCAGGTGGAGGGCTGGTTTTCGCAATTCGAGAAGACGCGCTCGGCAGACCGCAAGCTCGAGCTCGCCCAGAACATCTGCAAGGCGCTGACGGTGCACACGGAGATCGAAGAGGAAATCTTCTATCCCGCGTTCCTCGAAGCGACCGAAGACAAGGATATGCACCATGAGGCCGCAGTCGAGCACGATGGCGCCAAGAAGCTCATCGCGCAGATCGAAGCCTCTTCGCCCAGCGACGATTACTACGACGCCAAGGTGAAGGTGCTGTCGGAGATGATCAAGCATCACGTGAAGGAAGAAGAGCAGCGCGACGGCATGTTCGCGGAAGCGCGTCAGTCCGAGATGGATCTGAAAGCGCTGGGTGAGCAGATGGCCGCGCGCAAGGCGGAGCTCATGGGTGCCGCCGATTCCGGCCGCGCATCCCGTCGTGGGCCGCCAAAGGTTCCACCGGGGCGGGGTAATGCACGTGCGACTCGCGTAATCGACCAGACGGGCAACCGTCACTGAGCACGCAGTCGACGATGGATTGATGTCCATCGAAGGCCACGGGCGAGCCGAAGGGCTTGTCCGTGGCCTTTTGCTATGGGCGGGGCAGTAGCTTGGCCGCGCGTGACGTAAGATCGGGACAGGACCTTCCAGGGTGGGAATGATGGCTTCGCTCACATCAACGGCGCTGATATCGACGACGGGCACGCGATGGGTGGGGGTCGCTTCGCGCGGGGATCGGGGTGCGGAGATCGATGGGAAGCCGCTTGCGCCGCGCAGGGAGCGGCACCCGTACAGGATAGTCGGCGTCGTCAGTGTCTTGGTACTCGGCCTGGTTCTCGTCTTGAGCCTCGCCTCCTGCTCGCGTTACGACGCCGCCGGCGGCAATTCCTTCGCAGCGACAGCCACCGCGCCCGCATTGCCGATGATGGCCGCCGCGACTGAAAACCTGCGCATGCCACCGCGTAACGACAGCCTTGCGTACGAGCACGAAGTCACAGTCGCGCTCAGCAAAGAGCTGCTATCGCCTCGCATTCAGGCGCTGCAAAACTCCTGCACCTCCGCGAAGGAATTCACTTGCACGCTGCTCGATGTCACAGCGGGTTCGTGGGAGAAAGTGCCGAGCGGCACCGTGCGCCTGCGGCTTTCACCACCGGGCGTCGAGCCGATGATCGCGCTCGCCGGCCAGGGGGGTGAAGTCACGACGCGACGGACTCACTCCGAAGATCTCGCCGAGCCGGTTGCGGACACGGAACGGGAGCTGGCCCAGCTCACGACGCATCGGGATCGACTGCAGGAGCTGATGAAGGCCAAAGATATCAAGATCGATTCGCTCATCACCGTGTCGCGCGAGCTGGCGCAGGTCCAGTCGCAACTCGACGGCCTCGCTACGCAGAAAGCGAATCTTCGCCGCCGCATCGATACGGAGTTGCTGACGATCACCCTGAAGCTGCCCGACTACGCAGTGGCCGGCGCGCGGACGCCGGTGGTCGACGCCTTCCGTTCGTTCGGCGCGGATTTCAAGGAAGCGATCGCGAACGTCATCCGCTTTTTCGCGATGGCGCTGCCATGGCTGGTGGTGATCGTGCCAGCGCTGGTGTTGCTGCGGCTGTTCTGGCGCTGGACGAGTCGCTGGATCGCGCGCCGTGAGGCACGCGGCACGGCTCCCTGATCGAAACGTCGCCGTATCAGAGCATCTGCACGACGGCGTTGTCCGGGTCACGCACGTAGTAGCCGTATTCCCAGTCTTCCTGGGGCTTGAGGCCGCGCGCCGTGAGCACGCTCGTGGCGTCGTCTTTCTTGAAGTTCTCGACCTTGATGCCGAAGTGATCGATCTGGCCGTAAGGCTCGTCCTGGCGCAGGGACACGATGACTCTTTTCTGCTGGCCGAGTCGCAGGATGCGGTGCTCGCGGTCTTCGCCCATCGGCTTCAAGCCGTAGAGCGACTGATAGAACTCGGCCGAGCGCTGCAGATCCTTCACGCGCACGCTGACATGGTCGATGCCCAAGGCAGGCAGCGGTGGTGCCGCGGGCGGCGGCGCATCGGCCGCAACGGCGCGTTCGACGGTGACCAGCATGGCGAGCGCCTGGATGAGCCCGCGCCGCGTGAGCCGGCCCTGCTCGAACTGTGAAACGAGATCGGAAATCATCGGCTTCATGATTGGAAGTCCCTGCAGGTGTTGCTGGTCTGTTTGCGCTGGGTTGGCTGCCTTGACCGTGTCTGCCTTGGCGTGCCGACGCGACCGCGCCGGGCGCGCCACACGTCCACCGCTTCGTCCGCCGCAAGCCTAAACGATCGAGACGCCGAGCTCTCTTGCGCGCTGGACGAGTCCTGGCCACGCATTCGCGACGAACAGCTTCGGATCGCCCCAGTGCGCATCGTAGTCACGCGTCGGCGCGGCGTCGATCATGTCCTGCGCACTCATCCCCTGTGCGAGCAGCTTCGACAGTTTCAGCTTCATCGCGTTGAGCATGTCGGATTCGGCCTGCACGTCCGCCTTCGATTGAACGGCGCCCAGGCCCGGCACCACCCGCGTGCTGTCGTGACAGAGTCCGATGAGCGTCTGGGTCGCGGTCGCCAGGCCGCCGATCCAACCATTGGTGCAATAGTCGATCACCGGATAGGCGCCGACTGAAACGACATCGCCCGCGACGAGCACATTCGCGTTCTTGAACAACACATAGATGTCGCCATCCGTGTGAGCCTGCGGCAGGTAGCCGTATTCGATCTGTTCGCCGCCAAAGGACAACTTGTCCGATGTGTAGAACGTCTTGTTGGGCAGCGCTTCTTTCGGCAGCGGCGCGTACGTGCGGTTCTGCCACTTCAGGTTCACATCCGTCGTGAGCCAGAGGCGCGTGTTCTCATGGGAAATGATGCGCGTGCCGGCTTTACCCAGCGTTCGGTTCGAACCGGTCTGGTCCCAGTGCCAATGCGTGTTGAACAGCGTGTGGATCTTCGATGCGCCCGTGCGTTTCTTCACGAGCTTCAGTGCCTGTGCGGATTTCTCTGGCGAGCCGCCATCGACCATCAGCACGCCTTCGGGCGACTGGAATACCGTGATGTTGCCGCCGGCACCGGAGATGACGAAGAGTTGCTCTGTGAGCGGCGTGACAACGAGGTCGTCGCTTGCGGAAGCAGCCTGCGCGAGCTTCGGCATCGTCGGAAGCAGCAAAGCCGCGCCGGCCGCGGGCAGGGCGGCACGCAGGAAAGAGCGTCGATCCATTCCGTTCGTCATTCGCTGCTCGTCATTCGTGAGCTTTTTCAGGAAGCTCTGCGTTCGGAAAAAAATACGATTGGAATCGCGTCAAGGCGCGCTGTTCGCGACGGGCGGCGAGGCGCTGGCCATGAGCTGGCGGAGCAGCGCTTCCGTTTCCGGGTGCGGCTGCGAGCCTGCGCGGCCGGAAACGCCGGCGACGCCTTTCGCCACGTCGGCGGCGGTGCGGCCCTGCGCGTCCTTCGCCATCATGTCGATCTTGCTGGCCACGAGTGATTTCACGAGACCATTCCAACCCAGCGTGGCGGCACCGTGCAATGAAGTTTGGCCGCTGCGGTCGCGCGCATTCACGTTCGCGCCCGCGGCAACGAGCACATCGACGGCTTCGATTGCCTGGCTCTCGGTCTTGTAGCGGCCGCGCGTGTCGATAGCGGACGTGCCCACACCGGAAGCGGCCATCAGCGGCGTCACGCCTGTCGCGGTGGGTAGGTCCACGTTCGCGCCGTGGGCGATGAGCAGCTTCATGGCGGGCACGTCGCCCGCCTTTGCTGCGCGAACGAGCGGCGTGGTGCCGACGCTCAACAGCGTGTCAGCGCCGCGATCATCGCGAAGCGAGCGATACGGCGGAAACAGTTTGAGCTGCAGGTTCGGGTTCGCACCGGCTTTCAGCAGCAACTCGATGAGCTGCACGCTGGTGGTCTTGTCGAGCGAGGGACGATCCGCGCGACCGCCGGTGGGCAGCGTGTTCATGTCCACTGCGGCATACAACGCGGAGCGGCCCCACGTGTCCCACTTGTTCACGTTCGCGCCGTGTTCGATCAGCAGCGCGGCGATGTCGAAATTGAAGTTCAGCGTGGCGAGGAGCAGCGGACTCACGCCATCCGGATCTGTGAGGTTCTTGTCGGCGCCCGCTTTGAGAAGGATCCGCGCGCACTCGGTGCAGCCTTTGCGGGCGGCATAGAGCAGCGGCGTGAAGCCGCCGGACGGGCGGGCCTGCATGCGCGGTTCAGAAGTAACCTGACGCTCCCACTGGTTCACGCTCGAGCGCGCATCGACTTCCGCGCCGTGATCGAGCAGCAGCTTCGTCATCGCCGGCTGACCTTCGGCGGCGGCCCACATGAGCGGCGTCTGGCCGCGCCACTGTTCGCGGGCGTTCACGCGCGCACGCTTCGACAGCAGCAGCTTTGCCGCTTCGACGTTGCTGGTGCGGGCGATGATCATCAGCGCGGTCTGGCCGTCGGCATTGGTGGATTCGACGTCTGCGCCGGCGGCGATGAGTTTTTTCAGCACCGCGACGTCGCCGACGACGGCGGCTTCGGACATGGGCGTGGCGCCGTAGTCGTTGGTGGCTTTGACGTTCGCGCCGGCGGCGATGAGGCGGTCGACCAGGTCTGCGTCGTCGTGATAGACGGCCCAGTGGAGGGTGGTGGTGCCGTCGGCGGTGGTTTGGTCGATGTCGGGTTTGGGGGTCGCGCCGAGGAGGGCGCGGACGGTGGACATGTCGTTTTTGCGGGCGGCCAGGACCAGGGGGGCGTCGTGTTCTTTGGGCTCGACGATGGGTTTGGACGCTGCGCCCTCAATCGCCGGGCGGCTTGGAGGCGCAACTTGAGGGCCTGGCGTCGCGGTTGGTGACTGGGCCAGTGCGTGCGACACGCAAAGCACAGCGAGCAGGGGCAAGCCACGCACCAGCGCCGAAGACTTCAAGCCCCGCCGCCGGGCGCCGTTCCGCACGATCTCGCCCATCGCCTAAATCTCCGCAATCGCGCCCGTGCTATCGCCGACTTTCTCGACCGGCACATCCGCCCGCTGCAGCACCGTCAGCAACACGTTCGCGAGCGGCGTGCGCTCCTTGAAGTTGATGTGGTTGTTGCCGCGAAGTTTTCCGCAGCCACCGCCGACAACCGCTGTCGGCAGCGGATACTGGTTATGCGCGTTGCTGTTACTCATGTTGCTGCCGTAGAGCATGATCGAGTGGTCCAGCAGGCTGCCGTCGCCGTCCGGCATCTTCGAAAGCTTGGTGAGGAACTTCGCGAACACCTCGGTGTGATATCGCTGGATCTTCACGAGCCGCGCTTTCTTGGCCTCGTCATTCGCATGATGCGAAAGCGCGTGGAACGCGTCCGGCACGCCAATGTGGTTGTACGTCTGTTCAGACACCTCGGGCGCGAGCATGAAGCTCTGCACGCGCGTGAGGTTGCCCTGATACGCGAGGCCGATCAGGTCGAACATCAGGTTCAGGTGCTCGTCGAAGTTCTCGGACGTCGCGCCCGGCACTTCCGGCAACGCGAGCTTCGAGACATCGCCGCGCTCTGCGTTGTGCACGCGGCGCTCGATTTCCCGCACGCTTTCGAGGTAATCGTTGAGCGTATTTTTATCTTGCGCACCGAGCTTGCGGCCGAGCGCATCCGCTTCGCCGGAAATCATGTCGAGGATGCTCGTCGTCTGGCTGGTGAGAAAGCGGCGCTCTTCCGGCGAATCGCCCTGACCGAACAGTCGCAGGAACAACTGCCGCGGATTGCTCTCCACCGGCAGCGGCGTCGATGGATTGCTGAACGACAGCGTGCCCGAATAGCTGCAGCCGTATCCGCGCTCGCACGCGCTTCCCACGCCATGACCTTGTGCTGTCGCTGTTTCGAGCGACGGCCAGGGCGTGTCCTGCCCGATGTGCTGGGCGGCGATCTGGTCCACCGTCGGGGACATCTTCGGCTCGAGCCCTTCCTGGGGATGCACGCAGGACAACCATGTCGCCGGCACCAACGCGTGCACTGCGCGGCTCTCGCCCGGCTTGTTGCCGATGTTGCTCACCACGGTGAGCTGATTTCGAAACGCGGCGAGCGGCTCGAGAATCGGGCTGAGCGCGAAGTCGCGGCCGGCCGTCGCGGGCGTCCATTTCTCCATGATCGCGCCGTGCGGGAAGTAGAAGAATCCCAGGCGCGGCTTCGGGGCGGCGGCGGTTTTCGAAAGGACGGTCGCCGCGGGCACCATCGCGTTCAGGAAGGGCAGCGCCATGCTGGCCCCCACGCCACGCAGGAGGGTGCGACGGGAGAGGTACTTTTTGGTGATGAACATCAGGGCCTACCTCGCTTTTTCCGCGCCGATGAGTGCCGCCTGCTTGGTGTCCGGCGGTGGCGGGGAAAACTGCTTCATCTGGAATGCCTGTGCGGACACGATGCCCTGCACCAGCGCCTCGAATCGATAATCGTCATTCGCCGCGGTACGCACGATGGCGCGTACGGCTGGCATGTCCTGGTAACGCAGGCCGCGCCCGAGCCCGAATATCATCAGCTTCTCGGTGAGCGCCTGCACGAACTGATCCGGCCGCTGCAACAGTGCTTCGTTGAGGTGCGACGGGCCGCCGACATGAAAGCCGCTCGCCAGCTGACCACTCGCGTCGATAACACTGCCGGCATCACGATCGATGTCGCGCCACGCGCCGACGACGTCGTAGTTCTCGAGCGCGAAGCCCAGCGGATCCATCACGCCATGACAGCCGTTGCACGACGGATTGGCACGATGCGCTTCGAGCCGCTCACGCACCGTCTGTGCTTTCTTGCCCGGCTCGGTTTCCTTGAACTGCTCGACGCCCGGCGGCGGCGCGTTCGGCGGCGTGCCGGTGATCGTTTCCAGGATCCACGCCCCGCGCAGCACCGGTGAAGTGCGATTGCCGTAAGACGTGCCCATGAGCACCGCGCCTTTGCCCAGCAATCCAAACCGATTCGGGTTGGTCAGCCGCACCGGGCGAAACTGCGCGCCCCGGATGTTGGGCACGCCGTAGTGCAGGGCCAGCCGCTCGTTGAGAAAGGTTTCGTTCGAGCGAAGCAAGTCCAGCACGCTGCGGTTCTCGTGCAGCACGCTGCCGAGGAACAAACGCATTTCTTCGCGGAAGCCGTTGCGCAGGTCCGGATCGAATTCGGGATACAGCACCGGGTCCGGCTGGATGTTGTCGATGCGCCCGACGTTCAGCCACTGGAAGGCGAAGTTGGTGACGAGCGAATCCGAGCGTGCATCGCTCAGCATGCGGTGCGTCTGCGCACGCAGGACCGCGGGATCGTGCAGGCGACCCGAAGCCGCGAGATCGATCAACTCATTATCCGGACCCGCACTCCACAGGAAGAACGACAGCCGCGACGCAAGCTCGAGATCGCTGAGTCGCTGCATCGAACCCTGCGCGACGTTCACCGCTTCCGCCTCGGCGCGGAACAGGAACTTGGTGCTCGACAGGATCGAGGTGAGTCCGCTCTCGATGCCCGCCTCGAAATCGCCGCTCTCGCCGAGGCCGGACTGACGGCCCATCGCGTAGAACGCCATCGGCGCTTTCAGGTCGTCCTCGGTCACGGGACGACGAAATGCCGCGCCGGCCAGCTGTGTGAGGATGCGCTTCGCGCACGGTTCTTCTTCAGCCGCAGACGCGGGCCGGCAGATGAACACGCGCTTGCGGCTTTCCGTTTCGCTCAGACCGCTGACGTTGAACGGCCCGGAAATCTCCACGCCCGGAATCGTCGGATAGCGCTCCATCTCGGGCAGCGCGGCGATCGGCTGCAGCGGCGAATCCGACTCCGCGAACGAACGTTGGACGAACGCGATGCCGATGCGATGCGGGCCGGCCTGGATCTTCGCGCGGATGTGATTGAAGCGCGCCTGCAGCTCATCCGCCGCAGCGGCCTGGCGCAGGTCGACGTTTTTCAGGTCGTCGGGGCCCCCCACCTGGTTTTCGAACACGCGCACATCGTCGATGGTGAGGATCACCTTGTGCGACTGGTCGACCCGCGTGACGTAGCCCGCGCCGCCGAAGAAGAATTCGCGGATGTTGAATTCATATTCACCATCCGCCGGAAAGTAGTGGTCGACGATCATGCCGCCGCGCGTGCCGAGCGGCAGGCCGTCGATGTGTTCGGACTGGTCCGACGCGTCGACGCGAAACTCGCGGCTGGTCGGTTTCGCGCTGGTGCGGCCGATGGCCTGGCGGCTCACCGTGCGCGCGGCGGTGATGTACTGATCCAGGAACGTCGGCGAAATGCGCAGCGTCGAGGCGATGTTGTCGAAGCCGTCACTCGAGACGTCTTTCGGCAGCAGGGCTTTCACGTCGACATCGAGGCCGAGCAGGCGATCGATCTCGCGCGCGTATTCGGTGCGGTTCAGGCGATGCAGGCCGACGTCACCCGGATCGGGTTTCGCGGCGGCGGCGCTATCCAGCTGCTGCTCCATCCAGGATACGAAGGAGTCGAGGGTCGCCTGGTCCGGCTGCGGTTCACCCGGCGGCGGCATGAGTCGGCCGCGCATTTTGCGAATCGCCTTTTCCCAGGTCTCCGCGTCGGACGGGATGTCGTCGGATGTCATGGTGTCGAATGCGACGCCGCCCGCCCAATCCGTGCTGTTGTGGCACTTCGAACAGCGCTGCTCGAGCAAGCCCCAGTGGGGTGCGGAAGGCGTCGCCGCCGCGCCCTGAGACGCAGTCTCTTTGGCGGTTGCGGTGGCAACTCTCGGCGCCAAAGAATCCGCAGCGGACACGGGCACGGCCTGTCCTGAGGCGAACCCGATGAGTCCCGCAATAAGTACACTCTTCCAACGATTCGGCAAACGGTTCTCCGACTGTGCCCGGCCCGGGGAGATGCGTTTCAGATACTACCGTCATGAGCGCACGCGGTTGCCGGGAGCAACCGCAGTGGCCGGTATGCGGCTGAAATCCTTGCCTAAGTGGCAATACAGCCCCGCGTTTTGGGCGGAAGTGGGAGCAGGACGCCTCGTGGTCCGGGCATTGATATCACCCGTGGCGCCACCCTCCAAGCCGAAAGCGGAGCAGCAGGAGCTGGACGCCCTGAACGCGCTCGATTCGGGCGTCGATCGGGCCGCATTGAACGAGGCCGTACGGGCCGCGCTCGCCGACGAGCCCTACCGCGTCGTGGCGCGCGTGACGATGCGAATCTCAGTGCGTCACTTGATCTCGTAGACCAAGTTCAGCGTCGTCAGCGTATCGGTCTTGCGGAAGCCGACTGGCGGATCGGTGTTGTGACGAACCGAATACGCCGCCGCGAGCGCGAGCACGTCGCTGATCTTCACCTGGATGCCGATGTCGTTCTGCACGAACGTGTTGTCCGCGCCGGACTCGACGAGGAACTTGTCGATCAGCTTCGTCGTGGCCGTGAGGTCGTGCGTGTAATCCGCTGTGCCACGAAGCGCCACTTCGTTGTCCGAATCGCCTTCCTGCAGCAGGACGGTGCCCGTGTCGTCGTACGTATCGCGCGTTGCGAAGATCTTGTAACCCACACCCGCGGTGGCGGTGAGCTTCGTGTGATCGTTGTCGATGAAGTGTCGGCCGAGACCGCTCGACAGGATCGCCTGGTATTCGAAGCCGCTGAAGCGATCGTCTTCATAGCGGCCGGCGCCGAACCAGAACGAGCGCGGACTGAAGTTGTAGTCCGACTGTTCGAAGGCTTCCCAGCGTTGCCCGGTGGTCAAATCGTCGCTCTGCGCGTAGACGCCGGCGAGACCGAACTCGTGCTTCCAGTTCTCGGTGGTCGAGGCGAGATCGAGTTTCGCGTTGGCGTTCTTCGTGTTGGTGTTGCCGTTGGCGAGCACCAGGCCGGCTTCGCCTTTGCCGCTCCAGTCCGCCGCGCGGGCTTCGGGGCTGGAGATCGCCGAGACGGCAGCGACGATCAGAAACGCGAACGCAACGCGAACGCCGGAATGAAACATTGAGGTAATCCTTCGACAGCGCGAGTGCGCGCGGGCGCGATTGTAGACGACCGCGTTCGGTTTGCGCCGTGCGAAAAAAGTAGATGTCCCTCGTCGTTGCGCTCGATGCGTTGAACTGCACTCGCCCGTACGATGACGCTGCGGTGGATCTGCCAAAACGTTTCCGGCTCGAGCGTGGACAGTCATTCGCGCAACGGCATGCGGATGTGTACTTCATCCGTGGCGGTGTGCCGGTCCGGCTGTGACGATGATCAGCCGGATGACGATCGCGTAACCGTTCAGCACCAGGAACGTTTTCGCGTCGATGAGGGTCCAGGCCTGAGCGGCTTGCACGATGGCCATGATCACGGCGCCGCCACCGACGATGCTTCGGCCGTCGTCCGCGAGCTGGCCGGTGTAGCGGCCCTGAATTTGCTTGATCTCAACCGTGACGTCACCCTCATTGTTCTGCACGAGGCGCCGGCGCGTCCGGCCGATGCGACCGACCGCAGCCAAACCCGCGCGCAGGGCGCCGAACGAGGCGCGAGTGCGCTGGTGCTTCGGTCCGTGGCCCGCGAGGTCGTGCAGCGCCCGCCTTTCTGGCCCATTTGCGGTAGTAGTCGATCCGAGTTCGCAGGCACCCGGCCGGGCGGTGCATAGGCTAGAAACACAACAATACGGGGTGCCGCGCGATGCCGAGCCAGAAAGTCCGAGTTCCTCTCCTGAAGGCCTGCGGTGTCACTGCCGGCGCCGCACTCTGTGTCGCGGGCCCGGCTGCAGCCGCCGATGCGCCCAGCGGCGTGCTCGAAGAAATCGTCGTCACAGCGACCAAGCGCAAGGAGAGCGTTCGGGAAATCTCGGGCAGCGTGTCCGCAGTGTCAGACAAGCAGCTCGAGGCGCTCGGCGCGCAGGGCCTCGCCGACTATGTTCAGCGCCTGCCCGGCGTGGTGTTCAACGACTTTCAGCCCGGAACCTCGCATGTAGTGATCCGGGGTGTCGCCACGAATTCCGGCAACGTGCAGGGCCAGGGCACGACCGGCTACTACATCAACGACGTTCCACTGACCGAGCCGGGCTGGACCATCGTGATCCCCGATGTCGACGCATTCGATGTGCAACGCGTGGAAGTGCTGCGCGGACCGCAGGGCTCGCTGTTTGGTGCGGCGTCCATGGGCGGCGCGCTCAACTACATCGCGAACACCGCGGATCCCAGCGGTTTCGCCACCCGCTTCGAGGCCGGCGCAAGCCAGACGCGTAATTCTGATCTCGCCTATTCCGGCAAGGCGATGGTCAACGTGCCACTGGTGACGGACACGCTGGCGGCGCGCGCGGTCGTGACCTATCGCGAGCAGCCCGGTTACCTCGACAACGTCGGCATCGGCAAGAAACGCTCGAACGATGCGACCGTCGGCGGCGGGCGCCTCTCCGTCACCTATCAGCCAGCCGACGCAACCCAGATCTCCTGGCTCAGCCTCTATCAGAAGACCGATGTGGACGATGAGCCTTATCGAAATCCCGCCGTCGGCGAGTTCGCGCGTAACACGGCGATTGCCGAGCCGAACGTCACGGACGTTCAGGTGCACAGCCTGCGGCTCGACCAGGATTTCAGCGTCGGCACCCTCACCGCGATCGGTGCCTACCAGAAAAAGAGCCAGGACTTTGTCTTCGACTACACCCCGTATCGCATTTTCTATAACGCCGATCTCGCGCTGAATCTCACCCATCCGCTGTATATCGATAGCGGTGGCGACAGCGACGGCGAAAGTCTCGAAGTGCGCTTTGCCTCGCGCCAGGGCGAACACTTCAATTTCGTCGGCGGCGCCATGTACTTCCGCAGTGACAAGGATCTCTACGAGAAGCTCGGCGCGGCAGGCGCGCCCGCGGCGTTCGACGCCTCGCCGCTCTTCGGCCCCGGCTCGGGCGCCGTCATCGCGCCGGACGGCGAAATCTTCAATGCGTTCTATACGAAGGTGGTCGGCAAGGAATCCGCGCTGTTCGGCGAAGCCTCGTGGAATTTCACGCCGCAATGGAAAGTCACGGGCGGCGGCCGTTTCTACAAGAACGAAGTGGAGTCGACGAGCTCACAGGTGGGTTTCTCGACCTATCCGGGCGCGCCCATCGTGACGCCGACGTCGGATGAGGAAACCGGTTTTTCTCCGAAGGTTTCGCTGACGTATCAACCTTCCGACCGTTTCATGAGCTACGTGCTGTATTCCGAAGGCTTCCGCTTCGGCACGCCGAACACGCAGGGGCTCAGCACTTATCCGGTGCCGGCGGGTTCGAAGAGCGACTCGTTGAAGAACTATGAGCTCGGCGTGCGCACCAGCTGGCTCGACCGCTCGCTGTTCATCGACGCGACGCTGTTCTATGTGGACTGGACCGACATCCAGCTGCGACTGCAGACGCCGGATTTTTTCAACTACGCGGCGAATGGCGGCGCGGCCGAGATCAAAGGCATCGAGTCGTCGTTCGCGTGGCAGCCGACGGAGCGTTTCGAGCTTCAAAGCAGCATCACGTACATGGAAGCGCGCCTGTCGGAGCCTCTGTTCATCCTGTTCGCCGGCACGGCGCCGAAAGGCGCGCAGTTGCCAGGATCTTCGGACTGGTCGATCTCCACGACGGCGAGCTATCGATTCGCGGGAGCGTGGGAGCCGACGTTGCTGCTCTCCCAGCAATATCTGTCAGGTGGCATCAGCGATCTGAACTCTGCGGTTCCCGGCGCAACCCCGAGCCTGCAAGGAAACTATCATCTCTACGATGCGCGTCTTCGCGGCCGCATCGGCAAAACCGCGGTGACGCTGTTCGGCTCGAATCTCACGGACGATCGGGGCATCACGCGCACCGTGCCGGAGGCGAACGGATTGAGCCAGGGCCTGGTGAAACCGCGTACCTTTGGCGTTACGGTGGAGTGGGAATTCTGAGCGACGGTCCAGTATGAAGTTGAATCGGCGCGAGGTACTGACAGCGGCAATTGCTGGCGCGACGTGCGCGGCCGCCGCGAGCGCTACATCTGCGGCGCGCGCGGCGATACCTGCGCTTGGCGCAACTTCGGCGGTGGCCGGCGTGGGTGTATCGACAGCGAGTCAGCCAGGTGCGCCGGTGCTGGGCGTCGCCAATCCACCGCAAACGGCGATCCAGCCCAAGCGCATCGAGCAACTCGGTCGAACGCGCGTCGACAACTACGCGTGGCTTCGTGACCCGGACTGGAAGCACGTCGCGCTCGATCCTTCTCTCATGCAGAAAGAAATCCGCGCCCATCTCGACGCGGAGAACGCATACGCCGAAGCGGTGCTCGCACCGACCCGCGCGCGGCAGGAAGAGTACGTCGCCTCGATTAGCGCGCTCGCCTCAAGCGACGAAGCCGCGCCGGCCGCACCGGATGGGCCGTGGGAGTACTACCAATATCTTCGCGCGGGTGAGGATCATCCTGTTTATGCGCGCCGGCCGCGCGGCGGCGGTGCCGAGCAGATCGTGTTCGACGAGCAGGCGCGCGCGGCGGGCCGGGCTTACTTCCGCATCGTCGAACCCACCCACAGCCCCGATCACACACTGTTCCTGTGGGCCGAAGATCTCGAAGGCGGTGACCGTTATCGCGTGTGTGTGCGCGACCTCGCAGCGGGCACGATCCGCGAAGCCACGAAAGACGAAGCCTTCGGCATCAGCGGCGTCGTGTTCTCGCCCGACTCGAAATGGATTTTCTGGCTGCGCCGGGACGCACATGGCCGTCCGACAGCCGTACTGCGCCAGCCCGCGCACGGCGGCGCCGACGAGGTGGTCTATGAAGAAACCGATCCAGCCCTGTTCCTGTCCCTTGCCCGAACGGCGTCGAACCGGTTCGTTGCGATCCGCGTCAGCGGGCCCGATCTCGATGAAGTGCGGCTGCTGTTTGCGGACGACCCGACCGGCGTGCCGCAACTGGTCGAGCTCCGTCGACCCGGCACTCACTATCAGGTGGAGGAATGGCGCGGCCAACTCGTGATCCTCACGGACGCGAATGACGCGCTCGACGGCAAGCTCGTTCGCGCGGACCCCGCCACACCCGGGCGCGAGCACTGGAAGGAATGGGTGGCGCATCGTCCCGGTTGCCAGATTCTCGAGATCCGCGCGTTCCGTGATTTCTTCGTGCGCCGTCAACGCATCGACGGGCGCCTCGAAGTGGTCGTCACGACGCCAGCCGGCGCAGAAAGTACGGTCGTATTCGACGAAGAGGCGTACGTCGTCGAGCTCGATCCCGTGCAGGATTTCGCAGGTCGCTCGGTCCGGCTCATCTATCAATCGCCGAAAACACCGCAGCGTTGGATCGACTACGACACAGCTACGCGACGACAACGTGTCGTGCAGGCTCGCAAAGGCGGCAAGCGTTTCGCGGCTCGCAACTATGAAGTGCGGCGGTTGTTTGCGAAAGCGAAGGATGGCGAATCCGTTCCCCTCACCGTGCTGATGCGAAAGGGCACGCGTCTCGATGGCAACGCGCCCTTGCTGCTGAATGCCTATGGCGCGTACGGCGTTTCCACGGAGGCCGAGTTTTCCGTCGCCCATCTCGCGCTCGCCGATCGCGGCTGGATCTTTGCGATCGCGCACGTGCGCGGCGGCTCCGAGAAAGGTCGCCGCTGGTTCCTCGATGGCCGTCGCTTTCACAAAGCGAACACCTTCACGGACTACATTGCCTGCGCGGAGCATCTCATCGGCCAGCGCTACACCCGCGCGAAACGTATCGTGGCGTATGGACTTTCGGCCGGCGGATTGCTCATGGGTGCCGTGGCCAATATGCGGCCGGATCTATGGGCCGGCGTGATCGCGCAGGTGCCTTTTGTCGACATGCTCAATACGATGAGTGATGCCGATCACCCCCTCGTGCCGCTTTTCCGGCCAGACTGGGGCGATCCGCTGTCCGATCCCCAGGCGTACGATTACATCGCTGCTATTTCGCCGTACGAAAACGTGAAGCACCAGGCCTATCCGCCGATTCTGTCGACCGCCGGCATCCGTGACGGCCGCGTGAGTTATTGGGAGCCGGCGAAGTTCATCGCGAACGTGCGCGCGCAATCGTCGAGCGGCAAGCCGGCCATGCTGCTCACGGACATGGCGGCGGGCCATCAATCGAGCTCGGGTCGCTCGGACCAGTTTCGCCAGATGGCGCGATTCTGGGCGTTCGCGGATGCCTGCCTCGCATGATGAATCTCGACACCGCACTCGCGCTCGGCAAGCTCGATGCACATGAGCAGGCGAGCCTGCTCCGCAGTCGCCAGTTGCGGCCGCTGGATCTCGTCGAGGCCGCGATTCTCCGTGTGGAAGCGCTCGATCCGCATCTGAGTGCGTTGACCTATCTTGCTTTCGATCTTGCGCGCGAGCGCGCGTTGGAGCCGTCTACGCGGTCGTTCGCGGGCGTGCCGTATCTGGTGAAAGACTCGCTGGATTATCCCGGCATGCCCAGTTTCGCGGGCTCGCGCAGTCGCACCGGCGCATTGCGAACCACCGCGCTGCCGTTCGTGCAGCGGCTCGATGCGGAAGGGCTCGTGCCGATCGGGAAATCCGCGATGCCCGAGTTCGGCTTGTTGCCGACGACGGAACCGCTTCGCGGGCCGGTGACGCACAACCCGTGGGCTCGGGACCGTTCGCCCGGCGGGTCCAGCGGCGGTGCTGCTGCCGCAGTTGCGGCGGGCATCGTGCCGCTCGCGCACGCCAGCGATGGCGCGGGCTCCATTCGAATTCCGGCGGCGTGTTGTGGCGTGGTCGGGCTCAAGCCGGGTCGGGCCGTGAATGTTCGCGCGCGCGGACGAAATCTTCTCGACGACATGCTGGTTTCCGACGCGCTTCTGGCCCGCAGCGTGCGTGATGTGGCGTGGGCGTTTTCAGCAACTCGCGCCAGCCCCGGTTCTGTCGTTACATCGCCCTCTGCGCGACGGCTGCGCATCGGCATCTCGATGAACACTTTGTCCGGCGACGCGCCCACGCCCGAAGTGGCCGCCGCTGTGATTCGCGCGGGCGAGTTGTGCGCGAGTCTTGGGCATGTCGTCGAAGAGGCGCCGATGCCGATCGATGGCCCGGCAGCAGCGGAAGCGATTCGTGTGTTGTGGGCTCACGTGGGCGCGGATTGTGTCGACACCGTGCGCACCGCCGGCGTAAATCCCGAGCAAGCGCTGGAGCCGTGGACGCTCGGCCTGGGTCGCATGGCAGACTCGTTGCCGCTGGAGGTTCTCGAGCGCGCGTTTCGGCAGGTTTCGGCGTTGCCTCGGCAACTGGCGCGTCACTTTCGTACGTATGACCTCGTGCTCTCCCCCACGCTCCGACATGGGCCGCCGCTCATCGGCGAGCTGTCGCCGACAAAGCCGTTCGATGAGCTGATGACGCGCATGTTCGATTGGCTCGGTTACACGCCGTTGCAGAACCTGGCAGGAACGCCGGGCATTTCCTTGCCGTTGGTGCAGTCGGATGAGGGGTTGCCGATTGGAGTGATGTTTTCCAGCTCGCGCGGTGGCGAGGACACGCTGCTCGGGTTGGCGTATGAGCTGGAGATCGCGGCACCGTGGAAAGATCGGTGGCCGCCTTATTCGGTTGCGGAAGGGGAGCCGTCAATCGCCGGGCGGGTCGGAGCCCGCACAACCCACTTGCGCGGCTAGGCTGAGCTCACAGTGGGCTCGAGCGAAGCGCCAGGTATTGCGTCGGCGCGGCGCCGAAGGCGCGACGGAACATCGCCGTGAACGCGCTCGGGCTGTTGTAGCCCACTTCGAAGGCCACGTTCGTAACAGGTTCTCCGCTCGCCAGGCGCGACAGGGCTTCCATGAGTCGAACGTGCTGGCGCCAGGCCGCGAACGTGATCTGCGTTTCGCGGCGAAACATTCGCGTGAACGTGCGACGGCCCATGCCGGCGAGACGCGCACCGTCGTCCAGCGTGTCACTCTGCGCGGGGTTGTCGAGAATGGCGCGGCACACGCGCAGCAGCCGCGAATCCTGCGGCATCGGCACGTGTAGCGGGATCGTCGGGGCCGCGGCGATCTCGTCGAGGATGAGCGCCATGATGCGTCCGTCCCGTCCCGCAATGTCGTACTCGATGGGCAGGCGGGTGGCTTCGAGAATCAGCGCGCGCAGCAGCTCCGAAACATCGATGACGCGCGAAGTCTCCGCGAGATCGGTGCGCGCCTGCGGATCCACGTACAGCGTGCGGACCGAAACGTGACCGCGGCAAGACACCTCATGAAACACGCCCGGCGGAATCCACACGGCACGACAGGGTGGTACGACGAAGCTCGCATCGTCAGTGGTCACCGACGTGACGCCGGCAGACGCGTATAGCAATTGCGCGCGCTTGTGATTGTGGCGCGGGTCGACGTATCCCGGCGGATATTCATCGGCAAGGCCAGCGACAGGACGCGGCACATCCTGATAGTCGATGCCGCGCGTGCTTCGGTGCGCAGTGTTACGGGCTGCGCGGCCCGGTTGAGACAGGTGCGGGTCCATCGGCGACGGTACCCTCGTGAACGATTGAGTAGCCTGCGCTCATAGTCGTCTATCCAGCGCCTGACAGCAACGGAGCGCGCAATCGCTTGAGTGAAGAATTTTTTGGTATGCGCAGCGGTGCGCCCGGCGATGCGATGTCCGCCGACGGGACGGACCTCGATCCCGATATTCGTCGCTTCGTGCGGGAAGTGAGCGCGGCGTTCGCAAGCCATGCCGGCTTCAGCACGATGTCGTATCCGCAGCAGCGCGAAATCGCTGCAGCGGTTCGCGCGCGCTGGGCGAAAGGCGGGCCGGTGATGGCGCGGACGCGCGACATCAGCGTTCCGCATCAGGGCGGTGCGGTTCGGGTTCGCGTGCACGAGCCGGCCCTTTCAGAAGGTGTGAAGCCCGCGCTGATCTATCTGCACGGCGGCGGTTGGACGCTGTTCAGCATCGAGACTCACGATCGACTGATGCGTGAGTACGCGGCGCGTGCCGGCATAGTGGTTATCGGAGTTGACTACGCACTTTCGCCGGAGCACCGATTTCCCGTGGCGCTCGATCAGGTGATCGAAGTCGTGCGGTGGGCGCAGTTGGGGGACAAGGCCCACGATCTACCCATCGACGCTAAACGCATCGCGCTCGGCGGTGACTCCGCCGGCGGCAACCTTGCGCTCGCGGCGGCGCTGAGCTTTCGGGAAGCGGGTGAGTCGCGCCGCCTCGCTGCGTTGGTGCTGAACTACGCGGCGCTCGACACAACGTGTTCCAGCGATTCCCTCGCGCGCTTCGGCAACGAGCACTACATGCTCGGCGGCGAAGAAATGAATCAGTTCTGGTCGAACTACGGAGTCGCGTCCGCAGCGCTCGCGCTGAATCCACTGATCTGTCCCGCGCGGGCCCAGTTGCATGGTCTGCCCCCAACACACTTTACGATTGCCGAGTGCGACATCCTGGCGGAGCAGAACATCGCGGCGGCGGAAAAAATGCGCGGCGTCGGCGGGAACGTGGTGTCGTGCGTCTATGAAGGTGCGTCGCACAGCTTTCTCGAAGCGATGTCGATCGCATCGCTTAGCGTGCGAGCGATCGACGACACGTGCACATGGCTTGGCGAAATTTTCCGCAGGCCGCCATAACGGACATCCACTAAAGGCGAGCTGCGCCTTGCGTCTCCGCGGGACTATATTGGCCCCGCTGCAAGGGGGACTCAAAATGCAGAACATACGTCGGTTGGCGCGTGCCGCCTTCATCCTGTTGCTGTTCTCGAACGCTTCCGCTGATGCAGCGGAGTGGGTCGCCACATGGGGCGCTGCGCCGTTGCCGCCCGCCGCGCAACCTTCCGGTGGCCCGTCGCCGCCCCTGAATTCGTTTTCGGGCCAGACGATTCGCCAGGTCGTGCGGATCAGCGCCGGCGGCGATCGCGTGCGCATCCGCTTGACCAACGAATACGGCACGCAGCCGCTCGTCATCGGTGCCGCCCGCATCAGCATTGTGGATGCCGACGGCAACGGCGATCCGGCGAGTGGCAAGCCAGTGCTGTTCGCGGGTCAGGGCAGTGTGACGATTCCAGCTGGATCGCCGTATGTCAGCGACGCGATATCACTTTCGGTGAAGCCGCTGTCGAGTGTCGCGATCAGCCTTTATTTTCCGGGCGACACCGGGCCCTGCACGTGCCACGCCGTTGGTTTGCAGACGGCGCAGGTTTCAGGCAAGGGCGACTTCACCGCGCAGACGTTCGTTGCCAGCGCAACCATGCAGCAGCGCGCGTTCCTCTCAGGAGTCGAGGTGGAGACGTCCGGCTCAGGCAAGGCGATCGTGGTACTTGGAGATTCGATCTCGGATGGCGTGGGCTCCACGCTGGGCAAGAACCGGCGCTGGCCGGATCTGCTCGCCGAGCGCCTGGTCGCGCGCGACAAGCGCAAGGCGTGGGGCGTCGTGAACATGGGCATCAGCGGCAATCGCGTGTTGAGCGATGGCGCGGGCGTGAGTGCGCTGGCGCGCCTGGATCGGGACGTGCTCTCGGTGGCGGGGCTCGAGTACGTGATCGTGTTCGAAGGCGTGAACGATCTCGGCATTTCCTACGGGAAATTCGAGTCCGGCCCGTTGGCCGAACGGTTCAAGGCGCAGCGTGCGCTATCGGGTGTGGTGACGGCGGACATGATGATTGCCGGGTATCGACAGATCATTCGCCGCGCGCATGCGAAGGGCGTGAAGGTGTTCGGGGCGACGATCGCGCCGTATGGTGGGGCGATGTATTACCAGCCCGAAGGCGAGGCGGTTCGCGTGGAGATCAACAAGTGGATTCGCACGGCGGGGGAGTTCGACGCGGTGCTGGATTTCGATTCGGTGTTGCGGGATCCGGGGCGGCCTACGGAAATGGCTGCGTCACTGCATGCGGGCGACCACTTGCATGGGAGTGATGCGGGATATGAGGCGGTTGCGAAGTCGATTGATTTGAAGCTTTTCAGATGAGAGCGGAAGCCCTCAGTCGCCGGGCGGCTAAGAGGGCGCGTGTATCTGCCCTCTTAGCCGCCCGGCGACTGAGGGCTCCGATTCTTTCCTCGAGCCGCCCGGCGTTTGAGGGCTCGGGGTCCCACTCGAGCCGCCGCAGCGTTTGGGGGCTTGGCGAGAAAGCCCCAGTATCAGCGAGGCGCCGTCGCCTTATCCCAATCCTTCTTCCCCTCATCCCCACCCGCCACCGAATACAACACCTGCGCGTTGCGAGTCTTCTGGAAATCCTCCAGCGACTGACCCCGCATGGCCGCGTAGATGTGCAGGTTCGTCGTCCCGACGACCGCTCCGAACTTCTCCAGCAGAAAGAAAATCGCCCCGTACTGAATCAGCTCGCGCCACGCGCGACGGCGGATCATGTCGCGTTCCTGTTCCGTCAGCTCGTACTGCTGGAACAGCGGCTCCGGATCGGCCAGGAACTGCTTGCGAAACTCAGGCTTGATCAGCTCGTGCAGGAACGTGTTCAGGCGGAATGACTTCACGCTGCGGTCGAGCGTGAACGGGTACGTGCCCTGCAGCTTTTCGATGCCGGCCCACTGGTGGTTGATGCGCGTGCGGTAATCCGCGTCGCTCTCGGTCTGCGCATCGTCCGAATCGTTCTCGAAGATGATCGTCGCGATCGGCGTCATCGACGGCAGGTAGTACGCCTGGTGCAGCTTCTTCACCTTCTTCGACAACGCGCCGCGCATGATCAGCCACATGATCACTTCGGAGCCTTCGAAGCCCCCTTTCTCCGCATATTCCGCGATGGTGATCTTCGTGAGGCCTTCCGGATCTTTCTCGAGACGCTCGAGGAATTCCATGTCCCACGGCGTGTTGTTGAAGCCGCAGCGCTCGCCGTGCACCTGGTGCGACAGGCCGCCGGTGCCGACAATCGCGACCTTCAGGTCTTCCGGATAGCTCTCGATCGCCTTGCGCAGTGACTTGCCGAGGTTGAAGCAGCGCTTCGCCGACGGGATCGGAAATTCGAGCACGCCCACCTGCAGCGGCACGATCGCCGCGGGCCACGAGCCGTTGTCATGCGGCAGCAGCAGCGACAGCGGCGAGAAGAAGCCGTGGTCGAGGCCCTTGCCCTGAAAATAGGACAGGTCGAACTCGTCGGCGACGAGCCCGTTGGCCACGTGACGCGCGAGCGCCGGATGACCCTGGATCGCGGGCAGCTTGCGCGCGCCGCCACCTTCATCCGCCACCCAGTACTTCTCGCCGACGCCGAGCGCGAAGTGCGAGTAGTGATCGAAGAAGAACGACGTGATGTGATCGTTCGCGATGAAGAACAGCACGTCCGGCTTCTTGTCGGCGAGCCACTGCTGGACCGGCTTGTAGCCTTCGAAGATCGGCGCCCAGACGGCGTCCTTCTGCTTGTTCTGGTCGAGCGCGAAGCCGATGGTCGGCGTGTGAGAAGTGGCGATTCCGCCGACGATAGTGGCCATTGCAGAGCTCCGAAAAGGAAGGCGACGGAGGGTATCAAACGGGCAGCGCGCCCGCCCGCCGCCGGCCCGGCAATTGCCCACCATGTTCATAGGGCAGCGGGCTGTTGGGCGCTGCTATCAGCGTGATGAGGTAGCAGGTATCAGCAGGACGAATACGGCTGACGACACCTTTGAGCCGCGGCCACGCAACGGCAGACTTACAAATGACGAGATTGCTGCGCGCAGCGCCTGGCCACACACGGTGAAGCCAACATGCTTCGCTGCACGGCCTACTGAAACGTCGCCTCCACCCAGCCCGCCGGCGGATACGGCTCGCGTCCCGCCGCGATGATCTGCGCGCGCGCTGAAGCGTCTTCGCTGCGGTTCGCGGCGAGAATCTGCACATAATCCCGCGCGTGTCGTTCGCTCCACTTTTTCTGGGGCGCGACTTCGCCGAGCGTTGCCGTCAGATAGTGCGACTGGCGCCGCGCCTCGAGCGCCGCTTTCGCTTCGTCGGACTCTGCCGGCCAGGTTCGCAACGTCAGCACGGCGCCGAACGATCGCGTGAGCAACGCATCGCCTCGCGACAGCGAAGCCGCAATCGCACGGCACGACTGCAGCCTCTGTTCGCGCGCCAGCGCTTCGCCTTTGCACGGATCGCCGATCGTGCGGAACGCGGGGATGAGCACGACCATGCCCTGTCCGAAAATGAACGGCACCGCGTCCGCGAGGGGCTTCACCTTCGCGTTGGCGTACACCGGCGCGAGCCGGCTGACGAGCGGATTCACGTAGAGATCGAAGCGCTCACCCTTCGCCATGCCGGCGAGGGCCGCATCGATGGCGGATTCGTCCTGCGCCCGAGTCGCCTCGTCCAGGGCACCGAGCCAGCCCGCGCTGTTGGCGGGATCGAGCTTGCGCAGCGCCCGCTCCGCTGGCGAAGGATCGCAGTTGGGCGTGCTCGCGCAGATTCGCGACTGCAGCCAGGCGAGGTCGGGGCGGTCGGGTGCTTTGGCGGTTGCCGCCGCGCTCATGAGGACGGACGAGGCGCGCGCATCGATGTAGAGCAGCACCGCCGCGGCGGCCAGCGCATCCGCATCGTTCTGCGCGTAGAGCTTGGCGGTATCCTGCTTCAGCCGTTCCACGGCCGCGGCGTTGGCCGGCGCGGCGCCGTTCGACAGACTGGCGGAGCGGCTCGGCACACACGCGGCCAGGCCGAGAACGAGGCTGAGGGTCAGGCCGAGAAGAAGGCTGAGGGCCAGGCCCGGCGTCAGGAGCCGAACCACCGGGGCAAGCGACGACCATCTGCTGCGAAAGGGCGACATACGGCTCCCTGTGGGGGATTGCTGCGCACTCCGGCGCACGCGAAAGATATCATTGCGACTCACTCCACGGGCAGCTCGGGTCTCATGAAGGAATTCCTGCGGAATCTGTCGGCCCGGGCAGAATTTCTCATCGTCGTGGTCGGCGCGTTCGGGCTGCTCGTGCTCACGAGCCTCGTCGTGCTCATCGACCCGTCGGCGATGCCGGCCATGCCGCCGATCACCAACGACGATCTGTGGCAGAGCGTGTACTACGAAGTCTTCGCGCTCGCGGTGCTCGGCAGTTTTCTCGGCGCGCGCAAATGGACCTTCGAGCGCCTCGGGATCGCCGTCGATCTGCGCGACACCGTGATTGGCCTCGGCCTCATGGCTGTGGTCTACGCGTTCATGTGGCTGTTCGAGGCGGTCGCGAGCGCCATTTCACCGGGCGTCGTCGCGAAGGCATCGACGGCACTGCGCGCGGGCGAGCCGTTGGGCCTGATCTCCGTGTTCGTGAAAGCACTCGTCAGCGCGACGTTCGAAGAAGTGTTCGTGTGTGCTTATGTGATCACCGCGCTGCGCGACCGGCGCGGTGTCGGCATGGCGATGAACGTGAGCGTCGGCCTGCGCATCGCCTATCACCTGTATCAGGGCGCGCTCGGCGTGCTCACGATTGCGCCGGTGGGATTGCTGTTTGCGTATTGGTTCGTGCGCAGCCATCGGATTTGGCCGGTGATTGTGGCGCACACGTTGCTCGAGATGCTCGAGCTGCTGACGCTCGACGGTGCCTAGGGCGGAATTTGCGGCGTATGCGTGGCGCGGTCGCCGTCGCTTTGAACTGCGCGTAGTAGCGCGTGCAGGTCTCTCATGGGTTGCTCGGGAAACGGCTGTAAGAGCCCGGGCACTGAGTTAATCGAAGCGAGCGTCATCGGGGCGAAGTCGAGCCGGGAGGCAGGCTGGACGCTCACCCGTCGTGCGCTGCTCGAGCGCGCATCGAAGAAATCCCGCGGCGGGATTTCTTCGGCGTTCCCCGCGATCGCCGGGGGCCATGGCGATCTTCTTCCATCGCAAGACTTTGAAGCACCACTCGCATGGCCCTGATCCGGCGAACGCGGGCGCTCGAGAAGCGCACGACGGGTGAGCGTCCAGCCTGCCTCCCGGCTCGATTTCGCTGATCGGTTGCCGTGACGTTGGGCAGAGTTACAAGAGGCGCGAGACGCGTCACCCTCGTGGCTGCGCCCGTGACAGCGCCAGATCGCTCCAAACTCCGCTCCAGTCAACACGGCCAAAGCTCGAGTAAGTGACTGCGCGCCTCTTGCTCTTCAGCCGCCCGGCGATGGAGGGCTTCCGATCTGCTCCTCCTCCCGAAACAAGGCCAAACCCCTTACGCCGCCCGCAACTCCGCGATATGCCGATTCGCCGTCGTCAGCGCCTCTTCCTTCTTCTCCGGCCCCATCGCAATCCCCTCAGCCCGCACGAAGCTGATGTCCGTGATGCCAAGGAAGGTGAGCACCGTACGCAGATACGACTCCTGATGATCCATCGCCGCTTCGTACGCAGTGCCGGCATACACACCGCCGCGCGTCGACACCACGATCGTCCGGGCTTTCGCGAGGCCCACGGGTCCATTGGCCGTGTACTGGAACGTGCGGCCGGCCTGCGCCACGCGGTCGATCCACGCCTTCAGCTGCGAGGGGATCGAGAAGTTGAACATCGGCGCGCCGATCACCAGGACATCTGCCGCGAGAAATTCGGTCACCAGGGTTTCAGTCTGTGCGGCTTCGGCGAGCACTGTTTCACCGGTGGGCGGAGTGCTGCCTGGCGCAGGCCGCAGGACCTGCAGGAGCTCGCCGCTCAGGTGTGAAACGGGCGTGGCGATGAGGTCGCGATGGGTCACAGAGGCAGCCGGATTTTCCCGCGTGAGCTTGCTGACCACCGCGGCAGTGAGCTGGCGTGAGATCGACGCGCTGCCGAGCGGGCTAGCGTCGATGTGCAGGATCTTCATCAGTGTTCTCCCAGTAAGTGCGGGCTTGCGCCCGCGGTTCGTGGGAGTCAATCTATTCCTGCAATGAAAGTCTCTCCAGACGCGGAAATGCAATAGACCTTTCCAGATATAGAACAATGCAAGACCTCAACGCCATGTACCTGTTTGCCAAGGTGGTCGAGCACGGCAGCTATAGCGCGGCCGCGCGCGCGCTGGGACTGCAGACCTCCAAGCTGAGCCGCAGCATTGCCGACCTCGAAAAACATCTCGGCGTGCGCTTGCTCCAGAGAACCACCCGCAAGGTCACCGTCACGGAGGTGGGGCAAACCTACTACCAGCACTGCGCGGCGCTGGAAGCCGAAGCGCTCGCCGCGCAAGAAGCGATCGATCGCACGCGTTCGGAGCCGCAGGGGCTGGTGCGGATGTCGTGTCCGCTCAGCCTGATGGATGGGCCGATCAGCGAGATCCTCGCGCGATTCCTTGTGAGGTATCCGCTGGTGCGCTTGTTCGTCGACATGACCAACCGGCGCGTCGATGTGATCGAAGAGGGTTTTGACCTGGCGTTGCGGGTGCGCACGCCGCCGCTCGAGCCGTCCGAGCTCGCGATGCGGAAACTGGGGGACAGCGAAGTCGCGCTCGTGGGCAGCCCTGCGTTGCTGAACCTGCGCGGACGACCCCAGCATCCGCGCGAGCTCGCGAATTACCCAACGCTTGCGATGACTTCGGCGGGTGACAAATACACGTGGACGTTCCGCGAGGCGGACTGCACGCCGATTCATGTGTCCCACACGCCGCGGCTCATGACTGACAGCTTCGACGCGCTACGCGACGCGGCTCGTGCGGGCGTTGGGGTTGCGTACTTGCCGGAGTTTATCGTTCGCGAAGCGCTGGCAAGCGGAGCACTCGAGCGCGTGTTGCCGCAGTTCAGCCTGGAGCCGGGAGTGCTGCATGTCGTGTTTCCGTCGCGGCGGGGGATGGTGCCGGCGGTGAGGGCGTTGCTGGATGCGTTGGCGATGGAGTTACCGGTGGGGTATCCGAAACCGGCGGAGCAGATGAGCCCGAGCCCTCAATCGCCGGGCGGCTGAGAGCCAGTACGCTCAGTCGCCGCGCGACTCAGAGCCGGAGCGCTCAATCGCCGCGCGGCTTGGAGGACTTCGTAGCAGCGCTCTGAGCCGCGCGGCGATTGAGCGCGTCGTGCTTCCGAGCCCCCCGGCGATGGAGGGCTTCTCAGCTATGCGCCTCAGTCCTCGCCCGCTCCAACTGCTCACTCACCCGCTTCTCCGACACCCGCAACACTGTGCGCATCTCCTGCGCAAACAGCGACACGCGTAACTCCTCGATCATCCATCGCAACTGTTCGAGCTCCGGCCGCGGCCGCGACGCATGCCCTTCACTCGCAAGCCGCCGAAACGCTTCCGCAAAGGGCGCAACCCGCGCCGCAAGCTCCGAGTCGCGCTTCACATCACCCGGCAAGCGCTCGATGCGGCGACGAATCGCCTTTAAATACCGCGGATAATGCGTAAGCCACTCGCGCGCGGTGGACTCGATGAAGTCCGGTGGCAACAGCGCCGCGAGCTCCGCGTCGATGCTCGCAGCCACGGCTGGCCAGTGCGTGCGCACCTTGTCGAGCTCCACACGTACCTGCCGCCACTCGCGCAGAATTCCGCCGACCTGCGCGGCGAGCTTATCGGCCACGTCCGCAAGCTCACCGCGCCTGCGTTCCAGAAGATCGAGAAACGCTTCGCGCGTGCGCGGCAACGACTCGCCATCCGGCACGAAGCATTCGCGCGCGGCACGCCAGGTGAGCGATTGGGGCAGCGGCTGCGAAAGCGACAGCCCCGACCCCAGCAACACCAGCTCGCGATCGTTCGAAAGGCGCTGAGTGACGTACTTCACCTGCTGAGGCAGTGCGAGCAGCGCCAGCCGCGTGAGTCCCCGTCGCGAAATCGATTCGGCTTCGAACGCATTGCGCGCTTCGAAAATCCCGACGCCGGCGCCGCGCACGCGCACCGACGGATAAACCCGAAAGCGAATGCCGTTGCGCTGAACGTCGAGGCTTTCGGGCAAGTCGCCGAAATCCCATTCGCGATGCTCGACCGGCGCGGCCTGTTTCGTTGCCACGCTGCCAGGCGATTGCGCATTCTCGGACAGCCGCAACTCGCGCCGAACAGCCTGCAGGTCGCGCCCTTCCGCGACGATGTGGCCTTCGGCATCGACCACGCGAAGGTTGATGCGCAGATGATCCGCCAGGGGCAGGGCCGCGATCTGTTTCGCCGCGGTGGGCTCGCCTGCGCGTCGAGTCACTGCCTGCGCGACCCATTCGTTGAACGGCGGCAATGCGCTTTCGCCCGTCGCGCCCACCTCTTCGAGCAGGGCGCGCGCCGAATCCGGCACGGGCACAAAGGGTTTGCGTAGCGGTTTGGGCAGTGCGCGCAGCGTCTCGGTGAGTTTCTCGAGCCGCAGGCCGGGCACGAGCCACGCGAGCTTTTCGGCGTCGAGCACATCGACGAGCAACTCCGGCACGACGAGCGTGATGCCATCGTCCGCGTGCGTCGGCTCGAATTTGTAGACCAGGGGCAGGGCGTTGCCGCCGACCTCCAGCGTATCCGGGAAATTCTCGACGCCGGCTTCCGGCGCTTCGCGCTCCATCACGTCTGCACGAGTCATGTACAGGATGCGCGGATCGCGTCGTTCCGCCTTCACGCGCCAGCTCTCGAACGCCGCCACGGTGCTCACGCCTTGCGGAATGCGCGACGTATAGAACTGCACGAGCGCCGTTTCGTCGACGATGATGTCCCGCCGACGAATGCGGGCTTCCAGCCTCTCGATTTCCGCGATCAACGCGCGATTGGCGGGCAGGAAGTCGCCGGTCACCTGCCCGTTGCCCGCGACGAGTGCTTCGCGCACGAAAATCTCGCGCGCCTCGATGGGCGCGATGTTCGCGTAATTCACGCGGCGTCGGGACGCGAGCGTCAGGCCATAGAGCGTCACCGTCTCATACGCTGAAACGAATCCCCGCGAGGCAACCCAGTGCGGCTCGGTATATACGCGCTTCACGAGATGCGCGGCCGCGTGCTCGATCCAACCCGGGTCGACAGCAGCAACCATTCGCGCGTACACGCGAGCGGTTTCGATCATGCTTCCGGCGACGATCCAGCGCGGACGCTTCGAGGCGAGCGGCGTGCCCGGCGCAATGACGAAGCGGATGCCGCGCGGCCCCGCATATTCACGACGATCGTCGAGACTGCCGATCGAGCCGAGAAAACCCGTGAGAATCGCCTGATGCAACTCGGCGTAGCCCGCTGCAATCGCATTCGGCTGCACCTTGATCTCGCGCATCGAATCGACGAGCTGCGCGTGCAGGTCGTGCCACTCGCGCATGCGAAGGTAAGACAGGAAATGCTCGCGGCACCATTTGCGCAACTGGTTGCCGCTGAGCGCCGCGGCCTGTTCGTTGTAGGCGCGCCAGAGATTGAGCACGGTCATGAAATCCGAGCGCGCGTCGTTGAACGTCGCGTGCATCTGGATCGCGTGTTGCTGGGCTTCCTGCGGGCGCTCGCGCGGGTCCTGCACTTCCAGGAACGCGGCGATCACGAGCATTTCCGTGAGACACGCGCGCCGGGTTGCGGCGAGCAGCATGCGGCCGAGTCGTGGATCCACAGGAATGCTGGCGATCTGCTCGCCGAGGCTCGTCACCCGGCGATCGTCGTCCATCGCCTTCAGCTCTTGCAGCAGGCGCACGCCGTCGTTCACGAGACGCGTGTCGGGCGGGTCCAGGAACGGAAACGCGCCCGGCTCGCCGAGGCCGAGCACGGCCATGCGCAGGATCACGCTCGCAAGATTCGTTCGCAGCACTTCCGGCGGCGTGAATTCGTCGCGCAGCGAATAGTCTTCTTCGGAATAGAGCCGGATGCAGATGCCTTCCGCCTCGCGTCCGCAGCGGCCTTTGCGCTGTTCCGCACTCGCGCGCGAGATGCGCTCTGTGGGCAGACGCTGCACCTTGGCTCGTATGCTGTAGCGGCTGATGCGCGCAAGCCCCGAATCCACGACGAAGCGGATGCCCGGCACGGTGAGCGATGTCTCGGCAACGTTCGTGGCGAGCACGACGCGTCGCTTCCCGTGCAGCTCGAAAACGCGATCCTGCTCGCGCGCCGACAAGCGCGAGAACAGCGGCAACACTTCGGTGTTGTGCAGCTCCGCCTCTTCGAGCGCCGTGGCTGCTTCGCGAATCTGTTTTTCGCCGGGCAGGAACACGAGCGTGTCGCCGCGAATGCCACGCGAGCTGTCATCGAGCTCACGCACCGCCTGCACGATACCTTCCGGCAGCGACAGTTCCGCCGCTTCCTCCGCTTCGTCTTCGCCCTCGCCGGCAGCGACGATCAGCGGGCGATAGCGCACCTCGACGGGATAGCTGCGGCCCGAGACCTCGATGATCGGCGCGCCGCCGAAGAACGCCGAGAATTGCTGCGGATTGATCGTCGCCGAGGTCACGATGACGCGCAGCTCCGGCCGCTTCGGCAGCAACTGCTTGAGCACGCCGAGGATCAGGTCGATGTTGAGGCTGCGCTCGTGCGCCTCGTCCACGATGATCGTGTCGTAGCGACGCAGCTCGCGATCGCTCTCCAGCTCTTTCAGCAGGATGCCGTCGGTCATGAGCTTCACGAGCGTGCCGCGGCTCGTGTGATCGTTGAAGCGCACTTTGTAGCCGACGGCCGCGCCCACGGTGGTGCCCATCTCGTGCGCGAGCCGATTCGCGAGCGCACGGGCCGCAAGTCTGCGGGGCTGGGTGTGACCGATCCTGCCGCGGCCCGCCTCCAGGCAGAGTTTCGGCAATTGCGTGGTTTTTCCGGAGCCCGTGGCCCCGCACAGGATCAGCACCGGATGACGGTGGATCGCTGTGAGGATTTCGTCCCGGTGTGCCGTGATCGGCAGGGCCGGGTCGTACTCGAGCCGCAGTTGCGCGGCGGCCGCCGGAGCCTGGGCGCGGCCGGAAGACGTGGACATGCCTGAAGTGTAGCGGGTCGCCGTCGGCTCAGGGGCTCGGCAACGAGGTGCTCGCGTCCTGCGCGAAGCTTTTCTTTCCGTCCACCGGCAGCTCGATGCGGCACCAGACGCCGTCGCTGCCGAACACGAGCTGAGTGTCCGCATGAAGCGAGAAACGCAGCGAATTCTCGATGAGCTCGCGTCCCTGCCCGCGCCGCGCGCTCACGTCTGGCGGCATCTCGACGCCGCTTTCGCGCCAGGTGAGGGCGAGCCGCTGCTGGCCTTGCGAGCCGAGCCATGTTTCCCAGGTGATCGAGAGTCGTCCGGCAGGGGCGCGAAGGGCGCCATATTTCAGCGCGTTCGTCACGAGCTCGTGCAGGGCGAGCGCAATGGTCTGCACGTGATGAGGGAACAGCCGCACGATCGGCCCGTGAACCTCGAGCCGCGAGCGATAGTGATTTGCGTACGCTTCGAGCTCGGCCCACACCACATCGTCGAGCTTGACCCGTTCGTGTTCCGCGCGGCTGAGCAGGCCCTGCACGCGTCCGAGCGAGCTCAGTCGCTCGACAAAAGAGTGGAGCACCGCGTCGCCGACGTGTTCCTGAAAGCTTTGCGTGGAGATCGCGCGCACGACGGCGAGCAAGTTGCGCGTTCTATGTTGCAACTCTGCGATGAGCACGTGCTGCTGGGTGACATCGACAGCGAACACCATGACGCCGCCGATCTGTCCATCGTCCGCGCACACCGCGGTGGTCGTGAAATCGAATCGATGATGTTCCTGCCGGCCATTGCGCAGGATCGACAGCGGCTGATTGCTGCGACTCGTGGAGATGCCATCTCGCAGCGTCTGATGGCACATCGGACCGATCGAGGCCCAGACTTCCGGAAAAGCCTGCTCCGCAGGCAGGCCGAGCGCGAGCGGATGCTGATCCCCGAGCAGCTTCGCGCACACATCGTTGTAAAGCGTGAGGAGCTCCGCGCCCCAATGCACCGCGACGGGCGCTGACGAATGCAGCGCGAGGCTGAGCGCCGTGCGCAGGCAGGACGGCCATTGATCGAGCGGGCCCAGCGTGGTCGATGACCAATCGCGAGCCCGGATTACGCGCGCCACCACGCTCTCACCCAGCCAGCTTCCGTTGCTGTGGTGGAGGGCGCCCTCCCTGGCGTGAGATGGGTTCAATTGTGTTGTGACCGGTGACTGCGTGAGGACTGTTTCACCGCGCGGATCAACGCGCCGAGATCGATCGGCTTCTGCAGGTAAGCGGCATCGCGAAACGCGAGCGGCAGAAAGCTGGCTTCATAGCCCGTCGTGAAAATCGACGGCACACCGCGCGCGCGCAGCTCGCCCGCGAGCTGGAAAACATGTTCGCCATGCAGGTTCACGTCGAGCACCGCGCAGTCGAGATGTTGCCGGGACATGAGCATGCGGCCTTGCTCCACATCGGCCGCTGGGCCGATGACAGCTGCGCCCGTGCGGCGCAGGGCCGTGCAGATCTCTTCAGCGATGAAATAATCGTCCTCGACGACGAGGACGAGATGGCCGGCCAGCTCCTGACCGGGTGGGCCAATGGGGACAAGCAACATCTGGACCTCCTGTTGTCTCACTCGATTGCCGCGTGTTTCGCAATCACGTTGTCCGCCGTGAGCGGGACGTCGATGACACAGCGAATACCCCCAGAGGTCGGGCCCGTTTCGAAGCCGAACCGGCTCGATCCCCGCAGCTCGTACGGCACGGTACGCTCGATGAGGTCCCTGCCGAAACCCCGGTGCGTCGGCAGTGGCGTGCCCAGTTCCACTCCGCTCTCGACCCACTCGATGCGCAGGCTCGGGATGTCGGGATCGACTTCTTCGAGCCATGTCACCTGCAGTTTCCCGGTGGCCTGCGACAGTGCCCCGAATTTCAACGCGTTGGTGGCGAGCTCATGCAACGCCAGGCCCAGCGTTTCCGTGGCTTTTGCGCGCAGGCGCACGCGCGGACCGCCGACTTGCACGCGCGCATCACCGGGCGACACCGCGCCGAGCTCGGCGAGAACGAGCGTTTCGAGATCTACACCGAGCGCGGGTTGCCGCATCAGGAAGGCTTGCGCACGTGACAGGGCCGAAATGCGGCCTTCGAGATGGGCCACGTACGAGTGCTGCAACGAATGAGTTTCAGCAGTCCGATGCACGACCGAGCGCACGAGGCTGAGCACGTGCCGGACCCTGTGCTGAAGCTCAGCCACCGCAACCCAATGACTGCGATCGACTCCGCGCAAGCCTTCGTACTCGGCGGTGTCATCGAGCCAATCCAGCACGTCGCTGTTCAGCACGCGTTGCGCAGATTGGTCCTGACCCAGGCGGTGCCGGAGTGCCAACACAGTCGCGCGTGCAAGAGCTTCGAGCACCAGCACGTCGGACGCTGCGGCCCAGTGCGCCTGCTGCCAGGACCAGGCGATTACTGCGAACGGTTTCGAGCCTCCGACGGGAACGACGACGAGGCTGCGGGCAAATCCAGAGCCGTTCGTATGGGACTGTGTGCGCTCGTCCAGCTCGACATCGGGAACGACGGCCGTCTGGCCCGACTGAAGCGTCCACCCGGACATACGCATGACGACTTTGGATTGAATGGCCGATGACACAGGCGCGTGCGAGCTGCCGGGCGAACATTCGAATTGCTCGCCACTCGCGAGCACGATCGATAGACCAGTGACACGGCATGCTTTGCTGGCCAGGTTGGCACTGATGCGCACCACTTCGTCCTGCGTTCGCGCCGAGCACAACTCTTCCATGGCATCCGACAGGAGGCGGAAATGCACCACGCCAGGTGTTGCTGTGTCCTTTTCCACCGAACTCCGGCCTCTACGGGCGCTATAGGGCTCATGGGTACGGAGCGATCCGTCGCCTCTCGAGGCATGGTAGCGCGCGGTCGACGGGCGCGACAGCCCGTCCGGTCGGCTTGCGAATGCGACTTGCGGTGGGGCTGGGTCAGGTAGAACTGATTTCAGATCACCCTAAGTTGTCCTGACGATCGTGCAAGGTGACGCGGCGTGCTCACTTCGCGCTGGGGGATGGCGTCGCGGCCGAGCTACGAATCGCGCGGAAATCCACATCGCTGTCGGCGGCGAGCCAGGTCAATGTCGTCCACGCGGCGACGTTCTGCGCGAGCGCGGCAGGGTCGATCTTGTCGAGGGTGTCGTTGGCGGTGTGGTGGTAGTCGAAATATTTCATGCCGTCCTGATTCAGGCCGAACACGGGCACGCCGAGTTTCTCGAGCGGGGCGATATCCGAACCGCCGCTGCCGGGCGATTGGGAGGAGCGCACTACAGAGATCGGCGCCAGCACGCGCAGCAGCGTCGCGCCGAATGGGCTCGTGAGCGCCCCGTCCGGGAAGCTGATCGAGTAGATGCGGTCGGCGCCGAAATCGCTCTCCACCGCGAGAACGTGCGAGCTGACCTCTGACGCGTGCTCGCTTGCATAGGTTTGCCCGCCGAGCGGGATATTGCCCGGCTGCGAAACTTCTTCAGAGCCGTAGAACACCACGCGCACCGTCCGCTTCGGCTTGCGGGGTGCCTGCGCAATGAGCTTTGCAGTGGCCGCGATGATGGCGATGCCCGCACCATCGTCGATGGCGCCGGTGCCCAGGTCCCAGCTGTCGAGATGCGCGCCGAGCACCAGCACTTCGTTGGGCTTCTCGCTGCCGCGGATCTCTCCGATGACGTTCTGGGACGTGGCGTTGGGGACATAGGACGCCGTCGAGCTCAGTCGCAGCCGCACCGTTTCGCCGAGCTTCGCCAGGCGCTCGATCTGTTGAGAGTCCGATTCCGATATCGCGAACGAGGGGATCGCGACGCGTGCGCCGTCATAAACCGTGGCGCCCGCATGCGCAAATCGCTGGCCACCGGTTGCGAGCGAGCGGAGCACATAGCCGATGGCGCCGCGATGCGCAGCTTCCGTTGGACCGTCGCGCCGGATGGCGTTGATCGCGCCGTAGGCCGAGCCATCCTGGGTCGGCGGCATCTGACGCGTGACCATCGCAATCTTGCCGGTGAGTGAGCCCGGGGCCGCCGCCTTCAGTTCCTCGAGCGTCGCGAACAGAACGAGCTCGCCCTCGAGCCCGCCCGCAGGCGTCGGCGGCGAGCCGCCGAGCGCCGCCGCGACGATCGGCTGGGGCGAGGGAGCGACGATCTCGACGCGCTCGGTGCCACGCACCCAGGCCGTCATCGGAAAGCTCTGGATTCGCACGTTCTCGAAGCCGAGTGACTTCAGCTTTTTCGCGGACCACTCCGCCGCCGCGCGTTCCGTCGCCGAGCCGGCCGGCCGGGGCCCGATGCGAGTGGTGAGCTCGCTGACGAAATCCCAGGCGATCGTGTCGCCGCGCATCGCGCGATCGCGCAGCTGGGCCGCAATCGTTTCGGATGAGGGCTCCGCACTCCAGGCGGCCGGCGCGGCGAGGGCCATTGCGCAGGCCAATACGGATGAGATCCGTGCGGCAAAGATTCGTGTCGACGATTCGTTCATGGAGCAGTCCGTTTTCCCGAGGGCATGTGACGATTCTATTTCACTGTGCTGCTGCCACGGTCCGCCGCGCGACATGGGGTGAGCCCGGCGCGATGAGTTGCCCGCGCGGATGACGCCGATGATGTGAATACCATCAGCGTTACGTCCCCGATTGAAGTCATAATCCACGACCCATGACCTCACGCGAACTCATCGTCCGGCACTTTAGACAGATCGTCGTCTGGCCGCTTCAGCTCATGCCCCTGCGGCCGGGCCAGCAGGTGCAACGGCATTGGGAGGCGCTCGAGGCGATCCAATCGAACAACGCATGGAAGGAACAGGTCGAGCGTTTCGCGGATCCCGCCGAGTTCCACGAGCGTCACTACAAGGAGTTCGTGACGTTTCTACCGTACGTGCAGCGTTTCCTCTACGGCTCCACGGCGGGTCAGGAAGCCTCGACGGCGCCCACCCAGGGCAGCTTGCGCGTCTTCCGGCGCGACGATGTCACCGGCGTGCGCATCGTTTTCAATCCGGGCGAAGATCCGCAGCTCTATCGCGTCCAGCACGTGAGCCTGTATTTTTTCCTGGATGCCGACATCGCCGTGCTCGCCTTCGAGCTCTACGCCGACGACATCTCGCTCGATCGTGCGCAGGACACGCTGTTCCGCTTCGGCCGTGCATATCCCGCGTACTGGGAGCGCAACGGGCAGGCCGGCAATTGTCCTTATTCCGTCGAGTGGCTCGGGCGCAGTGACGAAGTGCTCGCCGCCTCGGATTTTGCGGCGCGCGCGAAGTACCTCGCGTTCGTCGCGCGTTACCGCTCGCCGTGTCTCGCGCATCACTGGGATTTCCTGCTCCGGCCGCTGCTGCTCGAATATCCCGGGCAGGTCGGAACGCTGCGTTATCGGCTGCTCGAATACAACCGCATGCCGTTCATGTCGTACTTCGCGCTGGATGAGCCTTCTGAGCTCACGCGTGCGGACTTCGTGCGCATCGGCATGGTCACGCGCCCGGGTGAGCCGGATACGTTGCCGTATTCGTCGACGACGCTCGCCGATTTCGAGCGGGATTATTGCGACGATCGCTTCTGGGGCCGCTCGGGCGAGCGCTTCTCCGGCGACACGCGCATCATCGTGACCGGCCATACGTTCTCGATCATCGGCCGGCACGACGATCATTTCTTTTCCGGTTCGGTGACGGGGCTGCTCGGGCAGTTCCGCCATCAGTATTTCCTGTTGTTCCTCATCGCGCATTTCCACAAGGCCGCGCTCGTGTCGATGTCCGACGAGCTCGCCGTCGCGATGAACCGTCTGACCGTCGGCGAGACGGAGTCGGTGAAGAACTTCAAGCGCACGATCCGCCAGATGATGGAAGTGTTCCTGCGCTTCACGCATCGCTACTGGTTTCACGAAGTCTCGAACCAGCAGATCGCGCGCTCGCTGTACGGCCGCCTGAGCAAGCTGCTCGGCAACGAGGAGCTGTACCTCGAGGTGCGCAACGAGGTGACGGACATGAACAATTACCTCGACTCCGACAGTGCGCGGCGCCAGGCCAACACGGTGCTGCGGCTCACCGTCGTCACGATTCTCGGCCTCATCGGCACGATCGCGTCGGGACTGCTCGGCATGAACCTGATCGCCTATGCGGACCGGCCGGTGCTGATCCGGGTGGGCATTTTCGTGCTCGTGACGATTGCCACGGCCGCGCTCACGGCGCTGACCATGGCGCACTCGAAGCGGCTCGCCGACATGCTGGACGCCATTTCCGATGCCCGGCTGGGCTGGAGCTCCAAATGGCGCGCGATGCGGCGGGCGTGGCGGGCCGGGCCATGACGATGCGGGCCCGACCCTGATCCGCCCGATCGAAGCGCGGGTTGACCCTGGCCGATGCCCGCCCCGCCGGGTCATTCTCATGCTCCTGTCCCGGTCTTCGTCTGCCCGGGATTCCAGCTGAATTTTCGGATCGTGACGAAAGCCAAGGGGTGGGAGTAAGCTCGCCCGCCTGATGGCTGCAAGAAGCACCCGCACCTGTCTCTACCTCAACGGCGCGCTGTTGGCCGTGGTGCTGGCCAGTTCGTTGCTGATGGGCGTGCCGGTTTGCGACGCGGGTGAGCGGGCAGTGGATTCGGCGCAGCCCGAGAAAGGCCGAGTCGAGCGCGAACGCTGCAAGCGAGTCGAAGGGCGCTTGCCCAGGGGCTGCCCGGATGGCGGCGAACGCCTCCCGCAGGACAAGCGGTCGCCGCTGGATACCCTTCCGCCGTTGTCGCCGTTGGTTGCCTGAGGCTTCCTACTTCGCGTCTGCGTCTGCCGGCTTCGGGTCTTTCTCCTTCGACTTCTCATAGCTATCCAGCGCCTTCGACTCCGGCGCCTTCAGCTTGTCGAACGATTGAAACGTACAGCGCGTGCCATCTCCCAGCACCACGCTGGAATACCGATCCACCTGTTCGAAACCGCCTTTGTTCACGAAGGCGAGCCGGTTCGCGAAGTCGAGCCCCAGGCAGGGGCCGAGCGTTTCCGCCCGATAGCGAGTGCCATCGTCGGCGATCACGATGATCGTGTGATCATTCGGCGCCGACCAATCCCGAATGCGAAACCGCGGCAATTGCGCGTTGCTGGCCGCCACTTCAGCAGTGGCGGCCTGCGCGGCGGCTGAAGGGTTTTTCGGGCCCTTCGAGGCGCACCCGCCGAGTAGCAGCAAAGCGGTCAGCGCGATGGCGAACGCAATGGCCCGAGCCGCAATGGCCTGAGCCGCAGTGACCTGAGCCGCAGTGGCCCGAGCCGCAGTGACCGGAGCGGCAATGGCCTGAGCCGCAATTGCCCGAGCTGCAGTGACCTGAGGCCCGGTGGCCTGAGGCGCAATGACCTCAGACGCAATGGTGTGCGAAGTGGCTGGCGCGCGGCCCGACCCACGCTGACGAGCGCTCGCCACCTGCACAGGCGACCGATACACAACCGACTGAATCGTCATGGTCCGTCCCTCGATTCCCGGCGGAGCGCCTACCTTGCCACAGTCCTCCACAAATCTTCGCTACCGCGCCGTATTCCAGCCCGATCGCTGCGCGCGCCGTCTTCGAGACTGTGCCTCAGGGTGAAACGCGGTGTCTTCACCCCTGAATCACGAAGTGGAGAGCGAATCATGAACGTGTGGACGACCAGGTTGCGTGGGCCGGCTCTTGGGCTGGCTCTGGGTACGGCCCTGCTGGCGGCGATCCCGGCGCAGGCCGCGGAAAAGGCGAAGAGCTCCAAGCCGGAGAACGTCGGGGTGATGAGCGGACTCGTCATCGGCGCCTTCGCCGGCGGTCCGATCGGTGCGGTGGTGGGTGCGGCCGGTGGCGCGATCCTCGGCGACCACATCCATCGCAAGGACGTGAAGAACGCTCAGCTGACGGCGAGCCTGTCGAAGAGCGAAGTCGAGAAGCAGCAGCTGATGGCGGACCTGTCGCAGGCCATGGCCCACGGCGAAAAGCTCGGCCAGGAGCTGGATGAAACGGTCGGCAAGACGCGCGATCTCGAAGCCGCCTTCGCCTTCCGCACGAATGACTCGAAGCTGTCGGCGGATGACGTGGCCCGGCTGCAGAAGATCGGCACGCTGGCGGGTGCGCTTCCGCAGGTGAAGGTGCGCGTCTCGGGCTTCACGGACCCGCGCGGCACCGAGGAATTCAACGCCGCGCTGTCACAGAAGCGTGCGGATTCGGTGGCGGGCGTGCTGTCAGCGGCCGGCATTCCGGCGGATCGCATCGTCATCGAGGCGCATGGTGAGCAGGACTCGAACAGCGCGGACGGTGACCTCGAGGGCTACGCGTTCGAGCGGCGGGTGACGGTGAGGATCGAGCAGGGATCGGATGAGTCTGCCGTTGCGAAGCGGTGATGGCTTGCTGACTGACGGGCGCGCTCTTCGGGGATGGAGGGCGCGCCTCGTGAGCATCTGCTCCCCAGCCGCCCGGCGATGGAGGGCTTCCGAGTCTTTGCTACCCTCACCCATCATGACACCCCAGATCATCTCGCTCGCCGCGCCCATCGCCGCCGAAGACTCCTCGCCCAGTGCCGATCGAGTTCTCGCCGGAACCCCCAGGCAATCCGTCGCCAACTACTTCACCGACCCCTCCAACCAGTTCTTCGCCGGCCGCTGGACCAGCACGACCGGCACGTGGCGTGTGCGCTACACGGAAAACGAGCTGTGCGTAATTACAGACGGGCGAGTCGTCCTGACGGGTGACGATGGAGCAGTGAATTCCTTTGGTGCGGGCGATGCCTTCGTCGTGCCCGCTGGATTTTCCGGGACGTGGCAAGTGGTCGAGGATTGCACCAAAATCTACGCTATCTTCGAAAAAGGCCCCTGATTAGTGCACGGTCGCGTGCACTTGTCGCTACAATCCGACCCAGTGTGATGCAGTTCAATGATTTAGGTGTGGCGCGCAACATGGCACAGGTGTTGCTTCGAAACCGCCGACCTACATTGCTGATAACTCGGAGGGTCCATGAAATTGATCAGAGGCGGAGTCTTGTTTATCGGGCTGCTGACTGTTGCGGGCGCAACACAGGCAGGTGTCACGTCCACCTGGACGCTTACCAACGACTACGATTTCCGCGGCATCAGCCAGACGGCTGGCGATCCTGCCATTCAGGGCAGCATCGACTACGCGCATGAGAGCGGTTGGTACATCGGCGCCTGGGGTAGCAACATCGACTTCGGTGTGCCGTCCGACAGCGACCTGGACAACCCGAAATTCGAGCTGGACGTCTACACCGGCTTCACCAAGACACTGGACTCCGGTCTGAGCTACGACGTCGGCGGCGTGTACTACACGTACCCCGAAGAGTCGGATTTCAATTACCTCGAGCTCTATGGCGGCCTGGGCTTCACCGCGAAGTCCGGCCTCTCGGTCAAGGGCAAGTTTTTCTACTCGCCGGACTTCGGCGGTAAGACGACTCCGGGCGACACGTCAGCAGAATATCTCAGCGGCGACCTGACGATCCCGCTGCCAGCGAATTTCTCGATCCTGGGCCACGCGGGCTACAGCTTCGGCGACTACTGGGATGAGTTCCTGAAAGATGCCGGCGCGGGCGACAAGTACTTCGACTACTCCGTCGGCGTGGGCTACACGGCCGGCCACTTCAGCCTCGCGGCGAAGTGGATCGACGGCAGCGACCTGTCGGAAGCGGACGGCGCCAAGTACTTCAGCAGCGAAAGCCGCGTTGTGGTGTCGGTTGCGACGACGTTCCCCTGGGCTGAGTAAGAACCCATAGCGAAACGGGCTAACAAGACTGGTTCAACCAGCAGACCGTTTTGTGATGAGTGATTGAGCGGGCCTGTCGTGAAAGCGACGGGCCCGTTTCATTTTCGGAGCGCGAGCTGCATCGCCTGGCGCGCAATCGCTCGCCCTGATGAAGGCGGGGCGGGCGTTCTGTAACAGGCGACTGGCTGCGCGCTTGACCGGCGACCCAGCACGGCGCATCATTTCGACAATACTCGAATGATGGGAATGACGATGAAAGCCCCCGATGCCGTCGCCGCCCTCGCGGCGCTGGCCCATGAAAGCCGTCTCGCCGTGTTTCGCATGCTGGTGGAAGCAGGGCCAGAAGGGCTGCCCGCAGGCGTCATTGCCACGCGCCTGAAGATTCCGCCGTCGTCTCTCACGTTCCATTTGCAGAACCTGCAGCGCGCCGGGCTCATCGCTCAACAGCGGCTCAGCCGCCAGCTCATCTACTCCACGGATTTCAGCGCGATGAACGCGCTCGTAGGCTATCTCACCGAGAACTGCTGCGCGGGGAGTGGCTCTGCCGAAGCGTGCTGCGCACCTGTGACCAACCCGACTCCCGCCCGAAAAATCCGGAGGACCGCATGAAACGCCTGCATGTGCACGTGAGTGTCGACGACTTGAATACTTCGCTCAGGTTTTATCGCGAGCTGTTTGCCGCCGAGCCCGCAGTTCTGAAAGCGGACTACGCGAAGTGGATGCTCGACGATCCGCGTGTAAATTTCGCCATCAGCAAGCGCGGTGGAAACGCTGGCCTGCGTCACCTCGGCATCCAGGTGGAAGATCGCGCAGAGCTGACGGAAGTTTATGGCCGCCTTCAGCGCGCCGACGCTCCCGTGCGTGAAGATGGCGCGACGACCTGCTGTTACGCGAAGAGCGAAAAGAGCTGGATTGCCGACCCGCAGGGCATTCAGTGGGAAACGTTTCTCACCACCGGCGACAGCACGGTGTATGGCGTCGACGAGCCGGAGCACATCGCGTCGGCGTGCAGTGAGCCGGAAGCGGCCAAGCAGCCGCAAGCCGCCTCTCGATGCTGCGCGTAATGGACTCATCAACGCTGACGGTGCGCGAGGCGAATGCGTCGGACCATCCGGCCATCGTCGCGTTGCTCACGGCCAGTGGGTTGCCCACAGCGGACATCGCTTCCGCTCGTCCGCTGTTCTTCGTTGCGTGGGATGGATCAGCAGTTGTGGGCGCCGGCGCGATCCAGCCCTTCGGCGGGAGTGCGCTGTTGCGCTCACTCGTGGTGTCTGACGCTGATCGGGGATCGGGTCTCGGCACCGCGCTGTTGCTTCAACTCGAACAGCGCGCGAGGCAGTCCGGCATCACCGAAATCGGCTTGCTCACGCAGACCGCGAAGTCGTTCTTTGAGAAGCACGGTTATCGCGTCGTCGAGCGCAACGAGGTGCCGGCACTTCACGGCAGCGAAGAGTTCCAAACACTATGCCCCGCGTCCGCGGTGTGCATGCGCAAGCTTTTGTAATCCATCATGAGTGATCGACCCTACAACGTGCTGTTCCTGTGCACGGGAAATTCGGCGCGCAGCATCCTCGCGGAGTCACTCGTCAACCAAATTGGCGGCGATCGATTCCGCGGCTTCAGCGCCGGCAGCTTTCCGAAGGGCGAGGTGCATCCGATGGCGCTCGCGCTGTTGAAGGAAATGAAGCTGCCGACCGAAGGCCTGCGCAGCAAGAGCTGGGATGAATTCGCGGCACCGGGCGCGCCGCCGCTCGATTTCATCTTCACCGTCTGCGACAACGCGGCGGGCGAAGTGTGCCCGGTATGGCCGGGTAAGCCGATCAGCGCGCACTGGGGGCTGCCCGATCCCGCCGCGGTGGAAGGTTCGGGGTCGGAACAGCGGCTCGCGTTCGAAGCGACGCTCGCTGCACTCGAGAAGCGGATTCGCGCGTTGGTGGGCCTGCCGATCGAATTCATCGACAGGACGGGCCTGAAGCAGCATCTCGATAAGATCGGCCGCGGCTCATGAGGCGATCGGCCGCGCGTGCGATCGCGGCGGAGTGGCTCGGCTCGGCGCTGCTCGCGGCAACCGTGATCGGCTCCGGCATCATGGCCGAGCGACTCGCGATGGGAAACGCGGCGATCGCGCTGCTTGCGAATACGGGCGCCACGGTTGCCGTGCTCGCTGTGCTGATTCACCTGCTCGCACCGGCGAGCGGAGCGCATTTCAATCCAGTCGTTTCGCTTGCGATGGCGTGGAGACGCGCGTTGCCTTGGTCGCTCGCGGGTTCGTATGTGTGCGCGCAGATGCTCGGATGTCTTGCGGGCCTGTTGTTGGCCCATGCGATGTTCGATCTGCCGCTGCTACAGGCCTCGGCTCACGCGCGAACGGGTGTGGGGCAGTGGATCTCTGAGATCGTGGCGACGGCCGGGCTGTTGTTCGTAGTGCTCGCTCATCGTCGCGCGTCTGATGCGCCCTGGCTCGTGGCCGCGTGGATTGGCGCGGCGTATTGGTTTACGGCGTCGACGTCGTTTGCGAATCCTGCGATCACCATTGCGCGCGCTTTCACGGACACGTTCGCCGGCATTCGGCCTGCGGACGCACCGGGGTTTGTCGTCGCGCAGTTGGTGGGCGCGGCGTTCACGGTGCTCGCGGCGCGGGCGCTTGCGCGGGACTCGAGGTCCAACGGCGAGGAGCGCGCCAAATTGGAAACCCGCAACGCGTAGGCGCCACAGGACTCTCCGAAACCGGGCGAAGAATTTCAGAGCGAGCGACTGAAGTGTCTTAAGCTAGGTCGAGCACGACGCGCGCAAGTCCCAGAGTATCGAAACATGGCCAGGATCTTTTTAAGCCTGCTAGCAGCGACTTTCATCCTGATGCCGCCCACCGCGCAGGCTCAGGCCACCTCGCGGACTTGCTCCGATCAGGCCGGCGAGACGCCGGGCCCCGCGTGCCTGGTTGCCCATGAGGATCTTGGCCCGCTGCCTGAGGGGCCCCTTTATTGGAACATCTACACGTTCCCCAACGTACCCGATGCTCAACGTGCCAGCCCGCCACACGGTGCAGTGGTCCAGGCGTTCGGCAAAGTGTGGTTGTTCAATGTGGGCGGCAAGGGGCACGAGCTCAAAGGCGGACGCCATCTTGCCGACGTCGGCCCGCTGCCGCTGGAGGCCGCACGGGGCAACTTCAGCGTCGAATATCTGAAGTCGACCTTCACCCCTCACATGACTGCGCCGGTGCATGTGCATTCCGGGCCGGAGGCTTTCTATGCGATCAGCGGCGCAAGCTGCCTGGAAACGCCTGACGGCATCCAGGTTGCCCGAGGGCCGGGACACTCGCTGATGGTGCGGCGAGGTCCGCCAATGCTTTTGATGGCGATCGGTAAGGAAACCCGCCAGGGTTTCGCTTTGATTCTGCATGGCGAAGGCAGCCCGCCGACCACGCTGACTTCGGACTGGACGCCCAGGGGGTTGTGCCCGAAGGATTGAGGTTTCGCTTTGGCGGCGAGTGGGCTCAGGTCGGCGAGAAGTGCCGCTGCTGAAGCGCTGGGTTGCGTGGGTCGCGGTCGCTTTTTCAGCGGGCTGCGTGCGGTTCGAAGGGCGAACTTGAATTTCCGCTCGACACGAACACGGTGCTGAGTTTCACAAAGGTTCCTCTTCAACTTCCAGCACCCGTCCCGCCATTTCTCCCAGTGACGCTGCTCTCTCTTGTACCCCGCTGCAGATGTTCCGCACCACTTCTCGTTCGTCATCCGAATAGAAGTCGGCTGCCGCGAGTTTCGGCGCCGCAGAGATCGCCGCTTTCGCCATCCGGCGCATCTCCCTGACCAACAGCGCGCGAGGCGTCCCCGTCCGCTTTGCGAACATCGCCAGGTCGTAAGCGCGAACGTTCTCGATCACGAACTCATCTCCAAATCCCATCGCGAGCTCGTGCGCCACGTGCGGGTATTGCACGACACTCACGAGATCGTAGAACGGCGCGAGCGCAAGCCCCTGCGGGGCGCAGAAGAACGACACGTTCTTGCCATGCGCATCCGCATTTCCAATGAGGAACTGAAACAGCGCCCAACGGACCAGCGACAAACGCATGAGCGCCTTTTCGACAGCGTATTCGGCAATGCTGACGAGGCGTTGAAAGCTCACACCTTCCCGAACGTCGCGCACATCCCGTCCGGAGCCGAAGTTGCGTTCATATTTGTACGAAACCGGAAAGTTCAGCGCCTGGCATGCATCGATGATGTGTCGACACCGAACGGTTCCGTGCTCCGCGACACGATCGAAGCGTTTGATGACGAGCACCGGCGACGGCAGTCTCAGAATGGAGACGTCGGCAGTGGGCACGCCAATGCGAGCGGCGAGCGTCATGCAGTAGTGCTCGTTGGCCACGAGCTTCGCGAGGCGCTCGTCTTGCGGCTCAGGCTTCAGGATATGGGTCGAGGCCAGCTCACCGCTGACGAGGTAGAGCCGATCCTGTTCGATGTAAACCGACAGCTTGTCCTGATAACCGGCGATGGACATGCGCACACGACCGTCCCACACGGTGAAGGGCAGGGTCGCCCGTTCCGCGATTCGCGTCGCGAGCTCTTGATGGGTGACTTCGCGTTTCTCCGAGTGCGTGGACGGTGGGGCGTCATCAGGGAAGAAAGAGAGCGCGCCCGCGGTTTCCTGCCCCAGCTCGCGAATGAAACCGTAGAGGTTGTTGCGAGAGATCTGGTAAGTCGTCGAAACGATGTCGAGAGCGCGGCCTTCGGGTAGCAAATTCTCAATGAAGCGTCGAATCGTGCTGGACGACGCGGCGGGGCCTTTGAGTGGAATGTGCGGCGATATCGAATACGAGCTGCTCGCGTCGATCCACTCGGCTGTATAGCGGAGCGCGAACTGCTCTTCGAGTGACTGGTAGTCGAGTGTTGCAACCAGCGCGTCAGCGTCGAATACGTTGAGTGAATGGTTCGCCATCGCACGTCACCTGTGAACGACTCTTAGCGCCAGCCCCAACCCGTCGAGCACTTTGAGCAACCGATCGGTGCTGATTCCGGACTTGCCATTCTCCAGGCGAGACAGCAGGTCGACTGAAACACCGCAGAGCGCGGCCGCGTCGTCGATGCGAAGGCCGCTCGCTTTGCGCCGCGCTCGAACGGCGGCGCCGAGTTGGATCAGCGAGTGGATGGTGGTTTCGGAATCCTGGAAAGAAGGCACGTTCGAACCCGGTTATTTGAGCTATTTCTGAAATTCCGAAACTACGGCATGAAACGACCTGCGGCAAGCAGTATTTCTGAAATTCCGAAACAAGTCTCCGCCGTGGGCTGCTCCCGCGCCCCCGCCTCAGCCCATGTGCCCCCAAAGCGCCCCAATCACCTCCGCATATCGCGGCTCGTCAGCCGGATCCAGCGCCGCCTGATCATGTCCGCCCAGAATGCGCAGTGTCTCCACCGGCCCTCCATAACAAGCGACCACCGCCTCCTGCGAAACCGGCGATGCAACCGCATCGTCGCTCGAGATCACGAACAACGCGGGACTGTGCGCAGCCGGCGCCGAAATGCGTGGATTGAACGCCGCCGGAACGCGTCGGCTGGCCCACGTCGCGATCGGCGCGCCGACCCACTTCTTCGCACGGCGAACGACCAGTTCCGGCAGGTCGACCGCATTCTTCACGATCAATGCGCGCGGCTTTCGTTGGGCGGCTAGCGCAAGCGCCATCGTGCCGCCGATGCATTTGCCGTAAACCCAGATCGGCACACCGGCGTAGCGGCCGATCAGAAAATCGTAAGCTTCCAGCGCGCTCTGCAAATATCGGTCTGCATCGAGCGGCCCGCTGCTCGCGCCGAATCGCGGCGGATTCAACGTCCAGGTGACCGAGCGCACGTGCCTCAGCCGGTCCGCCGGATCCTGCGTCGCCAGTTCCGCGCGGCCGCGTGCGCCGAGCAGGCGAAGCACGATCAATTGCGGATCGTTGTCGGGCGAGGCGCCGCCGTCACTCGTCTGCGCCCACAGCTGCGTGATGCCAAATTCGGAACGCAGGCGTATTTCAGCCTTGCGAGGCGTCAGTCGCTTCGAGCTCGGCGACAGGACGATACGCGCCCAGAGGCTCATTTCTCCGCGACTGCCAGCGCGGCCAACGCTCTCTCGAGATTCGCTCGCGCAGGGGCCTCATACCGCTCGCGAAGCAGTGGCCAGTGATAGATCGTCGGCCGGCTCAGAAACGAACGCAGCACTGAGGACCGAGCTGCCGCGAATCGCCGTCTCGGCACCCACCAATATTCCTTGCGGACGTTGCGCTCGAAGGCGTCGTAGATTTCGGGCGGCTCGCCCAGGATCGAAAGATCGATGTCCACGATCAGCGCCGCGTCGCCGTGCAGCTCATCCGAAACGTGGCAAGTGGCCATCACCAGGGCATGCATCCTCGCGCCCACTTCACCCGGAGCGCCGCACGCCGTCAGAAACTCCTTGGCCCACTGCGCACTTCGCAGCTCGTTGTCCTTTTTCCACGTGCGATAAACCGCGTCGTGAAACCACAGGCCCAATTCGACTTCGCCCGGCCGCTGGGCCAACGGTGCCACGCTGTCGAACACGTGCAGACAGGCTTCCAGATGCGCGAGCGAGTGATAGTGCCGACCCCAACCGCCCCACGCGCGCAGCAGCTTTCGATGCGTCGCTCTAATCAGGCTTCCGTTCGAGGGACGATCAATCCCCAACGCAGCGCACGCGCGCAGCCATCGTTCGCTGCCGAGCCGCTCCGCCGCACCGGAATCGATACTCAGGCGCCGACCTCGCGCCGATGTGCCTGAACGAAATCCCCCATGCTGTCGAAACCAAAGTCATACCGCGGCCGGTCCGCGCTTTCGCCGGACGCCCCACCGCGCCCGTGCTGCCGATCGATCCAGCACGATGCGAGGCCCAGCTCATTGGCCGGCTTGTGATCGTGATTCAGGCTCTGCGCCACGTGCAGCAGCTGCCCCGGCTCGACACCCAGCGCGCGAACACGCCCCAACAGATACTCGAAGTTCCGGTGACTCGGCTTGTACGACCCGATGTCTTCCGCCGTCAGCACACCGTCGAACGTCACACCGAGCTTGCGTTGGGTGAACGAAAAGCTGTCGTTATCCACGTTCGACAGGATGAACAGCTTGTAGTGGCCCTTCAGGTATTGAAGCGCGGCAACCGTGTCAGGAAACGGCTCCCAGCTGCGGATCGATGTCGCGAAGTTCGTGCATTCCGGCCACGGCGCCGGCGCTTCCCAGTATTCCGCGAGACGTTTGTAGACCACAGCGAGAAGTTGTGAGTACTTCATCGACGGAGTGAAGCGCTCTTGTTCCGCCTCATGAGCAGCGTAGTCCTGCAGCACTTCGTCTCGGCCGCGTCGGCGCGGCGCGCAGGTGATCAAGCCTTGGAGCGCTTTGAGCAGGCCAGTTTCCCAGTCGATGAGCGTGCCGTAACAGTCGAACGAGAGTGCCTTGAAGTCGCTGAGCTTCATGACCTGCGAGCCTCGGTTCAGCGGTGCCGGATGTCGTAACAACGATGGATGCGCGGATTGCGCTCGAAATCCCGCGGAATCGTCGCCGCGGAGATGTCCTGCACATCGTAGCGCTCCGCCAGCGTCGGATCGAGCTTGAACTTCTGCGCGTTCGTGGAGAACACGAGCAGCCCGCCGGGCGCCAGCACACGCATGGCGGCGTCCACCAATTCCGGGTGATCACGGCCGGTATCGAGCACGCCTTCCATGCGCTTCGAATTCGAGAACGTCGGCGGATCCAGGAAAATCAGGTCGTAGTGATCCTGTGCGTGAGCGGCTTCGTCGAGCCATTCACGGCAGTCCGCCTGCACGAGTTGGTGATGGCGTGTGGCATGTCCGTTCAGTCCGAGATTCTTCTCGGACCACTCGAGATAGGTGCGCGAAAGATCGACCGACGTGCTCGACTTCGCGCCGCCCGCCGCGGCATACACCGTCGCAGTGCTGGTGTACGCAAACAAATTCAGGAATCGCTTGCCTGACGACAGCTCGCGTAAGCGCGCGCGTGTCGGGCGATGATCGAGGAACAGGCCGGTATCGAGGTAGTCGTCGAAATTCACGCGAAACTTGAGACCCCCTTCTTCGACGGTGTGGAACAGGAACTGATCGGCGACTTTCTGATACTGATTGCCGCGCGTCTGCTTGCGACGGGTGCGCACGCGAATGCGTTCGGGCGAAACGCCGGTGACGGCTGGTAATACCGAGAACGCTTCGGCACGCCGCCGACGAACCGCTTCTTCGTCGATGCTCGCGGGCGCGGCGTATTCCTGAACGTGCAGCCACACCTGGCCGTCATCCAGCACGCGATACGAGTCGATGGCGAACGCGTATTCCGGCATGTCCGCGTCGTACGCGCGATAACACGTGACGCCGCTCTGCCTCAGCCATTTGCCGAGCTGCTTGAGATTCTTGCCGAGCCGATTGCCGAACATTTTCGCGCCGTTGGATTCGCGCAGGCTCGCGTCGATACGCGCGGCACCTTTGTCGGCGACGATGAGATTGCGTTCGGAACGCGGCTCCACCTTGATTCGCAGCAGGCGGCATTCGATGGCGCCGTTCCACACGGTATGGACGCGATGCGCCCGCAAGCCCAATTCGAGACCGAGGTCGGGCGAGCCGGTGAGCACGGCGGTGGTCCAGCCTTCGAAGTGGGTGCGGAGGACTTCGCCGAGCTCTTTGTGGAGAGCGCGGGCTTTCTCGTGGTCTTCGAGGCGAATGCCGTAGGGGGGGTTGACGCAGACTAGCCCCATGGGCGAGGCGGGGGTGGCGGTCGCGGCCGCGGCGGTGTCAGTGCGGGCATCGGGGAAGGCGTTTGCTAAGACAGCCGGCGCGACAGCGGCGCCGGCCGCATCAGCGTCCGCACCGTCGGATCCATTAGCTTCGGCGACGGTCGGCACCACCGCCGGCTTCTGCATCGGCCGCGCATCGGCGAGCGGCACCGCTGCGAACCGCACCAGGGCGTCAACATTGGCGCGTTCAGCATTCGCGCGCGCTGCGCGCAGGGCTGTAGGGTCGCGGTCCTGGCCGCGGATGATCACCGCGACGTCATCTTCTGTCCGCACGCGCGCCAAAGCTTCTTCGCAAAGGCGTTGCCACAGAGCGGGGTCGTGATGCTTCCAGCCAAGGAAGCCGAAATAGTCGCGACCCAGGCTGGGCGCGATGTTGGCGGCGATGAGCGCGGCTTCGATGACGAAGGTGCCCGAGCCGCACATGGGGTCGAGGAATTCGAGTTGGTCGAGGGGTGCAGTGGCGGCGTGAGCGGCCACCATCTCCGGCCAACCCGCGCGCACGAGCACACCGGCGGCAACGTTTTCTTTCAGCGGCGCCTCACCACCAGCGCCTCGATAACCGCGGCGGTGAAGGCTCTCGCCGGACAGATCAATCGACAGCGTGATCTTCGACCGGTTGGCGTGCGCGTGCACGCGCACGGACGGCTGATCCAGCGACACATCCGGCCGATAGCCCGCCGTGTCGCGCAGGGTATCGACGATCGCATCCTTCAGCTTCAACGCGCCGAAATGCGTGTGCGTGATGGCGGGATGTTTGCCGGTGAAGTCGCAGGCGAGTGTGGCGCCGGGCCCGATATGCGCGGCCCAGTCGACGCGGCGCGCCCATGCGTAGAACTCATCCGCCGTGCCCGCTTCGAACTCGGTGATTTCGAGGAAGACGCGATTGGCAAGTCGCGACCATAAGCACGCGCGATACGCCACCTCGAGCGGGCCGGTAAAGGCGACGCCCGTGGAACGCTCGCGCACATCGACAGCACCGAACGACGTCAGCTCGCGCGCCAGCAGATCCGCGAATCCGCGCGGCGCGCTCGCGATGAATTTGAGAGAAGGTGGGGTCAAGGAGCCTCTGGGCAGGCCGCAAAAACCACGCTTTTTGCGGCCAGAAACGGCGTAGGGTCTCGAAAAAACGACGCGCCGCGCAAGCGCGCCGCGGGCGATTCCTGGCCGATCAACTCAGGTCGATCCACGTGGTTTTCAGCTCGGTGTACTTGTCGAAAGCATGCAGCGACTTGTCGCGCCCGATGCCACTCTGCTTGAACCCACCGAACGGCACAGTGATGTCATCCGCGTCATAGCAGTTCACGTACACCACGCCCGCGCGCAACGCGCGAGCCACGCGGTGCGCGGTCGTCACATCGCGAGTCCACACCGCCGCGGCGAGCCCATAGATCACATCGTTCGCGATCTTCACCGCTTCTTCAGTGGTCTTGAAGGTGAGCGTCGCGAGCACGGGCCCGAACACTTCCTCACGCGCGATCTTCATCTTCGGCGTGACGCCGTCGAACATGGTCGGTTCCACGTAAAAGCCGCCGCTCGATTCGCGCACGCGATTGCCGCCGAGGCGCACGTTCGCACCGTCTTTCTTCGCGATGTCGATGTAGCTGAGCACGCGCTTCATCTGGCCTTCATCGACGATCGCGCCGAGCTTCGTCTCGGGATCGAGCGGATCGCCCGGCACCATGCCGCGCGCGACGCGCGCCACTTTCTCGAGGAACACGTCCTTGATGTCTTCATGCACGAGCAAGCGCGAACCCGCCGAACACATCTCGCCCTGGTTGAAGAAAATCGCGAAGGCTGCGGCGGTCGCCGCGCGATCCAGGTCGTCGTAGTCGGGCATCACGATGTTCGGCGATTTGCCGCCGCACTCGAGTGAAACCCGCTTCAGATTCGACTGACCGGCGTATTGCATGATCGATCGGCCGGTCGCCGTCGAGCCCGTGAACGCGATGCCGTCCACGTCCATGTGCAAGGCCAGCGCTTTACCCGCCGGCATGCCGAGCCCGGGCACGACGTTGAACACGCCATCCGGAATGCCCGCTTCGCTCGCGATTTCCGCAAGACGAATTGCCGACAGCGGCGACTTCTCCGAAGGCTTCAAAACCAGCGAATTGCCCGCCGCGAGAATCGGCCCGATCTTCCACGCCGCCATGATGAGCGGAAAATTCCACGGCACGATCGCGCCGACGACGCCGAGCGGCTCGCGGGTGATCAGCGCCAACGTGTTGTGATCTGTCGGCGCGACCTGGTCATAGATCTTGTCGATCGATTCAGCGAACCAGCGAATGCAATTCACCGTGGCCGGCAGATCCACGTTCAGGCTGTCGCGAATCGGCTTGCCGGTGTCGAGCGTCTCGAGCAGCGCAAGCTCTTCGAGGTTGTCGTGAATCAGCTCGGCAAACCGCTGCATCACGCCCTTGCGCGCCTTCGGCGCCTGCTTCGCCCAGATGCCCGCTTCGAACGCAGAACGCGCTGAAGCGACGGCAAGATCGATATCCCGCGCGTCGCACGCAGCAACCTGCGCGAGCACTTTTCCGTCCGCCGGGTTCACGCGAGTGAATGTGGCGCCGGAGGCTGAGTCCACGTAACGCCCGCCAATGAAGGCTTGCGTGCGGGGTTCGAGGGCTTTGGCACGGTCGTGCCAGGAGAGGGCGGTGATTGCAGAGCTCATGCGGGGCCGTTTCAAAAAGTGGGAGGAGTGCTGGCGCTGATGATCTCACACGGCTCGCGGCCCACGTTCTTGAACCGATGCGGCAGATGACTGGAAAAGTAATAAGCCTCGCCCGGCGATAGCACGCGCGTGACGCCGGCAAGCGTGAGCTCGATGCGTCCCTTCACGACGATGCCGCCTTCCTCACCCCGATGCGTGAGCATCTCGTCACCGGTTTCGGCGCCGGGCGCATAGCGTTCGTGCAGCAAGGTGAGCTGACGCCCCGGCCTTGCCGCAGCAACGAGCCGAAGCGAGACCTGTTCATTGCCCAGCTCGGACAGCTCTTCCGCGCCGAAAAATGCCTGGGGCGCGGCGGCCATGTCGAGGGTGAAGAACTCCGCGAGGGTCATGGGCACCCCGTCTAATACTTTCTTCAGCGAGCTCACCGAGGGACTGACCCGGTTCTGTTCGATCAGCGAAATCAGGCCGTTGGTCACGCCCGCCCGCCGCGCAAGTGCCCGCTGCGAAAGGCCGAAAGTGATGCGCACGCTGCGCAGGCGCGCCCCGACATCGATGCTCATGACTGTTCAGGATCCTCAACGAAAGTGACCGAAACAACGATCTGGTAGCCCATAGCGTCTATTTTATTTATCATTCCGCTCCCGCTGACCTGGAGCCGAATCATGTCCCCGCCGCGTGCCGATCTCGAAGCTTACTGGATGCCGTTCACGGCCAATCGTCAGTTCAAGGCGAACCCGCGCCTGCTGGCCAAGAGCTCGGGGATGCACTACTGGACGCCCGAGGGTCGTCAAATACTAGACGGTGTCGCGGGTCTTTGGTGTGTGAACGCGGGCCACGGCCGCCGCGAGATCACCGCAGCCGTCGCAAAACAGCTCGAGACGATGGACTTCGCGCCGGCGTTCCAGATGGGCCATCCGGGCGCGTTCGAGCTCGCCAATGCCGTGAAGAAAATCTCGCCGCCCGGGCTGGATCACGTGTTCTTCGTGAACTCGGGCTCGGAGGCGGTGGATACGGCGATGAAGATCGCGATTGCGTATCACCGGCTGCGCGGCGAAGGCCAGCGGACCAAGATCATCAGTCGCGAGCGTGCGTATCACGGCGTGAACCTGGGCGGCACGTCCATCGGCGGCATCGGGCCGAACCGCAAGCCCTGGTCGGCCACGCTCGTTCCGGGCGTCGACTATATCCCGCACACGCACGATCTGAAGCGCAACGCGTTCACGCGCGGTGAGCCCGAGCATGGCGTGGAGCTCGCGGAAGAGCTGGAGAAGCTCGTGGCGTTCCACGATCCGTCGACCATCGCCGCGGTGTTCATCGAGCCGATCGCGGGCTCCACCGGCGTGCTCGTGCCGCCGAAGGGTTATCTCAAGCGCATCCGCGAGATCTGTGACAAGCACAAACTGTTGCTGGTGTTCGATGAAGTCATCACCGGCTTCGGCCGCACCGGCTCGCCGTTCGCCGCGCAGGAATTCGGTGTCACGCCGGACATGATCACCGGCGCGAAGGGGCTCACGAATGGCTGCGTGCCGATGGGTTGCGTGATCGTCAGCAAGGTGATTCACGATCAATACATGCAGGCGCCGGATGGCATCGAGCTCTTCCACGGCTACACGTACAGCGCGCACCCGGTTGCGTGCGCGGCCGGGCTTGCGACGCTGGATATCTATGAACGCGAAGGGCTGCTCACGCGCGCGAAATCCGTTGCGCGTTACTGGGAAGATGCCGCGCATTCGTTGCGGGGCGCGCCGCATCTCATCGACATCCGCAATTACGGACTCATCGGCGCGCTGGAATTCGAGCCGATTCCGGGCAAGCCGGGCGCGCGTGCGTTCGAGATCTACGCGAAGTGTTTCGAGAAGGGACTGCTGGTGCGGCAGACGGGCGACATCATTGCGTTGTCACCGCCGCTGATCGTGGACCGGCCGCAGATCGATCAGATTTTCGGGATCTTGTCGGAAGTCGTGAAGAGTGTCTGAGGATCGGGCGGCGTGCCTCCCCGCACGCCGCCTTCACCCTTCAACTTAAACCTTTTCGCGCCGACGCAGCTGTTTGACGACTGCGAACGCGATAACGGCACACACGACGATGCTCACTACCAGCATAGTCGTCCCTGACAGCAATGAATCGCTGCGGGAAGCAGCGACAGTTATGGTTTCCACGTGAGACCTCCACCCGACATGAGCGAGCGGCGTGACTTTTCCATGCGACGCCCGCGTGGCGGAAGTTCAGGCGTACAAAACTGAGAGCTGTTTCACCTCAGATTGACGTTATGTCCGGTGTTTTGCGGCGTTTACGAATAGCAGGCATCAGCGAGGCGGATGGCGCGACGATGTGTCGCAGCGACGTTTGAGGATTGCGAAAGCAGCGGGCGCGCGACGGCGCGGGATTGCGACAGTGCCCGCTGCGGGCACGACTGCGGCTCACGCGGCCAGCGCAGAACCCAATTCAGGTGATGCGCGTGCCCAGCGGATCGAGGCCTTCGATGCCGGCTTCGACAGCGTCGCCGCGAACGAGCGGGCCAACGCCGGCGGGCGTGCCGGTGTAAATCAAATCCCCCGCCGCGAGCTCGAACAACGTCGACAGCTCCGCAATGATTTCCGGCACCTTCCAGGTCATGTCCGCGACATTGCCGTCCTGCTTCATCTTGCCGTTCACGCTGAGCCAGATGCGCGCGTTTTCGATGACACCGCCCGCGGACATCGGGCGGATGGCGCCAATCGGCGCGGAGTGATCGAAGCCTTTGCCCGTATCCCATGGCTTGCCGCTGTCCTTCGATTCCGTCTGCAGGTCGCGGCGGGTGAGGTCGATGCCGACGGCGTATCCATAGATCAGCGCATTCGCGTTTGCCGCGGACACATTCGCACCGCCACTGCCGAGCGCGACGACGAGCTCGACTTCGTGATGGAAGTTTTTCGTGCGCGGCGGATAAGGCACGGCGACGCCGTTTTCCACGACAGCATCGGCGGGCTTCGAGAAGAAGAACGGCGGCTCGCGATCGTCGTTGCCCATTTCGCGGGCGTGGGCGGCGTAGTTGCGGCCTACACAGAAGATTCGTCTGACCGGGAAGCGGTTTTGGGTGCCTCGGACTTCGACGGAGGGGGTTGGAGGCGCGGTGATGACGTACGACATGGAATCCTCGGCGGGCGTGGAGCGTGGGGATTCTACGCTGGGGAGTTGGGGTTTACTGGGGTCGCGCCTGGGGGCGATTGGGTTTCGGCTGGCTCCTGATGTGGTGGTTCGGCAAATAAGCGGCACGACTTGTTCTCTCAGTTCTCTCGTGGGGTGCTTGGGAGCGGCGGTGAGAGCCATGGCACGGAGTTAATCGAAGCTGCCGTTATCGCGGCGAAGTCGAGCCGGGAGGCAGGCAGGACGCTCACCCGTCGTGCGCTGCTCGAGCGCGCATCGAAGAAATCCCGCAGCGGGATTTCTTCGGCGTTCCCCGCGATCGCCGGGGGCCATGGCGATCTTCTTCCATCGCAAGACTTTCAATCACCACTCGCATGGCCCTGATCCGGCGAACGCGGGCGCTCGAGAAGCGCACGACGGGTGAGCGTCCTGCCTGCCTCCCGGCTCGACTTCGCTATCGGTTGCCGTGACGTTGGGCAGTTAGAGACGAGAGGCACGCGACGCGTCACCCTCAAGGCGCAGCCACGCCGGCAGGTGTTTTCCACTCTTCCGCTGCGCGTCTCGGGCGCCCGCGCGACGGCGGAAGAGTGGAAAACACCTGCCGGCGTGGCTGCGCCCGCGATAGCGCCAAATCGCTTGATTCCGATTCGGGAAACCAGAAGCCCTCAATCGCCGGGCGGCTCAGAGGCGCTCGCGCATGTCGATCGCGCGCCGCCGACGCCGCCAACAACTGCCAATCAGCAAGCCCTCACTTCGGCGGCGTATCCCTCGCCGTTTCCGGCGTCATCTTCTGCTCATCCCGCGCAGTCTCAGGAACCATTACCTGCGGATCCCGCGCGGTCTCAGGCTTCATCTTGTCATCGTCACGCGCCGTTTCGGGCTTCGACCGGTCTGCCGGCGTCTGAGTCGAGTTGGGGGGTGGATTCGTCCCCGGCGCCATCGCTGCACTCCGCACCGAATTGCGGCTCCGAGTCCCGGGCGCCGGCACGCCATTGTCTGCGTTCGTCGTGGCGGACTGATTCGCCGGCAACGGCGGCGCTGTCGTGCTCGCCGCGCTCGACGGCGACGGATTGTTTGGCGGTGAAGGCGCCGGTGTCGGTGATGCTTGCGATGGCGTGGCCGGCGGCTTGGCTCCAGCATGCGGTGCCGCGCTGGGTGTGCTGACAGGCGCCGAAGATCCGGCCGCCGGCGGTGTGCCTCCGGCTGCTGGCGCAGTGCTTCTGCCGGCCGGCGCGGCGCCGCCCCCAGCACCGCCCGCGGCCTGCGCATACGCAGCGGTAGTCGCCGCCATGAGGCAAATCGTCACGACGATACCCGCCACGACCCAGGTCGATTTTCGATGTGTGCTCATGGCTTCAATCCTCGTGCTTCGATAGTCCGATGCACGCAATCGCTATGCCCATGAGCTCGACCTAGAGCATGTCCCGCAGCCGGTAATACATCATCGCCAGCACGAGGGCGGGCCTTCGCATCGCCATGCCGCCTGGAAAGCCGTGATGCGGAATGCGCGCGAACACGTCGAAGCGTTCCGCCGTCCCGCTGATGGCTTCCGCAACCAGCTTGCCCGCAATGCCGGTGAGCACGAGCCCGTGTCCGGAGAAGCCCTGCAGGAACCAGACATTCGGCGCGAGCCGCCCGAAATGCGGCGCGCGATTCAGCGTGATGTCGACTTCACCGCCCCACGCGTATTCGAGCTTCACGTCGCGCAGCTGCGGGAACACTTTGATCATTCGCTGCCGCGTGGCTTCGGCGCCATCGAACTGTGACAGGCCGGAGTAGTTGGCGCGTCCGCCGAACAACAAACGGTGATCGGCGGAGCGGCGGAAATAATCGACGACCCAATTGGAGTCGACGACGCCAGCGTTGTTCTTGATGAGCTCGGTCGCGCGCGCCACGCCAAGCGGTTCGGTGGCGACGATATAAGTCGCCACGGCCATGATCTTCGAGTACAGCTCGGGCGCAGCGGCTCCGAGATACACGTTGCCGCAGAGAACGAGCTGCTTCGCGCGCACTTCGCCGCCCGCCGTCTTGATCGTGACGCCCGCAGTCGCGCCATTGCCGCCCGACGTGCTTCCGCCGCTCCATCTCAACGCTCGCGATTGCTCGAACACGCGCGCGCCAGCACGTTCCGCCGCTGCCGCGAGGCCCAGCGTGTAATTCAGCGCGTGCAGGTGTCCGCAATTCGGGTCATACAACGCCGAGATGTAGCGGTCGCTCGCCACCACGGAACGCAATTCATCGCGTGACAGGTAACGCGCACTCGAATAGTCGAGTCGCTCATGGAGCATCGTGATTTCATCGCGCAGATCGGCGTCGTGGCGCGGCTTGATCGCGACGGCCAGGTGTCCATCAACCCAATCGCAGTCGATGCGATGCCTCGCAATCAATTCACGAATCAGCGCGAGCCCTTCGATCGTGACATCCCACACTTTGCGCGCATCGCTTTCGCCGACGAGTCGCACGAGCTTGTCGTGGCCCGCGGCCACTCCATACAAGGCCTGCGCACCGCTGCGGCCCGATGCACCCCAGCCAACGCGAGCGCCTTCGAGCAGCACGACGCGATAACCACGTTCCGCCAAGTGCAACGCCGTCGAACAGCCCGCGATGCCACCGCCGACGACGCATACGTCGCAATCCACACTGCCCATGAGCGGAGGCCGCAAAGCCGAAGCATGAGCGGTGGCGGCGTAATAGGAACCGGTGTGCGATGTGTCTTTCAAGGCAACTCGTCGTGACAGGAAGTAATGCAACTGGTGCCCGTCGGTTCACGCAAGACCGCGCGCGGGAGCCGTGCGGGCACCGGGGCCCGCGCCGCCGTGTTTAGGATCTATCTACGATCCGATCGGCTCCGGTACGGCGGGCTGCGCAGGATACGGGCCCGTCAAGCTCCGGGGCAAACCCTGCTCAGCAGGTCACATATCTCGCAGTTAGGCGTGGACGAGGCCCGTGCGCGCCACGGGATGACTCGTCTGGTGGAAGCTTTCGGGCGCCGAGCTGTGGTCTAATACCGGCCCCGTTGCGAAGAAGTCGAACGGGTGTCTGTTGAGGATAATAGACACCCTCCGCGCACATGTCCCGCAAACGCCCAGTCATCGGATTACCGGCCGACCGACGCATCATCGGCCACCACCCCTTTCATGCGGTGGGGGAAAAGTATCTGCGAGCCGTCATCGAGGCGGCCGACGCGGTGCCGATCCTCATCCCGTCGCTGCGCGAGCTCGTGTCGGTGCACGAGTGGATCGATATCGTCGATGGCCTCGTGTTCACGGGCAGCGCTTCGAACGTCGAGCCGATGCGTTATTCCGGTCCCGCGAGTCGTCCCGGCACGCTTCACGATGCAGACCGGGATGCGACCACGCTGCCGCTCATTCCTGCGGCCATCGAGCGGGGCATTCCGGTGTTGGGTATCTGCCGCGGCTTCCAGGAAATGAATGTCGCTTATGGCGGCACGCTGCATCAGCTGCTGCATGAGATTCCAGGCTATCTCGATCATCGTGACGACGAATCCCAGCCGCTCGATGTGCAGTACGGCCCCGCTCATGATGTCGTGCTCGAAGAAGGCGGTTTACTGCGCGGCCTCGCTAACAGCGACCGCATCCGGGTGAACTCGCTCCATCATCAAGGCGTGGATCGTCTGGGTGATCGCCTCGTCGTCGAGGCCCGTGCGCCCGATGGTGTGGTGGAGGCTTTCCGCGTGCGCGACGCGAAGCGCTTCGCCGTCGCGGTGCAGTGGCATCCCGAGTGGCGGGCGATGACCAACGATTTCTCGCGTGCGCTGTTCGCCGCCTTCGGCGACTCTGCACGCGAATACCTGAAAAAATAGGTCGCGGGACCGTTCCTGCCGCCGCAAACGAAAGTAGTACCTCATGGCCAACGAGATCCAGCAGTTCTTCCGGGATCACGGCATTTCGGAAGTGGAAGCGATCATCCCGGACATGGCCGGCATCGCCCGCGGCAAGATCATGCCCGCCGAGAAATTTGCCGAAGATGAAGGCATGCGCCTGCCGGAAAGCATTTTCCTGCAGACCGTCACCGGCGATTACCCGCCGGAGCCCGGGGACGCCATGAGCCCCGCCGAGATCGATATCGTGCTCAAGGCCGATCCGAAAACGGTACGCCGCGTGCCGTGGGCAGCGGAGCCGACTGCGCAGGTGATCCACGACTGTTTCTATTCCGATGGACGCCGCGTCACGATGGCCCCGCGCCACGTGCTGCGTAACGTGCTGGAGCTCTACGCCCAGCGCGGTTGGGAGCCGGTGGTGGCACCGGAGCTCGAGTTCTATCTGGTCGAGCCGAACATCGACGCGGACTATCCGCTGAAGCCGCCGGTGGGCCGTTCGGGTCGCGCGGAGCCGGGCCGCCAGAGCTACAGCATCGCGGCAGTGAACGAGTTCGATCCGCTGTTCGACGATATCTATCAGTTCTGCGAAGACCAGGACATCGAGATCGATACGCTGATCCACGAAGATGGCCCGGCGCAGATGGAGATCAACCTGATCCACGGCCATCCGCTGGATCTTGCCGACCAGGCCTTCCTGTTCAAGCGCACGGCGCGTGAAGCCGCGCTTCGTCACAAGATGTATGCGACGTTCATGGCGAAGCCCCACGCGAAAGAGCCGGGCAGCGCCATGCACATCCACCAGAGCGTGGTGGACAAGAAGACCCGCAAGAACATTTTCTCGAACCCGGACGGCACCCCGTCGCAGCTGTTCTTCTCGCATATTGCCGGGCTGCAGAAATACCTGCCTTCGGCGATGGCGCTGTTCAGCGCGAACGTGAATTCCTATCGTCGCCTGACGCGATATCTGTCCGCGCCGATCAACGTGCATTGGGGCTACGACAACCGCACAGCCGGCCTGCGCGTGCCGATGTCCAACCCCGAAGCTCGCCGCGTGGAGAATCGCGTGGGCGGAGCAGACGCGAATCCGTATATCGCGATCGCCGCTTCGCTGGCGTGCGGCTATCTCGGCATGATCGAGAACCTGAACCCCAGCGATCCCATCAGCGGCAGCGCGCACGATCTGCCGTTCGGTTTGCCGCGTTCACTGGATGAGGCACTTCGCCTGCTGCGCGAGAGCGAGCCGCTGGTCGAGGTGATGGGTGAGGCGTTCGTGAATGCGTTCACCATTGTGAAGGAAGCGGAGTACGAGGTGTTCCTGCAGGTGATTTCGTCGTGGGAGCGGGAGCATTTGCTGCTGAACGTGTGAGCGGTGTGGCGTGTGAGCTTGCGGCGTGAGCGGTGTGGCGTGAGAGCGGGGCGGCTGGCGGTCATGATCGCGGCGTGAGGGCGGTGGCGGTGTCCTGATCGCGTTGGGCGCGGCGAGGGCGGAGCTTCACATGGAGAATGCCTTGGTCCGCGCTGCGCGAGCGCGCTTCGAAAAAAGCCCGCGTCGGACCGCGGACTTTTTTCGGCGGTCCTCGCGTCGGCCGGGGGGCCGTGCGTCACGGATGCCGTCCCAAGATTCGGTTGCCCCGCTCGCACGGCCCTGATCCGTCCGACGCGAGCGCTCGCGAAGCGCGGACCAAGGCATTCTTCATGTGAAGCTCCGCCTGATGGCGGTGGGCGATCATGACGAGAGGCCGCGATCGCCGCGATTGCCGTGACGGCGCGGCCGCTGCGGTTCTTCTTCACTCCAAATACAGCGTGATGCCGTCCACAACCGACGGCGTTTCGGCGAAGGAGGGTGCAGAGTTCGAGTGTGCTCGTCGCCCTTCGTGAGCGCCCGCGCGACGGCGGATCAGGGCCGTGCGAGTGGTGCAACCGAACCTTGGATGGGCGTCCGTGACGCACGGCCCCCGACGCGCGCGGGGAACGCCGGAAAACGCCGCGTTCCGACGCGGTGTTTTCCGAAGCGCGCTCGCGCAGGGCGACGAGGAGACTCGAACTCTGCACCCTCCTTCGCAGTCACAGTCTCGCTCCGTCGCAAGCGCGCCCCCGCTCCTTCGCAAGCAACACACCGAATAAACCTCTCGCGCCCCCTCCCGTCCCGCGACCCCCTGATATATAAAGTGATGCAGGTCTATCCGGGGAGCCCTAATCATGACAATCGCTGCCAATCGGCTCGTGCGTTCGCTATTCATTGGTGTCATCGCCGCTGCCGCACTCACCGCGTGCGGTAAGAAAGAAGAAGCACCAGCCGGGGGCGCCGCCGCGCAGCCCGCCGCGGAAGAGAAGGTGCTGAACCTCTACATCTGGAACGACTATCTCGCGCCCGACACCATCTCGAACTTCGAGAAGGAAACCGGCATCAAGGTGTCGCTCAGCAATTACGGCAGCAATGAAGAGCTCGATGCCAAGCTTGCCCCCGGCAATGCGGGCTACGACGTGGTGGTGCCGTCGGCTTCGTCCTACGAGCGGCAGATCAAGGCCGGGTACTACCAGAAACTCGACAAGAGCGCGCTGACGAACCTGAAGAACATGGATCCGGACATCGAAGCCCGGCTCGCCATGCACGATCCGAACAACGACTACGCCGTGCTCCACATGTGGGGCACGACGGGTATCGGCTACAACACCAAGAAGATCGCCGAGGCGATGAAGAACGCCCCGACGGACAGCTGGAAGCTGGTGTTCGACCCGGCGGTCGCCAAGAACTTCAAGAAGTGCGGCATCGCCGTGCTCGACTCCGCGACCGAGATGTACAGCATGACGCTGGCCTATCTCGGCAAGGATCCGAACAGCCAGAAGCCGGAAGATCTGGACGCCGCCACGCAGGCGATGCTCGCGATCCGCCCCTTCGTGAAATATGCGGATACGCAGCGGATGATCTCGGACCTCGCGAACGGCGAGATCTGTCTCGCCATCGGTTACAACGGCGACCTGCTGCAGGCCCGCGACCGCGCGGTCGAAAACAAGACGGGCCAGGAGATTGCCTACTCGATCCCGAAGGAAGGCACGATCATCTGGTTCGACAGCTATCTCATTCCGAAGGACGCGCCGCATCCGAAGAACGCGCACCTGTTCATCAACTACATGCTGCGTCCTGAAGTCATTGCCGCGGTCACCAACACGGTGAACTACCCGAACGGCAACAAGGAAGCCACGCAGTTCGTGAACAAAGACGTGCTGGACGATCCGAGCGTCTACCCGCCGCAGGATGTGAAGGTGAAGCTCGTTCCCGATCTCGCCGACACGGAAGAAACGACGCGCCTGATGACGCGCGGCTGGCAGCAGTTCACGACCGGTCACTGAGCGGCGCCCCGGTATGGCCGCTCGCGCGGAAGAACGTCGGGAACCGTGGAAGGACCCGAAGGCTGAAGCGTATATCCGCATCGAGCAGGTCACGAAGAAGTTCGGCGAGTTCGTCGCGGTCAGCGACGTCTCGCTGAGCATCTATCGCGGCGAGATTTTCTGCCTGCTCGGCGGCTCCGGCTGCGGCAAGACCACCCTGTTGAGGATGCTGGCGGGCTTCGAGCAGCCGACGTCCGGCCGCATTTTCATCGACGGGCAGGATATGGCGGGCGTGCCGCCGTATCGCCGCCCCGTCAACATGATGTTCCAGTCGTACGCGCTGTTTCCCCACATGACGGTGGAGAGCAACGTCGCGTTCGGCCTGAAGCAGGACGGCACGCCGCGCGACGAGATCAAGCGGCGCGTCGAAGAAATGCTCGCGATGGTGAAGCTGGAGCAGTTCGCCAAGCGCAAACCGCATCAGCTCTCGGGCGGGCAGCGTCAGCGCGTGGCGCTCGCGCGCTCGCTCATCAAGCGACCGAAGCTGCTGCTGCTCGATGAGCCGCTCGGCGCGCTGGACAAGAAGTTGCGCGAGCACACGCAGTTCGAGCTCGTGAACATCCAGGAAAAGCTCGGTGTCACATTCGTGGTCGTCACGCACGACCAGGAAGAGGCGATGACGCTCGCTTCGCGCATCGGTGTGATGAACCACGGGCGCATCCAGCAGGTCGGCACGCCGCACGAGATCTATGAATTCCCGGGCACGCGGTTCGTGGCGGAGTTCATCGGCAACGTGAACATGTTCGAGGGCCGCATCGTCGAGGACGAGCCGGACCACGTCACCATCGAATCCGCGGAGCTCGGCGCGCCCATCTACATCGGCCACGGTGTGAGCACCGCGCCGGATGCAATCGTGTGGACGGCTGTGCGTCCCGAGAAAGTGATGATCACGCGCGATGCGCCTGCGGAGAAAGCCAACACGGCGCCGGGCACGATCAAAGAGATCGCGTACATGGGCGACATGTCGGTGTACATCGTGCAACTCGATACCGGAAAGCGCATCCGCGTGACGCAACCGAACTCGCATCGACATGCGGTGGAACCGCTCACGTGGGAAGAGCGCGTGTGGATCAGTTGGCACGAGTCCAGCGCCGTGGTCGTCACGGAATAGGCAAACGGCGGCATGGCGCACTACGTTCCGCTCGGCCACCGCATGAGCGCCCGCCTGGGACGCTTCCTCGACACGATTTCCCATTTCCCGCCATACCGCTGGTCGATGGATGTGGCGCGGCGCCTCGGCGTCACCGGCCGCACGCTCGTGATCGCCGTGCCGTGGATCTGGCTGGTGCTGTTCTTCCTGATCCCGTTCGTGATCGTGCTGAAGATCAGCTTCGCGGACACGCGACTCGGCGTGCCGCCGTATACGTCGCTGGTCGAGTGGGGGCAGGGCAGTTACCTGCAACTCAAGCTCAATGTCGGCAACTATCTCTTCATCCTCAAGGATTCGCTGTATTTCCAGGCGTTCCTGAGCTCGGTGAAGGTGGCGGCGATCTCGACGTTCTTCTGCCTGCTGCTGGGTTATCCGATGTCGTATGGCATCGCGCGCGCGAATGCGAGCTGGCGGAATATCCTGCTGCTGCTGATCATCCTGCCGTTCTGGACTTCGTTTCTCGTGCGCGTGTACGCGTGGATCGGCCTGCTTCGGAATAACGGCCTGATCAACAACGTGCTCATGGGCCTCGGCATCATCGATGAGCCCATCGTGATGATGCAGACGGATTTCGCCATGTACGTCGGCATCGTCTATTCGTACCTGCCGTTCATGATCCTGCCGCTATATTCCAACCTCGAGAAGCACGACAACACGCTGCTCGAAGCGGCCGTGGACCTGGGCGCCACACCGTTCAAGGCATTCCTGCGCATCACGTTGCCGCTGTCGATGCCGGGCGTCATCGCGGGCTCGATGCTCGTGTTCATTCCGGCGGTGGGCGAGTTCGTGATTCCGAGACTGCTCGGCGGCACGGATTCGCTGATGATCGGCCGTGTGCTGTGGGATGAGTTCTTCAGCAACCGCAACTGGCCGATGGCGAGCGCTGTCGCGATCGCGCTGCTGCTGGTGCTCGTGCTGCCGATCATGCTGTTCCAGTATTTCCAGGCGAAAGAGACGGCCGGAGCGGCGCACCGATGATCGAGCCAACGAGGCCCGCTCGCATGGACCCCCTCCCATGAACCAGAACCGCTCGTTCTTCCTGCTCACCGTGCTGGTGCTCGGGTTCGCGTTTCTGTACATCCCGATCCTGTCGGTCGTCGCGTTTTCGTTCAACGAGTCGAAGCTCGTCACGGTGTGGGGCGGCTTCTCGACCAAGTGGTATGGCGTGCTGTTCGACGATCATCAGATGCTCGATGGCGTCTGGCTGAGCCTGCGCATCGCTGCGGTCACAGCCTGCGGCGCCGTGGTCATTGGGACGTTCGCGGGGCTCGTGCTTGCGCGGTTCGGCAAATTCCGTGGTCGCACGACGCTGGCCGGCATGGTCACCGCGCCGCTCGTCATGCCCGAGGTGATCACGGGCCTGTCGTTGTTGTTGTTGTTCGTGGCGTTCGCGCCGCTGCCGCTGGTGCCAGATCAGCGTGGATTCAGCACCATCGCCATCGCGCATATCACGTTGACGATGTCTTACGTCACGGTGGTGGTGCAGTCGCGCTTGTCCACGATGGACGAATCGCTCGAAGAAGCCGCGATGGATCTCGGCGCGCGGCCCGCCAAAGTGTTTCTCGTGATCACGCTGCCGATCATCGCGCCGGCGATCATCTCCGGCTGGCTGTTGGCGTTCACGCTGTCGCTGGATGACCTCGTGATCGCGAGCTTCGCGGCAGGCCCGTCGACGAACACCTTGCCGATGATGATTTTTTCCAAGGTGCGGCTCGGCGTGACGCCCGAGATCAATGCGCTGGCGACGCTCATGGTGAGCACCGTCACCGTCTTCGTGATCGCGGCGGGTATCTGGATGGCGCGCCAGGAGAAGGCCCGTCAGCGCGATGCGCAGATGGCGGCGTCGACCGCCGGGGCGCTTCCGCAGCCCTGACGCTTGTGCGCTAAGCGAGCCTCGACCTGCCGCAGCCCCTGAAGCCGCGCTTTTCCTCGGCCGCCCGGCGCCCCAGCGGACCCTTTCTCTCTCAGCCGCCCGGCGTCTGAGGGCCTCTTTTCCAGCCATGACAGCGTAAGACTTCCGCAAGCATAGTAAGCTGCCCAGCGTCCCAAACGACGCGATCACGGGTTGAAGCGCATGAAGGGTGTGGGCCAGGTTGTGAGCAGGGTGCTGGGCATCGATGTCGGCGGCTCGTCCATCAAGGGCGGGCTCGTGGATGTGGCCACCGGCCAGCTCATCGGCGAAGTGGAGCACGTACCCACGCCGAAACCCTCCGCACCCGCAGCCGTCATGAAGCAGGTCGCCGTACTCGGTGCGCGCCTGCCCGGTGCCGAAGCCGTGGGATTCGCCTTCCCCAGCGCCGTGAAGAACAACATCGCGCGCACCGCTGCCAATGTCGATCACGGCTGGATCGGCGCGGACGGCGTGGCGCTCGCGCGCGAGACGCTGGGTTTGCCGGCCGTTTTTCTGAATGACGCGGACGCTGCAGGACTCGCCGAGATGCGTTGGGGCGCGGGCCGCAATACGCCCGGCACCGTGATCATGCTGACGTTCGGCACCGGCATCGGCACCGCGCTGTTCATCGACGGCCAGCTCGTCCCCAACACGGAGTTCGGCCACGTGCAGTTGCGCGGGGCGGATGCCGAGGCCTGGGCGTCGGCTCGGGTGCGGACCGAGCAGAACCTCGACTTCCCGCAGTGGATCGAGCGCGTGAACGAATATCTCGCGGTGATCCACGGGCTGTTCTGGCCGGACGTGTTCATTCTCGGCGGCGCGGTCAGCGAGCGGTATGAGCAATTTGCGCCGCTGCTGAAGTCGGATGCGGAGATTCGGGCGGCGCATTTCGCGGGGCAGGCGGGGGTGATGGGCGCGGCGCTGGCGGCGGCTGAGGCTTTGGCCAAGGGGTGATTGGCGGGGGGTCTGCTTTCCTAAGGAGCCGTAATCGCCGAGGGCTCAAGAACCCGGCCCAAGAAGCCCTCAATCGCCGGGCGGCTTGAAAAATGCGCTCTGAGCCGCCCGGCGATTGAGGGCCTTCCCTCATAGCCGCGGCGCCCACACCCGCCCCATCGCTTCTAGCGCCCAGCCATCGCGCCCCCTTAGACTGCCAGCCTCCCCCAAACACCCCACGTTCATGCCCTTAAAGAGCAAGCTCCCCGACGTCGGAACCACGATCTTCACGGTGATGTCCCGGCGCGCGCGCGAGTTGGGCGCGCTCAACCTCGGGCAAGGCTTCCCCGATTACGACATCGATCCGCGCATCACCGAGCTCACTGCCGAGGCGATGGCGGAAGGCCGTAACCAGTACGCCGCCATGGAGGGCGTGCTGGAGCTGCGCGAGCAGATCGCGGCCAAACTGGCTCTGAGTTACGGCGTCACCGTCGACGCCGAATCCGAAATCACGATCACGCTCGGCGGCACGGAAGCGCTCTACTGCGCCGTGCAGGCGATCGTGGGGCAGGGCGACGAAGCGATCGTGTTCGACCCGTCGTATGACTCGTACGACCCCGCGATCCGGCTCGCGGGCGGCAAGTGCATCCACATTCCGCTGATGCCACCGTCGTTTCGGTATGACTGGGAGCGCGTCGCCAGCGCGATTACGGATCGCACGCGGCTCATCATCATCAACACGCCCCACAATCCGGCGTGTACCACCGCCACGACGGATGATCTCGATGCACTCGCGGACTTGATTCGAGATCGAAACATCTACGTGCTGTCCGACGAAGTCTACGAGCACGTGATCTACGACGGCCGCAAGCACGCGACGGTTCTCGCGCATCCGGAGTTGCGCGAACGCAGTTTCGCCGTGTTTTCGTTCGGCAAGACGCTGCACGCCACCGGTTTGCGAGTGGGTTACAGCGTGGCGCCCGCGGAGCTGACGCGCGAGCTGCGCAAGGTGCATCAGTTCAACACATTCAGCATCACTCATCCGATTCAGCAGGCCATCGCGCGCTATCTCGTGGAGAAGCCGGAAAGCTGGCAGGGTTTGTCGGCTTTCTTTCAGGCGAAGCGGGATCGCGTGCGTGCCGCGTTGGAAGGCACAGGATTCGTCGCGCCGCCCGCTCAGGGCACGTATTTCCAACTCGTCGATTACACCGCGTTCTCGACTGCGCCCGACGTGCAGTTTGCAGAGCGCCTGCTCACCGAAGCAGGCGTCGCGACGATTCCGCTTTCGCCGTTCTACAAAGATCCGCCACGACTCACGGTGCTGCGGCTGTGTGTGGCGAAGAAAGACCAGACGCTCGACGATGCTGTCGCCCGACTCCGGTCGTTTGCGAGCAGCCTTTCGCATGAGGATGACGATGGCTGACTCCCACCGACTGCGCGTCTCGATCGTCCAGCAGCCACTTGCGTGGAACGATCCCGCCGCGAATCGTGACCATTTCGACGCGCTGCTCGCGCCGCTCGCTGGAAACACGGACCTCGTGGTGCTGCCCGAGATGTTCACCACCGGTTTCAGCATGGACGTGAAAGAGCATGCGGAGCCCGTCGGCGGCCCGACGTCGGAGTGGCTCGGGCGCAAGGCGCGCGAGCTGCGCGCTGCCGTGACGGGCAGCGTCATGACGAAGGATCGATCGAACTTCTACAACCGGATGTTCTGGGCCGAGCCGGGCGCGACGCTGCGTCACTACGACAAGCGTCATCTGTTTCGCATGGCGAGCGAGCATCAGAGCTATACACCGGGCCAGAACGCGCTGAGCGTCGAATGGCGCGGGTTCCGCATCTGTCCGCTCGTGTGTTACGACCTGCGTTTTCCCGTGTTCAGCCGTCGGCGCGACGCGCTCGAATACGACGTGCTCATCTATGCGGCAAACTGGCCCGCGCCGCGTCGCCAGGCCTGGCGCGCGCTGTTGAAGGCGCGCGCTATCGAGAACATCGCGTATGTCGTTGGCGTCAACCGCGTGGGCACGGATGGCAACAATCATCCGTATGCTGGCGATAGTGTCGTCCACGATTTCTTGGGCGAGCCGCTTGCGGAGCTCGGGAGCGATCCCGCCGTGGTCACTGTGGAGCTGGATCTCGACGCGCTGCGCGCATTTCGAGAACGATTTCCCGCCCACCTGGATGCCGATCGGTTTACGCTGGAAGCATGAAGAAGAGCACCCGCGTCAATCACCCGCCCCGTGTCGATCTCGCGCCGGACAATCATCCGGTCGTCGCGCCGATCTACCAGACCGTCAAGTTCGAGTTCGATTCGCTCGATGAGACGATGAAGGCGCTGCGCGGCGAGCGCGCCGGTTTTTTCTATACCCGTTCGTCCAACCCGACGACGCGGCAGCTCGAGATGACGCTGGCAGAGCTGCAGGGGCGGGACGATTGTCTCGTCACGGCCTCGGGCGTCGGCGCGATCGCGCAGGCCTTGCTCGCGCTGACGAAGGCGGGCGATCACATCCTGTGCTTCGTCGAAACGTATAACCCGAGCCGCTATCTCATCCGCCGGTTGCTCGGCCGATTCGGCGTCACGAACACGATGCTGTCCATCGAAGATCTCGACGGCATCCAGCGCGAGCTCGCAGCGCGGCCGACGCGGCTGGTGTTCTTCGAGAGCCCGACCAATCCCGTCACGAAGATCGCGGATATCGCGGCCATCACGAAGCTCGCGCGCGCCCGGAATGCGCTGACGGTGATGGACAACACCTTCGGCGGCTTTCATCAGCACGGCGAGTTCGACATCGACGTGTTCATCCACAGCCTCACGAAATACGCGTCCGGCGCGGGGGACGTGATGGGTGGCGCGGTGATCGCGCGGCAGGACCTCATTCGCGCGATGCGCACGGACTTCGGCGCGTTGGGCGGTTCGCTGGATCCGCATGCCGCGTTTTTGATCCAGCGGGGGCTGAAGACGTATTTCATCCGCTACCAGGCGCAGTGCGCGAGCGCGATGCGTATTGCGGAGCTGCTCGAGGCCAGCCCGCTGGTCGAGCGCGTGCACTACCCGGGCATTCCGACTCATCCGCAATACGCGTTGGCGAATGTGCAGATGAAGGAGTTTGGGACGATTGTGACGTGTGACTTCAAAGGTGGCCTGGCTGCCGGAGATAAGTTCGCAGAGTCGTTGAAGCTGTTCGCGCTGACGGCGAGCCTGGGGTCGACGGAGTCGCTCGTTGTTTCACCGCAGATGATGAAGGGGCGGGATTTGACGCCGGAGCAGCTGCGGATGTCGCTGGTCACCGAGGGAACGGTGCGGTTGTCGATTGGGTTGGAGGATATCGATGACTTGGTGGAAGACGTGAATCAGGCGCTGGAGGCGGCGAGGGATTTGTCGCCGTAGGCCGCGTCGTTGAGCGCGGTTTGGTACGGCCCGTACAGATCCGTGCGGATCCCTCCAGGTCGCGGCCTGTTGCGCCTTTCAGCCGCCCGATTCGCTCCGTCTCCTAGCCGCCCGGCGATTGAGGACTTCTTGATTGAAGTCCTTCCAGAAGCTATTTCCTGAACAGCCACGCGAGCACGGAGATGACGACGCTCACAATGAGCATCGTCGTAATCGGAAAGAAAAACTTGAAGCCCGGCCGATCGATCACGACATCCCCCGGCAGCCGGAACAGCGGCAACCGCCGTACCCACGGCCAGAGCAGGCCTAGCACAAGCAGCACGGTTCCCAGAACGACGAGAATGCGGTTCATGGTGCGATTGTATGCGCGAGGGCGGCTGAGCGGGCGTGGCGCCTGGCATTTCGTCTTCAGGCTCTCGGGGCGGTCCTCTCGACTGTGTCGAGAGAATTATCATGGCACGTCGTCGCGGACCGCGGAGGTGCCGCGCGCGCTTCTTGTCTGCTTATGGCGGTTCAATGAGGCCGCGGCAGATTCACCGCGGAACATGTGATCGGAGTTGTTCGCGGTGACGAACGCACCATCGCTGCCGATTCGCGACGTTGTAGGCCACGATGTAGAGATGCGCCTCGCGCATGATTCACCGTGTGGTGAAGTTGGGATACTCGGTCAACTCACCGAGAAGATGGCGGCTCAGCAGCCGCGCCTGCAGCTCGAGCAGCCTGCGATCAAGGAGCGATCAGCGCCATCTGCCGGCAGATTCGAGCTATCTGAGATTCGAGCAGCGAGTGGAGGCGGTGCGATGCTGCGGGGAATATCGAAGTTGCGCGTGTAAGTGCTCGGGTTGATCGCATTCTTGAATCGGGGAAGCATCACCCTCGGAGGGAGAACGAGCCACCGTCGCGGGATTAGCGCCAACCCGCCGTGGGACATCGCCTTCCTCACGCGAACCATGCCGAGCCTGCGGAGGAAAACGACCTGCCCTCGCGGACGCATGACGAACCCCGGCGAGACATCGATCAACCCGCGCCGGAATTGAGTAAACCCGCGCGGGGAGAAGAGGAAACTTCCGTCTTCCGGGAGGGTCGCGGCCAACCATTTGATTGAGTTGAGGAAAATCGCTCTTTCTCCCGACCGGGAGAAAGACTTACCCGCGCGGGGAAAAGACCAACCCGCCGCGGGAGATGAGGAACTCGCCGTGGATGACGAGCAGCCCAACTTCGGAATGGACGAATCCGGCGCGGGATCAGAGCAGCCCACGCCGGGATAGCATGAGCCCGCGCGGGGCCCTCGTAGCCTGCGGCCCGGAAAAGACGAGCGACGCCGGGGCGGGAGGCAACCGCTGCGCGTAAGGGAGGAACCGGGCCGTAAGAGCGCTTGATAGCCGAGTTGCTACGGTCGCTCCCATGGAAAAAACCATCAAACGCTACTCGAGGTTCAGCGCGATGAAAAGCTGCGGAGTACCGGGAATGGCAGAGCCAGCCGGCCCATGCGCGTATGCAGTCCGTCAGCGACATCACACTCGCGGTCTACCGGATGACGAAGGGTTTGCGGGATGTTCCAAGACTTCAAAGAACTCGTGTCCGCCTTCAACGTCTACGGAGTTAGGTATGTGATCGTCGGTGGGTACGCCGTGTCTTTTCATTCGCAACCGCGCGCAACCTCAATTCGACTGGTGGTCTATGGAGGGAAGAGCAATCTCTGCGGTCTGGCCAGAGTGGGTCGGTACCCAGCGGATTCATCAGTAGTGCCCCATGGGTGAGTTGCGCGCGTCAGGGGACCCGCTGGACGCTGGCGTCTGCGACCCACCGCGCACGTTCGCGCGAGAATCGAAGGATGGCAGTCTTGTTCGCCTTGCCAGCGAAGATTCGGTCAGCGGTCGCGACGTGTTCGTCCAGCTCCGGGCTAGGTCGGTCTTCGGCGATGTCGCCTAATTGTTCCGGCGCCTGAATTCGATCGATGGAAAAGCTGCGCAGCGCACGGCGCAGCTCGTCCCACGCGTCGAGATACCCAATTGTCGCGATAGTGGGCGAGGCGCTGGAGTGAGCCGACGCGCTCCGTGCGCTCATCTTAATGCGCGAGTGATAATGAAACCGATCGGGGCCGGCATGTATCGGTATCCGGCCACTTCGTCGACGCACTCGATCGCGCGCCGAGGTAATCCTTCATCGCCTTGATGATCCGGAACACCTCGACTCCGAGCATTCCAGTCGCAGCTTGAGATCCGCCATCGGAACGGCGGTTCTGCGGCCGTGCAGAAGCGAATGCAGCTGATAGATCCGGTCAAACTTGTTCATGTCCGCGTATTTCGGCCGGCACCAACCCCCTCGTTGGCGTTCAACGAGGGGCATGGCCGCGCATTTCTATACGAATCCACCACGAATGCCGGCTTCGTTTCTCGCGTGCGCGAGCGACGATGCGTCGCCCGTTGCCCGGGCGGGCGAGGAGGGCTTGCGTAGTTACAAAGTGTAACTACACTAAGGGAGGCCGGCGTGGAGCTCGAATGGGACGAGAAGAAGCGTCTCACCAATTTCCGGAAGCACGGGTTCGATTTCGAGGATTGTGTCCACCTGTTCAGAGGGCCGGTGGAAACATGGCTCGACGTGCGCTTCGACATGGGAGAGCCACGCTTCCGCGCCGTCGGAATGCTGGACAACAGGGTTGTGGCTGTTGCCTACACGGAGAGGCACGACGTCATTCGCATCATCTCAATGCGTAAAGCTAGCAAACATGAAGAAGCGTACTACTTCGAAAGGCTCGCGGGGCTTTAAGTCTGACTTCGCCCGCATCGACAAGATGCGCGACGAGGACATCGACTTCTCCGACATTCCCGAGATGACCCCTGAGGACTTCGCCAACAGCGTAGTGCACTGGGGTCTCGCCGGCCGCAACCCTCCCAAGGAGCTCATCACCCTCCGCCTCGACGCCGAAGTGCTGAAGTGGTTTCGCTCATTGGGGAAGGGTTACCAGACGCGCATCAACCTGCTCCTGCGCTCGTACATGTACGCGCACACGATCCCTCCGGCGCAGAACGCGAGAAAGGCGACGCCGCGGCGGAAGAAGTAGGGCGCAGGCGCGAAGGCTGTGCTGGCTCGCCTTGGCTCGGCACGACAGCACGGCACCACGACAGCGCGGCGGCACACCGACCGAATGCGTCTGATGGCCAGACGACCGGCGAGGCCGCCTTCTCCGCCCCTCCTTGATATATTACCCAGCCCGCCGGCGCCCCTCCGGCATGCCAGCGATCCGCCGCCCCTTTTAGGACCATCATGACCGCCACCAAGATCATCTACACCCTGACGGATGAAGCCCCTGCGCTCGCCACCTACTCGCTGCTGCCGCTCGTGCAGGCGTTCACCAAAGCGGCGGCGATTGCGGTCGAAACGCGCGATATTTCGCTCGCGGGACGCATCCTCGCCAATTTTCCGGAAGCGCTGACGGCGGCCCAGCGGCAGAACGACGATCTCGCGGAGCTCGGTGAGCTCGCCAAGACGCCGGAAGCGAACATCATCAAGCTGCCCAACATCAGTGCGTCGCTGCCGCAGTTGCAGGCGGCGATCAAAGAGCTGCAGTCGCAGGGCTACAAGGTGCCGGACTATCCGGAGTCGCCCAAGGACGATGCGGAGAAGCAGGTCAAGGCGAAGTACGCAAAAGTGCTCGGCAGCGCGGTGAATCCGGTGCTGCGTGAAGGCAATTCGGATCGTCGCGTCGCGAACGCGGTGAAGCAGTACGCGAAGAAACATCCGCATTCGATGGGCGCGTGGTCGTCGAGCTCTGTCACCCGTGTCGCGTCCATGAGCGAGGGCGACTTCTACGGCAACGAGCAGTCGGCGAACATCGCGAAGGCCGGCACGCTGCGCATCGAGCATACCGACGAGTCCGGCAAGACCACCGTTCTCAAAGACGGCGTGAAGGTGAAAGACGGCGAGATCATCAGCGCCACCTTCATGAAGCGCGAAGCGCTGCGCAAGTTCTACGCAGACACGATCAACGCCGCGAAGGCGAGCAACACGCTGCTATCGCTGCACCTGAAGGCGACGATGATGAAGGTCTCCGACCCCATCCTGTTCGGACATGCCGTCAGCGTGTTCTTCAGTGACGTGTTCACGAAGCACGCCGCCGTGTTGAAACAACTCGGCGTCACCGGCAACAACGGTATCGGCGATCTCTACACGAAGCTGCAGACGCTGCCCGCCGATCAGAAATCGCAGATCGAAGCGGATCTGAAAGCTGCGTACGCCGCGCGTCCGCCACTTGCGATGGTCGACTCGGACAAGGGCATCACCAACCTGCACGTGCCGAGCGACGTGATCATCGACGCGTCGATGCCCGCTGCGATACGCGCGTCCGGCCGCATGTGGGGCGCGGATGGCAAGCTGCACGACACGATCGCGATGATCCCGGATCGCTGCTATGCCGGCGTGTACCAGGCCGTCATCGAAGACTGCAAGAAGTTCGGCGCGTATGACGTGCGCACCATGGGCAACGTGAGCAACGTCGGCCTCATGGCGCAGGCGGCAGAGGAATACGGCTCACACGACAAGACGTTCGAGATCGCGTCGAACGGCGTCGTGCGCGTGATCGACGCCGACGGCAAGGCGCTCACCGAGCACAAAGTCAGCACCGGCGACATCTGGCGCATGACTCAAACAAAAGACGTCGCGATCAAGGATTGGGTGAAGCTCGCCGTGAATCGCGTCAAGGCCACCGGCCAGACCGCGATTTTCTGGCTCGATGAAAACCGTGCGTACGATCGCAATCTCATCGCGCGCGCGCAGCAGTATTTGAAAGATCACGACACGAAAGGGATGGACATCCGCATCCTGTCGCCGGTGAAAGCGACGCAGGCCACGCTCGAGCGCGTGCGCGCAGGCAAAGACACGATTTCCGTCACGGGCAACGTGCTGCGCGATTACCTCACGGACTTGTTCCCGATTCTCGAGCTGGGCACCAGCGCGAAGATGCTGTCGATCGTTCCGCTGCTCGCGGGCGGTGGAATGTATGAGACGGGCGCTGGCGGTTCGGCGCCGAAGCATGTTCAGCAGTTCGTGGAAGAGGGGCATTTGCGGTGGGATTCGCTGGGCGAATTTCTCGCGTTGCAAGCTTCTATCGAAGATCTCGCCGGCAAGACGGGCAATGCGAAGGCCGCCGCGCTGGCGGCTGCGCTCGATGAAGCGAATGCCAAGTTTCTGGATAACGACAAGTCACCTTCGCGTAAGGCGGGTGAGCTGGACGTTCGCGGAAGTCACTATTACCTCGCGCTGTACTGGGCGCAGGCGTTGGCGGCTCAGAGTCAGGATGCTGCATTGAAGGCGTTGTTTGCGCCGATTGCGGCGAAGCTCACGAGCGCGGAGGCGCAGATTGTCGGTGAGTTGAATGGCTCGCAGGGGACTGCGGTGGATATTGGGGGGTATTACCACCCGGATGCGAAGAAGTGCGCGGCGGCTATGCGGCCTAGCAAGACGTTGAATGAGATTGTGGGGGCGTTTGGGTAAGAGCGCTCAGTTGCGCGCGCGGCTGAGGACTCGGAGCCTCAAGCGCTGGGCGGTTGGGAAGGCGGAAGCCCTCAATCGCCGGGCGGCTGGTGTGGTGTTCTGCAAATAGGCGGCACCACTTGGTCGCTGGTGCGCTGCTCGGGAACGGCGGTCAGAGCGGCGGCACTGAGTTAATCGAAGCGGGGCGAAGTCGAGCCGGGAGGCAGGCAGGACGCTCACCCGTCGTGCGCTGCTCGAGCGCGCATCGAAGAAATCCCGCGGCGGGATTTCCTCGGCGTTCCCCGTGTTCGCCGGGGGCCATGGCGTTCTTCTTCCATCGCGAGACTTTGAGTCACCACTCGCATGGCCCTGATCCGGCGAACGCGGGCGCTCGAGAAGCGCACGACGGGTGAGCGTCCTGCCTGCCTCCCGGCTCGACTTCGCTGATCGGTTGGCGTGACGTTGGGCAGAGCTAGAGGCAAGAGCTAGAGGCGCGAGACGCGACACCCTCGAGGGCGCAGCCACGCCGGCGGGTGTTTGCCACTCTTCCGCTGCGCGTCTCGGGCGCCCGCGCGACGGCGGATCAGGGGCGTGCGAGTGGTGCAACCGAACCTTGGAAGGGCGTCCGTGACGCACGCCCCCCGACGCGCGCGGGGAACGCCGAAGAAAGTCGCTGTCCTCAGCGGCTTTCTTCGAAGCGCGCCCGAGTCGTGCAGCGGAAGAGTGGCAAACACCCGCCGGTGTGGCTGCGCCCGCGATAGCGCCAATCGCTCCAACTCCGCTCCAGCCAACACAGCCAAAGCTCGAGTAAGTGCCGTCCGCTGTAGGACCGGCCCGCGCCATCGGAATCTAGCAAATGCCTCCCTGCATCTGCACATCCCATCCCAAGAGACGACACTGAGCCGCCCCGCGATTGAGGGCTTCTTATCTCAGCCGCCCGCATGAACTAACATGCGCCGCTATGTCCAAAACCCACTCAAGATCCCCCTCGATCGACGGCTACTGGATGCCCGGCGAATTCGAACCGCACGCCGGCACCTGGATGCTGTGGCCCGAACGGCCCGATAACTGGCGCAACAACGCATTGCCGGCGCAGCGCGCGTTCGTCGAAGTGGCGCGCGCCATCGCGCGGTTCGAGCCGCTCACGATGGGTGTGTCCGCCGCGCAATACGAAGCGGCGAGGGTGCTGCTGCCCGAGCACATCCGCCTCGTCGAGATGTCTCACGATGATTGCTGGACGCGCGACACCGGCCCCACGTTCGTCGTGAACGAAGCGGGCGATCTGCGCGGCGTGGACTGGCACTTCAATGCGTGGGGCGGATATCGCGGCGGCCTGTACGCACCGTGGGACCAGGACGAGCTCGTTGCGCGCAAGGTCCTCGAGATCGAACGTCGGGACCGTTACCTCGCGGGCATCGTCAACGAGGGCGGCGCCATTCACGTGGATGGCCTGGGCACCGCGCTCGTCACCGAAGAGTGCCTGCTCAACCCGAACCGCAACCCGGACATGTCGAAGTCGCAGATCGAAGCGAAGCTGCGCGCGTTTCTCGGCGTGAGCACGATCGTGTGGCTCGGCAAGGGCGTGTTCAACGATGAGACGGATGGTCACGTCGACAATCTCGCCTGCTTCGTGCGGCCCGGCGAAGTCGCGCTCACGTGGACGGATGACGAGCGCGATCCGCAGCACGCCATTTCCAAAGACGCCTGGGAGCGGTTGAACGACGCGCGTGATGCGCGCGGCAAGCGCTTCAAGGTGCACAAGCTGCCGAGCCCCGGTCCGCTGTACATGTCCGCGAAGGAAGCGAAGGGCCTCGTTCCGCGCAAGGGCACGAAGAAGCGTCCGCCGGGTGACCGGCTGGCCGGCAGCTACGTGAACTTCTTCATCGCGAACGGCGGCATCGTGATGCCGCTGCTCGATGCCCGTACGGATCGCGCGGCTGCCTCGATTTTGAGGAAGTTGTTTCCGAAGCGGCAGATCGTGGGCGTGCCGGCACGTGAAGTGCTGCTGGGTGGGGGCAACATTCACTGCATCACGCAGCAGGTCCCTGCGGGCGGAGTGGTCAGGAAGCGGCCCGGTTCCTGATGGCGCCGGCCCTGCGACTCCCCCCCTTTCTGCTGAAGGAAAACACGTGGCGAAAAAAGCGCTGACCGGCAAATCCCTCATCGACGCGCTGCGGGTCAAACCCGGCTCGAAACACCGCCTCGAGGACAGCGACGCCAACGAATCTTTCGGCTGGGAAAAGCCCGCCGCGCTCGCCGCCTTCGAAGAAAACCGCAAGCAGCTCGAAGACCTTCAATACAAGCTCTACGCCGACGCGCGTCACGCCCTGCTCGTGGTGCTGCAGGCAACGGATGGCGGCGGCAAAGACAGCACCGTCCGCGACGTATTCACGTCAATGAACCCGCAAGGCTGCATCGTCACGTCGTTCAAAGCGCCGACGTCCGATGAGCTGAAGCACGATTATCTCTGGCGCGTGCATCAGCACGTGCCGCCGCTCGGCGTCGTGGGCGTGTTCAACCGCTCGCACTATGAAGACGTGCTCGTCGTGCGCGTCGAAAACCTGGTTCCAGAAGAGGTGTGGAAGCGCCGTTACGCGCACATCAACGACTTCGAGCGCCTGCTGACGGACTGCAATGTCCACGTGGTCAAATTCTTTCTGCAGATCAGCAAGGACGAGCAGAAGGCGCGGCTCGAAGAACGCCTGAGCGATCCCTCGAAATTCTGGAAGTTCAACGCGGACGATCTCGACAAGCGCAAACACTGGGACGCGTACCAGAAAGCGTTCGAGGCCATGCTCGCCCGCTGCAGCACGGACGAAGCCCCGTGGCACGTGATTCCGTCGGACCGGAAGTGGTTCCGCAATCTCGCGGTGTCTCAGGTTCTGGTCAACACCCTGGAAAAACTGCCACTGCGCTTCCCCGAGCCCACCGTGGACCCCGCCAAAGTCCGCATTCGCTGAGACGGGCGAAGCCCGGCCGAGCCCCTGCGCGCTGCAAAGGGGCCAAAGGTCGCGGATTCCCCCGATACCGAAGCCGGACTGCGACTTCAGTCAACGAGTTCGGCGCCCCTCCGGGCAATCATCCGGCCACGTTCAAAGGACATTGGCTGGTTCCGTCTGCCTGTGCCGACAGGCTTCCCCCCGACGGAACTTTCGGTACTGTGGCTGGCACTTACAGGAGCCGCTCCGTGGGGGTCGGGGCGAATCGCACCGTGGATTCAATTCGCCTGGCGCGCATCGTTCTGGTCATCGCGACTCCGTTCGTCCTCGCCTCGTGCGGGGGCCGCAACAACCTCGCCGCGAACGAGCGATGCCACGAGCAGATCGTCGTGAGCCTGGCGCCCGGTGTGATGCGTACGGACCGAGTGGAGGATCGGCTGCAGGACGATGCCGAAGTCAAACTGGAATACCTGCGCTCAACGAGCCCGACGTTATTCGTCTACTCGTTGACTGCAAAGGGCCGGGATCCGGGCTGCAAGCTTGCGCTCTCGCGCCTTCGCCAGGATTCACGCGTGCGGTTCGCAGAGCCGGACCTGCGTCGTACGGTCAACGGGTTCAATTGACGAATCCCCACATAAAGGATGAAACCGGACAGGGCACTCTGCTCGTATAGGAGCCGCTGCCTGCCCGGATCGCTTCACAGAGGAACTGCTTCATGCGCCCGATCGCTGCCACCCTGACCAGCCTTTCGATGGCCGCCCTGGTTCTCGCCTCGTTGTGCGCGACCACCGCGTCTGCCGCGGAGACCAACCCCGCCCGGACGCGTCCGAAGGCGGCAGAACAGGTTTCCGCCCAGCGCGTCATCGTGAAGTTTCGGGAAGGATCGGGCGTTGCGACGCAGGGCACGGCCAGCCGCGAATCCGCATCGAGCACCACCTTCAACACGTCGCGCATCACAGCATTGGCGAGCCGCGGCCGCTTCACGCTGAAAGGCTCGCGCGCGATCAGCTCGAGCATGCACGTGCTGCAGATCGAGCCGCTCACTGGCAACGAAACCGCCACCGAAACGCTCGCGCGTCTCAATGCAGACAGCGATGTCGAATACGCGGTGCTCGATCGTCGCGTGTATCCGCACTCGACCACGTCGAACGATCCGCTCGCCTTGGGGCAGTGGTATTTGAAGGCAGTCCAGCCTTCCGCGATCAATGCGGAAGGCGCGTGGGACATCACGAAAGGCAGCAACGGTGTGGTCGTCGCGGTGGTCGACACCGGCGTGCGCTTCGATCATCCGGACCTGGGCCGCGCAAACTCGTTCGGCCGCCTGCTGCCGGGTTACGACTTCGTTTCCGCCGACAGCAGCAACAACTTCATGACGGCGAACGACGGCAACGCGCGGGACGACGATCCGTCGGACCCGGGCGATTACTGCTCGCCGGACAACAGCTCGTGGCACGGCACGCGCGTGTCGGGAATCATCGGCGCGCTCACCAACAACAGCACCGGCGTCGCCGGCGTGATGTGGAGTGGGTACATCCTGCCCGTGCGCGTGCTCGGTCGTTGCGGCGGATTCAACTCGGACGTGCTGGCCGGCATTCGCTGGGCTGCGGGTCTTTCGGTGGCGGGCGTTCCGAACAATCCGTATCCCGCGCGTGTGATCAACGTGAGCCTCGGCGGCGAAGGTGCGTGCGATTCGGCGTCCGCGAACGTCATCAACGAAGTCGCCACGGCCGGTGTGCTCGTGGTGGTGTCGGCGGGTAATGAAGGCGGTCCGGTCGATTCGCCCGCGAATTGCGCCGGTGCGATGGGCGTTCTGGGCCTGCGCGCGGCGGGCACGAAGGTGGGCTTCAGCAGCCTCGGGCCCGAGATTGCGCTCGGCGCGCCGGGCGGCAACTGCATCAATGACACGGGCGCGTGCCTCTTCTCGATCGATACGACGACGAACAACGGCACGACCACGCCGGGCACCAACGGCTATACCGATCAGCTGAATTTCAATGTGGGCACGAGCTTCTCGTCGCCCATCGTGTCCGGCATCGCGGGCCTCATGCTCTCGGTGAACGGTAACTTGAGAGCTTCGCAGCTCATCTCGCGCATGAAGGCGAGCGCGTTGCCATTCCCAACAACCAACGAGACCGGCAGCGCGCCGGCCGCTGGAGCTTGTCACGTGCCGACGGGCGCTGCAGGCGACATCCAAGGCGCCGAATGCTCTTGCACGACGGCCGCTTGCGGCGCCGGCATGGCGAACGCGAATGGCGCGGTATTGCAGGCCCTGCGGCCGATCGCTGCGATTTCGGTGTCCGGTATCGTGGCCGCCGGTTCCAACGTCACTCTGGATGCGAGCGGCAGTGGCGCGGCGTGTAATCACACCGTTGCGTCGTATGCGTGGACGGTGACTGCCGGCACGGGCTCGCTTTCGAGCAGCAACACGGCCTCGACGACGATTCAGGCTCCGGCTGCGGGCACGACGACGGTTCATCTCGTCGTGACGGACGACTCGGGCAAGACCGATGCGGCGGATATCAACATCACCTCGACGAACACATCGACCCTTGCACCTTCGACAGCGGGCAATCGCGCTTGTCTGGCTGCGTTGACCATTCCCTCTGCGGTGACGATCAGTGCGACGGATACGGATGTTGCTGAGGCGGGAACGAATCCGGGCACGTTCCAGCTCACGCGGTCGGGCGATACCACAGCCGCGTTGGTGGTGAACATCACGGCGGGTGGCTCGGCGACGAGTGCGACGGATTACATGGCGCTGCCGACCACTGTGACGATTCCGGCCGGTGCCGCATCGGCGAACGTTATCGTGACGCCTGTTGAAGATACGACCGTCGAGACGGGCGGCGAGACGGTGACTGTGACCGTGGCGGCTGGCACTGGATATGACGTTGGGGCGGCTGCTGCCGCTACTGTGACGATTGCGGATAACGACACGGCGCCGCCCGCCAATAGTGGGGGTGGGGGCGGTGGCGGAGGTGGTGGGTCGATGGATCTGCTGAGCCTGATCGCACTGATGGGGTTCGCGGCGTATGCCTGGCGGCGGCGGCTTTCGGAGGCCCTCAGGCGCCGGGCGGCTCGGAACTCCTTCGAGTCGCCGCGGGGCTGAAGACGAGTCTCTCGCACGGCGCCGCCGCGACTCATCGAGGCCTGCTCGGGTACGGCCGTAAGACCGGCCTGCGCGGCCCGGTCCCTCGAGGCCTCGGCCGAGTGCATCCCTGTATTCGGACGCCCCTCGCAGACCTCGATGAGTCACGTCGGCGCCCTCGAGGTTGTCGTGGCCCTCTCAGCCGCCCGGCGATTGAGGGCTTCTGAATCCGCTCTTCGTCCGAGGCCTCTTAATCCATCCCCAACTTCACCGCCAACAACGCCGCCTGCGTCCGGTCCTCCAGTTTCAGCTTCGCGAGGATGTTGCTCACGTACCCCTTCACAGTGCCTTCAGTGAGCTGCAGCGACTTCCCGATCGATCGATTGCTTTGCCCCTGCGCCAGCAAGCGCAACACCGACTTCTCCCGGTCCGTCAGCAGCTCCAGTGGATTGAGCTCTGAAGGCTTGCGCATGCGGTTTACCAGCAGTCGCTGAGCCTCCGCATGCAGCCAGGGCTCGCCGCGTACCACGGTGGTCATGGCCTTGAGCAGCTCCGCCTTGGCGACATCTTTCAGCACATAGCCCAGAGCGCCCGCGCTGATCACCTTCTGAACCTGCTGATCTTCCGCATAGCTCGTCAGCATCAAAATCTGTACGGCCGGATTGCGCGCCCGAATCGTGCGAATGGCATCCGGCGCGGGCATGCCCGGCATTTTCAGGTCCATGAGCACGAGGTTCGGCGTGAGGCGCGCGGCCATCTCCACCGCTTCATCGCCGTTCGCGGCCTCGCCCACGATGCTCATGCCCTCCACGTCGTCGAGCAATGCGCGCAGGCCTTCGCGCACGATGGCGTGGTCGTCCACGAGCAGAATCCGGATCGTCGTATCGGAAGTCATCGGTCGTCCCGTGGCAGCTCAATCACGACTCGCGTGCCCTGGCCGGGCGCGGAGTCAACGGTCGTCGTTCCACCGAGCGCCTCGGCGCGCTCGCACATGGTCTGGGAGCCGAGCCCGCCATAGGCATGCTCGGGCGGCACGCGGCTCACATCGAAGCCGCGGCCATCGTCCTGCACTTCCACGCGCACGAAGCCTGTTTCCAGTGCATGCGCGCGGATGAAAAGATTCTCGGCGCCCGAGTGCCTCAGCGCGTTCGCAATCGCTTCCTGGCAGATGCGATACAGCGCTTCTTCGTGCTCCAGCGCCTGGAACCGATAGCCCGCGAAATCCAGCGTGACACGCGGGTGTTCCGGCGCCAGCACCGCGAGCAGCCGCTGCAACGCCCGGCGCAAACCATAACTCGCCAGCTCGTTGCGCGAACCGAGAGCAGCAGGCGCCACGGCAGACTCATCCGCCACCGGCCGCAACTCGCGCAACAACGCGCGCATTTCGGTGAATGCCAGACGCGCCAGCTCTTCGAGCCGATGTGCGCGGCGCTCGCCTTCCTTCGCATCACGCTGCCACGCGCTGACGAGCGACTGCGAGATCATGCTGATGCTCGACAGCACCTGCGTGACGGAATCATGCAGATCCCGCGCGAGTCGCGCGCGCTCGCGCATCACAGCCGCTTCGCGTGATTCGTCGAACAGGCCGGCGTTCTTGATGGCGACCGCGAGATGATCCGCGATCACCTGGATGCTCGAGACGTCTTCGTCCTCGAAGGGCCGGCTGGCTTCGATGTTGATCACGCCGAAGACTTCATGACCCAGAACGAGCGGCACCGAAAGCTCGGAGCACACGTCGATCGGCCTCGGCGGCGGAACGTAGCGCGGATCCTGCGTGACGTCGTTGCTGATCTGCACGAGCCGCGTGCGCGCCGCTGCGCCCGCAATTCCCTTGGAAATATGCAGGCGGTATTCGTCGCGAAACACTTCGCGATAGGCGCCGGCGTGTGCGCGATAAACCAACTCGTCCTGCTCCAGCAGCGGAATCACGACGTTCGGATAGCCGAGCTGTTCGTGAATCACCTGTGCAGCGGTGGCCACGAGCTCCGTCGGCTCCATCTGCAGCGACACGAGTCGTGAGACTCGCGCGATCAGCGCCATGCGCTCGTTTCGAGCCCGCTCGCGCTGATAACGCATGGCGTTCTCGATGGCGATGGCGGCGTGCCGGCCAAAGAGTTGCAGCGTGCTGAGATCGCCCTGATCGAAGCGGCGCGGCGGCTGCGCGCCGATGCCGAAAAATCCGACGAGCTTGCCGCGGCTGACGATCGGCATGCCGATGACGGAGTTCGCCGCCAGCTCGGGCAACGTGATGGTGGGCAGTTGATCGTATCGTTCGAGCACGACCGGCTCGCCACTCGACAGCACCGCGCCCACGAGGCCGATGCCTGGGCCGGTTTCCGCCCCCAGCTCCCGCAGCGGCATGCGGCAGACGGCTTCGGTGCGAATCACTTTCTTCACCGGATCGAAGAGCCCGATGGTGCCGTCATCCGCCTCCAGCAGGTCGCACGCATGCGTGACGATGCGCGTGAGCAGCGGGCGCAGCTCGAGCTCCGAGCTGATCTCTTCCACCATCTGGCGCAGCGCTTCGGCCTCGCGAAGCGCGTGCTGATGCAGTTCGTCAGGCTGCGGTCGAGTGGCCATGCTTCAAGCGTCATCCATATGGGCTGTCCGGCGCAAGCGCCGTGGGCTGGAATCCGCCGGAGCGTTTCTGGCGCGCGACTTGCCACAGCTCACGGATCACCTCCCAACTGAACAGACCGGACGGAGGCGCGACCATGTGCACGACTGACGAAAATTTCTTCGCGATCAGTGGGCTCAGGCCCGCCGCCTCGTGCACTTTCTGCGTGTACCAGTGGAGCAGGCGCAGGCTGGCCGGGCGCAAGCCCGCTGTTTGCGGAAACCGCAGGTCCTCGCTGCTCGCGAGCTGCCACGGCAGCTCGACCACCTCCGCGGCTTGCCGGCGAAAGTCTTCGGTCAGCAGCTGAATGCCGAGCATGCCGCGCGACTGCAGTCGCGAGAGGCATTTTTCCAGCAGGTTGGCTTCGAGCGCGCTCGTCGTCATGCCCTGGCCATACACGGGATTGAAGCTGCACAACGCATCGCCCATCACGAGCAAGCCGCTGGGAAAACGCTCGAGCTGCTCATAGTGACGGCGCCACGTTGCCGGAAAACCGAAGCCCTGCGCATCGCCGAGCGGACGAGCACCGCGGAGTGCCGCATGAACATCCGGCACGGGCAGCGAGCGCGCGAAATCCAGAAATCCTTCGTGCGTCGTCGCTGGATGATCGCCGTGCGAGCCGACCAGCGTGACGAGCCATCGATCGCCTTCAATCGGAAAGATGAGCCCGCTGCGCGTGTTCGGTGGACGTGACGCGACGATCATCGCTTGCCAGTTGCGATCGCCGGCCGGACGCTCGTAGATGCGCGACGCATAGGCCAGGTTCATGCGCGTGACCGACTCCGGCGGCGCGCCATAGCCGAGGTGTTTCAGCTGGCGCGGCGTTTGCGAGCCGCGTCCGCTCGCATCGACAACGAGATCCGCGCGCACGAGGTCATCGGGCATTTCGGGGCCGCGTGCTTTCACGAACACGCCGGTGACACGCGAGTGTTCCCAGTCCATCGCGTAACGGCTCACCACGGCGCCGCCGACGACGAATACATTCTGCAGCTGCGAAACGCGTCGTCGGATTTCGTGCTCGAGCACGGGCCTGCTCACCGAGACGCCATACAAATCGCTTTCAAAGCGCGCTTTCCAGCAGCCGAAGTGATGCCACGCGAGGTCGGTGCCCGTGTTCAGCCGCGTGGCGCCTCGCGCGACCAGTGCCGGCACGAGGCCGGGCAGCAGATCTTCCATCGCGTGCTGTCCGCGAATCAGCAGCAGATGTACGTGCTTTCCGTGCGGCACTCCGCGACGCGCGTCCGGCTCTTCGGGCAGCGTGTCCCGATCGAGCACCGTCACCTGTTCGAAATGCTTCGACAGCGCACGCGCCGCCAGCAGTCCCGCAATGCTCGCGCCGATGACAACGGCGCGGCCCATCCGGTATGAAGTCTCAGCCATGTCGATTACTCCAGGAACTTGTCAGTGTCCGACGCGACAGGCGTCGTGTCGTCATCGATGCTTCGCAGGAACTCGAGCACGCTCGTGAGCTCCCCTGCGGTGAGTTTCTGCGCGATCGTCTGGCCCCCCGCGAGCTGGTGGCGTGCCGCGACGTCTTCGAGCGTGAGCGCCGAGCCGTCGTGCAGATACGGCGCGGACAGCGATAACCCGAGCAGTGAAGGCGTGTTGAACCCGGCGCCGCCGAACGGCGCGAATCCCTGCGTTGTCTGTCCGGCGACTGCCGCGGCACCTCGCAACTCGATAGTGCTTGCTGCGTTGAATGTGCCCACGTTGTCGAGCAACTTGAGCGTGCCTTTGCCGTCACGAGTCACCGACACGATCTGGGGACCTGCGTTGACGACGCCGGTGTCGATCGCCTTGATGTTCAGGAAGAAGTTGGCGCCGATGGTGTCTTCGGCGAACGTCGGGTTGTTCGCGTACACCGGGCTCGTGCGGCTCTTTGTCCATTTCTTGCCGCCGTGGCAGCTCGCGCAATTCGCGGTGAACACGTTGCGGCCTGCCTGTTCGTCGGCCGCCGCGAGGGCCGGGACAATCGGCGCGCGCACCGTCGCCACCCATTCGGACATCGCGTCGAGCGAGTCGCTCACGCCTTTCGTGGGGCCGTGGTTGAACACCAGTGCCGATCGGTCGACGCCGCCGACGTTCGTCGCGAATCCCTTGCCGCCCTGAATACCGCGCGCATTGTTGTTGAAGTCGGTGTTCGAGCCGCGCACGCCGCTCCAGTTGAGAATGCGCTGGTCGGTGAGATCGTTGCGCGCGAAGGTGCCTTCGAGCGGAATCGTGTTGCGCGGGCCGGTCTCGAAGATCCACGTGACGTTGTCGGAGTGGCCGTCGTCATGGCATGAGCCGCAGCTCGACCAGCCATTGTCCGACGCCTTTCCCCGATGCTCGATCGGCACGATCGAACGCAGTGGCACGTCGAACTGGCCGTCGCCGTTGTCGTCGAGCTTGTCCGGCAATCCCAGCGCCGTGAAGAACGCGAGCTTGCCGACCAGCCGACGATGCTGAACCGTGCCTGGCGCGGGTGGCGTGCTGCTTTCGATATCGCGTGCGAGCACCGCGTCGTGCTCGAGATCGAGCGCGGAAATCGAGGTATTCAGCTCGTTGTTGGTGTACGCCCGTTTGCCATCGCGACTCATCACAACACCGCTCGGCAGGTTGCCCGTCTGCAGCCGCTTCGCCGCGTTGTTGGCGTCGAGAATGGTGAGCTTGCCGTCTGCGCCGATCTTGGCGCGCATCACGTAGTTGCCGCCGCGGCTCACGAACAGGAAATTACGGCCGCGACGATCCGCATCCACCGCCACCATGTCGTTCAGGAACAGGCGATCCAGGCTGAGCGAACCGTCCGCCGGCTGCTTTTCTTTCACGACCTGTGCGTTGAGGTTCACCGAGCGCGCGGACTCGACCTCGTGCACGCGGTCGATCACGCCAACCAGCGCCTGCACGTTCGTGTTGAAGCGCACGGGCGGTTCCGGCTGCGCGCCGACATTTGGCACGTAGAGCTGCGAGCCGCGCACCAGCGCGTCGAACAGCATGTTCGGATACGCCTTCTGCGCGACTTTGCCGATCGGACCGTCCGCCGTGGCGTCGGTGCCGTTCACATCGGGGCAGAACGTGGTTTTGGCGAGCTGCGAGGCGCCGTCGGCGGTCTTGTCCGCGCCGCTGTTGAAGTAGACCACGGTGGCCGAGGCCTGCAGGGACTGACGCGTGTTGAGGCAGAAGTTGCGCCGATCCGCGTTGAAGCCGGAAGCGAGCGGCTTCAGCAGCAACGATGCGACCTGCTGATTGCCGAGCACGGCCTCGCCGACGCGGAACGTCGCGACGATGCCTTGCTTGGCGTCGTCGAAACCATCCGGTCGGTTCGGGTCGATCACTTCACCGAACAGGCGGGTGACGAAGACGCGCTCGTCGAGGTCGTTGCGATCGCCATCGTTGGTGATCGCGATGGCGTACGGATTTCCGCCCGTGTGCACGTGATTCACCACCTGCATCGTGGAGAGGCGCACGACAGCCACGTCGCCACTCGTGTGGTTCGCGACGAACGCATAAGTGCCGTTCGGGGTAATGGCCACGCCGCGCGGCTCGACGCCTACGTCGATTGAGTTGCCGATTTTCTGCGGAGTCGCCGCGGCCAGGTCGATAGTGCTCAGCGTGCCGTCGATCGCGTTGGTGACGTACGCGCGCTTGTCATCCGGACTCAGTGCTACGAAGCGCGGCTCGTCGCCCACGGGCACTTCCGCGATGAGCTGGTCGGTGTCGGTGCCGTCGTCCTTGCGCACGCGGATCACGGAAACGCTGTCTTTCTGGCGATTCACGACGACCACGCGCTTGTCGTCGCTGGTGAGCGCGATGCTTCCGGAGCGGGCCTGCTTGAACAGCAGCGTGAACTCTGCGAGCGCCGTCTGGATGTCGATCGGATTGCGATGAAGGGACGCGAGCACACTTGCGACGATCGGATCCGCCACGAACCCCGCCGCGACCTGCGAGAAGTTCAGTGTTTTGCCGCCGGTCACCGCCTGTGCTACGGCAGTGTTCGCGGCCGCGTCGATCTGAACGCCATCCGCGATGTCGCTGTTCGCATCGAGAGCGGTGAGAAAGCCAACGAGGTTGGCGAGATATTCATCGCCGTTTGCGGCCTGCACTTCGGTGAGATCGTTGAGTGCAAAGCTGAGCGCGCCGTTCGCTGCAGGCGTTGGCGTCGCGCTGCCAACGACTACGCGATTGGCGCCTTCACCGACGAAGAAATCCACGCGGCGACCTTGGGCGAACTTGAAGGTGCCGGCGTCATCCGTCTTGCCCTCCACCACGTTCGCGACGGTGAACCCGAGGCCCGAGATCGTATCTTCGACGAACCGACCTTCGACCACCTGCGGCGCTGGAGGCGGCGTGGCGGGCGGCGCGTCGTTGCCATAGCCACCGCCCTCGCACGCTGTCATGAGCGTGAGGATCGTCACCTGTAGCAGCAGAAGCTTGAGAAGCCGCACTTTGTGCGGATTTCGGTGGGTCGTGTTGGCGTGAAACATCGGAGTCTCCCGAGGTGACCGGGGGCGTTCCGGTCTGTGGGAGCAGTGTGGGGAAGCGTGAAAGGCGCCGGCAGCGCGCGCGGGCAGGTCGCGTCACCTACTTTCGATAGGGCGACGACCCGCCGCGCGCGAGTCGTTGCGATGGCGGGCGCGGGGCAGCATGCACGGCATGAGAACGCAGCGCATCGTTCGACCAAAGCGCGGGACCACCCGTTTTGCGCGGCGGTCTTCGCAAAGCCTGAGTCTTTCTGTAACCCGTGCCTTCCCTCATCTCTCCGACCCAAAGGACCCTCATGACTTCAACATCGAATCGCGGCCGCACGCTCGGGATGCGCCTTCTGCAAATCGCAGTGATTTATCTGGTCTTGGGAATGCTCGGCGGACTCTTCATGGCCGCCACCCATCAGCTGCAGTACGGGCCGGTTCACGCTCACCTGAACCTGCTCGGCTGGGCGACGCTCGCCATCGCGGGGCTGGTGTATCAGGTGTATCCGCAGCTCGCCGATCATTGGCTGGCCACCGCGCATGCGTGGCTTCACAACGTGGGGCTGGTGGCGATGACCGTTGGAATGGTGCTGATTTTCAGCGGCAGGATGGAAGCGTTGCCGCTTGCGTTTGCGGGGTCTGGGCTCGCGATGGCGGGAGTGCTGCTGTTTGCGGTGAATTTGTGCGGGCGGCTGAGTGGCGGGCGCGTTTGACGCTGTCGCGGGCGACGCGTCTCACGCCTCTTGCTCTTGCCTCTAGCTCTGCTCAACGTCACGGCAACCGATAGCGAAGTCGAGCCGGGAGGCAGGTTGGACGCTCACCTGTCGTGCGCTTCTCGAGCGCCCGCGTTCGCCGGATCAGGGCCATGCGAGTGGTGATTCAAAGTCTCGCGATGGAAGAAGATCGCCATGGCCCCCGGCGATCGCGGGGAACGCCGAAGAAATCCCGCCGCGGGATTTCTTCGAAGCGCGCTCGAGCAGCGCGCGACAGGTGAGCGTCCAACCTGCCTCCCGGCTCGACTTCGCCCCGATGACGCTCTCTTGTTTGATTAACTCAGTGCCACAGCTCTTACCCAAGCACCCCCTGAGAGAACGAGTTGGGCCGGCCTATTCGCAGGACATCACACTAGAACCCGATGCGGTGAACGTTTCGCCAGCCGCTCCGCAAGATTGAGGGCCCACGATCAGGCGATCACCGTTTCGCCAGCCGCTCCGCCAAATCCAGCCAGTCCTTTTGAGCACGCCGATAATGCGCCGGCGCAACGCGCGCCTGATCGAGCACATCCTGTGCCACCTTGCGCGACTCATCAGGCTGCCCCTGCGCCTTCAACAGCTGCGCATAACGCACAGCCGCTTCCGCGCCTGGATAACCATGCGCGAGCGCTTTGTATTCTTCGAGCGCCTTGGTCGCATTGCCTTCCGTCTCGAGCGCGCGGGCGTACAGCAGATGGCCTTCGGGCGAGCGGAAATCCGGGTTGTGCTGGATGAGCTCGTCCAGCGTCTGGCGTGCGGCGGTTGCGTCACCCTTGCCGAACTGCGCCCGCGCCACGCCGAGCAGCAGGTTCGGGTCGTTCTCGTAGAGTCCGGAGAGCGCCCTGCGGTATTGCGCGATGGCCTCATCGTGCTGTCCCTGACGCACCAGCTCTTCGGCGTAGCGCTGGATGCTGGCCACGTTGCTGCCCACGCGTGCCTCGTCTTCATAACGACGCAGGTCCGCTTTGGGATCGAGGATCTTCTTCATGTTGCGCGCAGTGCGCTTCGCCGTGCGGCTGCCGAAGAATTCCGGCAGCAGCTCGACGGCGATGTAGGCAATGGGCCCCGCCATGGGCAGCAGCACGAGCACCCAGATCCAGATGGTGTTACGGCCGGTCTTGATGCAATGAACGACCAACAGCACCTGAATCAGAATCGAGAGAATGGCAAACCACATGAATGCTTTACTGACCTTTGCGTGGTAACGCGAACGCGACGAGGGAGTCGCCCCGCGGGACGCCCAGGGGCCCGTGGCCCCCCGCAGCGATGATCACGTACTGCCGCTCGTCCTTGCCGGCGCGATACGTCATGGGGGTGGCCTGGCCACCCGCCGGAAGCGGATGCTTCCACAATTCCCGGCCGGTTTCGAGGTCGAAGGCGCGGAAATATCGATCCATGGTGCCGCCGACGAACACCAGGTTGCCCGCGGTGACGATCGGCCCGCCCATGTTCGGCGTGCCGAAATCCCGCACCGGCACGAACCAGGGCGTGAGATTTTCGGTGGAGCCGAGCGGCACCTGCCACGCGATGCGATTCGTGCGCAGGTCCAGGCTCACGAGCGTGCCCCATGGCGGTGTCGTGCACGGCAGGCCCCACGGCGAGAGCAGCGGCTCGCGGCGCATCGCGTAAGGCGCGCCGCGCTGGTATGCGAATTCGGAGCGCGGGTAATCGCCCGATGCGCGTTGCTTCTCCACATCCGCCGGCGCGATCAGCGTGACGACCATTGCGAGATGATTCACGGCCGCGAGCACGCGCTGACTGCGCGGGTCGTACGCAATGCCGCCCCAGTTCACGCCACCGACATTGCTCGGCCACATCACGGTGCCGCGCGAATCGGGCGGGGTGAACAGGCCTTCGTTGCGGTGCTTGCGCAGGCTGTCGCGGCACTTGCCGCGATCCCAGAACGTGAGGCCCCAGGCATCGTCGGACTGCAGTGCGCGCTGTTCGACGAGCGACGCCACGGTCGAGAACGGTTGCGTCGGCGCTGAGACTTCACCGGGCATCGTGCTCTTCGGCACGACCTGCTCGTTCACCGTGAACAGCGGCTTGCCGCTGTTGCGATCGAAGATGAACACCATGCCGTTCTTCGTGGCCTGGATCACCGCCGAGATCGGCATGCCACGGCGTTCCATCTCGACGAGCGCGGGCTGCGCGGCCAGGTCGTAGTCCCACAGGTCGTGATGGATGAGTTGCTGTTGCCAGCGCAGCTGGCCTGTCGTCGCATCCACGGCGAGCAGTGAGTTGGCGAAACGATTTTCGCCGAGGCGCTTGCCGCCGTAGAAGTCCGGGCTCGCGGAGCCTGTGGGGATGAACACCGTGCCGCGATCCGGGTCGACCGACATCACCGCCCACGCGTTCGCGCCGCCGGTGGTGGGCAAATCCGGCAACGGCTCGAACGTCCACTTCTGCGCGCCGGTGAGCGCATCGAATCCGCGAATGGTGCCGCGCTCGACATCCGTCGCGCGGTTGTCACCGATGGCGGAGCCGACGATGACGAAATTGTTGAAGACGGCAGGCGGGGACGTCATGACGTAGTCGCCACGATCCCGAATGCGAACGCCTTGCGTGAGGTCGACCGCGCCGTTGGTGCCGAAGTCTGCGCACGGCTGGCCGGTCATCGCATCCACCGCAAGCAGACGCGCATCGAGTGTGCCGGTGAAGATGCGGCGAACGCAGGGCCCTGTCTTGCCAGGTGTCGCGTCTTCCCAAACGCTTACGCCGCGCGCGGCCACATTGCTGTAATGACCCTTGCGGTCGATGCGCGGGTCGTAGCGCCAGCGTTCCTTGCCGGACTCGGGATCCAGCGCGATGACGATGTTGGTGGCGGTTTCGAGATAGAGCATCCCGAACGCGAGCACCGGCGTCGTTTCGAAGGTGAGCTCGGCCTCGTGTGCGAGGCCCTGGCCGAGCTCGCGCGTGTGATATTCCCAGGCCACCTGCAACCCCGCGACGTTTTCACGGTCGATCTGGTCGAGGCTCGAAAAGCGGTTGCCGTACGTGTCCCCGCCATAAAAGCCCCAGTCGCTGGCGTCGGGAGACTGCGCCAGAACGAGGCCGTTCGTCGCACACAGGATCGTGGCCAGCAAGGCAATGCGGGAGCGTTGGGATCGAAACATGAGTCCTGCTGGTCGGCCGCGGCGGGCGGCATTATCTATTACGCGGGCCGCCTGCGTCCGATGCGGTATTCTTGCGCCCGTGAAAAAACGGGCAGGCGTACCCCGACGCGGGGTCTCCTCATTACTCATCGCGGCCGTGGCGCTTCTCAGCGCGGCCTTTGCGACCGCGCAGGAACAGCGCCCGCCCGACCCGAAACCGCCGGTTCCCGCGCGCATTCCGGATCCCACGCCGGAAGACCGCGCAAAAGCGGAAGCCACGCCGCGGGCGCCGACGCAACCGTCGCCATCGGGCGACCGGTCTTCATCGCCGCCTTCTGTGCCGGGCGAGCCTGCAAAGGGGAATGAGCCAGGGGCTGCTTCCTCGACAGACAGGCCAGGCGCCGAGTCTGAGGGCCCGCCGAAATACTTCGACGAAAACGGCCGTCCGCGCCGGCCCCGCATCGGGCTCGTGCTCTCGGGCGGCGGCGCACGCGGGGCCGCGCACATCGGCGTGCTCAAGGTGCTCGACGAGCTGCGCATCCCCATCGATGCCATCGCAGGCACCAGCATGGGCGCGGTCGTCGGCGGCCTGTATGCCACAGGCTTTTCCGCGCCCGACATCGATCGCATCGTCAGCACGCTCGACTGGCAGGACGCGTTCAAGGATCGCCCACCGCGCGCCGAGCTCGCGTTTCGCCGCAAGCAGGAAGACCAGAACTTCCTCGTGAAATTTCCGCTCGGCCTGCGCAGCGGAAATTTCCTGCTGCCGAAAGGGCTGATCCAGGGGCAGAAGCTGAACCAGACGCTGCGCAAGCTGACGCTGCCCGTCGCGCGCATCACGGATTTCGATCAGCTGCCCACGCCCTTCCGCGCGGTCGCGACCGATCTCGAAACCGGCGAAGCCGTGGTGATGAAGAGCGGCGATCTCACGAGCGCCGTGCGCGCGAGCCTGTCTGCGCCGGGCGTGTTTTCGCCCGTGGAGCGCGAAGGCCGGCTGCTCGTCGACGGCGGCCTTTCGGAGAACCTGCCGATCGACGTCGCGCGGCAGATGGGCGTGGACATCCTCATCGTCGTCGACGTCGGTTTCCCCTTGCTCGATCGCAGCAAGCTCAACAGCGCGCCGGTGATCTCGAACCAGATGCTCGCGATCCTGGTGCGGCGGGACGCACAGCGCCAGAAGGCGACCCTCACGAACGCCGACATCCGCATCGATCCCGAGCTCGCGGATGCGTCGTCGTTCGACTTCGGCATCGTCGCGAGAGTGATCGCGAAAGGGGAGGCGGCGGCGCGCGCCGCAGCCCCGCAGCTCGCCGCGTTGTCGGTCTCGCCCGAGGAATATTCGGTGTACACGGTGCGGCGGGAAGACATTCGTCGCGGCACGCCGAATGTGGATTTCGTGCGCGTCGAGCCGGGCTCGGAACGCTACACCGAAGCGCTCACCGAGCTGTTCAAGGACACCGTGGGCAAGCCCGTGGATCCGGATGCGCTGAACCGGCGCGTCACCGGTTACTACGGCAAAGGCAATCTCGAAGCGCTCGATTATCAGCTCGTGCAAGACGCGAACGATGCGGATCGGTATGGCCTCGCGCTCACCGCGCGTCGCAATTCCTGGGGCCCGAACTACGTGCGCTTCGGCCTGAACCTGCAGGACGATTTCGCAGGCAACTCCACATACAACGCGGCCGCGCGTTTCGTGCTGAGCGAGATCACGAAGCCCGGCGGCGAGCTGGTGTTCGATCTGCAAGTGGGCGAAACCTCGCGCTTCGCGACGGAGGTGTATCTGCCGTTCTCGCAGAGCGGGCACTACTTCATCGCGCCGCATGCGCAGATCGAAGCGCGCAATGTGTCCGTGCTCGATGTGGAGCAGAACAACACGGCCGAATATCGCGTGCGCAGCGTTTCATACGGGCTCGACTTCGGGCGTGAGTTCGGCAACTGGGGCGAGGCGCGCGTCGGTTACACGTCAGACGAAGGCAAGACGCACGTGCGCGTCGGCGATCCGAACCTGCCCACGGGAGAGTTCGATTCGCGCGGTGTGTTCGCGCGCATGGAATACGACCGGCTCGATGACGTGAATTTCCCGCGGCATGGGCAGTCCGTCACGCTGCAGTGGAACGGCCAGCGAACGGGTCTCGGCTCGGATCAGAAATCCGACACCGTCGATTTCAACTGGATCTTCGCGCGCACGTTCGGAAGACAGACGGCGGTGTGGTGGACGTCGCTTGGCACGGCGCTGAATCAGCCGACGGCAGACCCGCGACAGCTGTTCCCGCTCGGGGGGTTCCTGAACCTGTCCGGCATCAAGGCGGATTCGATTCGTGGGCCGCACTTCGGCATCACGCGGTTGCTGCTGTACCGGCAGATCGGACGCGGCGGCCCTGGATTTCTCGATGTGCCGGCGTATCTCGGCGTGTCGCTCGAGGCGGGCAACGTGTGGCAGAACCGCAGCGACGCAAGCTTCGGCGATACGCGCAAGGATGCGAGCGTGTTTCTGGGGCTGGATACGCCGATTGGGCCGGTGTACCTGGGCACGGGATACGAGGAGCGGGGGAGCGAGGCGTTCTATCTGTTCCTCGGCAGGACGTTCTGACGGAACGGTTCGCCGTGACTTCGGGCAGCCGCAAACAGCATCTGCCGGCCTGTGCAGCGAAACCTCGTTTAGAGCCCTCGGCTCTCCGAAAGCTTCTCCACCTTCTGAAACACCAGCGAAGGTTTGTCCCCCGACCGGGAATACTGGTGACGGCGCGCCATCTCGGCCAGTGCCGCATCTCGCTCTTCGGGCGTGGGATACCAGTGCAGCCGGTGCCACTCTTCACCGAGGAGCTTGCGGAACGGATCGCCCGCCGGCAGTGAGACCCGAACGCCGTACGGCCGGAGCTGCTCGATCGGCGGGCGGCGAAGATTGTGCGATTGGCTGATTCCCATGCGGGCAAAGCTTAGGCAGCCCGCGCGCGCCCGGCAAGGCTTCGCGGCAGGTTTTGCGAAACGGCTGCTCCGCGGGTTGCCGCGCGCGCCTCGTTCATGCAGAAGGCAGCGCCTGCAAGGCTTCAGCCAGCCACTGGCAGCATGTGCGCACCGCCTCCTGCTGCGGCACCCACTTCGAGCCGATCTTGATCTGACCGAACTCGCGGATCCATCGCACGTACACCAGCGGATCTCCCAGGCCATGGTCCCTGCACACCGTGGCAAGCCGCTGCGCCAGGTCCTGGGCCTTTGCGCTGTCCGGCGGCTCGTGATGGTCTTTGAGCTGTTTCGCTTCGGCGTACACGGCGCTCAGCGCCTTGCCCCAGGTCGAGGCATCGCGCGCCGCCGTGACGAAGTCGCCGAGTCGGCCATCGTCAGTCCGTTCCCCGTCGATGGCCATCCGCATCATCAGCTGGCTGCCATAGATGTGCGCCTTCTGGGCAAGGACGGGATTCCACTCGAGGCGTTCGAGCGCTTTCTCACGCGCGCGCGTCTGCGTCATGCTCGCGTTGAGCGCGGCGAGCGAACGTTGCACCTCTTCGCTCGCCGGATCGGCGTTCTGTTCCATGAGCGCGTGGATCTCTCGCAGCAATATGCGGGATGCCTCCATCTGCGCTCGGCTGAGGGCGATTTCCGACTGGGACTTCTGCGCGAACCACGTGGAAAACTCTCGCTCTTCTTCGGGCGTGAAGGTTTCGTTCAACAGCTCCCGCGACACGCTCACCAGGCTTTTCATTTCGATGCTCCGGGCCAGTTCACAGAGGTCATCGATCGACACGGCCTGTCGCGCGCTCAGTCGCGCGAGTGCCGCTTCGACCAGTCCAATGGCGCGATACGCCGCTTCCTGCCGGGCGCGCCAGGTATCGAGCTGCATGCGCAGGACACGCGGCAGCTCGACGGGGGCGGAGTCGAGGGATTTTTTTATTTGACGCAGCGACAGGCCGAGGCTCTTGAGCGCGACGATGGCATTGAGGCGCACGAGCTCTTTCGGCCCGTAGAGTCGCCACCCGCTGGGCGAGCGAGCCGGCTTGATGAGCCCGTTGCGCTCGTAGACGCGCAGCGCCTTCACCGTCACGCCCGTGCGGCGAGCGCAATCGGCGGCCCCGAGGGGACGGGGTTCCTCGGCCGGGGGCGGGAGTGCACGGAGGGGATTCGGTTTCGCCATGGGAGTGCGGAGCGTGCCCTATGACCCTGGGGACGGTTCAAGAGGGACGGTTCTAGAGGCGCGGTTCAGGCGGGCCGTTCGAGCGGGCCGTGCAAGCGGGCCGTTCAAGGGGGACGGCTCAAGTGGGACGGCTCAAGAGTGGCGGCTCGAAGGGGCGGTTCAAGCGGGCACGGTTCAGGCGGCACGTTCAAGCGGGGTGGCGTTTCCCGTGGCTGCGCTTCGGGCGGGCCATCAGCCCCGCGACATCGCCCGGCCCTGCTTGAGTTGCCGTAACCCCGTCCCCAAACTGGGGTTCCGATCCCCCGTCGACCCCGCCCGAAGGAGCACCGCATGGCCCTCTTCCGCAAGAAAGCCGAAATGCCCACCGCCGACCAGGCCCTTCCCGGTCGCCCGCAGGCGCTTCAGGTGCCCGAAAAACATTACGTGAATGGCCATGCCATCAAGGGCCCGTATCCCGCCGGCCTCGAAGAGGCGGTGTTCGGCCTCGGCTGTTTCTGGGGCGCCGAGCGCAAGTTCTGGCAGCTGCCGGGTGTTTACTCCACGTCTGTTGGCTACGCGGGCGGTTACACGCAGAACCCCACATACGAAGAAGTTTGCAGCGGCCACACCGGGCACACCGAAGTAGTGAAAGTGGTGTACGACCCGAAGAAGGTGTCGTACGAAGACCTGCTGCGCGTGTTCTGGGAATCCCACGACCCGACGCAGGGCATGCGCCAGGGCAACGACGTCGGCACGCAATATCGCTCGGCGATTTACTACACGAATGAAGAGCAGCACGAAGCGGCTGAACATTCGAAGGGCGTGTATCAGAAGCGCCTGAATCAGGCCGGACATGGCACGGGCATCACGACCGAGATAGTGAAGGCGCCGGAGTATTTCTACGCGGAGGATTATCACCAGCAGTATCTGGCGAAGAATCCGAATGGGTATTGTGGGATTGGGGGGTGTGGGGTGGCGTACGGCTAGTCCACGCGCGTGGTGGCCACTTCCGACGGGTACTGGCTAGTCCAAAATCGCTCGTAGCAAAGGCCCGCCACCGCCGCAGGCCCGGTCTCGTAAGGAAACCTCAGGTGTGTGCCGTTTGACAGCGCGAACGTCGCCGTCGCGACATTCGTGCGGCCGTCCTGTTTGAGATCGCCCCAGCGCCACTGGGCCACGTCGAGCGGCGCGCACTCGAATTGCGAACCGCGGGCGACTCCGAAGATGCGGGAGGTCGTCATCGCATACCAGCCCTGCGCATCGATGAAACAACTGACCAGCGTGCGTTCGGCGCCGTCGAGCCGCACGATTCGCGCGAGTCGCTCAGGCAACGCATCGATGCGGGTGAAACGCCAGGCGCTCTCATTCGTCGCGTGCTCCCTGATATATCGAAGCGCGACGGAGTGAATCTTTTCGTGGGGCCAGGGGGTCATAGGGCTCACTCCGCTCGCAGTCGCGCCTTCACGTCGAGATACGCGTCGTCGATCAGCCTTGCCAGTGCTGCTGCATCGATGGCGCGTCCGACTCGCAGCTTCACGTGGCGCATGCGTTTCCCAATGCCCTCGAGCAGGCCCGCGGGATCTTCCAGAAAAGCGCCATAGAAAAATCCTACGTTGGTGTGATCCTTGAACACACTCACGTAGGCGAACGGCGCTTCGTCCACGCACACGGTGGGAAATCCGTCGTGGATGAGCTCTTCGACGTCCTCGCCGCACGCTCGCATCTTCCGGAACCACGTGCGCGCGAAGGCGGTGAGCTCATCTTTTCGATTCAGCCATTCGTCGATCGTGGGGTCGCGCTTGGACCCGCCGGAAAAACGCAGGATGGCAGTCATGGACGTCCTCGGAAACGGGCCTTACGACGCAGGTGGATTGTAAGCGCCCAGCAGCAAATCACGAGCTCTACGCCAAACGTCCAGTGAAGCATGAAGTTCAGCCACCAGGGCTCGAACGTCGCTTTCACCGTGACCAACGCATAGGCGCGATCGACGAACGGTGCCCCCCACCAGATGTCTCCCGCGATGCTGTCGAGAAGCACATGAACGATTCCGCCGAGACAGAACACAAGGGCGGACCACGCGACTTGCGACGTCGGCGAGAGTCTAGCCCACAGTCCGACGAGCGCCGACGAGGCCATCCACAACAGCGGCCAGTGTGTGATGTACGTGTGGTGATGGACTTGGCGGTGATCCACCAGGTAGAAATAAAACAGGTCGAAATCAGGTGCAATCGCGCCGACCATGCCAGAGAGGATCACCCCGGAAGCTCGCACCGGCGCGCGCCGGATTCGCTTCAATAGCGAAACCGACAAGATGTAGCCGGACGGCAGATGCGCGATGAACATGCGGGCAGAAGAGGTCGTTGTATGCGTTCACTCTGCCTGCGGTTTGTGGCACCGTCGAAGCGCCGTTCGGGCAAATCGTGGCGCCAAGGGCTTCGCGTGAAGCGGAACTGGAGATCAAGCGCGCCGACCAGGCCGCGACGCGCTGGAAGAGTCCTATTATCGTGGCCATTCTCGCCGCCGCGGTCGCGGGCCTGAGCAATACGGTGGTGAGTTATTTCAACGCGTCTGCGCAAACGAGGCTGGAAGCGCAGAAGTCCGAGCAAGCGCGCATCCTGGAGATGATCAAGACCGGCAGCGCGGACAAAGCCGCCGAGAACCTTCAGTTCCTGGTGGACGCCGGATTGATTCGCGACCCGACGCTGCGCGCGGACCTGACCCGATTCCTGGAGGGCCGGAAGAAAGGGAGCGGTCCCTCGCTGCCGTCGGCCACGATTTCGAAAGACTTGTCCGAGCTCGTTTCGAAGTATGAAGGCGCGGTGCTGAAGCCGATCAAGGTGGGCGGCATGACGTTGATCGGCAGCAGCCACGCGTTATCGGAAGACGAGCTGCGGACGGGCACGATCAAGATCGCCGGCGTAGAAGTGCCGTACTCGCAGGGGATCACCGAAGAACAGGCGCGGCAATTGTTGGAGCAGGACCTGCAGCCGTTCCGGGCCGGTGTGGATGCGGCCGTCAAAGTCCCGGTGACGCAGAATCAACGGGACTCGCTCGTGTCGTTTGCGTTTCAAGTGGGCATGCGGAACTTCCGGAACAGCAGCGTGCTCAAGAAACTGAATGCGGGGCAGTACGACCAGGTGCCTGAAGAGCTGAAGCGATGGTCGCGCGCCGGCGGAGTGGAGATGCCAGGAATTGCCGCTCGGCGTGAGGCGGAAGTGGGGCTGTGGACGAAGCCGTGAGGGATTCTGCGAGCGGCGCGCTCGGCAGGCTGAACAGCCCAAGCAGCCATCAGCCCAAGCAGTCATCAGCCCAGGCAGCCATCAGCCCAGGCGGGCCAATCAGGCGAGGCCTGGCAAATGGGCTAGCGCTACGCCCGCCGAAACGGATATCGCAGCTGCGCCACATACCCCAGCGGCACCGGATGCCCCGCGATCCCATACCCCTCCGGCCACAGCTCTTTCGGCAGGTAGTAGGTGCCAAAGATCCGGTCGAGCAGCGGAAAGTGAATCGCGAAATTCACGTCGATCGCTTCTTTCTCGACACCGTGATGCCAGTGATGGAAGCGCGGGGTGACAACGAACCGCTCGACCACAGGAAAGCGCCAGCCGAGATTCGCGTGCACGAACGTCGCGTACAGATACACGACAAGGATGTAGAGGTTCACGACGGCAGGGCTGAAGCCGAGCACGAACATCGGAATCACGGTTACTGCGCGCAGCGCGATGATTTCGAGAATGTGCATGCGTGCGCCGGCCATCCAGTCGAGGCTGCGCGCGGAGTGGTGCACAGAATGAAACTTCCACAACCACGGCACGACGTGAAAAACCCGGTGTACCCAATACTGCATCAGGTCCGTGAGCAGCATGATCGCCAGGAATTGCACGAAGAACGGTAACGCTCCAACCCACGCACGCAGCTCCGTGAGCGGCGCCATTGCGAGTACGGTCTTCGCCGGCAAATAGGTGAAGAACGTGAGCACCTGAACGAGCAGGCTGCTGACGAGAAAATAGAACAGATCCTCGCGCCATTCCGGGCGGAACACGTGCTGGTCCGACCGATGCGAAAAAATCCGTTCGAGCGGAATGAACAGCAGCGCCGTGAAAAGAATGCGCAGCACGAAGAAATCGAGGCCGAAATACAGCGGTGTTGCGTCCCCGACTGACTGCGTGGCGTCTGACCCGCCGAGCGTTACGGCGAGCAAGGTCGGGACGATGCCGCAAATGCCGAGGATCTTGCCGGGCCGAAGTGCGAGGCTCAGCGCCGAGAGCGCGAATGCCGCGAGCAGCAGCACATGCAAACCAACGCGGAAGCCAGGGTTCTGATAAAGCGCCTGCGTTTCCGGCACTGTGAAAACGCCCGGCATGCGCAGGGCGACGACCAGGCCCAGCCCCGCAAGTCCCAGAGCCAACCCGAGTACGCCGCTCAGCCAGCCGCTGCCGAAACGGCGCAGGGCGGAACGTGCTTCCAGCTCGCCGCGCAGTTCGAGGCGGGTGTCCTTGATCCAGCTCATGGGCGGGAAGTTACCAAACCGGAATACCCGCGACTGTCGACCGCGTCCTGATTGCCGGACCGCGGGATCGCGGGACCGCCGGACCGCCCGACCGCCCGACCGTCGCCGTCAGATGAGTTGCGAGCGCGTGCCGCCAGTTGCGCAGGCATCTCGCACTGAGCGCATGGGTGGCAACGAACCCGGCCGCTCCCGGCACCACTCGCGCCATAATTCAACTCCTTTGGCGCGCAATCCATCGCGCGCTAGTGACCTCAGAGCGCGCACTTCACCGTGAATCCACGCTGAAGTGTGACCTCATTTCGTGCACAAGAGTTGTCTCTTGCTCAAACATCGCGCGCGCATTTTGTTCGCTTGACGCGCTGTGTTTTGCGACGCCACCATCGACGCAACCCACCGTTCGATTCGCCACCGTTCGATTCAAAAAACAGCAGCAGGTCACGCATGGAAAGGTCGATGGAATCGCGCCGCGGATTTCTCCGGTCGGCGAGCGGATTATTCACCACGGCCTGGCTCGCTTCGAACTGGTCCGGAATCGCAGCCGCCGCGCATCACGCCGAGCACGCAGCAAACGGCGCAGAGCCCACCGCCTTCACGTTTTTGAATGCAGCTGACGCAGCCGATGTCGAAGCGCTCACCGCGCAGATTCTGCCGAGCGGTAAGTCCGGCGGTGCTCGCGAAGCGCACGCCGTGTACTTCATCGATCACGCGCTCGCGACGTTCTTCGCCGATCGGGCGGCTGCGTTTCGCAGTGGCCTCGCCGATTTTCAGGCCACGTTTCGCAAGGCCAATCCCGGCGTCAGCGCATTTGCCGCTGCCGACCCTGGCCAGCAGCTTGCTTTCCTGAAGTCGGTGGATCGAACGCCGTTCTTCGAGAGTGCGCGCCTGCTCACCATCGTGGGCACGCTCGCGTCCAGCAAATACGGCGGCAACTTCGAAGGCAAGGGCTGGAAGCTCATGGGCTTCGAAGACCAGCACATCTTCGAGCCGCCCTTCGGCTACTACGATCGCGACTATGCCGGTTTCGTGCCTTACAACGCGGAGATGAAGTCGTGAGCGGACGTCAGTTCAAGCTCACCGAGACGGTGGACTTCGCCATCGTCGGCTCCGGCCCTTCAGGCTCCGTGATTGCTCGCGAGTTGTCGCAGGCGGGGTTCACCGTGCTGGTGCTGGAGCAGGGGCCGCGCCTGTTTCCCAGCGACTTCGAACACGACGATCTCAAGTACAACCTGCTACACGGCATCACCAACGATCCCGGCAAGAGCCCGCAGACATTTCGTCGCAAGGCGACGGACACAGCGGTTCGAACTGCGTCGAATGCGCTGGTCTACGCGAGCATCGTTGGTGGCAGCAGCAATCATTTCACGGCCAACTTCTGGCGCTTCCACGAGATCGACTTCAACGAGCGCAGCGTACTCGGCAGCATCTCGGGCACCGGCTTCGCGGACTGGCCCATCAGCTACGCGGAGCTGGAGCCGTACTACATGAAGGTGGAATGGGAAGTTGGCGTCTCCGGCCTCGCGGGGGGAAGTCCGTTTGATCCGCCGCGCACGAAGCCGTATCCGATGCCGCCGCTGCCCGTGAAATCTTCCGGTGTGTTGATGGAGCGCGGCGCACGCAAGCTCGGGCTGCATCCGTTTCCTGCACCGATGGCTATCGTGTCGCAACCTTATCGCGGCAGGCCCGCGTGCGTGAATTGCGGATTCTGCATGGCGTTTGGCTGCGAGGTGCGCGCGAAGTCCTCGGCGCTCTACACGATGATTCCGGAAGCGGAAGAGACCGGACGCTGCGAAGTGCGGCCGGAGAGCTATGTATTTCGCGTCGAGACCAACGACAAAGGCCGCGCGACCGGCGTGCGTTATTTCGATCGCGACAAGCGCGAGCGTTTCCAGAAAGCGCGAGCGGTGGTGTTGAGCGCCAACGGCGCCGAAACACCGCGGCTGCTGCTGAACTCCGCAAGCTCGCGGTTTCCGCAAGGACTCGCCAACTCGAGTGGCATGGTCGGCAAGCACCTGATGTTCAACCAAGGCGGCAACGTGCATGCCGTGTTCGAGCATGAGCTCAACGAGTACAAGAGCGTGCAGGTCACCCGCGTGATCCACGACTTCTACAATTCCGATCCGCGCCGTGGCTTCTACGGTGGCGGCGGCATCGATGCGCGCATCGGCCCGCAGCCGATCGGCTGGGCGATGGCATCCGGTCCCGAGATGCCGCGATGGGGCGCGGAGCTGACCGCGCGCATCGAAGCGTTTCCGCGATCGATGATGGCCGCGGGACACACGACATCGCTGCCGCTCGAAACGAACAACGTGACGTTGGATCCCACGTTGAAGGATGCGTGGGGCATTCCCGCGATTCGGCTCACATACAAAGATCATCCGGACGATCTGGCCATCGCGCGTTTCATGCAGGATCGTGGGGCGGAAATCATGGATGCGGCGGGCGCCGTAAAAATCTGGCGCGCGGATGTCACGGAGCGCGCCGGCGGCGTGCATCTGCTCGGCACGGCGCGCATGGGCAATGACCCGGCGACGTCCGTCGTCGACAAATACCATCGCACCCACGATGTGCCGAACCTGTTCCTGTGCGATGGATCGAGCTTCGTCACCTCCGGCCGCGGCCAGCCGACGATGACGATCCAGGCGCTGGCGTTTCGTGCGGCCGAACATATCGGGAAGTTTGCGCGCCGGAACGAGATCTGACGGAGCGGATCCGGCTCAGCCCAAGGCGAGTTCGTGGCACAGTGCGCCCCCACGTTCGGACGACGAACAGGAGCGTACGATGCAGAACGATTCCCCAGGCGGCGGCAGCGAGCAGGCAAAGATCTGGAACGGCCACGCCGGCCGGGCCTGGGTCGACTCCCAAGCGGTGCTCGACGACCTGTTCAGGCCGTTCGAGAATCTGCTCGTCGAAGCTGTCGTCGCGGACGGCGGCCGCAGCATGCTCGATATCGGATGCGGCACGGGCAGCACCACGCTCGCCGTCGCACGACGCCTTGGCGCGCATAGCCACTGCGTCGGCGCCGACATCTCAGAACCTATGATTGCCCTGGCACGCGCCCGCGCTCAGCAGGAAAGCAGCGCGGCGCATTTCATCGTCGCCAACGCGGAGAGTGATCCGTTCGAGGCAGGCCGCTTCGACAGCATCATCTCCCGCTTCGGTGTGATGTTCTTCGATGACTCGATCGGCGCTTTCTCAAACCTTCGTCGTGCCGCGCGCGAAGGCGCCGGCCTGCACTTCATCGCGTGGCGCAGTGCCGCCGAGAATCCGTTCATGACGACAGCCGAGCGTGCCGCGGCACCGTTGCTACCGAACTTTCCACCCCGCGCTTCGAGTGGCCCGGGGCAGTTCGCGTTCGCGGACGAGCAGAAAGTCCGCGGCATTCTGGAAGCGACCGATTGGAGTGATGTCGACATTCGTCCTGTCGACGTCACCTGCACGATGCCGGAAAGCGAGCTGCAGCACTACTTCACGCGGCTGGGGCCTGTCGGCCATCTCCTTCAGGAGACGGATGAACCGGCCCGCACCCGCGTGATCGCGGCCGTGCGCGCCGCATTCGAACCGTATGTACACGGTCCGGAAGTGCGCTTCACCGCGGCGTGCTGGAACGTCAGCGCGCTGGCGCAACGTGGAGCCGCTAGCGCATCTCCAGCTCGAAATAATCGACGTTGAAGTTCTGGTACGCCACCGGATCCACGCGGAACATCAGCTCATGCTCGCCGCGGCGGAAATACCGGCTCTGGTCCAGCGTCTGCATTTCGAAGGCGGTGTGCGACGTGGTGGTGAGCGCCGCGGCGGTGGCGGGGCTGCCGTCACCATCGAACTCCACGGAGAATAATCCGGCGGGGGAGTAGGGCGATGACGTCCGCGCGCTCACCTTGTAGAACCCGGACTGCCGCACTTCAAAGCGGTATTTCACCCATTCGCCGCCGCGGATGTAGCACATGACGATCGAGCCTTCCTGGTTGCACACGTCCACGCCTTCATAGGTGCGATAAACGCCGCCGCCATTGTTGCCATCGTCCGTATCGTGATAGCCGACGTCCTTGCCATCCGTCACATAGTCTTCGGCTTGAATGATGACGCGATGAAAGTTCGTTTCGCGCGGCACCTCGCATTCGAGCACGGTGCGCCAGTCCGGGCGGCGACATTTCTGCAGCCATTCCATCAGCATCACGGGATTGTCGGTCTGGATCACGCTGGCGTGATGGCGCTCGATCACCGCGTCCCAGCCGGCGGCAGGATCGATGAGCGATGCTTCATCGGTGTAACCTGCCGCAAGCCCACGCCACATCGTGTTGACGAAGATGCGTGATTTCGCGCGCACGCGATCCACGAAGGCCGGTTGAATCTGAGCGTCGGTCAGCCGGTCATAGATCAGTTCGAACGCTGCGGGCATGCGGGTGAGCTGATCGAAATCGCCAGTGCGACCATCGTCGATGATGTGCTGGTAGAGGATGCGCGGGTCGCGCGCCATGAACTCGTTCACTTCCGCCGGGCTCGCCGAGCTCTTGAAGATGACCTGATCGAGCAGGCCGGCGTCCTTCACCATCTGGAACGCCTGGTCGCGATAATCCCAGGACTTGTCGAGCTGGACCATGATCTTGCCGCGGGCTACCGCGAGCACTTCCGCAAGCGTCGGAATGGATTCCTCGGTCAGCGGCGCCTGTGCGCCGCCAAGGCCTTTCTTCAGCTTCAACGTGCGGAGGGCCGCAAGCGTCTTGCTTGCCACAGCGCCGGTGCCGTTCGTCGTGCGATCGACGGTGGTGTCGTGCATCAGCACGAGCTCGCCGTCCGACGTGCGCTGCAGATCGATCTCGACGATCGGAATATGTTTCGCGATCGCGGAGCGGATCGCCGTGAGGGAATTTTCGGGGCCGACACGCCAGTCCGCGCGATGTGCCGCCACGAGAATTTCCGCGCGCTCGCCGTGCGTCCGGAACGAGCGGCTGATGGCGTCGATCGACGTCGTTTGTGTCGCGAAGCAGAGAGAGGACGTGAGCAGCGACGCTGCACACGCAACGAGAGGCAATACTTTCATCTGAACAGGCATCCACTTTGACAAGAAGCGCGCGACTATGTCGATGGTGGATTTCACACAAGTGAAGGTTGTATGTCGTTCGACGCAATTCGTGAGTACCATGCCGAGGCGCGCCGCGCGTCCAGACCCGGGAGCTCACATGGGAAAGATCGATCTCGCTGCAGCCACCGTTCGGATCGGTAGCGGATATCCGTCACCGTACGATGAGCCTTGCAGGGAGCGCAGGCGATTGAAGTTGGGCGATGTGGCGCGGCTCACGCAGTTCGGGGTGAACCTGCTGCGTTTGCCCGCGGGCGCGTGGTCGAGCCAGCGCCACTGGCATACGGCTGAAGACGAATTCGTGTGGGTGGTGGAAGGCGAAGTCGTGCTCGTCACCGATGCCGGCGAGCAGATCTTACGTGCGGGAGATTGTGCGGGGTTTCCCGCTGGCGAGCCGAACGGTCATCACCTGCAGAATCGTTCGATTCGTGAGGTCGTGCTACTCGAAGTGGGGTCGCGCCGGCCGAAAGAAGATCGTTGCGACTATCCGGATATCGATCTCGTCAGCCCGCCGGGCGGCGAGTTCAGCCATCGCGATGGTCGTCTTTACGCGGACGACGAATGACTTCACCTTCGATCACGTCATCATTTGCAGACGGCGTCTGCATCGAACGCATCGACTGCAGCTGCCGGCGCACATGTCGCGTGCGCCACCAGAAGTAGATGCCGAGCAGCAGCAGTCCCGTCAGCACCACTGCGAACACCACAACCGAAACCGCGACCGCAGCGACCAGCACGGCGGCGCCAGCCGTGATCGTCAGTGCGCGCGCAAAAAGATTTCGGATGCGCGCGCCCGCGGGGGCGTCGTGGCCGAGTCTGGGGCGTAACGGGTCAGTGTTCATGGCAGCCTCCATCAGGCCCCATCATGCCTGCGCCGGCGTCAGCACCACACCCTCATTTTGGAGGGGGTATCCTCAACTGATCGACTGATGCCGCGGAGAATTGCAGATGAATGTCGGTTTTATCGGGGTGGGCGCCATGGGCGCTGCGATGGTGCCGAACCTGCTGAAGGCCGGCCACACCGTCAAAGTGTGGAACCGTAGCCGAGCTGCCGCGGCCGCGCTGAAGGATGTGACGGTGCTGGACACGATCGCTGCAGCATTTCAGTGCGATGCCGTGTTGACGATGCTGGCGGACGACAAGGCCGTGCGCGCCGTCATCCTGGATTCGGGCGCACTCGAGTCCGCCAGCAAGAGCTGCATTCACGTCATGATGGCCACGATTTCCCCGCAGCTCGTCGATGAGCTGGCCGAGGTCCATCGCGCACTCGGGCTGGCTTATGTGTCTGCGCCGGTGTTTGGCGTTCCTGCGGTGGCCGCGAAAGGCGAGCTGAATATCGTGGTGGCCGGCGCGCCGGCCGCCATTGCAGCGGTGCAGCCGCTGTTCGATGTGCTCGGCCGGCAAACCTGGCCGCTCGGGGACGACCCGAAGCGCGCCAATATCGCGAAAATCGCCGGAAACATGATGATCAGCCTCGCCATCGAGGCGATGGGCGAGGCCACCGCACTGACCCGCCGTTACGGCGTCGAGCCGGGCGACTTCCTGAATATCATCACGAACACGCTCTTTGCCAGCCCGAGCTACCAGCGCTACGGCGGTTTCATTGCCCGGGACAGCTACGAGCCCGGGTTCAAGCTCACCCTGGGACTGAAAGACGTCAACCTGGCGCTCGACGCCGCCCGGGCGAAGAACGTGGTTCTACCGGGGCTGCAGACCGTCCAGGAGAACATGCTCACCGCGATCGACCAGGGGCTGGGGGCGAAAGACTGGTCCGTGCTGGCGCGGGTGACGCATCAGCGGGTAGGCGGGGTGGACGATCGCTAGTCCCCGGGACGCTTGCAGCGCGCCCGACACTTGGGCGACGATCCCGGCCGGCCACGACCGCGGGCTCGAGCCCGGCACGGTCCGCGTCCTGAACAACCGATGAGGAGAACCCGTGAAGATCCATAAGCTCGCTGACAAACTTTCTGCGGCCGGAGCCGCTGCCGCTGTGACGGTGGTGTTGCTGGCCTCGCCGATCGCCGATGCGCGCGACACGCACCAGAAGTTTCCGCTCGAGTCGGCGCTCGCCAAGGCGAACGCGTCAGGCAAGCTCGCTCCGGGCATCAAGCTGTTCTTCGGCAAGCAGTCGTATCCGAAGCCGACCACGCAGCTCGGCCAGGCGCGCACCAACAAGAAGACCAACTTCTTCAACAAGAGCGACCTGGAAGGCTGCGAGTGGGCATTCCTGTCGGCGATGATCTCGCTCACGCAGTACGCGCAGCAGGTTGGCGGCAACGCGGTCGTCAACATCCGCAGCAACTACAAGAACGTCGAGTTCTCGAGCGAGACCGAGTACGAGTGCGGCGCCGGCAACGTGACGGGCGGAACGGCGTTCATCGGCGATGTGGTGAAGCTGCCGTAATCGTTTCGACGCTGATGCGGAAGGGAAGGCGGCGGATCAACGCCGCCTTTCTTTTGCGCGCGGTGCCTGCCGACTCGCGGGGGAACATCGAGTGATACGGGCAGCTGGATCGACGTCTCCATCGAGATCTACATCGGCGTCGACGTCGGCGTCGGCTCTGACGTCCACTGTCACGTCCAGGGCAACGTGGCTCGTCGGCACGCTACTCAGCGCTTTCATCGCCCTGTTCTCCTATCGGTACGTGCTCCACGTCGGGCCCTTGGCCCCGGCCATCCTGGCGAATCCGTTCTACAACCCGTGGCTCGTCATTCACGTGCTCGGCGCCGCGACGGCGTTGCTCATCGGCCCGGTGCAATTTGTTCCGCGCGTCCGAGCACGCTATCCCGCCTGGCATCGCCGAACGGGTCAGGTGTACGTGGCGGGTTGTTTGATCGGCGGCGTGGCGGGTTTCGTGGTGGCCTGCGGTTCCACCGCCGGGCCGATCGCAAAGGTAGGTTTCGGTGCGCTCGCGATTGCGTGGTTTTTCACCACGGCGCAGGCGTGGCGCATGGCCTTGCAGCGACGCTTCGTCCGGCATCGCGTGTGGATGATCCGCTCGTTCGCGCTCACATACGCGGCAGTGACGCTGCGCGTGTATCTGCTTGGCTTGCCGCTGCTACCGATCTCTCCGCTCGCGGGCTACCAGGCCATTTCGTTCCTGTGCTGGATCCCGAACCTGTTGATCGCTGAGCTCTACGTGCGGCGAAATCCCGGCCTCTAGTCTTCGGCCTGCGCGATCCCCAGCCCGAAGGCCACGGCAACGGCCTCCGTGCGCGAGTGCACTTCGAGCTTTTCGAGGATCGACGACACGTGGTGTCCCACCGTCTTGGCAGAGCAATGCAGGCGCCGCGCAAGCTCTGTGTTCGTGTGTCCCTGCATGAGCAGCTTCAGCACCTGAATCTCACGAGCCGTGAGCCCGGCCGGATTTTCCCGGGTCGACGTGCGCGGCCCGCGCGGAATGCCGCGTGCTCCCAGGTTTCTCAGTCGCTGCCGAACGATGGCGGCGAGCGGCCCGGCCTCGAGCGCTTCGAGACGGATGAGCGATTCGCGCAGCGCGTCTTCATCTCCTTCAGCGAGCGCCATCGCGCGTTCGTAGGGCATGTCCAACTGTTCCCACGCCGCAGCCGCGCGTTTCCATTCGCCGTGGATCATCAGCCTGTAGGGCTCGGCCAGGTCGTCACTCAGCTCGAGCGCAGGGTTCGCACGGCGAGACCAGAAATACAGCTCCCCGATGATCCACGGGTCTCGATGGCCCACGGCGGCGTTCAGGCCGAGGGCCGCTTCCTGCGCAACGCGCTTCATATCGCCGCGATACCAGGCAACTTCGGCGCGCGCGTTGGCCACCCGGCCGATCCGTTGCAGCTCTCCCGTCGGCAGCGCGAGCCGCAGCGCTTCATCGATGAGCGCATCGACGCCTCGCTCGCCCCGTCGCGCACGAACGAGCGCGTGCACCACCAACGCCGGTAAGCGCTGAGGAACTGCAAGTGCAGGGCGCTCCAGCAGCTCACCGGAAGCGCGTTCTGCATCGGCCCAGCGCCCCTTGTTGAGCGCGAAGTGAGCGGCGTACGCGCCGATGTACGCCAGCGAATCCTGCACGTCGTGCGTATCGGAGTAGGAAATGCCTTCATCCACATAGCGATCCGCAATGTCATGGAGATGCTCGCGAACCGCGATGCTGACCAGGTTGGAATAGGCCCGCCCGGCCTCGTCATGCAGCTCGTGCTCGAGCGAAATACTGAGACTGCGCTGGAGCTTGTCGAGCCCGGCGCGGTCGCCGGAGGCCAGCAGCGCGGTTCCCATGTTGTTGAGCGAATGCGCCATCACGTAGTGATAGCCGAGCTCGCTCGCGAGCTCGAATGCGCGCTGGCCGAAATCCAGGGCTTCGGCCGTGTAGCTGCTCGTCATGGCGAGTTGTGATCGAGCGCTGTACGCCATGGCCAGCTCGCGACTGGGAGGCAGTGTTTTGAGCAGCGTGATCGCATCGGCGACGTGCCGGTCCGCGAGCGCTTTCTGGCCGGACTTCCAGTACTGGCGACCGATGAGGATCAGCGCCCGTGCCTGCGCAGCGACGTCACCCAGCTCTCGCCAGAGCGCGAGTGCGCGACCGGCCGAGCTCAGCGATGTGTTGAAGTCGTTGGTGACGTCGCATTCGTGACCATGCTGCTCGAACAGATGCGCGCGTTCGGCAGGACCGAGCTTTTCAGCGTGGCGAAGCGCCGTTGCCAGATGGGCAGCCGCCTCGCGATGGGCGCCCGCGCGGGCCGCTTCTTCAGCAGCGCGCGGTGCGTATTCGAGCATCGCCTTCACGTTCTGCGCGTGGAAGGCGTGATGGACGAGCCGCGACAGATCCGCTTCGCGCTCGATGAGTACACGCAGAATGCCGGCGTGAAGCTCCGTTGCGCGCAGGCGCGACACCGTGCTCTCAACCGCGAGCCGTCCCAGTTCATGCCGGAACACGAGCGCGTTCTCGACGAAACGCAGCAGGCCGTGTGACATCGCCTCATCCGCGGCCGCGCTGACATCGCCGAGCATCGAACGGGTCAGCCAGTTCTCGGTTCTGCCCGGCACGAGGGACACGAGCTCTGCGACCTCGCGAGCGGCGGGCGAGCATTGCATGAGGCGGGTGAGAACGGCGTCCCGCACGGTTTCAGGCACGGCGTCCGTCGGCGCTGCGAGCAGCTCGCGAACGAAGAATGCGTTGCCGCCGGTCACTTCGTAGATGCGGTGAGCGTCGAGGCGGGTGCCGCGGGCGAGCTGTTCGACAGCGTTCAGCGAGAGAGCCGGAACGCGCATGCGCGCAGTGTGCTGACCCGTGAGCTCACCGAGAATGGTGCGCAGCTGATGCGTGGGTGCCAGCTCATCATCGCGATACGTGCCGATGAACAGGCACCGCGTGCGCTGGATGCGTCGACCCAGAAAACGCACGAAATCGAGCGTCGCTTCGTCGGCCCAGTGCAGGTCTTCGAGCACGACCACGACGGCCGGATGGGGCGGCGAGAGTCGCTCGAACAGGCGGGAAAACAGCTGTTCGCGCGCCATGCCGGGCTCGCGGGGCGTATCGGGGAGCAGCGATAAGCCAGCGATCAGCTCGTTGACCGGGCCGAGCACGCGCGAGGTTTGCAGGGCATCTGAATGTCCCCACAGCACGTGAGTGCCGCGGGGAACCTGCTGGGAAAACTTCTCGACCAGCGAGCTCTTGCCGGCACCCGCTTCACCCGACACAAAGACGATTTTGCCCGCGCCGCCGGCCCGCTCGCGCAGGTGCTGCGCGAGCTCATCGAGCTGGGATTGGCGTTCGAGCAGGTCCATGGCGGGCAGCCCGGAGTATCCGCTACGGTAGGGCGGTTGAGTACGGGCGCCCTAATATAGGGAGGTCATGCTCGCTGCAGCCGGACCGTCCACTTCGTTTCGTTGAGCGCGTGCTCGGAGCTGAACGCTTCAGGCCCGGACGGGGCGCGCCACTCCACCGCCAGCGTCTCGTTCATCACGTAGTCGCGATGACGCTCGAGCGCGGCCGCGATGAGCCCGTCGCCCTCGACCCACAGCACGATCCGATCCGCGACATTGAGGCCAGCCTGTTTGCGGCCTTCCTGCACCGTGCGAATCACTTCGCGCGCGAGGCCTTCGAGCACGAGATCCTGCGTGAGGTGCGTATCGAGCGCGACCAGGTAGCCCGCGGCTTCGGCGAACGCGAACCCGTCGGCCGCGGACGTCTCGACGAGCAACGCGTCGGCGCCGAGCTCGACCGTCTCGCCGTCGAACTGGAACGACACGCTCCGGCCCTGCGCGAGCGTCGCGACGATCGAGGCGCCATCCGACTCCGCCAGCGCTTTGCGAATTGCCGGAATCCACTTGCCATAGCGCTTGCCGACCACCGGCAGGTTCGGCTTGAGCCGATAGGTGACGAGCTTGGCGTCCTGCGCGATCCGCTCGATGGCTTTTACGTTCAGCTCATCTTGAATCTGTTCTGCGTGCCGGGTGATCGCGCGTGCAGCCGCTTCGCTCGGCACGCGCACCAGGATGCGGGACAGCGGCTGCCGCACTTTCAGCTTCGAATCGTTGCGAGCCGAGCGACCCAGCGCGACGACCTGCTGGACCACAGCGACTTCTTCGAGCAGCGCGCGATCGAGCCGTTCCGGCTGCCGCTGCGGCCACGCAGCCATGTGGACGCTCAACGGCGCGCTCGGGTTCAGGCTGCGCACGAGGTTCTGATACAAAGCTTCGCTGAGAAACGGCATGTATGGCGCAACCAGCCGCGTTACCGCGTCCAGACACTCGTACAGCGTCACATAGGCGGATTGCTTGTCCTCGCCGCCCGTCGCCTTCCAGAAGCGCCGACGATTGAGCCGCACATACCAGTTGCTGAGCTGTTCCACGAACCGCTCGATCGCCGTGCCGGCACGCAAGGCGTCGTAGTCATCGAGCGCCGATGTCGCGGTGTCGACCGTTTCTTCCAGCAACGACAGCACCCATCGATCGCTTTCGCTGCGCCGGGCAGGCGCCGGCCGGTCGTTGAAATCGATCTTGTCCAACCGCGCATACAGCACGAGGAACGAGTAGACGTTCCACAGCGTGTTGATGAAGCTGCTCGCCACATCGCTGATGATGTCCACCGACACGCGCTTCTGCGCATCCGGCGCAACGCGCGCCGCGAAATGCCAGCGCAGCGGGTCCGCTCCCGCCCGGTTGAACACATCGTTTGGATCGAGCACGTTGCCCAGCGACTTGGACATCTTGCGACCGTCCTGGTCGACGAGATGGCTGAGGCAGACCACGTGGCGATAGGCCACGCTGTCCGACGCCATCGTTGCGATGGCGTGCAGGGTGTAGAACCAGCCACGCGTCTGATCGATCGCCTCGCAAATGAAATCCGCGGGAAAGTGCTGCTTGAAGTACGCCGCGTTCTCGAACGGATAATGCAGCTGCGCGTACGGCATCGAGCCCGAATCGAACCAGCAGTCGATCACTTCGGCCACGCGCCGGTATTCGCGTCCCTCGTGTTCGAACGTGATGGCATCGACCGCGGGCCGATGCAGGTCGAGCCCTTCGAGCTTGCGTCCTGTGCGTTGCTCCAGCTCTTGCAGCGAACCGATGCAGAGATAGTCGCCTTCGCCATCGGTCCACACGGGCAGGGGCGTTCCCCAGAAACGCTCGCGGGAGAGTGCCCAGTCCACGTTGCCTTCGAGCCAGTTGCCGAAGCGTCCGTCGCGAATGTTTTCCGGCACCCAGTGAATCGTGCGGTTCAGCTCCATCATCCGTTCGCGGACGGCGGTGGTGCGGATGTACCACGCGTTCTTCGCGTAGTAGATGAGTGGATCGCCGGTACGCCAGCCGAACGGATAGCTGTGCAGATATGGTGTCACCCGAAACAGCAGCCCGCGCTGGCGAAGCAGATCCAGAATGATCGGATCGCCTTGCTTGAAGAACTGCCCGGCGACCGGCGTGACGGAAGGCAGAAAGTAACCGTCGTCGCCCACCGCATGCAGCACGGGCAGGCCGTGCTGCTGGCCGAGCTTCAAGTCGTCTGCGCCATAAGCCGGCGCGATGTGAACGATGCCGGTGCCATCGTCAGCGGACACGAAGTCCGCAGTCCGCACGACGTGGCTCCCGACTGCGTCGGGCAAATAGTCGAACAGGCGCTCGTAGCGAACGCCGTCGAGCTCGCGGCCGCGGACGCTGGCGATCTCGCTCCATTCGTCTTCGCCGAGCACGCTCAATCGATCGCGCGCGAGAATCAGCGTTTCGTCGCCGCGGCGAACGCGCACATATTCGAGATCTGGGTGCACGGCGAGCAGCAGGTTCGCCGGCAGGGTCCAGGGCGTCGTCGTCCAGACGAGAAAATACGTGTTGGGCTCGCCGCTCACCGGAAATCGCACGTAAGCCGAAGGGTCTTCGACCTCGCGATATCCCTGCGCCACCTCATGCGACGACAGCGTGGCACCGATGCGCGGGTCGTATGGAACGACCTTGTAGCCCTGGTAAATGAGGCCGCGGTCCCACAGCGTTTTCAGCAGGCTCCACACCGACTCGATGTAGCTGTTGTTCAGCGTGAGGTAGGCCTGTTTGAGATCGACCCAGAAGCCCATGCGCTCGGTCATCGCCTCCCAGTCACCGACATAGCGCATGACGGATTCGCGACACAGGCGCACGAACTCCGCGATTCCGATGCGCTTCTCGATTTCGCGCTTGTCGAAGATCTGCAGGGTCTTTTCGACTTCGTGCTCGACGGGCAGGCCGTGGCAATCCCAGCCCGCTTTCCGGTCGCAATGGAAACCGCGCATCGTCTTGTAGCGCGGATACAGGTCCTTGAACGTGCGGGCGAGCACGTGATGAATGCCGGGCCGGCCGTTCGCGGTGGGCGGGCCCTCGTAAAATACGAACGGCGGACGGCCGTGCGTGTGCTCGAGCGTTTTTTGAAACACCTGGTCACGACGCCAGAACGCGAGCATCTCCTGCTCGAGCGTGGGACCGTCGTAACGTGCCGCGACTTCCTTGAACATGCCTTGACCCGCTGTTGCCTGAACGCGCCGGGGCGATGGACTCGCGGTACCACCCGGGTTCACTGCACTCTTGCGAGTGGAGTCTTGGCGAGCTGCTGCACGTCAGCTCATGGCTTTGTTTCGAGTGCCACTCGGCTGGGCCTAATGAATCCGCGGCGTGCGGATCGTTCGGTCAGCGGCTCCCGGGTGATGTTCGCCGGGGCGCAGATCGGGGCTCACACCATCCCCCGTTCGCTCGTCTTCCGCGTGCCCCCGGTTACTGTCCCGTTCATGGCCGTCGCGAACCAGTCTAGTGCGAGTTGGCCGGCGATGCCAGCCGGCGGGGACTTGAGCGAAGCGCTGCGCCCGTACGTTCGGATGCGTCTCCGCATGTTCGCCGGCGGCCGAAGCCGTACTTTGATGCGGAACGCACTGGCGCCGGCGAATGCCTGGGCGCGCGCGCAGCGAGCTACCGCAATAATCTCCATAACGGTGGATCTGCGCACAACCGCGGTTCTGCTAGTGTCTGAGGGAACCTCCTTCAGGCCACAGAGTTTCCTCCCCGATGAACTCCTCCCATCCGCCAGCCGACGCGCTGGTGTTTTTCGGTGCCACGGGCGACCTCGCGTACAAGAAAATCTTTCCCGCTCTTTACGGCATGGTGAAGCGCGGCCATCTCGACGTGCCGGTGATCGGCGTGGCGCGTGACGGCTGGACGCTCGAAAGACTGCGCGAGCGAGCGCGCGACAGCATCCAGAAGTTTGCGGCGCCCATGGACGTCGCGGCTTTCGAGAAGCTCGCGCGGCTCATGAGCTATGTCGATGGCGACTACACGAATATCGAAACGTTCCGCAGCGTCCGTCGCGCGCTCGGCGACGCGCAGCACCCCGCGCACTATCTCGCGATTCCGCCATCTCTGTTCGGCAAAGTCGTGGAACAGCTGGCTGCGACAGGTTGCGCCACCGGCGGTCGCGTCATTGTCGAAAAGCCATTTGGTCACGACCTGGGTTCGGCGCAGGCGCTCAATCAGCTGCTGCTGAAGACTTTCGATGAGCCGCAGATCTTTCGCATCGATCATTTTCTCGGCAAGCGTCCCGTGCAGGGCATGCGCTTCTTCCGGTTTGCGAACGCTTTCCTCGAACCGGTGTGGAACCGCAAGTTCGTGCAGAGCGTGCAGATCACGATGGCCGAAGATTTCGGTATCGACGGGCGCGGCGCGTTCTATGACCAGACGGGCGCGCTGCGCGACGTCGTGCAGAATCACCTGTTTCAAATGCTCGCCAACCTCACGATGGAAGCGCCCGCCCGCAACGACAGCGAGTCGATGCGCGACGAGAAGGTGAAGGTGCTGAAGGCCATTCCGCCGCTCGGGGCGGGGGATGTGCTGCGAGGCCAGTTCCGCGGCTATCGCGACGAGGCGGGCGTTGCGCCGGGATCGAGCGTCGAAACGTTCGTCGCCGTGCGTCTCGAGATCGATTCATGGCGCTGGCAGGGCGTGCCGTTCTTCATTCGCGCGGGCAAGAACCTGCCGGTCACCTGCACGGAAGCCGTCGTGCGCCTGCGGTCGCCGCCGAAGCTGTTCCCCGAGCTGTCGCTGCCGCTGAATTACATCCGATTCCGCATCAACCCGGACATGGCGATTGCCATCGGCGCTTCGGTGCTGGACGAAGGCGACGCGGTGACGAGCCAGGCCGTGGAGTTGCTCGCAAGCTCGAGGCCTGCGGGCTCCGCGATGAGTGCGTACGAGCGGGTTCTCGGCGACGCGCTGGCTGGAGATCCGGCCATTTTCGCGCGCGAGGATTACGTCGAGGAAGCCTGGCGCATCGTCGAGCCGGTGCTGAAGATGAATATCCCCGTGCACGAATATGAGCCCGGCACGTGGGGACCGCAGGATGCGCAACGGCATCTCGTGCCGCCCGGCGGCTGGATCGATCCAACGGTGTGAGCGGCGAACAACTGGTGCCCGCCCCGTGACCTTTCGAATCAGCCTGCGGACAGCACGGGGTTCCTGAATGCCTTCCGCGATCGAAGACTACGCGCTGATCGGCGACTGCGAGACTGCGGCACTGGTGGCGCGCAATGGCTCGGTCGACTGGCTATGCTGGCCGCGATTCGACTCCGACGCTTGTTTTGCCGCACTTCTAGGCACTCCGGACAACGGCCGATGGCAGATCTCGCCGCGGGGTGATGCAACGATCACACGATCCTATCGCGGCGACACGCTGATCTTGGAAACCCGCTTCGAGACGCCCGAAGGCGTCGTGACGCTGGTGGATTTCATGCCGCCGCGCGACAGTCATTCGAATCTCATTCGGCTCGTCATCGGCGAGCGCGGCCGGGTGGCGATGCGTTCGGAATGGATCGTGCGATTCGGCTACGGCGCGCGCGTGCCGTGGGTGAGCCGGCAGGAGGATGGCACTCTGCGTGCCGTCGCAGGCCCGGATCAGGTAGTGCTTCGGAGCTCTGTCGAGCTGCATGGCGAAGGGTTCACGACTGCCAGCGAATTCACGGTGAGTGCCGGCGATCGCGTGCACTTCACGGCAACCTATGCGCCGTCACATCTGCCGCCGCCGGATCCTCTCGATGCGGAAGAAGCATTGCGGAACACCGAGCAATTCTGGAACGAGTGGTCGAGTCGCGCGCACATCGACAAGAACGAGCGGCGCGACGCCGTGATGCGTTCGCTGATCACGCTCAAGGCGCTCACGTATGCGCCCACCGGCGGCATCGTCGCCGCGCCGACGACGAGCTTGCCCGAAACGCTCGGCGGAATTCGCAACTGGGATTATCGGTATTGCTGGCTTCGCGACGCGACGTTGTCATTGCTCGCACTGATGAACGCGGGCTACTACGAAGAGGCCGGCTTCTGGCGTGACTGGTTGCTGCGCGCGGTAGCGGGCTCGCCGGACCAGGCGCAGATCATGTACAGCATCACCGGTGAGCCGCGTCTCACCGAATGGGAAATCCCGTGGCTGCCAGGCTATGAGAACGCGAAGCCCGTGCGCGTTGGCAACGGCGCGCACGGACAGATCCAGATCGATGTGTACGGCGAGGTCATGGATGCGCTGTATCAGGCTCAGCGCGGGGGTCTGAAGAGTAATCAGGATTCGTGGGCGCTTCAGAGGGCGTTCCTCGAGCACCTGGCGAAGATCTGGCACGAACCGGATCGCGGCATCTGGGAAAGTCGCCGACCCGCGCGACACTTCACGTTCAGCAAGATCATGGCGTGGGTCGCATTCGATCGCGGGATCCGGCTCGCGCGCGAGTTCGGCATGGAAGGGCCCATCGATCGGTGGACCGCGATCGCGGCTGAGATTCACGCAGATGTGTGCGCGAAAGGCTATGACGCGGAGCTCGGCAGCTTCGTGCAATCGTATGGATCGAAGTGGCTCGACGGTAGCTTGCTACTGATTCCCACAACAGGCTTTCTACCGCCCGATGATCCTCGCGTCATCGGAACGCTGCGCGCCATCCAGAAACGATTGGTCGTGGGCGGCTTCGTCATGCGCCATGATCCGGCTGAGGTGGAGACGGGACTCGCCCACGGAGAGGGCGCGTTTCTCGCCTGCAGCTTCTGGCTCGCGGACGCGCTCGTTCTGCTGGGCGAAACAGAAGCGGGCGAGCGGTTGTTCGAGCGATTGCTCGCCGTGCGCAACGACGTGGGATTGCTGGCAGAAGAATACGATCCGGACGCCGCACGGCTGGTGGGAAATTTTCCGCAGGCGTTCTCGCATGTGGCGCTCATCAACACCGCGCAAAATCTGGCGCGCGGCCTGAAGCCTGCAGAACAGCGTGCGGGGACGGTGTGCGTCAGCGGCCCTGGTTCAGGCGCGTCACTGCAGCCTGGTTGATCTGAGCGGCGCGCGCGCGTCCGGCTTCCGAGGGCTTGTTCTCGTTCGAGGCCTGTACCCAATCGAACGCCTTGCGGGCGTTGCCGGCCTGCAGCTCGAGGGCTGCGAGCTCGATCATCGCGTCGCCACTTGCGCCGAGCGCGTAGCCGGAAAAATTATTGTCGCCCCGACCGTTGCCGATCCGAACCGTGCCTGGCTTCTGCCCGAGATCGGCGGCCACCTGCAGGTTTGCGCGCGCCTCTGCCACGCGATTGGCGATGAGCAGAACGCGTCCCGCCACCAGTCGGCTGCGTGCGATCAGCGTTGCGGCATTCACGGGCGCGGGAACCATTGCGCCGCCTTCAGGCTTCGCATCCGGCCAGAGTGCCCCGAACATCTGCGTGGCGTAGAGCGGCTCGGGAATGCGTGACTCGTATGCGAAGTTGGCGCGCATGAGATCCAGCGCCGCATCGGCGCCGCCCTGCTGAAGCGAGGCGAGCTTCAGTCGTGCCTGCATCGCGACCGAGAAATCATTGGGATCGCGCGCGAGCATTTTCGCCGGGAGAATCGCGGGCTCATCGAGGCGCAAGCGCGCTTCTTCCAGTGCGATCGCGATACGCAGCTCCATTACGGCGTCTGCCGTTCGGCCCTGGCCGATGCGAACGATCGATCGATATGCCGGCACGCGCGCGTCTGTGATGTCGTATCGCTCCGCGAGCGAAAGCACTTGATCGGCGCCCGCCCATGCCGTTCGCTGCATGCGGCTCCAGGCGAGCCGTAACAGCGGCGCCGCTGTGGTTTGAACAAGCCGGCGTGCAACGGCGAGCTGCTGTTCGGCGTCATCGGTTCGATTGATGCGCAAATAGAGTTGCGCGAGTTGCTCCTGCGCTTCCACGGAGTTGGGATTGAGTTGTATCGCGTGCTGAAGCGCCGTCTGCGCCTTCTGCGCATCGCCGCCGGCGAGGGATGCTTCGGCCTGGAGCAGATCGCCTTCGAGCGTCCCGGCCGTGGCGCGAAGCGCGCGATCGATCGCAGCCTGCGCACGGCGCGCGAAGTCATTCGCCTGCGCATCCAATGCTTGCGCGCGCTGAAGATCGCCTGGCGAGGGCGGATAGCACGTGGTCTGCGTCACCTCGTACACGCCATCGCTGCGATCTTCGCGATGAGACTGACTGGAGCATCGATCCTGCCTGAGTCCCGACGCCTGGCCGGCGAGATCTGCAGCGCGCGCCGTGCGGAACCTGGCGTAGAGCCTCAAGCCTTCGGCATCCGATGGATTGATCGCCAACGCGCGTTCTGCAAGCGCTTCGGCGTCGTCGTATCGGCGAAGGGCCGTGAGTGCGAGCGCCTGCTGAATCATCGCCGGGGCGAAACGCGAGTCCAGCGCAAGCGCTGCCTGCGTCGCGCGAATGGCCGCCTGCAGATCGTCTTCGCGTGAGACCTGCCAACGGTAATACGTGGTGCCGCTGCGAGGTTCGACGCGGTCGCCTTTGTTGTCCGCTTCCTGAATGACATAGGCCGCGAACGCCACGACCGGCGCCGGATCTTTGGGACGAGCACGTGCGGCCGCGACGAGCGAGCGGATGCGATCTTCATAAACCTCGTCATACCGCACGCGGCGCGATGCATCGGCGAGAAGCACTTGTCTTGCAAGCTCCACGAGGTGCTCAGCCGGCGCGGCGCCTGCGGCAGCGGTGCGCAACGTGGTCATAGCCGCTTCGGGTGTGGCCGTGGTGCGTCGATTGGAAATGGCTGCCTGGATCGAGGGCTGCCAGCGCGCGGCGAGCGCCGCGTCCATGGCTTTCGCGACGGCAAAGTCTGCGTTGGAACGTTTCGCATCGCCCATCTGTGCGGCGGCGAGTGCACGACCCAGATACAACCCGGCGGACGGATTGCGCGTCAGTGCGCGGGTGAAATCCTTGCGCGCCGTCGCCGGCCGGCCGTATGCCAGGCTCACGCGCGCGACATTGCCGATGAGAGCACCGTTACCAGGCTCCGGCGCAAGCGCGAGCCTGAACTCTCTCATCGCTGAGAGATAGTCGGACTTCGCGAGAGCCGCGCGCCCGCGATCCAAATGACTGCCGGCAATGTCCGCGCGCGTGCCATGCAGGTCTGCAAACGCCGCAGCTGCCTTGCGTTGAGCCGCGCGCACTTTGTTCATATCGACAGGCTTTCCGACGCGGCGCTCGAAGCCATACGGATAAGCCATTTCATAAATGATGGTCGACGCGTAAGCAGTGTTGTAGTCATTGCGCCCCTGCACGATGTGGCCGGGGACACTGACCTCCTGGTCATCGGCGAGCTCGCGCCCGTCGCGCAACATCAGCGGTCCGCCCATGATGTGATCGCGAGTGGCGAAGTGGCCCATGGACTCTGCGGCGTAGGTCCACAGCTCCGGTTCGCGACTGCGCAGGCCGAGTGTCTTCGCACGTTGCAGGTCTGGTAGCGCCTGCTTGAACTTCTCGGCGAGCACCAGCGAAACGCCGTGCGCGAGTACGATTTCCGCATCGTCACTGTTGCGCGCGGCTTCGGCCAGGCGTGCTTCGGCGGTGGCGAAATCGCCGTCGCGCAGCGCGTCCAGACCCGCGGCATATGCTGTCATCGCTGCCGAGTCTGGCTTCGCACTGTTTTGCGCGAACGCCAGCGGTGTGGCGCACAGTAAGAAAAATAACGTTGCGATCGTTGGAGTGAATCGATTCATGTTCTTTTGATACGCTCGATGCACGTCGGCTGCTATTCGATACTACACAAGAAACTATTCGGCGAAAGCCTCCGTATCGAAGAAGAGAACGTGTCGAGCCGTCTCGCTGTTACGCGCTACGGTTAGCGTGATGTTTTGGGTGTTTCTCTCACTGGATCCTCTTGGCATCGAGAGCGGAGCGGATGCGCGCTCCCAGCACGACGTGCCCGCGGATCGTCGCGCGGAGTACCTCCCGCTCACCTTTGTCAGCAACGTTTGCATACTTTGGCCGTGTTTCTTTATGGTCCTTCCGTCCCTAATATCGCGTGACATCCGTTCGGGCCGCAGGCGGGAGCTTCGACCTCATGAGTCTTTACCTGGAAGATTTTCACGTCGGCCTGCGCACGTCCGGCGGCTCTTTCCCGCTCGACGTTGCGCAGATCAAGGCATTTGCGGGGCAGTTCGATCCGCAGCCGTTCCATCTCGACGAAGTCGCGGCGGAGAAATCGCTGTTCGGCGGGCTCTGCGCCAGCGGCTGGCACACGGCCGCGATCACCATGAAGCTGCTGACCGGCGTGAAGCCGGACATCGCCGGCGGAATCATCGGCGCGGGCGCGGAGCTCAACTGGCCGAGCGCGGCGCGACCGGGCGACGTGCTGCGTGTGGAGTGCGAGGCGATCGAAGTTCGCCCATCGCGCACCAAGCCGGACCGCGGCATGGTCCTCATGCACATCCGCACCCTCAATCAGCGCGACGAGGTGCGGCAGGATCTCAAAGCGAAACTGGTCGTCTTCCGGCGCGCGACTTCCGCAAGTCGCTCGGAGTCTTGACGCCTCCCGCGCCTGCCTGTTAATTGATGGAACCCTGCCCAATGCGGAAAGGATTCCAGGATGGATCGTCGCGGTCTCTCGAAGGCGCTCTTTGCTACAGCGGTCGGTGTCGTCGCCACCCGAACAGCCACTGCCCAAACGGGTTGCGTTCTGCCGCCCGCGTATGACGCGCGATGCTATGGCGTTGTCGGCGACGGCAGTGTCAATGATGGCCCTGCACTCCAGGCCTGGCTCAACGCGATACCCGAAGACGGTGAAGGGTTCCTTCCCGCCGCGCCGACCTTCTACAAGAGCACAGACTCGCTCACTCGCCTGCAGCGAGTCACGATCCGCGGGGAAGGGTTGAAGTCCCGCATTCACTACACGGGATCGGGAACCGCACTGACGCTCGAAAACGGGCGCTTCTCGAAGCTCGACAACTTCTATATCTCGGGAACGAATCAGGCGAACGGCGGCCTGCACATCAAGAACGGCATGGAATGTGTGCTGCTCACGCAGGTGTTCGTGGACTCGTTCACGCGTGCCAATGCTTATGCGCTCGCGCTTTCGAACAGCTGGGACGTCACCATCCTGGGTGGCGCGTTCCGTCAGTCATCGTTCGGAATTTCGTGCGACACCGACGGATCGTCTGGTGTGGTCAACGTGCTGAACGTCTTTGGCGCGGATTGCTCCGAAACGATCGTGGGAATTGGCTATCAGTCCGGTTTCCTGGCGAACATCGTTGGCTGCGATTTCAGCAACAGCGGCGCCACGACCCCGTCTGTCGCGATCGAGATCGGGGCGAATGTAGCGGGGAGCACCTTCTGCGGCGTCGTGAATGTCACCGGAAATTGGTTCGAGGGGCCGGGAGCCGGCGTCTGGGTGGGTCGTAACAATCTCTCGTCGATCATTCCCAGCAACGTCGAGATTCGCGGCAACTACTTCGGTAATTCGGGAAACCCTGTGCGCCTGTTCAGGGCCAACCGATGTCGCATCGGTGAAAATCATTGGGGTCCCGGCGCCGTGGTGATCGACCCGGGCGTTACGGGTACGACCGTCGAGGCTCGCGGGGTCACGATCACGGACAACGCCACTGCGGGCCAGACCGGCTACTACCAGCAGGATCAGGCGGTAATCAACGAAGTGTTCGCGCGGAACAGTCTGCGTGTCGGCTCCAGCGCGACGATGACGCGGATGTTGTCGGCTACCTCCGCCATCGATTTTGGTACGCTGAGTCCGGGCGCCCAGGCTTCCGCATCGATGACTGTTTCCGGCGTTCAGTTGGGCGATGTGGTCATGGGTGTATCGAGCTCGGTAGCCGTGCCGGGCGGCGCGCAGTTGTCCGCGGATGTGACAGGATCCAACACGGTGACGGTGAAACTTCTGAATCAGACCGGTGGGACGCTTGCGTTGGGGACAGGGACGGTGCGCGCGGTGGTCAGCTCGTTCTTGTGAGGTCAAAGGGTGTCGGACAGTTATCGGGTCAGGACTGCAACGCCGGCAGACACGCCGGCACTTCGTGAGCTGATCGCGCGTTCCATTCGCACGCTTGGTGCCGGGGACTACTCACCGGACCAGATCGAGGCGGCGCTGAAAGGCGCGTTCGGGGTCGACACGGCGCTGATTCACGATGAAACCTATTTCGTCATCGTCAGTGCGACGGGTGAGATCGCCGGCTGTGGCGGCTGGAGCAAGCGTCGCACGCTGTTCGGAAGCGACGCGCGCGGTGGCCGCGATGATTCGTATCTCGACCCGCAAACCGACTTCGCGAAGATCCGTGCTTTCTTCATCGACCCGGCGCATGCCCGGCGGGGACTCGGGCGCCTGCTGCTGGAGCATTGCGAGTCGCGCGCGTTGGAGGCCGGCTTCGCGGGCTTCGAGTTGATGGCGACCTTGCCCGGCAAAAGGCTCTACGAGAACCACGGGTACGCACCGTCGGAGCCGATCGAGCATCCGCTGCCGGACGGGCTCGCGATTACGTTCGTGCCGATGAGGAAACGCGCGCGCGGCTGACGCGGGCGGTACTCAAGGCGATCTTGCCCCAAGGCGGCGTGTCCCCGAGGCAGCCGTGCCCGCGGCACTCACCGCGCACGCTCTTTCCGTCAATTCAGGGCTCACTCAGGGAAAAATATTTTTCCAAAACCCGCAGCACGGAAATTGATGTTCAACGCGCCGCGCCGAATACCTTGCGGATCAGCGAGCTCGTCTGCCCCAGCGGATCCTTGCGGATTTCGCGCTCTTCATCGGCAATGCGGCTGAACAGTCCGTCGAGCGCTTTGTTCGTCACATAGTCGTTGAGATTCGCGTCCTGCGGCGAGAGCAGTCCAAAGCTCGCGGCCCTGCCGGCGTACTGGTCGTATTGCGCGGCGAGCTTCAGTTTTGCGGTCTCGCGCGCCACGATCGGTTTGAACTTGCTGGCGAGCTGGGTGTTCGTCGCGCGCCGGAAATATTGCGTGCCGGCGTCGTCCGCGCCGGTGAGAATCGCTTTGGCGTCCGCGACCGTCATGCGCGTCAGTGCGTCCTTGAAGACCGGCTTCGCTTCGGCGACAGCCAACTCCGCAGCATGATTCATCGCCGCCTTCAGGCTGTCCGCGTCTTTTCCCATGCCCATGAGCCGCAGTCCGCGGTCGACCTTCTGCAACGCCGGCGGCAGCGGGATGGTGACCTTCGGATCGTTCAGGAACCCATTGGGCGCGCCGAGCTGAGCAACGGCAGTGTCGATGCCCTGGGACAGCGCTGCGCGCAATCCACCGGAGGCATCCTTGGACGATAGCGCGTCGAGCAGCGAGCCGGCCGCAAGCGCCAGCGAGCTTGCCGACAATAGGAGCGGAACGCAGGCCCAGACGCGGGCTAAGAAGCGAGCGCGACGATACATATCGCCATCATAGTGGCTCGCACCCGCTGCCGCCGACTTTTGATAGATTCGCTGCTTCGCCTGAAGCGAAGGAGTAGCCCTTGCGGACAACCGCGGGCTGAACACATGCGATACGCCATCCGCCGATCCGCTTTGGTGCCCGTCATGCTTGCGGCGTTTCTCGCAAGCTCGTGTGAGCGGCACGCGCCGCAGAGTGCATCAGAAAGTGCACCCAACCATGCATCACAACGCGCGCCAGCATTCGAAGTCAGCGAGGCGAGCATCCCCGATCTTCAGGTGGCACTGCAGTCCGGCCGGGTTACATCCCGAACGCTGGTCGATCTCTATCTGGCGCGCATTCAAGCGCGAGATCCTCAGCTCCACGCGATCATCCGAATCAATCCCAACGCACAGGCCGACGCAGATCGGCTGGACATCGAACGTGCGGCCGGACACGTACGCGGACCGCTTCACGGCATCCCCGTCATCATCAAAGACAACATCGATGTCGCCGGCCTGCCGAACACCGCCGGTTCGCTGGCGCTCGCGCAGAACGTGCCCGTGCGCGATGCGAATCTCGTTCATCAGCTGCGCGAAGGCGGCGCCATCGTTCTCGCCAAGGCGAACCTGTCTGAATGGGCGAACATTCGTTCGTCGCGATCGAGCAGCGGCTGGAGTGCAGTGGGCGGGCTCGCGCGCAATCCTTACGCGCTGGATCGCACGGCGTGTGGATCGAGCTCCGGTTCGGGCGTCGCCATTGCAGTGAGTTTCGCGCCGGTCGCAGTGGGCACGGAGACGAACGGTTCCGTGACCTGTCCGTCTTCGATCAATGGACTCGTTGGCCTCAAGCCGACCGTGGGTCTCGTATCCCGCAGTGGCATCGTGCCGATCAGTCAGAGCCAGGACACCGCTGGCCCGATGGCGCGCACGGTGCAAGACGCGGCGATCCTGCTCGGGGTGATGGCCGCGTCAGACCCTGCGGATTCGGCAACCACAGGTGCAGCCGGCCACATCACAGACTACGCGAAAGCGATGGACCCGCATTCGCTCAAAGGTGTGCGGCTCGGCGTGCTGCGCTTCATCGCCGGCTCGTCGCCTCCCACGGACAAGGTGTTCGAAGCGGCCCTGGAATCCCTGAAAACGCAGGGTGCCGAGCTGGTCGACATCACCGAATTCGACTTCACCGAGCTGCGCAAGGTGACGCTTCCCTTGCTGCTGGCCGAGCTCAAAGTGGGCCTGAACGCTTACCTCGCCGGCACGCCTGCAGCAGTAAAAACACGCACGCTCGCCGACGTGATCGCGTTCAACGAGGCAGAACCGCGCGAGATGCCGTGGTTCGGACAAGAGCTGTTCCTGCAGGCCGAAGCCACTCGGGGACTCGACGACCCGGCGTACATTCATGCCCGCGACACGGCCCAGCGCATCGCGCGTGACGGCCTGAATCGAATGTTTCGGGATCATCAGGTCGTCGCCCTCGTTGCACCGACGACAGGTCCCGCCTGGACGATCGATCTCATCAACGGCGATCATTCCGGCGGCTCGGCGACGACATTGCCCGCCGTCGCGGGATATCCGCACCTGACGGTGCCGATGGGGAATGTGTCGGGCTTACCGGTCGGCCTGTCGTTCATCGGGCCGGCGTGGTCGGAAGCGAAGTTGCTCTCGCTCGGTTATGCGTTCGAGCAGGCGACGCACGCGCGTCGCCCACCGCAAATCGCTGGCGCGAAATAAGCCGGGGATGCGGGCGTGGCGTGGTTAACGCCGCGTACGGTGATGCAAGGCGCCTCGACGCCGCGCAGGGTGCCACGAGGCGACGCGGGCCAAGCGAGGCTAGGTGAGGCGACGCGAGGCAGGGCCAAGCCAGGCGAGCCAGGCGACACTAGACGAGGCGACGCGCTCAGCGATTCGCGAGCAACGTGCTCGTGTCCGTCACTTCGCAATATTCACCGTCCAGGTTGGCGAGCGACATCGCGTGCACTTCATCCGCACTCCGCAGCCGGCCATGGAAATCCCGGCGCGCAAAGGCAAAACACGCGTCCTCCACGAGGACCGTTCGGAACCCGAGGTTGCCCGCCATGCGCACCGTTGCTTCGACGGAGTTGTTCGTCACAACCCCGGCCACGACCACAGTGTCGAGATCGTTGTCGCGCAGATGACGTTCGAGGCCGCCGCCGATGAAGGCGCTGTTCGTCTGTTTCGGCCACACCTTCTCGCCGGCAATCGGCGCCACCGCATCCTTGAATTCGTTGCCGCGCTGTCCGGGCCGATACGCTGACGTGGCGAGCGTGGAATCGTGACGAACGTGAATGATCGGCCAGCCATCGCGTCGCCAGGCTGCGAGCAGGCGTGCGATGTTCTGCTCCGCCTGAAGATTGTTCCTGGGACCATCCGCCGCGTGATAGTCCGCGTCGATCGCTTTCTGCACGTCGATGATCAGTAGGGCGGAGCGGGGAAGCTTGTGCATGATGGGATTCTGCTTGAGACGCGGCCCCTGCTGCCAGGCGGCTTTGCGTGACGCCGCCGCTCGCTCATTCCTGGTATGGCACGGCCTTGAACACCGGCAACCGCTCCGCCGCAGCGGAATACGCGACCAGCCGCGGATGTTCGCTGGCCGGTACAACTTGCGGCACCATCTCCTGAATGAACCGCCACGCCACGGCAGTCGTGATGCCGGCCTGGGTGATGGATCGCTCATCCGCGCTCAGAGGCACACGCGTGAGCTCGGCTTCCAGACCCGCCACCGCGGCGTTCAGTTGGCCCGTCACCCGCGTGAGCCACGGCTCGTGCCATTTCTCGGACGGCCTCAGGTTGTGCTCGTAGACGATCTGAATGGCTTTCTCGCACGCGGCGAGACCGAGGCCCACGACCCGCAAGGCTTGCTTGCGCGCTTCCGGGCTCGCGGGCAGCAGGCTGCGGGAAGCGAGAGTTTCCGCGTAATCGATGATCAGGTTCGAATCCATCAACAGCGTGCCATCGTCGCAGACGAGCGTCGGCGCCTTGACCACCGGATTGATGCCCTTGAACTGCTCGAAGGTGCGGAACACCGACACCGCCTGGTGTTCGAACGGCACGCCGAGCAGGCGCAGGGAAATTCCAGTGCGACGGACGTAAGGCGAATCGAGCATTCCGATGAGTTGCATGGGACCTCCTCGCCTTACTTTAGCCGTTCGCGACGACTAATGCGTCGGGACCTCCATCGTATACGTGCCGTCATTTTTCAGGATCACGTTGCCCGTTTCCAACGCGCCGGCGCGCCGATAGACGTTGAACTGAACGCCCTTGCTCGTGGTCGTCGAGCTTGCCAGGGCCAGCGTCGCAGGCAGGGGCTTCTGGTTGAAGAGGCGACGTCCGCTGCCGAGGATCACGGGGAAAATGATCAGGCGGTACTCGTCGATCAGGTCGTGCGCGATCAGCGTCTGCGCCAGGTCCGAGCTGCCGTGCACCTGGATTTCTCCCGGAAACGTGCTCTTCAGCGCCGTCACTTCTTTCACGACATCGCGGATGGCGGTGGTGTGTTTCCAGTCGAACTCGGTCTTCGACCGGGACGCGACGAACTTGGGCAGCGCGTTGAGCTGTGTCGCCACGAAGTCCGCAGGATCCGTGACCTTCGGCCAGTGCGACGCGAAGATGTCATAGGTTCGTCGGCCCAGCAGGAAGCCGCTCGCTTGCGCGAAGGCTTCGCCGATCTTCGCGCCCAGCTGATCGTCGAACAGCGGAATGACCCAGCCGCCATGGCGGAAGCCTCCCGTGGTGTCTTCCGTGGGACCACCGGGGGCCTGCGAGACGCCGTCGAGACTCAGGAACTCCGTCAGGGTGAGCTGCGCGGTCGGCTTCGGCGTCGTCTTCGGCTGGGCAAGAGAGGTCATGGGGCAGGGCTCCTTTTGCAGTTCATCTGTGTGATGTTCTCGAGGACGGCCCCGGCTCGCCCGATCCGACAGGGCTGCGGAAAAATCAGGCCCTGCACACACCCGAAGTCTCGAGCGTGGCGAGTATTTCGGGCCGCGCGTCCGCGGACTCGGGCTTGAACGAAACCCGGTGGAGCGTGAGCCCCGAAACGTGGCGGGCCCAGAGCCCGTACGCCGGCGCCACACCGTCGATCATGTGAGCGTCGGGATAATCCGTGCGCATCTGCGGAATCGTCGTCTGGTCCGGCGCTGCGCCACTCGCTGCCGTCACGGGCAAATGCACGTCGTGCATCACAACGTCTTCGATGGGCTTGTCGGGAAGTCCTATGAAATACGAACCGCGCGGCCCGGTGTCCTGGCCGGTGATGCGATCGAACACAATGCGCCTGAGATGGCCCGGTGGTGGACGGGGATCTTCCGGCCTCACGCGCCCGCGATCGCCGAGCCGCAGGAACAGCGGACTTTTCGCGCGGACGACGCGAATGCGCGTGGCCACGATATCTTCCACGGTGCCGCCATCCACCACTTCCCAGGAAATACCCGAATCCGCTCTCCTGCGATTCAACGACCGCATGTCGTCCGGCGTACCGCCGACTTCGAGATCGCGGACGATCACGCGCCGGAAATCGCCCTGCGAATCCGTGCCGAACTTGATGCCGTTGCACGAGCTGTAGAGCCGGCAGTTTTCGACCAGCACATTCTCCATAGGTCGCTGCGAGGCGCCCTTGAAGCACAGCGCATCGTCTTCCGCATTGATGAGGCAGTGACGCACGATCACGCGGCGGCAGCCGTCGATATCGAGCCCATCGTTGTTGAAGTTGGCCTGGTTCTCGACGTGCAGGTGCTCGATGAGCAGGTCTTCGCAGTTCAGGTAGTTCTGCATCCAGCAGGCCGCATCTTTCATGCGAAGGCCCGTGATGTGCACGTTCTGGCAATCGATCACGCGGATCAGGAAAGGCCGGCCGGGAGTCGCGCCGACGGTTTCGCTGCCTGCGAAGTTCTCCTTGGTGCCGCGGCCTTCTATCGTGCCCGCGCCGCTCAGCGAAATATTCCGGCAGCCTTCGGCGAAGATCAGGGACTGGTTCATCCCCATGTTCGTATCCATCACGGTGCGGCGTTTGGCGACGCGCTCCGGATAGTCCTTCAGATCGAGGCTCGCGAGCAGCCGCGCGCCGCGCGCGATCTCCAGTCGCACGTTGCTGCGAAGATCGAGAGTGCCGCTGACATAGTCGCCGTTGGCGAGTAGCACGGTGCCGCCACCACGCTCGGCCACGGAATCGATGGCTGACTGAATCGCGCGAGTAGCGATCTCGCGAGGACGAAACGCGAAATCCTCGGGACGAACGACGAGCCTCGGCGCGCTCCACGGTTTGAGTCGTGCGGTGAGATCGTGCGCCATGCGACGAAGGTCTGCCTGCAGCGCCGTCGCCCAACTCGGAATCGCGTCATCGCATGGCGTCCCGGGTTTTTCGGCCGCCCTGGCCCACGCATGCGTCAACGAACCGGCGATCGCGCCGGTCGCCAGCCCTGCGATGCCGGTTCCAAATTGTCGTCGTGAAAACGACTTCCGCATGGGTTGAGCGTAGCGCATCCGGGACAGCGCATTGCCGATCCGCTAAGCTTGGCCGCGAGCGGGATCATTCGAATAACCCAACATCATCGCGCGCGGCGGCGCCGAGCCTGCTCGGAATCACGTTGGAATCGATTCGGAATCACAATAGGGAGATCCGTGGATGTCTGCTTTCGCTTCGTTTTCTCGATACCTTTTCGCTGGCGCTGTGCTGGTCGGCCTGACGGCCTGCGCCCCCAGCTCTTATCGTGTGAAGGAGCCCACCGCATCGGCCCTGAAATACGAGATTGTCAGTGCCCCTGCAGCGGCGACGCGTCTTGCGTTCGTTGACGAGCGGCGCGGCGAAGAACGCACGTTCAGCAGCGGCGTGCTGCCGGCGACGTTGACCCTGGAGTCCGGCCCGGTCGACGCGATCCAGTTTCTGTCGAAGAACGTCGGCGCGGAGTTGAATTCGCGGGGCCTGCAGACGAGCACGATCGTGGGCAACGCGGGCAATCCCGCGATCCATGTGCGTTCTTTCCGCATGCTGAATCACCGGTCGAGCGGCTTCTCGCCGTTCTTCACGTCCACGTATTTGAGCGCCGATATCGATACCCCGCAGGGTCCGCGCCGAGTCGCGGCGTTCGTGCGCCGGGGCAAAGTACCGGTGTGGTCGTTTGCGGAAGTGATCGATCCCACCTTCAACCAGCCGCTGTCGTTGGCGGTGAAGGAGTTCTCGAGCAAGCTCGCCGCGACGCTGTACTCGTACAAGGCGAGCGACGCGACGGTGAAAGAGCTGGTCGCGAAAGTGAATGGCACGCCGACGCCTGACACGTTCCTGGATGTGTATTCGCTCGGCTTCACGAACAACCCGGCGGCCGTCGACCCGTTGGTCGCGCTGACGAAATCCGGCGATGAGTATGTGCGGCTTGCCGCCATTTCATCGCTCGGCAATCTGCGCGCGGCGGGGCAGTTCGGACTTCTGAAGACGCTGTACCAGGACCCTGCAGTGGCGCGACAGGATCGCGACATGGCGCTGAAGGCCATTGCCGACCTTGGCACGCCGGAGTCCGAGGCCTTCATTCGAGCCGAGATCAAGCAGCTCAGCGCGAAGGGTGACTCCGAAGCCCAGTGGACGTCGCGGATTCTGGCGCTGTATTTGTAAGGCCGGAGTGCTGACGCGTTGGCGGTGACGGCGCCGCTGCGCCGGCCGCTGACAGCAGAGCGCTGACCTTGTAGTGCCGTCGCAGGACGACCGAAATCCCGGGGCCAACTCACACGGCCGGCCCCGGGTCGACTCGCACTCGTCTCAGGTCTTCTTCAACGCCGCGATGAATTGCGGGTCCGCGTAGAGCGTTCCCAGCAACTTGTTCACAGCGAGCGGATAGTTCTGCGCCGCGCGCGGAATCGCGATGCCGCCAATGAAGCTCGATGGCCATTCGTGCCGCACGGTCTTCGTGCGGTCGTACAGTACACTGCCGCCGCGGCGAACTTCGAATCGGGCTTCGATCTCCGCGTAGCCCGTGCTGAAACCAGAGCCATCGAGCACATTGCGGACCAACGTGGACGACACCACCGTGTCCGACTGTTCAACCACCAAGCCGGCCTGCGAAAGGTCTTCACGCAAGGCAGAGTTGAGATACGCCTCAAAAGAGCCGTAAGGTGAGTGGTAGGTGGAGCCGCGAATGGTCAGCGACTCGGTCTTTTTCCGGGGTCCGCTGGCTTTCGCGACTTCGGCGATTTTCACCGGCACGAGATTGGCGGTCTTGAGGTCGGTGACGCCCGCGTAGTTCGCGGAATAGCGCGGGGCATTGATCGAACAGCCAGATGCGAGCGCGGCGACGATCAAAAGGGCAGGCAGAAACAATGCTCTCGACACGATGGACTCCCTGTTGTGATTCTTGAAGTTGTACTCGAGGCGAGGCAAGCATAAACCATGACTTCCTACGTTGCGCTATTGCGAGCGGTCAATGTCGGCGGTACCGGCAAGATGCCGATGCAGGATCTCGTCGCAATGTGCGAAAAGCTCGGGTTCACGAAAGTGAAAACCTACATTGCGAGCGGTAACGTGATGTTCCAGAGCCGCAAGACCGAAAAGGCCGTGCACGCCGCGCTGGCAGCGGCGATGGAGGCTTATGCCGGCAAGCCGGTGGGCGTGATGGTTCGGACGCCGGAAGAACTGCGGCAGGCGATCGCGGACAACCCATTTCCGAAAGCCGCACCGAATCGCACTGTTGTGATTTTCCTGGACGGCGCACCGCCGTCCGATGCGTTACGCGCCGTCACCGGCCAGGTCGACGAGGAGATCGCGCTGGGAAAGCGAGAGATCTACGTCAGCTACGGCACCAACATGGCGCATTCGAAACTGAAGATTCCGGCCGCGAAGACCGGCACCGCGCGGAACATGAACACGGTGGCAAAGCTCGCGGAGCTGGCCGCCGCGCTGTGAGCGCGCTGAGCCGGGGCGGCTCTCATTTGCCGACGCCGCTCCGAAAATCAGACTGAAAGAAACTTTCTTCCGAAAGCGGCAGATCACGGCTTCCTCGAGCGCCGGCCTCGAAAGGCCCGCGCCGATTCAGCGAAGCGCGGCAGTCTGCGGACGCGTCGCGAGCCGGTGGCGGCGACGGGCGAGCTTCTTCTGCTGGCGGGCAAAGACCTTCAGCGTTTCGAACGCATGGACGAGAACGGCACCGAGAACGGCCGGCATTCCCTTGCGATAGACATGACCTCCGAACAACGTGCGCTTGGTGCCGAACTCACCATACTTCCGGCGCGCTGCCTGGAGCTCGCCATCGAACGACACGCCCCGCGCTTTCAGCATCTGATAGAGCGCGCCGGACTGCACATCCACCGGCTTCGTGTGATCGATGGCGATCGCGTCCACCACGTGCAGGGTGCCGGTGTCTTTCATCAGGCAGGCCCACGCCCAATCGATGCCCCACGTGCTGAGTGAAATGGAGAACGTGGGCAGCAGCTTTTCGAGCGTCGCGGGCGAAAGGCACGCCGCCATCACTTCGACAAAACTCACGCGACGCAGTTGGCACACGGGATTCTCAACGGTGACGTTGAGGTTGTAGTACGTGCTCCACTTCAATGACGGCTGCGCGAGCTGCGTGCCATGCTGTTCGCAGAGCTCGAGAAAACGAGAGATGTCGCCAGGCTGGAAGTAGACGTCGTCATCCAGCAGGAAATAGTAACGATAGCCGCGCGCGCGCGGATCGTTGCGCCAGAACTCGAGGAAACCTTCGAACTTGTTGCCGCCACCGGTGCAGTACATGTCCGCCAGGTTGTCCGGCGGCTCCGCCGAGGCCCAGTAGTTGATGGCGCAATCCCAGTTGCGAGTGGGATCTTCCTGGATCAGCTTCGGGTGGAGCGATTTCGGACCCGTGCGGAAAAACACGAGGTAGGGACGTGAGGGTGGCAAGGACGACTCCGGAAGCCCAGCGGTGATAGCGCTGAATACTATCGCCCCATTTTACGGAACGATACGAAACCTTCCGCAGTCGCAAGCTGCCGACATCAGACTGTGCGTTGAATCGCAGTTTGCTCCCGAACCGTGCAAGCCGCTGGCGCGCTTCGCGAGATGGCTTGAGCGTGCTCGGCCCATACGGCGGGCCGAGCACGGCAGCGTTTGAGAGGCCTATAGATTGCGATCGATGAAAGCGGTGAGCTGCGCTTTGCTGACCGCACCCACGTGAGTTGCCACGGGCTGGCCATTCTTGAACAGCATGAGTGTGGGAATACTACGTACGTGGTACTGGCTCGGCGTCTTCGCGTTCTCGTCGACGTTCAGCTTCGCAACCTGCAGCTGGCCGGCATAGCTCGTGGCCCATTCGTCGAGGATCGGCGCGATCATCTTGCAGGGCCCGCACCATTCCGCCCAGTAATCGACGAGCACGGGCAAGGACGACTTCAGCACGTCTGTCTCGAAAGTGGTATCGGTGACGCTTTGGATGGCGGGATTCATGGCGCTCCTGAGGTGTAGCGAAAAGGCAGGAGCGCAGTCTATTGTTCGTGCCCTGCCGCCGGAACCGGCGGCCCGCGAATACACTATTCGGAAGTCTGAACAATGGGCGTGGACAAGCTGCAGGCCATGGAGGTGTTCGTGCGCGTCGTGGAAACCGGCGGAATCACGCATGCAGCCGAAAGTCTGCAGATGCCGAAGGCCACGGCCACCACGTTGATCCAGAAGCTCGAGGCTGCGCTGGGCGTGAAGTTGTTGAATCGAACCACGCGGCAGGTGAGTGTGACCGCGGACGGCGCAGCATATTACGAGCGTTGCGTCGCCATCCTCGCGCAGGTGAAAGAAACGGAAGAGCTGCTGACACAGCATCACGCCACGCCGCGCGGACGTTTGCGGGTGGACGTGCCAACGCTGATCGCGCGCTCGGTGTTCGTGCCGGCATTACCGAGATTTTTCGAGCGCTATCCCGACATCGATCTCGTGCTCTCCTCCAGCGAGCGGCGCGCGGATCTCATCGAGGAAGGGATCGATTGCGCGATCTGGAGCGGCGAGCTCGAAGACTCCAGCCTGATCGCGCGTCGCGTCGGCTTTCTGTATTTCGCGACGTGCGCATCGCCAGGCTACATTGCGGCTCACGGACGGCCGACGCATCCGGACGAGCTTGCGAACCACGCCTGCATCAATCATTTCTCGCCGCGCACCGGGCGCATTGCCGAGTGGGTGTTCTCGAAAGACGGCACGCGCATCCAGTCGACGCTGCACGGGCATGTCGCGCTGGACGACGAGAACAGCTATGTCGCCGCGGCCGAGGCCGGCCTGGGCATCGCGCAGATTCCGGCGTTCGTGCTGAAGGATGCGATGGAGCGCGGCAGCCTCGAGCTGGTGCTCGCGGACTGGTTTCCGGAGCCGGCGCCGCTGTCCGTGGTCTACCCGCAGAACCGGCACTTGTCCGGCAAGATCCGGGTGTTCGTGGACTGGATCGCGGAGTTGTTCAGCGAGCACGACGGCATTCAGCTGCGCTCGACGCTGCGGTCCCGCTGATTTGGCTTTAAGATCGGACCACCATGTACGTGCCAGATCATTTTCGCGAGCAACGGCCTGAGGTCCTGCGGGATTTCATCGCCCGCCATCCGCTCGGCGCGCTGGTGACCCTGAGCGAGGAAGGACTCACCGCCAATCACATCCCGATGCTCTTCAGCGAGCGGGAAGGGCTGGCAGGGGTGCTGAGCGGACACATCGCGCGCGCGAATCCGCTCTGGAAATCCCTGGCACCGGATACGCAGGTGCTCGTGATATTCGGCGGGCCGAGCCAGTACATCACGCCTTCGTGGTATCCCTCGAAGCAGGAGCACGGCAAGGTCGTTCCGACATGGAACTATGCCGTCGTGCATGCGCACGGCACGATCCGCTTCAATGAAAACGCGGAACTGAAGCTTGCGCATCTGCACGAGATGACGAACGCGCAGGAAGCCTCGCGCGCCGAGCCGTGGAAAGTGTCCGATGCGCCGCCTGCATTCGTCGACGTGATGCTGAAGGCCATCGTGTCGTTCGAGATTGCCGTGACGCGCTTGGTCGGCAAGTTCAAGGCCAGCCAGAACCGCGTCGAAAGCGAGCGGAACGCCGTTGCCGAAGGCTTGCGTGCGGCTGGCCTGGCGCCCGAACAGCTGGAGGAGCTGGTCCGCGAACCACACACACGAGGGGGTTGAGCGATGAAAAGAATGATGGGATGGCTGGCAGTGTTGCTCGCAGGGCTTTGTTCCACGGCCCACGCGCAAGAGCCACCGGTGGCCAGCACGGATCAGCTCGCGATGCTGAAGAGCGACGATCCGCATCTGGCGCGGAACAAGAAGCTCGTGTTCGATTTCTGGCGCATCGTGTACGAAGGCGGCCACATGGAAGACGCGCCGAAGTACATGGCCGAGAGCTATATCCAGCACAACCCGAACGTGAAGTCCGGGCGCGCCGCGTTCGTGGAGCTGTTCACCCGCGAGCGCAAGCCGAAGCCGGTCGAGCCGCTCATGAAGATGCCGGTGATTTCCATCGTGGCGGAGCGGGACATCGTCATGGTCAGCACGGTGCGCAAGGTGCGCGACCGCGCCGATCACGAGCACATCTACTACATCACCTGGTTCGACGTGTTCCGCATCGATGACAAGGGCCTCATCGCGGAGCACTGGGACCCGTCGGAGATGTGGGTGGATGGGAGGCCCCCGGGAGCGGAGTTCTTTCAGCCGTAGCCTGGTAGACGCTGAAATCTCGCGCGCTCATCAGCTGGCGCAGGCGAACGTCGAACGGCTAGCGGCGAACATCGAACGGTGAACGGTAAGCGCCGAGCGCTTGACCTTCCGCGCATCCCGCCGTTAGATTCGACTCATGTTTCCCGCAGCCACGCGTCATCAACAACAAAAACACCGTTCACCGGCGGTGTTTGCGCGCGCGTGCTCCGGATGCGGAAGCTGATCTTCCCATCACCCACACGCTGATTCGCACAAACCCCGCCACCGGCGGGGTTTTTTATGAGCTTCGCCGGGGCCGTCCTGACCCGATCCGTCACCCCACAGGAGCGCTCACCATGTCTCGTTTCATCACCGACGAAGAGATCGACCGCATCGGCCGCGGCGTATGCGACCGAACGTTGCCCAAGCCCGAGTGGACTCACGCTGCGCATTTCGCAGCCGCATTCTGGGTGCTCATGCGAACTGACATGCTTGCCGAACGCGACATGCCCGGCCTGATTCGCGCTTATAACGAAGCGACTGGAACGCCGAATACCGATGCGGGCGGCTACCACGAGACGATCACGCTTGCATCGTTACGCGCTTCGCGTGCGTGGCTGGGCGCACACGCAAACGAGCCTCTTCACGCGGCACTCGCAGCCTTGCTCGCTTCGGAGTACGGTCGCTCGGAATGGCTGCTTCGGTACTGGTCGAAGCCGGTGCTCTTCTCGGTGCTCGCGCGACGCGCCTGGGTCGAGCCCGACCTCAGTCCGCTGCCGTTCTGAAGGTCATTCCACCGTCACGGACTTCGCGAGATTTCTCGGCTGATCGATGTCCGTGCCGCGCGCGAGAGCCACATGGTACGCAAGCAATTGCAGCGGAATATTGAGCAGGATCGGATCGAGCTCGGCTTCCGACTTCGGCACTTCGATCACGCCGTCCACGGTGACCGGCAACGTGCCGGGATGCGTGACGACGTAGGTCGGGCCGCGTCGCGCGCGGATTTCCTCGATCGTCGAGAGGTTCTTCGCGAACAGCTCGTCGCGCGGAAGCACGATCACCGTGGGCGTTTCCGGCGCGATCAACGCCAGCGGCCCGTGCTTCAGCTCGGACGCAGGATAGGCCTCGGCATGCACATAGCTCACCTCCTTGAGCTTCAGCGCGCCTTCCATCGCAACGGGAAAGCCCGCGGCGCGCCCGACGAAATAGGCATCGCGCGTGTTTGCGAAGGCCTTCGCGAGTGCGGCGATCCTTGGCTCCTGCGCGAGGATCGCTTCCACCTGCGCGGGCAGCGCCGCCAATGCAGTGAGCAGGCGCGCGCCGTTCGCTGCTGAAAGATCACGGAGGCGACCGAGGTAAATCGCGAACAACGCAAAGGCCACCGCCGTGCTCGTGAAAGTCTTGGTCGAGACGACGGCCACTTCCGGTCCAGCGTGCAGGTAGATGCCGCGGCCGCATTCCCGCGCGATCGTGCTGCCGACGACGTTCACGACCCCGAACACCCTCGCGCCTTTGCGCTTCACTTCCTGGATCGCGCTCAGCGTGTCGAACGTTTCGCCCGACTGGCTCACGGCGATGTACAGCGTGTCCGGCTCGATAACCGGGTTGCGGTAGCGAAATTCCGAAGCCGGCTCTGCGTGCGCAGGAATTCGTGCGAGTTGTTCCACCAACTGCGCGCCGACGCAGCCGGCGATATATGCAGACCCGCAGCCCAGGATCTTGATGCGTTTCGCTTCGAGCAGCTCGCGCGCCGCCAGCTCCAGTCCGCCGATGTGCGTGGTGCTGAAGCGCGCTTCGAGACGTCCACTCAGCACGCGACGGATGGCCTCCGGTTGCTCGGCGATTTCCTTGCGCATGAAGTGCTCGAAAGCGCCTTTGCTCAACGACTCGACCTGCATGTCGATCAACAGCGGCGCGCGCACGATGGGGCCGCCGTCGAGCGTGAACGTTTCGTAACCGTCCGCGCGCACGACGGCGATGTCGCCGTCATCCAGATGCACGACGCTCTGTGTGTGGCGCACGAGCGCCGCGACGTCAGACGCGACGAACATTTCGTGATCGCCGATGCCGAGAATCACCGGGCTGCCGTGGCGCGCGACCACCAACGCGTCCGGCCGCTTCGAATCCAGTACGGCGAGTCCATAGGTGCCCACGACGAGCCGCAGCGCGCCCCGCACCGCTTCGATGAGCGAGTCTGCGTCCATCGCCGCGATCAGGTGCGCGAGCACCTCCGAATCGGTTTCGGAGCGGAACTCGACGCCCTTCGCTTCGAGCTGCGCGCGCAGCGCGCCGGCGTTCTCGATGATGCCGTTATGAACGATGGCAAACCGGTTGCGGGTGTCGCAGTGAGGATGGGCGTTGCGGTCGCTCGGCTCGCCGTGTGTGGCCCAGCGGGTGTGCGCGATGCCGGGCGTGCCCTTGGGATGGCCGGGCAGGTGTCGTTCGAGCTCACGCACCTTGCCCTTGCTCTTGAAGACCTTGAGCTCGCCGCCGGCCACGAGCGCGATGCCCGCGGAATCGTAGCCCCGATATTCCAGCCGATGCAGCCCTTCCACGAGCAGCGGCGCGGCCTGTTGCTCACCGATGTATCCGACGATTCCACACACGAAGTTGTCTCCTCAAAGGACGGCCGTCAGCCGTAGATGATCCGGCGGATCTGCCGCTCGCTCAGCTCCGGTGCGCGAAAGCGCCACTGCGCCACCTCTTCGAGGATGCGCGCAAAGATGGCGGCGTTCGCCAACCCTTCGGCCTGCAGTGCGTGGTGCCGGCGGCGGATGTACGCCTCCGGCGTCTCGCTCAGGAAGGCGACCACGTCGCCCACCACTCGGGTCGCTTCTCGAGGCGACAGCGGGGTGGTGCGCACGAGGTAAGCGATCAGGTCCTGGAGCTCGCTCAGATCCGACATGCGCGCGCAGTCTGCGGAGGGTGGGGAGAGGAGGGAAGATTCTTGCCCGAAAGCGGGCAGGAATGAAATCGATCGTTTGACGTGTCCGAGGGTGCGCTGCCGCTGCGCATACTCTGGAACAGGCGCTACCCGTACACCCATGCCGCACTACTCGCCCCACAAATGGCCGATCTTCGATGGCCGGACGATGTCCGCGACCGAGACGGCGCTCGCGCTGAAGCTCGTGACCGAGATGGATTTGCTCCGGCTCAAGACGATCGCACGGTGGCACGCGCGAGGTCTGCCGCCGGACGTGTCCTGGGAGGACTTGCTGCAGGAGGCGGTCACACGCGTGGTGACCGGCGCCCGGAAGGTCCCTGAAGGGGTTGGCATGGTGGCCTTTCTGGCCGGGGTCATGCGCAGTCTGCGAACAGAGCATTGGCGCCGGGCGCTGGATGGGGCCGGTGGGCGTAAGGCGGTGCACCTCGATCAACGGGACGAACGGGCTCACGAGCTGGAGCTGCTCGATCCCGCACCGAGTCCGGAACGCACCTTGAGTGCGCGCCAGCAGCTGAATGCCATCGAGCGGCTGTTCGCTGACGATCCTCTCGCGCTGCGAATCCTGTCCGGCCTGGGCGAGGGGCTTTCCGCGGAGCAAATTCGCGCGAGCGGCAATATCTCGAAGACGGACTACGATTCGGCACGCAAACGCATGCGCCGCATGCTGCTGCGGGAGGGCCTTACGTGCGAGCCAAAATGAGATCTGCGCCCCCGGCCCCAGCGCTCAATCGGATTCTCGACGCGCTGACGGTGGAGCTGGTGGAGGCGTCGGACGAAGAGTTGCTTGCTGCTGCACACGAGCTCGGCATGCGCCCCGACATGAAGGGGTCGGCGGCATTCATCGGTCTGCTCGGCCCGACTCATCTCCGGGCAGAGGAATTCTTCGACCTGGAGTCGATTTGGGAAATGCGGCGGACTCTCGGGAAAGATCGGGATCTGTGAGGGGCCGCTTCGAGACTACGTGAACACACCCGCCGCCCCCGAGTTGTCTTCACTCCCGGGCAAGTCGCTCGGCCAGCACCTTGAAGCCGAGTTTCTCGGCCTGCTCCGCGGGCGTCGTGCCTTCCGCGTTCCGCGCGTGATGGTCGGCGCCATATGCGATGAGCAACTCCGCGACCTCAATCGCACGCGCTTCGTCATCCGGCAGGAAAAAGAACAGCGAGGCGCCGTCGATCTTCTCGAGCGCCAGCGAGGAGTTTTCCTCGAACAGCTCGCGTAGCCGCCGCAGGTGGCCCATGTGAGTGAGCACGCGGGTGTGTCGGCTCACGCTCGCCAGCGTCTCCGCCAGTGCGCCGTTGCCTGCATAGATCGACCAGCCGAGGGGCACGCCGTTGTGATACGTCTCGACGGGATCGATCTCGGCGCCGCGTTCGATCAGCAGCTTGCCGACGTCCACCGCGTCGCTCGCCGCAGCTCGGTGCAGCGCGCGCGTATTGTTCTGTTCAGTGACGTCGGGCGACATGCCGAGATCGAGCAGCATGCGCGCGACTTCGACGCGATTCTGTTCCGCCGCTTTGAACAACGGCGCCGGAACACTCAGATATTCCGGATGAGCGTCGAGGAGTGTTTTGACGGCCGCTCGATCGCCGCGCAGGCACGCGACCTGAAATGCCTCGTAGGCTTGCAGCGTTTCGGGCTGGGCGCCGTGCTCGACGAGCAGTGCTGCCATCTCCAAGAAGCCGTTGAGGAGTGCTTCCGTGTGCAGGTTGCGCTTGCTGTAGAAGTGCGGAGTGCTTGGATTCGCGCCCCGCTCGAGGATCCAGCGCGCGCGAATCAAGGAATTACCGGTGACCGCCTGGGTGAGCAGCCAATCGAGGATGCCGGTCTGCGGCCAGTGTGGCGACGAGGCCGTCCACTTGCTCGTCTCGTGACGGCGCGCTGAGCGCTCGTACAGAAAATCCGGCCATACGGTGTCGTTGCAGCCGAGCGAGGTGTTGTAGAGCGCCTGCGGGTTGTAGGGATCGGCGCCGCGCTCGATGAGCAACTCCGCCAGCTCGAATGCCTGCACGTGCGGCGGTTGGCCCATTTCGCCGCCGCCGATGGCGCCGGTGAGCGGCGGAAAGAGGCTTAGATCGCCGGGCAACGCCGCATCCGGATTCGCGCCCGCATCGATGATGGCGCGCGCGATCTCGACACTATTTTCGCGCACAGCCTGCGTGGGCAGCCGGTTGTAACAGACGTAGAACAGCGGCTCCCATTGCGCGGGACCGCCTTTCTCGGTTGCTGCCGCCGGGTGCGCGGCGAGACGTCGCCGCACTTCCTCGAGATTTCCGCTGACCACAGCGGTGAAGAGGTTGTGGGTCGCAATTTCTGGATGCTGCGCCAGGATGCGCGCCGCGCGTGCCCATCGCGCAGGACTGTCGTTGTAGTGCCGGTCCCATTTGTCCGTGCCGGGCTTCACGCCGTAGTGCAGGCAAGCCTCGACCAAGAATTCATCTGCGAGTGCGGAGCGGCCCGCGGGTTCGGATGGGTCGCGTTCGTGGGTCATGCGCGGTTTTTTCTCCGTCAGCGCGCGACACTCCGGCCGCCGAGCAGCCGCGACGGCAGAGAAACAATGGCCCGCAACAACTCGAACACGCCATCGACCGCGATGCCGAGAATGCGGAACGGAATCGAGATCAGCCACACGATGGGCCACAGCACGAGTGCGAGCAGCGCGAGCGGCCAACACAGCACCAGGAGCAGCAGCCAGAGCAGCAACTTGATCATGCGCCGACCGTACGCTCGCTCGGCGAGCGCTGCAAGAGCCGTGCGACGAAGCGTGGTCGCCGAGCGAAAACGCAAACACCGCGGTTGACGGCCGATCTAGTTTAGTGGACAGTAAATCCACTATGAAGGAAGCAACCGCCGGCACCGAATCCGACATCAACTCACGAATTGCCACGAGAGTGCGCACGCTGCGTGCAGAACGCGGCCTCACCCTCGATGAGCTGGCGGGCCAATGCGATGTGAGTCGCTCGATGATCTCGCTCATCGAACGCGGCGAGAGCAGCCCCACCGCGGTCATCCTCGAGAAGGTTGCTACAGGTCTTGGCGTGCCGCTGGCCTCGTTGTTCGAGGATTACAGCGCGCCTGCGAGCCCGGTTTCCCGGCGGGCAGACCGTGTTCCCTGGCGCGATCCGCAGTCAGGCTATGTCCGCTGCAACATTTCGCCGCCGAACTTTCCGTCGCCCCTGCAGATTGTCGAAGTTGTTTTGCCGGCCGGCGCGAAAGTCGCGTACGAAACCGGTGCCCGCGAGGTGAGCCTGCACCAGCAGATCTGGGTGCAGGAAGGCGGGCTCGAGGTGACGCTCGGCAAGGTCACGCAACGGCTCGCGCAGGGCGACTGCTTTGCCATGCAGGTGAACGAGCCCATCGTGTTCCGAAACGTCACGCGCAAGTCCGTGCGCTACGTCGTCGCGATTGCGACGGAGCGGCCGCGTGCCGGGAGAAAGTGAAGTGAGCGACGGTGTTTCGATTCGCTGTCTCGGCAGCGTGAGTGAGCGCGAAATCCGCGGGCTGAGTGACGTGCTGGTGGACTGCGTGGAAGGCGGCGCGTCCGTGAGCTTCATGTTGCCGATCACACGTGCGAAGGCTGAGGCGTACTGGCACTCCGTCGCGGAGAGTCACGCGCGCGGCGAGCGCATCGTCGTCGTGGCCGAGGACGTTGCCGGATCGATCGTGGGCACTGTCCAGGTGGTGCTGAATCTGCCGGAAAACCAGCCTCATCGCGGCGATGTGGCCAAGATGCTCGTGCATCGTAAAGCGCGTCGGCAAGGCATTGCTGCCCGGTTGCTGGCCGAGGCTGAACGGAGCGCGGCGGAAGCGGGCCGTACGCTTCTGGTGCTGGACACCGTGACCGGCGGCGACGCCGAGCGACTTTATGGCCGCAACGGCTGGCAGCGCTGCGGCGAGATTCCGAACTACGCGCTGTTTCCTAACGGTGGATTCTGTTCTACCACCGTCTTCTTCAAGTTCGTTTAGGGCTGAGGTCGTCCAAGACGATCGCCCTGCAGTCCACCTCAAGCGTGAAATACATCACGCGCCGGACGCGCATAAAGACGGCGTTGCACCGTCAAGCTGCATCGATTCGGAAAGCGATGGGATCGTTTGTCCGGGCCCGCGGCTTTCCGTGACCCGTATCGCACCGAATTGAATACGGAGTACTAGTATCCTCCGATGCCTGCTTCTGCCCTTCGCGCCTGGAGATTTTTCTCGGGCCTCGTCCTGATCGCGATCATCGCGCTGGCGGGGTGCACGCAGTCGTCTTCGGAACCGGCCCCGAAAGTGCGCATCCGCCTGGGCACCTACGAATGGCCCGGCAGCTACTGGATCGACATCGCCTGGAAGAAAGGCTGGTTCGCCGAAGCGGGCCTGAACGTCGAGCGCGTCGACACCGATCTCCGCTATTTCGAATCGCTCGACGACGTGGTGGCCGGCCGCCTCGACGGCACGGGCTTTTCGCAGTTCGATCTCGTGCGTCACGCCGCGGCCGGACACGATCTCGTCGGCGTCGCCGCGATCGACTATTCGGAAGGGGCCGAAGCGCTCATTGCCCGTCCCGGATTCCACTCGCTCTCAGACCTGCGGGGCAAGCGGCTCGCGCTCCATCGCGGCACCTATCTCGAGTACCTGCTGTCGCTGCTGGCGGAGCGCGATGGCGTGGATCTCAAAGACCTGATCCTCGTGGATCGATCTGGCGACACCGCGCTCGCCGAGCTCGTGGCGGGCCGTGTGGATGCGGTTTTCGTCTGGGAGCCGTACGCAACGCAAGCCCAGAACGCCGTGGATGGCGTGCGGATTTTCTCCACTGCCGAAATCCCGAGCCTCACGTATTCCGTCTTCGCGCTTCGCAAGCCGTTTGTCGACGCGCATCCCGAAGAGGTGCAGGCACTGCTCGAAGTGTGGCAACGCTCCGTCGAGTTCATTCGCGAGCATCCGCGGGAGGCCTGCGACATCGTCGCGCAGTCATTCAAAGAACCCGTCGATAGCGTGCGGAATCTGATGCTCACCGACCGGATTCTCGATGCCGCCGATAATGGCCGCGCGTTTTCGTATGCGGCGGGCTTCGAGTCCCTGCATGGCTCATGGCGTCGCATGAACGACTTCATGATCGAGCGCGGACTCGTCACGCGGCGCGTGGAAAGTCCTCGTTACCTCGACTCTCGCTTCATTCGCGCGCTCGACTGACGCCGGCATGACGCTCTCCCGCCGCATTCTGGTTGCGTTGCTCGGGCTCACCATCGGGACGCTCGCCGTTGCGGCCGTCGCGTTGTATCCGATGGTTCAGCACCACACCCAGAAGTTGGTCGGAACGCGCTTTCAGGAGAGCCTGGTACCGACCGCGCGCGCCGTGGACAACCTGATGCTCGACGCGCTGCGCGGCGTGTACGTGAACATCAGCGACAACATCGTGCGCGAAGGCGCTCCGGTGGACGTGTCGCGCGAGCTTCGTTCGGCCACGTACGTTTATCCCTATCTTCGCCGCATCTATCTCGCCGACCCCAAGGGCCGCATCATCGCCTCGTCGGATTCGTTCGATGTCGGCCATTCGGTCTTCGAGCTCGGCGATATCCTGCACGTGCATTTCGCGCTGGCCCTGCAGCGTCCCTATGGATCCGTACACGTGGCCGTGCTGGAGCGGTATGGCCACGATGACCGCTCGATTTTTCATATGCTCGCGCCGGTGAACGATACGCGCGGCATCACTCGCGGTGTGCTGATCGCCGAGCTGCTCAATGCGCCGTTCGAAGAAATTCTGCGCGACGTGAAGAGCGGTGCTTCCGGGGCCGACCAGGCCTATCTGTTCGATTCGCACGGGCACGTCCTGTTGAGCGCCGCGCCGGTCGATGAGAGGGTCATCGGCGATCTCATCCACGAGAACACCGCGCTCGCCAATCGCCTGCACAGCTATGGCGCGGGGTGGATGCTGTTGGAGCAGGGCGCCACGCCGTCGATCGCTGCGTACAAGAGCATGCCGACCTACGGCTCGAATCACGCCGGCGGCTGGCATGTGGCGATGTTCGCAGCCTACGCAGACGTGATCGCGCCCGTGCGCCAGATGTTCATGCAGGCGGCGCAGATCGTGTTCGTCGCGCTGCTCATCGCATTTGGGGTCGCGTTATTGCTCGCGCGCAGGACGGCGCGGCCGATCGTGAGTCTCACCGGTGTCGCGCGGCGAATCGCTGCGGGTGAAGCGTCCGCACGCGCGGATGTCGAAGGAGAGGACGAGTGTGCTCAGCTCGCGCAAGCCTTCAACGAAATGGCGAGCACCGTGCAGGCGAAGACCGCTGCGCTCGAAGCCGAGATGGTGGAGCGCACGAATCGCGCCGAAGAGCTTCGTCGCACCAGTGTGCTCGAAGCGGAAGTAGCCGAGCGCGCGCGTCAGGCAGAAGAACTGCAGCGCGCGCGGGCCGCGGCGGAAGGTGCCAACCGTGCGAAGAGCGAATTCCTGGCGAACATGAGCCACGAGATCCGCACGCCGATGAATGGCGTGCTGGGATTCACCAACCTGCTGCTCGACACGCCGCTCGATTCCGGGCAGCGCGAGCACGTGCAGATCATCCGCCATTCCGCGGAATCGCTGCTCCAGATCATCAATGACATTCTCGACTTCTCGAAGGTCGAAGCCGGCAAGTTGACGGTGGAGCAGATTCCGTTCGAGCTGCCGCGCGCGGCCGAAGAAGTCGCGGAGCTGCTGGCGCGACAGGCCGATGCGAAGGGCCTCGAGCTGGCGATCCGCATTGCCGGGGATGTGCCACAGACCCTGCTCGGGGATCCTGGCCGCGTGCGTCAGGTGCTGCTCAATCTCGTCGGCAACGCCCTCAAGTTTACGCGCACGGGTCACGTGCTCATCGAAGTGGAGCGATTGAACGCGCACGTGCGTTGCTCTGTCACCGATACGGGCATCGGAATTCCGCTGGAAAAGCAGGCGTTGCTGTTCCAGCACTTTACGCAGGCGGATACGTCGACCACGCGCGAGTTCGGCGGCACTGGCCTGGGCCTTGCGATCGGCAAGCGGCTCGTCGAGCTGATGGGCGGGGAGATCGGGCTGGACAGCACCGCAGGCAAGGGATCGCGCTTCTGGTTCACGTTACCGGTACTCGGCGCAGCCCCGGGCGAGCCGGCGCCGAGCGCAATCGATCACAGCGAATTTCACGGCCTTCGCGTGCTCGTCATCGACGACCACGAGATCAACCGCACCGTGCTCAGCCGGCAGCTCGCCGACTGGAACATCGACCATGCGACCGCTGGCTCGGGAGAAGCAGCGCTCGAAGCGATGCGCGCGGCGTGCGTTCAGGGCCAGCCGTTCGGCGTCGCGTTCGTCGATTTCCAGATGCCCGGCATGGATGGCATGACACTCGCTTCACGCATCCGCGAAGACGCCCGGCTTCGAGCCACTGCGCTCGTCCTGCTCGCAGCCAGCGTCCAGCGCATCACGCCTGCGGAGTGGGTGCTCGCTGGCTTCAGTTCGGTGCTGTCGAAGCCACTCGCCCGCGCGCCCCAGTTGAAGGACGCGCTGATGAAAGCGTGGAAGGGGAATGCGGTCGGCGACCTCATCGGAGCAGCGGCGACGGCGATTCCCGCTGCCGTAACCTCTGCCACGGCGCGGCCCCAGGCCACGGCCCACGAATTCGCGGGCACGCGCGTGCTCGTCGCGGAAGACAACGTGGTGAACCAGCGGCTCGTGCGCCACATGCTCGAGAAGCTCGGTTGTCGCGTGGATATCGCGGGCAATGGGCGAGAGGCGCTCACCATGGCCGGCAACCTGCGATACGACATCATTTTCATGGACTGCTTCATGCCGGAGCTCGATGGTTACGGCGCCACCGCCGAGCTGCGGCGAAGCGAGGCGCCCGAAGGGCGGCGCCTGCCGGTCATTGCACTCACGGCCAACGCGATGGCCAAAGACCGGGCGCGGTGCCTCGCGGCCGGCATGGACGACTATCTCAGCAAGCCCGTAAGGCTCGAAGAGATTCGCGGCGCCCTGCGCCGCTGGTCTGCCGGCCGCGCGCGTTCCGCCAGCCTCCCGGATTCAAAAATAGAAATAGGGATCGAGCACCCGCACCTCAGTAATGTTGTCGACGGGTAGCCCGTTGGCGACCGCGCAGCTGCGGATCGCCTCCGGATTCGGGGCGTCATAGATGCAGAACGTGCGCGACTTGTCTTTCGTCACGTACGAATGCACCCAGGTGACGCCTTGTTCGGCGTTGCGCGCGATGATCGAAGCCATGGCCTTGGCGCCATTCTCGTTGGGTATGACATGGAGGCCTTCGGGAAAGGTTCTCTGGATCACGAAGCGGGGCATCTGAGCAGTCTCCGGTAGGGGCACGGCCACAGCGGCCGGCGTGGCTTGCACGATATTCGGTACGCCCGGGCAAACATCGGGAAGGCTCCCTAGATCTGACCGGGGCCTTCCCTAATTTTCCGGAACTCGGCGTTTCACCGGTTGAGGCGCGAAACCAGAGGCGACACAATCCCGGCCGGACCTGTGGCGACGTAGCGTTCCGTCAGCTTCGGCGAATCGATCTGCGCCACCGCCTGGGCGATCGCATGGTCGACACAATGATTGAATCGCGCGGCGCGCTGCGCATCCTTGCCGGCGAATGGGTCGCAAACCGACGTCGCTGCGAGCTTGATGCGTCCATACAGGCGGGAGACATCGGCGTTCTTCGCGAGGTTGAGATCCGCATAGCTCACGGATTTCGCGGGTGTATCGTCGGTGGGTGGGGCAGCGTGTGCCGGGGCCAACGCGCAGAGCGCGACAGCGACGGGAAGGACGAGGGGCATGAAGGTTGTCGAGCGAGTCATGATAGCTCCTGAACAGTGGGTGTGTGATTCGATGGCGCACAGGCTAGGCGTGCGCGCGATCGCGAGAATCGGCATGGCCCCCCATTTTTTGCGCGCCGATCCCCTACTCTTTGCCGCGAACATCAGGTAGCGAGCCGTGCTTTTTCTGGAACGGGATCACCAACTCGAAGCGCTCGCGCGCTGGCATCGCGAGGTGCCGACCGGCGGTGGTTGCGTCGTGCTCGTCACAGGTGAGGCGGGCATCGGCAAGACCTCACTCGTGCGCGAGTTCGTGCGCAAACGCGGCAACAGCGTGCGCACGCTATGGGGCGTTTGCGACCCACTTTCGACGCCGCAGCCGCTCGGGCCGCTGCGTGATGTGAGCCGGCAGGTCGGTGGTGCGCTGGCACAAGCGCTCGAGCAGGGCACGAGCCGCGAGCGAATCTTTGCGACGATGCTCGACGAGCTCGATCGTCCCGGCGAGCACGTCGTGCTCGTCATCGAAGACATGCACTGGGCGGACGATGCGAGCCTCGACCTGCTCAAATATCTAGGTCGACGTATCGCGCGTACGCGCGCCACGTTGATCGTAACCTATCGAAACGACGAGGTGGGGCCGCGGCATCCGCTGCAAGTCGCCATCGGATATCTGCCTGGCGAAGCGGTGCATCGCTTGCCGTTGCCGTCGTTGTCTGTCGCAGCGGTGGAAGAGCTCGCGCAGGATTCGGGCCGCGGCGCTGAAGGCCTTCACGCGGCGACGATGGGCAATCCGTTCTATGTCACCGAAGTGCTCGCGGCGCCGGCGGGCGAAGTGCCGGCTTCCGTGAGGGATGCCGTGCTCGCGAGAATCGGGCGCCTTTCGCAGAGTGCGCGGGACGTGGCGGAGCTCGCGGCGCTCGTACCGGGCCGCACCGAAACCTGGTTGATCCAGGAGTTGCTGAATGCTTCCGATGCGACCATCGACGAGTGCCGCTCGAGCGGCATGACGCGCGACCAGGAGGGCTCGCTCGCGTTCCGCCACGAGTTGTCCCGCCGCGCGGTCGAAGATTCGCTCGGCCCGGCCGAGGCACGCGCGCTTCACCAGAAAATTCTCGGCGTGCTCACGCGGAGCGAGCGACGTGGCGTCAGCGAGTCCCGGCTCGTGCATCACGCTACGGGTGCGGGCGATGTCGAGGCGCTGCTCAAATTCGCGCCGCTCGCCGCGGAACGCGCGGCCAGTGTCAGCGCGCATCGCGAAGCAGTGGCATATCTGCGCGCAGCGCTGGCTCATGAAAACCGACTGCCACCTGCGGAGTGCGCTCGCCTTCTCGATAATCTCGGCTATGAACTCTATCTCACCGATCAGGCGCAGGAAGCAATCGAGGCTCGCACGCGCGCGCTGGAACTCTGGCGCACCTGTTCGAACTCGTTGCGGGCCGGGGATTGTCTGCGCTGGCTTTCACGGCTGAGCTGGTTCCGCGGCCTCGGACATGACGGCGAGCGTTATGCGATGGAAGCCGTGGCCGCGCTGGAGCCGCTCGGAGTCAGTCACGAGCTCGCGATGGCCTACAGCAACGTGGCGCAGATCGCGATGCTCGCGGCCCACAATGCAAAAGCCATCGAGTGGGGCGAGCGTGCGATCCAACTCGCGCGGCAGCTGGGAAACGACGAGATCCTCGCGCATGCGCTGAACAACGTCGGCATGGGTCGATCTCGTGTGGTTGGTGACGCCGGCTGGCAAGAGGTGATGCAGAGCCTCGAGATCTCGCTTCGCCAGGGGTTCCCGGAACATGTGGCTCGCGCGTACACGAACCTTTCTGCGACTGCGATCGCGCAGCGGGACTACGTCACCGCCAGCACTCATCTCGAGGCCGGCATTGCGTACTGCGCGGAGCGCGAGCTGGACGCCTGGAATCTCTACATGCGCGCGTATCGCGCTCGCGCCCGGTTCGAGCAGTCTGCGTGGGCAGAAGCGATGGCAGATGCGGAAATGCTGTTGAGCCGATCAGGCTCGTCCGTTCCGCACCGGGTGCAGGCGTTGACGGTCATGGGCCGCGTGCTGACGCGCCGTGGCGATGAAGGCGCGGAAGTGCCTTTGGAAAAGGCCAATGCACTCGCCGTCGAAACGAATGAAGCGCAGCGAATCACCGTGGTGTCCGTCGCGTTGGCCGAGCTCGCCTGGTTGCAGGGAGATTTGAGCACCGCCGCGCGCGAGGCGGCCCGAGGGCTCGAAAGCGCGAGGCACGGCGAAAACGTGTGGACGCAGGGGGAGCTTGCGTTCTGGCTGTGGCGCGCCGGTGTGAAAGCCGATCCACGCGTGCCGCCCGCAGAGCCGTATCGCCTGCACATGGCGGGTGATTTTGTCGGCGCGGCCAACGCATGGGCGGCGCTAGGTTGTCGGTATGAAGAAGCCGATGCGCTCGCGGACAGCAGCGACGAAGCCCATCGACGTCGCGCGCTGGAAATCTTCGAAGGGTTGGGCGCGCGGCCGATGGCGCGACGGCTGCGCAAGCAACTGCAGGCGGAAGGGTTGAAAGGATTGAAGCGCGGCGCCAATCGCACCACGCGCGCGAATCCGGCGGGCCTCACGGGGCGTGAGCTCGAGATCCTCGGATTGCTCGTGGAGAACTTGTCGAACGCGGCGATCGCGAAAAGGCTATTTCTGTCGGAGAAAACGGTGGGCCATCACGCGAGCGCGATTCTCGCGAAGCTCGGCATCGCCTCGCGCCGTGAAGCCGGTGACGCTGCGCGTCGGCTCGGCGTGGAGCTGGGTGAGCCTGCGAAGGCGCGTAGGTCCTGACGCGCGGGTTCATTCCCTTCCGCTCTATCCCTCAGAAGACAAAAAATACTTATTTTTGTCTTGACCAATGTGCTGAGTCGCTCTCGCACGCAACTTGTGTGGTGTCCCGCAAATACGCGGCAGGGTTTGTTCTCTCATGGGCTGCTCGGGAACAGCGGTAGTCGAAGCGAGCGTCATCGGGGCGAAGTCGAGCCGGGAGGCAGGCAGGCCACTCACCCGCCGCGCGCTGCTCGAGCGCGCTTCGAAGAAATCCCGAAGCGGGATTTCTTCGGCGTTCCCCGCGATCGCCGGGGGCCATGGCGATCTTCTTCCATCGCAAGACCTTGAGTCACCACTCGCATGGCCCTGATCCGGCGAACGCGGGCGCTCGAGAAGCGCACGACGGGTGAGCGTCCTGCCAGCCTCCCGGCTCGACTTCGCTGATCGGTTGGCGCGGGGTGGGGGGCCGCATCTCGCACGTCCCCCGCATCCCATGCGACGACACGTTGTGCCGCTCATTTGCGGGACATCACTAGCGCACCGTAACCGTCGTCTTCTGCCGGATGTCACTACTCGACGCGCCCACCTGAATCTCGAAGCCCCCTTCCTCCACCGCATACGCTTTGCGCTCCACGTCGTAGTGCGTGAAGTCTTTGCTCGGTGTCAGCGTGAACGTGGCTCGCTTCGATTCGCCCGGCTTCAACGTCACATGCTGAAACCCTCGCAGCTCCTTCCGCGCACGCGGCTCACGCGGCGCCACCGCGCTCACGTAGAGCTGCACCACCTCATCCCCGGCGCGTGCGCCAGTGTTCTTGATGTTCACCGAAACCTGCACCGATTCATCGCGACCCGCCTGCGCACGATCGACCGTCAGCCCGGAGTATTCGAAGCGGGTGTACGAAAGCCCGTGACCAAAGGGATAAAGCGGCTCGCCTTCGAAGTAACGATACGTGCGGCCTTTCATGCTGTAGTCGTCGAATGCCGGTAGTTTTTCCGAGGCCTTGTAGAACGTAACGGGAAGTCGACCAGACGGATTCGTTTTGCCGAACAGCACGTCGGCCACCGCATCCCCACCCCGCTGGCCCGGATACCACGCCACCAGGATTGCGGGCAGATTCGCTTTGGCCCAGTCCACCGCAATCGCCGAGCCGGTGGTGAGCACGAGTACCACGGGCTTTCCCGTGGCCTTCACCGCTTCGAGCAGCTTCTGCTGGGTTGCTGGCAGCAGCAGGTCTGTGCGGTCGCCACCGGAGAATCCCGGAAAGCTCACCTTCATCTCTTCGCCTTCGACATCGCCTGTGAGTCCGCCAACGAACACAACGACGTCAGCCGCTTTCGCGATATCGAGCGCTTCTTCCATCGGCGGCTTCGCGCCGGGCATGCGCCACGACAGTCGCACTTCGGCATCGCGGATGTCTTCGAAATATTCGAGCTTGAGGTCAGTGGGCTGGCCGGCCTTCAGCTCGACGAGCGCGCTCTTGCTCTGCATGCGCGGGTTCAGCGTCCAACTGTCGAGGACGGATTTACCGTCGACGAACAGCCGGAAACCATCGTTCGCACCGACGGAAATCTCGTATTTTCCGGACGTCGGCGGAATCAGCTTGCCCGTCCAGCGCACGCTGAAATCATCCGCGGGCAGCGCGCGATTCGCGGGCAACTGCCCCTGGGCCACGAGGTCGTCCGTGGGCGAGCCGCGATCCCAACGGAATGCGATGCGCGCATCCGTGCGTGTGAGCACCGGTTCGCCGGCAAACTCGCGGCCCCGGAAATATTCGCCTTTCAGTCCCTGGGCCGAGCTGCCGGCCGCGGGCCGCAGGTAAACAGGCTCGATCACCGGCGCCGCGCGCGGCTCTTCGCGACCTTCCACGAGATCCGCGCCACGCGAGTACAGCACCTTCGTGTTCGGTCCAACGGCCGACCGAATTCCCTGCAGCAGCGTCGAAGGCGCGGCCGGCGTGCCGTAGTAATTGCCGAGCAGCGCCATGATTTCGTCTGCCGTGGGGCCAATCACCGCGAGGGTCTTTACGTCGCGCGACAGCGGCAGGACACCATCATTCTTCAGCATCACGATGGACGACTGGGCCGCACGGCGTGCCAGCTGATCGTTCTTGGGTGATTGATTGACGCTGTAGGGCGTCTGCGCCCACTTCGCCTTCGAGGGAGTGTCGAGCATGCCGAGCTGGATGCGCGCGAGCATGAGCCGCCGAACGGACACGTCCAGCTCGGCTTCCGTGATCAGGCCCTGCCGGACCGCGGCGGTGAGCGCAGCGTAGGTCGTGCCGCAGTCCAGGTCGAGCCCGGCCTTGACCGCAAGCGCTGACGCTTGTTCTGCAGTCGGGACAATCTTGTGCTCCTTGAAAATATCTTCGACGGAGTCGCAGTCCGAGACCACGTAGCCGTTGAAGCCCCAGTCCTTGCGCAGGATCTGCGTGAGCAGGCGCGGGCTCGCCGAAGCCGACTCGCCGTTGACGCGGTTGTATGCGCCCATCACAGCAGTGACGTGCGCTTCCTGCACGAGCGCGCGGAAAGCGGGCAGATAGGTTTCGTAGAGGTCGCGCTCGCTCGGATGAACGTCGAAGTAATGTCGGTTGAACTCCGGCCCGCTGTGCACGGCGTAATGTTTGGCCGTGGCGCCGACCTTGATATACGTGGGATCGTCGCCCTGCAGCCCTTTCACGAACTCCACACCCATGCGTGAGGTGAGGTAAGGATCTTCGCCGTACGTCTCCTGGCCGCGGCCCCAGCGCGGATCGCGGAAAATATTGATGTTCGGCGACCAGAAGTTCAGGCCCTGATAGCGGCGACGTTCGTCGTGACGTTCGGCCTGGTGATGTTTGGCACGGCCTTCGTCGCTGATGGCGGTGGCCACATCGTGCATCAGCGCGGTGTCGAATGTAGCGGCCATGCCGATGGCCTGCGGAAACACCGTAGCAGCGCCTGCGCGTGCCACTCCGTGCAACGCTTCGTTCCACCATTCGTAGGAAGGAATGCCGAGCCGCGGGATCGCCGGGGCGTCGTTCTGCATCTGGGAGACCTTCTCCTCGAGCGTCATGCGCGAGACGAGGTTGGCGGCGCGGTCTTCGAATTCGCCTGCGAATGCAGGCAGCGCCAGCATCAAACCAATCGCCGGGACGATGAGTCGCATCTTTGATTCCCCCCTTTGTCGTTCTCCATCCTAGACCGGGGAATCGGCGATCTCACTGCTACGGAAGTATTAGAAGACCTTCCGGTACACCACGAAGCCTGAGTGCTCGGCGACTTTGTCGTAGAGCTTCATGGCGTGCGTATTGGTCTGGTGAGTCATCCAGTAGACACGCGCAGAGCCTGCCGATTTCGCATGCTCGTACACGCGGTTGATCAACGCGCGGCCGATGCCTTTGCCGCGTGCGGCTTCATTCGTGAACAGATCCTGCAGGTAGCAGGTGGGATTGATCGCCGTGGTGCTGCGGTGGAACAGGTAGTGCGCCAATCCCAGCAACTCCCCATCGACTTCCGCCACCAGCGCATGCATGGGCTCGGCGGGATCGAGGAATCGTTGCCAGGAAAGCGTTGTGATGTCCTCAGGCAGTGCCGTTGGCCCCGAACGGCCATAGAACGCGTTGTAGCCGTCCCAGAGGGGCCGCCAGCGCGCCAGATCTTCGTCCCTGATGAACCTGACGAGCGGAGTCATTTTTGTCCTGTCGGTCGAACCATGACGTTGAGAAGGTGTTCCAGCACGTCACCGGGCTTCGAGCAGCGTCCCGTGTGCACGCGGGAGGTCTGGATGATCGTGCTGCGTGGCGCGACGAGCCAGTCGAAGCGCTCGCGTGCCGACAGCTTGCCGATGGCGCCGGCGGCGGCACCGCCCGTGCAGATGATCGGAATGCTCGCGAGATGCGTGCGCACGGCCTCGATATCGATATCGGGCGCGAGCGCGAGCAAGCGCGATTCCTCGAGCTCGATGCGCGCCTCGAGAAAACTGCGGGCCGGGCAGGAGACGATCACGCCGACGTTCACGAACTCTTCGCGATCGACGCGCGGCACGACTCTGACTACGGCGTAGTCATACGAGCAGGGATCGTGCACGAAGCGCCTCCTCGACGAATGCATGCGGCGGGCTCAGCCGGCGCAGCAGGTATTCGATGTACGCGGTCCGGTTCTGCTCGGGTGTTTCGAAAGCGGAGCGGTCTACGAGCCACTCGTCCGGAATCAGAGCGACGATGCTCCTGATGGCATCGGGAGTGATGAGCGCCGTGAGTCGCTCGTCTGCCTCACGCAGGGCGCTCGCGAACGGCAGCAGCACGTGATCCTTGATGCGCGTGAACGGATCCTGTGCGCGCGCGAGCGAGTTGTCCCACGCGTGATGGAAATACAGTGCGGCCCCGTGATCGATGAGATTCAGCCGCCGGTGCCACATGAGCATGTTGGTGTTCTTCACCGTGCGGTCCACATTGCTCACGAACGCGTCGAACCATACGATGGCCGACGCGAGCGCCGCGTCGGGCTTCGTCGAAACAGGATCGAACATCACCGAGCCCGGCAGGTAATCGAGCGCGAGATTCAAGCCGGCGCTCGCGCGGATGAGCTCCTGGATTTCCGGGTCCGGCTCGGTGCGGGCGAGATCCGCGTCGAGCGTGATGAACACGATCTCCGGAATCGGCAGGCCCGCGACACGCGCGATCTCACCCGCCACCAGCTCGGCGATGAGCGCTTTCGGGCCCTGGCCGGCACCGCGGAACTTGAGGACGTAAAGGCCTTCATCGTCGGCTTCGACAATCGCCGGCAGCGACCCGCCTTCGTGAAGGGGAGCCACGTATCGCGTGGCGGTGACGGTTCTCATGTGGCCGGCGAGCATACCGGCGCTGCCTGCTGCCTGCCAGCACGCAACGGTGCGGCGTAGACTGCTCGGCCTACGCGAAATGCGAACCAGGAGCCCGTCCGATGTCCACTGAAACGCCGAGCGCTGCGGATGACGTGAAACGGCGCAAGGTCACGACCGCGCGGTTGTCGGAGATGAAAGCGCGCGGCGAAAAGATCGCGATGCTGACCGCGTACGATTTCTCTTTCGCACGCATCATCGATGCGGCCGGCATCGATGTCGTGCTGGTGGGAGACAGCGCGTCGAACGTGATGCACGGTTACGAGACCACCGTGCCGATCACACTCGACCAGATGATCGATCACGCGAGCGCCGTCGTGCGCGGTGTGCAGCGGGCGCTCGTCGTCGTGGACATGCCGTTCGGCTCCTACCAAGGCAACAGCCGGCTCGCGCTCCAGAACGCCGTTCGGATCATGAAAGAGTCAGGCGCCCACTGCGTGAAGCTTGAGGGTGGCGAGTTCGTCGTCGACAGCGTCAAGCGGATTCTGTCCGCGGGGATCCCCGTGATGGGTCATTTGGGCCTGACACCGCAGTCCATCTACAAATTCGGCACATATGTCGTGCGCGCAACAAAGGACGATGAAGCGGAGCAGTTGGTGAAAGATGCGCTGCTGCTGCAGGAAAGTGGCTGCTTTGCGCTGGTACTGGAGAAGATCCCGGCCCAGCTCGCGGCCCGTGTGGCAAAAAAGCTCGCGATTCCGGTGATCGGAATCGGTGCCGGAGCCGGTGTCGATGGCCAAGTGCTGGTCACGCACGACATGCTGGGTATCAACAAAGAGTTCTCGCCACGCTTCCTTCGGAGGTATGGAAGTCTCTATGATGTTATGGCAGGGGCCTTCGAGCAGTATGTGTCGGACGTTAAGTCTTCTTCGTTCCCGACGGACAGCGAGAGCTACTGATTTCTTCGTGATGCGGGTCACGAATGGTGATTCGGTGTATTTCCGGATTGACCCAGACCGTTTTTACTCGGCCGCGTCGTCTCACTTGCAGGACGACGCATTGTGGAGTTGCCAGTGCCTGACGTCAGCTCAGTTGCTCAGCCGGTGATCATCGCCATTCTCAGCCTGGGCACTGCGGGCCACCGCGCGGCACAAGCTCCGCCCACCGAACCGGTTCTCGAAATTTCAGGCAAAGCGGCGGCGATGGCGGAAGCCACGTCGTTCTACGCTTTCACGCCGACCGTCACGCAGAACGGCGAACGCAAGCTTCACTTCAGCATTCGCAACAAGCCCGCCTGGGCACGCTTCGGAATTCGCCACGGAACGCTCTACGGCACGCCGGCCGCGATGCATGCAGGCACTTATCAGAACATCGTCATCACCGTCAGCGACGGCGAGAAGACCGTCGATCTGCCGCCTTTTTCCATAACCGTTCCCCCCGGTTTACCGGCCGTCGCCGCCCGTACTCCCTGATTGCGGTGTCTGGTTCTCGTTCTGGCCGAATTCTTCCGGCCGGACCTTCGCCTTTGCGTTGATTCGTTCCGAATCGCTGCTACCCTAGCCTCGAGCCGGGCCGTTAGAGCCTGACCGTTCAGTGCCAGGGCATCGAGGCAGGCCCGCGAGCCGCCCGCAGCCTACAGGGAGAATCATGCGAATCGCTGCACGAGCTTCGGCCGTGTTGAGTCTCTTCGCGGCTGTTACTGCCGCGTCCGCGCCCACCCCACCGCCGCTGGAAGATTTCGCCCGTATGCCGGCGATCGGCCACGTGTCGATCTCGCCCGACGGGCATTTCCTCTCGTCGATCTCCGACCTGAACGGGCATCACGCGCTCGTCGTCGTCGATCGAATCAAGGGCGGCGCCGGGAAGATCATCTTCGCGGTGAAACCCACGGACGATTTCGACGTGCAGTGGTGCGGCTGGGCGAATGCCACTCGCATGCTGTGTGGCTTCATCGGTTCGGTGATCGACGAAGCGCCGGACGCGAAGACTTTCACGCACCTTCAGACGGAAAAGATCCGCTACGCGACGACGCGGCTCGTCGGTGTGAATGCGGACGGCACCAACATGAAAGTGCTCGTCCAGAATTCCTACGCGGGTTATGCGCAGTTCCAGGACCGCATTCTCGACTGGACGCCCGCCGAGCCCGATAGCGTGCTGATCCAACTCGACGAGGATCAGGACGGTTTCCCCGCGGTGTTCGAGCTCGACGTGAACACGGGCAAGTTGAAGCAGCGGCTGAACGGTTATCCGCCGATCCGCAATTTCGTCTCGGATGCGCGCGGCGAAATCCGCTTCGGCAGCGGCTTCGCCGACAAGGAGACGCGCGTCAGCTATTTCGCCCGTCTGGTCGGCGAGCAGGACTGGAAGCCGCTCCACATCGCCGAATTGAAAGAATTCGACGACGTCGATCCGCTCGGCGTCGTGCCGGGCAAGAATCGCGCGCTGGCGTTGGCGGAGAAACAGGGCAAGCGCGGTCTGTGGGAAATCGACCTCGAGGACAAGCTGCCTCCGAAGCTGCTGTTCGAGAACGCGCAGCTCGATGTCGCAAGCCCCATCTCATCGAGCGACGGGCGCGTGCTCGGCGTGTACTACGAAGACGATCGTCTGCATTCGTATTACACGGACAAGCGCGCCAAGAGCGTCATCGACGGCACCAACCAGTTCCTGCCCGACACGTTCAACAGCATCGCGGACGTGACGGCAGACGAGAAGGTCTACGTGCTGCGCTCATCGAGCGACATCGAATACGGCAGTTACGCGCTGCTCGACGTGGCGTCGGGCAAGGGCGAGCTCGAGCCGCTCGGCGCAGGCTATCCGGAGCTCGCCAAGCAGCCGCTCGGGCGCATGAAGTCGATCGAATATGCGGCGCGCGACGGCGTGAAGGTGCAGGGCTATCTCACGCTGCCGCCCGGCGTGGAGGACGGCAAGAACCTGCCGCTCGTCGTGATGCCGCACGGCGGTCCGATTGCGCGGGATTCGTGGGATTTCGACTTCCTGCGGCTGTTCCTCGCGAGCCGCGGCTACGCGGTGCTGCAGATGAATTTCCGCGGCTCCGATGGCTACGGCTATCAATGGCTGCACGCCGCGCATCAGGATTGGGGCGGCCTGACGTACGACGACATCGTCGACGGCACGCGTTGGGCGATCGACCAGAAAATTGCCGATCCGAAGCGGATCGCCATCGTCGGATGGAGCTTCGGCGGATACGCCGCGATGCTCGGCGCCGTGCGTAACAGCGACTTGTTTCGATGTGCGGCCAGCATCGCGGGCGTGAGCGATCTCATCCAGCTCGAAGACGAGGCGCGAAATTTCATCGGTGCCCGGTTCGTCCGCGAGCAGATCGGTAAGGACCGCAAGAAGCTGCTGGCCGACTCACCGCTGCGGCACGCGGAGGAAGTGAAAGTGCCGGTGCTGCTCGTGCACGGCGCTGAAGACTGGACGGTGCGCGTGGAACATTCGAAGCGCATGGGACAGGAACTAAGGCAGGCCGGCAAGCCCTATGAGCTCATCGTGATCCCGAAGGCGGATCACCAGCTTCGCTGGCGTGCGGAACGCGTCACGCTGCTCACGGCGCTGGAAAAGTTTCTCGCCACGAATCTCAGGAATTGACCCACAGAGGAAAATCGTCGGTATATGCACCCCAGGAAATGGATCACAGGAAGTGTCGCGGTCGCGGGCCTGTTCATGGCCGCCGCCGCTCACGCGAAGGCCCCCAAATCGGGTTTTTATCTCGGCGCCACGGCGGGCCAGGCCAAATATGCGGACGACCTGAACGGCGTGGATGGCGCGTTGTTCAGCGCGTTCGCCGAGGTGGGACTGCCGGTGGCGTCGGTGACATCCCATGTCGACGACACGGACCAGACGTTCTCCGTGTTTGCCGGATACCGGTTTCTGCCCTATCTGGCGGCGGAAGTCGGCTATGTCGATCTGGGCGAGCTTGCGTACCACGCCGACGTGCGGGTGCTGGGCTCGGGTCTTCCGGGCTCTGTCGACGTCACCTTCGGCTCCAAGGGAGCGCTCGGCAGCGCGCTCGGCATCTGGCCGGTCAACGACGCGTGGGATCTCTACGGGCGCGCCGGCATCTTCATTTCAGACACCCGACTGAAAGCGTCGGTGAACCTGCTCGGCATCAGCGATTCGCAGCCCGAGTCGAAGACGTCGGCCGACGCGATGATCGGGCTGGGCACGGCCGTGCATCTCGGCAATCACTTCTCGTTGCGGCTGGAATATCAGCGCTTCGGGGCGGTCGGCGATGAGGACACCACGGGCGAGGCCGACGTCGACGTGTTCAACGCCGGGTTTCTCCTGCGGTTCTAAGCGTTTCTCGGACGGTTCCCGGAAAGGCTTCGGCCGCGGTGTCCTGCGCCCAGGACCCGGTTTGTTTTTTCCGAAACCGCCGGCGCCCGATCGCGCCGGCTATTGATGCGCAATCCCCGGCTGGCGGCCGCGCAAGATATATTTCTGAATCTTGCCGGTCGCCGTCTTGGGCAACGCCTTCACGAAGCGGAACGCACTCGGCACCTTGAAGTGCGCCAGCGAGCTGCGAGCGAACTCGCGCAGCTCTGCTTCACTCGTCTCACAACCCGGCCGTGCAACCACGAACGCGTTCGGCGACTCGCCCCATTTCTCGTGCGGCAGCCCCACCACGGCGACCTCCAGCACGGCGGGATGTCGCAGCAGCGCGCCTTCCACTTCGATCGACGAGACGTTCTCACCGCCGCTGATGATCACGTCTTTGAAGCGATCGCGAATCTCGACATAGCCATCCGGATGCATGACAGCGGCATCGCCCGAATGGAACCAGCCGCCCGCGAAAGCCTGCGCGGTGGCCTCGGGTTCGTTGAAATAGCCTTTCATGACGACGTTGCCGCGCGCGACGATTTCGCCGACGGTGACACCGTCACGAGGCACATCGTGCATGTTCTCGTCCACGACGCGCAGCTCTCCTGACGTGATCAGCTCCACGCCCTGACGCGCCTTCACCGTCGCGCGCTCTTTCGTCCCAAGATCGGCATGCTCCGGCCGCTGTTCGCAGATCGAGATGAAGGGCGAGGTTTCGGTGAGCCCGTATACCTGCGTGATATGCCAGCCCAGCTCCTTCTCCATCCGCTCGATCGTCGCGGCGGCGGGTGGCGCACCCGCCGTGAGCAGGCGAACTCCTCGCCTCAGTGACGCACGCTGGGATTCGGGCCCATTAGCGATCGCGATGAGTACGGTCGGCGCGGCGCAGAGCGCGGTGATCTGCTCCCGATTCACGTGCTCGTAGACAGCCGTGGCATCCACTTTTCGGACGCAGACATGCGTGCCGCCCATCGCCGTGACGATCCAGGTGAACGTCCAGCCGTTCGCGTGAAACATCGGCAGCGTCCACAGGAAACGGTCGGCGCTCGTCATCGGCCAGTGCGCCAGCGTGCCGACGCAGTTAATCCAGGCGTTCCGGTGCGTGATCATCACGCCCTTGGGCCGCGCCGTCGTGCCGCTCGTGTGGTTGATCGAGATCAGGTCCGTTTCGAGAATGTCCGGACGCACGAAGCAGCCGTTGGTCTGCGCGAGCAGCGTCTCGTAATCCAGCCAGCCGGCGCGGCTGCCTTCGAGGGCCACAAAGTGGCGAACCCCCGGCATGAGATGGCGCACGCTGTCGATCATGTCGAGGTAGTCCTCGTGCACGCAAAGAACTTTGCAGCCGCTGTGATTCGCGAGGAACACGAAATCATCCGGCGCGAGGCGATAGTTCATCGGCACGACGACTGCGCCGATCTGCGGCACACCGTAGTACTGCTCGAGGTGCTGGTGCGTGTTCGGCGCGATCGTGCCCACGCGATCTCCCGCGCGCACACCGAGCTTCACCAACGCGGCGGACCAACGATCGCAGCGGTCGCCGAACTCCGCGTAACTGAGTCGCAGCGAGCCGTCGACAACCGCCTCGCGTGACGGATAAAGCTTGCGGGCGCGACGAGCAAAGTCGAGTGGTGTCAGTGTGATTTCCATGGCGAGGCCTGTGCGAAGCGATGAGATGGGTCAGTCCAGTGGCCACGAGATTAGGCGTCGCCCAGAGCACGCGGCAGTGGCGTGGGGGAGTGCGCAACACTCTCCAAAGTCATATCGCACGCGACTGGTCATATGTCTGTCTCCGATTGGCGAATAGCGCCTGCGCGTCCCTCGACCAAGGTCGCTGGCGCCTCCGATCTGCGAATGACATCACGCGTTCGTTTTCCGGCGCTCCGTAGGCTGGTGCCCATGGATCGCAGTGACTTCTCGTTTCTCATCGCGCGGCTGGAACGTCATGCCGCCAACAGTCCGCGCACGTATGCGTTGAAAGTCGCGGCGCTGGCTGTGTTGGGATATCTCGCGTTGTTCTTCTTCGCCGCGGCGATCGTCGTGTGCCTGTGGATGCTGGTTCGCGTGTGCCTTGCCGGTTCACTGTCGATGCAGCTGACGGGCGTGCTGGTCGGATCGGCGGTGTTCGGTGTCGCGGCGCTGTGGAAGCTCGTTCGTGCACTCTGCGTCGTCGACATCCACGAGCCCGCGGGCATTCGCATCACGCCGGAGCAGGCGCCGAAGCTGTTCGACACCATCCACGAGATGAGTCGAAAAATGGGCGGCCTGAAGTTGCACTCCGTGTCGGTGAGCAACCAGCTCACGGCGTGCATTCTGCAGAAGCCGATGTGGGGCGTGTTCGGCAACTACCACAATCATCTGATGCTCGGCCTGCCGCTGGTGGCCGCGCTGAGCGTCGACGAGCTCAAGTCGGTGCTCGCCCATGAGCTGGGCCACGTTTCGGGCGCGCGGGGCAAATTCCGTGCGTGGATCTGCCGCCAGCGCGCCACGTGGCAGGCGCTCGCGGTGAAGTTCCGGGGCTCGTCGAATCTGTTCGAGCAGATCGTGTTCGCGGCGCACGCCTGGTACGCGCCGTATTTCTACGCCTACACCTTCGTGCTCGCGCGCAGTCGTGAATACGATGCGGATCGCGCGGCGGCCGAAGCAACCAACGCTCACACGATCGGGGGCGCTCTGTTGAAGCTGAATCTGGTGGCGCGCTTCCTCGGTGAAGTGTTCTGGAAGCGCCTGTTCGATCAAATGACGCGCGTGCCGGCGCCACCTTACATGCCGTACGCCGCCATGCCTCGCGCGCTGCAGATCGCCGAGAAAGAATGGGCGCGGCGCGACTGGATGCAGCAGAGCCTGCGAGTCGTGGCGGACGACGACGATACACACCCGAGTCTTTCCGAGCGCCTGGGTGCACTCGAGGTCGAGCCTCTGTTGCCGAAGTACCAGCCCGAGCGCTCAGCGCTGCGGCTATTGGAGCCGATTGCCCCGGTGCTCGTCCGGCGCTTTGACGATCGGTGGCGTGCGGACGTGCTCACCGAGTGGAAGTCGCGCTACGCCGCCCATCAGGCGGAGCCCACGCGCCGGGCGTCGTAACCCAGCGGACCGAATAGCCCCGGCTCACGCCCGCGCCCGTGTTCCAGCGGCGCTCTCGCCCAGGTGCGCGAGGTGCCTGCGAGGTGGCTGCGGGGTGAATCCCCTCGCGCCTCGGCGTGACGCCCTTGCGAGGTTGGGGCACGATAGGCCGGCCGGGCATTTCCGCGGCGACGGCGACAGGTGCAAAGTGAAGCGATTGGCGATTTGGGCTGTGACCGCGTCACTCGCCATGGCTGTTGTCCCCGCTCTCGCGCAGGAATCCCCGGCCTCCAAAGCAGATTGTGATGCTGTGCTGACGGCAGAGGTTGCGCGTTTGGAGGATGGCTTTTCGCGCACCCGGGTGGCGTGGGAGCAGTCGGTGGAGCAGCGCTTCACCGATCACAAGGAGCTCACCCTCGCGCAGATGACTGACGCGCGCGCCACCTTCAACGATCTCGTGCTGAAGCTCTCGAATGAGCATGTGAAGGCCGTGGCGCTGCCCGGCATCTATCGCATGATGCTCGCCATTCCCCGCTATGACACCGGCGTCTGCTCGAAGCCCGGCGAGATGCGTTCGATCGGGGACCAGGCCATCGCCGGTTTCCTGATGAAGCTGACGGAGCTGCTGCCGCTGGTGGAGAAGTCCATCGCCGCGGCGAAGAGCGATCGCTGATCCCGGGCGCGGGACACGCTCCCGCGCACTGCTTCATCCCTGACACACTCTTTGCCGAATCGGCTTTCGGCTGGACTTGCCGCGCACGCATCGTTCACAGTCGGGGCGATGTACACGCCCGAGCAGCTGGAAGACTGGCGCCGATGCGCGTTGCGCGTCGAGGAAGAGGTCAGCAAGGCCGTTGTCGGTCAAGCGGCGACGATCCGCCTGATCAACGTTGCGCTGTTCGCGCGCGGTCACGTGCTGCTCGAAGGAGATGTCGGCGTCGGCAAGACGACGTTGTTGCGGGCCTTCGCGCGCGCGGCCGGCGGCGACTTCGAGCGCGTCGAAGGCACGGTCGACCTCATGCCCGGCGATCTGGTCTATTACACCTATGTGGATGCAGATGGCCGGCCGCGCATCGAGCCAGGGCCGTTGCTCCGGCATGGGGAACGACTCGTCACGTTCTTCTTCAACGAGATCAATCGCGCGCGACCGCAAGTGCAATCGTTGCTGTTGCGGGCGATGGCGGAGCGCACGGTCACTGCGTTCAACAAGCAGTACCGGTTTCCGTGCATGAACGTGTTCGCCGACCGCAATCGCGTCGAAAAAGAAGAAACCTTCGAGCTTGCGTCGGCGGCGCGCGATCGCTTCATGCTGGAGTTGCGGATGCCCGTGCCCACCGATCCGGCCGTGCGACGCGCACTCGTATTCGATACGTCGTTCCATGATGTCGACGTGCTGCTGGAACGCGTGGCGCCGGACGTGTTGCCCTGGCAGGAGCTGAACGATATCGGCGCGGCGATCCAGTCGAGTGTGCGCGCGAGCGAAGCACTCGAACGCTATGTGATGGACCTGTGGGACGCATCCGTTTCGCCGCAGCGGTTCGGCATTCGCATCGACGGCGTCGACATGGAGCGATTGGTCCTCGCCGGCGCAAGTCCCCGCGGCATGATGGCGGTGACGCGCGCTGCGCGTGTCGTTGCGTGGCTTGCCGGGCGCACGCATCTGATCCCGGATGATATCTACAGCGTCGTCCCGGCAACGCTCGGCCATCGAGTGTTCTTCACGCCGGTGTATGAGCTGCGTCGCGCGGAAATCGCCGATGCGCTGGTGAGCGGCATTCTCGAAAAGGTTCCCACACCGCGGTAGCCGTGCATGGAATTTCACTATCGCATTCCGCGAAAGCTGGGCGCATGGAGACCGGGAACCCATCCGGCGACGACCCTCGGCGCGGGGCAGGAATTCGTGTCGCACATGAGCCTGTACGACAGGCCGGATCCGCGGAGGCTCGATCTGCGCGCGAGTTTGCGGGATGTTCGCGGTGACTGGCTGGTTCGCGTCAATCGGCAGCGTGCGGCCGTGGCGGTGCAGGCCGTGGTGGATGTATCGGCGTCGATGCAGTTCGGGGCCGAGCGGTCGAAGCGCGACGTGGCAGCGGATTTTGTCGAAGCGCTGGGGACGAGTGCGTTTCGCGTGGGCGATGCGCTGGGGATGACGGCGTTTGATCGACGCGAATGCGACGAGCTATTCGTGCCGGCGATGTTGAGTCGCGGCGCGGGGAGCGTGATGGGCGCGATGTTGCGCGCGGGCGGAAACGGCCGGGACAAAGGCAGGACATCGCCCGTCGGCGACGGGCATCGCGGCGGGGACCGCAACGGCGGCCGCAATGGTGGCAAGCAGCGCCGCGGGGACCCCGGTCGCCTTCGCGATGGCGGCCGGGATGGCGGCCGGGATGGCGGCCGGGATGGCGGCGGCGGTGGCGATGCCTTCGGCGACGGCGTCGGCGACGCGTTGGAGTCAACGGTGGCGCGCTTCGCGGGACGCAACTGCCTCGTGTTCATCGTCTCGGATTTTCACTGGCCGCTCGGTGCACTCGATCGCGCGCTGGAAGTGCTGGCCCATGCGTTTGTAGTGCCCGTGGTGGTCTGGGATCGCGCTGAAGTGGAGCCCCCTGCGCGTAACGGGCTCGTGTCGTTGCGAGACATGGAGTCCGGCTCGACGCGAACCTTGTGGATGCGGCCGACCCTGCGCGATCAATGGCGCCAGCGCGTCGCGCAGCGCCGAACGGAAATTCAGGCTGTTTGCGCGCGTCACTTCACGCGGCCGTTCTTTTTGATCGGCGCCTTTGACGGGGAAGCGATGTCACGCTACTTCTTCGAGGCCACTGCGTGAGGCGTTCGATCGCACTGCTGTGGGCCGTCGTGCTCGCTGGGGCCGGGGCGCCGAGCACAGCAGCGCCAACCGCCACCGCGCCCACCGCCACCGTCGAACAACCGCGCGCCTTCGGTTACGTCATCGGCGACATCGCAACCCAGCGCATCCTGCTCGAATCCCACGATCGCGCATTCGTTCCGGAAACATTGCCCACGCCAGGCCGCGCCAACCTATGGTTCGAGCGCCGCGCCGTGCGCACCGAAATCGACGCGCGCGGCCGCCGGTGGCTGGCCATCGACTACCAACTCATGAACGCACCAAAGGCCGTCGCGCTCGCGCCGCTGCCCGCCATGAAGCTCAGTGCCAGGAACGCAGGTGACGTGCTGCAGGTCGACGCATGGCCCGTTTCCGTTGGCCCGCTGACTCCCGAGAAACCGCTCGCTCGCACCGGGCTCGGACCACTGCGCCCCGACCGCATATCAGTGCCAGCGCCCCCTCTCGCGACTCAACGCGCGCTCGCTCTGTGCTTGCTTGCCTTGTTCATCACACTCGCCCTGTGGCTTGTATGGTGGCGCTGGCGAAACTGGCGAGCCGCATCGCTCCAACCTTTCGCCATCGCGTCCCGCGAAATCCATCATCTCGATGACACCTCGCCGGAAGCGTGGCACGCCCTGCACAGGGCATTCGATGGCACGGCAGGTGTCGCTCTCCGCGCAGAGACGCTGCCGCTGCTGTTCGCGAAAGCTCCGCAGCTTCGACCCTTCCAGCCGCGCATCGAGCAGTTCTATGCGCAATCGGCACTGCGCTTCTTTGCGGGCCAGCCAATGCCGGACGCCTTGCCGATCCACTCGCTGTTACGCGACCTGCGGCAGGTCGAGAAGCGCCACGAATCATGAGCGGCACATTCGACTTCCTGCATCCCGCACTGCTGTTGTTGCTGCCACTGGCAGTGCTTCCCCTGTGGCGCGCGCGGGCCGAGGCACTGGGATTTTCGAGCCTTGCCTGGCTTCCGCGTGATCCCGTCGGTCTATTTGCGGGATGGCTCGTGCGCGCCTGCGCGTCGCTCGCATTGGCCAGTTGCGTCATCGCGCTTGCCGCTCCGGGCCGCGCGGACATGAAGGTGGAGCGCACGGGACGCGGTGCCGAGATCCTCATGCTGCTGGACCGGAGTCGCAGCATGGATGACAAGATGATGCCCAGTGATTGGCGCAGCATCGATCCGCTCAACCGCCTCGCACATCTGAGCCGCGGCCCGCAGAAATCCGCAGTGGCCCGCGACCTGCTGTCGAGCTTCGTCGCGCAGCGGCCGGACGACCGATTCGCCGTGATGTTCTTCAGCACGCGGCCGCTGAATGTCGTGCCGTTCACTCAGCGGGATGAAGTCGTTCAGGCGGGTATCTCAGCGGGTGCCACGGGCCGAGGTCTTTCGAACACCGACGTGGGGCGCGCGATGCTCGCGGCCATCGATCAGTTCGAAGCGCGCGAGTATTCGGGCAGCCGCATCATCCTGCTCGTCTCCGACGGCGGCACGTTTCTCACGGACACCGTTCAGCGGCGCATCCGATCAGGATTGTCCCGCAACCGCATTTCGCTCGACTGGATTCATCTCAAGTCCTACAACAGTCCGGCACTCGATTCGCAGGAGCCGGGCAGCGACCACGCACCGGAAGTGCTGCTGCATCGGTTTTTCACGACGTTGCGCACACCCTATCGGCTCTATGAAGCCGAGGTGAAAGAAGACCTGGCGCGTGCCGTGGCAGACGTCGGGCGGCAGCAGAATTTTCCGCTCGATTACCTGGAGCGGCTGCCGCGCGCGGATTACAGCGGTATGTTCATCGTGATTGCGGCCTTCGCGTGCGTTGCGCTCATCGGTGCGCGAGCCGTGTCGATGCGGAGCCTCGCGTGAGGCGGCGGGCGATACACGCGGCCTTCGGCGTTACGGCGCTCGCGTTGGCGTCGCTGTCTGCCGTCGCGGCGTTCCAATTGCGTCAGGCGAACGTCGTGAGTGCGGCGTTTGCGCAGGCCCGCGCCATCGCGGCCGAGGGAAATTACGAGCGTGCATTCAAAGCCTACAAAGTGCTCAGTCGTGATGAGTCGCCTGCGTTGGCCACGGCGGCGTTCTACAACGCGGGCAATCTGCAGCTTCGCGAAGCATTGAAAGAAGGTAAGGACGCCGCGATTCGCGCGTTGCCGTTGATCGAGCTCGCCAAGCAGAATTATCGCGCGGTGCTCCGGATCGAGCCTGACGACTGGGACGCACGATACAACCTCGAGCGTGCGTTATGGCTCGTGCCTGAGGTGGAAGAGGAGGCACCGCTGCGACTCCGGCGCGATGCGGAGAATCGTGTGATGAGCACGCTTCAAAGCACGCGGGCGGATCTTCCATGATTGCGCCGCTGGCCAACGCGCCGGTGAACGCGCGGCCAATCCAGTTCACGTCATGAAAGTGCGCGGCGCGTTGACCTTGTTTCTCGCGCTCGCGCTGCTGGTCACTGCGCTCGTCATGCCGAAGTGGAAGCTCCCGCATGACACGTTCGACTACCTCATCGTCTTCGACATCACGCAGAGCATGGACGTCGAGGATTACGATTTCGGCACCACGCCCACGAGCCGCTTGAACTTTGCGCGCGACGCCGTACGCCGCGCCCTGCGCGAGCTGCCATGCGGGTCGAAAGTGGGATGGGGCGCGTTCGCGGAATATCGCTCGCTCGTGTTGCTCCAGCCGGTTGAAGTCTGCGACAACTACAACGACCTGCTCGCGTCGCTCGATGGCATCGACGGGCGTATGCGTTGGGCAAACGCCAGCGAAGTGGGGAAGGGCGTGTACTGGTCCGTGCGCATGGCGCAGGTCGCGGCGGACAAGCCGGACGTGCTGTTCATCAGCGACGGGCACGAGGCGCCGCCGCTCGATCCCGCGGCCCCGGTCTCGATACCGGACGATGTTCGGCCCGGCCAGGTTCGCGGCTGGATCATTGGCGCTGGCGGCGACACGCCGCTGCCCATTCCGCGCACCGATGAAGACGATCATCGCATCGGTGTCTGGAGCGCGAACGACGTGATCCAGCTCGTGTCGCCCGATGGCACGCGCGTGATCAGCAAAGAACAGCTCTCGACACTGCGCGAACCGCACCTCCAGGCGCTCGCCCGTCGTGTGGGTTTTGGATATATGCGACTGACCACAGAGGGGTCGATTCGCCAGGCCATGTTCGATCCGCAGCTCGTGCGACGGGAGCGCGCGGCCACGGATCTGCGCTGGCTGCCGGTTGCCGCTGCGCTGGTGCTACTGCTGTCACGATTTCGGCCGGATTTGCGGCTCCGGCGCGGTCTCGTGCCTCGACGGGCCTGATAATTGTGTGTTAGCGTTCCTCGCATGCAGTCTTTCGAGCCCAGCGTCCAGATGATCCGCCGCAGCGCTTTCGCGCCGGCGCGCTCGTTTGCGCTGTCCCCGCTCGGCCTTTCGCTTCTCCTCCTTCTGCGCCAGTAGGCGCAACACACACACGCGCTACCAGTCGGCGCTGACAAGACTGGAACCCCTAGAATCCCAAGCCTCCCTGGCCCGCCAGGAAGCATTCTTTCGTGCACGCGAGAAGTGAAGGCATAGCCGTCATGTTGCGAGATCCGTCCCAGCGTTACCGTCCGTTCCCGCCCGTCGATTTGCCGAACCGGCAATGGCCCACGCGCCAGATCACCGCGCCGCCCATCTGGTGCAGCACCGATCTGCGCGATGGCAACCAGGCGCTGTTCGAGCCCATGAACCGCGAAACCAAGAAGCGCCTGTTCCAGGTGCTCGTGGACGTGGGGCTCAAAGAGATCGAAGTGGGGTTTCCGTCCGCATCGGAAACAGACTTCAGCACCGTGCGTTCGCTCATCGAAGAGAAGCGGGTGCCGGATGACGTGACGCTCATGGTGCTCACGCAGGCGCGCGAAGAGCTGATCAAGCGCACGGTGGAAAGCCTCATCGGCGCGAAGCGTGCGATCGTTCATATCTACTGCGCGACCGCGCCGGTCTGGCGGCGCGTGGTGTTCGGGTTGTCACCGCAGGAGGTGATGCAACTCATCGATCGTAACGTGCGCTATGCCAAGTCGCTCACGGACCAGCATCCCGAGACGGAATGGGTGCTCGAATATTCTCCCGAAACGTTCAGCATGACGGAGCTGGAAGTCTCGCTCGAAGCCTGCCACACGGCGATGGCGGCGTGGGATATCGGCCCGAAGCGGCCGGTCATTCTCAATCTGCCGACCACGGTCGAGAACGCGACGCCGAACGTGTTCGCGGATCAGATCGAGTGGATGCATACCCATCTACGGTCGCGCGAGCATGTGACGTTGTCCGTGCACACTCATAACGACCGCGGCACTGGAGTTGCGGCCGCAGAGCTCGCCATGCTGGCCGGCGCGGATCGGGTGGAAGGCTGTCTGTTCGGTAACGGCGAACGCTCGGGCAATGTCGACCTGGTGACGCTCGCGCTGAATCTGTACACGCAGGGCATTCATCCGGGCCTGGATTTCTCGGACATCAACGTCGTGGCGCGTGCCGTGGAAGAGGCGACGCGCTTGCCGATTCATCCGCGGCATCCTTACATCGGTGATCTCGTGTTCACCGCATTCTCCGGCTCGCACCAGGACGCGATCAAGAAAGGCTTCGCCGCGCAGAAACCGGAGGCGGTGTGGGAAGTGCCGTATCTGCCCATCGATCCCGCTGATCTCGGCCGCAGCTACGAGAGCGTGATCCGCATCAACAGCCAGTCGGGCAAGGGCGGCATCGCCTATCTTCTCGAGCGCGACTACGGCGTCGTGATGCCGCGGCGAATGCAGGTGGAATTCAGCGCGCTCGTGCAACGAGAGGCGGATGCGTCTGAAGCGGAGCTCACTTCCGCACAGTTATGGGCGCTGTTCGAAGCGACCTATCTGCAACAGCACGATGCCATCGTGTATCACGCGCATCACCTGTTCGAGACGGACGAAGGGCAGGGCATCGAGCTCGATCTCACGCTGCTCGGAAAACGGTGTCAGTTGCGGGGCGTGGGCAATGGGCCGATTGCGGCGACGGTGAATGCGCTGTCCTTGCCGCTGCGGATCGATCATTACGAAGAGCGGGCGCTGGCGCATGGGGCGGATGCTTCCGCGTTGGCTATTGTTGAAGCCGCGCGGGAAGGGATGCCTGGGAATCGGTTCGGGGCCGGAAGACATGCGAATATTGTTACGGCGTCGGTGTTGGCGGTGTTGAGTGCGGCGAGGCGGTTGGGGTTGGGGACGGCGCATGTGAGGGTGGCCTAGGACTGGCGCTGTCGTCGCGGCGAAGTCGAGCCGGGAGGCAGGCAGGACGCTCACCTGTCGTGCGCTGCTCGAGCGCGCTTCGAAGAAATCCCGCGGCGGGATTTCTTCGGCGTTCCCCGCGATCGCCGGGGGCCACGGCGATCTTCTTCCATCGCGAGACTCACAGTCACCACTCGCATGGCCCTGATCCCGCGAACGCGGGCGCTCGAGAAGCGCACGACAGGTGAGCGTCCTGCCTGCCTCCCGGCTCGACTTCGCTGATGGGTTGCGAAGCCGCCCGGCGATTCCCATCGCTCAGTCGCCATGAAAACCGCGCATCACAACTTCGCAGCCACCTCTTCGAGCTGATCCGTACACATTCCCCATCCCACATGAAACCCCATCTTCTCGTGGGCCTCACGATCTTCGACAGTCCAGTGAAACACTCTTGCCGTGTAGCGGGTCTTGCCAGGGCCCGCATCCTCGAACGTCAGCACCACGGTCATGAACGGCTTTGCTGAGGGCTCCCACGCCTTCGTGTACGCATCAGTGAACACCAGCTTCTCGTTCGGCACCACTTCGAGATAAATCCCCCGGTTCGGAAACTCCTGGCCTTCCGGATTCTTCATCGTGAAGGCATTCGAGCCCCCGGCCCGCAGGTCGAGCTCCACGTGCGATGTGGTCCAGGGCCGCGGTGCGAACCATTGCTTCAGCACGTCCGGAGTTGTCCACGCCTTGTACACGCTGGCGCGTGGCGCATGGATGATCCGGCTCAACACGAGCTCGCGATCGGAGTGGGGAGTGACTTCTACGGGCGTGGTCATGACGTCGATTCCTGTGTGAGTAGAGCTGTGTGCTTCGCGCCTGCGCGATGCGTTGTTCATAAGGACGAGGGTCCTGGCCGCGATCCGACACAGCGCGCACACAATATTTGAACCCCGCACGATTCGCGCGCTCGAAGCCTCGGCGCGGCGCGCACAGGTGTCCACCTTCGTCGACACCCCATCCACCTTGAAAGTATTTTTGTGCTCGTAAAATCAGGCGCTTGGATACAACTCGGGTTTGGTATGGTCGTTGCTTTGATCGGCGCCGGAAGCGCTTCTCCGTCGAAGCGCACGGAGACGATCTCGATGAAGAACACGAAGAACGCGGCAAGTGCGCTGCTCGGACTGCTCGCACTCGCCGCCGCTGCACAGGCGGCTGCACTGGATTCTCTGGAGCAGCGAATGGGCGGTTACATGGGAGTGAGCCTCGGCAATGTGCACTATCCAAAATACGCCAGCGTCGATCTGGATGATGTCGTGCTGACGACGCTGGACGCGGACAACCAGTCGCTGGCGTGGAGCGTGAACTTCGGCTATCGGCCGACGAAATATTTCGGCGCCGAAGTCGGTTGGCTCGATCTCGGCAAAGCCACCGCGCCGCTCGCCGACGTGTCCGGGCGGACAGGTGACAAGGGGCGCCTCAGCTACAGCGTGAAGGGTCCCACCGCGGCGTTCGTCGGATTCCTGCCGTTCGGCTACTGGGATGCGTCTTTGAAGCTCGGCCTGCTGTTCAGCGATGTGGATCTTGCCGTCGACGCCGCTCACGGCGCAGACGCTCTGAGTGCACGAGAGACTTCAGATTCCGTGCATTCGTTCTGGGGTGTCGGACTCGGGTATCACATCAGCGATCGGCTGAAGATGAAGGTCGGGCTCGATCACTACAGCGATGTGGGCGACAAGACGTCGACGGGACGCGCGAACATCAATGCGGTCATGGTCGGCGTCGAGGCGCGGTTCTGATGCGAGCCCTGACCGTCGCGGTCATGTGGATGCTGCTGGCGCCGATGAGTGCGCTCGGGCAAGCGGAAACGCCGCTCACGGTGGAGAAGCTCACCTGTCGCGGTAACGAATCCGCCTCCTGTGATTTCATCCTGAGCCACATCTATCTGCGCGTCGGCCAGCCGGTCGACGAGCGCGAGCTGCGCGAAGCGTCCGTGCGACTGGCGTGGCTGCGCAATTTCGACTCCGTGTCGATCTTTCTCGAGAAAGGCTCGGAGCGCGGGCGTGCCAACGTGGTAGTCGAAGTGCACGAGGCGAGCCCGATCACCTACGAGGCCACGCTCGGTTTTTTCTCGCAGGCGTCGAGCGTCGGGCAGTTCGTTGCCGGTCGCATCACGCACTACAACGTGTTCGGCGACGGAAAGATCGTGAACCTGCAGGGCTCGCTGCTGATCCCGATCGACGGCCCCGTGAACCGCGGTGACCACGCGACGTTGCAATACATCGATCCGCACATTCTCGGCTCGAAGCGCAATTTCGCGGTCGCGAGCCTTTGGTACCAGAACGACCGCCGCGAGTGGGACAACAACGACCTGTTCGACGCGAAGCAGTTGGGGATCGATCTCGTCGGCGGCCATCGGTTGTGGGGTTTCTCGTATATCTCGGGCGGCTACCGCCTCCGGCCGATCTCGGATGTGTACGGCCGGCGGCGCAATCGCGTCGGCTTCGAGAACGAATTCAACACGGTGAACCACGGCGGCGCGCTGCTCAACTTCGGCTGGAACTCCGAGAACGAGCCCTACTTCCCGACGGAAGGGTCACGGTTGAGCGTGGGCTACGTCCAAGCGTTCGACGACAGCGGTAACTGGTCGCTCTCTTATCGAAAGAACTGGCAGTTCGGTGTCGACCCTGGCGTGCTCACGTTCATCTACGACCTGCATGGCGCGCTCAGCGTGCAATACGCGCGTCCCACTGCGCTCGGCGAAAGTTTCGGCGTGCGTCGCGCTCGCTGGTACGCCGCGCCGTTTCTGCGGCCCTACTACAACAAGGTGGATGGCGGCATGGTGCGGGAGGTCGGACTCACGGCCGGCGTGCGCTTCGAGACGCAGAGTTTCGGCATCGTGCATCTCTTCGTGTTCGGCAGCGGCGTTTCGGTTGCGGGGGACAATTGAAGGGGCTCATCCGCGCATGCCTGCTGGGTGTGCTGAGCATGTGCACGGCGATTGCCGGCGAGATCGTGCCCTTCGAAGACGGCGCGCATCTGGGCGTGCACGTCAAGAACCTGCGGTTCCCCGCAGCGCTACGCAAAGATCTGCGCAGTGGCCTGACCAACCGCTTGCTGGTGCACGTGGAGCTGCGGTCTGGCGTGCGCCTGCTCGAGGAGCGCACGGTCGAGATCGCCGTGAAATATGATCTGTGGGAGGAGAATTTTCGTCTGACGGTGACGAATGGAATGTCAGGCGTGGAGAGCAACGTCTTCGCTCGCGAGGATCAGGTGCTCGCCGTCCTGGGCGATATCCGGTTGCCTGGCCTGTTCGCGCTTGCGCCTCTGGCCCCGGGCCGCGAGCACACGCTGAAGAGCGAGGTGCTGCTGAATCCGATCGAGAACGAGCGCATGGCGATGATCCGCAAATGGGTTGCGGAAAACAGCACTCAGGCGCCGCGTGACGCGGACCAGGTGGGGCGGGCTCCCGCAGCGCCGGTCGGCGCCGCGACTTCAGGCGATCTGTTCAACCGGATATTCGACCAGTACACGGCGAGCGCGAGTGGCGTTGCGTGGCGCGACAAGCTGCAATCCAAGCCCTTCAGCCTGGAAACGGTGGCGCATGAAGCAAAATAACGTTCGCCGCCTGCTGCTCGTGACGGTGCTCGTGATGACGGGCGTGCCGCTGCTGGCGGCGTTCTATTTTCTCAATGCCGCGCTCGAAACGAGCCTGAATCTCGGCTTCAATCCGCAAGTGGCGCGGGCACTGGAGCTCAGCGCGCGCAACCTCAAGACCCTGAAGACGGCGGACCCGGCGAACGAGGCGCGCTATCGCGAACAATTCGAAACGGTCTCGCGCCTTCGACAGGTTTATACCGAGCCGCAGGAGTTGAAGCAGGCCGTGCGCCGCTCGCTCCGACTGTACTTCGCCATCGGGCTCGCGAGCGCCGTGCTCATCGCGGTGGCGGTGGCTGCGCTGCTGAGCCGGCGAATCAGCCAGTCCTATGCTGAGACGTTCCACGAGCTCATGGCGCAGCGGGATCGCGTGAGCTATCTCGAACAGATGGCGTCGTGGCAGCATCTCGCGCGCATCCTGGCTCACGAAATCAAGAACCCGCTGACGCCCATCGAAGTGCTCGTGACCTCGCTGTCACGCGCGTACGCTAGCAAGAGCGCCGAGGAGTTTCGTGATCAGCTCACCCAAGCCCAGGTGATGATCGGCGAAGAGCTGAGCCACCTGAAGCGAACGGTGAGCCGGTTCAGCGAGTTTGCAAAACTGCCGGCGGCGCAGCTGCGCGAGGAAAATCCGGCGCGGCTCGTGCAAAGCCACGTTGCGGCGTTGACTACGATGTTCGACAGCGCAGACATCACGGTGGATGCAACGGAATGCGCCGACACCGCGCGTGCGCGCATGGACTCGCTGCTCTTCCGTCAGGTTCTGGCGAACATTATCGCCAACGGCGTCGAGGCGAATCCGGGCAGCCGCGTTGCGTTCCTGATTCGCGTCGCGTGCAGACCAGAGCGTGTTGATATCGAGATTTCGAATGACGGCGTGCCCGTGCCGCCGTCACTCGCGGCGCGCATTTTCGACCCGTATCTGTCGGGCACCAGCGGCCGGGACAACATGGGTCTCGGCCTGTCCATCGTGAAAAAAGTGATGATCGAGCATGGCGGGGAGATTTCCTATGACGAGCGCAATGGCCGACCGTGTTTCACCCTCGCCTTCGACAGTGGCGTCGACCGCGTCGAGCCTGCCCACGGTGCTGGTTCTCGATGACGAGAAGAACATCCGCCGCGCCATCGAGATGGCGCTGTCCGATGAGGGCGTGCACGTCATCACCGCGCACGACGCGTCGGCTGCGCTGCGACTCCTGCACGAGCGCATCGTCGACCTGATGCTGCTCGATATTCGTCTCGGCGACATCGATGGCCTGACGTTCTTCGCGAGGATGCAGGCAGACGGGTTTTCCATCCCCACGATTTTCATCTCCGGCAACGCGACGCTCACGGAAGCAGCGCAGGCCGTGAAGATCGGCGCGTTCGATTTCGTGGAGAAGCCCTTCAGCGCCGAGCGGATCGCCGTGGCGGTGAAACGCTGCCTCGAGATGTCCGCCATGAAGGAACGGCTCAGGCTCATCGAGGCGAGCAGTCCGCCGATGCAGATCGTCGGGAATTCGCCAGCCATTCTCAAAGTCGTGGCGGACGCTGCGCGCGTTGCGGCCACGCGCGCGAATGTGCTTATCACCGGCGAAAGCGGCACGGGCAAAGAGCTCATCGCGAATATGATCCACTCGCGGGGCGAGCGGGCCGAAGCGCCGTTCGTCAAAGTGAACTGCTCCGCCATCCCGGAAACGCTCGTGGAAAGTGAGCTGTTCGGCTATGAGCCCGGCGCGTTCACCGGCGCCGCCGCGAGCAAGCGCGGCCTGTTCGAAGTGGCGCACCGGGGCACGATTTTCCTGGATGAAGTCGGCGACCTCTCGCTCGCCGCGCAAGCGAAGATCCTGCGCGTCGTGCAGACCGGCGAGCTGCAGAAGGTCGGCTCCGAGAAAACCGTGCAAGTCGACGTGCGCGTTCTGTCCGGCACACATAAGGATCTGAAGAAGTGCGTTGCCGAAGGCACTTTCCGCGAGGATCTGTTTTATCGCCTGAGCGTCGTGCCTTTGCGCGTGCCGGCGCTGCGTGAACGGGCGGAAGACATTCCGCTGCTCGCGCGTTACTTCGCGACCAAGCTCTGCGCCAAGAACAACATCCGCGACAAGGCCATCGACGATGACGTGCTCGCAGAGCTGAAGCGGCACGCGTGGCCGGGCAACGTGCGCGAGCTTCAGAACGTGGTGGAACGCGTGATCATCATGAGCGGTGAGCGCATCACGACGCTGGACCTGCCCGAAGAAATTCTCGCCGATGACCCGAGCACGCCCGAGTCGCGCCAGTCCGGCTCGGCGCTCCGAAAATTTCGGGATGCGGCAGAGCGGGGCTTCATCGTCGAAACGCTTCGACGTCACAACGGCAACATCACGCAGGCGGCGGCGGAGATGGGCGTCGGACGAACGTATCTGCATCGACGCCTGCACGTGCTGAAGATCACTCGCAAGGAGTGGTTCAGTTGAGGGTTCGATTCCACCAAGAGCGGCGGAGACCGGCCAGTCCTGCCTGACTCCGCCGCAGCGTCACGCCGCAATGGACAGCGATGACGTCGTCGACTCCGTCGTGGAGTCCGTGGACGTGCTCCGGTACTGATCGAGCAACGATTGGATCATCGAGAAGCGTCCGCCCCCACCCGGGCCGCCGGCAGGCGGTGCGTCTTGAGGCCCATCCTGTGACTTCGTCTGCTCCACGAACGACCCCAGCTCGCTCTGATCGATCGAGCCGTCGCCGTTGGAGTCGATCTTCGCGAACAGCTGCTGCTGATCGTCGGAAGCCTCGTCCGTCGATGGCGGAGGTGGCGGCGCTGCCTCGTCGCTCTTCGACATCAGCTGCGTGCGCAGCGCGTCGAACAACGATTTGGCACCGTCTGCCATTTCCGTCTTGCTGATGCTGCCGTCGCCATCGGTGTCGATGGACTCGAGCAGATCGGTGCTGCTGGTTGTCGACGACGTGCCGGTGGCCGAAGAGGCGTAGCTCAGAAAATCGTTCAGCTCGCTCTCGTCGACGCCGCCATCGCCGTTGACGTCGAGCTTGCTGAACAGCTTCTCCTGCAGGGCGGTCTTATCCGCCTGCTGGCTCTCGGAGCCGCGTGTTCCGCGGCACTGTGAGCCTGAGAGCATTGCGGTGGAGAACCCCGCACTGCTCGTGACACTGCTGACCATGTGTGCTCCGTGTGAATGAACCCGTGCGGAGTCGGCGACACGAGCCACCGATTCCGCACGATTCATTATCGATAGGCGCCTGTCAGCTTCTGTCAAGCCGCTCAATGGCGAGACGCAGTTAACGCATCGCTGCGCCAAACCGCTACGGTTTCCGGGGTTTCGCAACACCCGCCTGACAATTGGTCACGGTTGTGGAGCTGACGCCGGTGGCGGCGGCGGACCATTGCGCATGTGTTGGCGGCGCTCTTCCTGCAGCGCTTTGAACTTCGCGAGCTGGTCTGCGGTGAGCACGCCGCTCAACTGCTGCGTCAGCTCCAGATCGTTCTCCGCCATTTTCGCGCGCATGCCGTCCGGTGTTGGCCGCACGCCGGACGACATGTTCTGCGCGCGCTCGCTTTCGTGTTTGGCGCGGTCGGCCTCGAGGATCTTCTTCACTTCGGCTTTCTGCGTTTCATCGAGGCCCAGCTCCTGCGCGATCTTTTCGATCGGCGGACCGCCACCGCGTGGCGGCGGACCGGCGAATTGCTGGGCGAACGTGACCTGTGACGTCAGCAGCGCGGCGACCAGCGTGAGTGTCAGACGCTTCATGTTGGACTCCTGTTTTCATTTCGGTGCGGACAACAGCCGAATTCAGTGCAGGGCTGTCAGTGGGCGAAGACTCTAGGGCGTGCGCCGCGTGGTCACTGCAAAGAAATGTCCGAGTTGTCGTGCACCGCTCGACACTTCTTGACGCCTATTGCGGACAACCAAAGGAACCGCGGAACGCTGTCTGCTGCTCAAACCTCGTCGCACACTCGCTCGCTCATTCCCGATGACCACACGTCGCACACCGCTTTTCATCCTGAGTCACATGCGTAGCTACTCATCCGTTCTGAGTCATGTGCTCGGATCGCATGCAGAGATCGATGGCTATTGTGAGACCCATCTCCGCTATTACTTCGCGCTCGACTTCATGCGATTGAAGTGGCGCGTGCGGCGGCTAACGGGCGAACCGCTGCGCGGTCGCATGGTGCTCGATAAGATCCTGCACAACTACGCGTTGGCGCCCGCGCTACTCCACTCACCGGACACGCAGGCTGTGTTTCTTCTCCGCCAGCCGGTCGAAGTGCTCCAGAGCATCATTCACATGGGCACACATCTCGATGCCAACTCGCGCAATGCAGACGTCGCGAGTGCGACGGCGTACTACGTCGCTCGTGTGCGACAGCTGGCGCGGCTTGCTCCGATGCTCGGGGCGCGCGCGGCATTCGTCGAGTCCGAGCAGCTGATGAGTCACACGGACCGGACGCTCGACTTTCTCACGCATTTTCTCGGCCTCGCGCGGCCGCTCGATCGGCGTTACCGCAGTTTCTCGCGGACGGGCAAGCCGGGTTATGGTGATCCGTCGCCGGCCATCGCCACGGGAGAGCTCGGCGCGCGACGTGAGCCGAAGCCGCGTTACTCGATTCCGTCGAAGCTGATTGCGCAGGCTGTCGAAGCGCACGCGGAGTGTCTCGCTGCGTGCAACTACCATTGTGTGCCGGTGTGTCCCGAGCTTCAGCGTTCCGCGAGCCACGTACGATTGAGTCTGGCGGGCTGAGGCGCGCGCGAAGTAGCATGCCCTCGCACTTCTGCTGCGAGGGGGCGTCGCATGGAACTGGTGACGGAAGGTCTGCTGTTTCCTGAAGGACCTGTCGCGATGGCGGACGGGTCTGTCATCGTCGTCGAGATTCGGCGTGGCACGCTCACGCGTGTGCTGCCGAACGGTCGTCACGAGATCATCGCGCATCTCGGCGGTGGACCGAATGGCGCCGCAATCGGGCCGGACGGCGCCGCGTACATCTGCAATAACGGCGGTGCGTGGGAATGGGAGCCGGGCGACGTGAGCCTGCCCGCCGGGCCGCCGCCTGAATACAAAGGGGGATCGATCCAGCGTGTCGACCTGCGCACGGGACGGTTCACGACGCTCTACGATTCCTGCGACGGCTTGCCGTTCAACAGCCCGAACGATCTGGTGTTCGATCGCACCGGCGGGTTCTGGTTTACGACGCTCGGTTATTTCGACGGTGAGAATCGAAGGCTCGGCGCGATCTATTACGCTCGACCAGAGAGTTCGAAGATCGTACGCGCGCGCAGTGGCTGCGTTTCGCCGAATGGCATCGGGTTGTCTCCGGATGAACGCAAGCTCTACATGGCTGACTGCATGGTCGGCCGCTTGTGGGAAATCGATGTGACGTCACCGGGCGTGCTGCCGCCACAAACGGGACTGATGCCAGGACGTGTCGTCTGCACCTTGCCCGGGTGGCAATGGCTCGACAGCATGGCGATCGAAGCGAGCGGACGCATTTGCGTCGGCACGTTGTGGAACGGCGGCATCACGACGTTCGAGCCGTCCGGTGCGTATGAGCACCTCGCTATCCCGGATCCGGTGACGACCAACATCTGCTTTGGTGGACCGGACATGCGAGATGCCTGGATCACCGGAGCGAGCACGGGTCGGCTCTACAAAGTACGTTGGCCGCGACCGGGCTTGAAGCTGCCATTCAACGCTTGATGCGCTGAACCCGTTCGCTCCGCGCATCCCACACCAACCCGTTCGCTCAGGAATTATCGCCGTCGAGCAGCCGGCCCAACCCGCCCAACACCGAACCTTCCTCACGTCCGCCGCGCCCGAATCCCGGCGCGGACGCGACGATGCGACCCGCCAACCGACTCAACGGCAGCGACTGCAACCAGATTTTTCCCGGCCCGCGCAGCGTCGCGAAGAACAAGCCTTCACCGCCGAACAGCGCGCTCTTGATGCCGCCGACGAACTGAATGTCGTAATCCACGCTCGGCTGGAACGCCACGATACAACCCGTATCCACACGAATGACTTCGCCGGGCCCGAGATCCCGCTGCAGGATGCTGCCGCCCGCATGCACGAACGCGAGTCCGTCTCCCTGGAGGCGCTCGAGAATGAATCCTTCGCCGCCGAAGAACCCGGCACCGAGTCGCTTCGTAAACGCGATGCCGATGCTCACGCCCTTGGCCGCGCACAGGAACGAATCTTTCTGCGCGATGAGCTCGCCGCCGATCTGCGCGAGGTGCACGGGAATGATCTTGCCGGGATAGGGCGCGCCGAACGCCAGTTTCCGTTTGCCGCTGCCGCGGTTGTAGAACACCGTCATGAACAGCGACTCGCCGGTGAGCAGTCGTTTGCCGGCGCCGAGCAACGCGCCCATGAGACCGCTGCCGGACGACTGCTGCGAGCCATCGCCGAAGATCGTTTCCATCTGGATGCCGTCATCCATGTACATCATGCCGCCGGCTTCGGCGACCACCGCCTCCGCGGGATCCAGCTCCACCTCGACGAACTGCAGGTCGTCGCCGTGAATGTGGTAATCGATCTCGTGCATCGTCGCCATGGAGCGCTCCTGTCGATGGTGAATGACCCTGAGTATAGACACGCGGGCGGGGCGCGGGGTTACAGTAAGCGCTCGCTTGGCGTTCACTCGGCGCTCACTTGGTGTTCACTGAGCGTCGACTGAGCGTCCACTGGGGCGCTCACCTGGAGGCAGTCATGTCCCTCGAGCTTTGGCTCGCATTCGTTGCCGCAACCGCAGTGCTGCTCGTGATTCCCGGTCCGACGATTCTCACGGTGATCAGCTATTCCATGGCGCACGGACGCCGCGCGAATGTGCCGCTCGTTGCAGCGGTCGCGCTGGGCGATTCGACCTCACTCGTGCTGTCGCTGTTGGGCCTGGGGACGCTGCTCGCCGCGTCGGCGTTCTGGTTCACGGTGGTGAAAGTGGCGGGAGGGCTGTATCTCATCTTCCTCGGCATCAAGCTGCTGCGCGCAGGGATCTCGCCGGTGGAAGTGCTGAAGCCCGCTGCGCCGGATTCGATGTGGCGCCTGTTCGGCAACACGTGGCTGGTCACGGCGCTCAACCCGAAAGGCATCGTGTTTTTCGTCGCGTTCCTGCCGCAGTTCATCGATCGCCAGGGCGATATCCCGCAGCAGCTGTGGATGCTCGCGATCACGTTCGTCGTCATGGCGGTGATCAACGCGACGCTGTACGCCACGTTTGCCGCGTCCGCGAGCCGATTCCTGCAATCACCGCGCGCGAAACGCGGATTCAACCTTGCGGGTGGATCGTTGCTGTCGATCGCGGGCGCGTGGGCACTGCTGGCGCGGCGCGCGACTTAGACTTTCGTTCGAGTGCTGCTTCGAACGGTGAGTCGAACCTTCACTCGAGCAGCGGCAGATGTCTGCTCACAGCACCAGCACAGCCTGCGTGTAGCGCAGGTTTCGCGCGATCACCTGCCAGCCTTTCGAGCCCTCGCTCGAGAGCCAGACATTGCCTGCGCCATCGACGAGCGCCGCGCGTTCTGCATTCGCGGCGATGTGATGCGTATCGATGCGGCCTTCGAGCCATTCCGGCAATCCGTCGCGTACCTGCTCGGCTTTGCGGTCACCGATGTGCCAGCGCCAGATCTGCGCTTGCTTGGCGAAGGGACCCTCCTGAATGCTGAACAGCGCTTCGTCCGGCAACATCGCAACGGCCAGAGAGTGCGGCGGATTCATTCCGCCTTCGGTGATCACTTGCCACGTGGCACCGCCATCGAGGCTGGTCAAAAGACCCACCGCCGCGGCGCACGCAATCACTTCAGGCCGGTTGGGATGAGCACACGCTTCGTGCACGTCCCACATGACGGGAACGGTCGGCTCCCAGGTTTTGCCGCCGTCGACTGAGCGCGGCAGGCCGCCGACATGAACGGTGGCCAGCAGCACGGAGTCATCACACGTGGAGGTCATCGCGCGCACGCCAAGCGGCGGGCCTTGAGCGAACCATTGCTCGCGTCCGGGCACTTCGTCGAAACCTTCCATGCGAACGGTGGCGCCGCTTGTCGATACGCGCAGCAGAAACGGCTCGTCACCGCCGCCGGCAAAAATGCCTTCGCGGTGGCAGGTGAGAGATTGCAGAGGGCGCCCGGTGTCTGCGATGAGTTGCCACGTCGCTGGACCCAATGCGGTGCCGCTCGCAGGCGATTGTCGGACCCACACCTGCGTGCCGCGAACGATGGCGAGCGCGCTGCGTATGCCGGCGGTCGCGAGACACTGCACCGGTCCCCCCGCAAGCTCGAGCCCCGCCTGACCGGTTTCGGAGAAGACCCGGCAGCCGTCTCTGGTTGCGACCAGCACGGTGGTCATGACTGCGGTTCCTGATGCGTCTGGAGAAAACGAAAGACGTCAGACAGTATCGAGGCTAATACAAGCGGGGCGTGCCTGCTATCCCGGGGCGGTCGTTACGGTGCGAGCAGGTCAAAGCGCGCCGAGCCAGTCGGTGATTGAGGGCTTCGGACTTCTCCGCTAACGTCCGCCCATGCCAGACGACCTCTCTATCCTCACCCGCCCCGCGCGGCTGCCGGACCAAACCCTTTCTTACGGACCGGACGCGGACCAGATGGCGGACGTCCGTTTCGGCCAAGGCATCGCTGCCTCGCATCGGCCGCTGGTCATCCTCATCCACGGAGGCTTCTGGCGGCCTCAATACGATCGTACTCACACCGGTCCCATGGCCGACGCCATTGCCGCGGCCGGCTGGACGGTCGCGTCAGCCGAATATCGCCGCGTTCCCGGCGAGCCCGACAAAATGTTGAGTGATGTGACGGATGCGTTGACGAAGCTGCCCGCGCTCGTGACACGTCACAACGGTAACGTCGTGCTGATGGGTCACTCCGCGGGCGGTCATCTCGTCCTGTGGCTCACGGCCGCGCGGCGTACGCCGCAACTCGTCGGCACACTCGCGCTTGCGCCCGCCGCCGACCTGCAACTCGCGCACGATATGGATCTCGGCGACGGCGCAACATTGGCGTTCCTCGGTGTCAGCCCGAGTGCGCGTCCGGATGTGGACCCGCGACGACTCCCCGCGCCGCAGGTTCCCACCACGATCATTCATGGCGACAAGGATGTGGTCGTGCGATTGCCGGTGGCGGAGTCGTATGTCGCCGCCCATCCTGGCGTGCATCTGATTCGCCTCGCCGGCGTGGGCCACTTCGCGGTGATCGATCCGCTGAGCACGAGCTGGCCGATGGTGATGCGCGAGCTGGGCGCGTTGGGGAGCTAGATTTGGCAGACGGCGATTGTCCCGCTGCGTCTCGGGCCTGGATTCCAGCTCAAATCAAGGTTCCAGCAGAATACCGGCTCGCCTGCCCCGTGCGCCCTTACGGCGGGGCCTGCTCGCTGGCCCGCATTCGCTGGCCGGCCCGCGTCATTCCTTCGTCTTGAGGCTCTCGTTGTTGGCCTCGATGAAGGCCTTGATGTCCTCGGACATCCCGATGAGCCGCAGCCACTGTTCCTTGTAGAGCGTTACCGGAAATCGGCCCATGCCATAGACGGACAGCGCGCCCTTCTCGCTGACCTTCATGGAAACCTTGCTGCGGGCCCCTTTCTTGAGGGCTTCGTTCTCGGCGCGCAGGCGCTCGAGCTCGGCTTGAAGTTCGTCGGACACAGCATATCCCGCCATTTTCGAATTGGACGCGGATCATACACCCGGGCCGCGCGGGGTCGCGGCGAAAGCGTGAGCCGGCTCGCACCCTGCCGGTCGACGCGCCACCGGCAGCCGCAAGACGGATTACTGCTCCTGTCATTCTTCCATCTGGACCGATACGCCGGAGCTGCATCGCTTTCTCGCCATCGCCGATGGCGTGATGCGCGCGCAGGGCCGCAAGATCATCTTCTCGACGAACCTGCCGAATATCGGCGATCTCGATGATGCGCTCGTGCGCCCGGGCCGCTGTTTCGCGCCATCGTGCGTTGAGAACGCATGCGGCGCGAACCGGCCGCACGCGTCATTTCCAGCGCGTCAGCAACCAGATCCCTGCCAGCACCAATGTTGTTCCGGCCGCCACCCATGCGGTGAACGGTTCGCTGAGTAACAGCACCGAGAGCAATATCGTCGACACTGGCCCGATCACGCCGGTTTGTGCCGCCGTCGGCGCGCCCACGCGTTCGATGGCCAGCATCACCAGCACCACTGGCAGAAACGTACAGAGCGTCGCGTTGATTACCGACAGCCAGATGACTTCTGGCTGCACCATCATCGCGGAAACCGGGCGCAGCACGAAGAACTGCGCGATACATAGAACGCTAGCGATGCTGGTCGCGATGCCTGTGATTCGAAGCGGACCGAGCCGTTTGACGGCCTGTCCGCTGTAAACGAGATAGAGCGCGTAACTGACCGCGCTACCCAGGCACAGCAAAGAGCCGAGCACGACGTGCTCACCGTGCAACGACACATCGTGCGCGAACACCACCAGCACGCCGCAATAACTGACGAGCAATGCGATCCACTGCTTCAACGTCACGTGCGCCTTGAAGAAGAACACGCTCAGACCGAGCACGATGGTCGGATTGAGATAGAGAATCAGCCGCTCGAGATTGGCGCCGATGTATTGCAGGCCGCTGAAGTCGAGGAAGCTCGCGAGGTAGTAGCCGCTGAAGCCCAGTCCTGCGAGCAGCAGCCAGTCCGCGCGCCGGAGCACCGGTTGTCCACGGCCTGCCCAGCACGAGAGTGCGAGGAACAGCGGGAACGCGAACAGCATGCGATACATGAGCACCGTCACCGCGTCGACGCCATGGCGGTAGGCGAGCTTCACGATGATGGCTTTGCCGGAGAAGGCGATGGCTCCCACACTGCCTAGCAGGATTCCCTGCAGGCGATGGGAGGGGGCGGGGGTGTTCGTCACGCGCTTCGATTGTGGGGGGAGCGCGTGACACTGGCAATCTTAGCCGCCCGGCCGATGGAGCAGGTGTGAGTGTGCTTCTTCAGCCGCCGGGCGGCTAAGAGGGCGCCGCTAAGAGGGCGGCTCAAAAAACGCCTAAAAGACGCCTGAAGAGCGCCTCAAAATTCCTTTCCGTCTGCCGTCTTCACCTTGACCACATACCCGCCATCCGCCCCATCTTTCCGGGGCGCAATGGTGATCGCAATCTTGTCGCCGGCCTTCACCGAATCCGGCCGCCACCCCTGGCGGTACAGGTTGTTGAGGCTGTGGCCTTCGTACTCGATGTCGCGAGTGCCCTTGTCATCCGTCACCGTCAGCACCAGTCGCATGTGCGGGTTCGCCATGCGCACTTCCTTGATCACGCCATCGATCGTCTTCGGCGTCTGGAAGTTGAACTGCGCCGCGGAGTGATGCGCGAAGGCCGGCGCCACGAGGATGAGCGCGAGTGCCAGCGGCACGACCAGCGCGAGGCCGGCGGCGAGTGTCGAGAGCAGGTCGTTCTTGCGGGTCATGTGAGTTTCCGGATGGATGAATGTCGGCGCGCAGGCCGCGCCTTCAGGGCTTCTTCGCAGCGGCAGCCTTGGCGTCGGCGCGCAGCTTGTCGAGCTGGTCCTCCCATTGCGGCTCGGTGCATTCGTAAGGCAGCAGCCGTCCGCCCTCGAGCGCGAGCCACTTCTTCGTCGCGCTGACGGGCTTCGTGTAGAACACCGGATCCGTCAGCACCATCTCCGCTGTCAGAATTTTGCGGCCCTTGTCGTCCTTGCCGATCTGGTAGCGCTCGACCACCTTCGCCTGGTCGCTGTGCGCCGAGGACTGATCCACCGCTTCCTTCAGCGCGACCGTTTCGACCACCAGCGTGCTGCCTTCCCAGTGGCCGAACGAAGATCCGTCGCGACTCGGCACGAGATCCTTGGGATCCGGCCGCGGCTGATCGATGTAGATGCGGCGGACTTCGTTGTGCGCCTCATAAATCACGGTGACTTGCTCAGGGCGCTGGATCCACTCCATCGGATATCCGCCCGAGCCGAGCATCGAGGCCGGCATGCCGTAACCCACGCAGGCGCCGCCCGGGGTGAGGCCCTGAGGCTCGACGAGCGCGCGGTATTCCGCGACTTTGGCCTTGCCGAGCGGGGTGAACGGAGGGTCTTTTGGCCAGGCCATATCGGCGCGACCGGCGCCGCCGTTCTCGCGGTTCCAGGTCCAGACGCCTGAAAAATCCGGGTGGGGCGCATCGGCGGCCTGAGCCGTGGACACAGCGAGTGTGGACAGCGCTGCGAGGGCGGCCCATGCGGTGGCTCTGGTGAATGCGGCGGCCTGGGTCAACGCCGTGGCGCTGGCCGTGGTCAGCTTCGAAGACTTCAAGGTAACCCCCCTCAAGGTACGGCCTGAGCGTAGGCCAGCCCTGCGGCCGCATTCCACGGCAACGAAGAACCTGACCGGGGAGTGGAGCGGCGCAACCCGCGAGCCGAAACGCGCCGAGCGAGCGTGCTGACCGAAGCTCTTACCGAACGCGCTGATCGGAACACTCCGCACGTTCAACCCCTTGCGCCCAGAACAGTTCGGTCGTCCCCCATTGCTAAACTGGCTGGATGACTGCCCGCGTATGGATTGCGTTCCTGGCCCTCGGCGTCATCTGGGGCATGCCTTATTTCTTCATCAAGCTCGCGGGGCACGAGTTATCGCCGGTATGGGTGGCCTGGGGACGCCTGATCTGCGCGTCGTTGCTGTTGTTGCCAATCGCCTTGCAGCGAGGCGCATTGCGCGGCCTCGGCCGTCAACTGCACTGGCTGTTGCTGTTTGCGATGGTCGAGCTCGTCGGCCCGTTCTATCTCATCGCGCAGGGCGAGCAGTACGTCAGCTCGTCGCTCGCGGGAATTTTGCTGGCGGGTGTGCCGCTCGTCGTCGTGATCGTCGCGCCAATCGTTGGTGTTCACGAGAAGGTCGGGCCGCGCCGGCTCATCGGGCTTGCGACGGGCCTGGTCGGCGTGATCGTGCTGCTCGGACTCGATACCTCTCGAGGTCCGCAGGGCTGGCTCGGCGCCGCCTGCATTCTGGCGGCGGCGTTTGGTTATGCGTTCGGTCCGCTCATCGTGCAGCGACGCCTCGCGGACAAAGATTCGCTCGGCGTTGTGGCAGCAAGCGTGGCGATTGCGGCAATCGTGCTGACGGTGCCCGCGCTGTTCACAGCACCTGCGAAGATTCCTTCAGCCGTTGCGCTGGGCTCGGTTGTGATACTCGGCGTGTTTTGTACGGCGATCGCGCTGCTGCTGTTCGTTTACGTGATCGCGAATGCCGGAGCGTCACGCGCGGCTGTTGTCACTTACGTGAATCCTGCGGTGGCGCTGTTGCTGGGCGTGTTCCTGCTCGATGAGCATTTCGGCGCGGGACCGTCGTTGGGACTTGCGCTCATCCTGCTGGGTTCGTGGCTCGCGACGGGCGGCGCGCGCTCCGCACACTGAGCGAGCGCGCAAACCCTCCGCCGAAAATGGCCGGCATATGCGGGCCGAAATCAGCATCGCCGCCGCCGACGTCTTACGAGTGACGACGCCTTGCTACCGGCGATGCCTTGCGACTGAAGAGCGCGCCGACTACAGCGCCGGCGAGCGCGTCTCGTGTCCGTTCGCCTTGCCGGAGTTGACTGCGCAAAAGAACAAATGCGCCGGCAACACATTGAGCCACTCGCGGCCGTGCTCCACCACTTCGAACACGCGCTGGAGCGCGGGCAGCACGCGCGAGGTGAACTGGTACACGACGAATGAGCCACCCGGTGCCAGCGCAGCACGAGTCTCGCGCACGATGTGCTCGCGAATGGGCATCGGCATCGAGCCGAGCGGAATGCCCGAGATCACGTAGTCCGCCCCGGCGAGGCCGTCCTCCGCGAGATATTTGCGTACATCGGCAGCTGATCCTTCGACGATACGCACCCGCGGGTCGTCGATGGTGTCGCGCAGGAATTTCACGAACTCCTGATTCATCTCGATGAGGATCAGCCGCGCGTCCGGCCGCATGCGCGTGAGCATGTCGCGCGTGATGGTGCCGACTCCCGGACCATATTCGACGATGACTTTGGCGCGATCCCACTGGATCGGATCGAGCACCCCCTTGATGAGGAAGCGTGAGCTCGGGATCACCGAGCCGAGCATGATGGGATTCTTGAAAAAGGTGCGGGCGAACAGGAGACGGGCTCCGTTACGGTGTTCAGCGGCGTTCTGCACATCGATCTCCGACTGGACTGGGGTAGCGCTCGCGCGAGACGCAGCAATCATGGCTCGCGCGCCGCGCGATTGCGAGCCTCGCCCCGGTCGGCCACCATGCGCGCCTTTCGTGTCGCGGACCGACTGTAATGACGAAGTGTTTCAGATGCGTTCTGCCTCAGGTGGTTCAGGGCTTGCGTAACCGATGGGGCCGGCCGCTCGGCCGGATTGTGGCGGTCGGTGCGCTCCTCGCACTTCAGGCGTGCAGCGTCGCGCCCCCCACCCGCGCGCCGGACGCCGGGCCGCGACCCGGGCCGGTACCTTCGCCGGAAGCGCCGGCGACCCCGGTCGTCCGGTACGAGCCGGTGAGCTGGTCGCGACTGCCCGCATGGTCCTCGGACGAAATGCGCGAGGCGTGGCCCGCGTTCCTCAAGAGTTGTCGTTCTCTGCGTTTCCGCGCGGAATGGATACAGCCCTGCACGGCCGCGCAAACGGTGGACGGCAATTCGACGCCGGCCGTGCGGGCCTATTTCGACCGGTATTTCGAGCCTTTCGCGGTCGTGAAGCTGACGGGCACGGTGCGCGAAGACACGGGCCTGATCACGGGATACTACGAACCGTTGCTGATGGGCGCGCGCGCCCCTTCGTCCCAGTTCAGTGCGCCGTTGTACTCGCCGCCGGCCGACCTGCTGACGATCGACCTGAGCTCGCTGTATCCGGAGCTCAAGGGCAAACGGCTGCGCGGCCGGGTGGAGGGCAACCGCGTGGTTCCCTATTACAGCCGTGCGGAGCTGGATAACGCGGGTTCCCTGCGCGGCCGCGAAATTGTGTGGGTGGACGATGCGCTCGATGCGTTCCTGCTCCAGGTGCAGGGCTCCGGTCGCGTCCAGCTTACGAATGGCGACACCATCCGGCTGCAGTACGCCGACCAGAATGGCTATCCGTATCAGTCCATCGGTCGTTATCTCGTCGACAAGGGCGAGCTGCCGATGGACCAGGCGACGATGCCCGCGATTCGCCAGTGGCTGGCCGCCAATCCCGCGCGGTTGCGGGAGGTGATGAATGCCAACCCGAGCTTTGTGTTCTTCAACGAAGAAAAGCTGGACGACCCCACGCAGGGACCGAAAGGCGCGCAGGGCGTGCCGCTGACCGGCGGGCGTTCGATCGCGGTGGACCCGGCTTCGGTGCCGCTCGGCGCGCCGGTATATCTCGATACGACATATCCCTCGTCGGACCAGCCGTTGCAGCGGCTCGTCATCGCGCAGGACACGGGCGGTGCCATTCGCGGCGTGGTGCGCGCGGATTTTTTCTGGGGATCGGGGCATGCCGCGGGCGAGCAGGCCGGGCGCATGCGCCAACCGCTGCGCATGTTCATGCTCTGGCCGAAAGGCGCGGCGCTGCCCGGAGGTTGAAGTCCCGCGCCGCAGGTATGATGCGCGCGCATGGAAATCGTGGTCCTGGTCGTGGGTGTTGCCATCGGAATGGCGGTTCAGCGCTTCTTCGGGAAGCGGGGCGGACCGGGGCCAGCGGAGACGCGTGGGCCGGCGGAGTCGGCGACCAGCACGCCGGCGAGCGATGCGGCGCCTGGCGCGACGGCGCTTGCGGCGAGCAATGCCGCGGCCGGCGCTCCAGCTAATGCAACCGTTGATTCAGCAGCCAGCACGCCGGCCAGCGCGGCGAACACTGCCGCCGGCGCACCCGTTTCAGCGTCGGATCAGGCGAACCCATCGGCCTCCTCCGCCACCGCCGCCTCTCATCTCACCACGCGCCTGCTCCCGCTGCGCAAAGCCATCGAAGAATTCGGCGAGCTCAGCGCGCATCCCGGCGAAATTGCCGAGCGTCCGGAGTTTCGCCAGGCGACGGACATTCTGGCGGATCCGGCAGTCAGCTCCGTCACCGTGATCGAATACGCGCTCGGCTCGAACTGGCCGATCGCGTGCGCAGCGTTCGCCTCCATTGCACGCCGCAGCGATCGCTCCGCGATCATCGCCGCCACCGTGCCGCGCCTGAAACATCTGGGCGACATCCCGCTGCACTTCGCGCTCCAGGCGCTCACGGAATTGCCGGACCGTTTGCCCGTGGGCCTGCCCGTGCTGGATCCAGGCCCTTACTGGCACGACGATCACGACAAACTCGCATCATTCGCCGCTTATCTCCGCAAGCGCGAAGAGCAGGGCGATCCGGCCACATTCGGCGCCGCGCTCGAGATGCACAAGCGGCCGAACATTGCCGCGGTGGAAGAGCTGCTCAAAGCGATCGATCATTCCTATGCCGCGCCACTGCTCGCAGAGCTGGAACGCTTCAAAGGCGGCAGCCTCAACAAGAATTTCCTGCAGGGCATCGGCACGTTCTGGAATCACGACGACGACGGGTTCCTCGTCGAGTACGACGCGATTCGCGAGCCGCTGCTCACGCTCGAGACCGCAGTCACCCGTTCGCCACCGCGTTCGTTGCTCGTCGTGGGCGATGCGCGCACGGGCAAGACATCGCTCGTGCGTCTGCTCGTGCGCCGCCTGAAAGACCAGGGTTTCGCGGTGTTCGAAGCGGGCTCGGCGCAGCTGCAGGCGGGCCAGAGTTATATCGGCGAGCTCGAAGGCCGCATCCAGCGGTTGATCGACGAGCTCGCAGCGAACAAGCGAGCCATCTGGTACGTGCCGGACTTCGTGCAGATCGTCACGAGCGGCACGCACAAAGGGCAGGCCGCCAGCATTCTCGATCAGATGCTGCCGGCGATGGCCGCCGGTCGAATCATCGTGATCGGCGAGTGCACGCCGGGTGTGCTCGTGAAGATCTACCAGGCGCGCCCCGCAGTGCGTAACACGATGGATGCGATCCGCCTGCGTGCGATCTCGGCCGCGGAAGCGCAACCCATTGCTGAAGAGTTCTGCCGCCGCATCGAGAAGGTGTTGAATCTGGCGGTGGATGCGAGCGTTGTGCCTTCAGCCATGCAGCTTTCGTCGCAATATCTCGGCGGCCTGCAGTTGCCGGGCGCGGTGCTCGATCTGCTGAAGGCCGCTGCAAATCGCGTCATCTCCGCGGGTGGCACCGAGCTCACGCGTGACAGTGTGGTCGCATCGCTGTCGCAAGTGAGCGGCTTGCCGCGCGCGATCCTGGATGACCGCGAGAAAACGGATCTCGCGAGCTTGCGCGCGTTCTTCACCACGCGCGTCATCGGTCAGGATGAAGCGGTCGGCGCAATCGTCGACCGCATCGCCATGTTGAAGGCGGGGCTCACGGATCCGGGTCGTCCCGTCGGCGTGTTCCTGTTCGCCGGGCCCACCGGCACCGGCAAGACGGAGCTGGCGAAGACACTCGCCGAATATCTGTTTGGCACGCCGGAGCGGCTCATCCGCCTGGACATGAGCGAATTCCAGACCGCCGACAGCACGTGGAAAATTCTCGGCGACAAGGAAAGCCAGGCGGATACGCCGTCACTCGTGCAGAAAGTGCGGCGGCAGCCGTTCGCCGTCGTGCTGCTCGATGAATTCGAGAAAGCGCATTCGAATGTGTGGGACCTGTTCCTGCAGGTGTTCGACGACGGACGTCTCACCGACACGCTCGGTCAGACCGTGGATTTCCGGCACACGCTGATCATCCTCACGTCGAATCTCGGCGCCACGTCGCACCAGAGTGCCGGTGTCGGCTTCACGCCAGGCGCGGACGAGTTCTCGCAGGCGCAGATCACGCGTGCCGTGGCGAAAAGCTTTCGCCCGGAGTTCGTGAATCGGCTCGACAAGGTGATCGTGTTCCGTCCGTTGTCGCGCGATCGCATGCGCGAGATCCTGCGCAAGGAGCTGAAGAACGTGCTGGGCCGGCGCGGCTTGCGTGATCGCGAATGGGCCGTGGAGTGGGAGTCTTCGGCGCTCGAGTTCCTGCTCGACAAGGGATTCACCGCGACGATGGGCGCTCGGCCGCTGAAGCGCGCGATCGATCAACACCTGCTCGCGCCACTGGCTGCGACGCTGGTGGAGCATCGGTTTCCGCAGGGCGACCAGTTTCTGTTCGTGCGCAGCGATGGACAGGCGTTGCAGGTGGAGTTCGTGGATCCGGATGCGCCGGATGATAGCGCCGGCCTCGGCGCGCCACGTCGCGCGCTTGCCGCGACGAGCGCTCCCAGCAGCATTGCAGAGGCCGGCCTGGGCGGCACGATTCTGCAACCCACCGGCACTCGCGCCGAACGAGACTTCCTGTTGGCCCGCGCGTCCGCACTCCAGGCCGCGCTCGAATCGTCGCCCTGGGAACAATTGCGCGACTCGCTGGCGTTGCAAATGGCGGCGCCCGATTTCTGGGATCGTCCCGGCCGTCACGCCGTGCTCGCGCGTTTCGCACTCATCGACCGCGTTGGCGCCGCAGCCCAGACGGCTCGCGCTTTGCTGGATCGCTACGAGCGCAGCGTGAAGCGTCCGTCAGGCCAATACTCGAAAGATCTTGCGGGTCGTCTCGCCTCGCAACTGTGGCTCGTCAATCGCGGAATTCGCGATGCGCAGGAAGATCGGCCCGTTGAAGTCGTCGTCGCAGTCGAGCCCGCGTTGGATGACGACGAAAGTGGCGGCCGCCCCGCGCGCGAGTGGAGCGAGCAGATCTTCCGAATGTATTGCGACTGGGCGACCGCGCGCCGCATGCAGATCACACGTGTCCCCGATGCTCGCTTGCACCTTCCACTGCTGGTGATCTCCGGATTTGGCGCGCATGCCGTACTGAGCGACGAGATCGGGCTGCACGTTGTGGAAAGCGACCTGAACCGAGCGGTCGCTCGCGTGCGCATGGCGCCGACGCCTGCTGACGCGTCGAGCGATACCCCGAGCTTCATGCAGTTGATGAAAGTGCTGGATGCGCAACCCGCGACATCATTCGTCGTGCGGCGGTACCGCTTCGAACCTTCACCGCTCGTGCGAGATGCACGCCGCGGTTGGCGAGCAGGACGGGTGAGCGATGTGATGGCGGGTAATTTTGATTTGTTTGCCGGCGAGATGTCGCACTGATCTACGCGCAGTCAAAAGTCGGTTTGTTGGGCTGCTCCGCAGTGTGCTGAGCACTCATGCGTAAGCGTAAGCCGTGACGATCAACCCGATCACCGCGGCCAGAAACACACTGTGCTTCAACGTAAACCGAAACAGTTTGGCTTCGTCTGAAGCGGGCATCCCCGTCGCCGCAGCCGCCACGGAAATGCTTTGCAGACTGATCATCTTCCCCATCACGCCACCGCTGGAATTCGACGCAGCCATGAGATCCGGCGGCAGCCCGAGCGTATTCGCCGTGACGACCTGAAGATTGCCGAACAGCGCATTCGCCGAGGTGTCGCTGCCAGTGAGAAACACACCGAGCCATCCAAGCAGCGCGCTGAAGAACGGAAACGACGCGCCCGTGGCTGCGAATGCGAGACCCAGCGTCGCCGTGTTGCCCGAATAGTTCATCACGTATGCGAGCGCCAGCACCGCGGCGATCGTCAGGATCGGCAACGCAAGGTCCCGAGCGGTGCCGCCGATGATCGATATCAATCGACCCGGCGCCACTCGCAACACTACTGCCGAGAGCAACGTCGCGAACAGCGCAGACGTGCCCGATGCGGAAAGAACATTCAGCGTGAACTTCGCGGCGTAGGGCGAGGGCTGCGCAACGACTGGCGGTAAACGTTGAATCTGGCCATCCAGTCCCGGCCACGGAATCACCCACGTTGCCGTGTCGAGTAATGCTTTGAACGGTGCGTAGCCCCACAGCAGCACGAAGATGACGAGCAGGATGTAGGGCGACCACGCACGCAGCAGTGTCGCGGTGGGCGGCGCTACGCTGATGGCTGCAGCCAGAGGGAAGTCGCTCGGTCGCCAAAGCGACAGCAGCGCGACCAGGCCGATCATCGTGGCGAGCGACGCCAGAATGTCCGTGAGATACGGGCCGATGTAATTGGAAACGAGAAACTGCGTGGCGGCGAAACAGACGCCACAGACGAGTGCGGCGGGCCACACGGCTCGCAGCGCCTTCCAGCCGCCCATCACCATCATCAGGTAGGCCGGGATGAACAGCGACACCGGTGCGCAGATTCGACCGACATCGGCGCTGAGCTGTGCCAGCGGAAGATTCGTGACACCGGCCAACGTGACGAGCGGCGTGCCGATGGCACCAAAGGCCACCGGCGCCGTGTTCGCGATGAGGCAGATCGCCGCTGCATAGAATGGCGAAAATCCAAGCCCTGCGAGCATCGCCGCGGCGACGGCGACGGGTGTGCCGAATCCCGCAGCGCCTTCGATGAACGCGCCAAATGCGAACGCGATGAGGAGGGCCTGCAGTCGGCGGTCCTGCGTCAGTCGACCGACCGAGTCCTTGATGATTTCAAATTGACCGGTTTCGACCGTGAGGCGATAGAGCGCCACCGCCCAGAACACGATCCACGCAATGGGAAAGAGCCCGAAGGCTGCGCCATAAGCCGTGGAGTCGAGCACGAGCGGCACGGGCATGCGATACACGAATGCCGCGAGCAGCATCGCGGTGAGCAGGCCGAGAAGACCTGACTTCCACGCGGGCATTCGCAGCACGCCGAGCGTGACGAGAAGAACGACGATAGGTAGCGATGCGACGGCTGCAGAGGCCGGCAAGCTGCCCGCGACCGGGACGTAGACCTGATCCCACATCATGCCCCCCTATTGTTCTATGCGCGTCGGCTGACGATAGCCGACGCGCATAGCGGGGGTCGAGGCCGGCAGTGTTACTGCTTCGGTGCCTCGGCCGCGCCACCTTCGGCGGCAGCCGGCTTCACGATGTCGATCAGCTCCACATCGAACACGAGCACCGAGCCCGGGCGAATCTGCGGCGGCGAGCCGCGCTCGCCGTAAGCAAGCTCCGACGGGCACACGATGCGCGACTTGCCACCGACCTTCATGGTCTGCACGGCTTCCGTCCAGCACGGGATCACGCCATTCAGCGGGAACGTGGCGGGTTCACCGCGCTTGATCGAGCTGTCGAACACCTTGCCGTTCGTGAGCGTGCCTTCGTAGTGCACCTTCACCTGATCGGTGGCGGCAGGCGAGGCGCCCGTGCCTTCCTTCACAGTCTTGATGACGATGCCGGACGGCGTCTTCGTCACGCCCTGCTCGGCAGCGGCCTTGGTCAGGAATTCCGTGCCCGCGGCCTTGTCTTTCTCGACCAGCTTGGCCATGCGATCCCCGTGCATCTTCTGCACGGCTTCGCCGTATTTCTCGACGTCGACCTGCTCTTTCTTGCCGAGCGCGCCGTCTTCGAGGCCCTGCTTCACCAGGTTGATTTCCTGCTGCGTGAGCTGGAACGCTTCGAGGTTACGGCTCAGGAGCACGCCCAGCGAATAGAGCGTCTTGTCGTCTTCGGTGGTGAGCTTCGGGGCCGGCTCCGTTTTGGCGCAGGCGGCGGGAATCACCAGCGTGGCGATGACGAGGATCGGGGCAAGAAACTTACGCATGCGGGCTCCGGGAAATGGCCGCGCTCAGGCGGCAGGGGGATCTGGTCAACAGGCGGCGCGCAGTGTACCGCCTTCGCGATGGCGATTTGGCGGGATTGAACGCCGCTCGCGGCCGCAGGCAAGCCCGGCCTGAGCGGTGTCAGCCGTTGGCGACTTTGTCCGCCGGCCAATCGACGATGTGGTGCGTGACTTCTTCTCGCACCGGTTCGGGCGCTGCAGCGGTGGAAGTCACGGGCGCCGCGACCGGCGGCAAGGCGACACTGTCCAGAGAATCGATGCGGGGAATCGGCTCTTCGCCGTGCAGCTTCTGGCGCGTGTTCTGCAACCAGCGCTCGATGTGACGACGAAACCGCTCGGTGGCCTGGGCGCGCAGGGTCGCGATGGCAGCTTCGCCCATCTGGCGTTCCTGCTCGGGACCCACGTGATACCACCACTGCAGGCGATCGAGCTGCGTGCCGGTGCCCGCGCCGCTGAAGTAGGGCAACGAGATTACGAAACGCCGACCCTTACGCGTGGGAGTGGTCTCTGCAAAAGCAAAGTAATCCTCAAGCGCGCGTGGCAGCTCGATGTGCGCCATCCGTTATCCGGGGATCGTCAGATGATGTCGGATCATAGCGACAATTGCGCGCGTCTCGCCAGTGTGGTCCAGAGTAAAATCGTCGGCTGACATGAATACGCGCGCCCTGTTTCCTACTCTCGTGTATGCCGCCCGGCTGCGAACTGCGCGGCTGGCCGCGCTCAACCATCAACTGCTGCGGGAATGCCGGCAGTTGCGTGAAGACGATGATTCCGGCCGGCGCTGGTCCGCGAAAAACTATCCGGGTGGGTACACGTCATACAACTCTGTCAGCAGGCTGCATCGAATTTCACCTACGTTCGCCACACTCGAGCGCGAGCTCACGCGTCACGTGAAGCTGTTCGCGCGGCGGCTCGAGCTCGATCTCACGGGCCGCGCGCTCGCGATGACCGACTGCTGGGTGAACATCATGCCCCGCTCTGTCGTGCACGGCCTTCATTTACATCCACTCTCCACGATCAGCGGCACGTATTACGTGCAGACTCCTCGCGGCTGCCCCGGCATCAAATTCGAGGACCCGCGTCTCGACCGATTCATGGCAGCTCCGCCACGAAAAGCCAATGCGCGAAATCGCCCATGGGTGATGTTGCCGGCCGAAGCGGGCCATCTCGTGATGTTCGAGAGCTGGCTGCGCCATGAAGTGGCGCCGAATCCGCTCGCGACCGAGCGTGTGAGCATCAGTTTCAACTACGGCTGGTTTTAATCATGGGCACATCGCCAGTTCGCATCGTCGGCCTCTCCGGCAGTCTGCGCCAGGGTTCATTCAACACTGCGTTGCTGAAAACGGCGGCCGCGCTCGCACCGGCTGGCGTCACCATCGAGGTGCGCACGATCCACGGCATTCCGCTGTATGACGCGGATGTCGAGAACGGTCCCGGAATTCCTGAAGCCGTCACGAAGCTGAAAGACGAGATCGCCGCGTCGGACGGCCTGCTGCTGGTCACGCCGGAGTACAACAACTCGATTCCGGGCGTCTTCAAGAACGCCATCGACTGGCTGTCGCGGCCGGATGCGGACCTCGAACGGGTTTTTCGCCGCCGCCCCGTTGCGATCATGGGCGCCTCGCCGGGCCGTTTCGGCACCACGCTGTCGCAAGCGGCGTGGCTTCCGGTTCTGCGCACGCTCGGCCTGCGGCCGTGGTTCGACGAAAAGCTGCTCGTGTTCGAAGCGAAGAAGATGTTCGACGCGTCCGGCGCACTCACGGATGTTCACACGCGCGAGCGAATTGAGAAATTTGTCGCGGGCTTTGCAGCGTTCGTGGCCGAGAGCTCCTCCAAAGCACGCACCAGCTAGGGAAACGCTGCGCAGTCTCAGGCGCTGAGCGCCGCAAATTCTGGTTGGTGCTCCGAAACCTCATTCCCGGAATGAGCGGAGTTGTCCAAGGGGTGGCCCTTCGCGCCAACCATTCGCAGGACTTGCAACGTTTCCACTCCGGCCGGAGCATCCTTCTCCTCAGGCAGGCAAGACGAGTCGATGGGCAAGCGCGTATTTCAACTGGTGGTCATCGCCTGCCTCGGTGCGCTCGTTGCGTGGTGGATTTCGCGCGATGAGCCCGAGCCTGCGCCCGTCGCCACCGCGCCGAGGCCGCGCCCAACCGTACGGGTCGAACAACTGCCGCCCGCCCAGTCCGCGCCCACTCAGGAAAATAGCGTCACGTTCCGGCTGCCTACGATGCCGCCGCCATTGCCCGAGCCCAACGCCGCACCGCTGCCGGAGGGGGCCGATCAGATCTCGGTCCCGCGCGACTGGTTTCTTCGCGGCAGCGCTGCGCGTAACTACGAGCTGCGCAGTGATCGCCAGAAAGTGCTCAGTGGCAACTTCAGCGCCGTGCTGAGCTCGCACGCGAAAGAAATTCAACCGAACTTGAGCGGATCTGCCGTGCAGGCCGTGCTTGCCGCGCCGTATGTCGGCACGCGAGTGGAGCTCAGCGCAGCGTTGCGACCGGATGAAAATATCGGCGGTGATGGTTCGCTCTGGATCTACGCGACGGATCCGGCGCGGGTCGTCGTCGGCTACAAGAGTGTGCGCGTGTCACAGGGTGGGTCTTCGCGCGAATGGCAACGTCTGCACATCGTGATGGATGTGCCCTGGAATGCCGAAGTCATCGCGTATGGCTTCAGCCTGCAAGGCAAGGGCGCGTTGTGGATCGACGACGCGAAGCTCGTTCCCGTGGACACGAGCGTGCCGACGACGGGTCGTGAGAACAATCACCAGCTCGGTGTGATAGCGCAGGCGGTGAGCGTCGACGGCGCGCTGGCAAACCCGACGAACATGGATTTCGAGGACGTGCACGTGACGCGCGAGCGCCAACCCGCGGCCCCGCCGGACGAGATAAAAGGCACGCGCTACTAGGAGAAGCCGGACTCGAGGAATTCCGGGATCGGCGGGTTCCGAGCACAACAAAATATCGATTCTGTGATGGGCGTGCCGAGTCGCCCGCGCAACCCGGTGCTGCGCCAAACTCCACCCCGCCGCCCCCGTGCCAGAATCGGGGCATGGTCACGCCGGAGAGCACCCGCAATCTCGTGCTTTCGAACGTGCTCACAGCCGTGGCCGCGCTCGTTCTGCACTGGCCGCTCGAGACAATGCTGTGGCCCTACTGGATCCAGAGCGTGATCATCGGCTGGTACAGCCGCAAGCGCATGCTCGCGCTCACGCACTTCAGCACCGAAGGGCTCACGTCATACGGCCAGCCCGTCGAGGCGACGAAAGAGGGCGCGCGCTCGACCGCGAATTTCTTCGCGCTTCACTATGGCTTCTTTCATCTGGCTTACCTGATGTTCCTGTGCCAGGGCCTCGCGCACGTCACGGCGTGGGATGGGCTGACCTTCGCGGGGCTCGCCGTGTCGTTCTTCATGAGCCACGGCTCTTCGTATCGTCAGAACATTGCCGCGGACCTGCGCGGACGTTCCAACCTCGGCGTACTGCTCTTCCTGCAGTATCTCCGGATCACTCCAGCGCGGTGCCGACGACACCGACGCATCGAGCAACGACGCTGACACGGTCGGCACCGGGCCTCGCCCCTCGATCAAGGATGGCGGGATTCAGCGGCGGCGTTGAACCAGCTGTTGCGAGCGTCCGTGAAATGCACGGGCGCGTCGGCGAACGCCATGTAGTCCGTTTCGTCGAGGCACGCGAGGTTGATCGAAAAGAACTCGCCACCGACTGCCTCGATGTTGCCGTGGGCAAACGAGTGCACGCCGCAGTACTTGCAGAACGGGTGGTGCACGGACTCCGAATTGAAGCGGTAGTCCGTCAGCACGGCCTGGCCGGAGAGCAGTCGGAACGCGTCGGGCTTCACGATGGCGCCCCAGAAACGCATCTTCCCGCAGACCGAGCAATTGCACTTGCGGGTGCCCGCTGCGAGATCGATCCGTGCTTCGAAGCGGACATGGCCACAGTGGCAGCTGCCGATGAAAGTCTTCTGGGTCATTGGGGTTTCCCTTCGTTCGAGTGCGTGGAAGCATAGGCCCCGTTTGCGGACAGTTCCTGTCCTCGAAGTACGCTAGGCTCACGCTCGCATGCTGCCCACCTCCACGCGTTTGCTGAGACTTCTGTCGCTGTTGCAGTCCCGCCGGCACTGGTCGGGCCGCGCCCTGAGCGAGCGCCTGGAAATCGACCAGCGAACGGTGCGACGAGATGTCGACCGCCTGCGCGAGCTCGGCTATCCCGTCCAGGCCTTCTCGGGTCACGGGGGTGGATATCAGCTGGGCGCCGGCTCGTCGGTGCCTCCGGTGTTGTTGAGCGATGACGAAGCGGTCGCCGTCGCAGTGGCGCTGCGCGCAGCGGCTGGCAGCGTGGCGAAGATGGAAGAGACTTCCATCGGCCTGCTGGCGAAGCTCGACCAGGTGTTGCCGGCGCGGTTGCGCAAGCGCGCCAGTGCGCTTCATTCGGTCACGATCACTTTGCCCGGCAGCGACAGCGCACCGCCCGTGGATGTGCTCACGCGCATCGCCGCCTGTTGCCGCGACAACCTCAGATTGAAGCTGAGTTACCAGGATCGCGCGGGCAAGGCGAGCGCGCGCAATCTCGAGCCGTTGCGGCTCGCGCATACCGGCCGGCGCTGGTATCTCGTGGCGTGGGATCTCGATCGCGAAGACTGGCGCACGTTCCGGGTGGATCGTGTGCAGCAGGTGTCAGCGATCGGCACTCAGTTCGTGCCGCGCAAGTTTCCCGGCGATATCGTGGCGTACGTGTCGCGGTCGATCATGCATACGGCTTACACGTTTCGCATGAAGCTGCGGATCAAGGGCGTGCCCGAGGTGCTGTCGAAGAAGGTGCCCGCGTGGTGCGGGCAGCTCGAGCGGCTCGATGAGGAGCATTGCTCGCTCAGCCTCGGCGCCGACTCCGTGGAGATGCTCCTGACGATGCTGGTGATGACGGGCGTGGAGTTCGAAGTCCTCGAACCGAAAGAACTGCTGCCCGAGCTGCGCAGGGTCACCGAGCGATTGGCGCGCGCACTGGTCTGAGGTTTGACGCAGCGTGGCCCAAGGCTGGGGTCAGACTGCAGCCTCGGGCTCAAGCGATAGGCGGTGAGCGTCTCTACTGGCCGTCTGTTTTGCCACGGCGACGGCGCGCCTTCGCGCGCCCCGCCAGATCAATCGTGCAGGAACATCAGCATGTGCTCGAGCATCTCGAGCATGCGCTTCACGTCGTCGACGGACAGGTCGCCGAGAAATTCCTTGCGCACTTTCGTCGTGAGCTCGCGCATCTCGGCCAACGCCGCTTCGCCCTTTGGCGTGATGCGAATGATGCTCGCACGCCGGTCTTCGGAGCTGGCGAGCCGCTTCACCAGGCCCTCGCGCTCGAACTGCGCGATCATCCTGACGAAGGTCGGCCCTTCGACGCCGACGCGCTTCGCGATGGCGCCGAGCGCACTGCCGTCGCGTGACATGGCGACCGCGAACAACGCTTCCCACCGGGCCTGGCTCTGGCCGATGCGGCGGAGATGCTCATCGAGATATTTGCGCCAGCGACGCGTGACGAGCGTGAAACCTCGAGTCAGGCGCAACTGCAGATCCGTCTCGGATCCGATGCGGTAGTGCCTGCGGTATTCATCCAGCAGATCGTCGGTCTCCAGATGAGACTGCAACGGAGCCATGGATTTGGAAGGGCGTGCCACGCGACTACGACTCGCCCCGGATTGCGCTGAACCTGCTCGACTGACCATCTTCATCCCCCTCGAGAGCGTTCCGCAGGCATTCGGGATTCAATGAAAAGCCCCGTAATTGTTGGGATTGGCCGGCTTCACGCTCAAACGCAGACGATTAGATAAGACTTCATCGGGGCCGGCAAGAGGGGCGCGCCTCTGGAAGGAAAAGATTCCGAGCCACGGCGGCTCGCCTGCTCAGTCAGGCCGCCTGTGCTTTCTCCGGGCTCGTCGTTGCTGCCCGGTCAGTTGCGACCCAGTGAATCCGTGTGGGAATCGGCGCTGTGGGGAGCGGGGCGGATGCGGGCATCGGCCGTCAGCTCGAGCAGGTCGATTTCCTCTTCGGCAGCATGGAACGCGTCATCGCCGATCACCGAGCCGGAGCGCAGTTCCAGCAGTTTGCGGCGCTGGATGAGCACCGCGTGCTGCTGCAATTCCGCGAGGCTCGTCGGGGGCGTATCGCGTTCCTGGGTGCGGGCCCGGTATTCGCGCCTCAGAATTTCCGCGGACTCCTCAGGCTCCTTGCCATCCAGCTCCGCGAGCGCCGCCCGCGCCGTTTCGATGCGCGCCACGACGAGCTCGCGCGCGACAGAGCCGTCGTCCTGCAATCCCAGCAGTTTCAGCAACGGCCGCAACGTCGCCCCCTGCACGACCAGCGTGCTCAGGACGACGCAGAACGCGCAGAACACGATGAGGTCGCGGTGGGGAAACGCGTTTGCCGGGCTGCCGTCCGGCAGCGCGAGGGCAGCGGCGAGCGTCACGATGCCGCGCATTCCGCACCAGGAAATCAAAAGCCCGGTCCCGATCGTGGGCTGGGCCATGGGTCTTGGATAGTGAGCACCGTATCTTCTGATGCGCCAACGGACGAACCAGTTGTACGGCATCCAGACGAAGCGCACGAGGATCACGGCTGCGCAGACGGCGCCGGCGCATGTGAGGTAGATCCTCCATTCCGGCTCATCGATGCGGGTGACGATGCCGCGCAGCTGCAGCCCGATGAGCACGAACGCGAGTACGTTAAGTATAAAGACGGCCACTTCCCACACGGCGTACGACGAGATCCGGTGGCGCGCGCCGATGCGACCCGGCACCTGGCGCGACAGGGTCATCGCGTACACCACCATCGTGATGATCGCCGAGAGGCCGAGCTGCTCGGCGATCACCCACACGGCAAAGGTGCCCACGAACTGCAGGACGATCGAGACCTGGATGTCCTCGATTCGCTGCACGGCCCAGAGATAGGTTTTTGCGAGCACGAAGCCCGCGACCACACCGCCGCCGCAGGAAAGAAGCAGCGCCGGCAGCACGCTCCAGCCGGAAAACGCGCCTGTGACCACGGCCCCGACTGCGACCCGATAGATGATCAGCGCCGTCGCATCGTTGAAGAGACTTTCCCCTTCGAGGATCACGACGACGCGATGGGGCGGCCGCAGCTTGCGCAGGACTGCGGTTGCGGCGGACGCATCGGGCGGGGCCACGATGGCGCCCAGCGCAATGGCCACGAGCCAACTCATTTCCGGTACGACCAGGCGCGCCGCGAATGCGACGGCGGCAATGGTGAGGATGACCACCACGATGGCCAGCAAGCTCACCGGAAGCGCGTTGTCTTTCAGATCGCGCGGTGAAGCGTCGAACGCCGCATCGAGCAGCACCGGCGCCACGAACAGGGCGAGCGCGAGCTGCGGATCGAGCGTGACCTGCGGCGTGCCGGGCACGAGCGCGAGGCCCGCGCCCGCCAGCGCGAGCAGCGCGGGATAAGGAATGCCAATGCGATCCGCCCACAGCGCCAGCACCGCGCCGACCAGCAGCAAGACGATCAGGATTTCGAACAGAGCCATCGGTTCAGCGCTGCAACTCGCGTGCGAGCTCTTCGGCCACCGGGATCAGCGGATCATTAGGAAAAATCGTCGCGAAGTCACGCAATAAGGCGCGCGCCGTCGGCCGATCGCCGCCGTCGCGGGCCACGCGCACCATGCGCAGCGTCTCGGATGCGGTCACGGGGCGATAGCCTGGGTCCACGGTGACACGCTGTCGCGTGACGCTGATCGCTTCCCCATAGCGCGAGATCGCGAGCAGGCGAGGCACCAGTTCCTGCGCGATGCGTCCGGCAAGACGCGGCTCTTCCCACGTGGAAATACGCTCCAGCATCCAGCGCAACTCATCGACCGGACTTTCGCTGGATTCGACCGTCCGCAGGAGCGTTTGCCATGCGTTCTTCTGCGCGCCGCTGCGCCATTCGCCGTAGATGCTGTCGATCTTTCGTTCGCGCTCGCGCTGTATGTCGGCCGCTGTGACTTCGAGCTCGGCGCGCTCCATCGGCGAATCATCGGGATCTGCGAGACGTCGCTCCAGGATGACGCCGCCGAGCAGCGAGAGCGCCGAAAGCCAGGCGAACATCAGCAGCACGATCTTGAAGAACAGCCATACGTGATCGCTGATCGGCTCGAAGACCACCAGCGCGAACGCGAGAATCCAGAACACGAAGATGGCGCCCAGCACGAGCAGGTAGTCCTGCTTCAGCCAGCGCAGCAGCCGGTACCATTGCCGCGGATCCAACGCGAGCAGCGCAGTGTCTGTTGCGGTCTGCACTGCCACCACCGCCGGCAACAGTCCGACCGCTGCGAGGCCGATCACCGCGCCTGCAATCGGTCCGGCCCAATACTGCGCGGCGTAGAAGATCGCGAAGAAAATGCCGGTGATGATCAGCAGCACAAACGACTTGCTCTGCTGCAGCGGATGGACCATTTCCACCGACAACACGGGCTCGCCTTCCACTTTCCAGCAGATGTGTTCGACGGTGACGAGCCCGTATTTGAAGAACCACGTCAGCATGATCGCTGCGAGCGGCAAGCCGAACGCGCCCACCGTGATGGCCAGGGCCAGCAGCGAGCCGGTGAACACGATGAAAATCCCCGAGGCGAGGTTGGCGGGGTAGGCGAGGTATCGGATCGCGGAATCGAGTCGCACGTTAAGAAGCCCTCAAGCGCCGGGCGGCGAGGCGCCGTGACGTGTCGAGCGACCGCGAGCGAGGGCTGGCGGGTCGGGCGCTGTGAATCAGGGCAGGGGCAGCGCGGTGAGTACGACGCGTCCCTGGGTGTCCCGCCGCGAGTCGATCAGAAAGTTCTCGCGCAGTGCCACCAGCAACCCGTCCACGTCACCCGCGCGGAAATACCCGCCGACGCGAACGTCACGCAGTTTATCGTCGGCGAGCACGAATTTCGTGGTGGTGTAGCGATCCACTTCTGCCAGCACCTGCTCCAACGGTTCGCCCTCGAACACCAGCATGCCCTGTTGCCAGGCGAGACGCGCTTCGGCCTCGCCGGCATCTATTTTTCTCACCGTCTGGAAGCCCGGTTCCACCAGCGCCGTTTCGAGTGCGCCAACTGTGGTTTCCGCATGCATCACTTCTTCGCGCAGTCGCTCTGGCGTATTGGGCAAGCGCGGAGGCGCGTAGAGCACTTTCACGTGACCCTCGGTCACGGTGAGCTCCACGTTATCCGAAGACAGTACGCGCACGTTGAAGTTAGTCCCTACGGCCTGCAGCACACGTTTGCCGGCATGCACGTTGAACGGCCGCGTGGGCTCGCGCGCGACATCGAAGCTCGCTTCGCCATACGCCAGATAGATGTCGCGATTGTGCGGCGAGAACACGACGGTCATGCGGGTGTTCGTGTTCAGACGCACGGTGCTGCTGTCACCGAGCTTTACGAATCGCGTTTCACCGATGGCCGTGAAGTAAGCATCGCTCGTCACCGCAACCGGCAGCGCACGTCCACTGTTGAGAAAGAACCACGGTGGATGGCCGGTGATGAACACGGCGCTGATGATGGCCGCAATGCAGGCCGCCGAGGCCGCCGTGATCGTGACGGCGAGAAGACTGCGCCTTGGTTTGATCTCGGCGGGGTCCGGGTTGAGCGGGAACAGCTCGGCCAGCACGGCAATCGCGTCGAGGCCGCGCCACAGCTTTCCCATTTCGAGAAAGGCCTTGTTGTTGACGCCTTCGCGCAGCCAGTCCCGCAGGCTGGAGCGCTCGTCGCTGGTGAGGCCCCGGTCGAGCTTCGCGAGCCAGATTGACGCTTCTTCCCGCGCTTTCCGGGCGTCCGGAAAAGCGACGAGGTTGCTCATTCGGGGCGCCCCGTGCCGGCGTGCTCGCGGGCGCCGTTCGTCACGAGCGGGTCCTTTGGTCGCTCTTGCGGGTATCCGGATCGCCGCCGCTGCCGGGCACCGGCCGGCTCACGGTTTCCAGGTATTCCCGGCACATCATCAGGCCCTTGGCGATGTGCTTCTCGACCGTGCTCGGCGTAATGCCGAGTCGCTCTGCGATCTCCCGCTGGCTGAGCGAATAGACCTTCTTGAGGATGAAGGCGTGCCGGCACTGCTCCGGCAGGCCGCCCACGGCCCGGCAGAAGGTGACGAAGCGCTGGTTCGCGTCGGATTGCGGATCCGGCGACTCGGCGGTCAGCTGATAGACCTCTGGTAGCGCCAGGTCCTCCGTCTGAACATTGAGCTTGTTGCTCGCGCGGGGGACGTGGTTGAGCGCGAGCGGGCTCGCCGTGCGCAGCAGGAACGCGCGCGGATTGCGCACGGATGCCTTGCCCGCGGCTTCGTAGGAGCGCATGAACGCGTCCTGCAGGATGTCGTCGACGTCGTGCTGGTAGACGATGCGCCCGATCAGGCGGTTGAGGCTCGAGCGGCAGACGAGCAGCACGTTGAGCAGACCCCGGCCCGGTGGGGGTGCTTCGCTGGAAGAAACGCCGGGGGCTAACCCTCCGGGCGGCGGTCCGCCGGTCGATCCATGGTCTGGCATGCGACCCTCTCTACGTTTTCGCGTGCCCTGTGCTGCGGTCGAATATAGACGGGCCCTCGCGCAGGGGGCAAGGAACCGCCTGCTCAGAACGTGAGGGTGACGATAATCGTGTCCGTATAGCCGCCAGCCGGCACATTCTGGCGGGCCGGGATCCGGCCATAGACCGTGTAATGGCCGCCGGTCCCGCTGGTACTGAGGATGCTCGTGCCGGGCGAACCGTCGCCCCAGATGCTGAGGCGCGTCGGATCCGTATACAGGTTGTAGACGAGCACATGCGGCCCGTCGCGCATCTCGCGCGCGCCGAAGTGGCCAGAGCCGGTGCCGAGCGCAATCTGGAACGGTGTGTCGGTGTCGCAACTGACCGCGAGCGAGCCGGTGATGTCGGTCGACAGGCTGTTGAAGACGTCGTATTCGCCGAACGACACGTCCGTGACATTGATGGAGCATTCAGCGCCCGCGCGCGCCGCGATGGCGGACAACCCCATCACGAGCAGCCTCATCACAAACAGCTTGGGCGCTCGAAAGAGGCGCGCCGAGCGGTGGGCTACTTCGAGGGAACGCGGCATTCGAAGGGCCCGAGCCGCGGTAATGGATCGGAACTTGGTGTGAACGCCACGTCGAATTCGCACGAGCCTTCCGGCCAGGTCGCGCGCAGTCGATTGCGGTCTGCGAGGCGGCTCACGTAGACCTCGCCGCGCATGCCGGTTGGAAACTCTTCAGATGAATCCGAAAAACGCACGCTCGCGCCGGCCGGCAGCGGTTCGCCGTTTTCGAGCTGCACGGTGAGCAGCGCGCCGTGTGTCCGTTCCACCGGAAACGTCAGCAGCATGCCGCTTCGGTACGCCGGAGTCGCCTTCATGCGCAGCGCGCCGACCGACATGTCCAGCGGGAGATCGGCCTGCTCGATGCTGATCTGGTTGTCTTCATAGGCGCGCAGGCCGGGCAGTATGGCGTAGCCGTTCGCGTTCGTGCGGCCGACGAGCTGGTTGTCGTGATAGATGCGCACGTCCGCCTGCTCGCCCACCTGCGCGATCGCGAAACTGCTGTCGATGCGTCGGCTCGCGAACAGTCCTGCGCGCATGACGGCAATTCCGCCGGCGGCGGACGCACGCGTCTGGACCACGTCGTTCACCTGCTCGGTTTCCAGGGCATACGTGCCGACTTCGTTCTGATAGCTCAACGCCCCTTCGGCGGCCTGAGCCAGCCCCGCGCGTGCGCGCACGCGATAACCGAATCCGTCGCCGGCTGGCAGGCTGCGTTGCATTTGCACGTAGCCGGACGTGCCGTCTTCTTCTGAGACGACGCTGAAATCGGCGCTGGTTCGACGGCCGAGCGAGCGCGCGAAGCTGATGCCGAACGCCGTGTCGGGATCCGTGCGCAAAACGCGCAGTGCAGACAGCGTGACGTAACCCAGTCCGCGCAGGTCGATGCTCTGGCGGACGCTGAGAATGTTCACAGGCGTGTTGTTGTAGAAGGTCTGACGTGTGTTCATCAGGCTCAACGACCCGAGTCGGCCGAGCGCGACGTTGGCGTACAGCTGTCCCGCAAACCGCGGCAGCCGGTCTTCATTCACGAGGCCGACATGACGGAAGGCTTCCGTCGTCACGCGCGCGTTGAGGCCGAAACTGATGCGGCTCGATGTTCGTTCGATGCCGAGCGAGGCAAGTCCACCGTTGCCTTCGGCTCCCGTGCTGCCCGCGAACGACGCACTGATCACGCCGAGCGCGGGCACGAGCCAGCCGCCCGCAACCCCGGCGGTTTGCTGGTTCTCGAGGATTTCCGCGTGCACTTCGCCCGTGAAACGACTGTTGAAACCGTAACGCTCCGTCGCCGACACGAGCGGGCGGCCATAGTCGTTGCTCGTCAGGCCGAAGTTCTCGCGGATCGCGCCGGCCTCGACGGAATAGTCGTGCAGCCCCGGTCGCAGCAGGCGCGGGCTCGAATAATAGGCCTGGGTGATCACCTGCTCGCGACCGAGCAGGTCGCGCACGACGACGCGGATCTGACCATCGCCGTTGACGATCGGAACGTCGCGCACGTTGAACGGTCCGCCGGGCAAATCCTGGCGCATGCGCAAGGCGTCGTTCACATACAGCTCGAGTGTGGAAGGCAACGCGGATTCGCCACCGACGCTCGGCAACGGAATCGTGATGAGGTCGGGTTGAGTCGCGAAGTTCGAAGCCCACTGCAGTCCGCCGAACCGCGCGGCGCCGCCCCACCAGCGACTCGCGCCGGTAATCGAATCGCCGAGGCGCAGCGTGGCGACGGATTCAGGATGATCCAGCGTCCAGGTGCTTTCGAGGCGCACCGATTGCGGGCCGAGACCCGCCGTGCGCTCGACGAAGCGGGTGATTGCCGTGCCCGCGCGGCCGAATGCGCCGGCCTCGAGGATCGCGCTGGCTCCGAATTCGGTACCCGTTTCCTGCGCCACGACGTCGTAGTTGAAGAACCCGCCAGGAGGCGGCGCTGGCGTCGGCGTGAATGTCGAACCGGCCCCGCCGATCTGCACGGAATCGAACAAACGCGCGGGCGCCTCCACAGCGAGCGTCTGGCTTGCTTCATCGACGCGAAACACCATGCCGGGAAAGGCACCGAGCGGATAAAACGTCGAGCCCGGAATGGAGTTGTCTGCTTTTCCAGGCAACGGCAGTCGCCAGGTGCGGAGCTCTTCTGCGCCGACCCACAGGTTGCCCGCGTGGTCGTAGCGGACGAGGGCGGTCGTGCCTGTGGGTTGTCCGTTCAACGCTACGGCAAGCCACATTTCGTCCGCGGCCGCTGCCGCCCTGGCCATCGTCGGGTCCATCCGCTGGTCCGTCGGCGGGCCGTTTGCCTCGCTGCTGGGGGCGGCGACGTCAGCGTAGGCAGCTGTCGCGAACCAGCCGATCAAAGCCGCTGCCGCGCGCAGCGTGAGAGGAGATGGGGCGGTGTGCGTCGACATCGGCTCCGCTCACGGCGCTTCCACGGGCCCTTCGAGCGGCACTTCCATGTCCGACGCGCCGAGATCCGTCGTCGAGGCGATCTTCAGCTTCGTGCCGACCGCGGGCGCGGCGCTCGTGTCGACAGTCCACAGGCGCGTGTTTCCGGGCAGCACGTATTCGGCAACCGTCCGGTTGCCCAACGATTTGCCGCCCGCGCTGATGTCGAGCTTCACGATCTGCGCGTGCGCCGTGCCGCTGTTCGTCGCGAGGACATTCAGTTTTTTGTCCGCGGCGCGCGTGACTCGCCAGTGAAGATTCGGTGCCGTCGCGGCTGCGGGTGCCACGAAGACGGGCATGCTCACGAGCAGCGTCACGGTCAGTCCCGGCGTCGGCTTTTTCGGCGGGACTTCGCGCAACGTGAGCCGATAAGTGCTTTCGCTCGTCGCTGCGCCGGCAGGACGCCGCAGCCCGACGCGCACAATCTGCGTGCCGTTCGGGGCGAGCGTGAAAATAGGAGGGGTCGCGAGCACGTCAGAGGAAGGAACGGTGACGTCCTTACCGAGACTTTGCGACCACACGAAGGTGTCGAGCTGCACGAGCGTGGGCTCGCTGCTCTGGTTGCGCACGGTGATCGCCGCCACCGGTTGGGTCGCGGACAGGTTCACTCGCACGGGATTCACGCTGAACGCCCCGGCGTACGCGCATCCGATGCTGCCCCCAAAAAGGGCCAAGAAAATGGCCAGGCCACACAGGGCCTGGCCAAAGTAGGGTCGATTCATTCTGGAGACGACTCGTGGATCAGAACGTGATCGTTGCGACCACGGTGTCCGCGTAGTTACCCGTCGGAACGTTCTGGCCAGCGGGCACGAGACCGTAGACAGTGATGTCCTGGTTCGCGCCGGTGCCGGTGTTTTCCACGTCCGAGGTGGCGTCATTGCCCCACACGTCCGTGTGGGTGTTCTCGGAGTAAAGGTTGTAGCTGAGGTAATCCGTGCCCGCTTTCATGCGGCGAACGGGAGCTGCATCCGTTGAGCTCGGGTCTGGATCCACGCCCTGTCCGAGCGTGATGGTCGCCGGAGCACCGGTCGTACACGTGACGCTCACCTTGCCCGTTGCAGGAAGGTCGGCGGAGGCCTGCGCCACCACCGGGTCGTACTGTCCGAACGCCACTGCCGTTGTCGCGATCGTGCAGTTAGCCGACACCGTGGCCGTCACACTGAGGTTGGCGGTCTGCGGGGAGGCGGCTTGAGTGCCCGTCACAGCACCGAGGGCGAGCGCGGTCGCGCCGGCCACGGTGAGCATCCGTGCGCTCATCTTCTTCATGAACATGGTTACTCCTAATCCCGAAATGGGTACCGAAAATTTCGCCTTGCGGCATCGCCGCTATCGGACGGCCATCAGGTGGCTTGAGCGGCCGCGCCCTGGACTGTGGCGCTGTGCACAAAAAAAGCCGCGTTTCGGGGAGGAATGCGTATTGCCCCTCTGTTTCGCGAACCCTGCGGAGTGGCTCGAAGGGCGCCCGAGCGTGAGCGGTTTCACATCCGGCTGACGGTCACCCGGTGCTTCCCGGGCGGACAAGGTCTTGCACCCGCAAATCAAGGGTGCGTGCCGGCGCTACACTACCGCCCGCCAAACGGGAGGCCTCCAGGAGTCGAACCGAGCGCCGGCCAGAAGCCGCATGCGCCCCGGTCGGGACGTCCCCGTTGACGAAATCACTTTTCTTTCGAGGAATAACCCGATGAACGTAGCGCAAGTCATAGCCGAGGTCATGAAGCGGGAAGGCTGCGAACACCTGTTGGCCTATCCGCTCAACCCCTTGACCGAGTCCTGCGCTGCGGCTGGCATCCGTCCGATCATCGTTCGCCAGGAGCGCATCGCTGGCCACATGGCCGATGCGATCTCGCGTCTCACGTCGGGTGACAAGGTCGGCGTGTTCGCCATGCAGTCCGGCCCCGGCATCGAGAATGCCTTCGGCGCCGTGGCCCAGGCCTGGTCCGAAGCGGTTCCGATGGTCGTGATTCCGGCCGGTTCCTCGCGTGCGCAGCTGTGGACGAAGCCTGGCTTCAACTCCACGCTGAACTTCCAGCACATCACGAAGCACGCCGAAGTCATCACGGTTCCCGGACAAGTTGTACCGGCGCTGCGCCGTGCATTCACTCTGGCGCGTAACGGCCGTCCGGGCCCCGTGCTCATCGAAGTGCCGGGCGACATGTGGAACGAGGAAGTGCCGGGCTCCGACAAGCTCGATTACAAGCCGGTGCGCCGCATTTCGTACGGACCGGCCCCGTCGGATGTCGATGCCGCCGCTGCCGCGATCCTGAAGGCGAAGCGTCCGTTGCTCTACGTCGGCCAGGGCGTGCACTACGCGAAGGCTTGGAACGAGCTGAAGGCCGTCGCCGAGCTGATCGAAGCACCGGTCACGACCAGCCTCGAAGGCAAGAGTGCATTCCCCGAAACCCATCCGCTGTCGATCGGTTCGGGCGGCGTGGCGTATTCGAAGGCAGTGTTCGACGAGGTGCAGAATTCCGACCTCGTGTTCGGCGTCGGCGCCAGCTTCACGGCCACGGGCTTCGGCATTCGGTTCCCGGTGAAGGACAAGACGTTCATTCACAACACGAATGAGCCGGCCGACATCAACAAGAACATCCACACGGATCTGCCGCTGATCGGCGATTCGAAACTCACGCTGACGATGCTTCACGACGCGTTGAAGGATCGCCTGAAGGGCAAGCCCCGCGGTCTCACCAAGGACGTTCAGGCGCGCGCGAAGGCGTCGAACGAGCCCTGGCTGAAAGAGTGGATGCCGCGCCTGACGAGCGAAGCCTCGCCGCTGTCGCCGTATCGCGTGATCTGGGACCTGCTGCAGGTCGCGGATGTGAAGAACACCATCATCACGCACGACGCGGGCAGCCCGCGTGACGAGCTCTCACCGTTCTGGCGCACGGAAACGCCGCTGTCGTATATCGGCTGGGGCAAGAGCACGCAGCTCGGTTATGGGCTCGGTCTCGCGATGGGCGCGAAGCTTGCGCATCCGGAAAAGCTCTGCATCAACATGTGGGGCGACGCGGCCATCGGCATGACCGGCATGGACTTCGAGACCTGCGTGCGTTGTGAGATTCCCATTCTGTCGATCCTGTTCAACAACCATTCGATGGCGATGGAATTCAAGGCCATGGCCGTGTCGAAGGAGAAGTACAAGTCGACGGATATTTCCGGCAACTACGCGGATTGGGCGAAGGCGCTGGGCGGATATTCGCAGCGTGTGACGGATGCGTCGCAGGTTGTGCACGCATTGCTGGAAGGCATCGCTGCCACCAAGGCGGGGCGGCCGGCGCTGCTGGAGTTCATCACGACGCAGGATAAGGTTTATTCGACTTGGACGGATAAGTACGGGAGCTGATTGGGCGGTCGTACTGTTCGGGTTGTTGAGATAAAGGGCGTCGCTGAAGAGCGGCGCCCTTTTTGTTTGGACGGTGGCGAGGGGAAGTCTGCGCTTGAGGTGGTGGGGGTCCTTGCAGAGCGCTCGGGCGGCACGGCCGTCAGACTTGCGGCACGTATTTATGCCGTGGCATTGCGTCTCGGCAGCGCCGGAGCGATGAGGCGTTGTCGCGGGCGCAGCCACGCCGTCGGGCGTTTTGCACTCATCTGCTGCGCGGCTCGGGCGCGCTTCGAAGAAAGCCGCTGCAGACAGCGACTTTCTTCGGCGTTCCCCGCGCGCGTCGGGGGCCATGCGTCACGGACGCTTTCCCAAGGTTCGGTTGCAACGCTCGCATGGCCCTGATCCGCCGTCGCGCGGGCGCCCGAGGCGCGCAGCAGATGAGTGCAAAACGCCCGCCGACGTGGCTGCGCCTCGAGGGTGGCGCGTCGCGCGCTCTCGTCTCGTTCTCGCGGTCGCAACGCCTCGCTAACCTTTCAGCGAAGTCGAGCAGGCAGGCTGGAAGCTTTCCCCTCGTGCGCTTCTCGAGCGCCCGCGTCGGACGGATCAGGGCCGTGCGAGTGGAGAAACCGAATCTTGGGAAGGCGTCCGTGACGCACGGCCCCCGGCCGATGCGGGGAACGCCGAAGAAATCCCGCTTCGGGATTTCTTCGAAGCGCGCTCGAGCTGCGCGCGAGGGGAAAGCTTCCAGCCTGCCTGCTCGACTTCGCCCGCTAAGCGATCTGCGTCTCAGGCGAGTGAGGTTCCGGGTTGTCGTGCGCCGTACGCACGCAATTACGCCCCCCACGTTTAGCAGCGTAAAGCGCCCCATCCGCCCGCATGAGCATATCGCTCGACGAACAGGTGCCCGGCTGCGAAACAGTGACCCCAATGCTAGCCGTGATCCGCCGCCGAACCGGCAGCCAGCGAGTCGTATCAACCGCCATGATCTGCTCACGAAAGCGATCCGCCGCAGGCAACGCCCCGCTCAAAGGCGTCTCAGGCAACACGATCAGAAACTCCTCCCCGCCCAGGCGCCCAAAGAACGCCGGCTCGCGCACCGAAGCGCGAATCTCGCGTGCGACGAACTTCAGCACTTCGTCACCAATGGGATGCCCATGGTGATCGTTGATGCTCTTGAAGTGATCGATATCGACAATGAGGATGCAGCACGGCGACTCCGCCGGCTCTGAGAGCAGCTTCTCGAGTCGGTTCAGCACGTCACGCCGATTCGGCACGCCGGTCAGTTCGTCCGTAAGCGCCAGCGTGCGCATACGCACTGTGGTACGGCGCTGATAGACCGCAATGGTCGCGAGCAAGCCGGCCAGTGCCACCGTGAGAGCAATCGCAATCGCCTGCAGTCGCCGCGCACGCTTGCCCTGCGTGAGGGCCTTCTCGTTCGCTTCGTTCTCGCGCGTCAGCAGCGCGTTTTCCTGCTCTTTCGCGGCAGTGTCGAATTCCACCCGCAGCGTCGCGAAGCGCTGGTCCAGCTGATTGTTGAGCAGCCGGTCCGAGATCACCTTGTATTGAGTCTGGCTGGCGTAAGCGTCACGCCAATTCCCCATCTCAGCCTGCACGAGCGACAGCTCGGAATACGTGGTGCTCAGGTCGCCCAGCGCATCGGCCTGGCGAAACACATCCAGCGCTTCTTTCAGCGAGGCTTCCGCATCCTGCAGCCGACCGAGCCGATGCAGCGACACGCCCCGGACGAGTTGAATGTGGGCGGTGAGCCGCGCATCCGACGTCTGCTTCGCGAGGTTGTCCGCCTGCTTGAGAATGTCCAGCGCCTTGCGCGGGTCGCCAGTGGCGTTCGCGACGGCTGCCAGGCCACGCTGCGCGTACGCCTCGCCGCGCGGATACGCGATCTCCTGGTTGATGTCGCGAGACTCGCTGAACGCACGCCGCGCGAACTCCCACTCCTTGAGGTTCTCGTGAGCGCGCCCGAGGTTGTAGAGCGTGACCGCGACTTCGCGACGCAGGCCCGACTCACGCTGCACCTTCAGTGCGCGCGTGTAGATGTGCACAGCCTGCTGGTTGTCGCCCATCCTGTTGTAAAGGATGGCGATGGAATTCAGCACGGTGACCGCGTGCAGCGGCATGTTTGATTTTTCGTACAGCAGCTGCGCCCTGCGCAGGTCTGCCAGGCCGGGCGCGTATTCGCCCTGCACACCCATCAAATAGCCGCGTGAGAACAGCGCACCGGCGAGCATCTCGTCGTCGTGCATGGCCGCCGCCACAGCGACGGCTTGTTCGTACAGAGACCGTGCCCGGACGTTGTCGCCGGCGGTTTCGTTCACATCGCCTTCGCAGGTGAGCAGACCTGCCTTGAGGCCCTGCCTCTGGGCCAAAGGCAGCAGCGCGGTGGCTTGCGAAATTTCGCGCTCGGCGATCGCCTTGTCGCGTTCCGACTGGTAGTCGCAGAGGATCATGCGCGCGCGGATTTCGAGGTCCGCATTCGGGTCGCGCTTCAGCAGCGCGAGCGCCTGTTCCGCGTAACGCTTGCTCGCATCCGGATCGACACGCATGGCCTTCACCGCTGCGTCGACGAGCTTGCCGGCGGGCGTAGGCGCGTCCGCCCCAAACGAGGACACGACGAACAGCATGCCGATGAGCGCCAGGAGCAGCGCGAATGAGGCTCGTGGACGGGCAGTCAGGGTCTGCATCCGGGATGGACTCGGTGGGGTGTCGCAATCTAGCCGATTCGAAGAGTGCATGGGCGTCGTTGGCGTCAGGTCTCGCCAAGTCCTTGGTCTTATTTGATTCCGGGCAGCGGGCAGGGCGGCTATCGCCCAGATTATGTCGTCTGTGCTGTTTCCAAAATCAAGACACCGTTCTCATCAAGCACCTCGGCCATAGACCGATACAACCCATGGTGTTTGCCGCAACGGGGTCCTCAAAGGATTCCTGTCTGCGCGCAGTCACGGATGACAGTCACTCCGCACTTTCCTCAACAAAGGCATTCGACTGTCATGGGAATCCTCAGTGTCTGGGGCGGCGCCGACCTCCGGGGGCAGGTCGCTGCCATCGGCAAGTCGCAGGCTGTCATCGAATTCGGTCTCGACGGCACGATCCTCGAGGCCAACGACAATTTTCTGAAAGCGGTGGGCTACACGCTGCAGGAGATTCGGGGCCAGCATCACCGCCTGTTCGTCGACCCGGCCCAGCGCGAAAGCGCCGAATACCGTGCGTTCTGGGCCAAGCTGGGGCGCGGTGAATACGACGCGGGTGAATATCGCCGCATCGGCAAGGGCGGCAGGGAAATCTGGCTGCAGGCGACCTACAACCCGATCTTCGACCGGCTCGGCCGCGCGACCAAGGTCATCAAGTACGCCAACGACATCACCGCCGCCAAAGCGCGCCGTGCAGATGCTGAGGGCAAGCTGGCCGCCATCGACAAGGCGCAGGCCGTCATCGAGTTCGATCTCGATGGCACCGTACGGACGGCGAACGAGAATTTCCTGCGCACGCTCGGCTATACGCTGGAGGAAGTGCGCGGCCAGCATCACCGCATGTTCGTGGACCCGGTCTATCGTGACAGCGACGAATATCGTGCCTTCTGGGCCAAGCTCGGGCGCGGCGAATACGATTCCGCGCAGTACAAGCGCATCGCCAAGGGCGGTCGCGAAGTGTGGATCCAGGCGAGCTACAACCCGATCCTCGACGCGACCGGCAGACCCGTGAAGGTCGTGAAGTACGCAACGGATATCACCGAACAGGTGAAGTTCGCGCATCAGCTGCGCAACGCCGTGGCGGAAACGGAAGCGGCCGTGAACGCCGCCGCCCAGGGCGATCTCACGAAACGCATCAACGTGGCCGATAAATCGGGCGAGCTGGCGAAGTTGTCGAAGAGCGTGAATGCGCTCATCGATGTCGTGACGGAGCTCGTCCGTCAGATCCAGGATGCGGCCGAGCGCGTTGAGGGCGGCGCGAAGGAAATTTCGTCCGGCAATCATCATCTCTCCCAGCGCACGTCGGAGCAGGCGGCGAGCCTCGAGGAAACCGCTTCATCGATGGAAGAGATGGCGAGCACCGTGAAACAGACGGCCGCCAATGCGGCGCAGGCCAATCAGCTTGCGATCGCGGCGTGCTCGAAGGCGGAAGCCGGCGGCGCGGTGGTGGGCTCAGCTGTGAAGGCCATGAGTGGCATCAACGGCGCGTCGAGCAAGATTGCCGACATCATCGGCGTCATCGACTCCATCGCGTTCCAGACAAACCTGCTTGCGTTGAACGCCGCGGTGGAAGCCGCGCGCGCCGGCGATCAGGGCCGCGGATTTGCGGTGGTGGCAAGCGAAGTGCGCAGCCTGGCCGGCCGTAGCGCCACTGCCGCCAAAGAGATCAAGGTGCTCATCGAAGACAGCGTCACGCGCGTGGCGGAAGGCTCACGGCTCGTCGATGAGTCCGGTCGCACGCTCACCGAGATCGTGCAGGCGGTGAGAAAAGTCACGGCGATCGTGGCCGAAATCGCGGCGGCGAGCCGCGAGCAATCGACCGGCATCGAACAGGTCAACAAGGCCGTCGTGCTGATGGACGAAGGCACGCAGCAGAACGCGGCGCTGGTCGAACAGGCCGCGGCCGCGAGCCAGGCGATCGTCGAGCAGGTGCAGGGGCTGAATGAGCTGGTTTCCGGCTACAAACTCGCGGCGGCCCACGCAGCGGACCCGGTGGACGGAAGTCGCAGCCTGTCTCGCGTAGCAGACATATTGGGACGCGCGTCGCATCAAGCCGCCTGATTTTCGGGCGATAACGTAGCGAGCCGCGCGGCGATGGACGTCTGCGCGCGGACTCCCATGTTGGAATCTGGAGGGGGGCTCGCTGACATGTCCTGGAATCCGCTCACCTGGCTGGGCGCCCTGATACCGGGGTCGCGTGACCTGCGTGGCCACGTGGCCGCGATGAGCCGCACGACACCGATCATTCATTTCGACCTCAACGGTTACGTGACGTACGCGAACGAGATGTTCCTGCGCGCGTCCGGCTACAAGCTTGCCGAAATCCGCGGCCAGCATCACCGCATGTTCGTGGACGCGGACCAGCGCGACACGCCGGCCTATCGGGAATTCTGGGCGAAACTGCGCGCCGGCGAGACGCAGTCCGCGCAGTACAAGCGCCAGGGCAAGGATGGCAAGCCGATCTGGGTCGAGGCGACGTACTACCCGATCCTCGATGCGTTTGGAAACGCGCGCAAAGTCATCAAGCACACCGTCGATGTCACGTCGAAGATGCTCGATCGCGCCAACGGGCGCGGTCAGCTCGAAGCCATCAGCAAGGCGCAGGCGGTGCTCGAGCTTGCGCTCGATGGCACGGTGATCACGGCCAATCCGAATTTTCTCAATACGTTTGGATATTCGCTGGACGACGTGCGCGGCCGGCATCACAGCCTCTTCGTCGATGCGGCCGTGCGCGACAGCGCGGATTATCGTGGCCTGTGGAGCAAGCTTGCGCGCGGCGAATATGACGCGGGCCAGTACAAGTGCGTGGCCAAGGGCGGCCGCGATGTGTGGATCCAGGCGAGCTTCAATCCGATCCTCGATGCCTCGGGCAAGCCCTTCAAGATCGTCGAATACGCGACGGATGTGACGCAGCAGCTCAGTTTCTCGGAGCAGCTGCGTGTGGCCGTGAACGAAACGCGTGCGGTCGTCAGCGCCGCCGCTTCCGGTGATCTCAGCCGGCGCGTTCCGTTGACGGGAAAATCCGGGGACATCGCCGAGCTGTCACGCGGCGTGAACGAGCTCATCGACGTGATGATGCAGCTCATCGAGCAGATCAAGGAAACCGCGGGCGAAGTGCAGCTCGCCGCGGAAGAGATTTCGACCGGCAACGGCAACCTTTCGGCGCGCACGGCGACGCAAGCTTCGAGCCTCGAAGAGACCGCTTCTTCGATGGAAGAAATGGCCAGCACTGTGCGCCAGACTGCGGAGAATGCCGCGCAAGCGAATCAGCTCGCGATCGTTGCGTGCGAACAGGCAGAGAAGGGCGGCGCGGTGGTGGGCGCGGCCGTGTCGGCGATGAGCGGCATCAACAATTCGTCGAGCAAGATTGCGGACATCATCGGCGTCATCGACGAGATTGCGTTTCAGACGAACCTGTTGGCGCTCAACGCGGCTGTCGAAGCTGCGCGTGCGGGCGAGCAGGGCCGCGGATTTGCGGTGGTCGCGAGCGAAGTGCGCAGCCTCGCCGGGCGCAGTGCCACGGCGGCGAAAGAGATCAAGGCGCTGATTCAGGACAGCGTGTCGCGTGTGTCCGAGGGCTCACGGCTGGTCGATGAATCCGGGCGCACGCTCGAAGGCATCGTCGGCGCGGTGAAGAAGGTGACGACGATCGTTGCGGAGATTGCGTCGGCGAGCCGCGAGCAGTCGATCGGCATCGAGCAGGTGAATCGCGCTGTGATGCAGATGGACGAGGGCACGCAGCAGAACGCGGCGCTCGTCGAAGAGGCTGCGGCGTCGAGCGAGAGCATCCTGGAACGGGTGCAGGCGCTGAATTCGATGATCGCGCGGTATAAGGTGGTGGCGGCGGGGGCGGGGGGGCATGTGGCTGTGCCTTCGCGGAGTCGGGCGGCTTGATGGGTCGGTGTCTACGGGGCGCTCGCTTAACGAACAGACGCGCCGTCTAACGAAGAAATGCATCGTCGGGGCGAAGTCGAGCAGGCAGGCTGGAAGCTCTCCTCTCGCGCGCTGCTCGAGCGCGCTCCGAAGAAATCCCGAAGCGGGATTTCTACGGCGTTCCCCGCATCGGCCGGGGGCCGTGCGTCACGGACGCCCATCCAAGGTTTTATTTCTCCACTCGCACGGCCCTGATCCGTCCGACGCGGGCGCTCGAGATGCGCACGGGGGGTCTGTTTCTGATCTGCCTACTCGACTTCGCTGATCGGTTAGCGCGGCTTCGGGCGCAAAGTGGACGAGAGACGCGCCCGCGATAGCGCCCCATCGCAATGGCCAACGCCAGTCGCGCTGCCCCCGCTCTATACTCCCCGCATGTCCAGCCCATCCCCCACCACCGTAACGGTACTGCTGGTCGACGACCACGCCGTAGTCCGCGAAGGCTACAAACGCCTGCTAGAACGGCGCGGCGACATCGAAGTGATCGGTGAAGCCGCCGACGCAACGGAAGCCTACGAGCGGTTCTGCGCACTGTCTCCGCAGGTGGTGGTGATGGACATCGCGTTGCCCGGCGTCAGCGGCATCGATGCCATGCGCCGCATGCTCGCCCGCCAGCCTGAAACCCGCGTCCTGATTTTCAGCATGTATGAAGACGCCATCTTCGCGAACCGCGCGCTGCGCGCCGGCGCTTGCGGATACGTCACGAAAGCGAGCGCGCCAAACGTGCTCGTCGAAGCCGTTCACGCGATCACGCGCGGCAAGCGGTACATCAGCGGAGACATCGCGCAGAAGCTCGCGCTGAGAAACGTCGTCGCCGACACCGCGGCGAACGACGCTCTTTCGGCCCGTGAATTCGAAGTGCTACGGCTGCTCGTCCAGGGGCTCAGCGTGCGCGACATCGCGCAGTCGATGGGCCTGAACCCGAAGACCGTCGCGAATCATCAGTCCGCCATCAAGCACAAGCTCGGTGCCGATACCGCCGTGCAGTTGCTGCGGATCGCGGAAAGCCTCGGGCTCGACGCGACCCGGCCCGATCAGAACTGATAGCGAACGCCGAAGCGCAGCGTGCGCGGCTCTTCCACGCGGCTCATGCGGCAATTGTCGTCGACGTTGCAGCTGCCTTCGACACCCGGCGCATCGACGCCCGGTGCGTGCGACTCGTACCAGTAGACGATGTCCTTGCCGTCGTCATCGAACACATTCAGAAGCTCCGCGTACACGGTGAAGTTCGTCGCCTTCCACGCGCCGCGCAGATTGACGACGGCTTCTGACGAAGCACGCTGGGAGTTGTCCTCGATGAGCGGATACGGCCCGAGGTAGCGCAGCCGAACGCTGGCTTCCCAGCGCTTTTCGACCGCCGAGATGCCGAGTTCGCCCGCACTTTCGACGGCACCCGTCACATAGATGTCCGGCGGCGGATCCGAGCTGCGCGCATGGCTGCCGGTCCAGACGGCATCGATCGCGAGCCACTGCACCGGGCGCCAGAAGCTCACCAGCTCATAGCCGCGCCGCTTCGTCGGGGACGACGGCTCGACGGAATTCGAATCGCCGACGAACTTGAGCTCGCTGCCGAGATCGAGCCACCAGTAAGTTCCGGTGAGCGTGAAGTTGCCCTGCTGGTAGCGCGCGCCCACCTCCTTGCCCGTGCCGCGCACGAGGCCCGGCACCGGATCGGCCCCTGCCGGCGGAGCGGCGACGCCACGGCTGTCGTTCGAATGAAAACCACGGCCCCAGTTTCCGTAGAGCTCTACCGAACCGTTCACGGCATAGGCGAGCCCGATCTTGGGTGAAAGGATGTTGTCGGACTGGTTGCCGCTCGGCTGGTCCTGCAGTTTCGCCGTCGCGTCGAAGGAATAGAAATCGGCGCGCACGCCGCCGAGCACGCGCAGCTTGTCGATGGGCGTCCAGGTGGCTTCGGCGTAGGGCGCGATGGATCCCTCGCGGACGCTGTATTTGGTGACGTCTGAGTCATACACGCCGTCGACGGTGTTCTGCAGCCCGACGCGGCCGATGTCGTCATACCGCCCTTCCGCGCCTGCATTCACCGTGAGCTTCGAATTATTGATGAGCTCTCGCTGGAAGCGCCCACCGAACACCGTGCGGCGATCGAGCTGGTTGATCTGCGCGTCGTAAGTCGCGTCAGACAGCATGTGCCAGTCGTAGTACTGCCCATACAGCGACGCGCGCCACTTGTCGCCTTTGATGCCGGCGCTTGCGACATAGCGATAGGTCTCGCCGATGGCCGTGTCATCCAGCGCGCAGAACGCATCCGCGCAGGCGCTCGTGCCGATGGAGCGCTCGGGAATCTGCTCGGTCGGATGCCACTTGCCGTGATAGCCGGAGAACGTCACCTGCAGGTCGCCGAGAGCGGTGTCGTGCGCATACTTGCTCCACAGGGATTCGTGCTCGAGGCGTTCGGGTAGCTGCCACGGGCCGTCGTAGGTCTTCCACTGGCCGATGACGGTGAGGTCGCCGCCGCCCACGCTCGTGGTCGCACCACCCGCCACGCGCTGCCATTCGTACTGCCCGGCTTCGAGCGCGATGAACGGCGCGTTCAGCTTTTCGATGGTCGACATGAACGACGCGCCGGCGAGCGAGAAGTCGCCAACATCCGCGCGATAAGGTCCCTTGCGATAGTCCACGCGCTCGACCACTTCGGGGATCAGCCCGTTGAGATCGAGATAACCCTGACCGTGACCGTGGGTCCGCAGGTTCATCGGCACGTCGTCGATATACGTCGTGAAGTCCGTGCCGTGGTCCAGGTTGAAGCCGCGCAGGAAGTACTGGTTCGCCTTGCCGCTACCCGAATGCTGGGCAGCGATCAGGCCGGGCACTACTTCGAGCAGCTCGGCGACCCGCAGTAACGGCCGTACGGAGAGGTCGGCGCCACCGACGGCGCCCTCGCTCGACGCGGAAGCCTTGCCGATGAGGTTTTCGCCGCGGGCGAAGATGACGACCTCATCGAGCGGTTCCGGTTTGTCAGCGTCGGCGGCCTGGGCGAGCGGGCTCACGAGGGAAAGCGCGGCGATTACCGCGGCACTGGCCGTCGGGAGAGTGAGAGCAGGAACCATCAGGCGCATCAGGCCACTCCATGGGGCGTTTCGAGGGTCTGGACTTACAGCACAGGCGCAAGCCGGGGCGCGCAGCCTCCGCTAACGCGCGGGCGATGTCTTCTGGAGAACGGTTGCCGAAACGTTAACGAATGGCGTGACGCCGTCGCGTGGGCGTGCTGCTGCCGGCGAGCGCGGTAGACTTCGGTGCATGCGAATCCCCCGCGAGCCGGAGCAGAATTCATGAAGCCAGTCGTTGCCATCGTCGCCGCGGGCCAGATGGGGGCCGGCATCGCGCGGCGCCTCGTCGAACACGACGTCCAGGTGCTCACGCTGTTGAACGGCCGCAGCGCTGCCACCCAGAAACGGGCGGCGGAAGCGGGCATGAAGTCCGCCTCGGTGGAAGAAGTCATGGAGGCCGACCTGTTGCTGTCGATCCTGCCGCCCGCGAATGCGCTCGTGTTCGCAGAGCAGACATCGTTTGCATTGAAGTCGGCCCGTCGCAAACCGGTGTTCGTGGACTGTAATGCCGTGAGCCCGGCGACCGTACGGCATATCCAGGCGGTGATCGCGGCAACGGGCGCGGAGTTCGTCGACGCCAGCATCATCGGCTTCCCGCCCGAACCGGGCGGCGAAGGTCCCCACCTCTACGCGTCTGGTGAGCCTGCGGCGAAGGTCGCTGTGCTCGGCGAATATGGCCTGGACGTGCGCACGCTGGCTGGCCCGGTGGGCGCGGCCTCGGCGCTCAAGATGGCGTTTGCCGGCATCAGCAAGGGCAGTATCGCGATCGTCACTGCGATGATCCTCGCGGCCGATCGCGCCGGCAGCGGCGATGCGCTTCGCCAGGAACTGAGCGAGTCCGAGCAGCCGCTGATGAAGACGATGTCCGTGCGCGTGCCGCGCATGTTCCCGAAGGCCTGGCGCTGGGTGGCGGAGATGCAGGAGATCGCGGAGTTCGCGCGCGAAGACGCGGCTGCGCACGACATATGGATGGGCATCTCGGCACTCTACGAGCGGATTGCCGAGGACGTCGGCGGCGGGCACAAGGAAGCCGATGTGCTCGCGAAGTTTTTCGAGGGCCCGAAGCCTCCTCGTTGAACCACGGGGGCGAACGCCGCCGTTTCCGCAGGGTCGCGGCGCGCTGGCGGATTTCGATCAGGCCATTTCGCTAGATCCGGCGTCGCCCGCGACCGAGGATTCCACGCCCGGGGTGGCGCCCGACCCGTCACTCGACAAAGCTCCGCCGGATCGCGGCTGTAATCGCTAGCGACTCGACTGCGTCGTCTGCGGCGCGTGGCTCATTTCATAGGCCTGTGCGAGCGTGGCATATTTCGTGAGCAGGCCGGGCACTTCCCAGTCTGGCAGGCGGCCCTTCCGGATTGCCGCAAGATAATTTCCCGTGACCTGCGCGAAATGCGTTTCGTGGCCGACGTCGTACTTCGCGGGCACGGTGATGATCCATGCGTTTTTCTCGCGTCGAAAGCCGATGCCGGGGTAGGTGGTCTGCAGCTTCTCGATGCAAGCGGTGAGCGCCGCTTCCACCTCGTTCGCCTTCGCGTTCGCTGCTTTCTCGACGTACAGCGTCGGCTTGTAGTTTTGTTCGGCGCCCTGGCGAATCGTGAGGATGGCGCGCGTGCCACGCATGACGGAATAGTGCGTATCGCCCGAGCCGGGAGGCGCTTCGAAGTCCCACCGTGCCGTCACCTTTGCGACGACGTTGCGCAGTCGATAGGTGACTTCGCCGTTGGCGAACACGTTCAACGTGTCGCCGGCGATGTCGTTGCGCAGAAAGTCCGGGAAATTATGGGCTCCCGTGACTTGCGAAAATTGCGCGCGCGACAGCGCAGTGGGCCAGCGCCGGGCGCTGAGCACCTGCACGCTTTCCGGCCGCAGGCGTTGTTCTGGAAATGCCTGCCATTGAACGAGATCGATGAGGTGCGTGCCGACATCCTGCAGCCCTTCGCCGGCCTGACGCACGTCGAAGAACCATTGCGGACGTTTGAGCGGCGTGCCGGAAACGATCTTGGAGAAATAGTGAACGCTCTCCAGCGTGATCGCCGGATTCGCCGGCGTGCCCTGCTCGAGCGTGCCGAAGAGCGCGGGCTGCCGCGCCAGTTCGCGCTGCAGGACATTCGTGATTTCGTAGCGCTCCGTCATGATGTCGCCGAGCAGGACGCCTTTCTTCTTCGCGACGTCGAAGGCCGAGCGCAGGCGTGGATAGTCGGCGGGCTCGATCATCATCGGCTTGTCCGCCAGCACGTGCAGGCCGGCGCCAACAGCGCGCTCGATGTATTCAGTCTTGCGGGCGTTGTTGCCCGAGATCACGACCACGTTGCCGGCGCGGTCGGCGAGCATCTTGTCCAGATATTCAGGCCCGGTGTAGACGCGCTCTTGCCACGACGTTGGCGGTTGCGTTGGAGAGGCGGCGCGCGAGTTGTAGGCCTCGATACGCTTCAGATGCTCCGCGACGTCATCGCCCGCCGGCGCGTAAACGTGCACGACCGGGCTGACGCCGCTGTACATGAATTTCTGGACGAGCGCGGCGTGGAAGTGGCCGGGGTCCAGCGTGATCAGCTGGATTGGCTGGGGGTCGGGGGTGGTGGCCGCGAATAGCGTTGCGGGCAGGAGGGATAGAGCGGTGGCGGCGAGAATGAATTTCCGGCGGGACATGGTTGCTCCTTGCGGGATCCGGACAGGAAGCCCTCAATCGCCGGGCGGTCAGAGCAAAACGCGCTCAATCGCCGCGCGCCTGAAGAAGCGCTCAATCGCCGCGTGGCTGGCAGCGCTGCTACGAAGTCTCTCGAGCCGCGCGGCGACTGAGCGCCTCTTTGCTCCGAGCCGCCCGCGATTGAGGGCTTCCTGATCGTCCCAGTCCTCCCAATCCTACCTCACAACCCCAAACTCTTACTTCAACGCATCCAACCCCGCCTGCGCCACCTGCGCATCCTGCGGCGAAGTCAGCCCACTCACGCCCACAGCGCCCACGCACTTGCCATTCACGACAATAGGAATACCACCCTCGATCGGCAGCGCGCCTTTCATCCCCAGCAGCGCATTACGACCGCCCGCAATGCCGTCTTCGAACATCTTCGTAGGCCGGCGAAAGGTGGCAGCGGTGCGTGCCTTGTCGACCGCCACGTTGGCGCTCGCGGTCTGCGTGTCGTCCATCATCTCGTAGTACTTCAGCAGGCCGTGCGTATCGACGATGGCGATGGCCACCTTCCAGTTATTTTTGTTCGCTTCGACCACAGCACCGGCCGCGATTTTCTTGGCCTGTTCCAGACCAACCGGGGGACCGTACGACGGAGTGACAACGAGATTCGACATGCGGCTGCGCCTCTAAGGGATTTGAGAAGGGCGCGGATTATACGGGCCGCCCCTGCGAACGCCGCGCAGCGAAGGCGTTTCGTGTTCGTCTGGCGCTCGATGCACGTTTTCGAGACAAGGTCTCTTTCCGGGGCGGCAAAGTGCGCGCGGGGCCCCGCCGTGCAGGCGGGCGCGCGACCGTCGCCTTCTCAATACACGTCCCTTCGATATCTTCGCTGCGCCATCAGCTGCTCGAGCGTGTCGCGCCCCAATACGCCTGCAAGCGCCTCATGCACGGCCACAGCCATTCCGTCCGCGCTTCCACAGACATAAATCGTCGCGCCGTCCTTCACCCATTCGCGCACGGCGTCCGCAGATCGCTCGATGATGTGTTGAACATACACGCGCTCGTCCTGATCCCGCGAAAACGCCAGGTCTACTCGGGTGAGCACACTGGACGCCTGCCATCTCACGATGTCGTCGTTGTAGAACAGATCGTGCTGCGCGTTACGCTCTCCGAAGATCAGCCAATTCTTCGCGCCGCGCAGCGACTCGCGCGCTTTGAGGTGACTGCGCAGTCCGGCGATTCCCGTGCCGTTGCCGATGAGGATCACCGGCCCGTTATCTTCGGGTGAGTGGAAGTTCGAGTTCGCCCGAATGCGCAGCGGAATCTCCGCGCCCACCTCGGCGTGCTCAGTGAGCCAGCCACTCGCGATGCCCAGTGTTCCATCCGCGCGCCGCGACTGGCGCACGAGAATGTGGAGCGCGCCTTCGCTCGGCATCGACGCGATGGAGTATTCCCGCGCGTTGGTGCCCGGCGGCGTGAGGATCGCGATGTCACCGGCCTTCCACTCCGCCGACACGCCGTCCACCGGTTTCAGCTCGATGTGGAAGCACGGGTGACCCGCGCTGCCTGGATTGAGCCAACGCCGATTCGTGATCTGCCAGCGCTCGTTGCGCGGACCGGTCCAGACGGGCTCCGCTTCGCGGCCCGTCAACGTGCCGAGATGGCGCTGCCAATGCAGCAGCGCGGCCTCATCTGCGTTGTCGACTTCGACGAGATCGAACATCGGCATCGCGCACTGCCGCTGCAGCCACGTGTCGAGCGTGCGGCCGAAGCCGCAGAAGTTGCGATACGTGCGATCGCCCAGCGCAAGCACGCCATACGCGAGTCGCGACAGCGCAGGGGAACGGCTCATCACGGAATTCACGAACGCGAGCCCGGCGTCGGGCGGATCACCTTCGCCATAGGTGCTCACGACGAAGAGCGCGCGTTCGGTGTTGGCCAGATCTTCGGCGGTGAGGTCGGAGAGGGCGCGAACTCGCGAAGGAATATTCGCGGCGTGTAGCGATTGCGCGGTCTGCTTGGCGAGCTGTTCGGCGTAACCGGTTTGGCTGGCGTAGGCGACGAGAAGCGGCGCCGCCGCGCCCGGGCCGGCGTCGCTCGCACCCATGCCATTCGCACCCGCGCCGCTCGAACCCGTGCCATTCGGACCGGCACCATTCAGACCGGTGCGATTCGAACTAGCGCCATGCGCGCCGTAGCTGCCGTTGACGTCGTCGAGGGCTTTCTTTCGACGATGCGCGCGCAGGATCATCATCGTGAACACGATGTAAGCGATGACGATTGCCGCGGCGATCAGGAAGCGCATGGTTCGAGTTCAGTGCAGGTACGGGGTGAATTGCGGCGTCATCCGCTCGACGAGCTTCTCGCCGTCGCGAAGAATGAACAACGCGGCGATGTTGCGATCCGTCGCGTATTGCAGCCCTTCGTCGGGACCGAGCACGGTGAGCGCGGTCGCCAGCGCGTCCGCATGACTGCAATCCGGATCGATCACGGTCACCGCCGCGAGCGAATGGTTCACCGGCTCGCCGGTGCGCGGATCGATGCGATGGGAATAGCGGCGGCCGTTGTAGTCGAAGTAGTAACGATAATTGCCGGACGTGGCGATGCCGGCATTGCGCAGGAAGACGACGTGCATGGGAGACGCAGCGGCGGACGATGTCTTCAGCGAGCTCGTTGCATCAGTTGGGGCAGGGCCCTGCTGTCGCGCAGCTCCATCCCCTGATCCAATCGGCTCCGAGTCCTCGGCGGGTGGCGTTTCGATGGCCACGTGCCACGCGCCACCCTCAGGCGACTCACCCTGTGCCCGAATCTCACTTCCGACATCCACGAGGTAGCTCGGCACGCCCACGTCGCTCAGGTATTTCGCAACTTGCTCAGCGCCATACCCATGCGTCATCGACGACAGGTCGACCTGCAATCCCGCGGGTTTGCGAACCCGCGCGCCGCTCACATCCACAGTGACTTTCGTAAATCCCACGCGCTGGCGCGCCGCGCGCACGGCTTCGGCAGAAGGGGGCGCATATCGACGGCCCGCCGTTCCAAAGCCCCAAACATCCACGAGCGCGGCGACCGTCGGGTCGTAAGCACCGCCGGTATCGCGAGCCAGTGACAGCGCGTAGCTCATCGGCGCGAGCAATCCTGGGGACACGCTTTGCCAATCGTCGACCGACGAGGCGTTCAACGCGCTGAGGTCAGACGTGGGCACCCATCGACTCATGTGCTGCGCGACTTCATCGACGCGCGCCTGGATCCCCCGCTGGAGCGTCGCGACGTCCACTGGCGGCGGCGCGCCCAGCGTCACCGACCACGTGGAGCCCAGTCCTTCGCCGCGCAGAACGGTGGGTGAGGGTGTCGTCGCGCAGCCCGCCAAGGCCCATCCGACGAGCGCCGTTGCGAAGACGGTCCGTCGTGAAACGGCGCGGGCCCGGACGACGCATCCCGAAACGGCTCGCGCGACGGCACTCCACGCCGTCGCTGCGACACCGTTCAACTCGACTCCTGCACTTACGGCGGCAACACTTCAAACGTCGCGACGTAGCTCGCGCGGCGCTTGTTGGCCTTCTTGTCGCTGGGCTTGTCGTCCTCCACCGAGGCTTCCATCCAGTACATGCCGGCGTCGCTCCACGTCATCGTGAAGGTGCCGTCTTTGCCGGTGGTGAATTTCGATTCCGCCTGCTTGTTGCGATAACGCGTGCCGCCCGGCACGACTTCCACTTCGAGATTCGGTGCGGGCTTGCCATCGAGCACGAATTTGAACGTGATCGGCTCGCCCGCGAACAGATCGTTCGGATGCGTCACCGGCACCAGCTCGAGGCCCGTGCCCGTGGGCTTCAGTGCAGTGTCATTGGGCTTGCCGACGGTGACGAAGGTTTCGTTGCGGCTTTGCTGTTGCGTGATCTGGATGTTTTTCGCGTCGGGCGGAATTTCGCTGGTGAAGTTGCCGCCACCGGGACCGCCTGGACCACCGGGACCGCCCGGTCGGCCGCCAGCACCCGAACCACCTGGACCGCCACCACCGGGGCCATTAGCGCCACCTGCGCCGCCCGATCCGCCGCCTTCATTCCCGCCGCGACTTCTCGCCGCGCCGGGAGCGCCCGCGCTGCCGGCACCGTCGTTTCCGTTTGCACCACCGCGCGCGCCGCCGCCACCGCCCGTGCCCGCTGCGCCATCGCTCCCACCAGCGCCACCGCCCTGGCCCGCCGGTCCACCAGGACCACCAGGTCCACCCGGCCCACGACCGGGGCCGCCCGCACGAAAGCGCTTCTTCTCACCGGACGCCGTCTCGTATTGCCCACTCAGCCCGCTGTTCGTCAGCACCAGCTTGTAGGTTCCCGGCGCCGTGAGATTCAAATCGAACGTGCTGCGGAACTTGCCCGTATTCACGTTCTCCGGCGTCACCGCCTGTCCATCCGGCCCCACCACCGTCAGGTTGTCGAGCCGCATCGGCGCATGGTTGAAGTAGAAGAGGTCGTTGCCGACGGCGCCGTCCACGGTGATATAGCCCGGCCGCGACAACACCGTCTCGGACGGAACGATGAACGGCTTGTGCGCTTCCGCTGCGAACGGCAGCGCGGCCACGACGGCGAGCGACAGTGCGGAAACAACGGCTGGCCCGAGGCGCTTCTGCTGGCGTTTCATGGCGGAGTTCCTCTCAGTCTGATGTTTCATGATTCGATGTTTCACGATTCAAGGCGTCAGGTTCAGCGCGACGGTGCCGAGCTCACTGGTGCCCTTGCCGGTGAGGCTTTGCGCGCTCTTCGCCGGCCATTCGAACGGCACCCGCACGACTTCACGACCGCCGGCTTCCCGCGCGGCTTCGACGACGAGCTTGTATTGACCTGCAGCCAACCCCGCGAGCGGCGCCTTGTCACCCGTGAATTTCAGCTGATGCGTGCCGACGGGCTTCGTCGGCCCCGTGACGCCATCGATCGGGAACGTCTGGTCGCGCCCGCTTCGCCGCCACCACTGGCGCAGCTCGTTCAGCCACTTCGTGCCTTCCTTGCGATTGCCGACCTCGTACCACACGGCGAGGTTCGTCGCGACGGTCTGGTCTTCGCGCTCGATCCACACGGCAACATAGGGGCGATGAGACTCGGCCACGTCGAGGCGCGGCACTTCCACGGCCACGTCCAGCTCCGCGGCAGACGCGGTGCTGGCGCCGAGCGCGGTGAAGAGGGCCAAAAAGACAACCTGAAAGACAGCCCGAGAAAGCGCCGGCGCCGAAGCGCGGTTCAGAACACGCATGCAAGACCTCGTCGAATGAACAAACTGACCCACCCGCAAACCGAAATCGATAACCGCCAAAATCACTGAACGCAAAATGACCGAGCGCGAAATCACTGACCCCTGCATCAGTGCACGAACAGCACAATCACCACCACCGGCACCACCAGCCCCAGCGCCACATAAGGCCACGTCCCCGGTCGCCGGCTCGAATGCATTTTCAGCAGCAGCAGGCCGGTGCTCGCGAACAACACACAGGCCACCGCGAACACATCGATGAACCAGCCCCACATCGGACCCGCATTGCGGCCCTTGTGCAGGTCGTTGAGCCAGGAAATCACGCCTCGATCGGTGCGCTCGTACTGGATGTCGCCGGTCGCGCGATCGATGCTGAGCCACGCATCGCCGCCCGGCTTCGGCATCGAGACATACACTTCGTCCTCGGACCACTCGGCGATGCGGCCGGCGGTATCGAGTCCCATCTCGTCGCTGATCCACTCGGTCGCGATCTTCGGCAGCGGCGCTTTGGCAGCTGCGTCCGCCTCGCTCTTCAGGCTTGCGAGCACTGGCGCTGGCAGCTTCGCTTCGCGCGTCGTCACCGTCGGTTTCGCGCTGATCTGCGCGGCGTGATTGAGCGTGATGCCGGTGATGCTGAACATCAGCATCGCGACGAGGCAGATGGCCGCGCTCACCCAATGCCACTGATGCAGGTGTTTCAGCCAGAAAGCGCGACGCTTCTGATTGGCAACGGTGCTCATGGGCGGGCATGGGCGGAGCGATGGGGGCAGCTCTGCGAATTCATCAAGACAGATTGTTTGGTTTCACAGCTCGGCCCACGTGCGCAGCAGGTTGTGATAAACGCCCGTGAGCTGCACCGCCGACGCGTGGTTCGGCATGTCGCGGTTGATACGCTGGATCGCGGTATCCATCTCGAACAGCATCTGGCGCTTCGCGTCGTCGCGAACCATGCTCTGGACCCAGAAGAACGCGCCGATGCGCGCACCCCGCGTCACCGGCTTCACCTCGTGCAGGCTGCTCGAGGGATACAGAATCAAATGGCCGGCAGGCAGCTTCACCTTGTGCACGCCGTAAGTGTCTTCGACCGTGAGCTCGCCGCCATCGTATTCCTCGGGCGCGGTCAGGAACAAGGTGGCAGAAAGATCGGTGCGAACGCGATGCGGCGGCAGCGACGTGTACCGAACGGCTGTATCGATATGCATGCCGAAGTTGCCGCCGCCTTCATAGCGGTTGAACAGCGGCGGAAACACTTTCAGCGGCAGCGCGGCCGACGTGAACAGCGGCTGACGCGCGAGCTTGCGAAGAATGATTTCGCCGAGCTCGCGCGCCACCGGATGCTCTTCCGTCAGCTGCAGGTTGTTTTTCACCTGCGCCGCCTGTGCCCCGGCGGTGCCGCGGCCGTCGGACCATTCCGCGCGCGCGAGCGCGGCGCGGAACTGCGCGACTTCATCGGCCGTGAGAACGTCGGGGATCGGTAACAGCATCAGAACCTGAAGTTTACCGTAGCCAGATACGACAACGGGGTGCCGGCGTTATAGCGCTGGCCCGAGTTGTTGATGCTCGAGATGTAATCTTCATCCGTGATGTTGTAGGCATTGAGCTGGATGCCGATCTGGTGGGTCACCTGCCATGCGGCATACAGGTCGACCACCGTGAAGCTCGGCAGCTGGTAGATGCCCGCTGTCACCGGAGCAGTGGTGACCGTACGCGACGAGGTCGAAATGTGCCGCGCGCCACCGCCGATGGTCAGGTTGGGCAGCACCTGGTAGGTGGTCCAGGTCGTCACGCTCAGCTTGGGCGAGAAGTTGATGTTCGAGCCCGTCTGCGTGGAAGGTCCGCCCGCGGCGGGCAGGCCTCCCTCGGTGACTTCGGTGTCCTGCCGCGTGAGGCCGGCCGTGATCTGCCACTTGTCGGTGACCTGGCCGACGAGCCCGAGCTCGATGCCCTTCACTTCGCGCTCGCCATACTGGATGACCGCGTCCGGATCCGCCGGATCCGTGCGGGCGAGATCGTTCTTGTTCACGCTCTTGAACAGCGCGCCGGTGGCTGCGAGCTTGCCGCCGAGCAGGTCCCACTTCGCGCCGAGCTCGATGTTGGTCGCTTTCTGCGGATCCAGGTTCGGGTTGTTGGAGTTGGTCGCGTTTGCGTTGAGCGTGAAGCTGTCCGCGCCGGGCGGCTTCAGCGAATTCGCGAACGCCGCGTAAACGCTGCTCAGCTCGGTGGGTTTGAACAGGGCCGCGACTTTCCAGCTGATGATGTTGTCGGAGTCCGTCAGACGCGTGGCGGTGGTCACGGGAGGCGTCGCCGTGCTGATCGCGACCGACTCGGACTCCGTGTTGTAATGCTCGAATCGTGCACCGGTGGTCAGCTCCCAACGCGGGGTGAGCTTCCACGTATCGAATGCGTACACAGCGGACGTGACCGTGTTGCCGTCGCTGAACGCGCCCGTCTTCGCGATCGCCGGCGCGACGGTGAAGGTCCCGTTGATGTCGGGGTTGTACAGCGGCGTCGGCGCGAGCGTGCCGAGTCCTGCAACCGTCGGGTTGAACTGCTTCTCGTAGATGAACTCGACACCCGTCGCGAGGGCGTGCTCGATGCTGCCCGTCTTGAAAGTGGTGTTGACGTTCGTCTGGTTCGTGAGGATCTCGTTCTCACGGAAGCTCGCGTGACGCGTGCGGTTGAGCGTCCACGTGTTCGGATCGGTGCGAATGACCGTTGCGTCCGCGACGGTGTCCGACACGATGGGGGACTGCAGCGGCGCGGTGAGTACGCGCTCCTGCTCGCTGCGACCATAACGCGACGTGTTACGAAGGCTCGTGTTTTCCGAGAAATCGTGCTCGACGCGGATCGTCAGCATGTCGACTTCGATGTCTTCGTAGTCGCTTCTCAGGCCGTAGTACTTTTCTTCATCCACGCGGGGCGCGGAGATGCCGGCAGGGTCGAGAATCGGATTGGCCCAGTCCGCCACGCCAATCGCGGGCACCGTGCCGTCGGGCGTGTTGTCCTGGCGAACGTGCTGACCAAACGCAAAAAACCGCGTATCCGTGCCAAGACCCAGCGCGAGCGACGGCGCGACGCCCCAGCTCTGGCGCTCGATGAACTCGCGGCCGGCCACGCCACCATCCTGGCCGAGCAGGTTCAGGCGGAAGGCGGCGTTGTCGCCGATCGTCTGATTCCAGTCTGCCGTGAGGCGGCGCCGATCTTCGGTGCCGTAGGCGAGCGTGCCGCTTTTTGAGTTCACGTCCGTCGGCAGCTTGCTCGCCAGATTCACGTAGCCGGAGGTGGCGCCGCGGCCGTTGTCCGCGCCAGCCGGACCCTTGAAGATTTCGATCTGTTCCACGTTGAAGACATCGCGCACGGCGGCGCCGAGATCGCGGATGCCGTCGAGGAAGATGGAATTCTGCGTGTCGAAGCCGCGCATGAAGATCGTGTCGCCGCTCTGCGTGTTGCCGTTCTCACCGAGCTGGAACGTGATGCCCGGGACGTTCCGCAGGGTGTCTGAAAGGCTCGCGGCGCCCTGCTGCATGATCACTTCGCTGCGGATCACGGTGACGGTCTGCGGCGTGTCGAGCAGGGGCTGCGTGAACTTCGCGGATTCAACGCGTTCCGCCTTGATGGACGTCTGGTCCTCTTCGCCGCTCACGGAAATTCGCGGCAGCTGGGAGGCGCTTTCCGCCTGCGTGTTCTCGGCGGTTTTCGCCGGCGCGGCGGTTTGAGCGTGGGAGGCGGCGGCGTGCAAGGCGGCCAGTACGGCGAGCGCAATCGGCGAGCGCCGGAACGTGGAGGCGACAGTCATGACGGTATCCCTGGATAGTTGTTGGGCATTCCGTGATGGCTGGCGCGAGCGTGGCTACACAGAGGCGCGCAGTCTAGTTGCGAACAATTCGTATTTGCAAGGTTGGGCACTGGGGCGGCCAGGAGGCGGGCGGGTGTGCGGGCGATGGCTGGCCGCGACACGACGACGCTCGATGGCGCGTCGCCGGCAGAATTTCACCGACCCGCGGCGCGCCTTCGTTCAATCCCGGAAGCCATTCGTCGAAGGCCAGGGGCACTTGGTTTGATTGCTGTCCGGATTCGTCATCCCAGACCGGCCGTTCGCAATGAACCGGCGCGAACTCGTGATCCCCGACGGAAGAATCGCGATACCCCGCGCCTCAATCGTCATCGAGCCGCCGCCATTCGTGATCCCGCACGGCGCGTTCGTTGCATTTGACGCCGCCGGAAAAAGTCCGGTTTCCATTCCAGATCAAACACTTGCGAGAACGCCTCGCAACGAAGAAAAATTTCGTTATCCGGCGGTGTGATTTCGTTGCACTCAGCGGCGCATTCGTTCCTCCGCCGAACCGACTGGTTGGTCCGTCAGCCGGATTCGTTATCCCCCACCGAACGTTCGTTGCCCCCGGCGCCAGATTCGTTGCCCCGCATGGCGGACTCGTGATCCCGGACGCCCGCTTCGTGATCCCAGACGACCCTCTCGTTCATCCAGCGCGCGGATCCGTTGCCAAGCAGCCGGCGTTGAAGATCCCGTCAAAGAATTTCGTTGCGTTCCGCCGGGATCCCATTTAGCGCGCCACGTTTGCCGCACTCCCGGCACTCGGCGCGCCCAGCGTCTGCACGGCGATCGCTACCGCTGCGGCTCGATTTTCGACGCCGAGTTTCACGTACACCCGCTCCAGGTGCTTGTTCACCGTGCGCGGGCTCATCCCCAGAATCTCCGCGATATCCCGGTTGGTCTTGCCGCCCGCCAGCCAGTTCAGAACTTCGGCTTCGCGCCCCGTCAGCCGACAACTTTCGGCGAGTCGTTTCGTCGAGGCATCCGTGCGCTGTTCGTCGAGCAGGAGGAGTCGCTCACCGCCCAGCACTTCGCCGGCGTAGTGAATGTTGAGCCGGGCGCCGTCACGCGTGAGGCACAGGTGCGAGCCCGCTTCGTTTTGCGCGAAACGGCCGCCGGTGACACTGGTGATCCAGCTGCGCAGCCGGGCCTGGGTGATGACGCCGCCCGCCTCGCAATATTCCTGCAGCCACTGGCGTGCGCGCGGCGATTGCCACGTGAAGTTGCCGCGATGATCGAGCGTCGCGCTGGCTTTGCCGCACGCATCGATCGACTTCTGCGCTTTGTGAAGCGCGCGGTTCTTGTTCACGTGCGCGGCAATGCGCGCCATCACTTCCTGCTGGCGCACGGGCTTCGTCACGTAGTCGATGGCGCCTTCGGTGAAGCCTCGCACGACGTGCTCGGAGTCCACGAGCGCGGTCATGAAGATCACCGGGATGTCGCGTGTCGCCGGATCATCCTTGATCGCGCGACACGTCTGAAACCCGTCCATGCCCGGCATCACGGCGTCGAGCAAAATAACGTCTGGCGTGACGAGTCGCAGCCGCTCCAGCGCGGTCGGCCCATCGATGGCGACGAGCACCTGGTACCCCGCTTCGTCGAGCGCATCCGAGAGATAAGCGAGATTCGCAGGCGTGTCGTCCACGATGAGTACGACGTCACGCGGTGTGGAGTCGCGGCATTCAGTTGCCATCATGGTTCATGCTCTCTTCGATCAAGGTGACGATTTCGGCCGTGCGGAACTGTTTCGCCAGTTCTTGCAGTCGCGAGGCGTAGGGGCGATACACCGGATCGAGCGCGCCGATGCGCTCGATTTCTTCGGTGACGCCTTTCATGTAGCCGATGCGCGCGTGCTGGCGCATCGTGAGAAGGTGGACCACCGGCGGCAGCGTCGTGAAGTCCGTTTGTTCCGTTCGTTCGAGTGTCGTGGCAACTGCCTCGCTCGCGTGTACCCACGACATCGACAGGTGACGTTGCAGCTGGCCGAGCAGATCTGCGAGATGCACGGGCTTTTGTACAAAGCCGTTACAACCCGCCGTCACGGTCTCTTCGCGGTCCCGCTCGAATACGTTCGCCGAGATCGCGATGATCGGCTGCGCCCAGTCGCGATCGCGCAGCACGCGCGCGACCTCGATGCCGCTCATGCCTGGCATCACGAGGTCGATGAGCAGCGCATCCGGCTTGAATTCGTCGATTCGCCGCAGGCATTCCGCGCCATCGAAGGCTTCTTCGATGAGGAAGCCGAGCGGCTGGAGCATGTTGCGCACGACGTCGCGATGGTCCGGCTGATCGTCCACGAGCAGCAGACGGCGACGCGGCCCGCGATAACCCACGACTTCTCGCAACGGCGTCGTATCGTGAACGCCGGTCACAGGCGGCAGCGAGACTCGAAGGCTGAACGTGCTTCCACGACCTTCCGTGCTTTCCACCGTGAGCTCGCCGCCCATTTGCTCGGTGATCATGCGGCTGATCGTGAGCCCAAGCCCGGTGCTGTCGTTGGCGTGCGGCGTGTTTCGCGCGCGCTGAAACGGATGGAAGATGCGCTCGAGATCCGTCGCCGGAATGCCGGGCCCGGTATCCTTGACGTCGATGCGAGCAATCTCGCCGGTGTGGCAGATGCTCACCGCGACTTCACCCCGGTTCGTGAGTCTCACGGCGTTGCCGATGAGATTGATCAACACCTGGCGAACGCGCTTCTGATCCATGCGCACGACGCGCGGCAGCCGGTCATGAATCTGCACGCGAAACGTGATGCCTTTGCGTTCGGCGGTCGCGCGGAACATGTTCACGACTTGCGTCAGGAACTCCGCGAGGTCCGTTGCGACGGGCTGCAGGCGGAAGCGTCCGGCTTCGATGCGCGCGATGTCGAGAATTTCGTCGATGAGCGTCAGCAGATGTTCGCCGCCCTGACGGATGGTCTCGACAGCGTCGCGCCGATGCGGCGGCGTCTGCCCATCGTTCTGCAGGATTTGCGCGTAGCCGATGATGCTGTTGAGGGGCGTGCGCAGCTCGTGGCTCATGTCCGCGAGGAATCGGCCTTTGGCCTGGTTCGCGTGCTCGGCGGCTTCCTTCGCTTTCTGAAGCTTCGCGTCGGTCTTGCGGTGATCTTCGATTTCCTGCTGGAGCAGCAGCGTCTGGCGAGTCGATTCCTCTTCAGCCACGCGCCGGCTCTCACGCGTGAGCACGAGCCACCACGAAGCGACTCCAGCCACTACGAGCAAAGTGGCCCAAGTCTTCGAGAACATCTGCATCAGCGCGGTTCGCGCGGTCGCATCTGAGTCCGGCACGGCCAGCAATTGCTGGTAGTAGACGATCCACGACAACACGGTGACGACGCCGGAGATCAGCGCGAATGTCAGCAGGAACCCGGTGAATCGCATGCGCGCACGCACGGTCCAGCGGCCCATCCACGGAATCCAGCTCGGCTCGGTGGCCGTGCTGTCATCCGGCGCGGGCGCATCGGGCTTCTTGCACATATCGCGGCAGCGCGCGTCGAGCGTGCAGCAGAGCGAACAGATCGTGCCGGAATAGGCGGGGCAGAGCGCCATGTCCTCCTTCTCGAAGTGGTTTCCACAGATGCAGCAGGTCTTCGCCAGATCTTCCGGTTCCGGCCGCGGACGCGCGATGTAGTACTTGCCCTTCGTTACCCACGCGATGGCGGGAGCGAGTGCAAACGCCGTGAACAGCGCGATGAACGGCGAAAACGCCTGCGCAGTGTTTCCGAGCAGTCCGACGAACGCCACCATCGATAACACGGAAGCCGCCAGCGTCGCGCCTACACCGACCGGATTGATGTTGTAGAGATACGCGCGCCGGAACTCGACGAACGGTGGACTGAGCCCGAGCGGCTTGTTGATGACGAGGTCCGCGACCAGCGCGCCGACCCACGCGATCGCCACGCACGAGTAGAGACCCAATACGCGTGTGAGCGCGCCGAATACGCCGAGCTCCATCAGCAGCACGGCGATCAACACGTTGAACACCAGCCAGACGACGCGGCCCGGATGACTGTGCGTGAGCCGTGAGAAAAAGTTCGACCACGCGAGCGAGCCCGCGTACGCGTTGGTCACGTTGATCTTCACCTGGGACAGGATCACGAAGAGCGCTGTCGCGGCGAGTGCCCACTGCGGTTCGTAGAACACGTAGCTCCACGCCGTGAGGTACATCTGCGTCGGCTCTTCGGCGCGCTGCGCCGGAACGAGATGCTGAAGCGCCAGGAACGCGAGGAAGGCGCCGGCGAGCTGCTTCACGATGCCGGGGATGATCCACCCCGGACCTGCTGTCAGCATCGCTGCCCACCAACGCACTTTGTTCTGCGGCGTTTTCTCAGGCAGGAAGCGCAGAAAGTCCACCTGCTCGCCGATCTGCGCGATCAGGGAGAACGAGACGGTGGCGGCCATCGCAAACAGCAGCGCGTCGAAGCCGGCGCCGTCGGACTCGTAACCGGCGAACGAAGTCCAGTCGCGCAGCAGCTGCGGCTCTTTCGCGAAGATGAACACGAACGGCACGACCATCATCAGCGCCCACGGAATCGTGGTCCACACCTGGAAGCGGCTGATGAAAGTCACGCCATACAACACCATCGGCACGATCACGATCGAGCTCAACAGGTATCCGAGCCCGAGCGGCAGGCCGAAGTACAACTCGAACACCAGCGCCATGATGGCGGCTTCGAGCGCAAAGAAGATGAACGTGAACGACGCGTAGATCAGCGACGTGATGGTCGAGCCGATGTAACCGAAGCCCGCGCCGCGTGCGAGCAGGTCCATGTCGATATTGTGGCGCGAGGCGTAGTAGCAGATCGGCAGCGCGGTGAAGAAGATGATGACGCCGACCGCGAGAATGGCCCACAGCGCGTTGGTGAAGCCATATTTGATGGTGATCGCCCCACCGATCGCTTCGAGCGCCAGGAACGACACGGAGCCGAACGCGGTTGCCGCGACCCGTCCCGCGGACCACTTGCGGAAGCTTCGCGGTGCGAAGCGCAGCGCATAGTCTTCGAGGGTCTCGTTGCCCACCCACGTGTTGTATTCGCGACGAACGCGCACGATGCGCTGGGTGGCCGCTCCGCCATGCGAGCTCCCGCGCGTGTCGATGCGAACTTTTGTTGTTGTATCCACCCCGGGACAAACCAAAGCAACGCGCATGCCATCACGCGGTCGCGCCGTTTGTCGCGGCCGCACATGCCCTAACTGGTTGATTGGTCGCCCGCGGCGTCGATACATCCGTATCAACGTACTTTCTTTCATCGCCGCGCCGGGCACTCCGAGTGCAACGCGCAGCGTTCCCGCACCCTTTTGCGCCAGCACGACACGGGCACAGCACGAGCACGCCGCCAGCACGGCACAGCTACGTCAATTGACGTATCGCGCGAATCCCGACGCCGCTGCGTAATCCGCCGCACTCGCAGCTCGCAACCATAGAGGGAGAAATTAAATGTCGACGAAAGCGATCAAGGTGCGCCAGGCGCTGCGCGCGGGCCCCGTGACACTGGCTCTCATGCTGGTGCTCGCGGCGTTGGGTCTATCGGGCGGAGCGCATGCGTCCGTGCCGCCCACGAAAACCGTGAATACGACCGGCCTCAAGGTCACGGACACCGAGGTGTACGTCGGTCAGCTGCACTCGGCCACCGGCACGATGGCGATCAGCGAAACCGGTTCGATCCAGGCCGAGGCGCTCGCCATCGATCAGATCAATGCCTCCGGCGGCATCCTCGGCCGCAAGATCAAGATCGTGCAGGAAGACGGCGCGAGCGACTGGCCGACTTTCGCCGAGAAAGCGAAGAAGTTGCTGGTGCAGGACAAAGTCGCAGCGGTATTCGGATGCTGGACATCCGCCTCACGCAAAGCGGTGCTGCCGGTGTTCGAGAAAGAGAATGGCCTGCTCTACTACCCCACGTTCTACGAGGGTCTCGAGCAATCCAAGAATGTCTTCTACACGGGACAGGAAGCAACCCAGCAGATCATCGCGGGCCTCGACTGGATCGCCAAAGAGAAGGGCGCGAAGAGCTTCTATCTCGTCGGCTCGGATTACATCTGGCCGCGCACCTCGAACAAGATCGCGCGCAAGCACATCGAGAACGTGCTCAAGGGCAAGGTCGTGGGCGAAGAATATTACCCGCTCGGCCACACGCAGTTCGGCTCGCTCATCAACAAGATCAAGCTGAAGAAGCCGGATGTCATCTATTCCATCGTGGTCGGCGGCTCGAATGTCGCGTGGTGGAAGCAGCTGAAGGCCGCGGGTCTGACCGCGGACAAGCAGACGATCCTCACGATCTCCGTGACCGAAGACGAAGTGCTCGGTATCGGCGGCGAGAACATGGTGGGCCACTACTCGGCGATGAAATATTTCGAGTCGATGGACAACGCCAACAACAAGGCGTTCGTCGCGGCGTTCAAGGCGAAATACGGCAAGGACGCGGTGATCGGCGACGTGACGCAGGCGGCGTACGAAGGCCCGTGGTTGTGGAAGATGGCTGTGGAAAAGGCCGGCAGCTTCGATGTGGACAAGGTCGTCGCCGCGTCACCGAACCTCGAGCTCAAGACCGCACCGGAAGGCTACGTGAAGATCCATCCGAACCATCACCTGTGGAGCAAGCTCGTGATCGGCCAGTGGGGCACGACCGGCCAGGCGAAGGTGCTCTACCAGTCGGGACTCATCGAGCCGAATCCGTTCCCGAAGGGCTATCAGTGATCGACGAGCACGCCGCGGTGGCAGACGAGCATGCCGTGGTGGCTGAAGGGAGCGCGCCGTGGTGGCTGAGAGATCCCAGTCTGACTCTGAGTCTCACTCTCAGCCGCCCGGCATTTGAGGGCTTCTTCCAAGATCAACTCATAAGGCATTCCGATGGACGGCGTAGGTCTAGGCGATCTCGGTTCGATCCTGCTCATGCAGGGCTTCAACGGCCTCAGCGTGTTCAGCGTGCTGGTGCTGATGGCGCTGGGCCTGGCGATCATCTTCGGGCAGATGGGCGTCATCAACATGGCGCACGGTGAGTTCCTCACCATCGGTGCCTACACCACGTACATGTTGTCGCACCTGACGACGACGTTTCTGCCGTCGGCACTGCCTTACTACTTTCTCATCGCGATCGTAGTGGCGTTCATTCTCGGCGGGCTTGCTGGGTATTTTGTCGAGCTCGTGCTCATACGCCACCTGTACAAACGCCCGCTCGATTCGCTGCTGGCGACGTGGGGTTTGAGCCTGATCATGCAGCAGCTGTTCCGGTCGACGTTTGGTGCGAAGGAAGTGAGCGCCACGTTGCCGGACTGGCTGCTCGGCTCCTGGCAACCGACGGATACGATCGACATTCCGCTGAACGGCCTGTTCGTCATGGCGCTCACACTGCTGCTGGCATTCGGTGTCTGGCTGTTCATGTATCGATCGCGCATGGGGCTGAAGATGCGGGCAACCACGCAGAACCGCGTGATTGCAGGCGCTGTCGGCATCAATACCGCGCGGATAGATCGAATGACGTTCGCGATCGGCTGCGGAATCGCGGGCGTCGCGGGCGCGGCATTTACGACGATAGGTTCAACGGGTCCCACGAGCGGATCGCTCTACATCGTCGACGCGTTCCTCACTGTCGTGTTCGGCGGCGCGCAGAGCCTGTTGGGCACCATCGCGTCGGCCTTCTCGATCGCACAAACCAATTCGACGCTGGAGTTTTTCATCACCGGCTCGTCGGCCAAGGTGATCACGCTGCTCACGATCATTGTGATCCTCATGATCCGGCCACAGGGCCTGTTCGCGGCGAAGGTGCGCAAATGAGCGGTACGGCGCTGATCGCTCCGAAGGCGCGCGCAATGGCCTGGCTCCGCAAGCGCGAGACGGTGGGGCTGCTGATGTTGGCCGCGCTGATCTTCGTGGTGCTGCCGCTGAGTCTCGATATTTTCCGGTTGAATCTCGTCGGCAAATATCTCAGCTACGCGTTCGTCGCGGTCGGACTGGTGCTGTGCTGGGGATACGGCGGCGTGTTGAGCCTGGGGCAGGGCGTGTTCTTCGGGCTCGGCGGCTATTGCATGGCCATGTTCCTGAAGCTCGAAGCGTCCGATCCGGAGAGCACGAAGATCCAGTCAACGCCGGGCATTCCGGATTTCATGGACTGGAATCAGCTCACCGAGCTGCCGCTGTTCTGGCAGCCGTTTCACAGCCTCACGTTTACGCTCATCGCGATGATGGTCGTGCCGGGGCTGCTGGCGTTCATCGTCAGCGTGGCGATGTTCAAGCGGCGTGTCGGCGGCGTGTATTTCGCGATCATCACGCAGGCGGTCGCGGCGATTCTCACGATCCTGATCATCGGCCAGCAGGGCTACACCGGCGGCGTCAACGGCATGACGGACCTGAAGACGCTGCACGGCTGGGACATTCGCACGGACTCGGCGAAGTACCTCCTCTACTACCTATGTGGCGCGCTGCTGTTCGCCGTCGTGTTCGTGGGGCGCTTCGTGCTTCGGAGCAAGCTCGGCAAGTTGTTGCTGGCGATGCGCGACAAGGAAGAGCGCGTGCGTTTCTCCGGATACGACGTCGCGAGCTTCAAGGTATTCGTGTTCACGCTGGCGGCTGTTTTTTCGGCAATCGGCGGCGCGCTGTTTACCCTGCAAGTCGGATTCATGTCGCCGTCGTTCGTGGGGATCTTGCCATCGATCGAGATGGTGATCTTTACGGCGGTGGGCGGGCGCGCTTCGATCCTGGGCGCGATCTATGGATCGCTCGTGGTGAACTGGGCGAAGACGTTTTTCTCCGAGAGCTTTCCACAGCTGTGGTTGCTGTTCATGGGTGGACTGTTCATCGCGGTGGTGGTGGCGTTTCCGAACGGGCTGGCCGGAGTTCTCGAACAGCACGGAGCGAAGATCGGCACGTTGTGGTCGAGGCTTGCGCGAAGAACGTCTCGCTTTGGCTCTAGCGCTGGCCCGCGTCCTGCCGACGCCGCAGCGCCGGCGCTGCGCGCGGCGCCAGACGCGCCAGCAGTCTCTGGTGCCACAGCAGTCGAGACTCGGCAGGCCAACCCGGCTCGGCATGGGGAGACCGTAGCGTGACCACCATCCCTGCCGCGTCTTCAAACCCCGTCGTGCTCTCCGTCGAAGACCTCACTGTGTCCTTCGACGGTTTCAAAGCCGTCGACACGCTGAATCTCTACATCGATCGCAACGAGCTGCGCGTGATCATCGGCCCGAACGGCGCCGGCAAGACCACGCTGCTCGATCTCATCTGCGGCCGCACCAAAGCCACCGGCGGCACGATTCGCTTCAAGGAGAAGGAGCTGACGAAGATGCCCGAGCACAAGATCGTGCACGCGGGCGTCGGCCGAAAATTCCAGACACCGTCCATCTACGAGAACCTCACCGTGTTCGAGAACCTGGAAATCTCGTTCCCGCGGGGCCGTAGCGTTTTCGGCGCGCTCGCCTTCAGACGGACGCAGGAAGTCACCGATCGGGTCAATCGCGTGGCTGGGGAAATCCTGCTGGGAGACCGTCTGGACGAGCGCGCCGAGTTCCTGAGCCACGGCCAGAAGCAGTGGCTCGAAATCGGGATGCTACTGATGCAGGAGCCGGAGCTGCTCATGCTCGATGAACCCGTGGCCGGCATGAGCGTTCCGGAGCGCCGCCAGACGGGTGAGCTGCTCAAGAAGATTTGCCAGAACCGCTCGGTGATCGTGATCGAGCACGACATGGAGTTCGTGAAGAGCATCGCGCATCGAGTCACGGTGATGCACCAGGGGAAGGTGCTCGCTGAAGGTCCCATGGAACAGGTGCAGGCGGATCCGCGCGTCATCGAGGTTTACCTTGGACACTGAAGTCGCAAAGAAGCCCTCAATCGCCGGGCGGCTGGGAAATGGAGCCGAACCGATGCTTCACGTGGAGAACCTGTTCGTCAGTTACGGCCAGAGCGAAGTGCTTCATGGCCTCGGCTTCACCGCCGGCCAGCGCGAAATCCTCGCGGTGATGGGCCGCAACGGCATGGGCAAGAGCACGCTGTTCAAATCGCTCATCGGCATTCTTCCCAGCAAACGCGGCTCGGTGAAGCTCGGCGATGCAGAGCTCGCTGCCCTGCCCAGTCACGAGCGTGTTCACAGCGGGTTGGCCTATGTGCCACAGGGTCGCATGATCTTTCCGATGCTCACCGTCCTCGACAACATCAAGACGGGCCTGAAGAGCGCGAAAGACACGATTCCGGAGGAGATCTTTGCGCTGTTCCCGGTGTTGCACGAAATGCGCGGCCGCAAGGGCGGCAACCTCTCGGGCGGCCAGCAACAACAACTCGCCATCGCGCGCGCGCTCGCGAGCAACCCGAAAGTGCTGCTGTTGGATGAGCCCACCGAGGGCATCCAGCCGTCGATCATCAAGGATCTGGCGCGCGTGCTGAAAGAGATTCGCGCGATGCGCGACCTCACCATCGTCGTGTCCGAGCAGGTGCTGAGTTTCGCGCTCGATGTCGCCGACCGGCTGCTCGTGATCGAGAAGGGGCACTTCGTCGAGGAAGTCGCGCGCGCCGATGCGGATGCCGCGCGCCTCGGTGCGTACCTCTCCGTTTAGCCAATCCATTGCCGACCGCGATTTCCAAAGAAAGCCTCAAGGAGCCCACCATGCCCCACACCCTCATCAAGGTCGATCTGAACGAATCGCCTTACGAAAACCCGCAGGTCCACAATCGCTGGCACCCCGACATCCCCATGGTTTCGTGGGTGAAGCCGGGCGACGACTTCCTCATCGAAACCTATGACTGGACCGGCGGCTACATCCAGAACAACGACTCCGCGGACGACGTGCGCGATGTCGATCTCAGCACGGTGCACTTCCTCTCAGGCCCGATCGGCGTCGAAGGCGCGGAACCTGGTGACCTGCTCGTCGTCGACCTGCTGGACGTCGGCGCGAAGCCCGACAGCCTCTGGGGTTTCAACGGCTTCTTCTCGAAGCAGAACGGCGGCGGATTTCTCACGGATCATTTCCCGCAGGCGCAGAAGTCCATCTGGGACATCAAGGGGATGTTCACGTCGTCGCGCCACATTCCCGGCGTGAGTTTCGCGGGGCTCATTCATCCGGGCCTCATCGGCTGCCTGCCGGACGCGAAGTTGCTCGATGCCTGGAACACTCGCGAACTGGATTTCATCAGCACGAATCCGACGCGCGTGCCGCCGCTTGCCAATCCGCCGTTCGCAGCCACCGCGCACATGGGGCAACTCGCCGGAGATGCGAAGAAAAAAGCCGCGGCAGAAGGCGCGCGCACCGTGCCGCCCCGCGAACACGGCGGCAACTGCGACATCAAGGACCTGTCACGCGGCTCGAAGATCTACTTCCCCGTGTACGTGAAAGGCGCTGGCCTGTCGATGGGCGACCTGCATTTCAGCCAGGGGGACGGCGAGATCACCTTCTGTGGCGCCATCGAGATGGCCGGGTGGCTGCACCTGAAGGTCGATGTGATCAAAGGCGGCATGGCGATGTACGGCATCAAGAACCCGATCTTCAAGCCGAGCCCGATCACGCCGAAGTACGACGATTACCTGATCTTCGAAGGCATTTCCGTGGACGAAGCCGGCAAGCAGCATTACCTCGATGTGCACGTTGCCTACCGCCAGGCGTGCCTCAACGCGATCGAATACCTGACGAAGTTCGGATACTCGCGCGCGCAGGCGTATTCGATTCTGGGCACGGCGCCGTGTCAGGGCCACATCAGCGGTGTGGTGGATATCCCGAACGCGTGCGCGACGTTGTGGTTGCCGACGGATATTTTCGAGTTCGATGTGATGCCGGGGGCGGCGGGGCCGGTGAAGCACGTCCGGGGCGGGGTGGATCTGCCTTTGTCGCCGGACAAATAACGGGTTTCCGTTTCGCGCTCGCACTGGGGAGGGAGCTTGAAATGCCTTTGTACGAATATGAATGCTCGCGTCACGGGGGATTCGAGCAGATGCGGCCGTTGGCGGAGGCGGCGGCGGAGCAGGCTTGCCCTACGTGCGGTCGGCCAGCGCCGCGGGCGATATTGAGTGTGGTGAGTTTTGTTGGCATGGCGGCGGGTTTGCGCGCGGCGCATGCGGTGAATGAGCGTAGCGCGCATGAGCCTAAGTCATCCAAGCAGCATAAGCACGGGCCGGGTTGCGGGTGCTCGGGAAGCGGGCGCAAGTCGAAGGCGGCTGTGGGGCGGGATGGGAGCAGGATGTTTCCGGCGCGGCGGCCTTGGATGATTAGTCACTAGTGTGTGGGGGGGGCGCGGGAAATAGGCGGCACAACTTGTTCTCTCGTGGGCTGCTTGGAACGGCGGTAGGAGCCGTGGTACTGAGTTAATCGAAGCGAGGGTCGTCGGGGCGAAGTCGAGCCGGGAGGCAGGCAGGACGCTCACCCGTCGTGCGCTGCTCGAGCGCGCATCGAAGAAATCCCGCGGCGGGATTTCTTCGGCGTTCCCCGCGATCGCCGGGGGCCATGCGTCACGGGCGCCCATCCAAGGTTCGTTTTCACCACTCGCATGGCCCTGATCCGGCGAACGCGGGCGCTCGAGAAGCGCACGACGGGTGAGCGTCCTGCCTGCCTCCCGGCTCGACTTCGCTGACAGGTTGAAGCGCGAAGTGACTCTTGCGCCTTTAACGTTGCACTTCGCCGCGCGTCTTTCGAACCTCGGCCAGAACCGCGCCCTCTTCGACGACACCGGTATTGCAGCTCTCACATCGCACTGATGTCAGTGCCTTGAGCTGCATGGCTGCGGGCTCCGCGTAGGCGGAGGGCGCGCCACGCATCAGCGTGAGCGTTCCTTCTGCGACGATGCGGGACATCGACAACACAACCCAATCGCAGCCGCGCATCGGCCACGCGTGAATCGTCCACTGCGCGCCCGTGTGGTCGGTAAACGAATCTGCTGCCGCCACGTCGCCCAGCGCGTCATCGTTCGTGCACGGCGCGGGCGGCGCGATCATGAAGCTGCTTCGCTCCGAAGTGGCGACGAGCGAGTTGCGCGACGGCACGCATCGAATCAGCGCGGCGCCGACACCACTCCACGAGGCAGAGCAGCCGCGCGAAGGCTTTCCTGATCGCACGGGTAGAACATTCACATCCGTGCCGTGCTCGTCGCAATAGCCTGGGCCCAGGGCGGCGCAGAGCTGCGTACGCTGCGCGTCGCTCATCGGCGCGTCATCCCCTGCCAGGGAAAGCGAGTACGGCAGCATGTGCGCGAAGTAAGTCCGGCGCACTTCAACCATGTGCTGCTCGAACTTTGCATAGGGCGAAGGCAACGGAATGCCGCCGACCAACGGCTGATTCCGTTCGGATGGCATGCCGAGCACGCGCAGCGGATCACGCATCGCGATGTCGGCCCACTCCGTCGAAGCGGCGTCCACCAGCTCGATGGGCACGGCGAAGCCCGGCGAGTTGGCGTCTTCGCTGCTGCGACTGTTCACGAGGCCGACCACGCGCCCCGTCGCATCGAGCAATGCCGCGCCGCTGGCACCATGTCCCGGCGCGGGCCCGAATTCGATCCAGCCATCGCGACCCAGCGTCTCGACCGTGGAGCGGCCGCGGTAACGGGTCTTGCTGAAGGTGAGGTCGCCGTCGCCCCTGCGCCAAGCGAGATACAGGGTGCCGCTTTCGTCGACACGGGGCACGTGCGGCCGCGCTCCCGTCGCGGACAACCCCGCAGCGGTGAACACGACAAAATCGTCACGCATCGAATAGCGAATGATCTTGTCGACCGGAAACACGCGCCCGCGTCGATCGCGCACCACCGGCGTTTCGAAACGACCGCCGAGCACCTGGTCGAACACGTGCGCGGCCGTCATGAGCTGGCCGTCGCCGAAGCAGGATGCTGTACCGGCAACGCGTACGACATCGCTGCCGCTGCTCATGGCGATGGTCTGCGCGTTGTTGTCCTTGGGTGTGATTCGCCCCGTTTCGTTTCGCATGGACGACAGCACCTCGAAGGTGCAATCCATGACGCTCTGTCGGGTATCCGCATCAATCGAGGCGGCACGAGACCCGTATGCGTGCGCGGTGGCTGCCAGCAGGCAACCCGTTGCTGCCGCGAGCACTGAGGCACGCAGCGAGCGGCACTTTCGGGTGGTTTGCATGAGACCTCCCTGTCTGGCCCATCGAAGTTATCGAGGGCATTCCGGCCAATCCATCGGCGGCCCGGAAAGCTACGTCAATCACCGGTGTCTTGCCATAGTTTTGATACAGAAACACGGTGACAGGCATTTGAATATCCGCTTGCAGGACGATGAAGCCGTCATCCGCCCCTGCTCGCGTTCATCCGTAGAAATGAGACATTCATCGCAGCAGCCGGCGGTGGCGCTGCGTCGTTGATAGCTTTCGTTCACTGCAGGCCCTCAGAACAGAGCGGAGAAGCTATGAACGACATCTCGAACGGGCTGACGGATACACGCCGCAACTTCCTTCGTCGAGCCGTCCTTGCCGGCGGGGTATGGAGCGCGGTCGGGGGAGCTGCATTTCGCACCGGAAAAGTGCAGGCGGCAGAGCCCGCCGACGCTCACTCGATGTCCTCGAAGGAGGCGGTGCCGAAGGTGGGAATCCTGGTTTTCGAGGGCGTCCAGATCATCGATTTCGCCGGCCCCTACGAAGTGTTCGGCGAGGCGGGTTATGAAGTGTTCACCGTCGGGGAGCACATCGAGCCGCTCAACGCGAACATGAATCTGACGATCACGCCGCGCTATTCGTTTGCGAACGCGCCAACGTTGGATGTGCTGGTGACGCCCGGCGGCAACGTCGGCAACTCGGTGCTGACAGATCCGGTGCTGGAATGGATCACGCGCACGTCCGCAAAAACGCAGCACACGCTTTCCGTCTGCAACGGCGCGTTCTTTCTCGCCAAGGCAGGCTTGCTGAAAGGCCTGAGCGCGACGACGTACTACGGTGCGATTGAAACGCTCGCTCGCGCGTTGCCGGATACGAAGGTGGTCTCGGACCGCCGCTTCGTCGACAACGGGCACATCATCACGACGGCAGGGCTGTCGTCGGGTATCGACGGCGCGCTGCATGTTGTATCGAAGCTGAGTGGACGGGCGACTGCGCAGATGGTGGCGCTCAATATGGAATACGACTGGAAAGAAGACTCGACGTATGCGCGGGCCAGTCTCGCGGACTATCCTGTTCGCCGTATTTTCGGCAGCCACCTGAGGTTGGAGTTGCCGGCTACGGAAAAGGCAAAAGTGGAAAGCACGCAGGGCGATCGCAATGTGTGGGAAACGCGCTGGATGATCGAGACGACTCGAACTCCCGCGGCCATTGCGGCGGCGCTGGGGGCGATCATCACGGAGCGGGGCGGCTGGACGCCGCACGGTCTGCGAAGTGACGCTGGCACTCACGATGGCAATGGCAATGGCAATGGCGCCGGTGCTGCCGCTGGTGCTCGCGCGACCGCCAGCGCTGGCACGACTTCTGCCCTGGTCGCGACCACCCACTCCACTCAACAATGGACCTTTGCTGACACTGCGGGCGCGCAGTGGCGCGGCATGCTGACGACGTCGGCGGCGGAATCGGCCAATACGATTCGCGCCGCTCTGGTGGTGTCCCGCGCGTGATGGCACTGAGATATCCGCTGGACTGTGCGTTACCGTCGGACGTGGCACTGGGCGGCGATTCGCTCGTCGCGTTTTATCAGCGCTTTCCGATCTTCAGCGTCTCATGGGTGTGGCGGCGGGCGCTGCTGTTCCTCCCGTTCGCCGTCATTCCCGCGCTGTTCGCCGGCCTCGCGCACGGCATGATGGTCAAGGATCTTCGCGAGGCGGTCATTCGCGGACTGCTGGTGTTCAGCGCTTACTCGTGTGCGGTCTGTCTCGGGCCAGCGATGGCGGCCGTGGTCCGCCATATGAGGCTGCCGGAACGGACCGAGCAACAATGGGTCAATGTCGTGGTGATCGCGGGAATCGTCATTTCGATCATCGCCCTGTGGCTGACGGAGCAGCACCACGCTGCGCGCATGGCCGCGTTGGGGTCTCCCCTGCACGACCTGCCTGCTGCGCAGGACATGCTGGAGGTCACCGTTCGCTGGCTGTACTTCTACATCGCTGGCGCGGGGCTCGCGTTGCGCACCTATCGCACCGAAGGCGCGCGTCTGCAAAAGCATCGACGCCTGGAAGAGCTGGAAAGCGTGCGGCGCCAACGCGACGCCGCTGACATGCAGCTCACCGTGCTCCGGGCGCAAGTGGAGCCGCACTTTTTGTTCAATACGTTGGCCTCGATTCGTTCGCTCGTCGCGTCCGATCCGGGTCGCGCGGCCGATACGATCGATGCGCTGTCCGAGCATCTGCGCGCAACGCTCCCGAAGCTGCGAGCGGACACGGGCACCGCACTGTCCACGCTCAGTGCGCAGTTTGCGATCTGCGACAGCTACCTCAAAGTGATGCGTGTGCGAATGGGCAACCGGTTGCACACGACCGTGATCCTTCCGGAATCGTTGCGCGAGGTGCCGTTCCCCCCGCTCATGTTGATCTCGCTGGTCGATAACGCGATCAAGCACGGTGTCGAGCCGAAAGTGGGCGCTGTCGAGGTGCGGCTGGAAGCGCATGCGAACGACGGGATGCTGGAGGTGAGCGTCAGCGATGATGGTGCCGGGCTGACGCTCGGCCTGGGCCAGGAATTGAGTCATGGCACGGGGCTATCGAACATCCGCGCGCAGCTGATGAATCGTTTTGGTGACAGCGCGTCGCTCGAGATCGTCGCGCGTGACGCGGGCGGTGTCACCGCGACTTTGAAAATTCCGATGGAGCGTCTCGCCGCATGACCCCGGTCACCGCGATCCTCGCGGAAGACGAGTTACCTCAGCGGCAGGAGCTGCGAGGAATGCTCGCGCGCTTGTGGCCCGAACTGGATGTCGTTGCTGAGTGCGGCGACGGTCTCGCGGCACTCGAAGCGATCGAAGCGTTCAAGCCGCAGGTGGCGTTCCTCGACATTCGCATGCCTGGCGTGAGCGGACTCGAAGTGGCGCGCGTGGCCGCGGAACATGCACAGATCATTTTCATCACTGCGTATCAGGAACATGCGCTCGATGCGTTCGATCGAGGCGCGATCGACTATCTGCTGAAACCCGTCGCGCTCGATCGCCTGCAACGTGCGGTCGAACGTGTGCAGGCGAGGCTGCGGGATCGCGTGAAGGTCGATCTCGGGACGCTCATCGAAACGGTCCAGCACCAGCTCAGCGGCGCGACGAAGCAGGGGATTCGATGGATCACCGCGAGCGTCGGCAACACGGTGCGCATGATTCCCGTCGACGAAGTGCTGTTTTTCCAGGCGCAGGACAAGTACACGCGCGTCGTCACGGCGAAGGACGAGGCCTTCATCCGCACGTCGTTGAAAGAATTGATCGCCGCGCTCGACGAGGAAACGTTCTGGCAGGTCCATCGCAGTGTCATCGTGCGCGTGGGCGCGGTCGATGTGGTGGAACGCAATGACGAAGGGCATCTCACCCTGCGTTTGCGGGGTCGTGCCGAGAAGCTTCCGGTCAGCAGTGCGTTTCAGCACAGGTTCAGGGGAATGTAACGCGAGCGGCGTGTAGTGAACGGCCGTATGCTCCGGTGACTCCCGAGTGACAATTCCGCAGAACGGCCGTTGCGCGGGACTCGGTCCGCTGGATGGCCGTGACATCTGGACAAAGGCGCTCGGTCGCGATTAAGTCGGGCTTCCCTCACGGCTCCGGAGACGTGTGATGTCAGCTACCGATGGATCGAACTATTCCCGCCGCACGCTCATCAAGTCCGGCGTGTTTGCCACAGTCGGCTTTGCCGTGGCCCGCGCAAACGTGTCCAGCGCTGCAGACAAGCGCCTGCCGCAGATCACCAAGGCGATTCCTTCCACGAAGGAAAAAGTGCCGGTCATTGGAATCGGCACGAATGCCTTTGGCGTGAGCGCGCCGGACGAAATTGCCGCGCGACGTGAAGTGTTGGCGAAACTGCCGGAGCTTGGCGGTGCCATCGTCGACACCGCGCAGGCCTATGGCACGTCGGAAGCGGTCATCGGCGAGCAGGTCGCTTCCCTCGGCAACCGCTCGAAACTGTTTCTGGCAACGAAGACGCCGCTCGGCGGTGACGTGTCGGCCGCGAAGGCGACCCTCGAGAAATCGTTCACCGCGCTGCGCACGGACAAGATCGATCTGCTGCAGATCCACAACGTGCACGGCATCGATGAGCTGCTGCCGTTGTTCAAGGAGTACAAGAGCGCGGGCCGTGTCCGTTACATCGGCATCACCACGTCGCAGGATTCGCAGTATGCGCAGCTCGTCGAAGCCATGAAGAAACATGACTTCGACTTCGTACAAGTCGACTACTCGATCGACAACCGCACGGCTGAGCCGGAAGTGTTTTCGGTCGCGCAGTCGAAGGGCATGGGCGTGCTCGTGAACATGCCGCTCGGTGGCCGTCGCGGCGGCAACCTCATGGCGAAGACCGCGGGCAAAGACCTGCCGAAGTGGGCTGCGGATATCGATGTGACGAGCTGGGCGCAGTTCTTCCTGAAATATGATGTGTCGCATCCGGTGGTCACCGCTGCGATTCCGGGCACGACGAAGCTGAGTCACCTGGAAGACAACCAGAAGGCGGGGCGGGGACGGTTGCCGGATGCGGACCAGCGCAAGAAGATGGAAGAGTATTGGGCGGGAGTGGCTTCGAGCTGAGAGCGGGCTGAGCGTTTCTAAGGAGCCGCCTTTAGCCGGGCGGCGATTGAGGGCTTCTTCGGAGACTTGAAGAGGCCCTCAATCGCCGGGCGGCTGGGAAGCGCTCAATCGTCGCGCGGCTGGACGCCGTCCATTGCAAGGCCGCTCAAGGCCGTCGCAAAAACCCATCGTTTCATCGCGCCCGGCTCAGATAGATCACCCCCGCCCCCAGTGCTGTAACCGCAGCACATGCGGCTCGAAATGAGCTGGGAGCAGCCCACCCGCTCACCGCTCGATCAACCGTTCCGCGGCACAGCGCGTGCATTTGCTTCCGGCCGTCACGGACGGCGCAATACCAACACGCAGGACGCGTCGGGAGGCGGACTCTGTCTCGATTTCGAACACGCGGGGTCCCGGACGCCCGGTCATGGTGCGTCGTGAAAACAATCGGGATGTGTGCACATCGTGGCACGGTGCGCCTGGAACGGGAGCCTTCCATGGTGTCATCAGACCCCTACCCAAATGGGGGATTCGGTGCACACGCATTATGGAGTTCAGTGCATAGCAGCGGTGAGTCAGCATTCACTGCCGTTGACGCAGGGGAGAGTGAGTCATGCATCAGAACAGCGCCGTTTCCTCGTTGGGTCTCGTAGCGGCTCAACTCATGGAAGCAGCAGGTAATGTCCTCGAAGGGGATCGCGAAGCCGCGCAGGCCCATGTGGCGCGGGCGCTCGCGATGCTTCACGGCGAACACGCTTCGCCCTCACCGGGACCTTCGATCGCACCCGCGGCCGTTCCGGGATTCACGTCCGCAACCGGTCGTGGCGTCTCGATTCGCGGAGGGCTCGCGCCCTGGCAGGTGCGCCGGGTGACGGATTACATCGAGGAACATCTCGCCACGACGATTCGGCTCGAAGAGCTCGCGCGCCTCGCGCGGCTGAGTCACAGTCATTTCTGTCGCGCATTCAAAGAAAGCGTCGGCCATCCGGCGCACGCGTATGTCATGCGGCGGCGTGTGCAGCGGGCGCAGGGCCTGATGCTCACTACCGCGGAGCCGCTCAGTCAGATCGCGGCACAGTGCGGGATGGCAGATCAGGCGCATTTCTGTAAGCTGTTCCGCCGCCTCGTGGGCGAGAGCCCGAATGCGTGGCGGCGCGCTCGTCGACAAGTAGAAACCATGCCCGCCTGAACCGCGGCAGAGGAGTGGGACCATGGGGAGCTCCTTCAGGGCTGCCGGCATCGTGTCGGCGGTTGCAACGTTGTTCGTGCTCGTCGGATGCAATCGCGACGCGGCCACCGCGAGTGCGACCGCGCCTCCCGAGGTGAGTGTCGCGCCGGCCCTGTCGCGGGAAATCACCGAGTTCGACGAATTCACCGGTCGCTTCGTTGCGGTCGAGCGAGTTCAGATCCGCCCGCGCGTGTCGGGTTACATTTCGCAGGTTCATTTTCCAGAAGGGCGTGAGGTGAAGAAGGGCGACGTGCTCTTCGTCATCGACTCGCGTCCGTATGACGCGGAGTTGAAACGCGCCAAGGCTCAGCTTGCGCAGGCGCGCACGCAGTTGAGCCTCGCGGACCTCGAGCGGGTTCGCGCGGAAAAGCTCGCCGCGTCCCGCGCCATTTCCAAGGAAGAGTACGACTCCCGCGTCTCGGGCAAAGAGCAGGCCGGCGCGAACGTCAGTGCAGCTGAAGCCGCGGTGGAGTCGGCAGCCCTCAACGTCACGTTCACGCGAGTGGAAGCGCCGATCTCCGGCATCGTGAGCCGCGCCGAGATCACACTCGGCAATCTCGTCACCGCCGGCGAGTCGATCCTGACCACGGTCGTCTCGATCGATCCGATCTACGTCGAGTTCGAGGGTGACGAGCAGGTGTACCTGAAATACACGGATCTCGATCGTCGCGGCGAGCGCAAGAGCTCACGCAATGCGCCGAATCCTGTGTGGGTCGGGCTCGCGGACGAGCAGGGTTTTCCGCATCAGGGCGTCATGGTGTTCGTGGACAACGAGCTCGATCCGCAGACCGGCACGATTCGCGGCCGCGCGCAGCTCGATAACAAAGATCGTCGTTACACGCCGGGCCTGCTGGCGCGCATCCGCCTGGTCGGCAGTGGCAAATACAATGCCGTGCTCATCGCCGACAGCGCCGTGGGCACAGACCAGAACGTGAAATACGTTTACGCCGTCGGCCCGGATGGTCACCCACAGTATCGCGCGGTGAAGCTCGGGCCGACTTTCGATGGCTTGCGGGTCGTGCGCAGCGGGCTCAAAGCCGGCGAGCAGATCGTCGTGAGCGGGCTGCAGCGCGTGCGCCCGAATGTGCCCATCACGCCCCGACTCGTTTCGATGGCGCCGCCCAATCTCACCGGGGGCGAACAGGCTGCGAATGCACCGGCGCAGCCATGAAGCTCTCGCATTTCTTCATCGACCGCCCGATCTTCGCGACGGTGCTGTCGGCGTTCATCACCATTGCCGGTGCCATCGCGATCTTCCAGCTGCCGATCGGCGAATATCCGGAAGTCGTTCCGCCGTCGGTGGTGGTGCGCGCGTCGTATCCGGGCGCGAATCCGAAGGTTATTGCGGATAGCGTCGCAGCGCCGCTGGAGCAGGAGATCGTCGGCGTCGAGGACATGCTCTACATGTCTTCGCAAGCGACGATGGATGGCCGGCTCACGCTCACCGTAACGTTTGCCGTGGGCGCCGATGTGGATCGCGCGCAGGTGCAGGTTCAAAACCGCGTGGCGCAAGCGTTGCCGCGCTTGCCGGAAGAAGTTCGCGCGCTCGGCGTGAGCACGGTGAAGAGCTCGCCGAACCTGATGATGGTGGTGCATCTCACCTCGCCCGACGCACGCTACGACTCGCTCTATCTTCGTAACTACGCCACGCTCAATGTACGCGACGTGCTCGCGCGCCTGCCCGGCATGGGTCAGGTGCAGGTCTTCGGCGCTGGCGACTATTCGATGCGCGTGTGGCTGGATCCGCAAAAACTCGCCTCACGAAGTCTTACTGCGGGCGATGTTGTCACGGCCATTCGCGAGCAGAACGTTCAGGTGGCCGCGGGCCAGATCGGCGCGCCACCCGCGCCGGAGTCGTCCTTCCAGCTCGCGCTGAACGCGATGGGCCGGCTCACGGACGAGGAACAGTTCAGCAACATCATCATCAAGACCGGCCGCGAAGGCGAGGTGGTGCGGCTACGAGACGTCGCGCGGCTGGAGCTGGGCGCATCGGAATATGCGTTGCGCAGCCTGCTCGACAACAAGGAAGCGGTCGCGATTCCGATCTATCAAGCGCCGGGCTCCAATGCGCTCGAGTTGTCCGCCAACGTGCGCAAGACGATGGCGGACCTGAAAACACGCTTCCCGCAGGGCGTGGATTACACCATCGTCTACGATCCCACCGTGTTCGTGCGCGAGTCGATTTCGGCGGTCGTGCACACGATGCTCGAAGCTGTGGCGCTGGTCGTGCTCGTGGTGATTCTGTTCTTGCAGACCTGGCGCGCTTCGATCATTCCCTTGGTCGCGGTGCCGGTGTCGATCATCGGCACGTTCGCGGTGCTGCTGGCGTTCGGGTTCTCGATCAACACGCTGTCGCTGTTCGGGCTGGTGCTGGCCATCGGCATCGTGGTGGACGACGCCATCGTCGTGGTCGAAAACGTCGAGCGTCACATCGCGCGCGGTCTTTCCCCACGCGAAGCGACGCACGTGGCGATGGACGAAGTGAGTCGCCCGATCATCGCCATCACGCTCGTGCTGTGCGCGGTGTTCGTGCCGGTGTCGTTCGTGAGTGGGCTCACGGGCCAGTTCTATCGTCAGTTCGCGCTCACCATTGCGATCTCTACACTGATCTCGGCGTTCAATTCGCTGACGTTGTCTCCCGCCCTGGCGGCTGCGCTGCTGAAGTCCCATGGCGCCAGTCATGACGCGCTCACTCGCGGCATGGATCGCGTGTTCGGTGGATTCTTCCGCCGCTTCAACAGCGCGTTCACCTCGGCGAGCAACGGCTATGTCGGCGGCGCACGCTGGACCATCCGCCGCAGCGCCATCGCGCTGCTGGTCTACGGTGGCCTGCTGGTGCTCACGTATTACGGCTTCCAGATCGTGCCCGGCGGATTCATTCCCGCGCAGGACAAGCAGTTCGTCGTCGCAGTGGCGCAGCTTCCGCCCGCATCGTCCATCGATCGCACCGACGCAGTCGTGCGGCAGATGGCCGACATCGGCCTGCAAGAGCCCGGCGTCGCGCATGCCGTGCAGTTCACCGGACTTTCGGTGAACGGTTACGTGAACAGCTCCAGCGCTGCGATCGTGTTCTTTCCGCTGAAACCTTTCGAAGAGCGCACGACAAAGGATCTGTCTGGCCCGGCCATCACCCGGGCGCTCACCGCAAAACTGCAGCAGGTCGAAGGCGCGTTCGTTGCGGTGTATCCGCCACCACCCGTGTTTGGTCTCGGCACGTTGGGCGGCTTCAAGCTGCAGGTGGAAGATCGGGGCGACCAGGGGCCCGAAGCGCTCTACGCTGCGGTTCAGGATATCCTCGACAAGTCCTATCGCGAGCCGTCGCTCGCGGGCATGTTCACGAGCTATCAGATCAACGTTCCGCAGCTGGAAGTGAACGTCGATCGCGTGAAAGTAAAGCAGCAGGACGTGAGCCTGTCCGACGTGTTCCAGACGCTGCAGGTCTATCTCGGCTCGCTCTACGTCAACGACTTCAACCGTTTCGGCCGCACCTATCGGGTGGTGGCGCAGGCGGATGCGCCGTTTCGCTCTCAAGTGGAAGACATTCCTCCGTTGAAAACGCGCAACGCGGCCGGTGCGATGGTGCCGCTCGGCGCGCTGCTCACCGTGAACGAAGCATTCGGGCCGGACGTCGTCCAGCGCTACAACGCGTACACGTCTGCGGACATCAACGGCGGCCCGGCGCCGGGACACAGCTCGGGCCAGGCGCAAGCCGCGATCTCGAGAATCCTGACGCAGAGCCTGCCGAACGGAATGGAATTCGAGTGGACCGAGCTGTCGTATCAACAGATCGTCTCCGGCAACACGGCGCTGTATGTGTTCCCGCTCTGCGTGCTATTCGTGTTTCTGCTGCTCGCGGCTCAGTACGAAAGCTTCAGCCTGCCGCTGGCAATCATCCTGATCGTGCCGATGTCGTTGCTGGCGGCGTTGGCGGGCGTGCTGATCGTGGGCGGCGACAACAATGTGTTCACGCAGATCGGCTTTCTCGTGCTCGTCGGGCTCGCCTGCAAGAACGCGATTCTGATCGTCGAGTTCGCCAAGCATAACGAAGACCAGGGCATGGATCCGATCACGGCCGCGCTCGAAGCGGCGCGGCTGCGTTTGCGGCCGATCCTGATGACTTCGTTCGCGTTCATCATGGGTGTCGTGCCGCTCGTCATTGCGACGGGCGCCGGCGCGGAAGTGCGCAAGGCAATGGGTGTGGCCGTGTTCGCGGGCATGCTGGGTGTCACGTTCTTCGGTCTGTTCCTGACGCCGGTGTTCTATGTCCTGGTGCGCAGGTTCATCAGCGGAAAGAAGACGACACCTGCGGCGGAGCCGACCGGAGACCACAGTCATGCGTAAGCTCGCCTTCCTTGCACCACTCGCGCTCACGGCGTGTGCGGTCGGCCCCAACTACGTGAAGCCGGACGTCAACGTGGGCGAGGGGTACGTGAGCCTGGAAGCAGCCGCGTTCTCGAAAGATCAGGCCCTCACGAGGTTCTGGTCGCTGTTCGGCGATGACCTGCTCGATGCGCTCGTCGCCGACGCGCTCGACGCCAACCACGACTTGCGAATCGCGGTGGCGCGTTTCACCGAAGCCCGCGCTGCGCGTCGCGAATCGCGCTTCAATCTTTTTCCCACTGTCACGGCGGACGGTGGCTACACGAAGCAGCGTTACAGTCAGCAGCAGGCGGTCGCGGTCGGCGGTCGCGACCAGACCTTCTACGACGCGGGTTTCGACGCGATCTGGGAGCTCGATCTGTTCGGCCGCGTTCGGCGCAGTGTCGAAGCCACGCGGGCTGATGCCGAAAGTGCCGAGGCTTCGTTGCGCGACACGCAGGTGGTCGTCATCGCCGAAGTCGTTCGCACGTATCTCGAATTGCGCGGTCAGCAGAGCCGTCTCGCCGTCGCGCGTCGGAACGTCGAGAACCAGAAGGATTCGCTCAATCTCGCTGACGTGCGGCTCGAGGCCGGTCGGGGAACGGAGCTCGATACCTCCCGGGCGGAGGCGCAGCTGAGCACCACGCTCGCCAGCATTTCACCGCTCGAAGCCGCGGTGGCCAGCTCCATTCATCGATTGGGCGTGCTCACGGGTCGTCAGCCGACGGAGCTGCGCGATCGGCTCGCACCGATTCGCGATCTGCCGGCGGTGCCGAGCATCGCGGCGGTGGGAGACCCCGGCGCGTTGTTGAAGCTGCGACCCGACATCCGCGTGGCGGAGCGCAATCTCGCCGCGGCCACTGCTCGCATCGGCGTGGCCACTGGTGACTTGTTCCCACGCGTTACCTTCACCGGCAGCATCGGGTTCGCGTCCGTGAGCGCGGGTGACCTGGGCAAGTCCGGGACCGATACGTATCTGTTGGCACCCGGCATTTCCTGGGCGGCGCTCGATCTGGGTCGGGTGCGCTCGCGCATTTTTGGCGCACGCGCGCGCACCGAGGCGGCGCTGGCCGCGTACGAGCGGGCCGTCCTAGGTGCGCTCGAAGAAACGGAAACCGCGCTCGTGTATCACGCCAAGGCCAAAGAGCGGCTCACGTACATCACGGCTGCAGCCAGTGCCAGCGCGTCGGCTTCTCGCCTGGCCCGCGCGCGATATGAAGGCGGCATTTCCGACTTCCTTCAGGTGCTCGATGCGGAACGCACGCAGCTCGAGGCGGAAGACAGCCTCGCCGTCAGTCGGACCGAGGTCGCGACGACGCTCGTTTCAGTCTATAAATCGCTGGGCGGGTCGTGGTTGGATGCGCCGTTGCCCGGCGAACGGGCGGGGAAGAGTGCGCCATGAGTGAGCTGAAAGTTTTGCCGCCGGTTGTTGATGCGGATGGGCCATCGGATGAGCAAGCGGATGCGCAAACGGATGCGCCGCTGGAGGGGAAGCCCTCAATCGCCGGGCGGCTGGGAACGCAACCTGGCGCGCAGCCGGGAGAACGGCTCGGTGCGCAGGTCGGTGCGCCAGTTGGCACGCAACCGGGCGAGCATCTCGATGAGCGGCTCGACGAGGCGCTGGACGAAACTTTTCCTGCGAGCGATCCCGTCGCCGTGCATCAACCCGATTTACCGCCCAAAGTGCACCCCTAGTTTCCACCCTTGATCCCAACGGAGAATTCGAAATGCTGAATCCCAAGCAAGTGAAGGCCGCCAAGGCGAGGCGCAAAGCGCCGCTGGCCACGCCGACGTTGCTTCCCGCGGACGCGACCCGCGATATCGCGGCCGCGCTCAACACGCTGCTGGCAGACGTCTTCGCGCTCTACATCAAGACGAAGAATTTCCACTGGCACGTATCCGGCCCGCACTTCCGCGATTTCCACATCCTGCTCGACGAGCAGGCGGACCAGATCTACAACACGGCGGATCCGGTGGCGGAACGCGTGCGCAAGCTGGGAGCGACCACCATTCGCTCCATCGGCCAGATCGCGAAGTTGCAGCGGGTGCTGGATAACGACGCGGACTACGTGACGCCGCTCGACATGCTCGCGGAGCTGCGCGAAGACAACATCCAACTCGCATCACGCATGCGCGCGACGCACGCGCTTTGCGGCGAGCTGAACGACATGGCGACGACGAGCATGCTCGAGGTGTGGATCGACGAAGCCGAGCGACGCACTTGGTTTTTGTTCGAGGCGGGGCGGCCAGGGGAAGTGACCAGCCTGACTTGAACGCCAGGGGTTTGCGAGGCGCGGTGGCGCGCCTTGGCGACTCGACCGTTGCGGACTCGCGCGTCGCGGACTCGCGCGTTGGCGACTTGGGCGACTTGGGCGATTTGGCGTCGTCGCGGGCGCAGCCACGCCGTCGGTCGTTTTGCACTCTTCCGCTGCGCGACTCGGGCGCGCTTCGAAGAAATCCCGCAGCGGGATTTCTTCGGCGTTCCCCGCGCGCGTCGGGGGGCGTGCGTCACGGACGCCCTTCCAAGGTTCGGTTGCACCACTCGCACGCCCCTGATCCGCCGTCGCGCGGGCGCCCGAGACGCGCAGCGGAAGAGTGCAAAACGCCCGCCGACGTGGCTGCGCCTTGAGGGTGGTGCGTCTATCGCTTGCGTTTCGCGTGGCTCGTCGCGCCTCTCGCCCCCATCTCTCGCTCTCGTCTCTGGCTCTCGTTTCTGGCTCGTCTCTAACTCTCCCCCAACGGGCACATCGACCGGTCAGCGAAGTCGAGCAGGTAGAGAAGAAACGTGTCCGCTGTGCGCATCTCGAGCGCCCGCGTCGGACGGATCAGGGCTGTGCGAGTGGAGAAATAGAATCTTGGAAGGGCGTCCGTGACGCACAGCCCCCGGCCGGCGCGGGGAACGCCGTAGAAAGTCGCTGTCCCCAGCGGCTTTCTACGAAGCGCGCTCGAGCTGCGCGCGGCGGACACGTTTCTTCTCTACCTGCTCGACTTCGCCGCGCTCTCAAGCCGGCCAGCCCCATGCAACCGACTATTCCAATACCCATAAAACGCATAAATCGAAAACCCCACGCCAGTCCAGATAGCCAACCGCCACCACGTCGCCACAGGCAACGAAAGCGTCATCGCTAAACAGACAACGGTGCCCAGCGTGCAAGTCAGTGGCGCCCAAGGCACCCGAAACGGCCGCACCTGATTCGGCATCGTGTACCGAAGAACGAGCACCCCCGCGCACACCACCGCGAACGCGAGCAGGATGCCGATCGAAATCACATCCGCCAGCACATCAAGCGGAAAAAATCCTGCGAATAGCGCAGCGAGCACTCCCGTGACAGCCGTGGCCACATGAGGCGTTTTGTACTTGGCATGGCACCGGCTCATCGACGGCGGCAGCAGCCCGTCGTCAGCCATCGCGAGCAGGATGCGCGGCTGACCGAGCAGCGACATCAGCACCACCGACGTCATGCCGGCAATCGCGCCGATTTTCACCAGCGTTCCAACCCACGTGAGTTGCGGATGCATGTCGATGGCCAACGCGACCGGCTCGCTCACGTTGAGCTTCGTGTACGGCACCATGCCGGTGAGCACTGCCGCCATCGCGAGATACAACACGCACGAAATGACCAGCGCCCCCAGGATGCCGAGCGGCACGTCGCGCTTTGGATTGCGGGATTCCAGCGCCGTGGTCGACGCGGTGTCGAAGCCGATGTACGAGAAGAAGATGATCGCCGCGCCCTGCATGATGCCGCTCCACCCGAAGTGGCCGCGTTCGCCGGTGTTCGGCGGGATGTAAGGATGCCAGTTCGACGTGTCGACGTATTTGATGCCGACGAGCACGAACACGATGATGACGCCGACCTTCAGGTACACCATGAACGAATTGGCGACGGACGATTTCTTCACGCCCACGTAACACACCCAGCTCATCGCCGCGACGATGAGCATCGCCGGCACGTTGATGATCGCGCCGCTCGCGTTCATGTGAACATCGAGCGGTGCATTGACCAGCGCAGGCGGCAAAATGATGCCCGCACTGGCCAAGAGATTCGTTACGTAACCGGACCAACTCACAGCCACCGCCGAAGCGGAAAGCATGTACTCCAGCATCAGGTTCCAGCCGATGAACCACGCGATGCCTTCGCCGAGCGTTGCATAGGCGTAGCTGTAAGCGCTGCCCGAGACGGGCAGGAACGAGGCGAACTCCGAATAGCACAGCGCCGCCAGCGCGCAGCCGAACGCCGCGATGAGCAGGGAGATGGTGAGCGCCGGGCCTGTCTGATTCGCGGCGACCGTGCCGGTGAGCACGAAAATGCCGGTGCCGATGGTTGCGCCGAGCCCCACTGCCGTGAGCGCGATGGGCCCGAGGGCCCGCTTCAACCGCTGGTCGCCTCCCGGCGGTGCTTCGTCGACCGGCCGCAGACCAAAGAACTGGCGCAGGAAAGAGCTCATGCCGTCTCGACCCCCGGATTAAAAATCTGGCCGAAGTCTACGCGTGTCTTTCAGGAACAGCGCGCCGATCACCGCCGTCGCCGTGGCGACCACCACCGGATACCAGAGGCCGCGATAGATATCGCCCGTCGCCGCCACGATCGCAAACGAGGTCACGGGCAGGAAGCCACCGAACCAGCCGTTGCCGATGTGATAGGGCAGCGACATCGACGTGTAGCGGATGCGCGTAGGAAACATCTCGACGAGCCATGCAGCAATCGGGCCGTAGACCATAGTCACCAGCAGCACCAGATACGTGCAGACGAGGATCACCATGGGTGCATTCACGCCAGCCGGATCTGCTTTGGGCGGATAACCCGCCGCGACCAGCGCCTCTTTCAGCCGTGCCCGGAATGCGTCCGTTTGCGCTTTGAATTCCGTAGCGGGCAGTCCCGTGCCGTCGAAGGACTTCACGACTTTTGCCTCTGCCCCGGTGCCGACGACGACGCGTGCGACATCCTCGAGCGGCGACGCCGACACTGCGGGAAACGGCACGCTCGAATACGGCACGCCGGCCGTGGCCAGCGCCGATTTGGCGACGTCGCAGGATCGCGTGAAGGTTTTCTTGCCCACCGGGTCGAACTGAAATGAGCACTCCTGCGGATGAGCGACGACGGTGACCGGCGCGTTCGCCACCGCCGCTTCGAGCGCGGGATTCGCATAGTGCGTGAGCGCGTGGAACACCGGGAAATACGTGATCGCGGCGAGCACACAGCCCGCGAGCACGATGGGCTTGCGTCCGATGCGATCCGAGAGCGCGCCGAACACCACGAAGAACGGCGTGCCCAGCGCGAGCGCGGCGGCGATGTAGATGTTCGCGTCCGCTGAATTCACCTGGAGCACCTTCTCCAGGAAGAACAGCGCATAGAACTGACCGCAGTACCACACCACCGCCTGGCCAGCCGTCGCGCCGAGCAATGCCAGCAGCACGAGCTTCAGTCCTGCGCGATTGCCAAACGCTTCTGTGAGAGGCGCTTTCGAAAGCTTGCCTTGTGCTTTGATCTCGAGAAATGCCGGAGATTCCTGCAGCTGCAGGCGGATATACACAGAGATGCCGAGTAGCACGATCGAGACGAGGAACGGAATGCGCCATCCCCATTCATTGAACGCGTCGCCCATCGTGAGGCGACACGCGAGGATGACGAGCAAAGACAGGAACAGGCCGAGCGTGGCGGTCGTCTGGATCCAGCTCGTGTAGAAGCCGCGGCGGCCTTCGGGTGCATGTTCGGCAACATATGTCGCCGCGCCACCGTATTCGCCGCCGAGCGCGAGCCCTTGCAACAGTCGCAGCGTGATGAGAATCACCGGCGCCGCGACGCCAATGGTTGTGTACCCCGGCAGCAGGCCGACGAGCGCAGTCGAGCTGCCCATGATCAGGATCGTGATCAGGAACGTGTGCTTGCGGCCGATGAGGTCGCCGAGCCGGCCGAACACGAGCGCGCCGAAGGGCCTCACGAAGAATCCGGCAGCGAACGCGAGCAGCGCGAAGATATACGCCGTCGTATCGTTCACGCCCGCAAAGAACTGCTTCGAAATGATCGCAGAGAGCGAGCCGTACAAATAGAAGTCGTACCACTCGAACACGGTGCCGAGCGACGAAGCGAAGATGACTTTGCGATGCGCGGGATCGAAGCTCGCGCGGCCGGCGATGTCCATCACGTCGAACTCCCCTGGTTCTGAATTTCCGGGACAGGCTTTTGTTTTCTAGTACAGGTTCTTCGGGAACAGCATGAAGAAGGCGTCCTGCATTCGTTGCCACGTGCTGCGCGCCGGCTGGCGCGTGAGCGGCGGGCCGTCGGCGGTCCAGCGCAGCGCTTGGTGTTCGTTGAGCGTGACGCGCCAGGCGTTCGCGGGCTGCATGTCGCGCTCCATGATGCCAGCGAGTTGTTCGGCGAGCGGCTCGCTGTAGACGACCACACCCATCTCGCTGTTGAGCTCTTCCGAGCGTGGGTCGAGGTTCATGGAGCCGACGAACACTTTCTGTCGATCGACGACGATCGCCTTCACGTGCAGTCCGACGAACTTCGCGTGCACGGGCGGCGTGTCGGCCACTTGCGAGCGTATGGCTGCGTCGGGTCGCGTCTCGAAGAGATCCACGCCTGCGCGGATGAGCGGTTTGCGCCAGCGCTTGTAGTGGCTGTTGACCGCGGGCACGTCCTGCGAAGCGAGCGAGTTCGTGAGGATTTTCACCGTGACGCCGCGCTTGCGCAGTTCGTTGAAGAGCGCGACGTCGCCGTCATCCGGGATCACGTAGGAGTTCATGATCAGCAGCTCATGCTGCGCGCTCGTCATCAGGTCCTGCATCGCCTTCGGCATGCGATGACGCACCTCCTTGCGCGCGGGCACGTCGTTGACGACCTGGCTCGTTCCGGTGTGAGCGGTCTTCGCGAAATCATCCAGCAGGTCCTGCCACGGCATGCGATCGAGCGACAGGCGCTCGAGGACGGGCGAGCCTTCGAGCACCTCCAGCATGTGCGGCTTCTCGGCGCGCAGGTCGCGGCGGGTCGCATGCAACTGGAGCGCCGCGACCGGCACGACCCAATGACTGTTCCAGAACCGATCGAATACCGACGAGGCCTGACGCGCGACCGGGCCAGCGCCGAGCAGATCGAGATCCCTGAAATTGAATTCGGTCGCGAAGCCGAAGTACTCATTGCCGATATTGCGGCCGCCGAGAATGGCGGTGCGGTTGTCGGCGACGAGCAGCTTGTTGTGCATGCGCTGGTTCATCAGGTCCATGCGCCGCAGGAAGTCGACGCCGCGACCCAGCAGCGAGCGCACTTTGAACGGGTTGTAGAGGCGCAGCTCGATGTTCGGATGCGCGTTCAGCGTCGCGGTTTCCCAGTCGCGGACTTTGGGGGTGCGGTCGTCTTCGAGCAGCGTGCTGAGATCGTCGAGGATGATTCGCACGCGCACACCGCGATCCGCCGCGTCGACCACGTGCTTCATCAGCAGCTGGCCGGAAGCGTCTTCCCACCAGAAGTAATACTGCAGGTCGATGCTATGCGTTGCGGAGTCGACGAGCGCGATCCGATAGCGAAGCGCTTCTTCACTGGTGTCGAGCAAGCGCCAGCCCGACGCGTCTTTGGCGAGTTTCGGCTTCAGTGCCGCTTCGAGGTTCGCCAGCGCGCCGCCCGGCAGGGGTTCGATGGCGTAGCCTTCCGGACCTTTGGGGAGCTTGTCCGGCAGGGTGGCGCAGCCGGGCAGGGCCAATATCACGGCCAGCGCGAGCAGGCCGACGTACTGGCCCACGTACCGGCTGATGTACTCGCTGATGTATTGGCTGATGCGATGGCCGATGTAGGCGCCCACGCGCAATCCAACGTGTCGGTCGCCGCGCGCGACGGTGCGCGGTGCCTGAGAAACGTACGGGCGGAGGCTTGGGGTTGGCATGGGCTCGCGGAGATTAGCCCATGTTCGAGCGTTGGCGCCTCTCAGCAGTGCACGAGGAGAGCGGTGAGCCTTGCGACGCCAACGGTTGCGCGCGCCGCGTCGCCGATGGGGAAGCGTCTGGTCGCGGGACCGGCCGCCAGACCGGTCCCTTGGCAGTACTCGCGTTGGCTCAGTTCTTCGTGTACGTCGTCGTCCACGAGGCATCGGGCTGCGGCACTTTGACGTCAGCGCGCGGCGCCGCACGGTCCAACGCGAACTTCACCTTGATCCTCATTTTCACGTTCGCACCGGTCGTGTTTTCAAACACGATCGTACGCGTGACGGTATCGGCGGCGGCGCCGAATCCCCAGGTCTCATCCTCGGGCAAGACTTTGAGAACGCGGACTTCCGCGACGTGGCCCTGGGGATTCACGATGAGGCCGACGACGGCCTCGCCTTCGCGCCCGGCCGCCTTGGCGACGGACGGGTAGTAGGCTTCCAGTTTGCCCATCTCGCCCCAGTCCACGATCTTCAACGGCGTGGGCAGGTTGCTCTTCCACTCGGGGAACTCATCCACTGCGTTGGCATCGTCTGCAGGGGTTGGTGCAGCGGCGGCAGCGGTGGCGATCGCGGCTTCTTGCTTCGGTGTCGGCGAGTCTCGAAGTGTCGCGGCCGCGATCACAGCGGGCGGAATCAGCGCCGCGATGACGATTGCGTGCACCCAACGGCGCGGCGGCAATGCTGGCGGAATGTTCGAGAGAATGCGTTCGATACGGGCGGAAATACCGGGGCGTGCGGCGGACATGACAACTCTCCCTGCGGGTGGATGACGCGCGATTTCGAGCAGCAGATCGGCATAAGCCGTTCGGTCGGCGGTGATTTCGAGCACGGCATCGTCGCTCGTGAGCTCGGCGAGCTCCGCGAGCCGACGCTGCAGCCACCAGGCTTGTGGGCTGAACCAGAAAAAACACGTGTGCAGGCGCGCGAGCCACTGTACGTAGCAATCTTTGTTTTGCACGTGGGCGCGCTCGTGTGAGAGCACGACGTTGCAGACGCCGTCCGTCCACGTCGTCGCGATGGCGGGTAGCAGGATGGTCGAACCGAAGGTGGCGGGACTGGGAATTTCGGGGCTGATGCGAATGTCTTCGCGGTGATCGCTTGCGAGTCGTACCGCGCTTGCACGAATGCGCGCGATCTTCACCAGGCCCAATGTGAAGCGCGCGAGTAGCGTGAGCAGGCCCGCGAAATAAACCACCGTGAGTGTGCGAGCCGTGATCGGCGCAAGAGCGGGCGACAGCGTCGAAGCTGCGTTCGGCGCGACCCCAGATCGATCTCCGTCGTTGATCTGCGTGATGTCGAGCAGGTATTCCGGCACATCGAACTGCGGCGTGATGCGCCACTGCAGAGCGAGCGGCATCACGAGCGACACGACCAGCACGGTGATCCAGATCGTTTTCTGCAGGTGCGGATTGCGCGGGCGAAATATCAACAGCGACACCCAGACCAGCGCACCGAGGACGAGCGAGCGAAGTGCGGCCTCCGCGAGTAGCGTGATCACGACTTGCGCCCTCCCTTGGGATCGGCACGCTTGCTGTCCGGGCGTTTCGTATCGGCCGTGTGCTCGGTGCTGCGGGCCTTCGCAATCTTCTCCGCGAGCCGCTGCAATTCGCGGCGATCGAGCACCTTCGTGTCGACGAGCCCGGTGAGCACTTCTTCCACCGAACCATTGCAGAACCGATCGACGATGCGTTTCACCGCGCGCGCGGCGGCCCGGCCGCGGGTATCGGCGGCTTGGTAGATGAACGTGCGGTTGTCGACTGTGTGAGTGAGGTGGCCTTTTTCTTCCAGCCGTTTCAACACCGTGCGGATGGTGGATTCCTTCAGCGTCTTGGCGACGGACTTCTGGATGGAATCCGCGGTGGACGGGCCGTTTTGCCAGACCAGGTGGAGGACTTCGCGTTCGAGGTCGCCCAGGTCGGAGATGTTGTGGGACATGCTGGCGTTACCCTGTGTAGTGCTACGGACGGTAGCATTACGGGGTGTCGTTGGACAAGGGCGTCGCGCGGGCGCCCGAGAGAATGACGCTCGCTTCGATTGACGAAGTGTCCAGGGGCCTTGCGATCGAGCGCTTCTTACCCTGTCGACCCCAACCCTCGAGCCATCAGGCGACCTGTCGTTCCTGAGGAGCCGGCACCGACGTCCCAGCACCCACCCCGCTCCCCCCAAACAACTGCGTCACCAACTTCTCCGCCGCCACAACGAGCACCAACCCGTCCTTCACATTCACCGGCTGAATCGCAAACTCCACCAGCAACGACTCCTGTCGTTGCTCGAGCACCGAGACCGGCAACAACCGATCCGCCGGCACTTCCGGGTTATCGCCCAGGGCTTCCACGAGCAAGCCCAGCGGCCGTTCACGTCCCGGCAAGCGCATGAGGATGACGACCGACGGGTCTTCCAGGTTCGGCAGGCCCAGCAGTTTCGACAGATCCGCGACCGGCACCGCGCCATCGCCATGAATGATCACACCGGCCCAGGGCGGGCCCGCGGTGGTGATCGTCTGAACCGCCTTCGAGTCCACGGCTTCGATGACGCACGAAGTCGGCAACGCGTACCACGCGCCAGCGGCTGCAAACGTAGTGTATTCGCGCATGTCGTGGCGCGAATGATCGTTGCGCGTGGCCGTGCATTGGGGCAGAGGCCGCCGCTGCTCGACGCCGCGCTCAGGAACGGCGCCGAGCGGCAGCAGCACCACCGCGCGCGCGCCAATGCCGGCGTATTCGCGGTAACCCGTGTCAGTCTGCGTGCCGAGAGCGTAGTACTGCCCGCCGATGCGGCGAACCGTCGCCCCGTTGGAAGTGAGATTCCGGCCGATGGTTTCCAGCGTCTCCGCCGATTCGGTGAGCGACGAGTCCGTCGCGCACATGACGCGGCCATCGCGGTCGAACAGCACGGCCTTGCAGCCCGCCAGCAGTTTGCCGTGCTCGTCGTGGGGAAGCGCATCGACGAGCATCGCTTTGAGCTGCGTGCAGGCATCGAATACCACGGCGACGCCGCCGATGGCGCGTCGATCGGCACCGCGCACGGTAGCCGAGTAGATGAGCGTTGCCTGGTCCGCCGCGAACGCGCTGGGGCCAAACTTCGACACGGCGTAGCCCTGCGAATCGACGAGCCCGAGCGTATCGCCCGCCCAGGATTCGTCGATGCGCGCGCCGATCAGATGCTGCTGGTCTTCGCGCGACGTCGCGACAACGCGGCGCTCCACGTCGAACAGCACGATGCTGTGATAAACCGTGTACAGCTGGTTGATGTGCGTCAGCACCGCCGATGCGGCCTTCGCGTCACAGCCTTCACGGCCCGCGAGGGTGCCGGCAAGCGTGCCGTTCAGCGCCCACCAGCGGCAGTCGTTGGCGCGTTCATAGAGATTACGGGCGAACAGCTCGATGGCGAGTGACGCCACGAACTCGCTGTCCTGGAGCACCGAAGACACGGCCGTCTCGTGCAGCTCGCCGATCGAGCGCTCGAACACATCCTTGGTCTTGCGGCCCATGTTGCTGATCTCGCGCAGCAGGGCTTTCGCGAACGCCACGTTCTGCGCCGAGCCCGTGGAGAGCCGCACGCTGCCGTTCCAGACAGAGCGGTTGAGATCGCGTTGAATCGCGTCGGCCTGGCGCGGAATTTCCCGCAGGCCGACAGAGAAAATTGCGGGGTTGCGCCGGATATCCGCGAGCGCTTCCGGCGGACATTGCGCCTGGCTGCTGCGGTCCTGGCTTTCGAACGCGCGCTCGACCGGCACCATCACATGGCCGCGCCACGAGGGGCCGGCGTAACCCTGGTAGGGCTTTGCGTTGCGGGTGATGGCCAGATATTCGCGGCCGGCAAATCGCACGATGCCGCCGTGTTTGCCCGCGGCGTCCGGAACGCGCGCGCCGACGGGAAGCTGGTAGGGATCGGTGCTGGCGATGACGCGGTTCTGGTCATCGATCAGCCCGAGCACACTCCAGTCCGATTCGTTGCGCAGGCGATGGAAGATCCCGCCGCACTCGTCTTCGAGCTTGAAGCACAGGCAGAGCACGGCCACCGTGTCGCCCTTGAACGTGACCCGATGGGCGTAGATCAGCGCCCGCTTCGCATCCGGCACCATGTCGCTGGCGGCGAAGGATTCGACGTACGGCATGCTGCTGGCGAGAGTCGCGTCGATCAGCGAGTCCTGCGTGCGCGCGGGGGCGCTGCCGCCGGCGAGCTGTGCCAGCACTTCACCGCTCGGCGCGACCAGCACCACGTTGTGGTAAACGGAATATTTCGCGACGTATTCGGCCAGCCGGCGCTGGATCGCGTCGGTCGCCATCTGCAACGTACGGCGCGCACCGTCGCCTTCATCGCCGCCTTCGGCGATCACGGCCCTGAGGGTGGGGACATCGCGACAGTACTTGCGGATCGCATCGTCCGCGGCGAGAAACCCCACGTCCGCGGTTCGCTCGAACAGGTTGCGCACCAGGATGTCAATGGCCACCTGGGCGCGCGACTCGCAGGCCAGCACCGTTTTCAGGTGCGTTTCGGTGCCGAGATGGGTGACCAGGTGGTTCGCGAGCGTCTCGAACGCCTCGCGTGTGCTGCTGAGGTTGGTGCCGTCGTCGCCCAGATGGGAGAGCAGGGCCAGGTTGTCCCAGGCCCCTTGCAAGGACGCGAGCCGCTGCCGGTATTCCACGACAGCGGGCATCCACTTCAACAGTTGCTCTTCCTGTTCAGCCACGAGGCTGCACCGCGCAAAGTTATGACAATCGGAAAGAAGTAGCGACCTGTTTGCAGGAAGCTTGAGTCGCGCGCAACCCAACTTCCGCTTTGCGCGACTCCCGTCACGCGAGCGGCAACGGCGTGCCGCTTGCCGCTAGAATTGCCGTCCCATGCGCATGCTGAAACCTGTCTGGATCCTCCTCTGTCTCGTTTTCGCGGCCGTTTCCCTGCCGGTCCGGGCGGAGTCGCTCTCGCACGGACGATTCAGGAACGTGCCGATCTTCCGGCCCACCGGCCCTGTGAAGCAGGTCGCATTGTTCCTGTCCGGCGATGCGGGCTGGGACCGCGGCATGGCCGGCATGGCCGCCCAGCTCTCCGCGCAGGGCACGCTCGTCATCGGCATCGACGTGCAGAAACTGTTCGCGTCGCTCAATGCGGATGGCGACACCTGCGTGTTCCCGGATGGGGACCTCGAGAACCTCAGTCATTTCGTGCAGGCCTATTACAAGCTGCCGACCTATTACACGCCGCTGCTGGTCGGATATTCGTCGGGCGCGACGTTCGCGTACGCCATGCTGGCCCAGGCGCCGCGCGGCGTGTTCGGCGGTGCGTTGTCGCTGTCGTTCTGTGTCGAGCTCGACCTGCGCAAGCCGCTCTGCAAAGCCGAGTCGCTGCAGTATTCGATGCGCAAGGACGGCGAGGGCTCGCAGCTCACGCCGCCGGTGACGTTGCGGGCGCCCTGGATCCTGCTTCACGGCGCACAGGATCAGATCTGTCCCGCCGGCGAAGCGCGCCTGTTTGCCAGCGAAACGCCCAATGCGAAGTACATCGAGCTGCCCGGCGTGGCCCACGATTACCTGCGCGCGCCGGAGTGGATGAACCAGTTCAAGTCGGCGTACGGCACGCTGACCGCGACGGCCTTGCCGAGCTTGCCGCCGCCGCCGGCGACCCTGGCGGATCTGCCGCTCATCGAAGAACCGGTGACCACCGAAGAGGGCAACGCCTTCGCGATTCTGTTGTCAGGCGATGGCGGCTGGGCCGGTCTCGACAAGGAAGTGGCGGGCGCGCTGTCGGCGAAAGGCATCCCGGTCGTGGGCGTGGATTCGCTTCGCTATTTCTGGAAGGCGCGCACGCCCGCCGGGCTCGCCGCGGATATCGATCGGCTCGTGCGGTTCTACGCGTACCACTGGCAACGGCAGAAGGTGTTGCTCATCGGCTATTCGCAGGGCGCAGACGTGTTGCCGTTCGCCGTGAATCGCCTGCCAGCGACGACGCGCTCGTCCGTCCAGTTGATCACGCTCATCGGGCTCGGGAAGGCGGCGTCCTTCGAATTTCACGTCACGAACTGGTTCGAGAGCAGCTCGGGCGTGCCGATCAAGCCGGAGACCGACAAGCTTTCGTCCGCCGATACGCTGTGCCTCTACGGCGAGGATGACGACGATTCGCTCTGCCCCACGATCGGGGCCCAGCACGCGCGGGTGGTCAATCTGAGCGGCGGGCACCATTTCGGTGGCGACTATCGCAAGCTCGCGGACCTGATTCTGGCGCAGGCGGGCGTCACCGCACCGGTTTCAGCAGCGGCGCCGGTGGCGGCACCCGGCCGTTAGGCTCGCGGCGCTATCGTTTTCGGCCAGCCAGTCTTGGCCAGTCAGTTTTGCGTGCTGAGTTTGCCCAATAAGTTTGCCCAATAAGTTTGCTCAGCAAAGACGTACCGCTTTTATCCAGGAAATCGTCGCCAGGCGCGGGTAAAACGGGGCTCCTGATTGGAGGCTCCCATGGAATACCGGCAACTCGGCGGCTCTGGTTTGCGCGTTCCCGTGCTCAGCTTCGGCACCGCCACCTTCGGCGGTGTAGGCGATTTCTTCCAGGCCTGGGGCAGCACCCAGGTGGCCGAGGCGAAGAACCTCATCGACATCTGCCTCGACCACGGCGTGAATCTGTTCGACACGGCGAATGCGTATTCGCGCGGCGCGTCCGAAGAAGTGCTCGGCAGCGCCATCGACGGCCGCCGTGACAAGGTGCTGATCTCGACGAAGGCGACGTTCGCGATGGGCGATGGCCCGAACGATTTCGGTTCGTCGCGCACCGCGCTGCTCGAAGCGTGCGATGCGAGCCTGCGGCGTCTCGGCACCGACCACATCGATATCTATTACATGCACGGCTTCGACGCGCTCACGCCCGTCGAGGAGACGCTGAACACGCTCGATACGCTGATCCGCGCCGGCAAGGTGCGCTACATCGGCTGCTCGAATTTTTCCGGCTGGCACCTGATGAAGTCGCTGTCGGTGTCGGAGCGTCACGGCTGGGCGCGCTATGTGACCCAGCAAAGTTACTACTCACTCGTGTCGCGCGAATTCGAGTGGGAGCTGATGCCGCTCGCGCTCGATCAGAAAGTCGGCACCGTGGTCTGGAGCGCACTCGCGGGTGGCGCGTTGAGTGGCAAGCTTCGCCGTGGCCAGCCGATGCCGGAAGGCAGTCGCCTTTCCACCGCGGATTTTCTCGCCGACAATCGCTCGGAGAATCTCCACGACGTCCTCGATGTGCTGCACGCAATTGCGGCGGACATCGGCAAGACCGTTTCGCAGGTCGCGCTCAACTGGGTACTGCAAAGGCCAAGCGTCGTCAGCATCGTCGTCGGCGCGCGCAACGCGGCCCAGCTCGAGCAGAACCTGGGCGCTGCGGGCTGGACGCTCAGTGCCGAGCACGTGGCGAGACTGGATACGGCGAGCGAGACGCATCCGATCTATCCGTACTGGCATCAGCGCGGTTTCGCGTCGATCAATCCGCCGCCCGTGAAGGTTTATCGCGGCAAACGTTGATCTGTCTCAGAGACCTGCGCGAGGTTGCTCACAAGTCGATGCAACCTCGGCAGGCAGCTGCAGCGGATTCGAGACGGAAATCATTTCGCCGCCGCCGGCAGTAACCCAGAAGAGTATTCGTTGCGCGCGGGCATCACTTACGGCGGTGCCGCGTTCGCGCGAAAAAAATTCAGGCTTTAGTCACTCGATTTTAATACGCGCAATCGATACCTTCGCGCGCAAGGGCCGCAGGGACTGCAGCTTCTTTTTAAAGTCGATACAAAAACGAAAGTCTGCCGGACAGCAACACGGCGGATCGGGGGCGACGATGTACACCCAGGCACTCAGTCATACGCAACTCATGGAAGAGTCGGGGCAACGCATCGAGACGATGGCACGGGAAGGCTCACCTGCGCAGATTCTCGTGGCGCGCCGTGTTCTCGAAGACACGCGGCTCTATCGGCACTGGGAATCGGAGCACGACCGGCTGATGCGCACGGTGGCGAATGAGTCCCGCACCGAGCGCCAGGTGTATGCGCTGCGCAGCGCCTGCTTCGGATTGATTCATCGCAAGGCGATGTTCGAATACCTGCGCCAGCAGAACATCACCGGCCGCGATCGCCACGCCGTGTTCGAGCTCATCTACGGTGGCCAGGATTATGCGAAGGCGGTGGTCGCGGAGCATTGCAACTACGTGCGCTCCACATCGAGCCTGATCTGCTCGCATCACCTGGGCCTGTCGCTGCTGGAAGACCGGGCGTTCGGCGATCCGCTGCACCGTTATGAGCTTCGGTATGCCGATTATTTCCGCGCCTTTTGCGGATCGGCCCTGGCATCAAATCGATACAACAACGACGACACTCTCAGTACACTCGTTCCCTATCTGAAACGGCAATTGGGCGTGCTGCGCCGGGCAATCCTGGCCATGCCGCGCGAGCCCGAGATCAACGGGTTACATAACCTCCAGATCCCGCAGCCCGCCGCCAACGCGCATCGACTGTCCTCGCCGTTCCAGGCCGCCTGACCTGCAATCGCTGCCGCGCTGGCGTGCGCGGTGCCGTCTGGTCTGGCGGCGTGTGTGCATGGATTCAGGGAAGAGGGGAAACGCATGAGCCCGCGTCGCGTCGTGTCGAAGCCTGCCGGTCGTCCTGTCGCGGCAGGCCAATCCGCTTTTGCTCCCTTCGTCGGCAGCAGTCACATGGACGAGTTGCTTCGTCGCATCGACTGGGCAGCAACCCCTGTCGGAACACCAGACACGTGGCCCGGTACCTGGCGTGCAGCGTTGCGCATGTGCCTCGATTCGTTTGTCCCCATGGTCGTGCTGCTCGGCAAGCAGCACGTCATGGTCTACAACGACGCGTGCAAGCCCGTGGTCGGCGGCCGTCATCCGGGCTGTCTCGCGGGCGAGGCAGCGAAGGAGTGGCCGGAGATCTGGTCGAGCATCATCGAGCCGATGGTCATGCACACGGCCCAGACTGGCGAACCGTCCGGTTCGGACGATCTCTATCTCCCGCTCGAGCGCAACGGCTATCCCGAAGAAACGCACATGGCGTTCGCCGTGAGCGCGATTCGTGAAGACGACGGCGCGCCGACGGCGTTGCTCGTGACGTTGCGCGAAACGACGGAGCGCGTGCTCATCGCGCGGCTCGTCGAATGCCTCGATGCGTTATCGACGCGCTGCTTTCCCGCCGAAACGCCGGACGAAGCGTGCCGGATCGCGGCCGAGGTCACCCATCGTTACCCGCGCGATATGCCGTTCGCGCTCATGTATCTCGTGGATCGCGACGGCAAACACGCTCACCTCGCCGCGCACTCGGGCCTCACTTCGCTTTCCGAAGACGTCGCGCCCGCCATCGTTGCACTCGATTCGGAATCCGGTACGACGCTATGGGACGTAGCGGGCGTCATCTCCACGCAAGCCGCAGTGGAAAACGCCGGCATTCGCGCGCGTGTCGTGGCCTTCCTTCGCGATCCGACTTTCGCGCCGACGGTAGCGCATACCGTTCCGTTGCTGGATCCGGCCGGCGGCGTTGGCGGCGTGCTGGTGATGGGTACGAACCCGATGCGGCCTGCGCTCGAGGGACGCAGGCTGTCGAATGCGGTCGCGGCCCGACTCACCACGGCCATCGCCAATGCCAAGGTGAAACAGCAGACGCGCGAGCGTGCCGAAGCACTCGCGGCGCTGGATCGTGCGAAAACCCTGTTCCTCAGCGACGTGAGCCACGAGTTCCGCACGCCGCTGACCCTGCTGCTGAGCCCTTTGGATGATGTGCTGTCACGCCCGTCGCTCAACGATGGTGACCGCGAGCTGTTGCAGACGTCGCGCCGCGCAGCGTCGCGGTTGCTGAAGCTCGTTCAGTCGATGCTGGATTTCTCGCGCGTGGAAGCGGGGCGCCTGCAGGCCGCGTTCGAAGCGGCCGATCTCTCGGCCGACACGGTGGATCTCGTGAGCCTGTTCCGCTCGACGTTCGAACGCGCGAAGCTGCGGCTCGAAGTGGAATGCCCGCCGTTGCCGGAGGCCGTGTATGTCGACCGGGACATGTGGGAAAAGATCGTCCTCAACCTCGTGTCGAATGCGTTCAAGTTCACCCTCAATGGCGCGGTGAAAGTGAGCCTCGCGGCCGAGGACGAGTGGATCGCGCTCACTGTGCGCGACACCGGTTGCGGTATCGCTGAAGCGGACCTGCCGCGCGTGTTCGAGCGTTTTCATCGCGGCGAGACCACGCAGGCGCGCACGGCCGAGGGTTCGGGCATCGGCCTGTCGTTGGTGCATGAGCTCGTGAAGCTGCACGGCGGGTACATCGAAGTGACGAGTGCCGTGAATCGCGGCACCACGGTGTGTGTTCGCGTGCGCCGGGGGACGAAGCACCTGCCCGCGGATCGGGTGAACGTTCCCCGTCGTGCCGGTCCGCTCGCCGTTGCGGCTCCATACCTGGAAGAAGTGTCTGGCTGGGTCGAAGACGCGAACGTGCCGACCCACCACGTGAAGCCGAAATCCAAGGGGTCGACCGCCAAGCGCGCCAGCGCAGCGGCTACGGAAAATGCCGAGCGCGTGCTCGTCGTCGACGACAATGCGGACATGCGCCGTTACCTGCGGCGGATTCTCGAAGCGCAGTGGAAAGTCGAGACGGCGGCAGAGGGCATGGCGGCACTCGAAAAGATCCGCAAGTCGAAGCCGGATCTGTTGATTGCCGATCTCATGATGCCGGGGCTCGACGGCCTGTCTTTGCTCGGCGCCCTGCGCGATGACCCGCGTTGTTCGGACGTGCCGGTGATGGTGCTGTCAGCGCGGGCGAACGAAGATGCGTCGATCGATGCGCTCAACGCCGGCGCCGACGATTATCTGCCGAAGCCGTTCGCGGCGCGTGAGCTCAAGGCGCGCGTCGCCGTGCAGCTGGCTCGTGGCCGGTTGAGAAAGGCCGAGCGCGCGGCGCGCGAAGTGGCGGAGCAGAGCAGCTTCATGAAGGACGAGCTCGTCCTCATGCTGTCGAACGCGCTGCGTAACCCGCTCAACGTGATGTTGAACAGCATCGCTGCGTTGAAAGAGCACACCATCGGCACGGAAGAGTCGCGGCGAGCGGTGGAGATCATCCGCGCCAGCACCCGCGAGCAGCACCGGTTGATCGATGAGGTGCACGATCTGTCGTGCATCACCGCCGGTTGTTTCGACATTGAAAAGAAAGTTATCCCGTCGCTTGGCGCGCTGGTGAGTGCGGAGATCGAAAACGTGCGCGCCATCGCCAGTGCGCGGCGCGTGCGCATCGAGTCGTTCATCGATTCAGGCGCCGGTGCATTCGAAGGCGATGCGCTCCGCATGCGTCAGGTGGTGCACAACCTGTTGTCGCATGCGCTCGCCTGTACGCAGCCGGGCGGAAACGTCCTGGTCGAATGCCACGGGCGCGACGGTTTCGCGGAGATCGTCGTGCGCGACAACGGCGCCGGCATTTCGGCGGAAACGCTACCACACGTGTTCGACCCGCTTTGGCAGATGCATCACGCGCGCGCCGATGGTTCCCGGAATGCAGGCATGTGGCTCGGCCTCGCAGTGATTCATCGAATCGCCGAGCTGCACGGTGGCCGCATCTTCGCGGCAAGCGACGGGCAGGGCATGGGGTCTGTGTTCACGGTGCGTTTGCCGTTGGCCCAGGGCGCTCCGTTGGAACAGGGCGATGAAGTGGTGGCAGGTCCGTTCCGGTCGAATGGACGCGTCATCAAGCCCGTTGCGCCAGGTGTTTCCGAGCCGCCGCTCGTGGCGGAGGTGAAGGCGATCAATCGGAAGTAGGGGCGGGGCGGCCGGCTAACGTCGCGCCGCCAGCGCGCCGAGACGCGCTACTTCGAATCGCTTCGAGTCAGCACCAGCACGCGTTGGCGCAGGAGCGTGTCGTTGAAGCGGATGTTGAGGCCGGCGGTCGTGGCGATCTCCAGCAGCTCCTCGGTGGCGAGCCGCAACTTCGGATAGGTGCTCTTCGTGGTCAGCCACGCCTGGCCGTTCCACTCGTGCACGATGTCTGTCACCCATACACGCTGCGGTTCGAAGTGGAGCACACACTGCATGATGCGATCACGTTCGCTGCGCATCGTGATGACGCTTTCCTGGGGAGAGAGATCACGCGGCTGCTCCCGAAACTGCAGCAGCAGCGCGCCGCCGGGCATGAGCAGCCGGGCAGCCATGCGAATCAGACGATCAACCTCTTTCAACGACGGCAGGTGAGTCAGCGTGTCGCCGACACACAGCACTAGCGCGTAGGGACCTTGCTCGGCGTACTTCGCTTCGTCCAGCAGATCTGACTGAATCGTGGTGACCGGCATGCCCGCGCACACGTCGCGAAGCTCACGCAGAAGCGCCTCGCTGGTGTCGACCGCAACCACGCTGAAGCCGCGACTTGCAAGCGTGCGCGCGTGGTACCCAGCGCCTGCGCCAAGATCCAGCACGATGCCACTGCCTTCATCTGTCAGACCCACTGCATCCAGCAGCGCACGCGCACTGGAGAGGCACCCGTCGAGTCCACCCATCATCCACGTGTAGCGGGATGCGAGAAGCGCGTCGTAGTGCGTGGTTACAGGGGTTGACACGACATCGGCCATTATTCTGCCTCGATGGGGGGATTTCGGCTGTCCGGAGCGGCTACCATTATGGCGAGCCATGCCATCCTCCGCCCAGTCCACCCGTAGCACCACTCTACTGATCGCAGCTGCCGCTGGCGTGATGCTGATCACCACCGGCGTGCGGCAGGTGAGCGGGCTGTTCGTATTGCCCATCATCGGCAGCACTGGCATGAACATCGCGTCGGTCAGCCTGGCGCTGGCGATAGGACAGTTCATGTGGGGCGCCATGCAGCCGATCTTTGGTGCGCTGGCCGATAGCTACGGCGCGTATCGCGTTCTCATCTTCGGAGCAGTGCTTCTCGCGGCAGGTTGCGCGCTCACGACGCTCGCGCATTCGGAGATTGCACTCATAGTCACTATGGGTGTGCTCAGCGCCGCCGGTGCAGCCGCAGGCAGCTTCTCGATTCTGATCGGAGGCACCGCGAAGCGGCTCTCCGCTCATCAGCGCTCCAGCGCGGCCGGCACCATCAACGCGGGCGGATCGCTCGGGCAGTTCGTGTTCGCCCCGATCGTGCAGGCGGTGATCGGCGCATGGGGCTGGGCCGCAGCGATGTTCACGCTGGCAGCGTCGGCGCTGCTGACGATTCCGCTGGGTTTGCCGCTGAGATCCCGAAAGAGTGAAGGCGCGTCATCTGTGACGCCAGTCGGCACTGCATCCGGCGCGACCGCTACTCCGCCGATTACGCTTCGCGAGCAGCTGCGCATCGCCGCTCGGGACTCCAGCTACATCTATCTGAATCTCGGCTTCTTCACATGCGGTTTCCACGTCGCGTTTCTCGTCACGCACTTGCCGGGTGAAATCCAGAACTGCGGGCTCGCGGCGACCGTCGCGTCTTATTCGCTCGCACTCATCGGGCTGTTCAACGTCGCGGGCAGTGTGGGCGCGGGGCTTCTGGGACAGCGCTTTCGCATGAAATATCTGCTGGCAATCATCTATGGCGCGCGCGCGGTGATGATAGCCATTTATCTGGTAATGCCGAAGACGGCAATGAATATGTATCTGTTTGCTGCCGGCATGGGCATGACGTGGCTGGCCACTGTGCCGCCCACTTCAGGCATCGTGAGCAAGCTTTATGGCGTGCGTTATCTGGGCACGCTGTTCGGGCTCACGTTGGTGTCGCATCAGATCGGCGCATTCCTCGGCGCGTGGCTCGGAGGCCTGGCCATGGCGCGCTTCCACTCCTATCAGTGGATCTGGTATGCGGACATGGCGCTGGCCGCCGCCGCTGCGCTGATCAACCTGCCGATTCGCGAAGAGCGACCTCTGCCGCGGCCGGCTATCGCAGCCTGACAGTTCCGCCTGGCAGCGACACTCGCGCCGGCCGCGGCTTTCAGGTCATCTCAGACGCCAGAATCGTGACGACGTTGCCTTGGCCCGCATCGAACACGATGTGGAACTCCGCATCAGGCATGCGGAAAGTCACGCGCCCCTGCGGATCGACCGTGCCGACGTAGATGATGCGATCGCGTTTGTCGAGCACACGCACGGTCACTCCGGCGGCAGACGCGCCGTCGAGGAAGCTGCCTTGGCAGGTGACGCGTATTGCACCCGTGCTCGTGCATGCGAATGTCGGCTGATGCGTTTGCGCGCAGCTTACTTCTGGCGCCAACGCTCCGAGCACGAGCAGCGTCAGCGCGCCACCCACGAGCCTGCGCCGCGTCGGCAGTTCCATTGCCATGGCGTGCCTCTCATCCTTGATTCTTAGACGGTGGGGGAGTATCGGGCGCAGTGGATGTGCAACAGAACCGCACGCGCATGGCGTGCGCGCGCCCCTACGTCTCGCCTGTCGCAACCGATTGAGTTCACAGGCGCCGCCCGCGTGGAAAGCAAACGTGCGCGGCATCAGCCCGCGAGGGACCGAGATCGGATTTCAGGGTGAACCGCGGAGCTCGCGGACCCACGCTAAAAGCGATAGCTTGCCTCGACCCCACCGTGTCGACCGCGCGCCGCTGCAGAGATGTCACCGGCGGCAACGCCGCTCCAGTGCGAGGGCAGGTACTCCAGGACGTATCGCGTGTTGGTCGCGTTCTCGACATACGCGGACACGGTCCACGCCGCACGCTCGAGAATCAAACGCAAATTGAGGAAATCCTGCGCGCGCCGCCGGTTGGCATTGTCGATCTCCCAGAAATAGTCGCCGCCCTGGCCGTACCACTCCGCGCGGGGGATCAGCGTCATCCCGTTGCGAAAGGCCAGCCTGTACTGCGACTGCAAGTACCACGTGCGTTCCGGCGTCTGCGGAAGCGCGTTGCCGGTGAAGTCTCCCGCAACCGGTAGGCCAGCAAACACGGAGGCGTCGTACCGATCGATGCGGGAGCGAATCAGTCCGATCGATGCGCTCACTTCGAGCGCCGGGATAGGTCGCGCGGACATTTCCAGCTCCGCGCCGCGCACGGTTGCACGCGGGATCGGATTCGAAAGCGTTTGCGCGGAGGTGAGCACGTCCAGCGTATAGACCTGGCGGTCTTCCACACGCGTGCGAAACAGCGCGGCCGTGAGGTTTACGCGGTTGTCGAGCATCGACATCTTGGTGCCGATCTCGCCGCTCCAGTTGGTTTCAGCGCGGTACACGCGCGTGATCCGTTCCTGCGGATTGAAGCCACCGCTCCGGAAGCCTTTCCCTGCAGTCAGGTAGAGCATGTGACGCGGCGTGGCGCGCCAGCTCAACGACGCCTTCGGTTGCCAGTCACTGAACGTGGCTTCGAAGACCTGCGCGGTCGGGGCAGTCCGATCGCGCTGGTGACGACGGTCCTCGTCATAGCGTAGTGCCAGGGTCAGCTCGACCTCGCGCGGCATGCGATACGTAAGTTGCCCGAAGCCCGCGTAGGCATCGTTCGAATCGCTCGTGCGTGCGGACGCAACAGGGAAGGGCGAAAGCTCGGCTGGCAAGCCGAACAGCGGCAGGAAGTCGGAGCGTAGATAGATCTGAGTATCGAAACGCTGGTGGGTATTCAGGTAGTACACGCCTGCGAGCCACTGCATTCGCGCGTTGTCGTCGACGGACGCGACGCGAAGCTCCTCGCTCAGATAGTTGGCGCGCACACGCTGGTCGCCGCTCTGGCCGTCGGCGGGAGTGAAATCCGCCTCCGTCAGGACGTTCGTCGCCAGCTGCGAGAAGGCCGTTACAGAGTTGACCTGCGCTCGTTCGAAGCGAAAAAGGGACTTCAGCGCGACATCGGTGATCGCGCGGTCTGCACGCGAGGGGAAGTCTGCAATGTAATCGCGCGGCGTATCGGGCGAGCCGCCCGATGGCACCGGCGAATACCACGGTGCGCCCGCGTCTGTTTCGAGATGTGCAATGCGCAGGTCGAAGGTCGCTCGATCCGACGGCTTCGAGACCACTGTGAGTCGCGCGTCTTTCTCGTGCAGCTCGTCGGCGCGCGAGCGGCCCGGCGTGTTGGGACTCGCGATGTCGCCGCCGTAACTGCGCGCATAGGCGGCGAAGCGGTACGTCAGCTCGTCGGGAACAACGGCGCCGGACACCATGGCGCCGGACGTGTAATCCGCATCTGAGCCCACACCAACACGCACCGAACCTTCGAACTCATTAGAAGGAGGACGCGTGGTGATCAAGATGGCGCCGCCCAGTGCATTGCGCCCGTAAACGGCACCCTGCGGTCCCTTCAACACCTCGATGCGCTCGACGTCCATCAGCTCCTGCGTCATCTGGTAGGAGCTGTTGAGCTGCATGCCGTCGATGACCACGGCGACCGGCGGCTCGCCGTTGCGTGTCTGCCCGATGCCGCGGACGCAAAGATGCGCCACGCCAGGTTGCTGGGCATCGACGATGGAGAAGTTCGAGACGCGAGGCGCGACGTCTTTCAGTGTGGCGATGCGCGAGCTTTCGACCACTGCGGAGCTGAGGGTCGTGATGGAGTCGGGGACTTCCAGCAGCCGTTCGTCGCGTCTGCGCGCGGTGACGCGCACTTCCGTAAGTCCGCTCGTTGTTTCTTCTTGAGTGCGCTGCAACTCGGCGGCGGTAGCCGCCGGTGCTCCGGCCATCAGCGCGAGAGTGGCTGGGAGGGCGGCGTAGCGCGCCGACCTTCGGCGCGCCTCAAAGCCGGCGCGCCGTGCCATCGAGCGGCGCCGTCTCGGCGCGGGGTGCCGTCATGGCCATCCTGTCACTTCGGTTCGGCACCGGGTGCCGGATCTTCCATTGGGAAGGTGCGCGTTTCTGTCGGAGCATGCGGGCTGCTGGCGACCGGCCCCGCCGTACCGGAAGACCCGGCCGAGGAGGAGTCCATCGCACCCGAGCTGCTTGGCACGCTCATGGATGAAGCAGCCGTGTTCGACGTGCTGGACGCAACAGCGCTCAGGAAGCGCTTGGCCGTCTCGTCGTTGCTCGTCACGGTGCCGTTGATGATGTCGGACGCCAGGACGCCGCTCTTCTTGTAGTAGGCGCTATTCGCCTTCCGGTCCACGCTGATGGAAGTGCCATCGAGCGCCACACCGGCGAACAGTCCGCGCGAGCGCGAGTACGAATACACCTCGGCAGCGAAGTTCTGGTCCGTTGCAGCCGAGGCGGAACGGCCGACCGGGCCAGCGGCGACCGCAGCGTCTGCACCGAGGGTGAGTTTGCCGCCCGTGATGCCTTCGATGCCCGCGCGGGTGGTGAAGACGAGCACGATGTCCGTTGACGTGCCGCCCCATTGCCAGCCGACGCTCGCACCGGCCAGATTTACAAAGATCGGGCTGGTGAAGTGGCCGTTCTTGTCGCGCACGACCAGTGCGCCCTTGCCCCAGCGACCGCCAGCGATGAAGGCCAGCTTGGTCACGCTTGGCACGACGACGATGCCGTAAGCACGGTCGAGCAAGCGGTCGGGAATCGCGGAGTCGCGCGAAGCGCGGATTTCTTCCAGCACTTCCGTAGCCATGAGCAGGCGGCCCTGTTCACGAGCTTGTGCGTGGACGTGAGTAGTGGAGACGGCGAGCGCCAGCCCCATCAGAAGCGCAAAAAGCGCAGAACGAGTGCGCATGCTGTTATCCCCATGTAGTTCGCAGGCTGTCAGCCCTGTGCGCGCAGCTTACAGCAGCGGCGCGCTCAAGTTGAGCGCCATGGCGCCCGATAGAAGCCAATCGAAGGCAACGTGAGTCGCCTTCTGCTCCAGCAAAGGCCCCTTTCGGGGCCCACGCTTAGAACCACACAGACAAGAACAGCTGGAAAACGTTCGCGTTGAGCTTGTACAGCGGCTCGCCGCCCGCCGGAATGCCGTTGCCGGGATCGGTGACGGTGGCGTCACGGAAGTTGTCGTAGTTGATGGTGATGTGGTCCAGCCGCGCATTCAGCGTGCTCTTCTGGATCCAGCGCGCTGCCCAGGGAATGCTGAACTCGTACGCAGCGCCCACACCGACCGTGAAACTGTTGTAAGTCGCGAGCTCTTTGTCGCGTGCAAGGAAGTTGGCGAAGTTCTGACGCGGGAACAGATCGCTGTAGAAGTCCGCAGCGTTCTGGCGGTAGTAACGCAGGCGGCCATCGAACACCCAGCGCCGGTAGGCAGGATGGGTGTAGCCGACGTCGAGCGTGTGTGCATTTACGCCCCACGTGTCTGTGTAGTACCGGTAGCTGCTCTCTAGTGCTGCGCGGTATGGCAGGTAGTACTTCAGGCGGACCGCCGCCGCGCTGCTGGTGTGCGTGCGCGGGTAGATCTCTTTCTCGAGCGCAAAGCCGCGGGGATCGCCTGGCGACACGTAGCGTACCGAGCGATAGGGACTGTTGAGGTAGCCCTGATCCGTGATCGCTTCGAAGTTGAAGCTGGAGATGAGGTTGCGCGTGAGAATCTGGCTTATACCGAGCGAGTAGCCGCGGGTATCCACGCCATCCGCGAACGTGGGATCGCGAGTCTTGCTGCCGTCGGCGTTCTTCACGTTGCGGAACACGTCGTTCCAGCCACGCTTGTAGCCGAGCGATACCGTGGTGAGGTCCCCGAACATGTCCTGGGACACGTTGAAATACGCTGTGTCGGCGATGTAGTCGCTCTCGCGGCTGTCGATGACGCCGGCGGAGTAGGTGGACTTGCCGTGCAGGTACTCGAGGCCGGCGCTCTTCTGCGTGCGCTGCTCTTTGTACTGGCTGGCGGAGAGCTTCACGTCGATGGACGCGCTCGTGACGAAGTCCATGTAGTAGTTGGCGTTGACCGCGAAGTTCTCGCCGATCTTCTTGCGGACCAGGACCGAAGGGCCCTGAATCGTGACGCCGCCACCCTGATAGCGGTGGAAGAGTGCATCCGCGCGATCTTCGGCCAGCACGCCGGCGAAAGCACCGCTGCAGTGGGCAAATGAGGCGACGGCGGCGAGCGCAACGAGCAGAGTTCGCAGTTTTGCGCGGAGCGCAGTCATTCCGCTGCCGCGGGCCGGAGAGCCGGCCAGCGCGCTGCCGGCTGTGGTCGCCGAGCCCAGTTGCTTTCGCGTCATCGCCATCAGTTACATCCGCAGCCGCCGCCGGCCCCGCCACCGGCGCCGCGCGCGCCTTCGCGCGCTTCGAACACGTGGTCGAGGTAGGCCGTCGAGACCGGATTACGGTCTAACGCCATGATCGGATCCGCGAGATGCTCGCGCTCGTAGGGTTTCACCCACGGCTGGATGGAGCAGCCGCTGCAGACAACGACGCTGACGAGTGTCGCCAGCCCCAGAACCAGTTTGGCAGGTGCGCGCATCACGCCGCTCCTATTTCTCCCGCATCAACATGCGGATGTTGTTCATGTACTCGTTCTCGTCGCCCGGCTTGTAGCCGCGGTGGACGACGCGAACGTTGCCCTTGCGGTCGACGAACACCGTGCTCGGCATGCCGGCGACCTTGTACAGGTTGCTGACGTCACTCTTCACGTCGTACAGCACTGGGAAAGCGACCGGCGTCTTCTTCAGCCAGTCCTGCGCATTCTTCGGGTCAGGCTCGACGTTCACGCCGAGCAGCGTGAAGTTCTTGTCCTTGTACTGCTTGTAGATGCTGTCGAGCAGCGGCATTTCCTGCCGGCAGGGGCCGCACCACGTAGCCCAGAAGTTGATCATCACCACCTGGCCCTTGAGGCCGGACAGCTTGATCGGCTTGCCGGTGTTCGAATCCAGCACGAAATCCGGAGCAGGGCCGGTGTCGCCCGCGGCGAAGGCGGGCAGCGCAAAGGCCGGAGCCAGTGCCAGCACGGCGACGGCGCGGAGCAGTGAGCGGCGAAATTTCATACGACCATTCCTCAAGCGAGTTGCCTTCATCGAGGATTGCTCTGTCCATTCGTCGGAAAAACAACTTTTTTGTATTTCCTCACAGCGCAACCAGAGATCCCTAAAAGAAAACGGACAGGCCGATATTGGCTTCGAGGTTATTGGTGAGCTTGCTTTCGCCGAGCAGGTCCGAATCGAAGAGGCGGTCCTGCATGCGGATCGTGATGGCGAGCCAGTCGGTGGGCAGCACCTTGTAGCCGGCCCCGAAGCTCACCGTGAATTTCTGGTCGCCGGCGAAATCGACGCTGCCGATGCCGCCGAGCAGGAAGAACGAGCTCGTCATGGCCGTCCCCTTGCCCAGAAAGACCTCACCCGGCAGGAAGTTGTAGCCGAGGGCGAGGTTGTAGTACGTGAATTGTCTCTGATTTCCCGTAAGCAGCGTGACGTTGCCGCCGAGCGTCTCGAAGCTGGTTTTGCCCGCGGTCGAACGGCCCGCTTCGGCCTGGAAGAAGAAGTCTTCGGTCACGTGATACGCGGCGGTGGCGCCGTACACCGGGTTGGTGCCGAAATCCTCGATCGACAGGGCACCGAACACGCCACCGATCTCGATGTTCTCGGTATCGATACGCGGCACCTTGATCTTGCGGCGGGCGACCTGCGGCTCGATCACGCGCGGCGGCGCCTCTTCGGCCTCGTCGTTGTCGGCCGTGGCGTCCTGCGACTGCGTGTCTTCTTTCGGCTCATCCCGGTCGAGCCAGTTGCGGATCGAAGCGCAACCGGACAGGGCCAGCACGACGCTTAGAAGAAGAATGCGAAACCCAATTTCCATTCGTCTACCTTCTGATTGTCGTTACGGCTGGTGAAAACATAGTGCTGCCGGTACTCCGCGCGCACGAAGAAGCGGCGCGTGAGGTAGAAGCGGCCGCCGCCACCGACGTAAGCCGTCTGGTCGGTGCGGTCGAGCGGGGCCACGAGCGTGGCTTTCGGCTCGATGTGCACGATGCCCGTGCCGAGCGACACGAACGGCGAGAAGCGCCATTCGGGCACGAACACGTGGTTGAGGCCGATGTCGACCGTGGTGCCGTTCGACGCGTTGCCCAGGAACTGGCCCACCGACAGCTCCAGCGCCATCTGCGAATTGAACGAATACGAGCCATATCCGCCGATGAGCGTGGCGCCGCTGTAATCGCCCCCGAAGATGCCGATTTCGCCCTTGTGCGAGGTGAAGCCTGCACGATCGCCCATCGGGAACGTGAACAGCGAACCGTCTGCGAGCACGACGCTGAGCATGTCCTTGTAGGACGCCCAGCCTTCGACGCCGCGCTCGGTGCGGACCTTGAACCAGTCCGTACGGCGTTTGAGGATGTCGACGCTTTCATCGCGCGCAACGACCTGCGCCACCGGAAACCCGCGGCCCGGTCCGGTATGCAGCTCGAGATACGGCGCAGTGACGAACACCTGCAAATACTCGCGCGCATCGCACATCGAGGGTGCGATGACGAGCGCGAGCAGCAGGGTCAGAAGATGCGCGGTCCGAACGCGTGTCACGCGGAAGACTTGCAAGACGCCCCTATCAGTTGACCGGCACGGCAGGGTCGAACGGATTGTTGAAGTACTGTGCCCCAATATCCAGCCACTCTGACAGCAAGCGAAGCTCCGCCGCACTCAGGTAGCCGGCGTGTGAATTGCCCGACCCCGCGGCGAAGCGAGCCAGGAAAGCAGCCGACCGGCCACCGCGTGCGGTGCCTGCAGTGAGATAGGGGCCCACACCCACATTCACCTGCGTCGGATTGCCATCCTGGTCCGGAGGACCCGGCACGAGCCGGTCCTGCAACGCGCCCATGATAACTTCCTGTTCGTTGTCCGGGAAAAAGAGTTCGCGGTACGAGCGCAGCTGGAGCTGCTGATCGTCTGAGGGCACGGCAGTGAGGTCGAGCTGTCCGGCCGGCACCATCGCCGCGGCCATCGCATCCGTCGTGCTGTGGCAACCGGCGCGCGAGCAGGTGTTGTCGGCAACCACCACTCCCATGGCATCCGTGATCTGCCGCGGCTTGTCCCACAGCGCCTGGATGTGCTGCGTGTAGTTGATGACGATGCGGCAGAGAGAGGTCCACGTGGTCACGCACGACGTGGTCGTCGGCGGTTGCGTGGTGAAACTGGTGTCCGCATAGCTGAGATTGGTGATGTCCGGGTCTGGCGTGCGCTGCGCGGGGTTGCTCCACACATCAGTGAACACCGGAGCCATGCTGAGGTTGAGGTCACCACAACGGGGAGTGCCTGACGCGCAGCTCTGGCGCGCACGGGTCTGCGCCATGGTTTCACCCTGGTCGGGCGAGAACGTGGCGGTGGTGCCTGGGAACGGTTGCCCGGTCGCCGGCGCACCGGCATTCACTGAAGCAAACAGTCCCGAACGACCGTGAGACTTCGGATTCTGCGCGGTCGCAGGCTGATGGCAGCCATTGCACTCGCGCACTTCACCGGGACGCAGCTGCAGCCAGTTGCTGTGCACAGGCGAAATGCGGCGGCCGTTCGCGTCGAGGATGCTGAACTGGAAGGCGACGTTCGCCGGCACTTTGATCTTCACCGAACCGTCCGGCTCGACTGGCGCATAGCCCAGGATCTCACGCATGTAGCCGGTGATGCCGAAGGCGGCGTTGTCGATATCCCGCACGTCCCGATCTGCCTGCGAGACAGGCTTTTCGATGCGGATGAAGCGCGCCGGCCGGTTTGCCGCCGGCGTGACCGTGGGATTGCTCACGGCCGCGATGCTCGGCGTGGCGGTGTCGACGCCATCGAAGTCGTAAACGCTCTTGATCGACAGGATGCCCACGCCTTCGCTCACCAGCGTGGACTCGAGGCTGCCCGGCGCAATGACCTGATCGAGGATCACGCCCGGCAGCGCGCGCGGCTGGGCCGCCACCACGTCGGTGATCATCACGTCTTCCGTCGGTGTCAGCACGGGCAGCAGCGTGTTCTGGCCCGGATCGAACATCCACACGCTGTAGATCGACGGTGCAATCTGCACGTTGGGATCCGACAAGCGCGAATCCGTGCACGGCACGATCGCGGTCGGCGTCACCGTGGTGTCGAGGAGGCGACACTGCGTCCAGCTGGTGAGGATGCGGTTGGTGCCGTCCCACAGCGGAAACGCCGAATTGAAGCGGCCGCCGGGCGAGGGGCCTTCGACGGTGCGGATGTCGTTCTGGGTCGCGCGTGTTTGCGCGGGACCTGTCATGCCTGCGCTGCTGAGCACGGCCTGGTTGTTCTCGACGTAGGTGTTCGTGTCGATGACGACGAGATCGCCCCCGAAATCCGCCCGCGTGTTCTGGCGAATGATCGTGAGAATGCGGCCGTTCTGCATCTCGCGCGGATGAATGAACTGGATCGGCTGCTGGGCGTTCGTGCCCGTGTTGTGGCTGTTCGCGCCATACAGCAGCTGCAGGTCGGTGCCGTCGGGCCGGGAGCTATAGAGATGTATGCCGTCGTTGCCCGGCGCATGGTCCCAGCGGCTCCAGGCGAGGCGGCCGTTGGTGAGCACCGTGGCATCGCGGTCGGAGCTCTGGTTGAACGAGATCTGGTGGATGCCCGAGCCATCGGCGTTCATCACATGCAATACGAATGCAGACTCCGAACGATCGTCCGTCTGCGCTTCGTACTGCGGCTTGCCTTCGTCGAGCAGGATGGCCTTCGACGCGCGCTGGCGCGTGGAGGAGAACACGATGCGGCCGTCGGGCAGGTAGTGCGGCGAGACGTCGTTGCCTTCGGCGGCAATGGTGTCCGACGGAATCACACGGTGAAGATCGTCTGAAACCAGGTTGTATTCCCAGATTTCCCAGGTCGGCGGATCTTTCTCGTCCTGGTCGTCATCGAGCGGACCGCGCATCGCGAACACGACCAGCTTGCCGTCGAATGACACGTCGACATCCTTGATGTCGTAGTTGTCCGTGCCGGTGACGCGCGTGGTGATGTTCGTTTCGACCGCCCCCGGCGCCGCGCGGGCGCGCTTGAAGAGGTCGGCTTTCGGAGCCGTGTCCCGCAGCTGGCGCAGGTCGTCGGTGCGCTCGGGGATCGTGCGCTTCACGTAGAAGATCGGGAAATCCACGGTGGCGGGATCGGGCGTCTGCCCGCTGCCGACGTTCACGCTGCCGCCGCCACTGCACGCCGTGAGTGCAACACTCATCAACATTGAGCAAACGGCTGCTCTCAGCACTCGCGTGACAGCGCTCACGTTTCCGCGCTCTACCTTCATTTAAGGACACTCCCGAAGCCCACGGCGCTCGAGGCATTGGCCGTGGGCATATAACGTAATCAACTTTCGCGTAAGCGTCTTCCACATTCTGCCGAAGACATCACGCCGTCGGATCGTCGCAGACGGTTCCCTTCACTTCGGTCGCATCTGTCTCGATCAACCGAACTTCGCCCTGCGCGACACCGGTGCACAGGTAGACGTTAAAGCCTGCGCACGGCGTGATCCTGCTCCCAATTCGCCGCGGGAAGGATACCCGGAGGCCCCTGAGGGCCGGACCTGTCTGCGCGCAGCGACGTACGGTGGTTGAGACAAAAAAGTCGTCGAAAAGCCGTGCGTATAGTCCGCCCCGCTTTCGACGGCAGCAGCAGTTTGTGGGAGTGGTCGGTTGCCATGAAAAACGTGAGTCACGATCAATTACAGGTCTCGCGCAGTGTCGCGGTGGCAGGTGCCGCCCTCACGCTCGCTCTGTGCGCGCAGCTCGCGTGTGCGGCCGCCCCCACTCGCGAGCAGGCGAAGCGGATGTATGACCGCATCGCCGGCGTCCCGCCTACCGAGGCGCAGATCGACGCGATGGTTGCCACGGGCGACTCGGTGCAGGCCGCGTACATCGCGACCGACGATCCGGCGTTCTATAACGTCACCCTGAAGAATCTCGTGACGCCGTGGACGAATCGTGACCAGACGGTGTTCGCGCCGCTGAACGATTACACCGCCACCGTCATCGGCATGGTCCGCGATGACAAGCCGTTCAACACCGCGCTGTCGGCGGACATCCTCTACACCGTGAACAGCAGCGGTCTGCCAGCGGTTTCTGCCACCAGCAACGCGCACTACGAAGCAGCCGAGACGAACGGCGTGAATCTGAAGACGGCCCTGCAGGAGACCTCGCAGAGCGCTGTCTACGGCATCCCGGTCGCGGGCACCGCCGGCCTCATCACGACGCGCGCCGCGTCGGAAGCGTTCTTCATCGACGGCACGAACCGCGCGATGTTCCGCTTCACGATGGTCAATCACATGTGCAAGGACATGGAGCAGCTCCATGACACTTCGCGCCCGCCCGATCGCATCCGCCAGGATGTGAGCCGCTCGCCGGGTGGTGACAGCCGCATCTTCCTGAACAACTGCATCGGCTGTCACAGCGGCATGGACCCGATGGCGCAGGCGTTTGCGTACTACGACTTCGACGAGACGCAGGGCAAACTCGTGTACACGCCCGGCACGGTGAACGCGAAGTACTTCATCAACGCCGACAACTTCAAGCCCGGCTTCATCACGCCGAACGACAACTGGGAGAACCGCTGGCGCCACGGCCAGAACTCCGTCTACAAGTTCAGCGCCGCATTGCCTGGCAACGGCGCCGGCGCGAAGTCGCTCGGCGAGGAAATCGCCAACAGCCAGCAGTTCGCCCAGTGCCAGGTCGAGAAGGTCTTCAAGGCCGTGTGCTTCCGCGCACCGACCGCCGGCGATCACGCCAAGGTCGATTCGATCCGCAGCAACTTCGTGAACGGCAACTACAAGCTGAAGCAGGTGTTTGCCGAGAGCGCCGAATGGTGCATGGGGGCTCCGTGAGGAGCGCGCTCATGAAAAGGGAGAATGACGTGAATTCCTTCATCACTGTTGCCGGCGTCGCCCGGGTTGCCCGCGCACTCAAGGCCGGCTCCGCGCTCGCCCTCGTGGCTTTGCTGACTGCCTGTTCGGGCGGCGGCGTGCCGACTGTCGTGAATCCGGTGACCTCGGCTCCGCCGGTCGCCGACTACACGGGTCCGGCTCCGCAGAACGCCGACGTGCAGGCGTTCAAGCTGAATCTCTGGGAGAACATCAAGGCGAACAACCGTTGCGGTGGCTGTCACAACGCCAACGGCCAGACGCCTCAGTTCGCCCGCAACGACGATGTGAATGCGGCCTACCAGGCCGCGAACACGGTCGTGAACCTCTCCCAGCCGGATCAGTCCCGCATGGTGCTGAAGGTTGCCGGGGGCCATAACTGCTGGCTCGCCTCGGCTTCGGCCTGCGGCGACACGCTCACCGTCTGGATTCGCAACTGGGCCGGCGCTTCCGCCTCCGGTGGCAAGCAGATCGAGCTGCAGGAGCCGGCGATCAAGGAAGTGGGTTCGAGCAAGACTTTCCCGGCGGGTTCCGCGCAGTTCCAGGCGAGCCTGCTGTGGAACGACCCGGCGAATCCGCCCGGCCTGCTGCGCAAATACTGCGCGCGTTGCCACTCGTCGACCGCGGCGGTGCCGGTGCAGCCGTTCTTCGCGAGCAGCGATCCGGATGAGGCGTATGCCGCGGTTCGCTCGAAGATCAATCTCGACAACCCGGCGCAGTCGCGCCTCGTCGTGCGCCTGCGCACCGAGTTCCACAACTGCTGGAGCGACTGCGCCAGCAACTCGAACACGATGGAAGCGGCGGTCAAGTCGTTCACCGACCAGATCCAGCTGACGCAGGTCGATCCGTCGCTCGTCACGTCGAAGGCGCTCACGCTGTATGACGGCACGGTCGCCGCCGGCGGCAATCGCTTCGACACGAACGTGATCGCGCTGTACGAGTTCAAGACAGGCACGGGCACTGTCGCGTACGACACGAGCGGCGTCGAGCCGGCGCTGAACCTCACGCTCTCGTCGGGCGACATGTGGGTCGGCGGCTGGGGCATCAACGTGAAGGCCGGCCAGAAGGCGCAGGGCTCCACGACGGCGAGCAAGAAGCTCGCGGACCAGATCAAGTCGAGCGGCGAGTTCAGCATCGAGGCCTGGATGGCCCCGGCGAACGTCGTGCAGGAAGACGCGTACGCCGTGTCGTACTCGGCCGGCACGATGGCACGCAACGTCACGCTCGCGCAGAAGGCTTATCAGTACGAGGCGATGACGCGTACGAGCGAGACGGATGCCAACGGCATGCCGACGCTGCTCACGGCCGCTGCCGATCGTGACGCGCAGGCTTCCCTGCAGCACGTCGTCGTGACGTACGACCCGGTCAACGGCCGCAAGATCTATGTGAACGGCCAGTTCACGGGCGATGTCGACCCGCGCGGCGGTGGAGGCTCGCTCTCGGATTGGGACGACAGCTTCGCGCTGGTGCTCGGTAACGAGACTTCGTCGAATCGCCAGTGGCAGGGCGTGATGCGCCTGGTCGCGATTCACAACCGTGCGCTGACGCAGGAGCAGATCCAGCAGAACTTCGCTGCGGGCGTCGGCGAGCGCTACTTCATGCTCTTCAACGTCAGCCACCTGGTCGACGTGCCGAAGGCTTACATGATGTTCGAGGCGAGCCAGTACGACAGCTACGCGTACCTGTTCACCAAGCCGACGTTCATCAGCCTCGACCCGACGGCGAACGTCAGCAACATCGACATTTCGGGCATTCGCATCGGCGTGAACGGTGCCGAGGCGCGCGTCGGCCAGACGTACGTCCCGCTCAGCGCGACGGTCGGTGGATCGAACTACACGTCGGGCACGGGCCAGCTCCTGTCGAACACCGGTGCGGTGGTCGCGCTGGACAAGGGCCCGGTTGCCGACGAGTTCTTCCTCACGTTCGAGAAGATCGGCACGCACACCCATACGGTCACTGAGCCCGCGGTGTCGCCGCTGGTGGCGATCGATGGTCCGGATGCGCCGCTGATCGGTGTGCGCACGTTCGATGAGATCAACGCCACGTTCGCGAAGCTGACGGGTGTGTCCACCACGGCTCCGACAGTGGTGGCGACCTTCAACAACGTGAAGCAGCAGATGCCTGCGGTGGAATCGATCGATGCGTTCCTCGCGTCTCACCAGACCGGCATCGCGCAGCTCGCGATCGCCTACTGCAGCGCCATGGTCGACAGCGATTCATTGCGCACGAGCTTCTTCGGAAGCTTCAACCCGAATCAGGCCGGTTCGGTGTTCGGTGGCGCCGGTGGGCAGGCGAATCGCGACCTCGTGATCAACGCACTCGCCAACAACGTGGTGGGCGATCTCACGAGCGGCCCGACGCAGACCGAGGTCTACGACGAGGTCAACGACCTGCTGACGAAGATTGCGGCCGGCAGCACCGGCACCAATCCGAAGGGTGCAGGCGTCGCCATGAAAGGCGCCTGTGCCGCGGTGCTCGGCAGCGCCACGACGACGATGCAGTAAGGTTCGAGGGAGTCAGTCATGATCATCCGCAAAAAGCTTCCGCGTTCGCATGGTCTCAATGAGCCCATGCTGCATTCGGACCACAGCCGCCCCGTCACCCGTCGCGAGCTCATCGCGTCGGGGCTGATGACCGGCCCTGCAGTCGTCGCCGCCACGGGCCTGCTCGGCCTGCTCGCCAACCCGCGCCGTGCGCAGGCCAGCCTCGCGACGGACATGGATGACCTCAAGTCGCCCTGCAAGATCGTACCGGGTGCCGGCAAGATCCCGTTCATCTGCTTCGACCTTGCGGGCGGCGCGAACCTGAACGGCTCGGAAATCCTGATCGGCAACAAGGGCGGTCAGCTCGATTTCCTCTCGACGGCCGGCTACGGCAAGCTCGGTCTGCCGGGCGACATGGTGCCGAACGCGCCGAACGCCGCGGCCGCCACCAACAATTTCATCAATACCGCCTTCGGCGCCGCGTTCCATTCGGACGGTGCCATCCTGCGCGGCATGCTCGAGCGCACGTCGCCCACGACGCAGGCCCTGACGAACGGCTGTTCGATCGCGGCCCGCTCCGAGAACGATACGGGCAACAACCCGCACAACCCGATGTACGGCATCCTGAAGGCCGGCGCGCGCGGTGAGCTGCTGACGCTCATCGGCTCGCAGTCGTCGGACTCGGGCGGCAACTCGATGGCGCCGATCGCGATGATCGACCCCAGCAACCGGCCCACGAAGGTGGACCGCGCGAGCGACGTCACGGGCCTCGTCGACACGGGCGAGCTCGCCACGCTGCTGCCGCCGGCCGATGCGACCAAGGTGCTCGAATCGATGGTGCGCATCTCGGGCGGCGCGGACATCGGCGGTGTGCAGGCCAACGGCAAGCTCGGCAAGCTGGCTTTCGGCACACGCCAGGCGGCGATCCAGGACGCAGTGCGTTGTGCCTATCTCAAGAGCGCGGACCTCGCGGACCGTTTCTCGGATCAGGGCGCGCTGAATCCGGACAAGGATCCGCTCATCGTCGACCCCACGGCGACCCGCGGTTCGGGCATCTTCGGCCTCACCGAGTACCAGGCCGATGGTGAATTCCGCAAGACCGCGGCCGTCATGAAGATGGTGATCAGCGGTTACGCTGGCGCCGGCACCATCACGATGGGCGGCTACGACTATCACGACGGCACGCGTGCCAGCGGCGAGATGCGCAACTTCCGCGCGGGCCGTTGCATCGGTGCCTGTCTCGAATACGCCGCCCGCAAAGGCATGCCGCTCATGATCTACGTGTTCAGCGATGGCTCGCTGAACGCCACCAACATGGTCGACAACAGCGCCAACGGCCGCGGCAAGTTCGGCTGGCAGGGCGACAACCAGTCCACCGCGAGCTCGTTCTTCCTCGTCTACAACCCGGGCGGACGGCCGCAGGTGATGGCGGCGGATCCGGCCGGCGGCGTCGGCAAGCAGATCGGCTACTTCCGCGCGGACGGTTCGGTGGAGACGTCGTCTCACCCGGGCGCGAATGCGGTGAACCTGCTCGTCGAGACCGTGGTGCTCAACTACATGGCGCTCCACGGCGAAGCGGGCCAGTTCCAGACTGCGTTCCCGAGCCAGGGCCTCGGCGGTACAGCGTTGCGTGACAGTCTCGTCGCGTTCGCGCCGATCGTGAACGGCAAGATTGCGTGAGCCGCGCGTCGACGCGCGGCACACCAGCCCCGACACTCCAGCCAGAGCCGCCGCAAGCGTCTCGCTCACGCGAGCGTTCGGCGGTGCCTGCGCGGGCGGGCGCTGCTCACCCGCGTGCGGGTGGGCGCGGTCGCACTCCGCAGGCCTTGGCTGCGTGGGCTTTTCCGTCGCAACGAACCCGTCCGCACTGTCCTTTGCCAACGACGACTCGCGCGAGCGCGGATCGCGTTGTCGCGCTTCCACGACGCTCCGTTCAATTCTTTGAAATGATGCGTGAACTTGCGGCCACGTTCGTTGACATTGTTAAGTTCGCTATGCGAGGGTTGCCCGCGCCAACGGTCGCAAGCTTTGGCGAAGGATTTCTCTTGGGCTTTCTCTGGAGCGGGCAACAGGCGCAGCGCTCGGTCGTGTCCCGCTCGAGCGGGTCGCGTGTCCGATTCGCGCGTCTCTTTTTTGTCTCTGCCTGGGTGTCCGCGTCCGCCATGGCGGCTGCGCCGTACCCCCTCGTCGGCAAAGAGGCGCCGGACTTTGCGTTGCATGCTCTCGTCGGCAACAACGTGCGTCTCTCGGAGAACCTGGGCGATGTCGTCGTGGTGACGTTCTGGGGCAGTCGTTGCGGGCCCTGCGCCACCCAGCTCGACGCGCTCAACCGCAGTCTCGCGACGTATCAGTCGGTGGGGCTGCGCGTGTTCGGCGTGAGCGTCGATGACGACCAGGGGCGGGCGCTGGAGTATGCGAAAGGACAGTCGGTGACGTTTCCGCTCTTGCTCGATCCTTCGAAATCGGTGAGCCGGCTTTACCAGGTCGACAACCTGCCGATGACAGTGCTCATCGATCGTGGCGGAGTCGTGCGCCACGTGCATCGCGACTACAGCGGCAAAGATGAAGCGCTGTACCTGCAAGAGCTGCGTGCGCTGCTGAACGAATGATCGGAAGAACCTATGCCGTGTGATTCGTCGTTTTATCGTCGCCTGCGAGTGAGTGCACTCGCGGTGCTCATGGTTGCCTTCGCGGGCGTGCAAGGTGTGTCGGCGCAGGCGCCTGCGCCGGCTGCCGCATCTGTTTCAGACAGCGCCTCTGCGCCGTCCGATGCCGCTGCGGGTGCGCCAGCCTCAGACGTCGGCGCAACGGACGCCGCGCCTGCTGCGGGCGAGGCCAGCACGGAGCCGGCGGGTGACACCCGCGGCCTCGACGAAGAAATCCAGAACCTCAAGAAGGACGTCGTCGACCTCAACAAAGACCTGTTCGTGCTGGAAGAGGAACTGCTGTTCCCCGCCAACACGCAGGTTGCGATCTTCGTCTCGATGGACGTCGGCGATTTCTTCGCCCTCGACAACGTCACCCTGAAGATCGACCAGAAAGAAGTCGCGAACTATCTCTACACGCCGCGCGAAGCCGAGGCGCTGCTGAAGGGCGGCGTGCATCGCCTGTACCTCGGCAACCTGAAGGTGGGCGAGCACGAGCTCGTTGCGTTCTTCACCGGCAAGGGCCCGAACGAGCGCGACTACCGGCGCGGCGCCACGCTGAAGTTCGAGAAGGGCATCGGCGCGAAATACCTCGAGCTCAAGATCAACGACCGGCAACGCAAGCAGCAGCCGGAGTTCGAGATCAAGGACTGGGAATAAGGCCGGCGCTCGCGAACCATGCGCAGGTTGTTCTCATCGAAGGGGTTTGGAAAAGCGGGGCCTGACAGCACCGCTGGATTGCGCGTAGCCAAGCGCAGCAGCGCCGTCATGCCCGGTGGTTTCGCGCAGAAGCGCATCTTCGGCGCCGTGTGCGGTTTCGCTATCGCATCGGTGCTGACCGTCGGCGCAACCACTGCTCATGCTGCGAAGAAAAATCCGGACACGCTGCCTGAAACAAAGATCCAGGACCTTCACTACGGCGACGTCCTCTTCTACTTCTATCAAGAGGACGACTTCGAGGCGATCACCCGCCTGAACGCCTACGAGCAGTGGGGCCTGCTCTCGCATCATCACGACGAATCGCAGCTGCTGCTGGGCGGCCTGTATCTGTCGCTCGGTCTGCACAACGAAGCCGGCAAGCGCTTCGAAGAGCTGCTGACGCCGCAAACACCCGAAGGCGTCAGAAATCGCGCGTGGTTCTACCTTGCGAAAGTCTGGTACGCGCGCGGCTATCTCGATCGCGCCGAGCGCGCCATCCGTCAGGTCAAGGGTCGCCTGCCGACGAGTCTCGAAGCCGAGAAGCAGCATCTGTTCGCGAACATCCTGCTGCGTCAGGGTCGCTTCCAGGAGGCCGAAGGCCTGCTGCAGGCCTGGAAGGGTCCGGCGGACTGGATGGCGTACGCGCAATTCAATCTTGGCGTGGCCTATGTGCGCGAGGGCAAGCTTGCGCAAGCCGACCCGTACCTCGCGAAGGTCGGCATGATGGTCACCAACCGCTCCGAGATGCTGGCGCTGAAAGATCGCGCCAACCTCGCCATCGGTTTTGCGCACCTGCAGGCCAACGATGCGAAGGCCGCGCTCGTGGCGCTCGAGCGCGTGCGCTTGAACGGACCGTATTCGAACAAGGCGCTGCTCGGCACCGGCTGGGCACACGCCGCGCTCGGCGAATATCAGGAAGCGTTGCAGCCGTGGGTCGAGCTGCAAGGTCGCGACATTCTCGACGCGGCCGTGCAGGAGTCTTACCTCGCCGTGCCCTATGCGTTCGGCAAGCTCAATGCGGCCGCGCAATCGGCGGAGTACTACGAGCAGGCGGTGACGTCTTTCAATGCCGAAGGCGTGAAACTGGATGAGGCGATCGGCCGTATCCAGAACGGCAACATGCTCGACTCGCTGCTCGGAAAAGATCGCGACTCCCACTACGGCTGGTTCTGGCAGTTGCGCAACGTGCCGGATGCCGCGGAGTCGCGCTATCTCTACACGCTGCTCGCCGGTCACGACTTCCAGGAAGGCCTGAAGAATTACCGCGACCTCTCGTACCTCGGCAAAACGCTCGATCGCTGGGGCGAGAGCATGCAGGCGTTCGAGAACATGATCGACACGCGCGAAAAGGCTTACGCCGAGCGCTTGCCGAAGACCGATGCGTTGCTTGCCGATGGCACGGCAGATCGTTATCAGCGCATGCGCGATGAGATCGACGGCCGCCTGCAGACCATCGAGGCGTCGGGCGATGTGTCGGCGCTCGGCTCGCCGGCAGAGCGCGATCAATGGGCGCGCATCCAGCGCATCGAGACAGTGCTGGCGGATCTGCCGAACGACGAAGAGAACGCCGCGCTGCGCGATCGTCTGCGGCTCGTCAAAGGCGTGCTGTATTTCCGGCTGAACGATTCGTTCAAGGCGCGCCTGTGGCGCGAGCGTCGGACCATCAAGGATCTCGACCTTGCGCTCCACGAAGCGCAGGCGCGCTGGATTCGTGTGGAACGCGCGCGCAAGAGCGTGCCGACGAACACCGGTGAGTTCGATGGTCGCATCGTGGCGCTTCAGCAGCGCATCGATGCGATCCAGTTGCGACTCGTGGACGTCGCTCAGAAGCAGAACAACTTCCTCGCGGCGCGTGCCGTGCAGGAGCTGGAAGGACAGAAGGATCGCCTTGCGACCTATCAGATCCAGGCGCGGTTCGCTTTGGCCAGCATGTATGACCGTGCCGCCAACGCGGACCAGCTGATGGAGAAGGACGCGAAGCCGAAGCAGAAATTGCAGAACGGTGAAGAGGTTTCGGAAGACGAGCAGACTGAGCCGATGGAGCCGGGCCAGCCGGACGGCCAAGTGCCAAACGACGCCGCCTCCGCGCCGCGCGCCGGCGCTTCCGAAGCTGCTCCGCTGCCACCGGCGCAACCCTCGGAAGCATCACCGGCGAACCCCAACGAGCAACCTGCCACCGAAAGCTCTCCGCCTCCTCAGCAGGAGCCGAAGCAATGAGCCCGCTCCGCAAGCTTTCCACTCTCGTCGTGCTCGCCGTATCGCTCGCCATCGCAGGCGGTGCCGGCGCGGCCGAAAAGAAGAAGGTCCAGACCATCAAGGACCTGAAACAAAAGCCCGTCGAAGTCCGCAAAGACAACAAAGTCTCCGCGACGTCGTCGAAGGCGATGGAAAATTACAAACGCTTCCTCGAGCTGCAGAAAACCGACCCGGCCCTGCGCGCCGAAGCGCTGCGCCGCCTGGGCGACCTGAACCTCGAATCCGGCGAGCTCGATCGCATGGAGACGGAGGTCACGGCCGAAGACCTGCAGGGCGCCGAAGCCATCAAGTTGTATGCGACGCTGTTGAAGGCGTATCCGAACTATCCGCGCAACGACCAGGTGCTCTACCAGCTGGCGCGCGCGTACGAAACCACGGGCCAGCCGGAGCAGGCGCTCGCCACGCTCGATCGCGTGGTGAAGCAATACCCGCAATCGCCGTCGCTCGACGAAGTGCAGTTCCGCCGCGGCGAGCTGCTGTTCTCCGCCAAGCAATACGCCCAGGCGCAAGACGCTTACAACGTCGTCATCACGCGCGGCGCAAGCTCCTCGTTCTACGAGCAAAGTCTCTACAAGCACGGCTGGTCGCTGTTCAAGCAGTCGCTCGCTGAAGAAAGCCTGCCTTCGTTTGCCGGCGTGCTCGACCAGAAGCTGGTGAGCAAGGCGAACAGCAATGTCGCGAAGCGGCCGGAAACGCTGAAGCGCGCCGATCGCGAGCTGGTCGAAGACACCTTGCGTGTCATGGCCATCACGTTCTCGTATGTCGAAGGCAGCCAGTCCCTCGACGAATTCCTGAACAAACGCAACAAGCCGACGCCTTACTCGTACCTGTTGTATTCGAACCTGGGCGATCTGTACGTCGAGAAGCAGCGTTTCCAGGACGCGGCGACGACCTATCGTGCGTACGTCGCGCGTGACCCGAACAACGACTACGCGCCCGGCCTTTCCATGCAGGGCATCGAGGCGTATCGCAAAGGCGGCTTCACGCAGCTGGTGCTCGACGGCAAGCACGAGTACGTCGAGCGCTATAACTTCGGCACGGCCTTCTGGCAGGGCCGCGACCGCGCGAAATATCCGCAGGTCGTCAAAGAGCTGAAGATCAACCTCAAGGACGTCGCGACGTACTTCCACTCGACCGCGCAGAAGTCCAAGAAGACCGAGGACTACACGGAAGCGGCGAAGTGGTATCGCGACTACCTGAAGTCGTTCCCGGACGATCCGGATTCCGCCGGCACCAACTACCTGCTCGCCGAAACGCTGTTCGAGAGCAAGCAATTCGCGGACGCCGCGACCGAATACGAGCGCACGGCTTACTTCTATCCGAAGAACGACAACTCGGCGAAGGCGGGCTACGCCGCGCTGGTGGCGTACAAGCAGGAAGAAGAGCGGCTCGGCGGCACCGCCAAGACCGAATGGCACGCGAAGGCCACCGATGCTGGCGTGAAGTTCGCGCAGGCTTTTCCGGAACATCCCGACAGTGGCGGCGTGCTCACGCGCGCAGCCGAAGATATCTTTGCCGCGAAGGATCTGCCGCGCGCCATCTCGGTGTCGGAGATGGTCCTCGCCCGCCAACCGCCGGTGGAGCCTGCGAAACAACGCATCGCGTGGACCATCGTCGCGCAGTCGAACTACGATCTCGGCAACTTCGACAAGGCGGAGCCGGCGTATCTGAAGGCGCGTGAGCTCGTCGGTAACGACGACAAGATGCGCAAGGATCTGACGGATCGTCTCGCGGCCACGGTCTACAAACAGGCCGAGGCGAAGCAGAAGACGGGCGATGGCATGGGCGCGGTCGAAGACTTCCTGCGAGTCGCGCGCGTTGCGCCGGATGCGCAGATTCGCTCGACTGCCGAATACGACGCGGCGGCTGCGCTGATCAACTTGAAGCAGTGGGATCGTGCCATCGGCGTGCTCGAAGGCTTCCGTCGCGATTATCCGAAGAGCGAATTGCAGGCGGACGTAGGTCGCAAGCTTGCGGTGGCGTACACCGAAGGCAACCGGCCCGCGCTCGCGGCCGTGGAATTCGAGCGCATCGCGAACGATCCGAAGGAAGGCAAGGCGGTTCAGCGCGAGGCGCTGCTCAAGTCGGCCGACCTGTACACCACCGCGAACAACATGCCGAAAGCGGTGACGATGCTCGAAAAGTTCGTCGCGACGAATCCGCAGCCGATCTCGGATGCGATGGAAGCGCGCCAGCGGCTCGCCGATATTGCGGGCAAGAACGGCGAGATGACGAAGCGCGATCAGTGGTATCGCGAAATCGTCAAGGCGGATTCGACTGCTGGCGCCGCGCGCACCGATCGCACGAAATATCTGGCTGCGAAAGCGCAGCTCGCGCTGGCCGTTCCCGTGCGCGATGCGTTCCGCGACGTGAAATTGACCGCGCCGTTGAAGAAGAGCCTCGCGCCGAAGCGCCAGGCGCTCGACAAGGCGTTGAATGCCTACAAGCAGGCGGCTTCCTACAACGTTGCCGAAGTGACTACGGCGTCGACCTATGAAACGGCGGAGCTGTATCGCCGCCTCGCGAAAGACCTGATGGCCTCCGAGCGGCCGAAGTCGCTGAAGGGCGATGAGCTCGAGCAGTACAACCTGCTGCTCGAAGAGCAGGTGTTTCCGTTCGAAGAGCAGGCGATCCAGATTCACGAGCTGAACGCCGTGCGCGCGAAAGAGGGCGTTTACGATGATTCCGTGCGTGCGAGCTTCAAGGCGCTCGCCGAGTTGAAGCCGGGACGCTATGGGAAGACTGAGTTGGTGCAGGATGTTGTTGTTACGCCCAACTAAGCTGCCCAGCGTGAATGAGCGAGCGCGTTCCGTCGCACACTTCGGCGGCGCGTCGCGCCGCGTGGCGTCGGCGCTTGCGCGTGCGGGTGTGGTCGTCGGTGTGGCAGTGCTCGTCGTGGCTTGCGGAAGTGCCAGGCCGTTTCCGGACAAGGTGCGGAAACCCGCCGCCTCGGATGGAGCGACATCGAGCGAGTCCGCGTCGAGCGCGGGCGCAGCTTCGCAAACGAGTGCGACGGGTGGTGGTACGCCAGGCGGCGCTTCGGTCGGGACTGCCAGCGGCGCGGCGAGCTCGCCAGGCGCACCGGTCTCCGCCCGCGCCCTCTCCGATTTCGAACGTGCCGTCGGTCTGATGCGCGCGGGCAAAGCCAACGACGCCGAGCTCGAATTCAAACAACTCACTGCCGGCTATCCACAGCTCGTCGGTGCGTACATCAATCTCGCGATTCTCCAGCGCAAGGCCAATCATCTCGACGAGGCCGAGACGACGCTGAAGTCCGCAGTCGAGAAGAATCCCGCGAGCGCATCGGCCTGGAACGAGCTGGGCCTCACTCAACGCATGCGCGGTGAATTCCCGGACGCCGCGGCGTCTTACGAGAAAGCGATCGCGGCAGATCCGAACTTCGCAGCGGCGCATCGGAACTACGCGGTGCTGCTCGATCTCTACATGGGCGACGCGGAGCGCGCGCTCACGGAGCTCGAGCGCTACAAGGAACTCACGAGCGAAGAAAAGCCGGTGAGTGGTTGGATCGCCGAGCTGCGTCAGCGCACCGGCAAGCCGCCAGCGCCGCGTCCGGGCGCCGCGCCCGCCGCAGCACCCGCTGGCGCTTCGCCTACCGAAGCGGCGCCTGCAGAATCGGATCCGTCTGGTGCGCCGTCGCCCACCGCGCCAGCCCAACCGGCAAAGCCGGCCGCTGAAACGCCACAGCCCCGCGCGGGCAATGGAGCGTGATCATGCGCACGAACACACACCTGTTGATTACGCTCGTCGTTGCTTCGATCGCTACGGGGGCTTCGACCTCTGCGTTGGCGCAGAACGCAGGCGCCCGCGAGACGCGGCAGCCTCAGCACCGCGACTCCGCGGTGAGCGCATCGGTCTCTCGCATCGTTCTCGCGCAGAACGCCGCGCCGGCTCGCGAAACGCCGCGGCCGCAAGACCTCGAGCCGGCAGTGAATACTTCAGCGCCGCCTAGCGATGCCGCGCGCGAAACGCCGCGGCCGGATGACATCAATCCGCGCGTCGACACGTCTTCACCCGCTCAGTCGCCCGATAGCCCGTCATCCGCGCCGCCGGCCAGCGCAACGCGCACGCCGCGATCCAGCGCGAACACTCCGGGTGGCACCGCCGGCGCTCCGCCGGCAACGAGCGCAGCGACCACATCGACGCAGCCCGGCGCCGCCAAACCGGTCGCGCAAGACGGCGCCAAGCCCGCCGCCAAAGCCGGCAAATCCCTCGACCGTCTCGAACTGGATACCACCCAGATCACCGGTAACCGCGAGTTGCCGAAAGTGTTGTACATCGTCCCGTGGAAACGCTCGGACCTGGGCGACCTGGTGGGTAAACCCGTCAACAGCCTGTTGGACGAAGTGCTGACACCTGTCGACCGCGATGTCTTCCGTCGCGAGAACCGCTACTACCGCGCGCTCAGTCCTGGTGCAGACCAGGGTGCGGGCGCCGAATATTCCGATGGCACGACGCCTTATGTGCGTCCCACACCGGGCAGCGCGCCGCCGGCGGCAGGCAGCGTCGGCTCCGCGACGAAGCCTGCAAGCCCAAGCGGCAGCGCAGCGCCGCGGCCCGGCAATGAGAAATAGATCGCAGCTTTTTGCCCATATGTCATTCAGTTTCCGCAAGCTTGGTTTTGTCTCGGTCCCTTAGTGGGGGGCCATCCTTTGTGTTGGGGAGTATTCGATGGAACTCTGGAGCGTCATCGTTAGATTTTTCCAGGGCGGTGGGGAGTTCATGCTCCCGATCGCCGTGGTGCTCGTGTTCGGGCTTGCCATAGCCATCGAGCGCTACATTTATCTCACCCGCACGGCGATGCGTAATCGCACGCTGTGGAACGAGATCGTGCCGCTGCTCTCGCAGGGCAATTTCCGGCAGGTCGTGGCCATCACGTCGAAGTCGGATTCGGCCATCGGCCAGATCCTGAACTACGGGCTGGCCCGCATTCAGTCCGCGCGTCGCCGCGACGACATCGAGAAGGCGATGGAAGAGAGCCTGATGGAAGTCGTGCCGCGTCTCGAAAAGCGTACGCACTATCTCGCCACGTTCGCGAACCTCGCGACCCTGCTCGGCCTGCTCGGCACCGTCATCGGTCTGATTCACGCGTTCGGCGCCGTCGCGGCGGTGAATCCGGCAGAGAAGGCGAACCTGCTGTCTGCGTCGATCTCGGTCGCCATGAACTGTACGGCGTTCGGTCTGATGACGGCCGTGCCGATCCTGTTCCTGCACGCGGTATTGCAGACCAAGACGACAGAGCTGATCGACAGCCTCGAAATGGCGTCGGTGAAGTTCCTGAACGCGGTCACCGAGCGGCAGGCGCCAGCGGCCGGCGCCGCGGGCTAAGCCAATGCGTCGGTCCTACGCCACCAAGAAGATCGCGCGCAAGATGCGCAAGCCGGCGGAGCTGATGCTCGTGCCGATGATCGATATCTTCACGGTGCTGGTCACGTTCCTGCTCATGACTGCGGTCTTCTCGAAGACCGTCGTCCTGCAGCTGAACCTGCCGGCATCGGTGACTGAGTTTCGTGAGCCGCCCCCGGGGCTCATGATCGAAGTCATGGTGCGCAAGGACCTGCTCCAGGTTGCCGATCGCAATACGGGTCCGCTCGCCACACTCCCCAACACGGCGACGGGCTACAACTACGACGGCCTGACGGATTACCTGAAGCGCGTCAAAGCGAAATACCCCGAGAAGACGGACGCCACGATCCTGCTCGAGACCGACACGCCTTACGACATCCTGGTGCAGGTGATGGACCGGGTGCGCGTGTTCGAGACCAAGCAAGGCCCGACGACCGTGCAGGCGGAGCTGTTCCCCGATATTTCGATCGGCGATGCCCCGTCGGCCACGCCAGGCCCCGCGCCCACCGCGGCGCTGCCGGCGCAGAGTGGAGAGAAGCGCTCATGAGCATGTCCAGCCGTGCACGTCGCATGGCCCAGCACCACGCGCGCCACAAGGCCGACGCGGAGCTGAACCTGATCCCGCTCATCGACATCCTTTCGGTGATGGTGGCCTTCCTGCTCGTCTATTCGACGGAAGTGGAAGTCATCCAGAACACCAAGGCGATCGAGATCCCGCAGTCGATTGCGATGGCGCAGCCGAAACAGTCCGTCGTCGTGATGATCACGAAGGACGAGCTGTTCGTGCAGGGCGAGCGCATCACGAGCATCGCGGAGATCAAGGCGAGCAACACTGCGCTGATCGAGCCGCTGCGCGAGGCACTGAAGCGTCCGTCGCTCGTGCCGGGCGAAGTTGCGGAACGAGACCTGGCCAATCGCGAGATCACCGTCATGGGCGACAAGAGCCTGCCCTACGACGTGCTGAAGAAGGTGATGGCCACCTGCACTGATGCGGACTACGGCAAGATTTCGCTTGCCGTGCTCCAGAAGGAAAAGCCTGTCCAGCCGGGCTTCAAGCCGGTCTGACGGAGCGCGCCAGTGCTGTTAGCCCCTTACTACCGTAGTTACGAGCTTCCCTGGGAAGGCGACGAAGAGTCGTCGCGGCAGTTCCGCGTCATCCTGCGGGCCGGGCTCATCCTCCTGGTTCTCTTCACGCTGCTGTTCATTTTCCTGCCGCAGCCGAAGAAGACTCACATGGAAGAGTCGGTGCCGCCGCGCCTGGCTCGCGTGATGATCGAGAGCCAGCCGAAGCCGCCGCCACCGCCGCCGAAGGTGGTGGAGGAAAAGCCGAAGCCGAAGCCGGTCGAGCCCGACAAGAAAGTCGCGATGGTGAAGCCACCCGTCGACCGCCAGCAGCAGGCGCGCGAAAAAGCGCAACGGCAGCTGAACCAGGTCAAGGACGAGCTGGCGGACCTGCGCGAGCAGCTCGACATGACGCAGCTGGCCCAGACCAAGAACCTGTCCGGCGCGGTGGGCGCGGATTCTCATGCCGAGCGCAACCTGATCACCTCGAAGGTGGGCGCGGGCAGCGGCGGCATCACGACGTCGCAGGCGGGCAGCCGTGGGTTTGGGACGGGCGCGGGCTCCCTCACGGGGCATGAAACGGGGGCCGTGGCCTCGAGCATTGCGCGATCCGGCCTCGATGTGCGTGGTCCGACCCGCACTGGAAACAGCGGCAAAGCGGCCCGCAGCCGCGAGGAGATCGAGCTGGTCTTCGACCGCAACAAAGGGGCGATTTACTCGCTCTATAGTCGTGCACTGCGCGATCAGCCCGATCTGCAAGGCAAAATGGTGCTGGAATTCACTGTTTCCCCTACCGGGGAAGTGACGATGTGCCGGGTGGTTTCCAGCGAATTGAACGATCCTGAGCTCGAGAAAAAGATCGTGGCGCGGGTGCGCCTGTTCCGATTCGAGGCGAAGGACGTTGAGACGATTACCACAACCAAGCCTATCGACTTCTTCCCTGCGTAATTCGGGAAGATTCGCCTTTGGCGGATCTTCCGGACATCAGCTTCGTTGCCGCCAGCAAAAAGCGTGGTTTTTGCCGGCTGGGTTTGCGCGTAGCTACGCCCGGGCGGGTGGGCGCGTCGCGGGCGGCCGCGCACGGATTGGCGGGGCGCTGTGAACCTCCAGTCGGAAATCGAGTACTTCTCCGAGCTCGCGCTGCTCGACAAGGCGCGCCTGCTCAACAGCTTCCTGCACGAGCTGGCCGCGGAAGCCCGCACCACCTATGGGCCCGGCACTGAAGCAGTGCACGACACGCTTCATCTTCGCTTCGTCAATGAAATCGTCCATCGCCTGACGCGGCTCGTCGAACAGCTCCTGGCGGAAGACGTGGCGCGCCCGGCCGACGAAGTCGTACTGCGCATGCTCCTCTCGCAACGCGCGGACAAAGTCGCAGAGCGACTGATCTTCAACGCGTACCGACGTGCGATTCAGGGATTCGAAAGCTACGACACGACGGTGTTGATGGGCGGCTGAACGGTCCGCGCTGTTGAGGGCGCCGATCTGGCGCATGCGGTGGGCGGCGGCTCGTTCGAAGAGTGTCCTGTCGGGGGACGCTCCAAGCCGTCCCTGGTCGCTTTCAAAACGCTCCCGGCGTTTTGAAACCCCCGACAGGACACTCTTCAAACGATCCACCGCCCTTGAGGCTTTTGACGGCGCCCTTCGCTTCCGCGCGCCTCATTTCACAGCTCCAACTTCACAAGCTCCCTCCGATGCGCGCTTGCCAACCCATCGCGCGCCCGTCTAAGTTGCGGAGCGAATGATCGACGAACCCCTCTCACAAGTTTTGATCCTGCTGGCCGGCTCACTCTTCGTCGTGACCCTGCTGCGTCGAATGAAGTTGCCGCCGATCCTGGGATATCTGGTCGTCGGCATGGCACTCGGGCCCTTCGCCTTCGGTCTCGTCTCCGATTCGCCGACCACTGCGTTGCTGGCCGAGTTGGGCGTGACGTTCCTGCTCTTCACGCTCGGCCTGGAATTCTCGTTGCCGCGCATGATTGCGATGAAGCGCGACGTGTTCGGGCTCGGCGCGGCACAAGTGTTGGCGACCACCCTCGTGTTCGCCTGCATCGCGCGCTTTGCCGGCGTGGACTGGCCAATGGCGGTGGTGATTGGCGGCGCCATCTCGATGAGCAGCACCGCCATCATCATGCATCAGCTCACCGATCGCGCTGAGCTCAACCGCACGCATGGCCGTCTCGCCTTCAGCATGCTGCTGTTCCAGGACCTGGCGTTCGTCCCCTTCCTCGCGCTCGCGGCCGCGCTCACGCGCAAGGGTGAATTCTCGATCCTGCAGACGGTATCGAATGTTTTGTTCGGCGTCGTCGCGGTCGCGGTCGTGCTGCTCATGGGACGCGTGCTGCTGAAGCCGTTGTTCCAGGAAATCGCGCGCAGCCGCTTGCGGGAGCTGTTCACGCTCGCGGTGCTGTTCGTCGTGCTCGCGTCAGCGTGGGTGTCGCACACCGCCGGGCTGTCGCTCGCACTCGGCGGCTTCCTCGCGGGCATGATGCTGGCCGAAACGGAATACCGGCATCAGATCGAAACGGTGATTCGCCCGTTCCGCGACATCCTGCTGGGCCTGTTCTTCATCACCGTCGGCATGCTGCTCGACGTGCGGCTGCTGGTGAACGAGTTCGTGCTCGTCTCGGCGATGCTGCTCGGTCTCGTGGTGCTCAAGGCCGCGACGGCGGCTGTGGTCGCTCGCTATTTCACGGGCTCATGGTTCAAGGCGATTCGCACGGGCGTCGTGATCTCGATCGCCGGCGAATTCGGCATCGCATTGCTGACGATGGTGTTGCAGGGTGAGGCGCTGCCCACGCAGATCGGCCAGCCGCTGCTGGTCGCGATTGCGCTGTCGATGATCCTGAGCCCGTTCATCATCAGCAACAACAAGTGGGTCGCGCGCTTCCTGCTGCGAGAGAAGGGACCTCCGGGCACCGCCATCGATCGGGAGGACGCAGCCACACAGGGCATTGCCCAGCGTGAGCACGTGATCCTGTGCGGCTTCGGTCGCGTGGGACAGAACGTGGCGCGGGTGCTCGAGTCCCACAACTTCGAGTACATCGCGCTCGATCTCGACCCGGCGCGCATTCGCGCGGCCCGGCATTCGGGGGATCCCGTGATCTTCGGGGACTCCGCCGACGACGAGATGCTGGTGCGATCGGGCCTCGAGCAGGCGAGTGCCGTCATCATCACGTTTGCGGACCCGAGCACCTCCATCGCGATCCTGCACGCGATTCGCAGGCTGAGGCAGGACGTGCCCGTGCTCGTGCGTACGGCAGACGACGCCAGGCTTGAAGAACTGCGTGCCGCCGGCGCGAGCGAAGTTGTACCGGAGACGTTCGAAGCCAGCCTCATGCTCGTGTCCCAGGCGCTCATGCTGTTGAAAGTTCCGGTCGTAAAGGTAGTGCGCACCGTCAGCGAGATCCGCAACTCCCGCTACGCCGTGCTCCGAAACATCGTGAACCGCGATGGCGCCACCGAGCTGCCCATCGAATACCAGCCGGACGGGGGCGAAGAGCTCAAGACCGTGTTGCTGCCACCGGGCGCGTGGGGCGTGGGACATACGCTCGATGAGATTCGCGCGCGGGGCGCGGATGTGCGCTTCACGAGCATTCGCCGCCATGGCATCGTCGGCCGCGAGCCCGGTGGTGAAGCGCAGCTTCGCGACGGAGACATCGTCGTGATATACGGCTCGCCGCGACAGCTCGAACATGCTGAGTCGGTGTTGCTCGCAGGTTAGCGCAACCCTGCAGCTCTGAAACAAACCATTTTTATGCAGCCTCGGGTGAGAGGGACGCGTCATGCACAAGAGCCGCCTCGCGGGATTCATCATCGACTGCAACACCGGAGATCTGGACGCCGCGGCTACGTTCTGGATGCAGGCGCTGGGCTACAAGCTCGCCGTGCTCGAGGGCGACCAGGGGATCTATCGTGAGTTCGACACGGGGCCTGCCGGGTTGCACGTCGAAGTGCAGAAGGTCGAGCATCCGAGCCGCGTGCACCTCGACATCGAGACGGACGACATCGAGGCCGAGGCGAGCCGGCTCGAAGGGCTTGGGGCGAAGAAGGTTCAGCGCTATCCGCGGTGGTGGGTCATGGAGGCGCCGACGGGGCATCGGTTTTGTGTGGTGAGGCCGCAGAGTGATGATTTTGCTGAGAAGGCGAATGTTTGGGAGTGAGGATTTTAAGAAGCCCTCAATCGCCGGGCGGCTGAGAAGGCCAATCCGCACCCGATTTCCCCCACCCCCAGCACCGGCGCATCCAGCAGGGTAGAATCCGCCCCCCTGTGATCCGCTCCCAAATCTATTTCCCTCCGAAGCACGAAGCGCTTCGCGAGGATGTGCATGCGCTCGGCGCGCTCGTCGGCGAAATCCTGCTGGAGCAGGGCGGCCCCGAGCTGCTCGACCTGGTGGAGCACGACCGCGTCGCCGCCATTCAGCGTCGCGACGGCAGTGTCGAGGCCAACGCCGAGCTCACGGAGCGCGTGAAGGGTCGGCCGCCGAACGTCGCGCGGGATCTCGTGCGTGCCTTTTCGAGCTGGTTCCAGGTTGTGAACCTCGCGGAGAAAGTCCATCGCATCCGCCGCCGCCGCGAATACTTCGTGAAGGACAGCGTGCGGCCGCAGCCGGGCGGTGTGCAGGATGGCTTTGCTCGCCTCAAGGTCGAAGGCTATTCGTTCGACGACGCAATGAAGCTCATCGCGAGCCTGCGTGTCGAGCCCGTGTTTACCGCGCATCCCACCGAATCCACCCGGCGCACGATTCTTCGCAAGCAGCAGCACGTCGCGCAGCTTCTGCTCGATCGCCTCAATCCCACGCTCACGCCGAACGACATGCGCGCGCTGTGGGGCGGTGTGCGCATCGCGCTGACGGCTGGCTGGCAAACCGAAGATCATCCTCGCGAGAAGCTCACGGTCGCGGACGAGCGCGAGCACGTGCTCTTCTACCTGACGGAAGTGCTCTATCGCGTAGTGCCGCCGTTCTACGAAGAGATCGCGCTGGCGCTCGAGAAAGTCTATGGCGTGCCGGCGGAATCGATCGAGCTGCCGTCGCTCATCCGTTTCGGCACCTGGGTCGGCGGCGACATGGATGGCAGCCCCGACGTCCATGCGAAAACCATTCGCGAGACGCTTGCCCGCCAGCAGCAGGTGATCATCAACATCTACTTCCGCGAGACGCAGAAGCTGGTGCAGCGGCTTTCGCAGAGCGCGAGCCGCATCAGCGTTTCGCCGGCGCTCGCCAAGCGCATCGATGAGTACATGACGTTGCTGCCGAGCGCGCGCTCGGCCACTCCGGCGCGGCACGATCGCATGCCGTATCGCGTGTTTCTCGCGCAGATCGGCGAGCGGCTGCGCTATACGTACGACGGCCGCCCCAACGGATACAACAACGTCCAGCAGTTCCGCGCGGACGTGGTGTTGATCGCAGACAGCCTGCGCGCCAATAAAGGCGCGAACGCCGGGCTGTTCTACGTGCAGCGATTGTTGAGGCGTATCGATACATTCGGCTTTCACGTGGCGACGCTGGACGTGCGACAGCACACGAGCGTTCATCACGAAGTGCTGGCGAAAGGCCTCGACGATCCCACGTGGATGTCGCGCACTCCCGCCGATCGGCAGGCGCGCCTTGCCGATGCGCTCGAACGCGACATGGGCCCGCGCGCCGAGCTCGATCCGCTCGGCCGTCGCACGCTGGGTGTGTTCGAGTCGATCGTTCAGAGCCGGAACCGCTACGGCGCCAATGCCATCGGCAATTTCATCGTCAGCGGCACGAGCGGTGCGGATGATGTGCTCGCGCCGATGCTGCTCGCTCGGTGGGCTGAGGCTTACGACAAGCGCACTGGTGAGATCGCGATCGATGTGGCGCCGCTGTTCGAGTCCGTGGATACGCTCGATCGGTGCGGCGACGTGATGCGTGAGTTGCTCGCCGCGCCCGTGTATCGCCGGCATCTCGAAGCGCGCGGCCGCAGGCAGTGCGTGCTGGTGGGCTATTCAGACAGCAACGAAGATGACGGCCCGTGCGCATCGCGCTTCGCCACCCATCAAGCCCAGCGCACGCTCGCTGGCGTGCTCGAAGCGGACGGTGAGAGCTTCGTCATTTTCCACGCTCGCGGCGGCAGCATCGCTCGCGGCGGCGGCCGCGTGGATGGCCTGGTGAAGTCCGCTCCGGTGGAAGCGCAGAACGGCGTGCTTCGCTTCTCCGAACAGGGCGAAGCCATCCAGCAAAGCTATGGCTTGCGGCCCATCGCCATGCGTTCGCTGGAGCGCGCTTTCAATGCGCTCACCACGACCACTGCCGCAGCCCGGGTCGGCAAGCTCACGGCAGATCGGCCGGAGCATCTGGAAGTGGCAGCGACGATTGCCGCGGCGAGCCGCCAGGCATATCGCGACTTCGTTTTTTCAGAGCCGAAGTTCTACGACTTTTTCCGCGCGGTCACGCCCATCGACGTGATCGAACGCATGCAGATCGGTTCGCGTCCGGTTCAGCGCACCGGCAGCGCATCCGTCGATTCGCTGCGGGCTGTGCCTTGGGTTTTCGCGTGGACTCAATCGCGTCACATGCTGCCCGGTTGGTATGGAGCGGGCGCCGGGCTTGCGGCCGCGCTCAAGCAGTTCGGGCCCGCGCGAGTGAAAGCGACTTACACGGAATGGTATTTTCTGCGCAGCCTCATCGACGATGTCGAAGCGATGCTCGCGCGCACGGATCTCGAAATCGCGGCGTCATACAACGTTCTGGCACAGCAGGAGCTTCTCGGCTTCTTCGTGCCGATCCGCGATGAATACATCGCCGCGCGCGACCGCGTGTTGTTCATCAAAGGCTGCTCCGCGCTGCTCGATTCAGACGCGACGCTGCAGCGGGGCATCCAGCTCCGCAACCCCTATGTCGATCCGATGAACCTGATGCAGGTGGATCTGCTTCAGCGCTGGCGTGCCACCGGCCGCCAGGATCGCGATCTGTTCGAGGCGCTTCTCGCGAGCATCAGCGGGATTGCGCAGGGTCTTCAGAGCACGGGATGAAATGACAATGTCTGGCAGAACGTCTCCTGTCACCGGAGTGACGATTCGTCCGGCGCGCGAAGAGGACGTGCCGCTGATCCTGCAGTTCGTGCGCGAGCTCGCGGAATACGAGCACTTGCTGCATGAAGTGGTCGCGACCGAAGAGAAGTTGCGCAAGGATTTGTTCGGGCCGCGGCCGTACGCGGAGGTCGTGTTCGCGTGCCTCGACGGCGAGCCGCTGGGCTTCGCGCTGTTCTTCCACAACTATTCGACCTTCCTCGGTCGGCCGGGCATCTATCTGGAAGACTTGTTCGTTCGGCCGAGCGTGCGGGGGAAAGGGTTGGGGCAGGCGTTGCTGTGCTGGCTGGCTGCGGAAGCGCTGCGCCGGGAGTGCGGGCGGTTGGAGTGGTCGGTGTTGAATTGGAATGAGCCGTCCATCCAGTTCTATAAGAACCTGGGGGCGAAGCCGATGGATGAGTGGGGGATTTATCGGCTGACGGGGGAGGCGCTGCGGAATGTTGCTGAGAAAGCAGCAGGCCCTCAGGCGGTCATAAAATCACTGGCCTAATAAACCTGGCCGAATAAACCTGCCAAATAAACCCGGCCAAATAAACCTGGCCTAATAAAAAAGGCGCTGCCCGGCGGTGCTTCCACCGGGCCACGCGCCCATCGTCGTCGCCTCAAACCTGATTCAGTAGATCACGCCATTGCGTGCATCGTCGGCCGCATCGCCGGCGCCCGATGTGCCATCGAAGGCACCTGCACCTCATCATCCGCACCGACATCCGCGACCTTGCGGCCGTCGAGAATCGCCATCAGCGTGTCGCGCGCGCGGGCCACACGGCTCTTGATAGTGCCGACAGCACAGCCACAAATCCGCGCCGCTTCTTCATAGGAGAAGCCACTCGCGCTCACCAGGATCAGCGCCGTGCGCTGGCCCGATGACAGCGTCGAGAGCGCGCGATTCAAATCGCGCAGCTCGAGGTCGCCATCATGGTCCGGCGGCACGCTCGGCTCAGGGAGCGAATCCGTATCCACACCCACCGCTTCGAACTTACGACGACGAAGCTGTGAGTAGTGCTCGTTGCGGACGATCGTGAACAGCCAAGCTTTCAGGTTGGTGCCCGGCCGGAAACGATCAATGTTCGCCAGGGCCCGCGCCAGAGCTTCCTGAACGAGATCGTCGGCACGCACGCCATCACGGCACAGGGAACGAGCAAACGTATGCATCTGGGGAACCAGCGCCACCATGTCTTGCGTCACCATAGTTTTCAATCCGCCTCCGGCTTCAAGGAAAGGGTTCTACCGTGGGGAACAAGTTACTGGGGACGCGGTTGCACCAGAGTCGGCGGCGCAAGCAGCCCGACACAGAGCGGTTCCGATGCGCGTGTCAGAACTGTCCTACGTTGCGGAAAAGCCCGCCCCCCAGGGCTCACCCCAGGCTAACCCCAGGCTGTGGTGATGAAGCCGTTCTGAGACAGTTAGGACTCATTCTTGCTCGGTGGGCGCTGCGGGATGTCAAGGCGACGTGAGGCGATGCGATGAACGAGATCAAGAGTGCGGAGATCTACCGGGTCACCTCGGTATCGGTGGATCGCTGGGATGTGTATCAGGAGCCCAAGGACCATCCGTTGGCGAGCTTCGGCGACAAGGCCGCTGCGCTGAATTACGCGATGTGTCTGGCACGCGGCCGCGCCGCCTGGCATCTCCTTTTGAATACGCCCGACGCGGTTGTTTCGCACGCGGCACCGGATTCACCTGTGGCAGCTGATGTGAGCACCGCCGCGAGCGGGCCCGCACAGGCCGCAGCTGCGCAGCACTGACGTGGCAAATGGCGCTTCGCCGCGCGCGGCCCTTTCGGACGCTGCGACGAAGCTGGCCCGCAAGGCGGCCCAGGCAGAGGGCCTCCGGTACACCACGGATCAGGGTGCCGGCTTTCGCCGCGCGCTACGCGGCAAACATTTCGTCTTCTTCGATACCAAGGGTCGCCGCATTCGCGACGAGGCGGTGATCCAACGCATCCGCAAGCTCGCGATACCGCCTGCTTATCGAGACGTCTGGATCTGCCCTTACGCCAACGGCCATCTTCAGGCCACAGGCCGAGATGCGCGCGGCCGCAAGCAATATCGCTATCACCCGCAGTGGCGCGTGCATCGGGATGGCACGAAGTTCGATCGCATGCTCGAATTCGGTCGCTCGTTGCCGCGCATTCGCCGCCGCGTTTCGAGGGATCTGCGCACGCGCGGATTGCCGCGCGAAAAAGTTCTCGCGACCATCGTGCGACTGCTCGAGTGCACGCTGATCCGCGTCGGCAACGAAGAGTACGCGCGCGCGAACGGTTCGTTCGGCCTCACCACTTTGCGTGATCGTCACGTCGAGGTGAAAGGTGGCGCGCTCGTGCTGGAGTTTCGCGGCAAGAGCGGTGTGGCTCAGCGCGCACGCGTGACGGATCGCAAGGTGGCGCGCATTGTCCGCGACTGCCGCGATATCCCGGGCCAGGAGTTGTTCCAATGGATCGATGAGGCCGGCGAACGGCATCCCATCGACTCCAGCGATGTCAACGACTACCTGCGCGAGGCGAGCGGCGGTCCCTTCACCGCGAAAGACTTTCGCACCTGGTTCGCGACGCTCGAAGCGCTGCAACTGCTGCGCAAACAGCGCGCTGGCACTAGCGGGGAAGCGCGCAAGCAGGTGCTCGACGCCGTCAAAGCGGTGTCCCAGAAGCTCGGCAATACACCGGCGATCTGCCGCAAGTGCTACATCCATCCGGTCATTCTTTCCTCGCACGAAGCCGGACATCTCGCGGGCCTCAACGGTGCCAGTGCTCCGCTCGCGCTGAGAAAGCTGTTGTCGGTGCGCAAAAGTCGGATGAATCCTACGTATCAAATCAACATCTCGTCACACCGAAGACCCGGGATGCCGACGGCGGTGCAGTCCGCAATCAGTTGAGATGCAGACCTAGTTCCCGTTCGCAGGCCGCGGGGGAGCTGGACTCATCAACTCAGAGAGGACAAGCACATGTCAGTGCGAAGCAGTTTGTTCATGGCGGCGGCAATCGGGGTCCTGTGCGCAGGCTGCGCAACGACGGATCGCCCCGTCGCTGAAATCTCGAGGGCGCGGACACTCATCGAGCAGGCTGAGAAGGCCGGTGCGCAGCAGTACGCTGCGGTCGAGCTCGACCAAGCGCGGAACAAGTTGAGGCTGGCCAGTGCGGCCGCGGAAGACGGCAAGAACGAAGAGGCCCGCGCGCGCGCGAACGAGGCGGCCGCCGATGCAGAGCTCGCCCAGGCTCGCGCGACGAGCGGCGAAGCGAAGAAGGCTGCCGATGAAGTAGAGCGGAGCACCGCGACGCTGCAGCGTGAGTCGGAACGCAACCAGACCACGACGCCGCTGCCGCCGTCACCGCCCCAGTCCTAACCCCAGATTCGCGAGGAGATCACTGTGAACTACACAAAACTTTCGATCGCAGCTGTGGTCAGCGCTGTGCTGATGACGGCTTGCGCGTCCGCGCCGAAGCGCGTGGAGCAGCTCGAGCAGGCGCGTGCGGACGTGCAGACGCTAGCTTCCGATCCTTTGGCCCAACAGGCCGCGAGCCAGGAGCTCGCCAGCGCGCGCAGCTCGCTCGATCAGGCTGAGGGTGCTCTGAAGGCGGGTCACAAGGAAGACGTTCTGCACTTCGCTTATCTCGCGTCCCAACAGGCGCGGACCGGCGAGGAGCGCGTGTCTGAAGTGCGCTCGAAGCAGGAAGTCGCGAAGGGCGAGGCGGACCGCAATCGCGTTCTGCTCGAGTCGCGCACGGCAGAAGCCGAGCGTGCGGCTGCGTCCGCGCAGGAACAGGCCCGTTCGGCGATGGCCCAGGCGCAACAGGCGGAGGCTGCTCGTCAGGAAGCTGAAGCGGCCCGTCGCGTCACTGAAGAGACGCAGCGTCAGCTCGCGGAGCTGCAGGCGAAGCAGACCGAGCGTGGCATGGTGCTGACATTGGGTGACGTGCTGTTCGATACAGCCGCAGCCACCTTGAAGCCCGGCGCCGGAGCGGTCCTCGATCGCGTTGCCGGGTTCCTCAAGGAGAACAACGGCACGAAGGTGCTGATCGAAGGCCATACGGACAGCCGCGGCTCGGATCAATACAACGAGCAGCTGTCACAACGTCGTGCGCAGGCAGTGGCCGACGGACTCGCCTTCCGCGGCGTCGACCGCAGTCGTGTCGAAGCCGTGGGCCGTGGCGAAGCGCTTCCGGTCGCGAGCAATGAGACGGCGGCGGGCCAGCAGCAGAACCGTCGCGTCGAGTTGGTGTTCTCGGACAACGCGGGCCGGTTTGCGACTGGAGCATCAGCGTCACTTCGCTGAGCGCCTTCGCAGGCACATCGGGTTGATCTGAAGCGAAGCGATGGGGGCACAGGCGTTGCTCCCATCGCTTCGAGCTATTTCAAGAAGAGGCAAGCCATGAACCGATACGATGACAATGACTGGAGGTCGGAGCGTCACCACGGCTTTCGCGAGGATCACGACAGCGGACGCACGGCCGGCGAGGACTCCCATCAACCGTTCTCGGACAACCCATATGGGTATTACCCGGGTCAGCGCCCAGGCCAGAGAGAAGGCAATCGAGAGGGCCAACGAGAACGCCAGCGAGACCCACGATACGCGCAGCGGCCGGACCCGCAGTTTGCAGGTCGTGGCGAATCGCGCGAGCTGCCGCCGGAGCGCTATGGTCAGCGTGAGCCGTACAACGCACGCGGACCCTCAGGTTATGGCCCGCGCGGCGGCAATGAAGGCTACGGCGGTGGCGAAGGCCGCAGCCGATACAGCGAGAGCCAGTACGGCATCGGGCGCGGCGGACGCGAGTCCTATGGACGTCCAGACGATCAATTTGGTGGGCAGTCTGGCGACTCCTGGCGCCGCCCACAGGGCACCGGCTACGGCCGCCCTTACGCGGATCCAGCACGCGACGCGGCTCGCAGCGACTGGTCTTCTCCCGATCGCTGGAGCGATACCGGCTCAGGCACACGCGAGCCGAGCTTGGGAAATCGGGGAGGGTTCGGCGACCGGCCGTTTGCCGATAACACCGAATCGCCGGGCTACTTCGGCACCGGCAACTACGGCGACGGCGGCGCGAGCTATGGCGGTGGATTCGATCAGCGCAACCGCACCCGTTATCCGGGTTCGCTCGACCAGGATCCGATGGAATGGCGCGGCACCGGCCGCGGCACGCCCGAGCAGACGCGTTATCGCAATGGACCCAAAGGTTACACGCGTTCCGACGACCGCCTGCGGGAAGACATCTCCGAGCGTCTCATGATCGCGGACAGCATCGATCCCAGCGAGGTCAGCGTGTCCGTGAAGGATGCGAAAGTGACGCTAGAGGGACACGTGCCCGATCGACGCATGAAGCACTCGATCGAGGATCTCGTCGACCAGTGTCCCGGCGTGCAGGACATCGACAATCGGATCCGGGTGGGTCGTCCGGGATCGGCCAGCGCGAACCAGGGTGCGGGCCAGCTTTCGTCGAACCCGGCTTCGTCGAACCCGGCGACATCGGGCGCAGGCTCGACGGGCATGGGTGCCTCGAGCATGGGCGCGACGATGGGCACCGGCATGGGCACGACGTCGGCGACGAACGGCGGCAAGGTGCGCAAGGAATAGCGGGTCTCGCTGGCCAAACGAAAAAGCCCGCCGGGTGCGACCCGGCGGGCTTTTTTTTGGGGGCGGCAGGCAGGCCGTGTCAGGCGCGGCGGAAATCCACCGCGGGCAACTGCATCGAGCGCCGATACTTCGTGACGGTACGCCGAGCGACCTTCACACCACGATCTGCCAGCAGCTCCGTCAGCTGCACATCAGAAAGCGGATTGCGACGATCTTCCGCGGCGATGAATTCACGCAGTAAAGCGCGGATCGCCGTGGCCGAACACGAACCGCCGCTCGTCGTGGCGAGCTGGCGCGAGAAGAATCGCTTGAATGCCACCACGCCGCGCGGCGTGGCCATGTACTTGTGGCTCGTGGCACGGGACACGGTGGACTCGTGCAGACCGAGCTCATCCGCGATCTCACGCAACGTGAGCGGGCGCATGGCCAGATCGCCGTACTCGAAAAAGTTTTTCTGACGGGCGACCACGGCTTCCGCCACACGCTGGATCGTCAGGAAACGCTGTTCGAGATTGCGCACCAGCCAGCGTGCTTCCTGCAGATGCTGCGCGAGGAGTGTCGTCTCACCTTCGCGTGCGTGACGAAAACAGTCGGCGTACTGCTGGTTCACCCGAATGCGCGGATAGATGGCGGAGTTGATGCTCACCACCCACTTCTTCTTTTCCTTGCGAACCACGACGTCCGGCACGATGGCGCGCGGCTCGAACGTGCCCACCTTGGAGCCCGGCCGAGGATCGAGGCTGCGGATCAGCTCCATCGCCTCGCGCAGCTCGACTTCCGAGCAGTGCAAGGTGCTCTGCAGGCGCGAATGATCGCGAGCAGCGAGCAGATCGAGTTTGGTGTTGACGATGTCGAGCGCCAGCGCGCGGCCGGGCTCGTTGCGATCAATGTTCTGCAACTGCAGTGAGAGACACTCGCCGAGACTGCGGGCTGCGATGCCGGCGGGCTCGAGCGTCTGCACGATGCGCAGCGCGGTTTCTAGCTCACCGGGTTCGAGCGCGTCGGCGAACGACACGAGCTCATCGAGCGGCTGACGCAGGAAACCATCTTCATCCAGCGCGTCGACGACGAGATGGGCCAGCGCGTAGTCGCGCTCGCCGAGTCCGAGCAACAGCAATTGTTCACGCAGCGAGTCGCGCAACGTCGAAGGCGATGCCGTCCATTCAGTCCAGTCCGGCGCGTCTTCACCGCCGCTGCTGCCACTGGAGCTGCCCGGCGACGTGAAATCGAGATCGCTCGACGAAGACGACTCTTCGTTACCGGAGGCTTCCGCTTCCGTGCGATTGTCGTTCGCTTCCGTGGGCTCTTCGAGGAACGGATTCTGCGCGATGGCCTGATTCAGCTCCTGCACGCATTCCAGGGCCGACAGCTGGAGCAGTTTCACCGACTGCTGCAATCGTGGGGTGAGGGTGAGTTGCTGCTTGAGTCGCAGCCCTAATCCAGCTTGAGTCATCCGCAAACCTTCCCCGACTGCACAGTCGAATCTTTCGGCTCTGATTGTCTGTCGATCAAAGCAACAGCCATGCCAACGGTGTCCAGAGTAGTGAATTCGCGCGAGAGCCGATCTGAGCCACCTTGCGCGTCATCCAGGCCCCGAGCCTCAAGGCTCGCGGCGAGACAACTTGCAAAGCTGTGTAAGGAACGCTTGTCCGTCGACGCTCGCTTCGAGGTCAACAATTCATCAGAAGCGGGGCGGTTCCAGCGGCGCGCAGAGGACGTGAGCGAAGCGCTGCAACAGGCGGGTAAAAAAAGAGCGGGCTGGTCGCACCACAGCCCGCCAAACGGGGGGTCTTCGGTCAGCTTCGCCGTCGTCATCCCGACGTCGATGCAAAACGGTCGTGCCTTTCGGCACGCACCCAAGGAAGCAACGTTCATGCCATGGGAAGCTTGGCAGGCACGGTTCATGCTCGAGCTTACTCATGGCCGCAGAGTATGTAACGAGAGTGCGCGATGTCGGCGAGAGCCGCTGGGGCGCCCACGCGCGCGCGGACGAAGCCTCGCGTCATACGAGCGTGTGGAGCGCCAAAACAAAGAGTTGCGGTGCTGAAGCGGTCGCAGGTGCGCCGCTTGAAAGGGTCCGCGAATGCACGCACATGGGGTGTCGAGTACGCGTGTCTGCGATTGAAAGGGCCGCTCTTGTGGCGTCTAAGTGCCTCGGACCGGTCTTTTGTATGTGTCAGGACCCGCGGTGGAACACGTTTGGCGCGTGCCGAAGCGTGTAAAACCTACAGCACATGAAATTACTACGCAGTCACGCTCTCGCTTCGGTGCGCGGCGTTTCGTTTTTACCGGTTCCGAGTTGGGATTGTCAGGCTGCTGCAACGATGAAGTTTTTTTTCGCGAACGAGCGAACGCGAGGAAGCCGCCGGGCTTCTGAAGCGTTGTTCGGTTTTACATCTGAGCGGGGAGCCCGATGAGAAGTGTGCGGATGGAAGTTAAGGCGTCTCCGCGGTCCGCGCGGTCGTGCCGCCGCGGCCTGCAGGCACGGCTCCTCCTTCTTCCTCCCACCGATGGATTTCGGGCCGTGGTAGCCTCTGGCGCTCGCGCTGTCTGCGCCGGTCGAGCGACGTCCCCAGGATCACCGCGCCGATCGACAAAAGTCCGACTGCCCAGTTCATTCGAGACCCTTTCTCTGGTCCAAGACCACCGAGGCATGAGCACTCGGCGTGCCTGTCGGGACCGGGCGACATTCATGGCCGAGGCAGGCCGGCGTTACAGTGGTGGGCCGAGCAGCGCCCACGATCAAATCTGACGACGAGGATTACGATGGCACACGCGTTGATTGTCGATGACGACCCGGATGTCGTGGAGTGGCTCCAGGAAGTCGCGCGTATGGAAGGCTTCACGGTCGCGAAGGCGCAGACATTGCGTGAGGCTCGCATCGAGCTCGGTCGCCAGCGGCCGGACGTGTTGCTGACCGACCTGCGACTGCCGGACGGGCAGGGCATCGAGCTGGTCGGCGAGCTCGAAAAACCCGAAGCCACCGAAGTGATCATCGTGACGGGCCACGCGACGGTCGACAGTGCTGTCGCCGCTTTGCGCGCAGGCGCGAGCGACTATCTCGTGAAGCCGGCGGATCTCGAACGCGTGCAAGCGGTGCTCCGCCACGCGAAGAAGACGTCCGCTCTTCAGCACGAGATCGGCGAGTTGCGCGATGCACTTCGCAAGCTCGGTCGCTTCGGCAAGATCCTCGGTAGCTCGCAGCGCATGCAGGTGCTCTACGACCAGTTGAGCCGCGTGGCGCCCACTTCGGCGACGGCCTTGCTCGTCGGCGAGAGCGGCACGGGTAAGGAGCTCGCGTCTGCGACGATCCATGAGCTGAGCCGGCGGCGTGAGGCGGCGTTCCTGCCCCTGAATTGCGGTGCCGTCGCTCCGCAGCTCATCGAGAGCGAGCTGTTCGGCCACGAGCGCGGCAGCTTCACGGGCGCGGATCGCCAGCACAAAGGCTTTTTCGAGCGCGCCAACGGCGGCACGATCTTCCTCGACGAAATCACCGAAATGCCGATGGAGCTGCAGGTGAAACTGCTGCGCGTCCTGGAGACGGGCTCGTTCATGCGCGTCGGTGGCACGGCGCTCATCTCCACGGATGTGCGCGTCGTCGCCGCCACCAACCGCGAGCCCGAAAAGGCCGTCGCGGATGGCAAGCTGCGCGAAGATCTCTACCACCGTCTCAACGTGTTCCCGATTCGGCTGCCGCCGCTGCGCGAGCGCGGCACGGACATCGAGCAACTCGCCCAGTATTTCCTCGATGAGCTGAACCGCATCGAAGGGACGACCAAGAGCTTCTCGCGCGATGCGCTCGTGCGCCTGTACCAGCACAACTGGCCCGGCAACGTGCGCGAGCTGCGTAACTACGTCCAGCGCGCGTACATCATGGCGGACGACGTCATCGAGTGTGATGTGGCGGTCTCCGATCCCACACCGAAGAGCGACGATGGCACCACCATCACGATCCGCGTCGGCACACCGCTCGAAGAAGTGGAGCGTCGCGTGACGATGGCGACACTCGTCTACTGTGGCCACGTGAAGCGTAAGGCCGCGGAGATTCTCGGCGTGAGCCTGAAGACCTTGTACAACCGCCTCGAGTCGTACAACGGCAAGGAAGGCAACGGCGGCAAGGACGTGGGGATGGATGACGCCGCCGAAGTGGCGCGCGAGTCCGCGCGCGGCTGAAGCAGCGATCAAGGCAGGCGCGGGCCGGAAAGGCCGCGCCTGTCAGACGATTCCTACACGCCGGTCGGCCAGATGGGCGCCGTTCGGTCATAAAAATTCCCTTCCGTGCAGCGCTGCGTCGCCTTAACCTGAACCTATATGCCCGCTACACGTGTTGCCGTTGTCGACGATCATCAGCTCGTACGCATCGGCCTGAAGCAGATCATCGAGTCACAGCCGGACTTCACCTGGGCCGGTGAGGCGAAGACCGGGCGCGAAGCGCTCACGCTCCTGCGGGGTACCCCGTGTGACGTGCTGCTGCTCGACTTATCGTTGCCCGACATGTCCGGCCTGGACGTGCTCCGGCAGATCAAGACCCATCACGAAACCCTCGCGACGCTGGTGCTTTCGGCCTATCCCGAAACCCAGTACGGCATGAACGTGCTGCGCGCGGGCGCAAGTGGGTTCGTCAGCAAGAACGCCGACGACGCCGAGCTGTGTCGCGCGATTCGCGCCGCTGTGCGAGGCGGACGCTATGTGAGCCCCGAGCTCGCAGAGCTGCTCGTCAGCGGCATGCAGGGCGGTTCACCGAACGAACCCCGTCACAGCATCTTGTCGGAAAGAGAGTTTCAGATTTTCACGAAACTCGCCGAGGGCAAGAGCGTTTCGGAGATCGCGGCCAAACTGTTCCTGAGCGTGAAGACGGTGAGTACGTACCGCACGCGCATCTTGGAGAAGATGAGCATGAAGACGAACGCGGACATCACCTATTACGCGATCAAGAACAATCTCTTGCAGTAACCTGTAACGCCGCAATGAGCCCAACCGAAGCCCATGCTCCCGAGATGAACGGATCGCCTTCCGGGGAGCGCCGGATCCTGCTCATCGAGGACTCCGAAGTCCTGTCGCGACGCCTGGTGGATCTGCTGTCGGAGCCGGGTCGCCTCGCCGTGGCCGCCCAGGCGGCGACCCAGTCCGAAGCGGTCACCCGGCTCAAGGAGTCGGCTTACGACGTGCTGGTGGTCGACATCGAGCTGGCAGAGGGCAACGGCGTGGCGGTGATTCGGCACGCGCGGCAGTTGTATCCGCCCGAAGGTCAGCCACTGATCGTGGTGCTGACGAACTATGCGTCGGACTTTGTCCGCGATCATTGTTTCGCGGCCGGCGCGGATTATTTCCTCGACAAGATGCGCGACATCTCGCTGCTCAAGGGCATCGTGGCCGACGGGCAGTCGAAGTGGGCTCGGCCGCACCCCAATCATTGAGTCGGATACTCTCGAGTCGGATCATCGAGTGATTCGTCCGCCGGCACGTCAGCCCGCGGCTTGCCTCGGAACCTCTACGCGCAACGTCGTGCCCTCCGCAGGGTTCGACTCGATCGTGAACTTGCCGCCCAACGCTTCCACCCGATGACGCATGCCCGCCAGCCCGTGCGACCAACGGAAGCGGCTGTCATTCAACTTCATTCCGGACCCATCATCCGTCAGCAGCAGCAGATAACGCTGTGAATCCGCGGTGAGCGCGAGCCGCACCTGCTTTGCATTGGCATGGCGGATGACGTTCGTGAGCCCTTCCTGGATCACGCGGAACAGCGCAATTGCACTTTCCTTCGGCAGCGACTCGGCCTCGTCGGCCATCGTCACGTCGCAGACCAGCCCGGCCTTCGAGCAGACGCCTTCGACGTGCGCGCGCAAGGCGGTGGGCAGCCCGAAGTGATCCAGCAGTGACGGTCGCAGCTCTTCGACCACACGCCGCTTGAGGTTCATCGCTTCATCGAGAACGCTGCCGAGCTGCCCCAGCCGCTCACCATACGGTGACGTGTTCACGCGGGATTGCAGCCACGAAAGATCCATCTTCGCCGCGGTGAGCAAGCCGCCGAGCTCGTCATGCAGGCGCTTCGCGAGCTCGGATTTTTCTTTCTCGGCGATGTCCTGCAAGTGGGTGGACAGCTCCGACAGCTCTCGCGTGCGCACTTCGATGAGTCGCTCGAATTCGCTGGCCTGCTGTTCCGCGGCTTCACGCAGCCGGCGTTGACGTGCGGCGTCCGCGGCGAAAAGGCGGGCCACGAAGGCCAACAGCAATACGCAAAGAGTCGCCATGGCGATGAGCCGGCCATTGCGTTCGGCGATGGTTGCGACAGCCAGCACGACAACGAGCACGCCTAGCAGGCCCGCCCAGATAGGCGACGGCAGCAGTTTCAGGCTACTCCAACCGGAACGTCCTTCGGATTCCCGCCGTGCTGACGCGTTGAGTTTGGTGCTCTCCATCCGATGCATCTTAACGCGCGCGGCGACGCGTGAATCGCGACACCAGCGTCGACAGGAGCATCCAACGAATGCGAGGTTGTGAGAACAGTTTCAAACCCCAGGTGGCCAGCGTACTGCCCCAGGCGAGCGTCTTGCGCTTTTCCCAGCGTGCAAAGGTCGAGGCCAATTCGGTGCGTTGGAGCATCGCCTCCAGCTCGAGCAGTCTCAGGCGCTCGGCGGCCAGCTGTTCTGCGTGCCGGTGGCTCATGATTTGTCGGTGAGCGAGGCGCGGTCCAATCGCAGCTGGTGAACCACGCGTGAGAACAGGGGCGCACGGCGACTCCGTTTTCGAAGTGCCAGAGCGCAGCCGATCACGCCGCCGACCAGCAGGAAGAACACGGCGCCGAGAACGGAGGTGCGCAGATGCGGAGGCAGCGTGAGCGCCAGCCACAACAGGAAAGTAAGACCCGCCATGCATCCCAGGACCACCGCAGCGACCGCAAGCTGCCATTGGCGCGTGAGCGCCAGCTTCTCGCTATGAAGCTCCGCGCTGAGCAGCTCCATCCGGGTCTGGACGATGCGCAGCAGCTGGTCGAGCAGCGACTTGCCTCGGCCAATGAGAGGTTGCGCGGGTTCCATCGGCCCTATTCCGTGTCGCCCGGGTCCGTATTGCCGGACGACCGCAGGGCCGCGGTGAACGCCGCGCCGAGCACGAGGCCCGTGGCGATGGCTCCACCGACGACAGTCCAGGGGTTTTCACGAATGTAGGCTTCCGTCGCAATGGACGCGCGCTGGGCGATGACACCGGCCTGCCGCTCGACCTCGGCGAGGCGCACCTTGGCACTCGCGATCGAGCCTTTGACCCGCTCGCGGAGCACGCCGATCGCCTCGTTCTTGTCTTCGGACAGCGCCTGGAGTAACGCTTCGGCCTGCACGACGACATTTCGCAACTCGTTTGCCAGCGCCGCGCTGCGCTCCGCAGTACGTTCCATCATGCTCTTGCTCTCCAGTGGTCGTCCGGATGGTTCGCTTCAGGTCGTCAGGACCAGCAGCATTCCGCAAACCAGAGCGACCAGCGATATCAGGTCACGGGTGTTCATGGATGCGGACGCTACCGCTCTCACCATATGCACCCTATCCGTCGCTGCCGCCGTGCGGATCAGCAGTGCGCTGACTCGCGCGTCAGAAGGCTCCTACAGTCTGTCCATGCCCCCCTCGCTAGCATCGCCACCGGACTGATCCTTACATGACCGGATGGGAGAGCGACACATGGCGAAAGTACAGGGCGAGGGCGATTACGAGTCGGCGCGCCGTTACAACGCGAAGACGCGCAGCTTCGTGAAGAAGGCCGGCAAGACGGCGACCAAACGTCCCACGGGTGGGGTGGATGCGGGTGCGCTTCGCAAAGCGAAGAGCAAGTCGAAAGGCGGCGATCAGGACGCGCGGGACGCGGCGCTGCTGAGCACGCTTGCCGCTCGCAAGGCCAAGAAAACCGGGGCCAAGGCGCGCGCTCGCTGACGTCAGTCGCTGCCTCAGTCGAACGTGAGCAGCGTATGAACGGGGACGCCGGCGTCGTGCAGGCGCTGTGCGCCCCCGAGTTTCGGCAGGTTCACGATGAACAGCGCGGCCAGCACTTCGGCCCCTTGCCGACGTAGCAGCTTTATAGCGGCATCCGCTGTGCCTCCGGTGGCAAGCAGGTCGTCCACCAGGATGATTCGCTCCTTCGGGCTCACTGCGTCGGCATGCATTTCCATCTCGTCGATGCCGTACTCGAGGGAGTAAGCCACTTTCACCGTGATGTGCGGCAGCTTGCCTTTCTTGCGGATGGGCACGAAGCCCGCGTGCAACTGATGAGCAATGGCGCCGCCGAGAATGAAGCCGCGTGCCTCGATGCCCGCAACCCGACCGACGCGGCGATCGAGCCACGGTGTGACGAGCTCATCGACGGTGTACCGGAACGCCTCGGGGTTACCGAGCAGCGTCGTGATATCGCGGAATTGAACACCCGGGCTGGGATAGTCCGGGATCGTTCGAATCGAATCGGCAAGTTGGCGTGCGTCCATGCACGCAATGGTAGCGCGGCTTCCAGCCCCAAGCCTTCAGCCCGCCTCGAGATAATTCACGCTGAAGTAACCGCGATCGTCCAGCCAACGGGTGCTGGCACGCCAGCCCGCGCGCGCGGCTTCCACCGCAAACCCCGAAACGGTGTACTTGTGGCAATGCTCGGTCACGATGGATTCGCCGGCCGCGAATTCGATCGTTTCCCCAGCCAGCGTGACCACCTGGTCGCTCCGGCTCACCAGATGCATTTCAATTCGGCTCGCCGCCGCATTCCACACGGCGCGATGTTCGAACTGCGCGAGATCGAAGTCCGCGCTCATCTCGCGATTGAAGCGGCGGAGCACGTTCAGGTTGAACGCCGCGGTGACGCCGGCCGAGTCGTCATACGCACGCACCAGGACGTCCGGATCTTTCACGAGATCCGTACCGATCAACAGTCCGCCATCCATGCCGGCGATGCCGCGCATGACACGGAGCAGGCTCTGCGCGGCCTGTGGATCGAAATTGCCGATGGTGGAGCCGGGAAAGAACACGACGACGCGCGACACCTGGCGGCGAGGCGTGGGCAGCAGAAAAGGGCGCGTGAAGTCCGCGCAGATCGGCAGCACTTCGATGTCGGGATACGACGCGGAAATGCCTTGCGCGGCGTTCATCAAGTGGCTGCGCGAAATGTCGACGGGCACGTAGGCCGCAAGTCCCGGCAGCTCATCGAGCAGCAAGCGCGTCTTCATGCTCGAGCCACTGCCGAACTCGACGAGCAGCACGTCTTCACCCACGCAGCGGGCAATGTCACTGCCGTGCTGCTGGAGAATGCGCATCTCCGTCCGGGTCGGATAGTACTCGGGCAATTCACAGATGCGGTCGAACAGCACCGAGCCGTGCGCATCATAGAAATACATGGGCGAGATCGTCTTCGGCGACTTGCGCAGCCCGTTGAGAACGTCGGCGATGAGGGGCTCGTGGGCGGGGTGCAGGTCTCGCAGCTGAAGCTGCACGCGGCTGGCCGGCCTCATCCCCGCACCTCCGCTGCGAGCCGCACGCCGCTGAACTGCCAGCGCGCGGTCGGATAGAAGAAATTGCGATATGTCGCGCGGATGTGACTGCGCGGAGTCGCGCAGGAACCACCGCGGAGGACGAGCTGACTGACCATGAATTTCCCGTTGTATTCGCCGAGTGCCCCGTTCAACGGCTGAAACCGCGGATAGGGTGCATACGCGGACGCTGTCCATTCCCACACGTCACCGAAGAGCTGTGTCAGCGGGCCACCCGGTCTACGCGCTTCCGCGGACTCCGGATGCCAGTTGCCGTCGTCCACAAAGTTACCCTGCAGGGTGACGCCGCGCGCGGCGTTTTCCCATTCGAATTCCGTGGGCAAACGCCCGCCGGCCCAGCGGGCAAAGGCATCCGCTTCGAAATAGCTCAGATGACAAACCGGCGCGTCCGCTTCGAGCCCGCGCTCGCCCGTGAGCGAAAACTCCGCATCGAGCGACTCGGCCCAGTACAGCGGTCGGCGCCATTGTTCGCGCTGTACGGTGGACCAGCCATCCGACAGCCAGAACTCGGATTTCTCGTAACCGCCCTCGCGGATGAACTGCAGGTATTCGCCGTTCGTCGCGAGACGGTTCGCGAGCCGATAGGGCTCGAGGAACACGCGATGCCGCCCGAGCTCGTTGTCGAAACAGAAGCCGGCGCCGGCATGGCCGATGTCGACGAGCCCGCCCTCGAAATCCACGAACGCCAGCGGCAGGCTCGTGGCACGACCCGGGCTCACCGGTGCCGCGGTATAGGCGGGCCGCAGCGGATTGCGTGAAAACAAATGCTTGATGTCGGTGAGGAGCAGCTCCTGATGTTGCTGCTCATGATGTAGCCCGACTGTGACAACTTGCTGCAGCTCCGCGCTCAACGCATCCGTGTCGAGCAGCGCCTGCATTTCGGCATCGACGTGGGCGCGATAAGCGCGCACATCTTCGAGCGTGGGTCGCGACAACATGCCGCGTTCGGGACGGGCGTGGCGCGGGCCTACCGCTTCGTAATACGAGTTGAAGAGATAACGGAACGACGGATCGAAGAACCGGTAGCCCTCGACCGCCGCCTGCAGCACGAACTCTTCGAAGAACCAGCTTGTATGCGCCATGTGCCATTTCGCGGGACTCGCGTCGGGCATGGACTGCAGCGCTGCGTCTTCGGCGCTCAGCGGCCGGCAGAGAGACTCGGTCGCCGTGCGCACCTGGCGGTAGCGGGCGGTCGATGCAGGGGCCGGGATGGATCCCGGCGCGGTATGGCGATTTTTTCCGGGGAGCATGGCCGTGTCGTCAATCCAGGAGCGTCATTCTAGGACCGCATTTTCAATGCCCACATGCCTCATTGGGGAGGGATTTACAGCCAGCCCACACTCCAAATGTACAAGACGGCACGGCATCGTCGGCGGGACTGCGTGATGGCCGGCACGGCCGACTCTGATTTAACCGCGGCAGCTCAAATCGTAGAACAATTGGGAGATCAACTGGCGAGATCAGCTGGCCAGATGGGACCGGGCCGCGTCGGGCGGCACGCCGGCTGTGCGGCTCACCGTCGGCGCATCGAGCGCAGGGGATTCGGCAACGTGGCTCGCGAGGTGCGCCACCGCGTCTTCGAAGCGACCAATATGTGTCCACCGGCCATGCTTCGCGCGCCACAGCGGCGTACCGCCTACGGGCGTGACGCTCACATCGACTTCCGTTCGGATGATTGCGTTCAACACGTCCTGCGCAATCTCGTACGGATGCCGAGGCCACCGGGCCCAGATGCTGAACGAAGCGGCACGGCCTGCGGGGCCTGCACTCGCTTCGGTGGCCACTCCGAGACGCTTCGCGGCGCTCAACAGCAAATCGGTCATGAGGGAACGCTCCACAGCTCCAGACGGAAAACACGTATGCCGGGTGGCCAACGTACGGCCGATTGACGGATCGCAAGAATTGGGCCTGTTATCGGTGGCTGCCTCACCGCAATAATCCGCAGCGCGATACGACGTAGTCCGCAACAATCCTGTTTTATTTTGAATACGTCACACCAGTCGCCCCTCGAAACGCGCCCAATGCGCCCATGCGCACAGGGCTCAGGGTACTGATCGTCGAAGATGTCGCGGCCGAGGCCGAGATCGCGGTGTATCACCTGCAATCTGCAGGCCTGCGTTGCACGTGGCGACGGGTCGAGCGCGAGCAGGAATATCGCGAGGCGCTGAGTCACTGGCATCCGAATGTCATTCTTTCGGATTTCACCCTGCCGCTGTTCGACGGGATGGAGGCGCTCGCGATCGCGGCCAGCACGGCGCCCGATGTGCCGTTCCTGTTTTTGTCCGGCACCATTGGCGAAGAGCGCGCCATCCAGGCGTTGAAGCGCGGCGCCGTCGACTACGTGCTCAAGACCAACCTGCCCCGGCTCGCGCCCGCGGTGAAGCGCGCACTCGAAGAGGCCGAGCACAAGCGTGCCCGCCGCGCCGCCGAGCATCGTGTGGTGCATCTGTCCGGCGTGCTCCAGATGCTCTCGGGCGTGAACGCGGCCGTCGTCCGGATCGCGGATCGCGAAGAGCTGCTGAACGAGGCGTGCCGGCTCGCCCACCGGGTCGGCGGGTATTCCTTTGCGTTCGTGGCCCTGGTCGATCCCGGCACGAACACCGCTCGACCCGTTGCCTGGGCGGGCGAGAACATGCGGGACCTGCAGGACGTCGTCTTCTCCATCAGCGACGCCGACACCAGCGTCACCAGCACCGTGCTACGCACGGGTGAAGCGACCATCAGCGCATTCGTTCCTCGCCTCGCCGGCAAGGCGTTGACGGACACGATCGTTGCGTCATCGCAGGCTTTTGCCTGTCTGCCGCTCACCGTGGATGGCACCACCGTTGGCGCACTGATGTTCGGCGCGAGCGCCGGCACCGAGATGAACGAGGACGAGCTACTTCTGCTGAAAGAAGTCGCGTCGAACCTGTCGTTCGCGCTTCAGTACCTCGGCAAGCGGGATGAAGTTCGTCTCCTGTCCTATTTCGATCCGCTCACGGGCCTCGCGAAACGTCCGCTGTTTTGCGAGCGCGTGGGCCGCATGCTCGGCGTACGCGATGAGGAGCCGCCTCGTGCATCGGTGCTCGTGTTCGACGTGGAGCAGCTGAGCACGTTGAACGACGCGTTTGGTCGTCACGTCGGCGACCTGCTGCTTCAATGTGTGGCGGACCGGGTGAAGCAACGGATGGGCGGCACGGATCGTGTGGCGCATCTCAACGGCGGCACCTTCGCAGCCCTGTTTACGACCGAGGCAGGCAACGAGCTTCGGCACCTGCGCGCGGAGATCGCGGAGATGTTTGCGGAGCCGTTCGAGATCCAGGGACGGCAGATTCCCGTGAGTGTGCATTCGGGCCTCGCGGTCTATCCGGACAACGGGCAGGACGCGAGCACGCTGCTTCAAAACGCTGAAGCGGCCTTGAAGACAGCGAAGGCCAGCGGCGAAAAAATCCTGCGCCACAAGCCTGGGATGAATTCCGCCTTGACGGAGCGGCTCGCCACCGAGCACCGGCTGCGTGGCGCGCTCGAACGCAATCAGTTCCTGCTCCACTACCAACCGAAGGTGCTCATCAGCACGGGCCGCATCGTGGGGGTCGAAGCGTTGTTGCGCTGGCAGGATCCCGTGCGCGGATTGATGGCGCCGGGTGTTTTCCTGCACATCCTCGAGTCCACCGGGTTGATCCGCTCGGTCGGCGAGTGGGCCGTGAAGCAGGCGGCAGATGATTGTGTGCGCTGGGCGCGGCTCGGCTTTCCGCCGATTCGGGTCGCGGTGAATGCGGCCCCCGTGCAGCTGCGACGGCGGGATTTCGCGGCCAGGGTGATCGACGCCGCCGCCGTGCTCGATGGTCACAGCGGCTGGGGCGTTGACATCGAGATCACCGAAGGCGCGTTGCTCGACGATTCGTCCTGGACCCTGCGCACTCTGCGCGTGCTCCGGAGCGCGGGCATCCGCGTCGCCATCGATGACTTCGGCACGGGTTATTCGTCCCTGAGCCGGCTGTCGCAGTTGCCGGTCGATACGCTGAAGATCGATCGATCGTTCACCAGCCGTGTGCCCGACAGTGCGGCGGGGTGCACGCTCGTGCGCACGATCATCGGGCTCGCGCGCGCGTTCGACATGACCACCGTCGCAGAAGGGGTGGAAACGCAGGCACAGCTCGAATTCCTGCGGGAAGCGGGTTGCAACGAATCGCAGGGATATCTGCACAGCCGTCCCGTCGCGGCGCAGGACCTGGAATTGTTGATGAGCCAGCATTTCGGCGTGCTGACCCCGGCGGCGCCGTTGGCCAACGACGAGATTGCAAAGCAGGACGAAGCGGGCCGCGCGAACCGCGAAATGCACGGCCAGTCGTGAGGCGCTGCTGATCTGCATGGGGCGCAGTCCGGCGCGCCACTCGCGCCATTCATCGCACGCGCGCGCTCGCGCGTTGCCGAGCGCTTCTGCGTGCGCGTTATGATGGCGCGCCGGGCGAGGTCCCGGTCACTCCGTCCGCTTTCGAAGGCCGTGATCCCATGAAGTACTGGCTGTTCGCCACGCTCGCGCTCGCTCTGTCCGCGTGTGCACCTGTTCAAAAGGATGCTCCGCTTGCACCCACTGCTGCGCCCGTCGCGGCCGCGCCCGCGGCGCCGCCACCGCCGAAGGCGGTCATCGGCGATTTCGGGCTCGATCTTGCGGCGGCCAAGCCGGAAGTGAAGGCCGGCGACGATTTCTTCGCACATGCGAACGGCAAGTGGTACGACTCGTTCGTCATTCCCGAAGACCGCGCGAGCTACGGCATCTTCACGACGCTGGACGAGGTTTCGCAGCAGCGCGTGCGCGAGATCATCGAGCAGGCCGCGTCGTCGAATCCCGCAGCCGGCTCACCGGAGCAGAAGATCGGCGATTACTACGCGAGCTTCATGGACGAGGCGGGCATCGAGGCGAAGGGCCTCGCGCCCATCCAGGCGGAGCTCGACCGCATCCGTGCGGCGACGACGCGGAAAGACATCGCCACGCTGTTCGGCTCGCCGGGCTATATGTCCACGTTCGGCGTGTCGCCGTCGCCGGACCTGAAGAATCCCGACGTTTATACGATCGGCATCGGCCAGGCGGGGCTCGGCTTGCCGGATCGCGACTACTACCTGAAGAACGATCCGCAGCTCAAGGAAGCGCGCGTGAAGTACGAAGCGTACATCGCGCAGATGCTCGGGCTCGCGGACGTTGCAGACGCGAAGGCGAAAGCGCGCAACATCATCGCGTTCGAAACGGCGATTGCGCGCGTGAGCTGGTCGATCGAGAAGCGCCGCGATGTCGATGCCAACTACAACCCGCGTACCGTCGATCAGCTCGTGGCGTACGCGCCGGGCTTCGACTGGCGCGCGTTTCTCACGGCGTCCGAGCTCGGCTCGCGCAAGGATGTGATCCTCGGCGAGCTCACCGCGATTCGCGACATCGCAAAGCTGTTCGGGCAGACGCCGGTCGGCACGTTGAAGGATTATCTGACGTTCCACCATCTCAACGGCAACGCGGCGCTGTTGCCGAAGCGCTTCGACGAAGCGCGCTTCGCGTTCTATGGCATGGAGCTGCGCGGTCAGCCTAAACAGCGCGAACGCTGGAAGCGCGCGGTGGACGCGGTGAATGGCGCGCTTGGCGAGCAGGTGGCGCAGGTTTACGTCGCGAAGTATTTCCCGGCGCAATCGAAGGCGAAGATGCAGGAGCTGGTGTCGAACCTGCTCGCCTCGCTCGGCGAGCGCGTCGATGCCCTCACGTGGATGACGCCGGCGACGAAGACGCGGGCGCACGACAAGCTCGCGACGTTCGTGACCAAGATCGGCTATCCCGACAAATGGAAGGATTACTCGGCGCTGGAGATTCGGCGCGGCGATGCTGTCGGCAATGCCAATCGTGCGTCACTGTGGGACTGGCATCGTCAGCTGGCGCGGCTCGACAAGCCAGTGGATCGGTCCGAGTGGCTGCTGATGCCGCAGGAGATCAACGCTTACTACAACCCGCAGAACAACGAGATCGTGTTTCCCGCGGCGATCCTGGAACCGCCGTTCTTCGATCCGAATGCGGATGCCGCGGTGAATTACGGTGCGATTGGCGCGGTCATCGGTCACGAGATCGGGCACGGCTTCGACGATCAGGGACGCAAGTTCGGGCCGGATGGGAGTCTCAACGACTGGTGGTCCGCGCAAGACACGAAGTCGTTTACGGATCGCGCGGACAAGCTGGTGAAGCAGTACTCGGGCTTCGAGGCGCTGCCGGGGTTGTTCGTGAATGGCGCGAGCACGCTGGGCGAGAACATCGGGGATCTGGGTGGGCTCAACATGGCCTACAACGCGTATCACCGGTCGTTGAAGGGGAAGGAGGCGCCGGTCATCGATGGGCTGACAGGCGACCAGAGGTTCTTTTTATCGTGGGCGCAGGTGTGGCGGGCGAAGTATCGGGATGGGGTGATGCGGGAGCAGGTTTTGTCGGACGTGCATAGCCCGGCTTATTTTCGGGTCAATGGGGCTGTGCGGAACATGGATGCGTGGTATCGGGCGTTTGGGGTTCAGCCAGGCGATAAGCTTTATTTGGCGCCTGAGGAGCGGGTTTCTATTTGGTGAGCGTGTCGGGGGCACGGTGGTGGGGTGCGCCTTGACTCGCGGGGGTGTAGCTCGCGGGGAGTAAGAGGATCGGGCGCGTCGCATGCGGAGACGCGCTCACAAGATCCCCCTGCGAGGGACCGGCCGTAAGCCCCATCCGTGGGGGCCTTGGCAAAATGCGTCCCTGCATGTGTGCGCATCGTGCGGACCCCGCAAGCCGGTATTCCGGCAAATGGCACTTACTCGAACCGTGCCAGTGTCGCCTCTGCGCCCGAACCGCGCGCCAACCGATCAGCGAAGTCGAGCTGGGAGGCAGGCTGGACGCTCACCCGCCGTGCGCTTCTCGAGCGCCCGCGTTCGCCGGATCAGGGCCATGCGGGTGGTGCCTCAAAGTCTTGCGATGGAAGAAGAACGCCATGGCCCCCGGCGATCGCGGGGAACGCCGAAGAAATCCCGCCGCGGGATTTCTTCGATGCGCGCTCGAGCAGCGCACGGCGGGTGAGCGTCCAGCCTGCCTCCCGGCTCGACTTCGCCGCGATGATGCTCGCTTCGATTAACGAAGTATCAAGGCTCTTTCCGCCGTTCCCAAGCAACGCACGAGCGTAAAAGTTGTGCAGCTTATTTGCGGGACCCCACACTAACCCTCAATCGTTCCGCGCGCGCTGCCTTGGTCGGCGAGCTCTTCGACGCTTTCGCGTTCCAGCAGATGACGGATCTTCGGGGGTTCGGCGCCGCGGTGGAACGCTACCGCGCGGCGTTCGATTTCCTGGTCCGCGACGGTGAAGCGGTGGTAGCGGCGGATGTGTTCGACCCAGCTCGGGCTGTGGAAGCGTTCGACCCACAGCTCGGGGGCGCTCATGTCTTGCATCAGCATCCAGCGGCGGGCGCCGTCGCGTCTGCGGATGCGGCGGACTTCCTGCATCGCTTCGACGAAGGCGGGATGGTCTTCGGTGTTCACTTGATAGGTCACCGTGGTGACCACACGACCGCTTTCGGGGCCGACTTCGACTTTGGGTGTGACGGTCAGTGGATCGCGGGCCGACGTGAGATTCAGGCTTTCGGTTTGCGGCAGGCGTGCTGTGAAGCCCAGCAGGACGGAGAGCGCGAGGATGACGCTCGACGATCCCAGCGCGAGCACCAGCCCGTGACTTTCCGCGATCTCGCCCCAGAACCAGCTGCCAATGGCGAGCCCGCCGAAAACGACCATCTGATATATCGCGAGAGAGCGGCCTGCGACCCAGCGAGGGGACGACATCTGCACGGTGATGTTGAACGTGGACAGCATCAGCACCCACGACGCGCCGCCGACGATGAAACCAAACATGGTGAGCGCGACCCACGGACTGAACGCGGCGATGCCCGCCATCAGCGCGAAGCCGATCGTGCCCATGCGCACGAGGGTTTCGTTCTTGAGCCGCTGACGGGCGGCAGCACTGATGAGCGCTCCGCAAACGGCGCCGACGCCGAAGGTGCCGAACAGCAGGCCGTAGACGAGCGGGCCGCCGTGCAGCAGGTCTTTGGCGACGAGCGGCATCAACGCCCAGATGGCACTGCCCGCGGTGCCGAGTACAAATCCCCGCAGCAGCACGGCGCGAATGGCGGGCGAGAGGCGGGAATAACGCAGGCCCGCGCTCATCGCGAGCAGCATCGTTTCCGGCGGCAGGTGGGATTTTGTCTTCTCTCGCTTCCAGGTGGCGAGCGTGAAGAGCAGGCCGATGTAGGTGAGCGCGTTCGCTACGAAGGATGCGGGCGCGCCCGCCACAGCGACGATGACACCGCCGATGGCGGGCCCCGCCGTGCGCGCGAGATTGAAAGACATCGTGTTGAGCGCGACGGCCGCGGGAATGTGTTCGCGGGGAACCTGCTCACCCACTGACGATTGCCACGCCGGGCCGTACAGCGCCGTGCCGCAGCCGATGAGAAACGTCATCGTCAGCAGCGACCACGGAGTGAGATGGCCCAGATACGTGATGATCGCGAGCGTGATGGACACGAGCAGCATCGCGCTTTGCGCGATGATCATGATGGCGCGGCGATCCCAGATGTCTGCGATGGCACCCGAGGGCAGGGCCAGCAGCATGATCGGCAGCGACGTGGAGGCTTGAACGAGCGCCACGTAATCCGCCGACGCTGCGAGACTCGTCATCAGCCAGGAGGCGCCGACGGCCTGGATCAGGCTGCCAAAGTTCGAGACCAGACTCGCCGACCAGATCTTGGTGAAGGTGCGCGATTGGAACGGCGCGAGGGTGGTCGCTCGCCAGGAATCCTTCACCTTTGCGGGGGCCTTTCGATTGCTTGAGGGGGTGGGCTTCGGCACGCGCGTCGCACGACGCGACATGCACGACGCACGGCGCGGATGATAGCGCTTACGCGCTCCGAGCCGCCCGGCGATTGACGGCTTCCGACTCCTATTTCGGAGACGGCCCTCGTCAGGCGCTCGCCGCAACCTTCGTGCGCAGGTAATCGATCGTCCGGCTCACTTCGGTTTTCAAAGCCGTCGCAGCCGTTCCGATCTGCGGTATGTCGCCCGCCTTCGCAGCGGCTTCCAGGCGCGCAGCAGCCTGCGCAGTGGCCGTGGCGCGCAGGTTGGCACTGGCCCCTTTCAGCGAGTGCGCCTGTTGGCTCACTGCCGCGTAATCGTTCGCGCCCAGCGCGTTGAGAATCGCGGCAAGGGTTTCGTCGCCGCTTTCGATGAAGAGATCCACGAGCTCGCGGGCGAGGCACTCGTCGCCATCCATGGACTTGAGGAATGCGCTCCAGTCTACCGGTGCGGTGACGGTCGGCACTTCGGGCGTGGCGTCAGCGCCCGGCTCGGTGGCATTGCCGCCAAGCTTGCCGAGGTGTCGTTCGAGGCACGACTGGAGTTTGGTACGGTCGAGTGGCTTCGTGAGGTAGTCGGTCATACCCGCTGCGCGACATTTCTCGTCGTCGCCCTTCATGGCATGCGCGGTGAGCGCAATGATGGGGATGCTGTTGGTCGGATCGATGCCTTCGGCACGACGGATCTCGCGGGTGGCTTCGTAGCCGTCGAGCTCCGGCATCTGGCAGTCCATCAGGATCAAATCGTAGTGACCGGCCGTCCATGCGGTGACAGCTTCGCGGCCGTTGTTCACGACAGTGACATCGAGACCGAGCTTCTCGAGCACCATCCGCGCGACTTTCTGGTTCACCGGATTATCTTCGGCGAGCAGGACGCGACGATCCGATTCGACTCGCACGGCGCGGACCTGATGGCGTGTGACGAGCGGTTGCGCGCGGCGTTTCCACGATTCCGCGCTGCTCGACATCACGAGGCTCAGGCACGCCGTGAGGTCGCGCCGCGTGATCGGCTTGACGAGATAGCCCGCGAAGCCGAGATCCGCAAAGCGCTGCGCATCGCCGCGGTGACCAGACGACGTGAGCAGCACGAGTCGCGTATGCGTGAGATGGTCGTATGTGCGGATGAGGCGGCCGAGCTGTTCGCCGTCGCACTCCGGCATGTGGAAGTCGAGGAGCGCAACCTGGAAAGGCTGATCGGACACGGTCGCATCGACGAGCTCCTGAAGGGCGTCCTGCGCAGTCGAAACGCAAACCGGCTTCACGCCGCACGCCTCGAGCTGCCCCGTGAGGACTTTGCGATTGGTGGCATTGTCATCGACGACCAGCACGCGCAGTCCCTTGAGCGCGTCGTGCTGGGCCTGCCGATCGAGATGGCGGCGCGAACCCACGCCGACGCGCGCGGTGAACCAGAACGTGGAGCCCTGGCCGTCGACGCTTTCCAGTCCCGCCGTGCCGCCCATGAGCTCGGCGAGCCGCTTGACGATCGAAAGGCCAAGACCCGTGCCGCCGAACTTGCGGGTCGTCGACGCATCCACCTGCGAGAACGGCTGGAACAGCGACGCCTGACGCGCCTGGGGAATGCCGAGGCCCGTGTCGCGCACTTCACAGCGAAGCAGCGCGCTTTCCGAATGGGACTCGAGCACGCGCACGTCGATGGCGACTTCGCCCTTCTCGGTGAACTTCACGGCGTTGCTACCGAGGTTCACGAGAATCTGGCGCAGGCGCGCGGGGTCGCCCTTGATCAGGTCCGGCACCGCGGGGTCGATGTGCGCGGTGAGCTCGAGGCCCTTGCCGTGGGCCTGGATGGCGAGCAATCGCGCGACGTCTTCCACCGTGTCGCGCAGGTCGAGCTCGATGTGCTCGAGATCGAGCTTGCCGGCTTCGATCTTCGAGAAATCGAGAATGTCGTTGATGACGGTCAGCAGCGCGCTCGCGCTGTCGCGGATCGTCTCGGTGTAGTCGCGCTGTGAAGGATCGAGTGCCGTGTCGAGCAGCAGCTCCGTCATGCCGATGACGCCATTCATCGGAGTGCGGATTTCATGGCTCATGTTCGCCAGGAATTCGCCCTTCGCTCGGTTCGCTGCGGCGGAGGATTCGCGCGCTTCGATGAGATCATGCTGATACTGGCGGCGCTCGGTCACGTCCTGCAGCGCGCCGGAAACGCGCGTCGGATTGCCGTTCGCATCTTTTTCGCAGATGCCGCGTGAGCGGAACCAGCGATATTCACCGTTCTTGGCGCGCACACGGAATTCCGCGTCGTACACACTGGCGCTCTGCAAACACTTCTGGAACGCCGCCTGCTGCATGGGCAGGTCGTCCGGATGAACGAGATCGCGCAGCGAGTCGATGGTCGGATCCTGCAGGTCCGTGTGCGGGTCGTAGCCGAGCATCGTGCGCCAGTGTGGCGCGAGCCAGTAGCGGCCGGTGGCCACTTCGAATTCCCATGGACCGTCGCTCGTGCCGCGAATCGCGCGGGCGAGACGGGCTTCCGCCTGGCGATGCGCATCTTCGGCTTTTTCGGCGCGGGCGAGGGCGCCCAGCACATCACGGCTTTCAGTGAGCGCGCGTTCGGCCTGCGCTAGCGCCATCGCATCCGCCTGCGCCTGCCGCTTCTGCCATAGACACATCGCGCCGGCGCCCCAGATGACGCAGATCGCCAGCGCACGATTGGAGAAGTGCCACCAGAGTGGAATGGGCGTGATCGTCATCACCGCATCGAATGCGGAGAACAGTGTGCAGAGCGTCGCGGCCTGATAAGTGTCCCGCTCGCGGGGTGCCCAGAGGCTCAGTGCGACCACCAGTACATACGCGGTGGCGACGTACACGTAGCCGGGCAGCAGCCGATCGAGCAACAGGATGGTGACGGCGGCGATGACCGTCAGAGGACGGTTGTACCGCTCGAGAAATCCACTGACCGCGGTATGCCCCGGCTGGTGCACATCGAGCGCACCAGCCGCCGCTCGTTCGGCGTCAGGGTTTCCATCGGTCGTAGTCATGAAATCGCCGCAGGTCAGGTGAGGAAAAGTTTCACCTGAAGGGCGCAGCGCAACTGTGTGCGACTCATCAGTACTAACCGCAGAAAGCGCCCGGCGGGGCGGAATGCGGCAGAAACGCGAATCGCGTCCGACGGCCTTGCGGGCCGATTGTGACCGCGGTCGCACCCCCTCTCGTCACCCCGTTGGGGCCCGGTCCGGCGCTCCGCGATACCGCCCGGCACACGCTTTTACAAACGGCTGAGCTTTTGTACACGGTCGGGCGGGGCACCCCCCGGTGAGACCGGATCGGAGGGTGCCGTATTGGGTTGCCAGCGGTTTTCAAGGCACCTCATGCGCGACCGGGGCCGTGGCACGGGAGCTGCAGTGGTGCCGATAAAGAGAAGAAGACCATGGCCAGAATCCTATTGCTCGGTGGTGATTCGGACGCGAACGTGGGGGACACGGCGATCCTGCTTTCCTTGTGTCAGGCGATCGATCGCATCCGGCCGGGGGCGGAGGTCACCGTTCTGTCAAATCGGCGTGGCCTGCTCGAGGGACTGGCCCGCTCGGGTGCCTTGCCAGCAGGGGTGAGGGCGTTGCCCCGCGGACCGGGTGGATTCGCGTCGCTCCTGCAGGCGGCGCCCAAACAAGATCTGATCATGGTCGGGGGCGGCGGCCTTTTTCAGGACGACGACAGCCGCGTGAAGATGCCCTACTGGGCCGCGCGCATCGCGCTCATGCGCGCGCTCAACCGGCGGATCGTCGGCCACTCGCTCGGTGCCGGGCCGCTCGAGCATCTCGAGAGCAGGGCTTCGGCGCGCGTCGCGTGCGGCTCGCTGCGAAGTGTTTCGGTGCGCGACGGCTTTGCCCGCAAGTGGCTCTCCGATTCGATCGGTCGGGACGTCTCGGTCGTGCCCGATCCCGCGTTCATGCTGCATCCGGCGCCCGTGGCGATGGCACGCGGGCTGATCACTTCGGTGGGGCTGTCCGCGGACAAACCGTTCATCGCCGTGGCGTTGCGCCGCTGGTTTCATCGCCGCGGCGGTTTCGTGCCCCACAAGATTCGGTCGGCGCTCGGCTTCGATAGCGGCGAAGGGCGGTCGGAGATGGAGCACGTTCGCTGGGACCTCGCGCGCACGCTGCGCGCGCTGTCGAAACGGCTCGATGCGCAGGTGCTGCTGATGCCGAGCTATCACAGTGCGCACGAAGGCGATGCCGGTGAATGCGAGCAGCTGCTCGCGCAGCTCAGTGGTGTGAAGGCTGGGATCGCGCGCATCGCCGATCCGGCTTTGTACAAGGCCGTCGCCGGCCGCGCATCGCTCATGATTTCAGCCCGCATGCATCCGCTGATTCTCGCGGCAGGCATGGGCGTGCCGCTGCTCGGGCTCGCCTACAACGGAAAGTTCGACGGCGTCTTCAACCTGCTCGAGCGGCGTCACGGCCTGCTTTGGCTCGAAGATTTTCGCTGCGGCAGCCGCGCGAAACAGCTGGAGAAGGCCGCGCTCGCAGCGCTGGGTGAGCCGAACGGGCTCAAGGACCGGGCGGCGCAGCTGGCGTCCCAGGCATTTGCAGCGACACAGGAGCTGGTGAGAGGGGCCATCGCATGAACGCGATACAACTACGACAGATCATTCTCGACGCGGCAGAGCACGTGCCTTTTTATCGGCGCCACTGGAAACAGGCTGGCGTCGATCTCACGCGCCTGTCTTCCGCCGTCCACCTCGAATTCCTTCCTGTGGTCCGCAAGGCCGATCTGCTCGCTTGCCCGCCGGAAGAGCGGCTCGACCAGCGTTTCCTGGGGCAGCAGATGCGGGGCGACTCCACCAGCGGCTCGACCGGCGTGCCGTTTGAAGTGCGCGTCGACAAGCGAACGCTGCGTCGTCGGCGCACGCGATTCCTGCGTGCGCTGTGCGATGTGGGGTATGTGCCCGGTGAGCGTCTCATGCTCGTCACCGATCCGCCGTTTCCCGCTGGCGCGGCGTTTCTGCGCTGGACCTACGCGGATTTACGTCTGGGCGAGGAAGCGGTGTTCTCGAAATTCGCGAAAGCGAAACCGAATGTTCTGTACGGGCCGCTCAGCTCGCTGGTATTGCTCGCGCGACGCTTGCTCTCCACGCCGTCGGTGAAATGGCGACCGCGTGTCGTCGTGAGCACGGCTGAGCAGCTCACGGACGCGAAGCGCGCCTTGCTCGAATCCGCATTCAGCGCGCGGGTTTCGGATTTCTACGGCATGACGGAGCTCGGTCTCGTCGCGTATTCGAAGCCGGGCCTGCCCGGTTATCAGGTGCTGACGAACGATTTTCACGTCGAGCTGCTGCCGGCGACGCCCGGCAAGCGCGGCGATCTCGAACGTCTCGTCGTGACGGACCTCGCGGCCGGCGCGATGCCGTTGATCCGGTTCGACACGGGGGATCTCGTGCGCCGGCCGGTGGTGCCGGAACAAGCTCCTTTCGGGTCGGGTGCGATCCCCGCGCCACGGGGCATGCCTTTCGCGACTGCGACACTCGCGAGATCGCTGGAGGCTGCGCCGGTGATCGGCATCATGGGTCGCCAGGCAGACTGCTTGAAGCTGGCGGACGGCGTGTGGCTGTCACCCTATGAAGTAACGCTCGCGCTCGATCGTGTGGACGGCATCCGTCAGTACAACGTCGTTCAGCGCGATGATCTCAGCGTCGACCTTTACGTCGCACCGGGCGAAACGGCGGCGCCGAGCGTGCTCGATCGCGCGCGGCAAGTGCTCGCGGTCGCCTGTGGCGGCCTTGCGCGCATCAACGTTCACCTCCGGGCTGAGGAACCGATGCACTTCGATCGCAAGCAGCGCGTCGTGTGTTCGCAGGCGGCCTGACGTGCGCATTCTTTCGATCTGCTACGAGTACCCGCCGGTGGGCGGCGGTGGCGCGACGGTTGCGGCCGCACTGAACGGTCAGCTCGCGGCCAACGGCCACGATGTCGATGTCGTCACGTCGGCGATGAAAGGACTTCCGTCCGCGGAGCTCGTGAACGGCGTGTGGGTGCATCGGGCTTCGTGCGTGCGCAAGCATCGTCACTTCACCACGGCGCCGGAGCTCGCGACCACCTTGCTGCCGTCGTACTGGCAGGCCAATGCACTCGTTCGTCGGCACATGCCGGACGTGATTCACGCGCACTTCGCGTTTCCCTCCGGCGTGGTGGCGCGACTGGTGGCGCAGCGATACGGCATTCCGTATGTGCTCACCGCGCACGGCTCGGACATCCCCGGCTACAACCCGGACCGGTTCGAGTTCCTCCATCAGCTGCTCAAGCCGATGTGGAACGCGGTGATGCAGGATGCGGCCGCGGTGGTGTCACCGTCGCACTTCCTGGCGGACTTGATCCACGACAGCATCAACTTGCCGATCGACGTGATCCCGAACGGCTTCGATGCGGAGCGCCCCGCTGCTGACGGCGGTTCCCGTAACGCGCCCTCTGCGATGATCCCGCTGCGGCCCAAGCGAAACCTCGTCCTGGTGGTCGCGCGCCTGTTCCCGCGCAAGGGCGTGCAGCATTTCATCGACTCGGTCGCCGCGCTCGCAACCGACTGGGAATTCGTCATCGCCGGTGACGGTCCTTATCTTCCCGAGCTGCGGGTCCGCGCCGAGGCCGCGAACGCGCGCGTGAGATTCGCCGGCTTCCTTCCCAAAGCCGAGTTGCGTGCGCTGTACGAAGAAGCGCGCATCCTCGTCTTTCCCTCGATTCGCGAAAACTTTCCCATGGTGCTGCTCGAAGGCATGGACACCGGCTGCGCAGTCATCACGACGGACGCAGAAGGTTGCGCAGAAGTCGTCGGCGACGCGGGCATCGTGATCGAGAAGGGCAAGGCCGCACCGCTGCGCGCCGCGCTCGTGGAGCTGATGAACAACTCCGCCCGCCGCGAAGAGTTGTCTGCGCTGGCCCTGGCACGAGTCGAACACTTCCGCTGGTCACGCATCGCTGCTCAGTACCAGGACGTGTTCATGAACGTCACGCGTCGTCGCACGGCGCTGCAATCGCTGGTGCTGCATCGTCCGGGACCGCACGGATGAAGTCCGACGCCGCAAGCTCGCACGTGCGCGGCTGGCTGCGTAACGTCAGTTCAGGCTATGCGGACACGCTAGTCGGCGGAATCATTTTTCTCGTGCTGACGCCGATCCTCGTGCATCGGCTGGGCACGGCGGCGTATGCGTTGTGGGTGCTCGGCCATACGGTCACGTTCTATCTCGCTTTCCTCGACCTCGGATTTGGCAACGCGCAGGTTCGATATCACGCGCGCTTCGCCGCGCTGGGCCGCACGAAGGACCTGCGCACGACCATCGTTACCTCGTGCGCCTCGCTGCTCATCGCTGGCGCTGTCGCCACGGTGCTCGGAGTGGGCATCGCGTTTGGCGTCCCGGCGAGCTGGCTATCCATCTCGCCTTCGCAGGTCGATGATTTCCGCCTCGTCGTCTTGCTGCTGGCCATCGAGATGCCCGTGTCGTTCGCGGCGGCCGGTGTCGAGAACATCTATGAGGGCGAAAGCCGGTTCGACCTGAAGAACGTCCGCTCGATCGGCATCCGCATCGCGACGGCGCTCGCCGAAGGCGTCGCGGTGTTCCAGGGCGCGGGCGTCGTCGAGCTCGTCGCGATCGAGTTGATTGCAGCGTGCGTACGACTGCTCATCGATGTGATCTTCACCGCGCGGCTGATGCCGGGCTGGTGGCGCGGGCGCGCGCAATTCAGTGGCCGCATCTGGAAGCGGCTGCGCAACTTCGCGTTGTGGACTTCGGCCGACGAAACGCTCACCGAAGGCGGCGCGCAGCTCGATCACCTGATCATCGTCGCGTTGTTTCCGCTCGCGCTGCTGACGCCGTATTCGCTGTGCACCGGCATTGCGGCCGTGATGCTGATGGCGGTGGAGCCCGTCGTCGAAACATTCTTTCCGATGGCGAGCGGCCTGCGCGCGAACGGCGGCAGCTCGAACCTCGCACGCCTGTTGCTGATGGGCAGCAAGGTCGCGACCGCGATTGCCGCGCCCATCGCAGTGTTTCTGGCGTTCTTTGGCCATCGCGTCATCGAGCTGTGGGTGCCGGAGGCCGCGGCCGATGTGCCTGCCGGTCTCATGCCGGCCATCGTGCTCGACTATGCGACATCGATGTACCTCTGGACGGCCACGGTCATCCTCGTTGCGATCGGACGCACGCGTCTCGCGGTGTATCTCACCGTCGCGGAGCTCGCGCTCGGCGTGTTGCTGATGTTCGTGCTTTCGCCGCACTTCGGCCTCGTCGGCCTCGCGCTCGCGAGCTTCATCGCGAACGTGCTCGTCGGCTTGTTCTTCCAGATTCCGATTACCGCTCGCGCGGTCGGTGTGCCGCTGCGAACCCTGGTGGGCTCGACGCTCGGCCGCGTCGCCGCCGCGCTGGTGCCGGCGGTGATCGCTGCATTCGCCCTGCGCTCGACGGTCGAGGACGCGGGTTGGGGAATGCTCGTTGCCGCAGCGGTGGTGATTGCCGCCGTCTACGGCGTGAGCTTGTTGATTTTCGGTACGCGGCGCGATGAGCGCGCACTGTACCTCGAACTCCTGAGGCAACGATGACACGCGCTGGCGCACTGACGAGTCGCATCGTCACGGATCTCGAAGGTTGGGAAGCCTTGCGACCCTGGTGGGACGCGCTGCTCGAAGCGAGCACCGACTCGACGCCGTGGCAGACGTGGGACTACCTCACGAACTGGTGGCGCAATCTCGCGGGCGACCGCAAGTTGCGCATCATCGTGGTCGAAAGTGCGGGCGTGCCCGTGATGATCCTGCCGATGCAGATCACGAAAGAATGGATGATCGGCCTGCCGACGCGCCTCATCGAGCCGGTTTCATCGATGTGGGACGTGAACCGTCCGCGCTTCGCGCTCGGCGCACACGATCCGCGTGCTTTCCACATCGGCATGGAGACGCTCTGGGGAATCCGCAGCGAGTGGGATGCGATCCGCATCGAAGAGCTGCCGCTGGATGATCCGCAAGCGCAGGAGCTGCGCGCGTTCTGCGAACGGCGCGAGCTGTGGTTTCGCGACGTGCTGTCGAGCGTATGTCCGACGCTTCGAATCGATCAGGATTGGGAGCAGTTCCTGAAGTCGCGCGGATCGAAGATGCGCAAGAACCTGCGTGCCTCGATGCGCAAGCTGGAAGGCGAGGGCGCAGTGCAGCTCGACGTCTGCACGACGGTGGACGAAGTGGAGCAGGGCTTTGGCGTCATGCTCGAGCTTCACGCGCGCAGCTGGAAGAAAAAGAAACACGTCGGGCTGTCGCTGTCGCCGCAATTCCGCGCGTTCTTTCGCAGCTTCCTCATGGCGATGACCGCGCGCGGCCGCGCGTGCGTGCTCGTGCTGCGCTGTGGCGGCAAACCGGTGGCGGCCACCATTGCCTTCATGCACCTCGATACCTATTTTTCCACCGAAATCGTGCACGACAGCGCGTTCGCGAAGTTCTCTCCCGGCACATTGCTCGAGTCGATGGAAATCGAGCGCCTCATGCGCGCCCGCGCGTTTCGTCATTACGATTTTCTCGGTCGTTTCCTCAGCAACAAGCAACGCTGGACAGACGATGCACGCGTGACGTCGCGGCTGTATCTCTTCCGGCCCGGTCTGTCGAACTGGCTGCTGGACCTGCACTATTTCCGCGCGAAACCGGTCGTGAAGCGGTTCTGGCGCAAGGCGTTCGGGTTATCCCGCGGCACGGCGCAGGCGTTGCGATTTGTGGGGCGCGAAGCGGGTTGATCACTCGCGCGGCTCCCAGCCGCCCGGCGATTGAGGGCTTCTGATTCCGAATACCACCTATCAGTCGCAGTTATCGAACCGCCCCCCAACCGTCGGCTGGTGGGCGCCTCCCCGGTCACCCCGTGCTTATCGCAAGGGTTGTTTGGTAGAGTCCCCGCCCCCTCAAATCCCCAGCGGTGGACCCTCCCTTGGCCAGCAATATCGAGATCGCCCAAGCGGCGAAAATGAAGCGGATCTCCGAGGTCGCAGCGAAACTTGGTTTCTCTGAAGACGATCTCGAGCCCTATGGTCGGTACAAGGCGAAAATCTCGCTCAAGTCCATCGAGAAACTGAAGAACAAACCGAACGGCAAGCTCGTGCTCGTCACCGCGATTTCGCCCACGCCCGCTGGCGAAGGCAAAACGACGACGACCGTGGGCCTTGGCGACGCGCTGAATCAGCTCGGCAAGAAAGCGGTCATCTGCCTGCGCGAGCCGGCGCTCGGTCCCGTGTTCGGCGTCAAGGGCGGCGCGGCCGGCGGCGGTTATTCGCAGGTCGTGCCGATGGAGGACATCAACCTCCACTTCACCGGCGACTTCACTGCGATTGCGCTCGCCAACAATTTGCTGGCTGCGGTGCTCGATAACCACATTCATCACGGCAACGAGCTCGGCATCGATGTGCGCCGCATTGCGTGGAAGCGCGTCGTGGACATGAACGACCGCGCGCTGCGTGACATCACTGTCGCGCTCGGCGGCCCGGGCAACGGTTTCCCGCGGCAGGACGGTTTCGACATCGTCGTGGCGTCGGAAGTGATGGCGATCTTCTGTCTCGCCACCAGCATCCAGGACCTGAAGACGCGCCTCGGCAAGATCGTGGTCGGCTACACGCGCGATCAGAAGCCCGTGCTCGCGAGCGACCTGAAGGTGCACGGCGCGATGACCGCGCTGCTGCGTGATGCCATGTCGCCGAATATGGTGCAGACGCTGGAGAACAATCCCGCGATCCTGCACGGTGGCCCGTTCGCGAACATCGCGCACGGTTGCAACTCCGTGATGGCCACGCAGACGGCGTTGAAGCTCGGCGATTACGTCGTGACGGAAGCGGGCTTCGGTGCCGATCTCGGTGCCGAGAAGTTCGTCGACATCAAGTGCCGCAAGGCGGGCCTGCGTCCTTCGTGCGCGGTGATCGTCGCGACGGTGCGCGCGCTCAAGTTTCACGGTGGCGTGGATGTGAAGGAAGTCGGCAAGGAGAACGTCGAGGCGTTGATCCGCGGCCTGCCGAATCTCGAGCGCCACATCAGCAACATCCGCAACCACTACGGCCTGCCGGTCGTCGTGGCCATCAACGGCCGCGCGGAAGACACCGAAGCCGAGCGCCAGGCGATGAAGGACAAGCTCGACCACCTGGGCGTGAAGATCATCTCGTGCACGCACTTCGCGAATGGCGGCAAGGGCGCGCTCGAGCTTGCGAAGGAAGTCGTAGACCTGTGCGAGCAGCATCACGACAACTTCAAGTTCGTGTACGAAGACTCGCAGACGCTGTGGGACAAGATGAAGACGATCGCCACGAAGATCTATGGCGCGTCCGACATCACGGCCGACAGCAAGGTGCGCAAGCAGATCAAGGATCTGCAGGACGCCGGCTACGGCAACTATCCGGTCTGCGTGGCGAAGACGCAGTACTCGTTCTCCACGGACCCGAAGTTGCTCGGCGCGCCGAGCGGCCATGTGGTCAACATCCGCGAAGTGCGGCTCGCCGCCGGCGCGGAGTTCGTCGTGATGATCTGCGGCGACGTGATGACGATGCCCGGCCTGCCGAAGATTCCGTCGGCGGTGAACATCGATGTGGATGAGACGGGGAAGATCGTGGGACTTTTTTGATTGGAAAAAAGTCGCCTGCGGCGCTTTTTTCGGATTGTGGCTGCGTTGCCGGCGGCAAAAAGCGTGGTTTTTGCCGCCTGGCGCCCAACGTAGCTACGCCCGGGCGGGCGATGTGAGAAAGGCCGGTGCAGTTGCATCGGCCTTTTTCGTTGGGCGCGTGTCATGTTGACGCGGGCGATTTCGATTAGGGAGACGTGCCATGACGTATGGCTCGTCACCTGGAATGCTCGTGCGCCACTCTCTCACTGTTGCGTGTTTTGTTGCTTTAATTGTTCAGGCGGCACAGGCCGCGCGTGCTGCCGATAGCGAGCCGGCCGACGAAGTCGTCGTCACCGGCACACGCGTGCAAGATCGCTCGAGGCTGGACACGCTCGCGCCGGTCGATGTGCTGAGTGAAGCCGCATTGCGCGATCAGGGCTCCACCGAGCTGGCTGAAGCGCTCTCGACCACCACGCCGTCGCTGAACTTTCCGCGGCCTGCGGTCACGGACGGCACCGATCACATCCGTCCGGCCACGCTGCGCGGGCTTGCGCCCGATCAAACGCTGGTGCTCGTGAACTCGAAGCGCCGCCATCAGTCGTCGCTCGTGAACGTGAATGGCTCGATCGGGCGCGGCTCCGCGAATGTCGACCTCAACGCCATTCCGATGGTGGCAGTCGAGCGAGTCGAAGTGCTGCGCGACGGTGCTTCTGCTCAGTACGGCTCCGAGGCCATCGCCGGTGTCATCAACCTGCGGCTGCGTGAAGCGCGCGAGGGCGGCGGTGCTTCGTTGACGTTTGGTGGCTACGACACGAGCGTTGAAACCGCGCGCACGTCGTATGACGCAAGCGACGGCAAGACGGTCACCGCGTCCGCATGGACTGGCTTGCCGCTCGGTGCAAACGGATTCCTCACGCTCTCCGGCGAGTATCGCAATCGAGAACCGACGTCACGCGGTGATCTCGATCCGCGGCTCGCCACGCAGAATCCGCCCGAAGCCTTGCGAGTGGATTCGCGTTACGGCGATCCCGACGTGCGCGACGTGACGTTCTATGCGAACGCCGGCCTGCCGGTGGGCGCGGACTGGCAACTCTACGGCTGGGCGGGCTTTCAACAGCGTGACGGCGAAGCTGCCGCGACCCCGCGAATTCGCAGCAACGCGAACAACGATCCGGCGATCTATCCGAACGGTTTCCTGCCGATCATCACGAGCGATGTGCACGATGCGACGGCTGCCGTCGGAACGCGCGGACAGCTGGCCGGTTGGGATGCGGACGTCAGCCTCGTATACGGCCGCAATGAGCTGGACTACGGCGTGAAGAACTCCATCAACGGCACGCTGGTGCCGAATTCACCGACGTCTTTCGACGCGGGCGGCATGGAGTACGACCAGCTCGTATTCAACTTCGGCCTGGTTCGCGGTTTTGACTGGCGCTTGTCCGCACCGGTGAACGTCGCGATCGGTCTGGAAGCACGCCGCGAGTCCTACGGCATCACGGCGGGTGAGGAAGCGTCATGGGCCAAAGGGCCGCGATCCGGTCAGGATATCGTCGCTGGCGCGCAGGGTTTCCCGGGTTTCAAGCCGGAAAACGCGACCGACGTACACCGTACGAACGTGGGCGTGTATGCCGACCTCGAAGCGCAACTCACGCAGAAGCTCTTGGCCTCAGCGGCCGTGCGCGCGGAGGACTACTCCGATTTCGGCTCATCCGTCACCGGCAAGCTTGCGGCCCGCTACGATTTCACTCGCGCGTTCGCTCTGCGCAGCACCGTGTCGACGGGCTTCCGCGCGCCCGGCCTGCAGCAGCAGTACTTCACCTCCATCGCGACGAACTTCATCAACGGTTCGGCGTTCGAGGTCGGCACGTTCCCGGCCACTTCGCCGCTGGCGCAGGCGCTCGGCGCGCGTCCGCTGGATGCCGAGAAGTCGAAGAACTACTCGCTCGGTGCCGTGGTGCGGCTCGGCGGTGTCGAGGCGACGTTCGATGCGTATCGCATCGACATCGACGACCGTATCGTGCTGTCGGAAAATCTGGGCGGCACGCCAGCGGTCGACGCGCTGCTCGCGCCGTTCCCGATTGCGCGAGCGCGCTTCTTCATCAATGGCGTCGACACACGCACGCAAGGCCTCGATCTCGTCGTTCGATACGGACTCGGCATCGGCGCTGGCAGCAAGCTCGATCTCACGGCCTCCGCGAACTACAACGAAACGGATGTGACGCGCCTGCCGACCACGAGCGTGCTGTCGACGATCAATCCGCCGCCAGTGCTGTTCGGTCGCATCAACACGCTCGTGTTCGAAGAGGCGTCGCCGCGGAACAAGCTCATCCTGGCGGCGGACTGGTCGACGCCGGTGGGCTTCGGGAAGCTCGGCGTCGGGGCGAAGGCGGTGCGTTACGGCAAGATCACCGATCCCGGCACCGCGGCCAACGGCTCGCTCGATCTGCATCAGAGCGGGAAAACGCTCGTCGATGTGGAGCTGCGCGCGCAAGGCGGTGAGCATCTGCAGGGCGCGTTGGGCGTCGACAATCTGTTCGACACGTATCCGGACGAGACGCCCGCCAACCTCAATACCAACGGCCTGGCTGCGTTCTCACGCTATTCACCGTTCGGATTCAACGGGCGCTTCGTGTATGGTCGGGTGAGCTACAACTGGTAGGGCGACGCCACCTGTGATCGAGCTGGACCTGGTTCAAACGCTTGCCTTCGGCGGCGTCGTGCTGCTCGTCGGCTATGGCCTGCGGCACGCGATTCCGGTGCTCGGTCGATACAACCTGCCCGCTCCGGTGCTGGGCGGGCTGCTCGTGGCGACGGTCATTCTGATCGCACGCAGCCTGGGCCACACGGTGCCGATCAAGTTCGACACGACGTTGCAGGCGCCGCTGATGATCGCGTTCTTCACGACCATCGGGTTTGGTGCGAGCCTGTCGCTGTTGAAGAAGGGAGGGCCCCAGCTCGTGGTGTTCCTCTTCATTGCCGTCCTGTTCGCGATAGCGCAGAACCTGCTGGGCATGCTCGTTTCGGCAGTGTTTGGCCTGCATCCGCTATTCGGCGTGCTGGCCGGCTCGGTCACGCTGACGGGCGGTCCTGCGACCGGACTCGCGTTCGCGCCACTTTTCGAGGCGGCGGGCGTGCCTGCGGCGGCATCGATCGCAGTGGCCGTGGCCATGGCGGGCATCGTTGCCGGCGGCATCGTAGGCAGCCCGGTTGCCACCGCGTTGATCGAAAAATACGGCATCCAGCCCGCGCGGACGGCCCGTCGAGTTGCGACCGTGTCGATCACGGCGACGGCGGAAATCGATCCCAACGCCGTGCCGAGCGACGCCACGTCCACGCCGGAAAACCTGAGCGCCGAGGACGACGTCGAGACGTTCGCCGTGCTCAAGAGCGTGGTGATCATCCTCGTTGCGATGTGGGTGGGCGGCTGGATCAGCGCGAAGATCTCGACGCTCGGGGTGATTCTGCCCGCATACATCGGCGCCATGCTGGCCGCGGCCGCCGTGCGCAACATCGACGACCTCACGGGCTGGATCGGGCTGTCCCATCGCATCATCGACGTGATCGGTGCAGTCGCCTTGTCGTTGTTCCTCGTGCTGGCGCTCATGACGCTGAAACTCTGGGAGCTGGCCGCGCTCGCTGCGCCGCTGGTGATCAACCTGGTGCTGCAGGTGGTGCTCGTGATCGTCGCGGTTCGCTGGATCGTGTTTCGCCTGATGGGACGGGATTACGAGGCCGCGGTGATGGGCGGCGGATTCGTCGGGTTCATGCTGGGCACCACGGCCAATGCAATGGCGGTGATGAGCACGCTGACGGAGCGTTATGGGCCGGCGCCGCGTGCGTTCCTGGTGGCGCCGGTGGTGGGCGCGTTTTTCATCGATTTCGCGAACGCGTTGATCATTACGACGTTCGTGAATTTCCTGCGTTAGCGGGCGTGCCGCGAAGTTTTTTTTTTCTGCGAAAACGGAGGAAGGCGAATCAGCTCGGCGTGAGCTTCCCCGCCAGCTCCACGCTGTTCACCGGCCGGCAATAGATGAACCCCTGCGCTTCATCGCAATGATTCAGCCGCAGGAAATTCAGTTGCTCGGGCTTCTCCACCCCTTCGGCAACCACCTTCAAACCCAGGTTGTGCCCCAGCGTGATGATCGCGCGCACGATCGTCGCGTCGTCTGAATCCGTCGCGAGGTGCTCGACGAACGAGCGGTCGACTTTCAGGCGATCCACCGGGAATCGCTTCAGATAGCTCAGGCTCGAATAGCCCGTGCCGAAATCGTCCACCGAGATCTGCACGCCGAGCCGCTTCAGCTCGCCCAGCATCGCCACCAGTTGAGCGGCATCGTGCATCACCATGCTCTCGGTGAGCTCGATTTCTAGGTACTGCGAGTCGAGGCCGGTTTCTTCGAGCACCTCGGAAATCGTGCGGACCAGGTTGTCCTGGCGGAACTGGCGCGCCGAAACGTTCACCGACACGACGATGGGCTCGAGGCCCGCGTCCTGCCAGGCCTTGTTCTGCGCGCACGCGGCTTTCAGCACCCATTTGCCGATGGGCACGATGAGGCCGGTTTCTTCCGCGAGCGGAATGAACCGCGCCGGCTCGACGATGCCCTGCTCGGGCAGGATCCAGCGGATCAGCGCTTCGGCGCCGATGATCTTGTTGGTGTGCAGGTCGACGCGCGGCTGGTACTCCAGCATGAACTGGTCGCGCTCCAGCGCGCGGCGCAGGCTGCTCTCCATCGCGAGCCGTTCGATCATCAGCGCGTTGAGCTCGCGCGTGAAGAACTGGAAATTGTTACGGCCGCTTTCCTTCGCGCGATACATCGCCGAGTCCGCGTGTTTCAGCAGCGTCTGGGCATCGAGCCCGTCGCTGGGGTAGAGCGCCACACCGATGCTGCAGCTCACATTGAATTCGCCATGCTCGGTGATCCACGGCTGGCTCACGACGGCGAGCATGCGTTCGACGATATTGCGCACGAGGTCGGTGGTGGTCTGCCCTGTGATGAGCACCACGAACTCGTCGCCGCCAAGACGTGCCACCGTATCGCAGTCCCGGATGCAGGATTCCAGCCGATCGGCCATCGTGCGCAACAGCTCATCACCGACGTGATGGCCGAGGCTGTCGTTGATGTACTTGAACCGGTCGAGATCGACGAACGCGACCGCGACGCGCGTGTTGTAGGTGTTCGCGGAGAGCAGCGCCTGTTCGAGGCGATCCTGCAGCAGTGAACGATTCGCAAGTCCGGTGAGCGTGTCGTAGTTGGCCTGCTGCTCGATGCGAGCCTGGTAGAGCTTGCGGTCGGTGACGTCTTCCACCGTGCCTTCATAGCTCTGCAGCAGGCCGTCTTCGTCGAACACGGCGCGTGCGTTTTCGGAGATCCAGATGATGTCGCCGTTGCGCCGATACACCTGCGACTCGAAGCCGCTCACCGAGCCGCGCGCCCGCACGATGCGCATGAATTCCTCGCGCCGCTGCGGGTCGACGTAGAGCTGGCGGCCGATGTCGCGCAACGAGCTCATGAGCTCACGCGGCGAATCGAAGCCGTAGATGTGGGCGAGTGCCGGGTTCGCGTCGAGATAATGTCCGTCGCTGGTCGTGCGGAAAATGCCTTCGATCGCGTTGTCGAACAGCCCGCGATAACGGCGTTCCGCTTCGCGCAGCGCCTGCACGGCGTTGCGGCGCTCGGTGATGTCCTGGATCAGTCCTTCGACGGCGATGACGCGGCCTTCGTTATCGTGAACGCCGATGCCGCGTTCCCAGACCCAGCGCGTGCCGCCGTCCGCGTGCGTGATGCGGTATTCGATGTCGAAAGGCATGTTCTGCGTGAGCGCTTCACGAACCGCCTCGCGCACCCAGAGCTGGTCTTCGGGATGCGTGAGCGACTCGTACGAGACGCGTCCGTTGAACATGAGATCGCGCTGCTCGTAGCCCGTGACGCGCTGGCAGCCTTCGCTGACGAACTCCATCGTCCACGCGGCGTCATCGCGGCAGCGATAGACCATGCCGTGCACGTTGCTCAGCAACGTCTTCAGCATGCGCACGTATTCCTGCTCTCGCGAGCCTTCCGCCGGTTCGCGGGGGCTGCGTCCCGCACCGCCGGGCATCGCGCTCCACGGCGTGAACGCGGTAAACCGGCCGGTCAACGCAAGGCTCGCGCCGGTCTCTTCCTTGCGGTCACCGGGCGTCGCTGCCGGGCGCTTGAGGGAATCTGCAGAGCTCATGGATCTCTTCGCAAATCGGTACGGAACGTTAGCAAGCGTGCTCACGTGTACTGCGGCGGCCCATCACAGAAACCGCCAGCCGTTGAGGTTGACTGGTCGGAAAAACAACTGTGTTTCGCCGGGGCGGGAATGTATGCGCCCAGTCATGGTGCAAACCCTCGCCCGCTCCTGGGGCGCGGTGGTGCCGTTTGCGATACGTCACACCGCACCAACGTTTCGTAGGACGCGGCCTCGCGTTTTTGTAGGACGACATATCGTCCGGAAATAACTGGGATTTTTTGGAAACCCGGCCCACTTCGAAGAGTTGAACGCTCACACGGGCAATGGCGCAACCCAGGCAGTTCGACGACGCGCCGTGAGTATTGGAGGGCATCATGAACACGACGACTAAGGGCAATGGGCCACTCGCGCCGCTCGGTGCGAGTGTGGGTGCGCCGATGAGTGCGACGGCAGCTCCGTACCGCCCGCAGGATACGCCGAAGAAGAATGGCCTTTTCAGCCGTGGCCCCGTGGGCCTCGTGGTGATCGGCATTCACATCGTGCTCGTTTACGCGCTGATGGCCTCAATGGGCATCGTCCAGGTGCCCGGGCTTGCGAAGCCGATGGAGGCCGCGATCATCGATCAGCCGCAGGAAAAAACCGAGCCGGTCCAGGTGGTGAAGCCTGACCTCGAGTCGCCGCCGATTGAAACTCCGCCAATCGAAGACACGATTCCTGAACCGGAGATCGTGGTGGACGAGCCGGCGCCGGCCGCCATCACGGCGGAAACTGCTCCGTCTCCGCCGGTGACCGAGACTGCAAACATGACGGTGAGCCGTCGTGTGGATCCGGTGTATCCGGCCGGTTCGCGTCGCGACGGCGAGCAGGGCAGCGGCATGTTCCGCGTGCTCGTGGACCAGAACGGTCGACCGACGGACGTGCAGGTGCTCAAGAGCAGCGGCTTTCCGCGACTCGACGAAGCGGCGATGGCGGCGATTCGGAAGTGGGCGTTCAAGCCTGCGATCCAGAACTCGCAGCCGGTGCAGTCGTGGACGCGTGTGGCGGTGAGCTTCAAGCTCGAGAACGCGGGCTAGGTGAAGGCCCATTAGCCCTCGTGGCTTTCACCGCACAGGCGTGCTGTAGACCTGCAGCACGCCTGTTTTGATTCCTGTCTTATTATTCGTGTTTGTTTTTCGAAGGCTGTCAGAACGGCTTGATGACGACCAGGATCACGATGCCGATCAGCAGCAGCGCCGGCACTTCGTTGAACACCCTGAACCACTTGCCTGACTTGGTATTCCGCTTCTCACGGAATGCCACCAGCAGCCGCTTGCACCACACCTGATACACGAGCACGAGCGCCACCAGGGTGAGCTTGGCGTGCAACCAGTGCATCTGGAGCAGACCCGGTGCCGTAACGAGCATGAGTATCCCGAACAGCACCGCGAGTGCCGAGGCGATGTGCGTGATGCCGTACAACTTTCGCTCCATCACGACGAACCGTTCGTGGCCGATCTCGTCGTGCGTGTCGGCGTGATAGACGAACAGGCGTGGCAGATAGAACAGGCCAGCAAAATAGGCGACCACGAAGGTGACGTGGAGCGCTTTGAACCAGAGGTAGAGCGGGGCGAGGGATTGCATGGGGCGCGATTGTACTGAAGGGGGTTTGGGTCGCTGCGCAGAAGAGGCCGTCGATCGCCGGCCGGCTGAGGAGTGGCTTTCCTGTCGGAAAGGTTGACACGAATGTCGTCCCCTCAGCCGACACCTAACCCTAAGTCGCTGTTCCAAAAGGCTGCTGCACTGGCGGCACAAGCGTTGCAGCTTGCTGCTCACGAAACGACGAGGGGGATTCTTGATCAAGACGAATAATCTGGCGGGTGCGGCCCTCGCGATTCTCCTGGGGTTCGGCATCACGCAACCGGCGGCCGCCGCCGTCCCGAACGAAGAGACCCACAAGACCTCCATCGGTGGCCTCACGCTTCCGCAGTACATCGGCCCCCTCGAATTCATCGGTGAACAGAGCGGCGCAGATCCGCACACCATGGGCACGTATTCGTACCGTGCCATGGGACTTGCGCTGGATATCCACGTCACCGACCTCGGCGCCAACGGCATTCCCGACGGCCCGGGCTCACCCGATCTCGCCAAGCGTTACGACGAAGCCAAGAAGACTCTCGTCGCGGCCACCGGCGTGCGGCGTTTGAAGCCGCGCGAAGCCATCGTCGTGATGGACGAGCGTGAGCTGCTCGGCCGGGTGCCGGAGTCGATCGCGCATGCAGCGCGCGAAGCGGTCTATCGCCTCAAGCGCGATGGCGAAGGTGGCACCACCTACCTGTGGTTCACCGCCGCCCACGGCCTCGTCATCGATGCGCGCTTCGATGTCGCGCTCGGCTTCGAAGAAGACGGCGACCTCGGTCGCGGCGAGATCCTGGCCGTGCTCGCGGGCTCGATTCCGGCGAAAGCAGAGGTCGTGGCGCAGGCGCGCAGCCACGCCACGGGCCCGTCGGACGATGCGTCGATGAAGCTGTCGATTCTCTGGGATCCCGAGACGCCGGAAGAGGAGAGCAAGATATGGCTCGCGTACCTGTTCGCCCGAGCAGCGTTTGCCGCGAACGAGACGGCTGGCGGCCCTGCCGCCGGCGAACGCGAAAGCACGTTCGACGAGGAGGTGCGCGGTCGCTCGATTGCGCTAACCACTTTCCGCGCTTTGAAGCGCGAGCGTGCGCAACCGGCATCAGCTTATTTCAACGACATTGACCGGGTGGAAGCGGCGGGCTTCCTGCGCGAATACGTGTGGACCTACCTGCACCATGCGTCATGGGCTACGCCGGACGGGCTCGACATGAGCGGGTTCGATGTGTGGAGCGCCGAGCACCTCGCGAACCACAAGGCTGTGACGCACGGGCGTATCGCGTTCAAGCTCGCGTCGGCTGACGCCGGCGTGACGATCGCGCCGACCGCCAGACGCTGAACAAGGCGCTGAACAAGGCGCTGAACTAGGCGCTGGACAGGGCGCCGAATCAAACGCTGAACCGTTCTCTCGCTGCCGATGAGGCTGCTGCCGCTTCAGGCAGCGAGCGCTGAGGCAGCGGCCCCTTACTTCTCCCACCCCTTCGCGCGGGCGGCGGCTTCGCCCGCGGCGTCCAGCGGTTCGCCGGCAATCGCGTCCTGCGTCGCCCTCATCACCGCCGGCGGAATTTCCGATCCCGCCTGCTTGTATCCGCCGTCAGCGGTCGCAGTCGCCGGCGCTTGTGCCAGCGTCTGAATACTCCAGCGGTTGCCTTCCTTGCACGCAAGCCCGCCGCGCGGGTTGACCTCTTTCAGCACGAAGGTGCGGCAGTAATCGCCGAGCTTGTTCTGGAAGCTCAACCCGATCGTCACATACGACCCCGGCGGCGGATCGCTCGCGAGCTGGTTGCTCAACGCCTGCGCGAGATCGGCCTGCGCGACGAGTTGTCCGTTGTGTGTCCCGATGCGATCTGTTCCGGGCGATGTCAGCGCGAGCACCGCAATCACCGCACCGGCCGCCACGCTCGCCGCCATCGAGCTCCATTCCACCCAGGTCCACGGCCGGCGCGGCCCTTCGGGTTTACGCGCCACTGCTGCAACAGACGCAGCTTCTGCTTTGCGCGCGGCACGCACGCGACGCAGATCTGTCACCGTCGCTTCGCGGCGGACATTCGTCGTTGCGGGACGCGCCTGGCCCTGGGTGCCGCGGGTTGCGGCGATCAACCGGTCCGGCACGGTTTCCAGCAGCACCGGATCGAATGCCGCGCTGATCTTCTTGCGGAGCGCGCGATGCTGCTCCACTCGCTGCGCCACTTGCGGATCGCGCGCCATCGCGGCTTCCACCTCGGCGCGTTCGGCCGCGTCGAGCTGGCCATCCGCATAGGCCATCAGTTTTTCATCGGGCCAGGATGTTTCGTCGGAATGGGTCATGGCACGCCTGCTTCCCGTCCACCGAGCAATGCTTCGAGTGCCTCGCGCCCTCGCGCGAGCCGGCTGGTCACGGTGCCGATCGGCACTTCCAGCACTTCTGCCGCCTCTTTGTAAGCGAGGCCTTCGACCAGCACCAGTGCCACCGCGAGCCGCTGCTCTTCAGGCAACTGCGCCAGCGCCGCTTCGAGGGAGAGGCGCTGGATATGCGCTTCACTCGCGCTGTCTGCAACGTGCTCGCCGAGCGCTTCGGGCGCAAGCACTTTGTCACGCCGGCGCCGCGAGCGGGTCTCGTCGATCCAGGCGTTGCGGAGAATTCCATACATCCAGCTGTCGAGCCTCGTTCCGGGTTTCCATTGGTCGAGCCGCGTCAGCGCGCGCTCGACGGCCAGTTGCACGAGATCATCGGCATCGTGCACGTTGCGGGCGAGGGCGCGCGCGAAGCGGCGCAACCTCGGCAGCAGCGCGACGAGCTGGTCTGGCACCGCTTCCGCCGATGAACTCATGTCTCACTTCCATAACGAACGGCGCTGCCATTTTCTTCCAGCCCTCGCCCGGTGCGAAACATTCGAGTAGTTTCCGGCACATGCGCAGAGTGTGGCTTCATATCGTAATCATAGCGTTCAGCGCGGCCGCGCATGCGCAGTTGCCGGGCGCGCTGCCTCGCGTCGAGCTGCCGGCCACGGTGAACGATGCGCTGGGAACGGTCGGCGGCACGGTGCGCAATACCGTCGGAAACGTCGCGGGTGAGGTGGATCGCCTCGCGGACGCGCGCCGTCTGCGCATCAACGAACTGCTGCGAACCCAACGCGCCCGTGTGGAGCGCGACCCTGCGGGTCAGCCCATTCTCCGTGCCGAGATCGTCGCGTTCGATCCGTCGAATGATGCGCTCGATCGGGTGCGTGGAGCGGGCTTCGAGATCGCGCGCGAACGCGTGCTCGATGGATTGGATGCACGAGTTGTCGTGTTGAGAGCGCCCGATGACATGAGCACACGGCGCGCGCTCGCGCGGGTGCGGGACCTCGATCCGCAAGGGGCGTATGACTACAACCATCTCTATCTCGAGAGTGGGACGGTGGGCGAGGCGCGGGGTGCGCGGGCGCCGACGATGATCGCGCAGGCGGATCCAGGCGCTACGCGTGCGGGCACTGGCGCGGCCACTACACTTTCCGCTGCTGCGGCTGGCGTCACGGCGACCTCCGCCAACACATCGGCCTCGGCGATCCAGGGTGCTGCGTCGGCCGGAGCGTTCAAAGTCGGCCTCGTCGATGGCGGTGTCGATGTCACGCATCCTGTGTTCAGGAACACGGTCATTCACCAGCACGGTTGCGACGACAAGCCGATTCCCAGCGTGCATGGAACCGCTGTCGCATCGTTGCTCGTCGGCAAGTCCGAGCCTTTCAACGGCGCGGCCCCTGGCGCGGAGCTGTTCTCCGCGGATGTGTATTGCGGCCTCGGGGCAGGCGGTGCGGTGGATGCTGTGGCCGATGCCGTCGCATGGCTCGCGAAGCAGCGCGTACCGGTGATCAATGTGAGTCTCGTCGGGCCGCGCAATGTGCTGCTCGAAAACGTCGTGAAGCGAGCCATCGCGCGCGGCCACGTGATCGTTGCGGCGGTCGGAAACGATGGGCCGGCGGCGCCGCCGTTATATCCCGCGGCATATCCGGATGTGGTCGGCGTCACGGGCGTCGATGCGCGTCGCAAGGTGCTGCTCGAGGCGGGGCGCGGGCCGCAGGTGGATTTCTCTGCTCCGGGTGCGGATATGGCGGCGGCCGGTCTTGCCCCAACGTTCTCGGCGGTGCGCGGGACATCGTTTGCGGCGCCGATCGTGGCCGGGCTGCTGGCGGCTTCACTTCGCGAGCCGGATTTGTCCGGCGCTTCCAAAGCGATTGCCGCGTTGGCCCAGCAGGCGGTGGATCTCGGCTCGCGGGGCGTCGATAAGACGTATGGGAATGGGCTGGTGGGCGCGGGGATCTCGGTTGCGCCGGTGGCTGCGTTGGTGGGTACGGGTGGCGTAGCCACTGCCGCCGCCCGGCATTAAGTCAAGCGCGCGAAATCTTCGCCTGACGCGGGAATCGTCGGGAAGAAATCGCCGGGCCCCGTCGTAGTCCTCCACAGAAGGTCGCGCACTGTGCGCGTCAAATTCGAGGAGCGACGACATGAACACCAAGCGAATCCTGACGAGTGCGGCTGTGATGGCGGTGCTGAGCTGTGCGGCGCCGGCGTGGTCGCAGGTGCTGGGCGGCAACGCCGTGGGCGGGCTCGGCGGAGGCCTAGGTGGCGGCATGGGTGGCGGCATGGGCGGGCTGTCGGGAGCCGGGCAGGGTGCGCTGGGCGGGTCGATGGACGGATCGATGGGTCGCTCGGTCGGCGGCTCCCTGGGCGGCTCCCTGGGCGGCTCCCTGGGCGGCTCGATGGATACGGATGCCGTAGGCCGAGTGCGTCACGGTGCCGAAGGCGCAGTGGGCCGCACTCGCGGCGTCGCCTCCAAGGCAACCGACAAGGCAGCCCACTCCGTCGAAGCTGCGAAAGGCACGGCGAGCAACGCGGCCGAGGCCACGAAGGACAAGGCGAGCAGTTCCGTCGAAGGCGTGAAAAGTACGGCGGGCAGCGCGGCCGAGGCCACGAAGGACAAGGCGAGCAGCTCAATCGAAGGCGTGAAGGACACGGCGAGCAACACCGCCGGCGCCATGAAGGACAAGGTCGCCAGCAGCGCTGCAACGGCGAACGGCACTGCCACCGGCGCGGCCGAGGCTGAATCGCAGCCCCGCGCGCTCGACGTGAACGGCGCGCTCGCCGGCTCGGGTAACGCGACGACCGCCCTGGTCCCGCGCTACGCGGGCAGCGAAGCGCCCGCGTCGACTTCGACCGCACCGACGACGCCGGCGCAGAGCGCTCCGGTCACTCACGCGACCAAGCCGGTTGGCCTCGATGCGAATGCCGCGCTGAATGGAGACGCGAGTGCAAGTGCCAAACGCGACACGGCGCCAACAGCGAGCAGCAAACCTGCCGGCGCCACCGCCTCCGCTGCGAATGCCGCGTTGAACGGCAACGCAAGTGCCAGCGCCAAGCGCGACCGGGCGCCCGCAGCGAGCGCTTCGCCCGCCACCAGCACGGCGGCGCCCGCGGCGAACGCCACGACCCCGGCGCCCACGACCACGGCACCCGCGGCCAACACCACGAAGCCTTCGGGCCGTCACGTCGAGGCCTCCGCCTCGACGGGTGCGAACGCCAACGCTTCCGTGAATCGCTGAGCGCAACGGCCCGACCCGGAAACGCGACAACTCCATCGCGCCACGTCCACGGCGCAAAACCCGCGGCGGGATTTCAGATCCCGCCGCTTTTTTTCGTCCTACACTGCGCCCCGCGAATTCGCGCAGTTTTCCGCAGGCATCGAACCCATGAGCTCACCCGGCAAGGTCGCCGTCGTCACCGGCGGCGGCAGTGGCATCGGCAAGGCCGCCGCACTCGCCCTCGCGGCAGACGGCTGGCGCGTCGTCATCACCGGCCGTCATCTGGACCGACTTCAGGACACCGTCAAGGAAGGCGGGAAGAACGTCACGCCGATTGCAGCAGACGTGACCGATGCCAAATCCGTGCACGCCCTGTTCACGAAAGTCTCTGAAACCTTCGGCCGCCTGGACCTGCTCTTCAACAACGCAGGCATCAACGCGCCGAACGTGCCGATAGAAGATCTCACGCTCGACCAGTGGCAGAACGTGGTGAACACGAATCTCACCGGCGTTTTTCTCTGCACGCAGGAAGCCGTGCGAATGATGAAGCAGCAGGCGCCGCGCGGCGGCCGCATCATCAACAACGGTTCGATTGCGGCTCACACGCCGCGTCCGAACACCATTGCGTACACCGCGACCAAGCACGGTGTCACCGGAATCACGAAGGCGACAGCGCTAGATGGGCGCGCGCACGATATCGCGTGCGGCCAGATCGACATTGGCAACGCGGCCACCGAGCTTGCGACGGCGATGCCGCGCACCGGTCCGAACGTGGAGCCCCTCATGGACGTGGCCCACGTCGGCAAGGCCGTGCTTCAGATGGCCAATCTGCCGCTCGATACGAACGTGCTGTTCATGACGATCATGGCGACGAAGATGCCGTACGTGGGGCGAGGCTGACTTCGCCTTCGCCGGCAGCGGCGCGTTCGTCGAGCCGCAAGCCGCGGAATCGTCGGTAGCACAGCACCGTCACGGCAACGGCCGCGACGGCGCCCACGATCATCGGCAACGACGCCCAGCCGAACAGCTCGCCGATCGGCGTCTTGCGCGCGATGAGCTCGGCGCCCACCAGCGGCCCGATGATCGCGCCGAGCCGGCCGATGCCGAGCGCGAACCCGACGCCGTTCGAACGCGCCTCGGTCGGGTAGATGAGCCCGGCGCAGGCGTTGTTGCCGAACTGCACGCCGAGCACCGCGAAGCCGGCAACGCACGTGATCAACGCCGTCATCGCGTGTGAGTTGCCCTCGAGTCCCATGCTGAAAATTGCGATGGGCGCCAGCACGAACAGCGCGACGATAGCGGAGTAGCCGTACCGATTCAGGAGCAGGCTCACGATGAGCCCGCCCGCCGTGCCGCCCACGTGATATCCCGCGCTCGCGAAGGCCGCTTCTTTCGGCGTGAGGCCGTTGCCTTCGAGAATCAGCGGAATCCAGCTGTTCAGGAAGAAGTTCGCCATCAGCGTCGTGGCAAAACAAATCCACAGCAGCGGAGTGATGAATTTCAGGCTGCCGCGGAAAATTTCCTTGTAGCCGAGAAAGCCCGCATCGCTTGCCTGGGCCGCGGCCGCCGGCGTGACGGTGCCGCTGGTCGGCGCGGTGCGCGCCTTCTCATCGGCCGGCGGGGGCGCGACGAAGATCGTGTCGGAGGCGATCTGCAGGTCGGGCCGCATCGCGCGCACGATCTTGATCAGCTCCGCCCGCCGATCCGGTCGTTTTGCCAGGAATTTCACCGACTCGGGTAGCACGAACCAGAGGCATGCCGCGACGACCAGCGGCACCACGCCACCGACGATGAACAGGATCTCCCAACCGAATTTCGGAACGAGCAGACCGGCAACAGCGCCCGGCGTGCCGCTGCCGAGCGTGATGCCCGTGAACATGAGGACGACGAGCGTCGCGCGCCAGCGGCGCGGCGAGATCTCGGCATTGAGCGCGATGGTGTTCGGCATCAGTCCGCCGATGCCGATGCCGGTGAGAAACCGCATCACGGTGACCTGGTCGACGCTGTGCGCCTGCGAGATGGCCAGCGTGAACACACCGAAAATCACCGACCCGAGCACGATGGCCACGCGACGGCCGAAACGGTCGCCGATATAGCCCAGCAGCGGCGCGCCGATCAATACGCCGACATTGCTCGCGATCGTCGCGTAGCGAAACGAGGGGCCCGGCACGCCCCATTCGCGGGCCAGCTCCGGGATCGCGAACGACAGCGCGGAAATGTCGAAGCCGTCGGCGAACATCGCGAGCCACGACCACAGCAGCAGCTTGATGTTGAACCAGCCGATTTTCTGGTCGTCGACCAGCGGCTCGATCTGCAGGGTTTGTGGACTCAAAATCGCCTCGCCTCTTGCACAGACCGCGGACGATGCCGCGGTCATCAGGGGTGCGAACGTACCGCACTTCCGCTGGGGAGGGCTACTTCGGAGCGGCGAACACCTGTGACCAGTAGACGCCCGATTCGCTGCGCGCGTCGACGACAAACCCGATTCCCATCTCCGTGAAGCGCGGATTCATCAGGTTGGCGCAGTGCCCGGGACTGGCGAGCCAGCCTTCCATCACTTCACGGGCGGTCGTCGGGCCGGATGCGATGTTTTCCCCGACGGTGCGCCACGCATAACCCTGCCGCGAGACGCGAACGGCGGGCGTGCTTCCGTCTGTGCCTTCGTGCTCGAGCATGTCGTGCTTCGCCATGTCCCGAGCCTGCACGGCAGCGGCATCATTGAGCCTGTTTTCGAGCCTCAGCGGCGGCGCCTCCGCAAACTGCGTGCCACCGCAGCGGCGCGGGCGGGAGCGCGCTTCGTTGGCCAGCTTCAGCACTCGTTGACTCACGGCGGACACGTCGTCCAGCTCCGGCGCGCCGAAGGGCTGTGCCAGCACCACCCACACATTGCCGCCGCGCTGTTCGACGCCAATTTCCGTGACGTCCTTGTTGCGAAGCTCGCCGCACGCGCGGCGGGCCAGGAAATTCGCGATGTCGGTGTTATCGCGGGCGTTGGACATAAACATCGTCGCTGAATGCAGGGCGCGATAACCGACCTTGGGCAACGCCTTGCTGAGCGCGTCGCCTTTCGAGATGCGCTTCGCCACCGCATCGAGCTTGCGACTCGATCGCAGCGGAACGGAAATGCCCCGTCCACCGCCGCAGCCCTGCGAGCGCACGTCGTTGAGAGTGTCCACGAGGCTGGGTTTCGCGGCGGCGGGCGCGGCGCAGGCCGTGAACACGAGCGCCAGCAATCCGGCCATCGCCGCGCGGGCGCCACTGCGTGCACCAGAACTTGCACCAGGAATTGGACAAGGCCGTGCATTTCGAAGTCGGGTCGCATGGATCTGTGTCACTGCTGACGCACTCGTGTCGGCTGCAGCGTTCCTGTCCAGTGGTTTGCGGTGTGCTCGAATCATGTCGGTATCATAATCGTCCAACGCGGGAAAGCTTCCGCAGGGGGAGAAGCAAGAATGACGGCCGCTCTCGATCAGTCCATCCCGGTCCAGCCGATGCCGGGCTTTCTGTCGCGCGAACGAATTGTCGCCGGGCCCGGGTTCAGCCGCTGGCTCGTGCCACCTGCGGCACTCGCCATCCATCTGTGCATCGGCATGGCCTACGGGTTCTCGGTGTTCTGGTTGCCGTTGTCGAAAGCGATCGGCATCAGCGCATCGGTCGTCTGCCCCGCCGACATGAGCGTGATCGCGCAGCTCTTCACGACCACGTGCGACTGGAAAGTGAAGATGCTCGGCTGGACGTACACGCTGTTCTTCGTGCTGCTCGGGATTTCCGCGGCGCTGTGGGGCGGCTGGCTCGAACGCGCCGGGCCGCGCAAGGCGGGCGTGGTCTCGGCCGTATGCTGGTGTGGCGGACTCGTGATTTCCGCGATCGGCGTGATGACGCATCAGCTGTGGCTCATGTGGCTCGGCTCGGGTGTCATCGGCGGCGTGGGGCTCGGTCTCGGGTACATCTCGCCCGTGTCCACGCTCATCAAATGGTTTCCGGACCGGCGTGGCATGGCCACCGGTATGGCGATCATGGGCTTCGGCGGTGGCGCGATGATCGGCTCGCCGCTCGCAGACCGGCTGATGAAGTTCTATGCGGTGCCGGGACAATCCGTCGGCGTGTGGGAAACGTTCCTGACGCTCGCCGCGATCTATTTCGTGTTCATGATCTGCGGCGCGCTCGGTTATCGCGTGCCTCGTGAAGGGTGGCGGCCGGCCGGTTGGACGCCGCGCGCGGAGACGAACGGCACGCTCATCAGCCGCCACAACGTGCACCTCGACGTGGCCTGGCGCACGAAGCAGTTCTGGTTGCTCTGGGCCGTGCTGTGCCTGAACGTCACCGCGGGCATCGGCATCCTCGGCATGGCTTCGCCATTGCTGCAGGAAGTGTTCGGCGGCAGGCTCATCGGCATCAATGCCTCGTTCTCCGACCTGAATGCAGATCAGCTTTTGCAGATCGGCACGATCGCAGCGGGCTTTACCGGCTTGTTGTCACTCGCAAACATCTGCGGACGAATTTTCTGGGCGTCGCTGTCGGACCGCATCGGTCGCAAGGCGACGTATGGCGTGTTCTTCCTGCTCGGCCTCGGTTTGTACGCGTCGATTCCGTGGACGGCCGCGGCCGGCAGCCTGGCGCTGTTCGTCGCGTTCTTCTGCGTGATCCTGTCGATGTACGGCGGCGGGTTCGCGACGGTGCCGGCCTATCTGGCAGACCTGTTCGGCACGAAGATGGTCGGCGCTATTCACGGCCGCTTGCTGACGGCGTGGTCGATGGCGGGAATCCTGGGGCCGGTGATCGTGAATTACATTCGCGAATATCAGCTGGATCACGGCGTCGCCCGCGCGAACGCTTACAGCATCACGATGTACATCCTGGCCGGATTGCTGGCGGTGGGATTCATCTGCAACTGGCTCGTGAAGCCGGTGGATGCGAGTCATCACATGAAGGATGACGAGCTCGCCGCGCCGACGGCTGCGTTCGCGGTCACTCCGCAGGGCGGCGGCCGCGACGGTCGCACAGACAGCGCCGTCGTTGTCGACAAGCCCACCGTGAGCCCCGCGCTCATCGCGCTGGCGTGGGCCGCGGTCTGGATTCCGATCGGCTGGGGGATGTGGGTGACGCTCGAGAAGGCGGTCGTGCTGTTCAAGTGAGCCGCGGCTCAGCGCGCCTTCTTCCCCAGCGCCGCGCCCAATAGGTCGTAGAGCTGCGCGGCCATGCGCCGATCGACGATCACTTCGCGGAGCGCGGCTTCGGAGTCCGGGCTGTTCGCCACGGCGGAGAACTTGCGCGACCGTCGGCCTTTCGGCTCACGACTCGCCTTCTGGTCGTACACCTCGCTCATCACCCGCATGCGCTCCACGAGCTTCACCAGCGAATCCTGGAACGTCTTGCGCGCATTGCGCGACAGGGCGGACAGCAACTGATCGGCCAGTCCGCGCGCGGCGGCATGCAGCGCCCGATGGCACTGCCGCCCGCTCGACGTGAGCCCCAGCATCACGGACCGGTGATCCGACGGGTGATCCACCTTGGCGAGCAGCTTGCGCGCGATCAGCTTGTCGATGAGCCGGCTCGCGTGGCTCTTGTCGAGGTCCGCCGTTTCGCACAGCCGCTTGAACGACAGCTGCCCGAAGTCGCCGGTGATGCCGATCATCTTGCATTCGAGCAGGCTCAGGCCGAACTCACGCTGGTAGTACTGCTCGAAGAACCGCTCGGAGACGCGTGCGAGCGCATGCAGCCGGAAGGTCGGCAATGTCCGGAAGGTTCTGAGCTCGGTCGCTGGGCTTGTTCGCTTCATGGATGACTATGGCTACGAATGCTGTGAACGGTTGACTGCGACAACGAGCTATATCATGGTCTTCGGCAACTCGACCGTGCAGAAAACGAAACATCGTGCGCACGGCGTGGCGGGTAGGAAAAGGGGGAGACCATGGCAGGCCAGATTGTCCGGGCCTTTGGGTCCGGACGTGCATCTTTTTTGCTCGGTACCGTAGCCACCGTGGCTGCCGTTCCGGTCGGTGCTCAGGAGCTCGAAGAAGTCGTCGTCACCGCCGAGCGCCGCGAGACGGCGCTGCAGGACACGCCGATTTCCATCGTCGCGCTGTCGACCGAGGCCCTGGATCGCAAGGGCATCGAGGATATCAGCGACGTGGCGCTGTTCACGCCCAACCTCGCGATCAACGGGTCGCGCGGTTACGGCAATAACCAGCCGACATTCTCGATCCGCGGTATTTCCGGTGGAGGCGGCACCACGAGCGAACGCGGCGTGGCGCTGTACATCGACGGGATCTACGTGCCGCGCACGAACGGCTCGGTGTTCAAGGTGTTCGACATCGAGCGCATCGAAGTGCTGCGCGGGCCGCAGGGAACGCTGTTCGGTCGCAACAGCACCGGTGGCGCGGTTCGGCTCTTCACCCAGCAGCCCGGCCCGGAATTCGACAGTTACCTGAAGGCCACGCTCGGCAACTTCGAGCGCCGCGAGATCAGCGGCATGGTCAACGTGCCGGTGAACGACAAGCTCGCGCTGCGCGCCCAGGCGGCGTACCTGAATGAAGACGGGTACGTGCGGCGCGGCTCGCAGGAGCTGGGCGGCAACGAAGACGTTCTCGGCCGCCTGCAGGCGACATATCGGTTCACGGACGATGTCGCCATCACGTTCGGCGGTCTCTACAGCAAGTCGAAGTCCGACGGCTCGCCGCAGGACCTGGAAACTTTCGATCAGGCGCCCGGCATCGTGCAGGGAAACTACGCGGACTGGCTCAACGACGCGCTCGTGCGCGCCGGCCAGGCGCCGCTCGCCGCGGTGAACGATCCTCGCCTGGTGCTGGACGATTTCACGTTGCCGGCGATCTGCCTGCTCGACGACTTCGATCCGGACTGGGACAGCGCCTGCGAACAGCACAACGACAACACGTACTACCAGTTCGACGCCAAGGTCGAGTGGGCGCTGAGCGATACGCTGAAGCTCACTTCCACGAGCGGCTACGCGAAGCTCGATCACACCGGCGTGACGGACTGGCAATTGCTCGGCACGGAACGGCGTCCGGACGACGTTGCCTCGAAAGTGCTCTACCAGGAGCTGCAGCTCAACGCCGCGCTGTTCGGCGGCAAGGTCGACTTCGTCACCGGCGTGAATTTCTTCAAGGAAGACGCGTCATCGTCCGGCTTCCTGCTGAATCGCCGCGGCACCAGCACGTTCAGCCCGGCGGGCGGCGCGCAGAACGGCAACGGCGATGCGGGGCTGTTCATCACGGCGTACAACGACGTCTCGCAGATCTCCACGTCCTATGGCTGGTTCAACAGCGGCACGTGGCACGTGACGCACAAGCTGAATTTCACGGCCGGCGCGCGGCTCGCGTACGACGAAAAGGAAATCGAGCAGACCCGCTATGCGGCCGCGGACTTCGTGCCGGCGCCCGGCACCACCAGCACCACCGTGAATGCTGACGACAACTGGAGCGAGATCGACTGGCGCGGCACGGTGGACTATCACTTCACCGACGACTTCATGTCGTACGTCACCGCGTCGAAGGCGTATCGCGCGGGGCAGTACACGATCAACGTGCTGCCGAACGTTCCCGGTCCGTTGCAGAGCGATGACTTCATCAATCCGGTGCCGCCGGAGAAGGTGATCAACTACGAGCTCGGTTTTCGCACCAGCTGGTTCGACCACCGGCTGCGCTTCAACCCGACCGGGTATTACATGATCTGGAGCAACCGCCAGGCCGCGCGCCAGATCGTCGATCCAAGCACGCCGACCGGTTTCCGCATCGGCATCGTGGATTCGGGGGATGTCGACGTGTATGGCGCCGAGGTCGATGTGCAGTTCGCCGCGACGAAACGCCTGTCGTTCGATGGCGCGTTCGGCCTCACGCACTACAAGGTGAAGGATCCGGTTGCCAACAGCGGGCCGTATCTGTTTCCGGCGCAGGCCTCGCCGAGCTACAACTTCGGTGCCACCTATCTGCAGCCGCTCGGCGATGTTGGCAGTCTCACGATCAACGCGAACTACGCTTACATCGGGCCACAGCAAACGCACCCGACCGCGGGAACGGATTCGTCATACGAGTTGCCAGGGTACGGGCTCGTCAACGCCCGCATTCAGTGGGTCACCGCCAGCGCGCGCGACACCATCTCTCTGTTCGCGAACAACCTGGCAGACAAGACGTACGCAAGTTATGCCACCCGATTCGGCGGCGGTTATTGGGATGCGGGCAGCGGAGCGGGTGTCGCCGCTCCGCCGCGTTCAGCCCTGGGTGCTGTGAGGGGTCGACCGCGCGAGTTCGGCATCACGGTCCAGCACAACTTTCATTAGCAGATGGTGAAGTGGCGAACTGCGGGCGGGCCCTCGTTTGGACCGCCCCTGCGTTTGCGGCCGGCAAAGGTGCGACAACTTTGCCGGCCTGCGCGGCAGCTCGCGCCCGGCTTACTTCTGCGACTCCACGAAGCGCGTCATCACCGCCTGCTCGAGCAGGCCAATTGGCAGCAGGCCTTCGTGGATGATGAAGTCGTGATACGGCTGCTCCTTGAACTTGCCTCCGAGCGCGATCTCCGTGCGCGTGCGCAAGGCTTCGAGGCGGCTGTAGCCGTAGAAATACGCCGTCGCCTGGCCCGGCGCGTTGAACGTGTAGCGGTCGATCTCCGTCTTCGCGAACGGCTCCGACAACATCACTTCGTCGGTGAGGATGCGTTTCGCCGCATCCGGCTCGATGAGTCCGAGGTTCAGCATCGGGTCGAGGAAGGCGCGGGCCGCGCGCATCATGCGCATCTGCAGCGCGCCGATCTGGCCTTCGAGCGGCATGTACTGCTTCATCACCGCTTCCGCGTACAGCGCCCAGCCTTCGACGTTCACTGAGTTGAACGCGTAGATGATGCGGGCTTGCGAGACGCCGCTCTCGATCATCCCGGCAAATTGCAGCTCATGGCCCGGACGGCACTCGTGCGCTGTGATCGTCCAGCTGATCGCGTCGTAGTCGAAGTCGTCCATCGACACGCCCTTGTTGTTCTTCAAAGGCAGCACGAATTCGGCGGACTCGCCCGTGTTGCCGATGAGCCGCGGCGGATTCAGATGGGGCGCGGGCGATGCCGCGGCTTCCGCTTCCGACGAGAGACGGATCACCGCCGGACGCTGCGGCAACGTGACGATGTTCTGCTTGCGCACGGTCTCTTCGAGCTTCGCGAGATTCGCCTGGTAGAGCGGCAGCACCTTGTCGCTCGCGACCCGGCTCTTCTTCAGCTCGCGGATCACGTCCCGATAGTTCGTCGACGCGTAGCCGTTCTTGGCAGCGACCACGCGCGCGAGCGAGTCGAGCTCATCGCGTGTCTGGAGGTAAGCAAACATCGCGCGCTGGATGAGATCGCGCGGCTCCGCGTCCACGCCGACCTGCTTGAGGTTGTCCGCATAGATTTCGGGCGGCAGCCGATTCGTCTTGCGGGCGTGGGGCAGCACCACCGTGCGAACCCACTCGTTGTGCTCCTTCAGCTGACGCGTGAGCGCGTCGAAATCTTTCTGCCAGCCTTTCAGTCCGCTCTTCTGCAACAGGTCACGAATGCCGTCGATATATTGCTGGCCATTCTCGAGATGCTGTTCGACCTCGACGACCCACGGCCAGGTGAGTGACGGGTCGCCCATGCGCTCTTCCACATGCGCGCGCGCAAGCTTCGTCACCGGTTCGTAGCCGCGTTCGTTGCCGGCGTAGCGCTTCAGTCTCACGAGCGCCGCGGCCTGGCGCTTTTTGCTCACGCGGGTATCGAGCAGATCGCGGAAGCTCACGAACACCCGTCGTCCCACGTCGAAATAGGGAATCATCAGTCGTCGGCGCGCGGCCGAGGAGTCGATCGACTGTTTCGCGGCGGCGATGAGAATCTCGAGGTCCTGCCGGCCGCGCTCGTCCGTGACGCCGGCGCGTGCCGCCTCGAGCTTCGGGATCGCGGCCCGATAGTCCGCTTCCTGCCGCTCTTCGTAACGCGGCTTGAGATCGATGATCTCGCGGTCGTATTGCTCGAGGCCCAGATCTGCCGCGGATTCAGGCGTGTAACGCGCGTCGATTTCCAGCAACAGCTGCGTCAGCTGGTTGCTGCGGGTGATCCACTCCGCTTCGGCCGCTTGCGCGGTGGGTGCGACCAAGGTCGCAGTCGCGAGCGCGGCGCTGGCTGCGAGCTTGGAAAGTCTTGTTACGAATCTTTGCATTGGGCGGGTCGTCCGGTGCGTCATGCGGCGAGTTCTTGCTAAGGTATGCGAGCTGCGGGGGCAGCCCCCGGGAGCGCGGACTAAAACACATGAAACCGCTCATTCCGATTCTGATCGTCGCGACCACGTCTCTGGCGGTCGCAAGCGTTCAATTTGCCCGGCAGGCGTTCGAGCAGCGGCAGCGCGCCGACACCGAATTTGCCCTGCGCCAGAAGCAGGACGCGCGTGTCGCGCAGCTGGAGCGCGCACAGGCTCGTCTGCAGCAAGAGCTCGATCTGGCGCAAGCCGCCGGGACATCGCGCCCGCCACTAGCGGCCATGGGCCCGGAGCGTGGCGCTCCGCCGGCACGTCCGAGCGTGCGCAATGCGCCCTTCGCTTCGCTGCAACCCCCGCCAGAGGGCGGGCCGCCGCGCCGCGAGTTCTTCGGTCCGCGCATGGAGTCGCCTGCCGCACGTAACTACATGCGCACGCGCATGAAGAGCGGCCTGAAGCGCATGTATGAAGACGTCGGTCCCGCACTGGGCATTTCGCAGGAGAAAGCCAATGCGCTTCTCGATCTGCTCGCCGACCAGCAGACGCGCAACTTCGGTCCCCCGGTGTCAGAAGACGGCCGGCCCGTGCAGGATCTGCAGAAGTACTACCGCGACCAGGGTCAGAAGAACAACGCGGAAATCGCCGCGCTCATCGGTCAGGACAAGGTCGACGAGTGGGCGAAGTACCAGCAGTCCCTGCCCGATCGGTCGCAGCTGAATCAGGTGCGTGAACAACTCGATGCCGCGGGCGTGCCGATGACAGACAGCCAGCGCACCGAGATGCTGGCCGCGATCACCGAAGAGCGCGAGCGGATGCCACGGCCTGTATACGACGCCGGTGTGCCCGCTGAAGAGATCACCGCGCAGTTCAAACAGTGGCAGACGGACTACGACAAGGCGCTCGCGGATCGCGCGAAGCAGTTGCTCACGAGTGAGCAGTACAAGAGCTATAAGGAATTCCAGGACTGGCAAACGGAGATGCGCAACGCGGCGCCGATGCCCATGCCGATGCCCGCGCAGGGCGGCCGCGCTGTCTCACGCATTGGCGTCATCGCGCAGCCCGGCGGCGTGGCTGAGGTTGTGACGTCCACCGTGGTGAACTGAATCAGGTACGGAGCGATTTTGGTGTGATGAGCGGCAACCGTGCGGCCGGGGCCGTCAACCGCTGCCGGGTGTCGTGAGCCGAGGCCGCGAGCCGAGGCCGTGAGCCAGCGCCGTGAGCGGCGGGCCGCGAGTCGTCAGTTGCGGCCCTTACTCCGCTTCTCTCAGCCGCCCGGCGCCTGAGGGCTTCTTGCTCCTCGCGCTGGCTGCTCCAGCAACCCCCGCAGCACCTCAGGATCCACCGGCTTCACCATGTGATGATCAAACCCCGCCTCGCGTGCGAGGCGCCGATCTTCCTGCTGTCCCCATCCCGTCAACGCAATCAGCAGCAACGACTGCGCCCACTGCCTCCGCCGCAACTCCCGCGCAGCCCCATACCCATCGAGCCGTGGCATGCCGATATCGAGCAGCGTGACTTCGGGCCTGAATTCGTCGGCAATCTCCAGCGCCTCGAGCCCATCGAACGCACGCCGCACGTCGTGACCATCGAGCTCCAGCAGCATCGATAGGCTGATCGCGGAGTCACGGTTGTCATCGACCACCAGGATTCTTCGACGGGCTGCACTGTGGTTCGCAGCTTCGAGTCCCGCTTGCGTGAGGTTCGCGAGAGTCGGTGTCACCACGGACGCGACGGCGAGCGGCAATTGCACAGTGAACGTGCTGCCTGTGTTGAGCCCTTCGCTGTACGCGGAGACCTTGCCACCATGCAGCTCGACGAGCCTGCGCACGAGTGTGAGGCCAATGCCGAGACCTTCCGGCGCGCGGCCGGCTTCGCGATCCACCCGTTCGAACATCTCGAAGACGCGACTGAGCATGGCAGGCGGAATGCCGACGCCATCATCTGAAACCGTCACGTGCGCCTGGCCGCCTTCGACGGCGAGCCGGATGGTGATCGAGCTGCCGGGAGGCGAATACTTCGCGCTGTTGTTCAACAGATTCGCGAACACCTGCGCGATGCGCGTGGCATCCGCGTCCACGAAATGCTGGCCGGCCACGGCATCGACGTGCAGCGTGTGGCGCCGGATCTCGATGAGCGGGCGGCTCGTCTCGATGGCCATGCGAAGTGCGGTGGCGAGATCGAGCCGCTCCTTGCGCAACTCGAGGCGGCCCTGCGTGATGCGCGAGACATCGAGCAGGTCGTCGATGAGCCGCACCAGCTGCTTGAGCTGACGTTCCAGAACCTGGCGCGCGTTCGCGGATACGGCGGGATCCGACTCCGTGAGCCGCATGATCTCCACAGCATTGCGGATCGGCGCGAGCGGATTGCGCAGCTCGTGAGCGAGGGTGGCGAGGAATTCGTCCTTGCGCCGATCGGCCTGCTTGAGCGCCTCTTCGCTTTCGCGCAGCTTCGCTTCGGCCCTCCGGCGTTCGGCAATCTCCTGTTGTGCGGCCTGAAACAGCCGCGCGTTGTCGATGGCGATGGCAGCCTGCGCAGCGATGCCGCTCACCAGGCGTTCGGCGCGCTCGGTGAAGACCCCAGGCTGCGGATGCCCGAAAAACAGCCCGCCGATGACTTCTCCCGAACGTGAGACAACCGGTGCCGCGAGATAGCTGCGCACGGGCAGGTGACCCTGCGGCATGCCGTGATACGGCGCGCTTTGCCCGTAACGCGGGTCTTGCAGAATGTCGTCGGAGCGGACCACGCCTTCGCCGCGAAACGTCGGCGCGAACACGCTCGTGTTTCGCGGCATCGGAAATTTGGAAAACGATTCGCGCGGCACGCCGGACAACGCGTAGAGCCAGTAGGCCTCGCCACTGTCGTCGCGCCGGTTGTAGAAGAACGATCCGAACGCGGCGCCGGAAAGCTCAGTACCCGCATCGGTGACGATCTGCACGACACGCTCGAGATCGAGCTCCGCGGCCACGTCCTGTCCGACGCGATTGAGCGTTTCGAGCAGATGCGCCTCATCCCGCAGTCGTTCGAGATTCGACGGGGGCGTGGGCGTAACGGGCGCGGCATCCATCATTTTGCGGATGCAAACACGGCGCGCGTACAGCTGGCAAGGCTCTGTCTCGAACAGGAGTCAGTCGCGGCAGATCGAAGTGTTGTCCGTCCAAAGGTTTAAAAAAGCGTGGCGGAAAATCCAAGCCCCGCCACCGCGAGGGTCGATGTGGCGATGGACATACTGGACGCCACACAGGTCGATGCAGTGGCAACCGTTGCGTGTGCGACCGTGTGCGCGGTCCTGCAAGCACGACTCAAACTTATGTCTCAAGTCCATGGCCCGGCAGGGCGCCTGTCACATGAAATTTCCGGGCGGACGTTGCCTTGGACGCGGGCGTCATGTCATAAGAGTGCGCCGCAAAACCCGGCGGCCATTGAGGGGGCTCCATGCAGGTCGCAACAACGTTGCAGCCCTGCGAATCCCCCCTGCTGACGGGTACTTGATATTGGCGTGACAGGGATGCGGTTTTCGTGCCGCGTTGTTCGTCCGCTGCCGGTGGTCGCCGGACTGCAGATCGATACAAGTTGGGGGGCGAGAGAAGTGACTCGAGCAAAGCGCTTGCTGGTCGCGTGCGTGTTCGTCATCAGCACGGGATTCAGCACATTGGTGTTGGGCGACGATGTGTCGCTGCCTGTCGGTGCGCGCATCGGCATCATTGTGATGATGCCGACAGATGTGACGCACTATCACGTCGGAAAAAATCCGTCGGCGAGCTTCATGCGGATGTATCGCGTCGACTGGCGGGCATCCGAAGTGGTCGACGATCCGCTTGCGGGACAGATCAAGGGCGCGGGCTTCGAGCCGGTGTTCCTCGATCCGTCCGAAGTGCTCCGGCGCCAGGCGCGCTCATGGATCATCATGTCGCCCACGGCCGCGAAGCTGCCCAATGCGGCGATCGACGAGCTCGATCGCATCCTCACTGCGGAAAACCTGCAGGCCCTGATCGTCGTGGCGCCAGGTCCGAACGCGAATCCCGAGGCCGTCGCGGGCAATCGCCTGCGCAAGCTGCCGGCCTATGTGCAGGGCTGGGGCTTCTCCACGAGCGACGATGCGGGCGGCGTGACGAAGCCCGTCGTGTTCAATCTCACGCAGATGCTGCTGGTCGGCAAGACCGGCAAGACGTCCGAGCTCGAGTTCCGCGAGTGGGGCGGCGGCTTCGTCTACGAGTGGGCCAACTTCGATCCGGGCGCGGACCTCAAGGCGTTGCCGCAATCGGAAATCGACAAGTTCCGGCCGGTCATTACGGATGTGCTGCAGCGGCAGATGGCGCGGCTGATGCCGCACATCAAAGTGGCCGGCTGAGGATTTTCGGAAGCGGAGCGCGCTGGCGCACTTCGCTGATCAGCCGGCAAATCGGCCGGCCCATCAGCCACACGCCCACCGGGAAATCAGCCGATACGCCCACCGGGAAATTGCCCGGGGCGATCGACTCAGTAGAGCGCGTAGACCTTCGCTTCCCAGGCGTAGATCGGCTCGCGCCCGGCGCGGGCTACGTCCACCCAGCGCTCCTGGGCCACTTCACGCCAGCGCCGGTTCTCCGGCGCTTCCGGCCATCCGTTCACGATGTATTCGGCGTCCTCGCGGGTATCGGCCTCCGGCGTCGTGAACTCCGAGAAGTTCGCGACGACGACCACCTGCGACTCCGAGCCAGCCACGCCGCGCCTCCACGCGATCACGCGTTTGCCCTCTTCGAAGTCCACGTGGATGAATTCCAGGTCGTTCACCGCGAGCGCGTCGTACGTCGTGCGCAGATGAATGAGCCGGCTCGCGTAGGTCTTGATGCGATCCCGCCAGTCGTCTTCGAGGCGCGAGAAGTCGACGCGATGATCGTCCTTCTCTGCGAACTCCTCGCCCGCCAGAATCATGGGCAAACCCACTGCCGTGAGCAGGCACGCGAACGCGAGCTTGGTGCGCTTCTCCATGTCGACCACGCCGTTGAAGCGAAAGAAGTTGAACAGCCGTTCGTTGCGAAAGCCGTCCACATCGGGCGACGTGAGATAGATGACAGCCTGCGTGAGATCGGTGAAACCCCATTCGCGACAGTCGATAGCCCGGCGCACGGTGCTCGCGAAGTCCGGCGCGTCTTCGTGCTGGCGGCCGACGAGCGCCATGCGCAGGTAATCCTTGAACGCGTAGTGCCAGATGCTGTCGAGGCGCTGCTGTTCCACGAGCGCGGCGGGTTCGGGTAACGCATCGCCGATAACGATGAAACGCTCGTCCGCAGCCGACGAAAGTCCCAGTGCCGAATAGCGTTCCCGATTGCGCAGGCGTGCGTGATCTTTCAGCTCGCGCAGGAAATCCGAGCTTGCGATCGAGTCGATGCCATCGAGGCGGACGCCGTCGATGTGGAAGTCTGTCACCCAGCGATCCACTGCCGCCTTCATCATCTGGCGCGCCGGGCTGAACCAACCGGAAAGTCCCGATACAGGATCATAGGTTGCCGCGAAGGTTTCGTAACGCGATGGCGCCACGGCCGTCGTCATCATGTCTGCGATGAATCGCATGCCATGAATCCGGCACGTGCGGGCGAGGTCTACGAGATCGCGGTTCGGCGCGGGCCAGCTGTAGGTCGTCGGAAAGCCGAGCTCGAAATCCGGCGCGAACGGATGAGTGGTCGTGCAGGCCCAGGCGCGCGGCTCGACGCTGTCGGCCATCGGCATGAGCTCGAGCGCGTTCACGCCGAGCTCACCGGTGAGATACGCGCGCCCCGGGCGCGTGACGGCGAGCGCTTCGAATGTCGTGCCCGCTGCGTTGACGTCGATGAGCGAGACGACATCGCTGAAGGTGCCCACACCGACCTGTGCTGCATCCGTCGCGCCGGGGAGCGCCCAGGCTGTCGGCAGTTTATAGATCACGAGCCGGTTGTTCGTCGGCAATCCATGAGGCAGCGGGGCGCCGGCAAAGCTCGGCAGTTCGCCGCCGACATCTGTGCTGACGAGGCGTCCCGCGCGGTATTGGATGGCCGCAGCGGGTTGACGGATGCCTTCCGTTCCCGGCCATCCGCTCAGCAGCCGCCAGTCGATGGCTGTCGCGCACGGATCGGTGATCCGCACCCGTTCGCCGGGCTGCGCAGCACGCGGCCGCGCGAATTTCGGCCCGGCCACTTCGAAGCCGGCGACTGCGAGCCCCTCGATTTCAAACCGGTCTATTTCAAACCCGTCTATTTCGAACCAGTAGTAGTAGACCCACCCGTCGACCAGGTTGCATTCAACGGCAGGCAGCTCCCACACATCGTCAAATCCCACGGCCAGCCGCATCGCGAGCCGCTGTTCGCCGATGAGTTGCACTGGTGTGCCGGGCTGAACCCAGCCAATGATGAGGTGAGGCGGCGTTGCCGCTTGCGTCGCGTGCCACAGGACGAACGCAGATTCTCGTCGCGCCAGAAGATCGGCCATGGTGTTGTCGTACTCCCCGTGGAATGAAGGTAGCATCTGCGGGCGTCGCGCAGTGAGGGGCTCAGCGTGTTTGATTCGTCCGGGTCGCGCCCATCGTCATCGGCACTGCCATCACGCGGGCGGCGCTGCTTCGTGGCGGTGCTGGCGCTCGTTGCCAGTGCGGTTCTGGCACCTTTCGATGGCGCCGCCGCGGCCGATCCAAGCGACTCGAAAAACGGCAAGTCGAGCGGCGACAAGATCGTCATCAGTGGTGCTTCCGGCGGGCTCGCGGGCGAGACGATCGATGCGCTCGTGAGCCGCGGCGTCAAACTCGACAGCCTCATTCTCGTCACGCGCACGCCGGAAAAACTCGCCACGTATGCCAACAACGGCGCGGACGTTCGCGCGGGCGATTTCACGAAGCCCGAAACGCTGGAACGCGCGTTCGCCGGCGGCAAGAAGCTGCTGCTCATCAGCACGAGCGGCGGCGACCGCGTCGCTCAGCACACCGCGGCCATCGATGCAGCTCGCCGTGCCGGCATTCGGCACATCGTCTATACCTCGTTCACCAATGCGACCATCGACAATCCCGCGCTCGTCGCGCGCGATCATCGACTGACGGAAGAAGCGCTGGTGAAGAGCGGCGTGCCTTACACGATTCTCCGCAATCAGCTCTACATGGATGGTCTCGTCGCCGAAGCGGCGCAAGCCATCGCGAGCGGTGATCTTTATACGAACACCGGGCGCGGCAAGTGGGCGCCAGTCTGGCGGCGGGACATCGCCGAGGTCGCGGCGGTGGTGCTGACCACACCGGGCCATGAGCGACAGATGTTCGACATCACCGGGCCGGAGCTGCTGAGTCGCCAGGACTTCGCGAAGCTCATCACCGAAGTGACGGGCAGGCGCGTGCGGGTCATCGACATGGATGACGCGAATTACATCCAGCGCCTCATGCGCGACGGCCTGCCGGAAGCGGCGGCCAAAGTGGTTGCGAGCTTCGGCACGGCGACGCGCGCGAATCAGCTGAACATCAAGGACGAAGCGACGCAGATTCTGATCGGGCACGCGCCCAGGTCCGTGAAAGACCTTTTGACACAGAACAAAGCGGCACTGCTGGCGGCGCCGGTACCACGTTGAGCGTTCGGCTCCACGACGCAGGGGGAAAGACATGCGGGACTTCGACGCAAAGAGCATTACCGAGGCAGTCATCTCGAGGATGTCCCACTGCGAGGACCCGCGTTTCCAGCACGTGATGACGTCGCTCGTGCGTCACCTGCACGACTTCGTGCGCGACGTGCAGCTCACCGAAGCGGAGTGGATCACGGCGATCCAGTTTCTCACCGACGTGGGCAAGACGTGCACGGAACAGCGGCAGGAGTTCATCCTGTTGTCCGATACGCTGGGCATTTCGGTGCTGGTGATTTCGATCAATCACCCGGCGGAGTCCGGCTCCGCGGAGTCGACGGTGCTCGGGCCCTATTACTGGGAAGGCGCGCCGGAAATGCCGCTCGGCGCGAATCTCGCTGTGGGCGTGAAGGGCGAGCCGGCGTTCTATTCGGGCCGCGTGCTGAGCGCGGATGGGCGGCCACTCGCCAACGCGGTGCTCGATGTCTGGTCTGGCGATGGCGAGGGCAACTACGACATGCAGATGCCCGGCGAGCCCGGCATGAAGGCGCGCGGCAAGCTGCGCACGAATGCGGAAGGCCGCTATTGGTTCCGCTCGATCCGGCCGACGTTCTATCCGGTGCCGACCGATGGGCCGGTCGGCGCCATGCTGAGAAAGATGGGGCGTCATCCGTACCGGCCCGGGCACATCCACATGATCGTTTCTGCGGAAGGCTATGAGCCGGTGACCACGCATCTGTTCGTCGCGGAGAGCGAATACCTCGATTCGGACGCCGTGTTCGGGATGAAGGAGTCGCTGGTCGCCAAGTTCAATCGGCAGCCCGCAGGTCTGGCACCGACCGGTGAGACTGTCGACACGCCGTTTTACACGGTCGAATACGACTTTCGACTTCGTCCGGCGCGCAGCCGCGCGGCATAGGCATGGACGTCAGCTCATCTGCCGATGCTGCGGCGTCGGCCGGAACTTTGGCCCCTGCCGAAGTGCTCGCATTGTATCCGCCGCACCAGGACACCATTCCGACGCTGCTCGCGTCGCGGGCCGCGGTGTTGCCGGACAAGTTCGCTCTCGAGTTCGAATCACGTCGCTGGACCTACTCCGCGCTCGATGAGGTCAGCAGCCTGCTTGCTCAGGCCGCTGCACAGCGTGGGGTGAACAAGGGCGATCGCATCGCTGTGGTGTCTGTGAATACGGACCTCAGTGTCATCGTGTTTCTCGCGGCGGCAAAGCTGGGCGCGTTGTTCGTGCCGCTGAATCCTGCGGCGACCGATGATGATCTCCACTACATGCTCAGCCACTCGGGCGCGAGCGTCGTGATGTGCCAGCCGGATCACGTGGAACGCACGCGATCGATCACCGAGCGTATCGACGAAGCACAGTCGCAGGCCGCGGCAGGCTGCACGCCGCGCTCGACGCGCGTGATCGACATGAACGAGCTCGGCCTCACGGCGAACGACACGTCGACGTTGAGCGAATCCGTGAAACGGCTCGTCGCGCGTCGCCAGGAAGTCGCGCTCCCCGAAGTGGGGCCGGACGATCCGGCGATCGTGATCTACACGTCGGGCACGACGGGTTTTCCGAAAGGCGTCGTTCACTCCCAGAGCAATTACGTGCTGGCCGGCGAGGCGTTCGTCGCGCGCCTGCATTTGCAGCCTTCCGAGCGCTGTCTGGCGCTGCTGCCGTTCTTTCACATCAACGCGCTGTTCTATTCGCTCGGCGGGGCGCTCGCGTGTGGTGGAACGCTCATCACGGCGCGTGCGTTCAGCGCTTCACGATTCTGGAAGCTGGCGGCGGAGACGCGTGCGACGCAGTTCAATTTCCTCGCGGCGGTGGGCACGATCCTGATCAAGCGGGCGCGTTCGGAGTACGACCCGTCGCATGGCCTGCGCAAGATGTATGGCGCGCCGATGTCTGAGGAGATGCTGCGCGTCTTCAACAACGAATTCAGCGTGCCGCACATGATCGAAGGCTACGGCATGTCGGAGATTCCGGGCGCGGCGTGCAATCCGTTTCTCGGTCCGCACAAACTGGGAAGCATCGGGCTGCCGGCCGTGCATCCGCGATACGGCGCAGATTTTTCGCAGCTGCGGGTCGTCGATGAGGCGGGCGTCGATGTCGCCGTCGGCGAGACGGGCGAGCTGGTCGTGAAGACGCCGATTGCATTCAAGGAATATCTGCGCGATCCGGAGCAGACGGCCGCGTCACATCGCGACGGCTGGTTCCTCACGGGCGATCTCGCCAAGTATGACTCGGACGGTTATTTCTATTTCGTCGCGCGCAAGAAAGACATCATCCGGCGGCGGGGCGAGAACATCTCGGGCGCGGAGCTCGATCGCGTGATATCGGAGCACCCGGGCGTGCTGGAGGCCGCGGCGATTGCCGTGCCGTCGGAGCTGGGTGAAGACGACATCCTCGTCGCGGTGGTCGCCAAACCGTCGGTGACGCTGGAAGTGGCCGACATCATGGACTGGTGTCGCGCGCGTCTCGCCCCGATGAAAGTGCCACGCTATGTGCTGTTCACCGAGTCGTTGCCGCACACTCCTTCCCATCGCGTGGCCAAGCATCGCCTGAAGGCGGAGCCGGATCTCATGGCGCGAGCGGTCGACACGCAACGTCCCTGAGCCGCGAGCGTCGCCTCGATGGTCGAGCAGATCGATGGCGTGCTCGTGAGTGGCGCGGGACCCGTGGGTCTCGTTACCGCACTCCAGCTCGCGCGCGCGGGCATTCGAGTGGTCGTGGTGGATTGCGAGCCCGCCATTCGCGATGAGCCGCGTGCGGCCGTGTATCACTCCCCCGTGGTCGAACGTCTGGCGCGCCTGGGCCTGCTCGAGGATCTCGCTGCGATCGGTGTGCTGAAGCAGGCGTATCACTACTGGAACATCGAGCACGAGCTGCTCGGCCATTTCAGTTTCGATGTGCTGCGGCCGGAAGACACCGCGTTCCCGTTCAATCTGCATCTCGGGCAGCCGGCACTGGCGGCGGTGATTCTTCGGCATCTGCTGCGCGTTCCAGGTGCGGAGGTTCAGTGGAACACGCGACTCGTCAGCGTCTCGCAATCCACGGATCAGGTGATTGCGATTGTCGAAACGCAGGGCGGTGAGCAGCAACTGCGCGCGCGTTGGCTCGTGGGTGCGGACGGCAGCCACAGCGGTGTGCGGCGTGCGCTTGGGCTGAAGCTCGAAGGCGTGACTCATCCGGAGTGGTTCGTCGCCACGAACGTGATGTTCGACTTCACCCAGCACGGGTATGGACAGTCGAACGTCGTGCTGGATCCGGATCACTGGGCCATCATCCCGCAGATCGATCGCACCGGCCTGTGGCGGTGTACGTATCGGGAAGAGGGCACGTTGTCGGAGCCGGAAGTCCGGGCGCGGGTGCCCGATCGATACGCGTTGTTCGCTCCGGGGCTCGCGGATACGCGGCCGGCGGCCGTGTCGCCTTATCGCGTGCACGATCGATGCGCGGAGACGTTTCGGGTCGGGCGCGTGATGTTGGCGGGCGACGCTGCGCATGTGATCAATCCGATTGGCGGGCTGGGCCTGACCGGCGGATTGCTCGATGCGTTTCCGTTGAGCGAAGCGCTCATCGCGGTGATCGAAGGGCGCGAGCGTGAGGGCGTGCTCGATGCCTGGGCGGGCGAGCGACGGCGCGTGTTCAGGGAAGTGACTACACCGACGGCGCAGGAAAATCGGCGTCGCGTGAGTGAGCGGGATCCGGAAAAGCGCCGCGCTGATCGGGCGCGATTGGAGCGGCTGACGCAGGATCCGGAGGCAGCTCGTCAGGCCCTGCTCGGTGTATTCCGGCTGGTGGGGAACCACCCACCGCGGTGATCGTAAGTGCGCCCCCGGGCGCAAGGCGCAAGGCGCAAGGCGCAAGGCGCAAGGCGCAAGGCGCAAGGCGCAAGGCGCAAGGCGCAAGGCGCAAGGCGCAAGGCGCAAGGCGCAAGGCGCAAGGCGCAAGGCGCAAGGCGCAAGGCGTACGCCGCACCGGCGCTGGGCGCGGCGCTGAATCAGGCACCTGATTTGGTGCGGCTCGACCCGCGAGCCCCACTCAACTGCCGGAAATGCCCCTTCCGCCGCTGCGAATAAATCTTGCAGCGACCCCTGAAGTAATCGCATTGGCCAATCTCAACGGCCGCAGGTTTTCACACCTCGCCATGCCAGGAAAATTCATCCCGCCCGATGAGCGCGCTCGACGCCGCCGGCCCCCACGAGCCTGCGGTATAGGGCTTCGGCGCCTCGTCGCTCTGGAGCCAGCCCTCGCGGATCGGATCGATCCACGCCCAGGCCGCGTCCAGCTCATCACGACGCATGAACAGCGTGAGGTTGCCCTTGGCCACGTCGGTGATGAGTCGCTCGTAAGCGTCCAGCGATTTCTCCTTGAACGTATCGGAGAAGTGCAGCCCGAGGCTCACCGGCCGCAGCCGCATGATCTCGCCCGGTTGCTTGGAGAGGATGCACAGCGTGATGCCTTCGTCCGGCTGCAGCCGGATGATCAACTGGTTCGGCGCCGGCTGGCGGCCGGACTCGAAAATGAAGTGCGGCACCTGTTCGAAGGTCACGACGATTTCGGCGAGTGCTTCCTGCAGCCGCTTGCCGGTGCGCAGATAGAACGGCACGCCGGCCCAGCGCCAGGTCTCGATCTGCGCCTTCAGCGCCACGAAAGTCTCGGTGCGACTGTCATGCGGCACGCCCGGCTCTTCGAGATAGCCGATGACCGGCTTGCCGGCGATGGCCCCCGCCCGGTACTGGCCACGCACGGTTTTCGTGAGCACGTCGCCATCCACGATAGGACGCAACGCGCGCAGCACTTTCAGCTTCTCGTCGCGCACGGCATCGGCCTGGCTGCTCGCCGGCGGCTCCATCGCGATGATGCAAAGGAGCTGCAGAAGATGGTTCTGGACCATGTCGCGCAACGCGCCGGTCTGGTCGTAAAAATCACCGCGACCTTCGGCACCCACGGTCTCCGCAACCGTGATCTGCACGTGACTGATGCGCCCACGACGCCACAGCGGCTCGAACAATGCATTTCCGAAACGCAGGGCGATGAGGTTCTGCACGGCCTCTTTGCCCAGGTAATGATCGATGCGGTAGATCTGTTTCTCTTCGAAGATCGAGCCGACGAGGCCGTTGATCTTCTCGGCGGACGCGCGATCGGTGCCCAGCGGCTTTTCCAGCACCACGCGCGATTTCTTCGTCACGAGCTCTGCCTTCGCGAGGTTCGCGCACACCGCCGTGAACAGGCTGGGCGCCATCGACAGGAAGATGACGCGCACGTTGTTCTCGCGCCCTTCGAGCTGGCTCTGCAGCCGCTCGAAGTCGCTTTCCACCGTCGCGTCCACGCGCACATAGGACACGAGTGCGGCGAACAGGTCCCATTTCTCGGGCGTGAGCTCGCCCGGATTCAGGTATTTCTCGAGGGCCGTACGCGCTTCGCCGAGATATTGCTCGGTGGAAAGATCCGCGCGCGCCACGCCGATGATCTTCGAGCCTGCGGGAATCTGCCCCGCTGCCGCGCGGCGAAACAGCGCCCGCACCAGCTTTCTCATGGCCAGATCGCCTGTCGCGCCGAACAGGATCATGTCGAAGGGGTCGAGCTTCAGGTTGTTTGCCATGCCGATATCATAGAGGCTTACATGACGTCTTAGGCAGCAACGGGCTCACGCCCCGGAAGAAATTTTCATGAATTCACGTATCCGCGAAGTGACGGAGCGCATCCGGGAGCGCAGCCGCGCTGCGCGCGGGGACTATCTCGCGCGCGCCAAAGCGGCCCACGATGCGACGACAGTCCGTGCACAGCTGTCTTGTACGAACCTAGCGCATGGCTTTGCCGCGTCCCCCGCGAATGACAAAGATGCCCTGAAACAGCTGCAGTGGCCGAACCTGGCGATCGTGACGTCCTACAACGACATGTTGTCGGCGCATCAGCCATTCGAGCGCTTTCCCGGCCTCATCCGCGTAGCCGCTCGCGAAGCGGGCGCCACCGCGCAGGTTGCCGGTGGCGTGCCGGCTATGTGCGACGGTGTCACACAAGGCCAGACGGGCATGGAGCTTTCGCTGTTCAGCCGCGACGTCATCGCGATGTCTACGGCCATCGCTCTGTCGCACAACATGTTCGACGCGACGTTGTGTCTCGGTGTGTGCGACAAGATCGTGCCGGGTCTGCTCATCGGTGCGCTCACGTTCGGTCATCTGCCCACGGTGTTCGTGCCAGCCGGCCCGATGCCTTCGGGCGTGGCGAATCAAGACAAGGCGCGCATCCGCAAGCTGTACGCCGAAGGCAAGGCGAGTCGCGCGGAGCTGCTCGAGTCGGAATGCGGCAGCTATCACTCCGCCGGCACCTGTACTTTCTATGGGACAGCGAACAGCAACCAGATGCTCATGGAGGTGATGGGGCTCCATCTTCCGGGCAGTGCGTTCATCCCTCCGAATACGCCGTTGCGGGATGCGCTGACGGTCGCGGCCACGAAGCGCGCCGCGCGTATCACCGCACAGGGTCCGGAATATCTGCCGATTGCGAATGTGGTCGATGAACGCACCATCGTGAATGCGATCGTCGGCCTGCATGCGACGGGCGGCTCCACCAACCACACGCTGCACATCGTTGCGATCGCGCAGGCGGCCGGCATCATCATCAACTGGGACGATTTCAGCGATCTGTCCGACGTGGTGCCGCTGCTCGCGCGCATCTACCCGAACGGCAGCGCCGATGTGAATCACTTCCATGCCGCCGGGGGCATGGGGTTTCTGATCCGCGAGCTGTTGTCTGCCGGGCTGCTCCACGAAGATGTGACGACGATCAGTGGCAAGGGTCTCTCGGCCTACGCACGCGAACCTTACTTTGGTCCGGACGGACTTGCGTGGCGTGATGCGCCCGCTGTCAGTGGCGACACATCGGTGTTGCGTCCGGCGAGCGATCCGTTCAGCGCTGATGGTGGTTTGAAACTCGTGCGCGGAAACCTGGGTCGCGCGGTGGTGAAAGTGTCGGCAGTGAAGCCGCAGTTTCGCGTCGTCGAAGCGCCCGCCGCCGTGTTCGACGATCAGGACGATGTGATGAAAGCGTTCAAGGCCGGCAAGCTCACGCGCGATGTCGTCGTCGTCGTGAGATATCAGGGGCCGCGAGCGAACGGCATGCCGGAGTTGCACAAGCTCACGCCGGCACTCGCGTCACTGCAAGACAAGGGATTCAAGGTTGCGCTCATCACCGATGGGCGCATGTCCGGTGCGTCCGGCGCGATTCCGGCCGCGATTCACATCACGCCGGAGTGCGTCGGCGGCGGCCCGCTGGCGAAGGTGCGGGACGGCGACATCATCCGTCTCGACTGCAACACGGGCAGCCTCGAAGTGAAAGTGCCCGTCGAAATGTGGCTCGCCCGCGAGCATGCCAGCGCAGACCTGCGGGGGAACGAAGCGGGCATGGGTCGCGAGCTGTTCGGCGTGTTCCGCAATTCCGCAGCGGGCGCGGAGCAGGGTGGCGGATTGAGCCTCGGTGTCGGGGCCGCGGGCGTGCTGGCGGCCGAGGCCATCGCGAAGGCGGGCTGAGCGGGCGGATCGTCTCCGGATCGGTGACAATGCGCGCCCGGCAGGACACGGCCTGCCCGATGAATGGAGGCGCGGTATGGTCTGGGTCTCTGCGATCATTCTGGTCGCGGTACTTCAGTACGTGGTGCTCGGCATGATCGTCGGTCGCGCGCGCCTGTGGTACGGCGTCGCGGCGCCGGCCTGCACCGGTCATCCGAAGTTCGAGCGCTGGTTTCGCGCTCATCAGAATTCGCTCGAGATGCTGATCGCGTTCATCCCGGCAATGTGGCTCTTCGGCTGGTGGGTGAGCCCGACGTGGGCGACCGGCGTCGGCCTCGTGTTCATCGCCGCTCGCGTGATCTACGTCGCTCAATACGTGGCGGAGCCGAAGTCGCGCATGCTCGGCGCGGGATTGTCCTTCGTGACGGTGCTCGGATTGATCCTGGGCGGAATCGTCGGCTGCGTCAGGATCGCGTTGACGAACTGACGCGGGTGGCCTGCATCGGCGGCGCCTGGATCTGCGTGCCGGCATCGACGCTGCGCCGGCGCGCGTCCCGCGCGCGCAATCACTGTCATTCCCATTCCAGCTCCTTGAACGCTCTCGTGACGTTCCGTCCGTGGAAGTCGTCGAACAGCGTCCAATGCTCGCGCTCGGACCGGCCGACGATCCCCACTGCCTGTTCGATCGGGATCCCTTTCGCGATGGCGGCGCGGGTCTCGGTGAGCAGCACCGTGAGATACCGCTCGAGCGCCTCCGCCGCCGTCGGCCAGTCGACGCCCGCGGGACCGTGCCCAGGCACTGCGCGGCGCGCGGGCAGGGCCTTCAGCTTCTTCAGCTCGGAAAGCCAACCTCGCACGCTGCCGTCGATCGCCGGGACGCGGCGGACGAACAGCAGGTCTGACGCGAGCAGCGTGCCGGTGCGCTGGTCGAGCGCGCTCAAGTCGTTGTCTGTGTGGGCGATCGGATGGGCCGTGAGCGCGAGCACCCGTTTGCCGAGGTCGATCTCGAGCCGGCCTTCGACTCGACGGGTCGGACCGATGACGCGCCCCACCCGCGCCGCGCCAAGCTCGGCCTCGGCCCGGGCACGGTAGTAATCGCCGCGCCGGGCCAGCGCGGCGGGCAGCCGGGCGTGACCGATGATCTGCGGGCCGTCGCTCAGGAAGGCGGCCGTTCCGAACACGTGATCCGGGTGGGCGTGGGTGAGAATGACAAACCGCACCGGCAACTTCGTGTGTTCGCGAATCGAGGCACGCAGGCGGTCGCCATCCGCGCGGCTGCCGCCCGTGTCCCAGACCGCGACCGCCTCGTCGCCCACGATGAAGCCGACGTTTGCGATGGCGCCGTCGTTCTCGGCAGTTATTTCTTCGTCGACGCCACTGCGGATGAAAATTCCCGGCGCGACTTCCTCGAAGCGCGGCTCAGCGGCGAAGCTCTGGCGCGCGCAGGCACAGGCGAGCGCACCGAACAGTACCGAGCGGCGGGTAAGCGGCTTCATGACGGTGCGCATAGTGCGCATGTAACGTTCATAAAGCATCTTCTCGCGTCTCGACGTCCGTGGCACACGCTTTGCTTCGGCTGGACGAGAGGCGGAGGCGAATGCCCTTGGACATGCGAACGAGACCGGAAGCGCTCACACTGAGCTCGATGACCGGCCCCCTGACTGGCCCCCGGATCGATGAGGGAAATCCTGTGCAGATCGACGACGTGCGGCTCGACCAGCTGATGCGCTGGCACGGCACGGACGAGCGCAATCTGCCGCCGGCGCATACGTTGCAGAACCTTGCGCGCGACACCGTGTGCGCGCTGGGAGAGCTGCAGCAGGCGCGCGAAACCATCGCGGCCCTGCGCGCGGCCATGGGTCAGGCGTTCTGGGCCACTGAATTCCGTGACGTTCACGCCATCCTGCTCGCCGCCCTGGGCCCGCCGCCCGACGACCTTCCGTCCTGAGCCGTCGCGGACACGCAAGTGCGCGTGCCCCGTCGGGGCATGATCCACCGCACATTTTTCGAGTCACCCCCGCCGAACCGTGCCGCCTGCACGCCGACCCGATAAAGAAACACCCTGCAGCTGTGATGTCGTGCCGCGGGCCGTCCGCGCGGCGCTGCTACAGTTTCCAGGTCGTTCAGGGGGTTGTGATCGTTCGTGGGCTCCTGGGTAAATCGTCGGCGCGATGCCGGTCTCGAGCGTCTCGAGCTCGCGGCGGAGGCGGCAGGAATAGGGTTCTGGGACTGGGATCTGATTGCAGATCGCCTGTGCCCGGACTCGTTCCTGTCCGCGCGCTATGGCGTCGGTTTGCGCAGTGGCTGTCCCACCGCGGAGGAGTTCGAGCAGCTCCTGCATCCCGATGATCTTGCCTGCTTCCTCGCGGCCGTCGGCCGTGCGCTGAAGGGCGCCGAACGCGTCGAGCATCGCTGTCGCATGACGTGTCTCGACGGCAGCACGCGTCACGTCGACGTCTACATGCAGATCGGCCGCGACGTGATGGGCAAGCCGATGCGCATGCTCGGCATGGTGAAGGACGTGACCGGCGAAGTCGAAGCCGCACAACGGCTCGCCGCGACGATGAGTCACGAGCGCCAGCTGCTCGAACGATTGAGTGTCGCAATCCAGTCCGCCGGTCTTGCGTGCTGGGAGTTCTCTTATCTCGAAGAGGGCTTCACGTGGGTCGATACGTTGCCCGACGGCGTGGATCCCCGCAGCGTCACGTACGAAGAGGTCAACCGCTCGCTCGCCGGTTCCGCCATTCCCGAAGACGCCGAGGCGATTCGGCTCGATACGGTGAAGGCGCTCGCCGCTGGCGCGCAGAGCCTGTCGTCGCGCATGCGGCGCAGGGATGCGGACGGGCGCATCCTGCATTTCCAGATCTATCAGCGATTCTTTCGGGACGAGCATGGCCGTCCGGTCCGCGCGCTCGGTGCCACGCGCAACGTCACCGAGGAGGTGAACGCCGCGGAGCTGCTCCGCAAGCAGAAGGACGAGCTGCTGCTCGCGCAGCGACGACTCGAGCGTGCATCGTTCTCCGTACAGGAGGGTCACTGGGAAATCGATCTGGTGACCCGCAAGCACTGGGGCTCGACGAATTACTACGCGCTGCTCGGATACCTGCCGGAAGAGCGGGTGCTGGATACGATCGAGGGCGCACAGTCGCTCATGCACCCGGACGATGCGGCTGAGGCCATGCGCGTCGCGCGGGCCCACCTGTTCGGCAATTCGCCTCACGACGTGGAGCTGCGTATCCGCTGCAAGGATGGCGCGTATCGCTGGTTCCGCCTGCGTGGTAATGCCGAGCGTGACGAAAGCGGCGTGGCGCTGCGCCTGTCCGGCACCATTCACGAGATCGAGCGGCAGAAGGCCGCGGAAGACGCGTTGAGCGCAGCACAGGCTCGTTTCGAGCGTGCGATCGATGGCACGCAGGATGGCCTCTGGGAAGTCGATCTGCAGCGCGCGAAGATGTGGCTGTCGCGCCGCCTGCACGAGCTGCTCGGTTACCAGGTCGGCGAGCTGGGCGATCACCAGAGCGTGATGCGCGACCTCGTCCATCCGGAAGATGTCGGGCGGTCTGATGCGGCCGTCAGGATGCAGGCCCTGACGAGCGAAGCGATCGTGATCGAGGTGCGCATGCGCGTGAAAAGCGGCGAATACCGGTGGTTCAAGCTGCGCGGCTCGCCGTCTTCGTTCGTCGACGGAAAGTTCACACGCGTTTCGGGCAACATGCAGGACATCACCGAATGGCGGCTCGCGCGCGATGCGCTGGTGCGCGCCTCCGAAGAGGCGAATCTCGCCAACCAGGCGAAGAGCGCTTTCCTCGCGAACATGAGTCACGAGATCCGCACGCCGATGAACGGCATTCTCGGCATGACGACGCTGCTGCTCGACACGCCGATGCAGCCGACGCAGCGGGAATGCGCGGAGACGATTCAATCCAGCGCTCAATCGCTGCTCACCGTCATCAACGACATCCTGGATTTCTCGAAGATCGAGGCGGGCAAGCTCGACATCGAATCGATCGAGATGGACGTGCGCAGCGTGCTCGACGACGTGCTGTCGACCGTGGAATTCCAGGCGCAGGCGAAAGCGTTGAAGCTGGCGGTCGAGGTCCGGGCAGACGTGCCGACGCGGGTGGTGGGCGATCCGCAGCGAATCCGGCAATGCCTGCTCAATCTGGTCGGCAACGCCATCAAGTTCACGCACGCGGGTGAGGTGGCGGCGACCATCGCGCACGTCGGCCACCTGGACGGGCGCACGTTGCTGAAATTCGAGGTGCGCGATACCGGCATCGGCATCGATCCGGAGAACCTGAAGGCCCTGTTCCAGCCGTTCGTGCAGGCGGATTCGTCGACGACGCGGCACTTCGGCGGCACCGGCCTCGGGCTTTCGATCGTGCGCGGGCTCGTCGAGATGATGGGCGGTCAGGTCGGGGCGCAGAGTCAGCCGGGACACGGCTCGACGTTCTGGTTCACGTTGCCGCTGACGGAGTCGGCCAATCAGCTATCGCAGGGCGGACGTGCTCCGACCGTCGCGCACTGGGCGTCGCAGCGCTTCGGCGGCAAAGTGCTGCTGGTCGAAGACAACCTGGTCAACCAGAAGGTCGCGCAGCGATTTCTGGAGCGGCTCGGATGCCAGGTGGTGCTTGCGGAGAACGGCGAGCAGGGCCGCCGCGCGGTGGAGCGAGAAGAATTCACGCTCGTGTTCATGGATATCCAGATGCCCGTGATGGATGGGTACACCGCGACCCGCCACATCCGCGAACGAGAGGCCGCGGGCGGTGGTGCAGCGGCAGGCAAGCGCACGCCGATCGTGGCGCTCACCGCGAACGCGATGACCGGACAGCTCGAACGCTGTCTCGAAGCGGGCATGGACGGGCTGCTGACGAAGCCGATCGCTCTGGAGCGGCTTCGTGAGGTGCTCGGAAAGTTTGGCATGGCCGTCGGCTCCGCGGATCAAGCGCTCTCCGCCGCCGCAGTCGAGACGCTCATCACTACGCCAACGCAGCCGCCCGCTGTGGATGTATCGCAGCTTGGTGAGCTCGCTGGCGAGGATCAGGAGTTCGTGCAGTCGGTGGTCGAGAGCTTTGAGAAAAGCATGGGCCAGTTGCTCGCGACGATGCAGGCCGCGGCTATGCGCGGCGAAATGCAGCACGTCGCGCGGGCCGCTCATCAAGTGAAAGGTGCGGCGGGCAATCTCTATGCGATGGCGGTGAGCACACTCGCTGCGGACATCGAGACCAACGCCCGAACGATGGGGACGGCAGACTTGCAGGCGCGTCTCACGCGGCTCTCACACGAGATTGCGCGCGCCACCGTGGCACTTCGTTCCTTCGCGGCGAACGCTGGACAGCGCGCGTCGGCGTAACGCCGGTCGCTTCGGTCAACCTCGAACGGCCCTGCATTTCTGCACGAAACCACCGGGTATACGAACGGCCTTCTGCACGTTGGCCCGGTACTCTGCGCCCCCTTCCTCGGCAGCACAGGGCTTCGCAGTGGCAGAACAGGATCACTCCTACAAACTTCTCTTTGGCCATCCCCGGATGGTGCGGGATTTTCTGGAAGGCTTCGTCCGCGGGAAGTGGGTGGAGCAGCTCGACTTCAGCACGCTCGAGCGCGTAAGTGACCACTACGTGAGCGATGACCTCCGCACTCGCGCAGATGACATCGTCTGGCGAGTTCGCTACGGCGAGCACGCTGTGTATCTATTGTTCGAGTTTCAATCGGAAGTCGAACGGTTCATGGCCGTGCGCGTACTGACGTACGTCGGGCTGCTGCATGAGGACATGATCCGAGAGCAGGGCCATCGCGCCATCGATCAGTTGCCTGCTATTCTGCCGATCGTATTGCACAGTGGCGCGACTCGCTGGCGTGCGGCCGAAGATCTCGCCTCGCTGCTGCGCGAGATGCCACCGGGCCTCGAACGCTACGCACCGCAGTTGCGATACCTGCTGATCGACGAAAATCAGCTCGATGCGGAGGCGTTGTCGCTCGAACGGAATTTCGCGGCGATGTTGTTTCGGTTGGAGCGCTGCACGGATCGCGCGATCCTGCGTGAGTTGATAGACGTCCTCGGCGAATGGCTGCAGGACGAGGCGCAAACAGGTCTTCGCCGGGCGTTTGCCGTGTGGCTCCGGAGAGTCGTGCTCGCGCGGCTCGCGGACAATGAGACGAGCATTTCCCACAATTTACTGGAGACATCGAACATGTTGGCTGAGCGGGTGAAGATCTGGGAGCAGGAGCTGGAGCAGTTGGGTCTGGAGAAGGGTTTGCAGAAGGGTCGGGAACAAGGCCGTCGCGAAGGCGAAGCCCTGCTGCTCATCCGCCAGCTCACCGAGCGCTTCCATGAGCTACCGGATTCCGTTCACGCCCGCCTGCAAGCGGCGTCGACCGAGCAGCTCGAATACTGGGCGCTCCGCGTCCTCTCCGCCACGAGCCTGCAGGATATTTTCGGAAGCCACTGACGGAGCTCGCGGTCAACGATTCCGCGCTTCTTCCAGTGCTTCCCAGCGCGCGAACTTCGTGAGCAACAGCGTCTCGATTTCGCCCGCGCGCTTGCTGTCGTCGCGCATCGCCTGCGTGCCCACCTTGTGGTAGTCCGAGCTGCTCATTTTCGCTGTGAGCTCGGTCTGCTCTTTCTCGAGCGCTTCGATCTCCGCAGGCAGCAGCTCGAGCTCGCGTTGGTCCTTGTAGCTGAGCTTCGCCTTCGGTTTCGCTGCAGCGATTGAAGCGCCAGCCGCTGGCTTCGAATCCTTGCGAGTGGCCGGCGCCACTCGAGGCGGCCGCTGGCGCAGCCAGTCCGAATAACCACCGACATATTCGCGCCACACGCCGTCGCCATCCGCTGCGAGCGTCTGCGTCACCACGTTGTCGAGGAATCGCCGGTCGTGACTCACGAGCAGCAACGTTCCCGGATATTCCTGCAGCTTCTGCTCCAGCAATTCCAGCGACTCGATGTCGAGATCATTGGTGGGCTCGTCCAGCACGATGAAGTTCGCGGGTCTCGCAAACAGCCGGGCGAGCAACAACCGGTTGCGCTCGCCGCCGGACAGCATCTTCACCGGCGACTTCGCCCGTTGCGTGGGAAACAGGAAGTCCGCGAGATAGGTCACCACGTGCTTGCGCTCGTTGCCGATCTCCACCCAGTCGGAGCCGGGACTGATCGTATCGGCCACCGTGCGCTCTTCGTCGAGCTGTTCGCGCAGCTGGTCGAAGTACGCCACCTGCAGGTTCGTGCCGAGCCGCACCTGGCCGCTGTCGGCCGGCAGCGTTCCGAGAATCACCCGGATCATCGTCGACTTGCCCGCGCCGTTCGCGCCGATCAATCCGACGCGATCGCCCCGCATGATCCGGGTCGAGACGTCACGCAACACCACGCGATCGCCAAATCGCTTCGAGACGTTCGTCAGCTCCGCCACCAGCTTGCCCGAACGCTCGCCCGCGTCGAGGCTCAACTTCACGTTGCCGAGCCGCTCGAGCCGTTCGTTGCGCTCCACGCGCAGCCGTTCGAGCCGCTTCACGCGACCCTCGTTGCGCGTGCGCCGGGCTTCGACGCCTTTGCGGATCCACACTTCTTCCTGCGCCCAGAACTTGTCGAAGCGCCGGGTCATCACGTCTTCGGAGGCAAGCTCTTCGCTCTTGCGCGACTCATACGCGGCGAAGTTGCCCGGATACGATCGCAGCACGCCGCGATCCAGCTCGACGATGCGTGTGGTGATGCGATCCAGGAACGCGCGATCGTGCGTGATCACGATGCTCCCCGGCACTTTCACCAGCAGCTCTTCGAGTCGCGCAATGCCTTCGATGTCGAGATGGTTGGTCGGCTCATCGAGCAGCAACAGCTCGGGCTCGAGGGCCAATGCGAGCGCGAGCGCCGCGCGTTTGCGCTCGCCACCGGAAGTGGTCTCCGGCGTGCGTTCCGCATCGAGCTCGAAGCGATGCAGGAATTCGTTGAGCCGCGACATCAGGCGCCATCGCTCGCGGTCGTCGGCACTGACATTGGTGCGCGCAAGGCCACCGCGCTCCTCTGCCAGCAAAAGCAGGCTTTCGCCGATAGTGGCCGCAGGCGGCAGCAGAGGCTCCTGCTCGACGAAGGCGATTCGCAGGCCATCGCGACGCTGCAGCTCACCATCATCGAGCTGTATCGAACCGGCGATCACCTTCAGCAGCGTCGACTTGCCAGTGCCATTACGGCCGATCAGGCCGACGCGCTCACCGGCCTGCATCGAGAAACGTGCTCCATCGAGGAGCGGGCGGTCGCCATAGGCGAGATGTGCATCGAGAACTGTGACGAGAGACATGGGGGGATTCTCCCGGTTGGACGGCGCTACGCAAAGCCTGTAGAGTGCCGCTCGCTGAATGAGAGGCGCGCGGTCAGCGCCCTGTCTGCTCGAACTCCAGGCCCCGGCGACCCGAACGGTCGCATCCACGGCCCCTTTCGATCGATTCACTTCCTCGCCCTGACCGCCATGGCTCGAATGAGCCTTTGCGCGAGATCAACCACGGGCTGTTTACCGTTTCCACTGCACACGCGCGCCTCGTCGCGCGTCCGGCCGGTCACGGAAAACGCTTTATTCAAAGGCTTTTTGATACATGAATTTCTCTGATCTCGGGCTGCCGCCCGAGCTGCTGCGTGCCGTCACCGAAAAAGGTTATGACACGCCGACCCCCATCCAGGCCCAGGCCATTCCCGCTGTTCTGAACGATCGCGATGTGCTCGCGGGCGCGCAGACCGGCACGGGCAAGACAGCCGCTTTCGTGCTGCCGATTCTGGCCAAGCTTCACAGCCGCAGCCAGGATGGCTTTCCCCGTGCCCTCGTGCTCGCGCCGACGCGTGAGCTGGCTGCCCAGATTGCGGAGAACGCGAAGGCATACGGCAAATACACCGATATCCGCACCGTTTGCGTGTTCGGCGGCGTGGGCATCCACCCGCAGATCGACGCGCTTCGCCGCGGTTGTGACCTGCTGATTGCGACGCCTGGCCGTCTGCTCGATCTCGCCGAACAGCGCGCGGTCGACCTGCGCAACGTGAAGTGCTTCGTGCTCGACGAAGCCGATCGCATGTTGGACATGGGCTTCATCCACGCGATCAAGCGCGTGCTCAAGCTGCTGCCGGGTGCGCGCCAGAACCTGATGTTCTCGGCGACGTATTCCGAAGACATCCGCGAGCTTTCGAGCCGCTTCGTGAAGAATCCTGCGACCATCGAAGTCTCCGCGCGCAACGCGACGGCGGACAAGGTGGACCAGCAGGTCTATCGCGTCTCGAAAGAGCACAAGCGTCACCTGCTCGCGCACCTGATCACCGAAAATAACTGGCACCAGGTGCTGATTTTCGCGCGGACCAAGCACGGTGCGAACCGCCTGAGCCAACAGCTCGAGGCGAGCGGAATCACGTCTGCCGCGATCCACGGCAACAAGAGCCAGGGTGCGCGCGTGCGTGCGCTGGCCGATTTCAAGGCGAACAAGGTCGTCGCGCTCGTCGCGACGGAAGTCGCCGCGCGCGGGCTCGATGTGAAAGAGCTGCCGCACGTGGTCAACTACGAGTTGCCGAACGTGCCTGAAGACTATGTCCACCGCATCGGTCGTACGGCCCGCGCGGGCGGCACGGGTGCAGCGGTTTCGCTGGTGTCACCCGATGAGAACTCACTGCTGAAGGACATCGAGCGGCTGCTGCGCAAGTCGCTGCCGGTCTCGCCGCTGCCGGAGTTCAAGATTTTGAATCCGCCGCCGCGTTCGGCTGAAGCGCAGCGAGTGATCGAGGATCAGCGCCCGAATGGCGGGCGGCCTCAGGCACGCCGGCAGGGCGGTGGTGGACGTCCCGGTGGCGCGGGTCGTCCTGGTGGTGGGGGCGGTGGACGCGGTCGCAGTGGCGGCGGCGCCCCGCGCCATGGCCAAGGTGCACCGCGCAGCAACCAGGGTGGCGGTCGCAGTCAGGGCGGTCATCACAGCGGTGGCCAGCGTCAGCGCTCGGGTCCGAGCCGCTTCGCGTAACGATTGAAGGGAATCGCGCGCCGTCGGCACAATGTCGGCGGCGCGTGTGTCGTTGCGACAGCCGGTGGCGCTTCTGTGCCGTGCCGGCGATCCATGTCTTCATTGCACCTTCGGAAAAGGGTGCCGTTCAGTGCTCAGCTCGGCGGCAGTTTCAACGCCGCTCGCAATTCCTTCTTCGCATCGGCGTAGTCCGCCTGAAACGCAGGCGAGGCGAACAAGAATGCCGCCAGTGCCGTGCCGGCAAGCTTTCCCGCATCGACGTCACTCGGGTAGTGCACGCCTACCACCACCCGATTGAACGAATACTCGTCCGCCCGCGCCATGATCTGCGGCCGAAGCTCCGGGACCATATCCGACAGCAGCAATCCGACCGTGCGTGCCCACAGCGTGTGACCGCTCGGATAGGAATCGTTCGGAGGTTTGTCTACGAGCGGCTCGATGCGCGGCTCGAGCACGAACGGCCTGGGACGCGCGAAACTTCGTTTGCCGGCCTGAACCACGGCGCCTTCTTCGTGCAGCACCTTGCGAAACAGCGTGTCGAATTTCGGCAGCGACTTCGCATTGAACACGATGGGGTTGCCGAGGGCATCGGCGAACCGATAGATCGTCACCTTCGCGTCATCCGCGGCGCGCTGGGCTTCGGCGGGTGAGCGCTCCTGCTGGATTTTCAGCATCTGCGCGATTTCGCTGCGGGTGATGTCCGAGTCGTTCTTTGGCGCGGGCGGAAGCAGGCGGCCGAGATCGAGCGTCTTCGGGTCGAAGTAGGGCGGGGGTGACGCGCTCGCGGCGGCGGTGGGCTCGGTCGGCGCGGGCTGCTGTGCCAAGGCGCTCGCGCTGAACAGCGCGCTCGCGTTGAAGCCGAGCGCGAGCAGCGGGACGAGCAGGAAAGCGAGAGTGCTTCGACGAGTTGCGGAGAGCATGGGGCGTCCCGGTTCAGCGCACGTTGCGCGCTCGTGGAGAGTAGCGTTCTCTGGCGGCGAAAGTGGCACGCCGGAGCATGGCGTGGATCCGAAAGGTTATACCAACGGCTCCGCGTCCAGCCGAACTGCAATGCCTTCCAGCTCGGGGCTCGGTGCGGCGTAGCGCTTCATTACCAGCGGGTCGTGGCCCGGCACCACATAGCGTGCCTCGCTTGCGAGCGCGCGCACGCGGCGCCAGCCATCCGCCATTTCCGTCACGCTGGCGACGACGGGGAACGGGCGTGCTTCGATCATGTTGGCGTAGTAATGGCTGCCGTCCGAGGCCAGCACGACCCAGCCGAGCCGCGTCCACACCCGCACGACCTGCAGGCCTTTCGTGTGGCCGCCAATGTGATGCAGTGACAGTCCCGGCGCGATCTCCTCGTCACCGTCGTGAAACTCGATGCGTCCGGCATAGGCGTTGCGCACCATCGCGAGCACTTCTTCCAGCTCATATGCATAGGAAAAGAACTCGTGCGCCATGTAGCGCCCGGTGGCGAAGGCGAGCTCGCGATCCTGCAAATGAAATTTCGCCTGGGGGAACAGATCGAAGTTGCCGATGTGATCGTAGTGGAGGTGCGTGACGATTACGTTCTGCACGCTGCTCGCATCAACGCCGAGCAACCTCAAACCTTCGGCCGGCGAGCGCAGGAATTCACGCTTTCGCTTGGTGGCGGCCGCCTGATCGAAGCCGGTATCGACGACGAACGTGCGTGCCGCGTTACGCACCAGCCACACGAAATAGTCCATGCGCGCGCCGGTTTCGTGCGCGTCGCCGCCGATGAAATTCTCCGCGCTCCGTCGCGCGACGGTGGCGTAGCGGATCGCGAAGACTTCGTACGGCGCCGGATCCGGCATGCGTCAGCCCTTCTCTGCAGGCGCCAGCGACTCGAGATATTTCACCACTTCGGTGTTGTCGGCCTTGCCACCGAGTTGCTGCTCCGCCTTCGCCCAGATGTCGGCGCAGGCTTCGAGTAGCTCCACCGGCGCATCTGTCGCGCGCGCCACTTCGAGCGCGAGCCGCAGGTCCTTCGCCATGAGCCCGAGCGCGAAGCCGGAGTTGAAGGTCCGCGGCAGCACGTTGTTCGGAAACTTGGAGTCCGTGCCGGTATTGCGGCCGGTCGACGCGTTGAAGATCGAAATCATCGTCGCCGGATCGAGCCCGAACCGCTGACCGGCAATCACCGCCTCTGCCGCCAGCGCGAGATTCGCCGCGGACAGAAAGTTGTTCATCGCCTTCATGGCATGCCCGGTGCCCGGACCGCCTGTCGTAAACACTTTGCCCATCGGCTCCAGCACGCGAAGCACGCGCTCGACCTGCGCGCTAGCGCCGCCAGCCATGATCGCGAGCGATCCGTCGATCGCTTTTTTCACGCCGCCCGAGACGGGCGCGTCGACGAGCGGAATCCCGAGCTTGGCCAGATCGGCATGCAACTCGCGCGTGCCGACCGGCGACGACGAGCTCATGTCGACAACAACAGATCCTGCTGTGAGATGACGCGCCAACCCGTTCGCACCCAGCAATACGTCGCGAACGATCTTGCCGTCCGGAAGCATCGTGATGATGACGCGGCAGGCGCGCGCGATTGCTTCCGGCCCCGCAGACCGTTCAGCGCGGCCACCGGCCGGCAGCTCCGCAACGAACTTGTCTGCTGTTGCGGCCAAGGCATCCGCCACGACGAGCGGAAAACCGGCCGCCGCGAGCCGGCGCCCCATCGGCGCCCCCATGTTGCCGAGCCCGATGAGCCCGACGCGCTCCGGCGGCGCGAATGCTGAATCCGTGGCCATGGCGTGCGGTTATTTCGACGGGGAGGTCGTGCCGCCGGACGACTTCGCGGCGTTGTATTCGGCGATCACTTTGGACGCCGCACGAAAGCTGTCGACCGCGGCCGGCACGCCACAGTAGATCGCCGTGTGCAGCAGCACTTCCGAAATCTGTTCCGGCGTCAGGCCGTTGTTCAAGGCGCCCCGGGTATGGGTTTCCACTTCATGCGTGCGGCCCAGCGCCGTCAGCATGGCGAGATTGGCGATGCTGCGTTCCTTGCGTGTGAGTCCTTCGCGGCCCCAGGCGCCGCCCCAGCAGAACTCGTTCAGAAGGTCCTGCAGCGGCCGGCTGAAGTCGGTGGCGTTGTTGATCGCCGCATCGACGTATTTGTCGCCGAGCACTTCACGCCGGATCTTAAGCCCCCGTTCCCGCAAGTTTTTTCGGCTGTCGTCAGTCATGGCTAAAGGATCTCCGGCGTTTGCGTTGGGCGGGTGGCAGGGAAAGCCCCGGCATTCTAGCGCGACCATGCATCGGCTGATCCGGACCCGAGCGCTTGCGCGCGCACCGCGGTGGGAGGACGCTCCTCCCGCGAGTGACCGATACGTCATCGACAAGGGGGGCATCATGTCCGATCGTATCCAGGGTCTGCATCACATCACGCTCTGCACGGGCACGGCGCAGGGCGATGTGGATTTCTTCGTCAAGACGCTGGGCCTCAGGCTCATGAAGCGCACGCTGCTCTACGACGGCGTCGAGCCGATCTATCACCTGTATTTCGGGGACGAGATGGGCACGCCCGGCAATCTCACCACCACGTTTCCCTGGCGCCGCACGGGTCGCAAGGCCAGGGCGGGCACCGGGCAGATCGGCGTCATCAGCTACACGGTGCCGCAGGGCTCGCACGACTTCTGGGTCGAGCGTTTTCAGAAACACGAGGTGCCGATCAGCAAGCGTTACGAGCGCTTCGGCCAGCGTGTATTGCAGGTGACGCATCCGGAGTGCGGCCTTACGTTCGAGCTCGTCGAAGACGATGGTGACACGCGCAAACCGTGGGTCGACCCTCGTTACGGCGTGCCGGAAAGTGCGGCGATTCGCGGCTTCCACAGCTGGACGGTGTCGTTGCGCGATCTCGACGACATGCACTTCTTCATGAACGAAGGCTGGAACTACAGCAAGGTCGGCACCGATGGGGCGTTCAGCCGCTATCAGGTGGACGAAGGCGGCGCGGCGAAGACCGTGGACCTGTGGCTGCAGCCGGACCGCGCGCCAGGCAACTGGTCCTATGGTGAGGGCATGGTCCATCACGGCGCGTTCGGCGTGCCGAACATGGAAGTGCAGGATCGCGTGAAGGCCGAAGTCGAAGGCCTCGGCTTCACGGACGTGTCGGAGCGCAAGGACCGCACGTACTTCAAATCGATGTACGTACGCACGCCGGCCGGCGCCCTGTTCGAAGCGGCCCACTCCATCGGCTTCACCGTCGATGAGCCGAAAGAAACGCTGGGCACGGAGTTCATCATTTCGCCGCAGTTCCGCGATCAGCGCGAGGCGCTGTTGAAGCGGCTGAACGATCCGATCGATATCTGAGGCGGTGAGCCTCCGGTTCATTCATGAGACGTTGCCCTCGCGCGTGGTGTTCCGCGCGGGGGCGCTCGATGACCTTGCACCCGAAACCTCGCGACTCGGCTCGCGGGCGCTGATCCTTTCCACGCCCGGCCAGAAGGCGCTCGGCGAGCATTGTGCGGGTCTGCTCGGCACGTCCGCCGTCGCGGTTCACGACAAAGCGATGATGCATACGCCGTCGGATAGCGTGCGCGCAGCTGTCACACGGGCCACACAACTCGACGCGGACTGTCTCGTCGCCATCGGTGGCGGCTCGACGCTCGGACTCGCGAAAGCGATTGCGTTCGAACGTCGGCTGCCGATCCTTGCGATTCCGACGACGTATTCAGGCTCGGAAGTCACGCCGATCTGGGGTTACACCGAAAACGGCATCAAGCATGTGGCGCGCGACGCGCACACGCAGCCGCGCACGGTGATCTACGACCCGCTGCTCACGCTGAAACTACCGCCGACGATTTCAGGCACCAGCGGCGTGAACGCCATCGCTCATTGCGTGGAGGCGCTCTACGCCGAATCCGCTAATCCGCTCGTGGGCCAGATGGCGGAAGAGGGCATTCGCGCGCTCGGGCATAGTTTGCCGGTGATCGTCGAAAACCCGTCCGACATCCATGCGCGCTCCGAAGCCTTGTACGGATCGTGGCTCGGCGGCTGCGTGCTCGCTGCAGTGGGCATGGCGCTCCATCACAAGCTGTGTCACGTGCTGGGTGGCGCATTCAACCTGCCGCACGCTGAGACTCACACTGTGGTGTTGCCGCACGTTACTGCATACAACGCCGCCGCTGCACCGGAAGCAATGAAGCGTATCGCGCACGCGCTCGGAGAAGCCGACGCCGCGCAGGCGCTGTTCAACCTGAACGAATCCATCGGCGCGCCGCTCTCACTGCGCGAGCTGGGAATGCCCGAAGAAGGCATCGAGCGCGTCGTGGAGCTCGCAACGCAGAGCCCGTACTACAACCCGGAGCCCGTCACCGCTGAGGGCGTTCGCAGGTTGCTCACCAATGCATGGCAAGGTCGGCGTCCCGCGCCGTACCCGTAGCGAGATCGAGGGGGACGCTGATGAACATGGATCGGATTCTCACCACACACGTCGGTAGCCTGCCGCGGCCCAAAGACGTCGTCGCCGTGCTGTTCGCGCAGGACAAAGGCGAGCCCGTCGACGAAGGACACTTTGATTCCACGATGCGTGCCGCTGTTTCGCAGGCCGTGAAGCAGCAGCGGGACGTGGGTCTCGATGTCGTCAACGACGGCGAAATGAGCAAGATCAGCTACGCCACGTACATGCGCCATCGCCTGAACGGCTTCGAGCTCGGCAGCGCGCCGCGCGCCACGCCGCAGGATCTCGACGATTATCCCGACTACCGCGACAAAATTGCCGCCGAAGGCGCGACTCCGAAGTACGTGCGCCCGATCTGCCGCGGACCGATCACCGTGAAAACGCTTCAGCCGCTTCACGATGACATCCGGCGCTTGAAAGAGGCCCTGCAAGGTGCGAATGCCGCGGGCTCGTTCATGTCTGCGCCGTCGCCGGGCACCATCGCGATCTTCCAGCCAAACGAGTACTACCCGTCGCACGAGAAATATCTCGAGGCGCTGGCCGAAGCGATGCGTCCCGAATATGAGGCCATCGCGGCCGCAGGCATCACGCTGTCCGTCGACTGCCCGGATCTCGGGATGGGCCGTCACATCCGCTTTCGCGATGTGGATGACAACGAGTTCCTGCGGAACGCGGCACTTCAAGTGGAAGCGCTCAATCACGCGCTCCGGAACATTCCGGCCGCGCAGACGCGCATGCATATTTGCTGGGGCAACTACGAGGGGCCGCATACGCGCGACATTCCGCTCGCGAAAGTGCTGCCCACGCTGCTGAAAGTGAAGCCGCGCGGGCTGCTCATCGAAGGCGGCAATCCGCGTCACGAGCACGAGTGGGTGCTGTTCAAGGATACGAAACTGCCGGACGACAAGGTGCTCGTGCCGGGCGTGCTCGATACGACCTGCAATTTCGTCGAGCATCCGGAGCTGATCTCGCAACGTATCCTGCGCTATGCAGACCTGGTGGGACGCGAGCGGATCATGGCGGGCACGGACTGTGGCTTCGGCCACTTCGCAGGCTTCGGTGCCGTTCATCCGTCCATCTGCTGGGCCAAGATGCAGTCCCTGGTCGAAGGCGCGCGGCTCGCGTCGAAGCAGCTCTGGCATTGAGCGGGAATGGCCCAGCTCGCGCTGGGAAACGCATGGCGCAGCGGCAATCGCAGCGGCTACTCTGCGCGCACACGTCGCCACGCTGAGACACGCGCCTCCCGGCTGCGAAGATTTCGCCCACCGATTTTCGCGGAGCGGCGGCTCGTCACATTCTCGACTCCGTCGGCTGTCGTAGTCTCGCCGCCATGTGCGAACGTTATGTACTGCCACGACAGGAAGATGCCGAGCGCGAATTCGTGCCCGCGCACTGCTGGTGGAAGTTCGTCCCGAGCTTCAATGTCTCGTTCCCGCAATACGTGCCGGTGGTCCGGCAGCATGACGGCGCGAGCGAAGGCGTGATGATGCGCTGGGGCTTCGTGCCGCGTCTGGCCGAGGCGGTGCCCTTGCCGAACGAGATGCCGGATATCTGCCTCGAGTGGCTCGGCCAGACGCCGGACACGCGCGATCCCTGGCTCAATAGTCAGCGCTGCATCCTGCCGATGGCGGGGTTCTATCTCTGGCATCTCACGCCAGCAAAATATCGTCAGCCGTATTTCGTCAGCCTGCAGGACCGACCGGTGTTCGGTGTGGCGGCGTTGTGGGAGCGCTCCGAGTCGAAGGACGGCGACGTCATCGAGAGCTTCTCGATCGTGACGGTGCCCGCGAATCCGCTCATTTCGAACCTCGATCGCAGCGGCCAGGAAATGCCGGCGATTCTTCGTCGCAAGGATTATCCGACGTGGCTGAGCGGCACGCCGGTGCGCGCCAAGGCCGTGCTGCATGCGTATCCGGAAGCCTGGATGCGCGCCCATCCGGTGAGTCCACGCGTGAACTCGCCAAAGTACAACGATGCGGCGTTGATCAAGCCCGTGAGTACGCCGGGCGCCGTGCGGGCGAGCGCGGGAGCTTCAACAGGTTCTGCTTCGACTATCGTTCCGGCTGTGGGCCGGGCGGTCGGATAATAGCGGCGACTTCGACGGCGGCCGTTGGGCTGCCGATGATCGCGTCGTACTTTCCAGCTGCATAGGTCGCCGGCCACACCATCGCGCGACCGCCTGCTTCTTCGACGATCACTTCCGTCGCGGCGATGTCCCAGCGCGCCAACCGGAACTCCACCAGCGCATCGATCGAGCCGCGCGCCACCATCGCGTGAGCCCAGCAATCTGCGTAACAACGCAGGTGCGGAGCTTGCGCCCGCAACTGCGCTTCACTGTCCGCGATTCCGGCAAGGCGGAAATAATGTTCGGCCGGCGCTGAGATGATGCAGTCGCCGAGCGCGCGTGGGTTCGCAACCCGCACGCGTTTTCCGTTGCACCAGGCGCCGAGGCCGCGCGCGGCGGAATAGGTTTCCCCCATCGCGGGGACGTTGATCACGCCGACGAGTGCGCGGTTCTCTGCGACGTCTTCAAATGCGAGCAGCGTGCCGAACGTGGGCAGGCCTCGCGAGAAAGCGAGCGTGCCATCGATCGGATCGATGACCCAGCGGTATCTCGCTCCCTGTGACGTGTCGCCGAATTCTTCGCCGAGCACGGGCCAGTCGGCAGGCTGATGTCGGGCGAGGTAGGCGCGCAATCGGGTTTCGGCGTTTCGATCGAATTCGGTCACGGGCGAGCCGTCGCTCTTGCGCTCGGTGTTCAGGCGCGGGCTTCTGAAGCCGGACAGGATTTCTTCTTCGACAGAACGGGTCGCGTCGATGGCGAGCTGCAGCAGCTCGGGCAAGAGTGCGTCGGGCACGAGGTCGTTCATGTCGTTTACGATAGCAGCATGAGCACACGATCTGCTTCTTTGACTGTTTCTGTTACGGCTTCCATGGTGCGCAAGGCGCTTCGGCAGTTCGGATCGCCGGCCCGCGCGGCGGGGGCTGCGCGATTCTTCAAGACGGGGAAGGGGGAATACGGTGAGGGTGACGTGTTCATGGGCGTCACCGTGCCGGAGTGTCGGTTGGTAGCGAAGGAGTTTCGGGCGCTGCCGCTCGGTGAGGCCGAGAAGCTATTGATGTCGCGGGTTCATGAGGAGCGGTTGACGGCGCTTCTCATCCTGGTCGCTCGATTCGAGCGGGGCGATCGCGAGCGGGTGTTCCGGCTGTATCGCAAGCGAATGGACTTCATCAACAACTGGGACCTCGTGGATGGGTCGGCGCCGCAGATCGTGGGGGGCTGGTTGGAAGATCGGCCGCGGGGGTTACTGGATGAGTGGGCGCGCTCGAAGGATTTGTGGCGACGGCGGATCGCGATGGTGGCGACGTTTCATTTCATTCGGCGTGGCGAGTCGGAGGACGCGATTCGGATCGCAGGTCTGTTGGTGGGAGATCGACATGACCTCATTCACAAGGCTGTGGGGTGGATGCTTCGGGAGGTCGGCAAGCGGGCTGATGCGGGGGCGCTTGATCGGTTTCTTCGGCGGCATGCGGCTGGGATGCCGAGGGTGATGCTCCGGTATGCGGTTGAGAGGTTGACGCCGGCTGAGAGGGGGATGTGGATGGGGAAGGTGGCGACGGCGAGGGTGGAGAAAGCGAGGGTCGTGACGACTGCAACTGCGAGGGGCGGGGCGACGGCGAGGACGACGGCGAGGAAGAGGACGATGGCGAGGGTCGGGGTTGCGGGGGCGGGGAGGGCGCCGGCGACGGGGTCGGGGACATCAAGGGCGGCGAGTCGTTCGAGCAGGGCTGCTCGGGTACGGCCGTAAGACCGGTCCCTCGGGGCCTCGACAAAACGCATCCCTGCTCGAACGACTCACCACCCTTGATGTCTGTGGCGCGTTGAAGCGTTCCCGCCCCGCCGCGTGCAGCCGTCGCCGTCGTTGACGGCGGCGCGTTGAAGTGGAGGTGGCGGTCGCGATGCCCGCGCCGGCCACAGCGGCTGCGGTTTTGGCAGTGTTGCGTGTGGCGCGGCGTTGGGTTGGGGTTGGCAGCTCCGCGGGCCGTTCGTTTTGCGTCAGGGGCCGTCTTGGTTTTTGTAGATGTTCGGCACCACCCGCTCCATGAATCGTTCGGGAGTCGCGATGGGCTTGAAGCCGTATTGCGCGTAGAGGCCGTGGGCGTCGTTGGTGACGAGGGTCCAGCGTCGCAGGCCCTGGAGCTTGGGATGCGTGGTGGCCATGTGCATCATCGCTTTGGAAAGTCCGCGGCCGCGGTGTTCTTCGAGCACGTAGACGTCGCAGACATAGGCGAACGTCGCGTAGTCGGAGATGAGGCGGGTGAGGCCTACCTGGATCCCGTCGGGGTCGTAGGCGGCGATGCAGAGCGAGTTGCGCGTGGCGCGGTCGACGAGGGCGAGTGGGATTTCTTCCGACCAATAGGCGCGTTTGAGGTACGCGTGCATGGCCTGGACGTCGAGGCGCGAGGGGTCGTCGGTGATCGTGTAGGGGCCGACGCGGTGTGTGAGATAAGTATCCATGGTTTGCGGTGTGTCGAAGCCAGGGGCAACGTGGGTGACAGGGTAAGTGCCGATGCCAGTGATGCCGATGCTAGTGCCGGTGTGCGTCTGTGTGCGAGTGTAAATCCGCGACCGGCTCAGCGCGTCCCGGGCTGGAGGCTGTCGACCCAGCTTTCGCACAGCGTAACGGCTTCGCGCGGTGAGAAGTTGTCTGGGTCGAGACACCATTCCAGCCAGAGACCATCGAGCAGGGCCTGGAGGCCAATCGCTGCGAGTCGCAGGTTGAGGCGCAGGCGGCCGTATTCTTTTTGCAGGCCGGCGAGCTGATCGCGGAGCATGGTCATGTAGCCGCCGTAGGCTTCATCGTGCACGGCCTGGATCTCGCTGGAGTGGTGATACAGGCCCCACAGCACGATCCACACGGCGAGCACGTCGCGATCGAGGTTGGGCGGCGAGAACGTGGCTTTGAAAATCGCGCGCAATCGTTCGCGCGGAGCCGTCGGTGCGGACTCGACTGCAGTGCGGATGCTTTCGACCAGCTGGCTGTTGAAGTGCCGATACGCTTCGGCGACCAGCGCGTTCTTGTTCGGGAAGTGGTGGTTGATCAGGCCGATCGAGACGCCCGCCTCGGCGCTGATTCGGCGGATCGACAAGCCTTCGTGGCCATGGCGCTTGAGGCTTTCGATCGTGGCTTCGACGAGGGCCTTGCGGCGGATGGTGGGGTCGTGGCGTTCGAAGCGGGGTTTGCTGGTGGGCATGAGGGATGATAGTCGCACTCGGATTGTCAGCCGCCGGAATGAGGACTTCTGCTGCTTGAAAGGTCATCACCCCGGAAGCCCTCAATCGCCGGGCGGCTAAGAGCTAAGAAGCGCGTCGCAATCGCCGCTTCGAAAAATCCGCAATGATTTCCCGCGCCGCATTGTGCCCTGGCGCCCCTGTCACGCCGCCGCCCGGATGGGTGCCGGACCCGCACATATAAAGCCCCGGCAAAGGCCCGCGATAATTCCCATGGCCCAGCATCGGCCGCGCGGAGAACATCTGATCCAACGTCAGTGCGCCGTGGAAGATGTCGCCGCCGATGAGTCCGAAGGTGCGCTCGAGATCCAGCGGGCTGTTGATCTGCCGCCCGAGCACCGCTGCTTTGAAGTTCGGCGCGTACGAGTTCACGGTCTCGATCATCAGGTCCGCGACGGTGTCCCGATGCAGGTCCCACGAATCGCCATTCGGCAGTTGCGGCGCCACGTGCTGGCAGAACAGGCTCGCGACGTGCTGCCCCGGCGGCGCCAGCGAATCGTCGAGCGTCGAAGGAATGAGCATCTCGACGATCGGCGCGCGCGACCAGCCGTGTGTACGCGCATCGAAATAGGCCTGTTCCATATAACGCAACGACGGCGCCATGATGATGCCGGCTGTGTGATGGTCCGCAGCGTTGCGGCCGGGCAGGCAGCGAAAATCCGGCAGCTCCGACAACGCGACGTTCATGCGGAACGTGCCGGAGCCGCAGCGCCACTTCGCGATCTGATCGCGGAATTCGCCGGGCAGCGCCGCGGCGTCGATCAGCTTTTCGTACAGCAGCTTCGGGTTCAGGTTCGAGATCACTGCGGACGCGCGATAACTCTCACCGTTCTCCGTGACCGCACCGATGGCGCGACCGCCTTCGACGATCACCTCACGCACAGGGCTGTCGACGTGGATCTCGACTCCGCGTGACATCGCACAGCGCGCCATGGCCTGCGTGATCGCTCCCATGCCGCCGATGGCGTGTCCCCACGCGCCCTTGTTGCCGTTCACCTCGCCGAACACGTGATGAAGCAGCACATACGCAGAGCCTGGCGTGTAAGGACTTGCGTAGTTACCAACGATGCCGTCGAAGCCATACACGGCCTTGATGGGCTCGCTCTCAAACCAGTTGTCGAGGTAGTCGCCTGCCGACGTCGAAAACAGCGTCAGCAGCTCCCGCCGCAGCGGCATATCCAGTTTGCGCAGCTTGCCACCGATGCGCGCGGCGCTCATGAGCTCCGGCAATGCCGTGCGCCAGTTGCCTTCGACGACATTCGGCGGTGTCTCGAGGACGAGATCGCGCAACAGATCGGCGATCACATCGAGACGCGCGGCGTAGTCATCGAGACGGGCCGCGTCCTTCGGTGAGAACTTCGCGACCTCGGCCTGCGTGCGGCCGCCGCCCGTGACGAGATAACGCCCGTCGGACGTCGGCAGAAAATTCGACAGCTTGCGCTCCACGACACGCAGGCCGTGTCTGGCCAGCTCGAGATCGCGGATCACTTTCGGATTGAGCAGCGAGACGGTGTAGGACGCGACCGAGTTGCGGAATCCCGGATGGAATTCTTCGGTAACCGCCGCGCCCCCGACGACGTGCCGCCGTTCGAGCACGACCACCTTGAGACCGGCGGCCGCGAGATACGCGGCACACACGAGTCCGTTGTGCCCGCCGCCGATGATCAGCGCGTCGAAACGCGCGGCTGCAGTTGCCATCTGTCGTGTCCTTTCAGCGGGAGGGCGGCTCGACGGGCGGACGGAGGCTCCAGCCTCTCGGCGGCCGCTCGTGCCAACGGCTCTCCGGAATGAGCTCGCGCATCCGCTTTCCAAAACTGCGCAGGCACACTTCGCCGTCACCCAGTGGTCCGACTGTGTAACTGCTGGATGCCATGCCCGCCTGCACGCGCTCGATGAGCGATTTATCTTCGATGTTCACGCGGCGGTTGATGCGCCAATTCAGGTAGCGCGCCAGCTTCATTTCGCGCCGACTGTCCGGATGCACATACGCAATCTCGCGAATGAGCGTTTCAGTCGGCGAGACCGGGACGAATTGCATGAAGTCGATCTGGTCCGGATAGATATCGAACGCGACGTTCGGCCAGAGTTTGAAATAAGTCCACAGTCTCTGCCGCTCGGGCGGCAGGCCGTCCACCGGCGGCAGCACGTGCTGATACAGGCGCTCGGACCAGTTGCTCGAAGGCACATCGCGCAGCGCGCCCCACATCTTGTCGATCCACGGTTGCGCCTCGATGCCGTAACCCTGGCCGAAAAGCCGTGTCAGTCCGGGATGGGCAACGGTGATGTGCAGGCCATCGGAGTAATTGTCGGCAACATTCTTCCAGTTCACAGCGCGCGACCGCAGGGTGACGCGGCCCTGCGGCACCAGCTCTTCCATGCGATAGGCGGCGAGCTCGTGCGCATACGGTGCGGCCATCTGCGCGACGCTGACCTCACCGGGCTCCAGTCGCACGAAAATGAAGCCCATGAAGATTTCCTGCTCCACCGGAGCCAGCCCGTGGCGTTCCACGTCGACGCTCGCGAAGGCCGCGCGATTCGGAATGCCCACGAGGCGGCCGTTCGTAGCATAGGTCCAGGCGTGATAGGGGCAGGTGATGCGTTTGCCGCACTGGCCCTTCGCTCCGTCGAGCAGGCGCGCCGCCCGATGGCGGCAAACATTGTGGAAGCTGCGAATCTGCCCGTCTTCGCCGCGCACGGCGACGAGCGACTCACCCAGAAAATCAAACGTGTGGTAATCGCCCTTCGCGGGGATGTCATTGACATGACACAACAGCTGCCAGCTGCGGCGAAACACGTGTTGCTGCTCCAACTGGAAAAATTCCGGGTCGTGATAGATCCACGCCGGCAGGCTGAGTGCGGCGTCCGGTGCGGCGGTGGGGCGTATGGCGGCGTTCATGGCTTGTTGAACGATCGTAAAGCAAGCCGAGCCACGCCGTCAAAACGCGCTTCTGCAGGACATCGCCTACACGACGAGACCCGTGTCGATGTCGCGCATTCCGGGAGAATTCATTAGGATACCGTTGCTTCGGCTCAACAACGTTCCGATAACAAACTTGTACACACCGCCCATGAACCTTCAAACCTTGCAAGCCCAGTTGAATCAGCTCGAGCGCAAGCGCCAGCAGCTCGAAAAACGCATCAAGGATCGCGCGTCCCGGCAGTACGCGGCGCTGCCCGCGAAGGTCGGATTGAAGAGCATCGATGACTTGATTCTGCAACTCCTGCCGTATGGCTCGAATGGTCTGCGGTCCCGCCTGAACCAGAACGGTGCAGGCAATGGCCTCGCCGCCGGCAAGCGTCGTGGCCGTCCACCACGCAAGTCGCGCGGCACGCGTTACACCGCAGAGATCAAAGCTGCGGTGAAGAAAGCAGTGGAGGCAGGTGGCAGAACCGTCGCGGAAATCTCGCGCGAATACGGTCCGTCCGTGTTTTCGATCAAAGATTGGAAGAAGCAGTGGGGTTTGACTCGCGCCCGCAAGAAGAAGTAAACCCGATGGGTTGAACAGCCCCGCGCAGGAGTAGACCGATGAGTCAGGATGAATCTTCCGACGACGATGCGGTTTACGCGGCCGGGCTCGCCGTGCGGCGTCATATGTTCGGCGTGGCCGGTGCCGATCAACAGATCGAAGCCGCCACGGACTTCACGCGTCCGTTGCAGAACATGGTCACGCGCTACTGCTTCGGCGAAGTGTGGAATCGCCCGGCACTCGACCACAAGACGCGGAGCATGCTCACGCTGGCGCTGCTCACTGCGTTGGGCAAGCAGAACCAGCTGCGCGTGCACGTGAAAGGCGCCATCCAGAATGGCGTCACGAAAGAAGAGATCCGTGAAGTGCTGATGCACAGCATGATCTACGCAGGCCTGCCTGCTGCGGTCGATAGCTTTGCGACGACCACCGAAGTGCTGAAGCAGATGGGGCTCGAGTAGCCGTACGAGCCGGCGACGAGCCTGCAGTCGGGGGACAGGCCTGAGGCGGCGCGTCCCTCGCGGCCTTTATGGCGATGATCGAAAGGGGGGAATCATGCGCGTTGCTTTCATAGGCATCGGCAACATGGGCACGCCCATGGCCGGTCACATCGTGCGCGGCGGCCACGACGTCACGGTCTACGACGCAGATCCGCAACGGGCTGCGCAATTTGCGAGTGTGAATGGCGGCAAGGCAGCGCGCTCGCTGTCAGATCTCGCGACATCCGAGTTCGTCGTGACGATGCTGCCGGATGGTCACGCGGTCCGCTCCGTGATGTTCGAGGCGCCGGACGGCGGCCTTGCGCAATATCTTCAGCCCGGTGCGGTGCTCATCGACATGAGCTCGTCCGATCCCGTCGGCACTCGAAAGCTCGGCGCAGAGCTGAAGGCGCGCGGCGTCGTCATGCTCGATGCGCCAGTCTCCGGCGCAGTTCCTCGCGCAACGCTTGCGACGCTCGCCATCATGATTGGTGGCGACGACAAGGCGGTCATCGAGCGCGCGAGGCCGCTGCTCAGTTGCATGGGCAATCGGCTCTTCGAAACCGGCGGCCTCGGTACCGGGCATGCGATGAAGGCGCTCAACAATTACGTCGCGGCGGCGGGTTTCGCGGCGGCCGCCGAGGCGATTCTCATCGGCAAGCGTTTCGGTCTGGATCCGGACGGGATGATCGACATCATCAACGCGTCCACCGGGCGCAACTTCATCACCGAGATGGTGATGAAGGATCACGTCATCCACGAGAAGTTCGCCACTGGCTTCGCGCTGGGACTGCTCGCGAAGGATGTGCGGATCGCCGCGGATCTTGGCGAGGCGGTGGAGCTCGACGCGCCCGTGTCGAGATTGATGCGCGAACGGTGGGGGATGGCGCGCGATCGCCTGGGCGCGACGCGGGATCACTCCGAGGCCATCAAGAGTTGGGATTTGGATTTGTTGAAAGAATAGCCCGGAAGCAGAAGCCCTCAATCGCCGGGCGGCTGAGAGGGAGGGCTTCCTGCTCTGCTCCTCAGCGACTCGAAATCAATCCACACCCCGCCAGCTCGCGCGCCGCGTTGATGACCACTTCCGCACGGTCTCGCTGGATGTAGTGCCCCGCTCTCTCGACGAACTCATGGCGGGCGCCGGGAAAGTCCGCGGCGATCTCATCCTGCAGCTGTGCTTCGCGCGCCATCGACTCCTCACTGCCACCCCGCGGCATCACCGTGCTCGATAACACGATGGTCCGCAAATCGGTTCCCGCGGGGCTGGCATGAACCTGCGCGCCGGCCGCGACGCTATCCGTCAGCTCGCGCCGAACGATCCACGGCATGAAAAGGGTAACTTCCCGTTGCGCACCGTAAGCCTGGTTCGCCCGGGCATCGATCACCATGTGCTGATCCCAATGCGTCGAGTCGATCAGCAGGAGACCGGACACCTCCCTCGGAAAATTACGCGCGAAGTACTGCATATAAAGTCCGCCGAGCGAATGACCCACCAGCACGTAGGGAGGGCGGATATTCCGACGATCGAGCTCGGCACGCAGCTCGTTCACGATCGTGGCGGAATCGCGCGGTCCGTTGGCCGGATCGCTGCCGAGGTAGCCGGCTCGCGAATAGGACAGCGTCCGCGTGCAACCGGCGGCGATGCGGGGCTGGATGTCCTTCCAGACTTCGAGGGTATCTCCGAGTCCCGACTCCAGAATTACCGTTCGTGCCCCACTTCCTTCGATGTGTATCTGATGGTGAGACTCGTCGCCTGCCACAACCGATGCGCCGAGAGCAACTGTAGATACACAACACATCAACGCGAGACACGAGATCCCACGCAGGAGATCGGATGATTTCATGGGACCAGTCTACGGCCGTGCATGCGAGCCCGTCCTGGTATCGATCTCACAGTTGAGACGTGTGTCGGCCAACACGCGCTGTCGACGGAAAATCTGCAGTTTCCGACTATGGTCCGTAGAGCACTAGTCCCGTACATCGCATCGTTACGCCGTGGCACGCAATCGCAAGGCAGCGGTGGCATTCGGGAGGGTTCTCAAGGAGGTTCGGGAGCGTAAGAACCTATCCCAAGAAGAACTCGCCTTCCGCAGTGGAATCTCCCGCACGTATCCCTCGCTGCTCGAACGAGCGCGCCGACAGCCTTCGCTGACGGTGCTGCTAGCGGTTGCCGAAGGGCTGGAAGTCCGTCCGGACTTTCTTCTCAACCGGACCATAGAAGAACTGAAGGGATAGTGCCGTGGGGACTGTGACGTCCGCGTCTTTTGTTCGTAAGAATATGATCAGTCGCCAGTTCGGCGAGGTGTTGCGCCAATACCGTCTGTCGCGCGGCTGGTCGCAGTCGGTGCTCTCGACGAAGTCCAAGGTCGACCGCACCTACATCAGCCAGATCGAATGTGGCATTCACTCACCGACGATCACGGTGCTGTGCAGGCTCTCGCGAGCCCTGCAGGTCGCGCCGTCGGTACTTGTCACGAGACTGGAACGGCGACTCAGCGATACCCGCGCGGGACGCTAGTGGCATTGGCGAGACGCGGGCGCCCAGCGCGAGTCGCTGGGGCCGTGGGCTATCTGCAACTCGATCGTTGCTGAAGCCGCGCGGAGCGTGCGAAAGATCAGTGTCGCGGCGGCTTCTTGAGCAACTCGTCGCGGTCGGTCGAGTGCACCTGCACGCGCGAGCGGGATTGGCCGCGCGCGAGGGTCAATGGTATCTCGGTGCCGGCGGGCCCGAGCCGCCATATCTTGCGGAACAGATCGGACAGGCCACCCACGCGCTGGCCCGCAACTTCGAGCACGCGATCGCCCAGCTTCACGCCCGCGCGCGCAGCCGGCCCATCGGCAGCCAGCATGTTGACGACGAGCTGTCCCTGCGACTCGGTCGCATAGAGCCCGAGCCACGGGCGCGGCGCGCGGCTCGCGCGGCCGTTGCTCGAAAGATCGTCGAGGATCGGGCGCAGCAGGTCCACGGGGACGAACATGTTCGCGTCCACCGTCTCGGTGCCGAAAGGCTCCTGCACGAGCAGCGAACCGACGCCGAGCAGCTTTCCATCCATGCCGACGAGCGCGGCGCCCGACCAATGCGGATGGGCCGGCGACGTGAACAGCGCTTCGTCGATCAGATATTCCCAGTAGCCGGCAAACTCACGCTTGTCGATGATCTTCGTGGTGAGCGTGTGGCCGCGCCCGCCGTGACTGATCACGATGGCCGTGTCGCCCGGCCTGACGCTTGCCGACGTGCCGAGCTCGATCGCCGGCATCGAGACGCGCCCCAGCGGCGCTACGAGGCCGAAGCCCGTGACGTAGTCATACGCAAGCGCGTGCCCAGGCACGGCAGTGCCGTCGACCGTGGTGAGCCAGATGGTTTCTGCTTCGGTGATGAGATAACCGATGGTGAGCACGAGCCCGTCGGGACGAATGACGATGCCGCTGCCGACCCGCTCCGTGTCGAGGATCGCCGCTGTGAATGCATCCTCCGGCACTTCGGCGCGCAGCAGCACCACGGAACGCAGCAGGGACTCGAGGTCGAAGCTCAGCGATTCCGCCTTCGGCTGCAGCTCTTCGGGAAACGTCCAGTCGGTCTTCTCGGCCATGACCGCAAGCCTACCCGCTTGCCGGGCCGAAGTCCTGATCGCGAAGCGGGACGCGCCGTTTCGTCATCGTCGGACATCGTCCGCAGCGGCGCGCCGAATTTTACAGTGGCGGCGGGCTCGCCCGGGATTCCGCGAGGAATTCGTGGATCTGCGAGACGACCACGGAACCTTCACCCACCGCGGACGCGACGCGCTTCACCGAGCCCGCGCGCACGTCGCCGACGGCAAATACTCCATGCTGGGTGGTTTCATGCTGCATCGGGATGCGCAGCTGGGAATCGGCTGAAAAAAACCGGCTCGATTTCTGGATGACGTTCTGCCGCGCGGTGGGTCCCGTGCAGACGAAGCCGTTGGGATCGACGTAGATTGGACAATCCCTCAGCCACTCGGTGTTGGGATCCGCGCCGATGAACAGGAACACGTGACGAATGTCATGCGCTTCTTCCTCGCGCGTCTTGCGGTCCTGCCAGACGATGGCCCGTAGGCCTTCTTCGCGCGTGCCGTTGAGCCGAGTGATTTCCGTGTGCGCGTGAAGCGTTACGTTCGGCAAGGCTTCGATCCGGTCGATGAGATAACGCGACATCGTTGCCGCGAGCGATGGGCCGCGCACGAGGACATGGACGTTCCGTGCATGGCCGGCGAGAAAAACCACCGCCTGGCCCGCCGAGTTGCCGCCGCCTACGACGATGACGTCATGGGCCGCGCAGAGCTTCGCTTCGATCGGCGTGGCCCAGTAGTACACCCCTGCGCCTTCGAAATCGCTGAGATTCGAAACGCCCAGCCGACGATAGCGCGCGCCGGACGCGATGACGACGGCCGATGAGCGAACGACCGTGCCGTCATCCAGCGTGACGTGAAAGCGGCGCGGCGCCGGCGGTTCGCGCGCGATGCTCGGATCCTGGGGCTTCACCTTGTCGCAGCGGACGCCGCATTCGAGCGCGCGCACCTCTGCCGGAATCGCCATCACCGCGCCGAATTTCTGCGCCTGGTTGAACGCGCGGCCGGCGAGGGCCTGGCCGGAGATGCCCGTGGGAAATCCCAGATAATTCTCGATGCGCGACGAGGCGCCGGCTTGGCCGCCGAACGCACGGGAATCCAGCACGAGAACGGAGAGCCCTTCAGAAGCTGCGTACACGGCGGTGGCAAGGCCGGCAGGGCCTGCGCCCACCACGGCGACATCGAAGTCGGAGCGTTCTTCGAATCGCGGTAGCAATCCCTGGCATTTCGCGAGCTCTTTCTCCGTCGGGTTTTTCAGCATCGTGCCGTCGGGACAGAGGGCGATGGGCATGCTGGCGGGGTCGATCGCCAGCCGGTCCACCATCAGCGCGGCTTCCGGATCCCTCGCCGGATCGAGCATCGTGTGGGGAATGCCGTTGCGGCGGAGAAATCCCTGCAGCCGCATCGCATCCACACCATCTGACTTTCCGATGATGACGGTGCCTGCGCCGGCCTCGATGAGCGCGACCCGGCGCAGGATGAAGGCGCGCATGAGCACCTCGCCCACTTCCGCCTGGCCGACGATCAGCGCACGCAGGTGAGCGCCGTCGAACGGCATGACTTCGCAGCCCTCCGGCGACGCGCGTCCTTCGACAAACGAAGGACCGCCTGCGAGCTGGCTCACTTCGCCCGCCATCATGCCGGGCATGTGGCGCGTGATGACTTCGAGATGGCCCAGCGCATCTCTGCGGCTGACTTCGACGTAGCCGGAAATCACGAGCCACGCCGGCACGGCGACGTCGCCAAAACTGAAGATCCGCTCGTTCGGCCCGAACTTGCGCGGCGTGCCGCCGAAGCGACGCGCGGCGTCCACCTGTGCGGGCGTGAGCTGAGGGAACATCTGCTCACGACGGCGCTCGACAAGGGTGGAGGCGGCGAAAGCAGACATGGTTGGCGCGTTCCAGGGGCAGGGGTGCGAAGCATCGCATTTTTGCTGCGTGATGGGATTGCATGGACGTGCTTGCGACGGGTTTGGGTTTTTTCGACGAGGAGGAGGCCCTCAATCGCCGGGCGGCTCAGAGGACGTTTCTATAAACGCTCTTAGCCGCCCGGCGACTGAGGGCTTCTCGTCGAATCCGGCGTCTCAGTCCGCCGGCAAATCAAACACGATGACCTCGGCCTGCTCGCCCCCACTCAACACGAGCGTCCCCTCATCCTTGAGCTTCAACGCATCGCCGGCCTGCAGCGACGTCCCGTTCGCCTGGACCGAACCGCGCGCAACATGCACATACGTCCATCGACCCTTGCCGATGTCGAGCGTCGCGCTTTCGGCGCCATCGAACAGCCCGGCATACACGCGCGCGTTCTGGTGAATCAGCACCGAGCCGTCCGCCCGGTCCGGCGACGCGATCAGTCGCAGGCGCCCGCGCTTCTCTTCGACCGGAAAACGCTTCTCCTCATAACTCGGAGCGATACCTGCGCGGTCCGGCTGAATCCAGATCTGCAGGAAGTGCACGCCTTCCTGCGAAGACGGATTGAACTCGCTGTGACGAACGCCACTGCCGGCGCTCATCCGCTGCACGTCACCCGGACGAATCGTCGAGGCGGTACCCGTCGAGTCCTTGTGAGCGAGCTCGCCCGACAGCACATAGCTGATGATTTCCATGTCGCGGTGACCATGCGTGCCGAACCCGGCGCCCGGCGCAACACGGTCTTCGTTGATGACCCGCAGGGGGCCGAACTCCACATGCTTCGGGTCGAAATAATCCGCGAAGCTGAACGAGTGGTAGGACTTGAGCCAGCCGTGGTCGGCGTAGCCGCGGGCTTGACTGGGGCGGATTTCGGTCATTTGCATTACCTCCGTGGGTTGGGAGGTAAGGTAAGGCCGGATAAGCTGATTAAAAAGCGCGATTTTTGCGCGTAATTAATCGTAAAACTAGATTCTTCAAGCGGCCCGGCGATTGAGGGTCTTCTTAAGAAGCCCTCAGTCGCCGGGCGGCTAAGAGGGCTGGCTAAGACAGGCGGCTAAGACCTAAGGCGGAAGCGTAACGCGACTCTTAGGCTTCCTGCGACGAACGGCATTCGACGCCGCCGGCGCCCGCATTCCCGCGGCGAGAAAGCGAACCACGTAGTTCGACGCCGCTTTCCAGTCGATGTCGCTCAGGTCTTCATCGATGAAGCGCGTGAGCCGCTCCGTATACGACTCCGCGAACGTGAACGCGCCCACCACACAGTTGGCGCGCCAGTAGAACTCGCTGTGGTTGATATCCGGCGCGGCTTTGCGCAGCAGCGCGAAGAACAGGTTGGCGGACTCGGAGAAGATCTCTCCCATCACGGTGACCACTTCTTCTGAAGGATCTGTGAGCGCGCGGCCCATCAGGACGCGCAGCGCAGTGGCATCCGCGGCGGACTGCGCGGGCAGCACGAACGCGGGCTCGATCTGAGCCTGCAGCACGTCCACGATCCCGAGTGGCTTGCCGGCCTTCGTCGATTTTTCCAGCACGCGGAAACGACGCATGCGCTCTTCGTGGATCGGGCGCAGTCGGCGGTCGAACACTTCGCGAAACAGCGCGCGCTTGCTGCCCCAGTAGTGAGACAACATGCCGAGGTTCGCGTTGGACAACGTCGCGATCGCGCGAATCTTGGTGCCGTCGTAACCATTCACGCAGAACAGCCGTTCGGCCGACACGAGAAAACGCGTGTGGGTGATCTCGCCCGCTGCGGGAGCTTGAACGCGGGGTCTGACCACCGCCGCTTTGGTTCTTGGCATTCTCGTCGATTGCTCCGCACTGGCAGGGTTTCCGCGCCGGGCGCGCGAGGATTCTAGTCGATGCCATCGGCCAATGGCCGTGGAGACCGCTGCGCGGTCTGCGATATTTCCCGTGTTAGATTCACGAGCACGGGGGACCGGTTTCACCGGGGAGTTGCAGACGATGGACACATTCCAGGACAAGGTTGCTTTCATCACCGGCGCAGCCAGCGGCATTGGGCTCGGCCTTGCGCGCACGTTTGTCGCCGCGGGCATGCGCGTCGCAATGGCGGACAAGCGCGCGGAAGTGGTCACCGAGGCGGCATCGCGGCTCGCGCAGAAAGGCGCGCGCGTGCTGGCTGTGCCACTCGATGTAACCGATCGAAATGCCTGGAATTCCGCTGCAGATCGCGTCGAAGCGGAGCTCGGCCCTGTCGACATTCTTTGCAGCAACGCTGGCGTCAATTTCATCGGCGCCACGCATCGGGCGACCTATGAAGACTGGGATTTCGCCCTGGGCGTGAACCTCGGAGGCGCGATCAATGCGATTCATACGGTCGTACCGCGGTTGGTTGCGCGTGGAACTGGCCATGTGGTGATCACGTCATCGGTGAGTGGCCTGTTCACGGGCGGAGGTTCCGGTGTTTATGCCACCACCAAATACGCGCTCGTCGGTCTCGCGGAATCGCTGCGCGCTGATCTCAGCTCGGCCGGCATCGGCGTATCGGTGCTGTGTCCTGGACCTGTGAAATCCGAGCTGTTCGAAAGCACAGCAGCCGTGCGGCCCGCGCGGCTCGCGGCGACGGGCTCGGTTCCGATCGTTGCGCCTGGCACGTCGCGAGAGCAGACGCCCATCTTCGTGACCGCGCCGGATGGCGATGACGTTGGTCGACAGGTGCTGGAGGCCATTCGCAGGAACGATCTCTACATCCTCACGCATTCAGAGATGAGGCCCGTGATGGAAGCGAGAGCCGCCGCGTTGCTCGCAGCGTTGCCCGCCGGACCGGTGGATCCCGCGCGGGTCGCGGCTGAAGCGCGCTTGCTCGATGCCTCGGTGTACGTCAATGCGCGCAGATAGCTCGCTCGCGTCAAGCGCGGCCAACATCGCGGATATCGGTGTCGAAGCAGTGATCCGCTACGTCGTGCCCGGCGAGAAGGCCATCTTCTATCCGTCGGAACGCGAACGTTCTTACTGGCCGGCAGAAGAACATCGCGTGCGCATCGAGAGCATGCGGCCGAAGGCCGACGATCTCGCGCTCGAGCGCAACGGCTTCGTGCTGCTGCAGGAACCGACCACCGTCACGAATTTCTATGACGCGGATGAAGTGAAACGCGTCTATTACCCCGAAGTGATCGGTCTCGTGAGCCGCCTCAACGGTGCCGCGAAAGTCATTGCGTTTGGTGAAGTCGCGCGCAGCGACAGTGCGCAGACCGGCGAAGGACGGCGTCCCGCTTACGGCGCGCATGTCGACTACGGGGATTTCACTGTGCGTCGCTTTGCCGAAGAGATTCTCGGGCGCGAAGAAGCGGCGCGCTGGCTCACGATGCGCTACGTGCTCATGAATCTGTGGCGACCCATCACACCGGTGCATCGAACGCCGCTGGCGCTGTGTGATGCGTCTTCCGTCACGCGTTCCGACCTCAACGACAGCGAGATCCGCGGTGGCCTGAACGATCCGAGCCGGCCGTCGCTTTTCGGCTTCAACCTCAGCTACAACCCGCGCCACCGCTGGTACTACGCGCCGCGGATGCAGCCCGACGAAGTGCTGGTCTTCAAGCTGTTCGACTCGGAGTCCGCCCGCGTGCAGTGGACCGGCCACACCGCGTTCGACGATCCCGCGACGTCACCGGATGCACCCCCGCGCGAGAGCATCGAAATCCGTACGATCTCGTTCATCCCTGCCGCGTGAGTATTCCGCGCACGTCGCTCGAGCAATGGGCCGTGCTGGCTGCCGTGATCGATCACGGCGGCTTCGCGCAGGCCGCGACGGCTCTGAACAAGAGCCAGTCGGCCATCAGCTATGCCGTCGCGCGGCTGCAGGAATCGCTCGACGTGCCGGTGCTCGTCATCGAAGGGCGCAAGGCGGTGCTCACGCCGCATGGGGATGCGCTGCTCAAGCGCGCGCGCTCGCTCTTGAAGGAAGCCGATACGCTCGAGCGACTCGCGCGCAGCCTGAAGCAGGGCTGGGAGCCTCAATTGCGACTGGTGGTCGACGCGGCCTTTCCGCGCGAGCGCCTGATGAAAATCGTTGCCGAGCTGCAGCAGCTCTGTCCGAACACGCAGATGCAATTGTCCGACGCCGTGCTGTCCGGCGCGGAAGAAGCCATCGAAGAGGGCACTGCGGATGTGGTCGTTACCACGCGCGTGCCGTCCGGCTTTCTGGGCGAACCTTTGCTGAACGTGACGTTTCTCGCCGTCGCGCATCCGGACCACGAGCTATTCAAGCTCGAGCCACCGCTCACCACTGAAAATCTCGTGCATCACGTGCAGGCGGTCGTGCGCGATTCGGGCACGAAGCATCCGCGTGACGAGGGCTGGCTCGGCGCCGATCGTCGCTGCACCGTGAGCAGCATCGAAGTGTCGCTGGCCACCGTTCAGGCGGGACTTGCCTATGCATGGCTGCCGGAGCATCTGCTCGAAGGGCCTTTGAAACAGGGCACATTGAAGACGCTGCCGCTGGCGCCCGGCAGCTCGCGATCACTTTCACTTCAGCTCGTGGTCGTCCGGCCCGAGCTTGCGGGACCTGCGGTGCGTGCCGCAGTGGAGTGCTTTCAGCGGCACGTTCCCCTGGATCAACCCCGATGAGCCCGCCGATCATCTCCATCGAGCACGCGAGCAAATCGTTTCGCAGCGGGACCGGATTCGCCCTTCGTGACGTCAGCGTCGCGATCGAGCGATCGGCGTTCGTCGCCGTGGTGGGTACCTCCGGCGCGGGCAAGACGACCCTGTTGAAGGCCATCAACCGCTTGGTCGAAGTCGATGAGGGCGTCATCCACGTCGATGGCCAGGCCGTGTCGGGCGTGCCCGGACATGAGCTGCGTCGTCGCATCGGTTATGTGTTTCAGGGCATCGGCCTGTTTCCGCATCTCACGATTGCGGAGAACATCGGCATGACGCCGCGACTGCTGGGCTGGAACGACGCGGATATTGCCGCGCGCGCCGCGGAGCTGGTGGATCTCGTGGCGCTGTCTCGCGAGATGCTGACACGTTTTCCTTCAGCGTTGTCCGGCGGGCAGCAGCAACGGGTTGGCGTTGCGCGCGCGCTGGCTGCGAAGCCAAGCATCCTGCTCATGGATGAGCCGTTCGGCGCGCTCGATCCTGTCACCCGGACGACGCTCGGCGATGAATACCGCCGTCTACATGACGCCATGGGACTCACCACAGTGATGGTTACGCACGACGTGCTCGAAGCCGTGCTGCTCGCAGATCGCATCATTGTCATGCGCGGTGGCCAGGTTATCGCGGACGGCACGCCGCGCGAGCTGCTCGACGGCCATCCGGACGAAGACGTGCGCGCATTGATGGAAATGCCTCGACGCCAGGCCGAGCGGGTCCGCGCCATCGTCGATCACGGCCGCGCTTGAGGAATCATTGAGTGGATGAGCGCGTCGCGAGTGCCGTGAAGTTGTTGCCGGATTATCTTGGGCAACACGTGTTGCTCAGCGCCTGCGCGCTCGTGCTCGGTCTCGCGGTGAGCGCGCCGCTCGTCGTCCTGGCCCGGCGCAGCGCGCGCGTGCGATGGCCGGTGCTCACGTTTGTGAGCGTGATCCAAACCGTGCCGAGTCTCGCGCTGCTGGCTTTGTTCTACCCGCTGCTGCTGGCGTTGTCGTCGTTGTCGCAGAAGGTGTTCGGCCACGGCTTCGCCGCATTGGGGTTTCTGCCGTCGCTGCTCGCGCTCACGTTGTATTCGATGTTGCCGATCGTCCGCAACGGTGTCACGGGGCTGCTGAACGTCGACAAATCCGTGCTGGAAGCAGCGCGCGGTGTCGGCATGACAGGGCGGCAAAGCCTCTTGCGCGTCGAATTGCCACTCGCCATGCCCGTGATCATGGCGGGCATTCGCACGTCCGCAGTGTGGGTCATCGGCACTGCGACGCTGTCTACGCCGGTTGGCCAGACGAGCCTGGGAAATTACATCTTTGCCGGACTTCAGATCGAAAACTGGGTGTCGGTGCTGTTCGGCTGCGCGAGTGCCGTGGCACTGGCGCTCGTGACGGATCAGTTGCTCGCGCTCGTCGAAAATGGCGTGGCTACGCGGCGACCGTGGCGGGTGTGGCTGGGTCTCGCGTTATTGGCCGCGGGGGTCATCGCGGCAATCGCTCCAACTGTCACGAACGGCCGATCCTCATATGTCATCGGCGCGAAGAGCTTTTCAGAGCAGTACATTCTTGCCGCGCTCATGAGCGATCAGGTACGGCGCTCGGGCTCAACGGCGACCGAGCGTGCGGGACTAGGCTCCGTCATCGCCTTCAAGGCGCTCGCAAGCGACGAAGTTGACGCGTATGTCGACTACTCCGGCACGGTCTGGGCCAACGTGCTCGCGCGAACGGATTCGCCGCCGCGAGCCCAGATGTTGAACGAGTTGCGGGATGAGCTGAAGAAACGCTACGGCGTCACGTTGCTCGGCGCGCTCGGTTTCGAGAATGCGTATGCGCTCGCCATGCGCAGGGATCGCGCCGAGGCGCTGGGAATCCGTTCCATCGCAGATCTTTCGAAGCACGCAGCCGAGCTGCGCCTCGGCACGGACTTTGAGTTTCTCGCGCGGCCCGAATGGGCGTCGTTGCGCGATCGCTATTCCCTGGCGTTTCGCGAACAGCGGCAGTATCAGTCGACGTTCATGTATCGCGCCGTGTCGAGCCACGAAGTCGATGTGATTTCCGCGTTCTCGAGCGACGGGCGCATCGCTGCTTACGATCTCGTAGTGTTGGAAGACCCGCAGCAGGTGATCCTGCCGTACGACGCGATCATCCTGCTTTCGCCGCAGCGCGCGAGTGATGCGACCTTGCGGCGAGCGCTCACGCCGCTCGTGGACGCCGTGCCGATCGAGCGCATGCGTGCCGCGAACGAAATGGTGGATCGCGACGAGAACAAGCTTTCACCCGCGCAAGCGGCAGACTGGCTTGCTCGCGAAGCGGCGCTGCGTTAATTGCTCGGTACTCAGCTGTCGAGTGTGGCCTTTGCTGGCGATTAGCCAGACGGGCCACGCTGTTCCTTCATCCGCTTCAGCGCAGAAACTCTCAGAGCACCCGCCGAAGCCACTCCGCGATATCGGCAATTTCCTCCGGCGACACGGAATGACCCATCGGATACGTGTGCCACTCCACGGAGTATTGCGTGGTCTCTAGCAACTGATGAGTGTCCTCTCCCAGCTGCAAAGGGACGACCGGATCCTGCGTCCCGTGCGCGAGGAAAATCGGCACCGTCTGATTGGCGTTATCGCGCTCCGCATCGAACTTCGGCGCCAGCACCATGTAGCCCGACAGCCCCATGATGCCCGCCAGTTTTTCGGGATAACGCGTGCCGGAGAACAGCGCGATCGCCGCGCCCTGTGAGAACCCGGCGAGCACGATGCGATCCGTCGGAATGCCACGCTCGTTCTCGCGCCGGATGAGCGCGCGCACGGCGGTGTCCGAGCTGCGAATGCCCGCTTCATCCTGCCGCGACTGCCGGTCGATTCCGATGATGTCGTACCACGCTCGCATCGCGTAGCCGTTGTTGATCGTCACCGGGCGCACCGGCGCATGCGGAAACACGAAGCGCAGCGGCCGCTCACCTGGCCCGACCAGCTCCGGGACGATAGGCTCGAAGTCATGGCCGTCTGCCCCGAGGCCGTGCATCCAGATGACGCTGCCTGTGGGGTTCGGACCCGTCTGCAATTCGGTGACTTCGAGCTGTGGCACTTTCGGGGGTTCCTTCTGCAAAGCGTGGGGATTTTATGCCACGATGACAGCATCCCGTTCGCCGATGCGTGAAAATCATGCGTTTCCACCGATTCCTTGCGGGCGTCCTGCTGTGCTTCGCGTTCGTGGGCACGCCCGTGTTCGCCGCGCCGAAGCTCGAGCAACTGGCGGTGCCGTCGGATGGCATCACGCTCGCGCTGTGGGCGCGCGAAGTGCAGCATCCGAAAGGCGCGATCGTGCTCGTGCATGGGCGCACCTGGAGCTCGCTGCCGGACTTCGACCTCGCGGTGAAAGTCTCCCGCGCCGAGACTTCGCGGGGCGCCGACAAAGAGCAGGGGCGCTCTGTCATGCAATCGCTGAATGCCCGCGGCTATTCGACGTTCGCGCTGGACCTGCGCGGCTACGGCAAGACGCCGCGGGACGCAACGGGCTGGCTCACGCCGGACCAGGCGGCGCGCGACGTGAGCGCGGCACTCGAATGGCTCGCGCGCAATCGACATGTCGAGCGGCCGACACTGCTCGGCTGGTCCAATGGTGCGGTGGTGGTGCAGCTTGCAGCGCAACGGCGGCCGGAGCTGCTGTCGAACCTGATCCTGTTCGGCTATCCGCGGGATCCTGCGAATCCCGCGCCTCCGCAAACCGTTCCTGCGCAGCCGCCGCGCGAGGTGAACACCCGCGAGCGCGCGGCGAGTGACTTCATTTCGCCGCAGGTGACGCCGCCCGCGGTGGTCGAAGCGTTCGTCGCTGCCGCGCTGGCGGCGGATCCGGTGCGGGCTGACTGGCGCAATCCGGAAGAATTTGCCGCGCTCGATCCTGCGCGCGTCGTCACGCCAACCTTGGTGATCCACGGCGAGCGCGATCCGTTTGCAACGGTGCCGGCCCAGGCGCGTCTGTTCGCCCAGCTGGGAACCGCCGACAAGCAGTGGGTGATCCTGCCCAGGGCGGATCATGCGGCGCTGCTGGAAAACAGCCACGCCGCCTTCATCGCCGCGATTCTCGCCTTCGTCGAGCGGCCGGTGTACTGAGATCAGGACGCTTTGACGAGCGCCTGCTGCCGGGTAGCGCATCGGCTTCATCACAGCGCACTTCAACATTTCCAGCGCGCATCGAGAACGCACCGATGCGGCGGAATTGCGCTCGCGCCGCACTGAAAACGATTGCAGCGGACGCGGGCTTCAAGCACCATGCACTTGCGGACCGCGGTGAGCCGCGGCGCGGATCGAGTCAGGGGGCGTTGGAAAAGCGGTGCTTCGTTCTTTCAGTTTCACGCGGACGTTGCGTCCGCTGCCCGCCGCGGCAGCGTGTATGCCAATGGTGGTTGCGACACTGGTCAGCCTGTTGGCGGGTTGCTCGCGTGACAGCAGCGTCCCGTCTTCGCAGGCTGCGCCCGCGAGCGCGCCGCCGAAGCATCGGGACCTGAATCACAACGGCCAGCTCGATCCCTATGAGGATTCGCGACTCGCGCCATTCGCACGGGCGGACGATCTCGTGAAGCGCATGACGCTCGAAGAAAAAGCGGGCGCGATGGTCCATGACTCGCTGCCAGCCCTCGGCGCGGTCGTTGGCGCGTCCGCGAAGGGCTACGACTTCGAAGCGATCCAGCGCACGCTCACGCAGAAGCACATCACCAGTTTCATCACGCGATCACAGCTCGCGCCCGCGCCACTGGCCGAGCAGCACAACCAGCTTCAGCGGATTGCGGAGCAAACCCGGCTTGGCATTCCGGTGACCATCAGCACTGATCCGCGCAATCATTTCCAGAGCGTGCTGGGTGCGACGAACGGTGCCGCGGGTTTCTCGCAGTGGCCCGAAACGCTGGGATTTGCGGCGATCGGCGATCCGGCGCTCGTGCGTCAGTTCGGCGACATCGCGCGGCAGGAATATCGTGCGGTGGGCATCCACATGGCGTTGTCACCGCAAGCCGATCTCGCCACCGAGCCGCGCTGGCCGCGAATCACCGGGACGTTTGGATCGCGAGCGGACGTCGTTGCAAAGCTCGTCGCGGCGTACGTCGAAGGCTTTCAGCACGGCAAGTCCGGTGTGGATGCGGTGGGCGTCGCGGCGGTCGTGAAGCATTGGGTGGGCTACGGTGCACAGCCGGACGGTTTCGACGGGCACAATTATTATGGCCGCTTCACGAGGCTCTCCAATGAATCGTTGGCGCCGCATATCGAAGCTTTTCTGGGTGCGCTCGATGCAGGTGTCGCAGGCGTGATGCCCGCGTATCCGATTGTTCAAGGCGTCACGGTGGGTGGCGAAGCGCTCGAGCCGATCGCGCCGGGGTTCAACAAACAAATGCTCACGGGCCTGCTGCGCGGTGAGCGCGGCTATCGCGGCCTCATCCTGTCGGACTGGGCCATCACACGGGATTGTCCTGACAACTGCCTGGCGCCGACGAGCTGGAACAAACAGACGCCCGCAGCGATCGCGACTCCCTGGGGCGCGGAAAAACTGAGTCGACTGGACCGTTTCGTCAAAGGCGTGAACGCGGGGCTCGACCAGTTTGGCGGCACGAGCGAAGCGGAGCAGATCGTCATGGCCGTGCGCGCTGGTTTGCTCACTGAAGCGCGCATCGACGAGTCCGTCCGGCGCGTGATGATCCTCAAGTTTCAGCAGGGGCTGTTCGATAATCCTTACGTCGATGCGCAGCAAGCTGCGACGCTCGTCGGGTCAGCCGCATTCCTTCAGGCTGGCGAGGCCGCACAACGTCGCGCGCAGGTGGTGCTCGAGAATCACGACGGGTTGTTGCCGGTCGACGCGACGTCACAGAAAGTCTGGCTGTATGGCGTCGATGCGCAGGCCGCAAAGGCCGCGGGCTTCAACGTCGTCGAGCGGCTCTCGCAGGCGGATGTCGCCATCGTCCGCGTGGCAACGCCGTTCGAGCGGCTGCATCCGAATCATGTCTTCGGGGCGATCCAGCACGAAGGCCGGCTGGATTTCCGCGACGGGGATGCGTCGTATGAGGCGATCAAGCAGGCGAGTGCCGCCGTGCCGACGATTGTCGCGGTGGACCTCGATCGGCCGGCGATCCTGACCCAGGTGCGCACGAAGGCGCGCGCGCTCATCGCAACGTTTGGCGCGAGCGATGCGGCCGTGCTCGATGTGATTGCGGGCCGGGCGCGCGCCGAGGGTCGCCTGCCATTCGAGCTTCCCTCGTCGATGAAAGAAGTCGAGGCGCAGGACCCCGCGGTGGCCGACGACACCCGGCATCCGCTTTATGCAGTGGGGGCGGGCGGCAGCTAGGCTTCCGGATCTTCTCCCGTCACCGCCCTGCGAGCGGAAGTGAACTCATACACCCGTATCGTTTGAGCCGGGCCGATCGCTGGAGTCTAATCCCAGCCTCGAAGGTCACAGGGGTGGGGGGCATGACCGGTTACACGCGCGACACCACGCAGGTCGGCTTTTTCGCGCCGATGCGTTTCGAAGCCGATATCACGGATTGCGAGGTCATCGGCCGCATTCCCGCGGACCTGAACGGCGCCTTCGTGCGCGTGGGCGGCGAGTGGCTCTATCCCCCGAAATTTCCCGACGACGCCGTGCTGAACATGGACGGTTACGTCAGCTCGTTCCGCTTCAGGAACGGCGGCGTGAGCTTCAAAGGCCGGTGGGTGAAGACCGAGCGCTACCAGAAACAGGTGGCGGCCCAGCGTCAGCTGTACGGCTATTACCGCAATCCCTATACCGACGATGAGTCGGTCAAGGACCTGAAGCATCCCAATCGGCGCACCGTCTCGAACACCGCGCCGATCGCGCACGGCGGCAAGCTGTTCACGCTCAAGGAAGACGGGCTGCCGCATCAGATCCATCCCACCACGCTCGACACGATCGGGCCGTACGATTTCAACGGCGCCTGGAAGAGCGAAACGTTCACCGCGCATCCGAAGATCGATCCGGTGAGCGGCGAGATGATGGCGTATGGCTATGAGGCCACCGGCCTCGCGACCAACGACGTGTTCATCTACATGATCGACAAGTCGGGCAAGGTCACGCGCGAAACGCGCATCAAGCAGCCTTATGTGAGCTTGATTCACGATTGCGCGCTCACCCAGAAACACATCGTGCTGCCGTTCGGCGGCTACGTGACGAGCGAAGAGCGGCTCAAGTCCGGCAAGGTGCACTGGGGTTGGGACCAGACCAAGCCGAGCATGATCGGCGTGCTTCCGCGCGACGGCAGCGCGCAGGACGTGCGGTGGTTCAAGGGCCCCGAGCGTTGCATGATGCATACGTTCAATGCGCATACGGTCGGCAACAAAGTCGTCCTGTACGCGCCGTTCTGGGATTCGAATTTCTTTCCGTTCTTTCCGCCGGTCGATGGCTCGCCGTGGAATCGCGACAAGGCCAAGGCGTTCGTCCGCCGTATCACGCTCGACCTGGATTCGAAGCGCGATGAGTGGAAAGAAGAGATTCTCTGGCCGTTTCCGATCGTGGACCTGGGGCGCGTCGACACGCGCTTCATGACGCTCGCGAATCGTTACGGATTCACGGGCTTTGCCGACGCCACGAAACCTTTCGATACCAAGCGCGCGGGCAACCTGCAGGGCCGCGTGACGAATTGCTATGGGCGTTTCGATTTCACGAGCGGCAAGCTCGATACCTATTTCGCCGGCGATTCGCACAGCCTGCAGGAATGTTGTTTCGTGCCGCGTCCGGGCAGCAAGGAGGAGGGCGACGGATATCTGATCGGCGTCGCGTCGAACTATGCCGAAATGCGCTCGGAGCTGGTGATCGCCGATGCGCAGCGCCTCGCGGAGGGCGACGTGGCGCGGGTGATCCTGCCGTTTCGTTGCAGCTCGCAGGTGCATGGCATCTGGGTGGACGGCAGCGAGGTGGCGTTTACATGAGCCTCACCCGACGTGATTTTCTGCGCTCGCTGCCGCTGGCCGGCGCAATGGCGGCTGTGTTCGGCACGCGCGCCATCGCTGAGTTGCCGGCGACGCGCGGATTTGCTGCCGTCACCGGCGCGACTGCGCTGACAGGCTCTGCGAGCGCTGCGCTCCATTCCGTTCTTTCGTTTCATCTCGATCAGCCGTGGCTCGACGCAACCGGCCAGGCCGCGGCCTATCACCCGCCCGCCGGTGCGCGAGGCGCAGAGCCACTCGCGCTGCTCGATGAACACGCACTCAGTCGTTTTTACGGCGCCATTTGATCTGGTCTGATTTTGAGGGGGTCCCTGTGCCGAAGCTCGTTTCCACCGCCCACGCGGTGACCATCGCCGTCGCGGCTTTCGTGTTTGCCGGCACCGCGGGCGCCGCTTCGTGCGACAAACCTTGTCTCGAGTCCATCGCCGCTCAATACCGCGCGGCCTATCTCAAACACGACCCGAAGCTCGCGCCGTTCGCGAAAAAAGTACGCTTCACCGAAAACAACGTCGAGATGCAGTTCCCCGATGCGAGCTGGGACACGGTGACGGAAGAAGTGGGCACGCCGCTCACATTGTCCGACCCGAAGACATCCAACATCGGCATCTACACTGCGATCATCCAGAACGACACGCCCGGTTTCCTCGCCGTGCGCCTGAAGGTGGAGCGCGGGCGCATCACCGAGGTCGAGCACATCCTGTCGACCCGTCGCAATCTCAGCAGCCCGCCCACGCCCATCGGCGATGTGCACGAATTCAAGCGCGATCCGGATATGGCTGCGTCTGTGCCGACGGAGCAGCGCGTGTCGCGCGCGCGCCTGGTCGCGAATGCGAACGGCTATTTCGACACACTTCAACACAACAACGGCGAAATCCGCGGCACGCGGTTCACCCCGGACGCCACGCGTCACGAGAACGGCATGAAGTTTCCCGAGATCGAAAAGGGCTTCAAGACCGGACGCTATGCGTTCAATGAGCGCGTCCGCGACCGCGACTGCTTCCTGCTCGACGAGGAGCGCGGCGTCGCCATGTGCCGCGGCTTCATCGACCACAAAGGCGTGCTGGACGAATACATGCTGACGGACGGCACGAAGACGAAATCCGTCTTTCGCGAGCCGCACACGTGGTCGTTTCTCGAGTCGTTCAAGGTGAAGGGCGACCAGATCACGGCGGTGGAGGCGACTTTTATCGGTGCGCCGTACTACATCCGCTCGCCGTGGACGAAGCACCCGGACCCCGTCGGATCGCTCGCGAAGGCCCGCAACGATTGATCGCGATCGAGGGCTGATTCCGCAACGCGCCTGACGGTATGATCCGGTGTATCCCGCCGGGTACTACGCCCGGCTGCCTGCCCCGGAGCGCCTTCTCTATGAATTGGCCCCTGAAGCGACTCGTCGCCACGTTGATCGCCTGCGGTTCGGTTTTCACGCTCGCGCAGGCGCCTGCGCTTGCGCAGGACTCGGAAGAACGCCCGGGCAACCTGGGCTGCGACGCCTACACGTGGGATGTGTCCCACGAGCTGGACGTGCTTTCCAAGCCTGCTATCTCACTGAACGCCGGCAGCAACATGAAAACCATCGCTCCGGTGGATCTCGACAAGCGCTACGCCGTCAAGCTCGTGCCCCAGAGCAGCGTGAAATTCGCCGCGAAGGTCAGCAAGCCCGCGCTCGACGATGGCGCGCAGGGCGGCATGGTTTCGTTTCGCACGGGGAAGGCCGGGAAATACCGTGTTTCCCTCACCACCGGCCACTGGCTCGATGTGGTCGACGGCGGCAACCTCGTCGTGTCCCGCGATTTTCAGGGCCAGCGCGGCTGCGAGAAAGTGCACAAGGTCGTGGAGTTCGAGCTCACCGGCAATCACGACTTCGTGCTCCAGTTGAGCGGCGGCACGGCGGCGAGTGTCGGGCTTGCGATCACGCAGGTGAAGCCGGCTAACTGACGGTCGCAGCGACAGCGCGCATGCCGGTAGGTCTCGTTCTCGCCGCGGTCGGGCGGCGTGCCGGAGGTGGAGCCGGATCTCTTCATGCCGTGCGCGCTCGATCGAAGAAGCGATCGAGTGGCCTGGCGGCGCGGCGGCCGGCGCGAGTTTGAACTTCAGATCTCGCTTCAAGCCGCCGCAAACCAGTGATACAGCCCCCGCACCGCCGCCATCGCAAACCACACCGCCGCCGTCACGACGGCGCCAAACACCACCATCACACCAAACAGCACCAGTGAGCTGGCTCGTCGCGTCTCATGCGGTTTCGCGAGCCACCCTTGCAGCAGCCGCGCGTTGCGCACGTTCGCCTTGAACGCAAAGTCGAACACGTCGCCGAACAACGGTATCGCACCGACCGCTGCGTCCACGGCCAGGTTCAGCAGCATTCGAAACAGAACGCTCGCGGGGGCGCCCAGCTGGTGAGCGATCACGAGCCCATACGACCCCATCACCGCCATCGCGATGTCGCCCACGCCCGGGATGAGCCCGATGATCGAATCCAGCCCGAAGCGCCACTTCGTGCCAGGCACGCGGAACGCCTGGTCCAGCACGTTCACGATGAGGAGATAACGATCCAGCTGCTTCATTCTCGCCAGACGACCTCGCGCTTGGTTTCGTTCCAGCGCCAACCGGCAACACCGGGGCGCACGTTCACACCGCCCACCCATCGTGGGGGCGGTTGAAGGGTATGCCAGTCCCGCTCGCCGCGCAGTAACTCGAGTCCTGCGGACGTGATCGTCAGCTGCTGGCGAAAATCGCGCACACCGGACGGCGGCAGCACCCGGGTCATGGGCGGCTCAGTCGCCTTCAACAGGTTGTCGACCACATCGCGCAGGCCGAGGTCGCCGAGCCACGGTAACGGCTCGCGTTCCTGGTTGAGCACCTGGAACACACGATTCAGCGTCGTGCTGCCTTCGGAAACGATTTGCAGGACGAGCTGCTCGGTGAGCCTCAGGCCGTTCTCGACCGATGGCAGCTCGCGCAGATGTCGGTGCAACGCGGGCGCCATCATCGGCAGCGCGGGCGTTCCGGAGCGCATCAGCGCGGCCAGGTCGCGTGGATCTTCCTGGCTCAGAGCGAGCCAGCCTTCGTGCCCCAGCGCCAATTGAGCCGGAGTAATCGGTTTGCGGCCGAACCAGATCAGTCGCAACACTTCCGCCGGAAGCTGGCCGATGCCGCGGAAGCGCTCGCCGCCGGGAAATTCATCCACGGCGATGAGCTCGAGAACGCGCGGCCGTTTCGCATTGGCGTAATGCGACAGCAGGCGCAGGAGCACGAGCTGATCCCAGCTGTCGTGCTCCGTCCAGATGACGACGCGCTCGTAGTTGTCTGCCGAGCGATGCAGGTGTTCTTCGCCGCCCGCGAGTGCTCGCAGCTCGCTTTCATATTCGAGGCCGCCCTTCGCGTCGGGGAAAGCACTCACTAGAAACTTTGCCATCAGCGCATGCCGATCCGGTCCGCGCGTGACGGGGCCCAGGCAATACGGCACGGCGTGCTCGAGAAAGTCGCCGCTGAAGCCCGCTTCATCGAGCGTCTGTTGGATGTCGGATCCGCAGCGGATGTGCAGGGTTTTCAGGTCTGCGTCGGGAGCGGGGCCTCTCGCGTCGATGGCGGCGCGTTGCCTGTCGAGCGACTGGACGTGTTCTTTCAGTTTCGTCCAGCCCGGAAAGCGCAGCTCGCGCGCGATGACGAACTGCGCGTCGGCGAGCTTCAGCGTCACGGGATCGATACCTTGCAAGGTAACGCGAGCGAGGGCGGACGTGTGGTCGCTGTCGTCTGCGTCTTTCGCCGCACGCAGCAGATCTTTCGCGCGCTTCTTCTGCTGCTCGAGGTTGAGACGGAATGCGGAAGGAGGTGACGGAACGGGCCGCGATGAACGGTCGGACATGACGATTCCCCTTTCATGTGCCTGCGTCCGCCTCAAGCAGAAAAGGGTTCGTGACGAGAGGACTCGCGCATCCCTCAACTGTCGTGGGCGCAGCCCTTTCCGCGGACGAGGCGGCTCCGACCGAGCCGCAGGCATTCTGCGAGGGCCCACCCGAGCCCGTCAACGGCCGCCGCATGGCGGACGGGCGGCGCGATGCCGGGCGGTGTCACTTTGAGGAAAGGGCGCATCGGGCAGATGATCGGCCGGCACGGGTCGCGCGCAGTCGCCAACAACAATCGAGCGCGGTCCGGCTTTCAAGGGGGCGCATCATGTCGACGTCGAATGGCTGGGACACCTCTTACGAATGGAAGGCCGTGCTCATGTTGAGCCTCGCCTTCGGGCTCGTGGGGCTCGATCGTTTCGTGCTGCCGCCGCTGTTTCCCACGATGATGAAAGACCTGGGGCTCAACTACCAGGACATCGGCAATCTCGTCGGCATTCTCGGTGTCGCGTGGGGCGTCTCCGCGGTATTCGTCGGCAACATCTCGGATCGTCTCGGACGGCGCCGCGTGCTCGTGCCCGCAGTCGTGTTGTTCTCGCTGCTTTCCGTGCTCAGTGGAATGGCGACAGGGCTCGTGAGCTTGTTGCTGATTCGCGCAGCGATGGGCGCGGCCGAAGGCGCCGTGGCCCCCACCGGCGTCGCGGTTGCTGTCGAAGCTTCGCACCCGAAACGTCGAGGCATGAACAACGGCATTTTCCAGTGCTCGCTCGCGTTATGCGGGCTCGCAATTGCGCCGATCGTCGCGACCCAGCTGCTGGAAATCACGTCCTGGCGCAACGTATTTTTCATCGTGGGCATTCCCGGGCTGATCGTCGCGGCATTCATGTGGTTCATCATCCGTGAGCCGGCGACAATCGCCGTGAGTGGCGCACCGGCACCGCAACGCGCGCCGCTCTCGAAGATTTTCAGTCACCGCAACGTGCCGTTGTCGATGTTCGCGCTGCTGTGTGCGATGACCGGCATCTTCGTGATCTCGGCGATGATGCCGAGCTATCTCGTCGATTATCTGAAACTCTCGGGCACCGACATGGGATTCGTCACCTCGGCGATTGGCGTCGGGGGATTCCTGGGCCAGTTCGGCGTGCTCACCGTGTCGGATTTCATCGGTCGTCGCACGGCCGTGCTCATCTCGTTCGTGATGGCCTCGATCTTCCTGTATTTCTTCATCCACACGGGAGCCGAGAGCCAGGGCGCGCTGTTCGGGTTGTTGCTCGGCGCGTCGCTGTTCAACTTCGGCGCGCTCGCTGTGCTCGCCGGGCCGATTCCCGCTGAAGCTGCGCCGATCGGACTGATCGCTTCGGTGGCTGGCATCGTGATCGGGGCTGGCGAGATGTTCGGTGGCGGCGTCGCGCCGTCGATTGCCGGTTCGATCGCGCAGAACTACGGGCTGCAATACACGTTGTATTTCGCGATGGGCGGGCAGGTGGTGGGCATTTTCGTCAGCCTGTTCCTGCGCGAGACGGCGCCGCGTCGCTCGAAGACGTCGGCGCAGGGATCGGTGTCCGCATTGGACCAGGCGCCGCAGGCACACTAGTCGCGTGCAGCGGGCGCGACGCTACGCGCCCGCCGCTTTGTCGGCCGTGGTGTTTGCGTGTGGCTCGACCAGCGTCTCGAGATAGTCCGCCAGCGCATCGCGCACGAGCGGTGCGATGAGCTTGCGGGCCGTCGGCTCGCGGAAGTCCCGCGTCAGCTCGATCTGGGCCCCACGGCCGCGCAGGCCGCGATTACAGATGTTCAACGGGTTGCGCCCCTGGTACCGGTGCCCTTCGGTTGTCGCAGGCAGGCCGGCTGCTGTGAGGCGAGCGACGAGCAGCGCCTTCAGCTCATCATCGAGTCCACCGAGATAGATCTGCGATTCGCCCTTGCAACCATGCACGGCCAGCGTCACGAGGCTGCGCGAAACCAACTCGAGGCAACGCGGATGATCGAAGTTGTGGCTGGTGATGTGCAGGCCGCGGTTCTGCCACGGGGGCCGCAGCCCCTCGAACAGAAACAGGTTGTGCTGACCGCGGGCGATGCGCGCGGCCAGTTGCGACGTGCCGATCTCGATGCCGCCTCCGTGAGGCGCGAGGATCGCAACAGGTGAGCGGTGCCGCTCGATCGCGCGCACGCGGAAGTCCCGACCATGCGTTTCATGGCGCTCGAGATGGGCGAAAGAGGTGTAGACGTCGGTCATCGCAGTTAAAGCGGAGCGGCATCGAGCGCTGGGCTTCGAGTGGATGGTAGCAAACGTGTCAATGGCGCTGGTGGGCCGTCGTAGCGCCTCGCTCTGGCGTTCCCAACGCCGGATGCGTACAGTTAACTATCTAGTTCATTTCTGCCATCAGCGCCCATCCGGCCATGCTCACCTCGATCGCCACCGTTTCGATCAGCGGCAACCTCGAGTCGAAGCTCCGCGCCATTGCGCAGGCCGGCTTGGACGGCGTCGAGATCTTCGAGAACGACCTGCTCACGTCCACCGGCTCTGCCCGGGATGCGCGCACGCTCATGAGCTATCTCGGGCTCACCTGCACGATGTTCCAGCCGTTCCGCGATTTCGAGGGCATGCCAGATGCGTTGCGCGAGCGCGTATTCGAGCGCATGGAGCGCAAGTTCGACGTCATGCAGGAGCTCGGCACGGACTTGCTGCTCGTCTGTTCCAACGTTTCCCCCGCAGCGCTCGCCGATCGCAGCCGCATCGTCGATGACTTTCGCGAACTGGGTGAGCGAGCCGCGAAGCGCGGGTTGCGTGTGGGCTATGAAGCGCTCGCGTGGGGCCGCCACGTGTGGGATCACCGCGAGGCATGGTCCATCGTGCGCGAAGTCGATCATCCCGCCATCGGCCTGATTCTCGATAGTTTTCACTCGCTCGCCCGTGGCGTGCCCATCGAGAGCCTGCGCGAGATCGATCCCGCGCGTATTTTCATCGTGCAGCTCGCGGATGCGCCGATGGTACAGATGGACTATCTCTCCTGGAGCCGCCACTTCCGCAACATGCCGGGCCAGGGTGAATTTCCGCTCGTCGACTACGTCGCGACCTTGCTCGAGCGCGGCTACAAGGGCGCTCTGTCCCTCGAGATTTTCAACGACCGGTTTCGCTCGTCCTCCGCAACCGCCGTCGCGGTCGATGGGCGGCGCTCACTCAGCTATCTGCACGATCAGGTGGCGCGCAGGCTCGCGCCTCGCGTCACGCCGCTTTTTCCGCCGCGTGCGCATGCCAGCGGGGTGGAGTTCATCGAGTTCGCCGCGAACGAAGACGAAGCGGCGCAGCTCGGCACGCTGTTCACGAGCCTGGGGTTTTCGATCGCCGGAAGGCATCGGCGCAAGGACGTGACTCGCTGGCGCCAGAACGGCATCAATTTCGTCGTGAACAGCGAGCCGGAAAGTTTTGCGCGCGCGTATGACGGCATGCACGGCGCTTCGGTGTGTGCGCTCGGTTTGCGGATCACGGACGTGGCGAGCGCGCTGCGCCGGGCGGAAGGGCTGCGAATCGGTCAGCTGAAACTTCAGGCCGAACCGGGCGAACCGTCGGTGCCGGCGTTGCTTGGCGTGGGCGGCAGCCTGCTGTACCTGGTCGAAGCAGGCTCCGAGCCCGAGCTGTGGGAAAGTGAATTCGAAACGATTCCCGGCGCGGCCCGCGCGCCGGGCGCTGGCTTGCTGCGTGTGGATCACATCGCGCAGACGATGCAGTACGAGGAAATGCTCTCGTGGCTGCTGTACTACCTGTCGCTCTTCGATCTTGCGAAATCGCCCGCGGTGCAGATTGCCGATCCGCTCGGGCTCGTGCAGAGCCAGGCCATCGAATCGCCCGAAGGCGGGCTGAAGTTCACGCTGAATGGATCGGCCAGTACGCAGACGCTTTCAGCGCGGTTTCTGCAGGGTTTTGGCGGCGCCGGCATTCAGCACATCGCGCTTGCCACGGCAGATATTCTGGCCACCGCGCGTCGGCTGAAAGAGCTGGGGCTCGCGACGCTGCCCATTCCGCGCAACTACTATGAAGACCTCGAAGCCCGTTTCGACCTGAGTCCGCGCGTGCTTGCTGAGCTTGCCGAGCTGAACATCCTCTACGACCGGGATACCGACGGGGAGTATTTCCAGCTGTACTCCCGCGCGTTCGCGAAGCGTTTCTTTTTCGAGATCGTCGAGCGCCGCGGCTACCGCGCGTATGGCACGGCGAACGCGCCGATCCGGCTCGCTGCGCAGTCCCGTTATCGCGAAGACGAGCCGCGCTGACCGCGCGCCGGCGCATCGGCCGCGCACCAGCGCATGATCATGTCCACCACCACCTCGCGGCGCGAGGCCACGGCCGCTGCCGAAGTCATGTCCCGCTCGAAAATCCGCGAGAACGTATAGCGGTTCGACACGTTGTAGAAGCAGAGCGCGCTGATCGACATGTGCAGCTCCACGGGCTCGATGTCAGGCCGGAACACGCCGGCCTCGATGCCCCGATCCAGCAGCGTGCGCAGCGTCTTGATGACCGTGCGATTGCGCGTTCGGATGCTCGCAAGCTCGCCGATGTGCGCGGCCTGGTGGATGTTCTCGTTCATCACCAGGCGCACGAAGTCCGGGTGCATGTTGTGGTAGTCGAACGTATGACGCACGAGCTGGCGCAACGCTTCTTCCGGCCCGAGCGCATCCAGCTCCACGGCAGACTCGCTCATGCGGATGTGGCCGTACGATCGTTCCAGTACCGCGCGATACAGCCCTTCCTTGCTGCCGAAGTAGTAATAGATCATCCGCTTGTTGATCTTGGTGCGCGCCGCGATGGAGTCGACCCGCGCACCGCTCAGCCCTTTCTCCGAGAACTCCCGCGTCGCCATGGCGAGAATGTCGGCGCGGCTCGCTTCCGCATCGTTGACGCGCGTGGTGCCTTTCGCGCCGCGCCGGCGCGGCCGGCCGGCAGGCCCACGGGATTGCGCGGAAGGCGCGGTCGAAGGTTTGGATGCCATGGGTTCTAGGATAGCGCACGTCAGGTCTGCGCGAGGCTCGCGAAATGACGGCGCATGCGCTCGCCATCTGCGCTGCGGCCCGTGAAGATTTCGAACGCCTTCGCAGCCTGAAACACGGCCATGCCGCCGCCATCGAGCGTTCGGCAGCCCGCGGCTCTTGCGAGGCGCAGCAGCTCGGTTTCCAGCGGAAAGTAAACGATATCCGCCACCCACATGCCCGCTTGCAGCAAGTCGCGGGGCACCGCCGAGCCGCGATGATTGGCCATGCCCATCGGCGTGGCGTGCACGATGCCCTGCGCGGTCGCGACGGCGTCAGCCAGCTCGTCGACGACTTCGATGCGGCGGTCTGGAAAATGACGACGCAGGCTGCGGGCGAGGGACGTGGACCGGTCGGTGTCCACGTCGAAGATGGTGAGCGCCCGCGCGCCGAGCCCGAGCAACGCATATCCCGTGGCTGCTCCCGCGCCTCCGGCGCCAATCTGGGTCACCCGCTCGAGCGGGGCGTCGCCGAGTCCACGTCGAAAGCTTTCCGCGAATCCCCACGCGTCTGTGTTGTAGCCGGTGCGCACGCCATTGGCGAGATGCACGGTGTTCACAGCGCCGATGGCGCGGGCTTCATCGCTCAAGGAATTCAGCAGCGGGATGACGGCCTGCTTGCATGGGTACGTGATGTTTACCCCGGAAAATCCACGGGATTCGACTTCTTCGAGCAGCGCTTGCAGCGCGTTGATTTCCACACCGCGCTCATCGAGATCGATGAGCTCATAGACGCAGCGAAAGCCCTGCGCGGCGGCTTCTGCCTCGTGCAGAGCCGGTGATTTCGAGCGCTGGATGCCCTTGCCGATGAGTCCGACATGGCACGCAGGGGCGGGGGCTTGGGTTTGCAGGCTCATGGATCGCGGTTCGACACTGGCGTTGACACAAACTAACTAGATGGTTAAAACTTTACTCATAACGGCTCCACTGAGTAAAGCCGGACAACCCGCATACGCAACGGTTCTGAGGGGGACTCATGCGCATACGTCGCGGAAGACTGTTTGGGGGCGCGTCACAGGGATTGTGCCTGGGCATCCTGTCCGGGGTGGCGCTCACAGCCCAAGGCGCCGACAACGCTGCGGACGCGGCAGACGCGCTTGAAGAGGTGGTCGTCACCGGCACCAGTATCCGCGGGGCCGCGCCGGTGGGGTCGAACCTCATCACCGTCGGGCGCGAGGAGATTGAGTCGAGCGGGGCCCAGACGCTGCAGCAGGTGCTCAAGAGCGTCCCGGCCGTCACGGGCTTCGGCAATTCGGCGCAAGGCGGTTTCCAGAGTTTCGATGGCGCGGGCAGCTACGCGCCGACGATTCACGGACTCGGCGCGAGTGCCAGCAACGGCACGCTGGTGCTCATCGATGGGCATCGGCTGCCGTTGTCCGGCATCAATCACACGCTTGCGGATCCCAACGTCATCGCACCGCTCGCCATAGAGCGTGTCGAAGTGCTGCCGGATGGCGCGTCGTCCGTGTATGGCTCGGATGCTGTTGCGGGTGTGCTCAATTTCATCACGCGGCGTCGGTACAACGGTTTCGAAGGTACGGCGCAGGCTGCATTCGCAGACGGTTACGACACGCGCAGTGCCAGTTTCATTTACGGCACGAGCAGTGACGCCGGCTCTGCACTGTTCACCTACGGATACTCGAACCGCAGTGCCTTGAGCAATGCGGATCGCCCGTTCACCGCGGCAGATCATCGGGGCCAGGGCGGCGGTAATTTCGCGAACTTCAATTGCGCGCCGGCCAGCGTGAGCCCGGCCGCCGGCCAGCCGGGAGCGGGGCTCATCTTCGCGGCGCCTTATACGGGTGCGGGCGTTGCCAACGTTGCGGGCAACAGCTTCTGCGATTACTCGGGGCTCGCGGACCTGCTGCCCGAAGACGATCGCCACAACGTGCTCATCAAGCTCGAGCGCGAGGTGAATGAAAACCTGCTGCTGTCGGCGGACTTCGTGTACGCGAAGCAGAACAACATCGCGCTGATCAATCGAGGCTCTGTCACCGCGACGGTGTATGGCCCGGGCAGCACACCGGCCGGTGGCGCGGGCCAGATCAATCCGTTCTTCAAGGGGCCCGCCGGCGTCAACGCGGAAACGGTGCGCTTTCAGGCGGACGATCTGTTCGGCCCCGGCGCGAAATTGACCGGCGGCGCGGAGTCGATCTTCGGCACGTTCGGTGCGGACTATCTGATCCAGGGCACGTGGCGCGCGGCACTCGGTGCCACCATTGGTGAGGACAACAGTCGTCAACGGCGTGACGGCGCACTCTGCGCGAGCTGCGCGTTGCTCGCTCTCAATGGCACGACGAATACAGGCGGAAACACGCTGACGCCGTCTGTTCCTGGCACGAGCACGGCGGTGCTGACATTACCGCTCAACGCGAACAATGCGCTCGACGTCTGGTCCGACTCCGCGTCGAACCAGACCTCTGCCGCGCTTCGCACCCAGCTGCTGGACTCCACGCAGCTGCAGATTGCGAACCAGGCGCTGCGAGACTTCACTCTCAAAATCGATGGCTCGCTCTTCGCATTGCCTGGCGGCGATGTGCGGGCTGCGGTGGGCGGTGAATACATCCGCTATCGCATGCGCGAAGAGCTTTCGCGTGAACGCGGCACGGGTCCCGCAAGCTCGAATTCGTTTACGACGTTCGTGAACCTCGGTCGCAATGTGAAGTCCGCGTTCGTGGAGCTGCTCGTGCCGGTCGTGGGCGAGCCGAACGCGCTGCCGGGCGTGCGTTCTTTCGAAATCGACGTGTCCGGTCGCTACGACGACTACAGCGATTTCGGCAACACGACCAATCCGAAATACGCGTTCACGTGGGGCATCGTCGAAGGGCTGCAGCTGCGCGCGAATTACGCCAAGTCGTTCACGGCGCCGGCGCTGACGAGTCGCGGCGATCAGAACGGGATCACGGCGGAATCGTCATTCGGCGGTCTCACCGGAGCGACGGCTTCAGGTGTGAACGCGAACCTTTCGATTCCCAATACCTATCCTGGCGCCATCGGCCTGCCAGGTTGCACGGCCTCGACGCCGACGTGCCTCATCAACACGTCCGCTGTGCAGGGCTTGTTCCTGGCGGGCGGCAACAAAGACCTCACCGCGCAGCGGGGCAAGACCTATTCGATCGGTCTCGACTTCACGCCGCGGTTCGTCAATGGACTGCGCGCGAGCGCGACGTTCTGGAGCGCGAAATACGAAGGGGCTGTCACGGCCCCGCAAGCGGCCTTCGCCATCGGCTCGCCGGATCTCAACAGCTTGCTGCAGTTGTTTCCGGGCGGCGCCACGCCGGCACAGATTGCAGCGGCAACGGGCACCTTGCCGCAGACTTCGCCGCTGCCCGCGACGGTGTATTTCATTTACAGCTTCCAGCAGCGCAATGCGTTCAACCTCGATGCGAACGGCATCGATGCGGACGTGAGCTATCGCTTCGACACGGGCATCGGTCATTTCAATGCGGGAATCGCAGTGTCCCGCAAGCTGAAGATGGACCAGAGCTTCGGCACCGGGGGCGAGTCGTTCAGCGTGCTCAACACCATCGGTATCAACACGACGTTTCCATCGAACAAGATGGCGGCGCGCGCGAGCCTGGGTTGGCGCAGGGGCGGGCTCTCGACGGATCTGTTCGTGAATCGCGCGGGCTCGTATCTCAACTGGAACGGGTCAGCGCCGTTCCCGGTCACGCGCAATGCCAACTTTTCGCCGGTGGGCGGAGGGCAGGAAGTGGACGCCTACACGACCGTGGATGTGCACGTCGGATACAACTTTGACGGACCGGGCGGTCTCGCCGGAACGCAGGTCTATCTCGACGGCAGCAATGTGCTCGATGAAGACCCGCCCTTCGTCAATGCGCCGCTAGGGTATGACGGGTTCAACGCGAATCCGATCGGGCGGCTGGTGACGGTGGGTGTCAGCAAGAAGTGGTGACGTGGCGTTTCTCGGGCGGTCGCGTGTGTAAGGGCGCGCGCACGGGGACGGAGTTATTGGCTTTGATGGTGATCTGCGTGGCTGTCGGTGCCGCGTCGGCAGCGGATGCGATCGGTACGATCGGTGCGGCCCGTGCGGCCCGTGCGGCCAAAGCGGCCGAGGCGGCGAGTGCGGCTGAAGCTACTGACTGGCCCACTTACGGCCATGACCCCGGCGGCATGCGCTATTCGCCGCTTGCGCAGATCAACACAACGAATGTCACGCATCTCACGGCTGCGTGGACATACGGAATGCGGCCGGCGTCCGCAGCGCCCCCCGCGGACGCCGCCGCATCCCGAGACGCGACGCCGGGCTCGGTCGACGCTGCACAAGCAGACCGTCGTCTCGCAGAAGGTGCGGGCCCGTTCGCACGCCGTCGCGCCCGATTCAGCGCGTCACAAGCCACTCCGCTCGTCGTTGGCGGCCTGCTGTATCTCAGCACGCCCTATCGTCGCGTCGTCGCGTTGGAACCCGAGACCGGCCGCGAAGTGTGGACGTACGACGTTGCTGGGCCGGGCCAGCCCTCACTCCGAGGCGTCGAATACTGGCCTGGCGACGGCGCCGTCAATCCAAGAATCTTCTTCGGTACACGCGACGGCAGACTGATCGCTCTCGATGCTCGCACCGGCGCTCCTGCAGCGGACTTCGGTGCCAACGGCATCGTCGATCTCAAAACGCCCGACATCGTCGCGCAGCCCACGAGCTCACCGATGGGCCAGTACGGGATGACGTCGCCGCCCATCGTCTATCGCAATCTCGTCATCACCGGATCGGCGACGCAGGAATTTCCGGCACTCGGTGCAGCGGGCGACGTACGAGCGTGGGATGCGCGAACCGGAAAACTGGTTTGGACTTTTCACACTGTTCCTCGCCCGGGCGAATACGGCCACAACACGTGGAGCGGTGAGAGCTGGCGTTCGCGCTCTGGCGTGAACGTGTGGGGTTTCATGACGGTCGACGTCGAGCGCGGTCTCGTGTTTTTGCCGGTGGCCGCGCCAGCGTGGGACCGATTTGGCGGCGACCGGCGCGGAGCCAATCTGTTCAGCAGCTCGGTTGTCGCGCTCGACGCCAACAGTGGCAAGCGTCGCTGGCATTTCCAGGTGGTTCACCACGATATCTGGGATCTCGATACACAAGCGCCGCCGTTGTTGCTCGACGTGAAGTGGCGCGGACGCACGGTGCCCGCGGTGGCGATCGTGTCGAAGTCCGGTTATTTCTTCCTGCTCGATCGTGTGAAGGGCAAGTCGCTTTTTCCCGTGCAGGAGAAGCGTTTCGCTGCGAGCGATGTGCCGGGCGAAGTCGCCTCCCGCACTCAACCCGTGCCGGTGAGGCCTGCTCCATTCGCGCGACAGGCCTTTGCGATGAGCGAGGTCGCGACCGTTACCCCGGAGCTGCAAGCGCATTGTCGCGAGTGGATCGAGACGAGCCACATGCGCATGGGCGGTCCCTATCTGCCCCTGGCGTTCAACATTCCGACGATCACATTCCCCGGCCGGCAGGGCGGCGCGAACTGGGGCGGCGGGTCGTTCGATCCTGTCAGCCGTTACTTCTTCGTGAATGCCAGCAACCTCGGACAGGTGGAGCAACTCTCGCGCCGGGAGGATGGCACGTTCACCACCGCGGGATCCGCGACCGGCCGGTTCTCCGATCGCGAGCACAATCTCATGTGCCAGCAGCCGCCGTGGGGAACGCTCACGGCCATCAACGTCGAGACGGGCGAGATCGCCTGGCAGAGCCCGCTTGGAGTCAGCGATTCGCTGCCCGCGGAAGTCGCGCGCACCGGGCGCCCGAATGTCGGCGGCTCGATCGCGACGGCCGGCGGGCTGGTATTCATTGGTGCGACGGATGACTCGCGATTCAGGGCGTTCGATGCGCGCACGGGAGCGGAGCTGTGGGCCGTGAAGCTTGCGGCGTCGGCGCACGCGACGCCGATCACCTATCAGGGCCAGGACGGGAAACAGTATGTCGCGATCGTGGCCACGGGCGGAAGTTTCCTGGATTCGCCGATCGAGAGCGATGCGCTCCACGTATTCACGTTGCCTTGAGGTGTTCGCGAGCGCTGCGAAACAGGCGCTGCGGCGGCCCAAGACGCGCGCTGTTCCGGCAGGGCTGGCTTGGCGGTGCGGGTTTGTCGTCGTGGTCTTTCTCTTCGCAGGCCTGATGCCGGGCTCCGCCGCCGCGCAGGAATTCCGCTTTCCCGATCCTTACGCCGGCCATCAGAAAATCCTGATCGTTGGCGACCTCCACACCGGTAACCAGATCGCACACGACGCCGTGAGCCACGCGATGGCCACGCTCGAACGCCTCGGTCGCGAGAGTGGCGCGTACATCGCTTTCCTGCGCACCGATACCCTGCTCGTCACGAAGGGTGAAGTGTGGGGCACTGGCGATTACGCGAAGGGTGGCCGCCGCCAGGCCCGCGGCCGGAACCTCGATTACTTCGATGCCGTGGTTTTCTACACCAACGGCGAAACCGAGATGACCCCGGCGCAGAAGCAGGACCTGCTCGCCTTCGTGCGCGATGACGGCAAGGGATTCGTCGCGATTCACACGGCGACGGCGTCGTTCTACGGCTGGCCCGAATACGGAGAGCTGGTCGGCGGCTATTTCGAGAATCATCCGTGGAACGTGTTCGATGCGCCGGTGATCGTGGAGCGCCCCGACTTTCCAGCGATGAAACACTTGCCCGCGACGCTGATTTTGCGCGACGAGATGTATCAATACCGCGCGCCGTATTCGCGCGAACACGTGGATGTGCTGGCCCGGCTCGACGCCGACAAGCTCGACCTCACCAACCCGAACGTAAAGCGCACCGATCGCGATTTTCCGGTGGCGTGGGTGAAGCGCTATGGCAAGGGGCGCGTATTTTCGTCCACCCTCGGCCACTCGGATGCCGCGTGGGACGATGCGCGCGTGCAGACAATGTATCTCGAAGCTATCAAGTGGGTGCTGCGGCTGACGGATGCGCCCGTTCAACCTCATCCGCTCACGACGGTCCGTAAAAGCGAAGCAGATACTCGAGAATCTGCTGCTGCTCGTCCTCGGTAGCGATGGCACCGCGGTCTACCATTTTGGCGATGATCTCGTCCCACTCGTCGGCCGTGTGACGTTTCGCGACGACGAGCTCCGGCGCGTGGCACGCGGCGCAGGCACGCACGACGATGGGTCGCTCGGGCGCTTCGGGAAACAGCTGCGTGGAAACTTGGGGAGTGGCCGCCGCAGTGGCGCGGCTTGCCGCAGCTGACGATGCTGGTGGGACTGCTGCCACCGCCACCGCCGCTGTTGTCGCTACCGATGCGGCCACTGCCACAGGCATTGCCGCTGCTGACGCTGCGGCCGCCGCCACCGCACTCGCCAACGCCAACGCCATCGCCGCCGCCGCCGCCGCCGCCGCGCGGCTAGTCACCGCTGTACTCCACGCGCTTCACATCGCCGACGATAAAGACGTAGCTCACCACTCCAACGAGCGCGACGAGCGAAATAAATCCCAGGGCCCACTCGAACGACCCCGTCGCCGCCACCACGAACCCCACAACCAGCGGCGTGACGATACCCGCAAGGTTGGCGCACAAGTTGAACACGCCGCCCGTGAGTCCGATGAGGCGCTTGGGTGCGACGTCCGTCAGCAGCGTCCATCCCAGGTTCACCATGCCCTGGCCAAAGAACGCCACGGACATCACAGCGATCACGAGCTCGTCGCTCGACACGAAGTTGGCCGTAACGATGGTCGACGCGAGCACGAGCCCGGTGATGATTGGCAGCTTGCGCGCGATGTTGGCCGAGCCGGTGCGCTTCAGCAGGAAATCGGAAACCACGCCGCCGCAAACCACGCCGACCGACGCGGCAATGAAGGGTAGGATGGCGAAGAACCCGACCTTGATCCAGGCCATCTGTCGTTCGGTGGCGAGATACGTGGGAAACCAGGTGAGGAAGAACACCAGGGTCGAGTTGCCCGCGAACTGGCCAATCGAAGCGCCAACGATCTGCCGCTTGGACAGCAGATAGCGGATGTGTCGCCATTCGAAGCGCGCGGTACTGCCATGTTCGCCCAGCCCGCCGCCGGCTGCGATGTGCGCGAGCTCCGCTTCATTCACACGCTGGCTCGCGTGCGGATCGCGATACATCGCATACCACAGCGCACCGAATGCCACGCCCAATGTGCCCACGATGAGGAACAGCGCGCGCCAGCCCAGTTCCGCAGTCACCCAGAAGAGCAGTGGGCTCAGAAACGCAAGTCCTGCGTATTGGCCGACGGAATACACACCTGTGGCGCGAGCCCGCTCCTGTTGCGGGAACCAGGTGCTGAGAACACGGCTGTTGCAGGGATACGCAGGCGCTTCCGCGATTCCGAGCGCGAGCCGCGCACCGACGAGGGATGCAAGGCCGGTCACCAGGCCTTGCGCAGCTGTGCAGAGGGACCACAGCGTTACCGATAGAAAATACGTGAGCCGCACGCCGACTCGATCCAGAAAGATTCCGCCCGGAATCTGCGCAGCGGCGTAGGTCCACGAGAATGCGGAGAACGCCACGCCCATCAGCGCGGCGTTCAAGCCCAGGTCCTTGGAGAGGCTCGGTGCAGCGACGCTGATCACCGTGCGATCCAGGTAGTTGATCATCGTGCCGAGCGTGATGAGCGCGAGCACGATGAAGCGCGCGCGACTGGCGCGCGTGGCGCCGGCGTTTGCTGCTACGGCTACTGCGGGTTGTGCCATGGCTCAGCTCCTTGCTCGGCCGTTTTCCGCGATCCGATGCGCGATGTGCTCGAGCGCCAGCACGTAGCCGTGAGCTCCGAGACCCGTGATCATGCCTGTGACCGCCGCGGTCATGATGGACTTTGCGCGCCACTCGGCTTCGCGGCGATGGATGTTGCTGAGATGCACCTCGACGACCGGGCACTCGCACATCGTCAGCGCATCCAGCACCGGTACGGCGTGATAACTGAAGCCTGCGGGGTTGATCACGATGCCCGCGTCTTTGCGGGCGACTTGCAGCCAGTCGATCATCTGATGTTCGGCATTCGTCTGGCGGAAGACGAGCTCGAAGCCGTGACGGTCGGCGATGCGCTGGCAGAGCGCTTCCACGTCGGCCAGCGTCTGATGGCCATAAATCTCGGGCTCCCGCACCCCGAGCAGATTCAGGTTCGGGCCGTTCAGCACATGGACGCGTGCCGTCATGTTCGTTGTCCCCCTCGAGCTCGACCGCGCGTCCCAGTGGCGGGGCGGTGGCGCGTGAGTATATGCTCAGCGCGACGGAATTAACTATTTCGTTAACCAAACGTGCCAGAGGGGGAAACCGGCATGAGGACGCTCACAGTCGCGACAGCAGGCCTGCGACGGCCGTGCGGTGTTCAGGGCTTTGTTTACGCAGCCGTGCTGTGTGTTTCGTGCATGGGCGCGCTGCTGTCGGCGCCGGCGTTTGCGCAGTCAGACGCTGGGGCGCCGGCCTCGATCGGCACCGGCCTTGCACCGGCGCTGCAAGTGGGCTCCGCGCCACCGGTAGAGCGCGCAATCGCGGAGGATCCGGTCGCGCTCGACAGTGGCCGCATCGACGGCAAACAGCTTTCCTCGGGCGTCAAAGCGTATTTCGGCATTCCGTTTGCGGCCCCGCCCGTGGGCGCCTTGCGTTGGCGCGAGCCGCAGCCCGTGAAACCCTGGTCCGGCGTGCTTCACGCAGACCGCTTCGCGCCGGAGTGCGTGCAGGCCCTGCGTGCGCACGACATCAATCATTATTTTGGTGAAGAGGCGACGAGCGAAGATTGCCTGTACCTCAACGTCTGGGTGCCACCCAACGCGAAGAGCAATGCGCGGCTGCCAGTAGCGGTTTGGATCTACGGCGGCGGCTTCACGATCGGTTCTGCCGCGATGGCGAACTACAGTGGCGAATCGCTCGCGCGTAAGGGAATCGTGTATGTCACCGTTGCGTATCGCGTCGGCGCGCTCGGATTCCTCGCGCATCCTGCGTTGACGGCGGAGTCGCCGCATCACACGTCGGGAAACCAGGGCTTGCTCGATCAGATCGCAGCGTTGCAATGGGTTCAACGAAACATTGCGCAGCTCGGAGGTGATCCGGGCAATGTCACGATCATGGGCCAGTCGGCCGGCTCGATGTCCGTATCGATTCTGCAGTCGAGTCCGCTCGCGCGCGGCCTGTTCCATCGCGTCGTCGGGATGAGTGGCGGCTCGTTCAGTTCTGGCGGCGGTGCCGGTGCTCCGCAAACGCTCGCCGCGGCGGAGCAGGGCGGGCCGAAGCTTCAGGAGCAGCTCGAGGCAGACTCTCTCGCGAGCCTGCGAAGCCTGTCCTCAGATCGCATTCTGCAAGCGCAGCTCGCCGTGCCACTCCGCTACGGCCCAGTGATCGATGGCTATCTGCTGCCCGCGGCACCGGCGGAAATTTTCGCAGCGGGCAAGCAGAACGATGTGCCGACGCTCATCGGCTTCACGCACGATGAATCCTTCAGCGAGATTGGCCGCGCCAACACGCTCACGGCCTATCGCGAAAGCGCGCGGCGGCTGTACGGCGAGAAAGGGCAGGCGCTGCTCGAGCTCTATCCAGCGAAAGATGACGACGAAGCGCGCAAGGCCGCGACAATGGCCGCGCGCGATAGCAGTGTCGCCTTGCAGATGCGCAATTGGGCTCGAGCCCAGAGCGGCAGCGGCAAGGCGCCCGTTTATGCGTATCTGTTTTCGCGCGTGCATCCGTACACGCCGGGCGTGCTGTTCTCGGATCACGACCCTCGCACCGTCGGCGCGTATCACACGGGCGATGTGCCTTACTGGCTCGGAACGCTCGACAGCCTCAATCTCTTCCGCACCACTCGCGACTGGACGGACTACGACCGCAAGCTCGCGGACCTGATGTCCGGCGCCATCGTTTCGTTTGCGACAACGGGCAACCCGGCCTCTGCCGCGACGGGCCCGTGGCCTGCGTATCGCGCGGACAAGGAAGAGATCCGGGAATTCGGCGACTCCACGGCGCTCGTTCGCTGGCCCAATCGCAAGCAGCTCGACTTCTTCGCCGCCAACGCGCCGCTCACATCGCCTGCGCCGGCCGCGTCCATCATCGCGGCTGCTGCACCAATCACAGCAACAGGCGTGACCGGCGATACGCCTGCCGTTGGCGCTGCGCCGGTACTCGACGACCGCTATCCCCAGCGTCGCACCGAATTCCCGAGCGGCGTCGTCGGATTCACAGACGTGACGTATTCGACCATCAACGGCTATCGCCCGCTGGTGCTCGACTTGTATCGGCCGGCAAACACGTCGACGCCTCGTCCGCTCGTGATCTATGTGCATGGAGGGGGATGGCAGTCCGGTCATACGCGACATTCCGGCGCGTTCGAGAACTGGCCGGGTGTGCTCGCTTCGATTGCGGCGCGCGGGTATGTCGTCGTCTCGCTCGAGTATCGGCTCAGCAGCGAGGCGCCATTTCCCGCGGCGATTCAGGACGTGAAGTCTGCCATTCGCTGGGTACGCTCCCGAGCTAACGAATTCGGCGTCGACCCCGCGCGCGCCGTGATCTGGGGTGGATCTGCTGGCGGGCAACTTGCCGCGCTCGCGGGTGTCAGTTGCGGAGCGCCGGCGCTCGAGCCGTCGATGGCGAATCCGCCGCGTCCGGAGCCTGGCGCAGTGAATGCAAGTGCTAACAACTCGCGGAGGTCCGCGTCAGAGCCAACTTCCGCACCGGTATCCGATTGCGTACAGGGTGTGATCGCCTGGTACGGCATCTTCGACTTCTCGACGCTCGCCCAGCAGTCTGGCGCGACGGGGCCGCAGAGTCCCGCTGCGCCAGACTCAGCGCCGGCCCGCTACCTGGGTTGCGCGTTGTCGAAATGCACGTCGGCGACGATTGGGGCGGCGAGTCCGGCCACCTACGTCGACTCGAAGGATCCGCCGGTGCTGATGATTCACGGCGTCGATGATCACACCGTGCCGATCCAGCAGTCCCGCGATTTTCTCGCCACGCTGCGAGCGAAGGGCGTGAGTGCGAAGCTCGTGGAGATCCCGTCCGTGGACCACAGCTTCATCGGCAAGAGTCCTGCAACGACGCGCGCCGCGAGCCTGCAGGCGCTCAACGAATCGCTCGCCTTCATCGATCGAACGCTGGGACATCCTGAACCCGGCCGCCTGAGCTCACGCGACTGAGAACGAGCAGCGGCTGTCACCGCGACCTGAATTCGTCCAAAAGTAACCGAATAGTTAAAAGCTGGTATGAGGGGGAACCCGATGAATCGTCTCACCGACAAAGGCTCGTCAACGACCGCACGCCTGGCCCTGCTGTCAGGGGTGGCTACCGGAGTCGCATTGATGCTGCCGCCGAAGGCCGTCGCAGCGGAAGGCGACGCGGCCAGTGACAAGCTGGAGGAAGTGGTCGTTACGGGCTCGCTGATCACGGATCCGAATCGCGCGTCGCCGAGCCCGATCGTCATCACGACGCTCGACGACCTCAAACAAAGTGGCAGCGTCACGCTCGAAGCGTCGCTGAATCAGCTGCCGCAGTTTGCTCCGGCGGGCGCCGCCGGCAACGGCGGACAGGGCACCGGCGGCCACGCCACCGTGAACCTGCATGCCCTCGGCGCAAATCGAAATCTCGTGCTGCTCGATGGCCGCCGGCTGCCATTGGCCGATATTTTCGGCACCGTCGACATCAATCTGGTGCCGGAGTCGATTCTGTCGAGCGTGCAGACCATCACCGGCGGAGCCTCGGCGGTCTATGGCTCGGACGCGATGTCGGGTGTCGTCAACTTCATCACGCTGCGGCATTTCGAAGGCGTGAGCTTCGATGCGCAGTACGGCAACACGGAACACGGCGATCTCGCGCGCTCGTCGGTGTCCCTCGCATTCGGAACGCAGTTTGCCGAGAACAAGGGCCATGCGCTGCTCTCGCTGGGCTACTCGCATCGTCAGGGACTCACCGGCGACAAGCGGCCGTTCTTCGCACTCGTGACGCCGTCTTCGTTCATCGGTCAGGGCACGTTCGTGCCCGCCGCGACGAACCTGCCGAACCAGGCGACCGTGAACTCGTTGTTCTCCGGTTATGGCGCGACCACGCCTGTCGCCAATACATTGAATCTCGGCTTCAACGACGACGGCTCGCTGTTCACGCAGACCGGTGCCAAGAACTACAAGGGCCCGACGAGCGATGGTTATGCGCTCATCGCTGGCAACGTGCGCATGCCGGTGGGGCCGCAGACCATCATCCAGAATCCGCTGGACCGGAAATCCGTGTTCACGAAGTTCGACTACGACTTCACGGACACAGTGAGTGCGTACGGACAGATCCTGTACGTCGACTCCGACGTATTCACGAGCAGCGGCCGCAGCCTCACGCAGTTCGGCACGCTGACGACGATTCCGGTGTCGAACCCGTTTATTCCGAACGACCTGCGCACGCTGCTCGCTTCCCGCCCGAACGCAAACGCCGCGTTCACCTGGAACGGCCGATATGTCGGCATTCCGGCGAAAGCGTGGGACGAGCAGTACACGACGGCGCAATATCTCGGCGGCCTGAAGGGCACGCTGCCGCTGAAAGACTGGACGTGGGACGTGTTCGCGTCCCATGACAACACGGATCACCTGCAGTCGAACCAGAACGCGGTGCTCAAGAGTCAGGTGCAGAACCTGCTCAATGCGGCGGATGGCGGGAATTCGATCTGCGCCGGCGGCTTCAATCCGTTCGGCGTCAATCACAGCGCGGCGATCTCCGATGCCTGTCTCAATTACATGACGACCACTGCGAACAGCACGGAAGAGCTGAGCCAGACGACGTATCAAGGCGTCCTGCAAGGTTCGGTGTTCGAGCTTCCGGCCGGCAACGTCGCGCTTGCCTTGCTGGCGGATCATCGCAAGAACGTCTACGCCTACCGGCCGGATTCGCAGCTCGCCTCGCAAAACATCGAGGCGGTCATTGCTTCACAGCCCACGAAGGGCGAGATCTCGGTAGATGAATTCGCGGCGCAGATCGACGTGCCGTTGATCGCCGACAAGCCATTGGTGAAGAGCCTGCATCTGGGCGGCGCGTTCCGTCGGTCGGATTATTCGACGTCGGGCGGCGTGAACAGCTACGAAGGCGATCTGCGTTGGGAGCCGAATGCCAGCCTGCTCCTGCGCAGTGGATATCAGCGCGCCGTACGCGCGCCGAATATCGGAGAGTTGTTTGCCGCCGCGAGCGGCGCGCAGATTGCGTTCGGCACCCCGCCCGGCGCGATTGGCGATCCGTGCGACGTTCGATCCAGCGCGCGCACGGGCGCGGGTGGGGCAAGCGTGCGTGCGTTGTGTCTGGCGCAAGGAATTCCGGCGGCCATCATCGACAGCTATACGTTCCCGACCACAGCCACCGCGGGCAGCACGCAAGGCAATCCCGCGTTGAGTCCCGAAATCGCTGATACATACAACTTCGGTCTCTCGTGGACTTCGCGCGCCGCGTCGCCGTTGTTGAGCAACTTCTCCGCGTCGGTGGACTACTACAACATCAAGATCGTCGATGTCATCTCGGTGGTGCCCGGCCTTTCCGCGCTCAGCAAGTGCTACAACCTCGACGGTTCCAATCCGGGCTACGACAACGGCAATACCTTCTGCGGGCTGCTGCACCGTGATGCCAACGGACTGCTGCAGGTGATCGATACGCCGTACCTGAATCTCGGCGGCCTGAAAACGCAGGGCATCGACCTGCAGCTGTCGTGGAGCGCGGGGCTCGAAGATCTGGGTTTGCCGAGTGTCGGCGGCAAGGTGCTCGTGACGACGGGCCTGGGGTACTTGATGAAGTACTCCGTGCAGACCTTACCGGGAAGCGCGTTCCAGGAGTTCGATGGCACGAACACGATCGCGGCGAATCACACGGTGTCCAATAGCTTTCCCAAGTACAAGGCGTTGACGACCCTGGGGTACGCGAAAGGTGGGGCGACCGTGTCGGTGCGATGGCGCTATCAGAATGCGATGGCGGATGTGACGTCGGTGACGACGCCGACGAATCCGGGCGTGGGCGTGTCGACATACAACCTCGTCGATTTGTTCGGGTCGTGGGATGTGACGGACCAGTGGCAGATCCGGGCGGGGGTGACGAACGTGGCGGATAAGGACCCGGTGCTGGTGTCGAGCTCGCAGACGAGTACGGATACGGCGGTGTTTGATGCGGTGGGGCGGTCGTATTACATGGGGGTGAGGGTTGGACTTTGATAAACGGCGTGGCTGCGCCTCGAGGGCGACGCGTCTCGCGCCTCGTCTTGCCGATGCCATCAACTCCGCGCCAACCTGTCAGCGAAGTCGATCCGGGAGGCAGGCAGGGCGCTCACCTGTCGTGCGCTTCTCGAGCGCCCGCGTTCGCCGGATCAGGGCCATGCGAGTGGTGATTTAATGTCTTGCGATGGAAGAAGAACGCCATGGCCCCCGGCGATCGCGGGGAACGCCGAAGAAATCCCGCTGCGGGATTTCTTCGAGGCGCGCTCGAGCAGCGCACGACAGGTGAGCGTCCTGCCTGCCTCCCGGATCGACTTCGCCCCGACGACACTCGCTTCGATTCACTCAGTGCCAGGGGCCCTAGCGCCGCGGCAACAGTGGCGACAGTGGCAGCAGTGGCAGCAGTGGCAGCAGCAGCGTCGGCTGGCCGCGGCGATGCGAACAATGCCGGCACTGCAGGCGAAGAGTGAGCGGCGCGGCTGATGCTGCTCGCGGCGCTCTTACAAACTCTCGCCTTCGTTCACGGCGCCGAGCGTGCTGAGGACCTGGCGTTGATCCCCGGCACGCGGTGGCTCATCGCCAGCGGCTTTGCGAAAGGCGCCGGGCTCAAGCTCGTCGACACGGACGCTCGCACGCTGAAGTTCTGGTACACCGGCGACGCGGTACAGGTTCAACCGGATGCGAAGATGTATCCGATGTGCACGACGCCACCCGATGTCGCATCGTTCAACGTGCAAGGTCTGAACCTGCGAGCGAACGCCACCGAGCCCGGCATTCACACGCTGCACGCAGCGAATCACGGCGGACGTGAGGCCATCGAAGTGTTTCGCATCGATGCCCGCGCCGCGCTTACCGCTCGCACCGATGCACCTGTCGATGCACACGCCGATCCCAGCAGCGCCGCTCGTCCCGATACCAGTACAGGCGCTCGCGACGACGCCGAGCCATCGCTCACGTGGATTGGTTGCCTTCCCATGCCCGACGGCATGGCCGCGAACAGTGTCGCCACCTTTCCCGACGGCTCTGTCATCGCCACGGTGCTCACCCGACCGGGCACGCAGATCGCGGACTACGTGCAGGGAAAAGTCACGGGTCTCGTCTACGAATGGAAGCCGGGCCAGCGAAGTTTCCGTCACGTGCGCGGCGCGGATTTGCCGGGCAACAACGGCATCGAGGCGTCACGCGACGGCAAGGAGTTCTACGTCGTCGCGTTCGGAATGCGCGCGGTGCTTGCGTTCTCGCACACGAATCCCGCAAAGCTGTTGCGCAAAGCGGTGGCGCCAGGCTTCATGCCCGACAACATTCATTGGCACGGCGATGAACTGCTCGCCGCCGGCATGCAGTACGACGAGCCCGCGTGCGGCGGCCTGCGAAAAATCATCGATGGCACCGCCGACCCCATGCTGTGTCACCGGGGTTATACGGTGGCGCGGCTCGATCCGCGCACGATGGTTTTTCGGATCTTCGCTTACGCGGAGCCCGATCCGGACTTCAACGGCGTCTCAACCGGCATCGTCGTGGGAAACAACCTGTGGCTGGGATCGTTCCAGTCCGACCGCATCGGCATCCGCGCGATTACCGCCGCTTCGGAATGATCCGCTTCAGCAGGTGATCGGGCGCGAACCGGCCGAAGGCCAGAATCGCCGCGCCGACCGCTGCGCATCCTTTCGCGACCAGAATGGGCGTCAGCTCTGCAAAAAACGGCATCGTGCCCATCGTGAGGCCCGCGGCCGCGAACGCGGAGCCGACGACGTAGACCGTAGTACGGCGTTTTCGCGGCAGGGTGTCCGGCTCTGGCGTCTCGGCGCTCAGCGCAACACCTCTTCCAGAAACTGGATCAGCGAATGCCACGAGCGGCGTGCAGCCTTCTCGTTGTACAGCATGCCGCCAGCCGGATTATTCGCTGCGGGATTGGTAAACGAGTGCATCGTGCCGCCGTAAGCATGCAGCTGCCAGTCCGCACTCGCCGCGCTGAGCTCTTTGGAGATCGCGAGCACATCTTCGGGCGGTGCGAGCGGATCGTCATAGCCGTGCAGGATGAGGATCTTCGCGTGAATCTTCTGCGGCGGCGGCAGCCCCGTCGGCTTGAGCATGCCGTGAAAGCTGATCACGCCCCGCAGATCCGCGCCGCTGCGCGCGAGGTCCAGCACGCACAGTCCGCCGAAGCAGAATCCCATGGCGGCCACGCGATGGGCGTCGACGTTTGGCATCTGCTTCACGAAGCTGAGCGCCGAGTTGATGCGCCTGGCGAGCAGCGCACGGTCCTGCACGAACGGCATCATCAGGGCCTGGCTCTGCTCCGGCGTTGTGCCGCGCTTACCTTTGCCATACATATCGAGCGCGAACACCCCGTAGCCGTGATACGCGAGCCGATGCGCTTTCTTTTCCACGAAGTCGTCCCGACCGCCCCAGGCGTGGCTGATCATCACGACGGGCAACGGTCCGGGCTGTTCGTCATCGAAACAGAAGAAACCCTCGAGGAGGGTCTCGCCGCACGTGTATTCGACGAGCTGTTCGCGAAGCGCCATGGGAGAGTCCTTCAGTACAGGGGCGGGAGAATATGCAGGCCGTCCGGGCCGAGTGGCAAGTCTCGGGCCCAGCGAACCGCCGCGACCGGCAGGCCGCCATAGACATGCGGGAACAACTCGCCCCGGCGTGAGGGCTCCCATTTGAGCGCCTCGCCCAGCCGGGCCGGGTCCACCGCGAGCAGCACGAGGCCGGATTGTCCGGCGCGATGGCGCCGGGCACTTTCGGGCAGCTGGGCAGCCGTCGAAAAATGGATGAACCCATCCGCTGCGTCCTGCGAGGAACCGGGATAGGCGCCGCTGGCGCACGCCGTTTGCCACTCTTCTGCGCGGCACATGTGGAAGATCAGGTCGGTCATGCGGGCATGGTGCCCGTCGCGCGCGCGAAGCGCCACGCTCGAATCCGTCTCCGTGGCAGCCGCTGTGCGGTGATACGTGGGTGCGCAGGTCACAACTGCGTCATCTACCTAGCGAGTCACGCGCTGCATTCGCTCGCTCAACCCTACAGATCGTCCCGACCTGCGCCGATAGGAAAGGCCATGACCCAATGCCGGCGCTTGCGCACCCCGCATGCCCCGACCGATTTTGAGCCGAGATCGAATGACCCTGAATGACCCAACTGCTTCGCTGCTGGAGGCCGACGACGACGACGTCGCGCGCGCCGAAGCCGCGCTTCAGTCTTTGCCGATCTGGAGCCGGCAGATTGATACCGCACGCCGCCAGACGGAAGACGCGATCGTCGCGCTGAGCTCGCGTTTCGCCGCGACCGTGAGCCGACTCGAGCGGATGCTGGGGAATCACGACCAGCACGCGGGCAATCGCGGGGGTGCGGGGACGGGCGAAAACGAAGGCGACCTGCGCGTCGTCATCGACGCGCTCAAGGCGATCCAGGCGAGCCGCGACGAGCTCGCCAAGGAATTCCGCGTGCTCTCGAGCTACACCGAAGAGCTGCGCAAGATGGCGAGCGACGTCGAATCCATCGCGTTCCAGACGAACATGCTTGCGTTGAATGCGGCCATCGAAGCGGCGCATGCGGGCACTGCGGGTCGCGGTTTCGCAGTGGTCGCGAACGAAGTGCGCAACCTTTCGACGGCCGCACGCGATACCGGCAAGCGGATTACTGAGAAGGTGGGCGCGGTCAGCGCTTCGCTGCTGCAGATCGGCGCAACGAGCGAGCGCGTCGCCGCGCGCGATACCGAGGCCGTGGCGAGCTCCGAAGCGCGCATCCAGTCCGTGTTGAGCCGCTTCGCCGCGAGCACAGTGCGGCTCGAGCAGATCGCGGGCGAGTCCCGCGCGCAGAGTGCGCAGATCAAAGGCGAGATTGCGGAGTCGCTCGTGCAGCTGCAATTCCAGGATCGCGTCGGGCAGATCCTCGCCCAAGTGGTTGCGGCGATGAATGAGCTCGGCGTCTCGCACGGCGACGGCGAACAGGCCCGCGCGCACCTGGAACGCATGATGCGTTCCTATACGACAGATGAGCAGCGACGCATCCACGCCGGCCTCGAGCCGGAAACCGTCGCGCCTCAGGAAGTGACTTTCTTCTAGGGATCGAATCATGACCAAGCGAATTCTCGTCGTCGACGACTCTTCTTCAGTACGCACCGTGGCCGGCATCGCCCTGCGCGAAGCGGGTTACGAAGTGGTCGAAGCGGCCAACGGACAGGAAGGGCTCAAGAAGCTCGATGGCGCGCGGTTTCATCTCGTCATCAGCGACGTGAACATGCCCGTGCTCGACGGCATCGGCTTCCTCAAGCAGATCAAGAGTCACCCGACGTATCGCTTCACGCCGGTGATCATGCTCACCACCGAAGCGGGCGAGGACAAGAAGCAGGAAGGTCGCGCGGCCGGCGCCAAGGCATGGATCGTGAAGCCGTTCCAGCCGAAGATCCTGCTCGATGCGGTCTCGAAGCTGTGCCTGGCCTGATCGATATCATGTCGCAGCCTGTCCAAAAACGAGACGGCCAGATCTGCATCGCCGGCGAGCTCATGATGCATACGGCGGAAGAGATTCGTCCGTTGCTGCTCGCGTCGTTGCCGACGGATGGCACGGTCGCGCATCTGGATCTTTCGCAGGTTACCGAGATCGATACTGCCGGGCTGCAACTGCTGCTTGCGGCTCATCGTGAAACGAAGTGTCGAGGCGCAAGCCTGCTCGTGGTTGCGGCGAGCGGCGCCGTGGTCGACGTGCTCCAGCTCGCAAGACAATCGTCGTTGCTGCGCGCTGCCGATTCCGGAGCGCCGACGTGAATTTCGACGATGTGCTGCCGGCCTTCATCGCCGAAGCGTCGGAGCTGTTGCGCGAGATGGAAGACGGCCTGCTCGAGTGCACGCGCGGACCGGCGTCTGATGACACGATCAACCTGATTTTCCGGGCTGCGCACACCATCAAGGGCTCGTCGGGGCTGTTCGGGCTGGACCCGATCGTCTCGTTCGTGCACGGCGTCGAGAGCCTGCTGGATCGGGTTCGGCTCGGTGAGCTGGCGCTCGATGCGCCGTTGATTCAGTTGTTGCTCGCGTGCAAAGACCATACGGCGGCACTCGTCGAGCTGGCGACGGACCTGAAGAACGGGCTGGAACCGGCGATGCAGGCGCGCAGTGAGGCGCTGCTCGCGGAGCTGGGAGCGGTTCAGTCTGGTGTTGCGTCGAAGGGTGCGGGTGCGGCCGCGAGCGGCGCAGCAGGCCGAGCGGCGGGCGGGGGCGCAGGCGCGAGTGTCGGTGCCGACACCGCGGCGGGTTGGCAAATCTCGCTCCGCTTCTCGCCGGACGTGCTGATGGCCGGCATGGACCCGCTCGCCTTCATCCGCTACCTCACGACGTTCGGCACGATCACAGCGCTGACGGTCGTCGATGAAGATCTGCCGCGCTTGTCCGGGCTCGATCCGCACAAGTGTTACCTGGGCTTCGAAATCACGCTCGAAACCCCTGAAAACCGCGCGCGCGTGGAGTCTGCGTTCGAGTTCGTCCGCGAAGACTGCACGCTGAAGATTGAACCGCTCGTCGCTGCAATCCCGGCTTCGATCACTGCCGAGCCTTCGGCTCCGGGCTCAGGGGGTAATCGTGCCGCCGACGCCAACCACGCCGCTTCGGCGACGGCCGAAACATCTTCTGCTCCCCCGCGCGCCACACAAGACGTCGCTGCCACCAGTGTGCGCGTCGACGCTGCGCGGCTGGACTGGCTCATCACGCGAATCGGCGAGCTCATCATTTCCGCCGCCGGGGCAAACCTCGCCGCGCGCCGCTCGGGCAGTGTCGAAGTCGAAGAGAGCCTGTCCGCCCTGTCCTCGCTCGTCGAGGAAGTGCGCGGCGGCGCCTTGCAGCTTCGCATGGTGAAGATTGGCGGCACGTTCAATCGCTTCAGTCGCGTCGTGCACGATGTCTCGCGCGAGCTGGGCAAAGAGATCCGCCTGCTCGTGAGCGGTGAAGACGCCGAGCTCGATAAAACGCTGGTCGAGAAGATCGCGGACCCGCTTACACATCTCGTCCGCAACGCCATTGATCACGGCATCGAGCCGGCCGACGTGCGCCTCGCGCGCGGCAAACCGGCTGCCGGCACGGTACGCCTGAACGCGTTCCACGATTCGGGAACCATCGTCATCGAAGTGAGCGACGACGGCGGCGGGCTCAAACGCGAGCGCATTCTCGCGAAGGCGCAGGAGCGCGGCCTCATCGATCCGGCCCGCACGCTCAGCGACGCTGAAATCTGCAATCTCATTTTCGAGCCGGGCTTCTCGACGGCAGAGAAGATCACCAACCTCTCCGGCCGCGGCGTGGGCATGGATGTCGTGAAGCGGAACATCACTGCGCTGCGCGGCGAAGTCGGCGTTCGCAGCACCGAAGGCGCCGGCACCACGGTGACCGTGCGATTGCCGCTGACGCTCGCGATCATCAACGGTTTCCAGATCAGCATCGGCGATTCGATGTTCGTCTTGCCGCTGGAGTCGATCGAAGAATGCGTGGAGTACAGCGCAGATGCGGAGCACGACTTCACCAGCCTGCGCGGTGAAGTGCTGCCGTTCGTCCGGCTGCGCGATCTGTTCCATATTTCCGGGGCGCCGGCGCGAAGGCAGAGCATCGTCGTCGTGCGGCACGCGGGCCAGCGCGCCGGACTGGTCGTCGATACGTTGCATGGTGAGTCGCAGGCCGTGATCAAACCGCTCGCCGGAATGTTTCGCCGGGCGGAGTGCGTGAGCGGCTCGAGCATTCTGGGCACGGGCGAGGTCGCATTGATCCTCGACGTGGGTGTCCTTGTAGAACAGGCCGCCGCGCGCAACGCGTTGCGGATGTCGGCCTGAGACTGAATTCGTCATTGGAGTAGTTGCGATGTTTCAAGACATGAAGGTCGGCACCCGGCTGGCACTGGCGTTTGCCGCCGTGCTGCTGATGATGGTGGCCGTGATTGCCGTCGGCAGCAGCCGCCTGACGCTGCTCAACGAGGAGATCGATGCAATTACCGACGTGAACAACGTCGAGATCGCTCACGCCACGGAAATGCAGACGGCTTCGTTTGCGGCGGGGCTCAGCCTGCGCAACATCCTCATCGAGCCGGACATCGCCACGATGAAGGCCGAACTGCAGCACCTGCGGGATCAGATCGCCGCGCTCGACAAGGAGTCGGACGGTCTCGCGAGGATGTTCTCGTCGGACGTGCACACCACCGCGGCGGAAAAGGACTCGTTGGCGAAGGCGGCCGGCCTGCTCAAGGATCTCATCCCCGTGCGGGAACGCGTGGCGGACCTGGCCATCGCCGGCAAACGCGACGAAGCGGCGAAGATCGTGCTCACCGAGTTGCAGCAGCAGGATGTCGCCGCGCGCGAAGCGATCGAATCGCTCGTCACGCTCGAAACGAAGTTGAATGAAGAGGACGCGGCCAGGGCCAACGCGGCGTATGAAGGCGCGCGTCGCATGATGATCGCGCTTGGCGTACTCGCCACGATGATTGCCGCTGCAGCGGGTCTTATTGTCACGCGCAGTATCCTGCGTCAGCTCGGTGGGGAGCCGTCGTATGCAGCGTCGGTGCTCCGCTCTGTCGCGGGCGGCGACTTGAGCATCGAAGTGCTGACGAAGCGCGGCGATGAAAGCAGCTTGCTGTTTGCCACCTCGAGCATGGTCGAGCGCCTCAAACAGGTGATCGACGGCCAGCAGCGGGTGGTTGCGGCGGTGAATCGCGGTGACTTCTCACAGCGCGTGGACACGACAGGACTGGCCGGTTTCCAGATGGAAATGGGCGACGGCCTGAATCAGCTGGCCAGCACGGCCGGTGCGAGCATCGAAGACGTCGTGACCACGATGCGCGCGCTCTCCGAGGGCGACCTCACGCGCACGATCGATCGCGACTATGAAGGCTCGTTCGGCGAGATGAAGGAATACGCGAACAACACCGTGCTGAAGCTTTCGATGATCATCGGCGAAGTGAACAGCGCGACCGATGCGCTCACCAGCGCCGCCGAAGAAGTGAGCAGCACGGCGCAGTCGCTCTCGCAGGCGGCCAGCGAGCAGGCTGCAGGCGTTGAAGAGACGAGCGCGGCCATCGAAGAGATGACGGCGTCGATTGCCCAGAACACCGACAACGCGAAAGTCACGGACGGCATGGCGTCCAAGGCCTCGACCGAAGCGGCCGAGGGCGGCGATTCGGTGAAGGCGACGGTCAGCGCGATGAAACAGATCGCGCAGAAGATTTCGATCATCGACGACATCGCGTACCAGACCAATCTGCTTGCGCTCAACGCGGCCATCGAGGCGGCGCGGGCGGGTGAGCACGGCAAGGGTTTTGCGGTGGTCGCGGCAGAAGTCCGCAAGCTCGCCGAGCGCAGTCAGGTGGCTGCGCAGGAAATCAGCACGGTTGCTACGGGGAGCGTGGAGTTGGCCGAGAAGGCCGGCGCGCTGCTCGACCTCATCGTGCCGAGCATCAAGAAGACTTCGGATCTCGTGCAGGAAATCTCGGCCGCTTCGCAGGAGCAATCGACTGGCGTGAGCCAGATCAATTCCGCGGTGACGCAGCTCAGTCAGACGACGCAGCAGAACGCGTCTTCGTCCGAAGAGCTTGCCGCGACGGCGGAAGAGATGAGCGGCCAGGCCGAGCAACTTCAGCAGACGATGTCGTTCTTCAAGACGGCGTCGGCGGGCACTCCGCGAGCCGCGACGAAGGGGCGCAAGTCCAGCGCGACGACGTCGAAGCCTGTCGTGCGCAAGACCGCGTCCGCAGTGGCGGGCAATCTGGCCCTCGCCGCGGATGGCCCGGACGAATCCCAGTTCTCGAAGTTCCGGTAAGCGGGAGCAGTCTGTGGCTCATTCAAGCTCGCAGCCCGCTCGGGCCCCCGCGACGGCGGAGACTGCGTCCGACGGCGGGGCGCAGGTTCAGCAATATCTGACGTTCATGTTGAGCGGCGAGACGTTTGCCATGGGCATTCTCGCCATCAAGGAAATCATCGAGTATTCCCCGGTGACGGAAGTGCCGATGATGCCGGCCAGCGTGCGCGGCGTGATCAACCTGCGCGGATCGGTCGTCCCGGTGGTGGATCTCGCCGTGCGCTTCGGTCGAGCGGCGGCGCCGGTGACCAAGCGAACCTGCATCGTCATCATTGAAGTCACTGCGCGCGGTGAGCGGCAGGATGTCGGCGTCGTCGTCGATGCGGTGAATGCCGTGCTCGATATTCCGGCAAGCGAGATCGAGCCGCCGCCGGCGTTTGGAACGCGCATCCGCACCGATTTCATCCAGGGCATGGGGCGCGTGAACAACCGGTTCGTGATCCTGCTCGACGTCAATCACGTGCTGGCGCTCGACGAGCTGGCGGAAGTGGCGGGCGCAGCGGCGACCGCCGCCTGATCCTCAGAAGCCGATGCTCGCCCTGTCCGATCGCGAATTCGCGCAGTTTCAGCGTTTCATTTACGAGTCCGCGGGAATCAGCCTCACACCGGCGAAGAAAGCGCTGGTGAGCGGGCGGCTCGCGCGTCGCGTGGAGCACACGCGCGCCAGCAGCTACGCCGATTATTTCAGGTTGCTCGCCAGCGGTCGCGCGCCGCAGGAAGTGCAGACGGCGATCGATCTGCTCACCACCAACGAAACCTATTTTTTCCGCGAGCCGAAGCACTTTGATTTCCTGCGCGCGCAACTCGCGGGCACGCTGGGGACGCAGCCGTTGCGCGTCTGGAGCGCGGCAGGCTCGACGGGGGAAGAGGCTTACAGCATCGCGATGGTTCTCGAGGATTGCCGGCCCGGCGGCGCTTGGGAAATCGTTGCGTCCGACATCAGCGTGCGGGTGTTACAACGGGCGCGCACGGGCCACTACCCGATGGAACGCGCGCGCAACGTGCCGAAGAAATTCCTGCAGCGTTTTTGCCTGAAAGGCGAGGGCGAACACGAGGGCACGCTGCTGGTCGAGCGATCGCTGCGTGCGAAAGTGAAGTTCCTGCAGGTGAACCTGAATGCGCCGCTGCCGGAGCTGGGAACGTTCGATTTCGTGTTCCTGCGGAACGTGCTCATCTACTTCAATGCGGACACCAAGCGCAGGGTCGTCGATCGCATCCTGCCGTTGCTGCGCAAGGGCGGGTGCCTGTTGGTGGGGCACTCCGAGAGCCTGCATGGAATCAACGACATGTTGCAGGTCGTTGCGCCTTCCGTTTACCGCAAGGTTTAAAGGGAGCGCGCGCCGTTGAGTCGCATCAAAGTCATGGTCGTCGATGACTCGGCGGTGGTTCGCCAGGTGATGACTGCGCTGCTGAATGCAGACGCGGGTGTCGAAGTCATCGGTGCAGTCGCCGATCCATTGTTCGCGATGGAACGCATGAAACGGCAGTGGCCGGACGTGATTGTGCTCGACGTCGAAATGCCGCGCATGGATGGCATTACGTTTCTCAAGAAGCTGATGGCCGAGCGGCCGACGCCGGTGGTGATCTGTTCGACGCTGACGGAAGCGGGTGCGCCGACGACGATCGAGGCGCTCGCGGCGGGTGCAGTCACGATCATCACGAAGCCGAAAGTCGGACTCAAAGATTTTCTGCACGACGCGAGCTCGGAGCTCAGCGCCGCGATTCGGCTGGCGGCAAAGGCGAATGTGCGTCGGCGCGTGCCGCTTCCGGCGGCGAGCGCCGGTATCGCAGCCGGCGTGGGCCGCGCGGCTGGCGCGGGTGCTTTGTTCGGTGGGCCTGGCGCGCACGGTGCGTCTTCTGTGCCGGTCAAGAATTCTGCTGACGTCATCCTTGCTCCGGCGCGCGAAAAAGCGATGACGCGCACGACTGAACGCGTCGTCGCGCTCGGCACTTCAACCGGCGGCACTCAGGCACTCGAACGAGTGCTCACGCAGTTGCCCGTCGTATCACCCGGTATCGTCATCGTTCAGCACATGCCGCCCAGTTTCACGGCGGCCTTCGCGGCACGCCTCGATAGTCTTTGTGAAATCACCGTGCGCGAGGCGAAGCACAACGATCGCGTGATTCCCGGCTGTGCGCTCGTGGCGCCGGGCGGCAAGCACATGCTGCTGAAACGCAGCGGCGCGCAGTATTACGTGGAGATCAAGGAGGGCCCGCCGGTGAACCGGCATTGCCCGTCCGTGGATGTGCTGTTTCGATCGGTCGCCGCATGCGCGGGATCGAATGCGCTCGGCGTGATCATGACCGGCATGGGGGACGATGGGGCGCGCGGGCTGAAGGAAATGCGCGACGCCGGGGCGCACACCGTGGCTCAGGATGAGGCGAGTTGTGTGGTGTTTGGGATGCCCAAGGAAGCGATCAAGCTGGAGGCGGCGGAGAGGGTTCTTGGGTTGGAGAGTATTTGGCAGGTGGTGTTGAGGGCGGAGTAGCAGTTGGTTCGGCTGGGAAGCGCCTCGATCGCTGGGCGGCTCGAGGGAGATCGGGAAGCCCTCAATCGCCGGGCGGCTGAAGAAGCGCTCTGTCGCCGCGCGGCCAAGAGGGCGGCTGATGGAGCTCAGTCGTGCGCGGCTAACACGACACCCTCGAGGGCGTCGACGCGACCTGATGAGCCTTGTGAGGGGCGTCCGAATACAGGGATGTATTCGGCCGAGGCCCCGAGGGACCGGTCTTACGGCCGTACCCGAACAAGGCTCATCAGGTCGCGGCGGCGCCAGCGCAAGCGCCTCTCGGATCTTCAGCTTCCCTCTTAGCCGCCCGGCGATTGAGGGCTTCTTGATCCAACCCGAAAGCCTATTTCTTAGGCTTCACAAACTTCAAAATAAACTGATCCGTCTGCCACCGAATCTTGTCATCGTGCACATTCGCCGTATGCGGATCGTCCTTGTTCTTGAGGACATCGCCGCTGCTCTCGAGCTTGAAGCCCGCGGCCACCACTTCCTTCTTCACCACCTCAGGGTCGATGCGATGAAGCGCCGATGTATCACGCGTACCTGAACCCGGTTCCGCCGCGTGATCGACCACGATGTACGTGCCGCCTGGCTTCAAGGCATCGAACGCAGCTTTGTTGAAAGCCACGTACGCATCGTTCGGCGCGTTGTGGATGTCGTGATAGTTCAATGACGTCCACACCACGTCCACCGGCTCGGGCAGCTTGTATTCCGAAGGGGGACCGATCACGACCTTCACGTTCTTGTACGCGGGGTCTGCGGCAATCGTCGCGACGGCGGGCGGCGGCGGAGTCGTGCCTGCCGGCGCATTAGGATTCGGACGCGGCGGTGGTTGCACCGCATAGACCACGCCTGTGTCGCCGACCACCTTGCTGAAGATGCGCGTGTAGTAACCGGCGCCCGGCAGCAGGTCCGCGACTTTGTCGCCTTTCTTGATGCCCGCAAACGCGACGGACTCGGCAGGCTTGCGTCCGGAGTCCTTCTGCTTGTCCGCGTCTGGTCGGCCCGCATCGGCGACCGCGGCCGCGACGTTAGCCGGGATGGATGCCGCGTGCGCACCCGTGATCGAAACGAGCATGGCCACTGCGAGCGCACTGCTGAACGGCAAAAGATGACGAGGCATGGAGCATCCCCCTTCGTTGAAGTGGTGCGGACTCTAACAGTAACCCGCCGCGAAGGGACGCCGCGCCAGGGTCGCATGGCCGCGATTCAGAGCCAGCCTGGCTCAACACCAGCCTGGCTCAACACCGGCCTGGCTCGACACCGGCCTGGCTCGACACCAGCCTGGCTCAACGCGGTCGGCGCCGCGTGTGCTCACCGATAGCCGAACAACTTGCGCGACTTGATTGCGTTTGCAACCTCCGCCGGCACCAGGCTTTCCCACTCCGTGCTGCCGTTGCCGATCTTGCTGAGCACGTCCGGCGAATAGATGCTCAGGAAATCGCGGTTGAAGTCGGTGAGCTGCACGATGCTGCGTCGGTTGACCAGGTGTGCATACAGGTGACGCAGCGGTTCGGCGACCTGCAACGTGTCCACGGTAACAAGATTGCCGCTGGCCGGGTCTATATGCGGATAGATGAACAGCCTGAGGTTATTGCGGAACAGCCGCCCGAAGCTTTCGAGGATGCCGCCTTCGAGACCGGTGTAATACGACTCGTCGAAAATCGCGTGCAGGTTCTGTGAGCCCATCGCGAGGCCGATGCGTCGTTGCGTATAGCGGAACAGGTACGCGGCGAGCCGATAATATTCGGAGAAGTTCGAGACCATCACCGTGCAGCCCGTGGCCGCGAGCACTTCGGCACGGCTGATGAAATCGCCCAGGTCCACTGTGCCGCCCGCCATGAGATTGCTCATGGTGATTTCCATGATCGACACCGTTTCGCCGGGCGCGACATCGTTCGGCCATTCGGCTTCGAACGCGCGCAGGGCAGAGCGCGCGAGGTCGAGATTCACGTGCGTCACTGGCCGGAAGCGGCCGCGCTCGATCAGCACGGGTTTCTTGTAGAGCACTTCCGCGGGCTGCAGTGCTTCGCCATCCGCCGAAAACATGGCCGCGCCGGTGAGGCCGAGCTGCACGAGCCGCAGGCTCATCACGCGATTGTCGATCTGGGCGAAGTCCGGTCCGGAAAATTCGATGAGATCGATCTCGATGCGCTGGGTGGTGAGTCCGTCGAGCAGCGACTCGAGCAGTTTCTCCGGCTCCTTGTCGAGAAAGCACGCGCCATAGACCAGGTTCACGCCGACGATGCCGAGCGCTTCCTGCTGCAGGCCGTTCTCCACATCCAGCATGCGCACGTGGATGACGATCTGGTTGTTCTCGCCGCCCGGCCGCGCCTGGAACTTGATGCCCATCCAGCCGTGGCATTCGTTGTTGCCGCGGAAACTGCGCGCCGACACGGTGTCGGCAAACGAAAAGAACGCGGTGTCGGCGCCGCGTTGCGCCGAGAGCCTTTCGAGGTTCAGCTGCTGCTCGTGATCCAGCATCGACTCGAGCCGCTCGCGGCACACGTAGCGTGCGCACGGCCCGTAGATCGCATCGCTCACCTTCATGTCGTAGGCCGAAATGCTCTTCGAGATCGTGCCGGCGGCCCCGCCGACGCGGAAGAACCAGCGCACCACTTCCTGGCCGGCGCCGATTTCGGCGAAGGCACCGTAGTAGCGCGGGTCCAGGTTGACCTGCAGGGCTTTGTCACGCGCCGCGACGGGATGGGTGTTCACGTGCCGTTGGGTACCTGTATCGCGTTAGGGACGTAGGATAGCGGGTTGTTGGATTAGTGTTTACGGCGGGGACGGGGGCGGGCGCGGGAAGCAGATGAAGACGAAGCAGCTGAAGAAGCCCTCGATCGCCGGGTGGCTGAAGAGGCGGATCGCTTCGCCCACTTCACCAACTCCTCCGCGTCATCCAGCACGTCCGCCGGCACGGTGTAGTAATTCATGCTGACCTCCGGCTTGTCCTTGTAGGGGACGAAAGGCTTCATGCCGCGCGCCTGGTACTCGGGCCGCGTCACGTCGTCGACTTTGAAATACAGCGTGTCGTCGTCGATGACGGCGAAAAAAGTGTCGTCGCAGTAGAGCCCGACCGCGCCGAACATGCGGCGGGACGTGATGCGCCCGGCCCGCTCGAGCTGCTCGAGGATGTATTCGAGGAATGCTGCGCCGACCGCCATGGCGCCGATCCTAACTGCGCCGGGTCACTCGAAACTGCTCGCACGACAACGGTGCGCAGCGCTGCGATTTTGCGCCATCACGGCCCGAATCCAGTGCCTGTCACCCCCCGGGCCGAAAGGCTCGAAATCGCATAAGTCGCTGTTCCTGAAGCATCTCGTGAGTCTCACACGCGGTTGGCACAGCCGTTGCAACATAGACATCAACGGACGTCGCCTCTACGTCCGGGTGGAAGTCCGGGTTTCCGGGCATCCAACAACGCCGCCGGTTGCAACTCGTGACCCCCTCGCGAATTCTGTAGCCGGCGGCGTATTTTTTTATCCCTCTCGACGCTTAAGCTGCCGCCACCAAGGACGAGGGTGACGTATGACAGACGCAGCTATCGGACCATTCTCCGACGCGCTCCGCGCCGGCAACCTGCCGGTCGACCTGAGCTTCTTCGAAGCCTGCATCGCGGGTGACGAAGCGGCCGTGCAGTCCGCGCTGGATCGCGGGCAGGACATCGACGCTTTCGCGCCCGATGGATTTACCGCCCTCGCACTTGCCGTGTCCTTCGGACATCACTCGCTGGCCCGGCGACTGATCGAAGCGGGCGCGGATGTGAACCGGCGCGCCAACACCGCGCAGAACGTCGGCCCCATTCACGCGGCACTCGCGCGCGGGGACATGCAGACCCTCGAGCTGCTGCTGCAGATGGGCGCGGACCCGAATGCGGTCCAGGAAAAAAACGTTCGGCCGCTTCACGAGGCCGCGTCGTCTGGCAACACTGTCGGTGCTGCGTTGTTGTTGATGTATGGCGCGGATCCTTGCGCGAAAGCAGACGACGGCCAGACGCCTGCGGATCTCGCGCTCAGTAAAGGCTATGCGCTTGCGGACCGGCTGCATGCACTCAGCCTGCGAAGAGTGGTGCTTTAGTAGTGCTCCAGGGAAGCGCCGATCGACTGCTTTCGGAAAACAGAAAATATTTTTCCCGTTTTTGATTTCGAAGAGTGCCGGCAATCAGACCTGGCACGGGCTTGCGCCTCGTTTGCAGCAGCCAGGCACTCACCGACGCTTCGGCAAACAGAGGCGGGCGTTCAGGCCTTGCCCTGATTCATCGACCACATGACGCCGTAGGGATCGCGCAGCTGGGCGTAGCGGTCGCCCCAGAACATATCGGTCGGCGGCATGATTTCCGTGGCACCGGCATCGATGGCGCGACGATAGCGGGCATCGATGTCCTGGATCATGAGCGTGAGGTTGAAGCCGGCCGGCGCTTGAATCGGGTGGCCGTGTTCCGGGTAGGCATCGCTCAGCATGACTGAGCTGCCGTTGAGGTACAGGTGGATGTGCATCGTGCGTCCTTTGTCGTCCACCGGGTAACGGAACACTTCTTCCGCACCGAACGCTTTCTGGTAGAACTCGGCCGCCGCGCTGGCGCCGTCCACAGTGAGATAGGCCACGACGCCGCCCTTAGTGGGAGGCATCTTCGGCGGGGCATCTGCGGGGCTGCTCATGGGGACGCTCCAATCGTTGTAAGTTGACCGGGATTCGGTGCAAGGACGTGCCGCGCCTGCCGCGGCCGACAGGTCCGACACATTTTTCGCGAATACCGTGCGACGTCGGTGCAAGCGCAGCGGCCTGCTCCAGGGTGATTCACGAAGTGGCTCGCGGGCGCCTTCGATTTCGGCTCATTGAGACTTAAGTCGCTGCGCTGTCGGGCCTCGGAAGCATTGACTCATGCCGGGTTCCGGTCAGACTGCTGAAGCACAGCCTGGGCTGATTTCCACGGCATTTCTCATGGGGTTTGCTTGAGCGGTCGCGAATGGACGCTGATTTTCGTCGCCGGCGTCGCAATCGTGGCAACGCTGTTCGTCCCCGCCATTCCGCAGGATCCTGCGTACCACGTGTTCGTCGACAGCCACACGCTGTTGGGCATCCCGAATTTCTGGAACGTCGTCTCGAATGTCGGGTATCTGCTCGTGGGGCTATATGGGCTCGCTCAATGGCGACACCTGCAGTTCGTCGAGATGCGCGTGGCTTACATCACCTTCTGTGTCGGCGTGACGCTCGTGGCGTTTGGGTCTTCGTACTACCACTGGGCGCCGTCGACGCCGGCACTGGTGTGGGACAGGTTGCCGATGTCCATCGCCTTCATGGCGCTCTTGTCGCTCACCTTGGGTGAACGCGTTTCAGTGACGCTCGGCAAACGGCTGTTGTGGCCGCTCGTTGCGATCGGTGTCGCTACGGTTTTTTATTGGGCCTGGACCGAGCAGCACGGCGCCGGCGATCTGCGGCCGTATGGGCTCGTGCAGCTCCTGCCGATTGTGCTGATGCCGTTGCTGTTGCTGCTGTTTCCCGTGAGCCATGGCAGCACGAAGTGGCTCTGGTACACGTTTGCGGGCTACGTGTTCGCGAAAGTCGCCGAGCAGCTCGATGAGGCGATCTACACCGCGCTCGGGTTGAGCGGGCACAGCATCAAACATTTCGTGAGCTCGGTTGCAGTGCTGTTCGCCGTGTTCGCGATGCTGGAAATGCGCGCTTTGCCGCCAAAACGTTAGTTACCGCTCGCTATAGCGATGCGCACCGCTCTCCCCAAAGAGGGATTCAGGCCTTTTCCCGTCCTGCGGTAAATGCCCTTTCCGTTCGCGTCTTCCACGCAGAGGGCTGCCTTCCATGCCAATCAAACTCACGGTCAACGATCAGGCGCGCGAGCTCGACGTCGATCCGGAGATGCCTCTTCTTTGGGCCATCCGCGATCACCTGCAGCTCACCGGCACCAAATTCGGCTGCGGCATGGCGCTTTGTGGTGCCTGCACCGTGCACATCGACGGGCAGGCCACACGCTCGTGCGTCACGCCAGTGTCCGCCGTCGAAGGCAAGCGCGTCACTACGATTGAAGGGCTCGCCACGCCAGCCGGCAAGGCCGTGCAGGAATCGTGGGTTCATCTCGACGTGCCCCAGTGCGGCTATTGCCAGAGCGGGCAGATCATGTCGGCCTCGGCGTTGCTCGATACGAATCCGAAGCCGAGCAACGACGATATCGACGCCGCGATGTCCGGCAACCTCTGCCGATGCGCCACCTATGTGCGCATTCGCGCTGCCATTCACGAGGCGGCGAACACGCTGCCCGCCAAAGTCACCCAGACCGAGCACCAGGGCTGAACCCAGGCTGGACGAGGCTGAGTCAGGCTAAGGAGCCCAACATGTATTTCCGTCGCATCGAAAATTTCCAGGCCTTGCTGAATCAGTGGGGTCCCGCGGATGCCCTGGCGTCTGCGCTCACACGTCGCACCTTTCTCAAGTTCACCACACTCGCGGGCGCGGGCCTCACGCTTGGCGCCATGCTGCCGGGTTGCAGTGACGGCGCGAGCTCCGGTTCGACGACAACGGCGTCCTCGAACCTGCCGCTCGTAACGCCGTTCGTACGCATCGCGCCGGACAACACCGTCACCGTGATCATCAAGCACGTCGAAGCGGGCCAGGGCGTTTGGACCGGTCTTTCCGCAGTGGTTGCGGAAGAGCTCGACGCCTCGTGGAGCCAGATGCGTGCGGAGAATGCGCCGGCGCAAGTGCCTCAGTACGGCAACTTCGCGTTCGACCCAAAGGGCAGCGTGCAGGGCACGGGCGGTTCGACGGCGATGGCGAATTCGTGGCAACAGCTGCGCGAAGCCGGCGCGACGGCGCGCGCGATGCTGGTGAATGCAGCGGCACAGAAGTGGAAAGTGCCGGCGACTGAGATCACGGTGAGTGAAGGCGTGGTCGCGCATTCGTCGGGAAAGAAAGCGACCTTCGGCGAGCTTGCGAGCGCCGCAGGTCAGCTGGCGGTTCCCACCGACGTCAAACTGAAGGATCCGACGCAGTTCAAGATCGTGGGCCGCGACAAGCTGCCGCGACTCGACAGTCACGCGAAATCAACGGGCACGCAGCAGTTCGCCATCGACGTGATGCTGCCGGGGATGATGACGGCTGTGGTGATGCGTCCGCCGCGATTCGGTGGCGTCGCGCAGGCGGTCGATGATGCGGCGGCGAAGGCGGTGCCGGGCGTCGTCGATGTCGTGAAGATTCCGCGCGGGGTGGCCGTTGTCGCGCGGGACATGTATTCCGCGAAGAAGGGGCGCGAAGCGCTCAAAGTCACGTGGGATGAAAGTGGCGCGGAGAAGCGCAGTTCTGCGGCGTTGTTCGCGGAGTTCAAGCGCCTCGCTGGCGCGGGCGACGCGGTTCCCGTGATCCAGCGCGGCGATGTAGCGGCTGGCTTGAAGGGCGCGGCCAAAACGATTCACGCCGACTTCGAAATTCCCTATCTCGCGCATGCGCCGATGGAGCCGCTGACCGCCGTGTGTGTGCTCAGCGCCGATCGCTGCGAAATCTGGGCGGGCGCGCAGTTTCAGACAATCGATCAGTTGAATGCCGCAGCGGCTGCGGGATTGAAACCGGAACAGGTCAAGATCAACACGCTGGCAGCCGGTGGCACGTTCGGTCGCCGCGCCAACATGGAGTCGGATTACATCTCGGAAGTCGCATCGATCGCGAAGGCCACCGGCGGCAAGTATCCCGTGCGCCTGGTATGGACGCGCGAAGACGATGTGACGGGCGGCAAATACCGCCCGATGTCAGTTCATCGCGTGACGGCTGGTGTGACGAAAGACGGCAAGGTGGTGGGCTATCAGCAGCGCGTGGTCGGCCAGTCGATTCTCGCCGGCACGGCGTTCGCCGCGATGATGAAAGATGGCGTTGACCCCAGCGCCGTCGAAGGCAGCGCGCCCGAGCAGTACGAGATTGCAAATGCGGATGTCACTTGGTCCGCGCCGAAGGTGGGCGTGCCGGTGTTGTGGTGGCGCTCGGTCGGCCACTCGCACATGTCGTTCTCGAAGGAAGTGATCGTCGACGAGCTCGCGCAGGCGGCGGGACAAGACCCGGTCGCGTTCCGGCTCGCGATGCTCGAGAAAAACCCGCGCGCCGCCGGTGTGCTGAAGCTTGCGGCGGAGAAGGCAGGCTGGGACAAGCCATTCGACAAAGCGAAGGGCCGCGGCCGCGGCATCGCCGTGCACGAATCGTTCGGCACAGTCGTGGCGCAGGTGGCTGAAGTGACGGTGAAGGACGATCAGATCGTCGTCGACCGCGTCGTGTGCGCGGTGGATTGCGGAGTGGCCGTTACGCCGGACGTCATCCGCGCGCAGATGGAAAGCGGTATCGGGTATGGCCTCGGCGCTGCGCTCCACGGCGCCATCACGCTCACGGACGGGCACGTCGACCAGACGAATTTCCACCAGTACCAGGTGCTGCGTATCAACGAGATGCCGAAGGTGGTGGAGGTCCACATCGTGCCTTCGACGAACCCGCCGTCGGGTGTCGGCGAACCGGGAACGCCGCCGATTGCGCCGGCGGTGGCGAATGCGGTTCGCATGGCTACCGGGATCAAGCTGCGCAAGTTGCCGTTTGATCTGGCGGCGGCGCGGGAGGCGAAGGTTTAGCTTTTGTAAGATATCGGGCTGTTTGAAAAGAAGCCCTCAATCGTCGGGCGGCTCGGACGGCGCCGCTACGAGCGGCCTCGTCAATACGCTCCAAGCCGCCCGGCGATTGAGGGCTTCTGTGTCTGCCCTCTGAATCGATCAGCCTATCAAGGCTTGAGTTGCGCCCGAATCTCGCCCGGCTTGTGCTCGGCGCTGTGTACGTTCACATACAGGTTGCCGGCTTTGAGGCTGGCGTACTGCGCTTCCGTCAACTTCGAGCCTTCCGGCACGGTGAAGGTGTCGTCACCGCTTTTCACGAGCGTGATGATGGGCGGACCGTTCTTGCCCGCCGGCGCTTCGTGAATGTGGGCGGCCGTGCCCGCGATGCCCTTGGTCTTCACAGACCCGCTCACCGTCATGTCCTTGGCGATGCTGATCTTGCCGCTGGCCGTAGCATCCGTAGTCACGGCCGGCACTTCCTCCGCGCCGGTGAGCTTCACGGAGACGTCTTCTGCAAGGGCCGCTGTGCTGGCCACGCCCAGCGCTGCAGCCAGCAGCGTCGAAAGAGTGGTTCGCCGGAGAAGGGTGTTCATCGTTTTTGCCTCCAGGGATAGGAATGACGAGTTTTCCATAGCAATCGGCTTGCCTGCCGATTCGCGACGGGGAGTCTAGCATCGGGGCGAAAGCGTTCCGCGGGCTCCCCGCGGCGATGACCAAGATGACCCGATGACCGCGATGACCCGATGACCGCGATGACCCGATGACCGTGCCGATCGCGACGACCGCGGGCGATTCCCACCGCGATTCCTTCACCGTTCTTGGCGGAGCGGTCTGCAACCCCGCCTCTATTCTGGCGCCCAGTGGATCCGGAGGCGGCGCCATGTTCAAACGTAAATCCGACGATGCTCAGAAACACGATAGCGCACATCATGCGGACGGCGGGCTGCAGCTCGACCTCGCGATCATGGAAGCTCGTTTGCGCGAGCGGCGCTGCGCGCTGAACTGGCTGCTAGCGGGCGGTACGGGCCGATCCAACGGAGACCAACGGCCCATTTCCCTCAGACGGTTCGAACACCGTGGGTGGCGTTGTCTCGAACGTGCTCACCGAAAGCGTTGTGGTTCGCAGTGACATCCGATCCTCGCGATGGCGACGCTCAATACGAACCGCGTTCTCGTATCGCAAATGGCCATGCCGCGCGATATCTGCAGCACCGTTTACAGCAGCGCCACAGGGTGTGCCGGCGTAGAGGCGTCTTCATTAGTACGAGCGTCTGTGTGCACCTCGCCATGCTGTCGGCGTTGCAATTTGCAAATGGCGTGCGATTCTCGATCGCGCAGCCCGCCGCGACGTGCGCGGAGGGACCATCAACTACGGTATCCATAATCTGTTCATGCACGGCGATAGAACCCTGGCGGGCACGACCAGGTGAGCGCCGCCTGGAATTACACGATGCCTGCGCTCGATACCTGGCGCGTTAGCGACGCCTTCTGATCGCGGCGCCCGGCCGCGCCCGCATTTTCTTTGCGTTGCTCATTGCTGCGTTGGCGTCCATCAACTTTCTGGTGGGCCTGGATCGTCCCGCCGGCGCCATCTGGGACGAGAGCGACTCCCTTACCGCTGCCCAACGCTACCGGGATCGCACGGAGCAGTTTGCGAGCCACCCGCCGCTCGGCATGATGCTCATCGCCGCGGGCGACGTGTTGATGCAGCCGGATCGAAGCAAGGCCGATGCGACTGCACTGGCGCGCGACCCGAAGATCCAGGGCGAGCACATCCCGGCCGGGTTCGATTTTTCCAGCATGCGTGTTGCGTCCGGTGTGTTCGCTGTCATCGGCGCCGTGCTGTTCTATGCGCTGATGCTTCGATTGACCGGGCGGCTCGTGCCGGCGCTGCTGCTGAGCCCTCTCTACGTATTCGACAACGCGTTCATCGTGGCTTTTCGGGCCGCGCATCTCGATGCCTTCCAGGTGGCGTTTCTGCTCGCGGGCTTGCTGTGCTTCGTCGTGAGTGAGCAGCGTGGATCGCGCAGCTCACCCTGGCTCGAGCTCGGGATGTCAGGATGCCTCGGCCTCGCGCTCATGGTGAAAATGAACGTTCTGCCGTTCTTGCTGTTGCCGCTCATGCTGGTGGCGCGACGGCTGTGGCTTCAGCGGGATCGCATTCTGCCGATGCGGAAGTATGTCAGCGCAATTCGCGATCTCTGCGTGAGTGCGCTGGCGTGCTGTTCGCCTGCGTGGCGGTGATCACGCTGCATGTCGCCATTGGCACGCATCCGCCGAACGGCGCAATGCCATCGGCAACCAAGGATGCGCTCTTCATCTCGTCGACCTATCGTGAGTTCCTGAAGCATGAGCGTCCGCTCTCGCCGGGCGTCGTGCTGGCCGCCGCACACGATTACGCGAGGTTCATGGCAGCCGACCACGCCGGCAGGGTGCGCGTCGCTCCGACCGGCTCGCGCCCGCTCGAACGGCCCTTCACTAGCCGGCCCATCCTGTATCAACGGGACTCGGGCGGGACGCGCACCGCCTCCGTCGAGCACATCGGCAATGCGGTGGGCTGGGCAATCGGGTTCGTGGCAGTCGTGTCATCCGTCGGGTTCATGACGAGGCGCAGGCGTCAGCCGCTCATTGCGATGCTGCTGATCGTCTACGCGTCGTTCATCGCCTTACATCTGTATCTCGACGGACTCCGAGTGGTTTATCTCTATCACTATTTCCCCGCACTGCTGTTGTCGTTCTGCCTCGTGCCGCTGGCGATTCAGGAGCTCGCAAGCGGGTGGCGCGCTATTTCACTCCGAACGCGAAGATCGTCTGCGACCGATACTTCTCGCCCGGCCGCAGCACCGCGGACGGAAATTCCGGGCGATTCGGCGAGTCCGGAAAATGCTCGGTTTCCAGGCAGAACGCGCCGCGCTTGATGTAGCGGTGTCCCGCCTTGCCCTGCGAACCGTCGAGATGATTGGCGGTGTAGAACTGAACGCCCGGCTCCGTCGTTCTCACTTCGAGCGTGCGGCCGCTCTTCGGATCGGTCACCGTCGCCGCGACGGCGAGTCCCGGCTTCTGGCGGTCGATGACGAAGTTGTGGTCGTATCCGAGGCCCAGCCGCAGTTGCTCGTCCTTCGCTTCGATACGCGCCCCGATGGCCGTGGGCTTGCGAAAGTCGAGCGGTGTGCCGGCAACGTCGGCGAGCACCCCGGTGGGCAGCTGCATCGGATCGACCGGTGTGTATTTTGTGGCGTGGATCGTGAGCACCTGACCCAGCACATCGCCCTCTCCGTCACCGGCGAGATTGAAGTAATCGTGATGGGTGAGATTCACGATCGTGGGTTTGTCCGTCGTCGCGGCATAGTCCAGTGACAGTTCATTCTGCTCGCTGAGCAGGAACGTGACGCTCACCGACAGGTTGCCGGGATAGCCTTCGTCGCCGTCCGCGCTCAGGTGCGAGAGCTCGACGCCGGCTTGCCCGGACTTGCGGACTTCTTTCGCACGCCACACCACCTTGTCGAAACCTTTCAGTCCGCCGTGCAGGCTGTTGCGATCGTTGTTCGCGGCGAGCTTGTATGTCTTACCGTCCAGCGTGAACTGAGCCTTGCCCACGCGATTGGCATAGCGACCGATGATCGCGCCGAAATACGGCGGGTTCTTCACATATCCGTCGATGCTGTCGTAGCCGAGCACGACATCACCGAGCTTGCCGTTGCGATCCGGCACTCGAATCGACGTGATGATGCCTCCATACGTCAGCACGCGAACTTCCATGCCGCCCGTGTTCTTCAGCGTGTATTGCTCGACGGCGGCGCCGTCCGGCAATTTGCCGAACGGGGCATGCGATACCGTGATGTCGGCAAACGCCACCTGCGTGACGAAGGCTAACGCGCAGCCGATCACCATCTGGTGCGCCCGCTGAAATCCGCTGTGTTTTCCCTTGGCCCGTCGATTCATCGAAGCGCTCCCTGTGGCATGATACGAAAAGAGGGGGACGAGGCATGCAAAGCAAGCCGACTTCACACGACATTGCTTATCTGGCGGGCGTGTCGCAACCGACCGTGTCGCGCGCACTGCGTGGCAGTCCCATGGTGAGTGAAGAAACGCGCCGGCGCATCGAGACGATCGCCCAGCAGCTCAATTACAAGGTCGACAAGAACGCGTCGAGCCTGCGCACCCAGCATTCGATGACGCTGGCGCTGCTGCTGTTCGAAGACCCGACGCCGGACGATTCGCTGATCAACCCGTTTTTCCTGTCGATGCTCGGCTCGATCACGCGGGCCTGCGCCCAGCGCGGCTACGATCTGCTCATCTCGTTCCAGCAGCTGTCCGGCAATTGGCACGTGGACTACGAGGACAGCCGTAAGGCCGACGGCATCCTGCTGCTCGGTTATGGCGATTATCACGAATACCGCGAGCGGCTGGAGCAACTGGTGCGCCAGGGCACGCACTTTGTGTGCTGGGGCGTCGTGTCGGGCGATCAGCCCGGCATCGCCGTCGGTTGCGACAATTTCCGGGGCGGCGGCGATGCGACCCGGCATCTCATCCGGCTCGGCCGTCGGCGCATCGCGTTTCTCGGCACGGCGACGAGTCATTACCCCGAGTTCCAGGAGCGCTATCGCGGCTACGCCGACGCACTGTCCGAGGCGGGTCTGGCGGCAGCGACGGCCCTGCAGGTCGATGCCATCACCTTGGAAAATGCGGGATATCTCGCTGCCCGCGAGCTGCTCGCGCGCGGCGAACCGTTCGACGCGATCGTTGCGGCGAGCGACCTCATTGCCATGGGCGCTTTGCGCGCGCTTCAGGAACGACGCATCGACGTGCCGGGTGCGGTGTCGGTGGTGGGATTCGACGATATTCCGGCGGCAAGTCTCGCCAATCCGCCGCTCACCACAGTGATGCAGGACACGCGGCTTGCAGGCCAGGTGCTGGTCGATACGCTGCTCGCTTCCATTCGCGGCGAACCCGCGCGCAACTGCACGCTGCCGACCAGGTTGGTGGTACGCAAGTCCTGCGGCGCAGGCTGAGCTCATGTCACCACCGGATGCGGCACGCGGAGCACGAACAGGCCCGCGATGACGAAACTCGTGCCGCCGATAACCAACGCGTAGATCGGCTCGCCGCCGAACAACAGCCTGAGCAGAAATCCCAGCACGCCCGCGGCCACGAGCTGCGGGATCACGATGAAGAAATTGAAGACGCCCATGTAGAGGCCCATCTTCTGTGCGGGAACGCTGTCGGAGAGCAACGCGTAAGGCAGCGATACGATGGACGCCCACGCAAAACCGATGCCGACCATCGACAGCAACAGCCAGTCCGGATCGCGAACGAGGCGGAACGAGAACAGCGCGATTCCGCCGAGGCACAGGTTGATCAGGTGGCTGCGGCGAATGCCGAAGCGCTTCACCAGAAAGGGAATGACGACGGCCGCAATTGCGGCGAATCCGCTGTACGCCGCGAACAGGACGCCCACCCAGTTCGCGCCGTTGTTATAAGCCTCCGTCGTCGGGTCGCTCGACCTGAAGTGCACCTGGGTCACGGCGGGCGTCGTGTAAATCCACATCGCGAAGAGCGCGAGCCACGAGAAGAATTGCACCGGGACGAGCTTGCGCATCGCCTCGGGCATGTCGAGCAGGTCCCGCAGGATCGTGCTGAACATCCCCGCAGACTTCGATGAGGGTTCGTGTGGGGCCATCGGCTCCGCGTCCGCGAAGGAATACAGCACGTCCGGTGGATATTCGCGGGTGGAGAGAATCGTCCATCCCATCGCGAGAAACAGCACGACGGCACCGAGATAAAACGAATAGCGCACCGTGTCGGGAATTGCGAGCGCGCCCGTCGCGCCGTTCACGTGATTGCTCACGCCAACGTGAGCGAGCAGCCAGGGCAACAAGCTCGCGATGACCGCACCGATGCCGATGAAGAAGCTCTGCATCGCATAGCCGGCGGGACGCTGTTTCGGCGCAAGCTGGTCGCCCACGAAAGCGCGAATGGGCTCCATCGAAATGTTGATGGAGGCATCCAGCATCCACAGCAGCGCGGCCGCCACCCACAACAGCGGCGCATGGGGCATCGCGACGAGTGCGATCGCCGACAGCGCCGCGCCAGCCAGAAAATAAGGTCTGCGGCGACCGAGGCGAGTCCACGTGCGATCCGACGCATAACCGATTAGCGGCTGAACGACGAGCCCGGTGAACGGCGCGGCGATCCAGAGAATCGGAATGTCGTCCACGCTCGCGCCGAGCGTCTGGAAAATGCGGCTGACGTTGGCGTTCTGAAGCGCAAAGCCGAATTGCAGCCCGAGAAAGCCCAGGCACATATTCCAGATCTGCCAGAACGACAAATGGGGCTTGGACGGCCGCGCGTGCACGTCCCCGGCAGCCAATGAGCTGATGGTCACTGTTTTGCCAGCAGCTGGCATCGTCCCGTCCCCCCTCGACCGGTCGCAAAAGCGACTGTACGCCAAGCCGGCATTGAATACGTATGCGTTGCGGCGGTTGCATGAATACGTATGCGTGAGATTGGCAGGCGACGCGCGCAACCGGAGACTTCCGCCCTGGACCAAAGGGGGAGGGGGACTCGATGAAAACGTCCAAGAGGCATGGGCGGAAGTCGGTGGGCTGCGCTGGTATGCCCCTCATTGCGAGTCTTGTGATCGCACTGGTGGCGGCCGGGACAGCGCAGGGCCAGGAAGGAAACGCGCAAGCGAGCCCGCCAACGAAGACCGACGACACTGAAGAAGGCGAGGTCAGCACGGTTGTCGTCACCGGCATTCGTCACGGCATCGAAGATGCGATTGCGTTGAAGCGGGATTCTTCGAGCATCGTCGAAGCCATTTCCGCCGAAGACATCGGCAAGCTGCCGGACACGAGCATCGCCGAATCGATCTCCCGATTGCCGGGACTCACTTCGCAGCGCGCCGAAGGCCGCGCATCGGCGATCAGCCTGCGCGGAACGGATCCCGGCTTCACCACCGCACTGCTGAACGGGCGCGAGCAAGTGAGCACCGGTGACAACCGGAGCATCGAGTTCGATCAATATCCATCGGAGTTGCTGAGTGCCGTGGTGGTCTACAAGACGCCTGATGCGCAGCTCGTCGGCCAGGGGCTCGCGGGCACGATCGACCTGCGAACGACGCGGCCACTCGACTATCGCCGGCGCGCGGTCGTCTTCAACATTCGCGGCGAGCGCAACTCGCAGGATGATCTCGGCGCGGACTCCACCGAAAAAGGCTATCGCGCCAGCGTTTCGTATATCGATCAGTTCTTCGACGACACGGTCGGCATCACGTTCGGCTTCGCGCATCTGGATTCGCCGCTCGCGACCCAAGGCGCAGGGTCTTATGAACCGTGGCACGCGAACGGCACGCCGGACGCAGGTGCCGACAATCCCACCGGTCTCATGAATCCAGGCGTGGGTCCCGGTGTATTCATCACCGACGGCTTCAAGGTTCGCAGTGACATGGGCAAGAACAAGCGCGACGGCGCGATGGCGGCCCTGCAGTGGCGCCCCAGCGAAACGTTCAGCAGCACGCTCGATTTGTATTACACGAAGCGCAAGCAGGAAGACAACGCGCGCAGTCTCGAGGTGAACCTGGGCAACTATCCGGCGCCGTGTTGCGATGGAACGTTTCCGAATGGAACGGTGTTCGGCTATTCCAATCCCACGATCGAAGAGAACACCGTCGTGGCTGCCACGCTGAACCAGCGTGTGCCGCTGGCTCGAAACTTCTTGTTCAAGACGCAGGACAAGATCGTCGCGGGCGGCTGGAACAACCAGTGGACGCTGAACGAATGGACGCTCGTCGGCGATGTGAGCTACTCGAAGGCCACGCGCGATGAGCAGCAGTTCGAAACGAACGCGCAGTACGTGCCACTCGCGAATGCGCCGGCGGGAACGCCGCACAATGTCTATGACACGGGCCAGTTCAATCTGTCGCGAGACCGCATGCCGACGCTGACCTTTACCCGTAACTACGCGGATCCGGCCAACGTGCAGGTGGGGCCGACGATCTACGGCGCAGGCTACAGCAAGATTCCGCACGTCACGGATGAGCTGAAGTCCGGGCGCATCGACATCGCGCGACCCCTGGAAACCTGGCTCAGTGGCGTGTCTGCGGGCATCAACTACTCCGACCGGGACAAGGACAAGTTTCAGCCGGAAGGCAACCTTTCGACGATCGGCAACGGTTATTTCCAGGTTGGGCCGGAGCATCTGCTGTCGCCGACGAACGTGGGCTACGCGGGCGCGGGCAACGTGTTGGCCTGGGATGTGCCCGGCGTACTCGCCGCTTACTATCAGCCCATCGTTTACGGCACACCGACGACGCCGGGCTTCGATTACCTGATCGGGAAGAACTGGACGGTGAACGAGAAGGTGGGCACCGGCTTCGTGAAAGGCACGCTCGATCAGCCGCTGTCGTCCAGTGTGACTTTGAAAGGCAATGTCGGCATTCAGCTGGTGCGCACGGATCAGAGCTCCGACGCGTTCTACAAGGACAACGTTGCGAACGTGGTGCTGCCGATTCATGGCGGCAAGAAGTTCACGGATGTTCTGCCCGCCATCAACCTGGCGTTCATGTTGCCTGAACGGCAATCGATTCGTGTGGGCCTGGCGCGGGAGCTCGCGCGGGCGCGCATGGACCAGCTGAAAGCTTCCAGCGAATTCGCCTATGCCAGCGGAACCGGCGTGCCGAGTGGCTCAGGCGGCAATCCGCAACTCGATCCGTGGCGTGCCGATGCCTTCGACGTGTCTTATGAACGCTATTTCGCGGCCAACGCGTATGTGTCGTTCGCCGGCTTCTACAAGAAGCTCAAGACATACATTTTCAACCAGGTGAACGGCACCTATGACTTCTCGGACTTCCTCGCAACGTTGCCGCCAAACTATTTCCAGCCGGGTGTTACGCCTCAGACGACGGGTTCATTCTCGCAGCCGGTGAATGGCAATGGCGGCAGCCTCAAGGGCCTCGAGCTCGCGGTGTCCCTGCCCGCCGAGCTGTTCAGCGAGCGCCTCACGGGCCTCGGCACCATTCTCAGCATCTCGCAGACGTCGAGCGGTATTCGCATCGAGGATCCGCCGGGCAACAATTTCCTGACGGGCAACAATCTCGGCAACGTGCCCTTGCCCGGACTCTCAAAGACGGTGTGGAACGCCACGTTGTACTACGAACGGGCGGGGTTCTCGGCGCGCGTGGCGACTCGGGCGCGTTCGAAATACATCGGCGAAGTGACCAACTTCGCGAACGACCGCTCCCTCAAGTATGTGAAGGGCGATCGCATCACCGATGCGCAACTCGGCTACGAGTTCGGCGAAGGCCGGCTGCACGGCGTGTCGCTGCTGTTCCAGGTGAATAACCTGTCGAACGAACCTTATATCGCTTACGCGGTGACGGAGACGCGCCAGCAGGACTTCCAGGAATACGGGCGGCAATTTCTGCTGGGGATCAATTACAGGCTCTGAGAAAAGGCGGGGCCCGCCCGGCTGCGGTGCCATTTACGGAACGAACGTGTTTGGTTTTCGGCACCTGAAGATCAGGAACTCACTTGGCGACTGCAAGCGGCCCCCCGGATGTCCGCCGCGTCATGTCCGTGAACGCTCGGGTTCGCGGTGTGGCGCGGCGGGTCATCCTTCGGTCGGCCTCCCGGGACAGGATTGAACGAAGAACGATGCGTGTGCGAGCGGTGTTGTGGATCGGACTGATGGGACTGGCATTGGCGTGGCACCGTGCGACGGCCGCCGAGCCGGCACCGCGTGTCGCGCAGGTTCACACGCCGCGGCCGGTGGAGGTCGCGCCCGGATTCCTCGGGCGCCCGCCGGGCGACGAGATCATCTATTTCCTGTTGCCGGATCGTTTTGCGAACGCCGATCCGTCGAACGATCGCGGCGGACTCGAGGGCGACCGCCTGAAAACCGGCTTCGACCCCACGTCGAAAGCCTTCTACAACGGTGGCGATCTCGCGGGCGTCACGGCGCATCTCGACTACATCCAGTCGCTCGGTGCGACGGCCGTGTGGCTGGCACCGATCTTCAAAAACAAATCCGTGCAAGGTGCGCCGGGGCAGGAGTCTGCGGGCTATCACGGCTACTGGGTCACGGACTTCACACGTGTAGATCCGCACTTCGGTGACGAGCAGGCTCTGCACAAGCTCATCGAAGCCGCGCACGAACGCGGCATGAAGGTGTATCTCGACATCATCACGAATCACACCGCCGATGTGATCTCTTATCGTGAATGTCCGCGACGAGGGTGTGCTTATCGGCCGCGTGCCGCGTATCCGACGCCCTACACGCCGTTCGTTCCCAAGGGCGAAGAGCAGGTCAAAGTGCCGGCGTGGCTCAACGACACGAACCTCTATCACAACCGCGGTAACTCGACGTTTGCCGGTGAGAGCGTCGAGCTCGGCGACTTCAGCGGCCTCGATGATCTGAACACGGAAGATCCGCGCGTGGTGCAAGGCTTCACCGAGATTTTCACCGGATGGATCGATCGCTTTCACATCGACGGTTATCGGATCGACACCGCGCGGCACGTGAATGTCGAATTCTGGCGCTCGTTCGTGCCGGCAATGCTTGCGCGGGCGAAGCGCGACGGCATACCGAACTTTCACGTGTTTGGTGAAGTGGCGACGATGGATATCGACGTGCCCTATCTCGCCCGATACACGCGCGATGCCAAGTTCCCCGCGGTGCTCGATTTCGGTTTCGCGAACGCCGTGCGCGCCGTTGTGGCGGGAAACAAAGGGACGAATGTGCTCGCGCGCCTGTTCGAGCAGGACAGGTTGTACGAAGGCGGCGCGGCGACGGCGCTGCAGTTGCCCACCTTTATCAGCAATCACGACATGGGCCGCTTTGCATGGTTCGTGCGGAGTGATCGGCCGCAGGCGGCCGATGACGAGGTCATGAAGCGCGTGATGCTGGCGAACGCGATGCTGTTTACGCTGCGTGGGGTGCCGGTGGTTTACTACGGTGATGAGCAGGGTTTCGCCGGCACCGGCAATGATCAGGATGCGCGGCAAGATATGTTCGCGACGCAGGTGGCGGTGTATCGGGCGGATCGGCGGCTGGGCGTAATCGGTGGGAGAGCGGCCGCTTCGGACGCGTTTGACGGCACGCATCCGCTTTATCGTGGGATCGCTGAACTGGCGGCACTTCGCAAAGCGAACGAGCCGCTGCATCGAGGTCGACAGATTGTCCGCGCGTCGTCGGAAAAGCCTGGGCTGTTTGCGGTGTCGCGCATTGGCGCGGGCGGGCAGGAAATTGTCGTTGCATTCAACACGAGCGAACGGCCTCTGACTGCATCGTTCGACGTGAGCGTTGGCTCAACGCACTTCCGCGCTCTGCACGGAAGCTGCGCGACCGATGCGATCAGCCCAGCGACAACGGCGGGTACAACGAGCGCGCCCCGCTACGCCGTCTCCATCCCGCCCCTCAACTACATCGTTTGCGCTTCCGGAGTCGCCCAGTGACCCAGGCGCCGGCGAAACATCCGTGGTGGCTCGGCGCGGCCATCTACCAAATCTATCCCTACAGCTTCGCGGACTCTAACGGCGACGGCATCGGCGACCTGCCTGGCATCACCGCGCATCTCGATCACGTTGCGTCACTGGGCGTGGAGGCCATCTGGTTGTCGCCGTTCTTCACGTCACCGATGCGTGACTTCGGCTACGACATCGCCGACTACTGCGACGTCGACCCGATCTTCGGTACGTTGCAGGACTTCGAACAGCTCGTCGCCCGCGCACACGGCCTCGGGCTCAAGGTGATCATCGATCAGGTGTTCTCGCACACGTCCGACCAACATCCGTGGTTCCGGCAAAGTCGCCTGAATCGCGACAACCCGAAATCGGATTGGTATGTGTGGGCCGATCCGAAACCCGATGGCTCGCCGCCGTCCAACTGGCAATCGGTGTTCGGCGGTCCTGCCTGGGCGTGGGACGCGCGGCGCGGCCAGTATTTCCTGCACAACTTCCTCACCGAGCAGCCGGACCTCAATGTGCACAACCCGGCGGTGCAGGATGCGCTGCTCGATTGCGCTCGCTTCTGGCTCGAGCGCGGCGTCGACGGCTTTCGCCTCGATGCCATCAACTTCCTGATGCACGACCCGGCGTTGCGCGACAACCCGCCCGCGCCGCAGGACGGTACGATTCGCACGCGACCTTATGATTACCAGCAACGCGTGTTCAACAAGTCGCACGCAGACATTCCGCATTTCATCGAGCGCATCCGGCAGCTCACCGATCGCTACCCCGACCGTTTCACCGTGGCGGAAGTGGGTGGCGCGGACTCCGAGCCGGAGATGAAGCAGTTCACGAGGGGCAACAAGCGCTTCCACAGTGCGTACGGCTTCGATTTCCTGTATGCAAATCGGCTCACCGCGAATCTCGTGCGCCAGGCGCTTTCTGCCTGGCCGGACGACGCAGGCACAGGTTGGCCGAGCTGGGCGTTTTCGAATCACGATGCGCCTCGCGTCGTTTCGCGTTGGGCTGCTCCCGAGGATCGCGCAGCGATGGCCCGCATGGCGATGCTGTTGCTAGCGTGCCTGCGCGGCAACCTCTTCATCTACCAGGGTGAGGAGCTGGGTCTGCCGCAGGCCACGATTCCATTCGAGCAACTGCGAGATCCGGAAGCGATAGCGAATTGGCCGCTCACCCTGGGTCGCGATGGCGCGCGTACACCGATGCCGTGGACGGCCACAGAGACGGAATCGCTGCAGCCGGGTATGTCGACGTGGTTGCCGATTCCGTCCGAGCATCGCGCGCTTGCAGTCGAATTGCAGGAGGCCGAGGCTGGCTCGCAGCTTGCGTATACACGTAAGGTGCTGGCGCTTCGAAATCAACGGGCCGCGCTGAAACGGGGAGCGCTGCAATCTGTGGAAACTCCTGAGCCGATACTGGCGTTCGAGCGCATGACTTCCGGCGAGCGGCTGTTATGCGTATTCAATCTGGGCCCGACGTCGCTGACCTGGAAGCCCGAGAACCTCGATGACTGGCGCGTGATAGAGCGTTCTGCGCGCGGCGACGGGTGGAGTCTCGCGCCGCTCTCGGGCCTGATAGCGGAAAGGAGCGGTCGATGAAATCTCGGTGCGTCGTTTGCGTGTGGTTGTTCTTCACGGGATTTCTCATCGCGAGCGTTGCGAACGCAGAGCCGAGCACGACGATTGCAACCGTCACGTCGCCGGATAACGTGCTCAAAGTCGCGGTGACGCTGAATGGCGAGGGCCGCCCCGGATACACCGTGACTCGCGCAGGCGCACCGGTCGTCGACGAATCCCGCCTCGGATTCCTGCTCACCGATGCACCGAAACTCGAGCGGAATTTCAAAGCGGTGGATCACGCGACGCGAAGGGTCGACGAAACCTGGGAACAACCCTGGGGCGAGCGCCACTTCATTCGGAATCACTTCAACGAGCTGAAAGTCACGCTCGTCGAAACGACGCCGCTCGCACGTCGCCTGGTCGTGGCGTTTCGCGTGTACGACGATGGGCTCGGCTTCCGCTACGAATTCCCGGATCAACCTCAGCTCAAACAAGTGAACATCGGTGACGAGCTCACCGAGTTCGCCATCGCCGAGCCCGCAACGGCGTGGTGGATTCCCGGTGGCGAGTGGAATCGCTATGAATATCTCTACCGCACGACACCGCTCACCGAGCTGAGCCAGGCACATACGCCTGTGACGATGAAGACCCAGCGCGGCCTTCACATTGCGGTTCACGAAGCTGCGCTCGTCGATTACTCGGCGATGTGGCTGCGGCGAGTCGACGGCACGAGGCTGAAGGCTGTGCTTTCGCCCGCCTCGCAAGGCGCGAAAGTGAAGCGGACCGCGCCTTTCGTCACGCCGTGGCGAACGCTGCAGATTGCGGATGCAGCAGGCGGGCTCTACATGTCGGACCTCATCCTGAACCTGAACGAGCCGAACAAGCTCGGCGATGTTTCCTGGTTCAAGCCCGCGAAGTACGTCGGCATCTGGTGGGAGATGCATCTGGGCACCTCCACGTGGGCATCCGGGCCGATGCACGGTGCGACCACGCAGAACGCGCGTCGCTACATCGATTTTGCCGCGAAGAACGGTTTTCGCGGCGTGCTGGTGGAGGGCTGGAACGAAGGCTGGGACGGTGACTGGTTCGCGAACGGCGAGACGTTCAGCTTCACGAAAGCGTATCCGGATTTCGATCTCGAGGCCGTCGCGGCGTACGCCCGTCGAAAAGGGGTGCGCCTCATCGGGCATCACGAGACCTCGGCGAACATCGCACACTACGAGCAGCAGCTCGAGGCCGGGCTCGATCTTTATCGGAAGCTCGGCATCGACAGCGTGAAAACGGGGTACGTCGCCGATGCCGGTGGCGTGCAGGCGCTGGGCGACGACGGCAAGATCCACTTCGAATGGCACGATGGACAGGTGATGTCGCGCCATCACCTGAAGGTGGTGACCGAAGCGGCAAAACGTCACATCGCGGTGGTCGCGCACGAGCCGATCAAGGATACGGGCCTGCGACGTACGTACCCGAACTGGGTCGCGCGGGAAGGGGCGCGCGGCATGGAGTACAACGCGTGGGGCGATCCGCCGAATCCGCCGGAGCACGAGTCGATCCTGGTCTTCACACGCATGCTCGGCGGGCCCATGGATTTCACGCCGGGCGTGCTAAGTCTCACCGGCAAGGGCGGTCAGAAAATCCAATCGACGCTGGCGAAGCAGCTGGCGTTGTACGTGGTGATCTACAGCCCGCTGCAAATGGCAGCGGATCTGCCGGAAAACTACGCGAAATATCCGCGTCCGTTTCAATTCATCAAGGATGTGCCGACGGATTGGGAAGACACGCGCGTGCTCAACGGCGAAGTGGGCGATTACGTCACTTTCGCGCGCCGGGATCGAAACAGCGCGGACTGGTACATCGGCAGCGTGACGGACGAGAACGCGCGCACCCTGACCGTGCCGTTGTCCTTCCTCGACGAAGGCAAAACGTACGTGGCACAGATCTATCGGGACGGAGACGGCGCGGACTGGAAAACCAACCCGCACGCCATTGCCATCGAGACGCGGGAAGTGAAGCGTGGCGACGTGCTGTCGCTGAAGCTCGCGTCCGGCGGCGGCGCTGCGATTCGGCTGCATCCTCGCGGATAGCAGGAATCGGAATGCCACGGTGCGCGGCGGGTACGATAATGCCCGCATGCCCGCCCACGTTCAGGATATCGATTGGGATTCCGTCGCCGCCACGCTCGACGCGGACGGCTGCGCCGTCATGGAACGCCTGCTCGAGCGCTCCGAATGCGAGACACTTGCTTCGCTGTACAGCGAGGAGCCGCGTTTCCGAAGCCGCGTAGTGATGGCCCGCCACGGTTTCGGGCGCGGCGAATACAAGTATTTTGCCTATCCTCTGCCGCCTGCGGTTGCGGAGCTGCGGAGCGCGCTCTATCCGAAGCTTGCCTCCGTCGCGAATCACTGGAACGAGCGGCTCCGCATCGACGTACGTTTCCCGGCCACCCACACTGAATTTCTCGAGCGGTGCCACGCCGCGGGCCAGACGCGTCCGACACCGCTCTTGCTTCAATACGGCGCCAACGACTACAACTGCCTGCATCAGGATCTCTACGGCGAGCACGTTTTCCCGCTGCAGGCGACGATCCTGCTTTCCGAGCCCGGCAAGGACTTCACCGGCGGCGAGTTCGTGCTCACCGAGCAGCGCCCGCGCATGCAATCGCGGCCGCATGTGGTTCCGCTAGGGCAGGGGGATGCAGTAGTGTTCGCCGTCCATCACCGCCCTGTGCAGGGTACGAAGGGCGTTTATCGGGTGAATCTGCGTCACGGTGTCAGCCGCGTGCGCAGCGGTCATCGCCATACGCTGGGGCTCATCTTTCACGACGCGAAATGAAACCGTTCCTCGCATGACTTCGCCGGATGACGTGCTGCGCGAATCGATGGTCGCGCACAAAGCGGGCCGTTTCGTGGAAGCGGAGGCTGGCTATCGGCGCGTGCTGGAGGCGCGGCCGACGGATCCCAAGGCGCTGTACTACCTCGGACTGCTTCAGCATCACCGCGGGGACACGGTTGCGGCGATCGATTTGCTTCAGCGCTGTGTGGCGATTGCGCCCTCGAACGCGCATGCCTGGAACACGCTTGGCGGACTCTACATCGCGGCCGAACGTCGCGACGAAGCGCGCGAGGCGTACCGACGCATGACCGTCGCAGATCCGGCGAGAGGCGAGGGTTGGTACAACCTCGGCATCTGTCTGCGCGACGAGGGAAACGTCGACGGCGCGCTCGATTGCTTGCGCACCAGTGTTGCGCGACAGCCGGATTACTTTCGTTCGTATGAAGCGCTCGCGACGTTGCTGTATCGACTGGATCGCGTGCGCGAGGCGGGAGAGACCTATCGCGAATGGTCGACGCGCGATCCAAACAACGCCACCGCTCGGCACATGGCTGCGGCGACTTCGCAGCAGAACGTTCCGACGCGCGCGGCGGATGAGTACGTACGAATCCTGTTCGACAGCTCCGCGAAGTCTTTCGATACAGATCTGGAACGGCTCCGCTATCGCGCGCCCACGCTGGTGGTGGAGGCTCTGATCCGCGCGTTGGGCTCGCGTGAAGCGGAGGCCCGCGTTTTTGGCAACGTGCTCGACGGCGGCTGCGGAACGGGATTGTGCGGCCCGCTGCTGCTGGCGCGTTCGGAGAAACTCGTCGGCGTAGATCTCTCACCGCAGATGATCGAGCGTGCGCAGGAGAGAGCGTGTTACGACGAGCTCGTGGTCGCGGAATGGTGTGCATTCATGCGGACGCGGCCGGCGCAATTCGACACCATCGTGAGTGCCGATACGCTGGTTTACTTCGGCGCGCTCGAAGAGCCGTTGGCGGCGGCGCGCCTGGCGCTGAAAGCGGGCGGTCGGTTGGTGTTCACCGTCGAGCGAAGCTCACAGCAGAACGGCGCGGACTACCAACTGGGCTCCGCGGGACGTTATGTACATACCGAGCCCTACGTTCGCCGCACGTTGGCCGCGGCCGGATTCGCCGTGGAAACGCTTGCGCAAGCGGTGCTCAGGGAGGAGCGGGATGAGCCCGTCAACGGAATGGTGGTCCTCGCCACTACGTGATCGATCGACGTTGCCTTGCAGACCAGACAACCTGAGCGGCGCTATACTTCATTCACCGACTGGATAGACCGGTCGGCCGCCAACCGCCATGAGGGATTCTCATGCAGTTCGATCATCTCGTTTTCATCGGGCGTTTCGAGCCCTTCCATCACGGTCATCGTGCAGTCATCGAGCGGGCGCTCACGCTGGCAGAGCGGGTCATCGTGCTCGTCGGCTCCGCGAACAAACCTCGCACCCATCGCAATCCCTGGAACGCTCACGAGCGCGAGGTGATGATTCGCGAGTCTTTTCCCGAGAGCCGCGACCGCATCCTCATTCACCCGCTGCGGGATCATCTCTACAACGAGACGCAGTGGGTCACAGACGTCCAGCGCATCGTGCACACGGCGTCCGGCGGCTCGCAGAAGATCGGGCTCATCGGCTACAGCAAGGACCGCACGAGCTATTACCTGAAGAGCTTTCCGCAGTGGAAGCTCGTCGAAGCGCCGAATGTCGAAGGCGTTTCCGCCACCGAGCTGCGTCATTCGCTTTTTTTGATGGATGAAGATCCCGGCCAGCGCCTGCTGCTGAAAGCCGCGCTGCCTGCTCCGGTGTTCGACATGCTCATGGCTTTTCGCACGCGGCCGCAATTCGATCAGTTGCGCCGGGAGTTCGCGTTCATCCGGGACTATCGCAAAGGGTGGGAGCGCGCGCCGTACCCACCAACGTTCGTGACGGTGGATGCCGTCGTCGTTCACAGCGGCCACGTGCTGCTGGTGAAACGGAAAGCGGAGCCTGGTAAAGGTTTGCTCGCATTGCCAGGCGGCTTCCTCAATCCCGATGAAACCATTCAGGACGCTGCGATTCGCGAGCTGAAGGAAGAAACCCGCATCAAGCTGCCGGAGCCGGTGTTGCGCGGCTCCATTCGCGGCGCGCACGTGTTCGATCACCCGGAACGCTCGCAGCGTGGCCGCACGATCACTCACGCATTTCATTTCGACTTTCCCACCGGCGAGTTGCCGCCCGTGCGCGGTGCGGATGACGCTGAGAAGGCGCACTGGTATCCGACCAGCGAAGCGCTGGAGCTCGAAGAAAGCTTCTTCGAGGACCACTACCACATCGTCGAGCACTTCCTGCGCACGGTGTGAGGGACTGAATTTCGATCGCGGTGGATAGACCGCCGCGAATGTTCGATGCAAGGAGCTTGCATATGCTGACCAATCCCATCCTCAACACGGACTCGTACAAGGCCTCGCACTGGCTGCAGTACCCGCCGAACACCACGGCCCTGCATTCCTATATCGAGTCGCGCGGTGGCCGATATCCCACCGTCACGTTCTTCGGCTTGCAGACCATCCTCATGGATTATCTGTCGCAGCCGATCACGCTCAACCACGTTGAAGAAGCCGCAGAGTTCCTGAAAGCCCACGGGGAGCCGTTCAACTCGGACGGCTGGCGCTACATCGCGCAGACCCACGGCCACTTTCCCATAGCGATTCGCGCGTTGCCGGAAGGGCTGGTGGTGCCCGTGCGCACGCCGCTGGTCACCGTGGATAGCACGGATGCCCGTGTCCCCTGGGTTGCGTCGTACATCGAGACGATGCTCATGCGCCTGTGGTACCCCACAACTGTCGCGACCATCAGCTATCACGTGAAGCAGGCCATTCGCCGTTATCTGGACGAGACGAGCGATGACCCGGCGGGTCAGGTGCTGTTCAAGCTGCACGACTTCGGCGCGCGGGGTGTATCGAGCTTCGAATCGGCCGCGCTCGGCGGCATGGCGCATCTCGTCAATTTCCGCGGCAGTGACACGATCAGCGGCGTGCTCGCCGCGCGTCGTTATTACGACGAGCCGATGGCCGGCTTCTCGATTCCCGCCGCCGAGCACTCGACCATCACGGCATGGGGGCGTGAAAACGAGGTGAAGGCCTACGAGAACATGCTGAAGCAATACGGCAAGCCCGGCGCGATCTTCGCGTGCGTCTCCGACAGCTACGACGTGTTCAACGCGATCTCGAGGCTGTGGGGTGGTGAGCTGCGCCAGAAAGTGATCGACTCCGGCGCCACGCTCGTCGTGCGCCCGGATAGCGGCGATCCGGTGAAAGTGGTACTCGAATGCGCCGGCCGGCTCAACGTCGCGTTCGGCAGCACGATGAACAGCAAGGGCTATCGTGTATTGAAGAACGTGCGCCTCATTCAGGGTGACGGCTGCACGCCGGACACCATCGAAGACATCATGAGCGCGCTGAAAGGCGCGGGGTATTCGATGGACAACATTGCGTTCGGCATGGGCGGCGGCCTGCTGCAGAAGCTGGATCGCGACACGATGAAGTTCGCGATGAAGTGCTCGGCCGCCTGCGTCGACGGCCGGTGGATCGATGTTTTCAAGGATCCCGTGACCGACCCCGGCAAGGCGTCCAAGAAAGGCCGGCTCACTGTGATCCGCAACGCGCGCACGCATGCGTACGAGACGGTACGTCTCGACGAGCCGCGTAGCTGGAGCGACTCTGGATACGACGCGCTGGTGCCCGTGTTCGAGAATGGGCACATCCTCAAGCGCTATTCTTTCGCTCAGGTGCGTGCAAATTCCGAGCTGGCTTGAGGCGAGTTGTGCGCGGGCGTGGCAGCTGAGGCACGTGAGCGTTAGTGCGGGTGCGTGCTGCTCCGCCTCTGATTACGGTGTGCACGCGGTGTCGGCCGGCGCGCGCATTTCGCCGGCACCCCGTATACAGTTCGTGCCCGATCCACGGTCAGACGAATCAGGTTGCCTCCCATGCCTCCGAGCCCACTCAAACTGATTTCCTCCATGGCCACTCGCGAAGTGCTGAGTGAACTGGCCGCGCAGTACGAGCGTTCGGCGTCGCAACCCGTCATCACAGAGGCCGCTGGCGGCGTGGATGTCGCGAAGCGCGTGCACGCGGGCGAGTCTGTAGATGTGGTTGTGCTGGCGAGCAATGCGATCGACAAGCTCATCGCAGACGGCAAGGTGCTCAGCGGCAGCCGTCTCGACCTCGTGAGGTCGGGCGTTGCAGTCGCCGTTCGGGCCGGTGCACCGCGGCCCGACATCGCGACGGAAGAGGGTGTGAAGCGGGCCGTGCTCGCGGCGGCCACGTTGAGTTATTCCACAGGTCCCAGTGGCGTTTATCTGGAAAAGATGTTCGAGCGGTGGGGCATTCTCGCGCAGATCCGGCCGCGCATCGTCGTGCCGCCGCCCGGAATACCGGTGGGCTCGCTCGTCGCGGGCGGCAAAGTGGAGCTGGGCTTCCAGCAGCTGAGCGAGCTTCTGAACTTGCAGGGCATCGATGTCGTCGGTCCGCTGCCGCCGGAAATCCAGACGATCACGGTGTTCTCGGGCGGCATTGCGTCGATCAGCCAACAGCCCGATGCCGCGCGTGCGCTGCTGGCGTTCATGAGTGCACCCACTGCAGCGGCCGTGAAGCAACGGCACGGCATGGAATCCGCCTGACGCAGGAAGCGGGTATCACGCTGCGATACCGTCGGTTCAAGCGCATGCGTCGCTTGCACGATTAGTTGCGACTCGACTTCGCTCCCCGCCAGATTCCCGCTGCGCGTCCGTTCGGGCGCGATGGGAGTCTGCATGAGAATTCTGACCGTGCTGATCGGAGTGATCGTCGTTTGCACGCTCACCGGCTGTGAGCTGTTGGGCTGTCACCGTTGCCGCTCGGACGCGCGAGCCTCTTCGAGCCTCGTCGAGTTCCTCTACCCCAACAACCGGATGCCGCCCGCTGAGAATTCGATTCCTTCGCTGCAGTTGCCGTTGCGCGTGGGCCTCGCGTTCCTGCCCCAGCGTCCTGGAGCCGGCACGGAGGGTCTCGAAGCCGCCCGGCGCGATGAGTTGCTCGAGCGCATACGCAAGCGCTTCCAGAGCCGCAAGTTCGTCGGCGAGATCGTCGTCGTGCCGGACTATTATCTTTCCGCCAATCAGGGCCCATCCGGCGTGCGCGTTTTCGGAAGCCGCGGCTTCGACGGGCTCGCGGCTGTCCAGCGCCTGTACAACTTCGATGTGATCGCGCTCGTCTCCTACGACCAGGTGAGTTATCGCGACGCCAACTCGTGGTCGCTCGGCTATATCACCATCGTCGGCGCCTATGTATTGAAAGGCACGCGCCACGAAGTCACCACGCTGATGGATCTGGCGGTGGTCGATCCGGCATCGCGTTCGCTGATCCTGCGCGCCGGCGGCACCGACGAGCGGCACGGCACCACCACACGCGTGAGCGAAAGGCGGGAGACGCGCGAAACCCGTACGGAAAGCTTCGACCGCGCCACGGATCAACTCATCGATCATTTCGATTCGGCGCTGACCCAGTTCGAAGCCGATGTGCGGGAGGGCAAGGCGAACGTGAACGTGACCGACCAGCAGGGTCGTCGCGTGAGCGGCGGAGGCGGATCGTTCGACTGGCTGTGGCTGGCGGTGCTTGCCTTCGTGCTGGCGTGCAGAGGACACTTCCTGTTCCGAACAAAAGCCACGCGCCTCACGCGTCCTGGAGCAGCCATTGAACGAGCCAGCCTCCGTTTCCCGTCGTCATCTCCTCAAGAAAATTGCATTGGCCGCTTCGGTCGGCACGCTGGCGGCAGCGACGGCGCGCGCCGCGGATGATCCGCTGATTGCCGAGAGCGATCCCGTCGCGAAAGCAGTGAAGTATGTGGAAGACGCGACGAAGGTGAAGGAGTCGGAAGGTAACCGCTGCGATACCTGTTCGCTCTACACCGGCAAGGACGGCGCGACGCAGGGCGGGTGCACGATCTTCAAGGGCAAGCAGGTGAAGGCCGCGGGATGGTGTGCTTCCTGGGCGCCACAGATGTGAGCTGCACACACACCTGTCGCTACCTGTAGACAGGCTGTTTCGAATTGCACCAAAACGAATGCAACTTAAGCAGCGTGTGCGTGCGATCAGCGCACTCAGTGCTGCGCATCACGTATTCGCGGCGCGGATTTCATGCATACTGATTTCGAATTCACGCATGTCGTTCGGGCCGCTTTCTAAATGTGAGAAGCCGGTTCGCGCCGGTCGCAGAGGTGTTCAGATTCATCGGGAAAAATAGGCTCGCGAGCATTTGTTTCCCGGTTCGCACAAGTCCTTTTCCGCAGCTGTGAAACGCGTCCACAAATGCGATTCACTTCACGAATGCAGCAGATGTCATGCTGCGGTGGTTCAATCGAAGTGCTCTTCGAGGCATAGTCTCGCCGGTGCGTTCGCGAGTTTGCAGAACGAGGACGAGGAGTAAATGACGATGAACGGGATTCGTTACGTAGCTGTGGCGGTTGCATTGGCTACGGCTGCGCCGCTGGCTGGCGCTGCCGATAAGAGTGCTGCTGCGGTGATCACCGGCGCGATCGCGCCTGGCATTTATGGCCGGGTCGATATGGCCAACCGGACCAAGCCGCCTCTCGTTTACCAGCAGCCGATGTTTGTCGAGCCGCCGGAAAACGCGACGGGGGTGATCGAGCCGGTCTACCTGCACGTGCCGCCGGATCACGCGAAGAACTGGAAGAAGTTCTGCGAGAAGTACGAGGCGTGCGACAAGCCGGTCTATTTCGTCAAATCGGCGGAATACGAGCCGGGCTACAAGCCGCCCGAGCCGGAAAAGTCGGATAAGCCCGGCAAGCGCAAGTTCCGCAGCGGCTGGTAAAGCCTGCTGCAGACGGGTGGCCACGGAGGGCTGCCCTCGAGTGCGTGTCAGTTCTCCGACAGCGGTCTGAGAATGCCGCGCCGATAGCCTGCGGCGACAGCCGCCGTGCGGGACTGCACGCCGAGCTTTCCGAGCAATGCCGATACGTGATGACCGATGGTCTTCGGCGAACGATGCAGCCGCTGTGCGAGCTGCACGTTCGTGTATCCATGGGTCAGTAGCTGCAGCACTTCGATCTCACGCGTCGTGAGGCCCGAAGGATTTTCGCGTGTCGTGCGGTTCGGTCCGCGCGGCACGTTGCGCACACCGAGCTGACGCAGCTTCCGCCGCACCACCGTCGTCAGTGGCCCCGACCCCACGCGATCCAGAATGCGCAGCGCACGGCGCAGGGCCGCTTCATCACCGTCGATCAGCGCAAGCGCCTGTTCATACGGCATCCCCAGTTGCTCCCACGCCGCAGCGGCGCCGGCCCATTCGCCTTCGACCATCAGTCTCCACGGCTCGGCGATGTCGTCGGGCATCCGTCGGCTCGTGACGAGCGCGCCCGCCGCGCGCGTTCGCCAGTAACACAATTCGCCGCGGATCCACGGTGACGCGAGATCGCACCCGCAGGCCACGCCACAGGCGCATGTGAGGCCGGTGGAGGCTTCGCGCAACACCCCGTCGAGGTCGCCCCGATACCACGCATGCTCGGCCCGTGCGGCGGCCACGCGGCCGAGATGGTTGGGGTCTGCAACTGAAAGGGCGAGGTCGAGCGCTTCGTCCAGCAGCTGTTTGGCGCTGGTGTCTCCGCGCCTCGCCTGCACCAGTGCGCGGGTGACGAGGGGTGAGATGCGTTGTGGTGTCTGGAACAAGGCAGTCCGTTCTCCCGGGGTCTGCCTTTGAAATCGTAATTCAGCGGCAAATCCCGCCGTCGGCAGCTGACGTAACAGTTTCACGGTCGTGACCTCGCGGACACCGCTCAGGCGTCCCGTTGCTAAAGGGATGAATCAAAACCCGAAGCGCGTGGTGGCGTGGCACCATGCCGGGCCGTGAGACTGCGTACGCGGGCCGCGCCGGACCATGTCCGGACCCTGTTTCGTGTCTGACTTTTTGCTGATCGGGTACTCCAATCTCGTGAGCGCGCGGATCTACTGCTTCGATGGCTGGACGCTGGATCTGCAATCCGGTGAGTTGCAGCGAGAGGGCACACGGTTGCGGCTTCAGGAGCAGCCCCTGCAGGTGCTGGCGGCGTTGCTCGAGACGCCGGGACAGATGGTCACCCGCGAGCAGCTCATTGCCCGACTGTGGCCCAGCACCGTGGTGGACTTTGATACGGGGTTGAATACCGCAGTCCGCAAGTTGAGGGCGGCGCTCGGGGACACCGCAGAGACGCCGCGGTATATCGAGACGCTGCCGCGGCGGGGGTATCGGTACATCGGCGCCGTGGGCGCCAGCGACACGCCGGCTTCGCAAGTCACTGTGCAGGATGTCGCGGCGGCATCCGTTGACCCGGGTGCGGCTCCGCCCAGCGCTACCGAGCCCGCCGCTGAAGCAACCCTGCCATTCGAAACCACCGCGCACCGTACGGCCCCGTGGCCGCTAGCCCTGAAGGCTGGTGTGGTTTTTGCGGCTGTCGTGATCATCGCGCTCGCGTGGCTCATCACAACCCGCGTTCAGTCGCCCGGTCCGCGCAACTCATCGCCCTTCAGCCCGCCGCCTCACTCCGTCGCGGTGTTGCCGCTCATCAACATGAGCGGCGATTCCACCCAGGACTACCTTTCCGACGGGCTCTCCGAAGAGCTGCTCCACTCGCTGTCGCAGCTCAAGGACCTGCGGGTCGCCGCGCAGACGTCGTCGTTCTCCTTCAAGGGCAAGTCCGTCGATGTCGAAACCGTTGCGCGGCAGCTGAACGTCGGCAACGTGCTAGAGGGCAGCGTGCGACGTTCGGGCAACACGGTGCGCATCACGGTACAGCTCGTCGATGCAACCACCGGCTTCCACGCCTGGTCGCAAACCTATGATCGCCCGCTCGGCGACGCGTTGGCCCTGCAGAGCGAGATTGCCAACGCGGTCGCCAGCGCGCTCAAGGTAACCCTGCTCGAGGGCGCGAATGCGAGAGGGCTGGGCGGAACCCGAAATGCGCTCGCGCTCGATGCTTACCTGCGCGGGCTGAAGCTCGCCGGCGCAACCTTGCGCAGTGGTGACGAAGTGCGCGAAACGATCGCCGCGTTCACCGATGCCATCCGGCTCGACCCGAATTTCGCTCTGGCGTATGCGGGCCGCGCGCGGGCCTACACGGATTTCATCGGCTATTTCATGATCGAAGCCGGCCCGAACGCGCGCTCGAATGGGCTCGCGGACGCGAACAAGGCAGTGCAGCTCGCGCCGGATCTCGGCGCGGCACACGGCGCGCTCGCGCAGATGCTGGAGCTGGGTTATCTGGATTTCCATCGCGCGTCCGCTGAATACGCGCGCGCCCTCGAGTTGTCTCCGGGCGACGCGCGAGTGTTGTTCTCTTACACGCGTTTTGCCGCCAACATGGGTTTGCGCGATTTCGCGATCACGCTTGCGCGGCGGAATATCGAGCTCGATCCTTTGAACGTGCTGGCCTATCGCGCGCTCGGCGAAGCACTCGAAGCAGCACGCCGCTTTCCCGAAGCCATTGCGGCGTTCGAGGGTGCCATCAGGTTGAATCCGGAGCACGCCACAGAAGCGTATCAGCGACGCGGGCGGCTGTATTACCTCACAGGCAACTACGATGCCGCGAAGGCGTCTTGCGAAGCGGAGCCCGATCGCTACCAGGCCCAAACGTGCATGCCGCTCATCTACGAAAAGCTCGGCCAGCACGCGCTCGCGCGTTCTGCGCTGGCTGAAGCGATTGCACAGCAGGGTGAATACTCCTCGTATCAATACGCCGAAACCTACGCGCAATGGGGCGAGATCGACGAGGCGATGAAGTGGCTCGAAACCGGCCTGCGTGTGCGCGACCCCGGCATGGCCAGCGTGAAAACCGATGCGCTGCTCGACCCGGTGCGCGCAGACCCGCGTTTTCAGGCTCTGCAACGCGAACTTAACTTTCCCCAGTAGAAAGGCGACGTGGTTCACGCTGTGAGCGCGGCTCACGCGTCGCTCAAAAGTGCTCGTTTGTCGGGGCGACGCCGCATTCGTATTGTGGCAGCACGTTACAGGAGAGCCGAGCAATGACGCGCGAGTACTACCCGTCGCCCAAGGTGGTGGTGGCTGGATTGATGGAGATGCTGGCGAACCTGCGCCGCGTCATTGCCGCGTTCGCAGTGGTCCCACCAGGCCCGCAGGGCGGCTTCCTGCAGCCGCCGCAAGGAAGTCACTTCGGCCAGGAGTGAATCGCCGCGGACGGGGCAGATCGTCCGGTGGGCCCCGGCAAGCTGCCTGCAACGTTCGAGCAGTGACATTTTGAACCTCCGCTAGCGAAAGCCTCTTCGCGCTCGAGCGCAGCGAGCACGCTGCGACCTGCGACCCGCGACGTCGGTGCGCCGGCCGAGTGGCCCTCACAAGAAAGCGCGTCCGCGTCGCCGCCGCGCACCCTTGCATCCACCTCACGGCAAGCGCCGTCTTCCCCCGTTTCGGGAATCGAACTTGCGAGTAGACCCGTCGGGGCGTTTTCGCCTCGGGCACGTCTCCGGCGCGCGTGCGGCTCATGCCTTTGCAGCGCTCGCTTCGTCGAGTTCGCAAGAGTCGCGCGCCGTGCCGGATATTTGTCCTGCCGGGGTTCGCGGTAGACTGCCGCCGACCCTTCCAAGAACACACCAAGGGCCAGACGTACGATGGAAAAATTCACTCCGCTCGGCTTTGCGCTGCGCCTGTTGGCCGCCATCGTCCTCGTGCTGTTCACTTTCAATCCCAGTGGATTTTCGTATTACCACTGGGTGGCCGGCGTGTTTCCGAAGATCTCGCCGCTGCAGGCGATCGCGGGCATCGTGCTGCTCGCAGGATGGATCGTGTATGCCACGGCGACGATGCGCTCGATCGGCTTCATCGGGATGCTGCTCGTCGCGGCGTTTTTCGGCGCGCTGGTGTGGCTCATCGCGTCGTGGGGCTGGCTCGATCCGCACAACGCGACGGCGATGGCGTGGGTCGTGCTCATCGTGTGCGCATTCATTCTGGCGGTGGGCATTTCGTGGTCCCATCTGCGCCGGCGGATCACGGGTCAGGCGGACGTCGATGAAGTGGAGGCGAAATGAGGAGTGGGTCAGCGTGTTGAGCCGGGCTTTGGCGAAGGGAACCGCGAGACTGTGGCCGGCCGTGGGTGTCGCCGCACTCCTGCTTTGCCTGGGCTCAGCCGCGCACGCGGCGGGGCTGTCCCCGGTCGAGCAGAAAGTGGTCAAGGCCGCGAAGGCGGAAACGCCGCGCGCCATCGAGTTGCTCGAAACGCTCGTGAACATCAACAGCGGCAGCCTCAATCTCGAGGGCGTGAAACAGGTGGCCGACGTGATGCGCGCGCAGCTCGAGCCGCTAGGGTTCGACGTGCAATGGATTCCCATGACGGAGGTCGGCCGCGCCGGCCACATCGTCGCGCGCCATCCGGGCAAGAGCGCGGGGTCAGGCGCTAACAAGAGCAAAGGCAAGCGTGTCCTCCTCATCGGCCACATGGACACGGTGTTCGAGAAGAGCAGTCCGTTCCAGAAATACGTGCGCAAGGGCGACATCGCCGAAGGCCCCGGCACGAACGACATGAAAGACGGTCTTTCGATCATGGTGTCCGCGCTCCGGGCCATGAAAACCGCGGGAACGCTCGCGTCCGCGCACATCACTATCGTGTTGAGCGGCGATGAGGAACTGCCGGGGAAACCTATCTCGATCGCACGCCGTGACATGCGGGCCGCCGCGGACCAGAGCGATGTGGCGTTGGAATTCGAATCGCTCACGCAAGACGGCGGCAAGGACATGGGCACGACGGCCCGCCGCGGCTTCACGAGCTGGCGCCTGACCACCACGGCGAAGTCGGGCCACTCCTCGGGTATTTTCTCGGACTCCGCCGGCGACGGCGCGATCTATGAAATGGCGCGCATCCTCGACAGCTTCCGTCGCGAAGCCGGCGAGACCAACGCGACATTCAACGTGGGTCTGATCGCGGGCGGCGCGACTGCAAAGGTCGCAGGCGATTCGGCCTCGGCGAGTGGCAAGTCGAACATCATCGCCGCCACGGCTGTCGCGACTGGCGACCTGCGCACGCTGAGCATCGAGCAGACCCGGCGTGTCGAGGAGAAGATGCGCGCCATCGTCGCGAAGCCGCTGAAGCAGGCCAATGCCGAGATCACGTTTGAAGACGAGTATCCGGCGATGGCGCCCACCGAGGGCAACCGCCGGATCCTCGCGGCGCTCAACGAGGTGAACCGGGACCTCGGCTTGCCGCAGATGGGCGAGCTGGACCCGTTGAAGCGCGGCGCAGGCGACATTGCCTTCGTAGCGGACAAGGTGGACGCGCTCGTCGGCTTCGGCGCGGTCGGCCAGGGCAGCCACGCTCCCGGCGAAACCGTGGATCTCACGAGCTTCGAGCGCCAGATCGAGCGCGCGGCGTTACTGATCGGCCGATTGTCCCGCTGAGCCGCCCCCGTCGATCCCTCGAAAAGAGTTCGCCAAAAAGTGTTGCCCAAAAAGTGTTGCCAAGGAACGCTGCGTCCCCTATGAATCGCTTCCCGCGAATCGCGCTCCGGACGGCGGCCGCTGCCGCCTGCATTGCCATGAACTCCATTGCCCCTGCTGCTGCTCCCCCCAATCCGTTCTTCGCCGAAAGCCCGCTGCCGCTGCACTTTCCGCAGTTCGACCGCATCAAGGACAGCGATTTCGCGCCGGCCTTCGATGAAGGCATGGCCGAGCAACTGCGCGAAGTGGCGGCGATTGCCGGCAACCCCGCGCCGCCGACCTTCGAAAACACGATTCTCGCGCTCGAGCGTTCGGGCCAGGTGCTGGATCGCGCCACCACCGTGTTCTACAACCTCATCGGCACCGACACGAACGATACGCGCAACCAGCTTCGCAAGGACTATTCCGCGAAGTTCGCCGCGCATGACGATGCGATCAACCTGAACCCGAAACTGTTCGCGCGGCTCGATGCGCTCTACCAGAAGCGCGCCAGTCTCGACCTGGATGCGGAAGGCTTGCGTCTCGTCGAGCGCTATTACAAAGACTTCGTGCGCAGCGGCGCGAAGCTGTCGGACAGCGACAAGGCGACCCTCAAGCGGATGAACGCCGAGCTCGCCGATCTCAACACGCAGTTCTCGCAGAACGTGCTGGATGAAGTGAACGCGGCCGCGGTGATCGTCGATGACGTGAAGATGCTCGATGGCCTCAACGCCGCGCAGATCGCCACGGCGGCGGGGGAAGCGAAATCCCGCGGGCTCGAAGGGAAGTACGTCATCACGTTGCTGAACACCACGGGCCAGCCGTGGGAGTCCGAGCTCAAGAACCGCGCCATGCGCCAGAAGCTGCATGAAGCGTCAGTGGCGCGGGGAAGTCACGGCGGCAAATTCGACAATCTGGAGATCGTAAGTCGCACGATGAAGCTGCGGGCCGAGCGCGCAAAGCTGCTGGGCTTTCCGAACTACGCCGCGTATGGACTGGAAAACCAGACCGCCGCGACACCCGAAGCCGTGAACAAGATGCTGGGTGAGCTGGCGCCTGCCGCTGTGGCCAATGCGCGGCGCGAGGCGGCTGATCTGCAGGCTGTCATCGACAAAGAAGGGGGCGGCTTCGAGCTCGCGCCGTGGGACTGGGAGTACTACACGGAGAAAGTGCGAGCAGAGAAGTTCGCGTTCGACGAATCGCAGCTCAAGCCCTATCTGGAGCTGACGAACGTGCTCGAGAACGGCGTGTTCTATGCCGCCAACCAGTTGTATGGCCTCACGTTCAAGCGTCGCTACGACCTGCCGTTGTATCACCCGGACACGCGCACCTACGACGTGTTCGATGCCAACGGCAAGCTCCTCGCGATCTTCATTGCGGACCCGTATGCCCGCAAATCCAAACGCGGCGGCGCGTGGATGAATTCATACGTTTCTCAGTCGAAGCTCACGGGGTATCAGTCGGTTGTCGCGAATCATCTGAACATTCCGAAGCCGCCGGACGGCGAGCCGACGCTGCTCACCTGGACCGAAGTCACCACCGCGTTCCACGAGTTCGGGCACGCGTTGCACGGCATGTTCTCGAACGTGAAATACCCCTATTTCAGCGGCACGCGCGTGCCGCGGGATTTCGTGGAGTTTCCGTCGCAGGTGAACGAGATGTGGGCCGATTGGCCGGCCATCCTCAAGAACTACGCGAAGCATTACCAGACCGGCGCGCCGATTCCGCAGGCGCTGCTGGACAAGGTGATCGCGTCGTCGAAGTTCAACCAGGGGTTTTCGACCACCGAGTATCTCGGCGCCGCGTTGCTGGATCAGCGCTGGCATCAGATCAGCGCAGACAAAGTGCCTGCCGCCGCGGACGTGATGAAGTTCGAAGCCGATGCATTGGCCGCGGATGGCGTGAACTACGCGCCGGTGCCGCCTCGCTATCGCACGCCGTACTTCAGCCACATCATGGGTGGCTATGCGGCCGGCTACTATGCGTACATCTGGTCCGAAGTGCTGGATGCGAACACGGTGGAGTGGTTCAAGAAGCACGGCGGACTCAGTCGCCTGAACGGCGATCACTTCCGCAAGACGCTTCTGTCACGGGGCGGCAGTGAGGACGCGATGAAGCTCTTCCGTGAGTTCGCGGGCCATGAGCCCGTCATCGGCCCCCTGCTGGAGCGACGCGGGCTCACGGCGACCGCGGCGAAGTCGCACTAGGGAAAGCGCTGATCTGCCGCTGCGAAGACTGAAGCTATTTCAGTTTGATTTTCGCAGCAGCACCGGTAAATCAGCGTCGCATCAAAGCGCCGAGCCGCGCGCTTCGCACCCGATCACGTCGAGCATGAAGCTGCCGTCGGGTTCGAAGTCGAACGCGCGGCGTACTTCTTCCGGCGCGTTCTGCTGGAACTGGCGGATCGTTTCAACGAGCAACGTGGACGTGCGGGTGCGCGCGACCCATGACGCGAATTCGATGCGGATCCGGCGGGCCTGCATCGACATCACTTCAAACCCAGCGCGGCCGAGTGCCGCCGTCCATTCAGCTGCGGTGTAGTTCTTCACGTGCGAGAGATCGCGAAGGAGCTCCAGCGTCTGCAAATGCGAGTCGAGCAGCGCGATGGCGGGTGAATAGGAATCGATGAAGATCGCGCGGCCGTTCGGTTTCATGACACGGCGGGCCTCGCGCAGTCCGGCCTCGAAGTTGTGCCAGTGATGCGCGCTGAATCGGCTGAGCACGAAGTCGAACTCGCCGCTCTCGAACGGCAGGCTCTCCACCGCGCTCTGCTTCGCGGTGATGTTCGTGAGCCCACGCTCAGCAGCAGTGCGCGTCACGGTGTCGAGCATCTGTGCGGACAGGTCGACCGCGACGACTGACGCGACGTGAGGGGAGACGCGATACGCGACGTGCCCGCCACCACATCCCAGATCGAGCGCGCGGGCCGCGCTTTGCCCGCGGACTCGCGCTTCGATCCAGTCGAGATCCTCGCCGCTCGAGTGCACAGCACAGGTGAGATAGTCACGCGCCCGCGGTCCATAGGCATCGCTGACGAAAGCATGGTGGGTTCCGGCGGCGGCCGGAGTTGGCGCAGGGGATTGAGCCTGAGTATTGGCCTGAGATCGGGTCATCGGGCGGATCCTCTCGATCGGGGACTCGCAGGATCGGTCGCCGACCACACTGGTACAAGGCAGGTAGTTATCCTGTTATAAACTCTGCTCCTATGCTTCCCACCGCCGAACAGCGCCGCCTGCTGGGCGCTTTCCTTCGGGCCCGCCGCGAGCGGCTCACGCCCGCCGAGGCCCGCATTCACGGCGGACCGGCGCGCCGGCGCACGCCGGGGCTACGGCGCGAAGAGGTGGCCCAGCTCTGCGGGTTGAGCCCAACCTGGTACACGTGGCTCGAGCAGGGTCGCGATGTGTCCGTGTCTCCGCCCGCACTCGCGCGGATCAGCGAGGCCCTGCATCTCACTGCGGCCGAGCGGGCCTATCTGTTCGAGCTCGCGCGCAAGCGTGATCCCGAGGCAAATGATCCCGGGGATAGCCCGGCGCTTCCCGCGCCTTTGCTCGCCGCGCTTCAGGCCGTCACCGCACCCGCTTATGTGCTCGATCGAAACTGGATGGCCTGCGGTTGGAACGAGCCTGCGCTGCAGCTCTTTGCCCGATGGCTCGGGGGCCCCGAGCGTAATCTGCTGCGCTATGTCTTTCTGGATCCGCAGGCGAGCGAGTTCATCTGCGATTGGGATCATCGTAGCCGCCGGCTCGTGGCCGAGTTTCGTGCGGATACCGCTGCACGTCCGACGGATCACGAGGTCGCCGCGCTGGTCGACGAGCTGAGCCGCGCGAGTCCCCGTTTCGCGGAATTCTGGAATGACCAGAGCGTGCTCGCGCGCGAGGGCGGCGTGCGTGAATTCAATCATCCGCAACGAGGTCGCGTGCAATACGAACAGGTGACGTTCGTGCCGGCCGCACGTTCCGGATACAAGCTGGTGATGCTCACGACGCCTGTTTCCTGAGACGGCGTTCTCTCGACGCTCTTTGGCGCATGGGCCATACTGCAGAGGCCCAGGTCAGGGCTTCCGACAAATACCCAGAAGAGCGTTTCGCCGACATGATTCAGCGATGTGCGCGCAGCCGGTGGTGGTGCGTTTTCGGTCTGCTGATCCTTTCGCTTCCCGCGCATGCGGAGGAGTGGCTTCCGGTGTCACCGGAAGAGCTGCAGATGAAGAGCGAGCCGAAGGCCGCCAACGCGCCCGCCATTTATCTCTATCGTCAGGTCGATCGCGACGACAACACGCCCGAGGAAACCGTCTATGCGCGCATCAAGGTGCTGACGGAAGAAGGGCGCAAATACGGCGACGTCGAGATTCCCTACGTCCGCGACACCGAGAGCATTCGCGCGCTGCAGGCGCGCACGATTCGGCCCGACGGCACCATCGTCGAATTCGATGGCACCGTGTACGACAAGCCGCTCGTGAAGACGCGCGACTACAAGATGATGGCGAAGTCGTTCACGTTGCCGAACGTGGAAGTCGGCAGCATCGTCGAATACCGCTATCGGCACATTCTCGCGTACGGCTGGGTGTTCAACTCACGCTGGCTGCTGAGTCAGGACCTGTTCACGCGTCGCGCCGCGTTCTCGCTGCGACCGTCCAGAGACTTTGCCCTGCGCTGGAGCTGGCCCATCGGCCTGCCCGAAGGCACAACGCCGCCCGTGCGTGAACGCAATATGATCCGCATGGAAACGCACGACGTGCCGGCGTTCGTGACGGAAGAGTACATGCCGCCGGAAGACGTGGTGAAGTATCGCGTCGTCTTCATCTACGAAGGGCGGGAGAGCGCGCAGGCCGACTTCCAGAAATACTGGGCCGCCTTCGGTAAACGCGTTCACAAGGAACTGACGAAGTTCGTGCGCGACCCGCGCGCGATGCGCGCAGCCGTCGCCACCATCGTGCAGCCCACGGATACGCCGGAAACCAAAGTCCGCAAGATCTACGCGCGCGTCCAGCAGCTGCGCAACCTTTCGTTCGAGCGCTCGAAGACAGAGCAGGAAGCCAAGCGCGAGAATCTCGCCACGATCGATGATGCGGCCGAGGCGTGGGAGCACGGTTATGGCGATGGCTTGCAGCTCACGTGGCTCTTCTTCGCGCTCGTCCGCGCGGCCGATATCGAAGCGCACGCCTTGCTCGTCCCGACGCGCGATGAGTATTTCTTCGATCCGCGCCACATGAATGCGCGGCAGCTCAACTCGAATGCCGTGCTCGTGAAACTGCCGGATCGCGACGTCGTGCTCGATCCGGGCACGCCGTTCACGCCATTCGGCCTGTTGCCCTGGTCAGAGACCGCGGTCGTCGCGCTGAGCCTCGATCAGGAGGGCGGCAAGTGGATCAACACACCGCTGCCGAAGCCCGAAGATGCGCGCGTCGAGCGCAAGCTCGCTGTAAAGCTTTTGCCGGGCGGCACGCTCGAGGGCAAGCTCACCGTGACGTACACCGGGCTCGAAGCGGCGTGGCGTCGCGTGCGCCTGCGCAATGACGACGAGACCGAGCGCCGCAAATTCCTCGAGCACGACGTCGAGGCGGATGTGCCGACCGGCGTCGACGTGAAGCTGACGAATGCGCCCGACTGGTCGGGCAGCGAGGCACCGCTCGTCGCAGAGCTCGATTTCAAGGCGAGTGGCTGGGCCTCGATGGCCGGCAAACGCGCGCTCGTGCCCGTGGGATTGTTCAGTGGCAGCGAGAAGCACGCGTTCGAGCACGGTGCTCGCGTTCATCCGCTGTATTTCATCTTTCCCTATCAACACACGGACGAAGTCGTGGTCGAGTTGCCTGCAGGCTGGAAGGTGAGCAGCGCGCCCAAGCCGCGCCTGTCGGACATGAAAGTCGCGCGATACACCATGACGTCGACGCCTGGTGAAAACTCGATCACGTTCAAGCGCGACCTGATGATCAACATGATGGTCGTGCAGACGAAGTTCTACGGCTCCGTGCGCACCTTCTATCAGGACATTCGCGCGGGAGACGAAGAACAGGTGGTTCTCTCGCCATGAGCCGGTCGCATTTCACGCGGGCAGCCCAGGTCTGTACGGCTCTCTGCGCGTTTGTATGGATGCACATGGCGAGCGCCGCCAGCGCGCCGCAGTGGATGCGCGCGCAAGTCGACGCACCCATTCCGGCTCACGACGAAGAGACCGATGCCGTTCTGCTCTATTCCGAGGCGATGCTCGCCGTCGTCGCGCCCGGAAAAATGAAGCGCACCGATCGTTACGCATATCGCATTCTGCGGCGTGACGGCGAGTCTTACGGCACCGTGCGCGTCGACTACAGTCCACTGAATCGGGTCACTTCGCTGCGAGCGTGGAGCATTCCGGCGGAGGGCAAGGACTACGAGGTCAAGGCGAAAGATATCGTCGAGACCGGCATCACCGATGTCGACGGTGGCGAGCTCATCAGCGACGTGCGCCGTAAAACCCTGCGAATTCCGGCGGCGACGCCGGGAAGCATCATCGGTTACGAGACGGAACAGGAGCTGCAGCCGTACGCAATGACCGATGAATGGGGGTTTCAGGACACGGTGCCGGTTCGCGAAAGCCGTTACACCGTGACGCTGCCCACCGGCTGGAGTTACAAGGTCTTCTGGATCAATCATCCTGAGATCGCGCCAGTCGACGCGACAACGGGCCGGGCGGCGTGGACCCTCAATGATCTGAAACCGGTGAAGCTCGAACGAAACATGCCCCCGTGGCGGGGCATCGCCGGCCGCATGGTGATCTCCTTGCAGCCGCCGGATGGCAAGCTCGGGGGCTTCCAGAGCTGGAAAGACATGGGTGTCTGGTACACCGGTCTCACGAATGGGCGACGTGACGCTTCTGCCGAAGTAAAGCAAAAAGTTCAGGAGCTCACACAGTCCGCGCCGACCCCGCTCGCAAAGATGCAGGCTCTCGCCGCGTTCATCCAGAAAGACATCCGTTACGTTGCCATCGAGCTCGGTGTCGGCGGTGTGCAGCCCCACCCGGCCGCGGAAGTGTTTTCGCATCGGTATGGTGACTGCAAAGACAAGGTGACGTTGCTGTCGTCGATGCTGAAAGAGATCGGCGTCGAGTCGCATTACGTGATCATCCATACCGTGCGCGGCTCGGTGATTTCCACGACGCCGCCGAACATGGCCTTCAATCACGTGGTGCTTGCAATTCAGTTGCCTGCGGGCGTGGACACGTCGACGTTGCCTGCCGTGATCGATCACAAGACGCTCGGCAAGGTGTTGTTCTTCGACCCGACGTCGCAGCTGACTCCGTTCGGTTACCTGCCCGGCGGCCTGCAGGCCAACACCGGATTGCTCGTGACCCCAACGGGCGGTGAGCTGGTCGTGTTGCCGCAGACGTCGGGCGCGCTCAACGGCGTGCAGCGGACCGCGAAGCTCACACTGGACGAAAACGGCGGCCTGCGGGGCGACGTGCGCGAAACCTATCTCGGCGATGCCGCGGCCGGGCAGCGCTGGAGCCTTCGCACCGCGCAGCAGGCGGTCGATCAGATCAAGCCGATCGAAAGCATGCTGACGCATTCGCTTTCCACGTTCGGCATCGAGAAAGCCACCGTCGGCAACCTGGGCGCCATCGACAAGCCGCTGGTGTGGAACTACTCGCTGGAAGTGGACCGCTACGCGAAGAATGCGGGCGATCTCGTGCTCGTGCGGCCGCGAGTGTTCGGTTCCTGGTCGAGTGCGATGCTGGAAACCAAAGAGGCGCGCCAGCATCCCGTGGAATTCGATGCACCGCTGCGGCAGACCGATGTCTTCGAGATCACTTTGCCTGCGGGCTATTCGGCAGACGAGCTGCCGCCGGCCGTGAACGAGGATATCGGTTTCGTCAGCTATCGCAGCGTGACGGAGCTCGCGGGCAACGTGCTTCGTTACACGCGCACGCTCGAGGTGAAGGAACTGAGCCTGCCCGTGACGAAGGCCGACGCGCTGAAGCACTTCTTCCGCGTCATCGAGAACGATGAGCGGATGTCCGCCGTTCTGAAGCGCGCGCCGTAGCCGGTCAGCGAGAAGGCGCGAGCAGGGCGGCGTTCACCTGCTCCGCGCGACAGATCAGCTCGATGGCGTCGTCCGTTCTCACACCGGAATAAATGGATCGGCTTCGAAAGTGCGCGACGACGTGCGCGTCGCCATAGCCGCGACGCTCGAATACCGCGCGGGCTGGCTCGATATCGGGATAGGCAGCCGTTCCCGAGTCGAAGTCCGATACCAGCAGCTTGATGCAGTAGCCGCGTCGGGCACACAACTCTTCGAGCACCTTGCGCATGTCCTCGCCGCCGTGATCGTAGAACTCGGGATGCGTTTCGAAGAGGACGTGCGGTGAGTGACGATCTGGCAGGCCGCGCAGAATTTCGACTTCGTAGCCTTCGAGATCCATGCGCAGAAAATCGATGGGCGGTTTGTCGGCCAGGTAGGTGTCGAGGGTTCGGGTTTCGACGTCGAGGTGTCCCATCACCTTGCGCTGATATTTGTGGAGCCAGGGCTCGTGCGCATCCAGCGTGGGTTTGTGAAAGCTGTGCCAATTGGAATGATCGGTTGCCCACAAGGGCTGCAGCCCATCGCTTGCGCCGATCGCGATGGGCTGCAGGCTCGTGCGGTCTTCGATGCCGTTGAGTGCGACATTCGCCTGCAGCAGCTGGAAGTTTGCGGGATGCGGCTCAACCGCATACACGTGGCCGTGCGGGCCGACGATGCGCGCCATCATCACGGTGTAGTAGCCCACGTTGGCACCGAGATCGAGCACGCGCTGGCCTGACCGCAGCGTGTTGTGAACGATGAAGCGCTGCTCCGCCTCGCGACGTCCCCGTCGAATGAGCTGCCGGCAGATGCCGGGATCATCCCCATCGAGCAGCAGTCGATAGTCGTAGATGCGCCGTTCGACGAACCGACGGCGCAGCAGATGACGCTCGACCGTGAATCGGCCGAGATTCCACGCCCGTCTGTTCAGCTCCGTGACGAGCGCCGGCAGATCACGGCGCGGCGTACTGGTGATACGTTGGAGCATGGCCCATCGTGCGTGTCTCGTAGCCGCAATGACAGTTCGGGCAGTTGAGCGCGAACGCGTCGCGTGCTGCCTTGAAGTGCTCGGGCGTGAAAAGCATGTCTTTCAGGCGTTTTTCGTGCAGGTTGCCGAGCTTGAAGGTGACGTAGCACATCTGCACGGTGCCATCCGCGCCGACCCAGATCAGCCGATGCCGATCGCAGGGCACGCGCATGTCAGGTCCCTTGATGAGCCAGTCCGGAATCGAGCGCAACACCGTCGGCTGCATCGGCAGAAGCTCGGGCTCGATGGCCTGCACACGCAGGAATTCCTGGATCACTTCGTGGATCGCCGGTGCATCTTCCGGCCTGAACTGCAGGTTACGATCCTCGCCCTCCGTGAAATACGGCAAGGAGTAGTGGACCAGGTTGATGAAGATCGGCGCCTTGAAACGGCGCGCCATGGCCCAGGTCTCGCGCACCGTTTCGACGGAGCAGGTGGGTCGCATCAGCAACCAGTTGAGCGCCAGCGAAACGCGGCCGGCGTAGCGGTCGTGCACATACCCGAGATTCTCTTCGAGCTGTGAGAAGCGGTCTTTCCGCTGCACGTAGGTGTTGTATTCTTCGCCGATGCCGTAGAGCCCGACGGAAACGCGGCGCAGTCCCGCGGTATACAGGTCGTCGAACTTCTTTTTCAGCAGGATGCCGTTCGTCGTGAGATAGGTGCGCAGCCCGAGCTGCGTCGCGTATTCGACGATCGGCGTGATCTCCTTGTGCATCAGCGGCTCGCCACCGTAGAGACGCACGAGCTCGAAGTTCAATGCCTTGATGTCATCGAGCGCGTCACGCACGAGCGGCAACGGCAGTTGCTGGTTCGGCATGAAGTCGCGGCCGTAACGACAGCCTTTACACCGCAGATTGCAGTTCGCGGTGAGCGTGAGATAGATGTGCTGCGGATTCGGCCGGATGAGCACGGGAAAGTGCTCGCGCGCCGAGTTCATCACCCGGTTGAGTCCGCTCTGGGCGGAGCGCAATTGCGATTTGAGTTTCGGGCTGTCCTGGTAGACAGGCTCGAGCAGGTCACGGAGTATACGGTGCACAGTCATCGTGCTCTCCCCGGAAGCGTGTGAATTCTTCTTCTCGCGGGAATTGGCCAGCAAGAAATGACCCCGCCACGTCGAATAACTTTCGTGATCGGTAATCTCGGATGCGGAGGCATCCAGCGCGTGACGGTGTGGCTCGCGCACGGCCTGATGGCGCGCGGCTACGTCGTGAGTGTCGTAACGCTCGCGACGCCTGACGCAGATTTTTTCACTCTGCCCGCCGGTGTCACGCGACTCTCGGTCGGTTTGCGCGGGCGCGCTCCTTCGTATCCCTGGAAACTGCCGTCGCTCGTCATGAAGCGGCAGAGACGTCTGCGCACGCTCATCGAAAGCACCACACCCGATGTCGTCATCGCGCGTGCGCCCATGGCTGCGGTCCAGACCGCGCTTGCGATCGGCCGTCGCGGTTGGCCGCTCATCGTCACGGAACACGGTGACAAGCCGTTACGACAAAAATCACGGCCGCGCGAAGCGTGGCGAAAATGGCTTTGGTACAAGCTCCGCCGCGTAGCCTACTGGCGCGCAACCCGGCTCGTGAGCGTGTGCAAGGCCGTGGACGAAGCGTTCGGCTGGATGCCGGCCGAACGTCGCGTCGTGATTCACAATCCCTGCCGCACGAACACCTCGGTGGTCACGACCGATACCTCTCCGGATCTCGATGACGAGCATCACTGGATCGTGAGCACTGGCCGGCTGTCTCACGCGAAGGGATTCGATGTGTTGCTCGAAGCCTTCGCCGCCGTGGCCGACCGCTTTCCAGACTGGGAGCTCGTGATCCTCGGCGACGGCGAGCTGCGCGATGAGCTGATCCAGCGCGCGTGGCGGCTCAACCTGCACAGTCGGGTCGTTTTTGCCGGCGCGGTGGAAGATCCCGCACCGTTCCTGGCGCGCGCCGAGCTGTTCGCATTGGCTTCGCGCTACGAAGGATTTCCCAACGCGCACCTCGAGGCGCTGTCACTCGGAGTGCCGGTCGTGGCCACGGATTGTCCGACACGGCCTGCCACGGCGGGACGGATCGGGCCTGCGCGCGGAGGCGTTCACGAGCTCGTCGAACACGGCGTTACCGGATTGCTGGTGCGCCCAGAAGATCCGGCCGCGTTCGCGGTTGCGCTGGAAAAACTGCTCGGCGATTCCAAAAAGCGCGGCGAGATGGCGGCGAATGCGTTGCGCGTGCGCGAAAAATTCGCGCCGGAGAAAACGCTCGACGCGTGGGAGCAGGTGATTGCTGAGGCGATCGGTCGTCGGCAGCCGGGCGACGGTCCGCTCGTCGCTTCGTCATAGCGAGGGTTCGGGCTCACAAATGCGGGCGCGCGAGGATCGGGCGACGCTCTTCGAAGTGCGGCGCCGCGCCACCGGCGCCAGGTGCCGCCGGGGCAACGGGCATCGCCGGGCTTATTTCGGCTTGTTCATCTCGTCGTGATTCATCTTGTCCTTGCCCATGGCGTCCTTGCTCATCGAATCCTTGCTCATGGAGTCTTTCTTCATCATCTTGTCCTTGCAGGCCTTCATCGCGTCGTCCTTGCTCATGCCGGTGTCTTGCTTCGCCATGCAGTCCTTCATCATCTGGTCGTGCTTGGCCATTGCATCCTTCGACATGTCGTCGGCAAAGGCCGCGCCGCCGACCAGCAGCATGCCGCCGCAGATCACCGTTGCTACGAATTTCTTCATGGTCTTTCTCTCCAAGGAAGTGAGTGAATCGATCGAGCTCATCGCCGTAAGGTGCGGAGGTGTTCGCGGACGTCAGCTGCCGCCGAACCAGTTGTAGCCCTGGTCTTCCCAGTAGCCGCCGGGGTTCGTGTTGGTCACGAACAGCGCCGTGATGTGTTTGGGATTCTTGTAACCGAGCTTTGTCGGCATGCGCAGTTTCATCGGAAAGCCGTACTCGCGCGGCAGCGTCTTGCCGTCATACGTGAGCGCGAGCAGCGTCTGGGGATGAAGCGCGGTCGCCATATCGATGCTCTGGTAGTAATCGTCGGCGCATTTGAAGCCGATGAACTGCGCGGTGAGATCGGCGCCGATGCGTTTGAGAAACGTGGCGAACGGCACGCCGCCCCATTTGCCGATCGCACTCCAGCCTTCCACGCAGATGTGGCGCGTGACCTGGCTCGTCTGTGGCATGGCGTTCAACTCGCGGAGCGACCACGATCGCTTGTCGGCCACGAGGCCGCTCACTTCGAGCCGGTAGCGGTCGGCATCGACTACCGGTGCTTCTTCTTCCGAATAGAACGCGTTGAAAGGGAACGGCCGCGTGATCATCGATTCGGGATAGGTCGGCGCCAGCTTGTCGGGGTCGAAGAGCCACGCCTGGAAGCGGTCGTTGAATCGCGAGACGTGTTTCAAGACCTCTTCGGCCTTGTCCTCGTTGATGACACTGCAACCGGTGAGGAGTGACAGGCCTCCCAGCGAGAGCGTGTTCCTGAGAAACAGGCGCCGTGAGCTGCGCGGCATTTCGCGCAAGGCCGCCTTGATGAAATAGTGCTTGTCCAAGGTGCCCTCAGCGACCGCGAATCATGGCAAGGATCGTTCGGGGCACGGCCGCCGCCATCACCACGTGCACGACCACGAATCCCACGAGGATGGCCATGCCCAGGAAGTGCACCACTCGTGCGCTGTCATATCCGCCCAGCAACACGCGCAGATGCGGGAATTGCACCGGCTTGAAGATCACCAGCCCGGACAACACGATGACGACGAGGTCGAGGATCGCCACGATATAGGCGAGCTTCTGGACCGCGTTGTATTGAGTGAGATCGTCATGGGAGAGCTGACCGCGAAGTGCGGCCAGGAGGTCGCGCCACACTTCACGCAAACGGAGCGGCACCAACTGGCGACGAAAGCGCCCGGTGACGAGGCTGAGCACGAGATAGAACAAACCATTGGCCACCAGCAGCCACACCGCCGCGAAGTGCCATAGGAGCGCGCCACCCAGCCAACCTCCAAGGGTGATGGCCTTAGGGAATTCAAAAGGGAAGAGCGGCGAGGCGTTGTAGATCTGCCAGCCGCTCATGACCATGATCAGAACGGCCAATGCATTCAGCCAGTGCGTCACGCGGAGCCACGCCGGGTGGGTCGTGAGCTTGTGGGGTGTCGCTGGGGTCATCATTGAGGCCAATGGGGTGTTACCTCGCTATCATCGGCACAGGAACCGGTTTCGTTACGCAGGCCCAAAAAAAGGGTCGATCCCGGTAGCGAAGCGGCCCTCTGGCGCGAAGAACCCGTAGAGCCTCATGAATCCTGCTGATCGCGAACGACACTGGACGGCGCTCATGGAAAGGTCGCTCAACGGCGAATCGGGTGCCTACCATGAGCTTCTCGTCCAGCTCACAGCGGCGCTGCGCAGCGTCGTGCGTCGTCGTGCCCAGGCCGCGGGGATAGATGTGGAAGATATTGTTCAGGAGACTTTGTTAGCCCTTCACCTGAAACGCGCGACCTGGGTGCCAGGCACGCCCGTGGCGCCGTGGGTGGCGGCAATCGCCCGCAATAAACTCATCGACGTCCTGCGGCGTCGGGGTCAAAGAACGCAGGTGTCGCTGGAAAGCGTGTTCGAAACTCTGTGGAGCGAGGACGAGAGCGGTGGCGCTGAGGCATTCGATGTGCAGCGCTTGCTGGGCACATTGAGTGAGCGACAGCGCGAGGTGGTCCAGGCGGTGTCGCTGGAGGGTTACTCGGCGCGTGAGACCGCGACGCGTCTGCGGATGACCGAAAGTGGCGTGCGTGTGACGCTGCACCGGAGTCTCAAAGTGTTGGCGGCGACCTTTGGGAAGGTGCGATGAAAACTGAGGAACTGATTCGTTTGCTGTCGCGCGATGGAGCGCGCCCCGTCGTTCCCCTTGCGCAGTCGATGCTCCTGGCCATTGTCGTCGGGCTCGCATTATCCGCAGTGCTCTTCGGCATTCTGCTTCATCCGCGGCCGGACATCGTTGCGGCGTTGCCGACACCGAGATTCCTGTTCAAGCTCGTCTTCACGGCAGCGCTCGCCGTCGCGGCGGGTGCGTTGCTGGCCGACGCGGCGCGGCCCCTGCCTCGATTTCGGGGTAAATGGAGCGTGCTCGCGGCGCCGGCCCTGCTCGTCACCGGTGTCATAGTGGAGCTCTTCATCCAGGATCCGCAGTCCTGGCGTGCTCTTCTGATGGGCCACAATGCCACGCATTGCCTGTCTCTGATTCCGCTGCTCGCGATCGCGCCAGCGGTCTGTTTGTTCTTCATTCTCAAGCGAGGCGCTCCGGCGCGACCCGCTGTATCCGGTGCTGTGGTCGGGTTGGTAGCCGGTGGAATTGGTGGGCTGCTTTATGCGTTCACCTGCCCGGACGACAGCCCGCTATTCGTCGCGACCTGGTATTCGATCGCAATCGTTGGGGTGACGGCGGTTTCGTCCTTTGCGGGTGCCAGGCTTCTGCGTTGGTGAGGCGCGGCTGGGGCAACGTTTTGGTACCGAATATCGCAAGAACGCCCGCATGCCACCCCAAGCCGGCAGGCTAGGCTATGTACCGTAACTGGCTCGTTCGATGAGCTGGAAGGCCGCGTATACAAACCTGGGAGACGACCATGGAGATTGACCAGGCGAAACTCGACGCGTTTCTTGGAAGGGCGATAGTGGATCTCGGGGCGGCTGTGAGTGCCGTGCTCGTATCCATCGGCGATGAGCTCGGACTGTATCGGGCGCTCGCCTCAGGTCCCCTCACCCCGCAACAACTTGCCGCACGCACAGCCACAAACGAGCGCTACGTGCGGGAGTGGCTGGCGAATCAGGCGGCCGGCGGCTATGTCGACTACGATGCCACGGCTGAGGTCTACTCGCTCAACGCCGAGCAGGCGATATGCCTTGCTGATCCAGACGGACCCGTGGATCTGCCAGGCGCGTACGCGATCGTGCAAGACCTGTTTCATGTGCGTGAACGCGCGCTCGATAACTTTCGTAGCGGGCGCGGCATGGAGTGGGGCGAGCATCACCCCTGTCTGTTCCATGGCACGGAGCGATTCTTCCGCGCGAGTTACAACGCGCACCTCCTGACTGAATGGTTGCCCGCGCTGGAAGGCCTGGTAGGCAAGCTCACCGCAGGCGCGCGCGCAGCTGACATCGGCTGTGGGCACGGCGTCAGTACGATCCTCATGGCGCGCACTTTTCCGCAATCGCAATTCATCGGCATCGACTACCACGAGCCATCTATCGAGACGGCTCGCAAGCGGGCGCTCCAGGCGGGAGTGGGCAACGTTCACTTCGAAGTGGCCGATGCCACCTCCTATGCCGAGCGAGACCTCGACTTCATTGCGTTCTTCGATTGCCTGCACGATATGGCAGATCCAGCCGGCGCTGCTCGGCACGCGCGGGAGGCGTTGAAGGCAGACGGTCATTGCATGATCGTTGAGCCATTCGCGGGGGATCGAGTGGAGGAAAACCTCAACCCAGTGGGTCGCGTGTATTACGGTGCGTCGTCGCTCGTCTGTGTCCCCGTGTCTCTCGCGAAGCGGGGCCCGGCGTTAGGAGCTCAGGCCGGCGAGCGGCGGCTACGAAGCGTGGTGTCGGAGCAGGGCGGGTTCACGCGCTTTCGACGCGCGACGCAGACCCCCTTTAATCTTGTGCTCGAGGCGCGGCCTTGAAGAGTGAGTTGCCGTAGACGTCGGAAGACGTGGGCAGAACTCGGAGCGAAACCGCTCGTGCAGGAGTAGCGGGGTTGGTGGTCGGGATGAGGCCCTACACGCTGTTCCTGCGGTGCCAAGCCGCGTTCGTGTCAGGTGACGATGCCATGGAGCATCAAAAATCATGGCGACGGCAAGGGATTTTGCCCCACGAGTCGCATGCCCATCGTGGCCGCCTTTACGACCACATCAAACGCATAGGCGGTCATTTCCGTTTCGTACTCGCTTATGGCTTGCGCCAGCGATCGCCGCCCCTGAGCCACGTCTTCAAGATGACGTCCCAGCAGTGCGCCGTCACGCATCGCGATATTGGCCCCGCGACCGAGCGTGGGCGTCATCGCGTGAATGGCATCTCCCAGCAGGGTAACGTTGGTGCTCCCCGGTATCTGGCAGGGAACGCTCGTATGCATTTCAACAAAGAAAAATGATTCGGGATCGCCATGAGCCGGAATCGCCCTCGCATGTTCCGGCCAGTCTTCCATGAGTGCCAACGACAGCTTCAGAAGATCTTCGCTGTTCAGGGCCGATAAGCTGGAGTCTTCCTGACCAAAGAGCTCCTTTCTTCCCCCGATGATGCAGGCGACGTAATCGTCTTGCGCATTCAGTTGTGTTGCCGGCATCGTTCGCAATCCGGCCACGTCTGGACGTGTCGGAAACACCACCGGGCCCAGGCCCAGAAAAAGCCTGCTGGAGTCGAGCGCGACGGTGAAAGCGTCTTCGCGTACGGAATCTGGAAGCAGTCTCACCGCCTCGGCGATCGCGAGACGCCCGTAGATGGCACGCACGCCTGAGTCTTGGATTTGCGCATGTGGCACACGTTGCCTTCTCACCCTGGACCGAATTCCGTCGGCGCCGACCAATAGATCCCCTCTGACCCGAGTGCCGTCCTCGAACGTCGCGGTGACGCCGATCCCATCCATTTCGTAATGTGAAAACGTCTTACCAAAATGAACGATCTCATCCAGGCCGGCCAACAAGGTCTGTCGCAACGTTGCACGATTGACGTTCAAATGGGCGCAAGTGCCATGAGGTGAACGGTCCGGCGTGCTCCAATGTTCATCGAGGGGAATCCGCCGTTGGGCGGCGAGCGCCGTATCAACAATGGCGGTAACAGGAAGCACTTTCATGGAGGTGGCGCCAAAGAGCTCGAAAAGCGCAGGTGTGAGCACCTGGCGCAGGGCGCTGACTCCATCCGGATCAAGATGAAGCCGGTAGCCCTGCGGGCGTTCCCAAGGAGATCGATCGCGCTCGAACACGTCGACATCAATGTCGCGCCGACGTAGCGCTTGTGCAAGGCATAGGCCGCCGAGGCCGGCACCGACAACAATGACCTTCAATGTGGACATTACGGACGCTCCTCTCCCATGGGTTGGAAAAGGACGTACTGGTTGGCCAATCCTCGAAGGATTGAAGCCTGTACGAACGCAAAAACGCCACCCGGACTACCCACCGGGCTGTGACTTTTGCACGTCCGAGCGCATGCTCGTGTTGTGCTCCCTGTTTGTCAAGGAAGTGCCGCGCCACGTTGCCCCGTCGTCAGCGCGTCAGGCGAGTGTTCCGCGCCGAGTGAACATTCGATCGCGACGACAACCGGGTCGCGGTGGCCACGCAGGAACTCTCACCAGAGAATCGCAACCGCCACAGCATGCTACCCTGACCCGGCCGTTCCATCTCGAGGTCAGCCCAAGTGCTGGAACATCATGACGCCTTTCAATATTGAACCGCCTGCGACACAGGAAGAACTCCGCGTCACGTCGCCATTGATATTCGTCGTGTGGAGCAGACCGTGAGCAGAACGATTGGCGAAATGCTCGATCGTCCGCAGGAACTGAATTCCTGGCTGCACGAAATCACCTGCCTGCAGGCGATGCTGCACGCCATCGCCAGCACCCGGTTGCTCGATAAGTGGGAGTCGCAGCCAGTATCCCTGCGGGAACTCGCTGCTCGCGCGGGCATCGAGGAGGCGCAGCTCGGTCGACTGATCAACCTGTTGGCCTCGCAGGGCGTGCTCGATATTGCGCCCGACGGCGCCATCTGCCACACGCCGCGCTCTCTCGCCCTGCGGTCGATGCGCTCCTCGATCATGGTGCAACGGATGGCGCTGCGGTCAGGGCTGTGCCTCGGCGAAGCGCTGCTCACGGGCAGGACGGCGTTCGAGGTCTGCTTCGGGATGCCCGTGTTTGAGTACCTCGCCGCGAACCCCGAGCAGGCGGACTATTTCGCCGAGCGCATGAGCCAGATCACGGTGCATGACGAACCGCTGATCCTGCAACAACTCGAGTTCGAGCCCTTCCGTCTCGCCGTGGACATCGGCGGCAGCCATGGGACGCTGCTGCTGGGGCTGCTCGCAAAGTACCCCGATGCGCGCGGAATCGTCTTCGATCTGCCAGACGTGGCGGCGCGGGCTGCCGAGCGCCTGCGCACGCATCCGCAGGGCACTCGCATCGAAACCGTCGGCGGCGACTTCCTCCGCTCGGTACCGGCCGGCGGCGATCTCTATCTCATGAAGCAGATCCTGCACAACTGGGACGATGCGCAATGCGTAGCGATCCTCAAATCCGTGCGCGACGCCATCGCCCCGGCCGGTAGGGTCGTCGTGATAGACCGGCTGATCCCGGAAACGGTCGCCCCCGATATGGCGTTCGTGTTCGACATTCTCATGATGATCTGGTCCACCGGGCGCGAGCGCTCGCTGGCCCGCTTCCGGGAGCTCCTGGGGAGTGCCGGGTTCGCTGTGGACAAAGTCACCGTGAATCCGGGTCGCATGAGCGTCATCGAGGCCATTCCCCATTAGAACGCGTGATCTGTCGCAGTCCCGCGGACACGTCAAAGCGCGGACGCGACAATGCAAGGCCCGCGTGACGACACGGATGCCGCCGCATGCTCGCCAATGCTCAAGTGAATCCAGCCGAGATGCGCGCGTATCTGGACATCACCAAGGGGCACGAGACATTCATGCTCACGCCCGACGATCCTGTGTGGGCGCGCGCGACGGAGCAATCGCTGCAGAGCTTTTTTCGGAACGGCTATTCCGGCAACAACTTCACGGTCACGTCTGTCGCCTGTCGCGCGACGGGTTGTGAAGTTCAGACTTTGAGCCGTAGGCCCGTGTTCAACGGGCTGGAAGTCGTGCCGCCCGCATCAGAGGAGTTCGGGCGTGAGATGCAAACCGTGTTCGAGCTGACACGTGAATCGAAGCCGCTCGGGGAGGGCACGCTTCGGCTCGAGAACGTCGTGGTCACACCGGTGGATGATCAGATGGGCTCGATGTTGTGGTACGGACGAGTGTCGGCGGCGCCCGGTTTGGAGTGAAGAGATTGTGCCGCTAGAGCGCATCGCGCGATCCGGACGTGCACAGCGGTCCAGCACATCCAGCATGGCTGGAGATCGGCTCGCGAGCCGTAGTGAAGGCGACACCTAGCGCCTCAGTAGAGTGGCACCCAGCGCCACCGCGCGAAAAAATATAGGGGATCAGTGGTCCGCTGCCGGGTCGTCAACACCAGCGCGTCCGAGTCTCGCATGCTGGAGACTTGATCAACTCTCTTCTTTGAGCTTTTCCGGTAGCTCCAACTCATCGGTGATGCGCAGTCTGCGGACAACGAGCTCGTCAATCTCGACGCGCCGGACTCGAGCACGCCCGATCGAAAGCCACCCTATAGCGAGAGCGCCGATAGCCAACGCGCCGATTGCGATCGCGCCAACGGCTAGCGTACCGATTGCTTTGGTACCTATCGCCTGAGCGCCTATTGCTTCGCCGCCGATTTTTTGCGATCGAAGGTCGAGGCGACCGCTCCTGCTCAGCGCCGAGTGGGGAGGGGCTTTCAGCTGACTGGCGAATCGACGTTTGCGGTGGAACATTTGATCCTGCCTGGAGTGGACCGGTCACTGCCAGATACTAGCGGCCTCACCGACGGACCGGCGCCATTTGCTCGTCGACTCTAACACTGAGCCACGACTGCGAAAACGCCGATCCGCGCCTGTCGGGCCATCTCGAGGGCACGACCCCGTACCGTGCGTGAGCGATTAGGGAACCACATTCTTTCGCCCTGAGTCGTCGCGCGAGAAGCTGCGGTCGCATTCCTGATGGAGACGTAGAACTTCCGCGAGCTCGTCGACCCTGACATCGGCGAGCGGCTTGTGGTGGCCGCTCGTGCGATGCTCTGGACCCGAAAACCTGCTTGATGTTGCCACGTTGACATTGCTCGTAATCAACACTGATGTTGATTTCAAGCAATGTCGAGGGGCCCGGCTGATGTGGTCTGCGCGCGAGGCAATCGAGGTCTTCCACCTTCTCTTCCTGCGGGCTTTCAGTGCCCGGGCGGACAAGGCGTTGTACGCCTTGAAAGGCGGCTGCAACCTCCGTTTCTTCCACAAAAGTATCCGCTACTCCGAAGACATGGACCTCGATGTCCGGACGATGTCGGTTGCCACGCTTCGGAATAACGTTGATCGCGTTCTCGAGGCTGCCCCTTACCTGCAGACGCTCCGCGCCCAGCAGATCGAAATATCGCAGGTGTCGCGGTCCAAGCAGACTGGGACGACGCAGCGCGCGCGATATCTTTGATCTGAAGCTCCTCATGGACGCCGGGGCGGGCAACTCTGTGCTGCCCAAGGCGATCGCCTCGAATCTTCCGCGAGCGATTGAAAATGCGATGAGCATAGGCTACGACGAGTTGCCGGACAGGTGCTGGCCTACCTCGAGCCGGAGTATCAGGATCACTATCGGCCGCGGCGAGCCTGGGAAGACTTGCAGGCGCAGGTGGTCAACGCTCTCGAAGGGTTTCAGTCATGAACCAGGTCGAAGCCGTGCAGCGTCTCAAAAGGCTCGGCACGCATGGGTTCGAGACGCGGGACGCAGCGGCGGCGCTCGATGTGACCGCGGCGAATGCGAACATGATCCTGCGGCGGCTCGCACAATCTGGTTTGATCATCCACGTGAGTCGCGGACGCTGGCTGCAGAACGCAGACGTTCCGCCGTTCGCGGTTCCCGAGCTCATCTCAGCGCCGTATCCGTCGTACATCTCTCTGCAGTCCGCGCTGTTTCATCACGGTCTGATCGAGCAGATACCTGCTGTCATCTACGCGGTGACCCTGGGCCGCCCGCGGCGCGTGCGCACACCGCTCGGGGTTGTGTCGTTTCACCGTCTTCCACCGGAGTTGTTCAGCGGCTTCGAAGTGGACGACGCCGCTGGCGCCAAGATCGCTACCGCCGAAAAAGCGCTGTTCGATCTGCTCTATCTTGCGCCGGGTCGAAGCCGCCTCTTCGCAACGCTTCCGGAGCTGGAGATTCCTCGCAAGTTTCGATGGAGCCAGCTCACGCAGTACGCCGCTCCCGTCAAATCACCGAGTCGGCGCACTTATTTGACGGAGGCCATCGCGCGACTCCGGAGCGCTTGAGGGGCTGCGTTACAGCCGAGCGGGATAACAGCGGCGCGTGAGCTCGGGGCACCCGATGCACGCTTGGCCCGAAGACCCATTGCACGGGTTTCGAGATCGGCGAGCTGGTCGCGTACGTCCAAGTGAGGCTGGACGGTTTCCTTGAACTTTTCCAGTGTGAATCCGGAGAACGTCGATTGGGGAGCATGGGCCTCCCACGCACTGGTGATGTCATTCACCTTTTCGAATGGATCAATCATGGGTGACATAGTTATTTTTCCTTTTTGTTTTCTTGTTTTTGTTGTTTTGTTTTTGAATCGGCCATTTCTTTGAATGGCTCTACCTCCTTCCTATCGCCAGCTCGAAACCTGTTTCACCTCCCTGAGAAAAAACTGTTCGAGTATGAGGAAAGATCGTTCGGGTAACGATCCCGAGTCGTCCGGTAACGGGAAGCTCGCTCTGGGTACGAGGAACACGCCGTTGGGTGGCAGGAAACACCGGCCGGGTAAGACGAAGAACGCATTGGGTTCGAGGGAAAACTCGTTGGGTGCGAGTCCCACAGGCTTGGGTAAGAGGGAGCGCGGAAGCGGCTCGAGGGAGACCGGTTTGGGTAAGAGGGAGATGGGCTTGGGTAAGAGGGAGAACGGGTGCTCCCTGAAGCGATTCGGCAACCTATTGAGGCTGAACGCGGATTTGGCTTTTTACCGAGGCCTTGGGTAAAGGGAAAAACGGTTTGGGTAAGACGAAGCTCGCTTTGGGTGATGGGAAGACGCTGTGAGGACGCGCGAAACGCGGCTGGGGTGAGAGGAAAGACGACGTCGGCGCGTCCAAGTTTGGCTTGTTCCGGAGTCCTATCGCGATGGGTCTTGGGTGAGACGCGTTGGGTTCGACGAAGGACGGTTCGAATGACGTCAACGGGAAAGTCGGTGATGCGGGGGACGCGTGGCTGCAATCTTTGCCCGGTTTCTTCCTCGTCTCCGTTGTGTTCTTCCTCAGTGCGCTCGAGGGGAGACCTTGCGACTCCGCGATTGACCAGCGCTGAGATCGCGGACTTCACTGCGTTCAGGTCGGTGGCGATGGCCTTCAGCGCAGCCTCTCGATCGAGCGTGTGATCGGTGAACACGACGTCGATATCAACCGAGAGTCTCGGCATGCCTTGTACGAACAGGTTCAACGCCGTGCCGCCTTTCATGGCGAAGCGCGGCGGCTGAAAACACTGCTGGCGCCACATCCAGCAGCAGGCCTCAGGCCGAATGCGGGGAAGGGGAGGGCAACCAGATCGCTGCCCGCGGGTTCAAATCGGATATCCGATTAGGCTGGTCGGGATGACAGGATTTGAACCTGCGACACCTACGTCCCGAACGTAGTGCTCTACCAGGCTGAGCTACATCCCGAGGGATCTGACCGCAGCGCCCGAGGGGGCGGAGGCAGTCGGCGAAGGGGGCGCAGTGTACTGAAGGGGCCCTGCCGCATCAAATGTTCTGCGTCGGCGGCCATTCATCTGGCGCGCCAGCCTCCTGCGCTGGCTCCGCTGTTCGGAAGGCCTTCCCGTCGAGATGCAGCAGGCGCCCGTCAGCGTTGGGCGAGGGCTAAACCCGCTCGGGTCCGCCCATCGTGGCGGGCGGAGCGGGCGGCGCAGCGGGGGCTGGCGGAGCGGGCACGTTGTCCTCGTCCTCGCCACTCGAAGCCTCGTCCTGCATGTCCTCGTCCACGGTGTCGTCCCAGTCGCGCGAGCGCTCGCGATGGGCGTTTCCATGCGGCCGCTCGCCGTCGAACGACTCGGGCGTGGCGCCTTCGACCTTGCCGATCTTCGCGGTGTTGCTGACGTAGAGCCGCACGGGCCGCTCGAACTTCAGCGGACCGTCGACCACCGATTCCGGGCCAATCACGATGCGGGGCTCGCGGCCGTGCGAGCTCCAGTCCGCATCCGGCTTCTTCACCCGGATGCCGCCCTCGACGTGCGAGCCACGGCCGATGTGGATATCGCCGTTGATCGTCGTGATGCCGCGACCCACGTGCGCCGCGCTGAGGCTGATTCCACCGTTTACGTTGACAATCTCGCCCGTCACGTCCGAGCCTTCGCCGAGACGGACGCCGCCGTTCACGGTGACGACGTCCTCGGATACGCGGGTGCCCCTGCCGATAGAGATGCCGCCGTTGACGGTCTTCGCGGAGTCTACGGTCGCGTTCTGTCCGATGCGCACTCCGCCGTTCACTGTGGCGGCTTGCCCGACGCGAGCGCCGTCGCCTACGTTCACGCCGCCGTTGATCGTGGTCGCGTTCTCTTCCGACCCGCCCTCCGGCACGTTCACTGAGCCGTTGATGCCGCCGGGGCCGCATCCCGCAAGAGTCATGAACACCAGCAGCGCGGCCGGGACGATCAGTGAGGGACGGGTGACCGACATGACGTTGTTCTCCCTATATATAAGTATCGCTGGCTGCCGCGCCGCTCGCTCGCGCAGGCCATGGGAGCACGACACACCAACCGGCTTGCCGGTTGCAGTCGCGTGGTGCGCGGGATCGGCCGCGCAGCAGAAGTCAGGTGGTATGCGAAACCGCGAAACGGGCGAGGGCACCCAGCGCCTGTTTGTAAGGCGTTTCGGGCAGTGGCGCGAGGGCGGCGAGAGCTTTGTCGGCCTCGTCGGTGGCGAGGCGGGTGGTGTATTCGAGCCCACCGGTCGAATCGATGGCCGCGATGATGGCTTCGAGCTGATCGATGCCGCCATTTTCGATGGCGCTGCGAATGACGGTCTTCTGCTCGTCCGTGCCGTTCCGCAGCGCGTGGATCAGCGGCAGCGTTGGCTTGCCTTCCGCCAGATCGTCACCGATGTTCTTGCCGCGCGTGGCCGGATCCGATCGGTAGTCGAGCACGTCGTCGACCAGCTGGTACGCCGTGCCGAGATGCTTCCCGTATTTCGCGAGAGAGCGCTGCATTTCCGTCGGCGTTTCGGCGAGCACCGCCGCGACCTCGGCGCCCGCTTCGAAGAGCCGTGCTGTCTTGCGATAGATCACTTCGAGATAGCGCTGCTCGGTCGTATCCGGATCGTTCGCGTTCATGAGCTGCAGCACTTCGCCTTCGGCGATGATGTTCGTCGCGTCCGCCATGATTTCCATCACGCGCTGCGAGCTCAGTCCCGCCATCATCTGGAACGCGCGCGAATAGACGAAATCGCCGACGAGCACGCTGGCCTGATTGCCGAACACCTCGTTGGCCGTGTCCCGGCCGCGGCGCATGGACGAGCCATCCACGACATCGTCGTGTAACAGCGTGGCCGTATGAATGAATTCGATGAAGGCGGCGGCCTCGAAATAGGTGCCGCGCTGGTCTACTGCCTGGCCTCCGCAGGCGCGGCTGGCCAGCACCACGATGAGCGGTCGCAACCGCTTGCCGCCCCCGGAAATGATGTGTTCGGCGACCCGGTCGACCAGCGGAACCGTGCTCTTGAGCCGTGCACGGATCACATTGTCTACGGCGGCCATGTCGGAGCGTACGAGGGCGCGGATTTCGTCGAGAGTCATGCCGGGGGTCCTTGGGGGTCCCGCATCCTAGCCGACATGCCGCAAGCCGGAAACGGCACCGTCAGGTTCGCCCGATCCTGACCTAAGTCCCGATATCGCCTTGGGAAAATGCGGTTTGACCGGGTGGGGGGCGGTGAGTAGAATGCGCGGCCTTTCGTCGAGTCGACGACACTTTCCGGAAATTCCTCATGTACGCGGTCATCGCCACCGGTGGTAAACAATACCGGGTTACGAAAGACGCCACCCTGCGCGTCGAAAAACTGAATGCCGAACCCGGCGCCACCATTGAATTTGGTGAAGTGCTGCTGATGGGTTCCGGCGCAGACGTCAAGATCGGCAGCCCACTGCTCAAGGGCAGCAAGGTTGTCGCCACCGTGGTTCGCCACGGCAAGGGCGAGAAGGTCTCGATCGTCAAGTTCCGCCGGCGCAAGCACTACCTGCGCCAGAAGAACCACCGTCAGGCCTTCACCGAAGTGAAGATCACGGATTTCAGCGCGGGCTGATCAGCCTGGCCCTCTCATAGCCGGCATCTCATCAGCCAGCATTTCCATCAGGAATAGACTTCCATGGCACACAAAAAAGCAGGCGGCAGTACCCGTAACGGCCGCGACTCCCACTCCAAGCGTCTGGGCGTGAAGCGTTACGGCGGCGAGACGGTTCTGGCCGGCAACATCCTGGTCCGCCAGCGCGGTACCCAGATGCATCCCGGCACGAATGTCGGCATCGGCACAGATCACACGCTGTTCGCCACGGCGCCGGGCAAGGTGTTCTTCAAGCGCAAAGGCGCGGAAGGCCGCTTGTTCGTGAACGTGGTACCGGAAGAAGCCGCCACGAACTGAGTGCGCGTCGCGCCCGGTGAGAATCGCACAGCCCCGGCCACGCGCCGGGGTTTGTGTTTCTGAGGTCGGGTTCGCGAGCGGGTGTGCAGCGGCGTTTGCGGCCGACGCCGAGGCCGAAGCGGCGGCAGCAGGTCGTGGTAGTGAGTTGGTGTTTGCGGGCGGCATGCCTTCGAGGCTCTTGAAGCGGCTCTTCAGCCGCCCGCGCGGCTAGAGAATCTGTTCCATGAAATTCGTCGACGAAGCCAAACTGAAAGTCCAGGCCGGCAACGGCGGCCGCGGCTGCGCGAGCTTCCGGCGTGAAAAATTCGTCCCCTTTGGCGGGCCGGATGGCGGCGATGGCGGCCATGGTGGCAGCGTCTATCTGAAGGCCGCGCCGGGCATCAACACGCTGGCGGACTTTCGCGTCGAGCGCACCTTCCGCGCGCGTCACGGTGTAGCCGGCTCTGGCAATGAACGTACGGGCGCGGCCGGAGACGATCTGTTCGTTGCCGTTCCCATCGGCACTATCGTGGTAGACGCCGACACCGGCGAGCAACTCGGCGACCTGTTGCAGGAAGGGCAGACGCTGCTCGTGGCTCACGGCGGCAAAGGTGGCTGGGGCAACACGCGCTTCAAGTCGAGCACGAACCGCGCGCCGCGTAATTACGGTCCAGGCCTGCCGGGCGAGAAGCGTGCCCTCACGCTCGAAATGAAAGTGATCGCGGACGTCGGTCTGCTCGGGCTGCCGAACGCCGGCAAATCCACGCTCATCAGCGCGGTGTCGGCCGCGCGGCCGAAGATTGCGGATTATCCGTTCACGACGCTGCATCCGAACCTGGGTGTGGTGTCGGTGGGCGAGCATCGCAGCTTCGTGATGGCCGATATTCCGGGCCTCATCGAGGGCGCGGCGGAAGGTGCCGGACTGGGCATCCGCTTCCTCAAGCATCTTCAGCGCACCCGCGTGTTGTTACATCTCGTGGACATCGCTCCGCCGGACCCGGATGCAGATCCCGTGAAGGATGCGCGCGCCATCGTGGGTGAGCTGAAGAAGTTCAGCAAAGACCTCATCGAGAAGCCGCGTTGGCTCGTGCTGAACAAGATGGATCTGCTGCCGGAAAAAGAATCCGATGCGCTCTGCAAAGACATCGTGCGACGACTGCGATGGAAGGGGCCGGTTTATCGCATCTCTGGAGTGACGAAGCAGGGCACGCAGCAGTTGATGCAGGATGTGATGCGGCTGATTGAGGAGACGAAGGTGCCGCAGGTGGTTGAAGAGGAAGGCTAGGAAGCCTGGAAGACTTAAGAAGCCCTCGGCAAAACCACTTCCGCTTCCAGCCCACTCACCCGTCGATTGCGCAACGTCAGCTGTCCGCCGTGCCCGAGCACGATGTCCCGGGCGATGCTGAGTCCGAGCCCCGTGCCTTCCACACCGCGATTGAGCGCCGCACGCGCGCGATAGAACGGCTCGAACACGCGCTCCAGTTCTTCCGGCGGAATTCCCGGGCCGCGGTCTGCCACGCGCAAGCGAAGCGCGCTGCCGTCTTCGAGCGTCACGCTCGCCTTCTCTCCAAACTTCACCGCGTTGTCGATGAGATTGGTGAGGCAGCGCTTGAGCGCGGACACGCGGCCCACGTACGGTGTACGCGCATGTCCACGAACGGATACGGTGCGGCCCATCTCTGCATATTCTTTTTGCAGACGAGCGAGCAAAGCATTGATGTCGATCGGCTGAGTCGCTTCGACATTTTCCATGCCCTTCAGCGTCGACAACGTCGACGTCACCATGCCGGAGAGCTCGTCGATATCTCGCGCGAGCTTGTCGCGCGCCGTTTCATCGTCCAGCGTTTCGATTCGCAGCCGCATGCGAGTGAGCGGCGTCTTGAGATCGTGCGACATCGCGGCCAAGGCGCGCGCGCGATGCGTGACATATTGCTCGATGCGCGACTGCGCGAGATCGAAAGCCATCGCAAGTACGCGCAGCTCGCGCGGACCCCGGTGATCGATGGTGCCGAGCTCGTCCCGTCGGCCCAACGCATCCGCTTCATCGGTGAGCTTCGCGAGCGGCAGCGTGATGCTGCGGGCGGCGAACCACACGCCGCACACGACAGGGGGCAGGATCATGAACAACGTGCCGAGCAGGGAAGCACGATGCGCCTCAGGCGCGATCATCAGAGCAATCACGTGCGGCACGATCACACACGCCAGCACGATCACGAGCAATCGTCCGAACAGGCTATCCGGCATCAGCGCGGCAGCCATTCCGTTACTCAGATGCCCGTGGTCGCTGTGCTTGCTCATTCCGCCTCCACTGCCGTCCCCAGAACGTACCCGTCGCCGTAAACGGTCTTGATGATCCGCGGTGCACCGACGTTGTCCTTCAGCAGTTGGCGCAAACGGCTCACCCTTACGTCAATGCTCCGGTCGAATAGTTCCGAACGACGCGTGCTGGTGAGCTCGATGAGTTGATGTCGCGACAGAACGCGGTTCGGATGCGACACGAAGGCGAGCAGCAGACGGAACTCTGCGCCGGTCAACGTCTGGCGCGTGCCGTCTGAATCGATCAGTTCGCGTGCAGCGGTGTCGAGTGTCCACGAAGCGAAACGGTAGCGGCATGCTTCGCGCGCATCCGGCTTGCGCGGCGCGAAGTCCCAACGGCGCAGCACGTTGCGCATGCGCGCGAGTAACTCGCGAGGGTTGAAGGGCTTGGAGAGGTAATCGTCCGCGCCGATCTCGAGGCCGATGATGCGATCCACTTCATCGCTGCGGCCGGTCAACATAATGATGGGCACCTGGCCGGTCGCGCTCAGCTGGCGGCAGATCGTTAACCCATCTTCACCGCCGGGCAGCATCACATCGAGTACAACGAGGTCTATTCGCTGCGTCGACATCAGGCGACGCAGGCTGCGCCCGTCCGCCACCGCGGAGACACGGAAGCCGTGTTTCTCGAGGAACTGGGTGAGCAGGCTGCGGATCTCGCGATCGTCATCGACGACGGCGATATGCCTTGCCTGGGCGGCGAGGGGGGTCGATCCAGGATTTTGGGGGTGTGGCGCGCGCGCCGCGCTGGCCGGCTCTATAGACATGGTGTGGGTGTTTTGCACGGAACGGTTTGGCACATTGTTGCAAACAAAGTTTCGCGCCACGGCCGGCCGTAACAATCCTTAACAATTCGAAGCAACTTTGAAAGGGTTATACCGCGCTTAGTCGTTAGTGTCGCGCGCGGATGAAACCCCGTAGACGCTCTCACCGTGCCCTTGCCTGGGCCGTCGGTCTCCCTTTGCTCGGTAACGGGGCAGTTGCGCTCGCCCAGAATGCCGGAGACGCCAACTTCACCGTCGGCGACATCAAGGTGGAGGGGTTACAACGTGTTTCAGAAGGTACGGTCTTCAACTACCTTCCGGTAAACATCGGCGACACCATGACGCCGCAGCGCGTGCGCGAGTCCGTGCGTGCCCTTTACGCAACAGGCTTCTTCCGCGATGTGCAGATCCGCCGTGAAGGCAACCGCTTGGTCATCGTGGTGCTCGAGCGGCCCTCGATCGAGAGCTTCGAGATCACGGGCAACAAGGACATCAAGACCGAAGACCTGCAGAAAAGCCTGAAAAACGTGGGTCTGGCCACCGGCAAGACCTTCGACCGGTCGGTGCTCGAAGAGGTGCAGCAATACCTCACGGAGCAGTACTTCAGCCGGGGCAAATACGCGGTGCGCATCACCCCGACCGTCGAAGACGTGCCGGGCAACAAGGTCAAGGTCAAGATCGACATCAAGGAAGGCAAGCGCGCCAAGATTCGGCAGATCAGCATCGTCGGCAACGAAGCGTTCGACGACAAGGAGATCTCCGCCGGTTTCGAGCTGCACACCCCGAGCTGGCTCAGCTGGTACAAGCAGGACGATCGCTATTCCCGCGAGTCCCTGCAGGGCGATCTCGAGAAGCTGCGGTCCTTCTATATGGACCGTGGCTACGCCAATTTCCGCGTCGACTCGACCCAGGTCGCGATCGCGCCGGAAAAGGACGACATCTTCATCACGGTCAACGTCGATGAAGGCCAGGTCTACAAGATCGGCGACGTGAAGATGGCCGGCACGTTCGTGGTGCCCGAGGCCGAGCTGCGCCGGTACATTCTCATCGGCAAGGGCGAGACCTTCTCGCGCAAGCTGATCACGACCACGCAGGAACTGATCCAGAACCGCCTCGGCGCCGACGGTTATGCGTTCGCGAAGGTCGACCCGGTGCCGACGCCGGATGACAAGACCCACGAAGTCCAGCTCACGTTCTTCATCGATCCGGGTAATCGGGTCTACGTCCGGAACATTACGTTCTCTGGCGCACCGGGCATCAACGACGAAGTGCTGCGCCGTGAAATGCGCCAGCTCGAAGGCGGTTGGCTTTCGAACGTGGCGCTCGAGCGCTCGAAGCAGCGTATCCAGCGATTGCCGTACATCAAGAAGGTGGACTCCGAGACGACGCCGGTCGCCGGCGCACCCGACCTCGTCGATGTCGACTTCAAGGTGGAGCAGGGCCAGAGCGCCCAGCTCGGCGGCGGTATCGGCTACTCGGAATCGCAGAAGTTCTCGCTGAGCGGCAGCATCGCTGATGCGAACTTCCTTGGTAGCGGCCAGCGCGTCGCCGCAGAAGCCAATTCGGGAACTTACGCGAAGATCTACAGCTTTTCACAGACGAAGCCGTATGTGACGCCGGACGGCATGTACCGCTCCATCGACCTCGTCTACCGCGACATCAGCCAGCTCACTTCGGTGTCGTCGGACTTCTCGACGAAGACCTGGCTCACGGGCCTGAGCTACGGCTACCCGATCAGCGAGCGGCAGGACATCCGCTTCGGCGCCTCCTGGTCGCACGTGGAGTTCGCCACCACCACCGGCAGCTCGCAGCAGCTGCAAGACTGGGTGAACAACAACGGCAAGTCGTCACGAACGAACTTCGCTGGCTTCGACATCATCGGCAGTCAATACCAGGCGCTCGAGCTGAACGCCGCGTATGTGTTCGACAGCCGCGACCGCACGCTCTTCCCCACGTTCGGCGCGCTCCATCGCATCTCGCTGGCGTCGACGGTCCCGGGCAGCGAGGTCGAGTACCTGAGCGCGGACTACCTCGCGCAGCAGTTCTTCCGCATTCCGCTGCCGCTGATCCGTCGCATTCCGATCAGCGCCAATTTGCACATCAGCTACGCAAGGCCGCTGGGCGACACGACTTCTGTTCCGCCCAACAGGAACTTCTACCTGGGTGGACCGGACTCAGTGCGTGGCTTCCGCGAATCCACGGTCGGACCGCGCGATACGCTGAGCAATCCGTATGGATCGGACCTCGGAATCAGCGGCCAATTCGAGGCGATCCTGCCGATCCCGAAAAAGTTCGAGCAGAGCGCGCGTTTTGCCGCGTTCGTCGACTTCGGGCAGGGCTACTACCTCGGCAACACAAAGTTTTACGACAAGCATGGATTCCCGGTCGACACGTCATTCGACGCGAGTCAATTGCGTGCTTCGACAGGTATCGCCGTGCAGTGGCTGGCGCCCCTGGGTCTGTTCCGGTTCAGTTACGCGATCCCGCTGCGATATCGAAAAGCGTCGGAGTTTGATTATGGTGATGAGCTCGAAGGCTTCCAGTTCTCCATCGGCCGGGCGTTCTGAGCTCTCCCGCATGCGCATGATCCGTGTCGCCGCTGCCGGTCTCGTCGTGGTGCTCGCGCTCGCCGGCTGCCGCAAGATCATCAATAACGATGACGACGCCAAGGCGAACACGCGCCTGGTGAATCTCATCGTCGATGCGCCGGCGGTGCAGTACAAGCTCGACGAAACCATCATCGCGTCCATCGGCTACCCGGGCTCGACGTCGCTCAGCGCCCTGCGTCCCGGCAGTCATCCTGTTGCGTTTGCGGCGCTTCGCCCGACTTCGCTGGTGACGACCGACACGACGACGCCGATCGATATCCCCGGCGGATTCACGCGCGATTACGCGAAGGACACCGACTACACGATCGTCGCGTACGGCACGCTTGACGCACCGCAGACGCTCGTCCTCGAAGATCCGACCGATGACGACGATCCGGCCGATGACACCATCGAGCTGAAGTTCGTGAACGCCGCACCGAACGTCGGCACCGTGGACGTCTACATCACCGCGCCCGAAGGCGGTGTTACCACGCCGGAAAAACTCGGCTCGGTCGCGCTGGGTGGCAAGACTGCCGTGCGCTCGATGAAGCTGACGAAGCGCGCGGATGTCACCGATCCGAATGCAGCGCTGTTCACGGACCTGATTGTCGAAGTGCGTGATCCCACCGCCGGCACGGTGCTTTACACGTCCACGAAGCTGCGCATCGCCGAGCAGACTCGCGTCACGATGGCAGTGGCGCAGAATATTGGCCCCGGGCCGTCGCCCGTTCAGCTCGTCGGTCTGGACGGAATCAGCGGCGCGTATACCGCGCCGACCGACCAGGCCGCCGTTCGCGTCGTCGCTTTGTCGCCTGATTCACCGCCCATCGATGTGGTGCGCGCGTCGAGTACGAACACGGTGATCGCCCAGAATCTGGCGTTCCGCGGTCGGTCGGATTACGTCAACGTGCCGAATGGCGACGTGGACCTCATCGCGCAGCCCTCGGGCGGGCAGACGTCCGTGTTCCTGTTCTTGGAAGAGCTGACTGCGGCTCCTGGCGGCAGCTACACCGCATACGCCGTAGGGCCGCTCGCGAGCGTCGATGCGCAGGTGCTCAACGACGATCGCCGCAAGGTCCCGACGCAGGCGAAATTCCGCTTCCTCAACGCGGCGCCGAGCCAGATCGACGGCGATGGCGTGGACATCTATGTGACGGTGCCCGGCCTCGTGCTGGATTTCGATTCGACCGACGACAAGGACACGACCGACGACGCGGGTCAGTTCCGGCGCAATACGCTGCCGATCACGTTCCACGGTGTCACGGATTCGTTTGCGTACAAGGCCGCGACATACCAGGTGCGTGTGATGGCTACCGGCACGTCACGTGTGCTGCTCGACACGACGATTACGCTGACGAACGGCACTGTGCAGACGCTTGCGTTGATTGATTCGGAAGTGGGGCAGCTGGAGTTGCTGCCCGTCGACGAGGCGCTCTGACGGGTGATTTGCGACTGGCCGAGCGCGGTAGGCTTGGCCGGGTTGGACTCAGAAGCCTCAATCGCCGGGCGGCTCAGAAGGCGTTTTCACAACGCTCTTAGCTCTGAGCCGCCCGGCGATTGAGGGCTTCTTCACGCCTTCCATTTATTTCACACGCACAAAAACCTCAGAGACGCTTTCACGTCCCCAAGGTCATCGCTTCGAATCGACGCTTAAGACGCCTTCGTCGTAGAAGGCGTCACGGTCGCGGCCGCGCGGGCGGCGCGGTCGCGAACCAGACGCAGAACGAACGAACGGCGGCCGGCCGGGGTGCGGCTCAGGGTAGGGGCCACTCGCGGCGCTGCGCGCCGATTTGCTGCGTCTTTCGTATTCATGATCAGGACATCCCTCGGATGCGCGCCGCGAGACGGCTCTTGTGCCGGGCGGCCTTGTTGCGATGGACGATCTGCTTGTTGACCATCGAGTCGATGATCGGAACGGCGACGGCGTAGCTCTTGCTCGCTTCGTCCTTCTTGCCAGAGGCGATGGCGTCAGCCACGCCACGAATGGCCGAGCGCATGCGGGAGCGCATCGTCACGTTGTGGGCGCGGTGTTTCTCAGCCTGACGGGCCGCTTTTTCAGCGGACTTGGTGTTCGCCACGAATACTCCGGGGGAAGGGCTTAGCCGAAAAATGGGGGGCGTAGTCTGGGTTCCTCTCTGTTCAAAGTCAACGCTTCGACAGGCGGGGTTTCAGCGCCTGCGCGGGCGTTGGCTCGGCTGAGAGGGTTCTCCGCGGGGGACGCTGCGAGCCGTCCCTGGGCGCTTTACAAAATGCATCCCTGCATTTTGAAACCCCCGCTGAGGACCCTCTCAGCCAACCCAACGCCTTGGAGGCGGTTGGGTCCCCGCCTTTCGGTGGTCGGGTCCTTTTCGGAGTTGGGTCGGTATAGTTCGCGCGCTGTCGTGGAGGCGTGTGAGCGGAGCCATTCTCAAAAGTACGGGTCTCGTCGGGGTGTTGACCCTGCTGTCCCGGATTACCGGTCTCGTGCGGGAGATCGCCTTCGCGCAGTTTTTTGGGGCTGGGGCGCTGATGGACGCGTTTCTGGTCGCGTTCAAGATTCCGAACTTCCTGCGACGGTTGTTCGCGGAAGGGGCGTTTTCCAACGGGTTCGTGCCGGTCATTTCTGAATATCGGCACAAGCGTTCCACGGCGGAGACGAAGGAGTTGGTGTCCGGCGTAGCGGGCACACTGGGTGGTGTGTTGTTCGTCGTGACGGTCATTGGCGTCGTGGCGGCGCCTGTGTTGGTGTGGATGTTCGCGCCGGGGTTTTCCGCGAACCAGAGTCAGTTCGACGGCACGGTTGCCATGCTGCGGCTGACGTTTCCGTACATCTTTTTTGTTTCGCTGACGGCGCTGTTCAGCGGGGTGCTCAACAGTTACGGGCGGTTCGCGGTGCCGGCGATGACGCAGGTGCTGATGAACCTGGTGATGATCCTCTTCACCGCCTGGCTCGCCGTGGGGAGCGAGAAGCCGGGCATCGTGATGTCCCTGGGCGTGCTCGTGGCGGGCGTCGTCCAGGTGTTGTTTCAGCTGCCGGCGGTCGCGTCGTTGGGATTGCTCTCGTGGCCACGGTGGCGGCCGGCGCTGGATGGGGTGCGGCGGATCGGGGGGTTGATGTTGCCTGGGATCGTCGGCTCGTCCATGGCGCAGGTGAGCCTGTTGCTGGACACGCTGATTGCCTCCTTTCTCGTCACCGGCAGCATTGCGTGGCTGTATTTCGCGGACCGGCTCATGGAGTTTCCGCTGGGCGTATTCAGCATCGCGTTGGCCACGGTGATCTTGCCCGGCCTTTCGGCACATCACGCGAAGGCTTCGAAAGAAGGGTTTGCGCACACCCTCGACTGGGCCCTGCGAATCACGCTGCTGCTCGCGACGCCGGCCGCGGTCGGCATGCTCACGTTCGCCGGGCCGCTCACGGCCACGATTTTCGGCCGCGGCGAATTCAGCGCGCGCGATGTGGAAATGACCTCGTACGCGCTCATGACTTATTCCGTGGGCCTGTTGGGCATGAGCCTCATCAAAGTGCTGGCACCAGGCTATTTCGCCAGGCAGGACACCAAGACGCCCGTGCGCGTCGGGCTCATTTCGTTGGGCGTGAACGTGGGGCTCAACGTACTCGTCGTGCTGCCCGCGGCCCATTGGGGGTTCAGGGCGCCACATGCGTTGCTGGCGACTTCGACTTCGATTTCGGCAGTGGTGAACACGGCACTGTTGTGGAGAGGCCTGCGCACGTCAGGCGTCTACACACCGTCGTCCGGCTGGCCGGGGCTGCTGACGCGCATCGTCGCGGCCAATGCGGTCATGGGCGCCCTGCTGGTCTGGATGGGGGGCGATCTGCAGGGCTGGATAGACTCCGGCGCCCTCGCGCGGGTCTGGCGTTGCGGGCTCTGCATCGTGGCTGCGGCCGGGGTCTACTTCGCCGCGCTGTATGTTTTTGGCATGCGCTACCGGCACTTGGCCAACCAGACGGCGTCGGCCTGACGACGCTCGCGGCACGAGGCGCCCATCCCTATACTCGCGGGCTTCGATTTGCTGATCACGGCGCACATGGAGCTCATTCGCGGACTTTCGGGCTTGCGCCCGCGCCATCAGGGCTCCGTCATCACCATCGGCACGTTTGACGGGATTCATCTGGGTCACCGGGTTCTCATCGACGCGCTGCTGGAGCACGGTCGACGGCTCGGTCGGCCGTCGATGATGCTCACGTTCGAGCCCATGCCGCGGGAATTCCTGGCAGCTGCCAATCCACCGGCCCGACTCACGTCATGGCGCGAGCGGTGGCGGGTGCTGCAGCGAACGGGCCTCAGCGCCGTCCTGCAACTGCGGTTCGACGCCAAGCTGCGATGTGTCAGCGGCGCCGAGTTCACCCGGTTACTGGCGAACGAGTTGAAGGCCGTCGCGGTGGTCATCGGCCACGACTTTCGGTTCGGGCGCAACGGCGAGGCCACTGTCCCGATGTTATGTGACGCCGGCCGCACGCTCGGTTTTGAAGTCGAGGTCGTCGAGCCGGTGCTCCTCGGCGGCGAGCGGGTGAGCAGCAGCGAAATTCGCGCGGCCCTCGCGGTCGGCGATTTCGCGAAGGCGCAGCGCCTGCTCGGCAGGCCTTATTCGATGGTGGGTCGCGTGGTGCTCGGCCAGCAGCTTGGCCGCAACCTCGGGTTTCCCACGGCGAATCTTCGGCTGGGGCGCAAGCGGACGCCGTTGCAGGGCATTTTCGCTGTGCGCGTGCACGGCATCGAAGGCCGGCCCGCCGCGCCAGGTGTGGCAAGTCTCGGAACGCGCCCCACAGTAGGGGGAGTGGTGCCGCTGCTCGAGGCGCATGTGTTCGACTACGACGGCGACTTGTACGGGCGCGAGATCGAAGTGGAGTTCGTGTCGAAGCTGCGCGAAGAGCTGTTTTTCGCGAGCCTGGACGAACTGGTGGTCCAGATGAATGTGGATGCCGCGCAGGCGCGCGCCGTCCTCGAGGCGTGAGTTGAGTGGCCGACTATAAGACGACGATCAATCTCCCTGTCACCGACTTCCCCATGAAGGCGGATCTCGCGCGTCGCGAGCCCGACCAGCTGAAAGCGTGGGAAGCGAACGGCCTGTACCCGAAGCTGCGCGAGGTCGCGCGCGGCCGGCCGCGTTTCGTGTTGCACGATGGTCCGCCGTACGCGAACGGTGACATTCACATCGGCCACGCGCTCAACAAGATCCTCAAAGATATCGTCGTGAAGTCGCGCACGATGGATGGCTACGATTCGCCCTACATCCCGGGCTGGGACTGTCACGGCCTGCCCATCGAGCTGCAGGTCGAGAAGAAGCACGGCCGTCCCGGACACAAGCTGGATGCGAACCAGTTTCGCGCCGCGTGCCGCGAGTTCGCGAAGTCGCAGGTGGACAAGCAGCGCGAGGACTTCAAGCGTCTCGGCGTGATGGGCGACTGGGATCGTCCCTATCTCACGATGGCGCCGCGCTTCGAAGCGCAGCAGATCCGCGCGTTCGGCAAGATCATCCGCAACGGCCATCTCTACAAGGGCGTGAAGCCCGTGTACTGGTGTCTCGATTGCCGTTCGGCGCTCGCCGAAGCGGAAGTGGAATACGAAGACAAGATTTCGCCCGCGATCGACGTTGCGTTCGTGGCCGTGGACAACCGCGATCTCGAAAAGCGCGCAGGCCTTGCGGCCGGCAAGCTCGAAGACTCGCGCGCGGCCATCGTCATTTGGACGACAACTCCGTGGACGCTGCCTGCCAACCAGGCCGTCGCCCTGCGCGCGGACTCACGTTATGCGCTCGTGAAAGCAGAGCGCGCCGGGGATGACGCGCACGCTCACGCGCCATCGATGCTCATCGTCGCTGCAGATCTGATGGATGCAGCGCTGGCTCGCTACAGCATGACGAATGCTGGCACGCTCGCGGAATTCGAAGGCAAGGCGCTCGAAGGGCTGAAGCTTCAGCATCCGTTCCTGGACCGTCAGGTCCCCGTGATTCTCGGCGAGCACGTCACGCTCGATGCCGGCACCGGCGCCGTTCACACGGCACCCGGCCACGGTCTCGAGGACTTTGCGGTCGGCAAGCTCTACAACCTGCCGGTCACGAATCCGGTCGGCAACGATGGCCGCTTCCTGCCGGATACGCCGCTCGTCGGTGGGCTCAAGCTCGATGAAGGCGGAGCGCTCATTCTCGAAACGCTGAAGACGCGCGGGCGGCTCGTGCATCACGAGTCGCTTCGTCACAGCTATCCGCATTGCTGGCGCCACAAGACGCCGGTGATCTTCCGCGCGACGCCCCAGTGGTTCATCAGCATGGACCAGAAGGGTTTGCGGGCAAACACTTTGCGCGACATCAAGGGCGTGCAGTGGACGCCCGCGTGGGGCGAACAGCGCATCACGGGCATGATCGAGAACCGCCCGGACTGGTGCGTCTCCCGTCAGCGCACCTGGGGCGTGCCCATCGCGCTCTTCGTGCACAAGGTCAGCGGTGAGCTGCATCCGCGCACGCAGGAACTGCTCGAGGCCGTGGCGGAGCGCGTCGAAAAAGGCGGCATCGAAGCGTGGTTCGCGCTCGAGCCCGCGGAGTTGCTCGGCGCGGAGGCGGATGACTACGAGAAGGTCAAGGACGTCATGGACGTCTGGGCCGACTCCGGGATGTCGTTCGAGTGCGTCGGCACCGAGCGCCCGGAAATCGCCGCGCCGGTGGATCTGTATCTCGAAGGCTCGGATCAGCATCGCGGCTGGTTCCACAGCTCGTTGCTCATGAGCGAAGCGCTGTATGAACGCGCGCCGTACAAAGGCGTTCTCACGCACGGGTTCACCGTGGACGAGAACGGCCGCAAGATGTCGAAGTCGCTCGGCAATGTCATCGCGCCCCAGAAGGTGATGAGCACGCTGGGCGCAGACATTCTGCGTTTGTGGGTGGCGGCGACGGATTACGCGAACGAGCTCAGCGTCTCCGACACCATCCTCAAGCACATGGCGGATTCGTACCGGCGCATGCGCAATACGTTCCGCTTCCTGCTCGGCAATCTGAACGGCTTCGACCCGGCCCAACACGCGGTGGATCCGGCGCAAATGATGGCGCTCGATCGCTGGGTGCTGACGCGCGCGCGGGCCGTGCACGATGAAGTGGTCTCGGCCTATCGGAACTACGAGTTCCACAACATCTACCAGGCCGTGCACAACTTCTGCGTCGTGGATCTGGGCGGCATCTATCTCGATGTCATCAAAGACCGCTGCTACACCATGCCGACGGAAAGCGCTCCGCGCCGGGCTGCGCAGACGGCGATGTATCACATCGCGGAGAGCATGGTCCGCTGGCTCGCGCCGATCCTGTCGTTCACGGCCGAAGAAATGTGGAAGTTCCTGCCGGGTAAACGGCCAGAGTCGGTGTTCTTCACCACGTGGCATCCGCTGCCCGAAGTGCCGGCTGACGGCGTCGATTGGGATGCGCTGCTCGAGCTGCGTGCGAGCGTGCTGAAGAAGCTCGAAGAGTCACGCACACGCGGCGAAATCGGCGCGCCGCTGGAAGCGGAAGTCGACATCCATGTGCCGCGCGCGCAGTTCGACAAGCTCAATGCATTGGGCGACGAGCTGCGGTTCCTGCTCATCACATCGGCCGCAACGCTCGAGGCGGCCGACGGCGAAGCGCCTGTCATCTACGTGCGCGCGACGGACGCGGCCAAGTGCGTGCGCTGCTATCACCGTCGGCCGGAAGTCGGGCACATTGCCGATCACCCTGAAATCTGCAGCCGCTGCGTGACGAACCTGTCATTGCCCGGCGAGGAGCGAGTGTTCGCATGAAGGAGCGCAGTGGCTGGTGGTGGTTGCCGCTGACCGTGGCGGTGATCATTCTGGATCAGCTCACGAAGCTGCTGGTCGTTCAGCACTTCGACTACATGGAGCGGCTCCAGCTGCTGCCCGTGCTCGATCTCACGTTGGCGTACAACACCGGCGCCGCCTTCAGCTTTCTGGCAGACGAGACGGGTTGGCAGCGCTGGCTGTTTGCCGGACTGGCAGTGGGTGTCGGCGTCGTGCTCATCGTTTGGTTGCGACGGCTGAAGGCTCGCGCACAGTGGCTGCTGAGCTGCGCGCTGTCGCTGATTCTCGCGGGCGCGATCGGTAACGTGATCGATCGCCTCCGGCTCGGCCACGTGGTCGATTTCATTCTGGTGTACTGGAACAACCACCTGTTCCCGGCCTTCAATGTCGCGGATTCGGCGATCACCGTCGGCGCTGCGATGTTGCTGCTGGATGCTTATCTGGAATCCAGCCGCTCGAAAAAGCCATTGAAGGCCGACGGCAACGCGGCGGGGTCGTCATGAAAGTTCTGCTCGCCAATCCACGGGGTTTCTGTGCCGGCGTCGATCGCGCCATCGACATCGTCGAGCGGGCGCTCGAGCTGTTCGGGCCGCCGATCTATGTTCGCCACGAAGTCGTGCACAACCGGTATGTCGTGGACCGCTTGCGCGGCCTCGGCGCCGTGTTCGTGGACGAGCTCGAACAAGTCCCCGCCGGCGCGACGGTGATTTTCTCCGCGCATGGCGTATCGAATGCCGTGGTCGCAGAAGCTTCCCAGCGCGGGCTGCGAGTATTCGACGCTACGTGCCCGCTCGTCACCAAGGTTCACATGGAAGTGCATCGTTACGCGCGCGATGCCCGCGACGTCATTTTGATTGGACACGCCGGTCATCCTGAGGTCGAGGGCACGATGGGACGCTTCGATGCGTCCCTCGGCGGCCACATTCATCTGGTCGAGAGCGTCGCGGACGTGGCGAAACTGAACGTCATCGATCCGAGCCGCCTGGCCTTCGTCACGCAGACGACGCTTTCTGTGGACGACACCGCAGAGATCGTGGACGCGCTTCGCAAACGCTTTCCGATGCTCGCAACGCCTCGCAAGGAAGACATCTGCTACGCCACACAGAACCGGCAAGACTCGGTGAAGAAACTGCTGGAACAGTGTGACGTGCTGCTGGTCGTGGGGTCACGCACCAGCTCAAATTCCAATCGATTGCGCGAGCTGGCCGATCGAGCCGGCATTCCCGGCTATCTCATCGATGGGCCCGACGACCTGCGTCCCGAGTGGTTCAAAGACAAGCAGGCGGTCGGCGTCACGGCCGGCGCGTCGGCGCCGGAGTTGCTCGTCCAGCAGGTCGTGGCGAAGCTGCGGAGCTGGGGCGGCGAAGCGCCGGACGAGACGATCGGGCGCGAAGAGAACGTGTTCTTCACGTTGCCTCGCGAGCTACGACGCACGGACGACACTGGACGGCGTTGAATTTTCCGATGCGCGGCGTGTGCCGCGCGGCGCGCGTGATGCCGGCGTCAGCTCTTTCCGTATAGCGACTTCTTCAATCGCCAACGCTTGTGCGACCAGGGCCAGTCGGACGGCGCTTCACGAATCTGCTCTTCGCACAGCCGCGCATATTTCTCGGTGAGCTCGCCAGTCTTCAGCACCTGCCCGCCCGGGACGAGCGGCGTGAGCGTGAGCTCGTAGAAGCCCCGCGCCGTGCGCTTCATGCCGACGAAGAAGGCGGGATATTTCGTGACGCGCGCGATCTCTTCCGCGCCCATGTAGAAGGCCGTGTCGCGGTTCAGGAAGCGCGTCCAGAACTTGTGCTCGCTGGTCGTCGGTTCCTGGTCGGCGACCATGGCGATGGCCCGCACGTCCTTGCGGTTCTTGATGATGTCGGGCAGCAGCCCCTTCGCCGCGATGAGCCGGCTGCCGAAGCGTGTGCGGATGGCGAGCATCTCGCGCTCGGCCCACGGATTCACGAGCGGCTTGTACGCCGCGTCCACGCGATAGCCGAGCTGCAACGACAGGCCAAGCAGCATCCACTCCCAGTTCGCCTGGTGTGCGGCCACGAGCAGCACCGGTTTTCCTTCTGCGAGCTGCGCGCGCGGACCTTCGAGGCCCTGGATTTTCACGCGACGCCGAAATTCGTCCGGCGTCATCGATGCGGCCTTGATGAGCTCGATCAGCACTTCCGCGAACCCGCGGTAGTAGTGCTTCATCACGTCCTGCAGCCTGGCCTCGTCGAAGTCCGGAAAGGACCGCGTCAGGTTCTCGCGCACGACGTGCTGGCGATAAGGAAACACCTTGTGCGCGAGCCAGCCGAGGAACGTCGAAAGCCCGTAAAGCACCGGGAATGGCAGGTGCGACAGCACGCGCACCCACCACGCAGAACGCAGGGGCGTCGCGGGTGCCGTGCTCGGAGTAGCTGCTGCGCGGGTTTCTGTGCCGCTGGGGCTGTTCAACCTTTGGCCTCGATCGGGGGCACTGGCGCTTGCGGACCCGCGAGGGCCCTGCCGAAGCGCGGGCCGAGCCAGCCCTCGATGTCATCGATGAGCGTGAAAACCGCGGGCACGACGACGAGGGTGAGGGCAGTCGACGTGAGCAGGCCGCCGATCACCGCCACCGCCATCGGTGCCCGGAATGAGTTGTCACCATGCAGGCCCAGCACCGTCGGCAACATGCCGGCGATCATGGCGACCGTCGTCATCACGATGGGGCGCGCGCGCTTGTGACCGGCCTCGAGCAGCGCCGTGAAGCGATCCTTGCCGGAGCGGATTTCCTCGATCGCGAAATCCACGAGCAGGATCGAATTCTTCGCGACGATGCCCATCAGCATGAGAAAGCCGATGACGACGGGCAACGAGAACGACATGCCCGTGAGCAGAAGCGCAACCGCCGCGCCGCCGATAGCGAGCGGCAGTGCTGAAAGAATCGTCAGTGGCTGCAACACGCGCGCGAACAGGAGCACCAGCACGGCGAACACCATCAGCACGCCCGTGCCCATCGCGATGCCGAAGTTGGTGAACAATTCGGTTTGCAGCTCGACGTCGCCCGTTTCCACGAGATTCACGCCCTGCGGCAGGTTCTTCATCGCGGGCAGGGCGTAGATCGCCTTCATCGCGTCGCCGAGCTGCACGCCGTTCAGGTCTGCTTCCAGCGCGACACGGCGGCTCTGGTTGTAGCGACGAATGCGCGTTGGGCCTTCGCCGAAAGTGATGTCGGCAACGGCCTTCAAGGGCACCGCGTTGCCCGTCGCCGTTGGCACGGGCAGGTTCTCGAGCGTCGACAGATCGCGCCGCGCGTCTTCCAGCAGGCTCACGCGGATCGGTACCTGACGGTCGATCAACGAGAACTTCGCCGCGTTCTGCGGAATGTCGCCGAGCGTGGCAATGCGGATGGTCTGGCTGATGCTCTGGACGGTCACACCCATCTGGGCCGCAAGATCGAAGCGCGGATGGATCACGATCTCCGGCCGCTGCAGGTCGCCGTTGATGCGCGGCTCGCGCAGCTGCGGCAGGGTTTGCATTTCGGCAATCACTTTCGCCGCCGTGGCTTCGACCAGCGGCGGGTCGTCGCCTGTCAGGAAGACGGTGAGGTCGCGGCCCTGCGCGGCGCCCTGCATGTTCTGGAAATTGATGCGCGCGTCCGGGATGCTCTTCAGCTTCTGCAGGACGGTGCGCTCCCACTGCTGCTGGTTCAGGTCGCGCTTCTTGGCGGGCACGAGCGAAACATACAGCACGGCGTTACGCACTTCGCCGCCGTCACCGCCCCCAATCGATTCGACGACGTTCGTGACTTCCGGATAGGTCTTGATGATCTGGTAAGCCAGGTCCGACACGCGCGAGGTGTCTTCGAGGCGCACGCCCGGCGGCATCTCGATCTGCAGCACGGAGTTCGCCACGTCCTGCGGCGGGATGAACGCCTTCGGCACGAGTGACAGCGCGAAAATCGAAAGCGCGAAGAACAGCGTGCCGCCGCCGATGGTGTACCAGCGATGGTGGATGCACTTGTTCAGGAACGTCATGTACCACGACATGATCGGTCCATCCTTGTGATCCGGCACGCTGTCCGGCCGCAGCGTGTAAGCCGCGATCACCGGCGTGATCAGGCGCGCGACGAGCAACGAGAAGAACACGGCCGCTGCGACTGTGAGGCCAAACTGCTTGAAATACTGGCCCACGATGCCGGACATGAAGCTCACCGGCAGGAACACCGCGATGATCGTGGCAGACGTGGCCACGACCGCGAGCCCGATTTCGTCCGCCGCATCGAGTGCGGCCTGGAAGCCGGTCTTGCCCATGCGCATGTGACGCACGATGTTCTCGATCTCGACGATCGCGTCGTCGACGAGCACGCCGGCCACCAGCGACAGCGCCAGCAGGCTCACGCCGTTCAGCGTGAAGTCGAACCAGTACATGAATGCGAACGTGGGAATGGCCGACAGTGGAATGGCCAGCGCTGAAATCGCGGTCGCGCGCCAATCCCGCAGGAACAGGAATACGACGATCACCGCGAGGATGGAGCCCTCGATCAGCGTGATCATCGCCGACTCGTACTGCAGCTTCGTGTTGTCGACGCTCGTGAACACGTTGTCGAAGCGCACTTGCGGGAAGTCTTTCGCGATCTTGGCGATCTCGGCTGCGACTTCTTTTTCGACGGTGACGTCCGACGAGCCCTTCGAGCGGAACACGCCGAAGTTGGTCGCGGGACGGCCGTTCAGCTTCGACAGGCCGCGGATCTCGGAGACGCCGTCGCGCACCTCAGCAATGTCTGCGAGCTTCGCGATGCGCCCGCCGCGCAGGATGATGTTCGTTTCCCCAAGCGCTTGCGCCGTCTTCGCGCCGCCCAGCACGCGGATCGCCTGCTCACCGCCGCCAACCTGCGCGCGGCCACCCGGCACGTCGAGATTCAGCGTGCGCAGCTGCGCGTTCACTTCAACCGCGGTGATGCCGAGCGCCTGCATGCGGCCTGGATCGAGCTCGATGCGGATCTCGCGATTCACGCCGCCGCCGCGTGAGACCTGCGCCACGCCCGCGATCGACACGAGTCGCTTCGTGACCGTGTTGTCCACGAACCAGGACAGCTCTTCTTCCGTCATCGCCGTGGTGCTGACGGCGTAATAGACGATGGCACCCCCATCGACGTCGATGCGCTGGACGACGGGTTCCTGAATGCCGTCCGGCAGATCCGCCCGCACTTTGGAAACCGCATCGCGCACGTCCGTGACCGCGCGATCCACCGGCGTGCCGATCTGGAATTCGATGCCGACCTGCGCGGAGCCTTCCATCGCGGTCGACTGGATGTTCTTCACGCCGCCGATGCTGGCGACCGCCCCTTCGATCTTCTGGATGATCTGCGTCTCGATCTCCGGCGGCGCGGCGCCGGGCTGCGAGACGTTCACGGACACGAAGGGAAACGAGATGTCCGGGTTCTGATTGATGGGCAGCCGGATGAAGGCGACCACGCCCAGGAAAAACAGCACCACGAACAGCACGACCGGCGACACCGGATGCCGAATGGCCCATGCGGACATGTTTTTCATGGTGCGGGTTTCACGCTTCCGGCTTGCTCGCGACGACTTTGACCGTTTCACCCGGACGCAGGAAGGCGCCGGCCGTGGTGATCACTCGCTCGTCACCCGTCAACCCTTCCGCGATCACGAGACCTTCCGGCACCGTGCTCGCGACGCGCACGGCGCGCCGCTCGGCCTTGTTGTCACCATTCACGATCAGCACGAAGGTGCCTTGCGAATCCGACAGCACAGCCGTCTGGGGCAGCACGGGCCGCTTGGACGCACCGACCACCACTTCGCCGCGCGCGAAAGCACCGGGCCGCAGCAGGTTATTCGGCTTCAACGAAACTCGAATCTCTCCAAGGCGGGAGCTCGGATCGATGATCGCGCCGAGCAGTCGCACGGTGCCTTCGAACGGCGTATCGACGCCGGTGAGGTAGACCTGTGCCGCCTGGCCGACCGAGAGGCTCGCGAGATCGCGCTCCGCGACCTGGCCGCGCATTTCGATTTCGCCCTCGCGCGCGAGACGGAACAGCGGTTCGCCGCCGGGGCTCGCCGTCTGGCCCACTTCGACGCTGCGGGTGAGCACGAGGCCACTGGCAGGCGCGCGAATTTCGGTCTTGCCGAGGCGCGCTTCGGCTTCGGCGAGCTGCGCGGCCGCGACCTTGACCCGTGCTTCGTCCGTGACGGCAGTGGCCTCGCGACGTGCGATCTCTTCAGTGGATAGCGCGCCGGCGGCGGCAACGCCCTGCGCCCGGCGGGCTTCTGCAGCGGAAAGGGCGGCCTGTGCCTTCGCTTCGTCGAGCGACGCGGCGAGCCGGTTGAGCTGCGGACGCAGAACAGACTGATCGATGCGCACGAGCACCTGCCCCTGCTTCACGCGATCCCCCGCTTCCACCAGCACGGCCGTGATGCGACCGCTTTCGCCCTCGGCGCTGATGGGCATGTCGTAACGCGCGTGGATCGTGCCGGTGAAGCTCACCGTGCTTCGCACGGCTTGGATGCCGGGCGCGCTGGCGCTGACCAGCGGCAGTTGCGTTTGTTGTGCGGCCGCCGCACTGGGGCCCGCGGGTTTCATGAAGTGCCGTGCGACCGCAATCGCAACGAGCAGCACCAGAATGCCGACACCCACGAGGATGAGCCGCGAGGAGTTGTTTCGAATCACAGCGGGCCTTCCGCCTCGTGGCTCTTTTGCAGTAGACGGAGCAGCGGGCAGAAAATTGTCGCGCTTGATCCAGGTGACGGAGTCTGACGGCTGGGCCGAGTCGGAGTGAGGAGGCTCAGGGTGGGCGCTCACAGCAGGTCCTTACAGTCTTCCGGCAGGCGGAGTGTGGCGCCGGTAGGACAGGCGCGGGGACCCGGAAGTTTAAACCCAGCGAGAATGGACCAGACCGAGATTTGGAAGAGTATGCCGACTCACGGAATCGAACCGTGGACCCCATCATTACGAATGATGTGCTCTACCAGCTGAGCTAAGTCGGCACCGAGGCAAGAGACCCGAACCCTCCGCCCGCCACAGCCACGCTGAGGGCCGTCCGGCGCAGGGGCGCGGATTCTACAGCTTTTTCCGCAAACGGATAACGAGATCAATCCCGGCCACTTCCATCCCCGGCGGCGGCGGGGGGAGGCGGCTGAACTCCACGTCCGGCACGGCGACATCGGTGAGGGCGCCGGTGCCTTCATCGTGGAAGTGATAGTGCGGAACGACGTTCGAATCGAACCAGGAACGCGACCCATCCACCGACAGCTGGCGGATCAGGCCGTGAGACGCGAACAGGTTGAGCGTGTTGTAGACCGTGGCCTTGGACACCCGCGCGCCGGCGCGACGCAGGCTCGCCAGGATCTGGTCCGCGGACAGGTGCTGGGGCGCCGAAAGCAGGAGCTCTGCAATCTGGATGCGCTGCGCAGTGGGGCGGATGCCCAGCGTGCTCAGCCGCTGATGGCAATCCGCCACCAGCCTTTCGGCCAAGGGCGCGTCAGCATGATGGCCCGATAGGGGGCCAGGTCCCGTCGCTTTCATGCCCCGCATTATAGACATCGCGACGTTTTTTTCGACCGCGGGCGCCCGGGGCGCTGCCTGAATAATTCGCGATTTTGGCAATTTTGCAGGTCGCTCCCGACGGGGTCGGGTAGGCATTCTTCGCGCCCCGAATGGGTCGGGTGGTGTGCAGCAGGGAGCATGGACATGAAAGCGGGAGTGCGGAAAGGGTGGGATGGCGAGAGGTCGGAAGGTCGGAGGAACGACGAGCGGGATGAGCGGAAGGAGCGGAACGATCAGCGAAATGATCACCGGAATGACGCGCGGAGTGGCCGGCGGAAGGCGCGGCGAATGGACGAGCGCGCTGGCCGCCAGGCGGGCCGGCGCGAGCGCGGATTGACGCTGTTCGAGCTGCTGGTCGGCCTGTCCATCGTCGCATTGCTCTCGACCTTGGCTGTGCCGGGGTTTGCCGGGCTGAAGCGCTCGGCCGGCATGAGCTCCGCGGCGAATGAGTTGCTGTGGGCGCTTCAATGGGCCCGAAGCTCCGCGGGCATGCATGGGTCGCCGATCACGGTGTGCCTCACGCAAGACGATCGCACGTGCATCGGTACCCCGGATGCCGCAGCGGTGGGCTGGCTGGTGTTCGAGGCGGGGGCAGTGGCGGCGAGTGCAGGTGCGTCGCCGCCAGCCGTCATTCTCCAGGCGTTTCATTTGCCGGCAGACGTTACGGTGACAGCCACGCGACCGGCCGTCACGTTTTGGCCAGTGGCACGTGCGGGCATGACGAGCACGTTCGAACTCTGTGACATCAGTAGTCGAACATCGGGAAGGTCCATCGTCATCAGCCAGACCGGCCGTCCGCGCGTCTCACCGGAGCCAGCGTCATGCGCCCGTTGAAGGTCGGGCGGGGGAACCGCAGCCAGCGCGGATTTGCGATGGTCGAGTCGCTCGTCGCGCTGTTGCTGGTCAGCCTGGGGCTGATGGGGGTGGGCGACCTCATCCTGGTCAGCCTGCGCGAAGCGGCGGGCGCCCTGACCCGAACGCAGGCGGTCTATCTCGTGCGCGACATGATGGATCGAATTCGCGCGAACCCGGATGCGCTCGATGCATACGACTGCATGACTTACGGAGGAGCACCGGCCGAGCGCGGCTGCGTGCCTTCCGGCGCACCCGCCGTTGAATGCTCCGCGCGCGACCTTGCCGAAGACGACCTTGCGCGCTGGCAGTCACTGGCCGGCAGCTCGCTCGTACTCGAGCCTGGCAAACCTTGCGCAGCGAACGTTACGTATGTGGCGGCCGGCGGCGCTCACGAACCCGCGCGATATCGCGTCGAAATTTCCTGGCTGCAACCGGGCTCGCCGTCGCTGATGAGCCTGAGCGGCGAAGTGCAGATCGCGGGGACGACGCGCGCATGAACAAGACCACTCTCGTCGCACGGCATTTAGGCGGTTTTTCGCTCGTCGAGTTGATGGTCGCGCTCGTCATCGGCACCACCGCTGTCGTCGCGGCGCTTCAGGTCTATGCGCACGGGCGAGAGCTCTATCGAGTGAACGAGCGCGTCGCGCGGCTGCAGGAGCAGGGGCGCGTCGCACTCGACATGATCGAGCCGGATGTTGAGATGGCGGGCTACTACGGCTTCACGCGGACGGCGGAAGCGATCCGCTTCGTCCGCGGCGCGAATCCGGATCTGACGCTCGCCACGTCTTCCGACCTGCGCCAGTTTCCGATGCGCGCCGGCGGGCCGCTCCCGTCACCCGTGACGAGCCTGCCCACCGGCGCGCAGGCGTGCGGAACCCAATTTGCAGTGGACGTATCGACGCCGGTACAGGCGTCGAACAACACTTTTGCGCTGGGCCCAGCGCGCACATCGGCGTGCAATCCTTATCAGAATCGAGCGCAGGCCGGAGCAGACACGCTCACCGTAAGAAGGGTCGAAACGCGTACTTCGCTGCCGGAGGTAAACCGCCTGCAGATCTACGCTTCCCGCAATACGAGCCTCAGCGATCAGCTTCTGTTCGCAGACGGTAATGCGCCTGGCCCGATGGATGACGATCATCACGTGCACAACTTTGTCGTGCGCGCGTATTACGTCGCGCGAGATTCGGTTGGGCAGCGCGACTTTCCTGCGCTGAGGGTCAAGGCGCTCACTCGCTCCGGCACGAGCGTCGTCTTCGATGAAGACGAAGTGATGCCGGGCGTCGAAGATCTGCAGGTGCAGCTCGGCATCGCGGCGTCCGGAGCGTCGGATGGGCGTGCGGTTCGATACGTGAATCCGGATCTCGGTGACGTCCCGCGGGCGCAGGTCGTGGCGGTGCGTGTGTGGCTGCGCGTGCGCGCAGATCTTCCGGAGCCGGCGTTCACGGACTTTCGCAAATACGAGTATGCGGATGTGAGTTACACGCCCGCCGGCGATGCGAGCCACTATCGGCGCGTGTTGTTGGTGCGAACGATCACGCTGCGTAATGCGAGGTCCGCATGAGCGCGCTGAAGACGCAGGTCGGCGCAGCGCTGGTCATCGCGTTGCTGCTGCTCATGATTCTGGCGTTGCTGTCCGTCACGAGCATGAGGACGAGCGTTGCCGAACTTTGGATGGCCGGCAACGAGCAGTTTCGACAGCGTGCCTCAGCGTTCGCGTCGGCCGGCACGGAGCAGGCGATTGCGCACGTTGCCGCCGGACGTGATGGCAGTGCAGCCACGGAGTCGGTTACCACAGTGGTGGTCAGGGCCGCACGGGAGGCGCTGGTTCCGGGCGCCAGTGTGGGACGGATTGTCGCCGAGCACTACGAGATCACCAGCACCGGCGTCGCGCCGCGCGGCGCGAAGGAGGAAGAGGTGCAGGGAATCGCGGTGATTTCGGTAGCGGACGGCGTTCACACCTATCGGCAAACCGGCGCCGGCCTCGAGGAGCGAGGGCCATGAGGCGTCGAGCTACGGTACCGCAGTGTGCGTCGAGCGACTGCGCGGCGTGTGCGGCTCGCTTGGCTCGCGTCACGTGCATGGCGGGCGCATCGAGCAGCTCCGGTGAGTGGTCATTGCGACTTCTCGTGATGGTGTTGCTGCTCATTTGGGCACCCAGCGCCGCGGTCGCGCAAGACTGCGCCTCGTCGGTCACTCGTAAATCCGTCACCGTCGATTACGGCTCGGGCTCCTCCCTCCTCGTCGAACGCTCCGATGACGGCGTCCTTCGCGGCCTCGACGTCGCCACTCACAGCGAACTGTGGCAGTTCGTCCCGCCGGAAGTCCTCACAGCCACCGCGCATCTCGGCCTGATGACGGACCTCACCGTGCTCCGTTTCGATGCCAACGGTGATGACATCATCGACAAGAGCAGCCGCGACCGCATCTGGATTTACTTCGGCCTGAAGCGAGCAGGCGCGTTCTACTACGCAATCGACATCACCGATCGAACCCCGCGCGTCCTCTGGCGCCAGGATGCCACGGCGGTCGTGGGCCTCGGGCAAGCGTGGTCGACACCCACGCTCACTCGCGTTCGAATTTCCGGCGCGATCCAGAACGGTGAGCACTTCGTGCTGATCGTGGGCGGCGGGCTCGATGGCGCGAGGTTGTTCATGCTCGATGCGGCGACGGGTCGATTGCTGTGGTCTGCCGGCTCGGGCTCGAGCGCGGACCTGGTGCTCTCGAAAATGACCGCAGGCATCGCCGCGCGGGTCACCGCGGTGGATTTTGAGGGCGACGAATATGCAGACCGTCTATACGCCGCCGATGTCGGCGGTCGTCTCTGGAAGTTCGATATCTGGAACGGCCACGAGGCTGCGAGCCTGGTGACCGGCGGCGTCTTCGCCGAGCTCAGCACGACAACAGCCGGCGATGCGCGCCGATTCTTCAACGCTCCCGACGTCGCGCTGGCCCGGTCGCGTGACGGCCGCGCGTTCCTGAATGTGGCGATCGGGTCCGGCGACGCTGACGACGCGCTGAACGCCAGCGTTCAGGATCGCTTCTATTCGCTCCGAGACTACGACCCGTTCGTGAAGCGGACGCAGTCGGCATACGACGCTGCCACGCCTCTACGAGATACAGATCTGAGCGGAGGCGCTGCTGGCTGGAGTCTCGATCTCACTCATCCCGGCGAGAAAGTCGTGGCGGACTCGCTGACCGTCGATGGCGCGGTGATGTTCACCACCTACGAGCCGTCGAGCCCCGGCGGGGCGACTTCCTGCGAAGAGGAGGGCGTGAGTCGCGTCTACGTGATCTGGCTCGAAGACAAATCCGCGGTGCTGGATTTGAACGATGACTCGAAGGTCACAGACGACGATCGTTCAGCGCCTTTGACTCAGACTGGAATCGCAGATGGGCCCCGCATCGAGCTACCGAAAACGGCGAAGCCTGCACCGCCGACGAGCGACCCGACAACACCAGCCGATCCCGGCGATCCGAACGAGCCAAGCGCCACGCGTTGCCTCGTCGGCGCGGAAGTGCTGAAACACTGCGTACCGATCGGCCGCGTGCTTCGAACCTACTGGAAGCGAAACACCGTGAACTGACTAAGCGCGTGCCGCCAGCTTGCCTTCGAGGTGCAGGGCCAGCTCGGCGATGGTCGGAAAGTCGAACAGCTCGGTGAGGTCCACGAGGCCCGGATATTCGCGGTCGATGTTCTCGTGGATCTCGATGAGCTTCAGCGAGCTCGCACCGACTTCGAACAGGTTGTCGTGCAGGTCCACGCGCTTGCCCTCGAGCGCTGCGTCCACGATGGTCTTGAGCTGGTCTTCGATCGCCGTGCGCGACCCGACCGTCGGGCCACGCTGCGCGGCGCGCAAAGTTGCGAGCTCAGCGAGCTCTGCGTCGAACTCGCCCTGAACATAGCTCTCTTCGAGCAGATGCCGCTGGATCTTGCCACTCGTGGTCTTCGGGATGCGCTTCACCGGCACCACTTCGCCGACCTCGACGCCCGTGTTCTCGTTGATGAGGCGCGACACCTGGTTGGCGAGCGGCAGGAAGTCCTTCATGTCCGAGCGATGCAGGACGAACACGACGAGCTGCTCGGTCGTCTCCCCTTTGCGCTGCACGCCGGCGGCCACGACTTTGCCCAGCTCCATCCCGTCCGCCCGCTGCGCGATGCTTTCGAGATCGTGCGGATAGTAGTTCTGGCCGTTGACGAAGATGATCTCCTTCGCGCGGCCCGAAATGTACAGCTCGCCCTGATGGATGAAGCCGAGATCGCCCGTGCGCACCCAGCCATCGCTCGTCACGGAGGCCGCATTCGCCTCGGGATTTTCGAAGTAACCCTTCGTGACATTCTCGCCGCCGATATACACGTGGCCGACGTGCTCGTCCGGCATCGGCGAGTCATCGTCCTTCGCGATCCTGAGCTTGCTGTAGGGAATCGGCTTGCCTTCGCTGATCAGCTCGATGGCATCCTTTTCCGCCTTCGCGGTCGGCACGACTTTCGAGCCGACCGCGAGCGATTCGCGCTTGAACGAGTGAGCGACGAAGCGTCGCCCGACCGGCGGGAAGGTCATCGCGAGCGACGCTTCGGCGAGGCCATACACCGTGAACATCGCTTCGCGTTTGAGCTTCGCGGGCGCCATGCGCGTGAGGAACTCGTCGCACAGCTCGGCGGAGATCGGCTCTGCGCCGTTGAAGATGAGGCGCACGGACGACAGGTCCAGCCCTTCGATCGAGCGGTCCCCGAGCACCTTCAGGTAATGCTTGTAGCCGAAGTTCGGCGAGCAGGTGATCGTGGCGCGTTTCTTCGTCGCCAATTGCAACCACAGCAGCGGACGGCGGATGAACAGCTCCGTCGGCATCAGGTTGCACTGGATGCGGCTCGCGAACATGAACAGGTGAAAGCCGATGAGCCCCATGTCGTGCGTGAGCGGCATCCATGAAAGGCTGACGTCGTCCGGTGTGAACTTCGCTGCCTCGATGGCGCCGCGCGCGTTCGCAAGGATGTTCGCGTGCGTGAGCACCACGCCTTTCGGCTCGCTCGTCGAGCCCGAAGAGAACTGGATGAAGGCCGTGTCGCCCGGCTGCGCGCGATAGATCTCGCCGGCACGCGAAATGTCGTTGAGGTTGTCGACGACGAACGCGCGCTGCTGAAGCGCCGCGAACGTGGTCGCGTCATCGGCACCGGACTGGTTCGCGAACGCGCCGATGCGCTCGAGCGAACGTTTGTCGGTGTAAATGAGGGGCTGGCCCAGCTTGCGCGCAATCCGCAGCAGCTTGCGCCGATGCTCATCGCTGATGCCGAGCGCCACCGGCACCGGAATGATGCCGCCGAGCACGGCCGCCCAGAACGCATCCAGGAACTGCTCGTTATTGCCGAGGAACAGGATGATCTTGTCGCCGCGCTTCGCGCCGAGCTTCTGCAGGTGAAACAGAATGCCGAGCGCGCGTTCGTACAGCTCTCCGTACGCGACGACGCGCTCTTCGTTCTCGCCCTCGAGATACGTCACCGCACGCTGCGCGTTGCGGTTGTCTTCCATCAATGCAGTGAGTGTGCTCGCGTTGAACATCAGCGACGTTCCAACCTCATGAACAGGGGGTGTTTGGTGCGCAAGTTGATCTGCGCTTCGAGCTCGACCGGCCGGTCTGCCACATAAGTGAGCCGGTAACGGCGGGCGACCTTGTACAGGTGCATCAGCATTTCGTAAAGGGCGAGGGTTTCGCCGATGCAATGGCGCGGTCCCGCCGCGAAAGGCATGTACGCGAAGCGCGGTCGATCCTGGTGTTCCGGCGCGAAGCGCTCCGGCCAGAACCGGTTCGGGTCTTCCCAGAACTGCGGATGGCGGTGAAGAACGTACGGGCTCAGCATCACGCTCGCGCCTGCCGGGATGTCGTAACCCGCGAGAACGTCGGGCCGGATGGTGCGACGAGAAAGGATCCAGCCCGGTGGATAAAGCCTCAGCGCTTCGTCTATCACCTGATGCGTATAGGTCAACGATTCCATCTGGGCGAGCGGCGGCGCCGCTGCCACCGGGGCCGCATCGATCTCCGCGTGCAGCTTCGCTTCCACTTCGGGGTGCTGAGAGATCAGGTACCACGTCCAGTTGAGCGCGCTCGCCGTGGTCTCGTGACCGGCGACCACCAGCGTCATGACTTCGTCGATGAGCTCGCGCTCGCTCATGGCGTCGCCGGTTTCCTTGTCGCGCGCGTTCATGAGCATGCCGACGAAATCCGGGTGCTCCTCGTGAGCCGCGCGACGGCGATTCGCGATCGCCGCGATCACTTTGCCGAGCTGCCGGAATTTGTAGGCGAACTTCAGGTCGCGCGCCTGTTCCTGCGTGACGACGTCGAACGGATTGCCGCCTTCCTGCTGTGCCAGCCGGTCGAAATCCGGCCCGAAAATGGATCGCAGCACGATTTCGAGCGTGAGCTCGCTCATGTCCTCGGTGACGTTCACGAGCTCGCCGCGCGCCGCCTGCGCCTCCCACTTGTGGATGAAGCGCTCGGTGCAGTCGTCGATGAGGCGCGCGAACTCGGTGATGACGCGCCGATGGAACATCGGCTGCATCATGTAGCGCTGCCGTTTCCAGAAGTCGCCTTCGCTCGTCATGATGCCGTTGCCGAGCAGGATCTTGACGCGGTCGAGCCCCACGCCCTTCGTGTAATTGCGGTGGTTCGACACGAGCACGCGCTTGACGTCATCCGGATGGTTGATGACGTACGTGTAGGACTTCCGGCCCGGCGCGTAGACGCGGTAGATGTCGCCAAGTCGCGCAAAGAGCTCCGTCATGCGCTCCAGCGAATCATCGGTCGATCCGATGTCGAACTGCAGCTCGGGCTCAGGCGGGTGGCGCGGTGAGGACTGGGGTTGATTCATGCGCGTACCTGCGGAAAAACGCTTGGATTCTAACACCCGATGCCGGGCCGCCCGGATCACCTGAAAGAGGGACCAGCGAGGCTAGAGCCTTGTTTCGCCGGGGCCGATCACGGAAACTGCGCGCCTCGAGCGCACCCTGCGCGACTCACTGGCAATGCATGACGGAACCCGGCCCGGACGGCGGCCTGCGCAACTCTATTTACCGGCAGGTCACTCGGTCCGGGCGCCGCATGACGGCGGGCCGACGTTTCTTGTACGCAATTGCGGTGCCGCTGGGCCTCGGGCTCATCCGACTCTGGTGGCTGAGCTGCCGCGTCGTGCGGGTGGAGGGCCAGGAACATCTCGATGCCGCGCTCGCCAAAGCGCCGTCGCTGGTGCCGTGTTACTGGCATCAGCACCAGCTGTTCTGCGGCAAATATCTCGTTGACCAGAGCCGGGCCCGCGAGGTCCAACCGGGTGCCACGGAGCTGAAGGTGGGTTGGCTCATCAGTCCCTCGGTCGACGGCGAGCTCGCCTCGATGGTGGTGCGGCGTTTCGGCGGGCACGTGATCCGCGGCTCCTCGACGTCGACCGGCGCGCGGGCACTGCGGGATTACTACGAAGCGTTGGTAAAATCAGCCGTGTCACCGGTCATTACTCCCGATGGGCCGCGCGGACCGCGCTTCGAGTTCAAGCCGGGTGCGATCCTGCTCGCACAGATGTCGGGCCGACCCATTCTGCCGATGGCGTATGCCGCCTCGCACGCATGGCTCATCAAGTGGGACAAGTTCGTGCTGCCCTTTCCGTTGTCGCGAGTCGTGATTGCGGTGGGACCGCCGGTGTACGTGCCGCGAGTGACAGACGCGGCAGCCATTGAAAAACTGCAGGGACAATTGAAGGCGGAGCTGAAACGGTTGTTCACGGTTGCGCGCGAGTCGCTGCACGGACGGACGGAATGAGCGACGCTCCCGAAATCTCCATCGTGATCCCGGTGTGCAACGAGGCCGAGAATGTCGGCCCGCTGGCGCAGGAGATTGCTTCAGCGCTGAGCGGCCGCGCCTTCGAAGTGCTGTTCGTCGACGATGGCAGTACAGATGCCACTGCGTCTGCCGTGCAGGCTGCGCGGAATTCGGTACCTCAGGTGAGGCTGCTGCGTCATTCGTTCCGCAGCGGGCAAAGCGCCGCGGTGACTACGGGCGTTCGCCATGCGCGCGCCGAATGGGTGGGCACGCTGGATGGGGATGGTCAGAACGACCCTGCTGATCTGCCAAAACTGCTCGCCGCTCGCCTGAACGCGACGAATGCCGACGTGGCTCTTTTCCAGGGCCATCGCACCACGCGGAAGGACACGGGCTTTCGCAAATTCCAGTCGCGCATCGCGAACGGCGTGCGCTCGAAGATGCTCGGCGACGGCACGCCGGATACGGGCTGCGGCATCAAGCTGCTTCACCGGCCCACGTATCTCGAGCTGCCGAAGTTCGATCACATGCATCGCTTCCTGCCGGCGCTGTTCCAGCGGGCGGGATCACGGGTGATCTCCGTGCCGGTGAATCATCGGCCCAGATCGCGAGGCACGTCCAAGTACGGCATGCTCGACCGCCTCTGGGTCGGCATCGTCGACATCTTCGGCGTCATGTGGCTGCGCCGGCGCTACAAGCCGGGGCTTCAGGTTCGCGAGGAATAGCGCGCGATGAATTCCGTCATCCTGCAGGCGTTCGGCGTGATCATCACGCCGTGGAAGCTCATCGGTTACATGGGCGTGCTGTTGTTTGCCGGAAGGTGGGTGTTCCAGCTCGCGGCGACCCGTCGTGAGGGCAAGCCGACCATGCCGCGCATCTTCTGGGTGATGAGCGTGTCGGGCAGTGCGTTGCTGCTGTCGTACTTCATTTGGGGCAAGAACGATTCGGTGGGTGTGCTCTCGAACCTGTTCCCCACCGGCGTGGCGATCTACAACCTGGCGATGGACATCAAGGCGGGACGCGAAGGCCGCAATGGCTGAGCGCGACAGCTCGCGGGAGCCCGCTCACGCCAGCGACTTGCTTTGGCTCGGCGCTGTGCTCGTACTGCTCATCGGTACGGGGCTCGGTGTACGTGCTCCGTGGCCGGCCGATGAACCGCGTTTCGCTTTCATTGCGCGAGAGATGGTCCACACCGGCGAATGGCTGTTCCCGCGCATCGGCGGCGACCTCTATCCCGACAAGCCGCCGGTTTACTTCTGGCTGCTCAGTGTCTGTTATTTCGTCACCGGTTCCCTGCGTGCCTCGTTTCTGATCCCGGCCTTCCTGTCAGCAGCCACCGTGCTGGGATTGGTCTACGACCTGGGTCGGCGGGTTGCCGGGCGAGCGAGCGGACTCGCGGCGGCGATCACGTTGGCATGCTGTATCCAGTTCCTGATGACGATGCGCGGGGCGCAGATCGACCCCGTTCTTTGCGGGCTCACGACGCTGTCGTTATACGGGTTGTTGCGTCACCTGCTGTTGGGGCCGGCGTGGGGGTGGTACTTCGTCGGCGGAATCGCTGCAGGCGTGGGCGTCGTCACGAAGGGCGTTGGGTTCCTGCCGCTGCTCGTGCTGCTGCCTTACTTCGTGCTCCGAGCGCGAGGCTTCAATGTGTGGCCGACGCGAGTGGTAGCGGGGGCGGGATTTGAACCTGCCGCGGGCGGCTGGCGATGGGGCCTCGTCGCCGTTGGCTTCCTGCTCGGCGTTTCTGTCTGGCTCGTTCCGATGCTGGTGGCGGTCGAGACTCGCAACGACCCGGCTCTCGTCGCCTACCGTAACGAGATCCTGTTCCACCAGACCGTAAATCGATACGCCTCAGCGTGGCACCACGTGCAGCCCTGGTACTACTTCATCGTCGAAGTCATCCCGGGTTTGTGGTTGCCGCTGAGCTTGCTGCTCTTCTGGCTGGTGCCGCGCTGGAAAGGTGCATGGCGCGAAAAGGATGCACGCGTGTGGTTGCCGCTCGCCTGGGCGTTGCTCACTTTACTGTTCTTCTCGCTGAGCACTGGCAAGCGCGGCATCTATCTCTTTCCGGCGCTTCCCGCGGTGGCGATGGCAGCCGCGCCTTTCCTGCCAACGCTGTTTGCACGCAAAGGCGTTCAGCGCGCGAGCCTCGCGCTCGGTGGGTTACTGCTCCTCGGCGGCCTGGCCTTGCTGATCGCTGCAGCGAGCGGTCACGCAAAGCTGCACGCGGTGCTGGCAGAGCAGGGCATCGAAACCCTTGCGCCCATCGAGATCTTCGTCGGTATAGGGCTGGTGGGATGGATTGTGGCTTGGTGGAAGAAGCCGATCCTGGCGTGGCCGGTCGTCCTTGGGACCGTGGCACTTGTCTGGTCTTACGGCATCACGCCGGTCATCGACGGGGAACGGTCAGCGCGAACGTTCACCACGCAGATGCTCGCGCGGATTCCCCGGAGTGCCGATCTGGGTCTTCTCGCATACAAGGAGCAGTTCCTCCTCTATTTGGATCGGCCCGTCACCAACTTCGGCCACGCGCGCTGGCGCGAGGGTGCACAGGAATCCTACGACGCGTCGGTGTGGCTGAATGGCGCGGCAGGGCGAGTGTTGCTGATCCCGGAATCCGCTGTGGATCCCTGCTTCGTAAGCACATCGAAGCAGGATGCTGGTGTATCGAGTGGAGACAAGTGGTTGCTGGTGCACGGGCAGGCGGCTACGGCTTGCGTGGCGAAGGGCGATGGTTCGAAAGCGATCGTCTACACACCGCCGGGCGTCGCCTCACGCTGAGACGATATGTCTGGTCGACGGTCACTCCGTCCGACTTGATTCCAAGTGCGAACAGGAAGTTAGCTTGTTTTCCTTCGGGACTGTGCCAGAATCCAGCGCGAGCTTACGGAAAATACTGAGCGTGAACTGTGGTGTGCGTCGTGGGGACCTGGCGCAACCCGGGTCAAACTGCGCCACCGTCTCGGTCTGAAGTTCTGGGGAGAGAAACTTTCGGATGTCAGCTTTGCCGCCCGATAAAACATCGGAGTTCACGGCTTCGGACATCTTGTCCGCGGATGCATGGAACGGGCGTACGGCCAGACCGGTTCTCGGCCTCGACGTCGCGTGCACGAAGATCGCGGTCGACTTCCAGAACATGCGTCGGCCGCTGGTCGACGAAACCCTGCGCAAGAATCTCGAGCTGCTGCGTGAAGCCACCAGCAGCGACTGTGCGTTTGCCGTTGTCTACGGGCCGGACGAGCCCACCATCGAAGATGTCCAGGTTGCCCGGAGCGCATTCGCCCAGTGCCGCCCGGAGGCGCTTCGGGGTGAGAGTCTCGAACGTTTTCCCTGGCTGAAAGGCCGCTCGGAGCACCTGCGCCTGTCGGAGCTGCGTGACACCAGCGCGCCCCGTCGTGAGCAAATGGCCGAAGCCTCCCGGTTCTCGGAGCTGCAGATCGGCTCCGCGATGCTCGTTGCGTTCCGTGTGCAGGGAAAGCCTGCGGGCTTCCTTGGTCTTGCGCACGACCTGCCGCGTGGCGCGTGGGACGTGAACCTGCAGCTGATGCTCAAACTGATTGGCACGAGCCTGGCGACCGGACTCGAGCGAATCCGCATCGAGGCGCGGCTCGCGAAGATCGAAGAGCGCATGACGCTGTCCCAGCTGGCCGCCAACGACGGCCTGTGGGACTTCGATGTCGAAAGCAACGAGGTCTACTTCTCGCCGCGCTGGAAGGCCATGCTCGGCTACGGCGACGACGACATGCGCGGCTCGCCGGACTGGCGCAGCCTGGTGCATCCGGATGATCTCTCGCGCGTGCAGGCGGCCATTCGCGATCACGTTGCCGGCAAGATCCCGATTTTCGAAAGCACGCACCGCATGCGCCATCAGAACGGCGAATGGCGTTGGGTGGTGAGCCGCGCGCACGCGCGCGTGGACAAGCACGGGCGCCTGTTGCGCCTCGTGGGCGTGGAGCTCGACGTTACCGAGCGCAAGATCTACGAAGAGGCGCTGTTCCGGGAGAAGGAAAGCGCGCAGATCACCCTGCAGTCGATCGGTGACGGCGTCATCACGACGGATGCCAACTCCACCATCGACTACATCAACCCGGTGGCCGAAGAGCTCACGGGCTGGCGGCTCGAGGATGCGATGGGGCGTCCCGTCGAAGAGATCTTCCGCGCGTTCCACGAAGAGACCTGCGAGCCGCTCGAGAATCCGCTGACGGTGTCGATTCGTCGCATCCGGCCGATCAAGTCGGTGCGTCCGATGCTGCTGATCCGTCGCGACGGTAATGAGTTGTACGTCGAGAGCACGGCGGCGCCCATTCGCGATGGCGCCGGCCACGTGGGCGGTGGCGTGCTCGTGTTCCATGACGTGAGCGAGTCCCGCGAGCTGAATCGCCGGCTGTCGTATCACGCGAGCCATGATTTGCTCACCGGTCTCGTGAACCGCCGCGAGTTCGAGGCGCGCCTCGAGCGCGCGCTGAAGAGCGCGAAGGCCCGTGAGGCCTCGTATGCTCTGTGCTACCTCGACATCGACCAGTTCAAAATCGTCAACGACACCTGCGGTCACAGCGCTGGAGATGCGCTGCTGGGGCAGGTGGGCGCGCTGCTGAAATCGAAGGTGCGCTGGCGCGATACGCTGTCGCGCCTGGGTGGCGACGAGTTCGGCATTCTGCTGGAGAGCTGCTCGCTGGACGAAGCGATGCGCACGGCAGAGTCGCTGCGCGAGGCCGTTCGCAACTTCCGATTTACGTGGGAAGACCGCGTGTTCCGCCTTGGCGCCTCGATCGGCGTGGTGCCGATTTCTGCGGACAACGCGGACTTCGCGTCGATTCTTTCTGCCGCCGACAGTGCCTGCCAGGCCGCGAAGGAAGGTGGCCGCAACCGCGTGCACAGCTTCGCGGAGAACGACATCGAGCTCATGCGCCGCCGGCGCGAGATGCAATGGGCGGCTCGTATCAACGCGGCGCTGGAAGAGGGCCGGTTCGAACTGTTCCGCATGCAGATTCAACCGCTGCAGCGTGTGGATCCCGGCCAGCACTACGAGTTGCTCATTCGTCTGAGAGATGAAGGCGGACGCATCGTTGCGCCGAATGACTTCATCTCTGCCGCCGAGCGCTATGGCATTACACCCGCGATCGATCGTTGGGTGATCGAGAACGCGTTCCGGTGGCTCGTTTCCGAGGCAGACGAACGCGAGAAGCTGTCGCTGTGCTCGATCAACCTTTCCGGCCAGAGCCTGGGCGACGACAAGTTCCTGCCGTTCGTGATCGACCAGTTCCACCGCAGCGGCATCGACGCTTCGAAGATCTGCTTCGAGATCACGGAGACCGCGGCCGTGGCGAGCTTCTCGCAGGCCAACCGGTTCATCCAGGCGCTGAAAGAGCTCGGCTGCAAATTCGCACTGGACGATTTCGGCACGGGCCTTTCGTCATTCGGCTACCTGAAGCACTTCCCCGTCGACTTCCTGAAGATCGACGGCTCGTTCGTGCGCGAAATCCTGCGCGATCCGATCGATCGCGAAATGGTGCGCTCCATCAACGAGATCGGGCACCTGACCGGCAAGCAGACCATCGCCGAGTTCGCCGAGAACGCCGAGATCATTCAGATGCTCACCAGCCTGGGCATCGATTATGCGCAGGGGTATGGGATTGCGCAGCCGCAGAGGGTGTTGAAGTCGGCGGTGGCTTAGTCTGCGATCACCAGCCGGCCGGGCCGCGATGTCTCGTTCACGATCGATTCAAAGCCCGCTTCGAAGGCGCTCATTGAGCGGATGACGTCGGTACTCTGCTGCTGCATTCGAAGAGCGATCTCGACGCCTCTCATCTTCAGGCTGGGTTTGTAGACAGCCGCGTGCTCGACCTCCCAGAACAGGCCAACGAGCATCGACATGAGCTGAATCTCCGCACGGACCTGGCAGCCGTGACTGCAATAGCCGTGATACTTGAGCGCCAGGAATTCGGTCGTGCCAGGCATCGCCGGAACCGGATCGGCCATCCAGTTCGAGAACCGGGCGCGAATCGCTTCATCGATCTCGAGAATGCGATAGCGAGGAAACGCGAGAATCCTGACGCCCGCCAGATCGTTCAGAGATCTGAGCGAGACTGATTCTGGCCGTGCTCCCTGGAATCCGCCGCCTTCCTGCCGTCGTTGCAGCGATGCAATCGCGCTGTCGCATTCCTTGATGCGCGACTTGACGACCACGCGTTCATAGGGCTCCTTCCCCCGCAGGATCGGAACGAGCAGGTAACGCACTTCCGCTTCGAGCTCTTCCGCTGCATCGCGGATCCTGGGCAGCAGTGCGAAGTACTCTTCCCGCAGGTAGTCCTCGGGTTTACGAAAATTCATCGCGAATACGCGGCTTCGAGATGACTTCGCATGTCCGGGTGGGGCGGCTTCAGAAAAAAGAACTGCCAGCCCTGCGACGGATTCGCTCGGGCTATACACGCTCCGATTTCTTCCGGCGAGTGTGCTTCCACAAACAGGTGGCTGAAAAGCGCCTTGCGCGCCCGGTTGACGTACGTGAGGTGGATGTAGTCGAACCAATACCCACCGTCGTCCAGAACGTCCGCCTTCTCCTTCGCCTTGGGGTCGAACATGCGCTTCTGCCTCCCGCTCAATTTCGATGCAGGAAATTATGCGCCTCCGCCCGCGGAGTTCAAGACCGTACAAACGTACGAATTCCCCGTAATTTATAGGGAATTCCGACGATCCATTCCGATGTATTCGCGTCGCGAATGACGCTTGACTAACCGCCCCGAAACTCCAGCCGCATCGACAGATCCACCGCACGAACGTGCTTCGTAATCCCGCCGACGGAAATGAAATCGACGCCCGTCTGCGCTGTCTCGCGCACGTTGTCCAGGCTCACATTGCCCGAGGCTTCGAGCTTCGCGACGCGCCCCCGCGAGCGCGTGATCTCAACGGCCTTGCGCATGTCCGCGAGTGTGAAGTTGTCGAGCATGATGATGTCTGGCTTGGCGAGCAGCGCTTCTTCCAGCTCCTGCATCGTCTCGACTTCGACTTCCACTTTGAGTCCTGGCACGTGCCTGCGAGCGGCGACGACCGCGGCAGTGAGCGAACCCGCGGCGACGATATGGTTCTCCTTCACGAGCACCATGTCGTAGAGGCCCATGCGATGATTGCTCGCGCCCCCGCACAGCACAGCGTATTTCTGAGCCGTGCGAAGGCCGGGCAAAGTCTTGCGCGTATCGAGAATCGTGCAGCCTGTGCCCGCGACTGCGTCGACATAGCGGCGCGCTTCCGTCGCGGTGGCCGACAGCAGCTGCAGAAAGTTCAGCGCCGTTCGTTCGCCCGTGAGAATGGATCGCGCGCTGCCTTCGATGTCGAACAAGTTCTGCGCGGGAGTGATTCGTTCCCCATCTTCCGCGTGCCACTTCAAGCGCACGCCCTCATCGAGCTGGCGGAACGTCTCTTCCACCCACCCACGCCCGCACATCACAGCCGATTCGCGCGTGATTACGCGTCCATGCGCCAGCTGGTTCTCCGGAACGAAGCCCGCCGTGACGTCGCCGTTGCCAACGTCCTCGCGCAACGCGGTCTGAACCTGCGATCCGAGATCCCTGGGCAGCTCACGCATGGTTCTCTCCGACGACTGGCTCAGACAGGCAACCCGTGAAACGAGCTGCCCATGCACATCAACATGGGAATCGACAGGACGAAGTTCGTGCGGGACGCATACAGCGCGATCTTGCGCGCCTTTGCCTTCTCTTCGTCCGTCGCCGGCTTCAGGCCGAGGATCTTCTTCTGGTTCGGCCAGATGAGTCCCCAGACGTTCAACAGCATGATCGTCCCGAGCCACGCCCCGACGCCAATGACGATGGTCGACTGGTCCGCGCCGCCCGTCGCGAGCCCGAACGTGAACGCTGCAGGAGTGCGCGGACCCAGGAGCCAAGCCCCGAAGATCCAGGTGGCGACGGCGCCCCAACGAAACCACCACAGGGCACGGGGCGCGACATATTTCGTGACCCCTGCGCCACCTGGCCCGCCTTTGTCGGCAGCCGCTTCGGCTAGCGCGGGCACCTGCACCACGTTGAAGTAGTACAGCAGCCCGATCCAGAACACGCCCGACACGATGTGCAGCCAGCGCGCCAGGCTCTGCGGGTTGAACGCAAACCCACGGTGAGCGGCCAGGATCAGCGCCAGGACGATCGCCAATCCGAAGCCGAGCAGCAGGGAGTGTCGGTGGTTGTTGAGAGGGTTCATGGTGCCTCGGCGATATTCCGGGCCGCTGCCCGGGACGGGAAGGGGACCGCCCAAGTTGTTGTTCTGACTACGCGAGCGGCGTTTTTTCGAGTTTGAAGAATAGGCGGGCACCCCCCATAATTCAACGCCGCTGCGGGCCCCGCGCGGTACCGCGGATTCCGATGCAGCCACTTTCCCAAGACCGTCTTACTCCACCGGCATCACCCTGCATCAACGTGTGCACGCTGGATGCGTCCGGCCTGTGCCTCGGCTGCCGGCGAACAGTCGACGAAATCACGCGATGGCGCGACATGAGCGCGCAGGACCAGTGGGGTGTCATCGAAGACCTGCAATCGCGGCGAACTGCGAGTTCCCAGGCCGCGAGCGCGTCCCCGTCCGGGCCTTTGGAGTCGGGCCCGTCCGCCTCCGGCCCGGAGCGCTCATGAAACCCGGAGCGCTCGTGCCAGCGGATGTCCTTCCAGCCGGCCCGCGGGCAACGAGCGCGAGTCCATGGATCAAGCTGCTCGCCACGGTCACGATGGGGGCGCTTGTTTCCGGCTGCGCTGCCGCCATGTTGAGCGGCGCTGCCCGCTCTGGCGGTTCGTCCGCGCCGGCTACGTCCGGATCTGGCGCACCGGTCAGGCCGGCGACTTCGAATGCAGACATGTCGATTTCGACCGCGGTGAGATCGAGGTTGGCCGCTAACGCGGCGCTCAAGCCTTTGAAGCTCGTCGTAGATACCCATGACGGGGTAGTGACCCTGCGGGGTCAGGTGAATAACGTGGAGCAGCGAAATGCGGCTCAGCTCGAAGCGCGTGCCGTCACCGGCGTGAAGTCGGTGAAGAACGAGCTGACGGTGCGCTGACCCGCGTTTCGCCGAATGCGCGCTCCGGTGCGCCCGGGTGAATTGGTTTTCTTTGCGAGGTTAGAGAGATGGACGTCGTCGAACGAATCAAGTCGGAGCTCAGCTCTGCCCCCGTCGTGCTGTTCATGAAGGGCACGCCGGATTTTCCCCAGTGCGGTTTTTCCGCGCAGACCGTGCAGGCGCTGCGTCTGCTGGGCGCGAATTTCAAGCACGTGAATATCTTCGAAGAGCCGGAGTTGCGCGAGGCGCTCAAGCGCTATTCGAACTGGCCCACCTATCCACAGCTCTACGTGAAGGGCGAGCTCGTGGGCGGCTGCGACATCGCGCTCGAGATGTATCACAACGGTGAGCTCAAGACGTTGCTGCAGGAAGCCGGCGCGGCCAGCTGAGAGCCGTGATGTGGGCGCCAGCGGCGCCGGCCTGCAAATCAGCCTTCCATGCGCAGCACGGGCTTGATCGTCTCGCCGCTGTGCATGTCGTGGAAGGCGGTCGCGATGTCCGCGAATCGGTAGAAGCGGATCAGCCGGTCGAACGGGAAGCGGCCCTGTCGGTAATACTCGATCAGCATCGGAATGAAGAACTGGGGCGCGGCATCGCCCCCCAGAATCGCCTGCAGTTTCTTGCCGCCCGCAAGCATCGGAAACATCGGCGGCTTCCACTCGCCGCGCGGCGCGGTGACGTAGCCCGCGGTCCCGCGCGTGGCTAAACACTCGATCGCTTGCGTATAGATATCCGGCGCATTCGTCGTGTTCAGCGTGTAGTTGACGCCGCCCGGCACCAGCGCGCGAATCTTCTTCACGACCTCCCCATCGCTTGCGTTGATCGTGTGAGTAGCACCCAACTCCATCGCGAGCTGCAGGCGTGAAGGCACGATATCGATCGCGATGATCTTCGCAGCCCCCACCAATCGTGCGGCCATGATGGCCGAGAGCCCGACGCCGCCAGTACCAAACACCGCGATGCTGTCCCCCGCGCGCACCTTGAGCGCTTCGATCACTGCGCCGCTGCCGGTGATCACGCCACAACCGAGCGGCCCCAGGATTTCGAGCGGGACTTCCTTCGTCACCTTCACCGCAGACCGCTCATTCGCCACGGCGTAGCGCGAGAACGAAGACTGCCCGAAGAACTGCGCGTGAATGAGCGCGCCGTTCTGGCTCAGTCCGCTGGTGCCATCCATGCGCAACCCACCGAAATTTCTCGGCAGCATTTCGTCGCAGAAGATGGGCGCGTTGCGTCGGCAGTTCTCGCAATGCCCGCATGACGATCCGCTGAGCACGACGTGATCGCCCACTGCGAGCGACGTCACGCCTTCGCCCAGTTCTTCGACGATGCCCGCGCCTTCGTGGCCGAGCACCGCAGGCCGCGGAGTTCCCACGCCCAGCCCTGCGTGAACGCGCAAGTCCGTGTGGCACACGCCCGTCGCGACGATGCGAATGAGCGCTTCACCGGCGCGCGGCGCTTCGAGATCGAGTGTCTCGATGACCGGAGCTGGCAGCCCTTCCCTGGAAACGGCAGCGGTGGTTTTCATGCGCAGGATGCTCCAGCACAATGGACTGAGCGGCAACGACTGCGCCCTTCTTACCCGCAGCGTGGCAAGATCGCCAGCCAGTTCGATCGAGGATGAGAGGCGACATGAGTAAGGACATCGTCGAGAAGCTGCGCGCGCTGGGCACCGAAATCACGCCCGCAACGATTGCGGGCACCGCCGCGCTCGTGGCGCCGTTACACGCCCGTATCAACAACACCGACGTGAAGATCACCCGGGACGTGAAATATGGTCCTGCGGATCGTAATCGGCTCGATGTCTTCGAGGCCAATGGTGGCGTAGCAAACGGTGCGGCCGGCGGCGCTGCGAAATCTGCAGCCGGCAAGCCGGTGCTAGTGTTCGTCCATGGTGGCGGATTCGTGATGGGCGACAAGACGTCGCCGACCAGCCCGTTCTACGACAACGTGGGTTTCTGGGCCGCGCACCATGGCATCGTCGGTGTGAACATCACCTATCGGCTCGCGCCTCAGCATCAGTGGCCTGCGGGCAGTGATGACCTTTCGCTCGCGGTGAAGTGGGTGCGCGAGAACATCGCTGCACACGGCGGCGACGCGAACCAGGTGTATGTGATGGGCCAGTCAGCGGGTGCCGTGCACGTGGCCAACTACATCGCGCGTGAGTTCGGTAACACCGGCGGCCGCGCGCCAGCAACTGGATGGAAGCCGGCGGGCGCGCTGCTGATCTCTGGCCTCTATGACACGGACACGATGAATCGCGACGAGCGATTCCGCGCGTATTACGGCGACGACGATATAAAGCTCGAGGGTTTTTCGTTTGTCGGTGCGCTGGCCGGAACGAACGTGCCGCTGTTGGTCGTGGTCGCCGAGCTCGATCCGACGGACTTCGTCCGGCAGTTCGTCGTGCTACAGGAAACGCACATCCGCCGTCAGGTGAAGCTGCCGCGGCTCGTGCAGCTGATGGGTGAAAATCACTTCACGACGGTGTGGCGGCTGGGACTCGAAGACAGCTCGCTCGAGCCGCACATCGTCGAATTCATGGCCCGGGCATAGCGGCGCGGCCGCGCACGCTCAGGTTTCTTGTTGCGGCTGTTCTTCGTTCTGCGGCTCGGTCGGCGCGGCTTCGTGCCAACCCAGCTCGCACGCGCGCTGGTCTGCTTCTCGATACACCGCGGTCATGCGGTTCGAGACATAGCAGAAGATGTCCGCCGTACGCTCTGCGTCATACGACGCGGAGTGGGCCGAGCTCGAATCCCACGGAATGCCGGCAACCGTCGCTGCTTTTGCGAGCACTGTCTGCCCGAGCGCTGCGCCGGCGAGCGACACAGTGTCGAAGCACGAGAACGGATGAAACGGATTGCGCTTGATTTCCGTGCGCGCCACCGTGGCGTTGAGGAATCCCAGATCGAACGCTGCGTTGTGGCCGACGAGAATGGCGCGGCGGCAGTTGTACGCACGCACGGCGTGGCGTACTTCGCGGAAGATGCGCTGAAGCGCATCGCGCTCCGGAATCGCCGGACGCAACGGATGAAACGGATCGATGCCCGTCACTGCGAGCGACGCCGGATCCAGACGCGAGCCTTCGAACGGAATCACGTGGAAGCTGTGAGTAGTCCCGCGCTTCAGCACGCCGTTCTCATCCATGTCGATGAGCACGGCAGCCACTTCGAGCAGCGCGTCGGTGGAATTATGAAAGCCGCCCGTTTCGACATCGACCACCACGGGCAGGAACCCGCGGAAGCGACGCGCCATGAGCTTTGCGCCAGGCTGCGCCTGGATGTGCTGGGTTTCGTCGTTCATGGGGCGAGCCGCCACGTTACGCTTTCTCCGGCGCGCATCGGCACGATTTCGTCGGTTCCGAAAGGATAGGTGGCCGGGACATTCCAGCTCTCTTTTACCAGCTTGATGCGACGAGTATTGCGCGACGAGCCGTAAAAGTCTGCGCCGAAGTCCGCTGCGAAGCCTTCGAGTCGGTGCAGCGCGCCGGCCTGGTCGAACGCTTCGGCGTACAGCTCAATTCCCGCCGGGGCGGAGAAAACGCCTGCGCAGCCGCAGGCCGTCTCTTTCGTATGCCGCGCGTGCGGCGCGCTGTCCGTGCCCAGGAAAAAACGCGGGTTGCCGCTGATAGCGGCTTCGACGAGCGCCACGCGATCGGGCTCGGTCTTCAACACCGGTAAACAGTAATAGTGCGGCCGGATGCCGCCCGTGAAGATCGCATTCCGGTTGTGGAGCAGGTGTTGCGGCGTGATCGTCGCGCCGACGCCCGCACGCGCCGTGCGAACGAACTGCGCGGCGCGTTGCGTCGTGATGTGCTCGAACACGATCTTCAGTTGCGGGAAGCGATCCACCAGCGGCGCCAGGACTTCATCGATGAAGCGCGCTTCGCGATCGAATACGTCCACATCGGGGTGCGTGACTTCGCCGTGCACCTGGAAGACGACGCCGAGCTCGCTCATGCGTTCGAGCACGCCATAGACGTTCTCGATGCGCGTGACGCCGGAATCGGAATTCGTCGTGGCGCCGGCAGGGTAGAGCTTGAAGCCGTGCACGATGCCGCTCGCCTTGGCACGGTCCACCTCGGCGGGATCGGTGCGATCCGTGAGATAGAGCGTCATCAGCGGCTCGAACGTGCTGCCGCTCGGCAGCGATTCGAGAATGCGCTGGCGATAAGCCTGTGCGAGCACCGTAGTCGTCACGGGTGGCCGCAGATTCGGCATGATGATCGCGCGACCGAAGCGCTCGGCGGTGAAGCCGATGACAGCGCGCAGCGATGCACCGTCGCGCACGTGGAGATGCCAGTCGTCCGGTTGTCGGATCGACAGCTCGGTCATTGCGCACGCTCCAGTCCGTCGAGCAGGCCCTGTTTGAGCAGCGCTTCGATTGTGAAACGCACGCCGAAGCCAGTGACTTCCGTGCTCACGTGACCCAGCCCGCCGCTGCGCGTGGCCGAAGCCAGATCCACGTGCGCCCACGCCACGTTCTCTGGCACGAAGCGACTCAGGAATCGTGCGGCAAGAATGTGATCGCCCTTGCCGTCGACGGCGCACTGGACGATGTCCGCGACCTTGCTCTCGAGATCCGCGTCGTAGTCGGCATCGAACGGGAAATTCCACACGCGCTCACCGCTCGCGCGGCCCGCTTCGACGAGCTTGCCCGCGAGGACCGGGCGATTCGTGAACACGGCGCTCATTCGCTCCGTCAACGAATAGACCGCCGCGCCGGTGAGCGTGGCGAAATCCATCATCAGTTTCGGCTGAGTGCGGCCCGCAAGCGCCAGCGTGTCGGCGAGCGCCATGCGGCCTTCGGCATCGGTGTGGATCACCTGGATCGTCACGCCGTTGGATGCGCGCACGATGTCCTGCGGTTTGTAGCCTTTCGGACCGATGCGGTTCTCCGTGATCGCGAGCCACGCGTCGACTGCGATCGGCGCTTGCATCTCTGCCAGCGCGAGCAGCGTTGAAAGTGCAACCGCGCTGCCCGACATGTCCGTATGCATGTCGAGCATCGATTTGTGCGGCTTCAGGTTGATGCCGCCCGTGTCGAAAATGATGCCTTTGCCGACGAGCGCGACATCCGGTGCGCCGGACTTGCGCTGGCCCGAGCGACTCCCTGAGCGAGCCGCAGGCCGATAGCGAAGGTGCACGATGCCCGCGCCGGGTTCTTCATTCGCGGCCGCCACGGCCAGGAACGCTCCCGCTTTGAGCCGCTTCAGCTGCGCTTCGTCCAGGAAGCGCATCGAGAGCTTGTGCTTGCGCGCCAGCTCGGCGATCAGGCGGCGATAGGCGCGCGCATCCAGCTCATTCGGCGGCAATGCCGTGAGCCAGCGCGTGAGATTCGTGCCGCGGGCCACTGCGGCGGCTTGACGTAAATCGACATCGTCCCCACCTACGACCACGATCTCCCGCAAAGGCTTTTCAGGCTCGCGTGTGGATCGGAACGAAGGCAGGGCAAAGGCATGTGCATGCGCGGCCGCGAGCAGCGCTTCCAGGCTGGCAGCGCCCGAGGCGCGGTCAGTGAACGCGACGATGGCAATGGTGTCCAGGACGCGGGCCGAGGCTTCCTTGAGCATGCGGCCGGCAAGGGTGAGGCGCTCGAAAGGCGAAGCATCGGCTTGCAGATAGCCGAGCACAGCGAGCGTGTGGCGTGAGTTCGCGAGCGTCGTGCTGCGCACTGCGCCCGCGCGCGGCGCGGTCCGCGAGTGAAGCTCTCTCCAGCGTTCTGGCTCCGGCAGAGAGCCAAAGGTGGCAGGTTTGATCGTGTCGACCACGATGACGAAGATCGCGTCCCAGCGGGGCGCACCAGCGCTCCAGTTGGCACGCGCGCGCGTGATTTCGGGACCATCCAGCTCGGGGATCAGACTCATGGGACGCGTGCTTCAGCGTAGGTGGGTTTGCTTGACCGGTGGGATTGAAAACCGGATCATTGGCGCGCTTTTTTTGTGGCGCAATTTCGCAGGCAACGGCCGCGAATCGTAGCACACGTCCTGGCACACGCAGCTCAGTACAACGCCGCGCCAGCCTGCGCTGGCTTGCAACGGCAAGGCCCGACCCTACCGCATGACCGACTCTCCCAAGCTCGAAGATCTCGATCCCGTCGAAACACAGGAATGGCTGGAGTCCATCGACTCCGTGCTGCGCACGCATGGCGCAGAACGTGCGCATTTCCTGCTCGAACGGCTCATTGACCACACACGCCGCAGCGGCGCGTATCTGCCCTTCAAGCCGAACACGGCTTACGTCAACTCCATCTCCGCGGGCCAGGAACGCGACTATCCCGGCAACCGCGCGATCGAGCGCCGCCTCGAAGCCATCCTGCGCTGGAATGCGCTCGCCATGGTGGTCCAGGCCAACCGCATTTCGTCCGAATACGGCGGCCACCTCGCGAGCTACGCCTCGAGCGCCACGCTCTACGAAGTGGGCTTCAATCACTTCTGGCGCGCCGCTTCGACCAATCATCCCGGGGATATGGTGTTTTTCCAGGGGCACTCTTCCCCTGGCATATACAGTCGTGCCTATCTCGAAGGCCGCCTCACCGAAGACCACCTGAAGCGCTTCCGCCAGGAAGTGGGTGGCGGCGGTCTGTCGTCCTATCCGCACCCGTGGCTGATGCCGGAATTCTGGCAGTTCCCCACGGTGTCGATGGGCCTCGGTCCGATGATGGCGCTGTACCAGGCGCGCTTCATTCGCTACATGGAAAACCGCGGCCTCGCGAAGCCGTCCGACCGCAAGGTGTGGGCGTTCCTCGGCGACGGTGAGATGGACGAGCCCGAGTCGATGGGCGCGATCACCATGCCGGTGCGCGAGAAGCTCGATAACCTGGTGTTCGTCGTCAACTGCAACCTGCAGCGGCTCGACGGGCCGGTGCGAGGCAATGGCAAGATCATTCAAGAGCTCGAAGCCGCTTTTCTGGGCGCGGGCTGGAATGTCATCAAGGTGCTGTGGGGTTCGCGCTGGGATCCGCTCCTTGCGAAGGACACCAAGGGCCTGCTCCGTCGCGTCATGGAAGAGTGTGTCGATGGCGAATATCAGAACTTCAAGGCGAAGGGCGGCGCGTACACGCGTGAGAACTTCTTCGGCAAATACGAAGAGCTCAAGGCGATGGTCGCCAACATGTCCGACGACGAGATCTGGAAACTGAATCGCGGTGGCCACGACGCGCGCAAGGTGTACGCAGCGTACTGGGAAGCGGCGAATCACAAGGGCCGTCCCACCGTGATCCTCGCGAAGACCGTGAAGGGATACGGTCTCGGCAAGGGCGGCGAAGGCCAGATGGTCGCCCACCAGCAGAAGAAGTTCTCCGAAGACGATCTGCGTGTGTTCCGCGATCGTTTCAACATTCCCGTTGCGGACGCGGATCTCGATCGCCTGCCGTTCTACAAGCCGGCGGAAGACAGCGAAGAAGCGAAGTACATGCGCGAGCGTCGTATTTCGCTCGGCGGCTCGCTGCCTGCGCGTCAGCCGAAAGTGGAGCCGCTGGCGGTGCCGGCGCTCGAAGCGTTCGGCGCGATGCTCGAAGGCACCGGCGATCGCGAGATCTCCACGACGATGGCGTTCGTGCGCATCCTCACCGTGCTGCTGAAAGACAAGAACATCGGCAAGAACATCGTGCCGATCGTTCCCGACGAAGCGCGCACGTTCGGCATGGAAGGCCTGTTCCGCCAGATCGGAATCTATTCCGCGGTGGGCCAGCTCTACACGCCGCAGGACGCCGAGACCCTCATGTCTTACAAGGAAGACAAGAAGGGTCAGATGCTCGAAGAGGGCATCAACGAAGGTGGCGCGACGTGCTCGTGGATCGCGGCCGGCACGGCTTATGCGAACCATGGCGTGAGCATGGTGCCGTTCTACATCTACTACTCGATGTTCGGCTTCCAGCGTGTCGGCGATTTCCTCTGGGCCGCGGGCGACAGCCAGGCTCGTGGATTCCTGCTCGGCGCGACTGCGGGTCGCACCACGCTTGCGGGTGAAGGTCTGCAGCACCAGGACGGCCACAGCCTCCTGCACGCGAGCACGATTCCGAACTGCGTCGCGTACGACCCGACGTATGCCTACGAGCTCGCCGTCATCATTCACGATGGCCTGCGTCGCATGTATGTCGAGCAGGAAAATATTTTCTATTACATCGCGGTGATGAACGAGAACTACGTCCAGCCGGCGATGCCGCAGGGCGTGGAGCAGGGGATCCTGAAAGGGGCTTATCTCCTGCAGATGGGCGGCCGAGGCAAGGTGCGCGCGACGCTTGCCGGGTCCGGCACGATCCTGCGCGAGTGCATCGCTGCCGCGGCATTGCTCGAAAAAGAATACGGCGTGCCGACGGATGTCTTCTCGGTCACGAGCTTCAACGAGCTGCGCCGTGAAGCGATGGAAGTGGAACGCTGGAACCTTCTGCATCCGGGTGAGACGCAGCGCGTGCCTTACGTGCAGCAGCTCTTCAAGGATCGCGAGGGTCCGGTCGTCGCTGCGACCGACTACATGCGTACGGTGCCCGACCAGATTCGTCAGTGGGTCGGCAGTCGCTATGTCACGCTCGGCACCGATGGCTACGGCCGGTCGGATTCGCGCGCCCAGCTCCGCAAGCACTTCGAGGTCGACCGCAATCACATTGCGATCGCCGCTCTGCGTGCGCTGGCGGATGAAGGCAAGGTCGACAAGGCCACGCTCGCCAAAGCGATGAAGAACCTCGGGATCGATCCCACGAAACCCGATCCCTGGAAAATCTGATTTAGTAGGAACTGCCATGGCCCGCCTGGTCGACGTGCGCGTGCCCGATATGGGCAGCTTCAGCGAAGTCGCGATCATCGATGTGCTCGTAAAGCCCGGTGACGCGATCGAGCGCGAAGCGTCGCTCATCACGCTTGAGACAGAGAAAGCCACCATGGACGTCCCCTCGGACGTCAGTGGTGTGGTTGAGAAGATCCACGTGAAGAAGGGCGGCAAAGTGTCGCCTGGAGACGTGGTGGTGACGGTGCGGGCGGAAGGTGAAGGTGGCGCAGACGCCGCGGCTCCAACCCCGGCGCCCGCCCCCGCGAAGGCGGCTGCCCCGGCTCCTGCGCCAGCGCCCGCCGCTGCCACTGCGCCAAAAGCAGCGCCGCCTGCGGCACCTGCTGCGTCGAGCCCTGCTCCGACGCCCGCTGCAAAACCCGCCGCGCCCGCTAGTGCCGTAAGCAGCGCTAGTAGTGCCAACGGCGCCAGCGCTCCGACCCCCGCTGCAATCCCCGGTGCCCGCACCGACCTCGCTCCCATCAACGAAGCCGGCTTCTCACGCGCCCATGCGGGCCCGTCGGTGCGCCGTTTCGCTCGCGAGCTCGGCGTAGACCTTTCGTTGATGGCCGGTACCGGTTTCAAAGCCCGGATCACGCATGACGACGTGAAAGCCTTCGTGAAGAAGGCGCTCACGGGTGGCGATGCTGGCGCGACTGCGAAAGGTGGCACTGGCACCGGCCTGCCGCAGATCCGCCAGGTCGACTTCGCGAAGTTCGGCCCGGTCGAGACGAAACCGCTCTCGCGCATCCAGAAGATCTCGGGTCCGTTCCTGCATGCGAGCTGGGTGAACATCCCGCACGTCACGCAGTTCGACGAAGCGGACATCACCGATCTCGAAGACGCGCGCAGCAAGCTCAAGCAGAAGGCGCTCAACGAGGGCATCAAGCTCACGCCGCTCGCGTTCATCGTGCGTGCCTGCGCGAAGATGCTCGGAGAGTTTCCCATCTTCAACTCGTCGCTCGACGCCACTGGCGCGAACCTCGTGATGAAGAAGTACGTGAATATTGGTTTTGCGGCGGATACCCCCAATGGTCTGGTGGTGCCCGTCATCCATAACGCCGACAAGATGGATATCTACGAGATCGCACGCCAGCTCGGCGAGCTCTCGGAGAAGGCGCGCGCCGGCAAGCTGAGCGCCAACGAGATGCAGGGCGGCTGCTTCACCATCTCGAGCCTCGGTGGCATTGGCGGCACGGCCTTCACGCCGATCATCAACGCGCCGGAAGTGGCGATCCTCGGTGTCTCGAAGTCGAGCCACAAACCGGTTTATCAGAACGGCACGTTCGTGCCGCGCCTGATGCTGCCGCTGTCGCTGTCGTATGACCATCGCGTCATCGATGGAGCGATGGCCGTGCGTTTCACGACCGCGCTCGGCGCGTTGCTGGCCGATCCTCGCCAGCTCACGGAGGCTGTGCCTTGAGTCGCATCGACGTTGTCGTTCCGGATCTCGGGGGCTTCGACGAAGTTCCCATCATCGACGTGCTCGTGAAGCCGGGTGATAGCGTCGAAGTCGATACGCCGCTGATCACGCTCGAGACCGACAAGGCGTCGATGGACGTGCCGTCATCGAGCGCCGGCAAGGTGGTCGAAGTCACGGTGAAACGTGGCGACAAGGTGGCCAAGGGTTCGGTGATTGTTCGGCTCGAAGCGGATGGTGCTGGCGCGGGTGCCGCGCCGGCTGCTGCTTCGGGCGGTGGTGCGAATGCTGGTGGTGGTGCGCGTGAAGCTGCGCGGCCCGAGAGCGCTGGCGATACCGTGCGGATGCCTGGACCTGGCGCTTCCGCACAGGCGAAGTCGGACGCTGCGGGAGGCGCGGCTGCGAAGGGTTCCGCCGTGTCGTCTGGTGGCGGCGCGAGTTCCGGCGCTGGCCAGGCTGAGAGTTCTGGTGCTGGTGGTAAGGGCGCTGGGAATGGTGCCGGTGCTGGCGCATCGGCCGGCGCCGCGCCGTCTGGCGCTGGCACATCGGGTTCGTCTTCGGCCGCGAAGCCGGCCGCCCAGGCCGCGCCGAGCGCAACGAGTACATCGTCTGCGGCGTCCGCCGCGTCGAGCGGTGCGTCCACCTCGACCCCCGCCGCAAAATCGGCCGCGCCTGCCAGTGCGCCGGCCGCGCAGGTCAAGGGCGCCGCCCCCACTAAAGTGGAAGGCGCCGACCGCAAAACCCAACTCCTCGTCCTCGGCGCCGGTCCCGGTGGCTACACCGCTGCCTTCCGCGCGGCCGATCTTGGCCTGCAAGTCACGCTCGTCGAACGGTGGCAAAGCCTCGGTGGCGTCTGCCTGAACGTCGGCTGCATCCCGTCGAAAGCCCTGCTGCATGCGGCAAAGGTGATCGACGAAGCCAGCTCCATGGCCGCGCACGGCGTGACCTTCGGCAAGCCCACCATCGATCTCGACAAGCTGCGCAACTGGAAAATGAGCGTCGTCAAGAAGCTCACCGGTGGCCTGAAGATGCTGGCCAAGCAGCGCAAGGTCGACGTCGTCACCGGCTACGGCAGGTTCGTTGGTCCGAACCTCGTCGAAGTGAAAGCGGACGATGGCAAGGTGGAACGCATCGCGTTCGATCAATGCATCATCGCCGCGGGCTCCGAAGCAGTGAAACTGCCCGGCCTGCCAGACGATCCGCGCGTCATGGACTCCACCGGCGCGCTCGAACTGCCGCCGAACGTGAAGCGCTTGCTGGTCATCGGCGGCGGCATCATCGGCCTCGAAATGGCGACGGTGTACGAAGCGCTCGGCGTGAAGGTGAGCGTTGTCGAGCTGACGCCGGGCCTGATGCCGGGTGCGGATCCCGATCTCGTGAAGCCGCTGGAAAAGCGGCTGCGCGCGCGCTACGAAGCGATCTACGTCGGCACCAAGGTGACGAAGGTCGAAGCGCTGAAGGAAGGCATCAAAGTCACGTTCGAAGGCACGAAGGCGCCGGAGCCGCAGGTGTACGACCGCGTGCTCGTTGCCGTCGGGCGCTCGCCGAATGGCAAGGCGATCGGCGCAGAAGCGGCGGGCGTCACCGTGACGGACCGCGGCTTCATTCCTGCGGACAAGCAGCTGCGCACGAACGTCCCGCATATCTTTGCGATCGGCGACATCATCGGCCAGCCGATGCTGGCTCACAAAGCGATGCACGAAGCGAAGGTCGCTGCGGAAGTCGCGGCAGGCGAGAAACGCTCGTTCGATGTGCGTGCGATTCCGTCGGTCGCTTACACAGATCCTGAAGTGGCTTGGGCCGGTCTCACCGAGATCGAAGCGCAGGCGAAGGGCATCCCGTTCAAGAAGGGCGCGTTTCCGTGGGTTGCGAGCGGACGCTCGCTGTCGCTCGGTCGCGATGAAGGCTTCACCAAGGTGCTGTTCGATCCCGAATCGCATCGGGTGCTCGGCGCCGGCATCGTCGGCCCGAACGCCGGGGAGCTCATCGCGGAGCTCGTGCTCGCCATCGAGATGGGCGCGGACGCCACGGATATCAGCCTCAGCATCCATCCGCATCCCACCCTGTCGGAGACAGTGGGCCTTGCCGCCGAGGCGTTCGAAGGCACGCTCACGGATCTCTATATTCCCAAGCGGTGAACGCTCCGGCTGAAGCGCCGGTCGTTTTCACCGCCGCGGGATTCAAGCTCGGAACGCAGCGAGTCGTTCCGATGCTCATCGGGCTGTTCCCGTTCGGGCTCGTCGCGGGCGTCACCGCGCAGGCGCACGGCCTGTCACTTGCCGAAGCGTGCCTCATGAGCGGCCTCGTGTTCGCGGGCTCGTCTCAGATCGTCACGCTCGGCGCATGGACCGTTCCCGCGTCCATCGCCGCTGCCACGCTCACCTGTTTCATCGTCAACCTGCGCTTTGCGCTGATGGGGCCGTTGCTCGCGCCGTGGCTCGACCGGCTGCACGGCTGGAAACGCTGGGGCTCGCTCGCGTTTCTCGTCGAGCACACGTGGGCGCTGGCGCTGAAGGAGATCGATCGCGACAACCGGGATGCGGCGTTCTTCATCGGCGCGGGTGTGCTCACGTGGATCACGTGGGTGGTGACGACGCTTGCAGGATTCCTTCTCGGCCAGGCTGTCGCGCCGGCTGCGGGACATCCGCTGTTCTTCGCCGCGTTGGCGTGCTTCATCGCGATGCTCGTGCCGATGTGGCGGGGGAAGCAGGATCTCGTGCCGTGGGCCGTTGCGGCGATCGTCGCAGTGGGTGTGTCAAGAGAGATGCCGGGCACGTCCTGGCACATCGTTGCCGGCGCGGTCGCTGGTGGAGTCGCCGGCTATCTGCGCGATCGTCGCACGCGGAAGACTGCTGAGCGTTCGCAATGACCGCTGGCGCGCCAACTGCTGCATCGATGTTTGCACTCGACTGGCGGACAGTGCTCACCATCGCGAGCATGGCGACCGTAACTTACCTGCTACGCGCTGGCGGGTATTGGCTGTTCCGGACGTTCAAACCTTCGCCGGGCCTGCAATCGATGCTCACGTATGTGCCAGGGGCGCTGTTCGTGAGCTTCGTCGTGCCGTCTGTCGTGGCGGGTGGCACGAAGGAGTGGATCGCTGCAGCGGTTACCGTTGTCGTTGCAGTGATGACGCGCTCGATCGTCTGGCCGATCTTCGCGGGCACCGCGACGGCGTGGGTGGTTTGGATGTTCGCGTGACCACGGCGAAAGCAGTCTCGCTGTGCCTGGCACCGGCACGCCGCCGCGCGACTTCGCGCGGCTCAATGCGAGGGGTACCTCCAGTTGAAGGGCACGCCGGGCGGGCGCTTCAAGAACGCTTTTGCGATGAAGAACGGCGCCGAGAAGAGCGCGGCGTACAGCAGCAGTGCATCCATGGCGCCCTCTTTGATGGCCTGAAGCATTTCGCGAGTCATGATTCACCTCTGATGATTTTCAGGATGTAGTTCCAGATGCCCAAGAACAAGACGACCCCACTCGTCAGCATGTCCGCGTAGATGAGGACGATCTTCAGCCCATTCAGGAGTCTGAAGGTCTCGTCTGGAAACGGATGCACGGACTGCATCGAGCTCAACGTCCACGAGACCACCCACACCAACGTGATCAGCGCCAGGAACACGAGCGATGTCATCGCCAGGTGGCTGATGAGGCGCAGGACAAAAAGCAGCTGGTTGTCACGCCTACTCTGATGCACATTCGGGATGAACAAGCGTCGATCCCGCGGCAGTCCGGAGCGAAACATCACAGGAGCGATGGTCAACACGCGCGCCTCGCAGCTCATCGTCATCGGTGATCTCCGAAACCGAACGGACCGACCGTACCGCTTCGTTTCGTTCGCGTCTACTGTCATGAAAGTACGAGGTTTTTTCCCTTCCACGCGAGTCGCGCAGCGTTTTTCAGCTCGGCGATACGCGTGCCTTGACCGCTAGAGAGACTCTGCAGGGATCCACACCACCAATGCCCTGCTGGAGCGAAGCCGCCGTCCTGAAATTGACTCTGGATTCGAAATTGGCACCGGCAACGCGTTTATGTGCGCCAGCGTGCGCGCGCCCTGCATTCTTTGCGAGAATGGCGGCGTCAAACATCAGCGGCCGAACGATCCATCCTCAGCATGCCAGCCGTTAAACGCGCCCCTTGGGGCTTGCTGCTGATCCTTCTCTCGACCGGGGCATTCAGCGCAGACACGCCGTTCACGCCGGAGCAGGCCGCGGGCGAGGCAAAGCGCTACATCGTCCACCCGAAAGCGGGTGAGACCATCGAGTTCCACCTTCGGCAGCAGCGCGGCGCCGTCGCGCTGAGTGTGGATGATGGCCGTGGTCATCCCCTGGCGCTGCAAATCGAAGCCGGACGCCGCGCGCGCATGGATCTGTCACTCAACGGCGCAACCGGCCGCGAGTGGACCGTCACCGTCGCACCTCGCCGCGCCGGCGCGACGATCGACTTCGAGTTCGCGTTGGATCCCGCGCACGCGACAACACCCGCGGACGAATCGCGCGCCGCTGCCTTCGCGCAATACGTCGAGGCCGAGCGGCTGCGGCGCGCGAACATCAAAGAAGGCGCCGTCCCGAAACGGGATGCCGCCGACATCGTGACCGCGCGCGCGAGCTACGAAAGCGCCATCGCCCAATTCACCGCGGGCTCGGACGGATGTGGCGTGCGGCGCGCGCGCATCGGCCTCGCCCGACTCGATGTCGGCCTCGGCAACTATCCGGCGGGCCGCGAGCAAGCCGAAGCCGCTTTGCGCGAAGTGTGCACCGACGACCCTGCCGAACGAGCACAGGCCGCGAAGACTTCGGCAATGGCCTCGGCCTATCTGGGGGACTTCGCTTCGTCGGTCACCTCGCATGAACAAGCACTCGCGCTCTATCGCGAGACGGGCGATGCGTTCTACGAGGGCATCGAGCTCGGCAACCTGAGCGAGGTCTACAGCAAGCTAGGCGCGACAGCGCGCGCGCTCGAGGCTTCGAAACAGGCTCTCGTGCTCGCAGGGAAAACCGGCGACACGCAGGGTGTCGTCTACAACCGGGCCGGCACCGCGGCGATCTATCTGGCGCGCGGCGAGCTGGCGGCGGCACTCGAGGCTTATCGACAAACGCTGCGCGACCTCGAAACCACGCCTTATCCGATGATCGAAGGCGAAACCTGGAACGGCCTCGGCATCGTCCATCACCGCATGGGGGACTTCGACGAGTCCCTGAACGCTTACGGAAAAGCGCGAGAGATCTGGGCTGCGACGGACAACCAGGTTGGCGCTGCTGAAACCGCGATGAACGTGGGCGACGCGATTCTCGACGGCCACGTCGGCACCCCACAGCATGCGCGTCAGTCGTTCGAAGCGGCGCTCGGGATCGCGCGCGCCGATGGATTGAAGAGCCAGGAGGTGCGCGCATTACGCGGCATAGGGATGTGTTCCATTGCGGACAAGCAGTGGGGCGCCGCTCGCGAGCAGCTCATTGCGTCCCGCGAGCTTGCGGAAGCCATCGGTGAAGTGACTGCGCAGTCCTACGCGTGGCGCGCGCTCGGTGACCTGGATTCTAAGACCGGCAAACTCGCCGATGCGCGCGTGAAATACGAACGCGCCATCCAGCTCGCGACGGAGGCGGGAGATCTGGGCGGCGAGGCGGCGACGTTGGCAGCTCTGGCGCGTGCGTTGGCAGACGCTGGCGAGCTGCGTGACGCGCAGGACGTCATCGCTCGCGCGCTCGCAATCGTGGAGCGACAGCGCGTCGAGATAGAAGACCCGAGCCTACGCACGAGCTACTTCGCGACGCTGCGCTCGTACTACGACACTCAGGTCGAAGTGCTCATGCGCTTGCATCGGCAGTCGCCATCGGAAGGCTATGGATTTGCGGCCCTCATCGCGGCCGAACGGGCCAGGGCGCGCACCTTGCAAGATGGCCTCGCAGAACGGTCGATCCGAATCGAACGGGGAGTCGATAGCGCGCTCGCATCCGAAGAGACCCACGTGCAGGAAGCGCTGCGCATGGCCGCGTTGCAGCTCGCGCGGTTGCCTCGGGAAACACCAGCGGCCGCGCGTGCAAGCTCGCGAAAAGAAGTCGACAGCGCCAGCCGCCGGCTCGATGAAGTGCGGGGGCGCATTCGCGCGGCGAATCCGAAGTATGCGCAGCTTGCAGATCCTCAGCCGCTCGCGCTCGCGGAGTTGCAGGAACGCTGGCTGGACGCGAACACGGTCGCACTCGAGTTCTGGCTCGGGGAGAACAGCAGCACGCTGTGGATAGTCACACCACGATCGGTGCGCACGCTTCCGTTGCCGTCGGCGCGCAAGCTGGAGCCGTTGATCGAGGCGCTGCGCGCACAACTCGTGAATCCGCCGACGGCGAAGCCTGGCGAGAGCGTCGATGCGTTCGCCGCTCGCGCAATCGAAATGCGCAAGGAGGCATTGGCTGCAGCCGCCACGTTGCGCGCCACGCTGTTTGGTCGCGCGCTCGATGGACAGGGTGCGCGCCATTTCGTTGTCGTGGCGGATGGCGGACTGCACCGCATTCCACTGGCACTGCTGATCCAGCCGCCGGCCGCGCTGGAGCGCGCAACTGCAACGACAGCTCCGACGCGTGACGTCACGGTGCTGCCTTCACTCGTCACCATGCGATGGCTACGCTCCGAGACGCCATCAGCGCAGTGGTCACCGTCGTTAGCCATATTCGCCGACCCCGTCTTCCGTGCTGATGATGAGCGAATCGCCGCCGCGCGCACTGCTCGCGCCGAAAGCGCCACGACCCTCCGCTCCGCGCGTGACTTCGACCTCGCCTCACTCACGCGCCTGGCGGAATCCCGCAACGAAGCTCGCTCCGTCGCGGGCCTCGTGCAGGCAAACCGCACGTGGCTCGCCCTCGACTTCGACGCCGCACGAAGCGCCGTTCTCGCCGCGGACTGGCACCGCTATTCCATCGTCCATTTCGCCGCTCACGCCCTCGTAGATCTCAGGCAACCGGAGCTGTCCGGGGTCGTGCTGTCGCTGTATGACGCCCAAGGGCGCCCCATCGACGGCTTCCTGCGCATGAACGACATCTACAATCTCGACATGCCAGCGCAATTGGTCGTGTTGAGTGCGTGTGAGTCTGCCGTGGGCAAGAACGTTGCCGCGGAAGGCGTTTTCAGCCTCGCCCGCGCTTTCTTCTACGCGGGCACGCCTCGCGTCCTCGCAAGTCTCTGGCCCGTTGACGACCGGGCCACCGCCGCTTTCATGGTGGAGTTCTATCGTGCGCTGCTGAACGACCATCGCACTCCAGCCGCCGCGCTCCGCATCGCGCAGACGCGCCTCGCGAAGCAGCCGCGCTGGCAGGCGCCATACTATTGGGCGGGATTCGTGCTCCAGGGCGATTGGAATTGAACGACGCGACTTTTCAGGCGCTGCTCGCGCGACTGGGCCAGGATGGGCCGTCGCCGGAGCTTCACTACGAACAGCTGCGGGCACGCCTGGTCCAGTTCCTGCGACTCCATGCACCGATAGAAGCCGAGTCGCTGGCCGATGAGGCGCTCGACCGGACGGGCCGCCGCGTCCAGGAAGGAACCGATATCGGAAATGTACCTCTCTATGCTCTTGGCGTCGCTCGAATGCTGCTGAGAGAAGCGAATGCGCGGCTCATACGGAACGAAAGAGCCGCACGCGATGCGTTGCTCTCCCAGGACGATGAGGGCGATAGCAACGCACGCGAAGTCCTGTATCAGGCGCTGGAACAATGCCTGGGCACGGTGGGTCCTGCGGGAGCGAGCCTGATCCTCGATTACTACTCCGCGGGCAGCGGTGCCACGCGCATCGAGAAGCGTCGCCAGCTTGCGGCGGCCCTGGGCGTGGCCCCGAACGCCTTGCGCAACCGCGCGCTTCGATTGCGAGACATCCTGGAGCGCTGCATCCAGTCGCGTCTCCAGGACCGTGATGAATCGGCCCCTGCCGACACACCGGATGAGTGAGGTCATCGTTCACCCATGAGCACGCCCACGCCCACCGAGCTGCGCGATCTGCTGCTGCATCGCCTGCCCGAAGCCGAAGCGCAGCGAATCGAAGAGTTGCTGATCCAGGACGCCGATGTGGCCGAAGCGGCGCGCCTGGAAGAAACCGACCTGCTCGACGACTACGCGATGGATCGCCTCACGTCGGCCGAGCGGATGGCTGTGGAGAAATATCTGCTCGTTGCGCCGGCGGCGCGCCAGCGAGTCAATGTTTCCCGCGCGCTTCAGGAAATCGCCGCGAGCCGAAAAGAGCCTGTGGGCGCACGACGTTCAGCGGCGGGCAAACTAAAGGTGTCGTCGTGGAATCGCTGGCCGGTGCGCGCCGCGGCGGTGTTCGTCTTGTGCGTCGTTGCCGTCACGATGTTCATGAAGTCCGGCCAGCGAAGCACGCTGGATGACAGGCCGGGCCCGATGACCAATCAGCCAGACACGCCGGCAGCCACCGCGCCGGCGAGCGAGCCCTTCAACGTCGTGCTGCTTGCGGACCTCGCGCGCGGTGTCGATGCAACGCCAGTGAACGTTGCGCCGACGAGCGACACCGTTCGATTCCAGGTGGAGACGGCGAACGCGGATCTTGCGGTCGCTTACCGCATTCGCATCCTGGATTCCAAGGACGACGAGGTGTTCGCAGCCGAGAACCTGACGCCTCACGAATCCGCGGGCTATCTCTTCGTCGAGGCGGAATTGCCCGCGAGCATCCTGGGCACGGGCAGTCGCAAGCTCGTTCTCGAGCCGCTGGCCGCCGGCGCATCGGAGTCGACTTGGCAGCTCGAGGTGCGTGCCGCGAATTGAGGCCCGCGTGATGTTTCCCCGTTTCCCGCCACTCAAGGGACATAGATCCGGTTCCGGGGAAGTGGGCGATGAAGACAGTCAGGGGATGGGTCTGCGGCTTGTCGGTGGCGTTCGCGTCAGTGGCAGCGCCGAGTCTCACGTGGGCGAATCTCGCGCCCCAGTCCGCAATCACCACTCCAAAGCCGCACGCCAGCGGCGTTCGCTTCGAGCCCAATCAAGGCCAGGCGCCCAGCGGCATACGTTATGTCGGTAGGGGAGCGCATACGCGGGTATCGCTGCTCGATACCGGCGCCGTCGTCGAAGCCACCCAGGGCGAAAAACCTTCGCGCGTGCGCATGACCTTCGTCGGCGCGCAGCGGGCCGCCAAGATCCGCGCGCTGGACGAAGCCGAAAGCCACTCCCACTATCTCGTTGGCCGTGATGCCTCGAAGTGGGTTCGCGATGTCCCGAACTACGGACAAGTGCGTTACGCCGGTCTCTACCCCGACGTCGATCTCGTCTACTACGGTCACCGCGGCGAGCTCGAATATGACCTGATCGTCCTGCCGGGTGGAGATCCGTCTGCGATCCGCATGCGTTTCGACGGCGCTCGTCGGCCGGCAATCTCTTCCCAGGGCGACCTGCTGCTCGATGGCGCGAATGGCAGCCTGCGGCTGCATCGGCCGGTGGTCTATCAAAACACGACGCGCGGGCGGAAACTGCTGACCGGCCAGTTCGTGATGCTCGGCACGCGTGACGTGGGTTTCCGTGTTTCGAATTTCGATACGTCACGGCCGCTCGTCATCGATCCGAGCTTCAAGCTGCTGTATTCGAGCTATCTCGGCGGCGTGCACGACGACCAGGCCACGACGCTGGTGCTCGACGCACAGAACAACTCCTACGTCGTCGGCAACTCCGGTTCCGAAGACTTTCCGGTGTCTGCGAGCGCATTCCAGGCAGATCGCAAGAACCTCGGCACGTACGTTCGCAATGTCGTCGTGACGAAGTTCAGCCCGTCCGGCGCGCTGCTGTATTCCACGTTCCTCGGCGGTTCGGTGAACGACTACGGGCGCAGCATTGCGGTCGATTCAGCGGGCAACGCCTACATCACGGGCACGACGTACTCGCCGGATTTTCCGACGACGGCCGGTGCATTTCAGTCCACCCGAAAAGGTGGAAACGATGCGTTCGTCGCCGTGCTGGGACCCGATGGCTCGACGCTTCGTTTCTCGACGCTATACGGCGCGACGGGCAACTCCGATGGCAACGGCATCAGGCTGCGCGACGGCAAGATCTATGTCGCTGGCATCGCAGGCTCCGGCCTCACCACGACGTCGGGCGCGTACAAAACGACGCTCGCGACAGGAAACGGCGGATTCGTCGCGATCTTCGACTCCACCAGCGTAGGCGCCACGCAGCTGGTTGCCGGAACTTATTACGGAACGGATACGCCGGCGGCGAACAACCTTTCGATCGGCGTCGTCGCTCACGACCTCGCGCTCGGCCCAGATGGCAGCGCGTGGATCGGCGGGCAGACTTACACGAACAACATTCCGACGACTCCGGATGCGTTGAAGCCGTCGATTCCCGCGCTGAATTCGAGTTGCCAGGCTGGCGATGTGCCGCTGAACGGCGCGGCTTACGTTGCGCACCTGAGCGCAGACCTGCGCTCGCTCGTGTACGCAACTTATCTTACTGGCGAGCGCGAGCATCCTTCGAACGCTGCATGTTCCGAGTACATCTATTCGCTTCAGACCGACAGCGTTGGAAATCTCTATATTCACGGCGCGACGGCATCGGGTAATTTTCCGGTTACGGTCGGCGCTCCGCAGCCGACGTTCCCCGGCGGTGGGGGATTCAACGGCTACGTCGGTTTTGCGAGCAAAATTTCGGCGGATGGGCACACGCTGCTCTGGAGCACCTACGTCGGCGGCAACGCATCGGGCGCGACGTTTGCCGGGCGCGCCGTGCTCGACGCGAACGGTGGCTACTGGATGACCGGCACCACGTTCGGCGGCACCAACTTTCCGTCGACGCCCGATGCGTTTCAACGCACGTCCGGCGGCAATTCTGACGCTTATGTCATCGCGCTCGACGCGGAAACCGGCGGGCTTCGCTATGCCAGCTATTTCGGTGGCTCGGGCGCGGAGTCCGGCGCGGGCCTCGGCGTGGATGCCGGCGGCACCGTTTATCTCGCGGGGCATACCGCATCGAGCAACCTGCCGGTGACGACAACCGCGTTCCAGTCTGCGCTCACGCCGAATGCATTCGATGGCAGCGACTGGTTCTTCGCAACGATGGGCAGCGGAGCCATTGCGCAGGTTCTGCCGGCGCGCGCGGGCAACGCGGGTGATGTCACGCTGAGCCTCACCGGCGCAGGATTCCAGGATGGCGCGACCGCGACGTTGGCACTGCCCGCCGGAGGTTCGATTCAGTCGACGGATTCGTGGATCGCGGCGGATGGCGCTACCGCAACTTTCACCTTTGCGCTCAGCGGCGCGGCGGTTGGCGATTACGCGCTCACGGTCAACAATCCCGACCAGACTTCGTTCACGCGCAAGAATGCGTTCAGCGTCGAAGAAGGCGGTGGCGCGGACGTTTCTGCCGAAGTCATCGGCCGCTCGACGGTTCGCATTGGGGTGCCATCGTCCTATGACGTGGTCGTCACGAACTCGGGCACTTCGGACGCCTACGGCGTGGTGCTGATGGTCCGCTACTCGAATGTCCTGCAGCCGGTCGATGCGTCGCTCGCAGACCCGTTCGGGCTTGGGCTCGAGAAGATTCCGGTGCAGGACCCGAGCGATACCGAGGACTACAGCCAGTTGCCGATCGTGTTTCCGAGCTCGCTCGATCCGAACGTGAGCGTGGTGCCGTTGCTCATACCGAAGCTGCCGGCCGGTGCGACGGCAAGCTTCAGTTTCCCACTGAAGGCGATGGGCGAGAGCGATGACGCGTTCGTCGAAGCGTATGTGTGGGAGCCGTTCGCGGAGTCGGCCGCCGACCTGAACGGCGCGTTCTCCCCAGCAAGCCAGTCGACTGGCACGCGCATCATGCAAGCGCTTGCGCTTGCCATGGGGCGCGTTCAGCCGATGGCTGGCGGCGGTGCTTCGAAGGCTTGCGTCGACGCGCTCGTGAAGAAGGCGATCGACAAGGCGCTCAGCAAAATCCCAGGCGTCGATTGCTTGAAGGATTTCAGCGACGCGCTCGCGTGGGCGATCACGTCGGGAAAGTTTGCGCACAGTGTCGTCGCGGGCGAAGCGTTTGGTCAGCTCGGCAAGGCCACCGTGAAAGCGATGGCGTCCTGCGTGCCGGTCGCGGAAGCCGTGAAGGTGCTCGCGGACCTGATCTCGCTCCTCGAAGACGCACAGAACATCGCGGACGAATGCAATAAGAAGGCGCAGCCGCATCCCAAGCCGAAGGGCAGCAAGAAGAAGCCCAAGCCCAAGGGTGCGATCGATCCGAACGACAAGACGGGGCCGGCCGGGGACGGGTCGGAGCATCACTTCGTCACGGGGGCGGAGCCCTTCACGTACAGCCTCGCGTTCGAGAACCTGCCGACGGCGACGCTGCCGGCTGCGGAAGTCGTCGTGGCCGATACGCTCGATGCCACGAAGCTCGATCTCGATACGCTCACGCTCGGCAACATCACGATCGGCAAGAAGGTGATTCACGTGCCGGCAGGCGTGAACAACTACAACCTGACCGAGCCGATCGATGCGTCGCTGTCCGTACGCATCCAGGGCAGCCTCGATAAACAGACAGGCATCCTGAAGTTCACGTTCGCGTCGATCGATCCGCAGACAGGATTGCCGCCTTCGGATCCGACGATAGGTTTCCTGCCGCCGGATACGGATGGCGTGTCAGGGCAGGGATATGTGCTGTTCACGGTGAAGCCGAAAGCGGGCTTGCCGAACGGCACGGAGATCAAGAACCAAGCCACTGTGGTCTTCGATGCAAACGCGCCGATACTCACGCCGGTGTGGACCAACACCATCGACACGGCTGCGCCGACGAGTCATGTGGCGACATTGCCGGCATCGCAGGTCGCCGGGGCGTTCAACGTGATCTGGTCGGGCACGGATACAGGTGCCGGCATCCTGACGTACGACATCTATAAAGCGGATGACCGTGGCGCCTTTGCGTTGTGGCAAAAAGATGCGACTGCGACGTCAGCTTCATTCACAGGCGTTGCCGGACACAGCTACGCGTTCTACAGCGTGGCGATGGATGGCACGGGGAATGTCGAAGGCGCGAAGACCGTGGCGGATACGACAACAACTGTGACGAGTGCGCCCAGCGGGGGCGGATCGGGCGGCGGTTCCGGCGGGGGCACGAGCGGCGGCGGCTCAGGGGGCGGAGGTGGCGGTAGCTTCGACTGGCTCACGCTCGTAGCGGGCGGGATCATTCTCGGGGTTCACGCGCGCCGGCGAAGAAGAATGCGGGTGTCGGCGCGGCTCGCGGCTCATGTGCCGAATGAGAGGCAACCGAACGAGAGGCAACGCTAACGCGACCGGGACCGACTTCGCTCGGCGCCAGCTGGCACGTGCGGCGCGGGTGAATACATCAACCGAGCAAATTCAGCACCCGCCGCACGGCCCAGAAAAGGCCGATCGCCGCGATCACGAGCGAGCAGGGAATGGCGATACGCCGCCTGAACCACGGTTCGTTGCGAAACCAGCCAACCGCCAGCGCCGCGAGCGCGATGACGAAGAGTTGCCCGAAGTCCACGCCGAAATTGAAGCCCAGCAGGGCGAGGACGAAGTCTTCACGCGGAAACGGAACATCGCTCAGGCTGCTGGCAAAACCGAAGCCGTGGATCAGGCCGAACGCGAACACGATCGCGAGCCGCAGCGGGCCGATGCGGGGGCGAAAGACATTCTCGATGGCAATGACGGAGATCGACAACGCAATCGCCGGCTCCACGAACGCGCTGGGCAGGCGAAAGATTCCATACGTGGAGAGGAAGAGCGTCGTCGCGTGCGCCACCGTGAACACAGTAGTCTGCGACAGCAGCTTGCGCCACGTGATTCCCAGGAAGAACAGGCCGAGCACGAAAAGAATGTGATCGAGGCCTTCGGGCACGATGTGGCGGAAGCCGAGGCGCAGGTAGATCCAGAGCTGTTGGTTCCAGGACAGGGCGTCCGGATCGAATGCCGGCGCGCTCGTCGCAGCCGGCGTGGCGCCCGCGCTGGCCTTGGCGCTGGAGCCGGCGCTGCCGCTGGCGCCAGCACTGGCGCCGCGACCCGACGTCAACGCGCCTTGTGTCCCAGCGACCCATTTCGCCGCCCAATCCACCGTCTCGCTCTCGTGCATCCCCGGCTCGAGCCAACGCGTGATCGACACGCCCGCCGCGGGAACCTGAACGGTGTAGGCCACCGGATAATCGATCGGCGCCCCGATCGGCGAAATCAGCTTCACCCGCCCGCGCTCACCGTCGAGCGGAGCAACCAGATGAAACGTGGTGTGCTTGCTGACCGAATCGTCGAGAAATTCTGCTCTCGACGCCCGCGCCACCGCGAATTCGCGCAAGGTCGGCTGCAAGCGGTGCGTGCCGACGTATAGCTGAAGCGCATCGTTGAGCTGTGGAACGAGCGCCTTGATCTGCGCTTGCTGCTCCGGCGCGGCGGCGTTCGCAAGGTCGAGGTACTTCTGCGGCGATCCCAGCAGCAGCGTGAGATCGATATCGATCTTGACGTCCGCCGACTCCGCATCGGCGAACGTCACGGCAATCTGCGTGGTGATCATCGTGTGTGCCGCTGCGAGCGGCGACACGATGATCCACAGCAGAACTAGAACAAACCTCACCCGCTACCAGACGATGGGCATCGTCTTCCCGGTCTGCAACTGCACGAGTCCCGAAGGATTACCCGGATACGGCACGACGAGGCGCCACGTGTACGGGCTGCACGTGATCATGGCCGCGATCACTCGACGCGGATAGCCCGGCGCGCCGATCCATTCCAGCGCGTCTGCTTTTGAGTACAGACCCTCCATGCTGGCCGCGGCGTCCGCAATCGGCCGGCTCGTCATGAGGCCGCCGACTTCGAGTTGCATCTCTGCAGTCACCTTGCCGTGATCGACGAGCACGATGCCGCCTTTCAGCTCCGCAACCCGGTTCACCGCGATCGCCATGGCCTCGTCGCTCGTGCCGAACACGGCGATGTTGTGCAGGTCATGCGAAACCGAGGATGCAATCGCCGAGTCCGGCGTCTTGGGCCCGAGCCCGGTCCAGAAGATCTTGCCGAGCAGCGCCTTGCCCCGATAACGATCCACGTTCGCCGCTTTGATGATGTCGTGCCCGATATCCCGCTGCACGACGCCGTTGACGACCGGCAGCGTCGCAGTGGTCTGCTCCTGGCTCGTGTAAGACGCGCTCTGGATCGCTGCAGTCACCGTCGTCTTGCCCGCTGGCGCGAGGATCTCGAAATCCTTCGCGGTGAGCTTGCGGCCGATGTGGATCGTGTCCGTCGCCCACGACGGCCAGTCGATCTTTGGAATGGGCAGCTGATACTTGCCGTCTTTGCCGGCGAGTTGTCCGTTCGCGAAAACGTACTTGATCCCCACGCTTTTGACGTCGTTCAGCAGCACAACGTCGGCATACCGCCCAGGCGCCAGCGATCCGACGATGTCGTCCATGTGCGCATGGCGCGCCGGGTTGAGGCTCGCCATCGCGTACGCCGACTCCGGCGGCACGCCGAGTTTGATCGCGAGTTGCACGTGAAAATTCATCGTGCCCTGGCGAATCGTGTCGGCGACATTGCGATCGTCCGTGACGAGCGAGATGTTCGACCAATCCTTCAAGCCGTTCTTGACGAAGAGCGGCACCGCGCGTTCGACCACGTCGTCCCGCATTTGCAGGAACAGGCCGTGCTGCAGCTTTTCCCACGCTTCGTCGGCGATGCGCGTTTCGTGATCGCTCGTGAGCCCGGAGGCAGCGAACGCATTGATGCGGTCGAGATCGCTCAAGCCGGAGCCGTGACCGTCGATCACACCGCGCGAGTCCCGTGTCGCCTGGATATCTTCCCAGATGCGCTGATAACCGGGATGCGTCGGTTCGGAGACTGCCGGCCAGTCCATCACCTCATCGAGGCCCTGCACGCGCAGGCTGGCTTTCATGTTGTCAGCGACTTCCTTGTACGCATAGTTGCCGCCGCCGACTTCGAACGCCGAGGGCGGCGTCGCAGAGCCCAGCGCCGGGAAGATCTTGAGCGGGCTGCCGCGCTTCTCCGCAGTGAGCCAGAACTCCACGTTGTGCTGGCCGTTCACGTTCGAGAACTCGTGCGAGCCTTCGGAAGTCCACGTGTTCCCCAGCGGAATGACGAGCGCCGCTTCGTATTCCGGCGACAACAGCGTGCTCTCGATATGCTTGTGCGACTCACCGAATCCTGGCACGGCCCACAGGCCCTTGGCGTCGAATACGTTCGTCGCCTTGCCCTTCCATTGACCGACAGGACCCACCCACGCGATGCGCTTGCCGCGCACGACGATGTCCTGGTTCTCCATCCATTGCAGCGTGTAGACGTTCAACACGCTGGCGCCGCGGATGATCACATCGGCCGGCTGACGGCCGAGGGCCGTCTGGATCAGGTCCTGCCGCGTCTTGGTTTCTTCGTTGAAGGCGACGGGGTGCGTCACCTTCGTTGCAGTCGGCACCGCATCTGCCGCGAACAGCGGCGATACGCAAGCCGCGATGGCCATGCCCAGTCCCAGTCCGACAATCTTGATCTTCATACTCAACATCCCCCTTTCTGCATCAGAACCGGTAGCTCACGCGCGCCTGCACGTGGAATGGCATCGAAGCGGAGATCAGGTCGTTACCCACTGAGCCTGCTTCGGCAGTCCAGTTCTTCTGATCGGTGATGTTGTAGAGATCGAGGCGAGTGTCCCAACGGCCCGTCTCGTAGAAGATCGCGCCGTCGAGCGTGTGCTGCGTCGGAATCTTCACGTTGCCGAAATACGAGGTGAGGATCGGCGAAGTGACCACTGCGCCAAGACTTACGCCGAGCCCCATGGCCGTGCGGTACTTGGCGAACGCGCTGAAGAGATGACGCGGCACGCCCGGCAATTGATAGTCACCGAGCGGAAGCGCGGCGAAGTTGGGACTTCCCGCGCCGGTGCCGTAAGGCGGCAGGAACGCGTCATACACGTTGCGTGTGAATGAAAGGCCGCCGCTGGCATCGGGAAGTTTCGCATCGAGATAGCTGTAAGCCGCCGTTGCCGAGAAGTGCTCGTTCGGCTGGTAATTCCCTTCCAGCTCGAGGCCTTTCGTCTGCACCTTGCTCGTGGCACCCAGCTGATTCGTCTGCGCGCGCTGCTGGTAGAACACCGCATTCGAGAAGAACAACTGGTTGTTCAGCAGCGCGAACTTCGAACCGGCCTCGTAGAGGTGGTTCTTGATATGAAAGCTGCGATCGAGAATTTCCGTGCCGGTGAAGCCATCATAACCACCGCCGTTTCCCGTCACCGGAGACTCGTTGTAGTTCACCGTGCCATAGGTGCTGACCCACGGCGCGATTTTGTACGTAAGGCTGATATTCCCAGCGTATTCGTCTGCACTCGCGGTGTCGTGAGCGGCAACGAATCCCGCGGGCGGCAGAGGATCCGTGAGGCTTTCGTGCAGGAAGTCCGCGCGCACGCCGGTGAGCAGGCTCAGCTTGTCGGTGAGCTGATAGAGATCCTGAGCGAACACGCCGATGGCGTGTGACGTCTGGTCCTGCGTGCCTTTCATCGTGTTCGGGAACAGGGCGCTGGCGTACTTCGCGCCGGGCGTAGCGAAGGTGCCGGCCGGTCGACCCGGTACCGCCACGACACCGAACAGATTCGTCGTGATGGGGAAGGTGGTCGGGTCACCCGTGATGTCCGTGGCGTTCAGGTATTCGTTGAAGAAATCTCCGAACGCGAGCACGTGGATCTGTCGATACGACACACCCGTCACGACCTGATGCTTGTCAAAGGCGCCGTGCAGCTCGAACCGTTCTTCGAGGTTGTTGGATTGGCGGATATCGTTGAAATAGCGCTGGGCGTACTCGAGCTGCAGCTGCGTGTAGTCTTCGTAGTACAGCTTGTTCACGACCGAGAACGTGTCGTTGAGGTTGTGCGTGACGTCGAGCTGCATCTGGAAGTTGCCGCCGACGTCGTAGTCTGTCGGCGCAACGAGCTGGTAGCTGCGATCGATCTTCGTGATACCGGTGACGTTGATCTTCGAGCGGAACCCGCGCGGATCTGCGTTCGCCGTGGAGACGCCGGTGCCCTGATAATAGAGGCCGTGGTCGATGAGCTCCTGAGTCGGGCGGTTGATGCCCGTATTCTCGGTGTAGCGCCCGGAGTAGTACTCGGTGTTGAAGTCGACGGTCGTGGCGTCGCTCGGCTTCCAGCGAAGCGCGGCGTAAACGTCGGACGAATGCGTGAAGCCGTAGCGGTAGTAGCGGTCCGAGTTCTCGCCTTCATAGCTCACGCGATACGCCAGCGTGTCTGAGAGCGGGCCACTCACATCGAGCTGGCCTCGACGCGTGTTGTATTCGCCGTACGTAAGCGTCGCCGTCGTGTGGGTTTTGTCGAAGTAGGGGCGCTTCGTCACCAGATTGAGGTATCCACCCACGCTGCCGGTCGGGCCGAAGACCACGCCAGCCGGGCCTTTGACCACGTCGAAGCCCTGCACCGAATTGAAGCTCAGGGGCTGGCCATCGGACCGCGGCGTGCGCTGCATGCCGTTCTGGAACACCTCGGCGGCCTGTCCGCGCAGCCACGGCACGTTCGCGCCGCCGAACTGGTCGGTCGTATAAGCGCTCGAGACGATCTTCGAGAAGTCCGTGACGGAGATGACCGACTGGTCGCGCATCTGCGCGGCGTTGATCGCGGTGACGGCTCGGGGCAGGTCGAGAATCGACATGTCCACGCCGAGCACCGAATTGATGCGCCTCTGCAGCGGACTCACCTGGTCTTCCAGGCGGACGCCGCTCACCACCACTTCGGTGAGGGAGTCGTCATCCGCACTGTCAGCGGCGTCTGCGTACGCTTGAGCGGACGCGAGCGCGCTCAAAGCGAGCGCCAGTGTGACGCTGCGCCTGACGAGGTGATCCTTGGCCGAGGCCGGTGATGAGGGAATTGAGGTAGCGACAAGCTCGGCGTTCTGGATCACGGAAGCGGTCTCTCGACAGGCGCGACGGGTGCGCCGCGGGCTGGGTGCAACGCACGTGCCAGACTTAGGTAGAGACGTGTGTCGCGCGCTGGAGAAGTGCGCGCGAACCGCTTCTAGATGCTGATCAAAAAAATATCGACGGTCTCATCCGCGGCTTTCGTGGCGAGGCTCGCGGGCAGGGGATTGCACACAATGTGAACGCCAGCGGGCGCGCGTGCGCGATCATCTTGCAGCGGCGAAACAGCGGGATGCATCTAGTTTGGAACGCCGAAGTCTGGCGGGCGCGGGGGAGCAAGAGAGCGAGCTGTGTACAATCGTCGCGAGACCCGCGACCCGTCCTGCGACGCGAACGCGCGAGCTCGCGAGCTCGCGGCAGATTTGGGCTGATCCCGTACGGGTCCGCCCGAATTAGGCCATCGCCCCGCGGCCTCGGCCGACGCACATCGTCGGCCGAAGCGAGTCGCCCTGACCTTACGGCGCCTTCTTCAACTCCCGCCAGCGCGCGTACTGTTCCGCTTTCGCTGGGCTCGAGTCTTCGATCCCCTGCAACCAGAACTTCCACCAATCGATATGCGTGGACAACGACCGATAGCGATGCTGAGGGCGCTTCGTCGAGTGGGAGGCCGTCGCGAAGTACAGCAGCTCCGCGGGCTGGCCGAGTGCATCCAGCCGATCCGCCAGGTTGCCGAGAAGCACCATCGACGACAGTCCATGCGGCTCGATGAGCAGCGGCGTGTGAATACGCTGCAGCTCCGCATCCGTGAACGGCCTGTTGCCTGCGTTGTATTCCGAGCCGCCGCCATCGACCGTAGTCGCTGCGGCGAAGTGCAGCTTCGAATGAATGAGCAGGTAGTCCGTGTGATATCCCGCACGGCTCCAGCCTGAAACGCCGATACGCGCCGGATCGATCAGCCCCATCGAATCGAGCTTCGCGACCAGCGTTTCGGCGAAGTCGCACATGTCTTCGCCTTCGGCCATCGTCTCGATGGATTCGTGTAGCGAGCGCGGCTCGCGCGTATACGCCACGACAAATCCCTGTGCCGCCAGCATTTGCGCCGCGTGTCCGCTGAGCTGCCGGACGCCGTCGAGGATGTAAGGTTCACCTTCGCGCCCGAGCGTGCCGTCATCCAGCAGGATGACCAGCGGATATCGCTTGCCCGCTTCGTAACCCACGGGGCGAATCACGAACGCCGTGTTGTCAGGGTTTTTCTTGTCGGCCCAACGCAGCGTCTCGATGGCGCCATAGCGCAGCTGCCTCAAGCTCGGATTGAGATCCGTCAGTGCCGTGGTCTTGCTGGAGTCAAGGTCATGCGACACGAGCTCCGGCGGTGTAGTGAGGCCCATTTTCACGCCGATGACCGCACGCCCGTTCGTCGCCACGGGAAAGTCACGGGACGCGAGACCGGACACGGCGCCGATTTCTTTGAACGGCGCCCAGCTGCCATCGGCGCGGCGCGCGAGCCGGCCGAACTTCTCGCCTTCGCTCAACACCAGCGCCCGGCCATCGCCTTCCCAACGCAACACGCGCCAGTGCGGCGGAATGGGCAGTCGCGCAAAGCGGCGCGAGGCGACACCGACTTCGAGCCACATCGGCATCTCGGCCGCATCGCTCTTCGGTGAATCCGCGGTCAGCGGCAGCACGCTGTAGATGATCACGGACTTGCCATCCGCCGACCACACCGGCGGTCCACCGCCATGTGCTTCGCGAACCGGAAACTGCGGATGAGCCGCATCGAGCAGACGCTCGATCTTGCCGGTCTGCAGATCGACGAGACCATAGGGCGCGGCAACGCGACGCGCATAGTCGTTGAGCGTCATGAAATACGCGTAACGCTCGGGATTCATCGGATGCGTGCCTTCGCCATAAGGGAACAGCAGCGCATAACGACCCTGAGGATCGCTAGTGAGCGACGACCAGCCCGAGATGTATATCTCCTGTTCCAGCGTCCCGCTCAGCACTTCGCCGCGCTTTGCGTCGGGCGGATTCGGCGAACGCGCCTGACGCGAGTCGTACAACACGCTCGTCTTTCCTCCCTGGACGAGAAAGTATTGCCGCACCTCGCCCATCACCGAGGTGTTGGTGACGCTTGCCGCCGAGATATAACGTGGATGCCACGAGAAAACGGAAGAGTCCCACAGGAAAACGCCGTCGCTCTCCAGCTTATCTTTGCCGGCGTTGGCAGACTCCGGTATGTAGGTGGCAGAGAACACACGCAACTGTCCGCCAGCATCAATGACGAAGGACTTCACCGGCGCCGGGTGATGGGTCAGCTGGTGTAGCTGGCCGGTGTCGGCATTCACCGTATACACCTGCGCCGGCCCGCCGTTTTCGCGGCCGAGGAACGCGACCGTCTGGTTGTCGCCGAGGAACTGAATATCGGTGATCGGTGAAGCGTGCTGATCCCGCGGATCGCCGATGAAATCGCGCGTCGTCACGACGCGCGGCGGCGTACCAGGCCGATCCAGCTCTCCGACACGAAGCGAATACACATTGGTGTTACGCGCAAGATCTCCGTGCCACGTCACCGTGGCATAGCGTTTGCCATCGGGAGATACCGCGACCACAGAGCTGTCGGACGCGGCGTTCTCGTAAATGCGCTCCATCGAAATTGCGTGCTCGACGGTCGCTGTCGCGGGCGAATCTGCTGCGAAACCTTGGACTGCAGGCAACAGGAAACCCAGTGAGACGAATCTCACGATCGATGCTTTCATGGGAAATATCCTTGTAGGAAGCGGGGCGTGTCAGCGGCCGAACGATTTCCGGATCGTCATGTAGTACACAGCGAGGCGCGGATCGCCGTAGTAGCTGTACTGGTTTTCGCTCGCGGAGCTCAGGTCGAGCGGCGGGCGCTTGTTGAACACGTTCTTCACGCCGAGCGTGATTTCGCTGCCGCTCAACAGGTCGCCCGCGAATCCGCTACCGACCGACGCAAACCGATACGCCGCGAAGACGTCGTGATACGTCTGGTTGCCGATCGTCGCCGAGCCCTGGTTGATGTCGAAGGCGTGGTTGGTGTTGATGTAGTACGAGTCGAAGAAGCGTGCCAGCCAGCCGACCGTCCATTCATTCCGTTGCCACGTGATGCCGGCGTTGGCCTTCTTTTTCAGCGGTCCGGTGTAGGTGCCGGCCAGCTCGGTCGACGGATCGGTCGTGCGGTTCTGCGTGATGTAATGCGGCTGCCAGGTGCCGACCAGGAAGAAATCGAAGCTGCCGGTCGAGGGTGTTTCCCAGTGATAGTCGACCTGCGTATCGAGCGCCTCGGCTTTTGCGCGGGCGAGGTTGATGTAGTTGAAGTGCAGCTCGGTGATCTTGCCGACACCATAGGGATCGCCCGGCGCGACCGGTGCGCGTTTCAGCAGTCCGAGACTTTCCATCAGCACGAAGTCGGCCGGTACGACGACGATGTTGTTGGTCTTGGTGATGTGGGTCCAGTCGGCAGAGGCGCGCAGGCCGGGAACCTGCGTTGGCGACCAGATCAGTCCCGCGGACCAGCTCTTCGATTTCTCTGGCATCAGGTCCGGGCTGCCGCCGAAGTAATAGTCGAACGGTCCCGCCGCCTCGTTGCCGCGCAGTGGATCGGTATAGAAGCTGTAGGTGCCGACGAACGAATCGCGGCTGAATTGCCCGACCGTGGGCGCGAGAAAGCCTGTGCCCCAGCTGCCCCGCAGGGTGAGCGACTGAAGCGGCTGGTAACGCAGCGCGAGCGTCGGATTCGTGGAGCTGAAATGACGTCGCGTCGTGAACGAGGGTTCGGAGCCTTCGACTTCGAAGCCGGAGACGGAGTCCGTGCCGTATTTGTCGAGTCGACCCGCGAGTTGCAGCTCGAGCTCGCGCACGCCCGGCAACGCATTCGCGGCTGAAACCACCGGCACTCGCAGCTCGAGATACGCGCTCTGCACCGTCTGTGCGCGGCCGGGATAGGTGCGGATGCCCTGGTCAGATTCGAATTCCTGCGTCTCGCTCAACGACTCCGATCGATGCTCCAGCACCGCAGAGACCGTTGCGGAGCCGCCAGGCAGCTTCACGACCGGCCCCGAAGCACGCACCACCGCATCTCGCAGAATCGCAACGTTTGGCGTGATGTCGTATTCGACTTCGGTTTGATAAGGCGAAAGATCCAGCGGCTGATCACTCAGGATGTCGTACTGGCCGGCGATGATGGCGGTCGCCGCATCTGGCGAAAGGCGCGTGGGATAGCGGATGCGCGCGGCCGTTCGGTCCCACGTGAAGTCCGTTTCCGCCTGCCAGCCGGCACCGAGCTGTGCGATGACTCCGGCGACACCACGTGAGTCCGCGCTCTTCGTCGTGTACTTCTGATCGTTACCCGCGCCCGGAATCGTGACCTGAATATCCTGCGTGAACGGATTCGACGGTGACGTCGCGGGCAACGTGAACATCGGCGTCACGAACGAAAGCGGAAATGTGCCTTCGTTGCTGGACGTGTTGAGCTCGATGAAAGCCTGCACATGGGGGGTGAACTGACGCCGCAGCGTGACGTCGACAGATCGTGTTTCGGGAGCGTTGATGATGGCGGCACCGCCACCGCGCACGTCCCAGGATACGGCGCTGTCCGGAAGATCCAGGTTGTATCGACCGGCATTCGCGGCCAACGCCGCGCCTCCATCGCTGGCAATTCCGGCGTAGCCAACGGGCGATGACGTGAAGCGCGAGCCCAGGGCGATGCCGCTCTTCAGGACCAGGTTCGAGCCGTTGACGCTGCGGATGTTTGGAGTTGCGCCCAATGGCGGGCCGCCTTGCCTCTCGAGGCTGGCGGGGTTGTTTGCGGTTCGAAGCTCGCGGCCTTCCGCGGCGAAGTCGCGATCCCTCTCGTACAACGAGTGCTGTTTCGAAGCGCTGGCCGCGACGAGCAGGTTGGTGCGGCCTTCTTCGAAGGCAAGTCCGCTCGTGAAGTCCAGGCGCCGGATGCCGCTCTCGGCCTCGAAGCTGTTCTCGTAGCTGAGCTTCACATCGGTGGCTGTGTAATCGCGACGGAGGATCACGTTCACGACGCCGCCCGTAGCACTTCCACCATAGATTCCCGAAGCAGTGGCCGGCAGCACTTCGATGCGCTCGATGGCTTCAACTGGAATGTTGTTCAGGTCGAACTGGCGCGTGTCGCCGCCTGTTGAGCGATTCGCCGTGCGATGGCCGTCCACGAGAATGAGCGTGTTGCCCGTGCCGAGACCGCGCAGGTTGATGCTGCTGGTGTTGCCGCCGCCCCAATCCTGCGCATTCGACTGGCGGACGGCGTTCATTGGCAGGCGCTCTTTCAGGAAGTCCTGCAGGTTGGCGGGATTCGAGCGCTCGAGCCGTGCGCGGTCGAAGATCACGTAAGGTTGGGGATCGTCGCGCGAACGGGCCACGTCCATGTTCAGCACCTTCGTGCCTTCGACGAGAATTTCCGGCACGCCCTGCGAGCCGGTGGTGACCTTTTCACGCTTGCGCTCGGCTTTGGCGGGCTCGGCGTCGGCGGCAGGCTCATCGGCCGCGGGCGGCTGGTCCGTCACCGTCGTCTCGGCCTGCGCGATCCGAAATGAAGACAGGTCCAGCGAGGCGCGCTTGTCGGTCGCCGGGCCGACGGCCACTGTGTGGCTGTTGATGCGCTTGTAGACGAGTCCCGAATCCTTCAGTAGCGTCTTCAGCGCCTGTTCGGCGACGTGCTCACCCTGCACGCCCGGCGTTTTCTTTCCTTCGACAGACCGCGAAGGCAGGAACACCTGGATTCCCGCCTGCTGCGAGAACTTGAGTAGCGCGGTATCGAGCGGCTGCGACTGGATGTCGAAATTCACCGGCTCGGACAGCTCCGCCGCGTTGGCCGCCGACGCGGCTCCAGCGATGCAGGCTGCGAGGGTGGCCGCAACGAATGCGGCGATTCTATTGTTCTTCGGCATGGTTTCCCCGTTGTTGATGCCCGCATGCGCGGGCCGACCATGCCTGTCTAAGACGAGTGAAGCGCGTCACGCACAACCGCGCAAGAGCCGGAGGCTGCCCTCACAAATTTCATGCGAAGAAAAAGTTTCACTTTTGGGCCCTCGCTCGTCTTGGTACATCGAGGGCAAACCGTTTCATGATCGAAGATCCTAAATCGCCGGACGATCTTTATTCCGATACGGCCACGGAGCAGGTCCGGGCGCGGCTGATCGATCGCCTGTTCCGCGAGCACAACGACTCGCTGCTGCGATTCCTGGCGGCCCGCCTCGGCTCGCGCCAGGAAGCCCGCGAGATCGCGCAAGAGGCTTATGTCAGGTTGCTCAAGCTCGATACGCCGGGCGCGGTGAGTTATCTGCGCGCGTTCCTGTTCAAGACAGCTTCGAACCTCGCCATCGACCGGCTGCGAACCCGCAGCTACCGGGAACGGCCGGCGACGCTCGAGTTTTTCGAACGGCTGCCCTCGACGGCGACGCCCGAGCGCGAAGTCAGCGGCGAGCAGGAGATGCGGGAGCTGCATCGGCTGCTGGGCGAGCTGCCGCCGAAGTGCCAGTACGCCTTCGTCATGAACCGTTTCCACGGCATGGACGTCGCCTGGCTCGCGAAAGAGATGGCGATCACCGAGACGATGGTGCGTCGATATATCAGCCGCGCTCTCATTCACTGCCGCGCCGGGCTCGACGTGGCGACAGGAACTCACCATGACAAGGAATAGCCAGATTGCGTCCCGGAGTGCGGACGCCGTGCTGACCACGGCTGCGGATTGGTTCGACCGCCTGCAGAACGAAGACCTGAGCGTCGAAGAACTGGCGAGCTGGCAGCGCTGGCTGGCGGAAAGTCCCGCGCATCAGCGAGCGTTTGATGAGCTGCAGGATGTGTGGCAACGGTTGGAGGATGTGCAACCGCCCTCGTTGCCGGACGAGCGCGCTCGCTCGGCGGATCGCTTCACCGGCGAGGTGTCGGTGAGCGAGTGGAATGCGGCCGAGGATGCTCGGGGCTCGACGGCGAGTGCCGCCGGCTTCACAGAGAGCGTCAGCGGCTCGCGGGCGACTGCGGGGAATCGTCGTCCTTCTCGTGTGACTCGCTGGGCCAGGTCGTTCGCGATCGCGGCTGCGGTTGCGGTGTTGCTGGTCGGCGGCTACACGCTGCGTCCTCTCTGGATAGGTGTCTTCTCGTCGCCTGCGTCAGCGGTTTACGAAACGCGCGGCGCGCAGCATCGCGAAGTGCGCCTGCCGGATGGCACCGTGCTGTCACTCGGCGCCAAATCGCTCGCGTGGATCAACTTCGGCGTGGAGCGTCGCGACGTGGTGCTGGAGCGTGGCGAAGCGTTCTTCGAAGTGGCCAAGGATCCGCGGCGTCCTTTCGTCGTACGCGCGGGCGATTCGCAGATCACCGCAGTGGGTACGGCATTCAACGTTCGCCGCGCCGGCGAACGTGTGATGGTGGCCGTGCAGGAGGGCGTGGTGAATGTGGGCCCGGCGGCGGCCGGCACGCCGGTTTCGCAACATGCGGACGAGCAACGCGTGAGCGCAGGCGAACAGGTGATCCTCGGGCACGACAATCGCGGCACCAGTGATGCGGCCACCATGCCGTTGACCGCCGCAGCAGCCGCGTGGCGCAGCGGTCGCTTGGAGTATCTCAACGAGCCTTTGAAATACGTCGTCGCCGACGTGAACCGCTATTCGAAAACGGAAATCGTCATCGACGATCCGGCCGTCGCGGAACTGCTCGTGACCGGCACCGTGTTCGAAGACGATATCGATGGGTGGCTGAGAAGTATCGAAGAGTTCATGCCTGTGGCGGCAGATCGGAGTGGGGGGGAGCGGGTGCGGTTGAGGGGGCGGTGAAAGTCATGGGAATATTGCGGTGCTTAGTGCTTGCAGGTGCAGTGAGTGGTGCTCACTGGTGAAATTGGATGCGCAATTTCGCCGCAATGAGTGCCTGCAAAACGATGCAGCGTTTTCGCACGCATCGAGGCAAGCACGTTCATCGACTTCGCATAGAAGAGCAGTCATTGAAGACAGCCCTCGCAGGGATTTTCATACTCCTCGAGATGTATCATCGCGACATCGAGCTGATCAGGGAGCTCGTATCTCTTAAAGGGAATGCGAGTCATGATTTTGAACGTCTCATTGGATCCGCCTGACGCATTGGCTGCAGATGGTGCATGCGGGGCATCAGGGCTCCCAAGCGATTTCTCGCAGCCACCGCTCTCAGAAGCGCAGACCGCCCTGATTCTGCAGGCGAAAGAAAGTGCCCGTCTCGAATTCAAGCGCGTGTCTGGAAAGATGGTGTCCAAAGCGCTGGAGACAGTCTGCGCTTTCGCCAACTCGAACGGTGGGACACTGGTGCTCGGACTTGCTGATCCCAGTCTGGGTCCTGTCGTAAATCGTATTCATGGCATCGAAGAGAATCCCGAGGCAGTTGACGAACTGCGGCGCAAGATTCGAACTCAGCTCGACCCTGCGGAAGTTCGGGTTCGGTATAGATACGTGCCGGTGGTTAGCCGACATCCGGTCGGGTCCGGTTGCTGGTGTTGGACGTCGACCGTAGTGAACACGTGCATTCGATTGTTGGCGATGGCACGTGGACTCGCCTCGGTGCCAGCAATTGCCAGATGACCGCGCGGCAGATCGCTGACCTCGCGTACAAACGCGGAGATCGAAGTGCTGAAAGTGAATGCGTAGAACTGGATTGTGCGCTACTAGACACGCCTACTTGGCGAACCTACGCCGGCGCGCGAGGGCTTCTGAGCGGCGAGATCGAGGATCAATTGGTTCGCGTAGGCCTGGCTGAAAACCGTTCGGGCACTGTGCAGCCCAGGCGAGCGGCGATCCTGCTTTTCTCAGACGAGCCGGGCGGACATCTCGCCGCAATGGGAGCGCGATCCGAGATCAGGTTGCTCGCTTACAGCGGCACTCGCGTGGAGCACGCGGAGATACCGAATCTTCGCAAGGGTCCGAAATCCTTCCGCGGACCATTGATTGATCTGATAGGCAAGGCGACGCGCGCCGTCGAGGATGAGCTCGCAGAAGGGGTGATGCTTGCCCGTAATGGCTTCGAAACGCGCCATCGAATTCCCCTGCGTGTCGTCAAGGAAGCCATCGTCAACGCCGTCATCCATCGCGACTATCGGCTCAACCGGGATATTTTCGTTCGCATTTTTGACAATCGAGTCGAGATAGAGAGCCCCGGTGGCCTTCCTGGAACGATTACCGCCGAGAATATTCGGGCCTCCGGATCGAAGGCGCGCAATCCGTTGATTGCGCGAGCACTGTTCGATTTTCCCGTGCGGCCGAACATCGACGCTGGCGAGGGTGTGCGAATGATGTTTGCGGAGATGGAACGAGCAGGACTCTATCCACCGCTGTACCGGGAGTCGTCCGGTGCAGCTGGGGATTCGGTTACGGTCATCCTGCTGTCGGATACGAAGCCGCCGTCATGGGATCTGGTGAGCGAGTGGATCGACAGAAACGGTCCTATTGGCAATGCGGTTGTGTGTGCGCTCAGCGGGCTCGATACCGTGAAGGCCTCTCGTCTGCTGAGGAAATGGACGGAAATCGGCCTTTTACGGGCGTTGGAAGGTAGAGCAAGAAGGAATTCGCGTTACGAAAAAGTCAATGACTCCGCGACCAGCACGACTTTGTTTGCAGAGTCGGTTGAAAATGACGACGCATGGAATGAATAGTGCTGTTCGATCAAGTTGTTAGGCGTGGGGTTATTTGCCGGGGCTGTGTCGGTTTGCGGGCGCCACGTCGACCGGCTGCACTATCGCTGTAGTGAGGCCTGACGTCGATCAACCGCCGGCTGGTCGGGCCGCGTTCATTCCCCGACATGCTAGGCTCGCCCCCTCGCTGCGAAGAGGGAGACAGACGTGGCCCAGAACGTAATTTGTCTTTGGTATGACGGCACGGCAGAAGAGGCGGCCAGGTTCTACGCCCAGACTTTTCCGAACAGTGCCGTGACTGCTGTTCACCAGGCACCCGGCGATTACCCAGACGGCAAGCAGGGGCAAGTCCTCACGGTCGAGTTCACGGTGCTCGGCGTGCGTTGCCTCGGCCTGAACGGCGGCCCGGCGTTCAAGCACAGCGAGGCCTTTTCGTTCCAGATCCTCACCGAAGACCAGGCCGAGACCGATCGCTACTGGAATGCCATCGTGGGCAACGGTGGCGTCGAGAGCCAATGTGGCTGGTGCAAGGACAAGTGGGGCTTGTCATGGCAGATCACGCCGCGTGCGCTCATGGAAGCGACGACCGATCCAGATCGGGCGGCTGCGAAACGCGCATTCGAGGCGATGATGGAAATGAAAAAGATCGACATCGCGAAGATCGAAGCCGCACGGCGGGGATCGGCGCGACAGTAGCGCGCAAGCCGGAGGGATCCATGGCTGACCAGTTCATCGTGTCGGCGGGTGGCGGAGCGGGCCTGCGCCTCGCGCGCGGCGAGCACGTTCGAATCATCGACATCGAGGGCGGCCAATCCGGCGTTCAGGTGCAACGCTGTCGCGCCGACCATGCCGTTGGCCTACGAGATCCTGGCTGCGGGATGAGTTGACTGGCTTCATCCAACTGCGTCGAACTGGCGCTACCCGCCTCGCGTCTGCCTGCACAAACTCGCCGCCGCAGGGCTCGCAATCCAGTGAGCCCATTCGATGGAGGCGGAAACATGGACGGAATCAGAAAGCGACTGCAACGCTGCGTGCTCGCGATAGCAACGATCCTGGTCGCGCTCGCAGCCGGTCTCTCGACTGCGCACGCCGACGCAAGTGATCAATCTGTCGACTTCAATGGCGGCAGCCCGCGGTGGGTTGCTACGTGGAGCACGCCTCCGATGGCCAACTTCACGGCCACAGGCACCTCTCGCATCTTTGAAAACCAGACCGTTCGCCAGATCGTGCAGATCTCGGCCGGCGGCACGCGTGTCCGCATCAAGCTCTCGAACGAATACGGTGTCGGCTCGCTGATCATCGGCTCCGCGCACGTTGCGCTCCGCGCCGGCGCCGCTTCGATTATTCCCAGCACAGATCGCACATTGAAGTTTCACGGCCAGGACTCCGTGGTCATTCCCCAAGGCGCGGTTGCGCTCAGCGATCCAGTAAACCTGAACGTGCCATCGAACACTGCGCTCGCGATCAGCCTCTACGTTCCGCAGAATACGGGTTACGCCACGTATCACGAGAACGGCAATCAAACGGTGTATGTGTCGACGCCGGGCGACTTCAGCGGCGCGGTTTCTCTCCCGATCGCGGACACGAGCTCGACCTCGCGTTACTGGCTCACGTTCGTCGAAGTGCTTCCACAACGCCCCATCGGCGCACTCGCGATCATCGGCGACTCTCTCAGCGAAGGCGCAACGACCACGCTCGATGCGAATCGCCGCATGTCCGACATCCTCTCGCGCTGGTTCAATCCCGCATTCGCGCCGCCGAAGCTCGCGGTGCTGAACCAGGGCACCGGCTGCGGGCGTCTGCTGTTCGATATCTGCGGCCCGAGTGGCGTGTCGCGGTTCGAGCGGGACGTGCTGAACGCCACCGGCGTGTCGAAGGTGCTGATCGAGCTGGGCTACGTCGATATCATTTTTCCAACCGTGGTCGGCATTCCAGATCAGATCGTCACCTCAGACCAGATCATAGCCGGCCTGCGCCAGCTCGCTCGCCAGGCGCGTCAGCGCGGGCTCGAAGTGTATGGCGCGACGCTGCCGCCGAACGGCAGCTCGCCCACACCGGGCGTTTACACGCCAGAGAACGAGGCGAAGCGCCAGGCCGTCAATCGCTGGATCCGAACCACGCGGGAGTTCGACGGCGTCGCCGATTACGACCTGGCGCTGCGCGACCCGAGTAACCGTACGCAGCTATTTCCGGCGTATAACTTCGGTGACGGCATTCATCCCAACGATGCTGGGCACGAAGCGCTTGCACGCGCCATAGCGTCGGCGTTGCATTGATCGCAGACTGCGTGCCCACGTCGACTCAAGGAAGCGAGTCATGGCCAAGATTGTTTCGCTGCCGATCCGCGTAGAGCCGCACAGCCGTCAGACGTTGCAGGATCAGATCTACTCCTGCATCCGTCGATCGATCGACGATGGATTGCTCCAGGCAGATGCGAAGTTGCCTTCGACACGTGCGCTCGCGATGGATCTTGGCGTCTCGAGAACGACAGTGCTGCTGGCGTTCGAGCAGCTGAAGGCAGAGGGCTACATCGTTCCGAAGCAGGGCTCTGGCATCTATGTTGCCAAGGAGTTGCCGCCCGGTCGGTCGGATGTACGCGCTGCGCGTGCAGGCCCGCGCGTGAAACATCCGCTGTTGTCAGGACGTGGGCTGGCACTCGCTTCGGCGAGATCCGCCGATCGGCGCGCGCCGGTCGGCCCTCGCGCGTTTCGACTCGGAACCCCTGCGGTGGACCTGTTTCCCGTGCGGCTGTGGTCACAGATTGCGCGGCAATGCGTACGCGCGTTGTCGCCGAGGAATCTGGACTACTCGCCGCTGACGGGTCTAGGGCGGCTGCGCGAAGGCATTGCCGAGCAAGTTCGAACGCGCGGCACGACTTGCGACCCGGAGCAGGTGATCATCGTGGCGGGAGCGCAGCGTGGCATCGATCTCGTGTTCCACCTGCTGCTCGATGTTGGCGATCGCGTGTGGATCGAAGAGCCGGGCTATCCCGGCGCGCACAGCGCGCTACTGTCGGCGGGTGCTCACGCGATCTGCAGGCCGGTGGACGACGAAGGCATGGTCGTCGATCACGCGTCCGGCGATGTCCCAGCGCATTTCGCTTACGTGACGCCGTCGCATCAGTTTCCACTCGGCGTGCCGATGAGTCTTGTTCGACGACACAGCCTGATCGCCTGGGCGAGCGAATCCCTGTCATGGATCCTGGAAGACGACTACGACTGCATCTTCCGCTACGACGCGCAGCCACTGCCTTGTCTGCATGCGCTCGACCCAGACGGTCGCGTGATCTATGTCGGCACCTTCAGCAAGACGCTATTTCCATCTTTGCGGCTCGGCTTCCTGATCGTGCCGAGCGATCTCGTGGAAGGTTTCGTGCGCGCGCGATTCGCCAGCGACGTTCATCCGCCACTGCTCGAGCAGATGATCCTCGCGGAATTCATGTCGCGCGGTCATTACGAGCGGCACATAAGGCGCATGCAGGCGGAATATGCAGAGCGTTTGCACGCGCTTCGGACGGCGATCGATCGGACTGGCGTCGGACTTCGTTTGCGGCCCGCGCATTCCGGTCTGCACGCAGTGGCAGATCTCGAGGTGGCTGATGCCGAACGGACCTGCGCGGAAGCGGCCGCTCGCAACGTCGAGGTCACGCCGCTCTCGAACTACTTTTATCAATCGCAGCCCGGCGGAGCACAGGCTCCGCCAAACGCGTTGTTGCTGGGTTTCGGCGCGTGCTCGCCCGCTGCGATTCGCGCGAGCATGTGGCGGCTGGCGGCGGCAGTAGAGGCGGCGCCGAAATTCACGCGAACCTCGTAGTGCGCGAGTCGATTCAGTATGACCGCGTCCTGCGCACGGACGGCGGAGGATATCCGCGCGAAATCGTGTCCCGATTCTGGCGGATGCGGGCGTGCGGTGGCCCGCGTGCTGAGGAATCGTCGGCGGTTGGAATCAGGCGCTCGCGGGCGCCGGACTGGCCGGCGAATCGAACGCAAATTTCTCGGTGACGATGCGGCTCATCGGGACGTCGTACCACTGCGGATAAGTTGTCTCGAGCTCCGTCTCCGAAAAGCCGATCGCGATGGTGCGCGGGCGCGGATTCGCGACGGCGAGCGTGCGATCGTAGTAACCGCCGCCGTAGCCGAGCCGATATCCCGCGCGGTCAAATCCCACGAGCGGGACGATGAGCATGTGTGGCACCACGAGGTCCCGTGCTGCCGGGACGGGGATGTTGAACATGCCGCGCGTCATCGGTTCCGAAACCTGCCAGCGCCAGAACTCGACAGGCGAATCTTTTGCAACGACGACCGGCAACGCGACGACGCCGCCTCGCTGAATGTGCCGCTGCGCGATGTCGCGTACATCGATCTCACCGCGGAACGGCCAATAGATGCCAACGAATGCGCCGTGCGCGGCGGCAAGCTCGGCGTCGAGTTGTTCGAGAATCGGTGCAGCTCTCTGGGCGCGTTCACCGGGATCCTCGGCAAGTCGCTGCTGGATGAGCGCCTCGCGACGAGCTTTGCGCCACGCCGCGATTTCCTCGGGATCAGTCAGTCGCGCGCCGGCGCGCTCGTCGATTTCGTGGAGCGAACAGGGAGGGGACGTGTAGCCGCCGGTCGTCATCGTCTGATCTCCAGCGCTCGATCAGCGCTACAGCAGGCCCCGAAGCTTTTCGAGATAGGCCTGCTCGTCAGGCATGCGATTGGCGCGCTGGGCTTCCCAAAGCGCCTCGGCGAGCGGCTCCAGCATCGCATGTTCGGCCGCATGCGCGTCGCCGAGTTTCGTCGCGAGACGCTGGTGGATGTCCGTGATGCCGGCCGGGCGGTTCGTCGCCACTTGCTCGCGCAACGCGAGGTGAAAGCCCATATGAAGAAACGGATTCGGCTGGCCCCGCTCCGGCGTGAACTCGGCAGCGATGGCTGCCTCGCCGGCTTCGAGCCACTGCACGTACTCGGGATGCTCGGCGATGACCGCAGCCAGCTGCTTTTCGAGCGGCTCGAGCGGTTGTTTGGCGCTGAATTTGCGCCAAGCGTCGAGATACATGCGGCGCAGCTGGTCACGGGATTGGCCGGCGAAGAAAGCCATGATGTGGTTGGCTCAGCGGACTCGCGAGCGGGCGGCCCGGCTTGCGGTGACACGTCGGGAGGTTTTTCCTCCGCCCGCTGCGCGCGCCGAACCCGCCGGCCTTGCCCGGACCACTCCCGCGCCGTTCTTCGGGACGGGCTTCGTTTTCGCCTTCGCCGCGTTGGCTTCAGCGTCGCGGGCCTGCGCCTTCGCGCGCGCAATCGGCGCGTCTGACTTCGGCAGATCCTTCGGCGGCGTTTTGGGTGTGTACTCACACAAGTCCGCAATGATGCAGTTCGGGCACGCGGGCAACCGAGCGACGCACACATAGCGCCCGTGAAGCAGCAGCCAGTGATGCGCATTGTGCTTGTACGCTTCGGGAGTCACTTCGTTCAGTACATCTTCGACTTCGCGCGGATTCTTCCCCGGCGCGATGCCGGTGCGATTCGAGACGCGGAAAATGTGTGTATCCACCGCAATGGTGTTCTGCCCGAACACGATGTTCAGGATCACATTCGCAGTCTTGCGGCCCACGCCGGGCATCGATTCGAGCGCCTCGCGATCGTTCGGCACTTCGCCGCCGTGCTGCTCGACGAGGATGCGACACAGCTCGATGAGGTTCTTCGTTTTCTGGTTGTAGAGCCCGACGGACTTGAGATACGGCTTCACGCCGTCCACGCCCATCGCCAGGATCTTGGCCGGTGTGTTGGCGATGGGAAAGAGCAGACGCGTCGCCGTGTTCACGCTCTTGTCAGTCGTGTGCGCAGACAGCATCACCGCCGCGAGCAACTCGAAGGGCGTCGAATACTCGAGCTCTGTCTTCGGATTCGGGTTCGCCGCCTGCAATCGCCGATAGATTGCCCGGATTCGCGCTGGGTTCATGGCGTGAGTGCAGCCTTCTTTCGCTCGGCCAGCAAGTCCGCGGCAACACGCGCGCGCCGCTCGATCCTCGCGTTGTGAGCCTCGAATCGTTCGCGGTTTTCCTGGGCGGACGGCTCTTCATATGCAACGGGCAACGTCGCACGCGGAACCATCACGATGCAGTCAACGGGACAAGGCGCAACGCAAAGCTCGCATCCGGTGCAGAGCGCCGCGACGATGGTGTGCATCTGTCGCCGCATGCCGATGATCGCGTCCACGGGGCAGGGCGGCAGGCACTTCGCACATCCAATGCAGCGGTCTTCGTCGATCTGCGCAACGAGCGTGGGACCTTCGATTCCATGCGCTGGATCGAGCGGCAGCGGCGCGCGGCCCACCAGGCTGGCCAGCAAGTTGATTGTGGCCGCGCCGCCGGGCGGGCATTGGTTGATCTCAGCTTCACCTGCCGCAATCGCCTGCGCGTAAGGCTTGCAGCCGTTGTAGCCGCAGCGCGTGCATTGAGTCTGCGGCAGCAGGGCGTCAATCGCGTCGGCTGACGCGGGCTGAGAAACGAACGGGATCACGTCACTTTCATGCCGGGCACGGCGCCGCTGTCGGGGTCGAGCAGATAGACGCCCGGGCCCGCGTCACCGCTGGCCGCGAGCACCATGCCTTGAGATACGCCGAACTTCATTTTCCTCGGCGCGAGATTGGCCACGACGACGGTGAGGCGGCCTTTGAGCTTCTCGGGGTCATAGGCGGATTTGATTCCGCTGAACACGGTGCGAGTTTCGGTGCCCAGGTCGAGCGTGAGCTTCAGGAGTTTGTCGGAGCCTTCGACGTGCTCGGCGTTCGCGATGCGCGCGATGCGCAGGTCGATTTGCTTGAATTGGTCGATGGTGATGAGGCCGTCGGGCCGTGCCGCTGCGTTCGCCGTGCTGGTCGAGGATTTCGCAGGCGCCGGGCTGCTGGTCGTGCCACCCGCGGCGCTGCGCGCGGCGGAAGAGGCCTTCGCGCTGGCGTCGGAGGGCGCGGGCTTCGCCGCGCCTGAAGGGCTGCCTTGCGTCGGGCCGGACGCGCTGCCGTCGCCGCCTGAACCTGCGTTCGCTGCAGCCAGTTTCTCGGCGGTCGCTTCTTTCCCGCTCGTCCCCGCAAATAACGCCGCCAACTGCTTCGGATCCACTCGCTGCATCAAATGCTTGTACGGGTGGATCGCGTGACCGAGCAGCACCGTGTCCGTGTCTTTCCACGTGAGCGGCGGAATCGCGAGAAACTGTTCCACCGCGCGCGCCACTTCAGGCAGCACCGGCTTCAAGTACAGCGTGAGCAACCTGAACACGTTCAGGCTCACCGTACACACCTCGGCCAGCTTTGTGTCGTTCGCGCGGTCCTTGGCGAGATCCCACGGCGCGTTCTGCGCGATGTAGGCATTCGCCGCGTCCGCCAGCGCCATGATTTCGCGCAGCGCGCGACCGTAATCGCGTTGCTCGTAGTATTGCGCGATATCCACAGACGCCGCCTGCACCTGCTTCAACAGCGCGCTGTTGAACGGCCCTGCCGCGAGCTGGCCGCCGAACTGCTTGCCGATGAACCCCGCCGTGCGGCTGGCGATGTTCACGTATTTGCCGATGAGGTCGCTGTTGATGCGCGCGATGAAGTCTTCGGGGTTGAAGTCGATGTCTTCGACGTTCGCGTTCAACTTCGCCGCGATGTAATACCGCAGCCATTCCGGATTCATGCCGACTTCGAGATAGCGCAGCGGCGAAAGGCCTGTGCCGCGCGACTTCGACATCTTGTCGCCCGACAGCGTGATGAATCCGTGCACGTAGACGTGCGACGGCACCTTGTATGGCGCCCCCGCGAATTTCAGCATCGCCGGCCAGAACAGCGTGTGGAAATAGATGATGTCCTTGCCGATGAAATGGATCTGCTCCACGTCCGGGTCGGACAGGAACTGCGCGAACGTGCGCGGCTCGCCGTTCGCCTTCGCTTTGCCCTGGTCGAAATAGGCTTTCAGCGAGGCGAGGTAGCCGATGGGCGCGTCCATCCAGACATAGAAATATTTGCCGGGCGCATCGGGAATCGGAATGCCGAAGTAAGGCGCGTCGCGGGAGATATCCCAGTCGCCGAGCTCGCTCTTCGGTTTGACGTCGCCTTCACTTTCGCCCTTGTTCTCGCTCTTGTTCGGGTCCTTGTTCTGGCCTTGGCCCGTGAGCCATTCCTTCGCCTTGTTCACCACCTGCGGCTGCAGGCGATCCGGCGTGTTCAGCCACTCCGTCAGGAAGGCGATCGACTTCTCGTCCGAGATGCGCAGGAAATAATGATCGGACGTGCGCAGCTCCGGCTTCACGCCGGTGAGCGTGGAGTACGGATTGATGAGATCCGTCGGCCCGTTGACGATGCTGCAGTTCTCGCACGCATCGGCGTATTGATCCTTGGTGTGGCAGTTCGGGCATTCGCCCTTGATATAGCGATCCGCGAGAAACATTTTCTTCACGGGATCGAAGAACTGCTCCACCGGCTTCACGTAGATGAGGCCAGCTTCTTTCAGGCGCTTGTAGATGTCCTGCGAAAGGTCGGTGTTTTCCGGCGAATGCGTCGAATGCCAGTGATCGAACCGGATGTGAAAGCCATTCAGGTACTTCGGACGATCGGCCGCAATGCGCGCGACGAGCTGCTCCGGCGTGACGCCTTCGTCTTCCGCCTTGAGCATGATCGGCGCGCCATGCGCGTCGTCCGCGCCCAGGAAATGCACCTGGTTGCCCACCATGCGCTGGAAGCGCACCCAGATATCGGCCTGGATGTACTCCATGATATGACCGATGTGGAACGGGCCGTTGGCGTACGGGAGCGCGGTGGTGATGAAGATCTTGCGTGGCATCCCGCTAGTTTACAGGGTGCCGCGGGGAAAGCGGGGCGGCGTGCCGCCGGCGCCTCGGAGCGGCTCAGCGTGGCGCCCGATCGAACCTCGAGTGAGGCCTGCGTCGGCGCCGGAGCAGGCGCCGCTGTGAACGACGGCCCGAGTGACCCCCGGATAGCCGAGGCTCAGCCGATGTCCCGCACCGCCTCGAACTTCGCCTTGTTGATGCCTTTCTTGAAGGCCTCTTTGCCCGTGATCTGGCGCGAATCCAGCAACTGTTGGATGGCCGTGTCCATCGTGCGCATGCCGTAGGCACCGCCGGCCTGCATGGTGTTTTCGAGCTGGTCGAGCTTGCCCTGGCGGATGAGGTTCGAGGCGGCGGGCGTGTTCACGAGAATTTCCAGGGCAGCGACGCGGCCGCTCTTATCCGCCCGCTGAAGCAGCTGCTGGGAAACAACCCCACGCAGCGAAGTCGACAGCATCGTGCGCACGTGCGATTGCTTGTCTGACGGAAACACGTTGACCATGCGGTCCACGGTCTGCGCGGCGCCGTTCGTGTGCAGCGTGCCCATCACGAGGATGCCCATCTCCGCCGCGGTGACGGCGATGCTCATCGTCTCGAGGTCGCGCAACTCGCCGACCAGGATCACGTCCGGATCTTCACGCAACGCCGAGTGCAGCGCATGCGCGAAACTCTGGCTGTGCACGCCAATCTCGCGCTGGCTGATGAGGCAGCTCTTGCGCTGATGCACGAACTCGATCGGATCTTCGATCGTGAGGATGTGGCCCTTCACGCGCGTGTTGATGTCATCGATCATCGCGGCGAGCGTGGTGGATTTGCCCGAGCCGGTCTTGCCCGTGACGAGGATCAATCCCTGGTTCGCGCGCGTCATCTGGCGCACGGACTCCGGCAACTTCAGCTCATCCATCGTGAAGGCTTTCGACGGAATGGCGCGGAACACCGCGCCCATGCCGTTCAGCTGGCGCATCACGTTCACGCGGAAGCGGCCGCGATCGGCGAGCGTGTAGGCGAAGTCCGCACCGTCCTTCTCTTCGAAGCGGTCCTGCGCGGTCTTCGGCATGATCTCGTACATCGCGTCTTTCACGAACGTCGGCTCGAGCCGGTCCTGACGCAGGGCCATGAGATCGCCGTACTGGCGGATGCGCGGCGGATCGCCCGCGATGAAATGCAGGTCCGAGCCCTTTTTGCCGAGCACTTCGAGCAGGAATTCGTCGATCGCTGCCACGTCAGGCGTCCGCTTTCTGCGTGCCGACCATGGTGCTCGTCATGTCGAGCTTCGGCAGCACGCTGGTGTCGGTGACGTATTTCTGGAACAGGCGCTTGTCCGACGCATACGCATAGGCATCGTCCGGATCGATTTCTTTCGCGGTGATGCCCGCGAGCAGCGCCTGATCGAGCACCTGCATGCCGTGCTCACGGCCGGTCTGCAGCTGCGCGAGAATCTGATGCGTCTGGTCGGTCTGGATCAGTTTGCCGATGGCCTTGGTCATCACCATGATTTCGCACAGGGCCTTGCGGCCGCGCGAATCCGCCGTCTTGATCAACACCTGCGTGACCACGGCCAGCAGCGATTGCGCGAGGAAGCTCTTCGTCTGCTCGCGTTCTTCGACCGGCAGCGCGTCGATGATGCGGTCGATGGTTTTCACGGCGCCGGTCGTATGCAGTGTGCCGAGCACGAGGTGACCGGTCTCGGCGGCCGTCATCGCCATGGAAATCGTCTCGGCATCGCGCAGCTCACCGACCAGGATCACGTCCGGGTCTTCGCGCATGGCCGCGCGCACGCCTTCCGCGAAGCTCGGGATGTGCGTGTTCAGCTCGCGCTGGATCACCTGGCTGTTCTTGCTCCGATGCACGAACTCGATCGGATCTTCCAGGCTGATGATGTTGAGCCGGCGCGTCTGGTTCAGGTGGTCGATCATCGCGGCAAGCGTGGTGGACTTGCCCGTGCCCGTGGAACCAGTGACCAGGATCATGCCCTGGTGGTAATCGCACAGCTTCGTGACGATGGGGGGAAGCTGCAGCTTTTCGAGCGTCGGAACATCCGTGGGGATCGCGCGGAAGGTGGCGCCGATGCCAGTGTCTTTGCGGAACACGTTGACGCGAAAGCGGCCGCCTTCGGCCGATACATAAGAGAAATCGAGGTCGTTACCCTTGGCGAAAAACTCGCTTTGGTTGCGCGTGAGGATCTCGGTGAGATAGCCCTCGAGCTCCGGCTGGCGCAGCTCGCGGAACTTGATCGGCATGAGGTCGCCATGCATCCGCAGCATCGGTGGCACGCCGACAGCCAGGTGAATGTCCGAGCAGCCCTGCTGCGTACCGAGTTTCAGGAACGCATCGATGCGCGCCAAAGTGTGTGCCTTTTCGGGGGGTTAGAGCGTCGCGAGGTTTAACGCGCGCGCCGGTCCCGAGCAAGAAGGGTGGGGCGAAAATTTGACCTAACGCACGGTCTTTGGCAACTGAATGGGGAGAAGAGCCGGAACAAAGAGGCCCTCAATCGCCGGGCGGCTCGGAGCGCCTGTGTGAGCGCCTCTGAGCCGCCCGGCGATTGAGGGCTCTGTGCTCTCAGGCCCGCCGCCGTTGTGGGGCGCGTCGGAGAGGCCCGCATCATCGCCTACATGTACTTCTCGAGCGCCCCCCGCAGCTCATCCATCGACTGAAAACGCTTCGTCTTGTCCACGGACATCGCCCGGGTCACCACATCGCTCAGCCCGGGGGGCAGGTTGGGGTTGATCTCCTGGGCCGGTCGCGCCTTGCCCTGCACGTGCTGGTACATCACGGACATGTGATCGCCGCGCGAATACGGCGGCACGCCGGTGAGCATCTCGTAGAGGATCACGCCCACCGCATAGATGTCAGCGCGCTCGTCGACTTTCTTGCCGAGGATCTGCTCCGGCGCCATGTATTTCGGCGAGCCGATGACGTAGCCCGTCTTGGTGAGCTGCGTGTCGCCTTCGCGCTGGGCCGCGGCGACACCGAAGTCCACGATCTTGAGCAGGCCTTCCTGGTTGATGAGCAGGTTCGCCGGCTTCAGGTCGCGATGCACGATGCCGACCTGGTGCGCCACCGCCATGCCGGTGCAGATGTCGCAGCCGAAGCCGAGCGCGCGACGCAGCTCCATCGGCTTCTCGTTCACGATCTCGCCGCCGAGCGTGTGCGACGGGAAATACTCCATCGAAATGGCGTAGTTGCCCTGGATGAACAGGAAGTCGTAGATGCGGATGACGTTCTTGTGCGTGATCTTGCGCGAGTAGCGCAGCTCGTGGACGAAGCGCTTCATCACTTCTTCGTCCTGCGACACGTTCGGGTTCAGGAACTTCAGGATCAGCCGCTCGTCGACGACCGTGTCTTCCATCAGCAGCACGGTGCCGAAGGCGCCGCGTCCGATGCGATCGATGTATTTGTAGCGACCCTCGATCACGTCGCCCGACTTGAGCTGCGAGATATCGAGCTTGGCCGCCGCTTCGGCCTGCCGCGCAGCCGCCGCGATCGACGATTCGGACATCAGCATCGTGCGCTGCTGTTCCGTCATCGGAGCCGATGCCTGCGGAGGACGCACGGCTGTCGGCGGCGGCGTCATGCTCGACGGCATCATCGTACCGCTTGGCATCGACGTCGGCAGCGAGCTGCTGCTGATGCGGTTATCCAGCTCGGCCAGCGCCTGATGCGCCATGCGCGAGATGGTCTGGTCCGTCGTATTTGCCTGCGCCTGCAGTTCCGCGCGCACGTGTTCTGCGCGCCGTTCATCGGTGAGTTTCGCGATCGCCTGGATCGCCTCAGCGCGAATCTCGCGCTCCGGCCGCTGCAAGAAGGGCAACAGCGCATCGACGTGCTTCGCATCGCCGAGTTTGCCGAGCGCACGCACCACGATCGGCATGGCCTTCGGGCTTGCGGACGTGAGCATTTCCGTCAGGCGCGGCAACGCTTTCTTGCTGCCGATTTCGGCGAGCGCATCGACAGCGCGTTCGCTCACCCACCAGTCCGAATCGCGCGTGGCCTGGATCAGGCTGTCCACCGCGCGCTCGTCTTTCGTCTGGTTGAGAATTTCGATAGCGGCGCGGCGCACGTCTTCGTCCTTGTCGCGCACCAGCTGCAGCACCGCTTCGATGACCTTGGGCCCGCCGATCTTGCCGAGCGCATCGGCCGCGCGGCTGCGCACCCACCAGTCGCTGTCTTTCAGCGCGCCGAGCAGGAAGCGCACGGAGTTCGCCGTGCCCACTTCGTTCAGCACTTCGACGGCGGCGCGCCGCGCGTACTCGTTCTCGTCCTTCAGGACTTCGATGAGGTACTTGATCGTCTCCGGATGATTCGCCTTGATGACGACATCGATCGCCTTGTTCTGGACGTCGATCTCGGGATCCTTCAACAGTGCCGTGACCCGTTCGATGTCGATGGGCCCATCCATCCGCTGCAGGGCTGAGAGCGTGGCCGCGCGGATGAGCTTGTTTGGATCGCGCAGCTGCGACTGCAGGGCCGTCTGCACTTCACGCGTGTTGAAGCGCGCGAGAATGTTGATGATGTGGACGCGCGCGATGGGGTCTTTACCCTGGATGCGCCCGACCAGCTCGCCGACCGTCGAGGGGTCCGTGATCTCGCCGATGATCCGGAAAAGAGCCGCCTTCTCGTTCGCTTCCTGCGAGTAGGCAACCGTCAGCAGGTCCCGCACGCTGAAGCGGTTCTTCTGCGCGGTGATCACGTCGAGGATCGCGGACTTGGAAATGCCGGGCGTGTTCAACGCGTCGAGCAGCACCCCGGGCGGATAGTTACGGCTGCTGGTGAGTGCCCACGAAATGCCGGCCACCACGCGCGGGCTGCCTTCGACGAGGCCGCGCACGAACAGCGGAAAGGTCTTTGGGTTGACGAGCGCGGTGAGCGCGTCGATGAACGCGACGGTCGAGTTCTTGTCGGCCTCGGGCAGTACGGCGAACACGGCTTCGATCGCCGCCGGACCCAGATCCTTGAGCTTGGCGACGGCCTTCTGCGTGGCGGGGTCCGCGGGATTGGTCGTGGACCTGATCTCCGTGACCAGGCGATCCGCGCGCAAGTTGGAGAAAAAGCTCATTCAGCCTTTCCGTTGGGACCTTTTCGCTACAAACCCCCGCGCGAACAAGAGCGCACCGTCCCATGGGGCACGGGCCCGCATGGGCCGCGTGGACGAGGGCGCGGCAACGTATATCTCTGGCAGAACCGGGTAGATCGTTTTCCCGGCCCTGAAGCAACAACAGGGCCGGCGGGCGATTATGCCACAGGCCATCGGGACCGCTTCAGCTGAGGTGTGCTTCCGCCGCCGGGGGGCCGTGGCAACGATGCCCGTGCGGGCGGCCGCGCCTTGATACGAGCGTGACCTGCTCCGACCCACTACAATTGTGCCGCCAGTGGCACACCCGCCGGCGCATCCCGTAGCACGCCCCGCGGTCGCCGGGCGGCCGTCATCCATCGCAATACTCCGGAACGTTGAATGTCTCAGGACGCAAGCTCCGCCGCGGTCAAAGCGGCTCTCGACCGATATAACGACCCGTTCCTCGGCGACACGCTCGGCGCAGCCCAGGCCGTGAAAGACGTGCAGCCGCACGTGGGCGGCCACAAGGCGCACATCACTCTGGGATTCCCGGTCGGCGGCTATGCGCCGATCCTGGAGGCGGCGCTGCGCGATCAGCTTCGCGTCGCCGGAATCCACACGCCCCTGACGGTGGAGCTGTCCGCCGAGATTCGCGCTCATTCGGTGCAAAAGCAGTTGAAGCCGCTGGTGGGCATCAAGAATATCGTAGCCGTCGCGTCCGGAAAGGGCGGGGTCGGCAAATCCACCGTCGCGGTCAACCTGGCACTGGCCTGGGCGGCCCAGGGCGCGAAGGTCGGCCTGCTCGACGCGGATATCTATGGCCCGAGCCAGCCGCTCATGCTCGGCCTGGAGGGCGCGCGGCCCGGTTCGCCGGACGGCAAGCACCTGATCCCCCTCACCGCTCATGGCATCACCGCCATGTCGATCGGGTTTCTCGTCGATGCCGAACAGCCCATGGTCTGGCGCGGGCCAATGGTCACGCAGGCGCTCACCCAGCTCCTCTCTGAAACGCAATGGGGCGAGCTCGATTACCTGGTCGTGGACATGCCCCCGGGCACCGGGGACATTCAGCTCACTCTCTCACAACGTGTACCTGTCTCGGGCGCCGTGATCGTTACCACGCCGCAGGACATCGCGCTGGCCGATGCGCGCAAGGGCCTCAAGATGTTCGAGAAGGTCGCCGTGCCCGTGCTCGGCATCATCGAGAACATGAGCCTGCACGTGTGCACGAACTGCGGCCACGTCGAGCACATCTTCGGCGCCGGCGGCGGCGCGCGCATGGCTGAGCAATATGGTGTGAGCCTGCTCGGCGAGCTGCCGCTCGATGCGAGCATTCGCGAAGAAGCGGATGGCGGCCGGCCGACTGTCGTTTCCGCGCCGGATACTCCGCGCGCCAAGGCCTATCTCGATACGGCGCGCCGGACAGCGGGAGCGCTGGCGATGCGCGCGAAGGATCGCAGCAGCCTGTTTCCGAAGATCGTCGTCGAAGAGAGCTGATCAGAGCGGCTTGAACTGCTTCGATAGCTTCAGGCTCTGGCCCTGGTAGTTCGATTTGATTTCCTGCCCGTAGAGCGTGGAAGGCACCTGCGCCATGCGCTCGTACCGCAGCCAGCCCACCGTCTGCCCGTGTTCGAGCAGGAACGGCACTTCGTGTGAGCGCACTTCGAGCACGCCACGGCTGCTGCCGGCCTTGCCGGTCTGCGCGTTCCAGCCGAAGCCGGGGTCGAAGAAGCCTGCGTAGTGCACGCGGAATTCGCCGGCGCGCGTGTCGTACGGAAGCATTTCTGCCGCGTATTCCGGGGGAACGGCAATCGCTTCCTTCGTCATGAGGATGTAGAACTCATCCGGCACGAGCGTGAGCGACGACTGCTTGTGAAAATAGATCGGCTCCCAGAAGTCGCGCGGATCGTAGTCGCGCCGCTCGAGATCGATGCGCTTCGTGTTCTTCTTCGCGCGCCAGCCGATGAGCGCGTTGTCCGTCCGGTCGCCCTCCAGGTCGATCGTGAAGGGCAGGTAGCCGGGCCGCTCCGTGCCGTAACCGCCTGTGTCGGCGATTCGACCTTCTTCGATCAGCGCCTTCCAGTCCGCGCTCTTGATCGGCTTCGGATCGATGCCGCGCGCGCGGCTGAAACGCAGCTGATTCAGGCGCGTGCCGCTCTTGACGACGACGCTGAAACTGCGCGGCGCGATCTCGATGTAGAGCTCGCCTTCGTAGCCTGCGTCGACTTCATCGAAGTGCGTGGCGCCGTCGGCGATCAGCCGAGTCAGGATGTCGAGCCGGCCGGTGGAGCTCTTCGGATTCGCGAATGCGGTGACGTCGCTCTTCAGTGCGAGCATCTCAGCCAGCGGCACGACATAGACCTGGCCTTTTTCCAGGACGGCGCCGTCGCGCAGGTCGATGCGGAATTTCTCGATGTCGGAGTCGAGCTCGCGAAGCTTGTCGAGCACCTTCACGCCGCGGCCTGGCAGGAAGCTCGTGTCCACCCGGTACGCATACGCGCCCAGGCGCAGGTCGATGCTGGCGGGCTGGATCTGGTCGGGATCGATGCGACCGAAAATCGCCGTCGCCTTGATATCTTCCGAGACGATCATCGCCTCGATGAACTGGCACGGCAGAATTCCTGTGCTGACGGCCTGGCGCACGGGCTCGACACTGGACGTAGCATGTTCCGGAATCGCCAACGGCGTGTCCCCTGGAGGTTTCGAGGCGGGTGGAGGGGCGGGAGTATAGCGCCTGAGATTGCAGCGGGCCGGCAATCGCCGGGCGGCTCGCGGAGCGAGCGTCATATCGCGGGCTGGGGAATGATCGTTACCGTATGGCTTGGAGCCACCGTCGGCGTCTGGCTCGGAGCGAGCGTCACCGTATGGCTAGGAAGCCGCGTCGGGATGTGCCTTGGAGCGGTAGTCCTCTCAGCCGCCCGGCGATTGAGGGCTTCTTTCCACAGCGCTCACCTTCAACTGCAACTCCCTCTTCCCCTTCCGCAACTGCTCCGCCCGCACCGGCAGATAGCCCAGGCTCGGTGCAATCCACAGTCGCGTCAGCCTGTTCGCCCCGACTCGCTGGCTCGTGTACACAACCGTGTCTAGCTTTCCCACCGGCGTATCCAGCGTGGCGTCGCCCTCACGTCGGTACTGGTATTCCTTGATCTTGTCCTTGTCGATGAGCTGGAAGCTCTTCGGGGACTGGCCAGCAGCAAGCGCACACATCAGTGCCACCTGCACCGAGAGGCTGTCCTGCACACCCGGTTCGAGCTGCTCGCTCACCGGCTTGTTTTCGGCGGTGCCGGTGACGAGATTTTTCTTCCAGTCGAAGTTCAGCGAGACGTCTTTGTCGGTGTCGGACGAGCCGTCGTCGCCTACGTAAGTGCCAGGGCGCACCTTGCCGTCGACGATGGTGAAGTTGCTCGTCTGCGTAATCGTGTCGGGGATAGCCAGCTTGAAAAATCCGCTTGCTTTGTTGCTGGACGTGTACGTGTAGTCAGTTGCGCTATTGCGCTTGAGCTGCAGTGTAGACGTGCCAGCGTTCATGCCGTGCCATTCAACGTCGAGAGTGACAGTGAAAGGTTGAGGGCAGGACGTGGGCTCTGCATTTGCAGGGAATGAAACAGCACAAGACAGCGACAGCAGCGCGCCGAGTGTTGCGACAGGACGGGCTGACTGCGAACCGACGGCGAAAGGTTCGCTAAGAATTCGCATTAGTTAGACCTCGACGAGGACAGATTGGCGCTGCTTTCTGGAGTTCCTTCCAGTCGGAATTCCTCCACGGGCGCTGCAGTGATGGGCGCGCCATCGAGCCATGCTGCTCCGTTTCGCCAAGCGAGTCGTCCGTCGGCCAGCCAGCCGATCACGCGCGGGAGGATCACGTGCTCCGTGGCCAGCACGCGCGCGGCAAGGGTTGTTTCGGTGTCGTCGGGTAGCACGGGAACTCTCGATTGGAGAACGACGGGCCCGCCATCCAGTTCCGCTGTCGCGAAGTGGACGCTGGCGCCGTGTTCGGTGTCGCGTGCTTCGAGCGCTCGGCTATGTGTATGCAGCCCCCGATGCTTTGGCAGCAGCGCGGGGTGGATGTTGATGAGCCGCCCTGCGTACCGCTCTGTAAATTCCGGCGAAAGAACACGCATGAACCCGGCCAGCACGATGATCTCCGCTGCATGGGCGTCTATCTGCTCTGCCAGCGCTCTCTCCGCAGCGGCACGGTCAGCAAATGCCTTCCATGGTACGACCGCTGTGTCGATTCCCAGTTCCTTGGCTATGGTGAGCCCGCCAGCGGTGTCGCGATCTGCGATCACTACGCTGACAGCAGCGTTTATGCGCTTGGTGCGGCAGGCACGCGCGACGGCCTCCATATTGGAGCCACGGCCTGAAATCAGAATGCCGAGACGCAGTGGCGCGCGCGCGCTCACTCGTGAATGACCACGCTGCCGTTGCCGCGACGAACTTCGCCAATGAGACTCGCCGTTTCGCCGCGATCGAGCAGCAGGCGGATCGCTGCATCCGCCTGATCGGCGGGAACCACCGCGATCATGCCGATGCCGCAATTGAACGTGCGATACATCTCTGTGTTGTCGATGTGTGCGGTCGTGCGTAACCAGTCGAACACGGGGTCGCGGTGCCAGCTCGAGCGTTCAAGAACGACATCGAGCCCTTCAGGCAGCACACGCGGAATGTTGTCTGTGATGCCGCCGCCAGTGATGTGCGCGAAGCCCTTCACCTGCAGCTTTTTCGCGAGATCCAGGCAGGACTTCACGTAGATACGTGTCGGCGCGAGCAGGCGATCGTAGAGAGACTTGCCATCGAGCTGCGTCTTCTCATTCGCGCCGGCAAGTGTGACGAGCTTGCGGATCAGCGAGTACCCATTCGAATGCGCACCCGACGACGCGAGCCCGATAACGGCGTCACCTGGTTTGATCGTCGAGCCGTCGATGATGCCGTCTTTCTCAACGACGCCCACGCAGAAACCAGCGAGATCGTAGTCGTCGCCGTGATACATGCCAGGCATCTCGGCCGTCTCGCCGCCCACGAGTGCGGCACCAGCCTGTGCGCAGCCCTCGGCAATGCCGCGAATCACGGCTTCGGCCACATCCACGCGCAGCTTGCCGGTGGCGTAGTAGTCGAGGAAGAAGAGAGGCTCCGCACCTTGCACCACCACGTCGTTCACGCACATGGCGACCAGGTCGATGCCAATCGTGTCGTGACGACCTGTGTCGATGGCAAGGCGAAGTTTCGTGCCGACGCCATCTGTCCCTGACACCAGCACGGGACGCTTGTATCCCGCAGGCAACTCCACGCACGCGCCGAAGCCGCCAATGCCGGCGAGAACTTCCGGCCGGTGCGTGCGTTTGACGAGCGGTTTGATGCGATCGACGAGGGCGTCGCCTGCGTCGATGTCGACGCCCGCGTCGCGGTAGGTAATGCCAGACGGCTTGTTCATGTGTCGCGGAAGACAGACCTGTTGCGGAAGGGGCATGCCTCAAGCCCCGGGAGCCCGGCTCGAGGCGCCGGCGGCGTGTGATATTGTACAGACCGCCGCTCGGCGCAGGGTCCGCGCCTGAAGCTCATGAAACCCGAAATGCTCCATATCGTCCGCAAACTGCCTGCGTTCGCTGCCGTTCTGGCGCTCGTCTCCGCCGTGGCATTGCTGGTGCCGTCGGCTGCATGGGCAACGCGTGTCGTGCGCGTGTATGAGATCGAGATCAGAGGCGAGGCTGCCGGTCCCGCCGTACAGGAAGCGATGCGGCGCGCGCTGGTTCGCGCCACTGGTAGACGGGATGCGGGCAATGACCCCGCGTTTGGCCTGCTGGTCTCAGAGGCGTCCCGTTATGTACAGAGCACGCGCAAGGGCAGCGGTGCTAGCACCGTGGTCGTCTTCGACGGCGCGGCTGTCGAGCAGGCAATCGCGTCTGCGGGCCGCACGGTCTGGGCGCGGGAGAGACCTTTTACTCTTGTCGTGTTCTCGCCGCCGCTGCCAGGGCCCGCAGTCGAATCCACAAGGACGGAACTGGAGAAGGCGGCTGAAGCGCGCGGATTGCCGATCAATCTCGCGCCGCTTCCGGTGACCGATAGCTCTGGGGCCGAGCTGCCTCGCGAACAGCTGGTTCAAAATGCCGCGCGAATGGGCGGAGACGCCGTGTTGGTCGCGCGATCAGACAATCCCGCGGCGAGTGTCTGGCAGTGGACTTTGCAGACCGCGTTTGGAAGCGAAAGCTGGACGGGCGGCCTCGATGCCGGCGTCAACGGGGCCGTGGATGCGCTCAATCGTGCGCAGGAAGCCTCGGCCGGAATTGCAGAGCTCGAAGCCGTTGTACAGGTCGCCGGCGTTTCCACGCTGAACGACTATGCCGCGGTGAGCCGGCTGCTCGAAGGCATACCGGGCCAGAAGAAAGTGAGCCTTGCCGAGAGTAACGGCACCACTGCGACGTTCAGCGTTCTCGTGCGGGGCGGTGCGGATACGGTGGACCGTGCGCTCGGCAACTCGGGTCGGCTCGCGCGGAGCGGTTCTGCCAACGGCCAGCTGCTTTACACTTACCGGCCATAAGTTGCCGTTAGCGTAGCGGTGCGACACCTCCCGAACCTCATCTGCTTGCTGCGTATCGCGCTGGTGTGGCCGGTGGCCACGGCACTGCGTGATGGCAACAACGCGTTGGCGCTGGGTCTGTTCACCGTTGCTGCGATCTCCGACGGTCTCGACGGCTACCTTGCCAAGCGCTTCGGGTGGACCTCGCAGCTCGGCAAGGTGATCGATCCTCTCGCCGATAAGCTGCTGCTGGTCACGGTGTTCATCACTGCGAGCTGGATCGGGCTCGTCCCGTGGTGGGTCGCTGCTGCAGCGATCGCGCGGGACGTCTTGATCGTGCTTGGAGCGGTGGTCTTCCGCTTGTGGTTCGGACCGCTGAAGGGCAAGCCCACCGTCATCAGCAAGATCAACACGCTATTCCAGCTCGGATATCTGGTTGGCGTGATGTTCATCCACGCATTCGGTATCTTGCCGCAGGAGATGATGGACGCGCTCGCGTACATCATGGTCGTCACGACAATCCTCTCTGGCGGCGACTACGTTTATGCCTTCACCAAGCGCGCGTGGGATCTACCACCGGGGCCCATCCGACCTATGGTGGCGTCGCGGGGCGACGCCGCGCGACGCTAGGCGGCGCGGTCGATGCGCCAGCTTCCTCTCAAGGTTCGCATTCCGGACCGTGCGGTGTTCGGCACCTATTTCCCTGCGCGCAACTTACAGGCGGTCGATCACCTGTCGCTCATCGCAGGCGGACATCGCAATGAAACCACCTGGGTGTGTGGACCGCAGGGCGTCGGCAAGACGCATCTGCTTCAGGCCGTGTGCGTGGCAGCGAGCGAGAGCATGCAGTCTGGCTACTACCCCCTTCGCGAGATGAAGTCCCTCGGCGAAGGCGTGCTGGATAACCTGCCGCAGTTCGATTGCCTGTGCCTCGACGATCTGGATTCCGTTACGGGCCATCGCGAATGGGAGCTCGAGCTGTTTCGCGTGCTGCGCGAGATGCAGGAGCGCGGCGCCCGCCTCGTGATGTCTGCCGTTGTCCCGCCGGCGTTGATTCAGTGGTCTCTGCCGGACCTGGGTTCGCGGTGTGCGGCCAGCACGATATTTCAGTTGCGTGCACTCGATGAAGACGAACAGCGCGAGGCGCTCAAGCTGCGTGCGCACGTGCGCGGAGTCGAGCTGCCGGATGACACTGCGCGGTGGCTGCAGCGTCGGTTTCCGCGGGATATGCGCACGCTTTATGAGCTGCTCGATACGCTGGATGAGGCGGCGTTGGTCGCTCAGCGGAGGTTGACCGTGCCGTTTATTCGAACGGTCCTCCGGGATTCTGAGGAGAGCAGGAGCCCTCAGTCGCCGGGCGGCCAATAGAACCGCACCGCCTAAATGTAATCACTGGTGCCTTCCAGGCGCACTGCGAGCGAGGCGACTCTTCGCCCGAGCGCTTGCGCGAGCTGCCGTTCTTCTTCACTCAACGCGGGCGACTCATTGGCGCCTGCGACATGCGAGGCGCCGTAAGGTCCACCGCCACTGCGCGTGATGTTCACCGAGCGTTCGGTAAACGGCAGGCCCACGATATACATGCCGTGGTGAAGCAGGGGCAGCATCATCGAAAGCAGGGTGCTTTCCTGTCCGCCGTGCATCGATTGGGTCGAGGTGAACACCGCGGCGGGTTTGCCCGAGAGCGCGCCGGACACCCAGAGCGCTGAGGTGCTGTCCAGAAAGTACTTCAGCGGCGCAGCCATGTGGCCGAATCTTGTCGGACTTCCCATCACCAGTCCGGCGGCGCTGCGCAGGTCTTCGAGCGTGGCGTAAGGTGCACCCGTCGCCGGAACGAGTTTCGCCGGTCCTTCGCTTTCCGCTACCACCGGCGGCACCGTGCGCAGCTTCGCTGACGCACCGTGAACGCTCTCGATGCCGCGACAGACCTGTCTCGCCAGTTCTGCGGTGGCGCCGTTGCGCGAGTAATAAAGGACCAGAATCTCCGCCATGCAAGTCACCTCGACTGCGAACCGATGCGGCCGCAGCAGCGACACTAGCGTGTCCGAGGCGCATGCGTCGAGCACCGCGCTCACCAACGCGAGTGTTTCAGCGGGCGCGGCCTGCAATGAGAACCGCATTGCTGCCTCCAAATGCAAACGAGTGAGTGAGAAACGTGTCCAGGCGCGCGCCGCTGCGGGGCTCGTTGGGAACGTAGTCGAGGTCGCATTCCGGATCGGGAGCCTGCAAGTTCAACGTTGCCGGATAAAAGCCTGCGTGGAGCGCAGAAAGGCTCGCGACGAGCTCGAGCGCACCCGCTGCGCCCAGCAGATGTCCATGCGCGGATTTTGTGGAGCTGACTGCAATCGACATCGCGTGACTTCCGAACACGTGGCGTATCGCACGCGTCTCCGCAAGATCTCCCACTCGTGTGCCGGTGCCGTGCGCGTTGATGTAGCGAACGTCCGCCGCGCTGATGCGCGCGTCCTCCAGGGCTACCTCGATCGCTTCGCATTGTCCTTCGGTAGACGGGATGCAGATGTGCACGCCGTCCGTGCTGCTGCCGAAGCCGAGAATCTCGCAGATCACCCGTGCGCCGCGTGCGATGGCGCTCTCGAGCGGTTCCAGCACCACCATGGCAGCGCCTTCGCCGAGAACCAACCCGGAGCGGTTGAGCGCGAATGGTTTGCACGCGGCGCCAGGTTGCTGCGCATCCACCGAAGCGAGAACACGCATAGACCGCCACGCGCGAAGCACCACGGGGGTGACACAAGCTTCCGCGCCGCCGGCGAGCGCACAGGCAATGCGTCCATCCCGAATCGCGTGAAACGCATCGCCGATGGCGAGCGCTGATGACGCACAAGCGACTGAATACGTGATGTTCGGCCCGAGCAACGAGAACCGGATGGACAGGTGTGCCGCTGGCGCGTTGTTCATCGCGCAGAGCACGGAGAGTGGCTTCGGCGGCGTGCCGTGATACCAGATATCCCGATGCGCTTCTTCGGTGGCGTTGGCGCCGCCGAGTGCGGTGCCGACGAAGACCGCCGTGCGCTTGCGCAACTCCGGTTCGTTCAGCAAACCACTTTGCGAGAGGGCCTCACTGGCTGCATGCATCGCGTAGCGAGTGACGGGATCGAACAGCGCTCGGTCCGACGCGGAGAGCTCTTCATCCACCGCGTCGTGAAACGGCCACGCCGCGGCGACAGGCTCACTTGTAGGGTCTGCAGCGATCAGCCGCACACCTGTGCGTCCCGCGCGAAGTGATTCGGTCAGCTCCGCCACGGAGTTACCGAGCGCGCAGATCGCGCCAACACCCGTTATCACGACTCTATTCCGCATAACGGCTCACCTCGGCGTCTGTGAGCCGATCGACGCTGGCCGCCAGATCGTCGAGCGAGCGGATCTGCTCGACTTCCGTCACGTCGATCGAAATTCCATAGTGCCCCTCGACCGCGAACACGAGATCGAGGGCACTGAGTGAATCGACACCCGCATCGGCCAGGGTGGTGGACTGGTTGAGCACGTCTTCCGGCACGCGGAGCGTTTCGACGGCTAGACGTCGAACAGTGGCAAGAGTCTGCGAAGTCATTCTGCGGGTCTCCTTCCGATGGTTGAACGGTCGTCCTTGCAGGCGGGTGGCTATTTCACGAGCAGCTCCAGTTCCGGTACTTCGTGGAGCAGGTGTGGGGCGGCGTTGCATTTGTCCTTGAGCAATCGCATCGGCGCGTCCTCTTCGAGGCGGCCCGGTGGCGTCACGGGACGGGACACGCGCGGGAACATTTCCCAGTGTTGCCAGTGCTCGGGATTCAGCTGAAGCTCGCGCTCGAAGCAGCTGAACACGGCGCGTGTCAGCATGAATATCGATTGCGGTTCGTCGAACGCGATGAAGCGCCTGGAGTCGATCGGACGGCCCACGGTGACGCGCACACCGAGGCGCACCGTGGGCGCAGCGAACACGGGCACCACCCACGCATCGCTGCGCAGAGCAAAAAACGCAGTGCCCGCAGCGACGCGCAGCATCCGTCCGAAGAACGGCACGGCCAGCGTATGCGCGAAGTCGTCGAACGCGTCCGGCATCATCACCAGCCACTCATTGCGTTCGAGCGCGCGCATCGCAGAGACGACGCCAGGGAAACCACCGAGCAACTTGCTGACGTCGGCACCGCTGCGTTCGAAGAGTCTGTTCAGCCTTCGGGTACTGCGGGTGGCGTCGTAGAACAGGTTGATCGGCTGCCGCGTTCCGATTCGGCCCACGACAGCGGCAAAGCCGACCGGCGCGGCGCCGTAGTGAGGCGCAGCTAGAATCACGGGGCGTGATCCATCGAGAATCGGCGCTGCAAAGGCAGTGCCCTCGAACTGCGCTCGCTCATCGAAAAATCGGCGCAGCTCGGCGCGTGAGAGCCCCAGCACATGTGTGAGCAGCAGTCGGGATCGCCAGCGGGACTCGAGCACGGCGCGAGCGAAGTAAGGCCCGCTCGGTGCATCGCGCAGTTCCCTTAGCGACTGGCACGCGCGTTTGCCGGGATGAAATCGGTCCGGCAGCATTGATGACAGCCGGAACGACACGGTGCCGGCGAACCGATAGGCCAGTGCGGCGAGAAGAGAGGACAGTCTCATGGCAGGGTTCTCTGGCGGGTTCGCTAAGGAAGGGCGGTGCCGATGAGTGCACGCTGTCGCGCGACGACCGCGGCGAGTGCAGCGCCAGTGCGTTCTCGGTCGCAGAACCGCGATTGCAGCTGCATGCGCAGAAGGCACTCGATGTCTTTCATTTCTTCCCGCGAGTGGCTCCACAACGCGCGTTCTGATTTCTGCGCGAGGCAATCCCGCGCGAGCCAGTCATCAGGTGGATCAGCGAGGTCGGTGCACAGGCCGAGCATTAAACGATGCACGAGATGGGTGACAGAGACGAGCTGGCCCTGGCCGTCGAACGCGTCGTCGTAACGGATCTCGTTGAGCCGGAAGCCCCACCGGTGCATCGACGTGGCGAGCGCAAACACACGCGGGCGATGGCGCAGGACAAGCAGTGCCTCGAGTGTCGAGAACGCGTGGGGCTCATCCTTGAAAGGAACCCTGACGCAGCTCGAGTCGTAGCAGGGCGTCTGATCCGGAAACGAAAGTATCGTGTGGCTGAGCGCGGACTGCCCCGCGAAGGCCTGCGCAATTTCTGACGCTGACGCCAGAACGTTACCCGAAGGCCAGGTCGCGCGCGCCGTGAGGGGCCCGTTCGTGATGACACACGAACGCATCGCCCCGAGCGCTTGCGCAAACGCCAGTGACGTGCGCGTCGTCGGTGAGATGACGAGCACGTGCGTCGAAAGGCTTCTCAGCAACCTCAGTGCTCTGCCGATGGCGAGCGGGCGCGCAAGTTGCGTGGCGATGGAATGCAGCATGCGAGAGAGTCCTTTCCAGTTCGGGCCGATGCGAGGTCGGAGCGAAGTGTGAAGGAGGGGGATGCGACACTCCCGCTCCACGCGTGGTGGAAACGTATCGAAATGATCGCAGTGCAGCGATGGATTACGATGCGGGTTCGGGAGGAGCTTCGATGGTCTGCAAGAAATCGGTGGTGGGCGGGCGCGTGCAGGGAGTGTTCTACCGCGCGACGACGGCGCGCCATGCGCGAGAGCTGGGGGTCAGGGGGTATGCAAAGAATCTTCCCGATGGGCGCGTGGAAGTGTTGGCTGTGGGGGAAGCTGATGCGGTTGAGGCGTTGGTGAAATGGCTTTGGGTGGGGTCGAGTGCGTCGAAGGTGACGTCGGTGGAGACGGTGGACGTTGTGCTGAGTGCCGAGCAGTACCCTGAGGGATTTGTTACGGGGTGAAGATCAGGAAGCCCTCGAGCGCCGGGCGGCTGGGAGGGAATGCGGCCAAGGCGCAAGAGACCGCCAAGGAGCACGAAGCTGCCAGGACGCGCCAGGCCGAAGAGCTGCCTGCCACTCGACCGAAAACGCGCCGGCTCGAACGACCGAAGCGGCGGTGTGAACTCAGCGGCCGGTTGGCTTCAGTGGCCGCGGGCGATTGTCCGCCGAGAGCCCCAGATCATCAGCCCCGTTGTAGCGCGACCATTGGGCGATGACGAGGTCCGAATACGTGCGGCGCCCGACGCTGCCGTTATATCGCGCCAGCGCGCGGGTGACGCTGCTGCGTTCTTTCTTGAGATAAAAACGCAGGATCGCGCAGCCCATGCGGATGTTCTGCGGAATGCGAGTGAGCTCGTGTCGCTTCATGCCGAGCTGCTCGGGCCAGAACGGCATCACCTGCATCAGCCCCACTGCGCCCGCCGAGGACACGGCGTAGCGATCGAAGCGGCTCTCGACGTGGATCAGCGCCATCACCAGGCCGGGTGGCAAACGCGTTTCGCCGGCGCGCTGCGATTCGCAGATGACTTCCTTGAGGATGAGCAGGCGCTCGTCGCGGTCCTTCACGATTTTGCGAAGGCGCGGTTCCATCATCTTGTACCAGACTTCGCTTTCGTAGCGGTCTTCGAAGCATTCGGCCTGGGAGATGGCGGTTTGGACGATGGCGCGCAGCTCGGGATCTTTTTGCTGGTCGGCGTGGGCGGTGGTGCTTCCCAGGAAAAGAAGCAAAAAAAATAAGTTGAGGCAGAGAGTGCGAACAGAAAGTATCGCGCCCGCCGCGCCCGCCGCGCCCGCCGCGCCCGCCGCGCCACGGATCACGCGCTCGGCGCCGGCCGGGCCGCAGCCCCGCAAACGCCACGTCGCGCCGCTAGCGCGCCATCTTCGCGCGAACAAATTCCACCGCGCCGTCGAGCGGCATGTCGGTGCTTTCCGTGTCACGCCGGCCGCGGTATTCGAGCTTGCCGGCTTCGATGCCGCGCTCGCCCACGACCACCCGATGCGGAATGCCGAGCAGCTCGGCGTCTGCGAACTTGACGCCGGGGCGGGCGTCGCGATCGTCGAACAGCACTTCGATGCCGGCCGCTTCGAGCTCGGCGTACAGTTTTTCGGCGACTTCGCGGACACGGTCGGACTTCTGGGCCCCGATGGGAACGAGCACCACGTGGAACGGCGCGATGGGCTCCGGCCAGATGATGCCGCGCTCATCGTGGTTCTGCTCGATGGCAGCCGCCACGATGCGCGTCACACCGATGCCATAGCAGCCCATGTACGGCGCCACGGACTTGCCGGATTCATCCAGCACCGCGGCCTTCATCGCTTCCGAATAGATCTTGCCGAGCTGGAAGATGTGACCCACTTCGATCCCGCGCACGATTTTGAGCTTGCCCGTGCCCGAGGGGCTCGGATCGCCTTCCACCGCATTACGCAGGTCCGCGACATCCGTCGGCTCGGGCAGATCGCGACCCCAGTTCACGCCGGTGAAGTGCATGCCGTCTTCGTTCGCACCCACGCCGAAGTCGCTCATCGACGCGACTGCATGATCTGCAATGAACGTGATCGAAGGAGCATCGCCCGCGACCGCGCCACTGCGAATCGGACCGAGCGAACCGAAGCCCGCGCCAAACGCCGCACGCACCTGCTCCGCGCTCGCCTGGCGCAGCGGCGAAGCCACTTGCGGCAGCTTGCTCACTTTCACTTCGTTGAGCTGATGGTCCCCGCGCAGCAGGAACGCGACGAGCCCGCCATCCTTGCCGGCGTAGACGAGCGTCTTCACCGTCTTCTCGACCGGCACCTTCAGGAACTTCACCAGATCGTCGATCGTCTTCACGCCCGGCGTGGCGACTTTCGTCAGCGCTTCAGCCGGTACCGCTCGACCTTCGCTGGAAGGCAGCGTTTCAGCGGTTTCGACGTTGGCGGCGTAATCATCGCCGTCCGAATACGCGATGGCGTCTTCACCCGAAGCAGCCAGCACCTGGAACTCGCGCGAGGTCTTGCCGCCGATGGCGCCCGAGTCGGCCTGCACTGAACGGAAATCGAGACCCATGCGCGTGAACATGCGCGAATACGCAACGTGCATACCCTGGTACGTTTCGCGCAGCGAGTCTTCGTTCATGTGGAACGAGTACGCATCCTTCATGATGAACTCGCGCGAGCGCATCACGCCGAAGCGCGGGCGGATCTCGTCGCGGAACTTCATCTGGATCTGATAGAAATTCACCGGCAGCTGGCGATAGCTCTTGAGCTCGCGCCGGGCAATGTCCGTGATGACTTCTTCGTGAGTCGGGCCCACGCAGTAGTCGCGATCGTGACGGTCTTTCAGCCGCAGCAGCAGGCCTTCCGCACCGATGCGCTCCCAACGACCGGTTTCCTGCCACAGCTCGGCCGGCTGGATCGCGGGCATCAGCACCTCGAGGGCGCCGGCGCGATTCATTTCCTCGCGCACGATGTTTTCGACCTTGCGCAACGTGCGCAGGCCGATGGGGAGCCACGTGTAGATGCCGGCGGACAGGCGGCGGATGAGCCCCGCGCGCAGCATCAGCTGCTGGCTGATGATGTCGGCCTCGGCCGGCGTCTCTTTCAGGGTGTTGATGGGGTATTGAGAGAGTCTCATCGCGCGGGCTTGAAGGCCTTGGGCAAAAAGGGCGGGCATCTTAACAGGGTGCTGGCGGATGGCTTAGCGAGCGGCTTCTTTAGCCGCCCGGCGATTGAGGGTTTCCTGATCTGGGCCGAACAGACCCCCAGAAGCCCGCAATCACCGGGCGGCTGGGAGCGCGTACGTCGCCGCCCCGTACCCACACAGGCCTTGCTACCATTCCCGCCCGATGGAACCCACCGCAACCGACCGTCCACCCCCGCCGCGGGGCGTTTACCTGCTGCCGCAGCTCCTCACCACGGGGTGCCTGTTTTCGGGCTTCTACGCAATCGTCGCGGCTATCGACAAGAATTTCGCCCCGGCCGGCATGGCCGTGTTCGTGGCCATGATTTTCGACGGGCTGGACGGGCGCATCGCCCGGCTCACGCGCACCGAAACCACGTTCGGCAAGGAATACGACAGCCTGGCCGATATGGTCGCGTTCGGCGTCGCACCCGCCATCGTCACGTATCAATGGGGCGTGGTGCGCATCGCGGAATACGGGCGCGAATGGGAGCGGTTCGGCTGGCTGGCCGCATTCTTCTACTGCGTCTGCGCCGGGCTCAGGCTCGCGCGCTTCAATGCGCGCGCGGCCACGCTGGACAAGCGGTATTTCGAAGGGCTGCCGAGCCCCTCGGCCGCGGCTATCGTGGCGGCGTTCGTGTGGTTCTCGAGCGCGCGCGGGCTGGAAGAGCCGGGGCTCGTCGGGCTCATCGCGGCGTTCCTGATCACGGCATCGGCGGGCCTGCTCATGGTGAGCAGCTTCGGCTTTCCAAGCTTCAAGAAATTCGACATCGACAAGCGCATCAAGCGCGCTTACATGATCATCGTGCCGGTGTTTTTCGTGCTGATCGCGATCGATCCGCCGACGATGCTGTTCTCGATTTTCACGACCTATGCATTGTCCGCTCCGGTTCTGTGGGTGGGACGGCGCATACGTCGTGCCCTGCGCGGCGCGCCCGCCGGTGCGGGCCCGGGTTGACGATGGACTCCGCTCGCCAGCTCGAATATCTGCAGGCGATGGGGGTGGATGTGTGGGTGCGCCGTGTGGCGCCTGCACAGCGCATTGCGCAGGTGGACGCAGTGTCGGCAGTCGAGACGGCGGCGCACGCTTCGGCCGTGGCCGCGGCTGCGCCCGAGCTGGCGCCTGAGCCGTTCGAGGATGCTCCGTCCGCCCGCCCAGCCGACGAAGACGCTCAGTGGAAAGCCCTGCGCGACGAAGTCCTCACCTGTACCAAATGCCAGCTCCACGCCACGAGAACCCAAGGCGTCTTCGGGGTCGGCAATCGTCGCGCCGACTGGCTCATCATCGGCGAAGCCCCGGGGGCGGAAGAGGATCGTCGCGGTGAGCCCTTCGTCGGCCGCGCCGGGCAGCTGCTCAATGCCATGCTCAAGGCCATCGGGCTGGAGCGCGAGCAGGTGTTCATCGCCAACGTGCTGAAGTCCCGTCCCCCGGGCAACCGCGACCCGAAGCCGGAGGAGGTGGCCGCCTGCCTGCCGTACCTCATGCGCCAGATCGCACTGCTGCGCCCGCGCCTGATGCTGGCCGTGGGTCGTATCGCGGCCCAGAACCTGTTGGCCACCGACGTGGCGCTGGGGCGGCTGCGTGGCCAGGTCCACACGTTCGGCGAGCTGAATACGCCGCTCATCGTGACGTATCATCCGGCTTACCTGCTGCGCTCGCCGGCCGATAAACGAAAGGCCTGGGAAGACCTGAAATTCGCGCGCGGCACGTTCGAACGGCTGGCTGCGCAGGAACCGTGATGGCAACCGCTCCGGAATTGCTCGCTTCGCCCGAGCTGCTGATTCGCACGATGATCGAGACGGACGTGCTGTCCGTCGTTGCAATCGAACGCGCGTCGTACCAGTTTCCCTGGAGCGAAGGCATTTTTCGCGATTGCCTGCGCGTCGGCTATGTCTGCCGCGTCGCCTGTATCGGCGACGAAGTGGTCGGCTACGGCGTCATGAGCGTCGGGGCCGGCGAAGCGCACATCCTCAATCTTTGCGTGAACGGCCATTCCCGTTGCCGTGGCGTCGGCCGGCGCATGCTCCAATATCTCGTCGAGCGCGCCCGCAGTGCCGGCATGGGCGAGGCGTTTCTCGAAGTGCGCCCGTCCAACACAGCAGCCATCCGGCTGTATCAGTCGATGGGTTTCGAGCAAGTGGGCATTCGTCGCGGCTATTACCAGGCCATCGGCGGGCGAGAGGATGCGTCCGTGCTCAAACTCGTGCTGCCAGGTCGTCGTCCTCGCGCGACTTGAGCTTCTGCCGCACACTCGCGGCCCTCTCGAAACCTAAGGTCTGAAGATGCCCATGTCCCGTGCCCTGCGCTGCCTTGCCGCGTTGCTTGCCACGTTGACCGTCGCGTCCGCCGGGGTCGCGCAGGAACGCAGTATCGTGGAGGCGTACCGTCTCGCGACGCTCATGGAGCCGAATGCCGCGGTCAAATCGCTCGACGATTGGGATGCGATCATGAATCTCCTGGCGCGCAGCGCGTCGCAGATCCACGAAAACGATCGCGGCGAAAACAAGATCGCGGGCCAGTCGCTCAGCGCTTACTGGGACCAATACCTGCTCGTGCCCGAGCAGAAATCGAAGCTCGACGCGCTCCGCGACAAGGCGCGCGTGCAAGCGGAAGCTGGCAACCAGAAGGGCGTCGATGCCGCGCTCGCCGAGGTGACGCCGCTGCTCGCGGCCGAGCGATACAAAGCGGCAGTGCTGCTGGCGTTCAGTTATGCGGCGGGCAGCGTCACGTATCAGCGGACGCTGTTGGATCCCTGGATCAAGCGCGCGCCGCCGGCGGAGCTGACGAGTGCGGATCAGCAAGCGGACGCGGGCTACAACGCGCTCATCAAAGCGCTTGCCGACTCGGTGCGCGCCAAGAAATACGAAAGCGGCTACACCAAGCTGTTCACGGATACCTCGCGCAATTCGCTCAGCGCACTCAACGCTCAGCGGCTGCGGCTCGTGAAGGAGCAGGCGTCGTTGCCAAATCCGATCGGCATTCCGCCCGTCTCGCGTCTCACCTCGTGTCCAGACCCCGTGCCACCCGCGAAAGACCGCGAACGGCCGTCTCTCGGCAGCGGTTTCCCGTCGTCCGAAGAGTTCTATCCGGCGTTGGCCAAGCGCGCGCAGGTGCAGGGCGCCGTCACCTTGCTCACGTCCATCACCGACACAGGCTGCCTCGCGCGCGCGGAAATCGCAGAAAGCTCCGGCGACCGCACGCTCGACCAGGGCGCGCTCGAGCTCGCCATGGCCGGGAGTTTCGTGCCCGGTTCGATTGACGGGCATTCGATTCCGGGGGAGATGAAGTTCAGGGTGAAGTTCGAGCTGCAGGACTAGCGCATACCGACACGCGGGCGGCCCTGCCCATGCCACAATGGCCGCGGCGACTCGAATAACAGGACTCTGGGAGATATGTCGTCTACTCGTGCCGACCGGCGCACCGTGCTCGCTGCAACGGTCGCTGTCTTTTGTGCGGTGGGTGCGGCACTTCCCGCTCGTTCCGCCGCTCCGTCTGCCGAGCTGCAAAAGCAAGTTCGCGCCGCGACCTTCGAGGTAGTGCTCAAGAAGCCGGACGCAGACCCCCTTACCTATGAAAAGGCGCTGCCGCTCGAACTGCTGCCCTACGCTGAGCGCACGGACAAGTACTGGTCGATGGGCACTGCCTTTGCCATTGCGCCGGATACATTCGTTTCCGCAGGTCACGTGATCCTCGCGGGGGTCGGGAGCCAGTTTGGCATCCCGGCGTTGCGAGACGCGCAAGGCAACGTCTACCCGGTCGATCGCGTCACGAAGTTCTCGCTGCATGAAGACTTCGCCGTGTTCACGCTTGCGAAGCCGCCTTCGGTCACGCTGCTTCCGACCAATACGAAGCCTGCGATCGACGACCCCGTATTCGCCGTCGGCAATGCGCTGGGCGATGGCGTCGTCATTCGCGATGGGCTGCTCACTTCGATGACGCCCGAAGATCAGGACGGTCGCTGGAAGTGGCTGCGATTTTCCGCTGCCGCTTCTCCTGGCAACAGCGGCGGCCCGCTGCTGGACGCGCAGGGCAACGTCGTCGGCATCGTGATCGGACGCTCGCAGAGCGAGAACCTGAATTTCGCGCTGCCGATCGACCGCGTGCTCAACGATCCGGGCAAGCTCGCCACCATGGACGTGCGCGAAAACTTCACGTTGCCGATCCTCACCGGCGGCGACGTTTCCGTGATGAAGGATGCGTTCCCGCTCCCGCAGGCGTACGGCGAATTCTCGAAGCGCATGCTCGAGGCGCGCTTCAACTACTATCAGACGGCGCGTAACCGCATCCTCAGCACGCGCGCCGCCGAGCTGTTCCCGCATGGCGAGTCGGCAAAACTCCTGGCGTCACCCGAACGGCTCGGTGCTCCGAGCCTCGTCGTGCAGGATGCAGATCGGGTCTGGACCGCGGACGACGGTAGCGGACTCGAGGAAGCGCAGCTCGGCGAAGACGGCCACGTGAAGCTGCGTTATCACGGTCGAGTTGCGCTCTTCGAAATGAAGCGCCCCGCTGCGCCGGAATGTCGATGTGGCCGGGCATTCGCTCAACGATTACTACGATCGGTACGTCCTTCAGGCCGAGCCGAAAGCAAAGCTCGAAGCACTCCGTGATGAGGCGCGTCAGAGACGCGAAGCAGGCGATGAAGCCGGTGTGCAAGCCGCGCTGGCCCAAGCACAGCCGCTCCTGCAGGCTGAAAAGTATAAAGCCGCTTTGGTGCTGACCTTCAGCGGCTATGCGGGTCTGCTGCGGCATCAACGCGACCTGTTGACGCCGTGGCTAGCACGCTCCGCGCCTTCAGAGCGGGCGAGTGCCGATGCGACGGTGGAAACCGCGCACGCCGCGCTGCTAAAGGCGCTCGATAGCGCCGTTCGCGCGCCCAATCACGACGCCGGCGCCGTCAAGAACCTGAACGAGCTCGCGTCGGCCACGCCGCTGGAGGCGCTCAACGCGCAACGATTGCGGCTGGTGGCGGAGCAGGCTGATTTACCCAATCCGGTTCCGATCGCGGCACTGGTCCGCACCACTGCGTGCCCCAAGGCAGTGCCGCCTCCGCTCGACCGCCAGAAGCCCAGCCTCGGCAGCGATTTCCCTGCCTCGGAGGAGTTTTATCCTGCGACCCCGAAGTCGCAACGTGTCACCGGACCGGTGACAGTCGACCTGCTGGTTTCCGACACCGGCTGTCCCGTCCGGGCGGAAATTGGCCGCAGCTCCGGCGATCCGGCGCTTGACCAGGGCGCCCTGGACCTGGCGATGGCGGGCCACTATGTGCCCGGCTCCAAGAATGGCCAGGCGGTGCCGGGCGAGCTTCGTTTCCGCGTGAAGTTCGAATTCAAGGACTAGGCGGGCGCCTGCTTTATACTGCGCGCCCCTCGAGAAACCCCTGTAGCTCCCGTGCCCGAAGCCGGTCTTGCGAACGAAATCACCCGACGACGCACCTTCGCGATCATCTCCCACCCCGACGCCGGCAAGACCACGCTCACCGAGAAGCTGTTGCTGTTCGGGGGCGCGATCCAGATGGCGGGGACGGTGAAGGGCCGCAAGGCGGCGCGTCATGCCACCTCGGACTGGATGCGGCTCGAGCAGCAACGCGGAATCTCCGTCACGTCGTCGGTGATGCAGTTTCCCTATCGGCACGCGATCGTGAACCTGCTGGATACGCCCGGTCACGAAGACTTCTCGGAAGACACGTACCGTACGCTCACTGCCGTCGACTCCGCGCTGATGGTCATCGACTGTGCCAAGGGCGTCGAGGCGCGCACCATCAAGCTCATGGAAGTCACGCGGCTGCGGAACACGCCGATCATGACCTTCATCAACAAGCTCGATCGCGACGGCCGCGCGCCCATCGAGCTGCTGGACGAAGTCGAAAGCGTGCTGAAAATCCGCACGGCGCCCATCACGTGGCCCATCGGCATGGGGCGCGATTTGAAAGGCATCTACCACCTGCTCGAAGACCGTATCTATGCCTATGAAGCAGGCAAGGGCGGACGCGTCGGTGAAAACTTCACCATCGACACGCTGGCGAGCGACGAGGCGCAGGAATTTCTCGGCGACATGGCGAAAGCCTTCGCGGCGGAGATCGAGCTCGTGAAAGGCGCGACGGATGTCTTCGATCCGGAAGCGTATCGCGCGGCGAAACAGACGCCCGTGTTCTTCGGCTCCGCCATCAGCAACTTCGGCGTGGAGGAGCTCCTCACCTCGTTCACCGAACACGCGCCGGGACCGATGCCGCGCGCCACGCGCGATCGCGAAGTGCAGCCGCTCGAAGACAAGCTCACCGGTTTCGTGTTCAAGATCCAGGCGAACATGGATCCGGGCCATCGCGACCGCATCGCTTTCATGCGGCTGTGCTCGGGTCGATACGAGCGGGGCATGCGGCTGTATCACGTGCGTCAGGGCAAAGAAACGCGCGCGTCCGATGCGCTCACGTTCATGGCCGGCGATCGCTCGGCAGCCGAAGAGGCTTTCGCGGGCGACATCATCGGCCTGCACAACCACGGCACCATCAACATCGGCGATACGTTCACGGAAGGCGAAAAGCTGGCTTTCACGGGCATTCCGAACTTCGCGCCCGAGCTGTTCCGGCGCGCGGTGTTGAAGGACCCGCTGAAAATGAAGGCGCTGTCGAAGGGCCTCTCGCAGCTGTGCGAAGAGGGCGCGACGCAGCTGTTCAAGCCGCTGCGAAACAACGACATGATTCTCGGCGCAGTGGGACAGCTGCAGTTCGAAGTGGTGGCGTTCCGGCTCGAAGACGAATACAGCGTGAACTGCGTGTTCGATGGCGTGAACGTGTATACGGCGCGCTGGGTCACCGGCGACGAGCGCAAGATCGAAGAGTTCCGCATCAAGGCCTACGAGAACCTCGCGATCGATCATGCCGGCCAGCTCGTTTACCTCGCGCCCACCCGCGTGAACCTTGCACTCACCCTGGAGCGCTGGCCCGAGCTGAAATTCAACGAGACGCGCGAGTCGGCGAGCTGAGCGCAACCGGACGCGGGCCCGCGCCACGCGTCCTCAAATTGGTCCAGGCGGCACGGGAAGCATCATGGCGGCGACTGCAGACGGAACGTCGAAAACTGGGCATGCGCGCAGCGTATTGTTGCAGCGGCCGGTGATTGGCTGGGCGCTGTGCGACTGGGCGAACTCCGCTTTCGCCACCACGGTGATGGCCGGCTTCTTCCCGCTGTTCTTCAAGCAATACTGGAACGCGGGCGTCGAAGCCACGGAGAGCACGTTCCGTCTCGGGCTCGCGAACGGCATCGCCAGCATTATCGTGGCCTTCATGGCGCCAGTGATCGGCGCCATCGCGGACAAGGGCGGCGCGCGGCTGAAGCTGCTCGCGCTGTTCACGGTGATCGGTGCGCTTGCCACCACGTCGCTGTACTGGGTGGCGAAGGGTGACTACGTCACGGCGGGCCTGCTCTATGTCGTGGGCTCGCTCGGATTCTGGGGCGGCAACCAGTTCTACGACTCGCTGATCACCGACGTCGCGCACGAGAAAGATTACGACCTCGTCTCCGGCTACGGCTATTCGCTCGGTTATCTCGGCGGCGGCGCGCTGTTCCTCATCAACGTTCTCATGGTCACGAAGCCCGCGATGTTCGGCATTGCTGACGCAGCCGAAGGCGTGCGGTTGTCATTCCTCACCGTGGGCGTGTGGTGGGTCGTGTTCACGCTACCCGTGCTCTTCTGGGTGAAAGAAGGCAACACGGCGAACGCGTTGCCGTTTGCCGCCGCGATTCGCGCGGGCCTTGCGGAGCTCGGCGGCACCATCCGCCACCTGCGCGGCGACAAGACGTTGATGTGGTTCCTGCTGGCCTACTGGTTCTACATCGACGGCGTGAACACCATCATCAAGATGGCGGTGGACTACGGGTTGTCGCTCGGCCTGAACCAATCGGCTCTCATCACGGCGTTGCTGATCACGCAGTTCGTCGGCTTTCCTGCAGCACTGGCATTCGGCTGGCTCGGCAAGAAGATTGGCCCGCGCACGGGCATTTTCATCGGCATTGCCGTGTACATGGGCGCCGCGTGCTACGCGTATTTCCTCGATTCGGAAACCGAGTTCTATGCGCTGGCGATCGTGATCGGGCTCGTACAGGGCGGCGTGCAATCGTTGTCGCGCTCGCTGTTCGGGCGCCTGGTGCCGGCGGGCAAGGCTGGCGAGTTCTTCGGCTTCTACAACCTCATGGGCAAGGCCGCGTCGATTCTCGGCCCGATCCTTACAGGTGTGGTTGCGTTGCTGACGAAAGACTCGCGGCTCGCCATCGTGTCGATCTCAATTCTGTTCGTGATTGGCGCGTTCTTCCTGTCGCGCGTGAAGCTCGAAACGCGCTGAAGCGATCTCACCAGGCGGCGGGGTCGAGTCCGTAGCCCGTTTTGAGCGCTTCATAGAGCGACGGGTGCAACCGCTTCAGCTCCGCCGGCACTTCGAAGAAGGCTTCCGTGGCGTAGGCAAAGAACTCGGCGGGATCCTCGCCGCCGTCAGGATCGATCAGCGTTTCCTCATGTCGGTCCAGCGCGGCGACGTGCTCGTCGTACTCGTCTTCCAGCACATCCTGCAATTCGCCGTCGACACTGTGGTCGAGGTAATGCGCAAACTCATGCAGCACGACGTTGCGGATCTCGCCTTCTTCCAGCGGCGCTGTCACGTCTTGCCACGAAAGCACGATTCGCGCGGTGTCCTGCGCCTCGCCTGATACCGCGTCTTCGCTTTCCGTGACGATGCCGGCGTCGTCTTCTTCGGTGCGAGTGATCACGAACGTGTCGGGGTAGATCAGCACGCTCATCAGTTCGCGATATGCGTTCGCGCTCTGGTTCACCGTGAGCAGGCACGCCTGAGTGGCCACGACGAGTCGCATCTCATCCGTGACCTGCAGCCCATCGCAGCCGACGAAGCGCACATCCCGAAAGAATGCACGGACGGGCGGCTCCAACCGTTTGCGAAGATCTGGCGGCAAGCGGGAATAGAGCGGTAGCGATCGATTCAGCAGCTCACGCCATTCAGGCGGAAAGGGCACCGCGATCGCGCGCTTGCGCCGAAGCGTACGCAGCGCCATGACCGCGAGCATGAGCACTACGACGCCCGCGCAAGTCACGAGCAACTGAGTGACCTGCAGGTCGCTCATGCTTCGCGCGGAGCTTTGAAACGAGTGACGGCATTCTCGAACGCGCTGACGGCGGAGTGGTGCGCCCGGTCGTCGCCATTCTTTCCAAATCGAAGATTCGCGTAGGCGAGCAGCAGCGCGCGCGCCGATGCAGCGAGATCCGGCCGGCGGCTCGAGACGACTTCCGCGTATGCGAGCGGGCCTTCATGCGCTTCCCGGACCGCACCCGCGCGCGCCAGTTTGCGACACAGTTTTTGATACGCGCGAGCGAGCCGATCCGACGGCGCGCTGCGCTGGGCCCGCGCCACGTGCCATGCAATCACGATGAGCCAGCCGATGAGACCGCTCGCCAGCAGGTATCCGAGCACTCGCCAGTCCGGATCGGCGAAGCCCATCCAGCGCAGCAGGTCGAACTGGGTGCGCATGTCGAACTTCACGACGCGCTCGTTCCACCAGTCGTTGGCCGCGTCCCATCGCTGCCGCAGATCCGTGATCCACGCGACGTCGCGCATCATGCGCGAGCCGACGGAACCGACGTCCGGCAGCAGATCGAACAGCCCGCGGCGCAGGCGCTCTGGCGCGACGACGGCCGTGGGATCGAATCGAATCCAGCCGTGATCGTCGATCCACACTTCCGCCCACGCGTGCGCGTCGGACTGGCGAACGAGAAAATATTCGCGAATCGGATTCCACTCGCCGCCCTGATAGCCCGTAACCACGCGCGCCGGCACACCACCCGCGCGCATCAGCGTGACGAACGCCGATGCGTAGTGCCCGCAGAAACCGCGCTTCGTGTTGAACAGGAAGTCGTCGACCGAATCCATGTCCAGCAGCGGCGGCGTCAGCGTGTATTCGAATCCGCCCTGCTGGAACATCGTCAACACCGCGGTGATGAAGGCCTGTTCCGAATTCACCTCCGCGCGCATTTTCTTCGCGAGCGCGACGGAGCGCCGGTTGCGGCCTTCCGGCAGGGCCGTGTCGACTCGCCGCGCGACGATGGGGATCGAGCCGTCGACGTGCGTCTGGGTATACGAGACCGCTGCGTACGTCGTGGTCGAGGTGACTGGATCGGTCGCCACCAGCTGTTGATCGAACGTCAGTCTCGCGCGCCGCGGGTCCGGCGTCGCCGCGATGGTGTCGAGCGAAAACCACCACCGTTGCTGAGTGGGTTCGAGCCACACGCGATAACGATATTCCGGCCCGCCGAACTGGATCGCCGGCCGCATGTAGAGCTGACCTTGCAGCTGTCGCCACGTGTAGCCGTCGAAAGAGTGCAGCACCGGACCGCGCCAATACCGCTGCTCCGGCGGCGGCACGGCCGAGTCGAAGTGCACGCGGAACGCCACCTCGTCGGACTCGCCGAGCGACGAGATGCTGCCGGGGCTCATCGTGTCGCTCAGGCCCGTGATCCCCGAGCCCGATTGCGGCAGCGTCCAGAAGGCGCCCGTCATGCGTGGAAAAAACAGGAACAGGATCAGCGCCAGCGGCAGCGCGAGGCCGAGGCTGCGCGCGGCGAGCGCCGCGGTCGCGCGATTGCTGAGACCCACCTTGCCGTGAATCGTCACGCCCATCGCCGCACAGCAAAGCCAGGCGTGCACGACATACAGCGGCGCGCGCAGCAGACTTTGTCGATCGAGGCACGCAGCGAGCAGCAGGAAGAAGGCCGATCCGATGACGACGTTCCGGTCGCGCGCGGTGCGCGTCTCGAGCAGCTTGAGCGAACCCATGACGACGAGCAGCGCCGTCCCGGCACTGAGTCCGTTGATCGTTTTGAATTGTGCGATGACGGCCACGATCAACAGCACCGTCACGCCCACCTTCGCGAACGGGCTCGGCAGCCGCACGCCGCGCAGCTCGTGCGCAAATTTCCAGCCCATCCACAGCAGCGCGGTGGCGGTGGCCCACAGCGGCACTCGATCGATGTGCAGCACCACGCCGCTCAGCAGCGCGGCGGCCGACCAGATCAGCGGCGTGAGGGATTCACCGTTCCGGGCGCGCATCGGGAGCTCGGGGCAGGCCGTAGAGCGCGAGGGCTTCGAGGCACTCGTGACGGTGCTGGGGGCCACTGTCCGCTTCGAAATGATGGTCGGGGAGGGCCAGCGCGTAACGCTCGCCGCGACTTTCCGCTTCGACGATCCAGCGCGCGAGCTGTTCCAGCCGCGGCTCGGTGTCGAGCGATTTCAGCTTGGCGAAATCGAACAGGCGCAGCTCCGCGCCGAGCGCGCTGTATTCCTTGACGAGCAGCGGCGCGCCGCGCGCATACGCTTTCCAGGCAACCTGGCGTGGCGAATCCCCGTCCCGAAATGCGCGCAGGCCGCGCCATTCATCGGCGCCGGCGATGGCGAGCGTTCGAGTTCCGGATTTCTGCCCGGTGTCGATCGGCATGGGTTGCGCGCCGTGCGCGCGCGGATACACGACCACTTCGAGGGGCATGTGCACCCACGCCCATGCGCGGAACAGGTTGTAGGGATAAGACGTCGACACGTTCAACCGATCGATCTTCAGGATGCCGCGCTTCGAAAGCGGCAGGACGACGTCTGCATAGGCATTGCTGTTGACCGGAATATCCATGCTCGCTCGGGCGCTTTCCAGCACCGAGACTTCGACGCCATAGCGCATGAAACGCGCGTCGTTGCCGAGCGTCACGCGGAGCAATCCTGGTTTGTCTGCGAAGGTCGGTGGCGCGATGGCGCTGATGAACGAGGTCTTCAGCAAGTTGCGATGGCACTGATGCATGGAAACCAGCGCAAAACCGCCGAGCAGAAATGTAAGGAACATCGCGGCGCTGTTGCCGTAGTTGATGCCGGCGATGAGCATTACCACCAGCATCGCGCCGAACCCGATGCCGAGCGGCGTCGGAAGAATGTAGATGCGTCGGCTTTGGAGCGTGAAGGGCGGAACGTCGAGGCCCTGGCGACGGCGGGCCCAACGGGCAATCCTGGCTTGCAGGTATTGCTTCATGCGTGTGTGGCGGTCTGGCGCGTGGCGCCTGGCATGGCTCTCTCAGCCGCCCGGGAGGCGGCGCATCGGGCGCACACCGAGGCGCACAACGGAGCGCACACCGAAGCTCACGGAGGCACCGGCACGCCGCGAATCAGCTCCGTCGCGATGCCTGCACCACCCGTTCCGAGCGCCGCATCGCGCCGCTCCAGGCGATGGGCCACCACCGCGGGGAACACCGCCTGAATATCATCAGGCAGCACAGCATCGCGTCCGGCGACGTAAGCCCATGCTTGCGCCGCGCGGATCAGACCCTGCCCCGCGCGTGGCGAGAGCCCCAGTTTCAGGTCTGCGCGTTCACGCGTTCGTGCAATCAACGTCTGTGCGTAATCCAACAGCGGATCGGACACATGCACGTTGCGCACGCTGCTCTGAAGCTCGATCACCCCTTCAGGATTCAGCGCGGCTGGCATGGCCTGCAGCAAGTCGCGGCGCGCGCCGTTTCGAAGCAGTTCACGCTCGTGCGCGGCATCGGGATAGCCGAGCGTCACGCGCATCAGGAAGCGATCGAGCTGCGATTCCGGCAACGCGAACGTTCCCAGTTGCTCGTGCGGATTCTGTGTGGCCACGACGAAAAAGGGTTCGGGCAGCGGGTACGTCACCACGTCCGCGCTGACCTGACGCTCTTCCATCGCTTCGAGCAAAGCACTCTGTGTGCGGGGGCTCGCGCGGTTCACTTCGTCTGCGAGCAGCAGCTGCGTGAAGATCGGGCCCTTCTTGAAATCGAACTGCTGAGTGGCGCGATCGAACACCGAGACGCCGACGATGTCCGCCGGCAGCAGGTCGCTCGTGAATTGCACGCGTTGCCAGGCGAGCCCGAGCACGTGAGCCAACGCATGCGCGAGCGTCGTCTTGCCGACACCGGGCACGTCTTCGATGAGCAGGTGGCCGCGCGCCAGCAGGCAGGCGACGCAGAGCCGAATCTGGTGCGGCTTGCCGAGGATGATTTTTTCGAGCGCCGCGACGGCGTTCTGAAGCGTGGCGCGATTGCCGTGCACCGCGCGGGCGGTGCTCGCGCCATTGTCCACGCCCTTGCTCACACCCCGGCCCGCGACGTCGTTCATTCGCCGTCCTTGAGCTTGCGTACGCGGTCGAGCTGCACTTCGAGGGCGGCAATCTGGCGATCGAAATCGGCGATGCGTTCGCGGTCCTGCGCCACCACTTCCGGCGGCGCGTTCTTCACGAAATTGGCGTTCGCGAGCTTGGCGGAGATCTTCGCGTGATCCTTGCGGATGGCCGCGATCTTTTTCGTCAGCCGCTCGATTTCAGCATCGGCGTCGATCAGCCCCGCCATCGGCACCAGCAGCGTGAGCTCGCCGACGAGCGCCGTCGCAGACTGCGGGGCGGTGGCCCCCGCGGCGAGAGTCGTGATGCTTTCGAGACCCGCGAGCCGTTCCAGGTACGCACCGTGGTTCTTCACACGCGCCAGGTCTTCCGCAGACGGATTCTGCAGCAGCACCGGAATCTTCTTCGACGGCGCGATGTCCATGCCGCTGCGGATCTGGCGCACGCCGAGAATGAAGTTGCGGATCCAGTCGATCTCGCGCTCGGCCTCCGCATCCTTCGGGAATTCCTTCGCCGTCGGATAGGGCTGCAGCATCACGGTTTCGCCCGTCCGGCCCGCGAGCGGCGCCGCGCGCTGCCAGATCGCTTCGGTGATGAACGGCATCAGGGGATGCAGGGCGCGTTGAAGTGCTTCGAGCATGCTGGCCAGAGTTTGCCGCGTGCCGTTCTTCGCCGCCTCCGACGCGGTCTCAGATTGCAGCACCGGCTTCGTGAGCTCGAGGTACCAGTCGCAGAACTCATACCAGGTGAACTCGTAGAGCGCCGTCGCCGCAAAGTCGAAGCGGTATTCGCGAATCGCGCTCTCCACCTGTTCCAGCATCTGGCCGAAACGCGAGCGGATCCAGCGGTCCGCGACGGAAAGCTCGGTTGGTGCGTCGGCGGCGGGCGGCGTTTCGCCCAGCATCATCGTGACGAAACGCGCTGCGTTCCAAAGCTTGTTGCAGAAGTTGCGGTAACCGGCGACGCGCTGCATGTCGAAGCGGATGTCGCGGCTCGGCGAGGCGAGCGCTGCGAACGTGAAGCGCAGTGCGTCCGTACCGTGCGGGGCCATGCCGGCCGGATATTGCTTGCGCGTGTTCTTCTCGATCGCCGGCGCCTCTTTCGGCTGCATCAGGCCCGACGTGCGCTTGGCGACCAGCGCTTCGAGATCGATACCGTCGACAATATCCAGCGGGTCGATGACGTTGCCCTTGGACTTGGACATCTTGTCGCCGTACTCATCGCGGATGAGGCCGGTGATGTACACCTCGCGGAACGGCACATCGCCCATGAATTTCAGGCCGAACATCATCATGCGGGCGACCCAGAAGAAGATGATGTCGAAGCCCGTCACCAGCACGCTGGTCGGGTAGAAGCGCTCGAGCGCTGCTGTTTTTTCCGGCCAGCCGAGCGTGGAGAACGGCCACAGCGCTGACGAGAACCACGTGTCGAGAACGTCCGCGTCCTGCTTGAGCGCAGTGCTTGCCGCGATATTGAACTTCGCACGCACCTCGGACTCGCTGCGCCCGACGTAGATGCCGCCCTGGTCGTCATACCACGCCGGAATGCGATGACCCCACCAGAGCTGGCGACTCACGCACCAGTCCTTGATGTTGCGCATCCACTCGAAATAGATCTTCGAGTAGTTCTCGGGGATGAACTTCGTGCGGCCGTCTTCGACGGCTTTGATCGCCGGGTCCGCGAGCGGCTGGATCTTCACGTACCACTGGTCCGTGAGATACGGCTCGAGCACCGCGCCGCTGCGATCGCCTTTCGGCACGACGAGCTTGTGCTTGTCGACGTGATCGAGCAGGCCGGCCTCCTCGAGCTCTTGCAGCACGCGCTTGCGCGCTTCGAAGCGATCGAGGCCCTGGAATCGCTGCGGCACGTTTTCGTTCATCACCGCGCGCGGCGTGAACACGTTGATCATTTCCAGCTTGTGGCGCTGGCCGATCTCGTAATCGTTGAAATCGTGCGCGGGTGTGATCTTCACGCAGCCGGAGCCGAACGCGGGGTCGACGTAGCTGTCCGCGATGATCGGGATGAGACGATCGGTCAGCGGCAGCTTGATCTTCTTGCCGACGAGCTGGGTGTAGCGCTCGTCATCCGGATTCACGGCGACGGCGGTGTCGCCGAGCATCGTTTCAGGACGCGTGGTCGCGACGACGATGTAGCCCGATCCGTCTTCCAGCGGATAACGCAGATGCCAGAGGCTGCCTTCCTCTTCCTCGGCCTGCACTTCGAGGTCGGAGAGCGCCGTCAGCAGCACCGGGTCCCAATTCACCAGGCGCTTGCCGCGATAGATGAGGCCTTCGTCGTGCAGCCGGACGAACGTCTCGATGACGGCCTTCGAGAGACCTTCGTCCATGGTGAAGCGGTCTCGCGTCCAGTCCACCGAGTCGCCGAGACGGCGCATCTGCGAGGTGATGGTACCGCCGGACTGTTCCTTCCACTTCCAGACGCGCGCGATGAACTCTTCGCGCGTGAGGTCGGTGCGCTTCAGGCCCTGCGCGTTCAGCTGGCGCTCGACCACCATCTGGGTGGCGATGCCGGCGTGATCGGTGCCGGGCTGCCACAACGTGTCGTCGCCGATCATGCGGTGATAGCGCGTGAGCATGTCCATGAGCGTGTGCTGGAAGGCATGGCCCATGTGCAAGGTGCCGGTGACGTTCGGCGGGGGAATGGCGATGGAATAGGCGTTGCCCGGACCTTTGACCCGCGGCGCGAACCAGCCCTGGGACTCCCATCGCTCGTAGATTGGCCGCTCGATCTCGTGCGGCGCGTACACCTTGTCCATCAATCCGCTCAATGACTTGGGGAGGGCGGGGATTATAGCGGGCGGGGGGTGCAGGGCCGTGGGTGATCGATGGGGTGGTCGGGTGGGGGAGACATCGCGGTGTTGGCGGGGCGATGTTGGGGATGGTGGATTGACGGGATCGCGGCGCTTCGGGTTGGGGGCGGTGGGGTGGTGCGGTCGCTGGCGGGGGGTTGATGCGATCGGGGCGGCGGCTTGATGCAACCGGTTGGTTTGGCGGGGCCGGGGCGGCGGTATGGCGCGAGTGCTGGCGGCGGATTGACGCGACCGCGGGCGCGGTATGGCGTGAGTGATGGCGGCGAGTTGACGCGGTCGTGCGCGGCGGGTTGACGCAACCGCGGGCGTTGGCGCGCTCGAAGGGTATCCTGGCGGGGGACGTTCAAGCCGTCCCTGGGCACTTTCGAAACGCTCCCGGCGTTTCGAAACCCCCGCCAGGATACCCTTCGAGCGCACCGCCGCCTTTAGGAGGATACCGCCGCTTGGAGGTCGTGCCGCGCCGCTTTCAGCTGGCGCTGAGGCTCTGCCCCAAACCCGCGCCAACCCTATCAGCGCCAACCCATCACGCTCACCCATCAGCGAAGTCGAGCCGGGAGGCTGGCTGGACGCTCACCCGTCGTGCGCTTCTCGAGCGCCCGCGTTCGCCGGATCAGGGCCATGCGAGTGGTGATTGAAAGTCTTGCGATGGAAGAAGATCGCCATGGCCCCCGGCGAACACGGGGAACGCCGACGAAATCCCGCCGCGGGATTTCGTCGAAGCGCGCCCGAGCAGCGCACGACGGGTGAGCGTCCAGCCAGCCTCCCGGCTCGACTTCGCCGCGACGACGCTCGCTTCGATTAACTCAGTGCCAGGGCTCTCACCGCGTTCCAGCGCAGCCCAAGAATGAACAAGTTGTGCCGCGGCTCCGCTCGTTACTACGTGCCGATTCGTGTCCAGTTGCAGACCATCACACGATCCGCGCGGCGAATCAGCGCTCCGAGCCGGCCGGCGATTGAGGGCTGCTGAACGCGAGCCTATCGATTCGGTCAGTCGCTCCTACTGGTCGACAACCGCCTAGTTGGGCGCCAGCAGCCTAGAGGTTATGCGTCACAGGCACCCACCCACGCTCTTTGTACGCCCGAAACCGCGCCCTCCCAGCCTGCCGCCGCTCCGCATCGCCGTCGATAAACTCCGCAACGCGTCGAGCAGAAGCCACACAGCTCGGCACCTCCGCAGCCAGGTTGACGAGAACGTCAAACCCATCTGGAGGCGTATCGCCCGACGTCAGCAACACTGGTGCACTGCTAAACCCGGCGCCCGTGATCCCTTCGTGCGGCACGAAAGTGCCATCTGCGAACGTCCACAGCAGCTCGTCGAACTCGCGCAGCTCTGCGAGATCGGTATGCCAGACCAGTACGGTATGCCCGGCCAGATAGGCCTTTTCGACGACTCGACACGCGGTGCGCAGGCGATCGCGCGGGGCGGTGGACTCCATGACGTAGAAGTCCACGCGCAAGGCGGCGGGCGCTCCTGAAGTCGCCGAATCAGGCTCCGGCGTGCCGCCCATGACAGCTCCGTCGGTCATTTGCGGCGAGCGCGTTACTTACCGCCGGCGCGGTGAATCAGGAAGTCGGCCAGCAGCGGCGTCGGCCGACCGGTGCTGCCCTTGTTGGCACCGCCGACGTACGCGACGCCCGCGATATCGAGGTGCGCCCACTTCATCCCCTGCGTGAACTTGCCGAGGAACGCAGCAGCCGTGATCGCGCCGCCTTCACGGCCGCCGATGTTGGCGAAGTCCGCAAAGTTGCTCTTCAGCTGGTCCGCGTATTCCTCGGTGACCGGCAGATGCCACGCGCGATCGTCCGCACGCAGGCCGGCCGCGATGAGCTCCCGCGCGAGCGCATCGTCGTTCGCCATGCAGCCTGCGTGATGCGCGCCGAGTGCCACGACGCAGGCGCCCGTCAAAGTCGCAAGATCCACCACTGCCGCGGGCTCGAAACGCCGCGCGTAATGAAGCGCGTCGCAAAGCACGAGGCGACCTTCAGCGTCGGTATTCAGGATTTCGACCGTGTGTCCGGCAGCGCTGGTGACGATGTCGCCGGGCTTGATCGCACGGCTGCTCGGCATGTTCTCGGCCGCCGCGATCAGGCCAACGACATTCAGTGGCAGACGCAGCGTGGCAACGAGCGTCAGCGCCGCGATGACCGCAGCGGAGCCGCTCATGTCGAACTTCATTTCGTCCATGGCGGCCGGATCTTTGAGAGAAATGCCGCCCGTATCGAACGTGATGCCTTTGCCCACCAGCACGATGGGCGCCTTCGGCGCTTTCGGCCCCTTGTATTCGATGACGATGAAGCGAGGCGGCTCGGCGCTGCCCTGGCTCACAGCCAGGAAACAGCCCATTTTTTCCTTGCGGATGCCGGCTTCGTCCAGCACGGTGACTTTGACCGACGACTGCGATTTCGCGAGCGCTTTGGCCTGGTCTGCGAGATACGTCGGCGTGCAGATATTGCCTGGCAGGTTGGCAAGGTCACGCTGAACCTTGGCCGCAGCCGCGATAGCCGTGCCATGTGCGAGCCCGCGCTTCGCAGCCGTGGCACCCGCGCCGCGCACCGGTCCTGCAATCACCGTTTGTAACGCGGGCGGCTTGGACTTCTTCGCCGACTTGAGGTCGTTCACCTTGTACAGCGCGTTGCCCACCACTTCCGCGATGACGCGACCGAAGTAGTAGTCGTCCAGGTCGCTGAACGAAGGCCGCGCGACGGCGAATGCCACGCTTTCGATGCGTGTGCGGTTCAGCGCCTGCACCGCGTAGGCGAGGGCCTTGCGGAACACCTTGCGCGTGAAATTCTTGCGACTGCCGAGGCCCACGAGCAGCACCCGGGCCTTCAATCCGTCGAGATCCGCGATGAGCAGGGTTTCGCCGCTGCGGCCCGAGAAGTCGCCGCGCGTCACGAGCTTCGCGATTCGGCCGCCCGCCGCCGCATCCAGCGCCTGGGCTTCTTCACTCAGCTCGCCGTCTTCGAATACGCCGACCACGAGGCAATCTGCCTCGAGCGTAGCCAGTCCCTTGCTCCAGACATCAAACTGCATTCTTCTTCTCCGGAATGGGCTCGAACCGTTGAGGCGGCGGTCATAGTGATTTAACGTACCGCGCCCCCGGGACCGCCAGTTTAACTCGGATGAGCACTTTGCGTCGGATTCTGGATCGATACATTCTCCGGGAAGTGTTCTTCAGCTGGCTCGCGGTGACCGGCGGCCTGTTGGCTGTGCTGCTCACCAACCAGCTGGCCCGCGTGCTCGAGCGCGCCGCCGAGAACCAATATCCGCAGTCGGTTGTGCTGGAGCTGCTGTGGCTCAGCGCCCTGCAGAACCTCGCGATCATCATGCCGATCGGCCTGTTGTTGGGCATCGTGCTCGCGTTCGGCCGGCTCTATCACGACTCGGAAATGGCCGCAGCGCTGGCTTGCGGCGTTGGGCCGTCCGCGATGTACCGGCCGGTCGCCTTGCTCACGGGCGTGGTCGCAGTCGTGCTCGCGGTTCTCACGCTTTACGTGAGCCCGCACGCAATCAACCGCATGCTGTCGTTGCGAGGTGCCGCTGCTCAACAAGGCAAGTTTGCGCCCATCGCACCGGGCCGATTCCGGACTTTCGGCGGGAGCGACGCGGTCGTCTATGCGGAGGACGTCGCCGAAGACGGCACTTTGCTCAACGTCTTCGTGGAACGCGATCGTGACGGTCGGGTCGAAGTGGCGCTCGCCCAGCGCGCACGCCATTCGGCGAGTGCAGATGGGATGACACACACGATCACGCTGTATGACGGCGAGCGCTTCGAAGGCGTGCCCGGCAGCGCGAAGTTCCGCATCATGCGGTTCTCGGAGAACACCATTCCTGTTGAGGTGCCGAAGCTGTCGGATTCCATCGCGAGTCTCGAAGCCTTGCCGACGGGCTCGTTGCTCTCGAGTCGGCAGGTCGACAAGCGCGCCGAGCTGCATTGGCGAATTGCGATGCCAGTCATGTGCATCGTGCTCGCATTCGCAGCGGTTCCATTGAGCCGGCTGCGGCCGCGCGAAGGGCGATATGGCAGGGCCGTGGTCGCGGTGCTCATCTATTTCGTCTACACGCAGCTCATCTCCGCGGCCAAAGTCTGGATTGCACGCGGAACGATGCCCGAATGGATCGGCTTGTGGTGGGTGCACCTCGTCGTCGCCGGCCTCGCGGTGCTCGTGGTGATGGGGCCGCGCTGGATCGCGCGCGCACGATATCGGAGTGCACCGGCATGAGACTTCTGGACGGCTACATCATCCGCGCGATTCTGGGGCCCGTGGCGTTCTGGATGTCGGTGTTCCTGGTGCTCGGCGGACTGTTCATCTTCATCGGCCAGCAGGACGACATCGGCGTCGGCAATTACAGCGCGGTCGACGCGATCGTATTCGTGCTGCTGAATTTGCCGGAGCAGGCGTGGGCGCTGTTGCCCGTGTCCGCGCTCATCGGTTCGCTCATGGGCCTGGGTAACCTCGCGCGCGGCAGCGAAATCACGGTCATTCGCGCAACGGGCATCTCGCATTGGCGCATCGCTGTTTCCGCGCTCATGGCCGCGGCGTTGCTGATCGTGCTCGAGATCGCGCTGGGCGAGTTCATCGCGCCCCACCTGCAGCTCGCCGCCAAGCAGAAGAAAGCGTTCAGCAAGTTCTCGGACGTCACGTTCGGCAGTGGCAGTGGCGCGTGGGTGAAGGACGGCAATCTCATCATCAGCACGGCGAAGCAGTCCGGTGAACGCCAGTTCGGCGGGATGACAGTGTTCGAGCTGTCGCCGGATCATCGGCTGCAGGCCATCGGGCACGCGGACCGCGCAACGTCCGGCGACAAGAGCGGCTGGATGCTGCGGGGCTATGCCGAGTCGCGCTTCGGCCAGGATCGGGTGATCACGCGCCCCGTCGGCGAGCGCATGCTCCAGTCGCGCGTGAGCGCGGAGTTCCTCGGGCTCGCCGTGTCCAACCCGAACGATCTCGAAACCCTGTCGCTGTATCGACTGATTCGCTACTACCAGCAGAATTCGCTGGATGCGCGGCCTTATGTGTTCGCGTTCTGGTCACGCATCGCACGCACGGTGGGCATTGCGTTCGCCGTGCTGTTGGCTGTGCCGTTTGTGCTGGGATCGTTGCGATCCGCGGGGGCGGGGGCGAGGACGATGGTGGGGATGGTGGTGGGGGCGGTGTTGTTCTTGCTTCAGCGGCTCATTGAGAGTGGGACGTTGGTGTTTGATTTGAATCCTGTGGTGTTGGCCTGGTTGCCTACGACGTTGTTGGCAATTTTTAGTATTACGATGTTGGCGAGGGCGAAATAGGATTCAAGGCGCGCTCGATCGCGGCGCGCAGAAGCCCTTGATCGTTGGGCGCGTCGGATGAAGAAGCCCTCAATCGCCGGGCGGCTCGAGAAGCGCTTGGGTGGGGGCGCCGCCGCGACCTGTTGAGTCCTGTTCGGGTACGGCCATAAGACCGGTCCCTCGGGGCCTCGGCCGAATGCATCCCTGCATTCGGACGCCCCTCACAGGACTCAACAGGTCGCGTCGACGCCCCTTTCAGGCTTCTTGCAGCCGCGCGCGAGGCGAGTTTTCCTGGCCTCTTCAGCCGCCCGGCGATTGAGGGCTTCCGAATCCCCCCTCTCAAACCGGCGCCTTCAAAATGCTGACAACGCGCGGTTCCATGTAAGCCTTCAGCCCAAGGTCCGAATACGTCCTCCCAATCCCCGACTCCTTCGCGCCCCCAAACGGCACATCCGCCGCCGTCGCGCGGTGCTGGTTCACCCACGCCGTCCCCACTTCCAGCTTCGCTGCAATCGCAGCGGCCCGTTCCGGATCGCGACTCCACACCGATCCGCTGAGCCCATAACGCGTGTCGTTGGCGCGTCGTAGCGCATCTTCGACATCCGTAAATTTCAGCACGGGCACGATCGGTCCGAACTGCTCTTCGCGCACGAGGCGATGCGATTCATCGAGCCCTGTCACGATCGCGGGGTTCACGAAGTACCCGGTACGCTGGTCACTCTCGCGGCCCCCACCGTTCGCGCCGACCCCACTGGCTTGGCTAGCCGACGGCTGCTCCGCGCCAGCAATGAATTTCCCGCCTGCCTTCTTCGTATCCGCGATGACGTCGATCACCTTGTCGTACTGCATGCGGTTCTGGATCGGCCCGAGCTTCGTCGTCGGGTCGAGGCCGTCGCCGACTTTCCACTTGCGGGCTTCTTCTGCGAGCGCGTCACACAGCGCGTCGTAGATTTTCTCGTGCGCGTAGATGCGCTTGATCGCCATGCACACCTGGCCGCTGTTCACGAACCCAGCGAAGAACAACTTGGGCGCGACGACTTTCGGATCCACGTCGTCGAGCACGATGGCCGCGTCGTTGCCGCCGAGCTCGAGGGTTACGCGCTTCAGCGTGCCCGCCGCGCTCGCCATCACTTTCTTGCCCGTGGCGACCGAGCCAGTGAACGAAATCTTGTCGATCTGCGGATGCTCGGTGATCCACTGGCCGAGCTGATCGCCGCCGGCAATGAAGTTCACGATGCCGCGCGGAAACACATCGCGGATGAGCTCGCCGATCTTCAGCGTGCTGAGCGGCGTGTACGGCGAGGGCTTCAGAACCACTGTGTTGCCCGTGTAGAGCGCGGACACGAGCGGCCCGATTGCGAGATTGATCGGCGCGTTCCATGGCGTGATGATCCCGGCCACGCCGAGCGGCACATAGCGCAGCTCGATGCGTTTTTCCGCATCGTCCACGATGGTCTCGGTTTCGAAGCGGATCTTCAGCATGCCCTCGGTCAGCGACGCGGCGCGGCCGATCTCGTCCTTCGACTGCTGCAGCGGCTTGCCCTGCTCGCGCGTGAGCAACTCGGCCAGCGAATCCACATTAGCCTTCAACACGTCCGCCATCCGCTTGATGGCTCGTGTACGGTCATCGAACGAAAGCGCGGCCCAGGACGGGAACGCACGGCGTGCGGCGGAAACGGCACGGTCCAGCTCGGCGCGCCCGGCTGCAGGGCAGCGTGCGAACACCGTGCCCGTCGCGGGATTGATGACATCGAGCGACGTGGGCGCCGTGACGCTCTCGCCATCGATGAGCAGGGTGAATCCCGTTGCCGGAGCGGCCTTTTCAGCGATCGGGTCAACGACTTGGGCGTGCGCCATGGCCTGATTCCTCAGCGGTCAAATAGCTGGTATTCGGCCGGCGCGATTGTTCGAGCAAGGCCGAGCCCGTACCATACCAGACCCTTCCGAGGCTCAATCATCGCGCAGCAATGACCCGAGAGATCCCGACCTGCAAGGCGCCCGATCCGAACACGCGCACGCCGAAATTCAAGGCGCCGCCGAATGCGACGGACGCGCACTGTCACATCTTCGGACCCGGTGACCGGTATCCGTACGCGGCAGATCGAACTTACACGCCGCCCGATGCGCCGCTGTCCCGCTTCAAGGAGTTGCAAAGCCAACTCGGCCTCGAGCGCGCAGTACTCGTGAATGCGAGCTGCCACGGCAGCGACAACACGGTCATCGTCGACGCCATCGCGCAGAGCGGCGGCAAATATCGTGGCGTCGCGAACTCGGATGATACGTTCACCGAAAAGACTTTCGAGACGCTGCACTCGCAGGGTTTCCGCGGCGTGCGCTTCAACTTCGTGAAGCACCTCGGCGGCGTGCCGGACATGGGCGAATTCTGGCGCACCATCGAGCGCGTGAAGCCGTTCGGTTGGCACGTCGACCTGCACTTCGACGCGGTGGATATTCCGTCGTCGACCGAGTTCATCAACAAGCTGCCGATCCCGTTCATCATCGATCACATGGGCCGTGTGCCCACGAAGAATGGCGTGGAGCAGGCGCCGTTCCAGGCGCTGCTCGAGCTCGCGAAGAACAACGAGAAGTGCTGGGTGAAGATCAGCGGTGCGGAGCGCATCTCGAGCAACGGCCCGCCGTTCACGGACGCCGTGCCGTTCGCGCAGGCGCTCATCAAGGTCGCCGCCGATCGCCTGCTGTGGGGCACGGACTGGCCGCACCCGAATATCTCGAAGCACATGCCGAATGACGGGGACCTCGTGGACCTCGTGCCTCTGTTCGCACCCGATGCGGCGACCCAGAAGCTGATTCTTGTCGACAACCCGCATCGTCTCTATCAGTTTGGCGCGTAATTCCAGGCGCGCGAGGATCGATTCCCATGTCAGATGAGACCTCCCGGAAGGAGCCGATCGAAGGCTTCGACGACGTCCCGGGCACGACCCTGTTCGACGCGCAGCGCGCGCGCCAGGGCTATCACGTCAACCAGTTCTGCATGTCGCTCATGAAGGCGGCGAACCGCGAAGAGTTCAAGGCAGACGAAGACAAATACCTGCGCAAATGGCCGATGAGCGACGAGCAGCGCGAAGCCATCCTGAAGCGCGACTGGGGCCGCATGATCGAGCTCGGCGGCAATATCTATTACCTGTCGAAGTTGTTCTCGACCGATGGCAAGTCGTTCCAGTTCGTGGCGGCGACGATGACCGGCCTCACGCAGGACCAGTACGCGGCGATGATGCTGAACGGCGGTCGTACCATCGAGAACAACCGCAGCAAGACAGAGTGGGCGCGCACCGGCGGTCCAGCCTTTGGAGCGACTGGTTCAAGTAGGAAAGGGTAACGTGGCCAAGATTGTTGCAAGTGTGAATGTCTCCCACGTGCCCGCCATCGGCGCGGCCTGGGACAACAAGAAAACCGAAGAGCCGTATTGGAAACCGGTGTTCGGTGGCTTCGACGTCTCGAAGAAGTGGATCGCGGACCTGAAGCCCGACGTCATCATCCTCGTCTACAACGACCATGCGTCTGCGTTCGACGCGAGCATCATTCCGACGTTCGCGCTCGGCTGCGCCGAAGAGTTCAAGCCGGCGGACGAAGGCTGGGGCCCGCGCCCGGTTCCGGTGGTGAAGGGTCATCCGATTCTCGCGAGCCACCTCGCGCAGTCGCTGATCCTCGATGAGTTCGACATGACCATCATCAACGAGATGGACGTCGACCACGGTCTCACCGTGCCTCTCACGTTGATGTTCGGTCAGCCGGACGCGTGGCCGTGCAAGATCATTCCGCTGCCGGTGAACGTGGTGCAGTTCCCGCCGCCGACGGGCAATCGCTGCTGGAACCTCGGTCAGGCGATCAAGCGCGCCGTCGAGTCGTTCCCCGAAGATCTGCGCGTCGTCATCTTCGGCACCGGCGGCATGTCGCACCAGCTGCAGGGCAAGCGCGCCGGCCTCATCAATCGCGAGTGGGACAACAAGTTCCTCGACAGCCTGTCGGCCGATGGCCAGGCGGCGCGTCGCATCCCGTTCATCGAATACGTTCGCGAAACGGGCTCGGAAGGCATCGAGATGGTGATGTGGCTCGTGGCGCGCGGCGCGCTCGAAGAGAAGGTGCGCGTCGTGCATCGGTTCTATCACGTGCCGTCGTCGAACACGGCGCTGGGTCATCTGATCCTGGAAAACGAGAGCTTCAAGAAATGAGCATCAAGGTCGTCGTCGCGGGGCAGGGCGCGTTCGGTATCAAACACATCGAAGCGCTGAAGAACATCAAGGACGTGGAGATCGTGTCGCTCGCCGGCGGCAGTCTCGATTCGACAAAGGAAGTCGCGCAGAAGTACGGCATTCCGCACTTCACGACCGATCTCGCGGAGTCGCTGGCGCAGCCTGGCGTGCAGGCGGCGATTCTCGCCACGCCCACGCAGATGCATGCGAAGCAGGGCATCCAGTGCATGCGCGCGGGCAAGCACGTGCAAATCGAGATTCCGATTGCGGACAACCTGAAGGACGCGGAAGAGCTGGTGAAGGTGCAGAAGGAAACGGGTGTCATCGCCATGGGCGGACACACGCGTCGCTTCAATCCTTCACATCAGTGGGTGCACAAGAAGATCGTCGCGGGCGAGCTGAAGGTGCTGCAGATGGACGTGCAGACGTACTTCTTCCGCCGCACCAACATGAACGCGCTCGGCAAGCCGCGCTCATGGACGGATCACCTGCTGTGGCACCACGCGTGTCACACGGTGGACCTGTTCGCGTACCAGACCGGCGAGACGCCAAACAAGGTGTTCGCGCTGGAAGGCCCGCATCATCCCGAGCTGAAGATCGCCATGGACATGTCGATCGGCATGAAGACACCGAAGGGTGCGATCTGCACGCTGTCGCTGTCCTTCAACAACGATGGTCCGCTGGGCACGTTCTTCCGCTACATCTGCGACAACGGCACGTACCTCGCGCGCTACGACGACCTGTTCGACGGCAAGAACAACCAGATCGACGTTTCGAAGGTCGACGTGTCGATGAACGGCATCGAGCTGCAGGATCGCGAGTTCATCGCCGCGATCCAGGAGAAGCGCGAGCCGAACGCGAGCGTGCAGCAGGTGCTGCCGGCGATGCGGACACTGGATGCGCTGGAGAAGTGCTTCTGACGCCATTTCGGGCGATGGCTCGGCCAGCAGATCCGGCGTGCTGATCCGGTAGGCCAGTCGAATAAAGGGCGCCTCGAGGCGCCCTTTTTCGTTTCAGGCGTGCGGCGTGCGACTCAGTCCGAGATCATCGGCAACAGGATGTTCGGGATGAAGTCGACGATGAAATGCGCGGTGATCACCGCCGTGAGATCCCGACGCTTCAGGAACATCACCGACAGAATCCCGCCCATGACCAGCGCGATGAGCACCCCGCCGATGCCCTGGCGATAGTGCGCGCCTGCGAACACCGCGAGAGGCACGCCGACGGCCAATAGCGTTCCGCCACCCAAGCGCTGCAAACGATCGATGGCATACCCTCGATAGAACACTTCTTCGACGACGGCCGCTCGAATCACCGTGATGAGGGTCGCCCACAGCGGCGGCGAGAACGACGATTTGCCGTCGCCCCCGAAATGCAGGCCGAAGTAAGAAATGATGCCGAGGCAAGCGACGAGTCCCACCGCGCACAGCACCGCCCCGAGCAGCCCCCAAAGTATCGACCGCATCGAGCTGCCGGCTCGTAACCCGAGAGACGCGAACGGCAGCCGCTCCCGGTTGGCGACGATCCATAACAGTGCGCCCAAGGACAGGAACAGGGCGACGTCCCGGGCGAGATAGCCCGTCACAGACTGCGGAGCGCCGAACGCGAGCCTGAAGACCGCAGGAATCAGTGGCGGGGCGAAGAGCGCAAGACAGAGGCCGGCGAGCGTCCAGCCTCTCGATGGGGTGGGTGCAGAGGAAATGGTTCGATCCTGAGACAACCGCGATCGGCTCAGTCTACGACAACGCCCGGCGTTTGCCTCTAAATAACGACTACTGTTCCGGTCATGTGCGGATGGAGCGAGCAGAAGTAGTGATACGTCCCTGCCTCATCCAGCCGAACGGCGTAACGGTCCTGCGTATCCAGCGCGCCCGACCTCAATGGCGATCCCGGATCGGTGCCGACCACGAGGTGGGGCGCGTCGTCCGCATTGATCCATTCCACCGTGGTGCCGGCGCGCACTTCGACCGGATTCGGCGCGAACGTGAAGTTCTCGATCGCAATGCTCGCCGCCTTCGCGTCCGCTGATACACGCGGCGCTGGATGCAGCGGCTCGTCAACGATCGCAAGTTGTTTGTCGCCCGCCTTCAGCGTGACGTGCCTGATTCCGAGCACAGACCGCAGCTGGTCCGCCGGCACTTTCAGGGGACCCGGTGAGGGCGCGGAGCCCGGCGCCGGCTGCGGGAACGCCGTCGAGCACGCGGTGTAGAACTGAACGTGGCCTTCCACTTTCTGCAGCACCTGATGGATGTGCCCGTTCAGCACCGTGACCGAGCCGAATCGTTTCAGATACGCGAGCGCCTGTAGCGCATCGTCCGTGCCCCAGCCCCATTGCGGATACACACTCCACAGCGGCATGTGAGCGAGCACCACGATGGGCGTACTCGAGCTGCGGCCTTTCAGGTCCTGCTCCAGCCATTCGAGCTGTTCGGCGCCGAGTCGGCCGAAGCCGCCGGCCTGCAGGTTCAACACGTTCACCAGCGCGACGAAGTGCACGCCGCTGTGATCGAAGCTGTACCACCGTCGATCGGGGGCGCCACTGAAGCGCTGAAAAAAACCGGCGCCGTTGTCACCGATCACATCGTGCTCACCGGGCACGAAATGCACCGGCTTGCCGACGCCGCGGATGATCTGATCCGCCGTATCGAACTCTTCAGGCCTGGAAAGCTGGCTGACATCGCCCGTGTGCACGACGAACGCGGGTGCCTGGGGCAGGGACAGAATCTGGTTGATCGCGGCCTGCAGCGTCACGTGCGGCTCGGGATTCGGCTCCTTGCTGAAGCCGATGTGACTGTCGCTGATCTGGACGAAGCTCAGCCCGCTCGCGGTCACGACACTTTGCGCGGCGGTGTGACCGCTGCCGAGCTCACGCGCGGCCAGCACGCCGCCGTGCATCGTCCAGAGCACGCCGGCTCCGGCCCAGGCGCCGCACTTCAGCAGCTGACGGCGGTTCACGGGTAACGTACGGGCGTCTCGATCTGACTTTGGCATAGGGCTCTCCGGTGCAATGAATGCGAGGGAGACCCCTGCGCAGCGCCGCTTATTCGCCCCTGGCGCGTGCGTGAATAAAATCGGAGGTCCGCAGGTCTACACTCCATGCCGCCCGCCGTGGGCCGTTCGAAGCACGAGATCATGCCGATTCGCTCCCTGTCCGAGTCGGAGTTCGAGACGATCGCGGTCGAGCACCTGGACTGCGCCTACAACCTGGCGCGCTGGCTGCTGCGCGATCCCGCGGCGGCCGACGATGTCGTGCAGGACGCGATGCTTCGCGCGCTGAAATACTTTTCCGGCTTTCGCGGTGAGAACGCGCGCGCGTGGCTGTTGCAGATCGTCCGCAACGTCGCGCTCACTCGTCTGCAGGGTGGCAAGATCCATGAAGTCGACGAGGACGCGGCATTGGCCGTTCCGATCCCCGATCCCAATGAGCCGGAGTCGCTCCTCATGCGCGCCGACAACGAGCGACTGGTCCATCGATTGCTCGGCGGCCTGCCCGTCGAATTACGCGAGTGTCTCGTGCTGAGGGAGATCGAAGAGCTTTCGTACAAGGAAATTGCGCGCATCGTGAACGCGCCCATCGGCACCGTGATGTCGCGGTTGTGGCGCGGGCGAAAGCTGCTGGCCGAAGCCGCTGCGGCACTGGAGCACACATGAATTCCCAGACGGAGAGGGGCCCGTTCGAATGCGAGCGCATCCTGCTCGTGCAGGCGGACTTCGATGGGGAGCTCGATGCGGCGGACGCGGCCACGCTCGTCGGGCACGTGGAGCAATGCGAGACATGTCGGAATGCGCGTCAGACGTTGGAGCGGGCGCGGGAGTTGATGCAGCGGGCGCCGCGATTTGCAGCGCCGGAGCGGCTTGGCGAGCGGATCCGGGCGGGTGCCTCGATTGCGGCACAGGCGGGCGGACCGTGGGCGAGCGGCGAGCTGTCGGAACGGATCGAGCTGGGTGGAGCGCGGGCCGGCGGATCGCAATCCAGCGGCGCGCAATCCAGCGGCGCGCAATCCAGCGGCGCGCAATCCAGCGGAGCATGGCCCAACGGCGCGACGCTTCCAAACCCAACCGGTTCCCTCGGCGGGCCGCCCGGCGAGAGCACACAGCCCCGTCGAAATCGAAGCGGGAAGTGGCATCCGGCGCTCGGTTGGGGACTCGCCGCGGCCCTGGCCTTCGTTTCAGTTTCGCTGATCTTGACCTCGCACACCTCCGAGGTGGGCTCGCAACTCGTCGGCAATCACATCCGCGCGATGCAGCTCGACTCGCATCTGGTCGACGTGGTGTCCAGCGATCATCACACCGTGAAACCCTGGTTCGCCGGCAAAGTGAGTTTCTCGCCGCCGGTGAAAGAGATCGCGGATTACCCGCTGAAAGGCGGACGTGTGGATGTGGTCGACGGCAAACCCGCCGCGGTGCTGGTGTATCAAGCTGGGCAACACGTCATCGACATGTATGTCTGGCCAGAGGAGGCGTCACTGGCTACCTTACGCGAATCGCAGCAGCTGGACGGATTCAACCTGCGCCGCTGGAACGACAATGGACTCGAAGTATGGTGCGTGTCGGATATGGGCGTCACGGAGCTCGCGACGTTTGCCGAACGCTGGCGCGCGGCTGAGCCGGTCGCGCAACGCTGAGGTCGCAATGGTGGTGGGACGTTTCCTGACCGTGCTGGCGGTCACTCTCTGGTTTGGGCTCGGCACTTCGATCGCGGTGGCCGGTGCGCCGACGCCGTTTGCCCCGGCGGCGGCGGCTGACCTCATCCTGTTCAGAAATGCGACGCTCATCGACGGTACCGGCGCAGCCGCGCGCCCGGCAATGAGCGTGCTCATCGAAGGCGAGCGCATCCGGAGCATCGTCCCGAACGCCGCACTGGATTTGGCGCTTGTCGGCAAAGCGCGCGTGATCGACCTGCACGGTCGCTACCTCTTGCCTGGCCTCATCGATTCGCACGTTCATCTGGCCACCCCGCCGAATCGGCGTCAGGCAGAGGCGCTGCTGCGTCGAAATCTATACGGAGGGGTCACAGCCGTTCGCGATATGGCGGACGACCTGCGAGCCGTCGCCGACCTCGCGCGGGCCAGCCGAGTTGGCGAGATCGCCGCACCCGATATTTTCTACGCCGCGCTGATGGCTGGCCCCGAGTTCTTCACAGACCCCCGCACGATTCAGGTTTCCGCTGGCGCAGTGGCGGGCGAAGTGCCGTGGATGCAGGCCATCACAGACCAGACAGATCTGCCACTGGCCGTAGCGCTGTCCCGCGGAACCTTTGCTTCTGCAATCAAGCTTTACGCTCAATTGGATGGCGATCTCGCAGCGAGGATCACAGCCGAGGCGCACCGCCAACACATTCTCGTTTGGTCGCATGCGACGTTGTATCCCGCGAAACCTTCGGAAGTGGTCGCTGCGGGCGTGGATTCGATTTCGCATGCCTGTCTGCTCGTGCGGGAATCGCCTGAGCGGGTGCCGAAGTTTTCCGAGCCCAGGCCACCCGCGCAGCTGGACGCGTTCAGGCGGGGCGACAATCCCGATCTCGCGAAGCTCTTCACGACGATGGTCCAGCGCGGCACGATTCTGGACGCGACGATCCGCACCTACGCGATCGGCGCTTTGACGCCGGGCGCGCCACCTTCGACACCCGGAAGTTGCGATGATCAGGTGGGCGGCGCTATCACCGGTCAGGCTTACCGCGCGGGCGTGCCGATTTCGGCTGGCACGGACTATGTTCTGCCCGCGAGCGAGCGCTGGCCGGAGCTCTTTCTCGAGCTCGATGCGCTGGCCGCTCGAGCAGGAATCCCTGTCGACTCCCTGCTGCAGTCAGCCACTCTGATCAGCGCGCGTGCGGCGGGTGTGTCGGCAGACATGGGAAGCATCGAGCCGGGCAAGCTTGCGAACCTGATCGTGCTCACCCGCAATCCGCTCGAAGGTCTGGAGAATCTCAAGACGCTCGTCATGACCGTCAAGCGGGGACGGATCTATGACCGTCGCGCGTTTCGCCCGCTCGCACGCGGCGATATCGTCGATTTCTGACCGATCCAGCGCGCTGGCGACCGCGGTGAGCGGCCCGTGTATTGCGTAATACGTTTTTTCGTCGGCAGCACGCGACAGCGCCGCGCCCTCGCTGCAACCACTCCGCGACTTTCGCCGTAACCCTTTCGTAGCGCGTGTCGCGCCCGCCCTGGCCGGCGGTTGCGCGCCCAACCCGAAAGGTGGTCGGTCATGAAGTACTGCTGCGCAGCCTGTCAGCGCATTGCCTCGGGCTTCAAGCTCGTGGCCAGCACGGAATTCGGCCCCGACACGGTCGGTCGCACCGATCTGTATCGTCATGCGACGGATGGCCAGATCCTCATCCAGTGGGACGAAGACTTCGATACTCGCGTGTGGCATGTGGTGGATTGGCTGGCGCGCGGCGGACTGATGAGCCAGTGCGTGCTCGTCACCGAGTCACAGGGAACGTTGTCGCTCGTGGTCAAGAACTACTGGGAGTGGAAACACGTTCAATCCTTCAATCCCCAGTGCAGCGACGGGACGACGGATCACTGGCCGCTGAACCTGATCGCGCTCGAGAACGAGCTCGGCGCGCAGGCTCGCAAGTACCTGGCGAAGTGGGGAAGGGCGAAGTAAGCAGAGGCGTTCTGCACCAAACCAACGTGAATCCCGGTGCGCGCGCGCACGCAGTCTCACTAGCCGCGATGGGCGCGACGCGAACATCGAACGATCTGCGCGGATCGCGATCGCCGCACGAGCGGCTATCGAAGGTCTCGACGCCGAGCGCTCGAAACTGTACTTTGACCTGATCCAGAGCTCACTGGGCGAGGCGGCGCGCAATGCGCTGAAAACCATGGACGCACGAACGTACGAATACCAGAGCGCCTTCGCACGCCACTCCGTTGCGCAGGGCGAAGCGCAGCGTGAAGCGAAAGGACGAGCTGCTTTGATCCTGGGGCTGTTGGCCATGCGATTCGGCGCACTAAGTGCTGGGGCGCATGACCTGGTGATTTCTGCATCGGTCGCCGACCTCGACGCGATCGGTGAGCGGCTGCTCAGCGCACAGTCCATGAGTGAAGCCTTGGGAATGCGCTGATCGCGTCAACAGGGAAGAACGTGAGGCTTCGACGCACGAGGCTGCCGTTCGCGGCGAGAGTGGGCGCCTCCCTCGTCCTGGCGGCGCTTTCAGCGCACGCAAGCGCCGTCGACTGTAACCACGTGCTCCTGGAGGCCAAGTCGTCGATCGTCTGTCGCGTCGACGTTCGCAAGGAATCGCTGCGTCTGTTCCTGAATGATCCCGCCGGTCAGCCTCTGCACACGTTCAAGGCTGTCGATGACATGATCGGCGCGAGCCGCCAGAAGCTTGCGTTCGCCATGAACGCGGGGATGTTTCACCCCGACTATGCACCGGTCGGCCTGTTCATCGACGGCGGAAAAGAAGTGGCGCCCTTGAACACAGCGGCGGGGAGCGGAAATTTTTTCCTGAAGCCGAATGGCGTGTTCCTGGTGGATGACCATGGACCCCGCATCGTCGATACGTCGCAATTCGCGGGCTTTCGCGGCAAGGTGACGCTCGCGACCCAGTCCGGTCCGTTGCTCGTGCATGCCGGAAACATTCATGCTGCGCTGGGTCCGAAATCGACCTCCCGGCTGATTCGAAACGGAGTGGGTGTCGACGCCTCCGGGGCCGCAGTGTTTGCCATCAGCGAGGACCCCGTGAATTTTCACGAGTTCGCGCGGCTCTTCAAAGAAAAGCTCGGCTGCCAGGACGCGCTGTATTTCGACGGCGTCGTGTCGAGCGTGTACGTTCCGGCACTTCAGTTGAGCGTTCAGCGAGCGCAGCTCGGGCCGATCATCGCAGTCGTCGAGTAGAGCAAAGCGACCGTTGCACCGAGCGACCCTGGCACGAGCGACGCTGGCACAATCGGCTCTGGCGCGAGCGACCTGGCGCCAACGGGCGCCTCGCGGCACCGGCCGCACGCGTTCACCCGTTCAGCGCGTTCATCATTGCCGGCGGATACCGATCGCCCTTCACGCTGAGCGCGTCGACCATCGCGGTGAGCTCCTGCACCTCTGCGGGACTCCAGTTCACGTCCACTGAACCCGCATTCTCGGCCTGGCGTTCGCGCCGCTTGGTGCCGGGGATCGGCAGGATGTCTTCGCCCTGCGCCATCAACCACGCCAGCGCGATCTGCGCCGGCGTCGCCCCTTTCCGCTTCGCAAGCCCGGTGACGGCATCGACGATCGCGAGGTTGTGCTCGACGTTGCCTTCGACGAAGCGCGGCTGATTGCGGCGATGGTCGTTCTGCGGCAAGTCGGCGAGGGTGCGAAAGTTGCCGGCGAGAAATCCGCGTCCCAGCGGACTATATGCAACGAGGCTCACGCCCAGCTCGCGACACGTTGGCAGCATCGACGCCTCCGGGCCGCGAAACCACACCGAATATTCCATCTGCACGGCCGCGACCGGATGCACCTTGCACGCTCGACGCAGCGTTTCAGGACTGCACTCAGACAAGCCGATGTTGCGGATCTTGCCTGCCTGCACGAGCTTCACGAGTGCGCCCATCGACTCTTCGATCGGCACAGTGCGATCGATGCGGTGCAGATAAAACAAATCCACGTGATCCGTGCCCAGCCGTTTCAGGCTCTCGTCGCACGACGTTGCAATCAAAGCGGGCGAGTTGTCGACGACCAGTTTGCCCTCGCGCCAGGCGAGCCCGCATTTCGTCGCGAGAAAAACGTCTTTGCGGCGCGCGCCGAGGGTCGCACCCACGAATTTCTCGTTCTCGCCGAGCTGATAGCTGGCCGCGGTGTCGAAGTGCGTGACGCCCCCGTCGACCGCGGCGAGCAGCGTCGCGGCCGCCTCCGCATCGTTGCGCTCGCCGTACCAGCCGACGAGGCCCATGCAGCCGAAGCCGAGCGCGGAGACGCGCTCACCTGATTGACCGAGGGGGCGTGTTTGCATCGAAGATTGACCACCGCACATTGACCAAGTAGCAAACAATATCGGACGGCCCGCGCCTTGTCTCGCAGCCCGGCGTTAAGCTCCGGTGAAGATCGCTCCGACCGCATGCCAAGCGAAAACGCGGCGGGGCCCGCCATATCGTCAGGGGGAATTGTGCTCAATCGCCTTCCATCTCGTGCCGCGTTTGTCCTTTCTTTTGCGCTGTTCGCCGGTGCGGCGCTCACGCTCGACGGTTGCGCAAAAAAGCCGGCCGAACCGCCGTCACCGGAACAGGACTCGCAGGCCCGCACTGCGCAGATCGCGGCGCTCGAAGCTCGAGCCGACCGCATCAAGGACGCGAACGACATCAAGCGCCTGCAGCGCGCCTATGGGTTCTATCTCGACAAGGCGCAGTGGGATCAGATTGCCGATCTGTTCACCGCCAGCGCGTCCGTCGAATACGCGAACGAAGGCGTGTATGTCGGGCAGGACCACATCCGTGCTTATTTGAAGAAGCTCGGCGGGGGCCACAATGGCCTGGTCGAAGGGCAGCTCAACAATCACCCGATCCTGCAGCCTGTCGTGCACGTGGCCGCGGATGGCCTCACGGCGAAGGCGCGATGGCGCGCGCTGATTCAGATCGGCCAGTACAAGAAGTCCGCTTCGTGGGGCGAAGGCACTTACGAGAATGAATACGTCAAGGAAGGCGGCGTGTGGAAGATCAGCAAGCTGCATTGGTACGTCGGTTTCGTTGCGCCGTACGAGGGCGGGTGGGCGAAGGTGAAGCCGGTGGATGCGTTTGTCAGCGATGTCGCTAAAGCGATGCCGCCGGACCAGCCGCCCAGCGTCGTGTACAAGCCGTATCCCGCGGCGTTTGTGCCGCCGTATCACTACGCGAATCCGGTGACGGGTGGGATGGCAGGTGCCGAAACGCCCATCGCAACCGGCAGCGACATCGCCGCCTGGAATCTCGAAGTCGCGCGCCTCGAAGCGCACGACGCAGTCGAAGACCTGCAAGCAAGCTACGGCTATTACTTCGACAAGAACCAGTGGGACGACATCGTCGCGCTCTTCACCGACGACGCTACATACGAGATCGGCCAGCGCGGCGTCTACAAAGGCAAAGACCATATCCGCAAGGCGCTGGACCTCATCGGCCCCGTCGGCGCGCAGCCCGGTTTGTTGAACAACGAGATGCAGTTGCAGCCGATCATCCATGTATCGGCAGACGGACAATCTGCGAAGGCCCGCTGGCGCACGCTGGAAATGAAAGGCGTGCACGGCAAGTCCGGCGCGTGGGGCGAGGGCGTCTACGAAAACGAATATCGGTTGGACCGGGGCCAGTGGAAGATCAGCAAGCTGCACTACTACCTGACGTTCCGCGCCGATTACGACAAGGGCTGGTCGAAGGGCACGATGCCCATCGAGCAACCCGACAAATCGCTGCCCGCGGACGCGCCGCCCACCGAAGTGTTTGGCGCGTTGCCCGAGGTTTATCTGCCGCCTTATCACTATGAAAATCCGGGTTCGCATCCGATCCCGCGCGCGGATCTCGGCACGCCGGCCGCCGACCTTTCGTCACTTGCGAAGAAGGTGAGCCTGCTGAACGACGAGATCGAAGTGCAGAACCTGCAACGCTCGTACGGCTACTACGTCGACAAGAGCATGTGGGACGACGTGGCGGAGCTGTTTGCCGAGGACGGTGAAGTCGAAATCGGCGGTCGCGGTGTTTTTGTCGGCAAGAAGCGTGTCAGCGAATACATGCATTTCCTCGCGAAGCCGGGCCCGCAGAAAGGCTGGCTGTTCGATCATTCGCAGTGGCAGCCGCTCACGCACGTTGCGGACGATGGCAAAACCGCCAAGCAGCGTTTGCGTGCGTTCGTGATGGGCGGCACTCAGGGTACGGGTGAGGCGGTGCCGGCATTCGCCGTGTGGGGCGAGTGCACGTACGAAAATGAATACGTGAAGGTGAACGGCGCGTGGAAGATCCGCAGGCTGTACGGGTTTTTCAACATGTACTCGCCGTACACCGAGGGCTGGGGCAAGGTCGGCATGCCCAACACGAAGCCTGAAAAGAAGCTGCCGCCGGACAAGCCGCCGACGGTGGTTTACGAAACGTACCCGGCGCTGCAGATGGTCCCGTATCACTATCCGAATCCCGTCACGGGCCAATAGGACGATGCACATGCGAAGGACCAGGGAAGGTCGGCGATCGCGCTTGGCGAAGGTGTTTGCGGTGACGATCGCGATTGCGTTCGTCGCGTCGATCGGCAGCTCGCGGGCCGATACTACGGCCAACGCCGCCAACGCTGCCAACGCTGCCAACACGGCCAACACGGCCGGTGCAGCGAACGCGAACGACGTCGCCAATTCCGCCCATCCGGCCAATGCGCCTGCCGCGGCGATCGGCGAGGTCCGCGTCTACGGCAACACGACGACGCTGGAGCTCGCCCCCGTGCACGTAGTCGCCGAGGAAACCCGGGTGCTCAGCAGCTTCGGCGTCTCCGTGACGAACGGCGGCATCCCGAATCTCTTCAACCCCGGCGAAGCGGATGTCGCCACCAACGCCGAAACGCAGGCACTCAGACAGTCCGTCGATCACCCGGACCTTCGCATCATCTTCACCGTGTCCGAAGGCTTTTATCGCGTGCTGGCGCGACGCTCGTCCGGCATCACGAAGCTCGCCGACCTGCGCGGCAAGAAAATCGGCACCGTGCCGCGCACGTCGTCCGCTTATTACCTTTCGCGCATGCTTGCGACGGAAGGCCTGACGGAAGCGGACGTCACGATTGTCCCCATGGTGCCGCTCGACAAGATTCCGGGCGCGATGAAGCGCGGCGAGATCGACGCCGCAACCGTGTGGGAGCCGGAAATCGAGAAGGCCGCGCAGCTGCTCGGTGCCGATGCGATCGTGTTTCAGGATCGCTCCGTGTATCGCGAGCTGTTCAATCTCAACACGACGGCCGCGAATCTGGCGAACCCGGCGAAGCGCGCGGGGATCGTAAGGCTCGTCCGTATGCTGATTCGCGCGTCCGCGCAGATTCGGCGCGATCCGCAGCAAGCCATCACGCTTCTGTCGAAGGCCACCCACTACGACGAGAAGCTGATCGGGCAGGTGTGGCATCACGAAGGTTATCCCGGCACGCTCGTGCCGGATCTGCTGGATGTCATGACCGCGGAAGAACCGTGGATCGCGAAAGAGCGCAATCGCACGCCGCGTTCACGCGCGGAGCTGGCGAAGCTCATCGACGAAAGCATCGTGAGAGAAGCGCTCGAGCAGGAACGGGCGCTCGATCGCTCCATCAGCGTCGATGAGCGTGTTGCCGAGCTCGCCGCAAAGGTCGAGGGCGGGTGGGCTATTTGCGAAATCGAGCGTCTGCGGTATTCCTACAGTCTGTTTGCGGAGGCCGGGCGGTGAGGAGAGATCGCGGCCTGTTCACGAAGGACGCGACCGTCATCGCGAAAGATGGCCAGGTTGTATCGCCGAGCAGCGTTGCGGGGCGTGGGCTATGCGCCATTCCCGAAGGTAGAGGTGCTCGCCTTCCACTTCCGCAACCCGGTCTCGGGGCGCCAGCCGGGCGTTTTGCTCACAGACCCTTAGCGGCGTAGACCGTACCGGTGTGCGATTGCCGCCCACACGGCGCGATCGCCGCTTCGACAGGGTATGATCGCGCCTCTCATTTCCCAGCCGCTGAACGAGCCAACCCGACATGATCATCGACTGCCACGGGCACTACACCACCGCACCGGCCGACCTGCAGAAATACCGCGACGGCCAGATCGCAGCCCTCAAGGATCCGGCGTCCGTGCCGCAGAAGGCGAATCTCAAGATCAGCGACGACCAGATCCGCGACAGCCTCGAAGGGGCGCAGCTCAAGTTGCAGCGCGAACGCGGCACGGATCTCACGATCTTCTCGCCGCGCGCATCCGCGATGGCGCACCACATCGGCAACGAGACCACGAGCCAGAACTGGACGCAGGCCTGCAACGACCTGATCAAGCGCGTGGTGGATCTTTATCCGGACAACTTCGTCGGCGTCTGCCAGTTGCCGCAGTCACCGGGCGTCGCGCCCGCGCATAGCGCGGCAGAGCTGGAGCGCTCGGTGAAAGACCTGGGCTTCATCGGCTGCAACCTGAATCCAGACCCGTCGGGCGGCCACTGGAACTCGCCGCCGCTCACCGACAGGCACTGGTATCCGCTCTACGAAAAGATGGTCGAGCTCGATGTGCCGGCGATGGTGCACGTGAGCTCCTCGTGCAACCCGAACTTCCACGCCACCGGCGCGCACTACATCAATGCCGATACGACGGCGTTCATGCAGTTCATCACAGGCGACCTGTTCAAGGATTTCCCGACTATCAAGTTCATCATTCCCCATGGCGGCGGCGCTGTGCCTTACCACTGGGGACGCTATCGCGGCCTCGCGCAGGACCTGAAGCGTCCGCTGCTGCCGGAGATGATGAAGAACAACGTGTTCTTCGATACGTGCGTGTACCACCAGCCCGGCATCGACCTGCTGTTCAAGGTCGTGCCCCACGACAACATCCTGTTCGGGTCGGAGATGGTCGGCGCCGTGCGCGGTATCGATCCGGAGACGGGTAACTATTACGACGACACGAAGCGCTACATCGAAGCGCTGCCGCTGTCGGAGGCCGATCGCAAGAAGGTTTACGAGGGGAATGCGCGGCGGGCGTATCCGCGACTGGGCGCCTACCTGGACCGGAAACGCTGAATGGATGGCGCGCCGGCGCAAGATAGCCGGCGGGTTTTCGAATGGGCTCGCGGCGCTTCGACAGGTGCCGCAGCGATGACGGGGCTCCGCGCGTCAGGTGTGCAGGAGCACCCGTCCGCGCCGCGACTGAAACCGCCAGCCGTGCGCCGTCTTCACAAACACATCCTTGAATTCGCCGACCAGCACTCGCGCATCGGCCTTGTAGCCGAATTGCGGATCGGGGTTCTGCTCGGGGCCCATGTGCAGCACGACGCGGTGACTGCCGGTCGCGCGTTCGGCCGACTCCACGGTGATCAGCACGTTCGAGCACGTGTGCCGCGTGACGCGGCCTGCGGGCCGGGCTTCGAATGACTTTCGAATCGCGTCGCGGCCGCTCACGATCGTGTCCGGCGACACGGGACGGGCGTACGTCGCGTCTTCCGTGAACAGGTGATCGAGCTGCGCTTCGTGACGCAGGTCGACGGCTTCGAAGAATTCGGTGATGAGCCGCTCGCACGCGCGCTCGATCACCAGCGTTTCGATTTCGGAGGGCTTGCTCAAGAGGGCCTCGCTGTGGGGGACGAGAACGCGAGTTGGCGCGCGCTCGCCCTGATCGGTCTTACTTGTACTTCAGGCCCATCTCGGCGAGCTTCTCGCGCATCTTGTACATGTCGAGCCCGAGCACGCCGGACGCGAGTTTCTGACGCTTCTCTTCCTCGTTCGCGGTGCGCTTGTCGGCGGCCTCGGCCACTTTCGCGGCATCGGCGCGTGGCACGATGCAGACGCCGTCGTCGTCCGCGACGACCACGTCACCCGGCTCGATGCGCTGGCCCGCGCACATCACCGGCACGTTCACCGAGCCCAGGCTCGCCTTGATCGTGCCCTGCGCGAAGATCGCCTTGCTCCACACGGGGAAGTTCATCTGCTTGAGCACGGCGACGTCACGCACGCCGGCATCGATGATGAGCGCCTTGACGCCATGGGCCTGCAGCGACGTGGCGAGCAGGTCGCCGAAATAACCGTCCTCGCACGAGGAGGTCGGCGCCACGACCAGCACATCGCCTGGCTTCACGAGCTCGACGGCGACATGAATCATCCAGTTATCGCCCGGGGGCGCGAGCACCGTGACCGCGGGGCCGGCGACGACTGCGCCTGTGTAGATCGGGCGCATGTATGAACGCAGCAGGCCGGTTCTCCCCTGGGCTTCGTGGACCGTGGCTACGCCGTGCCTGGCGAGCGTTGCGACGGCGGCTGGGTCGGGGCGGGCGATTTCGCGGACGGCGATGCCTAGGGTCATGTGTGCGCTGGCCTGTTCTGGGATGGACGGGAGGAGCGGGAGTATACCGACGAGGGGGGTGGGGCTGGGATTCGTGCGGTTATCGGACTGGGGGCGACGCGGCGGTAAGAGCTGTGGCACTGAAGTTAATCGAAGCGAAGCAAGCATCATCGGGGCGAAGTCGAGCCGGGAGGCAGGCAGGACGCTCACCTATCGTGCGCTGCTCGAGCGCGCCTCGAAGAAATCCCGCAGCGGGATTTCTTCGGCGTTCCTCGCGATCGCCGGGGGCCATGGCGTTCTTCTTCCATCGCAAGACTTAGAAGCACCACTCGCATGGCCCTGATCCGGCGAACGCGGGCGCTCGAGAAGCGCACGACAGGTGAGCGTCCTGCCTGCCTCCCGGCTCGACTTCGCTATCGGTTGCCGTGACGTTGGGCAGACCTAGAGGCGTGAGACGCGTCGCCCGCGATAGCGTCAAATCGCTCCAACTCCGCTCCAGGCAACACAGTCACAGCTAGGGTAAGCGCCATTCGTTGTAAGACCGCGCCTGCCCGGCCCGCGGCATCGGATCTCGTGCAAATGCATCCCTGCACCTGCGCGCCCCTCCCATCCCAAGAGACGACACGTTGTGCCGCTCAGTTGCGGGACGCCACACTAGCCGCCGCGATCGAGGGATTCTTTGCGCCTTACTGCGCCTGCTGATCCGCGCCTGCTGCCTTCTTCGTCGCCGCAGCCTTTGCTTCCGGCTTCTTCAGCAAGTCTTCGAGCGGCTTGAACAGCCCGTCGTATTTGTACGCCGGAATCTCGAACTGCCACCCCTTCGCCCGGGCATCGAGCGTCGACACCTCAGCCGCGGTCTCCTTCGCAGAAGACACGGGCGCCAGCGAAATGAAGTGCCGCTCTCCATCCTTCACGCCCTGAATCGTGATCTCCGCGCCGTCGAACGTGCGGAACACCGCACGCTCCGGTTTCGCGGGGGCGTCGGCGGGCACTTTGCGAACGTCCGTCAGTGAAAGCATCGCCAGCTCGCCCGCCACCGGATTCGCGGCACTGGGCGAAGAAAGCTCGCGCCCCTTCGGCACGCCCGTCACGGTGAAGTCTGTCTGCTCTTTCTTTTCGCGCGTCACGCGATAAGAAGGCCCGGACGCCGGCGTCACCTCAACTTCTTTGATGCGTGCCTCCGGAATATCCACGAGCGTGGTATCGATCCAGCGCTTCGGATCCGCTTCGGCCGTGATCTGCGGCGTGGCGAGCAGGCTCTGCTTCGCATCCGTCGCGCGTACATAGCCGGACTTCATGCCGGACGTCTTGCCAACGATGACGCCAGCCACTTTTTCCGGCGTCACCAATTCGATGCGCGTGCCCGATGCCGTCGGGGCGGTCACATCCTCCACGCCCAACATCGAATACTTCGTCGGATCGCTGGTCTTCGCTTCCACCGTGGAAAGCGAGCTCAGGTCGATGAGCAGCTTGCGCACTTTGCCTGCATCCGCCGGATATTCGCGCTCGGCGACAGTCCAGCCGGAAGGCTGTTTTTTCAGCGTCACGCGCGAACCATCACCGCGCGACACACGCACTTCGGTCACTTCATTGAGCTGAGATTGCAGCGTCTTCAGCACCGGCTGGCCGGCAAGGGTTTCCGGATTCGCGTTCTTCCGCGAGGACAGCCACAGCCCCAGCAGAATGACGACGATCGCGGCAACGATCAGCAACCCGACTCGACGACCGGTCATGCGCGTGCCTCCGACGACGCAGTGCCCGCCGCTACAGCCGGAGCCAACACGAAGTCACGCCGCTTCCGACGTCGCCAGTACACGAACCCGATCGCGAGCAGCGCGAACAGCACCGGAATCGCGATGATGTTCACGATCATGAGCGTGTTGCGCAGGCTGCGAATCTCTTCATTCAAGCCGAGGCGCACATCGCGCAGTTCCTTGCGCAGGCGGATCTGCTCCTGCTTGAAGCGCGCGACCTCCTTTTCCTGTTCCGGCGAGAGAATCATCGACGAGCGATCGTCCTTGCGGGACTGCATCTGCGTGAGCTTCTCTTCCGTCTGCTTCAGCTCTTCCTCGACCTGCTGTTCCTTCGAGCGGAACTTGTCTTCCGCATTCCGGCGCAGCGCTTCCACGCGATCGAACGGCCGCGTGAACGTGGCACGTCCGCGCACGCTGATCAGGTCTGAGCTGCCGGCGAGGTTGTCCATGCTATTGGCCACGATGTCGCCGTTGCCCGCGATCGCCGTCGCCACGCGCTGTCCGAAGAAGTTCTGCATGCGCACCCACATGAAGTCCTGCAGCATGTCCGTATCTGCAAACAGGATGACGTTGAGCGGCTTCGTCGACGCCTTCAACGCGCCGCCGGCCGGCGCCGTTGCCCCGGCGGGGGCGCCATCCGGGAATGCAGATTTCACGTTACCCGTGACGCGCGCGGCGAACGTGTATTTCTGGCCCGTGGGTTTGAAGCCCTCCCGCAGCTGCGCGGGATCGAACAGCATCGCGAACCGCTCCACCGGAATCGGCGCGGATTGAGCACTCGACGTGATCAGCGATTCGAAATCCGTCGTCGCGCCCTTCGCTTTGGCGAAGTGCCCCACCGTCGCAAAGTTGACCGACGACAGGCCTGCAGCGACGACATCCTTCGGATTGAACGTCGCCTGGTCCATGCCGAGGATGCCGAGATGGCGCACGGGCTGATCCCCCTGGCGCATCGCCACCTGCAGCGCGTGCTCGAGGTCGCCGATGACCTCGCGCGGATTGAAATCGACGCCCCACGCCTTGAACAGCAGGCCGGGGTCGGACGACTTGTTCGCCGTCATCGCAGCCATCGGATTCTGCGGATCCTGGCCTGCCGTATCGGCTTCGGCCATCGGATCCACGAACATCAGGATGCGGCCGCCGCGCAGCGCGAACTGATCGATCGCGAACTGCGTGGCCGGCGCAAGTTGCTTCGGGTGCACGACAACCAGCACATCCACATCCGTGTCGATGGCCGTGGCCTGCATGCTCACCGGCTTCACGGTAAAGAGCTGCTCCGCCTGCGTGTACATCACAGGCGGCTCGCGCTCCTGACCCGTCTGCGGATCCATCGTCGGCGTGCCGCCCATCGGAATGCTCGACATCCAGCCGATGACCGCCTTCTTCGGGCTCGACAGCTGGTAGATGAGCTTCACCACGTCGTACTCGAGGAACTCTTCCTTGCGCGGATCGAAGAACTCGATGGCCTGATGCCCATCCGTCGAGTTCGTGCCCGCGAGGCCGAAGTAAAGGTTCTGGCCTTCGGGACCGGCCGGCGCGCCGCGCACGCCGAGCTCGGCTGCGCGGTCTTCATCATCCGAGAACGGCTGCGGATCGATGATCGAGAGGCGCAGGTTGCCATTCGAGCGCGCAGCCAGTTCCTGCAATAGCTCGCGAACGCGATTGCCGTACGTCTTCAGCTCCGGCAGGTTGTTGACCGACTTCTCGCTGTAGAAGAAGTAGAGGTTGATGGGCTCCTTGAGCCCCTTGAGGATTTTCACCGTGCCCGGCGCGGTGGTGTAGAGCCCGTTCTGCGTGAGGTCCACGCGCCAGCCGCGCAGCACGCTGTTGAACAGGATGGTGAGACCGATGAACAGCACGGCGAGCGCGATCAACGCGCCGATGCCCAGTGTGGAACGTTTCGTCATGTGCGGTTACTCCGCCTTCCGCAGGTCGATCGTGATGACGGTGGCCAGCAGGAACAGCGTGATGAACATCGCGAAGAACAGCAGGTCGCGAACGTCGAGCACGCCCTTCGAGATGGATTCGAAGTGGGTGAGGAACGAGAACGACGCCACTACGTCGACCAGCACCTGCGGCAGCACGGCCGAGACCCAGTCGATGACCATCGGGTAGCCCATGAGCAGGAACACGAAGCTCACGACCACCGACCCGATGAACGCGATCACCTGGCTGCGCGTCAGTGCCGACATGCACGAGCCGATCGCGAGAAAGCCGCCGGCGAGCAGCAGGCAACCACAGTAGGCCGCGAAGATCGCGCCGTTGTCGGGCTTGCCGAGATAGTTGACCGTGATCCACATCGGGAAGGTGAGCGCCAACGCGATCGCCACGAACACCCAGGCCGCGAGGAATTTCCCGAGCACCGCTTGCCACAACGTGATGGGTTGCGTGAGCAGCAGCTCGATGCTGCCGCTGTTGCGTTCTTCCGCCCACAAGCGCATCGACAATGCGGGGATGAGGAACACGTACAGCCACGGGATGAAGGTGAAGAACGGCGCGAGATCGGCCTGGCCGCGCTCGTAGAAGCCGCCCAGATAGAAGGCGAGCCAGCTCGCCAGTACCAGGAAAATGAAGATGAACACATACGCGAGTGGCGTCGCGAAATAGCTTGCCAGCTCACGGCGCAGAACAATGCCCACGTTGTTACCTTTTCACGGGCTGTGCCCGGGGTTCAACGAGCCCTCACGCAGAGGCGATGGCCCGTCCGATCAAACGGCGCGTGCCGCGCCGATCGATGCGGTGGATGAAACATTCAAGCCGTAATGGTTCTGAAAACTTCGTCGAGCCGCCCGGACTCCAGGTGAAGCTCTTTCAGCTTCAGCCCGCGGGCGCTCGCCAGCTCGTTGAGCGACGCCAGGATCGACGCGCCACTGCGCGGCAGCGCCGTCAGCAATCCCTCGCGTTCCACAACTTCCACTTCTGCCACGTTGGGCAGCGACGACACGGCTGCTTTGGCCGCGGCCAGCTGTTCCAGTGTTTCGAGCCGCAGCGACACTGCGTTGTGATAGCGCGAGCGGGTGGCGAGGCCTTGCGGCGTGTCGTCCGCGACGATCTTGCCGCGCGCGATGATGATGGCGCGCGAGCACACCGCTTCCACCTCTTCGAGGATGTGCGTCGAGATGACGATGATCTTGTCGCGCGACATCTCGTTGATGAGCGTGCGCACTTCGTGCTTCTGATTGGGGTCGAGACCGTCGGTGGGCTCGTCGAGAATCAGCACCGGCGGATCGTGAATGAGCGCCTGCGCGAGGCCCACCCGACGCCGAAAACCTTTCGAAAGCGTCTCGACGGTCTGCATGAGCACACGCTCGAGCTGCAGCCGATCGATGACGTAGCGCAACCGGCGGGCGCGCGCTTCGCCGCTGAGCTTGCGCAGATCCGCGATGAATTCCAGGAACGCGTAAACCGTCATTTCGCCGTAACTCGGCGCGCCTTCCGGCAGATAACCGAGACTGGCTTTGGCGGCCAACGTATCGGTTACCACGTCGTGGCCGCAGATGCTGGCGGTGCCGCCCGTGGGAGTGATGAAGCCCGCGAGCATGCGCATGGTGGTGGACTTGCCGGCCCCGTTCGGGCCGAGAAAGCCCAGCACTTCGCCGGGACGGACTTCGAAGCTCACATCGTCGACCGCTGCGAGCGCCTCGTAGCGTTTGCTGAGGTGTTCCGTTTTGATCATTTGGCCGCTCTGTTGTTCGACCCGCAGCTAGAGAGCATGTGGGGGAAAAAGTTCCCGGTTTTCGGGCGCGCGATTCTGAACGGGACGACCGTAGGAATTCAAGAAGTCCGAAATCCCTCTGAGCCGCCCGGCGATTGAGGGCTTCTTCTCCAAGATACAAACTCCAACGTTTTTTCCGTTACTCCGTACGGGGCAAAGGCCTGGCCGTCCGCCACACCCCCATCACCACGAGCCCCCCGGCCATGCCCCCCAGGTGCGCAAAATGCGCCCATGTATTCGGTTGCAACAATCCCAGCATCAACTCCAGCACGGCAAACAGCCCCACGAAGAACCAGGCCGGCACATGCACGTGAGGAATGAAGTACGTGACATTGGCGCGCGGAAACAGAATCGCGAAGGCCAGCAGAATGCCGAACACCCCGCCCGACGCACCGAATGAATACGCGAAGGTCCGGGTGAGATGCAGCCACAGCAGCTGACTGCATGCCGCCGCAAGCACGCACGAGAAGTAATAGATGAGGTAATTGCGCGCGCCCCACGCGCGTTCGAGTGCGCGGCCGAACAGCACGATGGTGATCATGTTCCAGCCCAGCTGGATCAGGCCTTCGTGCATGAAGGAGTACGTGATCACCTGCCACGGCTCGAACAGCGGTGTGCTCACCGGCCATAGCGCCAGCCGGTTGAAGAGCGGAGCACCGACGAGGAAGTAGCAGAGGAACAGGAGCCCGTTGGCAACGACGATCGCGCGCGTCGCGGGCGGCAGGAACTTGCGCATGACGCGGCAAAGTCTACCGGCAATCAGGCGGCGGAGCGCAGCGAATCCGTGAGAAAACGCGCGAGCTCGGGTGCCGCGCTGTGGGTTGCGTTGAAACGCAGGCGCTGGTTTGCAGCGCGTGACGGCGAAAACAGCGCACCGTTTGCGAGCAGGATCGATCGGTCACGCGCTCCACGCACCATGGCTTCCACATCGATGCGGTCCGGCACGCGGCCCCACAGGAAAATGCCGTCGCCACCGCGACCTTCGCTGACCGCACCGTCGAACACGATTCCCGCGGCTTCGAGCGCGGCTTGTGCATCACGGCGCATGCGGGCGAGTCGCGCGCGCACCAGCTGCGTGTGCCGCATGAAACGGCCGCTGTCGAGCACTTCGCAGGCGATGCTCTCGAGCCAGGCCGATCCCGACAGCACCGACAGAATTTTCCGTTCGACGAGCTGCGCGATGACGCGCGAGTCCGCCGCGACGAATCCCAGTCTCAGCGCAGGCCCCATGAGCTTGGTGAAACTGCCGACGTAGATGACGTGCCGCAGTCCGTCGAGCTGCGCGAGTCGCACGGCAGGTCCTTCGTAAAGGTCTCCGTAGATATCGTCTTCGACGATCGCGAAGCCGTAGGTTTCCGCGAGCGACAGCAGCCGGTGGCACACCGCCGGCTCCGTATTCGAGCCAGTTGGATTGTGGAGCAGCGTCTGCAGGAAAAACGCTCGCGGTCGATGCGTACGGCACGCGGCTTCGAGCGCTTCGATGTCCGGCCCGGTCGGCGTGCGTGGAATCGGCACCAGCTTCACGTGATGCGCACGCAGCTGCTCGAACAGCACGAAGTAACCGGGATCTTCGACGAGCACGACGTCGCCCGGCGCGAAGAGAATTCGCGCGAGGAGATCGAACGCCTGTGATGCCCCGAAAGTGGTGCACAGGTTCGCGGGGCCACACGCGATGCCTCTTTGCACGAGTCGCTCGGAAAGCTGCTCGCGCAGCTCCGCAAGGCCCTGCGGTGGAGCTGGCATCCACGCCTGCGGCTTGCGTTGATGCGTGAGGCGCGCCATGACATTGGCGGGCAGCGCTTCCGCATACCATGTGGTGGGCAGGAAGCCGGAGCCTGCCGCGATGATTTCTCTCGTCGAGGTCATCGATGCGCGCGCCAGCGCGAGCGCATCGGAACCCGGATCGATCGCGGCTTCGATCACCGGCAACGCGGGCGTGCCCTTGCGCCGGGTGACAAAGAAACCGCGCCCCGCGCGCGACTCGATGACACCGCGCGCGACGAGCCGGTCGTACGCATCCACCACCGTGAACGGGCTCGCGCCGACGAGCTTCGCGAGCTTGCGGATCGATGGGATGCGCGCGCCTTCCGGCAGCTGGCCGTGACGGGCCAGCCTGGTGATGCGCTCGACGATCTGGTCGACCAGCGGCGTGTCGGAGGTGCGGGACAGCTCGAACAAGGAACGTTCCTGTGCGTGGACCGATGTGTGGACCCGAACCGGGCCGGCCATCGAGCCCGCGATCAGGTCACCATGATGACGCCCGTGGCGGCGAGCGCAACCGCCATCACGATATTGAAAGTCAGTCGCGCGGACTTGCGCGTGAGGATGCCGCGCAACGCGCTTCCGAATGCCGCCCAGACGGTGATGCAGGGAAGGTTGACGATCACCATCACCGACAGGATGGCGGCCGTCGCAGCCAACAGGCCCATGCCTTCCGGCAGGAACAGCGCCGCGCCCGAGAGCGACATGACCCACGCCTTCGGATTGACGAACTGGAACGCCGCCGCCTGCCAGAAGGTGATGGGTTGCGGAGCGTGTCCGGCGCGCACTTCGCCGCTGCGAATGAGTTTCCATCCGAGGAACACCAGGTACGCGGCACCCACCCACTGGAGGATCGTCTGGAGCACGGGCCAGTGCGAGAACAGGGCACCGAGCCCGGCGCAGACGGCGACCATCTGAGTCGCATGACCGGTCGCGATGCCGAGCACATGCGGGACGGTGCGGCGAAATCCGAAGTTGGCACCGGATGCGGTCAACATTACGTTGTTGGGGCCGGGCGTGATGGCCATGACAAAGGAGTAAGTGGCGTAAGGCAGCGGATCGAAGACAAGCATGGGGCTCTCCTTGAGACGGGAGCCACGTTACGGCGTGTGACTGCCGCGGTTCAGACACGCAGACCGATACAGACGATGCACTGTACTGCCCGGCGGCCAGTACACCTCAGCCCCGCAATGAAGTTTGAGCCGACCCGCTGATGCGTTTCTTGCGCCGGACGGCGGCACGCGCGAACTGCCTGGGCCAAGCTGGATCACGCCGAGCGCGCTCCAAATGTCCGGTATCGGACACAACTTACTTTCGGTATAGTCCTGCCGCATCGCGCCGCAGAGCGCGCTGGCTGTTGGCCAGCACACAGGTCCAAACCGGGGAATGTGATTGATGGCGCTGCCGTGAGGCAGCGCTGCATGGATTGATGCATGCCCCGAAATAGACCCGAATAGATGATCTACGTACACGCCGATCGCTTCCTGCTCACCGACGACGAGCCGCTCTCGAAAGCGCTGTTGTCCACACCGTATCCGCGCAGTGTGCCGCGTCTCCTGCGCAAAGGATTTTTCGGACGCCGCTGGCAGCAGTCGGAGTCGTGCGACTACTGGCTCGCGAGCGATGGTGTCGTCGTCATGCTGTTCAGGATTCAGGGTGCGACTGCCGCGCAGGTCTCCGCCATTCGCCTGCGCTTCGATGAGCGAACCGCGAAGAATCCGAACCTCGAGCTGTCGGAAGAATTGCTGCTGGAGCTCGTCACGTTCGTCTCGGGTAAGTGACGCGAGTCGCGCGTCGAAACGCAACGTGCATCGAATTTCGTGCAGTGTTCTTCGGATCACAGTCTGTTGTATTCACGCCAGTACATTTGCCGTGACATAAGTCTGGCGTCGATTCGCGACGCGTTGACATGCGCGACGTGCGAGCTTCACGCTGCTGCCGATCGGTCCTCCTGACGAGGGCCTGCATGGAGCTCGAATCGGCATGTCGATCGCAACGCTTCTGTCGATTACGCCTTGGCCCGTCATCTCTGCAGTGCTGTGGGCGGTGCTGGTCGTCGGCGCGCTCTACCTCGCGCGGCGCACTGCGCATCACGCTATCCACGACGCGATGGCGACGCTGTCTCGCGGACTGCGTCTCGCCTCGCAAGCGACGACGAACGGCCAACTGAAGCTCGCGGAACGCAATCGCGATGTGCTGCTCGCCGCGGGTCGCGAAGCGAAAGAGCGGGCCGTCGAGCGCGAATTCACCCGCGTGGCCGAGAGCGTCCGCAAGGACCTCGCGAACTACCCCGGCCTGCATCGCACGGTCAGCGAGTCGATCACGCGCATCGACGAAGAGCATCGCAATGCCGTCGAGGTGCCGCCGGAAGTGCCGGGTTGGGTCGAGGCCGTCGACGCGATCGCAAAGATCGATACGCGCCACGCTGGCGCGGAAATTCTCGGCCAGGTTCACAAGGCATTGGTGAAGACCAATGAAGAAGCGCTCGAAGCGTATCGCAAGGCAAGCGGCGAGCGTCATGCGTTGCTGCGGCGGATGATGCCGGAGTGGCGCCTCGTGCAGGAGACGCTGAGCAACGTCGGCCGCACGGTCGAGAGCGTGCAGGAGCGCGCGGTCGGCATCGATCGCCACATGCAGCAGTATGAGGACATCGTGAAGGGCGAGGACCGCGCGGTCTCCGTGCTGTCGTCTTCGTCGCTCGTTTACTTCTTCGTGTCGGCGCTGGTGTTGGCGGTGGCGGCGGGCGGCTCGGCGATCAATTTCACGCTCATCGCGCGCCCGATGGCGGAAATGGTCGGCGGCACCAACTTCATCGGCGGCTTCCGCACGGCAGACATCGCCGCGCTCGTCATCATTATGGTCGAGATCTCCATGGGATTGTTCCTCATGGAGTCGATGCGCATCACGCGGCTGTTCCCCGTGATCAGCGCGCTGCCCGACAAAATCCGCGTGCGAATGATGTGGGTGTCGTTCTCCATCCTGCTGTTGATGGCGAGCGTGGAAGCGGGCCTCGCCTACATGCGCGAGATCCTGCTGCAGGATGAGCTTGCGACCAATGCTCTGCTTCGCAATGGCGGCGACGGCGTCGTTGGCGAATCCGTCAATTCGCACTTGTGGATCACGACAGCCGCGCAGATGGGCATGGGTTTCATCCTGCCGTTTGCCCTGACGTTCGTCGCGATTCCGCTGGAGACGTTCGTGCATTCGTTGCGGACGGTGCTTGGACTGGTCGGCATCGGCATTCTGCGCACCGTGGCACTGCTGTTGCGCGTGATGAGCGGGGGCGCGCGTCACCTCGGCGCGCTGGCCCAACGGCTCTATGACCTGCCGCTGTTCCTGCCGTTGTGGATCGAGAGCCGGATGGCTGCGGCGCGCGCGGAAGAGCAGAGCGATCTGGAAGCGGACGTTCGTGCCCAGATGGCCGCCGCACAGGCCACGCCTGAAACACTCGTCGAAGAGCCGCTGCGTGACGAGGTGGAGGGCGACGTCGACAATCACGACGCATCGCCTGCGCCCTCTCGTCGGCGTCGCGCAGGAGCGCGAGCATGAAATGGCGACTCGCCTTACTGGCTGCGCTCATGCTGGTGGGCTGCACGCCGCAGGGGCCGAAGAACACCGGCGTGTATCTGCTCATCGACACCTCCGGAACCTACAACCAGGAAGTGCGCAAGGCCGAGCAGATCATCCTGTATTTGCTGGGCAAGATGGGCTCGAGCGATTCGTTCGCCGTCGCGCGCATCGACACGGCGAGCTTCACGGAACAGAACATCGTTGCGAAGGCGACGTTCGACGATCGCCCCAGCGCGGCCAATCAGCAGAAGCGCTCGTTCGCGGGCCTGGTGCAGCGGTTTGTCGATGAGTCGCGCTCGTCGCCTTACACCGATATCACCGGCGGCGTGCTGCAGGCGATCGAGTTCCTGAACGAGAAGGGCAGCGGGCGCAAGGAGATCCTGATCTTCTCGGACATGAAAGAAGACCTGGCGAAAGGCTTCGTGCGCGATTTGCCGCTGGACCTGCGCGGGTTCGACGTGGTGGCGCTGAACGTGACGAAGCTGCGCACGGATAACGTGGATCCACGTGAATATCTCGGGCGGCTCGATACGTGGCGAACGCGCGTCGAAAAGAGCGGCGGCCGTTGGCGAGTGATCAACGACCTGGAGAATCTGGACGGGCTGCTGTAGACGGGTTGCTTCGGCAAGGCTCGGCACACACAGCACAGGCGCGCTTTGCGCAGCCGCAGTGGAGGGCACTCGGGAAGCCCTCAATCGCCGGGCGGCTGAGAGCGTTCTGTAAACGCGCTCTGAGAAGCCTACTGGCCTACTGCGTCGGTGGCAGTTGTCCGCCGAGCCGGTCGGCCGCTGAACGCAGCACCGGCAGAAACGTATCGACCATTTCTCTCAACGACACGCGTGACGCCTGCGCGCCAACGTTGATGGCGGCGACCACCTCGCCCACGACATTGCGCACCGGCACGGCGATCGACCGAAGCCCGATTTCCAGCTCCTGATCGTTCAGCGCGTAACCCTGCTTGCGCACCGTCGCCAGAATCTCGTCGAGCTTCTTACGCGATGGCACGGTGTGTTTTGTGTGCGCGCGGAAATCGGTGGCCGCGAGCTGCGCAGTCACCTCGTCCGGTTCGAGATGAGCGAGCAACACGCGCCCGAGCGCCGTGCAATAGCTCGGCACGCGACTGCCCACACGCAGCGTCACCGACATGATCCGGCGCGTGGCCGAACGCGCGACGAACACGACCGAGCCTTCCTCGAGCACGGCGACGGAAGAGGATTCGTCCAGCGTACGGCTGACCTCTTCGAGCAGCGGCTGGGCTGCGATCGGCAGCGGGGCCGTCGACAGGTATGCGTATCCCAGGTTGAGAACCTTGGGTTGCAGGAAAAACGTGCGGCCGTCGGTGCCGGCGTAGCCAAGCTCGCGCAGCGTGTAGAGGCATCTGCGCACGACGGCGCGCGTGAGGCCCGTTGCCCGGCTCACGTCTGCGATGGTGAGCCGACGATCGAAGCCGGTGAACGCTCGGATGACGTGCAGCCCGCGCGCGAGCGACGTCATGAAATCCGGGTCCCCGGCGCGAAACAGCGCGTTATCCTGCTTGGCCGGATCGGGTTTGATGGCCAATTCTGGCTTGGCGGGGGTTGTCATGAGTGGGGCCGAACGGTAAACGAACCGGCCGCGGCGCGGAAGTTCCACTGGCGCAACACTCACCTTATTCCGATCGGAATGAGCGGCTTGTGCGGTTATCGCCCGTGTGGTCGCCCGTGTGGTCGCCCGTGTGGTCGTATGGGTAGTCGTATAAGGCGAGGAGGCATCGTCGAGCAGGCGGTCCTATAAATCGAGCGGAGTCGATCGCCGGTCGACCCATGGCTGGCCATCGCGCCGATCCACGCGCACGGGGCGCCGCTAGAATGGGCCATCGAATTCGTTTCGGGGGTCACGAATGTCAGAGGCTTTCCTATGCGATGCCGCGCGCACGCCCATCGGACGCTACGGCGGCGCGTTGTCCTCCGTCCGGGCGGACGATCTGGCGACCCTGCCGATTGCCGCGCTGCTCGAGCGCAATCCTTCGCTCGAGCCGGCCGCCATCGACGAAGTCGTTTTCGGCTGCGCGAATCAGGCCGGCGAAGACAATCGCAATGTCGCACGCATGGCCACGCTGCTGGCCGGCCTTCCGGTCGACGTTCCCGCGATTACGGTAAACCGGCTGTGCGCGTCGGGGCTCGATGCGGTGGCCATCGCCGCGCGGGCGATCCGGGCCGGCGAGGCGAACGTCATCATCGCGGGCGGTGTGGAGTCGATGTCGCGCGCGCCGTTCGTGATGCCGAAGGCGGATAGCGCGTTCAGTCGGCAGGCTGAAATCTTCGATACCACGATTGGCTGGCGTTTCATCAATCCACTGCTCAAGGCGCAGTACGGCGTGGACTCCATGCCGGAAACCGGTGAGAACGTCGCCGCGCAATTCGCGGTGAGCCGCGAAGACCAGGACAAGTTTGCCCTTCGCAGCCAGCAACGAACCGCCGCGGCCTATGTGCGCGGTTTTTTCGAAGCCGAGCTGATTCCGGTTTCGATTCCGCAGCGGAAGGGCGCGCCGATCGTCGTGAGCCGCGACGAGCATCCGCGCGAGACCACGCTGGAGCAGCTTGCGAAGCTGCCTACGCCATTTCGAGCGAACGGATCGGTGACGGCGGGGAATGCCTCGGGCGTGAACGACGGTTCTTGTGCGCTGGTCGTTGCGAGTGAGGCGGCGGTGAAGCGGTTTGGGCTTACGCCGAAGGCGCGGGTGGTCGGCGCGGCGTCGGCGGGTGTCGAGCCGCGGATCATGGGGATGGGGCCGGTGCCTGCCGTACGCAAGTTGATGGCGCGGGTTGGGCTGGACGTTCGGGCGATGGACACGATTGAGCTCAATGAAGCCTTCGCGTCGCAAGGACTGGCGGTGTTGCGCGGTCTGGGTATTGCGGATGATTCCGCCGTGGTGAATCCGAATGGTGGGGCGATTGCGCTGGGGCATCCGTTGGGGATGAGCGGGGCGCGGCTGGTGACGACGGCGATGTATCAGTTGGTGGGGATGAAGGGGCGATATGGGTTGTGTGCGATGTGTGTGGGGGTGGGGCAGGGGGTGGCTATGGTGATTGAGAGGGTGTGAAGGGCGGCGGCGCCTGGGCGGCTGATGCGGTTGGCGCTGGCGGCTGGCGGATTGCGGATTGCGGATTGCGGCTTGCGATTGGGAGTTGGGCTTGCGCGGGCGGGGAGGCGATATCACAGAGGGGTTGTTCGGGTACGGCCGTAAGACCGGCCCGCGCGGCCCGGTCCCTCGGGGCCTCGGCTGAATACGTCCCTGTATTCAGACGCCCCTCACATCCCCTCTGTGATATCGCCTCCCCGCCTTCGAGGTCGTCGAGCCTCAAGCACTCGTCTTGGCCGCCCCGCGACTGAGGGCTTCTTGAACCGAATCGATAGAAAGCGAAACCGATAAAGAGGCGCCACATCGTGTCGAAGTTCTACGGCTGGAAGTTGTTGGCAGCCTACTGGCTGATCCTCTTCGCCGTGCTCGGCTTTCCCCCGTATGGCGCCGGCATCGTGAACACGTGGATGGCGGAGCAGCTCGGTTTCGATCGCACGATGCTCGGCGTGCCGTATTCCGTGCTGATGCTGACGAGCGGCTTGCCGGCGCCGCTGGTTGCGTGGCTGGTCACGCGCAAGGGCGTTCGGTTTTCGCTCATCGCGGGTAGTCTCACGTTGCTGGCAGCAAGCCTTGCGATGGCGTTGCTCGTCAATACGTTTTGGGCCGCGGTGCTCGCGGGCGGGGTGCTGGCCGGGGTCGGCGTCGTGTTGGGCGGCGCGTTGCCGGTGCAGACGTCGACGATGCGCTGGTTCGTGCGTCGTCGCGCGTTGGCATTCGCGATCATTCTCTCCGCGGGCGGCATCGGTGGTGTCGTCGCGCCACCGCTCCTCAACGCAGTGATTACGAGAACCGGCGACTGGCGTGCGGGCTGGGTATTGTTTGCCGTGCTCGCCGCGCTTTCCGCCGTTGTGGCGATGCTGTTCGCGCGCGAGCAGCCCTCAGATCTCGGTCAGCGGCCCGATGGCACCGCCGTCAACGCCGACGAAACGTCCGGTGCATCGAGCACAACCAAGGCAACTCCGGTACACCAGACACAGGAAGCCTGGACGCCCCGCGAAGCCGCGCGTTCGCCGACGTTGTGGCTCCTGCTGGGCTGCATGTGCGGGATGAGCATGGGCTACACGTGGTACCTCTCGCACGGCATCGCGCATCTCCAGGACCTCGGCCACACCAAGGGCGTGGCGGCGGTAACAGCGTCGACGATGGCCGCCACGACGCTGCTCGGCAAATTTGCGATCGGGCTGCTGGGGGATCGTGTGGAGCCGCGCTTCCTGTTCGCCGCATCGATTGCCGTGTTCGGCGTCGGAATGCTGCTGATCGTGAATGCGCGCGGACCGGTGCCGCTGTACGCCTTCGGCATCTGCCTCGGCATCGGCTGGGGCGGCGGGCTCACGTGCCTGATGACCATCCTGGCCAACTATTACGGCAACCAGGCGTATCCCGCGGCGGTCGGGGTGACGCTGGCTGTACAACCCACGGTCAGCGCGATATCCCCTGCGCTCGCCGGCTACCTGTATGACGCTTACGGCAGCTATGCTCCGACGCTCTACACGCTGGCGGTTCTGTGTTTCGTGAGCGCGATCGTCCTGACGCGCGCGCGGCCGCCGATGCGTCCCCGGTCCGCAGAGACTGGGACTGGCGTACGGGCTGAAGTAGGGGGCTGATTTGTCTGCCACGTTGTCTTCGTCGGGGATCAAAGAAGGGGACCTGCTGTGGACTCCGTCGCCAGAGCGCATCGAACGCGCGCATCTGACGAAGTTCCGGCAGTGGCTCGCCAAAGAGCGCGGGCTGCAGTTCAGCAATTACGACGCACTGTGGGACTGGTCCATCTCGCACGTCGAAGATTTCTGGCAGGCCATCTGGGACTGCTACGGCGGCATTTCCACCACGCCCCATCGAGCGGTGCTCGAATCCCGCAAGATGCCCGGAACGCAGTGGTTTCCTGGCGCGCACGTCAACTATGCCGAACACGCGCTGAGATTCGAGCGGCCGGGCGCCACGGCGCTGCTGCATCTTTCGGAACGCCAGAAGATCACGCCGCTTTCGTGGGATGAGCTCGGTAGCAAAGTACGCATTCTCGCCACGCAGCTGCGCAAGCTCGGCGTGCAACCGGGCGATCGCGTGGTCGCGTGCCTGCCGAACATCCCTGAAGCGATCATCGCGATGCTCGCCACCACGAGCATCGGCGCCATCTGGTCGAGCTGCGGCCCGGATTTCGGCACGCGCGGCGTGCTGGACCGGTTCTCGCAGCTGTCGCCCAAAGTCCTGCTGTGCGTAGATGGTTACCAATACGGCGGCAAGCCCTTCAGCCGGCGCGCGGAGATGGAACAGATCATCGCGGGCCTGCCGACGCTCGAGCGCGTGATCTACCTGCCTTACCTGAATCGCGAAGACCGCGCGCTGCCGTCTCAGAACGCAGTGCTGTGGGACAACCTGTTCGATCATCCGCCGGTGCCGAAGGGCGAGTTCCACTTCGAGCACGTGCCGTTCAACGCGCCGCTGTGGATTCTGTTTTCCTCGGGCACCACCGGCCTGCCGAAGGCCATCTGCCACAGTCATGGCGGCATCATCCTCGAGCAGATGAAGGCCCTGCACCTGATGTGGGACCTGCACCCCGGCGACAAGCTGTTCTTCTTCACGACGACCGGCTGGATGATGTGGAACTTCCTCGCCAGCGCACTGATCGCAGACGTTGTGCCGGTGCTCTACGACGGCAATCCCGCGTGGCCCGATCCGGACATTCTCTGGAAGATGGTGGAAGACACCGGCACCGCGATGTTCGGCGCGAGCCCCACGTATCAGGCGATTCTCGCGAAAGCGGGCTTCGAGCCCGGCCGCAAGTTCGATCTGTCGAAGCTGCAGTCCGTGATGCTGGCGGGATCGCCCGTCACCGCCGAATGTATGGTGTGGTTCTACGAGCACGTGAAGAAAGACATGTGGGTCGCGCCCGGCAGCGGCGGCACCGATGTGTGCTCCGGATTCGTGGGCGCAGTGGTGACCGAGCCCGTGCGCGCTGGCGAGATTCAGAAGCCTTCGCTCGGCGTCGCGGCGCGTGCGTTCAACGAGCGCGGTGAGAGTGTCGTGAACGAAGTCGGTGAGCTCGTCATCACCGAGCCGATGCCGTCGATGCCGGTGTTCTTCTGGAACGACCCGGACGGCACGCGCTACTTCGAAAGCTATTTCGCCGAGTACCCGGGCGTGTGGCGTCACGGCGATTTCTTCAAGATCAACGAGCGGCGCGCGTGCTTCGTGCTCGGCCGCTCGGACGCCACGCTGAACCGGCATGGCGTGCGCATCGGCACCGCGGAAATCTATCGCTCGCTCGCGAACCTGCCGGAGGTGGACGATTCGCTGATCGTCAATCTCGACCTGCCGGGCGGCAAGTTCTTCATGCCGCTGTTCGTGAAGCTGCGCGGCGGCAAGGCTCTGGATGACGCCACCGCGGAAAGCATTCGTGCCACGCTTCGTCGCGAGTATTCTCCGCGTCACGTGCCTGACAAGATCTACCTCGTCGACGACATTCCGACGACCCTCACAGGCAAGAAACTCGAAGTGCCGGTGCGCCGCATCCTGATGGGTGTGCCGGTGGAAAAAGCAGCGAACCGCGATGCGGTCGCGAACCCGAAGTCCCTCGACTACTTCATCCAGTACGCGAAAACTCAGCGCGATTATTCGCTGACTTGAGCGCGCCCCAGACCCGGAGACGACGATGGAACAAGCACAGTTGATCATTGGCGGCCGCGACGTCGCGGCAAAAAACTCGGCGACTTTTGCGCGCAACAATCCGATCACCGGAGAAGAGGCTACGCGAGCCGCCGCAGCCACTGCGGAAGATGCGAAGGCTGCCGCCGATGCCGCTGCCGCCGCGTTCCCGAAGTGGTCTGCGCTGGGGCCGAGTGCGCGCCGTGCCTTGCTCAACAAGGCTGCGGAATTGCTAGAGCAACGCGCTCAGCAGTTCGCCACGCTCGTGATGGCTGAAACCGGCGCGACCGCCGGCTGGGGCCATTTCAATATTCACCTCGCTGCCGGCATGCTGCGCGAAGCCGCGGCGATGACGACGCAGATCCAGGGCGAAGTGGTGCCGTCGGATATTCCCGGCAACATGGCCATGGCGCTGCGACAGCCCGTGGGTGTCGTGCTCGGCATTGCGCCGTGGAACGCGCCGATCATCCTCGGCGTGCGCGCGGTCGCGATGCCGCTGGCTTGCGGCAACACCGTCATCCTCAAAGCATCCGAAGTGTGCCCGGCCACGCATCGCTTGATCGGCGCAACGCTGCGCGATGCTGGCATGGGGGATGGTGTCGTCAACGTCATCACGCACGAGCCGAAAGACGCTGAGAAGGTGACGGAGGCGCTGATCTCGCACCCCGCCGTGAAGCGCGTGAACTTCACGGGCTCGACGCGCGTCGGCAAGATCATTGCGAACCTGTCGGCGAAATACCTGAAGCCGTGCCTGCTCGAGCTGGGTGGCAAGGCGCCGCTCGTGGTGCTCGAAGATGCGGATCTGGATCAGGCCGTGAATGCGACCGTGTTCGGTGCGTTCGCCAATCAGGGTCAGATCTGCATGTCGACCGAGCGCGTCATCGTGGATGAGAAAGTCGCCGACGAATTTGCCGCGAAACTCGCGAAGCGCGTGGCTGCATTGCCGAGTGGCGATCCACGCAAGGGCGAGGTGGTGCTCGGCTCGGTCGTGGGCCAGCCCACGGTGGATCGCGTACAGAAGCTCGTGAAAGACGCCGTTTCCAAGGGCGCGAAGCTGCTGACGGGTGGCACGTCAGAAGGCACGATCATGAAGGGCATCGTGGTCGACTACGTGACGCCGGACATGGAGCTGTTCCGCGAAGAGAGCTTCGGCCCGCAGGTGTCGATCACGCGCGCGAAGAATGCGGACGACGCGATTCGTCTCGCGAACGACACGGAATATGGGCTTTCGGCGGCGATTCACACGCGTGACATCGCGAAGGGCATCGAGCTCGCCAAACGCATCGAGACGGGCATCTGCCACATCAACGGGCCGACGGTGGCGGATGAGCCGCAGATGCCGTTCGGTGGAGTGAAGGCGTCGGGCTTCGGGCGCTTCGGCGGTCGTGCGGGGGTGGATGCGTTCACCGAGTTGCGGTGGATCACCATCCAGCTGTCGCCGCGGCACTATCCGTTCTGAGATCGGGGGCATCATGAAACCCACGCCGCAGCAGCGCATCTGGATGTACGAAAAAATGCTCACGAGCCGCAAGCTCGACGAGCAGGTTTTCGAGGCTTACTGGGAGGGAAAGAAGCCTGTCTTCAACATGGGCAAAGGCCCGCTGCCCGGCGAGATGCACCAAAGCTTCGGCCAGGAACCCACGGCGGTGGGCGTGTGCGTGCACCTTGGCGCTGATGACGCCGTAGGCGCTGGCCATCGTCCGCATCACGTTGCCATCGCGCGCGGCGTGAATCTCAAGCGCATGGCCGCCGAGCTGTTCGGCAAGAAGACCGGTCTTTCCGGCGGCCGCGGCGGTCACATGCACCTCTACGACGCCAGCGTGAATTTCTTCTGCAGCGGCATCATTGCGGAAGGCATGGGGCCGGGCGCGGGCATCGCGCTCGCACGCAAGATGCAGGGAAAGCCGGGCATCGCGGTGAGCTACAACGGCGATGGCGCCGCCAATCAAGGCGCGTTCCATGAAGTGATGAACATGGCGAGCCTGTGGAAGCTGCCGTTCATTGCGGTGATCGAAGACAATGGTTACGCCGTCTCCGTGACGCCGAAAGATTCCACGGCTGTGCCGAGCTGGAAGCGCGCGGCCGGCGCGTATGACTGCTACGGCGAGTTCGTCGCGGGCAACGATCCGGACAAGATTTTCGAAGCTGCCGCGCGTTGCGTGGAGCGGGCGCGCAAGGGCGAAGGGCCGAGCATTCTCGAGATCCAGACGGAGCGTCTGCACGGGCACTTCATCGGCGACGTCGCAGGGTATCGCTCGAAGGAAGAAGTGGCCGCGCAGGTGGACCCGATTCCGATGTATCGCAAACGCCTGCTCGACGACAAAGCGATCACCGAGGCGGACCTGGCGGCGCTCGAAGCGCGTGTCAAAACCGAGGTGGACGCAGCGATGCAGTTCGGCCGCGACAGCGAATATCCTGCGCCGGACGAAGCGCTCGAAAAAGTCTACGCGTAGGGGCACACGTCATGGCAGGTCCTGTTACCGATCAAGGCCGCTCGCTCACCATGGCTCGCGCGGGTCGCGAAGCCGTCATGGCGGAGATGCGCAAGAATCCGAACATCTTCGTCATCGGCGAAGACATCGCGAAGCTCGGTGGCGTGTTCGGCACCACCGTCGGCATGGCCGACGAGTTCGGCGCGAAGCGCATCATCGATACGCCGATTTCCGAAACGGGCTTCATCGGCATCGCCACCGGCGCGGCGATGGCCGGCATGCGCCCGATCGTCGAGATCGCGTTCGTCGACTTCATCGGCGTGTGTTTCAACGCCATCTTCAATTTCGCCGCCAAGACGCACTACATGTCGGGCGGCCAGTTCAAGATGCCGCTCACGATGATGATCGGCTACGGCGGCGGCTACAACGACGCCGCTCAGCATTCGCAGTGCCTCATCGCGACGCTCGCGCACGTGCCGGGCATCCGCATCGCCACGCCCGCGGATTCGTATGACGCGAAAGGCCTCATGCACTCGTGCCTTCGCGACGACAACCTCACGATCTGGATGGTGCACAAGCGGATCTGGGGTCTCGGCTGGCTCGGCACCGCGCTGAAAACCGCAATCGCCACCGTGCCCGAAGAGGAGTACACCATTCCCTTCGGCCAGGCGCGCATCTGGAAAGAGGGCAAAGACGTCACGCTCGTGGGCTACGGCATCACCGTGCATGCGGCGTATCAGGCGGCAGAGAAGCTCGCGGCCGAAGGCATTTCGGCGGAAGTGCTGGATCTGCGCACCATCGTGCCGCTCGATCGGGACGCCATTTTCAAGTCTGTCTCGAAGACGGGACGGCTCGTCGTGGCAGACGAGGACTACATGAACTGCGGCGTCACCGCCGAAGTGCTCGCCGTGGTCGCGGAACGCGGCCCGCAGGTGCTGAAGGCTCCGGCGATTCGCGTGGCGTATCCGGATGTGCCGGTGCCGTTCTCGCGGCCGATGGAAGATTTCTGCTTGCCGGACGCGGACAAGATCGTGGCGGCGGCTAAAAAGACCCTGGGAAAATAGCTGAATGACCGACATCGTCGTGCCGGCGGATCTGTGGGACACCGAGGATGAAGGTGTGCTGTTCCTGTGGGTGTATGCCGATGGCGCGGTGGTGGAAAAGGACAAGCTCATCGCGGAAATCACCGTCGAAAAGGCCCAGCTCGAACTGACGGCGCCCGCCAGTGGGCGGTTGCGCATTCTGGTGCTGCCCGAGAGCATCATCAAAAAAGGGGACGTGCTGGGTAAGATCGAGCCGGTCTAATCCTCCGGGGGCGCTGCTATGGATCTCGAGCTGAAAGGCCGCAAGGCGATCATCACCGGCGCCTCGAAGGGCATCGGCTTCGCGACGGCGAAATTACTTGCTGATGAAGGCATGGACGTCGCGATCTGCGCGCGCACCGCTGCCGACGTCGAGAAGGCCGTCGGTGTACTGAAGGCCAAGGGCGTCAATGCGATTGGCGACGCCCTCGACGTGACGAAGGCGGACGAATACACGGCTTGGGTCGACTCGGCCGCGAAACGGCTCGGCGGTCTCGATACGTTCGTGCACAACGTCACCGCTTCGCCTTCAACGCCTGGCATGCGTGGCTGGGAGCTGGCTTATCAAACAGACATCATGGGTGCTGTGCGCGGCTGTGAAGCGGCTTTGCCGCACATCAAGCAGTCTGCCGCGGCCAAGCAGGGTGCCGCCGCGATCGTGATGATCTCGAGCATTTCCGGGATCATGTCGAAGGTGATTCCGACGCCGGGCGCTTATGCCTACGGCACTGCCAAGGCGGCTGTGATTTCGTACGGCGCGCAGTTGAGCAAGGACGTTGCGAAGCATGGCATTCGCGTGAACATCATCTCGCCGGGACCGATCTACTTCGAAGGCGGGCCGTGGGATCGCGTGAAGGCGCGCATGCCGCAGGCCTATGAGGCGGCGATTCAGACGTGCGTGATTGGGCGCCTCGGGCGACCTGAAGATATCGCGAACGCGGTGGCGTTCTTCGCGAGCCCTCGGTCGGGGTTCACGGTGGGGCAGAACCTCCACATTGATGGCGGGTATATGCAGCACGTGCCGTTTTAAGGCGCGACGACGAACGACTTCGCCTGTGCAACGTCGGTCGGTTGGGCGGCTTCTTGGACTGAGCGCCGGGTGAATGAGTCGGGCCTTGGGTCGGACGAGGGGCTTCGGGTTTGTCGGGGAGGTGCCCCGGGTTCGATGAAGGTGCTGTCGGACATCGCGTCGGTCGGACGATTGACGTCATCGCGGGCACAGTCACGCCGTCGATCGTTTTGCATTCTTCCGCTGTGCGACTCGGGCGCGCTTCGAAGAAAGCCGCTGAAGACAGCGACTTTCTTCGGCGTTCCCCGCGCGCGTCGGGGCCATGCGTCACGGACGCCCATCCAAGGTTCGTTGCACCACTCGCATGGCCCTGATCCGCCGTCGCGCGGGCGCCCGAGACGCGCGGCGGAAGAATGCAAAACGCCCGCCGACGCGGCTGCGCCTCGAGGGCGACGGCCGTCGACTTCGCCGCGATACCCGTCGACTTCACCCCGCTGTCGTTCAGTCAGCCCCGTTCCGATTAGAAGTACTGCGCCCTGTGTAGAATCCCCCTCGTGCACACGATCAGCGGCCGTTGGAAGCTCGGGCTCCTACTCGCCACCACAACCGCCGCGTTCTGGGGCCTGCTGCCCATAGCCGCCGTCGTCGTCCTTCGCACTGTCGACTCCTTCACGCTGGTCTGGTTTCGCTTTCTCACAGCAGCACTGATGTTGGGCGCCGTACTCGCAGTCACCAGACAACTGCCGCGCTTGCGCGACGTTGGCGGCAAGGGCTGGATCATTCTCACGCTGGCGCTCATCGGCCTCGCCGGCAACTTCGTTCTCTACGTCATCGCGCTCGGCCATGCGTCACCGACGATCAACCAGGTTGTCACGCAGCTCTCACCCATCCTGCTGATGCTCGGCGGAATCGCCGTATTCCACGAACGCTTTTCGCCCATCCGCTGGCTCGGATTCGTACTGCTGCTCGTCGGGCTGCCATTGTTCTTCAACGTGCGACTGCCGGAGCTCATGCATCTGCGCTCGGGGCTCGGGCTCGGCGTGCTGCTGCTGGTGATCTGCTCTGTCATCTGGGCCGCGTATGGGCTCGCGCAGAAGTGGATGCTGAGGCGCATGAAGTCACAGCAGATCCTGCTCGTGCTCTATGCGGGCGCGGCGATTGTGTTGTTCCCGATGGCGCATCCGGCCGTGATTCTGAAAATCGACACGCTTCAGGGCGTGATGCTCGCGTTCGCTTGCGTGAACACCGTGTTCGCGTACGGTGCATTCGCCGAAGCGTTGAAACATTGGGAAGCCTCGCGTGTTGGCGCCACGCTGACTCTCACGCCGCTCTTCACCATGGCTGCGATGTGGGCGCTCGAGCACTTTGCACCCGGTTTCGTGAAACCGGAGCAGCTCAACGTGTTGAGCGTCGTCGGCGCGCTCGTGGTCATCGGTGGATCGATGCTGTGCGCACTGGGCACCGCCGGTCCGCCCGCAACGCCTGCGCCCGCGCGAAATTCCTGATCCAGGCGCCGCTCCCGAGCGAGCCCACGTGAATTCCTAACGCCGCGCTAACGTCCCCCGGCGCTACGCTGCGCTCCGTCGTTGAAGCGTCGGAGCCCCCCTGTGGGGAAGTGCCCATCGTGGAATTACTCATCATCGGTCTCGTCCTCGCGCTGTGCGGGACGACCTGGCTGCTCTATCGGCTCGCCGTCATCCTGCAGGTGAAGAAATGAGCCTCATGGAATGGATCGGCCTGGTGCTGTCGATCGGCATCGCCGTGTACCTCGTCGTGGCCCTGCTGGTACCGGAGAAATTCCAGTGACCGCGCAATCGTGGCTGCAGTTCGCGCTGTACGTGGGCGTGCTCGTGCTGTTAGCGAAGCCGCTCGGTTCTTTCATGGCGGCAGTGTTCGAAGGACGGCGCACGTTTCTCTCGCCCGTGCTCGGGCCGGTGGAGCGCGGCCTCTACAAAGCCGCGGGAATTTCCAACACCCGCGAGATGAACTGGAAACAGTACGCGCTCGCACTGCTGCTCGTGAACTTCATCGGTTTCGTGTTCGTGTATCTGCTGCAGCGGCTGCAAGGCGTGTTGCCCCTCAATCCGCAGGGCTTCGGCGCCGTCAGCCCGGAGTCGTCGTTCAACACCGCCGTCAGCTTCGTTTCGAATACGAACTGGCAGGGTTACGGCGGCGAATCCACGATGAGCTATCTGACGCAGATGCTCGGCCTGGCCGTGCAGAATTTTCTGTCTGCGGCGTCGGGCATCGCCGTGCTGATTGCGCTCATTCGCGGCTTCGCGCGGCGGCAGTCGGGAGAAATCGGCAATTTCTGGGTGGATCTCACCCGTAGCACGCTCTATGTGTTGCTACCGCTGTCGGTCGTATTGGCGATCGTGCTGATGTCGCAAGGCGTGGTGCAGACGTTCTCGTCGTACAAAACCGTCGCTCTCGTCGAACCCGTGACGATCACCGCGCAGACGAAAACCGAGACGATCACGGAGCAGGTGCTGCCGATGGGTCCGGCCGCGAGCCAGATTGCCATCAAGCAGCTCGGCACCAATGGCGGCGGCTTTTTCAACGTGAACTCGGCGCATCCGTTCGAGAACCCGACGCCGTTCAGCAACTTCCTCGAGCTGCTGTCGATCAACCTCATCGGCGTGGCGCTCTGCTTCACGTTCGGCCGCATGGTGAAAGACCACCGACAAGGCTGGGCCGTGCTCGCCGCGATGCTGGTGATCTTCATCCCCGTGACGATCGGCACAATCGCCGCCGAACAGTCCGGCAATCCGCGTCTCACCGCGCTGGGCGTCGATCAGGTCGCGTCCGTGACGCAGCCCGGCGGCAACATGGAAGGCAAGGAAACGCGCTTCGGCATCGTGAATTCCGCGGTCTGGGCCGCTGCGACGACAGCTGCGTCCAACGGTTCCGTGAACGCCATGCACGACTCGTTCACGCCGCTCGGCGGATTGTTGCCGATGTGGCTGATGCAGCTCGGCGAAGTGGTCTTTGGCGGCGTGGGCAGCGGCCTCTACGGCATGCTGATGTTCGCCATCATTGCCGTGTTCATCGCGGGCCTCATGGTGGGCCGCACGCCCGAATATCTCGGCAAGAAGCTAGAAGCCTACGAAATCAAGATGGCCTCGATCGTGCTGCTCATTCCGCCAGCGATCGTGCTCATCGGTACAGCGCTCGCGAGCGTATTGCCGGCCGGCACGAGCAGCATCGCAAACCCTGCCGCGCACGGCTTTTCGGAGATCCTTTACGCGTTCTCATCGGCCGGTAACAACAATGGCAGCGCCTTCGCGGGGCTCTCAGCGAATACGCCGTTCTACAACGTCGCGCTGGGCATTGCGATGTGGCTGTCCCGATACTGGATCATGATCCCGGTGCTCGCCATCGCGGGAAGCCTCGCGTCCAAGCGAGCCACTGCGGTGACGGCCGGCACGTTGCCGACGCATACACCGCTCTTTGTCGTGTGGCTCGTCGGCGTCGTGCTGATGGTCGGGGCGCTCACCTTCGTTCCAGCGCTCGCGCTCGGGCCGGTGGTCGAGCATCTTCAGATGACTGGAAAAGGTTGAAGCCATGAACGTCAGCGCCCTGCGCGTCGAACGCCCGATGAATTTCCTGACGAAGCCGATCGTCTCGGCCGCCATTCGCGATTCGTTCGCGAAGCTGCATCCGCGGGTGCAGTTCCGCAATCCGGTGATGTTCGTCGTCTACGTTGCGAGTCTTTACACCACGTTCATCGGCCTGGCCGCCGCGTTTGGATGGGTACGCAACGAAGGACATCCCGCGTTCGTGCTCGCCATCGCGGCGTGGCTGTGGCTCACCGTCTTGTTCGCGAATTTCGCGGAAGCCGTGGCGGAAGGGCGCGGCAAAGCGCAGGCCGCAACGCTGCGATCCATGAGGCAGCACGTCACCGCAAAGCGTCTGCTCGCGCGCGACAAGCGGCACTTCAGTCCGGTCGAGGCTTCCGCGCTTCGTCGTGATGACCTGGTGCTGGTGGAGGCGAATGACATCATTCCCGCCGACGGCGAGATCATCGAAGGTGTGGCGTCGGTCAACGAAAGCGCGGTGACAGGCGAATCCGCGCCGGTATTGCGCGAGGCAGGGGGTGACTTCTCGTCCGTCACCGGCGGAACTCGCGTGCTGTCGGACTGGATCGTCGTGCGCATCACCAGCCGCGAAGGCGAAGGCTTTCTGGACCGCATGATCGCACTCGTGGAAGGCGCAAGGCGCGGGCGTACGCCGAATGAAATTGCGCTGTCGATCCTGCTCGCCATGATGACCATCGTGTTCGTGCTAGCGACCGCGACCCTTTCGCCGTTCTCGCACTACGCGATTCTGAGTGCGGGGCAGGGCTCGATCGTCACGGCGACGGTGCTCGTCGCGTTGCTGGTTTGCCTGATTCCTACGACGATCGGCGCGCTGCTATCCGCCATCGGCATCGCAGGCATGGATCGCATGGTTCGCGCCAACGTCATCGCGACCTCCGGCCGCGCCGTCGAAGCAGCGGGTGATGTGGATGTTCTGTTGCTCGATAAAACCGGCACCATCACGCTCGGCGACCGGCACGCGACATCGTTCCAGCCGGCGCCCGGCGTCGACGCGGGCGAGCTGGCCGATGTGGCGCAACTGGCTTCGCTCGCCGACGAAACGCCGGAAGGCCGCTCCATCGTCGTGCTGGCGAAGCAGCAGTTTCAGTTGCGAGGGCGCGATCTCACGTCCACAGCACACACGTTCATCAAGTTCTCGGCGCAGTCACGCATGAGCGGCGTCGATCTCGATGGGCGTCAGTTGCGCAAGGGCGCGGGCAGCGCCATCCGCGAATTCGTCGAAAGCCTGGGCGGCACGTGGCCCGCGAAGGTGACGGAGATCGTTGACGCAATTGCCCGCGCCGGCGCCACGCCGCTGGTGGTGGCAGACGGTCGTCGCGTGCTCGGCGTCGTCGAACTGCGTGACATCGTGAAAGGCGGCATTCGCGAGCGCTTCGCGGAGCTGCGGCAGATGGGCATCAAGACCGTCATGGTGACGGGCGACAACCGTCTCACCGCGGCTGCCATCGCGGCGGAAGCGGGCGTCGACGAATTCCTGGCGGAAGCGACGCCCGAGAAAAAACTCGAGCTCATCCGCCATCACCAGCAGGAAGGCCGACTCGTCGCCATGTGTGGCGACGGTACGAACGACGCTCCGGCCCTTGCGCAGGCGGATGTGGCCGTCGCCATGAACACGGGCACGCAGGCCGCGAAAGAAGCCGGCAACATGGTGGACCTCGACTCCAACCCAACGAAGCTCATCGAAGTGGTGGATGTCGGCAAGCAGATGCTGGTGACGCGCGGCGCGTTGACCACGTTCTCTGTCGCGAACGACGTGGCGAAATATTTTGCCATCATCCCGGCCGCGTTCGCGACGACTTATCCGGCGCTGAACGCGCTGAATGTCATGCATCTGGCGAGTCCGGAGAGCGCGATTTTGTCCGCGGTGATCTTCAACGCGCTCGTCATCATCGCGCTGGTGCCGCTCGCGCTTCGCGGCGTCAAGACCCGCGCGGCATCGGCGGCCTTGCTGTTGCGGCGGAATCTGCTGATCTATGGGCTCGGCGGCGTCATCGTGCCGTTCGTGGGCATCAAGCTCATCGACCTGATGCTGGTCGGTCTCGGGCTCGTCTGAAGGAGTGGAATCATGATTCGTGAGTTGCGTCCGGCGCTGGTGATGTTCCTGCTGTTCACGGTGATCACCGGTGTCATCTACCCTGGGGTTGTCACTGGAATCGGGCAGCTGTTCTTCGCGAGCGAAGCAAATGGCAGCGTGATCGAAGTGAACGGCAAGGCCGTGGGCTCGACGCTGATGGGCCAGCCGTTCTCCGGCGCGGGTTACTTCTGGGGACGCCCTTCAGCCACCAGCCCGCAGCCCAACAACGGTGCCGCGTCGAGCGGCTCGAATCAGGGCCCCATCAACCCCGCGCTGGAAAACGCGGTGAAAGATCGCATTGCCGCCTTGCGCGCTGCAGATCCCGGCAACATGAGACCGGTGCCGGTGGATCTGGTCACCGCTTCCGGCAGCGGTCTCGATCCGCAGATCTCCGTAGCGGCCGCGGAATATCAGTTGGCGCGTGTCGCCCGAGCGCGCGGGCTGGAAGAGGCAAAGGTGCGTCAGCTCGTGCAAGATGCGACTCGAGGGCGCACATTCGGCGTGCTGGGCGAGCCACGTGTGAACGTCCTGCAACTCAATCTGGCACTCGATGCACTGAAGAGATGATCTCTGCGTCCCGCTGACGACAACGCCGAAGCCCGGCCCGATCCGGATCAACTGCTCGCGCAGGTGCAGGCCGAAGAGGCGCGCGCGCATCGCGGCCGCCTGCGCATCTTTTTCGGGGCGTCCGCCGGCGTGGGCAAAACCTACGCGATGCTCGAGGCCGCACGGAACGCCAGGAACAGCGGCGCTGGAGTGGTCGTCGGATACATCGAGCCACACGGTCGCGTCGAAACGGAGCGGCTCGTCGAAGGGCTCGAGCGAATTCCCACACTGCCCGTGCGCTATCGCGACGTCGTGCGTCAGGAGTTCGACCTCGATGCAGCGCTGAAGCGGCGGCCGGCGACGCTGCTGGTGGACGAGCTCGCGCACTCGAACATCACCGGCGGTGAGCCGGCGCCCCGCCATCCGAAGCGCTGGCAGGACGTCGAAGAGCTGCTCGACGCCGGCATCAACGTGTGGACCACGGTCAACGTCCAGCACCTCGAGAGTCTCAATGATCTCGTCGCGCAGATCACCGGCGTGCGCCAGCGCGAGACCTTGCCCGACCGCCTGTTCGACGAAGCGGATGACGTCGAGCTGATCGACCTGCCGCCGGACGATCTCATCGCGCGCCTGCATGCGGGCAAGGTCTACGTGCCGCGGGAGGCGCGCACGGCCGTCGATCGTTTCTTCCGCAAGCCTAATCTCATGGCACTGCGCGAGCTCGCGCTGCGCCGAACGGCAGATCGCGTTGAAGCTGCAGCCCGCGATTCGCTCGATTCGGAGCGCCCGCTGCGAGTCCGCTCGGCGCGCGATCGCGTGCTCGTCGCGCTCGGTCCGGACCCGCAGGCGGAACAGCTCGTGCGCGCCGGCAAGCGCATGGCCGATGCACTCGATGCGGATTGGATTGCGGTGTACGTCGAGACGCCCGCGCTGCTGCGCTTGTCTGAAAAAGAGCGCAACAGACGCATCGACCTACTGCGTCTGGCGGAATCGCTCGGCGCGGAAACGGTAACGCTCGACGGCACTACTGCCGCGGACGTGCTGATCGACTATGCGCAGACGCGGCAGGTTACCCGCGTGATCGTCGGCTCGCCAAAACGGCGGGGCTGGCGGGCGCTGATTCGTCCGTCTGCAGTCACGGAGTTGGTGCGACGGGCGCGCGGTTTCGACGTGATTTCAGTGGCGCCGTCAGATCGCGCGCCGGGCACGAGCGAGCCGCGCTACGGCGGCGGCGGGCCTGATATGCGGCAGCCCATCCAATGGACCCGTTACTTCTGGGCGCTCGTCGTCACCGGACTGTGCACCGCACTCGCCGCGACGATGAACGAAGCGTTCGAGCTGTCGAACCTGGTGATGATCTATCTGCTCGGCGTCACGGTAGCCGGGCTGCGGCTCGGGCGCGGACCTTCCGTGCTCACGGCGGTGCTCAACGTGGCGGCGTTCGATATTTTCTTCGTGCCGCCGCGTTTCACCTTCGCGGTCTCGGATGTGCAGTATGTCGTGACGTTCGCCACGATGCTGATCGTGGCGCTGGTTATCGCCACGCTCGTCGCGAACGTTCGGCAGCAGAATAGAGTTGCGGGGGCTCGCGAGCGACGCACGGCGCTTTTGTACGCAATGAGTCGCGAGCTCGCGGCCACGCGCGGCACGTCGAGCATGGCGCGCATTGCTATCAAGCATGTTGCCGAGGTGTTCGAGTGTAAGGCTGTGGTGTTGCTGCCGGATGCTACGGGCCGATTGACCTATCCGCGCGATCCGCCGATGGACGGTGCTTTTCGCGGCTCGGACCTCGCCGTCGCGCAGTGGGTTGCAGATCACGGTCATCGCGCGGGACTCGGCACGGACACGCTCGCCGCCGCAGAAGCGGTGTACCTGCCATTGGGCGACAGCGAGCGCAGATTGGGCGTGCTCGCGGTGCTGCCGATGAACAAGCGCCGCGTGTTGCTGCCGGAGCAGCGTCATCTGCTCGATACCTTTGCGGGGCAGATCGGCATTGCTCTGGAGCGCGCGCGCCTCGCGGAAGCGGCTGAAGCGGCACGTGTCGCGGGTGAGCGGGAAAGTCTGCGAAACACGTTGCTCGCGTCGATCTCGCACGATCTGCGAACACCGCTCGCAGTGATGGCGGGCGCGGGCAGCACGCTCGCCGAGCGAGGCGATGCGCTCGACGCAGCGACGCGCAAATCCCTTGCCCAATCGATCGAGGTGAAGGCGCGGGAGATGTCGGAGCTGATCTCGAACGTCCTCGACCTCATGCGCTTCGAATCCGGCGAGACAGCGCTGCATCGGGACTGGGAGTCGGTCGATGACCTCGTGGGCGCAGCGTTGCATCGGCTCGATGAACGACTCGAGCGCTATCCGGTCGAGCTGCGATTGCCGCCGGAATTGCCGTCTGTGTATGTCGATGCGGGCCTCGTGGTGCAGGTGTTCACCAACCTTCTCGACAACATCGCGAAATACACGCCAGCGGGCACGCGCGTCAGCGTGTCTGCGCTGCTCGACGGACCTTTCCTGCGTGTTACGGTGGATGATGAAGGCCCAGGGCTGCCGGCCGGCGATCCCGCTCGGCTGTTCGAAAAGTTTCAGCGCGGTGGCGCGGAGGGCACCGTGGTGGGCGTCGGGCTCGGACTCGCGATCTGTCGCGCGATCGTGCAGGCACACGGCGGCACGATCGTCGCGAGCAATCGGCCCGGCGGCGGCGCTCGTTTCGAGCTGACATTGCCGACGACGGAGACGGGCGGATGACGCAGGCGATGCATCGAGTCCTGGTGGTCGAAGACGATGAGGGCATCCGCCACGTCATCCGCTCGCTGCTCGAAGCCGAGAAATATCGTGTCGTCGAGGCAACCACCGTCGCGCGAGCCGGGATCGAAGCGCGCGCTCACAAGCCGGACCTGATGCTCGTCGACCTGGGCCTGCCGGACGGCGATGGCGTCGACGTGATTCGCGGCGTGCGAGCGTGGTCGCCCGTGCCGATCATCGTGCTGTCGGCGCGCGCGATGGAAGCGCAGAAGATCGTCGCGCTCGATGCGGGCGCGGATGACTACATCACCAAGCCTTTCAGCGCGGCGGAGCTGCTGGCGCGTGTGCGCGCGGCCCTTCGTCGCAATGTGAAAGGGGCGGAGAGCACGGGCTTGCTGAAGGTGGGTGAAGTGGAGATCGACCTTGGGCGGCGTTCAGCGAACGGGACGAAGGGGCCCGTGCATCTCACGCCGCTCGAGTATCGTGTGCTCGAATGCCTTGCTCGTAACAACGGCATGATCGTGCGGCAGGATCAGCTCATCTCGGAAGTGTGGGGGCCGCGCCGGCCGCCGGACACAGCCGGCCTGCGCGTGTGCATCCGGAATTTGCGCGCGAAGCTCGAGCCGGACCCGCATCGGCCGAAATATCTGGTGACGGAAGCGGGGCTCGGCTACCGATTCAAGGCGGACGTCGTTACACCGGCGTGATGTCCACCGAGCACACGGCCGCGCCGACTTCCGCGATTTCGCCGGCCGGGACGAAGATTTCGAGCAGCGTGCCGTCGTTCGTTGCCGTGACTTCCTGCGTCACTTTGTCGGACTCGATGTCGTAGAGCACGTCGCCGGTCTTGAAGGACTCGCCCGGTTGCTTGTGCCACTTCGCGAGGGTCGCTTCGGCCATGTTCATGCCGACGCGGGCGAGTTTCAGATTGATTTTCAAAAGAAGCCCTCGATCGCCGGACGGCGCAGAATGCTCATGCGGCCTTGGCTGTGCTGACGATTGAATTCGCGGCGTTCACGATCCACTCGTCGTTCGGGAACACGCGCGCTTCCGCGTTCGGTGCGTACGGCATGGCTACGTTCGGCACGGTCACGCGTTTCACAGGCGCCTTCAGCGAGCTGAAACCCTTGTCCGCGATGATCGCCGCAATGTGGCTCGCGGCGCTGGCCCGATCCCGCCCTTCGTCGACGACGACGACACGGCCCGTCTTGCGCACGGACGCGAGAATGAGCTCTTCATCCAGCGGCACGAGCGTGCGCGGATCGAGCACTTCCGCGCTGATCCCGCTCGCTTCCAATTTCTTCGCCGCCGCGAGCGCAGGCTTCAGCATGGTGCCGATGGCGATGAGCGTGACATCCTTGCCTTCGCGCACGAGATTGCCCTTGCCCAGCGGCACGAGAATTTCGCCGTCCGGCACTTCGCCGCTGTCGCCGCCGCGTCCGCTCGCTTCGAGGAAGAACGTGGGGTTGCGGCCGCGAATCGAAGTCTTCAGCAGGCCTTTGGCATCAGCCGGAGTCGCCGGCACAGCCACATTCACGCCGCCCAGATTCATGAGCAGCGAATGGGGCGTATCGGAATGCTGCGCGGCGTTCGAACGTCCGCCGCCATAGCCCGCCATGATGGTGATCGGCATTTCGAGCTGGCCGCCCGTCATGAGGCGCAGCTTCGCCATCTGGTTGGCGATGGCGTCGAAGCCTGTGTACAGAAAATTCGAGAACATCATGTGCAGCACGACGCGATAACCCGCCGCCGCTGCGCCAACGGCCATGCCGGTGAGCGTGGCCTCGCAGATAGGCGTGTTACGGATGCGATCGCGACCGAAGCGTTCGAGCAATCCGCGCGTATCGCCGAAAATGGCGAGCTCGACGTCTTCGCCGAACACGATGACTTTCGGGTCGCGCTCCATCTCTTCGAACAGCGCTTCGGTGATGGCCTGGGTGTAGCGTTTGCGTGCCATGTGCGTTTCTCCGAAAGCGGTTACGGCTTCTGGCCGGCGAACATCAGGTCGAACACCAGCTCCGTGTCCGCGGGCTCGCTGTCGTGCGAGAACTTGTCTGCATCGGCAACTGTCTGCGCCACTCGCTTCTCGATGGCCTCGAGCTGCGCGGCCGTGGCGATGCCGGTCTTTTTCAGCTGCGCGGCGTAACGATCGATCGGGTCCTTCGCTTTCCACTGCTCGATCTCTTCGATCTCACGATATTTTCCGCCGGCCAGCAGCTCCTTCTCGAACTCCATGTGGCCCTTGATGCGATAGGTTTCCGCTTCGATGTAGCAGGGGCCTTCGCCGCGCCGAACGCGCGCAACCGCTTCCGCCGTCGCTTTCCACACCGCTTCGACGTCGTTGCCGTCGACCACCTGCGTGTGGATCCCGAAGGCGCGTGCACGATTCGAAATTTCGCCCGACGTCACCTGCTCCGCGCGCGTGAACTCGCAGAAGTGGTTGTGCTCGCACACGAACACGATCGGCAGTTTCCACAGGCTGCTCACGTTCAGGCATTCCATGAACACGCCCTGGTTCGCGGCGCCGTCGCCGAAGAAACAGATCGTCGCGCGTCCATCTGTGCTGAGCAGCGAGCCGAACGCGGCGCCGGTCGCAATGGCGAATCCGCCGCCGACGATGCCGTTCGCACCGAGGATGCCCTTGCTCACGTCGGCCACGTGCATCGAGCCGCCCATGCCCTGGCAGATGCCGGTCTTCTTGCCCCAGATCTCCGCCATCATGCGATTCGGGTCGCCGCCCTTGGCGAGAAAATGGCCGTGGCCGCGGTGCGTGCTGGTGATCCAGTCCGTGTCTTTCAGCTGCATGCACACGCCGGATGCGACTGCTTCCTGGCCGATGTAGAGATGCACGGCGCCCGGCAGAATGCCCGCGGCCGCATCGGCGCTGAGCTTTTCTTCCATGCGTCGGATGAGCAGCATGCGTTCGAACAGAGCAAGCGCCTGTTGCGGCGAGGGGGCGGTGTCGGCTTCGCTATTCTGAGCGGTCGCCAGTGCGGCTGATGTCACGGCATGCCTCCGATTCAAGCGGGAAATTGATCGAGCGTGGTCTGGAACGCGGTCGGCGCCACTTTCTCGAGTGGCCACGCACGCAGATCCTTGTTGAGCACTTCGATGCCGACAGGCCCCGAGTAATTCGAGCCTGGCAACTTCGCGAGAAAGCCCTTGATGTCGAACTCGCCGTTGCCGCACAGCTGCCGGTATTGCGTGGTCTCGGTGACGATATCCATGCCCGCCGGCGTTTTCAGGTAGCCGTCGTTGATCTCGAGACCGATGAAATACTGTTTCGGGAAGCGCATGACATCGTCGTACGGAATGCCGAGCTTCACGATGTGCCACAGATCGAAAATGATGCCGCCGTTTTTCGCGCCGGCGCCTTCGCACAGCTCGCGGGCGAGATCGAGCGATTCGATGACGGAGAACGGCATCAGCTCGTACGCGATCTTGATGCCGCGTGCGTCGGCCTCGCGACACAGCTTGCCGAATTCGTCGATCAGCTGCGGCATGGGGCACGGCGTCTTGAAGAAGTCGCCGACTTTGATGTGCCGGCCGCCGAGTTGCTCGCAAGCGTCGAACAGCAGCGCCTTGCGTTCGTCCGCCGCCACGCGCCGCTCTCCCGGCTCGAGGAACCAGTCGGCGAGGAATTCGATCTCGACGTATTTCAGGCCGTTGGCGTCGAGGATTTTCTTCATCTCGGGGAAGCTGTAGCGCAGACGGACGTTTTCGATGTCCGCGTGCCACAACCCGAGGCCCTTGAAGCCGGCACGGGCGGCGGCCTCGGCGCGCTGCTGGAAGTCGAAGGTGCTGGCCTCGGGGCCGGTGTGCGGAATGGCCCCACCCGCCAGGGTCCAGTAAGACGCGATGAGCTCGACGTTCTTCATTGCTCGGCAACCCCCTCGAAACAGGGGTCGATGATAACCGCGATTTTTGCGGGGGAGCGGGGGCGGAATGACGGAACCGCGAGGTGGTGTCGGGTGCGGATGCAGGTGTGGGATTTGGGAAGTGGCTTCTGAGCGTTTGGCTAATTGGCTTCTTTGGCTTCCAGCCGCCCGGCGACTGAGGGCTTCTTATGCGTCCCAAGAAGCCCTCAATCGCCGGGCGGCTGAGAGAAGCGACAACGACACACTTCAGCCCCTCATTTCATACTGACCCGAAACGTCGCAAACCACTCCCTCGGCCGGTTGAATACCGCATCGATCACGGCCACGCCGCCCTGGTTCTGGCCGCTGACGATGTAGCGCTCGTCGGAGAGGTTCGTGCCGCCCAGCGAAATCGCCCACTTGTCGTCCGGCGCGCCGTAGGTGACCGAGGCATTCACCATCCCCGTGGCATCGCGTTTCAGGCGCTCTTCGTTGCCGAGGTCGTTGAACAGTTTCGCGGTGTACGTGTAATCGGCATTGAAGGTCACCGAGCTGCCGCCCGGCACTTTCAGCGTGTATTGCGGCCCGACGTAGAACTTGTATTTCGGGGTCTTCGGCAAGTCGCACGCGTCGTTCGGATCTGACGTGCGCAGCGGGCACGAATGAAGTGTCAGCAACGCGCCGTTGTCGAGCACGTTGTTGAGTCGCGTGTACTTCGCATCCGTATAGCCAAACGCGCCGTTCAGCACGAAGCCATTGCCGAGCAAGGCTTCCGCCTCGGCTTCGAAGCCCTGGATGCGCGCGTCGCCCGCGTTCACGAGCGTCGGCGAAATGCCGATCTGCGAGTTGAGCTGAATGCCCGAGTAATCCGTGTGGAACGCCGCGAGATTCAGCCGCACCCGATGCTCGATGAGCTCGGACTTCAGTCCCACTTCATAGGATTTCGCGAACTCCGGGTCGAAGAACAGTGAGTCGTTATAGAACTGGTTTGGCGCGGACAGGCGCGTCGTCCAGCTGCCCGTCTTGTAGCCCTTGGCGAACGAGCCATACAGCATGATGTCCTCGTTGACGTGGAATTCGCCGCCCAACGTGGGCGAGGTGTTGGTGAAGTCAAGGTGTTGCACGCCGGGTGGGTAGAAGCGATACGGCTCGGCATCGCTCGGAAAACCAAGATACTCGCGACAATTGATCGTACCTATCGGCGAGCCGTCGGCCTTCGTCGTGATGCCGAAGCTCGCCGCCGGCGCGGCCGGATCCGGACAGCCTCCGGTCTTGTACGTGAGCCCGTTGTCGTCGTTCTGGTGGCCCTCGAACTCCTTGCTCTCGTCGGTGTAGCGCGCGCCCAGCGTCACGCCGAAACGTTCCGTCACCTTGAAGCGCAGGTGCACGAAGCCCGCTTTCGCCTTGGTGGCCAGATCGTTCGGTCCGTCGATCATCAGCAGGCCGCCCGGAAACAGCACGTAGTCGTGCAGGTGTCCGGACTCCTTGAAGTAATACGCGCCGACGGTGTAGTTGAGCCGGTTGTCGAGCAGGTTGCCGTTGAACTGGAATTCCTGCGACAGCTCGCGCTGGGGCATCTGGAACGAGGTTTCGAGAATCGGCAGCGGCGAGCCGTCGAGATCCATGCCGACCAGCCAGTGCAGGTCGCGATAGGCCGTGATCGACTTCAGGTTCATCGAATCGCTGATCGCCCATTCCGCCGTCGCCGCGACGCCCCAGTTCTTCAACTTCGAAAAGCTGTTGCCGGTGGCGTAGCTCGTGTCGATGTCGCCCGTTTCGAAGCGGCTGTCATAGGGCAGCATGTTGTTGTTGGGATTGCCGTCGTTGTTCACGCCTCCGAGACCGGGCAGGCGCGCGTAAGGAACGGGTGTGGATGCCAGTCCGCCGCGCGGCCCGCACGGCGCGCCCTGCACGTTCGGGCCCGCAACACCCAGGATGCACGCGTTGTAGAGCCCGGCGAGTCCGGAAGGATTGATGCCGAGCACGGTGTTCGGTGACGCGCTCTGGTCGATGTTCTGCAGGTCTGCCGACAGCGTGAGCTTGAAAACCTCCGCGGCTTCGATCACCGATTTGCCCCGGATGCTCCACTGGTCGACGCCGCCTTCGCGCGACGACGTGCCGCGGCCGGAGGCGGGAAAGCGAATCGAGTCGTCATTCGAATAGAAACAATTCGCGCCGACGGCGCCGCAGTCCGGAATCGTCGCGAGCGGGTTCGTGGGCAGCGGCCCGAGATTCGTCGTGTCCGTGAACGGAATGCGCCGCTGATAACCGTCCCGCCTCGCAGACGACACCGAAAGGCTGTTGCGCCAGGAATCGCTGATCGGGATGTCCGCTGTCGCCTGCACGTCCATGCGATCGAAGCTGCCGCCCGTCACCGAGCCGCGGAACATGAAGTCCTTGCCCGGCTCGCGCGTCACGATGGAGATGGCGCCGCCGATGGTATTGCGGCCGAACAGCGTGCCCTGCGGGCCTTTGAGAATTTCGACGCGCTCGACATCGAGCATGCTCGTGTTGGAGCCGACGCTGCGCGCGAGATACACGCCGTCGATATAAACGCCGACGCCGGGATCCTGGTTGAACGCGAAGTCGTTCTGGCCGATGCCGCGGATGTAGGCCGCGAGCACCGTGTCCGAGCCAGAAAACGGGGTGCCTGCGTCCAGCGTGACGTTCGGGGAAACGTTGCTCAGCTTCGCGACATCGTTGATGCCCTTGCTCTCGAGCTGCGCGGCGGTCACCGCGGTGATGGCGATCGGCACGTCCTGTACGTTTTCGGAACGGCGGGTGGCGGTCACCGTCACCTCTTCCAGCTCTTGTGCGCGGACGGAGTCGGCCAACGAGATGGCAACCACTGCGCCCACGACGGCCGTCACGATGGAAACGTTCTTCATCGGCAAGCCCCCTCGTCGATTTTTCGCTACATCGGTCGGCTGCCATCAGGCGCCATCGCGCGGGCGCGAGGCTCAACTCAGAGAGAGCGGGAACTCGACTCACAGGGAAACGGACCGCGGGGAATGCGGCCTTGTCCGCTGAGAGGGAGGGAGCGGCGCTTGGGTTATTTGCCGCGGCCGGCCGCGGAGAGACGTGACGTGGTGCTGTCGCCACTGGCCAAGGTACTGGTATGGCCACTCAACGTGCCACTCGTGTGGCCACTGTTTTGGCCACCGCGTTGACCAGTGCTTTGGCCACTGTACTGGCGCACTCCGTTGCCGCCGTTGCTCTTCACTTCGTAGCACGCAACATCGGCGCGCTCGAGGAACGTCACCCACGTTGGATCGTCGCCCGAGCCCATACCCACGCCGAGGCTCGCCTTCACGCGCAGCGCCTGGCCGGTCCACAGGAATTCACGGGAGCTGAGCACTTTGAGCATGGACTGCGCCACGCGCATTGCGCTGTCGGCAGGTGTGCGTTCGAGGAGCACGAGAAATTCATCGCCGCCGAAACGCGCGATCAGGTCGCCGGCGCGCACGGATTCGCGCAGGGCAGTTGCCACGTGGCGCAGGAAATCGTCGCCGCCGTTGTGCCCGAAGCGATCGTTGATAGCCTTGAAGCCATCGAGGTCGACCATCACTACGGCGAGGCTGCTGCGATCGACCTTTGCGTTCTCGAGCGCCGTCTGTAGGCGACGTTCCATTTCTCGCCGGTTCAGCAGGCCGGTGAGCGAATCGTGGCTCGCTTCATACGACCACTGCTTGGCCTGTTTATGCGAAGCGGTGACGTCGGCAATCGTGCCTTCGAAATAGAGCGGCGCGCCGCGGCTGTCGCGCACGATTCGCGCGCTGTGCATGACCACGATGCGATCGCCGTTCTTGTGCCGCAAGGTCATCTCGCGGCCGCGGATCTCGTCGGTGGCTTCGAGCTCCTGCCGCCAGGCGAAATGATCTTCGAAATTCGCGCAGATCTGCGTACCGAAATCGAGCTTCAGGACTTCGTCTTCGGTGGTGTAGCCGAGCAGCGCGCAGAAGGCCGGGTTGATCGTGAGGATGCGGTCGTCGCAGGTGGCCTGGTACACGCCGGCGGCCGTGCTCTCGAACATCGTGCGATAGCGCGCTTCAGAGGCGCGCAACGCGAGCACCGTATGAGTTCGCTCCAGCGCGAGGCGCAACACGCGATCGAGCAGGGAGCCGCTGATCTCGTCCTTCAACAGGTAATCGAGCGCGCCACGACGCGTGGCTTCCACGCCAAGGTCTTCGTACGCACGATCGACCAGCGCGACGATCGGCACCGTGCCGGCTTTGCTCTGGAATCGCAGGAACGCGGGAAGGCCCATGCCGTCGCGCAGAGTCAGGTCGAGAATCGCGGCGGCGAAGCGTACGCGGCTCACCAGCTCGATGCCCTCCGCCAGCGTATGTGCCGTGACCACTTTGTACGTGCGCGTGCGGAGCTGTTCGAGAGCACGTGCTGCCGGTCCGCCTGAGGTCCGGGAATCTTCGATCAGCAGGATCGGTTCGTCAGTCATGGTGTGAAGCATGCACGGGCCGGGCGGCAGGATAGATTTTGGTCCGGAGTCTGTAACGGGCGTGGCTCGCAACTTGGTGCAAAGCTTCAGCGGAGTGGATGTGGCGACGCCGTGAATATCGCGGAGTACGTACTGGATGGGGCGACGGCGGCCGGAGAGTGGTCTGCGCGTGGCGACAGATTGGTTTCCGCTCGCGCGCGGTCGAGCCGTCCACTGCGCACCAGTCGCTACACCACCTAGCAATCTACCCACGCTGCCGCCGCTAGGCGGACCTCGAACGGCCGGCTACATTTCGACGTGTGCACGGTGGATGACGCTCAAGGGGGAATCGCTTTTGTTCAACTATCTGGCGCGCGGAATCGCCGCGGGCATCGTTCTCGTTTCGGTGCTCGCGGCGTGTGGTAACAACAATCAGAACCAGCAGGCGGCGGCTGCGGCTGCGGCGGCAAAAAAACCGGCCTCGGTCGACGCCGCCCGGCTGACGAAAGCGAATGAGGACGCGGCCAACTGGCTGAGTTACGGCCGCACGTACGACGAGCAGCGCTTCAGCCCGCTGAAGAAAATCGATGCGACCAACGTGCAGCAGCTCGGGCTCGCGTGGTTCTACGATCTGGACACGGCGCATCGCGTGCAGGAGGCCACTCCCCTCGTCATCGACGGCGTCATGTACGTCTCCAGCGCGTGGAGCAAAGTGTTCGCGCTCAACGCGGCCACGGGCGATCGCATCTGGTCGTTCGATCCGAAGGTGCCGGGCGAGGCGGGCGTGAACGCCTGCTGTGACGTCGCGAATCGGGGCGTGGCGGCGTGGAACGGCAAGATCTACGTCGGCACGATCGACGGTCGGCTCATCGCGCTCGACGCCGCCACCGGCATGCCGGTCTGGGAAACGCTCACCATCGATCGGGGCTCGCGATACACGATCACCGGCGCGCCGCGGGTCGTGAAAGGCAAGGTGCTCATCGGCAACGGCGGCGCAGAGATGGGCGTGCGCGGCTACATCTCCGCGTATGACGCAGAGACGGGCAAGCTGGCATGGCGCTTCTACACGGTGCCGGGCGATCCATCGAAAGGCTTCGAGTCGCCCGCGCTCGAAAAAGCAGCGGCAACGTGGAAAGGCGAGTGGTGGAAGCTCGGTGGCGGCGGCACGGTGTGGGATTCGTTCGTGTACGACCCGGAGCTCGATCTCGTTTATATCGGCACGGGCAACGGCTCACCGTGGGAGCAGGAACATCGCAGTCCGGGCGGCGGCGACAACCTGTATCTGTCGTCCATCGTTGCATTGAAAGCCGACACCGGCGAATACGTGTGGCACTACCAGACCACGCCGGGCGAGAGCTGGGATTACACGGCGACGCAGCCTTTGATGCTCGCGAACCTGAAGATCGACGGGGCCGAGCGCAAAGTGATCCTGCAGCTGCCGAAGAACGGATTCTTCTACGTGCTGGATCGCGCGACCGGGGAGCTGATTTCCGCCCAACCCGTGCTGTCGTCGATCAACTGGGCGAAGGGTATCGATCTGAAGACCGGCCGGCCGATCGAGAATCCCGAGTCGCGCTTCGGCAAGACCGGCAAGCCGTTCGTCGCGATGCCGGGCCCCATGGGCGCGCACAGCTGGCAACCGATGGCGTTCAATCCGCAGCGGGGCCTCGTCTACGTGCCGATCAACGAAGCGGGCTTCGTCTACATCCCCGATCGCGCGTTCGTTCCCACGGCGCTCAGCTTCAATGTGGCGGCGGATTTCAACGCCGGCTCGTTGCCCATCGAAGACGACAAAGCGATGGCCGGTGTGAAAGCGGGCACCCGCGGACACCTCGCGGCGTGGGATCCGGTGGCGCAGAAAGAAGTCTGGCGCGTGCAGTACGAGCATCCATGGACGGGCGGTGCGCTCGCGACAGCGGGCGATCTCGTGTTCGCAGGCAGCGGCGCCGGTGAGATTTCCGCGTACAAGGCCGATACAGGTTCGAAGCTCTGGTCGGGCGAGACGCAGGCCGGCGTGCTGGCGGCGCCGATGACGTACGAAGTGAATGGCGAGCAATACATCGCGATCGAAGTGGGTTACGGCGGCGCGTTTGGCCTCGCAGCCGGCCCGCTCGCGCTCGATTCGCATGTGAAGGGCAACTCTCCGCGCGTGCTCGCGTTCAAGCTCGGCGGCCGCTCGAGGTTGCCGACGCCGAAGCCGGAGGCGCCTCGTGTTCTGCAGCCGCCGCCGGCCACTGCGAATGTCGCTGTGGTGGCCGAAGGAAAGGCTCGTTATCACCGGTTCTGCGGCACGTGTCATGGGGACAGCGCGGTGAGCGGCGGCGTGTTGCCGGATCTTCGTTACTCGACGGTGCTTGGCGATGCGAACCTGTGGAATCAGATCGTGCACGACGGCGCGCTGAAGTCGCAGGGCATGGTGTCGTTTGCGACGGTCTTGAGTCAGTCGGAGATCGATGCGGTGCGCGCGTACGTGACATTGCGCGCCAACCAGGATGCCGCGAAAGAGAAAGCCGCCGTCAAATAGAGAATCGCCGCCCAATAGACAGCATCGCTCAATAGAACGGACCGCCCAATAGAAACGGCGTAACGAACCCTCGTCGTCACCACCCTTCATCACCGAAAGGTCGACGACCACGGCGCGGGCCGGCGCGCCGTGCGATCTCGACGGCCTGCACGAATTCGCTCATGGTCCCCCGCCACGGAACACTGAAGGCGGGGGGGACGGGCATGGCACACCAGTCATACAGGCGTATCGCGACGGAAGAAGCGTTCGCAACTCCCCAGCAGCTCGATGCGATCCGTCGCCTGATGGCCCGCACGCAGGATTACCACCCCGATACCTGGCTCGGCGGCATGCAGACCCAGGGCAAGATTTCCGAGCGGCTGCTCGACCTCGACGGCGAACGCCTGAAAATCATGGATGAATCCGGCATCGACCTGGCGTTGCTCGCCATGACGTCGACCGGCGTCCAGCAGTTCGAAGCGGATGAAGCCGCGCGCGTGGCGGAAAATGGCAACGATCTGCTCGCGGATGCGATTCGTCGGCATCCTGGCCGATACGCCGGGCTCGCGACGATCCCGGTGCAGGACCCGAAGCGCGCCGTGAAAGAAATGGAGCGCGCGCTCACGCAGCTGAAGTTGAACGGCGTCATGATCAACTCGCACACGAATGGGGAGTATCTCGACGAGGAAAAGTACTGGCCGATTCTGGAAGCGGCCGCGGGACTCGACGCCGCGGTCTACATTCATCCGCGCGCGCCCGGGCCTGCGATGCGCGAAGCGTATAAACGTTATCAACTCGAGCACGCCATCTGGGGTTATGCGGTCGAAGTCGGCCTGCATGCCGTGAAGCTCCTGATGAGCGGCGTGTTCGATCGCTGGCCGAAGCTGCGGGTCGTCATTGGCCACATGGGCGAGAACATCCCGTATGCCCTGTATCGCTTGGACTGGATGCACGGCCATTTCAGCTTCGACCGGCCGAAGCTGCAGCTCACGCCGAGCGAATACTTCAAGCGCAACTTCTGGATCACCACCAGTGGCGTGAACTGGGCGCCGGCACTGAAATTCTGTATCGAAGTGCTGGGCGCGGATCGCATCCTGTGGGCCGTCGATTATCCGTACCAGGAAACCGTGGAAGCCACGAAGTGGCTCGACGACGCACCGATCTCGGCGCAGGACAAGGCGAAGATTTTCCAGCTGAACGCCGAGAAAGTGTTCAAGCTCGCCGTTCCCTGAAAGAGCCGCGCTGCGAGGTCGAGCCGTGAAGTCGATGACAGTCGAGAAAGTTCAGCTCGGGCGCTCGGGCCTGTTCGTTGCGCCGTTCACGCTGGGCGGCAATGTGTTCGGCTGGACCGCTGACGAGCGCGCCTCGTTCGAAGTGCTGGATGCGTTCGTCGCCGCCGGCTTCAATTTCATCGATACGGCGGATGCCTATTCGATGTGGGCCCCGGGTCATCAGGGCGGTGAATCCGAAGGCGTGATCGGCCGATGGCTGAAAGCGCGCGGCAACCGCGACCAGGTGCTCATTGCAACAAAGCTCGGTGTCGAGGTGGTGCCGGGCGAGTCCGGGCTGTCACGGGCGTACATGCAGAAGGCCGTCGAGCGTTCGCTGAAGCGACTCAACACTGACTACATCGATCTCTATCAGTCGCACCGTGACGATCCGGACACGCCGATCGAGGAAACCCTCGAGGCGTATCAATCGCTGATCCAGGCCGGCAAGGTGCGCGCGATCGGTGCGTCGAATTTCTCACCGGCCCGTACGGCGGAGTCGTTGCAGGTGAGCGCAGCGAAAGGCCTGCCTCGTTACGAGAGCGTGCAGCCCTGGTACAACTTGTATGATCGCGCGCAATTTGAAGAGCCGCGCGGCGCCAGCCTGGCGCAGCTGTGCGAGCGCGAGCATCTCGGCGTCATCAGTTACTTTTCGCTCGCGAGCGGTTTTCTCACGGGCAAATATCGATCCGAGAAGGATCTCGGCGGCAGCGCTCGCGGGTATCGCGTGAAGGACATGCTCAACGAGCGCGGCCTGCGCATCCTTGCCGCCCTCGACGCAGTTTCAAAGAACGTGGGCGCGACGCCCGCGCAGGTGTCGATCGCGTGGCTGCTGGCTCGCGGCGTCACGGCGCCGATCGCGAGCGCCACGAGCGTGAAGCAATTGCACGAGTTGCTGGGTGCGGTGGATTTGAAGCTGGATGCCGAAGCAGTCGCGATGCTCACGGCCGCGAGCGCAGGCGATACCGTCGAGAAGCCGCGCGCGCCGCCGCCGCGTAAATCCACTTAAGCGGCGGCTCCGGGCGCGTTACGCATCGAAGCCAACGTCAGGCGAACGCCTTCTGCGTAGGGCGTTTTGTGAAGCGGGCCGAGCAACTTCTGCAGCGCCGAGTCGTCCATCAGCACCGGCTCGGTGAACAGGTAGTGCATCTCCACCATCTCGCGCATCAGCGGATTGAAGAGCCCGACCACGCGCAGCACCGTTTTGCCGACCACTCGCAGCTTCAGCTTTCGCCCGGTCTGTTTCTCGATCTCGTTGACGATCTCGCGCTGTGACGTGACACCGGCGCCCGCAAAGTGCCAGATCTTGCCGTACGCATCGGGCGTCTTGGCGAGTTGCGCGACCACGGGGCCGACATCCGGCACGAAGACGAATTCATGCGGCTCATCCAACGGGCCGACCATGTTCGCCACGGTGCCGTTCGCGGCGGCCTTGAACGCCTCGTGTAGAAGGCTCTTGTCGACGCCAGGGCCGTAGAAATCCGGCAGGCGGATCACCGTCGCCTGGATGCGGCCGGCGGCGTGTGCAGCCATCAACACGTCTTCCTGCGCCTTGCGCATGCGGCCCTTGAATGTGTGCGGCTCGCGCGGATGGTCTTCGCGAACGCGCGGAGTCTGAGGTCGACCATACGGATACACCGTGCCGATCAGCACGAAGTGCTTCACCCCCGCCGCGACTGCGCCTTCGATCGTCTTTTCGATCAGCTTCGGATGCAGCTCGAATTGCCAGTAGTTCACACCGACGAGATAAATCAGCGTATCGATCCCTGCAGCCGCGGCGCGAACCGAGGCAGCGTCGTCTGGATTCCAGGTGACGATTTCCGCGAGCGGATCCGCGCCGAACGTGGCCGTGAGCGATTCGCGCGAGCGACCGACCACGCGGTAGGCCTGTCCCTGTGCGCTGAACGCCGTGGCGATGCTTTTGCCGATGGCGCCGGCGGCGCCGAACAATGCGACTTTTCCCATGACTGATCTCCTGTGGCTGGCGGAGGATTCTGGCATTTCCGGAGGGCGCCGCGGCGATCCCGCCGTGCGGCACGTGGCCGCAATGTGGGTCGAAGTGTGGGTCGGACGGCGGTTGCGCTAGCATCGCCGGCCTATGGCATATACGACTGGATCCGCTTTCCTCGAGGCGCTCATCGAGACAGGCGTCGAGTACGTGTTCGCGAACCTCGGCAGCGACCACACCTCGATTGTCGAGGCCTACGCGGCAGCACGACGCGCGGGCAAGAAGGTCCCGCAATTCATCACCGCTCCGCACGAGATGGTCGCGATGACCGTGGCGCATGGTTTCGCCCAGGCGAGTGGCCGTGCGCAGGCGGTGGTGGTGCACGTGGATTGCGGCACCCAGTCCCTCGCTGGCGCGGTCCACAATGCCGCGAAAGGTCGCGTACCGGTGTTGGTGTTCGCCGGAATGTCTCCGGCGACGCTCGAAGGCGAGGCACGCGGCAGCCGCAACGAATTCATCCATTGGCTGCAGGACGCGTTCGACCAGCGCGGGCTCGTGCGCGGTTTCATGCGCTATGACAACGAGATCCGCGTCGGCGCGAACGTGAAGCAGATCGTGCATCGCGCGATGCAGTTCGCGAACAGCGATCCCTGCGGCCCGGTGTATCTCACCGCCGCGCGCGAAGTGATGGAGCAGGAGATTGCGCCGGTCACCATCGACAACGCGAAATGGCCCAACGTGTCGCCGACCGCGTTGCCGCCGGACGCGCCGGCCGACATCGCACGGATGTTGATCGGCGCGAAGCGGCCGCTCGTCGTCACGTCTTATCTGGGGCGCAATCCTGCGGCGGTCGAGCAGCTGGTGCGTCTCGCGCAGCGGCTCGGCGTGGGCGTCTTGGAATCATGCCCGAATCACCTCAGCTTTCCGCAGGATCATCCGCTGTATCAGGGCAGTCAGTGGAACGAGAAGCGCCAGAACATGGCGCTCGCCGAGGCCGATGTGGTGCTCGTGGTCGATAGCGACGTGCCGTGGATTCCGCAGATCAACAAGCCCGCGCGCGATGCGAAGATCGTGCAGATCGACCTCGACCCGCTGAAGCAGCAGATGCCTCTGTGGTACGTCGGCGCCGAACAGTTGTATCGCGCCGATGCGGCGATCGCCTTGCGCCAGATCAATGCGCATCTGGATACGGTGAAGATCGACGACGCACTCGTCGCCGAGCGGCGCGGTCATTACGAGCAACGCCATCGCGAGCGGCTCGCGGCCTTGCGTCGCGCGGAACAGCCGCAAGGCGATGTGATCACGCCGGAATATCTGACCGCGTGCGTGGGGCGTGCGATCGGGCCGGACGCGATCGTGCTCAGCGAAGGCGTCACGAACTTCCACAACATTTCGAATCACGCCGGCCGCACGAAGCCCGGCACGCTGATGAGCAGCGGTGGCGGATCGCTCGGTTGGAACGGTGGCGCGGCGGTGGGTGTGAAGCTTGCGAAACCGGATGCGTTCGTCACCGCGATGACGGGCGACGGGACATACATGTTCACGATTCCGTCGTCGGTGCACTGGATGGCGAAGCGCTACAACACGCCCTTCCTGCAGGTCATCTACAACAATGGCGGGTGGCGGGCGCCGCGTTATTCAGCCGTTGGGGTTCATCCGCAGGGGCTCGCGAGCCAGGGGGATGATATTGGGATCAGCTTCGAGCCGCCTCCTGACTACGCAGGGATTGCTACGGCGGCGGGTGGGGCGCATGGGGAGACTGTTCGGCGCGTTGACGAGGTTGAGGCGGCTATAGCGAGGGCTGTGAGGGTGGTGCGGGAGGAGAAGCGGAGCGCTGTCATCAACGCATTCGTGTGAAGCGTAAGACGCGCTCAATCGCCGCGCGCGCGCCTCGGAAGGAAGTCGGGAAGCGTTTAAATCGCCGCGCGGCTCGGATGAAACCGGGATGCCCTCAATCGCCGGGCGGCTTGGAAAGCGCATCGCATGGCGCCGCCGCGGCTCGTTGAGGTCTGCTCGGGTACGGCCGTAAGACCGGTCCCTCGGGGCCTCGGCCGAATACATCCCTGTATTCGGACCGGGTCGCGTAGACGCCCCTCGCAGACCTCAACGAACCGCGTCGACGCCCTCGAGGCCTTCTTAGCCGCCCGGCGATTGAGGGCCTCCCACTCCATCCAGGCAGCGCGCGATCACCATCAGGCTCACGCCTGAATGTTGAACAACCTCTCCGCATTGGTCTGGAAAAACTTCTGCTTATCCAGGTCACTCAATGGCAACCCATCGCAGATCTTCACTTCTTCAGGCACGAACTGATACGGATAATCCATCGCATACAGCACATGGTCCGGCCCCAGCACCTTGTGACACAGCATGATCGATGGCTCCCACGCCACGCCGCTCGTCGTCACATAGATGTTCTCGCGGATGTACTCGCTCACCTTCTTCTTCAAAGGTTTCTGCGACGTATACCGTCCCGCCTTCACTGACGCGCCGTGCATGTAGTCGAGTCGATACAGCCAGAACGGCAGGCCCTCGCCGGTGTGGCCGATGACGATCTTCAGTTTCGGGAAGCGATCGAACACCCCCGCGACGATGAGGCGCAGGATGTGCAACGCCACTTCCACGCCGAAGCCGAACACCGCGCCTTCGAGACCGCGCTCGAGAAACGGCTGGATCATCGACTTCGGCGGGCCGGACGGGTGAATGTAGATCGGTACGTTCAACGCTTCGGCGGCGGCAAAGATGTCCCAGAACTTTTCGTCGTCCAGGAACTCGCCCTGTGTGTGCGAATTGATGACCGCGCCCTTGAGCCCGAGTGTCTTCACCGCGCGCTCCAGCTCTTTCGCGGCGGCAGCCGGATCTTGCGGAGCGACTGCGGCCAGCGCCTGAAAGCGGGTGGGCCATTTGCGCACGGCGTCAGCGACGACGTCGTTGCTCATCGCGGCCATCGAAACGGCGGTGTCTTTCTTCATCACCTGCACGCCCGGTGCCGTGAGCAGCAGCAGCTGCATGTCGATGCCACTCGCATCCATGTCTGCGATGCGGTTTTCGTCGATTCGCTGGATTTTCTCGAGCAACTGCCGCGGGCGCTCGGCGGTGCTCGCACCATAAAAGCTCCACAGGCTGTTGAAGCCAGGATCGTCGAGCTCCTTGGCATTGACGATGCGCATGATTTCCCGGATCAGCTCGGGCGGTGCCCAGGCCTCTTCGGTCGCAATACGCTTGTATCCGGTGTATCCCGTTGCTGTTTTATCGGTCACTTGTGTTCCTCCACGGCCAAGTATCTCATGCGCGCGATTGCGCCCGCCGCCGATTCCTGCTTAAGTTTCCGTTTATGGCGAATCAGCTCATCGGTCACGTCGCGCTCATCACAGGCGCCGGGCGCGGACTTGGCAAGGCGATCGCCCAAGCGTTTGCCGCCGAGGGCGCGGCCGTGACGATTACCGCACGCAGCACGCGCCAGATCGACTCCACGGTGGCAGAGATCAAGGCGGCAGGAGGCAAGGCCTTCGCGGTGCCCGGTGATGTCACGAGTCGTAAAGACGTGGAGCGGGTCATCACCGCGGCCCATCGCCATTTCGGTCCGACCACGCTGCTCGTCAACAGCGCGAGTGTCACGACGCCCTCGGGTGCACTCGGCGCGATCGATCCGGACGAATGGTGGAACGCACAGGCGGTGCACATTCGCGGCCCGTTTTTGTATGTCAGCGGCGTGTTGCCCGAGATGATCCGCGCGCGGCGCGGCCGCATCATCAACGTCGCGAGCCCCGGTTTCTCGGCGCTCGGCATGGGCCGGTCCGCGCAGATCCGGCTCACCGAGCAACTCGCCCTGGAAGGCCGGCCGCAAGGCATCAGTGCTTTCGCGATCGCCCGCGATGCGGAGGACCCGGTCCGTCTGGAGCGATGTGTTGCGTCGTGCGTGCGCCTCGCCTCGGGCCAATACGATGGATTGAGCGGTCGCCACCTGGCGCCCGACGACGATTTCGACGTTTTGTTGAAGACCGCGGCCTGAACCGCGGGCTGGATTGATTTCAGATGGAGAGTGTTTATGTCATCGAGTACTGCCCCGTCCCGCGCGAGTGATTCGCCGGCCACCAAGTCGGTTCCGTACGCGGAGCTGAAGCTGTTCATTGCGGGCGAGTGGGTCTCGGGCGGTGGTCGCAAGACGCAGCCTGTCGTCAGCCCTGCTACCGGAGAAACGCTGGGCGAGCTGCCGCACGCGACTGCGGAAGATCTCGATGTCACCCTCGATGCCGCGCAGAAGGCGTGGCCGAAGTGGCGCGCCATGCCCCCGCACGAGCGCGGCCGCATCTTGCGCAAGGCGGCGGATCTCATCCGCGAGCGCACCGAGAGCATTGCGCGCATCGCGACGCTGGAAGAAGGCAAGACGCTCACCGAAGCGAAGTGGGAAGCCGGACTCGCTGCCGAAATTTTCGAGTGGTATGCGGAAGAGGGGCGTCGTGCTTACGGCCGCGTATTGCCCCAGCGCGCGTCGGGCGTGCGCATGACGGTTGTGAAAGAGCCGGTTGGTCCGGTTGCGGCGTTTGCGCCCTGGAATTTTCCGCTCGGTAATCCGGCGCGCAAGATTGGCGCGGCGCTCGGCGCGGGCTGCACGTGCATCCTGAAGCCTGCGGAAGAAACGCCGGCGTCCGCGCTCGAGATCGTGAAATGTCTCGTCGATGCGGGTCTGCCGAAGGGCGTGCTGTCAGTGGTGTTTGGCGTGCCGGCGTTTGTGTCGACGCACCTCATCAGCTCACCGATCATCCGTGCTGTTCACTTCACGGGTTCGGTTCCGGTCGGCAAGCAGCTGATGAAGCTTGCTGCGGAAGGCATGAAGCGAACCACGATGGAGCTCGGCGGTCACGGCCCGGTGCTGGTGTTCGATGATGTCGATGTCGAGCAGGTGCTCGATCTTTCCGTCGGTGCGAAGTACCGCAACTCCGGTCAGGTCTGCGTGTCGCCGACTCGATATTTCGTGCACGAGAGCATCTACGCGAAATTCGTGGAAGGGTTCACGGCGCGTGCGAAGACCTGGCGCGTCGGCGATGGACTCGAAGCGACGACGCAGATGGGCCCGATGGCCAATCCGCGCCGCATTCAGGCGATGGATATGTTCGTCGAAGACGCGCGGTCGCACGGTGGCAAGGTCGGCGCGGGCGGCACGAAGGCGAAGGTCGACGGCCGGCCGAATGGTTTCTATTACTCGCCGACGGTGTTGTCGGATGTGCCGAACAGCGCGCGCATCATGAACGAAGAGCCGTTCGGGCCGGTGGCGATCCTGAATCCGTTTTCGGATTTCGATGCGGTGATTGCGGAGGCGAATCGCTTACCTTACGGGCTTGCCGCTTATGCGTTCACGAAGTCGGCGAAGCGCGTGAATCTGCTGGGTGAGCAACTGGAGGCCGGCATGATCGGGTTGAATAGCTACCAGATTGCGGTGCCTGAATCCCCGTTCGGCGGCATCAAGGAAAGTGGGCATGGATCGGAGGAGGGGATCGAGGGACTCGAGGCTTGTATGGTGACGAAGTTTATTACCGAGTCTTGAGAGCGGGATTTTAAGACGCCCTCAAACGCCGGGCGGCTGAAGCGCTTTCAGATGAAGGGCCCGCAGTCGCCGGGCGGCTAGGAGCGCTGATAAAGGCTCCGAGCCGCGCGGTGCTCGAGGGCCTCTTCAATCTTTCCCGGCTTCGTTGCGCCGAAACTCGCGCGGCGTCATCCCATACCGCGCCCGAAACACCCGGCCGAAATGAGTCGGGCTGTTGAACCCGTAATCAAACGCAATCGCCGTCACCGTGCGCCCCCGCTGCGACGGGATCTTCAACGCCCGCGAGCACTCGTCCAGCCGGCGGCGCAGGATGTATCGCGCCACGGTCTCGCTCTTGTTCGAGAACAGATGATGCAGGTAGCGCGGCGTCATCTTGCACGCTTCGGCCACGCGCATCGGCGTGAGATCCGGATCGCCGAGGTGCGCCTCGATGAAGTTCATGATGCGTATTCGATGCGCCGTCGACAACGCCGAGCGATCGGATTGCGCCTGCGGCAGCACGGTGTACGCGCTCGCCATCAAATCCAGAATGGCATTCGTGATGCGCGGCGCGACGCTCGCGTCGATGTCTTGAAGGCACTGGTGCCAGAAGCCGCGCAGAAAGTCCGATAGCAATCCGGACAGTCCGCTCGCGCCGGACATCGGAATCGCAACCACGTTCTCCGGACACGCGATGTGCCGGCGAATCAAGCTATCCGGGATGCCGAGCACGAACATGCGGTTCGGCCCGTCGAAATGCATTTCGTAGGGACGATTGGTATCGCACAAGGTGAAATCGCCGGGGCCGATGCGCGCGTCGCGCCCGTCCTGCCGGTTCAGGCTCTCGCCTTCGAGTTGCAGGTGAATGAAGAACATCGACAGCCGCGAACGCGCGACGTGCGAGCGTGAATGACGCACCACCTGTGCGTCGGAATACACCTCTGCCGCACTCAGCTCGCCGAGGCGAGTGCGCGAAAGCCTGCCCAGAAAGGTTCGCAGCTCGACCGGATCCGACACCAGCGGCGTGAACGATGCGCCGGCAATATCGTTCCAGTATTCGATCTTGCGGCGGGTATCGAGACCGGCCGTGGAAAACGTCTCGAGATGAGCCATTCGCCGTCCCCCTCGCCGTTCCCTGGGGCTTGTGCCCCTTGTATCTCAGACGCCACGATGAAGTGGCTTCACGATCCTGCGTCGTTCGTTAATATAACCGCAGCGTCCCATGAGGCAAGGCGCGCCAGCGTAAAAACGGGGGGTGCGGTACAGCACCGGCTTCGCACGCCAGCGCCGCTCACGCCGTACGGGATGTGGCTCCCGGCACACAGCGGTTCCAATCGGATTCATCAAGGCCACCCTCCATGCCGTCCAACGATCTCTCGCGCGCCTTGATTGGCCGCTGGCAGGATGCCTGGCTGCTCGCCGGCGTCCGCACGCCCTTCATCGATTACATGCAGGCGCTGAGCCTCACGTCACCCATCGATCTCGGCATCAAGGTGGGGCGAGAGGTCATCTCGCGGTCGGGCGCCAGCGCGTCGGATGTCGGCACGGTGATCGCGGCGTGCATGGCACAGACCAGCTTCGATGCGTATGTATTGCCTCGGCACATCGGCCTGTATTCGGGCGTGCCGGTGGAAGTGCCGGCGCACCTGGTCCAGCGCGTCTGCGGCTCGGGCATCGAAATCATCAGCCAGGCCGCCGACACGATTTCGCTGGGTCGCGCGTCGCTTGCGCTGTGCGTGGGTGCCGAGTCGATGAGCCGCAATCCCATCGTCGCGTACACCCATCGCGCCGGCTTCCGCCTCGGCAGCCCCGTGGAATTCAAGGATTTCCTGTGGGAAGCCCTTCATGACCCCGCCGTCGACACCAACATGGGCGGCACCGCGGAGAATCTGGCTCGGCGCTATGACATTCGCCGGCCCGAAGTGGACGCGTACGCCGCGCGCAGCTTCGAGCGTGCGATTGCCGCACAGGAAAGCGGTTTCCTCGCCGGCGAGATCTGCGCGGTCAAGAACGAGACCTTCGAAGGCAAGGAGCTGAGGCCTCGCGGCATCAAGCTGCTCGGCAAGATGCCGCACGTGGATCTCGATTCGCACATCCGTCCCACCTCGCTCGAAACACTGGCGCGCATCCGGCCGGCGTTCGGCGGCGTGCAGACGGGCGGCAACAGCTCCGCCATCGTCGATGGCGCGGCGGCCGTGCTGGTCGCGTCGAGCGATTACCTGAAGAAGCTGAAGGTTGCGCCGCTCGCGCGCATCGTCGCGTACGCAGCGGTGGGCGTGCCGGCAGAGATCATGGGCATCGGGCCGGTTGCCTCGATTCGGGCGCTGCTCGGCGCTACCGGCGTGAAGCTCGCGGACATCGATCGCATCGAGATCAACGAAGCCTTCGGCGCGCAGGTGCTCGCGTGCGCGCGCGAGCTCGACATCGATGAGTCAAAGCTCAATGTAAACGGCGGCGCCATCGCCATGGGGCATCCGCTCGGCGCGTCGGGTGTGCGGCTGACGCTGACGCTGGCCCGCGAGCTGCAGCGCTCGGGTGGACGTTATGGAATTGCGTCGGCGTGCATCGGCGGCGGGCAGGGCATCGCGATGCTGCTGGAAAGGGTCTAGGGGTCGGATGCCTCGTGAACGAGTCGGGAGACGTGTTGTGCTCAGTGTGGTTGTGCTTACTGTGAATGAGTCGCGCTGATGCTCACCGTCTCCCGCAATGTGCGCATCGAGTGGGGTGACTGCGATCCCGCAGGCATCGTCTATTTCCCGCGCTATTTCGAATACTTCGATATCAGCACCGTGGGCCTGTTCGAAGCGCTCGGCTATCGCAAGCCGGCGCTGTTGGCAGCGTTCGACATCGCGGGGTTTCCGGTCGTGGACGTGCGCTCGAACTTCCGCATCCCGTCCCGCTTCGGGGATGACGTGGTCATCCTCAGCACGGTCCCCGAGTTCAGCCGTAGCAGCTTCCAGGTGCATCACCGCCTGATGCGCGGGGACGAGCTGGCGGTCGAGGGATTCGAGAAGCGGGTGTGGGTGGGACACGATCCGGCCCGGCCTGGCGGCATCAAGGCCAAACCCCTGCCGCTGGAGCTGTTCGAGCGATTCCGCAGTCCGGGCTAGGGCCGGTTCGCCCGGCCACGGCCAGGCGGGCTCGGATGCGCCGGAGCGCTGATTTCCGGGCGCGGCGGCGAGTGCCGGCACAGTCGAATTCGGCGGCGCGGCCGTGTGGTCGGACTGTCACATCGGGGGTTTGCACAGCGTTGCAAGGTGCTACGCTCCGGCGCCGGATTTCCGCCATCAGCCGGACGACGTCAGAATGAGTGATCGAGGGGGCCCTTTGAGTACCGACCCACGCGAAATCATCGCGAAGAGTCCGATGAGCACGCTGCAGATCGTGGCGGTCGCCATCACCATCGGCCTGAATGCGCTGGATGGTTTCGATGTGTTGTCCATCGCCTTTGCCTCCCCCGGAATCACCAAGGAATGGGGGATCAACAAGCAGACGCTGGGCATCGTGCTGTCGATGGAGCTCATCGGCATGTCCATCGGCTCGCTCGTGCTGGGCGGTGTGGCAGACAAGATCGGGCGGCGTCCCACCATCCTCGGCTGCCTCGTCCTCATGACGCTCGGCATGCTCATGGCGGCGCAGACCAGTGGGGTCTATGAGCTGTCGGCCTGGCGCATCGTCACGGGCCTCGGCATCGGCGGCGTGCTCGCCGCGATCAACGCTGTCGCGGCCGAGTTCTCCAACCACAAGCGGCGCCATTTCAGTGTTTCGATCATGGCCATCGGCTATCCGGTCGGCGCGGTGTCGGGCGGACTGGTGGCCGCGGAGCTGCTGAAAACCTACACCTGGCACTCGGTCTTCTATTTCGGTGCGGCCTGCACGGCGGTCTTCATTCCGCTCACGCTGCTGTTCGTGCCGGAGTCCGTGGCTTGGCTGGCCCGCAAGCAGCCCGAAAATGCACTGGAAAAGATCAACCGCACGCTCAAGCGGATGGGGCATGCGGCTGTCGCCGCGCTGCCGGTCATTCCTGCCGACATCCGCAAGCGCTCGGTGGGAGACCTGTTCGCCCCCGGCCTGATCGCGACGACGCTGCTGGTGGCGGCGGCGTATTTCTTCCACGTCACCACGTTCTACTTCGTGCTCAAGTGGACGCCGAGCATCGTCAATGACCTGGGCCTGGATCCGTCGCTGTCGGCCAAGGTGCTGGTCTGGGCGAATGTCGGCGGCGCGCTGGGCGGCGCCGTGCTCGGCCTGCTCACCCTGCGCTTCAGCGTCAAGGCGCTCACTATTGGTGCGATGTTGCTGTCGACCGTGATGGTGGTGATCTTCGGTCGTAGCCCGGCCGATTTCGCGACGTTATCCCTGCTTTGCGCCTGTTCGGGCTTTTTCACCAATGGCGCCATCGTAGGAATGTATGCGATCTTTGCGCAGGCCTTCCCGACCCATGTGCGTGCAGCCGGAACCGGCTTCGGCATCGGAGTGGGGCGTGGGGGGTCGGTGCTGGCTCCGATCATCGCCGGGTTCCTGTTCCAGAACGGCGTGCCGGTGCCGACCGTTGCGATGATGTTGGCTTTGGGATCTCTGTGTGCCGCGATCGTCGTCAGCTTCCTGAAGCTGAAGGCGGACGATTCGGATGCGGAGTCTGCAGACGAACGCTCGCCGCAACTGAAGAGCGCGACCGCTTCGTCCTGAACCGTCTTATTGCGAGGGGGTTCGCACGCCGCGTTGGCCATAGGTCGGCGCGGCGTTTTTTCTGGGGGGAGCTTCGGCTCGAAATAAAAATGATCTGCGGATGAACTGACTGCGAGGCGTCCAGGGGTCTCGAAAAAGCGGCGGGTCGCGCGGGCCGGAGGCGACTGTTTTCCCATGGACCTAGTGTGGTGTTTCGCGAATAAGCGGCACAACTTGGTCTCTCGTGGGGTGCTCGGGAACGGCGGGAAGAGCCGTGGCACTGAGTTAATCGCGGCGAAGTCGAGCCGGGAGGCAGGCAGGACGCTCACCTGCCGCGCGCTGCTCGTGCGCGCTTCGAAGAAATCCCGCGGCGGGATTTCTTCGGCGTTCCCCGCGATCGCCGGGGGCCATGGCGATCTTCTTCCATCGCAAGAGTTTGAATCACCACTCGCATGGCCCTGATCCGGCGAACGCGGGCGCTCGAGAAGCGCACGACAGGTGAGCGTCCTGCCTGCCTCCCGGCTCGACTTCGCTATCGGTTGCCGTGACGTTGTGGTCGAAGTGAGAAGCAAGAAGCGCGAGACGCGGCACCCTCAAGGGCTGCGCCCGCGACCACGCCAAATCGCTCCAACTCCGCTCCAGCCAACACTGCCACAGCTCGAGTAAGTGCATTCACTCTAAACAGGCGTTCCCGCCCGCTCCATCGGGAGCTCCTGCAAATGCATCGCTGCATCTGCACGTCCCCCGTCCCATGAGCCCCCACGTTGTGCCTCTTATTTGCGGTACATCACACTAGATCTGCGCGATCGTCGCGCTGGTCACCGGCAGCGATCCCTGTCTCACAATCACTTCGTGGGTCAGCGTGCGCGGCATGATGTGCGCGGCGTAGAAGCCCGCGGTGTCCAGCGCGGCTTTCGCCTCCGCGGCACCTTCACCCGCTGAATTAGCCTGTTCGACAACGCCTCCCGCAGCGATGGCCCACTGCCAGCCGCCGAGCAGAATCCCCACCCACTGCAGATAGTGATGCGCCACCGAGCCGATGAGCTCGGGGTCTTCGGCCGCCAGGTCCATCACATCCTGGGTTGCCTCGCGCAACCGCTTGCCACTGGTGCTGAGCTGAAAGCGAAGCGCCGCGAGCTGCGGAACATCTGCAGGTAGCGCTTCTGTTGTCGCATCGATCTCATCCAGCAACGCGTGCAACGTGGCTGCGCGTTCACGCACGATCTTACGGCCGAGCAGATCCTGCGCCTGGATGTAGTTGGTGCCTTCGAAGATCGGCCCGATGCGCGAATCGCGATACACCTGCGAAATCTCGGCGTCATCGACATAGCCGGTGCCACCGTGAACCTGCACGCCGAGTGAGGCCACTTCATTGCCAATTTCCGACACCCACGCCTTCACCACCGGCGTGAGCAGCGAAGCGCGATTCAACGCAGCGGTGCGCGTAGCTTCATCTTGCGCGAGCTGTGCAACGTCGAGCGTTGCCGCGGTGGTGTAGACGAGCCCACGCGCTGCCTGTGTGAGCGCTTTCATCTGCAGCAGCATGCGGCGCACATCCGCGTGCTCGATGATCGGTCGTTGGCCGCTTCCGCCAGGGCCGCGACCTTGCAAGCGTTCATGAGCATGCGTGCGCGCGAGCTGCAGAGCGCGTTCCGCGAGGCCGAGCGAGTGCACGCCGACGCCGAGGCGCATCGTGTTCATCATCGTGAACATGCACGCGAGACCTTCGTGGCGCTTGCCGATGAGCCAGCCCAGCGCACCTTCCTGCTCGCCCAACACCATGGAGCAGGTCGGGCTCGCGCGGATGCCCATCTTGTGCTCGAGTGAGAACGCGCGCATGTCGTTACGCACGAGCTCGCTGCTGGCGCCCTTTACCATCTTTGGAACGAGGAACAGCGAGATGCCGCGCAGGCCTTCCGGTGCATCCGGTGTGCGCGCGAGCACGAGATGCACGATGTTGTCCGCGAAATCGTGATCGCCCCACGAGATGTAGATCTTGCGGCCGAACAGGCGCCACGCGCTGCCGGCGGCATCTGAGGTTTCGCCCTTTTCGGATTCGGCGCGCGTGCGCACGGTGGAAAGATCGGAGCCGGCCTGCGGTTCGGTGAGCGCCATCGCGGCGGTCCATTCACCGTTGATGATCTTCGGCAAATACTCATCGCGCAGCGCTGCGGTCGAATGATGGCGCAGCGCTTCGATCGCGCCGACGGCGACTTCGGGGCACATCGCAAAGGCGAGATTCGCGCCGGCCCACATTTCTCCGGTCGCCACAGCGATGAGCGTCGGCAGAGCCATGCCACCATCGTCTGCCGGCGCGCTCAGCGAGCTCCAGCCGTCTTCGCGAAAACGACGATAGGCCTCTGCGAATCCGGGTGAGGTGACGACGCCCTGGTCCGTGATCCTGGCCGGAGTGCGGTCACCAACGGGATTGAGCGGAGACAGCACGTCGTGGGCGAAGCGTGCCGCGTTTTCGAGCACGGAGTCGGCGACGTCCGCGAGTGCGTCCTGCACTTCGGGTATCGAAGCGAGGCCGGTGCTCGCGGCGGCGAGGTCGATGGACGAACGAATGTGCTTCAGCGGTGCATCGTAGGCGTTAGGCATTGCGTGAGCATAAAGGCAAAGCGGCGCGGGCCGCGACAGAGTGTCACGCTTTCGGGACACCTTGTCCCACGCAGGGGCTGTTCAGCGTTCACGAATGAATTCGGCAGCCAACGCGATTGTCGCGGCGCTATGGGAGTGACAACATCGCCGGACACTGTGTTGATCGAAAAGTCGTTGCCGGCCTGCGCGGGCGAGGGCTTTTTCACACAGCGTCATCGTTTCCGCCGGCAAAAGGCGCGGCCTGGCCGACTGCTCGACGCCGCATCGAATCGTTTTTTTGAAAGGCTTTAATTCCATGAAAACCCAAGCAGCAGTCGCGTTCGCCGCCGGCCAGCCCCTCGAAATCGTCACGCTCGATCTCGAAGGGCCGAAAGCCGGGGAAGTGCTGGTCGAGCTGAAGGCCACCGGCCTGTGTCATACGGACGAATTCACGCGCTCCGGCGCAGATCCGGAAGGCATTTTCCCTGCGATTTTCGGTCACGAAGGCGCGGGCATCGTGGTCGACGTGGGCCCCGGCGTCACGAGCGTGAAGAAAGGCGATCACGTCATTCCGCTCTACACGCCGGAATGTCGGCAGTGCAAATCGTGCCTGTCGCGCAAGACGAACATGTGCACGGCCATTCGCGCGACGCAGGGCAAGGGCCTGATGCCGGACGGCACCTCGCGCTTTTCGTATCAAGGCAAGCCGGTGTTTCACTACATGGGCTGCTCCACGTTCAGCAATTACACCGTGTTGCCCGAGATCGCGGTGGCGAAGATTCGTGAAGACGCACCGTTCGAAAAAGTGTGCTACATCGGCTGCGGTGTCACCACGGGCATCGGCGCGGTCATCAATACGGCGAAGGTGGAGCCGGGTGCGAACGTTGTGGTGTTCGGCCTCGGCGGCATCGGACTGAACGTGATCCAGGGCGCGCGCATGGTCGGTGCGAACAAGATCATCGGCGTGGACCTCAATCCGCGCCGCAAGCCGCTCGCCGAGAAATTCGGCATGACGCATTTCGTGAATCCGAAGGAAGTGGAGGGCGACCTGGTGCAGCACCTGGTGGCACTCACGGATGGCGGCGCGGATTACAGCTTCGAATGCGTCGGTCACGTCGACCTGATGCGACAGGCTCTCGAGTGCTGCCATCGCGGCTGGGGCGTGTCGGTGATCATCGGTGTCGCCGGCGCGGGGCAGGAGATCAAGACGCGTCCGTTCCAGCTGGTGACGGGGCGCGTGTGGAAGGGCACGGCGTTCGGCGGCGCGCGCGGCCGTACGGATGTGCCGAAGATCGTCGACTGGTACATGGACGGCAAGATCAACATCGACGACCTGATCACGCACGTGATGCCGCTGGCCAGGATCAACGATGGCTTCGATTTGATGCACAAGGGCGAGTCGATTCGCTCGGTGGTGACGTACTAGTTCACTGGAAAAAAGTCGTCGCGGAGTGGCGCTTTTTTCGGCCAGTGGCTGGCGTTGCCGGCCGCGAAAGCGTGGTTTTCGCGGCCAGTCCGGCCGCGTTGCCACGCCTGACGGTTGAGCTCGGTGGGCCTTCGGAAATTAATCAGAGGTATTTTTTATGGCTGCTGTTTCACTGCATCCCTCGATCGACAACGGTATCAAACCCGGCAACAAGGATTTCGCTGGCGGTACGCTCACCTGCAAGTGCACCTCTCAGCCCGTCACGGTGGCGCTGAGTGGCAACGTCGCGTTCAACCATGCCTGCGGCTGCACCAAGTGCTGGAAGCCGGATGGCGCGAAGTTCTCGGTCGTCGCGGTCATCTCGCGTGACAATGTGAAGGTCACCGCGAACGAGCAGAAGCTCAAGATCGTCGATCCGTCCGCCGTCATCCAGCGCCACGCCTGCACCGGCTGCGGCGTGCACATGTACGGTCGCATCGAAAAGAAAGACCACGCGTTCTACGGTCTCGACTTTGTGCACGTGGAGCTTTCCAAGGAAGCTGGCTGGGCGGCGCCGGAATTCGCGGCGTTCGTGTCGTCGATCATCGAAGGCGGCGGAGCCAAGCCCGACCAGATGGCCGGCGTGCGCGCGCGGCTGAAAGAGCTGGGCCTCGAGCCTTACGACTGCCTGTCGCCGGCGCTCATGGACCTGCTCGCTACCCACACCGCGAAGGCGAAGGGTATTCTCGCGGCATGATGACCGCCCCGTTCGAGACACTTTCCAAACATCGCTGCTTCGGCGGCACGGTGGGCTTCTACAAGCACCCGTCCACCGTGAACGCCTGCACGATGAAATTCTCGGTGTTCACCCCGCCGCAGGCGGAGCGCGGCAAGGTGCCGGTGGTGTATTACCTCGCGGGCCTTACGTGCACCGAAGAAACGTTCATGATCAAGGCCGGAGCTCAGAGGCGCGCCTCTGAGCTCGGGCTCATGCTCGTGGCGCCGGATACGTCTCCACGGGGTGTTCCTCTTCCGGGTGATAGTGAGAGCTACGACTTCGGCGTGGGCGCGGGCTTCTATGTCGACGCGACGCAGCCGCCGTGGTCGAAGCACTACAAGATGTACTCGTACGTCACCCAGGAATTGCCGGCGATCATCGACGCGCATTTTCCGGGAGATCCGGCGCGGCAGGGAATTTGCGGGCACTCCATGGGGGGCCATGGGGCGCTCACGATCGGCCTGAAAAATCCCGGTAACCGCTATCGCTCGATTTCAGCGCTCGCCCCGATCTGCGCGCCGAAGCAAGTGCCCTGGGGCATCAAGGCATTCACGAACTATCTCGGTGGCGATCGCGACGCGTGGAGCAAGTACGACGCGACGGAGCTGGTGAAGTCGATCGGCAACGCGGAGAAGCGGCCGCCGATTTTGATCGACCAGGGATTGTCGGATCAGTTTCTGGAAACGCAGTTGCATCCGCATTTGTTCGAAGAGGCGTGTCGGGACGTGGGGCAGACGCTGACGTTGCGTCGACAACCCGGGTACGACCACGGGTACTACTTCATCTCCAGCTTCATCGACGATCACTTGCGGCATCACGCGCGTACGCTGGGATAGCTAACCGTTCGCGCGCCAGCGCTGCGTCCACTCACGCGAGGCCAGCGCCACCCACCTGCTAGCGCGAACGTGGCCGATCTTCTACCGCCAGCGCACCGAAGAAAAATTTCGGGCGCCGCGCGTACCTGAGAGGGCTGTTCGGGTACGGCCGTAAGAGCGGTCCCTCGCGGCCTCGGCAAAATGCATCCCTGCATTTTGACGCCCCTCACATCCCTCTCAGGTACGCACGTCGCCCGAAATTTTGGTCACGGCTGGCGCGCGGCGGCCGAAATTTTTCCTACGGTTCGCGCGCGACTTCCAGAAGGATTTCGCGCATCCACGCGTGGCCCGGGTCGGGTTCGTTGCGTTTGTGCCAGACGAGGACTTCGCGTGTTTCTGTCACGCGCATGGGAAGAGGGAAGATTTTCAGAGGCACCGTGCCGTTGAGCGCCGTAACGAGTCGTTCCGGCAAAGTGGCAATCAAGTCCGTGCCCTGAAGCAGAAACGGAATCTCCACGAGACTTTGCACCGTCGCGCGAACGTTGATCTCAACCCCCAGCAGCCGCCGAATGTATTCCTCCAGAGGCACGTTGTGACTGTTGGGCCAGCCGATGAGATGGGGCAGCGTGCGATACAGCTCTTCAGAGATCTCGTCCTGCACCGACGGATGATCCGCCGCGCATACGCAGGCCCACTGGACCGGCCGGATCTCCACCACCCGCAACCAGTCCGGAAACGTCTTTTCGCCGAACACCGGCAGCATGTTCATGCCGAGATAGAGGTCCGCGTCGCCGTATTCGAGGCGGGACAGCGTGGTCTCGGAGAACTGTTCGATGTGGCACTGGATGTGCGGCGCCTCGCGCAGCGCGCGTCGCAGGGCGCCCGGCATCACGCGCAGGTGCGCGTCGGCCGAGCAGATGATCGTGAAGCTGCGCTTGACCTTCGCCGGGTCGAAAGTGGGCTGGGTGCCGAGCGTGATCTGAATGCGGAGCAGGGCTTCGCGGACGGGCTCGACGAGCGACAGCCCGCGAGGCGTCAGCTCCATGTCGCGGCCCACGCGGACCAGCAGGGGGTCGTTGAAGTAGTCGCGCAGCTTCTGCAGGGCGGCGCTCATCGCGGGTTGCGAGACGAATACCCGTTCGGCGGCGCGGGTGACGTTCTTCTCGTGAAGCAACGCATCGAGCGCAATCAGCAGGTTGAGGTCGAACCGGTTGAGCTGCATGGGGGCGGCAATACTGGCGGGGATGTGTCGGGCCTGCAACGACGAAGGCACGAAAATGTTAAATGGCTTGCGTGCGGTGGGCGGAGCGCCGCGCCGGCGGCGGCCATCGAATGAATTCGGTTGGGGGCGCCCACAGCCGGGCGAGCGTCGCGAGGTGAACTGTGCGGCGCTGGCCGGTTGCCCACGCGGCCGCGCGGCGCGCTGCCGCCGCGCAACGTCACAGGTGCCCGCACTCCCTGCGCGTTCGGGCATGCGGCCGTTCAGTGGCATACCTCCGCGCCAGCGTCACAGGAGCCTGCGCACTTGCGCGTCGCCGCCGCACCCCGACGGGGGCGCAGATCGCCGCTGCGAACCCACCAGCCCACCCCACCCGCCGGCCCGTGGACGCCAGCGGCGAATCTGCCCCGCGGCGCTCCTCTTACGAGACGCTCAGTGTCACGAAAGTGACTCGCTCGGGCGCGTGTAAGCCCCTCTCTCCACTATATTTGTAGCCGATAGCGGGTATCCGCAAAACTGATTGCTCGCGCGCCCTCACGGCTCTAACGTCACAGATCAAATTTTTTCAGGTCACATGCAATCCCTCGCACCCGCCCAGCACGCAGCCGTCCTGCGTGTCGTCGAAGCGAACCGGTCCCGGCCGGGCGCGCTCATCGAAATTCTGCATGGCGTTCAGGCTGAGCTCGGGTTCATCCCGCCCGCCGCCGTTCCCGTGCTCGCCCAGGAACTGAACCTCTCGCGTGCCGAAGTGCACGGCGTGATCACGTTCTATCACTACTTCCGACACGACGCGCCGGGCCAGCATACGGTCCGCGTGTGCCAGGCGGAGTCGTGCCAGTCCATGGGTGGCGAAGAGCTGACGACGCACATCAAGCAACGTCTCGGCATCGACTTCCACCAGACCACGCCCGATGGTCGCTTCACGCTCGAGCCCGTGTATTGCCTCGGCAATTGCGCCTGCTCGCCGGCGCTGATGCGCAATGAAGATCTCTGGGGCCGCGTGAGCCCGGAGCGCTTCGATGAGTTGCTCGCGGAATGGAAGGGCGGCCAATGAGCACGCCGGCGAACAACGTGTCGAACACGATCGACGTCTTAGTTCCGCGCGACTCCGGTGCGTTGTCGCTCGGTGCGGAGTCCGTTGCGCAGGCGATTGCGATCGAAGCGACCAAGCGCAATCTGAGCGTGCGCGTCATCCGCAACGGCTCTCGCGGCATGTACTGGCTCGAGCCGCTCGTCGAAGTGGCGACGGCGGGTGGCCGCGTTGCTTATGGTCCGGTGAGCGTCAAAGACGTGCCGGGCCTGTTCGATGCGGGCTTTCTCACGGGCGGCAAGCACGTGCTCGGTCACGGCGTGACGGACGAGCTGCAGTTCCTCAAGTCCCAGCAACGTCTCACCTTCGAGCGCGTCGGCATCATCGATCCCGTGAGCGTGCAGGACTACGTTGCGCACGGCGGCTATCAGGGCCTGCGCGCTGCGCTCGCCTTGCCGCAGGCGACGATCGTTCAGCAGGTGCTCGATTCCGGCCTGCGCGGCCGCGGTGGCGCGGCGTTCCCCACCGGCATCAAGTGGAAGACGGTGCTGGATCAGAACACGCCGCAGAAATACATCACCTGCAACGCCGACGAAGGCGACTCCGGCACGTTCGCCGATCGCATGTTGATGGAAGGCGATCCGCTCACGCTCATCGAAGGCATGACGATCGCGGGCCTCGCGGTCGGGGCGACGCAGGGCTTCATCTACCTGCGCTGCGAATACCCGCACGCGTATCACGTTTTGAAAGAAGCGATCGCCGCGGCCTATCAGGCGCGCTATCTCGGCAACGACGTGATGGGCAGCGGTCGTCGCTTCGATCTCGAAGTGCGGCTCGGCGCCGGCGCGTATGTGTGCGGCGAAGAGACCTCGATGCTCGAAAGCCTCGAAGGCAAGCGCGGCGAGGTCCGCGTGCGTCCGCCGTTGCCGGCGATCAAAGGGTTGTTCGGCCAGCCCACGATCGTGAACAACGTGATCACCTATTCGAGCGTGCCGATCATCCTGTCGAAGGGGCCGGATTTCTATAAGAACTACGGCATCGGCAAGTCGCGCGGCACGCTCCCGATCCAGCTCGCCGGCAACCTGAAGCAGGGCGGTTTGGTCGAGCGCGCGTTCGGCCTCAGCCTGAAAGAGTTGCTGTACGACTACGGCGGCGGCTCCGCCACCGGTCGGCCGATCCGCACGGTGCAGATTGGCGGGCCGCTGGGGGCCTTCGTGCCCGCCAGCCAGTTCGATGTAGCGATGGGCTATGAGGAACTGTCCGCCATCGGCGCGTTGTTAGGGCATGGCGGCATCGTGGCGTTCGACGACACGGTCGACATGGCCAAAATGGCCCGCTACGCCATGGAGTTCTGCGCGATCGAAAGCTGTGGAAAGTGCACCCCGTGCCGCATCGGTTCGACGCGCGGCGTGGAGGTCATGGACCGCATCCTTGCGGGGGTGGATACGGAGCGTAATCTCAAGCTCCTGGAAGACCTGTGTGAGACGATGTTGCAGGGCTCACTGTGCGGCCTCGGCGGCATGACGCCGTTCCCCGTGACCAGTGCGCTCAAGCACTTCGGTGAAGATTTTCGGAATCGCACGCCGGCGCCTCTGGCGCGGGTGAGCGCAGCCAAGCCGGCGCATACGCGCCATTGATGAATTGAACGCTGCGACCGGCCGTCCGGTCGTAGCTACGCAACCCAGCAGGCCGCAAAAGCCACGCCTTTTGCGGCCGGAAACGAAGGCAGCGTCCGGAAGAGCGTTGGGCCGCGCAGGCGGCAGGCGGGTCTTCCCAATAGGTGCAGCATGTTTGCGATCGACTATAAAGACCTTGGAACCCCGGCGAGCCCGAGCACGGCTCAGGTCACGGTCGACATCGACGGCGCCCAGGTCACGGTGCCGGAAGGCACGTCTGTCATGCGCGCCGCGGCCGTCGCGGGCGTCAGTGTTCCCAAGCTCTGTGCCACGGACACCCTGAAAGCGTTCGGCTCGTGCCGCCTGTGCCTCGTGGAAATCGAGGGCCGAAAGGGCTACCCCGCCTCGTGCACCACCACCGTGGCGCCGGGCATGAAGATCAAGACGCAGTCGGACAAGCTGATGCAGCTCCGCCGCGGCGTCATCGATCTCTACGTTTCCGATCACCCGCTCGAGTGCGACACGTGCCCGGCTGACCAGCATTGCGAGCTGCAGAACATGGCGGCCGAAGTTGGCATCACGCAGACGTCGTATGCCAAAGGTGATACGCATTGGCCGGAGACTCCCGCCGACGTTCACCACGACACGAGCAATCCTTACTTCGGCTTCAATCCGGAGCTGTGCATCGTCTGCTCGCGCTGTGTGCGCGCTTGTGACGAAGTGCAGGGCACGCTGGCGCTGACGATCGAGGGCCGCGGCTTCGATTCGAAAGTGTCGGCCAGCCAGGCCGAAACGTTCATGGAATCCGAGTGCGTCTCGTGCGGAGCGTGCGTCGAGAGCTGCCCCACGGGCGCGCTCATCGAGAAGTCCATCGTCGCGATGGGCAAGGCCGAAAAGGCGACGACCACCACCTGCGCGTATTGCGGCGTCGGTTGCACGTTCCGCGCGGAGTCCATCGGCGAAGGCCATGACGCGGAAATCGTCCGCATGGCCCCGAACCGCGACGGTGATGCGAACCACGGTCACGCGTGCGTGAAGGGACGCTTTGCCTACGGCTACACCACGCACACGGATCGCGTCACGAAGCCGATGATTCGTAAATCGATCCATGAGGCGTGGAACGAAGTGAGCTGGGATGAGGCGTTCCGCTACGCCGCCAGCGAGTTCCGCCGCATCCAGGCGAAGTACGGCACGCACTCGGTGGGCGGAATCACGTCGTCCCGCTGCACGAACGAAGAGTCGTACCTCGTGCAGAAGCTGATTCGCGCCGCGCTCGGCACGAACAACGTCGACACGTGCGCGCGAGTCTGTCATTCGCCCACGGGTTACGGCCTGAAGCAGACGATCGGCGAATCCGCGGGCACGCAGGAATTCGACTCGGTGATGAAGTCGGACTGCATCATCGTCGTCGGCGCGAATCCCACGCAGGGTCATCCGGTGTTTGGCTCGCAGATGAAGCGCCGCCTGCGCCAGGGCGCGAAGCTCATCGTGATCGATCCGCGCAAGACCGAGATCGTGAAGAGCCCGCACATCCAGGCGGACTATCACCTCGCGCTGCGTCCGAGCACCAACGTCGCGGTCATCAATGCGATCGCGCACGTCGTCGTCACCGAAGGGCTGACGAAAGAGCAGTACATCACTGAACGGTGCGACATCGAGTCGTACAACAAGTGGAAGAAGTTCGTCGCGCAGGAGCGCAACTCGCCCGAAGCCGTCGAAGGCCTCACGGGCGTGCCGGCGCAGCAGGTGCGTGAAGCCGCGCGTCTCTACGCGAGCGTGCCCAACGGCTCGATCTACTACGGCCTCGGTGTCACCGAGCACAGCCAGGGCACGACGATGGTCATGGGCATTGCGAACCTCGCGATGGCCACCGGCAACGTCGGTCGCGAAGGCGTGGGCATCAACCCGCTGCGCGGCCAGAACAACGTGCAGGGCTCGTGCGACATGGGCTCGTTCCCGCATGAATTGCCGGGTTATCGGCACATCTCGGACGTGGCGACCCGTGAGCTGTTCGGCACTGAGTGGGGCGTCACGATCCATCCGGAGCCGGGCCTGCGCATCACGAACATGTTCGAAGCCGCGCTGGATGGCAGCTACAAGGCCATGTACATCCAGGGCGAGGACTTCGTGCAGTCCGACCCGAACACGCACCACGTCACCGCGGCGATGGAAGCGATGGAGTGCGTCATCGTGCAGGATCTCTTCCTGAACGAGACGGCGAACTATGCCCACGTGTTCTTCCCGGGCTCGTCGTTCATCGAGAAAGACGGCACCTTCACGAATGCCGAGCGCCGCATCTCGCGCGTGCGCAAGGTCATCGAGCCGCTGGCCGGGCTTGCGGACTGGGAAGTGACGGTGCAGTTCGCGAAGGCGCTCGGTTACACGATGGACTATAGCCATCCGTCCGAAATCATGGACGAGATCGCGCGGCTGACGCCGACGTTCACCGGCGTGTCGTACGAGAAGCTCGACAAGCTCGGCTCGATCCAGTGGCCGTGCAACGCCGCCGCGCCGGAAGGCACGCCGACGATGCACATCGATGAATTCGTGCGCGGCAAGGGCAAGTTCTTCGTCACCGAATACGTGCCGACGAGCGAGCTCACAACGCGCAAGTTCCCGCTCATTCTCACGACGGGCCGCATCCTCACGCAGTACAACGTGGGTGCGCAGACGCGTCGTACCGAGAACAGCCAGTGGCACTCGGAGGACATCCTCGAGATCCACCCGCACGATGCGGACGTCCGCGGCATCAAGGATGCAGACTGGGTGGGCATCGAGAGCCGCACCGGGCAGATCGTGCTGCGCGCGGTTGTTACGGAGCGCATCACTCCGGGGGTCGTGTACACCACGTTCCACTTCCCGGAGACGGGCGCCAACATCGTGACCACGGACAACTCGGACTGGGCGACCAACTGCCCTGAGTACAAGGTCACGGCTGTGCAGGTCACGAAGGTGAACCAGCGCGATGCCTGGCAGCGTCGCACCGATACGGGCGAAGTGATTCACGGCACGTCGCCGACGCGGGAGCCAGCGCACGCCTGATCGCGTGCGCTGAGTACCGATGACCGCGACCGCACCGGTGCTCGAGAAGCAGGGCCATGGCCTAGGCGAGGACCAGGGCCATGACCAGAACCTGAGCGAGGACCAGCGCCAGCGTGAGGGCCAGCGTGAGGGCCGGCGTGAGGGCCGGCGTGAGGGCCAGCCTGTGGGCCAGCGCGATGGTGAGGCCGTTGCGGCGTCGCCAGGCGCGGCTGATGCGGTGGCCACAGTCGCCGCGGCAGCGCCGTCGGCTGCGACCGCGGCGCCGACCAGCTCAGAGGTTCCCGTGCAGCGCTGGAAGCGCGGCGCCGTCACGCAGACTACGGACTTCGTCACGGAAGAAGTCCCCGTCGCGCTCGTCTACCACGGCGTGCCGCATGTCGTAATGCTCGCGTCCCCGGCAGATCTCGAAGACTACGCAGTCGGTTTCACGGTGAGCGAAGGGCTCGCGAGCCCCAGTGAAATCCAGTCCGTCGAAGTCGACCTGCTCGCCGAGTCCATCGAAGTCAAAATCGGCATCGCTGGCGAACGCTTCTCCGAACTGCTGCGTCGTCGTCGCAATCTGACCGGCCGGTCAGGCTGCGGGCTGTGCGGCGCCGAGACGGTGGAGGAAGCGATTCGCCCCGCCGTGCAGGTCACGAGTGGACTGAAAGTATCGTCGGCTGATCTGCACGCCGCGCTGATCCAGCTCGAATCCCTGCAGCCGGTGAACGCACGCACGGGCAGCATTCACGCGGCCGCTTGGGTCGTGCCGGGCAAAGGCATCCAGTTCGTGCGCGAAGACGTGGGCCGCCACAACGCGCTCGACAAAGTGATCGGCGCGCTCGTCCGCACCGGCACCGATGTCACCGCGGGGTATGCCGTGATCACGAGCCGCGCGAGCTTCGAAATGGTTCAGAAAGCCGCTGCGGCCGGCATCAGTTTCCTGGTGGCAGTGTCCGCGCCCACTGGCCTCGCGATACGCATGGCCGAGCAGACGGGCCTCACGCTCGTCGGGTTCGCGCGGCGCGACCAGCATGTCGTCTATGCTCATCCCGAACGTTTGCAGTAACGGTTTCCCATGAAGATCGAAGCGCTCATCAAGATGGCCAACCAGATCGGTGCGTTCTTTGCCGGCGAAGGCGGGGACGATCATCCGGAAGAAGCGGCCAAACTCACCGCGTTGCACCTGCGGCGCTACTGGGAGCCGCGCATGCGGACCCAAATGATCGAACACTTCAAGACGAACGGTGGCGAGGGGCTGGATGATGCCGCTCGGGACGGCGTCGCGTTGCTGGCGGACGGCAAGGTCTGACCTTGGCGCCTGGCGTACGGAAACGTCTGACCTAGGCGTGTCGCGGAGCGAAAGGGCTGGCCTGAGCGCGTCGTCGCGAACGGAAAGGTCTGGCCTGAGCTGGGCGTGATGCGCGGTACACTGGTGGCCGCGCCGCGGCTCACCGCTTCCCGCGAACCTGACTGCCCCCGACTTGACTTCCCCCGGACCTGAGAGGTTACGACTGTGTTCACCCGCAAGACTCGCGCGATGTCCCTCGTGGTCTGGTCGCTCATCGGCATCGTGGCCGGTGTGCTCATTCAGCCGCAACCCGCGCACGGCGCTGCGAGCGTCAAATGCCAGCTCAGCTTCACGATGAGCGGCTGGTCAGCGTTCTACAAAACGGCCACGGGCAAGGGCACCGTGACCTGCGACAACGGCCAATCGATGAAGGTGAAGCTGAGCGCCAAGGGCGGCGGGCTCACGGTGGGCAAATCCACCATCGAAGATGGCCATGGCGAGTTCTCATCGGTCGTGGGCGTTGCGGAAGTGCTTGGGTCCTACATTGCTGCGGAGGCGCACGCTGGCGCCGTGGAGTCGGCGCAGGCGCAGGTGATGACGAAGGGCGAAGTGTCGTTGGCGCTGAGCGGCAAGGGACGGGGTTTCGACCTGGGCGTGGCGTTTGGGAAGCTGACGATTTCGAAGGGCTGAAATACGGGCGGAGCGACTCCTCAATCCCCGGGCGGCGGCAAGAGCCACGAGACGCGACACCCTGAAGGCGCCCGGCGCACGCGCAGGCGCTCATCGCTCACCCGAGTGCGCCGCCGCAGTCTCGACATAAGCGAAGCGACGCCCTGATAAAGGGCAGCATGCGGTTATTCGCACCGCGAATAACTCCTATCCCGACTATCGATTTCTACCCCCCGTAACCCAGGCGTACCGTGCCACCCCTCGATAGAGGCCACAACTTCCTATCACCCGGGGGGGAACGACGCGATGAACGTCGCCCGCGACGCAGCCGCTGATGCGCTGACTGCCGGCAGCTCCGTTGCCGCAGTGCCCGCGCAATCGTCCCCGCCATTCCGTTTTTACGACAATCGCCAGAAATATCTGTCGTTCGTGAACACGTGCAACGAGAAGGCCGCTATCGCGCGGCGCGTGTCCCAGGAGCTGGCGAACATCCGCCCCCAGCCTCCCGCTCTCAGAATCTTCGACGCCGGCATGGGTGACGCCACGGTGCTCTCGCGCATCATGCGCAGCACGCATCGCGCGTTCCCAACGGTGCCGCTGCTCGCCGTCGCGAAAGAGATCAGCCTCGAAGACGTGCGCCTCGGCCTCGAGAAGATGCCGGACCGCTTCAACGAGCATCCCGCCACGGTGCTCGTGATCACGAACCTGAATTACGCCGAAGCGCCTCGCCTGATGCCGCGCGATACGCACCTCGCGGCCGCGCTCAACTGGCAGGAGGTGCGCCTCACGGGCAATTCCGCGCACGAATACGCCGAGCAGATCGAAGAGCTGGGCCCGACGCTCACCTATGGTTGGCAGACGCATCCGAGCACGAAATCCGGCAATCCCGTGTATGTGCGGCCGTCGGTGCTGGTGATCTATCGCGAGGATCACAAGTTCCTGCTCGATAGCGTGATCCCGAAGCCGGGCCGCATCTTCGAAAGCTATGACCTCATTCTCGCGTCACAGCCGTGGCGCGCACGCATGTCCGCCGAGTTCAAAGCATCGAAAGTGCTCGCTCCGCTCACGCGCAGCCTGGCTGGCGGCGGCCGATTGCTCGCGATCCAGTCCGCGGGCCGCGATCCGGCACTCGAGATCGTGCAGAAACTCTGGCCCGGCGAAGAGCCTTTCAAGGTAGATCGTCACGCGCTGCTGGCTGCGCTGAAAACCGAGCTGGGTCGCGATGCGCGCGACTACACGCTGGCCGCGCCGCCTGACGACAAGGCCATCTTTCGTTACGAGATGCACACGCTGCCGTCCGAGATCTCGGACCGCATCGGCACCTCGACCCTGTTCGCCGCATGGAACGCCGCGATTTACGTGAATCAGATCGAGGACGAGCGGCTGGAGCCGGTCGTCAACAACGGCGCGTATCTCCAGGCCACGCAGTCCGTGCTTCAGAAATACGGCGGCCTGTGGTTCAACGACGAAACTTTCACCGTGACGCGGCGAAAGATCTGATCAGTATTCGGAGCCCTAGATGAATGCACGTGTAGCGCCGCAAGGCGATGTCGACATGAAGAGCCGGGTTGTGGAGTTCGCGCGGGCGGCGTCGACAGAAATATCAACAATGGACGAGGCCACTGTGGCGGACCTCGTCGGCATCCTGCCAAAGGGGATCACGGTCTATGTTGCACACACGCCCAAGGCGTCCCTCGACGATGTCGTGCGCGTCGCTATCAAGGTTCAGCAACTCGGGTTTCGCGCTTCACCGCACATCGTCGCCCGAAGGCTCGAGAGCCAGGCGGCGCTGCGCGCGGCGCTTGGGAAGCTTGCCGGTGCCGGCGTGGAGCAGGTGCTCCTCGTAGCAGGCGATCCGCCGAATCCGCCGGCGTACAAGAGCACGCTGGAAGTCATCGCGACCGGCGCGATCGAGCAGGCCGGCATCCAGTACGCGTCGGTGGCCGGTCATCCGGAAGGCACCAAGTTCGCGGACGACGCGGAGCTGCTCGCGGCGCTGAAGTACAAGCAGGCCTGGGGCGAGCGCACGGGCGTGAAGGTGGGCATCGCCACGCAGTTCAGCTTTGATGCAGATGCAAATTGCAAATGGGCAAAGCAGCTCACCGAGCAGGGCATCACGCTGCCCATCAGCATCGGCATTGCCGGCCCCACGCCAATTACCAAGCTCGTGAAATATGCGATGGCATGCGGAGTTGGCGCATCACTCAATAAAGTGATGGGCAATTTGTCCGCGATGGCCAACCTCGCGCGCATGGCCGTGGGCGCGGACCAGATGATGGTCGCCATGTTGCGCGGTTGCGATGAGTACGGCGTAACGCGTATCGTCCGCCCGCATTTCTTTGCGTTCGGCGGCGTGCTCCCGACGGCAAAATGGCTGCGCCAGGTGCAGGACGGCCAGTTCACCATTGGTGAGAACGACAAGTTCGACCTGCAAGCGTAATCGAGAAACGAAGTTTGACCCTGACCCAGCCGACCCAGAGCGAGAAAGCGAAGCACAAGGTGAGCAACGCAAGCGGCAAGACGCCAGGGACGGCCCTGATCTGTGGCTCGGTCGCGTACGACTCCATCATGGTGTTCGGCGATCGATTCAAGAACCATCTGTTGCCCGATCAACTGCACATCCTGAATGTGTCGTTCTTCGTGCCGCAGATGCGGCGAGAGTTCGGCGGCTGTGCCGGCAACATCGCCTACAACCTGGGGCTGTTGGGTGATTCGGGCAAGCCGATGGCGACGGTCGGCAAGGATTTCGCGGCTTATTCAGACTGGATGAAACAGCAGGGCGTGCCGATGGATCACGTCACCGTGATCGACTCGGAGCACACCGCCCAGGCCTTCATCATCACGGACCAGGACGACAACCAGATCACGGCGTTCCATCCCGGCGCCATGATGCTGTCGCACCAGAACAAAGTGTCGGACGCCCTGGTGGATGGCGAGGGCGTCACGGTGGGCATCGTCGCGCCGGATGGGCGCGACGGCATGGTTCAGCACGCCGAACAGTTCGCCGCGGCGAAGATTCCGTTCATCTTCGACCCGGGCCAGGGCCTGCCGATGTTCGGCAAGGAAGACCTGGAGAAATTCGTGTCGCAGGCCACCTGGGTGGCCGTGAACGAATACGAGTGGCAGATGCTCCAGCAGAAGACCGGCTGGACGCTCGAAGACGTGGTATCGCAGGTGGATGCACTGATCGTGACACTTGGGTCGCAAGGCTCCGCGATCCATACCAGGGATGGCGCGATCACCATCCCCTGCGCGACCCCCAGAGCGGTCGTGGACCCTACCGGATGCGGCGACGCCTATCGTGCCGGCATCCTCCACGGCCTGCTTCACGGGCTCGATTGGCAGACCACGGGGCAGGTCGCCTCGCTCCTGGGCGCCATCAAGATCGAGACCCGCGGTCCCCAGAATCATCGGTTCACGCGCGCCGAATTCCTCGAGCGGCTGGAGCTTGGCTTCGGTGCCGGCGCGGTCAGCAAGGCGGCGCTGTGAGCCGCCGTGTCAGTCACCGGGGACGATGGACCCGCCCCCGGCGTTCGCTCCGGTAGAATCGAGGGTCCACCGTCCTGGATCGACCCGAAGCGAGCCGGACGGCCCCCCTGACAGCCCCTTACTTAGCAGGATTTACACGTGGCGAACAATTACTTGTTTACGTCCGAATCGGTCTCCGAAGGCCATCCGGACAAGATGGCGGACGCCATCTCCGACGCCGTTGTCGATGCCGTGCTCGCGCAGGACAAGCGCGCGCGCATCGCTGTAGAAACGCTCGTGAAGACGGGCGTGGCGATCGTGGCCGGCGAGCTCACGACCACCGCCTCCGTCGAATTCGAAGCGCTCATCCGCAAGACCATCCTCGACATCGGCTACGACTCGAGCGAAATGGGCTATGACGGCGCGAGCGTGGGTGTCATCAACATCATCGGCAAGCAGTCCCCCGACATCGCGCAGGGCGTGGACCGCAAGGACGAGAAGAAGCAGGGCGCCGGCGACCAGGGCCTGATGTTCGGCTTCGCGACCAACGAGACGGACGTGCTGATGCCCGCCCCGATCGCGCTGGCCCACAAGCTCGTCAAGAAGCAGGCCGACGTGCGCAAGAAGGGCAAGCTGGATTTCCTGCGCCCGGACGCAAAGAGCCAGGTCACCCTGCGTTACGAAGACGACAAGCCGGTGGGTATTGAGGCTGTCGTGCTCTCCACGCAGCACAGCGATGAGATCTCCACCAAGGCGCTGCGCGAAGCGGTGATGGAAGAGATTATCAAGCCGGTGCTGCCGTCGAAGTGGATCGACAAGCGCACCAAGTACCACATCAACCCGACGGGCCGTTTCGTCGTCGGTGGACCGGTGGGCGACTGCGGGCTCACGGGCCGCAAGATCATCGTCGATACCTATGGCGGCTATGCCCGTCATGGCGGCGGTGCGTTCTCGGGCAAGGATCCTTCGAAGGTCGACCGTTCGGCGGCGTATGCCGCGCGTTACGTCGCGAAGAACATCGTCGCCGCGGGCCTCGCCGAGAAGTGCGAAGTGCAGGTGTCGTATGCCATCGGCGTGGCCGAGCCGACGTCGATCATGATCGAGACGTTCGGCACCAGCCGCCTGTCGCGCGAGCGCCTGACGCAGATCGTGCGCGCGCATTTCGACCTCACGCCTTACGGCCTGCGCGAGATGCTCGACCTCGCCCGGCCCATCTACAAGAAATCCGCTGCATATGGCCACTTCGGCCGCACGGAGCCGGAATTCACCTGGGAAAAGACGGACCGCGCCGAAGCGCTGGCCGCAGAGGGCAAGAGCGTCCGCGCGGCTTGATGACTTCAGGCGATACGGGTGTATCGCCACCGCTTCGCCTGAGGGGCGCTGCGACGGAGACGGGCCGCGAGGCACGTGCTCTGCCAGGCTCAGGAAGAATCGGCTTCATCAACACGGCGCTCGTTCTTGTGATCGGAGAACTGACGTATGAACGCCAACGTGAAACCTGCGGGATTCACTGACTACAAAGTGGCCGACCTGGGCCTGGCCGGCTGGGGTCGTCGCGAAATCGCGATTGCCGAGTCGGAAATGCCCGCGTTGATGGCGATCCGTGAGGAAAACGCGAAGACCCAGCCCTTGAAGGGCGCGCGTATCACCGGCTCGCTGCACATGACGATCCAGACTGCCGTGCTCATCGAGACGCTGAAGGCGCTCGGTGCGGACGTGCGCTGGGCCTCGTGCAACATCTTCTCGACCCAGGACCACGCGGCTGCCGCGATTGCCGATGGCGGCACGCCGGTGTTCGCGTGGAAGGGCGAGTCGCTGGAAGACTACTGGGACTACACGCATCGCATCTTCGAGTTCGGTCCGGACAAAGGTCCGAACATGATCCTCGACGACGGCGGCGACGCGACGCTGCTCATGCACATCGGCGTGAAGGCGGAAAAAGATCCGTCGATCATCTCGAAGCCGACCAGCGAGGAAGAGACCTTCCTGTTCGCTGCCATCAAGAAGAAGCTGGCGGCGAGCCCGAACTGGTACTCGAAGATGTCGAAGGAAATCCGTGGTGTGACGGAAGAGACGACCACTGGCGTGCATCGCCTTTATCAGATGCACAAGGAAGGTCGCCTGATGTTCCCCGGCATCAACGTGAACGATTCCGTCACCAAGTCGAAGTTCGACAACCTGTACGGTTGCCGCGAATCGCTCGTCGACGGCATCAAGCGTGCGACGGACGTGATGGTGGCCGGCAAGGTGGCGCTCGTGTGCGGCTACGGCGATGTGGGCAAGGGCTCCGCGCAGGCGCTGCGCGCTCTGTCCGCACAGGTGTGGGTCACTGAAGTGGACCCGATCTGCGCGCTGCAGGCCGCGATGGAAGGCTACCGCGTCGTCACGATGGACTATGCCGCCGACAAGGCGGACATCTTCGTCACCTGCACCGGCAATTTTCATGTGATCACCGGCGAGCACATGAAGAAGATGAAGAACCAGGCCATCGTCTGCAACATCGGCCACTTCGACAACGAGATCGACGTTGCGGCGCTCGAGAAGCTGCAGTGGGAAGAGATCAAGCCGCAGGTGGATCACGTGATCTTCCCAGACGGCAAGCGGATCATCCTGCTGGCGAAGGGCCGTCTCGTGAACCTGGGTTGCGGCACGGGGCATCCGAGCTACGTGATGTCGTCGTCGTTCGCGAACCAGACGATCGCGCAGATCGAGCTGTTCACCAACACGTCGAAGTATCCGGTCGGTGTCTACACGCTGCCGAAGCACCTCGACGAGAAGGTCGCGCGGCTGCAGCTGAAGACGCTGAACGCCGTGCTCACCGAGTTGACGGACGAGCAGGCCAAGTACATCGGTGTCTCGAAGAACGGCCCGTACAAGGCCGATCACTACCGGTATTGAGAGCGATAGGTTTTTGCCCCTGAACGGGGCGGGAACGAGGCCGTCGCCGCTGTGGCGGCGGCCTTTTTTGAGAGGCAGGCGCGCGCAGCGTGCGCCGGTTGGGGTTTTCGAGGGGGTGCGTGGTACGCACCCGGAATCGAGGGGCTTGATGTCTTCAGTCGTCAAAGAACAAGGTGCCGTCATCCTGGACGGCAAGGCAACTGCTGCGCAGTTGCGTCAACAGACGGGCGTGCGCGCCGCTGGGTTCGCCGCGAAGTTCGGCCGCAAACCCGGGTTGGCGGTCGTACTCGTCGGGGAAGATGCTGCCTCGAAAGTATATGTAGGTAGCAAACGAAAGGCCTGTGCCGAGATTGGCATCGAATCCTTCTCGTACGACCTGCCGGCCACCACGGGCGAAGCCGAGCTGCTCGCGCTGGTGAAGAAGCTGAACGTAGACGAGCGCGTCGACGGCATCCTGATCCAGATGCCGCTTCCGAAGGGGCTCGATGCGGACAAGATCATGGACACCATCGATCCCGCGAAAGATGCCGACGGTTTCCATCCGTACAACACTGGCATGCTGGCGCAGAAGCGCCCGAAGCTGCGTCCGTGCACGCCGTATGGCGTGATCGTGCTCGCGAAGACTTATGGCATCGACCTCGTCGGCAAGCGTGCCGTGGTCGTCGGTGCTTCGAACATCGTGGGCCGTCCGATGGCGCTCGAGCTGCTGCTCGCGCGATCGACGGTCACCGTGTGCCACACCGGCACGAAAGACGTGCGCGCCGAAGTCGAGCGCGCGGAAGTCGTCGTGGTCGGTGTGGGCAAACCTGAGTTTGTTCCGGGTGAATGGATTCGGCCGGGAGCGGCGGTATTCGACGTGGGCATCAACCGCATGCCGAACGGAAAACTGGTGGGAGATGTGGGGTACGCCGCGGCTGCGCAACGTGCCGCCTACATCACACCGGTGCCGGGCGGCCTCGGGCCCATGACCATCGCAGTACTGCTTTCAAACACCGTGGATGCCGCGAACCTGAGGAAGGGTCTGTCCCCTGGTCACTGACCAGGCGGGTGACGCCGTCCACGGAACCACGAATCCTCACCGTATCGAGACATTTTTCTAGAAGAGGTCAAATAGAAATGAGCGCGAAAAACCTGGAAGAAGTGCTGAAGGCCGCCGGCGATCCGGTCAACCTTCTCCGCAATTCCCGCATCGGCGCCTACGTGTATCCCGTAGTGCCGTCCGAGTATTACAACTGGCGTGACGAACAGAAGGCCTGGCGCGACAGCGCCGTGCTGTTCGATCAGTCGCACCACATGGCCGAGCTCACCATCAAGGGCCCGGACGCGCTGAAGCTCTGCTCGTACACCACGATCAACAGCTTCAAGAATTTCACGCCGGAGAAGGCGAAGCAGATGGTGCCGATCAGCTATGACGGCTACGTCATCGGCGACGGCATCCTGTTCTACCTGGCCGAGAACGAATTCGTGTTCGTGGGCCGCGCGCCGACCGTGAACTGGCTGCAGTTCCACGCCGAGACGGGTGGCTTCAAGGTCGACATCATCCGTGACGACCGTTCGCCCTCGCACCCGCGCGGTAACGCCGTAGTGCGTCGCCAGTATCGCTACCAGATCCAGGGCCCGAACGCAGCCAAGATCTTCACGAAGCTCAACAAGGGTCCGATCCCTGACGTGAAGTTCTTCAACATGGATTACATCAACATCGGCGGCAAGAAAGTCCGCGCCCTGCGTCACGGCATGGCCGGCGCGCCGGGCCTGGAAATCTGGGGCCCGTACGAAGATCGCGATTTCATCCGCGACACGATCCTGAAGGAAGGCGAAGAGTTCGGCATCGTCCCGGTGGGTTCGCGCGCGTATGCGTCGAACACGCTCGAGTCGGGCTGGATTCCGTCACCCCTGCCGGCCGTGTATTCGGGCGACAGCATGAAGAAGTACCGCGAGTGGTTGCCGGCGAACGGCTACGAAGCCACCGGTTCGATCGCGGGTTCGTTCGTGTCGAACAAGATCGAAGACTACTACACGACGCCGTACGACCTCGGTTACGGTCCGTTCGTGAAGTTCGACCATGACTTCATCGGCGCGGACGCGCTGAAGAAGTTCGAAGGCGATCCGTCGAAGAACCGCCGCAAGGTGACCTTCGAGTGGAACGGCGAAGACATGGCGAAGATCTTCGCGTCGCTGTTCGTGCCGGGCCAGGACAACTACAAGTTCTTCGACCTGCCGCTGGCGAACTACGGTTCCTCGTCGTTCGACGTCGTCAAGAAGGACGGCAAGGCTGTCGGCTACTCCATGTTCGGCGGCTACAGCTACAACGAGCGTCGCGGCCTGTCGCTGGGTGTCGTGAACCCGGACGTGAAGGAAGGCGAAGTGCTGAACCTGACCTGGGGCGAGCCGGATGGCGGCACCAAGAAGGTCACGGTCGAGAAGCACAAGCAGCTCGACGTGCAGGTGCGTGTCTCGCCGGTGCCGTTCAGCAGCGTCGCGCGTGAGACGTATGCCGAAGGCTGGCGTACCAAGGCGAAGTAAGTCGCGGGACTTGTTTCGTCGTCACGATTCGATGTGACAGAAGAGGGGGCGGAATTTCCGCCCCCTTTTTCTTTTGGGGCCCCGGTGGCCACGAGCCGTGCGACGAAGTGTTGCCACGGTTGTACAACCGGCCCATCCATTTGCAATTGCGAGAAATTCGCATCTAGAATCGCCCGTTCACGAGCGAACGCCAGCCAGCTGCCACGCGCCGTCTCGAATCTGCCCACGAGACCTGTGTTTGGGAGTGTCTTCAATGCGTGCCGCGCCGCTGTCCGTCCGTTCGTCTGTTCGTTTCGTTCTTCTCGCTTGCAGTACCCTGCCCGTGGCGGCCTGGGCGGCCGACGAGCAGCCTTCCGATACCGCAGAAATCCGCATCATCGGCGTGCGTGAGAATCGCACCAGCACGGGCGCCACGGGCCTCTCGCTCGACCTCAAAGATACGCCGCAATCGATCAGTGTCGTCACGAGCGACATGATGGATAACTACGGCACCAACAGCCTCAACGATGCCCTGCGGCTCGCCACGGGCATCAACGTCGAAGCGTGGGAGACGAATCGCACGAACTACGAAGCGCGCGGTTTCGAGATCAAGAACACGCAGATCGACGGCGTCGGCCTGCCGAACAACTGGGGCATCGTCACCGGCGACATGGATGCCTTCGGCTACGACAAGCTGGAAGTGATTCGCGGGGCGAACGGCCTGCTGACCGGCGTGGGCAACGCGGCCGGCACGATCAACTTCGTGCGCAAGCGGCCGACCAACAATCCGCAAGGCATGGTCTCGGTGGAGGGCGGGTCGTTTGCGACGAAACGCGTCGAAGCGGATTACTCCACGCCGCTCACGGACAGCGGCTCGTGGGCCGGCCGCGCGATCGTCGCGTACGAAGATGGGGATTCCTACCTGCGCGGCCTGAGCAAAGACCGGCTGTATTCCTACGGCGTGATCGACGGCCAGCTCGGCGAGCGCACCACAGTTGCGATCGGCTACAGCTATCAGACGACGCATACCGACGGGAATCTGTGGGGCGCGCTCACGTTGGTGAACAACGATGGCACCCAGGCGGAGTTCGATCGCAGCGCTTCGACGACAGTGGACTGGGCGCGCTGGGACACTACCGATCAAAACGCGTTTGCCGAGCTCACTTTTGCGCTCTCGGATCGCTGGTCGTTGAAGGGCAGCTACAACTATCGCGCGCACACCGAGCGGGACAAGCTGTTCTTCGCGTACTCGGTTACCGGCCTCGATCCGCAGACAGGCGAGGGGCTGCTCGGTTGGCCGGGAAAATTCAACGGCAACGATCATGCGCATCTCGGCGAGATTTCGCTGAACGGCAAATTCGATGCGTTCGGGCGCGAGCACGAGGCGTTGTTCGGTATCAGCCAGGCGAACAGCATGGCGATTCTTTATCAGTACGCGGTGGATCCGAGCGTGCCGGCGTTCGGCGAGCTGCCGGCGTTCCCCTACGCGGGCGATGCGATCCCGCAGCCGGAGTGGGGCGCGAAGTCGATCAGCGACCAGACCGATCAGCGCCTGCGCCGTGCGTTCGGCGCGACGCGGCTTTCGTTGAGCGATCGCGTCAAAGTGATCGCCGGCTTCAATTACGCCGAGTATCACCGCGACGGCGTTTCGGGCGAGCCGTTCGACCAGACCGAAAGCAAGTTGAGTCCGTACGCGGGTGCAACGGTGGATATCACGCGCAACGTGCTGGCTTACGCGAGCTATTCCGACATCTATCAGCCGCAGGATTACTACGACATCAACCGGCACTACCTCGACCCGTCCAAGGGCAAGAACTATGAGGTGGGTGCGAAGGCGGACTGGCTCGATAAGCGGCTGCTGACCACGATCGCGCTGTTCAAGGCGGAGCAGACCGGACTGGGTGAATTTGCGGGCCAGGACACCGAGACCGGACAGAGCTACTACAAAGGGCACGACGTCACGTCGAAGGGCGTGGAGATCGAGATCAACGGTCGCGTCAGCGAGAACACGAAGGTGCTGTTAGGCGCGACGGCACTGTCGCTCGAGAACCCTGACGGCGCGGCGACGGACCTGTGGGTGCCGCGTCGGACGATCAATTTCTCGGTGGATACGAAGCTGCCGCTGGAGACTCCGGTAACTGTCGGGCTCGGTGGCCAGTGGCGCTCAGCGACATCGACCACGGATTCCTATACGGGATTCGATGTTCGCCAGGATGACTACGTCGTGCTCAACGCCTTCGCTCGCTGGGACGCGACCCAGCACACGCAGGTCAAACTCAACGTCAACAACCTGACTGACGAGAAGTACATCACGAGCCTGTACTCCGTTGGATACTACGCCGAGCCGCTGACCGTGGCGGCGTCGGTGCGATACGCGTTCTGAGCTGCGGGCTAAAGCAGAACGCGCGCGCCGCTCAGCGCCTGGATGGGTCACCCGTATCCGACGGCCGGCACGCCTGATCGCGCATAACGGGGTCTTTGCACTCAGGTGCGGCTGCAGCGGCTTCGGCCGCGTGCGGTGAGGGCGGCGGACTGCTCTCGCCGCCGGTGGCTGGCGGGGTTGGCGTTGCAGGCTGACCCTCCGTGGGATCTGCAGACGCTGATGATGTTGAAGTGCTGGGGGCGGACGTCGGCGTGGACGCGGGCGTAGGCGCTGGCGTTGCGGGATCATTGCTGGCTTCATGCGAGCAACCCGCACACGTCAAAGCAGAGATCATCAGAACAGCAGCAAACTTCATGCGGAGGTTTCCCGAAAGAGCGAAGACCGTATCAGCAGCACTCCGTGTGCCGGGTCGACTTGGTCATTCACTGCGTATCGATCCCTTCTTACCTTGCAGACCCAGCTCGGCGTCAGGAATATCGGGACTGACCGGCGCAGCGACGCCGAGAACACGTGAGTGGTGAGCCATGACGACGCGACTCCAGAAGCCTCTCAAGCGCGAGATATTCGTCGGCCGGCAGGCGTTCGTCGTCACGCTGACACCCGACGGGCTGAAGCTCACGAAGAAAGGCCGCCGCAAGGGTCAGGAGCTGCAATGGAAGGATCTCGTCTCCGGCGATGCCGCGATGGCCGTCGCGCTCAACGCGTCTCTGGCCGGATCGCGCTGATCCAGGTTAGCCGGGGTATGGCTGTTGTCTGACACGGAATTCAGCGGATGTGCAGGCGCGGTAATTTCAGTCCCGGGCTATCGTGCCAGCCTCATTGAGGAGACAGAGCATGGCGTTTTCTCCGATGACAAGCGTGGCGGTCGCGATCGATTCGACGATCTCGTTTGGACGCTTTGCCCATGCGATCGGTAAAGCCGGCCTGCGACTGAAAATGTGCGATGGGGTGCTCAGCGTGTTCGAAGCCCCAGTCACAATGATTCCGCCGACGCCGCTGGTTCCGCCAACGCCCGCGGTTCGCGCGACACCAACGGGTCGCGTGGCGAAATCGCGCGTTCGGCGCGGAGCTGCCGCTAGAAGCCCGGCCCGAACCAAGTAGCCATCGTGTTCGCGAGATCCGGTTGACTCGGTTCTCCCACCCACGCCACATACCCGTCCGGCCGAACCAACACAGCAGCCGGAGCCGAGACGCGCCCGATTGCGGGCAACTCCCACGGACCTGCGTACACCGCATCGACCTGCCGAACGCGCTCTCTCCACGGATAGATTGAATCGCTGACGTTCTCCGTTAGTAAATTGATGAGCACCGGTCGGGCATCGTGCAACAGACTGAAAACTCGCCGCGCCCCGTCAGCAGTCGCCAGATCCAGATCGGGCATGCGTCGCCCGACCAGCGGGTGCTGGTTCTCGATGTCGGAAAGACCGAGGTCGTAGCGAATCCCGAGACCGGACATCTCCGCGGCGAGTCGCCTTCGAGGCTCGTCCATGCGAAGAAACTCGTTGAACAGCTCGCCCGCTGCCTTGGTGCGTTCGTCCGTCCGACGAAGCGCGACTTGCGCCATCGTGTTCCTCAACACACGGGCACCCACCGGGTGGCGCTCGGCGTGATAGGTATCGAGCAGGCTTTCCGGTGAAGTTCGCTTGATCACCTGAGCGAGCTTCCAACCGAGATTCACAGCATCCTGCACGCCGATGTTGAGGCCCTGTCCGCCGACGGGCGGATGCACGTGTGCAGCGTCACCAGCGAGCAGCACGCGCCTGTCTCGATAAGCTGCGGCTTGCCGCGTCATATCGGTGAACCTCGAAATCCAGGTAGGACTGTGAATTCCGAAATCACTTCCGTAGATGGCGACGAGTGCCTCGCTGACCTCGTGCAGCGTCGGTTGACTCTCGAGTCGCAGCTGCGGATCGGTGAGCACGACGCGAGCCGATTCACCGTTTTCGGCTTTGCCGATCGCGTGAATCCCGTACGCGTCCCGGTGAAATCCCCACTTGGGTTCCGCCGTCATTTTGACTTCGGCGATCAGCCAGCTCGTCGTCGCATCCCAACCCGGGAATTCGATGCCCGCTGCCTTGCGAACGAGGCTGCGACCGCCGTCGCAGCCTACGAGATATTCGGCCCGCAGTGATCGGCCATCGGCGAGCGCGACGTCGACGCCTGTATCGTTCTGAACGAAGCCTGTTACGTCGCATCCCCGATGAATCGGAACGTTCAGCTCGCGAGCCCAGTCGGCGAGGAGGCGCTCGATAGAGTGCTGCGAAAGTCCGAGCACGTAGTTGTGGTGCGTCGGAAAGTCGCTGATATCCAGCGGGACGTTGAAGTGTACGGCCTTGTGCAACTGTCCTTGCGACAGGAAGCGTCCAGCGATGCCGCGTTGATCGAGCAACTCGATCGTGCGTGAGTGCAGACCACTTGCGCGCGCGCCCGTGAGCTCCTGGCTCGCACGACGCTCGACAATGACAACGTTGACGCCCGCCAGCGCCAACTCCCCCGCCAACATCAATCCCGTCGGACCTGCTCCGGCAATCACGACAGCCTGATCGATCATCTCGCTTCTCCCATTTCTGCAGGCGTCTGGCCTCGGGCCGCGGACTCTGCTGCAGATCGCGGGGCTTGCCGCAAGCCCCGACGCACGATATATGTTGGAGGTGGCGGGAAGAGGGTGTCGGATGGGCCGGGCCGCGGCTCGCGATGCCCGCCCGATATTTCCCGAAGCATCACCATCGCTCCTCACAGTCGCGTCTAAAGAATGACAATCGTCATGACGTGACGATTGTCATTGGCGCGCTCCGCTGGCGAGCTGCGATATTGAGCGGATGAAATATCTTCCGCTCGTCTGGGCGGCATTTCGCCGCCATACAGCCGAATCGTTGCTCACGTTCCTGGTACTCACCATCGCGTTCACGCTGTTCAGCTCGATGGTCGCGCTGAAGGCGGCTTACGAGCAGGCGATCGATGTGAACCGCATGGATCGGCTGCTCGTCACCGATCGCTTCTGTTGCAAGGGATTGAGCATCGCGCGTCGCGATGAGATCACGCGAATGCGGGGTGTCACGGGCGTCGCGGCGATTCAATGGGTGTTCGGCTTTCATCAGGAGCCGTCCATGCAGCTCGGTGTCACGATGCTCGACGAGGCCGGCATCGCTGCAATACCGGAATTGCCCCTCACGCCCGAACACTGGAAACGAATGGCGGAGAAGCCCACCGGCGTGTTCTTTACACGCACGCAAGCCGAGCAATGGCACGTGAAGGTGGGCGACATTTTCCCGGTGCAAACACCGGTGAGCGGCCGGGAGGACGGCGCCAACGCGTGGCCGTTCGAAGTGCTCGGCATCGTTGACGACCCGAAGACGCACGTCGACTGGACACCGCACATCTTCGGAAACTACGAGTACTTCGATGCCGTGCGGACGCAGAGCGAGCGCGGCACCGTGCGATTCATCGTGGCGGTGAGCGATCCCAACGACGCCGAGCCTCTCTGTCAGGCGATCGACACGCGCTATGCCAACTCCGAAACGCCGACGTACTGCGTGCCGCTTCGGGTCGACGCACGCAGCATCGTCGACTCGGTCGTGAGCATGCGGCAGATGAGCTTCGGAATTGCCGCCGCCGGACTGTTCATGATCCTGTTCCTCTGCGCCAATGGCATTGCGGAGTCGGTGCGCGAGCGCATTCCCGAATTCGCGGTCCTCAAGACGATCGGTTTCGGTGACGGGCAGATCGCGACCCTGGTCTTTCTCGAAGCGGCGCTGCCGTGCATTGCTGCTGCGGTGCTGGGCACTGCGCTCGCGCAAGCGCTGAGCCGTTTCACTTCGCGGCTCGCGGAGGGGAGCGATCTCCCTATTCCTCCTGTCGCCGTTTCAATCTGGATTGTGGCGCTGGCTCTCGGAGCCGCGCTGCTCATCGGCGCAGCGAGCGTCGTTCTGCCCCTTCGACGACTGCGGGTGCTGGAGCTTGCGCCGGCGCTGGCGGGGAGATGATCGTGCTACGCCAGGTAGTCACAGTTACTGCGGTTGGCCTGAGCACACTCACACAGCGGCGCGGAACGGCATTCGTCATCGTTGCGGGCGTGGCTTGCGTCGTCGGTGTATTGATCTCGATGCTGTCTGTCACCGCAGGGCTCACGCGAATGTTCCTTTCCGGCGGTGGCGAGGAGCGCGCGATCGTATTGCCGAGGAACGTGCTCGGTGAGTTCGGTTCCGATCTGTCACGCGCATCCATCAACACCATTCTGAACGCGCCTGGCATCGCGAAGGGTCCGGACGGTGCGCCCCTCGCGGACGCCGAGTTCGTGTTCAGCATGGCACCGCCGCCGGGACTGCTTCGGGACTTTCTGCAGATCCGGGGCATTGGAGCTGCCGGAACACAGCTGCGCGACGAATTTCGCATCGAGTCGGGACGCGGGCTGCGCACCGGATCGCAGGAGTTGCTCGTTGGCGCGGGGGCGTCGAGACGCTTCGGCCTGAAAACCGGCGACACGCTGCTGATGCCTGGCGGTTTCTGGCCGATCGTCGGCACGTTTTCCAATGGCGGCGATCGGAGTGAAAGCGAATTCTTCGCAGACGCCGAGACGCTGGGGTCGGCAAGCCAGCGGTCCGGATTTGGATCCGTGGTCGTCAAGCTGACGCAGCCGCACGCGTTCGATGCGTTCAAGCAGTGGCTCACGACAAACCCGAGCCTCGCGGTGGATGTTTATCGCGTGCCGGACTACCTGTTGCGGACCGATGGGCGGCAGTTGGTTTTCTTTACCCGCGCCAGCTATGTGATCGGGACCATCATGGCATTGGGCGCGCTCTTCGGTTCCACGAAGATCATGTACGCAGCGGTGCGCGCGAGAACGCGTGAGATCGGGACGTTGCGGGCGTTGGGATATGGCGATTTGCCGGTGACGCTGTCGGTTCTGTTGGAGGCGGTTCTGCTCGCAGTGATCGGCGCGGCGCTGGGTGTGCTCGTGGCCTGGGCGTTGTTCGACGGGCGTGAGGTCAACTCAGGCGGCATTTTCAGGCTGCATGTGTCGGCCCCGCTGATAGCACTGGGCCTCGCGTGGGGTGTTCTGATTGCGCTGGCAGGCGGGCTTTTTCCTGCGATCCGGGCGGCGAGAGTGCCTGCAGCGACGGCGTTGCATGCGATGTGAGGTGGCGCTTGCAGCCATCGTCGGAAAGCGCAAAACTGCCTCTGTCCCCCTCGACGAGCTCGACCGGATTCATCTCACGCGGCCAAAGCAGCCGACCTGGAGTCCTCCCATGATGACCATTCGGTACAAGGTGGTCGGCGGCCGTGAAGGTGAGGACCTTCGCGCCACCGAGGCAGATGCGCTCGAAGCCCTCGAGAAGATGCTCGATACCTACCTTCAGCGCGGCCATCACGTGTCACACGTGGACAACGAGTACGTCATCGAAGACAGCGGCGGCAATCTCGTCGCGACGTACGAATTGGTACAGTAACGTTTCGCTGTTTCGGGTGTCGTTCAGCCCGCAAGCGCGGCACCGGATGAAGGTTCGAGCACGATCGCGACACCCCTCGTGACCCGGTGTCTGCGAGCGTCGCGTTTTTGACGACCGCGCGGTTCAGGCCCGTTCAGCCGATCACGATCCATTCCGTCCAGCACGCTCCATTTCCCGTGGTCGGCTCGTCGCCGTTGTCCGTGAACGTCAATCCAAGCTGAGTGGCGCCGGAGAGGCTCACGCGCACGCCGCCCGCTTCTTCTGCCATGACAGAAAGCTCAACGACGGTGTCCGCCGCCGCGAGCGAATGCTCACGCCGTATCTTTTCCCACTGCCGCTGTGCCTCAGCACTCGACCGATCTCTGCAGGCCGGCAGCGGGGCCGATGAGGAATCTTGGACGATCTGAATCGCCTGCACGGCCACGCGCCGCGCCTGAGCAAGGCGGGTTGCGTCGTCGAACGTCACTTCCAGTCGTCGCACGATGCCGCCGACGTTCGCGTAGACCCAGATCAGCTGGTTATGCACTGGCGGGTCGCATATCCAATTCCGCGATTCGCGCTCACACCGAACGGTCCACCACTCCGTAACACCGTCAGGTCTTGGGTGTGCCCACGTGTCGAGCCATGCGCGGGCCGAGCGTTTGTTGCGGCATATGTCCGGAATACCCTCCAACTGCACGCCCAGTGGGAAAACCCTCTGCATGGCTGCGTGGAGCTGTTGGCGGTCGTCGCTATCGGTGTACGCGGACTTACAGATGTACATGCCGGCGTGAGCTCGTGGCGCGCACACGGCCAGAGCCAGGCCCAAAGACAGGAAAAGCAGCAACCGATGGAAAGGCACCGAGACACTCCTGTGATCGCCCTTCAGTTCGAACATCGTGAATCACAGCAGGGCCTCTCGTTGACCGCAAGCTGAAAACCCATTCGCCAGCCCGCCGTCTCCGTGACAACATGCGTGATGACCCTGAAACAATCCATCACGCCCCCATCCTTCGCCCGGCAGCACGGCGACCGCCACCTATGAACCCCGTCTTCTGGTCGGTGGTCGGTCTCGACGTAGCGCTGTTTCTCGGATTGCTCGTCAGCATGCTGGTGCAACGAGGCGGCAGCGCGGATGGCGGTCGCGAGATGGGCGTCTTCTTCTTCGTGATCGTGCCGTTGATCGCTATCGGTCTGGCCGTGCTGCTGTATGTCTTCTCGCGCTCGCCGGCGTGGAAAATTCTCGCGTTGCTCATCGTAGCCGGTCCTGGGCTGTTCATCGCCGGCGGGCAGATTCGAAGCGCCTATATCGACTATGTCGTGCGGCAGAACGTGCTGGGTCGCGGCTACTTCTCGAGCCCCGCGATGAAGGCGATGGGGGCCGCGGTCGTCGACGCGGACCTGGTCACGTTGCAACGAGTCGGCCCGACGGTCGACGTCAATGCGGTCGGTGAGGGCGGCAAGACACTCATCGGGATGGCCGCGGATCAGGCGTTCGACGCGCCGGACGAGAAGCGGGCCCGTCGCCGGCTCGCCGTGATCGAGACGCTGCTGCGGCTCGGCGCGCAGCCTGGGCCCGCGATGAGCGCCGCTCTCAAAGTCAACGATCCGGCGGTTCTCAAAGCATTGCTCGACGCGGGCGCGGACCCGAACGCGATGACGGATCAAGGGTCGGCTCTCGTCTTCGAATGGCTGAGCATCCTGCCCGTCCAGAATCTTCGACTGCTCATTCAGCACGGGCTCGATATCAATGTCGTTCAATACGACACGCCGCTGGCGGTGGAAGTCACATTGAAGCGACGGTGGGATCTGCTCCTGCTGCTCGCTGAAAGTGGCGCGGATCTGCGCAAACCGCGTAACGACGGTCGCAACGTCGCGGATGAGCTCGCGATTCGCGTCGAGGAGGCGAAGGCCGAAGGACGCGAGCCGCCGCCGGAGCTGCTGCGTGTGAGGGAGCTGCTCGGTGCACGTTGAGATTACGAGCAACGGAAGTGGCGGCAGCAGCGCCTAGGCACTCGACCCAGCGCAAAGCGGGGCGGTGATCGCGCCTTCGCCTTGCGGACGATGCGTATCTCGAGGCATTGCTGGGCAAGCCGCATGTGATTGCGCTGGTGGCGCGGAGCGCGGGCCAGGTGATCGGCGGGTTGGTTGCACATAACGCCAGCATGCCTTTTTTTGAGCTGATCCCTCCCCCGCGTACGCCTTGGTTACCGAAAGCAGTCGTCACAAAGAACGACCTGCCGGGGAGAACTACAAGATGTCCTTTCGATCGATTGCACGCCTGGCCGCCAACCTCGCCCTGAGCCTGGGACTTTGCACACTCGCTCACGAAGCTCCCGCAACCGTCATCACCTACGACGTCGCAAACGTCAGCGGCTCCAGCTGGCGCCAGGACGACAGCCTCACCGACGACACGCTCGGCTCGGCGCCCGTCGGGTTCTCCGTGTATTTCGATCTCGGCCTGTTCGAAAACCTGCGGTCCCTCTGCGCGCCGGTGGCCTGGGACGGGTTCATCGCGCAACCCGATCCACTGCTGCCGGACAACGGCTTCATCGATTTGTGGGGCCTCCATGGCGGCTTCGCCGTCGACCAGACGCTCGGTGGGTTTTCGGTGAAGCTCGACTGGCTCGGGGCCGGCATGCGGGGCTCGCAGTTGTTCGACATCATCAACGCGACGGACCTCAGCTTCATCGATTCGGGTGCGACGACGCGCGCGGTGGTGACGCGGCCGACGACGGGCGGGGCGCCCGTGCCCGAGCCGTCGCCGCGCACACTTCGGTTCAACGTATGAACACCCGGGGTTTTTGGCAGGGCTTCTGGCGGAGCGTCCTCGTTCTGATCGCGCTCATTGCGATTTCCATCGGCATGACGTCGATTGTCTATCCGGCCACCGCCGATGCGTATTTCCCCGATCCGGCGCGCGTCGGTTCTCGCCCGAGCCCGGCGCAATGAAGCAGGACCGACCGGGATCGACGGCCCGTGTTCGTTCAGTGGCAGTCCTGACTGCAGACAACTTCGCTGCGCGGCCGGATTTGCCACGGCTTCCCAGTACACGCCACCGCCGGGCATCGAGAGCTTCAGTGGTCTGCCGCGACCCGTCGTATTCCTCGTATATAACGATCGGTCGAACACGATGTACTTTGCGTCACCACGTTCTTTCCCACGCCATATCCAAACAAAAAGGGGAGTGACACATGCATCGACACGCACCAGGGCTGATGGTCCCGGGCCAGCGGCGTTCGTCCCTGAGACGCTTCGAGCGATCCTGCGGACAGCCGTCGCCCTGGGTCAGGTGCGCATCGACTGTCATTTCCCCCGTGCTGCGGGCGCCTCGCGTGCGGATGCCTCACGCGAAGACGGTACCGGGTCGTTGGGCGAGCCGCCGGCCGCAGTCGCCGTTCCTCGACCGGTGCACCTGGACGGATGAAACCGCGGGCCCCGCCTCAGCGCGTGACCGCGAAATTCACGCGGAGCTCAGCTCGGCCAACCAAACGAGCAACGGGATGGGCGTTCTCGCGGGCAGCCAAACGAAGCGCCAAACGCAGCACCTGAGCGAGCGCCACGCCGGGGGCCAAACGGAGCGCCTGAGCGAGCGCCACGCCGGGGGCCAAACCGTGCACCTGAGCGAGCGCCAAACCGAGCGCCAAATCGGCGCGCCGTCTGCCTCGTGGTGCTGGTTGCGTCCGCGCCGGCGCAAACGAGGCGGCTGCGGCCGGTGATGACCCGTCGGGCCGGTGCGCAAGCGACCGGCCCTTTGTTTTTGCGCCCGCGAGCCGTGCTTTCTGTCACAGCGCCACCGGGAGTGGCTGACAGGCGCTGTCCGTTTCGCGATCATCTCCCCGGAACACGTACACGATCACCGTTCCGGGGATTCTTGGGAGAGCCGATTCAACTGTGGCAGGCCGCGCTGGCTGGCTCGCAACCCGCGCGCGAACGCCTGCTGGAGATGTGCTATTCGGAGCTGCGCCTGCTGGCGCGCCGGATGCTGTCTGGAGATTCGCAGTCTTACCGTCTTCAGCCCACGGAGCTCGCGAACGAGGCGGCTTTGCGTGTGCTCAAGCTTGACCGTATGGAGTGGAACGACCGCGCGCATTTCCTCGCGACGGCGGCAACGGTGATGCGCCAGGCGCTCATCGATGAAGTGCGGCGCTTTCGGGCGGGCAAGCGGCAGATGCCGGCGGTCGTGACAACGTTGATCGACCCCGGTGTGGCGACGATCGAGCTCGATCTCGAGCGCCTCGACGCTTCGATGAAGCGGCTCGCCGAGGTGTCCCCCGAGCGTGCACGGCTGGTGGAGCTGCGGTTCTTCGTCGGCCTGACGATCGAAGCAACCGCGACCGTGCTCGAGATTTCCCCCGCGACGGTGAAGCGCCAATGGGACGCCGCGCGCGCGTGGCTGCTGCGGGATTTGAATCGCACATGAATCTCGAGCGCGAGCGACAGGCCTTGCGCTACCTCGAAGAGGCCCTCGACTGGCCCGTGCGCGAAAGAGAAAAGCGCCTGCACGCGGCACTCGGCCATCTACCCGATTTGCTGAAGGACGTGCGCGAGCTGCTCGCGACCGCCGACTCCATCAGCGTCGCATTGCCGACCGAGATGCCCGTGACAGCGCATCCGGATGATGCTCCGCCGCCGGAGCGCATCGGGCCCTATCGACTCGGCGCGTTGCTGGGCCAGGGCGGCATGGGCCGTGTTTATCGCGCCGAGCGCGCCGATGGTGTGTTCGAGCAGACCATCGCCATCAAGCTCATGCGTCGGACGCGCATGCCCCTGCGGATTGCGGAGCAGTTCGGCCGCGAACGGCAGATTCTCGCGCGGCTTCAGCATCGAAATATCGCGCATCTCTACGACGGTGGCGTCACGCCGGAAGGCCTGTCGTACTTCGTGATGGAGCTGGTCGAAGGCCGGCCGATCTCGCAGTACGCGGCTGAAGAGCAACTCGCGCTGAAACCGACATTGATGCTGTTCCGGCAAGTCTGCGCGGCGGTTCAGCATGCGCATGCGAACCTCGTGGTGCATGCAGACATCAAGCCCAACAACATTCTCGTCACGAACGACGGCACGGCGAAGTTGCTGGATTTCGGTGTCGCGCGTGTGATCGAAGATGTCGGCGATCCCACGGCAGCGCCGTCGGGCTCGCTCGGCATCACGCAGTATTACGCGAGCCCCGCGCGGCGACGAGGCGAAGCACCGAGCACGATCGACGACGTGTATTCGCTCGGCGTGCTGCTGAACGAGCTGTTGAAGCGCTTCATTCAACCGCCGATCGAATTGCGCTCGATCTGCAAACGCGCGGCGGCGGACGATCCGGCAGTGCGTTACGCCTCTGTTGATGCGCTGAAAGAAGACATCGAGCGCTGGCTTGCCGGGTTGCCGGTTCAGGCGCACGGCACGGCGTGGAGCTATATCGTCCGCAAGTTCCTGGCACGCCATCGTTTCGCGGTGAGCTCGGCTGCGGTGGTGGTGCTGATGCTCGCGGCTGGCGCGACGGCGCTCGCTATTTTGTACGTCCGAGCCGAACACGCGAAGACGCAGGCCGAGCAGCGATTCAAGGACGTGCGCGAGTTGTCGCGCTACGTGCTGTTCGATGTGTATGACCGGCTGGAGTCGATTCCGCGCGCGCTCACTCTGCGCCGGGACATTGCCGTCAAAGGCCAGCGCTACCTCGACGAGCTCGCGAATGTTCCGGATGCGCCGCTCGATGTGCGCCTCGAAGTGGTCGAGGGACTGCGTCGACTCGCGCAGGTGCAGGGCGAGCCGGGTTCCGCGAGCCTTGCACAAGTGCCGCTCGCGCTTGCGAATCTCGCGCGCGCCGAGAAGATGGCCCGTGCATTGCCCGACGATGCGCGATGGTCGCGGGATCGCTCACTCGCGCTTGCGCGGATCAACCTCGTCCGCACGCGCATTTCCATGTCGCAGGAATTGAACTTGCAGGAAGCACGTCGCGCACTCGATGAAACGCAACGTCTGCTTGCGCCGTGGGTTGTCGCTGAAGACACAGCAGCTGAGGCGCTGGCGACCGATCTCGCTGTCGAGCGCGCGGCCAATTTGCAGTGGGATGGCAAATACGCCGAGTCGATTGCGGTGGCGCGCGCGGGGCTGAAAGCGGAGAAGATCCCGGTCGATGCGCCGCCGCCCGAACGGCGCGCGGCCTCGCGTCGGCATGCGCGTCTGCTCGATATCCTCGCAGAGAGCATGTATTACGCCGGTGACGTCGTCGGCGCGGAAGCGCCGTATCGAGAGCAGTATCAGATTCTGCAGCGTCTCTCGGAAGAAGAACCGCTCAACCTGCGCGCCGCGCGCGCGTACATGCGGGCAGGGTGGGCGCTCGGTTCCACGCTGCTGGACCTCGGACGGAATCGCGCGGAAGAGGCCGAGCGCTATCTCGCGTCGTCCGACGAACTGGCTCGCAAGCTACTGGTCCTCGAGCCGGATGATCGCGATCTCGTGCGCAGCCGCTCGATCAGCGCTGCGGCGGAAGGACAGGCGCTCTCTATCCTGGGCCGCACTCACGAGGGAATTGCGCTTCTGCAGGATTCGGTCAATGCGCGCCTGCAACTCTGGCAGGCGTCGCCGGCAGATTGGGCTGTCGCTCGCGATTACGCGAAGTCACTGCAGGCGTTGGGCGACACGCGTTTGCGAGTCCATGATGTTTCGCAGGCCTGTGGAAACTATCGTGAGGCATTCGACGTCTTCGAGCGAATGCGCAATGCCGGGCGGCTGCCCAAGCTCGATGAGGGCCACACGCTGAAGCCGCTCAACGAAAACCTGTCGCGCTACTGCGGCCCCGAAAAAACCGAGCTGACGAGTCGACGATAACGACGCTGCCCCAGCTCTTCCCGCTGCGAAGCGGTGCCTGTTAGTCTGCCGATCGTTCTGCACAGTGGCGCTTCGCGGTGCAGTGCGGCAGTCGCGGTGTCGTCATACGTTGTGGAGAAATCAGCCATGCTGTCCGAACGATTTGACCTTGAAGAATTGTTCGGCAGCGCGCGAAACGGCGCCGCGTCGTGAGAGTGAACGGGGAGCCCAGGCACCTCCGCATTCATTTACGGCAACATTCGAAACGCGGGCGGCCCGGATTGACGCCGTCGCTGGTCCGTAGTTCTGCGCGGCCGTCGACTGTGTCCCACTCGATCGAATCGGCCGCGATTGATTCCGGCGGCGCGCAGCGTCTCACCCGGATGCTTGCCCACACTGGCCACTTTCTTTTCCGTTACCGCAACGCGATGTTCCCGCTCGCGTGCCTGCCGTTGCTGATCCCAGGCGCGCAGCCGCTCGAGGATTCTTTCCTTGCTGCGCTGTTGGGTGCCGCCATCGCTCTGATGGGCCAAGCGGTCAGAGCGCTCACCATTGGTCTGCGCTATGTCATACGCGGTGGCCGGGGTCGTCGTGTCTATGCGGAAGATCTCGTGACCGACGGCATCTATTCGCACCTTCGCAATCCGATGTACCTCGGCAATCTGCTGATCGTGGTGGGCGTCGCGACTGCAGCGAATTCCTGGCCCACGCTGCTGTTGGGCGTTCCACTCGCGTTGTTCATGTACAGCTGCATCATTGCGGCAGAAGAGCAGTACCTGCTCGGAAGATTCGGCGCCGCCTTCGAAGCGTATTGCGCGGACGTGCCGCGATGGATCCCGCGGCTCTCCGGGTTGGCTGACACATTGCGTTCCAGCCGTTTCCATTGGCGCCGGCTGCTCGTGAAGGAATACGGCACGCCGTTTGGCTGGATCAATATCGTTGCCGCCGTGACGCTGCTGAATTTCTGGGTCGACGGCGAGTGGCGTGCACGCGGCGCGGAAATCTCGACGCTGACCTGGGCCGTGGCGATCACGGCGGTGTTTTGGTTTGTCGCGTGGCGGCTCAAGAAGTCGCGCACGATTCTGCCGGACTGAAATTCGAGAAGCGGTCGTTCGCGGGCGCTCAGAGCAAAGCGCACACAGTCGCGGCTCAAGTGAAGCGCCTCTCCTGGCCGCGCGGCGACTGAGCGCTCTTTGCTCCCAGCCGACCGGCGATTGAGGGCTCCTTGCGGCTCTTGCGCTCCCCCACACGCTCACCACACTGCGTTAGCTCTCTCACCCGCCTCAAACCCGCGCATTTCTGCACGAATCCGCCACGTATGCGGGCGGCTTCGAAAGCCGTCGTTCAGTACTCTGCATCCTGCCTCGAGATCTCTCGGTTGCACTTGACGCAGGAACTACGATGGGGAATCAAGACCATTCATACAAGCTGCTCTTCTCGCACCCCGCGATGGTGCGCGATCTTCTCGAAAGTTTCGTGGGCGGTGCGTGGCTCAGTGACCTGGATTTCGGCACGCTGGTCCGCGTAAGCGAAAATTACATCAGTGACGACCTGCGATCTCGCGCAGACGATGTCGTCTGGTGTGCTCGCTGCGGAGATCAGCTGCTGTATCTGCTGTTGGAGTTTCAATCACGCACAGAGCCGTACATGGCGATGCGCGTACTCACGTACGTAGGCCTGCTGTACCAGGATTTGATCAAGGCAAAAGGGGATTCCGACGTCCGCGAGCTGCCTGCTATCCTGCCAATCGTTCTGCACAGCGGGCCTTCTCCCTGGCGCGCCGCGCTGGATGTGATGTCGCTATTGAGCGAGCCGCCGCCGGGTCTCGCGAAGTATCGTCCGCAGTTGCATTACGTATTGATCGACGAATGCGGTTACGACGATGAGGAGCTGGCGGGTCGTGGCGACCTGGCCTCGATGTTGTTTCGGCTCGAAAACTGTCGGGAGCGACATCGGTTGCCGGAGCTCGTCGGCATCCTGGTGGAGCGGCTGCAGAGCCGCGAGAACGAAAGCCTTCGCCGGGCGTTTGCGGTCTGGCTCGAAAGAGTGATTGTCGCGCGGCTCTCCGATGAGAGCACGGGAGTTACGAACACCTTGTGGGAGAGGTCAACGATGCTGTCCGAGCAATTTGATGTGTGGGAGCGGGAGCTGAAGCAGGAAGGTGCGGCAGAGCTGATGATCCGCCAGCTCGCGAAACGATTCGGCGATGTGCCGGAGTCGATTCGCGCGACGTTGGCCGGCGCGGGGCAGGAGCAGATTGATTTTTGGGGTGAGCGGCTGTTGGATGCGGGGAGTTTGGAGGAGATTTTTGCTCGCACGCGATAGGGGGGAGAGTGTTTGTCAGCGGTGCAACTTGTTCTCTCGTGGTTACTCGGGAACTGCGGTAAGGGCCGTGACACTGAGTGAATCGAAGCGAGCGTCGTCGGGGCGAAGTCGAGCCGGGAGGCAGGCAGGACGCTCACCCGTCGTGCGCTGCTCGAGCGCGCTTCGAAGAAATCCCGCGGCGGGATTCTTCGGCGTTCCCCGCGATCGCCGGGGGCCATGGCGATCTTCTTCCATCGCAAGAGTTTGAAGCACCACCCGCATGGCCCTGATCCGGCGAACGCGGGCGCTCGCGAAGCGCACGACGGATGAGCGTCCTGCCTGCCTCCCGGCTCGACTTCGCTATCGGTTGCCGTGACGTTGGGCAGAGCTAGAGGCGCGAGACGCGTCACCGTCCAGGCGCAGCCACGTCGGCGGGCGTTTTCCGAGACGACACGTTGGCCGCTTATTTGCGGGACACCACACCGGGAGCGGCGCCATCTTTTGAGCGCAGGCCATCCAGCGGCAACGATTGAAAGCTTTGTTCTTCCGCGGGCCGGGACCGGGCGCGCGGGTCTTTCCCCAGCCGCCCGGCGATGGAGGGCTTATGAGTTCTTCTAACTTAAGCCGCCCGACTCCGCTTCCACAATCGATCCGAAGCCAGCCTCGCCCCCTCAGCCAGCGCCGCGAGCTTGCTCCACGAAATCCCCGCATCCATCTTGCCGATGCCCGCGAACGTACCAAATCCGCAATCCGTGCCCGCGATCACGCGTTCGCGTCCCACGATGTCCGCGAACTGCTGAATCCGCTGCGCGATGAGCTCCGGGTGCTCGACATAGTTCGACGTCGACGTGAGCAACCCCGGCACCAGCACCTTGTCGTCTGGAATCTTCGCGTCGCGCCACACGGCCCATTCATGCGCGTGCCGCGGGTTGGAGGCTTCGAACAAAATCGCCGCCGGCTTCGCCTTCAGCACGATGCCCAGGATCTTCTCGAGCGGAATGTCGTGATCGTGCGGGCCTTCGTAGTTGCCCCAGCACACGTGCATGCGCAGGCTGCTCGCCGGAACGTTGCGAAGCGCGTGGTTCAGCACTTCCACCTGATGCGTGGCGCGCTTCAGGAAGTCGCTTTCCGAGAGGTCCTGAAAACCAGTGTGACGCGCCATCGCGAGATCCGGGCAATCCACCTGCAGCACGAATCCAGCGTTCGCGATCGCTTCGTACTCGTCCTGCATGGCGGCGCCGATCGCTTCGACATACGCCTCGTGCGTCGGATAGAACTTGTTCGGCTGGAAGGCCGACACCACACCGGGCGAGGCCGAATTCATGAACGCTTCGACGGGACGATGCGTCTCCGCAGCCGCGCGCAGGTTGTGGATGTCCTTGCGCAGCGACTCGCGCTCGATCACCGAGATCGGTCCGATGCAACCCTGCCGCTTGAACGACTGCTTGCCCGCGAACACCGCCATGCGCGTGCGGAATTCCGCGTAGGGCTGCAGGTCTTTCGCAATCTGGCGCTCGTTGTCGCCACCGAAGCCGGAGAGCCGGTCTTTCATGTACGTGGCGTAACTGATCTTCGACGTTTCGCCGTCGCTGACGATGTCGATGCCCGTGGCGACCTGCTGGGCGACCACGTTGGCGACCCCTTCGCGCATGGCGTTGTCGAAAGCCCCGACGTCGAGGGCGCCGCCGTTCTCCTTGAGGAGAAGCTGGTCAACGACGGCCTGGCCGCGCGGCAGGCTGCCGACGTGGGTAGTGAGAATCCGGTCGGTACTGAGTTTCATGCTGGACATTCGTTCGAGTGAGCCCGTCAGCGGGCCGCCGAAAATACACTGCCGGGCAGGGCTGAGGCCACTCTCCCCAGCGGTTGGAGCGGATTTGTTCGTCTGCTGACGACGAGCCTGTGATTGCGGGCAGCGCCGCGCCCGCGCACTACAATCGCGCACGCGACTTCAGCATTGAGGGGGCAGAACTATGATGCGACGTCCGTTGGCCGCAGTGGCCTTTGCGTTTCTCGTGCCGTCTCGGGCCCGGCTTCGGTTACGGGCCGGCGTCTTGGCCGTTCTGTTTGGCGCGCTCCCAATGGTTTCCGTCAGCGCAGAGGCTCCGCCGCCATCCGCTGGAGCCACGCTGTACGCGGAACGTTGCGCCGTTTGCCACGATCACGCGAAAGACCGCATTCCCCCGCGCGAAACGATCGCGAAGCGCACACCGGAGGAAGTGGTTATGGCTCTGACGAGCGGCAGCATGCGCGTGCAGGCCGGCGGCCTGAGCCTCAACCAGCAGAACGCCCTCGCAACCTTCCTCACCGGCCGTGCGCCTTCCGACGCTGTGAAGTTCGCGCCCGAACAGAACCTGTGCGCGAAGGCCGGTAGCCCAGCGCCCGGAATGACCGACTCCGACAGCCAGTGGAACGGCTGGGGCCGTGATCTCGACAACACCCGCTATCAGCCCAAGCCCGGCCTCACCGCGGCCGACCTGCCGAGACTGAAGCTCAAATGGGCGTTCGGCTATCACGGCACGTCGGTCTACGGCCAGCCCACGGTGGTCATGGGGCGCGTCTACGTGACGAGCGTGACCGGCCGTGTTTACTCACTCGATGCGGACACGGGCTGCACCAATTGGACCTATGACGCGCAAGGCCCGTCGCGCACGGCGATGTCGGTGGCGTCAATTCCTGCGAGCAACGCATCCGATTCGGCGCGGCGTCAGGTCGTCGTCTTCGGCGATGACACCGCAACCGTTTATGCGCTGGATGCCGGCAACGGGAGGCTCGTCTGGCAGCAGCGGCTCGATTCGCACCCATCCGCGCGAATCAGCGGCGCGCCCGTGGTCTACGAAAACGAGATCTATGTGCCCGTGTCGTCGCTCGAAGAGCTGGCCGCGGTGACGCCGGGATATGCGTGCTGCACGTTCCGGGGCAGCGTGGCCGCGCTCCAATCGCGCGATGGCAAGGTGCTATGGCAGACGTACACCGTCGACAAAACAGCGACGCCTTCACGCAAGGCGAAGGATGGCACGCAACTGTACGGTCCGGCAGGCGTAGCAGTGTGGTCCGCACCCACGCTCGATCCGGCGCGCAAACAGCTTTATGTCGGCACCGGGAATTCCTACACCGACGAGACGGCACCGCACGCCAATTCCATTCTCGCGTTGAGCATGGAGACCGGGCGCGTGGTCTGGGCCAACCAGATTCGCGGTCAGGACAACTACATCGTCGGCTGCGACATCGCGCCGACCGGCCCGTGCGAAGTCGGCAAGGCCTGTCCCGCAGGTCCTGCGAACTGTCCCGCTCCAGTCGGACCCGATGTGGATTTCGGCACCTCGCCGATCCTGCGCAACTTGCCGGACGGCAAGCAGGTGATCATGACGGGCCAGAAGTCAGGTGAAGTGCACGCACTCGATCCGTCCACTGGAAAAGAGGTATGGGTCGCGCGCGTTGGCGCAGGCAGTGCCGTGGGTGGCATCGAATGGGGACCTGCAGCCGACGACACTCAGTTGTATGCGGCTGTCTCAGACGTTGCGGTCACGGTCGCAAAAGGCCCGGGCGGTCTCACAGCGGTTCGGATATCGGATGGCAAAACAGTCTGGCGTGCAGCCCCGCCCAAGCCGGTGTGCAGCTGGGGAACGCGTGAATGCACCGCTGCGCAGTCCCAAGCTGTAACGGTGATGCCGGGCGCGGTTTTCTCAGGTTCGCATGACGGTCATCTGCGCGCGTTCTCGACGAAAGACGGCCGACTCATCTGGGACGTGGACACGGGCGTGCCATTCGAGACGGTTAACAAAGTGCCGGCCGCAGGCGGTTCGCTGGACCATGGCGGCGCTACGGTTGCCGGTGGCAAAGTATTCATGAATTCCGGTTACGGTCGCATCAACGGACAACCCGGTAACGTGCTGCTGGTCTATGGTTTGCCGTAGGCTCAAAGCGTCGCTCGTCGGCGACGCTTCAGCCGAAGATTTCCCTTGCTCCGACCCTTGCATCTGATACCTTCGCCGCGCTGATCCTATAAGAATCTGTTTTTCGGGGCTCAAGTCGCACGGAGCCGCCCACGGGGTGTCCCCGGGAGTTTCCGTGATCGAGAAACGAGACGCTCGCAATAGCGCCAACGAAGCGCTGCGCGCCTGGCCGGCCGCACCCGTGAGAGGTGACGGTATTGTCCGGTGCTGCGTAAGCCATTCCCACCGCTTTCACCTCTCCTGTTTCCCCAAGTCCCAGACTTCGTCAGCCTCGCGCGGTGCGCCGAGGTATTCCGACAGCCTTCCGGAGTGATTTGAATGGATGTCCAGACCCCTGCGCGTCGCAGGAAAACTTCGTCCGCCCGGCCCAGAAAGATTGCCTCGTCGAACGGCAATGGCGACGGGACTGCCGGCCCCGAAACCGACGTCAACATGCGCAAGCTGCTGCGCGCGTTGCAGGCGATGCGCGACGGAGATTTTTCCGTGCGCCTGCCGAGCGACCAGACCGGCCTCGCCGGCAAAGTGGCCGACACCTTCAACGAGATCGCCGGCGCCAACCAGCGCATGGCACGTGAGCTCGAGCGGGCAGGCCAGGTGGTCGGCAAGGACGGCAAGACCCGCCATCGCATGTCGAACGAGCTGCGCTCGGGGGCGTGGGGCGCGATGGAAATCTCCGTCAACACGCTCATCGATGACCTCTTGTGGCCGAACGCCGAAGTCACGCGAACCATCGCGGGCGTGGTGAAGGGCGACTTGTCGCAGGCCATGGCGCTGGAAGTCGACGGCCGTCCGCTGAAGGGTGAGTTCCTTCGTTCAGCCACCATCGTGAACGCGATGATCGAGCAGATGAGCGCGTTCACGTCCGAAGTGACGCGCGTGGCGCGCGAGGTCGGTACCGAAGGCAAGCTCGGTGGTCAGGCCGTGGTGCCCGGCGCTGCCGGCACCTGGAAAGATCTCACCGACAACGTGAACTCGATGGCCGGCAACCTGACCGGCCAGGTGCGCAACATCGCCGAGGTGGCTACAGCCATCGCGAGCGGCGACTTGTCGCGCAAGATCACGGTGGACGTGCGCGGCGAAATCCTGCAGCTGAAAGAAGCCATCAACACGATGGTGGATCAGTTGCGCTCGTTCGCATCTGAGGTGACGCGTGTGGCGCGTGAGGTCGGCACCGAAGGCAAGCTCGGTGGCCAGGCGATCGTGCCGGGCGTCGCGGGCACGTGGAAGGACTTGACCGAGTCCGTCAACGCGATGGCCTCGAACCTGACGTCTCAGGTTCGAAACATCGCCGAGGTCACCACGGCCGTGGCGCGCGGTGACTTGTCCCGCAAGATCACGGTGGAAGTGCGCGGTGAAATTCTCGAGCTGAAGAACACCATCAACACGATGGTCGACCAGCTCAACGGCTTCGCGGCCGAAGTGACGCGCGTGGCGCGCGAGGTCGGCACCGAGGGCAAGCTCGGTGGTCAGGCCACCGTGCCCGGCGTCGCCGGCACGTGGAAAGACTTGACCGACAACGTCAACTCGATGGCGGCGAACCTCACTGGTCAGGTGCGCAACATCGCTGAAGTGTCCACGGCCATCGCGCGCGGCGACTTGTCGCGCAAGATCACGGTGGACGTGCGCGGTGAAATTCTGCAGCTGAAAGAAACCATCAACACGATGGTGGACCAGCTGCGTTCGTTCGCATCCGAAGTGACGCGCGTGGCGCGTGAGGTCGGTACGGAAGGAAAGCTCGGAGGTCAGGCCTACGTGCCTGGCGTGGCCGGCACCTGGAAGGACTTGACCGACAACGTGAACTCGATGGCGTCGAACCTGACCGGCCAGGTGCGCAACATCGCCGAGGTGTCCACGGCCATCGCGCGCGGCGACTTGTCGCGCAAGATCACGGTGGACGTGCGCGGTGAAATTCTGCAGCTGAAGGAAACCATCAATACGATGGTCGACCAGCTCAACGGCTTCGCGGCCGAGGTGACGCGCGTGGCGCGCGAGGTCGGCACTGAAGGCAAGCTCGGTGGCCAGGCCGACGTGAAGGACGTGTCGGGCGTGTGGAAGGATCTCACCGACAACGTCAACTCGATGGCGTCCAACCTCACGGGCCAGGTTCGAAACATCGCCGAAGTGTCGACGGCCATCGCGCGCGGCGACTTGTCGCGCAAGATCACGGTGGACGTGAAGGGCGAAATCCTGCAGCTGAAAGAGACCATCAACACGATGGTGGAGCAGCTGAACTCCTTCGCCGCTGAGGTGACGCGCGTGGCGCGCGAAGTCGGCACCGATGGACGACTCGGCGGTCAGGCCGTCGTGCCGGGCGTCGCGGGCACGTGGAAAGACTTGACCGAGTCCGTGAACGCGATGGCCACGAACCTCACCGGTCAGGTGCGCAACATCGCCGAAGTGACCACGGCCGTGGCGCGCGGCGACTTGTCGCGCAAGATCACGGTGGACGTGAAGGGCGAAATTCTCGAGCTGAAAAATACGATCAACACGATGGTCGAGCAGCTCAACGGCTTCGCGGCCGAAGTGACGCGCGTGGCGCGCGAGGTCGGCACGGAAGGCAAGTTGGGCGGCCAGGCCGAAGTGCCGGGCGTCGGTGGTACCTGGAAGGATCTCACCGACAACGTGAACGTGATGGCGAACAACCTCACGAACCAGGTGCGCGGCATCGTGAAGGTCGTGACCGCGGTGGCCAACGGCGACTTGCGTCAGCGTCTCACCGTGGAATCCAAGGGTGAGGTCGCGGCGCTCGCCGATACGATCAACAGCATGACGGACACGCTCGGCGTGTTCGCGGACCAGGTGACGTCCGTGGCGCGCGAGGTCGGCACGGAAGGAAAGCTCGGCGGTCAGGCGGTGGTGCCTGGCGTGGCCGGTACCTGGAAAGATCTCACGGCCAACGTGAACCTGCTCGCGGCGAACCTCACGACGCAGGTGCGCGCGATCGCGGAAGTGGCCACGGCCGTCACCAAGGGCGACTTGACCCGCTCCATTCAGGTGGACGCACGCGGTGAGGTGTCTGACCTCAAGGACAACATCAACGCGATGATCGGCAACCTGCGCGCCACCACGGAGCGCAACACCGAACAGGACTGGTTGAAGACCAACCTCGCCAAGTTCAGCCGCATGATGCAGGGCCAGCGCGACCTCGTCGCGGTGGGCCAGATGCTGCTGTCGGAGCTGTGCCCGCTCATCGATGCCCAGCACGGCATCGTGTACGTGATGGAAGGCACGAACGGCGCTTCGGTGCTGAACCAGCTGGCGAGCTATGCGGATCCCGATGAAACCAACCAAGCGCGCAAATACCGGCTCGGCGAAGGGCTCGTCGGACAGTGCGCACTCGATCGCACACGCATCCTGCTCGCCGACATTCCAGATGAGACGATCCATGTTCGCAGCGGCCTCGTGCGCGCCCGCCCGCGCAACATCATCGCGCTGCCGGTGCTGTACGAAGGCCAGGTGAAGGCGGTCGTCGAGCTGTCGTCGCTCTATCAATTCACCGCTTCGCATCTCGCGTTCCTCGAGCAGCTCACCGGCTCCATCGGCGTGGTGCTCAACACGATCGAAGCGACGATGCGTACCGAGGGCCTGCTCAAGCAGTCCCAGCAGCTCGCGACGGAACTGCAGACGCAGCAGAAAGAGCTGCAGCAGACCAACGAAGAGCTGGCCACGAAAGCGAAGCTGCTCGCCGAGCAGAACGCGGAGGTGGAGCGCAAGAACGAGGAAATCGAGCTCGCGCGTCGCGCCCTCGAAGAAAAGGCCGCGGAGCTGGCGCTCACCTCGCGCTATAAGTCCGAGTTCCTCGCGAACATGTCGCACGAGCTGCGCACGCCGCTCAATTCGATCCTGATTCTCGGGCAGCAGCTCGCGGAGAACGCCGACAAGAACCTGTCGAACCGGCAGGTCGAGTTTGCGAAGACCATCCACGGCGCCGGCACCGACCTGCTGAACCTCATCTCCGACATTCTCGATCTGTCGAAGATCGAGTCCGGCACGGTGACGGTGGAATCCGAAGACCTGCTGTTCTCGCACCTGCGCGAGACGATCGAGCGCAACTTCCGCCACGAAGCCGAGAGCCGCAAGCTGTCGTTCACGACGGAGTTCGACCAGAAGCTCGGGCGCACGGTGACCACCGACTCGAAGCGCCTGCTGCAGGTGTTGAAGAATCTGCTCTCGAACGCGTTCAAGTTCACGAGCGACGGCGGCGTTCGCCTGCACGTGGGTATCGCGCAAGGTGGCTGGACCAAGGATCACCCGACGCTCAGCACGGCGCCGGCGGTGGTCGAGTTCTCCGTCAGCGACACGGGCATCGGTATTCCGCTGGAGAAGCAGCGAATCATTTTCGAAGCGTTCCAGCAGGCAGACGCCGGCACGGCGCGCAAATACGGCGGTACGGGCCTCGGTCTCGCCATCAGCCGCGAGCTCGCCAACCTGCTCGGCGGTGAGATCCGGCTGTCGAGCGTGCCCGGTAGCGGAAGCACGTTCACGCTGTACCTGCCGCTCGTCTACATGGGCCCGGCTTACGGCCGTCAGCCGGCGGGCTCGCAGGCGATGCAGACGAAGACCGCGCCAGCGCCGTTCCAGCCCATGGTGCTGCCGACGCCGCGTGTGGAAGAGTTGCCTGACGACCGGGACAACCTCACCGGCGAAGACGAAGAGCTATCGCTGCTGATCGTCGAAGACGATCCCCATTACGCCAAGGTATTGCTCAGCCTCGCGCGCGATCGCGGCTTCAAGGCGCTGGTGGCCAAGAACGGCGCGGACGCGCTGATGCTGGCGCGTAAACATCGGCCCACCGCGGTGTCGCTGGATGTCTTTCTTCCAGACATGCTGGGGTGGACCGTGCTGAACCAGCTCAAGCGGGATCCGACCACCCGCCACATCCCGGTGCAGATCCTCACGGTCGAGGAAGAGCGCCAGTACGGCCTCGAGCGTGGCGCGTTCTCGTTCATGAACAAGCCGCTCACCACGGATGGGCTGGAAAGCGCGTTCGACCGCATCAAGACGTTCACGGCGCCGCGCATCCGCCAACTGCTGGTCGTCGAGGACGATCCGGCGGAGCAGTTGAGCATCGGCGAGCTCATCGGTGCTCAGGACGTCGAAATTACACAGGCAACCACCGGTGCGGACGCGCTCGCCCGCATGCGGGAGAAGACCTATGACTGCGTGGTGCTCGACCTGCGGTTGCCGGATATCTCCGGCTTCGACCTGTTGACCGAAATTCAGCAGGACCCGAAGCTGCGCGATACCCCGATCGTCGTGTTCACGGGCCGCGAGCTCACGGACGCGGAAGAGGGCGAGCTGCGCAAGAAAGCGAAGAGCATCGTGCTGAAAGGCGTGCGCTCGCCCGAGCGTCTGCTCGACGAAACGGCCCTGTTCCTGCACCGGGTGATCGCCGAGCTGCCCGAAGCCAAACAGCAGATGATCGAGAACCTGCACCAGAGCGACGAGCCCTTGCAGGGCCGAAAAGTGCTGGTGGTGGACGATGACATCCGCAACATCTTCGCCCTGAACAGCCTGCTCGAACGGCACAACATGCAGGTGGTGAGCGCAACCAACGGCCAGGATGCGATCGGCCTCGTGGAGGAAACCGGCGACCTGTCGCTGGTGCTCATGGACATCATGATGCCCGAGATGGACGGCTACGAGACCATGCGGCGGATCCGCTCGAATCCGAAGTTCCGCTACCTGCCGATCATCGCGTTGACCGCCAAGGCGATGAAGGGCGACCGGGAGAAGTGCCTGGAGGCGGGGGCGTCGGATTACGTCGCCAAGCCGGTCAATACGGACCAGCTGTTGTCGCTGGTGCGGATGTGGCTGCATCGCTGAAGTCGCGCGTCTAGTACACTGACCCTCGATGAACGCCGACGATAAAGTCAACATCCTGCTGGTCGACGACCAGCCCGCGCGCCTGCTCTCGTACGAGACCATTCTGGAGGGTCTCGGCCAGAACCTGGTCCAGGCGCGTTCGGGGCTGGAAGCGCTCGAAAAGCTGATGAAGGACGAGTTCGCCGTGGTGCTGCTCGACGTGAGCATGCCCGGCATGGACGGCTTCGAGACGGCGAGCCTGATCCATGAGCATCCGCGCTTCGAGAAAACGCCGATCATTTTCGTGACCGGCGTGCACGTCACCGAGCTCGATCGGCTCAAGGGCTACAAGCTCGGCGCCGTCGATTACGTCTACATCCCGGTGGTGCCGGAGATCCTTCGCAGCAAGGTCTCCGTGCTCGTGGAGCTGCATCTGCAGCGGCGCGAGCTGCAGGCGCTGAACCGCAGTCTCGAGGAAGCCAACAGTCGCCTCGAGCGCGCCAACACCAGCCTGCAGGAAGAAAAGACCCGCGAGCTCGAGAGCCTGAACCAGACGCTCAAGCGCGCGAACACCGACCTGGAGCAGACCAACCGCGTGCTCCAGAGCGAGGTCGCCGAACGCGCCCGCGCGGAGGCCGCGCTGAAAGAGGCGGATCGGCACAAGGACGAGTTCCTCGCCGTGCTCGCCCACGAATTGCGCAATCCGCTGGCGCCGATCCGCAACGCCGTGGAAATCATGCGCCGGAGCGCGTTGCCCGATCCGCAGCTGGCCTGGTCGCGCGATGTGATCGAGCGGCAGGTGAAGCATCTCACCCGGCTCGTGGACGATCTGCTCGACGTGTCGCGCATCACCCGCGGCAACATCAATCTGAGTCGCGAAGCCGTGCCCGTGACGACGATCGTGGCTCGCGCCATCGAGACGATTCAGCCGCTCATCGCCGAGCAACGGCACGAGCTCACGGTGGATGTGACGGACGAGTCGCTGGAAGTCGAAGGCGATCTCACGCGTCTCACGCAGGTGCTCGGCAACCTGCTGAACAACGCGGCCAAGTACACCGATCCAGGCGGCGCGATTGCCGTGAGTGCGCGCCGCCAGTCCACCGACGTGGAGATCCGCGTTCGGGACAATGGCATCGGTATTCCGCCGGCGCTGCTACCGCGGCTGTTTCAGTTGTTCACGCAGGTGGACGGTGCCGCGCATCGCGCGCAGGGCGGACTCGGAATCGGCCTCGCTCTCGTACGACAGCTGGTGCAGATGCACGGGGGCACGGTCACCGCGTATAGCCAGGGGCCGGGGCAGGGCAGCGAGTTCCTGATCCGCTTGCCGCTGCGAGCGAAGTCTTATCGCGAAGTGGCTGCGCCAGCCACCGGCTCGACGGGGACGCATCGGGCCAATGGCGCCTTTACGGGCCATCGCATTCTGCTCGCCGACGATAATCGGGACGCGCTCGACAGCCTGGCGACCTTGCTCCAATGCGATGGTCATGAAGTGCACACGGCTGCGGATGGCGCGGAGGCGCTGGCCGTCGCCGCGCAGTGCCGGCCCGACATCATCCTGCTCGACATCGGCATGCCCAAGCTCGATGGCTATGAAGTCGCGAAACGCATTCGCGCGGAGCCCTGGGGCAAGAGCGCGGTGCTGATCGCGCTCACGGGCTGGGGCCAGGATGAAGACCGCCGGCGCTCGCGCGAAGTGGGTTTCGATTCGCATCTGGTGAAGCCACTGGACCCGGAAGCGCTGGCGGCATTGCTGGCGAAGCTGCCGCGCGCGACGAAAGTGGCGGCCGTGCATTCGGCGTGAAGGCGCGTCGGAGTTGGGTCGCGGGCGCGCTGGCGACGTCGGCGCTCATCATCGTCTCCCATGGCGCGTCCGCCGCCCCGTCGCCCTCTGAACGCATCAACGCGCTGGCAGAACGATTCACGCGTCTGCGTGTGGAATACGACCCGACGATTGCGTACACCACCGGTCTTCCAGCGCCCGACCACTCGCGCTTTCCGGATCGACATCCCGCCGCGATTCGGGCGCTCGAACGTCGCGAAGATGCGATCGCCGCGGACTTGCAGAAGGTGCCGGTCGAGTCACTCGATTCCGGTGCACAGACGACTCGCGCTGTCCTCGCTGAAATGCTGGAGTCCAGCCATCAGCTGCGCGTGTGCAAGGCGGAGCTGTGGGACCTGAGTCATTTCGTCGGCTGGCAGGTGGCCTTCGCGCTGATCGCTGAACAGCAGCCGCTGGGCACGCCGAACCTGCGTGCGCAGGCGTTGAAGCGTTGGAGCTCCGTCCCCGATTACCTGACTGTGCAGACGGACAACCTGCGCGCCGGCTTGCGTGCGGGCTATGCCGTGCCGAAGTCGATCGTGCAGCGAGTGATTCCGCAGCTCGATGCCTTCGCGAGCGACTCGGTGGCGGATTCGCCGCTGCTCGTGATGGTGGAGCACGATGCGGACGCGAAGTTCGGCGTTGAGTTGCGCGCGGTGATCACCGGGAAGGTCAACCCGGCCGTGCGCCGCTTCCGCGCGTTTCTGGCCACGGAATATTTGCCGAAGGCGCGTGACTCGATCGGGTTATCCGCTTTGCCTGACGGGGCAGCCTGCTACCAGGCCAACCTGCGCAGCTACACAACGCTGAATCGCACGCCCGCCGAAGTCATGGCGCTCGGCGAAAAAACCGTTGCCGAGAACGAGCGCGTCGTCATCGAGCTCGGGGAGAAGTTGTATGGCACGAGCGACGTGGCGGAGATCATCAAACGTAACAACGATGCCCCAGGCAACAAGTTTGCATCCGCAGACGAATTGCTGGCCAGCGCGCGCACGCTGCTGACGAGCGCAATCGAGAAGAGCCGTCCCTACTTCGTGAAGCTGCCGGATCAGCAAGTCGTCATCGAGACGCCGCCGGCGTATCAGTCGGGCTCGGGAATCTCGGCACATTACGATCCGCAGCCGGATGTGACGAAGCCCGCGCGCTACATCGAGCCGATCGAAGAGTGGGCCTCCGCGACGCGCGGCACCGGTGAAATCACGCTGGTTCATGAGACCGTGCCGGGCCATCACCTGCAGATCGCGCTGGCGCGGGAATTTCCGCAGCCTTCGAGCATCGCGAAGCTGGCGGACAACTCTGCTTACATCGAAGGCTGGGCGCGTTATGCCGAGCGGCTGTCCGAAGAGGCCGGCATCTATCAAACCGACTACGCGCGCATTTCACGCCGCATCTGGCCGGCGCGCGGAATGGTGGTGGATCCGGGGATCCATGCGTTGGGATGGTCGCGTGCGAAGGCCGTGGCCTATTTGGTTGCGACCGGACGCTTCGATGAACGCGGCGCAGAAGCCACGGTGGACCGAATTGCGACGATGCCCGGGCAGTTGACGGCGTATGACTCGGGCGGGCTCGAGATTTTCGCTCTGCGCCGCGAAGCCGAGGCAGCGTTGGGAAAGCGCTTCGATATCCGCCAGTTTCATCAGCGGGTGCTGGAGCGGGGGGTGATTCCGTTGCCGGCTTTGCGTGAGGCCATTCAGAAGTGGATCAGAAGCCCTCAATCGCCGGGCGGCTGAGAATCTTCAGTTCTGAGAATCTTCAGTTCTTCGCAACGACAGTCGGCGAGTCCCCACCCAGCGCCACCACCAACTCCGCCGTATCCTGCATGCGCTGCGCACGGGCCCGAACCACTCCGATCCGCGCCCTCAACACCTGCCGCTCCGCATCCAGAATCTGCAGAACACCGGTGTTACCCGCGCTATAGCTCTCTCGCGTCAACGCAAGCGCCGACTCCGCGACATCCAACGCACGCTGCTGAGCCTCTGTCTGCTGCGCATCGTGCTCCAACGCCGCGAGAACATCGGCCACTTGGCGAAACGCGGTGAGCACAGTCTCTTCGTACTTCGCCTGCGACGCCTTCATCGCCGCTTCCGCCGCGAGCTGCTGCGACTTGCGACGGCCGAAATCCAGAATCGGCGCCGTCACGCCGCCCGCGAGCGAGAACGCATCGCTGCCATGATCGAACAACGAGCTCACCGAAATCGCCTGCTGGCTGAGGGAGCCGGTTAGCTTGATCTGCGGATAGCGGTTCGCCGTGGCCACACCCACAGCCGCGGTCGCCGCGTGTAACTGCGCTTCGCCAGCGCGGATGTCCGGCCGTTTGCGCGCGAGCTCGGAAGGCAGGCTCACAGGCAACGTTGCCGGCGGAGTGAAATCCTCCAGCTCGAAATCCGGAGCGGACCAGTTGCCCGGCGCTTCGCCGACGAGCACGGCCAGCGCGTGTCGCGCAACGCTCAGTTCCTGACGCAGCGGCGGCATCAGCGTTTCGTCCTGCGCGAGCTGGCTCTCGGCACTCAGCACATCGAGACGCGGCACGGAGCCTTCATCGAACGCCTTGTGCACGAGGTCCGCATTACGATGGTCTTCTTCGATGACGGCTTCCGCCGCCCGAATCTGCGCGCGGGCCGAAGCAATGGCGAATGCCTGAAGCACCACGTTGCCCGTGAGTGCCAGATGCGCGGCATCGAGCTCGTGCTGCTGAACTTCCGCAAGCGCCTGCTGTTGCTCGATCGTCCGGCGAATACCGCCCGCGAGTCCGAACACATAGCTGACGCTCGCGCCCACGGAGTAATACGTGAACGGCGGCAGGCTGAATCCGCCCAGGAATGCAGCGCCGAGCTTCTGACGACCTGCGCCCGCATCGCCCGTGATTTCCGGCATGCGACTCGCGCGCGCGACGCCGAGCAACTCATTCGCCTGCTGCAACGTGGCCTGCGAAGCCTGCAAACTACGATTTCCCGAGAGCGCGGTGCGCACCGTCTCATCGAGCTTCGGCGACTGGAACAGGCTCCACCACAGCTCGGGCACCGCGACGTTGCTCGTGCCTTGCGCCGGCAGCGACAGGCTTGGCAGCGCTTCCGACGTATAGCGCGAAGCCTCCGGCGCCTTCGGCGTGGTGAAGTTCGGCCCTGCCACGCATCCGGTGAGCAGCAGCGAGCCGACCAGCGAGGCAACTTTCAAAGCGTCCGTTTTCATTCGTGGAGCACCGGTTTCTCGTTCTTTGCCTGGGCGCCGGCCTGTTTGGCGGAGCGCGCGAACGCGATCAGCGGAATCGTGGCGGCCGTCAGGATCATCATGATGTAGAAGGCATTCAGGTACGTGATCCAGCTCGCCTGGTTGATCACGGTCTGGTTGAGCGCGACGAGGCCGCTCGTGGAATCGAACTGCGAATAGACCTGCGGCTGCGCCGCGATCGCGTTGTACGGCGTGATGCTTTCGGTGAGCGCCGAGCGCGCGGTCGTCGTGCCGCTGGTCACGTAAGCCTGGATCAGCGAAATGCCGATGCTGCTGCCGATGTTGCGCGTGAGATTGAAGAAGGCCGTCCCTTCATTGCGCAAGGCGCCCGGCAGCGTGACGAACGCCACGACGGTGAGCGACACATAAGCGAGTCCCGTGCCGAAGCCCTGGATCACGCCGGACCAGATGATCGGATGCGCATCCACCTGCGGTGAAAGGCCGGACATCTGCCACAGCGAAATCGAGCACAGCGTGAAGCCGATGGCGATGAGCCAGCGCGCGTCTACTTTGCCGGTGATGCGGCCGACCACGGCCATCGCGACCCACGTTCCCACGCCGCGTGGCGCGGTTACGAGACCGGCCGCGAGCACGGGATAACCCATGAGCCCCTGGAGCATCGGCGGCATCAGTGCAAGCGTCGCGAACAGCACCACGCCCACCATGAAGATGAACACGTTGCCGATGACGAAGTTGCGGTCCTTGAACAGGCCGCGGCTGATGAACGTGTTCTCCGCCGTCAACAGATGCACGATGAACAGGAACAGGCCGATGGCGGCAATGAACGCCTCGGTCTGGATCTCCGTCGATGAGAACCAGTCCTTCAGCTCGCCGCGATCGAGCATCAACTGCAGTGCGCCGATGCCGATGCTGAGCGTCGCGAAGCCGAACATGTCGAACCGCAGCTTCAGCTTTTTCGTTTCCGGCAACGTCGCGGCGATGCCGATGGCCGCGAGAATGCCGAACGGCACGTTGACGAGGAACACCCAGCGCCAGCTGTAGTCTTCCGTCAGCCAGCCGCCGAGCAGCGGGCCCGCGATAGGGCCGAGCACCACGCCCATGCCCCAGATGGCCATGGCGCGCCCGTGTTTCTCTTTCGGATTGATGTCGAGCAGGATCGCCTGCGACAACGGCAAGAGCGCGGCACCCGCAAGGCCCTGCAGCGTGCGGAACAAAACGATCTGGAACAGCGACTCCGACATTCCGCACAGCGCCGATGCGATCGTGAACGCAATGACCGAGAAGAAGAACACTTTCTTGCGGCCAACTCGCACGGCGAGCCAGCCGGACAACGGCGTCATGATCGCGGTCGAGACGATGTATGACGTGAGCACCCACGTCATCTGGTCCTGCGTGCCCGAGACGCTGCCCTGCATGTGAGGCAGGGCGATCGTCGCGATCGTGGTGTCGATGGCCTGCATGATCGACGCCGCCATCACGCTCAGCGTGATCAGCAGTCGATTCAGGGGCGCTGCGGCGGGCGCGCCGGCGGCAGGAAGAGTTGCGGCTTCAGCCATGGAAGTGCCGAATTGGGCTCGTGCGGATTGCTGGGTCGATGACTAAAAGATCGAGATTCATCGGCGCTTTACTGCGCGCTCGTGGCCACGCGCTCGTTGTCTGCGGTGGTCGTCGCGGGCGGCTCGGCCGCCGCGTTGTCCGCCAGCCGCGAGCCGCCCTTGTCCTCGGTATCGACCTTGACGTTGGCGCTGAGGCCCGCGAACAACGGATGTTCGCGATCGGCATCGTCGATCTCGACGCGCACGGCGAGACGCTGCACCACCTTCACCCAGTTGCCCGTCGCGTTCTGCGCAGGCAGCACCGAGAATTGCGCGCCGGTGCCCGGGCTCAGGCTCGCGATGTGCGCCTTGAACGTGCGGTCCCCGTAGGTATCGATCTTCACCGTCGCGGGCTGACCCTCGCGCATCTTGGAGAGCTGCACTTCCTTGAAGTTGGCTTCGATCCACAGGTCATGCGTGGCGACGAGCGCGAACACGGGGCTCGCGGCATTCACATAGTCGCCGACCTGCAGTTTTTCCACCTGCGTGACGACGCCGTCATCCGGCGCGGCAATCGTGGTGTACGACAGATCCAGCTCCGCGCGATCGAGCTCGGCCCGTGCCTGCTGCACGGAAGGGTGTTTGTCCGGATCGATGTTCGGATCGCCACCGAGGTTCGCTACGGTGCTCGCGATCTGTTGTTGAGCGGCGGCCACGGACTGCGCAGCGGCGTCACGGGCATGAATAGCGCGATCCACCTGCGCCTGCGATGAGATGCCGGACGAGAGCAGGCGGCTCTGGCGCTCGCTTTCGCGCTTCTCGTAAGCCAGCGTGTCTTCCGCAGAACGCAGCTCGCTCTGCTTCTGCTTGTAAGTGGCCTTCAGCGCGTCCACCTGCAAGCGCGCGTTGTTCAGCTTCGCCTGGGCCTCGTTCACCTTCAGCTGGAACGGCCGTTCATCGAGCTTGAACAGCACGTCTCCCCGTCGCACGCGCTGGTTGTCGTGAACGTTCAGCTCCACCACGCGTCCGGGCACATTCGTGCTGATGGCCACGCGCGCGGCGTTCACATATGCATCGTCCGTGGATTCGTAGCGACCGCCGGTGAAATAAATGTAACCCGCCACGGCGAGGATGATGACGACGCCGCCAATCATGATCGGACGGCGCAAACGCTTCGCGCGTTGACTGGTGGTATCCGTCGCCGGGGGTTGGGCGGCGGCGGGGGTGTTGGGGCTGTTCGGGGTCGAGTCGTTCATGAAGACGCGTTCCTGCGGCGGGATCGGATCGTGCGAGCCGGGCGGCGGGCACGTCGGGGTTTATCGGATTCTTCCAGCTTGCCGTCGCGCGTCTGCGCGCCAGGCGTGTCGCCCGAGGGCAGCAGGCCCACGAGGTTCGAGCGGATGCGTTCGAGCAGATCCATCATCTGGTCGCGTTCTGCGGCGGACAGGCCGGCCAGCGCTTCGTTGCGCGAGCGTTCGGCGATGCGCAGGATCTCGTCGAGAATCGGATCGGAGGCGGGCTTGCGATACAGCCGGTTGGCGCGGCGATCCGTCGGGTCGGCGCGCCGCTCGATCCAGCCGTCACGCTCCATGCGATCGAGCACACGCACCACGGTCATCGGTTCGGTGTCGCACAGGTCCGCGAGCTTTATCTGGGTAGCGCCTTCGTTGCGCGAGAGAAAGACGAGCACCTTGCATTGGGTCAGCGACATGCCGAGCTGCGCGGCGCGCTGCTCGAAGTGCCGTACCCAGAGGCGGTAGACGTCCTTCATCAGAAAGCCGAAGTTGCGGGTGTTGTCGTTCGGTTGGGCCATGGGACCGTCTCCAGGCGGGAACGCCTGTGACTATAGATCGTGAGTTTATAACGCCCGTTACGATCTACTCACCGCCCGAAAGGGAGAGACCCGGTTCTCCACGGCGTGCAGCCGTCACAGATCGGTGGGGAGCAGCGGGAGGCCGCAGACGAGCGGGCGGACATAAGGACGGAGGGTCGTCGCCGTCAGAAGCTTCGCTGTGTCGTCACCAGGAACTGAACGCCTTTGACGTCCGTGCCCCTGTCGAGCGGAAAAGCAACGTCAACGTGCAGGACGTTGCCCAGCGCGGACCGGCTGTTGCCCAGGCGCAGGCCGAATCCCACGTCCTTCTGCAGCCCCAGCGACGGGCTGCCGCCAGGGTTGGCACCCCACGTGCGGCCGGCGTCCGCGAAGACTGCCGCGCCGACGTTGAAGAGCCTGAAGGGATACCAGTTCGTGAAGACACGCTGCTCGGCCGTGATGAGCCAACGTCCGTTGCCGGCTTGATAACGCAGCGGATAACCGCGCAGGCCATTGTCGCCGCCCAGCAGGATCTGATGATCCCCATCCAGGTTCGAGCCGACATCGGCCGACGCGCCGAGGAACAACACGCGCCGCTCGGACTGGCGGAAGTAGTAACGCGCGCCGACACCACCCAGTACATCCGCAAAGCCTGTGTCTTCATGCCGGCCAGTGAGCGAGGCACTCAGCAAGAGCCGATGCCGCTCTCCGGGTGTAAAGCCACGCGAAACACCGCTCGCGAGAATCCAGGCGTTGCGATCAGAGCCAAACGACGAAGCCGCGTATCCAAGCCGCGCGTGCGCATGCAGGCCGAGCAGAAAGTCTTCGGTCTTCTCGATCTGGTCGCGGTTGTGGGTCTTTTCGAATTCATCCTGGATCCACTCGTAGCCGATCCAGGGATAGACGAGCTTGCGATCCGGCGGCAGCAGCGTGGTCGCGCCCGTCTCGCCGATGACGGAATCGAAGCGCGATTCGTCGTACGTGACGCCGGCCGTGAGTCGCGTGACCCAGCCGTCCTGCAGCCCTTTCGACCAGCCGCCGTACACCGTCGCGTTGCGCGCGCTCACGCCGAACTGATCGCTGATCTCGCCCAGGTTGTATCGGGAGTCGACCCGGTCGTCCCGATTCGCCGCGAAGCCCATGGCCCAGCGGTTATCGAGCGCATAGAAAGGATGCTCGATGCGCGCCACCTGCGTGCGGCCGTCGCTGTTGTCCGAATAGCCGGCGCTCAGCTGCCACCACGAGCCGAACAGCTGCGGATCCTGATATTCCAGTGTCGTGGACGTGCGGTCGACATCGCTGTGCCGGCCGAAACTGATCTGGCTGCCGAGGCCCAGCAGATTGAGCTCTTCGACGCCCACGCCCGTGGAATTCTTGCCGCCCTTGCGACCGAAGGACACGCCGGGATTGAGCGTCCACACATCGTGAGTGATCACTTCGATGTCGACGACACCGTCGTGCCAGGCGACGGGACGAATGTTCGCGTCCTGCAAATAGCGCGTGCCGCGCAGGATGCGCTCGGATTCTTCGAGCAGCCGCCCGTCGTATGCCTCGCCAGTGCGGAACAGCAGTTGATCCTGAATCGTCGACGCGCGCGTGCCGATGTGCAGCTTGTTTGCAAGCCGGAACAAGGACGCGTCTTCTTCCGGGCGAGCGGTATCGAATATGTTATTCGTGATGATGCGGACGGTGCCGATGCGCGCGTGCGCCGACTCCAGCGCAATGTCCTCCGGCACGCCCGCGGGGCGTTCCAGCGATAGACGATGGGCGCGAGCCCGCACGTTCGGCAACAGCCCCGCGTCGCCGGCCCGCGCCGCGGGGCAGGGCATCGTCATTGCCAAAGTCATTGCCAGCATTGCCAGCGTCATTGCCGACGTTACGGGCGACGTGATGGCCGATGGCGTCGCCAATGGCATCGAGGGCGCCGCTGCCACGTCCGGTTCCGCTTCGGCGATGACGATTTTCGCGGCCATTGCCGGTAGGACGGTGGGCCACGGCGCAAACAATCGGCCAGCCGGGCGAGCACGTCGGCGGCGACTCCGTATAGTTCGTCGCGTAGCGTTCGGGGCGTATAGTTTTGCGGTGGGCGCGGGCGCGCCGGGAAATCAAAGGGGGCTCGATGAGCAAGGTCGTTCGATTCCACGAACAGGGTGGACCCGAAGTGCTGCGCATCGAAGATCTCGAAGTCGGGCCGCCGGGGCCCGGCGAAGTGCGCATCCAGGTCGAGGCGATCGGCCTCAACCGTTCCGAAACGCTGTTCCGCGCGGGCACTTATCCGCAGCGGCCGAAGCTGCCTAGCCCGATTGGTTACGAGGGCGTCGGAGTCATCCAGGCGCTCGGCGACGGCGTGCAGGGTTTTGCGATCGGGGATCGCGTTTGTGTCATCCCGAGCTACCCCCTCGGCCAATACGGCATGTACGCGGAAGAGACTCTCGTGCCGGCCCGCAGCCTCATTCACGCACCGCCGGGCGTGCCCGCGGTCGTTGCCGCAGCGCTGTGGATGCAGTACTGCACGGCGATGGCGATCATCGAGATCGGCAAGGCGACTGTGGGGGATTACGTCCTCATCCGCGCGCCGTCGAGCAGCGTCGGACTGGCGGCGATCCAGCTGGCGAATTGGGCCGGAGCGACGCCTATCGCAGCGACCCGTCACAGCAACAAGGCCGAAGCGCTGAAGACGTTGGGCGCGCGCCATGTTGTCGCAACGGAAGAACAGGATCTCGTCGCGGAAGTCATGCGCATCACGCACGGCAAGGGCGCGCGACTCGTGTTCGATCCCGTCGGCGGCCCGAGCGTGAACGTGCTCGCGAATGCCATGGCCGACGAAGGCATCCTTTTTATTTACGGCAGCCTCAGCAACGAGCCGACTCCGTTCCCGCACTGGCCTGCGGCCCTCAAGGGGCTCAGCGTGCGCGGCTGGGTGGCCTCGCACATCTGGGGCAAGCCCGATCGATTCGCGCGCGCGCAGAACCTGGTCCTGCGCGGGCTCGCGGAAGGCCACCTGAAACCGGTCATTGCGAAAACCTTTCCGCTCGAGCGGATCGTCGACGCGCACCGGTTCGTGGAGTCCAACCAGCAACTGGGGAAAATCGTCGTGACGGTGAACTCATGAATCTTCGAAAACTGTTCTGGATCCTGGCGCTGGCCCTCGCGCCGCTCGCTGCGCAGGCTGCGTTCAAGCCGGGCGCGCCCACCGTGCTCATCACGGGCGCCAATCGTGGCATCGGTCTCGAGCTCGCGCGTCAGTACGCGGCGAAAGACTGGAACGTCATTGCCACCACGCGTCGTCCGATCGAAGACAAGGGTACCGCGGAGCTGAAGGCCATCGCCGACAAGCATCCGAACCTGGTCATCGAGCAGATCGACGTGACCGACTCGGCGATGATCAAAGGCGTGGCCGCGAAGTACAGGAATCAGCCGCTCGACGTGCTGATCAACAATGCCGCGGCGGTGGAACAGACGTTCCAGGCCGACATGGAGAAGGTTGGCGAGACCTACGACAAGATCGACTTCGACGCGTCCCGCCACGATTTCGACGTGAACACGCTCGGGCCGATGCGCATGGCGCAGGCGTTCATGCCGAACATCATGAAGTCGAAGCAGAAGAAGGTGGTGAACGTGACCTCGCTGGTGGGCTCATTCAACTTCGGCTTCAAGAATCCGATGGGCATGAACTATGGCGCCAGCAAGGCGGCGCTGAACATGTACACGACGAAGCTGCACCTGGCCGTGAAAGACCAGGGTGTGATCGTGGCGCTGGTGGAGCCGATCCTCGTGGCCAGCAAGCCTGGCGTTCAGAGCAATCCGCAGGCGAGTCCGGTGGATGTCGAGATCGCCAAGCTGATCAAGGAAATCGACGCGATGACCGTCGAGAAGTCGGGCGGGAAGATCACGAACTTCTCCACTGGGAAGATCGATCCTTTTTAGCGGCTGCGCCGCGGACTTACGGGCATCGTGCAGGAGCACGAAGCCCGTAGGTGTAGCGTCGCGCGGGAGCGCGCCGGTAAGAGTCGCTCAGTCCGCGCGCTCGCGCGCTCATTGTTGTTTGGCTGCGTACTCCGCATCTCTCGCGCGGGCCTTCGTGATGGAAGGCCGCGCGTTGGCGCGGTCGACATAGGCTTTGATCGCCGGCGTTTCGGGCACGAGCTTGAAGCCGGTGGTCCAGCCGAGCGCCATTCCCCATAGCACATCGAGCGCAGTGAAGCGCTCACCCAGCATCCACGGGCCTTTGCTCAGCTGCTGATCCAGCGTGTTGAGCATCGTGTCGAAATCGCCCCAGGGACAGGTCGATGGATCGGCCGGCTTGTTCTTCATGGAGCGGTCGATCACCGCCGGCTCGAAGCTCGAGCCGTAGAACACCATCCAACGCAGGTATGCCCCGCGCAGCGGATCGCTGATCGCCGGCGCGAGGCCTTTGTCCGAATAGAGATCGGCGAGGAACAGGTAAACCGCCGGCTGCTCCGTCACGAGCACGCCCTTGTACAGCACCGCCGGTACCTTCCCCATCGGATTCACCGCGAGGTACTCGTCGCCGCGCTGCTGCTTCGCCTTGAAGTTCAGGACTTCCAGGTCATACGGCACGCCCAGCTCTTCCATCAGCGCGAGAGCGCCGGTCGCGCGGGAATGCGGGGCGTAGAACAAGGTGATGCGGGGGTCTGCCATGGCGGTCGCTCCTGTTACCGGGATCCCTATGATGGATCGGCACGCGCCGGATTGCAGCGTGCGGGGAGCGTTCGCGGACATTCCCGGACAGGCGCGACTGCGCGGAGCAGTCCGCGCGACGCCGGGAACCGGGTGGGCCCGGAGTCGCGCAACCGTAATCGTCGTCGCGCAACTGTGTCGCGCAACCGTCGCGCGACAGTTGCGCGAATCCGCTTACCTGATCGTCTTGCTCGACATCGACGACGCGGCGCTGTCGACACCCGCGCTCGTGTACGCCACCACCGTGAAATACCACGTTCCCGCGGTGAGATTGTCGATCACGAAGCTCGTTACACCAGCAGTCGGCACCTGCACGGCCTTCGTGAGCGAGCTCGACGAGGTGCCGTAGTTGATGCGATAGCCCGCGAGGTTCGTGAGCGTCGAGCCATCTGTGTTGGAGGTCGGCGGCGTCCAGCTCACCTGCGCAGAACCGGTCGACGCAGTCGGATTGGTGACCGCGATGTTGAACGCCGTGAGCGACGTTTTCGCCTTGCCGTCACTGACGCTGATGACGATGTTCGAATACGTTCCCGCATTCGCCGTCGTCGGTGTACCCGAGAGCAGACCTGTCGAGGTGCTGAATGTGGCCCAGCTCGGCTGGCCCGAGATGGAGAACGTGAGCGCGTCGCCGTTCGCATCGGTCGCGCTCGGCTTGAACGAGTACGCGTTGCCCGCCGTCACGGACGTTGCTGGCGTGCCGGTGATCGTCGGCGGAGTGTTCGTCGGCGTGGTGGTCGTGCCCTTCACAGTGATACCGAAAGGCGCGAGCGATGCGCTACGACGGCCGTCCGACACCGTGATGACGATATTCGAGTACATACCGACATTTGCCGTGCGCGGAATGCCGTAGAGCGTGCCGCGGTACGTGCTGAAGCTCGCCCAGCTCGGCTTGCCGCTGATGCTATAGCGCAGCCGGGTGGTCCGCGTCGATTTGGCGGTGGGCGTGAATGAATAGGTCTGATCCACGGTCACGCTCGACGCCGGCGTTCCGGAAATCGTGATCGAGCCGGCGGCCGCAGCCGTCGATATCTGGGTCAGCGACAACACTGCCGTCGCGAACAGCGCGGTGATCGTCGGTCGCGACAGGACACTTGAATAGAACATCTAGACTCCCGACGGGCGAGCGACGTGGTCGCGGCACAGGCCGCCGGTGAGTTACGAGAGAACTACGACGACGCAGAAACGAGTCTGCATCGTGTCGCTCTGGTAACCCCGCTATCCGTCCCTACGAGCAACGGACCGGTGGCTTTGCGTCCCCGCCTTACGACGGGTTTGCCCTTTGCAGTGGATGATGGGAGGGAGTAGACGACAGCGACGTCGCACGAAACAATGTGCGCAAACGGGGACATGTCTGCGACATGCGACGTCGTTGATGCAGATCAGCGCGCGCTGTCTCGTTTTTGGTCGAGTTCGCGCGCGCTTGTTTTACAGGCTTTTGCGCATCGGGGATTCAGTTGGCGCTTTCTTCGGCGAGGCGTTTGCGAAGTCGCACGCGAGACGCTTCTACGTACATGTCGCACGCGGTGGGATCGATGAGCGCATCCCGTTTACCCTCGCGGTCGCGCTTTTCGAGCCGCTCCCACAACGCCGAGAGCTCAGGATGTGTCGTGACGAGCAGCTCGCACGGAAGCGAATGGATGCGCTCGAAGCTCTTCTCGAATTGCGCGAGCACCGACGGATGCGTCGTGAATCTGTAGCTAGGCGCGGAGACTGCCGAGATGCTGTCTGCGTAGACCAGGTTGATACAACGCTGGTTTTCGCAGGACTGCCAGGTCCACGTCGTTCCGCCGGCAGTGTGGCCCGGCGTGAAATGCGCCGTGAGCGCGAGCGGCCCGACTTTCACGATTTCGCCGTCTTTCAGCACTGAAACGTTCGCGACCGTCTGCAGCTTCGGCAACGTGCCGTACTGAGGGTCCGCGCGCTCGACCTCACCCGTTTCGAAAACCCGGGCGCTGGCCGCGCTCGCCCACACCTTCGCACCACTCAGCTTCTGAAGCTCGGCAATACCGCCAGCGTGATCGTAATGATCGTGTGAATTCAGGATGACCTTGATGTCTTCGACCTTCAAGCCGAGCGCTTTCACGCTGGCCGCGATCTTCGGCACGGCTTCGGGGATGGTGCCGTCGATGAGCACGTGGCCCTGGCTCGACGTGATCAGGATGGACGAAAGTCCATGCGTGCCGACGTAGTAGGCATTGCCAAACAACTTGAACGGCGCCTGCGGCTCGTTCCATTCCGCGGGGGTGTCGGCCGCGACGGCCAGGGACGAAACCAGAGCTAAGGATGAGAGAGCCAGCGACGAGAGGGTCAGCGGAACCAGGGCGAGCTTCGAGATCATGCGGGGGCCTTCAATGGCGGGTGGATGCGAGGGACGGGATGTTCCACCGGGGCTGCGGACCACGACAAGCCCCCGCAACGGTTCCGCAAAAAAAAGAGGCCGCGATGTGTGACCACCGCGGCCAATTTGCCGGCAACCGCGTGTGACTACTTCACGCGGTGCCAGTTTTCCGTCGTGGGCTACTTCACCCGAATCGCCAGCGCCTTGATCAGCGATGTGCCGGTCGGGCCGATCGGCGCCACCGCCGTGACCGCGCCCGTCTTCGGGTTCAACCGATACAGCACCGACTGCGTCGCGCCGGTCGGCAGCAGGGCGCCGAAGCTCACACCGTCATCACCGCCGGCGATGTCGAAGCCCGCCGTCGTTGCGAAGGTGAGCGTCGGGTCGAGCAGGCCGATGGACGTGAGCGTGCCGTCGTTCGGCGGGTTCTGCAGCAGCAGGCTGTTGGTCGAGATGTCGATGTCCAGCAGCTGCGTCGCCGTCGTCGCCGGGAAGCTCTGCTTGTAGGCAATCGCGACCACTTGCGGCGTGCCCGGGTTGAGCGCGGTGTCCGTCGTGACGAAGCCCGTGTCGACGTTGATGCGCAGGCTCTGTCCGGCATCGCTGACGATGCGCAGGCGGTCCGCCACCGGGTTGAAGTCGACGCCGAAGTTCGTGCCCGTCAGCACAGTGAACGGATTGGTCGTATCCGTCGCATCGGCTGCAAGGTTCGACAGCAACGTTGCGGCCGCCGTGGCCGGGTCCACCGTGTAGATGCGACCCGCGCTCGTCGCGGCATACAGCTTGCCGTTCGTCTGCCGGAAGTCGATGCCGAGCACGCTTTCACCGCCCTGCAGGCCAGTGATCGGCGCGGCCGTATCGAGCGTTCCCGGCGTACCTGGCTTGAAGCTCACGAGCTGGTTGTCGGCGGTCAGGCCGAAGACCGTTGCCACCGGTGCCGGTGTAAGAGTCGCACCGCGCACGCGCTCGCCGCCACCGATCGTGTTGATGCGCGTGGCTGCGCCCGTCGTCAGGTTGATCATGTCCAGGTCAGACGTCGCCGCGCCACCGATGTTGAGCGCTGCGAAGGCCATGTTGTTCTGGCCGTTGATGTCGAACGCCGCGACACTGCCCACATCGCCCGTGAGGCCGAGCGCGCCTACCGTCAGCAGGTCGCCGTTGTTCGGGTTGCCCGAAGGCTGACCCTGAATCTGCAGGCGATCGTTGCCAGCGTCCAGCACGTACAGCGTCGTGAAGCCCGCACCCGCGATCGAGTTGGTGTACGCAGCTGCCACAACCGTGGAGCCCGCCGGGTTCAGCGGCGTGTCCGTCGTGACGAGGCCCGTATCGACATTGATACGCAGGTCCTGGCCCTGGTCGCTGACGACGCGCAGGCGGTCCGGAACCGGGTTGAAGTCGACGCCGAACTCCGTGCCTTGCAGGCCGGCGAACGGCGCGGTCGTGTCCGCCGGGTCGGCCGCCAGCGTGGATTTCAGTGTGGCCGCGCCTGTGGCAGTGGCGATCGTATAGATCTTGCCGCTGTCAGTCAGCGCGTACACGCCGCCATCCGCCGGACGCGTGTCGATGCCGAGAATGTTCTCACCAGCCGCCAATCCCGTGACGGCCGTGCTCGTGCAGAGCTTCTGCGGAGACGCCGTTTGGAACGAGATGAGCTTGTTCGTTTCCGTGGTCGCTACCATCTGGCCGACCGCGTTGGCCGGGCCGGAGGATTGCGTCGCCAGTGCGATACCGCGAACCTGCTCGCCGGAGTTGAGGCCGGTCACCGCACCGTTGAGTGTCGCAGCACCGGTGGAGAGGTTGATCGTGTAGGAATTCAGTGCGGTCCCGACGACGAATACGGCAGTCGCCGTGTTCGTGCCGTCAGTGGCAGTGGCGATTTCAAACCCGCCGACCGCGCTCGCATCGACGCCGAGCGGACCGACTTCGGTGAGCACTCCGTTGTTCGGGTCGCTCGTGGTGAGCAGCTTGTCGTTGATGGTATCGATGTAATACAGCGTCGTGCGGCAAGTGGTCGCGTAGTTGTTCGTGTACGCCGCGTCCGTCACGCCGAGACGTGTGACGGTGCCAACGTTCAACGTGCCGTCTGTCGTCACGGCGCCCGTGTCGACGTTCACGCGCAGGTTCTGGCCCGTATCGCTGACGATGCGCAGCCGGTCGACCACTGGATTGAAGTCGACACCATATTCCGTGCCGCTCAGGCCGGTGAACGGCGCCGTGGTGTCGGTCGGATCCGCCGACAGCGTCGACTTCAATGTCGCCGCGCCCGAAGTCGGATCGATGGTGTAGAGCCTGCCGGAGCTGCCGAGTGCATAGATCTGCCCCGGCGTCGCGCCGCCCGGACGAATGTCGATGCCGAGCAGCGTCTCACTGGGCTGCAGTCCCGTAATGGTCGCAGCGGTCGCCAATGCGGGCGACGCGCGATTGAACGTGATCAGCCGTCCGCTGGTCGTGAGCCCGAACGTATTGCCTGGTGTGCCGGTTACGTTACCCGGTGGCGGGTTGTTTCCGCCGAACACGTCAAGGTCGTTGTCGCATCCCGCGAGCATTGCTGCCAGCGACAAACCCAACAGCAACCGAACCTCTAACCGCAGCGTGCGCATGTGAACCCCTTGTATGAATCCCGGAACAAAGCGACTTCACGTCGCTCCCCGACTCATTACGGCGGCTGGATGCCGGCGGATGAACCGATTTGTGTCGCCGCTTGGCGAATCTGCTTACTGTTTTGCAACCGGCATGCGTCCCCAATGCGCGACAAGGCGCAACGGATAGGGGACAATCCCGCCGTGCCAAGACATGCACTCGTCAATGTGCTCGACACGGTCGTCACGGCCGAAACGCCCGAGGGCATCCTGCTGGAGCTGCGTCCGGCTGGCCTGTCATCCCGCTTCTACGCTTTTCTCGTCGACTGGCTCATTCGCCTCGCAGTGCTCTATGCGGCGCTCATCGGCGTGAGCTTGCTGCGCATGAGTGGGCTGGGCCTGGCGCTGATTGCGGTGCTCGCTTTCGCGCTCGAATGGTTCTATCCCGTGGCCTTCGAATTGAGCCGTTCCGGCAGCACGCCCGGCAAACGGATCTTTCGTCTGCGAGTGGTCATGGACAACGGGTTGCCGATCACGCCAGGTGCGTCACTCACGCGCAACCTGCTGCGCGCCGCGGATTTCCTGCCCTTTGCATTCGGCTTCGCGATCGTCAGCATGCTGCTGCGCCGGGACTGCAAACGGCTCGGCGACATCGCCGCCGCGACGTTGGTGGTGCACGACACGCGCGCCGCCGCGAAAATCGAGCTCAATCAGGTGGAACCTCTGGCGCCCGCGCGGCCACTGTCGCAGGCCGACCAGGCCGCCGTGATCGCGCTCGCTGCGCGCGCACCGACGCTGACGGGCGAACGTCTGGATGAGCTGGCCGCACTCGCCGCACCGGTTTCGGGCGACGACGGTCGCGCTGGCCCTGAAGTGACGCGGCGGGTGCTGGGCGTTGCGGTCTGGTTGCTGGGCAGGCGGGCATGACTCCCCTGCAATTCGAGCATCAATATCAAGATAAGTGGCGCGAGCTGGAGCAGGTGCTCACCGACGTGCTGCGGCCGAAGAGCGGCAGGTCCGTCGATAAGGCGAAGGTCGATGGCAACAGGCTTGCGGCGCTCTATCGTCAGGCCTGCGAGCACCTGGCGCTCGCGCGGGCGCGCGACTATCCAACTTATCTATTGGATCGGCTCGAGCGGCTCACGTCCGACGCGCACCAGGCAATCTATCAGCACAGAGGCGTGGGGCTGGGTCGCATCAAACAGTTCTTCGCCTTCGACTTTCCGCGCGCCGTGCGGCAGCAGGCTGTTTACGTCTGGATCGCGACTGCCGCGTTCGTCCTGCCCACGATCGTCATCGGCTGGCTCGTGCATGCGCGGCCGGAGCTCGTGCTCTCCGTCGTCGATGCGCAGACCGCCTCGACCTTCGAGCAAATGTATTCGCCCACCGCAGAGTCGATCGGACGTTCGCGCACGGCCGACACGGACTGGGCGATGTTCGGTTATTACATCCGTAACAACATCACCGTTTCTTTCCAGTGCTTCGCAGGCGGATTGTTCGCCGGCATCGGCAGCTTGTTCTTTCTAGCATTCAACGGCGCATATGGCGGCGCCATTGGCGGCTACCTCGTCGAGCGTGGGCTCTCGTCCACATTCTTTTCCTTCGTCGTCACGCACAGCGCATTCGAGATCACGGCGATCGTGCTCTCTGGCGCCGCAGGCTTACGTATCGGGCATGCGGTGCTCGCGCCGAAGCGGCAGACGAGAGTGCAGGCGCTGGTGACCGCGTCCCGCGAATCGATTGTCATCGTGTATGGCTTCATCTTCATGCTGCTGATCGCGGCCGCGATCGAAGCGTTCTGGTCGTCCGCGCGCTGGCTTCCGCTCGCTCTCAAATACAGCGTCGCCGCAGTGTGCTGGATCGGCGTGCTGAGCTACTTCACGCTCCAGGGTCGCCGTGCAAGTTGATGCACTTGCCCTGAAGCTGCGTCCGCGCACGCCCTATGAATCGGCGGATCTCGGCGTACGCTTGTGCCAGAGCGCCTGGCGCGACATCTATCGTTGTTACGCGGCGGTCGGGATACCGGTCATGATGCTGTGTCTCGCCAGCATCGAGATCGCGCCATGGCTGCCGGTGCTGGCCATGTGGTGGCTCAAGCCCTGGCTCGATCGAACCATTCTGTTCGTGCTGTCCCGCGCGGCATTCGGGCAGAGCACGTCGCTGAAAGACCTGTGGGCCGCGAAGCGCCAGGTGTGGCTGCACCAGCTGTTCATGACGCTCACCTGGCGACTGATGTCGCCCTGGCGTTCGTTCACCCAACCGGTGTATCAACTCGAAGGCCTGCGGCTCGGGCAATACCGCAAGCGCGTCCTGCAGATCCGGCGCAACCGTTCCGGCGGCGCCATGTTCATGACCTTCGCTTACAAGATCTGCGAGACCTGTTTGATCATCGCGCTCGCGTCGCTGCTCTATTGGTTCGCGCCGCAGGGACAAACGCCGGATTTCTTCGAGATCTTCACCTCCACGACGTATTCGTGGGGGCTGTTGCTGTATGCAGCGATCACCGCCCTCGTGATGCTGTTCCTCGAGCCGTTCTACATGGCATCGGGTTTTGCAATGTATCTCAGTCGCCGCGCCGAGCTCGAAGCGTGGGACATCGAGCAGGAATTCCGGCGTGCTTTCCCGCAGTAACGGGGCTCGCGCTCGCGGGTTCATGCTGTGCGCGACGCTGCTCGCGCTGTTGGTGCTCTTCGCTTCCCCGGCGCGCAGTGCCGTGGCCCAAACCACGGCCATCACGCAAGACGATGTGGATCGTGCGATGGCAGAGGTCAAAAAAGACCCCAACCTCGCGACGGAACGCACGGTGCGCTCGCTGCATTGGGTCAAGAACGACGACGACAAACCCAAGCGTCGTCGCAATATGAGCTGGCTGCGCTGGCTCGGCGAGTTGTTCGCGTGGCTCGCCGCCAATGGACGATTTTTGTTCTGGGGCGTGCTGGCGATCCTCGCGGCGGTGCTGATCATCTATCTCACGCGACTCATGAGCGGCTGGCGAGGCGCCGGCGGCTCACAACGCATCGACGTGCCGAGCTTCGTACGCGATTTCGACATCCGCCCCGAAAGCCTGCCGCCCGACATCGGCGCAGCAGCGCGCAAGTTGTGGGATGACGGCGAGCATCGCGCGGCGCTCGCGTTGCTCTATCGCGGGCTGCTCTCACGGCTCGTGCACGTTCACAACGTGCCGATCAAAGATTCGACGACGGAAGGGGATTGCATCGCGCTGGCATCACGCCACCTGAATGCGGACGATCGCAAGATCTATGTGACGAACCTGGTCCGGCTGTGGGAGCGCGCCGTGTATGGCGGCGAAGCCGTGCCCACCGAAAGCGTGCACGTGCTGTGTGATGAGTTCGGGCTCATGCTCGATGGCGCGGAGGCTTCGGCGGCCGCTTCGGGCGATGGGCCGCGCGCTGGCCGCGGCCGCGCGCCTGCGGGAGCGTCGGCTTGAATCGCGGCGGCGCCATCGTTTGGACGTTGGCCCTTGCGATCCTGGGCCTGCTCATCTTTTGGGTCGCACGCAATTCTTATTGGGACAACGTGACGGTGCCGACCCCGTGGCGGAACGAGGCCGCACGCAATCCTTTCTATGCCGCTCAACGATTCGTCGAACATCTCGGCGCCACGTCGACGTGGGATCGCTTCCAGACCGAGGTGCCGACGGATGGCGTCATCGTCGTGTCCTCCTGGCATTGGGATCTCGCCGAAGGCCGCCGCAACCGCATGGAACGGTGGGTGGAGGATGGCGGCAGGCTCGTTCTCGATCGCACGCTCGTGGGCGGAGAGGAAGCCTTCGAGAAATGGAGCGGCATCCAGCGCGTCGTCCCGAGCGAAGATGACGAGGAGGAAGAAGACAAGGCGGGCGAGGAACGCGCACCGAAAGAGCACTCGGTCACGGCACAAATGGGCCGCGGCAAACCCGAGCCCTGCCGAACGCTGCACGAAGCGATGCGCAGTGCGGGAAGTCGAGCCGGCGCGCCAGTCAACTATGAGCTGTGTGGCAGCGACGAGGATTTCAGCCACCTCGCCACCACGCGCCCCGTCGACTGGGAGTTGCAGGATGACGACGGTGCAAATCAGGTTCTGCGCGTGCGCGTGGGCAAGGGCAGCGTCACCGTCATCAACGCGGTGCCGTTCCGTTCGCGCACCTTCATGCTGGGCGATCACGCTTCGATGCTGGTCAGCGCCACGCAGCTTCGTCGCGGTGACGAAGTCCATTTCCTGTCTGAAGAAGAGCACGCGTCGCTGCTCACGTTGATGTGGATTTTCGGTTGGCCGGTGGTCGTGCTCGCGCTCGCCCTCATCGCGCTCGCGCTGTGGCGAAACAGCGTGCGCTTCGGGCCGCTGAGCGCCGAGCCGGATCGGGCGCGTCGCTCGCTCGCGGAGCAGATTCGCGGCACGGGCCAGTTTGCGCAACGCTTTGGCGGCGGCCGCAGCCTGCATGCCGCCACGGTGCGTGCGTTGAACGAAGCCGCCCAGCGCCGTATCTCCGCGTATCACCAGCTCTCGACAGCCGAACGCGTCGAGGCCGTGTCACGACTTTCGGGCATCGAGTCCGCCGTGCTCGGCCCGGCCATCTATCTCTCTGCTCCGCGGCGTTCACACGAGCTGCGGCAGGCCATCGCGCTGATCGAAACGGCGCGCCGTCGAATTCTGATCGATAAGAAAAGGTCGAGCCATGGAAATTGAGTCCAACACGATCACCAAGGCGGCGGATCTGCTGCAACGGCTGAAGGCCGCAGTGGGTCACGCCATGGTGGGGCAGGACGCAGCCATCGAGCAGGTGCTCATCGCACTCGTTGCGTCGGGCCACGTGCTCATCGAAGGCGTTCCCGGTCTGGGTAAAACGCTGCTCGTGCGCGCGTTGGCGCAGGCGTTGTCGCTCACTCACGGGCGCGTACAGTTCACGCCAGACCTGATGCCGTCCGACATCACGGGACACGCCATGCTGGATCCGTCCACGCACGACCTGCGTGTCGTGCAGGGCCCGGTGTTCACGCACATCCTGCTCGCGGATGAAATCAATCGCGCGCCGGCGAAAACGCAGAGCGCGCTGCTCGAAGTGATGCAGGAATATCAGGTCACGCTGGAAGGCAAGACGATGCCGCTGCCGAAGCCCTTCATGGTGCTGGCGACGCAGAATCCCATCGAAAGCGAAGGCACGTATCCGCTGCCGGAAGCCCAGCTCGACCGCTTCCTCTTCAAAGTGGAAATCGACTATCCGCCGCTGTCGGAAGAAGTGGCGGTGGTCGTGCGTTCGACGTCGAACCAGGCCGGCAATGAGCTGCCGCTGTCGGAAGTGAAGCCGGTGCTGAACGAGCGCGCGGTGCTGAGCCTTCAGCAAATCGCCGGCCATCAGCGCGTCGACGAGCAGGTAGTGGATTATGCGGTGCGCATCGTCCGTGCGACACGCGACACTGCGGGTCTTGCGCTGGGCGCGGGCTCGCGCGGCGCCATCGCGTTGATTCGCGGCGCGCGTGCTGTTGCGCTGATGAACGCGCGTAACTACGTGACACCGGATGATGTGAAGAAAGTCGCGCTGCCGTGCCTGCGTCATCGCATTGCTCTCGCGCCAGACGCTCTGCTCGAAGGCCGAAAGCCCAACGAGCTGTTGACGTCGATCATCGAGAGCACCGCCGCGCCGCGCATGTAACGCGAGCGAAAGACGTCACGTGAGAGTTCGCGCAATACCGGGCCGTATCACCCTGTGGCTGCTGGCTGCGGGCACCGCTGGCGCATTGGTCGCGCTGGTGACGGGCGTGCGGCTGTCTACGGTTTCGCAATTGTCGGCGCTGGGCGTGCTGGCGTTGCTCACCGGCTTCGCCATCGATTTCGTCGTGTCGCGCAAGGCTTGGCGTGCGTCGAACATTCGGTTCGTGCGCCGGCTGCCGCCGGCATTTGCCGTGGGCGTGCAGAAAAACGTGCTGATCGCGCTGGAAGCAGAGGAAGGTGTCGCCTGGAGTTGCCGCGTTTACGATCACGCGGATCCGAGCGTTATCACGATCGGGCTGCCGGTGACGCTCGAGGTGCGCGGAGGCAAGCACGTCGAGATCGAATATCGGGTGACGCCGACGCGACGGGGCGAGATCGTCTTTGAACCCGCAGACCTGCAGGTGCGGTCGCGATTCGGCCTGTGTGAGCTGCTCGAAAGACTCGGCGAACCCGAGCGTAGGCGTGTGTATCCGGACTTCGCGCAGATCGCGCGTTACGCGTGGCTTGCGGGCGATCGCCGGCTGCAGGAAATCGGCATCAAGACCTTCCAGCAGCGCGGCGAAGGCACGGACTTCAAGCAACTCTCCGAGTATCGCTATGGCGACTCGGTCCGGCGCATCGACTGGAAGGCCACGCAGCGTATCGGCAAACCTGTCATTCGTGAATTCCAGGACGAGCGGGATCAAACCGTGTTGCTGATGATCGACAGCGGTCGCCGCATGCGCGCAGACGATCGTAACGACGGTATCGGTACCGCGCACTTCGATCAGGTGCTGAACGCGGTGATGCTGCTGTCATTCGTGGCGTTGAAACAGGGCGATGCCGTCGGCGCGATGACGTTCGGCACGCCGCCGGGTGAGGAGCGTTCGTTCGCTCCGCGCAAGGGTGCGCAGACGCTCGATGCGTTGATGGGCGAGCTCTATGGTGTGCAGCCCACGCCGACGCACTCCGACTATGTCGAGGCGGCGCAGGCGCTGCTGCGTCGATATCCGAAGCGGGCACTCGTCATCGTCATCACGAATTTCCGCGATGAAGACAGCAGCGAGCTGTCACTTGCGCTTCGCTTGCTGAGATCGCGCCACCTGGTGCTGCTCGCGAGCCTGCGGGAGAAAGTGGTTGCGGAGCTCATCGCGCAGCCGCTCGTGTCCGGCGATGTCGCGCTGGACGTCGCGAGTGCGCATCTGTACGAGCAATCCCGCCGGGACGCGTTCATTCGCCTGTCCGCGCGGGACGCGCTCATGGTCGACGCGGAGCCCGAGCGGCTGGGCATCGAGCTGGTGAACCGCTATCACGCGGTGAAGCGAGCCGGGCTGATTTGAGGCGGGCCTGACCTGACGCCGGCCTGATTTGAAGGCGAGCCCGATCGGAGCCTGACGCAATATTTCCGGCGCGCGGTGTCGGTGACGCCGGCTGCCCGCCGTCCTTGTGGCACGACGGCCGTGTTGGCCGTGCGTAGCATCTTGGGGAGAACTCCGATGAACCGTTCGTTGCCTGCCAGCACCCTCGCGGCGCTCATGCTGGTCACAAGCCTCGTCACCATTCCGACCCTAAGTCCCGCGCTCGCCGCCGATAAGCCTGCGGACAAACCTGCCACACAAACCGCGGCCCCCGCCGCCTCGACAGACCCCGTGCCGGCCGGCGCGTATACGCTCGACAAGGCCCACGCGAGCCTGGTGTTCCGGCTCAGCCACCTGGGCTTCTCGCACTACACGGCGCGCTTTACGAAATACGACGCGCAGCTGCAGTTCGATCCCGCCCATCCCGAGGCGTCGCGCGTGACCGTGACCATTGACCCGAAATCGATCGATGCGGACGGCGCGCCGGAAGGATTCATGGCCACGCTCGCCGGGCCGCAATGGCTCGATGCAGCGAAATATCCCGCGATCACGTATCGTTCGACCCGGGTCGAGAAGGTGGGGAGCCATGGCCTGCGCATCAGTGGCGAGCTCGAGCTGCACGGGGTGCGGAAGCCCGTCACGTTGAACGCCGCGTACAACGGGGGCTACGCGAGTCATCCGTTCGAACCGCGCGCACGCATCGGCTTTTCCGCACAAGGTACGCTGAAGCGCTCCGAGTTCGGCATGGGCTTCGGCACGCCCGCACCGGGCAGCACCTTCGGCGTCGGCGACGATCTCGAGATCGTCATCGAATGCGAGTTCTCCGGCCCCGAAACGAACAAACCCTGACGGGAAGGAAAGCGAAAATCATGCTCGAAGGCCGTAAGCGTTGGTGGGCCCTGATCGTCCTGTGTCTGGGCGTGCTCATGATCGTGCTCGATTCGACCATCGTGAACGTCGCGTTGCCGTCGATCCGCGCAGACCTGCGCTTTACCGAGACGTCGCTGGTGTGGGTCGTGAACGCCTACATGCTCACGTTCGGCGGTTGCCTGCTGCTGGGCGGGCGTCTCGGTGATATTTACGGACACCGCAAGTTGTTCCTGCTTGGCATCACGTTGTTCACGGTGGCCTCGCTGGCCTGTGGACTTGCGAATACGCAGGTCCTGTTGATCACCGCGCGCGCCGTGCAGGGTTTCGCGGGCGCTGTGGTGTCGGCCGTGTCGCTTTCGCTGATCATGAACATGTTCACGGAGTCCGGCGAGCGCGCGAAGGCGATGGGCGTCTATGGCTTCGTATGCGCGGCGGGCGGCAGCGTCGGCCTCTTGCTCGGCGGCGTGCTCACGAGCGCGCTCAACTGGCACTGGATCTTCCTGGTCAACCTGCCCATCGGCATCGGTGTGTATGCGCTTTGCATCGTGCTGTTGCCCGCCACTCGTGTGGACGGCACTCATCAGAAGCTCGACATGGCGGGCGCCATCACCGTCACCGCGTCGTTGATGCTCGCGGTGTACGCAGTCGTGAACGGCAATGAGGCAGGTTGGACCTCGGTGCAGACGCTGGTCCTGTTGGCGTTATCGATCGCGTTGCTCATCAGTTTCATCGTCATCGAATCGCGCGTGCTGACGCCGTTGATGCCGCTGGCGCTGTTCAAGCTGCGCAATCTCACTGTCGCAAACATCATCGGCGTGCTTTGGGCGGCCTCCATGTTCGCGTGGTTCTTCATCACCACGCTTTATTTGCAGGCGGTCCTGGCCTTCACCCCGTTTCAGATCGGCCTCGCATTCCTGCCGGCCAATCTGATCATGGCAGCGTTCTCGCTCGGCATCTCCGCGAAGTTGGTGATGCGATTCGGCATCCGACGGCCGTTGGCGATCGGACTTCTGTTCGGCGCCGCGGGCCTTGCGCTACTGGCGCGTGCGCCGGTCGACGCGAACGTGCTGGTGGATGTGCTGCCGGCGATGGTTCTGCTTGGCGTCGCCGCGGGAATTTCGTTCAGCCCACTGCTGCTCGCCGCGATGAACGATGTGAAGCCGACGGATTCGGGTCTGGCATCGGGTGTCGTGAACACCGCGTTCATGATGGGCGGGTCGCTGGGTCTTGCGGTGCTCGCAAGTCTCGCTGCGGGTCGCACCAAAGCGCTGGTCGCTGCGGGCGTCGGGATGCCGCATGCGCTGAATGGCGGGTATCACGCCGCATTTGCTGTGGGCGCGGTTTTCGCCCTCATTTGTGCGTTGCTGGGTGCCACGCTGATTCGTGTGAACGTCAACGCGCCAAGCGGCAACGCTGACGCTGCGCCGGTGGCAACACACTGATCTACATCAGCCCGTAGGGAGCGGACCCCCACCGTCGCGCCTGGGACAAAAAGGCTGGTTTTACCGGCTTTTTTGCGCCGCTTTGCCTGCAACGCCAAGCTCGTGAGTAGGACGCTCCTGACGTGCGTTTACGCCTCGTGTGGATGCCGCGCGCGCGGCGGCGGGACTAACCTGTCTCTCGTCATAACGCTGATGTAAGAGGCATTTCATGGGTAACCAGAATCAGCCGGGTTCGAATCAGAACCCCAACCAGAATCAGAACCAGGACAACAAGCAGGGGACGAATCGTCCGGCGCAGCAGGAACAGAGCGGCAATCGGCCCAACGATCCGAATCGGCAGCCGGGACAGAACGACGGCGGCCAGCAGGGGAATCGTCAGCCGGGCGCAGGCTCACAGCCGAATCGCCAGCAGGAACAGCAGGGCGACAAGCGCAACCAGCCGCAGAGCGATCAGAGCGATCGTAAGGAAGGCGGCAAGGCAGGAGAGTCCGGTGGTTCCGGCTCGAGCTCGGGTTCGCGCTGATCGCGCGTAGCCGGCGCAGAGGGGCCGCCATTCGCGGCCCTCTCTGCATCTCGATAGCCGAACCTGGACCGTTCCATCCCCCAACATCTGCAACGAGGAGATTGATCATGGCGACCGCAACAGGGCACACCTCTGCCATCCGCGCCAAGAAAGTCATCGGCACGACCGTGAAAGATACGTCTGGCCGCAAGATCGGTGAGATCGAAGACGTGGTGCTCGACAAGCAGTCGAACAACATCATGTTCGCCGTGGTGGGCTTTGGCGGCTTCCTCGGCATGGCCGAGAAGTTCCATCCCATTCCGTGGGCCTCGCTGGATTACAACCCGAGCGAAGGTTCTTACGTCGTGAACTATACGAAAGAGCAGCTGCAGGCTGCGCCGGCGGGCTCGATTGACGAGCTCACCCGCGATGACGGCGTGTCGTTCCGCGACCGTGCTTATGATTACTACAAGGCGCCCCGTTACTGGGATCGCGCGCACTAAGCTACGGTACTGAGGAGCGCGCCTACGCGCGACTCACGCGTCCCTTGTCCGGCATTCGCTCGAGCGAGCGGACGAGGGACGCATGTTTTTGGCGGGTGATGCGCGTTCGCGCCACTGGCCGCGACTATCGTCTCTTATCCGTTGACCGCCGGCCTGCCCGCCAATTGCGATCGCTGCGCTTCAACTGTCCGGTTCCCTGCGGATCGCCCACGTCTGTCGTACGGCGATCTTCATGCGTTTCAAACCGGCACGTGCAGCTCGAGGGAAACGTGCACATGGTGAGCGGCAATGTCGGGGCTTCCGACAACAGGAATCGTTGATGACGGATTGCGATGGCCGCTGAGCAGGATGCGCGGTTGGGAACGACAGAGACGGCTTGGTAGGGTTTCTCGGACCGTAACGTCACGCCCCGGGTGGCTGACATCGTCGCCCACCGGTTGAGAATCTTTTCGAACAATCGACCCACACATGCCTCGCAAAGCATCCTGCCTTGTTGAGTCAGTAGCATGTATGACAAAACGAGTTCGCGCCAGCCGCCAAACGGGCGGCGCGATGTAGGCCGCCGCTGACGTTGAGTGCGGCGTGCACGCGACAGAACCCGTGAGCCGAGGCTACGATCACGCCTGGGGCAACTACTTACGCAGGAGGCGAGGCGCGTGATGTCGGATTCCTCTTCAGTCAGAAAGCCCGGTGTGTTCTATGCCGTGACGGACGAAGGTGTAGAGCTGCCGATTGTCGACATCACCCATCCTGAGTTCGCGCTATCGATCGACGCAGCGGAGCAGCAGCGTCTCGTAGACCGTTGGCTCGCCGAGCAAGCGCCCTTCCGGCGTCTGCCGAACTGGCTGCGAGGAGCGTTGATGAAGCTCGCGCTGCGCCGGTCGGTGCTGGGACGTGCGCTCGGCACGGCGAGCGGCACTTACCTGAGCGGCCTGAACACCTATCTCATGAAGCTCGGCCCGAATAACCTCGAGGCCGTGACGCGCGAGCGCATCGATCTGCGCATCGCGGCTTCGGTGCCGATGCTATCGATCCGGCTTCGACTTCAGGACGTAGCGTCGTTGCTCGCGGAATTCATGACGCCGGTGCTGCTTGCAGAACCGGGCCGGCCTGTTCATCTGCTCAACATTGCCGGCGGCCCGACGATGGACAGCCTGAACGCGCTGATCCTGTTGAAGCGGGATCGCCCGGAAGCCCTGGTGAATCGTCGTATCACGATTCTCGTGCTCGATCTGGACACGGCCGGTCCGGCGTTCGCCTCGCGCGCGCTGGCTGCTCTCAGTGTCCCGAACGGGCCGCTTCACGGGCTGAACATCGAGCTTCACCATCGTTCATACAACTGGGCGCGTGCGGCGGACCTCGCGCCCGTGCTCGATGCGGCAAAGAAAGAAGGCGCGTGGGTCGGGGTGAGCTCGGAGGGCGGATTGTTCGATTACGGCTCCGACGAAGAGGTGGTCGCGAATCTTCAGGTCCTGCGAGCCAGCGCGGGCCTGGTCGTGGGCTCGGTGACGCGCAACGACGATCTGATGCGAGGCATGCTCGCCGCGAGCACTGTGACGCTGCGGCCGCGGGGGCACGTGGCTTTCGGCGCGCTTGCGAGGACTGCGGGATGGCGTGTGGCGCGTGTCATCGAGCGGCCGGTGTGCGACCAGGTCGCGTTGTTGCCGGGCTCGGGCTAAGCTTCGCATCCCGCTTCTGGAGCAACCGTCATGGCTGACGAAACACGTCCCCCTCTGCCTCCCTTTACGCAAGACACTGCGCTCGTGAAAGTGCGCGCGGCGGAAGACGGCTGGAACGGCCGCAATCCGGAGAAGGTCGCGCTCGCGTATACGGAAGACAGCGTGTGGCGCAATCGAGCTGAATTCCTGCAGGGCCGCGCCGCGATCGCCGCATTCCTCAAGCGCAAATGGGCGAAAGAGCTCGACTACCGGCTCATCAAAGAGCTGTGGACGTTCGGTGGCAATCGCATTGCTGTGCGCTTCGCATACGAATGGCATGACGATTCGAACAACTGGTTCCGCTCGTACGGCAACGAGAACTGGGAGTTCGACGAGCGCGGGCTGATGCGCCGTCGCATTGCGTCGATCAACGACCTGCCCATTGCTGCGAGTGAACGCAAGTTTCAATGGGCGGCACCGGGGCCGCGGCCGGCGGATCATCCGGGCCTGTCAGAGTTGGGTTTGTAGTGCTGTTCATTTGATTTGCGACCGGGCTCACGCCCCTATGTCGGATGCTACGTACGCAAAAGGGACGGGTACGACTTAACGCGGTCGGCGCGCAATGGGAAGGTGAGCCCACTCGAAACGGATGGGCTGAACATGACGACGCGCAAGCCGAACCTGCTCTACGTAGCCGATGCCGCAACTCCCTGGCTGCAGCTCGCGGTAGTCTCGATCGCACCGAACTCTTTGCAGCAGCACGCCAGGCAGTGGCAGTCCACGCGCGCTCATGCGCCGCGTCACTACGACGCTGCCGTACTTTCCGCGACACGCAAGCACTAGATAAAAATGAAGGGTACCTACGCGCCCGCGACCGCCGATCGAATGGAATCCAGGTAGCGGGCGCGACGGGTGTCATCGATCCAGGCGACCGTGAACGCGTTGTTCACGAGCTGCACGATCTCCTCGCGGGTCATGCCGTCGTCCATCAACGCTGCGTAATTCTCGTTCATGTAGGCGCGGAAATATGCCGGGTCATCCGAATTCACCGTCGCGCGCAGGCCGAGCTCGAGCATGCGCCGAATCTGTTTGGTGGTGAGATCCTGCACGCAGAAGCGGTTGGAGACCGGACACACCGTCAGGCCCAGGCCGCGTTCTTTGATCGTGGCGCACAGCGCAGGATCCTCCAGCGCGTTCACTCCATGATCGATGCGATCCACGCCGATGGTATGCAGGACCTGATGGATGTGAGTGAGCGTGTTCTGCTGGTTCACATCACAATGCATCGTGAGCTTGTAGCCGTACTCGCGCGCCTTGCGGAACACTTCCGCGAACTTCAACGGCGGATTGTTCTTCTCGTCTGAATCCAGTCCCACACCGACGATCCAATGCCTGAAGGGCAGGGATTGCTCGAGGGTTTCCATCGCGGACTCCGCGCTCATGTCACGCAGGAAGCACATGATGAGCTGCGATTCAACGCCGAGCTCCAACGCCGCACGTTCCTGCGCGCGTCGGATGCCACGAATGACCGTGCCGAATTCGACGCCGCGTGACGTATGCGCCTGCGGATCGAAGAACGGTTCCACGTACACGACGTTCTGGCTCGCCGCTTTCCTGAGGTAGGCCCACGTGAGGTCGAAGAAGTCGCCTTCATCCTGGAGCACGTGCATCGCCTTGTAGTAGATCGTCAGGAACGACGGCAGGTCGTGGAAGTCGTAGGCGGCGAGCAGGGCCTCGACCGAATCGAACGGCAGGTCGATGTTGTTCTTGCGCGCGAGCTGGAAACTCAGCTCCGGCTCGAGCGTGCCTTCGAGGTGGACGTGCAGCTCGGCCTTCGGCAGTCGCGCGATGAAACTGTTCATGGAAAACCCCGGGGTCAAAAACGGTCCCGGGTACCGTATGCAAAGCCCGTACCGACCCGCCTGAATCTTTCGGAGTATGTCCGTAGAGGGACCTGCAGCTCGTTCTCCATCGACACTCTTTGTCACTCGTGCGGCCGACGCGGCGGCGTGCGTCGCGCCCTAAGGTATGCCTCGCCGGACTACGGCAGAACGAGTGAATTCGGGAGACGAGAGATGAAGACGATCAAGAGGCTGGTTGGAGTGGCTGCGTTGGGGACGATTGCCTTGCAGGCGCTGCCTGCGCTGGCACAAGGCGCTCCAGCCGCTGGTCAGCAGGAAGTGGATGTCTATGCGGGCGAGCTGTTCGGCGACGATGTCACGGACCGTGCCGTGTCGGGCCAGACTCCGAAGCTCGATGACGACATCACGTACGGCGTGCGATACAGCTACAGCATTACCGATGCGCTGGGCATCGAAGCATCCGTGGGTCGCAGCCAGAGCTCGGTAACGAAAGTTGCGGGCGGCGACATCGACCTGGACCTCACGACTATCGACGTCGACGCCGTGTGGAATTTCAATAACGGCACGCGTTTTTCGCCGTATGTGCTCGCCGGCGTCGGTTACGCCTCGGCCGATCTGGACCGACCGATTATCGGCACCGTGGGCGCTCAGCCCGTCTCCATCCAGGATGACGAAGGCTTCACGCTCAACGCGGGCATCGGTGCGAAGTATTTCATCACCGACAACTTCCTGATCCGTGCCGAGGCGCGCTATCGCTACCTCGACAAGGTGGTGGATCGTTTCGACGATTCGCTGAATACGGTGGAAGCCACGCTGGGTGTGGGCTATCGCTTCTGATGTGCTGAGTTGATGCGCTGAGTTGATGTAGAGAAAACGCGGCGGGCGTTCGTCCCGCCGCCTTTTCCGGTATCGTGCCCGGCGTGACATCACGTTGGGCGGTCATCGTTATTCCTTGTGCGGTGGTCGTCGGCCTCGGACTGCTGTGGAAGTTCACGCCGCTGGCGAACTTCGTCGAGCCTGACCGGCTCGCCGCAGAGGTCGAGCAGCTTTCGAGCGCACGCGTCGCGCCGCTCATCGCGGCCGCATGTTTCGCGGCAGCTGCCACGGCGATGGTCCCCTTGCTGCTGCTGATTACAGCGACGGCGCTCGTCTTCAAGCCCGCGCTCTCCATTCCCATCTGCCTCATCGGTTCGATGCTCAGCTCCGCGGTGCTTTACGCGGCGGGCGCAAAGTTCGTGCGGGGTGCTGCGAGTGAGGCTTTCGGCCCAACGCTCGAGAAGCTGCGCAACGCGCTGCATTCGCGCGGCATCGTCGCCATCGCCACCATTCGAATGCTGCCGATCGCACCGTTCGGCCTGATCAACGTGGCGGCCGGATCCATCGGCGTTCGCTTTCGCGACTTCATGCTGGGCACCGCACTGGGCCTCGCGCCGGGGACGGTGCTGATTTGTCTGTTTGGGCAACAGGTGAAATCGCTCTGGCAAAACCCGACTCCCGCGGGCGTGCTGACAGCGGTCGCGCTCGTCATCGCCTGGATTGCGCTTTCGCTCCTTCTGCAACGAGTGTTGACGAGACGAAAGACCTGACCTGACCGGGCGCGCGCGAATGACTCGCGCGATGGCGCACACGTTGTCGCGTGTTTCTTTCGCTTCGACGCGCGACTCGCCGGGCCAGAGATTGGAGTTGGGAAATCATGTCTCATTACTGCCACGGCTGAATAAAACTGTTGGCAGCCCCCTACGTGATCGGTGCATGCTCGTCAGCTGTGTGGAGACACACGTTTGCTTGTTACAACACCAATTACAGGGGAGAAACACTGTATGAGAAAAAGGAAATCCCGCCGCAGGGCTGCCCGTCTCGCAATCGGTGCGGCTGTGGTGGCTCTGCCACTCGGCAGCGCTATTGCGGCCGATGACACCGCGGAGGTCGTCGTGACGGGTTCGCGCATCGCGCGAGCTTCGGACTTCGACAATCCATCGCCCGTCGTCACCGTGACCCATGACGCCATCGAGAAGTCCGGCTACAGCAACTTGCAGCAGCTGATGGAGCGCATTCCGGTCAACGGCAACGGCGCATTCTCGACTCGCGGCAACAACCAGGATTCCACCGCAAATGGTGCATCCTCGATCAGTTTGCGCGGACTTGGTGCAGACGCGACTCTCGTTCTCGTGAACGGCCGGCGCGTCGCGATCAGTGCTTTCGCCGAGAACATCACCACCAATTTCGTTGACATCAACAGCATTCCCGTCGCCGCCATCGAGCGCGTGGAAGTGCTGAAAGACGGCTCGTCGGCCATCTATGGCTCGGACGCTGTCGCGGGTGTGGTGAACATCGTGCTTCGCAAGGACTTCGAGGGTTTCGAGGCCTCGGCCGGCTACGGCAGCGTAACCTCGGGCCCGTACGACGAGCGCACGGCGTCGGCCATCTGGGGCCACGGCGACGACAATTCGAACGTCACGGTGATCTTCGACTACTTCAAGAACACCACGCTCGCCAACGTCGATCGGGGTTCGCTCGGCACGGCAAACCAGACGGCGCGCGGCGGCGAAGACTTCCGATCATCGCGCGGCTATCCCGGCCGCTTCATCGTCGATGGCGTCACGCGTCGCGATCCGGCGTGTCCGGCCAGCAGCACTGCTGGCGAAACCTGTGTGTACGACTTCGGTCCGTGGAACCTGCTCATCCCGAAGGCCGAGCGCACCGGACTCCTGTTGCTCGGTCATCAGAACATCTCGTACGGCATGGAGGTGTTCACCGAAATCGCAGCTCAACACAACACGTCCTTCGCGCAGGGCGCGCCGACGCCGCTCGATGAAACGGCGTTGCTGACGGTTCCCGTGACCCATCCGAACAATCCGTTCCCGGGCGCGACGAGCATCCAGATCGGCCGCTATCGCACCGTCGATGCCGGTCCGCGTCAGTGGAATATCGAGACGGACAACCTGCGCGGCGTGCTCGGCCTGCGCGGCTCGCTGTTCGATTCCTGGAAGTGGGAAGTCTCGGCGCAGCGTGCGCGCAGCGAGTCCGACCAGACCGGCGATCGCTCGCAAGGCTGGGTGCGCACAGACTTTCTGCAGCAGCAGATCAATCTCGGTCTCTACAACCCGTTCGGTGGCGTGCAGAACCCGCCGAACGTGATCGACGCGATCACCACGAGCCTGGTGCGTCGTGGCCGTTCGCAGCTCAAGAACTACGACAGCCAGATCACGGGCGACCTGTTCGAGCTGCCGGGAGGCACGGTGAAGATGGCGGCCGGTGCCGAATATCGCGAGGAGAGTATTCGCGATACACCGGACGACCAGTTTCAGCGCGGCCTGATCTTCGGCACCGAAGCGGTGGCTGCGGCGGCCTCGCGCAACGTGTGGGCGGCGTTCGTCGAGCTGTCCGTGCCGATCGTGAAGAGCCTCGAGCTGTCGCTCGCCGGCCGTTACGACGATTACAACGACGTGGGCAACTCCACCAATCCGAAGGTGGCGCTGCGCTGGTCACCGATCGACACGTTGGCGCTGCGCGCTTCGTGGGGCACCGGATTCCGTGCGCCGTCGCTTGCGCAGATCGGCCTCGGGCCCTCCCAGGAATCGCAGTTCTTCAACGATACCTATGGTTGCGCGGTGAATCCGGCGTATTGCGGAGCGCTCGATTACAACCTGATTTTCGCGGGTAATCCGAACCTGAAGCCGGAAGAGTCGGAGTCGCTGAACATCGGCGCCGCGTGGAAGCCCACGTCGGATGTCGAGCTGAGCCTGGATTACTGGGACATCAAGCAGGAAAAGAAAATCGACGAGGTGCCGTTCGGCTTCCTCTACAGCGAGTTCTGCAACGACCAGAACAGCACGGTGTGCCTGCGTGGCGCGCCGCTGCCGGGCCAGAGGTTGGGGCCGCTTCAGTTCATCAACACGAGCTTCATCAATATCGGTGAGCAGAACGCATCGGGTATCGACCTCGGCGCCTACTGGGCCATGGAGCTGCCGGCGGGCAAGTTGACGATGAACCTGGCCTACTCGCGCCTGCTCAACTTCGAGAAGGTCGAGCTGAACCAGGCCGGCACGGCGTTCGTGACCCGTTCGCTCGAAGGCGAGTACGAGTATCCCGAAGACCGCGCGACGCTCTCGGCGGACTACAGCAACGATATCTGGGGCGTGTACGCAAACGTCGCTTATATCGGCTCGTTCCAGGATACGCCGGACTTCGACTTCGACGGCATCCTGGACTACGACACTCACGAATCGCGCAAGGTGGGTTCGTTCACCACGCTCAACCTGCAGGCTCGCTACACGGGCTTCAAGAACGTGAAGCTGCTGGCCGGGCTGGACAACGCGCTCGACGAGAAGCCGCCGTTCGCGATCGGCGATGGCGATGCGGACCTGTACGGCTATGTGCAGAACATCCACAACCCGCGCGGCCGCTTCTGGAACGCGAAGGTGGTGTTCAGCTTCTGAGTGCGGACGACCTCGGTTGAGGTTCAGGCGGGGCGCGTGAGGCGCCCCGCATTTTTTTAAACGGGCAACTTGTCCGGATTGAGCGTGCTGAAAACGTCGAGAATGCGCGCTCCGTCGGTCTGGATGGACATCACCGACAGCAGTCGCCCGTCTGCGTAATAGAGCGCGAGTCCCGCCTCGCCATTCACCCGGATGTGTTCGAAGTGCAGCTGATCGATGTGCGCTCCGATGACGCCCAGCGCGAATCGAGCCACGTGCTCCGCACCCACCACCGGTTTGAGCGCCGCGCGCGCCTTGCCACCGCCGTCGGAAACCCAGGTCGCATCGCTGGCCAGCAGGCTCATCAGCGCCTCTTTGTCGTGCGCCATGATCGCTTGCACGAATCGGTCGAGCAGCGACGTGCGCGCTTCTTCGCTCACTTGCACGCGCGGACGTTCTTCGTGCACGCGCTTTCGCGCGCGGCTCACGAGCTGGCGGCAGGCCGCTTCGCTCTTGCCGAGCGTCTGCGCGATTTCGTCGTAACCGCTGTCGAACACTTCGTGGAGCAGGAAGGCAGCGCGTTCTTCCGGCGCCAGTCGTTCGAGCACCACGAGGAACGCGACGGACAAGCTCGACGCAAGCTCGGTCGCGACATCTGCCGCAGGTGAGGTGGACGTCACGAGCGGTTCTGGTAACCACGGGCCCACGTATGCTTCGCGCTCGACTTTGGCCTGCCTCAGGCGATCGATCGCAAGCCGGGTGACGGCGGTGACGAGCCACGCTTCGGGGGAGCGGATTTCTTCCGTGGGCGCGCGGTGCCAACGCAGGTAAGCGTCCTGCACGATGTCGTCCGCGTCACTGCGTGAACCCAGCATGCGATAGGCGACGCCGCGCAGCCGGGAGCGGTGATGTTCGAAGGTGGTGGCGCGGGTGTCCACGAGCGGTGTCCTGGGGCCTGGGTGACCTTTCAGACGGGGGAGCGGTGACAGTTGTGACACACGATGGCCTCTTGAGCCGGGCGGCGAAGACCCCTTATTTCGTCGCCGCACCCTTCACATCACGCCCACCATCCGCAGCCCCACTCGCAGCCGGCTGACTCTGCTCCTCCAACACCTTCGCCAACGCATCCCGCGTCTCAGTCGCCTTGTCCTTTCCTTCGCCGGGCGGATACGCCAATACCGAGCGATCCAGTAATGCCAACGCCTTGTTCGGGTCACGGTCGACGCCGTCACCGACGAGATATTTGCGGCCCAGTGCATACAGCGCGTCCGGCTGTTCCTTCGCGGCGGCCGCTTCGAAATGCTTGAGCGCTTCTTCCGGGTTGCGCCGCGCTCCGTCGCCCACCGAGAGCATCACGCCCGCGTAGTACTCGGCATCCGCATCGCCGGCGCGCGCCGCGCGCTGGAAATAATCGAGCGCCTTCGGGAAATCGTTCTTGGAGTAGGCCTCTTTGGCGATTTCGAGCGGCGTGGTCGGCACCTTCGTACCGGGCAGCGCGCGAGCGGCGGCGCGGGCGGCGGCTTGCTTGTCGTCAGTGCAACCGGTGAGCGGGGCCACGATGATGGCCGATACGGTGAGGCAGAGCAGGGCGAACTTCGGGAGCTTTTGCATGAGCGGAACGCTATACGGGTGAGGCGCGCGAATCAAACTTGTGACAATTGTAATGCCACGGCTGAAGATCAAAAGCAGCGGAACCCCGGAACCCGCAACCGGCACCTAGCAACCCAACGCCCAACGCCCAACGCCCAACGCCCAACGCCCAACGCCCAACGCCGAGCGCCCAGCGCCCAGCGCCCAGCGCCCAGCGACCCAGCACCAGCGACCCAGCACCCAGTGACTTAGCGCGAAGCGACTTAGCACCCAACCCTGCAACCCCCCACCCACCTTCAACCCACCACCGCTCCCAAACCAGGCATACCGGTTGCTCGATCCCCAATCTATGTCCTCCAGCAAAGCCACCAGCCAGTCCCGCTCCGTCGTTTATGCCGCTACGCTGGCCAACCTCTGTATCGCCGCGACCAAGTTCTTCGCCGCCGCAATGACCGGCAGCTCGGCGATGCTCTCGGAGGCAATCCATTCCGTGGTCGACACCGGCAACCAGCTGCTGTTGCTGCTGGGGTTGAAGCGCAGTGAGCGACCGGCCGACGAGCAGTTCCCGTTCGGCTACGGCAGGGAGCTGTATTTCTGGAGCCTGATCGTCGCGATCCTGCTCTTCGGGGTCGGCGGTGGAATGGCGGTTTACGAAGGCGTCACGCACCTGCTTCGTCCGCAACCGCTGCAGGACGCGTTCTGGGCGTATGTCGTGCTCGGCGCTTCTGCGGTGTTCGAAGGGATTTCATTCACCATTGCCGTTCGCGAGTTGCGCAAGAAGCCGGGGCCTCCCGCGCTCTGGTTACGCGTTCATCGAAGCAAAGATCCTTCCGTGTTCACCGTGCTGCTCGAAGATATGGCGGCGCTGCTCGGTATCTTCACTGCGCTGATTGGCGTGCTGGTCAGTCACCTTCTGGACAATCCAGCCGTCGATGGCATCGCTTCGATCGTCATCGGCCTGATCCTGGGCGCGGCGGCTTTCGCGTTGGCCTTCGAGAGTCGCGGCCTGTTGCTGGGAGAAAGTGCCAGCCCCGAAATAGTCGCGAGCGTGCGCAAGATCGCTTCGAGCGACCCGGCGGTTCGCTCGGTGTGCGCGTTGCTGACGATGCACATGGGCCCGGATGAAGTGCTGCTGAATCTCGAAGTGATCCTGAAGCCGTCCGTCTCCGCGCAGGAGCAGCTTGCAGCCGTCGCGCGCATTGGCAAGGCGATTCGCGCGCAACATCCGGCGATCCGGCGGATCTTTATCGAGGCACATGCGGCCGACGCCGAGCAACGGTTGCAGCAGGCGCCGGCGGCTTGAGTGCGCGCCGCCGGTCGCGCGGCGCGGCCGCCTTTTCAGGCCGGCGGGCCGAGCGCGACTCGTAGATGGGATTGCCGCAGCAAGCGGAACTTCCCAGCCAGCTGGACGATAGACTCTCATGAGCTCCAGCCCTCGTTTGTCCCCGCGCACCCATACCGTTCTGCGACGCACGGGAATCGGGCTTGGCATAACGCTAGGCGTGTTGATCGCCGTCGTGCTTCTCGTGCTGGCGTTTGCAGACTGGAACGCTCTCAAGCCGCACATCGAACGTTTCGCATCCAGCGCATCCGGGCGAACGGTGAAAATTGCCGGCCCGCTGAATGTGTACATCTGGTCCTGGACGCCCCGGGCGGAGGTGCAGGGACTGACGATCGGCAATCCGCCGTGGGAGGCGAAGAGCCCGTCCGCGAAGCCCATGCTGCAGGTCGATCGCTTGCTAATTCAGGTCAAGCTGTTGCCGTTGTTCAAGGGCGACGTGATTCTTCCGCGTGTCGAGGTCATCCATCCCCGGGTTTACCTGCACCGGGACGCCTCTGGCCGCGCCAACTGGACGTTCGAGAGCACCAAGCCCACGAACGCGCGCGCGGAAGACCCGCCGAAACTTCCGGTGATCCGCGACTTTTTGATCCAGGACGGCTTGCTCGTGCTTCACGACGAGATCCTGAAGCTGAAAGTCGACGGCACCGTCCAGGCGCACGAGAAGTCATCACAGCAGGATCCGAAGGCCTTCCGCATCAAGGGCAAGGGGACGCTGAACGACAAGCCGTTCGAGATGAACATCGCCGGCGGCGCGCTCATCAATCTCGATCCGGACCATCCTTACCCATTCGATCTCGCCATTTCCGCGGGCGATATTCGCGTTGCGGCCAATGGTGACGTTCACGAGCCGTTCGATCTCGGCCAGCTCACATTGAACGTGCGCACGAGCGGCAGCGACCTCGCAGATCTGTATTACCTCACGCAGCTCGCGTTGCCGAACACACCGCCGTATCAGCTCGCCGCCCGCATCGAGCGAAACGGCCAGAAGGTCAGCGTTACGAATCTCACTGGCATCGTGGGGCACAGCGACCTCAGTGGCACGCTCGCGGTCGATCTGTCGCGCAAGCGGCCTTCGATCTCCGGCGATCTCGTGTCGAAAGAACTGCGGCTGAGCGATCTCACCGCGTCGGTCGGCGCCAAACCGAAGACAGCCGGCAGCATCGAGGGGGAAACGACCGAGGCACCGCCGACCGTCACAAAAACCTCGAAAAAAGCAGCCGAAGACTCACCGCCCCCTGTGGATGCGCGACTGTTCCCCGACTCGCATCTGCAAGTGAACCGCGTGCGCGCGATGGATGCCGATGTGAAATTCCGCGCCGACCGCATCGTCGCCGGCTCCCTGCCGATGAAACAGGTGAGCTTCCATATCAAGTTGGATGACGGCGTCCTCGCGATCGATCCGTTTTCCTTCGATCTGCCGCAAGGCAAGTTGAGCGGCACTGCGCGTATCGACGCGCGCGGCGCGCAGCCGTATACGCGGCTCGACATTCGCGTGAAGGACATCCAGCTCGATCAGCTGAAAGGGAAAGCGCCTGACGCGAAACCGCCGCTCGGCGGCGTGTTGCAGGCTCGCGCGGTGCTCGAAGGGAAGGGCGATTCGTTGCACGAGCTCATGGCAAATGCAGACGGCCGCGTCATCGCGGTGCTGCCTCGAGGTGAAGTGCGGGCGGCGTTTGCGGAGCTGACGGGCATCAACGTCGCGCGCGGCGTCGGGCTCTTGCTGAAAGGCGACGCGGAACGTGCGGAAGTGCGCTGTGGTGTTGCGCAGTTCGGCGTGGAAGACGGTGTCATGCGCGCGCAGAACGTGGTGTTCGATACGGAGAACGTGAGGATCACCGGGCACGGCGAAGTTCGTCTCGGTCCCGAAGAGCTGGATCTGTCGATCAAGGGGCAGCCCAAGAAACTGCGGCTCGCGCGACTGCGCACCCCCGTTGAAATCAACGGCCACCTGCTCGATCCGAGTATCGGCGTGAATGCCGGCGAGACGCTGAAGCAGGGCGCAATAGCCGTCGCGCTGGGTGCCGTGTTGACGCCGCTGGCAGCGGTGCTTGCGTTTGTCGACCCGGGCCTGGCGAAGGACGAGAACTGCGTGGCGTTGTTGCAAAACGCCGAGCAGGCCGCGCCGGGGACTGTTTCGAAGCCAGCGCAGAAGACCGCGGAGGCCGCCGCTTCGCCCCGCCTCTAGAACCGGACGTCGGCTGCCGCAGTGGGCCGTCGCCGCGACGGCCACTCGATCATCGTCTAAGGATCGCCGCCGTCAGTCTGCAGTCAGCTTCGGCGCGCATCGTCTCACTCACTGGTTCAACAGGAGTGAGACGATGACTACACGTTATTTGAAGCTCGTGACTGCAGCGGCGCTCGTTGCCGGTGCGGCGGGACGCGCGACTGCGGCCGATCAGGCGAGTCCCTGGAGTCTGTCGATCCTCGGAGGCGATTCGGTTTCCGAGTCGGGATCCTTGCGATCGTCGTCCAGCACATCGATCGCCGACCTCGGCGCAATAGACCCGCCGCTGGCCGGTGCAACAGGCACGCTGTCGCTCGACAAGCTGCGTTACGAGGATATGTTTCGACGCCGCTTCGACACCGGTCTCGAGCTCGACTACAGCGTCGATACCAATCTTCAGGCCTACGGCCGCTTCGGCTATGAATCGCTCGGCGGGCGTTCGCGTCGAGTCGGTTCGATCTCGAGCGAGTCGCTCGCCACGTCCGATCCGTTGACGGCGCGATTCTCGGATGCAGACAACATGTCCTTCGAGCTCGGCTCGCGTTACTACTGGCAGATGCCGGGCAACTGGCGGCCCTTCGCCGGCGCCGCGCTGGGTGCCACGCATCTCGACGGAATCCGCGCGAGCTTCACCTCACCGGGCACCGATATCGATCTGAACAATGCGCGGTTCACGCGCAGCGGCACCGTGTTCAGCCAGAGCGTCGAAACCGGCGTCGAGTTCAATCCCGCGGACAACTTCGGTCTGCGGCTCGGCATCGATGCGGACCATACGAGCAGTCCGCGCGGAGTCGATGACCCCGGACTCGCTGCGCTGGGGATCGACACTCAGGACACACACGGACGCTGGTCCTTCCCGCTGTCGATCGCCGCAAACTACCGGTTCTAGCCGCCGTGCGTGTCTTGGTTGTACGCGTAGTATGCTGATCTCATGCGTGTGCTGGTTGTCGAAGATGATCGAGTCGTCGGCGACGCCGTCCAGCGAGCCCTGGTCCTGCAGGGCTTCGCGGTCGACCACGTCGAAAGCGCCGAACGGGCGCGCGTCGCGCTGCACGCCGACGACTTCGATCTTGCCATCGTCGATATCGGGCTGCCGCGTGACGATGGCCTGCAACTGGTTCGCGAGCTGCGCCGGAAAGGGCGCAATCTGCCGGTGCTGATGCTCACTGCGCGCGATGGACTGTCGGACCGGGTGATGGCGCTCGATCTCGGCGCCGACGATTACCTCACCAAACCCTTCCAGATCGCGGAGCTGCTGGCGCGATGCCGTGCGCTCGTGCGGCGGGCCAATGGGGTGGCGACTACGAAGTTGACGCTGGGCACGCTGGAGCTCGATCTCGCGCATCGCGAAGTCACGTGTGCCGGCGTCGCACTGGATCTCACGCGCCGCGAATGGTCCGTGCTCGAATGTCTCGTCCTCAATGCGGGACGCATCGTGTCGAAAGAGAAGCTCATGAGCGCGATCACGAGCTGGAGCGACGACATCACGCCCAACGCAGTCGAAGTGTATGTATCGAGACTGCGCGGCAAGCTCGGCGACGCGGCCGTGATCCGCGTCATTCGTGGACTGGGGTATCGGCTCGATGACGTCCGCACCTGATCGCGCGCCTTCCATTCATCGGCGCTTGCTCGCGCTGCTAGTCGTGCCCGCAACGCTCGTCCTGCTGGCGGGGGCGGCAAGTGATTTCCTGTCTGGCATCAAGCCGGTTCGGGACGCTTACGATCGCGCGCTCGCGGATGCAGCGCTCGCCATTTCGGGCCACGTGCGCGCGCATGCGGACGGTCGTGTGAACGTGGTGTTGCCAGAAGAAGCGATCGCGGTGCTGCGGACAGACTCCACCGACACAGTCTATTTCCGGGTCACCGGCCCGAACGGTGCGTTCCTCGCCGGCGATCAGGATTTGCCGAGTCCGCCGTCGCTCGCGAAAAATCCCGCGTTCCACGATGTGGCGTTTCGCGGGCGGCCGGTACGAGTCGCCACTTATCGGACCTCGACGAGTGCCGGCGACGTCACGATCACCGTCGGCGAGACGTTGAACAAGCGCGCGCAGGTGCGCGAAAGCCTGCTCTTCTCGATGCTGAGCACCGACCTCGTGGAGCTGGGCCTGATCCTCGCGCTCGTCTGGATCGCGGTGGGCCTGTCGCTCCGGCCGCTCAACGAGCTGCGTCAGCAGGTGGCCAAGCGCTCGCCGCGGGATCTCGAGCCCATCGCGAGCCACACGGTGCCCGGCGAAGTGCGCACTGTCGTCGACGAGCTCAACCGACTCTTCGCGACCATCGCGCTCAGCAGCCGCGCGCAACAACAGTTTCTGGAAAGCGCCGCGCATCAGCTGCGTACGCCGCTCGCGGGCATTCAGGCGCAACTCGAGCTGTTGATCGCGGAACATCCGGCGTCCTCGACGCGCGAGCGCCTCGCGCTCACTCTCAGCGCGACCCAGCGACTTTCGCACACCACGCAGCAGCTTCTGGCACTGGCGCGTTCGGAGCACGCGGCTTCGACGTACAACGATTTTCGCGCGGTGGATCTCGCAACGATTGCCGAGTCCTGCGTGACGGATTTCGTCAGCCGTGCTGTGGCTGCCGGCATCGATCTGGGTGCGGAGCTGGGGCCGGCGCAAGTGGAAGGTGTCGCCTGGTTGCTGGGCGAAGCGCTGAGCAACCTCATCGACAACGCCATCACGTACACGCCGGCAGGCGGTTCCGTGACCGTACGGTGCGGCCGGCTCGGCGATGCCATGTTCGTTGAAGTCAGCGATACCGGCAGCGGCATTCCGCCGGAGGAGCGCGGACGCGTGTCGAGCCGATTCTTCCGCGGCATTCAGGCGCGCGGCACGGGGAGTGGACTCGGACTCGCCATCGTCGCCGACGTGGCTCGCCTGCACGGTGCGCTTTTCACGATCAATGCGGGCGCGGAAGAACGCGGCACCTGCGTCCGCCTGCAATTTGCGTGAACCCTCTGAGCCGCCCGGCGATTGAGGGCGTCTTTGTGGTGTCACCTCGCGTGCAATGGTCTACTTGACCTATTCGCCCGCCACATTCCTGCGGTATGGTCAGCCCAGCCATGGATACCAATTCCCCCGGACCTAGCCGCGAGTCTCTGCTGGGCGCGCTCTACGAAGCCGCAGAGCTCGAACACAACCTGATGTGCACCTACCTGTACGCGGCGTTCAGCCTGCGAAGCGGGGAGGACGAGGGCCTGTCGAAAGACGAGTCCGTCGCCGTGGCGCGCTGGCGCCAGGCCATCATCGATGTGGCCATCGATGAGATGGGCCATCTCGCCGCCGTCTGGAATATCACCGCGGCCCTCGGCGGCTCACCGCGCTTCGGGCGAGGCAACTTTCCGCTGGATCCCGGCATGTTGCCGGCGGGCATCGTCGTGAAGCTCGCGCCGTTCAACGAGGCGGTGCTGCAGCACTTCGTGTTTCTCGAGCGGCCGCACGGATCCACCGAGGTCGATGGCGAAGGCTTCACACCGGAGCTGCAATTCAAACGCGGCTCGGCGCGCGTGCGCCTCACGCCGATGGCGATGGACTACGACACCGTCGGCACGTTCTACGCAACGCTGGGCGAAAACCTGCGCGCATTCGTGGCACGGCTGGGGGAATCGGTCGCGTTCTGTGGGGACCCGACGCTGCAGCTGTCCGACGCGGAAGTGACGCTCATGGGCGCGAAGCCTGTGATCTGTCTGAAGACCGCGCTCGGCGCCTTCAATGCGATCGTGGAGCAGGGCGAAGGTGCGCGCGAGGATGCAACGGGGTCGCACTATCAGCGCTTCCTTGCGATTCGCACGGAGCTCGCAGCGTTGAAAGCTGCCAATCCTGCGTTCTCACCGGCTTTTCCCGCAGCGGTGAATCCGGTGCTGAGACCGCCGTTGCGTCCGCAGGGTCGCGTGTGGATCGAAAATGACGACGCGTTCGAGACGGTCGACATTGCGAACGCGAGCTACGCGTTGATGCTTCGGTTGCTTGCATATTCATACACGTTGCGCCGCCCCGATCCGCAGAAGGCGCTGTGCGTCGACCTCGCGATGGGTCTGATGAGGGCCGCAACGATCCTCGCGGAGCGCGCGGCGCGCCTGCCCGCAGGCCCGTCGAACCCGGGCTGCAACGCGGGGATGTCGTTCACCGCTTTGCGTGACGCTGCGCCGATGTTGCCTGGCCTGAGCGCGGGTTTGTTTTTCATCGAGCGCCTCGGTGAGCTATCGGCAGCCGCGCAGCACCTCGCCCAGAGCGGGGACGCTCGCGCCGCGGCGGCGTTGAGGTTGATCGAGGGCCTGGCCAAGCGGGGCGAGAAGGGATTTGCCCGAGCCCCGGCCGCTCCGCCGCCGGCGGCTGTCGCTCCCAGCCGCCCGGCGACTGAGGGCTTCTTATCCTCCGCGCAAGCCAACGCATCCTCCGCACAAGCCACCCCAGTAACGGCCCATGTCGCGGCCACCCCCGGCTCGCCCCCTATCCCCACTGTGATCAACGACGTCGACCACATCGAAGGCCAATCCCTCACCCTGCTCTACGAAGGCAAAAAGTGCATCCACGCCCGTTTCTGCGTCACGGGTGCGCCCAAGGTGTTCCTGGCGAACGTGAAGGGCCCCTGGATCAATCCTGATGCCATCGAAGTCGATCGCCTCGTCGAGATCGCGCACGCCTGTCCGTCGGGCGCCATCCGCTACACCCGCAAAGACGGCAAGCACGATGAAACGGCTCCTCAAGTGAACCTCGTCGCCATTCGCGAAGCAGGTCCTTATGCCGTGCGCGGCGACATTCAGCTGGATGGTGCGCCGGCGGGTTTCCGCGCGACGCTGTGTCGTTGTGGCGCTTCGAAGAACAAGCCGTTTTGCGATGGATCCCATCACGACGTTCAATTCACCGCGAGCGGTGAGCCGGCGACAGGCAAGGCAGACATGCTGGCCGTGCGCGATGGTCCGCTCGCCATCGATCCGCTGACGGACGGGCCGCTTCAGGTGCGCGGTAATCTCGAGATCACGAGCGGCACGGGCCGCGTGGTCGCGCGCATCACGCAGGCAAAGCTGTGTCGCTGTGGTCACAGCAATACCAAGCCGTTTTGCGACGGCACGCACGCGCGCGTGGGATTCAGGTCCGACTGACCGACGCCGCGTGATCACGGCCCGCCGACCTACTTTTCCACGAACGCCTTGAGCCGGCCAACGGCGCTTTCCCACTGCGACGACACCACGTCCGCGTAGTCGCGCACTTCACGCAATGGCGCGGGGTCGAGCTCGAACAGGCTCTCGCGTCCCGATCGCACGTTGCGCACGATGCGCGCATTCGTGAGCACACGCAGATGCTTGGTGACCGCCTGGCGTGTGAGCTGCGTGCCTTCCGTGAGCTCCGCGATGGAGCAGGGGTGGCCTTCGCTCAGCTTCGTGACGAGCGCGAGCCGCGTCTCGTCGCCCAGCGCGGCGAACACCGGCGCAAATGCGCGCCGCCCGGCGGCGGCACTACGGGGTTTGCGCGACATGGCTTGCGATGTTCAGAGTCTGTTGTGCCCAGCCCCCGTCGTTCATGCGCAATGCCTCCATGCGGCGGTGAGGCGGAATCTTGTCGAAGCCGGACTCCGTGATGATGAGCAGTGTGCCTCCCGACACCGCCTGCAACCGGAACTCGACGAGCGTCGGCTCTTCTTTCGAGTAGTCCGTTCCCGGCTCCACTGCATAGGGGTGCCACGTGAACGAGAACAGTTTTTCGGGTTGCATCTCCTTCACGGTGGCCTGCCACGTCACATGTTCGTAACCCGGATAGGTGATGCGGCCGCGCGCCACTTGGCCCGGCACGAACGGCCCTTCGAGCTTGACGCGGAACCACTCTCCAAATTCCCGGTGATCGGTGAGCGCGCGCCATACGCGCGACACCGGGGCCTTCAGCTCGACGCGTTTTTCAATGCGGTCTTCCATAGGCAACCTCCGGGTTGCATGTTAGACCAGCGCCGGTAAAATGCAACCAGCAGGTTGCGTGTGCGGCAGCTCGGCTATTGGCGCTCGACCGGCGCCGTGGGCGTTGCCGGAGCTCCGGCCCGGCGCCGCGCTTCCCAGAGCACGCCGCCCGAGTAGACGAGGTAGTAACCGATCGTGAGCATCACGACGCCCAGCGTGAACGGATTCTGATGCAGCGTGGCGAACGGATCTGCATTCGCCGCGAGCGGCGCCTGTGCGGCGGGCACGACCGCCATGAAGCGGTAGATGATCCGCCCCACCAGCAGCATCGTGAGGCCAATCCCCAGATAAGGATTCGGCTCGTAGTGCAGCCCGTCCGGCTCGTTGTGCCACTTCGTGAGCCGCAGCCCGAGCACTGCCAGCGCGCTACCGATCAGCAGGCCGCCGACCGCGCCGGCGAACACCGACATCGAATGGAACGCGACGAGCAGCATCGCCGTGCCGACCGCCGCGAGGATCGCGAGTCGCACGATGATTCGGTTCGGCTGGATCGCCTGCTTGCCGAACGTGTTCCGCACGCGAGCATAGAGTCGCCAGGCGATGAGCGGTACGAGCAGCGTCGGAACGAGTACCTGCGGCGTGATCACGTGAGACCTCCGGATAGCCTGGTGCGAAGTCGGTGCAACGACGGAGGAGATGTTACGGGGTTGAGCCGCGTGTCCCGCTGCGATTGGCCGGTTCGCGCCGGCTGTTCGCCGGTGCGCCGACGCTCACGGTAGCCAGGCCGCCGTATCAGTGAAATCATGGCCGCCGCTCACGACGGACGGCGCTGAATGATGGGCCCCTGAATCGATGAGCGCTGAATCGTCGATCCCGAATGGTCGCTCACAACGGTTGCACCTGAATGGTCGCCACTGCATCTCAAACGGGCGCAGCGGACCGCCGCTCGACGGATCAGCCGGTTTCGCGGGCGTCTCGTCGAGTTTGTCGGCTCGATATTTCGCCGCGGCTGTCAATTTCCGGCGGCTTCGTTCGTCATCCCCGGTAGCTGGGCGTCATTCCGGTCCCCTGCGCAGGAGCCTTCGTGCAATACGCGTTGCTGATCTATGAAACCCGGGAAGACTTCGCGCAGCGGCAGGGCCCACCCGACTCCGAATATTTCGGTGCCTGGCGCGCGTACTACAAGGCGGTCGTAGAGTCCGGGACGTATGTCGGAGGCGAGCCGCTGCGCATCGCCGATACCGGGACGACTCTGCGCTTGCGCGAAGGCAAGCGTCAGATTCAGGATGGGCCGTACGCCAATACGAAGGAACAGCTGGCGGGCTTCATGATTTTCGAGCTGCCGTCGCTCGATGCCGCGCTCGAATGGGCCGCGCGCTGCCCGGCGAGCTCATACGCAGCGGTGGAGGTGCGGCCGCTCGCACCGGAAGCCAAAGAGCGCATCACATCGGGAATCGGTTGAGGAGCACGCCATGACCTGGGACGACACATCGGGCGCAGTGGAGGACGGATCGCTGGCGGAGGGTGACGCATCGTTCACCCGCTATGACACGCCATCCGCACCGGTAGCGCCTCGTGCCATTCACGGCACCATCGAAACGGTCGCGCGCCAGTGTTACGGAAGACTCGTCGCGTATCTCTCCTCGCGCACGCGTGATGTCGCCGCCGCTGAAGACGCATTGAGTGACGCGCTCGTTGCTGCGCTCACTGCGTGGCCTCATTCGGGTATTCCGCGAAGCCCCGAAGCGTGGCTGCTCACGGCAGCACGACGCCGTCTGACGGATCGTGCACGTCACGAGAAGATGCGTGACGGGAATGCACTCACGCTCGAGATCCTGGCGAGCGAGGCGCTCGAATCGCGGGATCCCACGACGATTCCGGACGAGCGGTTGAAGTTGTTGTTCGTCTGCGCGCATCCCGCAATCGATGCGGACATGCGCACGCCGCTGATGCTTCAGACAGTGCTCGGCCTCGATGCAACCGAGGTCGCGCGCGCGTTTCTCGTGGCGCCGGCGGCGATGAGCCAGCGACTCGTGCGCGCGAAGAACAAGATCCGGCAGGCCGGCATTGCATTCGAAGTGCCGGAAGCACCGGAGCTTGGCGAGCGGCTCGAAGCCGTGCTCGATGCGATCTACGCAGCCTATGGCAACGGTTGGGAAGACGCGGCGGGCGTGGATGCGCGAACGCGCGGGCTTGCGGATGAATCCATCTGGCTCGCGCGAGTGCTCGCCGACGTGATGCCGGATGAACCCGAAGTGCTCGGCCTGTTGGCGCTGATGCTTCATTGTGAAGCGCGGCGTGCCGCGCGTCGCTCGGCGGAAGGACGTTTCGTTCGATTGTCCGATCAGGATTCGCAGCAGTGGGATGCTGCGCTGATCGCCGAAGCAGAGGGCCATCTCGGCCGCGCATCGCGTCACGGGAAGCTGGGACGCTTCCAGCTGGAAGCGGCGATTCAGTCCGTACATGCCGAGCGCGCACGCACTGGACGAACAGACTGGCATGCGATCGCTGCGTTTTATGAGCGGCTCGTGCAGATCTCGCCGGTCGTCGGTGCGTTCGTTGCGCGAGCGGCGGCGGTGGCGGAAGTGCAGGGTGCGGAAGTGGCGCTGCGGATGTTGAGTGAGATCGAGCCGACGATCGCCGCGACGTATCAACCTTACTGGGCCGTGCGGGCGCATTTGTTGAAGCGATTGAATTGTTATCCGGAAGCGGTGGATGCGTTGGATCGGGCGTTGCGATTGGTGGAGGACACGGCTGTTCGGAAGCAGTTGCTGGATAGCTTGACGGAGATCAGTGATTTGGCGGGGTGATTGGCGCAGATGCGCTGTGGCTTCTTTGTCGGTTCGGGTCTTCTTCATCCGTCATCCTCATGTAAGGCCAACCGAGGAGGACCGCCACCCTATGTGCCCCGCCTGCATGACAACGATCCTGATCACAGCCGCCAGCGCAACCTCAGCCGGCGGCCTCATCGCATGGGTCACGCGCAAACTGCAGTTGATCAAACGCGTGTTCCCTCACTAGGCCGCCCATCGGCACAGCAATTGCTACGTTTCAGGCGATGATCTGGAGCTATTTCAGCAATTGCAGTGGCGACCCGCGCTCCGGCGGCCGTGAAGGATGCTTCGCGACGCGTTCTCTGTGGCGCGCCATTTACCGCGACGTCGGCGCGACGATCCCAACCTGACTCCTGCTTCCCGAGCGTAAGCCCGTAACCGTCCGCCCGGTTGCGGCTCGTTCCGTGTTCGTCTGACACGCTCCGTTCCGGGGAAGCCATGAAAATCGCTTTAATCAGCCAGGCTCGAGACTTCATCTCGGGGTCCGGCATTCAGAATGGCTCAGTGGCCATCGTGACGTGGGAGCTGGCGCGTCGCCTCGCCGAGCGCCACGACGTCGTCATTTACGCGCCGCGCGGGCCGGGCCAGCCGCTCGAAGAGCAGGCATTCGGTTTGAGGATCCGCCGCATTCCGGGCGTGCGCCGGCGCTTTCATCGCGCCATCGATATGGCCAGCGGCATGATCGGCTCTCACCCGCCGTACTTCATGCGCAGGTCATATTTTCAGGAATACGCCGCCGCCATTGCAGAATGTCTCCGCACGGCTCCGCCGGACTGCGTGCATGTGCAGGTCGCGTCGCAGTTCATCCCGATCTTTCGCAGCGCGGTGCCCGGCATGCAGATCGTTCTGCACACCCACGATGAATTGCTCACTCGAACCGGCCGCAACCTCATCGCGGCGCGCATCTCGCGCGCTGATGCGGTGGTCACCTGCAGCGACTACATCACGTCGCGCTGGCAGCACACCTTCGAGCCGTTCGCTTCGAGAATCTTCACCGTGCGCAACGGAGTGGATCTGCAGCGTTTCAGCGCACCGGCCGTTGGCGAGCGCACTGGTGCGAACTCATCCGTGCCACGCGAAGTATTGTTCGTGGGCCGTATTTCGCCGGAGAAAGGCGCGCACGTGCTGGCAGCAGCCTTCGAGAAAGTGTCGGAGGCAGTGCCCGGCGCGCGCCTCACCTTCGTCGGACCTTCGGGACTATTGCCGTACAGCTTCCTGCGCTTGTTGTCCGACGACATGAACGTGGCCTCGCTGCGCCAGTTCTATGGCAACACGCTGGCGGAGCAGGTGCGTCGCCAGGTGATGAACCCGAAGCAGGGCTATATCGATGCGTTCATGCGCGGCCTGCCAAAGCGCGTCGCGCAGAACGTCGCGTTCGTCGGCCCGGTGAGCTTCGATCGCATCCCCGATTTCTATCGGCGCGCCACCGTGCTCGCCGCGCCCTCGATGTTGGCCGAGCCTTTCGGGCTGCCGCTCGCGGAAGCGCTCGCGTGCGGATTGCCGGTGGTCGCGAGTCGCGCAGGCGGCATGCGCGAGATCGTGTCCGAGGGGCTCGACGGGCATCTCGTCGAGCGCGGCGATCCGTCTGCGCTGGCGGCGGCGCTGATCCACGTGCTCACGGACGATACGGATCGTCTGCGGATGCGCGCTTTCGCGGCCGCCAAAGCCCAGGGGCAGTTTGGCTGGGAAAGGTCCGTGGAGTGCCTCGAGGGCATCTACGCGGGTGCACAGACCGCCGGAAATGGCGGACCGGCGGGCATTCCGGCTGCGTGGAGTCTGGCTCCTGTGCGATAGTTGAGCGGTGAAGAAGCTCGCCACTGTCGCTGGAATCGTCGTGCTGGTCCTGGTGCTGCTGTTCGTGGTCTGGATCTGGAGCCGGCCGGAGCGCGGCACCACTGGCAAGGTCAGTACGAAGTTCCACTTGCTCGGGCCCAACGATCGCATCGTCGTCGATGGGTTCGACGATCCGAAAGTGCAGGGCGTGGCGTGTCACATCAGCCGCGCGGTCACCGGCGGCATCAAGGGCGAGCTCGGGTTTGCGGAAGACACCAGCGATGCGAGCATCGCCTGCCGGCAAGTCGGGCCGATCAAGATCGCGCCGGATCTGAAAGAGGGCGAGAGCGTGTTCGACGAACGCCGCAGCCTCATCTTCAAGCAGCTGCACGTCGTGCGCTTCCACGATCGCGAGCGCAACGTGCTCGTGTATGTGGCTTACAGCGATCGCGTGATCGAAGGCAGCCCGAAGAACTCGATCAGCTCGGTGCCGGTGATGGGGTGGCTTCCGCCCCAGCCCTGACGCATGCAGTTGCACGACGAACATTTCTACGAGCCCGCCGCAGGGCATGGCCTCGCGCACGATCCGCTCAATGCCATCGTTGCTCCGCGGCCCATCGGCTGGATTTCGAGCCTCGGGCGCGATGGCTCGCGCAACCTCGCGCCGTACAGCTTCTTCAACCTGTTCAACTACAAGCCGCCGATCATCGGATTTTCCAGCACCGGCGCCAAACACTCGCTGCGCAATGCGCAGGAGACCGGCGAGTTCGTGTGGAACCTCGCCACGCGCGAGCTCGCCGAAAAGATGAATGCCACGAGCGCGCACGTTGCGTACGGCGTGGATGAGTTCGAGCTGGCCGGCCTCACGCCGCGCGCGTCGAGCAAGGTGGCCGTGCCGCGCGTTGCCGAGAGCCCCGTGCACTTCGAATGTAAGGTGACGGAGATCGTGCATCTGAAGGATCACCGCGGCGTGCCGGCTCCTGCGTGGCTCGTCCTCGGCGAAGTGGTCGCCGTGCACATCCGCAAAAGTCTCATCAGGGATGGCGTGTTCGACACGTTCGGCGCGGGCGTGATTCAGCGTGCGGGCGGGCCAACGGCGTATGCATCGATCGATCCGGCAAGCCGGTTCGATATGACGCGCCCCCCATGAGGCGCAGCGAGAAGGACGACATGACGGCGACATCCGGAAACGGTGCGCGGCGAGGAAGTCAGGTTCTGCAGCGATTGCGCGAGCGTCCGCCGGCGGTCTGGTATCGCGGCGAGCCGATCAAGGATGTGACCACGCACCCGGCATTCGAGGGCGGCGTGCATTCGCTCGCCCGGCTCTACGATCTGCAGTGGCAGCATTCAGACGTGACGCTCTACGACTCGCCGACTTCCGGCAACAAAGTCGCGCGCTCGTTCATGATGCAGCGGACTCACGATGAGCTCACGAGCGTGAGTCGCGCGATGAAAGTCTGGCAGGACCACACGTTCGGCATGATGGGGCGCGTGCCGGATTACCTGAATCGCGCGATGACCGGCTACGCGGCCGGCGCGGCGTTTCTGGCCGAAGCCGATCCGCGTTTCGGCGAGAACGCCGTGCGTTACTACGAGTACCTGCGCGAGAACGACCTGTGCCTGACACACACGTTGATTCCGCCGCAGGCGAATCGTGCCGTCGGCCCCGCGAAACAGGCCGATCCGTTTCTTGCCGCGCGCATCAAAGAGGAAACCGACGCGGGCATCGTGATTCGCGGCAGCCGCATGCTCGCTACGCTGCCGATCTCCGACGAGATCATGGTGTTTCCCTCTACGTTCCTGAAGCACCAGGAGGAGGACGCTCCGTACGCGTTCGGCTTCTCCATCCCCAACGACACGCCGGGGCTGCGCTTCATTTGCCGTGAAACGCTGGATTACGGCCGCTCGCACTTCGACCATCCGCTGGGCTCGCGCTTCGACGAGATGGATGCGGTCGTCGTCTTCGACGATGTATTCGTGCCCTGGGAGCGGGTCTTTCTTTATCGGGATATCCAGCGCTGTAACGAGGCCTACGCGCGCACCGGCGCCGTCGTTCACATGACGCACCAGGTGGTGGTGAAGAACATCGCCAAGAGCGAGTTCCTGCTCGGGTTGGCGTCGTTGATGGTGAACACCATCGGCGCGGAAACCTTCCTGCACATCCAGGAAAAGCTTGCCGAGATCTGGGTGAACCTCGAGACCATGAAGGCGTTTCTGCGTGCGGCCGAGGCAGATGCGAGGCTCGACGAATGGGGCATCATGCGCCCGGCGTGGGATCCGCTCGATGCTGCGCGCAACCTGTTTCCGCGGCTGTATCCGCGCATGGTCGAGATCATTCAGCAGATCGGCGCGAGCGGGCTCATCGCCATGCCGACCGAAGCCGATCTCAAGGGGCCGCTCGCCGAGGACATCAAGAAGTATTACCAGGCCGCGCGGGCGGAAGCGTTCGATCGCGTACCGATGTTCCGGCTGGCGTGGGACGCGTCCTTGTCCGCGTTCGCATCGAGACAGGTGCTCTACGAGCGCTTTTTCTTTGGCGATCCGGTGCGCATGGCCGGTGCGCTGGTCACCGGCCACAATGTGCAGATTCAGCAGTACGCGGAGAAGGTGCGCGCGTTCATCAAGCTGAATCGGGACGAGGCGTTAAGCGCCGAAAAGCTCTGATCGGCTCGAAAAAATAAAAAAATATATTCTTTGTTTCTGGAGACGGAAGACCCTTCAAAGCCGCGTGCGCATGCCGACAAAATAGAACCGCCCCGACTGCTGATACTGCGCGGGAACGTCCCGGTAAGTGTTGTACGCGTACTGAGTCTCGCCGAGCAGGTTCGAGCCCTCCACGAACACCGTGAAGTGATTGTCGAAGCTGTAGCTCAAAGTCGCCGACAGGTCCTTGTACGGATCGGTGTAAACGGACACGCCAGGAATGAAACCCGAGAGCACCGACGTGTAGCGCGACGCCCAGCTGTACGAAACCTGGTTGCTCCAACCGTATTTTTCGTAGAGCAACTTCACGTTGTACGAGTGCGGAATCACGCCCTCGAGCTCGCCCGTTACGTCGCCCAGATGCGCCGTCGAGCTGGTGGTCGTGTAATTCGCCACGACGCCCAGGCCGTTGTCGAAGATGTATTGGCCCGCGATCTCCGCGCCCTTCACTTTGGCCGTATCGCCGTTCACGACGCTGACCACCTGGAAATTCTGGTTCTGGATGACCTCGTTCGCGGTGACGCTCGTGACGAAATCCTTGATGTCCTTGTAGAACACCGCTGCCGACAGCAGCGACTGCGGTGACAAGTACCACTCGAGCGACAGGTCGTACTGGCTGCCCTGCGTCGGCTTCAGGTTCGGATTGCCCGAGTTGTAGATGATGAACGTGCCCGACGCCGCCGAGCTCGCATCGATCGCGCTCGACAGCTGATCGAGCGACGGCCGCGAAATCACCTTCGCCGCCGCGGCGCGCACGCGCAGGTCCGGCAGGATGTCATAAGAAAAGTTCGCTGCCGGCAGCGGCTTCGAGTACGAGCCGCCACCCGACACCGGCGTGGGGTCAGAGAGCGTCACGTCGTAGTCCGCCGTATTTCCAGGCAGCTTCACGATGCTGAGAATCTCGATGGAATGACCCTTCGAGTCGACGGATGTGTGCGCCCAGCGCAGACCGACATCCGCGCGCCAGCGTTCGCCGGCGAAATCGGTCTGCAGGTATGCGGCCGTCGTCTTTTCCTTCACGTCGAAGGAGTAGGGAAGGTTCGGCTGCAGGATCTGGTTCGAATAACCCGCCGGATAAACCTCACCCGTATTCGGATCGAGCACGTCCGGATTGTTGTCCGCGTTATGCAGGGAAGAGAGGTATGTGTCGATATCGAACGAAGCAAACACCCGCGGGAAATTGCCGGAAATATCGCCGAGCAGATGATTCACCGGCATCGGCCGCACGACGTTCGCGCCAATCGAGCCGAACGTGAACGGATAGCCGCAGTAGTTGCACGACGTCGTGTTCGCGTTATCGATGATGAGATCCGTCTTGTGACGATCGGTGCGCGCGACACCGAACCGCACATCCTTGAAGACGCCGGCGTCGAGGTCGAACTTGCCATCGAGCTTCGTGCCGATGACGCGGTCGCGCAGATTGTCGCCCTGGATGCCGATGTAGTGCGCGCGATAGTCGTCGTCGGTCGCCTGGTCGAGCGAGCGCCCATCCGGCAGCGTGACCACGAGATTCGGCAGGCCGCTCGGATTCGTCGAGAACACGCCAGTGGCCTCGGGAATGCCGGCGACGACGAAACGGCTTTGGCCGCCGCTGTCGCGCGTGGCCTGCGAAATATAAGCGTCACCCTGGAGGCTGAGACGATCCGTCGGTTTCCAGTCCGCGTTCAGGCCGAACAGGCGTGTGTTGACGACGCGCGGGCTTTCATCGTCCAGCACTTCGGCGACCAGGTTGTTCATCTCGAAGCCCGTCACGACACCGTTCTGATTGACGCTCACCGTGCCGGGATTCCACTTCTGGCCTTCATCTGATGTATCCGCCTGGTCTTCGCGCGGATCGAGGTGGAACGATGCGGAGTAGTTGTTCGTCGACGAGTCGTAGCGCGTGTAGAGCGCGTCTGCAGTCAGCGTGAGCTGGTCGCTCGGCCTGAATTGGAACGCGCCCGTGACGCCGAGCCGCTCGAACTTTCCGACAATCGTGCCGACGCTATAGAAATGCGGCCAGATGTACTGCGCGCCGTCTTCGTCGATGACGCCGTTGCCGTTGATGTCCGTCGCCCAGTTGGCTTCGGTGTCTGCGTTTGCCGAGTATTCGTGCAGATTGTCCGTGCGCACGTGGCGTTCGGACCAGGACACGGACATGAGCGCGCCGATGCGGTCGTCACTGAATGTATTGCTGATGACGCCGCTGACGCGCTTGCCCCAGTTGTCCGACATATCGGAATACTGGCCATCCGCAGAGCCGAACAGCTGCAGGCCCTTGCCTGCGTAATCGAGCGGGCGTGCGGAGCGCAGGTCGACGGCGCCGCCGATGCTGCCTTCGAGATTCGAAGCCTGTGCGGCCTTGTAGACATCGGCCCCCGAGATCATCTCGGACGGCAGCACGTCGAACGCGAATTCGCGGCCGACGTTGTCGGTCGCGAGAATGCGGCCGTTCAGCGTGACGATGGTGAAGCCCTCGCCGAGGCCGCGGATCGTGATGAATTTGCCCTCACCGCCGGAGGTGGAGTTCTGCGCGTCCGTCGCGATGCCGGTGCGTTGCACGACGACGCCGGGCACGTTGCCGAGCGCATCTGCGACGTTGCGGCTCGGGAATTTGCCGAGACCTTCCGATGAAATGGAGTCGACGATGGTCTCGGCGTTGCGCTTCGCGGTCAGTGCCGCATCGAGGCTGGCCCTTACGCTGGTGACCACCACTTCCTCGAGCGTGTCTTCCGTGGCGCGGGTCGAAGGCGCGTTCTGCGCCTGGGCGGCCGAGTGAAGCAGCACGCCGCTGGAGGCGGCGAAGAGCAACGCGGAGCAACGTCGGGACGGCATGCGGAAACCCCTGCTGTGTTGTTTCGCGCGAAATTAGACGAAAGACAATGAAACTTCAACAGCGATACTTGATGAAAGAAACTCGCGTATGAGCGCTTTAGAGCGGCCTGTTGGCGCATATGAAACAAATAGTATCGCTGTTGAAACTTACTAGGCTTTCGAATATAAAGCCGTTGTCGAGCTGTCGCGTGCCGGTCCGTTCGTGCAGCCAGCTATCCCCGAAGGTCTTTTCCCCGAATGAATTCAAAAGCATGGCTCGTGTACGCACTCGTGACCGTCGCCTTCTGGGGCGTGTGGGGAGTGTTCGCCGGGCTGCCGGCCAGTCATGGCTTCCCCGATACGCTCATCTACTGCGTCTGGGCCTTGACCATGATCCCGCCGGCGCTGTTCGTCCTGCACCGTGAAGGCTGGCGCGTACCGACGGACGGTCGCTCGATGCTCTACGGCGGACTCATCGGCTTCCTCGGCGCGGGCGGCCAGATGTTGCTGTTCAACGCGGTGAAAACCGGCCCGGCGTATCTCGTCTTTCCGCTCATCTCGCTGTCGCCGGTGATCACGGTGTTGCTGTCGTTGGCGATCCTGCGCGAGCGCACCACCGTGCTCGGCGCCATCGGCATTCTGCTCGCGCTGTTGTCGCTGCCGCTGTTCGACTATTCAGGCGGCTCGGAGCCGAGCACCTTCGGCCAGCTCTGGTTTCTGCAGGCGCTCGGCGTGCTGCTCGCGTGGGGATTGCAGGCTTTCTTCATGAAGCTCGCGAACGCCACGATGAGCGCGGAAAGCATATTCTTTTACATGATGATCACCGGCCTGCTGCTCATCCCCGTGGCGCTCTTTCTCACGGACTTCTCGTTGCCCATCAACTGGGGCGCGCAGGGGCCGTATCTCGCTGCCGCCACGCAGATCCTCAACTCCGTCGGCGCGCTATGCCTCGTGTATGCGTTCCGTTACGGCAAGGCCATCGTAGTCGCGCCGCTCGCCAACGCGGGCGCACCGCTCGTCACTGCATTGCTCGCCATGGCGCTGCTGGGCACCGCGCCCTCGGGCTTCAAGCTCGCGGGTGTGGCGCTCGCTGTCGTTTCGGCAGTGCTGCTCGCGATCGAGCCGGAAGGAACCCAGGAATCATGACGACACAAGAAAGCCTCACTGCCCGCCGCGACACCAGCAGCAGGCGCCAACGCATCGTGTCGCTGCTGCGCGAGCAGGGCAGCGTGCAGATTCCGTCGCTGGCCGAGATGTTCAATGTCTCGACCCAGACGCTGCGCAAGGATCTCAATTTCCTCGACAGCAAAGGCATCTGCACGCGCTCGCCGGGCGGCGCAATCCTGAACCGCGGCGCCGCCACGCCGCGCGAAGATGCCATCGACGTGAAACGGACGCTGTTCGCTGATGAGAAGGTGCGCATCGGCCAGGCGGCGGCGGCGCTCATCGGTGCAGGCGAATCGGTGTTGCTGGACTCGGGCACGACCACGCTGCAAGTCGCGCGACATATGAATCCGGATGACGCGCCCGTGGTCGTGACGAACGATGTGGGCATCATGAACGAGCTCGTCGCGCACGAGAACGTGCAGCTGGTGTTTCTCGGCGGCACGCTTCGTCGCAAGAGCCTGTCGTTCTACGGCACGCAGACGGAGCAGGCGCTTCAGGATCTGCACGTGGACAAGCTGTTCCTCGCGGCGGACGGCTTCGATATCGAAAAAGGCATCACCACCCACTTCGAGCCGGAGGCGCTGCTCAATCGCAAGATGTGCGAGGTCGCGCGCGAGATCATCGTCGTCAGCGACTCCTCGAAGTTCGGCCGCATCTGCCTGCACAAGATTCTCGAGCCGCAGCGAATCTCGAAATTCATTACCGACGCCGGCATACCCGCGGAGGCGCATGAAGCGCTCACGCGCATGGGCGTCGAGGTGATCGTGGCATGAAGGCGCTCCGCGAAATCATTGCCCGGCACAAGGCGGCGCAGTCGGTCGGCATCTGCTCGGCCTGCTCCGCGCACCCGCTCGTCATCGAAGCGGTGCTGCGCTATGCGAAGAAGCATTCTGCAGTCGCGCTCATCGAGGCGACCTCGAACCAGGTGAACCAGGACGGCGGCTACACCGGCATGCGGCCCGCGGATTTCAGGCGTTTCGTGTACGCCATCGCGGCGAGAGTCGGGCTGGATTCCAATCGGGTCCTGCTCGGGGGCGATCACCTCGGGCCACACGTCTGGCAGCACATGCCGGCCGAAGCGGCGATGGAGCGAGCCGAGCGGTTGATTTCGGACTATGTGGCGGCGGGGTTCAGGAAGATCCATCTCGATTGCTCGATGTCGTGCGCGGACGATCCGCATCCCCTGACGGATGACGTGACTGCTGCGCGCGCGGCTCGTCTGTGCGCGATTGCGGAGCAAACGTGGAAGCGAGTGGGTGGCGAAGCGCCGCTCTATGTTGTCGGCACCGAAGTGCCGGTGCCGGGCGGCGCGCACGAATCGCTGACGACGCTCGAGCCGACCAAGCCCGCCTCCGTCATGGCGACCATCGATGCGCATCAGCGGGCGTTCGAAGCGGCGGGACTGAAAGAAGTCTGGCCGCGAGTGATCGGGCTCGTCGTGCAGCCGGGCGTGGAGTTCGATCATCATCACGTGATCGATTTCGAGCCGGCGCGCGCCAGCGAGCTCGCGCGGCTCATCGAGTCCCAGCCTCACATGGTGTACGAGGCGCATTCCACGGATTATCAGACGCCGCAGAACCTGCGTGCGCTCGTCGAGCGGCACTTTGCGATCCTGAAAGTGGGTCCGGGCCTGACATTCGCGTTGCGCGAGGCGCTGTGGGCGCTCGATCAGATCGAGCGGGAGTGGCTCGGATCGGGCAGTTACTCGCAGCTGCGTCCCACGGTATGTGCCGCGATGTCGGCGGACCCGAAGTTCTGGAACAAGTACTACACATCCAGTGGGCATCAGCTCGAGCTGGATTGGCAATACAGCCTCAGCGATCGCATCCGCTACTACTGGCCGGTGCCGGCGGTCGAAGCGGCGCTCGACAAGCTGCTGGCGAATCTCGAAGCGAAGCCGCCGCCACTCACGTTGCTGAGCCAATACATGCCGGTGCAATACGAGGCTGTGCGCGCCGGCGAGTTGACGTGCAGCGCGCGCGAGCTCGTCCTGCATCACGTGAATCGCATTCCCCAACAGTATTTCGCGGCCTGCGACAGTCAGGCGGTCTGAAGATGAGTCAACTGGAATTCGATGACGCCTGGCTCGAACGCGCAGGCGCGACATGGACCGCACGCGAAATTGCGCAGCAGCCGAAAACGCTGGTGGGCACGCAAGGGATTTTCGAAAGCCGTGCGGTGGAGTTGTCGGCGTTCCTCGGTCCGCTCGTTGCGCGCCGAGATGTGCGCATCATCCTCACCGGCGCGGGCAGCTCGGCGTTTATCGGCGAAAGTCTCGCGCCGGCTCTCGTGCGGCAGCTGAATCGACGCGTCGAAGCGATTCCTACGACGGATCTGCTATCGGGCCCCCAGCAATACCTGCAGGCGGACGTGCCAACGCTGCTCGTTTCGTTTGGCCGCTCAGGCGGCAGTCCGGAGAGCGTGGCCGTGGTCGAGCTGGCGGACCGCCTCATCAAAGAGTGCTATCAGCTCGTCATCACGTGTAACGGAGCAGGTGCGCTGTACGAGTATTGTCGCGGTAAGTCGCGCGCGCTGGCACTGCTGCTGCCGCCGGAAACGCACGATCGCAGCTTCGCGATGACGTCGAGTTTCTCCGCCATGATGATGGCGGCGTGGCTCGCGTTTTGCGGAGGCGACACGGCCGCACGCACCGTTGCGGGAATCGCCCAGTCCGTCGAGCAGGTGCTGGATCAATACAACCCGGCGTTCAAGAAACTCGCGAGCGAGAGTTACTCGCGCGTGGTGTATCTCGGCAGCAATGGCTTCAAGGGCCTGGCGCGCGAGGCGGCGCTGAAGCTGCTGGAAATGACGGATGGTGCAATTGCCGCGATCTCCGATTCGCCGCTCGGGTTCCGGCATGGACCGAAGACGTTCATCACGGCGGATACGCTGGTGTTCGTATTGTTGTCGAGCGATCCGTACACGCGTCGTTACGATCTCGATTTGCTTCACGAGCTGCGCACCGACGCGCGTGCGGGTCGCGTCATTGCGATCACATCGCACACGGCGGATGTCGCAGCTTCGGGCGACTGTTTTCAAGTGGACGTGGCCGGCAGCGCGGGTGATGCCGGGTTGTGCTTTCCGTATCTGGCCTGCGGCCAGCTCTACGCGCTGCATCGCTCGCTGTTTCTCGGGAACACGCCGGACCAGCCCAGCCGGTCGGGTACCGTCAGCCGCGTCGTGCGCGGAGTGACGATTCACCCATTCTGAACGAAGGAGCCGCACGTGTTTGTCGGCGTTGACGGCGGCGGCTCCAAAACGGCTTTCATCCTCGTCGATCGCGAAGGCGTGGTACGCGCGACGCACGCGGCGGGCGGTTCGTATTACCTGTCGTTGGGCATGGAGGGGCTCGGCGCGTTGCTCTCCACGTCGCTCGATGCGCTCCTGAAAAAAGCCGGTGTAGCGGCGAGCGATGTCGACTACGCGTTCCTGGGTTTGCCCGCTCACGGTGAAGATCGCGAAGCCACCGCGCAGATGGACCAATTGCCTTTGCAGTCTCTCGAGCGCGGCTCATTCCTCTGTGGCAACGACATGATCTGCGGTTGGGCGGGCTCACTCGCTTGCCGCGATGGCATCAACGTGGTCGCGGGCACGGGTTCCATTTGTTACGGCGAGCGACTCGGCGCGACCGCGCGGTGTGGCGGTTGGGGCGAGCTTTTCAGCGATGAAGGCTCCGCTTATTGGATCGCTTGTCGGGGGCTCGATCTGTTCGCGCGCATGAGCGATGGGCGCGCAACGCGCGGGCCGCTCTATCGAATGATGCGGGAAAGGTTGGGCATCAGTGACGACCTGGAGCTGTGCGCGCACGTGTACGTCACGCTGGGCGGCGATCGGGCGCTGATCGCGCAATTGTGTCCGCTGGTGTTTGAAGCAGCGCGTGCGGGAGACCCGGCGGCATCGGCGATTCTCGCGCAGGCGGCAGACGAATTGGCGTTGCTGGTATCGACCACTCGTGGGCGCCTGGGTTTCGCTTCGGACGAGGCAGTGGACGTGTCGTATTCCGGTGGTGTGTTCGAAGGCAACGGTGTGCGGGAGTTGTTCGCATCCGCTCTGGCTTCGCATGGAACTTATCGACTCCGCGAGCCCGAGTTTCCGCCGGTGATCGGTGCTGCACTTTACGCGGCGCGGAAGTGCGGCGCGCCGCTCTCGGATACGGCACTCGCCCGCTTGCGCGCAAGTCGACAGGAAGTTGTGGGAGCGCTGAAATCATGAAGACAACGCGGGCATGGCGGATGTTCCTGACAGTGCTCGGCGTGCTTGCAGCGGGCGCCGCCACTGCAGCGGATTCGTACACCGTCGAGGATTTCGCAGCCGTCGACAAGATCGACGTACACGTTCACCTGAATTCGAAGGATTCGGCGCTCGTCGACGAGGCGGCGAAGAGCCGCTTCCGCCTGATCACGATCAATGTCGACTATCCGGATTTCCCGCCGCTCGCCGAGCAGCGAGCGGCCGCGTTGGCGCAGGTGAAGAGCCATCCGCAGCAGGTGGTGTTTGCAGCTTCGTTCTCCAGCGCAGGCTGGAGTGAGCCGGGCTGGCAGCAGCGCGCGCTGAACGAAGTGAGCGCCGCGTTCGATCAGGGCGCCGTCGCCGTGAAAGTATGGAAGAACATCGGCATGAGCCTGCGGGACTCGCGCGGCAAGCTCGTGATGGTCGACGACGCGCAGCTCGATCCGATCTTCGATCTCATCCAGCAGCGCGGCAAGGTGCTCATCGGCCATCAGGGAGAGCCTCGTAATTGCTGGCTGCCGCTGGACAAGATGACGGTCAACAACGATCGCGAATATTTCCACGAGCATCCGCAGTACCACATGTATCTGCATCCGGAGATGCCTTCGTATGAAGCGCAGATGGCGGCGCGCGATCACATGCTCGAGAAGCATCCGCGGCTGAAGTTCATGGGCGCGCACATGGCGAGCCTCGAATGGAGCGTGGACGAGCTGGCGAAATTCCTGGACGCACATCCTGAAGCGGTCGTCGATCTTGCGGCTCGCATGGGACAAGTGCAGTACCAGTCGAACGCAGACCGGGAGAAAGTGCGCCAGTTCTTTGTGAAGTATCAGGATCGGTTGTTGTACGGGACGGATCTCACGCAAGAGCCGGGCCGTGGTGCGAAGGAGATGCGCGCGGAAGCCCACGATGCCTGGTTGCGGGACTGGACGTATCTGAATACGGACAAGGTGATCAAAGTACCGGAGCTGGATGCGCCGGTGCGCGGGTTGTCGCTGCCAAGAGAGGTGGCGCGGAAGATCTACGCCGCGAATGCGGAGCGGTGGTTTGGGAATGCGTGGGCGCGTGCCGGCAGCGCGGCGGCTGTTGCGGCGGGTGGTCCGGTGGCGGCGGCAGTGACACCGGCTGCGGCTGCCCGTGCGCCTGCCTCTGCCTCTGCCCATGGCCCGGGCCCTGCAGTCGTCGTGCAAGGGACGCCTGTTGCAGTAGTCGAGGGCAAAGCTCTGCGCATCGAGTACGACGCGAACCTCCATAGCCGCGTCGTCTCGCTACTGAACGACCAGCCCGTTGCGGTGGGTCCGTTTTCCGCCTCCGAATCGCTACGAACGTCGAGGGGTGAGCTTCGCGACTTCCGTTTCGATAGTCACACGCACGCACCGGTGCACGACATGCTTGGCACCGGCGAACGGCACGAACTTCGCGGCCACAACGGCAGCCTCACTAAAACGCTCGCCGTCACAACCTATGATGACTTTCCGCAGCTCGCTGTCGTGCAGGCTACCTACACGAACACAGGCTCGCAGCCCGTTACCGTAGAGAGCTGGACCAACCATCGCTACTCCATCTCCGCTGACAGTCCGGCAGCCGACCTCTGGTCGTATCAGAGCGGCTCCTATGAATCGCGCCCCGATTGGGTGATTCCGGTTAGAGCCGGTTTCGAGCAGGACAACTTCCAGGGCATGAACGCTTCGGATTATGGCGGCGGCACGCCCATCGTCGATGTCTGGCGCAAGCAGGTGGGCATGGGCATCGGCCATCTCGAGATGGCACCGAAGCTCGTCTCACTGCCCGTCGAGCGTGCTGAAAAGGACGACGCGACGCTCGCGCTACGTCTGACCCAGCGAGTGAAGCTGAACAGCGGCGAAAGCCTGAGTACCTTTCGCACCTTTGTTTCCGTTCATCACGGCGATTACTTCCACACGCTGCGGGACTATCGACAGGTGATGGTTCGACAGGGCGTCTCACTGCCCACCTCACCGCCCAGTGCATTCGAGCCGATCTGGTGCGCGTGGGGCTATGGTCGAAATTTCACGGCCGAACAAATCGAAGCGACGCTGCCCGTCGCGAAGCGCCTCGGCTTCGGCTGGGTCACGCTCGATGATGGCTGGCAGAAGAGCATCGGCGAGTGGAGCGCGAACCCGCAGAAATATTCGCACGGCGATGCCGATCTGAAGGCGCTGGTGGACATGATTCACGCGGGCGGCATGAAGGCGCAGTTGTGGTGGAGCCCGCTGTCGATCGATCCGAAGACCAGCAGCGGCCGGATGCATGCGGATCAGTTGCTGCTGAACGCGGATCGCTCACCCCGAAAGATCAGTTGGTGGAATACCGACTATCAGTGTCCCGATTACGAGCCGGTGCGCGAGGACGCCGCGGCGTTCGTCCAGAAGGCGTTGGGGGAATGGGGCTTCGACGGACTGAAGATCGACGGCCAGCATCTGAATGGTGCGCCTCGTTGCTTCAACCCGGCCCATCACCACGAGACGCCGCGCGATTCGGTGGAAGGCTTGCCCGGATTCTTCGAGACGATCTGGAAAGCCTCGGCGAGTGCGCGCCCGGATGCGCTCGTCGAAATCTGCCCGTGCGGCACGGCGTATTCGTTTTTCACGATGCCGTTCCTCAACATGACGGTCGGCTCCGATCCCGAAAGCTCGCGACAGGTGCGGCAGAAGGGCAAGACGCTGAAGGCGCTCACGGGCGACGGCCTCGCGTACTTCGGTGATCACGTCGAGCTGAGCGACGGCGGCGATGATTTTGCATCGACGATCGGTGTGGGCGGCGTGGTGGGCAGCAATTTCGTCTGGCCGGGTGCGCCGGGGAAGAAAGATCCGAAAGTCGTGCTGACGCCCGAGCGTGAACGCGCGTGGGCGAACTGGCTGCGGATCTACAAAGAGCATCGGCTGCCGCAGGGGCAGTATCTCGGCGAGTTGTATGACATCGGCTTCGATTGGCCCGAGGCGCATGCCATCGCCAAGGAAAAGCAGATGTATTACGCGTTCTACGCGCCGAAGTACGACGGGACGGTCGAGCTTCGCGGGCTCGGGGCGGGGCGCTATCGCGTGCGGGACTATGAGAACGATCGGGATCTCGGCACTGTGGCGGGGCCTGTTGCGCGGGTGACGGCGTCGTTCAGCAAACATTTGCTGTTGCAGGTGACGCCGGAGTAGTGGGTATGGGCATCGGCCTCTGACGGGCGAGACCGGCGTACCCTGCTGCCGGGCCTGCCGAACGCGCCGAAACTGTCGGCCAGATGGGCTGTATTACGCATTCAACGGCCCGCACTACGAGCGTAGGATCGGGCGACGATGCTGAAATACCTGCCGCTGTTGTTGTCGATAAGCGTGTTGGCTGGCTGCGGCCAGGTGATGGTATTCGGGCATGTGGTCGGCGAGCCGCGCACGCGGACGGACGGGCAGGAGGTGAAGCCAGCCGAATCCGCGGCAAACCCGACGCCGGCGCCCGCCGCAACGCGCGCCAACGACGCGAAATCCGCACCTGCGACCGTGGCCTCTCGCGGTGCTGCTCAGCCCGCAAACCCCGACGCGTCTGCCGACATTGCGTCCGCCGCCCCATCGCACTCGACCGAACCCGGACCTGTCCTCGCGCCCGCGTTGCCGTCGTCACCAATAGTCCACCGGGTGAAATCAGTTTCCCTCACTGTCGCGCCACCCGCCACCGCTAAAATTGCCGCTGATCCTCGCTTCAACGCCGACGCCCTTCGCGAGGCCGTCGAGACCGAGCTGCGTACCCGCCAGTTGCTCGATACGCAGGATCGAACTGCCAGCGACCGCGCCGAAATTTTAATTTCGGATTTCTCCACGCGTTCCGCCGTCAACGCTGTCGTGTTCGGATACCACCTCGGCTCCGGCTCGCTCGCCGGAGATATTCACGTGGGCGACGGCCCTGGCGCAGGTGCGGAAACCTTCAAAGTGATCGCCGATACCCGTCTCGCGATCGCCGCCAATGGCGCAGACAAAAATCCGCTCGGCCCGCTGTATAGACGTTTTGCCGTACTGGCCGCGGACCGTCTCGCCGGCACCGTTTCCAAACCCGAAGAACCCGATCGCGACCTGATGCCGCGCTAGCTCGACCCTCGCCGCGCGAGCCATGAGCAGCCCGTGCAGCCCATCAAAGTCGCTGCCACTGATCTGTTCGAGGATTTCGGGGCTGCGGACGATGTGGTGAGCGTCGTCGACGGCAAGCATCTGTGGTGAGGGCCGGGGCCTTCCGATCAGAAGGCCTGATGCGGCGTCATTGAGCGCGCGCCAGTGCCGCCCAATCCCGTTCAGGCTGGAATCCGATGTCCTTCACGACGACCGCGAGGCCGGATTGAAGTGACCATGGCGGCGTCGCCTTCGAGCCCTGCCAAGCCACGTCGCCGCACTCGAAACATACGTCCATCGTGCTCAGAAGCTTCTCGTGCGCAAAGAAGTGTATCGAGTGGTGGACGACCGGCACACAAGCGGCGAAGGCATCCTTCGTGGTCGGGTCCAGCTTCTCGATGACGCGCAGGAAATGGGCCTTTTGTGAGGACGTCAGTTCCCGAGTTCCGTACACAATTTCATCCTTCTGCGGGAATTCCGTCGATTCCGGGGTCATGAAATCGAGCGGGGAGGAGTGCTCGGTCACCACAATTCGATCGGCGTGCCGAATCGTGTCCGTCAGATCGGTGATGTAGTCGCGCCCCCCGCCGCGTTCAGATCCGCAGCCGGCGAGCACCATCAGCGATAACGCGATCAACCGTTTCATCAAAGCGTCCTGCCAGGCTTTTCGATTGAAACCTATCACGCGCTGCGCGCCGCCGCCGCCCTGCCCGTGTTGTGGTTTCGGTGAATTGGCAGCCCCGCGGTGTGCATGCGGTCGCCTATCATGGCGGACATCATCAAGCGGGGGAGCGGCAATGGACGACCAGACACTGAACAGGCGCCAGATTCTCGGTGGCATGGCCGCGGCGGGTGCCACTGGACTGCTCGGCGTGGTCGCGGCAGGAGAAGCCGGCGCACAGACTCCCGCCGCAGGTGCGGCTACACCGCCTGCAACCCCGGATATCGGCACGTCCCAGCCGCCGCAGATCACCGACGTCAAAGGCAAGGTCGCGTACATCACCGGCGGCTCGAGCGGCATCGGTCTCGGCATCGCGCGCGTGTTTCACGAGGCCGGCATGAAGGTGGTGATCGGTGGGCTCAACGATCAGCACATCGCCGAAGCACTGAAGCTGTTCCCGGAGAACGATGCGCGCATTCATGCGATCAAGCACGATGTGATGGACCGCGACAGCTGGGAGCGTGTCGCCGACGACATCGAGAAGAAGTTCGGTCCGTTGCAGGTGCTGGTGAACAATGCGGGCGTGGGCCTGCAGGCGCCGGCCAGCACGGGCACGCTCAAGGATTGGGAGTGGGGCCTCGGTGTGAACCTGTGGGGCCCGATTTACGGCATCCACACATATGTGCCGCGCATGCTCGCGAGCAAGCAGGGTGCGCACATTGTCACTACCACTTCGACCAGTGGCATTCTGCCTGGCAGCGGCGCCGGCATTTACACGGTTGCGAAGATCGCAGCGGTCGGCTTGATGGAAGAGCTGCGCCATGAACTGCGCGCCACTAACATCGGAACGTCTGCGTTTATTCCCGGCCTCACGGCGACGGACATTGGCAACAGCGAGCGCAACCGTCCTTCATCGCTGAAGAACGACGGGCCTGCGGCTGTCGCGCCCGGCGCTCAGCCGCGTACTGCTGGCGTAGGTGGGCCTCCGCGACCGCGCCCCGCGGCAGCGGCAAACCCGGTCGGTGGTCCGATCAACGCCCGTCCGCAGGATCCGCTGGTTGTCGCCCGGCTCGTGCTCGACGGCATCCTCAACAATGATCTGTTCATCGTCGCGCAACCCGAGTATCGCCCCGGTGTCGAAGCCCGATGCAACGCGCTGCTCGACTCGATGACAACTTTCAAGCCGCTGCCGCCGGAGCTGTCGCGCGGAAACGTGTATCGCACGCCGATTTTCCAGCAGGAAATCGCGCACCGGAAAGCGACGCTGAAGCGGGATATTCCTGGCACCTGAGCAGGGCGATTCGTTTCGGTCGAATTCAGGCTGCTCTTCAATAAACCGACTCGACAGGGATCGGTGCTGGACACCGTCGGCTGGCGAACCTCACGGGGTTCTTTGGAGCATGGCGTCAACCTTTGCGGTGTTCGCTATCAAGGACGCGCACTTCCGCAACTTGATCGGATCCGCTGGCGCGGTATGGCTCGGTTCTCTGTGTTTCAAGGCGCGTCGGGCAGCGCAACTGCGCGCCGCGCCGCCGCCGGTGTTTCCGCCAGACACCTCGTTGGTCGAATGGGGCGGATGTGCGCCGGCCGAATTTCGCTGCGGAATCGAGCTCCTCAACGACGACCGCACGCACATGGCATTCGTGGTCGCCCAGCTGTGTGCCGAGATGAAGATGAGCGAGCCCGACGCTGTTCGAACCATGCTGGATATCCATCGGAAAGGCGGAATCCTGTTGCCCACCACATCACCGGAAGAAGCCAGCCGCATTGCCGGTGCGGTGACCGATGCTGCACGCAAAGAGAATCATCCGTTGATCTGCCGCGCGGCCGTCGTGCAGAGGTAGTCAAGGCTGGCGAGCTCGAGGCGGTACCGTGTCTGCGGCAACGGTCATCCACTTGTTGATCTGCGGGCGATCGGTAAGCTCGCAGGATGACCTCCAACGAAATCCTGATCCTGATCGCCACGGCCGTCTTCGCAGTCACCGGTGTGCTCGCAGCCGCGCGGCAGAACATGGACGTGATGAGTTTCGTCATCATCGGAGTCGTCACGGCAATCGGCGGCGGGACGCTGCGCGACATGATCCTCGGATCGCGTGTGTTCTGGCTGAACGATCCGTCGTACCTGTCGGTAGCTGCGGCCGCCGCTGTGGCGACGTTCTTTTTTGAGCGCATATTCCGAGCGACGTACAACGCGTTGCTCTATCTCGACGCGTTCGCGACTGCGATGTTCACGATCCTGGCCGCGGAAAAAACCCTGCGTCTCGGATTCAGTCCAGGCGTAGCCGTCGTCATGGGCGTGATCACGGGGATCGGCGGAGGGCTCATCCGCGATCTGCTGGTTGGGCAGCCCACGATTCTCCTGAGGCGCGAGCTCTATATGACGCCGCTGTTGATCGGCGGGGTGCTCTACGTCGGCGCGCGGCACGTGATCAACGTTCCGCAGCTCGACGTGTCGCTGCTGGCGATCGGGGTCATCACGGCCGTGCGATTTGGCGCCATCCACTGGCGCTGGGGCTTTCCGGATTGGTTGACCTATCGGCCTGTGAAATAGGCCCGGTCGAAGTGGCGCTCCCAACCGGATTCGAACCGGTGTTACGGCCTTGAGAGGGCCATGTCCTAGGCCTCTAGACGATGGGAGCGTTTTGCGAGGGGCGCATTATAGAGAGCGGGGGGGATTGCTCAAGTTGAAATCGGGGTGCGGGGGCGGCGAATAAGGCCGCGAGGAAGAGGCCCTCAATCGCCGGGCGACCCAGACGCAGGCTGGGCGCCACGCAAATCGGCTCAGGCGCCGGCGACGCCCCCCCCAAAAAACCGCGAATTCCCGCTCCGCACCGCCCGTTTCCCGCTGCAATTCCGCGCCCTGTGGCCCAGGCCCCACCGGCGCCAGTGCAAGCCGTTGAATCTTCAGGGCGGCCCAAGCTGCGGGGAGGCCTTCCGCGTAGAGACAACGGCGGTATCATAGGCGCCCTCGTCGATGGCCTGACTCCACAAGAAGACCGCATTGACTTCACCCGACGCGCCCATGGCGGCGCCCGCGCCGGCTCCGCGGATCATTCCGCGCTCCGAGCACACGATTTCCCGCGCACAAATCTCGCCGAATGCGTTGAGAGTGCTGTACCGGTTGCGCGAGGGCGGCTTTCAGGCCTTCCTGGTCGGCGGCTGCGTGCGGGACCTCCTCATCGGCATGGTGCCGAAAGACTTCGACGTCGCCACCGACGCGCTGCCCGAAGACGTCAAGAAACTCTTCCGCAACTGCCGGCTGATTGGCCGCCGGTTCCGGCTCGCGCACGTGTTCTTCGGTCGCGAAACGATCGAGGTCGCCACCTTCCGCGCTGCTGCCGCGCCTGAGCCTGGCCAGGAGCCGCTCATCGATAGCGAAAACGAGGGCGATGACGCGGATGCGCCGGACCTGGCCACCGCCGACGATATCGAAGCCGATCTCGCCGCCGAGCTCGGCGACGACGATGCGGACGGCGAAGGTGAAGATGGCGACGACCTGGATGACACGGTCACGTTGCTGCCCGACGCGGATCTTCAAGCGGATCTCGCTAACGACCCCATCGAAGCAGCGGAACGCACGGCCGTTCTGCCTGTGCCGCCCGGTCTTTCTCCAGAGCTGATTTCACAGCACGGCGATGAGGATGCGGACGCCGGCCCGGAAACCGTTGCGCGCAATTCGGCGCCCGGCAGCGCGCGCACCGACCGCGATCGCCCGAACGGCGATCGCCAGGGTGCAGACCGAAACAATGGTGATCGTCCAAACGATCGCCCCAACGATCGCCAGGGCGGCCGGCGCGACCGCCGTCGCGATCGCTTCGACGAAGAGGCCGACACCGAGCGCGTGCTCGACACGCACGGTCGCATCCTTCGCGACAACGTCTACGGCAACATCGATGACGACGTCTGGCGCCGCGATTTCACCGCCAACTCGCTCTACTACAACATTGCCGATTTCTCGCTGTGGGATTACGTCGGCGGCGCCATCGACATCGCTGCGCGCCGCCTGAAACTGATCGGCGATCCGGAAACACGTTATCGCGAAGATCCGGTGCGCATGCTGCGCGCCGCGCGTTTCGAGGCGAAGCTCAACTTCACCATCGATCCCGCCACCGCCGAGCCGATCGAACGGCTGCGGGGTTTGCTCACGAACGTGCCGCCCGCGCGGCTGTTCGATGAGACGTTGAAGCTGTTTCTTTCCGGCCATGGCGTGCGCAGTCTCGAAGTGCTCCGCGGTCGCGGCCTGCTCGATGTACTGTTGCCGGCTACGGCGACGTATCTCGACAAGCATCCGGGGGGACTCGTCGAGCAGGTGCTCATCAAGGGCCTTGCGAACACGGATGAACGCGCGCTGGCAGGCAAGCCCGTCACGCCGACTTATCTTTTCGCGCTGCTGTTATATGGACCGATCGCGCGCGAAATCGAAAGCTCGCCGCCGCAACACTGGCACGAGCTGCATACCATTTTAGAAGCATGCGATCGCGCCGTGCGCGAAGCACAGCGGCACATGTCGATTCCGCGCCGCTTCTCGCTCGGCTTGCGCGAGATGTTTGCGCTTCAGCCGCGTCTCGAGCATCCGCGCGGACGTCGTGCGCTTCGCGTGCTCGAGCATCCGCGTTTCCGTGCGGCCTACGATCTGCTGCTGCTTCGTGCGGAGCACGGTCTGGCGCCGCGTGAAATCGCAGACTGGTGGACGCGCATTCAAGAAGTCTCGAGCGAAGAACGCTCGCGCATGGTCGATGAAATGAGCGCGCGCAGTGGCTCGCGCGGCCCGGGCGGTGGTCCAGGGGGTGGCGCCGGTGTTGGAGACGGTCCGCCGAAATCCGGCGGCCGTCGCGGTCCGCGTCGCCGCCGCCGTCGTCGTCCACCGAGCTCGAGTTGAGCGGCATCGGCGCAGCGGCGTCAGGCGCGGCGGCGTCTGCGCTGCCCGTGTGGCAGCCCGTTTATCTCGGCGTTGGCAGCAACCTCTACGATCCGCGCGCCCAGGTGCTGAAGGCCATGCAGATGTTGCGCGAGTTGCCGCCCGCCACGACGCGACTGATCGCCATCTCGCAGCTGTATGGATCCAAGCCTTTCGGCCCCGTCGCGCAGGCTGATTTCGTGAATGCTGCCGTCGGACTTCTCACACGCCTGACGCCGCTGCAGTTCCTCGAAGTCACGCAGGGCATCGAGCGCGCGCTCGGGCGGCCCGAGCAGCACGAGCACTGGGGTCCGCGCATCATCGATCTGGACGTGCTGGTGTTCGGTCGCGAGCAGCGCCAGGAACCCGCGCTGACCCTGCCGCATCCCGGAATAGTCGAGCGCAACTGGGTTCTGTATCCTCTCGCGGACATCGCGCCGTCCCTCGACATTCCGAAGCTCGGCCGAGTGGCCGCGCTGAAGAGCTCGATGGCGTCCGAGGGCCTGTGGTCACTCGACCCGGCCGTTCGAGCCGCGCGCTGAAATCACGTTACCTGCCCAGAAAGACGCCAGTTCCCGCATGACTGCTTCCGCCGACGCAACTCCGCCAGGCTCGCATCGATTCATCGTGGTCGAAGGGCCCATCGGCGTTGGCAAGACGAGCCTCGCCTGTCGCATCGGCATGAGCCTGTCGGCCGACCTGGTGCTCGAACAGGCGATGCAGAATCCGTTCCTGGAACGTTTCTATCGCAACCCGCGCGCGGGTGCGTTTCCGGCGCAGCTGTATTTCCTGTTCCAGCGCGCGCAGCAGCTCGCGGCCCTGAAACAGCAGGACCTGTTCTCGCCCGTCATCGTCGCGGACTATCTGCTCGACAAAGACCGGCTGTTCGCGCGTGTCACGCTCGATGAAGCGGAATACGCGCTGTACGAACAGGTGAGCACCAAGCTCGACATCGACTGCCCGAAGCCGGATCTCGTGGTGTATCTGCAGGCACCGGTGGATGTGCTGCTCGAGCGCATAGCCAAGCGCGGCATCGGCTACGAGCAGAGCATCGACCGGCAATATCTCATCCGGCTCAACGAAGCGTATGCGCGGTTCTTTCACGAATACGAGAGCTCGCCGCTGCTCATCGTGAATGCGGCGTCGATCGATCCGGTCAACAACCAGAACGATTACGACGAGCTGTTCGCGGCCATCCAGCGCATGAAGAAGGGCCGGCTCTACTACAACCCCATGCGGCACACGGCGCTCTAGACGTGTACACGCACCTGCAGTTGCGGGATTCCACGCGCCCGCCGGTGACGCTCACCACGCTCGTGAACATGAAAGAGAAAGGCGAGAAGATCGCCTGCCTCACCTGTTACGACGCGAGCTTCGCGGCGCTGGTGGACGAGTCGGACGCCGACGTCGTGCTCGTCGGCGATTCGCTCGGCATGGTCATTCAGGGACACGACACCACGGTGCCGGTCACCATGGACGACATCGTGTATCACTGTCGCGCCGTTGCGCGCGGGTTGAATCGACCTTTCCTGATCGCAGACATGCCGTTCATGAGCTACCCGTCGAAGGAGCACGCGTTGAAAAACGCCGTGCGCCTGATGCAGGACGGTGGCGCGAAGATGGTGAAGCTCGAAAGTGGCTCCGGACAAACGGAGATCGTCGAATTTCTGGCGGGTCATGACATTGCGGTGTGCGCGCATCTGGGCTTGAAGCCGCAGTCTGTCCACAAGACCGGCGGCTTTCGCGTGCAGGGTCGCGAAGAAGCGGCTGCAGAGCGCATGATTCGCGACGCCAAGGCGCTCGAGTCGGCCGGCGCGGACTTGGTGCTGCTCGAATGTATTCCGCCGGCGCTGGGCAAGGCCGTGACGGACGCGCTGCACGTGCCGGTCATTGGCATCGGCGCAGGTCCGCATGTGGATGGGCAGATTCTCGTGATCTACGACGTGCTCGACATCACCACCGGTCGCAAGCCGCGCTTCGTGCGCAATTTCATGGACGGCGCAGGCAACAATCTCGTCGCGCTCCAGCGCTACGTCAAAGCGGTGAAGTCGGGAGAATACCCGGCCGCCGAGCATAATTTCTGACGCGCACGCGTACGCGCGGGCGCTGAGGGGCACATCGATGGATACGGTCACCACCATTGCCGCGGTTCGGCAGCACGTTCGTCAGTGGCGCAGGGAAGGTCAGCGCGTCGCGTTCGTGCCCACCATGGGCAACCTGCATGCGGGACACATCAGCCTGATCGAGCTCGCGCGTCGGCGCGGCGATCGGTTTGTCGCGAGCACTTTCGTGAACCCGATGCAGTTCGGGCCGAACGAGGATTACGCGCATTACCCGCGCACGCCGACGGCCGACGAGCAGATGCTCGCGCAGGCGGGCTGCGATCTCATGTTCATGCCGGACGTGGCCGAGATCTATCCGCGCGGCATCGAGCACGATACGCGCGTGACGGTGCCTGAGATCTCAGGCGTGCTGGATGGCGAGTTCCGGCCGGGGCATTTCGATGGCGTGACCACGATCGTTGCGAAGCTGTTCAACATCGTGGCGCCGGATATCGCGGTGTTCGGCGAAAAGGATTTTCAGCAGCTCACGCTGATTCGCCGCATGGTCGCGGACCTGTGTATTCCGATCGAGATCATCGGCGCGCCGACCGTGCGCGAAGCGGACGGGCTTGCGATGAGCTCGCGCAATCAGTACCTCACGGCCGCCGAGCGCAAGGTGGCACCGCAGGTTCATGAGGGGCTGAAGCGAGCGGTCGAGCGCATCAAGCGCGGCGAGCTGGATTTTGCGTCGATCGAAAAGACCGAGGTGGACGCGCTGAAGGCAAGTGGGTTTCGGCCTGACTATTTCACCGTGCGGGACGGCGTTACGTTGATGCCTGCTTCAGGTGAGGCGAAGCACCTCGTGGTATTGGTGGCGGCTCGGCTGGGGAAGGCGCGGTTGATTGATAATTTGCAGCTGGTTCGATAGCAGAGCGAATCAAGAAGCCCTCAATCGCCGGGCGGCTGGGAGCCTTTCAATAAACGCCCTCTCAGCCGCCCGGCGATTGAGGGCTTCTGTTTCCGACTCCAAAATTCCTCCCCTCATGCTGCATCAACGCCCATTCCACATGCTCCCTCACCAACGCTGACGCCTCATTCCGTCGCGCAGTCAACGCCGCCACAATCTCAGCCGACCCCGGCGCATTCCCCAACGCCACCGCGATATTCCTCAGCCACCGCTCATACCCGATGCGATAGATGGCGCTCCCCGCCATTCGCTCTTCGAACTCCTGCTCCGTCCAGGCAAACAGCTCCGTCAACGAGCTCGCGTCCAACCGGTTACGTACCTTGAAATCCGGGTGCGAAGCCATGCGCGCGAACTTGTTCCAGGGACAGACCAACTGGCAGTCGTCGCACCCGTAGATGCGGTTGCCGAGGCCAGGTCGCAGCTGTTCGGGAATCGGGCCTTTGTGCTCGATGGTGAGATAAGAGATACACCGCCGCGCGTCCAGCCGATGGGGTGCCACGATCGCCTGGGTCGGACACGCCGGAATGCACGCTTCGCAGCTGCCACAGTGCGCGCTGGCCGGCGCATCCAGTGGCAGGGGCAGGTCCGTAAGTATCTCGCCCAGAAAGAAATAGGAGCCCGCGTCCCGTGCGAGCAGGTTCGTGTGTTTGCCGATCCAGCCGAGTCCCGCATTTCGGGCCAGCGCCTTTTCCAACACTGGCGCGCTGTCCACGCACACGCGGTAGCCAAAAGTCCCGATGTGTTGCGCCATGCCTTCGGCGAGGCGGGCGAGGGCCCGGCGCATCACCTTGTGATAATCCCGCCCGAGTGCGTACCGCGAGACATAGGCTGTGGCGGGATCCGCCAGCACCTCTCGCGCGTTGCGAGCGTCGGACGGCCAGTAATTCATCCGCACGCTCACCACGCGAACAGTGCCCGGCGCCAGCTCTTGCGGATGGGTCCGCATCGAGCCATGACGTTGCATGTAGTCCATGTCGCCGTGGAAACCGGCCTCGAGCCATGAAATGAGATGCTGCTCGTCCTGCGCCAGCTCGATGCCGGCCACGCCCAACGCATCGAAACCAAGCGCGCGCGCCTGGTCGGCGAGTGCTTTTTTAACTTGGAACAAGTCTAGAGCCGGCGCGGCAGCGGCCTGGGAAGGGAGGTGGAGCGTGGGTTCTTTCATGGGCGGATACCGCCGGTCAGTATAATCACCGCATGGCTTTGCCCACTGGTCTCTACTCGGCGGCTCAAGTCCGCGCCCTGGATGCCTACGCGATCGAGCAGCTAGGCGTTCCCGGCTACACGCTGATGAAGCGGGCAGGCGAAGCGGCGCTGCGCTACCTGCGCTCGCGCTGGCCCACGGCATATCGAATCGTCATCGTCTGCGGCAGCGGCAACAACGGCGGGGATGGCTACGTGTTGGCCCGCTTTGCGCAGGCGGCCGGTCTCACGGTCACCGCGCTCTCCGCGAGCCCTACGAGCTCGCTCAAGGGCGATGCGCTGCTCGCCTACAACGACGCCGTGACGAGCGGCGCGCGCATTCATCCGTTCTCGGCGGCACTCCTGAAAGAAGGCGAGCTCATCGTCGACGCGCTCGTCGGCACCGGGCTGCGCAGCGCGATGCGCGGCGAGCTCGTGCCCGTCGTGCAGGCGATCAACAGCGCGGGCCGCCCGGTGTTTTCACTGGATATGCCGTCCGGTCTCGACAGCGATACGGGTGTTGCGCACGGCGAAGCGGTGCGCGCGGATTGCACGGTGTCGTTCGTCGGGCTCAAGACCGGCCTGGTCATCGGCGACGGGCCGGAATTCGCCGGCACGCTCTATTTCGACGATCTCGAAGTCACGCCGCCGGCGTCCCCGCAATTCGCGCCGCGCCTCGAGCGCATTCTCGATAGCGAAGTGGTGGTAGCGCTGCCGCGCCGCCGACGGGCCGCTCACAAGGGTGATTTCGGTCGCGTGCTCATCGTCGGGAGTGGGCCGAGCATGCCCGGCGCCACGCGCCTGGCGGGCGAGGCGGCGCTGCGCGTCGGTGCTGGGCTCGTCACGGTGGCTGTCGCACCGGAGAACCTGGCTGCCATCGCGTCGGGTCGTCCGGAGCTCATCTGCCTGCCGTTTCGGGAAGCGGATGAGCTGAAAGAAGCCATCGAGCGCGCGCAGGTGATCGCCGTCGGTCCCGGCCTCGGCCGCAGCAGCTGGGCGCGCGAAGCGCTCGATGCCGTGCTGAATTCCGGCAAGCCGCTGGTCGTGGACGCAGATGCGCTCAATCTCGTTGCGGAAGCAACTCCGGGGCGTATTCAGCTCGCGAACTGCATCATGACACCGCATCCGGGCGAGGCCGCGCGCCTGCTCGGAGCGGAAACGGATGATGTCCAGAGCGACCGGCTCGCCGCGCTCAGCTCGCTGGTCGAGCGCTACGGCGCGACCGTGGTGCTGAAGGGCGCCGGTACGCTCGTCGGAGCCCCCGACAAGACGCCTGCGGTTTGCGAACGAGGCAATCCGGGCATGGCGAGCGCGGGAACTGGGGACGTGCTCACGGGTGCCATCGTTGGCATCCTCGCTCAATGCCGTAATCCGTGGCTCGCGGCCCGCGTCGGCGTGCTGGCGCACGCGATGGCCGGCGACGCAGTCGCCCGCACTGGCGAACGCGGTTTGCTGGCGAGCGATGTGGCCCGAGAGCTTCGAACTTGCGTGAATCTGTAGATGTCCGCCTCAGACGTCCGCGCGCTCGGCTGGAGCGCACGCGCTCCTGAACAGACGGAGGCCATTGGCGCGCAGCTTGCGCTGACGCGTCCCCCGCGAAGGGATGCGCTGACGGTCGTGCATCTCACCGGCGATCTCGGCGCCGGCAAAACGACACTGGTCCGCGGGTTTCTGCATCAGCTCGGCGTCGCGGGCATCGTCCACAGCCCGTCGTACAACCTGCTGGATTCGTACGACACCCGCTACGGCACGGTGGTGCACCTTGATCTCTACCGTATGCGTGACCCTTCGGAGCTCGAACCCCTCGGCTTGAGAGATGAAGCGCGGCCCGGAGTGCTGTGGTTGATCGAATGGCCTCAGCGCGGAGCAGGCTGGCTGCCGAAACCGGATCTCGTGATCACGCTGTCAGTGGGATCGGGCGCAACGGCAGGCACCCATCGGATCACAGCGGAGGCCGGGTCGGCCTACGGCAAGCAGTGGATTGCCGCCATTCCCAGGAAGTGACGCGCGATCGGCGCGACCGCGCGCGCCGGAGACGCCATGACATAACTTGAACTCGCCGCAGAGTGCTCGTAGATTACCGGGCAGCATTCGCAGCGAAGTCCATGAATAAAGTCGCGTTTGGTGGGATACGGAAGGCGTCGTTCGGGCGCGCGACGCTCGTGGCGCTCGTTGCATCACTGCCCGCCTGGGCAGCTTCCTCGCTTGCTGTGGCGGCTCCCTCGAACACGCTTCGCAACGTCAGCATCTCGAGCGGCACGGGCGGCGTACGCATCACGCTCGAAACCTCGGCTCGCACCCATTCCTCGCTGTTCACACTCGACAAGCCGGATCGCATCGTCATCGACCTGCGTGACACCACGAAGGCGAAAGGGTTGCGCATGCCGGCGGGCATCGGCCCGGTGGACGTGATCCGCACAGGCGTGCGGCCGAACGACGGCTATCGCATCGTCCTCGAGCTGAAATCGCCGACTCCGGCGCGTGGCGAGTGGCAGCCCGCGTTTGCAGATGTCGGCGATTCATATGTCGTGGCGATCGGCACCCCGGCGTTCATCGCGTCGACGTTTTCGCCGGCTGGCACGGTTGTCTCGTCGAACAGCAAGGGGCCGACGGTCACCGTCGCCCTGGGCTCGCGGCCGAATCCGTTGGAGTCGACACCGCCGTCCACCACTGTAGTGACACGCGCAAAAATCGCGAAGGCGTCGGAAGCCACTCGCGTGCCTCGCGATGAAAGCACGACGGCGTCGATCGCCTCGAGCGCGGCCGACGGCATCACACCGAAAACCGTCCGTCCGCAGCACGCCCCGATCGATGGAGATCGCGACATCGTCGTCGCCGTCGATGCAGGTCATGGCGGCCAGGATCCTGGTGCGATCGGCCGCAACGGCACCATGGAAAAGAACGTGGTACTCGCGATTGCTCGCGCCCTGGCTCAACGCATCGACGCGGAGCCGGGCATGCGCTCGTACCTCGTGCGCGATGACGACTACTTCGTCGTGCTTCGCGATCGCATGGTCCGCGCGCGTAACGCGAAGGCCGACATCTTCGTCTCCGTGCATGCGGATTCCATTCGTGACCGGGCCATCACGGGTGCTTCGGTCTATGTGCTGTCCGAGCACGGGGCGAGCAGTGAAGCCGCGCGCTGGCTGGCCGAGCGCGAAAACGCGGCAGATCTCGTTGGCGGCGTGAAGCTCGACGACAAGGACAAGTCGCTCGCCTCCGTCCTGCTCGATCTCACACAGACCGCTAACACCAGCGCGAGCATGACGGCCGCCGAACGCGTGCTGTTGTCGCTCGATCGCACGGTCAACGTGCGTAAATCGAAGGTGCAGCAGGCCGGGCTCGTCGTGCTCAAGTCGCCGGACATTCCGTCGATGCTGGTGGAGACGGCGTACATCTCGAATCCAGGTGAAGAGTCACGTCTCAAGAGCGTGAGCCATCAGACGAAATTGGCGGAAGCCATTTTCAGCGGCATCCGCGGTTACTTCGAAGTGAACCCGCCGCCGGGCACACGCTTCGCGCAGCTGCGCCGTTCGCAGCTGGCCGGCGTGATGACGGCGCCTGCGACGCCTTGATCGTTCGCGATCGCGCGCGTCGCGCGCCGGTATACTGCGCACCCGTTTCGATCCGGTTTCGCGCCCGCCCGCCATGCCCATCCGCATTCTTCCCGACGAGCTCGTCGACCAGATCGCCGCCGGTGAGGTGATCGAGCGGGCCGCGTCCGTGGTCAAGGAGCTGGCGGAGAACAGTCTGGATGCCGGCGCGAGCCGTATCGAGATCGAGGTCGATCGCGGCGGCATCGGCCTGATCCGCATTCGGGATGACGGGCGCGGCATTCCGGCCGATGAGTTGCCGCTTGCGATTTCTCGTCATGCGACGAGCAAGATCGCCTCGCTGGACGATCTCGAGAACGTCGCGACGCTCGGCTTTCGCGGTGAGGCGCTGCCCTCGATCGGTTCGGTGTCCCGGCTGCGCGTGACTTCACGCCCATCCGGTGTCGAGCACGCCTCCGAGATCAATGTGGACGGCGGTACTGTCGCGGCGGTGAAGCCGGCGGCGCATCCGGCCGGCACCACCATCGAAGTGCGGGACCTGTTCTTCAACGTGCCGGCGCGCCGCAAGTTCGTGCGCAGCGATGCGACGGAAGTCGGCCACATCGCGCGCCTGGTCGAGCGTCTCGCGCTTTCCCGATTCGATGTGACCTTCCGCCTCAAGAGTGGTACGCGCGTGTTGCTCGATGCGCCCGCCGCGGTGTCGCACGGTGAAGTGCTGGATATCGCGAGCGGGGCGGGCGATGCGCGGCTTCGAAGCGTGCTGAATGACGAATTCCTGGCGAGTGCCGTTCCGCTGCATCACTCGGCGGGGCCTGTATCGATTACGGGATGGGTCGGGTTGCCGACGGTGTCGCGCGCGCAGCCGGATCAGCAGTATTGGTTCGTGAACGGGCGGCCGGTGCGGGACCGATTGCTGATGAATGCGGTTCGCGTGGGCTATCGCGATGTCCTCTATGGCGGCCGGCATTCGGCGTATGTGCTGTACCTGACACTCGATCCGAAGCTGGTGGATGTGAATGCGCATCCGGCCAAGCTGGAAGTGCGCTTCCGCGACAGCCGGCAGATCCATGATTTCGTGTTTCGCGCGGTGGAGCGGACGCTCGCGGAGACGAAGCCGAGTGGGGCGGGGTTGGTGGCGGCGCCTTTCGGGGGATTGGATTCGGTGGGCGCAGGGAATGACGTGCGCGACAGGATGGGCGGCCCATTTGCCGACGCGGCAGGTTCGCTCGAAGAAGGTTCTTCATACGGTGGAATGCGCGGCTTTCGCGCCGATGCCGACGGCTATCGCGTCGGCGGCAACGATCGCGACGGCACCGATGGCAGCGTCAGTCATGGTGGCAGCAGCGGCAGAAGTAGCGGCGGTAGCAATGGCAGCGGTTTCGGTGGCAGCGCTGCCGGCTATATGCAGCGCCCCGCCCGTCAGGGCACTTTCGACCTGCGCGAAGAATCGCGCAGTCCCTGGCGAATCGCGGAGGCCGTTTCGCAGGAATCCTCAGCGAACGCGGCACCCTTCAACATCGATGAGCCTTTCGTCGCTGCGGACGACGGCGACCAGCCGCTCGGCGTCGCTATCGCACAATTGCACGGCGTTTACATCGTTGCGCAGAACCGGACCGGTCTCGTGCTCGTGGACATGCATGCCGCGCATGAACGCGTGCTCTACGAAAAACTGAAAGCCGAGCGGGGCACCACCGCGCCGGCGTCCCAGCACCTGATCGAGCCGATCGTCGTCGAGCTGAAAGCGCATGAGCTCGATGCGGTGCTGGAGAATCGCGCGGACTGGGAAAGTGCCGGGTTCGCGCTCGATGCCCTCGGCCCGACCCGGCTCGCGTTGCGCTCGGTGCCCGCGATGCTGATGGGAGAAAACATTTCGGCCGTCGTGCATTCGGTGGTGCGCGACCTCGAGCTGGACGCTGACGCGCATCACCTGGATGGAGCGGCGGACAAGTTTCTTGGCACGCTCGCGTGCCGCACGGCCATTCATGCCCACCGCCGGTTGACGCTTCCCGAAATGAATGCCCTGTTGCGCCAGATGGAAGCGACCGATCGCGCCAACCAATGTAATCACGGCCGTCCCACGTGGACGCGGCTGTCGTTGCAGGATCTGGATCAGCTGTTCCTGCGAGGGCGGTGACGTGAGCGCACCGGGGTCCACGCGGCCGGGCCCGGTTATCGTGCTGACCGGTCCGACCGGCAGCGGCAAAACCGACTGGGCCCTTCGTCTCGCGCAACGCTTGCCCGTCGAAATCGTGAGCGTGGACTCCGCGCTCGTCTACCGCGGGCTCGATATCGGAACAGCGAAGCCGTCTGCGGAGATGCGCGGGCAGGTCCCGCATCACCTCATCGACATCTGCGATCCGTCAGAGAGCTATTCGGCCGGTCGTTTTGTCGAGGATGCCGTGCGGCTCGTCGCGCAGATCCAGTCGCGCGACCGGATCCCCCTGCTCGTGGGCGGCACGATGCTCTATTTGCGTGCGCTCTGGCGCGGCATCGCGCCGCTGCCCGTCGCGTCACCGCAGTTGCGTAAATCCATCGACGAGCGCGCGGCTCGTGAGGGGTGGGGCGTGTTGCACGCGGAGCTGCAACGGCTCGACCCGGTGGCCGCCGCGCGCATTCATCCCAACGATCCCCAGCGTATCCAGCGGGCCCTCGAAGTCTGTTACGCAGCAGGCCGACCTATCTCGGAGTTGCAGCGGGAAACGCGGCGTCCCCTCGGTGACACGCCGTTACAGAATTGGGCTCTCGTGTCGGCAAATCGCGTCACCTTGCACCCGCATCTCGAGCGTCGCTTTCACGAGATGATGAAGCTTGGATTTCTGGATGAAGTACAGGCCTTGCGTCGTAGGGGTGATCTCACGCCCGACCTGCCCGCCATTCGTGCAGTGGGCTACCGGCAGCTCTGGGCCTATTTCGACGGCGAATGCTCGCTCGACGAGGCAGTGCGTCGCGGGATTTCCGCCACCCGCCAGCTCGCCAAGCGACAGCTCACCTGGATCCGGTCCGAGCTTGAACTGACCACCATCAATCCCCACGAAGAGGGAGCGTTCGAGCGCTGGACTCAACTCGTCGAATCGAAGCTTCGCGAGCTTGGGCGATGACCGAAAGCCCATGTTAATATGCTGCCGCTGCCTCGCCCGGAAGAGGCACACCGCTTGCTCGGATCTTTGTGGACCCGAATATTTTTTGAGTTGAACAGCGCACCAGGAAGGCTCGCGCAGTGTCGAACCCAGCCTGCCGAAACAGGTCCCGTTACCTACGTCGCCGTTGAACAACTAGAAGTCGCGAGAATAAGGAGAACACGAGATGGCCAAAGGCCAATCGCTGCAGGATCCCTTTCTGAATGCCTTACGCAAAGAGCGCGTGCCCGTGTCCATCTACCTGGTCAACGGCATCAAGCTGCAAGGTCAGATCGATTCGTTCGATCAGTTTGTCGTGCTGCTGAAGAACAGCGTCAGCCAGATGGTTTACAAGCACGCCATCTCCACCGTCGTTCCGGCGCGCAACGTGCGTCTCACGACCGGTGAAGACGGTGGCCCTGCCGCGGATCCCGTCGTCGAGTGATCAACCGCCCCATGGAGCCCACGAGTGTTCGAACGCCCCCGTACAGGTGAGCGTGCCGTACTCGTGCGCCTCGGGTTGGGCGTACACGTCGATCCGGAAGATCTGCAGGAATTCACGCAGCTTGCCGTTTCAGCGGGTGCGCAGCCGGTCGCGACCGTAACGGGTCGCCGCGAGCGGCCCGATCCGCGCTTCTTCATGGGCAGCGGCAAGGCAGATGAAGTTCGTGACGTCGCAGCGGCGGAGTCCGCGGATGTCATCCTGGTCGATCACGCGCTCTCGCCCAGCCAGGAACGCAACCTCGAGAAGCACACCGGTCGTCGTGTGCTCGATCGCAACAGCCTCATCCTCGATATCTTTGCGCAGCGTGCGCGCAGCCATGAAGGCAAGCTCGAAGTCGAGCTCGCGCAGCTCAAGCACATCGCGACACGACTCGTGCGCGGCTGGACCCATCTCGAGCGCCAGAAGGGCGGCATCGGCATGCGCGGTCCCGGCGAAACGCAGCTCGAGACCGACCGTCGGCTCATCGGCACGCGCGTGAAGGTGCTGGGGAAGCGGCTCGAAAAGATTCGTCAGCAGCGTGAGACCGGTCGCGCCCAACGCGCCGAAATTCCCGTGCCGTCGATTGCGCTCGTGGGCTACACGAACGCGGGCAAGTCCACGCTGTTCCGGTCCGTCACCGGCGCAGAGGCTTACGTGGCGGACCAGTTGTTCGCCACGCTTGATCCCACCGTGCGCCGGATTGCGTTGCCGGGCGGAACCGTTGCTGTGCTCGCCGATACCGTTGGATTCATCCGCGAGCTGCCGCACGAGTTGGTCGCCGCCTTCCAGTCCACGCTGACCGAGGCGCGTGAAGCCACGCTTCTGCTGCATGTAGTGGATGCGAGCGATCCGCGTCGCGACGATCACATCAATCAGGTCAATGGCGTGCTCGCCGAAATCGGTGCCGGGGACCTTCCGCAGGTGCTGGTCTATAACAAGGTCGACCGCCTGGAGTTCGCGCCTCGCATCGAGCGTGATGCGGAAGGGCGTGCGGTCGCTGTGTGGATATCGGCGGAGAAGCGGCTCGGGCTCGATCTGCTGCAGCAGGTGGTCACCGAACGAATTTCGCGCACGGCGAAACGGGCGCACCTGAGAGTCTCTGCGACCGCAGGAGCACTGCGCTCGCGCCTGTATTCCGCGGGCGCCGTGCGCTCCGAAAGTGCGCTGGAAGACGGCTCGCTCGACCTATGGGTCGAGCTGCCGGACGTCGAGCTTCTGGCCCTCGCGCGCACCCCCGGTGTCCAGATTCTGGAAACCCCAGCGGCTGCAATGGCTTGTGCCCCCGAAGAGGCCTACCTACAATCGGTCCCCTCGTGAGCGCAGGCACAGCGCTGAACTCATCCATCTTCCCTTCTCAGATCGGCGCACATCGCTCTCTATGGCGTGGAATCAACCCGGCGGACAGAACAACAATCCCTGGGGCGGCAGGCGGCCGGCGAACGGCAGCGGCGGCCCCAATCTCGACGAGCGCGTGAAAGACTGGCAGCGCAAGTTCGAGTCCCTCTTCCGTCCCGGGGGCAAGGGCGAGGGCAGCGCGCTGTTCATCACGGTGCTGCTGCTCATTCTGGCCCTGTGGCTGTTCAGCGGCTTCTTCCAGATCAAGGCCGCTGAGCGCGGCGTGGTCCAGCGCTTCGGCAAGGTCATCCTGCCGGTGCGCACGGAAGGCTGGGGCTGGCGCCTGCCGTGGCCCATCGACACCGTGACCAAGGTCGACGTCGCAAACGTTCGCAGCAGCTCGTTCAAGCCGCGCGTGCTGACCGCAGACGTGAACCTCGTGGACGTGCACTTTGCTGTGCAGTACCGCTATTCGGATCCGATCAAATACCTGTTCGCGGTGACCGATCCGGAAGGCACGCTGCGCGAAGTGAGCGAGAGCGCCATCCGCCAGGTCATCGGCCAGAGCCTTCTCGATGACGTGCTCGTCGGCAAGACGCGCCCGAACATCACCAAGCGCACCAAGGAGCTCATCCAGGCGACCCTCGACCGGTATGGCACCGGCATGGTGGTCTCCACTGTGAATCTCACAGACGTGCAGGTGCCCGAGCCCGTGATCCCGTCGCAACGGGATGCGAACAAGGCGCTCGCCGATCAGGAGCGTTTCGTGAAAGAAGCGCAGGCCTACGCGAACGGCATCCAGCCGGTGGCGGAAGGTGGCGCGGCCCGACTCACGCAGGATGCGCAGGCGTATGCGGCGCAGGTCGTCGCGCTCGCCGAAGGTCAGGCGTCACGTTTCTCGCAGCTCGCGGCGGCTTACGACCTCGCACCTGAAGTCACGCGCAAACGTCTGTATATCGACACCATCGAGAGCGTGCTCGCGCGCGCCAACAAGGTGATCGTCGACGAGGGCAAGGGCAGCAGCAACATGATCTATCTGCCGCTCGACAAGTTGCTGGAGCGCGCGCGCACCCAGCAGAACACCGACTCGCAGGATCCGCAGCCGTCCGTGCGCGTTTCGCCGGAACTGGATTCCTCGACCATGGACGGCCGTGCAAGAGGGGAACGTTGATGCCCACGCGTGGCTTTCCATTGCTGGTTCTGGTCGCTGCGATCGTGCTGGTGACGATGACGTCGCTGTTCACCGTTCAGCAGCAGCAGCTCGCGATTCGCACGCAGTTTGGCGCCATCCTGGGCGGCACGTACGAACCGGGCCTGCATTTCAAGTTTCCGTGGGACCAGGTTGTCAAGTTCGAGAAGCGCATTCTTTCGCAGACCTATCAGAGCGAAACGTTCCTCACCAACGACAATCGCGGCCTCATCGTCGATTTCTATGTGAAGTGGCGAGTGGGCGATGCGTCGCGTTACTACCAGGCGACGGGCGGGCGCGAAGAGCTGGCGAGCGAGCGCATCTCGGAAATCGTGAAGGACGGCATCAAGAGCGTGGTCGCGCAGCGTCCGCTCGAAGAGATCGTCACATCCGAGCGCGCGGCCGTGACCGGCGAAATGCTCAAGGCCGCGAACGAGAACGCGAACGGCCTGGGCATCGAGCTCATCGACGTGCGCGTCCAGCGCATCGACCTGCCGGAAGACGTCAGCACGCGCGTCTACGAAAGCATGAAACAGAATTTCGCGAAGATCGCGAGCCGCCTGCGTGCGGAAGGTTCGCGCGCGGCGGTGACGATCCGCGCCGAAGCCGAGCGCAAGCGCACCGAGACCATCGCGAACGCCGAGCGGGATGCGCTGGAAGTGCGCGGCAAGGCTGACGCTACCGCCACCGCCATCTACGCGAAGTCCTACTCGAAGTATCCCGAGTTCTACGGGTTCTATCGCAGCCTGCAGGCCTACGACCGCTCACTCGGCAAGGACGGTGACGTGCTGGTCCTGAGCCCCGAGGGGGAATTCTTCAAGTATCTCAAGGACCCCGGCAAGCGCTAGGGCGCCGGACGAGGCGACCTTTTGACGTTTCACCTGTCCGACCTGCTGGCCGCCCTCGCGCTGTTTTTCGTGGTCGAGGGTATGATTCCCTTTCTCAATCCGGGCGGCATGAAACGCGCACTGGAAAAGCTGCTGACCTTGGGCGACCGCGAGCTGCGCATCGCGGGTCTCGGCAGCATGCTCGTGGGCGTGGCGATACTTTTTCTGGTGCGCTAGGCGGCAAGAACCGCGCTTTTTGCTGCCGGGAACTGTGTAGGGTTTCGAAAAATCGTCGCGACGATTTTTTCCAATAAACGAGGCTATCGTGGGCAAGTTCGTCGTCGTCATCGGTACCCAGTGGGGCGATGAAGGCAAAGGCAAGATCGTCGACCTGTTGACCGAGCGGGCTTCCGCCGTGGCGCGCTTTCAGGGCGGGCACAACGCGGGCCACACGCTCGTCATCGACGGCAAGAAAACCATTCTCTCGCTGATCCCCGCCGGCATCCTGCGTTCAGGGGTCCGTTGCTTCATCGGCAACGGCTGCGTGATCTCGCTCGAGGCGCTGCTGAAAGAAGCGCAGATGCTGATCGATCAGGGCGTACCCGTGTTCGAGCGTTTGCGCATTTCGCCGAGCTGTCCGCTGATCCTGCCGTCGCACGTGGCGCTGGATAAATCCCGCGAAGCTGCGCGGGGCGCGAACGCGATCGGCACCACGGGACGCGGCATCGGCCCGGCGTATGAAGACAAGGCGGCGCGGCGCGCGCTGCGCATCGCAGATCTGTTCCAGCGCGAGAAATTCGCCGCGAAGCTCGGCGAGGTGCTCGACTTCCACAACTTCGTCCTGCAGCACTACTTCAAGCAGCCGGCGGTGGACTTCCAGAAGACGCTCGACGAGCAGCTCGCGTTCGCCGAGAAGATCAAGCCGCTCGTGGCCGATGTGACGCAGGCGCTGAACCAGCTGCGCGAGCAGGGCGCGAACGTGCTGTTCGAAGGCGCACAGGGCGCGATGCTCGACGTCGATCACGGGACTTATCCGTACGTCACGTCCTCCAACACCACGGCCGGTTTCGCCGCCACGGGCACGGGCCTCGGGCCTCGGGTGTTCGATGAAGTGCTGGGCATCGTGAAGGCCTACACCACGCGCGTGGGCGGCGGTCCGTTCCCCACCGAGCTGTTCGACGATACGGGCGAGCATCTCTCGCGCGTGGGCCATGAGTTCGGGTCAGTGACGGGCCGGCGGCGTCGCTGCGGCTGGTTCGATTCCGTCGCGCTGCGCCGATCCGTGGTGCATTCGAGTGTCAGCGGTCTCTGCGTGACCAAGCTCGACGTGCTCGATGGGCTCGACAAGATCAGCATCTGCACCGGTTACCAGATCGATGGCCAGGTGGCCGCCGAGCCGCCGATGTTCGTCGACGCGTATTCCGACGTGCAACCGGTCTACGAGGAATTGCCGGGCTGGAAGGACTCCACGATTGGCATCACGTCCTACGACAAGCTGCCGGTGAATGCGCGCCGGTACCTCGAACGCGTGCAGGAGCTCGTGAAGGTGCCGATCGATATGATTTCGACCGGGCCGGACCGGGAAGAGACGATCGTGCTCAAGCATTCGTTCGAGAGCTGAAGGATTTCAGAGGCGCTCTAACGTCTCGCGGCTTGCACCAGGGAGGCCCTCAATCGCCGGGCGGCTCGGAGGCACTTCGGAGAAAAGCTCTTAGCCGCCCGGCGATTGAGGGCTTGCTCATTCCCACTCTTCATTCCACCTTCGCGTAATGCAACGGCAGCGCGGTGGTCGACTTGATCGTCTCCAGCGCGAAACTTGCGCTCACATCCAGCAGGTCGATCGTGGCGATCAATTTCTTGTAGACGACATCGTAAGCCTCGATGTCCGGCACCACGATGCGCATCAGGTAATCCACGTCGCCGCTCATCCGGTAGATCTCCGTGATCTCCGGCACATCCCGCACGGCCTTCTGGAATTTCTCGAACCACGCGGCACTGTGGTTGGCCGTTTTCATCATCACGAAGACCGTCGTTCCGACGTTGAGCGACTTGGCGTCCAGCAGCGCGACGGTGTGCTTGATGATGCCGAGCTCTTCCATCCGCTTGATGCGCCGCCAGCAAGGCACCTTCGAGAGCCCGACACGCTCGGCAATTTCCTGAGCGGTGAGGGTGCCGTTTTTCTGGAGCAGATCCAGGATTCGTCGATCCAGCTTGTCCATGAAACGATGATGTAGCAGATCGCCGTTCTGGCGCAACGTTGTTGCTCAACAATGTGAGGGGCGCCCCGGATACGCAACCGAATCACGGTGGCCGGAGCCTAGGCTAGGTCCCATGAGTCTGCGCAAGCTATTCACGGATCATCCGGCCTCGGTGGGGGAAACCTACTTCCAGCACCTGTGTGCTGCGTGCTGGTTTGCCACGCGCATGATCTTCGGCGGCATGGCCGTGTTGCTGCACGCGTTCCTGCCCTTCGCGTTTCGTCGCACCGGTAGCGAGTGCATCACCCAGCTGCATACGCGCATGGTCACTCACCGTCGCAAGCACGCGGCTGCCTCTGACCCGACCCAGCGCGCTGAAGCCGCTGGCGTCGTGGTTCGCTGAGCCCTGCGCGTGGCACGGCCGGCAATCGAGCGACCGGCCTGGCGCTCCCTCACGAACGGAGCGCTCCTCGCCTTCGCGCTCGCGGCCGCCGCCTTCCTCGCCTCAAAAGCCGTTCATGACTGGCTGAATCCCACGGGCCCCGCGCCTGTGAGCCCCGTGCTCTGCGCGGTCCTTCTCGGGGTCATCTGGCGTAACACGATCGGGCTGGGCGCGGGCTTCGTTCCCGGCCTTCAATGGATCACGAACAATCTGCTGCGCATCGGTATTGCGCTGGTCGGGCTGAAGCTCTCGCTCAGCGGACTGGCGGCCACGGCCACGATGGCGTTGCCGGTGGTCATCGTCTGCATTTCTGCTGCGATCGGCGTGAGCGTGCTGGCGGGCCGCTTGTTCGGGCTTTCGAAGCCGTTGACCTTGTTGTTGGCCGCGGGAACGTCCGTCTGCGGCTGCACGGCCATTTGCGCCATGACGCCGGTCGTACGTGCGCGAGCAGTCGAAAGCGGCCTCGCGGTCACGTGCGTCGTCGTGCTGGGCTGTACGGGGATGCTGCTGTATCCGTGGCTGGCGCATGCCGTCTTCGGTGAAAACACGCACGCTGCCGCTGTGTTTCTCGGCACTTCGATTCACGACACGTCGCAGGTGATGGGCGCGTCGATGATCTATGGCCAGCAGTTCGGCGCGCCGGACGTTGTGCCGGTCGCGGGCTTCACCAAATTGCTGCGCAACCTGTCACTGCTCATCCTGGTGCCGCTTTTCGCAATGTGGACCGGCAATGCGGATGCCGCGGACGCGAAGGCGAAGCGTGGTCAGGTGTTGCCGGCGTTCTTGATCGCGTTCGTGCTGTTGGCGTTCGTACGCACGGCGGGAGATACGGTGTTTGGCGGGGCGGACGCGTCAGGGACCTGGACGCAGCTCATCGCGCTGGGGCTGGGGGCGTCGGACCTGTTTCTCGTCTGCGGAATGACGGCGATCGGGCTGAGCGTGTCGCTGGCCGATCTGCGGGGCGTGGGGTCGAAGGCGTTGATGGCGGCCCTTCTCGTGGCCGTATCCGTGGGCGCCTGTAGTCTGGGAATGACGTTGTTGATGCAGCGATTGGGCGTTTGAGAGGCCCTGAGTCGGCTCGCTGAGGCGCGGGGCGCGCAGCAGCTCTACCGGGCCCACTCCATCAGCTTCGGCGGCAGGAACAGCGCCAGCGCCACCGTGACAGCCAGCACCAGTGCGGCGCGGGCCAGTCCGAAAATTTCCTTCCGGTTCAGCACGCGATCGGCGGTGAGTGTCTCGTCGCTCATGATTCCTTCTCCCGGCACAACAATGTTGCCTTCAGGGAGGAACATAAAACGAATACGCGAGCGAAGCGTGCATCGCTATCGCACTTGCGACAGCTACTTATGGGACTGCGGGAATGCTCATATCGCGTGACCGCCGGCACAGCGTCACGAATGGGCCGTATCGAAAGGCAGACGAGGGCCGCCGGGGCGCGCGGTGCTCGACGATCGATTCGCCAGCCTCGATTCGTCAGCTTCGCTGCGTCAGCTTGCGAATCGCCGCTTCGATCGGGCGCGCGGATTTTTCGTAGTCAGCCCATGCCTTGGTGCGCGCGAGCAGTTTCGGCGTCGTGGCGACAGTGAATTTTTTGGGATCGAGTCCATTGCGCACCTGGCTCCAGGTGAGCGGAAACGACACGGGCGCGCCTTCGCGGGCGCGCGGTGACAGCGGCGCAACGGCCGTGGCCATGCGATCGTTGCGCAGATAGTCGAGGAAGATGCGGCCGGTGCGGTCTTTCTTCGCCATCGTGGTGAGATAACGATCGGGCGAGTCCGACGCCATCTGCGCGCACACGGTCTGCGAGAAAGTCTTGGCGGTGGGCCAATCGACTTTGCCCTTCTTCGGTTGTGCGAGCTCGGTGACCACGTGCAGTCCCTTGCCACCGGTGGTCTTGCAGTACGTGACGAGGCCGAGCTGTTCGATGCGCTTGCGCAGCTCCAGCGCGGCTTCGATCACCCGATCGAAGGACACATCCGGTGCGGGGTCGATATCGAAAACGAGACGGCCGGGAAGGTCCGGATCGCCCGGCACGCAATTCCACGGATGCAGCTCCACCGCGCCGATCTGCGCCGCCTGCGCGAGCGCTTCGACGCGATCGATCTGCAGGTAAGGCTCGCGGTCGCCGGACACGCGCACCAGCTTGAACAGGTTGGAGGTGCCGCGCATGGCGTGACGCTGGAAGAATTTCTGCCCATCGATGCCGTCGGGCGCGCGGATGATCGAGCTGGGGCGGCCGCGGATGTGATCGATGAGCCAGGCACCGACGGATTCGTAATAGCGGGCCAGGTCCAGCTTGGTGACGGGTGCGCCGGCACCGTTGTCGGGCCAGAGTGTCTTGTCGGGTTTCGAGATGGCGACGCCCATGATGATGGCAGGGGCGCCGGCCGCAGTACCGCGAGCTTGCGATGGCGTGGCGGCGGCGCGCGCGCCGCGCTGCGTGGAAGAGCCCCCCGCGGCCGATCTGCCGCGAGTCGCCGAAGTGCCGCGGGCCGCTGAAGCGCCGCGAGCCGCTGAAGTGCCGCGCGCCGCCGCTTTTCCGGAAGCCGCCGAAGTGCTTTTCGATTTGCCCACCGGTGAATCCTCATCCCGCGACGCTTTGCGCGAAGGGCGTTTGCTCGTCGGCGCATCCGCCCCGCCATCCTTCGGCGGCGGCGCCGCGATTTCCATCGTCACTTCCGAGGCCGGCTTGTCCTCACGCAGGCCTTTGAACGCTGCCTGTCGCACCATGCCCGACCCCGTCCAGCCTGCAAACTCGATTTCGGCCACCAGTTTGGGCAGCGCCCAGCGCACGTTCGCTTCCTTGCGTGGTGCTTCCGGCCCGGAGATCGGATTCTCGTTGCTCGCCACCGCACGCAACTTCGCGCGCAGCGTCTTCTCTACATCGGCCCCAAAACCGGTGCCCACGCGCCCGACGTACGTAAGCTTGCCACCCCGATGTACACCCACGAGCAGCGATCGCACGCGCCCGTTGTCGTGCGTCCAGCCGATGATGATCACTTCCTGTCCGCCGCGGCATTTCGATTTCACCCAGGATTCCGCACGCCCGGACGTGTACGGCGCGTTCAACGACTTGGACACGATCCCTTCGAGCGACACCCGACATGCCGATTCCAGCACGGCATCGCCGCTCGTCTGGAAATGTTCGACGAACTGAATCGGCCCGCCTTTCGGCAGGCGCGACAGCAGCGCCTGCAGTCGTTCCTTGCGCTCGCTCAGCGGCAGCTTGCGCAGGTCTTCGCCGTCGTCGAACAGCAGGTCGAAGGCGAAGTAGACGAGGTGGGAGTCATCTTCGTTCGATAGCGCAGCCTGCAGGCCATGAAAGCTCAGCGTGCCGGAGGGATCGAATGCGGCGACTTCCCCATCGATGATGCAATCGGGAAGATCCGCGGCAGACGCCGCGAGGTTGCCGAACTTCGCCGTCCAGTCGAGGCCCTTGCGCGTGTACAGCGTGGTGTTGCCGCCCGAGACGTGCAGCTGGATGCGATAGCCATCGATCTTGATCTCGTGCGCCCATTCCGCGCCCTCGGGCGGGCGCTCGACGAGTTTCGCGAGCTGAGGCGCGATGAAGGGCGGCATCTTTGCGCCGCCTCGCTTGCGGGCGGATTCAGGTGCAGCGCCGCCTTTGGCGCGTTTGGCCTCACCGCGCTTCGCTGTATCTTTCGCGGTAGCGTGCCCGGCGCTCGCCTTGCGTGCAGTTGCAAGCTCCGCGGAGAGCTCGGGTGCGGGCGCATTCGACTTCGAATGCCACACGGCGTTCGCCTTCGCGCGGCTCGCGGTCGTCAGCATGAAAGGTTTCGGTCCGCGGCCCTGGCCCGAAGCGATCTGGTCCATCGCCCGGCCCGAGGCGACGGACTTGTCTTCCATCAGCGCCGCGTCCCCTTCACCGGGTCGCGCACTGTCGTCACGATGCTTGATGAGCAGCCAGTTCGTGCGCTTGCCGCCAAATTTGTCGCCGCGCATGCGCACCAGCACCCAGCTGCCGCTCAGCCGGTCGCCTTCGAGCGTGAATTTCAGTTCACCTTTCGTGAGCTGCTGGGCGGGAGGGAGTGTGCCTTCCGGTTTCCAGTAGCCGCGATCCCAGAGCTGCACGGTGCCGCCGCCGTACTCCCCCTGCGGAATCGTGCCTTCGAAGTCGCCGTAATCGAGCGGGTGGTCTTCGACTTCCACGGCAAGACGTTTGTCCGCCGGATCGAGTGACGGACCTTTCGTCACGGCCCAGGATTTGAAGACGCCTCCGAGCTCGAGTCGCAGGTCGTAGTGCAGCCGCCGCGCGGCGTGCTTCTGGATGACGAACCGCAGCCGCTCCGACCGCGCAACCTTTTGCGCACCGCTGGGCTCAGCGGTTTTGGTGAAGTCGCGCTTGCGGCGATAGGTGGCGAGTTTTCGCGAGGGCACGGTAGCGATCAACGCGAGACGCCAGGCTCTGTTCCTCGGAAGGCCCGTTCAGGGCCGCACCGCCCGGTTGCCTAACGATGATGATGCACGGCCGCTTCGACCGCATCGAACAGCGCGCGGATGCCGAACGACACGTCCTGGATCTTGCCGTTGACGAAGAAGCCTGGCGTGCCACGCACACCGCTCTTCACCGCGCTGTCGATATGCTCACGCACCCGCTGCAGGTAGACGTGATCGTCCATCTCCGAGGTGTAGAGCGCCATGTCGAGCCCGAGCTGCTCGGCGTACGCGTGCAGGTTCTTCGCCTTCAAATGCTCCTGGTTCGCGAACAGCAGCTCGTGCATTTCCCAGAATTTACCCTGCGCGCCGGCACACTCGGCCGCCTCCGCGGCGAGCAGCGCATGCGGATGAACCTCCTCGAGCGGAAAATGGCGGTAAACGAACTTCACGCGATTTTCGAAGCGTTCGAGCAGCAGCTTCACGGCCGGCGCGGCCTGCTTGCAGTTGGGACATTCGAAGTCGCCATACTCCACGACTGTGACGGGCGCGTGGTCGGCGCCGAGAAAGTGATCGGAGGCATTCACCGGAAGGGTGAGATGGAAATCGGTTCGCTGGCTCATGTAGGTACCCGGCTGCGGCGGGCGACACAACGCGTTCGTGTCGCTAGGATGGAGCCTGCATTCTGCACGCGCGCGGGGTCGGAATGCGAGATGGAACGGACAGCGCAATCGTTCAAGACAGGGGCCGCCCATGATTGAAATAGTGATCGACCAGCGCCGTCGCGATCTCGGCGGGTTCGAAGTGGGGCGCGTGCTGCCCTTTCCGCAGCATCGCATGGTCGGGCCGTTCATCTTTTTCGATCACATCGGGCCGGTGAATTTTCCGCCCGGCATCCCGAAAACCCTCGACGTACGGCCTCATCCGCACATCGGGCTGTCGACGGTCACGTACCTGTTCGATGGCGAAATCATGCATCGGGACAGCCTCGCGTCAGAGGAAGCGATTCATCCCGGCGAAGTGAACTGGATGACCGCAGGGCGCGGCATCACGCATTCCGAGCGCTTCGAAAAAGCCCGCGCCAGCGGCGATACGCTGCACGGCATCCAGTCCTGGGTTGCGTTGCCACGCGAACACGAAGAGACCGATCCGCAGTTCGTTCACTACGGACGCGAGTCGTTGCCGACGTTCGAAGAGCCGGGCGTGTTCATGCGCATGCTGGCGGGCGAGGCGTTTGGCGTGAAGTCGGCGGTGCGCACGCTTTCGCCGCTGTTCTATTTGCATTGGCAGCTCGGCGCAAGCGCGAAAGTGCAGCTGCCGGATAATTACGCGGAGCGGGCCGCCTACGTCGCGGCGGGTTCCGTGACGGTGGACGGACGGCAATTCGGCACCGGACAGATGATTGTGTTCGGGCGCGGCTCGGAGGCGACGTTGCTGGCGAATGAGTCCGCCATCGTGCTGGGGCTGGGTGGCGAGCCCGTGGGTGAACGGTTCATCGAGTGGAACTTCGTGTCGTCGTCGAAGGAGCGGATCGAGCAGGCCAAGGCGGATTGGCGTGCGGGGCGGATGAAGCTGCCCGATCTGGATAATCAGGAATTCATTCCGTTGCCGGGGGGTGAGCCGCCGCCACCGGCGCCGGCGTTTTCCTGAGGCGGGATGCGGGATTCCGGATTCCGGATCAGGAAGCCCTCAATCGCCGGGCGGCTCGGAGGCCTTGGTAGCAAGGCTTCGATCGGTCCGACAAAATCGCTAAGGCGGCGCGCGAAACGTCCCCGTCGTCGACAGCGGCTCATCGAACGCCACCGTGTCGATTCGCTTCGCCAGCGGCACGCAATAGATATCGATCGGATTGCGGCGGCCGCGCAGCGTCATCGGCGGCAACTCCATCGCATCCAACACAACCCCACGCTCGTCCAGCGACCGCTTGAACGATCGCGAGAACAGCATTTCGCCGGCCCGCGCGCGCTGGCACAGCCGCGAGGCGACGTTCACGGTGTCACCCACGATGGTGTAGTTCATGTACGCCGCGGAGCCGACATTGCCCGCGATCACTTCACCTTCGTTGATGCCGATGCCGAGGCCCGTCTCGATATCGTGAAGTTCTTTCCAGCTCTCGGCGAGCGCGCCGAAGCCTTCGAGCATTTCACGCGCGGTGATCACCGCACGCTCCGGCGCGTCCGACTGCGGAAGCGGCACGCCGAAGCCCACCATCAGGCAATCGCCCGCCATGTGGAAGATCGTGCCGTCGTGACGGAACGTGATGTCGGTGAGCAGCGAGAAATATTCGTTCAGCAGCAGCACGACTGCATCGGGGCTCAGGCGCTCCGCGATGCTCGTAAAGCCACGCAGGTCGGCGAACAGCACCACCGCGTGCGCGCGCAGGTCTGCGCCCGCGAGCAGCGTGTTGCGCAGGTTGCCGTCTTCGAGAATGCGGTCTGCCAGGCGAGGTGACAGATAACGGCGAAACATCTTGCGCAGATCGTCGCGACGACGGATCTCTTCGCCCAGCTGATTCGCAGCGAGCTCGCGACGCGCGGCACTCGCTCGGACCAGCGTTTCGATCCGGGCCTGCAGCAGCTCGCGACTCACATCGCCAGACACAAAATCGTCGGCACCGGCGGCGAGGGCAGCGACGCGCTCGCGCGAGGACTTGCCGAGAATCACCACCGGCAGGAGCACGGTGCGAGGGTTCTGCTTGAGGGAGCGGCAGAGCGTGAGGCCGGGTTCGGGCGCGTCGGCATCGACGAGCACGATATCGGGCTCGAGCTCATCCATGCGCCGAATGGTTTCGTCCGCGGACTGCACCACGCTGACCGTGAACGGTCGATCCGAGCTGCTGGCTGCGTGGGAGGCGAGGGCCGCCGCGCGCGGTCCTGCTGCGACGATTCGAACTGGAAGTTGAGTGACGGACACGTTAAACGGTTGCCGCTTCTTGTGGAGGCCAGTGTACCACCGAGTTGGGAAAAGTCTGGTTTCGTCGGCAACCTGGGGCGTGTCCATGGAACGGCCACGTGTAGGGTGGGCGCCGTAGGGCAGCGCGGCGATGACAGATTGCAGGCCCGTGACGCATACGCGTTGTCCTGGCGCCTCCGACCAGGGGTTGGTCGGGGTGGGGCGACGCCTTAAGCTCGCGCGTCGTTCGCTACCACGGGGCCGTCCCTTGAGAAAATGGATCATCGCCAGCCTGGGCGCGCTCGGAGTGTGCTCCGGACCGGTCCAGGCGGCCTGGAGTGAGTTGGGCGCGCTCGAAAAGGCCGGCGCCCGCGTCAGTGCCGTCGCGATCGATCTGCAGGATCTGTCCATCATCGGCGAGCGCAATGGCGATACCCGCCTCACACCGGCCTCGCTCACCAAGCTGCCCCTGGCCGCCGCGGCGCTCGAAGCCTGGCCCGCGGACAAGACCTTTCGCACGCGACTTATGTCGACCTCGGCCGTGAAGGACGGCGTGCTGGAGGGCGATCTCGTCCTGCAAGGGGCTGGCGATCCTTCGTTGGACGATCACTCGCTGTGGAGTCTTGCAGCGCAGCTGAAGGGCGCAGGCGTCACCTCGGTGCGAGGAAGGCTCGTCGTCAACGCATCGCCGTTCGGCGAAATGAAGTGCGAGACCTCCGATCGCTGCAAGGCGCTGGAACGCAGCGACACCGCTTACAACGCGCCGCTGTCGTCGATGGGCGTGGACTTTGGAAACTGGTGCGTGAGCGTGCGGCCGAGCTCGCTTGCGCAGCCTGCGGCGATTCAAGGGTGCGGCGTGCGCACGTTACCCATTCCTGTGGACGGCTCGATCAAAACGGTGGCCGAGGGCAGTCGGCAAACCTTCTGGGTCGAGCGCGTCACGCGCGATGGCGCAGATCGGCTTCGCGTGGGCGGCGACATTCCGCTGGATCGCGGCCAGGAGTTGTATCGCGCGATGTCAGATCCCGCGCTGGGCGTCGGCATGCTGATGAAGCAGATGCTCGGCGAGCTGGGCATTACCGTCGCGCAGCCTGTCGTGGTTCAGTCGGGCGTCGCGCCGGTGACTGCAGTAGAGCTTGCGCAGATCGAAGGTCTGACGCTGAAGGAACAACTCGGCCGCATGCTCCGCTACTCCAATAACTACATTGCGGATGTGCTCACGCTCGATCTCGCAGCGGCGCTCAAGAACGAGTTCCCGACGGACCTGTCTGCCGCCAGCGGCGTGGTGGCGGATTTCGTCGGGCGCGCGCAGGCCACCGCAAAGCTGTCTGCTCTCGAGACACCGACGCCCCTGTTCAGCGGCAGCGGGCTCACGCCGGAGAACCTCATTTCAGCGAATGAATTGGCCGGCCTGCTGGTGAATCAATATCGGGACGCGCGTCGGTTCCCGGCTTTTTATGGCGGACTGGTCGTGCCGCGCGATGCGCCGTTTCAATTCCTGCGCACGGGCACACCGGCCTGGCTCGATCGCGTGGCGCTGAAGACAGGCACGATGGAATTGCCGCATTCCGTGTGCGGAATCGCGGGTTACCTGCGTAAGAAGAACGGCGGGTGGATCGCGTTCGCGGCGATCGTGAACGGCGGTCCGGGCCTGGAGCACGTGCCGTTGTTCCGCGCTATTGCGGCCGCGCGCGGCGACGTGGAGGCGTTGCTCGAACAGTATTGAAGGGGAGTGCTCGAGCGCCGTGAACGCTCGAGCACAGTAATGAGTGAGGTCAGTGACGTGTGCGCGTCCGCGTAGCGTCGCGTGTGGCGTCGAGCAGCTGCTTCACGAACGGATCTGAATTACGGGTCGCGGCCGCGCGCTCCATTCCCTGTTTCTCCAGATCGTGATCGCAGATTTCCAGCGGCTGCGCCTGCTCCATGATCTGCAGCGCGCGGTTCGTTTCGACTTCGCCGCGCGGATGCACGGTCAGCGCTGCGTGCCCTTGCTGCACGCCATCGACAAAAACGTGCACGTTCGGAAGTTCATCGACGCGGTCGAACAGCTGCAGGAAATACTCCTCGAGCTGGGCACCGAGATCGTCCGCAGGGCCGACGACAGCGGCTCGGCCGGGCTCCGAGCTCGACGTCAGCTGCACACGATCCGTCGGAAATCCTTCCTGCACGAGACGCGTGCGAACACGCTCTGCGGCCGCGTGATTGTCGTAAAGAGCAACGACCAGTGCGCTCATTGTCTACTCCCGTATCGGTGGACTTGCCCGGCTACGGGGAGCAGATTTCGTGCCGCGGCACGAGGCGCCTCAGCGCTCTACGCGACTCCGATCCCTGGCGCGATCGCGTCGCCCATTCTCTACGAGGGCCGGCTGTCGACGATCGAGGGTGGGGACTTCATTGCAGCTGAGGAACACATACGCGTACCCCAGAATCACGACACCGCATACGGCGAACGTGGCGAAGAGCGCGGGCGCGGCGGCAAGCAGGTCGAAAATATGGAACGTGCCGTCGTGCGGGCTTTGCGAATCGAAGAACGTGGTGAGCAGCAGCGCGAATGACCCGGTCCACAACCATCGGCGGATGTAGCCGAGCAGGCAGCCCCGCATTTCGTAGTTGTAACGGTAGGCCGCAGCTTTCTCATCCACCGTTCCGCGGCTCACATCCTTGAGCACGGTATAGGGAGAGAAGTAGTTCAACAGGGCTTGCAGCACGACGAATGACTCCCGGGCAGTTCATCACAACGATCGTCCTTCAACTTGGTTGCGTCATTAGCCTGCGAAGGCCCATGCGGGATGGCACATCCAAGACGCGTCCAGATAGACATCGGCCGGTCCGTGCCGTTCATGAGGGCCGTTGCGGCAGTTTCACAGCGGAAATACCTCTATTTTTGACGTTCGGGCCGCGACCCGAGGTCCGGCACAGAGTGCGCCCGATCGTGGGGCATGTCTTCGTGGCGCGGATCGGCAACAGAACCCGTGTCGGTGCCGCACTTTGGTGCAAGCGCCGCGGAAAAACGGGCTGAGCTGCGGATCAGGCTGAGACATCCGCAGGCATGATCACTGCGGAATGATCGAGATATCCCCGCTGCGCTCCAGGACGGCATAGCGGATCTGGTCGAGCCGCTCGAGCCCATGCAGCGTGCGCGCGGCTTCGAGGATGTCGTCTTCGTCCACCCGCACCTTGTCCATCTGTTGCTTGAGGACGCGGCCTTCGGCGACCAGCACCAGCGGCACGTCTTCCAGCGCTTTTTCCGCGCCTTTCGAGTGTTGCTTCAGCACCGACAGGCAGACGTTCAGGCCCGCGAGCGTCAGCACGATGAGCCCGGCGTTGGTCATCGAATTGTCGTTGCCGATGAGGGCCTGCTGGATTGCCTCGCTGATGATCAGCAGCAGCACGAAATCGAAGGTTGTGATCTGCCCGAGCGTGCGCTGGCCCGAGAGCCGGAACACCACGAGCAGAAACAGATACACGGCAGCGCCACGCAGGACGGATTCCATGTCGTGCTCCTCTCAGGGATAGGCGAATTGATGAATGCTGATCGGGCTGCCCGCAGCGCCCAGCAATCGAAGCTCGCCGTGCTGCGAGCCGGGATCGATTGCGGATTGCAGAATCGTGATGTGAACGGGCTTGTCGGGCGAGCTCGCGTGGAACACGAGCACGACGTCCGATGAGGTCGCGTACGTGTGCTCGGGGTACGGCAGAACGCTGTTGAGTGTGAATCCCTGCAGATATTCTGCGCTGAACGCGAGGCTCACCTCGCCACTGCTCGTGGGCTGCGCATCGATCTGCAGGGGTGCGGGACTGTCGCGGCGAATGAAGCGCTCGTATTCGACGCGCAGGCCGGGCAGCCCCGCGTGCACGTGACTCAGCAGGCCGTCACCGAACAGGCCGAACAACGCCAGCGCCAGCACGAGAACCGCAACGCCCCAACCGACGCGTTGGACGATCCACTGGCGATGGTGGAACGGCAGGTCTTCGAGGATTTGCGGCGCGGGCATGGCTGGGCTGGAGGTTGAGCAACCGGCGTACCTGCCGGCGCTGCTCGCTGCTTCAGCTCGCCAGCTTCGCGTTCATCGTGATCTTCGCATTCAGCACCTTCGACACCGGGCATCCCGCCTTCGCCTTCGCCGCGATTTCCTGGAATTTGGCCGGATCGGCGCCCGGAATTTTCACCGACACTTCGAGATGACTCGCGGTGATGGCAAAGCCTTCCGCCACTTTCTCGAGCGTCACGGCCGCCTGCGTCTCGATCGTTTCCGGCGTCAGACCGGCCTCGCCCAGCATCAGCGACAGCGCCATCGAGAAACAGGCGGCGTGGGCCGCGCCCAGCAGCTCTTCGGGATTCGTGCCCGGGCCATTCTCGAAGCGCGACTTGAAGCCATAGGGCGCGTTCTTCAGCACCCCGGTTTCCGTGGAGATCGTTCCGCCGCCATCCTTGATGCCGCCCTTCCAGACGACCGATGCTTTCTTGATCATGGTTCTGCCTTTCCGCCAGTCGGCGTGCCGCGTTGAGGAGACGCGATGATAGCGGAAGGCCCGGTAGGATCGGCGGCGCCAACCCAACCGAGGCAGGGATTCATGAGCACTTCGTGCGCCGTTCGTACCACTGTTCCGGCCCTCCTGCTGTGCGGGTTCAGCGTCGCCGTCCACTCGCAGCAGCCCAACATTGGCGTCGCGCCCGTCACGCTCACCGAGAGCGCGTATGTGTTCGACACGGCCGAGCAACACAAGATTCGGGTCGTTGTCGTGGCGAAGGGGCTGAAGCATCCCTTCTCCACGGCGCTGCTGCCTTCCGGAGATGCGCTCGTGTCAGAGCGCGGCGGTGCCTTGCGAATCGTACGAAATGTCGGGGGCGCGGGCGGCAAACCGGCTGTTCTCGAGACAGCGCCAATGAGCGGCGTTCCGGCACTCGAACCGTTCTATCGTAACGGCGGCCTGCATGATCTGGCGCTGCATCCGCAGTTCGAGCGGAATCACTTCGTCTACTTCACGTTCAACAAGCCGGGCAATCCGCCGCCCGCGGATGCCAAGCCGCCGGTCCGTCGCGAGAGCATCGTCACGCTGATGCGCGGCAAGCTCGAAGGCAACACGCTCACGAAAGTGGAAGAGCTGTTTGCCGGCGAATCGGGCAGCACGAGTGGATCGCGCATCGCGTTCGGCAAGGACGGGATGGTCTACATGACCACCGGCGCGCCATTCGGCGACGAGGGACAACACGCTGAAAGCGTGTACGGCAAAGTGCTGCGCATGACCGATGCAGGCAAGGCGCCGCCGGACAATCCATTTGCCGCGCAAGCCGGTGCGCGGCCCGAAGTGTTCACGATGGGTCATCGCGATCAGCTGGGACTCACGGTGCATCCTGTCACCGGCGCTGTGTTGTCTGCCGAGCACGGTCCCAACGGCGGCGACGAAGTGAACCTGCTGCTGCCCGGTCACAACTATGGCTGGCCGAGGGTCACGTTCGGACGCACGTATGAAGGCCCGCGCATGACGGAGTCGCCCATCGCGCCCGGCGTCGATGAGCCGCTGATCCTGTGGCTGCCGTCCATCGGCCCGTCAGGCCTTTCGTTCTATACCGGCGATCGGTTTCCGGCGTGGAAGGGAAATTTGTTCGTCGGCAGCGTGCGTCGGGGCGAAGTGCCGCGCACAGGCGGACTGGAACGCGTGGTCGTGACGGAAAAGCTCGATGAGATTCGGCGCGAGACGCTGCTCACCGAGCTGCACCAGCGTATTCGCGACGTGCGCCAGGGAAGCGACGGATTGCTTTACGTGCTCACCGATGAAGACGATGGCGCGCTGCTGCGGATCGAACCGGCGAACTAAAACTTGCGATTGTCCCTCTTAGCCGCCCGGCGACAGAGGGCTTCCTAAGTTTGCGGCGCCTCACTCCCACTGATGCGCCGAAACTCGTTCCAATGCCGAATCGCCGCGCGCGCCATGTTGAGCTGCTGATAGAGCCGCGCAAGGTTCAAGTGCACATCCGCCTGCTCCGCATCCTGCGCCAGCGCGCGCTTGTAGCAATCGATCGCCTCAAGCTCACGACCGGTGTCCTCGAGAACGAGTGCGAGGTTGAACAGTAGCGATGACTGATCGTCCCCTTCAGACGCCAGCCCTCCGCGATACACCGCTTCGGCTTCGCTGTGCAGGCCACTCGAATGGAGCAACCGACCCCAGTTCAGGCGCGCATCACCGTGGGACGGGTCGACCTCCAGACACAGCCGGTAGCCGCTGATGGCGGCCTCCGTGTCTTGTTCTTCTTCGTGACCGAGGGCCTTGCCGAAGAGCACCTCGGCCTCGCTTGGCGGCGCGTCCGGGGCCGCTTCGTTGGCGGCGCGCTGGTGCGCATCGCCGCTCAGAATATTGAGTGCGGGTGCAGCCGCCTCGTTCAGTGCTTCGGTCGAGCCGGTGGTGTCGAGCTGCAGGAGGAATTGACCTTCAGCGTTCCGCCAGAGGCCGCATTCGTCACGCACGACGAGCTCCGTGCCGCAGGCGCGGACATTCGACGGGCCGTTCTCGGAGCGGAATTGCGCGAGCGCGCCGGTGATGCGATTGGGTGGCACGCGCACGCGGAGCAGGGCCCGCGCGGCGCGCAAGGTTGCCAGATCCCGGAACGAGAACACGTACTGACGATGGCGACCGCGCGCCGGTGCGACGAAACCGCCACGGACCAGGGCGCGCAGGGCGCCTCGGGAGATCCCCAGTACCCGCTCGACATCCTTCGCGCTGAAGACCTGCATTTGGCACGTCTTTCTACGCGAATCGGCTCGTCGCGGGAAGACCTCAGCCGTTCGAAACCTTGCCGAGGTTGTACTGAACGGTGAGGTCGAACGCACCTCGCTGGTGATACCACGCTTTCGCCGCGTCGAGCAGCGCTCGGCTGACGGCACGCGCGAATCCCGCGTCCGCCGCGATCCATTCCGAAGCCTCGTCGCCTTCATGGCGGAGATAGAAGCGGGTGAGCGGGAAGATGTGCTCGTCATCGCTGTCCGGTGAAACCCACGCGTCGCACCAACAGACGCAGTGGGAGGGAGAGGTTCGAAGCTGCGGGTGCTCGAGCATCGAGCAGATCTCGGGCAACGACGCGCTCATCTGCAGGGCTTCGCCGAGGTCGCCTTCGTCGAGTTTCGTTGCGATGGTTTTGAGATAGCGCTCCATCGCCCGGCAGTCCGCTCCATCCAGTGCGTGGGCGAGCCAGTCGCCCGGATGTCCTGCCTCACGTCCCTCGGTCCAATTGGCTTCGGAATTGGTCAAGCCCATGTTCGTCTCCTCCACGCCGCCTGTTCGCTCAACGAGGTGCTTCGGAACGGGTTCCTTGTCGCCGGGTGGCTACGGTCGAGTGCAAAGCCCGAGGTTGCCCGTGTGGCGCGCATTTCGTGTCGAGCCCGCGCTGTACGGCATCGGGTGTTCCACTTCGCCAAGCGGTTCGGTGAAGGCTAGACTCGCGTGACTTTGAAACTCGCCGCCAACATCGGGCTGCTCTTTCCGGAGTTGCCGCCGCTGGATCGCATCGCCGCCGCGCAAGCGGCGGGGTTCGAAGGCGTCGAGCTATTGTTTCCTTACGATCTGGATCCCCTAGCAGTGCGCGACGCCGCGCTGGCGCAGGGGCTTCCCGTCGTGCAGATCAATTCACCACCGGGGGATCGTGCCAAAGGCGAATCAGGATTCGCAGCGGTGCCCGGCCGCGAAGCGCGCTTTCGTGAAACCCTCGAGGTCGCGTTCGATTTCCTGGCAGCCTGTGGAAGCTCGCAGTTGCATGTTCTCGCCGGCTTTCCCGGATCGGGTGTCGATCCGCGTCGCGTGCGCGAAGTGTTCGTGAGCAATCTTCAGTGGGCCTGCGACGAAGCGGCGACGCGCGAGGTGCGCATCCTGATCGAGCCGCTGAATAGTCGCGATATGCCGGGCTACGCGCTATCGACTCTGGCCCAGGCGGCGGAAGTGATTGCGGATGTGGCGCGCCCGAATCTCGGTTTGCAGTTCGATCTGTATCACAGCCAGATCATGGGCGGCGATCTCACCCGGCGACTCGAGCAGTTCGCGCCGTTCATCCGCCACGTGCAGATAGCCGGCGCGCCGAGCCGCAACGAGCCGGATCGCGGCGAGGTGAACCTGCCCATCGTGATGCGTGCGCTGGCGGAGACGGGTTACGACGGCTGGGTGAGCGCGGAATACCGGCCGTTTGGTCCCACGCGGGACAGCCTCGGCTGGATGTCCGTCGTGCGCGAGGCTTTCAGCCGCGCGCGTTGAGACGATCCCGCACGGTGGCGGTGATCTCGAGCGAGCGCAGCCGCGCGGCGTGGTCGAAGAAGTGGCCGGCGATCATCAGCTCATCGGGCCGGGTGCGCGCCAGAAAATCGCGCAGCCCTTTCTCCACCGTGTCGTCCGAACCGACGAACGAGCAGCGCAGCGCGTGCGCGACGCCGGCTTTCTCCGCGGGCGACCAGAAGCTTTCGATGTCATCGATGGGCGGTGGCACCTGGCCGGGCCGTCCGCGGCGCAGGTTGAGAAACGCCTGCTGCAGCGAAGTGAAGTGACGCTGCGCTTCTTTGTCCGTGTCAGCCGCGAAGACATTCACGCTGAGCATCGCGTAGGGTTTTTGCAGCTGTTCCGAAGGCTCGAAGTTTGCGCGATAGACTTCCAGCGCACGCATCATTTCGTCGGGCGCGAAGTGCGATGCGAACGCGTAGGGCAGGCCGAGCGCGGCGGCGACCTGTGCGCCGTACAGGCTCGAGCCGAGAATCCACAACGGCACGCGCAGGCCTTCGCCCGGAATCGCGCGCAGCGCCTGGCCTTCAACGGCCGGTGCGAAATAGGCCTGCAGCTCCTGCACGTCTTGCGGGAACTGTTCGGCACGCGACATCAAGTCGCGCCGCAGAGCGCGGGCCGTAAGCTGATCTGTGCCCGGCGCACGGCCCAGGCCGAGATCGATGCGATCGGGATAAAGCGAGGCAAGCGTGCCGAACTGTTCAGCAATGATCAGCGGCGCATGATTCGGCAGCATGATGCCGCCGGAGCCAACGCGAATCTTCTCGGTGCCGTCCGCGACATAGCCGATCACCACCGCCGTGGCAGCGCTTGCGATGCCCTTCATGCCGTGGTGCTCGGCCAGCCAGAAGCGCTCGTATCCGAACTTTTCAGCGTGCTGGGCGAGGCTGCGGGAGTTGCGTAACGCCTGCGTGGGCGTGGCGCCCTCGGCGACCGGTGCCAGATCGAGAACGGAAAAAGGAAGCATGTGCTGACTCTGCCACGTCCGCGCGGGTCGCGCCCTCTCCCGAATTAGTGGCGCGGGATCATCTTTTCCAGTATCCGGCCGAGCAATTCGCCCATTTCGTTGATGGTGGTGGGTTTCCAGATCACCTCGCGCACGCCGATGCTGCGCGCCAGCTCCACGTCTTCGTTGCGCACATAGCCCGAAGCCAGCAACACCGGCATGTCCGGCCGGATCTCGAGCACACGGCGGGCAACCTCGATGCCGGTGATGCCGGGCATTGAGAGGTCGGACAGCACGAGGTCGAATTGATCCGGTGCCGCTTCGAACGCGGCCAGCGCCTCGGTCGCATCGCTGAAGCCGGACACGCGATAGCCAAGCCGCTCCAGAAGGCGTCGCGCCAGCAGCACGAGCGCGGCCTCGTCGTCGAGATACAGGATGCGCCGACCCTGACCCTGGATCGGCACCGGCGCCGCTTGCGGCGCCTCGGTGGGCAAGCCTTCGACGACCGGAAAATAGAGATGGAACTGGGTGCCTTTGCCGGGCTCGCTGTACACGGTGACGGCGCCATCGTGTGACTTGATGATGCCGCGGACGACCGCAAGACCGAGCCCCGTGCCCGAACCCAGCGGCTTGGTCGTGAAGAACGGTTCGAAGATGCGTTCGAGCACATCGGGCGGCATGCCCGTGCCGCTGTCGCCGAAGCGCAGCCGAACGTATCGACCTTCATGCAGGTCCGGCGAATGCTGGGCCAGTGCCGCGTCGACGTGCACTTCATCGAGATCCGCGGTGATGACGCCGGCGCCCCGTCCGATGGCGTGCGACGAGTTGATCCCGAGGTTCATCACGATCTGATGAATCTGCCCCGGGTCCGCCAGCACCGTCGGCAGGTCGCTGGAGAAGCGTGTGCGGATCTCGATCGTCGTCGGAACAGTCGAACGCATCAGCTTCAGCGCCTCGTCGATCACCTCTGTCAAACCGATGATTTTTCGATCCTGGTCCTGCTGCCGTCCAAACGTGAGGATCTGGCGCACCAGGTCGCGCGCGCGCTCACAGGCCCGACTCATCTCGGAGATCGCCGGCGCAATCGGGTGGGCCGGCTCGAGATCCGCTTCGATCAGCAGCAGGTTGCCTCGCAGGATGGACAGGATGTTGTTGAAGTCGTGCGCGATGCCGCCGGCGAGCGTGCCGAGCGCGTCGAGTTTCTGCGCCTGCCGCACGCGCTGCTCGAGCTTTCTTCGCTCGGTGATGTCGGTGACCACGCCGAGCCGGCGCACGGGCTTGCCGTCTGCGTCGAAAATGTGACGTCCCAGCACGGAAACCCAGCGCTCCGCGCTGTCGTTGGCCCGCACGATGCGGTACTCGAGATGGAAGGGTTCGGGGTTGCTGCGTTCACCATCCATCGAGTGCATGACGTACTCGAGGTCCTCCGGCATCACGCGGCCCAGCACGACTTCTCGCGTCAGCGGCGTCTGGTCGGCGAGACCCGTGATCCGATAGAGCTGCGCATTCCAGACGAGCTTTTTCGTCGCTACGTCGAAGTCCCACGTGCCGAGCTCCGCGCCTTCGATCGCGAGCCGCAGGCGTTCTTCGCTCGCGGTGAGCGCGGCTTCGGCGGCCCGTTGCACGGACGCGTCCTTGAACACCATCACGACGCCGTGCACTTCGCCTTCGGCGCTCTGGATGGGCGCGCTGCTGTCTTCGATCGGAATCCTCGAGCCATCACGCCGGACCAGCAGCGTGTGTTTTGCAAGTCCGATCACCGTTCCTTCGCGCAGCACGCGCGTCACCGGGTTTTCTGCCGCAAGGCCGGTGCCTTCCGCCACGATGGTGAAGACTTCTTCCAACTTGCGAGAGCGTGCCTCGTCCGTCGACCAGCCCGTGAGCTGGCTTGCCACGGGGTTCAGATACTTCACGCAGCCGCGGACGTCGGTCGCGATCACCGCGTCGCCGATGCTTCGCAGCGTCGTGCTGAGCCATTCCTCACTCTGGCGCAGCTTGCCGGCGGCCTGCGTTTCCAGAATCAGGACCACCAGGACGAGCGCGATGGCGAACAGCATCATGGCGCCGGCGCAGAGCATCGCGGTGCGACCAGCGTTCTCCGCAACCGCGAGCCTCATCTGAAGCAGCCGGTCTTCTTCGGTGTGCAGCGTTCGCACCTGCGCGCGAGCCGCTTCCATGAGTGCGTTTCCTTCGAGCTGAACGCGGACAACCTCTTCGCGTGCCCGTTCCGGACCGCCGCCCCGCGCCGCCTCAACGGCGTTCCGCAGGGGGACGAGGCGTGCACGCATTTTGCGATCCAGCTCGTGCACGCCTGCCGTCTGCGACGCGCTGTCTGCGACCAGTCTGTGCAGGTGATCCAGCTCTACGTCGAGCTGACGAATCGAGGCGTCATAGTCCGGCAGGAAAGCGTTTTCGCGCGTGACGATGTAGCCGCGCGCGCTGGTCTCTGCGTCTTTGAGCGTCGACAGGGTGTGCTCGAGTGCGAGGCGCACATCCTGCGAATGCAGGGCCCAGCTCGTGGACGCTTGTAGCGTCTCCAGCTTAGAGAGCGTGATCCAGCCCGCCACGCCAATGGCCACGACGGCTATCGCGCCGATCAGCCAGCTTCGCCGGAACCCGTCCATGAACTTCTCCCTCGTCGGGGAAGCAGCTTAACGAGTCTGCGAAACAGCGGCCTGGACGGTTGCGCGCACGGCGCCGCATCGGGCGACGGCGGACGGTCGACCGAATAATGCTGCTCAGCGAGTCGAGCGCTAGGCGCGCTTTTTCGCCTTGCTCTTTTTCGAGGCCTTTTTCCCGGTCTTCTTCTTCGGAACCTTGCCCCCCGCGCGCCGCGCTTCGGAGAGCCCGATCGCAATTGCCTGCTTCTTGCTCGTCACCTTGCGACCGGTACTGCCGCTGCGAAGCGTGCCGCTCTTGCGCTCTTCCATCGCACGTTTCACTTTCTGACCGGCTTTCTTGCCATAGCGGGCCATGATTGCTCCTCGTTCGTGTGGGAAGAAGCGCGCAGCAGTTTTCGTACCGTCAGTAGGCGTGGCCGCCGGTGCCCCAGTCTTCGTTCGCGCGCGAAATCACGTACGCGTGGATCGCCTCGACGTCTTCCGGCTTCAGCAAGCTTGCAAAGCTCGCCATGCCTTTGTCTGCACGCGTGCCTTTCAGCACGATGTCGTTGAACGCAGCGTGCGTCTCGCGCGTCATTTGACGAAGATCTTTGACGCCGCCAATGGCGAGCTGGCCGTGACATTGCGCGCACGTGGAGCCGAACAGCTCAGCACCGCGTTTCACGACCTCTTCGGTTGCGCGCAGTGGTGGCGGATCCGGAATCGGCGCGGCTGCGGCCAGCGGCGGCAGTTGAAGCGTGCCGCCAAGCTTGAAAACGAGCAGTCGCGCGGACGAGCGGTTCATCTGGATGCCTGCACCGCGTTCCACTTGAGCTGCGCCACCGCCCCAGCCTGCATTCACGGCGATGTATTGCTCTCCGCCTGCAGTGAACGTGATCGGCCCGGCCACAGGCGCACTTTGCGTCGGCATCTCCCACAGCTGCTTGCCGTCGGTAGCGCGGAACACAGCGAATGTCTGTCGAGTGGTGCCTTCGATGACGAGATTGCCCGCCGTCGTCAGCACACCGCCGTTGCCGTGGCGGGGCAGGGGCACGCGCCAGGCTTCTTTTTGAGTCGCCGGATTCCACGCGACCAGCCACGCCTTCTCGCGCGCATCGCCTTCTTTCTGAAGCGCCATGCGCTTCTTCACCGCTTCGCCCGTGTAGCCACCCCACCCGCCATTCGAGCGGAACATCTTCGGCTGGAAGTTCGGGTCGGTGGCGAACACGAACCAGCTTTCATACGCGGGGAAATAAGCCAGTTTCGTGTCGGGGCTGAACGCCATCGGAAACCAGTTGTGACCGCCGCCGGGCCCCGGCGCGACGAGCGCGGGCTCGGTGCCGTAGCGAGCTTCCGGATTCATCACCGGTTTGCCGGTGGCCATGTCGATATGGCTCGCCCAGCTCACGGCCGTGTACTTCTCGGCCGACAGCAGCTCGCCGGTCTTGCGGTCGAGCACATAGAAGAATCCGTTCTTCGGGGCATGCATCAGCACGTCGCGCTGTTTGCCCTTGATCGACAGGCGCGCGAGCACGATCGACATCGTCGATGTGTAGTCCCATTCCTCGCCCGGCGTTTCCTGGTAGTGCCACCGGTATTGACCCGATGCGGCATCGACCGCGACGATCGAAGAAAGAAACAGGTTATCGCCGCCGCCCGGGCTGCGATGCGCCTGCACGATCGGCGAGCCGTTGCCGGTGCCGATATAGATGAGCTTCAGTTTGGGGTCGTACGCGATGGAATCCCACGCGGTGCCGCCACCGCCGAGCTTCCACCATTCGCCGTTCCACGTCTTCGCCGCCATCGGCATCGCGGAGTCGGAGGCTTCGCCATCCGGGCCCTTCGACGGATCGCCCGGCACGAGATAGAACTTCCACAGCCGCTTACCCGTCTCCGCGTCGTAAGCACTCACGAAGCCGCGCACGCCGAGGTCTGCGCCGCCATTGCCCACGACCACCTTGCCGTCGAATACGCGCGGCGCCCCGGTGATCGAGTAGGGCCAGTTCTTGTCGAACGTCTGCGTCGTCCAGACCGGCACGCCGGTCCGGGCATCGAGTGCGATCAGGCGGCCATCGAGCGTGCCGATGATGACTTTTTGTTTCCACACCGCGAGACCGCGCGCCACAGGCTCGCAACATGCGTAGCGGCCCCACTCGCGCGGCACCTTCGGGTCGTACGTCCAGAGCAGCTTGCCCGTGGTCGCTTCGAACGCGTACGTGATGTTCCACGCGCTGGTGTTGTAGAGAACGCCGTCAACTGCGAGCGGCGTGGCCTCGACGCCGCGGAACGTATCGAGCTCCGCAAACCACGCAAGGCCCAGCTGGCTCACGTTGTGCTCGTTGATCTGCTCGAGCGGGCTGTAGCGCTGCGCCGTGTAGTTACGGCCGTCCATCATCCATTGGCCGGGCTCGCGATCGGCCTTCAACAGGCGCGCCTGATCGACGTTGGCGGGTTTCGGTTCTCGCGGTGCGGCCTGCGAAAGCGCGGCGCCGAAGCCGACCGCAACGATCGCCGCGAACGCGGCGCCGAAAGTCGCCCTGAAAGGGGTCATGCACCGGAAGACGTTTACCCTGCTCACTGCGGAAACCCCCTCGAAAAAGACTCGGCGCGCAGCTTGCCTGATCCGGCCGCGGCCCGCACGACACGTGCGTCGGTCCCGCCGAAACGCGATCACAGCTGCGTTTCCTGCGTGCGGGTGCTGGAACAACTCTCTACGATAGCCAGCCTCGAAGTGGGGTCGGCGGTGACCGCACTGTGCACGCACAGTCCGGTGGCTGCTGTTGAGGAGCGCATTGCCATGATTTTTCCCCGGTTACCCGGACGTTTCTTTCCCGCCGTCGTTGCTGCGGTGGCCGCATCGGTATCGATGTCCGGCTGCCTGGCAGCCACTGGCGCGCGACCGGACGCAGCCGGCCCGAGGTCCGACGCCGTCGACGTCGTCATCGACGACACCGCCGTCTATCCGGAGAGCATCACGTCGATGGCCGACGGCACGCTCATCAACGGGAGCGTGAAAGGCGTTGTCTATCGCGCGCTCGGTACGAAGAACACCGCAACACCCTGGATCCGCTCCACACCGGAGAACGGCATGCTCTCGGTGCTCGGCGTGCTTGCAGATGAGCGCACCCAAACGCTGTGGCTCTGCTCGGCCGCGATGCCTGTGCCGGGCGCGCCTGCAGCAGCTGGCAAAGTGTCATCGCTGATGACGTTCGATCTTCACAGCGGCAAACCCAAGGCGATCTATCCGTTCCCGGCGCCAACATCTGCCTGCAACGACATCACGCTCGACAAAGATGGCACGGCCTACGCGACGGACACGCCGAATGGCCGCATCTTCAAAGTCGCACCCGGCTCGAAAACGCTGGAGCTGTTCCTGCAGGACGACAAGCTGAAAGGCATCGACGGCATCGCCTTCAGCGGCGACGGCACGCTGTACGCGAATATCGTCACGCGCGGCGCGCTCGTGCGCATCGATCGGCAAGCCGATGGCAAGGCCCGTCCCGGTGCGATCACGGAGCTCACGCTGTCGCAGCCGGTGAAAGGTCCGGACGGCTTCCGACTCATCTCGGGAAATCGATTCCTGCTCGCCGAAGGGCAGGGCGGTTGCATCGATGAAGTGACGATCACCGGTGACACCGCGACGATTCGCGTGCTGAAAGACGGCCTGAATTCGCCGCCCGGCGTGACTGTCGTCGGTCGTACGGCGTACGCACTCGAAGGCAAGATCACCTACCTGTTCGACCCGAAGCTCAAGGGTCAGGACCCGGGCGCCTTCAAGGCCCTCGCCATTCCGCTCAATTGACGCTGCATGAATCGATGGAAGGCCGAATGAGATCAACTCGCTGTCTGCTCGCTGCCGCACTGGTGCTCGTCTTCACGGGGACGACAGTGCCTTCACCTGCTTTCGCGCAAGCGCCCGGCGAGCCCAGTGCGTATGTCGCAACGAACTGCGACTACCAGTGCCTCACAGGATACGCGCGCGGCTACATGCAGGCGCTCGCGAAGAAAGATCCGTCGAAGGCACATCTGTCTCCGAATGTGCGCTACACGGAAAACAACGTCGTGCTGTCGCTCGGTCACGAAGGCCTGTGGAACACCATCACGGGTGTTGCGCCGAATGGCCTCGAGGCGGCGGATGTGTCGACGGGCTATGCCGCGTGGATCGGCACGGTCGAAGAGCTCGGCGAGCCCGTGTATTACGGCATGCGCTTGCGCGTCGAAGACAAGCAGATCGTCGAAGTCGAAACGGTCGTCGTGCGTAAGGTGGGTTTGCCGCTGCCGTTCGGGGACGCGAAGAAACTGGTGCACGACCCGGCCTTTGCCGAAGTGCTTCCGGTGGAGCAGCGTCGCTCGCGCGAGCGCTTGCGCGCCGTCGCCGACAGTTACTTCAACACCGTCGAGCTGAATGACGGCATCGTGTTCGCACCGTTCGATGACGAATGCGCGCGCACGGAGAACGGCATCGTCACGACGGCGGCGGGTACGGCAGGAAATGCCGGCTCGATCGCGGCGGGCTGCGAAAATCAGTTCAAGCTCGGCATCTATCGCATCAACAAACGCATTCGCGAGCGCCGCTACACGCTCATCGACGAGGAGCGGGGTGTCGTCGTCGCTACCGGCTTCTTCGATCACGCGAACACGTTCGACCACTACCAGACCACCGACGGCAAGACGATGAAGACGGCGCTGAAATGGCCGAATTCCATCTCGCTGGTCGAGGCCTTCAAGATTCGTAACGGCCGCATCTACCGCATCGAGGCGATCTTCACCTACGTGCCGTATTTCATGCACTCACCGTTCTACGACACTTTCCCCGCGCATCGGCCGGTGAGCGCGTCGAGTGTGCAGGTGAAGCCGCAGGCGTGCGATCGCAAATGTCTCATCGGCCTTGCGGACAAATACATGCAGGCCACGGTGACCCAGAAACCAGACCTGGTTCCGTGGGCGCCCCAGGTGAAGTTCACCGAGAACAGTGTGCCGCTCATGATCGGCGACGGCCTGTGGGGCTCGGGTCGCAAGGTGAGCACGACGCCGCTTTACGTCACAGACGTTTCCACGGGCAACGTCGTGTGGTACGGGCTCGTCGAGGATCACGACCTGCCGGCCTGGGCCGCCGTGCGGCTGAAGGTGGAAAACGGCCGCATCAGTGAGGTCGAGAGCGCGATCAGTCGCAAAGGCAATCCGGGCCCGTTCGGCGATGCCGCGACTTTCAAGCTCGATCCGCTGCTGGACCAGGTGTTGCCCGCGACGTTGCGCGCGCCGCGCGAGCGGCTGACGGCGCTGGTCGACGGCTACTACGGCACGAAACAGCTGAACGACGGCCGCATCTTCACCACGTTCGACGATGCCTGTGTGCGCCGTGAAAATGGCTTGGATGTGACGGATGGCGTCGGCAACTCCGCGGTGATCGCTCCCGCCAAGGCCACCGGCGTGAAAGGGTGCGAAGCCCAATTCAAGCTCGGCCTGTACGAACCGGTGGACCGTGTGCGCGCAAGCCGCGTGCTCGCTGTGGACGAAGAGCGGGGTCTCGTCGTCGCGAGCGCATTCTCGGATTTCACGCTGCGCCGGCCGCGCTACTCGACCACCGACGGCACGATTCGCGAGACGCAGGAAAAGTTTCCGAGCTCACGCGAAGGGCTCGAGATCTTCAAGATCCGCAACGGCAAGATCGTACGCGTCGAGTCCGTGTCGGTGTTCCAGCCGTACGGCATGCCGTCGCCGTGGGTCCAATAGCGTTCTGGCTCCCATAGGATTCCGGCTCACATAGAATATTCACCCACTGGCTCTACCCTGAGGCCACTCCGATGACCGAGACATTGTTTCCATGCACTCTCGTCGGCAGCTATCCCCAGCCGGACTGGCTGATCGACAAGGAAGTCCTGCGAGGCCGCTTCCCACCACGCACGCGCGCGCCGGAGTTGTGGCGCATCCCAGAGCCCTTCCTGACGCAGGCGCAGGCCGATGCCACGCGCCTCGCTGTGTACGACCAGATCGCCGCCGGCATCGACATCGTCACGGACGGTGAGATCAAGCGCGAGAGCTATTCGAACTTCTTCGCCAATGCGCTCGATGGCATCGACTTCAAGAATCCGGGACAGGCGCTCGATCGCAGCGGCGAGCCGGTGAAAGTGCCCCGCGTCGTCGGCCCCATCAAGCGGCGGGCGCCCGTGTGCGTAGATGACGTGAAGTTCCTGCGCTCGCTCACGGACCGGCCGATCAAGTACACGATTCCCGGCCCGTTCACGATGGCACAGCAGGCGCAGAACGAGTACTACAAGACTGAGGCCGAGTGCGCGATGGCGTACGCTGCCGCGGTCAACGAAGAGGTTCGCGATCTGTTCGCCGCGGGCGCGGATGTCGTGCAGCTCGACGAGCCCTATATGCAGGCGCGTTACAAGAAGGCGGAGGAGTACGGCGTCGAAGTGCTCAATCGCGCCATCGAGGGCATCACCGGCAAGACCGCCGTGCACATCTGCTTCGGCTACGCGGCGCTGATTCATTCGCGCCCCGGCGCGTATCAATACCTGCCGCAGCTTGCGCGCTCGAACATCAAGCAGATCTCGATCGAAACGGCCCAGTCGAATCTGGCGTGCGAAGTGCTGCGCGAGCTGCCGGGCAAGGAGATCATGCTCGGCGTGATCGACCTGTCGACATCGCACATCGAGACGGTTGAAGAAGTGAAGTCTCGCGTGCGTCGCGCGCTCGCGCATTGTGATGCCAGCCGGATCACGCTGGCCCCGGATTGCGGGATGAAGTACCTCTCCCGTGACGTTTCATTCGGCAAGCTGAAGGCGATGTGCCAGGCAGCGGCGGAGCTGCGGCGCGAGCTGGCACGCTAGCGGTACTGCGCTGAAGATGCGGAATCGTGTTGGCCGGCGCTCGCCGCGCCGGCCCCACACAGATCCGCCGCCGCTCAAAACTGCATCGAAACGGAAATGCTGGCATTGCGGCCGGGCTGGCTGAAGGCGTCGCGGAACGTGGCTGTCGAGGCGACGCCTCGCACGTCGCTCCACCAGAAGTACTTTTCATCCGTCAGGTTGAACACGCCGGCGCGCAGCGACAGCGCGTCCGTCACATTCCACCATCCGAGCACGTCGACGACGGTGAACGATTCGGGCAGGAAGCACGTCGGCGTACAAGAGATTCCCGCCCTGGACGCAGACTTGCCCTGCGAGTGCACGGTCTGCAGCTGCGCGCCGAAGCGGTTGCCCGGCGCAGTCCAGTCGAGCCCCGCAACCCATTTGAGCGGCTCGACACTCGCCAACGGCGTTTCGACGCCATCCGATTCAGAGTTTCCGTGCGCGTAGGACACCACCGTGGTGAACGAAAGTCCGCGCACCAATTGCAGCTCCGACTTCGCCTCGACGCCGTGAATCTTCACGCCTGACAGATTCACGTATTGATACACGGCCGGATCCGTCGGCGTGAAGCTGCCGGACACCTGCACCTGTTCGATGAAGTCTTCGTACTTCCCAGTGAATCCCGTGAGGCTGCCGTTCCACAGGCCACCATGCACGCGCACGCCTGCTTCGAACGTGCGACTCGTTTCCGGATCCAGGTCCGGGTTGGAGAGGGACATATAGGCCATCACCGGATTGGTGAAGCCGTTGTTCACCTGAGACGGCGCCGGCGCCTTGAATCCAGCCGCGGCGTTGGCGAACAGATTCACGCGCTCCGCCATTCGCACGAGCAATCCAAGCTTGGGAGACACGTGCGAATCGCTCTGGCTGGAGGCGGTACCGGAGACGAACAGCGGGTCATTGCGCGGATCGAGCTCGAAATGATCCCAACGCAGGGCGGGGTACAACGACACTTTGCCGCGCGCGAACGTGATTTCATCCTGCACGAAGGCGCCGGCGAGATCGTAGTCTGTATCGGGAAAAGCGTGAGTCGGGAAGGTTTCGCCGACGGGTGGCACGGTGCCGTCGCGCACGCCTCGCTGATCGGTCGTCGAGTAATCGGCGCCGTAGACGAATCGGTGCGTCACGCCTTCGGGTCCACCGAGCAGGCTCGTGAGCTCGAGGCTCGCGCCGCGCACCGTGTTGTCGAAGCGTGCGTCCCGAACGCGATCCGCAGCGGTATTGCGATCTTCGCTGGAATACTGGCGCGTGCGGCCCTGCTGCCAATAGACATTCGTATGGATCGACTCGATCGCGCCACCCGGGTTGTCGAAATGGTGGTCGAGAGTCAGGCGGTCGCGCTTCATCTCGTCGAATGCGGTGAGTCCCAGCGTGCTCGTCGCGGTGAGCGGCGGCTTCGCGATCGCGCTCAGCACCGTCCAGTCGACGTCGCGATTCAGATGATCGAGCGTCAGGCGAAAGCGCTGCGATTCGGTCGGCGCGTACAGCAGCTTCGCGAGAACAGCGTTCGACGAGTTGTCTTCCGGATTCGGCTGGGTGCGATCGACGTTCGGCGCATCGTTGTTGCCGCCGGTTTTCTGGCCTTCGCCGTCGCGGCGGGTGTAGGCGACGAGCGCTTCCCAATCGCCGAAGCGGCCCGCGGTGATCAGGCTTTCCGTGCGTGTATCGTCGGCAGAGGCGTAGCTCGCCCGCCCGCGCATCGCCCAGGAGCGGCCGTCTTTCAGCAGGTCGGACGGATCTTTGGTGATGAAGCTGACTGCCCCGGCAAGCCCGTCGCTGCCGTAGAGCGCAGACGCGGGGCCGCGCACGATCTCGACCGTCTTCAGGATATCGAGATCGACGTAATCGCCGCGTCCGACCGACTGCGCGCCGAAGCTGTACGCATCCGGCGTGCGCACGCCGTCCACCTGGATGAGCACGCGATTACCTTCGAGGCCGCGGATATTGAAGCCGCTGTTGCCGTCGCGGCCGGTCGAAGCACCTGCGGCCGTGAAACGGGAGGGTGATGAGCGCACGGCCACGCCCGGCTCGAAACGCACGAGATCCTTGATGTCATTGACCAGGCGTCGCTCCATCACCTCGCTCGTGAGCACGCTCACGGTGGCCGGAACTTCAGACAACTTGGTTTCGACGCGTGTCGCCGTGATCGTGACCCGCTCGAGGTCTTCCGTCTCGGTCGCGGCGGCGGTAGCGGCCTGGGCGAACGCGAAGAACACTCCGGTCGGCAGCAAAATCCTCGTGAAAACAGGGGACAAACGCCCTTCAGGCGCGTGCGCCAGGGTCCTGTTCGACGTCTTCGTCGATTGTTTGGCGGAGACCGACATACTACCCTCCCGATGCGAATCTAGTGCAAGTGAGAACGACTCGCATTAGAATGGCACAGCTTCGACGGCGTTGAAAAGGGAGATCTGCGGGTATGGCACTGGCGTCACCACTGGGATCGAGACCGATCGCACGCAGTTCGTGGACTGCAGCTGCGTTGTTACGGGTCGTGTGTTGGTCTGTGCTCGGAGCCAGTTCGGTGGCTCACGCGCACTCGCCTTATCTGCTGCCGAACGTGTTTGATATCGTCGAGCGCAAGCACGTCACCGTCGAAGCGAGCTTCACGGAAACGTTCTTCGTGCCGGATATCGCGATGAAAGCCGACGATTACCATGTCGTTGGTCCGGATGGCACGAAGCGCTCCCTCACGCCTGTGTACACGCAGGATCTCGCGCTCATCGAAGCGCCCACACTGGCGCAGGGGACATATCGAATCTCCACGGGCCAGCGTTCCGGTCGCGTCGCCAAAGCGCTGTACCGGAATGGCGACTACGAATTCATCGAGCCCGACAAACCGGTGGCGTCGGGCGAGCGCGTGTATGACGTCAAGAGCATCACGACAGCCGACGTGTTCGTTTCGCGTGGCAAGCCCGATAACGCTGCGTTGGCACCGCGGAACAAGGGCCTCGAGTTTCGCCCCATCACTCATCCGAACAGTCTTTTCGCGGGCGGCGAGGCGAAGTTCGAAGTTCTGTTCGATGGCAAGCCGCTCCCGAACCAGCCGATTTCCGTGCACGCGGGCGACGAGCGCTATTCGAACCGCAAGATCTATGCGGAAACCCGCAGCGATGGCGCCGGCGTGTTCACCGTGAAGCTCGATCGTCCGGGGTTGTATCTAGGGATGACACGTTATCGCCTGCTGCCTGCCATGAAAGATGAGCCTGGAACCAGTCACACCTATGCGGTCACGTTCGAAGCAACGGAATGAGGATGATGCACGTGAAAGCCTCCCTCTATCTGGCCCTCGCGTTCATCGGCCTGCTCGCCGCCGCACCGATGCGGGCGACCGCGGCGTCCCACGACCTCAAGACATTCATCGTCGAATACGACCTGAACCACGATGGCTCGGTCTCGCAGGAGGAGTTTGCGGATGAGCGTGAGCGCCGGTTCATCGTCACCGATGTCAACCATGACGGCGGGTTGTCCCACGACGAATACGTTGGCGAGTATCGCGGCCGGCTCGCGCTGACAAGTCCGGACGAAAAGACCGTGGAGCGACAGATGAAGCAGGCCGACGTGCGCTTCGGCGTGCTCGACTCGAACAAGGATGGCCACATCTCGCGCGCCGAATACGCGTACTCCGGCTGGACGATGTTCGGCAAGCACGACTACACGAACGACGGCGCCGTATCCCAGAACGACGATGTCGACCCTGCGGACAAGGAACGCGATGGGCGCCCTGCCGAGAGGCCCACCTGACACCGAAGGCGTTATCATCCCCGCGCTGCGGGCAGAAGGGCGCAACCTGCGCCTGCCGCCCAGTGAGCGCAGGGGGAGTTCATGTCATACGGGCGTATCGTCGCGCGTTTCGCAATCGCGGTTCTTTTGGTGGGGGGTGGCGCCCAGGCCGCGAGCCCACTCGTTCCGGGCACTTTGCCCCCGGCCTGCGATCGGGCCTGTCTCTACGGTTTCATGGACCGCTTTCTCGAGGCGCTCGTCCGCAAAAACCCGTCGAGGCTTCCGTGGGCATCGAATGTTCGCTTCACCGAAAACAACGTGGAGCTTTCCATCGGCGACGGACTGTGGGGCACGGTCACGGGCCTCGGCGACTACAAGCTGAAATTCGCGGACACACAGACCGGCCAGGTGGGTTTCTTCGGCGTCGTGAATGAGACGGTGACGTCGTCCGCTTTCACCGTGCGGATGAAAGTGGAGAGCGGCCGAATTACGGAGCTCGAGACGCTGATTCTGCGCGTCGCCGACATGGGCGCGCTCGCGGGCAACGAGAACCCGTTCAGCAAAGCAAAGTTCGTCGACAAGCCGATCCTGCAACAGGATGTGCCGGTGAACCTGCGCCGGCCGCGCGCGCGAATGATCTCGCTGGCCGATGGCTACTTCGACACCCTGCAGCTCAACGATGGCACGCTGTTCACGGAGTTCGATCCGGCCTGCGATCGCGTCGAGAACGGTGTGCAGACGACCAACAACGCAGCCAAACCGCTCGGCGAGATCTCGGCGCTGGGTTGCGCGGACCAGTTCAAGCTCGGCTACTACCGTTACGACGATCGTTTGCGTGCGCGTCGCTTTCCGCTGGTGGATGAAGAGCGCGGCATCGTCCTCGCCATGGGCTTCATCGATCACTCCGGCAAGATCGGCACGTACACGCTCACCAACGGCCAGCGCGCGGAGTCGCCGATCCGGCGTCCGCATTCGTTTCATCTGATGGAGCTGTTCAAAGTCGTCGACGGCAAGCTGCGGCAGATCGAAGCTGTGTTCGTCGCGGTTCCCTACAACATGCCGTCGCCCTGGGATTGAACGAGAGCGCGCATCCCCCGTCGCTTTTTTAGTGCACCGCACTCCCGCTCGGCGCGATTGCGGCGTCGCCCGCGGCATCAATCTGCGACGCATGCACCTTCGATAACGGTTTGTCCGTTCAGAATCCACGCCGGTCTGGCTGGTGGAGCGAATCGTGAAGGTCATACGCCGCGGCCGATGTTGCCGCGCGCTCAAGCTCGCAGGCATCGTTGCAGTGGCCCCCTTCGTGGCCGCGTCTGCGCATGCGCTCGGCGAGCGCTTTACGGAGCTGAGTCTCACCGAGCTGATGAACGAGCCGGTGACGACGGTCTCGAAAAAAACCACGCGTCTCGGCGATGCCCCCGCGGCGATCACTGTGATCACCGCAGACGATATCCGTCGCAATGGATTCACCAGCATTCCCGAGGCGCTGCGCATGGTGCCGGGCTTCGACGTGGCGCGCATCGACTCCAGTCACTGGGCGATCAGCGCGCGCGGTTTCAACCTGCAGTATTCGAATCTCCTGCTCGTGCTCATCGACGGGCGGAGCGTCTACACGCCCACCTTCGGCGGCGTGTTCTGGGACTCGCAGGATGTTTCGCTCGAGGATCTCGACCGCATCGAAGTCATTCGCGGTCCCGGCGCGACGCTGTGGGGCGCGAACGCCGTGAATGGTGTGGTCAACATCATCACGAAGAATTCTCGCGAGACGCACGGTGGCGTGGTCTCTGTATCGGCCGGTACGGAAGAGCAGCCGCTCGTTGAAGCTCGCTACGGTGGTGCCCTTGGCAACGGCGCGCACTACCGTGTTTACGCAAAGTACTTCAATCGCGACGGCCTCTATGATCGCAGTGGAGGTGAAGGTTTCGACGACTGGCACTCGATCCGCACCGGCTTTCGCTCCGATTGGGATCGGGGAGCCAACGATCTGCTGACATTCCAGGGCGATTATTACTCCGTGCGCGCCGCACACGTGCAGGACGACGTGAGTTACACACCGCCGTTCGTTGAAAGGAACTACGACCCGCGCGCCTCCGAGGGTGCCAATCTGCTCGGTCGCTGGACGCACACGTTCTCTGACGTTTCGCACATCTCCGTGCAGGCGTATCTCGATACTTACGACATGTACAACGAATCGCGGCATACCGCGGACCTGCAGTTCGAGCAGCGGTTCCCTCTCGGCAGTCGCAACGACGTGGTGTGGGGCATGGGCTATCGCCTGTCCCGCGACAGCCTCCATCTCGGGCCGGATTTCGTTTCGACGCCCGCGAAGGAAGATCTGAGTCTCTACACGGCATTCCTCCAGGACGAGATTTCGATCGTGCCCGAGCGACTGCGCGTGATACTCGGCACCAAGCTCGAGCACAACGACTTCACCGGCATGGAGGTGCAGCCGAATCTGCGCCTGGTGTTGTCGCCGAACGCTCGTGCCACATTCTGGGCGTCCGCGTCCCGCGCCGTGAGCACCCCTTCACGCTTCTATCATGACACACGCTACGACGTGTTCGCGTTCCAGCCGCCGGCGAGCCCGGTTGTCGTCGTGGCCCTGACGCCCAACGCTTCGTTGCCCATGCAGAAACTGGATGCGTACGAGCTGGGTTATCGCGTCGAACCTTCGAAGTCCGTTTCGGTGGATGTGGCCACGTTCGTCAACCGGTATCACGACGTCTTCGGCAATGTGGCGGGAGCGTCTTATTTCGAGGCAGATCCGGTGCCGCACCGGGTGGTGCCGCTCCAGTGGGTGCCGAACATGTCGGCACGCGCGCATGGCGCGGAAGCAGCGGTCAACTGGCGAGTCACGGACGACTGGCAGGTCAACGCGAGCTATACCTGGCTGCATCTGCGCGTCAAACCCAACACGACATTGGGCCTCGGCAGCCCCGCGCAGCAGGCGAGCTTGCGTTCACGGCTGAGTTTGTCGCGCTCGCTCGAACTGAACTCCGCCCTCTATTACGTGGACTCGATCGATTCGCTCTCGTCCGCTCTCGTCACACGGCACATGCCGTCTTACGTTCGCGCCGACGTGGGCTTGTTGTATCACGCCTCAGCCAAGCTGGAGCTTGGCCTGTGGGGCCAGAACCTGTTCGATCCCTATCATCCGGAAAACAGCAGCCAGGACGTGGCCTCTGTCGCGCAGATCCGGCGTTCGGTGCTGTTCCGGATCACGCAGCGGTTCTGAGTCGCACCGTCCGGCTGCTACCATGCGTCGGATGACCCTGGTTTCTCCCGCCGAGCTCAAAGCGCGTCCCCTGGAGATCATCGCCATCGGCGGATCGGCGGGCGCCGTCGAAGCGCTGCAGATCCTGCTGAGCGATCTCACGTTGCGCCTGTTGCCGGCCATCGTCGTCATCCTGCATCTGCCGCCCCACGCCAAAGGCATCCTGCCGGAGCTGCTGGCGAGCCCGTCGCGGCCGCCAATGAAGGTGGCCGAGGACAAAGAGCCGATGTTGCCGGGGCACGTGTATTTCGCGAGCGCCGGGTATCACCTGCTGGTCGAAGCGGGCGGCAGCTTTGCGCTGTCCATCGATGAGCCGGTGCATTATTCGCGCCCCTCGATCGATGTGCTGTTCGAATCCGTCGCCGACGCGTTCGGCGCGCGCGCGATGGGCGTCGTTCTGAGCGGCGCGAATTCGGATGGCGCCGCTGGATTGCAGGCGATTGCCGAGGCGGGCGGGGTTGCAGTCGTCCAGCAGCCTTCCACCGCCGGAGTAGCAACGATGCCCGAGGCCGCGCTGAGCGCCTGCCCGCAAGCTTACGTCACAGATATTCAGGAACTGCGCAAGCTGCTCACGTCGCTATGACGCGCGTCGCGCGAACAGCGCGATGATCACTCCCACCAGGAACATGTGCACGAGCAGCTCCAGCACCATCAGCAGATTGAAGGTGTGGCGCAGCGTCGCGTTCGAAAGCGGCACGATCACGTAGTTCATCGTGAAGTAGATGGCGGCGCCGTAGAGCGCTCCGCACACAATCGGGCGCCGCGCGAGCACGTCAATTCGACGGCTTGCCATCACGTAGATCAACGCGGCGACGCAGACGATGAAGAAGTGCGAGACGAAGCCGAGCAGGGCCGCAGGCCAGCCGCCATCGAAAGCGGCCTTGCCGAGCCACCCGCTCGCGACGCTCTGGAAAACGCGTTCGGGACCGAGGCCGCGCAGAGCGAAGACCACGATACACGCGTAGCTCAGGTCGAACGCGCCGCCGATGAGCCCGCCTGCCAGCGCCGCACGAATGACTCGACCATCGAGCAACGGTGGCTGCGTCACCGCGATGGGCGCGTCCGGAGTAGTTGTCTGTATCACGAGCAGTCCTCCCCCGAAGCCGTCACCCCAGAAAGGTCGATAGGGTGACGAGGGTGTGACGAGGACGTCGTTCTACTCCGCCAGGTGCCAGACCGGGTAGGGTCTGCCGCGGCTTATCCGGCCAGACGACTCACTCAGGCGGCAGGTTGCTCGAACCGGGCGCGCAGGAAGTGTTTCTGTACCTTGCCCGAAGGCGTGCGCGGCAGCGTCTCGAGTATCTCGTAGCGCTTGGGTACTTTGAATTTCGCGAGCCGGCTGCGGCAATGCGCCTCGATCGTCGCGGCGTCCAGCGATTTGCCGGGGGCTACCACGACGAATGCGCAACCCACCTCGCCCCACTGCTGATCTGGAATGCCAACGACGGCCACGTCGCCCACCGCGTCGAGCTCGACGATCGTGGCTTCGACTTCGGCTGGATACACGTTCTCGCCGCCGGAAATGAACATGTCCTTGATGCGATCGACGATGCTGTAGAAGCCATCGGCGTCACACACAGCCACGTCGCCGGTGCGGAACCAACCATCGACGAATGCTGTGGCGTTCAGCTCGGGCCGGCGCCAATAACCCGGCGTGACGTTCGAACCCCGCGTCCAGATTTCACCGGCGACGCCGCTTGGCACTTCATTGCCTTCGGCATCGACGAGCTTCATTTCGACCGTCAGATGCGGCAGCCCGACAGCACTCGGATGCGAGCGGATGCGCTCGATATCCCCCACCGGTTGCGCGAGCGCAGAACAGATCTCGCTCATGCCCCAACCGTTCACCATCATCACACCGTCGTCGAGCCAGCGAAGAATGTGTGCTTCCGGATTCGGCGCGCCGCCCGTGATGAGCGCCGTGAGGCGGGACAGGCGCCGCCCGTCGAAGCCGGGCAGTTGCCGCATCATCATCGCCATCTGCGTGACGCAGAAATAATGACTGATGCGCAGGGCAGGATCCGCCAGTCGCTCGTAGGTGACCGGCGCATCGAATTTCTGGCTGATGAGCACACTGCCGCCAGCGAGCAATGGCACGCGAGCCGCGGCGAACAGGCCGGCGGTATGGAACATCGGCATGTCGCACAGGAACACGGCCTCGGGCGAGCAGTTCGTGCCGAGCGCGAGATTCAGCGCGCCGGAGAACGCGTTCAACAATGTGACGATGACGCCCTTCGGTTTGCCGGTGGTGCCGGAGCTGTACAGCAGCGTGATCGGCGCATCGGCTTCGATGGAAACGCCGCGACCGGGCGTCGTGGGCTTGGGGGCGGCCGCAAGGCGGGCCGCAAAGCTCTCCGGCCCGTCATCCAGCGAAAGGCGCGGGACGGTGCGATCTTCGACCCGATCTTCGAACATGCGCTCGAGCGCGATCAGCGCGGGCTCGCAATCCATCAGCATGAAACCGATCTCGGCGGGCGCGAGGCGCCAGTTGAGCGGCACGAAGATCGCGCCCGCGCGAATGCACGCAAAATGGAGCACCAGCATCTGCGCGGAGTTGCGCGAGAGCACGACCACGCGTTTGCCCTTGGGATCTCCGAGCAGCGCACGCAGCACACTGGCGCCGCGGTCGATGGCATCGTCCAGCTGGGCATAAGTCAGACGCGTGTCGGCAGTGAGGTCGTGGACCGCAAGCTTGGTAGGCGTCGTTCGGGCGAAATGGGCAACGAAATCGAGAAGCAGCAGCGGCACGAGCGATCCTGATCGAGGGTCGGGGCCGTGAAGCATACCCAAGTTTGATGGCCGCGCAGAACCTGGGCGGTAATCGATCATTCGGCTGTCGGAAAGCCCGTCTGTTGGCGGGCCTGGCGACCCAGTGGGCCCAGACGTCGAGGGGCTCAATGACGAGCCATGGCGGGGCGGCACGGAAAACCGGGCGCCGGGCCCGGCGTCGGGGCGAAGTCGGGCCGCGCAAACTCATCGGTGCGCGGTGGCCACCCCGGAGCAGAGCCGGTCGATCGCCGCACACATCTCGACGAGATCCGGCTTGTGCACGAACTCGCGAACGCCCAGCGCGCGGCCGGCGCGTTCCACGCGTTCGTCGATGAACCCCGAGACGATGACGAACGGCAGGTCCGGCCGCAGCTGCAGCGCCTCGCGTGCGACGTCGAGGCCGGACATTTCCGACATGTTGTAGTCGCTCACGAAAATGCTTGGCGCGCCTGGAGCAGCACGCATGTTCTCGAGCGCCTTGCGCGCGCTCGTGAAGGCGCTCACTCGATAGCCACGCCGCGACAGCATGCGGTCCATTGCGGAAACGATGGTCGCATCGTCGTCGAGGTAAAAGATGTGTGCGGCGCTACGGCTGTCGGCAACGAGACTGGGCGGATCGGTCACAGCGGCATCCGTGCGCGGCGCTGCCGGCAGGTAGACGTGAAAGGTGGCACCTTTTCCAGGCGAGCTCTTCACGTCGATCGTGCCCTCATGTCCCTGCACGATGCTGTGGACCACGGACAACCCGAGTCCCGCCCCTTCGCCCGCTTTCTTCGTCGTGAAAAAGGGCTCGAAGATGCGATCGCGAATCTGCGGATCGATGCCGGGGCCGGTATCCGCGACGCTGAGGCACACATAGTTTCCCGCGGGAAGATTTGGCGCACCGGGCAACGAGCTTGCGCCGATCGACAGGCTGGAAAGCGCGATCGTCACGGTGCCGCCGTCATTGCCGATCGCATGAGCCGCGTTCGTGCAGAGGTTCACCACGAGTTGATGCAGCTGCGCGCCATCGGCCCGAACCGGTGGCACGGCGTCGCTCTGTTCGAGCTCAATTGTGATTCGCGCGGGCAACGTCGCGCGCAGCAGCCGCATGGCGTCCTGCACGATCGACGCCAGGGAAGCAGGCTTGCGCGTGTCCGGCTGCGCGCGGCCGAACATCAGGATGCGCCGGGTAAGCGCACGCGCCCGCTCGCCCGCCGCGGCGATCTGGTCGAGACTTTCTTTCGCAGGATGGTTCGGCCCCACGTCCTCCAGCGCCATGGCCGCATTGCCGATGATCACCGCGATCATATTGTTGAACTCGTGCGCGATGCCGCCGGCGAGCGTACCGAGTGCCTGTAGTTTCTGTGACTGATACAGCTGCGTCTGCAGGACACGCTTCTGCTGTTCCGTCTGTCGTCGCTGAATGAATTGGCCGATGAGGCTGCCAAGCACCGGAAACGCGCGGAGAAACGACTGGTCTGCTTCGCGAATGGCCTGTCCCGCGAACACGAGCACGCCGACGACGCGGCTGCCGTCGGTCACGGGCATCAACGCGGCGCTGTGCAGTCCCGATGCAATCAGAAGCTGCGGACGAATCACTCGCTCGTCTTTCGTCACGTCCGGAACCCACATCGCGGAGCCGGTTCGCCACGCGTGACCGATGAGTCCGACGCCGCTGCCGTAGTGATTGCGCCTGCCGTCTTCGATCAACGGTTGCGCGATGTCGGCGAACTCTTTCTGGACCCACCAGTGCTCGAGTGCCAGCTCGCCCGCATGTTCGTCCGCGCGCCAGAAGCCGCCCATCTGCCAGTTTTCGCGCTCGCAGACTGTTGCCAGCGCCGCACTGATGGCGGGTTCCATCTCTTCGACGCCCGCCAGGCAGCGGGCGACTGCCAGCTCCAGCTCGCGCAGCTGTTCGGCTCTGCGGCTTTCGGTGACGTCGACCGAGGTGCCGCGCAGTCGCACGACTCTTCCAGTCTCGTCGCAGACCGCTTCGATGCGACCATCGATGACGCGCATGTCCCCCGGCGCGCGCAGCACCTGGTATTCGCCGCGCATGGAATAGGGCGGCGAGTAAACGCTCTGGAATGCAGCCGCGACGACATTCTGTTCGTCAGCCGGAACGCGGGCGATGAACACCTTGAAGCTCGGCACCGTCGTATCGGGATCGAGACCGTGAATGCGGAAATGCTGACGCGACCAGCGATGCTCGCCGGTCGCCACATCGAATTCCCAACTGCCCGACTGCGCGAGGCGCTGCGCTTCTTCGAAATCCACGGCGCGACGTTGTGTCTCATGTTCCGCGCGCATGCGCTCCGCCAGCTCTCTGGAAGCGGTTCTGAACGCTTCTTCCATGCGGCGAATGAAAACGCGCAGGGTCCAGATGGCGCCGACGAGAATGATGACTGCCAGGGCCGCGCGTGCCGGCAGCGGCGCTGGAAACACCACCGGCAAGTAATGCGAGTTTGGACCCGCTACCGTGGCGAGTACGGTCGACAGAATGATGACGGCGACACCGAGCGATCCCACGATGGTTCCTGCGCGCCGACCCAGCGCGACGCCTGCGAGCAGCGTCGAAAATACGTACGAGCTGCCGAGGAAGGCGCCGTTGCTGAGCAGGAGCAGGGCGGTCTGTGCGCACCAGAAGGTGCCGACGATGATGATTACGCCGAGTCGCGCGCGATTCGCGCGCAGGCAGAGCCAGCCAGCGATGGCCGCGCACAAGATCAGACCGCTCAGGACAGCAGCGCCGACCCGATTGAGCGCGAAGAGCGGCGTGATGAGAAATAACCCGAGCGTTCCGACGATGAGGGCCGTGCGGACGATGGGCGTGAAAACGTCGCGGGCGCGTTGCTCAGGGTTCTCGAACGCGTCCCACTGCTTCATGCGGGGATCGTAGCCCAAAGCGAGCCATCGTGGACTGATGGCGGGCGCGCGCCCGCGGCTCGCTACCTCAGGGTGATATTGAACCCGGCCAGCACATTGAAGCCCGGTCCCGGCTCGAAGAAACGCTGGTTGCCTTCATTGATGATCACCGAGCCGACGTAGGCGCGGTCGAGCAGATTGTTCAGGCGTACGAAAGCGTTGAGCCGGAACGCGGGCAGTTCCGCGCCGTAACCGCCGCTCAGGCCGAACACCGCATACGATGGTGTGAACACGTTGTTCACGTCGTTCACCGGAACACCGCTGATGTACTGCCCATTCGCGCTGACCTGCCAGCCGAGCTCGCCGCCCCAGCGAAGGTTCGCGTAGACGTTGCTCTTCGGCACGCCGGGCAGGCGGTTGCCGGCGGGAATGAGCGTGTTCGATACAGGGCAGGGCGTCGCTGTGCAGGTGAAATATCCGTCGCTGTAAGTTGCATCAACATAGGTATAGGCGAGCTGCGAGCGCCAGTTGTCTGCGAAGCGATAGTTGAGCGAGAGCTCAGCGCCGCTGCGGCGGGTGCGGCCCGCGTTTTGATACGTGGGGCGGCCGCCGGCGTTGGTCTTGACGACGATCTCATCGCGTGTGCGCGTCTGGAATGCGGCGACTTCACTCGTGAGACGCTCGCTGAACTGCAGCTTTGCGCCCAGCTCATTGCTCGTGTTGTAAGCCGCTTTCAGCGGATTCAAACCGCTGCCGCCGTCCGACCGGTACGCAAGCTCTGAGCCGAGCGGTGTCTGGAATCCCTGACCATAGGACGCGTAGAGGTGCATCCACGATGTCGCCTTGAAAACGAGGCCGGCTACCGGTGACGTCGCGTCATACTGGATGCGGCCGCTGTCGTCGCCATTGCCCGTGACGATGAAGTGATCTTCTGACGAGAAGTGCACTTCGCTCCGACGCACGCCGAGCGTTGCGGACCAGGCCTGCGCAAAGTCCCACGTGCCCTGGGTGTATTCGTCGAGGTTGTACGAAATGTTGTTTTCGTCGCGCCGCAGGGCGCCTTTGACGCCAGTCGTCGTGCCGATGAAGTTGTTATAGCCCTGACGCAGCTCATTCTGCCGGTCGTAGCTGACGCCGGCGATCCACGATAGCGGCCGGCCCGCGAGCTCGCCGCGCCAGGACCAACGCACATCGCCGCCACCGAAGTTGCGGTCGAGGTCGACGACACCGCCGGCGCTCGTCAGCGGCGTCTGCGTCCCGATCGGAATCGCGAGGAACTGTTCGACGTCGCGATGTCCGTAGTAACCGAGCACCCGAATGGACTGGCGATCCGTGAGATCCAGATCGTAGATGAGCCCGCCCTGCTGCTGTTCCAGGCTCTTGCGCGTATTGAAGCTGAGCGCGACCGCCGCGGTTTGCTCCGGATCCGCTGCGAACTGCGCCGGCGTCAGGCCGAGCGGGTCTTCGGCATCGGGTCGCGACACGATGTTCGCGATGAGGGCGAGCCGGCTCTTGTCGTTGATCGTGTAGTCGACCTTGCCGTTGAACGACTCGTTGCGCGCGCTGCTGTGATCGCGATAGCCGTCGACAGTGAAATGGGTGAAGGCCGCGTTGTACCCGAACGCGCCATCCGTGCCGCTCGCGCTCACTCCGGCGCGGAATGTTTCGAAGCTGCCGTACGCAACGGAGCTGCGCAGTTGCATGGGGTCTTCGCCATTCGATGTGAACAGCTGGATCACGCCGCCGGACGAGTTGCCGTACAGCGCAGAAAACGGCCCGCGCAGGATTTCGACGCGCTCCGCCGAATCGAGGTTGAACTGGGACACCTGGCCCTGACCATCGGGGCCGGTCGCCGGGATGCCATCCTGGTACACGCGCACGCCGCGGATGCCGAACGCGGAGTTGGCACCGATGCCGCGGATGGAGATCTGCTGGTCCTGGGCGTAGTTGTTTCGATTGCGAGCCAGCAGGCCGGGCACGGTTGCGACGTCGTCCGCGAGATTGATGCCGAGCGCGCCTTCCCGCAGCTGCTGGGCCGAGACGCGGCTGATCGCGGCCGGTACGTTGAATACCGAAGTTTCGAGGCGCGTGGCGGTGACCACGACTTCGGAAATCGGCGACGCGTCGTCGGCCTGCGCGCGCGATTGCGCCGTCAGTGGCAGCACGGTGGCCGCAAGGCCAAGGCAAAGGCAGGGGACGGGAAGGCGCTCGAGTTTCATCAGGCGAAAGATCCGGTTCGTTGTTGTGGCCAGGCCAGGCCTGGTCGGGGCCGGCGACGGCCAGTGGAGACCAGCGCGGATGCTAGGCGGGAGCCGTCCAGGGATGAATCATGATTTTCATGAACCGCTCGGGTTGACCGAAGGGGCGGGGTGCTGCGCGTTCATTGGACCCGCCCGCCATCACGACCCAGCGCTCTGTGGGCTTAGCCAACCCCGCGGAGCTCAACCCTTCGGAGATCGGGAGCGATCAATGGTCCCCGCCAGATAGCAGGTGGCTTCGAGCAGCGGGAGCACCAGTCCCAGGTCTCGCGCGCGACGGACCGCAAACCCCAGGGTTTCTTCGACCTCGAGCGGGCGGCCGGCTTCCACGTCCTGAAGGGTGGACAACTTGTGTTCCGGCGAGTTGTCGCGGAATTGGCGGCCGAACGACTGCACGATCTCGACCGCAGCCGCCTCGGGGCCGGCACTCAGCGTCGCCACCGGAAACATGGAATCGTCGTTGAGCGAAATGTTCTGCGCCGTGGCGAGCTGATTCACCTCGCGCACGAGCCTCACCAGCACCGTGGCGCCGCCCGGATCCAGCAGATATTTCCACGTGTACGTGCGAGCCGTGATGGCGACGCCGACGAGACCGACCCAGCCTGCGAACTTCGACCACTCCTGGCTCTGCACGTTGGCCACCGGTTTCGAGCGGACTCCGGCATCCAGGAGCGCGCGAGAAATGTTTCGTGCACGATCCGAAAGTCCGCCCGCGAGCTCACCGACCGCGACATTGACATTGCGCGTGAACAGCACCGCGCCATCCGGCAAGAGCTCGCCGCTGATGTTCGCGAGCGCGCCGAGTACCGCTGGCTTGCCGAAGGCGGCGGCCAGTAACTCATCTTTCATCACACCGTTCTGAATGGAAAACGCCGAGTCGATCTTGGCGTGCCGGTACGCAGCGAGAGCGGTTGCCGTGCCGATGGCTTTCGTCGTGACGATGAACACTCGAGCGCTTCGAAGATGCGCCGGCTCTTCGATCACCTGCACCGGAACGTCGAGCTCGACGAGCCCGCGAATGCGTAGACCGTCCGCGCGAAGGGCCATGGCACGCTGACCGCGCGCGAGCATGACGACCTTGTGCCCGGCGCGCGCCAAGTGAGCGCCGACGATAGAGCCCATCGCGCCGGCGCCGAGTATTGCGAATTCAATATCGGTCGGTTCAGCCTCGGTCGGGACGACGTCACTCATGGGTGACGTACGCTGCGGTCGCGCGCGCTTCTTTTCCGGCCCTCGTGCGATCCGCCGCGTTGGTCCACAAGCGCGTGAGCGACTCCTGAAGCACGCTCAAGTGGCTCGGATCGAGATCCGCGAGCAGCTCCGCCTCGAGACGCGCGGCCGCCTGTAGGGCATCTGCCAACAGGCGGGCACCCGCAGACGTTAGCCTCATGTGCAGGATGCGCTGATGTTCGCGGCTCGCTTCTCGCTTCAACCACTTCTTGCGCTCCAGCGGCGTGATGATCTCGTTCATGGACTGAGGTCTCACGCCGAGCTCGCGGGCCAGCGCAGCGGCGGAGAGATCGTTCGCATCCCGGACGCGGAACAGCGTGAGAAATTGCGTCGGCGTTAAGTCGAACTGCGCCAACACGTCCTCCACGCAGCCGCGTACGGCGAGCTCCGTACGTTTGAGGAGATAAATGGTTCCGACAGGTGAGTCGTGCATTCTGAAATCCCCGATTGATGCACTTGCGATTGTGTTCAGCGAAGCGATATAAGGATACCTGTCACAGGGAGGTTGCGCGAGAATGGAATTCTTCCGGGCACTGCATCGATCGGGAAGCCTGTGGCGGGATGCAAGGGCCAAGGCGCTCGCCAACACCTTGGCCAACGGACTCGCCAACAGACTGGCCGACACCCTGGCCAACGGACTCGCCAACAGACTGGCCAACACCGTGGTCAACGCCCATCTCATCGCCGCAACCCTCGCCACGGCCTGCGTTTCGCTGACGGCTTGTGGCCCAACGCTTCCCGACGACGTCGCTGCGGCGACCCAATCCCTGCCGGACCGCGTCGATTTCAATTTTCAGGTCAAGCCGATCCTGTCGGACAAGTGCTTCGCGTGCCATGGCCCCGATGCCCGCACGCGCAAAGCCGGGCTGCGCCTCGACGTGCGAGACGCGGCAGTCGGCGAGTTGCCTGAAAGCCCAGGCAAGCACGCGATCGTTCCCGGCAAGCCGGAGCAGAGCGAGTTGTTCCATCGCATCCTGTCGTCGGATGCCGAGTTCCGCATGCCTTCGCGGGCGTCGAACAAATCCCTCACGCCCCTCGAGAAGGCGACGCTCGTGCGTTGGATCGAGCAGGGCGCCGAATATCGACCGCACTGGGCGTTCATCCAGCCCGTCATGCCGAAGTTGCCGGGCGCCGAGGTGCCGGGCGGCAACGAGATCGATCGCTTCGTCGCCGCGCGCCTGAAGTCCGAAGGGTTGAAGCCTGCCGCGCCCGCAGATCGCGAGTCCCTGCTGAACCGCGTCACGTTCGATCTCACCGGCCTGCCGCCGTCGCCCGCTGAAATGTCAGCCTTTCTCGCGGACCAGAGCGCCGGAGCCTACGAGAAAGTGGTCGACCGCCTGCTCGCATCGCCGCGCTATGGCGAGCGCATGGCGTCTTACTGGATGGACGTCGCGCGGTTCGCCGACACCGATGGCTATCAACTCGACGGCAAGCGGCGCCTCTTTCCGTGGCGGGACTGGGTCATCGACGCGTTCAATCACAACATGCCCTACGACCAGTTCGTCACGTGGCAACTCGCGGGCGATCTGATGCCGCAAGCGAACCGCGCGCAGCTCGTCGCCACGGCATTCAATCGGCTGCATCGACGGAACGCGGAAGAGGGCACGGACGCGGAGGAATACCGCGTCGAGTACGTCCTCGATCGCACGAACACGTTCGGCAAGGCGTTTCTCGGGCTCACGCTCGAATGCGCGCGCTGCCACGATCACAAATACGATCCGATCTCGCAGAAGGCGTACTACCAGACCTCCGCGTTTTTCAACAGCACGAACGAGAACGGGCTGTACACCGATATCGAAGTGACGCCCGGCGCGGCGACGATGTTGCCCAGCGCCGAGCAGGAAGCCGCGATCGGTCAGGCGCGCGCGCAGGTGGAGGAACGATCCGCAGCGCTCAGCGCGGCGCGCACTCGGGTGGCCGCCGCGGCCGCCGAATGGGCGTCTTCCGTCGGGCAGAAACCTGCGACGTTGCGCGCGGCGTTGGAGAAGTCCGTGCGCTCCGCGACGATTGCGTACTACCCATTCGACGAAATCACGGGCCAGGTGCCGTACGTCGGCACGGATCGTCGTGCGCAGAACGAGCTGCTATCGCTCACGCCGAACGTCGTGGATTCGAAAACACCCGCGCAGATGCAGTCCGCCCTCCGCAAACCCGGAGTGAAGGGCCAGGCGTTTTTCATCGGCGACTACAGTGCCGCGTTTCTCGGCAAGGGCATCGGCGACTTCGAACAGTCGCAGCCGTTTTCAGTGGACCTGTGGGTCTACCCGAACGAGGTCTACGAAGACGCCACGGTGTTTTTGAGGAGCAACTACGAACGCCACGGCTTCCGCGGCTACAACCTGCTGCTGAAGAAAAACCGCCTGCGCTTCATGATGTCGCACGCCTGGCCACACGACAACTTCGAGGTGCTCTCGGAGGAGGCGTTGCCCGCGAAGCAATGGAGCCACGTCACGCTGACGTATTCCGGCTCGGGCCGTGCAGAAGGCGTGCATCTTTACGTCGGCGGAACGCCAGTGCATCTCACGACGTTGCGCGATCAGCTGCAGAAGAGCGTGCTGGTCGATGCGAAGACGTCGTTCATCTTCACGGACCGCGGCCTGTCGATCGGCGTGCGCAGCCCGATGAAGCACATGACCGACGGCGGCATCGACGAGATGCGCGTGTTCAATCGGCAGCTCTCGGGAATCGAGGTGCGGTTCCTCAACGATCCCGCAACGCCCGCGGCAAGCGAAGAGTCGTTGCGCGAGTACGCCATCGAGCAGGCTGCTGAGGTCTCCACTGCCAGGGCCGATCTTTCATCGAGCCGAGATGCGCTGGTGAAACTGCTCGGCACCGTGCCCGAAATCATGACGATGGGCGACACGGAGCAGAAGCGTCAGGCCTACATTCTCAAGCGCGGCTTGTTTTCGGAGCACGGTGACCCCGTCGAGCCGACGCCGATCGAGGCCATTCTGCCGTTCGATGCCGGCGCGCCGCGTAACCGGCTCGGGCTCGCGAAATGGCTGTTCGACCCAAAGCATCCGCTCACCGCGCGGGTATTCGTGAATCGTCTCTGGCAGATGCATTTCGGGCGTGGGCTCGTCGAGACCGCGGCCGACTTCGGCGCGCAGGGCACACCGCCGAGCCATCCGGAGCTGCTGGACTGGTTGGCCGTGACGTTCAGGCAGTCGGGCTGGGACATCAAGGCGATGCATCGGCGCATCGTGCTGTCGGCGACCTATCGTCAGTTGTCGGCGCCGAGTCCGGAATCGTTGAAGCGCGATCCGCAGAATGTGCTGCTCGCTCGCGGTCCCCGCTTCCGATTGTCTGCCGAGATGATCCGTGACAACGCGCTGGCGGTGAGCGGCCTGCTCGTGGAGCGTGTGGGCGGCGAGAGCCAGTTTCCCTACGTGCCGAAGGGCTATACCGAAAGCTCGCCGGGCGTCCCCGTGAGGTATCCGGCGCCTGCGGATGTGGGTGACGGGCTGTATCGTCGCAGTCTCTACACCACCTGGAAGCGCAGCGCGCCGCCGCCGTTCATGGTGATCTTCGACAAAACGGACGCGGACGTGTGCACGGTGACGCGCTCCGTGACCAGCTCGCCCCTGCAAGCGCTCGCGTTGCTGAACGACACGCAGTTCGTCGAGGCCGCGCGCGTGCTGGCGCAGAACGTCGAGAAATCGACCGCGGAGCCGGATGCGCGGCTCGCAAAGATCTTCTACAGCCTGATTCGCCGTGCGCCGGATGCGGTGGAGCTTGCGAAGCTCAAGACCTTTCACGACGCCGAGCGCGCCCGATTCAGCGCCGCGCCCGATGATGCCCGCGCTTATCTCGGCGTCGGCCAGTCTCCGTTCGATAGCTCGCTCGATGTCGCGGATACCGCGGCGCTCTCTGTCATTGCGAGCGTCGTCATGAACACCCCGGAAGCCTACACCAGCAGATGAGGCGGTCAGATGGACGAGACTCCCGATTCGCAGCGCAGAGCATTTCTTGTTCGCAGCGGCCAGATGGTCGGTGCCTTGGCGTCGGGCACGCTGTTCAGCACGCTCGCCTCTGGGGCGATTGATACGCGACAGGGCGTGCTCGGTGCGGGCCACCATCGCGCGAAGGCGAAGCGCGTCATCTATCTGTTTCAGGGCGGCGGCCCGGCGCAGATGGAGCTGTTCGACTACAAGCCGGAGCTCGTGAAGCGCCACCTGCAGGAGATGCCGCCTGCCGTGATGGGCACGTCGCGCCTCACCGGAATGTCCGCGAATCAAAGCACTTTCCCGCTGGTAAAGCCGCTTCGGCCGTTCGCTCAATACGGCAAGAGCGGCGCGTGGGTCAGCGACCTCATGCCCCACACGGCACGCATCGTCGACGACTTGTGCTTCATCAAGACGATCCACACCGAGCCGATCAATCACATCCCCGCCGTGCAGTTCGCCCAGAGCGGCTCGCAATTGAACGGCCGGCCGAGCATTGGCGCATGGGTCAGCTACGGGCTCGGCACCGACAATCGCGACCTGCCGTCGTTCATCGTGATGAACTCCATCAGCTATCCGTTCGAACAGCCGATCGACAGCGGCGCGTGGTCGAACGGATTCCTGCCGTCTCAATATCAAGGCGTGCGTTTCCTGCCCGGCGGGCGGCCGGTGGTGTTCCTGGAAAATCCCGCAGGTCTTGGCGATGCGGACCGGCGCCGCGCGCTGCAGTACATCTCGGAGCTCGCCCAGCATCAGTACGAGAAGTCCGGCGATCCGGAGATTCCATCGCGCATCAGCCAGTATGAGATGGCCTATCGCATGCAGACGTCGATTCCCGAAGCGATCGACCTCAGCAACGAGCCGGATTCCACGTTCGAGCTCTACGGGCCGGACTCGCGCACGCCAGGCACGTTCGCGCACAACTGCATCCTTGCGCGGCGGCTCGCCGAGCGCGATGTGAAATTCGTGCAGCTGTATCACCGCGGATGGGATCATCACGACGGGTTGCCCACCCGTATCGAAGGCGCCGCGCGTGCGTCAGATCAGCCATCCGCCGCACTCGTCACGGACCTGAAACAGCGAGGCTTGCTCGAAGACACGCTCGTCCTCTGGGGCGGCGAGTTCGGCCGCACCAGCTATTCGCAGGGACGCATCACGCCGACGGCGTACGGCCGCGATCATCACATCGGCTGCACCACTTACTGGATGGCGGGCGGCGGCGTGAAAGCGGGCCAGACCTATGGTGAAACCGACGACTTCAGTTTCGCCATCGCGAAAGATCCGGTGCACATGCACGACCTGCACGCGACGATGCTGTATCTGCTGGGCATCGACCACGAGAAACTCACGTTCCGCTATCAGGGCCGCGATTTCCGGCTCACGGACGTGCACGGCAAGGTCATTGCGCCACTGATGGCGTGACGCGCATGAACATCGTCTATTTTCTCGGCCGGCTGCACGTCGTCGTCCTGCATTTGCCGATCGGTATCGTGCTCATGGCGATTGCCGCGGAATGGGCCGCGCGCAGGGAGCGCTTTCGGGCGCTCGGCGAGCTGACGCCGTTCTTGTGGTGGGCCGCTGCGGTGACGGCGGTCGTCACGGCGATTCTCGGCATTCTGCATTCGCAGGAAGGCGAGGGTGGCACCACGGTCACTTTGCATCGCGCGTTCGGAATCTCGTTCGCGGCCGCAGTGGTTCTGGCGTGCGTCTTGCGCCAGTGGCGGCCTGGTGCATACCGCGTGGCTCATGTGCCGCTGTCCATTGTTTTGATCGTGCTCGTCACGCTCACAGGTCATTACGGCGGCAACATCACGCACGGCAGCTCGTTTCTCGTCGAGTACGCGCCGGAGCCGATTCGCAAGCTCGCGGGACTCGACGCTCGCCGCGAGATCATCACAGACCCGGCAAAGGCCGATGCGTATCTGGATGTCGTGCAGCCCGTCTTCGATGCTCACTGCACGACCTGTCACAACGACAGCCGCAAGAAGGGCGGGCTGTCGCTCGTGAGTCGAGAGCGGCTCATGGCGGGCGGACGGGATGGCGTGGTGATCGTTCCGGGTGACGCGAGCGCTAGCGAGCTTTTCAAGCGGATCACGCTGCCGCCGAACGATGAGCACGCGATGCCAGCCGAAGGAAAGTCGAAGCTGTCGGAGCGCGACAAGCGTGTGGTGGAGTGGTGGATCGCGGCTGGCGCGCCCGCCAACAAGCGAGTTGCGCAGATGGGGCCGATGCCGGGCACCGAAGGTGTGGCTTCAGCGAACGCAAGCGTCGCTTCGGAGAACGCCAGCGCGGCTTCCGAGAACAAGAACGCCCACTCTGAAACTGCAAGCGCAGCTTCCGAAAGCACCGGCGCCGCTTCCAGGAACACTGGAGCTTCGTCTGGCAGCCTGGCGCCCGCGAATGCCGCCGCGTCGAGCGCTCCGTCCGTGCCGGCCGCGTCACCGGAATCCCTCGCAAAACTCACGGCGCTCGGCTTCGTCATCCGACCCGTCGCCCAGGGTAGCCCTCTGCTCGAAGTGGCCTTCAAAGGTCAGGGTGCCCTCCAGCCCCACCGCGCGAACGACTTCGAATCCCTGCTCCTCATCAAAGACCAGGTGGTCGAGCTCAACCTGCGCGCCGCCGGACTTTCAGACCCGCAAACCCAGGTGATCGCCGAGCTCCCGCACCTCGAGCACCTGCGCATCGAGCTGAACGACATCACCGACGCCGGCGTCCGCAATCTCGCCACGCTCACGCAGCTTCGTTCGCTCAACCTCTACGGCACGAAGGTGACGGATGCCAGCCTCGAAACCTTGATGCGCATGCCGTCGTTGCGGGACGTGTATCTGTTCCAGACAGCCGTCACCGAGGTGGGAATGGCCCGCGTGCAGGCCATCAACCGAGTGGCCCACGGCACGCTCGCGCTTCACAAGAGTTGAGGCCGCTGCGCTCGGCGGGCAGCTTCCGGAAACAAAAGGTCATTTTGTTTCCGAAAGCGCGTAAGCCATAGCCCGCTGAAAACGCGAGCGGCCGCGGCGAACGTTACTTCTTCGGCTTGCGGAACTTGAAGATCGTCTGATCGGTGAGCCCGCGGGTGCCCGGCGAGAACACCATCTTGGTGTGATCGTCTTCCGCATGCGCGAGCAGCTTGCTTTCTTCGACCAGCTCGAAGCCCGCCGCCGTCACTTCCTTCTTGATCACGGCCGGATCGATGCGATGAAGCGTCTTCGTGTCCCGCGTGCCCGAGCCCGGTTCCGCGTTGTGATCGACGACGAAGAAAATGCCACCCGGCTTCAGCGCCTTCAGGATCCGCGCATTCAGGCTCGCCGTGTCGATATTGTTGAGCGGCAGGTCGTGGTAGTAGAGCACGTTGAAGACGATGTCCACGTCCTTCGGCAGCTCGAGGGTGTTGTAGTCCACCAGCTCGTACTTCGCGTTCGAGTGGGCCGCGACGAACGCACGGCTGGGCGCGCCGGAACGCGCCTCGGTGTACGGTAAATCGTACATGTAGATCTGGCCCTTCGGGCCGACGATGTCGGACAGCAGCGTGGTGAAGTACTGGCCGAACGACGCGAATTCCACCACCTTGTCGCCCGGCTTCACGCCGGACAGCATCAGCACTTCGGCGGGCTTGCGGTTCGCATCGCGCGCCTTCTGTTCGGCCGTGCGCGAGGGCGATTCCACGGCCTTTTTGATGTAAGCCGGAGCATTCGACGGCACCGTGTAGGTTTCAGCCGGGGCTGCGGCAGCAGCGGGCGCGGCCGCTGGCGCTGTGCCTTGAGCGATGGCGAACGAGCTGCTGGCGCCCAGTGCGGCGAGCACGGTCGCTGCCACGATGGCGCGAACGGAATGAGCTTTCATGGTGCCTCTCATGATGCGTGGATAGTTGGATGTTATGAAGCAGGGCCGGAGCCGGTTTCTATCGCGAACTCCAGCGCTTCCGCCAGTCCACCGGCGTCGACATGCCCCACCGTCCGCGTGGCAGCGTGTTTCACCGCGGGGTCTGCGTTGCCCATCGCAACCGGATGTCCGACGACGGCCAGCGCGGGCAAGTCGTTCGGCGCATCGCCGACATACATCACGTCTGCCATTGCAATACCGTATTCGCTTGCGATGGCGCGCATCGCGCTGCCTTTGCTCACACCTTCTCGGGTCATGCCGACAAAGCGCACACCCGGCATCAGCGGCGAAGTGGACTGCGCAATCTCCAGCCCCGTGTGATCTTCGGTGAGCACCTGTTTTGCGCGCTCGTCGGAGAGTAACCATTGAGCTCGCACGGCCGGTCCCCCGATCGATTCAAACGCGCGCGGCGCGAACGGCACGCCCAGCAGCTCCGCATGTTCGCGCGCCCAATCGGACCGGCTCTCGATGGCGTAGCTACTATCGTCGTAGAGCTCGAGCACCTCGCCACTCGCGCGCGCCTGCGCAACGAGGCGAACGACCCAGTCGTTGGGCAACGGCGCGGAGCGAGATCGCCCACTGCCCAGCTCGACGATGCTCGCCCCATTCTGGAACACGTGCCATGCAGCGGGGTGCAGATGGCGTGCGTAATCGAGCGCCACGCCAAAAGCCGGGCGGCCGGAACACAGCGCGAGCCGAATGCCTGCATTTCTTGCGCGGTCGGCCGCATCCCACACACGCGGCGGCACCTCGCCGGACGCGCCGACCAGCGTGCCGTCCACATCAATGCCAATCAGTTTGATCATGGCGGGAAGTATAGGTCCCGCCGCCCCTCACATCGTGGTGATTTCCTGCAGCAGCCGGCGCAGGTCTACCGGTTTGATCAGGTGCGAATCGAAGCCGGCCTCGGTTGCGCGCTGGATGTCTTCCGATTGTCCGTAGCCTGTCAACGCGACGATGCGTGCCGCGCTGCCTTGCGCGCGCATGCGGCGCGCGACTTCGTAGCCATCCATTCCCGGCAACCCAATGTCGAGCAGGATCACTTCCGGATCGAACTGCTGCAGCCGTTCCAGCGCCTCCCGGGGATCGTAGACAGGCTCCGCTTCGTGTCCTTCCATCTTGAGCAGCAGCGACAGCGAATTCGCGGCGTCCGCATTGTCGTCGATGATCAGCACGCGCCGCGCCGGTGCGGGCCGCGTCGGTTGCTCGTCTTGCGCCTGCACGCTCGTTTCGACGAGGGGCAAGCGCACTTCGAATGTCGCGCCGGCCCCCGGACCGCGGCTGCGGGCCTCGACGGTTCCGCCATGCATTTCGATGAGCTGTTTCACGACCGACAGGCCAATGCCCATCCCGCCGAGGGCGCGGTCGAGCGAGCGATCGCTCTGCACGAATAGATCGAAAATCTGCGGCAGCAGCTCCTGCGAAATCCCCACGCCGTTATCGACAACGGACAACACGGCTTGCGAGTTTTCTTCGCCCAGCTCGACGCGAATCTTGCCACCGTCATCGGTGTACTTCGCCGAGTTCGTGAGGATGTTGGACACGCACTGGACCAGCCGCGCGCTGTCGCCGTTGACGCAGAGCTGTTTGCTCGGCGACGTCACGGCCACCTGATGTCGCTTCGAACGCATCAGCGGCTCGACGCTTTCCATCGCCTGGGCGACGACGGTGTTCAGGTCCACCGGATGTCGCTGCAGCTCGATGCGTCCTTGAGTGATGCGCGATACGTCGAGCAGGTCGTCCACCAGCCGCGACAGATGCGTGATCTGTCTTCGTACGATAGCGACCGCGGATTGCATGCGCGACTCGTCCGGCAGAATTCGTGCGAGCAGCTCGCCGGCATTTCGAATCGGCGCCATCGGATTGCGCAGCTCGTGCGCGAGCATCGCGAGAAATTCGTCTTTGCGTCGATCGGCGGTGCTCAGTTGCTGTTCTCGCATCCGCAGCGCTTCTTCGGTCCGGTGCAGCGCTTCGAGCTGATCGCGTGTGTGATATTGCCGGTCGCGTCCGCGCAATGCTGCCTGAACCGCGCTGAGCAAAGTGCGCGCGGAAGTGGGCCGGTCGAGCAGCGTGACGTTCGTCAGGGCGCTGAGAATTTTTCCGATGCCGGGTGACTGCGCGTCCGTGCGGCTGAGCAGGACGATCGGCAAGTCCGACCACTGCGGTTGCCGGCTCAACACTTCCACCACGCGCGCGATATCGGGAGTGACGAGCGCCGCATCGGTGAGCACCAGCGCGCCCGCGCCGGCCTGAGCTTCGATGGCAAGCGCAGTCGCGGTGGGCACGACCATACAAGTGCAGCCCGCGCGCTGAAGCAGGTTTTGCGTGACCGCGCCGTCCCGTCTGCTGGGCGGCAGTATCAGGACACGACGGTCGTTCACGATCTTCAGGCAATCCCACCGCGCGGCGGACGCGGCTCTTGACTGGGCCGTTCGGAAATTTCGACGGGCACGCCGGTGAGCACGCCCCGCAACTGAAGCAGGGGATCGCTGAGCCGGATTCCCTGCGGACCGAATCGCAGCTGGCGGATGGATTCCTCATGCCCGCCGGTGCGCTTCTTCATCACCGAGATGGCTTTCTTGACGCTGCCGCTGTGCTCGAAATACCGGAGCATGATCACCGAGTCGGCAAGATAGCTCGCATCGATCGGCGAGCTGGTGTTCGCGCCGAGCATGCCATGCTGGGCAACGACCATGAATGTCGTAACGCCTTTGTTGCTGAGATACGAGAGCAGCTCGTGCAGCTGCGCCGTCAGGAAATTGTCCTGGGGCATGGCGTTCAGGTAGCCGTTGAGGCTGTCGATGATCACGACGCGCGCGCCGTCTTTCTCCACGGACTCGCGCACCGATGCTGCGAATTCACCAGGCGAGATTTCCACCGGATCGATCTGCCGCAAGCGGATCTGCCCGGGCCCGTGGCCTTCATTGATTTCGAGGCCGACTCCCTTGGAGCGCGTGATCAGCGCGGTCTTCGTCTCATCGAAAATGAAGCTGGCGGCGTGATCGCCGCGCGCGGCCGCGGCCGACGCGTACTGGAGCGCAATGGTCGATTTGCCGCTGCCGGGCGGTCCGACGAGCAGCGTGCTCGTGCCGCGCTCGATGCCGCCGCCGAGCAGGGTATCGAGGCTCTGCACGCCACTCGCGATCAGCGAATGGCCGAATTCCGCGCTGTGCTCGGCAGCGATGAGCCGCGGATGCACGCGCAGCCCGCCGTAGCGGATGGAGAAATCATGAAAGCCGCTGACGTAATCGCTGCCTCGGAGCTTGAGCACCTGCAGCTGCCGGCGCGCCTGGCCGTAGGCCGGTGCATTCATATAGAGCGCGATGACGCCGTGCGCGATGCTGTGCAACTGCAGGTCCGGCCCTTCCGCCGTCCGGTCGTCGAGCAGCACCACCGTGCAGCCGCGGCCCGCGAAGAACTGTTTGAGCGCCAGGATCTCGCGGCGATAGCGCAGCGAGCTCTGGGCCAGCAGGCGCATCTCCGACAGCGAATCGAACACGACGCGGGTCGGGTCCGCCCGTTCGATGGCCGCGAGGATCTTCGCCATCGTCTCGGACAACTCGACGTCCGAAGGGTGGATCATGGTGAGCTGGCCGTCGCCCTGCAGCTCGTGTTGCTGGTCTGGGACCAGCTCGACGATGTCGACTCCGTCGAGCGACCAGCCGTGCGAGGTCGCGCCGGCCTCGAGCTCGATGCGTGTTTCCGACAGCGTGACGTAGAGACATTTTTCCCCGCGTCGCACGCCTTCGAGCAAAAACTGCAACGCGAAAGTGGTCTTGCCGGAACCCGGATTTCCGTCGATGAGATACAGTCGCTCGGGAATTAATCCGCCGGCGAGGATGTCATCCAGGCCGGGGACGCCGGTGTTCAGCCGGCCTGTGAAATGCTTCATTCAATCCTCGCTGGAATCCGGGTCCAACTTCGTAAAATGGGGCGGAGCAAGGACCGTGCCGGCCAAGGTGAAGTCGCGCGGTCCGGTGTTTTCGTTGGAAAATCCCATGCGTCCTAAAGAGGAGGATTCGAGGTGTTCGAGAGGTTCAGGGCGTTCGTATTCAGGTGCCTGGTCGCGGGCAGTCTGGTGGCCGGTGTGGGCTGCGCCACCGGAGGCACGCCGCCTTCGGTGATCGTGCTGCCGAACGGTTACGAGATCCTGCGAAACAAGGCATCGCAGCCGGTGATCACCAAGGGTGGCGGGCGGCAGGTGGCAGGTCCGGTCGGCGCCTACGTGGTCGTGCGCGATGTGGTGATGGGGGTTCAGCAGGCCGCGCCGCCTTCGGGCTATTTCCTGCTGAAGACGGCCACCGGTGAAGTGCTCACCGGCCTTTCGGAAGCGGACTGGAAGGCGCGCCTGAAAGAAGCGGGCGTGGAACAGGTGCCCATCCTGAATCCCCCGCTGTTGTGACAGGGGTGCGGGTGCGCCGGGTGGCGTTCAGCGCTCTTTCAGCTACGCTTGTCCATAGTTGAAGCCATGAACGATTCGCCCTGAGTGATCAACCGAAGTGATCACCCCAAGTGATTCACCCGTAATTCATCCTGGGGTGTTTCACCTTTGTGTGATTCGCCTCGCGCGATTCGCTTTCGGTCGACTTCACTGGCGCACCCGACTTCACGGAAGGCAATCCTGATGAACGCTTCGAGCCGTTTTTTCTCACTGTTTGCAGCACTGGGCCTCGCGGTCCTCATTCCCGCCATCGCTGGTGCCGACGAGCGACACGATCGCGATCGCGGCGGCGACCGTCGCGGCGACAGGGGCCAGGTCTGCGTCTACGAGCACGCCAACTTCGGCGGCTGGGAGCAGTGCTACAACGTCGGCGAAGAGGTGCGCGATCTCGGCAATCGCCGCAATCGCATCTCGTCCATCCGCATTCGTGGGCGTGCGGAAATCGTGCTGTACGAACACCCGAACTTCGACGGCGACCGCGTGTACATCGACTCGGACGTGCCGGATCTCGGCCGCTTCGCGAAAAAATGGAACGACGAAGTGGATTCGCTCGAAGTCGGGCCCGCGGGCTTTCACGGCAGGCCCGGCCGGGGCGAAGCTCGCAACGATCGCGTGTGTGTCTATGAGCACGCCAACTACGAGGGCCGATCGCAGTGCTGGGATGGCGGCGATGATGTCGACGATCTGAGTCGGGTGGGCTGGAACGATCGCATTTCGTCGATCCGCACGTTCGGCCGCACGCGCGTGGCGTTCTTCGAGCATGCGGGGTATCAGGGCGAGCGGCTCGTGGTCGACCACGACCTGCCTGATCTCACGCAGGTCGGCGCGGATCGTCGCTCGAACTGGAACGATCGCATTTCGTCGGTGCGGATCAGTGGGTGGCGCTAGGCTTTGATCTGCGGCACATCACCCTAACGGCGCTTGACCACGAGCGTCACCGACTCCGAGGCAGGATCGAACAGGATCTGCGCCTCGTTCCGTTCCAGCTGCCGCGTGACGTGCGCAACCTTCTCGTCCAGCGAGTAATCCCGGTCGCCGTATTCGGTGCCTTCACGCAGCACGAAGTTCTCGATCACGCCGCGCAGGGCGTCGGGCGACAGCTCCGCATAGGGAATTTCGACTGGCTCGGGCGTTTCAGCGTCCAACGGCGACTCGCGGGATGCCTCGTTGGGCATCGTTCTGTCGCAGGATTGTTTCACATCCGCCGATGCCGTGGGCCGTCGCGAAGAGGCAGGTGTATCGTCGTTCCATGACATTGCGCGCAGCCCTGCATCGGATCGTTCTCGTCGCGATCGCGTCACTCGGTACGGCTACGTTTGCCGGTCCCGCCGGCGCCGCGCAGGCGGACGCAGCGAAGCCGCTGCGTATCGGCATCATCGGCACCGGCAACATCGGTGGAGCCCTGGCACGACATTGGGCCAAGGCCGGTCACGAGCTGATGATTTCCTCGCGTCATCCCGACCAGCTGCAGGAAATGGCCAAAGCCCTCGGTCCCCGGACGCGCGTGGGAACGCCGCGCGAGGCGGCTGCGTTTGGCGACGTCGTGCTGGTCTCGATTCCGTACGGCGCCATGCCGCAACTGGGCCAGGATCTGCGCGCGGAATGGAAGGGCAAGATCGTCCTCGATACTGGCAATCCCTATCCCAGCCGCGATGGGCCGATGGCGGAAGAGGCGCGGCGCAAAGGCACCGGCGTGACGTCGCCCCAGTTTTTGCCGGGCACGCGGCTCGTGCGTGCGTTCAACGCGATCAATGCGCGGCCGCTGACGACCGAGGCCAATCGCGCGGGGGAGCGGTATGCGATTCCGCTCGCCGGCGACGACGCGGGAGCGTTGAAAGTCGCCGAGCGACTGGTGCGCGATGCGGGATTCGATCCGGTCGTCGTCGGCGGACTGGCGCGGGCGAAGGATTTCGATTTCGGCACGCCGGTATACGTGAAACTGCTCACGGCCCGGGAGCTGCGCAAGGCGCTCAATCTGCCGCCTGAGTGAAGCCGCGAGCGGCAATGACCGGCGCGCGCGTTGCGCGCGGGGCCGGCACGCAATGTGCTTCCCCGTTGGATCATGAACTTCGATGTTTCGACCTGGTGGGCCCTCCTGTGCATCGTGGCCGCCCTCAATGTGACAGCGTGGGCGTTGTCGCTGGCCGCGTTGCGCCGGCGGCTTGGAGGCATGCCTGACGGATGTTTCTGGGCGTGCCGCCGCCAGTTCGTCCTCTCCGCGTTCTACGTTTTGGGCTGTGCATTCCGCTCGGCCCTGCCGGTATTCGACGTTCCACGGCTCGCGCTGTTCAACACCTGGCTCTCCAGCGTCGTCGTCGGGCGCAGTGTCGCGACCCTTGCGGAAGTGGCCTTTGTTGCCCAGTGGGCGCTCATGTTGCGAGACACGGCGCGCGTCACCAATTGCAGCACGGCGCAGTACGTCTCGCGCGTCATTGTGCCGATGATCGTCGTGGCGGAAGTCTGCTCGTGGTATTCGGTGCTCACCACGTCGAATCTCGGCCACGTGATCGAGGAATCCTTGTGGGGACTTTCCGCGGCATTGCTCGTCGTGAGCATGGTCGTGATGGGACCGCGATGTCCGCGGAGCTGGCGGCCGGCGATCATCGCGGGCAGCGCGGCGGCCGTGTGCTATGTCGCATACATGTTCTTCGTCGACGTGCCGATGTACTGGTCGCGGTGGCTGGCCGACGAAGCGGCCGGCCGGCAATACCTGAGCCTGGCGCAGGGCGTGGTCGACGTGACCCATCGCCGCGTCGTGTCGGATCGCTGGGAAGACTGGAAGGGCGAGATGGTGTGGATGACGCTGTATTTCAGCGTCGCCGTGTGGATCAGCATTTCGCTGGTCCACGCCGCTGTGCGCGGCGTGCACAGGCATCGGTCGCCCTGAAAAGCTCGCAACGGTTTGTCGGTACGAGTCAGCGCAATATTCCGTTCTCTTCGAGGGCTGTGAGCCCGTGCGTCGTGGGTGACACCGCCGGGATCGGCGGCGGCTCGAGATAGAAAGCGAACTGCGCGGCGCACGCTCGCATGAAGCTGCCCATGTTATATCCGGCAGCAGCCAACACGCGCCGATGCTTCATCCAGATGCTGAGCGCAGCGCCCGTGAAAAGCGTGCGCAACGCAGTTTCCGCCACCGCACGGGCCACCAGTGAACGGCGCGCATTCATCGCTCGCCACAAATCCGATTCGAAGCCGACGTGTGCGAGCTCATCTGCGACGAGCATGCGACAGAGAACCTGCAGCTGACGGCAGCCCGTGGAGGATTCGAGCGCGCGGTAATACACCTTGCCGATGAGCTCCGCCGTGATGAGCGCGCCGATGTGCAGCTCGAAACTCGCTGCTCGTCGCAGGCGGAACATCACCGCGTCGAACCAGCCGGTGCGTTTTTCCGGGATTCCATGCTGATCCATGAAACCGCCGAGCAGGGCGGCGTGATGGCGTTCTTCCGCGACGAGCAATGAGACGATCCGTGCCAGCGGTGCGACGTCGTGCGCGCGCTGATAACGACGGGCCGCGCGGATCAGCCAGTCGCCTTTCGATTGTTCCCGGCGTTGGAAGGATGCGATCGAGCGCGCGATCCGTCGTCGGTCCACGGCCGTCAGCGCCTGACGCGTCCGGCCGGGCAGGACGCAGCGGCGCCCGGCGTGATACTCGAAGTGATCGAGCCAGACTTTGAGATCGATGTGCATGGGACCGTCCACCCCGGCCGCGCGGGCCGACTCCGTTCAAGCTGGGGAACAGGGTGGAAGCGGAATGGGCTGACGGCGTGAAGGAATTCGGGCGCATTCGGGCAAGGGGCGCGGTGTGGCCGTGGCCCTGGCCCTGGCCTGAAGGGCTCCCGCGCCACGCGCGCTCCAGCTATTTACACAGCTCCGTCACACAAATTGACGCCAGCGTGCGGCCTTCCGCCGGCACCGCGAGCTTGCGCTCCTTCATCAGCTTTCGAAGCAGCGCCGACGTCTCCGGATGCGCAATCGCCGATTGCACCCCCACTCGCACGAGCCCGTCCGCATAGTCGATCGCCTGCCACGTCACGCCGGCCAGCGTATGAATGCTGTCGCGGCTTCCAATGTCGTGCACCGCCAGGTCGGCTCCATGCTCGACGAGCAACCGCACGACATCGTTGCGCCCCTTGTGGGCCGCGCCCATCAGCGCCGTGCGACCGTCGAGCGTGTCCTGCGCATTCACGTCGGCACCGCGCTCGAGCAGCAGCTTGATCGCCTCGAGGTTCGCTTGCGGCGACCACTCGTACGTGACGCCTTCGACCCAGCCGATGCCGCTCGCCACCATCAGTGGCGTGACGTTGTGATCCGTCGCGAGGGAAGGGTCGGCGCCCTGCTCGAGCAACAACTTCATCAGCACGATGTCGCCTGATTGCGCGGCTCGCAGAAAGGGTGTGGCGCCTTCTTCGTTCAGCCACTGGTGCGTGAACACGGTGCGCGTTTCTGTGCTCGAATGCATGCGCTGGTTCGGATCTGCGCCGGCCGCGAGCAGGCGACGGATCAGCTCCAGATGGTCGAGATCCGGCTTGCGCGTCGGATAATCGCCCGCTTCGATATTGCGGTTATCAGTGGCGATATAGAGCGGCGTCCAGCCTCCCGCGTTGGCGATGTTCGGCTTTGCGCCGTGATCCAGCAGGAACACTGCGAGCTTGTAGTAGCGGTTCTGGGTCGCCGTGAGCAGCGCGGTCCAGCCGTATTCGCTTTGCTGGTTCACGTCGACGCCGGCATCGAGTAGCACCTGCACCGATTCCATGTTGCCCTCGCGCGTCGCGAACAGCAGGGGCGTGAGTCCGCCCCATTGCTTATTGCCTCGCTGAGCATATTCCGCGGCGGCCGGAAATTTCGCGATCGCCGCCCTGGCCGCGGCCTGTTCGGCTTCGAAGCGTCGCTTGGCAGCTTCGCGCTCAGCAGTTTCGCGCGCGGCCGCCTGGTCGACGGCGCCCTGGTCTTCAGCCGCTGGGCGCTCGGCCGCCGGTTCGTCGATCGCCTCGTGCTTCGCGGGGCTCGTCGGCGTGGCCGTCACGCCGCCGGACTTCTCATCAACGACCGCGCCACGCAGCCCCGTGCCATCGATGAATTCCTGAATGCGTTCGCGCCCCGGCGGCGCGAGATAGGGCCTGCGACCTGGCGGCGTCGTTGCAGAGTGCGCGTTGAGGTTCGCGCCGTGCTGGATCAGTGCGCGCAGGGCACCCGGATTGGAATTCGCCGCAGCCCACATCAACGCCGTCGTGCCGCGCAGTTTTTCCTGCGCTTCGAGCTTCGCGCCGGCTTTGATCAACCGTTCGATCACCGGCACGCTGCCGGTGCGAGCGGCCATCATCAGCGGCGTTTCGCCGTTGCTCAGCGTTTGATTCGGGTCCGCACGCGCCTTCAACAGCAGTCGGACCACTTCAACGTCACCCGCTTCACAGGCCAGCGCCAGTGGAGTGACACCGGTTTGTGTCACCGCGGAGGGATTGGCACGCGCCTTCAACAAAGCCGCGGTGGCTTGCGAATCGCCGAAGTGCGCGGCCCAATGAAGCGCCGTCGTCCCGTCCGGCTGCGCCTCGTTGACGTTGGCGCGCGCGGCGATGAGTTTCTTCACCGCCGCGAAATCGTGGCGCATGGCTGCATCGGCGACATCGCTCGCGGCCTGCGATTCGCGTGCACCACACGCGGCGAGGGCCAACCCGACGAGCGCTGTGCAAAAGCGGTTCATGACGATGCGCGACTATTCGCCGCCGACCATCCTCGCCGGGTCGCGGTTGTTTTCCTGGCAAAGATAATCGAACGGCTCGTTGCCCTCGGACCAGCGCAGGTTCCAGCCGCCGGACCAGGTTGCGGAATAGGCGTCCGGATCCTCGACGGTGGCCTCATAGCGAAGTTGATTGAAGCTCGGACGCGAAAGCTTTTCTTTGAGATGCAGCTTGCTCGTATGCGGCACACCTTCCCGCGTGAGCCAGAAGCGTTCGTTGAAACCCACCGTGTCCCACACGAGCGAATCGCCTTCCCACTTTCCCACAGAATGGCCGTACCACGACGGTTTCAGGTCTTTCGGATGCTCGCGTCCGTCCGTGTAGACGATGCGCCAGCTGTGCGGCGCGCCGACGCCGAGGAAGATGACTTCGTGAGTGTCCGGCAGGTCCAGCACTTCGATGCCGTAAGGCGTATGCCAGAACCGCGCGCCGCCGGAAGGCTTGCAGCGCGTGTGCGGATCTTCCGCCTGGCTCGCACGCGACAGATATTTTTCCTTGAAGCCGGGGCGGAACGGAATTTCATCCACCGTTTTGTTCGTGGGCAGGCTCGCTTGCGGCGTCACCTTTTTGCCTTTCACGATGTCGAAGAAGAGCGTGGCATTGGCGGGGCCTTCCCAGTTGCCGACGTCCGTGGGCGTGCCGCTGAAGCTCACGCGGCCATCGGGCCAGCGCGGAGCAGGGCGCGGCGCGGCTGGTTGCGCGGCAGTGTCTTCCTGACTGGAAACCGAACCGCTCAACGTGAGTCCCAGTGCAAAGCCGAGACCGAGCACGAGCGTCGGAACCGCTGCAGATTTCAGCGCGCGGCGGTCGCGCACAGCGCGGGGCACAAATGCTTTCATCGCGCTGACCTCATCGCGCCGTGCTCATCGCACTGGCCGCGTCGTTCTGGCCGTATCGTTCTGGGCGTATCGTTCTGGCGTCATCGTGCTCACTTGGCCGTGCTCGGGCTCGCAGGCTTCGCAGGGGCGCCCGACCCGGTGAGCGTCTGCCCGCCGGAAGAGGCCGCGCCCAGCACTTCTCCCGTGCTCTTGCGCGTGACTCTTCGGGCATTCGCATGATTACTGCCGTCGCGTGCGAGCCAGCCATCGACCACAACCTGCTCGCCGAGCGTGAGGCTGTTTTTCTTCCAGCCCGCTTTCTGCAGCATGTGCGGCGGGCCCATCTCGAAGCCCCAGTTCTTTACCTTGCCGGATTTGTCAGCCACATCGATCCACAGATACACGTGCGGATTGGTCCATTCGAGCTTGGTGACGACACCGGTGAGCGTGATGGGCTTGCTCGGATCGAACTCAGCGCCGAACGAATGATGCGCGTAGCTCGCGCCGCTCGAAGCGGCAAACAGCACGAGCAGCAGCGCTCGCAGCCAGCGTGTGAAGGGGGAGTCGGACATCGTGCTCTCTCCTTATTTCCGGCCGTCCTCACAATAGTGCTCGGCGATATCGCCGGGCACCCAGCGCAAGGTCCACGCGCTCTTCCACGGACGCGTGTATGTGCGCGCATCGTCGATCGTCACTTCATAACGAAGCTCGTCGTGCGAGGGCCGCGTGAACCGCTCCGTCAGGCGCAACCCTTCAGTGTGCGGCAAGCCGCCGTTCGAAAACCAGAAGCGCGTGTTGAACCCGGTGGATTGCGCCACCAGCGTGTCGCCTTCCCAATGCCCGACGGAAAGCCCGTAGAAAGTGAGCGTCACTTCGTCGGGATTCGGCGGTTCACGTCCGTCCAGGTAGATGACCCGCCAGCCGTGATTGCCGCCGCCGAACAGCACGTACACACGGTTGTAGTTACGGTCCTGAATGATTCGGATGCCGCCGGGCGTATGCATCTGGCGCGGGCTGCCTGGCCCGATGCACGCGAGCATCGGATCGTCCGCAAAGTGGTTCTGCTGGCGATGCTGGTAGAGCGCGAGCGCCCACGGCTGGAAGGGCGCGACTTTCGGCGCATCCGCAGGGTTCGCGAGCAGACCTTGGTCGTCCATCTTCACGTCCACGCCCGTCTCGACGAGGCCGCTGACGGACGGGCTGTCCCAATAGCCTTTTTCCCCCGGCATGCGATCGAAGCGAACCATGCCGTCTGGGAAGCGAGGCGGGGTCTGTGCCACGGCGGCGCCGGTGGGGGCAGAAGCGACACTGTCTTTCTGGCAGCCCGCGCTGACCGTCACCAGAATTCCGAGGCAGGCCGCGCCGACGGCATTGCGCAGCACGCTACTCACGGACCATGCGGACTTTGTAGCTGCGTCCGCCCTCCGTCCACGTGCCTTCGATATAGCGGTCGTAGTCGCCGAGCTTGCCGATCGTGCCTTCGTAGGTGATCGGCTTGCCGTCCGCCGTGCGTGCGGAAATGCGGACGTGCCAGCCTTCGGGCCGCAGCGTGGCGCCGGCGATCGGAATGGCGGCAGGGCCGGGATTGATCACGCCGGAGATTTTCTGGCCATCCCACTGCATGACCATCACGATCGTGGCCGACGCCTTGTCCATGCTTTGGCCCATTGTCTGGCCAACCTTCTGGCGCGGCCCAGCGGGCTCGCCGCGCCACGTGCCGTCCAGTGGAAATCCTTCCTGCGCACGCGCCGCTGCCGAAGCGAGGGTCACGAGCAGCAATATGGCAACCAAGCTTCGCATCAATGCCCCCCAGTGCGAATCTTGTCGAATCCTGTCTGCTTCGAAAGTAGCGCGAGCGTGGCCCCACTGGCCACGGGAATTGAACGCGCTGTCCTTATTTGTTTCCCTCAAACGTAGGACTCGTAGTAATAGTGAGTGACTCGCAGGGGGCAGTTCAGCAGGCGCGAGAGCGGAGGCCGGACATGAATCGGACGGGCGACATTTCAACTCGGGAAGCGGTGACTTTCACTGCGGGGACCACCCACACCCATACGCGCAAGCGCTCACGGGCGCCCATCGACGGGCAGCGCGGCGAGTTCCTCAGGAGCTGCCGGGCGCGCATCAAGCCTGGCGAGCTCGGTCTGCCCGTGCCTCAGCGCAAGCGCACTGAAGGCCTGCGGCGCGAGGACGTTGCCGCACTCTCCGGGGTGAGCGTTTCCTGGTACACCTGGCTCGAGCAGGGTCGTGACATGCGCGTCTCGGACGAGGTGCTGGAACGCATCTGCCATACGTTCAGGCTTTCGGCCGACGAGCGTATCTATCTGTTCTCGCTCGTTCAGCATCGTCCGCCGCGTTTGCCGCGAGAAGAAGGCGTCGACGCGCCGCCGGAGATCGTGCGGATGATCCACGGCGTTGCAGCTCCTGCGGTGGTGATGAACCTGCGCTGGGACGTGCTCGCGTGGAACCGGCTCAACGCGCTCATCTTCCGCGACTACGCGCAACTGCCGCCCGGCGAGCGAAACCTAGCGGAAATTCTGTTCACGCGGCCGTCGCACTACGAGGATCCCGCGTTGTTCGAAGACATGGCCCGCCGCATGCTGGCAAAGCTGCGCGTCGACTACAGCCGCGCGAATGACGATCCGCGTTTCGATGCGCTCATTCGCCGGCTCAACACGATCTCGCCCGTGTTCCGCCGCATCTGGCGCACGCCGGAGATCAATGTGCGCTCCTATGGCAACCATCGCTTTCGTCATGCGGAGTATGGCGAGCTCGCGTTCGAGCACACTTCTTATGTTCCGGACGGTCATCCCTGCATTCGCGTCGTGATCTGCATGCCGGATGACGAGGCGACTCGTCAAACTGTCGGACGGCTCGTCCCGAAACCTTGACGACGATCTTGACGACGAGCCGACGCTATCCACCGTTCGTCATCGCAGCGGCCTATGTCGCTGCGTACGCGCTCGTCGCATGGCTCACGTTCACACAGCCCGCGCTGAAGCCGGCGATTACGCCGTGGAATCCGCAAGCGGGGCTCACGCTCGCATTCCTGCTGTTACTGGGAACGCGCTGGGCCGCGGTGGTCGCAATCGCGGCAGCTCTCAGCGGATGGTTGTTGCATCCCGCGGTCAACTCGCCGTTCGCAATCGTATCGACGTCGCTCTGGCTGGCTGGCACGTACGCCGCGCTCGCTCTCGTGCTTCAGCACCTCGCCGTAGCCGGCCCGATTCGTACGGCGCTTGCCGCGACGAAGTTCGCTGCTGCCGCCGTCGTCGGCACGCTCATCATCGCGTGCGGCTATGTGGGCCTTTTCGTAGGCACCGGCGACATTCCCTTCGATGAAGCGCTGCGAGCCGCTGCCCGCTACTGGTTCGCGGACCTGAACGGTGTGCTGATGTTCGCGCCGTTGCTCAACTACGGCGCGGAATGGCGTCACGCCCTGCCGATCATCCGCCAGCGGTGGCGCGAGATCTGCGCGCAGTTCGCGCTGGTGCTGCTCACGCTCGTGATCGTGTTCTATCTGCCGGCAGCCGATCAGCTGCGGTTTTTCTATTTCCTGTTCGTGCCGGTCATCTGGATCGCGCTTCGCTGGCGGTTGCCCGGTGCCGTGTTCGCGGTGCTGGTGATTCAGGTGATCCTGATCTTCGCCGCCCGCGCGGCGATCCACACGCCGCGGTTCATCGACCTGCAGATCCTGCTGCTCACCCTGAGTCTCACTGCGTTATTGCTGGGCGCGGTCGTCGCGGAGCGTGCCCGTACGGAAGAACAGATACGTGAGCGTGATGCCGCGCTCGCGCGAGCCATGCGATTCGCGGTCGCGGGCGAGCTTGCGTCCGCGCTCACTCATGAATTGAAACAACCGATTGCAGCGTTGCTGTCTTACCTGCGTGCTACAGAGATCCTGGTCGAACGTACGGGCGGCGTCGATGCGCGGGTCCGGGAAACGCTCGCGAAATCCGTCAACGAGGCCACGCGCGCGTCGGACGTGCTGCGCAAGCTTCGCGATTTTTATCGCGGCGAGTCCGACATCCGGGCGCCCGTCGATATCCGCGCGTTGTGTGCCGGCGTTGCGGGCGCTTTCCAGGAAAGGTTACGAAAGGTTCAGGCAACGCTCGTGATCCAGGTGGATCCGGCGACGCCAGCGGTGCGAGGTGACGAGACGCAGCTGCAGATCGTGCTCCACAATCTCGTGGGAAACGCGATCGAGGCGGTTGCCCAGTCGCCCCTGGGCAGTCGCCACATCGAATTGCATGCGACAAGCGCTGCCGATGCGGTAATACTTCGCGTCGATGACTCCGGCCCTGGCGTTTCCAGCGAGCTCGCACGCAAGCTGTTCGAGCCTTTCGTGACCAGCAAGACCGATGGCATGGGCCTGGGCCTTGCGATCAGCCGCTCGCTGGTGCGGTCGCGCGGCGGCGAGTTGTCGTTCGAGGCGGCGGGTAAGTTGCGTGGCGCGTCTTTCACGCTCAGCCTGCCGCTGCGTGTTCCTCCTCACCCTCAATCGGAATTGATCGGCCGGCATGACTGACCAGACGGTATTCGTTATCGACGATGACGCAGGCGTTCGCGACTCGCTGAGCCTGCTCATCTCGCTGAAAGGCCTGCGGGCCTCGATCTTCGCCTCCGCAGAAGACTTCCTCGCCATCTACGATCCCGCGTGGCGCGGCTGCCTGCTCACCGACCTGAAAATGGGCGGCATGAGTGGCCTGGAATTGCAGGAAGTGCTGCGCGAACGCGGCGTGACCTTGCCCGTGGTGGTGCTGACTGCGCACGGCGATGTCGCCACCGCGCGCGCCGCTTTGAAGAACGGCGCGGTCGATTTCCTCGAGAAGCCGGCAAACGATGAAGTCTTGATCGATGTGCTGCTCAATGCATTGCGCATCGACGAAGAGCGCCACCGCTCGACCACGCGGCATCAGGAGACCACGGCGCGCATTTCGCGGCTCACGTCGCGCGAGCGCCAGGTGCTCGATTTTCTCGTGGACGGTCTTTCTCAGCGCGAGATGGCGGAACGGCTCACCATCAGTCCTCGCACGGTCGAGGTCTACAAAGCGCGCATGATGGACAAGCTCCAGTGCACGACGCTCGCGGAAGTGGTTCGCATCGGCAGTGAAGTGCGTGCTGCGCGCGAAGCCACGGCCGCGCAGCCGACGGCCGAAGCAAAGGCGTAGATTAAAGGGCTTAAGCAAAGGCCTTAAGCAAAGGCCCGGCGCAAAGGCCCGGAGCAATGGCCTGGAGAAAGGCCCGGCGCAATGGCCGGGCGCAATGGGCTGGAGCAAAGGCTGGCACAAAGGCTGGCACAAAGGCTGGCACAAAGGCTGGCACAAAGGCCTAGAACAGTCCCAGTGTTCCACCGGCTTTCACATGCCGGTCGAACACGCTGAGGGTTTCGTCGGCGAGCACCGGGCGCGTCCGGGTGTTCTCGCCGATCTCCAGAATCAGTTTGTCCTTCACAGTGAGCGGCGGCCACGCGGGCCATCCTTCAGCGTTCGGATTACCACTCGTCACGAACGCGACCCAACGCGAGCTCATCTGCTTCGCCAGCGCGCGATCTTCCGCGGTGAACGGACGTTTCGCGGTATCGAGCGTGTCGAACACGTAAGGCAGCTCTGACGAATGGAACGCCAGGTAACGCGCCGCTTCCGGCCCAGGCTCCGTGTGGGTCCACAGATACGCGTAGATCGGATAGCGCGTTGCGCGGAGCCGTTCCTGCGCCCACAAATACATCGATGCGAGCCCGCGGTCGCGTGACAGCGCGTTGAGCGCCATCCACGCCTGCGCATCGTCGCGCGCCGGATAAAGCTTCGCGAAGTCGCTGGCGAGCGGTCCGTACGAAGACGCGATCTCGCTGCCCAGGATAGTTGGCGTCATCTTGCCGTAGTACGGGCTGAGGCCAGTCATCTCATTCGCGGTCATGCCGGTGAGAATCGGCGTGTCGTGGGTGTTCTTGTCGACGAACGAAGCGTCGGGCAGAAACCAGCCATCCACGCTCGCCCCGAAGCGAACCGCGCCAACACGGGCGGTGAGCTGTGCGGGCGTTAGTTTCCGCAGGCCGGCGAGATTCAGCGGATCTCCCGCGTCGTTCAGCGCTTTACCTTGTGCTTCGGCCGCCCCACGATCCGGAACCGGAATACCCATGCCAGAGCCGCTTTGCGCGATGGCCTGACTGAACAGTCCTTTGGCGAGCGGGCTCGCGATCAGGTGATGCACGGCTGACGCGCCGGCCGATTGCCCGGCGATCGTGACGCGCGACGGATCGCCGCCGAACGCAGCGATGTTGTCCTGAACCCAACGCAACGCCGCGACCATGTCGAGCAGGCCGTAGTTGCCGGATGCGTGCTGCGGGCTTTCGGCGCTCAGCTCCGGATGCGCGAGGAAACCGTAGACCCCGACGCGATAGTTCGCGCTGACGACGACGATACCTTTCGAGGCGAGCGGCGCGCCGTTGTACACGGCCACCGAAGTCGAGCCTTGTGTGAAGCCGCCGCCATGAATCCAGAACAGCACCGGCCGCTTTTCAGAAGGGGCGCTCGCGGGTGTCCAGACGTTGAGATACAGACAGTCTTCGCTCACTGCGCCGGACGCCACATATTCGACCGTCCAGGGGCCAAAGCCTGTGGGCATGAGGGTTTGCTGGCAGCTTGCGGAGAACTTGTCTGCTCTGCGAGTGCCGGCCCAGTGGGCTGCAGGACTGGGCGGTTTCCATCGGGCGTTGCCTACCGGCGGCGCGGCGAAGGGGACGCCGAGGTATGCGGCGACGGCGCCTTCGCGGCGGCCTTCGAGCGCGCCTTCGGCAACTCGTGTTGTCGTCGCGGCGCCGGCCGTGTCGCTGAGGATCAGCATCGCCGTCGCGCCTGTCCCTATCGCAACTGTCCCTATGCGCGCGAGCGCGCGTCCCGAGCTCTTCATTCCCGAACCCCCTCGGAAAAGCTCGCGCGAATCTAGCGGGGTTTACACGGCTCCGGCAAGCGGTCCCTCGATCGCCGGCTCGCTGACGGCTTCCTCCGATTTGATCTTCACCGGGTTGTCCCGCGTATACGTCCCGATGATCAGCCCACTGGCGATCGCGCGTTCGCTCAACGCTTTCGCCAGCTCATCGCGCCCCGGGGCATCGCTGAACGGCTCGCCCTCTGCCAATGCGAACAGCTGAAACGCATACCGATGCACCCCATGCCCCGGCGGTGGATCAGGCGGCAGCCACGCCTCACGCAGATAAGAATTGCGTCCGAGGTTGAGCGCCGTGTTGCGGCCGTCATCCGTCGCCTGCAGCTCACCTTCGAGCAGCTGTTTGCGCAACGGATCGATGTCCACCGCGATCGCGTGCACCAGCGGCGCGGGCGTCGGCGAATCCGCATCTTCGACGATCAATGCGAGGGACTTCGTGCCGGGCGGAATTCCACGCCACTCGAGCGGCGGCGATGCACCTTCGCCATCGGCCGTATGGCGCGCGGGAATGGGCGAATGATCCGCGAATGAATTGCTGGTCAGCTCGATGCGCGCGGTGCCGTTGCGCAGGTCGAGCGAGTTGAACAGGATCTTATCCAGACCGGCGCGCTGCCCGTCGAGCAGGTGGCCGATGGCGTCCGGTAGTTTTTCGAGCATGGAGCCTCCGCGAGGCCGAAGGCCCGCAGCCTGTCAGCCGATGTCCAGCTCCAGCACGTTTCGCTCCTGCGTGAGCGCTTCGAGAAACGCAGCCTTTGGCACGAGCGCGGCCCCGCGCCGATGCGGATTCGCCCGGAACGTTGCGGCAAGCGGCTTGCCATTCAGCGTCACCGCCTGCACGCCGCAGCCGGCCGTCGCAACGCGATAGCGAATCGTGATGGCCTGTCCCCCCAATGACGTCTCGACCTTCATTCCCGTGAGCGAGGCCGGAATCACAGGATCGAACGCGAGCGCTTCGGCCTCGAGGTTCAGGCCGAGGAATCGACGCACGATCAGGCCCAACGCGATTCCGGCGCCGCTCGAATACACACGCCAGCCTCCGTCCAGGGGAATGGTCCCATTCGCGACGCGCTCGTATTCGGTGCTCGCCTGATAACGATCGGCAAACTGCGCGTCCGAGCTCGAGTAATAGCAGTTGGCCTGACGAATCGTGGCGCTGGGTACGAGCGAGCGCAGGCCGATGGGGTTGGCCTGACAGAGCGCGCGGAAGAATCGTTCTGTCTCGCCCATGTGTGCGAGTGCTTGCGCGTAACGCAGGTGGGCATGCGTATACATGAGCCCGATTTCGCGGCCAAAGAACGTTGCGCTCTCCGCGCGCTGGAACAACTTCTGCGGGCCGCCGTGATAGGTCATCGGGCGATCGAACAGTCTGACACCATCCGGTGCGCTGAGATGTTTCTCGATGAGCAGCACGTGATCGCGCGCCTGCGCGGGCGTGAACAAGTCTTCGAGGATCGCGTGAATCATGGCGAGCGAGCTGTAGTGCACGCCTGTCTGATCGTCACTCGGGTGGAGCAGGTGGCGCGCCTTCGGTGATGCGTCGTCGCCTTCGAACAGCGCATATCCGGTGAGCACGCCGTCGACCAGCAACAGGCGCTGGAAATCCTTCTTCACCGGTTGCGCAAGATTCTCGAAGCGATCCGCTTCGGCGTTGCGGCCGATCGAGCGCATCGCTTCGGCGAGCAGCGTGAGCGTCTGGAAATGCAGCGTGACCGTCCAGGCGCTGCAGAGCCGTTCGCGCATCACCGGATTCGCGGGTTGCAACGAATCGTTCCAGTCACCGTGACCATAGGCTGCGAGCGCCGTGCCGGGAATCACGCGCTTCTGGATCACGTCGAGCGCGCGCTCTGCGTGCTGCCAGATCGTGGCTTGCTCTCCCTGATCCGGGCCGCGCCCGTCGAAATACGGCACGCGCTCGTCGAGAATACTTTTGTCGCCGGTGGCCAGCAGATATTGAGCGAGCACGACGAGCGGCCAGAAGACGATGTCACCGTGCGAATCGCCGGGCCGGATGTTCCGCTCGCGTTCGAAGAACATGAACCACTGCGGCCAGTCTCCATCCGGATTCTGCTGCCGCATGACGCGCAGGAGCAGATCGCGAATCGGATCGAGGTGGCCCAGGGCAAGCAGCATCTCCACGGGACCCTGACACACATCGCGTGTGCCCCAGCCGCCGCCGGAATACTGCTCCAGTCCGCGCGGCGACAGGTAGTGCACGAACGCGTTGTGCGCGAACCAGGGCGCGATCTCGGACAGCGCGGTGAGCCGTTCAGAGGATTCTCCCGCCTGCGCTGGCGCCATCTTCAGCGGCGCGATCAGTGCGCCGGTGACGCGAAGCGGTGTCTGCGATGCTTCGTCAATGAGCTGGCCGCGGATACGCACGCCGACGGAAGTGGCGGCTTTCGTGACGAGACACAGGAACGGTTGCTGGCGCGATCCTCCGTCGACGAACAGCAGCTCATCGCCGCCCACTTTTTCGCACACCGTGCCGCCGTTCGGCGCGATTCGGAACGAGCCTTGCGGAAAACGCTGCGCGAGCTCCGAACCCGCGGCCGGCGACAGCACGATGTCGTTGCCTTCGAGACGCCACTGCGCCGGGCCGGGCGCGCTGCCGTCGTCGCCATTGAGCGAGACATGATGCGAGAGGAGGAAACGCACGGGCTCGCCGGACTTCACTTCGACGGTGAGCGCGAGCTCGTGAGGCGAATCGATGGCGACGGAGCGAACGTGAATCTCGCCGTGCGCATGCCGATAAATCCAGCGGCACGATTCCGGCGTCATCTCGAAAGCCGACGGCACGTCCAGCAGTTGCCACGTGCCGCCGATCTCCGCGAAAACGCGCTGGCCATGCGAGCGGAACAAGCCAAGATACGTGTGAACCGTGGACAGAAAGCGGTTGATGCTCACGTGACCCTGCGTGACCATCGAATGAAACACGCCGTTCATCCAAGCGGTCGACGTGAGTGCGGATTCGTCCGGAGTTGTATGACGCCCCGTGCGCAGGACGTGGCCATGCGGGCGGCGCACCTGAAGCTCTTTCTCGCGCAGAACGATATGACTGCCGGTGCCGGTGAAAAGCGAGAGTCTCGTGCCGTGTTCGTCGATTTCTTCGTGACGCCAGTCTGTGCCGAAGATCGTCTGCAGGGAGGCAGTATCCAGCGTCACCGTTTCGAGAAGCGCGCTGGCACTGAAGAGCGTCGCGTTGTTCACGACGGTGGGCGCGAATGTTTTCTGCGCGACGGGACGCGCTTCGGGCAACGCGAGCACCGCGCTCAATCGCTCGAGGTCCGCCGGCGCAGTGGCATCGCGATGATCGGCAACGTAAAGCCCGAAGAAACCCGCTTCCGCGCGCGCTTGTGGTTCGAGGTCGATCGGCGCATCTCGAACGACCACGAGTGAATGCTCGTGCTGGAGCCGCGCGCTCGGCAGGTCTCCCGCGAGGCCTGCAGCGAGCTGGCCGGCACGCGTCGCGAGCCCGTTGAATTGAAGCGCGTCGGTCGCGAACGATTCACCCCGGCGCAACGAGCCGATGAGCGACCAGGGATTGCGCCCGTCGAGCGCCTGGTTCTGGCGCGAGGCGATCATGACGCCCTGTGCCGCATGCGAGAGCGGCGTGTGATCGATGTATTGCCCGACGTAGAACTCATTCAGCCGGATCGCACCATAGGACGCGAGCGCAATGTCCTGAGCATAGGTGAGATCCACCTGCACGCGCGTGGAGCTCGTGTTCTCCAGTTGTACGTGCCAGAACCACGCCGTGGCGTCCTGCGCGAGCGTGAGCGTGATCGTGTAACGAAGGCCCTTCCAGTCTCCCAGGCCCACGAGCCGGCCGTCGATGAGCGACCCGTGAAAGCGCGTTGCGCTTGCCGGGCCGAGCAGCGGCACGGACTCGATCCCCGCGCCGCGCCGGCGCAGGTAAAGATTCGCAACGCCGCCCTCGACTTCACTGCCCAAAAACAGCCCGATGCAGGCGGGGCCGCAGTCGAATCGTCGCAGCGAACCGTTGGCGTTTACGTCGACGCTGAGGCCGGAACGGCTGGTCAGGCGGAGGCCAGCCAGGGAATCGGCGGGGGCGGCAACGGCGAGAGGTTCGGACATGCGGCGGATCCTTTGGAGCGTCGACGACGAAACAGGCAGGGATTATGAGCCGCGGCCCGGCCTGTCGTTCAACTCGCGGCGCGGGAGTTTGTTCATTCCGCGAAGGTCCATCGCGAAAAGCTCATCGCTGAGGTTCATCGCTAAGGTTCATCGCTGAGGTTCGTCACCGGGGCCCATCACGCGCACGGCGGCCGGGGCTTGGGCCGGCAGGCGCTGGCGCCTGAGCGCGGCATTCGCCGGTTCCGAGATCCACCGTGCGACCCCGCCGCCCAGCGCCAGGCTGAGTCCGAGCATCACGACGAACGCGATGGGATACACGAAGGCCGATGCCGGCGCCGGACCGAACATCGCTTTGTACGCGCGCACGAGCGTCATCACCACGAACATATGGGTCAGGTAGATCTCGTAGCTCCATTGGCCGATCCGTCGCAGCCATCCCGTCCCCCGCGCGAGCGACACGTTGCCGACGTGGCCTGCGAATGCCGTGAGCATGCAGGCCACGCCGAGCTCCAGAACGCTCGCGTCCAGTCCGGTCTCGGTCAGACCCAGATTGAAGGTGAACGTCCGGAATACTGCGATCAGCAGAACAGCGGCGAGTCCCACACAGAGCAGCGCGCGCAAAGTGTTTCGCGTGAACGTGGCGCGCGTCGAGATCCAGGCCGCCAGACACCCGTACGCGAGTGCGTCGGCGCACGAAAGATACGCGTAATCGTTCCACGGCTCCTGGCCCGACAGGGCCTGTCGGTTGAGCGGACCGGCGACAAGGAGCGCGGCCAGGCAGAGCACGACCCAGCGCTCGCGCCTGAGCAATACGCAGGCGAGTGGGAAGACGATATAGAAAGCCTCCTCGATGGACAGAGACCACAGCACGTCCCAGTTGCCGGGCAGATATCCGCGGTGACCCTCGAGCCAGTTCACATGAAAGGTAAGAGCAGCGAGCAGCGCGCGCGGCAGGGTGGAACGTTCCGGCCGGATCGTGAATCCCTGCGCGCCTGCGATATGCAGCAGGCTCAGCACAACGAGTAGCAACAACAGGCAAGGAAGAATGCGCGCGGCGCGCATCCTGTAGAAGTCGGTGAGCGGGATGCGTCCCAGTCGCCCCCAGCGCTGCAATGAACGACGTGTGATCAAGAAGCCTGAGATCACCAGAAACGCGAGCACCGAGTAGTAGCCAGACTGGAACAAGACGCGCTCGAGGGCGTGCGGCAGCAGCCCTTCGACCGAGCAATGCTCGAGCACGAAGCGCAGTTGGATGTGGTGGATCACCACGAGCAGCACGGCGAGCCCGCGCAGTACATCGATACCAGCAATTCGTCGATCGGGCACGCGTCGTTCATCCTGACTAAAATCTTAGTTGCATCGTAACTAATGTCTTAGTTAGACTCCATCGCATGAAGTCTGCGAGTCGCGCCGGCCGGCGCACCATCAAGCCGCTCACCGCCACCGAGCTCGAGATGATGAACGTCATCTGGCGCATCGGCCCGTGCACGGTGGCGCAGATCATCGAGCAGCTCGGTCCGGAGCGCGAGCTTGCGTACACCAGCGTGTCCACCATCGTGCGCATTCTCGAGCAGAAGGGCTTCGTCACGAGCGAGAAGGCAGGACGAGGCCATCAGTATTCCGCCGCGTTCGCGAAAGATGCGTACCAGGCGATGAGCCTGAAACACCTCGTGAGCCACGTGTTCGATGGAACGCCGACCCTGCTCGTGCAGCGGCTGCTGGATAGCGACGCCCTGACGGACGAAGACCTCGCGAAGATCCGGGCGTTGCTGCGAAAAAAAGGAAGCTGAAATGACTTCAGTCATGCTGGTGAACGGATATCTGTGCGCGAACGCTCTGCTCGTCGTTGCAGCGTGCTTCCTCGCCGGCCTGCGCGCCGTGAATGGAAAATTGGAGCGCCCGTTCGCAGCCCGGCAGCTGCTGCAGCTGGGTTATGCAATTGCCGTGGCAGCGCTGTTATTTCCGCTCGTTGCGGTCGTGTCGGGGCCGCAGGATTTCTTGCCCCACACCGCGCAGGTGTGGTCGGGGGAAACGACGCAGGATGCTGCAATCACCGTCACGATGAATCATCCCTTCGCGTCGCCGATCGCGCACGAAAGCGCCGCCATTCCGCTGCAGCGCGTGGTCTGGGTGGCGGAAGGGCTGTTCGCGTCCGGCATCCTCGTGATGCTCGCGACGGTTTGGGCCGATGCGTTGGCCACCACGCGACTGATCCGCAGCGCGCAAGTCGTACGTCGTCGCGGCCGCCTGCAGATTCTGAGCGCGGATGCCGCGAGCGTGCCGTTCTCGTTTTGGATTCCGGGACGGTATTTCATCGTCGTTCCTGCGGCGTTGTGGATGCGGCTGAAGGATTTGCGACTCGCGCTTCGTCACGAAGGCGAACATCACCGTCACGGCGATACCAAGCTCATCTACCTGTGTCAGCTGGTGCGGGCTGTGTTCTATTGGAACCCGGCGTCGCACTGGCTCGTGAGGCAGGTTCGCGAGCTGCAGGAATTTGCCTGCGACGAAGCGGTTGTCGCGCGTTCCGAGACTTCTGCGAGCGATTATTGTCGCTGTCTGCTGTGGGTCGCTGAAACGTCATCGAATATGCGCGGCTCGAGCGTGCAGTCCTGCATGGTGGCGGGCAGAACTGAGCGGCCGAGCGCCCTCATGCGGCGTATCGACGCGGCGCTATCGAGGCCTGCGCGCTATCTCGGGCGAGTCGCGCAAGTCGCCACGTGCCTGCTCGCGGTCGTCATGCTCGCTGCATTTTCGCGGGCGTTTGCCGCGCCTATCCACGACCGGCGCATTTCGATGATCGAAGCCCGTCAACTGGCGGAGGTCGCGCGAAGCGGTGCCACGATTCCCATCGAGATGAATGAGCGTGTGCTGAAGCAGCTCAATCTGCTGCTCGGCACGCCGGACGGTCGAGCGTGGCTGCAAGCCTCGATTGCGCGCATGGGGCAGTACAAGGATTTCATCTCGGAGAAGGTGAAGGCGTCGGGCCTTCCGGCGGAGCTGATCGCGGTGCCGCTCGTCGAGTCGGGTTACCGCAATCTGCCTGGGGATGCCGAATCTCGACACGGCGCAGGGCTGTGGATGTTCATCGCACCCACGGCCCGACAAATGGGCCTCGAAGTAGGCCCGCGCAAGGACCAGCGCCTGGACGTCCCGGCGGAGACGGACGCAGCACTGCGCCTGTTCGGCGAGCTGCACGCGCGATTCGGCGATTGGAAGTTGGCTCTGCTGGCCTACAACGCCGGCGCGCGGCAAGTGGAGCAGGGGATGCGGACAACGAACTCGACGGACGCCTGGGTGCTCATCCAGAACGGCTTCGAGAACGATCCGGATTATCTGCCCCGTGTCATCGCCGTCCTCACGATTCTGGGAAACCCTGACGTGATCGAATGATCGCTCGGCCTCACGTCGTCGTCAGGTTTTCGGCGCCAGCAGCGTCACGGTCATCGTCATCGCATGCGTTGCACCGGGGGCCACTTCGAACACGCCGGGCTTGTCGCGGAAGTCGCCGTTGAATCCGGCGGGATCTGTTACGCCTTGCCACGGTTCAATGCAGACGAAAGGCGCGCCGGGTCTGGTCCACAATCCGAGCCAAGTGGAATCCGGAAAGCCGATCTCGAGTTGCGGACCCTCGTCTGCGCCATAGCGCAGCGACTGGCTGTGCAGCCGATCGAGAATCAGCACGTCGTTGCGAAACAAATCGTCGGTGAGCGCGAGACGCCGACCTGTGACAGGCGTTGGCTGCGTCTCGGGGGCGAGTAGTCCATCCGCAGTGATGCGACGAACCGGCGCCGGCTCGTCGTTCTCGAACTGGATCGCGTGGGCCGCGCGCGCTTGCCCATAAGGCAGCGGCCAGCGAAAGCCCGGATGAAAGCCAATGCTCGCAGGCATCGGTGTGCTGCCTTCATTGCGCACGGACGCAACGACAGACAGCTTCGGCCCGTCGAGCGTGAAAGCGAGCTCGAGCACGAATTGAAACGGGTAGACGGCGAGCGTGCTCTCGTCCGGCCGCAGCCTGAAACGCGCACTCGATGTGGTCGCGGTGACGATCTCGAATGTCTCGCCGCGCGCGAAGCCATGCCGCGAAAGCGCGTAGTGCTCGTCCCCGAGCCGATAGCGGCCGCCGTTGAGCGTCCCGACGATCGGGAACAGAACTGGCGCGCGGCCCGCCCAGATCGCCGCGTCCCCGTGCCACAACAGGTCGTTGCCGTCGCGATCGCGCAGGATCGAGAGTTGTGCACCGGCGGGATTGATCTGCGCCGCAAGCTCCGGTGAGCGAAGGGTGATCCAGGAAGTCGTGTCGTCCGGCACAGTGCGAGCCTCGGGGCGGTCAGTGGACGCGCATGGTACCCCACCTCACGGGCTTGCCCGCCGCTCGACATTGCACCGGTCCCGCTCGTCACAGGTTCGTTGCCGGCGTTGCAGCGGGGCGTAGGCTCGGGCCCCATGAAACGACGGACTGTTTTGAAAAGTGCGCTTGCCGCGCTCCTGCTGGCCCACGGTGCGAATGCCGCGTTTGCCGGCGCATTGAAGGCAACCACCCGTGCGCGGGTGCGGCCGGGCGATCCCGGCTGGCCCACGGACGCGCAGTGGAATCAGCTGAGGGCGCAGGTGGGCGGGCGCCTCAGCCAGCCTGTGTCACCGCTGACGGCGCCGGACGTGCTGGCGCATCTTCGCAATCCGTATTTCGTCGGTGACGAACCTGCGTTGACGCAGACGAGTGGCTGGCTCAACGCGTGGCGGTCGAAGCCCAGCGCCTATGCGGTGGCGGCCGAGAGTTCGGCCGACGTCGTCGCTGCGGTGAACTTCGCGCGCGAACACAATCTGCGACTCGTTGTGAAGGGCGGCGGCCACAGCTACAAGGGCGGTTCCTGCGCGCCGGACTCGCTGCTCATCTGGACGCGGCACATGAACGCAGTCACGTTGCACGACGCGTTCGTTCCGCAAGGCTGTAAAGGAAAGCAGGCGCCGCAGCCCGCCGTGTCGGTTCAGTCCGGCGCAATGTGGATGGACGCGTACAACACTGTAACGACACACGGAGGTCGTTACGTTCAGGGCGGCGGCTGCACGACAGTGGGCGTTGCCGGGCTCGTGCAGGGTGGTGGCTTCGGAAGCTGGTCGAAGAACTACGGCACGGCTGCGGCGGGATTGTTGGAAGCAGAGGTTGTTACGGCAGATGGACAGGTTCGCATCACCAATGCCTGCACGAATGCGGATCTGTTCTGGGCGTTGAAAGGCGGAGGCGGTGGCAGCTTCGGCGTCGTTACGCGCCTGACATTGCGCACGCGCGAGTTGCCCGAGCAGTTCGGCGCGGTGCTGGGAGAAATCCGCGCATCGTCCGACGACGCTTTTCGCGCACTGATCGCGCGAATGATGGAGTTCTACGCCGGCTCGTTGTTCAACCCTCACTGGGGCGAGACGATTCACCTCAGTGGCAACAACGTGCTCGCGATCTCCCTCGTTTTTCAGGGGCTCACGACTGCGCAGGTCAACCAGGTCTGGGCGCCGTTCTTCGGCTGGGTGCGCGAGCGCCCGGAATATTCGTTCAACGAGGGACCGGTGGTGATCGAGGTGCCCGCCCGGCACTTCTGGGACGCTGCGTATTTCAAGGATCATTTCCCCGGCGTGCAGTATCCCGACGATCGCCCCGGCTCGCCCGCGGATCGTTTCTTCTGGGACGCCGATCGTGGGCAGGTGGCGTGGTTCATTCACGACTATCAGTCGGCGTGGCTGCCCGCGCCATTGCTCGACGCGAAGAATCAAGCGCAACTCGTCGATACCTTGTTTGCCTGCACACGGCACTGGGGCGTAGGTCTTCACTTCAACAAAGGCATGGCGGGTGGTCGTGCCGAAGACATCGCCGCGGTTCGCGAAACGTCGATGAATCCGGAAGTGTTGGGCGCGTTCGCGCTCGCGATCATTGCGGGCGGTGGCGGGCCGGCCTTCGATGGCATGCTGCAAACTACACAAGACACCGCGCGCGCCGAGGCGAATGCCACGCGCATCGGCAAGGCGTGGAATGCGCTTCGTTCCATCGCGCCCGGTGCGGGTGCTTATGTTTCCGAAAGCGCATACGTCCAGCCCGAGTGGCAAAGTGCATTCTGGGGCGAGCACTATCCACGGCTCGCCGCGGTGAAACGCAAGTATGATCCGCGAGGGTTGTTCTTCGTTCATCACGGCGTAGGCAGCGAGAGCTGGAGTGTCGATGGATTCACTCGCGTATGACGAGCCCGCGAGCCGGCAGTGGGGCCGCAGGCTGCGCTCCGCCTGGATAAAACCCGGGTGGCCGCTAGGCGTGGCGGCGGCAGTGCTGCTCGGGCTCTACCAGGGCCTGAACCAGATCATCGGCATGCGCTCGATGCGCATCGAGCCGTGGAAGCCGTACCTGTGGGAGCTCAGCAGCGTGGTGGTCATCCTCGCGCTGATTCCGCTCATCGTGCGGGTCGAACAGCGTTTTCGAATCGATCGGTCGCCGCGCGGCCGGAACATCGCCGTGCATGTCGTCGCGGCGCTGCTGTTTTCCATCGCGCACACGGTGGGGATGATGTCGATCCGCAAGATCGTCTATGCGCTCGTGGGCGAGCGCTACGAGATCGACGACGTCGTCATGACCTGGATCTACGAGCTGCAGAAAGACGCGATTACCTATCTCATCGTGTTGCTCGTGGTGTTTGCGATTCGGGAGTTCAAAGTGCGCCGCGCGGGCGAGCTGCGCGCGACCCAGCTGGCGGCAGAGCTGAGCGATGCGCGGCTGCGGCATCTCACCGCGCAGATCGATCCGCATTTTCTGTTCAACGCGCTGAATGCCATCTCGAATCGCATGCGCGAGGATGTGGATGCGGCCGATCGCATGATCGCGCAACTCGGCGATCTGCTGCGCGCCGCGTATGACACCGGTGATCAGGTGGTCGTGCCGCTGGGTCGCGAGCTCGAATGGCTGCGCGGCTATGCTGCGATGATGTCGGAGCGCTTTCGCGGCCAGCTCGAATTCCGGCTGGACGTGGAGCCGGGGCTCGAGCATCTCGAAGTGCCGCGCCTGCTGCTGCAGCCGATCGTCGAGAATGCTTTTCGTCACGGGCTCGCGGATGGCCGTGGATCGCTGTCCGTGCGCATTCTTCGCGATGCCGACAGGCTCTGTTGCGAGATCTCGGACGATGGAGTGGGTTTCAGCGGTATGCCGGAAGCGCGCGGCACGGGTCTTTCGAACGTCTCGCGTCGGCTGGAGCTGTTGTTTCCCGGCCGGCACGAGCTGAAGTTCGCGCCGCACGAGCCGCGAGGAACGGTCGTCACGGTGGCATTTCCGGTGGCGGCATGAGCCATTCGGTGATGCTGGTCGACGATGAGCCGCCGGCCCGCGCGAAGCTGGCGCGCTTCATCGCGGAGCTGGAAGATTTTCGCGTACTCGCCGAAGCAGACTCTGTCGAAAGTGCGGTCGCGGCGTTGACGAGCGCGCCACCCGATGTGCTCTTTCTCGATGTGCAGCTCGGAACGCGAAGTGGCTTCGATGTGCTGGAAGCGTTGCGCGGCCGGGAGTCGCCGCTCGTCGTGTTCACAACGGCGTATTCGCAGCATGCGGTTCGCGCGTTCGAAGTGCAGGCGCTGGATTATCTGCTCAAGCCGTTCGACCGCGATCGCTTTCTGCAGAGCGTCGCGCGAGTTCGCGCGGCGCTGGCCGAGCCGGATCGCACGGACATCGAAGAGCGCATTCGTCGATTGCTGGCGAACGAGCCGGGTCGCGCCGCAGCTCCGCGGCAGATCCTCGTGAAGGACGGTGAGCGCGGGTATTTCCTGGCTGTGGACGATATCCAGCGCGTCTCCGCGGCCGGCAACTACGTCGAAGTGCATGCGCGCGGCAAGGTGCACCTCATCCGCGAAACGCTGTCGGAGTTCATCGCGCAGCTCGATCCCGCTGAGTTTCTGCGCGTACATCGATCGAATGTCGTGCGCATCGGCTTCATTGCGGAGTTGCGGCCGATGTTTCACGGCGACTATGAGCTGGTATTGCGCGACGGCCAGCGCGTGAGTCTCAGCCGTCGATACAAACAGCTGTTGCCCGCAGGCATTCGCGATCGGCTTTGAAACGCCATCGCTACGGTGCCATGACTACGGCGCCATCACTGCGGTGTACGTGCGGGTGATAGTGATTTTCGGCATGCGTTTGCCGGTGGCCGTTGTCACATAGGTGAGCGTCTTTCCGTCTTTCGCCAGCTCGTAACGATCGGTGCGTTTGAAGTCCTTGCCCCGTTCGGTCTCGATGACCCAGGCGCGGCCGTCCCAACCACAGTGACGTTCACCGTCACCCACGCTGTCGGAAATCGCGATCTTCACGCCGGCTGCACATTCGGTGCTCGACTCGGCCGCGGCGACTTTCAGCGTGTGTTCGGTGTGGGTGAATTCGAGGCCGTCGGGGTTCGTGGCCAGCTCGGTGAGCATCGCGTGCGCGCCGCCGCCGGATGGGCCCGCGGATGAGCCGCCGGATGGACCGGAGCCGCTCGACGATCCGCCGCCGCGATGATGGCCACCCTGGCTACCCTGGCCACCCTGGCCGCCACCGCCACCCGATCCGCCGCCCCAGCCCCCGCCACCGCCGCCGGGAAATCCGCCTCCGCTATTACCGCCGCCACCCGGATAGCGACCGCCGCCTCCAGGAAATCCGCCGCCGCCGCCCGGCATTCCGCGGCCACGCCCGCGGCCGCTCGAGTCATCGCTCTCGCGTTTCTTCTCCATCTCGGCGCGTGCCTGGTTCAGCACGGCCATGGCGTCGTCGCTGCGGTAAGGATCGAGTTGCCACAACCCGGTGAGCTGCAGGCCTTTCGGCGGCTTTTCCTTGAGGCCCGCCACTGCGTTCGCGGACGTCAGTGTGAGGGCAACGGCAAAGGCGACGGCGAGCGTGCAACACGGCGCGGCGCGGCCGGCGCGACGTTGTACGGCCGTGAAAGCAATCGATGACTCCCGGATCGGCATGCGGCACTCCCATTGACGGCCCCGCAAGCTCATCAAACCGCGGTCTTGTGTTGCGAAACCTGCGGATTATCGAGTGCGCGCCGGCCGAAACGTTCGGGCATTCACGATTCTTGACAGTCGGGCAACCTGAGACTTTCAGTCATAGGCAGCCTCAGTCATAGGTACCCTCAGTCATGGGCACCCTCGGTCATGGGCAACGGGTCGGAATCGGATGAACGACGCCGTAACGGATGAGTGCTCCCGCCAGCCGAAGTATGATCCTGACGTCGATTCTGGATCCGGGTGCTGACCCATGCCCAGGAGACGCCGGGCCGCCGTGCCCTCGCGTCCATTTGCGTTACGGAACGGTGCAAATGAGCTTCTCCGCTGTCTTCCTTCTGATGCTCGCGTCCGGCACGTCTGTCGATGCGGCGCCAATGACTGTCGACGCGCAACGCGGGCTGCTGAACGACTACTGCGTGAAGTGCCACAACTTCACGGACTTTGCCGGCGGCGTGGAATTCGAAGTTTTCGATCCCGCCAATCCGCATGATGACGCGAAAGTCGCGGAGAAGATGCTCAGGAAAGTCCGCGCCGGCATGATGCCGCCCGCCGGCGAACAGCGGCCGGACTTCGCGACGCTGCAAGCGTTCTCCACGACGCTGGAAGCGACGATCGACCAGGGCGCGAAGCCGAACCTCGAAGCGCCGCGCCTGCATCGGATGAATCGCACGGAATATGCGAACGCCGTGCGCGACCTGCTCGCGCTCGAGCTCGACTCCACGCAGTTTCTTCCATCGGACGATGCGAGCCGCGGTTTCGATAACCAGGCTGGCACGCTCACCTTGTCGCCCGCCCTGCTCGATGCTTATCTTTCAGCTGCCGCGCGCATCAGCCGTCTCGCGATCGGTACGCCCGCTGCGCCGACACAGGTCACCTACAGAGTCGCGGAAGACACGACGCAGAACTATCGCGTCGAAGGGTTGCCGTTCGGCACGCGCGGCGGGCTTGCGATCTCACACAACTTTCCGTCGGACGGCACTTACACTTTCAAGGTGTTCTCCGTGAATCTCGGCAACATGGGCAATTTCCGCCCGTTTGGCGAGGTGAAGAACGAGCAGCTGCTGGTGTACATCGATGGCGCGCGCGTCTCGCAAGTGGATTGGGACGCCGCGCTCGGCGTGAATCGGCGTTATGACGATGAAGGCGCAGGCCAGCTGAAGACCATCGACGTGACGCTGCCGATTAAGGCGGGCCCGCACGCCGTAGGCGTCACGTTCCTCGCAACGAACTTTGCGCCGGGCCTCGATCTGAATCACGCGTTCGAGCGCAGCACGATCGAGACAGGCGGGCTGCCCGGCTTCACGTTCTACCCGCACATCGGTAGCCTGCGCATCGATGGTCCGACGAACGCGAGCGAAGCTGTCGATTCGCCGAGCCGGCAACGCATCTTCGTGTGCAGGCCCGCGAATATGCAGGACGAAGATCCATGTGCGCGCCAGATCGCGACGGCGCTCGCGGCGCATGCCTATCGCGGTTATGCCACGAAACAAAACGTCGAGTCGCTGATGGCGTTCTACCGGCTCGGGCGCAAGGACGGTGCGTCGTTCGACGACGGCGTCGAGGCGCTCGTGCAGCGAGTGCTCGCCGATCCGAAGTTCATCTATCGCGTCGAGACCGCGCCCGACACCGTGGTGGCCGGCGGCAGCTATCGCATCAGCGATATCGATCTCGCGTCGCGCTTGTCGTTCTTTATCTGGAGCAGCGTGCCGGATGATACGTTGCTGAGTCTGGCGGCGAGTCACGAGCTGGGCCGAGACGAAGTGCTGCGCGCGCAGGTTCGTCGCATGCTTGCCGATCCGCGCGCGGCCGCGCTCACGAAAAACTTCGCCGGGCAATGGCTCGGCCTGCGCAATCTTTCGGCGCACGCGCCGGTCGTCGATCAGTTCCCCGATTTCGATGACAACCTGCGTCAGGCCTTTCGCCGCGAGACGGAGCTGCTGTTCCAGAGCTTGCTGGACGAAGACCGCAGCGTTCTGGATCTGCTCACCGCCGACTACACTTTCGTGAACGAACGTCTCGCGCGTCACTACGGCATTCCAGGCATTCGCGGCAGCGATTTTCGTCGGGTGAAACTGGATGACAGCCAGGCTGCGCGACGCGGCTTGCTCGGCAAAGGCGCCATCCTCACGGTTTCATCTCAGCCCGGGCGCACGTCGCCCGTGATTCGCGGCCAATGGGTGTTGAAGAATTTGCTTGGTGTGCCAGCGCCCGATCCGCCGGCGGACGTGCCCGCGTTGCCTTCACACACTGCGGATGCCGCGGGCAATGCGCGCGTGCCGACGATGCGCGAACAGCTTTCCGATCATCGCGACAAGCCAGCGTGCCGAGGCTGCCACAAAATGATGGACCCGATCGGCTTCGCGCTCGAACCGTTCGACGCGATTGGCCGATGGCGCACGGAAGACGGCGGCCAGCGCATCGATGCTCACGACCAGCTCTATGACGGCACGCCGGTCGATGGCCCCGCGGGCGTGCGGAACTTCGTGCTGAAGTATCAGGACCAGTATCTGCGCAACGTCACGCAGAACCTCATGACGTACGCGCTCGGGCGCGGCATGGAATACAACGACATGCCGTCCGTGCGCGCGATTCTGCATTCGACGCAAGGATCGGGGTATCGATTGAAGAGTCTCGTCGAGGCGGTCGCGATGAGCGACAACTTCCGCATGAACGTCGCGGCGCCGACGGTGAGTGTCACGGCGGCGGGCCATTGAGCCGCCGGACAGGAGCACGGGCATGATCTTCCTGACGAATCGAACGCTTCCCCGCCGCACGTTTCTGCGCGGGCTGGGCGCCACGCTGGCGCTGCCTTTCCTCGAATCGATGCTCCCCGCGCGCGGTGCTCAGTCCGCGATGAAAAAATTGTTCCCGACGCGCTTCGTGGGCGCATTCGTGCCCCACGGTGCCGCACCGGGTTACTGGATTCCGACGAGCAGCGTGCCCGGCTTCAGGTTTCCCTACATTTACGAGCCGCTCGAGCCGTTCCGCAAATACACCACGCTCACCAGCGGTTTGTGGTCCAAGTCCTCGGAGAATCCGCCGGGCGTGACTGGTGCGGATCATTTCGTGGCCGCGGCCTATTTGTCTGGCGTGAAGCCGCGCAAGACCACCGGCGCAGACATCGAGGCAGGCGTCACCCTCGATCAGGTGATCGCGCAGAAGATCGGCACGGACACTTTGCTGCCCTCGTTGCAGCTCGGGCTGGAAGATCCGGGCGCGAACTCCACGAACTGTGGCGAGGGTTACAGCTGCGTCTATACGAACACGATTTCGTGGCAGACGCCGAATCGTCCACTGCCGATGGAGATCAATCCGCAGGTGGTGTTCGAGCGCATGTTCGGCGACGGCAGCTCGCCGGAGCTGCGCCAGGCGCGTCGCGAGCGCGCGGCCAGCATTCTCGATTCCGTCACCGACAGCCTCAATGAGCTGATGCCGGAAGTGTCACACGTCGATCGCGTGCGCCTGGAGCAATACGTCGAAGACGTTCGCGAGATCGAGCGGCGTCTGGCGATTGCCGCGAAAGTGTCGATGGAGACTCCGCAGGTCGCTGTGCCGTACGGCGTGCCGGAAGGCTTCCACGAGCACATCCAGATCCAGTTCGATTTGTTGACGCTCGCGCTGCAAGCGGACATCACGCGAGTGGCGACCGTGCTCTACGCCCGCGATCTCACCGGCCGTGTGTATCCCGAGAGCGGCACAGACGTGAGCTTCCATGGTGGATCGCATCACGCGGAAGATCCGGGCCGTGTGAAACAGTTCGCGCAGCTCAACCGGTATCACGTGCAGATGCTCGCGTACCTGGTGAAAAAGTTATCGGAGATCAAGGAAGCCGACGCGTCATTGCTCGATCACTCGCTGATCCTGTACGGATCGAACATGGGCAACTCCAACCAGCATCTGCACTACGACGTGCCTCACGTGTTGGTGGGTGGCGCTTCCGGGGGGCTCAAGGGCGACCGGCATCTTGCATTTGCAAGCCGCACGGTACCGACGGGCAACCTGTTGCTCAGCATCCTGGACAAGTTCGACATTCGCGCCGATCACTTTGGCGACAGTACGGGACGGATTCAGACCCTGTGAGCCCGTCCGCTCATTTTCTGCTGACAGGCGCCGTCGCGGCACTCAGGGAAGCTCTCGTCGACTGCTCCAGAGCAGGGCCGGCAAATCAGAGTTGCTTCAGATAGCGGGCAGTTCTGCTGCCCGCGACTTTTCGCACGGCCTCGGGCGTGCCGCTGCATACAACGCGACCGCCTTCGTCGCCCGCACCCGGTCCCATGTCGATGATCCAGTCGCTCTGCGCCACCACCTGCATGTCGTGCTCCACCACGACGACGGTATTCCCGCTATCGACGAGACGAGCGAGCTGACGAATCAGTTTTTCCACGTCTGCAGGATGCAGCCCGGTCGTGGGCTCATCGAGCACATACAACGTGTCGCCGTGCTGGATCCGTTGCAGCTCGGTCGCAAGCTTGATGCGCTGTGCTTCACCACCAGATAACTCTGTCGCAGGCTGCCCCAGCCGCAGATATCCGACGCCGACTTCTTGAAGCACCAGCAGTGCGCGCAACACGCCCGGCTCGTCTTTGAAGAACTCGCACGCGGCGTCGACGGTGAGCCCGAGAACCTCGGCGATATTCTTGCCGCGATACTGGATTTCCAGCGTTTTCGCGTTGTATCGCGCGCCGTGACAGGTGGGGCAGGGCGCGAACACGCTGGGCAGGAAGATGAGCTCGATGCTCACGAAACCCTCACCGTCACAGGTTTCGCAGCGACCCTTCGCTACGTTGAACGAGAACCGGCCGGCGTCGTAGCGCCGGGCGCGCGCGGCGGGAGTCGCTGCGAACAACTTGCGCACGGGATCGAACAAGCCCGTGTAGGTGGCGAGATTGGAGCGCGGCGTGCGGCCGATGGGTTTCTGGTCCACATTCACGAGGCGACGAATTTTGTCGAGCCCCTCGATGATTCGGCCATCCTTCGTCAGCGGTGCCGGCTCCAGCTCGAGCGACTCGTTGTCTTTGTCGCCTTCCGGCGCGGTTTGGCCGAGGTGTGAAGCAACCAGTTCGATCAGCACCTGACTCACGAGCGTCGATTTGCCCGAACCCGAAACCCCGGTGACGGAAGTGAAGACACCCAGCGGAATGTCGACCGCGACTCGCGCGAGGTTGTTGCGCTCCACGTCACGTAGCTTGAGCCAGCCTTTGGGCTTGCGAATCGCCGGCACGGCAGGCGCGGCGAGGTCGAACAGAAATCGTCGCGTCGTCGATCCGGCAACATTCGCGAGACCGGCGAGCGGCCCGCTGTAGAGAATGCGTCCGCCATGCTCGCCCGCGGCAGGTCCCATGTCGATGATCCAGTCTGCATGCCGAATCACGTCGACTTCGTGCTCGACCACGAACACCGAGTTGCCGGCGCGCTTGAGCTGATCCAGCGCCGCCAGCAGCGCCTCGGTATCCGCGGGATGCAGGCCGGCGGAAGGCTCATCCAGCACGTACACGACGCCGAACAGGTTGGAGCGGATCTGCGTGCCGAGACGCAGCCGCTGCAGCTCCCCCGGTGAAAGTGTCGGCGTGCTGCGATCGAGGGAGAGATAGCCGAGCCCGAGATTCATCAGCACATCGATGCGCCCGATCACATCTTGCGCAAGCCGCTCCGCGACCAGTTGCTGCTCTGGATGCGCGGCGCGCAGGTGTTTCGCGGCTTTGCCGGTGCCGTCCGCGGCGGGCTGCAGAACGCTGCGGACTTTCTTCAGCGGCAGAGCAGAGAGTTCGCTGATGTCGAGCCCGGCGAAATGCACGGACAGTGATTCCTTCCGAAGGCGCTTGCCCTTGCACAGCGGACAATCCGCGCTCACGAGATAACGCGAAACGCGCTTCTTGATGAGCGGACTCTGCGTGCTCGCGAATGTCTGCAGCACGTAGCGCCGCGCGCCGGTGAAAGTGCCCTGATAACTCGGTTCATCCTTGCGCTTCAACGCGCGGCGCGTCTCCGCGGGAGTGAAGCCTGCGTAGACCGGAGCGGTGGGCGCCTCTTCGGTGAACAGGATCCAGTCGCGATCTTTCTTCGGCAGGTCGCGCCAGGGTGTATCGACGTCGTAGCCGAGCGAAACCAGGATGTCGCGCAGATTCTGGCCGTGCCACGCTGGCGGCCATGCCGCGATGGCGCGCTCGCGAATCGTGCGCGAGTCATCCGGCACCATGGATTTTTCCGTGGCGTCGTAGATGCGGCCCAATCCGTGACAGGTGGGACAGGCCCCGGCGGGCGTGTTCGGCGAGAACGCTTCGGCCGCGAGTGGCTCCTGCCCCGGCGGATACGCTCCCGCGCGGGAATACAGCAGGCGCAGAGAGTTCGAAAGCGTGGTGACGCTGCCGACGGAAGATCGGGTGGTCGGCGCGCCGCGGTGCTGCTGGAGCGCGATGGCCGGCGGCAGCCCCTCGATGGAGTCGACCTCGGGCACCTTCGCCTGGTCGATCAGCCGACGTGCATAGGGTGCTACCGATTCAAAATAGCGCCGCTGCGCTTCCGCGTAGAGCGTGCCGAACGCCAGGGAAGACTTGCCGGAGCCGGAAACGCCTGTGAACACCACCAGCGCGTCCCGCGGAATCTCCACATCGATGTTGCGGAGATTGTGCTCGCGCGCCCCGCGCACCCGAACATAGCCCGCGGTCGTTCTCGCCGTCACGCCGTATTCTTTCTTTCGCCGCGGATGTTCATGATAGCAAGCCCGACCTGCAGCACGATCAGTGCATACGCGTGCGCGCTCACGCCCCACACGATCCAGAGCACATTGCTCACCAGAAACATCCAGAATCCCAGCTTCCGCCGCTCACGACTGCTCGACGCCACGAACCACGCCGCCGCGATCGTGACGCACATGGCCGGCCATTGAATGAAGTCCCATTGCATGAAGTTCATGGGTGACACGTCAGCAAGCTTCAGGCCATCATCGCAACCATTGCCACGAGTCTTAACATGCCGCAATCGCCCGCCAAACCGCCAGCCCGATCTTCCGCCGGAAAGTCCGCCAAAAAACCAGGCGGAAAACCCACCAGAAAACCCACCCGTTCGCCCAAGCCGCAGCATCGCTGTGCCTGGTCCGGCAACGATCCGCTCATGCAGGCCTATCACGACACGGAATGGGGCGTGCCCGAGCGCGATTCCCGCGCGCTGTGGGAAACCCTGATGCTCGAAGGCTTTCAGGCCGGGCTTTCGTGGATCACCGTGCTGCGCAAGCGCGAGGCATTCCGCAAAGGCTTCCGCCAGTTCGATCCCGCCAAGGTTGCGAAATTCGGCGAGCGCGACATTCTGCGGCTGCTCGATGACCCCGGCATCATCCGCGCGCGCGCCAAAATCGAAGCGACCATTCAGGGAGCGAAAATCTTCACGGAGATGGCCGCGCGAGGCGAAAGCTTCAGTGACTACTGCTGGTCGTTTACAGATGGGAAGGTGATCCGCGGCAACGGCCAGACGGTTCCGGCGGAAACCGCCCTGTCGGAGCGCATTTCGAAGGACCTGAAACGCCGCGGCTTCAAGTTCGTCGGTCCGACCATCGTTTACGCGTGGATGCAGGCCGTGGGCATCGTGAACGACCATTCCGCACGCTGCTTTCGCCGCGACGAGGTCTGAGTTTCCTCGAGTGTGCGTACAATCCGCACCCCATTCGCACCCCCCGGGACGCATCGCGCCCGGCTGAAGGTTGGGCATGTCCGTGCAGTCCGAGTCGTCGTCGGGGCTCCGAAGCCTGTTTGCCAGGGCCGAGCCGTATGAGCGCAAGGCGCTCGTGCTCGCGTTCGTCTGTAATTTCGTGCTCATGGGCAGCTATTACATCCTGCGGCCCGTGCGGGACACGATGGCGACCGTGTTTGGGGCAGACCGCCTGCAGGACCTGTTTACCGGCACCCTGATTCTCACGCTGATCTGTTCCCCGCTCTACGCGTGGATCACGGACACGTTTCGCCTCTCGCGCGTGTTGCCCGGCGTGTTCTGGTTTCTGATCGTCGCGCTGTGCGCGTTCGCCGGCTGGTTCCAGGTCGACCCGCACAGTCGCGCGCTCGCCGCCACGTTCTATTGGTGGTTCAGCGTCGTCAACCTGTTCATCGTCTCGGTGTTCTGGAGCCTGATCGTGGACACCTTCACGTCCACGCAGGCCGCGCGCCTTCTGCCTGCCATCACTGCGGGCGGCAGCATCGGTGCTATTGCCGGCCCGGTGGTCACTTCGCTGTTCGTGCACCGAGTGGGACCGGCCGGTTTGCTCCTGATCGCCTGCGTCGGATTTCTCGGGGTCATCGTGCTCGTGCAGTTCCTGATGCGCGAAAAGAAGTGGCTGCAGGATTCGCGCAAGGAAGCGCAGGCCTCGACGCTGGATCACCAGTTGAAAGGCCACCTGTTCGAAGGCTTCACCGCGCTGTTCCAGTCGCGGTATCTGATGAACCAGGCCGTGTTCTTCCTGCTCATGACGTGGATCGCGACGATCGGCTATTTCCTGCAGACGGAGATTGTTGCCAAGACGTTCTCCGACCTCGCCGATCGCACCCGCGCGCTGGCAGATATCGATCTCGTCGTGAACGTTGCGTCGGCGTTGATCGCGGTGTTCGGCGTGAGCCGTTTCATTTCCCGCTTCGGCGTCACGGGCAGCCTGCTGCTCAATCCGATCCTGGTGGCGATCTCGTTTGTGTTGATGGCCCTGTCGCCAACGTTGCTGATGCTGCAGGCAATGCAGGCGCTGCGCCGGGTCACGCAGTACGCGATCGCGCGGCCGAGCCGCGAAATCTGTTTCACCGTGGTGGAGCAGGAAAATCGCTACAAGACGAAGAATGTCATCGACACGGTGATCTACCGCCTCGGCGATCTCACGTCCGCCTGGGGCCAGACTGGCCTGCGCGCGCTCGGCGTCGGCATGACCGGCATTCTCGGCGCCGGGCTCGTGGCGTCGGGCCTCTGGGCGGTGAGCGCAGTGATGCTCGGCCGGCAATACGAGCGCCGGCGCGCGGAGCAGGGGACTGCTACCACCACCCAGCGGGCGAACGACCCGGCCGTTACCGCTTTGAAGCCGGAATGAATAGTGTTGGCGGGCCAGCACGGGAGGCTCCTCATGTCAGATCAGAAGTCGCGTCACTCGCGCCCGAATTCACAGCACGGCACGCTCACGAAGACGGGCCGTTCACGCCGCCAGTTTCTCGAAGGCACTGCGCTTGCCGCTGCCGGCACATCGGCCGCCTTGCTGCCGGGCCTGCGTTCTGCGCAGGCAGCAACCAGCGCAGCCCCTGCAAATTGCCCGTCCGTTCCGCTGCCCATGAAGGACGTGGAAGGCAAGGTTGCCTTCATCACCGGCGGTGACAGCGGCATCGGCCTTGGCATCGCACGCGCGTTCGTCGACGCGGGCATGAAGGTCGTCATCACCTACCGTACCAAGTCTCATCTCGATGAGGCGATGACTTATCTCAAGAACGCGGGCGATCGCGTGCACGCCGTGAGCCTCGACGTGACGGATCGCGCGGCCTTCGAGAAGGCCGCGGTCGAGACGATCGACAAGTTCAAGAAAGTGCACGTGATCGTGAACAACGCGGGCGTCGGCGTCATCGGTGGCCTCAGCACCGCGACGTACGATGACTGGGACTGGGGCATGAGCGTCAACGTGAATGGCGTGTTCAACGGCATTCGCACGTTCCTGCCGCGCATCCAGTCGCACGGCGAAGGCGGGCAGGTGATTGCGACATCGTCGCTCGCCGGGCTGCTCGGGCATGGTCCCGCCGGCGTGTACACCGCTTCAAAGTTCGCGGTGGTCGGATTGATGGAAGCGCTGCGCTTTGAGCTTGCCACCACGAACATCGGTGTCACCGTGTTCTGCCCGGGCATCGTCAACACGAACATCGGACAGTCGGCGCGAAATCGCCCGAGCACGCTCGCGGACTCGGGTTTCAAGCCGGATCCGAAGCGCATGGCGGAAGTGCCGAAAGAGCTACGCGAAATGCGCGGACCGCCACCGGGAATGGATGCGCTCGAGGCCGGTCAGCGTGTGCTCGAGGGCATGCGGAACAACGATCTCTACGTGCTCACCACGCCGGAGTTCGAAGAGGAATTCCGTGCTCGCGGTGAAGCGATCGTCGCTTCAGTGCCCACCGATGTGAACGTGCCACCGGGCCGCGAGAACTTCGGACGCATGATCCTGGGCAAGACGCAGTACGCGGTGGAGCGCGATCGCAAGCGCTGCGAGCGCGCGGCGGTGAAGAAGGCCTGAGTTTTTTCTGCGCCGTGGGCCGCAGCCCACACGCACATAGCCACTATCGCAAGGTTCCATTGGTGCCGCCCGGCGCAGGCCGGTCGGCCACCAACGGCGCAGACGCGCAGCCCGTTTGATTCTTCAACGTCGCCACAGCCGCGCAAGCATTGATCGAATCCTGCGTGCTGGTCCGGCTGAGCACGCCCATCAGCGCCTCCGGCTTCAACTTCGCATCCTGCGCCAGCAACAACGCCACGGTGCCTGTAACGTGCGCCGTGGCCAGCGATGACCCCGACGCAAAATCGAAATGACCGCCGGGCGTCAGCGTCAGGATCTCGTTGCCTGGCGCGCGCAACGCGTGCTCGAGGGCCGTATGTGCCTCGGACGAATCGACGACGAGCATTCCGGCCGTACCACCCGGAAACCCGCTGAGCCCTGGCAGCGGAGATGGCGAAACTGAACCCACATAGACGATCCCTCGTTTGATGCCCGTCTCGACCAGCGCGGAGAGCAGGGGATCCGCGGGACCGGCGAGGCTGAGGTTGACCACCTGAGCGCCTTCATCCATCGCGGCCACGAGTGCCTTGGCCACGGTGAACGAATTGCAGCGGGCGCCGTCCGCGCCGGCTTCGAGCTGCCAGCACGCCTTGAGCGCGATGAGGCGTACGCCCGGCGCCACACCGACGATGCCCAGGTTGTTGTTGGCGATCGATGCGATCACACCGGCCACTTCGGTGCCGTGCCGGTCGCTGCGAAACTGCGCGGCATCGTCGTCCACGAAATTGCGCGTCGTGATCACCTTGTGCCTGAGCTCCGGATGCTCGACATCGACGCCTGTATCGATGATGGCAACACGCACGCCTTCGCCGCGCGTCCAGCGATGGGCGTCGGCGACATCGATCTGTTCGAAGCCGTGCTGAAGGCCGACGTACGGGTCGTTATAGCTCTGGCTCATCGTCTGGAATGTGCCGAGCGGCTGCGCAAGCTTCACGCGAGGCTCGTGCGCGAGTTGCGCCAGCACCGACTCGCGCGTGCTCGCTTCCGCGATTTCGAAAACGACGCAATGAACCTTCAGCACGGGGATCGGCCAGGCCGCGACTTCACTCAGGTGATAGTCGCGTGCAATCGAAGCCACCATTTCGCGCGCGGAGCTGCTGGCGCTGTAGCCTTGCAGCCCGTCGTATCCTCGCGGCGTAGAGCCGGCGCGACTGGCCAGTGCCGCCGTGTCGTTCGCCACCGTGACGACGATGAGCCGATCCGGCGACGTGTGCATCGAATCGGGCAACGCGCCGTCCGCAGTCAATCGAGCGGTGGCACATCCTGTGAGGCCCAGCATCACAGCGAACGCCAGCGCCATGGCATGGGCCGGCGCGTGAGCCAAAGCCTGAATCAGGGCATGAACCACGGCCCGCGCAAGGGCCCGGGCGTGGACCGGCGCGAGCGCATTCATTTTCATTTTGCGATCGGCTCGGCGAAGCGGACGGCGGGATCCGCACGCAGCTCCGCGAGCGCCCGGGTCCTGTCTTCGCTTCCGCCGACCGCCAGCGTATACACGCCGGCCTCGGTCGGACCGGCCACGATCTGCAGTCCGCTCTTTTCCAGCAGCCGTTGCAGGTCGTTCACCGCCAGCGACGGTGAAAACACGGCGCGGATGGCACCCCGCGCGGGTGGGGCGGCTGTCGAAGTCACCGTTTGATAGTCCGCGGGACCTGCGAGCCGGCCGCTTTCGCGCGAGCCGAGAAACGTTGCGGTGAGCGCCGTGATGCCGATGGCTTCGACGACCACTGCGACTGCGAGCCAGCGCGTGAGCGATCGATTGGCGACGCGCTTCGTCGCCAGCGGCGCAGGCTCCGGTGCTGGCGCAGGCCCATTCCCATGACTATGGGCATGACCATGGACGTTCTCATGGCCATTCCCATGCCCATGAACTGGCGCTGCCGCGCCGAACTTGCGCTGGTTCGCCACTTCGTCCGCGCGAATGCGATCCCACAGCCGCTGGAACGACATGCCCGGCATGCAGTCGATGCGCGTATCGGTGGCGATGGCGTTCATCACCTGGCGCTGGATGGAAACCTCCGCCTTGCACTCTTCGCACTGGCGCACGTGGGCTTCGATGCGCAGGCGTTCCGACTCGTCGGCGCGTCCATTCACGTACCACGGAATCCGGTGCCACACTTCTTCGTGAGTCATGAGCGTGCTCATATCACGTCGTGTCCCGTGCGCGGGCCCAGTGTGTTGCGCAATCGCGCGCGGGCGTGAAACATGCGGGCCTTCACGGTGCTCGGCGGCACGCCCATGATCGAGCCGATCTCCTCGAAGGAATGGCCGAAGTAATACGCAAGCTCGATGGCGGTGCGCTGCTCGAGCGGCAACTGGCGCAGGCCGTGCAGGATCCAGTCCTGCAGCTCGTGCGAGCGGGTCGGCTCCTCGGTCATGACCACCGTCTCGGATTCCTCGTAACGTTCCTGGGGGCTCTTCGTGTGTTCCCGACGGAGCGACTTTAGCGCCCTGCGGTAGGCGATTCCCATGATCCAGGTCGAGACCCGCGAGTCGCCGCGGAATCGCTCAGCGGTCCGCCAGACGACCCAGAATGTGTCATTGATGACTTCCTCCGCCATTTCGTAGCGCAGGGCGAGGCGCATGAGGAAGCGGGCGAGCGGCCGATGGTAGAGGACATAAAGCTCTTCGAACGCCTTGCGATCGTGCTGGACGACGCCGGCAAGCAGCTGCCGTTCGCGTGCGTCGGAGCGGGACTGGGCGGCGGACGGAGAAGGGTGAGCGGCCGGCTGCATGTTCGTGAGTGCCCGGGGGCGCAGAAAAGGTTGCAGCCCCGCGCTGAAAAAAATTTATCGACCTGTATTTATCGACGTGTCAGAACGTCCACATCAGCGTCGCTGCCCAGCAATCGTCCGCGACTCCGCCGTAGTACAGCTCGCGTGCAACGCCGCTGCTCAACACCCGCGACACCTCGACGTGAACACTCGGCATGTCATACACCAGGCCGGCGCTGCCATACCAGTATGACCTTCCAACGAGATCCGACAGGTCGTAATAGCCGACGCCCGCCACACCGGAGAAGGAGCCGCGCAAGGGCACGCGCGCCGTGGCGTCATAGGCGATGGCGGACTTGTTCAGGCTAAAGCCGTGTGACGACGCGAGGGCGTAGTTCGGCGACCACGACGCACTGAAAAACAACTGGTCGCGCCACGCGGTGGCGGCTGTCATCTCGTCGTAATCGTAGTGCTGGGCCCGCTCGTCCCACGGATGCGCGTAATGCGAGAGCATGAGCTTCGCGCTCCAGTCATTCGCGAGGCGCCAGCGATGACCCAGAAACGCATTCAGCTCAACGGTGCGGTTTTCGGCGCCATACAGCGTGTAGTTGGTGGCCCAGCCGCCGGCGAACCAGCCGTCCGGCGTGTCGTAGTGCAGGTCGGCCTGCAAGGCGGGTTCACCGTCGGTTTGCGAAACCCCATGAGAGCGGTAATCGCTGGTCAGCACCAGCGATCCACCCACGCGGCCTTGTGCCGCCAGGCCGGACAGGGGCATGGCGAGTGTCACGAACCACAGCAGCCAGGGTAGCTTTCGCACCCATTTAGAAGTACCCGTTCACCTGGACAAACACAAGTCGCTGGTTTTGCAGGTCGCTTTGCGGGATGCCGTCGTAGTTGCGCAAGCCCACGCGCAACTGCGCGAACTGGAAGGGCGTGTATTCCCATACGAGGCTGAAGCGGTCCTGGTAGTCGTGTGACACGTCCGTGTCCGGATCGAAATATTCCGCGGTGAGCTTCAGGTTCTGGCCCGGCCGGAAGCGCCAGTCCGCTTCGATGAGGCCGACCGTTTGCTTGCGGTTCGGCACGAGCGTGTTGTCGATGATGTAGTCGCCTTCGATCAACCACGCGACCGGCCCGGTGCGCAGGCCCGCAAACAGGTTCTGCATCTGGCGTTTGCCCAGCTGCGTGCCGGTCGATGTCGTGCCTTTGGAAGAGTCGTCGTAATTGAAACTCGCGCCTGCTCGCCAATTCGCGGTGACGTGCTCGATGCGCGCGCTGTATTGCTTGCCGTCCGGTGTTGCGGGCCCGCCGGCGGTGCCATTGGTGACGGCGAGTTGCGCCGTCCACATCGCCGTTTCCATTCCGAGCTCGACGCCCTTGTCCGGTGTCGCGAAATTGATGCCGGTCACCTGGCGTGTAAAGGCCGTGTCGTCCTGCAAGCGAATGCCGAACGGCAGGAAGAGCTGGCCTGCTTTCACGTAGTAACGCTGGTTCGCGAACGAGAGTCGCGCATACGCTTCGCGGTTGATGCTGCCGCCGGGCGCCACGCGTTCGTCGAGATACAGCGAGAGGCGATCGGGGATTGCGCGGATGTCGACGTAGACGCGTCCGTCATCGATATCAAAGGCAGTGAGCGAACGTTGATGCGGAACGTCCGTGAACGTGCCACTCGCGCGCAGGTTGCCGCCGACCGCGACGAAACGATTGAGCTCGCCGGTCCACGGGTCGCCCGTGTCGATGCGTTTCTCGGGCCATGCGGTCTGGCTCCAGATCTGTCCGAATGTGTTGCGCATGCCGCCGCCGGTGGGGTTCACGTGGCACGCGGAACACTTGAGTCCCTGCTGAACGGCGAGATAAGGCTCGGCGAATGCGGCACGACTGGCCGCGAGGAGCGCGAGGGCGAGCAACAGTTTCAAATTCAAACTCCGGTTCGCTGTCCCTCTCATCGGGCAGCCTCGATTGTGAAGGGCAGGTGGATGTCGTCGCCGATGCTCAGCTCGTAGTGGTCGGGCACCCAACTTTCCGGTGGCAGCGTCACGGCAATCACGGTCGGATTCGAAGAGCGCACTTCGATGCTCATCGCGTCGAGTGCGATGTCGTTGCCGTTATCGAATGTGCCGTCGCCGCCGCTGCGCTTCAGGGTTGCGGTAGCGAGCCGTTGGGAAATGTCGGAGGCGCTTTCGACTCGCAGCAGGACTTCGGCCGGCGCCGGCGCGCCGTTCGCGATCCACTCGCGAATCACATCAATAGTCGCCTGCGGCAGCGGCGCCTGGCCGAGCGGCATTTGTCCGCCCACCGCCGCGTGCCCTTCGAGCTTCTGGATCAGATAACTCTGGTCCGGATTGCGCGGGGAGACGCGTAGCAGGGCAGGCACTTCGACGCTCGCTGTGTTGACGAGCATGTCGTAGGCGAACCCTTCATCGAGGCGGAATCCCAGTGGTGCACTGCTGCCTGCGTGACAGGCAGCGCAGATCGGCGTGAAGACGTTCTGTTGGATCGACTGCAGTTCCGGAACGAGTGGCGTCGGTTCACCGGTGGTGGGTCTTCCATTCTCGTCGAGACCGGCACCGCTGCCGCCGCAGCTCGCGAGGCCCAAAGTCGCAACGAGCATCGAAACCAACATCGAAACGAGCGAGACCAATTTTATTTGCATGCGCTGTAGGTGCCGACGCGCGTGCGCACGGTTGCGAAGTTGCGAAATTTTTTTCGATGCAACCCCGGTGCTCGCACGAGGCACTCACGAGCGAATCGAATTCGTTCAACCGGGGAGAGCGCGATGCTTCGCAGCGGCGGTCGTGACGTGTGGGTTCGGGTGCGGCATCTGGTTTATCTATTCGCCGCAGTGCTCCTGACGGCGTGCGGTGGGAGTAACAACGACGATCCGAGTACGCCAACACCTCCAGCACCGCCCGCTCCACCGCCACCTACTCCTTACACAATGAGTAAGCTCGTGTCGGACGGTTCGGTCGCGGCCGTGACGACGGACGCGCTGCTCAAGAATCCATGGGGCATCGTGTTCGCGCCGAATGCACCAGTCTGGATTGCGAACAACGCCACGCAGTCATCGACTCTTTATGACGGCACGGGTAAGGCGTTACCCGTCATCGTGACGATCAACGCTGGCACCAACGGCGATGCGGATGTCACGGGCATCGTCGCGAATCCTGCAACAACGGATTTCATCGTGACCAACGGCACGTTGACCGGGCCTTCCCGTTTCATCTTTGCGGGCGAAGGCGGCACGATCACCGCATGGGCACCGACTGTCGACGCCACTCATGCGCTGGTCTCCTATGATGATGCGGCTGGCGGTGCTATCTACACAGGACTTGCGGTCGCCACCGAAGGAACGACGAATCGACTGTACGCAGCGGACTTTCACAACAAGAAAGTCGACGTCTTCGATCGCGAGTTCAAGAAGACAACGGTGACCGGTGGCTTTACCGACACGACTCTGCCTGCCAATTACGCGCCGTTCGGCATTCAGGCCGTGCAGATCGGCGGCACTACGCGCATCGTTGTCACTTACGCGCAGCGTCCCGCAGCGGGTGACGATGAAGTGACCGGCGCGGGGCTGGGCCTCGTCAACGTGTTCGATGTTCAGGGCACGCTCGTGACCCATCTCGTGCCGACGGGCGGCAAGCTCAATGCACCGTGGGGCGTCGCGATTGCGCCGGCGAGTTACGGCACGCTGTCGAATGCATTGCTGGTCGGAAATTTCGGCGACGGCGTGATCAACGGCTACGACGCAACGACGGGCGCGTTCGTCGGGACGCTGGCGGATTCGAATGGAACGGCGATCGCCAGTCCCGGCCTCTGGGGCATCGCCTTCGGCAACGGCGCCCGCAATCAACCCACGACCACGCTGTACTTCGCCGCCGGCGTCGGAGGCGAAACGGGGGGACTGTATGGCCGTATCGATCTTGGGGCGACTGCTCCGGATATCGCTGCGCCGACAGTGAGTCTGACGGCGCCGGCGGCGGGTGCGACTGTCAGCGGCACGGTTCAGCTCACGACGGACGCAGCGGATAACGTCGGCGTCGCGAGCGTTGAATATCGGGCCGGCACAGTTTTGATCAGCAAGGTGACCACTGCGCCGTTCGCAGCGAACTGGGATACGACTACGGCGGCAAACGGCAACGTCTCGCTCACCGCAATCGCGTCGGACGCGGCGGGAAATTCAACGACATCAGCCGCGGTCGCGGTCGTTGTGTCCAATGTCGCGGCCCCGCCGCCACCACCTCCGCCACCGCCGCCGGCTGCGAAGACGCTGACTGAGCTGCAGGCGGCGTACTTCGGGCCGATCTGCTCCGGCTGTCACAGCGGTAACGGCAATTCCCTGCCCGGCGTGATGAACCTGACGTCGGCGGCGAATTCGTACGCGGCACTCGTGAATGTCGCGTCGATCGAGCGCGCGGAGCTCATGCGCGTGAAGCCCAATGACTCGGCGAACAGTTACATCGTCCACAAGCTGAAGGGGCAGGATATTCAGGGATCGCGCATGCCCCTGGGTGGGCCGTTCTTCACGGACGCGCAGATTGCGGATGTCGTGGGGTGGATCGATGCGGGCGCGCTCAACAACTGAGCGCGGCTGATGGTTGAGAGGAGTGGTGCGGGGTCCTGCTGGTGGGGCCCCGCTATTCGTTGGGCTGGCCTTTGCTCCCGACGAAAGAAGCGAATTTCCTTCGCGAGTCGCGCGGCGTCCGGCAGTTCAAAGGTCACGCAGCATCAAACGCCCGGCTCGCCGCAACGATCGCCCCCGCGAGCTCGGCGTCACTGCGCTGATCCGAAGCGGGCGCATCCAAAAACACCGAGTACGCCTTGATCGCCAACACCGCGATGCCCGTTGGCGCAGTGGGCGCCCGCCCGCCGGGAAAGCTTTCGCGCTTTTCTCGAATGAAAGTCGCCACCGACCTCACCGCCTCGTGCACTCGTCGGTCTTCCGCGGTCGGATAAGAAAACTCCCACGCACGCACGCGCTCGTTGATGACGAACTTGTCCGGCCCGCCCGCGTCGATGCCGGCGGCGGCAAACACGCGGCAGTCGTAATCGCGGCACGTCTGCGGCCGATGAGCGTAGATCGTGCATTTACCGTCGCTCAGCATCGGACAGTGGCCGTTCTCGTGATAGCCCATCATGTGATGGCCGGGCGCCATCCCGGGCGCGCGCCGAAGCAACTCCTGCGGCACACGCTCGCGCGCTTCCTGGTCCTCAGGCCGAAGCGGAATGTAGTACGACGACACGCAGCAGCCGACACAACTCCCGCACGGAACATCCGTTCCGCCGTCGCCGCGCAGCGAGGCTCGCATTTGCGCGAGCCACGAACCGAACGGTCCCGCCGCGATGCCCGACTCCAGGCCCATCTATCTATCCCCAGCTCCGAAATCGAAGCCTCGCCGGTTCATCTCTACGGCCACGTCGCGCTTCGCCCCGTTACGGGATTGTTGTAATGAAACGCGGGCAGATAAGGCTTCGGGAACATATCGAAGTGGAAGGACGGCGGCCGGTCCGGCGGATTCGTCGCGGTGATGCCCGGCGCTTCGCGCGGCGCCAGCGCTTTCCAGCCGATGTCGTAGGGCGCGAAGTAGCTGTTGATCACCTGGTCCTTGTGGAACTTCCACTCGCCGTTCACCTTCACGAACTCGTTCTCGTAGATGCCACCCATCCACAGGCCGTTCTGCTTGTAGTTGCCCATCATGCTGAACGCGCGCGAGCGCATCTTCGCGGTCTTGCCGTCCGGCGCCACATCGATGACGGGCTGGAACTGCATGTGATTGTGGAGCACGCCGTTGTCGAGGCCCTGTTGGCCATAGAGATTCAGGTTTCGGCGCACGGCAGCCTTGCCAACATACACACCGCGTAGCGCGATCTCGATGGTGCCGTCTTCGGCGAATAGGTTGGTGAGCGTGTCCCACTCGAGCGTCGCGAGGTAGTAGCCGTACATCGCGTGGATGTTTTCGATCTGCTGCTCGTCTTCGAGCAGGCCGAGGCGATGATCGAGATCCGCGAGAGCTTGCGTGGCGGCTTCGGCGGACGCGGCGGGGGCGGGCGCAAACGCGGAAGCGGCGCTCGCGAACACTGGCCTGCCGGTCACCGGATTCGCGAAGTGGTAAGGCGCACCGGCACGCCCGGCCGGCCTTGATCTCGCGCCGGACGCAAGGTCCGCGACGTCGCCGCTGGGCGAGCGAGTCGGGGATGCGCGGTCGGTGGCGTCTCCGGCCGGCGCTCGAGTCGCAGATGCGCGATCCGCCGCAATTTCCGGCTCGAACTTCGAATACCGCTGCTGCGTCTTCGCCCAGCCCTCGTCGTACGGCGTGTACATAGTCGGATACAGGTGCAGCTTGCGAATCTTCCACACGCCGCCTTCGTTCACGTACTCGTTTTCGTAAACGCCCGTGCCCCATTCGTGGAAGTCTTTCTGCCGCGCGAGCTGCGCGAACAGCATCCAGCGGCCCTTCGCACTCTTGCCATCCGGCGAAACATGCACCACAGGCGCGAGCTGCATGTGATCGAACAACCTGCCCGCAGTCGGGCCCTCTGGCCCAATCGCTCGCAGATAACGCAACACGTGCTCCTTGCCCACATGCGCGCCGCGTCCTTCCACTTCAATCTCGCCGTTGTCGGCGAACAGATCCGCGGCCTGCGACCACAATCCCTTGTCGAGGTAGTAGCCGTAAATGCGCTGCAGGCTCTCGACGCGATATTGCGCATCGATCAATTTCACTTCCTGCTCGAGCACTGCCGCGCGCTCGAGCAAAGCCGTGGTGGACTCCGGCTTCCCAACACTCACCGGAGCAGGCACGACGACCTGCGGCTGGTTCTTGAAATGAAACGGCGGCACGAAAGCAGCCGGCCACGATTTGTACTCGACGCTCGGCGGCGAGTCGGGCGGCAGCGTGTCGTGCACGAACTTCGTCGCGTTCACGTCCCCGTTTTTTGCCCAGCCGCCTTCGAACGGCACGAGCAGCGTCTGGTACCAGTGCAGCTTGCTGATCTTCCAGATGCCATTTTCTTTGACGTATTCATTTTCATACGGCCCTTCGCCCCAGCGCGCGTCCCCACCGAGCTGTCCGGTGAGCACGATCGCACGCCACGTACCTTTGGCCGTTTGCCCGTCCGGCGATAGCGTGATGACAGGCATCACCTGCAGATATTCGTTGAGCTGGCCGGGAGAAAGTCCCGACTTGTCGGCGCCGATTGCGCGACCGTACGCACTGAGATATTCGCGCACCCGCTTCTTGCTGCGGTATACGCCATCGAGCCCGATCTCGATCGTTGCGTCGTCCGCGAACAGATTCGTGACATCGTCCCAACGCGCGGCGCTGAAGTAATACCCGTACGCGCCCTGCAGCCGTTTGATGTCGTTGACGTCTTCGAGACGCGTCTTGCGCTGCTCGAGGCTTAGCACCGTGCGCTGCAGAGCGGCGTCAGCGGGCACGGCGGGGCGGCTTTCCGTCATTTCACATCCCGTCGCGAACATTGCGACGGCGACGAGGGCCGTTGTCTGAAAGCCCAACCGAAACCGAACCCGGTACTGCATGCAATGCGCCCCTCTTGAGTCATCCGACTATCCCGCCCCGTATCTTTGGACCACCGCAAGGGGCGGACCAGCACTGATCGCCGACGCGTCCAGCCTGAGGGCGACAATTCGGTGAGCGAGCTTATCCCACAGACAGGTATGCCAAAGTTCGCCCCCTGAAAACGAACCTCAGGTCGCCGAATGCGTGCAGCACTGTTGAGTCTGGTCTGGGGCGTCTCGCTGGTCATGGCGGGTTGCAGTGGCAGCCAGGGCGGCAAAGAAGGGGACGCGAACAGCGCTGCCGCTGCCGCGCCAGCCGCTGAAAAACCGCAATTTGCCGCTGTCGACGCGCAGCGCCTGCTCGCAGCGAACGAGCCTGCGAACGCCGGACAATGGATGTCCTACGGTCGCGATTACGCGGAACAGCGTTTCAGCCCGCTCACGAGCGTGAACACCGAGACCGTGAAAAACCTGGGCCTCACCTGGTTCGCCGATTTCGACACGCGCCGCGGGCAGGAGTCGACGCCGATCTATGTCGACGGCGTGCTGTATGTGACGACGGCCTGGAGCAAGGTCTACGCGTACGACGCGAAAACCGGCAAGACTCTGTGGAAGTTCGATCCAAAGGTGCCGGGCGAATGGGCCGTGAATGCGTGCTGCGATGTGGTGAATCGTGGCGTCGCGGCCTGGAAGGGCAAGGTCTACGTCGCCACGATCGATGGCCGTCTCATCGCGTTGAATGCGGCTACCGGCGAGCCGGTGTGGGATGTGTTGACCATCGAGAAGGGCAAGCCCTACGCGATCACCGGCGCGCCGCGCGTGGTGCGCGGAATGGTGCTCATCGGACAGGGCGGCGCCGAATACAGTGTGCGCGGTTATGTTTCGGCTTATGACGCCGAGACCGGCGCGATGAAGTGGCGGTGGTACACGGTGCCGGGCAATCCGGCGGGTCCGTTCGAAAATCCGCAGATGGAAATGGCCGCGAAGACGTGGGGCGGCAACTGGTGGAAGACCGGTGGCGGCGGCACGGTGTGGGACGCGATCACCTACGACCCGAAGACGGATCTGCTGTTCATCGGCGTCGGCAACGGGGGTCCATGGCCCGCGGAAATTCGCGATCCGGGCGGCAAGGGCGATCACCTGTTTTTATCGTCGATCGTCGCGCTGAAGCCGGACACGGGCGAATACGTGTGGCATTACCAGGAAGTGCAGCGGGACTCGTGGGATTACACCGCCGTACAACAGATCACCGTCGCGGACCTAAAGATTGAGGGCAAGGATCGCCACGTCGTCATGCAGGCGCCGAAGAACGGCTTTTTCTACGTGCTGGATGCAGCCAGCGGCGAGTTGATTTCCGCGAAGCCGATCGTGCGGCAGAACTGGTCCGACGGTCTCGATATGAAGACGGGCCGGATGAAGGTGAAGCCGGCCGCGCGCTACGACGTCACGAACAAGGGCTACATCCAGGTGCCGCATTACGGCGGCGCTCACAACTGGCCGCCTATGTCCTACAGCAGTGTCACAGGGCTCGTGTACATCCCCGTGATGGAGATCAGCTATCCGTTCGTCGTCGCGCACGAAGACGACAACCCGATGGGGCAGAAGCTGTCCATCAGCTTCGCGGGCAGCGCCGCGATGTTGAAAGACCCGAAGGCCTTGCGCCTCAACAACGGCTTCCTGCTCGCGTGGGATCCGGTGAATCAGAAAGAAGCCTGGCGCGTTGCGCTTGGCGATGGTCGCGCCGGCGGCACGCTGGCGACCGCGGGCGGGCTGGTTTTCTCAGGCAATACGACGAACTCTGAATTCGCGGCGTATCGCGCGGACAACGGCGAGAAGCTGTGGAGTCACGTTGCGCAGACGGGCGTGATGGCCGGACCGTCTACGTTCGAGATGGAGGGCGAGCAGTACGTAGCGGTCGTCGCGGGCTTTCGTGCGGGGCCGGGCAATTACTGGGCGCCGAACTATTCACGCCTGCTCGTCTACAAGCTCGGCGGAACCGCGAAACTGCCGGACCCGGTCGCTGTTCCGGAACCGGTGCTGAATCCACCACCCGCGTTCGGCACGGCGCAGATGATTGCGCATGGGCAGGATGTTTACGGGCGGTTCTGCAGCACGTGTCATGGGAGCGATGGGTTGAGCCGCGGCATGTTCCCGGACTTGCGTTATGCCGGCGCGATCAACAGCGCGGAGGCGTTCAAAGCGATCGTGATCGATGGAGCGCTGGCGCCGAACGGGATGGTGTCGTTCGCGAAGGCGCTGCAGCCGGAGGATCCGGAGGCGGTGCGGGCGTATATCGTGTCGCGGGCGATTGAGGCTAAGAAGAATCCGCCGCCGAAGATGGGGGCGCCGGGTGGCGCGCGGCCGGCCAATCACGGTGAGTAGCGGCACAACGTATCGTCTCATGGGATGAGAGGGGCGTGCAGATGCAGGGATGCACTAGCTGTGACGGTGTTGCCTGGAGTCGGAGTTGGAGCGATTTGGCGCTATCGTGGGCACAGCCACGCCGTGGCGCGGGCGCCCGAGACGCGCAGCGGAAGAGTGCAAAACGCCCGCCGACGTGGCTGCGCCTATGGCGCGACGCGTCGCGTGCCTCTCGTCTCTAACTGCCCAACGCCACGCGCACCGATCAGCGAAGTCCAGCCTGCCTCCCGGCTCGACTTCGCCCCGCTGACGCTCGCTTCAGTCAGAGCTCTAACCGCCATTCCCCGAGCAGCCCATGAGAGAACAACCGGCGCCGTTTATTCGCGGGACACCACACGACAGGCAAACACTCAACTCCCTCGACACTGCCGATCAATCATCCTGTCCAGAAACCCCTCACACGCCTGAAGCTCCGACAGCTCAATATATTCATCGGGTTTGTGGGCCTGCTCGATACTCCCAGGCCCACACACCACAGCCGACCATCCCGCCCGCTGGAACTGCCCGCCCTCCGTCGCAAACGGAACAGTGATCGATTCGTGCTCGATCGCCGAAACCGCCCGCGCCAACTCTTCCGCCAGCCCGTCATGCGCCTCGAGCGGCGGCACATCCGCGAGAATCTGGGTGCGAATTGCGCAGGGCTTGCCGGCGGATTCGAGCTCCGCAAGTCGTTGCGTCACGCGTGCGTTGAATTCATCCACCACGTTCGCGGCCCGATCACCCGGCAGCGATCGAACGTCCCACGTGAACTCGCACGCGGCGGCCAGAATATTGGTGGCCGTGCCGCCGCGAATGGTGTTGACGCTCGTGGTGGTGAAGGGCGGCACGAAACGCCTGGCATGCGCCGATTGCGGCGCCTGGCCGAGACGCTTGGCAATGCCTGCGAGATGCTCCACCAGCTCCGCAGCCAGCATCACCGCGCTCACACCTTGGTGCGTGAGGCTGGAGTGCGCTTCGATTCCGGTAACGGACGTGCGTGCCGTGCAGATGCCCTTGTGCTCGTTCGCAACGCGCATGCTCGTGGGCTCACCGACGATCACCGCCGCCGGCGCGAGAATGTTTGCGCGAGCCGCGTCGATCATGCGCGGCGCGCCGAGACAGCCGACCTCTTCGTCATACGAAAACATCAGATGCACGGGTCGCGCCAGACGCATCGAAACCAATGCAGGCACTCGCGACAACGCGGTGGCGATGAAACCTTTCATGTCGCACGCGCCGCGTGCATGCAGACGCGAATCACGAGGGGTGAGCTGGAACGGATCGCTCTTCCAGTCCTGCCCGTCCACCGGCACGACATCGCTGTGCCCCGACAGCACGATGCCGCCCTCGACCGGCGGGCCGATGCTCGCGTAGAGGTTGGCCTTGCCGCCGGTATCGTCCGGGATGAGGTGCGACTCGACGCCGTGGTCGGCGAGGTAATTCCGGATCCAGTCGATGAGCGGCAGGTTCGAGTCGCGCGACACGGTTGGAAACGCGACGAGCCGGCCGAGAATGTCTACGGTGTTTGGAGGGGTCATCTGCCGGGAACTCTCATTCGCGTGTACTGCTCAGGATGGTGTGCTCGTGCGCCAGGTCGCGCGCCAGGTCGCGCACTAGGTCGTGAACCAGGCTCGCCGCCGGTGTCGCCGGATTGTACTCTGAGCATCCGTCGCAGTTCGGGCCGCGAGCGCTGGGCTCTGCAATTTCATCGAAAAGAATAGTATTTTCCCCGCATGGTGGCAGTGATCAAACGCAGGCAGGGTGTTCCTCCGGGACCGTTGCCGTATTCCGTCGGGCGCTCAGACGTACACGGCCTCGGGGCCTTTGCGGCGCGGGACATCGCAAAGGGCGAGGTGATCGACGAATACCTCGGTGAGCGCATCACCCACGATGAGGCGAACGAGCGCTATAAAACCCGCGAGTACGACGACAACCATACGTTTCTCTACACGCTCGACGAAGACACCGTGATCGACGGAAATGTCGGCGGCAACGACGTGCGCTACCTCAATCACCAGTGCGACCCGAACTGCGCTCCGCGCATTCGTCGTGGGCGGCTGTTCATCGTGGCCCTGCGCGATATCCGTGAGGGTGAGGAGCTGGGGTTTGCCTACCACATTGGCCGCGAAGACGATGACCCGGACAACGTCGATGAAATTTACGCGTGCCGCTGCGGGTCGCCGAAGTGTCGGGGCACCATGCTCTGGCCGCCGCGGCGGCGAGCGGCGAAAGCCGGGCGGGCGGCGGCGCGCTGAGCGTTGAGCCGGCCGCGAGCTCGGCTGAGCACGGGGCCGGCTGGTCCACAATCGCTGGCCGGCCACCAGAGCCTCCAACCACCAGCGCGAACGTGCCCCCAGAGCGGCTTGCCACCAGAGCGTCCGACATCAGAGCGTCCGACATCAGAGCGGCGCGCCACCAGAGCATCCGACCACCGAAGTGTCCCTCATCCTGTAGGTCCTCCGCTTGCGCGGAAACGCACCGCCCCTCGCGCGTTATCCCCCGATGACCTTCCTGCCGCTCTCCCGATTCAAGCGCTGGCACGTCGTGCTCGCGTCCGTACCGCTCGTTTGCGCAGTGATCGTGGGCGCCGGCATCTCGGTGCTCGACACGGACTACGCCCACCGCGCGATCATCCATCACTTTGCCGCAGGTTCTGGCCGCAACATCGAAGTGCACGGGCCCATGAAGGTGCGCGTTCTAACGTCCAGCCCCAGCTTGGTAGCGGAGCAGGTGACCATCAGCAATCCGCCGTGGATGGCGCCCGCGGCACGAGCCGACACATTCGCGCGCATTGAAAAACTATCCCTGACGTTTGATTTTCCGCTCCCTTGGCGCAAGTCCGCGATCCGCCGCCTCGAGCTGCAGGGCGCCGCGTTGAACTTCACGCGAGACGAGGAAGGACGCGGCAACTGGTTCGGCAGTCCGCCGGGCGCGCCGAAAGGCGGTCCGGGGCGAATGATCCGCAGTGTCTCGATTCCAGATGCGCGCGTCGTCCTCAACGATGCCAGGCGCCATCTTCAATTCACCGGCACGGTCTCGGCGCAGGACGCAGGCGGCGGCGCTGAATCGCTGTACCTGAGCATTCGGGGCAGCGGCACGCTGAACGGCAAGGCTGCGAACTTTGCGATCAATGCGGACCCGCTGGCGAGCGCGAGCCACGAGCGTGCGTATCGTTTTGAATTCAAGGAATTTTCGACGGGCTCGCGGCTGTTCGGTCGCGGCAGCCTGCACCGGCCCTTCAGCTTCGATCAGCTCGACATAGCGTTCGACGCTGCCGGAACGAGCTTGCACGACCTGGTGTATCTCGTCGGCGTGACGTTGCCGAACAGCGCGCCGTTCACCCTAACGGGCAAGATGACTCGCGACGGCAAGCGCTTCGTCTATGACAATCTGCTCGCGAAGTTCGGCAAGAGCGATCTGGGCGGACGCGTCGTCACCTTCACGGCGAATGGCCGGCCCCACCTCGAAGCGGCGGTGAAATCCACCTATCTGCGGCTCGGAGATTTCGGTGTGCATGATGCGCAGGGCGAGCCCATTCAACACGCGCCGAAGAAGCTTCTCTTATCGGAGGCAAAGCTGCCGGTGGGTGTGCTGCGCAATCGCGATAGCACGGTGGAGCTGCGAGCGGACAGTCTCGTTGCCGGCCCCTTGTTGTTACAGGGACTGACGACGAGCGCGAAGATCGAAAAAGGCGTGCTCACCGTGCCGTCGCTCGCCGCGACTTACAAGAAAGCGCGCGTCACCGCCCATTTCACCACCGACGCGACGAAGGATCAGCCGAAAACGGACCTCGAATTGCGCATCGCGGATCTCGAGCTCGATCAGTTCGGCAAGAAAGGGCCGCACCCGCCGGTGTCCGGTCCGTTGCAGGCCCATGTGCACATCACCGGAACGGGCATGTCGATTCATGAGCTCGCTGCGAGTGTGGATGGCACGATCGCCATGGTGCTGCCGCGTGGCGCGATGCGCTCATCCCTTGCAGATGCGGTGGGCGTGAGTCTCCGTTCCATCGGCCTCATGCTGTCCGGCGATGAAGAAACGCCAGTGCGCTGCGCGCTGGCGAGTTTTCGTGCGCAGGACGGCAAGCTGACCGCGGAGCATCTGCTCATCGATACCGAACAGGTGCTGATCACCGGGACGGGCGGCATCGATCTCGAGACAGAGGCGCTGGACCTCACATTGGAGGGCCATCCGAAGAAAATGAGGATTGGCCGTCTGCGTACGCCGCTGTTGGTACACGGCACGATGGCGCATCCCTCGTTCGCGGTGAGTAGCAGCCGGCTGTTCGGCCAGGCTGGCGCCGCGGCGGCGATCGGACTGACCCTCGCGCCGGTTGCGGCGGTGCTCGCGCTCGTGGATCCGGGTCTCGCAAAAGATGCGGACTGCGCAACCCTGACGAGCCAGGCGCGTTGAGCAGGGGGGCCGTCGGCACACATCGTCGCGGCGCCGCTGAATGCCGTCCAAAGCTTCCTCTTCCGTCATCCCGAAAAGTCTCGAGTCCATGGAGGCGAAGCTCGTCAGCGAGCTGCCTACGGACAAAGGCTGGCAGTTCGAGCCCAAGTGGGACGGCTTCCGCTGCCTCGCATTCCGCGACGGCACCCGCATCGAGTTGCAGGCCAAGTCAGGCAAACCGCTGACGCGATATTTTCCTGAAGTCGTTGCGATGCTGCGCGCGCTGAAACCGAAGCGTTTCGTGCTGGATGGCGAGCTGGCGATTCCCGTCGGGCACATCCTTTCGTTCGATTCGTTGCAGATGCGGCTACATCCCGCGGAGAGCCGTGTACGCAAGCTCTCAGTGGAGACCCCTGCGAAGCTGATGGTGTTCGACCTGCTCTACACACCGAAAGGCACGAGCCTGCTGGAGCAGCCGTTTCGGAAACGGCGCGAGGCCCTCGAAGAATTCGTCGCATCCCTCGGAGGCGCGGCAGGGATCGTGCTCACGCCTTACACGCGCGAGCCGCGCGTCGCGCAGAAATGGCTGGATCGTGCGGGCGAATCGCTCGATGGTGTGATCGCGAAACAGCTCGATTTACCGTACAAATCGGGCGAGCGCGCCATGCTCAAAGTAAAGCGCATGCGCACGGCGGACTGCGTCGTCGGCGGCTTTCGCTACGCGACAGACAGCGATGACGTCGGCTCGTTGCTGCTTGGCCTGTATAACGACGAGGGGAAACTGGATCACGTGGGCTTCACGTCGTCGATTCCTCGCACGGCGCGACGTGCGCTGACCAAGAAGCTCGAGAGGCTGATCCTGCCGCCGGGATTTTCGGGCAAGGCGCCCGGTGCGCCGAGCCGGTGGAGCACGGAGCGCTCGACCGAATGGCAACCGTTGAAGCCTGAGCTGATTGCCGAGGTGTGCTACGACCACGCCACCGAAGAACGTTTCCGGCACGGCACGCGGTTGTTGCGTTGGAGACCAGACAAGTCCCCGCGCCAGTGCACGTTCGAGCAACTCGTGCAGGAAGCGCGCCCGTCGAAGCTGATCCGGGCGTTGATTCGATAGCGCGGATCGCGCGCAGCCCCCTGCCGCCAACCGCAGGTCGGTACGCCGTCTTGCTCCGCCCCAGCATGCTCTGCTAGCCTCCCGAATGTCACCGGTGTCATTCGGCTGCCAATGCAGGTGCCACCGGTGTCATCCAAATGCCTTGAGGGGGGCACATTCATGACGAGGGGTGACGGCTACAGGGGTCTGGATCGCGCTTCGATCCGGACGATGGTCCCAATGACGGTGCGCGCAATTCTGGGTCTGGGCCTGAGTGCCGGCTCGCTGAGCCTCGCACTCCCGGCACACGCGCAGGAGGCACAGCCCTCCGCGCAAACAGGCGCGCCAGCGGAAATCGAAGAGGTGCTGGTTACCGGCTTTCGCCAAAGCCTCAACGTCGCGCTCGACGAGAAGCGCGCGGCCGCGGGCGCGATCGACGCCATCGTTGCAGAAGATATCGCTGACTTTCCTGACCTGAATCTGGCCGAATCGATTCAACGCATGCCCGGTGTCGCCATCGCGCGCGACGCCGGCGAAGGCCGGCAGATCTCGGTGCGCGGTCTTTCCCCCGAATTCACCCGTGTGCGCCTCAACGGCATCGAGGCGATGTCTGCCAACGGCGGCACGGACGCTGCCGGCGGCACCAACCGCACCCGTGGCTTCGACTTCAATACGTTCGCGTCCGAGCTCTTCAACAGCATCACCGTGCGCAAGTCTGCGTCGGCCGATGTGGAAGAAGGCTCGCTCGGCGCCACGGTGGACCTGCGCACCGGCCGTCCGTTCGACTACAAGGGCTTCACGTTCGTGATGTCCGGCCAGGGCCAGTACAACGACCTCGGCGACGGCGTCGATCCGCGCGCGGCACTGCTCTTGAGCAATACCTGGGCCGACGGAAAATTCGGCGCGCTCGTGTCCGCCGCCTATACGGATCGCGGGCTCATCGACGAAGGCTCGAGCAACGTGCGCTGGGGGCTGCCGAGCGCGAACGGCAATTTCGGCGGGCTTTCGCCAACTTATGCCGGCACTGCCACGCTCGCACAGCTGAACAATGCATTCGTGCCGCGCATTCCGCGCTATGACTACTACGAACACCAGCAGAAACGCATCGGCGTTACCGGTGCGCTCCAGTTCCGGCCGACCGACACGTTCGGCGTGAACCTCGACGCGGCCTACGCAAAGTTCGATGCCGAGCGCACCGAGATTTTCCTTGAGGTGCCGAATTTCAGCGCCGCCAGCAACGGCATGCAGGTGCAGGACGCGGTGATCGACGCGAACAACACCCTGGTGTACGGCGTGTTCAACAACGTCGACATCCGTTCCGAACATCGCTTCGATTCCTTGTCCACCGAGTTCAAGCACATCACGCTGGACGGTCAGCTCGAATTCACGGATCGCCTGCGCGCCAACGCACTGGTGGGCTATTCGAAAGCGGAGCACGAGAACCCGATCCAGACGACGTTGCTGTTCGACTGGCTCGGCCTTCCACAGCTGACGTACGACTATCGCGGCAATTCACGCTTGCCGCTCATCAGCTACGGCACGTCAGATATCACGTCCAGTACACAAGGCACCCGGCCGCCGAACGGTGCGCCAACCACGTTCGCGTCGAACGGTTGGTACCTGTCGCAGGTTCGACTGCGTCCGCAGACCACCGAAAACGAATTCCAGAATGCTGAGGCGGATCTGCAGTTCGACCTGACGTCGTCCACCAAAGTGAAGGCCGGCGTGCAGTACAAGGATTTCAAATTCGCCACCACCGAGCTGCGGCGTTCGAACGGCACCACCGCGAACCAGGAGACGGTGATTCCCGCCAATGTCGCGGCCACGCCGATCAGCAGCTACGGCACTCCCTTCACGCTCGCTCGCGGTTTCACCGTGCCGGCCGGGACGAACACCACGTTCCTGATGCCGGACATCGGCGCGGCGAACGATCTCTTCGATCTCTACAACACGAGCGTGTGGCGCATGGGGACGGAGCCCGCGCTCGCCAACAACCGCGGCGTTGAAGAGAAGGACAAGGGCGCGTTCGCGCAGCTCAACTGGAACGGCGCGGTGTTCGACCGCGGCGTGCGCGGCGACGTGGGCGTGCGTTACGTGAAGACGGATCAGACCTCGAACGGATACACGTTCGTCGGTGGCGTTCCGACGTTCATCGAAGCGAATCGCTCGTACAACAACACGCTGCCGTCCATGAACGTGGCCGTGGATGTGACCGACGACCTCATCGTCCGTCTGGCTGCCGCGAAGGTGATCGCGCGGCCAGGACTCAACGGCATCAATCCGGGCGGCACGGTCACCGTCTCGGGCTCTGCTCGCACAGCTGCGGTGGGCAATCCGAATCTCGACCCGACCAAGGCGACCTCGTATGACCTCGGCGTGGAGTGGTATTTCGCACCGGAATCGCTGCTCGGCGTCGCGCTGTTCTACAAGGACATTGCGAGCCGGCCGACCCAGGTGAGCACGAGCGGTCCGTTCACGGGCAATCCGTTCGGCATTCCGGACAGCGTTGCGATCGCAGCCTGCGGCACGACGCTCGGTTGCACGCCCAGCGCGGAGTGGACATTCAACACGACGATCAACGGCAAGGGCGGCAACCTCAAGGGCGCCGAAGTGAGCTATCAGCAGCCGTTCACGTTCCTGCCGTCGTTCCTCACGCACTTCGGCACGGTGTTGAATTTCACGTATGTCGAATCGAAGGTGGAATATCCCGGCGGAATCATCGAGGACCTCGACGGCCTCTCGAAGACTTCGTGGAACGCCACGCTGTACTACGAGACGAAGCGCTTCGGCGCGCGCGTGTCGGGTGCATTCCGCGACGGCTACCTGACTCGCATTCCGGGCCAGAACGGCAACACCGTCGAGGGCAACCTCGAGACACTCACGGTGGACGCCTCGGCCCGTTATTCGGTGCTGGACAATGTGGACCTCACACTCGAGATGCTGAACCTCACGGACGAGTATCAGGATCAGTACGTGGACGCGTCGAATCGCCCGAATTTCTATCACCACACGGGCCGTAACTACATTCTCGGTGTGCGCGTCACGTTCTGACACCGACGGCCGGCTCGCGTCCCCCGCACGACGCAGCCTGCTCACGTCCGCGGCTCTGGGGGCCGCGGCGTGGGTGGGTTGCGCCGTTCTTCCTTCACATCGGATATTCGCCGCCGACGCGAAATACGTCGTAGCCAAGACGCGCACCGGTCGTGTGCGCGGTTACGTCGAAGACGGCGTGAAGGTGTTCAAGGGCATTCCATACGGCGCGGATACGGCACGCACGCGTTTTCGCGCGGCGGGTCCGGCGGATTCGTGGAAGGGCGTGCGGGATGCGCTCGAATACGGCGCCTCGTGCCCGCAGCCGCGCGGAGCAGAGCGAACGAGCGAGGACTGCCTCGTACTGAATATCTGGACGCCAGCGCTACGTGACGCTGCCAAGCGCCCGGTGATGGTGTATTTCCATGGTGGCGAGTTCAGCACCGGTTCCGGGTCGAGTGCGCTCTACGATGGCGTGAGGTTGTGTCGGCGCGGCGATGTGGTCGTCGTCACGGTGAACCATCGGCTGAATGCGTTCGGACATTTGTATCTGGGCCGTCTGGCCAGCGGAAATTCCGGAGTGGCGGATAACGGCGACTACGCAGCGTCTGGCAATGTCGGGTTGCTCGATCTCGTCCAGGCGCTTTCGTGGGTTCGCGATCACGCGGAAGAATTCGGTGGTGATCCGGGACGCGTCATGGTGTTCGGCCAGTCTGGCGGCGGCGCGAAGATCGCGACCCTGATGGCGATGCCGGCCGCGCGCGGATTGTTTCATCGAGCGGCGACGATGAGTGGTCAGCAGATCACCGCGTCTGGCCCACGCAGCGCCACGCTTCGCGCGTCAGCATTTCTCGAGCGGTTGAAAGTATCCGCTGCGGATGTGGTCGACCCTCGCGTAGTGAGTGCGGAGCGTCTCGTCGAAGCGCTGCAGACGCCGGATGCCACGATGATCGGCCGCTCGACGTATTTCGGACCGGTGCTGGATCAGCAGTCTCTGCCGCGACATCCGTTTTATCCGGATGCTCCGCCGCAGTCGGCCGGCATTCCGATGATCATCGGCAACACGCGTGACGAAACGCGTGCCTTTCTCGGCAATGAGCCCGGTGTTCACACGCTGAGCTGGGACGAACTGCCGAAGCGATTGTTGCCCGAGCTGCACGTCGATCTCAGCCCGGAATACGTGATGGCCGAATTTCGGCGGCTGTATCCGAACTACAGTGCGACCGACGTGTTTTTCGCCGCGACGACGGCGGGACGCTCGTGGCGAGGCGCGATCATCGAGGCGGAGCTGCGGGCGGCGCAGGGCTCACCGGTGTATGCGTATCAGTTGAACTATCGCTCGCCGCTCGAAGGCGGGCGGTACGGGGCGATGCATACGATGGATATTCCGCTGGTGTTCGACAACATCGCGAAGCCGGGGTCGCTGACCGGCATCAACGACGCTGCGCAGAAGACGGCGGATCAAATGAGTGAGGCGTTTATCGCGTTTGCGCGCACGGGTAATCCGAATCGTGGGGGCGGCGTGGAGTGGAAGCCTTACGAGTTGGAGACGCGGACGACGATGGTGTTTGATTCGGTGTCACGGGGGGTGGACGATCCGCGTGGGGGGGAGCGGAGGGTGTTTGCGAGGGTGCCTTATATTCAGCGGGGGACTTATTAGGGAGCCCTCAATCGCCGGGCGGCTCGGAGCGTTTCTACGAAGTCCTCCGAGCCGCGCGGGACTGAGCGCTCTTGCTCGAGAACGGCGGAAAGACCATGGCACTTGGTCAACCGAAGCGAGCGCTATCGGGGCGAAAGCGAGCGCTATCGGGCGAAGTCGATCCGGGAGGCAGGCTGGACGCTCACCTGTCGTGCGCTGCTCGAGCGCGCTTCGAAGAAATCCCGCAGCGGGATTTCTTCGGCGTTCCCCGTGTTCGCCGGGGGCCATGGCGATCTTCTTCCCTCGCAAGAGTTTGAATCACCACTCGCATGGCCCTGATCCGGCGAACGCGGGCGCTCGAGAAGCGCACGACCGGTGAGCGTCCAGCCTGCCTCCCGGCTCGACTTCGCTATCGGTGAGCGTGGCTGCGCCCACGATAGCGCCAAATCGCTCAAGGTCCGCTCCAATCCGCTCCAGGCAACAGATCTAGCGACCGGAAAAAGCGGCACAACGTGTCGTCTCATGGGATGGGAGGGAGGTGCACATGCAGGGAGGCATTGGCATGAGATCCCGATGGAGCGGGCCGGGCAGGCCCGCCTTACGACGAATGGCACTGACTCGAGTCGTGGCAGTGTTCCGTCCAAAAAACCTATCGAGGCACATTCCGCCCCGTAAACCCCTTAACCGGCACCATCGTCCCCAAATCCCAGTCCTTCTCATTGAACGGCGAACGAGTCTCCGCATACTGCGGATAACCCCCCACCTGTTCCTCGTTGTTGATGATCTCGCCGCGCCCCTCAATCGTGTCTGCGACGATTCGCGCATCCACCGCATCACGATCCCAGGGCCGCGCTCCAGCGTTACGAATCACCGCGTCCTGCACGTCGATAGACGGCAGCAGCGTCACACCAGGCGGCAGAGTGGCAGGCCGCCCCATCGGCAGGATCTGTGCTTTGGACGTCGTATAGCGCCCCAGCTTCGGCAGCGGCTGGCCCACGCGATCCACCGCGATGTTGTCATCCTCATAAAGCTCGATGTCGCCCGAACCCCCGATCATGAACAGCGCAATCGGCGAGGGCGTCGAAGGGCCCGCGCGCAGCACGTTGCCGATGAGTGTGAGCTGACCGTTCTGATACGCGTGGTCGTTCCATTCCTCGGGAATCAGGTTGTAGTGCACGGCCCGCGGGCCCGGGTCGTAGATGAGATTGTTGAGCACCGTCGCGCGCACGCCGCCTTTCAGCAGCGGGCTGCGCTCGTAGTTGTGCGCGTAGAGATTGCCGATGATCAGGATGTCGCTGACGTTGTCGTGAATCAGCGAGCCCTTCGAGTGCTCGCCTTTCATGTGAGACGCGTGCGCCAGGCCTTCCGCAATGATGTTGTTGCTGAAGGTGATGCGATGGGAGGTGCCGTTGCGCCAGTCATCGGGCGTTTTGCCGGTGAAACGCGGGCCGGAAGCGGACATGTTTTCGTCGATCGCCCAGGTCATGGAGCAGTGGTCGACGATCACGTTTTGCGCGGCAATCGTGGAGAACGCGTCAGGCTCCCAATGGCCACGCGGCCCGACGCCCGCCGCGCCGGTGCGCACGCGAATATGTTGAAGCACGACATCGTGTGTCGCGACGTCGATGCCCGTGCGCACGAGTGTGATGCCGGGAGAGGGCGCGGTTTGGCCCGCCACGGTGAGGAACGGCTCGGTGATTTTCAGCTCGCGCTTCTGCAGGTCGATGACGCCGCCGACTTCGAACACCACGATGCGCGGACCTTTGGTTTCCAGTGCCGCGACGAACGAGCCCGGACCGTCTGCGGCGAGCGTCGTGACGCGAATGATTTTTCCGCCGCGACCGCCGGGCGTGGTCGCGGCCCAGCCGAGTGCGCCGGGGAAGGCGAGCGTCGTGGAGGCTGGGTTTTTCGAGGACGCGAGTTGCGCCGTCGAGGACGCAGCGCCGGCGGCAACCCTTTGCGCGGCGGCCGTCGCAGCCATTGGCGTGGCGCCCGCGGTCACAGCGCCACCAGTCAGCACCGTGCACACGACGGTTGCGAGCGCGCCGGAACCCGTCCACTTCAGGCTTCGAAACATCATGCGTCCCCCCTCAACACGAGTGTGTGTTCGCGCGCCAGACAGGTTGGCCCCGCGTCGCCTTCATTGTAAATGACACCGGTTTCCTATATACAGCCCGAACAGCGATTCTGACGCCATCAGAGGGGGTTTCAGTTGGAAGAGCGCGATCGCACGGCCGTTGCAGACGTCGCCGCGCAACTCGTCGACGCCAGGCGTTCCGCCGTGCCGTTGTCGGAGTATCCGGGTGTTTTGCCGGCGGATCTTTCAATTGCTTATGCCCGTCAGGCCGCGGCGCTTGCGCGCTGGCCCGTGGCCGATCCCGTCGCGGGCTGGAAAGTGGCGCGCATCGGCGCTGAATGGCAGTCGCGCTATCCGGAAGAGCGACTCATCGGACCGATCCTGCTGCGGAACGTACACAGAGTTTCCATAGGCCAGGTGCTCGACTGTCCCGTGTTCGAAGGCGGATTCGCGGCCGTCGAAGCGGAGATTGGAATATTCGTGGGTTCCGATGCGCCTCCCAGCCGCACGGAGTGGACCCCCGACGCCGCGGCGGATTGGGTCGGCACGATGTGTGTCGGTGTGGAAATCGCGAGCAGTCCGCTGTCCACGATCAACGATCTCGGCCCGGGCGCGGTCATCAGTGATTTTGGAAACAATTGGGGCGGCATCGCGGGCGCTTCGATGGCGGACTGGCGGACGCGTGCGCGCTCGCTACAGGTGACGACTCGCATCGATAACGAAGTTGTCGGGAGCGCGTCGATCGATGTGCCTGCGACGCCGCTGGGTGCGTTTGCGTTTGCGCTCGGCAAAGCGGCGAAGCTCGGTCGGCCGCTGCGCGCGGGACAATACATTTCGTGCGGCATGATCACGGGCGTTCACGATATTCGCGTGGGGCAGAACGCACGCGTGTCGTTTGGCGAGCGCGGCGAAGTGGGTGAGATTTTGTGTCGGATCGTGCCGGCGCGGCCGATCGATTCACGGACGGGCTCGCAATGAAGGGAACGAGCCGAAGAGAGGTTTTGAAAGGTGCGGCGGCGCTGGGAATCGCGGCGGCCGGGGCCGGCGGCATCGCAGGGCTCGCCAGCGGCGCTTCGGTCGCGGCGACGGGAACTGCGGCGAGAGCCGGCACGGAAGCGGCGACGGGAGCTGCGACGGGAGCCGGCACAGGCGCTGCGGCCGCAGGTCCGGCGGGCTCAGCAGGCCAGTCGGCAACCGCTGCGTCACAGTCGGGCACAGTCGTAACGCGAACGCTCACCGGCGCCGACGTGCACGTCGATAAATACCCCACCGTCGAAGCGGTGCGCTGGATGAGCCGCCGCATCGAAGAACAAACCCACGGCCGGCTGAACATCAAGGTTTATCACGCTGGTCAGCTCGGCCGCGAATCCGACACCGTCGATCTCGCGCGTTTCGGCGCGCTCGACATCGTGCGCGTGAACTTCGCGGTGTTGACCAATCCGTTCCCGATGACGCAGGCGTTCGCGCTGCCTTACGTGTTCAATTCGGTTGATCACATGCGACGCGTGGTGGACGGTGCAGTCGGCAAAGCAGTGCGCGCGGGTTTCGAGCAACGCGACCTGATCGGTCTCGCGATCTACGACGCCGGCTCGCGCTCGTTTTACAACGTGGTCCGTCCGATCGTGGAACCGGCAGACCTGAACGGTCTCAAGATTCGGGTTCCGCCGTCCGATGTCTTTCTGCGGATGGCGCACGCCTTCGGCGCAAATCCGACGCCGCTGCCGTTCGGCGATGTGTATTCAGCGCTGCAGACTCATCTCATCGACGGGGCCGAGAACAACTGGCGTACGTTCCACACGAGCCGCCAGTTCGAAGTGGCACGATACATGTCGCATACCGCGCATTCATATTCTCCAGAAGCATTGCTGATGTCCCGCCGCACGTTCGATTCGTTGAGTGCCGGCGATCGCGACATCGTGCTGAATGCCGCGGCGGAATCGGTGCCCGTGATGCGTGAGATGTGGGATCGCATGGAGGCCGATTCGCGCACCCAGGTGCTCGCCGCCGGCGTGAAGCTGAACGAGGTCGATCTGGCGGCGTTCCAGCAGGTCGCAGCGAAAGTGGTCGAGGAACAGGCACGAAGCAGCAGCCTGCGGAAACTGGTCGACGAAATACGAGCCGCCGCGTGAGCACATCTCTCGAAGCACACGATCCGGTACAGCCGCAACGGCAGCGCGGTTTGCTCACGACCGTGCTCGATCGAATCGCTGCGGGCACGCTCGTGATTGCCGCAGCGTCGGTGTTGGGTATGGCCGTCATCGAAGGCTGGCAGGTGTTTGCGCGCTACGTGCTCAACGATTCGCCGAGCTGGACGGAGCCCTTCGCGATCCTGTTCATGACCACCACCGCGATGCTCGGTGCCGCGCTCGGCGTGCGCACCAACCGTCACTTCGGTTTCTTCATCCTGGTGGAATCGTCACCGCCTGCCATCAAACGAGCGCTGCACATCTTCGCGCGCGTCGTCGCGGCGGGGCTCGGCCTCATGCTCGCGGGGTGGGGCGGTGAGATGACGATCGATTCCTGGGACTACGCGATGCCCGGCGCGCCGCTTCGTCAGGGCATGGCGTATCTGCCCGTCTGCCTCGGCGGTGTGTTGATCGCGCTGTTCGCGCTCGAGCAGATGTTCGCGCGCGAGCCTCAATCCTGAGCGGGAGCCGACGTGGCCGTCACCATTCTGTTCTGCGTGTTTGCCGTGTTGCTCGTCATCGGCGTGCCGGTCGGGTTCGCGCTGATGGCCTCGTCGCTCGCGACCGTGATGTATCTCGGCATTCCGGCAATCGTCGTCGTTCAGCAGACGGCAGCCGGCGCGGGCACCGTATCGCTCATCGCGATTCCGCTGTTCATCTTTGCCGGCGAACTGATGATGCGCGGAGGAATCTCCGAACGACTGATCGCCTTCGCGAGCTCGCTCGTCGGCCATCTGCGCGGCGGACTCGGACAGGTGAACGTGCTCGCGTCGCTGTTCTTCGGTGGCGTGTCCGGATCGGCAATCGCCGACGTGTCCGCCATCGGCGGCGCCATGATTCCGCAGATGGTGAAGCGCGGGTTCGATCGGGACTTCGCGGTGAATGTGTCGGTGACCGCGGCGCTCGTGGCGCTGCTGGTGCCGCCGTCCCACAACCTGATTCTGTTTTCCGCCTCGGCCGGCGGCTCGATCTCGATTGCGGACCTGTTCGCGGCCGGCGTGATTCCGGCGCTGCTCATGACGGTTGCCGTGATGGTGACCGGGTGGGCCATTGCGCGGAAGCGCGGTTATGCCGTGGAGGCGTTCCCTGGCTTTCGTCAGGTGTTCGTGCGGCTCGTCGCAGCGCTGCCGGGACTGCTGCTCGTCGGCATGATTTTCATCGGCATTCGCGCCGGTATTTTCACGGCGATCGAAAGTGCTTCGATCGCCGTGGCCTATGCACTGCTCGTTACGAGCCTGGTGTACCGCAGGCTCACATGGAGGCACTTTGTTGATACCTGCGCGGGCGCAGTGCGCACAACGGGGCTCATCTTGTTCGTCATCGGCAGCGCGGCCTCGTTCGGCTGGCTGCTCGCTTATCTGCAGGTGCCCACGGCGACCGTCGAGGCACTTACGGCAGTCGCAGGGAACAAGGAGATCGTGCTGCTATTGATGGTGGTGTCGTTGCTGATCCTCGGCACGTTCATGGATCTCGCGCCGCTCATCATCATCTGTACACCTGTGTTTCTGCCGGTGGCGAAAGCGTTCGGCGTCGACCCGGTCCATTTCGGGATCATCCTGATCCTGAATGCGGGCATCGGGCTGATCACGCCGCCGGTGGGTTCGGTGCTGTTCGTGGGCACGGCTATCGGCAATATCAGCGTGACGCAGGCGCTGCGCTCCATCTGGCCCTTCTATCTCGCGGCGTTCTTGGTGTTGATGCTGGTGACCTATATTCCGGCGCTGTCGTTGTGGTTGCCGCACGCGCTCCGGTAAACGGGGCGCGCGGCGTGCGGGATGCGGTATCCTGCGCGCAACGACTCCGCCAGATGCTCCATGGTCAAGAAAACGGCTAAGAAAGCGCCCCGGCGCCCCGCCCCCGAGGTTGCGGCCGCGCCGGACGACACAGAACGCAAGCACACGATCAACGATATCGCGCGTCTCGCCGTCGTCTCGAAGAAGACGGTGTCCCGGGTCATCAACGAATCGCCGTTCGTCCACGAGGAAACGCGCAAGCGCATCCTCGAGATCATGGAACGCGTCGGCTACACGCCGGACCCGCAGGCGCGGGCATTGGCCTTTCGTCGCTCGTTTCTCATCGGGCTCATCTACGACAACCCGAATGCACCGTATGTGATCAACATTCAGGAAGGCGCGCTCGGCGCGCTGCGGCGCATGGGCTATGAGCTGGTCGTGCATCCTTGCGATCGCTCGAGCGAGCAGTTTCTCGGCGACATCAAGCAACTCGTGAGCCGGCAGAAGCTCGATGGCGTGATCATCCTGCCGCCGGTGTCAGAGAACAACGCGCTCGCGGACCTGCTGAAGAAACTGAAATGTCCGTATGTGCGTGTCGCGTCCGCAGCGATCGACGAACCCGAAAACCTCGTGCAATCGATGGATCGCCAGTCCGCCGCGGAAGTGGCTGAGCATCTGGCGAAGCTCGGTCACACACGCATTGCGATGATCGTCGGTCCACCGACCTATCGTTCCTCCGTCGAACGTCTCGCCGGTTTTTCGAATGCGCTGGCGGATCGCGGGCTCGCGCTGCCGCCGGAATACGTCGTTGAGGGCTCTTACACGTTCGAGTCTGGCGCGGCGTGTGCGGAGCAGTTGCTGTCGCGAACGCCTCGTCCCACGGCTATTTTCGCGGGTAACGACGAAACCGCTGCCGGTGTGTATCGCACGGCTTATCTGCGCGGCGTGCGCATTCCGGACGACCTTACGGTCATCGGCTTCGACGATAGTCCACTGGCCTCGCGCTTGTGCCCCTCGATGACCACCATGCGTCAGCCCATTCGGGACATGGGGCGTCTGGCCGCGGAAAAGGTGATGGCGAAGGTCGCGCGGCAGGATGGGCCTCCGGCGTCGGCACTCACCGTGTTTCCGCACCTCGTCGTGCGCGAGTCCTCGGGCAGGCCGCGCCGCAACTGACGGTTGTGCGGAGGGAGCGAGGGGGCTTGGGCGTCCCGGGCGTGGGCGTTCGGACCCGGAGGGCTGTCGGCGGGCTGCCTATTGGTTCCGGCAATGACACCGGTTACCATGCAGGCGCCATTGATGCAGAGGCGGACCCGGTGTTCAGAAAGACCTATCACGCGACCCACCCGGACAGCATGGCCGGGGCCAGCACTCAACAACTGAGGGACCGTTACCTCGTCCAGAACCTGTTCGTGCCGGATGCGGTGACGCTCGATTACTCGCACTTCGAGCGCTTCGTGATCGGCGGCGCGATGGTGCAATCGAAGCCTGTGAAGTTGCCCGAGCAGACGGAGCCCGCATCTGCGAAGGGCAAGCCGTTCCTCGAGCGGCGCGAGCTCGGCGTGATCAACGTGAGTCGCGTGCCGGGCGTGGTGCGAGTGGATGGCAAGGCGTATGCACTCGGCCCGAAGGATGGGCTGTACATCCCGATGGGCACGGGGGAAGTGATTTTCGAGGCCGCGGAAAAAACAGCGGCGGGTGGCGGCGGAGCCGATAACAGCACGGCGAGCAGCGGGCCGGCGAGCAGTGATAAGACCAGCGGTGCAGTTGGCACCAGCGCGGCTGCCAGCGGTGCTGTTGGCAATGCGGCGGCGGTCGGCGACACCGCAACTGCCGGCGCGGTGAAGTTCTATCTGGTTTCGACACCCGCGCATGCGCGTTTCGAGACCACGCAGATTTCCATCGAGAAGGCGGTGTCCCTCGAGCGCGGCTCGCTCGCGACGTCGAACGAGCGAACGATCTATCAATACATCGTGCCGGCGACCTGCAAATCCGCGCAGTTGTTGCTCGGCCTCACCGTGCTCAAGTCCGGCAGCGTGTGGAACACGATGCCACCGCATCTGCACGATCGGCGCTCCGAGGTCTATTTCTATTTCGATCTCGAAGGCAACGACGACCAGTGCGTCATGCACTTCATGGGCCAGCCGGACGAAACCCGCAACCTGGTCGTGCGCAACGAAGAGGCGGTGATGTCGCCCCCGTGGTCCATCCACATGGGCGCCGGCACCCGCCATTACAGCTTCATCTGGGCGATGGGCGGCGAGAACCTCGATTACACCGACATGAAAGTGCTCGACATCTGCCAGCTCAAGTAAGCGCCGAAATGAACATGCCGAATTTTTCTCTCGAAGGCCGCGTCGCCCTGGTGACCGGCGCCAACACGGGCCTCGGCCAGGGCATCGCGATCGCGCTGGCTCAGGCGGGTGCGGATATCGTGGCGGTCGGGCGCAGCGCTGCGGATGACACGAAGCGAAGCGTCTCAGCAACGGGCCGGAAGTTTCACTTCCTGCAGGCCGATCTCGAGCACAGTGGTGAGTCGAAGCACATCGTGGCGGCCGCGGTTCAGGCGGCAGGCGCGGTGGACGTGCTCGTGAACAATGCGGGCATCATTCGTCGCGACGACGCGCTCTCGTTCAGCGAGCAGGACTGGGACGCGGCGCTCGACGTAAACCTGAAGACGCCATTCTTTCTCGCGCAGGCGGCGGCGCGGTCGATGCTCGATCGCGGTCGCGGCGGAAAGATCATCAACATCGTTTCGATGCTGTCGTTCCAGGGTGGCATTCGCACGGCGTCGTACACAGCCAGCAAGAGCGGTCTCGCGGGTCTCACGCGATTGCTCGCGAACGAATGGGCCGCGCGCGGGATCAACGTGAACGCGATTGCGCCGGGCTACTTCGAAACCAACAACACGACAGCGCTGCGCGCGGACGATACGCGCAATCGCGAAATTCTCGCTCGTATTCCGGCGGCTCGCTGGGGCAAGCCGGAAGACCTCGCGGGCGCGGCGGTGTTCCTCGCGTCATCCGCTTCGGACTATGTGCACGGGACAGTAATTCCCGTGGACGGTGGCTGGCTCGCGCGCTGAGATCAGGTTGTCTCGTCGAGGATACTTCGACCGGCGTCTGCGCCCGGATCGTCGAACAGCGACGGGAAGATCGTCGCGAACAACACCATCGCGAGCAGGATCACGACAACGCTCACGATTCCAATTCCGGCGACGTGCCACGAGGACGGCTTGAGACCGCCCGCTGCGTAGTGCTGTCGGGTGATCTCGCCGAAATGCCAGGTCGCATAAGAATAAATCGCCAGGCTGTAGAGAATCGGCCAGATTGCGTTGGGCACCTGCGGCGGCATCATGAACGCGACCATCAACACGAGCACGGTGACGAGCACGCCGAGCCAGAGCGTTTGCTTTGCGCGTTCCGGCAGGTCGAGAACCTGGAAATTGCGGTGCATGACCCAGGCTGCGGCGAGTGGGCCGCCCAGGAAGGCGGCGAAGAACGTCTGGCCAGGGGAGTAAAGGCCGTCGGACTTTGCGGGGCCTTTCGGACTTCGTTGGCGACGCTCGCGTTCGGTTGCCGGCGTGCTTTCGATGGTGGCGGGGGAGGGCGCGTAGGGGTTGTTGGGAGTGTCGTCCGTCATGCTGGGATTCTAGCAAGCGGACTGGGAAAGGATGCTTTGGGGTGGGATGCAACCCTCAGGCGCCGGGCGGCTGAAGACCGGAGCGCCCTGAATGGCCGGGCGGCTGAAGATCGGAAGCCCTCAATCGCCGGGCGGCTCAGAGCGGCTTCGTAGCAACGCCACTACAAGGTCGCTCTCAGTCGCCCACCGATGGCGACTTCCTCGGATTCCCTCTCAGCCGCCCGCCGTTTGAGGGCTTCTTAGGTACCGGGCGGCCCAACGACCGCCCAATACCACTCATCACTTCGGCGCGTAAATCTTATCGAACACGCCACCATCTCCAAAGTGGCGCGCCTGCGCCTTCGTCCAGCCACCGAAATCCGCAATCGTCACGAGCGTCGCGATCTTGGGCAGCGTGCTGCTGTATTTCGCGAGAATCGCGGCGTTGCGCGGGCGGTAGAAGTTCTTCGCAGCGATGTTCTGGCCCTCGTCGGTGTAGAGGTATTCCAGATAGGCCTGCGCTTCCTTTCGCGTGCCGTGACGGTCCACGTTCTTGTCGACGATGGCGACCGGCGGCTCCGCGAGCACACTCACGCTCGGCACGACGATCTCGAACTTGTCACTGCCGAATTCCTTGAGCGCCAGGAACGCTTCGTTTTCCCACGCGAGCAGCGCATCGCCGATGCCTCGCTGGGCGAACGTCGTGGTGGCACCACGCGCGCCGCTGTCGAGCACGGGCACATGTTGATACAACTTGGTGACGTACTCCTGAGCCTTCGCGTCACTGCCGCCGGGCTGCTTCAGCGCCCAGCCCCAGGCGGCGAGATACACCCAGCGTGCGCCGCCCGACGTTTTGGGGCTCGACGTGATGGCCTGCGTGTCGCCCTTGACGAGATCGCCCCAATCCTTGATGCCCTTGGGGTTGCCTTTGCGCACGACGAACACGATCGTCGACGTGTACGGCGTGCTGTTGTTCGGCAAGCGCGTGGACCAGTTGTCCGGCAGCAGCTTCGCCTGCGTCGCGATGCCATCGATATCCGCCGCGAGCGCCAGCGTCACGACATCCGCTTGAAGTCCGTCGATGACCGAGCGGGCCTGCTTGCCCGAACCGCCGTGTGACTGCTTCACACTCACCTTGTCGCCGGTTTTCTTTTCCCAGTACGCCGCGAAGGCTTTGTTGTATTCCTCGTAGAGCTCGCGGGTCGGGTCGTACGAGACGTTGAGCAGCTCCACGTCCTTCGCCAGTACAGGCGAGCTGATGAGTGTGAGCGCGCCGGCGGCGCCCAGCACGAGACTGTGGAGCCAGGGTTTCAATGACACGGTGAATTCTCCGCAAGTGAGGGATAAGAAGTCGGGGCGGACGCCTCCGAAGCGATCAGACCGAATCGCTTCAACTGCGTCCTCAAAACATTTCGCGACACGCCGAGCAATCGTGCCGCCTGCACCTGGTTGCCGTGGCAATGCGCATAGGCACGGCGCACGATCAGCTCTTCCACCCGCGGAAACAGCTGCGACGGCGGTGACTGGAACAGGCGGTCGAGCGGCGCGAGCAGCGGATCGAGCGACGCATCGGCGCTCGCAGGCGGCGCCGTGACACTGGCGGGCCCGGTAAAGCGCAGATGTTCGGCACGAATCTTTCCGTCCGGGCTCACGAGCAGCGCAAAGTGGATGACGTTCTCGAGCTCGCGGATATTACCCGGCCAGGCGTAGGCGCGCAGCGCTTCCTGTGCCTCGATTTCGAGGCTTGGCTGCAGCACGCGCAGGCGCTCGCCGTAGGTTGCGAGAAAGTGTTGCGCGAGCGGCAGGATATCGCCCGGACGGTCGCGGAGCGGCGCGACTGAAATCGACGCAACGTTCAGGCGATAGTACAGATCGAGGCGGAAGCGGCCTGCCGCAACGGCCTCGCCCAGATCCACATTCGTGGCAGCGATCAGTCGCACGTCGATCGGAATCGGCTTGCGCGAGCCGACGCGCACGACTTCACGCTCCTGCAGAACCCGCAGGATCTTCACCTGCAGGTCGAGCGACAGATCCGCGATCTCGTCCAGCAGCAGCGTGCCGCCGTTGGCGGTTTCGAACCAGCCGGGACGCGCGGCCGTGGCGCCGGTGAACGAGCCGGCCTCGTGGCCGAACAGCTCCGCTTCGGCGAGCGTCGCACTGAGCGCGCCGCAATTCACCGCGACGAACGGACCTTTGCGACGGCTGTGCGCGTGGAGGCTGCGGGCCGTCAATTCCTTGCCCGTGCCGGATTCGCCGATGACCAGGATGGATGCATCGCTCGGCCCGAGCCGCTCGATCTGATGCCTCAGCCGCTGGCTGCTCGGGTCGCAACACGCAACGGCGCTCGCGCGCGTGGCAGGCGCGTCGGAAAGCGGCGTGACGAGCGACAGCGAGCGGCTGAGTGCAGCGGGCATGGTCCTTCCTGTTGGAGATCGTCTTGTTGGAGTCGTGCGTTGGTGGCGGCTTCGATGCCCCGGTCCGGAAACCAGCGAGGGGGCGCTGTGTCGGCGGGGCCGGGGCATCGAGGCGCCGGAGCAGACGTTACTGAACGAACGCACCGTTGAGAAACGACGAACAGCTGGGTCGCTATAACGATCGGAACTGACGCGAGACTGTCATGTGCATTTATCACCGCCTTGTTATTGGGTGCGGCCCGCGAGCCGTGCGAAGGTTGCACCGCCATCGCACAGTTCAGTCAGATATGAAGCTCCAGCAACTGAGATTCCTTGCCGCCGTCGCGCAAAATGACCTGAATATAACCGCGGCCGCTTCCAAGCTGTGTACCACGCAACCCGCAGTCAGCAAGCAGCTGCGACTGCTCGAGCAGGAGCTCGGGTTCAGCCTGTTCGTGCGCAGCGGCCGCGCGCTCGCGAAAGCCACCGCACCGGGTCAGCGTGTCATCGAGCACGCGTTCCGTATTCTGCGCGAGACGCAGAACATCAAGGGAATCTCGGCGGAGCTGAAAGATCAGAGCGGCGGCGCGCTGTCCATCGGCACCACGCATACGCAGGCGCGCTATGCGTTGCCGCCGGTCATCAAGGAGTTTCGTAATCAATACCCGCGCGTGAAGTTTCATCTTCACCAGGGCACATCGGAACAGATTGCCGAGATGGCCGAGCGCGGCCGCGTGGATATCGCGATTGCGACGGGCGCGGCCTCGCTGTTCGGGCAGTTCGTGCTGTTGCCCTGCTATCGCTGGTATCGGCGCCTCATCGTGCCCGCCTCGCATCCGCTGGCGCGCGTGAAGAAGCCGACGCTTGAAGAGCTCGCGTCGTATCCGATCGTGACGTACGTGTTCAGCTTCGCGGGCCCGTCTTCGTTGCACGATGTATTTGCTTCGAAGGGCCTGAATCCGCAGATCGCGCTCACAGCGCGCGACGCGGATGTGATCAAGACCTACGTCCGCCTGGGGCTCGGCGTGGGCATCGTCGCGAACATGGCCATCGAACCGGACAAGGACGCGGATCTCGTGCAGATCGACGCGTCACACCTGTTTCCCGTGCACACCACGTGGACAGGCTTCACGCGGGGCATGTTCCTGCGTGGGTACGTTTACGATTTCCTGCAGCTGATGGCGCCCCATCTCACGCGTGAGCTGATCGATCGCGCACGCGCGGCGGGCACCCAGTCCGAAGTCGACACGCTCTTTGCGAACGTGACGCTGCCGCTCAAGTAACGTCGCGACCTTTCGCTTTCAGAAGGGCGCGGCTGTTCTCGAAGAAGATCGTCTGACGCTCCTGCGGCGTGAGCACTTGTTCGAGAGTCGAGACCGATGCGCTCGTGTCACCGCGCGCTCCGCCGCCCACACCATAGTCCGTGCCGAACAGGATGCGATCCGCACCGATGCGATCGATCCCGAGGCGCACCCAATCGCCAATGCGCGAATACGGCCCGAGATCCAGATAGAGCCGGCGCAGCCGCGCGATCGGATCCTGGATGCCGTTCTGTTTGGCTGCGGGCACGATCGAAGAAAACAGATACGGCAGGAAGCCTGCGAGCATCACGATTTCCACGCTGACGTCCGGATAAGGATCCAGGAAGTCCGTGAGGCCGAGCGTGAGCCCGCCGGCTGCGAGATGCGTGTTGCTGATGAGCGTCCAGCGTGCAAAGTCCGTGTCACCGGGAACCTGCAACGGTGGTTGTCCGGGGATCGCCGCATTGGCCGGTCCGCGGTGAACGAAGAAGTGGCTGCCGAGCTTTTGCGCGGCCTGGAATAGCGGCGCGAGCGTGCGGGCGCCTTCGAGTGTCGCGAACGCATTGAGTGGCAGCGAGCCGCCGATGAAGCCGAGCTCCTTGTGCGCTCGGGTCAATTCCTGCGCAGCCCATTTCGGGTCTGCGGCTGGGAGCGCCGCCACGGCGAAGAAGCGTGCTGGATTCTTGCGTACCACTTCTGCCAATTCATCGTTGAAGGCACGAAAGAGCGGCCGCAGGTCTTCCACGGGTACCGATGCATCCAGGCCCAGCGCAACGGTGTGCGTGAGCAACTGGTGCTGAACGCCGTTGGCATCCAGGTTTGCCAGTCGCGCGCGAATATCCGAAGGCTCGAGGTCACTCAGGCCGCCCGCGAAAGAAACGGTCGTGACGTTATCGAGCTTCGTCTTGCCATCTTTATCGGTGACGAGCCGTGGAGGCTGTTTGCGGGATGCGAAATAGCGCATCTCCGCGTTCGAGACGAAGTGGCTGTGCCAGTCCATGAGCACGCGGCCGGGACTCGGTGGTGCTGTCGTTGGTGTGGGCGTGGACGCGGGCGACGGCGCTTGTGCCAGCAACGGGCGCGCGAACGTGGGTAACGCCGTGGCGGCCAGCAGGCCGCCGTATTTAAGTACATCTCGACGATTAGTCATGTCAGGACTATGCCGGGCAGTACGCGGAGCTGCTCAAACCAATTGGAATGACGCGGTTCCGCTCGGGAATACGTTTCTGGCATGCGAGCTGCTTCAATTGCGAGCCCGATTCACCAGGAGCCTCTGCATGTTGAAGAACACCGCGCGTATCGGCGCGCTCGCACTACTCACTACCGTCGCGATGGCGCAGTCCGCGCCGCCGGCACCCTCGCCCGCGAAGCGTGCGGTTGATGAGCGAAAGGCCATCTACACGCTGGTCGGCGCGAACTTCCGGCCGCTGGGAGAAGCCCTTCAGGGTCGCGCGCCCTATAACCCGACCGAGCTGCGTAAGCGCGCCGCGCGCCTCGCGCTTCTGGCAGAGCTGGCCGCCGATGCTTATCCAGATGTTTCGAACGCAGGACCGGATGCCACGCGCGCGAAGGCAGAGATCTGGAGCTCTCGTGCGGAGTTCGACACACGTCTCGCGGATTTCGTGAAACACACGCAGGCACTGAGCCAGGTTGTTGGGAAGGAAACAGCGGCGAGCGATGCGTTCAAGGAAGCCGCCGGCGCAGTGGGCCAGGACTGCAAAGGCTGCCACGATAAGTTTCGGGAGAAGTGAGCGGGTTTCAACAGTCGCCGCGATTTCTGTTGGTCTCGCGACAGCGCCGCGGCAATTGCCACTGACGAGCAGGGTCTTCCGCGCGCTGTCGACTGCGCAGGACGTCGCATCGATGTCGCGGATAACACAGTAAAACAAGGCTTTTAGCGCGTAACCAAAATAATACCGAAATGCCGGGGAGTGCCGGGTTGTGTCTGGCCCGGCCGTTGCACTCCGACTCATCGCGAACTTTTCTGAACCGAGAGCACGATGATGAAGACATCCCAGGCCCTGCTCGCCGCGCTGATCGGCGCCACACTCACGATCACCGCGACGGCGGCGGCGACAGATAACAAGTCTCCGCCCAGCGCGACGCTCGAAGTGGCGTCAGCCGTTACGGCGACGAAACCTTCGAAGCCCGTCGTCACGCCACACTGGGCTTATCAGCCCGTGCAGAATCCCCAGGTGCCCGCATCCGTCGCCGGCAATCGCTGGGTGCGCACGCCCATCGATGGTTTCGTGCTCGCGAAGCTCCAGGAGAAAAACCTGGAGCCGTCGCCCGACGCGGATCGCGCAACGCTGATTCGCCGCGCCACGCTCGATACGTGGGGTCTCGTGCCGACGCCGGACGAAGTGAAGTCGTTCGTCAACGATCGCTCGCCGAAGGCGTATGAAAAGCTGGTCGACCGGTTGCTTGCGTCGCCGCGTTACGGTGAGCGCTGGGGACGCCGTTGGCTCGATCTCACGCGCTACGCGGACAGCGACGGCTACAACGCCGACGGCACTCGCCCGAATGCCTGGCGATATCGCGACTACGTGATCAAAGCGTTCAACGACGACAAGCCGTACGACCAGTTCGTGAAGGAACAACTGGCCGGCGACGAGCTGTGGCCGAATCAGCAGGAAGCGCTGATTGCCACCGGTTTTCTGCGCAACTTTCCGGACGAGATCAATGCTCGCGACCTGAACCTGAAGAAGCAGGAGATCGCGACGGATCTCACCGATACCGTCGGGTCCGTGTTGCTCGGCTCGACGGTCGGATGCGCCAAGTGCCACGACCACAAGTTCGACAAGATTTCACAGCGCGAGTACTACCAGATGCAGGCGTTCTTCGTGAACGCCAGCGCTCGCGACGATGTGCTGGCGGCTACCGGCAAGCAGCTCGAGGAATATCAGGCGCAGCTCGCGCGTTACAACGGGGCCACTGCTGATATCCGCGGCAAGATGGAAGTGCTGCTGCAGCCGATGATCGACAAGCTCGAGGCGGATCGCCTGCAGGGATTCGTGCCTCAGACGCGAGAGTCCATCGAAAAGCCGGACAGCGAGCGCAACGCGTACGACAAGTGGATCTACCACCGCAATCTCTGGACGATGCAGGGTCGCACGCGGAATGCCGAGAATCGCCTGAAGGAAAAGGACAAGGAAAACTACGCGAAGTATCAGGAGCTGAAAGGCCAGCTCGCCGCGTTCGATCACCTCAAGCCGAAGAGTCCCGGCTTCATCTCGACGATGTTCGAGCTCGGCCCGGATGCGCCGCCGACGAACATCCTGGCGAGCGGCATCTACGACCGACTGCTCGACGAAGTGCAGCCCGCCTTTCCGGCGGCCTTCACGGCATCGAAGCCGGCCATCACGCCGACGGCAACGTCATCCGGCCGTCGCACGGCGCTCGCGAACTGGATCGTGGCGGAAGACAATCCGCTCGCCGCCCGCGTGTTCGTGAATCGGGTCTGGTCGCAGTATTTCGGCCACGGCATCGTCGATACGGTGAGCGACTTCGGCAAGCAGGGCGAGAAGCCGATCAATCCGGAGCTGCTCGATCATCTCGCGTACACGTTCGTGCACGAGGATCACTGGAGCATCAAGTCGTTCCAGAAGCGCGTGCTTCTGTCGAGCGTCTATCGGCAGTCGTCTGCCGCGCATGAGAAGGGCATCGCGCAGGATCCGAATAATCGGCTGTTGTATGCATTTCCGCGCCAGCGTCTCGATGCCGAAGAAATTCGTGATTCGCTGCTCGCGGTTTCGGGGCTGCTGAACGAGAAGCTCGGTGGACCTTCCGTCATGCCGCCGGCGCCGGCGAACTTCCTGCTCGGAAACAATCGTAACGCCTGGACGAACTCGGACGATCCGCACGATCAGTACCGGCGCAGCGTGTACGTTTTCATCCGGCGCAACATGCCTTACCCGATGCTCGATACGTTCGACGGCGCGAATCCGAACACGGTGCACAGTCGCCGTGACGTGAGCACGACGCCGACCCAGGCCTTGACGCTCGTGAACAGCGATCTGGTGTATCGGTGGTCGCAGGCGCTGGCCGGTCGTGTGATTCGCGAAGGCGGAAAAGATGAGGGCACGCGCATCGATCGGCTGTATCAGGTGCTGTTCTCGCGCCCCGCGCGACCTGAAGAGAAGCAGAAACTGCTCGCCTTCCTCGACAAGCAACAGCAGGTGACGCTGAAGCGAGTGGAGCAGGGCCAAAAGTACGCGCTGCCGGAAGGCTACGGCGTGTCACCTGCCACGTACGCGCAAGTCGACAAGCTCTACAACACTGTCTACGGGCGTGAGGCGGATCGATATGAGCGCACGGCACTCGTTGAGTATCTGAAGACGAAACATGAACGCCCGGCTGGCGCGGCCGGCGAAGACGACGCAGCCGATGACGAAGACGCGGCCAATGCCGCCCCAACGCCGGAGCAACAGCGCGCGTTGGCCCGGGCCGCGGCGTTCGTCGACCTCACCCATGCCCTCGTGAACTCGAACGAGTTCAGCTACCGCTTCTGAACCTTTTCCAACGGAACACTTCCATGAGCCACGATTCTTCACGTCGTCAGTTTCTCCGAGTCGCCGGTGCGGGCGCGGGCGGTCTTGCGCTGGGCGGGCTGCTGCCCGGCTCGCTGCAGAGCGCGTTCGCCGCGCAGCCGGAGGATCCGCTTGCGCCCAAACAGCCGCATTTCCCTGCGAAAGCGAAGTCGGTGATCTGGTTGCACATGGCCGGCGCGCCGAGCTCCCTCGACTTGTTCGACTACAAGCCCGAGCTCATCAAGCTGCACGGCCAGCCTTTGCCCGAGTCATTCGGCAAGAACCTCAAGACCGCCACGGATGGCGGTGTTGGCGCGCTGTTCGCTACCAAGCGCACCTGGAAGCAATACGGTGAGACCGGCGCATGGGTCTCTGATCTGCTACCGAACCTGGCCACCCAGGTCGACAACATAGCCTTTCTGAAAGGCTCGAAGACCGAAGGCAGCACGCACGTCATCTCGTCGCTGAAACTGCATACGAGCGGTCTCACGCCGGGCCGTCCCGCGCTCGGTGCCTGGGTGCAGTACGCGTTGGGCTCCGCAAATCCAGACTTGCCGGCGTTCATCGTGTTGCCGACGGGCGTGGGCAACGCGGGCGGCGGCCGCGGCGCGCCGATCTGGAGCGCGGGCTTTCTTCCCGCGGCGTACCAAGGCATCGCATTTCGTCAGGGCGACTCGCCGATTCTGTACCTGCGCCGGCCGGATGAGGTTTCAGCCGAAGAGCAGCGTGGCACGCTGGAGCTGCTCCAGACGCTGAATCAGGATCACGCCGCGCGCTATCCCGAAGACACGGAGCTGCAGGCACGCGCTCGCTCATACGAGCTGGCATATCGCATGCAGAAGGCCGCGCCGGAAGCCGTGGATGTCTCGAAAGAATCCGAAGCGACCCGCAAGCTCTACGGTGTGGATGAGCCGGTCACGAAGGAATACGGCACTTCGTTGCTACGGGCGCGTCGTCTCGTCGAGCGCAACGTGCGTTTCGTCCATGTGATCTCCGGCGCGCCGGATAACAGCGTGGACAGCTGGGACGCGCACAACAACATCGAGAAGAACCACTCGGTGATGTGCAGCCTCGTGGACAAGCCGATTGCCGGCCTGCTCGCGGATCTCAAGTCACGCGGACTGCTCGACTCGACGCTCGTCGTATGGACGGCGGAGTTTGGCCGCACACCTTACGGTCAGACGGGCGACGGTCGTGATCACAACCCCTGGGGCTACACCACATGGATTGCTGGCGGCGGCATCAAGCCCGGTTCGTACGGCGCCACCGACGAGATCGGCCTGCGTGCCGTGAGCGGCGTGATCGATACCTATGATTTCCAGGCGACGATTCTCAACCAGCTCGGACTCGATCATACGAAGCTCACGTTCCAGCACCTCGGTCGTCAGGAGCGTGCCACGACGGTGTTCGGGCAGGTGGTGAAAGAGATCATTGCGTGAGACGGGCGGTGTGGATTGCGCTGATTTCAACCGGTGCCAGTGCAGCGGCGTGGGCCTCGATGGACCTGAGCGATTTCGATCAGGACACGATGCAGTCCGTGGACGATGCGAAGAAGGAGTTGGAGTCGGGGCTTGCGGGTCGCGAGTCCAAAGCGGCGATTGCGAATGCGGAGTTCATTCGCGACAGCCTGCAATGGGCGGAAGGCTACTTCGCTAAGAAGGGCAACGTCGACGATGCAGTGAAGTGGGCGCGTGAAGGGCGGGAGTATGCAGATGCAGTCGCCGCAGCTGTAGGACGAGGCGATTTTGCGGCCGCCAATGAAAGCTACAACTCGCTCGTTCGAACCTGCAAGAGTTGCCACGATGTCTACAAGCCGCCGTCGCTATAGCATGCTGGTCGTGAGCGCCGTCCTTGCAGCGTCCGCACACGGCATTCATGCCGCGAGCATTTTCGACTTCGATCGATGGATGGAAAAGATCGAGAAGCGCGCGCTGAGCGTGCAGAAGAATCTGGAGCGCGCCGATGGGGAAGCGGCTGCTGCCGATGCGAAGGAGCTCGAGCAGCTGTATCGGCTGATGGAAGCGTACTTCGTGGACTACGGCAACGCGGATTCGGCCTTGGTGCTCACGCGCACCGGCGTGAATGCGGCGCTGGAGGTGGCGAGCCGCGCGCGCGCCAGAGACTTCGACGGGGCGCGCGATCTCATGCGCTCGATGATGCGTGACTGTCGCACCTGTCACAACGAATACAAGCCGTTGACCTGACGGCGTCTGGATCCAGCCCGAAGCTGATCTCGAAAACGGCTCGCAGGAGCCACGGCATTCTTTTGTCTTTTTTTGGAGTGAATCAATGATGACAACCCGACCCGTCGTTCCAGTCCTCGCACTGGGATGCATGCTCGCCGGGAGTGGCGCGGCGTATTCGCAGGATGCGCGGAGCGTGGAAGAAGTGCAGGCAGAAGTCGCGCGCCTCAGGCAACTCCTCGAAAAAGAGGAGCAGGCGCTCGCGGCCAAGACCGCGGGTCAGCCCGCCGGCGCGGCGGCGACTTCGGCCGCGGCCGCCAACGCCGCGCCGTCTGAAGACGACCGCCTCGGCAAAGTCACCGTGCGCGCCCGCAATCGGCTCGAGCCGTTGCAGGATGTACCGCTCTCCATTTCCGTGGTGACCGGCAAAGAGCTCGAGCGGCTCAACGCGTTCGACATCGATTCGATCACCAAGCGCGCGGGCAACGTGTCCTGGAATCAAGGCAACCAGCGCACCAGCAGTCTGTCGATCCGGGGCATCGGTCGGCAGGGGCAGACCGAAGCCCAGGATCCCAGCGTCGGCATCATCGTCGACGGCGTGAACTATGCGTACAACGCGCTCACGTCGAGCTTCGACTTCACGGACGTCGATACGGTCGAAGTGTCGCGCGGTCCGCAAGGGACCTTGCTCGGCAAGAATGCAAGCGTCGGCGTCATCAACATCACGACGAAGCGCCCGTCGTTCAAGCCGAGCGCGGACTACGGAATTACGATCGGGCAGTGGGACACCGTGCAAGGCCGTTTGGCCGGCGGCGGTCCGGTGATTGACGATCTACTCGCCTGGCGCGGCTCGCTCACGGTGAACAAAGGTCGCGGCGACATCGTCAATCGCAACAACGAAGACCTCACGTGGCAAAACAAGGATCGTGTGTCGGGCCGCTTGCAAGCGCTGCTCACGCCATCGGAGAATCTCAGCATCCGGCTCGCTGTCGATCACACACCGCGCGGCGGAGAGACCACCAATGGCCGCACGATCTATCGGCCAACGCCAGCATTTTATTCCGACGGCTCCGCGAACACATCGCTCACCAACGAGGCACGGCTGCAGCGCCGCTGGTTCACCCAGTTTGCGAACTACACCGTCAACGACAACTACCTGTACGGTGGTGGCAGCAACTCGGTGAACTATGACTACCAGCAACCGCTGGTCACGGGCAGCAGCGGTGTGCTTGCCGATGTCGAATGGAAGATCGGCAACGTCGATGTCACTTCGATCTCCGCCTACAAGGGCTATCACTTCGACGCGGTGAACGACGAAGGCACGCCGTACGACGTCTATCGAAACGCTGGCGGTTTCTGGAACGACTATCGCCAGGTCAGCCAGGAGCTGCGTTTGAGCTCCACGATCGGCGACGGCCGGCTGGATTATCAGGCAGGTCTTTACTTCATCAACGTGCACAACAGCGCGGAATACCGGCGCGAGTGGGGCAATGACGCCGGCGCCTGGTTTGCCAGCAACGCACAGTACGGACGACTCGACGTGAATAACAACGGCCGTTACCTGATGCAGAACGCGCTCGACGGCCTCAAGATGGCGTTCAACTCGCCTGCAGGTTTGCAGACGATCGAGAACAAGAGTTACGCGGCGTTCGGCCAGGTGAACTGGCATATCGACGACGCATTTACTGTTACGGTTGGCGCGCGCGGCACCCGTGAAGATCGGCGCAACAAAGCGGCAACTTACGTGAAAGACAGCGGCGCCGCGCCTGAGTTGAATCCGGACAGGGTCAACGGCGTGGATCTCGGTGGCTTCACGAGTGATGCCGCTACTGGCGCACTCGACCTCGTGAACAACTCGCCGGATCGGCTGAGGCTCGCCGACGTGGCGGCGAACAAGTACTTCGGCGCGACGATCGATGCGACGACGCCGGGCTCTGCATACACGAGCCTCACAGCAGCACAACAGCGCCAGGTTGCCGATGCGAAGGCGATTCGTCGGACCGCCATCGGCGTGGTCTTCAACGAACGCGAGGCCGAGCCGTTCAAAGAAACGCAGCCGGCGTTCGTCGTCAGCCCGAGCTATAAGATCAATGAGGATCTGACGAGCTACGTGTCCTGGCAATACGGCGAAAAAGCCGGCATTTCGCAGTTCGTGAACGGTGTGTCGTCACTGGTGCCGGGCGAGAAGACCAGCGCGTTCGAGCTGGGCCTCAAATCCACGCTGCTGAACAACACGCTCACCTTCAACATTGCCGCGTTCTTTGCGGACATCAAGAATTACCAGCAGGGCGTACGGGTCGTCGACGAGTACACCACCGCGAACAACATCGCGGCGGGCATCACGCCGGCGACGGCATACACCACGGCGACAGGCAGCGTGCCGAAAGTGAAGGCGAAGGGCGTCGAGATCGACGGTGTATTTGCAGGCATTCCGCGCACGACGATTCGTTTCTCGGCGGCCTACAACGACGCGTATTACGATGACTTCACGAACTCGGCCCAGCCCAACGAAAACGGCTTCGCCGGCGCGCCGCCGTATCAGGACGTCTCCGGCGAGACGTTACCCGGCGCCTACAAATACGCGCTCAACACGGGCATCGACTATCGGCATCCGGTGCTCGCCAATCTCGAGCTGATCACGAGCTTGAATGCGGCGTATACCAGCAGCTTCAAGTCGGACAACGCGCTGTCCACGTATAGCGTGATTCCCGGCAAGACGATCGTGGACTTCGCGATCGGCGTGGGCCGGGCGGACCAGAACTTCAGCGTGACGCTGCTGGCGAAGAACCTGCTGAATGACAACACGCCGCTCACGGCGACGTGGAACAGCTACACGCCGGCGGTCTCGCGTTGGCTGGGTGTTTCCGTCAACGGTCGTCTGTGATCTCTTCGGCCGTGGCGTCGGCCGTTGCGTCGATTGCCGCATCGGCCGTCGTGTCTGCACCGAGAAGGCCCAGGTGCTTGAGCTGCGTGCGAAGAATGTTCCGGGACGTGCCGAGCAGCTTCGCGGTCTGCACCTGGTTGCCTTCGCAGTAGTCGAAGGCCCGACTGACGATGAGATGTTCGAGCCGCCGGTAGAGGTCTGCCGGCGGCACGGTGAAGAGACGATCGAGTTGGCGGCCGATCGCCTCCAGCGGCGAGCGCAGCTCGTCAGCGGTGGAAGGCAGCATCAATGCGGAAAGGCGCAGATCTTCCGGGCGAATCACGTGATCCGTGGCGATCAGCATCGCCACGTGCACCACGTTCTCGAGCTCGCGGATATTGCCGGGCCAGGCGTAGTGGATCAGCGCATTCCGTGCGCGCGGCGCGAGGCTCGGAATCGGAAGCTGCAGGCGCTCGGCATACATCTGCAGAAAGTGATCGACGAGCGGGAGGATATCGCCGGGGCGTTCGCGCAATGGAGCAAGGCGCACGTCAACCACGTTGAGCCGATAGTACAGGTCGCGCCGAAACGTTCCCGCCTCGACGGCCTGCGACAAATTGACGTTCGTTGCCGCGACGAATCGGATGTCGAGTGGAATCGCCTTGCGCGAGCCGACCGGCACCACTTCGCGCTCCTGCAGAACCCGCAGCAGCTTCACTTGCAGGGATAGCGGAAGGTCGCTGACTTCATCGAGCAGCAGCGTCCCCTTGTTCGCAGCTTCGAACCAGCCGCGACGCGTTTCGGTGGCGCCGGTGAAGGCGCCCGCCTGATGCCCGAACAATTCGGACTCGGCGAGCGTCTGTGTCAACGCGCCGCAGTTCACCGCGACGAATGGGCCCGTGCGCCCGCTGAGCTCGTGAACACAGCGCGCGACCAGCTCTTTGCCGGTTCCCGTCTCGCCTTGAACGAGCACGGTGGCGTCGGTCGGCGCGATGCGCTCGAGCCGGCCGAGCAACGCGCGGGATTCGGGCGATGCGAAGATGACCGCTCGCGCGCCGAGCCACGCCACGGGTTACTCCCGATCCGTGAGCACCGCGACGCGTGAGACGCCCGCTCGCTCGATGTTGGCCATGGCCTTCGCCACCGCGCCATAGGGCACGCGGTCGTCGGCGCGCAGGTGCAACGTCAAGTCGGGCTGGCTGGCTTTCAGTCCCTGAAGCGTTGCGAGAAAGCGGTCCGCTGCGATCTCTTTTTCATCGAGGTAGAGGCGGCTGTCCGCATCGACTGTCACCGTGACGGCCTTTTGCTGATCCGGTGGCGTGGTGGTCACGGTCTTGGGCAGGTTGATGTGCACGGCGTTGGTGAGCGCGGGAATCGTGATGACGAACGACACGAGCAGCACGAGCATCACGTCCACCAGCGGCGTGATGTTGATCTCGCTCAGCACATCGTCGTCGTCGCGGATGGAGGCGGCCATCAGGCAAACTCCCCGGCAGGCTGCGCCGCGCGCTCGAGGTCGCGCGGCCGCGAATCGACCGGGCGGATGCGCTCGACCCGATAGCCCGCACGTTGCGCGAGGTTGACGAAATCGTGCGCGAAGTCATCGAGGTCGGCCGTCACCGACTTCAGGCGACGCACGAAATAGTTGTATGCCAGCACGGCGGGAATCGCGACGGCGATGCCGATGCCGGTTGCGATGAGCGCTTCGCCGATGGGACCGGCAACCACATCGATGGAAGCATTGCCGATGCGGCTGATGTCCTTCATCGCAGTCATGATGCCCCACACCGTGCCGAAGAGACCCACGAACGGCGCGGTGCTGCCCACGGAGCCGAGCACGGCGAGCCCCGCTTCGAGGCCGCGCCGCTCTTTCTGAATGTGCTGACGCAGGTTGCGTTCGAGCAGCTCGTGGCGGTCCCACGCGTGATCGAGATCATGCTCGGAAGGATGCGTCGCTGAGCGCAGCACACCGAAGCCGGAGCTCGCGAGGCGTGCCATCGGCGCATCGATATCCTTGATCTCGGACGCGGCGAGCAGGTTGGGCGAGGCGCCGAACGCTTTCGCAAAGCGTCTGTTGCCGTTGCGCACGCGCAGGTGCTGGACGCCTTTGACGGCGATCAGCCCCCACGTGGCGACTGAAAAAGCGCCGAGGCTCCACAAGGTGAGCTCGACTGCGGGAAACGAGGATGCATCAATCATGTTGGCGACTCACTGATCCAGAAGAAACTCGATGGGGACGGTGGCCCAGCCGTCGATCGGCGTGCCGCCGCGGCGGGAAGGGGTGAACGACCAGCGCTTGACGGTGCGCACGGCCTCGTCGTCCAGCACGCGACGGCCGCTGCTTTGTTTGATCTCGACAGACTCCACTGCGCCACTCGCGAGCACTCGCACGCGAAGCAGAACGGTGCCCTGCCAGCCCTGACGGACAGCCTGTGCGGGATAGTCCGGCGCGGGATTGTTGAGATAACCGGCTCGGCCGATCGGCTCCGTCACCGGCTCTTCCTTCGGTGGCTGTGGTGGCGGCGCAGGCTCGGGCGCGCTGGGTGCGACGGCAACGGGTGGCTGCGTCGATTCGCCGACCGCCGCCGGCAACGGATCGCTTTGCTGAATTTGAGGCAGCACGCGCGTCTGGCGCAGTTGTGGCTTGGGCGGTGGCGGCTTCGGCGGCTCGGGTTTCGGCGGTTCCGGGGGTTTGGGTGGGCGCACGATTTCGACGGCCAGTTGCGAGGCCACGGGCTTCGGCGGACGCCGTTCTGTGTGCTCGACGATCCACACGATAGCGCCATGTAATGCGAGTGCCGCCACTGCAAGCACGGCCACATTCCAACCCTTGATGTGCGGCGGTTGCGGGGTGGTGGATTGAAGCTTGGTGCCGGAAATCGGCACGTCGGCCCAGGGCTGCAACGCGACGACACGTTGAGGTCCCGGCTTGCGCAACCGTGTTCGCCGCACCGGCCCCGTCGTGGAGTACGCGAGTGCGCGTTGGCTCATGACGAATACAACTCCTGCATCAGCCGCAACACGCAGCCACAACGGATAGAGCAAAAGCCGCGCCAGTTGCGTGGAACTTTTCTGTGACCGGTCAACTGCTTGATCTGCCGCATTTCGCGCGTTCGACTGGCACAGCGAGTTGCTCGGCAGGTGTGTGTTACGGAGCAGGGCGCTTCGTCAGCTGCTTCGTTTCGGTCACCACCTCGCGGCCTGAGCACGTTCAGTCATATACCGATGCAAAAACGGTTTGGCTGCGGGCCAATGCATCTGCAAGACTCCGGGGCTGCCGCGAAACACCTGACTCGGAGTGGGCTGCGCATGTCACGCAAGACCTCGAAAGACTTCCATCCCGAAGTGCTGAAGCTGTTCGACAAGTACGTTCACGGCGGGATCCCGCGGCGCGAGTTCCTGAAGTCGGCTTCGCAGTACGCGGTTGCGGGAATGACTGCAGAGGCGCTGCTCACTGCGCTCGCTCCCAGCTTCGCTGAAGCGCAGCAGGTGCCGCCGACCGATGCACGCATCAAGGCATCCTATGAAGAGTTTTCGTCGCCTGAAGGCTACGGCAAGGGACGGGGCTATCTGGTGAAGCCGGCCAAGGCCTCGGGGAAGCTGCCGGTCGTGCTGGTGGTGCACGAGAATCGCGGGCTGAATCCGCACATCGAAGATATCGCCCGCCGCCTCGCACTCGACAATTTCGTTGCGTTCGCACCGGACGCGCTGTTCCCCCTCGGCGGCTATCCGGGCGATGAAGACAAGGCGCGCGAAGTCTTTCCGAAGCTGGACCAGGCGAAGACGCGCAACGACTTTCTCGCCGCCGTCGACTTTCTGAAGACGCTGCCGGACGGCAATGGAAAGGTGGGGGCCGTCGGGTTCTGTTATGGCGGCGGCATCGCGAATTTTCTGGCGACACACGTACCGGATCTCGGTGGGGCGGTGCCGTTCTACGGCGCGCAGCCCCCGGCGGAGGATGTGGCGAAGATCAAGGCGCCGTTGCTGATTCAATATGCGGGAGCGGACGATCGCATCAACGCAGGTTGGCCCGCGTATGAGACCGCGTTGAAAGCGGCGCATGTGAAGTACGAGGCGTTTGTTTATCCCGGCGTGCAGCACGGCTTCAATAACGATACGACGCCGCGGTATGACGCGGAGGCGGCGAAGCTGGCGTGGAAGCGGACGGTGGAGTTTTTCAATAGGAATTTGCGGAAGGCTTGAAGAGCTCAGAGGCCCTCAATCGCCGGGCGGCTAGGAGGGCGTTCGGGTGAGTCGCGGCTGATGCCACCGACTCGGCCGCCTCACTGGCTTCACCGACTTCACCGACGTCACCGCCTTCGCCGAGCCACCGATTCGACTGACGTCGGCGAGTTTCGAACAGCGCAGTGCCCTAGCTCGGTGGCAGGACCGTTTGTCCCCTTCGGTCCGCTTCTTGCTCTAGCAACTCCGCGGGAGCTGTGAGGCAGCTTCCTTGAGCAGAGGGGAAACACATGAAGAGGCTCGTAGGTTCTGCGCAGCGTCCTGCTGTGCTGTGCTTGGCTATTGCCCTGATTTTGATGCTGGGCGCGAGTCCCGGACATGCGCAGACCGCCGCGGCAGCATTGCGCGGCAAGGCACCACCGAATACGGAAGTCGTGGTGCGCAATATCGCCACCGGTCTCACGCGCCGGACCACATCCGGTGCTGATGGAATCTACAGCCTGGTCGGATTGCCACCAGGCACTTACACCGTAAAGGCCGGATCGAGTGCAGAAAGCACGGCCATTCTGACGGTCGCCTCGACCACGACACTCGATCTGGACGCGGGCGCTGCGGCCGCCGAGTTACCGGAAGGCCAGGTGCAATCGGTTACGGTGACGGGCCGACGTCTGCCGGAAGTGCGCACCTCAGAAGTGGCCACGACCATCGCGCCGATTCAGATCGAGACGCTGCCGCAGATCACCCGAAATTTCCTGGAGTTCGCCGATACGGTACCGGGCCTCGCGTTCAGCGTGGATGCGGGCGGCAACACCTCGCTGCGCGGTGGCGCGCAGAGCACGAGCTCCGTGAACGTCTACGTCGACGGCGTCGGCCAGAAAAACTATGTGAAGGAAGGCGGTGTCAGCGGGCAGTTCTTCAGCCAGGGCAACCCGTTTCCGCAGCTGGCGATCGGTGAATACAAGGTCATCACGTCGAACTACAAGGCGGAATACGACCAGATTTCCAGCGCGGCCGTGACGGCGGAGACCCGCTCGGGCACGAACGAGTTCGAGTCCCAGGGCGTCGTCAGTTACACGGCCGACAACTTCCGCGCGCGCACGCCTTCCGAGGCCGAGGCGAACAGGAAGACGCCGTCCGAAGATAAGGAGTTCGGCCTCTCGTTCGGCGGTCCGATCATGCAGGATGTCATGCACTTCTTCGTCACGTACGAAGGCAAGCGCTTCAACACGCCGATCGCCGTGACAGCGGGCGGGGGCCCGCCGAATGTCGCCAGCCTGCTGCCGCCCGATGTCGCCGCACAGCTCGGACCGGCGGAGCTGCCGTTCGATGAAGATCTGTTCTTCGGCAAGCTCGATTGGGAAGCGACCGAAAGCGATCGGTTCGTATTGGCGGCGAAGGTCCGTCGCGAAACACAGGCGCTGAACATCGGTGTGGCGCAAGCGGAATCACACAGCATCGAGACGAAGAACAATGACACTCGCGTCGACCTGCGCTGGCAGCGCACGGCGGATCGCTGGTTCAACGAGCTGCTGTTCACTTACGAAGACACGTTCAACTCGCCGACGCCGCTGAACTTCGGCAATGGCGCTGTCTACACCTACCAGCCGCAGCAGGACGCGGCGATCCTCAACACGGGTCCGTCGAGTCCGCTCTCGGCTCAGCACAAGGGGCAGAAAGGTCCCGGTGTGCAGAACGACCTCACGTTCAAGAACCTGGCTTGGCACGGCGATCACACGGTGAAGACGGGCATCAAGCTCAAGAAAGTGAAGCTCTCCGCGCAGGACGCGGAAGACATCAACCCGCAGTTCTTCTACGACGTGGATCAGTCCGGTACGGCGACGATTCCCTACAAGGTGTTGTTCACCACGCCGGTGGCCGGGCTCAGCCCGGCTGCGGAGTCGGACAATACGCAGCTCGGTCTCTACATCCAGGACGATTGGGCGCCGACGGACAAGCTTATCCTGAATCTGGGCGTTCGCTGGGATTACGAGCGCACGCCGAGTTACCTGAACCACGTGACGCCCGCGAATGTCGTCGCAGCGCTGAACAGCCAGGATCCCACGGGACCGGCGGGCCAAAGCTATGCGCAATCGCTGGCTCTGGGGGGTGTTGACCTGAACGACTACATCAGCACGGGCAACAACCGCAGCCCCGTCAAGGACGAGTGGCAGCCGCGCATCGGCCTTTCCTACGATCTGAACGCAGATCAGGCGCACGTCATCTTCGCGGGCGCGGGCCGTTCTTATGACCGCGATCTCTTCGATTACCTGCAGCTCGAGGAAACCAAGGCGGCGCTGCCGGTCAACACGATCTTCTTCAACGTAGCCGAGCGGCCGTGCACACCGTCGCCCACCTGTATCCCCTTCGATCCGGTGTATTTCAATGGTCTCGATACCCTGCACGGGCTCATCGCGGGCACCAACACCGGGCAGGAAGTGAACATGATCAACAATCGGCTGAAGGTGCCGTACTCGGACCAGTTCAGCCTGGGCATGCGCAATCGGCTCGGCGACTGGAATACGAGCGCGGCGGTTGCCCGCATCCTGAGCCATGACGGATTTGTCTTTACGCTCGGCAATCGCCGCGCCGACGGCACGTTCTTCGCGAACGGCAACCAGCCCTTCGGCAATCCGATACCCGGTTTTGGCGCGCTCATCCTCGGGAACAACGGCGTCGAGACGCGCACGACCCAGTTGCTGCTGTCGGTGGACAAGCCGTTCAGCGAGGCCTCGCGCTGGGGTACGACGATGGCGTACACCTATACCAGTGCGAAACACAATCGTGACATCAACGAGCACTATGGATTCGACGAAGCTACGATCGGGGACTATCCGTTCATCCTCTCGAATGCGGCACCTCGTCATCGTTTCGTCGCCACCGGCACTCTGCGCGGGCCGTGGGGACTCACGTTCGCCGGCAAGTTGACGCTCGCGACGCCCACCCCGAAGAATGACGTGGCGTGTTATCTCGCGGCCGGCCAGTTCTTTCCCACCGGCAGCAGCTGTACGCCCACCGCGGGCACTCCACGGGATACGCTGGGCTACAAGTCCGTCGACGTGCAGACCACGAAGAACTTCGAATTCGGCGAGCGCTCGTCGATGTATGTGCGCTTTGACGTGCTGAACGCGTTCAACTCGTCGAATTACACCGATTACCTCATGTCGTGGGGCCAGAACGGCGTGCGCAATCCCGATCCGGTGAAATACAACCAGATCGGTAACATCACGGGCGTGCCGCGGACGTTCAAGGCGTCGATCGGCATGAAGTTCTGACCGCTGGACCGCAGCGCGACTGACGCATACGCTTCGCCCCGGAAGTCTAAACAGGGGGATTCCGAATGCGTCGTACGCGCACGTTTGCCAGGATGGGTTTGAGCGGAACTTTCGGCGGCGGGCGGGCGCTGCTGGCGGCAGTCATGGTGGCAGCTTGCGCGGTGACATTCGCGCAAACCGCGCCCACCGCCACGGCAGCGGGATGGATCGACATCACCGCGCCCATCGACCCGAAGACGACGCCCGTGTATCCGGGCGATGCGCCGATCCGCTTCGAGTTCCTGCAACACATGGAGAAGGGCGGCAAGCTCACGCTCTCCTCGTTTGCGCTCGGCGCGCATACGGCGACTCATGTCGATGCGCCCATGCATTTCATCAAGGGCGGCCAGACGCTCGATCAGATCCCCCTCGATCGGTTCGTCGGGCCGGTGCGCGTGATCGACTGTTCGGCCGACGCCACGGCGATCGACGCGGCGGAGCTCAACCGCCACCCCTGGAAGGGCGCCAAGCGTGTGTTCTTTCGAACGCGCAACAGCCGCAACGGCTGGATGACCGACCCGACGTTCCACAAGGATTTCACCTACGTTGCGCCGGACGCGGCGCAGTTGCTCGCGGATGCGGGAGTCGAGTTGGTGGGTATCGACTACATCTCGATGGAGCAGTTCGGTGCCCCGGAACCGCGGACTCACCGCATCCTGCTGGGCAAGAACATTCCGATCATCGAAGGGCTGCAGCTGCAGGACGTCAAGGCCGGCGACTACGAGCTCATGCTGTTGCCGATGCGCGTGATCGGCCACGAAGCCGCGTCCGCGCGGGCGTTGCTCAAAGCCCACTGAGCGCTCCCTCGTGAGTCTCGGGCGCGCCGGGATGCTTCGTCCCGGTGCGCCAGTTGCCTCGTTCCCGATGCAACTTCGGCTCTCATCGCATGGCCGACGAATTTTCACCTGAGCGGGTCGGCCTCAACCAATCTGTGCGGCTTCCGGCAAACTAACCTGCGGATTTGCCGAAGAATGCGCCGCTCGCGGCGCGCGCTCGCTGACCCATCAAAACTCGTCCCGCCCCGCCGGCGCAGTCGACCAGTGCCGGCATACGCGCGAACTGGCATGGATGCTGCTTTGGGCACCGTACGGGAAGTTGTAGGGCAGGCGAGACAATTCATGGCTACTTCAGTTGCGAAGCCGACCGGTTGCATCCGGCAGGCATTGACGAATGCCATAGCGACGAGACTCTTCACTGCCAGAGCAATTGCTCTGGCCAGCGCCGCGGTGAGCTCGATGCTCTGCTCCGCGGCAGCACTCGCGCAGGACGCGGATGACGACGCGGGCATGGATGAAGTGCATGTCACCGGCTCGCGTGTCGCGCGCAGCGCGTCGCAGACACCGACGCCGGTCACGACCATCGGCCAGGACCAGATACGGGCGCAAAGCCCGCAAAACATAGCGGATTTCGTGAATACGCTGCCGTCCGTGCGCGGCAGCTCGACAGCGACAAATTCTGCTGGCGCGCTCAGCAACGGGCTTGCGGGCATCAGCGCACTCAACCTGCGCGCGCTCGGCACCGGCCGCACGCTCGTCCTGTTCGACGGACAACGCTCAGTCGTTTCGGCGGCGAGCGGTCAGGTCGACACGAATACCTTTCCGCAGTCGCTGGTCGAGCGCATCGAAGTCGCGACCGGTGGCGCATCTTCGGCCTATGGCTCGGACGCCATCGGCGGCGTGGTCAACTTCATCCTCAACAAGGAATACACAGGCTTCGAGACCACGCTGGATGGTGGCAAGACCACGTATGGTGATGCGGACAACTGGAAATACACCCTCACCGGCGGCATGCCGTTCGCAGATGGCCGTGCGCACGTGCTGTTCAGCGGAGAAGTGAGTCGGCTGAAAGGCATCGTTGGCGAGGTACGCGACTGGAACAAAAGCGGCTACTTCGCCATGCGCAACCCGGACGTTTCCGCGGGTGCGCCGTTCTACATCGTAGGGTCGAACATCGGCATCTCCACGTACTCGCCGGGCGGTCTCATCACCGCGGGGCCGCTGAAGGGCAAGTATTTCGGCGCGGGCGGCAGCGTCGGCACGCTCAACTACGGCGCCGTTTCGGGACAGTGGATGCAGGGTGGCGACTGGCAATACACGACTTCTGGCATGCTCGGCAGCAACTCGCTGCAATCGGACGACAAGCGTCAGAGTTATTTCACGCGCGCCAGTTTCGAACTGACGCCCGGTGTCGAGCTGTTCGGGCAGGCGTCGTATGCGCGTTACGAAGGCCTGAGCTTCTACATCAATCCGACGACGACGGGCATCGTCATCAGCAAGGCGAACCCGTTCCTGCCCGCATCGATCGTGCAGGCCATGACCGATGCCGGCCCCAGTGTCACCACGTTCACGATGGGCACGAGCAACGCGGACATGCCTCCTTCCGGAAGTGCCAATGAGCGCGGCACGCAGCGCTACGTAGCGGGTGCGAAGGGCGCGCTCACGATGTTCGGCAAGGAGTTTTCGTGGGACGGCTATTATCAGCAAGGCATCACGAACGTCCGTGAGCAATTGACGCCCACCTATAACGTCGCACGCCTGACGCTCGCGACGGATGCGGTCATCAATCCCGCGAACGGGCAGATCGTCTGTCGCTCGACGCTTGCGAATCCCAGTAATGGTTGCGTGCCGTTGAACCGCTTCGGCGTCGGCGTCGCGAGCCAGGAAGCGCTCGACTATGTGCTGGGCGAGCCGCTGCGCACTCAGCAATTCAAGCAGGGTGTCGCGGCAGTCAACTTTACGACGAACGCGTTCGAGGGCTGGGCCGGACCAATCTCGCTCGCCTTCGGTGCGGAGCGTCGCAAGGAACAGGTGGCGGGCGAAGTAGATCCGCAGTTCGAAAGCGGCTGGAAATACGGCAATTATCGAGTGACTCGCGGCGACTACAACGTGGCCGAAGCGTACGTCGAGACAGTCGTTCCGCTGGTCAGGACACTGAACTTCAACGGCGCGTATCGCTACACCGACTACAGCACCTCTGGCGGCGTGAACACCTGGAAGGGTGGCGTCACGTGGCAGCCGATCGAAGACGTTCTGTTCCGAGCTTCGAAGTCGCGCGACATTCGCGCACCGAACCTCAGTGAGCTGTACGACGCAGGCACCGCTCGCACGAACAACGTGGTGATCAACGGCCAGTCCGTATCGTTCGTGCAGAACCTTCAGGGTAATGTGAATGCGCTTCCTGAAGAGGCGGACACCTGGGGCGCTGGCGTTGTCCTTCGGCCGCGCTTCGCGCCGGGCCTGAGTCTTTCGGCCGATTACTACCAGATCGAGATCGACGGGGTGATCAGCTTCGTGGCCGCGCAGGACGTCGCGAGCTATTGCTACCAGTTCAGCGTGCAGAAATACTGCAACCAGCTCAAGTTCAGCTCGACGGGTGTACTGCAGACCATCGATCTGTTCTACGACAATCTCAACAGCATGCGGGCCAAGGGTCTGGACCTCGAGGCCTCGTACACGCAGCCCGTTGCCGATTTGTTCGGCGCCGGATCGGGCATGCTGTCGTTCACGGCCCTCGCCACGCACTACCTGCAGAACGTGACTGACGATGGAGTCACGGCCATTGACCAGGCGGGCTCCAATATCGGTAGCACGCCAGACTGGGTGTATCGACTCACCGCATCGTATTCACTCGAGCCCTGGACGTTCTTCGCGGCTGCGCGCGGCGTGAGCGCGGGTGTGATCAGCAATGCCTACACGGAATGCACGAGCAATTGTCCGACGCTCGCTGCGCCTTATTTCACGGTGAACGACAACCATATCGCAGGCACGACGTACGTGGATTTTTCGGTGACGCGCACATTCGATGTGGCCACGACGATGAAGACCGAGGCGTTCATCTCCGTGCAGAACCTGTTCGACACCGATCCGGTGCTCGCGGCCAATCCGGCGAATCTCGGGGCGGAGAACACGCCGGGCTATCCGCAGACCAATCGCAATCTCTACGACACTCTGGGGCGGACCTTCAGGCTGGGCGTGCGGCTGGACTGGTAGCACTCTGTGCCGATTCAATATTCGCGGAGCGCACGTGTGGCGCGGGTCTGCCTTGCAGCCCTGATTCTTGCGCACGGGGTGCAGACCGCTCAGGCGGCCGCAGCGGGGCCGGCCGGAACGGCGGCCAGCACTGCGACGAGCACTGCAGCCGCCATGGCCGCGAAGACCTCCGGACTGGTCCGCGCAGACGGATTCATCCCGTTTTATTGGGATGCCGCGCGCGGCCGCGTTCTCCTCGAGCTTTCGCTGTTCGACCAGGACGTTCTCTACTACGTCTCCGCCGCTTCGGGCGCGGGCTCGGTCGAGATGCCGCTCGACCGCGGCATCCTCAATAGCAGCGTCATCCATTTTCAGCGCGCCGGGCCAAAGGTGCTCGTCGTCCAGCAGAACCTGAAGTTTCGGGCCGTAAACGGAGGCGACGCGCGGGCGAAGAACGTCAGGGACTCGTTCGCCGCGTCAGTACTCGCCTCGCTGCCAGTGGAGGCCGATGCGGGTGGAGACGTGCTGGTCGATGCCACGTCTCTCTTCCTGCGTGACGCGGCTGACATCGCGGGCGACCTTGTCCGCCTGAAACAGGGCAAGTTCAAGTTCGACGCAGAGCGCAGTGGGTTCTACCCGGCGCGTATGCACGCGTTTCCGGACAACACCGAAATCGAGACGGTCGCGACGTTCGGCGTGGAAGATCCGGGTGTCGTCGTGCGGAACATCGTGCCGGATGCGCGCTACATGACGATGCGCGTCCATCATTCATTCCTGCGCGCGCCGTCGGGCTACACGCCGCGCGCTGCCGATCCGCGCATTGGCGTCAGCAGCCTAGGCTTTCAGGACTATGCGAAGCCCGTGAACGAGCGCGTCGACACGGAATGGGTCACACGCTGGCGGCTGGAGAAGACCGATCCGACCGCGGCTGTCAGCGAGCCGAAAAAGCCGATCGTTTTCTATCTCGACCCCGCGATTCCGGAGCCGATTCGCAGCGCGATGCGTGACGGCGCGCTGTGGTGGAATCGGGCGTTCGAGGCGGCGGGTTTCCGGAACGCCGTGCAGGTGAAAGATCCGACGCCGGACATGGATCCGATGGATATCCGCTACGCGTGGGTGTTGTGGATCGATCGCGACGAGCGCGGGTTCTCGAGCGGCGGAACCTATATCGACCCGCGCACCGGTGAGATCCTGGGCTCGAAGACGCGCATGGATTCTCATCGGGTGCGGACGATCGCGAACTATTGGGAAACCTATGTTCCGGATCACGACAGCGAGGCGTTGCCGGCCGCAGAGCGGGACATCGTCCTCCGGCGCCAGACGTTGCTCACCGCGCACGAGCTGGGACACGCGCTCGGTTTCGGCCACAACTTCGCGTCGAGCGTGAATGATCGCGCTTCCGTCATGGAATACCCGACACCGCGGGTGCGCGTGGTCGACGGCAAGCTGGATCTGAGCGAAGCGTTTCAGTCCGCGGTCGGCGCATACGATCTGTTCATGGCGCGGTATGCATACACGCCACTCGAAGCTGCGCGCGAGAGACAGGGCCTCGACACTATCCTCGCGGAAATGCGCGCGCAGAAGATTCTCTACGTACCGAGCACCGACCCGCGCTGGACGTGGTATGACGACCGCGCGACGCCGGTCGACGCTCTGCGCGAGACGTTCGCGGCACGCAAGGTCATCCTCAATCAATACGGTGAGCGCGTCCTGAACGCCGGCGAGCCGCTCGGTGAGCTGCGCGACGCGCGCCTCTGGATGGCCTACCTGCATCATCGCTGGGCAATCGAATCGGGATTGAGCTACGTTGGCGGGATGTTTCACGGTGTCGTCGTGAAGGGCGAGCGTTTGCCGGCAACACAGATCGTGCCGCCCGAGACTCAGCGCGGCGTGCTGGGATTGTTGATGCAGGCCATCGAGCCATCCGAGCTGTTCTTGCCGGAATCCTTGCTCGAGCAGCTCGCGCCGGATCCTGGCAAGAACCTGGAAGACCTGTCTGAGGACTACGCCTTCGATCAACTGCGCGCGGCGCGCATCCTGTCGGCGCTGGTGCTCGAGCCGCTGCTGGATCCGGAGCGCGCCGAACGGCTCGTGGCGTTCGCAGATCGGAATGCGCAGATGCCCGGCCTGCCGGAAGTCATCGACGCTGTGATGGCGCACACGTGGAACGCGGCTCGCGATAGCGAAGCACGATATCGATCGCTCCGTCGCGTCACACAGGGCGTGGCGCTTGACGCAATGATGATTCTGGGCGGCGCCCCCAAAACGACGCCCGATGTTCGCAGTTACGTGCTCGACCGGCTCACGCTGCTCGGGCAGGATCTCGCCCAGCGCAAGGATCGCGATCCCATGACCCAGGCTCACTATCGCCAGGCCGCGCGCGACATCGCGCGTTACCTCGAGAATCCCGCGGCGAACGCGCCCGGATCCGCGTCGGTGCCCTGGGGCGATCGACCGCGATCGCGTTTCCCGTCACCCCCTGGCCCGCCGCTGTAAGTGAAAGACAAGACCATGCTCAATCGAATCCAAGCTCTTCGGCCTCTGTTCGCAACCGTTCTCGTGACTGCCTTGGCGACAGGCGCCACCGCGCAGGCGGCCAGCACCGGCGCGCTCAAAACGCAGGCCGTGGCCGGCGTGACGTCGCGCGCCAAGCTCGCCCAGGTGATCAACGATTCGCTGTTCAGTTTCAGCGAGCTCGGCTTCCAGGAGATGGAGACCCAGCGCTATCTCGGCGAGCTGCTCGACAAGAACGGCTTCACGATCGAGAAAGGCACGGCAGGCATGCCATCCGGCTGGATGGCGCGATGGAGCAACGGCACCGGTGGCCCGACCATCGCGCTCGGCTCCGACGTGGACTGCATCCCGAAGGCGTCGCAGAAGCCGGGCATTCCCTGGCATGAGCCGATGATCGAGGGCGCGCCGGGTCATGGCGAAGGCCACAATTCGGGTCAGGCGGTGAACATCGTCGCCGCGCTCACCGTGCAGGAGCTGATGAAGAAGAACAATATCGCCGGCACGCTCGTGATCTGGCCGGGAATCGCGGAAGAGCTGCTCGCGGGCAAGGCGTTTTTCGTGCGCGATGGCGCGTTCAAGGGCGTCGACGCGGTGCTGTTCACACACGTGGCGAACAATCTCGCGACTTCGTGGGGATATTCCGGCGGCACCGGGCTGGTTTCCGTCGAGTACACCTTTCTCGGCGAGAGTGCGCATTCCGCCGGTGCGCCGTGGCGCGGGCGAAGCGCGCTGGATGGGGTGGAGCTGATGACCCTCGGCTGGGAAATGCGCCGTGAGCACCTGCGACCGGAGCAGCGCTCGCACTTCGTGATTCGCGATGGCGGCGACCAGCCGAACGTCGTGCCGTCGCGCGCGTCCGTGTGGTTCTATTTCCGCGAGCAGACCTTCGAGAACATCGCCAAGAACTTCGCCATCGGTAACAAGATTGCCGATGCCGCCGCGATGATGAGCGACACGACCGTCAGCCGTCGCATGCTCGGCAGCGCTGCGCCCCAGAACTTCAATCGCCCGTTGGCCGAAGCGGCATACAAGAACATCAAGGTGATCGGCCTGCCGCAGTGGACGGAGGACGAGCAGAAGTTTGCCAAGGCCGTGCAAAAGAACATCGGCGCGAAGGAAGAAGGCCTGTCGACCAAGCTCGACGAGCTCGAAGGCCCGCCGAAGGAGCCGAAGAGCGGCGGCTCCGATGACATCGGCGACGTGTCCTGGAACGTGCCGACCATCACCGTGCGCTATCCCGCGAATATCCCGAACCTGCCGGGCCACAACTGGGCGAATGGCATTGCCATGGCGACGCCGATCGCGCACAAGGGCGTCGTGGCCGGCTCGAAGGTGATCGCGATGACGGTGCTGGACCTGCTGACCGACAAGGCGTTGCTGCCGAAGGTGAAGGACTACTTCGCGACCGTGACGACCAAGGATCAGAAATACGTGCCGATGCTTTCTGCAACGGACAAGCCGCCTGTCGAGCTGAACCGCGAAACGATGGCGCGCTACAAGGATGAGCTGAAGAAGTATTACTACGACCCCGGCAAATACGACACGTACCTCGAGCAGCTGGGGATTCCGTTCCCGACGCTCGAGAAGCCGGCGGGGAAATAGTCCAACCAGAATGACGTGGCGCTTGGTGCGATGGTCGGCTGACTTCCGAGGCGGCGGCTCCAGTCCGCTTCGGCGTCAACCGGCTCGTTCAGTCCGGCGGTGTTGGACGATGCGAGATTTTTGGCTTGTGAGGTTGGGCGTGGCGCGGAGCTCATGGCAGTCGGAGCGTTTCCCCGGAGCGACGGCTATTGATTACGCGCCTCGTCTTCGAAAACTTGCTCCAGCCGCTGCGCATCGAGCAATCGCACGGACCACTGCCTGAGCTGATCGCTCGAGGCTTCCATCAGCCGTTGACGCGTTCCGGCGGGCAGCCGCCGGAAGCGGGCGCGCAGCAGGCGTAACAACATCTCGACTTCGCCTTTGTGCAGGCCCTTTTCGAGGCCTTCGCGACGCCCTTCTCGACGCCCCTCCATCCTTCCCTCGCGAAGTCCTTCGCGCCGCCAATCGGCTTTCCACTTCTTGATCGTTTCGGACAACATGCTGTAAGTCTCCTCGAGATCTTCGATCGATCTGCTGGGCGTGCCTCGAACTCGAGGCAGTATAACTTCGCTGATCCACACAGAGAATGCGCGCCGCAGCTCTGCGTGCTGTGGGCCGCGGAGCAACTCGCGGAGCGAGCCGACAATCGTACGAAGCTCCTGTTCCGTCTTGCTGTTCTCGATCTGGAATAACACTGCTGCAAGATTTTTAGACGAGCCGCGCTCATTCGTACGAACACGGCGTTCGTCGATCAACAGATAACGCACGTGCGGTCGATAGTGCTCGAGCGGCCAGGAACCGCGTTCGATCAACGACGCGAGATCTCGCGGCGCGCGCCACACGCGCTCACCGTTGTACAACACGATCGGCAACACCTCTGGCACTCGATCTTTCCCGGCAAGCTGTTGAGCCCGAATCAGATCCTGGTACAGGTGCCCAACGTAGGTGTGAACTCGCACGGCCATGAAGCGCTCGATCGTCGACTGGAATTCCAGCACCAGATACAGGTAGACGCATTCGGCTCTGTGGCGCACGCGCCAGACGAGGTCGTTCGATCGCGCGCGCAGCGTGTCGCTCACGGAGTCGGCGCTCACTTTCTCGAGTGAGTCGTAATCGAGGCCCCACTGCTTATCCTTGCAGACAAAGCCCTCCAGCAGATCGCGCACCATTCGCGGGTGCGAGAACAGGAGCTTGTAGGTGCGGTCGTGATGAGCCATTGCGCGCTTCGGAGATGCCGGAGGTCGGCGGTTGCCGGGGGTGCGCAGGGTAGGGATTACGGTGGGCGAGGGCGCCTGCGATGCCTGTTGGTTTTGTGTAGAAATGCGCGGTGTTGAGTCTCGCGCGTGCACCGCCTCATAGGATTGATCCACGGAAGCCCTCAATCGCCGGGCGGCTAAGAGGGCATTTCGCAAGGGGCCGTGACACTGCGTGAGTGCGCTGTCAGACGCGTCTGGAAAATTAGAACTGCATTCTCCGACGCGCCGCCTCGCATCCCCACCGAACTGGCGATTTCTTCGAAGGGCCAGTTCCCTTTACCCCCGCATACGCTTTACTCTTCGCACTCTTCCTCCCGAATTGCAGCGAACGGTCTCGCTGCCGCCAGCACGAGCTGGCAGGTCCCAGGTACGGCAGCCTCGGGAAGGATGCTGCCGCTTTACCGCGAGGACCGAGCCTGTGACCGACAAGCATGTTGATGCGCACTCGATATGGAAGTCGCTCGTTGAGCTGCCAGTAAAACTGTGGGGCTTCTGCGAGCCAGCGCTCGCAGTGCTCATGCCTCCGAGGTTCTTTATGCCGCAGGTCGCGTGCCAAGAGCCGCAGCGGCATCGATCGGAGTGGGAGCTATCCGAGTCACCACCTCCGGTGCTACCGCATCGACTCCACTCCGAGCGCGACCCGCGCAGTGGGCGCGACCACATTGAGATCGCAGCTCATCGCGATAAGCTTCGAGCTTCCGTTCTGGAGAGAGTCCCGCCCGAATGCCGCGAAATCTATCTGTTGTATTACGAGAGCGAGCTCGACATTTCCCAGATCGCCGCGCAGCTGATCGTCAGCGAAGAGCACGTCAAAGACGTGCTCGCGAAGGCCAATATTGCAGTTGCGCGCGGACCGGCAGACCCGACGGCGCCGCCCTCCAGCGAGCCGAATCGATGATGTCCGCGGAAGAGCGCGAGCGCATCGCGGCTCGCTGGCTCATCGACATGGACGACACTGCTTTCACGGACCAGCAACTCGTTGACCTCCGACGCTGGCTGCGGGAAAGCGACGAGAACTGCGACACCTATCTGCGGCTGCTGCGCTCGATGCGACGGACGCTGCTGTTGCGGCGAAACGAGCTTCCGCTGATGCACGGCACGCGGCGCACGCCTGCGAATCGCGCCGAGCCCCGCTCTTCGGATGATGTGCCGCCGCCGCCGGACGCCAAGTGGGTGATTCCCGTCGCGCGCGTCAGCCAGCGGTTGGGCGAGGTGGTCCGCGAGTTGCGCCAGGCGAAAGGCTGGTCGCAGGAAACGCTGGCCGCCGAAGCGCAGATCGCGCGCACCTATCTGGGCCGGCTGGAGAAGGGGTTGCCGTCACCGACAGTCACGGTACTCGTGAAGATTTCGCGAGCGCTGGACGTGCCGGCGTCGGTGCTGATGAGGGAGATGGAGGAGAAGGAGGAATAACGCGACTGCAGCGTCGCCGAGCTGAGTCGAGCCGGCACGAGCAGACAGAGCCGTGTCGAGCCGTATCGAGCCGAGGCGGTCCGTGGCGCGCCGTGCCGTGCCGAGCCGAGCCGAGCGATTCGAACCGTGCTCCCCGTGCCGAGCGAACGGTGCCGCGCCGTGCCGTGTCGGGTCCCGCCGCGCAGGGTAGCGCCGCGCTGCGTCGCGCAGCATCGGCACCGCATCAGAGCAGCTCGGCCTGAGCACATTGCGAGACCCCGTGCAGGACACACAACACGCCCGCATCGGCGAGCTTCTTGCATACAATGCCTTCAATGAACGCCGTTGCACGTCCGCTGACCCAGAACGCCGACATCCGCTACCTCGGCAAGCTCCTCGGCGATGTCATCCGGGCCTACGGCGGGGACCGGCTCTTCGGGCAGATCGAAAGCATTCGTGCTGCCTCGGTCGACCGCCACCGCGGCATCGCGGACTCCGGCGCGATGGATCGGGGGCTCGAAGCGCTCGGCCTGGACGACACCGTCGCATTCGTCCGTGCCTTCATGCTGTTCTCGATGCTCGCGAACCTCGCGGAGGACCGGCAGGGCGGGCTCAACGAATCCGGCGAAGACGTGGCGACGGCCTTGCAGCGCCTCAATGGCAAAGGCATCGGCACTGAGAAGGCGGCGGAGCTGCTCGATCACGCGCTGATCGTGCCCGTGCTCACTGCGCATCCGACCGAAGTCATGCGCAAGAGCATGATCGATCATCGCAACCGCATTGCCGAGCTCATGCGCCACCGCGATCTCGGACGCAGCGAGACACCGAACGGCGATGCTGTCGAACAGGCGATTCTCCGGCAGATTTCGCTGCTCTGGCAGACGCGCCCGTTGCGGCGTGAACGGCTGTACGTCGCCGACGAGGTGCAGATCGCGCTCACCTACCTGCGCGACGTGTTCCTGCCCGTGCTGCCGCTTCTGTACGCACGCTGGGAACGTTCGCTGCCGCATCGTCCGAAGAGCTTTCTGCGGCTCGGCAGTTGGATCGGCGGCGATCGCGATGGCAATCCCAACGTCAACGCCGAATCGCTGACGCTCGCGCTCGGCCATGCCTCGCGGGCCGCGCTCGAAAGCTATCTCGATCAACTGCACGCGCTCGGCGCCGAGCTGTCGATTTCGACGGAGCTCGTGCATCCCACCGACGCCGTGACGAAGCTCGCCGATGCCAGCGGCGACACGCACGCCGCTCGTGCGGATGAGCCTTATCGTCGCGCGCTCACAGGCTGCTACGCGCGCCTCGCCGCGACCTACGAAAGTTTTGCCGGGCATGCGCCTCCGCGGCATGCCAGCGTTCCCGGCCGTCCCTATGCGAGTCCCGACGAGCTGCGCACCGACCTGGTCGCGATCGCGCATTCCCTGGCCCAAAGTGGTGCAGGGCTGCTCGCCACCGGCGGTGCGTTGGGAAGGCTGATCCGCGCGGTCGAGAGCTGCGGGTTTCATCTCGCCACGCTCGATCTGCGGCAGAACTCGGACGTGCACGGGCGTGTGGTCGCCGAGCTTTTGAAGGTCGCCAACGTCGAGACGGACTATCTGAGCCTCGATGAAGACGCGCGCATCGCGCTGCTGAGAAACGAGTTGGCGAGCCTGCGCCCGCTCGCGAGCCCCTTTGCTCCGTATTCCGACGAGACCCGTTCGGAGCTGGCCATTGCGCGAGCCGCTGCCGCGGCGCATGGCCGCTACGGCAGCCCGTCCATCACCACGTACATCATTTCGAAGTGCGAAAGCGTTTCGGACCTGCTCGAAGTCAACATCCTGCTGAAGGAAGCCGGGCTGTTCCAGCCGGCCGATCCGGCGTCCGCCGCCATCATGGTGGTGCCGCTGTTCGAGACGATTGGCGACCTCGAGAAAGCCTCCACGATCATGCGCGCATGGTTGTCCTTGCCGGAGGTGGCGCAAGCCACGGCGCGGCGCGGTTACCAGGAAGTGATGGTCGGCTACTCCGATTCGAACAAGGACGGCGGCTATCTCACGTCGGTGTGGAGCCTGCACCAGGCGACGCGCGAGCTCGAAGGCACGTTCCGCGATCTGGGCGTGACGATGCAGATCTTTCACGGCCGCGGCGGCGCCGTCGGGCGAGGCGGTGGCTCATCGTTTGCCGCGATTCGCGCGCAGCCCACCGGCACCGTGCAGGGTCGCATCCGCATCACCGAACAGGGCGAAGTCATCGCGGCCAAGTACGGCACACGCGATAGCGCCGTCGCGAATCTCGAAGCGATTACGGCCGCGACCTTGCTCGCCTCGCTCGAACCGTCCGCCGCCGCGCCTCACGAGCTGGAGCGCTTCGGCCACGCGATGGCAGAGATTTCCCACAACGCGTTCGGCATCTATCGAGATCTCGTTTACCGCACCGAGGGATTCAAGACATTCTTCCGGCAGATGACGCCGCTGCTCGAGATCGCGGAGCTGAAAATCGGCTCGCGTCCCGCATCCCGCACGAAGTCGGACCGCATCGAGGACCTGCGTGCGATTCCGTGGGTGTTCAGCTGGGCGCAGGCGCGCGTGATGTTGCCGGGGTGGTATGGCGCCGGGCAGGCGCTGAGTCAGTTCGGCGATCAGGGCCTGTTGCGCGAGATGGCGCAGGCGTGGCCGTTCTTCCGCGCGACGCTCGACAACATGGAGATGGTGATCGCGAAGTCCGACATGGCGATTGCCCAGCGTTACGCGAGCCTGGTCGTGGATCCCTCGATGGCGGATTCGATGTTCGGGCGTATCAAGGACGCGTGGCAGACGACGCACGATTGTCTGCTCTCCATTACAGGGCAGTCGCGGCTGCTCGAACGAAACCCGGCGCTGGATGCGTCGATCCGCCTGCGGTTGCCCTATATCGAGCCGTTGAACCTGTTGCAGGTGGAGCTGCTGAAACGATATCGAGGCGGCGAAACGGACGTGCGGGTGCGCGAAGGCATCCAGCTGTCGATCAATGCGGTGGCCACGGCGCTTCGAAATAGCGGCTGATCGTCGGCCGTCATACAGCTGCGCCGCTGCGAAATACTGTAAATCGATACATAGATTATACCGGCGGTTAGGCGCGGTTTTTTCCAGTGCCACAGCTTGGAAAAGCAGTTTTGCGCGGCACTTTCGTTCGCGTTGCGCGTGACTATACTGTTTATATTCTCACCACCCTGATCCGTGCCTCGGATGGCAGAAGGTGCATATGGACGCGCGTGCTATTGCTTCGCTCACGGTTTCGTTCGGCCTCGTCGCCATCCCCGTGAAGCTGTACTCCGCCACCCAGTCGGCGGGAAAAATCTCTTTCAACGTGCTGCATGCGAAGGACGGCTCGCGCCTGAAACAGCAGTACGTGTGCGTGGCGGAGGGCAAGCCCGTCGAGCGCAACGAGATCGTCAAGGGCTACGAGTTTGCGAAGGACCGCTATGTCGTCTTCACGGCCGAAGAGATCAAGGCGCTCGAAGAAGCGGGCTCACGCATCATCGACGTCACCGATTTCATTCCGCTCGCTTCCGTCGATCCCGTGTATTTCGACCACGCCTATTTCCTCGCGCCGGACAAAGGCGGCAGCAAGCCCTATAGCCTGCTGGCGCAGGCGCTGCGCGACACCGCCCGCTGCGCGCTCGGGCGCTGGGCCAGCCACGGGCGCGAGCACATCGTGCTGTTGCGGCCGATCGAAGGCGGGCTCGTTCTGCAGCAGCTGTATTTCGCGGCAGAAGTGCGCTCGATTCGCGACCTGGCCATCGAGCAGGCGCCGATCCTGGAGGCCGAGCTGACCCTCGCGAAGCGGTTGATCGAGCAGCAGGCGAGCGATCTGTTCGACCCGTCGCAGTTCGTCGATGAAGTGAAGCTGCGCGTGGAAGGCGCGATCGCGCGCAAGATCGAGGGCAAGGAAATCTCGGTCGTCGAGGCGGAGCGTGAGGTTCCCCCCAACGTTGTGGATTTGATGGACGCGTTACGCGCGAGCCTGGACACGATCGGGCGCGCGCCCGCGCGGCGGGCCGTCCGCCCAGCCGTTGGCAAGAACGTTGGCCAAGACGTTAGCAAGGCCGTCGACAAGAACGTCGGCCAAGACGTCAACAAGGACGTCAACAAGGACGTCAACAAGGACGTCAAGAAGGACGTCAACACGGGCGTCAACAAGGACGTCAGCAGGGCCGCCGACAAGAATGTCGACAAGGCCGGCAACAAGCCTGCTCGCAAAACTTCGCCGAGCGTTACTTCGAGTACGCCGAACAGTCCTGCACCGGCCGCCGCTGAGGCCGCCACGCCTCGGAAAACATCGCACAGGACTACGGGAACCTCGGCAACACCGAACGCGGCCAATCGGGCGGCCTCGGCTCGCGGCGGCTCGCGGGGCTCGGCGTCGCGCACACCTCGTCGCTAGCCCGCGGCGGGGTCGATCATTTGCCCCGCTCAGGCATGAATGTTGCCCTCATACTGTGCATTCCGCACGGGTGAACGGTGACCAGTGGATCGAGCAAAACGTAGCTGGGGCAGGGAGGGGCAGCAGGCCGTTCCGCAAATTTGCGAGCACCGCCGCCGTGCGCAGCCATTCAGGCTCGATGTGTTTTCCTCGGCTCGGCGTGCCAATTCGGCTCAGCGTGCCATAGCATCCGCGCTGCTGGTCGCAGCGGCTGTGGCCGCCCTGCTCAATCTCAGTGGGTGCGGCAGCCGCCAACCCCTCGTCGACAACCTGCTCGAAGGCATGAAAGAGCAGGAAGTCATGCAGGCGATGCATTCGTCGCCAGGAAAATTCCGGGTGGTGGCGGAGACCGGTCTGGTCAAGAACGATCCGCGGCCGCCGTACAGCGTAAAAGTGATCCGCGCGGAAGGTGTGCTGTGTGCCGGACAGCTTTCGGATATCTCGCTGTCGTTCTATCTCAAGCAGCTCCACGTCGTGTCGTGCTATCCGAAAGACGTGGATGCGATGATCGAAGCGCTGCTGAAGGCTGGCTACATCACCACGCGCGGCCGTGAGTTCGACGTGCTGCTCGATGGAGTCGCGGTCAGCAGCACTGAGATTGACGGTCGCTGGTGCGTGAGCTTCTCTTCGAAGCGGCTGACGGACGATCAGCGGCGCTGGAACCTGCGCTACTCGTGAGCGCGGCCTTGCGGGGCCCTGGGCAGCTCACGCAGAACAGTTGGGCAAGGACAGCTCACGAAGAACGGGTCGCCGAGAGCAGTTCGCCAAGAAAAGTTCGCCAAGAAAAGTTCGCCAAGAAAAGTTCACCAAGAGCAATTCACCAAGAACAGCTGGCCAGGCGCGCCCATAGAATTTTTCGTTTTCCGAAGGCAATGAAACCGCTTCGCTAAGCCTGTCCGCGCGGCAATTTCCACGTCGCTTGCGCCACACGCCGCAGATTGCCGCCCAGAAACGCACCGAGGTCGGCTTCGGACCAGCCGCGTCGATGTAACTCGTCGGCGAACTCTCCGGTCTGCTCGGGCTTCAGCATCGTGAAACCCTCGGGAAAAAGCGCAGCGGGAATGTACTGCTCGCGATTGCCGCCCGCCGGCATCATGTCTTCGGCGGGACCGAATCCGTAGTCCAGGCCGAGCGCCACGTGTTGAGGCCCCACCAGATCCGCGATGTAGCACACGTGGTCGACGAGCGTCGTTGCACCCACGGGCTCGCTGCCCACCATCGGGCCGATTCCGTTCACACCGACGACTCCGCCAGTGCGCGCGCACGCGCGAATTGCGTTGTCGGAGATATTCCGCGGGTGATCGCACAACGCCCGCACATTCGAGTGCGAGAAGATCACGGGACCGGTCGCGCGCTCGAGCACCTCCATCGCCGAGCGCTCGCTCATATGCGTGCAACAAGGCACGATGCCCACGCGCACGAGCTCATCGAGTACCGCGCGGCCGAAGTCTGTGAGACCGCCGTTGTCCGGGTCGAGGCAGCCGCCGCCGAGCGCATTGCGCCGGTTGTACGTGAGCAGCATCCAGCGCACGCCGAGCTCGTGAAACAGGCTCACCTTCGAAAGATCACCCTGTAGCGCGTTGCCGCCTTCGACATCGAAGAACACGCCGAGCCGCGCGGTCGCGCGGGCGCGATCGATATCGTCGACGCTTTCGACGAGCAGGTAGCGGTCGGGCCGCTGGACGATCCAGTGGCGAAACGTGTGGGCCATTGGCACGGCGAGCTCGGGCGCCACACCGTCCCAGCAGATGTTCAGCGAAACCACATTTACGCCGCTCGCCCGATAACGCTCGAGCTGCGGAAGGAATGTCTCGTCATGCGGGCGCAAGGGCATGCAGCCATGGTTGTCCCAGACGAGATGCGGGCTGAGTCTGCTCATCCAGTCATCCTAGTACTGAAGACTCGGCGACAGGAAGTGAAATGCGAGGACGACATAAACGCACACGAGGCCCGCAACAGCCGTGAGGGATCGACCGACAGATCGCCAGCGGCTTTCGGGTTTGCCGCGCCAGCTCCAGACGGCAGCGATGACGGCCGCAATGGCCCCGATCACCGCGAGCAGCGCGCTCAGCTGCACGAGGCGCAGGAAGGGCACGGCCGCGTCAGTAAGGATCCACAACGAGTCACCGGACATCATCGCAATCGTCACGCCCACGAGCGCCAGGAACAGCAACGACAGGACGTTCGACAGCCGTGAAAACAGCGGCCACCGTGAGGCAGGTGCAACGGGCAACGGTGTGCCGCGTCGTCGCAGGATGCGCCGGCGGATCGCGGCGACCGGCCAGGCAATCGAGCCGATCACGACGATGAGCGCGGTCACGACGATCGCGGGCAGCAGCCAACTCTTGCTCCGCCAGCCCGGCACGGGCTGGAAGACGAAGATAGGACCGTAGCCATCTGGCACGAGCGACTGCACGTGGCCCGCGTTGTCGCGCACGGCGACCAAGCCCATCTGGCCGTGCACTTCACGCCAGCGCCACGGCTCGATCTCCTCGAACTCGCGCGGCTTGTCATTCGGCCCGGTAAGGGCGTCGAGCACCAGGCGGCCTTTGTCCGTGACGTGAGCTCCGCTCTGGCCCAACAGATAAATCATGCTGAACAGGCTGGATTCGGCGCGGCGGCTCAGCTCATACAGGCCGGCGACGGACGCCGCACGGTCTTTCGATCCTGCCTCGGGCTTCGCGGGTTCGAGCGGTTGTTGCCGCGGGAAATAGCGATCCGTGAAGCCTTCGACCAACGCGGAACGCAGCCCGTACGTCGCGCGATTGCGGCCCACGCTGTTGAACGACATGAACAACCCCACGCGCGCTTCCGGAATCAGCAGCAGATCGCTGTGAAACGCGATGACGTCACCGCCGTGAGCGATGCCGCGGACGCCGTTGCGATACTGCTCATAGAAACCGAGCGCCATCCCATCGATTCCCGGCGCGACGGTGTTCGACTTCGCATGCATCAGCTCCGTCGTCTGCTCGCTGAGAATGCGGCTGGCTTCGCCGCCCAGAGGCAGATAGCCGCCATTGAGGTGCGCGATCATGAAGCGCGCCATGTCCGGCGCGCTGGCCGAGAGCGATCCCGCCGGCTGATCGGAAACGAGCTCGAAAGGCACGGTGTCGTCGGCCGACGCCTGCAGATATCCCTTCGACATCTGTGCAGCCAGGGATTTCGGCAACGGTTGCCGGAACGTCGCATCGTTCATGCCGAGCGGCGCAAAGATCTTCTGCTCGACATACTGCTCGAACGGAATGCCGGACACTCTTTGCACGATGTACCCGGCGAGCGAGGCGCCGTAGTTCGAGTACGCCGGCACGCTGCCCGGTGGAAAGATCGGCTCCGGAACACCTTGCTTCAGCTTCGCTTCGAGCGTGAGCATCTGCGCCGGGTCGTAGACGATCAGGTTCTTCAGTCGCTCTTCGAGGCCGGGCGTATGCGTCATCAGATGGCGCATCGTGATCGGCTTACCGCCGTAGCCGTTCACTTTGAAATCGAGATACGAGTTGATGTCGGCATCGAGATCGATCTTGCCGGCCTGCACCTGCTGCATGACGGCGGTCCAGGTGAAGAGCTTCGAAACCGATCCAGGCCGGAACAGCGTTTTTTCCGGGTCGATGGGCGTACGCTTTTCGACATCGCTGTAACCATATCCCTTCAACAGCAGCACGCGATCGTCTTTCACGACGACGACGGCCGCACCGGCGATGTCGCCGGTCGCCATCGCAGATGGCAGCATTCCGTCGAGGTAGGCCGAAAGGTCTTCGGCAGTCAGTGACGGCGTGGGATCGGCAAAACCGGGGGCGGCCAGCAGCAAGGCTGAGGCGGCGAAGAAATATCGAAGACGGCGCGCGAGCATCGCTGCAACTCCTGTGTTCAGTCCGCGGCGAGGCGGCGAACGGCACGATCGAAGATCAATAACAATAATCCGGAAGCGCCGGCGACGGCGCCGGTGAGCAGGAAGAATTGAGTCGGGTCGAGGCGGCTCCACACGGTGCCGAGCGCGCCGGCGAGCAGGTTGCCGGCGAAGGCAGCGAGGAACCACAGCGCGATGGTGGTTGCGCTGAAGCCGCGCGGAGCGAGTCGGCCGAAGAGACCCAGGCCCACGGGCAGGATGTAGAGCTCGCCCGCGGTCATCACGACAAAGAACACGACGAGCCAGAGCCAGCTTACGTTCGCGCCCGCCGCACCGGTGAATTGCGCGACGCCGGCCAGTAGCAGATATGAAATTCCGACGACGCCCGCGCCGATCGCCATTTTGACGATGGACGACGGCTCGCGCCCTTCACTCGCCAGTCGCAGCCAGCGCGCGATGACGAACGGCGTGAGCATGAAGACCAGCAACGGATTCAGGGACTGAAACCACGTCATCGGAATGACGAACGAGCCGACGGTGCGGTCCGTGTGTTCGATCCAGAGCGACAGCGTGTTGCCCACTTGCTCGTACGCTGCACGAAACACCACGACCACCCCGGCAATCCCGCTGAGAAGCGCGAAGCGGGCACCCATGCCTGGATCACGAGGTTCGTCTTTCGCGACGGCGCGCGCGGCCTTCGACGTGTCGCGCGGCAGATGGCGGCCGCCGAGCAGGTAGGTGACGAGTCCTGCGACCATGCCGAAACCGGCGACGGTGAATCCCCAATGCCATCCGTATAGCTCACCGATCGTTCCGCACGCGAAGGGCGCGAGAAACCCGCCCACGTTCACGCCAACATAGTAGATGTTGTACGCGGAATGGCGCCGCGGATCGTCAGCGGCGTACAGCCCTGGAATCTGGCTCGGCAGGCTCGGCAGGAACAGTCCATTGCCGAGTGCGATCGTCGCGAGAGCGACATAGAACATCGGCTCGAACGCCATCATGAAATGGCCGAGCGCCATGATCGAGCCCCCGATCACCACGGCGTTGCGGCGACCGAGCCAGCGATCCGAAATGACACCGCCCACGATCGGCGTGAAAAAGACGAACGCGGTGTAGGCGCCGTAGATGAGCGACGCGCGCTCCTGGCCCAGCATCAGCTGCTTCGTCATGTAGTACACGAGCAGCGCGCGCATGCCGTAGAACGAGAACTGCTCCCACATGTCGGTGAGAAACAGAATCGTGAGTCCGCGCGGCTGACCGAACCAGTCCGACGCTCGAGCCGGCGGCGTTGTGCCTTTCTCCGCAGTGATTTCGCCGGCGCTCACGGATCGATTCCGACGCCGCCCCAAACGGCGGGCGGACACCACACGGTGCCGTTCTCATACACCGTGCCGGGCGTGCGGTCGTTGCGAAGAAAAATGGCGCCATCGAGATCGACCACCTTGCACAGCTGCCCGATCAGCAGTGCAGGGGCTACGGCAAGCGCAGTGCCGGTCATGTTCCCCACCATGACGTCGAGCCCGTGGCGCCGAGCGACATGCGCCATCGCGAATGCTTCCGTGAGTCCGCCGCACTTGTCGAGCTTGATGTTGACGACATTGAAACGGCCGGCGAGGGGCGGAATGTCGGCGGCATCCTGCACGCTTTCGTCGGCGGCCAGCGGAATCGGGGACTGCAGGCCGTCGACCTCGTGCTCGCGGCCTACCGGAAAAGGTTGTTCGATGAGCTGTACATCGGTCTCGACGAGCGTTGGCATCAGCGCTTCGAGCGCTGCGCGCGTGAACCCCTGGTTCGCGTCGACGCCGAGCCATACGTCCGGGCACGCGCTGCGCACGGCCTTGACGCGATCCGCATCCATCGGATCGCCGGTGAGCTTCAATTTGATGGCGCGGGCACCGGCGCGGGCCCCGACATAGGCTCGCGCGACTTCGGCCATCTTATCCGGTGGATTCGCGCCGCACGTGAACGTCGTCGTGAGCGGCTTCAGCTCGGCGAGACCCGCCAGCTGCCATGCAGGCTTTTTCTGCAGCTTTGCTTCGAGATCCCAAAGCGCGCAGTCCACCGCATTGCGCGCGCCGCCCGCGGGCAGGAGGCGGCGCAGCTCATCGCGATCGACGCCGGCTTCAAGGACCGCGCGTTTCGATTCGATGAGCGGCACGATGCTGTCGGCGTCGTCTTTCTTGTAGTACACGCCGGCCGCTTCGCCGACGCCGATGGCGCCGTCGCACTCGAGGGCGACGACGACCGCATCCAGATTGACGAAGGTGTGGCCGGTGATGTGAAACGGGGTCTTCAGGGGCCAGCGCTCCACCGAAACGGTGAGTCGACAAGGGCGGTTCGCCGTCATGCCAGGCAGGCCTCCACGAGACGATCCAGCGCGCGGCCGCCGCGCATCGGGTCGGCCACGGGCAAATTCAGGCGTGCGCTCTGCTCCGCGAGCGCGTGCGCGGCGGCGGCGGCGTCGAGCGTGGCGGTGTTCAGCGAAATGCCGGCGCAACGCGCCTTCGCGTTGGTTCGACGCGCGAGCCGAAGGTGCAGCTCGATCGCTTCGGGAAGCGACGGCGTCGCATAGCTTTCGAGGCCCATCACGTGATCGCGCCCGACTTCGTGGCACACCACGATCACGTCAGGCTGCGTGCCGTGAAGCAGGCCGAGCGACACGCCGGAATACGAGGGGTGGAAGATCGATCCCTGGCCTTCGACGACATCCCAGTGTGAGTCCGGTGCCGCGGGACTCAGCATTTCCGCCGCGCCTGCAAGGAAATCTGAAACAACCGCATCCATCGGAATGCCGCGGCCCGCGATCAAAATACCCGTCTGGCCCGTGGCCCGGAAATCCGCATCGACGCCGCGGCGACGAAACTCTCGCGCGAGCGTGAGTGCGGTGTATTTTTTTCCAAGCGCGCAATCCGTGCCGACGGTGAGGAGCCGCTTGCCGCTGCGCTTGTCGCCGCTCGCGATTCGAATGTCACTGGGTGGCGTGCGCACATCGATGAGCCGGCGGCCGAACCGTGCGGCGGCGGCTTTGATTTCAGGGTGCTGGGCCAGGCGCGCATGCATGCCACTGACCAGGTCGAGACCGGCTTCGAGGCACGCAACGAGCGATGGAATCCAATCGGGTGACAACACGCCACCGCGGTTCGCAATGCCGATGACCGTTGAGCGTGCGCCACGCTTGACCGCTTCTGCAGGCGTGAGTGTGGGCAGGCCTGTCGAAACCGAACCGGCCGGCAACGCGAATTCCCCGACGCACCGTTCCCTGGCCCAGTCACGCAGTCCGAACGCGGTTTTCGCGTACCCCGGCGCCGTCACATCGCCGAGGAACAGCAGGTAGGGGTGCGGGATGTTCAGCATAGTTGTCTATCAGAACGGCCTGATCGGAGCGGGATCCTTATCGGAACGAGTACCGCAACTCGATGCCGACCTCGCGAGGCCGGGTCAGCGTCTGATTTATGCCGAAAGGCGTGTTGTTCGACGTCGTGAGCACACCGCGCTCGTCCGTGAGATTGCGGCCATAGAGCTCCGCCGCGAGATCGTCGCGGCTGAACCCGAGGCGCACGTTGAGAGTCTCGAAAGAGTCCTGTTTCACGAGGTCGGTGCCGCCGAGGGTCGTGAGCACGTTGCCGACGTGCACGAAATCCGCTCGCGCGAAGCCGCCCCACGTGCCGCTGACATGGAAGTTGTATTGCGCGCCGACACTGCCGTTATTTTCGGGCGCGTCCGGAACGCGTTCGCCATCGGAATACGAGGTGCCGGTGGCCACGTTCTCGAAGCGGTTGCGGCTGTAGGCGAAGGACGCGTTGAAGAGCCAGGACTCAGACGGCTGGGCCGTGAATTCGAGCTCCACGCCGTGACCTTTCACGTCGCCGCCGTTCACGACGCCGCTGAATGCGCAGTTGAGGGTCTGGATGAGCTGGACGCCGCTCCACTTCTGCCGAAACGCGGCCGAGTGCAGCGAATAACGACCTTCCGCGAAGCGCGCCTTGAAGCCGAGCTCGTAGTTCCAGAGCGTGTCGGGATCGGTGAGTTGCTGGAAGCCCGCGGCGGCAGCCTCTTCAGCGCAGGTGTCCGGGAGGAGCTGATTGACCTGTCCGCTGCGAAAGCCGCGCGCGGCCTGTGCATACAGCGTCGTGTCGGATGTGGGCTTGAAGCGCAGATAACCCGACGGGTTGAACTCCGTCTTCGTGCCTGTGACCACGGGCTGAGGCGGAACGGAACCGCCGACGAGCAAACCTTCCTGGGCGCCGCCCATCGCCGTGAGCTCGTCGCGCAGGTAGCGGCCACCGATGCCTGCCGTCCATCGTTTCGTGAAGTCGTAGCTCACCTCGCCGAAAACCGAGCGCTGTTTCTGGTCGGAGAACGGTGACAGTGGAAAGTTGTACGCGAAGTCCTGGCCCGCCAGCACCTGGGGAAGGCACGTGGGACAGGAATAGTCCGCGACGAACTGCCCCGCATCGGACTTCTGCCGCAGATAGAACGCGCCCCCGAGCCATTGGAACGGCGCATCGCCTCGCGATTGAACGCGGATTTCCTGCGTGAACAGGGTGCCGTTGCTGCGCTCGTCGAACGACCACGGAATTTCCACGCCGAAAGCCTGGAGCGCGAGATACGACAGATCCTGGTCGGCGAAGCGCTTCATGCGCATCCAGTTGCTTGCGGAGACCAGCGCGGCGCGGTCCCAGTCATAGTTCACCACGCCGGAGACGAGGTTCAGCCGCTCGCCGTATGCGCCCCGCGCGAATTGATCGAGCGGGCGTTGCTGCTCGTATTCGCCGATCGCCGGCGTCGCCGTCGGCTGGCTGTCCAGCTGCACATCCTGGGTCAGGTAGCTCAGATCGAGACGCAGGCGGTCCGTTGCGCGCCAGCTCAGCGCCGCGCGGGCGCCCCAAGTGTCCTCGGCGTTGATGTCCTTGCGCGTGAACGCGGGCGTCGCGGGCGTAACGAGCGAACCGTCGGGAAGGCCGAGTGCGGCGCTGTAGTCGACTGCCGGCTGCGCGGGCGACACATTGTCGAGATACCCGGCAATATCATCCTTGTATCCCACGAGGCGCAGCGCGAGCTTGTCTTGTACCAGCGGAAGGTTCACGACGCCTTCGACGTGATAACTCGCATCGCTGGAGTGCGCGGTCGCGAAGCCACGCGTGCCGACGTCTGCTTCGAAACGTTCCGGATCGGGAGCATTCGGAATCGTGCGTAAAACGCCAGCGAGCGCGTTCGCGCCGAACAAAGTGCCCTGCGGTCCGCGCAGCACTTCCACGCGTTCGATATCGACCAGTCTCAAATTCGGCTTGCCGCCGCCGTTCGTCAGCACGCTGGTGATGGCCTCACCGAAGTAGCTTGCGGTCGTCGACGGAACGCCGCCTTCGGATGCGCTGATGCCGCGAATACGCACCTGCGACACGCCGGGCCCGCCGTCCTGGAAATACACGCCCGGCACCGAATTGAGGAAATCCGAGTACTGCGAGAAACCGCGGGACTGGATGTCGGCAGAGGTGAGCGCGGACACCGCGACCGGCACATCCTGAATCGACTGGGCGCGCTTGGTTGCCGTCACGACGACTTCTTCCAGCACCGGCACGGATTGCGCTAGCGCGGCGGGAGCGGCAACGGCCAGTGTGGTCGCGATCGTGACCGTGGAGCGGGCCCGATGAATGGTTCTGCTGAGGCTCATCTCTGGGTTCCCCTGGTGTGGTGCTCTTGGCAGGGTCGAGAGCGAAGTGGCGTTGCAGAATCTAACAGTGAACTTGCAAATTTGGAAAGTGTTTCTCAAATGGCTAATCGAGTTGCCGTTTTGGTGCGTGCGTGCAACGTTCTGTCAGCTGCCGGTGCAGCCGAGCGCGGCCGGCAATGCTCGTGGCGGCGCTGTATCGCTCGATTGCCGCAGCGGGGCGTCTTACGCGACGCATGGCGCTCCACTATGATGGCTGCGGCCCGCGATGGAACGGGTCATTACCCGGCAGGCATGAAAACTACTCCGAACAGCTCGCGACTCGGCGCCGCCCTCAGGGTGTTGCGCACCCAGAAAGGCTGGACTCTCTCGGAAGTCAGCCGGCGCACCGGCTTTTCCGTGCCGACACTGTCAAAAGTCGAAAACGACAGGCTTTCGCTGTCGTACGACAAGCTCATCCGCTTGAGCGAAGGTCTCGGAGTCGGTATCGAGCAGCTGTTCGCGCCAATGACCGACGGCCACGCTTCTCCCACGGCCGTGACCGGCCGGCGCAGCGTGAACCGCCAGGGCGACGGTGAGCTCGTCGCGACCCGCAACTACGATTACTGGTATCTCAACGCGGACGTCACGCGAAAGAAGTTCATTCCGATCCTCACCGAGGTCCACGCGAAATCGCTCGAAGAGTTCGGCGAGCTCGTGAAACACGGCGGCGAGGAATTCATCTTCGTGCTCGAGGGACAGCTCGAAGTGCACACCGAGCTGTATGCGCCACTCGTGCTCGCGGCCGGCGATTCGGCGTATCTCGACAGCGCGATGGGTCACGCGTACGTGAAGCGTGGCGACGGGCCGTGCCGGATCATCGGCGTCTGCTCTGCTTCAGAAAGCCATCTGCGCGAGGTCGCGCAGAACAGCCCTCAGCGCGAGGAACCGCTGCCGCGATCCAAAGTGGCGCCCGCGAAGAGCGTGTCTGGTAAAGCGCGCAAGCCGAGCAGGCATCGCTGAGCTGCGCGGACTGCACCCTCAACGCGGACACTGCGCGTGCTCTTCCAAGCGTCGCCGATGCCTCAGTCCGGTGTGACGAACGGCCCGACCTTGCGCGGTTGTCCGTTGCGCCGATAAAGGAACAGCCGGTTCGGCTCGAAGTGATTTTCTGATGTGAAGGGCGCGCAGAAGCGGTTTTCCACCAGGTCACTGCGCACGAAAAATGCGTTCATCCCGAGGAAATCGCAGCCCACCAGGCTGTAGCCCTTGCTCGCGAGCAGCTTCTCCAGCGCCTTCAGGCTCGCGCCGTAGTATGACGTGACCACCATCGACTCACGCGCATGGGACGGGTCGTACTGCATGACCCACGGCACGGTCGGCCCGAGCAACGCGTTGTATTCGATCACGAGCAATCGCGGCGAATATCGGGTCAGCAGCCTCTCGCACACCCAGTAGTCGTTGCCGTCGATGTCGATGGAAACGAGGTCCGGCGCATGCGGAACGTTGCCGCGCTCGAGCAGTGCGAGGATATTGTCGCGGGTGATGAACTGCCGGAGCACCCGGAGCTTGCGGGCGTCGAGCAAGGCCTTCAGCTCCTTGCAGATGACCTTGTGTTGCCGGCTCGAGGCCTCGATCCACAAGCCAGCCCAGCCCTGCAGCAGCAGGGCGACCGTGTTGTTTTCGAGGCCGTTGCCGACGCCGAACTCGACGAAGAACAGGTTGGTCAGGCCGATGCGGCGGTTGATCTCGGCAATGATGCCGTCCGCGCCGGTCTGCGAAAACATCTGGAATTCGTGTGCTCCGAGTCGCCCCGGTTCCTTCGTTCGAGCGGCACCGAACAGGTGTCGCGCGACGTAGTCTTCGATGGCGACATCCGCGATGCGCAAAGCGCTGACGTGATAGGAGAGCGCATAGAGGAAGTCCAGAAACTTCCGGAAAAGTGCCCTCATTGGCATGCCTCCTTGGCCGCGGTACCCGTCAGAAATCGAGCGCTGTGCCTGCTCCGTTCCTCAGCTTGCAACGGCGCGGGTGCCAGCGGGTTCCGACGCCAGCGCGGGCCGGAACCCATCGCAAGCCACGCTCGGGCGTGGGCTGGCAGAGCGTGAGGCGACGGTGTGGCATCATGACCACCTCTCGAGACAATTTGTTCCGACGCGCTGTTACTCATGGATTTCACGTCATCCTGGCCGGGCATCACCGCCCTGATCGTGTTCGGTATCGCGTATCTGCTCGTCATTGCTGAAGAGCTCACCGCGATTCGCAAGTCGATTCCCGTCGTGCTCGCGGCCGGTGCATTGTGGGTGCTGGTGGCCATTGCGCTCCGGGGCCAGCCTGACGTTGCGGCGAAGGCACTCGAAGCGAACCTGCTCGAATACGCGCAGCTATTCCTGTTCCTGCTGTCGGCGATGACGTTCGTGAACACGCTGGAAGAGCGAAACATCTTCGCGGCCCTGCGGGGCCGGCTCATCGCCTGGCGACTGTCGTTGCGCACGGTGTTCTGGATAACCGGCGCGATGGCCTTCTTCATCTCGCCGGTGTTGGACAACCTGACGACCGCGCTCGTCATGGGCGCTGTGGCCGTCACGATGGGACGGGGTAATGCGGCGTTCATCGTGCCCGCATGCATCAACATCGTCGTGGCAGCGAATGCGGGCGGCGCTTTCAGCCCGTTTGGCGACATCACCACGCTGATGGTCTGGCAGACGGGGAAGCTCGGTTTCTTCGAGTTCTTTGTCCTGTTCGTGCCGGCAGTCGTGAACTGGCTCGTCCCCGCAGCGTGCATGACGTTCGCGATTCCCGCAGGACGCCCTGATGCAGAAGGGCAGGCCGAGCGGGTGAAACCGGGCGGATTTGGCGTGATTGGCCTCTTCGCCGTGACGATTGCGCTCACGGTGGTCCTGCATCAGGGGCTCGACCTGCCCGCGTTTCTCGGGATGATGGTAGGCCTCGGGCTGCTGCAGGTGCAGGCCTATTTCAAACGCTTCGACGTGTTCAGCACGATGAAACAGGTGGAATGGGACACGCTGCTGTTTTTCTACGGCGTCATGTTGTGCGTGGGAGCCCTCGGTGCGCTCGGTTATCTCGCGCTGGTCTCCAGCGCTTCGTACACCACACTCGGTCCGACTCGAGCGAATGTGCTCGTCGGGCTCGCGTCTGCGGTCATCGATAACATTCCCATCATGTACGCGGTGCTCACGATGAATCCGCAAATGTCCGATGGCCAGTGGCTGCTGGTCACGATGACCGCGGGCGTCGGCGGTTCGCTGCTGTCGATCGGATCTGCCGCCGGCGTGGCCTTGATGGGCCAGGCGCGTGGCGTTTACACGTTCATGGCCCACCTGAAGTGGATCTGGGCGATTGCGCTTGGCTATGCCGCATCGATCTGGGTGCATTTCCTGGTCAACGAGCGGATGTTCGCGCCATGACGGCAGGCACGGCGATTGCGGCCACGGCATCGTGGACACTCCGCTGAAACAACGCTGGCCCGGCAGGCTGTGGCTCGTTCGTCACGGCCAGAGCGCCGGCAATGTCGCGAACGAGCGCGCCTACAAGGCTGGCGGTCTGCGCATCGACATTGCGGAGCGGGAGATGGAGGTGCCGCTGAGCGAGCGCGGCGTCGTGCAGGCCGAGGCGCTCGGCCGCTGGTTCGCGCTCCACCCCGAAGAACAGAGACCGGAGGTGGTGCTCAGCTCACCTTACCTGCGTGCGCGGCACACCGCAGAGATCATTCGAGCGAGCGGCGGAGTCAGCGCGGACGCGTCCCCTTCGAGCCTGGACGAGCGCTTGCGGGAACGCGAATTCGGCATTCTCGATCGGCTCACGCGCGCGGGCGTCGAGCGGTTCTATCCCGAGCAGGCCGAGTTTCGCCGCACCATCGGCAAGTTCTATCACCGGCCGCCGGGCGGCGAGAGCTGGTGCGATGTGATTCTGCGTTTACGCAGCGTCGTGGATACGCTGAGCCTGCACTACGCGACCCGACGTGTGCTGATCGTGACGCATGAAGTGGTCGTGATGTGTTTTCGATATCTGATCGAAGAGCTCGATGAAGCGAGCATCCTGGAGATCGACCGCAAGGGCGATATCGTGAACTGCGGGGTCACGGAGTATGAGCTCGATCCTTCGGCCAGCCAGGCCGTGGGCGGAAAATTGAAACTGGCGCGGTACAACTTCGCCGCGCCGCTGGAAGAGCAGGGCGCTCCGGTCACTTCTGCGCCGGACCGGAGCACCGCGCCGCGTTGACGGAATGCTCCGGTCGCCCGGCCCAAAAATAAAACCCCTGCTTTCCGTGACGGGCAGCTCGACCGGCGTCGACGGCGCGACTTCCCTCAAACTTTACGTCCCTACTTCATTTTCCCAGCGCAAACAGCACGACCGAACGCCCGGTCATTCCGTAAGACGTCGCGCCGTCGAAGTGGACCACTTCCGCATCGATCTCGAGATTCGTGTCGATGAGTCGCGCCCACCTTGCGCTTTCAACGTGCGCGGGTAATTTGAATTCCACGAGGTCGTGATACGAATTGAACACGATCAGCAGCGTCGACTCCGTGCCCTTTTCCTGCAGTGAGGACGTGCTCACGCGGCCATCGAGCAGCATGCCGAAGCAGAACATCTTCTTGTCTTTCCAGTCTTCCTCGGCGAGCTCCGAGCCGTTTGCGTTGAGCCACACGAGGTCCTTCGCACCGACGGCTTCGTTGAACGCACCGGTGAGGAATCGCGAGCGATGCAGCTGCGGATATTCATGCCGCAGCCAGGTGAGCCGCTGCGTGAAGCGGATGAGTGCGCTGCCCCGGTCGCCCACATTCCAGTCCAACCAGCTGATTTCGTTGTTCTGGCAATAAGCGTTGTTGTTGCCGAGCTGCGTGCGGCCGAATTCGTCGCCTGCGAGCAGCATCGGCGTGCCCTGCGAGAACAGCAGCGTCGCGAGGAAATTGCGTTTCTGCCGCTCGCGCAGGCGCAGGATTTCCGGATCGTCGGTAGGGCCTTCGACACCGCAGTTCCACGAGCGGTTGTGCGAATGGCCGTCGCGATTGTCTTCGCCGTTCGCCTCGTTGTGCTTGTCGTTGTAGCTCACGAGGTCGTTGAGCGTGAAGCCGTCGTGCGCGGTGATGAAGTTCACGCAGGCCCACGGGCGGCGGCCCTGATGGTTGAACATGTCCCCGGAAGCGCAGAGTCGTGGCGCGAGAGTCGCGGCAGCGGCCTCGCCGCGCCAGTAGTCGCGCACTTCATCGCGGAACTTGTCGTTCCATTCGCTCCAGCCCGGCGGAAATGCGCCAACCTGATAGCCGCCCGGACCGCAGTCCCACGGTTCCGCGATGAGCTTCACCGTCGCGAGCACGGGGTCCTGACAGACGGCTTTCAGGAATCCGCTGCGATTGTCGAAACCGTTCGGCTCGCGCGCGAGGATCGTGCCGAGGTCGAAGCGGAAGCCGTCGACGTGCATTTCGGTAACCCAGTAGCGCAGGCTGTCCGTCACCATCTGGATCACGCGGGGATGCGACAGGTTCACGGTATTCCCGGTGCCCGTGTCATTGACGTAGTACCGCTTGCGGTCAGGAATCAGCCGGTAATACGCGGCGTTGTCGATGCCGCGGAACGAGAGCGTGGGCCCGCGTTCATTGCCTTCAGCCGTGTGGTTGTAGACGACGTCGAGGATCACTTCGAGACCCGCATCGTGGAAGCGCGCGACCATCTCCTTGAACTCGCGCAGGCTGTTGGCGCGATCCGCGGCGTAACGCGGATCCGGCGCGAAGAAACCGATGCTGTTATAGCCCCAGTAGTTCGACAGCCCGCGTTCGAGCAGGTAGCTGTCGTCGAGGAAGGTGTGAACCGGCAGTAGCTCGACTGCGGTGATCCCGAGTGACTTCACGTACTGAATCACTTCCTTCACACCGAGCCCGGCATACGTGCCGCGCAAGTGGTCCGGCACAGCGGGATGGCGCTTGGTGAAGCCGCGCACGTGGGCTTCGTACACGATCGTGTGTTCCCACGGAATGAAATGGCGGCGGCCTTCGCCGTGCCAGTCGAAATTCGGGTCGATGACCACGCTCTTGGGCACGAAGGGCGCGCTGTCGCGCGTATCGAAGCTCAGGTCTTCGTCGGCGGAGCCGATCGAGTAGCCGAAGCACGCGTGATCCCACTTGATCTCGCCAATGTGGGCTCGCGCGCACGGATCCAGCAGCAGCTTGTTGGGATTGAATCGGTGGCCCTGCTCAGGCTCATACGGTCCGTGTACGCGGTAGCCGTAAACCGTGCCCGGTCCGACGCCGCGCAGGTAGCCGTGCCAGACCTGGTCCGTATATTCCGGCAGCTCGATCCGGCGTTCTTCCTTTTGGCCCGCGCGGTCGAAAAGGCACAGCTCGACCTTGCTGGCGTTGCCGGAGAACAGCGCGAAATTGGTGCCTTCTCCGTCCCAGATCGCTCCGCACGCAAACGGCACGCCGCCGCGTGCCGGGGTTAGCTCGAGATCGCTCATCGGTATTCGTTTCCGCCTGCCAGGGGTGCAAGCCCGGAAGTACGCAAGAATCGCGCCGCCTGCAACTGTGCCGCCGGCGGGTGTTCGGCCGATGTTCGACAGGTGTCCGGCCGGAGTACGGCCATAGTCCCGCCATAGTCGGGCGATGGTCAGGCCAGTGCCCGGTAAGTCTCCTGTGCGACCGGTGGGCGCGGGCTCTCTCGTTCGGGTCATGGCGTCGGTGCATATGCACACATATCGTGGGCCCATGACGAGCACCACCCGACTTCTCGGCTGCAACTGCTTCGCGACCCGCCAGGCCGCCCGCAGCATTACGCGCTTCTACGAGCGCCATCTCGCGCCAACGGGTCTCACCAGTGCGCAGTTCGGCATCCTGGCTCTTCTCGACGAAAGTCCGATGCGGCCGATGACCGAGATGGCGGGCCTGCTCGGCATGCAGAGAACGACTTTGCTGCGCGCCCTGCAACCATTGCAGCGGGACGAGCTCGTCACCAGCGAAGCGGGGCAGGCCGATCCGCGGCAGCTGTTTTTCTCGCTCACCGCGGTGGGTCGGCGGAAATATCGGCAGGCCGGCCAGCTGTGGCACAAGGCCCAGCAGGAATTCGATGCCAAGGTCGGCAAGCAGCGCGCAGCGCGCATGCGACGAGACCTGCTGGCGTTGTCACTCGACGATTGATCAACTGGATTTACGGGAGCGTTCCATGAGACTCGAAGGCAAGAATGTCCTCATCACCGGTGGCAACAGTGGCATCGGTCTCGCGACGGCGCGACTGTTTGCGGCCGAAGGCGCGCGCGTGGCGATTACCGGACGAAATGCGGAGACGCTGCAGGCGGCGGTCGCGGAGCTCGGCGCAAACGCGTTCGCGGTGCAGGTCGATGTCGAAGACATTCCCGCGCTCGAGCGGGCCGTGGCGCAGGTCGCGCAGAAACTGGGCAAGCTGGATGTCGTTTTTGCCAACGCCGGCATCGGCGGCGCGACGCCGGTCGGCCAGACCTCGCTCGCGGCTTTCGAAAAGCTGATCCGCACGAACCTGACTGCGGTGTTCTTCACGGTGCAGGCCGCTGTGCCTCACCTGAACGATGGCGCATCCGTAATTCTCAACGGCTCGGTCCACGCCGTGTTGGGCGCGCCGGGTTGGTCTGCCTATGCCGCAACGAAAGCGGGTGTTCGCGCGATGACGCGCAATCTGGCGGCCGAGCTCGCTCCGCGACGCATTCGAGTCAACCAGGTGACGCCCGGCGCGACGGAAACGCCGATCTGGGCGCCGATGGCTGGCACGCCAGAAGCGAAGAGCAAGCTCGAGCAGCGGCTCACGCAGTCGATCGCGCTGGGTCGTCTCAGTCACGCGGACGAGATTGGACGGGCCGCGCTGTTTCTGGCCTCAGATGATTCGCTGAGTGTCACCGCTACGGAGATCGTGGTAGATGGTGGCACGACGGGTGCTCCTCTCGGAGCGCCCATCTTCCGCGCAGCCTGAAACGGAGCCGCCATGTCAGAACGAGACCGCACTACGCTCGACTACGTCAAACCCGGCACGGAAGAGCGCGGCCGCCTGCGCGAGGATTTCGACTTCAACGACCTCAACAAGGACGGCAAGCTGACGCTTGGCGAATTCATCCGCTTCATGGAGAACACGGACGAGAACGTCACGTCGGAAGAAGCTCAGATCGGCTTCGATGAGATCGACGTGGATCGCGACGGGACGATCACGTTCGAAGAATTCGCAGCGTGGTTGAGCGAGCGCTGATGCGGCGGCGGGCCTGACGTGCCGGCAGGCCTGAGGCGGGACGGCTGAGCGCTGTTCCGTCGGAGTGCCCTCTCAGCCGCCCGGCGATGGAGGGCATCCCATTCCAAGCGCTCACAGCTGGTCATGCAGCAAATACGCAAAGCTATCGAACGCACGATCCCACGCCGGCCGGCGACGCCAAGTCTCCAGCCGTAAGCGCCGACACGCCTTCAGATCCTGCTCGAACGCATCCGACAGCTGCCCCGCAATCTCCCGATCCAGGATCCCCACGCCGATCTCTTCATTCAGCGCGAGCGAGCGCGCATCGAAGTTCGTCGACCCCACGTGCGACCACTCGCCGTCGATGACGACGATCTTCTGGTGAATCAGCGTGCGGTCGTACTCATAAAGCTCGACGCCCGCTTCCAGCATCGAGGCATATAGATGGCATCCCGCGCGACGCACGAACGGACTGTCGGTATGTTTGCCCGGCACCATCAGTCGCACGCGAACACCTTTGCGCACGAGCATCGCCAAGAGCTGCACCACGCCAGGATTCGGCGCGAAGTAGGGGTTCTGGATGAGCACTTCGCGACGGGCGCACGCCATCGCAACGGTGTAGAGCATCGCCACGGATGAAACGGCGTCGCCCGCTGCGCTGCTGACCACGTGCGCGGGGCTGTCGCCCACCGGTTCGAGCCGCAGGAAACAGTCGTTGCAGACAGGCAGCGAATGGGTTTCCTCAACCCAGTTCTGCGCGAAGACGGTCTGCATGCCATGGACCACCGGGCCTTCCAGTCGAATGGCGGTGTCGCGCCAGTGATCGGGATCGTTGCCGTCGCCGAGCCACTGGTCCGAAATTCCGTGACCGAAGGTATAGCCGATGCGGCCATCGATGATCAGCAGTTTGCGATGGGTGCGACTGTTGAAGCGGCCGATATTCCACCATCTCGGCGCGCAGTATTCCGCGGATTTCACGCCGGCCGCTTTCAGCGCGCAGGTCGCGTGGTCGCTGCCGCGAGAGCCGCCGACCGCATCTCGCAGCAGGCGCACCGGAATACCCGCACGCGCGCGTTCGGAGAGCGCCTCCACGAACTGCTTCTCCAGCTCGCCTTCGCACCAGACGAACGTTTCCAGGTGAACGCTGTGTTTCGCGAGGCGAATATCCTCCAGCATCGCGGGGAACACGGCGCCGTTCTGGAACAGCGTCGCCTTGTTGCCGTCGTAGACCGTGCTTTCCGTGAGCCCGGCGAGGAGAGGCAGCGACTCGCCGATCGCCGGCAACGTCTCGAGCTCGAGCTTCAGAAACGGTGTGCCGCGGCCGCGCGTCAGCATCACGCCCAGTCCGACGACGAGCGCGGTGACTCCGGCCACGATGCAGATCATCAGAAGGTCAGGCAACTCGACCGGTTTCCGCGGCGTGCCGGGGACCGTCCGGCGACCGGGTTAATGCCGCAGAAGGGCTGCAGTTCCGGCGTCAGGCGCCGCGATTCTGTCCGATGCCCGCCGCTTCAGTGGCAGATAGAGCCGTCGCGGCTTCGCGCATCACGGAACGCTGCGCGCTGAGCAGGTCGCTCCCGGACGCCGACGCGGCGATGACCGTGCCGAGTTTCGCGTTCAGCTCTGCTTCGAAAGCCCTCAGCGCCTGCATCTGTTGCAGCCCAAGCACGAACGCCACTCCGACCACGGGCACGGCGATCAGAAGGCCGAGCCACACGAGTGAGCCGTAACTCAATACAACTGCCAGCATCATGACGAGCGCGAGTACCAGCAGACTCACCTTCGGCCCGATGTAGTGCAGCTCACCGGCGTCGCCGACCTGGATGGCGACCGCATCGACCATGCCGAGCAGCGGCTCCTTATGGACGAGTACCCGAACGAAATCGCCTGCGGCGATCCGGCTCGGCAGCGCGCGTTCCGCGGCAGTGATGACGCGATCTCCGACGTGAAAGCTGACCATGCCACCGGCGACGAGCGGCTGTCGGACGCTGCCGGAGATCAGCTCGAATCCCTTATTTTTCTTTGTCATGCGTGGCGACGGGCCGGTGTGTTTTGACTATCTGTCTCGACACGTCGCGAAACTGAATATAGCGCGCGGCCTGGGACAAAGCGCGAAACTCTTTCAGCTGCGCGCACTCGGTTGAGACTGCGCTCGCGGTGTATGTTTTTTCGGCACTTGGGCGCGTTCAGAGAGTTACGCGCGATTCATGAACGATACCTCAAGACACGCGTGCGGGATGTCGCAAGCGCGTGCGCGAACGTCCTACGAAATGTTTGCGCCTTTCGCGGCCGGCGCCGACTGGTGGTGGACGGCGTGGCTGGGACTTGGCCATGCGCGCGCCGGATCCGCTACGCGTTCGAGCTCAGTGGCTTGAGATACCGGATGGTGTCTTCGTCGAAGCCGATGTGCTCGTAGAAGCGCCGCGCCTCAACATTGCGTGCGAACACGTTGAGCGTCAGGAATCTGAACCGCTGCTCGCGTGCCCAGGTTTCCACGGCCTCCACCAGGGCCTTTCCCACGCCGCGCCGCGCCGCGTGTTGCGCGACCATCAGGATGCCCAGGTGCGCGTGAGTCTCTTCGGTGAAGTAGTCCCACAAGCTCTGCGCATACGCGGCGCCGAGCAACTTGCCGTCTGGACCTTCGGCAACCCATAACCGCGCGCCTTCCGAGCCGGCGTCAAAGTAACGCGTGAGCGTGCGCAGCTCGCCTGCATCGAGTGCGCCCGCCGAACGCAACGGCACTTCGCCGAACGCCCTGAGGCGGGGAACGAGCGCGAGCACGGCTTCGCGGTCCAGCGGGCTCGCCGGCCGGACTTTCAGGTCAGTGATGGGCACAGGGTAACTCGGGGCAGTCTTCCGCCAGAGCGCCACATGCAGCAATCCGGATGCCCGTGGCAATGAGCCTTTCGGCTCGATTGTGACCGTATTCCGCTGTCCCCGACTCAGGTCGCATGCCTTGCGCATCCGCGCGCGCATCCGGTCGCGACAGTCGCGCAGTGCATGTCCTCTCCACCCGACTCGAGATCGAGCCACAGCCGCAGCGTGGACAGGCGCGCACCGATCTGGAAATTCCATTGAGGGGTCATACCGCAACTCCGTTGCCTGTATGGGGGGTCAAGGATTCCAGGATCCCTCACAACAATGAGGCCGCGTGGCGCCGTGCGCTCCGGGCCCGTGGAATGAGAGGGGGTTTCATGTCGATTCATGCGTTCGATCGCAGGGTTTCCTTTGGCCGTTTACCGGCTCGTTCACTGGTCGCCGCGGCAGTTGCTGCAGCAATCGCGGCCAGCTTCGCCAGCACTGTCCACGCGCAAGAGGCGTCCGCCGAGGCCGATGCGCTCTCCGAGATCACCGTCACCGGCTCGCGCATCGTTCGGCGCGACCTTGATTCTTCCAGCCCGGTCGTCACCGTCGAAACGAAAGTCTTCGAAGAGTCCAGCACGCTGGCCGTCGAAAGTGTGCTGAACCAGCTGCCGCAGTTCGTTCCCACGTCGAGCACCCAGTTCAATACGTCGGATGTCTTCCCGAGCGCGACCAGCACGCCGGGCATCTCCACCGTCAGTCTCCGCGGTCTCGGTGCGAACCGCACCCTCGTGTTGGTGGACGGCCGCCGCGCGCAGCCTGCGAACTCCACGCTCGTCATCGACACGAACACGATTCCGTCGTCCGCATTGGAAAGCGTCGAGGTCATCACCGGTGGCGCTTCGGCGGTGTACGGCGCGGACGCGCTCGCCGGCGTCACGAACTTCAAGCTCAAGAGCAATTTCGAGGGCATCGACCTGCAGGCCCGCACCGGAATCACGGAGCAGGGTGACGGCCAGGAAAACCGCGTCAGCATGCTGATGGGCTCGAACCTCGCCGAGGGCAAGGGCAACGTGATGCTCGGCATCGAGTGGACCGAGCGCGGTGAAGTGCTGGCGATGGACCGCGACTTCTTCGCCGCCGCGATCAAGGACCCGGCCACCAACGCGACGGCCACCGCGCGCATGAATCGATTCCAGTACGAGCCCGGCGCGCTCGGCTCGCCTTCGCAGGCGGCGGCGAACGCTGTATTCCCCGAAGCACCCGGTTACACGGTGCCGCGCACGTCCGTGTTCCTCTTCAACGATGATGGCTCGGTCTTCAAGCAGGAGCGTCAGGGCCTGGGTTTCAACGGCGACATCGCTGGCGACCCGCGCTACAAGATCGCGCCGGACGGCCGCCTGGTCGAGAACAACTTCGACCTGCGCTATTCGAGCCCGATGAAGCGCTACTCGATGTTCGGCAAGGCCGACTTCAAGATCAACGACAACGTTTCGGCGTTCACCAACGTCAACTTCGTGAACACGCGGAACCGGCAGGTGCTGCAGCCTTCCGGCGCGGTCGGCGGCTTCGGCGCCACGGTGCCTTACGGCAACGACATCTACGGTCCTTCGCTGAATTCGGACGGCACCACGAAGGCAGAGTACCTGCCCGGCGGTGCGTTCGGCCTGAACTGCGCCGCCACCGGCGGATGTACCCAATCGCAGGCATTTCCGGTTTCGCCGGATCTGGCCGGCCTGCTCGACAGCCGCGGCGCCAATGCCTACAGCAACGCGACGACCCAGCAGACGTTCGATCCCGTCACCGGTGCGCCTGTCGCGATTTCGGGTCAGGACGCGGCGTGGGTGCTCGGTGGAACGCTGAACTTCCTGCCGTCCCGCCAGATCGAGAACACCACCAACCTGTATCAGATCCTCGCAGGTTTCCGGGGTGAGCTCGGCCTCGGCGACTGGACGTGGGAAGCCTACGGCTCGCACGGTTCCACGCGCACGGATCTCGACTACATCGGCTTCGCCTCCACGCGCCGCTTCCAGGCGATCGCGCAGGCGCCGAATTTCGGCAAGGGCTTCACGCAGACCGCGGTCGCGTCGACCTCGATCAGCTGCACCAGCGGCCTGCCGATCTTCTCCCAGTTCGAGATCTCGCAGGACTGTATCGACTCCATCTCGGCGAGCTACACCGATCGCACGCGCCTTACGCAGGACGTTTATGAAGCAACCGTGCAGGGTGGTGTTATCGATCTCCCAATGGGCGAGCTGCGTGCGGCTGGCGGCCTCACCTACCGCAAGAACGCGTTCCAATACCTGCCTGATGCCACCCGTGCGACGAACTCCGTGCTGGACGTTCCAGTCGGCGCGTTCGCCCAGGCCAACGTCGAAGGCAAGACGAGCGTGAAGGAGGCATACGCCGAATTCCTCGTGCCGTTGCTGAGGGACCTGCCGGGTGTGAAGTCGCTCGAGCTCGAGCTCGGTTATCGCTATTCGGATTACGACACGTCCGGTTCGGTGCCCACATACAAGGCACTGTTCAGCTACGCCCCGATCAACTTCCTGCGCTTCCGCGGCGGCTATCAGCTGGCCAATCGCGCGCCGAACATCAACGAGTTGTTCCTCGATGCCAGCAGCCAGGCTGTCACGATGCGCGGCCCGGAATATTGCCGTTCGGATACGCGTGAGCTGTCGGGTAACAACCCCGCCAACCCGAATCGTGCAGCGGCCCAGGCGCTGTGCCAGGCCCTCATCGGTAACACGACGTCGGAGTTCAGCCTCGATCCCAACAACTATCTCGGCGGTCGCGGCGATGGCGTGATCCTGCAGCAGAGCGCCGGCAACACCGGTCTGCGAAGTGAGGAGGGCAAGACCTATACCCTCGGCTTCGTGCTCCAGTCACCGTTCGAGAGTGCGGCGATTTCGAACTCGACGCTCGCGGTCGACTACTACACGATGAAAGTGACGGACGCGATTGCGACCGTGACGGCGCAGTCGTCCTACGACTTGTGCTTCAACCGCGACGGCTCGAGCAACCCGACCTATTCGCTCGACGACCCGAACGGCATCTGCCGCAACATCCTGCGTGACGAGACCAGCGGCGCTGCGCTTCAGGTGAATTCGCAGTACGAGAACCTGGGTCTCATCAAGACCTCGGGCCTCGACGTGAACGTCGCCTGGCGTGCGGCGCTGGCGGACATCGGGCTCGCGAGCGTGCCCGGCAACCTGTCGGTGAATGTCGGCTACACCAAGCTGTTCGAGTTCAAGGCACAGGAATTCTCGACGGCCCCTGCGCTCGAGAACAAGGGAACGCTCAACCGCGACGGCCTGTTCGACTGGCGCACGGTGACGAACATCCGCTACAGCCAGCCCTCATGGGACGTGAGCTTGAACTGGAGACATCTGCCCTCGGTGAAGAACCTGGCGTATGTCACCGATCACGCGACCACGATCCAGGGCGCGGATGCGTATGACGAGTTCGGCCTCACGGGCACCTGGAGCGTCACGTCCAACTTCGGCGTCACGGCGGGTATCGACAACCTGTTCGACCGCGCGCCGGAGCGCGTTGGCGCAGGCCAGATCCAGACGATTGCGCCGTCATCGGGCGGTGGCCAGACGGTTCTGGATGGCGCCGGCAGCACCTTCGCCCGTTACTACGACGTGCTGGGTCGGCGCTACTTCCTGAACGTGAAGATGCAGTTCTGAGGGTCTGATCTCCAGCCGTCGAATAACCCCTCAGCGGCTGGAGCTTGGGGCTGGAGGCGGGCGACAACCCGCCTCCAGCGCGATCCGTCAGGGCTTGCTGTCCGTGTTGGGGTTGAAGCTCAACGCCGCCTTGCTCTTCGCCACGCTGTCCCAGTGCTCGGCGATCTTGCCGTTCTCGATGCGAAACAGATCGAAGTGCGTGCCGGCGTATTTCTGGTCGGGCTTTTCCGGGTCCGGCGTGTAGCTCACCGTGGCGATCATCACGAGGTCGCCTTCGGCCATGATAGAAATCACCGGGAACGTGATGGTGGGATCGATCGGCCGCACCGGACGCGTCTTCTTCATGTACGCCACCATCGCATCCCGCCCCGTCGCCACGTTCGGGTTGTGCTGGATGTAGCTTTCGGTGAAGTACTTCGGCGCCTGGTCGACCTGGCCGGCCTGGATGATCGTGCGCCACATGTCGAATACCAGCTTCTTGTTCGCGGCCAGCTTCGGGTCGCTGCTCTTCAGCAGCGCCGCCTGATCGGGCGCGGCCACCGGTGGTACCTGCGCATGGCCCGTCGCGCACAGTCCGGCGAGAACGACGGCTGCCAGAACACGGCCGACTCCTTTGGGCCGGAGACGGGCCGGCGAATGGGCCACGAGATTGGCGAGCCAATTGGCCTTGGAATTGGCCTTGGAATTGGCCTTGGAATTGGCGTGGAAATTGGCCAGCAAATGGGCAGGCACATGGGCGTGGCCAGTAGCCATCCCCTCGGTCGCAGCACTCGATTTCTTCACTTTCGAACCCCCTCGAGATGAACACCCGCCGGAATATACCGCCGGCTTGCGTTCAAATCGACGAGGCGGCGGACTTGCTGCCGACGTGATCCACGGAGCGTTTCTCGTGCACGTCGAGTAACGGCGAGGCGATCTCGGCCAGGCGCGCCAGATCGAGAATGTTCACGAGTCCGTCGCGTACCACGACGACACCGTTCTCCCGAAAACCTTTCAACACCCGGTTCACGTGGATGGCGGTGATGCCAAGCTGATCCGACAGCTGCGACTGGGTCAGCGGCATGTCGAACTGCAAAGCGCCCGGCGGGATGACGCCGGCGCCGATCAGGCGGCCGTGAAAATCGATGAGCATCATCGCGAGTCGCTCGTCCGCGCTGCCCTGGCCGAGGCTCACGACCCAGTTGTGCAGCCGGCGTTCTTCTTCGATCACCTGCCACATGCAGCGATTCGCGACGTCGACGTCTTGGCGAAACTGCTCCATCAACGCGCGGTAGTCGATGCGTTCGATGACGCACGGAGACAGCGTGCGCACATCGTCCGGATGGCACTCGACGAACATGCTCTTGACCGCAAACAAGTCGCCGGGCAGAAAAATCAGGATGCACTGGTCGCGCCCGTCGGGCAGCGCGCGTGTGCGGCAGGCCCAGCCGCTCAGGAGCCGATAAACGTAGGGATGATCGCGATTCGCGTGGATCAGGACCTGGTTCGCGGGATGGCGCAGGTCGCTTCCGCGCAGCAGGTCGAGGATTTTCTGTTCACCGCGATCGAGTGACTCCCCCAGCTCGGGTCGGTGTAACGCGAAGCGGGCTGAGTCCGGCATAGGCGACACTCCAGTGGATCCAGGCATAACCTTTGGTTCCCCGTGTTGTTCCGTCGAGCCTTGGATTAAAGCCCCGGATCAAACCGTGGGGAATTTCGTGTGCGAGCGAGCTCCAACCGGGGCGGAACCTCGGCTTCACGCGAGCGTTCATGGGACATCTCCCGGACCTCTGGACCGCCATGGCCACCCCAGACACTTCGCCCTGCAACGCCGGTGAATCCACCGCCGAACGAACATCCGATCTCTGCGACGAGCTGCGCATCATGAGCGGCGAGGTTGCCCTTCGGGCCGGCGAAAATATGTCGGTCGTCGGCGCGTGCGCGGTTCACTCGGGCGTCGAGCTGTTGCTGCGAGAAGTCAGCGCCGAGGTCGTGGCCCGGTGGCTGGAAGCGGCGGTCGGGGAGCTTCGATCGTCCGGTCGCCTTGGCGTTCCGCGAGCGCCGGCCGCCTGACGAGCCCGAAAACCTTCGTGCGGTGATCCGCGACCGCGTAGGCTAGTGCGCCGCTGCGGTCACCGCCGATCTCACAAAAATTTCGCTCGCGGGAAGCGGTTCCGTTTTCGTGACGTCCGCGTATTCAGGCAAGGTGAGCGCGAGCACATCGGCTGGCGCCTGGGCGATCACCCGCCCCGCGTGCATGAACAGCACTTCATCGAAGCGATCTAGCAGATGCATTCGATGGACGGAGCTGACGACGCAGGCATCCCGAAACTCCTCGAACAGATTGTCGTACACCGCGGATTCCGTCGTCGGATCCAGATGGGCCGTCGGCTCGTCGAGCAGGACGAGCGCGCTGCCTCGCGCAGCCAAGACGCCACGCGCGAGGGCAATGCGACTCTTTTGTCCGCCTGACCAGTTGGCCGCGCGCTCGGCGATTTCAGCCTCGAGACCGGCGGTGCTCGTATCGACGAAATCCGCGCGGGCCACCTGCAATGCCTGCGTGAAGTCGGCGGGCGAGGCCGCGCCATTCACGCTTTCGCACAGGCCGAGGTTCTGCGCGATGCTGCCGGCGAAGACTTCCGCATCCTGCGGAATGAGTGTGGCGCACGCTCTCAATGTCGCCGCCGCTGCAATGGGATCTGTGACGACCGTGCCGTCACTTGCGCGAAGCGTGCCTCGCTCGGCCGTGTAAAGCCCTGCGAGCAGGCGAAGCAGGGTGCTCTTGCCCGAGCCGCTGCCGCCGATCACTGCATATCGCTTGCCCCGCTCGAGCGTCACGGACACGTTGTCGAGGCTCGGATCCGCCTTGCGGCGGCTCGGATGAAAAAACGTTACGTGTTGAAGATCGAGGCGGTGCCAGTTCGCCTCGCGCGCTGCGGCGGCGGGAGGCATTTCGGGCAGCGTTTGCGCATTACGAATCGTGTCGGCGCTCGTGTAGTCCGCGTGTTGTCTTGCGAACGCCTGAAAGTGCTGCGCGATGGAAGCGACTACACCGCCGGCCTGCATCGCATATTCCCACACCATGTAGACGCTCCCGAGCAGCAGCGCGGTTTTCGCGTCCGCGCCGGCTTGAACGGTGTGGGTGACCTTCCACGCGAACAGCGCCACCAGGCAACAACTCAGTGCGCGAGTGGCGATATCCACGGTGCACCACTTCGCTTCGTTCACGACGATTGCGCGCTTCAGCGGCTCGAACACGGTGAGCAAACGCGCTTCGAGCATCCGGAGCACACCATGGCGCTGGCGCAGGGCGAAGACCGTTGATGTGTTACCGAGTGCATCGACGAGCGTGGCGGCATACTTGCGCTCGGCCGTGTTCTCTTCGCGGGCGAGACGGATCATCGTGCGGTCGAAACGCATTACCGACAAGCAGATGATCGCGAAGCCCGCCACGCAGACGACGCCGATGATCGGCTCGATCAGCGACAACGCGATCACCGGGCCGACGAGCCGCACCGCGCTGTTCAGGTAGATGAATTGGCTTTGTGCAAAATTCGCGAGGGCCAGTGTGCTCTGCTGCACGCGATGCGCCGACTCGCCAGAATGATGCGACTCGTGCCATGACAGCGGCAGCGAGAAGAGTCGATCGATGAGCGACAGGGCCAGCGTGCGCCGTACGTGCAATGACACATTGCGTTCGAGCACGCGGCCCGGACCATGCAGCGTCCAGCTGATTGCAGCGAGCCCAATCACCGCGGCGAGCGAGGTTCCGGCCTCGCCGAGACCTTTGGCGCCACGCAGCTGAAGCGCGTTGATCGCATGACCCGCGACATACGGCACGGCAAGGAGGATCAGTTGCGCGCCGATCAGCAGCACGCAGGCGGCGGCCAACAGGTGGCGCTTGCCGCGCGCCAACCGCCAAAGCTCGCTGTAGAGATGAATGACGCCGTCGCCGGTACCGGCGCGACGAATCGAATCGTTCAAGGTGCGGAGACCCCAGCGTGCTTCCTTCCGGCATTATGGAAGCCACACCGAGCAGCGCAGTGCTGCGGATCACATACTGGAAAGGGTCGAACGAACATGAGCGTAAGCGTGATGGTGGCAGCGTTGCCCGTGGAACTGCCATACAATCCCCGGCGTTGCGTGTGGCCGACCGTGCAAGCCACGGTGCGCTGACTGGTGGATCCCGTTCATCCAATACGTCTCTCTCATGGGCAGCTCGCGATAACGGCGGCGGCGACGTCCGCGCGGGTCTTCGCTGTGTCGGTCGTTTTGATCGGCGTGCTGCTTGCGTCCGCTTGCTCACGGCAAAAGCAAAGCAATGGACGGCCCACGCAAAGCGGGCCGCCGCAGGCGGGATTCGTCACGCTGAAAAGCGAGTCCGTGCCGCTACAACTCGAGCTCGCGGGCCGCACCACGGCCTTCGAAACTTCCGAAGTGCGGCCCCAGGTATCGGGAATCATCCGCGAACGCCTGTTCACCGAAGGCGCGACGGTGCATGCGGGAGATGTCCTGTACCGCATCGATCCGCGTCTCTATCAAGTCGCGCTGAATCAGGCGAAGGCCGATCTCAACAGTGCCCTGGCCACGCAGAACGCGTCGCGCGTTCGGGCCGACCGCCTTGCGGAGCTGGCGAAGAGCGGCGTCATCAGTCGTCAGGATCTTCTCGACGCGCAGGCCACTGCAGACTCGGCCGCCGCAGCCACAGAGCGGGCGCGCGCCGCGCTCGCGGGCGCCGAAATCAATTTGAAGTTCACCGAAGTCAGCGCGCCGATCAGCGGGCGCATCGGCCGTTCCGTGGTGACGACCGGTGCGTTGGTCTCGGCCTCACAGACGAGCCCGCTCACGACCATTCAGCGGCTGGATCCGATCTTCGTGGATATCCAGCAGTCGAGCGCCGCGTTGTTGTCGTTCCGCCGGCAACTGGCGGGCGGCGGGCTGTCGCGCGCATCGACCGAAGTGAACCTCGTTCTCGAAGACGGCAGCCGTTACATGCATCCGGGCGTGCTTCAGTTTGCAGAGTCCGTGGTGGACATGAGCACGGGCACTGTCACCGTGCGTGCGCGCTTTCCGAATTCGGAAGGACTGCTGCTGCCCGGCATGTATGTGCGCGCGGAATTTTCACCCGTGCAGGCACGCGAAGCGATACTCGTGCCTCAGCAAGGTATCTCGCGTGACGCGAAGGGAAATGCCACGGCGCTCGTGATCGGCGCCGATTCGAAAGCGGAGCTCCGTACGGTCCTCACCGAGCGAACGGTCGGCGACCAGTGGCTCGTGTCGAAAGGCCTGCGCGAGGGTGACCGGCTCATCGTCGAAGGGCTCGGCCGCATCCAGCCCGGACAGGTCGTGCAGGCGGTGCCCGCGAGCATCACCAAATCCACCGTGGCGGCCGAAACTGCCGCGCCCGCCGCGACGCGCTGACGATGATTTCGCAGACCTTCATCGATCGCCCGGTGCTCGCGTGGGTGATCTCCATTCTGATCATGCTCGGTGGTGTCGCCGGCATGCTGACGCTGCCCGTCGAGCAATATCCCGACATCGCGCCACCGTCCGTGAACGTGCGCGCGACGTATCCGGGTGCTTCGGCGGAAACGCTCGAGTCGAGCGTCACGCAGGTGATCGAGCAGCAGCTCACCGGCATCGACGGGCTGATCTACTTCTCCTCGAATTCCAGCGCGTCCGGCGTTGCGACCGTGACGGTGACTTTCCAGCAGGGCACCGACGCGGACATCGCGCAGGTTCAGGTGCAGAACAAGGTCCAGCAGGCCTTGCCGCGCCTGCCCTCGGCCGTACAACAGCAGGGCCTGGTCGTCACCAAGTCGAACGTGGACTTCCTGATGGTGGTGTCGATCTACGACGCCTCCGACGAATCGGAAAGCGGCGACGTCGCCGACTATCTCGTCTCGAACCTGCAGGATTCGCTCGGCCGTCTGGCAGGCGTCGGCGACGTGAACGTGTTCGGCTCGCAGTACGCGATGCGCATCTGGCTCGATCCCTCGCGTCTTGCGAGCTACCAGCTGATGCCGTCGGATGTCGTTTCAGCCATCGAAGCGCAGAACACCCAGGTGGCGGCGGGCCAGATCGGCGCGTTGCCATCGACGGCGGGGCAGATGCTCAATGCGACGGTCACGGCGCGTTCGCGCCTGACCACACCGGAGCAGTTCCGGCGCATCCTCGTGAAGACACAGCCGGATGGCTCGACGGTGCGCCTTTCAGACGTCGCACGCGTCGAGCTCGGTAGCGAGAACTACACCACCGTCACGCGCCTGAACGGTCACCCCGGCTCGGGAATCGCGATTCAGCTCGCGCCGGGCGCGGATGCGCTGCGCACGTCCGAGCTCGTGAAGGCGGAAGTCGCACAGCAGGCGAAATCGTTCCCGCAAGGCTATCGCTACGCGTTCCCGCTCGACAGCACGGACTTCGTGCGGCTCTCGATCGAGGAGGTCGTGAAGACGCTGGTCGAAGCCATCGTGCTGGTCGTGATCGTGATGTTCGTGTTCCTGCAGAGCTGGCGGGCCACGTTGATTCCGGCGATTGCAGTGCCTGTGGTGTTGCTCGGTACGTTCGGCGTGCTCGCCGTGTTCGGCTACACCATCAATACGCTCACGCTGTTCGGCATGGTGCTCGCGATTGGCTTGCTCGTGGATGACGCGATCGTTGTGGTCGAGAACGTCGAGCGTGTCATGCGCGAAGAGCCCGGCATCACCGCGCGCGAGGCCACTGTGCGATCCATGGGCGAGATCCAGACCGCGCTGATTGCGATCGCGCTCGTGCTGTCCGCCGTGTTCCTGCCGATGGCGTTCTTCGGCGGATCCGTCGGCGAGATCTATCGTCAGTTCTCGATCACGATGGTGGCGGCGATGGTGCTGTCCGTGGTCGTGGCGTTGGTACTATCGCCGGCGCTTGCGGCGACTTTGCTGAAGCCGCATCACGAAGCCGTCGCGTCCCGTCGTACCGCGTTCAGCAAAACGCTGCATCGCTATGGTGACAAGTTCCAGAGCGGCTTCGACCGCATGGCCGAGCGTTACCGCAACGGAGTCGCGAGGCTTCTGAACCGTGCCGGCTGGATGGGCGCAGTTTATCTGCTGCTGGTGGGTGCGCTGGTCGTCGTGTTTTTCTACGTGCCCACCAGCTTCCTGCCGACGGAAGACCAGGGGCGCGCGCAATTGCAGTTCACGTTGCCGCCCGGCGCCACGCAATCGCGCACGCTCGAGGTCGCCCAACAGATCGAGAAGTATTTTCTCACGCAGGAAAAGGACAACGTGCCGATCATCTTCACGGTGATCGGGCAAAGCCAGGGCGGCGTCGGGCAGAACGCGGGCCGCGGCTTCGTCGCGCTCGCGCCATGGGACGTGAGAGAGGGCGACGAGCGTAGCGCGGCCTCGATCACCCGGCGCGCCACGCGCTGGGGCCAGAAATTGCGGGACGCGGAATTCTTCGCGCTCAACCCGCCGCCGGTGCGCGGGCTTGGTCAATCCAGCGGTTTCACGCTCGAGCTGCTCAACAGCGGCGGCCTCAGTCGCGCGCAGTTCAAGGCGGCGCGCGACCAGCTGATGACTGCCGCCCGCGGCGATCCGATGCTGGCCTCCGTGCGCACCAATGCGCTCGAAGATACGCCGACGCTGAACGTGAACATCGACCAGGAGAAAGTCGGCGCGCTGGGTCTTTCACAGCGTGATGTCGACTCCACGCTCACCGCGGCCTGGGCCGGCAGCTACGTGAATGACTTCATCGATCGCGGCCGCGTGAAACGCGTGTACGTGCAAGGCGATGCCGCGTTCCGCGGCCGTCCCGAAGATCTCTCCGAGTGGTACGTGCGCACGGGTTCGGGCGCCATGTCTCCCTTCTCCGCGTTCGCCGTCACATCGTGGGCGCGCGCGCCGGTGACGGTGAGCCGCTTCAACGGATTGAGTGCCTACGAAATCGAAGGCTCTGCTGCCGCTGGCCGCAGCACCGGTGAAGCGATGGCACGCATGCAGGAGCTTGCGGGGAAACTCGCCGGCACTTCCATCGCGTGGAGCGGGCTCTCCTATCAGGAGCAGCGTTCGAGCGGTCAGGCGCCGTTCCTGTACGCGATTTCCGTGCTCGTCGTGTTCCTGTGTCTCGCGGCGTTGTACGAGAGCTGGTCGATTCCGGTGTCGGTCATTCTCGTGGTGCCGCTCGGCGTGCTCGGCGCAGCGCTCGCCGTGTTGTTGCGGGGATTGGAGAACGACGTCTACTTTCAGGTCGGCCTGCTCACGACGATGGGCCTCGCTGCGAAGAACGCCATCCTCATCGTGGAGTTTGCGGAGGACGCCGAAAAGCGCGGTGCGGATGCGGTTCACGCGGCGCTCGAAGCCTCCCGCCTGCGGCTCCGGCCGATCCTCATGACGTCGCTCGCGTTCATCTTCGGCGTATTGCCGCTCGCCATCTCGACGGGCGCCGGCGCGCAAAGTCGAATCGCCATCGGCACCGCTGTGATCGGCGGCATGATCACCGGCACGGTGCTGGCGATCTTCTTCGTGCCGTTGTTCTTCGTGCTGGTGCGCCGCTATTTCCATGGCCGACGTCGTCCGGCCGCGGTGTCGGAGTCGCCCGAGGCGACTCCGACACCGGGTTGACAGCCGCTGCCGCCCGGCGTTAACTCCCGGGCGTGCGCTCCAGGCGCCCGCAGGTTCGCGCGAAGGGCAAAGCCCACTGGTCATGTCGATTCGCTGCACGTCCACCATCCGTGCTGCCTGATGGCGAACCTCGGGCTCCAGCATGGAGGTCGATATGACGTCGCAGTCTCTCCCCGAGCGCCCGAATCTCGAGCAGCTCAAGAACCAGGCCAAGACTTTGCTTCGCGCGGCGCGCAGCCGCGAGGTTACCGCGCTTCGGCGTTTTCAGGTCTTGCCGCAGCTCCGCCCGAAATCCGTCGACGAGCTCGGCACGATGGCGCTCGCGCAGGCGCTGGCTCTGCACGATGCGCAATCGGTGATCGCGCGCGAACACGGCTTTCAGTCGTGGAACGCGCTTCGCGATGAAGTCGAAGAACGCTCACTGTCGTTCGACGGCGCAGTCGAAGAATTTGTTCGATGTGCCACGGGCGGCGTCCCCACACGTGCGCTACGGTTGCTTGCGAGACATTCCGGCATCGCGCACGCGAACCTTCACGCGGAGCTCGTGCTCGGCGATGCGGCCGCGGTCGAGGCGCGGCTCCAGAAAAATCCGGATCTCGCGCAGCAGTCGGGCGGAGTTCAGAACTGGGAGCCGTTGCTCTACGTCTGCCATACGTTCCTTCATCACGACGATCCCGCTCGAGCGGCAGGTCTCGTCGAGATTGCGCGAAATCTGCTGGCGCGAGGCGCGAACCCCAACGCGGAGTATCACTGGAACTGGCATCCGGAGCTGCCTCGCACGGCGCTGTGGGCTGCGCTCTGTGCCGCGAATCTTCCGGCGTTGGCGGAAGTGCTGCTCGAAAGCGGCGCGAATCCCACGGATGGCGTGTCGATGCACATCACCGCCGGTGGCGGCAATCTCGCGGCGCTGGAACAGCTGCATCGATTTGGCGTCAACGTCAACGGCGTTCCGGGCGGAGTGCCGCCGCTGCGATATATCCTGAGTTGGGCCGCGAATGATCCCGTCCAGACCCGCGGCATCTTCTGGCTGCTGGATCACGGGGCCGATCCGAATCTCGCCTGGGGCGAGCAGGGGGACGCCCCGTTGCACATCGCGGCCGAGCGTTGGGATGTGCCGATGGTGGAGCGTCTCGTTCGTCACGGTGCCGATATCCAGCAGAGAAGGGCGGATGGCCGCACGCCGCATACGGTCGCCGAGCTTCACGGGAACTCGGAAGTCGCCGCGTGGTTGCTCGCGCATGGCGCGCAAGACGAGCTTTCCGCGCTGGATCGATTTGTGGCCACCTGCGCGCGCGGCGATCGTTCGAGCGCTCAAACCCTGCTGCAGGCTCATCCGGAGCTGCGCAGTCAGCTGCGCAGCGAGCATCACTTGATGATGCATGTGCCCGCCGAACGCGGCGACGCGGTGGTGCTCGACACCATGCTCGCGTGCGGCTTTGATCCATCAGCACAGGACAAGGATCGCGTCACCGCTCTGCATCGAAGCGCGATGGGCGGGCATGTGGAGGCGACGCGTGTGTTGCTGGCTCACGGTGCGCCGGTGAACGCGCTGGACGGCATGTTTTCGGCGATGCCGCTGGTCTGGGCTGCGGAAGGGCGGAGCCATTCGCCGGCCCACGGCAGTGATCACGTTGGGGTCGCTCGGTTGCTGATCCAGGCGGGCTCGGCGCTCAGCTGGGTCGCGCCGGAGAAGGCCCCAGACCCGGAACGGACTCACGAACAGGTCAGTGAGCTCGTTCGTGCGGCCCAGGCGGAACCGTAGCGCATGGCATTCATTCCGTACGCCATGACACAGAAAAATGGCGAGGCCTCGGCCCCACCGCTGTTGGCGCATGGGGCTGAGCAGCTGAGCAGCGTGGTGGTCGACGCGTACAACGCTGAAATGCGCACGGCGGACGGGTTCGTCGGGGATCGGGCGAGCAAACGCGCGTTCCAGTCGATCCTCGACGATTGGCGCGAGCGCGTGAGCAAGTCCGGCGACGATCCGCTGGGCGACGCACCCAGCGAGGCGCTGAGCAAGAAGCAGCTCGACAAGCTGCTGCTGGAAGGCGATGCCGAGGCGGCCGGCGTCGTTCAAGGTGCCATGGAGGAGTTTTCACAGGAACTGGCGGCCGTGATCCGCCGGTTCCTGCGGCTCAAGGACTGGAAAGGTACGGAACGTATCGTCATCGGCGGCGGCATGCGTCAGAGCCGCGTCGGCGAGCTGGCCATCGGTCGCGCAGCGGTGCTCCTGAAGGCGGCAGGCGCAGACGTGACTTTACGTCCTATCAGCAATGAGCCGGATCACGCGGGCCTGATAGGTTGTGCGCATCTCGTGCCGCCCTGGATGCTGGCCGGCCACGACAGCATCCTGGCCGTCGACATCGGCGGCTCCAACATTCGCTGCGGCATCGTCGAGCTGCGACTCAAAAAGAAGCCGGACCTGTCCGAAGCGCGCGTGTCGCACTTCGAGCTGTGGCGACATCGCGAGGAAGAGCCGAAGCGCGAAGATGCGGTGGAGCGGCTCATCGCGATGCTGAAGGGACATATTCGTGCTGCCGGCAAGGACGAGCTGAAACTCGCGCCGTTCATCGGCATCGGCTGTCCCGGTGTGATTCGGCCGGATGGCACGATTGAACGGGGTGGCCAGAACCTGCCGGGCAATTGGGAAGTGAAGAGCTTCAATCTCCCGGAGCTGTTGCGGGAAGCGATCCCGAAAATTGCGGACCACGACACCGTCATCGTCATGCATAACGACGCCGTCGTGCAGGGCTTGAGTGAGCTGCCTCACATGACGGATGTGACGCACTGGGGCGTGCTCACTATCGGCACGGGGCTGGGCAACGCGCGGTTCACCAACCGTTCCACGGACGCTAAGAAGAACTGACTGCCTTGCGGATGGGGACGCGGGCAAAACCGCATCTTTTGACACACTCTGTAGGTTCGGTCGGCCGCTGCTCGGGATGGGCGGACGAACCTGTGCAAGCGGGCCTTGAAGATGTGAACCGCATCGTTTGCGGCCCCGCTCGCACCGATACACTGCGACGAGCTACGACCCTGACAGTGTTCGCCCGTGCTGAAGAAAGTCCCCGTCCAACAGCTTGCCGTCGGGATGTACCTGCATGCCCTCGAGGGCAACTGGCTGGACCATCCGTTCTGGCGTAACGGCTTTCTGATCGAGGATGCCCGCACGCTGCAGAAGGTGCTGGAGAGCGGCGTCCAGCATTGCTGGATCGATGCGGGAAAGGGTGACGACGCGCCCGCCGTAGTTACGCCCCCGACTGTCACAACGAGCGTCGTGGCGCCCGCGACCCCTCAATCCGTTCGTCCGACTCCGCCGTCTCCGAAAGTGGAGCGCGTCTCTCTGGCCGACGAAGTGGAGGTGGCTTCGCGTTTGCGCACCCGCTCTGCGCAGGCCATGCGCGACTTGTTCGGCGAAGTGCGGCTCGGCAAAGCCATCGACACGGCGAACGCGACGTCCCTCGTCAACGAAGTGGCCGAATCGATCGAGCGACATCCGGACGCGTTCCGCAGCCTCGCGCGACTCAAGAACGCAGACGAATACACCTACATGCACTCCGTCGCGGTGTGCGCGTTGATGGTCTCGCTCGGACGCGAGATGGGGCTCGATCAGGCCCAGTGCAAAGAAGCCGGACTTGCCGGCATGCTCCACGATCTCGGCAAGGCGCTCATGCCGCAGGACGTGCTCAATAAACCCGGCAAGCTCACGCCGGAAGAATTCGAGATCATCAAGCAGCATCCCAAACGCGGCCACGAGCTGCTGCTGCAGGCCAAGGATATGCCGGCGGGCGTGCTCGACGTGTGCCTTCATCACCACGAGCGCTTCGACGGCACGGGCTATCCCGATCGACTCGCTGGCGAGAACATCTCGACGTTTGCGCGCATGGGCGCGATCTGTGACGTCTATGACGCCGTAACGTCCAACCGCCCGTACAAGGCGGGCTGGGATCCTGCATTTGCCATGACGCAGATGGCGTCGTGGCAGGGACATTTCGATCGCTCGATCTTCCAGTCGTTCGTGCGGTGTATCGGCATCTATCCCACCGGGTCACTGGTGCGAATGAAGTCGGGGAAGCTCGCTGTGGTGCTGGAGCAGAACGCCGCGGCCCTGACCAAGCCCAGCGTGAAGATTTTCTTTTCGACGCGCTCGGGCGAACCGATTCGGCCGGAGATGCTGGACCTGGCGAAGGACTCGCGCGATCAGATCGAAGCGCCGGAGCCGCCGGAGAAATGGAAGTTTCCTTACCTGAACGAGCTATGGGACGGGAGCCGTTGAGCAGCTCGATCGCCGGCCGCTGAGAGCGCCTGTTGACGTTTCATCTAGCGCCTCTTAGCCGCCCGGCGATCGAGGGCTTCTGGCTTCGGTGCAGAATCCCTCCACACATGCATCACCGCATAACTGCGCCACGGCCTCCACGCCAACGACAGCTCTTCCGCCTCCTTTCCTGATACGCCTCCCAGGTTGTTGCGTATCGCGATGTCATCCCGCGGAAAGGCATCCGGCCATCGCAACGCGCGCATCGCAATGTACTGCGCCGTCCACGGCCCGATCCCCGGCAAGCTCGCGAGCTTCTCGATCGCCTGATCCGGATTGTGATGAATGCCGCCCTCGAGCGGCACCTCACCGGAAACCTGCGCCTGCGCCAACGCAATCAAACTCCTCGCGCGCGCGCTCACGATCCCGAGCTTCGCCACCTCATCCACCGTAGCGTTCGCCATCCGCGCAGCCGACGGGGTCAATCGATTCAGCTCCGCAAACGGCGTCACGAACGGCTCGCCAAAAAACTCCGCCACCCGACAGCCAATGGTCGTCGCCGCTTTCACGGTCACTTGCTGCCCGATGATCGCCCGCAGGCCCAGCTCGAATCCGTTGAACGCGCCCGGCACTCGCATGCCGGGCGTGCGTTTCACGAGCGGCGCGAGGCGTTTGTCCTTCTTCAAATGGCCGGAAATGATGTCCGGCCGGGCGTTCAAGTCGAACAGCTCGCGAACGCGTGTGAGCAGCGACGGCAACACTGGCGTGAGGCTGTGGGTGAATTCGAGCAGCAGCGCATTCTTGCCCTTCGCCTGAGTCACGCGGATCCATCCGCGCGCCTCGCCCAGATGCACGGTGCGGGCATAGGCAGCGTCCGTCACCCACTCGACTCCTTTCAGCGCGCGGCCGGCGAGAAACGCGAGAATGCCGCTCCAGTCATAAGGCGCTCGATAAGAGAGTTGAAGCGTCGAGGTGTCGCCGCTCGCGGTGACGGCGGCGTCCGGGTCTTTTCCGTTCTTGCGCAGGCGAGTCGGCGCCATGCCATAGCGCGAATTGAACGCATCGTTGAAGCGCCGCAGACTCGCGAATCCGCTGGCGAAAGCAATTTCCGTAACGGGCAGAGTGGTCTCCGTGAGCAGCTGCTTCGCCAGGAGTAGCCGGCGCGTCAGCAGCAGCTGGATCGGCGGCACGCCCAGCTCTTTTTGCACGATGCGCCGAATTTGCCGCGAGCTCAGCTCGAACTGATCCGCAATGGCTTCGAGCCCCGCGTCGTTGCGGATCGTGCCGTCTTCGAGACGCTGCATGATGAGGTGCGCGATGCGCTGGGAGTCATCCACCGGCGCATTGCCCGGCGCAAGCTCGGGCCGGCAGCGCAGACACGGCCGGAATCGCGCCTGTTCCGCTTCCTGGGCGGTGTCGAAAAATCGGCAGTTCGCCGCCTTCGGTGTTTTGACCGTGCACACCGGCCGGCAATAGATGCCGGTTGAAGTGACGCCCACGAAAAACAGCCCATCGAAGCGCGCGTCGCGGGCCGTGAGTGCCTTGTAGAGACTCTTGCTGTCCTGGATCATGCAACGAATATAGAGTCGATGGCGGGCGCCTGATAGCCATTTTCGGACATCACGACGGCGTCGTTCGCATGGCCGAAAATGGCGAGCGCGCTGTCCGGATCGCGCTAGTCTTGCGCGCCTCAACTGAATGGAGAGCGACCATGAAACGGTATTTCAGCAAGTGGGTCGATTCGCCGGTCGGGCCATTGAAGCTCGTGGCGAGCGAGGCGGGGCTCGCGGCGATTCTCTGGAAGAACGATCGGCCGGGCCGGGTTCGCCTCGATCCGGTGATCGAAGACCCGATGCATCCGGTGCTGCGGCAGACGGAGCGTCAGCTCGAAGAGTATTTCGCCGGCCAACGCAAAGCATTCGACCTGCCGTTGGACTTTGCGGGCACAGACTTTCAGCGACGGGTGTGGGCGGCGCTGCTCACCATCCCGTTTGGCGAAACGCGCTCCTACGCGCAGATCGCGAAGCAGGTCGGCAGTCCGGACGCGGTACGCGCTGTTGGCGCGGCGAACGGGCGCAATCCGATTTCGATCATCGCGCCCTGCCATCGCGTGATCGGATCTTCCGGTCAGCTCACCGGATTTGCGGGGGGCCTCGAGGTGAAGGCGCAGCTGCTGGCGCTGGAGTCAGCGCCGCAGCCTCGCTCGCTCAGCCTGGATTTTCTGGCGCCTGCGCCGGCGGCGGCGCGAGAGATCAGCGCTTCGCACTGATCTCTCTTATCCGGGCCTGGCGACAAGGTGCGGCGGCGGGCCCGCCGATGCGGGCCCATGCCGGTGATGCCTACGCGTTTGCGGGCTTGTGATGTGACTTCGCCAGCTCTGCGGCCGACACCCACCAGCCGTGAACCTGCGGACGCAGCGGAACGGGCACTTTCACCTTGGCGACCGGGCCTGCGGCGACGTTGTCTGCGTCGACGATCCACAGCTCGCTGCGATAGTCGTCCCCGTGTTCGCGATCCACGATCATCATGAGCCAGCCGTTGTGACCAGCGCGCGAGGAGCGGATGTGCACCGGCTCGTTGATTGCCATCGACGGTTCGAGCCCCAGTGCATCCACACGGCCGGTGGTGAGATCCACGCGCAGCAGGCAGTTGAAGGCCGTGCCCACAGGACCGCCGCCAAGCGGCGGGCCGCCTTGCGGATTGATGCTCGGCATCCACACCACGTTGTAAGGACGGCCCTGGTCTTCATCGCGGATGCGCGGCAGATCGCCGGGCGGCCCGATGACAGCTTGTGAAAACGTATCGCCCGGCTTGCTCATGTCGAACGTCCAGCGCGTGAGGCCGCCTCGCAGCTCGTGCTGCGGACGATGAATGCCGCCGGCTTCGCGCATGAACGGGAATCCGTTCGTGTCCGTGAGACACGCGTCGAAGTGCACGAGGTCGCCTTCGTCGTAGCCGTTCGTCATGTGGAACGCAGAGACACCTTTGGGCCCCTTGAACCAGCGCATCTCCGACACGTTGCCATAGCGCGGCATGATCGCGACCCAGCTCTCCAGGTCCTGCTGGTGCGCCCAGTGCACGCCGCCGGCCTTCAAGCGCTCCAGATCCGCCGTTGTCGGATAGACCGGGAAGATCACGTACTTTTCTGTCATCACGAAATCGTGGATCGAGGCGCAGTAGGGCACCTGGAACCACTGCTCCGAGATGAGGTTGCCTTCGCGATCGGCGATGCAGTACGCGACGTCGAGGCTGCAAACGCCGCCGGCTTCATAGCCGAAGAAAAACATTTCGCCTGTCTTCGGATCCACGCGCACGTGGGCCGTCATCGTCTGCGACTTCAGCTTGCCGCCGAAGTCATAGGAGCCGATCGTCTCGAGCGTGTGCGGATTCACTTCATACGCACGCCCGTCTTCCTTCGTCATGAGCAGGCGGCCGGCGTGCCACACCGGTGTGGTGTTCGACACGGTGCGGTCGACGCCTTGCACTTCCGGCTTGTCGGTGAACTGATTTCGATAACGCCCGAACAGCGGCTGGCGGGCTTTGCGCTCGGCGAGATAGCGCGCGGTGTGAACGTATTTGATGTCGTAGTCGACCTGACCGTTCTCGAAAAGGAAACGGCTCACCATGCCGTCACCGGACAGCGCATGGTCATCTTCGTGTAGCGGCGGATGCGCCGGATCGGGCACGGCGCGGAAGAATGCGCCCTCGATCTCAGGAGGAATCGTGCCCTCGACCTCGAGGTTGCGGATCGAGGCTTCGAGTCGCACCGGGCGGTTGAGCGCGGTGAAATGAATGGTGTTCGGATACTTCGACATGGCGCTGTACGCTCGTATGTTGCGTGCTCGTAACTGTCAGAAAACGCTAGCACTCCGGCATGTCCCTGACAATCACGTCCGGTGCTTCGGTCCGTTAAACGAGGGCGCGTTCGGAGCGTGGCGGGAATGATGCTCCGCGCTGGCGGCCTCGATTGCATCAAATGTTATGATTGCTGCGGCCAGAACCTCCCTTCGCGCTCCAGGAGACGACCGTGTCATTGCCCCAAGGCGTGTCCATCTCACATCCCACGAAATTGTTCATTGGTGGTCGTTGGGTCGCGCCCCGCAAAGGCGGGACGATCGAAGTTGTTTCACCGGATACGGAGCAGGTCGTCGCAGTCGTCGCCGAGGCCACGGAGCCGGATGTCGATGCTGCGGTAGATGCGGCCCGCAAGGCGTTTGATCAAGGTCCCTGGCCGCACATGGAGCCTGCCGAACGTGCAGCAATCGTGCGCAAGATGGCGGGCATTCTCGGCGGCCGCCAGGAAGAGCTCGCGCGCGCTTTCGTTGCGGAGATCGGTGCGCTCGCAAGCTTCGCACCCTTCGCAGCGATGGGCGGCACCGGCACGTTCGGCACGTACGCGACTATTGCCGAAAGCTACGCGTGGGTGAAGGAAGAGCCGAGCTCGGTGCCCGGGCACAAGGCGCTGGTGATTCGCGAGCCAGTGGGCGTCGTGGCTGCCATCGTGCCCTGGAACATGCCTTACGCGATCATGGCGCAAAAAGTGGCTCCGGCCCTCGTGGCAGGTTGCACGGTTGTCATGAAGCCGTCGCCCGAAACGCCGCTGGAGGCATACATCATTGCGGAAGCTGCGGAACAGGCCGGTGTGCCGCCGGGCGTGCTGAACCTGCTGCCCGCGCATCGCGAGGCGGCGGACTATCTGGTTCGCAGCCCGGGCGTCGATAAGATCAGCTTCACCGGCTCCACCGTTGCCGGCAAGCGCATCGCCTCTGTAACAGGAGATCGTATTGCTCGCGTCACGCTCGAGCTGGGCGGCAAATCCGCTGCGATCGTGCTGGACGACATGCCGACGCCGGTCGCCGCGAAGATCCTGGCGCGCACGATCATCGTATTGTCAGGGCAGGTCTGCGCGATGCTGAGTCGTGCCATTGTGCCTGCAGCACGTCACGACGAACTGGCAGAAGCGATCGCTGCCGAGATGCGCTCCGTGAAAATCGGTCATTCCGATGAGCCGGGCGTCGAAATGGGTCCGATCGCGATGAAGCGCCAGCTCGAGCGCATCGAGCGTTATGTCGACATCGGCAAGCGCGAGGGCGCGAGGCTGGTCACGGGCGGGCGCCGTCCGCCGCACCTGAAGACGGGCTATTTCTACGAGCCCACGCTGTTCGCCGGTGTCGACAACAAAATGACCATCGCGCAGGAAGAAATTTTCGGTCCCGTGCTGGCGCTGCTGCCGGCGCGGGATCTCGACCACGCCATCGAAATCGCGAACGAATCGTCCTATGGACTGAATTCCGCCGTGCTGACGAACGATGTGAACGAGGTGTATCGCGTCGGCCGTCGGCTGCGCGCGGGCAATGTCGGCCACAACGGCATGAAGGCGGACTTCAATCTGCCGTTCGGCGGATTCAAACAGTCGGGCGTCGGCCGTGAGGGCGGCGTGGAAGGGCTGATGCCTTACGTCGAGACGAAGACGATGCTGATCGAGAACGCGGCGGCGGCCTGATCGTTACGGTGTTCGGGTCCGGCGGCGGTCGGAAAACAAAACGATCGCTCGTTTCGTGCGGATGCGTTTGCTGAGCCGTTGCGCTCAGACGAGCGCGTAATAGCGCAGACGATTGCCGTCTGCGCGACGCTCACCCACTCCCACGAACACGTGCTTGGTCAGCCAGTCGTGCTTCCCGACGCTGCATTCGAATGAGGGGTTGCCGCGCAGGTAATACTCTTCGTGCGCCACCGGCGCGCCGCCTTTGAACGCCCAGTCCCGCAACTTCTGCATCGTGTCCGGCTTGCGACCCCACAGAAAGCCACGGTTGTTGAGCAGGATGAGCGTGCCGTCATCTTCTTCGAGCATGTATCGCGCGTCGAACACCGCGACGTCATCCGGCCGGAAATACGCGTAGTCGCCGCCGGATCCCGGCACGGCTTTGCCGCGCAGCTTCGGTCCTTCGAATGTGCCGCTCTCCACATACACAGCCGATCGATTGCCGCCCCATGGCGTGTTCGGAATCATCTGCACGCGCGGAAATGCCAGGCGAATTTCCATCGCGAATTCGAGGCGCGGGTTGTCCATCGTGGAGAAGAGGTCACTCATGATCGATCCAATCCTCCATCGGGTCGGGTGCGCTCGAGGAACAGCGAGCGCCCCGCATCGTCGGTCGCTTCGAGCCTTTCCGTCACGGTGCGCACGAACCGATCGAAGGCCATGATCTCGTCCGCCCGCAGCGCTTCGAACAGATAGCGCGCTACTTTTTCGGTGGTCGGGCGCATCTGCTCGCACAGCACTTTGCCGATGGGCGTCAGCCGCAGGGTCTTGCGGCGGCGGTTGTTGGGGTCGGTCGTGACCTCGATTCGTCGCTGCCGCTTGAGCACCGCCACCGCGCGGCTGACGGTCATCGTGTTCACGCCCGTGAGCTCCGCCACTTCGTGTGACGCGGCGCTGCCGAGCTGACCGAGCGTCATGAGCAAGCGAAACTCGTTGAGGCTGATCTTGTGGCGCTTCTCGAGGTGAATCGAAAACGGCGCGAGCAGCCGGTTGTGCAGCTTCAGGATGTTGTGAAGCACTTCGGCCGGACTGGCGCTGGCCACGAACGGCGTAGGAGTGACCGGCGTGGTCGCCAGCGCTCGAATCTTCACTGAAGAGTTTCTGGCCATCGGCACAAAGTGTAGCAACCGCGCGCGCCGCCGTCAGTGCCAGCCGTCCGTAACGCATGTTACAGTCGGGCGTCGCGAACATCGGGGGGCACGGTGGGAGAGGGGACGTCGCGCTGTGCCTCGCGGTTGCTCTGGGCGGGCGCGTTGAACCAGATCCCCTTTCAAATTTTCTCGCTGCGGCTGTTCGCGCTGGCCCTATGGTTATCGTTGGTGGCGCCTTCCTGGGAGCCCTTCTGCTGAGCGGAGATCCGAAACATGCCCGATAGAATCCTGCCGCCCGGGCTGACCGAAGGCCGCCTGAAAACGGCGTTGCGTCAGCTCGAGTCCCTCGTCGGCGCGGGGAACGTGTTTGCGGAAGCGCTCGATCGGGAGAGCTACGCGGATAAGTTCGCGATCGACGACCGTCGTCACGTGCCGCTCGGTGCGGTCGCGCCCGTCACGACCGAGGAAGTGCGTGCCATCGTGCGCGTGGCTTCGGAATATCGGCTGCCGCTGTGGCCGATCAGTCGCGGCAAGAATCTCGGCTACGGCGGATCGGCTCCGCACCTGAGCGGCTCGCTCGTGCTCGACCTCTCGCGCATGAAGAAGATCGAGGTCGACGAGCAGAACGGCACCGTGCTGCTCGAGCCGGGGGTGGGCTTTTATGATCTCTACGATTTCCTCAAGTCACGCAACATCAAGCTGTGGCTGTCGGTGCCGGGCAATAGTTGGGGCTCGGTTGCCGGCAACGCACTCGATCGCGGTGCCGGCTATACGTCTTACGGCGAGCACGCGTCGAAGATCTGCGGGCTCGAAGTGGTGTTGCCCGATGGGGATCTCGTGCGCACGGGCATGGGCGCGCTGCAGGGCTCGAAGAGCTGGCAGCTATATCGGTATGGCTACGGGCCGAGCTGGGATCACCTCTTCTGCCAGTCGAATCTCGGCATCGTCACGAAGCTCGGCCTGTGGTTGATGCCGGAGCCCGAGTCGGTGATGGGTCTCGACCTCGAGCTCGACAAACCGGAAGACCTGGGCCCGCTCGTCGATACGCTCGGCCCATTGCGGCGTGAGGGCTTGCTGCAGCAGGCGCCCACCATCGGTAACTGGTTGCGCGCGGCTTCGACGGTGACGACGCGCAATCAATGGACCGACCAGCCCGGCGCACTTTCGGACGCAGTGATTGCCGCGATTCGCAAGCGCTTCGGCATGGGCTGGTGGGGCGTGAGCCTGCGGCTCTATGGTCGCGAGGGCGTCAACCGCGAAGCGCTCGCGGTGCTCGAGAAAGCGCTCACAGCGCTCAATCCGCAGAGCCTGAAGCGCACGGCGTGGCGCCAGGGCGAACCGCTCGAACAAACGGGCTGGGTCGGCGTGCCGCTGACGTATCCACTGCAGAGCGCGAACTGGCATGGCGGACGCGGCGGACACATGGGGTTTTCGCCGGTGCTGCCGCAGTCCGGCAAGCTCGCGATGGAGCAGTTCCGCCGCACCTATGAACGGTATCGCGAGTTCGGCATGGATTATCAGGCGAGCTTTGCGATCGGCGAGCGGCACATGCTCAACATCAACACGATCCTGTTCAACAAGGGCGACGACGCGATGATGAAGCGCATCGATCCGTTCATGCGCGCGCTCGTGGCGGATGCGAAGGCGAATGGCTACGGCGAATACCGCACCCATCTGGATTACATGGATACGGTTGCCGGTACGTACGACTTCAACGATCACGCGCTGCTGCGGCTGAACCAGCGCGTGAAAGATGCACTCGATCCGCATGGCATCCTCGCGCCCGGCAAGAGCGGAGTGTGGCCGGCCGCGTATCGGAAGGGGCGCAAGGCATGAGAGTCGCCATCACTTTGAGTGCGCTGCTGCTGGCGGCCACCGCAAATGCGCAGACGCCGGTGACCGCGGCGCCCGATGGCAAGGCGCTCTTCAAGGAGAAGTGCTTCATGTGCCACGACAAGATGGGAATGGGGACCGGCCTCCTGTCTCGGCGCGTGAAAGTGGCGGAGCTGCTGCTGCGGAATGATTTGAACGCGGAGTTCGTAGTGACGGCTGCGCGGGCGGGCATCGGCAACATGCCTGCGATTCCGCGTGGTGAAGTCAGCGATGCACAGTTGAAGGCGATTGCGGATTTTCTGGCGCAGGCGCCGGAGGCGAAGCAATGAGCGCCAAAGACGAGCTTTCACGGCGAGGATTTATCGCGGGAGCCGTCGCAGCGGGCGGGGGATTCGCGTTGCTGGCGACGCAGGTCGGCGCGCTTGCGGGAACCGTGCATAGCGGAGCAGGGACTGTTGAAGTCAGCGCCTTTGGTGAAGGTGCGGCGTCGGTCGACATGGCGCCGCCGGTGCGTGAGCCCGGGCTCTTCCTGTTCGGCGGGAGCGACGGCAGGGGCGAACACAATAGCGTCCGCGGCCGCGACTTCGATTCCGACTTCGGCAGCGACTCGACGCTCGGGGCGAAGTGCCGCGCCATTGCGGATGAACGAGGGCTGAAGTGCGCGAGCCTTCCGATCACCGGCGACCGCGTTCGCTTCGCCACTGAACTGTTCGCGCCGGACGCGCCCGAAGTGATTGCGGGCGCCTCGACTTACGCCGACTTCATCGTTCTCACTGGCACGGCCGCGGAACACGGCTACCGCGTCATCGAAGAATCGCCTCGAGGCGCGCTCACGGTGTGGAAAATCGCGCGTCCGGTTCGGCCTATTTCTTCCGGATGATCAGCGATTCGGGTCGCTTGCGCGGCACCCACTGACCGTGACCGGGAAATTTCTCGAGAATGGCGCCGTCCCACAGTCGCACGGTGCGGCTCTTGAAGCGCCAGCGTCCGTCAGTGCCGCGAACCGCAACGTCGTCGTAATAACCGGTGAAGCGCAGCAGGTAGGGTGGCTCGCCTTTGCACTCCGTGACGAATGCGAACGCGCGCAACGCGATGGTGTGGTCATCCTTCGGAAAATACTGCACCTGGGTGACGTGATGCTGACGACCCGGAAAGCCCGGCGCATGGAAGTAATGATTCGCAAGGCCGCGGATGCCTTCGTGGCCTTCCCAGATATCGGGATCTTCGAACACCTCTTCGACCATGCGCGCGTCGGGCGTGAAGCAGGCCACGAGACCTTCCACATCGCCGGTGTCCAGCGCCCAGCTGTATGCAGCGATGAGATCCTGCAGGGCGAGTCGGTCTTCGATGCGGATCGTATGGGTCATGCGGCGTCCCCCGGTGCGTTGCCGGACCCTATCAAATGTTATAGTTTCGCGCCAACCCGGAGGCGACGGATGGTGTCCATGCATCCGGTGGGCACGTGCACGATCGGGGAAGGCGCGAACACGAACGCAACCACCATCATGATCGGCGAGAAGGCCGCCGACCTCATCCGGAGAGCCCCAAAATGATCATCGTGACGGGCGCCAACGGCGCATTCGGCCGGGCCGCCGCGAGCCGGCTCATCGAGCGCGTGCCGCGCGGCGAGCTGATTCTGACCTCGCGCACTCCGCAGAAGCTTGCGGACTTTGCCGCCCGCGGCGCGCAGGTGCGATTCGCGGATTTCGATGACCCGTCTTCGCTGCGCGCTGCGTTTGCAGGGGGCACGAAGATGCTGTTGATCAGCACCGCCAGAGTTGGCACACGCGTGGGTCAGCACAAGAATGCAATTGACGCAGCCGTTGCCGCGGGCGTGAAGCACATTGCGTATACGTCTGTGCTCAACGCGCACCGGCCGGACAATCCCGCGATCGTGAGGCTCGATCATCGCGCGACCGAGGAACACATCGAGCGCAGCAGTGCGAGCTGGACGTTCCTGCGGGACAGCCAGTATTCCGAGGCGATTGCGCTTGCGATGGTGCCTCCGGCACTCGCGATGGGCCGAAAGCCTGAGAATGCAGGCGACGGGCGCGTCGCGTTCGTCTCGCGGGACGATTGCGTGGCGTGCGCGACGGAAGTGCTGGCGCAACCCGGCCACGAGAACCGCGCTTATGACATTACGGGCCCGGACTTGTTGAGCATCCCGCAGGCGCTGCAGATGGCGAGCGAGATCGCGGGCAAGCCCATTGTCGTCGAGCCAGTGGATGACGAAGGCATGTTCGCGTACTTCGATTCGCTCGGCGTGCCGCGGCACGCGTCGGACATCGTTCCGAAGGGGCCGATTCCCTGGTCGAGCGACGATATGGTGACGTTCGCAAAGTCCATTCGCGAAGGGTTTTTCGATGTGCGGACCGACCACGTCGAACGCATTACCGGCCAGAAGCCGGTCTCCCTGCGGGACATCTTTCTGCGCCACAAGGACGGCTGGCCCAAGTAGAATCGCCGCCGAACCGCACTTCGCGGCGCCCGTGCAGGAGTGCGCAAATCATGTTCAGCAGGCAGAGGGACAGGAACGCCTGGAAAAGAACGCTCGTCGCCAGCTCGATGGCCGTGGCGCTGTGTTTGAGCAGTGTCCTGAGCGCACAAACCGAAAAGAAGAAGATCCCGACCGGCGCGACGCGGCTTGCCCAATACATGCAGTTGCGCGAGTCCACGCGGCTCGGGGCCGAGATTTCGCTCCAGAAAGCGGTCGAGCAGGGGCGCATCACCCAGCAGGAGTTCGACTGCACGAAGGCATCGAGCCTCGATTTCGCGCTGGACGCCTACTCCGCGGCCATCGCCGCCGCGTTGTCTCCAAGTGAGATCAAGCAGGCGAATGCCTTCTTTTCGAGTCCTGCGGGTCACTCTTACCTGCGGTATTCGCGATCGCTGGAGCTGCACCAGCGAGGCATTCCCGACGTCGATCCCAAGTTGGGGCTCGATAAGGCTGAGAGCGCCGCGACCAACAAGTTCATCGCCACGAGCGCGGGCAAGAAGCTGATCCAGGATCGGGTGATCGAGACGCCGGAGCTGAAAACCGAGCTGGCCCGCGGTTTTGCGGCCCTCAAGACTCAGTGCTCGGCTTAGCACGCGCTCAGTCGTCTTTGGCGAAGCAGGACACCGCGCATCGCGGCTCAGAGCTTCCCGCCGCAAGAACGCATCGGCCTATACTGCTTCATGCAACTCGGTCTCCAGCACACCTACGCAACGCTCGCCCCGCGGTTCTTCGCTGAAGTCGCGCCTGGGCGCGTCGCTGAGCCGCGGCTCGTCGCGTTCAATCGCCCGCTGGCGGCGGAGCTCCAACTAGACCCTGACCTCATCGAGGCCCATGCCGCAGCGATGTTCTCGGGCAACGAGTTGCCTGAAGACGCCAAACCAATCGCTATGGCCTATGCGGGCCACCAGTTCGGCGGCTTCGTGCCGAGGCTGGGCGATGGCCGCGCGATTCTGCTCGGCGAAATCCGGGACGTGAATGGCGTCCTGCGCGACATCCAGTTGAAAGGCTCCGGCCTCACGCCGTTCTCACGGAACGGGGATGGCCGTGCGGCGCTCGGTCCGATGCTGCGCGAATATCTCATCAGCGAGGCGATGCACGCCTTGGGCATTCCGACGACGCGATCGCTTGCGGTCGTGACAACCGGCGAGCGTGTTTTGCGTGAAGAGGTCCTGCCCGGCGCGGTACTCACGCGCGTCGCGGCCAGCCACATTCGCGTGGGCACTTTTCAATACTTTGCGGCTCGTGGAGACCAGGACGGCGTTCGTGAGTTGCTGAACTACGTCATCGCGAGGCATTACCCGGAAGCGGCAAACGACGAAGTGCCCGCGCTGGCCGTGCTCAAAGCAGTCGCCGAGCGGCAAGCCGCGCTCATTGCAAAGTGGATGCTGGTAGGTTTCATCCATGGCGTCATGAACACGGACAACATGGCGCTATCCGGCGAGACGATCGACTATGGCCCCTGCGCGTTCATGGATGAATACAACCCGCGCACCGTGTTCAGCTCGATCGATAGCAATGGCCGCTATGCGTATGCCAATCAGGCCGCCATCGCGCAATGGAACCTTGCGCGGCTCGCGGAGACGTTGCTGCCGCTCATTCATGCGGATGGCGACATCGCAGTGAGTCTTGCCACGCCTGTCATTGGTGGATTCATCGCGCGGTTCGATGAGCATTTTCTGCGGGGAATGCGCGCGAAGATCGGACTTGCGTCAGCGCTGGATGGCGACGCTGAGCGGGTTTCCCGGCTGTTACTGGCGATGCATAACGCCGGCGCGGATTTCACGCTGACGTTTCGAAGGCTGACGAAGGTGATGGAGAGCGCGGAGAACGAGGCGCGGCTGCTCGAGTTGTTCCCGGAGAGCGAAGCGATGCGGGCGTGGCTCAGTGAGTGGCGGCAGCGGCTTCAGGCTGATTCGCGCGATGGCGACGCTGATGTTGCCGTTGCCGACGCCGATGCGAGTGTCGGTACCAGGGCCGGGGATCGCAGCAGGGCAGAGCGCATGCGTCACGCGAATCCTGCCTTCATTCCTCGCAATCATCGCGTGGAAGCCGCGTTGAACGCCGCATCGGAATACGGTGACTTCGAGCCGTTCCGCCGCCTGCTCGCCATTCTGCAGCGTCCATTCGACGACCAGCCCGACGCTATCGAATTCGAGACTCCCCCTCAACCCTCGGAGCGCGTGCTCAATACATTCTGTGGGACCTGAGAGGCACGGCTCACGGCCGCGCCATACGAAGACATTCCGAACAACGCCGACGCGACCGCTGCGACTGCCCACACCGGTGTCACGATGCCTAGTGCCGCTCCCAACTGGTGAGCAGGCTGGATGAGGTAGTCGCTCGCCGCGGCGATCGCGGCAGGCCCGACACCTAAGCCCATCAGCGTCACGAGAAGCTGAAAGATTGCAGCTCCCTGACCGCGGCTCCGGGAAGGATAAAGCTCCTGCACACCGAGTGGGCCGCAGGAAGTCAGCATCGCGAGGAAGAATGTCGAGCAGGCGATGCACGCGAGCGCGGCCTGTACACTCGATACAAAATAGAACGACGCGAGACACGGACACGCCAGAGCGCCGGCGCTGGCCAGCACGATGAGTCGAGCTGCCGCGTGGCCACGCCGCAATAAGCGATCCGATAGCACTCCACCCGCGATGACACCGCTCGTGCCGAACACGGCCAGCACAATGCCGATCTCGTAGCCGCCCACCGCGGTTGTGATGCCGAAGGTTCGGCGCAGATATTCGGGTGCCCACGCGACCATGCCATAGAGCGCCATGGCGAGGAATGCGGCGGCGAGGTGATGGCTCGCAATGGCTTTGCGGCCTTCCCGCCACGTGGAGAGCACGCCGGACTCTCTGGCGAGCGGCTTGTTTTTGGCAGCTGCTGGCGGACTTTTGGCACGTCGCGGCTCCCACAAAAGCAGCACCAGCGCGGCCAACAGCAATCCTGGTGCTCCGACGATGCAGAACACGAGTTGCCATGACGAGAACGTGCCGAACGGTCCTATCGTGACGTCGCCGAATCGCGCGAGCATCTGCAGGACCGTGCCGCCGACGACGAGCGCGAGCCCCATGCCGATGTAAACGCCCGATCCAAAGATTCCCATCGCGAGGCCGCGGCGGTGGACCGGAAAATAGTCCGCGAGCAGCGAATAGATGCAGGGAACGAGTGTCGCCTCGCCGGCTCCGACTCCGACTCGCGCCAGAAACAGTGACGCGAAGCTTGACGCGCGTCCACACAGCATCGTGAAGATCGACCAGACCGCTGTGCCGAGCGCAAGGATCACTCCGCGGTCGCCGTGATCCACCCAGCGCGCAATCGGAATTCCCAGCGTGGCATAGAACAGCGCGAACGCGAGGCCGTTCAGCAGCGCGAACTGTGAATCGGAGATGGAAAGATCAGCGCGGATCGGCATGACCAGCAGGCTGATGATCTGCCGATCGACGAACGAGTTGGCATACACCAGCAGCAACAGCGCGACTGCCGGCCACGGAGACGGGCCGCGTACGCCGGCGGCGTGGATTTTCTCGGAAGTGAGGGCCGGGCTACTTTCCATTCAATACGCGCCGACCGGGTCGCAGTCGCTCAGCAAGTCCAGATACGGTTCGCGTAAGCACCTGATCGCATCGGGCCACGACGGCGTCCTGCCACGCGGTGTCGTCAGGATAGAAGCAATTCAGCAACTCCTCGCGAATCTCGGCGATCTGCGCGGACCCTGCCGACGCACGAGCTCGCAGCCAGTTGTCAGCTCTCAGAGCGTTGAACATACGCTGGAACTCTACGGTGCCGAACTCCAGTGACACCGATGTAGTCTCCGCAACGAGATCGGCTTCGATGACGGCATGGTTCATCGTGCCGCCGATGGGCGTCGCAGAGGAGTCCGCGCTGCCCGCCGTGCGCAGATCGAGATCGCCGTACCATTGGCTCGCGAGCGCGTGGGCAGGGCCGCCCATCGGCAACGAATAGATGATTTCCCCGTAGCCATACGGACCGAGACCGGTATGCACGTCAACGTGCGCCAGGATCTCGATCGATGCAGGGAGATCGGCGAGATAGGAGCGCCACGCAACGTTCGACCAGCTGGGCGCGGATCCGCCGTAAAACAAGCCATCCGCGTGGGTGTATTGCCCGAGGCACACGGCCTGCTGAAAGCCGCGCTCGCCGAGCGTGGCCCAGGCATCGCCGATGTATCGATCCGCTCGATCTCGCACTTCGCCTGACCAGGCTCCCGGAACGAGCGCCGCGTGCAGCCGCTCATAGCCGGGCGACGCGGGCAGTCGCGAGAAATCGATGAAGTTTCGATTGAGGTCGATGTTGTGTTCATTCACCCTGCGCACGTGCGAAAAGCCGAAGGGATTGATCGCGTGCACGAGAATGATCGCTACGTCATGACCCAGCAACGCGGCCGCGCGTCTTGCGAGAAACGCGCATTGAAAGCCGGAGCCGGCGTAGCCTTCGACGCCATGAGTGCCGGACGTGACGATGACGGCCGCGCGCGGCGTATCGGAACCGAGCCAGGCCACGTCCATCGCCAGCGCTTCACCTGCCGTTCCGCGAGCGAACGGCAGGTCATAGGTCTTGAGGCGTGCCTGCGCCTTCCCGGCAAACCCCTGAAATTTCGCGCGCGCCTCGGGATAGGTTCTCGAGAAAAAGCCTGGTGACATGGGGGTGCTCGATGATGCGGGCGCTAGAAGCTTGCGCTCGCACTCACTCCGATCACCCGCGGCAGGATGTAGTAGGTGTACTTGCCCGGCGTGAACGGGCTGTTCCACAACACGTTGGTGATGCCTCGTTCGTTGCCGACGTTGTTTGCGTAGACCGAAGCACTCCAGCGCTCGGACTGCACGCCGATGCGCAGATCGACCACGGAGTATGACGGCATGTAAGAAAAGCCCGGATCCGGCGTGGCCGTGCGCGCGCCCGTCACGGTGTCTGCGAGAAACGGGCTGAACAGGTTCTGGCTCCTGCCGACGTATTGATAGTTCGCATAGAAATTCAGCGAACGCGCGTTCGCGAGCGGCCATGCATAGTCCGCCGACAAGCTTGCAGACTTTTCCGGCACCGCCGGCAACCGATCGCCCTCGTAGCCGCTGACGTTGAGGCCCGGGTTCACCGGCTTGTCTTTCGTCAGGCGCGCGATGGTTTTGCCGAGCGTCAGGCCGAGGTCGAGTCCGCGCATCGGCAGCGCGTGCGCCTCGAGCTCCACGCCGTTCACGCGGGCCTGGCCAGCATTGGTCGTGAAACGATACAGGCCATTGGGCGTCGAGCCCTGCACCTGGATGTTCTCCCAATCCATGCGGTAGTAGTCCGCGTTCACTGTCAGCACGCGGTCGAACCACTGGGACTTGAAACCGACCTCGTAGTTGTTCACCGTGTCCGAGCCGTATCCGACCGGCACCGTCGGCTCGTTCACCGCCTGGTTGGCGCCACCGGCACGAAAGCCTTCGCTGTAAGTGGCGTAGCCCATCACGCTGTCGGTGGCTTGATACGAGGCGTTGAATCGCTTGATGAACTTCGATTCGTCGAATTCTCTCGGGGTGTACGTGTTCGGCCCCGGTGCTCCACCCGTGTTGATGAGGAACGCAGTGGCCTGCGAGGCCGTGAAATCCTGCCACCGCCCGCCGGCGGTGAGCGTCAGCTTCTCGAAGAGCTCATAGGACAGTTCTCCGAACGCGGCCTTCTGCTCGAGGCTCGATTTGATGCTGCGATCGGTGAACAGCGGGAACGCGGGATCCGGTCGGCCATCCGCGCCGACAAACGGAATGCGGCTGCGGGCGAAGGCCTGGCGATCCTGGTAGAAGCCGCCGAACGTCCACTGGAATGCGGCATCGGCGTCAGGCGCGTTGAGCCGCACTTCATAAGTCTCCGCGTTTGTATCCTGCGGCTGCTGTACGTTCCCCGATCCGACGGTTGGCTGCCCGGCCTGATAGGGCGGCAACCCCTGCGCAACGCTGTTCGCCCACGGGATTGCGAGGTTCGGGAACGTGAAGTTGAAGAACACGTTGCGTCGATAGCTCGAAGCATTGGCGGTCAGCGTCGCGAAATCGAAGTGGTATCGGCCTGTGAATCCATAGAGATGTACAGCGTCGGTGAGCGGATCGTAGGCCGGCACGTTGGAGCTCAGCTCGCCCGCGCTCACGATCGCCTGGTTGCCCGCGTCGAAGCGCACCTGGTTGTAGATCGCCAGCAGATCGATCGTAAGGCGACTCGTGGGAACATATCTCACGGCGGCGCGCCCGCCGTACGTGCGGCCTTCATTGATGTTCGCCACGCCCAGCGTGGTGTTGTCGATGAATCCACCGTAATCGGTTCGATATCCGACCACGCGCACGCCCAGCACGCCATCGACCAGAGGCGCGTTGAAGGTGCCATTGAAGCGGACATTCGACGTGCCGCGTGAAATAGTGCCGAAATCTGTGGCGACGCTGCCGACGTATTCGTGCAGGTCCGGCTTGTTGAACAGGGTCTGGATCGTGCCACCTTCCGAGCCCGCGCCGAAAAGCGTCCCTTGTGGACCGCGCAGCACTTGCACCTGCTGCACATCCACCAGTTTGACATCTGGCGTGAAGCGGCCCGCGTCGTTCGTTGCGCCGGGTGTACTGGTGATGGGGAACTCGTCGTAGTAAATGCCGACTTCTCCTTCACCGGCGCCCTGAATGCCGCGAATGATGGGACGGCGCTGGGCCGGCCCGCTGTCCTGGATCGTGAAGCCGGGAATGGATGATGCGAAGTCGATGAAGTCGACCGCGCCTTTCTGCGCGAGGGTATCTGCGGAGATCGCAGCGACGCTCACCGGAGTTTTCTGAAGCTCGGTGTCGCGGCGAAGTGCACTGACGACGACCTGCTCCAGTTCGAATGACGCATTCTCGGGCGTGCTCGCGCGGTCTGCACCGTTGGTGGACTGAGCCCACGACAGGGCAGGGCAAGTTGCACTGACAGCGAACAGCGCGGTCCAAGCGAGTGCGCGGATGCGCGAGGAGTTGCAGATAGTCATCGTTATTTTTCCTCCGGAGTGACGTGACCGAAAGTATCTGCACAGCTGTTGCAGCGAAAAGATTCTTTCCGGCATGATTGAGTTGCAGGAATGCAGATCACACAACGGATGCCTCGTGATCAACCTGGGACGCAATCACCTCGAGAGCTGGGACGATCTTCAATACGTCCTCGCCGTCGCACGCAGCGGCAGCTTTCTCGCTGCGAGTAAACGACTCGGCACGAACCAGTCGACGATCGGCCGGCACGTGCAGCGGCTCGAACAACGCCTCGGCGCGAAGTTGTTCGATCGGCATTCGCATGGCATGCGGCTCACGCCCATCGGCACGTCGCTCGTCGAAAAGGCGCGCAACATGGAAGCCGCGGCCAACGAGATCGAGCGACACCTCGCGGGCGTCGATCAGAAAATGACCGGCCTCGTGCGCATCGCCGTGCCGGAAGGCATCTCCACTTATTGGCTCACGCCAGTGATGCTGGATTTCCAGATGCGCAACCCGCAGGTGTGCATCGAGCTCATCGGCGGCACCGGCCACATCGACCTGCTCGCGCGCGAGGCGGACATCGCCATCCGCACTTCGGTGCCGAAACAGGATCGATACGTCGTCTCTCGCGTGGGTCGCGTGCGGTTCTCGCTGTTCGCGGACCCGAAATATCTGAACCGCTTCGGCGAGCCTTCGGATGTCGACGAGCTCTGCACGCATCGGGTGGTCGATCACGGCGGCTATTCCGTGCTCGAAGGCCTCTCGGTGTGGCACGAGATCGTCGCGCGCTGCTCGCAGGTGGTGTTCCGGCCCAACACGACCGGTGCATTTGTCGCGGCCGTGCGCGCGGGCTACGGCATCGGCCTTTTTCCCGACTTCTACCGCATCGTCGCGCCGGATCTCGTCCGCCTGAATGTAGACCCGGGCGTGCAGTCGCCGTTGTGGTTGCTGGCTCATGCGGAGACCAACCGAAGTGCGCGCGTGCACGCCGTCTTCAACTATCTCGCCGATCGCTTTCGTCAGGACCGGCGAGCCTGGTTCTCCTGAGGCAGCGCTACGCCGCGCGCACCGGTTCTTCGATCATTCCTGACCTGCGGTCAGCCAGGAACGATCGAAGTGCGATCTGGTTGATCACTTCCAGAAACGCCTGCGTGCTCGATTGCACGATGTTCATGCTGACGCTCGAGCCCCGATAGCTGCGGCCTTCGTGGTCCGCGTAGATCACCGCTTCGCCCTGTGCGTCTTCGCCGGCCGTGACGCTACGCACTTCGAACTTGCGCAGGTTGACCTTGATGCCCACGGCGGACTCCATCGCTTTGAACGCCGCGTCCACGGGGCCATCGCCCTGCGCGTAGCGTTCCACGAAGCGACCGTCATCGCTCTGAAGACGCACGAGCGCGGTGGTCGGACCCTTGCTGTCCGTCATTGTCTTGAGGTCGACCAGCGTCCACGGCCCGGTGCCGCTGCTTTCTCCGCGCAGCACGAGCATTTCGATGTCGCCATCGAAGAGCTCTTTCTTGCGGTCCGCGAGCGCCTTGAAGCGCGTGAACACCTGGTCCAGCGCGAGATCATCGAGCTCGAAGCCGAGCGCCTGCACCCGATCGCGGAACGCATGCCGGCCGCTGTGTTTGCCGAGAACGAGATGGCTGCGTGTGAGGCCGACATCTTCGGGCCGCAAAATCTCGTAAGTCGAAGCATGTTTCAGCATGCCGTGCTGGTGGATGCCCGCTTCGTGCGCAAAGGCGTTCTCACCGACCACCGCTTTGTTCCGGGGAATCGGCATTCCGGTGATGCTGCAGACGAGCCGCGCTGTGGGATACAGGCGATTCGTCTTGATGCCGGTCTTCATGTTGAAGTACGGCTCGCGCGTCTTGAGCGCCATCACGACTTCTTCGAGCGAGCAGTTTCCCGCGCGCTCGCCGATGCCATTGATCGTGCATTCGACTTGCCGTGCGCCAGCCGTCACCGCAGCCAGGCTGTTGGCAACCGCCATGCCGAGATCATTGTGGCAATGAACGGAGAGGCGCGTGCGATCCAGTCCGCGCACGTGCGCCCGTAAGTAGCGGAACAAATCGCCGAATTCCTCGGGAATCGCGTAACCGACCGTGTCCGGAATGTTCACGGTGCCCGCGCCTGCGTCGATGGCAGCGTCGACGACTTCTGCCAGGAAGTCCGGCTCGGTGCGAGAAGCATCCTCGGGCGAGAACTCCACGTCTTCGCACAACTCCTTGGCGATGCGCACACCCTCGACCGTCAGGCGCAGGATCTCGCCCTTGGCCATGTTCAGCTTGTGCTGGCGATGGATCGCGCTGGTCGCGAGAAATACGTGGATGCGCGGATGAGGCGCGGGGTGAAGCGCGCTGGCAGCGAGCTCGATGTCGTTGAAGCTGCATCGAGCAAGGCCGCAGACTGTTGCGTGGTGGATCTCGCGGGCAACGGCATGGACGGCTTCCCAGTCCCCACGCGACGCCGCGGGAAACCCGGCCTCGATCACATCGACGCCGAGCTCCGCAAGCGCATTTGCGACGCGGAGTTTCTCCGGCAGGGCCATGCTGCAGCCGGGCGCCTGTTCGCCGTCGCGCAGGGTGGTATCGAAAATAAGAACGCGGTCCTGATCCTGGGCGAGCATGATTTGATCCTCCTGGGTACTCGCATGATTTCAGGCTGCGTTGGCCACGTAGAGCCGCGCAGTCGGAAAGGGCAGTCGTGTGCATTCCACGGACTGGAAGCCGTTGCCACGGAATTTCTCGGCCCATTCCTCTTCGGACAGCAGCCTGCGGCCCATGCAGAAGTGATGCAGAAACCCGAATGCAGCGCTGAACATCCTTTCCCGCGGGTTCTTCACGAACGGCGCAGCATCTGTGACGAGCATCCGGCCTCGTGTCTTTGCCAAAGCCTTCGCGCTATTGCGCAGAACCCCTTCGAAGACCGCTTCGTCGTGCGGCAGCATGTCGTGGAACACGAAGCCGCCGTGAACCGCGTCCGCGTCGTCGAGAATGGCCGGATCGCTGGCGACGGATTCGATGGAACGCTCGACGATGGTGAGTCTGTCGGCAACGCCAGCACGCTCCGCGGCGTCGCTCGCAGCAGCGCATGATGCCGCGCTGATGTCGAGCGCAACTCCCGTTGATTTCGGAAACTTCAGCAGCACTTCGATGAGCAGCCGCGCAGAACCTGCCCCGAGATCGACGAAACGCTTCGGCTTCAGGGCGAAGAGGGTCGCGCGTGCGGTGGGATAGAAATCATCCGCACCCATCCACTGCGATGTGATCGCGATCTGATGTCCGTCACGATGAAACTTGGTGCGGGCTTCCGCTGTAGAGCGAAAGAAGTCGATCGCGTGGTCCATGTACGGGCGGTTCGCATTCAGTGTCCAGGACACATAGCCCACGGAGTGCAGCATTTCCGCGAAGCCCGCGGCGGGCTTGTATTCCTCGAACGGCGGGGTTTCCGAGCTTTCCATGAGGCCTGCACTCGTCAGCGCTTTCAGGTACGCCGAAAGAGCAGATTGAGGAAGCTTGAGTGTGTGTGCGAGCGATGCGGCGGTGATGCCTTTGCTATCGCTGATGTAAGGCAATGCGCCGATGCGTTCACCGATGTTCAACAGGATCGCCGCGCCGGCAATGTTCGCCGCGGGATGCACGTGCCCGAGCTCGGTGGGCTCTGCGGTCGACTGGGTGATCCTGGCTGTCTGGTTCATGATGGCAATTCCTTTGCAGTGATGAAAGCGCAGTTCGTCGGGATTAAAGGTAGAGCACTATGGATTGGCAAGTGCAGAGTTTTCATCTCATCGCATCGAGCGATGCGCGAAGCTCATGCGCGCTGTTCCATCGCACTTCAACACGGAGGATGAAGTCATGTCAGATCTGTTCATCACGAGAATGTTCGCGACGATCGATGCACGCCGCTGGAGCGCGCTCGCGGAATTCTTCACTCACGATGCGGTGTATGAGCGTCCGGGCTACGAGCCGATCATCGGCTTCCCGGCGCTGGATCATTTTTATCGCGACGTGCGCATCATCGTCGCGGGTCAACACCGCATCGAGCGCATGGTCGGCGGCCGTGAAACCGCCGCGTGCTGGGGGCGTTTCGTCGGCGCAAGCCGCGACGGCAAACCGCTCGACGAGCGATTCGCGGATGTGTATGAGCTGCGTAACGGCCGCGTCGCGCGCCGCACGAGTTATTTTTTCAGGCCCGCGATTTGAGGCGCTCCTCTGCGATGTGCATGGCGGCTCGTTGCGTGGAGATCGAGTCCGCCTGCGCTCGCGCGAAGATGCTCAGCAGCGTGTCGCGGATGCCCTCCACCTGGCTGTCCACCTGCACCTGGTCGAAACCAGTCAATTCGCTGGCCACTCGCATCATACCTCCCGCGTTGATCACGAAATCCGGCGCGTACAGGATGCCGCGCATCCGTAACATCTCGCCCTGGTCGTCCTGCGCCAGCTGATTGTTCGCGGCGCCGCCGATCACGGAACATTTCATCCGAGGCAAGGTATCGCGATTGATGACGGCGCCCAACGCGCAGGGCGCGAAGATGTCGGCTTCTGCGTCATAGATCAGATCGGGCTTGCACGGGCGCGCGGCAAAGGTCGCAACGGCCTTGGCCACCCGGCTCTCGTCGACGTCGCTGACGATGAGGTGTGCGCCACCTTCTGCGAGCAACTGGCACAGATGCCAGCCGACGTTTCCGAGCCCCTGTACCGCGACGGTCAGTCCGGCAAGATCCTCGCGATTCCACTGGTGAGCGGCGGCTGCGAGTAAACCGTAGTAGACGCCGAGCGCGGTGGTCGGCGAAGGGTCGCCCGATCCGCCAAGCTCAGTGGGCAGCCCGACTACGTAAGTGGTCTCTTTGCGCACTTCCGCGAAGTCAGCGACGGTCGTGCCGACATCTTCTGCGGTGATATAGGTGCCTGCGAGTCGCTCGACAGCGCGACCCATCGCGCGCATCAGCGCTGGCGTTTTCAACTCGCGCGGGTCGCCGATGATCACTGCCTTGCCACCGCCGAGGCGAAGATTCGCGGCCGCCGCCTTGTACGTCATGCCGCGCGCTAGACGAAGAACATCGCGCAGGGCTGCTTCTTCGTTTGCGTACGCATACATGCGGCAGCCGCCGAGAGCCGGCCCTCGCCGCGTGTCGTGAATCGCGACAATGGCACGCAACCCAGTTGCGTTGTCGGCGATGAAGGTCACCGCTTCGTGACCGGCAAAAGCGTCGTGAGAATGTACGGGCATCGACTGCAATCCTCGTATCGTCTCAGGCAGTGGTTGCGGAGAGTCGTCGTGCGCGGCTCGTGGCCAGAAAGAAGCCTCCCAGGATCAGTCCGATGCCGACGAGATGAAAGCCGTGCACGTGCTCGCCCAGCGTGAGGAACGCGAGCAGCGCGGAGAACACGGCGACCAGGTGAAAGGAAATCCCGGTCACCGTCGAGCCGAGCGTCGCGACACATCGATTCCACAAAATGAAGGAGATGAGCGAGGCGAACAGGCCGATATAGACCACTGCGGCGATCGACTTCGCATCGAACGGGACGCGTGCGCCGGAGGCCAGCTCCCAGGTCAAGAAAGGCGCCAGCACCAGCAGTCCGGCGATCATCGTTGCCGCGAGAAATACCAACGGATCGAGCGATGACGGCTTGCGCCTGAGCAATACGGAATAGAGCGCGTAGTTGGCGACGGCGAAGATCACCAGGAACTCGCCACCGTTCAAGGAGAGCTCACCCAGCATGCTGAGATCGCCGCGTGCAACGATCCAGGTGATTCCCGCGAACGAGACGAGGATGCCTACGATGGCGCGCGCGGAGATCGGTTCGCGATTCAATAGGGAGGCGGCGACGGGCACCAGCAACGGCAGCGTGGAGTTCAGGAACGCCACATTCGCGGCAGGCGTGGTCTGCAGCGCCACGTACACCAGCGCGTTGTAGCCTGCGACACCGAAGGCGCCGCACGCCAGGATGAGCCGCCAATGTGTTTGCAGCAGCGCGCGCTGAGCCCAGAAGCGTTTGGCAACGAAGGGCGCCAGCACTGTCAGCGCGATGAGCCATCTTCCGACGGCGAGGGACACCGGCGGATAGATATCTCCGAATGCGCGGCCCAACACGATGTTGCCCGACCATAGCAGCGGCGGGATCCAGAGAATGATCAGCGGCCGGTCCCATAGCTTTCGGGCGAGCTCATGCATGGGCATGCCGTCAGCAGTCCAGTCCAATGCGGACACGACGGTTGTGGCGTCCCTTGTTGTCGATCTTCAGGATTTTCACCGGGCGCGATCCCCCGGTGGACGCCAGATGCGTGCCGCCACACGCCTGCCGATCGAGTCCGACGATATCGATGATGCGGATCTTATTGTCGGCCGTGGGCGGCGGTGCGACCGAACGACTGCGAATCAGTCCGGGCTCGTTGCGCGCCGTGGGCTGATCGACGTAGATCTCATTGACGGGTAGGTCTTGCCGGATCGCATCGTTGATCGCGCCTTGCAACGCCCGGATGCGATCGTTGTCCGCATCGGGCAGATCGAAATCGATGCGCGCCGTCGCGTCGTCATTCATCTGCACGCCGGTGACGAGGGCACCGTCGAATTCCTGAAACACGAGCGCGTTGATGATGTGCAAGTCGGTGTGCAGCTCGCGCATCATACGGCGAAGGTTATCGTCCACCACCGCTTCGACTGTGCCGGAGAGCTCGACCGGCTGCGCTAGCAGATGCCAGATCATCGAGCCACGCACCTCGAATCCTGTGACGTCTATGTCGCCGTGCTGCCAGCGCAGCCGTCCGCGATCCGGCAGTTGTCCGCCGCCGCCGGGGTAGAACGGCGTGTCGGTGAGTCGAACGCGGCCGGGTAAGGCCTCGACGACTGTGGTCTCGACACGCAGGGAATCGGGATGCTCGTGACAGAAATATCGCGCCATTCATTCGTCTCCACCGCAATGGGGGCGACGATGACGCAGCCCGGGCCGGGCTTATTGGTCAAAATTGTCTAGAGATCGTCGAGTGGGCGGCGGCGTCTCGAGAGCGACTGCATGTATTGCAGCGGTGTGATGCCATAAGAGCGCTTGAGGTGGTTGTTGAGCGCGCTCTGGTCGTAGAAACCGACAGCCAGTGCCGCCTCCGTGAGGGTGGCGCCTCGTTGCAGCTCCCGCATGGCTGCTTTCAATCGCACCTGGGTGAGGTACGCGTGCGGTGTAAGTCCCACCGAGCGCTTGAAGAGACTGATGAGCTGGAAGGGCGTCAGTCCAACGCGCGAGCTCATGCGCTCCAGAGTGAGCTTCTCTGCATAATAATTGCGCATGTGAGCGATGACGGTGCGGACCACGCCGCTGGCACGCGGTGCCTCGGGAATACGCGTGCCGCCGTCCGCGTATTCCTTGCACAACGTTCCGAAACAATTCACGAGCATGTCCTGCTGGGCCAGGGCGTCCCGACCATTGTCCAGCGCTTCATGCAAGTTGAGGAATGCGCTGATCAGCGCGGGGTCACAAAAGGTGTTGCGCGTGAAGTAGACGGGCCGGATCATGCCGAGCGAACGGCCCAGGTACGCGATCGCCTGCGGATCGAGATAAAGCGAGCGGTAGCGCCAGCGCGTGCTATGCCCCATGCGGCCCGAATGTGGCTCGTCCGGGTTGAAGACGAGCAGGGCGGCTGAAGTTGCTTCGTCCGTGCGCCCGCGGCTGTGGAACTGTGAACCGCCGACCTCGGTGATCGCGATGACGAAGGCGTCGTGGGTGTGCGGCGAATAGGCGTGATCCGTGAAATCGGCGTGCAGGCAGCTCAAGCCGGCGATCTCGGGATCCACCCAGTATCGCACTGTATTTCGCGTATCGATCCTTGCCACGAAGCGCCTCCGGTCTGCCGCCAATATACCCGGTGATGACGGATTTCATTGGCGAAAATTGAGGATCGCGCCTCTGCGCGCCCGCTGGACGACGCCGGCGGGCGCGAGATGTCACATCATGCAGCCAGCTTCGATTGTTCGCGATCGAGGCGCTGCTCTGCCAGGCGATCGGCGACGGCATGCGTCGTCTCGCCTTCGGCCGCGGCGATGTCGTATATCTCGCCGAGCCGGTTGCCGATGCCGGCCACTCGGTGCTTCACCACCGTCTCGTCCCATCCGAAGTATTCGCCGCATGCGTGCGTGAGGCCGCCGGAGTTGATGACGTAATCCGGTGCGTAAAGAATCCCTCGCCGCCGCAGCTGCTCGCCGTGACGGTGGGCGTCGGCGAGTTGGTTGTTCGCGCCTCCGGCGATCGCTGCAACGCGCAGCCGCGCGATGGTTGCGTCGTTGAGCACGCCGCCGAGCGCATTGGGTGAAAGGATATCCGCCTCCACGTCGAAAATTTCATCCACGCCGACGAGCCGCGCCCCGAATTCTTCTTCGGCTTTCGCCATTCGTCGCGGCTCGATGTCGGTGACGATGAGGCGCGCACCGGCGCCGTGCAGATACTGGCAGAGGCCGTATCCCACACTGCCGAGTCCCTGCACGACGATACGCACGCCATTGAGATCTTCGCGGCGGAGAATGCGTCGTGCTGTCGCGATGACACCGACATAACAACCATATGCGGTCGCCGGCGAAGGCTCGCCTCGGCCGCCGTTCTCCGGCGCAGTGCCTGTGACGAAACGCGTTTGGCTGCGGACCGCCAGCATATCCGCCGCGACCGTGCCGACGTCTTCCGCAACGATGTAACGCCCGCCCAACCCTTCGATAGCTTGTCCCAGCACCTGGAACTGTTGGGCGGTTTTCCCCGCGCCTTTCTGAATCACGACGACCTTGCCACCGCCGAGCGGCAGATCCGCCGCCGCGGCCTTGTAGGTCATCGCGCGCGACAGACGCAGCACGTCATCGAGCGCCGCAAGCTCGCTTTCGTAGGGCCACACGCGACAGCCGCCGAGCGCAGGTCCGCGAGTCGTGTCGTGGATGGCGATGATGGCGCGCAGCCCGCTCGCCGGATCGTTGACGAACACGACACGCTCGTGACCCGCAAGGCTCGGATGATCGAAGACACTCATGATGGCATTCCTTCCCTGGATGACGGTGATTCACAATGTAGAGCAAGCGGACAGTCGCTCGATTGCGAATTCGTACACCATCATTAGGATGACGCGCAACTCAGTTGCTCATTCAAGCGACGCGCGAGGCTGTCATGTCGGAACGGAAGCTGGATGCCATCGATCGCCGCATCCTGCGCGAGCTGCAACAGGACGGCAGCCTGCGCAACGATCTGCTCGCGGATCGCGTCATTTTGAGCCCTGCGCCCACTTTGCGACGCGTGCGTGCACTCGAAGAGAGCGGCGTGATCCATCGATACGTGGCGCTCGTGAATCCGCAGAGCATCGGGCTCGACATCAAGGTGAAGGTGGACGTGCGCTTCATCGCGCAGACACGCACGGTGATCGACGCCTTTGCCGAAGCCGTTAGCGGCATGCATGAAGTGATCGAGTGCTCGATCGTCGCGGGTGAGTGGGATGCGCAGCTGACCGTGGTGGCGCGCGATGTGGAGGATTATCAGCGTTTTGTGCTGAACGGTCTTGCGACGTTGCCCGGCATCGCAGCTTATCGATCCACGCTCATCGTGCGTGAGATCAAGCATACGACAGCACTACCGGTGTGAATCGACATGTCTGCAGATGAGAACGAACAAAAAAGCGGTTGAGTGGCGCGTAGAGTATCGACGACGAGATCGAGAGGCAGCACAGAGGGGCGCAGGTTTTCGAAGCCACCATAGACAGAAGGGAAGTCAACTTATGGACACGTTTGCAGATTCGATCGTCGAGCACGTCAAGGGACACCGCTGCTACTCGCACCCGCTGTTCGCGAACTGGGCCAAGGTCGCGCCGGGACCGGAGGTGGTCGGTGCACTGTTTCATCAGATCCAGAATTTCTGCGCGTCGACGCGCCCGGGCCTGAATTTCCCGGATGCGCTGAAGAAGAACGGTCTCACCGACCAGAGCGCGCTGATGCAGGAGATCGTCGAGAGCGAAGCCAATCATGGCCCGGAGCTCGCGACGATGGCCGGGCACATCGTGAACCGCGCGGCCAATGCCATCGTCTGCAAGGATCTCTATGATCAGCAGGCAGTGGAAGCGAAGCTGAAGCAATTCTCGGATGCCATCCTCGGCTCGCTGCCGGGATACGATCAGGACACGGGCCTGACGATCCAGGCCCGTGAAGCCATCGCGGTATTCGAGCGTCGCGTGCTGTCCGACAAAGACGCGACGTACCGCAATCTCGGCACGGCACTGGCGCTGGAGATGATCTCCAACCGCCAGCTGATTCCGGGCGAGAAACTTTGCCTCGTCGACAGCGGCGCCTACAAGGCCGATCTGAACGAGGCCGAGATGCACTACCTGCTCGAGCACTGGGGTGAGGTAGGCGCGGAACAGCAGCATGAGAAGAATGCGATCGAGGCCGTGGGTCTCGTTGCAGACGAAAGAGCTCAGCGGCTGATCAAAGAGGGCGCGGATGATTTCCTGAATTCACTCACCGCACTCTGGGATCTGCTCGACACCTCGCTGCTGCAGTCGGGTTACGGCCGCCGGTTGGCGGCTTAACCGGTCACGACGCGACACGCTCCCGTCCGGACCCGCTTTCGAGCGGGTCTGAACGGGGTGCGTGCTGGCAGGACGCCAAGCTCATTCCTCCCAGTATTGCACGCGATAGTGCGGGGTCTGGCGCATTGGCGGTCCGCCCGCCACTTCGGTGCCCACGTATATGAATCCGATCACGGCATCCTTGGGCTCCAGGCCGAGCGCGGACTTCAGCGCTTCGTCATATGCAGCCGTGCCGGTTCGCCACATGGCATTGAAGCCGAGCGCGAACGTGGACAGCATGATGTTCTGCGCGGCCGCGCCGGCCGCCACGATCTGCTCGACTGTCGGTACCTTCACGAACGGGTTGCAGATCGCCGACACGACGATGATCAGCGGCGCGCGAAATGCTTTCTCGCGCTCACGCTGCAACGTTTCGTCGCTCATCGAAGCGTGGGTGCGCCGGAGATGGTCGGCGAGCAGATCACCGAAGCGCGCGCGGCCGGCGCCGCGAATCACGATGAACGACCAGGGACGCAGGCGGCCATGATCGGGCGCTCGTGCTGCGCTTTCCAGGATGAGCTCCAGCGTCGCATCGTCTGGCGCGGGATCCTTCAGCGCGCGGGCGGATCGTCGGTGCAACAGGGAATCGATCGCTTTCATTTCATCACTCCATTGTGTGAAAGCAGTTGACGGACTCGATCCGAGTATAGGGAGAAAAAACGTGTCCACGCGGGCGAAATTTTTTTGGGCAATCGTGATCGCGCTGGCGATCGGATCATTCGCGATGATTGCGATGTCGCGTGGCGAGCCGGTGAATGCGGCGTGGCTCGTCATCGCGTCGGTGTGTATCTACGTCATCGCGTATCGGTTCTATGGACTCTTCATCGCCAACAAAGTGCTCGGTGTGAACGGCGCGCGCGAAACGCCAGCCTATCGTCGCAATGACGGACTCGATTACGTCCCGACCCATCGATATGTTTTGTTCGGCCACCATTTCGCCGCGATTGCCGGCGCGGGGCCGCTCATCGGTCCGGTGCTCGCCGCTCAAATGGGCTACATGCCGGGAACGTTGTGGATTCTTTCCGGGGTTGTGCTTGCGGGCGCCGTGCAGGACATGACGGTGCTGTTCCTGTCCACGCGTCGCGACGGCCGATCGCTCGGCGACATGATCCGCTCCGAGATGGGCCCTTTTGCAGGCACCGTGGCCGGCATCGGCGTGCTCATCATCTGCGTGATTCTGTTGGGCGTGCTGTCGCTCGTGGTCGTGAATGCACTGAAGCACAGTCCGTGGGGCACATTCACTGTGTTCTGCACGCTGCCTATCGCCCTGGTCATGGGACTGTACAGTCGTTTCATCCGGCCTGGACGAATCGCAGAAATGTCGATTCTGGGAGCCGTGCTGCTGCTCGCGGCGCTGTTATACGGCCGCACCGTCGCCGCGACGCCTTCGCTGGCAGCGTGGTTCGACCTGCCGGCCACGTCACTTGCGATGATCATCATCGGCTATGGATTCGTCGCGTCCGTGTTGCCGGTGTGGCTGGTGCTGGCGCCGCGGGATTATCTGTCGACCTTCCTCAAGATTGGCGCGATCGGTTTGCTCGCACTCGGCGTCATTCTCGTGCGTCCGGACCTGCAGATGCCGGCGTTCACGCGGTTCGTCGACGGCACCGGGCCGGTGTGGTCCGGAACGGTGTTTCCGTTCCTGTTCATCACGGTTGCCTGTGGCGCGGTGTCGGGATGGCACTCGCTGATCTCATCCGGCACGACGCCGAAGATGATCGAGAACGAAAAGCAGATCGCGTTCATCGGCTACGGCGGCATGCTGATGGAGTCGCTGGTGGCTATCACCGCGATGATCGGCGCGTCGGTGATCCACCCCGGCGTCTATTTCGCGATGAATAGCGCAGCGGGCCTCATCGGCACGGAGGTGGGGGAGGCCGCTCGCGTCGTAACGTCGTGGGGTTTCGCGACGACACCGGAAGTGCTGGCGCAAACGGCGCGCGACGTGGGTGAGACCAGCATTCTGTCCCGCACGGGCGGCGCGCCGACATTGGCGGTGGGAATGGCGACGATCCTGTCGCAGTTGTTTGGCGGCCGCGCGCTCATGGATGTGTGGTACCACTTCGCCATCCTGTTCGAAGCGATTTTCATCCTGACGACCGTCGACGCAGGGACACGAGTCTGTCGGTTCATGATTCAGGATCTCGTGGGCTACTTCGTTCCTCCGTTCCGCGAGACCCGATCGTGGATCAACAATATCGCGGGCTCGGCGCTCGCCTGTTCGCTGTGGGGCTATCTGCTCTACGCCGGCGTCGTCGATCCCTTCGGTGGCATCTGGACCCTGTGGCCCCTTTTCGGAGCCGCCAACCAGATGCTCGCGGCAATGGCACTCACGTTCTGCACGGTGGTGCTGTTCAAGATGAAACGTCAGGCGTTCGCGTGGGTTACTGGCGTGCCGATGTTGTGGGTGGTTGCGTGCACCGTGACCGCGGGGCTGCGCAAGGTGTTCGATCCCGACCCTTCGATCGGGTTTATCAGTCACGCACTCAAGTTCAGCAACGCGGCAGCGAGCCACCAGGTGCTCGCGCCAGCGAAGACACTTGGCGAGATGCATCGGATCGCTTTCAACGACTATCTCGATGCGACGCTCGCTTTCCTGTGCGTCACGGTGGTGATCATTGTCGTGATCCACGCGCTGCTTTCGATTCGCAGGGCGTTGAGCATTCCGGACCGCACGGCGATCGAGATCGGTGGCACACACAGTGCCGGCATGGGAGGCCGCAATGGATGAGCCAGCAGTGGATGAGCCAGCAATGGATCAGCTTGTAAGGGTACATTTGATGACGGCCTGGCGCTGGGCGGTTCGCGCCGGCCGGCTCATGATCGGCATTCCGGATTACGACACCTATGTGGCTCATTGCAGGGCGCATCATCCGGACGAGCCCGTCATGACGTACGTGGAATTTTTCCGGGATCGGGAGCGTGCCCGGTTTGCCTGCGAGAAAGGACGGTTCAAGGGTTGTTGCTGACGGCGGCCCGGTGGCGCGCTGTCGTGATTTTTTCATCGATGCCCGGCCAGCGGATCGGGCGCCTTGTCGATGGCTTGCCCGATCGTCATGCCGATCGTCTGGCCAGTCGCCTGGCGGGTCGTCTGGTCGATCGCGGGCTCGATCGCGCGGCAGAGGGCCAAGCAGGGCCCGCCCCGTAAAGCAAGCCTTTTGAGCTGAATAAAACTGATGCTCGTTTGAATGGAGTTCGCTTTACCGCCGGACACCGCGCCCCTAGCCTTGGTCCCGGCGCCTCGACGCCGAAAGAACTGTTGGGACCCCCTCTCCGCATTCTTTGCCTCACGGCGTCGAGGCCCATTTTTGCAATCTGTGGAAAACGCTCACGCTGCCGACTGTGGTAGGAGAAGAGCGACCAGCGGCTGCCGACGGGCCTCGATGACGATGAATTCCACAGCGCCGAACGCGGTCTTTCTCGCTTCCTTCTTCCTGTTGGTCTGCTTGCAACGCTTGCGCTGTGCGGGATCCCGCACGCGTACGGCCGCACGGTCTACTGGGCGCTGGCCGTCGCCGTGTTCTTAGCGGTCTGCATTGCAGCCTGGAACGCGGGCGCGAGCGCCATGATTTCCGGCAGCGATCAACGCCGCACGCTTGCGGCCGCGGGCACCTTATTGGTGCTGCCGTTCGCACTGTTCGCGTGGGTGCCCGGCATTGGCCCCCCTGAAACCACCGATGCCGCGGGAAACCAGATTCGATACGTCCTGTTGCTCATCGACTCGGTCGCCGTTGCGGGTGGCTTGATCCTGCTGCGCCACTCGTTGATCTCGACAGGGGACAAGTTCTATTCCTTGCTGGGTTTCGCGGCCGTTGTGCTGGCGGGGCCGATCTACACCGTGTTTGCCGCCATCCAACTGGCCGAATACCGCGCGATGCTTCATGCCGGCGTGGAAAAAACGCCTGCGGAGTGGCTGGTGGCGGAGCAGGTCTCGGTGATCCTGCTCTTCACGGGGGTGTTCCTCGCGCACCTGGCCGCTGCTGCGTTCGCCGCCGCACTCGGTCGGGCGCAATGGGTCGGCAGCAAGACTCGACTCATCCTCGTGGGCCTGAGCTTGCTGGCGGCGTTGAGTGTCGCCGTCAACGTGGCGGATGTTTTTGCCTTTCCCAAGGGCCCGATGTGGGGCTTTCAGCACGCCTATGCCGTGCCCGGATTCGTGTTTTCGATTCCCGCGATTCCCTGGATGATCCCCTGCGTGCTGGGAATCGTATTGCTCGATCGGGCTCGCGCCACCCCGTGAGCGCTGATGACGGCCGCGGGTCTGTGGCATATAGCCTGCGAGCTCGCGACTGAAGAGACCCGCACCCTCAGTTCCTGTTGTCGCAGAAACCCCGTAAATTCCAGCGCGCCGCGCTCGTCAGCAGCGTTCGCGAGCGTTGCGCAACCTGCATCGAATAGAGAACAAGCGAGCTCGTCGTGCACGCGCGCGACTTGCACCACCGTTTGGTCAATCCGCTGCGATGTGATTTTCAATGCTTGAAAAGTCAACTTTTGTATGGTGCCATGCCCCGGTCAGCGACCCACAAAAGCAGAAGGCGCTGAAGGGGGATTCACAATTTGTCTGACGTGCAGGCTGCCGCAAGGTCGCCGCTCTCCGCGCTTGCCTGCGAAATGGCGCGGTGAAGCACGCCGACAGGTTTGATACGGGGCTGGCTGTCGGCTCCGGTCGACGGCTATTGCCTTCGATTCGGCAAGAGTCTCCCTTCCGTCGTCGGCGAGCGTGGGTGCGCGGGCACTAACTTCTGAGGGGGTTCAATGAAGTCCAGGTCCATGCAGCGTGCTGCAGCTTTCGCGCACGCGTCACCATTTCAAAACGTTTCCGTCGCTGCGGCCGTCGCAGCCATTCTCAGCGGCGTGGCCATGATCGGCTACGCGCCTGCCTCGCAGGCCCAGGAAAAAGACGAGCTGTCCGAGATCACCGTCACCGGCTCGCGCATCGTGCGCAAGGACCTCGAGTCCAACAGCCCGCTCGTGACGATCGACACCGAGCAGTTCGAGAGCAAGACGGGCCTGAACGTCGAGAACTACCTGAACCAGCTGCCGGAATTCAATCCGGCTGCTTCGCCGGTCACGACCCAGGGCGACGTGCAGATCACGGCCGTCAACTCAGTCGGTATCTCAGCGGTGTCACTGCGTGGCTTCGGCCCGAACCGCAACCTCGTGCTGGTGGACGGACATCGTCCGACCCCGATCAACGCGCTGATGGTGACGGACATCAACGGCATTCCTTCCGCGCTGATCAAGCGTGTCGAGATCATCTCGGGCGGCGCCTCGGCGACCTACGGTGCCGATGCCATCGGCGGCGTCACGAACTTCATCCTGCGTGATGACTTCGAAGGCTTCGAAGCCGACATGCAGTACGGCCTTTCCGAAGCCGGCGACGGCGACGAGAAGCGCGTCTACGCCCTCATGGGCAGCTCGATCGGCCAGGGCAAGGGCAACATCACGATCGGTGTCGAGTACTACGACCGTGAATCCGCGCTCGAGAAAAACCGCGATTTCTATACGCGCTCCTGGTCCGATCCGAACACGACCAGCAATGACCTCTTTGTGTTCGGCTACAACGGCTACAGCACCGGCTTCAACGTGCCGGCCGTCGCCGCGCAGAACGCCATCTTCCAGAACCGTCCCGCCGGCTCGGGCGTGTTCGCGGTGGGCCCGGGTTTCGTCGGCAGCCTGCGCTTCAATGCAGACGGCACGTTGTGGGATCCCCTCGGTAGCCTCGACGCGTCTCACTACAAGGGCCCCATCGATGGGGTCGAGTACGCGCGACAGAACGGTTACGACACGACCAACACGACGCGCGGCTCCGAAATCCAGACACTGAAGTGGAACAATCTGCAGGCCCTGGCGAGCGCGCCCCAGACGCGCAACTCGTTCTTCCTGTCGGGCAAATGGGACTTCAACGACGACCTCACGTTCTTCACGCGCGCCACGTACGCGGAGAGCAAGACCCGCACGCTGCTGTTGCCGACCAACGCAAGCTTCGGTTGGGAAGCCAGCATCCCGTACAACCCGACGCTCGACAGCCCGGTGGATCCGACAGTCGATTATCGGAATGCATCGAATGTGGCGACGGCGCTGGCCGGCGGCTTCGTGAACCCCAATTTCAAGGCACACGGAACGGCGGGCGCGTCGCATCCCGTGCCGCTGGAACTGGCCATCCTGCTGAACAGCCGCGGCGCTCCGGGTAGTGCCACGTCGATTGCCAGCTGGATCGCGGAAACCTACCCGACGGACAGCTTCGATCAGCGCGCCACACTGAACACGAACACGATCCGCCAGGTTGAAACCGGTTTGCGCTTCAACCTGCCGGTCAAGGACTGGACCGGCGAGGCGTACCTGTCTCACGGCAAATCCAGCACGTACAACAATGCCTTCGGCAACAACTCGCTGACGCGCTGGCGTGCGATGGTGACCGCGGCGGACTATGGCCTCAATGCCAGCATCCAGGGCAACCAGGCCGGTGCGAACCCGGGCTTCGGCACGGTGGCTGCGAAGTGCACGACGGGTTTCTACGAGACGCTGTTCGCGGGCGACGTTCGTCCTTCCGATGACTGCCGTTACGCGGTGCAGGCCAATCTTCAGACCCGCACGCAGAACCAGCAGGACATCGGCGAGTTGAACGTGCAGGGCGGACTGTTCGACCTGCCGGCCGGTGAAGTGCGCGCCGCGGCGGGCTTCCAGTACCGCAAGAACTCCGCGCAGTTCATTCCGGACATCCTGCAGTCGACCGCGTCGTTCGCCGACCAGGTGATCGGCGTTTATCCGACCGGCTATCTGGACGCGTCGACGTCGGTGAAGGACTACTACGGCGAGTTGCTGGTGCCGATTATCTCCGACGTACCGTTCCTGAAGCGGGTGGAGCTCGAGCTCGGGGGTCGTCAGTCCGATTACGAGGACACCAAGAGCACCTTCACGTTCAAGATCAACGGCAACATCGAAGTGAACGACTGGATTCGCTTCCGTGGCGGCTTCAACCGTGCCACACGCGCGCCCAACCTCGGTGAGTTGTTCCTGAACCGTCAGGAGATCTTCACCATCGGTGGTGCGAACTTCGGCGAGCCGTGCAGCTTGTTCTCGAACGCGCCGTATGGTGCAGGTGGCGCGGCGCCGAACCCGATACCGGGACAGGCGCAGACGCAAGTGGCGGCTGGCCAGACGGCTGCGGGTGCCAACAGCGCCTACCTGATTTGCCGCGAGCAGATGGGTGCGACCGGTGCGAACACGTACTACACAACGGCACCCGTCGCCAATCCGTCGAGCACCGCACCGTCGTTCAACTGGATCTTGCAGGAAGGCAACCGCGACCTCGACTCCGAGAAAGCGGACACCTGGACGGCCGGTTTCATTTTCAATTCACGCTTCGAAAGCCCGTGGCTCTCCGGAATTACGGCTGCGGTGGACTGGTGGAAGGTCGACATCAAGGACGCGATCCAGCAGTACTCGGTCGACTACGCGCGTTACCTCTGCTACGGCACGGTGACCGTGACCAATCAAGCTGAAGCGGCTGCGCAGGCCCAATCGGCGGCGTGCCGGAACGTCGGCCGCAATACTGGAAACGGCGCTGCGGACACCGTTCTGGTGGCGTACGACAACCAGGCCACGATCGCTACTGCCGGTATCGACTTGCAGTTGAACTGGGCCGCGGCGCTGTCGGACCTCGGCGTCGGCAACCTGCCGGGCCGCGTCGGCGTGAGCATTCAGGGAACCTACCTCGACTACTACAAGACGAAGCAGTCGCCGACTGTGTTCGACGTCGAGACCGATTGGAAAGGCTCGCTGGGTCCGAACCTTTCGGGCACGAACCCCGGTGCTTACGCGTATCGCGTGAATACGGCGTTCAGCTACTCGCTGAGCGACCTGAGCTTCAGCTTGCGTTGGAGGCATCTGCCTTCGGTCGTTCCGGCAAGTGTCGCGAGCGAACGTGCCATCAAGGCGAACAACGATGCGGTGGCGGCGGGCGGACCGGGCATCCTGCTGAGCTACACGCCGAGCACGGCGATCGCAGCGAAGCGGTATGACATCTTCGACTTCTCGGGTGCATGGAACGTCACGCAGACGCTCACCGTGCGCGCGGGTGTCGATAACCTGTTCGACAAGCTGCCGAGCCTCACTGGTGCGACGAACGGCTACGTGAGTGGTCGAGACACCCTTGCCAGTGTCTGCGATACCGCGGCTGAGGCGAAGGGTTGCGTGGATCCGACCAACTTCGCCTATCCGAACTCCGGTGCGGGCACGACGAGCGCGGGCTTTTACGACACGCTCGGCCGTCGCTACTTCATCGGTTTGAAGGCGAGCTTCTGAGATTGATTCGAAGGTCGACGCTCACGCTGTTCCCCACATCAGCGTGACGTTGCAGGCCGCGGCGTACTGAACTACGCCGCGGCCTTTTCTTTTTGGACAGCGGGATCAGCGGGCTTTGGCGACCGCGGTCGCGTCTGTCGGCGCCGGCGCTGTGGTGCGCCCGCGCTTCGAGTCGTGGTACCAGCTCAATACCGGCTCGTTCACGGCGATGACGGCCTTGTTCACCGCGTCGTCGACACAGGTGCGAAAGCGAGCTTCCTGATCGATCGGCTTCTTGTTTGCAGGCGAGCCGCAAGCGCGTTCCGCCGCGGCACGCAGACGACCGTAGAGCACAGCCGCGCCAACGGCGCTGATGAGCCGGATGTCGTCGTACTTCACGACCTCACTCTGCACCGTGACCGACGTATCTGCGTTTGCGTGCGTGCTGGCCACAGCTGCCAGGCTGGATAACAGCAGCACGCCTATCTTCGAGCGCATAGGAACTCCACTGCCTGAACTCTTGATGGCGAGATCAGATCACAGCGCGGGCACCGACGTTTGAGGCGGATCACAGATGCGTCGGCCGAAGATTGCGCGATGCACGAGTTGTGATGCATGCCTCAGCATGCCGGGTCTTCGCGACAGGGTTCTGTCAAATCGCTGCATTTTCAGGTCACCGAAGGCGTGGCCACAGCATTGGCACCGCGGTGAATGGCCGGCGCGGCGTGTGAAGCGGGGTTCGGGATCGGGTTGTAGACTGGCCGCATGGATTCGCGGACGTATCTGCTTTCGCTGCCCGAGCGCGTGATCCGCTCGGCGCTGGGCCTGAGTGCCGGCCTGCTGCGGGAAGTGGGCGAAGTGGCGCTACCCAAGGCCGTACGCCGCAGCCAGTTGTATCAGAGCCTGGTGGACACGACGCTGCGCTTCGTCATCGAGCAGGTGGCCGGCGCCAAAGATGTCTATCCCATCGAACAACCGGCGGCCGATAATTTTCTCGCCCGACGCGGCGCCGGCAATGCCATCGAGCTGCTCGGCATCGTCGCGTTTCGAGTCTCGCCCGTGTGGGTGCTCGCCGCGCTCGCGGATCTGAGCGGGTTGGGACGGCGGCTGATCCCCGAGATCTCGGACGCGTTGAAAGCGCAGGGCTTGCTGGAACCGGATACGCGGTTCGAGAGCGTGGATCAGCTCCTCGATGGGCTCGAGAAAACCTCCGCGCACATGGCGGAGACGCTCAATACACCACCGCTCGATGTTGCCGGGCTGCGGCTGGAGTGGGAGGCCATTCGCACGCACGCGCGCAGCATGAAGCCGGCCGAGCTGCCGTCACCCAAGACGATCGGCGATCAGTGGGAGGCTTTGAAGGAGGAGTCTGCGCGGCAGGGGCGCTCGGTGTTCGAGACGTCTTCGGTGATGGCTGTTGCTGCTGTTCGGTCTTTGCCCGAGAAGGCGGGTTGGCTGTTTGCGTCAGCTCGGGTTGGAGCGGCCCATACGGGCAAGCTGGTCTCTGCGGCGATTCTGGAGCACTACAGCCAAACGTTGAATGAGCTGCGTGAGGTGGGGTATCTCGCTTATGCGAAGCGGCAGTTGAGTCCTTATGTGCGGGCGTGTGTGGAGCAGTTTTCGCCGGAGCGCAGGACGTTGACGCAGCGGTTGCTGGAGAGCATCCGGAGAAAGTAAGAAGCCCTCAATCGCCGGGCGGCTAGAGAAAGCGCAGAAAGCCAGTGTGCCCAGAGGGCGCTGAGAACGGACAGCGATGCGGCGTCGGCCGCAGGCCGGCCTTGAGCGTTCCGCCAAACCGTGGACCGAAGGTCCGCTGGCCGTCATCCACGCCGCACGGACGTGGCACGCTCGTCGCACAAGGGGCCAGGCCAAGGGGCCATTCCGACCTTCCGGCCGCACCCAGGAGAACGCTGTGTCGACGCGCAATTACCGGCCCCTGCAGATGCATCGGATTCCGTACTCGGACTTGACCGAAGCTCAGGTGACGCAGGCGCTGCGTCCCACGGCGAGCGGTCCCACGAGCCAGTCTGCGTTGTCGACAGCGTTTGCCGGCCAGCGTCTGAAGATCGTCACGGATGACGGCCCGACGCTGGAATACAACTTCCGCACCGGTCGCGAGCTCGAGTTGTCCGAGAACGGCGGCAAGCCGCTGAAGGCGAGCTATGGCGCGCTGGAAAGCCGCAGCCTGGTGCTGGTGTCGCACCGGATTCCTGGCACACAGCGCGGCTACGACCTGGTGATCGACCGGAAGTCGGGCCTCGCCACGGTATTCGAAGTGTCGTTCAGCGGCTATGTCGCAATCGAGACGGCTGCCGCGAAGGAAGCGAAGCGCGAGCCCCAGTTCAAGAACGGTCGCCGCAACCGCGAGGCTCAGCGCAAGATCTGGTTCGGCTACGTCGACGCCGGCAGCTCGACGCCGACCGCACGTCACACGTTCACCAATCGCATGGAAGGCAAGGGCATCTACTGGCGGCAGGACAACGACGTCGAGATCCTCGAGTTCTATCTCACGATCACGTTCTCCAATTTCATCGAGCTCACGCGTTTCGGTGGCGAGATGACGGTCGCCGCGCCGTCGGACTACATCATGGTGAACGACCATCAGTTCATCTACTCGCGCATCGAATGCGAGTTTTCCGGCACGTACACGCTGCAAATCGTCGATCTGTTCGACATGACGCAGAAGGGCGTGCGCCTCGGCCTCACCGAGAAGGACGTACCGGAGTACTACATGTACACCGGCAAAGGCGAGATCACCGGCCAGATCGCCACGTTCGAAGTGTTCGGCAACAACGGCGAGACGCGCGGGCCGCGGCGCGTGTACCGCCCGATCGAAACTTTCGAAACGATGACGGACGACGAGGTGAAAGAGCAGGTGCTCAACCACGCTCACGCGTTCGGCGACGGCAAGGGCAGTGGCGCGGCGGGCATGGGCGGCTACAAGAGCGAGCCCATCACCCACTTCGCCGGCAAGAAGCTCACGGCACGCATGGATAACGGGCCCGTCATCGAGTACGAGTTCCTGCAGGCCAATCAGCTCAAGTGGCGCTACGAGAAAGACTCGAACTGGCGCGAAGCCTGGTACGAAATGTACGAGCCCGACGACGAGCTCTATTTCTTCGCGCATTTGCTGGACGCCGAGTTTCCGCGCTCGTGCGCGATGGTGGCGCTCGATATGAAGAACGGTTTGAGCACGATCGTGAAAGGCACGACCGGCACCCCGTTCCGGAACAACGAGACGACGCCGACCTACTATTTCGGCGTGTTCCAGATGGACGGCGCACCCACGCCGCCGCGCTACCTGCGCCATGGCTGGACGGATGAAATGGTTGGTGAAGCCGTCACGTGGAACTACCAGCGCGGCAACCCCGGCCTCACGTCGATGCACTTCTACGCGACGCCGTCGTCGTACTCCTGGATCATTTTCCAGCCCGACGGATCCGGCGGCATGCAGTGGAGCTCGCCCGGCTGGTATTCCAAGTTGCGCGATGGCGTATACATCATGGCGTGGGTGGAAGAGGCGTGTAACGGCACGCTGGGCGTCATCCTCTTCAATCAACGCACCATGCACGACGCGGGCTTTGGCTTTCACGTCGGTCGCAACGGACTCAGCCTGAGCGTGGTGGGCGCGCGTGCGCGGCACGCCGGCAAGTTCGACATCAAGAATTACATCGGTCTGAAGGCGACCTGAGGAGCGACGCATGGCCGGTATGAATTCTAGAAGCACACGGCGCGCGTTTTTCGCGAGTGGTGGCGCCGTGCTGGGCGCAAGCGTTGCGACGACGGTTGGCGCGTCAGGGCTGAACGACGCCTCCACGGCGCCGACGTCCGATGAAGAATTGAAGCAGCTTCGACGACAGCTGGAACGTGCGCAGGCGCGCGACGCCATCCGCGAACTGCATCGGGCCTTCACGGCCGCCATCGAAAACCAGAATTACGAAGCGGCCACCGAGCTGTTCGATGAGCGCGCTCACCTGGATCTGAGCGGCGTGAAAGCGGCCGGCAAGCCCGCAATCGAGCGACTGCTGACGAACCGATATCGCGACCAGAACGTCGCGATTCTGCACGGCGCTTATCGTCAGCTGAGCACCTCGTTACAGCGGGACTTCGTCGCGCTCAGCGACGATCGGTTGCAGGCGCACGGCACTTTCCCCGTCGACGTGGAGTTGTGCACGCCGCTTCAAACGGATTGCACTGTGGCGCAGATGGCACGCCTGCAGGGCCATTTCGCCGACCGGCGCTGGGAAAGCGGACGATTCCAAGGTCGCTACGTGAGAACGCGCGGGGAATGGAAGATAGCGTCGCTGATATACGCGGCGGTCTAGCGCGCCAGACCTACGTCCCATCGCGCTGAGTTGCCCCGGCGTCGCCAGCTGCGGGCGGGCTTCACAGGTGTGAGGTACGCGCTGGACCGGCCCGCGTTGCGCGCGGATGATGCTCGATCATGAGCAAGAGGCGGCTCTCGGTTCTGGCAGGACTGCTGGTTCTCCCGTGGTGTGGATGGGCCGCGGGCGCGGAACCGCTGCCGTCCGGGTTCGAACCGCCCGCGACGGCGCCCGAACCCGACATCGCCCCCGTCGAAACACCCATCGCCGAAGTGGTGATCGAGGCGCCAGAGCCTCGGTACGTCGCGCCCACCCGACGCGATCGCATCGGCCGCATCTGGGCGCCGGTCTACATCAACGAGTTGGGCCCCTTTCGCCTCGTGCTCGACACGGGTTCGACGCACGCGGCCGTGAATGCCTCGGTCGCGGCCGCGCTGGGCATTTCGCTGGTGGACCAGAAAATGGTGCTGCTCCGGGGCGTCACCGGTTCCCGCGCAGTGCCTACGATTCCCGTGAAAAGCCTCGTCGTCGGCGACCTGGAGCTGCGCTCGAAGCGGTTGCCCATCGTCATCGACGCGCTGGGTGGCGCCGAAGGCGTGCTCGGCACGGATGGCCTGCTCGACAAGCGCATCTTCATCGACTTCCGCCACGACCGGATCACGATCTTCCGCTCGCGCGGCGAACGGCCGCCGCCGGGATTCCTGGTGATTCCAGTGAAAATCGTCAACGGCCTGCTGGTCGCGGACGTGCGCATCGGCAAAACCTTGCGCGCCAAGGCAATCATCGACACGGGTGGCCAGGGCAGTCTCGCGAACGAAGCGTTTCGGGTGGCGCTGTCGCGGCGGGTGAAGCCGGAAGATATCCTCGCCGATGAGATCACGGGCGCGACGCTCGATGTGCAGCGGGGCGATCGGATCGTGACGCCGCCGATCCAACTGGGTGACGTGCAGATTCGCGAGGCGCAGATCACGTCGGGCGACCTGCACCTGTTCCATCACTGGAACATGCTCAAGGACCCCGCGCTGGTCGTCGGCATGGACGTGCTCGGACAATTCGACACGTTGATCATCGACTACAAGCGCAAGGAGCTGCAGGTCCAACTGAGGTCCGGTCGGAGGTAGACTCCGCACGATGAATCAACCTGATCCTGTCACCCCGTTCGAGCGAATCGGCGGCCAGTCGACGATCGACCGCATCATCGATTCGTTCTACGACCGCATGGAAACCGCGCCGGAGGCGCGCGTCATCCGCGCTCTGCATCCGACGGACCTGGCTCCGATACGCGCGACGCTCAAGAAATATCTGGCGGAATGGCTCGGAGGACCTCCCGCGTATTCGCAAGAGCGCGGCCATCCGCGGCTGCGCGCCCGTCATCTGCCTTTCAGCATCGGCGACGAAGAACGGGATGCCTGGATGATGTGCATGCGCGGCGCCATGGAAGAGGTCGTCAGCGACCCGGAGGCGCGCGAATGGATTCTGCAGAAGCTGGGCCCGCTCGCGGATTGGATGCGTAACAGGCAGTCAGGCGCTGGCTGAGGTCTCGGCGGAATGTCTGACTTGCAGGCGTGACAGAAACGCCCGAGCTCGCTCATGGCTCGGGCGCTCGAAGAATTCAGTCGGCGGGCGCGCTTCGAGTATCTGCCCGGCATCCATGAACACCACGCGATCTGCGACCGCGCGAGCAAAGCCCATTTCGTGCGTCACGCAGATCATGGTCATGCCCTCGCGTGCAAGGCTCACCATGATGTCGAGCACTTCATTCACCATCTCCGCGTCCAGTGCGGACGTGGGCTCGTCGAACAGCATCACTTTCGGCTGCATGCAGAGCGCTCGCGCGATCGCGACGCGTTGCTGCTGGCCGCCCGAGAGCTGCCCGGGAAACTTGTCGGCCTGTTCCGGAATCTTCACGCGTGCGAGGAAATGCCGCGCGATCTCTTCCGCCTCGGCCTTGGGACGCTGCCGCGCCCAGATCTGAGCGAGCGTGCAGTTCTCGAGAATCGTGAGATGCGGGAACAGGTTGAAGCTCTGGAACACCATGCCGACTTCGCGCCGCACTTCGTCGATGCGTTTGAGATGGGGCGTGAGCTCGATGCCGTTCACCGTGATCGTGCCGGCATCGTGCGGCTCGAGCCCGTTGATGCACCGGATCAGCGTGGACTTGCCGGAGCCCGACGGCCCGCAAATGACGATGCGTTCTCCCGCATGCACGACGAGCTGTATTCCTCGCAGTGCCTGGTAATCGCCGTACCATTTTTCGACGCCTTCGAGCGTCACGACAGGTGATGCGGCAGGCGGGCTCATCGACGCTCCAAGGAACGGGAATAACGGGAAATGCCGAAGCAAATGACGAAATACAGAAAGGCCACGGCAAGATAGGTTTCGGCGTAAGGTGCGGGCCACGCCGGGTCCGACAGTGCCGCGCGCCCCGCACTGAGCAGATCGAACAGGCCCACCACGAGCACCAGGCTCGTGTTCTTCACGACCACGACCGCTGTGTTGGTGAGTGGCGGGATGACGTTTCGAATCGCCTGAGGCAAGACGACTAGCCGCAAGGTTTGCCAGTGGCTCAAGCTGAGCGCGCGCGCCGCTTCAGCCTGGCCTCGGTGCACGCCCTCGAGACCGCCACGCAGAACTTCCGCCAGATAAGCCGCGGCGGACGCGGTGAGCGCGACGAGCGCTCTGGCGAGATTGTCGATGGTGAGCCATTCCGGCAGCAGCAGCGGCACGAGGATCGCAGCAATGAAAAGCATGCTCACCAGCGGCAGCGCGCGCACGATTTCGATGAACCCGATACAAAGCAGACGGATGACCGGCAACGTCGAACGTCGGCCGATTGCGAGCAACGTCGCTAGTGGAAAGCCGAGTGCGAGCGACAGGACAGTCAGCAGCAACGTGATGGGCAATCCGCCCCAAGCCGATGTCGGTACAGCAGAGAGGCCTGCGAAATCGCCGCCCATGAGCAGCAGCGACGCGACGATTCCGGCGATCCAGGCCAGCAGCGTTCGCCGCGTCCAGTGTGAACGGGGCAGCGTCCACAGCGTCAGCGCGAGAATCAACAGCACGACCACCGTCGGTCGCCACTGCTCGCCGGGCGGATAGATTCCAAACAGGATGAAGCGGAATTTCGCGCGAAGAAATGCCCAGCACGCGCCATCGCCGGTGCAGGCGTTGCCGTCGCCGCGCCAGACTCCATTGATCACGGCCCACGAAAAAAGGCGTGGCGCGGCAGCGAGCAGAAATAGGCCAATTGCCACCGTAACGACGCTGCTGACCGCGTCGCCGAACAACGTGCGCGCGAGCGTGTGCGGTGTTCGGGCCCGCGGTGATGCGTTCATCGCGTCGGAAGCGCGAGGCGCCGGTGATATGTATTCATGAGCAGCGAAGCGGTCGCGCTCACGAGCAGGAACGCGAGCATCAGAATCGCGATGCCTTCGATCGCCTGGCCGGTCTGGTTGATCGTGGTGGCGGTGACAAAGTTGAGCTCCGGAAATCCGACCACCAGCGCCAGCGTCGAGTTCTTCACGATGTTGATGTATTGGCTGGTCATCGGCGGAAGGATGATTCGCAACGCCTGCGGCACGATGACGAGTCGCAGCGTTTGCCGTTCAGTGAGTCCAGTGGCGCGACCGGCTTCCCACTGGCCGGTGGAAATGGCATCGATGCCGCCGCGGATGATTTCGCCAGTAAATGCCGTGGAATAGATCACCAGCCCGAGAACGATGGCGACGAGCTCCGGCGTCAGCGTGATGCCGCCGGAGAAATTGAACTTGCCCGCGACGGGATAGGTGATGTCTACGCCCGGCGCGACGAGCATACATGCGAGGCAGACCACTCCGACGGCGCACAACGCGGCGATCAGGGCGTATCGGTTGGGCCGGCCGGTAACGATGCGCCGACGCCGACCGATGATTCCGGCCGCGATGACGGCGATCACTGCTATTACGGTAACGCCCAGCACGATCACAGCGCCGTGCTCCATTTTCGCGGACGGCAGGTACATGCCTCGATCCGTGAGAAACACTCCTGTGATGGGCTCGAGCGCGTGTTTCATGGGGGGCAGTCCAAACGTGACCGCCGAATACCAGAACAGCAGCTGCACGACGAGTGGCGTGTTTCGCGTGGTCTCGACGAAGACCGTCGAGAGCGAAGAGGCCAGCGGATGTTGCGAGCGGCGACCCAGCGCGACGAAGAAGCCGAGCAAGGTGGAGCACGCAACGATCGTCGCCGAGAGCAACAACGTGTTCGACAGCCCGACCACAAATGCCCACGCGAAGCTGTCTGTCGGTGAATAGGGCAGTACGCTCTCTGAGATCGGAAAGCGCGCCGCGCGGCCCAGAAAGTCGAATCCGATCGTGATGCCGCGCCTGGCAAGGTTGTCCACCAGGTTGTGGGCGAGCCAACCGATCAGCAGGATGGCGATGAGCAGTGTCAGCACCTGCCACGCCCACGCGCGAACGGTCATGCGAGTGAACGCGGCTGGCCGACGCACCGTGAGCGCGGCGCCGTTCAGAAGAAGGCCAACGGCAGCATCAGGCCGCCGTCCCGTTGCAGACGATTGAGTCCGCGCTCGATCTTCAGCGGACTGTCACGGCCGACGTTGCGGTCGTAGATCTCGGCGTAGTTTCCCACCTGCTTCACGATCTGATAGGCCCAGTCTTCGTTCAGGCCGAGCGCCTTGCCATTGCCGCGCTCGATGCCGAGAAAGCGCCGGATCGTCGGATCTTCGGAGGCGCGCTGCGCGTCGACGTTGGCCTGCGTGAGGCCCAGCTGCTCGGCGACGATGAGGGCTTCGATGCTGAACTTGACGATGTCGAACCACTGGTCGTCCCCGTGTCTCACGGCCGGTGTCAGCGGGGTAACTTCGTCGTTCGCGGGAAAGATGATGAATTCATCGGCGTGCTTCGCCTGAGTTGCGCGGACGGACGCGAGCGCCGAAGCGTCGGTGATCAGCGCGTCACACCGTCCCGAGAAAAACGCTTGTCGCGTGGCCTGTGTGCTGTCGAAGACAACAGGTCGCATGTCGAGCTGAAACTTGCGGGACACGTCCGCAAAGGTGACTTCCGTGAGCGAACCAGTCTGCACGCACACCGACGCGCCCTTCAGGCCTTTGACATCGGTGACCTGCGCATCCTTGCGGACCATGAAGCCCGTGTAGTCGTAGAAATTCGGGATGGTGAAGTTGACGCCGTTGGCGTCTCGCAAAAGAGTCCAGGTCGTCGTGCGCGGGAGGATATCGATCTCCCCGGTCTGGAGCGCAGTGAGCCGTTGCTGCCCGGTGAGCGGCACGAAGCGGGCTTTCTCCCTGTCGCCGAACACGGCGGCGGCGACTGCTCGGCATGTGTCTACATCGATGCCGCGCCAGTAACCGGTCGCGTCCACCGCGCCGAACCCGACGGTGCTCTGATTTGCGCCACAGCGGACGTAGCCGCGCTGGAGAACATTCGACAGCGTCTTGCCGGACTCGGAAGGTGCGGCCGTTTTCGGATCAGAACAAGCCGTCTGCGTCACGACTGCAAGCGCGAGCAGGCTGCTCCGAAACAGCGCCAGGGTCTGCGTACGACGCGAGATCAGATGCCACATATGCGCTGCGCGATCTCGTGGGTGGTGCCGGCCGATCCCTTACCGTTCCGGGGCGAGCGCCGCGAAGAGCGACTCGAGATCGCTCCACAGCTCCGCCGGATCTTCGAGGCCGACGCTGATGCGCAGGATCGGCGGATCGCCCGGCACCTTGCGCACGACGCGATCCTCTTTCACCGACATCGGCGCGATGAGGCTGCGCGCGCCGCCCCACGAAGCACCGATCGCGAAGATCTTCAGCGCCGAAAGCGCGGGATTCAGGCGCGCCTCGCACTCGGGTTTCAGAATCACACTGAAAACACCGCTGGCGCCAGCGAAGTCCCGCTTCCACTGTTCGTGGCCCGGGCATTCGGGCAGGGCGGGATGTAATACTTTTTCCACGCCGGGAAGGCCGACGATGCGCTTCGCGAAATCCGTCGATACTCCGCCGATATGGGCGAGGCGAATGCCCATCGTCTGCAGGCCGCGCAACGCGCGCTCGCAATCGTCGGGTGAAACTCCGATGCCGAGCATGCGCGTGGTGTCCTTGAGTGCGCGATGCATGGCGATGTCCCGCACACTGATCGAGCCGAGCAGGATGTCCGAATGGCCGCCGACGTATTTCGTCAGTGCTTCCATCGAGAAATCGACACCGTGTGCGAGTGGCTTGAACAGCAGCGGCGTGGCCCACGTGTTGTCGCAGCCCGTGAGAACACCTTTGGCTTTCGCGGCCTTCACGATTGCCGGTACGTCCTGGAGCTCCATCGTCGTGGAGCCGGGAGATTCCATCCAGATGAGCTTCGTGCGCACGTCGATGAGATCGGCGATGTCACCGCCGATGAGCGGATCGTAAACGAGATGATCGATGCCACGCGGCGCGAGGAAGTTGGCGCAGAAGCCGCGCACCGGCGGATACGCGCTGTCGGGAATCAAAACGCGATCACCCGGCTTCAGCACCGTGAGAAAAACAATGGTGATGCCGGCTTGGCCCGACGGCACGATGACCGTGCGCTCGCCCTGTTCCAGTAGCGAGAGTTGAGTTTCCAGCGTTCGGGTGGTAGGCGTGCCGTGCAAGCCGTAAGTGTAGCCGTCTGGCCCACGATACTTGCGCTTGGCGTAGGCCTCCGCGTCATCGAAAACAATGGTGGACGCGCGATAGGTCGGGACCGTGAGGCTTGCGAATCCTTCGTGAGACACGGCAGGCGGATGGACGACGCGTGACAGATCTTTCATGGCATTCCCTTCGAGAAGTCGGGCGCAGACTGAATCAGCGAAGGTAGAAACACAATTGACCAGAATGGAAGAGTCTATGCGTGAACCTTATGACCTGGGACTCGCCCGTTGCAGTGGACGTTCGCGGCGACAATCGGGATTCGCTCGGCAACGTTCATGACCCGACACCAGCGCTGTTGTCATCGCCTTGGCCCGTCGGAATGGTGTTCTTGCTGCGCGCGTTCAGCAGGGCGGTGGTGAATTTCTTCACCAGCTGCGCCCGCTGACTATCCGGGCGGAACAGCAGGTATGTATTGAAGTAGATCGCCGGCTCGAGCTTGCGAAAGATGAGCCCGCGCTCGGCGAAGCCGTCCGCCGACGGTGGGTTCACCAGTCCCAGTCCCACACCTTCCAGCGCCAGCGCACACACGGTGGCGGAGAACGGCGTTTCCACGACGATCTGCGGTTTGGAGCCGGCCTGTTCCAGCGCGGCCGTCAGTCGGGCTCGAGCGCGGTCCTCCGGCGAGAGGGCAATGAACGGCACCTCATGAAGGTCCGCAGGACGGATCACATCCTTCGCCGCCAGCGGATGGCCGGGCGGAATGGCGCATACCGCGCGCGAGCTCTGGAACATTCGATGTTCCACGCCTGCGAGATCCACCTCATCCGCCGCGAGGCCGATATCGAACTGCTGGTTCGCCACCAGCTCCCGCACGGACGACGACAACAGCACCTGTAATGTGATCGCGACATTCGGGTGGCTCTTGCGAAACGCGCGGATGGCGCGCGGCACGAGCGTGGAGCCCAGGGCGGACAGGCTCGCGATTCGCAGGCTGCCGGAACCGAAGTCGCGAATGCGCGCGGCGGTGGATCGAAGTCGGTCCAGCCCGGCGAAGCTCGCTGCGACGTCCTTGAAGAACAACTGCCCTTCGGGCGTCGGCACGAGGCGGCCGCGAACCCGATCGAACAGCCCGAAACCCAGCGATTCCTCGAGCTCCGCGATGGAACGGCTCACGGCCGGCTGCGTGATGCCGAGCAGCTCCGAAGCGCGCGAGGCAGAGCCGCTCACCATCACGGCACGGAAGGTTTCGAGCTGTCGAAAGTTCACCGTGTGCTCCCCGAACCTATAACCCAGATGCATGGACCGGTGCTCGCCGGTCAATTGTATTTCTACTTTGCCACGGCACTATCTGAAGCGCGAACCGACGTCGTCACTGAGGGGGTCACGCATCCGCGTCCTGCGGATCGCGGCGACAGGACGAAGAAGGGCGAGCTCAACAAACGGCCGGTCGACCGGCTCATACTTCGGGGTATTCGCATGCGGCATCGGTCTGGTCTCGGCACACATCAGAATTTTTCACGTATCGCGGCCTCAGCCCTGGTGCTGGTCGCGGCGACGGCGCCTGCCGGCGCGGCAGAAGACGAATCCTCCGCACTCAGTGAAGTGACGGTGACCGGCTCGCGTTTCGGCGAGCGCATGGCAGTGGACTCGCCCACACCCATTGACTCGATTTCGGTCGAGGAGCTCACGCGCAGCGGCGCGAGCGATCTGCAGGGCATGCTCAAAGTGGCCGTGCCGAGCTTCAGCACACCGCGTCCCACGGCCGCGGGCGCGCTCGATTTCCTCACGCCCCCGACGCTTCGGGGACTTTCCACCGGACAACTCCTGCTGCTCGTGAACGGCAAGCGGCGTCACACCTCCAGCGTGTTGAACACAGGTAACCAGGTGGGCCGCGGGGACGTTGCATACGACTTCAATGCAATTCCGGCCGCAGCCGTGAAGCGAGTGGAAGTGCTACGCGATGGCGCAGCCGCTCAGTACGGCTCCGATGCGATCGCTGGCGTGATGAACGTGGTTCTCGACGACAGCGTCGGCGTCACCTTGCAGGGAAAGGCGGGCGAAACATCCGAGCATGACGGGGAGCACATCGAAGCCAGCGCCGGTGCCGGTTTCGCGCTGGGGCAGGGCGGAGTGGTTCGTTTCACGGCGCAGTATCAGCATCACGACGAAACGAATCGCGCGCTGCCGGACACGCGACAGCAGTATTTCGGCTCGAACGGTACGCGCGCTCCCTCGGCCAACTACGGCTCCGGCACCGGCCTGACGCCGGCAAGTGGCACGCTCGATCCGCGCGAAGCGACCATCGATCGCAACGTATTCGTCTCGGGCGAACCGGCGTATGAGATGGGCAGCGCCTTCGTGAACCTGGAGTTGCCGGTTTCCGAGCATGCCACGCTGTATTCGTTCGGCGGCTACAGCCGGCTCGACGGCACCAGCTTCAACTTCTTCCGCCGCGCCGGACAGGATGAAACGGTGCGTGCATTGTGGCCTGATGGCTATCTGCCACTGCAGGACATCGAGCTACAGAACGTTTCGGCAGCTGCGGGCATTCGCGGCGACGGGCTCGCAGGTCTGCATTGGGATTTCTCCAGCGTGTATGGCGCGAGCATCGACGATCTCGGCTACGACGACAGCAACAACGTCTCGTTCGGCACCGCCAGTCCGCTTAGCTTCGATCGCGGCGGCTCGCGCTTCAAACAGTGGACCACGAACCTCGACCTGTCACGCGGCTTCGATCTCGGTGCGTCCAGCCCGCTGAACGTGGCGTTCGGGCTCGAGTATCGCAAGGAATTCTATAAGCTCGTGGCGGGCGATCCGTTCAGCTACACCAATGGCGGCGTGCCGATTCTCGACGGACCCAACGCTGGCCGGCCCGCGCCGGTCGGCGGTCAGCCGAGTGGTGGGTTGAGTCCCGCGGAGGCGCTTTCGGTCAATCGCGATAGCAAGGCCGCCTATGCCGAAGTGGAGCAGGAGTTGTTCGGACGGCTGCTGCTCTCCGGCGCCGTTCGCACGGAAAACTATTCGGATTTCGGGGACACCACGGACTACAAGGCGGCGGCGCGAATCCAGGTTGTGGATAGCGTGGCGTTGCGCGGCTCGTTCGGAACAGGCTTTCGCGCGCCGAATCTCGCGCAGTCTTACAACACGTCCAGCGGCATCTCGTTCGTGAACGGCGCGCCCTTGAAGATTCGTCAGATCGGCGTGAACGATCTGATTGCGCCGCTCGTCGGGGCGAGCGCGTTGAAGCCGGAAACCTCGAAGAATCTGTCGCTCGGCGTGGTTTTCAACACGCATGCGCTCACCGCGACGCTCGATGTCTATCGCATCGAGGTGCAGGATCGAATCGCGCTCTCCTCGAATTTCCAGAGCACGGCGCTCACGAATCTTCTCGCGGCGAACGGGTTCCCGGGCATCGCAGCGGTATCGTACGAGACGAACGCGGTCGACACGACGACCAAGGGCGTGGATCTCACGATGACGTACGCGCACGACTTCGGCTCCGTTGGCAGGCTGAATGCCACGCTCGCGGGCAACTACAACGAGTCTGACTTCGACCGCATTGCCGGCACACCGGCCGCGCTCGCAGGGCTGGGCATCACCGCGCCACTGTTCGATCTGACGCAGCAGGTTCGCTTCACGAACAGCATGCCGAAGGACAAGGTGTCCCTGAACCTGAGCTGGACTTACAGCCGCTTTACCGTGAGTCTCACCAACACGCGTTATGGCGAAGTCGCGCAGGTTTCGCTGACGGGCCGCACGCCGGCGCAGGTGGCCGCGTTGATACCGGGCTATGACGTGAAGCTGGTGCCAACGGCGGCGGGCTCGGCGAACTCCGACATCATCCAATACTTCGGTGCGGACATCGTGACCGACCTCGATGTGAAGTTTCAGCTGAACGAAAAGATCACGCTCTCGGCCGGGTCGTCGAACCTGTTCGATCAGTATCCGGACAAGCAGATTGCCTCGACCGCGGCGAGTGTCGCGGCGGGGACCAATGGAGCGGACAACACCGGTACGCTGCCGTATGCGTACATTGCGCCCTACGGTTTCAGCGGTCGCTTCTACTACCTGAAGTCGGTGTTCAAGTTCTGATGTGCAAGCTGCTTTGGACTCTCGCGCTCGCCGCTGCAGTCGGCGGGATTTCGGGACAGGCGATCGGCGCGGAAGACGAGCGCACGGTGCAGTTGTTGAAAGAGCTGCTCCGCATGGACACGACGAATGCCCCGGGCGATACGCGCCCGGTGGCGCGTCGTCTCGAGGCGCTGTTCACCGCGGCGGGCATCGAAAACCAGACGGTGCTTGCACCGAATGGTCAGGCTGCTCACTTCATCGCGCGGCTCGAGGGGGATGGCAGCAAGCGACCGGTGCTCGTTGCCGCGCATACGGATGTCGTGCCGGTCGAGCGGGAGCGCTGGAGCGTAGATCCGTTCGCCGCGGTCGAAAAAGACGGGTTTATCTACGGTCGCGGCGCGCTCGACAACAAGAGTGCGGTGGCCGCGTTCGCGCAGGCCGTCATCCGGCTGAAGCAGGAGCACGTGTCGCTCGCGCGGGACATCATCTTTCTCGCCGAGGCCGACGAAGAGCAGGGTCAGTTCAACACGAGCTGGCTGGCGCGCGAGCACTGGCCGCTCATCGATGCGGAGTTCGCGCTGAACGAAGGCGGCAGCACACAATGGGATGCGACAGGCACGGTGCGCTCGGTCGCTGTCAGTTATGCAGACAAGCTCACTGTGAACCTGCGGCTTACAGCCACGGGCGCTTCGGGGCACAGCTCGCGGCCGCTGCCGGTGAGCTCAACGGCGAACGGACAATTGATCGCCGCGCTGGCGCGTCTTTCCGCTCATGAAACGCCGATCCAGCTGACGCAGCCCGTGCGCGAATACCTGCATGCGCTCGGAAAGCAAAAGGGCAAACCGTTCTCCGACGCGGTGGAGCGACTTCTGTCCGAGCGCGAACCAGCGCAACTTGCGGCTCGCGCGCGTGATCTGGTGGGCGTCGAAGACGGCGGCTGGGGCATCGAGGGCCTTCTTCGCAATACGCTGGCCATCACCATGATGAGCTCCGGCGTGAAGCCTAACGTCATCCCGGGCACTGCGCAGGCGGTGCTCAATGCACGGCTGCTGCCCGGAAACACGGTGGATGATTTCGTCCGCGAGGTCGAGGCGGTGATTGGCAATCCGCGCATCCGGGTCGAGATCATCAGCGGCCGAGCAGAGCCCGATGTCGCGTCGTATTATCGCGCCCGCTCGAAGATTCCGCCGTCGCCGCTCGATACCGATTTGTACGGCGCGATCCAGGGCGCTGCGAAACAGGTGTGGCCAAAAGCGGTGGTGATGCCCATGCTGCTGGTGGCCAGCACGGATGCGACCCCGTGGCGCGAGCGCGGAATCCCGGTGTACGGCATCGGTCCGTTTCCCGTCGATTCAGAAGCGTCGCGGCGAGTGCACGGTGACGACGAGCGAGTCGCTGTTGCGGCTGTTCAGCAGGGTTCGCAGTTCGTTTACCACATCCTTCGTTCCGTAGCGGCCAGGAATCCTTGAGCATGAGTGAGTCGACGCGTCGTTGGCCTGACTATCGCACGGTCTGGCGCTGGCATTTCTACGCCGGGCTGCTCTGCATTCCGTTCGTCATCTGGCTCGCGACAACAGGGTCGATTTATTTATTCAAGCCGCAGGTCGAGGCGTGGCTCGATCGGCCGTATGAAAATCTCACTGTCAGCGGTTCGCGAGCCACGCCGTCGCAGCAGGTGGCTGCTGCTCTCGCGGCTGTGCCGGGCTCGGTGCTCAATACATATGAATTGCCGCAGACGCCAGCATCAGCGGCGCGCGTGCTCGTCGGGCACGGTGATCACCTCATGCGCGTGTATGTCCACCCCGGGACTGCGCAGGTGCTGAGTGTCGTCAATGAAGACGAGCGGCTCATGAAGATCATCTTCCGCCTCCATGGCGAGTTGATGTGGGGCAGTCGCGGATCGATGCTCGTGGAGATGGCTGCGTCCTGGGCTGTGGTGATGCTGATCTCTGGACTTTACCTGTGGTGGCCGCGTGGTGCGCCCGGCGCAGCCGGTGTCGTATATCCCCGGCTGAATCGCGGCGGCCGCGTTTTCTGGCGTGATCTGCACGCCGTGACCGGTTTGTGGGTTTCGTTCTTCGCATTGTTCTTGTTGCTGTCCGGGCTGCCGTGGGCGAAGTCGTGGGGCAGCATGTTGAAGAGCGTGCGCCAATACGGCTCCTCGCTGGTCGTTCAGCAGGATTGGACCACCGGCACCGAGTCCGAGCTGGCGGAACGTCGCCTTGCGAACGCCGCGCCGCCGGCGGAGGAAGGCGAGCACGCTCATCACCATCACGAAGGCATGGTGATGGACGCGCCGACCGTGCAGGGATACGAAGCGCTGGACAACCTCGTTCCTGCCGTCAGCGCGCTCCATTTGTTGCCGCCGGTGCTGATCTCGCCGCCGTCCGCGAAAGCCGCGACGTGGTCAGCGCGATCCGATACACCGAATCGGCCGCAGCGTGTGAGCCTGACCCTCGATCCAGATTCGGCAGGCATCGTCAGCCGTAAGGACTTCGCGCAGCAGCCGGTGATCGATCGCATCGTGGGCGTCGGCGTCGCCGCGCACGAGGGCCAGCTGTTCGGCTGGTTCAACCAGCTGCTCGGACTCTTCACCACGCTCAGCCTGATTACGGTTGCCATCAGCGCGATCGTGATGTGGTGGCGGCGAAAGGAGCCGGGGGTGCTCGGTGCGCCGCGTGCGGGCGTCAGGCCTCCGCTTGCGCGTGGGGTTTTTGTTGTGCTGATTTTGCTTGGCGTTCTTCTTCCACTGCTCGGGCTATCGATGATCGTCGTGCTTCTGATCGAGACCACCGTGCTGCGCCGGTTGCCGGCGACGCGACGCTTCCTCGGCCTTCGGGCCTGAGCGGACTTCTTCCCGAGCGGATCTTTCCTTCCTGCCCATGACTCGCGCCGTTGCGTGCGCGCATCGCCGTGCGCGTGACGGTGCTGCGCGCGCCCCAAAATAAAACGATCCGTGCGGTGATCGCGTATTCCTGCACTCAAAGCGGGCGGGCGCGGCGCGCGCGCATATGTATAGGCATTTTTATTTGCACAGACATTTGCACTTCTTTGTCTATACATTATAGTCGGCGCAACGAAGCAGCCTGATGTTGCGCCAGAGGCTCCAGCGCAAGTCGGGCAAGAGGCCGGGACCAGCCTCGCAAACAACACAGCGGATTCAGCTGCAGCGAAGGGTTTTGAGAGTGATCGGGTCCGGCGCGTCTGGGGGGAAGCGCCAGCCTTCTGACAATTCCTTGGGAGCCATATGTTGAAGAATAATCTCGTATCCAAGAGCAGAGCCGCGCACACGGCCGCATTCGTTTCCGCCGCACGCCCGACGCGCTTTCGCAGGAGCCAGGTGCACACCGCCGTCGCGATGCTCATGGCATCGACCGCGTTGCCGATGATTGCGCTGGCGGACGATGCTGCACCGGAGACGCTCGACGAAGTCGTCCTCACCGGCTCACGCATCGTGCGCGATGGCTACCAGGCGCCCACGCCGGTGAGCGTGCTCAACGTCGAATCGATCCAGAACTTCGCCTCGCCGAACATCGCGGACGCGGTGAACACGCTGCCTGTGTTCTCCGGCAGCACCTCGCCTGCGTCGACGCAAACGACGGTCAGCACCGGTAATTCGAACATCAACGCGCTGAACCTGCGCGCGCTCGGCACGAACCGCACGCTGGTTCTCGTCGATGGTCAGCGCTCGGTCGGCTCGTCTCTCTCGGGTCTCGTCGACGTGAACCTGATCCCGCAGGATCTCGTGTCGCGCGTCGATGTGGTCACAGGCGGCGCCTCCGCCGTTTACGGTTCCGACGCACTCGGCGGTGTCGTGAACTTCATCCTCGATAAGAACTTCACCGGCGTGAAGGCGAGTGCTTCTTTCGGCAGCACCACACACGGCGACGGCGACAACTGGAATATCTCCGGCACGTTCGGCACACCCTTCGCCGACGGTCGCGGACACCTGCTGTTCAGCGGCTCCGCGCAACACACCGATGCGATTCCGATCAACCGCCGTGACTGGAATCTCACCGGCTGGCAGTTCATGAACAATCCGAACTACACGGCGACCAACGGCCAGCCGCGTCGTTTGCTGTTGGATCATGTTTCGATCAGCAACGGTCTCGCGGGCGGCATCATCACCGACACCGCACTGAAGGGAACGGCCTTCGGCCAGGGCGGCACGCCATTCCAGTTCCACTATGGCGATCTCGTTGCCGATCCGGACATGCACGGCGGTGACTGGGAGCTCGCACAGGTGCGTGGCACTCGCGCCGGTCAGGCACTCGGTTCCGAAGACGATCTGCAAAGCGGTTTCTTTCGCGCGTCCTTCGAGCTGACCGACGACCTCAACATCTTCTTCCAGGCGGCCCGCGCGCACGATTCGAACTTCAACTACGCGTTCTCGCTCGAAGACACGGGCACGATCACGATCAAGTCGGACAACGCGTTCATCCCGGCGAGCGTGAAGACCGCGCTCACCAATGCCGGCATCACCCAGTTCCACATGGGCAACATGCATCCGGACCTGGGCATCGGCTCGGCGGATAACGACCGCACGGTCACGCGCCTGGTGCTCGGTGCCAACGGCAAGTTCTTCGGCGACTGGACCTGGGATGCGTACTACCAGCGCGGCGTGTCCGACCTGGTGAACCGCGGCCCGCACGTCATCGTGAATTCGTACTTCGCGATGGCGGTCGACGCTGTCGTGAACCCGGCGAATGGCCAGATCGTCTGCCGCGCGACGTTGCTCGGCACGGACCCGACGGGTCATTGCGCGCCGTATAACGCGATGGGCATCGGCGTGAATACCGACGCAGCGGTTCGCTTCATCGAAGGCGACGGCACGCTCATGTGGCGCAAGCAGCAGCTTTCGCAGGACGTGGCCGCGGCAACGGTGCGTGGCAATCCGTTCGACACCTGGGCCGGACCGGTGTCACTCGCGGGCGGTCTCGAATATCGCAAGGAATGGGTCGGCGGCGGCGCCAACGATCCGATCTCGAACACCTTCGGCTGGTGGGTGGGCGGTTATCCGTTCACGCAGGGCAGCTACGATGTGAAGGAAGGCTTCGTCGAGACGGTGATTCCGCTCGCGAAAGACATGACGGCCATCAAGTCGTTGGATTTCAGCGGCGCGGTGCGCGAAACCGACTACAGCACCTCGGGTGCGGTCACGACGTGGAAGACCGGTCTCACGTACACGCCGATCGACGACATCAAGCTGCGCGCCACGTATTCGCGTGACATTCGTGCGCCGAACCTCGAAGAGTTGTACAGCCGCGGCAGCGGTGGCGCGCCGGCGATCGTGAACCCGTATCTCGGCGGCCTCACGGAGAACATCTCCTCGCCGCGACTCGGCAATCCGCTGCTGAAGCCCGAAGTGGCCAAGGCGCTCGGTGCCGGCATCGTGGTGCAGCCGCAGTTCATCCCGAACCTCGCGGCATCGATCGACTACTGGTCGATCGACATCGACGACGCCATTGGTCTCACGACGACGCAGGACATCATCGACCGCTGCTTCGAAGGCAATACGAGCTTCTGTTCCGCCATCGACTTCAAGCCGGGCACGCAGAACATCGCTATCGTGCGCCGCTCGCCGTTCAACTACGTGAACCAGAAAGCGCGCGGCGTCGACATCGAAGGCAGCTACTCGATCAACCTGGGTGAGATCGTGGACGCGGCGCGCGGCAGCGTGTCCCTGCGTGCCATGGCAACTCACTACATCGAGAACACGACGTCGGACGGCGTGCTCGAGCCCTATGACACAGCAGGGACCAACACTTCGTTCGGTCCGCCGAGCTGGAAGTGGACGAGCGTGCTGGCGTACAACATCGAACCGATGAAGTTCGCCGTGACGGCGCGCGGCATCTCGAGCGGCAAGTACGACAATCGGTACATCGAGTGCACCACCGGTTGCCCGACTTCGACCACCGCCCATGTGACGGTGAGCGACAACCATGTCGATGGCGCGGTGTTCTTCGATCTGTCGGCGGCGTACAAGTTCGAAGTGGGCAACGGCAACATCGAGGCGTTCGCCAACATCCGCAACGTGCTGGACAAGGATCCGCCGGTGGTCGCCTCCAATCCGGGTGGCTTCAGCTACACGCTGGCGCCTGCGAACCCGGTTCTCTACGACTGGCTCGGCCGCACGTACAACGTGGGCTTCCGCATGGCGTTCTAAGCGGATTTCCATGCGGAATACGGGTGTCGATTTAGATTCGCTAAATCGACACCCGGCTTGTCTGGGTTCTTTTCGGACCGGCCGAAACGGACAATGCTGCTCATCGAAGCCGAGGCTCTTGCACTGTGACCGAAGACTCGAAGCCTGACCTGTCGGGGCTATCCTTCAACCCAAACATCGCTGCTCTGCCGAAGTACAACGCCGGACTCACGCTCGCCGCCGCCCGGGCCGCGAGTCGCAGCGACGTCATGACCCGCATCGCCAGCAACGAGAACCCCTATGGGTGCTCCCCTGAAGTCGCGCGCGCGCTGGCATCGGGTGAGTTGGAGATCGGGCGCTATTCCGATCCCAACTGCGAGCTGCTGCGCAGTGAGCTTTCGAACAAGCTCGGCGTCAATGCGGCTGAGCTGGTCATCGGCAACGGTTCGGAAGAGATGATTGCCGCGGCTGCGCGCAGTTTCCTGACGGAGGGGGCCCTCGCGCTCACCGTCGCACCGTGCTTTGGCCTGCACGAGATCGAAGCGCTGGCGATGGGCGCGAAGGTCGTCAAAGTGCCGATGACAGCCGCGTTCGGCTTCGACGTGCCGGCATTGGTTGCGGCGCTGAAGGAGCGGCCGAATCTGGTTTTCCTGCCGTCGCCCTGGAATCCGGTGGGCGCGGCACTCGATGCGGAGCAACTCGGCGAGATCGTGCAGGCGCTGTCGCCTTCGACGATGTTCGTGCTGGACGAGGCGTATCGGGAATTCGTGCCGCCGCACATACCCGACGGCATCGCGTTTCTGCGTGCCGCTCGCGTGCCTCACATCGTGTTGAGGACTTTCTCGAAGGCCTACGGCTTGGCCGGTCTGCGAGTCGGCTACGCCGTGTGCTCGGACAGCCGTATCGCGAAGATGCTGTTCGCCGCCAAGACGCCGTTCAATGTGAATTCAGCGGCCCAGATGGCCGCGGTGGCGGCGTTGAAGGACGACGCCTGGATGCGTTCGACGGTGCTCAAGATCACGACGGAGCGCGATCGGGTGGAGGGCGCGCTGCGCAGTCGGGCAATTCCCGTTGCGCCATCGCTCGCCAACTTCGTGTTCTTCGATGGCGGCATCAGCAGCACGGACATGGCGAAGGCGCTGCTCAGGGACGGCATCATCGTGAAGCCGTGGCTCGAATTTGGTTATGGCCGGTTCATTCGCGCGTCGATCGGAACGCCGGCGGAGAACGATCGGCTGATCGAATCCTTGGACCGGCTGCGCGCCGCGCCCCGTTACGAGCCGGAGCGGGTCAACTCGCGGTAGAGCTCGATGACGTAGACGTCTGCAGGCTGCGCAGCGCTGAGTTGAACGGGCTGCGCGGGTGCTTCGACGAAGACGCAATCTTCCGCACCCAGCTCGCACGTCGTTGTGCTCACCTTGCACAGCAGGGCTCCCGTACGACAGAAAAAGATCGTCGAATCCGCCACGGTCGTCAGCTCCGACGAGCCGGACAACGCCAGACGTGTGACCTGATGGTGAAATCGCCCGCGCTTCGTCATGACGTTCAGATCGACGATGGGCCCATCGATGAGCGTCGCGCTCGTCGGCGTCTCTCCATCGAACGTGCAGGGCTCTGAGGTCGTCAACAGCTTGCGGGGTGGCGCATCGCCTACAGTCAGGACGATGCCCGATCCCTGAATCACCGACAGCGTTCGTGTCACCCCGTGGAATGCGGAGAAAGGGCCGTCAGTCGCCACGGTGGCGATGCTGATGCGCCACTCGAGTGAATCGAGCGGTGCACCGGGCGGCGACACCGCGATTTCCCGAGTTTCGCCGCCGCCGTTCTTCCACGGCATGCGGCGATACTCGGCCGATCGAAGAATTCGCATGCGCGCCCGATCAGATGCTGGGCAGATCCAGCTTCATCTTGCGGGCGTGCTCGACGGCGAGCGGATATCCCGCGTCCGCGTGCCGCATGACGCCCGTTGCCGGGTCATTCCACAACACACGGCCGACGCGCTCGCTCGCGTCCTTCGTGCCATCGCAGACGATGACCATGCCGGCGTGCTGTGAAAAGCCCATGCCGACGCCGCCACCATGATGCAACGAGACCCACGTGGCGCCGGATGCGGTGTTCAGCAGCGCGTTCAGCAAAGGCCAGTCCGACACGGCATCGCTGCCGTCCTGCATGGATTCGGTTTCACGATTCGGTGATGCGACGGAGCCCGAGTCGAGATGATCTCGACCAATGACAACCGGCGCACTCAGCTCGCCTGAAGCGACCATCTCGTTGAAGGCGAGGCCGAGGCGATGACGGTCGCCGAGCCCCACCCAGCAGATGCGCGCCGGCAGGCCCTGGAACTTGATGCGCTTGCCGGCCATGTCCAGCCAGTTATGCAGATGCTTGTCGTCGGGCATCAGCTCTTTCACTTTCGCATCGGTCTTGCGGATGTCTTCCGGATCGCCCGACAGCGCAGCCCAGCGGAACGGGCCGACACCGCGGCAGAAGAGGGGGCGAATGTACGCCGGCACGAATCCAGGGAACGCGAATGCGTCCGTCACGCCTTGATCGAAAGCGACCTGGCGGATGTTGTTGCCGTAGTCGAACGTCGGGATGCCGAGCTTGTGGAACTCGAGCATCGCGCGCACGTGCACGGCCATCGATTTCTTCGCGGCCTCGGCGACGCCATCGGGATTCGAGATTTTCTCGGCTTCCCAGCGTTCCACCGTCCAGCCGATGGGGAGATAGCCGTTCACCGGATCGTGCGCGGAGGTCTGGTCCGTGACCGCATCAGGCCGTACGCCACGGCGCACCAGCTCTGGCACGATGTCCGCTGCGTTCCCGCGAAGGGCAACGGAGAGTGCTTTGCCTTCGGTCTTCGCGCGCTCGAGAATCGTGAGCGCTTCGTCGAGATTCGCCGCGGCGACATCGACGTAGCCCGTGCGCAGGCGAAAATCGATGCTCGTCTGGCGGCACTCGATTGCGAGACAGCTCGCGCCCGCCATCGTGGCCGCCAGCGTTTGCGCGCCACCCATGCCTCCGAGACCGGCGGTGAGGATCCACTTGCCCTTGAGGCTGCCGCCGTAATGACGACGGCCCATCTCGACAAACGTTTCGTACGTGCCCTGCACGATGCCCTGTGACCCGATATAGATCCACGACCCCGCGGTCATCTGGCCGTACATCATCAGGCCCTTGCGGTCGAGCTCGTTGAAATGTTTCCAGGTCGCCCAGTGCGGCACGAGATTGGAATTCGCGAGCAGCACACGCGGCGCATTCGCGTGCGTCTTGAACACGCCCACCGGCTTGCCGGACTGGATGAGCAGCGTCTCGTCGCCTTCGAGCCGCTTGAGCGTCGTGACGATGCGATCGTAGCTTTCCCAGTCGCGCGCCGCGCGGCCGATGCCGCCGTACACGACGAGCTCCGACGGACGTTCCGCCACCTCGGGATCGAGGTTGTTCATGAGCATGCGCATCGGCGCTTCCGTCTGCCAGCTGCGGGCGGTGAGGGTAGACCCTCGCGGGGCGCGAATGACGCGCGATGCATCGACTCGGGACATGATGATTCCTGACGTTAGTCCTGTGAGAGCGAGAACGCGATGCAGTGTTTCAGGATTGCGCGCAGGACGTCGCGCAACGGTTCTGCATGAGCCGGATCCCAGGGAGGCGGCCAACTGTTTTCCGACACCTCACCAGGCTGTTCGCGCAGGTAGCCGCGCATGGCGAGCTCCATTTGAACAGCATGGATGCGCGCATCGGGCGCGCCGAGGCTTCGGGTGATATAGCCACCCTTGAAGCGACCGTTCAGCACGACGCCGAAACGGGACGATTCGCAGAGGTGAAGCACTTCCTGCGCAAGCGCAGGAGCGCAGGATTTGCCGCTGTTCGTGCCGATGTTGAACTGAGGCAGCACATCGTCGAACAACCGGGGGACTGCCGAACGAATCGAGTGGCAGTCATAGATCACGACGCGCGGATGCAGCTTCAGCAGCCGCTGCGCTTCGCGGCGTAACGCGTCGTGATACGGATCGAAATATTGCTCGCGTCGCGTGGCGATTTCGGCGTCGACCGGCGTTTGGCCGCTGCGGTAAAGCGGCTCGCCGTCGAACGTCGTCGTGGGGCAAAGCTCGGTCGTCGCTTGCCCGGGATAGAGCGAGCGGCCACTGGGGTCCCGGTTGACGTCGATGACGGTGCGGGAAATATCGGTGCGAACGATGGTCGCGTCGAGTGCGGTCGCGAAGTCGTAAAGGTGTGGCACGTGCCAGTCCGCATCCTTGCGGGCGAGCCACGGCGACACCACGCGATCTTCGAGGCCGCGCAGATCGGTACCCGAGTGCGGCATGCTGAGCAGCAGCGGCGCGGAGCCGTGCTGAACGTGCAACCACTCAGGCATCGATGTCACGCTTCGGCTCCGGCGAGCTGCGGCAACTTCACGCCCACAGCGGCCGCAATTGCTCCGGCGCGCACGAGGGCAATCGCCGCTTCGAGATCAGGATGCATGTATCGATCGTCATCCAGCCGCGCAACTTTTTCACGCAGCGTGGCGCGCACCGCTTCCAGCGGTTTGCTCGACGTCATCGGTGCATGGAAATCACATGCCTGCGCGGCAGCGAGCAGCTCGATCGCGACGACCGCGGCCGTGTTCTCGATCATCGGTAGCAGGCGACGCGCGCCGTGCGCAGCCATCGAAACGTGATCTTCCTGGTTTGCCGACGTCGGAATGGAATCGACGCTCGCGGGAAAGGCCTTCTGCTTGTTCTCGGACACGAGCGCTGCGGCGGTGACCTGCGGAATCATGAAGCCGGAGTTCAAACCGGGGTTCGGCGTAAGAAACGCGGGTAGCCCGGAGAGCGCGGGGTCGATGAGCATCGCAATGCGTCGCTCGGCGATGGAGCCGATTTCACAAAGCGCCATCGCAATCATGTCCGCCGCGAACGCGACGGGCTCGGCGTGGAAGTTGCCGCCCGACAGCGCTTCGTCTTCATCGGCGAAAATCAGCGGATTGTCGGAAACGCCATTCGCCTCGGTGCCGAGGAAACTGGCAGCATTGCGAAGCAGGTCCAGACAAGCGCCCATCACCTGAGGCTGGCAGCGAAGACAGTAAGGATCCTGCACGCGATCGTCGTCGACGAGATGCGACGCGCGCAGCGCGCTGCCCGCCATGAGATCGCGCAGCGCGCTCGCCGCTTCGATCTGGCCCCGATGCTTGCGAAGCATATGGATGCGCGGATCGAACGGCGTATCGGTGCCGCGATAAGCGTCTGTGGTCAGCGCGCCGACGACGATGGCCGTCTGGAACACGAGCTCCGCTTCGAACAAAGCAGCCAGAGCGACCGCATTCGAAAATTGCGTGCCGTTCAGCAGCGCGAGTCCCTCTTTGGGACCGAGCACGAGCGGTTTGAGTTTGGCGAGTGCGAGGCCTTCTGTCGCCGGCAGCCGACCCTTTGGCGTGATCACGTCGCCGACGCCGAGCATCGCGGCGGTCATGTGAGCGAGCGGCGCCAGATCTCCGGACGCGCCGACAGAACCCTGCGACGGCACCACCGGAATGATCTCGTGCGCGAGCATCGTCTCGAGAAAATCGATCGTCGCGGGTTGCACACCCGATGCGCCGTGGCCGAGGCTCGCGAGCTTCAACGCCATCATCAGGCGCGTGATGCTCACTTGCAGCGGCTCGCCGACGCCGGCGGAATGCGACAACACGATGTTCCGTTGCAGCTTGGCGAGATCCGAATTGTCGATGCGAACGCTCGCGAGCTTGCCGAAGCCGGTATTGATGCCGTAAACGGGCTGGCCTTTCGCCACGATGCGCGCCACCGACTGCGCGCTGCGCTCGATGGCCGCGCGGCAGCTCCCATCGAGTTTCGGCACGGCGCCTCGATAGATCGCGCGCCAGTCGGCCAGCGTCGCTTCACCCGGCTTCAAAACGATGGCGATCATCGGCCTCTCCAGACGCGGGCGAACAGCGGGTTGAAGCCGATTCGATAGACGAGCTCTGCCGGCTCATCGATGTTCCACACGGCGAGGTCCGCATATTTCCCGGCCTCGAGGCTGCCGGTCTGGTCCGCGAGCCCGAGCGCGCGGGCCGCTTCGCGCGTGACTCCGGCGATGCATTCGTCGACGGTGAGCCGGAACTGCGTCGCGGCCATGTTCATGGCGAGCAGCAAGGACGTGAGCGGAGAGGTTCCGGGATTGGAGTCGGTGGCAAGGGCAATGGGCACTTCGTGGCGCCTCAGGAGTTCGATCGGTGGAAGAGTCTTCTCCCGCAGGAAGTAGAAGGCTCCGGGAAGGACGACGGCGACGGTGCCGGCCGCGGCCATGGCGGCAATGCTGGCCTCGTCCGAATGTTCGAGATGGTCCGCGGACAGCGCGCGGTGTTTCGCGGCGAGCGCTGCGCCCTGCAGGTTGGACAGCTGATCCGCATGCAGCTTCACGCGCAGGCCGAGCGCTTCGGCCGCCGCGAATACGCGCCCCACTTGTTCGGGACTGAAGGCAATCCCTTCGCAGAACGCATCGACGGCATCGACCAGGCCCTCGTTGGCCAGGGCCGGCAGCATCGCTTTCACGACGTGATCGATGTAGGCGTTCTTGTCGTTCGCTGCTTCGGGCGGCAATGCATGTGCGCCGAGGAAAGTGGTGCGGACGGTCACGTCGCGTTCCTGCCCGAGACGGCGCGCGACGCTGAGCATCTTGCGCTCTGTCTCGAGATCGAGACCATAGCCGGACTTGATCTCGATGCTGGTCAGCCCTTCCGCGAGCAGCGCGTCGAGGCGGGGCAGGGACTGGCGCAGCAACTCATCGGGCGTGGCGGCGCGGGTCTGGCGGACCGTCGATAGAATGCCGCCGCCGGCCTTGGCAATCTGCTCGTACGTGGCGCCTTTCAGGCGCGACTCGAATTCCTGGGCGCGGTGGCCGCCATACACGAGGTGGGTGTGGCAATCGACGAGACCGGGCGTGATCCAGCGCCCTTCACAGTCGATGATTTCAACGGCGTCGACCGAGGGCAGCTGCGCTTCGGCGCCGGCAAAGATGATGCGCTCGCCGCGGACGACGACCGCGCCTTTTTCGACGATGCCGAGGCTCGGGCGGCCCTGCGCGAGGGTGGCGAGCCTGGCATTGCGCCAGATGCGAATCGGCTGAGTTTTATCGGTTGCGGATGGCGTCATGAAGAGGATCGACTGGCGCGCTGGCAAGGTGATCGGCTGGCTGTTAATGTATAGGCATATCAACGCGGGATGCAACCAAAAGAAGATGTTCAGCCTGGGAAGGTCGGCATGACGAACCTCCATTCACCGCAGGTATGGATCCATGCGTCGCAGGCGTTGACACCCGACGGCTGGCTCGAGTCCGTGAGGCTGTGTCTGCAGGCCGGCAAGATCACCTTGGTGCAGCCAGGCGTGCCGCCCGAGCCCGGTGACGAATGCCACCGCGCCGTCGTTCCGGCGCTCGGCAATCTGCACAGTCACGCATTCCAGCGTGCGATGGCCGGGTTCGCCGAGGTCAGCGGCGATTCGGCAGACAACTTCTGGAGCTGGCGCGACGCGATGTATCGCCTCGCCCATCGCATCAATCCGGATCAGCTGCAGTCCATTGCCGCGCAGGCTTATGTCGAGATGCTCGAGAGCGGCTTCGGCCGGGTGGGCGAGTTTCACTACGTGCATCGTGACCCGAACGGCGAGCGGTACGCGGACATCGGTGAGATGGCCGGCAAAATCGCCGCGGCTGCCGAGGTCACGGGCATTGGGCTCACGCTGCTGCCCGTGTTCTATGCCCACTCCAGCTTCGGCGGGGCGCCGCCGACCCATGCCCAGCGGCGATTCATCAATACACTCGATAGCTACGAGGCATTGCTTCAGCGCTGCCACAGCCTTACGTCCTCGCTGCCAACGGCGGTGGTCGGCGTCGCTCCGCATAGTTTGCGCGCCGTGACGGCCGAGGAATTGACGGCGGTTGTCGGCATGGCCGGTCCCGCGCCAGTGCATGTCCACATCGCCGAGCAGGTTCGGGAAGTCGAGGACTGCGTCGGCTGGTCGGGCCAGCGGCCGGTGGAATGGCTGCTGGAACACGCCTCCGTGGACCGTCGGTGGTGCCTGGTTCACGCGACGCATCTGACTTCCGCAGAGGTGCAGGGCATCGCGAAGTCGGGCGCGGTGGTCGGGCTGTGCCCCGTGACCGAGGCGAATCTCGGGGATGGCGTCTTCCCGGTCGCGGAATTCCTGGGCTACAACGGGCGTTTCGGCGTCGGCACAGACTCCAACGTGCACATCAATCTGCCGGCGGAGCTGTCCCTGCTCGAATATTCCCAGCGGCTCGCGCATCGCGTCCGGAATGTCGTGAGAAGGGAAAAACAGTCCACCGGACGCGCTATCATGGATCTTGCTCTGCGCGGGGGTGCGCAGGCATTGGGCGGGGAAGGCGGCACGATAGTCGTTGGAGGCCCGGCGGACCTGGTCAGCCTGAAGGAACAGCACCCTGCTCTGTCGTGCCGTGAATCGGATGCACTCATCGATGCGTGGATTTTCGCAAGCTCGGGCAACGTCGTGGACTGCGTGTGGATCGCCGGCCGCAAGGTCGTTGCGGACGGTCGCCATTTCGCGCGCCAGGAAATCAAGCGAGGTTTTGTCGAGGCCATGAAGGACTTGCGCAGTTGAGCACCCCGAGGCCCGTGTCCGCCGGCAAGAGCCCGATTTCGCTGCACCAGCGAATCCTGTCCGACATCCAGAACCTGATCCTGTCGGGCGAGTGGCCGCCGGGCCGGAAAATTCCGGTCGAGCACGAGCTCATGAAGCAGTACAGCTGCTCGCGCATGACGGTGAGCAAAGTGCTGACCCAGCTCGCGAACGCGCGGATGATCGAACGCCGCCGCAAGCTCGGAAGCTTCGTGAGCCGGCCGCACTCGCAGTCCGCCGTGCTCACGATTCCCGATATCAAGGCGGAAGTCGCGGCGTTGGGTCAGCCGTATACGTTCGAGCTGCTGCGCAGGGTCAAGAGACGCAGCACCCGGGAAGATCGCGAGCTGCTGGCGACGGAGAAATCGATCCCGGTGCTCGAGATCGTCTGCCGTCACATGGCCGGCACGCAGCCGTTCTGTTTCGAGCAGCGGCTGATCAACCTGGAGGCGGTGCCCCAGGTGGCGAAGGAATCCTTCGAAGATATGCCGCCGGGCACGTGGCTGCTGCATTCGGTGCCGTGGATGCTGGCCGAGCATCGCATCCGTGCGTTGGAAGCGAATGCGGAGACCGCCACTGCGTTGAAGATTCGTCAGAAGAGCCCGGTGCTCACGATCGAAAGAACGACGCGTTCTGCCGAGTCGACGGCGATTACCTTTGTGCGACTGGCGTATCCGGGTGAATTGCACGAGCTCGTCGCGAGCTTCGCGCCGCCGGCCGCGCGCCAGATGACCGGCGAGTTGAGCTCGAACGGCTCGGGCTGAATCGCTACGGCGCACGGGACCCGGGATTCGGCCTCGGCCCTCCGGCCGGAAGGTTCGGTCTTAGAGTCCGCTTCTTTGCCGGCCCGCCGCCAACGGTACCTTCCCCGCTGAAAGCTCTGCCTGCTGCCGTCCGGCAGCGATGAGCGCATCCCGAAATTCCGCCGCGAGCGCGCGATCCAGCGTGTCGCGATCCCATGCCAGGAAATAGGGCTCGGGCATCGTGAGGCGTCGGTCGATGGGCACTACGAGTCGTCCCGTGCGAACGTGATCGGCGATCATCGAGATCTGCCCGAGCACGAAGCCGCCTCCGCAGAGCGCGGCATCGACGGCGGCATCCGATTGCGAGAACGCAAGATCGCTCTTGGTCTCGCGCGCCCCCAGCCCGACCGACCACGCCCAGTCCGCCCACGAGGGCGGCGAGCGATGTCTCGCGTCCCAGGCGATGTCGATGAGCGGCGCCGCGACGATGTCCGCTTCCGTTCGCACCGGATGTTGTCGCAGCAGCTCGGGCGAGCACACGGGCACGACCGCATCGACGAACAACTCGGCAAAGCGATCGTACCTGCGCGCGTCGCTTCCGTAGCAGAGTCGAAAATCGATTCCGTCCTCCTGCAGCGATGAATCTTTATCGGTACCCAGCAGGCTCACGCTGACGCCCGCATGGGCCGCACGCCAATTCAACAGGTGCCGACGCAGCCACAGAGCCAGTGACGGGAGCGCGCTCAGGACGATCGAGCGCTTCGTGCGTGCGAGACTGAGTGCCTGTTGTGCGCGTCGCAGCTGATCGAACGCGGTGCGAACCTTCGGGTAATACGCGCGGCCCCACGACGTGAGCTTCAGCATGCGTCCTTCGCGATGGAACAGGCGCACGTTGAGATCCGCTTCGATCTTGCGCAGCTGCTGGCTGATTGCGCCGGGGGAAACGCCGAGCTCTTCAGCAGCCGCGGCCACACTGCCGCAGCGGGCGATCGCCTCGAAAGCCTGAATGGCCCGCATGGGCGGAAGGGTATCCATGGATGCACCAGCATTGGCCACGAGTGTCGTCCGTTGCACCAAAAGTGCCGAGGAAAACAGGTGTTTTCGCGTACTGCTCTAATGTACAGACAAAAGATTTGCTTTGTATAGACGTTAACGTCAGTATCGATCGGGACGACCAAGCCAGGCCGGTCGAGCAGGGGTTCGTATGCGCAAATCAAACGTCGTGGCTACCGCCGGAATCGTCGGCGCGAATTTTTCAGCCACCCCTTCCAGTTGCGAGCCCTCGCAGAAAACGGTCAGCGCGAACCACGTCAGCGCGACCCAGGTGAGGTCGATGTTTTCCGCACGCTTCGGGGTCGCGACATTCCTGATGATATTGGCGAGCGTCGCCGTCGCACCGGCGACCGCTGCGACCGCTGCGACCGCTGCGACCGCTGCGACCGCTGCGTCCGCTGCGAACCTGGCGACGGCGAGTGCGGCTTCGAGCGCGACAACGACTTCAGCATCGACGGCGCTGCAGTTGCCCGAGTACGAGCTCGATACCACGTGGCCGAAGCTACCCCTGCCGAACAACTGGGCGCTCGGCCTGATCAACGGCATTTTCGTCGACTCGAAAAATCACCTCTGGCTCTATCACAGCCCCGAGCTCGTGCCGAACTATGCAAGGGGCGCGGCTGCGACACCGCCTTCGGGCAAGTGCTGCGTGCCGGCGCCGGCGATCATCGAATTCGACGAGCACGGCAATGTCGTGCGCTCGTGGGACATCGGTCCCGGCAAAGGCTATGACGCGCCCTCGAGCGGGCACGGCTTGTACATCGACTACAAGGGCAACATTTGGATCGGCGGCAGCCAGACGCGCAAGGGCGCCGATGGCAGCGAGCCGGATGGCATGTTCCTCAAGTTCAGCCCAGACGGAAAACTGCTGCTGCAGATCGGCGGCAAGGGGCCCTCGAAAGGTAGCCTCGACACCACGTTGCTGAGTGGCGCGGCGAACGTCGAGGTGGATGCGGCGACGAACGAGGTCTATATCGCCGACGGTTATGGCAATCACCGCGTCATCGTGTTCGACGCGGACACGGGCAAGTTCAAGCGACAGTGGGGCGCCTACGGCAAACCGCCGACGGACGAACAGATTGGACCTTATGATCCGAGCGCGCCGCCGGCGAAACAGTTTCGCATCGCGCATTGCCTGCGCATCTCGCACGACGGGCTCGTGTACGTCTGCGATCGCCTGAACGACCGCCTGCAGATCTTCAAGAAAGACGGCACGTTCGTGAAGGAAGTGATTTACGAGCCGACCACGAAGGGCTCGGGCTCCGTCGGCAACGTCAGCTTCTGGCCGAACAAGGACCAGACGTTCATGCTGATGAACGATCCCGGCAACTTTCAGTGGGTGATCACGCGTCGTTCGGACGGCGCGGTGCTGAGCCGCTTCGGTCACTACGGCACGTATCAGGGCGAGTTCCAGCGCAATCACCAGATGGAGTTCGACCACGACGGCGCGATCTACACCTCCGAAGATTTTCGCGTGCAGAAGTTCAAGATCATCAACGGGGTCAAGCCGTGACGGATCTCATCGTCATCGCGCTCTACATGGCCGGCATGATCGGGATCGGCTGGTTTGCCCGGCGGCGCGCGCAGACCGAGTCGGATTATCTCGTCGCCGGCCGCCGGCTCGGCCCGATGCTGTATGCGGGCACGTTAGCGGCGCTCGTCATGGGCGGCGGCGCAACGCTCGGCGGCATCGGCCTCGGCTATCAACACGGTCTCTCCGGCGTGTGGCTCGTGTTTTCCATGGCTTCGGGTGTCGCGCTGATCAGCCTGCTGCTGGCACCGTTGATCAACCGCCTGCGCGTCTACACCGTGAGCCAGATGCTCGAGCTGCGCTATGGCGGCGGGCACGCGATGATCTCGGGCATCGTGATGCTCGCGTACACGCTGATGATCGCAGTGACCTCGACGATTGCGTATGGCGCGATCTTCTCGGTGCTGTTCGACATCGGCAAAGTGCCGGCGATTCTCATCGGCAGCAGCGTGGTGATCCTGTATTCGGCGCTGGGCGGAATGTGGTCCATCACGCTCACCGATTTCGTTCAGTTCGTGATCAAGACGATCAGCATTTTCTTCATCCTGCTGCCCATCGCGTTGTGGCGCGCCGGCGGATTCGAAGGCTTGACGGCACACCTGCCGGCGGATGCGTTCTCGTTCACGAAGATTGGTGGCGCGAACATCTTCACGTACATCGTGCTCTACGTCCCCACGATGGTGATCGGGCAGGATCTCTGGCAACGCGTGTTCACCGCGCGAAGCGATCGTATTGCTCGCTGGGCCGGCCTCGGTGCCGCTGCATACTGCTTTTTGTATGGCCTTGCGGGCGCGTTGATCGGCATGGCAGCGAAGGTGCTGCTGCCGGACATCACGGCGCGCGATCAGGTTTACACGCAGATCGTCAGGCACGTGTTGCCCGAAGGGCTTTCGGGACTCGTCGTTGCCGGCGCGCTGGCCGCGATCATGTCGACATCCAGTGGGGCTCTGATTGCGACCGCAACGGTTGCGAAGGAAGACATCTTGCGCGCGTTCCGCCGGCCCTCGACCGGCACGCTGACCCAGGCAGAAGAAGTTCACGGCAGCCGCAAGCTCGTCGTCGGCTTCGGTGTGGTGATGGCGGGCATCGCCTGCGCTTTGCAGGATGTCGTCTCGGCGTTGACGATTGCTTCAGACATTCTCGTCGGGGGATTGCTCGTTGCCGTCATCGGCGGCATGGTCTGGAAACGCGCGACTGCATTTGGCGCGCTGGCGAGCATCATCAGCGGCACCATTGTTACACTCGGCACGATGGCGATCATGGGCGATATCTTCGCGAACCTTCCGATCTACCTGGGCCTCGCGGCCAGCCTCGTATTCTTCGTGGCATGCAGTCTCTTTGGCGCGCCGACGTCTGTCACTGTGCTTCGGGAGTGGAGCGTACGTACAACGGGGGAATCGGCCTGATGCCGGGACGGCGAGCGCTTACAGCTCTGACGGCTGCCGTGCTGCTCAACGCAGTGATGGTGTCGTCGGCGCTCGCGCTCGACGCTGTGCCAAAGATCGATGCGTGCGCGCTGCTGGATGCGGCTGAAATTCAGAAGGTGCTCGGCGTGCCGGTGGAGAAGGGTTCGCGCCGGGATTCGGGCATCGAGTCGAACGGCGCGTATTCGTCTGCCTGTGTCTGGATGCTCACGTCAGAGCACGCCGCGCCGGCGCGCCCCAACGCGCCGCTTGCCGGAAAACATTTTGTGATCCTGAATGCGCTGCGCTACCCGCAAGGGAGCAGCGGTGCGAAGACCTATCTCGAAGCGTTTCGCGAAGCGAGCGACAGTGGCGTGCTGCCGGCTCGCCCCAGCCCGCGACAGCTGGGTGATGAAGCGCTCTGGTGGGGAGATGGATTGGCCGTGCGTCGGCGCGACGTGAGCTTCGGCATTTCGGTGTTCGTGCCCCGCGAGGGATCAACGGCTCAACCCGGCGAGCGCGAAGAGTGCCTGGCGAAAACCGTTCTGGCGCGGCTTGCCCAGCAGGATGGCAAGCCATGAGCGTGAAGCGTCGACTCATGACGCCGACAGCGTCGCGCGCCTAGGCCGTCATGCGGGTGTGGCGATGGTCAACGGCGGTTCCGCCGGGCGAGTTGTCCAAGCGCGCGAAGCCGTGGACGCCGGAAGAAATCCGGGTGATCCGCACGCTGATTCAAAGTGGCTGCTCGGTGGCGGAGATCGCCCGCGAGCTGAAGCGCACCGAGGCCGCGGTTCGCTATAAGGCTCGGTTGCATGGCGTGCGACTCGTGGCGGACGAGGCAATGCCGGCCTGACCCGCGCATTATTGCGCGAAACCAACGCGAATGCCGATTCAGCGCCGCGCGCCGGATCACTAAGCTGCGCGCATGGTTTCCCTCCTGCACGAAGCGGTTCTGCTCCTAGTCCACAATCGGCCCGCGTTGGCAGCAGCGCTGATGAGCGATGTGCTCGGCTGGAAGCTGCCTTTCTTCGAAGAGGCCCGCGTGGTGTCCGCCGATCTCACGGATATCCAGCCCGCCGAATATCGCGCGGACATGGTGATCGAACTTTTCGACGGCGGCCGCCCGGTGTTCGCGATCATTCTGGAAGTGCAGCTCTCGGAAGATCCGGAGAAGCATTATTCGTGGCCGGCATACGTGGCGAACTTATATGCGAGATTGGAGTGCCAGGTTTGCCTGCTGGTTTTCACTGCGGATGAGAGCGTGGCGCGGTGGGCTGCGACGCCGTTCGAGCTCGGCGGAAAGAACTGGTTCGTGCCGCATGTGATCGGGCCGTCTGGCATGCCAGCAGTGACGGATGAAGCGGTGGCGCTCGCGAATCCGGAGCTGGCGGTGTTATCGGCAATGGCCCATGGCCGCGATGCCGACGTTTATCAATCCGTGCAGATTGCGATGACGGCTCAACGAGCCTGCAGGGTTCTCGACGACGAGCGAGAGAAATTGTACTGTGATCTGACAGTGAGCTTTCTTGCGGAGGCCGCGCGTAATGCGCAGGAAAAGATGCAAACACAGAAGTACGAGTACCAGAGTGCTTTCGCACAACGGTGGCTGGCAGAAGGAAAGGTCGAAGGAAAGAAGGAAGGCGAACGGGCAGGTCAGGTGGCCGGCAGGTCTGCGTTGATCGCCAGGCTATTAACGGTGCGTTTCGGCGCCGTGTCGACTGAGGACGAACGCAAACTGCTCGCGGCGTCCATCGAAGAGCTCGACGCCATCGGCGAGCGGCTGCTCACCGCTCGTTCGTTGCAAGACGCGTTGGCATGGCCCGAATCGCAGGCCGAGACTGCAGAGTAGGCCGCGAGCTCAGGCGAAATTGCAGACGCCGAGAATGCCTTTCGGGTCGCAGATCGCCTTGAGCTCGCGCGCCAGCGCGCGCTCTTCGGCGGTGGCGTAACGCCGGTAATACTCGACGTTATACGGCCCAACGCCGTGTTCGGCGCTGAACGATCCACCATGACGCTGCACGACGCAGTCATACACTGCATCGCGCACGTCGGCGATGGTGGCCGCGTCCAAAGCGTGCGACGGTGGCGAGACGAGGTTGAAGTGATCGCCACCGTCGCCGCAGTGTCCGAAGTCGCACACGGTCAGAAATGGAAATCGGCCATTGATCAGCGCCAGCAACTCTGCGCGCAGTGCAGGTAATGCGGAAGGTCGCACCGAGATGTCGAATGCGATCACCGTTCCGAGCGCCTTGACGCCGTCGCTGATCGAGTGACGCACGGTCCAGAGCTCGTCCGGCCGGCCGAGTCGGGCATCGGTGATCGGCGCCGCGGAGTCTTCGAGGCACTTTGCGAGCACGTCTCCCAGCAGCGCTTCGAGGTCGAGGATGCGCGGATCGAGGGTCGAAGCCAGCTCGACCAGTACGCAATATGCCGGAAGCTCACTCCCTTCGAACGGATTCCTCGCCCGCGCATTGTGCTTCAGCGCTGCGTTCAGCGCGTTCGCCGACATGCCTTCGAACGCGGAGAGAAACTCTCCCGCCTGCGTTTCGAACACGCTCAGCAGCTGCGGGATGTGCGCATGACTGGTCGGCACCACCAGCGCTGCAGCGGTTTGTGCCGGTAGGCGATGCGTCTCCACCTGCGCGCGCGTAATGATTCCAAACGCGCCGCCTGTGCCGACGAACAGCTGCTTCGCGTCGACGCCGGAGTTGTCCTTGCGGAGCCCTTTCAGGTCGCGAAGCACGCTCGCGTTCTCGTCGGCGATCACCACCTCGAGCCCGAGCAGGTTTCGCTGCACATCGCCGTAGCGGATCAAGCGGGAACCGCCGGTGTTCGTGGCAATCATGCCGCCGAGGGAAGGATCCGCGCCGAGATCGATTGGAAAGAACAGCTGGTGCGCGGCGAGCTCGCGGTTGAGCGCGCTCAGGCGCGTGCCGGCTCGCACGGCGGCGATGCGATCCGAAGCGTGAATCGACTCCACGCCTTGTAGGCGCTCGAGACTGACCACGATCTGCTCACCGGATGTGTCCGGAGTGCTGCCTGCGACGAGCCCGGTGTTGGCGCCCTGGGCGACGAGCCGAAGATCATTCCGGTAGGCATACCGCACGATGCCCGCGACTTGTTCCGCCGAGCGCGGTAACGCGACGGCCAGCGCCGTGCCGCGACCATAACGATAGCCGCGTTCATACCGTTCGCGCTCTTCCGCTGCCGCGAGGACGCTGCCCTCGTCGAGCAGCTTGCGCAGGTCACGGGTGACGGCGTCGGCGCGCATGGCGAGACGCTACGCCGCCGCGGTCATCTTGAAAATGCCCTGCGCGTTGGAGCTATCGAACGCGAGGTCCATGCGCGGCGGGCCGTGCTGCTCGTCGCGCACGATCGCCCGTTCGATGAACTCGAAGAACGAGCCCGGCACCGTCCGGGTGATCGGATTGCCGTGCGTATTCACGAACTCGCGTTCGACCGGGTCGGCACGAAACGCGGTCTGGCGGACCCGCCCCGAGCCGGACACTTCGATCGTGTCCTTCAGCGGCTTCGAGCGCAGGCGCAGGTCGTCCACCAGCGCGTCGAGGTTCTGCACGCGATCGGTGGCGTGATTGAAGGCGTTGCCTTCGGTCGCGATCCACGCCATTTCCTTGGACTCGGTGAGCAGCGCTTCATAGTCGCTCAGCAACGGCGCGGAATGATGCCGCCGGAAGCAATACATCAAGGTCGGGATCAGCCTGCGCGCCTGATCGATCGGCAACTCGCGGCGATCGCTCAGCTCCTTCAGCAGGTCCAGGTGCGCGGTCGCCAGCGGATCGCGCGACTTTGACGTGACGCGTGCGACGATGGACTGGAACTCACTCGAAAATCGCTCGACGTGCAGCTCGCTCACAAAAAACTGCGGCAGCGCTTCGGGATAGTCGACGTGCGTGTAGGCGCGGCCGGTCATCTTGAGTTTTTCGAGGGGGTAGAGCGCGGCAACTTCATAACCCAGCGGCGCGAGTATGCGCCCGATCGCCTCATGGCCGGACGGCAGCGTGCCCATGCCGGCGAGGGCCACGGTGCGAAGCGCGCCGTGATCGAACACGATCTTGCGGCCGCTGTCTCGGCATTCCTGTACGTACTGCTGGCCGCTGGGTACGCGTGCGAGCAGGTCCTCGAGCAGCAGCAGGTTCAGCGCTTGGGCGATCACCGCTCGGCTCGCCATGCGTCCTCCTTCACTTGCGATCTCGGGAGCGACTTCCACCGTAGCGAGGAGCGTGTCGATCTGGCGCTGGGTCGTGGCGGCCAGCAGCAGTCGTTGCAGTGCAGGTTCTTGCGTTTCTGTCATAAATGAGAGCCTGAAGCCACCGGCGGGCGGGAGACGGAACAGCTATATTTTCCGGTGTTTTTGGGCCGCCCGCACGAAATCTGCAAATGAGATCATGCGGAAATGGAATAATGTGGGGATGAGCAAGGCATCACAAGGCTCCAGCCGCCGCCCGGTCCGGAAAGCGGGAGCGGCGTCACGCTTGCCGGGGCTGCTCAGCCTGCAGGCGTTCGAGGCCACGGCCCGCCTGGGCAGCGTCTCGCGCGCCGCCGAAGAGCTTTCGCTCACTCAAAGCGCGGTGAGCCGGCAGATCCTGCTGCTCGAGGCGCGCCTCGGGCTGCGCCTGTTTTCGCGGATCAAGCAGCGCCTGCTGCTGTCCGATGCGGGTCGGGCGTATTTGCCGGATGTGCGTGCCGGGCTGGCAGCGCTTCGAGGTGCTACCGAAGGGCTGGTTTCGAGCCAGGGTCGCAGCGGGACGTTGCGACTCGCCACGCTCCCCACGTTCGGCGCGCGCTGGCTCATCCCGCGGCTGGGCCGGTTTCGCGACGCCTATCCGGGCGCCACGCTGGAGCTCATCACGCGCCTGGCGCCGTTTGATTTCTCCATCGAGCAGCTCGACGGCGCCATTCACTTCGGCGGGCCGGACTGGCCCGGGGCTACGTCCGAGTTGCTGGCGCACGAGGAACTGCTGGCCGTCGCGAGTCCGCGGCTGGCCGCGTTCTGCAAGACGCCGGCGGACGTACTGCAGCAACCGCTCATTCAGATCACGACCCGCGCATTTGCGTGGTACGAGTGGCTCGCGGCCGCGGGCCTCTCAGGCCGTCCGCACAATCCCACGCTGCAGGTGGAAACGTTCGCGATGGGCATCGAAGCCGCGCGCGCGGAATTTGGCGTAGCCATTCTGCCGCGGCTGTTCATTCATGATGAGCTGGCGTCCGGCGCGCTCGTGGCCGTGGGACCGGGTGTGGCGAGCCAGTCGGCGTACTATTTCGTTTATCCGCACCACAAGCGGAATGACTACCTGCTGCGCGGCTTTTCAGAATGGCTGCTGCGGGAGCGGCAATCGAGCGGCGATTGAGATCGACCCGGCCCCTCGATCGCTTTGCCCTGTCTCACTTTGCATTCGGCGGCACGAGCGTCGTTGGAGACGTGCCAGCATTGCCGCGCCCTTCCTCGGACTTGGGTTTGTCCTTCGATTGATCGGCGTGCCGCTGCTGGCGGCTGCTCGAATCCTTTGGCTTTGCCGGTGCGGTGGGCGGGGGTGTCTGGCCCGAAGCGGCTCGATCTGTCATGCGCGTCACTCCGATGAACTGATCACCCTTAACGTACAGCGCGCGCTGAAGTTCGATCTCGCTGCCGGAACCGGTGGGCATCGTATGATCCGTTCATGGATCTCAAATCGACCGCCGTCCGGCTGCTGCAACTGTTCGGTTTCCTGCCCGGTTTTTCAGCGGCGGCGCTGGAGCAGGCCGCCCGCGCCAGGGTGCCCACAGGCCAATCTGAAGATGTGGCCGATCTTCGGGCGTTGCTGTGGTGCTCGATCGACAACGATGACTCCCGCGATCTCGATCAGCTCACCGCAGTGAAAGCGTCGGCGACCGATGACCCGACGAGTGACGGCAAGGGCGCAATCACGGTGCTCGTTGCCATCGCAGATGTCGATGCACTGGTGAAATGCGGCACGCCGCTCGACGACCACGCCGCAACGAACACCACCTCTTTGTACACGGCCGCAGGCATCTTTCCGATGTTGCCGGAGCGGCTGTCCACCGACCTGACTTCGCTCAACGCGGGAGTAGAACGTCTCGCGGTGGTGGTCGAGATGACTGTCTCCGACACCGGCGAGATTCAGGCCTCCAGCGTCTACCGCGCTCGCGTGTTCAACCGGGCGAAGCTCGCGTATCGAAGCGTGGCGGCCTGGCTCGACGGCGTCGATCCGCCGCCTTCGGCCTTGCGTGCCGTGCCGGGTCTCGAGGAAGCACTGCGTGCTCAGGATCGCGCGTCCGCAGCGTTGCGGCGAACGCGTCAGGAGCGCGGCGCGCTGAGTCTCGAAACGACGCAGGCCCGCCTCGTTTTCAACGGCAATCAATTGAGCGATGTGCGTGACGAGCGCAAGAACCGCGCGCAGCAGCTGATCGAAGACCTGATGATCGCGGCGAATGGCGTGACGGCCCGCTTTCTCGTGAAGCAAGGCTTTCCCGCGTTGCGCCGGGCGTTGCGCCCGCCGGAGCGCTGGGATCGCATCCGGGCGTTGGCGCAGCAGAGCGGCGATTCGTTGCCTGCCGCGCCGGACGGCCGCGCACTCGATGCGTTTCTGCGCCGGCAACGCGAAGCGGCGCCCGAGCGATTCGCGGACTTGTCTCTGGCTGTGGTCAAGTTGATCGGTGCGGGGGAATACGTGCTGGAGCTGCCCGGGCAGCCGTCCGAAGCTCATTTCGGCTTGGCGGCGCCGGAATACACGCATTCCACGGCGCCCAACCGGCGGTTTCCAGACCTGGTGACGCAGCGGTTGTTGAAGGCCGCCTTGGCAGGTTCGTCCGCGCCGTACTCGCCGGAAAAGCTGCGCGTCATCGCCGCGCATTGTTCGGATCAGGAGCGCAAGGCGACGAAGCTGGAGCGCCAGATCAACAAGTCCGCCGCCGCGCTGCTGCTGGCGGGCCGCGTGGGTGAGCAGTTCGATGCCATCGTCACCGGCGCGTCCGCGAAGGGCACCTGGGTTCGCATCAGTAAACCGGCCGTGGAGGGCAAAGTCGTCAACGGCTTTGAAGGGCTCGACGTAGGGGACCGCCTCCGCGTGCGACTCGAGCGCGTGGACAGCGAGCAGGGATTCATCGACTTTTCGCGGAGCGCGCCGGCGCCCACCTGAACGGCTCGCGCACGGCGCTGAGCGCTCACGGCTGAACGTAGACGGATGGCGGGCGTGTCCGCGCGCGCGCCCATCGCACGACCCATGGCGCCAGGATGTGGTCGTAACCCAAACCTAAGATCGCCCGCACTCCCGGAATGCGCGCAAATCGAGCCAACCATCGATAGCCGCGCATGCGTGACCACAGCTGAACGAGCGCCGGGAATCCGCTGACGATGCGGCCCGCGGAATCTTTCAGGTACACGCGGCGTTCCAGGTGATCGATGCGCAATCCGAACTCGGCGAGGCCCTCCGGGTTGCGGGTCACATCGATGAATTTCAGCGACTTCTGCGAATCCTGGCAGAGCCTCGCATAGTGGGACATCTCGACCAGGCAGACCGGGCAGTCGCCGTTGAAATAGATCTCGGTGAGATCTTCGCGCGGCGGATGGGCACTCAGGAGATTCTCCAGCGCGGCCACGAGGTCCGCATGACGATAGGTGAACCCGGAAGCGAGCGCCTTGCGCGGCACGACGCGCTGGCCGTCCATCAGCAACTGCGACATTTCGCCGAGCGCGGTTCGCACGACAAACGCTGGAACCCGCATCCACATCGGGCGATGCAGGACGCGGGCGAGGGCTCGCTGCATCTGGAGATGAGTGGCAGCATGGGGTGCAACGGCGTTCACGGGTCCGCGCAACATAGGCTTGTCGAGTGCGAGCTCGAACAGGCGCACCAGATCGTTGATGTGGATCCACGAGACCCACTGTGCGCCCCGGCCCAGGACGGCGCCGAGTCCGAGCCGGACGGGAAGGGCGAGACTCGGCAACGCGCCGCCATCGCGACCGAGCACGAGCCCGATGCGCAGCCGGACGACGCGAGTGTCCAGCGCTTCTGCGGCGGCGGCCGTTTCTTCCCACTGCTCACAGAGCCGAGATTGAAAGATCGGCTGCGGAGAACCCTGCTCATCAAGCCGCTCATCGCCGCGTACACCGTAGTAGCCGACGGCACTTGCGGAGACGAAGACGCGGGGCGGCTTGTCCAGGCGTGCACACAACTCGACGAGCGCGCGGGTGATACGCAAACGGCTGCTCAGAAGAGTTTGGCGCCGACGCTGGGTCCACCAGAAACCCAATATCGGCGCGCCAGCGAGATTGACGATGGCGTCGATGCGCTCGTCGTGGTCGATGGCATCCAGGCTCGTGACGATCCGTACGTGCGGGCCAAAGCGATCCAGCGCGTGATCTGCGTCGCGCGTCAGCACCGTAATCGCGTCTCCTCGTGCGATGAGCTTTCGCACGAGATGACCGCCGACAAATCCGGTGGCCCCAGTGATCAGGACGCGACGAGACGAGCTCGGGCCAACGACGAGGGGATCGCGCACCCATTCCTGCGGACGCCGATGCCGGAGCACCGCAAGCGCATTGCGTATAGACCAGGCGAACACACCCGCCGCGAAGACCGTGAGGAGCCCTGAGAACGCGCCGTACTCGACGGAAACGAGCTGCGTCGGCATGTGCCACCACCCAATCAGGATCGGCGCGAGCACTGCAAGTGTCACGCCGTAGTTGAGCGCCAGCACCGTGTGCAGAACGCGTTCGAACGCAGGCAGCCTGCGGGTGCGATCTTCAACCACGAAGTCGGCGAGAGTGATGATGATCTCCGTCATCAGGATCGCTGCAATCAGCAACGCCCACGACCCGCGCCATTCCCGCCACGCGAGCGCGAAGAACACGAATGCGTAAAGAAATTCGCGCGCCGCGTGCAGGCTCAGCTCTGTCGCCGCTGCGCGTTTCGCCGGCAGGCGTTCCGTGATCTCGTGATGCCAGAAGTTGTCCAGCGCGCCCAGCACCGCTTGAATCGTGATCAGCGTGAATAACAGGTTCATGACGATCCCTCTGCCGCATGAAAGCGGCCGGTCTGGTAGAACATTTCCCCGAACAGCGGATGGGTCACGGTCATGGTGAACCGGAACCAGCCTTCCGCTTCGTCGTGATGCTCGACGTGGGTGATGCCCGGCGACAGCCATTGTGGCAACGGCACGCGGATGCCCCAGTCGAAGTAATAACCGCGGCTCACGAAATGCAACGCGCCGCGTTCCTCATAAACGCGCAGTGGCATGCAAAGGCCCGCGGGCAGGCGCTCGACGAGTGCGCCGCGCGCGTCGATGACTTTGGTGGAGCGTACGAGACACGGCTCGGTATGGGGCCAGCGGTATTCGCGGTGCCAGGCGACGCCGTCTGACGTGGGGCCGACGTGGACGATCGCGAAGACGTCGGTGCCGGTATGCGGAACGACCGGCGTGCCGATCAAACGGCAGAGCGTTGCGATGAGCCGGCCTAGCCTGCTGGCCCGGACAACTTCAAAAGCGCCGACGTAGTCGACTGCGACGACCGGCTCGCCGAAACGCGCACGCACCCTGGTTGGGAGGCGCTGCCAGGCAGCGTCGCCCAACACGTGTCGTAAACCCGGATGACCTTGGCACGACGATCCGTTGGCTGTGACAACCGGGACGCCGACCGCCCTCGCGCTGACCATTGCGTGACTCCATTGATCCCTGACACCTTATTCGCCGATGACGCGGGCGATCTTCTGGCCCAGCTTCATCATCTTGAGCAGCGTCTTGCGGGGCAGGACCCTGATCGAGTCGTACCAGCCCACCAGCGTTTCCATGAACTCGAGCTGGCCGACGATGCGGTCGCGCACTTCTGCCGGCGTGCTCGGGTCTTTCTCGAGCTCTGCCGCGCAATCGCGCAGGAAAGCGAGGGTGGGGTCGAGCTCGCGCCGCTTGCGGCCTTCGATGATCACGCGGATGACCTCCCACGGATCTTTCTGCGCCGAGAAGAAATCGCGCCGGTCACCGAGCACGTGCGTGGCCTGCACCAGCTCCCACGCGAGCAGCTCCTTGATGCCGACACTGACGTTCGAGCGGGCAATGCCGAGCGTTTCGGCGATCTCGTCGGCATGCAGGCCGGTGGGGGAGAGATAGAGCAGTGCGTGGATCTGGGCGACGGACCGATTGATGCCCCAGCGGGTGCCCATTTCGCCCCAGTGGACGATGTAGCGATGCATGACGGGGGTGAGTTTCATCACGACGTTCCGTAATTTCAGTAATTACTGAAAGTTTAGACGTACCAGAAAGGCTGTCAAGTCTCGGCTGGACTTAATTCCCGGAAAGCGCGGAAAAACGCGCGGAAACCCGATATTTTTGTCGCGCGTGTGGGCGGCGTCTTCGGGCGAGGGCCCCGTGAAGGAATCGGGGGCGACTCGTTGGCGGTCCAGCTGGCGTCGCTCGACAACGTGGATCCCGGAGAGCTGAGTGCGGCGCCGCTCCGGTATGCTGACGGCCGTCACGGCGATTGGGCCCCTCCACCGGCGGAACGCGTCATCTTTGAGGGCGATCCCGAAGCACGCACGATGAAATCAACATGATGTCGAGTAAACGCTGAATGCGAATTCTGGTGGTCGGCGCGGGCGCGATCGGTGGATATTTTGGCGGGCGACTGCTCAAAGCGGGGCGGGATGTCACGTTCCTCGTGCGCCCCGGGCGAGCGGCCCAGCTGCAGAGGACCGGGCTCGTCATTCACAGTGCCGTGGGGAATGTGTCGATTGCAAACCCGCCCACGGTGCAGGCCGAAGAGCTGCGGGAAACCTTCGATCTGATCCTGCTGAGCTGCAAGGCTTATGATCTCGACGCCGCGATCCTCTCTATTGCCCCAGCGGTGGGGCCTCGCACGCGCATCCTGCCGCTGCTCAATGGCATGAAGCATCTCGATGCGCTCGAAGCTCGTTTCGGAAAAGAGGCAGTGCTGGGCGGACAATGCTTCATCTCCGCCACGCTCGACGACGACGGCGCGATCCATCATCTCAACACCTCGCATCAGCTCACGTTCGGCGAGCGCGGCGGCGGGCGTTCGCCGTCCGCGGACGCCATTCAGAAAGAGCTGGCCGGCACGGGATTCGACCTGACACTCACCGAAAACATCCTGGTCGAGATGTGGGAGAAATGGATTTTCATCGCGACGCTCGCGGGCACCACCTGTCTCATGCGCGCTTCAGTGGGCGATGTGGTTGCGGTCGATGACACCGGCATCGGCGTCAGGATGTTTAGAGAATGCGCGGCCATAGCGAGCGCCAACGGGTTCCCGCTGCGCGAGCCCGCCGTGGCGCGCGCCGAGGCGACGATGTCTCAGAAGGGATCGACGCTGGCGGCGTCGATGCTTCGGGATATCGAACGGGGCGCTCGCACCGAGGCGGAGCAGATTTTCGGCGATCTGTTGAATCGTCGGAGCCACGATGCCCGCGAAGGCTCATTGCTCTATCTGGCGTATGTGCACGTGAAGGCCTACGAAACCCGGCAACGCGTAGTCCGATGAGCCGATCACGGGCTGCGGACATCCCGCAGCAGCGCACCTGTTGGCTCGGAGCAGAGCGGGCCTTCTGATCCGCTATCGAGCGGTCAGCGAAGCGGCCAACGCGGCGGGACGGCGCGCTTTCGCGTTAAATCTTGCGGGTGTTTTCGGCCGGTCGTGCATCCGTGCGCCCGCCGAATGGGTCCACCAGGGCGAGGGCACCCTCCATGAACCGAGTTCGCGCTGCGAGCGCCGTATTCCTCACGGTCGCCGTCTGTGGCCTGACGCAAGCTGCGGGTCCCGATCCGGCAATGAGTGTCGGTTCCCACAACGCGGGGCCAAACAGCGGTCCCGGCTGGACCGGCCTCACGCGTCCCGCAGACGTCATTGCGGCACGCCAGGAACTCATGGAGCACATCGAGATCCTGATGGAGCCGATCGATACCATCACGGTCAAAGACGTGACGCATCCGGATCAGCTGCGGTCCAATGCCCAGGCCATCTCAGCGATGCTCGGCGCGCTTCCCCATCTGTTCCCGCCGACGACGAACCTCTACGACCCGAAGGTGCAGGAACCGAAGACCCTTGCATTGCCGGCAATCTGGGAAAACTTCGATAACTTCTACAGGCTCGCCGTGGCCGCTTCGAAGTCAGCCGAGGCGATGGAAGAGACTCACGGCAAGCAGCAACTGAGGTCAGCGAGCCTCGCGCTGCGCGCGAGCTGCGATGCGTGTCATACGCTGTTCCTGAGGCCGTACAAGGGTCCGGTTTTCCTGGAGTCGGACTATCAGTTCGACTTCGAGTCGGCGCTTCGCAAAAAGTAGAACGTCGCGCGGAACGCGGCAGGGGAACAGATCTTCGACGGCGACACCGCTCGCGCCCGCGAGCGCGCGAAACACTAGTCGTCCTGCTCCGAAGCGGCCGGAAGCCAGATGAGGAACTCCGTTCCCGCGCCGATGCCGCCACTGCGCGCTTCGACCCGGCCGCCGTGCATTTCGACAAGGCTCTTGACGAGCGCGAGGCCGATGCCGAGTCCGCCTTCCGCGCGCGTCAGCGAGCGATCGACCTGCACGAACAGCTCGAAGATGCGCGGAAGCATGCTGCGTTCGATGCCAACGCCATCGTCGCGCACCTGGATGAGTGCGTTGCCGCCTTCGCGGCTCAAGCGCACGTTCACCGTGCCGCCGCGGCGGCCGTACTTCGCGGCGTTCGACAGCAAATTATTGAGCACCTGAGTCAGCCGGATGCCGTCGCCCTGGACGGAGACTGCTTCGGCCGGCATCGCGATGTGCAGGCTCTGGCCGCTCTGTTCGATCTGGTTGCGCGCCGACTCGGTCGCATTCAGCACGGTGGCCGACAGGTCGACGACGTGGCGATCCAGGCGCAATTTGCCGCTGACCACGCGCGAGCCATCGAGAAGGTCTTCCACGAGCCGGCTGAGCTGCACGATCTGGCGCTCGAGAATTTCCCGCGCCTGAACGCGGCGGGCACGCTCGTCCGAATTGCGGATGATGTACACGGCGTTCGACATCGGCGCGAGGCCGTTGCGCAGCTCGTGCGTCAGCATCGTCAGGAATTCCGCGCGCTCGCGATTGGTTTCTGCGTGAGCCTCACCTGCCGTGATCACCTGAACTGCAGCGGCTGCAAAGCCACTCAAACTTTCGATGAGCCTCGCGTCCTCGGCATCGAAACGACCCTCCCCGGCGTGGGCCACGAGCCAGACTGTGCCGATGACGACGCCGTCCCGAAAGAAAGGCACCAGCAGCAGCTCCTGCACCGGGATGGGCAGGGCACTGATGGAAGAAAAATGATGTGCAGGCTCGCGCATGAGCAAGGTGCGCTTGCGTTCCAACACCGAGCCGCCCGGACTGGAGTCGCGCGGCAGCGTGGTGTTCACCAGCGGCGCGAGCCCACCCGAGGTCGCCTGCCAACGGAACTGCGCAGGCTCGCCGGAAGGCATGTCGGTTTCGAGCACGCTGATGCCCACCGAATCCGCTCCGCACAGCACGCGCGCTTCGTCCACGAGGAGCTGCAGAACGCGGTTCGGCGACTGGACCATGGCCTGCGCGAGCAGCAGCAGGACGCGGTTCTCGGCGGCAAAATCGGGCGGCCGCGCAGGCCGGCGCTCGAGCTCGTCGGTTGCGATGACGTCGTTGAGAGTCGCCGTGGAGGGATCAGTGTGGCGGCGCTGGGCGGAATCGGGCATGCGTAAATAGTGGAGGCTCGAGAGCCGAACGTCTATCCGCCTTCGGACACAGCGCGCCGGAATGGCTGCGCGTTGCGAAGTCTTTTGACAACGCGAGGACTTGTTGGCTCGGCCCTGATCCTCCGGCTCTGCTGCGACAATCAATTGGAAACATATGTTGTCTTTTGTTTCCAACGCGCCTTCGCGCGGCTCAATTTGCAGCGGCAGTTCCAGCGAGCGTATCGAGAGCTGCGGCCAGCGTGTCGGCCGAGAACGGCTTGATGAGTGTAATGGCCGTTGTGTTGGCGTGGCTGCCGGTTTCGGGCGCCTGGCCGGCTGCGAATATCACGTTGAGAGACGGCGTTCGCGACGTCGCATATTCTGCGAGGGTGGCGCCGGACATATCCGGAAGCCCAACGTCCGTCAGCAGGATATCCACGGGCGTCGACACGAGAACCGAGAGCGCCGTGCGCGCATCCGCCGCCGGAATCGCTTGATGGCCCAGCGCGCGCAGCATCTCGACCGTGCTGTCGCGGATCACCGCATCGTCCTCGCACACGACGATCTGCAAAGATTTCTTCGCCTTGCGGTTCATCGCGGATTCGGCCCGTTCGAGCAGCTCGAGGCGCGCCAACTTTTTCTGCGCAGCGTTTGCCAGAACGTGGCGGATCCTGCGGGCCAGCGCCTCACGCGAATAAGGCTTGCTCAGCAACTCGATCTGATCGTCCAGGCGCCCCGAGTGAGTGATGGCGTTCTCGGAGTACCCTGATGTGAACAGCACCGCGAGGTTCGGCATGCGCTCGCGGGCCTTGCGCGCGAGCTCCGTGCTCTTCAGGAGGCCTGGCATGACCACATCGGTGAAGAGCAGGTCGATCGGCATCCCGCTCTCGATGATGGTGAGCGCACTCTGTGCGTCCTTGGCCTTGAGCACGCGATAGCCCAGATCGTTGAGCAGCGCGACCACGGTTTCGCGCACCGATTCATCGTCTTCGGCGACCAGCACCATCTCGCTGCCGCCGCTCACCGGCATCGAATCGATGTCGACGAGGCGATCCTCCGACTGCATCGAGCGCGGCAGGTAGATCCGGATCGTGGTGCCGTGGCCGATCTCGCTGTAGATCTTGATATGGCCGCCGGACTGTTTCACGAATCCGTAGACCATCGAGAGGCCAAGGCCCGTGCCGCGGCCTTCCGGTTTGGTGGTAAAGAACGGCTCGAAGGCTTGTGCGGCCACCTCGGCCGACATGCCCATGCCGGTATCGGTTATCGCAATCATCACGTACTGGCCGCGTGTCACTTCGACATGTTCGCGGACGTAGTCGGAATCCAGGAACGCGTTGCCCGCTTCGATCGTGAGACGGCCCTGGCCGTCCATCGCGTCCCGCGCGTTGATCGCCAGATTCAGCAGCGCGTTCTCCACATTGCCCGGGTCGATGAGCGTGTTCCACAGCCCCGCACCCAAAATGGTTTCGAGCGTGATGCCATCGCCGACGGCTTTGCGAAGGATGTCTTCCATGTCGCGAATGAAGCGACCGATGTTGATGACCTTCGGGGCGAGCGGCTGCCGTCGCGCAAACGCCAGCAATTGCTGGGAGAGCTTGGCGCTTCGCGAGACGCCATCGAGTGCGTTCTGCACCCGGCGCTCGGCGGGCGCGTTGCCGGCCACATCCCGCTTCAACAAATGCAGGTTGCCGCTGATGACGTGCAGCAGGTTGTTGAAGTCGTGCGCGATGCCACCGGTGAGGTTGCCGATGGCCTCCATTTTCTGGCTCTGGCGCAGGGCTTCTTCGGCTTTCATGAGCTGCGCCGTGCGCAGCTGCACGCGCTCTTCGAGCGTCTGGTTCAGCTCCGTCAACGCGGCAGCGGCATTGCGCGCTTCCAGCTCGCTCGCGCGTAACGCCGCGTCGGTCGCGCGGCGTCGGTTGATGTCGCGCAGGATCACCGTGACGAAGACCCGCGCGCCGCTGTTCCACTGCGAGGCCGATGCTTCGAGATACGTCGATGAGCCGTCCTTGCGCTGGGCGATGAGCTCCGTGGGCCGGGTCAACAAGCTGCCCTTGAGTGCGCCCTGCCACGTTTCGATCCAGGGCTGCTGCGTTTCGAATAGCGACGCGGCCGCGCGACCGACCAGCTCCGCATTGGAATAACCGAACTGCGAGATGGCGGCGGGATTCGCGAATTGAATCAGGCCCTCGTCGTCCACCGTGAAAATGACGTCTGGCGCGCGGGCCACGACCGCGTCATAGCGTGCGTTCTGCCGGTCGCGCAGAAGCCGCTCGCGCTTCGTCGCCATCGTCACGTCGGTGACGAACACCAGACAGGCTGAAATCTGCGGATTGCCCACCGGAGACACGGTGATGTCGTGAAACAGCGGTCTGCTGGACCGTGTGTGCAGAGGCAGAAGCGATGGATTGAGCGCGTGCGTCAGAATCGTGGACGCGCTCGATGCCAGCGCAGCCCGAATCGCCGACGGCAGCCGCTTCATGTCCACGCCGGGGAAAATGTCCGGCAGGCGCTTGCCGCGCGCATCGGCTTCCGCGTGGCCGGAAGCATTTTCCATCCACGCATTCCACCGCACGACGCGCTCGGCGGGATCGAGAACGATCACGCCGCCGTCGATCGCGTCCAGGACGCCCTGGCTGAAAATCTCGTCGCTAGCCGACATGCGAAGGAATGGTGATCGTGGTACCGCCCACGCGCTCGATGAACGCCGCCAGCAGCTCTTTTAGCGTGGTCAGCGACGGCAGATCCAGCAACATCGCGATGTAGCCCTGGATGTCCCGCTGGCGGACGGCGAAGTTGATGTAGATAAATAGGACGCTATCATTCGCGTGGGGCGCGCTGAGGTTGAAGAACTCGGCACCGTCGCCGTGCACGACTTCGGGCAGCGAGATTCGCAGGCTGCGTTCCAGGCTGTTGGCAATGGTGCCGAGACAGCCGTTGAGCAGCACGTTGCCAGTCTCGGCCAGCGCTTCCTGCTCCAGCTCCATCAGGTCCTCGAGCGAAAGCTCGCCGCCGACCACCGCGCGCACGAGCTCCATGCTCTTGGCTTCGGGGAAAATCAGCAGCGCGCGTCCTCTTATGTCGCCTTCAAAGTCCTGGTGGACGGCGACGAGCCGCTTCGCGTCACGCTCGCCGAGGTTTGCAATCGCTTCCTCGCGCGTGACGATGGCGACCTTTGGAACGGAAAGAATGACTTCTTCTCGCACCATTTCCCGCAACCCCGCGGCGGCGCTGCTGACGCCCAGATTGACCAGCTCGGTGAGTGCGTCGAGCTCCAGCTCGGTCAGCACGACCGGTGGGCGCTCACCCATTACCGGTGCCCTGGTAGGGCGCGACCGTCCCGTCGAGGAAATCTCCCAGAGCCTTTGCGGTCAAGGGTTTGGGCAGGAACGCAGCGCCCGCGGCGCGAGCGCGGTTGATGACTTCGATCTGATGGTTTGCGGAGATCACAGCGACGCGGATATCTGGATTCAATTGGCGCACCTCGGCCGCGAGAACGAGGCCGTCTTTCCCGGGCATATTGAAGTCCAGAAGAGCAATATCCGGTGCCGCCTCGCCGATGAGCGCGAGTGCTTCATCCGCGCTCGACGCTTCGACCCGCGCCCAGTCCGGGTGGAGCGCATTCAGCGCCTTGATGACGGCCATGCGGGCCAGTTTGCTGTCATCGACAATCAGCACCTTGCGACTCACGAACCTCTCCTGACCGATGGCTTGGCAGCACGAGACCAAGGCTTGGCCCGCCATGTTACCAGAGCGAAACAACGGGAATTCGCGGCAGAAATCATGGGGAGTTAACCTGGATCAGTGGCGCAACCCAGCGACTGAGTGCGGCGTCGGCAGGTGGCCCGAGCACGAGCGGTCGCGCAACCAGGAGCACCTGTATCACGGCTGAATGGGCGCCTCGGCACGCACGCCAATCCACGCGCGCGCCGGGAGTTTCCAACAGCAGCTGTAGAAGAAGCTCCGCATCCTCGTTCGGACAACTTCCGTCGAGCACGATCGTTCCGCTCGCCGACCTTTGCACCGTCATTGCAGCAGCGCTCCCACGTCCAGGACCAGCAAAACCCGGCCGTCGCCGAGCAGCGTCGTACCGGTGATTCCGGGTGTACCGGATAAGAGGCCTTCGAGGGGTTTGAGGATCACCTCGATGCGCTCGCCCAGCCGATCGACGTGAATGCCGCAGGCCTGTCCCGCCACAGCGGTGATGACGAGGATCACGTCATTGGCGTCTTCGCCGGCAGCGCCAACGCCGAGCACATTTGCCAGTTCCAACACCGGCACGGTGCGATCTCTGACGACGATGGCGTGCGCCGCTCCGACGCCTGCGATCGCTGTTCGCGGCACGCGCAGCGTCTCGACGATTGCGTCCAGCGGGATGCCGAACATCTGTCCGCCAGCCTCGACGGTCATGACGTGGGTCATCATCACGCTGAACGGCAGCGTGAAGCGGAAAGTCGCACCTTGTCCTGCGCGCGATTCGATAGCGACCCGGCCACCAACGCGTTGCACGGCCGTGCGCACGGCGTCCATGCCGACGCCGCGGCCCGACAGCTCGGTCACTTCGGTCGCGGTCGAAAAACCCGGCGCAAAAACGAGGTCGGTCACGTCGCTGTCGGACATCGCACGCAGGACTTCTTCCGTCGCCACCCCACGCGCGCGCGCGACTTCCCGAATGCGTTCGATGTTCAATCCACCGCCATCGTCGACGACTTCGATCAGCACGTGCTCGCCCTGACGCGTGGCCCGCATCTCGATCGTCGCGACGACTGGCTTGCCGCGCTCTGCGCGCTGCGCCGGACTTTCCACGCCATGATCGAGCGCGTTGCGCACGACGTGGAGCAGCGGCTCGAACAGCATTTCGATGATGGCTTTGTCGGCCTCGGTGTCTTCGCCGATGATTTTCAGTGTGGCCGGCTTGCCGAGGCTCGCCGACATTTCCCGCAGCACGCGCGGGAAACGCTGGAAAACCGTTCGCAACGGGAGCACTCGCATGCCGAGAACGGAGCGCTGCAGCTCTCCGACGAGGTGCTCGAGGACCGCGTGGCGTTCTTTCAGCGCGCCGGCCAGGGAGTTGGCTTCGACTTGTGCCAGCTTCGCCAGATGGCCTACCGCGTTCTTGGCGACGGTGAGCTCGCCGGTGAGGCGCACGAGCGAGTCGATGCGCTCGGCGTCGACTCGCAGCGTGCGGGGGCTGGTTTCGGTACGCGGGGATTCTGCGGGGACGATGGGATCAGCGGAAACGGCGGACGCGACGGGGTTCGCACCAGCCACCGACTGCTGCGACATCACCTTGGTAATGGCGTCCATCAGCGGGCCCGCCGCGCCACGCGCGAGACTCACTTCCGTCGCCCGCGATAACAATTCCGCATCCGACGGCCGCCCGCAAAAGCGCATCACATTCGCAGCAGTGACTCCCGCCGACGCGACGTGCCCGAAGTACTGGCCAGGCCCCACATCACGAAGCAGATCGAGCTGCGCCACGAGGATCTTGTGCGCGCGCAGTGGAAGTGCCGCGTCATCGCTCATCTCACCGGCGGCGCCGCTCACTTCCCTGATGTCGCACAGCCCGGAGTGCCCCTTCATATGCTCCGTAGCGTCGCGGACGGAGGATGACGTCAGCGCTATCAGCACAAGGTTGCAGCGAAACGGGTCGAGTTCCCCGAGCGCAGGCCAGGCGCTCACCGGCTCCACGTCGAGCGACAGTAACCCCGGCAGCGACGTCACCCGTGCAATCGGATCTTCGTTCCTGAAAAAACACTCCGCATCCGGTACGAAACGCATCGCCGCCCTGGCTTGCGAGCGGAGTTGCGAATGACGTTCGAGAAGAAGCTCAAGCCACGCGTCGGACACTCCCGCTGCCGCCACCGTCGAGGCCGCAGCCGGATCGGTTTTTGCCGCTGCGACGCTGAAGCGCGCAATCACCCGATCCGCCTCGGCCTCGCACGTGGGCGGTGGCAACTCGCCGGTTTGTTCCATCGTGTCGAGCCACTGCAAAACCTGGTCGAGGCACGCGAGGCAATCTCCGACCAAAGCAGGCGTGAGTGCGCGGCTACCGGAACGGGCCTGACTGAGCACGCCCTCGGCGGCATGCACCGCGCGCTCCATCGCGGCGAAGTCGACGATGCCCGCGCCGCCCTTCAGCGTGTGAAACGCGCGAAATACCGCATCGAGTCGTTCTGCGTCGTGCGGCGATCGTTCCAGGATCAGCAGTCCGTCGGTGGCCTGCTCGATGAGCTCACGCGATTCGATCAGGAATTGCTGCAGGAACTCGTTCATCGCGGCACTCCGCACAGCATGCGGGCGAACTCCACCAGCGTTTCTCGATCGGTCGGCTTCACGAGGTAATAGTTCGCGCCGGCCGCGCGCGCGGCGGCGAAATCGGCCTCGCGCGATTCGGTGCTCGTGATGAGCGCCGGAAGCGCAGCGAAGGGACGGTCCCGCTGCCGCAGGACCTTGAGGAACGAAAAGCCATCCATCTGCGGCATGTTGACGTCGACGATCAACAGGTCGGCCGACAGCGTCGTGAGCTTCTCCAGCGCTTCGAGCCCGTTGAGCGCTTCCTCGACCCGGAAGCCGGCCGCTTCGAGGATGGACCGGTAATACAGCCTCACGATGCTGGCATCGTCGACGATGAGGATGGTCTTCGGCTCAGCCATTCCGCGCTCCCTTCGACGGGCGTTGGTAAACGATGGCATCGGTAAAACGGCGCACCTCGAACAGCGGCGAGATGCGGCTCATCGATTCGGTGTGGCCCAGGCAGATGAAGCCGCCGGGCAGCAGGTTCTCGTAGAGATTTTCGGCCGCGACGCGGCGCGAGGCATCGTCGAAATAGATGAGGACGTTGCGGCAGAAAATGACGTCGAACTGGCCGTGCAGGCGGGTTTCTTCGGGCTCCACGAGGTTCACGGCCGAGAATTGCACGGACTCGCGCAGGTCGTCGAGGATCTGCCATTTGTCGTCGCCGGCCGGAACGAAATACTTTTCCACCACGTCGGCGGGCAAACGCATCAGCGCGCGCTTGCCGAACACGCCTGCGCGCGCGGCATCGAGCACCTGTGTATCGATATCCGAGCCGACGATCTCGATCTCGTAGTCATCGACGAGCGGCCAGTGTTCCAGCAGCCACAGCGCGACGGAATAGGGCTCTTCGCCGGTCGAGCAAGGCGCACACCAGATGCGAATCGCTTTGCTTCGCGGGTTGTTGCGCACCCGCTCGGCCAGCAGGTCGGTGCTGAGACATTTCAGTTGATAGTCTTCGCGGTAGAAATAGGTTTCGTTGACCGTGAAGGCGTTGACGAACAGCTCGATCTCGCGGTTCGCATCGGTGCGCAGCCGCGCGAAGTAACTCGGAAACGAGCCGGATTCCGTGGCGACCATGCGCTCGAACACGCGGCGCTCCACGTAGTAGCGCTTGCCTTCGTTGAACACCATGCCGGTGCGCCGGTAGAGAAACTCGCAGAGCCGCCGAAATTCGTCTTCCGTGAGTGTCGGAAAGTCACTCACTGGTGAGGGTGGACTGGGCGTGGATGCGGTCGGTGGCGATCTGGATCGCAAAGGCGAGAAACGGCGTGTCGGGAAATCTGTGCGCGCAGGCCGCCAGTACAGGCAGCGCCCGCGCGTTGCCGACTTCCGCGAGCACGTCGATCGCGGCTGCGCAGACATTCACGTCGCGCTCATTCGCGAGCAGCTCGCAGAGCATGTGGGTCGCGTCTTCGCCGGGCAGGCTGCGGGCCAGCTCGCAACTCAGAATCCGAACGTCGACGTCTGAGTCATGAAGCAGAGGCGGAAGGAGATCGCGCACGCTGCTCGTCATCACGCGCAACGCGTCGAGCGCGCCGGTGCGCAGATTGGCGTCGTCCGATCTCAGCAGCGGCAGCACGCCGGCGACGCATTCCGGTGTGCCGATACGCGCCAGGCTGGTGAACATCGCTTCGCGTACGCGCTCGCTCGGTTCGGTTCGAAGTGCGGCGATCAGCGCGGCAGCACCCCCGTCGATGTCTGCAGCGGCTCGCGCCGCGGACCAGCGCTTGTCCTCATCCGGACTCGAAAGTGAGGCCAGCACATCCTGTGTGCCAGGCGTAGAAGGCGCCGAGGATTTGCCGGGTTTACGAACGAGTGGCATGGGCCGGCACCAGGGTTTGAAGTCGTTGCGCGATTCGCGGCAGGGGCAGAACAAAGGTCGCACCACCGGCCCGGGCGAGCTCGCCCGGCATTCCCCACACGACCGCCGTCTCTTCCGCTTCCGCAATCGTCGTGCCGCCCAGCGCCCGCAGCTCCGTCATCGCGACAGCGCCGTCGTTGCCCATACCCGTCATCAGCACGCCAATGAGCTGAGTCGGTGGCACGTTCGCCATCGCCGTGCGAACGAGCCGATCGGTGCTCGGGTGCCAGGGATAATCGGCTTTGCCCGGCGCGGCCATGGCCACGAGCCCGGTGGCTCGTTTGGACACGACGATGTCGGCGTCACCGCGCCCGATGTAGACATAGCCGGGTTGTATCGGCATGGGACTCGCCGCCTCGACAACGTTCAGCGCGCAGATTCCATCGAGTCGTTTCGCGAGCGGCCCGGTGAATCCAGCCGGCATGTGCTGGGCAACGAGGATGGGCCACGGAAAGCTCGCGAGCAGCGGGACGAGCAGCGCCTCGAGTGCGGGCGGACCGCCCGTCGACGTGCCGACGAGCACAATGCCTGTGCCTTCGGGCGCTTCTACGCGCGGCTCCGGCTGTTCGACGAAGGCTTTGCGCGGACGCGGAAGAGACGTGCCGCCGACTTTGTGCAGCACTCGTTCCCGCAGCCGGCGACTCGCCGGGATTTTCGCCGCCGCGGCCGCGCGAATCTTCTCCTTGAACGTTGGCGCGAACTCGTCGATGTGCAGCGAGACGGCGCCGGAAGGCTTCGTGACGAAGTCGACGGCACCGAGTTGTAGCGCGTTCAACGTGGCTTCCGCGCCGGCTTCGGTCACCGTCGAAACCATCACGACCGGGCAGGGCCGTTGCACCATGATCCGGTCGAGACATTCGAGGCCGTTCATCTCCGGCATCTGCACGTCGAGCGTGATGACATCCGGCTTGAATGTATCGAGCTGCGCGAGGGCTTCGATGCCATTGCGCGCGAACTGGACTTCGAAGTCGGGCTCCTCGGACAGGACGCGGCCAAACAGCTTGCGAACCAGCGCCGAATCGTCGACCACGAGAACCCGGATCACGCATCGGCCTTCGGGCTCGCGGCCTGAAACGTGTCGAGCAAACCCTGCTCGGCGCGCGTCAGCAGCTCTGTCGGGTCGAGCAGCAGGACCATGCGCTTCGCTTTCTCGAGATTGACGACGCCGCGCACGAGGCGTGACGTGCTTTCCGTCAGGTCCGGCGGCGGGTCGACGTGATCGGCGTCGGTGCGCAGCACGTCCGACACGCTATCGACGATCAAGCCTGCGCGGTGACGATCCGTTTTGATCACGACGAGTCGGCGGCCTTCGAGTGAATCGAGCTTCGGCATGTCGAAGCGGCGGCGCTGGTCGACGACGGGCAGCACTTCGCCGCGCAGGTTCACGACGCCTTCGAGAAACTTCGGCGTTTTCGGCACGCGGGTGATGTGCGACGGCACCTGCGCCACTTCGACCACCGTGTCGATCGGAAGTCCGAACTCGTCCGGGCCGAGCCGGAACACCAGGAAAATGAGCTCTTGGCCGGCCACTGTGTTTGCCTGCGCACCGTTCGTTGGTTGAGCGCGCGTGCCGGTGGCCAGGCGCTGCATGACGTCCTCGCGGAACAGCTGCTCCGGCGAGAGGATGGAAATCAGCCGCCGCCCGCCCTCGCCGCGATAAACCGACTCGATGCGCGACTCGCCGCCCGTGCGCGCAGCCAGAACCGGCGGCACGGGATCGACGAGATCCGGGTCCGCCGCGATGATCGCCCGCGCGCGATCTGCGACCAGCCCCACTTGCGTGTCGCCCATCTTCAGCACGACCACTTTCTCCCGGTCGTTCGCGACGGACGCGGCGCCGAAGCCGAGCAACGCGCGCAGTGAAAGCAGGGGCAGCAGATTGTCCCGCACGGACGTGATGCCCAACACGACAGCATCGGCTCGCGCGACCGCCGTGATGTTCGACGGCGCTGGCAGAATTTCCTGGACGGCGTCGAGCGGCAGCGCGAATTCCTGGCCGGCGACTTCGAACGTCACGAAGATATCGTGGTGTCTGGACGCTGCGTTCGATGCGTCGGTGAGAACACCTTTCGCACGATCGAACCCGACCGCCGCGGCGTTGCCGTGGGCCTCTTTACGGCCTGCGCGCGCACGCTTCGCGAAAGCCTTTTCCAGCAGCGCCTTGATATCCAGGATCTTCGCGACGCCCCGGTTCGCGCCCACCGCAAACGCACCGCGCAGCTTTTCTGCGCCTTCCGCACCGAGCTCTTTCTGGCGCGTCTCGATCTGTTCGCTCGTCGCCGTTTCGAGCGTCGCCACGGAATCGACGACAATGGCAACCGGCGCCCCCACATCCAGCACGATGGCGCGCGCGGATGCGAGATCGCTCGGGCCTTTCCGGCCGAGCATTTCGCTCAAGCTCGCAATGGGCAGCACCGATCCGCGCAGGTTTGCGATGCCCAGCAATGCCGCCGGACCTTGGGGAACACGCGCCATCTCCGGCACCCGGATCACTTCCGAGACGTCCTCCGACGGCAGCGCGTAGAGCTGCGCGTCGACGCGAAACGTGAGGAACCTTTGCGACGTGTCGGCTGCGGCGTTCACGTGCAGCTCACGGTGCTTGTTGTCTCAGCTCATCGGCAAGCGTCGCAATCTCTTCGATTGCGGCCGCAAGGTCTTCGACCCCGCGCGACTGCTCTGTCGCGGCTGTCGCCGCCTCACGAGAAGCGGCGTTTGCTTCTTCGGCTGCGGTCGCGATCTGGCGCGCTGCCTTGTTCATCTCGACGGTCGACGCGAGGATGCTGTCCGCGCCTTCGAGAATGGACTTGGTGGCGGCACTGAGTGCCCCGACATCTTTTTCGATCTTTTGCAGCCCCACGTCGACGACGCGGTTGTTCTGCACTTCGACTTCCGACCCGACGATGATCTGCTCGAGATCGTTTCGGAGCGCGGCGATCTGATCGAGGATGCCCCGCACGGTGTCCTTCGCGCGCTCGACGTTGTCCGAGGCTTCGCGCGACAGGGTGCGAATGTCGTTGGACACCACCGCGAAACCGCGCCCGGATTCGCCGGCTCGCGCCGCTTCGACGGCGCCACTCACCGCGAGCATGCTCGTCTGCACGGCCACCAGGGCGATTGCGTCGACGATCTTCTCGATCCGCCGCCCGATGCCCTCCAGTCGTTTGATGATCGCCACGCCCGTCTGCGTGCTCTTCAACGCACTGGCGACGCCAACCGCGAGATTGCCGATCGCCTTGCGTCCCGCCTTCAGCGACGCATCGAGGTTGTCGACGCGCTCGGTCGCCTGGCGGCCGCTATGTTGGGCGAGCTTGGCGCTGTGTTCGATTTGGTTCAGCGCCGCCGAGGTCTGCTGAGTGGCGGCCGACTGCAGCTGCGACGCCTTGCTGATCTGGTCGACCGCGGCCATCACTTGCGTGGCCGCGCTCGACAGCTGCTGGATCGACGCCGACAGCTCTTCGGCGCTGGCGCTGATCTGCTCCACGGCCGAAGCGCGGGCTTTGCCGGAGCGCAGCTCATCGGCGAGCGAGGCGAGTCCCTGTGCCGCCATCTGGCCCTGGTCCAGCGACTTCGCCTGCTGTTCGACGGCGGTCTGCGCCTCGGCCGAGCCGGACGCCTGCTCTTCCGCTGCAACCGCAATCTGCTCAGCGCCTTTCTGTGCTTCGAACGCCGCGCGTTCGGCTTCGAGCGCTGCGGTGAGGATGTTGCGGCTGCCTTCCGCGATCTGGCCCATGGCATCGCGTTGAGCTTCGAGCGCCTGCGCGACACCGGCTGCGGCCTGTGCATCTTTCAGCGCGGACTGCGCCGCCTCTCGCAACGCCGTGCCGACTTCGACCACGTCTTTCTGGATGGCTTCGGTCAGCTGTTGAACGTCGCGAGCGCTCTTGTCCGATGTTTCCGCCAGCGTGCGAACTTCGTCCGCCACGACAGCGAAGCCGCGGCCCTGCTCGCCGGCGCGCGCCGCTTCGATCGCTGCATTCAATGCGAGCAGATTGGTCTGGTCCGAAATGCGACTGACGGTGCGCGTGATTTCACCGATATCTTGCGCACGCCGGTCGAGCTCCGTGATCAACGACACCGAGTCCGTCTGGCGCTGGGCGCTGCGCTCGATAGCCCCCACAGAGCCGGAAATCTGGGCGGAGGTCTCCGCCAGCGAGATCGCGACTGCTTCGGTGCGCCGGCTGGTGGCATCGGCTTCGCCGCGCGACGAGGTGAGGGCGGCCACGATTCGCTTGATCGCCGCGGACTGTTCCTGCGCCGCGCCGGCGGCTTCTTCAGCGCCCGCAGCGATCTGGGCCATCGACTTGCCGAGCTGCTTGGTCGCGGCCGCGGATTCGGCGAGCCCACTAGCCAGTTCCTCGGTCGCAGCGGCGATGCGTTCCGAAACGGTTTCGCGGCGGGCCGCGGGCGTGGCTGGGCGAGTGCCGGCTTTGGCCGCGGGCGTGCCGGCCTTCGGCGCGACGAGCGTCGCGACCTTGGCGGCACTCGCGGCCGTCGGGTTCACAACGCCGGGGGCGATCTTCGATTTCTTGACCAGGGCCATGGGACCTCTAAGGGTGAACGGCGAGGCTGCGCGAACGCGTCCACATCAGTGATTTAGCGGCGGACTCTATGTGATTTCCGCGGCTCGGGCCACGCGATTCCGCGGCGCGTAGCGCTGGCCGCGCTACGCCTGCCACCCCAGAGCCCCTTTGGCGAGCGCGAGGCCGCGAGGGGCGGTGCTCAGGAAGAAACTCTAGAACGTCACTCGCAGCGTCGCCGAAACACGGAGGGGCGCACCGAAATAGGTGTTGTCGTATTCGTCGAGTACGAAGTATTTCTTGTCGAGCAGGTTCTCCCCGTTGACCTGCACGGACGCATTCTTCGTCACCTGATAACGCGCCATCAGGCTCACCAGCGCCACGGAGCCTTGTTCGAGCGTCGCGCCGCCATCCGGCGTGCCAACGAACGTGCTGCTGTTCGATTGCCAGTTCACACCGCCGCCGACGGTGAGGCCCGGCAGCACGCTGCCAAGCTGGTAGCTCGTGAACGCCCGAACGAGCGTGCGCGGAATGAAGGTGCGCACGTCGTCGCCGTTCGCGTCTTCCAGTTGGTAGCGTGACCAGCCGAGTGAGGCGTTCCAGCCCGTGGCGAGCTGACCCGACGCTTCCAGCTCGAAGCCGCGCGTCTTCGTGCCATCGATGGCGTCTGAGACTTGCGTGCCATCCGGCAGCAGGATCGCTTCGCCGGTGTCCGGGTCGTACACGGCGGTCGCGACATTGTTCTGCCGCGTTTCGAACAGCGTCAGCGCGGTATTCAGGCGCCCGTCGAGGTGTTCGCCCTTGATGCCGGCTTCGAAGCTCTTGCCATCCACCGGATCGAGGAATCGGCCGGTGAGGTCTTTCGCCAGCTGCGGCTTGAAGATCTCGGTGTAGCTCGCGAATGCCGAGAATTGCTTCGTGAAGTCGAAGACCAGGCCCGCGTAGGGCAGGGTCCTGTCGTAGTCGTAGTTGAACGGGTTGTCCGGTGTGTCGTACAGATAAAAATAATCCGTTCGATACGAAGTGACGCGCACGCCGGCGATCAGTTTCAACGCATCGGCGAGCGAGAAACGGCCGGCTGTATAGAACCCATTCTGATGCGTGTTGATGTTCGTCAACGGGGTCGCTTCCGTTGCGAATGCCGGCTCGGGGTAGGACCCGTCCCATTCGAAGAAATTGCCGGGATCGGCGGGCTCGCTGTTCGCGAATTCGAAACCCACGTCGTCGGCGCGGGATCCCTGGTAGCCGACCACGAGCTCATGCGTGCGACCGAACAGGTCGAACGGACCGCTGGCGTGCACGTCCAGTGATTTCTCTTCGACGTCGCTGCGCGTGCGGTTGGCGAAGGGATCGAGACCGGTGCCGTCCACGGGATCGGGGAAGCCGTAGACGTAGAACAGCGCGAGATCTTCTTTGAACTTGCGCCACGTGAGCGAGCCCTGCAGCGTCCAGTCGTTGCCGAACTGGTGCGTGACTTCGCCGAAGGCGGATTTCGTGCGGCGGTCCCAGAACGTCCAATCGGTGGCGGTCGTCACCGAGCGGGCCCAGTCCGCCTGCGTGCCATCGCCGAGAAACAGCGGAAACGAGCCCCACGTATTGCTGCGAGGATCGTTGTCCACGAAGTCGAAGCCGACGGATGCACGAGTGTGCTCGCCAACATCCGCATCGACGATGCCGTACAGGACCCGCTTTTCGAGGTGGTAGAGGTCCTGATAGGAATCGCGTTCCTGATAGACGCCGACCAGGCGGCCGCGGATCGAGCCGTCGGCGTTGAGGGGGGTCGAAACGTCGGCCTCTGCGCGCCGGTCATTCCACGAGCCGCCGGTGAAATCGAGCTGTACGTCGAGCGAGTCGCTCGTGGCGTGCTTGCGCACCAGGTTGACGGACGCGGCGGGGCTGCCGGCGCCGCTCATGAGGCCGGTGGCGCCCCGGACGATTTCGATGCGATCGAAGAGTGCTGTGTCGGCCGTGTCATCGATGGAGTCGGTGTTGAAATTCGTCACGGCAGGGACGCCGTCATACATGAGGTTATCGATGGTGAAGCCGCGCGCGCTGAAGATCACGCGTTCGGTGTCATACGCGTAGGAATAAACGCCGGGTGTGTAATCGAGCACCGAGCGAATCGTCTGCAACTGCTGGTCTTCCAGGCGTTCGCGCGTGAACACCGTGACCGACTGCGGCGTTTCGCGCAGCGACAGATCGAGCTTCGTGGCCGAGGCGCTTGCCGGAACGGTGTACGTGAGGTCTTCGGACTCCTCGACCGTGATCTTCCCCAAGGTGGTGGATGCCGCGTCCGCAGGGGATTCGGCGGCCTGGGCTGTGAGAGCCAGGCAGCCGCAAGTGACGGCGGCCGCGAGACCGCACAGGTTCAGCTTCGTTTTTGTCATGCGCAACTCTCTCGGAAAACCCATGAGCTCGAGGCCGAGCGAATGGTGCGAAGGAAGAGGGCTGGCTAGGGCCCTGTGCGCGGGAGGAGCGGCACGAGGCAGTGGCTGGCGACCGATGAGAATTATTATCAATTGGCCGGGCGCCTGCAACCGGACGTTTCGGGCGCTCGGGAAGGCGCCGCTCGCTTTGAAATGCCGGGCCAGCGTCCCCATCGAATGACTGTCGTGATCTGTATCCGAAGGTGCCGTGCTTCGTCTGATAAGATAGCTAGCTACATATCTGAATCGCCGCGCACGTGACCGCGCGTTTCAGATCCGGCACCGTGACACACGCAGTTTCCATAACACTTTCTTTATGTCGAAACCTACGTTCATCGGCAAAGCCTCTGCAGCCGCAGGCGGTTGGGGCGCGCTCAAGAGTTGCGGCAAGCGTCTGCTCGCGACCGGGCAGCCGCTCGCCGGCGCGCGCGCGTTGCTCAAGGCGAATCAGCCGGACGGTTTCGATTGTCCGGGTTGCGCCTGGGGCGATCCCGAGCATGGCTCGTCATTTGAGTTTTGCGAGAACGGCGTCAAGGCGGTTGCGTGGGAAGCCACAGAGAAACGCACGACGCCCGAGTTCTTCTTGCGCAACACCGTCACCGCGCTGCGCGGCTGGTCGGACTACGACCTCGAGCATCAGGGCCGGCTGACGACGCCGCTGCGTTACGATCCCGAAAGCGATCGCTATCTTGCAGTCGATTGGGCAGACGCGTTCGCCGAAGTCGGCGCGCTGCTGCGCGCGCTGGATAGCCCGAATCGCGCGGAGTTCTACACGTCCGGCCGCGCCAGCAACGAAGCGGCCTTCCTGTATCAGCTGTTCGTGCGGCTCTATGGCACGAACAATTTCCCCGACTGCTCGAACATGTGCCACGAGGCGAGCGGCGTCGCGTTGCGCCAGAGCATCGGCGTGGGCAAAGGCACGGTGAAGCTCGATGACTTCGAGCAGGCTGACGCGATTTTCGTGATGGGTCAGAACCCGGGAACCAATCACCCGCGCATGCTCGGCGATCTGCGCAAGGCCGCGCAGCGTGGCGCGAAAGTGGTGGTGTTCAACCCGGTGCGTGAGCGCGGGCTCGAACGCTTCGCCGATCCGCAGAACAAGCTCGAAATGCTTCGCGGCGGCAGTGCCGAGATCGCGAGCCACTACTATCAGGTTCGTCTCGGCGGCGACATGGCTGCCGTGCGCGGCATGAGCAAGGTTGTATTCGCTGCAGACGATGCAGCGCTGGCTGCCGGCCTTCCGTCAGTGCTCGATCGTGAATTTCTCGGGCAGCACACGGTCGCGTTGAATGATTATCGCGCCAGCGTGGATGCCACGAGCTGGGAGCAGATCGAAGACCAGTCCGGTTTGACTCGTGCGCAGATCGAAGAAGCCGCGCAGGTGTATCTCGACGCGGGCAAGGTCATGTGCACGTGGGCGATGGGAATTACGCAGCACCGCCATTCAGTGCCGACGATTCGCGAGATCACGAATTTCCTGCTGCTGCGGGGAAACCTCGGGCGGCCTGGCGCGGGCGTGTGTCCCGTGCGAGGTCATTCGAACGTGCAGGGCGATCGCACAGTTGGCATCAACGAGGATCCGCCGTCGGCGTTTCTCGATGCGCTCGAGCGCGAGTTCGAGTTCACCGCGCCGCGCGAGCCGGGCCACAACGTGCTCGCTGCAATCGGCGCGATGCTCGATGGCACCGCGCAGGCGTTCATCGGCCTCGGCGGAAACTTCGCGCGCGCCACGCCGGATAGTGCCGTCGTCGCGAAGGCGATGGCGTCCCTGCCGCTCACTGTGCACATCGCCACCAAGCTCAATCATTCGCATCTCGTGCCGGGCAAGCGCAGCTTCATCCTGCCGTGTCTCGGGCGCACGGAGATCGATCGCAACTCGCGGGGCGTTTCGCAGATCGTCAGCGTCGAAGACTCCATGAGCATGGTGCACGGTTCCGGCGGCATCAATCTGCCGGCGTCGAAGCTGCTCAAGTCCGAAGTCGCCATCGTGGCCGGGATCGCCGCGGCCACGGTCGGATCCGACAAGGTCGACTGGGCGGCGCTCGCCGATAACTACGATCTGATCCGCGACCGCATCGCCGCCGTGATTCCGGGCTTCGAGGATTACAACGTCCGTCTGCGCAAACCGCGCGGCTTCTATCTCAACAACACGGCGCGCGAGCGCGTGTGGAGCACGCCCACCGGCAAGGCGCAGTTCTACGCCGGCGCGTTGCCGGAGCAGACGGAGTTTCAGCGGGCCCGCGACGGGCGCGGGCTGTTCGTGTTGCAGACATTCCGTTCGCACGATCAATACAACACCACGGTTTACGGCATGGACGATCGTTACCGCGGTGTTTATGGCGAACGCCGCGTGGTGTTCATCAACCCCGCGGATCTGGCAGACCTGGGCCATGAGGCCGGCGACACGGTGGATCTCGTCGGCGAGCACGACGATGGCGTGAGTCGCGTGGCGGAAGGGTTCCGCTTCGTGCCATACGACATTCCGCGCGGCTGCATTGCCGGTTACTACCCGGAGCTCAACGTGCTCGTGCCGCTCACCAGCGCGGGCGAGATGAGCGATACGCCGACCTCGAAGTCTGTGATCGTGAGCGTGCGATCCCGACGGGACGCCGCACTCGCGTGAGCGAAGCGCCCGACAGCGAGCTGTTCATGTCCCGCGTCGAAGCCCTGGTGGGCGACGAGGCGCTCGAGCTCTCACCAGTGGGCGCCGGGATCGTGGTGGCAATCGACATGGGCATCGCCGATAGCCGTAGTTTCTCGCGATTGCTCGGAGTCGAGCACGCGCTCGTGCTCCGTGAGATTACGAACCTGACTGGCCACGATGGCCTCGTCACCGTGCTGGAGCGAAACCCCAGGACGCTGCGCACGTCGCTCGCGTTGTCCCAACGGGGCGCGCTGTTGCTGAAAGAGCGGTGCAGCCCGGCCTGACCGATCGACGCGCGCGATTCGAACGCGTGTTCTTGCCGTAACGAAGCCGCATCCCCGCTAGCGCGGCACTTTTTCGTTCGGGTACCAGAACTGCATGTGGCAGCCCTCGCATTCCTGATCCAGCCGGCCGGACACATCGAACAGCGTCTTGGCATTCTTCGCCTTCGCCGCCGCGATCAGCTCGTCCATGGATCCGCTGAGCTGCTGCGCGAACGCCTGTAACACCTTGGGGTTCGCATCGATCGCCTTCTGGACCTGCTTCGCCCCGAACGCGCCCGGCGTGCCGCCTTCACCGTCGATCTTTTCTCCCGGCGCAGCCGCCAACACCTTCGGTGCCTTCGCGAGCGCGAGTGCCGCGTCCCGCACCTTGGTCGCCGCGCCAGCTACCTTGGCCCAGTCCGCAGGTTTCAGCTTGGAAGCATCGGGATTGCCGCTGTCATCCTGGGCGTTGTTGCCGACGTCCCAGATCACCTGGGTTTGAACCGCCACAACACTCTTCATCAGGTGATGAAGATTCGGCGCGGCTGCCGGCGGCGCCGGATCTGCGGCATAGGCGGTCGCGAGCAACAGGCTGGTTCCCAGCAGAAACAGAGACGATTTCATGGAGTCCTCCCGGAAGTGAGGAAAGTCTACGCCCGGCCTCCAGAAGCAGGGGTTCGTTACTGTTCTCTGCAATCGTCCTTAACGTTAATCAACCCGTACGGGTCTGCGCTACAAGCGTCCCTCCGCGGGGATGCGCGCTTCAATGGTGAATCCCTGGCCCGGCGCGGATTCGATGACGAGCGTGCCACCCAGCATCTCGACGCGCTCGCGCATCCCGTTGAGCCCCATGCCGGCGCGGCGCGGCTCCCGATCCAGCGCGCTGCCATTGTCGGACAGGCTCACGACGATATCGTCGTCCGACCGGTTGAGCGCGAGGTCGATGCGGGTCGCGTTCGAATGTTTGTAGCAGTTCGTCAGCCCTTCCTGCACGAGCCGGTAGACCGCAAGGTTCGCGTGCTCGGAGAGTCCGTCGAGATCGCCGCTGGAGCTGAACGAGAACCGCGTATCGGGCAGACGCTGCTGCCAGTGGTCGACGCAACTTTCAATCGCCGCAGACAGGCCGAGCTCGTCGAGTCCGGCCGGGCGCAGGCGGCGGATCATGTCGCTGACCACACCGTGTATGTGATCCACCGTCGCGAGCATGCGCTGGGATCTTTTTGCGTGGCTCTCGGCATCTTCGCCCGTGCTGTCGACGACCGCGTCGAGCTTGATCGCGTTCAGATACTGGCCCAGCTCGTCGTGCAGCTCGCGGGCGAGATGTTTGCGTTCCGCTTCGAGCGTGCGCAGGTTCTCGCGGGCCAGCTCGCGGTTTGCGTCCAATGCTTCGCTGAGCCGCGCCTCCGCCAACGCGCGCGCCGTGAGCGCCGCAACGGCGTGCCGATAACGCCGCCACGCCACCCACATCAGGCATAGCGCGAGCACGAACACGGTGATCGGCCATTCGTCCGCCTGCAGATGCTCGAAGCGGCGCGTGAAGGAGAAGACGCGTTCGTTCAGCTCGAAATGCGCCGCGAGCAGGCCGGCGAGCGCAGTGATGAAGATGACGACCACGATGTCCCGCCGCGCGGACGGTTGTGTCACCTTTGACGCATCCGCCGGAGACACCATTGACTGCTGCATGAACGAAGCTCCCACACCGGGAAAAACTCCCGGCCTGCCCGGGAATGGCTCTCTGGCATGGCGGCATGCGTTCCCGGAGACTGCCGCGGCCGCGCTCGTGTGCGGAAGAATAAATACAGGTATTGAACGCGTGAGTCGATCCGCCCGCCGCATTGCTTTCCTGCTCTCCACCACGTCTCTGGCTGCAGTGGCGCTGCCCGCCAATGCGGCGGACAACGAAGCGCGGACGGAAGGTCCGCTCGCAACCGTCGTCATCGTTGGCACGACCCCGCTTCCGGGCGCGGAAGTCGCGCGGTCGGAAGTCGCAGCGCCCGTGCAAACCGCTTCCGCAAAGGACATCGAGCGCACGCACGCGCTCGACCTGAGCGCATTCATGAATCGCACGCTCGGCAGCGTCTATGTCAACGAAGTGCAGAGCAATCCGCTGCAGCCCGATATCAACTACCGCGGCTACACCGCGTCGCCGCTGCTCGGCACGGCGCAGGGTCTGTCCGTTTACCTCGATGGCATGCGGCTCAACCAGCCGTTTGGCGATGTGGTGAGCTGGGACCTGATCCCGCGGGAAGCCATTGCGACGATGACGCTGATGCCCGGCTCGAACCCGCTGTTCGGCCTGAACACGCTGGGTGGCGCGCTCGCGCTGCGTACCAAGGATGGCTTCAGCGATCCGGGCTATTCCGTCGAGCTGAATTACGGCTCGGATCAGCGGCGTCAGGTCACGCTCGCGGGCGGCGGACATTCGGACCGCGGGCTCTACTGGTATGGCACCGCGAACCAGCTGAAGGAAGACGGCTGGCGCGATGATTCACCGACGGATGCCTCCCAGGTGTTCGGCAAGCTCGGCTGGCGCAATGAGACGACCGATGTCGCGCTCTCCGGCGCGTATGCGGACACCGATCTCAACGGCAACGGCCTGCAGGATCTGCAGTTCCTGAGCCGCGATTACGACAGCGTCTACACCAAGCCCGACAACACGCAAAACAAGGCGTATCTGTTCAACCTCGTCGCCTCGCAAAAGGTGAACGATGTCGTCTCGCTCTCGGCGAACGCGTATTACCGGAACATCAAGACGCGCACCTACAACGGCGACATCAACGACGATTCGCTCGGCGAGTCGTTGTATCAACCGAGCGCGGCAGAGCGTGCGGCGCTGACAGAGGCGGGCTACACGGGATTCCCGACGAGCGGCGAGACGCAGGCGAACACGCCGTTTCCGTCGTGGCGGTGTATCGCGAACATCCTGACGAACGAGGAGCCGAACGAGAAATGCGACGGACTCGTCAACCGCACGAGCACGCGTCAGCATGATGGCGGCGTTTCGTTGCAGGCGACATTCGCCACCAATTTTTCCGGGCGTGACAATCGCTTCACCATCGGCGTGGCGCAGCTCAAGAGCAGCGCACGGTTCGCGCAGTCCTCGCAGTTCGGTTATCTCACGCCGGATCGCGGCGTTGCTGTCGTCGATGGGCCCGGTGCGTTCGCGGATGGCTCGCAGGATTCGGAGAATGCCTTTGACGCGCGCGTCGATCTCACGGGCGACACCGAGACGCGCAGCGTTTATTTCACCGACACGGTGGCGATCTCGCCGAACATTCATCTCACGTTGTCCGGCCGCTATGACAGCACAGACGTCGACAATGTCGATGGCCTCACGCCGGGCGGCGGGCCGGGCTCACTCGATGGCGAGCATCACTTCAACCGATTCAATCCGGCGGTCGGCCTCACGTTCAGCCGGACCGACGCGTTCGGTGGCTATCTGGGCTACAACGAAGGCAGTCGTGCGCCGTCGGCGATCGAGCTCGGCTGCGCCGATGCCGAGAATCCCTGCAAGCTGCCGAACTCGATGGCCGGCGATCCGCCGCTGGATCAGGTTGTCACGCGCACTGTCGAAGCGGGCGTGCGCGGCCTCGTTGCCGGAAAGGTCTCGTGGAACGCCGGCGTTTTCCGCGCGGACAATCGCGACGACATCCTGTTCGTTGCGGACGATACATCCGGCTTCGGCTTCTTTCAGAACTTCGGCAAGACGCGACGGCAGGGCGTGGAGCTGGGCCTGAACGCGCGGCTCGGCGTGTTCGACGTCGGCGCGAACTACACTTTTCTCGATGCGACGTACCGGTCGGAAGAAGAGGTCCTCGGCGAGGGCAACAGCACGAACGAGGAAGGGCCGGGCTTCGAGGGCACGATCGACGTGGAGCCCGGCGATCGCATTCCACTCACGCCGCGGCACATTTTCAAGACGTATGCGGCCTGGCGCATCCTGCCGCAGCTTGCAGTGAACCTCGACCTGATCTCGGTGGCCGGCAGCTACGCACGCGGCAACGAAAACAACCAGCACGAGGCGGATGGCGAGTTCTATATCGGCCCGGGGCGCACCGGCGGCTACACCGTCGTGAATCTTGGCCTGAGCTACGAGCCGATGGCGGCGGTCACGTTGTTCGCTCAGGTGAACAACCTGTTCGATCACGAGTACTACACCGCCTCGCAGCTGGGCTCGACGGGATTCGATGGATCCGGGAATTTCGTGGCACGGCCGTTTGCCGGCCCGATCGTGGACGGCGAGCGACCGCTGCTCGGCTCGACGTTCCAGTCGCCCGGCGCGCCTCGGGCCTATTGGGTCGGCGCGCGCTATTCGTTCGGCAAGTAGGGGATGCGGCGAGGCGCTGATTCGCCTGCAGGCAGTAGCGGCGTTTTGACAGAGGCGGTTGTGGCCGCCGGGCGCCTCGAGCCGCCGCCGAACCGCCGGGCTCTCGCGGTTCTTTAACGTTCGATAACTCCGCGTTCCCGCGCCAAAACGGTTGCCGGAACGGTGCGCCCGTGCCGCTCGCCGCCGCATAGTTCGCCCATGACGACACGGCGTGGGGGCGACGGCCGATGCTTTCGACATTTCGGAATTTCAGCGACTGGCTGGCATCCACGGAGCTCAGCTCCGTGATCCAGTCCGTCTCGTGGGTCATCCCCACGATCCAGACCATTCACATCGTGTGCGTGGCCATCGTCATCTCGGCGACCTTCCTGGTGAGCCTGCGGGTGCTGGGCGTGTTCGACACGTCCGAGCCCATCGCGGCGCTGTCACGGCGGTTTCTGTCATGGATCTGGTATGCGCTCATCCTGCTGCTGATCACGGGCTCGCTGCTCATCGTGGGCGAACCGGGCCGCTCGCTCATGAACCCGGTGTTCGCGCTCAAGATGGCCATGGTGGTCGTGGTCAGCCTGCTCACCGTGTTCCTGCAGCGTCCGCTCGGCACGCAGGCCGGTTACTGGGATGTTTCCGGTCAGCGGCGCGCCATCGCCCGCGGCATCGCCGTGGCTTCACTGGTTCTCTGGTCGTGCATCGTGTTTGCCGGCCGGTGGATCGCCTACATCGAATCGTTCTGAGGGCCGCACCATGGAAAACCTGATCCAGCGCCTGAACGATCTGTCCATCGCCGAGACAATTCGCTCGAATGCGCTCGCGTTCCCGTGGCTCGAGAGCGTGCATGTACTCGCCATCGCACTGGTGCTCGGCACGATTGCCGTCGTGGACCTGCGGTTGCTCGGGCTCGCGTCGGTGCATCGTTCGGTGACCGTGTTGATCCAGCGCGTGCTGCCGATTACGTGGGTCGCGTTCGCCGTCGCCGTCATCACGGGCGGATCGATGTTTCTCTCGAATGCGGTCCAGTACTCCCACAACACCGCTTTCCTGCTGAAAATGGGTTTGCTCGTCGTCGCGGGCCTCAACATGGTCGTGTTTCATCTCGTCACCTTTCGAAGCGTGGGCACGTGGGACGAGTCCGCGCGCACACCCACGGGAGCCCGCGCCGCCGGCGCCATTTCGCTGTCGGTGTGGATCGCGGTGATCGCGTTCGGGCGGTGGATCGGCTTCACGATTGGGTTCTGAGCGGATTGAGTTGAGCGGTTGGGGTTTCGAACGGTGCGCGCACTCGCGACCGCGGTGTCACGCTGGGTTGGCCCGCGCGCGTCGCCAGGCCGCCGGACTTTCTCCGACGATGCGGCGAAACAGTCGCGTCAGGTGTGCCTGGTCAGCCAAGCCGCATTCCGCTGCGATGTCGCTCAGCGGCTTCTCGGTTGCGAGCATCAGCCGCTGCGCCCGGTCGATGCGTCGACGGATGATGTAGCCGTGCGGGGATTCGCCAACACTGCGGCGAAACGCGACGTTGAAATGGAACGTGCTGAGTCGGGCGAGCTCCGCCAGATCCTGGTTCCTCACCGTCGCATCGAGATTTTCTTCGATATGGGCGAGCACCTTGCGAACCTGCCACGGTGCCAGCCCTCCGCGAGTGATTTGCGCCGTCGCATGCGGTAATGCCTGTGTCAGCGCGCCTTCGGTCCCATGAAGCATGTCGTCGCGCATATGTGACTCCAGTGGACGCCGCCATCGGCCGCCTCGCGCAGAGGCGATCGACGAGGGCGGTTGAGGTCCAGGCTCGCAAAAACGCCAGCAGATCCGCGTTCACTCGTTCCTGATGCGTGGCCGTCAGTCCGTGCGGCGCGCCGGGGTCGTAGCGCTCCTTCGCCCCCGGAAGAGTCACGCCGATTTTCGCGCCGAGTCGTCCACCGGCACAATCTGGTCGTCTTCGCCGTGCAGGACGAGCGTCGGTCCGTCGATCTTCTGCAGGTCGTCGGTGACGTCCGCTTCGGAAAACCCTTTGATGATCTCGTCGGCGTTCCTGAGCCCGCTCTGCATGCTCCACACAGAACCCGTCGAGCACACCCTGCGATACCCGCACGCCGGCCCCGTTGGCGCCCTAGAACGGAATCGCCCCCGCGACAGGCCTTCCGGATCGGCGGCGGTGTCAGCATGAGCGGCGGCACGGCGGCGATCAGCGCGGCTTTCACCACTCTTTTGGTGCGTGTCGTCCGATCTGGCACACGACTTCCCCACCGCCGGCGGACCCACCGGCGGTTTTCGGCAAGAGTCACTCGAAGGATCAATTCTTCTTTGCACGGTTTCGCGCAGAATGAGGGGATGGCTACCAAGGTGCTTTTGCAGACGACCATCGTCCCCACGGACGACGACTGGTCCATCGCGCGCTTTTCGCTGCTGGCGAGCTTTCTGCGTGAGCAGACCGACGACGCCGGAAAACCGCTGTTCGAGGTCGTCGCGCGGGATCGCGAATCGCGCGAGGGGTTGGATCCGGTGTTGTCCACGCTCGATCGCAGCGACTTCGACCAGCTGTGGCTGTTCGCGGTCGATACGGGCGATGGGCTGAAAAGCGAAGAATGCCGCGCGATCTCGGAGTTCCGCCGCAGCGGGCACGGCCTGCTGGTCACACGCGATCACATGGATCTGGGTTCTTCGGTATGCGAGCTCGATGGAGTCGGCGCCGCGCATCAGTTCCACACGCGGAATCTCGACGCGAGTGTGGTGATGCAGAGAGACGATCCATTCACCCCGCAGATTGATTGGCCGAATTTTCACTCGGGCGCGAATGGAGACTTCCAGCAACTCGAGGTCGTCGGCGCGCTGCATCCGGTGCTGACAGACTCCTCGTTGCCCGGGGGTGTGATTCAGTTTCTTCCGAGTCACCCGCACGAAGGGGCGGTGCGCGCACCTGAAGGGGAAGCGGCGCGCGTGATTGCCAGAGGGAAGAGCAAGGTGACGGGGCGGCCGTTCAATCTGTCTGTGGCGTTCGAAAGCGTCGACGGGAAAGGGCGGGGAATTGCGGAAAGCAGTTTTCATCACTTCGTGGACTACAACTGGGATCCGCGGATGGGATGCCCCACGTTCGTCACGGAGCGCCCGGGCGACGGAATTCTTCGCGACCCGGCAGCGGCCGCGTCGGTGCGCAGTTACGTGCGTAACGTGGCGACGTGGCTGGCAAGCATCGGCTGAGCGAGCGCTGGACGAGGGGCTGAGCGGCCGGTGACCAGCGCTTTACTCGCCGTCGAGCGCATGCAGCCCGCACTTTGCGCTCGCTGTGCTCGCACCGAGCGCACGGAGCGCACAGAGCGCACAGAGCGCGCTGAGCCAGCACCGAGCCAGCACCACACCAAGCACTGAGCCAGCTGAACGAGGATCGACCCTTGCTGGCGGACGCCCGACGCCGGCCCGATGACCGGCCCAGTCCACGTCTCACCCAGAGGAGGCTGCAATGCCCACCGTGCGCATCGGACGGCTGATCGATCACGTTCACCTGAGAGCCCGCGATCTCTCCGCAACTCGCCGTTTCTATCGTGCCGTGCTCGGAGCGCTGGAAAAACCGATCGCGGCCGACGATGAGAAACACTTGTCCTGCGACGAACTGTGGATCGACGCGTTAGGCACGGACCCGTCCGCAAAAACTCACGTGCATCTGGCCTTCCAGGCAAAAGATCGCGAAGCCGTGAAGCGATTTCATGAGGCGGGGCTGGCGGCGGGTGGCCGGGACAATGGGGCGCCGGGCGAACGCAGCTATCACCCGGGTTACTTCGGCGCGTTCCTGCTCGATCCGGATGGCAACAACATCGAAGCGGTGTTTCACGGCCCCGCGCAGCGCTCGGCGGAGTCGATACTGATCGAGGGCTGAAAGCCCGGCTTTTCGGGACGACAAAAAATCAAAGCGGCGGCGCCAGTTCCCTCGAAAGGAACTGGCGCCCGCGAATCACAGAACGACCGACTCAGTGCGCCATCGAAGCGAGCGCGGCTGCGTCGAGGTGGGCAATCGAGCGCGTGTCCTGGAAAGCACGGATGCCTTCGATTCCCTGCTCGCGCCCGATGCCGGACGCCTTCATGCCGCCGAACGGCGCGCGCAGGTCGAGGCGCGTGGCGCCATGATCGTTGACCCACACATAACCGCACACGAGCTGGCTGCCCACGCGGTTTGCCGTTCTCGGGTCGGCCGTCCAGACGGAGCCGCTCAAACCCGCCCAGCTGTCGTTCGCCATCCGGACCGCATCGTCTTCGGTCTCGAACGGGATCACCGGAATCACCGGCCCGAACTGCTCTTCCGTCACCACCCGCAGCGACAGCTTCGGATTGACGACGATGGCGGGACGCACGAAGTTGCCGCCTTTCATGTCGCCGCCCGGCAGCTCACCGAACTCCAGCACCTTGGCGCCGGACTCTTTCGCTTCTTTGATGAGGCCGTCGACGAACGTCTTCTGTGCCGGTGAATGCAGCGGCCCCATCGTGGTGCCCTTGTCGAGGCCGTAGCCGAGCTTCACCTTTTCGAGGCGCGCCGACAGGCCCTTCACCACTTCATCCACGCGCGACTGGTGCACGAACAGCCGCTTGGCGTTCATGCAGATCTGGCCGGTGGTGTCGTAGATGGCGGCGAACAGGCGATCGAGGTGCACGTCGTCGATGACCGCATCCTTCAGGATGATCGCCGCGTCGTTGCCACCGAGCTCCAGCGTCACGCGCGTGAGGCTGGCCGACGCCAGTTCCATCATCTTCTTGCCGCCGTTGACCGAGCCTGTGAAACAGACTTTGGCGACGTCGGGATTGCGGATCAGGGCGCTCATGTTCGCGTCCGGGCCCGTCACGACATTGAGCACGCCAGGCGGCAGCTGCTCGGCAATTCGCTGAACGATGCGCGCCGTCGCCAGAGGAGCCGTGAGGGGCGGCTTCACGATGACCGTGTTGCCAGCCAGAAGAGCATGCGGAAGCGCGGCACCGAGAATTGCAACGGGCCAGTTGAACGGCACGATGATCGTCACGACGCCGAGCGGCTGATAGGCCACGGTGGTGCGCACCGGAATGGCACCGTGGATGGGCGGCAGCACCTTGGCTGCGTTCACTTCTTCGGCGTGACCCAGCGCGAGCTTCCAGCGCAGCTCCAGCACCAGCGAGTCGATCCAGGCTTCGAAGCGGACCTTGCCGTTTTCCTGCGAAAGGATCGCCGCGTCGTCATCGCGGTTCTCGGCGATTCCGCCGAGCGCGGCCAGCATTTTTTCGGCGCGCTGCTGAGGGGAGAGGGCGGCCCAGGCCGGGTATGCGGACTTCGCGGCCGCGACGGCATCGCTGACATCCTGCGTGGTGGCCGAGGCGGCGTGACCGACGACGACACCCGGCTTCGCCGGATCGGCAATCGCCATCTTGTCCGGGGTCTGTCGTTCTTTGCCGCCGATATACAAGGGAGTGGAAACGGAAACTGACACTACGGCATACCTCTTTTTGTCTGCTACGGCGGCGGCCGCACTGGCGGCAGCCCGAATCAGGGCGGCCATTGTAGTCGCGTTCGTGCGGCGAATACCGGTCGCACCGGAACCGGATCACCGTTTGGACGGGCTGCGGAACGAGCTGATTCTTCTGGGTTTTATGGGGCGCGGCCGCGGCGGGACAAGCCCCTCACGCAACTTAAGGCTGGTCCCAGTAGGCGGGCGAGCCGAAAGATTCCTGCAGGCACGCTGTCAGTGCTCGAATTTTGGCTGACGTGCGCAATTGCTGCGGGTAGGCGACGTAAATGGTCGCCCCTTCCGCTTCCGCGCCCACATCGATCACCTTCACGGCTCGCTGCCGCAGCGGCTGATGCAGGATGAACGTGGTCAACAGGGCGATCCCCAGCCCGCCGATCGCGGCATCCCGCATCACCAGTCCGTTGTTTACGCGGAGGGCGCTCTGCGGCTGCACGGTGACGAATTTTCGTCCGGTGCGAAAGCGCCAGTCGGCCGCGCCCCGATACGTGTAGATGATGCCGCGGTGTTGCTCCAGTTCGTCGAGCGAAGCGGGCTCGCCACAGCGTTTGAGGTAGTCGGGCGAGGCCACGAGGAAGCGTCGGCTCGCGGTCAGCCGCTTCACGATGATGCGCCGGTCGTCTACCGGTCCGTGACGGATGACGGCGTCGTAGCCCTCCCGGAGCAGGTCGACGAAACGATCTTCGAGGTCGAGCGTGAGGTCGATGCCGGGATTCTGGGTCAGGAACGGGATCAGCGCTGGCGCGAGATGCAACGTGCCGAAGCTGACGGGCGCGGAAATGCGCAGTGGACCCGTCAGCTTCCCCCGACGTTCGCGGATCTCCGCGGCGACCGCTTCTGCCTCGCGCAGCAGAAGTTTTGCACGCGCATAGAAGGCCGCACCGTCTTCGGACAATTGGAGCGCGCGCGTCGTGCGATTCACCAGCCGCGCATCGAGATGTCGCTCGAGCTCCACCAGGCGTTCACTGATGACCGACTTCGACAGTCCCAGCCGGCGCGCGGCGCCCGTGATCGAACCCGCTTCGGCAATCGAAGCGAAGGCGGCGAGCGATTCGAGCTTGAACATCGTTCGGTTTTTCCGAAAAGCGGGTCGGCCGATTATCCGCTATCGGCTGCGGGGTGACGAACCTATAGTGAGTCGGCCTATTGTTGAATCGGAGATCGCATGCGTCCATTCGTCTTTGCACTCGTGCTCGCAACGGCCGCGGTATTCGCGGCGCCGGCTTTCGCGGCCATCGAGCCTTTCCCGGCGAGCTTCCACACCCAGACGGTGCAAACGAACGGGACGAGCCTGCACGTTCGAGTGGGAGGGCAGGGACCTGCCGTTCTGATGCTGCACGGCTTTGCCGATACCGGCGATATGTGGGCGCCGCTGGCCGCCGTGCTCGTGAAGAACCATACCGTCATCGTGCCGGACCTGCGGGGCATGGGACTCTCCGTGCCGGAAAAATCCGGCTACACGAAGAAGAATCAAGCGGTCGACATGGCAGGCCTGCTGGATGCCCTGAAGGTGCAGAAAGCCGATCTGGTCACTCACGACATCGGCAACATGGTGGGTTATGCACTGGCCGTTCAGTATCCGGCGCGCATCACCAAATGGGCTGTCATCGACGCGCCGCTGCCGGGCATCGGAGACTGGGACAACATCATCCGCAGCCCGCTGTTGTGGCACTTCAATTTCCGCGGCCCGGACATGGAGCGGCTCGTGAAAGGGCGCGAGCGCATTTATCTCGATCGCTTCTGGAACGAGTTGTCGGCGCACCCGGATCGTATCGACGAGCAGACGCGCCAGCACTACGCCACGCTCTATGCGCGCCCCAGCGTCATGCACGACTCGTTCGAGCAGTTCGCCGCATTCAATCAGGACGCGACCGACAACCAGGGATTCCTCGCGCAGAAGGGCAAGCTCTCGATGCCGGTGTACGCGCTGGGCGCCGGGAATTCGTTCGGCACGGCGCAGGCCGATGTGTTGCGTTTCGTCGCGAGCAACGTCACCGGTGGAATCGTGCCGGACTCGGGGCACTGGATCATGGAGGAGAATCCGCGCGCGACGATCGATCTCGTGATGACGTTTCTCGTCCAATAAGAGACGGCGCTATTTCGGGGCCGCGGGGTCCGGATGGCTCGGATGCGGCTCGAGGGCTGAATGCACGGTGGCGACCCGGTTCACTTCGAGCACGAGCCGCGGCGATTGTTGTGACGACAACAGCGCCAGTCGAGCTTCCACAGTGAGTCGCTCGCCGTTGGCGCACCGGTGCGAAAGGTCTCCGCCCCAGACGCCATAGCGCAGTAGCTTTTGTTCGACAGCCGCCATGCCGCCGGGAAACTGGGTTTGCAGCAGGTCGTGCGTGACGCGACCCAGCGCGTCCTTGCGAGCCACGCCATAGAGTTGCTCGGCGGCGCGATTCCAATAGACGATGCCGGCGCCTTTCAGCTCCCAGAGGATGATGGCGTCGTGGGTGAATTCGAGCACCTCCGCGGGAACGATTCCGGTCGTCGCAGGCATTTCGACTGCGAGCGGCACGTCCGCCGGCGTTTTCGGAACGGCGAGAATTCGGCGAGTCGCAAGCTGTCGCGCAAACTCCGACAGGGCCAGCATCTTGCGATAACTCAGCAGGCCGTGAACTCCCATCAGCCCGAGCGGCGCCAGGAGCAGGAACGGGCTGTCGGCGGCGAGTGCAACAATCAACAACCCTGCCCACAGCAGGTGCATCGGCAGCGGCAGCGTGATGCCGACGTAGTGCGGCGGCTGGTCGCGCCATTGGATCACCAGCACTTCGTTGAAGTCCCGGACGCTTTCGCGGGCCAGGATCCGCACGGTCGGCCGTTGGGCGAGGTCTGCGAGCTCCCGCTGGTCCGGCGCCTCGAAATAGCGGAGGCCGACGCGGAAGCGAATCATCGCGTCGCGAAGCTCGAAGTCAGCGATCGCGCCTTCGGTCAGGAAGTCCACCCGGTACCTGCTGTTCCGTTATCACGGACTCATACTGAGGCGCAGCAATTCGTGTACCTACGGCGGTGTACCTGGGTTGAAGCGTTGCGGGCCGCTACACCGTCTGATCCAACGTAGGCAGGACGTGCCGGATGCGCCTGATTTAGGATCGGATCCACGGACTTCGAGGTGGTGCGCATGACCCACGAATACATCGACTCTCCGCTGGCGCGCGCCGAGCTCGACGCCATGACAGGGCCCGTCGTGGTGGAATTCGGCACGAATTGGTGCGGCTACTGCATCGGTGCGCAGCCGTTGATTTCCCCGGCGCTGAGCGCTGTTGCCGCGGTATCACACCTGAAGATCGAAGACGGCCCGGGCCGTCCGCTCGGGCGATCGTTTCGGGTCAAACTGTGGCCGACGTTGATTTTCATGCGCGATGGGCGGGAGCTCGCGCGAGTCGTTCGCCCCAACGCGCGCGCCGAGATCGACGAAGCGCTGCAGAAGATCACCGCGCCGGCCTGAGCTCATACACGGCGCCGATCCGTTTCACGTGTCTCCATTTGTTTAACAGGGTCGAACACAAGGAAGCGTTATGGATCACTCCGCGTCGATCACGGCTCATGGCGAGCCCAACGGACAGGCCCCCGCTGAGCTGAACCTGTTCGCGTTTCTGGTGGGCAAATGGAAAGGCATCTGCAAGGCGCACACTGCAGAGGGACCGCCGGCGGAATTCGAGCTCACCTGGATCGGCCGATATATTCTCAATGGCATGGCGATCGCAGACGAGTTTCACTCACGCGCGCCGGATGGCAGCCCGTATCTCGGCATCAGCCTGCGTTACTTCGACACGCAGCTCGGTTCGTGGATCATTGAATATCTCAATGTCTCGAGCTCGTTTCTTCGCAGACAGGTGAATCCATACTCCGGGACTGTGAATGTGGAGGGCGACGCCGTCGTCGTGATTTCAGAGGACGGGCAGACCAGAATCCGGGAGCGCTATCGCGCACTCGATCGCGACCACTTCACATACACCCTGGACATGTCGGGCGATGCAGGCAGCAGCTGGGCCCCCGTCTCGCTCGAAATGATGATGACCAGAATCGAGTGAGCCCCAACGCGCGCTGTATGCAGCACGAAACATAGGTCTACTGCTCTGCCCGCGAGCTCGCCGCTGCGACTACCGCTCAAGCGTCTGCGCGCCCCAACTCGCGCTGAAGGGCATCGTCGCGGGCTTCTTCCACCGCTTGCAGCACGCCGTCCGCGTCTGCAACGGTCTCGGCGCGCGCAAAGAGGCCGGTGAGCTGGGTATCGGCCGTGAGCTCGCCTTGCTCGAACAGCGCCCACATTTCGCGTGCGTACTCGGTTGTGAGCAGCTCGGGCGCGAAGCGTCCGAGCGTGCCGCGAATGTTGTTCACATCACGCTCGAGCATCGCGAGCGCACCGTTGTTTCCAGCGGCGTTCACGGCCTGCGGCAGATCTATGATGACCGGCCCGTCTGGCCCGACCAGCACGTTGAACTCAGATAGATCGCCGTGAATGAGCCCAATGCTCAACATGCGCACGATCTGCTGGACGAGAAAGCTGTGGTACTCGCGAGCTGTCTCAGGTGAGAGGTCGACCTCGCTCAGTCGGGGTGCCGGATTACCATCCGCATCCGTGACGAGCTCCATGACGAGCGTATCGTTGAAATAGCCGAACGGCTTCGGCACGCGAACGCCCGCGCCGACGAGCTTGTACAACGCATCGACTTCGGTGTTCTTCCACGCCGCCTCTTGTTCCTTGCGGCCGAAGCGCGTGCTCTTGCTCATGGCGCGCGCCTGCCGGCTGCCCCGCACTTTGCGACCTTCCTGGTACTGGGCGCGCTTCTGGAAGCTTCGCTGTGCCATGTCGCGATAGACCTTCGCACAGCGAACCTCGTCGCCCGAGCGCACGAGGTAAACGGTGGCTTCCTTGCCGCTCTTGAGGGAGCGGATGACTTCGTCGATGACACCGTCGTCGATGAGAGGCTGAAGGGCAGCTGGGGTCTTCAATGCGGAAATCGGGTCATGCAGGAGGGGCCTATTGGCATGGGTGGCGGCTCAGGGGTAACCCCATCGACGCGACGGGAGGCGCGTAGAATCCCTGCCCGCGAGGGGTATGTCCAGCCCAGCCGGGCACTCCAGTCCCTTCTCCCGCTGCCGGCCCTGAATTTCGCGGCATTGTCGCGACGCATGGAGAGTGGATTCCCGCGCCCGGCCCCCAAAACTGCACCCGGCATTCAGCCTGCGCGCGACCTGCGCCCGTGCCGCCGACGTGAGCTTCGTCGGCGACGGCCGACATCCTTCATTGACCCGACAGTCGTTTCCCGAACGACACCGCATACGCCGGCGAGCGGAACAACAGAATCGGGTCGTTCGTCGGAGCGATACCGTCCGCCATGATCAGCGGATCGAAATTGATCGGCTCGCACGCCACGCCCTTCTGTTGGGGCGCGGCCTGCTGGATGCTGAGTGTGCCGGCGACGAAATGTTTGCGCGCCTCGGGCCACGCGAGCGTGGGATTGTCGGTCGGATCACCGGGCTCGCCGACGTAGACGATCATGTCCCACAGCGCCGGTCCCTTGCGCGTGCGCTCGATCAGGTTCTTCTCGAGAAAATCGTGAGGCGCGGCTTTCATTTCCGCCGCGGTCATTTCTTTCGTGCCGTCGCGCGGAACGAAGCGCCACTTCACCATGTGCTCGATGCCTTTCGGATCGATGAACTTGAACGTATGCACGCTAAAGAAGGTGCTCTGATAATAATTCGCGGTCGGCGCATGGCCGCTCGTGTACTGCGATAGCGCCCTTGCATCGGGATGGCTCGCGGCATAGGCCTTCAATTTTTCCGGATCCGGCTGGCCCGTTTTGGCATCGGGCTTCGCGGCCACGATAGCGTCGCGGAACGACGCCGGAGAGATCGCGCCGAAGATCGGCAGGTCGATCATCGTAATGTGTTGCAGCCCGCCGCCGGGAAGCCGGAATTCGAGCGCCATGCCGCGCGGTGCCGGCGCCGCGTCCGGCACGTTCGGATTGCCGCCCCCCAAGGAGAAACGGGCGACTACCGGAAGGGTCTTGCCTGAAAAGAGCGGTGAACGGCTGAGCGCCGCGGCAGCGGGGGTGCCGACGAACTCGCCGGAGGCGCACGTGCCCTTGATGTGATTCCGGCGCGCACCCGCATGTGCGCCAAAAGTCCCTTCGAACGCATCGATCATTTGCGGAGCGTTCACCTCGGCGTCCGCAGCACGCGCTTCTGGAAATGACAGGGCCACGAGGGCGGCGGATGAAACAAGCATCAATGAGATTTTCATGTTCATGAGACCCGCCCACCCGTTGGAAAATGACAGCCCGCAGTGTCGATCCCGTGACTTCCTGAAAGCAAGGCGTCGATCCTGAGGATCTCTCGGCTCGCCGGCAAAGCGGTCTGCCCGATCGGATAATTTGCGAACAGTTTATGGCGGGTCGGATCGCCGCCGCTTGAAAATTCGTCCGGTCATCACAGCGGGAAATGTTCAGATGGATCTGGGCGTTGCCTTTCGACAAAAGGACAGCAAGTCGATCATCGAATGGCTGAACAGCGGCTATGACGTGAACGCCGATCCGCAGGAGGTGCTGCTCAACGCCGCGCACTATGGCACGCCGATCGTCGCGTCAGCCGCGGGCGGCAAGGTCGATCAGCTCAAGTTTCTCATCCAGCACGGTGCGAAGCTCGACGGCGCACTCATCGCGGCGGTCCGGTGATCGAAGTGCTGCTGGAGAAAGGGGCGGACCCGAGGCTGCCGTGCGGAATGCCGTGGGCGAAAGGGCTAACGGCTGAAGGCCTGGCAGAGCGCGAGGGCCAGCTCGACGCGTTGGAATGCTTGCAGAGAGCCAGAACGATCGCGCCCCGAGCTCTGGGGTAAGTAGAGCTCCGGGCGCACCGTCTCCTTGTTAGAGGACCGTCGCGCTGACGATGGAGGACTTGAGGCTCTCCGAACCTTCGCTCGTGAAGGCGGTGATCGCGAAGTACCAGGTG